>PVMJ01000237.1_pt1 | contig 1662216 bp, 1467 predicted proteins | sample 1853361 | NCBI WGS metagenome assembly PVMJ01 (sample SAMN08533506, study PRJNA380276) | Synthetic metagenome, whole genome shotgun sequencing project. | isolation source: mock microbial community containing genomic DNA from 20 ATCC strains | collected 2017 | reverse complement strand
GATTATAATGTAAAACAATTACGTAAAAGATATGACATACCAACAAATAAAGCGCCGAAGCTGTTGTTGAAAGGTACAGGGAATTTAAAAGGTTCATCAGTTGGATATAAAAAAATTGAATTTACTTTTTTAGAGAATAAAAATGAAAATATTTACTTTACTGATAGTCTACATCTTGAACCGAGCGAGGATAAATAATCATCTTTTAACCAGAATATGAAATCAATCTAGGACAACCTAATAAAAGGAGAGAGTTGTAAGATGATGAAACGATTAAACAAATTAGTGTTAGGCATTATTTTTCTGTTTTTAGTCATTAGTATCACTGCTGGTTGTGGCATAGGTAAAGAAGCGGAAGTTAAGAAAAGCTTTGAAAAAACATTGAGTATGTATCCGATTAAAAATCTAGAGGATTTATACGATAAAGAAGGTTATCGTGATGACGAATTTGATAAAAATGATAAAGGTACATGGATTATTGGTTCTGAAATGGCAACTCAAAATAAGGGGGAAGCTCTGAAAGTTAAAGGTATGGTCTTGTATATGAATAGAAATACCAAAACAACAAAAGGATATTATTATGTAAATGCAATAAAGAATGATAAAGACGGAAGACCCCAAGAGAATGAAAAAAGGTACCCAGTTAAAATGGTCGATAATAAAATCATTCCAACAAAAGAAATTAAAGATAAAAACATAAAAAAAGAAATCGAAAACTTTAAGTTCTTTGTTCAATATGGAAACTTTAAAGATTTGTCGAAGTATAAAGACGGAGATATTTCATATAATCCAGAGGTGCCGAGTTATTCGGCTAAATATCAATTAACTAATGATGATTACAATGTAAAGCAATTACGTAAAAGATATGACATACCAACAAATAAAGCACCGAAGTTGTTGTTGAAGGGTACAGGGAATTTAAAAGGTTCATCAGTTGGATATAAAGACATTGAATTTACGTTTGTAGAGAAAAAAGAAGAGAACATTTACTTTAGTGATGGGTTAATTTTTAAACCAAGTGAGGATAAATAATCATGACTCGATCAAAATATGAAATCAATCCAGGAAAGATAATAAGAAGAATAGGATTGTGAAATTATGAAACGATTAAACAAATTGGTATTGTATATTAGTTTTTTGATATTAGTCATTAGTTTCACTGCTGGTTGTGGCATAGGTAAAGAAGCGGAAGTTAAGAAAAGCTTTGAAAAAACATTGAGTATGTATCCGATTAAAAATCTAGAGGATTTATACGATAAAGAAGGTTATCGTGATGACGAATTTGATAAAAATGATAAAGGTACATGGATTATTGGTTCTGAAATGGTTGTTCAACCTAAAGGGGAACGTATGAAATCAAAAGGTATGGTTCTATATATGAATAGAAACACTAAGACTACAACCGGGAAGTATATAGTGAGTGAAACACTTCATGATGAAGATGGTAGACCTAAGAGTAAAGATAAAGAATATCCCGTTAAAATGGTAGACAATAAAATCATTCCAACTAAAGGTATCAAAGACGAAAATATAAAAAAAGAAATCGAGAATTTTAAGTTCTTCGCGCAATATGGCAGCTTTAAAGATTTGTCGAAGTACAAAGACGGCGATATATCATATAATCCAGAGGTACCGAGTTATTCAGCAAAATATCAATTAACTAATGATGACTATAATGTAAAACAATTACGAAAAAGATATAAAATACCAACGAATAAAGCACCAAAGTTATTGTTGAAAGGTTCGGGAGACTTAAAAGGTTCATCAGTTGGATATAAAGACATTGAATTTACTTTTGTGGAGAAAAAAGGTGAAAATACTTTTTTTACTGATAGTCTACATCTTGAACCGAGTGAGGATAAATAATCATCCACACACACGATTCAATATGAAATTCAAATATGTTGCTGTAAAATAATGTAAAATAAACGTATTCATATTACTGAATTGAGGGATAGTATGCAACGTGATTATTTAATTCGAGTAGAAACTGAGAGTATGTCAGATTTCAAAAGGCTCAATAGTTTAATGATTGGTTTTGTTATTAAAGGTGAGGCACACATTTATGATGAAAATAATATGACGCAATGCAACAGTGGCGACATTTTCATCATTAACCACCGCGACTTGTATCGATTTCAACTTCAACAAGATGGCATCATATGTTATATCCAATTCCAAATGAAATATTTAGCAGACAAGTTTGATGATGTGCATTGTCTATATTTTCACTTAACAGATGCGACCACAACAAAGAATATACATCAACTGAGAAATATAATGGCAAGACTGGTTTCAACACATATCCGACATAATGAGTTGTCTAAATTGACTGAGCAACAACTTGTGATTCAGTTGCTTATGCATATGATTCATTATGTCCCGCGTACATATCATTCGAACCAAAGTATCTTAAATGATGATAAAGTGAATCAAGTATGCGACTATATCGAGTTACATTTTCATGAAGATTTAAGCCTTTCAGAATTAAGCGAATACGTTGGGTGGTCAGAGAGCCATCTGTCTAAAAAGTTTACAGAATCGCTAGGTGTAGGATTCCATCATTTCTTAAATACGACGCGAATTGAGCATGCGAAACTCGATTTGACATACACAGATGAAACCATTACTGATATTGCATTGCAAAATGGCTTTTCAAGTGCAGCGAGCTTTGCGAGAACATTTAAACACTTTACGCATCAAACACCTAAACAATATCGAGGTGATCGTCCAGCAATCACTGAAAACCAGCAATCGGCACAACATGATTATCACGACCGTGAATTGATATTACTTTTAAATGACTACATTGAAGAAATGAATCATTTTATTGAAGATATTGAAAAGATGAACTATAAAGAGATTGCCTTTCAACCAACCAATCACCAACTAAATCAATTTAATCATATTATTCAAGTGGGCTATTTGAGGAATTTGCTCAATACACAGTATCAATCACAGTTGCTTACATGTCATCATGATTTTCAAGTCAATGAAGTATTAGCATATGATGTGATTCCATATATCATGAAAAAGCTCAATGCGCCATTCACGTATGATGCAGAAATTTCGAATATATTTTATGATATTGATTTGTGTTTAGACTTTTTATTAGATCATAACTTTAGTTTGACCATGCATTTGGATCAGTATGACTCACGTGATTATATCGATGCATTTAAAATTTTTATCCATCACGTTGCCCTGCATGTCAGTCATAGAAAAGATTTGAAGTTCAACTTGTATGTGACGACATTGCACACGTCTTTGATTGAAATGATTGATTATTTTAAAGCATTATTCCCTAATGGTGGCTTGTACATTCACTTAGATCAAGCTACGGAAAGACATCTACCATTATTGAAACGACTTGAGCCACACATCGACCATTTTGTATTTGATGCCAATTCAAATGACGCTGTTGATTTTAATAAAATGAATGATGATGAATTTAAAACCGCGAGTCAAATGATTATTAATAAAACGAATTACCTTATCGACTTAATGCATCGTCATCGCCTAAAGCGTCCACTCATTTTACTCAATTGGAATACATTGACGGGTGATACATTTATTACAAACGGCGAATATTTTAGAGGTGGTATCATCATTGAGCAATTATTAAAATTAAGTTCTAAAGTAGAGGGTATCGGTTATTGGTTGAATTATGATTTGCACGTCAGTCATTGTAAAAATGAACGGGATTATATGAATTCTATTGAACTATTTCATCAATATAATGGAAAACGTCCGGTCTATTTCACGGCATTGCTATTTAATAAATTAACAAGCAATATTTTGTATTCTGATGATACATGTATTGTCACGGGGACTGATTCAAATTTTCAAATATTGTTATATGATGCAAAGCATTTTAATCCGTACTTAGCGTTGGACAATCAAATGAATATGCGTGCGACGGAAATGATTCATTTGAACATTAATGCCCTGGAAGAAGGTATGTATAAGATTAAACATTTTACCTTAGATAAAGAAAATGGTGCGTTATTTAATCTTTGGCGCAAACATCATACGATACATGGCATGGACAAGGACTCTATAGATTACGTTAATCGAATGAGTTTTCCGAAATTAGAAGTATATGATATAGATATCACGGACACACTGGCATTAAACATTAAAATGATTACGAATGGGATTCACTTAATTGAAGTAAAACGTTACCCAAGTTCATAAAATGATCACAAATCACAAATTTTGATATACATAATTTGTGATTTTTTATATTCAAAGCTAAAATTGCAAAAAATTAATGGTTAACATCTCTGTTGTTGGCAATATAAATAATGATTAATCATTTATGATGTAACTAAGGAGATGAAGGATATGAATCAACAATTAATTGAAACTTTAAAATCTAAAGAAGGCAAAATGATTGAGATCAGACGTTATTTACATCAGCATCCAGAATTATCTTTTCATGAAGATGAAACGGCGAAATACATCGCTGAATTTTACAAAGGTAAAGATGTGGAAGTAGAAACGAATGTCGGACCACGTGGAATTAAAGTAACGATTGATTCAGGGAAACCTGGTAAAACATTAGCAATCCGTGCAGACTTTGACGCATTACCCATTACTGAAGATACAGGATTATCTTTTGCATCACAAAATAAAGGTGTTATGCACGCATGTGGTCACGATGCACATACAGCATACATGCTTGTATTAGCAGAGACGCTTGCTGAAATGAAAGATAGTTTTACAGGAAAAGTCGTTGTGATACATCAACCAGCTGAAGAAGTACCACCAGGTGGTGCTAAAACAATGATTGAAAATGGTGTATTAGACGGTGTTGATCATGTATTAGGTGTACACGTCATGAGCACAATGAAAACAGGTAAAGTGTATTACAGACCTGGTTATGTTCAAACAGGACGCGCATTCTTCAAATTGAAAGTTCAAGGTAAAGGTGGTCATGGTTCATCACCACATATGGCCAATGATGCCATTGTTGCAGGTAGCTACTTCGTCACAGCGTTACAAACAGTTGTATCTAGACGACTAAGTCCATTTGAAACCGGTGTTGTCACAATCGGTTCATTTGACGGTAAAGGTCAATTCAATGTCATTAAAGATGTTGTTGAAATTGAAGGTGATGTACGTGGATTAACAGATGCTACAAAAGCAACAATTGAAAAAGAAATTAAACGTTTATCAAAAGGATTAGAGGATATGTATGGTGTAACTTGCACCTTAGAATATAACGATGATTATCCAGCATTATATAATGATCCAGAGTTTACTGAGTACGTGGCTAAGACGTTGAAAGAAGCAAACCTTGATTTTGGTGTTGAAATGTGTGAACCACAACCACCTTCAGAAGACTTTGCATATTATGCTAAAGAACGCCCAAGTGCCTTTATTTATACAGGTGCAGCGGTGGAAAATGGTGAAATTTACCCACATCATCATCCTAAATTTAACATTTCAGAAAAATCATTACTTATTTCTGCAGAAGCAGTAGGGACAGTTGTTTTAGATTACCTTAAAGGAGATAACTAACATGAATGAAACGTATCGCGGGGGCAACAAGTTAATCTTAGGTATTGTATTAGGTGTTATTACATTTTGGTTGTTTGCACAATCACTTGTAAATGTTGTACCGAATTTACAACAAAGTTTTGGTACAGACATGGGGACAATTAGTATTGCGGTCAGTCTAACTGCACTATTTTCAGGCATGTTTGTTGTTGGAGCAGGTGGTCTGGCAGATAAAATTGGGCGCGTGAAAATGACGAATATCGGTTTATTATTAAGTATTATTGGTTCAGCATTAATTATTATTACGAATTTACCGGCATTATTAATTTTAGGTCGTGTTATACAAGGTGTATCAGCAGCGTGTATTATGCCTTCTACATTGGCCATTATGAAAACTTATTATCAGGGTGCTGAACGTCAGCGTGCCTTAAGTTATTGGTCTATCGGTTCTTGGGGTGGCAGTGGTATCTGTTCACTCTTCGGTGGTGCAGTTGCGACAACTATGGGTTGGAGATGGATTTTCATCTTCTCAATTATCGTTGCCGTACTTTCAATGTTACTCATCAAAGGGACGCCTGAAACGAAATCAGAAATTACCAATACACATAAATTTGACGTTGCAGGGCTAATTGTTCTAGTAGTTATGTTGCTAAGTTTAAACGTTGTCATTACTAAAGGTGCAGCACTTGGTTACACATCATTATGGTTCTTTGGTTTGATTGCAATCGTAATTGTAGCATTCTTTATTTTCTTAAATGTTGAGAAAAAAGTAGATAATCCACTTATTGATTTTAAATTATTTGAAAATAAACCATATACAGGTGCAACGATTTCGAACTTCTTATTAAACGGTGTTGCAGGTACATTAATTGTAGCGAATACATTCGTGCAACAAGGTTTAGGTTATACAGCATTGCAGGCAGGATACTTATCAATTACTTATTTAATCATGGTGTTATTGATGATTCGAGTTGGTGAAAAATTATTACAAAAAATGGGTTCTAAGCGACCAATGTTATTAGGTACATTCATTGTGGTCATTGGTATTGCACTTATTTCATTAGTATTCTTACCAGGCATATTTTATGTTATCAGTTGTGTCGTAGGATATTTATGTTTCGGACTAGGCTTAGGTATTTATGCAACACCTTCTACAGATACAGCTATTTCGAATGCACCGTTAGATAAAGTTGGCGTTGCTTCAGGTATTTATAAAATGGCTTCATCACTTGGTGGCGCATTCGGTGTCGCAATTAGTGGTGCTGTATATGCTGGTGCAGTTGCTGCAACGAGCATTCATACAGGTGCGATGATTGCACTTTGGGTTAACGTATTAATGGGAATCATGGCATTTATCGCAATTTTATTCGCGATTCCTAATGATGATAAACGTGTCAAAGATGCGAAATAATAACGATGACACGCCAAGTGTTTTGATAATGATATAAATGAAAGTAAAGCAAATTAAATGAGGAAATGTATAGAGCAGTGCATATAGATAAATCTATGATTGGATTAACACTAATATAAATATAAATGAAAATGAAAAACCATCCACTTAAATTTTTGATAAGTTAGGTGGATGGTTATTTATTGCGTTGTTCTAAAAATTTGGACATTTATATGGAAAGAACTATATATAATGTGAAGGTTATGGCAATTCGCTTCAATGAAGGCGACGTGTAAAAGTGTATATTAAACGTTTCGGGGTCAGACTCCGAGAACAGTGTCCGTCATGCTTACCGCATACTAATGAAGCATTATTATATCAGTGTTTATAGCCGATTTAAGATAATAAATTTTGCTAAACAAAAAAGCCAACCCATGAATGTTGGATTGGCTTTTTACATGCATCTGAATCTCTAATTTTAAAAAAATATGAATATAAATAAGACAGTAAAAATTAAATTTCAGTTGTTGCAATTTCTTCATCTGTAGGTACATCATCGTTAAGGCCAACAAGTGCTTCAGAAACATTTCGTGAATGATAACCGATACGTTCAAGAACACCAATCATATCGATATATAGTAATCCGCCTTTTGTTGTACATTCACCACGATTAAGGCGTTTAATATGACCTTTGCGTAGTTTATGTTCAATATTAAATGATTCTCTACTACGTTCTACAATTTCATCTTTTTTCGTTTTGTCATAAACATCTAACATGTCGATGGCTTTATCAAATGACTCAGCAACATGGTTGAATAATTTATCCATACCGCGTTGTGCATCTTCTGTAATGCGAATATCTTCATCATGTTGGCGTTTTAATTGAGCGACATACTCTTCTGTTAGCTCTGCTACTTTTAAAATAGAGCGATTGACATCAAACATAACTGCTAAACGCTCAACGTCTGCCTTCGTAATGGCTTTTGTAGAAATTCTAACTAAATAATTTCGAATGCTATCATTGATTGTTTCAACAGCTTGATGCTTTTGTTCAAGCTTTTTGATCAATTTTTTATCGTCTTTTGTAATTTCGCGAATGTCTTCAAACATTGATAAGACAATCTGACCCACATTTTGTAATTCTTTTTGAGTTTCTTGTAATGCAACACCAGGTGCGTGATAAACAAGATCTTTGTTTAAGTGCTGAGGTTTATAGTCATCAGCAATATCTTTACCTGGGACAAGCTTTGTAACAATCCATGCTAAACCTGCTACAAATGGTAATTGAATCAAAGTATTTGTTATGTTGAAGATACCATGTGATACTGCAATCGTCATCGCTGGTTTTAAGTGCCATAAATCTTGTAACAAACTAATCAAATGAATCACAACTGGCAAGAAAATTGTGAAGATAATTACCCCGATTAAGTTAAAGATGACGTGTACAAGCGCCGCACGTTTTGCAGCGATTGAGCCGGCTAAACTAGCTAAGATAGCTGTAATCGTGGTACCAATGTTATCGCCTAGTAACACAGGGATTGCTGCGTTTAAGCTAATTAAATCTTGTTGATAAAATTCTTGTAAAATACCAATCGTCGCACTTGAACTTTGAACTAGTGCTGTTAACCCTGCGCCGACAATGACAGCGAGTATTGGATTTGTAGACATATCAAGCATTAATTGCTTAAATCCATCTAATGATGCTAAAGGTTTAACGGCATCACCCATAAATTCTAGACCGAAGAATAGTGAACCGAAACCGAATAGTATGCGGCCAATGTTATTGATTTTAGAGCGTTTAAAGAAAAAGATTAAGAATGCACCTAATGCTAAAATTGGCATTGCATATTCGCCTAAATCTATACCGATAATAAATGCAGTTACCGTTGTTCCGATATTAGCACCCATTATCACTCCAATGGCTTGTTTCAATGTCATAAATCCAGCTGTTACCAGTCCGATTGTGATAACTGTCGTACCTGAACTACTTTGTATTAAAATAGTTACAACGATACCTGCAATAACACCTAATACTGGATTTGATGTAAATTTGTTTAAAATATCTCGTAGCCTGTCTCCTGCTGATGCTTGAAGCCCGTCTCCCATGATTTTTAAGCCGTAAAGGAAAATACCTAAACCACCTAAAAAGGAGAAAATGACTTCTGTAACCGACATTTCCATTATTTCACCTCAAATAAGCTTTATATTTAGATTATCGCTTATAATTGTAAATTTAATGTTAAGATTAGGTAAAATTATTTAACAATATATGTTATTTGTATATGACTTGTAAAATATCGTCACTTATTATGTAAATTTTCAGTGTGAAATGGCAGGTTTGCAATCACTTGTTTAACAAAATGATGCAATCAATCATGTAATTATGTTTCATCAAAAAAATCATGAGAGTGGAACAACGAAATAATTTTTATGAAAACATCATTTCTGTCCCAGTCTCATGATTTGAAATCACCAAATAAAAATCTATTAATGGTTTTCGTTATAACAATTTGTGTTCTTTTAATAATGACTCAATGTACGTACCTTTTATCTTTTTAAGGAATCCTGCTAATGCGAGTTTTTGCATTTTCGAATCTTTAGTAATCTCACGCAAATCTTGGTGGTCATTCAGTTCGTATATGGCATCCATTAAGACGCGAAGATCAAATGGACTATTGATGACTTCTGGAATACCACGATCTATATTTAGTAATTGATAAACAGCTTCCATGGCAGTACGAACCGAATATTCTGTTGTAAATACAGTGTCTCGCTCTGTTTCTGCAAAGTTACCAATAAATGCTAAGTTCTGAGATTGATGCGGGACGACTAAAGGTCTGTCGCCGATAGCACGCGTCATGAAATAAGATGTGATATATGGCATATAAACAGGAATCGTATTAGATGCATGTTTTGCTAAGTCTTCAATTTTGTCAGTTGATACACCTAAGTGATACAGCCATTCTTGGCATATTTCATTACCACTACATTCTGTAATTGGCTTTTTAATATAATCGCCGTTTACATCTGAATATAAGGCATAAATCCATGTAGATATTTCATTTTCAGGTTGGTCTTTAAACTGTTGCTGACGATTGATTGTAAAACTCATTTGCCATGCAGAATCATTGATTGTAATAATACCGCCTGTAACTGTTTTGCCTGCAAGTGGGTCACGTTTACAAATACTTTCTATTGTATCGATAATCTCTTTATTGTTTGTTGTAGAAGTTGCTGAAACAAACCAACTTTTTTTAGGAATATTTTGGCAAAACTTATCAGGATTACCAAATTCAGGACTTTGTCGCGCTAAATTTTTCCATAGTGTCCAACTACCACCTAATTCGTCAGTTGGTGGCGCTGGTGTATCATTATCACCATAAGTAGAGCTTTCTGTAATACTACCGTTTGTCACAAAGACAAGATCGTTTATAGTCAGTTTAATAGATTCTGCATTACCATTACGGTCAATTAATATTTCTCGGGCAATTTTTTGACTTGTCGTAACATCTATTTTAATATCTTCGACTTTTACATCGTATTCAAATTGAACCCCATGCGATTTTAAATATTCAACCATAGGTAATACTAAAGATTCATATTGATTATATTTAGTGAATTTTAAAGCTGAAAAGTCTGCGAGACCACTAATATGATGAACGAATCGCATTAGATAGCGACGCATTTCCATTGCAGAATGCCACGGTTCAAATGCAAACATCGTTTTCCAGTAAATCCAAAAGTTTGAATTAAAGAAGTCATCGGAAAATACATCTGTTATTTTGACATCATCTAAATCTTCTTCATTCGTTAAGCATAAATCTAAAATTTCTTTAATCGCCGTTTTAGTCAAAGTGAAGTCTCCGTCTGTGACTAAACGTTGACCCTGTTTCTCAATAACACGACAGCGAGAATAGTTAGGGTCTTCTTTGTTTAGCCAATAGAACTCATCTAATACAGACGCGTTATCGATTTCTAATGAAGGGATAGATCTGAATAAGTCCCACAAACATTCAAAGTGGTTCTCCATTTCACGACCACCGCGGACAACATAGCCTTTTAAAGGCATATTTTCACCATCAAGACTACCACCTGCTTTAGGTAACTCTTCTAAAATATGAATCTTCGAACCTTCCATTTGACCATCCCTTATTAAAAAACAAGCTGCAGCAAGTGAAGCTAGACCAGATCCGATTAAGTAAGCGGATTTGTTTTCTACATTTTCAGGTTTTTTAGGGCGCGCAAATGCTTCATAATTTCCATAACTGTAATACATATCCACCAAGTCCTTTCGTATTAGAATACACTCAGACTATACCCCTTTGTGAATTGCAAATATTAGTATTTATATTGGTAAATTTGACGAAATTAGATCATTTTTATATTTTTGATTTTTAAAATTTTATCACTCGAATGTTTTTGGATTCTGAGGTGCGGGACTTGGAATAATTATGTATTTTGAAAGAAGTTACTTAAACTAACGCCTAGTAGAGTGATAATTCCGCCTATAATAGCAAGGGTTGTTGGTAGCTCGTCTAATAACAGATAAGATAATAATAAAGAAACGATAGGTGTTAAATAAAGAGACATTGTTGCATCAGAGACACCAACTGACTTCACAATATAAGCAAGCAAAACGTATGGAATTATAGTAGGGAATATAGCTAAATAAAGTACCGATACTATTGATGTAAAAGTGGCGCCGTGTATATCGTTGATGATTTCAGGAATAAAAATAAGCATAAATGGTGAGCTTGCCATTATTGTATATAGTGTGAAAGCGATGAAGCCGTATTTTTCTATGTATTTTTTCTGGAAAGTAAAATACAAACTTTCACTAAAAGATGCAAGTAAAATAATAAAAACACCTAATACATTAATAGTTGTGTAATCATCTTTACTTATTGAAATAATGGATATTCCTATAAATGCGACGAGTGAACTTAACCAATTCCATTTTGAAAAATGCTCTTTTAAAAATATATAAGCTAAAGCACTAGAAAAAATAGGCGTTGTAGAGACTAGAATTCCAGATATACCTGCACTAATCAAAGCTTCACCAAAATTTAAAGCTGTGTGATATATCACAAATCCACAAAATCCTAAAATAAAAATAACAGGGATATCTCTTAGTTCAGGGGTAGGCAATTTCTTTATAATTACGAACGGCAAGAGAATTATTGTTGCTAAAATTAAACGAAATGCCGACAATGATTCTGCACTAAAATCATTTAACGCAATCTTTATCATTGGAAATGCAGATCCCCACAATATGATAGTAAATAAATATGATAGAAAAGTAGTGTCTTGAAGTTTATTCATTAATATCATCACTCCTTTAATTATGTGTTTCTATATTAAAAAATATGATTTAAAATGAGTACAACCAATTTTGAATGGATTTACCTATCCAATTTTAAAAGGGAGGGAGAAGATGGCTAAATATAAAGATATTGCTAGTGACATAAGAGATAAAATAATCACAGGGGATTGGTTTTATGGAATGAAAATACCTTCACATAGGCAGTTGGCGATACAGTACAACGTAAATAGAGTAACGATTATTAAAAGTATTGAGTTATTAGAAGCTGAAGGATTTATCTATACTAAAGTAGGTAGTGGAACATATGTTAATGACTATTTGAATGAAGCACATATTACAAATAAGTGGTCTGAAATGATGTTATGGTCCTCTCAACAAAGAAGTCAGTATACGGTGCAATTAATTAATAAAATTGAGACAGATGATTCGTATATACATATAAGTAAAGGTGAATTGGGTATATCGTTAATGCCACATATTCAATTGAAAAAAGCCATGTCTAATACAGCCAGTCATATTGAAGACTTATCTTTTGGTTATAATAATGGCTATGGTTATATCAAGTTAAGAGATATTATCGTTGAACGAATGTCAAAGCAAGGTATAAATGTAGGTAGAGAAAATGTAATGATCACTTCAGGCGCTTTACATGCCATTCAACTTTTATCTATTGGGTTTTTAGGTCAAGATGCCATAATAATTTCGAATACACCATCATATATTCACTCTACAAATGTTTTTGAGCAATTGAATTTTAGACATATTGATGTTCCTTATAATCAAATTAATGAAATTGATACCATCATTGATAGATTTATTAATTTTAAAAATAAAGCGATTTATATAGAACCTAGGTTTAATAACCCGACAGGTCGTTCTTTAACGAATGAGCAAAAGAAAAATATAATTACTTATAGCGAAAGACATAATATTCCTATCATTGAAGATGATATCTTTAGAGATATTTTCTTTAGCGATCCAACTCCTTCTATCAAAACTTATGATAAATTGGGAAAAGTTATACATATAAGCAGTTTTTCAAAAACGATTGCACCAGCAATAAGAATAGGTTGGATTGTTGCTTCTGAAAAAATAATAGAGCAATTGGCAGATGTAAGAATGCAAATTGACTATGGATCCAGTATTTTGTCACAAATGGTTGTATATGAGATGTTGAAAAATAAGTCTTATGATAAACACTTAGTAAAGTTAAGGTATGTTTTAAAAGATAAACGAGACTTTATGTTAAACATCCTCAATAATTTATTTAAGGATATAGCACATTGGGAGGTTCCAAGTGGAGGTTATTTTGTATGGTTAGTCTTTAAAATAGATATAGATATTAAATATTTATTTTACGAATTGTTAAGTAAAGAAAAAATATTAATCAATCCGGGTTACATTTATGGCAGTAAAGAAAAGAGTATAAGGCTATCTTTTGCCTTTGAATCAAATGAAAATATTAAGCATGCGCTCTATAAAATTTATACATATGTGAAAAAGGTTTAATTAAAACAATAATTCGAATCATTATGTGGCATGTTAAACAGCTAAATATAAGCTATGCACATTTAACAAGCGGATACTCCTGACGCAATTATAGTATCATTACATATTGTTTAATCGTTTGGGGTAATGTAATTAAAAGGTAAAATAGGCAGAGTGTTATACATAAAATGTAAAGAAAGAGGCGATAGAATGTCTAAAATCAGGTCTTTTACAATATTAAGTCTACTTATTTACTTAGCTATGATGTGCTATACAGTAGTGACCTATCCAAAATTACCAACCAAAGTGCCTATTCATTATAATTTAGCAGGGGATGCTGATAATTTTGCTGATAAATGGGTGCTGCTTTTGATTAATAGCGCATTTATAGTGATTTGGCTTATATTTTTCATTGCAGGTAGATACTATGAACGATTTGCCAAATGGTCACATTATAATCATACACCACGTGAAATTCGAGCGATTAAATTATTTTTAAGTACGTTAAATTTAGAGATTATGAGCTATATGTCTATCTTCACAGTATTAGAAATTTGGCAAATACAACACCATCATCAATTCAATTTACTATGGTTTAATATGATATTTATCATTATCATTGGTTTGACGCTTGTCATATTTTGTTTACTTCCTACAATTCATAAAATGAGAGATTCTCAATAAAAATATAAACTCTCATGATGCAGTTTTGAAGCGAATTCCTGAGATTATTATAAATAATATCTAGTATTTATAATTAAAATGATATATTATTTATTATAGTTAAATATTGTGTATATTTTGTGAACTTTTTGTAAAAATTCGATTGCCTGTCACATATAGGAGTGTTACATTTTAAATATGTGATCATCGCAAAATATAAGTTGAAATAGGTTGTAGATTAATCAGAATGATAAATATTTTATATAAAGAGAGGGAGTCATTATGACACTACTTACTGTAAATCCATTCGATAATGTCGGATTATCAGCCTTAGTTGCAGCAGTACCTATTATTTTATTTTTATTATGCTTAACCGTTTTTAAAATGAAAGGCATTTATGCAGCATTGACAACTTTGGTTGTTACATTGATTGTGGCTTTATTTGTATTTGAATTACCAGCGCGTGTATCAGCAGGTGCGATTACAGAAGGCGTTGTTGCCGGTATTTTCCCAATAGGATATATCGTTTTAATGGCAGTTTGGTTATATAAAGTTTCTATTAAAACAGGACAATTTTCTATTATTCAAGATAGTATTGCAAGTATTTCAGTGGACCAAAGAATCCAACTATTATTAATTGGATTTTGTTTCAACGCATTTTTAGAAGGTGCAGCAGGATTTGGTGTGCCAATTGCGATTTGTGCAGTATTATTAATTCAACTTGGATTTGAACCATTAAAAGCAGCGATGTTATGTTTAATTGCTAATGGTGCGGCGGGTGCCTTTGGTGCAATTGGTTTACCAGTTAGTATTATTGATACGTTTAACTTAAGTGGAGGCGTTACAACATTAGATGTTGCGAGATACTCAGCATTAACACTTCCAATTTTAAACTTTATTATTCCATTTGTTTTAGTATTCATTGTAGATGGTATGAAAGGTATTAAAGAAATTTTACCTGTCATTTTAACAGTGAGTGGTACATATACTGGATTACAATTATTATTAACAATATTCCATGGTCCAGAACTAGCAGACATTATTCCATCACTAGCAACAATGGTGGTGTTAGCATTTGTTTGTCGTAAATTTAAACCGAAAAACATTTTCAGATTGGAAGCGTCTGAACATAAAATTCAAAAACGAACGCCTAAAGAAATTGTCTTTGCTTGGAGTCCGTTCGTAATTTTAACTGCCTTTGTATTAGTATGGAGTGCACCATTCTTCAAAAAATTATTCCAACCTGGAGGTGCACTTGAAAGTTTAGTAATAAAATTGCCAATTCCAAATACTGTGAGTGATTTATCGCCTAAAGGAATTGCGTTGCGTCTCGATTTAATTGGTGCAACTGGGACAGCGATTTTATTAACAGTAATTATTACAATTTTAATTACGAAGTTAAAATGGAAAAGTGCAGGTGCTTTATTGGTCGAAGCAATTAAAGAATTATGGTTACCGATCCTTACAATTTCAGCTATCCTAGCTATTGCTAAAGTTATGACATACGGTGGTTTGACTGTAGCAATTGGACAAGGTATTGCTAAAGCGGGAGCAATTTTCCCATTATTCTCTCCAGTATTAGGTTGGATTGGTGTGTTTATGACTGGTTCAGTTGTAAATAACAATACTTTATTCGCACCTATTCAAGCGACAGTGGCACAACAAATTTCAACAAGCGGTTCATTACTTGTGGCAGCTAACACTGCAGGTGGTGTAGCAGCGAAACTTATTTCACCACAATCAATTGCCATTGCGACTGCAGCTGTTAAAAAAGTTGGTGAAGAATCTGCATTATTAAAAATGACGTTAAAATACAGTATTATATTTGTTGCTTTTATTTGTGTTTGGACGTTTATACTAACGTTAATATTCTAAATATAAATAATGTTGTCACTTGGATTCAAATGACATTTTAAATCTAATTATTCATGAATCGAACTAGTACGAAATGCAATGAGCATCTTGTCTAGTTCGATTTTTTAATGCCTAAAAATGTCATATATGTAATCAGAGTAGAAAGTGTTGAGGCGTTTCAGAAGTTGTTTAGAAAAGTAAGTAAAATAAAAAATGCACTGAGCAACAAAAGATGTTGCTCGTGCATTTAGATGATTCTTATCATTTCAAATAAGAATGTGTTAATCAACGTATATAAGTTAAAATTGGTTTGGATAAAATGATATCTATCGTTGTGTATTGTTTGTTTTTATAGTTCGCGACGACGTCCAGCTAATAACGCTGCACCTAAGGCTAATGATAATCCACCAAATACAGTTGTACCGATGAATGGATTTTCTTCACCAGTTTCTGGTAATGCTTGAGCTTTGTTAGCATCTGCATGGTTTGCTGGTTGCTTCTTATCAACAACAAGTTCTTGACCAGGTTTGATCATGTTTTTATCAGCTAATTTGTTATCTGCAGCAATTTTGTCAGCAGTAGTGCCGTTTGCTTTTGCAATGTCATTTACTGTATCACCAGGTTTAACGACATGTACTCCGTTACCATCTTCTTTACCAGGTTTGTTGCCATCTTCTTTGCCAGGCTTGTTGCCGTCTTCTTTACCAGGTTTTTTGTTGTCTTCTTTACCAGGCTTGTTGCCATCTTCTTTACCAGGTTTTTTGTTGTCTTCTTTACCAGGCTTGTTGCCGTCTTCTTTGCCAGGCTTGTTGTTGTCTTCTTTACCAGGCTTGTTGTTGTCTTCTTTGCCAGGCTTGTTATTGTCTTCTTTGCCAGGCTTGTTATTGTCTTCCTCTTTTGGTGCTTGAGCATCGTTTAGCTTTTTAGCTTCTGCTAAAATTTCTTTGCTCACTGAAGGATCGTCTTTAAGGCTTTGGATGAAGCCGTTACGTTGTTCTTCAGTTAAGTTAGGTAAATGTAAAATTTCATAGAAAGCATTTTGTTGTTCTTTGTTGAATTTGTTGTCAGCTTTTGGTGCTTGAGCATCATTTAGCTTTTTAGCTTCTGCTAAAAGGTTAGCGCTTTGGCTTGGGTCATCTTTTAGGCTTTGGATGAAACCATTGCGTTGTTCTTCGTTTAAGTTAGGTAAATGTAAGATTTCATAGAAAGCATTTTGTTGTTCTTTGTTGAATTTGTTATCCGCTTTCGGTGCTTGAGATTCATTTAACTTTTTAGCTTCTGACAATAGGTTAGCACTTTGGCTTGGGTCATCTTTTAAGCTTTGGATGAAACCATTGCGTTGTTCTTCGTTTAAGTTAGGCATATTCAAGATTTCATAGAAAGCATTTTGTTGTTCTTTGTTGAAATTGTTATCAGCTTTCGGTGCTTGAGATTCGTTTAATTTTTTAGCTTCACCTAAAACGTTAGTGCTTTGGCTTGGGTCGTCTTTAAGACTTTGAATGAAGCCGTTACGTTGCGCTTCGTTTAAGTTAGGCATGTTCAAGATTTCATAGAAGGCGCTTTGTTGATCTTTGTTGAAGTTATTTTGTTGCGCATCAGCTTTTGGAGCTTGAGAGTCATTAAGTTTTTGAGCTTCACCTAAAACGTTAGCACTTTGGCTTGGATCATCTTTAAGGCTTTGGATAAAACCATTGCGTTGATCAGCATTTAAGTTAGGCATATTTAAGACTTGATAAAAAGCATTTTGTTGAGCTTCATCGTGTTGCGCAGCATTTGCAGCAGGTGTTACGCCACCAGATATAAGTAATGTACCTAAAGTTACAGATGCAATACCTACACCTAGTTTACGAATTGAATAAATGTTTTTCTTTTTCAAATTAATACCCCCTGTATGTATTTGTAAAGTCATCATAATATAACGAATTATGTATTGCAATACTAAAATCTATATTTATAATTAAATTTAAAGGTAAGTTTTACAACTTATAAAATAAATATTTTGCTGAAAGATTTATTCAGGAAGTAAAAGGCTTAAAACCGCAAAATCACGCTATTTCGATTAATAAAAACAGATAAAATATAGAGATATTTTTTATAATGAAAGCGGTTTAATACATATGAGTTAAAAAATATTTTTAAGAATAAAGTGGGGCTTTGAATGTGCTGAGGTTTAATTTCGGAAATGGTTTTAAGTGATATAGAAAATAGAAAGTTGTTCATTATGTGCTGAGGTTTTATTAAAAAATAGAAAACACAAGTGCACTTTAGAATACAGCACACTTGCGTAATAGAGATATTATTCAAAAACAAGATGTAAATGATCTTTATCTGCTAATAATTGATTCACTTGAGCTAATAATTGTTCAGCATGGTCTTGCTGCGCGTCATCCATATGAATTAAAATTTTTCTTTCATCTTCAGTTGAGCGTTCTTTTATTAGATAGCCTTGCTTTTTTAAATTATTGAGAGCTCTAACAGTTTGAGGGTATTTATGGTGGATTGTTTCAATTAAATCTTTAAGAAGAACGATGTTTTTATTTTGAGAAGTGATAATAGCTAGAATTGTGAATTCTACAAAACTTAATGTTAGATGTTTTTTGATAATATTCTTGAAATACATTGTATACATCATCAAGTTTAGAAATTCTTTACTATCTTTTGGTATCATCTGTGATTCACTTTGATCTGCAAGGTTAAATTGTTTAATGATTTGATCAAACAATGTAACACGTTCTGCAATTTTCTCTCGTTGTTCTTCAGATATTGAAATGTAAGTATTACGCTCATCAATTTTACTTCGAACTTTACTAATATATGAATGTTTCACAAGTACTTTTATATGCTGTACTAAATCCGATTGTTTATAACATAAATCTGAAACAATCTTCTTAAATGGAAGTGTGTTTTCTTGTTGATGAAATAAATAAGTCAGTAATATAAATTCTTTTATAGTCATATCGACTTCAGGCTTGACTTTTTTCTTAAAACGAAACATATATGCTTCAATGATTATAAAATCTCTAATTTTGTCATGGTTATTATATTTCATTGTTTTATCTCCTTGTATATGCACTTTATTTTAATATAACACAATATAATAAGAAAAATAATCCATAATTTACAATTAAAAATAATATGATATTTTTATTAAAATTTGTGTTTTTGAATAAATGACATTATCAAACACTATATTTAAATAAGAAATAGTTATCGATATTTGAAAAATCGAAGAATATTGATTGATATTATAGAATATGAGTCGGTGTTATTTGTATATAAAGTATTAATATGTAATTAAGAAAGTCGACGATTGTTAACAATAACAACAACTATATGTATAAAAAAACCTCGCAACGGTTAGTTAACTGAATCATTTAGCTAACTTCGTTGTGAGGTCATTTTGTTTTAATAATATCGTTATAACTTTTTCACGGTTAATAATAAGTATATGAAGAATGGGGCACCAAAAGCAGCAATAAATACACCTGCTGGCACTTCTTTAGGCAAGAATAAGGTACGCCCAATTAAGTCTGCAATAACAATTGATATGGCACCAATCATTGCTGACATTAGTAACTTTTTAGCATAACTTCCGCGAACGATTGTTTTCGCGATATGTGGTGCGATTAAACCGACAAACCCAATGTTACCTACTAAACTGATTGCCATAGATACGAGTATAGTAGAAGTGATTAATTGGATTAGTTTCATACGTTGTACATGTAAGCCTAAGCCAATCGCTACAGGGTCATCAAGTATAGATATTTTCATTTTTGGTATAACAAGAAATAACAACGGCACAACAGCTAAAATAACCATACCCAAAATGATTGTATCTTTAAACGTAGCACCGTAAAGACTTCCGACTAGCCATGTATAAGCTTTGGCAGCAGATAATTGCTTCGTTGTAATGAGTAATCCTTGGACAAGCGCAATAAACAACGTTTGCATCGAAATACCGATGATTATGAGTGTTGTCGGGCGTATTTGTCCTTTCGTTTGAAACACTAATAGTATCATCATTGCAACTGCGCCACCTAATACTGCAAATAGTGGAAGTAAATGTATTGTTAAATGGCTGAAAAATGCAATAAAGACAACAGCACTTAAGCTAGCACCACCTGTGATACCGATAATATCAGGTGAGGCAATTGGATTTTTTAATACATTTTGCAACATTAAACCACTCATTCCTAGTGCGGCACCTGCTAAAATCGCAAGTGTAATGCGAGGTAAGCGTAATACTTCTAAAGTGAATTGATCCATACTGTCATTTGGATTTATAAAGTACATCAGTACGCGTTGTAATGGTATAAAGCTTGAACCAATCATCATACTTACCACTGAAACGATGGCTAAAAAGATTAACGCGAAGATGAGATGGTAATTGTCTTTTTTATTAATCTTTTCGGTCATAAGCGTTGACGTCCTTTCTTCATAATATAGATTAAGACAATAGCGCCAATGACAGCGGTAACGACACCGATAGGCAACTCTAGTGGCTTAATTATTATACGAGCAACAATGTCTGAAATGATCATTAGGATTGCTCCAGCTAATGCAGTAAAAGGAATTAAATACTTATAGTTTGGTGGTAATAATCGTTTGCTAATATTCGGTACGATAAGACCCACAAAGACGATTGATCCAGCTACGGCTACCGAAATACCGGCTAACATACTGATGAGCATAATAATCATCCATTTGATTAATTTTATGTTTTGACCGAGGCCGGTTGCAATGTCGTCACTTGTCATCAAGATGTTGATGTGTGCAGCCATGCTAAATGCAATTAAAATAAGTATCAATACAAGCGGAATAATCCATGGGATATCCCAAATATTACGTAATGAAACGGAGCCACTTAACCAAAATAATAGGCCTTGTAAGTCTGTTTCGTTCATAATAAGTATGCCTTGAGTAAAGGCTGTAAATAGCATCGCAATCGCAGCACCTGCCAAAATGACACGGTGAGGTGAGAATAGTGTTTGTCTAAACATACCTAGTGCAACAACTAATACAGTAACAACAATAGCCCCCAAAAATGCAATAACTACAATCATTTTAAAAGATTGAATTTGGATAAATGTAATACTAAAAATGACAAAAAATACTGCGCCTGCATTGACACCGAAAAGCCCTGGTGAGGCTATTGGGTTTCGTGTAAGTGCTTGCATCAACAAACCTGAGACAGCAAGGGCAGCACCAGTCAATAACGCAATGATTGTTCTCGACGCCCGTGCACCAGTGACAACATCATGTAAATCGTTTTCACTATCAAAGTTGAATAACGCCTGTATCACCGTACCTGGTGACACAAGCGTATTTCCAATCATTAAACTTAAGATAGCTACTATTGCAAGACATAAACCAGCAATAACGATTTGGTATTTTGGTTTAAGTAGCATCGTAAAACTCCTTAATTATTTTGATTGTTTTTCAATATTTAACTTTTCATATAAATCGTCAATAAGTTTTAATGAAGATTTATATCCGCCAGCTAAGTTCCAAGTGATTTCATCTAAATCATCAGATACTTGGTTGTTTTTAACTGCGTCTAAATTTTTCCACTCTTTACTTGAAGTCCATTCGCTTTCAGTCTTTTTAACTAATGCAGCATCTTTCGCATTTGGATCTGATTTTACTACAAAAATATGATCAGCGTTCATTAATGGAATGCTTTCTTTAGATGTAAGTTGGATAATATCTTTACCATTATCAACTTGTTTTTGTAAGTCTTTATTACGTTTGAATCCTAAATCATTTAAGATTTCACCAGCATATCCACCAGCATAAATTCTTGTATGATCAGCACGGAAGTTAACAACTGAAGCTTTCAATGGCCATGCATCTTTATACTTTGCTTTTGCATCTTTTTGGAATGCAGCTACTTTATCATCGTACTTTTTAAGTAAATCTTCAGCTTCTTTTTCTTTCCCTAAAGCTTTCCCCATTAACTTAGTTGTATCTTTGAATTTGAAAACTGTATCAGTAGAAACTGTTGGTGCGATTTTAGATAATTGATCGTAAACTTTTTCATTTCTAACTTTTGACGCGACAATTAAGTCCGGTTTTAATTTAGAGATTTCCTCTAAGTTAGGTGCAGGTTCTTGACCTACAATCTTAGTATCTTTTAAATCATTTTTTATGTATTCGAATTTCGGTTTTTGTGTCCATGATTCTACAGCACCTACAGGTTTAACACCTAAAGATACAGCGACGTCAGTGGCACCTTGATATAGCGTAACAACACGCTTTGGTTTCCCTTTAATTTCAGTTGTACCCATTGCATGTTTAATTGAAGTTGTTTCCTTATCTTTGTTATCAGATGATTGTTTATTTGAATTCCCACTACATCCTGCTAAAACAAGTAGGAAAGCAAGCGTAACAACAAGCATTTTAATTACTTTATTCATTGACTAATTAGCCTCCTTCGTGATGTATGACAATGAGAATCATTATCACGATTTAGTATGAATTAAATTTTTTCCTAAGTCAATAAAATATTTATGATTTACATGCAACTTATAATTATTTGACATATAAATGCATAAAAAATATAATCCTAATTACTTGATAGTGAGAATCATTATCAATTAGGTAACACACAATATTATAGAATTTTAAATTTGAGGAGGAAGCGCTTTTGATTGAAAAAAGTCAAGCATGTCACGATTCATTGTTAGATTCTGTAGGGCAAACACCTATGGTTCAACTTCATCAACTATTTCCGAAACATGAAGTGTTTGCAAAGTTAGAGTATATGAATCCTGGAGGCAGCATGAAAGATCGACCTGCCAAGTACATCATTGAACATGGTATTAAACATGGTTTAATCACTGAGAATACACATTTAATTGAAAGTACTTCTGGTAATTTAGGCATTGCGTTGGCAATGATAGCTAAAATCAAGGGATTAAAACTCACGTGTGTTGTTGATCCTAAAATATCACCAACAAATTTGAAAATTATTAAAAGTTATGGTGCCAATGTAGAAATGGTTGAAGAACCTGATGCACATGGGGGTTATTTAATGACTCGTATTGCAAAGGTGCAAGAACTGTTAGCCACTATTGACGATGCATATTGGATTAATCAATATGCGAATGAGTTAAATTGGCAATCCCATTATCATGGTGCAGGCACAGAGATTGTTGAAACAATTAAGCAACCTATAGATTATTTTGTCGCGCCAGTCAGCACGACAGGTAGCATTATGGGTATGAGTAGAAAAATAAAAGAAGTGCATCCAAACGCACAAATTGTTGCTGTTGATGCGAAAGGGTCAGTCATTTTTGGTGACAAACCTATTAATAGAGAATTACCTGGTATCGGTGCTAGTCGTGTACCCGAAATATTGAATAGATCAGAAATTAATCAAGTGATCCATGTAGATGATTATCAATCTGCTTTGGGCTGTCGAAAACTGATTGATTATGAAGGCATATTTGCCGGAGGTTCAACAGGTTCGATTATTGCAGCGATTGAGCAGTTGATAACGTCAATTGAAGAAGGTGCAACAATTGTCACGATTTTACCAGATCGAGGCGATCGTTACTTAGATTTAGTTTATTCAGATACATGGTTAGAAAAAATGAAATCAAGACAAGGAGTTAAATCAGAATGAATAGAGAGATGTTGTATTTAAATAGATCAGATATTGAACAAGCGGGAGGTAATCATTCACAAGTTTATGTGGACGCATTAACAGAAGCATTAACAGCCCATGCGCACAATGATTTTGTACAACCGCTTAAGCCGTATTTAAGACAGGATCCTGAAAATGGACACATCGCAGATCGAATTATTGCAATGCCAAGTCATATCGGTGGTGAACACGCAATTTCAGGTATTAAGTGGATAGGTAGTAAGCACGACAATCCATCGAAACGTAATATGGAGCGTGCAAGTGGCGTCATTATTTTGAATGATCCAGAAACGAATTATCCAATTGCAGTTATGGAAGCAAGTTTAATTAGTAGTATGCGTACTGCAGCAGTTTCAGTGATTGCAGCAAAGCATTTGGCTAAAAAAGGATTTAAAGACTTAACAATCATTGGATGCGGGCTAATCGGAGACAAGCAATTACAAAGTATGTTAGAGCAATTCGATCATATTGAACGCGTGTTTGTTTACGATCAATTCTCTGAAGCATGTGCACGCTTTGTTGATAGATGGCAACAACAGCGTCCGGAAATTAATTTTATTGCGACAGAAAATGCTAAAGAAGCAGTATCAAATGGTGAAGTAGTCATTACATGTACCGTAACGGATCAACCATACATTGAATATGATTGGTTACAAAAGGGTGCATTTATTAGCAACATTTCTATCATGGATGTGCATAAAGAAGTCTTTATTAAAGCTGACAAAGTCGTAGTAGATGACTGGTCACAATGTAATCGAGAAAAGAAAACTATTAACCAATTGGTGTTAGAAGGTAAATTCAGCAAAGAAGCTCTTCATGCTGAACTAGGACAACTTGTGACAGGTGACATACCAGGACGTGAAGACGATGATGAGATCATATTACTTAATCCGATGGGTATGGCTATCGAAGATATTTCAAGTGCTTATTTTATTTATCAACAGGCACAACAACAAAATATTGGGACAACATTGAACCTATATTAAGAATGCGAGGTGTCTGAACATTGCAGAATCATACAGCAGTCAATACAGCACAAGCGATAATATTAAGAGATTTAGTTGATGCATTATTATTTGAAGATATAGCCGGAATTGTATCGAATAGTGAGATTACTAAAGAAAACGGACAAACGCTTTTGATATACGAACGTGAAACACAACAAATAAAGATACCTGTTTATTTTAGTGCTTTAAATATGTTTCGTTACGAAAGTTCACAACCAATTACGATAGAGGGAAGGGTGTCTAAGCAACCTTTAACGGCAGCTGAATTTTGGCAAACAATTGCTAATATGAATTGTGATCTAAGTCATGAATGGGAAGTGGCTCGCGTTGAAGAAGGACTGACTACTGCTGCCACACAGCTTGCTAAACAATTATCAGAATTAGATTTAGCGTCACATCCTTTTGTGATGTCAGAGCAGTTTGCAAGTTTAAAAGATCGTCCATTTCATCCATTAGCTAAAGAAAAAAGAGGATTAAGAGAAGCGGATTATCAAGTGTATCAAGCTGAATTAAATCAATCATTTCCTTTAATGGTTGCAGCAGTTAAAAAGACACATATGATTCATGGCGATACTGCAAATATCGATGAATTAGAAAATTTGACAGTACCTATAAAAGAACAAGCGACAGACATGTTAAATGATCAAGGGTTATCAATAGATGACTATGTACTATTTCCGGTACATCCTTGGCAATATCAGCATATTCTGCCGAACGTCTTTGCGAAAGAGATTAGTGAAAAGTTGGTTGTACTATTACCGTTAAAATTTGGAGATTATCTGTCGTCTTCAAGTATGCGTTCATTAATTGATATTGGCGCACCGTATAACCATGTCAAAGTACCATTTGCAATGCAGTCATTAGGCGCATTAAGGCTAACGCCTACGCGTTACATGAAAAACGGAGAACAAGCAGAACAATTATTACGTCAGCTTATAGAAAAAGATGAAGCACTAGCTAAGTATGTCATGGTTTGTGATGAAACAGCTTGGTGGTCATATATGGGTCAAGATAATGATATTTTCAAAGATCAATTAGGTCATCTAACTGTTCAGCTAAGAAAGTATCCCGAAGTGCTAGCCAAAAATGATACGCAACAGCTAGTGTCAATGGCAGCACTCGCGGCAAATGATCGCACTTTATATCAAATGATTTGTGGAAAAGATAATATTTCTAAAAATGATGTCATGACGTTATTTGAAGATATCGCGCAAGTCTTTTTAAAGGTAACACTATCATTTATGCAATACGGCGCATTACCAGAGTTGCATGGTCAAAATATATTGTTGTCATTTGAAGATGGACGTGTACAAAAATGCGTGTTACGTGATCATGATACTGTCAGAATTTATAAACCATGGCTAACAGCACATCAGCTTTCATTGCCGAAGTATGTCGTCAGAGAAGATACACCTAATACGCTAATTAATGAGGATTTGGAAACATTCTTTGCTTATTTTCAAACATTAGCTGTATCGGTAAATCTATATGCCATTATTGATGCAATTCAAGATTTATTTGGTGTAAGTGAGCATGAACTTATGTCGTTGTTAAAACAAATTTTAAAAAATGAAGTGGCAACTATTTCCTGGGTTACAACTGATCAGCTAGCTGTCAGACACATTTTATTTGATAAACAGACGTGGCCATTCAAACAAATTTTATTACCATTGCTATATCAACGTGATAGTGGTGGAGGTAGTATGCCTTCAGGTTTAACTACCGTACCAAATCCAATGGTGACATATGATTAATCAGTCTATATGGCGCAGTAACTTTCGCATTTTATGGCTCAGTCAGTTTATAGCGATTGCTGGACTGACAGTACTTGTGCCATTATTGCCAATTTATATGGCATCACTACAAAATCTATCAGTCGTAGAAATACAGTTGTGGAGTGGTATAGCGATTGCTGCTCCAGCTGTAACGACGATGATAGCTTCGCCGATATGGGGGAAGCTAGGTGATAAGATCAGCCGAAAATGGATGGTGTTAAGAGCGTTACTTGGTTTGGCGGTATGCTTATTTTTAATGGCATTGTGTACGACACCATTACAGTTTGTACTTGTGAGGTTATTGCAGGGACTATTTGGTGGTGTTGTTGATGCATCAAGTGCGTTTGCGAGTGCAGAGGCGCCAGCTGAAGATCGTGGAAAGGTATTAGGAAGACTGCAAAGTTCAGTCAGCGCAGGGTCTCTTGTGGGGCCATTAATTGGCGGTGTTACAGCTTCGATATTAGGTTTTAGTGCGTTACTGATGAGTATTGCCGTTATTACTTTTATTGTCTGTATTTTCGGTGCATTAAAATTGATTGAAACGACACATATGCCAAAATCACAAACACCAAATATTAATAAAGGTATTCGCCGTTCATTTCAATGTCTATTATGCACACAACAAACATGTCGATTTATTATCGTTGGCGTTTTAGCAAACTTTGCTATGTATGGCATGCTAACTGCATTATCACCACTTGCTTCATCAGTGAATCATACAGCGATAGATGACCGTAGTGTGATTGGATTTTTACAGTCCGCATTTTGGACGGCTTCGATATTAAGCGCGCCTTTATGGGGACGCTTTAATGATAAATCATATGTTAAATCAGTATATATATTTGCCACGATTGCATGTGGTTGTAGTGCGATACTGCAAGGTTTAGCGACGAATATAGAGTTTTTAATGGCTGCAAGAATACTTCAAGGATTAACATATAGTGCATTGATTCAAAGTGTCATGTTTGTTGTCGTGAATGCGTGTCATCAACAACTTAAAGGCACATTTGTTGGAACGACGAACAGTATGTTAGTTGTTGGTCAAATTATTGGCAGTCTTAGTGGCGCTGCCATTACAAGTTATACTACACCAGCTACTACGTTTATCGTTATGGGCGTAGTATTTGCAGTAAGTAGTTTATTTTTAATTTGTTCAACCATCACTAATCAAATCAACGATCACACATTAATGAAATTATGGGAGTTGAAACAAAAAAGTGCAAAATAAAGAATTAATACAACATGCAGCGTATGCGGCTATCGAACGCATTTTAAATGAATATTTTAGAGAAGAAAATTTATATCAAGTACCACCTCAAAATCATCAATGGTCTATACAATTATCAGAGCTCGAAACTTTAACGGGTGAATTTCGCTATTGGTCTGCGATGGGGCATCATATGTATCATCCAGAGGTATGGCTTATCGATGGAAAAAGTAAAAAAATAACAACTTATAAAGAAGCAATTGCGCGTATTTTGCAACATATGGCTCAAAGTGCAGATAATCAAACGGCAGTGCAACAACATATGGCGCAAATTATGTCTGACATCGATAATAGCATTCATCGCACGGCACGTTATTTGCAAAGTAACACAATAGACTACGTAGAGGATCGTTATATCGTTTCAGAACAATCTTTATACTTAGGTCATCCATTTCATCCGACTCCTAAGAGTGCAAGTGGGTTTTCAGAAGCAGATTTAGAGAAATATGCACCCGAATGTCATACATCATTCCAATTGCATTATTTAGCTGTGCATCAAGATGTTCTGCTCACGCGCTATGTAGAAGGTAAAGAAGATCAGGTTGAGAAAGTGTTGTATCAATTAGCAGACATAGATATATCAGAGATACCCAAAGATTTTATTTTATTACCAACACATCCTTATCAAATCAATGTGTTGCGACAGCATCCACAGTATATGCAATATAGTGAACAAGGTTTAATAAAAGACCTTGGCGTTTCCGGTGATTCAGTGTACCCGACGTCTTCGGTTAGAACTGTATTTTCAAAAGCATTAAACATTTATTTAAAATTACCGATACACGTTAAAATCACTAATTTTATACGTACGAATGACCTTGAACAGATTGAACGGACAATTGATGCCGCGCAAGTTATCGCATCAGTCAAAGATGAGGTTGAAACACCCCATTTTAAATTGATGTTTGAAGAAGGATATCGTGCATTGTTACCGAATCCATTAGGGCAAACAGTTGAACCTGAAATGGATTTATTAACAAATAGTGCCATGATTGTTCGTGAAGGGATACCGAATTACCATGCTGATAAAGATATTCATGTATTGGCGTCATTATTTGAAACGATGCCTGATTCACCGATGTCTAAGTTATCACAAGTGATTGAGCAAAGTGGTTTAGCACCAGAAGCATGGCTTGAATGTTATTTGAATCGTACATTATTGCCGATATTAAAGCTGTTTAGTAACACAGGCATTAGTCTAGAAGCACATGTACAAAATACATTAATTGAATTAAAAGATGGCATACCCGACGTATGCTTTGTCAGAGATCTTGAAGGCATTTGTCTATCTAGAACGATTGCTACTGAAAAACAGCTTGTGCCAAATGTTGTGGCAGCATCAAGCCCTGTTGTATATGCACATGATGAAGCATGGCATCGTCTTAAATATTACGTTGTAGTAAATCACTTAGGACATTTAGTATCAACTATTGGTAAAGCGACTAGAAATGAAGTTGTGTTATGGCAACTTGTAGCGCATCGTCTTATGACTTGGAAAAAAGAATACGCGAATAACGCAGTATTTGTTGACTGTGTAGAAGATTTATATCAAACGCCGACCATTGCGGCTAAAGCGAATTTGATGAGTAAATTGAATGATTGTGGTGCAAACCCTATTTATACACATATACCAAATCCAATTTGTCATAACAAGGAGGTATCGTATTGTGAATCAAACAATTCTTAATCGTGTAAAGACTAGAGTGATGCACCAACTGGTATCATCACTTATTTATGAGAATATTGTTGTGTATAAAGCGTCATATCAAGACGGTGTCGGTCATTTTACAATAGAAGGACATGATTCAGAGTATCGTTTTACTGCTGAAAAGACACATAGCTTTGATCGTATACGTATCACATCACCAATTGAGCGTGTCGTAGGAGATGAGGCAGATACAACAACAGACTATACACAATTATTGAGAGAGGTTGTATTTACATTTCCTAAAAATGATGAAAAGCTAGAACAATTTATTGTCGAGTTATTACAGACAGAATTAAAAGATACGCAAAGTATGCAGTATCGAGAATCAAACCCACCAGCAACACCTGAGACATTTAACGACTATGAATTTTATGCGATGGAAGGGCATCAGTATCATCCAAGTTACAAATCACGTTTAGGATTTACGTTGAGTGATAATTTGAAATTTGGTCCTGATTTTGTACCAAACGTTAAACTGCAGTGGTTAGCTATCGACAAAGATAAAGTAGAAACGACGGTATCAAGAAATGTTGTAGTTAACGAAATGTTACGTCAACAAGTTGGCGATAAGACTTATGAACATTTTGTACAGCAGATTGAAGCATCTGGCAAACATGTAAATGATGTTGAGATGATACCTGTACACCCATGGCAGTTTGAACATGTCATCCAAGTTGATTTGGCTGAAGAAAGGCTTAATGGCACAGTACTATGGTTAGGGGAAAGTGATGAGCTATATCACCCTCAACAATCGATTCGTACGATGTCGCCAATAGACACGACAAAATATTATTTAAAGGTACCAATAAGTATAACGAACACTTCAACGAAACGAGTGTTGGCGCCTCATACAATTGAAAATGCAGCGCAAATTACGGATTGGTTAAAGCAGATACAGCAACAAGATATGTATTTAAAAGATGAATTAAAGACAGTTTTTCTAGGGGAAGTCTTAGGACAGTCTTATTTAAATACACAACTTTCGCCTTATAAACAAACTCAAGTTTATGGTGCGTTAGGTGTTATATGGCGTGAAAATATATATCATATGTTAATCGATGAAGAGGATGCGATACCATTTAATGCACTTTATGCAAGTGATAAGGATGGTGTACCATTCATTGAAAATTGGATTAAACAATATGGTTCTGAAGCTTGGACAAAGCAATTTTTAGCTGTAGCGATTCGTCCAATGATTCATATGCTTTATTATCACGGTATTGCCTTTGAATCGCATGCACAAAATATGATGCTCATTCATGAAAATGGTTGGCCTACACGTATTGCCTTAAAAGATTTCCATGATGGTGTTCGTTTTAAGCGTGAGCATTTAAGTGAAGCTGCTTCACACCTGACATTAAAGCCAATGCCAGAAGCACATAAAAAAGTGAATAGTAATTCATTTATTGAAACAGATGACGAACGTTTAGTACGCGACTTTTTACATGATGCATTTTTCTTTATTAATATCGCCGAAATCATCTTATTTATTGAAAAGCAATATGGTATCGATGAGGAGCTGCAATGGCAATGGGTTAAAGGCATCATCGAGGCGTATCAAGAAGCATTTCCAGAGTTGAATAACTATCAACATTTCGATTTGTTTGAACCTACGATTCAAGTTGAAAAGTTAACGACACGTCGATTATTAAGTGACTCCGAGTTAAGAATTCATCATGTTACAAATCCATTAGGTGTAGGAGGTATCAATGATGCAACAACTATCTCTGAAACATAGATTAAACAATGGTGATTCAGTTTATGGCATTTTTAATTCTATACCGGACCCATTGATGATCGAGGTTATCGCAGCAAGCGGGTATGACTTTGTTGTGATTGATACAGAACACGTGGCGATTAATGATGAGACACTAGCGCATTTAATTCGTGCAGCTGAAGCAGCGCATATTATACCAATTGTACGTGTCACTGCAGTGATAGATAGAGATATCATTAAAGTGTTGGATATGGGTGCGAGAGGTATTATTGTGCCACACGTTAAAGATCGTGAGACAGTTGAGCATATTGTGAAATTAAGTCGTTATTACCCGCAAGGATTAAGAAGTTTGAATGGTGGTCGCATGGCAAGATTTGGACGTACACCATTACTTGATGCAATGGAGATGGCTAATGAGCATATTATGGTGATTGCCATGATAGAAGATGTTGAAGGGGTTATGGCCATTGACGATATAGCACAAGTCGAAGGTTTAGACATGATAGTCGAAGGTGCCGCAGATTTATCGCAGTCACTTGGCATACCATGGCAAACGCGTGATGATCAAGTAACATCACATGTTCAACATATTTTTGAAGTTGTGAATGCACATGGTAAACATTTTTGTGCATTACCACGTGAAGATGAAGATATTGCAAAATGGCAGGCACAAGGTGTACAAACATTTATTTTAGGTGATGATCGCGGAAAAATATATCGCCATTTAAGTGCATCTCTAGCGACGTCTAAACAGAAAGGGGATGAAGGCTAATGCGTATAGTTCAACCTGTTATTGAACAATTAAAAGCACAATCTCATCCAGTTTGTCATTATATCTATGATTTAGTCGGACTGGAACATCATTTGCAACATATTACATCGTCATTGCCGAGTAATTGTCAAATGTACTATGCAATGAAAGCAAATAGTGAACGAAAAATCCTAGATACAATTAGTCAGTATGTTGAAGGATTCGAAGTTGCATCTCAAGGTGAAATAGCAAAAGGTCTTGCTTTTAAACCAGCAAATCATATTATTTTTGGTGGCCCTGGTAAGACAGACGAGGAACTAAGATATGCAGTAAGTGAAGGTGTTCAGCGTATTCATGTTGAAAGTATGCATGAATTACAACGGCTAAATGCCATCTTAGAAGATGAAGATAAGACACAACACATTTTATTGCGTGTTAATTTAGCAGGACCATTTCCCAATGCAACGTTGCATATGGCAGGACGCCCAACACAATTTGGTATTTCTGAAGACGAAGTTGATGATGTCATTGAAGCTGCGCTCGCAATGCCAAAGATTCATCTAGATGGATTTCATTTTCATTCTATTTCTAACAATTTAGACTCGAATTTACATGTCGATGTAGTGAAACTTTATTTTAAAAAAGCAAAGGCATGGTCTGAAAAACATCGATTTCCACTCAAACATATCAATCTTGGTGGTGGCATAGGCGTTAACTATGCAGATTTAACTAACCAATTTGAATGGGATAATTTTGTAGAACGTTTTAAAACACTTATCGTTGAGCAAGAAATGGAAGATGTGACATTGAACTTTGAATGTGGGCGCTTTATTGTGGCACATATTGGTTACTATGTGACAGAAGTGCTAGACATTAAGAAAGTACATGGTGCTTGGTATGCCATATTAAGAGGAGGTACGCAACAATTTAGACTGCCGGTATCTTGGCAACATAACCATCCTTTTGACATTTATCGCTATAAGGACAATCCATATTCATTTGAAAAAGTTTCAATTTCGAGACAGGACACAACGTTAGTCGGTCAATTATGTACACCGAAAGATGTCTTTGCTAGAGAAGTACAGATAGACGCAATCAGTACAGGCGACGTTATTGTTTTCAAATATGCAGGTGCATACGGATGGTCTATTTCACATCACGATTTCTTAAGCCATCCACATCCTGAATTTATTTATTTAACGCAAACAAAGGAGGATGAATAACTATTGAATCATATTCATGAACATTTAAAATTGGTACCAGTAGATAAGATTGATCTTCACGAAACATTCGAACCTTTAAGATTGGAAAAAACGAAAAGTAGTATTGAAGCAGATGATTTTATACGTCATCCTATTTTAGTGACAGCGATGCAACATGGTAGATATATGGTTATAGATGGTGTGCATCGGTATACAAGTTTGAAAGCGTTAGGATGTAAGAAAGTTCCAGTGCAAGAAATCCATGAAACACAATATTCAATTAGTACATGGCAACATAAAGTTCCATTTGGTGTGTGGTGGGAAACGTTACAACAAGAACATCGCTTGCCATGGACTACTGAGACAAGACAAGAAGCGCCATTTATTACAATGTGTCATGGTGATACAGAACAATATTTGTATACAAAAGATTTAGGCGAAGCACATTTTCAAGTATGGGAAAAGGTTGTCGCAAGTTATAGTGGTTGTTGTTCTGTAGAGAGAATTGCACAAGGTACATATCCTTGTCTTTCTCAACAAGATGTACTCATGAAGTATCAGCCATTGAGTTATAAGGAAATTGAAGCGGTTGTTCATAAAGGGGAAACTGTGCCAGCAGGTGTGACACGCTTTAATATTTCAGGACGATGTCTTAATCTTCAAGTACCACTGGCATTACTTAAACAAGATGATGATGTTGAACAACTGCGCAATTGGAAGCAGTTTTTAGCAGATAAGTTTGCCAATATGAGATGCTATACTGAAAAAGTATACTTGGTGGAGCAATAGTTTTACTGTGATGTTGAGGGAAATATGATGATTTAGCGTATTGATAGCGAAAATATAATAAAACAATATAGTGTGGAGAACTTTTGATATTTTATAAATATTGAAGTTCTCCATTTTTGTATTTTGCATATAAAAATTAAATAAAATAAGGTATATTAAGGTAAAGTATAAATTTTAAATAAATGGGGAATGAGTATGAGCTCAATTATAGGAAAAATAGCAATTTGGATAGGCATCGTAGCTCAAATATATTTTAGTGTCGTTTTTGTTAGGATGATATCTATTAATATTGCTGGAGGATCTGATTACGAAACAATTTTTTTATTAGGATTAATATTGGCTCTTTTCACTGTTTTACCAACCATCTTTACTGCGATTTATATGGAAAGTTACTCTGTAATCGGAGGTGCACTTTTTATTGTTTATGCTATTATTGCACTGTGTTTATATAATTTCCTTTCGTCAATTTTATGGCTGATTGGTGGTATTTTGCTGATTTGGAATAAATACTCAAAAGATGAATCGACAGACGAAAATGAAAAAGTTGATATTGAAAGTACAGAGAATCAATTTGAATCTAAAGATAAAATCACTAAAGAATAAAGAGAATATTTAAGGTAAAGTATAAATTTTAAATAAATGGGGAATAGACATGGAAAAAAATGTAGAAAAATCATTCATAAAGATAGGTTTATATTTTCAAATAGCTTATATAGTACTCATGGCTATAACTTTATGTGGGTTTGTAATTTGCTATGGACTAATTTTCGGCCTTTTCTATTTATTATCAGGTAGCAGAGCTGATTATTTAATAGTAACAATAGTTATATCGGCAATAATTTCTATATTTGTAATTATACTTTCAATCGTACCTGTCATCGTATTGGCATCTGACTTATTTAAAGAAAGGATTTCAAAAGGTGTCATATTAATTGTATTGGCTATTATCGCTTTAGTATTATGCAACTTTGTATCTGCAATACTCTGGTTTGTTTCAGCCATATCTATTTTAGGTAGAAAAAAATTAGTAGCTGCAGCAGATACTACCACTATTCAAAAAAGTAAAGGGAACGCAAATCAAGCATCACATAAAGACACGTGTAAAAAGGAACTTGATAGTCAAGACATGATGGAACATCCTGAGGTTAAAAATCCCACGACTAAAAACCTTGAAGGATTTAACGAAGAAATACATAAAGATGAAGCTACAACTAAAGTTGTCAGTGATAACACGGAACCGCCTATTGAATCAAAAGACCATGTCTCGAAAAAAGATTGATGACAAACTAATCGAGAGACTTAAAAAAATAATATTCAACATAAGAACTTTTAAAACGACATTTAAACGCATTGCCAATCACTAATGGTAGTGCGTTTAACTATACCTTAAATATCTGAATATTTTGTTAAATGGAGCTACCTTTGTTGTACTATTCAAATGAAGAGGAGTAAAATGTAATTAAAGGAAAGAAATTTGAGGAGTGATCTTTATGACAAACAACAAAGTAGCATTAGTAACTGGCGGAGCACAAGGGATTGGTTTTAAAATTGCAGAACGTTTAGTGGAAGATGGTTTCAAAGTAGCAGTTGTTGATTTCAATGAAGAAGGGGCAAAAGCAGCTGCACTTAAATTATCAAGTGATGGTACAAAAGCTATTGCTATCAAAGCAGATGTATCAAACCGTGATGATGTATTTAACGCAGTAAGACAAACTGCCGCGCAATTTGGCGATTTCCATGTCATGGTTAACAATGCCGGCCTTGGACCAACAACACCAATCGATACAATTACTGAAGAACAGTTTAAAACAGTATATGGCGTGAACGTTGCAGGTGTGCTATGGGGTATTCAAGCCGCACATGAACAATTTAAAAAATTCAATCATGGCGGTAAAATTATCAATGCAACATCTCAAGCAGGCGTTGAGGGTAACCCAGGCTTGTCTTTATATTGCAGTACAAAATTCGCAGTGCGAGGTTTAACACAAGTAGCCGCACAAGATTTAGCGTCTGAAGGTATTACTGTGAATGCATTCGCACCTGGTATCGTTCAAACACCAATGATGGAAAGTATCGCAGTGGCAACAGCCGAAGAAGCAGGTAAACCTGAAGCATGGGGTTGGGAACAATTTACAAGTCAGATTGCTTTGGGCAGAGTTTCTCAACCAGAAGATGTTTCAAATGTAGTGAGCTTCTTAGCTGGTAAAGACTCTGATTACATTACTGGACAAACAATTATTGTAGATGGTGGTATGAGATTCCGTTAATAATCATCCACTAATGATAAATAAATCCTTATTGTTAAGTTTAATCACTTAGCAGTAAGGATTTTTTAGTGCACTTAGAAGGGAGTGTATTGGTAGAAAATTAATAAGCGAAGTTCTTAAGTGAGTTATGATGTCACAGTCTAATGCATCAGTTGAAAGCATTATTAGTATTAACACACCCAAGATATTATAAAACATCACAAAAACACCACTATCTAATTTATCTCAATAAAAATTCACAAAGTTATCTCATTTTATTTTTATAAATAAAAAATATCGATAAAAAGCTTACAATACTTTATGTTTTTATGATATATTTTTAATGTATAAATGAGGTGGAAGATTTGGAAAGAGTTTTGATAACTGGTGGGGCTGGTTTTATTGGGTCGCATTTAGTAGATGATTTACAACAAGATTATGATGTTTATGTTCTAGATAACTATAGAACAGGTAAACGAGAAAATATTAAAAGTTTGGCTGACGATCATGTGTTTGAATTAGATATTCGTGAATATGATGCAGTTGAACAAATCATGAAGACATATCAATTTGATTATGTTATTCATTTAGCAGCATTAGTTAGTGTTGCTGAGTCGGTTGAGAAACCTATCTTATCTCAAGAAATAAACGTCGTAGCAACATTAAGATTGTTAGAAATCATTAAAAAATATAATAATCATATAAAACGTTTTATCTTTGCTTCGTCAGCAGCTGTTTATGGTGATCTTCCTGATTTGCCTAAAAGTGATCAATCATTAATCTTACCATTATCACCATATGCAATAGATAAATATTACGGCGAACGGACGACATTAAATTATTGTTCGTTATATAACATACCAACAGCGGTTGTTAAATTTTTTAATGTATTTGGGCCAAGACAGGATCCTAAGTCACAATATTCAGGTGTGATTTCAAAGATGTTCGATTCATTTGAGCATAACAAGCCATTTACATTTTTTGGTGACGGACTGCAAACTAGAGATTTTGTATATGTATATGATGTTGTTCAATCTGTACGCTTAATTATGGAACACAAAGATGCAATTGGACACGGTTATAACATTGGTACAGGCACTTTTACTAATTTATTAGAGGTTTATCGTATTATTGGTGAATTATATGGAAAATCAGTCGAGCATGAATTTAAAGAAGCACGAAAAGGAGATATTAAGCATTCTTATGCAGATATTTCTAACTTAAAGGCATTAGGATTTGTTCCTAAATATACAGTAGAAACAGGTTTAAAGGATTACTTTAATTTTGAGGTAGATAATATTGAAGAAGTTACAGCTAAAGAAGTGGAAATGTCGTGAAAATGACATTGAAGCTGTCCATAATAATAAGGGTTATGCCTATCAAAGAAAATTAGACAAACTAGAAGAAGTGAGAAAAAGCTATTACCCAATTAAACGTGCGATTGACTTAATTTTAAGCATTGTTTTATTATTTTTAACTTTACCGATTATGGTTATATTCGCCATTGCTATCGTCATAGATTCGCCAGGAAACCCTATTTATAGTCAGGTTAGAGTTGGGAAGATGGGTAAATTAATTAAAATATACAAATTACGTTCGATGTGCAAAAACGCAGAGAAAAACGGTGCGCAATGGGCTGATAAAGATGATGATCGTATAACAAATGTCGGGAAGTTTATTCGTAAAACACGCATTGATGAATTACCACAACTAATTAATGTTGTTAAAGGGGAAATGAGTTTTATTGGACCACGCCCGGAACGTCCGGAATTTGTAGAATTATTTAGTTCAGAAGTGATAGGTTTCGAGCAAAGATGTCTTGTTACACCAGGGTTAACAGGACTTGCGCAAATTCAAGGTGGATATGACTTAACACCGCAACAAAAACTGAAATATGACATGAAATATATACATAAAGGTAGTTTAATGATGGAACTATATATATCAATTAGAACATTGATGGTTGTTATTACAGGGGAAGGCTCAAGGTAGTCTTAATTTACTTAATAAGTTCAAATAAAAGTTATATTTTAAAGATTGTGACCAATTGTTACAGTATAACGAGGAATCCCTTGAGACAGTATCAAATGGCATTAAGAAATATGTGCCATCATTGATTTGCATGGCTATAAATACTATTCATCTGATGAGATAGCCATGTTAAGAAATTGAAAGTATAGCATTAAAGGGGTTTGTAACAGTTGAAAATTATATATTGTATTACTAAAGCAGACAATGGTGGTGCACAAACACATCTCATTCAACTCGCCAACCATTTTTGCGTACACAATGATGTTTATGTCATTGTAGGCAATCATGGACCAATGATTGAACAACTAGATGCAAGAGTTAATGTAATTATTATCGAACATTTAGTAGGTCCAATTGACTTTAAACAAGATATTTTAGCTGTCAAAGTGTTAGCACAGTTATTCTCGAAAATTAAACCTGATGTTATCCATTTACATTCTTCCAAAGCTGGAACGGTCGGACGAATTGCGAAGTTCATTTCGAAATCGAAAGACACACGTATAGTTTTTACTGCACATGGATGGGCTTTTACAGAGGGTGTTAAACCAGCTAAAAAATTTCTATATTTAGTTATCGAAAAATTAATGTCACTTATTACAGATAGCATTATTTGTGTTTCAGATTTCGATAAACAGTTAGCGTTAAAATATCGATTTAATCGATTGAAATTAACCACAATACATAATGGTATTGCAGATGTTCCCGCTGTTAAGCAAACGCTAAAAAGCCAATCACATAACAATATTGGCGAAGTAGTTGGAATGTTGCCTAATAAACAAGATTTACAGATTAATGCCCCGACAAAGCATCAATTTGTTATGATTGCAAGATTTGCTTATCCAAAATTGCCACAAAATCTAATCGCGGCAATAGAGATATTGAAATTACATAACAGTAATCATGCGCATTTTACATTTATAGGCGATGGACCTACATTAAATGATTGTCAGCAACAAGTTGTACAAGCTGGGTTAGAAAATGAAGTCACATTTTTGGGCAATGTCATTAATGCGAGTCATTTATTATCACAATACGATACGTTTATTTTAATAAGTAAGCATGAAGGTTTGCCAATTAGCATTATAGAAGCTATGGCTACAGGTTTGCCTGTTATAGCCAGTCATGTTGGCGGTATTTCAGAATTAGTAGCTGATAATGGTATATGTATGATGAACAACCAACCCGAAACTATTGCTAAAGTCCTGGAAAAATATTTAATAGACAGTGATTACATCAAAATGAGTAATCAATCTAGAAAACGTTATTTAGAATGTTTTACTGAGGAGAAAATGATTAAAGAAGTGGAAGACGTTTATAATGGAAAATCAACACAATAGTAAATTACTAACATTGTTACTTATCGGTTTAGCGGTTTTTATTCAGCAATCTTCGGTTATTGCCGGTGTGAATGTTTCTATAGCTGACTTTATCACATTACTAATATTAGTTTATTTACTGTTTTTCGCTAACCATTTATTAAAGGCAAATCATTTTTTACAGTTTTTCATTATTTTGTATACATATCGTATGATTATTACGCTTTGTTTGCTATTTTTTGATGATTTGATATTTATTACGGTTAAGGAAGTTCTTGCATCTACAGTTAAATATGCATTTGTAGTCATTTATTTCTATTTAGGGATGATCATCTTTAAGTTAGGTAATAGCAAAAAAGTGATCGTTACCTCTTATATTATAAGCAGTGTGACTATAGGTCTATTTTGTATTATAGCTGGTTTGAACAAGTCCCCTTTACTAATGAAATTGTTATATTTTGATGAAATACGTTCAAAAGGATTAATGAATGACCCTAACTATTTCGCGATGACACAGATTATTACATTGGTACTTGCTTACAAGTATATTCATAATTACATATTCAAGGTCCTTGCATGTGGTATTTTGCTATGGTCTTTAACTACAACGGGGTCTAAGACTGCGTTTATCATATTAATCGTCTTAGCCATTTATTTCTTTATTAAAAAGTTATTTAGTAGAAATGCGGTAAGTGTTGTGAGTATGTCAGTGATTATGCTGATATTACTTTGTTTTACCTTTTATAATATCAACTACTATTTATTCCAATTAAGCGACCTTGATGCCTTACCGTCATTAGATCGAATGGCGTCTATTTTTGAAGAGGGCTTTGCATCATTAAATGATAGTGGGTCTGAGCGAAGTGTTGTATGGATAAATGCCATTTCAGTAATTAAATATACACTAGGTTTTGGTGTCGGATTAGTGGATTATGTACATATTGGCTCGCAAATTAATGGTATTTTACTTGTTGCCCATAATACATATTTGCAGATCTTTGCGGAATGGGGCATTTTATTCGGTGCATTATTTATCATATTTATGCTTTATTTACTGTTTGAATTATTTAGATTTAACATTTCTGGGAAAAATGTAACAGCAATTGTTGTAATGTTGACGATGCTGATTTACTTTTTAACAGTATCATTTAATAACTCAAGATATGTCGCTTTTATTTTAGGAATTATCGTCTTTATTGTTCAATATGAAAAGATGGAAAGGGATCGTAATGAAGAGTGATTCACTAAAAGAAAATATTATTTATCAAGGGCTATACCAATTGATTAGAACGATGACACCACTGATTACAATACCCATTATTTCACGTGCATTTGGTCCCAGTGGTGTGGGTATTGTTTCATTTTCTTTCAATATCGTGCAATACTTTTTGATGATTGCAAGTGTTGGCGTTCAGTTATATTTTAATAGAGTTATCGCGAAGTCCGTTAACGACAAACGGCAATTGTCACAGCAGTTTTGGGATATCTTTGTCAGTAAATTATTTTTAGCGTTAACAGTTTTTGCGATGTATATGGTCGTAATTACTATATTTATTGATGATTACTATCTTATTTTCCTACTACAAGGAATCTATATTATAGGTGCAGCACTCGATATTTCATGGTTTTATGCTGGAACTGAAAAGTTTAAAATTCCTAGCCTCAGTAATATTGTTGCGTCTGGTATTGTATTAAGTGTAGTTGTTATTTTTGTCAAAGATCAATCAGATTTATCATTGTATGTATTTACTATTGCTATTGTGACGGTATTAAACCAATTACCTTTGTTTATCTATTTAAAACGATACATTAGCTTTGTTTCGGTTAATTGGATACACGTCTGGCAATTGTTTCGTTCGTCATTAGCATACTTATTACCAAATGGACAGCTCAACTTATATACTAGTATTTCTTGCGTTGTTCTTGGTTTAGTAGGTACATACCAACAAGTTGGTATCTTTTCTAACGCATTTAATATTTTAACGGTCGCAATCATAATGATTAATACATTTGATCTTGTAATGATTCCGCGTATTACCAAAATGTCTATCCAGCAATCACATAGTTTAACTAAAACGTTAGCTAATAATATGAATATTCAATTGATATTAACAATACCTATGGTCTTTGGTTTAATTGCAATTATGCCATCATTTTATTTATGGTTCTTTGGTGAGGAATTCGCATCAACTGTCCCATTGATGACCATTTTAGCGATACTTGTATTAATCATTCCTTTAAATATGTTGATAAGCAGGCAATATTTATTAATAGTGAATAAAATAAGATTATATAATGCGTCAATTACTATTGGTGCAGTGATAAACCTAGTATTATGTATTATTTTGATATATTTTTATGGAATTTACGGTGCTGCTATTGCGCGTTTAATTACAGAGTTTTTCTTGCTCATTTGGCGATTTATTGATATTACTAAAATCAATGTGAAGTTGAATATTGTAAGTACGATTCAATGTGTCATTGCTGCTGTTATGATGTTTATTGTGCTTGGTGTGGTCAATCATTATTTGCCCCCTACAATGTACGCTACGCTGCTATTAATTGCGATTGGTATAGTAGTTTATCTTTTATTAATGATGACTATGAAAAATCAATACGTATGGCAAATATTGAGGCATCTTCGACATAAAACAATTTAAGTACCGGTAATGCTATACTTTAGAAAATTAAGATTAAGAAGAAAAGGCAATTTCTTATTGAAAAATGGAAGTTGTCTTTTTTAATTCTCTTTAAAAGCGGGAAACAAAAGCAGTTAAATGCCTTTTTGCATTCAATATTAAATATTATATCAATTTCGAATATTTAAATTTTATATAATTGGATATAACAAATAAATAATAATTATTGCAAAACACACCCGAAATTAATTATTATAAAAGTATATTCATAAAAGGAGGAATATACTTATGGCATTTAAATTACCAAATTTACCATATGCATATGATGCATTGGAACCATATATAGATCAAAGAACAATGGAGTTTCATCACGACAAACATCACAATACGTACGTGACGAAATTAAACGCAACAGTTGAAGGAACAGAGTTAGAGCATCAATCACTAGCGGATATGATTGCTAACTTAGACAAGGTACCGGAAGCGATGAGGATGTCAGTCCGTAATAATGGCGGTGGTCATTTTAACCATTCATTATTCTGGGAAATACTATCACCTAATTCTGAAGAAAAAGGTGGCGTAATAGATGACATCAAAGCGCAGTGGGGCACTTTAGATGAATTTAAAAATGAATTTGCAAATAAAGCAACAACATTATTTGGATCAGGTTGGACTTGGTTAGTTGTTAATGATGGCAAATTAGAAATTGTGACAACGCCAAACCAAGATAATCCATTAACAGAAGGCAAAACACCAATCTTACTATTTGATGTTTGGGAGCATGCCTACTATCTGAAATATCAAAATAAACGTCCAGACTATATGACTGCATTTTGGAACATTGTTAACTGGAAAAAAGTTGATGAATTATACCAAGCAGCAAAATAATATAACTTAATATAATTGAGGTGGAGCATCTACAAGGTGTTCCACTTTTTTGTACTTAATATCTTTACTTATTTGTTTTTGTGTAATGGGATAGCACGTAAAAGTGGAAAAATAATAAGATAAATTTCAACTCGAAATACCTTATTATTGTTGACTATAACGATGACCTAAATATTATATACATTAGACAACACTATTAATTAATCAACATATTGACATTAAATAAATTGACAAAATAAGTAATTATTGTGAATCTAAAGTGAAATTTTTATAAAAAAATGTAATGATTCAAAAATTTTGTTGCATTTCTTTTGTAATCGTATGATAATGTAAATGTAATCAAATTGTAATATAAGGGGACAAGACAATGAAAAAATTAGCAACAGTAGGTTCTTTAATTGTAACAAGCACTTTAGTATTCTCAAGTATGCCTTTTCAAAATGCGCATGCCGACACAACTTCAATGAATGTGTCGAATAAACAAAGCCAAAATGTACAAAATCATCGTCCTTATGGCGGAGTAGTACCACAAGGAATGACGCAAGCACAATATACTGAATTAGAGAAAGCTTTACCCCAATTAAGCGCTGGCAGTAATATGCAAGACTATAATATGAAATTGTATGATGCGACGCAAAATATTGCTGATAAATACAATGTGATAATTACAACTAATGTAGGGGTATTTAAACCACATGCTGTTAGAGATATGAATGGCCATGCGTTACCTTTAACAAAAGATGGCAATTTTTATCAAACGAATGTAGATGCAAATGGTGTTAATCATGGTGGTAGTGAAATGGTGCAAAATAAAACAGGTCATATGAGTCAACAAGGCCATATGAATCAGAACACACACATGAACCAACAGCCACACATGCAACAAGGTCATATGCAATCATCAAACCATCAAATGATGAGTCCAAAAGCAAATATGCATTCATCAAATCATCAAATGAACCAAAGTAACAAAAAAGTTTTACCAGCTGCTGGTGAAAGTATGACATCAAGTATTCTTACTGCAAGTATTGCCGCACTACTATTAGTATCTGGGTTATTCTTAGCATTTAGACGACGTTCAACAAATAAATAAACATAATACGATTAATAATAGAAAAATCGTGTGATTATCTGAGCGAGCCTAGGACATAAATCAATGTCCTAGGCTCGCTAATGTTATATTGGCAGTAGTTGACTGAATGAAATTGCGCTTGTAACAAGCTTTTCCATTTCTTACCAACTCCCTAAATAGTCATCAAAAAATTTCTTATATTTTAATAATTTTTAATAATCCGATTGTCTTATACGTGTCAGTGTTAATTCAGATATTTCCTGTGGAATATACCACTTATTAATCATAATTGGATAAGGTGTTTGTGCGTACAGTGTTTCAATAATCAGCCAACAATGTGTATCACCATCAAACACGTGACTATGATTTTTGAAGTGGGGCGCTTTGGTAATAGACATTTTTAAATCTGATTGATATGCATTGCTATAAATCGTTTGCTCAACGAATGTCTTCATGTCGTCTTCGTTTTGTGTATTCACTTTAAATGTGTCAATGACATTTAACGGTATAAAGGTAAAGCAAAATGCATCAGCTTGCTTAGAATGATTGTCCTTTTTTTGATAATAGCGTTCCATTGCAATGACGGCAGAAGGATGGTTTGCAAACAAATGATTTGTATATTCACTTTCTAAATCAACACGATAATTAATTGATGACATAGATACGCGAGCTAGCAATATTTGATCAAGTGGATGCTTAAATTGATCCATACTTGAAGCGTGTTGGGCATTTGTTTGTGGAATAACAAAGTGTCCCTTCCCTCTTGTACTCTCTACGATGCCATCTTCGGCTAACAATTTTATAGCTTGGCGCAAAGTCATACGACTGACATCAAAGCGCGCACAAAGTTCCTTTTCAGTAGGTAATGCATGGCCACTCGGATATTTTCCTATTTGAATTTCTTTATATAACGTATTATAAATCGTTAAAAATTTTGGTTGTGTTTGCGTCACGTAGACAACCTCCATAAAGTTACTTAATCACTCTCATCATACAATAATTTTTACTCAAATTGGAAAAATTATAAAAATTAAATATAGATAGGCTTTGAAAATTAGTTTTATACAAGGTTAGTAGCTGTAACTGTAAAATGTTCTTAATATTGTCAAAATGTAATGCTTGAAAGCGCTTTTAAAAAATATTATTATATACATGGTTAGACAAATAGACAAATCACTATACAAATATTGGGAGGAATATTTTATGAAATCAACACCACACATTAAACCAATGAATGACGTCGAAATTGCAGAAACGGTTCTATTGCCAGGAGATCCGTTAAGAGCTAAGTTCATTGCAGAAACTTATTTGGATGATGTGGAACAGTTCAATACAGTGCGAAACATGTTTGGTTTTACCGGAACATATAAAGGTAAAAAAGTTTCTGTCATGGGTTCAGGTATGGGTATGCCATCTATTGGCATTTACTCTTATGAATTAATTCATACATTTGGTTGTAAAAAATTAATTCGCGTTGGCTCTTGTGGCGCGATGCAAGAAAACATTGATTTATATGATGTGATTATTGCACAAGGTGCCTCTACTGATTCAAATTACGTTCAACAATATCAATTACCAGGTCATTTTGCGCCAATTGCTTCTTATCAATTATTAGAAAAAGCAGTTGAAACAGCACGTGACAAAGGTGTACGTCATCATGTAGGTAATGTGTTATCAAGTGATATTTTCTATAACGCGGATACAACAGCGAGTGAACGTTGGATGCGTATGGGTATTTTAGGTGTAGAAATGGAATCAGCTGCATTATACATGAATGCAATTTACGCTGGTGTCGAAGCATTAGGTGTGTTCACAGTGAGCGATCATTTAATTCATGAAACGTCAACAACACCTGAGGAAAGGGAACGTGCATTTACAGATATGATTGAAATTGCACTGTCATTGGTGTAGATGATTATGAATGTTGAATATTCTAAAATAAAGAAAGCAGTACCTATTTTATTATTCTTATTTGTATTCAGTTTGGTTATAGACAACTCATTTAAATTGATTTCTGTAGCCATTGCTGATGACTTAAACATATCTGTAACGACAGTAAGTTGGCAAGCGACATTAGCCGGTTTAGTAATTGGTATTGGCGCTGTAGTATACGCTTCATTATCTGATGCCATTAGTATACGCACACTATTTATTTATGGCGTGATATTAATCATTATCGGATCAATTATTGGTTACATTTTCCAACATCAATTCCCATTACTTTTAGTTGGACGTATTATTCAAACTGCCGGTTTAGCTGCTGCAGAGACATTATATGTGATATATGTTGCAAAGTATCTTTCTAAAGAGGACCAGAAGACTTACCTTGGCTTAAGTACGAGCAGTTATTCCTTGTCATTAGTTATCGGTACATTATCAGGTGGATTTATTTCTACGTATTTACACTGGACAAATATGTTTTTAATTGCATTAATCGTAGTATTTACGTTGCCATTCCTATTTAAATTATTACCAAAAGAAAATAATACGAATAAAGCTCATTTAGATTTTGTTGGCTTAATTCTAGTGGCAACTATTGCTACAACAGTCATGCTGTTTATTACGAACTTTAATTGGTTATATATGATTGGTGCCTTAATTGCGATTATCGTTTTTGCGCTATATATTAAAAATGCGCAACGTCCATTAGTAAATAAATCATTTTTCCAAAATAAACGTTATGCTTCATTTTTATTTATAGTATTTGTAATGTATGCTATCCAATTGGGTTATATTTTTACGTTCCCATTCATAATGGAGCAAATTTATCATCTGCAACTAGACACAACATCACTGTTATTAGTACCGGGTTATATAGTAGCAGTCATTGTTGGTGCACTAAGTGGTAAAATCGGCGAATATCTGAATTCAAAACAAGCGATTATCACAGCAATTATTTTAATAGCACTGAGCTTGATTTTACCTGCATTTGCAGTAGGTAATCACATTTCAATCTTCGTCATTTCTATGATATTCTTTGCAGGTAGCTTTGCTTTAATGTATGCACCTTTACTTAACGAAGCCATTAAAACAATAGATCTTAATATGACAGGTGTGGCTATTGGTTTTTATAATTTAATTATTAATGTGGCGGTATCTGTAGGTATTGCGATTGCTGCGGCTCTAATCGATTTTAAAGCATTAAATTTCCCAGGCAATGATGCATTAAGTTCACATTTCGGTATTATTTTAATTATTTTAGGTTTAATGAGTATTGTCGGATTAGTTTTATTCGTCAGCTTAAATCGTTGGACACAATCTGAAAAATAAATAGATATAAATTCGCGAGATATATTCGTATTTATAGTAAAATTAAATAAAGAGATTATATAACACGAGGAGTAGTAAGTATGAAATTTGAGAAATATATAGATCACACTTTATTGAAGCCTGAGTCAACACGTACGCAAATCGATCAAATCATCGATGAAGCGAAAGCATACCATTTTAAATCTGTATGTGTGAATCCAACGCATGTTAAATATGCAGCAGAGCGACTAGCTGATTCAGAGGTGTTAGTTTGTACGGTAATAGGATTCCCATTAGGTGCATCGACAACTGCGACGAAAGCATTTGAAACAGAAGATGCGATTCAAAATGGTGCAGATGAAATTGACATGGTCATCAACATCGGCGCATTAAAAGATGGACGTTTTGATGATGTACAACAAGACATTGAAGCAGTGGTGAAAGCTGCGAAAGGTCACACAGTAAAAGTGATTATTGAGACGGTATTGTTGGACCATGACGAAATTGTAAAAGCGAGTGAATTAACAAAAACGGCTGGTGCGGACTTCGTTAAAACTTCAACAGGTTTTGCAGGTGGCGGTGCGACTGCAGAAGACGTTAAATTAATGAAAGATACAGTAGGTGCTGATGTAGAAGTAAAAGCATCAGGTGGCGTACGTAATTTAGAAGATTTCAATAAAATGGTTGAAGCAGGTGCGACACGTATTGGTGCGAGCGCAGGTGTTCAAATTATGCAAGGTTTAGAAGCAGATTCAGATTACTAATATATATAAATTTTGGGAGTGATAGCTATGACAAGACCATTTAATCGTGTACATTTAATCGTAATGGATTCAGTAGGTATTGGTGAAGCGCCAGACGCAGCTGATTTTAAAGATGAAGGTTCACATACTTTAAGACATACCTTAGAAGGTTTCGATCAAACTTTACCAAACCTTGAAAAGTTAGGTCTAGGGAACATCGATAAATTACCAGTAGTAAATGCAGTTGAACAACCAGAAGCATACTATACTAAATTGAGTGAAGCTTCAGTTGGTAAAGATACAATGACTGGTCACTGGGAAATTATGGGATTAAATATTATGCAACCTTTTAAAGTATACCCTAATGGATTCCCTGAAGAGTTAATTCAACAAATTGAAGAAATGACAGGTCGTAAAGTTGTTGCTAACAAACCGGCATCGGGTACGCAAATTATCGATGAGTGGGGCGAGCACCAAATGAAAACTGGTGACTTAATTGTTTATACAAGTGCAGACCCAGTATTGCAAATTGCTGCACATGAAGACATTATCCCATTAGAAGAGTTATATGATATTTGTGAAAAGGTTCGTGAGTTGACAAAAGACCCTAAATATTTAATTGGTCGTATTATCGCACGTCCATATGTTGGTGAACCAGGAAACTTTACACGTACATCTAATCGACATGACTATGCGTTAAAACCTTTTGGTAAAACTGTCTTAGATCATTTGAAAGACGGTGGTTATGATGTTATTGCCATCGGTAAAATTAATGACATTTATGATGGTGAAGGTGTAACAGAAGCGGTTCGTACGAAGAGTAACATGGACGGTATGGATCAATTGATGAAAATTGTTAAGAAAGATTTCACAGGTATTAGCTTCTTAAACTTAGTAGACTTTGATGCATTATACGGTCATCGTCGTGATAAACCAGGTTATGCACAAGCAATTAAAGATTTCGATGATCGCTTGCCAGAACTGTTTAGCAACTTAAAAGAAGACGATTTAGTAATTATTACAGCAGACCATGGTAATGACCCGACAGCGCCAGGTACGGACCATACGAGAGAATATATCCCAGTAATTATGTACAGTCCGAAATTTAAAGGTGGTCATGCACTAGAAAGTGATACTACATTCAGTTCTATCGGTGCAACTATAGCAGATAATTTCAACGTAACATTACCAGAGTTCGGTAAAAGTTATTTAAAGGAATTGAAATAGAATAAATTTAGATATTATAAAAACAGCAGTGAAGTTAACTATAACAATAGTTTTCTTCACTGCTGTTTTTATTATAATAGAGAAACGTAAGACGGTAGGACTTCTTATTTAGGAGTATCCTGATTTAATGTTAAACAATACGTTTTCGGATTGAACCGGAAATTAAATCGACAATTGCGACCATTAGTACTAAACCGATTAATATAATACCTACACGGTCCCAAGAACGTGTTTGAATGGCAAATATGAGTGGTGTCCCGATACCACCAGCCCCAATTAGCCCCAGTATAGAAGCTGAACGTAAGTTTAGTTCAAAGCGATAAAGTATGAGTGATAGAAAGGCAGGCATAATTTGTGGTATGACTGCAAATACGAGTGTTTTAATCTTATTCGCACCACTGGCCTTTAATGATTCTACAGCACTGAAATCTAGACCTTCAATATCTTCAGCTAAAAGTTTCCCAAGCATACCTACGGAATGGATACCTAAAGCTAATACACCTGAAAATGAACCTGGGCCAACAGCTTTGATAAATATAAGTGCCATTACAATTTCTGGGAAGACACGTATAACACTTAAAATAAATTTGCTAACACCTGAAACTGGGCGTAGCTTTACCATATTATTTGCACCTAGAAATGCTAATGGAATACAGATAATTGCGGCGATGAAAGTACCTACAACGGCTATCGCAAAGGTTTCAAGTAAACCACGTAATAAGTCTTCGCCATCTGGTATATAGATATAGCTGATATCAGGATGGAATAATCCGCTGAATATGGATTTTAAGATTTCTAATGATTTACTTTTAAGTTCTAAACTTGGTACACCTGCAAATGCCCAGATGATAATAGCTAAGACGACAATTGCAATAAGCCATCTTTTAATCAATTTTCGTTTGTGTGCTTTTGTGTGAACATTATATTTTGCTATTTCCTGTGTCATGCGAGATGTGCCCTCACTTTCGTACTGATGTAATCAATGACGACGACGATAACTAAAGTAAATAAAATAATCGTTGCTGTTTTTGGATATTGAAATAAACCAAGTGTTTGATCATAAAACAATCCAATACCGCCAGCGCCGACTAATCCAAGCACAGCTGAAGCACGTATATTTACTTCAAATGCATATAATACGTATGACATAAATGACGATATGGCTTGTGGTACAACACCGAAAACAATCCATTTTATTTTATTAGCGCCAACAGCCGTCATTGCTTCCATTGGACCTGGATCTATCGTTTCCAATGATTCATATAATAATTTTCCAATAATACAGATAGTTAAAATAAACAGTGCTAATATCCCTGGAATTTGACCGATTCCAAATACAGCCACAAAGATTGCTGCTAATAACAAATCTGGAATAGTACGAACTATATTTAAAATAAAGCGCGAGGGTATTGAAATCCACTTTTGATGAACGATATTGCTAGCACATAATAACGCAATTGGTATTGAAACGATGCTACCTAATACTGTACTTACGATAGCCATTCGAATGGTATCTAACATTGGCGTTGTAATTTGTTGTAAATACTCGAAATCAGGTGGAATCATTTGTTTGAATAGATCACCTATTTGAGGTATTCCTATCATTAAATCTCCAAAATTAAATCCCGTATAAATGAAGCTCCAAATGATAAGCACAATGATTAACATGAAGGTAAAACTCGTTTTTAAAGAAACCTTTTTCTTTAAAAGGGAGTCATACTTTGTAGGTATTTCTAAAGGCATGTTAGTTCACTCCTAGCTTTTCATCTTCTTTAATTGTACGTCCATATATTTCACTAAATACGTCATCTGTTGCTTCAGATGCAGGACCATCATAGACAACTTCACCATCACGTAAACCAATGATGCGTGTGCCATATTCTTTTGCCAAGTCAACAAAATGTAAATTAATTAAAATTGTGATGCCTAATTCTTGGTTGATTTTTCTTAAATCATCCATAACCTGTTTCGTAGTTAATGGGTCTAATGAAGCAACTGGTTCATCTGCAAGAATAATTTCAGATTCTTGGCATAGCGCACGTGCAATAGATATACGTTGTTGTTGGCCACCTGATAATTCATCAGAGCGTTGATTATATTTATCTAAGATATTGACGCGTTCTAGTGCATCCATTGCCTTAATTTTGTCTTCTTTTGGGAATAAACCTAATACCATTTTCCAAGTAGGGTGATAACCTACACGTCCACTTAGTACATTTCGTAATACACTTGACCGTTTAACTAAATTAAAATGTTGGAAAATCATACCTATATTTCGGCGCATTTCTAATAATGCTTTACCATGGGCTTTAGTGATTGATTTACCTTGGATGAAAATTTCACCTGACGTGATATCATGCAAACGATTTACAGATCTTAATAACGTGGATTTCCCAGCACCAGATAGTCCGACAATAACTGCAAATTCACCTTTTTCAATATTTAAGTTAATATTTTTCAAGCCTACATGACCGTTAGGATAGACTTTACTGACGTTTTTAAATTCGATTTGACTCATGTTTGACACCTTTCTTTAATAAAGAAAAGCCAAGGTAAACTGAAATATCATAGACATTGGGTTTCTGTGTACAAATGGTTTCAAATGTACAGCGACACCTTTCTATATCTGTTTCAGTTTAGCGCCTAGCTTTTCAATATTAATCTAGAATATATCTATTGAACGAAAGCTTTTAATACCAAATTCGCTAATGATTCATTTGTTAAATAATGATTATTTCATATCTTTAACTAATTTTTCGTACTCTCTTACAATGTCGAAATTTGAATCTTTCGTTTCTGTGTATCCTTCATGTGAATAAACTTCGCTAATAATTTTGTGACCTTCTTTTGATTTAGCAATGTCTATAAAAGCTTTTTTCAATTTTTCTTGAAAATCTTTATCCATATCTGGTCTTACAGAAATTGTGTCATTCGGAATAGCTTGTGTTAATTTTAAAATTCGTGTGTCTTTAAATACATTTGGTTGGTCTTTTTTCACAGTATTACGTGCATCGTTAAATACAGCCGCAGCATCTACATCTCCATTTAATAATGAGATAACTGCTTGGTCATGACCTTTAACATTCACAATTTTCATATCTTTAGTTGCATTAATACCTGCTTCGTTTTTTAACATCGCAAGTGGGAATGTATATCCAGCAGTTGATGTTACATCTTGTAAGGCAATTTTCTTACCTTTTAAATCTTTCAAGCTTTTAATTTTTGAGTCTTTTTTAACAAGAATTTCTGATTTATAACTATCTACAAGTTCTTTACTTGCTGAACCATCTTCTTTTACACCGAAACGTTGTGCTTGTAATAATAAATCAGCTGCTTTTTGATCATGTGCTAATGTGTATGCCGTTGGTGGTAAGAAACCAACATCAACTTTTTTAGACTTCATAGCTTCAACAATTGTATTGTAGTTAGTTGATACAGACACTTTAACTGGAATCCCTAATTCTTTAGATAGTAATTTTTCTAATGGTTTTGCTTTAGCTTCTAATGTTCCAGCATTTTGCGAAGGTACAAATTGAACGGTTAATTCTTTAGGTTTGTATCCTCCTGATTTAGAATCCGAATCATTACTAGCGTTCTTTTGATTATCTAAAGAACTTGAGTTTCCACATGCTGCTGCAAAAACAATGACTGCTAACATTAATACAAATAAACACTTAAAATTTTTCATTTGATAACTGTCCCCTTCACATTCTTAATCGTGTAATATGTATGCAATGAAATTACACTTATAGCGTACCACATTTAAATGTTAAAAAGTATTTTATAAAAATGAATTTTAATAACTTTCTTTAAGAGTTTGATAAGATTTTGTAAATTTTTCGTTAAATTGCTCATATGCAACGAATTTTTATCCTATAATTCAAGAACAAATTTATTTTAAAAGGAGCCTCACAAAATGAAAAAAATATATAAGTCATTAACTGTCTCTGCAATTGTTGCAACGGTATCATTAAGTGCTTTACCGCAATCTTTAGCTATAACGCATGAATCGCAACCTACAAAGCAACAGCGAACGGTATTATTCGATCGTTCTCATGGTCAAACAGCTGGTGCTGCAGATTGGGTTAGTGATGGTGCATTTTCAGATTATGCGGATTCAATACAAAAACAAGGTTATGACGTTAAAGCTATTGATGGTCATTCGAACATAACAGAAGCAAGTTTGAAAAGTTCCAAAATATTTGTAATTCCTGAGGCTAACATTCCTTTCAAAGAATCAGAACAGGCAGCAATTGTTAAATATGTGAAACAAGGTGGCAATGTTGTCTTTATTTCAGATCATTACAATGCTGACCGAAATTTAAATCGTATTGATTCATCGGAGGCAATGAATGGTTATCGACGTGGAGCATATGAAGATATGTCGAAAGGTATGAATGCAGAAGAAAAAAGTTCTACTGCAATGCAAGGTGTGAAAAGTTCAGATTGGTTATCTACAAACTTTGGCGTACGTTTTCGATATAATGCACTAGGTGATTTAAATACGAGCAATATTGTTTCTTCAAAAGAAAGTTTCGGTATTACTGAAGGTGTGAAATCTGTCTCTATGCATGCCGGATCGACATTAGCAATTACTAATCCAGAGAAAGCAAAAGGTATTGTGTATACACCAGAACAATTGCCAGCGAAAAGTAAATGGTCACATGCTGTAGATCAAGGTATTTATAATGGGGGCGGTAAAGCAGAAGGCCCCTATGTAGCAATTTCTAAAGTTGGAAAAGGTAAAGCAGCATTTATCGGTGATTCATCACTTGTGGAAGATAGTTCGCCCAAATATGTAAGAGAAGATAATGGAGAAAAGAAGAAAACATATGATGGTTTTAAAGAACAAGACAACGGTAAGCTATTAAATAATATAACGGCTTGGATGTCTAAAGATAATGATGGGAAATCACTTAAGGCGAGTAGCCTAACATTAGATACAAAGACTAAGTTGCTTGATTTTGAACGACCAGAGCGTTCAACTGAGCCTGAAAAAGAGCCATGGTCACAACCGCCGAGTGGTTATAAATGGTATGATCCAACAACATTTAAAGCAGGTAGTTATGGCAGCGAAAAAGGCGCAGATCCTCAGCCAAACACACCAGATGATCATACACCACCAAATCAGAACGAAAAAGTAACATTTGATATCCCGCAAAATGTTTCTGTAAATGAGCCATTTGAAATGACAATACATTTAAAAGGATTTGAAGCAAATCAAACACTTGAAAATCTTAGAGTTGGTATTTACAAAGAAGGCGGACGTCAAATCGGACAATTTTCAAGTAAAGATAACGATTATAACCCACCAGGTTACAGTACTTTGCCAACAGTTAAAGCAGATGAAAACGGAAATGTCACAATTAAGGTCAATGCTAAAGTACTTGAAAGTATGGAAGGTTCAAAGATTCGTTTAAAACTCGGTGACAAAACCTTGATTACAACAGACTTCAAATAAATATATAATAGAAATAAGAAAGATGTTTGTGATTGAAGGAGTGAGTGAGGATGTCAAACATAGCATTTTATGTCGTGAGTGACGTACATGGTTATATTTTCCCAACAGATTTTACGAGTAGAAATCAATATCAACCTATGGGATTGTTACTAGCGAATCATGTTATAGAACAAGACAGAAGGCAGTATGACCAAAGTTTTAAAATAGATAATGGTGATTTTTTGCAAGGGTCACCATTTTGTAATTACTTAATCGCGCATAGCGGCAGTAGCCAGCCTTTAGTTGATTTTTATAATCGAATGGCATTCGACTTTGGTACGCTTGGTAATCATGAATTTAATTATGGATTACCATACTTAAAAGACACTTTACGCAGACTCAATTATCCAGTTTTGTGCGCTAATATATATGAAAATGATAGTACATTGACTGATAACGGTGTGAAGTATTTTCAGGTTGGAGATCAAACTGTTGGTGTGATAGGTTTAACGACACAATTTATTCCCCATTGGGAACAACCAGAGCATATTCAGTCACTTACGTTTCATAGTGCTTTTGAAATACTTCAACAATACTTACCTGAAATGAAGCGACATGCAGATATCATTGTGGTTTGTTACCATGGTGGATTTGAAAAGGATTTAGAAAGTGGTACGCCGACCGAAGTATTAACGGGTGAAAATGAAGGATATGCCATGTTAGAAGCGTTTTCTAAAGATATAGATATCTTTATTACGGGTCACCAACATCGACAAATTGCTGAAAGGTTTAAGCAAACGGCTGTGATTCAACCTGGTACGAGAGGTACAACTGTAGGCAGAGTAGTCTTGAGTACTGATGAATATGAAAATCTATCCGTTGAATCATGTGAATTACTTCCTGTTATAGATGATTCCACATTTACTATTGATGAAGATGACCAACATTTACGAAAGCAGTTAGAGGACTGGTTAGATTACGAAATTACTACATTGCCATATGATATGACGATTAATCATGCATTTGAGGCACGTGTGGCACCGCATCCTTTTACAAATTTTATGAATTACGCTTTATTAGAAAAAAGTGACGCAGATGTTGCCTGTACAGCTTTGTTTGATTCTGCTAGTGGTTTCAAGCAAGTCGTGACGATGCGAGATGTTATTAACAATTACCCATTTCCAAATACATTTAAAGTTTTAGCTGTAAGTGGTGCCAAACTTAAAGAAGCCATTGAACGATCAGCAGAATATTTTGACGTGAAAAATGATGAAGTTAGTGTGAGCGCAGACTTCCTTGAACCCAAACCACAACACTTTAATTATGATATATATGGTGGCGTAAGTTATACCATTCATGTTGGAAGACCAAAGGGACAACGTGTGAGCAATATGATGATTCAAGGTCACGCAGTTGATTTAAAGCAGACATATACAATTTGTGTAAATAATTATCGTGCAGTAGGCGGTGGTCAGTATGATATGTATATCGACGCGCCAGTTGTAAAAGATATTCAAGTTGAAGGCGCACAATTACTTATTGATTTTTTATCAAATAATAATTTGATGCGCATCCCGCAAGTTGTTGATTTTAAAGTTGAAAAGTGACGGATATATGTAAAACTTACTTGATTTTAATCGGGTAAGTTTTTGTTTTTGTTTAAAGCGAGAAAGTATTATCTTTAGACGACGTGATTGAAATGTCACGTCCTGTCAAAATGAATAGTTTATTAAAGTTGTATTTTGATAGAAATTTACTGACACCACAAAAATTATTGAATTATTTAAAAGTTGATGAAACATTTTTGAATCATCTAGCAGGTATTAATTTAAAACTCTTTAAGGATTATGTTAATGAAAATAGAGAATATAATATAACGAATCTATATAAATAAGGCACCAATATTTAAACCTCGAGCTGAAAAGATCATCATTTCAGTTCGAGGTTTTTTATTTTATCCTCTTTGTATGGGTATTCTTTTACTTGAAATTTGTTTTCCTGTTTTTTTATTGTAAATTTTTATTACATAGTATCCTAAGTTATATCCTGACATTTGTTCTCCAGTATTTTTAGTTTTTTAGTAGGAACATAATGGTATTTTTTTGCTGTTAGTGGAACATATTTTTTAGTGTTTTGAATTTCGTTTCATCCATTTGTAAAACTGGATACTCTAATATCCGGTAATAGCCGGTTAAATCGACATAGGATGTCACTAGCTATTCCAAAATTGTCTTTTGACGCTATAACGATTGTTGGGAATCTTAGCATGTCTAACGCAGAGAGACTTTCACATTTTATGAGTACTAATCCTGAAATTCGGCTTTGGGATATTTTACAAACAAACTTTAAAGCTAAAGCTCTTAAAGAAAAAGTTTATATTGAATATGACAAAATAAAAGCAACTCTTTGGAATAGACGTAGTATGCGCGTTGAATTTAATCCTAATAAGCTTTCGCATGATGAAGTGCTTTGGTTAAAACAAAATATCATCAGTTATTTGGACGATGTTAGTTTTACGAGATTAGATTTGGCTTTTGATTTTGAATTTGATTTAAATGACTATTATGCATTGTCAGATAAGTCGGTAAAGAAAACTATATTTTATGGACGTAATGTAAAACCAGAAACAAAATATTTTGGTGTGCGTAATAGTGATAGGTTTATTCGGATTTATAATAAAAACAAGAACGTAAAGATAATGCAGATGTTGAAATTGATTCAACATTTCTATGGCGTGTGGAAATTGAATTAAAACGAGATATGGTTGATTGTTGGAAAGATTGTTTTGATGATTTGCATATTTTAAAACCGAATTTAAAAATGATTGAAAATATACAAGAACGAGCAATGCTTCATTTATTAACTCACGAAGAAGAGGAATGGGGAAATTTAGAAAGACGTACTAAAAATAAATATAGAGATAAGTTGAAAAATATAGCGTCTATTGATTTGACAGATTTAATGAAAATATCTTTAAGAGGAAATGAAAACCAATTGCAAAAACAAATCGACTTTTGGTTGAATTAATTATTATAACTAAAGAACTATGTTCACTTATGCTCATCTACTTAAAATAAGTATTTTTTTGTTGGTTTTTAAAAGTAGTTGAAATGTTTATAATAATATTGAAAGATATTTCTGTTTTCCTTTTGAATAATAAACTTAAAAGAGAATATAAAATAATGCTTATTAAAATTAGGGGTGGAAATATGAAAAGAGATTTTTTTGAAAAGTGGTCGTTTATTTTAAATTTAATTTTATTTTGTGCTTTTTTGTTTTTAGTGGTTCTGATGTTTTATAAGGATGTCGATTTGATTTATATTTTTTGTACATTATTAATATCATTATTACCTTTGCTAAATATTATAAAAAGAATAGGCTGGGAAATAAATCAATCTTCTATGATCTACGAAGTTATATTGGCAGTAATTGACTGAACGAAAATGCGCTTGTAATAAGCTTTTTTCAATTCTAGTCAGGGGCCCCAACACAGAGAATTTCGAAAAGAAATTCTACAGGCAATGCGAGTTGGGGCGGGGCCCCAACAAAGAGAAATTGGATTCCCAATTTCTACAGACAATGCAAGTTGGGGTGGGACGGCGAAATAAATTTTGCGAAAATATCATTTCTGTCCCACTCCCCAGAAAAGGTTCTACCATTGTCAAAAAAATGCATCTCTACATGTTAGAGTAAATATTGGTCAGCCAACCAAAATAATCAACACGAGGAGATGCTATTTAATGTCATCTGACACAAACAGTTTAGCACATACGAAATGGAATTGTAAGTAACATATTGTCTTTGCACCTAAATACAGAAGACAAGCGATATATGGAAAAATAAAAAAAGATATAGGGATTATATTACGTCAATTATATGAAAGAAAAGGTGTAGAGATAATTGAAGCAGAGGTATGTAAAGATCATATCCATATGTTAGTTAGTATACCACCCAAACTTGGGGTATCATCATTTGTTGGCTATTTAAAAGGAAAAAGTAGTTTAATGATATTTGATAGACATGCTAACTTAAAGTATAGATATGGAAATAGAAAGTTTTGGTGTAAAGGATTTTATGTGGATACAGTAGGTAGAAATAAAAAAGTGATTGAAAATTATATTCGTAATCAATTACAAGAGGATATCGTTGCAGACCAAATCTCAATGGAAGAATATTTAGATCCTTTCACTGGAGAGAAAAATAAAAAAAGAAAGAAAAAAGAGTAACCCTTTAGGGTTGCTGGAATAGTAGTGCAGTTGGCTGACTTGTCAGTGCCCTTTTAGGGCTGGCCAGTAAGGAAGGCTTATAGCCGCAGAACAAACCACCCGTTCACACGGGTGGTTTTTATTTGTAACATCTGTTGATAGGTATCGACAAGGACCTTTTAATGTTGTGTTTTGTGCGATATAACAAGCTTTTTAGGCTATTAAAGAATATTCAGAATTAAATATATAATTATGAATAAATTATGTCATTGAAAAAATTATGATTATAAAATCATTCTAAAAACACCGAAATAACAATGATTTCATGAAAACATTTATTTTAAAATTTGATATTTGTTCAAATAATATTCGAAATTAAACTTTTTTGTATAGAATTTTCTTTATATCCTGAGAGACATGTACTATAATGTTTGTGAAATAATTCACAAAGTATAAAGGAGTGGTTGTATATGTTAACTATACCTGAAAAAGAAAATCGTGGATCGAAAGAACAAGAAGTGGCAATTATGATTGATGCTCTAGCTGACAAAGGGAAAAAAGCATTAGAAGCATTATCTAAAAAGTCACAAGAAGAAATTGATCATATTGTTCATCAAATGAGCTTAGCAGCTGTTGATCAACATATGGTGCTAGCAAAATTAGCACATGAAGAAACTGGAAGAGGTATATACGAAGATAAAGCGATTAAAAATTTATACGCTTCTGAATATATATGGAATTCAATAAAAGACAATAAGACAGTAGGGATTATTGGTGAAGATAAAGAAAAAGGATTAACGTATGTAGCGGAACCAATTGGTGTTATTTGTGGTGTTACGCCAACAACAAATCCTACGTCGACAACTATTTTTAAAGCGATGATTGCAATTAAGACAGGAAATCCAATCATTTTTGCATTCCATCCAAGTGCACAAGAATCGTCGAAGCGTGCAGCAGAAGTTGTATTAGAAGCGGCAATGAAGGCAGGTGCACCTAAAGATATTATTCAGTGGATTGAAGTGCCTTCTATCGAAGCAACAAAACAATTAATGAATCACAAAGGTATTGCATTAGTTCTAGCAACAGGTGGTTCGGGCATGGTTAAGTCTGCATATTCAACTGGCAAACCGGCATTAGGTGTGGGACCAGGTAACGTGCCGTCTTACATTGAAAAAACAGCACACATTAAACGTGCAGTAAATGATATCATTGGTTCAAAAACATTTGATAATGGTATGATTTGTGCTTCTGAACAAGTTGTAGTCATTGATAAAGAAATTTATAAAGATGTTACTAATGAATTTAAAGCACATCAAGCATACTTTGTTAAAAAAGATGAATTACAACGCTTAGAAAATGCAATTATGAATGAACAAAAAACAGGTATTAAGCCTGATATTGTCGGTAAATCTGCAGTTGAAATAGCTGAATTAGCAGGTATACCTGTCCCCGAAAATACAAAACTTATCATAGCCGAAATTAGCGGTGTAGGTTCAGACTATCCGTTATCTCGTGAAAAATTATCTCCAGTATTAGCCTTAGTAAAAGCCCAATCTACAAAACAAGCATTTCAAATTTGTGAAGACACACTACATTTTGGTGGATTAGGACACACAGCCGTTATCCATACAGAAGATGAAACATTACAAAAAGATTTTGGACTAAGAATGAAAGCTTGTCGTGTACTTGTAAATACACCATCAGCGGTTGGAGGTATTGGTGATATGTATAACGAATTGATTCCGTCTTTAACATTAGGTTGTGGTTCCTACGGTAGAAACTCAATTTCACATAATGTTAGTGCGACAGATTTATTAAACATTAAAACGATTGCTAAACGACGTAATAATACTCAAATTTTCAAGGTGCCTGCTCAAATTTATTTTGAAGAAAATGCAATCATGAGTCTAACAACAATGGACAAGATTGAAAAAGTGATGATTGTCTGTGACCCTGGTATGGTAGAATTCGGTTATACAAAAACAGTTGAGAATGTATTAAGACAAAAAACGGAACAGCCTCAAATTAAAATATTTAGCGAAGTCGAACCGAACCCATCAACTAATACAGTATATAAAGGTCTGGAAATGATGGTTGATTTCCAACCGGATACAATCATTGCACTTGGTGGTGGTTCAGCGATGGATGCTGCAAAAGCAATGTGGATGTTCTTTGAACACCCTGAGACATCATTCTTCGGTGCTAAACAAAAGTTCCTAGACATCGGTAAACGTACTTATAAAATAGGCATGCCTGAAAATGCGACGTTCATTTGTATCCCTACGACATCAGGTACAGGTTCAGAAGTAACACCATTTGCAGTTATCACAGATAGTGAAACAAATGTAAAATATCCGTTGGCTGATTTTGCTTTAACACCTGACGTTGCAATTATTGACCCTCAATTTGTGATGAGTGTGCCAAAAAGCGTTACAGCAGATACAGGAATGGATGTACTAACGCATGCAATGGAATCATATGTATCTGTAATGGCTTCAGACTACACAAGAGGTTTGAGTCTACAAGCGATTAAATTGACGTTCGAATATTTAAAATCATCTGTTGAAAAGGGTGATAAAGTTTCAAGAGAGAAAATGCATAACGCATCAACTTTGGCTGGTATGGCATTTGCAAATGCATTCTTAGGCATTGCACACTCAATTGCGCATAAAATTGGTGGCGAATATGGTATTCCGCATGGTAGAGCGAATGCGATATTACTACCGCATATTATCCGTTATAATGCCAAAGACCCGCAAAAACATGCATTATTCCCTAAATATGAGTTCTTCAGAGCAGATACAGATTATGCAGATATTGCCAAATTCTTAGGATTAAAAGGTAATACGACAGAAGCACTCGTAGAATCATTAGCTAAAGCTGTCTACGAATTAGGTCAATCAGTCGGAATTGAAATGAATTTGAAATCACAAGGTGTGTCTGAAGAAGAATTAAATGAGTCAATTGATAGAATGGCAGAGCTCGCATTTGAAGATCAATGTACAACTGCTAATCCTAAAGAAGCACTAATCAGTGAAATCAAAGATATCATTCAAACATCATATGATTATAAGCAATAATCTATCTGATAATAATCATCTAACTCACCTGAAATTACAAAAGTAAAAAATGCCACATAAACTTTAAGTCGATAATCATTATACGGTTATCGGCTTTTATTTATTGCCAAATCTTCAGAGAGATACAAACTAGACAATCATTTTTTTAAATAAAGAAAATATTAAGATTGATACTCATTTCACAAACTATTACTACTTTAGAGTATAATTATTTTTAATTTCATATAAATAAAAAGGCGAAAATAATGCGGTTTAAAAGTAATTAATTGTTCAAACGATATGTAATATGTAAATACTATATATATAATACCAATTTTAATGAAAATTTTTAAGGGAGGTAAATAATGGAAAGTACATTAGAATTAACAAAAATTAAAGAAGTATTACAAAAAAACTTGAAGATTTTAATTATTTTACCGCTATTATTTTTAATTATTAGCGCTATTGTTACATTTTTCGTCTTATCACCTAAATATCAAGCTAATACTCAAATTTTAGTGAATCAAACTAAGGGTGACAATCCTCAGTTTATGGCGCAAGAGGTTCAAAGTAATATTCAACTTGTAAATACGTATAAAGAAATTGTTAAAAGTCCTAGAATTTTAGATGAGGTGTCAAAGGACTTAAATGATAAGTATTCACCATCTAAATTGTCGAGTATGTTGACAATTACAAACCAAGAAAATACGCAACTTATCAACATCCAAGTTAAAAGTGGTCATAAACAAGATTCGGAAAAAATTGCGAATAGCTTCGCTAAAGTTACAAGTAAACAAATTCCGAAGATTATGAGTGTGGATAACGTATCAATTTTATCTAAAGCAGACGGTACAGCAGTTAAAGTCGCACCAAAAACTGTAGTGAATCTAATCGGTGCATTCTTTTTAGGATTAGTTGTCGCGCTTATATATATCTTCTTCAAAGTAATTTTCGATAAGCGAATTAAAGATGAAGAAGATGTAGAGAAAGAATTAGGATTGCCTGTATTGGGTTCAATTCAAAAATTTAATTAAGGATGGTTGCTACTTATGTCAAAAAAGGAAAATACGACAACAACACTATTTGTATATGAAAAACCAAAATCAACAATTAGTGAAAAGTTTCGAGGTATACGTTCAAACATCATGTTTTCAAAAGCAAATGGTGAAGTAAAGCGCTTATTGGTTACTTCTGAAAAGCCTGGTGCAGGTAAAAGTACAGTTGTATCGAATGTAGCGATTACTTATGCACAAGCAGGCTATAAGACATTAGTTATTGATGGCGATATGCGTAAGCCAACACAAAACTATATTTTTAATGAGCAAAATAATAATGGACTATCAAGCTTAATCATTGGTCGAACGACTATGTCAGAAGCAATTACGTCGACAGAAATTGAAAATTTAGATTTGCTAACAGCTGGCCCTGTACCTCCAAATCCATCTGAGTTAATTGGGTCTGAAAGGTTCAAAGAATTAGTTGATCTGTTTAATAAACGTTACGACATTATTATTGTCGATACACCGCCAGTTAATACTGTGACTGATGCACAACTATATGCGCGTGCTATTAAAGATAGTCTGTTAGTAATTGATAGTGAAAAAAATGATAAAAATGAAGTTAAAAAAGCAAAAGCACTTATGGAAAAAGCAGGCAGTAACATTCTAGGTGTCATTTTGAACAAGACAAAGGTCGATAAATCTTCTAGTTATTATCACTATTATGGAGATGAATAAGTATGATTGATATTCATAACCATATATTGCCTAATATCGATGACGGTCCGACAAATGAAACAGAGATGATGGATCTTTTAAAACAAGCGACAACACAAGGTGTTACAGAAATCATTGTAACATCACATCACTTACATCCTCGATATACCACACCTATAGAAAAAGTGAAATCATGTTTAAACCATATTGAAAGCTTAGAGGAAGTACAAGCACTAAATCTAAAGTTTTATTATGGTCAGGAAATAAGAATTACCGATCAAATCCTTAATGATATTGATCGAAAAGTTATTAACGGTATTAATGATTCACGCTATTTACTAATAGAATTTCCATCAAATGAAGTTCCACACTATACTGATCAATTATTTTTCGAATTACAGAGTAAAGGCTTTGTACCGATTATTGCACATCCAGAGCGGAATAAAGCAATAAGTCAAAACCTTGACATACTATACGATTTAATTAACAAAGGTGCTTTAAGTCAAGTGACAACGGCGTCATTAGCGGGTATTTCCGGTAAAAAAATTAGAAAATTAGCAATTCAAATGATTGAAAACAATCTGACACATTTCATCGGTTCAGATGCGCATAACACAGAAATCAGACCGTTCTTAATGAAAGACTTATTTAATGATAAGAAATTACGTGATTATTATGAAGATATGAACGGATTTATTAGTAATGCGAAGTTAGTTGTTGATGATAAAAAAATTCCTAAACGAATGCCACAACAAGATTATAAACAGAAAAGATGGTTTGGGTTATAAACAGCAAATGAGGGGTTTTATGGCACATTTATCTGTGAAATTGCGGCTTTTAATACTAGCATTAATCGATTCACTGATAGTGACATTTTCAGTATTCGTAAGTTATTACATTTTAGAACCGTATTTCAAAACATATTCTGTCAAATTATTAATATTGGCAGCTATATCACTATTCATATCGCATCATATTTCAGCATTTATTTTTAATATGTATCATCGAGCGTGGGAATATGCCAGTGTGAGTGAATTGATTTTAATTGTTAAAGCTGTGACGACATCTATCGTTATTACGATGGTGGTCGTGACAATTGTTACAGGCAATAGACCGTTTTTTAGATTGTATTTAATTACTTGGATGATGCACTTGATTTTAATAGGTGGCTCAAGGTTATTTTGGCGTATTTATCGGAAATACCTTGGAGGTAAGTCATTTAATAAGAAGCCAACTTTAGTTGTTGGTGCTGGTCAAGCAGGTTCAATGCTGATTAGACAAATGTTGAAAAGTGACGAAATGAAACTTGAACCGGTATTAGCAGTCGATGATGACGAACATAAACGCAATATCACAATTACTGAGGGTGTAAAAGTCCAAGGTAAAATTGCGGATATTCCAGAACTAGTGAGGAAATATAAGATTAAAAAAATCATCATTGCAATTCCAACTATTGGTCAAGAGCGTTTGAAAGAAATTAATAATATTTGCCATATGGATGGCGTTGAGTTATTGAAAATGCCAAATATAGAAGACGTCATGTCTGGTGAGTTAGAAGTGAACCAACTTAAAAAAGTTGAAGTAGAAGATTTACTAGGCAGAGATCCTGTTGAATTAGATATGGATATGATATCAAATGAATTGACGAATAAAACTATTTTAGTTACGGGTGCAGGTGGTTCAATAGGATCAGAAATTTGTAGACAAGTTTGTAATTTCTATCCAGAACGTATTATTCTACTTGGCCATGGTGAAAACAGTATTTATTTAATCAATCGTGAATTGCGAAATCGCTTCGGAAAAAAATGTTGATATCGTTCCTATTATAGCGGATGTGCAAAATAGAGCGCGTATGTTTGAAATTATGGAAACGTATAAACCATACGCAGTTTATCATGCAGCAGCACACAAGCACGTGCCGTTAATGGAAGACAACCCTGAAGAAGCAGTACGTAATAATATTTTAGGTACGAAAAATACTGCTGAAGCTGCTAAAAATGCAGAGGTAAAGAAATTCGTTATGATTTCTACGGATAAAGCCGTTAATCCGCCTAATGTCATGGGAGCTTCAAAGCGAATTGCAGAAATGATTATTCAAAGTTTAAATGATGAAACGCATCGAACAAATTTTGTTGCAGTGAGATTTGGTAATGTACTTGGATCGAGAGGATCTGTGATTCCACTTTTCAAAAGTCAAATTGAAGAAGGTGGGCCAGTTACTGTGACACATCCTGAAATGACACGTTACTTTATGACAATTCCTGAAGCTTCTAGACTAGTTTTGCAGGCAGGGGCATTAGCAGAAGGTGGCGAAGTATTTGTGCTAGATATGGGAGAACCAGTGAAAATTGTAGATTTGGCACGTAATTTAATTAAGCTAAGTGGTAAAAAAGAAGACGACATACGCATTACTTATACAGGGATTAGACCCGGCGAAAAAATGTTTGAAGAGCTTATGAATAAAGATGAGGTTCATCCTGAACAAGTATTTGAAAAAATTTATCGTGGCAAAGTACAACATATGAAATGTAATGAAGTTGAAGCGATTATTCAAGACATCGTCAATGACTTTAGTAAAGAAAAAATTATTAACTATGCCAATGGCAAAAAGGGAGATAATTATGTTCGATGACAAAATTTTATTAATTACTGGGGGCACAGGATCATTCGGTAATGCTGTTATGAAACAGTTTTTAGATTCTAATATTAAAGAAATTCGTATTTTTTCACGCGATGAGAAAAAACAAGATGACATTCGAAAAAAATATAATAATTCAAAATTAAAGTTCTACATTGGTGATGTGCGTGATAGTCAAAGTGTAGAAACAGCAATGCGAGATGTTTATTACGTATTCCATGCAGCAGCTTTAAAACAAGTGCCGTCATGTGAATTCTTTCCAGTTGAGGCAGTGAAGACAAATATTATTGGTACAGAAAATGTCTTACAAAGTGCTATTCATCAAAATGTTAAAAAAGTCATATGTTTATCTACAGATAAGGCAGCGTATCCTATTAATGCTATGGGTATTTCAAAAGCAATGATGGAAAAAGTATTCGTAGCCAAATCAAGAAATATTCGTAGTGAACAAACGCTTATTTGTGGTACAAGATACGGTAATGTGATGGCTTCAAGAGGATCAGTAATACCTTTGTTTATCGACAAAATCAAAGCTGGAGAACCTTTAACGATTACAGATCCTGATATGACAAGATTTTTAATGAGCTTAGAAGATGCGGTAGAACTAGTTGTTCATGCATTTAAGCATGCAGAGACAGGAGATATTATGGTTCAAAAAGCACCAAGCTCAACGGTAGGGGATCTTGCGACCGCATTATTAGAATTGTTTGAAGCTGATAATGCAATTGAAATCATTGGTACGCGACATGGAGAGAAAAAAGCAGAAACATTGTTGACGAGAGAAGAATACGCACAATGTGAAGATATGGGTGATTATTTTAGAGTGCCGGCAGACTCCAGAGATTTAAATTATAGTAATTATGTTGAAACCGGTAACGAAAAGATTACGCAATCTTATGAATATAACTCCGATAATACACATATTTTAACGGTGGAAGAGATAAAAGAAAAACTTTTAACACTAGAATATGTTAGAAACGAATTGAATGATTATAAAGCTTCAATGAGATAGGAGAGATTGACGTTGAATATTGTAATTACAGGAGCAAAAGGTTTTGTAGGAAAAAACTTGAAAGCAGATTTAACTTCAACGACAGATCATCATATTTTCGAAGTACATCGACAAACTAAAGAGGAAGAATTAGAGTCAGCATTGTTGAAAGCAGACTTTGTCGTGCATTTAGCGGGTGTTAATCGACCTGAACATGACAAAGAATTCAGCTTAGGAAACGTGAGTTATTTAGATCATGTACTTGATATATTAACTAGAAATACGAAAAAGCCAGCGATATTATTATCGTCTTCAATACAAGCAACACAAGATAATCCTTATGGTGAGAGTAAGTTGCAAGGGGAACAGCTATTAAGAGAGTATGCCGAAGAGTATGGCAATACGGTTTATATTTATCGCTGGCCAAATTTATTCGGCAAGTGGTGTAAGCCGAATTATAACTCAGTGATAGCAACATTTTGTTACAAAATTGCACGTAACGAAGAGATTCAAGTTAATGATCGGAATGTTGAACTAACGCTAAACTACGTGGATGATATCGTCGCTGAAATAAAGCGTGCTATTGAAGGAACTCCAACGATTGAAAATGGTGTACCTACAGTACCAAACGTATTTAAAGTGACATTGGGAGAAATTGTAGATTTATTATACAAGTTCAAACAGTCACGTCTCGATCGAACATTGCCGAAATTAGATAACTTGTTTGAAAAAGATTTGTATAGTACGTATTTAAGCTATCTACCTAGTACAGACTTTAGTTATCCCTTACTTATGAATGTGGATGATAGGGGTTCTTTTACAGAATTTATAAAAACACCGGATCGTGGTCAAGTTTCTGTAAATATTTCTAAACCAGGTATTACTAAAGGTAATCACTGGCATCATACTAAAAACGAAAAATTTCTAGTCGTATCAGGTAAAGGGGTAATTCGTTTTAGACATGTTAATGATGATGAAATCATTGAATATTATGTTTCTGGCGACAAATTAGAAGTTGTAGACATACCAGTAGGATACACACATAATATTGAAAATTTAGGCGACACAGATATGGTAACTATTATGTGGGTGAATGAAATGTTTGATCCAAATCAGCCAGATACGTATTTCTTGGAGGTATAGCGCATGGAAAAACTGAAATTAATGACAATAGTTGGTACAAGGCCTGAAATCATTCGTTTATCATCAACGATTAAAGCATGTGATCAATATTTTAATCAGATATTAGTACACACTGGTCAAAATTATGATTATACATTGAATCAAATTTTCTTTGATGATTTGGAATTAAGACAACCGGACCACTACTTAGAGGCAGTTGGAAGTAACCTTGGAGAAACGATGGGGAATATTATTGCGAAGACATATGATGTTTTATTACGCGAACAACCAGATGCACTTTTAATTCTTGGTGATACAAATAGTTGTTTAGCAGCAGTATCTGCTAAACGATTAAAGATTCCTGTGTTCCACATGGAAGCGGGTAATAGATGCTTTGATCAGAATGTACCTGAAGAAATCAATCGTAAAATTGTTGACCATGTCAGTGATGTGAATCTACCTTATACGGAACATAGCAGACGTTATTTATTAGATGAAGGCCTCAATAAAGCGAATATCTTTGTGACAGGATCACCGATGACAGAAGTGATAGAAGCGCATCGAGATAAAATTAATCACAGTGACGTTTTAAATAAACTAGGATTAGAACCGCAACAATACATTTTAGTATCTGCGCATAGAGAAGAGAATATCGATAATGAAAAGAATTTTAAATCATTAATGAATGCGATAAATGATATTGCCAAAAAGTATAAAATGCCTGTGATTTATTCAACGCATCCAAGAAGTTGGAAGAAAATTGAAGAAAGTAAATTTGAATTTGATCCATTAGTTAAACAGTTAAAGCCATTTGGTTTCTTTGATTATAATGCATTGCAAAAAGATGCATTTGTTGTGCTATCAGATAGTGGAACATTGTCAGAAGAGTCGTCTATTTTGAAGTTCCCTGGTGTCCTTATTCGAACTTCCACAGAAAGACCGGAAGTACTAGATAAAGGTACGGTTATTGTAGGTGGTATTACCTATAACAATCTAATCCAATCCGTTGAACTAGCAAGAGAGATGCAAAACAATAACGAACCGATGATTGATGCTATTGATTATAAAGACACTAACGTTTCGACAAAGGTAGTTAAAATTATTCAAAGCTATAAAGATATTATCAATCGAAATACTTGGAGGAAATGACGATGAGGATAGCGATTGAAAAGATAATTGGTTTGCTGAAAAACCAGTCCTCTAAAGAATCGAATGTTAAGATTCATCGCTTGGCGTATATTACAAACTCAAAATTTGATGGCAATAACTATATAGATAGATGGTGTAAAATCAGGAATTCTCACATTGGTGAATACAGTTATATTGGATTTGGTAGTGATTTTAATAATGTAGAAGTAGGAAGATATTGTTCGATATCTTCGGATGTAAAAATTGGGTTAGGAAAACATCCTACACACTTTTTTAGCTCATCACCGATTTTTTATTCTAATAATAATCCATTTAACATAAAGCAAAAGTTTATAGACTTTAATGACCAACCAAGCCGTACAACAATTAAAAATGATGTGTGGATTGGTGCAAATGTAATTATTATGGATGGTTTAACAATAAATACTGGTGCAGTCATAGCAGCCGGCTCAGTTGTTACTAAAAATGTAGGAGCATATGAGGTTGTTGGTGGTGTTCCTGCAAAAGTGATTAAGAAGCGATTTGACAATAAAACAATTGAAAAACTTTTGGAAAGCAAGTGGTGGGAGAAAACGCCTGACAAACTAAAAGGATTTTCGGTTGAATATTTAAATAAAAAGGATACTTAATGATATGAGAATTTTAAATATTGTATCGAGTAATATTGTTCAAGACCCAAGGGTACTTAAACAAATAGAAACAATTAAAGGCGTTACGGATGATTATAAAATTGTTGGAATGAATAATTCACAAGCTACTAATAAGCGATTGGAAAATTTAGATTGTAATTATCGTTTGTTAGGTAGCAAGGTAGATCCAAAAAATATTCTTTCTAAATTAATTAAGCGTATAAGATTTGCAACAGGTGTTATCCGAGAAATTAAAGCTTATAAACCTGACGTGATTCATGCAAATGATTTCGACGTATTATTAATGGTCTATTTAAGCAATTATAAAAAAGCTAATATTGTTTATGATGCGCATGAAATATATGCGAAAAATGCCTTTATTAATAAAGTTCCACTTATTTCAAAGTTTGTAGAAAGTATAGAAAAACACATAGTAAAACATCGTGTTAATGCCTTCGTAACAGTAAGTCATGCAGCAAAAGAATATTATCAATCTAAAGGATATAAGAAGGAAGCGAATGTTATTACGAATGCACCTATTTTAAATGATAGCAGAGAATTTAAAGAAATCGAAAACTTTAAAGAAATTGTATATCAAGGTCAAATTGTAATGGACAGAGGATATGAAGAGTTTATTATTGCTTCATCAGCTTTTAAACAAAATGCTCCTTCATTCATAATTCGAGGGTTTGGTCCGCATGAAGAATTGATAAAAGAACTGATTAGTTATAACCCGGAAAATATTAGGTTGGATAAACCAGTTGAAGTAAAAGAATTGGTTGATAAGTTAGCAGAAAGTAATGTTGGTGTTGTCTTGACGAAACCAGTATCTATTAATTTTGAATATACAGTATCTAATAAAATTTTTGAATGTATACATGCTGGTTTACCAGTAATTTTATCTCCTGTCAAAGAGCATATTTATCTCAATGAAAAATATAAATTTGGCATTGTTCTAAAGGAAGTTACGCCGTTAGAAATTGAAAAGGCGGTTAGAAAATTAAGAGATAATCACGATTTGTTTAATCATTTACGTCAAAATGCAATTAAGGCGTCTAAAATTTTGAATTGGCAAATAGAGAGTGAACGGTTAGTAGAATTATATAAATTTTAAAGAGAGGTAGACTATGAAATTTTTTGTACTTTGTGCAATTATCAGCATGAACATATTTATAGTAATCTCTACATTTACTAAAGAAGTATTAGGGTTCCCTATAGAGCCGGTGTATTACTCAACCATGGTTGGTATAGCATTAATTACTACGGTGTTTGCTATTTATAAGATAATTGTCACCCAAGAAATTCCGCGAGGGTTAATATTATTAATTGCTATATGTTTGCTTTATCTAGCTTTTTATTATTTTTCACCAGATAAGGAAGAGAAACTAGCTAAAAATAATATTCTATTCTTTTTAACATGGGCAGTTCCAGCGGCAATTAGTGGTATTTATATTAAATATATAAACAAGGCTACGGTAGAAAGATTTTTTAAATTAGTATTTTTCATATTTTCTGTTTCATTTATTTTTGTAATTTTAATACCAAAACTTACAGGTGAGATACCTAGCTATATCAATTTTGGACTTATGAACTATCAAAACGCTTCGTACCTTTCAGCATTTACTGCCGGATTAGGCATTTATTTCATTATGAAAGGTTCAGTTAAACATAAGTGGATATATGTTCTATTTACAATAATTGATATCCCTATTGTGTTTATACCAGGAGGGCGTGGAGGTGCTATTTTATTAATTCTTTACGGCTTATTTGCATTTATACTTATTACGTTTAAAAGAGGAATACCTATCGCAGTAAAAAGCATTATGTATATTTTTGCATTAAGCATATCTAGTGTATTGATTTACTTTCTTTTTACAAAAGGTTCGAATACTAGAACATTTTCATATCTACAAGGTGGAACACTTAATTTAGAAGGTACTTCTGGAAGAGGACCGATTTATGAAAAAGGTATTTACTTTATTCAACAAAGTTCGTTATTAGGCTATGGGCCATTTAACTATTATAAACTAATCGGAAATATACCACATAACATCATTATTGAGTTGATTCTATCATTTGGCTTATTAGGGTTTTTTATCATAATGATTTGCATTTTGCTACTAGTTTATAAAATGATTAGGAACTATGATCCAAACACTATAGATTTACTCGTTATGTTTATAGCAATCTATCCAATCACATTATTAATGTTTAGTTCAAATTATTTAGTTGTAAGTGAATTTTGGTTTGTGTTGTTCTATTTTATTACAAAAGGACGGCGTCATCATGGCTAAGAAAGTTTTTATTATGGATAGCGTAAAGACAATAATTGGTACGTTGCTTATAGCTTTAGGATTACAATTTTTAGCTTATCCAATTATTAATCAACGAGTAGGTAATGAAGCGTTCGGTTCTATTTTAACGATTTATACAATAATAACAATCACGAGTGTTGTATTAGGCAATACGCTTAACAATATACGATTGATTAATATGAATCTATACAAATCCAATCATTACTACTGGAAATTTGCATCGATACTTTTAATCTCAATTCTGATTGAGAGTATAGCTTTAATTATTGTATTTCTTTACTTTTTTAATTTGAACATCATCGATATTATCTTTTTAATTCTACTTAATATTTTAATGTGTTTAAGGATTTATCTGAATGTATTTTTTAGGATGACTTTAAAATATAATCAGATTTTGTATATTGCTCTTATTCAATTTTTAGGTTTGCTGATAGGACTATTTCTATATTATTTAACCCAAAACTGGATTGTTTGTTTTATTACCAGTGAATTGTTTGCAACGATATATACATTGGTTAAATTACGGGGATTAACTATAGGCGAGTATCAAAGTGAAGATAATAATGTGGTAAAAGATTATGTGATGCTACTGAGTACAAATAGCCTTAATAATTTGAATCTCTATTTAGATAGATTAATCTTATTACCAATTATAGGTGGAACAGCTGTAACTATATCATTTCTTTCAACATTTATTGGGAAAATGTTAGCTACATTTCTATATCCGATTAATAATGTAGTACTTTCATATATTTCTGTAAATGAAAGTGACAATATAAAGAAGCAATATTTGAAAACTAATCTAATTGCTATAGCTGCCCTATGTTTAGTCATGATTATATGTTATCCAATTACAATAATTATTGTCTCTTTACTGTATAACATTGATTCAAGTTTATATTCGAAGTTTATTATTTTAGGTAATATAGGTGTTTTATTCAATGCAGTGAGTATTATGATCCAAACTTTAAATACAAAACACGCATCAATAACATTACAAGCGAATTATATGACGCTTCACACGATTACATTTATATTCATAACTATTTTAATGACAATTGCGTTTGGTCTAAATGGATTCTTTTGGACAACGCTGTTCAGCAACATTATTAAGTATGTGATTTTAAATATTATAGGTTTAAAGTCTAAATTCATTAATAAAAAGGACGTCGATTAGATGAGTGAAAAAAAGATTTTGATTTTATGTCAGTATTTTTATCCGGAATATGTATCTTCTGCGACGTTACCAACTCAATTGGCGGAAGATTTAATTGCGAATCACATTAATGTCGATGTCATGTGTGGATGGCCATATGAATATAGTAATCATAAACAGGTTTCTAAAACCGAGATGCATCGTGGTATTCGCATTCGACGTCTCAAGTATTCGAGGTTTAATAACAAAAGTAAGGTTGGAAGGATCATCAATTTCTTTAGTTTATTTTCAAAATTCGTGATTAATATACCTAAAATGTTGAAATATGATCAGATTCTTGTTTACTCTAATCCACCAATCTTGCCATTAATACCAGACGTTTTACACAGACTGCTTAAGAAAAAATATTCTTTTGTGGTGTATGATATAGCACCTGATAATGCGATTAAGACAGGTGCAACTCGTCCAGGTAGCATGATTGATAAGCTGATGCGTTACATTAATAGACATGTCTACAAGAATGCTGAAAATGTCATTGTCCTTGGTACGGAAATGAAAAACTACTTACTAAATCATCAAATTTCTAAAAATGCTGACAATATCCATGTGATTCCTAACTGGTATGACATGCGTCAATTACAAGACAATCGTATCTATAATGACACATTTAAAGCTTACCGTGAGCAATACGACAAAATTTTATTGTATAGCGGTAATATGGGGCAGTTACAGGATATGGAGACACTTATCTCATTTTTAAAATTAAATAAGGATCAGTCTCAAACGTTAACAATACTTTGTGGTCATGGTAAGAAATTTGCAGATGTCAAAACGGCAATAGAAGACCATCGTATTGAAAATGTTAAAATGTTTGAGTTTTTAACAGGTACAGACTATGCTGACGTATTAAAAATTGCGGATGTATGTATTGCATCGCTGATTAAAGAAGGCGTCGGTTTAGGCGTGCCGAGCAAGAATTATGGCTATCTTGCAGCTAAGAAAGCGTTGGTACTCATCATGGATAAGCAATCTGATATCGTTCAACATGTTGAACAATATGATGCGGGTATCCAAATTGATAATGGCGATGCACATGCCATTTATAACTTCATCAACACTCACTCGAGTAAGGAATTGCACGAGATGGGTGAGCGCGCACATCAACTGTTTAAAGATAAATATACGAGAGAAATTAATACTATGAAGTATTACAATCTGTTGAAGTGAGGAGATAATTATGAAGCGATTATTCGATGTAGTGAGTTCAATATATGGTTTAGTAGTTTTAAGTCCGATTCTGTTAATTACAGCATTACTAATTAAAATGGAATCACCTGGACCAGCCATTTTCAAACAAAAAAGACCGACGATTAATAATGAATTGTTTAATATTTATAAGTTTAGATCAATGAAAATAGACACACCTAATGTTGCAACTGATTTAATGGATTCAACATCGTATATAACAAAGACAGGGAAGGTCATTCGTAAGACCTCTATTGATGAATTGCCACAATTATTGAATGTTTTAAAAGGAGAAATGTCAATTGTAGGTCCTAGACCAGCGCTTTATAATCAATACGAATTAATCGAAAAACGTACAAAAGCGAACGTGCATACGATTAGACCAGGTGTGACAGGACTAGCTCAAGTGATGGGGAGAGATGATATCACTGATGATCAAAAAGTAGCGTATGATCATTATTACTTAACACATCAATCTATGATGCTTGATATGTATATCATATATAAAACAATTAAAAATATCGTTACTTCAGAAGGTGTGCATCACTAATGAGAAAAAATATTTTAATTACAGGCGTACATGGATATATCGGTAATGCTTTAAAAGATAAGCTTATTGAACAAGGACATCAAGTAGATCAAATTAATGTTAGGAATCAATTATGGAAGTCGACCTCGTTCAAAGATTATGATGTTTTAATTCATACAGCAGCTTTGGTTCACAACAATTCACCTCAAGCAAGGCTATCTGATTATATGCAAGTGAATATGTTGCTGACGAAACAATTGGCACAAAAGGCTAAAGCTGAAGACGTTAAACAATTTATTTTTATGAGTACTATGGCAGTTTATGGAAAAGAAGGTCATGTTGGTAAATCAGATCAAGTTGATACACAAACACCAATGAACCCTACGACCAACTATGGTATTTCCAAAAAGTTCGCTGAACAAGCATTACAAGAATTGATTAGTGATTCGTTTAAAGTAGCAATTGTGAGACCACCAATGATTTATGGTGCACATTGCCCAGGAAATTTCCAACGGTTAATGCAATTGTCAAAGCGATTGCCAATCATTCCCAATATTAACAATCAGCGCAGTGCATTATATATTAAACATCTGACAGCATTTATTGATCAATTAATATCATTAGAAGTGACAGGTGTGTACCATCCTCAAGATAGTTTTTACTTTGATACATCGTCAGTAATGTATGAAATACGTCGCCAATCACATCGTAAAACGGTATTGATCAACATGCCTTCAATGCTAAATAAGTATTTTAATAAGTTGTCGGTCTTTAGAAAATTATTCGGCAATTTAATATACAGCAATACGTTATATGAAAATAATAATGCACTTGAAATTATTCCTGGAAAAATGTCACTTGTTATTGCGGACATCATGGATGAAACGACAACCAAAGATAAGGCATAAGTCATCTATTAAATAAAATCAACATACAAATCGTTTTATTTGGAGGTTATAGTATGAAGTTAACAGTAGTTGGCTTAGGTTATATTGGTTTACCAACATCAATTATGTTTGCAAAACATGGCGTCGATGTGCTTGGTGTTGATATTAATCAGCAAACGATTGATAAGTTACAAAGTGGTCAAATTAGTATTGAAGAACCTGGATTACAAGAGGTTTATGAAGAGGTACTGTCATCGGGAAAATTGAAGGTATCTACAACGCCAGATGCATCTGATGTTTTTATCATTGCCGTTCCGACGCCGAATAATGATGATCAGTACCGGTCATGTGACATTTCGCTAGTTATGCGTGCATTAGATAGTATTTTATCATTTTTAGAAAAAGGAAATACCATTATTGTAGAGTCGACAATTGCGCCTAAAACGATGGATGATTTTGTAAAACCAGTCATTGAAAATTTAGGGTTTACAATAGGTGAAGATATTTATTTAGTGCATTGTCCAGAACGTGTACTGCCAGGAAAAATTTTAGAAGAATTAGTTCATAACAATCGTATCATTGGCGGTGTGACTGAAGCTTGTATTGAAGCGGGTAAACGTGTCTATCGCACATTCGTTCAGGGAGAAATGATTGAAACAGATGCACGTACTGCTGAAATGAGTAAGCTAATGGAAAACACATATAGAGACGTGAACATTGCTTTAGCTAATGAATTAACAAAAATTTGCAATAACTTAAATATTAATGTATTAGATGTGATTGAAATGGCAAACAAACATCCGCGTGTTAACATCCATCAGCCTGGTCCAGGTGTAGGCGGTCATTGTTTAGCTGTTGATCCGTACTTTATTATTGCTAAAGACCCTGAAAATGCAAAGTTAATTCAAACTGGACGTGAAATTAATAATTCAATGCCGGCCTATGTTGTTGATACAACGAAGCAAATCATCAAAGTGTTGAGCGGGAATAAAGTCACAGTATTTGGTTTAACTTATAAAGGTGATGTTGATGATATAAGAGAATCACCAGCATTTGATATTTATGAGCTATTAAATCAAGAACCAGACATAGAAGTATGTGCTTATGATCCACATGTTGAATTAGATTTTGTGGAACATGATATGTCACATGCTGTCAAAGACGCATCGCTAGTATTGATTTTAAGTGACCACTCAGAATTTAAAAATTTATCGGACAGTCATTTTGATAAAATGAAGCATAAAGTGATTTTTGATACAAAAAATGTTGTGAAATCATCATTTGAAGATGTATCGTATTATAATTATGGCAATATATTTAATTTTATCGACAAATAAAATGTGTCAAACTAGGGCATACATGATTAAGGAAAGATAAGCTGTCATGTGTTTGAACTTCAGAGAGGATAATGTTATGAAAAAAATTATGGTTATTTTCGGTACGAGACCCGAAGCAATAAAAATGGCACCATTAGTAAAAGAAATTGATCATAATGGGAACTTTGAAGCGAACATTGTGATTACAGCACAACATAGAGATATGTTAGATAGTGTGTTAAGTATATTTGATATTCAAGCTGATCATGATTTAAATATTATGCAAGATCAACAAACATTAGCAGGCCTTACGGCGAATGCACTTGCTAAACTTGATAGCATCATTAATGAGGAACAACCGGATATGATTTTAGTACATGGTGATACTACAACGACTTTTGTAGGAAGTTTGGCAGCATTTTATCATCAAATTCCGGTCGGACATGTAGAAGCTGGACTTCGAACACATCAGAAATACTCACCATTTCCTGAAGAGTTAAATCGAGTCATGGTAAGTAATATTGCTGAATTGAATTTTGCGCCAACAGTAATTGCAGCTAAAAATTTACTTTTTGAAAACAAAGACAAAGAGCGTATCTTTATTACTGGAAATACAGTTATTGACGCATTGTCAACAACAGTTCAAAATGATTTTGTTTCAACGATTATTAATAAACATAAAGGCAAGAAAGTTGTTTTACTAACAGCGCATCGTCGTGAAAATATTGGGGAACCGATGCATCAGATTTTTAAAGCAGTAAGAGATTTGGCAGATGAATATAAAGATGTTGTCTTCATTTATCCAATGCATCGTAATCCAAAGGTAAGAGCGATTGCCGAAAAATATTTATCTGGGAGAAATCGGATTGAATTAATTGAGCCATTAGATGCGATTGAGTTCCATAATTTTACAAATCAATCGTACCTCGTGCTGACAGATTCTGGTGGTATTCAAGAGGAGGCTCCTACATTTGGAAAACCTGTGTTGGTATTAAGGAATCATACAGAGCGTCCCGAAGGCGTTGAGGCGGGAACATCGAGAGTAATTGGCACAGATTATGACAATATTGTTCGAAATGTGAAACAATTGATTGAGGATGATGAAGCGTATCAACGTATGAGTCAAGCGAATAATCCATATGGTGATGGACAAGCATCACGACGTATTTGTGAAGCAATAGAATATTATTTTGGATTGCGCACAGACAAGCCGGATGAATTCGTACCTTTACGTCACAAATAATAAAAAACCCCTAATCATGAAGTTGGTTTAGACAACCAGCGGTGACTAGGGGTTTTTAATATATTTATTTTTGATAGTGGTAGCCAATATCATATTTGAATACTTTATTTGATAATATTGGACTTTGCTGTCCATCGTCATCACTTTTTAAACGTACATTTTTATGAGCTTCTTTAAATACATCGGAATTCAACCAATTATTAAAGCTATCTTCAGATTCCCAAATAGTTAAGATTTTAACTTCGTCTGTATCCTCGGTATTTAATGTTTTAGTGACAAACATTTGTTGGAAGCCTTCAATAGTTTCAATACCTTGTCTATTGTAAAAACGTTCAATCGTTTCTTCCGCACTGCCTTTTTGTAATTGTAATCTATTTTCTGCCATAAACATGGGCAATCACTCCTCTATTTTATGATTTGATTTGGGTAATGTTTTTACAAATGTAAAGAGTACAGCGGTTTGTATGATAACCATTATGATTAATCCTACACGGACTGCAAGAACATCCACCATATAAATTGAAAAACCTATTACAATGTATAAGCTAATTAAAATTTTAATTTTCTGTTGTAGCGTGTAGCCTCGATGTAAATAAAAGTTTTCTACATATTCTTTATAAATTTTTTGATTAATAAGCCAATTGTAAAAGCGATCTGAACTTCGAGCAAAACAAAAAACTGCTACGAGTAAAAAAGGGGTCGTTGGCAGTAAAGGTAATACGGCACCTGCAATACCAAGCGCTGTAAATATTAAGCCAATGACGATTAAAATAAGTCGCATTGAAAAAACTCCATTCTAGTACTAATGCGCATGTAATATTGTTTTAGTAATATAACTCATGCTAAATATAATGTGTATGATAAGTGCAATGACTCAGTAAAATGAAACGATGTTGAATTATCCTTGTCACATTAACGCATTTTAAGCGCGACTTTCATAACAACCAAACTATTTAATGAGAATTATTCTCAAGTATTATAGTTATATTATGTGTTTTATTTTTGAAAAGTGCAATATGTTTTCGAAAATAAGATTATTTTTATGTGCAAAAACGACGCAAAAGTTTTAAAAATGAGACTTCTGTGAGCTGATTATTTTATAAAATGTAAACGCTTACTATATAATGTGAATCATATCGTTTAAAAGCATTATTAAATATGATGCTAAGAGATTTATATTATAGCCAATAAACAAAGGAGAGATAATATGGCAGTAAACGTTCGAGATTATATTGCAGAGAATTATGGTTTATTTATCAATGGGGAATTTGTTAAAGGTAGCAGTGACGAAACAATCGAAGTGACTAATCCAGCAACTGGAGAAACACTATCACATATTACAAGAGCAAAAGATAAAGATGTCGATCATGCAGTCAAAGTGGCGCAAGAGGCATTTGAATCATGGTCATTAACTTCTAAATCAGAACGTGCACAAATGTTGCGTGATATTGGTGATAAATTAATGGCACAAAAAGATAAAATTGCAATGATTGAAACATTAAATAATGGTAAACCGATTCGTGAGACAACAGCAATTGATATTCCATTTGCTGCAAGACATTTCCATTATTTCGCAAGTGTTATTGAAACAGAAGAAGGTACAGTGAATGATATCGATAAAGACACAATGAGTATCGTACGACATGAGCCGATTGGCGTCGTAGGTGCTGTTGTTGCTTGGAACTTCCCAATGCTATTAGCTGCATGGAAGATTGCGCCAGCCATTGCTGCAGGTAATACAATTGTGATTCAACCTTCGTCTTCAACACCATTAAGTTTATTGGAAGTTGCTAAAATTTTCCAAGAGGTATTACCTAAAGGTGTTGTCAATATACTAACGGGTAAAGGTTCAGAATCAGGTAATGCAATTTTCAATCATGATGGTGTAGATAAATTATCATTTACGGGCTCAACTGATGTAGGTTATCAAGTTGCCGAAGCTGCAGCAAAACATCTAGTACCCGCTACATTAGAGCTTGGTGGTAAAAGCGCCAATATCATATTAGATGATGCTAATTTAGACCTTGCAGTTGAAGGTATTCAGTTAGGTATTTTATTCAACCAAGGTGAAGTATGTAGTGCAGGTTCTCGATTATTAGTTCATGAAAAAATTTATGATCAATTGGTGCCACGTTTACAAGAGGCATTTTCAAATATTAAAGTTGGAAATCCACAAGATGAAGCTACACAAATGGGTAGTCAAACTGGTAAGGATCAATTAGATAAAATTCAATCATATATTGATGCAGCAAAAGAATCAGATGCACAAATTTTAGCAGGCGGTCATCGCTTAACTGAAAATGGATTAGATAAAGGGTTCTTCTTTGAGCCGACATTAATTGCTGTGCCAGACAATCATCACAAATTAGCACAAGAAGAAATATTTGGACCAGTGTTAACAGTGATTAAAGTGAAGGACGATCAAGAAGCAATTGATATAGCTAATGATTCTGAGTATGGTTTAGCAGGCGGTGTATTTTCTCAAAATATCACACGTGCATTAAATATTGCTAAAGCTGTACGTACAGGACGTATTTGGATTAACACTTACAACCAAGTACCAGAAGGCGCACCATTTGGTGGTTATAAAAAATCAGGTATCGGTCGAGAAACTTATAAAGGTGCGTTAAGTAACTATCAACAAGTTAAAAATATTTATATTGATACAAGCAATGCTTTAAAAGGTTTGTACTAGAATAAATATCGTTTCTGAAGCGTGTTTGTAGGTCAGTCTAGCGGTAAGTCTTAACATTTAACGGCGTTGTTTAGATTTTAAGCAAAACAAAATATATAGGAACACGTATCATGATATTAGGATATAATGACTAAAATAATAGCAGTAGGATGGTTTTTAATTGCAAATCATCTTACTGCTGTTTTTAATTATGCTAATTTGCGATGCGGCTATTATAAGGACAGAGTTGTTTATTAATTATGGTGATTTAGAAATATGAAGTTCAATATGCAAAGTCATCGTTTGTTTTAATATGCGGAACAATCATTAAAGTTATTGCGATTTTTTGAACTTAATGAAACTAAACAATAAATTTGAGATACTTTTTTGTCATTTTTATGTAACTAACACAATAATCTCGTACATTATTAAAATTTTCTATATGATAGGAATAAAGCAAAGCGCGAGTGTGCTGTAAAAGTTTTCCAAGGTGATATTACATAAAGCTATAAAGGGTAAAGATTAATGAGTTGTCATGTAAATGACGATGATGTATAAATCATGGTTAATTACGGAAGCATTAATATTAACCTGAGAAGCTATAAAGAATTATTTTTAAAAGCGACAATATTAAATACGACGCATTTATTTAGGAGTGGCAAACGTATGAATGGGAAAAAGGCGAATACGATAAACAGATACAAATATTTTCATCATGTCAATCATCAAAAAATTCAACAAAGTTCTAAAAAGACGCTGTGGGCATCACTAATCATCACATTGTTATTTACAGTGATTGAATTTGTCGGAGGTTTAGTATCTAATTCATTGGCATTACTGTCAGATTCATTTCATATGCTTAGTGATGTATTAGCACTTGGTTTATCTATGTTGGCCATTTATTTTGCAAGTAAAAAGCCGACTGCACGATACACATTTGGATATTTAAGATTTGAGATATTAGCTGCATTTTTAAATGGTTTAGCATTAATTGTAATTTCAATCTGGATTTTATATGAAGCTATTGTACGTATTATTTATCCGCAACCAATTGAAAGTGGCATTATGTTTATGATTGCTAGTATTGGTTTACTCGTCAATATTATTTTGACTGTTATCCTTGTAAGGTCTTTAAAACAAGAAGACAATATCAATATTCAAAGTGCATTATGGCATTTCATGGGAGACTTATTGAACTCTATTGGTGTCATCGTTGCAGTTGTATTGATTTACTTTACAGGATGGCGCATCATCGACCCAATCATTAGTATTGTAATTTCACTCATCATTTTACGTGGTGGTTATAAAATTACGCGTAATGCGTGGTTAATTTTAATGGAAAGTGTGCCTCAACATTTGGATACTGATCAAATTATGGCAGATATTAAAAACATAGATGGCATATTAGATGTACATGAATTTCATTTGTGGAGTATTACAACAGAGCATTATTCATTAAGTGCCCATGTTGTGTTAGATAAAAAATATGAGGGTGATGATTATCAAGCGATTGATCAAGTATCATCATTGTTGAAAGAAAAATATGGCATTGCACATTCAACGTTGCAAATTGAAAACTTGCAATTGAATCCATTAGATGAGCCATACTTCGACAAATTAACATAAATAAAACATTGTAGCGCCTAAAACATTAATCTATGTCATAGGCGCACGTTTCGTTTTATACTTATGTTGCATCATTTAAATGATTTTCGTCAATTTCTTTGATGCTATCTACATCTAACACGACATCTTTAGGTTTCAAAATATGAATATGTTTTTCATCATTTGTATGTAAAATGCGTTCTATGATGTACCTTTGACCGGCCATTGTTTCTACAGCAATCTTTTTGTTTCTAGCTAAACTTGCTACGACAGATTCTTTATCCATAATGATAGCCCCCTATATATATGTTTATTTACTTATACCCTAACATGATTTTTATACTCTTTGAAAATATATTTTACAGAATTTTATCTAAATATTTAAAAAAATATCTTAATATCCTTGTAATCCGATAAGAATTATAGTAATATTTTTTCAACCATTGTTATAGGAGGTCTTATTAATGACATTATTTTTATTAGAAGCTAACAATCTTGATTTTGCATCAACGAAAGAAGAACTAGAAGCAAAGGCAGCATCACTATCTACGAAGACAATTCCAACATTAATTGAAGTACAAGCTACTGAAAATTTAACTCATGGTTATTTTATTGTGGAAGCAAATGACGAAGCAGAAGCTAAACAATTTTTAACAGAAGCAGATATTAGTATTCAATTAGTCAAAGAAGTACGCTTAGTTGGTAAAGATTTAGATGAAGTTAAAAATGGTGATGCACATGTTGATTACCTTGTAACTTGGAACATTCCGGAAGGCATTACGATGGATCAATATTTAGCACGTAAAAAGAAAAATTCTGTTCATTATGAAGAAGTGCCAGAAGTTGAATTTAAACGCACATATGTATGTGAAGATATGTCTAAATGTATTTGTTTATACAACGCACCTGATGAAGAAGCGGTACGTCGCGCGCGCAAAGCAGTTGATACACCGATTGATGGCATCGAAAAACTTTAATAAGACAACAAGTTGATGAGATATATGTATATAGGTTTGGCATGGATTTCGATTGCAGTTAATTAGAATAGCTCAATGCTATAAATGTAAGTAGTTGATATGAAGAAACTAATGAACTAAATGCAAGTATTGTCTAAAACAATCATTTTATTGAAATTTAGTAGAGCTGAAATTAATATAACGTCGTTAATTGAATAACGCTTATGTTATAAGAGCACTCATACCAAACCATAATCATCTATAGATATAACAATTCACGATATAAGGGCTGTGTTTGGCATAGCCCTTTAGATATACACTTAATTCCTATTAAAATAGTAGGGGTTAAAAGGGGGCTTGTCATGATTAAAATTCAACAATTACAACATCACTTTGGATCACATAAAGTAATTCATAACTTTAATTTGGACATTAGCAAGGGAGAAATAGTCACTTTCATAGGGAAAAGTGGTTGCGGAAAGTCTACTTTACTCAATATTATCGGTGGATTTATTCATCCATCGTCTGGTCGTGTCATTATTGATAACGAAATTAAACAACAGCCATCTCCAGATTGTTTAATGCTATTTCAACATCATAATTTGCTGCCATGGAAAACGATTAATGACAACATTAGGATTGGATTACAACAGAAAATTAGTGATGAAGAGATTAACGCACAGCTTAAATTAGTTGATTTAGAAGACAGGGGAAAGCATTTTCCCGAGCAACTGTCCGGGGGTATGAAACAACGTGTGGCACTATGTCGAGCGCATGTGCATAAGCCTAACGTTATATCGATGGATGAGCCATTAGGTGCATTAGATGCATTTACACGTTATAAACTTCAGGATCAACTAGTGCAACTAAAACATAAAACGCAATCAACTATTATTTTAGTGACGCATGACATTGATGAAGCTATTTATCTTTCCGACCGCATTGTTCTGTTAGGTGAAGGGTGCAATATTATTTCTCAATATGAAATTACAGCATCACATCCACGCAGTCGTAATGATAGCCACCTACTTAAGATTCGTAATGAAATTATGGAAACATTTGCATTGAATCATCATCAAGTTGAACCTGAATATTATTTATAAGGAGTGAGTGACGATGAAAAGGTTAAGCATAATCGTCATCATTGGAATCTTTATAATTACAGGATGTGATTGGCAAAGGACGTCTAAAGAACGGTCTAAAAATGCCCAAAATCAGCAAGTGATTAAAATTGGATATTTGCCGATTACACATTCAGCTAATTTGATGATGACTAAAAAATTATTATCACAATACAATCATCCGAAATATAAACTAGAATTAGTTAAATTCAATAATTGGCCAGATTTAATGGACGCATTAAACAGTGGTCGTATTGATGGTGCATCAACTTTAATAGAGCTAGCGATGAAATCAAAACAGAAGGGCTCAAATATAAAGGCTGTGGCATTGGGCCATCATGAAGGCAATGTCATTATGGGACAAAAAGGTATGCACTTAAATGAATTTAATAATAATGGCGATGATTACCATTTTGGTATACCACATCGTTATTCAACACATTATCTTTTACTTGAGGAATTACGTAAACAATTAAAGATTAAACCGGGGCATTTTAGCTATCATGAAATGTCGCCAGCAGAAATGCCAGCCGCATTGAGTGAACACAGAATTACAGGGTATTCTGTAGCCGAACCATTCGGTGCACTGGGTGAAAAGTTAGGCAAAGGTAAGACTTTGAAACATGGTGATGACGTTATACCTGATGCGTATTGCTGTGTGCTAGTACTGAGAGGGGAATTGCTTGATCAACACAAGGATGTAGCGCAAGCATTTGTACAAGATTATAAAAAGTCTGGCTTTAAAATGAATGATCGCAAGCAAAGTGTAGACATTATGACGCATCATTTTAAACAAAGTCGTGACGTTTTAACACAGTCAGCGGCATGGACATCCTATGGTGATTTAACAATTAAGCCATCCGGCTATCAAGAAATTACGACATTGGTAAAACAACATCATTTGTTTAATCCACCTGCATATGATGACTTTGTTGAACCGTCATTGTATAAGGAGGCATCGCGTTCATGACACGTCCCACAAATAACAAATTTATATTACCTATTATCACATTTATTATTTTCTTAGGCATTTGGGAAATGGTCATTATTATTGGGCATTACCAACCTGTATTGTTACCGGGTCCTGCTCTTGTAGGAAAAAGTATATGGTCTTTCATTGTTACTGGAGAAATTTTCCAACATTTAGCAATTAGTTTATGGAGATTTGTAGCGGGCTTTGTTGTCGCATTGTTGGTTGCTATTCCATTGGGCTTCTTGCTTGGAAGGAATCGTTGGCTATACAACGCTATCGAACCGCTATTTCAATTGATTAGGCCGATATCTCCGATAGCATGGGCACCATTTGTTGTTCTATGGTTTGGTATTGGTAGTTTGCCAGCGATTGCGATTATTTTTATCGCTGCTTTTTTCCCAATTGTGTTCAATACTATTAAAGGCGTTAGAGACATTGAACCTCAATATTTAAAAATAGCAGCAAATTTAAATTTAACTGGGTGGTCATTGTATCGCAATATATTATTTCCCGGGGCATTTAAACAAATCATGGCTGGGATACATATGGCGGTAGGAACAAGTTGGATATTTTTAGTTTCTGGTGAAATGATTGGTGCACAATCGGGATTAGGTTTTTTAATCGTTGATGCACGAAATATGTTGAACTTAGAAGATGTTTTAGCAGCAATATTCTTTATCGGATTATTTGGTTTTATTATTGATCGATTCATTAGTTATATTGAGCAGTTTATACTTAGAAGATTTGGTGAATAAGGAGAGATGATGATGACTTTAGAAACGCTTATCAAAGAACAATTAGATCCTCATTTAGTAGAAGTTGATGAAGGGACGTATTATCCGAGAACATTTATTCAGCAATTATTTGTAGATGGTTATTTCGGTGAGGCGGCATTGAGAAAAAATGCTGAAGTAATCGAAGCTGTATCGCAGTCTTGTTTGACAACAGGATTTTGTTTATGGTGCCAATTAGCTTTTTCAACGTATTTAGAAAATGCCACGCAGCCACATTTAAATAATGACTTACAACAGCAATTGTTATCTGGAGAAATATTAGGTGCTACCGGATTGTCTAATCCGATGAAGTCATTTAATGATTTAGAAAAGTTGAACCTTGAACACACTTATGTTGATGGACAATTGGTTGTCAGTGGACGTATGCCAGCTGTAAGTAATATTCAAGAAGACCATTATTTTGGTGCGATTTCGAAACATGAATCATCAGATGAATTTGTCATGTTCATTCTACGTGCCAATCAAGATGGTATCACTCTTGTTGAAAAAACCAATTTTTTAGGAGTCAACGGGTCAGCAACGTATCAAATCACATTGAATCAAGTCGTAGTGCCACAATCACAAATTATCACGCATGATGCGAAGCAGTTTGCGGCAACTATTCGCCCGCAATTTATTGCTTACCAAATTCCAATAGGATTAGGCTCAATTAAAAGTTCTTTAGAGTTAATTGATGCATTTTCAAATGTGCAAAACGGAATAAATCAATATTTAGAGTATGATGTTGAAGCTTTTAAAAAACGTTATCGTCAACTTAGAGAGGAATATTATGCAATATTAGATGACGGTAACTTAACTTCACATTTAAATGAATTAATATCATTGAAGAAGGACATCGGCTATTTATTGTTAGATGTAAATCAAGCTTCTGTTGTCAATGGTGGTTCTAGAGCGTACACACCATATTCGCCACAAGTTCGCAAGTTAAAAGAAGGATTCTTCTTCGCAGCATTGACACCGACATTAAGACATTTAGGTAAACTTGAAGCAGAGTTGAAGGGGTAAGTGTGATAAGCTGATTTTTTGTTTAGATGCGTTTGTTGAAACATTTTTTAAAATAATATAAATCTTAGTTTATAAACATTTTCTGTTAATTTGTTATATCCTTTTAACTAGGAAAATATACATTTCGTAATAATAATAATCGTTATCATTGAAAAAGTGTTAATAAGGTGTATAATGAAAATGTGAACAATTAATGAACTTCTTATTTTAAAGAAGGTGAATACTATAGATACGCATACTAAAGAACAACAATTCTCGAATCTAGTAAGATCTTATCGTAAAGAATACGTGGGTAAAGGACCCAATAGTATTCGAGTGTCGTTTAAAGATAATTGGGCGATTGCACATATGACAGGTGTTTTGAGTAAAGTTGAGAGTTTTTACCTAAACGACAAACGCAATGAATCGATGCTCCATTATACACGCACAGAGAAGATTAAACAGATGTATAAAGAAATAGATGTAAATGAGATGGAAAGTCTTGTAGGCGCTAAGTTTGTAAAATTATTTACAGATATTGATTTGAATGATGATGAAGTCATTTCAATATTTGTTTTCGATAAGTCAATAGAATAAGTGTTGCTGGTGTAAGGTACACGGTGCTGTTTGCTAACTTCGCTTTGAATTTAACAATAATTCAAGGGGGTGGTATGTCAAACGGTGCCGTTTTTTTGTCATATTTTTAAAACAAGCAACATGCAACACGTACTTTAAGGAAGTCAAAATTTATCATTTAGGAGAGATGGATATGAAAATCGTAGCATTATTTCCAGAAGCAGTAGAAGGTCAAGAAAATCAATTACTTAATACTAAAAAAGCATTAGGATTAAAAACATTTTTAGAGGAAAGAGGACATGAGTTCATTATATTAGCAGATAATGGTGAAGACTTAGATAAACATTTACCAGATATGGATGTGATTATTAGTGCGCCATTTTATCCTGCATATATGACTCGTGAACGTATTGAAAAAGCACCGAACTTGAAATTAGCAATTACAGCAGGTGTAGGATCTGACCATGTAGATTTAGCGGCAGCAAGTGAACACAATATTGGTGTCGTTGAAGTTACAGGAAGTAATACAGTTAGTGTGGCAGAACATGCGGTTATGGATTTATTAATACTTCTTAGAAACTATGAAGAAGGTCATCGTCAATCAGTAGAAGGTGAATGGAACTTGTCTCAAGTAGGTAATCATGCGCATGAATTACAACACAAAACAATTGGTATTTTTGGATTTGGTCGAATTGGACAACTTGTTGCTGAAAGATTAGCGCCATTTAATGTAACATTACAACACTATGATCCAATCAATCAACAAGACCATAAATTGTCTAAATTTGTAAGCTTTGATGAACTTGTTTCAACAAGTGATGCGATTACAATTCATGCACCATTAACACCAGAAACTGATAACTTATTTGATAAAGATGTTTTAAGTCGTATGAAAAAACACAGTTATTTAGTGAATACTGCACGTGGTAAAATTGTAAATCGCGATGCGTTAGTTGAAGCGTTAGCATCCGAGCATTTACAAGGATATGCTGGTGATGTTTGGTATCCACAACCTGCACCTGCTGATCATCCATGGAGAACAATGCCTAGAAATGCTATGACGGTTCACTATTCAGGTATGACTTTAGAAGCACAAAAACGTATTGAAGATGGAGTTAAAGATATTTTAGAGCGTTTCTTCAATCATGAACCTTTCCAAGATAAAGATATTATTGTTGCAAGTGGTCGTATTGCTAGTAAAAGTTATACAGCTAAATAGAATAAGGATGCTGGGCTAGCGATTAACGCTTTCAATTTTATATAAATGAATCATATAAGCACTACTGCTGTTGTAAAGATGGCAGTAGTTTTTTTATGATTACATCTAAGTATAGTCACAGCTATGTTAGGACAATGATTTAACATTTACGCACATATGTGTTCACTTACGCAATTATTGATAAATTTCATTCATTTGGAATAATATATAGTCATATAGTGCTAATTTTTTTGAGGCATTATATGCAAGATGCATTGTAAAGTCGATGCATTTGTTTGTTAAATAACTTTGTATAACTAAAAATTCTTTGTTTCAACGTATAATCTAATAATAGATTTTATATAAATGGTAGTGTGTATATATGTGGAAAGGGGTGTAGTTATTAATGAAACGCTTAAGTACGACTTTGAAAGTACGATTGATTAGCAATTTTTTACAGCTAATTATTACGACAGCATTTATACCGTTTATAGCACTATATTTAACAGATATGTTAAGTCAATCAATTGTCGGTATATATCTTGTTGGTTTAGTGGTTCTAAAATTTCCATTGTCCATTATATCTGGTTACCTTATTGAGATATTTCCGAAAAAGTTGCTAGTACTTATTTATCAAGCGACGATGGTGATAATGCTTGTGTTCATGGGCGTATTTGGGTCACATCAATTGTGGCAAATTATTGGTTTTTGTGTTGCATATGCCATATTTACAATCGTTTGGGGATTACAATTTCCAGTTATGGACACATTAATTATGGATGCAATTACCGAAGACGTGGAACATTATATTTACAAGATTAGCTATTGGATGACAAACTTATCGGTAGCTATTGGGGCATTGTTAGGTGGCTTGATGTATGGCTACAGTATGTTACTACTTTTCTTAATAGCAGCTTGTATATTTTTAATTGTACTCTTTATTTTATATATTTGGTTACCTCAAGACCGAAATCAAGTAAAGCAAAGTGATGACAAGAGGCATGCAAGTCGTTATCAAAAATTACAAATAATGAATATATTTCGCAGTTATAAATTAGTTTTGAAAGACCGTAATTATATGTTATTGATTTCGGGGTTCAGTATCATCATGATGGGTGAATTTTCAATCTCCTCATATATTGCTATTAGACTAAAGGATCAGTTTGAAACAATAAGTATAGGTTCATATGATATTACAGGTGCTAAGATGTTAGCAATCTTGCTAATGATTAATACGGTCGTCGTCATTTTACTCACGTATTCAATCTCGAAAGTTGTATTGAAAATAGATTTTAAAAAAGCTTTAATCACTGGTTTGCTGATTTATATTGTTGGCTATAGTGGTCTAACCTATCTTAATCAGTTTGGCTTATTAGTTGTTTTTATGATAATTGCGACTGTAGGTGAAATTATTTATTCGCCTATAGTTTCAGAACAACGCTTTAAAATTATTCCTAAAGCTAAAAGAGGAACATATAGTGCAGTTAATGCATTAGGTATTCATTTTTCAGAAACACTAGCTAGGTTAGGGATTGTGTTGGGTGTTTTCTTAACGTCATTACAAATGGGACTGTATATGTTTATCGTTTTAACAATTGGTGCTAGCATGCTTGTTGCTGGTGTATTTGGGGGACAAAAACAAGTGAATACAAATTGAATTTATTTAAATATTTATTTTATGCATCTTTTTATATGGAAAACCTATTAATTTGGTCGTAATTAAAATAGAGATAAATTTATTAAGAATTTGTTAAAATTTAAGGATAACAATTGTTTTATGCGAGTTGTTTGTTTAATATAAACTTGCTTCATGGATATTTTGTAACAACAATATTGAGTTTGCAATGAGATGTGAACAACAGAAAGTGATTAACGAGTTGTAGTGTGCTATTTATCGAAGATGTATGTAATTTACATTGAAAAATATACCAATTGTAACGATGATACAAGATGTATTTTAGGGTAGAATATATCGCTCATATGTTGCGAATGGTGTTTTATATTAATCATTACATAACGAGTTAATTAACATTTCGTCGGTTATCATATCATCATGCAATTTCAGTAAGTAATGAGTATTATGATATGAAAGAAGGACTTTTTATGATTATGGGTAATTTGAGATTTCAACAGGAATATTTTCGTATATACAAAAATAATACAGAATCAACGACACACCGTAATGCGTATTGGGTTAAACTCGCTAAAAATGTTGAAGCTACTAAAATGATGTATGCATTATCGACAATTGTGCAACAACATGCATCTATAAGACATTTTTTTGATGTTACTACCGATGACAATTTAACAATGATACTTCATGAATTTCTGCCTTTTATTGAGATAAAACAAGTTCCATCTTCTTCCGCAAACTATGATTTAGAAGCTTTTTTTAAGCAAGAATTAAGTACTTACCATTTTAATGATTCACCTTTATTCAAAGTTAAATTGTTTCAGTTCGCTGATGCTGCATATATACTATTAGATTTTCATGTGTCCATTTTCGATGATAGTCAAATTGATATTTTTCTTGATGATTTATGCAATGCATATCGTGGCAATACTGTTATTAACAATACTCGACAGCATGCACATATAAATAGAAATGATGATAAAGACAATCAAGATGCATCGCATATAGCATTAGACTCAAACTATTTTCGGTTAGAGAATAACTCTGACATCCATATTGATAGTTATTTTCCAATTAAGCATCCATTTGAACAAGCTTTATATCAAACGTATTTGATTGATGATATGACATCAATAGATATGGCATCGTTGGCTGTTAGTGTGTATTTAGCTAATCATATAATGAGTCAACAACATGATGTCACATTAGGTATACATGTACCATCACATTTACCAAATGATTTACACGGAAATATTGTGCCGTTAACGTTAACAATCGATGCAAAAGATGTATGTCAACGTTTTACAACAGATTTTAATAAATGTGTGTTGCAAAATATGTCGCAATTACAGTGCGCGAAGTCTTCGCTTTCACTAGAGACTATTTTTCATTGTTATCATCATATGATGTCTTGTTGTAATGATGTTATTGAGGATGTACATCAAATACATGATGCACATACATCTTTAGCGGATATTGAAATTTTTCCACATCAACACGGGTTCAAAATTATATATAACAGTGCAGCATATGATTTGCTCTCAATCGAGACGCTGAGTGACTTAGTTCGAAATATTTATTTGCAAATTACTGAAGAAAATGGAAATAAACGAACAACTGTAGATGAACTTAATTTGATGACAGAACGTGATATTCAATTATATGACGATATCAATTTAAGTTTGCCTGAGATAGATGATGCGCAAACAGTTGTTACCTTATTTGAGCAACAAGTTGAAGCAACGCCGAATCATGTCGCTGTGCAATTTGACGGAGTGTTTATAACATATCAAACATTGAATGCACGCGCGAATGATTTAGCACACCGTTTGAGAAACCAGTATGGTGTTGAACCTAATGATCGTGTCGCTGTCATAGCTGAAAAAAGTATTGAGATGATAATAGCGATGATAGGTGTGTTGAAAGCTGGTGGGGCTTACGTGCCAATTGATCCGAACTATCCAAGTGATCGTCAGGAGTACATTTTAAAAGATGTAACGCCTAAAGTTGTAATAACGTACCAAGCTTTATATGAAAATGGTAAACAAAATATTAATCACATTGATTTGAATAAGATAGCGTGGAAAAATATTGATAATCTTTCTAAATGTAACACGTTAGAAGATCATGCTTATGTTATTTACACGTCGGGGACAACTGGTAACCCTAAAGGGACACTAATTCCGCACCGAGGTATTGTTCGATTGGTCCATCAAAATCATTATGTACCATTAAATGAAGAGACGACGATTTTGTTATCAGGAACTATAGCCTTTGATGCTGCAACATTTGAAATATATGGTGCATTGCTCAATGGTGGAAAGCTGATTGTTGCTAAAAAAGAACAATTATTAAATCCAATAGCGGTAGAACAATTAATCAATGAAAATGACGTTAATACTATGTGGTTAACCTCCTCATTATTTAATCAGATTGCTAGTGAACGAATAGAAGTATTGGTACCGTTAAAGTATTTATTAATTGGTGGAGAAGTATTGAATGCTAAGTGGGTGGATTTGCTTAATCAAAAACCGAAGCATCCTCAAATTATTAATGGTTATGGACCAACTGAAAATACAACATTTACAACGACGTATAATATACCTAACAAAGTTCCAAATCGTATTCCTATTGGTAAACCGATTCTGGGTACTCATGTTTATATCATGCAAGGCGAGCGTCGGTGTGGCGTTGGTATTCCTGGAGAATTATGTACAAGTGGCTTTGGGTTAGCTGCAGGTTATTTAAATCAGCCAGAATTGACAGCAGATAAATTTATCAAAGATTCAAATATAAATCAGCTGATGTATAGAAGTGGTGATATCGTTCGTTTGTTACCCGATGGCAACATAGATTATTTATATCGAAAGGACAAACAAGTTAAGATTCGAGGGTTTAGGATTGAGTTGTCAGAGGTTGAGCATGCGCTCGAGCGTATACAAGGTATTAATAAAGCAGTTGTTATTGTTCAAAATCATGATCAAGATCAGTATATCGTTGCTTATTATGAAGCGATGCATACATTATCACATAATAAGATTAAATCACAATTACGTATGACCTTACCGGAGTACATGATACCAGTTAATTTCATGCATATTGAGCAAATTCCTATTACTATTAATGGGAAATTAGATAAGAAGGCATTGCCTATCATGGACTATGTCGATACGGATGCCTATGTAGCACCGAGTACAGATACCGAACACTTGCTATGCCAAATTTTTGCAGATATTTTACATGTGAATCAAGTAGGTATTCATGATAATTTCTTTGAATTAGGTGGCCATTCATTAAAAGCAACGTTAGTGGTGAATCGGATAGAGGCATCTACTGGGAAACGATTACAAATTGGTGATTTATTACAAAAGCCAACTGTATTTGAACTAGCACAAGCGATTGCTAAGGTTCAAGAACAAAACTATGAAGTGATTCCAGAAACTATAGTTAAAGATGATTATGTGCTGAGCTCTGCACAAAAGCGTATGTATTTATTATGGAAATCAAACCATAAAGATACGGTGTATAACGTACCTTTTTTATGGCGGTTATCATCAGAACTTAATGTAGCTCAATTGCGACAAGCAGTGCAGCGTTTGATAGCGCGACATGAGATTTTACGAACACAATATATTGTTGTAGATGATGAGGTTCGACAACGTATTGTGGCAGATGTTGCAGTTGACTTTGAAGAAGTTAACACGCATTTTACGGATGAACAAGAAATCATGCGCCAATTTGTAGCACCTTTTAATTTGGAAAAGCCAAGTCAAATTAGAGTGAGATACATTAGAAGTCCCTTACATGCATACCTCTTTATAGATACGCATCATATCATTAATGACGGTATGAGTAATATACAATTAATGAATGATCTTAACGCACTTTATCAACATAAATTATTGTTACCACTTAAATTGCAATATAAAGACTATAGTGAGTGGATGTCGCATCGTGATATGACGAAACATAGACAATATTGGTTATCTCAATTCAAAGATGAAGTACCTATTTTAAGCTTACCGACAGACTATGTTAGACCAAATATTAAAACGACAAATGGAGCAATGATGTCATTTACAATGAATCAACAAATGAGACAGCTACTTCAAAAGTATGTAGAAAAGCATCAAATTACTGATTTTATGTTCTTTATGAGTGTGGTCATGACGTTGTTAAGTAGATATGCTCGAAAAGATGATGTTGTTGTCGGTAGTGTGATGAGTGCGCGTATGCATAAAGGCACGGAGCAAATGCTAGGCATGTTTGCTAATACGTTGGTATATAGAGGGCAACCGTCACCTGATAAAATGTGGACACAGTTTTTACAAGAGGTTAAGGAAATGAGTTTGGAGGCATACGAGCATCAAGAATACCCATTCGAATGTTTAGTAAATGACTTAGATCAATCACATGATGCCTCACGGAATCCATTATTTGATGTCATGTTAGTACTACAAAACAATGAAACGAATCATGCTCATTTTGGGCATAGTAAATTAACACACATTCAACCCAAATCAGTGACGGCGAAATTTGATTTATCTTTCATCATTGAAGAAGATCGCGATGACTATACAATCAATATCGAGTATAATACCGATTTATATCACTCAGAAACAGTTCGTCACATGGGTAATCAATGTATGATTATGATTGATTATATTTTGAAGCATCAAGATACACTACAAATTTGTGATATACCAAACGGCACGGAGGAACTTCTAAATTGGGTCAATACGCATGTTAACGATCGAATGCTTAATGTCCCGGGAAATAAATCTATCATAAGTTACTTTAATGAAGTTGTCTCACGACAAGGTAATCATGTTGCGCTAGTCATGAATGATTTGACAATGACGTATGAAACATTACGCAACTATGTGGATGCCATTGCGCACATGCTCCTATCAAATGGTGTGGGCAATGGTCAACGGGTTGCCTTGTTTACAGAACGTAGTTTTGAAATGATTGCGGCGATGTTGGCGACAGTTAAAGTAGGTGCATCTTATATACCTATCGATATTGATTTTCCGAATAAACGACAAGGTGCAATTTTGGAGGATGCTAAAGTAACTGCAGTCATGTCTTACGGCGTTGAAATTGAAACGACATTACCAGTCATTCAATTGGAAAATGCTAAAGGCTTTGTTGAATCAAAGGAAAATGAACAATATGATGATTTACATGGCAATCAACTTGAAAACACAGCGATGTTAGATAATGAGATGTATGCTATTTACACATCTGGTACGACCGGGATGCCTAAAGGGGTTGCCATACGACAACGAAATTTGTTGAATTTAGTGCATGCATGGTCAACTGAATTGCAATTAGGCGACAATGAAGTATTTTTGCAACATGCAAATATTGTTTTTGATGCATCAGTTATGGAGATTTATTGTTGTTTGTTAAATGGTCATACGCTTGTGATTCCAGATAGAGAGGAACGTGTTAATCCAGAACAGTTACAACAACTCATTAATAAGCATCGTGTGACGGTTGCGTCGATTCCGTTACAGATGTGTAGTGTTATGGAAGACTTTTATATTGAAAAGTTGATTACAGGCGGGGCAACTAGTACGGCATCCTTTGTTAAATATATTGAGAAGCATTGTGGCACGTATTTCAATGCCTATGGACCATCTGAGTCAACAGTCATCACATCGTATTGGTCACATCATTGTGGTGATTTGATACCTGAGACGATTCCAATTGGCAAACCCTTATCTAACATCCAAGTGTATATTATGTCAGATGGTTTGTTATGCGGTATTGGTATGCCAGGCGAGTTGTGTATTGCAGGTGATAGTTTAGCGATAGGATATATTAATCGTCCAGAATTAATGGCTGATAAATGGCAAAATAATCCATTTGGTAAAGGAAAGTTGTATCATAGTGGTGATTTAGCACGTTATACATCTGATGGTCAAATTGAATTTTTAGGAAGAATAGATAAACAAGTGAAAGTTAACGGGTACCGTATTGAACTTGATGAAATTGAAAATGCAATATTAGCTATTCGTGGTATATCTGATTGTGTTGTAACAGTAAGTCACTTTGATACGCATGATATATTGAATGCTTATTATGTCGGAGAGCAACAAGTGGAACAGGATTTGAAGCAATATTTAAATGATCAGCTGCCTAAGTATATGATTCCTAAGACTATAACGCATATCGATTGTATGCCATTAACCACGAATGACAAGGTGGATACTACGCGTTTGCCAAATCCATCACCTATACAACAGTCTAATAAAGTGTATAGCGAACCCTCTAATGAAATTGAGCAGACATTTGTTGATGTATTTGGAGAGGTATTGAAACAAAATGATGTCGGTGTTGACGATGATTTCTTTGAACTTGGTGGTAACTCATTAGAGGCGATGTTAGTTGTCTCGCATTTAAAACGATTTGGCCATCATATTTCAATGCAGACATTATACCAATATAAAACCGTGCGACAGATTGTTAATTATATGTACCAAAATCAACAATCATTAGTTGCATTACCGGATAATCTTTCGGAATTACAAAAGATTGTTATGTCTCGTTATAACTTGGGTATTTTAGAGGATAGTCTAAGTCATCGACCTCTAGGAAATACACTATTGACTGGCGCGACAGGTTTTTTAGGTGCTTATCTGATTGAAGTACTACAAGGATACAGTCATCGCATTTATTGTTTCATACGTGCTGATAATGAGGAAATAGCATGGTATAAGTTGATGACGAATTTAAATGATTATTTTTCAGAAGAGACGGTTGAAATAATGTTATCAAACATTGAAGTCATTGTTGGTGATTTCGAGTGTATGGATGATGTTGTTTTACCAGAAAACATGGATACGATTATTCATGCAGGTGCTCGTACAGATCACTTTGGTGATGATGATGAATTTGAAAAAGTAAATGTTCAAGGTACTGTTGATGTCATACGTTTGGCACAACAACATCATGCAAGGTTAATATATGTGTCTACGATAAGTGTGGGAACTTATTTTGATATAGACACAGAAGATGTGACATTTTCAGAAGCGGATGTCTATAAAGGGCAACTACTAACATCACCATATACACGGAGCAAATTTTATAGTGAATTAAAAGTATTAGAAGCTGTAAATAATGGCTTAGATGGTCGGATTGTACGTGTTGGTAATTTGACGAATCCTTACAATGGAAGATGGCATATGAGAAATATAAAGACTAACCGTTTTTCAATGGTAATGAATGATTTGTTACAACTGGATTGTATCGGGGTTAGCATGGCTGAAATGCCTGTAGATTTTTCTTTTGTGGATACGACTGCAAGACAAATTGTCGCATTAGCACAGGTCAACACACCACAAATCATTTACCATGTGCTATCACCTAATAAAATGCCGGTGAAATCTTTGTTAGAATGCGTTAAGCGCAAAGAAATTGAACTCGTCAGCGATGAATCATTTAATGAAATTTTACAGAAACAAGACATGTACGAAACGATTGGATTAACTAGTGTTGACCGTGAACAACAACTAGCAATGATAGATACAACATTAACATTAAAAATAATGAATCACATCAGTGAAAAATGGCCAACGATAACTAACAATTGGCTGTATCATTGGGCACAATATATCAAAACAATATTCAATAAGTAAGTAGGGAAAGTTATGACAGTATTTGTAATGCAATTACAGAGTAACTTGAAAAGTATTGAAGAATTAATATCACAAAGTCGTTGGTCATATAAAAAACCGCGTACAGTCAACTATAGATACAATCAAGATAAACTCATGCACAGATTGGGAGATATTTTAGTGCAATATGGAATTCAACATGACACAGGTTTATTACCACATGAATGGCATTATCACATTTCGCCACGAGGTAAGGCAGATATTGTTCAACACAATCGTGATGGACAGCCCATCTATGTGAGCTTATCATATAGTTATCCTTATATCGTGTGTGTTGTCGATAAAGAACCAGTTGGTATTGATATCGAAAAGATATCACAACGTTTAGACTGGCGTACGTTAGTGACGTGTTTCTCTACAAACGAAGCACATCAAATATGTAGTTTAAATGATTTTTATCAAATATGGACACAAAAAGAAAGTTTTACAAAATTGATTGGTGAAGGTTTAATCAAAGGATTGGACATTTATGATATGACACAATCACACTTTTATCAATCACGTGAAGTGAAGTTCAAACAATTTATTTTTGATCAGTTTATGGTACAGGTATGTTTCTTAGGACAGGCACCCTGGGGTTATAAAAAAGTGTCTGTATTTCAGTTATTGAGTAGTTAATATGACGTCTGACAGTATCATTGCGCAGTGATTTTAAACTATACTGCCTAAATGTTTACTGTTAGATGTTTTTTTATTGGAAAAATGAAAGGTGAATACACGATGGCATCATTCAAAATCATGACGAGATTAAAGTAAGTGATAAGGTAAAAATATACTGAGCAATATTGAAATTACCGAAAATAATAGTTTGTTACGACGCATTTGAGACTTTAATGCTCACGTAAGTTGGCTGGAATCATATCATGTCAGTTAATAAAATAACGTGAGCATCAATCATCATACTCAAACGATGATTTAAAACTCACGTTAATGTTAGTCAGTGTATTAATTTAATTTATAGCGATAGACAAAATGTTGTCGCACTAATTCAATTGTCATCATCCAGACGATATGGCCAAAGAATTCTGACAGATGCTCTTGGAATGGTTGATCCCACACAGCAGGTACAGTATGCATGATTGGCATAATGATAAGGTGGAATAATACCCAAATAGCAATACCAAAAACAGCACCTTGTCCCATTGCTAAGTAAGCGTATTTTTTAACTAATATGCAGTAAATAATTGCAATGACGATAGAAAAACTAAAGTGGACAATAAAGCTTACCCAAGGCAATTCCATATTTGAAAATGTATATGTTTGATGCGTAAACTCACTACTAAATCCTAATTGTTGCAATAACTCTTGAGGTGGGTTCGTTGCATTACGTTCTGGTGTGCGAGGTGGAAACATGACCTCCCAACCTAATTTTACAATTCCAGATAACAAGCCACCGATAATTCCAGCATAAATGAATATACCCATTTGTCGTTTCGTCAACTTAAGGACTCCTCTCTATTTACTATCCTCATTATAGTATTTTGTGAAAATAATCACAATAAAAAGCTTTGCAAAACTTAAAATATTTTGATAAACAAATTTGTAAAAGGTTATTAGTTTTTTACATCTCATATTGTATCGTACTGTATTCAAAATTGTTAACGAGATGAACGGTAAATAAATGTTTTAGCGCAATGGATAATCGAACTGGAATCATCTCGCGTGTCAAAACTTGTTAGGCCTTAATTTCATAGTTATGAATTAAGGATTGTTGTGCCAACAAAATCATTATTGTAAATAGATTCAATGATATTTGGCTTGTTTCCTGATGCAATGATAACTTTAGGACAGCCATTTTCAATCGCATTTTTGGCATCTAGCACTTTGGGAATCATACCTCCATAAATATCACCATGTTCAATATATTGATGAATATCGACTAATGGCAATTGAGGTATAACAACATCATTGATGAGTACACCTGCAATATTACTTAATACATAAATAGGCGCTTTTAATGATGATGCAATAAAATAGGCAAGCGTGTCAGCATTAATATTGTAAAATTCTCCATCATGGTTATTGAAACCAATCGAATTGATGATAGGTACAAATTTAGTACATAAATACTGTAAAGCATCCTTATTTAAAGCGGTCGGAACACCGACATATCCATATTGTTGATCAAAAGATGTAATTTCAAACAGCTGTGCATCCAAACCACATAAGCCTATTGCAGAACATTGGTGCTGGTTAAATTGAGCTACTAATGCAGTGTTAACGTCTGCAATGAGCGTGTGTTTAGTAATGGTCATGGTTGCTTTATCAGTCACTCTTAGGCCATTAACAAAGTGTGGCTCGATTTGCTGGTTTGATAATGCTTCATTAATAAATGGGCCACCGCCATGAACGATAATGGGGTAGATGTTGTTTGATCGTAAATGCTTAATGTTGTTAATAATTGATGGATGCATGTCACTAAGTGTACTGCCACCAATTTTAATGACAATAAATTTCATCTAACCAACACCACCTTATGTTCGATATGATGCGTTGATACGCACATAATCATAGGATAAATCACAACCGTATGCAGTCGCTGCAGCGTTACCTAAACCAAGCTGAACGTCAATTGTGACATTTTCATGAGTTAATGTATTCGACATAGCTTGCTCATCAAATAGTACAGCCATACCTTTATCAACGACAGGTATTTGGTTCAGTTGAACATATGTGCAGTTAGGATCAATTTCACATCCGCTGTAGCCAATAGCTGTAATGATTCGACCAAAATTGGCATCTTCGCCAAAAATAGCTGATTTTACTAGATTTGAACTTACGATAGTTTTACCGATTTTTCTTGCATCTGATATTGATTTAGCGCCTGACACATTGACGCTGATTAACTTTGTTGCGCCTTCGCCATCTCTGGCTATAGCTTTAGCTAAAAATGTACAGACAAAATTGAATGCATCAACAAATGTTTCCCATTGTGGATGGTCTTGACTAAGTATTTGGTGTTCAACTTGGTGATTTGCCATGACTAATACCATGTCATTTGTACTTGTATCGCCATCAACAGTAATCATATTAAATGTATGGTCAGTCGAAGATTTTAATAATTGATGAAGTGTATTCGATTCAATCGATGCATCGGTTGTTATAAAAGCAAGCATGGTAGCCATATTTGGGTGAATCATACCTGAACCTTTGGTGCTACCACCAATTGTAACGGTTTTACCATCGATTTTTAGTGATACAGCGATATGTTTTGTACAGGTATCAGTTGTTAAAATTGCCTCGTTAAACGCACCTGGCGTTGCAAAATTAGCATCCTTAATATGTTCGGTCCCAGTCTTAATTTTATCCATAGGCAAATATTCACCAATGACCCCAGTTGAAGCAACAGCAACATGCTCAGATGGTATTTGAAGTTGTTGAGCAACCCATGTTTGTGTTTGTCGTGCATCATCTATGCCTTGTTGACCGGTACAAGAATTTGCATTAGCTGAATTAACAACAAGTGCTTGTAATTTTCCTTTAGACTTTTGTAAAGTGTCTTCAGTGACAATAAGTGGTGCAGCTTTAAACTGATTTAAAGTATATACGGCAGCTGCACTTGCCAAAGACGATGAGTAAATCCATCCAAAGTCTTTTTTGTTAGCGCGTAAACCGATGTGCATACCACCAGCCGTGAAGCCTTGAGGTGTACTGATATCGCCATGTTTAATAATTGAAAAGTTATATTGTTGTGATGTCGTTTCTTGATGTTTCATTCTAACACCCCTTATGGATAAACTGGTGATTGATTTAGGCCAGTCGTCACTTCAAAATCATATAATATATTTAAATTTTGAATGGCTTGCCCACTTGCGCCTTTGACAAGGTTATCAATCACTGATACTAAAATTGCTGTTTGCGTTGTTTCATCTACATAGATGCCGATATCGCAGTAGTTACTACCGAGTACTTCTTTTGTGGTTGGAAAAGTCCCAATATCTCTAATTCTGACAAATGGCTGATTAGCATAATAAGAGGTCATTAATTTATGTAATGATTCAGTCGTATATTCAGATGATAATTTGACATATATTGTTGATAAAATACCTCGTGTCATTGGTACGAGATGTGGTGTAAATATGACTGATACATCTTGACCCGCAATGATAGATAAATATTGCTCGATTTCCGGTTTGTGTTTATGGTTTCCGATTGCATAAGCGCTTAGATTTTCATTCATTTCTGAAAAATGAACACGTTGTGATAATGAACGACCAGCACCTGACACGCCGGTCTTAGCATCAATAATAATAGATGACAAATCTACTATTTTTTCGCTAATAAGTGGATGTAATGCTAATAATGTTGCTGTAGGGAAACAGCCAGGATTAGAAATGAGCTTCGTTCCATTGTTATCAAACGATTGCCATTCTGAAATGCTGTAAATAGCATGATTCAAATCATCTTGTGCTGCAGCAGTTTCTTTGTAATATGCTTCATATATTTCACGATTCTTAATTCTAAATGCGCCAGATAAATCGATAACATGAATACCTTTTTCTACTAAGGGAGGGATACATGTTTTACTTACGGGTGCTGGTGTCGCAAAGAAAATTACATCACAGTCATTATTGTCCACTGTAAGTGCTTCGAAATGTTGCATAATATGTTGTAAATGTGGAAATGTTAATTTCAACGGTTCATCTACTTTTGAATGTGAGTAGATGTGTGCAATCGTTACATGAGGATGTGTTTGTAACAATCGAATTAATTCAATTGCGCCATAACCGCTACCGCCAACGATACCTACTTTAATCATCATGAATCCCTCCTATGTCATATATAAATGATTAATTGTTAATTTTTAAAAACGTCTTGAAAAGCTGCAACAATTTGATGGATTTCCTCTTTATCAATGACTAGAGGTGGAGACAATCGAATGATAGTACGATGCGTGTCTTTGCATAAGATTCCACGTTGAATCAGTTGATCCACAAAAGGTGCAGCATCTGTGTTAAGCTCTATGCCTATAAATAAACCACGACCTCTAATTTCTTTAATACTAGGATGTTTAAGTTGTAGCAACGCTTTTAATAAAAATGAACCTAAGCGTTCTGATCGTTCAACCAGTTGTTCATCTTTAAGTACATCAAGCGCTGCCGTCGATATTGCAATGGCTAAAGGGTTACCACCAAATGTTGAACCATGTGTACCTGGTGTTAGAACACGCATGACATCATTATTTGCAAGTACAGCAGATACAGGGTATAAGCCGCCACCCAATGCCTTACCTAAAATATAAATGTCTGGAACGACTTGCTCCCATTCCATAGCAAACCATTTCCCAGTTCTACCAAGACCAACTTGAATTTCATCTGCAATCAATAATATTTGATGTTTATCACATAGTTGACGCACAGCTTGAATATATCCTTTCGGTGGTATATTAACGCCACCTTCACCTTGAATTGGTTCCAAAATAATTGCTGCTGTATTCGGTGAAATAGCTTGTGTTAATTGTTCAATGTCTCCAAAATCTACTGTTGTAGTGCCTTGAAGTAGGGGGTGAAATCCTGCTTTATATGCGTCGTGGTTAGATAGTGATAATGAGCCAAGTGTACGACCGTGAAAATTGTTATTCATAGCGATGATTTCAACTTGTCCGTCAGTAATGCCTTTAACTTCAGAGCCCCATTTTCTAGCAATTTTAATGGCTGCTTCAACAGCTTCAGTACCAGAGTTAAGGGGGAGTACTTTGTCTTTCTTAGCAAGATGACAAATTTTTTCTTCCCATTTCCCGAGATTGTCACTATAAAGGACACGTGAAATGATAGACAACTTTGAAGCTTGTTCTGTCATCGCTTTAACAATTGTTGGATGACAATGGCCTTGGTTTGCAACTGAAAAACCCGAAATGCAATCTATATATTGTTTGCCATCAGTATCCCAAACTTTGACACCTTTACCTTTAGAAATGACAAGCTTAAGTGGTGCATAATTATTAGAGCTATAATAATCAGTTAATTCAATGATTGAATTCATCGGTCTCCCTCCTTTATATTTATACATTTTAAAGAATTAATATTAATATATTACAGTTGTTCAATATAAGTGTCAAATGTAAATTTAATAATATAAAGATAAGGTTGTGTTTGTATTAATGTGATTTGTAAAATGAAAGTACTAATATTTTTTGTGGATAATCATTGATATGTATGTATACGATTGCAGTTTAATGTAGTATGAATAAAAAATGCCACAAGCATATGTTTAACATATGACTGTGGCATAGTATTATGCTTGTGGAATTTTACGATGCTTAATTTTATAAATAATGAAGCCGATAATGAAACCAATCAAACTGAGAACAACCCAGCCCATACCAATGTCTGATAATGGTAAATATTTTTGGCTGAAATTAATCAAAGTTTGTGAGAATGATGTGCTTGAAATGAACTCTGGACTAGCTTTTAATCCATCTACTAATGCAGCAATCATTGTAAAGAAAATGGTACATTGATAAATAAGTTTTGAATGATGGAATTTGCTACTAAATAATGTTAGTACAATCAAGGCAATTGCTAATGGATATAAGAACATTAACACTGGGACTGAGTACATAATAATCTTAGTTAAACCAACATTCGCGAATAAGAACGAAATAAAGCTTACAACTGTTGCAATCGCTAGGTAATTCATTTTAGGGAAAAGGTGTTCGAATGTTTCTGAAAATGCCGTAATCAAACCGATGGCTGTTTTTAAACAAGCAACCATAACGATAAGTGACAACAGGACGATACCGTAGTTACCTAAGTAGTATTGAGTAATTTGCGCTAAGGCAATACCACCATTTTCACTAAGTTTGAAATGACCAATACTTAATGTACCCATGATTGCTAGTAGGGTATAAATGATCCCCATCATAATGATACTGATAGTACCAGACTTAATTGTTTCTTTAGCGATATCAGTTGGATTTTCGATACCTAACTTTTTAATCGTTGCAACAATGATAATACCAAATGCCAATGACGCTAGCGCATCTAAGGTATTGTATCCATCTAAAAAGCCGTTAAATAAGGCATGTGATTGATATTGTTTACTAATAGGTGCATCAGATATGCCACCTAATGGATGGATAAAAGCAAATAATAAAATAATTGCTAATAATACTAAGAATACCGGATTTAAAAATTTACCGATATATTCTAAAATTCTTGATGGCTTTCTCGCAAAAAACCATGCAATCACAAAGAAGACGAAGCTAAAAATAAATAAATATAAAGTGATTTGCTTTGGTGATAAAAATGGCGAAAATGCAATTTCAAATGATGTCGTTGCCAGTCTAGGTAAGGCGAAAAATGGTCCGATAACTAGATATAAGGCAATCGTGAAAATGTAAGCATATGTTTTATTAACACGCGATGCAATTTCAAATAAACCAGATGTCTTTGAAATGCCAATAGCAATGATACCTAGAAATGGTAAGCCAATTGCTGTAATTAAAAATCCTAAGTTAGCGATAAAAACGTTAGAACCAGCAGCTTGACCCAAGTGTATTGGGAAGATAAGATTGCCGGCACCAAAGAATAAACCAAATAACATAGAACCTATAAACATGTTTTCTTTAAATGTTAGTTTCTTCTTCATATATGTATTTGTTCTCCTTTTTAGAACTTATAAAAATCTACTTAATTAAGATAATATCAAAAATTAAACATAAAGTGATACATAATTTTGCAATAAATACTAAATTTTTTGAAAATTCCGGAATAAATACTGTTTTTTATGTAGTAGGGGCGTAAGTTAAGAACGATTTAACAGATATAGAATATGTTAAATATAGAAGGTTAGACAACCCGACGTATTAATACTTTGTGAAATAAAGATCCCCCTCAACATGATCGAAGGGGGGAAGTATATGTTTAGTTCAATATATTTAGAAAGTCGTTTGTAGTTATTGTTTGTCCCATCAATGGGAATACATTATCTATTGGAAATTGATGTAGCGTTTCGTTTTGTGCACTCATCATATCTGTAACAAAAAACTGATTGTAGTTTAATTGATAGGCATCTCGCGCTGTCGTATCTACGCCAATATGCGTTGCGACACCACCAAGAACAATCGTATCAATTCCTCGACGTCGCAATTGTAAGTCCAAATCTGTTCCTACAAATGCACTAAAATGTCGTTTGTCTATGACAAAATCGTCATCTCTCTTGTCTAATAAATGATGGAAACGACTGTAGTCGTCGCCTTCTTTTGGTGGTAATGAGATCATTGCATTTGGTTGCAATACATCTTTACCATCATAGAAATTCACGCGAACAAAAGCGATAAAGCCATTGTTTTTTCTAAAAACATCTATTAATTTATTAGCGTTTTGAACGACATTTTCAGCTGTATATGGGGCATAATCCATTTTAAGAATACCTTCTTGCAGGTCGATTAACACTAAAGCGGTTTTATTAAAATTAATCATCTTATATCAGAGTCCTATTCGTTTAATAAAGTATTCGCTTAAACTTATACCCTGTATACGATGAAATTATTTATTTTGTTGTGAAAAAGCTTTAGCGATATCGATGAGTTTCTTCGGTGCGTCTTCGACAGCCATTTTGACTTCGACAAAATGCATCACATCGGGATGACCATTAATTGCATTAAACGTGTCTTGTAAATCTTTTGATGATTCAACGTCATGAATTTCAACATTTTTACCACCAAATACAGCTGGTAAAGCTTTATAATCCCACATGTGAATTTCATTATAAGGTTCATACATGCCGTGAATAAGTCGTTCTACCGTATAGCCGTCATTATTAATCACAAATAATACCGGTTTAATATGCTGTCTAATCATAGTTGAAATAGCTTGAACAGTTAGTTGCAATGAGCCATCACCAATTAATAATAAGTTACGACGATCTTTGTCTGCTAATTGTGAACCTAATGTTGCAGGTAATGTATAGCCGATAGAACCCCATAACGGTTGCCCTATAAAAGTATTGTTTTTGTATAATGCTAAATCATAAGCACCAAAGAATGATGTACCTTGATCAGCAATGATGACATCATTTGGTTTTAAGAAATTTTGCATCATTTTAAAATAAGTTTGTTGTGTTAATGGTTCTGTGCCAACAGTATAATCGGGTGATGTTGGACGATGATACGCAGGGAACGTTGCGTTATTCGTATATGAAATATTGGATAACTGTTTTAACAATGATGGTAGAGATATTTCATCATTTGTAACATCGTCAATTTTGATATTGTGATGATTTAACATAACGACATCATCGATATTGAATTGGTATGAAAAACCTGCTGTTGCTGAATCTGTTAATTTGGCTCCAATATTTAAAATTAAATCGCTGTTGTCCACATAATCTCGTATTTTATCTTCGGCAATTTTCCCATCGTAAATACCCATATAATATGGATTTTCCTCATTAAAAGCACCTTTTCCTAATGAAAGTTGTGCTACTGGTATCTGTGTTTGATTTACAAAATCTTCTAATTCTTGATGGAGGTGAAAACTGTTAATTTCATGTCCAGTAATGATGATAGGCTGCTTCGCTTGATGCAGTTTAGTTGCTAATAACTCTATATATGTTGATGCATCCGTATATTTAGTTGCCGTCACTTCAAATGGTGTCGGTATCTCAATTTCAGAGATTGCGACATCGATTGGTAAATGTAAATGAACTGGGCGTCTTTCGGCGATTGCTGTATTAATTAAACGTGGTATTTCGGTTGTTGCATTTTCAGGTGTGATATAACCTTGTGCAACGGTTATATGTGCAAACATTTTTCGATAGTCGTCAAATGTACCTTCACCAAGTGAGTGATGTACATATTTACCGCCTTGTTCAACAGCACGTGTCGGCGCACCTGTAATCGCAATGACAGGTATGCGTTCAGCATATGAACCTGCGATACCGTTGACGGCACTTAATTCGCCAACACCAAATGTAGTAACTAATGCAGCGAGTCCATTAAGACGGGCATAACCGTCCGCTGCGTAACTTGCGTTTAATTCATTTGTATTTCCTACCCAATCTACATTGGGATTGCTGATAATATCGTCTAGAAAAGCGAGATTAAAATCACCAGGAACACCAAAAATTTTATCGACGCCTGCTCGATGAATAGCGTCAATTAAGTAAGCTCCAATGCGTTGTTTCATAAAAAAAGCCACCTTTTCTCTATATTTACACTTAAAATGATAGCCTCGAATATAGTGTAAGGTCAAGGAAGTTGACTTTGTTGTGAAAACGCTAACAATAGTGAACAATTAATATTTTTTAGGAAATGAGTATGAAGGGGGGCTTTAATTGATGATCTTAAAATTCAAAATTTAAGGGGAGAGCGAACTATCAATGATGCTGCAAAATACAATAGCAAAGAAAAAACAGGCGCGTCACCTTATGAAGGTATACGCACCTGTTTATAGTAAGCATTATTTAGCTTCAAATAATTGATCGCCAAATGAAATGTTGCCATGTTCACCTTGTTTAAAATCAAGGTTTGTAATGTTTCCTTGTGTCACGATAATAGGCGTAATATCACTCTTTGCATGATTGCGGATGTAGTCTAAATCAAAGTTGATTAATAAATCACCTTGTTTAACTTCTTGACCTTCCTCAACATGTAAAGTAAAGCCTTCTCCGTTTAATTTAACAGTGTCTAAACCGATGTGGATTAATAGTTCTAAACCACTATCTGATACAAGACCAATTGCATGTTTTGTTGGGAAAATCATTTGTACTTTACCGTTGAATGGTGCACGAACTTCACCTTGTGAAGGTTTGATAGCGATACCGTCACCCATCATTTTTTCGCTGAACACTTGATCAGGCACTTCTGATAATGGTGTTACTTCACCAGTTAATGGTGCATGCACGATATGGCTCAATTCGCTTGTTGCAGATTTATCTTCTGCAACAACAACAGTTTCGTCTTTATCGTCTTCCATAGTAGTAGGATTTTCTACTACTTGACCATTCATAATCTGTTGCATTTCATGTTTGATTTGGTCAGATTTAGGACCAAAAATTGCTTGCATATTATTGCCGACTTCTAATACACCAGATGCGCCTAAATCTTTCAAACCAGGAACATCAACTTTAGATTTGTCGTTAACTTCAACACGTAGACGTGTGATACAAGCGTCTAAATGTTTAATGTTTGCTTTGCCACCCATAGCTTCTAATACTGCATATGGTAATTCAGTTGCTGAAGCAGTAGCCGCTTGTGATTGTTTATCTTCACGACCTGGTGTTTTGTATTTTAATTTTACAATTAAGAATCGGAATACGAAGTAGTAAATAACTGCGTATACAAGACCTACAGGAATGACTAACCACCATTGTGTCTTATTAGGTAGTATACCGAGTAAGAAGTAGTCGATGAAACCACCTGAGAATGTATAACCTAGATGAAGATCTAATAAGTACAATGTTAAGAATGATAAACCATCAAGTACTGCGTGAATAAAGAATAATAATGGTGCTACAAATAAGAATGAGAATTCTAATGGTTCTGTAATACCAGTTAAGAATGATGTTAAAGCAGCAGAACCCATTAAACCTGCTACTACTTTCTTATTTTCAGGTTTAGCTGTGTGATAAATTGCTAAAGCTGCTGCAGGTAAACCGAACATCATAACAGGGAATTCACCTTGCATGAATTTACCAGCTGTCAAATGTGCGCCTTCACGAATTTGTTCGATAAAGATACGTTGGTCACCGTGAATAATTTCACCAGCTGCATTTTTCCATGAACCAAACTCGAACCAGAACGGTGCGTGGAAAATGTGATGTAGACCGAATGGAATTAATAAACGCTTGATGAAACCAAATAAGAATACGGCAACACCAGTATTTGAATCTAATAATCCTGTACTGAATGCATTTAATCCTGATTGAATCGTTGGCCAAATTAATGCCATTGGGAATGCTAAAATAAATGATGTTGTAGCCATCATAATAGGTACGAAACGCTTACCAGCGAAGAAACCTAAATAAGATGGTAAGTTAATGTTATAGAACTTGTTATAACACCAAGCTGCCAGGGCCCCGATTATAATACCGCCGAACACACCTGTTTGTAATGTTGGGATACCTAAAATGCTAGCGTAACCACTCGCTGGATCACCAATATTCTTAGGTGTAACTTGTAAAAAGTCGCCCATTGTTTTGTTCATGATTATGTAACCGACGAATGCTGCGATAGCTGCTACGCCATCACCGCCAGCTAATCCGATTGCGACACCTAATGCGAAAATCATAGGCAAGTTATCAAAAATGATACCACCAGCACCTGTCATTAATTTAGCGACAGTTTGTACGCCACCATTTTGTATAAACGGCAAGTAGTGTTGTAATGATTCACCTTGCATAGCTGTACCGATAGCTAATAACAGACCAGCTGCTGGTAAAATCGCAACAGGTAACATTAGCGCTTTACCAATACGTTGCAATTGACCGAAAAGTTTCTTCCTCACTTGTCCAACCTCCAAAGTTGTATTTATTATTTAAGATTCAATAAAAAAAGACACGAGCAAATAGACTGTGTTGGTAACCATCACAGCTTAATTTAACTCATGCCTAATCTTACTTAGTAACACGTTGGTGTATGTAATTAATGTAAAAGAAGCAATTGACTAAGTAGTATATAAAACTGATACGTTAGTTTATCTAGCTTACCATCACATCTTATTGAATCTTATTTGTTTGCGACTCCTATTTTAGCATGGTGAAGTATGCGTTTTCAATACAATTATTAAATTCAATTTCAAATCTCTTAATTGTTCACAGATTATTATTAAAACATAATATAAGATAATCCTGAATAAAATGTATAAAAGTTATTGTAATAATCCAGCAGTAGCAGCTATTATCAGCACTTAAAAGAAAGGATAATCTTTGATGGTGTAATAATTAACTTGTGACAGAAATATGTAAGATTATTACAATGAACAGGCTTTAACTGATTAATATTGTAATGTGTTTTCTCTTATAGTAAAATGTAAGCGATTACACAACTCAACTATATTTTCCTAATAATTATATTGTTAAGGAGGGCTACTTTGACAGGCTTTTCAGTGTATTTAGGACAACCTTTAGATGAAGCGTATATTAAGCGAATGATTAAACAAGGTTACCAAATGATTTTTACATCTGTACAAATACCAGAAGAAGATGACGAGACAAAATATCATTATTTCACAAAACTACTCAATTTATTAAAACATGAACAAGTGACTTACCTCATAGATGCTAATCCATCTATTTTAACACCATCTTTTTATGACCATCTTCGACAATATGATGCACAATTTATGATTCGTATCGATCATAGTACATCAATTGAGGCAATCGAAGCGATAATGGCACAGGGTTTAAAGTGCTGTTTGAATGCAAGTATTATTTCCCGGGAATTGTTAACAAGCTTACATCAACAATTGAATGATTTTACATTACTTTCATTTTGTCATAACTATTATCCAAGACCAGATACGGGATTATCTGTTGACTTGGTCAATAAGAAAAATGAACTCATTTATCAATTTAATCCAAAGGCACAAATATATGGTTTTATTGTAGGGAGTGATTTGCGAGGTCCTTTGCATAAAGGCTTGCCAACAATTGAAGCAACGAGACATAGTCATCCTGTCGTTGCAGCTAAATTATTACAAGAAACTGGTGTATCTGAAGTGTTAGTTGGAGACTCATTGATTGAAATGAGGCAGGCAAAACAACTTATAGATTTTTGCAAGCATAGGCATTTCACGTTATGTATTGAAGAAGTGTTTGATACGACAGTGACTTACCTTTTCGATATGTGTCATAAAGTACGCCCGGATAATCCGGAAAATGTCATTCGTTCGGAAACGTCAAGACAAATATGTCCACATTCGATTCAACCACAGTTTACGACGCAACGACGCATTGGTTCAGTAACCGTTGATAATTTGAATAACGGACGTTATCAAGGCGAAATGCAAATTGTGAGACAAACGCTTAGTGCACATGACAATGTGAATGTTGTTGCACAAATTATTAAAGAAGACTTACCACTGTTAAGTTGTATCGAGCCGAATGATACATTTGATTTTCAAAAAACTAGGGAGTGTAAGAAGTGATGGAAAATAGTACGACCGAAGCGCGTAATGAAGCGACGATGCATCTTGATGAAATGACTGTGGAAGAGGCTTTAATTACGATGAATAAAGAAGATCAGCAAGTCCCGTTAGCAGTTCGAAAGGCAATACCACAATTGACAAAAGTAATTAAAAAAACAATTGCACAGTATAAAAAGGGTGGACGATTGATTTATATCGGTGCAGGTACAAGTGGAAGGTTGGGTGTCTTAGATGCAGCGGAGTGTGTACCTACATTCAATACTGACCCTCATGAAATTATAGGTATTATTGCTGGTGGACAACATGCTATGACGATGGCTGTAGAAGGTGCGGAAGATCACAAAAAATTAGCGGAAGAAGATTTGAAAAATATAGATTTAACATCAAAAGATGTCGTTATAGGAATTGCCGCGAGTGGCAAAACGCCATATGTTATAGGCGGTTTAACATTTGCTAACACAATCGGTGCTACAACAGTATCTATTTCATGCAATGAACATGCAGTTATAAGTGAAATTGCGCAGTATCCAGTAGAAGTTAAAGTTGGTCCAGAAGTATTAACTGGTTCAACACGTTTAAAGTCTGGTACAGCACAAAAGTTAATTTTAAATATGATTTCAACCATCACAATGGTTGGTGTCGGAAAAGTTTACGATAACCTCATGATTGATGTTAAAGCAACCAATCAAAAACTGATCGACCGTTCAGTGCGTATTATTCAAGAAATATGTGCTATCACATATGATGAAGCAATGGCGTTATATCAGGTATCTGAGCATGATGTGAAAGTTGCGACAGTTATGGGTATGTGTGGCATTTCTAAGGAAGAAGCAACAAGACGGTTATTAAACAATGGTGACATTGTTAAACGAGCAATCAGAGATAGACAACCTTAGGAGGGATTTAAATGACCAAAGAACAACAACTTGCAGAACGAATTATTGCTGCAGTAGGTGGTATGGATAATATAGATAGTGTCATGAACTGTATGACACGTGTGCGTATTAAAGTATTAGATGAGAATAAAGTAGATGACCAAGAACTAAGGCATATTGATGGTGTCATGGGTGTTATACACGATGAACGCATTCAAGTTGTGGTTGGACCTGGTACAGTCAATAAAGTGGCTAATCATATGGCGGAATTAAGTGGTGTTAAACTAGGTGACCCAATACCACACCATCACAATGATAGTGAAAAAATGGACTATAAATCATATGCAGCTGATAAAGCAAAGGCGAATAAGGAAGCGCATAAAGCAAAACAAAAGAATGGTAAGTTGAATAAAGTATTGAAATCAATTGCCAATATCTTTATACCGTTGATTCCTGCATTTATTGGAGCTGGATTAATTGGTGGTATTGCAGCAGTACTGAGTAACTTAATGGTGGCAGGCTATATTTCAGGTGCTTGGATTACGCAACTTATAACAGTATTTAATGTCATTAAAGACGGTATGTTAGCATACTTAGCTATTTTCACTGGTATTAATGCGGCTAAAGAATTTGGTGCGACACCAGGACTTGGTGGCGTGATTGGTGGTACAACGTTATTAACGGGTATTGCTGGTAAAAATATTTTAATGAATGTCTTCACTGGAGAACCATTGCAACCTGGACAAGGTGGGATTATTGGCGTTATTTTTGCCGTTTGGATTTTAAGTATTGTCGAAAAGAGATTACATAAAATTGTGCCAAATGCGATTGATATTATTGTAACGCCGACTATTGCATTGTTGATTGTAGGACTATTAACTATCTTTATCTTTATGCCATTAGCAGGTTTTGTTTCAGACAGTTTAGTTTCAGTAGTTAACGGAATTATTAGTATTGGTGGCGTATTTAGTGGATTTATCATTGGTGCAAGCTTCCTACCGTTAGTTATGTTAGGGCTTCATCATATTTTTACGCCAATTCATATAGAAATGATTAACCAATCAGGTGCTACTTACTTATTGCCAATTGCAGCGATGGCTGGTGCTGGACAAGTAGGTGCCGCATTAGCACTTTGGGTAAGATGTAAACGCAACACAACATTACGTAATACTTTAAAAGGTGCATTGCCAGTTGGTTTCCTAGGTATCGGAGAACCATTAATCTATGGTGTGACTTTGCCATTAGGTCGACCTTTCTTAACTGCTTGTATTGGTGGTGGTATTGGTGGCGCTGTAATAGGTGGAATTGGACATATTGGTGCCAAAGCAATAGGCCCAAGTGGTGTGTCACTATTACCATTAATCTCAGATAATATGTATTTAGGTTATATTGCAGGATTACTTGCTGCGTATGCTGGTGGATTCGTTTGTACATATTTATTTGGAACGACAAAGGCGATGCGACAGACAGATTTGTTGGGTGATTAATGATGACAAATATTTTATATCGCATTGATAAGCAGTTGAGTGATTTTACGAAGACAGAAAAGATAATCGCTGATTACATTTTAAAGAATCCACATAAAATCATTGATATGACTGTGAATGATTTGGCAGATGTTACGAATGTTAGTACAGCATCAATTGTTAGATTTAGTCGGAAAATGACACATCAAGGTTTTCAAGAGCTAAAGATTGCGATATCTCGATACTTACCCGAAGATATTGCAACCAATCCACATTTAGAATTGATTGAAAATGAATCTGTAGAAACTTTGAAAAATAAAATGATTGCTAGAGCAACGAATACGATGCGATTTGTAGCTACTAATATTATGGATGCGCAAATTGATGCAATTTGTGATGTGTTGAAAAATGCCAGGACAATATTTTTATTTGGATTTGGCGCATCGAGTTTGACTATTGGTGATCTTTTTCAAAAGTTATCTCGTATTGGCTTAAATGTCAGGTTATTACATGAAACGCATTTACTTGTGTCAACATTTGCGACGCATGATGATAGAGATTGCATGATTTTTGTGACGAATCAAGGTAGTCATAGTGAATTGCAGTCAATTGCACAGGTGGCCACACATTACAGTATTCCCATCATAACTATATCTAGTACAGCTAATAATCCAGTGGCTCAAATTGCAGACTATGCATTGATTTATGGCAGAACTGATGAAAATGAAATGCGTATGGCGGCTACAACGTCACTATTTGCACAGTTATTCACGGTAGATATATTGTACTATCGATTTGTAGCATTAAATTATCATGCGATTCTAGATTGTATAACCCAATCGAAAATGGCACTTGATAATTACAGGAAGCATCTTGCGACGATAGATTTTAAACATTAGATATTGTGTGCGTTCTAACATAAAGTTAGTTGCAACGTAAACAATTGAAGTTTTTGATGTGATTCAGTTGCTTGATGAAAAATTGTTGCTACAAGTTTGTAAAACTGGCATAGAGGCTATTTTGAAAATGATAAAGGCGTGACAAATTAAAGCAAAGTTCAGATTTGAGCTTTGCTTTTTTCATAGATGGAAATTAAATGCTGAAGAATAATTTTAATGCTAAATGAACTAATACGAAGGTGCTAAAAGCAATTATTATCAAATTAGTGATATGAATGAAATGTTTAAATCGTTTGCGTTGATTGTATTCGGGACTTTTATAGAGTAGGTAGTAGTACATAAAGAGTATGGCTGCGAACATGCCGAATATTGAAGTGAAGTTACCTACAGTGACTGCCATGTAATGATTTAAAGTTAAATAGTAACTTAGACTAATAATAAAAAATAAAATGATTTGATAGGTAATTAACACCATTCAAGTCCCTCCATTAATCGTAGACAAAAAATTTATCAATGATTTGATTATTTGTATTCAAATTTTAGTATACGACTTACCTCAAAGACAAATATTAAAAGATAAGACAATAAAATTAGAATAAATTTACGTTTGAAGATAAAAAACAAACATTTTTCATTAAAGTTTATGATATATTTAGAGCAATAGAAAGTGTATGGAAGGGGATATGAATGGCATACCAAAGTGAATACGCATTAGAAAATGAAATGATGAATCAACTTGAACAATTGGGTTACGAAAGAGTAACGATACGTGATAATAAGCAATTGCTTGATAATTTTAGAACGATTTTAAATGAGCGTCATGCGGACAAATTAGAAGGCAATCCCTTAACAGATAAAGAATTTCAACGTCTGTTAACGATGATTGATGGAAAAAGTATTTTCGAGAGTGCCCGTATTTTACGTGATAAATTACCACTTAGACGTGATGATGAGTCTGAGATTTATTTGTCGTTTTTAGATACGAAAAGTTGGTGTAAAAATAAGTTTCAAGTGACGAATCAAGTATCTGTCGAGGATACATATAAAGCACGTTATGATGTAACGATATTAATCAACGGACTACCCCTTGTCCAAGTTGAATTGAAACGTCGAGGTATTGATATTAATGAGGCGTTTAACCAAGTAAAACGTTACCGCAAACAAAATTACACAGGCTTATTCCGCTACATACAAATGTTTATCATTAGTAATGGTGTTGAAACGCGATACTTTTCTAATAATGATAGCGAACTATTGAAGAGTCACATGTTTTATTGGAGTGATAAACAGAATAACCGTATCAATACATTGCAATCGTTTGCTGAGTCATTTATGAGACCTTGTCAATTAGCTAAGATGATATCGCGCTATATGATTATTAATGAAACAGATAGAATACTGATGGCAATGCGTCCGTATCAAGTGTATGCGGTAGAAGCACTTATTCAACAAGCGACTGAGACAGGGAATAATGGATATGTATGGCATACAACTGGAAGTGGTAAGACGTTGACTTCTTTTAAAGCGAGTCAGATTTTATCACAGCAAGATGACATTAAGAAAGTTATCTTTTTGGTTGACCGTAAAGACTTGGATAGTCAAACAGAAGAGGAATTTAATAAATTTGCTAAGGGTGCTGTAGACAAAACTTTTAATACCTCGCAACTGGTACGCCAACTAAATGATAAAAGTTTGCCACTTATTGTAACGACGATTCAAAAAATGGCTAAAGCGATTCAAGGGAATGCCCCTTTATTAGAACAGTATAAAACGAATAAAGTTGTATTTATTATTGATGAGTGTCATCGCAGTCAATTTGGTGACATGCATCGTCTAGTTAAACAACATTTCAAAAATGCCCAATACTTTGGATTCACTGGTACGCCACGTTTTCCAGAAAATAGTAGTCAAGATGGTAGAACAACTGCAGATATTTTCGGTAGATGCTTACATACGTATTTAATTAGAGATGCCATTCATGATGGTAATGTACTTGGTTTCTCAGTTGACTATATTAATACTTTTAAAAATAAAGCTTTAAAAGCAGAAGATAACAGCATGGTTGAAGCAATTGATACGGAAGAAGTATGGTTAGCGGATAAACGTGTGGAATTAGTAACACGACATATCATCAATAATCATGATAAATATACACGTAATCGTCAATATTCAAGTATATTTACAGTCCAAAGTATTCACGCGCTTATTAAATATTATGAGACATTTAAGCGACTTAACAAAAAGTTGGAACAACCGTTAACGATAGCTGGTATATTTACGTTTAAACCTAATGAAGATGATCGTGATGGTGAAGTGCCATATCATTCACGTGAAAAATTAGAGATAATGATTAGTGATTATAATAAAAAGTTCGAGACGAATTTTTCAACAGACACAACTAATGAGTATTTTAATCATATTTCAAAAAACGTTAAAAAGGGCGTTAAAGATAGTAAAATTGATATCTTAATCGTTGTTAATATGTTCTTAACTGGTTTTGATAGTAAAGTACTGAACACTTTATATGTTGATAAGAATTTAATGTATCATGATTTAATTCAAGCGTATTCACGTACAAATAGGGTTGAAAAAGAATCAAAGCCATTTGGTAAAATTGTAAACTATCGTGACTTGAAAAAAGAGACAGACGATGCACTGAGAGTATTCTCACAAACAAATGATACGGATACAATTTTAATGCGCAGTTATGAAGAGTATAAAAAAGAATTTATGGACGCTTATCGTGAGCTTAAAATGATTGTGCCGACACCACACATGGTTGATGACATTCAAGATGAAGAAGAGCTAAAGCGCTTTGTTGAAGCTTATCGTTTATTAGCTAAAATAATATTACGTTTAAAAGCATTTGACGAGTTTGAGTTTACAATTGATGAAATTGGAATGGATGAACAAGAGAATGAAGACTATAAAAGTAAATATTTAGCTGTGTACGATCAAGTAAAAAGAGCGACGGCTGAGAAAAATAAAGTATCCATTTTAAATGATATTGATTTCGAAATAGAAATGATGCGTAATGATACGATTAATGTGAATTATATTATGAATATATTGAGACAAATTGATCTTGAAGACAAAGCGGAACAACGTCGTAACCAAGAACAAATTAGACGCATTTTAGATCATGCAGATGATCCGACATTGAGGTTAAAACGAGATCTAATTAGAGAATTCATCGACAATGTTGTACCTTCTTTAAATAAGGATGATGATATCGATCAAGAATATGTTAATTTCGAAAGTATTAAAAAAGAAGCGGAGTTCAAAGGATTTGCTGGAGAGAGATCTATCGATGAACAAGCCCTAAAAACAATTTCAAATGACTACCAGTATAGTGGTGTTGTAAACCCACATCACCTTAAAAAAATGATTGGTGATTTGCCATTGAAAGAAAAGCGTAAAGCAAGAAAAGCCATTGAATCTTTCGTGGCAGAAACAACTGAAAAATACGGTGTGTAATGATTCAGCCCCCTCGCTAGATTAGTGTAGGGGGCATTATTATTTTCTATCTTTTGTTAGTTACCATGTGTTTGGCAACCATCATTTGGTTTCAATACAATTTTATAATCGTATGTGTATAGAAATAATGTCTATAGGCATTTAAAATAGTTTATAATATTAACAGGATAAGTATTAAATGTATGTTGAAGGAGGTGCGTAGCTATGGATAATAGAAATATGATTAATCGTGTTTTTAGTCAAAAGATATTACATCAAATTGCAATCAAAAATAAAAGTGATGTTGTTGATGAGGCATATGATTTTTATATACAGGGACCTAAAAATATCAATGTAATACAGAAGATGAAATCTTTATATAACTATCTTAAAAAGTCTTATCGTAACGAATATTTTTACAAAAACACAATACTTAATAAACTCCTTCTAGGACGACATTCTATTAATACAACTACTGCACTTTCTGAGATGCCCATAGGGAAAAGTATTGCTGATTTTATATTGTTAAACGGCAAAGGCGTTGTCTATGAGATTAAAACAGAATTAGATAAGCTGGATAGATTAGATAATCAAATTAATGATTATTATGAAGTGTTTAATTATGTCGTAGTTATTACAAATGACAAACATCTGAATAAAGTTATGGCTAGATACAAAGATACAACAGTTGGAATTTTAGTGTTAACAACTAGAAATACACTGAGTGAAGTTCAAAAACCTAAAGAAAACAATAGTCTCTTAAACACAAAAGCGATGTACAACTTTTTACGAAAAGAAGAAAGAAAAAGAGTTATTGCACAAAATCATATGGATGTGCCAACTTATAATGATTTCACAGAGTATGATGTGTTATTTGACGTGTTTAAAGAAATACCAATGACGAAACTGCATAACAATATGATTTCTGAGTTGAAAAAAAGAGGAAACATGAAAGAATACAAAGATGAATTTTTAGCAGCGCCGGCTGAAATTAAGTTCTTGTTATATTTCGCAAAAATGACAAAGAAAGATAAAAATAAACTATATCATTTTCTTAAGGAGGATTAATATGTATTATCCTTATTTGCGTGGGAAACAAAATGAACTATTTGCAATTAGAGAATTGTTAGAGAAAGGTTTGATTGGTGATTGTATTCAACCTATAATTGAACCAATTAAATATACAACCACATTTAAAAATACTTTGCAATACTGTGGTGAAAAAGCATTCTCTATAAATTTAGTAGTAAATTCAAAGTTAACTGAAGAAGAGATTAGTAACGAAACTGTTGCACATTTAACTGAAATAATAACAAAAAACAAAAGTGTTATTCAAAAAGCTTACTTGGGTCCTTCTGATGAAGGCAATGATAGGTTGAAACAGCAATTTTCAAGTAATAGTTTAGCTATTTTAACAAGTGTAGATGATTGGGAAATGTTTGGAGATAAAAATAAACTTGAAATGGTTTTTGTACCAGATGATAGACACATTAAACGTAAATTGCGTAATATTCCAAACAAAGGCATCATTATGGATCCTTTTAATAAACTAAGTCGTAATGTTGATTATTTAGATAATGATGACGAGTTTTATAGCGACGATCACCTTTATTATAAGGAAGATGGATACGTAGCATTTTCAGACTATTCTGTTATAGGTGGAGAATATGTAGACGGTGGCTTTTCGCCATTAGCTATTGCGATACATATTGTCTATTTTGATGAGGCTAATGAGCTAAGAGTTAAGCATTTTGTCTCTGATTCTAATAATGATAGATCAAATCCAGGTAAAAAGTTTTTTGAGGCTGTAGATAAATTAGTAACATGGTCAAAAAACTTAGATATTAAAAATAGATCTTATGCGCTTGGACAATTTGAAGAATTAAATGAAAATAATAAGTATCCAGGATTAGGTTTAATTAAAAGGTTATCTATCATGCATCACCTAGAAATTATGAATAGATACTTGGAGTCTCAAAATGAAAATATGTGAAAAATGTTTTAATAATACTGAAATCGTAGAAATCATTGCAAATGATAATAGCAAATTTGACAATTGTGATATTGATAACAATCATCTTGGTGTTAAAATATTTGATACGACTAAGGACATAGATAAATTAGAACTTATTAGAGATTATTTAAGACCAGCATTAGAATTATATGATATTAGTATAAATTTACCAGATACTTTTAGCCCAAAAGAAGGTAAAAAGATTGAAATAGCATTAAAAGACGACTGGAGTATATTTAATGTTGAGGAAGCTCAAATAAGTTGTATTTTAAATGAACTTTTTAAAGATGATGAAAATTTAGATAGACGAGTGTTGGAAGATTTAGTAGGCGCTAAAATCATAAACGATAAAAAATATACAAATAAAAATCTAATTGTAGCAAATAATGACTGGGATGGATTTTGTGAGAGCTTGAAGTATAAAAATAGATTTCATAATAATATGATCAATTTAGAGAATTTAGCGTTCTTTCTCGATATCACTACTAATTACTATAGTATTGAGGAATTTAGAGAAAGATTTGAACCATTATATAGATCTAGAATAGTTAAGTTCATTACAGAGAAAAGTGAACTAATGTCACCACCAAAGGGATTTGCAACGGCAGGAAGATTGAATTCTAAATGGATAAGCGTATTATACCTTAGTACAAAAGAACAGGTCAGTATAGAAGAAGTTAAACCTAAGCATAATGACATTATTTATATAGGTAAGGTTAAGTTACAAAAAAACGTGACAAAAGAGAAATTGAAAATTGCGAATTTAACTAATTTAACTAGTAATGCAATCAAAGCTGGCGATGATGGATTTAGAAAGTATTTTGTAAATTACCAAACATTAAAAAAGATTCATAAAGGAATAACAAATCCAAGCGATGAACAAGGAATAGATTATTTGCCATTTCAATATTTAGCTGATTATATTCGAAGCCTTAAATATGACGGGATAATGTATGAGAGCATATTACAAGATGGTACTTTTAACTTTGTGTTTTTTGATCAAAGTTTATTTGAATGTGTTAATTATGAAAGAAAAAGAGTAAGTGACGTTAAATATACATTGACTAAGCTAAGTTGACACACTCAAAAATCTGAATATTCTAATAAAATATAAATAATCCCCCGCACTTCACATAGTGGCGGGGGATTTATTCTGGCGTTAAAATGCCCAAAGTATGGGGGTGACTCTTAAATCATGGCAAAGCACCTAAAACTTGATATGGTGCCGAGCCCTAACTTAGCACAATATAGTTAGTATGACAAAGTCATCTAACATAACACATCAGAAGTCGCGCAATTTATTTCAGACCATACAGTGATAAAGTTGCACAACGCATGACTTTTATTTAGCAATAACTGCTACTTCTGAAATAAGTTGCTTTGCATAGTCTGACTGCGGATGTTTGATAATATCTTCTGTGTTATTCAGTTCAACGATTTCGCCATTTTTCATAACTGCAACGCGATCACATATTTCATTGATAACACCCATGTCATGTGTGATGAATAAATAAGTGATGCCGAAGTCTAACTGTAATTGTTTTAATAACTCGATGATATCTTTTTGAATTGAAACGTCTAAAGCGGACACTGCCTCGTCGCAAACAATCACTTTAGGTTCAACAGCAAGTGCTCTCGCGATACTTACACGCTGACGTTGCCCACCAGATAATTCGTGTGGATAGCGATATAAGAAAGTTTGATCTAGGCCAACCTTTTCTAACAACGATACGACAGTTTTAATAATGTCATCATTATCTTTGACTTTCCCATGAATGATTAGTGGTCGTTTAATCACATCAATGACTTTAAATCTTGGATTAATAGATGCGAATGGATCTTGAAAAATCATTTGTATCTCTTGTCGTAAAGATTTCAATTCATCATCTTTAAATAAACTTAATGGTAATTCGTTATACCAAATAAAGCCTTCTGACACTTCCTTTAGACCGACGACCGTCTTAGCTAATGTCGATTTCCCTGACCCTGATTCACCGACAATGCCTAATGTTTCGCCTTTTCTAATAGCCAAGTTAATATCATTAACTGCTCGGTATAGGCTGCCACTCGGTGATGTGTAATCCACGCTCACGCGATCGAATTTTAATAAAATATCATTGTTTAACGGTCTTGGCGGACGCGTTTGATGAATATCAGGAATCGCATCTATTAAGCGTTTTGTATAGGTATGTTGTGGCGATTTAAAAATACTTTCAACCGTGCCACTTTCAACGACACTTCCATCTTTCATTACAATCACATCGTCGCAAAATTGATACACAGCGCCTAAATCGTGAGTGATAAAAATAATAGATGTTTCTGTGTACTCATAAAGGGACTTCATTAACTGCAGTAATTGATTTTGTGTACTGGCATCTAATGCCGTTGTTGGTTCATCTGCGATTAAAATTTGTGGCTTTAAAATCAATGCCATTGCTATCATGACACGTTGACGCATACCACCAGAAAGTTCATGTGGATAAGCATCAAATTGTCGAGTTGCATGTTTTATACCTACTTTTTCTAAAATGTCTATTGTCATCGACTTTGCTTCAGATTTAGATACACGTTTATGTTGAAATATTACTTCTGTAATTTGTTTGCCAATCGTTAATCTTGGATTCAACGAAGAGAGTGGATCTTGAAAAATCATTGAAATATCCTTACCTCGAATTTGTTGTAACGCTGAAGTTGATAAATTATTTAACGATTGCCCATTAAAAATAATTTCTCCTGTTAATGTGTGATCTGGATAATCTGGTAGTAGCCCTAAAATAGATTTAGCGGTAATACTTTTTCCTGATCCTGATTCACCAACAATACCTAGGATATGTTTTTTTCGTAATTCGAAAGAGACGTTTTTTACCGCTTGAACTGTAGTTTCATCATAATTGAATTGTACATTCAGACTGTTGACTTCTAATAAATTTGACATGATGTTGTGCCTCCCTATTCACAAATGTGTAAATTTATTCTATACTTTTGTATATCATAGTAATCTACTCAAGATTATTTTACAAGGAGTGATTATCATAATTACTTATTTAGAATCTTTTAAGTCGTTGTATCACAAGGCATTTTACAAGTTTGTATTATCGGTATTAAGCTTGCCAATATTTTTATATGCAGTGATAAAGTTTTTCTTTTCTGCTAAGAGGAAAAATTTTTACGCTAATAATTCTGAAATTTCAGAAATTGAACAGGCGTTACATCAAAAATATAAATATTTATCGCAGCAAAAGTCATCCACACAAATACATAAAGAAGCATTAAAAATATTCAAGGCACAAAGTTCTAATACGAGTTCAAAGAATATTGAACAAGCACATTTTTCAACATACTTTGAAAATGTATTATTTCATAAGTTCATCATGATCAAAGTGATATTGGCCTTGCCGATGTTCATCTTATTGACTTTTTATTTACAGCCATTAGTTAGATATATTTTTGAACGAATTGTCATGGCTGTGATTGTCATCATTGGTGTTATTGTCAGTGTGTTTACCATTCTGTATTTTTCACCGCTTGATGCGGCTTATAGCATACTGGGACAAAATGCAACAAAGGCACAGATACATCAATTCAATGTATTACATCATCTTAACGAACCTTATTTTATTCAATTGTGGGATACCATCAAGGGTGTTTTTACCTTTGACTTAGGTACGACTTACAAAGGGAATGAGGTTGTGACTAAAGCAGTTGGCGAAAGAATTCCAATTACAATAATTGTCGCAGTATTAGCGCTAATGGTGGCATTAATTATTGCAATACCAATTGGTATTATCAGTGCGATGAAGCGAAATAGTTGGCTTGATATCACGTTAATGATAATTGCATTAATTGGTTTATCTATTCCAAGTTTCTGGCAAGGGCTATTATTCATTTTAGCGTTCTCATTGAAATTGGATATTTTGCCACCATCTTATATGCCAGAACATCCAATATCGTTGATTTTACCTGTACTTGTCATTGGAACAAGTATTGCTGCTTCTATCACGCGTATGACAAGGTCTTCTGTACTTGAAGTAATGCGCAGCGATTATGTTTTAACTGCTTATGCAAAAGGATTATCGACGACACAAGTTGTTATTAAACATATTTTGAAAAATGCCATTATTCCAATTGTAACGTTAGTTGGTCTTCTAGTGGCAGAGTTACTAGGCGGTTCAGCAGTGACGGAACAAGTATTTAACATTAATGGTATCGGGCGTTATATCGTCCAAAAACAACTAATACCTGATATTCCAGCAGTCATGGGTGGGGTCGTATATATATCAATTGTAATATCTTTAGCAAACTTAATTATTGATATATTTTATGCTTTAATCGATCCAAAATTACGTAGTGAAATCAACGAAAGGAAGTGAGGCATATGGCACAACTTAATTCAAAGATAGCTTCCTTAAAATTATTCGCAAGTTACGCCATAGCAACTTATATTTTAGTTATATTAACGAGTGCATTAAATCTTTTTAAAGGTTATGTGGCCGATACGTTCTATATTGCTGAAACATTGCTAATCGTTTTAACCATCATTTTAATTATTATTTTAACAACGGAACAAACATGGAAGCATCATGACCTATGGCGACGTATCGTCGAAGTGTTGTTATTGTTGATGACATTAACAGGCAACGTATTTACATTATTAATGTTTGTAAGTATTAGACGTTACCAACGTACATCGCAAATACATAGTTATAACGGGTGGGAATCGTTTATACGAAAAACTACTAGACATCGTATTGCGATTATCGGGTTACTTATTTTAGTCTACATGCTGACATTATCAATTGTGTCACAATTTACATTTGATACGACATTGGCTACTAAAAATCAGTTCAATGCACTGTTACATGGACCGAGTCTAGCCTATCCGTTTGGTACTGATGATTTCGGTAGAGACTTATTTACACGCGTAGTTGTAGGAACGAAGCTGACATTTTCAATTTCAATTATTTCAGTAGTTATTGCAGTTATTTTTGGTGTGTTACTAGGCACTATCGCAGGTTATTTTAATCATATTGATAATTTAATAATGCGAATTTTAGATGTAGTGTTTGCAATTCCATCATTATTGTTAGCGGTGGCAATTATTGCATCATTTGGAGCAAGTATTCCAAATTTAATTATTGCTTTAAGTATCGGTAATATACCATCATTTGCACGGACAATGCGTGCCAGTGTTTTAGAAATTAAACGCATGGAATATGTAGATGCAGCACGTATCACTGGTGAAAACACTTGGAATATCATATGGCGTTATATTTTACCGAATGCGATTGCGCCTATGATTGTACGTTTTTCATTAAATATAGGTGTGGTTGTATTAACAACAAGTAGTTTAAGTTTCCTAGGACTTGGTGTTGCACCTGATGTAGCTGAATGGGGCAACATTTTACGTACCGGTAGTAACTACTTGGAAACGCACAGTAATTTAGCTATTGTACCTGGTGTTTGTATTATGTTCGTCGTTTTAGCATTTAATTTTATAGGTGATGCAGTGCGTGATGCACTAGATCCAAGAATTCATTAAAAAGGTAGGGATAGATGTGAAGAAAATCATTAGTATCGCAATTATAGTTTTAGCGTTGGTATTAAGTGGTTGTGGTGTCCCTACGAAATCAGAAGTGGCTCAAAAGTCATCGAAAGTTGAAGTGAAAGGCGAGCGACCAACAATACATTTCCTAGGACAAGCAAGTTATGAAAATGATATGAATATCGTTAAAGATCAATTGGAAAATGCAGGATTTAACGTGAAGATGAATATCCAACCAGATTATGGTAGCTATCGTACACAACGTCAAGCCGGCAATTATGATATCCAAATTGATGACTGGATGACAGTGTTTGGTGACCCGAACTATGCTATGACGGCATTATTTAGTTCTACAGGATCAAATAGTTTATTGAAAGATAAACATGTAGACCAGTTGTTAAATAAAGCTTCTACTCAAAATGAAGCAGATGTTAAACAAACATATAAGCAAATTGAAGATGAAGTTGTATTTGATAAAGGGTATATGGCGCCTTTATATGGATCAAAAAAGAATTTAGTATATGACAATAAAGTGTTAGATAAAAATAGTGTTGGATTGCCAAATTCACGTGCATTAATATGGCAACAATTTGATTACAACAATAGTAGAGAACGAGATACGCGGCCACTTGTGATGACACAACAAGATGGTGAAATTCCTACATTGGATCCAATACGTTCAATTGCGCCGTCAGTATATTCAATTAATATGAATATGTACACAAGGTTATTATTATTAGATGAAAATGATCATTTAACAACGAAAGGTTCGTTAAGTCATGATTATGCTGTGAATAAGGACAATAAAGCATTTTATTTCTTGTTAAGAGATGATGATTATTTTGCGAAAGTGGTCAATGGACAAGCACGTAATACTGGAGAGCGTGTATCGGCTGAAGATGTTAAGTTTTCTTTAGATAGAGCACGTGATAAAAAGTCTGTGCCTAACAATAATACTTACAATATGCACAAACATATAAATGACATCAAGATATTAAAAGATGAGGACATCGATCAGTTGCGTAAAGAGAAAGACAAGGACGATAAATCAATCTATGATAAGTTGATTAAAGCTTATAACGTCAATTCGTTAACGACAGATGGTCAAAAAGTAAATAATAAAGACGGTATTTATCAAATTGTTAAAATTACGACAGATCAATCGATGCCTCGAGAGGTAAATTACTTAACACACTCTTCGGCAGGCATTTTATCTAAAAAATTTGTTAATCAAGTAAATCAAGAATATCCAAAAGGATATGGGGATAGCAGTACAATTCCTGCAAATTCAGATGGGAAAAATGCGCTGTATGCAAGTGGCGCATACATTATGACACAGAAAAATGCATATCAAGCAACGTTTCAACGTAATCCAGGATTCAACGAAACAGAAAAAGGTAGTTATGGACCAGCTAAAATTAAAAATATTACATTGAAGTTTAATGGTGACCCGAATAATGCATTGTCAGAACTTAGAAATCATTCAATTGATATGTTGGCAGATGTGAATCAAAAACATTTTGATTTAATTAAGTCGGATAAAAATTTAAGCATTATTCGCAAAAATGGACGCAAGTCAGTCTTTTTAATGCTAAATATTAAAAAAGGTATATTTAAGACGCATCCAAACTTGAGACAAGCAGTAGTTAATGCGATAGATCAGGATCAATTTATTAAGTTTTATCGTGGCGATAAATTTAAAATTGCATCACCGATTACACCACTTGTCGATACTGGTAACGAGCAACGTCAAGATTTAGAAAAAGTAGAAAAAGCCATTAATCAATAATGTTTTAAATATTTAACAGAAAGTAGGAGGATATAGTATGGTCATTAACTTAAATGACAAACAGACAAAAACATCTAAAGAAGGGTTAATTTCCGTATCACATCCTCTTGCGGCTAAAATTGGTAAGGATGTATTAGATCAAGGTGGCAACGCCATGGATGCAGTGATTGCAATTCAACTGGCATTGAATGTGTTAGAACCATTTGCATCAGGTATTGGTGGTGGCGGGTATTTGCTATATTATGAGCAAAGTACTGGCAGTATAACTGCGTTTGATGCACGTGAGACAGCACCTGAACATGTAGACAAACAATTTTATCTAGATGATTCAGGCGAATATAAATCATTTTTTGATATGACTACACATGGTAAAACTGTCGCTGTGCCAGCAATTCCAAAGCTGTTTGATTATATTCACAAGCGTTATGCTAAATTGTCATTGGAAGATTTAATTAATCCTGCAATTGAACTAGCCATTGAAGGTCATGCAGCCAATTGGGCTACTGAAAAATATTCGCGCCAGCAACACGCACGATTGACAAAGTATCATGAAACGGCACAAGTATTTACGCATGAAAATCAATATTGGCGTGAAGGTGATTGGATTGTACAACCCGAATTAGGTAAGACATTTCAAATATTAAGAGAACAAGGGTTTAATGCATTTTATAAAGGTGACATTGCGAAACAATTAGTCAATGTTGTCAAAGCATGTGGTGGGACAATCACTTTAGAGGATCTAGCCAAATATGACATTCAGATTAAAGCGCCAATCAGTGCAACATTTAAAGACTATGACATTTATTCAATGGGACCATCTAGTTCTGGCGGTATCACGGTAATTCAAATATTGAAGTTATTAGAACATGTCGATTTACCATCTATGGGTCCAAGATCTGTTGATTACTTGCATCATTTGATACAAGCGATGCATTTAGCATATAGTGATCGTGCGCAATACTTGGCGGATGATAATTTTCATGAGGTGCCTGTACAGTCATTAATTGATGATGATTATTTAAAAGCACGCAGTACGCTCATTGATAGCAATAAAGCAAATATTGATATAGAGCATGGTGTTGTGTCTGATTGCATTAGTCATACAGATGTTGAAGAAAATCATACCGAAACAACTCATTTTTGTGTGATTGATAAGGAAGGTAATATTGCTTCATTTACGACATCAATTGGTATGATTTATGGTTCAGGTATCACGATTCCAGGCTACGGTGTGTTATTGAATACGACAATGGATGGCTTTGATGTAGTAGATGGTGGTATTAACGAAATTGCACCATATAAACGACCACTAAGTAACATGGCTCCAACGATTGTGATGTATCACGGGAAGCCAATATTAACAGTAGGTGCACCTGGTGCCATAAGTATCATTGCTAGTGTTGCGCAAACATTAATCAATGTATTAGTGTTTGGCATGGATATTCAGCAGGCTATAGATGAACCTAGAATTTATAGTAGCCATCCTAATCGCATTGAATGGGAGCCTCAATTTTCACAATCTACAATATTAGCATTGATTGCACATGGACATGCAATGGAACATAAACCAGATGCTTATATTGGAGATGTACATGGACTACAGGTTGACCCAACAACGTATGAAGCTTCGGGTGGAAGTGATGATACTAGAGAAGGCACCGTAATGGGTGGCGAGGTGTTAGTGATTAGAAAACAGCCATTACCATATCGGCAAATGTATGATAGTGACGGCTTTCGTCTATATTTCAATGATGTGCAGTTACCTTTATTGGCAGATCAAGTGCGATGGATGCATGACAAATATTGGGTTGATGAAAGTGTTGTTAGAATCATTTTCCCTGAAGTTAGTGCACATATTGAAGATTTAAGAAGTTATGAAAACGCAGGAGAAAATTATATAGATATTGCCTGGTTAGCACGGAAATATGCTTATCAAGTAACATTGAAGGATGACGGTTTATACTTAACTGATGATACATATACTTCAGTGAAACGGAACACAAATGCATACTATAGATATGATCGAGATAGTATCACAAGATAGTTTATACGCTTGATATGAAGTTTGTAGTGGATATGAGCTTTTGTTGAATGAAAGGATTCGATTTCGAACTTTAGCGTGACGCTTGAGTGTAGTAATGTTGGAAATGCTATACGAAACGCTAGTCACCTTTGTAAAATATACAACGCCTCACAAATTCGTTTTTGATGTACATCACAATAGTTAGCCTAAAATCTAATGTAATGTGGTTTGGTACAGTTGAACGAGTTATGTGAGGTGTTTTTATAATATAGGATTTTAATAGATGATTTGGATGTTTCTATAATTACAGCATAAGTATTAATGTTCACTTATTTTATTATAAGTAAGGCTTTCTTTATAAATGATTTGGTCTTTTCCAGGACTTGAAAAATAAAAATAAAGTTTCTGATCTTGATGATTATTGCCTTTTAAATCACTCATTCCCTTTAATTCCACCTTTGTTGATGCGTTTTTAGGAATATTATATCTACGTTTTAATTGTTTAACGTTTGGATTATCGTTCGACAACTTACCAGATAAATTATAATAATCAGTGGTAGGATCATGTGTGACTTTCAAATCATTGCTATTTAAAATGCTTGTTAAATCACCACTTTGAATCAAAAATTGATTGTTTTCGATTTTTTGTTTCAGCGCGGGATCTTTTACGTCTTTTGTGAAAACGATTTTATTATTAACTACTTTTACTGGATAACTTTTGTATGTCGAGTCAGTAGCATTTTTTTTATCGTTTGTAGTTGTGTCATATTCACCAGTTATTTTATGTGTGTTCTTATCTACCTTTAACAACATACGGTCTTCTTTTAAAAGCTCATCTGATCCAACAACTGAATAAGAGGATTCTATATACCATGTGTCTTGATCATTATTTTCATAATGGGGATTATCGTGACCATCAATTTCATAAAGCGTTTCTAAGTTTTTAATAGGATACGTACTTAGTACTTTTTTAAGACCATCTTTCAAATGAATTTGTTCCCACTTCATTGCCAAAAACATATCGCCACTGACTACAATTGAAATAATAATAATTGCTGCTAAGTTTAACCAGAAAATTTTATGTGCTTTCATACATTCCCACCGTTTCTCAAAATACTTCATTAACACTATAATAATATATTTTGAAAAATATTTACATCAGTATTAAAGTGAATATCAAATTTTAAATTTATGAAAATAATAGATATTTATAAAAAGCGGAAAAGAGATACAATAAAAAACTGCATGACGTTTGAGACGTCACACAGTGTAACTAAAAATTTAAAAAGTTGTTGCTAATTTTTCAGCATTATTAATACTAGTTGCTTTAATTTCTTCAGTCTTATGAGGTTCAGCATTGTGTCCTTCAATAATGATTGTTTCATATGATGGCACACCTAAGAATGTCATAATTGTTCTTAAATAACGGTCACCCATTTCAAAATCAGCAGCAGGTCCTTCAGTATAATATCCACCACGTGATTGAATGTGTAATACTTTTTTGTCAGTTAGTAAACCTTGTGGTCCTTCAGCAGAATATTTAAAAGTTTTACCTGCAATTGAAATAGCATCAATATATGCTTTAACTACAGGTGGGAAAGAAAGGTTCCACATAGGCGTTACAAATACATATTTATCTGCACTTAAAAATTCTTCTAAAATGTCACTCAATCTTGAAACTTTCATTTGTTCATCATCAGTTAACGTTTCGCCATTACTCATTTTTCCCCAACCAGTTAATACATCTTTGTCAATAACTGGAATATAAGTTTCAAATAAATCAATATGTTTCACTTCATCATCAGGATGTTGTTGTTGATATGTTTCGATAAATGCTTTACCAGCCGCCATAGAATTTGATACCAGTTCATTAAAAGGGTGTGCTGTAATATATAATACTTTTGCCATTTGAAAATTCTCCTCTGTTTCTGTTATTTTCTTAAGTATAATTATTATACTCGATATAAAATTTAATATCAATCAAAATATTCAAATTACCATCATTTTCTTCATCTATATTTGGCAGTACTACTAAAGTATGAGTGCATTTAATTATGAAATAGTTGATTTAGAATATATACTTAATACCCAAAATATATGAAGGATGGATGCCACTATGACAAAGCGACCAAAACGTATTTTGGCAACAATTATCATTTTTCTTTCACTATTATTTACGATTATTTATATAGATGACATTCAAAAATGGTTTAACCAATATACCGATAAATTGACACAAAATCATAAAGGACAAGGACACTCAAAATGGGAAGACTTTTTTAGAGGGAGTCGGATTACTGAGACTTTTGGTAAATATCAACATTCACCATTTGATGGTAAGCATTATGGCATTGATTTTGCATTGCCAAAAGGTACACCAATTAAAGCGCCGACGAATGGTAAAGTAACACGTATCTTTAATAATGAATTGGGCGGCAAGGTATTACAGATTGCCGAAGACAATGGAGAATATCACCAGTGGTATCTACACTTAGACAAATATAATGTCAAAGTAGGTGATCGAGTCAAAGCAGGTGATATTATTGCATATTCAGGCAATACAGGTATACAAACGACAGGCGCACATTTACATTTTCAAAGAATGAAGGGTGGCGTAGGTAATGCATATGCAGAAGATCCAAAACCGTTTATCGATCAGTTACCTGATGGGGAACGTAGCCTATATGATTTGTAGTTATAGAAGGGTGCCCGCAGTCTAAAAAATTAAGCAATCATTGTGTGAGTATGATACTTACATAATGGTTGCTTTTTTCAATGAAAATCGTAATGCTAAGTCATACTTGTTTGATTTAGATATTACTTAAAATGTAAGACAAGGTTGTTAGCATTGGCAGTGAAATATCGCACATAAAAAACATTATTGTCACACTAGAAAATAGTTGTGCACTATATCAATTTTCTGTATAAAAGTTTAATTCTGACAGTAATGTAAACGTTTATAATTTATGATTGACATTAATAATGACTGAATATATGATTTATGTAAGTATTTGTGCAAACGTTTTCACGAAGTGTATTGCACAATCAAACTGTAAACAAAGTATGGGAGGCATAACATGGCAGAACTAAAGTTAGAGCATATTAAAAAGACGTATGATAACAACAATACTGTAGTGAAAGATTTTAATCTACATATTACTGACAAAGAATTCATTGTATTTGTTGGACCATCGGGATGTGGTAAATCAACAACATTACGAATGGTTGCTGGACTAGAGTCTATCACATCTGGAGATTTTTATATTGATGGGGAACGCATGAACGATGTTGAACCAAAGAATAGAGATATTGCGATGGTATTTCAAAACTATGCATTATATCCACATATGACTGTTTTTGAAAATATGGCATTTGGGCTAAAGCTACGTAAAGTAAATAAAAAAGAGATTGAACAAAAAGTTAATGAAGCAGCTGAAATATTAGGATTAACTGAGTATCTTGGTCGTAAACCAAAAGCGTTATCTGGCGGACAGCGTCAACGTGTTGCTTTGGGCAGAGCTATTGTTAGGGATGCGAAAGTCTTTTTAATGGATGAACCATTATCGAATCTTGATGCGAAGCTTCGAGTACAAATGCGCACAGAAATATTGAAATTACATAAGCGACTTAATACTACGACAATTTATGTTACACATGATCAAACTGAAGCATTGACGATGGCTAGTCGAATTGTTGTTTTGAAAGATGGCGACATTATGCAAGTCGGCACACCTAGAGAAATATATGATGCCCCTAATTGCATATTTGTGGCGCAATTTATCGGCTCACCAGCAATGAATATGTTGAATGCTACAGTTGAAATGGACGGATTGAAGGTAGGAACACACCATTTTAAATTACATAATAAAAAATTTGAAAAGTTAAAAGCTGCTGGCTACTTAGACAAGGAAATTATTTTAGGTATTCGAGCTGAAGACATTCATGAAGAACCAATATTTATTCAAACTTCTCCAGAGACACAATTTGAATCTGAAGTAGTTGTATCCGAACTGTTAGGTTCAGAAATTATGGTACATAGCACATTCCAAGGAATGGAATTGATTTCTAAATTAGATTCAAGAACTCAAGTGATGGCGAACGACAAGATTACACTAGCATTTGATATGAATAAGTGTCACTTTTTTGATGAAAAAACAGGAAATCGTATCGTCTAAGGGGGAGTATTCATGTCTAAAATTTTAAAATGTATCACGTTAGCCGTGGTAATGTTATTAATCGTAACTGCATGTGGCCCTAATCGTTCGAAAGAAGATATTGATAAAGCATTGAATAAAGATAATTCTAAAGACAAGCCTAACCAACTTACGATGTGGGTGGATGGCGACAAGCAAATGGCGTTTTATAAAAAAATTACGGATCAATATACTAAAAAAACTGGCATCAAAGTAAAGCTTGTAAATATTGGTCAAAATGATCAACTAGAAAATATTTCGCTAGACGCTCCTGCAGGAAAAGGTCCAGATATCTTTTTCTTAGCACATGATAATACTGGAAGTGCCTATCTACAAGGCTTAGCTGCTGAAATCAAATTATCAAAAGATGAGTTGAAAGGTTTCAATAAGCAAGCACTTAAAGCGATGAATTATGACAATAAGCAACTAGCATTGCCAGCTATCGTTGAAACAACCGCACTTTTTTATAATAAAAAATTAGTGAAAAATGCACCGCAAACGTTAGAAGAAGTTGAAGCTAATGCTGCCAAACTAACTGATAGTAAAAAGAAACAATACGGTATGTTATTTGATGCTAAAAATTTCTATTTTAATTATCCGTTTTTATTCGGCAATGATGATTATATTTTCAAGAAAAATGGCAGTGAATATGATATTCATCAGCTAGGACTAAATTCAAAACATGTCGTCAAGAATGCTGAACGATTACAAAAATGGTACGACAAAGGGTATCTTCCTAAGGCAGCAACACATGATGTCATGATTGGTCTTTTTAAAGAAGGAAAAGTAGGACAATTTGTCACTGGACCGTGGAACATTAATGAATATCAAGAAACGTTTGGTAAAGATTTAGGAGTAACAACATTACCTACAGATGGTGGCAAACCTATGAAACCATTTCTAGGTGTACGTGGTTGGTATTTATCTGAATATAGTAAACATAAGTATTGGGCTAAAGATTTAATGCTGTATATCACTAGTAAAGATACATTACAAAAATATACAGATGAAATGAGCGAAATTACTGGACGTGTTGACGTGAAATCATCTAATCCAAATTTAAAAGTGTTTGAAAAGCAAGCACGTCATGCTGAACCGATGCCTAATATTCCTGAAATGCGACAAGTTTGGGAACCGATGGGCAATGCAAGCATATTTATTTCAAATGGTAAGAATCCTAAACAAGCGTTAGATGAGGCGACGAATGATATAACGCAAAATATTAAGATTCTTCATCCATCACAAAATGATAAGAAAGGAGATTAGTTATGACGAAACGTAACCCTAAATTAGCGGCATTATTATCTGTTATACCTGGTTTGGGACAGTTTTATAATAAAAGACCCATTAAAGGGACGATATTTTTTATCTTTTTCATCAGTTTTATTTCTGTTTTTTATAGCTTTTTAAATATTGGTTTTTGGGGATTGTTCACATTAGGGACAGTACCTAAGTTAGACGATTCTCGTGTCTTACTTGCACAAGGTATTATTTCTATCTTACTCGTTGCTTTCGCAATCATGCTATATATCATTAATATTTTAGATGCATATCGTAATGCTGAACGATTTAATCGCAATGAGGAAATAAAGGATCCGAAGGCGCGTATGGTGGCAACATGGGACAAGACGTTCCCATACTTACTAATCTCACCAGGTACATTCTTATTGATATTTGTAGTTGTATTTCCATTAATATTTATGTTTGGAGTAGCATTTACAAATTACAATTTATACAACGCGCCTCCGAGACACACATTAGAATGGGTTGGTTTAGATAACTTTAAAACGTTATTCACAATTGGCGTTTGGCGTAAAACATTTTTCAGTGTTATTACTTGGACATTAGTATGGACGCTTGTTGCAACGACACTTCAAATTGCATTAGGGCTGTTTTTGGCAATTATTGTAAATCACCCTGTCGTCAAAGGTAAGAAATTTATCCGTACTGTGTTAATCCTACCTTGGGCTGTACCATCATTTGTGACAATTTTAATATTTGTAGCGTTATTTAATGATGAATTTGGTGCGATAAATAATGATATTTTGCAACCTTTATTAGGTGTAGCACCAGCATGGTTAAGTGATCCGTTTTGGGCAAAAGTGGCATTAATCGGCATTCAAGTATGGCTTGGATTCCCATTTGTCTTTGCACTGTTCACTGGAGTACTGCAAAGTATTTCATCAGATTGGTACGAAGCAGCAGATATGGATGGTGCGTCTAGTTGGCAAAAGTTTAGAAACATCACATTCCCGCATGTCATTTACGCCACAGCGCCATTGTTAATTATGCAATATGCAGGTAATTTCAATAATTTTAATCTTATTTATCTATTTAATAAAGGCGGTCCACCAGTGTCAGGGCAGAATGCTGGTAGTACAGATATCTTGATATCTTGGGTGTATAATCTGACATTTGAGTTTAACAACTTCAACATGGGTGCAGTTGTGTCATTAATTATTGGATTTATTGTTGCTATTGTCGCATTTATTCAATTCAGACGTACAAGTACGTTTAAAGATGAGGGAGGTTTATAAGATGACAAAGAAGAAAAACATATTAAAAGCAATCGGTATTTACAGTTTTATAGCGATGATGTTTGTCATCATTTTATATCCACTACTGTGGACATTTGGCATTTCCCTTAATCCAGGTACGAACTTGTATGGTGCCAAAATGATACCAGACAATGCAACATTTAAAAATTATGCATTCTTACTATTCGATGACAGTAGTCAATACCTGACTTGGTATAAAAATACGCTTATCGTAGCATCTGCAAATGCACTGTTTAGTGTGATATTTGTCACGTTAACAGCATATGCTTTTTCTAGATATCGCTTTGTTGGTCGTAAATACGGGCTGATTACATTTTTGATTTTACAAATGTTCCCTGTATTAATGGCAATGGTCGCAATCTATATTTTGCTAAATACAATTGGATTATTAGATTCTTTATTTGGACTAACACTGGTATATATTGGTGGATCAATACCGATGAATGCCTTTTTAGTGAAAGGTTACTTCGATACGATTCCAAAAGAACTTGATGAATCTGCCAAAATTGATGGTGCAGGGCATATGCGTATTTTCTTACAAATTATGCTTCCATTAGCTAAGCCGATTTTAGCAGTTGTTGCTTTGTTCAATTTTATGGGGCCATTTATGGACTTTATATTACCTAAAATACTATTAAGAAGTCCTGAAAAATTCACATTAGCAGTTGGATTGTTCAACTTTATTAATGATAAGTATGCAAATAATTTCACAGTGTTTGCAGCAGGGGCAATTATGATTGCAGTACCTATAGCAATCGTATTCTTGTTCTTGCAACGCTATTTAGTATCAGGTTTAACAACAGGTGCGACAAAAGGTTAGTTTGAAATTAGGAGTGGGGCAGAATTGATAAAGAACCACTAATGACGATAAAGATTAAAAGGAGGACGTTATGATGACGATTAAAGTTGGAATCATTGGGTGTGGTGGTATTGCGAATGGCAAGCACATGCCAAGTTTACAAAAAGTTGAAAATGTTGAAATGATCGCATTTTGTGACGTAGACATTTCGAAAGCAGCGAGTGCGGCAGAAGCATACGGAACTGACAATGCAAAGGTTTATGATGATTACAAAGCATTGTTAAAAGATGACACGATTGATGTTATCCATGTTTGTACGCCAAATGACTCGCATTGTGAAATTACTGTAGCAGGGTTGCATGCTGGTAAACATGTGATGTGTGAAAAACCAATGGCTAAAACGACAGCAGAAGCTCAAAAAATGATAGATACAGCTAAATCAACAGGTAAAAAATTAACAATAGGTTATCAAAATCGTTTCCGAGCAGATAGTCAATTTTTACATCAAGCAGCGCAACGTGGCGACTTAGGAGACATTTACTTCGGAAAGGCACATGCCATTCGTCGTCGAGCAGTACCAACATGGGGTGTCTTTCTAGACGAAGAAGCTCAAGGTGGAGGACCATTAATCGATATCGGTACACACGCTTTAGATTTAACGTTATGGATGATGGATAATTATGAACCAGAATCAGTGATGGGTTCAACATTCCATAAATTAAATAAACAGCATCATGCGGCAAACGCTTGGGGTTCATGGAATCCAGATGAATTTACAGTTGAAGATTCTGCGTTTGGATTTATTAAAATGAAGAATGGAGCGACGATCATTTTAGAATCCGCTTGGGCGATTAATTCTTTAGAAGTGGATGAGGCAAAATGTTCATTATCAGGAACTAAAGCAGGTGCTGATATGAAAGATGGTCTACGTATTCATGGTGAAGACATGGGTACACTTTATACCAAACACGTTGAATTGGAAAACAAAGGCGTCGACTTTTATGAAGGTAATGAAGTGGATGAAGCTGAAGAAGAAGCAAAAGCTTGGATTGATGCAGTTGTAAATGATACTGAACCAGTTGTGAAACCGGAACAAGCAATGGTAGTTACAAAAATTCTTGAAGCGATTTATCAGTCTGCAAAATCAGGCAAAGCAATTTACTTTGAATAACATCATACGGTAAGGAGGCACATCATGACAAAATTAAAAGTTGGTGTGATAGGTGTTGGTGGTATTGCACAAGACCGTCATATTCCAGCATTGCTGAAACTCAAAGACACAGTCTCATTAGTTGCAGTACAAGATATTAATACAGTGCAGATGATTGATGTTGCGAAGCGCTTTAATATACCTCATGCAGTTGAGACACCTAGCGAGCTGTTTAAACTTGTTGATGCGGTGGTCATTTGTACACCTAATAAATTCCATGCTGATCTTTCTATAGAAGCATTGAACCATGGTGTCCATGTATTGTGTGAAAAGCCAATGGCGATGACGACGGAAGAGTGTGATCGCATGATTGAAGCGGCTAATAAAAATCACAAATTATTAACTGTCGCATATCATTATCGTCACACAGATGTGGCAATTACTGCTAAAAAAGCAATTGAATCAGGTGTGGTTGGTAAACCTTTAGTAGCACGTGTACAAGCGATGCGTAGGCGTAAAGTGCCTGGCTGGGGTGTTTTTACCAATAAAGCGTTGCAAGGTGGCGGTAGTTTAATCGATTATGGTTGCCACTTGTTAGACTTATCTTTGTGGCTACTAGGTAAAGATATGGTGCCGCATGAAGTGCTAGGAAAAACATATAATCAATTGAGCAAACAACCGAATCAAATTAATGATTGGGGAACATTTGATCATACTAAATTTGATGTCGATGATCATGTTACTAGTTATATGACATTTGCCAATCGAGCAAGCATGCAGTTTGAATGTTCGTGGTCTGCAAATATCAAAGAAGATAAGGTTCACGTTAGTTTATCAGGAGAAGATGGCGGTATCAATTTATTTCCATTTGAAATATATGAGCCCCGCTTTGGAACTATTTTTGAAAGCAAAGCTAATGTTGAGCATAACGAAGACATTGCTGGTGAGAGACAGGCGCGTAACTTTGTCAATGCGTGTTTAGGGATAGAAGAGATTGTGGTGAAACCGGAAGAAGCACGCAATGTAAATGCCCTTATAGAAGCGATTTATCGTAGCGATCTTGATAACAAGAGCATACAACTTTAATGATTATCATATATGATACAAAATTCTCAATATAAAAAGAAGGAGTGCTTTTCAATGAAAATAGGTGTATTTTCAGTATTATTTTACGATAAAAATTTTGAAGATATGTTAGATTATGTCTCAGAATCTGGATTGGATATGATTGAAGTTGGAACAGGTGGTAACCCAGGAGATAAATTTTGTAAGTTAGATGAGTTGTTAGAAAATGAAGACAAGCGCCAAGCATTTATGAAGTCAATCACAGACAGAGGCTTACAAATAAGTGGTTTCAGTTGTCATAACAATCCAATTTCTCCAGATCCGATAGAAGCGAAAGAAGCCGATGAAACGTTACGTAAAACAATCCGTTTAGCAAATCTATTAGACGTGCCAGTTGTTAATACATTTTCTGGCATTGCAGGATCAGATGATACCGCTAAAAAGCCTAATTGGCCTGTTACACCTTGGCCAACAGCCTACTCTGAAATTTATGATTATCAGTGGAATGAAAAGTTGATACCATATTGGCAAGATTTAGCTGAGTTTGCAAAAGAGCAAGATGTAAAAATTGCCATAGAGTTGCATGCAGGATTTTTAGTGCATACACCATATACAATGTTGAAGTTACGTGAGGCTACAAATGAATATATCGGTGCTAACTTAGATCCTAGTCATCTATGGTGGCAAGGTATTGACCCAATTGCTGCGATTCGCATATTAGGCCAAGCAAATGCAATTCATCACTTCCATGCTAAAGATACGTATATTAATCAAGAAAATGTAAATATGTATGGTCTAACTGATATGCAACCATATGGTAACGTTGCGACAAGAGCATGGACATTCCGTACAGTTGGTTATGGACATAGTCCATATGTATGGGCAGATATCATAAGTCAACTTATTATTAATGGATATGATTATGTATTAAGTATTGAACATGAAGATCCTATTATGTCAGTAGAAGAAGGTTTCCAAAAAGCTTGTCAAACTTTGAAATCTGTTAATATTTACGACAAGCCAGCAGACATGTGGTGGGCATAATACGAACTCGAGGTTAGTCTGAAGTTTGTCTGAAGTAAGACTGGTGGCAGTGTTGAATAAATGCATATGTCGCCAAGCCATTGCCAAAAATTTCACACCTTAAATCAAGTCATTGTTTGTAAAGAAGGTGTACTTTATATAAGTATATAGCGATGGTCATACCCATTCACAGTAACAATCCTCACCATTGAAAAGAGTATATAACCTTTTCAATAGTGAGGTATATGATAATAAAAAAAAGCCTGTTGTCACAATGGTCATAGACACGACATACTTTAAAGGTTTCTGAATATAATATTTCAGAATGCACTTTAAAGATGGACGTCGATGTAGACTAAAGTGATGACAGGCTTTCATCTTTTTAAATATTCATTAATTTCTCTTCTTGTTTAATACGTACATATAAGAAATACGCATACGGTACTAATAAAATAGTTGTATATGTTGCGTGTGTTAATAATAATACACCGATTAATTCAGGAATGATGTTTAAGAAGTAATTTGGGTGTTTTGTAATTTTATATAATCCAGATTTAATAATAGGATGGTTAGGTAAAATGAATAATTTTAATGTCCAAATACCACCTAAAGTTTTAATAACCATAAATAACATGATATAAGCAAAGATTAATATAACTAAGCCAATACCATTTGCAAAGCTAAATGTATCTTTATTAATAAATGCCTCTACACCAGCCAATACATAAATTAAAACGTGTGTTATTGCTAAAAACTTCGAATTTTTAACGCCATATTCAACTGCACCGTCTGCTTTTAATTGTTTTGAGTGATTAATAGATATCTTTAAGCTGACAAGTCTGATACAGAAAAAGATAAGTAATATAGATAGAATCATGATGTCCTCCGTCATTATGTCATATGTATAAGCGTTGATTTTGACAACATAAAGTATTTTATAGATAAAGCTTGTCAAATACTATTAACTATTTATTAATTTTAGTACATAAATATGTTTCTAAGTATGTGTTTATGTTCAGTATTTTGGATAATTTAATAATTTTAAGGATATTAAGCGCTTACACCGACGTGATATATTTGGCTTAACGAAAATGATTGAGGTGACAGAGATGAACTTTTTTGATATCCATAAGATTCCGAACAAAGGCATTCCATTATCGGTACAACGTAAATTATGGCTTAGAAACTTCATGCAAGCTTTCTTCGTAGTGTTCTTTGTTTATATGGCTATGTATTTAATTCGAAACAACTTTAAGGCGGCACAACCGTTTTTAAAAGAGGAAATTGGATTATCTACATTAGAACTTGGTTATATCGGATTAGCATTTAGTATCACGTACGGTTTAGGAAAAACATTACTTGGATATTTTGTCGATGGACGTAACACAAAACGTATTATCTCGTTCTTACTTATCTTATCTGCGATTACAGTTTTAATTATGGGATTTGTTTTAAGTTACTTTGGTTCTGTAATGGGATTATTAATTGTACTTTGGGGACTTAACGGGGTGTTCCAATCAGTTGGTGGACCTGCAAGTTATTCAACGATTTCAAGATGGGCGCCAAGAACGAAACGTGGCCGATACTTAGGATTCTGGAATACATCACATAATATCGGTGGTGCCATAGCAGGTGGTGTTGCACTTTGGGGTGCTAATGTATTCTTCCATGGAAATGTTATAGGGATGTTCATTTTCCCATCGGTGATTGCATTACTTATTGGTATCGCAACATTATTTATCGGAAAAGATGATCCGGAAGAATTAGGATGGAATCGTGCTGAAGAAATTTGGGAAGAGCCGGTCGATAAAGAAAATATTGATTCTCAAGGTATGACGAAATGGGAGATCTTTAAAAAATATATCCTGGGAAATCCTGTTATATGGATTCTATGTGTTTCAAACGTCTTTGTATACATTGTACGAATCGGTATTGATAACTGGGCACCGTTATATGTGTCAGAGCATTTACACTTTAGTAAAGGCGATGCAGTTAATACGATATTCTACTTTGAAATTGGTGCATTAGTTGCAAGTTTATTATGGGGCTACGTATCAGACTTATTAAAAGGTCGTCGTGCAATTGTAGCTATTGGCTGTATGTTTATGATTACATTTGTTGTCTTATTCTACACAAATGCTACAAGTGTCATGATGGTTAACATTTCATTGTTTGCATTAGGTGCGTTAATCTTTGGTCCGCAATTATTAATTGGTGTATCATTGACTGGTTTTGTTCCTAAAAATGCCATCAGTGTAGCAAACGGAATGACAGGTTCATTCGCGTATCTATTCGGTGACTCAATGGCGAAAGTTGGTTTGGCGGCTATTGCTGATCCAACACGTAACGGTTTAAACATCTTTGGATATACATTAAGTGGATGGACAGATGTTTTCATCGTCTTCTATGTTGCATTATTCCTAGGCATGATTCTATTAGGAATCGTTGCTTTCTATGAAGAAAAGAAAATTAGAAGTTTAAAAATTTAATATAAATCGGATTAAAAGTATCGCCAATCTATTGCAATATAGTTGGCAATCCTGCCCCGACGGCATGTGCGTGAAGAGATGAAAGATACTGCTTCTACCCTTGCAAATATATCATCTCTATGTCTCGGGGCAGATCATAATTCCCTGTTATGAAGTATCCTTATTTGCCCGACTTAGGGTGACTCAATGAATTTACTCCTTACAATAAAGACATATAGCGGTGTCAATATTGTAGGGAGTATTGTTTTATATTTAAACTCTCTAAAAAGCGGACTGAAAGAAAAGTGAAAACTTCTCTATCAGTCCGCTTTTTCATAGAACAAAATGGAGGCGCCATAATCATTAGTTATGTGCTAATCTATTTTGCTTGCTTACAATAATCACTTGGCGACATTTGTAAATATTTTTTAAAATGATAGCTAAACATTTTATACTCTGAAAAGCCTACTTTGTCTGCAATTTCATAGTGTTTGTAATGTCGATCTAACAATTGCAGAGATTGTAAAATACGATAGCGATTTAAATAATCGACAATTGTAATACCAACATGATCTTTAAATGTTCGCATCGCATACGATTCACTAACATCGATATGTTGAATTAAATCTGAAACAGTCACTTTCGTTTGATAAGATTGCTTAATTTGATCCACAATCTGGTTTACATAATAATCATCGTATTCTACTTTTAATAGTGGTTGGAAGGCATCATGACAAGATGCTAAGCTACGGCCGTTCTGTGATTGTTGCTCTAATAAGGTACGGACAAGTCTTCCTAAAATAACTTCTAATTGTGCATGGTCTACTGGTTTTAATAAATAATCAAGAACATGATGTTGAATGCCGGCTTTCATATATTCAAAGTCATCGTAACTCGATAATATGATGACATTACAATCTAGATGCGCAATATCATTGAGTAAATCGACGCCATTTTTACGTGGCATACGAATATCAGTAATTACTAATTCTGGCTGATGTTGTTGAATTAGTGATAATGCTTCAACACCATCTTTAGCAGTGTATATTGTATTGAAATGATAGTCTCCCCAAGGAATGATTTGCTTTAATCCTTCTCGAATAATTCGTTCATCATCACAAATAACTACCTTAAACATCTACATTCCCCCTTGAAAGTGGTATTTTATAACAAATTAACGTACCTTGATTACGCTTTGAAAAAATATGGAGTCGTGCATGTGAACCATATTGAATCATTGCTTTATTGTGTAAATGATTTAATCCCAAATGCTTAGTATCAAATACATCATTATTAAGAGATTGGCGTACATATTGCAGGCGAGATGACGACATCCCGATACCATTGTCGCAAACTAAAACATGTAAATTCTGACGTGCCAATGTCAGGCGTATAGTAATGTCCAATGACTCAGTATCTCTACCATGTTTAATAGCATTTTCTATGAGTGGCTGAAGCATCATTTTACCAATTGTCTGGTGACGCGCTTCTTCAGAACTTTCAATATGGAGCTTAATCATGTCATCAAAACGGATGTTTTGTATTGCAACATACTGTTCAATGTAGTTCAACTCTTCGTTTAATTCCACTGTATGTGAGTTTGTACGTAATGAGTAACGTAACATTTGCGATAATTGTTGGACCACAGTTTGTGCTAATTTCGGAGATAACGTAATTAAATATTGTATTGTTTGCATCGTATTGAATAGGAAATGAGGCTGGAATTGGCGTTCTATTTCCTTTAACTGAATATCACGCAAGCGACGTTCTGTATGCTCGATAGAATGGATCAGTTGCTCATTTGATTCAAATAAATCGTAAATATAATTATTAATTTCTTCTAGTTCACTGTTGTTTTTTAAAGGCGTATATGTACCTAGATGACGATTTTTGGCATAGTAAATTTTTTGAATAATCGTTTCGATATCTTTTGTTTGTCGTTTAGCCATATTATCTGCGCTAATGAAACCAAATATTACTAGTAAAACAAGAACTACGGCCATAACAATTAACAACGTGATACCATCTTCAATGTTTTCATGTATATCTTTATAAATAATGAGACGATGGTCAGCATGGTTTAATTTTACAGATTCATTCATAAATCCGAATTGTTGTGGTCTATACTTTTCACCTATAGTAAAACGGTCATCGTTGGCGTATAAAATATTGTCATATTGATCAACGATAAGTGCGAATTGTCGGTTATCTTTCTTAATTTCACTTAAACGTGGGGTGTTAGCCATATAAATTTTAAGCATATATGTACTATTTTTGAATTTAAGCTGATGCGTTGAAAATAAATACATATTTTTAGTGTTTAAATGTTCATAATTATTGGTTATAAACTGATTTGGTCCAGATAATTCATAATAAAGTGTTGCGGGCTGTTGGTGTATTAATTTTAATAATTCACGTTTTGTAGCGGTCACATCATGATGATTTGTTAAATCGAGCTCTTGAAACGAATTATTATGCTGTGTAATAAATGTCTGAATCTGCTTTTCAGTATGATGTAAAGATGACTGACTTTCATCAACATGTTGATGAATCGTACGATGCTCAATCCAAATATAGATGGCATAGAAGCTTACTAGTCCAATAATAATGACTAAAAATACTGGAAAAATAGTAGACGCAAATAACGATCGTCTTAATTGATGTCTATAAGGTTTGTATGCCGTCATTGAATCATCTCCAAAAATTTATGATGTGGAATATCCGGTAATTTAGATTTCGGTATTAAAGGTATGTTCTTAAGATTTTCGATAGACTGATCGCTTTGTTCACTAACATCCTTTCGAATTGACTTGGCATCGAACTCTGCAACTAATCGTTGTTGTACTGAGCGGCTTGTTAAATATTGCACTAACTTTTTACGCTTAGGATGAGGGTGTGCATTTTTAACTAAAGCAATACCATCAACATTTAACATTGTTCCTTCAATTGGATAAACGATTGATACAGGATAACCTTTGTTTTTCCATGTGCGTGCATCTTGTTCGTAGCTTAGACCTGCGTAATATTTACCTTTTGCAACATCTTCAATGACTTTAGACGTCTTTGACAGTTGCATCGCATGGTTTTGGAATTGATGCACATCACTTACTCGATGATGCATGCTATAAATAGCACGCATATGTTGATAGCCTGTCGTTGTTGTATTTGGATTTGAGTACGCAATTTTACCTTTAAGTATAGGTTGTAATAAATCTTGATAACCTCGAATCTTAATATCTCCTTGTAAATCTGAATTCACTACTATAACTGTTGGCATTAATAGAAAACTAGTAACATATTTATTGTTCGAGCGATAATCCTCTAATTGCTGTGTTACAGATGTATCTTGATAGGGAACAAAATCTTCTGGATGATCAATTGTTTCTGACAACACACCACCCATAAAGACATCACCACGCTCCGAAAAATCTTCGTTATGCAAGTTTGAAAGCAGTACTTGAGTAGATCCGTGTTTAATTTCAATTTTGACATGCTCTTGTTTTTCAAATTCATTTAAAATTGGACGAATCAAGTTTGATTGATACGGAGAATAAACTGTTAATACATTTTTATCGGATTCAGAGTGACGCGTATTAGCGCATGCTGATAAAAAAATGAGAAATAATAGCAAGATATAAATTTTTGATTTCATGATATCCCATCAATTCTATGTATATTTTAATACAATAATTTTAGCAATAAATGACGCATAAGTAATGTTAAATATTTAGAAATGTTTATAGATGACTTGTTAAGACGTTGCAAATGTTGTGATAGCACAAAATTTTTGTTTGTCAAGACGATTTACCGAGGCTGTAAAATCAAACTGTTATATTTTATTTGTAGCTGTTATATAAAAATCGGCAAGATATTGAACGGTTCAAAAGTGAATTTTTACGTCAATAAAAGTATTTAATCCAGTCTCTTCATATATAAAAGTAAATCTTTCTAAGTGTTGATTTAACGCTTATCAACAATCATTTTTTATAAACAAATATATACTCCTAAATTAACTTTCAAAGCAATGAAAATAGTGAACATTATAACTGTTGTGTAACAGAATGCAATTAGCATATTACTGTTACACAAATTAGTACAGTTTCTATGTTTTGACATACATTTGATGAAAATTGTACATAATTTATGTGAAAAAAATCACAACAAACATGCTACAATGACTATGAAAACGTTAACATAGCATTTCAAATTCACAACATTATACAGATGGAGGCGTTTAGTATGTTAGAAACAAATAAAAATCATGCAACAGCTTGGCAAGGATTTAAAAATGGAAGATGGAACAGACACGTAGATGTAAGAGAGTTTATCCAATTAAACTACACTCTTTATGAAGGTAATGATTCATTTTTAGCAGGACCAACAGAAGCAACTTCTAAACTTTGGGAACAAGTAATGCAGTTATCGAAAGAAGAACGTGAACGTGGCGGCATGTGGGATATGGACACGAAAGTAGCTTCAACAATCACATCTCATGATGCTGGTTATTTAGACAAAGATTTAGAAACAATTGTAGGTGTACAAACTGAAAAGCCATTCAAACGTTCAATGCAACCATTCGGTGGTATTCGTATGGCGAAAGCAGCTTGTGAAGCTTACGGTTACGAATTAGACGAAGAAACTGAAAAAATCTTTACAGATTATCGTAAAACACATAACCAAGGTGTATTCGATGCATATTCTAGAGAAATGTTGAACTGCCGTAAAGCAGGTGTAATCACTGGTTTACCTGATGCATACGGACGTGGACGTATTATCGGTGACTATCGTCGTGTAGCTTTATATGGTGTAGATTTCTTAATGGAAGAAAAAATGCACGACTTCAACACGATGTCTACAGAAATGTCAGAAGATGTAATTCGTTTACGTGAAGAATTATCAGAACAATATCGTGCATTAAAAGAATTAAAAGAACTTGGACAAAAATATGGTTTCGATTTAAGCCGTCCAGCAGAAAACTTCAAAGAAGCAGTTCAATGGTTATACTTAGCATACCTTGCTGCAATTAAAGAACAAAACGGTGCAGCAATGAGTTTAGGTCGTACATCAACATTCTTAGATATCTATGCTGAACGTGACCTTAAAGCAGGCGTTATTACTGAAAGCGAAGTTCAAGAAATTATTGACCACTTCATCATGAAATTACGTATTGTTAAATTTGCTCGTACACCTGATTACAATGAATTATTCTCTGGAGACCCAACTTGGGTAACTGAATCTATCGGTGGTGTAGGTATTGACGGACGTCCACTTGTTACGAAAAACTCATTCCGTTTCTTACACTCATTAGATAACTTAGGTCCAGCTCCAGAACCAAACTTAACAGTATTATGGTCAGTACGTTTACCTGACAACTTCAAAACATACTGTGCAAAAATGAGTATTAAAACAAGTTCTATCCAATATGAAAATGATGACATTATGCGTGAAAGCTATGGCGATGACTATGGTATCGCATGTTGTGTATCAGCGATGACAATTGGTAAACAAATGCAATTCTTCGGTGCACGTGCGAACTTAGCTAAAACATTACTTTACGCTATCAATGGTGGTAAAGATGAAAAATCTGGTGCACAAGTTGGTCCAAACTTCGAAGGTATTAACAGCGAAGTATTAGAATATGACGAAGTATTCAAGAAATTTGATCAAATGATGGATTGGCTAGCAGGTGTTTACATTAACTCATTAAATGTTATTCACTACATGCACGATAAATACAGCTATGAACGTATTGAAATGGCATTACATGATACAGAAATTGTACGTACAATGGCAACAGGTATCGCTGGTTTATCAGTAGCAGCTGACTCATTATCTGCAATTAAATATGCACAAGTTAAACCAATTCGTAACGAAGAAGGTCTTGTAGTAGACTTTGAAATCGAAGGCGACTTCCCTAAATACGGTAACAATGACGACCGTGTAGATGATATTGCAGTTGATTTAGTAGAACGCTTCATGACTAAATTACGTAGTCATAAAACATATCGTGATTCAGAACATACAATGAGTGTATTAACAATTACTTCAAACGTTGTATACGGTAAGAAAACTGGTAACACACCAGACGGACGTAAAGCTGGCGAACCATTTGCTCCAGGTGCAAACCCAATGCATGGCCGTGACCAAAAAGGTGCATTATCTTCATTAAGTTCTGTAGCTAAGATCCCTTACGATTGCTGTAAAGATGGTATTTCAAATACATTCAGTATCGTACCAAAATCATTAGGTAAAGAACCAGAAGATCAAAACCGTAACTTAACTAGTATGTTAGATGGTTACGCAATGCAATGTGGTCACCACTTAAATATTAACGTATTTAACCGTGAAACATTAATAGATGCAATGGAACATCCAGAAGAATATCCACAGTTAACAATCCGTGTATCTGGTTACGCTGTTAACTTCATTAAATTAACACGTGAACAACAATTAGATGTAATTTCTCGTACATTCCATGAAAGTATGTAACAAAATTTAAGGTGGGAGCACTATGCTTAAGGGACACTTACATTCTGTCGAAAGTTTAGGTACTGTCGATGGACCGGGATTAAGATATATATTATTTACACAAGGATGCTTACTTAGATGCTTGTATTGCCACAATCCAGATACTTGGAAAATTAGTGAGCCATCAAGAGAAGTCACAGTTGATGAAATGGTGAATGAAATATTACCATACAAACCATACTTTGATGCATCGGGTGGCGGTGTAACAGTCAGTGGTGGCGAACCATTGTTACAAATGCCATTCTTAGAAAAATTATTTGCAGAATTAAAAGAAAATGGTGTGCACACTTGCTTAGACACATCGGCTGGATGTGCTAATGATACAAAAGCATTTCAAAGGCATTTTGAAGAATTACAAAAACATACAGACTTGATATTATTAGATATAAAACATATTGATAATGACAAACATATTAGATTGACAGGAAAGCCTAATACACACATCCTTAACTTCGCGCGCAAACTGTCAGATATGAAACAACCTGTATGGATTCGACATGTCCTTGTGCCTGGTTATTCTGATGATAAAGACGATTTAATTAAACTAGGGGAATTTATTAATTCTCTTGATAACGTCGAAAAGTTTGAAATTCTGCCATATCATCAGTTAGGTGTTCATAAGTGGAAAACATTGGGCATTGCATATGAATTAGAAGATGTCGAAGCGCCCGATGATGAAGCTGTTAAAGCAGCCTACCGTTATGTTAACTTCAAAGGGAAAATTCCCGTTGAATTATAAATACAATTCAGACCGAAAAGAAAGCATATGCAACTTCAAGAGTGAAGGGGCATATGCTTCTTTTTCAATTGAGTATTGAGTATTAGCAAGACGTAGTAAGTATATGAGACAACTTCTACAATGGTTGAAGGAAGACGTTTTTGTAAGTAGCTATGCTGATAAAGAATGTGATGTCTTGTTAAAGGTGGGGTTCCAATATCATCATTTAGCTGATGTTGAATGGGTTATTATTTGCTACTTGCATATGAATATGAGTCTTTTCAAATTTTTATTGACCCTGAGTAATGAAAAATATTAAGATGAAACTTAATATTAAAGCAATGCGGAGCGTGATTATGAAGAGAATTAGTAAAGATATATGGGCAGTATTTAAATTACTGTATCAAAATAAAGGGCGTTTTAGCATTAATGCCTTACTATTGCAGTTAATCATGATTTTTATTAGTAGTACATACTTAATTTTACTATTTAATATGATGTTAAAAGTAGCTGGGCAAAGCCAACTTACGATTAACAATTGGACGGAAATCGTTAGTCATCCCGCCAGTGTGATACTTCTTATTATATTCATATTAAGTGTTGCCTTTCTGATTTATGTAGAGTTTTCATTGTTAGTTTATATGGTTTATGCCGGCTTTGATCGACAGATTATTACATTTAAATCCATTTTTAAAAATGCCTTTGTAAATGTGCGTAAACTCATAGGTGTACCAGTTATTTTCTTTGTCATTTATTTAATGTTAATGATACCCATTGCCAACCTAGGACTAAGTTCAGTATTAACAAAAAATATTTACATACCTAAATTTTTAACGGAAGAACTTATGAAAACGACGAAAGGTATAATCATTTACGGTACCTTTATGATTGCTGTATTTATATTAAATTTTAAATTAATATTTACTCTACCGTTAACGATTTTAAACCGCCAGTCGTTATTTAAAAATATGAGACTAAGTTGGCAAATTACGAAGCGAAATAAGTTTCGGCTTGTTATAGAAATAGTTATATTAGAACTCATCATTGGTGCGATTTTAACATTAATTATTTCAGGAGCAACATATCTTGCTATTTGTGTAGATGAAGAAGGAGATAAGTTTTTAGTCTCATCAATTTTATTTGTTGTATTGAAAAGCGCATTGTTCTTCTATTATTTATTTACGAAATTATCATTAATCAGTGTGTTAGTACTGCACTTAAAACAAGAGAATGTATTAGACCAACCGGGCTTAGAATTTAAATATCCAAAACCGAAACGGAAGTCTAGGTTCTTTATAATTTCAATGGTGCTTGCAGTGACATGTTTTATCGGTTATAACATGTACTTACTTTACAATAATACTATCAATACAAATATCTCCATTATTGGCCATCGTGGTTTCGAAGATAAAGGCGTTGAAAATTCTATTCCGTCATTGAAAGCTGCTGCAAAAGCGAATGTCGAATACGTTGAGTTAGATACAATTATGACGAAAGATAAACAATTTGTTGTTAGTCATGATAACAATTTGAAACGTTTAACAGGTGTTAATAAAAATATTTCTGAATCTAATTTCAAAGATATCGTCGGTTTGAAAATGCGTCAAAATGGACATGAAGCAAAATTTGTATCCTTAGACGAATTTATTGAAACGGCTAAACAATCAAATGTGAAGCTACTAGTAGAGTTAAAGCCACATGGTAAAGAACCAGCAGATTATACACAACGTGTTATTGATATTTTGAAAAAGCATGGTGTTGAACATCAATATCGTGTGATGTCTTTGGATTATGATGTGATGACTAAGTTGAAAAAAGAAGCGCCATATCTCAAGTGTGGTTATATCATTCCGTTGCAGTTTGGTCATTTTAAAGAAACATCATTAGATTTCTTTGTCATCGAAGATTTTTCTTATTCGCCAAGACTTGTTAATCAAGCGCACTTGGAAAATAAAGAAGTCTATACTTGGACTATTAACGGCGAAGAAGATTTAACGAAATACTTACAAACCAATGTTGATGGTATTATCACAGATGACCCAGCATTAGCTGATCAGATTAAAGAAGAAAAGAAAGACGAAACATACTTCGATCGTTCTATAAGAATTTTGTTTGAATAATATAAACAAAGACCTCTAAAGTTATCAAGATGATACCTTCAGAGGTCTTTTTAATGTTGCCATCTATGGGATAGGCAATCGTTTCATTCGTTTATATTCATATGACAAGTATTTGTATGGCAATTTGGCGTCACAAACACTTACATGATTTATTGGTGAATTATTAATTGTTTTGTGAATGCAAAGGGTTAGAAATTGAATTGTAAATACTTTCTAATCTTTGTTTCGCTTTAGTCATTTGATCCAAATTTTTAGTGCGTATAGCGGATTTTGCAATATAGTGCGCAGCTAAAATATCGCGTTTTTGAAACGCATCTAAATTTAGGTACGATAATTTATTTAAGTCAGTGTTTGCTATTAATTCATGTAATTGATCTACAAGCGCTTGATGTTGATACGTATGTGATGTAGTTTCAGATTTGCTTGCTAATTTAATACCAGTCGTATCAAGGAGCGCCGCTTTAATACCAGCAACTAAATATGTTTTGATTTTCATTTGTGTTGTCATGCTTTGTTACTCCTTTGATGTACATTAATCAAAAAAATTATACACTATTGTATATTGCAAAGCTAATTAACTATAACAAAAAGATAGTTAATGCTTTGTTTATTCTAGTTAATATATAGTTAATGTCTTTTAATATTTTGTTTCTTTAATGTAGATTGGGCAATTACATTTTGGAGGAATTAAAAAATTATGAAAAAGCAAATAATTTCGCTAGGCGCATTAGCAGTTGCATCTAGCTTATTTACATGGGATAACAAAGCAGATGCGATAGTAACAAAGGATTATAGTGGGAAATCACAAGTTAATGCTGGGAGTAAAAATGGGACATTAATAGATAGCAGATATTTAAATTCAGCTCTATATTATTTGGAAGACTATATAATTTATGCTATAGGATTAACTAATAAATATGAATATGGAGATAATATTTATAAAGAAGCTAAAGATAGGTTGTTGGAAAAGGTATTAAGGGAAGATCAATATCTTTTGGAGAGAAAGAAATCTCAATATGAAGATTATAAACAATGGTATGCAAATTATAAAAAAGAAAATCCTCGTACAGATTTAAAAATGGCTAATTTTCATAAATATAATTTAGAAGAACTTTCGATGAAAGAATACAATGAACTACAGGATGCATTAAAGAGAGCACTGGATGATTTTCACAGAGAAGTTAAAGATATTAAGGATAAGAATTCAGACTTGAAAACTTTTAATGCAGCAGAAGAAGATAAAGCAACTAAGGAAGTATACGATCTCGTATCTGAAATTGATACATTAGTTGTATCATATTATGGTGATAAGGATTATGGGGAGCACGCGAAAGAGTTACGAGCAAAACTGGACTTAATCCTTGGAGATACAGACAATCCACATAAAATTACAAATGAACGTATTAAAAAAGAAATGATTGATGACTTAAATTCAATTATTGATGATTTCTTTATGGAAACTAAACAAAATAGACCGAAATCTATAACGAAATATAATCCTACAACACATAACTATAAAACAAATAGTGATAATAAACCTAATTTTGATAAATTAGTTGAAGAAACGAAAAAAGCAGTTAAAGAAGCAGATGATTCTTGGAAAAAGAAAACTGTCAAAAAATACGGAGAAACTGAAACAAAATCGCCAGTAGTAAAAGAAGAGAAGAAAGTTGAAGAACCTCAAGCACCTAAAGTTGATAACCAACAAGAGGTTAAAACTACGGCTGGTAAAGCTGAAGAAACAACACAACCAGTTGCACAACCATTAGTTAAAATTCCACAGGGCACAATTACAGGTGAAATTGTAAAAGGTCCGGAATATCCAACGATGGAAAATAAAACGGTACAAGGTGAAATCGTTCAAGGTCCCGATTTTCTAACAATGGAACAAAGCGGCCCATCATTAAGCAATAATTATACAAACCCACCGTTAACGAACCCTATTTTAGAAGGTCTTGAAGGTAGCTCATCTAAACTTGAAATAAAACCACAAGGTACTGAATCAACGTTAAAAGGTACTCAAGGAGAATCAAGTGATATTGAAGTTAAACCTCAAGCAACTGAAACAACAGAAGCTTCTCAATATGGTCCGAGACCGCAATTTAACAAAACACCTAAATATGTTAAATATAGAGATGCTGGTACAGGTATCCGTGAATACAACGATGGAACATTTGGATATGAAGCGAGACCAAGATTCAATAAGCCATCAGAAACAAATGCATATAACGTAACAACACATGCAAATGGTCAAGTATCATACGGAGCTCGTCCGACACAAAACAAGCCAAGCAAAACAAACGCATATAACGTAACAACACATGGAAACGGCCAAGTATCATATGGCGCTCGCCCAACACAAAACAAGCCAAGCAAAACAAATGCATACAACGTAACAACACATGCAAACGGTCAAGTGTCATACGGAGCTCGCCCGACATACAAGAAGCCAAGTAAAACAAATGCATACAATGTAACAACACATGCAGATGGTACTGCGACATATGGGCCTAGAGTAACAAAATAAGTTTGTAACTCTATCCAAAGACATACAGTCAATACAAAACATTACGTATCTTTACAACAGTAATCATGCATTCTATGATGCTTCTAACTGAATTAAAGCATCGAACAATCGGAAGCATATTTCTAAATTATTTATTCATTATAGTCTTAAACATAACATGACCTAATATATTACTAACCTATTAAAATAAACCACGCACATCTAAGTGATATACGACAATCACAGCAATAATAATTGCTTTAGAAAGTCGTGCCGAACTGGAACTTACAAGTCTAGTTCGAACACACACTGATGTGAGTGGTTTTCTTTATTTTAAACATGAACAATCAGATAAGTTACTAGCATTAGCAAATATTATTAAATCAAAGGGCTTCGATTCATAAAATTTAAAACAATGATTAAAATTAGACGTGTAAATGTTAAATTCTAAAACGGAAATAACCACCATCCCATTAAACCACTTTTTTGTTCAATCACTATATTTCACACAGCTTCATTAATAAAACGAAATTGCTTCAACCCGCTTCAACTTCAACTGGCTTCAACTTCAGCCTACTTCATTCAATAACAAAACGAATCCGCTTCATCCAAAATCAACCATTCTAACGCACATATTCAAATATAGCAGCTGCACCCATGCCGACACCAATACACATCGTAACCATGCCGTAACGGCTATCGGGACGTCTACCCATTTCATTAAGTAAACGCGCGGTTAACATTGCGCCTGTAGCACCTAATGGATGACCTAAAGCAATAGCGCCACCATTCACATTCGTACGTGATATATCTAGACCTACTTCTTTAATAGATGCAATCGTTTGAGAAGCAAATGCTTCGTTCAATTCGATCAAATCAATGTCTTCAACAGATAGATTGCTGAGTGACAATACTTCAGGAATCGCATATGCAGGCCCAATACCCATAATTTTCGGGTCAACGCCTACTGCCTTAAAACCAACGAATCGTGCAATAGGTGTCACGCCGAGTTCTTTCACTTTATCTCCAGACATTAAAACTACAAATCCTGCACCATCAGAAAGTGGGGCAGATGTTCCTGCAGTCACAGTGCCGTCAGCTTTAAATACTGTACGTAATTTGGCTAATGCCTCCATCGTGGTGTCAGGGCGTATAAATTCATCTTGGTCAAAGATATTTGTGTGTACTTTTGGTCCTGCGTTTGTATATTCAACTGAGTTTACTTGTATTGGAATAATTTCATCTTTGAACCGACCATCACGTTGTGCGTCATAGGCACGTTGATGACTTCTGACAGCATAAGCATCTTGATCTTCACGTGATACGTCAAATTGGGATGCTACATTTTCAGCAGTTAAACCCATAGGATATGACGCACCTATATCATCATATTGTAAGGTTGGATTGTTTGTGGGCTCGTTGCCACCCATTGGTACGGCACTCATCAATTCAACGCCACCAGCTACAAGTATATCTCCTTGACCAGCCATAATTTGATTGGCTGCAATCGCGATGGTTTGTAATCCTGATGAGCAGTAGCGATTCACTGTTTGACCCGGTACCGTGTCAGATAATCCCGCACGCAATGCAATCGTTCGTGCAATGTTTTGGCCTTGTAATCCTTCTGGAAAAGCCGTACCAACAATGACATCTTCAATCATATTCTTATTGAATTTTCCGTCAATACGTTTCAATACGCCTTGTAATACTTTGGCTGCGACATCATCAGGTCTTTCGTGGAATAATGCGCCTTGCTTTGCTTTCGCTGCGGCTGAACGCCCATAAGCTACAATGTATGCTTCTTGCATGGTTATCATCCTCTCTTAATGACTATCTTTTAATTACGTAATGGCTTACCAGTTTTTAACATATGTGCAATTCTTTCATATGATTTTTTAGATTTTAGTAAGTCAATAAAGCCAATTTTCTCCAACGATTGAATGTAACGTTGATTGATAAATGTATTTCTTGGTAAATCACCACCCGCTAAAATTGTGGCGATATTTAAGGCAATATGATAATCATGGTCGCTAATAAAATGACCCCGTCTTTGCGCATCTAATTGTCCTTGGATCAATGCTTTGAAGTCTTCACCTAAAGCGATATATTGATGTCTAGGATTCGGAATATAGTTTGTTTCTGCTTCATATTTCGCACGTTTGAGCGCAACTTCGACACGTTGTGCTGTATTGAAAATAATCGTATCTGTATCACGTAAATAACCATAACGACGTGCCTCAAAGGCATTTGTAGAGACTTTCGCAAATGCGATATTCGTCAGTACTTTTGTCATGGAAGTTTGTTTGTCATCAAACTTATGCGATGTGCGTAATATGCGATCAGCCATTTCTGCAAGGCCACCGCCACTCGGTAATAAGCCAACACCTGCTTCAACAAGACCGATATATGTTTCACTTGCAGCGACAACAATAGGTGAGTAAAGTACAAGCTCACAGCCACCGCCTAAGGCACGACCTTGAACAGCTGTGACTACTGGTTTCAAACTATACTTCAAACGATTAAAGCTATAATGTAATTTATCAATTGATTGTGCAACGACATCATCTACAAGACCGTCTTCATGCGCCTTTTTCATTAAGAAAAGGTTAGCACCCACACTGAAATTGTTACCATCTGCATAAATAACCATACTTGTGTAATGGTCATTTTCCAGTAAATCAATCGCATCAACTAACGCATCGTTGAATTCATCGGTAATGACATTATTTTTACTTTGTAATTTCAGTAACAGTTGATCATCATGAGTTACGGAAAGTTTGGCATCACCTTTATCCCAAAGTTCATCTTTTACGAAGTGAGAAATAGGTGTTGCATATTCAATGGTCTCATCTTGTTTATAAAAGCCACCATCTAAATCACTAATCCATTGTGGTAAGTCTCCAAGTTCGTCTTCCATACGTGTTTTAACACGTTCGTATCCCATTGCATCCCATAATTGGAATGGACCAAGTTTCCAGTTGAACCCCCAGACAAGCGCACGGTCTATGTCTCGGAAATCATCGGTAGCTTTAGGTACATTGATAGCAGAGTAATAGAAATTATTACGTAATGTCTCCCATAAAAATAGTCCCGCTTCGTCTTGCGCATTGAATATGGTATCAAGGTTATGCACTAAGTCTTTATTAAATTCATTTAAAATTGGTAATTGTGGTTGCGATACAGGTACATAATCTTGTTTTTCAACATCGTAAACAAGTCGAGCTTTAGTTTCTTTATCCTTTTTGTAAAATCCTTGTTTCGTTTTACGTCCGAGTGCGCCATTGTCAAACAACGTATTTACAATTTTGACATCATGAAAATAAGGTGTTTCTTCAGGTACTTGTTGCATGCCTTTAATTACAGACACTGCAATATCTAAACCGACTAGGTCAGATAGCGCATATGTACCTGTTTTAGGACGACCAATCGCTTGCCCAGTTAAAGCATCCACATCTACAATGCTTATCTTGTGTTGCTCGGCGCGATACATAATATCATTCATTGTTTGCGTGCCGACTCTATTTGCGACAAAGCCAGGCACATCATTGACGACAATGACACCTTTACCTAACACATTTTGCGCGAAATTTTTTACATCTAATATAATAGATTCCTTCGTGTGTGACGTAGGTATTAACTCCACTAATTTCATAATACGTGGTGGGTTAAAGAAATGTAGACCAAAGAATCGTTCTTGATCCTTCTCGTTAAATGCTTGAGCAATCGCATTAATTGGAATACCTGATGTATTTGTAGCGAATAAAGCATCTTCTTTAGCATGTTGTAGAACTTGTTGCCAAACAGCATGCTTAATTTCAATATCTTCTTTGACTGCTTCGATATATAAATCAGCATCATCATTTACCAAGTCATCATCAAAATTACCATATGTTAAATGACTCGCTAGATTTAAGTCGAATAGTAGCGGCCGTTTCTTATCTGTAATTTTATCGTAAGATTTTTTCGCAATGAGATTTGGATCGTTTTTGTCCACTACAATATCTAATAGTTTTACTTTAAGTCCAGCATTCACAAAAAGTGCTGCCAGTTGAGCGCCCATTGTGCCTGCGCCAAGAACGGTTACTTTATTAATTGTCATAGTGATTCCTCCAATTTAGTTGAGGATAAGATAACCATTAAGATAATTGGAATAACGTTGCTATTTTATAAAATTAATTAAGTATCTTTGACAGTCATCTTAGCCTCTTATTTAAGGAAAAAGCTTTATGCTTAAAATAAGTCTTTTTTAGTGAAATTAATGCATCTCATATAATTATTTGCTATTTATACGAAAGCAGAATCTCCAGTCAAAGCGCGTCCAATTACTAAGGCATTAATTTCATGTGTACCTTCGTACGTGTAAATCGCTTCTGCATCAGAGAAGAAACGTGCAATATCATAATCGTCAGCTAGTATGCCATTACCACCTGTAATACCGCGGCCCATAGCTACTGTCTCACGCAAACGTAAGGCATTCATCATCTTCGCCGTTGAAGTTGCAACCTCGTCATATTCACCATGTGCTTGCATATTAGCTAATTGAGCACATGTTGCCATTGCTTGAGCTAAATTACCTTGCATCATTGCTAGCTTTTCTTGTATTAACTGATATTTACTAATTGGTTTGCCGAATTGCTTACGCTCAGTGACATAATCTAATGTGGCACGTAAAGCGCCAGCCATACCACCTGTAGCCATATAAGCAACGCCTGCTCTCGTTGAATAAAGAATTTTGGCAATATCTTTAAAGCTTGTTATGTTTTGTAAGCGATCCGCTTCATCTACTTTGACATTAGTTAATTTAATTAGGGCGTTAGGAACAATGCGAAGTGCGATTTTATTATCAATGACTTCAATATCGACGCCATCTTGTTCTGGTCTGACTACAAAGCAATGGGGTTTGCCAGTTTCTTTATTTACTGCGAATACTGGAATGACATCAGATACATGTGCACCACCAATCCATTTCTTTTCACCATTGATAACCCAAGTATCGCCTTGGCGTTCAGCGACTGTTTCAAGACCTCCCGCAACGTCCGAACCGTGTTCTGGTTCAGTTAAAGCAAAGCATGTACGCAGTTCATGTGACTGTAATTTAGGTACATATTTCGCAATTTGTTCTTTGCTACCTCCGAAATAGAAAGTGTTATGCCCTAAACCTTGGTGAACACCGAGTAGGGTAGCTAAGGAAATATCAAATCGCGCGAGTAGGTAAGACATGAAAAACTGAAATAGTTGACTAGGCATTTTGGCGTTTGGACGATCCTTGTAAAGTAATGGATTGTTAAAATAATTTAATTCTCCCAGATCTTTAAAATAGTCCTCGGGTACAGTAGCGTCTATCCAATGTTGATTAATATTTTCACGGTACTTACTTTCTAGCAATGAATCTACTTGTTGTAAAAATTCGACTTCACCGTCTGTTAAACCTTTAGCAATACTAAGTACATCTTCAGGAAATAATGTTTTTAAGACCGTTTCTTTTTCAAATGTCATATAAATTCCTCCTAAAAATAATATGAATACTAATGTGAAATGCATTTAATTCAAAAACAACACGCTTTATTTGTAAACGCTTACACTAAATGTCAAAAATTTTTATCACCTTTAAAGTGTTTGCGAGACTTTGTCATTCATCATTTGTCGAATCGCAAGTTTATCTGGTTTCTGCGTACTGTTTAACGGCATATGTGTCACTGGTACATACATTCTTGGGACTTTATAACCTGCTAAACGACTTCGCATATGTTGATTTAAAATTTCAGCGTAATGAGGTTCATCTTCGCGAAGTATAATGGCTGCAGCAATTGATTCACCATATTTTGGATGATCATAGCCAACGACCACACACCGGTCTACTAGTGGATGCTCAGCTAAAGCATTTTCGACTTCGGATGGTAAGACATTTTCGCCACCAGTTATGATTAATTCTTTTTTGCGGTCAATAATAAATATATCGCCATCGTTGTCCATCTTCGCTAAGTCACCAGTTAATAAATATCGACCATGAAATGCTTTGGCAGTCTCTGCTGGTTTATTCCAATATCCTGGCGTGACATTTTTAGCCTTAATTGCAAGTTCGCCAATCTCACCAGTAGGTACTTCCTCACCGTTATCATCAAGGATACGTGCATCAACGAACATGACTGCTTTACCAATACTCATTGGCTTACGTTTTGAATTTTCCGGTGTATTAACAAGTACAAGAGGTGCTTCAGTTAAACCATAGCCGTTAATAATGTTTATGCCATATTGTTTAAAAGCTGCTTGGATACTTGGTAATGGTTGTGAACCACCTTGGATGATATAATCCATAGCTCTAAAATTTTCAGGATTAAAATTACTAGCACGTAGCGTACTATAATACATTGTCGGAATCATGATAATAAATGTAGGGTGATATTGTGCAATCATGTCATTCAATTCTTCGCCGTTAAAGTAACGTTGAAGAATAAGTGTGCCACCTGACATTAATACTGGTAATACAGTATCGTTAAACCCTAAAACATGGAACATTGGTGTTGATACAATCGTAATATAGTTTGAATTGAACTTATACGTCAGCTCTAAGTTTGCACCGTTATGAACAAATGATTCATATGAGAACATCACACCTTTAGGTGATCCGGTTGTACCACTTGTATAAATTAATGCTGCAAGATCTTGTGGTTCAACAGGTGTTGCTTGAAAAGGTTGGTGATAATCTGGATTTACGATTTCATCATATTGCGCCACATCAATATCCATATGCAATAAGTTTTGGTCAATATCGGTGAGTGAACTTAAATGTTTTTCAGCATAGAAGAGCAGTTTTAATTGTGCATCTTCCACAATGGCTGCAATTTCTTTTGGGTTAAGCCGCCAATTCAATGGTAAAAAAACCGCACCTGTTTTAAAACAAGCAAACAATAAATCTAATATTGCAATATCATTTGGCGCAAAAATACCGATAACATCGCCTTTTTTAACACCTTGAGATGTTAAATAATGTGCCATATTATCAGCGCGTGCATTGAGTTGTTGGTATGTCCAAGATGTTTGTTTTGCGTGATCAATAACGGCAGGCTTGTCATCATCGAAGTCTGAACGCGTTTTTATCCAATCGAAATTCATTAGTATACCCCCTTTAGCTTCACTTTCATACTTTATGAATTGATTGTTTAAGTTGTCCCCATTTTTCTTTGTAAATGCTGGTATCAATTAATTTTAAATGATCAGCAATAATTGGTTTAAAAGCCATTTGATTCAAAATATCTTTATGCAAATCAAGACCTGGTGCAATTTCAATTAGTTTCAAGCCTTGATTGGTGAGTTCGAATACTGCACGATCAGTAACAAAATAGATTTCTTGCTCGAGTGATTGTGAATATTGTGCATTAAAGTCGATATGGCTCACATCTGATACAAATTTCTGGTTTTGTCCTTCAGTTTCAATGTTTAATCGTTGATTATGGCATGAGACATGACTGCCAGCTACAAAAGTACCTGAAAAGATAATTTTATTTACAGATTGCGTAATGTCTATAAAGCCACCACATCCATTTAGTCGGTCATTGAAGTAAGACACGTTGACATTGCCGTATTGATCAACCTCAGCAAAGCTAAGATAGGCAACTGATACACCATTGTTATAAATAAAATCCCATGCTCGATCATGAGGCATGCGCACATCTGCATTGTAATTCATACCAAAATGTTCACGACTCCCAACGAATCCACCGAAAATGCCAACATCTAAAATCGGTTGCACATCATGTTCAACACATTCTTCATGCAATAAATTAGAGAGTTCATTATTGATGCCATAACCGATGCTAATTGTATCGCCATAAGTTAAAAACTGAGCAGCACGTCGGAGAATCAATTTGCGACTATTAAAAGGTAATGCGGGTTCAGGTATTCCATCAATTCGTTCTTCTCCAGACAAGGCTGGTAAATAATGACTTTGAATTACTTGGCGGTGATTCTTTTCATCTTCTGTGACGTATACATAATCGACAAGATTTCCTGGGATAACAACTTCATTCGGTTTTAGTTGATAGTCGTCAACTAAAGCTTTAACTTGTACAATAACTTTCCCATGATTGGCTTTCGCGTTTAATGCGACATGATAACACTCGCTCAAGTACGCTTCTTGAGTTAAATAAATGTTACCTTGTTGATCTGCGTATGTTCCTCTCAGTAGTGCCACATCAACGCTAGGGAATGTGTAATGTAAGTATGTTTCATCGTTGATGGTTACTAATGAAACTAAATCATCCGTTGTTCGTGTATTTACTTTACCGCCACCGTATCTAGGATCAACAGCTGTGTTTAATCCGATTTTAGTAATAACTCCAGGTAATAATTGATTACTCTGACGATAATGAGTTGCAATGATACCTTGTGGTAAAAAATAAGCTTCAATGTCATTATTTTTCATTGCTTGTGCCGTTTTGGAAGAAGCCGTTAAAATACTCATAATGACACGTTTAATCATGCGACGTTCTATAAAATCATCTAAATCCGGTGCGGCACCTAAACTATGAATATCATTCGCTAATATAAACGTTAAATCATTGGGCGTATGATATGTGTCATGTTGCGCTAACACAGCACGTAGAACTTCGGCGGGTAAGTTGGCTACAGCTAATGCTGGTAAACCAATCACATCACCATCTTTAATGATATGTTGTAAGTCGTGCCATGTGATTTGTTTCAAGCAAGTCACCTCCATCACATTTGATAAAATATAGCGTTTTTACACTTTGTGTAAACCCTTACAAGAAATATAACATAACGACGTTTAAAATCAATTAGAAATATCTTTTTATTCTGATAATAGACACAGTATAGACACATTTTGACGGTCGATAACAATTGTAATATCAAGGGTTTGTAATGAATTGAATATCATTAAAATACTTATATAAAAATATTGTTCGGAATATAAAAAGTTAAATAGGTTTTGATTTTTAAATATGAAATACAAAGTGCCCAATCGAACAAAGTATTTATATTAAAATATGGAAAATCCATCAATATTAAATTAAAATAGTTTTATTATGAAAAGTGAAAGTAGGTAAGTCTATGGAAGGTCTTAATCATCGAAGAAATACAGAAAAAGAAGAGACAACACAAACGCAATCAGTTGCACCTAATACAGGTGAAGAGGGGATGTCATCAGCAAGTACACAATCAACTAAGACGTCCGACATACATAATGAATCTATCGATAAACAAATGGAAGCTAAAGCGCATGAAACAGCGCAAAATACAGATTTAAAAAACGAAGCAAGAAGTTTATTTGATAATGCAACCAAATCAATCGGTAGACTAGCGGGCAATGATGAAAGCTTAAATCTTAATTTAAAAGATATGCTTTCTGAAGTATTTAAGCCGCATACTAAAAACGAAGCAGATGAAATATTTATAGCGGGTACTGCTAAAACTACGCCAGCAATTTGTGACATATCAGAAGAATGGGGGAAGCCATGGCTCTTTTCTCGAGTATTCATCGCTTTCACAGTAACATTTATTGGATTATGGGTCATGGCAGCAATTTTTAATAACACTAACGCGATTCCGGGTCTCATTTTTATAGGGGCTTTAACAGTACCATTATCGGGTTTGTTCTTCTTTTATGAATCAAATGCGTTTAAAAATATTAGCATTTTTGAAGTTATTATCATGTTCTTTATTGGCGGCGTATTTTCATTACTAAGTACGATGGTATTATATAGATTTGTCGTTTTTAGTGATCAATTCGAAAGGTTTGGTTCTTTAACATTTTTCGATGCATTTTTAGTAGGATTAGTTGAAGAAACTGGAAAAGCACTCATTATTGTTTATTTCGTCAATAAATTGAAAACAAATAAGATTTTGAATGGATTATTAATCGGTGCTGCTATTGGTGCAGGGTTCGCAGTTTTTGAATCAGCAGGTTATATTTTGAATTTCGCTTTAGGAGAAAATGTCCCATTATTAGATATTGTCTTCACACGTGCGTGGACTGCGATTGGTGGTCATTTAGTTTGGTCAGCGATTGTTGGTGCTGCAATAGTTATTGCGAAAGAACAGCATGGCTTTGAATTCAAAGATATTTTTGATAAACGCTTTTTAATATTCTTTTTATCAGCCGTTGTTTTACATGGCATTTGGGATACATCTTTAACTGTACTTGGCAGTGATACGTTGAAAATATTTATTTTAATCGTTATTGTGTGGATACTTGTATTCATTTTAATGGGGGCAGGTTTAAAACAAGTGAATTTACTGCAGAAAGAATTTAAAGAACAACAGAAAAAAGTAGACGAATAATAATTAAAGCTTATGTTGCTCATATGTTTGTGACATAAGCTATTTTTATAATTTGTCTTTAAAAGAGTGGAATAGGAATACTTTTTGGAGTTAAAAAAGTGTTTCACGTTAAACAAATAGTGACAATTAGATTTATATAAAATGAACATGATTCACTGAAAGTATGTAATAATCATTTTATTGAAATTCATCAAACAGAAATTAATACAATCATATAAGCAAATTAAACCACGCCATAATCATATTGGATGACTTCGGCGTGGTTTTTATAGTTGAAGCAGGGCTGAGACATAAATCAATGTCCCACACTCCCTTATCGTTCAATCGTTGTTCGATAATCGATTAAATAGATACCTTCAGGTGTTACTTTATAATTTTTAACCTTAGAGTTAGCAGCGACTATTTGATCGTTGTAAGCAATATAACTGTTTGGTACATCTCGACTTGATAATTTAATAATATCATTAGAAATATTGTGACGTTCCTTAACATCTACAGTATGATTCAATTGATTAATTAAATCATCGACGTTGCTATTATTGTAGTCTCCTTTATTAATAGCACCATCTTTTTTATATGCTTGATTAAAGAAATAACCTGTATCTCCACGAGGAATTGTTCCGAAACTATACATCGTTGCATCCCATGCAGAACGGTCTTTTAAGTAACCTTCTATGTCATCAACACTTTTAATGTCGATTTCAATATTTGCTTTTTTAGCATCTGATTGTAATACTTGCGCAATTTTCGATAGCTCTGGACGACCGTCATACGTAATTAACTTAATTTTTAAAGGGTGTTCTTTTGTATAACCATCTTTAGCTAATAACATTTTTGCTTGTTCGATATTTTGTTTGGTTAACTTAGGTTCTTTAATATATGGAATTTTATCATTAAATGGACTCGTTGCAGGTTTCGCATAACCTTGATAAATATGATCTGCAATACCTTGTCTATCAATGATATGATCTAATGCTTCACGAACGGATTTAGTCATTTTTTTATTAGTATGATTATACATAAGTAAAGAAGTTCTAAATCCAGATTCTTTTGACACTTTTAAATTTTGATTATTTTCTATGTCTTGAACTTTATTAACTGGGACATCAGTTATTAAATCATCTTTTTGAGATTCTAAATTTCTGACGCGATTATTGCCGTCTTCTTGGTACGTCACAGTAATATGATCAAGTTTCGGTTTACCTTGCCAATAGTCCTTAAAATTCGACAATGATATTTTTCGAGATTGCTTATAATCTTTTATTTGGTAAGGGCCTGTACCAACAGGAGTTTGATTAACATCTGATTTAGCATCTGTATCATAAATTGCCATAAAAGGATTAGCTAATTCAGATACAAGTTCAGGGTAAGCGGAGTTGGTTTTAATTGTCAGTTTTTGACCTTTAGCGGTAATTGATGATATTGGTAATGAATATTTGACCAAGTCGCTTTTTTTCATGCTATTTTCAAGGCTAGATTTCACTTTTTCTGCAGTCAATTTTTGACCGTTTTGAAATTTAATATTATCTTTTAATTCTATATCTAACGTTGTATCATTTGGTTGATGATACGATTTCACTAATGCTTTTTCTATTTTTCCTTGATCATTTGTTTTAAATAATGATTCTGCAGCACCAATCTTAACTGGTACATCTGTTTCATAAGGTGCAATAGACTTTGTTTTTAACGGTAACGAAATATTTAAGTCTTTGCCAGATGAATGCATTGAGCCACATCCTGATAACACTAATACTGCTGAAAATATAGTTGCTAGTCTTTTAAACTTCATTTCATTAACACTCTCTTTCTAATTACTATGTAAAACCCAACAATTAATATTTTAAAACTTTATTTTGTTAAAGTAAAATGTTGTTCAAGTTTAGTAATTATTAAAGTTCAATTAATTGTAGTAATTATGCTTTTTAAAAATAAATATTAGAAATGAAGTTAGCGACATTTATAGTGATTCACGATAAACATATATAACTAAGTATTGAGCAACTGCTGTAGTACTACAGCTTGGTTATGTTTAGTATCTTTTGCTGCATATAACAATAGAACATGATTATGCTGATTTACAATATCCTTTAATTTTTCAAAAGCATCTTTTTGCGCATCCTGATCACGTAATTCTTTTTCATATTTTTCTTTAAAAGCTCCAAAAAGTTTAGGATCATGTTGGAACCATTGTCGCAACTCAGTAGAAGGGGCAATGTCTTTTAACCAATAATCTAGGTTAGCAGTTCTTTTCGAAATACCTCTCGGCCAGACTCTATCGACTAGGATACGAATAGCGTCGGTATTATCTTTATTGTCATAAATCCGTCCAATATCTACGGTCATCTTGTGAACTCCTTTCTTATGAAATTCAGTGAGCATACATCAATGCATGTTGTGGTGGGACGACCAAATAAATTTTGCGAAAATATCATCTCTGTCCTACTCCCAATTAAAAAACAGCCATGACAAAGTAAAGTCATAGCTGTTTTGGTATAGATGTCATTTATTTTTACGTTTAGTTAAATACTTCAAACCAACTGCAAAGACCGTGTACCCGGCTATGGTTTGTATCAATGTTTTAATTAAATTATTATTTTTAACAATAATATTTGCAGTAACAATACTTACGAAATATAATGCAAATACTTTTACGTAACGTTGATTAAGTTTCATATGAGCACTAAACCTCTTTTCTCAGTTATACTGCAACGCTTAGTCTTGGAATAAATGTTTCGTAGTGTACGCGATCCATATCGTAATTTAAAGATTTAAGTGCTTCGATCATAGATTGTAAGAATTTTGTACCACCACAGATATAAATTTCAGGTTTATTTGCTAAAAATACTTGTAATTCTTCAGCACCAATATAGCCTTGTTTATCTTTTAAGTGTGTATATAATTTAGCGTTGTCATGATGGCTTGCGATACTGTTGAAGTTGTCTTTGAAAGGTAAATGTTGTTCATTTTCAGCAACTTGAACCATCTGTGTATCTAAACCTTTGGCAGAGGCAGCTTCATACATAGCTACTAAAGGTGTAACACCAATACCTGAACCTAAGAAAAGTTGTGGTTCAGTCGTATTCTCTAATACGAATCCACCTACAGGCGCAGCTAAATTAATCATATCGCCTTCTTTAATCTCATCGTGTAAAATTGTTGAAACTTCGCCTTCATGTTCTGTTGTGACATCACGTTTAACGCCAAAAGTTAAATGGTTTTTTTCACCTGATACGATAGAATAGTGACGTTTAGCTCTATATGGAAGTTTATCACTAGAAACATCAACTGTGATGTATTGGCCTGGTGTAAATTCACTAAAGTCATATTCTTCAGTTTCAACTGTAAATGATTTAATGTCTTCAGATTCTTGTTTAATATTGGTAATTTTGAATGGTTTAAAACCAATCCACATCATTTGATCATAAATTTCTTTTTCAATTTGGATGAACACATCCGCAATAACGCCATATGCTTTTGCCCAAGCTTGAATGACAGGGTCATTTTCTTCTAATCCTGTCACGTCTTGAATGGCTTTTAATAAATTTTTCCCCACAATTGGATAATGTTCAGCATAAACTTGTAGTGCGCAGTGTTTATATGCGACTGGCATAATGACTGGTTTAATAACACTTAAGTTATCGATATTAACCGCTGCGGCCATTACAGCTTGTGCTAATGCTGAAGATTGCATGCCTCGTTTTTGGTTCGTTTGATTAAACATGTTTAAAAGTTCAGGATGCGCTTTAAACATTTTTGGATAAAAGATTGACGTAATTTCTGTCCCTTTCTCTTTAAGTAAAGGCACCGTTTGTTTGATAATGTCTTTCTCTTGTTCTGTAAGCATGATACTCCTCCTTTAATCTGTATATTTTGATTATTCTACTAAAAATTTCGATATTCAATTAATTGGTTTGAGAAAATATAAATAAAATGGCAAATTTGATAATTGTATGACATTTTTAATTTTTTAAATACTTATCAATAAGCATTGTGTACAATTGTCTGTTTGCACACCGACGATTGAGCGCATTTATTTGACTAATTCAAAAAACATTGTTGTTTTCCTAGAAAAAAGTAAACATGATAATAAAAATGTGAAAGTGTAAATAATCACTGGCGAAGTACGAAGACTAAAGACATCTAAGATGTAATCGTATACAAATTAAAAAGGTGTAAAAATTAAAATAAAATGTGAAATAAATCACAATTTAATATTGACCCAGTACTTAATGCATGTTACATTTTATATGTGAAATAAATCACAAACTTAAAAGCGGATGACACATGACCTTTTAAGTTATGCGTTGAAAATAAAAGAGATGTTTATTTGCTTTTGTATCGTCAATAAGCAGCATTAAACTAACATATTTGAAGCTACATGTATGTTAGTGAATTAATCATAAGGGAGTTTTTGTAATGAACAAATTTAAAGGGAACAAAGTTGTATTAATAGGTAATGGTGCAGTAGGTTCAAGCTACGCATTTTCATTAGTGAACCAAAGCATTGTTGATGAATTAGTCATCATTGATTTAGACACTGAAAAAGTTCGAGGAGATGTTATGGATTTAAAACATGCCACACCATATTCTCCAACAACAGTTCGTGTGAAAGCTGGCGAATACAGTGATTGTCATGATGCGGATCTAGTTGTCATCTGTGCTGGTGCTGCACAAAAACCTGGAGAAACACGTTTAGATTTAGTATCTAAAAACTTGAAAATATTCAAATCAATTGTTGGTGAAGTAATGGCATCAAAATTTGATGGTATTTTCTTGGTAGCTACAAATCCTGTTGATATTTTAGCGTATGCAACATGGAAATTCTCTGGTTTACCTAAAGAACGTGTTATAGGTTCTGGTACAATTTTAGACTCTGCACGCTTTAGATTATTGTTAAGCGAAGCGTTCGATGTTGCGCCACGTAGCGTCGATGCTCAAATTATTGGTGAACATGGTGACACTGAATTACCAGTATGGTCACACGCTAATATTGCGGGTCAACCTTTGAAGACATTACTTGAACAACGTCCTGAGGGCAAAGCGCAAATTGAACAAATTTTTGTTCAAACACGTGATGCAGCATATGACATTATTCAAGCTAAAGGTGCCACTTATTATGGTGTTGCAATGGGATTAGCTAGAATTACTGAAGCGATTTTCAGAAATGAAGATGCCGTATTGACTGTATCAGCATTATTAGAAGGCGAATATGAGGAAGAAGATGTTTATATTGGTGTTCCAGCAGTCATCAATAGAAACGGTATTCGCAACGTCGTAGAAATCCCATTAAACGACGAAGAACAAAGCAAGTTCGCACATTCAGCTAAAACATTAAAAGATATTATGGCTGAAGCAGAAGAACTTAAATAACTTTTTATAAAATCTATACCATCCCAAAAATTGTAAAACCTTACCCAAAAAATTGTATAAAGGGCTATTTGATACAACTATATGTGTCGAGTAGCCCTATTTTTAATGTAGTGAAAGTCGTTGTTGAAATTAAATTCAAATCTGGCACTTAAGCTTTAATCATAGCATTAAGATGATTGTCTAGCAGAGGCGATTTGCGGGCTCACTACAGTGCATGATGAACTTAATGCTTCAAATGTAACATTAAAAATAAAAGCAACGATGTCACTTCTTACTTCGTACATCGTTGCCATTAGTTCTGTTGATATTTCGGTTAGTCTTAATCCCCGAGCAATTCTTCAATTTCATTTTTGATAACTGTAACGTGAGGCCCATAAATTACTTGCACACCAGTGCCTTGCTGGATTACACCTTTGGCACCAGTACTTTCGAGTAATACTTTATCGACTTTGTCATTTTGATGAAGTGTGACGCGTAGTCTCGTTGCACAACAGTCAACGATTTCAATGTTATCTTTGCCTCCCAAACCAGCAACAATAGTTTGTGCTCTTTCAGTAGCCTCAACTTGTTGTGCTGCAGCTTTATCTTCTCGACCAGGTGTTTTGAAATTAAATTTCGTAATTAAGAATCTGAAAACGATGTAATACAAACAGAACCACACAATTCCAATAGGTATGACGTATAGGTAGTTTGTTTTACTATTACCTTGTAGCACACCAAAGAGTAAGAAATCGATAAAGCCTCCACTGAAGGTTTGACCAATTGTAATGTTGAAAATGTCTGCCATCATAAATGCTAATCCATCAAAGAAGGCATGGATTACATAAAGAATAGGTGCGACAAACAAGAAACTAAACTCTAAAGGTTCGGTAATACCTGTTAAAAATGAAGTGAGTGCAGCGGATAACATTAAACCGCCGACAACTTTTTTATGTTCAGGTTTAGCTGTGTGATAAATTGCAAGTGCGGCACCACATAAGCCGAACATCATCGTAATAAAACGGCCTGACATAAAGCGTGACACACCTGAATAATACTTCGTCACATCTGGATCACCAAGTTGAGCAAAGAAGATGTTCTGCGTACCTTGAACTAAGTGCCCTTTGACTTCTAAAGTACCACCAAGTGCCGTCTGCCAAAACGGTAAGTAAAAAATATGGTGTAAACCGAGTGGACCTAACAATCTTAAGATGAAGCCATAAACAAAAGTACCGATGGCACCTGTTTTCGTTACAAATCCACCAACATGATAAATGCCGGCTTGTATGCTTGGCCAAATGAAAAACATCAATACACCTAAAAAGATTGCGGCAAATGCTGTGACAATAGGGACAAATCTAGAGCCACCAAAGAAACCTAAATACGGTGGTAATACCACTTTGTGATATTTGTTGTGAAGTATTGCGGTCATAATACCTGTGATAATCCCGCCAAAAACACCGGTTTCAACCGTTTGTATACCGAGCACCATGCCTTGTCCATTTTGTGCAAGCTGATCTTTTGCCAATGTGCCCGTGATAGTTAATAAGCCATTCATAGTTGCGTTCATAATTAAGAAACCGAGCAGCGCAGCTAAACCTGCAGTACCTTTATCGCTTCTAGATAATCCGATTGCGACACCAATTGCAAAGATGACCGGTAAATTTTGGAAAACAATACTACCTGCAGCTGACATTAATGTAAAAATATTTTGTAATAAGGTAATATCTAAAATAGGGTATGCTTTAACGGTGTTTGGATTACTTAATGCACCACCGATACCCAACAATAGACCTGCAGCTGGTAAGATTGCGATAGGTAACATAAAGGACTTGCCGAACTGCTGTGCTTTTTCAAATAAAGATTTCATCAACATCCCTCCTAATTATTCTCAATATAGCTTTTGAGAAATTTAATATCAATATATATTCTGTGTATGAAAATATTTTTCATAAAAATTGTTTGAATCATGTAACAATCATATAAATTGCTGTTTATATTGTTGTGAAAATGAGTTGACAAAAGTCGGTATAGATATGTAGACATCCTATTTTTAGCGAGGTAGGTTGATAAGGCATATCGGATAAATTTATAAGCCATAAAATAGATAAATAGTGTTTGTATCCAAAAATATGAGAAAGTTAAAACTATTTTTCAAAATAAACATGATTCACCACATAAATAAATATACATAAGCTATCGATAACAACTTAAGAAAGGTGGATATATAAATGAAAAGAAAGATTATTATGGATTGTGATCCAGGACACGATGATGCAATAGCATTAATTTTAGCGGGGGCAATTGACAGTCCACTAGAGATATTAGCTGTAACAACAGTCGCAGGTAATCAATCAGTTGACAAGAATACGACAAACGCCTTGAACGTATTGGATATTATGGGACGCCAAGATATAGCAGTAGCGAAAGGTGCGGATAGGCCGTTAATTAAACCAGCTGCCTTTGCTTCTGAAATACATGGGGAATCTGGATTAGATGGTCCGAAACTACCGTCGACACCATCACGTCAAGCAGTTGCAATGCCAGCATCAGATGTGATTATAAACAAAGTGATGACGAGTGATACACCTGTAACAATTGTAGCGACAGGTCCTCTTACGAATGTAGCAACGGCATTGATTCGTGAGCCAAGAATCGCTGAGCATATTGAATCTATTACTTTGATGGGTGGTGGTACATTTGGAAATTGGACGCCTACAGCAGAATTCAATATTTGGGTAGATGCTGAAGCAGCGAAGCGTGTTTTTGAAAGTGGGATTACTATAAATGTGTTTGGTTTAGATGTAACACATCAAGTTTTAGCCGACGATCACGTGATTGAACGCTTTGAAAGTATCAATAATCCTGTTGCACAGTTCGTCGTAGAATTATTGCAATTCTTTAAGAAGACATACAAGACTCACTTTAATATGGATGGTGGTCCAATACATGATGCTTGTACAATTTTGTATTTGTTACAACCAGAATTGTTTACAATGGTACCCGTTAATATCGACATTGAACATCAAAGTCCACTAACTTATGGCACTATGGCTGTCGATTTAAATCATGTTACAGGTAAGCCTGCCAATGCTTATTTTGCTACAGCAGTTGATGTTGAAGAAGTGTGGAACTTGATAGACCATAAGTTACGTACATACGAATAATAATACTTAATTAAATAGATACAGTTAACCCTAAGGCGCCTGATATAAGCGTCCTTAGGGTTTTTGTATTGGGTTACAATGGTCATGACAATTTGATAATGATTGAGATATGTATGTTAAAAATGCTTCAAAAAAACACAAAACACAAAAATATATGCAAAAATTTCAATTGCTTTATTTTAAAAGATTAAAATCACAAAAAATATAGATATAATTGAAATGTTGTTAAAACATCACAATGATGTACATGCTCATTTTGAAAATATGTGTTCAAAGTGTGTACATCGGTGTGACGATTGATGATAAATTGAGCTCAGATGCTCAAAGGAGAATCGAACATGAACGGGGATAATCAGCAAATACTCAGAGAAATTGTATTGAATCCTACTATTCATGGTAAAGAACTTGAATCGATATTTGGTTTGTCTCGTAGACAACTAGGATATCGCATTCAAAAAATCAATTTGTGGCTTGAACAAGAGGGTTATCCAAAACTTGAAAGAACAAGCCAAGGAAATTTTATTGTAAGTTCTGAAATCATGACGTTATTCAAGCGAGATGTATCGGAGCAGCAAATGTTAAACGGCAACAATGTCATTTTTAGCATAGAAACACGTCGTTATTATTTAATGCTCATGCTTTTTAGTAAGGAAAACGCAATGTCTCTAAACCATTTTTCAATTGATTTACAAGTCAGTAAAAATACTGTCATTCACGATATAAATCATGTGAAAGAGCAATTGGAAAATCATGGTTTGTCACTTAAGTATTCTCGAAAACATGGTTATGAAATTGTTGGTGATGAATTTGAAGTTCGCCGTTTCTTCATTAAGTTGATTGATCAAAGGTTGAATCATGATATTACTAAAAGTGAAGTTTTAAAGGCGCTCAACTTAACATTCGAAGATATCGCATATCAAAAAGACAAGATCAAACAGGTAGAACAATTTTTGAAGAGTCGCTTTATAGACAAATCACTTAGTTCATTGCCTTATGTCCTTTGTGTGATTCGTAGACGAATTCAAAGTGGTCATGTGATGAATCCATTAAATATTAATTATCAGTATTTGAGGGATACGAAAGAATATCAAGCAACGGAGATTATGACGCAACATGAGCCGGATTTGCCAGAAGCGGAAAAGTTATATTTGACATTACACTTACTTTCAACAAGTGTGCAATGGACTGATTTGCAAGAATCAGATAGCATATCGAATTTAACGATGGCCATCGCTCAAATGATTCACCATTTTGAACAAATCACTTTTATTAACATTGAAGATAAGGAGAAATTATCACAGCAACTCTTGTTACATTTAACGCCTGCTTTTTATAGGATTAAATATAACTTAACGGATCGTGATGAATTAATAAATCCTTTACAAGGAAATTATCAATCCTTATTTCATATGGTGAAACAATCATGTCAATCGTTAACTGAATATTTCGGAAAATCGTTGCCTGATAATGAAATAGCATATTTAACCATGTTGTTCGGAGGTAGTTTGAGACGTCAAGATGAAAACTTCGATGGCAAGATAAAAGCTATTATCGTGTGTACACAAGGCACGTCAGTATCACAAATGATGTTATACGAGTTGCGAAACTTATTTCCAGAAATTATTTTCTTAGATGCGATTTCACTTAGAACATTTGAAAATTACACATTAGATTATGACATCGTCTTTTCACCAATGTTTGTCCTAACACATAAAAAATTATTTATCACAAAAGTAGCTTTATCTGAAAATGAGCAACGAAAGTTACGTAAAGAAGTGATGAAGTACATTAATAAGGAATCGGCTGACATTGATAAGGAAATAAACAAGTTAATGGCATTAATTGAACGCACAACGACAGTTAATGACATTACAGAACTACGTGATGGTTTAGAAGATTTTATTGCCAATTATAATTCAATTTCAACCATTAATGGATCGATTGTCACACAAAATAAGACATTAGATTTAGCTGACTTGATACCGGCAAGGCACGTGAAAAGAATGCATCATGTTGAAAATATTGATGAAGCTATTGCTAAAGCAAGTGATGTGTTAGTTGCTAATCATTTTATTGATATTAAATATATTCATGAGATGCAACAGGTATTTGATGATTCGTATATGGTTATCATGCAAAATATTGCTATTCCACATGCATACTCTGAAAAGCATGTACATAAAACAGCGATGAGTATGTTGATATTACAAGAACCAATATACATGTCAGATGGCACAGCAATCCATATTATTGTACCTATTGCTGCTGTTGATAAAGTGACACACTTAAGAGCGTTACTACAATTGAGAGATGTGGCGCAAGACAATGACGCAATTAAGCGCATCATACAAAGTCGCAAAAATTCTGATGTAAATGAGATTTTAAAAAATTATTCAAATAAAGAAGCGAGGGAAAATGGATGGGACAGCAATTAGTGCATAAAGAAAATATAATGCTCAATTTGTCGGCAACTGATAAAGAATCCGTATTGTCACAAATGTCAGATGTGTTATTTCAAAATGGGTTCGTGAAGTCAACGTTTAAAGATGCAGTCATCGACAGAGAAAAAGAATTTGCTACTGGTTTACCAACGCATCTATGTTCGGTCGCTATACCGCATACAGATGTCGAACATATTAACCATAGAACGATAGGTGTGGCTGTTCTAGAAAAAGAAGTGCCGTTTATTGAAATGGGAACACTTGATCAACAGACAGAAGTGAAAATCGTTTTTATGTTAGCAATGGATAAAGTAGATGATCAACTTAAGCTGTTACAACAGTTGATGCAAATTTTTCAAAGTGAAGAAAAATTGGAGCAGATTCTACGAACGAAAGATGAAACAATTTTAGCAACACTAATCAATGATTATTTGGAATATAACTAAAAATTAATTGGAGGAATTGAAAATGAAACAAGTATTAGTAGCGTGTGGTGCAGGTATTGCAACGTCAACAGTAGTAAATAATGCAATTGAAGAAATGGCAAAGGAACACAATATTAAAGTAGATATTAAACAAATCAAAATTACAGAAGTTGGACCTTATGAAGACACTGCAGATTTATTAGTTACAACTGCAATGACAAAAAAAGAATATAAATTCCCAGTTATCAACGCACGTAATTTCTTAACTGGTATTGGTATTGAAGAAACAAAACAACAAATCTTAACAGAGTTACAAAAATAACGGAATTGATATGTAACGTGGGTCGATAACATATTAATATATGCAAATTGCATATAAATGACTATCACGACAAATGATTGTTGATGACATAGAAACGCAGTGACTGTAATTCAAAAGGACTGCAGTCGAATTTAGCAAGGGTTGTCGTTGAAATGACTGTAACGTCAAATGTAATCACAATCGGAAAGTATCGTGACAATGCATATATAACAGGGAGGGTTTAAATATGAGTTACTTCACTGATTTTGTAAGGGGATTTTTAGATTTAGGTGCAACTGTTATTTTACCGGTTGTCATATTCTTGCTTGGCCTATTCTTTAGGCAGAAAATTGGAGCGGCATTTAGGTCTGGTTTAACAATAGGTGTGGCTTTTGTAGGGATTTTCTTAGTCATCGATTTATTAGTTAAAAATTTAGGGCCAGCAGCACAAGCGATGGTTAAAAATTTAGGCGTCAGTCTGAATGTGATTGATGTAGGTTGGCCAGCAACATCATCTATCGCTTGGGCATCATCTGTCGCAGCATTTATTATTCCACTCGGAATCATAGTTAACGTTGTATTGCTAGTAACTAAAGTGACAAAGACGATGAATGTAGATATTTGGAATTTTTGGCATTATACGTTTACAGCAGCAATGGTTTATGCCGTATCAGGCAGTATTTGGCAAGCGTTATTAGCAGCAGTTATTTTCCAAATTATCTGTTTGAAAGTAGCAGATTGGACAGCACCGATGATGAGTGAGTTCTTTGATTTACCAGGTGTATCGATTGCTACAGGAAGTACAATTTCTTATGCACCAGGTATTTACTTAGTTAAATTGTTACAAAAAGTACCCGGTCTGAATAAGTTAGATGCTGATCCTGAAACAATTCAAAAACGTTTTGGCGCATTTGGAGAGTCTATATTTGTCGGCTTGATTTTAGGTTTAGGTATTGGTGTGTTAGCAGGTTACAAACCTGGAGACATCATTAATTTAGGAATGTCAATGGCTGCAGTAATGGTATTAATGCCTAGAATGGTAAAAATCTTAATGGAAGGTTTAATGCCAGTTTCAGAGTCTGCAAGAACATGGCTAAATAAACGTTTTGGCGAACGTGAAATTTATATTGGATTGGATGCGGCTGTAGCATTAGGTCATCCAGCAGTTATTTCGACAGCATTAATTTTAGTACCTATCACTGTTTTATTAGCCGTTATTTTACCAGGAAACCAAGTACTACCTTTTGGTGACTTAGCAACGATACCATTTGTTGTCGCGTTTATTGTTGGTGCAGCAAGAGGAAACATTATTCATTCTGTCATTGTGGGTACGATTATGATTGCAATTTCACTATATATTGCAACAGACGTAGCACCCATTTTCACAGATATGGCGAAAGGTACGAATGTACAAATGCCAAAAGGTTCATCTGAAATTTCAAGTATTGATCAAGGTGGTAATATCGTTAACTATCTTATCTTTAAACTATTTAGTCTATTCAATTAAAAATCGAGGTGTTTGTGGTGAAAGCTTTAGTAAAAACAAGAGAAGGACATGGCAACTTAGAACTTCTTGATAAAGAAGTTGCAACACCGCTAGATGATAAAGTAAAGATTAAAGTACATTATGCAGGAATTTGTGGCACAGATATTCATACTTATGAAGGTCATTATAAAGTTAATTTTCCAGTGACATTAGGTCATGAATTTTCTGGTGAAATCGTTGAAGTTGGAGCAGACGTTAAAGATTTTAAAGTTGGTGACCGTGTCACATCTGAAACGACATTCTATGTTTGTAATGAGTGTGAATACTGTAAATCAAAAGACTATAATTTATGCAACCATCGAAAAGGTATTGGAACACAAGTTGATGGCGCATTTACTAATTATGTCATTGCACGTGAAGAAAGTTTGCATCATATTCCAGACGAAGTATCGTATCAGTCTGCAGCTATGACAGAACCATTAGCATGTGCATATCATGGCGTTTCTAAGATTCAAGTCAATTCAGGCGATGTAGCAGTTGTAATGGGACCTGGGCCAATCGGATTACTTGTAGCACAAGTGTTAAAAAGTAAAGGCGCAACTGTTGTGGTAACTGGATTGGACAATGACAAAGTCAGATTAGATAAAGCAGAAGCATTGCACATGGATTATGTAGTCAATTTACAACAAACAGACTTAAAAACGTATATCAATGGAATTACAGACGGTTACGGTGCAGATGTTGTTGTTGAATGTTCAGGTGCAGTTCCAGCAGCACGACAAGGTTTGGATATTTTACGCAAAAAAGGTTTCTACAGTCAAATAGGTATTTTTAAGGATGCTGAAATTCCATTTGATATGGAAAAAGTGATTCAAAAAGAAATAACAGTTGTTGGTAGTAGAAGTCAAAAGCCAGCAGATTGGGAACCTTCATTGCAACTTATGGCGGATGGTTTAGTAAATGCTGAAGCTTTGGTGACAAAAATATATGATATTTCGAAATGGGACGAGGCGTATCAACATTTAAAATCCGGCGAAGGTATTAAAGTATTACTTAAGACGCTCGATTTAGATGAAAATGAAGGAGAGAATTAATATGGTAGAATCAATGCTAACTTTTATGCTTGGGCCATTAAGACAAATCACTGATTTTTATATGGAACATTTACTCGTAAGTAATTCCATTGTCATTGCAGGTTATTTTGCGACAGGTATTTTTAAAAAGAAAAAAGTTGTGAATTAAATCAAATTTGAGGTGATTTACAAGTGAAAGCATTGAAATTATATGGCGTGGAAGATTTACGGTATGAGGATAATGAAAAGCCAGTCATTGAAAGTGCGAATGACGTTATTATTAAAGTACGAGCGACTGGCATATGTGGTTCAGACACGTCACGATACAAAAAAATGGGGCCATACATTAAAGGTATGCCATTTGGTCATGAATTTTCAGGTGTAGTAGATGCCATTGGAAGTGATGTTACGCATGTTAATGTGGGCGACAAAGTGACAGGTTGCCCAGCAATACCTTGTTATCAATGCGAGTATTGTTTAAAAGGTGAATATGCACGATGTGAAAAGTTATTCGTCATTGGCTCATATGAACCTGGATCGTTCGCGGAATATGTCAAATTGCCAGCGCAAAATGTTTTAAAGGTTCCAGACAATGTTGATTACATTGAAGCAGCAATGGTTGAGCCATCAGCCGTTGTTGCGCATGGGTTTTATAAATCGAATATACAACCTGGTATGACTGTTGCAGTAATGGGGTGTGGCAGTATAGGTTTGTTAGCTATTCAATGGGCACGAATATTTGGTGCTGCACATATCATCGCTATAGATATAGATGCGCATAAACTAGATATTGCAACATCATTGGGCGCACATCAAACAATCAATTCAAAAGAAGAAAATCTTGAGAAATTCATCGAAAATCATTACGCCAATCAAATCGATTTAGCTATAGAATCATCAGGTGCTAAAGTTACGATTGGTCAAATATTGACGCTACCTAAAAAAGGTGGCGAGGTGGTATTACTCGGAATACCATATGATGATATTGAGATTGATCGCGTTCATTTTGAAAAAATTCTGCGTAACGAGTTGACAGTATGTGGCTCTTGGAACTGTTTGTCCAGTAATTTTCCGGGCAAAGAGTGGACGGCAACCTTACATTATATGAAGACGAAAGATATTAATGTAAAGCCTATTATTTCTCATTTTTTACCGTTAGAAAAAGGCCCGGAGACATTTGATAAATTAGTTAACAAGAAAGAACGATTTGATAAAGTCATGTTTACGATTTATTAGTATGCACCTTTGAGGACGAAAACGCTGGTATAGTTATAGCTATGAAAGTGCGAATGCCGTCTGGTCTATAGATACTATCGAAATAATTCATCTTCGAATATACGTTGATAAATAGCCGGTTTACTTGTGTGAAATATGCTTGTGAATCGGTTGTTTTGCATTTTGTATACTTAAAATGAGATGGCAATATTTGATAATTTTTAAAGTGAAAATCAAGTACAGCCACTTAATAAGATAAATTTATTATAATATATGGTAAAATGATGGCAGTAATAATGAATTTGAAAAAGAGTAAACATTAATACCTTTAACAATTTAATATCGTCAGAGTTAATGATTAACTGCATGGCAAAACAACTTAGAATGGTCAGTTACAAAAATACATTTTTATAAAAAATTATCACACTATTGTGACAACTATCTTTGGATTAATAAAAGAGGCAAGTGAGCAATAGGTTAGGCTTATGTGCGGGCATAGGTCAGTAATGTATAAATGGAAATGATGTAATGACAGAATGGAGGACAACATGATTTATGCAGGTATTTTAGCAGGAGGTATTGGTTCGAGAATGGGGAACGTGCCATTACCAAAACAATTTTTAGATATTGATAATAAACCGATTTTAATCCATACAATTGAGAAGTTCATTTTAGTGAGTGAATTTAATGAGATTATTATCGCAACGCCAGCACAGTGGATTTCCCATACACAGGATATTTTAAAAAAATATAACATTACAGATCAACGTGTCAAAGTAGTTGCAGGTGGTACGGATCGAAATGAAACAATTATGAACATTATCGACCATATTCGCAATGTAAATGGAATTAATAATGATGATGTGATTGTAACTCATGATGCCGTAAGACCATTTTTAACTCAACGTATTATTAAAGAGAACATTGAAGTAGCAGCAAAATATGGTGCAGTAGATACAGTCATTGAAGCAATTGATACGATTGTAATGTCTAAAGATAAACAGAACATACACAGTATCCCTGTAAGGAATGAAATGTATCAAGGCCAAACACCACAATCATTTAATATTAAATTATTACAAGATAGTTATCGCGCCTTAAGTAGTGAACAAAAAGAAATCTTATCAGATGCATGTAAAATCATTGTCGAATCTGGACATGCAGTTAAATTGGTACGTGGAGAACTATACAACATTAAAGTGACAACACCGTATGATTTAAAAGTAGCAAATGCCATTATTCAAGGTGATATTGCCGATGATTAATCAAGTATATCAACTCGTTGCACCGAGACAGTTCGACGTCACATATAATAATGTTGATATTTATGGTAATCATGTCATCGTAAGACCTTTATACTTGTCTATTTGTGCAGCTGATCAAAGGTATTACACAGGTCGAAGAGATGAAAATGTACTACGCAAAAAATTACCAATGTCATTAGTTCATGAAGCTGTTGGTGAAGTTGTATTTGATAGTAAAGGGGTATTTGAAAAAGGTACGAAAGTAGTAATGGTACCGAATACACCTACAGAGCAACATCATATTATTGCGGAGAATTACTTAGCCTCTAGTTATTTTAGATCTAGTGGTTATGATGGTTTTATGCAAGACTACGTTGTGATGGCACATGATCGTATCGTTCCGCTGCCTAATGACATTGATTTGAGTACGATTTCATACACAGAGTTAGTGTCAGTAAGTTATCATGCTATACAACGATTTGAACGTAAATCTATACCTTTGAAAACCAGCTTTGGTATTTGGGGTGATGGTAACTTAGGTTATATTACTGCTATTTTGCTACGTAAGTTGTACCCAGAAGCTAAAACTTATGTATTTGGTAAGACAGACTATAAATTAAGTCATTTTTCATTTGTAGATGACATCTTTACAGTAAATCAAATACCAGATGATCTTAAAATTGATCATGCATTTGAATGTGTTGGAGGTAAAGGAAGTCAAGTTGCACTTCAACAAATAGTTGAACATATTTCACCAGAAGGCAGTATTGCTTTGTTAGGCGTAAGTGAATTACCCGTGGAAGTGAATACACGATTAGTACTTGAAAAAGGATTAACGTTGATTGGTAGTAGTCGAAGCGGCTCTAAAGATTTTGAGCAAGTTGTTGATTTATATCGTAAGTACCCAGACATAGTTGAAAAGTTAGCATTATTAAAAGGACATGAAATTAATGTATGTACGATGCAAGATATCGTCCAAGCGTTTGAAATGGATTTATCGACATCTTGGGGAAAAACAGTATTGAAATGGACGATTTAATAAACCGATGGGGGAATAACAATGACAAAAACGAAACAAGCAATACATATTGATAACATATACTGGGAACGTGTTCAGTTATATATTGAAGGACATAGTGAAGGTGTCGATTTAACATCAGGACAATTTGTTCTGAGGAATTTAACCGAAACAAAAACATTAGAAGCAAATGAAATGAAAATAGACGGTAATACATTTATATGTAGATTCAACGTCGCAATATTAGACGATGGGTATTATTTACCAATGGATAAATATTTATTTGTTTATCATGACCAGTTAGAGTATATTGGACAACTTAATCCAAATATTATTGATCAAGCTTATGCGGCATTAAATGAAGAGCAAATTGAAGAATACAATGAGCTGACTACACAAAATGGAAAAGTGAACTATTTATTAGCGTATGATGCTAAAGTTTTCCGTAAAGGTGGCGTATCACAACATACGGTCTATACCATTACTCCGGAAATAGCAAGTGACGTTAACGAATTTGTATTTGATATTGAAATCACCTTACCTCAAGAGAAATCAGGGGTCATTGCGACAAGTGCACACTGGCTTCATAAACAAGGTCATAAAGCTTCATTTGAAAGTAGAAGTTTCTTATTTAAAGCTATTTTTAATATTACAAAGTTACTACATATTAAAAGAAGCAAAACAATATTATTCACATCAGATTCGCGTCCGAATTTATCAGGGAATTTCAAGTATGTATATGATGAGTTACTACGCCAAAAAGTAGATTTTGATTATGATATTAAAACGGTATTTAAGGAGAATATTACGGATAGACGCAAATGGAGAGACAAGTTTAGATTGCCATATTTACTTGGTAAGGCCGATTATATTTTTGTTGATGATTTCCATCCATTAATTTATACGGTTCGCTTTAGACCATCACAAGAAATTATTCAAGTGTGGCATGCTGTTGGTGCCTTTAAAACAGTTGGCTTTAGTCGTACAGGTAAAAAAGGTGGTCCGTTTATCGATTCATTAAACCATCGTAGTTACACGAAAGCATATGTTTCATCAGAAACCGATATTCCATTTTATGCTGAAGCATTTGGAATTAGAGAAGAAAATGTTGTACCAACAGGTGTACCACGTACTGATGTACTATTTGATGAAGCTTATGCAACACAAATTAAACAAGAGATGGAAGATGAATTGCCAATTATAAAAGGTAAGAAAGTTATTCTATTCGCACCGACATTTAGAGGTAATGGTCACGGTACGGCACATTATCCATTTTTTAAAATTGATTTTGAACGTTTAGCAAGATACTGCGAGAAGCATAATGCAGTTGTGTTATTCAAAATGCATCCGTTCGTAAAAAATAGACTTAATATTTCACGTGAACATAGACAATACTTTATCGATGTGTCAGATCATCGTGAAGTTAACGATATTCTCTTTGTTACAGACTTGTTGATTAGTGATTATTCATCTTTAATATATGAATATGCAGTATTTAAAAAGCCGATGATTTTCTATGCATTTGACTTAGAAGATTACATTACGACGCGTGATTTCTATGAACCATTTGAATCATTTGTTCCAGGTAAAATTGTACAGTCCTTTGATGCATTAATGGATGCTTTGGACAATGAAGATTATGAGGTTGAAAAAGTTGTGCCATTCTTAGATAAACATTTTAAATATCAAGATGGTCGCTCAAGTGAACGTTTAGTCAAAGATTTGTTTAGACGCTAATGTTGGCATATATTACTTGCCATGCAAATGAGTCATAAGGCATAGTTTTCAAGAAGGGTTCTGACAATGAAGTGAGCAACATGTCATGATGAGAAGCAGGACTATACAATGAGAATAACCTTTTGATTTTTCATGCATAAGGCGATTCAATCAAAAGCAATCACCTTCCAACTGAATTGTCATTTTGTAAAATAAAATAATCGATCCAATCGTTATCTAATTCATAAATGTGTAAACACATACGTTATGAATGGATAACGATTTTTTGTTATGTTAAAGTGGTACATTAATCATGTATTTCGTATGATAATTAACGACAAGTGTAATGGTTAAATGTATTTTATGATGAAATGCTATAATAGGCATGGTTACAATGAGCTTGCTCATACATATTAATATAATTACAAAAACACGTCGGAGGTACGACATGATTAAAAATACAATTAAAAAATTGATAGAACATAGTATATATACGACTTTTAAATTACTATCAAAATTGCCAAACAAGAATCTAATTTATTTTGAAAGCTTTCATGGTAAACAATACAGCGACAACCCCAAAGCATTATATGAATACTTAACTGAACATAGCGATGCCCAATTAATATGGGGTGTGAAAAAAGGATATGAACACATATTCCAACAGCACAATGTACCATATGTTACAAAGTTTTCAATGAAATGGTTTTTAGCGATGCCAAGAGCGAAAGCGTGGATGATTAACACACGTACACCAGATTGGTTATATAAATCACCGCGAACGACGTACTTACAAACATGGCATGGCACGCCATTAAAAAAGATTGGTTTGGATATTAGTAACGTTAAAATGCTAGGAACAAATACTCAAAATTACCAAGATGGCTTTAAAAAAGAAAGCCAACGGTGGGATTATCTAGTGTCACCTAATCCATATTCGACATCGATATTTCAAAATGCATTTCATGTTAGTCGAGATAAGATTTTGGAAACAGGTTATCCAAGAAATGATAAATTATCACATAAACGCAATGATACTGAATATATTAATGGTATTAAGACAAGATTAAATATTCCATTAGATAAAAAAGTGATTATGTACGCGCCAACTTGGCGTGACGATGAAGCGATTCGAGAAGGTTCATATCAATTTAATGTTAACTTTGATATAGAAGCTTTGCGTCAAGCGCTGGATGATGATTATGTTATTTTATTACGCATGCATTATTTAGTTGTGACACGTATTGATGAACATGATGATTTTGTGAAAGACGTTTCAGATTATGAAGACATTTCGGATTTATACTTAATCAGCGATGCGTTAGTTACCGACTACTCATCTGTCATGTTCGACTTCGGTGTATTAAAGCGTCCGCAAATTTTCTATGCATATGACTTAGATAAATATGGCGATGAGCTTAGAGGTTTTTACATGGATTATAAAAAAGAGTTGCCAGGTCCAATTGTTGAAAATCAAACAGCACTCATTGATGCATTAAAACAAATCGATGAGACTGCAAATGAGTATATTGAAGCACGAACGGTATTTTATCAAAAATTCTGTTCATTAGAAGATGGACAAGCGTCACAACGAATTTGCCAAACGATTTTTAAGTGATAACTTAAAAACAATAAAAAATTATAAATTAATTAGTTAAGTGATATAAATAATAAACGAAATGTTTGCTTGTATGTTATTATTTGTGTATGAAAACGTCTGATATAATGTAATATAGGTTTAAACAAAATATGCTAAAATATAAGCAAAATATGTATAATTTTAAGTAATACACAGACATTTAGAGTTTTGATTTTAAAATGAGTTTTCAATTGGAAAATGCAACGAAATTTAAATAATTAAATATAGATATAGTTGAATGGAGGAAGTATTTTATGAAATACGCTGGTATTCTAGCTGGAGGTATAGGCTCAAGAATGGGTAACGTACCTTTACCTAAACAATTTTTAGATTTAGACAACAAACCGATTTTAATCCATACATTAGAAAAATTTATTTTAATTAATGATTTTGAAAAAATTATTATCGCGACGCCACAACAATGGATGACGCATACGAAAGATACACTTAGAAAATTCAAAATTTCTGATGAAAGAATTGAAGTCATTCAAGGTGGTAGCGATCGTAACGATACAATTATGAATATCGTTAAACATATTGAATCAACAAATGGTATTAACGATGACGATGTCATTGTGACACATGATGCAGTTAGACCATTTTTAACGCATCGTATTATTAAAGAAAATATTCAAGCTGCTTTAGAGTACGGTGCAGTAGATACAGTGATTGATGCTATAGATACGATTGTTACATCTAAAGATAATCAAACGATTGATGCAATTCCAGTGCGTAATGAAATGTACCAAGGTCAAACACCTCAATCGTTTAATATTAATTTATTAAAAGAAAGCTATGCACAGTTGAGTGATGAGCAAAAGAGTATTTTATCTGATGCTTGTAAGATTATTGTAGAAACAAACAAACCGGTTCGACTTGTAAAAGGTGAGTTATATAACATTAAAGTAACAACACCTTACGATTTAAAAGTAGCGAATGCTATTATTCGAGGTGGTATTGCCGATGATTAATCAAGTATATCAATTAGTTGCACCTAGACAATTTGAAGTTACGTATAACAACGTAGATATTTACAGTGACTATGTCATTGTACGTCCTTTATATATGTCAATTTGTGCTGCCGATCAAAGATATTATACTGGTAGCCGTGATGAGAATGTCTTATCTCAGAAATTGCCAATGTCTTTAATTCATGAAGGTGTTGGTGAGGTCGTATTTGACAGTAAAGGTGTGTTTAATAAAGGTACAAAAGTAGTTATGGTACCGAATACGCCGACAGAAAAAGACGATGTCATTGCTGAAAACTATTTAAAATCGAGCTACTTCAGATCAAGTGGACATGATGGGTTTATGCAAGATTTTGTGTTGCTAAATCATGATAGAGCTGTACCACTACCTGATGATATTGATTTAAGTATTATTTCATATACAGAGCTTGTAACAGTAAGTTTGCATGCTATTCGTCGTTTTGAAAAGAAATCTATTTCAAATAAAAATACATTTGGTATTTGGGGTGATGGTAACTTAGGTTACATTACAGCCATTTTATTACGTAAATTATATCCAGAGTCTAAAATATATGTCTTTGGTAAAACAGATTATAAATTGAGTCACTTCTCATTTGTTGATGATGTCTTCTTTATTAATAAAATACCTGAAGGCTTAACATTTGATCATGCATTTGAGTGTGTGGGTGGTCGCGGTAGTCAATCAGCCATAAATCAAATGATCGATTACATTTCACCAGAAGGAAGCATTGCACTGTTAGGTGTAAGTGAGTTCCCAGTAGAAGTTAATACACGTCTAGTATTGGAAAAAGGACTAACGTTGATTGGTAGTAGTCGAAGTGGTTCAAAAGATTTCCAAGATGTTGTAGACTTATACATTCAATACCCAGATATTGTAGATAAATTAGCGTTGTTAAAAGGTCAAGAATTTGAAATTGCAACAATTAATGATCTTACAGAAGCTTTTGAAGCAGACCTGTCTACATCTTGGGGTAAAACAGTATTAAAATGGATTATGTAAATAGAAAAGGATGAATTAACGTTGGTTAAAAGTAAGATATATATAGATAAAATCTATTGGGAACGTGTTCAGTTATTCGTTGAAGGACATAGTGAAAACCTAGATTTAGAAGATAGTAATTTTGTATTAAGAAATTTAACTGAGACACGTACAATGAAGGCGAATGATGTCAAAATAGATGGGAATCAATTCGTTTGTCGTTTCAATGTAGCTATCTTAGATAATGGTTATTACTTACCTGAAGATAAGTACTTATTAGTGAATGAGCAAGAACTTGATTATATTGCACAGTTAAACCCAGATGTGATTAATGATGCATATCAAAATCTAAAGCCAGAACAAGAAGAAGAATACAACGAATTAGAAACACAAAATGGTAAAATCAATTTCTTATTGCAGACTTACCTAAAAGAATTTAGAAAAGGCGGCATTTCGAAGAAAACGGTTTATACTGTTACACCTGAAATTTCTAGCGATGTTAATGAATTTGTCCTTGATGTTGTTGTAACGACTCCGGAAGTTAAAAGTATTTATATCGTTCGTAAATATAAAGAATTACGTAAGTATTTCCGCAAACAATCATTTAATACAAGACAATTTATTTTTAAAGCGATATTTAATACGACGAAATTTTTCCACTTGAAAAAAGGGAATACGGTGTTGTTCACATCAGACTCTAGACCAACGATGTCTGGAAACTTTGAATACATCTATAACGAAATGTTACGTCAAAATTTAGATAAAAAGTATGATATTCACACTGTTTTTAAAGCGAATATTACAGATAGACGTGGCATCATCGACAAGTTTAGATTGCCATATTTACTTGGGAAGGCAGACTACATCTTTGTTGATGACTTTCACCCATTGATTTATACAGTGCGTTTTAGACGTTCTCAAGAAGTTATTCAAGTATGGCATGCCGTTGGTGCCTTTAAAACAGTTGGCTTTAGTCGTACTGGTAAAAAGGGTGGACCATTTATTGATTCATTAAATCATCGTAGCTATACAAAAGCTTATGTATCATCTGAAACCGATATTCCATTCTACGCTGAAGCATTTGGTATTAAAGAGAAAAATGTAGTGCCTACAGGTGTTCCACGTACTGATGTACTATTTGATGAAGCTTATGCGACACAGATCAAACAAGAGATGGAAGATGAATTACCAATTATTAAAGGTAAGAAAGTCATTCTTTTCGCACCAACATTTAGAGGTAGTGGTCATGGTACAGCACATTACCCATTTTTCAAAATTGATTTTGAACGTTTAGCAAGATATTGCGAAAAAAATAACGCGGTTGTATTATTTAAAATGCATCCATTTGTGAAAAATAGACTTAATATTGCAGACAAACATAAACAATATTTTGTTGACGTTTCTGACTTTAGAGAAGTTAATGATATACTGTTCATAACAGATTTATTAATTAGTGACTATTCATCTTTAATATATGAATATGCAGTATTTAAAAAGCCAATGATTTTCTATGCATTTGATTTAGAAGATTATATTACGACGCGTGATTTTTATGAACCATATGAATCATTTGTTCCAGGTAAAATTGTGCAATCATTTGACGCATTAATGGACGCCTTGGACAATGAAGATTATGAAGGAGAAAAAGTCATTCCATTCTTAGATAAACATTTTAAATATCAAGATGGCCGATCAAGTGAGCGTTTAGTCAGAAATTTATTTGGTAGCTAAGTTTATATAGTAGTCAAAGTGGGAGAGGTATAATGATGAAATTTTCAGTAATAGTTCCAACATACAATTCAGAAAAGTATATAACAGAATTACTTAATAGCCTTGCGAAACAAGATTTTCCGAAAACTGAATTTGAAGTGGTTGTAGTTGATGACTGTTCAACAGATCAAACGTTACAAATAGTTGAAAAGTATCGCAATAAATTGAACTTGAAAGTAAGTCAACTCGAAACAAATTCTGGTGGTCCAGGTAAACCTAGAAATGTGGCGTTAAAACAAGCAGAAGGTGAATTTGTATTATTTGTGGACTCCGATGACTATATAAACAAAGAGACTTTAAAGGATGCAGCAGCATTTATTGATGAACATCACTCAGATGTCTTATTGATTAAAATGAAAGGTGTTAATGGTCGTGGTGTACCACAATCTATGTTTAAAGAAACAGCACCTGAAGTTACTTTGTTAAATTCAAGAATTATCTATACTTTAAGCCCGACTAAAATCTATAGAACAGCATTACTAAAAGATAATGACATTTATTTTCCAGAAGAATTAAAGAGTGCAGAAGATCAATTATTTACAATGAAAGCATATTTAAATGCAAATCGAATCAGTGTGTTAAGTGATAAAGCGTATTATTATGCTACAAAGCGTGAAGGTGAACATATGAGTAGTGCGTATGTTTCACCTGAAGACTTTTATGAAGTCATGAGATTGATTGCTGTAGAAATATTAAATGCAGATTTAGAAGAAGCCCATAAAAATCAAATCTTAGCAGAATTTTTAAATCGTCATTTTAGTTTTTCTCGTACGAATGGCTTCTCACTTAAAGTTAAACTAGAAGATCAACCACAATGGATTAATGCTCTAGGAGACTTTATACAAGCAGTTCCAGAACGTGTAGATGCATTGGTGATGAGTAAATTACGACCATTGTTGCACTACGCGAGAGCGAAAGATATAGACAACTATAGAACTGTGGAGGAAAGTTACCGTCAAGGTCAATACTACCGTTTTGATATTGTAGATGGTAAATTAAACATTCAATTCAATGAAGGCGAACCATACTTTAAAGGCATTGATATCGCTAAGCCAAAAGTGAAAATGACAGCATTTAAATTTGATAATCATAAAATTGTTACAGAGCTAACGTTAAATGAATTTATGATTGGCGAAGGACATTATGATGTCAGACTTAAATTACATTCACGAAACAAGAAGCACACAATGTATGTACCTTTAAGTGTCAATGCGAATAAACAATATCGTTTTAACATTATGTTAGAAGATATTAAAGCGTATTTACCTAAAGAAAAAATTTGGGATGTTTTCTTAGAAGTCCAAATAGGTACGGAAGTATTTGAAGTGCGTGTTGGTAATCAACGTAATAAATATGCATATACTGCAGAAACAAGTGCATTAATTCATTTGAATAATGATTTTTATAGATTAACACCGTATTTCACAAAAGACTTTAATAACATTTCGTTATACTTTACAGCTATTACATTAACGGATTCAATCTCATTGAAGTTAAAAGGTAAAAACAAAATCATTTTAACTGGTCTGGATCGTGGTTATGTATTTGAAGAAGGTATGGCTAGTGTCGTACTAAAAGACGACATGGTGATGGGAATGTTAAGCCAAACATCAGAAAACGAAGTGCAAATCTTACTTAGCAAAGATATTAAAAAGCGAGACTTCAAAAATATTGTTAAGTTAAACACTGCACATATCACTTATCCACTAAATAAATAATAAATGCCCTCAAATCATTGTGAGCCAACATGATTTGAGGGCTTTATTTTGCTGTTTATGACATGATTATGACATTTCCCTGATTTTCATTTTCATATACATTAAATTGTATACACTGGAAATGAGGAGGTTATCTATAATGATAAATAAAAATGACATAGTAGCAGATGTAGTAACTGATTATCCGAAAGCAGCGGATATTTTTAGAAGTGTGGGAATAGATTTTTGTTGTGGCGGACAAGTAAGTATAGAAGCAGCAGCCTTAGAAAAGAAAAATGTAGATTTGAACGAATTATTACAGCGTCTCAACGACGTTGAACAAACGAATACACCAGGTTCGTTAAATCCTAAATTTTTAAATGTTTCATCACTTATTCAATATATTCAATCAGCATATCATGAACCTCTAAGAGAAGAATTTAAAAATTTAACACCTTATGTGACGAAGTTATCGAAAGTACATGGACCTAATCATCCATATTTAGTTGAGTTAAAAGAAACATACGATACATTTAAAAATGGCATGTTAGAGCATATGCAAAAAGAAGACGATGTCGATTTTCCAAAACTCATTAAATATGAGCAAGGTGAGGTAGTAGACGATATTAATACTGTGATAGATGATTTAGTTTCAGACCACATTGCAACGGGAGAATTGTTAGTAAAAATGAGCGAATTAACATCTAGTTATGAACCTCCGATAGAAGCGTGTGGTACTTGGCGACTTGTTTATCAGAGATTAAAAGCACTTGAAGTGTTAACACATGAACACGTACATTTAGAGAATCACGTATTATTTAAAAAAGTATCATAAATAACGCGATTAGAAACTGTTGGCAAAAATAAGTCCAGCAGTTTTTCGCTATGTATAAAAGTCATAATAGTGACATAAACAGCATTATTTGAAAAGAAAAATGGTCAACTTAGCATAAAAATTGATATGAAAATTTAATGGTATAGATAATTAAATAGTAGCGTGTTTTTTTAATAATTTATTCATGAATTTTACATGCACTATTATGATAAAATAAACATAATTATAATTCACTGAGGTGCTATCGTGCTATCGCTAACAATGTTATTACTTGAGCGTGTAGGTTTAATTATTATTTTGGCCTATGTGTTGATGAATATTCCATATTTTAAAAACTTAATGAATCGTCGACGTACATGGAAAGCACGTTGGCAATTATGTATTATTTTCAGTTTGTTTGCCTTAATGTCTAATTTAACTGGTATCGTCATCGATCATCAACATAGTTTGTCAGGAAGTGTGTACTTCCGTTTAGATGATGATGTATCTTTAGCTAACACACGTGTATTAACGATAGGTGTCGCAGGATTAGTTGGTGGCCCTTTTGTAGGTCTATTTGTTGGCGTTATTTCAGGTATTTTCAGAGTGTATATGGGTGGGGCGGATGCACAAGTTTATCTTATCTCATCTATATTTATTGGTATAATTGCTGGTTATTTTGGCTTACAAGCTCAAAGACGCAAGCGTTACCCGAGTATTGCGAAAAGTGCCATGATTGGAATTGTTATGGAAATGATTCAAATGTTGAGCATTTTAACATTTTCCCACGACAAAGCATATGCGGTTGACCTCATATCATTAATTGCACTACCAATGATTATTGTTAATAGCGTTGGTACGGCGATTTTTATGTCTATTATCATTTCAACATTAAAGCAAGAGGAGCAAATGAAGGCTGTTCAAACACATGATGTACTGCAATTGATGAACCAGACATTGCCGTATTTTAAAGAAGGATTGAATAGAGAATCGGCACAGCAAATTGCGATGATTATTAAAAATTTAATGAAAGTATCTGCCGTAGCAATTACAAGCAAAAATGAAATCTTATCGCATGTAGGTGCAGGTAGTGATCATCACATACCAACAAATGAAATATTAACAAGTCTGTCTAAAGATGTATTGAAATCAGGAAAGTTGAAAGAAGTTCATACTAAAGAAGAGATTGGTTGTAGTCATCCGAATTGCCCGCTTAGAGCAGCTATCGTGATACCACTTGAGATGCATGGTTCTATCGTCGGTACATTGAAGATGTATTTTACAAACCCTAATGATTTAACTTTTGTGGAACGTCAACTTGCAGAAGGATTGGCAAATATTTTTAGTAGCCAAATTGAACTTGGTGAAGCCGAAACGCAAAGTAAGTTATTGAAAGATGCTGAGATTAAGTCATTACAGGCACAAGTGAGTCCACATTTTTTCTTCAATTCAATTAACACGATCTCAGCTTTAGTTAGAATAAATAGCGAAAAGGCACGAGAGTTACTATTAGAATTGAGTTATTTTTTCAGAGCGAATTTACAAGGCTCTAAGCAACATACGATTACTTTAGATAAAGAGTTAAGTCAAGTGCGTGCATACTTATCACTCGAACAAGCACGTTATCCAGGAAGATTTAATATCAATATTAATGTTGAAGACAAATATCGCGATGTGCTTGTACCACCATTTTTAATTCAAATTTTAGTTGAAAATGCCATCAAACATGCGTTTACGAATCGAAAGCAAGGTAACGATATTGACGTGTCAGTGATTAAAGAAACTGCAACACATGTACGTATTATTGTACAAGATAATGGTCAGGGTATTTCTAAAGATAAAATGCATTTGTTGGGAGAAACATCTGTAGAATCAGAGTCTGGAACTGGTAGTGCTTTAGAAAATTTAAACTTACGCCTAAAAGGATTATTTGGAAAATCCGCAGCATTACAATTTGAATCGACATCGAGCGGTACCACTTTTTGGTGTGTACTTCCTTATGAAAGACAAGAGGAGGAATAAATATGAAAGCATTAATCATAGATGATGAGCCATTAGCACGTAATGAATTAACATATTTATTAAATGAAATTGGTGGTTTTGAAGAAATTAATGAGGCAGAAAATGTAAAAGAAACATTGGAAGCACTACTGATCAATCAATATGACATTATATTTTTAGATGTCAATTTAATGGATGAAAATGGGATCGAATTAGGAGCTAAGATTCAAAAGATGAAAGAGCCACCTGCGATTATTTTTGCAACTGCACATGACCAATACGCAGTACAGGCATTTGAATTAAATGCGACAGACTATATTTTGAAACCGTTTGGTCAAAAACGTATTGAACAAGCAGTCAATAAAGTGCGTGCGACTAAAGCCAAAGATGATAATAACGCAAGTGCAATTGCGAATGATATGTCGGCGAATTTTGATCAAAGCTTACCTGTTGAAATTGACGATAAAATTCACATGTTAAAGCAACAAAATATTATTGGGATTGGCACACATAATGGTATTACAACCATACATACAACGAATCATAAATACGAAACAACAGAGCCATTGAATCGTTATGAAAAACGATTGAATCCCACTTATTTTATACGTATTCATCGTTCATATATTATTAACACGAAACACATTAAAGAAGTGCAACAATGGTTTAACTATACTTATATGGTAATATTGACAAATGGTGTCAAGATGCAAGTTGGACGTTCATTTATGAAAGATTTTAAAGCGTCGATAGGATTACTTTAACAGTAATCCTTTTTTTTATGCATTTTACCTATGATATTTTGTATTTCGGACTAAAAATCACGCAAATCGAAGTGAGCCATCTATACTTTAGTTAAATCAAACGTAGGAGGCAATGGTCGTGAAACAACAAAAAGACGCATCAAAACCAGCACACTTTTTTCACCAAGTCATTGTAATTGCTTTAGTACTCTTTGTATCGAAAATAATTGAATCATTTATGCCAATTCCTATGCCTGCATCAGTAATCGGTTTAGTATTATTATTTGTATTATTATGTACTGGTGCTGTTAAGTTAGGCGAAGTCGAAAAAGTAGGAACGACACTAACAAATAACATTGGCTTACTCTTCGTACCAGCCGGTATCTCAGTTGTTAACTCTTTAGGTGTCATTAGCCAAGCACCATTTTTAATCATTGGACTAATAATCGTCTCAACAATACTATTACTTATTTGTACTGGCTATGTCACACAAATTATTATGAAAGTTACTTCGAGATCTAAAGGTGACAAAGTCACAAAAAAGATCAAAATAGAGGAGGCACAAGCTCATGATTAACCACTTAGCACTAAACACACCTTACTTCGGAATACTGTTATCCGTTATACCATTTTTCTTAGCGACCATATTATTTGAAAAAACTAATCGTTTCTTCTTATTCGCACCGCTATTTGTCAGTATGGTATTTGGTGTGGCCTTCCTCTATTTAACAGGCATTCCGTATAAGACTTACAAAATAGGTGGAGACATTATTTACTTCTTCTTAGAACCGGCAACAATCTGTTTTGCGATTCCGTTATATAAAAAGCGTGAAGTGCTTGTTAAACATTGGCATCGTATCATCGGAGGTATTGGTATCGGTACAGTTGTAGCGTTATTAATTATTTTAACTTTTGCGAAGTTAGCACAATTTGCCAATGATGTTATTTTATCAATGTTACCTCAAGCAGCAACTACAGCGATTGCGTTACCAGTATCAGCTGGTATCGGTGGTATAAAAGAATTAACATCATTAGCAGTTATTTTAAATGGTGTCATTATTTATGCCCTAGGTAATAAATTCTTAAAGCTTTTCCGAATTACTAACCCTATTGCCCGAGGATTAGCACTTGGAACAAGTGGTCACACATTAGGTGTAGCACCAGCCAAAGAATTAGGACCTGTAGAAGAATCAATGGCAAGTATAGCTTTAGTGTTAGTTGGTGTAGTTGTTGTAGCAGTTGTGCCTGTCTTTGTAGCAATATTCTTCTAAAACGAAAAACCTAAGCAAGATAATAGCAATTTGAGCCATTGTTATTATCGTAAAAAAACGTCTATACTCCAGTTTATAACTGGGATATAGACGTTTTTATGTATTTATTACTTTTTACTAGGAATATAAAACTGTGCATGACGATAATGAAATACGATGTCAGATGAATCAAAGGGTTTGCCAGTCATTGTATAAAAAGTCTGGTGGTAACGTAAACATGGTTCACCTGTAGACAATTGTAGTAATGAAGCTTCACTTGAAGTGAGTTGATCTACATTAAAGAAAATATCTGAAAAACCAATACGAAGTTTCATGTTTGATTCTAAATAGTCGAAGATAGAGCCCTTAGCAATATCATCATTTAAATATTTCACGATTTCTTTATGATAATAAGAATATTCGATACATAAAACATCATCGTCCACGAATCTTAATCGCTCTAAATAGTAGACGGTATCATCTGCATTTAATTGGAGCTCATCTTGTACAGATTTAGGTGGCGTTGCAATCTCCTTAAAAACAAGTACCTTACTTGTCATTCGGTGTTCACCTAAACTTTTAGAGAAACCATTAGTCTTAAAGACGTTGATACGATTGGCATCAGCAATATTTCTCACATAAATACCACTGCCTTGTGCTTGATAGATCAAACCATCTTGTTCCAATAAGCCTAATGCTTTAATGATAGTACTCTTACTTACTTGATAACGTTCTTTTAATTGCGTCACGCTTGGCAATTTATCACCGGGTTTGAAATTAGATTGATGTATAAACGCATTAAGTTGCTTAGCAATATGTTCATACTTTAACAATATTCTGTCCTCGTTTCACTTTGTCTGTAATTATTATAGCACAAAATATTATAATTGTATCGGCGTTTACAAATTGAACCGGTACAATTATAATTGGAGGTAAGTAAATACATTTTCATTCTACTATCAAGTTGAGGGGGTAATATTTATGAGCAATAAATATAAAGAACAAGCCCAAGACATTCTTACAGCTGTAGGTGGTGTCGAAAACATTGTTGATGCAACGTATGATACGAAGTGCATTACAATTCATATGCAACATACAATTCCTTCTACAGCAAATGAAGTGAAACAAATAGTTGATGTGACATCTGTAGCAGAAAATGATACGCAGTTAGTCATAAAATTAAATGGAAATGTCGATGAAGTGTATCAGCAATTACAGCGATTAATTAAGAATGCTAATGTCGAAGAGAGTGAGAATACTGACAATATTAATAGTCAAGATACAAGTTATACACCTCAAGTAAAAGTAACAACACCAATTTTAGTGAAAGCACCAATCGCTGGTCGTCGTATTTTACTTAAAGAAGTAAGAGATTCAATTTTTAGAGAGAAAATGGTAGGTGAAGGCTTAGCAATCAAAGCTCATGAAGAATCCAAAGTAATCGCACCGTTCAATGGTTTAATATCTATGATTGTACCAACTAAGCATGCAGTTGGTATTCAATCAGAAGACGGTGTGGACATAGTCATTCATATTGGCTTGAATACAGTTGACTTGGAAGGTAAAGGGTTCAAGTGCTTTGTAAAGCAAAATGATCATGTTGAAGCAGGGCAAACGTTGTTGCAATTCGACCAGCAATATATACAACAACAAGGCTACAATGCTGACGTTATTGTCGTTATTAGCAACTCTGCCGATTTAGGAAAAGTAGAACTGACAATGAATGAAATCATTACGACTGAAGATGTTATTTTTAAAATATTTAAAAACTAGGAGTGTGTTGTAATAATGACAAAATTACCGCAAAATTTCATGTGGGGTGGCGCTCTTGCCGCAAATCAATTTGAAGGTGGATATGATAAAGGTGGTAAAGGGTTAAGTGTAATTGATGTTATGACGAGTGGTGCACATGGCAAAGCACGTCAGATTACAGAATCTATAGATCCCAATCACTATTATCCAAATCATGAAGGTATTGATTTTTATCATCGTTATAAGGAAGATATTGCCTTGTTTAAAGAAATGGGATTGAAATGTTTACGTACGTCGATTGCGTGGACACGTATCTTTCCGAATGGGGATGAAGATGTGCCAAATGAAGAAGGACTCGCCTTTTATGATCGTATCTTTGATGAATTAATTGCACAAGGTATTGAACCTGTTGTGACGTTATCACATTTTGAGATGCCACTTCATTTAGCGAAACATTATGGTGGATTTAGAAATAGAGAAGTTGTCGATTATTTTGTGCATTTTGCGCGTGTTGTATTTGAAAGATATAAAGATAAAGTTACATATTGGATGACGTTTAATGAAATTAATAATCAGATGGACACATCAAATCCTATCTTTTTATGGACGAATTCTGGGGTAGCATTGACAGAAAATGATAATCCTGAAGAAGTCTTGTATCAAGTAGCACATCATGAACTTTTAGCCAGTGCTTTAGCAGTTCGTCTTGGTAAAGAGATTAATCCGAAGTTTAAGATTGGAACAATGATTTCACATGTACCCATTTATCCATATTCGTGTCATCCGAAAGATATGATGGAAGCACAAATTGCGAATCGCTTACGTTTCTTTTTCCCGGATGTCCAAGTGAGAGGTTATTATCCAAGCTATGCTAAAAAAATGTTGGCACGAAAAGGATATGATGTTGGATGGCAAGAAGGGGACGACAGTATTTTACAGCAGGGCACGGTTGATTATATTGGCTTTAGTTATTACATGTCTACGGCTGTAAAACATGATGTTGATACTACAGTTGAAAACAACATCGTCAACGGTGGTTTGAATCATTCTGTGGAGAATCCGCATATCGCAACGAGTGATTGGGGTTGGGCGATTGATCCAGATGGCTTAAGATATACATTGAATGTGTTATATGATCGTTATCAGTTACCACTTTTTATTGTGGAAAATGGTTTTGGTGCAGTTGATGAAGTGGTAGATGGACATATTCATGATGATTATCGCATTGAATATTTAAAAGCACATATTACAGCAGCGATAGAAGCAGTTGATCAAGATGGTGTAGATTTAATCGGTTATACACCGTGGGGAATCATTGATATTGTTTCATTTACAACCGGTGAAATGAAGAAACGCTATGGTTTAATATATGTTGATCGAGATAATGATGGTCATGGCACGATGGAACGCTTGAAAAAAGATTCGTTCTATTGGTATCAACAAGTGATAGCATCAAATGGAGATAAATTATAAAGGTATATTATAAGTATTTTAGGGTTAGAGCCCGAGACATAAATTAATATAGTAGGACCTACAGTGTTATAATGGCGGGCCCCCAACACAAAGAATTTCGAAAAGAAATTCTACAGGTAATGCAAGTTGGCGGGGCCCCAACACAGAGAAATTCGAAAAGAAATTCTACAGGTAATGCAAGTTGGGGAAGGACAGAAATAAATTTTGCGAAAATATCATTTCTGTTCCAATCCCGTGATGTTAAAATTTTAAGAAAAAAATAATGCCACTAACTATGTATAGTGTTAATGTTTGAGTGTTTATGAAAGTCTTTAACCAAAATTGATGACTTACTAATCAACGATAACGATATTGTTAAGTAGATGATTAGTGTCACAAAGAAATTAAAGTGATAGTCAAACATAGATACAAAGTACAGTTAGTGGCATTATATTTAGTGCTCTTTTTTAGCGACAAAAGTAATATAATTCATATCTTTACGCAATTTAGTCATCGTTTTAAACATTTTACAAAACATTGGTCGATTTTCTTTTTTCAAAGCATTGTTGATAATCTTTATAGTTCCAACAATACCTTCGTCATAAATTAAACCTTTTGGTGTCATTAAACTCATTGGACCAGTATGATAATGCACATGATTAAAACCAGCTTGATTATATAAATCTAACCAGCCAAGTTTCGTCTGCGGTGAGACATTGACATTAATTGCTGCAGATAATGATTTAACAACATGTGTGGCATGTGATTCATTAACGATGACAATATCATGTGTTAACAAGATACCCCCAGGCTTTAAGACTCGGTAGTACTCGCGTAATGCTTTTTCCTTTATGGCGATGGGTAACATTGTTAACATTGCTTCATTTAAAACGATATCGAATTGATTGTCATCAAAGGGCAATTTAACAGCATTCGCTTGTTGAACTTGAATATATGATTCAAGACCTGCTGCTGAAATGTTTTCCTGTGCTTTTTCTAATGCTTTCTTATTTATATCAACGCCTTGAATGTGACAGCCATATGTATGAGCTAGATAAATAGATGTTGTGCACATATTACATGCCACTTCTAACACTTGTTTATCTTGTGAAAATGCCCCTTGTTGTATTAACCAATCTGTTGCTTCTTTACCACCGGGGCGTAGACGAGTTTTTCCTAATTTAGCTAAAAATGTATGACCAGCTTCTTTAGACATAGCATAACCTCCTTTTAATTGATAATTATTATCATTAATATAGCATATTTATATGCGATAATTTGGAAGTTAAAAAGATTACAAAAAATTGTCACTTCATTTATAACTAAACATGAGTCAACAAGCATAGGTTTAGTGGAAAATTATTTCTAATAGATGATGTTTTATAAAGATAAAAAAGCACAGCCATGATATACGAATGTTGCATGTTATATGCTAAACCTTCATATCATAGCTGTGTTTGATTCATTTAAACTTGATTTACTTCTTCTAGTAGAGGAATAGATGCTTGCGCGCCGTGTTTTTGTACAGTGAGTGAGCTCGCTTTATTACCAAAATCAATAGCATCTGCTAAGTTATCTTGCGACTTGTTTAAGCGACTGACAAATGCACCAATAAATGTGTCGCCTGCAGCAGTTGTATCAATCGCATTTACTTTATAAGCTTCGATGTGTTGGCTTTGATTTTTAGTAGCAAAATATGTACCTTGCTTACCTAGCGTAATCAAAACAGTCTTAATGCCTATAGATAAAAAGTAATTGGCATTGTCTTTCATAGATTGTTCATTAGTTACTTTAATCCCAGATAACAATTCGGCTTCTGTTTCGTTTGGCACAATAATATCGATTAATGATAATAATTCATTAGGTAATGCTTTCGCTGGTGCAGGATTTAATACTGTCGTCACACCATGTGCCTTGGCAATTTCAAATGCAGATATAATAGCCGGGATGGGTACTTCTAATTGTGCAACGACAAAGTCTGCATTGATTATAGCGTCTTTTGCGTTAATAACATCTTCAGGTGTCATCGTCATATTCGCACCACCATAAACATAGATGGTGTTTTGTCCTTCTGCATTCACAGTGATAAAGGCTTGGCCCGTTTTTGCTTCAGCTGTTTTGATAATATATGATGTATCAATATGAGCTACTTTAAAATCTTCTAAGATGAAATCAGCAACGCCATCAGTGCCAATTTTAGTAATAAATGTTGTGTCTGCTTGCATGCGTGCAGTGGCAATAGCCTGGTTGGCACCTTTACCTCCGCCGAATGCTTTTTGTGCTTCTTCAACATGTAATGTTTCGCCTGGTTGTGCATATCTTTCAACTGTTAAAAATTGATCGACATTCGTTGAACCTAAAATAACAACTTTGTTGGTCATGTGTACGCTCCTTTCAAGTTATAACTTTTAAAAAGTAACATTCGATTCTAATGCAATATTAGAGTAGGGCGTTGTTTCACCAGTACGAATATTACCTTTATTTAATGGGTGAGCTAAGTTACTTTTCATTTCTTCGTGAGGAATGAAAATGATTTCGATTTCCGATGAAATCAATTGTTTAATTTGTTGCAATTGTGTAGGGTTATGTTCTTTTATTTCTTCTGCTAAGTATATTTTTTGGATTTCCATTTCTTCTAACACTGTAGCTAAGACATCAATAAAGCGTGGTAAGTTTTTAGTTACAGCTAGGTCGATACGACGATGATCATTTGGAATTGGCATGCCAGCGTCATTAATCGTTAATAAATCAAAATGACCAATTGTCGCGATTGCTTTTGAAATATGTTCATTTAAAATAGCTGATTTTTTCATGACATCTACACTCCTTATTTTATAAATACTGTAACAGAAGCGGCTACTAAAATGAGTACTAAGCCGATGATTGTAATAACCATTTCTTTTGACGTTTTATGTTGTTTTAAGAAATAAATACCAGTTAATGTAGCAAGCACAACGGATGTTTGAGAAAGAATAAATCCAGTTGCTAAACCATTCATATTAGGTTGTGCTGAAATAAGATATGTTAAAGCACCAAATGCAAAGAAGAAACCTGAAATAATTTGTAACCACGTAATTTTATTACGGAATGGATTCTCTGCTTTCATATTCATAAAGCCATAAATGACTGCAACAATTACCATACCCATTGCTTGAGGTAAAAAGGCAGTTAGGCCATCAATAGAAGTTGCTTGCGGTGCAGCTGAATATAACCAGTATCCAAATTCACCAATTAACAGAAGTACCACTGCACGACGTAAATTTTTGGCGTTACTTGCTTCTTTGCGTTCACTCCAAACTGTCATACGCGCTCCAATTAGAATAACGACTAAAGCTGTAAATCCAATGATTTTATGACCAATGCCTGGCCAATTTCCTAATGCAAAGACACCCCATAAAGATGCGCCTAATAATTGGAATGCTGTTGTGACTGGCATGGCACGAGATGAGCCGACTAATTCGAACGCTTTAAATGTAATGATTTGTCCGAATCCCCATCCTGCACCTGATAATAAGGCGAATAGCAAATTGGTTCCAGTAGGTAAGCCACTTGATGTGACTACGGCTAATATAATAGCGAAGATTAACGTACCTACAGTAGCACCGATAATTTGATGTACAGGTTTACCACCAAACTTTGAAGCGACTGTTGGGAAGAAGCCCCAGCCAATTAAGGGGCCTAACCCGATAAGTAATGCAACAATGCTCATGTTATACACCTCATGATTTGTTTTTAGTAAAACGTTTTACCAGTGCCATCGTACCATTTTTATTTGTAAAATGCATGCGTTTTCATAAAAACTGAAAACGTTTAAATCATATTTAAAAATTCATACATTATTATTTTAATTTCTTAGTAAAATAATTATGATTAAAAACCCTCAGCATTAAAGCAACGCTAAGGGCCTAACAATGATGAGTATATTTCGGAAGATACGTAGTTAGTTTGAAAGATGATAGCCAGTTGTTGCACGAATTTTTAAAGTCGTTGGTAATTCAATCATATCAATGGATTTATCTAAGTGCTGTAATCGTTGAAGTAATAAGGTTAAAGATGTTTTGCCAATATCAGTTATAGGTTGTGCCACAGTAGTTAAAGGTGGCGAGACGTACGCTGCATAATCAATGTCGTCATAACCTATTAATGAGATATCTTTCGGGATACTGATGCCATGTTCAATTAGTCCTCGTAAAATGCCAATAGCGAGTTCATCGTTAATAGCGAAGATTGCAGTGGCAGATTGAACCATGATGTCATCAACAATGGTTAGCCCACCGCGCTTAGATAATTCAGTATGGACGATTTGTGGTTCTGGCAATTGATTCGCGCGCAAAGTATCGACAAATCCAGCGACACGAGTCGACATATTCGCCATCATGTCATATGGTGCAACAATTATCATATGGTTGTGACCGAGTTCTATTAAATGTTGTGCTGCAAGTTGTCCACCTTGATATTCATTTGTCCGAACAAAATCTGTATAGCCTTGATGGTCATTTTGATCCAGTACGACATAAGGTACATGATGTTTCTTTAGATAGTTATTTAGGGCGTCCGGGGATGATATGTATTGTGCGATAATTAATCCGTCAATACCTCGATCAATTAAATGTTTAATATTGTCATACAAATCAGTTGCTGTAGATGTTAAAAAGCATAAATCAACATCAGATGGTTTATGGTCATGAATACTTTGCATCAGTGCTGAGAAAAACGGATTTGTTAAGCTAGGCAAAATGACGCCAATAGTTTGAATTTTACTGCCGCGCAATTGTTTTGCATGTTTATTAGGGGCATAGCCTAAACGTTCTGAAACAGCATGTACGTTTTTTATCGTTGTTGCGGAAAAACGACTATCATTATGATTTAAAATATGTGACACAGTTGTAACTGATACACCAGCTTCTCTAGCAACATCTTTAATTGACACTTTTTTCATATTATATTCCTTCTCTTTATTGTGTAATTAATCATACAGTTATATACCCGATTATTATATTCATCATATCATGATAAACATTTGATGACATATGAAGACGTGAATGACTTTTATTGTCTACAAACAGACGTCTGAAGTATACGATTAAGGTTGAGACGAGAGAATATATTATTAAGGTTAATACCTTTTAATGATTATGATAACAAGAATTTTAAAATGTTTATTGTGATTAAAAATACAAAAGTCATTATTTTAAAGAATAAAATATTTGTTTTTGAACAAAGTATTAAAAAACATAACGAAATGATGTATATTGAACTATGTGATTGAAAAAATTTTTAATTAAGGCTTGTTAAAACTTAAGAGAGGATGTTTTTAAATGCAATTCAAATTAAAAGAAGAAGAGATTATTAGTTTTTTAGAATTGAAATATCCAGAAAAAGAGTTCGAATATGGTCGTTTGTTAGTTGGACAACATAAACGTGATGATTTAGATGTTTATTACTTTGGTGATACGTTTTTAATGTGCACGATTATTTCATTCAAGACATTTGAAATTAAAGAAACAGTAGAATTATCATATGATGCTGTTAATCGTATTGTGTTAAAAGATGGATGGTTATTTAGAAAAATGAGAATAGAAACAATGCAAAAAGTGTTAAAATACGGTACATCTAAATTAATGTTAACTGATTTTCAAAAAGAGAATTATAATAAATATATTCAAGGTCAGAAACAACGCGTGATATTTGAAAATGGCCATTTTGTCTAATTGATAGTGAATATAATTAGAGTAAGAGGCTGGGACATAAATCCCTAAAAAACAGCAGTAAGATAATTTTCAATTAGAAAATATCTTACTGCTGTTCTCTATTTATACAATACTTCGTATTGAATGGCTTCGCTTTCCTAGGGTGCCGTCTCAGCCTCGGTCTTCGACTGGCACTGCTCCCTCAGGAGTCTCGCCATTAATACTACGTATTAACATGTAATTTTACTTTGAAATACTTTAAAAAAATAAGACACTTTGCCCAACTTACACTACCAATAAAAACTTCTGTTAGAATTCCTCAAAATGATATTTCGCGACATGTTAATGAAATTGTTGAAACGATACCTGATAGCAAATTCGATGAATTCAGACATCATCGTGGCGCAACATCCTATCATCCAAAGATGATGTTAAAAATCATCTTATATGCATATACTCAATCTGTATTTTCTGGTCGTAGAATAGAGAAATTACTTCATGACAGTATTCGAATGATGTGGTTAGCTCAAGATCAAACACCTTCTTATAAAACTATTAATCGTTTTAGAGTGAATCCTAATACTGATGCGTTAATTGAATCTTTATTTATTCAGTTCGCTTATTTTTCTTGGATTTCTTGTATATCATTTTAAAGTGATAAAGATATTTCGAAACATAATTCTTCTATTATATTTAAGATTTAACTGTTTTTGGAATGATCATGTATGCAGACAATGAGCCAAGGATCATCAATACAATGCTGACTATAAATGTTACGGTTGCAGCTACACTTGGTGCATAGTTTAGTTGTAACATACTGAAAACTGTAGTACTTAGTGCTATACCAAAGGCGCCACCTAATGTACCACTCATTTTATATAATCCTGTAGCTAAACCAACTTTTTCATTAGGCATACTGAAAATTGCAATCGTAAGTCCAGGTGTTGCGACTAAACCATTACCTATCGCACATATGACGAAACCAATGATAACTGCAATGACATATTGTGATGCCAATAATTGAGTCATGCTAATAATAGTGATGCCGATGACAGGGAACAACGGACCAATGATGAGCATCAATTTGCCACCGAAACGTAATGTTGCTTTTTCACCTAAACGAATCATCGCAACTGCCACAATGGCATATGGCAATGTAACAAGTCCAGATTGCGCAGCTGATAAACCAAGGTGTGTTTGAGCATATATGAAAAAGACCACTGTTACGCCTAGACCGCTATTTAAAACAAAGTTATTTAAAAATGCACCAATGAACGGACGGTTGCGTAATACTGAGAAATCAATAAAAGGTACTTCATGTCGACGTTCGATGATGATGAATATCAACGTAGTGATGATAAAAATGCTCAGACAAATGATTGAAAATGTACTAAACCAACCTTGTTCGAATCCTTGTGTTAACAATAATGTAAAGCTACCAATCATAACAGCGAAAATCGACATACCTTTGTAATCGAATGGATGACGGTGGCTATGTTGACTTACTTTTTCAGGTGTGCCTTTTAGAAGCAATATGGCAATGAAAGCAATGACTATACTAATGATGAAATTCGTTTGCCATCCGAAATTTGAGGCAATTAAACCGCCGATAACACCAGCTAGGCCGATGCCACCAACAGTACTAATCATTAGATAACTAATCGCTCGTCTTAAATGTTCTCCTTTAAATTGATTATTTAACACGCCAACTGTTGAAGGTAACAAGATAGCTGCTGATAGACCTTGTAAAATTCTACCGATGATGAGCAGTGCAGTGATGTCCGATATAATTAATAGAAGAGATGCAAACATACTGATTATGAGACCCATGTATGTCATTCTCAGTTGTCCTATTTTATCAGCAATATCACCTGCAGCCACCATGAAGATACCTGTGGCGAAGGAAGTTAAACTAATAGATAAATTTAACACGGCAGGAGAGGTTTGATACGTTTGACCAACGAGAGGTCCTATATTAATAAATGATTGTGCAAACAACCAATATGTTAATGCAGACAACATAATCGCAATAATAATATTACTGCGTGGTGAAGATTGTGTGTTATTCACAGATGTCACTCCTTGTAAAAATTAAATATAGAAAGTCATGAGATGAAGTGAACGGATGTATAGATGATCGTTCACTCACACATAAGTCATGATTTCCTTACATATCATACCACAGTTATTGAGAATGAATATCAATTAATTGCTTGTATAATTGATTTTTTATAGTATGTTTAAGTGAAACAGCTTTATTTGAAAGTGATTAAAGTAAATGAAGGTACAGAGGAGTGAGAACAATGTGCACAGGATTCACAATACAAACTTTAAATAATCAAGTACTTCTTGGACGCACGATGGATTATGATTATCCATTAGATGGTTCGCCAGCAGTGACGCCTAGAAATTATCGTTGGAAATCTCGCACTGGCACGACAGGCCAAACGCAATATGGCTTTATTGGCACAGGAACAGATATGGAAGGTTTTATTTATGGTGATGGTGTTAATGAACATGGCGTTGCCATTTCAACACAATATTTCCGAGGTTATAGTTCATATGGATCAACACACAAAGCGGACGCGATGAATATTACGCAAAATGAAATTGTGACATGGATTTTGGGATATACAACAAGCATTGAAGATATGAAACAACAAGCATCCCAAATACATGTTGTAGCTGTATATTTAAATGACATCGGTGAAGTTCCGCCATTGCATTATCATGTTTCCGATGCAACTGGACATACAGTCGAAGTTTCATTTAAAGAGGGTGAAGTGGTTATAAAAGATAATCCTATTGGTGTCTTAACAAATCATCCAGACTTAAATTGGCATTATAGTAATTTAAGACAATATATCAATATTTCTCCTTATCCAGCAACAGCAAATTTATTGGAAGGTGTAACGATTGAACCTTTAGGCAATGAAGCAGGTACATTTGGATTGCCAGGTGGATTTACTTCAACTGAGCGCTTTGTGAGAATGGCATTTATGAAAGCAAACATTGCTCAAAACAATGATAAAGAAATGGATTTAATGAATGCATTTTATTTATTAGATGCGGTAAATATACCGATTGGAATTGTACGTCCGCATGATGCTGACAATCACTATACGATGTATCAGACCGTAATAAATTTAACTACAAGAACGTTATATATTAAGTATTATGGCAGCAATGAATTAGTAGCATTAAAGCTCACAGATGATTTAATTAATAGAAAAGATATGACGATTTTTAAGCCTGAGAAGCATATCACTATTAGAAAGTTGAATGACAATCAATAGCGATTGATAATGGAATTTGGTTGATATGATTTGATGGATGATTACTATCATGCATTAGCGTTGAATCGCGAACATGGACGAACGATTAGTTGTTAATTTTGAAAATTTATAAAAGGTTAAACGAATGCAGTGAGAGATGTCATTTTAATATCAATGTATGGCTATTTTGTAATGACAATGTAATGAGTTTAGTAAAACATTTCGGGAATATTAAATAGTTGGAAAATGAGAATTAAATCCTTTACTCAGTTGTCTAATTCTTTTAGTATGTGCAGTACAGTTTAATTGAAAACTAACTTTAACTTTAATGGAGGATGTTTTATACATGAAAAAATTAACAGCAGCAGCGATTGCAACGATGGGCTTCGCTACATTTACAATGGCGCATCAAGCAGATGCAGCAGAAACGACAAACACCCAACAAGCACATACACAAATGTCAACACAATCACAAGACGTATCTTATGGTACTTATTATACAATTGATTCTAATGGGGATTATCATCACACACCTGATGGTAACTGGAATCAAGCAATGTTTGATAATAAAGAATATAGCTATACATTCGTAGATGCTCAAGGACATACGCATTATTTTTATAACTGTTATCCAAAAAATGCAAATGCCAATGGAAGCGGCCAAACATATGTGAATCCAGCAACAGCAGGAGATAACAATGACTACACAGCGAGTCAAAGCCAACAGCATATTAATCAATATGGTTATCAATCAAATGTAGGTCCAGACGCGAGCTATTATTCACATAGTAACAACAACCAAGCGTATAACAGCCATGATGGTAATGGAAAGGTCAATTATCCTAATGGCACATCTAATCAAAATGGTGGATCAGCAAGTAAAGCGACAGCTAGTGGTCATGCGAAAGACGCAAGCTGGTTAACAAGTCGTAAACAACTACAACCATATGGACAATATCACGGTGGTGGTGCGCATTACGGTGTCGACTATGCAATGCCTGAAAATTCACCAGTTTACTCATTAACTGATGGTACAGTAGTACAAGCAGGTTGGAGTAACTATGGTGGCGGCAATCAAGTAACGATTAAAGAAGCGAACAGTAATAACTACCAATGGTATATGCATAATAATCGTTTAACTGTTTCAGCTGGTGATAAAGTCAAAGCTGGTGACCAAATTGCATATTCAGGTAGTACGGGTAATTCAACAGCGCCTCACGTACACTTCCAACGTATGTCTGGTGGCATCGGTAATCAATATGCAGTAGACCCAACGTCATACTTGCAAAGTAGATAATACAGAAAATCCCAAGTTGCGATATCATACGCAGCTTGGGATTTTTTCGTTTTAATAATAGGTATAAGTCCATTGTTTGTCCTCTAAAACATGTTGATAAAAAGGATCTTGGCCAATTAACTTGATATCATCTGCAAGTGCTTCAACTTCATCTAAATGATGGGTAGTTAATATAATTAAACATTTAGATTTCATGATGTTAAGTAGTTGGTGGATGTCATGTCTAGATTTTAAATCAATACCAACTGTCGGTTCATCTAAAATGAGAATTCGAGGTTGACCTAGTAAACCTACTAATATATTAATTTTACGTTTATTCCCACCGGACAATGTAGATACTTTGGCAGACGTATCATCAAAGTTTAATTGCTGTAAATATTCGTTGATAGTTGTATCGTTAATTGGATTTTTACAAAGTGATTTAAAAAATTTAATGTTTTCAGCCACTGTCATGTGTTCAAATAACGCAATGTCTTGTGGCACATAACCGATGTGATTTTGTATTTGTCTTTGATTCCATTTTTCGCCGAAATAGTTGATAGTTCCATCATTAGCTTTTTCAATACCAGCAATCATACGAAGTAATGTTGATTTTCCAGCACCATTATCACCAAGTAATACGGTTAAACGATTACTATCAAAGGACATAGTTAAATGATTGAAAATCTGTTTGTTACGGTAACGCTTTGAAAGGTTATTAATTTCTATCATCAGTTACGCTCCTTTACATGAAAATAATCAAGTATACGATACCCATAGCAAGTGCATATATAAATGTCATGAATAATCGATGACTTATTGTTTGAATATGGAATAAGATAAAGACGATACCTATCTCATAAATCAATATAAGTAACAGTGATTTTAAGTAAAATATTAAGCTGAGTGGTTGAGACAAATATAGACTAACTGCCAATAGTACCAACAATAACAAAATCGTATGTGTCATTACATAAGTACTATATAGTTTGAAACGGCTTAAATGATATTGTGATAATCGTTGCAATGCTGCTTGTTGGTTTAAACGATAATGAAGTACTACTTGAACAGCGCTAACAAATAAAATCACCGCAAAGATTAAGCTAATTGAAATAGAGTGTTGTGCTTGTTTAGTAAGCGACACAAATTTGATTTTAGATTCAGGTGTATGTTTATGATAGGACTTGTTGATAGCATCGATGGATTGATGCTGTTTCATATCCTCAAGGTGTTCATAAATAATGTTAGGAATTTGCTGCTCATATAATGAACTACTAACAATTTCTACAGCAATACCACCTATAAAGTCATCTCTACCATATAACTGTATCGTTTCTTTTAAACGGTTCTCTTTTAATTTTTGAGAGAAACCTTTAGGAATTTGCATACTTAAAATAGCTTCCTTTTTAGTAACATCATCTTCAATATAGCTTTCATCTTCATCGACTTTTTTAATAGTTACATAGTCAGATTGTTTAATTTTATTGACGAATGATTTTGATGCAGTGGTTTGGTCTAAATCTTGAATGGTAATCGGTATTTTGAAGTTGTCATGTGCTACACGGTAACCGATACCAATAAGTACGAGTGCGATGACAATGGTTGTTACGAGCAAGATGTATTGTAACCATTGCTTGAACACAACAAGTTGTATATAAGGCTTCATTGACGATACCTCCAAACCAATACAGCTAAATTAATTATCAAAAGTGCGATGAAGCTAAGATAGAAACTAGGGTGCAGTTCTAAAATGTAGTTGTTTAAAATAATTTCTAACAATTGATTTGTTACAACTGCGAACGGTTGAATATTGAAAACACCATTTGCTATATGTTGTAAAAAAATCGTAGGTATTGTTAAACCAGATAACACCAGGATGACAATAGCTAATATGACTTTACTAATACTATTCAACAAGCCTGTTGTTAAAAGTTCGATGAGTAATAACCACAGTATTAAAAAGGTAACATAATAGCTTAAATGAATGGCTAACGTTGGCCAATTATATAATTCAAAGATATTCGGAATACTGAACACAATCCAAACTACACCAACGATACTCCATAACATAGTATAAAACCATGTAATCAACGTACGAATGATTAATAAACGCTCTTTAGAAAAATGAAACATTTTCAATCGCGCTTTCAATACAGTATCTTGATTCATTTTCAAAACTGTAAATAAAGATAGTGCAAAGATGAATACCGTTGTTAAAAATCCTGTAATTGCATAATAACTGCCCGTATCGTATAAATGAATCGGTTCTAAGTTAAATGCACCTGAACGGTTTAATCCTGTAATCAGCAAATCAGTCATAACATTGATACTGTCAGAATGTGATGCTTTCGGTGCTAAGTCTTGAAAAGCTAAGATGCCACCCATTGATCGCATAAGACGTTGGTAAACAGAATCTGTTAGCTGAGATAGCACGACACTTTTCATGGATTGTTGATCATATGTATATACTGAAATTGGTAGTTCGCCTTGTTTATAAAATGCCTTGGTCATACCTTTATCAAAAACAAAATAGCCTTGAAGTTTATGTTTTTTTAACAAAGTATGTGCTTGCTTATCATCATATGCTTTAATGCTCACGTTTTTTCCTAGGTTACTCCCTTTACCAATAGAGTTTAAGATTAATTTCGTTTCACTTGATTGATCTTTATCTACGACACCTATATTAAAATGATTGTCATCTTCTGTTACATGTTGGATTGTCGTTAATGTAATAAGGAGTGCCGCTAATATAAATAGTAAATAGATAATCAAATACCACTTTTTCAATAAAAAAGAGTGGTAGATGCGAAACAAATGTATTGTTTTCATTTAACCACTCCTCCAATGATAAGATTGAAAGGCAAGATGACCTTCCAATCTTATTTTTATATTTTAGTTATTTAGATGCCTTTTTTAAAATTGATTCAAACATTTTGCCGCCATTTTTTTCGATTTCTTTTTCAAGTTTTTCACGGTCTTTTGAAGATAGACTATTGAAATCTTTTGCACCACTATCATCAAAATCAATATCTGCTTTCAATTTTGTGCTAGATTTTAAAATGAAATTAATTGGTTCTTCAGCATATTTGATGCCGATATTTAACGTAGATTTCTGAGTGTTATTTTTTACGTCAGAATCTATATTATTTTCAAAAGTGAATTCATTTTCGTCGCTATATTTATCTAATGCGACAGTGATTTTACCTTTATCTTGACGTTTTGTGCCATCTACTTTTTCTTGGTTATCTAATTTGATTTTTGATTCATCATATTCTGTCTTTTTACCAAATTCGTATTTATCATTATATTTATTATCTTTTTCTTTAGAAGATACGCCTTTAATTGTATATTTCGCTTCAGCATACGTGTATTTATCTTGATCGAAATCAAGTGCGTAATCTAGTTTTAACTTATCGTCTTCTAAAGTATTAGTACCTTTGATTTTAGTTTTATTATTTTCTTTGTCTGTAATAGTAATTTCTCGTTTTACAATCGTATGTTTTTCGGTATAAATTTTAGATTGAATTTTAGCAAATTCATCCTTTTTAGTTTCTTTGACATCGTCAATTGCTTTTTTGATGTCTTTTTCAAAGTCTTTTGTAGCACCTTGTTCTTCCATTAATTTTTTAAGGTCTTTATCCTTTTTAGCTTCTTCTAATACAGCTAATGTAATTTTTTTAGTGTCAGCTCTGCTAAGTGTTAACGTGACAGGTCTAACTTTGTACTTTTCACCATTAACCTTAATTTCTTCTTTTTTACCTTTATCAAAATTATCGTCATCTAATTTGTCGACAATAAGTTCGGAATATTTTTCGGCAATTTTGCTGTAGTCACTTTGTTGTGCTTGAGCATTATTAAAAAGAGTATTTAAATTTAGTTGTTGGTTTGTAATACCATTTTCTTTTGCTGTTTCTTCATCTTCACCTGTAAGTTTTGAATAAGTTGATAATAAATCAGAATTATTAACACTATATTTCCCTTTAAATAATGGTGATTCGAAATAATGCTTATCTTTATCTGCAGCTAACTGGAATTTCCCTAATGCAGAGTCTGCGATTGTTGGTTCAAGATTAATCATTGATTTCTCTTTTTTAGGATCATGTCCATATGACATTTTAATTTTCGATGCATTAACAACAGATTTAGGAATGCCAAGCCCTTTAACAATTTCATCTGATGCATCTGCGCTTAATTCTAATGAAGATAAAAACGAATTATCTTTCATCTTTTCTTGGAACTTCACTTCATTTTCAAAACGGTCATTAAAATAATCTTTATACATTTTTGCTGTTTGTTGTTCACTTTTTAGGTATGTATTTTTCGGTGTATTAGCAAAAAATGCATAAACTCCCCATGCGATTCCACCTATTAATAGTAAGACAATAATAATAGGAATTATAATTTTTAACTTTTTAGACATTTTGCTTCCTCCCAATTATTTATGAGTTAATCATATCAGAACAATACATTTTATTAAATGGTTTATTTTAAATTTTGTTTAAATTAATAGAATTTTAGTTATAATAATGTTTAATAAGTTATTGGAAATCTAATAAACTACAAAAAATAGTTTGATTACATAATGATTCTTGAAAAATGTTGGTTAACTTAATAATATGCATTTTTTTGGCGAAGAAGATTTATTTAACTTATAAAAATATTGAAGTAAGATTGGGGAGATTATGAATTTATGGAATTGAAAGTCGATGATTTTGTAAAGAATATAAAAAGACCATACTTGACTGTATTGGGAGTATTTGTAGTTGCAGTTTCATTATTTTTTGACGCGATTATGTTTTTCTACGCTAAACTATATGATAAATTGCCTATGTATTTACTGGTGTTTATGGCCTTTACAGCTGTAATTTTGATTATGATGTACATACAAGAGAAAAATGAAAATTACAAAGTTGAAAAAAGATATGTGGTTAGATATCTCACACTTAACGTTATTGTGGGATATACTTTGCCATTGCTTTTTGTATCTATTTACGTTTTTGGTGTAGTCGGTTTTGGATTTGATGTTTTCAATTATTGTCTAGGTATTATCTTGATGTTATTTATTTCTTGGTTAGGTTTATTTTTATTTTATAAAAACGAATTTGATAGTGAAAATCCTAATCCTGCAGTTAATGCCATAGCAATTATTATAAAATTATTTGCTTTTGGAGGAATATTTTATATAAGTCTAATAGTTCCTGTAACACAGCAAGAAGAGATTTTTATAGGGTTAAGTATATTCATCAATATAATTGTTGATGCTCTTCTTGTTAGGTCATATTTTAATTACGCGTTATATAAGAGTATTAAGAAAGATATCGAAAATGAAGGTAAGACAATGTAAAGGAAAGACATAAAAAATAATAGGAGTCTAACCATGATAATTTTTATTTTAATAACAATATTTGCTATTTATTATATAGCTATGATTGCTAGTTTGTTTAAAAGTGAAGGTTTTTCAATAATAGGTTTAATATTAGATGTTGTTATAATGGGGACATTGATTTTTTACTATTTTATAGGCGCTCGCTTTGTTGATCATGATTTAAGCAACTTTTTAATGTTTATGGATACTGGATCATATATTTTTATGTACTTTGCAATTAAGTGTTTATGGGTGAAACCTAAGGTAGTAAATTATTTGATTGCAAAAGAATTGGGTGAATCTAAAGAGGTCATTGAAGAGCAGGAATTAGATTTACAGACATCAAAGATAAGAGGTATCTACTTTTTCATTATTTCAGTAGTGATGTTAATTATCACTAAATTAAGAATGCAACCTGAGTTACAGGCAGATGCTATATCGATGAATCCTGTATTTATTTTTGTTGGTGTTATAATCATTTTAATTTGGCTAGTACTGGATATATATCGCAAGAAAAAATACGGTATATTCTTATTCAAGACGATAGTGCCACTAGTTGTTACGACTTGGATTATTATAGCTACAATTATACTTTCGTAAACGATTTTGATTAATGGGGAATGTAGAGAACATTTCTTTGTAATTTTATAATCGAATAACATACAAAATAAAGCGACCAATTTTGCAGTGTTACGAATTGTAAACTGCGAACTGGTCGCTTTTTATTGATGTCATGATTAATTTAATGGATGTAATTATATGATGAAACTTCTGAAGCAGAGATGGTTCTTGATGAAACGATATATTCACCAATCCAGTTCATTTCTGAAATTAGAATACTTCCATCAATATTAACTTTTTCAACGTAGGCTACATGACCAAATGGACCATTTACTGTTTGTAAAATTGATCCTCGTGTTGGGTGTCTATCTACTTTGAAGCCATTGCTTGAAGCTTGGCCTGCCCAGTTTTTAGCATCTCCCCAAAATGTACTAATCGTGTGTCCATCTTTGGCACGTTTATCAAAGACATACCATGTACATTGTCCAGCAGTATATAAGTTGTTCTTACTTGTGATAAGAGGCTGATCAATGATTTTACCGTTACCTAATGCTAAAGGTTTACCGTCAGCGGTCTTTGCTTTGTCATTAAATTCGGCGATTTGTAATTCGTCATACAATTCGTCTAAATCGATGCCTGTAATAAGCCCTTTGTTATCTTTTGAAAAAGCGTTATTTAATTCATCGTCATTGTCTTCGACATTCGGTATTGCTGGTGTCAAAGGATTGCTTGGTGACGTTTGAGGCGGTGTGTGTGAATCAATTGCGTCATTAATGTGCGTATACTGACCACTTAATGAAGAATGGTACTGATTGTTGTTAAGATCACGTTGATTTGCGTGTTGATGATTGTCGTTTGTACGTGACTGGTTTTGATGATTGTTGTTTGGCGTGTTGTTTTTGTCATATGTATAAGTATACGCGCCGGTGTCTTTATTCACTTTGAACTGTGCGTTTGGGTGTGCTTTCTTTGCTTCTTCTAATGTTTTGCTATCATTCGTATATGCTTGAGCCGAGTTAGGCGACATACTAAATAAAGTAAGAGTTGTCATCGTCAGTAAAATTGTTTTCTTCATAATAACCATTTAATCCTTTATGTATTTAATTTAATTTTAGTATACACATTTATATTACAAAAATGAATGGTTAATTAAAAATATATGGGTATATTCAATATATTTATTTAAAAAAAGCTAAAAATACTTAAAAAACTATATACATATACTAATAATTTATATATTATTTGAGTAAGGAGCACTTTTTCAAAAAATAGTGTCCCTAAAAAGTTTTGATAAACTTAAAATATTCAGGAGGTTTCTAGTTATGGCAATGATTAAGATGAGTCCAGAGGAAATCAGAGCAAAATCGCAATCTTACGGGCAAGGTTCAGACCAAATCCGTCAAATTTTATCTGATTTAACACGTGCACAAGGTGAAATTGCAGCGAACTGGGAAGGTCAAGCTTTCAGCCGTTTCGAAGAGCAATTCCAACAACTTAGTCCTAAAGTAGAAAAATTTGCACAATTATTAGAAGAAATTAAACAACAATTGAATAGCACTGCTGATGCCGTTCAAGAACAAGACCAACAACTTTCTAATAATTTCGGTTTGCAATAAGCATTCTGAAATTGGCAAAGTCACATTTTCTAATGTGGCTTTGCTTATCATTTTTTTAAGAAAACAACTGAAAGGAAATAAGCATGAAAAAGAAAAATTGGATTTATGCATTAATTGTCACTTTAATTATTATAATTGCCATAGTTAGTATGATATTTTTTGTTCAAACAAAATATGGAGATCAATCAGAAAAAGGATCCCAAAGTGTAAGTAATAAAAATAATAAAATACATATCGCAATTGTTAACGAGGATCAACCAACGACATATAACGGTAAAAAAGTTGAGCTGGGTCAAGCATTTATTAAAAGGTTAGCAAATGAGAAAAACTATAAATTTGAAACAGTAACAAGAAACGTTGCTGAGTCTGGTTTGAAAAATGGTGGATACCAAGTCATGATTGTTATCCCAGAAAACTTTTCAAAATTGGCAATGCAATTAGACGCTAAAACACCATCGAAAATATCGCTACAGTATAAAACAGCTGTAGGACAAAAAGAAGAAGTAGCTAAAAACACAGAAAAAGTTGTAAGTAATGTACTTAACGACTTTAACAAAAACTTAGTCGAAATTTATTTAACAAGCATCATTGATAATTTACATAATGCACAAAAAAATGTTGGCGCTATTATGACGCGTGAACATGGTGTGAATAGTAAATTCTCGAATTACTTATTAAATCCAATTAACGACTTCCCGGAATTATTTACAGATACGCTTGTAAATTCAATTTCTGCAAACAAAGACATTACAAAATGGTTCCAAACATACAATAAATCATTATTGAGTGCGAATTCAGATACGTTCAGAGTGAACACAGATTATAATGTTTCGACTTTAATTGAAAAACAAAATTCATTATTTGACGAGCACAATACAGCGATGGATAAAATGTTACAAGATTATAAATCGCAAAAAGATAGCGTGGAACTTGATAACTATATCAATGCATTAAAACAGATGGACAGCCAAATTGATCAACAATCAAGTATGCAAGATACAGGTAAAGAAGAATATAAACAAACTGTTAAAGAAAACTTAGATAAATTAAGAGAAATCATTCAATCACAAGAGTCACCATTTTCAAAAGGTATGATTGAAGACTATCGTAAGCAATTAACAGAATCACTGCAAGATGAGCTTGCAAATAACAAAGACTTACAAGATGCGCTAAATAGCATTAAAATGAACAATGCTCAATTCGCTGAAAACTTAGAGAAACAACTTCATGATGATATTGTCAAAGAACCTGATACAGATACAACATTTATCTATAACATGTCTAAACAAGACTTTATAGCTGCAGGTTTAAATGAGGATGAAGCTAATAAATACGAAGCAATTGTCAAAGAAGCAAAACGTTATAAAAATGAATATAATTTGAAAAAACCGTTAGCAGAACACATTAATTTAACAGATTACGATAACCAAGTTGCGCAAGACACAAGTAGTTTGATTAATGATGGTGTCAAAGTGCAACGTACTGAAACGATTAAAAGTAATGATATTAATCAATTAACTGTTGCAACAGATCCTCATTTTAATTTTGAAGGCGACATTAAAATTAATGGTAAAAAATATGACATTAAGGATCAAAGTGTTCAACTCGATACATCTAACAAGGAATATAAAGTTGAAGTCAATGGCGTTGCTAAATTGAAAAAGGATGCTGAGAAAGATTTCTTAAAAGATAAAACAATGCATTTACAATTGTTATTTGGACAAGCAAATCGTCAAGATGAACCAAATGATAAGAAAGCAACGAGTGTTGTGGATGTAACATTGAATCATAACCTTGATGGTCGCTTATCGAAAGATGCATTAAGCCAGCAATTGAGTGCATTATCTAGGTTTGATGCGCATTATAAAATGTACACAGATACAAAAGGCAGAGAAGATAAACCATTCGACAACAAACGTTTAATTGATATGATGGTTGACCAAGTTATCAATGACATGGAAAGTTTCAAAGACGATAAAGTAGCTGTGTTACATCAAATTGATTCAATGGAAGAAAACTCAGACAAACTGATTGATGACATTTTAAATAACAAAAAGAATACAACAAAAAATAAAGAAGATATTTCCAAGCTGATTGATCAGTTAGAAAACGTTAAAAAGACTTTTGCTGAAGAGCCACAAGAACCAAAAATTGATAAAGGCAAAAATGATGAATTTAATACGATGTCTTCAAATTTAGATAAAGAAATTAGTAGAATTTCTGAAAAGAGTACGCAATTGCTATCAGATACACAAGAATCAAAATCAATTGCAGATTCTGTTAGTGGCCAATTAAATCAAGTCGACAATAATGTGAATAAGCTACATGCGACAGGTCGAGCATTAGGCGTAAGAGCTAACGATTTGAATCGTCAAATGGCTAAAAACGATAAAGATAATGAGTTGTTCGCTAAAGAATTTAAAAAAGTATTACAAAATTCTAAAGATGGCGACAGACAAAACCAAGCATTAAAAGCATTTATGAGTAATCCGGTTCAAAAGAAAAACTTAGAAAATGTTTTAGCTAATAATGGTAATACAGACGTGATTTCACCGACATTATTCGTATTATTGATGTATTTACTATCAATGATTACAGCATATATTTTCTATAGTTATGAACGTGCCAAAGGACAAATGAATTTCATTAAAGATGATTATAGTAGTAAAAACCATCTTTGGAATAATGTCATTACGTCAGGTGTTATTGGTACAACTGGTTTGGTAGAAGGGTTAATTGTCGGTTTAATTGCAATGAATAAGTTCCATGTATTAGCTGGCTATAGAGCGAAATTCATCTTAATGGTGATTTTAACTATGATGGTCTTCGTACTTATTAATACGTATTTACTAAGACAGGTAAAATCTATCGGTATGTTCTTAATGATTGCTGCATTGGGTCTATACTTTGTAGCTATGAATAATTTGAAAGCAGCTGGACAAGGTGTGACTAATAAAATTTCACCATTGTCTTATATCGATAACATGTTCTTCAATTATTTAAATGCAGAGCATCCTATAGGCTTGGTGCTAGTAATATTAACAGTACTTGTGATTATTGGCTTTGTACTGAACATGTTTATAAAACACTTTAAGAAAGAGAGATTAATCTAATGTTGATGAATAGCGTGATTGCTTTAACTTTTTTAACAGCATCTAGCAATAATGGCGGACTTAATATTGATGTGCAACAAGAAGAGGAAAAGCGAATCAATAATGATTTAAATCAATATGATACAACGCTATTTAATAAAGACAGCAAAGCGGTTAATGATGCGATTGCTAAGCAGAAAAAAGAACGACAACAACAAATAAAAAATGATATGTTTCAAAATCAAGCGAGTCACTCGACTCGCTTGAATGAAACTAAAAAAGTGTTATTTTCCAAATCTAACTTAGAAAAGACTTCGGAGAGTGATAAAAGCCCCTATATTCAAAACAAGCAGGAGAAAAAAATATTCCCGTACATTTTGATGTCTGTAGGGGCTTTTTTGACTTTAGGATTTGTCATTTTTTCAATTCATAAAGGGAGACGAACGAAAAATGAATCAGCACGTAAAAGTAACATTTGATTTTACTAATTATAATTACGGCACATATGACTTAGCAGTACCAGCATATTTACCGATAAAAAACTTAATAGCTTTAGTATTGGATAGTTTGGACATTTCAATATTTGATGTCAATACACAAATTAAAGTGATGACGAAAGGTCAATTACTTGTTGAAAATGATCGACTCATTGATTATCAAATCGCTGATGGAGATATTTTGAAGTTACTATAGGAGGAAAAATAGATGGTTAAAAATCATAACCCTAAAAATGAAATGCAAGATATGTTAACGCCTTTAGATGCTGAAGAAGCAGCTAAAACAAAATTACGCTTAGATATGAGAGAGATTCCTAAGTCTTCAATTAAACCAGAACATTTTCATTTAATGTACTTATTAGAACAACATTCTCCATATTTTATAGATGCTGAATTAACTGAACTACGTGACAGTTTCCAAATACATTATGACATTAATGACAATCATACACCTTTTGATAATATTAAATCATTTACTAAAAATGAAAAATTACGTTACTTACTCAATATCAAAAATTTAGAAGAAGTAAATCGTACACGCTACACATTTGTGTTGGCACCAGATGAATTATTTTTCACAAGAGATGGATTACCCATTGCTAAAACAAGAGGGTTACAAAATGTTGTTGATCCATTACCTGTGTCAGAAGCTGAATTTTTAACAAGATATAAAGCGCTGGTTATCTGTGCATTCAATGAGAAACAATCATTTGATGCTTTAGTTGAAGGAAACTTAGAACTACATAAAGGAACGCCATTTGAAACTAAAGTTATTGAAGCGGCAACGTTAGATTTACTAACGGCATTTTTAGATGAACAGTATCAGAAACAAGAACAAGATTATAGTCAAAATTATGCATATGTACGCAAAGTAGGACATACCGTTTTCAAATGGGTTGCTATCGGTATGACAACGTTAAGTGTTTTATTAATTGCATTCTTAGCCTTTTTATATTTTTCAGTAATGAAGCATAATGAGCGCATTGAAAAAGGATACCAAGCATTTGTAAAGGATGATTATACGCAAGTACTAAATACGTATGATGATTTAGATGGTAAAAAATTAGATAAAGAGGCACTTTACATTTATGCCAAAAGTTATATCCAAACAAATAAACAAGGTTTAGAAAAAGATAAGAAAGAAAATTTACTTAATAATGTGACACCAAATTCAAACAAAGACTACTTATTATATTGGATGGAATTAGGACAAGGACATCTTGATGAAGCGATTAATATTGCCACTTATTTAGATGATAACGATATTACAAAGTTAGCGTTGATTAATAAATTAAATGAGATTAAAAATAACGGAGATTTATCGAATGATAAACGTTCTGAAGAAACGAAAAAGTATAACGATAAATTGCAAGATATTTTAGACAAAGAAAAACAAGTTAAAGATGAAAAAGCGAAATCTGAAGAAGAGAAAGCAAAAGCGAAAGATGAGAAATTAAAGCAACAAGAAGAGAACGAAAAGAAACAAAAAGAACAAGCACAAAAAGATAAAGAAAAACGCCAAGAAGCTGAAAGAAAAAAATAGTATAGGACTGAGGCAAAGACAATGCATAAATTGATTATAAAATATAACAAACAATTGAAGATGCTCAATTTGCGAGATGGTAAGACATATACTATTAGCGAAGACGAGCGTGCAGATATTACGTTGAAATCGTTAGGCGAAGTCATTCATTTAGAACAAAATAATCAAGGTACTTGGCAAGCGAATCATACTTCTATTAATAAGGTGCTTGTTAGAAAAGGTGACCTTGATGACATTACATTACAGCTTTATACAGAAGCTGATTATGCATCATTTGCGTATCCTTCAATTCAAGATACGATGACAATTGGACCAAATGCGTATGATGATATGGTTATTCAAAGCTTGATGAATGCCATCATTATTAAAGATTTTCAATCAATACAAGAATCACAATACGTACGCATTGTGCACGATAAAAATACAGATGTGTATATTAACTATGAACTACAAGAGCAACTAACGAACAAAGCTTACATTGGTGATCATATTTATGTTGAAGGGATATGGCTCGAAGTACAAGCTGATGGTTTAAATGTATTGAGTCAGAATACAGTGGCATCGTCATTAATTCGCTTAACACAAGAGATGCCACATGCACAGGCAGATGATTACAATACGTACCATCGTTCGCCAAGGATTATTCACCGTGAACCGACGGATGATATTAAGATTGAAAGACCGCCACAGCCAATACAGAAGAACAATACAGTGATATGGCGTTCCATTATACCGCCATTAGTAATGATTGCTTTAACTGTTGTCATCTTTTTAGTGAGACCAATTGGTATTTATATTTTAATGATGATTGGTATGAGTACAGTAACGATAGTATTTGGTATTACAACGTATTTCTCTGAAAAGAAAAAGTATAACAAAGATGTTGAAAAACGAGAGAAAGATTACAAAGCTTATTTGGATAATAAATCTAAAGAAATTAACAAAGCGATTAAAGCACAACGTTTTAGTTTGAATTACCATTATCCAACGGTTGCTGAAATTAAAGATATCGTTGAAACGAAAGCACCAAGAATATATGAAAAAACATCGCATCATCACGATTTCTTACATTATAAGTTAGGTATTGCGAATGTAGAAAAGTCATTCAAATTAGATTACCAAGAAGAAGAATTTAACCAACGTCGTGATGAACTATTCGACGATGCTAAAGAATTGTATGAATTTTACACAGATGTAGAACAAGCACCATTAATCAATGATTTAAATCATGGGCCAATTGCATATATTGGTGCACGACATCTCATTTTAGAAGAATTGGAGAAAATGCTAATTCAATTGTCAACATTCCATAGTTATCATGATTTAGAGTTTCTATTTGTGACACGTGAAGATGAAGTTGAAACATTGAAATGGGCACGTTGGTTGCCACATATGACATTGAGAGGGCAAAACATTAGAGGATTTGTTTACAATCAACGAACGCGTGACCAAATTTTAACGTCAATTTATAGCATGATTAAAGAACGTATCCAAGCTGTGCGTGAACGCAGCAGAAGTAATGAGCAAATTATTTTCACACCGCAATTAGTGTTTGTCATTACAGATATGTCATTAATTATTGATCATGTCATTTTAGAATATGTAAACCAAGATTTATCAGAATATGGTATTTCATTAATCTTTGTTGAAGATGTGATTGAAAGTTTGCCAGAGCATGTAGATACCATTATTGATATCAAGTCTCGTACTGAAGGCGAACTGATTACGAAAGAAAAAGAATTAGTTCAATTGAAATTTACACCTGAAAATATTGATAACGTCGATAAAGAATATATCGCGCGACGTTTGGCGAATTTGATACACGTCGAACATTTGAAAAATGCAATTCCTGATAGTATTACATTTTTAGAGATGTATAACGTGAAAGAAGTAGATCAGCTTGATGTGGTTAATCGATGGAGACAAAACGAAACATACAAAACGATGGCAGTACCTTTAGGTGTAAGAGGTAAAGATGATATTTTATCATTGAACTTACATGAAAAAGCACACGGGCCACATGGTTTAGTTGCTGGTACCACTGGTTCAGGGAAATCTGAGATTATCCAATCATACATTTTATCTTTAGCTATTAATTTTCACCCTCATGAAGTTGCATTCCTATTGATTGACTATAAAGGTGGGGGTATGGCGAACTTATTTAAAGATTTAGTCCATTTAGTTGGTACGATTACAAACTTAGATGGCGATGAAGCGATGCGTGCCTTAACATCAATCAAAGCCGAATTGAGAAAACGTCAACGTTTATTCGGAGAGCATGATGTTAACCATATTAATCAATACCATAAGTTATTTAAAGAAGGTATTGCGACAGAACCAATGCCACATTTATTCATTATTTCCGATGAGTTTGCCGAATTAAAATCAGAACAACCTGATTTTATGAAAGAACTTGTATCAACGGCACGTATTGGACGTTCGTTAGGTATTCATTTAATACTTGCGACACAAAAACCATCGGGTGTTGTTGATGACCAAATTTGGTCTAACTCTAAATTTAAGTTGGCATTAAAAGTACAAGATAGACAAGACAGTAATGAAATTTTAAAAACACCAGATGCAGCAGACATTACATTACCAGGTCGTGCGTATTTACAAGTTGGTAATAATGAAATTTATGAATTATTCCAATCTGCATGGAGTGGTGCAACATATGACATCGAAGGCGATAAATTAGAAGTTGAAGATAAGACGATTTACATGATTAATGACTATGGTCAACTTCAAGCAATCAACAAAGACTTGAGTGGACTTGAAGATGAAGAAACGAAAGAAAATCAAACTGAGTTAGAAGCGGTCATAGATCATATCGAATCTATTACAACACGATTAGAAATCGAAGAAGTTAAGCGTCCATGGCTACCACCATTGCCAGAAAATGTATATCAAGAAGATTTAGTAGAAACAGATTTCAGAAAATTATGGTCAGATGATGCAAAAGAAGTGGAATTAACATTAGGACTTAAAGACGTACCAGAAGAACAATATCAAGGACCGATGGTATTGCAATTGAAAAAAGCTGGGCACATCGCGTTAATCGGAAGTCCAGGATATGGTAGAACAACGTTCTTACACAACATTATTTTCGATGTTGCAAGACACCATCGTCCTGATCAAGCACACATGTACTTGTTCGATTTCGGTACCAATGGTTTGATGCCAGTTACAGACATACCACATGTCGCTGATTACTTTACAGTAGATCAAGAAGACAAGATTGCTAAGGCGATACGTATATTTAATGATGAAATTGATCGTCGTAAGAAGATTTTAAGTCAGTATCGTGTCACTAGTATTTCTGAATATCGAAAATTAACTGGTGAAACAATTCCGCATGTCTTTATTCTTATTGATAACTTTGACGCAGTAAAAGATTCACCTTTCCAAGAAGTTTTTGAAAATATGATGATTAAAATGACGCGTGAAGGGCTAGCATTAGACATGCAAGTAACCTTAACTGCTTCAAGAGCTAACGCTATGAAAACACCAATGTACATTAATATGAAAACGCGTATCGCAATGTTTTTATATGATAAATCAGAGGTGTCGAACGTAGTAGGACAGCAAAAATTTGCGGTTAAAGATGTTGTGGGTCGAGCATTGTTAAGTAGTGATGACAACGTATCATTCCATATTGGCCAACCATTTAAACATGATGAGACCAAATCATATAATGATCAAATTAATGATGAAGTATCGGCGATGACAGAATTTTATAAAGGTGAAACACCAAATGATATTCCTATGATGCCAGATGAAATTAAATATGAAGATTACAGAGAATCATTAAACTTACCAGATATAGTTGCAAATGGTGCTTTACCAATTGGATTAGATTATGAAGGTGTTACACTACAAAAAATTAAATTAACTGAACCAGCAATGATTTCATCAGAAAATCCGAGAGAAATTGCGCATATTGCTGAAATTATGATGAAAGAAATTGACATATTAAATGAAAAATATGCGATTTGTATCGCAGACTCAAGTGGAGAGTTTAAAGCTTATAGGCATCAAGTGGCTAACTTTGCCGAAGAAAGAGAAGACATTAAAGCGATTCATCAACTAATGATTGAAGACTTAAAGCAAAGAGAAATGGACGGCCCATTTGAAAAAGATTCACTTTATATTATCAATGATTTTAAAACATTTATTGATTGCACGTATATTCCGGAAGATGATGTTAAAAAGCTTATTACAAAAGGACCAGAACTTGGCTTGAACATTTTATTTGTCGGCATTCATAAAGAATTAATAGATGCTTATGATAAACAGATTGATGTTGCACGTAAAATGATTAACCAATTTAGTATAGGTATTCGTATTTCAGACCAACAATTCTTTAAATTTAGATTTATTCAACGAGAACCTGTTATTAAAGAAAATGAAGCATATATGGTCGCAAACCAAGCTTATCAAAAGATTAGATGGTTTAAATAGCAATGAATTAAATAGGAGGGAGGTATGTTATGAATTTTAATGATATTGAAACAATGGTTAAGTCGAAATTTAAAGATATTAAAAAGCATGCTGAAGAGATTGCGCATGAAATTGAAGTTCGTTCTGGATATTTAAGAAAAGCTGAACAATATAAGCGATTAGAATTTAATTTGAGTTTTGCACTAGATGATATTGAAAGCACAGCAAAGGACGTACAAACTGCAAAATCTAGTGCTAATAAGGACAGTGTAACTGTTAAGGGAAAGGCGCCCAATACGTTATATATTGAAAAAAGAAATTTGATGAAACAAAAGCTTGAAATGTTGGGTGAAGATATCGATAAAAATAAAGAATCCCTCCAAAAAGCTAAGGAAATTGCTGGCGAAAAGGCAAGTGAATATTTTAATAAAGCAATGAATTAATATTGAGGTGAAGATATGGGTGGATATAAAGGTATTAAAGCAGATGGTGGCAAGGTTGATCAAGCGAAACAATTAGCGGCAAAAACAGCTAAAGATATTGAAGCATGTCAAAAGCAAACGCAACAGCTCGCTGAGTATATCGAAGGTAGTGATTGGGAAGGACAGTTCGCCAATAAGGTGAAAGATGTGTTACTCATTATGGCAAAGTTTCAAGAAGAATTAGTACAACCGATGGCTGACCATCAAAAAGCAATTGATAACTTAAGTCAAAATCTAGCGAAATACGATACATTATCAATTAAGCAAGGGCTTGATAGGGTGAACCCATGATGAAAGATGTTAAGCGAATAGATTATTTTTCTTACGAAGAATTAACAATTTTAGGTGGTAGTAAATTGCCTCTCGTAAATTTTGAATTGTTTGATCCATCAAATTTTGAAGAAGCTAAAGCTGCTTTAATTGAAAAGGAATTAGTAACAGAGAATGACAAGTTAACTGATGCAGGTTTTAAAGTGGCTACATTAGTCAGAGAGTATATTAGCGCCATTGTAAATATTCGAATTAATGATATGTATTTTGCACCATTTAGCTATGAAAAAGATGAATATATTTTGTTAAGCCGGTTTAAAAATAATGGGTTTCAAATACGAATTATCAATAAAGACATTGCATGGTGGTCGATTGTACAATCATATCCTTTATTGATGAGACAAGAAAAGTCCAATGATTGGGACTTTAAACAAATTGACGATGAAACATTGGAGAACTTAAATAATGAAAGTATCGATACGATTGGGCGTGTTTTAGAAATTGAAATATACAATCATCAAGGTGACCCTCAACAAAGTTTATATAACATTTATGAACAAAATGATTTGTTATTCATTCGATACCCATTAAAAGATAAAGTGCTGAATGTTCATATTGGTGTCATTAATACATTTATACGAGAATTATTTGGATTCGATACTGATGAAAATCATATTAATAAAGCAGAGGAGTAATGACGTTGAGTGGAAAAATTAGTGTTAAAGCTGAAACGATTGCACATGTTGTAAAAGAATTGGAAAGCATAAGTCAAAAGTATGATGAAATAGCTCAAAACTTTGGAAAAATAGCGCAATTAAATTACTACAGTAGTGAAAAAGCTGCACATTCTATGGAAAATGGCTATAGTAGTGCTGCAACAGTCATTAGTGGTCTCAAAGGTCCATTGAGTACACTCGGTGGTGGCGTCATGAATTCAGCACAAAAGTTCTTTGAAGCAGATGAACATTGGGGTACGGAATTTGCCAAGCTTTACTATAATATTGAGGGATAGGTGCATGACATGACAAAAGATATTGAATATCTAACAGCTGATTATGACAATGAAAAGTCATCTATCCAAAGTGTAATAGATGCAATAGAGGGTCAAGACTTCTTAGATGTAGATACAACAATGGATGATGCGGTAAGCGATGTCAGTTCTTTAGACGAAGATGGCGCAATATCATTAACAAGTAGTGTAGTAGGTCCACAAGGATCTAAATTAATGGGGTATTATCAAAATGAGTTATATGATTATGCATCTCAATTAGATTCGAAAATGAAAGAAATTATTGACACGCCATTTATAGAAGATATAGATAAAGCATTCAAAGGTATAACGAATGTTAAATTGGAAAATATACTAATTAAAAATGGTGGTGGACATGGTAGAGATACCTATGGGGCTTCTGGGAAAATTGCAAAGGGAGATGCCAAGAAAAGTGACAGCGATGTTTATAGCATCGATGAAATATTAAAATCGGATCAAGAATTTGTAAAAGTAATTGATCAGCATTACAAAGAAATGAAAAAAGAAGATAAGAAATTATCTAAAAGTGATTTTGAAAAAATGATGACTCAGGGCGCTTCTTGTGATTACATGACAGTAGCTGAAGCGGAAGAGCTAGAGGAGCAAAAGAAAAAAGAAGAAGCTATAGAGATTGCAGCACTAGCTGGTATGGTAGTTTTATCTTGTATTAATCCTGTTGCTGGAGCAGTAGCTATTGGTGCTTATTCCGCTTATTCAGCAGCAAATGCAGCCACAGGAAAAAATATTGTAACTGGAAGAAAGCTATCTAAAGAAGAACGAATCATGGAAGGACTTTCGCTTATTCCATTGCCAGGTATGGGCTTCCTCAAAGGTGCTGGGAAAAGTTTAATGAAATTAGGCTTCAAAGGCGGAGAAAAATTTGCAGTTAAAACAGGATTGCAAAAGACAATGCAACAAGCAGTTAGTCGTATTTCACCTAAAATGGGAATGATGAAAAACAGTGTGTTGAATCAATCTCGTAACTTTGCTCAAAATACTCATGTTGGACAAATGCTGAGTAACATGCGTGGTCAAGCAACTCATACTGTTCAACAAAGTAGAAATTGGATTGGACAACAAGCACAAAATGTCAAACGAATAGTGAATAATGGACTTGATAAAGAAATAGCACATCCATTTAAACAACAACTTGCACCAGCGGGAATGGGTGGTATAAAATTTGCTGAAACAACTACTTTGAGAAACATGGGTCAAAACATAAAGCGTGCTGTTACACCACAAAATCACGTGACACATGGTCCAAAAGATAGTATGGTGAGAAGTGAAGGCAAACATAGTATAAGTAGCCATGAAATGAATTCATCAAAGTATGTTGAATCACCAAACTACACCAAGGTTGAATTCGGAGAACACTATGCAAGACTTAGACCTAAGAAACTAAAGGCGAATATTGAATACACAACACCTACTGGTCACATATATCGAACCGATCATAAAGGTCGCATAAAAGAAGTTTATGTAGACAATCTCTCTCTAAAAGATGGGGATCGTAATAGCCATGCACAAAGAACTGTGGGGGGAGAGGATAGATTACCAGACGATGATGGAGGTCACTTAATCGCTAGAATGTTTGGTGGTTCAAAAGACATTGATAACCTTGTGGCACAAAGTAAATTTATCAACCGTCCATTTAAGGAGAAAGGTCATTGGTATAATCTTGAGAAAGAGTGGCAAGAGTTCTTAAACTCTGGGAAAGAGGTGAAAAATATTAAAATGGAAGTAAAATATAGCGGTAATAGTCAAAGACCGACTATATTTAAAGTTGAATATGAAATTAATGGTGAAAGAAATATTAGAAGAATATTAAATAAGTAGAGGTGCCAACATGACATTTGAAGAGAAGCTTAGCAAAATATACAATGAAATTGCGAATGAGATTAGCAGTATGATACCGGTAGAGTGGGAAAAAGTATATACAATGGCTTATATAGATGATGGAGGAGGTGAAGTATTCTTTAATTATACTAAACCAGGTAGTGATGACTTGAATTATTACACCAATATACCTAAGGAGTATAACATTTCTGTGCAAGTATTTGATGATTTATGGATGGATTTATATGATTTATTTGAGGAGTTAAGAGATTTATTTAAAGAAGAAGATTTAGAACCATGGACATCATGCGAATTTGATTTTACAAGAGAAGGTGAATTAAAAGTTTCATTTGATTATATTGATTGGATAAATTCAGAATTTGGTCAAGTAGGTCGACAAAATTACTATAAGTATAGAAAATTTGGAATTTTACCAGAAACGGAATATGAAATTAATAAAGTTAAAGAAATCGAGCAATATATTAAAGAGCTAGAAGAATAAACTATCTTAATGTAAGACTAAACAATAAAGCTTTGTTTAGTCTTTTTAGCGTTTAAGTAAAAAGCAATAGATACCGTAAAGTTGATGCTCATCAAATAATAATATAAAGATAATTTTAGGTTTTTAAACTTTTAATCGAAAAGAATCTAAGTTTATAGCTTTAAATACGTAATATGCTATTTAAAAAATAATGTATAGGAGATAGATATGACTACTAAAGAAAATATTGATACTCTTCGAAAGCCAGGCGCACAAGCCTTAAGTTTAATATCATTGTTTTTGATACTTTTTTCATGTTTGACTTTCTTTTTTGGTTTAGATTATGAAAGGTTTCCAAATTATTTAAAGATAACGACAATTATAGAATTAATAATTATTGTAATTAGTTTACTTCAATGGATTAGATTTATAGATTTCGAAAAAGAAAGTGCACAGAAATATAAAAAAATATATGCTCGATTTTTAGTTGTTATAAATGTGTTAACTACTATCACTGTAGTATTTGCACTGTGTAATCTTTATTATTTTGCAGCTGTACAAAACCATTATGATTTATTTAATTATTGGTTGATGGGTTCGATTTCAATCATAATTAGCTATTTATTATTAGTAATTGGCGGAATGTTCACGTTATTAAAATTACCTAAAGTAACAAAACGTTGGGGTGGTAAAACTAAAACACATTTCGGTTTATTATTAACTGCGTTGAGCTCATTTATATATATTGAAAAAATTATCGAATATATATTGGTTCCTAATGTCGTAGAATCTAAGTTTATAATTATTGTGAGCATGTTGGTTATCGCTGGAGCACAATTTGTGGCATTTCAATTTATTATGCAATACAGTAGATTCTATATTTTTGAATTAAACACTGAAGATGATGACTAAACAATTTTATAAATTCTGTGAAGTATACTTATATATAAGATAATCAACTTCAACGTATATCACCATATTATTTTATACTCAATGATGTGAATGGATTTAAGTGGATTGATATTAAAGTAAAAGTTATGGAATATTGAGGTGTGAATATGGAGTTCTTATTATTAATTGTCGTAGCCGGACTGTATTATATTATATATTTAACTGCTGTGATGTATTCTGAAAAAATAGTAGTATTGCCTATAATCATCTATGCCATTGTGTTTGTAATAATTGGTATCACTTATATCTTTATAGGCGACAGCTATGATCAATTAACAAATTTCAATGTGATTTTGTATATGGGGAGTTTGTTTTATGCATGGATGGCTATTAGAAATCTTTGGAACAGACCACTATTACTAAAATATAAGAACATTACAGATAGTTCAAGTGGAATAGTTAATAAATCTGAATACAATTCAGTTGAAAGCTTACGTATAAATATTGAAATAGCTAAGTATAAAGGGATTATTTCTTTGATAGTAGCTATAGTACTAACGGTATTAATGACATTAAAGTCAACACCTCAAATCACTGCAGAAACACGTGACTTAAGTATCTCATTTTTCATACTCAGCTTATTTATCATTATTATATTTGCAGTTTGGGATTTGTTTATTAGAGTTAGAAAAGGAGCGTTTGCTTTTGTTGTAATAAGGCCAATATTATTTAGTTGTTGGTTATTTATTTTGAATATGATTTTATCAAGATTATTATAATTGTATTACATATAGGTGTGGGTAAATTTTTATTTATGAAATGATAAAAAAGTATATACTATTAATATCTTTTTTACTATAATTATAAATAGTTAAATAAATTGAAAGACAAAATAATGAGTAGGAGTTAATGAGATGGAAAACCAAAAACAAGGCAATGGCTTAAAAATTGCAACATGGGTATTTATTGTATTAACAGTAGTTACACCGCTATTTGGTATTGGAAGTATTGTTTGTAGTATTAATTATAAAAAATACGATGCTGAAAAAGGTTCGAAGTTATTGCAAATTGCAATTATCGTAACAATAATTGCTTTTGTTTTAAATTTATTAGCATATTTAGGTTTAAGATAAGTAAAACGAATTTGAAGAAGCATTAAGCGACATTTGGGTGTTGTTTAATGCTTTTTATTTAACGGAAATAAGTGTAGAGAATAAATTAATAGTTTAATCAAGAGATATTTCGAACACATAGGGGCGATAACATGACTTTCGAAGAAAAATTAAGTGAAATGTATAGCGAGATTGCGAATAAGATTAGCAGCATGATACCGGTAGAGTGGGAAAAGGTATATGCAATGGCATATATAGATGACGGAGGAGGAGAAGTGTTCTACTATTACACAGAACCTGGAAGTAATGAATTATACTACTATACTAGTGTATTAAATAAATATGATATATCGGAATCGGAATTTATGGATTCAGTGTATGAGTTGTATAAACAATTTCAAAATTTAAGGAATTTATTTAAAGAAGAAGGACATGAACCATGGACATCATGCGAATTTGACTTTACAAGAGAAGGTGAATTAAAAGTTTCATTTGATTATATTGATTGGATAAATTCAGAATTTGGTCAAGTAGGTCGACAAAATTACTATAAGTATAGAAAATTTGGAATTTTACCAGAAACGGAATATGAAATTAATAAAGTTAAAGAAATCGAGCAATATGTTAAAGAGCAAGAAGAAGCTGAACAATAGAGGCGATAACATGAATTTCGAAGAAAAATTAAGTGAAATGTACAATAAAATTGCAAATGAGATCAATGAAATGATACCAGTAGAGTGGGAAAAGGTATATGTAATTGCATATGTGGACGATGGAGGTGGGCAAGTTATATTTTATTATACCAAGCCCAGAAATGATGAGCTGTATTATTATTCGAGTATCGTTGAAGATTATAATGTTTTAGAAGAAATCTTTGATGATTTATGGATGGAACTTTATAGATCATTTAAAAAATTAAGAAATATATTTAAAGAAGAAAGTCTTGAACCATGGACATCATGTGAATTTGACTTTACAAAAGAAGATAAATTAAAAGTTTCATTTGATTATATTGATTGGAAGAATACAGAATTTGATCAATTAGGCCAAGAAAACTACTATAACTATAGAAAATTCGGAATTATACCAGAAATGGAATATGAAATGGAAGAGGTTAAACAAATCGAGCAATATATTAAAGAGCAAGAAGAAGCTGAACAATAGAGGCGATAACATGATTTTCGAAGAAAAACTAAATGAAATGTACAACGAGATTGCGAATAAAATTAGTAGCATGATACCAGTAGAATGGGAAAAGGTATATACAATGGCTTATATAGATGATGGAGGAGGTGAAGTATTCTTTAATTATACTAAACCAGGTAGTGATGACTTGAATTATTACACCAATATACCTAAGGAGTATAACATTTCTGTGCAAGTATTTGATGATTTATGGATGGATTTATATGATTTGTTTGAGGAATTAAGAAATTTATTTAAAGAAGAAGGACTAGAACCATGGACATCATGCGAATTTGATTTTACAAGAGAAGGTAAATTAAAAGTTTCATTTGATTATATTGATTGGATAAATTCAGAATTTGGTCAAGTAGGTCGACAAAATTACTATAAGTATAGAAAATTTGGAATTTTACCAGAAACGGAATATGAAATTAATAAAGTTAAAGAAATCGAGCAATATATTAAAGAGCAAGATGAAGCTGAACTATAGGGGCGATAATATGACTTTCGAAGAAAAATTAAGTGAAATGTATAGCGAGATTGCGAATAAGATTATTAGCATGATACCGGTAGAGTGGGAAAAAGTATATGCAATGGCATATATCGATGAAGAATGTGGAGAAGTGTTTTACAATTATACTGAACCAAGCAGTGATGAATTATTTTACTATACAAGTGTGATAAAGAAGTATAATTTATTGAAATCAAGCTTTATGGATTCAGTATATGAGTTGCATGATCAATTTGAGGAACTAAGAGAAGTATTTATAGAAGAAGGTCTTGAACCATGGACATCATGCGAATTTGATTTTACAAAAGAAGATAAATTAAAAGTTTCATTTGATTATATTGATTGGATAAATACAGAGTTTGATCAATTAGGCCGTGAAAATTATTATATGTACAAAAAATTTGGTGTTTTACCAGAAACGGAATATGAAATGGAGGAGGTTAAAGAAATCGAGCAATATATTAAAGAGCAAGAAGAATAGACAATCTTAATGTAAGATTAAACAATAAAGCTTTGTTTAGTCTTTTTAGCGTTTAAGTAAAAAACAATAGAGACCATAAAGTTGTCATCAAATAATAATATAAAGATAATTTTAGGCTTTTATACTTTTAATCGAAAAGAATCTAAGTACTTATAACTTTAAATACTTAATATGCTATTACAAAATCAATGTATAGGAGATAGGTAAATATGACTACTAAGGAAAATATAGACATTCTTCGAAAGCCAGGTGCACAAGCCTTAAGTTTAGCATCATTATTTATGATACTTTTTTCATGTCTAACTTTCTTTTTTGGTTTAGATTATGAAAGGTTTCCAAATTATTTAAAGATAACGACAATTATAGAATTAATAATTATCATAATTAGTTTACTTCAATGGATTAGATTTATAGATTTCGAAAAGGAAAGCGCACAGAAATATAAGAAAATATATGCCCGATTTTTAGTTATTATAAATGTGCTAACTACTATCACCGCAGTATTTGCAACATGTAACCTTTATTATTTTGTTGCTGTACAAAATCATTATGACCTATTCAATTATTGGTTGATGGGTACGATTTCAATCATAATTAGTTATTTGTTATTAGTAATTGGCGGAATGTTCACGTTATTAAAATTACCTAAAGTAACAAAACGTTGGGGTGGTAAAACTAAAACACATTTCGGTTTATTATTAACTGCGTTGAGCTCATTTATATATATTGAAAAAATTATCGAATATATATTGGTTCCTAATGTCGTAGAATCTAAGTTTATAATTATTGTGAGCATGTTGGTTATCGCTGGAGCACAATTTGTGGCATTTCAATTTATTATGCAATACAGTAGATTCTATATTTTTGAATTAAACACTGAAGATGATGACTAAATAATTTTATAAAATACTGTTGGAGTATACTTAAATAAGAAAATCAACTTCAACGTATATCACCATATTATTTTATACTCAATGATGTGAAAGAATTTGAGTGGATTGATATTAATGGGATTTGATTATTAGAATTAGAAAAGGAACGTTTGCTTTTGTTGTAATAAATCTATTATTTTTCAATTGTTGGTTATTTATTCTGAATATAATTTTATCAAGATTATTATAATTGTATTACATATAGGTGCTGGTAAATTTTATTTACGAAATGGCAAAAAAGTATATACTATTAATATCTTTTTTGCTATAATTATAAATAGTTAAATAAATAGAAAGACAAAATAATGAGTAGGAGTTTTAGGGCTATTATTTACAAATAATATAATACTGCAAAGACTCGAAATTATTTAGAATTCCAGTTATCGTAACAATAGTTGCAGTTATTTTAGTTCCATTAGTGTATTTAGGTTTAAAATGAGTAATATTAATTTGAAGAAGCATTAAGCGACGTAGAGGTGTTGTTTAGTGCTTTTTATTTAACGGAAATGAAACCAATATCTATTTTGAAAATATAGGGGCGATAACATGACTTTCGAAGAAAAACTAAGTGAAATATACAACAAGATTGCGAATGAGATTAGTGGGATGATACCAGTAGAATGGGACCAAGTATTTACGATAGCTTATGTAAATGATAGAGGTGGAGAGATCGTTTTTAATTATACTAAACCAGGTAGCGATGAATTGAATTATTACACATATATCCCTAGAGAGTATAATGTCTCTGAAAAAGTATTTTATGATTTGTGGACGGATTTATATAGATTGTTTAAGAAGTTAAGAAACGCATTTAAAGAAGAAGATTTAGAACCATGGACATCATGTGAATTTGACTTTACAAGAGATGGTAAATTGAATGTTGTATTTGATTATGTTGATTGGATGAATTCAGAATTTGGTCCAATAGCAAAAGAAAATTATTATATGTACAAAAAGTTTGGTGTTTTACCAGAAACGGAATATGAAATTAATAAAGTTAAAGAAATCGATCAATATGTTAAAGAGCAAGATGAAGCTGAACTATAGGGGGAGATAACATGACTTTCGAAGAGAAACTAAGTCAAATGTACAATAAAATTGCAAGTGAGATCAGTGGAATGATACCAGTAGAATGGGAGCAAGTATTTACAATAGCTTATGTAACTGATCAAGCTGGGGAAGTCATTTTTAATTATACTAAACCAGGTAGTGATGAATTAAATTATTATTCAGACATACCTAAAGATTGCAATGTCTCAAAAGATATTTTTAAGAATTCATGGTTTAAAGTTTATCGAATGTTTGATGAGTTAAGAGAAACTTTTAAAGAAGAAGAGCTTGAACCATGGACATCATGCGAATTTGACTTTACAAGAGATGGCAAATTGAATGTATCTTTTGATTATATTGATTGGGTGAATTCAGAATTTGGACCAATGGGAAGAGAACATTATTATATGTATAAAAAATTTGGAATTTGGCCTGAAAAAGAATATGCCATAAATTGGGTTGAAAAAATAAAAGATTATGTTAAAGAGCAAGATGAAGCTGAACTATAGGGGAGATAATATGACTTTCGAAGGAAAACTAAGTCAAATGTACAACGAGATTGCGAATGAGATTAGTGGGATGATACCGGTAGAATGGGAGCAAGTATTTACAATAGCTTATGTAACTGATCAAGCTGGAGAAGTCATCTTTAATTATACTAAACCAGATAGTGATGAATTAAATTATTATTCAGACATACCTAAAGATTGCAATGTCTCAAAAGATATTTTTAAGAATTCATGGTTTAAAGTTTATCGAATGTTTGATGAGTTAAGAGAAACTTTTAAAGAAGAAGAGCTTGAACCATGGACATCATGCGAATTTGACTTTACAAGAGATGGCAAATTGAATGTATCTTTTGATTATATAGATTGGATAAATACAGAGTTTGATCAATTGGGCCGTCAAAATTATTATATGTACAAAAAATTTGGGGTTATACCAGAAATGGAATATGAAATGGAAGAAGTTAAAGAAATCGAACAATATATTAAAGAGCAAGAAGAAGCTGAACAATAGAGGTGATAACATGACTTTCGAAGAGAAAATAAGCAAATTATATAATGAGATTGCGAATGAGATTAGCAGTATGATACCGGTAGAGTGGGAAAAAGTATATACAATGGCTTATATAGATGATGGAGGAGGTGAAGTATTCTTTAATTATACTAAACCAGGTAGTGATGACTTGAATTATTACACCAATATACCTAAGGAGTATAACATTTCTGTGCAAGTATTTGATGATTTATGGATGGATTTATATGATTTGTTTGAGGAATTAAGAGATTTATTTAAAGAAGAAGGACTTGAACCATGGACATCATGTGAATTTGACTTTACAAGCGAAGGTAAATTAAAAGTTTCATTTGATTATATAGATTGGATAAATACAGAGTTTGATCAATTAGGCCGTGAAAATTATTATATGTATAAAAAATTTGGGGTTTTACCAGAAATGGAATATGAAATGGAAGAAATTAAAGAAATCGATCAATATATTAAAGAGCAAGATGAAGCTGAAATATAGGGGAGATAACATGACTTTCGAAGAAAAGCTAAGTCAAATGTACAATGAAATTGCAAATGAAATCAGTGGAATGATACCAGTAGAATGGGAAAAAGTATATACAATTGCCTACGTAGATGATGAAGGTGGAGAGGTTGTTTTTAATTATACTAAACCAGGAAGTGAAGATTTGAATTATTATTCAGATATTCCTAAAGATTGCAATGTCTCAAAAGATATTTTTAAGAATTCATGGTTTAAAGTTTATCGAATGTTTGATGAGTTAAGAGAAACTTTTAAAAAAGAAGATTTAGAACCGTGGACATCATGTGAATTTGACTTTACAAGAAAGGGAAATTTAAAAGTATCATTTGATTATATAGATTGGATTAAATTAGGTTTTGGCCCATCAGGAAAGGAAAACTACTATATGTACAAAAAATTTGGTATTTTACCAGATATGGAATATGAAATGGAAGAAATTCGAGCAGTAGAGAAGTATGTTAAAGAGCAAGAGTAGCAGACATGTTATAAAAGACTGTGCAAAATCACCCTCGTTTTACATTTGATTCAAAGAAGAAGGTAAAAGATAAGATTATTTGCAACTTAAAAAGTCAATTAGCTTATCGGTATCCATACATCATGGATAAATGAGTTCAACTAATTAACAAATCACGATATAAATTTAAAATTGTCATTAATTGAAAAGGTTATTGTAGTGTATTTTATAAAGTTGATGTACATCGACTTATTTTTTAAAACTTATATCAAAAAAATATGAGAAAAGTATATACTATTAAAATGTTTTTTACTATAATTATAAATAGTTAAATATTTGGGAATTAAATAAATATATAGGAGGCAATTTTTAGAGATACATAGCAATGTAAAGGTATCAAATAGTTATTTCATAATTTATTATGATGACATAATTTTCAGTAGATAGTTGTAAATTAACACTGAAATAGATGTTTATATTAAGAAGACTTTAATATCATAATTAATCAAAATCTTGCGTCAAACATTTAAACGAATTTTAAGTTGATAACAATTGGCAAAACATTGTTCAAACATCACAATGATAAAGCATATTATCAGTATTGTAGTGTGTGGAAAATGACAGCCATCTAAGGAGAAAAATGATGAAAAGAATATTGGTAGTATTTTTAATGTTAGCAATTATATTGGCAGGTTGTTCTAATAAAGGTGAAAAGTATCAAAAAGATATTGATAAAGTGTACAAAGAACAGAATCAAATGAATAAAATTGCCTCGAAAGTACAAAACACTATTAAAACAGACATTAAACAAGAAGACAGTAATACACATGTTTATAAAGATGGTAAAGTCATTGTTATTGGTATTCAATTATATAAAGATCGTGAAAAAATGTATTATTTCGCATATGAAATAAAAGATGGTAAGGCAGAGATTAATAGAGAAATAGACCCAATTAAGTATATGAAAGACCATAAAGCAGATTATGAAGATGAAAATGTAGAAGTGGAAAAAGATTAACATAGGCTTTCTTTAAAACTTTTAACCAGTTTCAAAAAGTAAATGAGCTTTAGCGACAATAATTTTTAAAATAAACACGATATAAATTTAAACATTTATATATAAGAACACAAACGCAAGTTTGTAAATAATAATAATAAAGGAGTAAGACAATGGAAAAATCGATCAAAATAATGACAATAATAGGAATTGTTGTTCAGGGTTTAGCAACGGTATTTAGTTTACTATTGATGGTTTTAGCAGCATCAGGTGTAATGACTACAGATGTGTCAACAACAGTTAATGGTGAGGTTGACCCAGTTGATGCAGAAACAGCAGCAGCAATTTTCACTGTATTATTCTTATCCCTATTCATATTTGGAATCATTTCAATTATTTTAGGTGCAATCGGTATGTTTAAAGCATCTAAAAACAAAAAAATGAGTGGTATATTGTTGATTATTGGAGCTGTAATAAGTGGTAACATAATTACATTTGCTTTATGGTTAATCAGTGGTATTAAACTACTTACTAATAACAAGCCTAAAGATGAAATAAGCGACTTATCATAAACATCGTATATTGAAATTTCAAGATTTCTTAAGTAATTAAATAAAGTGCTCTCTTAGAAGTAGATTTTCAGTCAATAACTGCTTTTAAGAGAGCATTTTGTATTTGATAATGCTCATAGCATCGGATAAAAATCATTGACGAACTTTAAAAAAATACGTTAGACAATGCACTTCTAAATATTAAAGGCATCGACTAACGCATTGTTCAAATATAGTTAATTATTTTTATAAAATTGATGATGATCATTCAAGTAAGCATAGAATAAACCTATAATGAGTCCGCCTCCAATATAGTTACCGATAAAAGCCGCAGCGATATTCGAAATAGCTGGTATGAAGTGCAATGTATCAACTTGATAAATTAAACCACCCATAAATAAGCAACTGTTGTAAACGACGTGTTCATAACCCATAAAGGCGAATATGGTAACACCGAACATCATGACAAACATTTTTGCGAGTACATCGTCAATTTGCATGGCAATAACTAATGAAATATTGATAAAGAAATTGGCGAAGATCGCTTTCATTAATATACTTACAAAACCAGTAGACAACGTTTTATGCTCTATAACTGCTGATAACTGATTTAACATATCTGGCGTCATTACATTTGAAAAACGCATGAAACTAAATAAAATAGCAGCACCTAAAATATTTCCTGCAAAGCATAATAAAAATATTTTCAATACTCTAGTTGGTTTAATTACTTTATAATACAGGCCTACAGTAAAGTACATGAAGTTACTGGTTAGTAGTTCGGAGTTTGTAAATAAAATGAGTACTAACGCAAAGCTGAATGTAATGGCACTGGCCATATTCACAATGCCTGGCGGTAAATCTGGTTCGTGTGTTGCTTTAACTGATAATACGAAGACCGTAATAATCCCGATAATAAATCCTGCCATCATCGCGCGTAATAAATAACGTTTTAAATAAACGCTTTGTAATATATCTTTTGTTCTTATCGTTTCGACTACGTTATTTACCCAGTCGTCCCCATAAAAAATCTTATCCCATTTAATATGTTTCTCCTTCACAATGACATCCTCACTTTTCATTTGTTAATCAGAGTATACTATGAATTGCCTTATTTGTGAATAATTTCACAAAATTAATTTTAAAAACTAATATTTTTGAATAACAGCTAGGATTTTTTAACAAATCATTTATTTTAAAATAATCAATAGACAGACGGTATCACTGAAAAGTCATGAATTTCATATAAAAAAGCCTAGTAACGATGGGTCAATCATTACTAGGCAGTGAGCATTTATTAAGTTGTCGCTTGTTTCGGACGGCGTATAAATACATCGATTATGAAACCGATAATAGCAAAGAGCATGAATGGTACAAGCCAAGCTAAATCGATATCTGCTAAAGGTAACATCATAAACGATTTCAAAATAACACCGTGTAATAAGTTGAAACTATTTAGTATTTGTAAAATTGAAATAATCAATGTAATAACAGTTGCGAGTCGATAGGCCCAACTGAATCTGAATGTGCTAAACATGTTAGCAAATGATATGAGTACAAGTGCAATCGACACGGGATATATTAAAGTCAATAATGGGACAGCAATTTTTAAAATCATTTCTAAACCAAGTGTTGTAAATAAGAACCCTATGATAGAGAAAATAAGTGCGAATATTTTATAAGAAAACTTAGGTACGTGTTTCTTAGTAAATGTGGCGCAAGCATTGACGAGTCCTATACATGTTGTTAGGCATGCAAGGATAACCGTCATTCCAAATACGAGGTTACCGAACGAACCAAATAATCGTAATGAGTTGTACGTCAATATATCTGTACCATCTTTAAAGTTTCCTGGAGCTGTTGATGCCCCAACGTATGCAAGTGCAAAGTAAATCATTCCAAGTAATATGGCTGCAATAAGACCTGAAAAGCAGACATATTTTAAAATTTTCATGCGATCTGTGAGGCCTTTAAACTTATAGCCATTGACAATGACTACGGAAAAAGCTAACGCAGCAACAAGATCCATTGTAAAATAGCCTTCCAAACTTCCTGAAATGAAAGGATGTGTTATATATTTATCCTTAGGTGCACTTAGTGCAGATTCAGGGTTGAAAATGACAGCAATACTTAATAGAGCGACCATTAATAGTAATAACGGTGTTAATAATTTACCTAAATTATCAACGATTTTCGATGGATTTAAACTAATCCAGTAAACGATGGCAAAAAAGATTGCTGCGAATATAATTAAAGTCCATTGGTTATGCACAGGTAAAATGTGTCTTGTACCAATTTCGTACGCGACATTTGCAGCACGTGGAATACCGTAAAATGCTCCGATAGACATGTAAATCACGACAGCAAAAATAAACCCGAACCATGGATGTATACGATTGCCTACACTTTCAACACCTTCATCATAAAATGCAACAACAATAACAGTAATAAAGGGGAGTAATATGCCTGTAAGGGCAAAGCCTAGCATACCAATCCACATATTTTGACCCGCTGTATGGCCAAGCATGGGCGGGAATATTAAATTTCCGGCTCCAAAAAATAGTGAAAATAACATGAGGCCCGAAATAATAACTTGTTTTTTCAATGTAATTTCCTTCCTAAAACTAGATATTCATAATAATTTAAAAAATCTGAAAAATAAAAACGTTCTTACTTTATCTTTAAATGACAATACTATGATTCTATTATTTTATAAAAAAGATTGCAATAATAACGTCTTGCTATTATTGGATAATGACAATTAAAGTGTCGTTTTTATGAATTAAAATAGGTGAAAGTAAGTTGGAAATACGTTGGAGCGTTGTGATTTTTATGAGAAATTGTATGAGTGAGGACTGCTATTTATAAAAGGTAAACTATGGATGAGTTTATGGTTGTTCCAATAGGTAAATAAGAGATAGCACACTGTACACATAATGATACGTGGATGAGTGAATATGTCTGATAGGAAGGCCTAGTCACTCAAATGAATTTAAGTTTATTACGTGATAAATCACAAATCTCTCTCATGTGATAGGTCTCCCATTAAATCATGCTTATATGAAATGTTCACATATTTGTTAGCTTTTCAAGAAATAATATTAAATATCTTTTCATAGTATAGCAATATTAAATAAATGCATTTATAATTTTAACTGTATTTTAAATATTAATCATGAGGTGATAAGATGAATAAAATTTCAAAGTATATTGCAATAGCATCATTATCGGTAGCGGTTACAGTTTCAGCACCACAAACGACAAATTCTACAGCGTTTGCCAAAAGTTCTGCTGAAGTTCAACAAACGCAACAAGCTTCTATACCAGCATCACAAAAGGCGAATCTTGGTAATCAAAATATTATGGCAGTGGCTTGGTATCAAAATTCAGCTGAAGCAAAAGCATTATATTTACAAGGTTATAACAGTGCAAAGACACAGTTAGATAAAGAGATTAAAAAGAATAAAGGTAAACATAAGTTAGCTATTGCTTTGGATTTAGATGAAACAGTTTTAGATAATTCTCCATATCAAGGCTATGCATCAATACATAATAAACCTTTCCCAGAAGGTTGGCATGAATGGGTACAAGCTGCTAAAGCTAAACCTGTCTATGGCGCAAAAGAATTCTTGAAATATGCTGACAAAAAAGGTGTCGATATCTACTATATTTCTGATAGAGATAAAGAAAAAGATTTAAAGGCAACACAAAAGAACTTAAAACAACAAGGTATCCCTCAAGCTAAGAAGAGTCATATTTTACTAAAAGGTAAAGATGATAAGAGTAAAGAATCACGCAGACAAATGGTTCAAAAGGATCATAAACTTGTCATGCTATTTGGAGATAATTTATTAGACTTTACAGATCCAAAAGAAGCTACAGCTGAATCTCGTGAAGCATTAATTGAAAAACATAAAGACGATTTCGGTAAGAAATATATCATTTTCCCTAACCCAATGTATGGTAGTTGGGAAGCTACGATTTACAACAATAACTATAAAGCAAGTGACAAAGCAAAAGATAAATTACGTAAAAATGCTATTAAGCAATTCGATCCTAAAACAGGCGAAGTTAAATAATATATGAATTGGACGTCTACATGTACTTAAAGGTATATGTAGGCGTTTTTAAATTGATCCTTAATTTTAAATGTACCGTACAAAAATAATAGACAATTAATTGCATTTTCCATAAATTTGCTTTTAATATAAAAAGTTCGGGTATAATGAAGGATAAGTGTATGTATAACATTACAGAGCGCAACACGACGTACGTGCATCTAAGAATATAAACAATGTTTAAATCATAGTAGTAGGGAGAGAAATGCATGTTTTTAGCTTGGAATGAAATACGGCGCAACAAATTGAAGTTTGGACTAATTATTGGTGTGTTAACGATGATTAGTTACTTGCTATTTTTATTATCTGGATTGGCGAATGGTCTTATCAATATGAATAAAGAAGGCATTGATAAGTGGCAAGCAGATGCCATTGTTCTAAATAAAGATGCCAATCAAACTGTGCAACAATCTGTTTTTAACAAGAAAGATATTGAAAATAAATACAAGAAGCAAGCTACTTTGAAGCAAACAGGGGAAATTGTGTCTAATGGCCATCAAAAAGACAATGTTTTAGTGTTCGGTGTTGAAAAGTCATCATTTTTAGTTCCGAGTTTAATAGAAGGGCATAAAGCGACTAAAGATAATGAAGTGTTAGCTGATGAAACGCTTAAAAATAAAGGATTTAAAATTGGTGACACATTATCACTATCTCAATCAGATGAAAAATTGCATATCGTAGGTTTTACAGAAAGTGCAAAATATAATGCGTCATCAGTCATTTTCACGAATGACGCTACCATTGCCAAGATCAATCCTAGATTGACTGGAGATAAAATTAATGCAGTTGTTGTACGTGATACAAATTGGAAAGACAAAAAATTAAACCAAGAGCTTGAAGCGGTAAGTATTAATGACTTTATTGAAAATTTACCAGGTTATAAACCACAGAACTTAACATTAAACTTTATGATTTCATTCTTATTTGTCATTTCAGCTACAGTTATAGGCATTTTCCTATATGTCATGACATTACAAAAGACGAGTTTATTTGGCATATTAAAAGCTCAAGGATTTACGAATGGCTATTTGGCGAATGTGGTAATTTCGCAGACGGTCATATTAGCACTATTTGGTACGGCATTTGGCTTACTGTTAACAGGCGTTACAGGTGCATTTTTACCTGATGCAGTACCTGTCAAATTCGATGTACTAACATTGCTCGTATTTGCAATTGTGTTAATGATTGTCTCTGTATTAGGAAGTTTATTCTCCATTTTAACAATTAGAAAAATAGATCCGTTAAAGGCGATTGGGTAGGAGGTGTAGCAAATGTTGAAATTTGAAAATGTAACAAAGTCATTTAAAGATGGGAATCGTAACATTGAAGCGGTTAAAGATACAAATTTTGAGATAAATAAAGGTGATATTATAGCATTGGTTGGACCTTCTGGCTCTGGTAAAAGTACATTTCTAACTATGGCAGGTGCTTTACAAACACCGACATCTGGGCACATTTTAATCAATAACCAAGATATTACGACAATGAAGCAAAAAGCATTGGCAAAAGTTAGAATGTCTGAAATAGGTTTTATTTTACAAGCTACAAACCTTGTACCATTTTTAACGGTAAAGCAACAATTTACATTATTGAAAAAGAAAAATAAGAATGTTATGTCTAATGAAGACTATCAGCAACTTATGTCACAATTAGGTCTAACTTCATTGCTTAATAAGTTACCTTCAGAAATTTCAGGTGGTCAGAAACAACGTGTGGCGATAGCCAAAGCGTTATATACGAATCCGTCGATTATTTTAGCGGATGAACCTACCGCGGCGTTAGATACTGAAAATGCGATTGAAGTCATTAAAATTCTACGTGATCAAGCCAAACAAAGAAAGAAAGCATGTATTATTGTTACACATGATGAACGACTTAAAGCATATTGTGATCGTTCATATCATATGAAAGATGGCGTCCTTAATCTTGAAAATGAAACAGTAGAATAGTTTTATTAAGCCGGTACATCATGTGCCGGTATTTTTATGTTTATGTATTATTTGAATAAACTTTCACATTCAATTAATAATAATTATTATCGAAAATCAGAAATATTCCGTGAAATATAATATTTTTTGTAGTAAAATGGCCTCTAAGTATTCAATATTTAAATATGGGGATTGAATATAAAATTATCGTAATGGGGGTCAATGGTTATGGATTTATTGATAGGTACTTTATTTTTATTTTTGGTCTTAGTGATTTTTACATTATTTACATATAAAGCGCCTAATGGTATGCGTGCCATGGGAGCATTAGCTAATGCAGCAATCGCAACATTTTTAGTGGAAGCATTTAATAAATATGTTGGTGGCGAAGTATTCGGTATTAAATTTTTAGAAGAGCTAGGAGACGCTGCGGGAGGTCTAGGTGGTGTCGCTGCCGCTGGATTAACAGCATTAGCTATCGGTGTGTCACCAGTATATGCATTAGTTATAGCAGCCGCGTGCGGTGGTATGGATTTATTACCAGGTTTCTTTGCGGGTTATATGATTGGATATGTGATGAAATATACAGAGAAATATGTGCCGGATGGTGTCGACTTAATTGGATCGATTGTCATCTTAGCGCCATTAGCTCGTCTTATTGCAGTATTATTAACGCCAGTAGTGAATAGTACATTGATTCGAATTGGTGATATTATCCAAAGTAGTACGAATACGAATCCAATTATCATGGGTATCATTTTAGGTGGTATTATTACGGTTGTCGGCACAGCGCCATTGAGTTCAATGGCATTGACAGCATTATTAGGTTTAACGGGTGTACCTATGGCTATTGGTGCCATGGCAGCATTTAGTTCGGCATTTATGAATGGGACGCTATTCCATCGCTTAAAATTAGGTGATCGTAAGTCTACGATTGCAGTAAGTATTGAACCTTTATCACAAGCAGATATTGTATCAGCCAATCCAATTCCAATCTATATTACAAATTTCTTTGGTGGTGCGATTGCTGGTTTAATTATTGCTATGTCAGGTTTAATTAACGATGCGACAGGTACAGCTACACCGATTGCAGGATTTTTAGTTATGTTTGGATTTAATCATCCGACGACAATTGTGATTTATGGTGTAGTAATGGCGATTGTAGGTGCGCTTGCAGGTTATCTTGGTTCAATTGTATTTAAAAAATATCCAATTGTTACTAAGCAAGACATGATTAATCGAGGTGCAGTAGACGCATAGCATCATCATATTGAATAGTAAAAACAAATAAAACATAGTAACGTGATTCAGTCGATGTAACAGTCGATAATGAGTCACGTTTTTTTATAGAAAAATACAAGACATAAAAATGTCATAATTTATTGTCGACAAATATCATACTGTATAAACATTTATCATTTTCTCAAGTACCTTTTACACGATGGAATGAACTTACTTTTTACGAAATTATGCGTATTTTATAAACAAATATCATTGATATAACGGTAAATGTAAGCGTTTACAACAGAAATAACAGCATGCTACGATATTTTTGTAAATTCACTGATTCAAGTATTTTAAGTCAATATGAGGAGGGATGTTATGAGCGATTCTGAGAAAGAAATTTTAAAAAGAATTAAAGATAATCCGTTTATTTCACAACGTGAACTTGCTGAGGCAATTGGATTATCTAGACCCAGCGTAGCAAACATTATTTCAGGATTAATACAAAAGGAATATGTTATGGGAAAGGCATATGTTTTAAATGAAGATTATCCTATTGTTTGTATTGGCGCAGCGAATGTAGATCGTAAGTTTTATGTGCATAAAAATTTAGTTGCAGAAACATCAAATCCTGTAACGTCAACACGCTCTATTGGTGGCGTAGCAAGAAATATTGCTGAGAACTTAGGTAGGCTTGGCGAAACGGTCGCTTTTTTATCTGCTAGTGGACAAGATAGTGAATGGGAAATGATTAAACGATTGTCCACACCATTTATGAATTTGGATCATGTTCAACAATTTGAAAATGCGAGTACAGGTTCATATACAGCTTTAATTAGTAAAGAAGGCGACATGACATATGGCTTAGCAGATATGGAAGTGTTTGACTACATTACGCCTGAATTTTTAATTAAGCGTTCACACTTATTGAAAAAGGCTAAGTGCATTATTGTAGATTTGAATTTAGGCAAAGAGGCATTAAACTTCTTATGTGCCTATACCACGAAACATCAAATCAAATTAGTTATCACCACGGTTTCTTCCCCAAAAATGAAAAATATGCCTGATTCATTACATGCTATTGATTGGATTATCACGAATAAAGATGAAACAGAAACATACTTAAATTTAAAAATAGAATCTACTGATGATTTAAAAATAGCTGCTAAACGCTGGAATGATTTAGGTGTTAAAAATGTTATTGTGACAAATGGCGTGAAAGAACTCATTTATCGAAGTGGTGAGGAAGAAATCATTAAGTCAGTTATGCCATCAAATAGTGTGAAAGATGTTACAGGTGCAGGCGATTCATTCTGTGCTGCAGTAGTGTATAGCTGGTTAAATGGGATGTCTACTGAAGATATATTAATTGCTGGTATGGTTAACGCAAAGAAAACGATAGAAACGAAATATACAGTTAGGCAAAACCTAGATCAACAGCAACTTTATCACGATATGGAGGATTATAAAAATGGCAAATTTACAAAAGTATATTGAGTATTCTCGAGAAGTTCAGCAAGCACGGGAGAACAATCAACCGATTGTAGCATTAGAATCAACAATTATTTCGCATGGTATGCCGTACCCACAAAATGTTGAAATGGCAACAACAGTAGAGCAAATTATCAGGAATAATGGTGCCATTCCAGCAACCATAGCCATTATAGATGGCAAAATTAAAATTGGTTTAGAAAGCGAAGATTTAGAAATACTGGCAACTAGTAAAGACGTTGCTAAAGTATCTAGAAGGGATTTAGCAGAAGTTATTGCGATGAAGTGTGTTGGTGCTACTACTGTAGCGACGACGATGATATGTGCTGCAATGGCTGGTATTCAATTTTTTGTTACAGGAGGTATTGGGGGCGTCCATAAAGGTGCAGAACATACGATGGACATTTCAGCAGACTTAGAAGAACTGTCTAAAACAAATGTCACTGTTATCTGTGCAGGTGCCAAATCAATTTTAGACTTACCTAAGACGATGGAGTATTTAGAAACAAAAGGCGTTCCAGTTATTGGATATCAAACGAATGAATTGCCAGCATTCTTCACTCGCGAAAGCGGTGTTAAGTTAACAAGTTCGGTTGAAACGCCAGAACGACTTGCTGACATTCATTTAACAAAACAGCAGTTAAATCTTGAAGGTGGCATTGTTGTTGCTAATCCAATTCCATATGAGCATGCCTTATCAAAAGCATATATTGAGGCAATCATAAATGAAGCTGTTGTTGAAGCGGAAAATCAAGGTATTAAAGGTAAGGACGCCACACCGTTCTTGTTAGGGAAAATTGTAGAAAAAACGAATGGTAAAAGTTTAGCAGCAAATATAAAACTTGTTGAAAACAATGCGGCGTTGGGTGCTAAAATTGCTGTCGCTGTTAATAAATTATTGTAGGTGATGATACATGAATATTTTATTCGCTATCACAGGGATAGCATTTGCACTATTTGTTGCGTTTTTATTCAGTTTTGATCGTAAAAAAATAGACTTCAAAAAGACGTTAATAATGATATTTATTCAAGTGTTGATCGTGTTATTTATGATGAACACAACGATTGGTTTGACAATTTTAACTGCACTAGGTTCATTTTTTGAAGGGCTAATAAATATTAGTAAAGCAGGCATAAATTTTGTTTTTGGAGATATACAAAATAAAAATGGCTTTACGTTCTTTTTAAACGTATTACTGCCATTAGTTTTTATTTCTGTATTAATAGGCATCTTTAATTATATTAAGGTATTACCATTTATTATCAAATATGTAGGTATCGCTATTAATAAAATAACTAGAATGGGGCGCTTAGAAAGTTATTTTGCTATTTCAACAGCAATGTTTGGGCAACCAGAAGTATATTTAACAATAAAAGATATTATTCCAAGATTATCTAGAGCGAAATTATATACAATTGCGACGTCTGGTATGAGTGCTGTTAGTATGGCAATGCTAGGTTCATATATGCAGATGATTGAACCCAAGTTCGTAGTTACAGCAGTAATGTTAAATATTTTTAGTGCGCTTATCATCGCCAGTGTAATCAATCCCTATAAATCTGATGATACTGATGTTGAAATTGATAACTTAACGAAATCCACAGAAACTAAAACATTGAATGGAAAAACAGGAAAACCTAAGAAAGTTGCCTTTTTCCAAATGATTGGTGATAGTGCGATGGATGGGTTTAAAATCGCTGTTGTAGTAGCCGTAATGTTGTTAGCATTTATTTCATTAATGGAAGCAATTAATATCATGTTTGGTAGTGTTGGTTTGAACTTTAAACAGCTTATTGGCTATGTGTTTGCACCAATCGCATTCTTAATGGGGATTCCATGGAGCGAAGCTGTTCCAGCTGGCTCTTTAATGGCGACTAAATTAATTACAAATGAGTTTGTAGCAATGCTTGATTTTAAAAATGTCCTGGGTGATGTATCAGCTCGAACACAAGGTATCATTTCAGTTTACTTAGTAAGCTTCGCTAATTTTGGTACGGTTGGTATCATCGTAGGTTCAATTAAAGGCATTAGTGATAAACAAGGAGAAAAAGTTGCATCCTTTGCAATGAGGTTGCTACTTGGTTCAACTCTAGCTTCAATCATTTCAGGATCAATCATTGGCTTAGTATTGTAAATGAATCGAAGTACCTAAATTAAATTCATGGCAAAGCTAAACCCCGTCACCAAGTTGGCGCAACAGCGCATCATAACTTAGTGACGGGGTTTTATCATAACAATCTACTTTTTCGTAGCCGTTTTTGAAATGTATGTTGATGGTTTATCTTTTTCAAAAATTGTTAATCCCGTTATATCTTTTTTATGTTTTGAAGGGACAATGAAGCTAAGTATATAAGCAAAGACAAAAGCAACTGTAAATGAAATGGTAGATACATAGAAAGGTGAGTTACCTTTGCCAACACCATTATAGACATAAGCAAAGATGATACCCAATATTAATCCACAAATAACACCGAATGTATTCGTACGTTTAGTGAAAATACCAACTGCAAATACACCAGCCAATGGAACGCCGAATAATCCAGTCACAAACAAGAATAAATCCCATAAGTCATTTGAATTAGAAGCAATTAAGTATAGTGACATTCCAAAACCGAAAATACCTGCAATGATAATAATGAAACGTGCAAAGTTAACTTCGTGTCGCTCGCTACCTTTTCCGAAGAAGCGTTGCTTAATGTCGATTGAAATACAAGCAGATATAGAATTTAAACTAGATGAAATGGTAGACTGTGCAGCGGCGAAAATGGCTGCAATAAGTAATCCTGCTACAAATGGTGGCATCTCAGTCAAAATGAAATATGGCACTACAGATGATGTATTGAAGCCTTTTGGTAAAACAGCTTCATGTGTATAAAATGAATACAGCATTGTACCCATACCATAAAATAAGGGTGCTGAAATTAAAGCTAGGATACCATTTGTCCATAACGATTTATTTGTTTCTTTTAAACTATCAGAAGCTTGATAACGCTGCACGACGTCTTGACTCGCTGTGTATTGATACAAGTTGTTGAAAATATTTCCTAGGAAAATAATTGGAATGGCAGCTGCCGCAGTATTTAGTTTCCAATTGTCTGCACTAATTAATTTTTTGTGCTCAATCGCATCTGCAAAGACAGTGCCGAAACCGCCTTTAATGTTCACAACACCTAGAATAATAATAACTAAAGCGCCGCCTAATAAAATGACGCCTTGAATGAAATCACTCCAAACCACACCTTCGAAACCACCTAAAAATGTATATAAAATACATAGTAAACCAACGAGTGATGCAACGATATAAGGGTTCATGTCTGATACAGATGTGATTGCTAATGTTGGTAAGTAGATAACAATTGCAACACGCCCTAAATGGTAAACGACAAATAATAATGAGCCAATGACACGTATGCTAGGGCCAAATCTAGCTTCTAAATATTCATATGCAGATGTTACCTTTAACTTTTTAAAGAAAGGGACATAGAAATAAATAAGTAATGGAATAATTGCGACGATAGCAATGTTACCAGCGATATATGACCAATCTGTTAAAAATGCTTTCTCTGGTGTCGACATAAATGTAATCGCACTTAACGTAGTAGCATAAATTGAAAAGCCAACTACCCAAGATGGCAAGCGACCACTTGCGGTAAAGAAACTATTGGTACTTTGGCTCGCGCGCTTGGTAAAATAAACGCCAATGAACAACATAGCTAGTAGATAAATGATAACGGCAACCCAGTTTAGTGTGCCAAATCCAACTTCTTTCATGGGCAACATCCCCTTTACAATGTATTGATTCTTTGATGTCTATAAATCGTATTTTGCAATGAGTTGATCTAATGTTTGTCGATGTGCTTCGTTAAAAGGTTTGAAAGGTCTTTTCGGTAATCCTGCATCAATGCCACGATGACGTAATATTTCTTTCAATGTTGGATAAATCCCCATTGATAACACTGTTTCGATAATGTCGTTTGAATCATGTTGCAGTTGGTAAGCTTCTTGAATTTGACCTTGTCGTGCTAAGTCGAAGATTTTTCTTGCACGGCGACCATTAACGTTATATGTAGAACCAATTGCACCATCTACGCCAGAAATCGTAGCTTGAACTAACATTTCATCAAAGCCAGATAAGATTAATTTGTCTGGGAATGCTTTTCTAATACGTTCGAGTAGGAAGAAGTTTGGCGCTGTATATTTAACACCAACAATTTTTTCATGATTAAATAGCTCGCTGAATTGTTCAATAGAAATATTCACACCTGTTAAATCTGGTATTGCATAAATAATCATATTGTTCTGAGTTGCTTCGATAATATCGAAATAGTAATCTCTAATTTCTTCAAAAGTAAATGGATAGTAGAATGGTGTTACGGCAGAAAGTGCATCATAACCGAGTTCTGTGGCATATTTTCCAAGTTCAATGGCTTCATTTAAATCTAACGAACCTACTTGAGCAATCAATTTCACTTTATCCCCAACTGCCTCTTTGGCAACCTTGAAAACTTGCTTCTTCTGCTCTGTATTTAATAAAAAGTTTTCGCCTGAGCTACCATTTACATAAAGACCGTCTAATTCTTCAGTTTCAATGGCATTTTGAGCAATTTGTTTAAGTCCTTGTTCATTTACTTGACCATTTTCATCAAAAGGAACGAGTAACGCTGCATATAAACCTTTTAAATCTTTGTTCATTATGAAGTCCCTCCAAAAATCATTTGATAATATAGTTTACAGCTATAATTGTAAACGCTATCATAAAATGTAACAATATCTTTTTGAAAATTGTAGTCATATTTATGTATAATTAATGAAAATGTTTTTCAAAATCAATAGAAATGGAGTGAGTAAGGTGTATTACATCGCAATCGATATTGGAGGCACTCAAATTAAATCGGCAGTTATTGATAAGCAATTGAATATGTTTGACTATCAACAAATATCAACGCCGGACAACAAAAGTGAGCTTATTACTGACAAAGTATATGAGATTGTAACAGGATATATGAAGCAATATCAGTTGATCCAACCTGTCATAGGTATTTCATCAGCAGGCGTTGTTGATGAACAAAAAGGCGAAATTGTATACGCAGGGCCAACCATTCCGAATTATAAAGGTACTAATTTTAAGCGATTATTAAAATCACTGTCTCCTTATGTCAAAGTAAAAAATGATGTAAACGCTGCATTACTAGGCGAATTGAAATTACATCAATATCAAGCAGAACGGATCTTTTGTATGACGCTTGGTACAGGCATTGGGGGTGCGTACAAGAATAATCAAGGTCATATTGATAATGGTGAGCTTCATAAGGCAAATGAAGTTGGGTATTTATTGTATCGTCCAACTGAAAATACAACGTTTGAGCAACGTGCTGCAACGAGTGCATTGAAAAAGCGCATGATTGCCGGAGGATTTACGAGAAGCACACATGTGCCAGTATTGTTTGAAGCAGCTGAAGAAGGTGATGATATTGCAAAACAAATATTGAATGAGTGGGCAGAAGATGTAGCAGAAGGGATTGCCCAAATACAGGTCATGTATGATCCAGGGCTTATATTAATTGGGGGCGGTATATCTGAACAAGGAGATAATCTCATTAAATATATCGAGCCGAAAGTTGCACACTATTTACCAAAAGACTATGTTTATGCACCAATACAAACGACTAAGAGTAAAAATGATGCAGCATTATATGGCTGTTTGCAATGATAGTTGAAAGAAGGAGTCATTCTAAAATAGAATTTGAAACCGTTACGAGAGATGAGAGCTGTTGTTAGTTCCACACATCACACTCTATCTAGGACCAATCTAAACTATATCAACCAACAGTGTGCCACGGGCAAATTAAATTGAAGAAGCTGAGATATTAAAATTTTAGAAAATGTAAAAAAATATTTGGTATTGAAATTAAAAAAGCACCTAGCAACTCGTTGGGACAATCACGATGATTGTCTACAGTTGCAGGTGGATTTGAATATACTACTAGTTATTTGTTGTCTAGGATAATAGATTTAGTATGTTGATAAGTTTGACTCAGATTCGTATTTTCTAATAAATGATAACTCACGATATCGATTAAAAAGAGTGTCGCAATTTGTGTGTTGATAAATTGATGGTCGGTATTACGCGATTGATCCGTTGTTAAAAGTACTAAATCTGCACAATCTGTAAGTTTACTACCTTCAAAATTTGTGATGGCAACGACATATGCACCATGAGATTTGGCGACTTCCGCTGCAGAAATTAATTCCGAAGTATTACCACTATTTGACATAGCAATAAACATATCCGAATGAGATAGTAGGGATGCCGATATTTTCATTAAATGTGAATCGGTAGTAACATTACCTTTTAGCCCCATACGAATCATACGATAATAAAATTCAGTCGCTGATAAACCAGAGCTACCTAGTCCAGCAAAGAGTATATGTCGACTTGATTGAAGTTTGTCGATAAAGGTTTGGATAATGTCGTTATCAATAAATTCACCAGTTTGTTGAATGATTTGTTGATGATATTTATGAATTCTTTGAATAATTGGGCTATTTTCAATAACTGTCTCTGTCATTTCTTGTTGAATATTAAATTTTAAATCTTGGAAATTCTCATAATCCAGCTTATGACTAAAGCGTGTCATCGTTGCTGGTGATGTACCAATCGCATGGGCTAAGGAGTTAATCGTTGAAAAGGCATCGCTATAACCATTTTGTCTTATATAATTGACGATGCGTTTATCAGTTTTTGTAAATAAATGTTGATAACGTTGAACACGATTCTCAAATTTCATTGTGTCACCCCTTCATCTTAATGATTACTATTATATATGAAAAATATTTTCAAGATAGTAAAAAGCATTGATAAAAATTATCTTAATGATATATTGTAAATGACTTTACGTGAAAAAACGACTTATGGAGTGAGGAATAATGTTACCACATGGATTAATAGTATCTTGTCAGGCACTACCAGATGAACCATTGCATTCATCTTTTATTATGTCGAAAATGGCATTAGCTGCGTATGAAGGTGGTGCTGTTGGTATTCGCGCAAATACTAAGGAAGACATTTTAGCAATTAAAGAAACGGTAGATTTACCAGTTATTGGCATTGTGAAACGTGACTATGATCACTCAGATGTTTTCATTACTGCAACGTCAAAAGAAGTTGATGAACTGATAGAAAGCCAATGTGAAGTCATTGCATTGGATGCAACGTTACAGCAACGTCCGAAAGAAACGTTAGACGAATTAGTATCATATATTAGAACACATGCACCGAACGTTGAAATCATGGCTGATATCGCGACCGTTGAAGAAGCTAAAAATGCCGCACGACTTGGCTTTGATTATATTGGCACGACGTTACATGGCTATACTAGTTATACGCAAGGACAATTACTTTATCAAAATGACTTCCAATTTTTAAAAGATGTACTACAAAGTGTTGATGCAAAAGTTATTGCGGAAGGTAATGTCATTACACCGGATATGTATAAACGTGTGATGGACTTAGGCGTTCATTGTTCAGTCGTTGGTGGTGCGATAACACGACCAAAAGAAATTACGAAACGTTTTGTTCAAATTATGGAAGATTAAATGATAACGATAAAAAAACGAGATGACCATCATTAATTAAAGGCACCTAATTATCTTAGGTGGCTGAATGAATGTAATGGGTTCATCTCGTTTTGTTTGTTTATGATAGTGATTTTATTTTCAACTTTATCCAAAAATAAGTAAAGCGACGGGGATGGTGATTAATAGCGACAACGCCACGCGTAAAAACCAAATGATGATGAGTTTCCAGACAGGTATTTTAATTTCAGTTGCTAGTATACATGGCACTAATGCTGAGAAAAAGATAATGGCTGATACGCTTACTACACCGACGACAAATTTAGTACTCATTGCAGCTTTAGTTACTAACAAAGATGGTAGAAACATCTCTACAATAGAAATCGCTGACGCTTTTGCTAGTAAAGCCTGATCAGCAATTGGGAAAATATAAATAAATGGATAGAAGATATAGCCAAGCCAATCAATGAATGGTGTATAGTTCGCTACAATCAGTCCTAAAAAACCAATCGATAATATAGAAGGTAAAATACCAACAGTCATTTCTAAACCGTCTTTCAAATTGTCCCAAACGTTCTTCACGAGAGATGGTGTTAATGCATTTTGTTTCATCGCCTCTGCATATGCAGTTTTCAGTCTGCTTCCTTCAATAGCAACTTCTTGTTCTCCTTCTTGTCCGTTATAATATTCTGTTGATTCATTGCTGATTGGCGGTAGCCATGCAGTAATTGCAGTCACGACAAATGTGATGACTAAAGTTATCCAAAAGTATAAATTCCAATGCGGCATTAATCCTAAAGTTTTAGCAACGATAATCATAAAAGTTGCTGAAACTGTTGAAAAGCCAGTCGCAATAATCGTGGCTTCTCGTTTGTTGTACATCCCTTGCTTATAGACACGATTAGTAATCAATAATCCTAAGGAATAACTGCCGACAAACGAAGCCACTGCATCGACAGCGGATTTTCCTGGTGTTTTAAAAATAGGTCTCATAATAGGCTCCATATAAACACCGACAAATTCTAATAAGCCATAGCCCACTAATAAAGAAAGCGCAATTGCACCTACTGGAATTAAGATACTTAATGGCATCATTAATTTTTCAAACAAAAACGGACCATAGTTAGCTTTAAATAGTATTGATGGACCGATTTTAAATACATACATTATACCGATCATTGCACCTGCAACTTTAAATAATGTAATGACCAAGTTTGTGATTGAAGTCATAAAAGTACGTCTCACTATTGGTAACGCTGTACCAATTAAAATCATAATCAGTGCAACATAGGGCATAAGTGGACCTATGATTGAGCGAATGGCTAGATGAACATGATCGACGAAAATAGTGTTGTTACCATTAATCGTAAAAGGAATAAAGAAACATAGTATGCCCACTAAACTATAGACAAAAAAACGCCATGCACTTGGTTGTTGTGCATTAGAATGATATTGATTCATTAAAGCAACCCCTTTGTTTAAATGAATACACAAAACTGTATGATGCATCTTCCCCTTAATGAGATGAATCATTATTTTAATTTAGAAAAATCTGAAAACTTACTATAATTGTATAGTTTGAATTATTTTCATACCAATACAAATTAACTAATTATATATAGATTGAAACTATATTACTTAATAAAATATTTATCTTAAATGTTGTTGTGTTGATTCAACACCACAACTAAAAGTGTTTATAAATTATTTGGAAATACACATATTTGTAAATGATTAGTATCGATTTAATATCGTATTATTAAATTTTTATTAATTTTGTAGTCTTAATCAAAAAATAATATATGTCATGTTATATTGAAGGTGCAGTTGTTTTTCATTCTCAAGAGGGGGTCAAAAAAATACTTTTGAGGTGATTATATGTTAAGAGGACAAGAAGAAAGAAAGTATAGTATTAGAAAGTATTCAATAGGCGTGGTGTCAGTGTTAGCGGCTACAATGTTTGTTGTGTCATCACATGAAGCACAAGCCTCGGAAAAAACATCAACTAATGCAGCGGCACAAAAAGAAACACTAAATCAACCGGGAGAACAAGGGAATGCGATAACGTCACATCAAATGCAGTCAGGAAAGCAATTAGACGATATGCATAAAGAGAATGGTAAAAGTGGAACAGTGACAGAAGGTAAAGATACGCTTCAATCATCGAAGCATCAATCAACACAAAATAGTAAAACAATCAGAATGCAAAATGATAATCAAGTAAAGCAAGATTCTGAACGACAAGGTTCTAAACAGTCACACCAAAATAATGCGACTAATAATACTGAACGTCAAAATGATCAGGTTCAAAATACCCATCATGCTGAACGTAATGGATCACAATCGACAACGTCACAATCGAATGATGTTGATAAATCACAACCATCCATTCCGGCACAAAAGGTAATACCCAATCATGATAAAGCAGCACCAACTTCAACTACACCCCCGTCTAATGATAAAACTGCACCTAAATCAACAAAAGCACAAGATGCAACCACGGACAAACATCCAAATCAACAAGATACACATCAACCTGCGCATCAAATCATAGATGCAAAGCAAGATGATACTGTTCGCCAAAGTGAACAGAAACCACAAGTTGGCGATTTAAGTAAACATATCGATGGTCAAAATTCCCCAGAGAAACCGACAGATAAAAATACTGATAATAAACAACTAATCAAAGATGCGCTTCAAGCGCCTAAAACACGTTCGACTACAAATGCAGCAGCAGATGCTAAAAAGGTTCGACCACTTAAAGCGAATCAAGTACAACCACTTAACAAATATCCAGTTGTTTTTGTACATGGATTTTTAGGATTAGTAGGCGATAATGCACCTGCTTTATATCCAAATTATTGGGGTGGAAATAAATTTAAAGTTATCGAAGAATTGAGAAAGCAAGGCTATAATGTACATCAAGCAAGTGTAAGTGCATTTGGTAGTAACTATGATCGCGCTGTAGAACTTTATTATTACATTAAAGGTGGTCGCGTAGATTATGGCGCAGCACATGCAGCTAAATACGGACATGAGCGCTATGGTAAGACTTATAAAGGAATCATGCCTAATTGGGAACCTGGTAAAAAGGTACATCTTGTAGGGCATAGTATGGGTGGTCAAACAATTCGTTTAATGGAAGAGTTTTTAAGAAATGGTAACAAAGAAGAAATTGCCTATCATAAAGCGCATGGTGGAGAAATATCACCATTATTCACTGGTGGTCATAACAATATGGTTGCATCAATCACAACATTAGCAACACCACATAATGGTTCACAAGCAGCTGATAAGTTTGGAAATACAGAAGCTGTTAGAAAAATCATGTTCGCTTTAAATCGATTTATGGGTAACAAGTATTCGAATATCGATTTAGGATTAACGCAATGGGGCTTTAAACAATTACCAAATGAGAGTTACATTGACTATATAAAACGCGTTAGTAAAAGCAAAATTTGGACATCAGACGACAATGCTGCCTATGATTTAACGTTAGATGGCTCTGCAAAATTGAACAACATGACAAGTATGAATCCTAATATTACGTATACGACTTATACAGGTGTATCATCTCATACTGGTCCATTAGGTTATGAAAATCCTGATTTAGGTACATTTTTCTTAATGGCTACAACGAGTAGAATTATTGGTCATGATGCAAGAGAAGAATGGCGTAAAAATGATGGTGTCGTACCAGTGATTTCGTCATTACATCCGTCCAATCAACCATTTGTTAATGTTACGAATGATGAACCTGCCACACGCAGAGGTATCTGGCAAGTTAAACCAATCATACAAGGATGGGATCATGTCGATTTTATCGGTGTGGACTTCCTGGATTTCAAACGTAAAGGTGCAGAACTTGCCAACTTCTATACAGGTATTATAAATGACTTGTTGCGTGTTGAAGCGACTGAAAGTAAAGGAACACAATTGAAAGCAAGTTAAATTCATCTTCTGAATTTAATATGCTATGTAAATCGTGCTGTTATCACGGCACATCAGATATAAGTAGCATCACAGTGTTGAATTTAAAAATAGTAAAGTGAAATAAAGCGCCTGTCTCATTAGCGAAAACTAAAGGGACAGGCGTATCTGTTTATGAGCTTAATAAATTGTATGAATAATATGGTTGATCGAATAACTGTTTATCATGATGATAAATTGAGTTTTTTAAAATAATGATATATTACATCATTGTTATAGCGTTTAAGAAATCAACAACTTTACGATAAATAGTGATTGCTTCGTCATTAGGTCTACGATCAAAATCATGCTCGTTTTTATTCACGCGTTCAAATGTTGAATGTGGAACATGATTCATGATATGTTCGCTTTCCTCAACGGGAACATCATAATCGCCATTACAATGCGCAATGAAAACAGGTGGAAGTGTTTTAAGTTCATCTGGTGCAATATTATATTTTGAATTAGTATAATCAGCAATGTTAATCATATTTATCCATTTACCTGTGCCACGTGCATAAACGTAGATTAAAAAACGTTGTGCGATTTGATCTTGAACAACCGGTGTTGGTGAAGTGAGTTGTGCAATCATTGTTTCGTTTACGCTTTGAGCTATTTTTGCGTAATAACTATTAGTTGTTTTAAAAGGTTCAGTGTTGATGCGACTATAACCATAAAAATCAATAACACCATCAATATCTCTGTCTCGTGCAATTAATAGACTTAAATATGCACCTGATGATCTGCCAAAGGTAAAAATAGGGCAATTAGAATATTGTGATTGAATCGCATCGAATGATGCGTAGACATCCTCAATAATGCAATCGAGACTTACTTCTGGTAATAAACGATAACTTAGTTGAATTAAATCGTAATGTTCCGTAAGGATATCGATATACTGTGGGGATAAATCGTTAGCTTTACCGAACATTAATCCACCACCGTGGATGTAGACAATAGCGCCTTTTGTTGGTTGATTTTTTGCTTTAATAATTGTGTAAGGTAATGCAAATGCATCTTTAGTAATTACTTTATCTTTAATTTCAGTCACGATTTAATAGGCTCCTTATTTTTGATATTGATGTCATTATAACACTGTCTTAAATTTCCATGAAAAATAGTCTTAAGACGATGAGTCATGATAATTCTGTTCCAATTGACGTAAAGCGTCACGGGTATGCTTCTTTAGACCTTCCCCATAATCCATCATTTTAACAATATCTTTAAAAGCAGCATGTGGAATGGCTAAATCTTCTAAATCTGCCATAGAAAATTCAAGATTGATATCATGTGGTCGCTGTTCAGCAAGTTTATGCACAAAGTCAGGTTCTGTGACAAAAGGCGAAGACATGCCGACCATATCTGCATGTTGTAAAGCATCTAAAGCAGACTCTGGAGAATTAATCCCGCCACTTGCAATTAAAGGGATACGACCTGCTAAATGTTCATAGACAATTTGGTTAACTGGTCGACCGAAATGATCACCTGGTGTACGAGACGTATTTTGATAAATATGTCGACCCCAGCTAGCGATTGCTAAGTATTGGATGTCTGAAACGTCCATGACCCAATTGATTAATTGGTTGAACTCGTCAATGGTATATCCTAAATCACTGCCTCTGGTTTCTTCTGGCGTTGCTCGAAATCCTAAAATAAAATTGTCAGGTGCTTCTTTATCAATCACTTCTTGTACCGCACGCATAACTTCTAAACATAATCTTGCACTATTTTTTAATGAGTCGGCACCGTAATGGTCTGTACGTTTATTCGAAAAAGTTGAGAAAAATGTTTGAATCAGCAAACGTTGTGCAATCGAAATTTCCACACCATCAAAACCTGCTTTAATCGCGCGTAATGTAGCATCGCGATACTGCTGAATGATGCTATTGATTTTCTCATGAGACATGGCGATAACATCGTGTTCAATCGGTGAATGCAATGTCATAGGGCTTGGTCCATACACCTTTCCAAAATTTAAAATGGCTTGATTTGAAAAACGACCAGCATGCGCTAGCTGGATAATAGCGAGGCTACCATGTTGTTTCATCGTAGATGCCATGTTAGTTAATCCAGGGATACAAGCATCATGATCAATATTAAAGCCATATTCAAACAATTGACCATAAGGTTCAATGTAAGCAGCGCCGGTGACTTGCATTCCAGCTGAATTAGAGCGACGTGCAGCATAAGCCAAGTCTTCTTTTGTAATATAGCCTTCTTTTGTTGATGTGTTTACGGTCATTGGTGATAATACAAAGCGATTCGAAATTTTGATGCCATTAGGTAAGTGGATTGATTGTAAAAGTGGTTTGTATCGGTACATACTATGATTCCTTTTCTATTCAATATTGTTTTCAAAGTACCATGGAAAGAATGAATAATCAATGATGAACAGTCTTGATAGAATAGAATTGGTACATGGAAAGTATTTTTAAAATTAAACTAATGAATGGCATTTGTAGGTCTGAAAATATGAATATGAAAAAGAAAAATAAAGGCGAAAAGATATAAAAGTTAATTGAAAAACGTTATCATATACGTGGGTATATGAAGAGGGAATGGTATTAAGAACGCTAAAATGTTATGTCGGTTTGACATGACAGGATAAGTTTGGAGATGACGGATTGGTTAAATTAAGCGTATTAGACTATGCCTTAATAGATGAAGGTAAGGATGCACAAAAGGCATTGCAAGATTCAGTGACACTTGCAAAATTAGCAGATCGACTTGGCTTTAAGCGAATTTGGTTTACGGAACATCATAATGTACCAGCGTTTGCGTGTAGTAGTCCAGAACTTTTGATGATGCATACATTGGCGCAGACAAATCACATACGAGTTGGCTCTGGTGGTGTGATGCTGCCGCACTATCGACCTTATAAAATTGCTGAGCATTTTAGAATGATGGCAGCGTTATATCCAAATCGTATTGATTTAGGTATTGGTAATAATCCAGGTACTACTATGGTAAAGCAAGCTTTAGATGGAATAAATCCTACATATGATAGTTACGATGAATCGATTTCGTTATTACGTGATTATCTTACAATAAAGGATAAACCAAGTGCGCATACGTTAGGTGTCCAACCACACATTGATCATTTTCCAGAAATGTGGTTATTAAGTAGTAGCGCAACATCTGCCAAAATAGCTGCCGAACTAGGTATAGGGCTTTCTGTTGGAACATTTTTGCTACCAGATATAAATGCGATACATGCAGCGAAGGATAACATTGATATTTACAAAAAACATTTCCAAGCATCAACGATTAAAATGGACGCAAAGGTGATGGCATCTGTATTTGTCATTGTAGCTGATAACGAAGCGGAAGTAGCAGCATTACAACATGCCTTAGATGTTTGGTTATTAGGTAAATTACAATTTGCAGAATTTGAAGATTTTCCTTCAGTAGACACAGCACAAAAGTATAAGCTTAATGATCGAGACAAAGAGATGATTCAAGCACATCAAGCACGCATCATTGCAGGTACACAAGAAAAGGTTAAAGCACAATTAGATGATTTCATTGCTACGTTTGAAGTTGATGAGGTGTTAGTAGCACCGCTTATTCCAGGTATTGAACAGCGTTGTAAAACATTAAAATTACTCGCGGAAATTTATTTGTAGCATTTTAAATAGAAGAGAAAGGATGAAGATAAGATGAAAAAGTTAGCCAATTATTTATGGGTAGAAAAAGTAGGAGATTTGTATGTGTTTAGTATGACACCTGAATTGCAAGATGATATTGGGACAGTAGGTTATGTTGAATTCGTAAGTCCAGATGAAGTTAAAGTGGATGATGAAATTGTGAGTATCGAAGCATCGAAAACGGTCATTGATGTGCAAACGCCATTGTCAGGAACGATTATTGAGCGAAATACAAAAGCGGAAGAAGAACCGACAATTTTAAACTCTGAAAAACCAGAAGAAAATTGGTTGTTCAAATTGGATGATGTCGATAAAGAAGCATTCCTAGCATTACCGGAGGCTTAAATGGAAACGTTAAAATCAAATAAAGCGAGACTTGAATATTTAATCAATGATATGCATCGAGAGAGAAATGACAATGACGTATTGGTAATGCCATCTTCATTTGAAGATTTGTGGGAATTATATCGAGGCTTAGCAAATGTCAGACCGGCATTACCTGTAAGTGATGAATATTTAGCTGTACAAGATGCTATGTTAAGTGATTTGAATCGTCAACATGTTACGGATTTGAAGGATTTGAAGCCGATAAAAGGTGACAATATCTTTGTTTGGCAAGGTGATATCACGACGTTAAAAATCGATGCTATTGTTAATGCTGCAAATAGTCGTTTTCTAGGATGTATGCAAGCTAATCATGACTGCATTGATAATATTATTCATACAAAAGCGGGTGTTCAAGTTCGACTTGATTGTGCAGAGATCATTCGACAACAAGGGCGCAATGAAGGTGTAGGTAAAGCCAAAATAACACGTGGATATAATTTGTCAGCAAAGTATATAATTCATACGGTTGGTCCGCAAATACGTCGATTGCCTGTTTCAAAGATGAATCAGGACTTGTTAGCTAAATGTTATCTTAGCTGTCTTAAATTGGCTGATCAACATAGTTTAAATCATGTCGCTTTTTGCTGTATATCTACAGGTGTATTTGCTTTTCCTCAAGATGAAGCAGCAGAAATTGCTGTTCGAACAGTAGAAAGCTATCTCAAAGAAACAAATTCAACATTGAAAGTCGTGTTCAATGTATTTACAGATAAGGATTTACAACTGTATAAGGAGGCATTTAACCGTGATGCAGAGTAGTAAGTGGAATGCAATGTCTCTGTTAATGGATGACAAGACAAAGCAGGCTGAAGTATTGCGTACTGCGATTGATGAAGCAGATGCGATAGTGATTGGAATTGGTGCAGGCATGTCTGCATCTGACGGATTTACATATGTAGGAGAGCGTTTTACGGAAAATTTCCCAGATTTTATTGAAAAATATCGCTTCTTTGATATGTTGCAAGCGAGTTTACATCCTTATGGCAGTTGGCAAGAGTATTGGGCATTTGAGAGTCGTTTTATTACATTAAACTATTTAGATCAACCTGTAGGTCAGTCTTACCTCGCTTTAAAATCCTTGGTGGAAGGTAAACAGTACCACATTATAACTACGAATGCAGATAATGCTTTCGATGTAGCTGATTATGATATGACTCATGTATTTCATATACAAGGGGAGTATATACTGCAACAGTGTAGTCAGCATTGTCATGCTCAAACGTATCGCAATGATGATTTAATTCGTAAAATGGTTGTTGCGCAACAAGATATGCTTATACCTTGGGAGATGATTCCAAGATGTCCAAAATGTGATGCCCCAATGGAAGTGAATAAACGTAAAGCGGAAGTTGGGATGGTTGAAGATGCTGAATTTCATGCGCAACTACATCGTTATAATGCTTTTCTAGAGCAACATCAAGATGATAAAGTGTTGTATTTGGAAATTGGAATTGGTTATACTACACCACAATTTGTGAAGCATCCTTTTCAGCGTATGACACGTAAAAATGAAAATGCCCTTTATATGACGATGAATAAAAAGGCATATCGCATTCCGAATTCAATTCAAGAACGTACCATACATTTAACTGAGGATATCTCAACATTGATTACAGCAGCACTCCGGAACGACAGCACAACGAAAAATAACAACATTGGAGAGACAGAAGATGTACTTAATAGAACCGATTAGAAATGGAGAATATATTACTGATGGTGCGATTGCACTCGCTATGCAAGTTTATGTTAACCAGCATATCTTTTTAGATGAAGATATTTTATTCCCTTATTATTGTGATCCAAAAGTGGAAATTGGACGTTTTCAAAATACTGCTATAGAAGTGAATCAAGATTATATAGATAAACACAGTATTCAAGTAGTTCGCCGAGATACTGGTGGTGGCGCTGTGTATGTTGATAAAGGTGCCGTTAATATGTGTTGTATTTTAGAACAAGACACTTCAATTTATGGTGATTTTCAACGATTTTATCAACCAGCTATAAAGGCGTTGCATACATTAGGTGCAACAGATGTGGTACAAAGCGGTAGAAATGATTTAACATTGAATGGTAAAAAAGTGTCAGGCGCCGCAATGACATTAATGAATAATCGTATTTATGGCGGTTATTCGCTATTACTTGATGTTAATTATGAAGCAATGGATAAAGTGTTAAAGCCTAATCGCAAAAAGATTGCATCGAAAGGGATTAAATCTGTGCGCGCACGTGTTGGTCATCTTAGAGAAGCACTGGATGAAAAGTATCGTGATATAACCATTGAAGAATTTAAAAATTTAATGGTGACGCAGATTTTGGGAATCGATGACATTAAAGAGGCGAAACGATATGAATTAACGGATGCAGATTGGGAAGCGATTGATGAATTAGCTGATAAAAAGTATAAAAATTGGGATTGGAATTATGGCAAGTCACCCAAATATGAATACAATCGAAGTGAAAGATTATCTTCAGGTACGGTAGACATAACAATTTCTGTTGAACAAAATCGTATCGCAGATTGTCGTATTTATGGGGATTTCTTTGGACAAGGTGATATAAAAGATGTGGAAGAAGCATTACAAGGAACAAAAATGACAAGAGAAGATTTAACGCATCAGTTAAAGCAATTAGACATCGTTTATTATTTTAGCAATGTTACGGTAGAAGCATTAGTGGATATGATTTTAAGTTAATATTGTTATTTTATGTATGCTGAATCATTGGAAGTGTTTGCTTGCTCTTGAAAAGGTGACAATAGTGTTTGGTGAAGGTTGAACATATGAGTGGAAATTATTGCCTTTAACTATTCAAAGTATGATATATATATGGTTTTTGTTTCTAAATGATTGGGTATTTGAAAATAGATGAGTTTAATATTTTAAGGAATATAATGATGTTTACTTTTATAATTCATATAGAATATTAAGCAATATAAGTCTGTTGATATATACAAAATATAATGACTGCTATAATGAGTAATCAATAGACACAAAGAGGAGATTATGTGATGAATAATAAAGTATTAGCAACCGGTGGTACAGGGTTTGTTGGCATGCGAATTATTTCACGATTATTAGAACAAGGTTATGACGTACAAACGACGATACGTGATTTAAGTAAAGCTGATAAAGTAATTAAAACAATGCAAGACAATGGCATTTCCACAGAGCGATTAATGTTTGTCGAAGCGGATTTATCACAAGATGAACATTGGGATGAAGCAATGAAAGATTGCAAGTATGTCTTGAGTGTAGCATCTCCGGTGTTTTTCGGTAAAACAGACGATGCAGAAGTGATGGCGAAGCCTGCAATTGAAGGTATACAACGTATTTTAAGAGCTGCAGAACATGCGGGTGTTAAACGTGTGGTAATGACTGCAAACTTTGGTGCAGTTGGTTTTAGTAATAAAGATAAAAATTCAATCACAAATGAAAGTCATTGGACAAATGAAGATGAACCAGGCTTATCAGTATATGAAAAATCAAAATTGTTAGCTGAAAAGGCAGCGTGGGATTTTGTTGAGAATGAAAATACAACAGTAGAATTTGCCACAATCAATCCAGTTGCAATTTTTGGGCCATCATTAGATGCACACGTTTCAGGAAGCTTTCATTTATTAGAAAATTTATTGAATGGTTCAATGAAACGTGTACCGCAAATTCCGTTAAATGTTGTTGATGTGAGAGACGTAGCTGAACTGCACATTTTGGCAATGACAAATGAACAAGCTAATGGCAAGCGATTTATTGCGACGGCTGATGGACAAATTAATTTGTTGGAAATTGCAAAATTAATTAAAGAAAAGAGACCTGAAATAGCTCAAAAAGTTTCTACTAAAAAATTACCAGACTTTATTTTGAGTCTAGGTGCTAAATTTAATCATCAAGCTAAAGAAGGTAAACTTTTATTAGATATGAACCGCAATGTAAGTAACGAACGTGCAAAAACATTACTTGGTTGGGAACCGATTGCGACACAAGAAGAAGCAATTTTAGCAGCTGTCGATAGTATGGCTAAGTATCATTTAATATAATACAAAACACCGTCCATAAGTAAGTGGCTTTCCTCTTGATAAAAGGGGCATTCACTCAATATGTGACGGTGTTTTATATTTCTACGTTAACACTATTGCTGTTCTTTTTGACGGCCTTTTAATAAAATTGTTGTCGCACCTACGATAATAATAAATAGAATCGCACCAAATAATCCCATATATTTTACTGCGTTACCGAACACGATACCGACAGCTAAAAAGTCTGTATCTGAGAATGTTGTTGCAGCACCACCTAATTCGCCTAAAAATGGCAAGAATAATAATGGTAAAAACGTGATTAGGATACCATTTAGAGCGGCGCCAGCAATAGCACCTTTAATACCGCCTCTTGCATTACCGAATACAGCAGCCGTTGCACCTAAGAAGAAGTGTGCAACTACGCCAGGTAAAATGACGACGCCACCAAATAAGAATAAGATAAACATACCGATGACACCTGTAATAAAGCTGACAAAGAATCCAATTAATACTGCATTTTGTGCATAAGGGAACACAATAGGGCAGTCTAATGCAGGTTTAGAATTTGGTACAAGCTTTTCAGAAATTCCTTTAAATGCTGGGACGATTTCAGCTAAGATTAAACGAACGCCCGTTAAAATAATAAATACACCAGCAGCAAATGTCACACCTTGAATTAATGAAAAGACAATAAAGTTTTGACCATCACTAATAGATTCGTGTACATAACTAACGCCCGCAAATAAGCATGCGATGAAGTAAAGTAATGCCATCGTAATCGAGATACTAATTGTACTTTCTCGTAAGAAACTTAAGCCTTTTGGAAATTTAATCTCTTCCGTTGATTTAGACTTACCTTTGAATAATTGACCTACAGCACCTGCGGCAAAGTAACTGATTGAGCCAAAATGACCTAAAGCTACTTGGTCATTCCCTGTAATTTTTCGCATCGTAGGTTGGAGTAATGCAGGTAATACTGCCATGATTAATCCTAATACGAGTGCGCCGATAACAATCGTTAGCCAGCCTTTAATATGACTGACTGTTAAAATGATTGCTAAAAACGCAGCCATGTAAAATGTATGATGACCTGTTAAAAAGATATATTTTAAATTAGTGAAGCGGGCAATTAAAATATTAACAATCATGCCACAGACCATGATGAGTGCAGCTGTTGTTCCAAAATCTTTTAAGGCTAGTGAGACGATAGCTTCGTTGTTAGGTACGATACCTTGCACACCAAATGCGTGTTGGAATATTTTGCCGAATGGTTCAAGAGATCGAACGACGACATCAGCACCTGCACTTAAAATTAAGAAGCCTAATATCGTTTTAATGGTTCCTGAAGTGATCGTTGCGGCAGGTTTTTTCTGAACGATTAAACCTATAAAGGCAATCAGTGCAACAAGAATGGCTGGTTGACTTAAAATATCGACTATAAAATTAAGGATTGCTTGCATAGGTCGTACCTCCTTTAAATCATGTTAAGTTGTTGTAATTTTTCTGAGAGCTTTTGTTGTAATTCAGCTTTATCTAAAATATTATCAAGAACTAAGACATCCCCTAGACGTTCGGCATTTTCAGCTAAATCTCTACCACAAATAAACAAGTCAGCCATCTCTGGACTTGCTGTCATAATGTCACTATGTTCAACTTCGATATCAGATGGTGCATTAAGTTGCCTAAGTGCTTCTTGTGCGTTCATTTCTACCATAAAACTACTTCCTAAACCGTGGCCACATACTACTAAAATTTTCATATTAATCATGCTCCTTTAAAATGTTTTTAATGTCTTGTGCATTTGTTGCAGTTAATAGTTGCTGGACTGTTTGGTTATCGCCCAGTACGGTTGCTAAATTTTGTAATACAGATAAGTGTGAATGATTGTCGATGGCACTCAATACAAAAATGAGAGATGCGTAGTGATCTTCATCACAAAATGCCACATGTTGATTCAACTTTAATAGACTTAAACCAACTTGATGTACGTCATTGTTCGGTCTTGCATGTGCAATTGCAATTTCAGGTGCGATAACGATATAAGGTCCAAGTTCATTAACGCTATCAATCATTGCTTGAACATAGCCTTGTTCAATAATTTGTTCTTGTAGTAATGGCTGAGAAGCTATAGTTATAGCTTCAGTCCAATCATTTACTTGTTCTTTTACAATGATGCGTGTTGTTGACAAAATGTCTAATGACACGTTATTAAGCCTCCTTTGTCATAGTTAAAGCAATGTGTTGTTTAATTTTAAAAATATTCCCATCTAAGAAATCTTGTCGATATAAGTCGTTGCTTAAGCATTCGCTTAACTGTCCCAATGCCTTTAAATGTGCATTGGGGTGGTCCGTTGCTAATGTAATTACAAGGTGAACGGGATCGTTAGCTTTACTACCAAAGATAATCCCTTCAGTGAAATATGTTAGTGCGAAACCTACACCATTCTGTACATAATCAGTACCAGCGTGAATAAGTGCAATATGTGGACTAATGACCATATATGACCCGAATTGTTCAAATTGTTTTAAAATTGCAGCTGTATAATTTGAATAGACAATGCCATCATTGATTAAAGGTTGCACAGCCACTGCAATTGCGGATTCAATTGATAATGGTTGTTTATTTATAATGATGCGATGTTCAGGCAATAAATCTGCGAGTGACTTGCCATCAGTTGCCATTTTCATGACTCGTTGTTCTCTTGAGTCATTGATAATTTGATTCAATTTTTGACGAGATTGTTGATTGATAAATGGATCGACATGAATAACTGGTACAGCTGATATTTCACAAGGTACTGTTGAAATGACATAATCAATGTTATCTTGCAATAATCGACTTTCTTCCAATTGATAAATGGAATAGGCATCCCAAATGTGAAACTCAGGATACAGGTGATTTAGTTTTGATTTTAAAAGTTGTGACGTGCCTATACCAGAACCACATAGTAAGACAACCTTAATCATTGATTGTTTATGTGTTGCAACACGCTCTATACTTGATGCGAAGTGAATTGTAATGTATGTTAATTCATCTTCGTTGAAGCGAATAGCAGCATCTTGTTCAATTGGACTAATATGCTTGCTAACGGCTTCAATGATTTGAGGATAGCGACGCATAACTTCTTGCCTCAAAGGATTAGGTTGTAGCATATCGTATTTAATACGATGTATAGCTGGTTTGATATGTGTGATCAGACTGGTATGTAACTTGTTGTCTTTTGACATATCAATGCCTAATTCTTGGCTAACACAAGTGATCAATTCATGTATATTTTGCGATAAATCATGGTATTCAAAGGTAATTGAAGATGCTGTATGTTCAGTCATTTTAGAGCCTAGTAAATGTAACGTGATAAAGATAATTTCAGACTCTGGAAATGTGACATTACAACTGCGTTCTAAGTTTTCTATCATTTTTGAAGCAATAGCATACTGATTAGTATGTCGCCATTTATCAATTTCATTGATAGGTATATCGAACGAAAAATTTTCATTTAAACGCTGAATGGCAATGAGTATATGATAGATTAAGCCATCGATAGCCGACTGAACTAAATGATAATTTTCACTATTTAATGTCTTAATAATGGCACGGCGAACCAATGCGATTGATTCTGAATTAAAGATATCCGCCTCTATAAAAGGTGCAGCTTGTTTCATATATTGATGTATAAAGTGTGCATACGCTTTACGATAATGATCTTCCTCACCAATAATATTGAATCCTTTATTGTGGACATAATTTAACTTTAAATGGTATTGATCTAGTTGGGCTTGAATCATTTTAATATCATCTGCAATTGTCCGACGCGAAACATTAACATCTTGCGCAAGTTGCTTTGTTGAAACAGGATCGGTTGTTTCGAATAACTTTAAAGCGATATGTGTGAGTCGTTCATCTTTTGAAAAATGAATTTGATTTGTTAGATTGTGCTCTAATTCATTTAATAGTGTCGCGTGAGCTGTTGTTACTTTGATGCCTGCAGCTTTATTACGGCTGACTTGGTAATGATAAGTTTCAGCATATTGCTCAATATATGCTATATCATATTGAATGGTACGAGGTGATACACCAAGTTGATTAGCAATGGTATTGATTGGAATAAACGTTTGCTCATGAATTAAAAGATACAAAATTTCGATTTGTCTATAACTTAACAACGTAATATCCTCCTATTTGTAATTGTAAGCGATTTCTTAAAAACGTAGATATGCAATCTCTTTCATATTTTAATCCGAAAAATTGCATATCAAAATGTTTATGGCGCAAGATTTTATAGGAACTTTTAAAATAAATTAGATATTCATGTTGTCAATTTAAAAATGTCGCAGTATATTTAGTTAGACATCTAACGAAATGGTGGTGCAATAAATGGAATTCACTTATTCGTATTTATTTAGAATGATTAGTCATGAGATGAAACAAAAGGCTGATCAAAAGTTAGAGCAATTTGATATTACAAATGAGCAAGGTCATACGTTAGGTTATCTTTATGCACATCAACAAGATGGACTGACACAAAATGATATTGCTAAAGCATTACAACGAACAGGTCCAACTGTCAGTAATTTATTAAGGAACCTTGAACGTAAAAAGCTGATCTATCGCTATGTCGATGCACAAGATACGAGAAGAAAGAATATAGGGCTGACTACCTCTGGGATTAAACTCGTAGAAGCATTCACTTCGATATTTGATGAAATGGAACAAACACTCGTATCGCAGTTATCTGAAGAAGAAAATGAACAAATGAAAGCAAACTTAACTAAAATGTTATCTAGTTTACAATAAATGATAAGTGTGACTGGTAGAAATCAGTCACTTTGTCTTTAATATTATAGTTAGATATCTAATTGTTAGTAAGCTAATTATTGGAAAAGACAAGGAGTATTGAACAATGAAAGACGAACAATTATATTATTTTGAGAAATCGCCAGTATTTAAAGCGATGATGCATTTCTCATTGCCAATGATGATAGGGACTTTATTAAGCGTTATTTATGGCATATTAAATATTTACTTTATAGGATTTTTAGAAGATAGCCACATGATTTCTGCTATCTCTCTAACACTGCCAGTATTTGCTATCTTAATGGGGTTAGGTAATTTATTTGGCGTTGGTGCAGGAACTTATATTTCACGTTTATTAGGTGCGAAAGACTATAGTAAGAGTAAATTTGTAAGTAGTTTCTCTATTTATGGTGGTATTGCACTAGGACTTATCGTGATTTTAGTTACTTTACCATTCAGTGATCAAATCGCAGCAATTTTAGGGGCGAGAGGTGAAACGTTAGCTTTAACAAGTAATTATTTGAAAGTAATGTTTTTAAGTGCACCTTTTGTAATTTTGTTCTTCATATTAGAACAATTTGCACGTGCAATTGGGGCACCAATGGTTTCTATGATTGGTATGTTAGCTAGTGTAGGCTTAAATATTATTTTAGATCCAATTTTAATTTTTGGTTTTGATTTAAACGTTGTTGGTGCAGCTTTGGGTACTGCAATCAGTAATGTTGCTGCTGCTCTGTTCTTTATCATTTATTTTATGAAAAATAGTGACGTTGTGTCAGTTAATATTAAACTTGCGAAACCTAATAAAGAAATGCTTTCTGAAATCTTTAAAATCGGTATTCCTGCATTTTTAATGAGTATCTTAATGGGATTCACAGGATTAGTTTTAAATTTATTTTTAGCACATTATGGAAACTTCGCGATTGCAAGTTATGGTATCTCATTTAGACTTGTGCAATTTCCAGAACTTATTATCATGGGATTATGTGAAGGTGTTGTACCACTAATTGCATATAACTTTATGGCAAATAAAGGCCGTATGAAAGACGTTATCAAAGCAGTTATCATGTCTATCGGCGTTATCTTTGTTGTATGTATGAGTGCTGTATTTACAATTGGACATCATATGGTCGGACTATTTACTACTGATCAAGCCATTGTTGAGATGGCGACATTTATTTTGAAAGTAACAATGGCATCATTATTATTAAATGGTATAGGTTTCTTGTTTACTGGTATGCTTCAAGCGACTGGGCAAGGTCGTGGTGCTACAATTATGGCCATTTTACAAGGTGCAATTATCATTCCAGTATTATTTATTATGAATGCTTTGTTTGGACTAACAGGTGTCATTTGGTCATTATTAATTGCTGAGTCACTTTGTGCTTTAGCAGCAATGTTAATCGTCTATTTATTACGTGATCGTTTGACAGTTGATACATCTGAATTAATAGAAGGTTAAATATTTCGTCCACTTCTGGCTGAGTATATTTCGGTCGGAAGTGTATTTTTCGAAAAAAATAAATATATGATACGATTATGAAAAAATAAAGTGAGATTGGCATATGTGTAAATCTAAAATACTGTTGAAAAATATTTTTAGTGAAGAATCAGAAGTTAAAGATTTAACTGAAGAAAAATATAATCAAGATTACGAAGCATTAACATTTAGCTTTAAAGAGGAAACATATCAAAGTAGGTTAGCTAAGAAAACACCGACTAAATCGGGATATTTCGTGACATGTTGGACAAAAGACGAAGATAATTATAATCGGCCATACAAAATTGAAGAGTTTGCTGATTACCTGATTGTTGCTGTTATCGATGATGAATTAAATGGCTACTTTCTATTTCCTAGGGAATTATTGGTAGAAAAAGGTATCTTAGCTTCATCTAAGTATCAAGGGAAAATGGCTTTTAGAGTTTATCCTAAGTGGTGTAATCAATTGAATAAAACAGCAGGGCAAACACAAAAGTGGCAATGTAAATATTTTTTTGAATACTAATAAAAAGTCATATGGTTGAACTTATAAGAGATGAATATATCATCTTTCGATAAGATAACCATATGACTTTATTTTTTATCATTTAATGATGAACGGTTTCTTGTCCTACTTTATTCCAAGTGAGGATAAAGCTCAACATTGCAAACACACTAATTGCTGTTAATAAAATAAAACCGACATCCCATCCGAATTTATCAACTACAGCACCTAAGACGATGTTGGCCATTACAGCACCAAACAGATAACCAAATAATCCTGTTAATCCAGCTGCTGTGCCAGCTGCTTTTTTAGGTACATAATCTAATGCTTGTAAACCAATTAACATAACTGGTCCATATATTAAGAAACCAATGGCAATTAATGAGACATTGTCTAACCAAGCATTGCCTGGAGGATTTAACCAATAAATTAATACAAATACTGTGACACCTAACATAAAGAAGAAACCTGCAGGTCCACGACGACCTTTGAATAATTTATCAGAAATGTAACCACATAATAATGTACCAGGAATTCCAGCCCATTCGTATAAGAAGTATGCCCAACCTGATGCTTTTAAGTCGAAATGTTTTTCTTCACTTAAGTAGACTGGCGCCCAATCAAGTACACCATAACGCACGAAATAAACAAATATATTTGCAAAGGCAATTGCCCATACCCATTTATTGTTCAGTACATATTTAAATAAAATTTCTTTTGTAGTTAATTCTGTTTCTAATGTTTTCTTATCGCTTGTAGCAAAGTCATTTTTATAAATTTCGATTGGAGGTAAACCTTGAGATTGAGGTGTGTCTCTAATCAATACGTATGAAATTGCGGCAATGATAAGTGCTAAGAGTGCAGGGTAAATGAATACACCTTCGAAACCTTTTAAATAACCAAAGTTGATAAATGCAGTTGTTGTAATACCCCAAGCAGCAATAGGTGCCATAATACCTCCACCAACATTATGCGCAACGTTCCAAAGGGCAGTCTTACTTCCGCGTTCACTTACACTAAACCAGTGAACGAGAACACGGCCTGAAGGTGGCCAGCCCATACCTTGAAACCATCCATTTAAGAATAATAGGACAAACATAATACCGATACCTGATGTGAAGAACGGTACAAATCCCATTAACAAATTGACGATAGCAGTGAGTGCTAATCCAAGAACTAAGAATATCCGAGCATTGCTCCGATCACTTACAGTACCCATAAAGAACTTACTAAATCCATATGCGATGGAAACAGCAGAAAGTGCAAAACCTAGTTCCGCTTTTGTAAAACCTTGCTCTTGCAATGCCGGCATCGCTAACGAAAAGTTTTTACGTAATAAATAGTACCCAGCATAACCGATGAAAATACCAAGAAATACTTGGAGACGTAATCGTTTATAGGTATCATCTATCTGATTTTCTGGCAAAGGCTTAATATGCTTTGCAGGTTTAAGAAAATTCATAAAATCCTCCTTAATATGTATTTATATGCATTTTGTGCGATAAACTTATATTAGACATGTATGAAAGCGTTGTCAATATGCTTTTGTGAAATCTTGCATATTTAGTTATTGAAGTATTTTATAAACATTTAGAAAAAATAAATTGCTACACATAAATTTATAATTATGCAATTATTATGTCGTTATACATACTAGCTGTGTATCTACGAATGAGTACAAACATATTTTTATTTGCAAGGGGTAAATGGCATATAACTATCTTTTTTATGTAAGCTGGTATAAAATTTATACTAATAGGAGGGATAGTATGAATATAGTAGGGCATCATCACATATCCATGTATACAAAAGATGCAAAACGTAATAAGGATTTTTACACAAATGTCCTTGGATTACGATTAGTTGAAAAGTCGGTTAATCAAGACAATCCTTCAATGTATCATTTGTTTTATGGGGACGAAGTAGGTACAGCCGGAACAATTTTAAGCTTTTTTGAAATTCCCAATGCGGGTCATAAGCAGCCAGGTACTGAAACGATTTATCGATTTTCATTATTAGTACCAAATCAAGCGGCACTTCATTATTTTGAAAAACGTCTTGAGAATAATGGTATTAAGTCTGAACGTTTGTACTATCTTGGACAAGAAGGTGTTGTCTTTAAAGATGAAGACGACTTAGAAATCATATTGCTTGTTAATGATAGTTTTGAAGTACCACATCAATGGCAACATAACGCTTATAGTGAAATACCTCAAGCATATCAAATTTTAGGAATAGGGCCAGTCGAATTAAGAGTTAGAAATGCAGCGCGTACGGTAGAATTTTTGGAAAATGTCTTAGGTTATCGCAAAAGAGATAATAAATCATTCGATGTGCTGACATTAGCACCACAAGGTTTATATTCGGATTTTGTAGTTATTGAGCAACAGGGACAACGTGAAAGACCTGGACGAGGTTATATCCATCATATTGCAGTTAATACACCACAAATGAGTGACTTAGATGCAATTTACAAGAAATTACAACAACAACCACAAAGTAATTCAGGTATAATTGATCGCTATTTCTTTAAATCATTATACTATCGCCATAATTCAATTATGTATGAATTTGCGACTGAAGCGCCTGGATTTACTATTGATACACCTGTTGAACAATTAGGAAGTCAATTGAACTTGCCTGACTTTTTAGAAGCAGAACGTGAACAAATTGAAAGTAAGTTACACGAAATATAAAGGAGAATGTTTAATGGCCAAATTAGAAATGAATAAAAATACGCCTCTTGAGTTTGGTTTGTATTCCTTAGGTGATCATTTATTGAATCCATTGAAAGGTGAAAAAGTTAGTTATGAGCAACGTATTAATGAAATTATTGAAGCAAGTAAATTAGCAGATGAAGCAGGTATTGATGTTTTTGCAGTTGGTGAAAGTCATCAGGAGCATTTTACAACACAGGCACATACGGTTGTGTTAGGTGCAATTGCCCAAGCGACAAAGCATATTAAAGTTTCAAGTTCTTCAACGATTATTAGTGCAACAGATCCTGTAAGAGTATTTGAAGACTTCGCGACATTAGATTTGATTTCTCATGGTAGAGCCGAAATTGTAGCTGGCAGAGCATCAAGAACAGGTATTTTTGACTTGTTTGGCTATGATTTAAAAGACTATGATGAATTGTTTGAAGAAAAATTAGGTTTACTTTTAGAGTTAAATAAAACTGAGCGTATTACTTGGTCTGGAAAATATCGTCCAGAACTTAGAAATATGAAAATATTCCCAAGACCAATCGATAATATATTGCCAATATGGCGTGCTGTTGGTGGTCCACCTGCAAGTGCTATTAAAGCGGGAAAACAAGGTGTGCCAATGATGATTACAACCCTTGGTGGCCCAGCAATGAACTTTAAAGGTTCTATAGATGCTTATCGTCAAGCGGCAACTGAAGCAGGTTTCGATGCTTCGCCTAAGTCTTTACCAGTAAGTACAGCGAGTCTGTTTTATACAGCTGAAACAACTCAGGATGCTATGAGAGAATTTTATCCACATTTGAATACAGGGATGTCATTTATTCGTGGTGTTGGTTATCCGAAACAGCAATTTGCTAATTCGTCAGATTATCGAGAAGCGCTAATGGTTGGAAGCCCGCAACAAATTATTGAAAAGATATTGTATCAACACGAGTTGTATGGTCATCAACGTTTTATGGCACAGCTTGATTTTGGCGGTGTGCCATTTGAAAATGTTATGAAGAATATTGAGTTAATTGGCAACGACATTATACCGGCGATTAAAAAGCATTTATCAAAATAGGAGGGGCGTCATCATGAATATTGTATTATTGTCAGGTTCCACAGTAGGTTCTAAAACGAGAATTGCTATGGATGATTTAAAAAATGAACTAGAAGTCATCAATGAGGGACATCAAATAGAGTTGATGGATTTACGAGAACTTGAATTAGAATTTAGCGTTGGAAAGAATTATCTAGATACTACAGGAGATGTATATAAATTAACGACGTCGTTAATGCAGGCTGATGTGATTTTTATTGGTTTTCCAATTTTTCAAGCTTCCATCCCTGGTGCTTTGAAAAATGTGTTTGATCTACTTCCAGTCAATGCGTTTCGTGACAAGGTAATAGGACTTGTAGCGACAGCAGGTTCTAGTAAACATTATTTAATTCCTGAAATGCATTTAAAACCAATATTGAGTTACATGAAAGCACATACGATGCAAACGTATGTATTTATTGAAGAGAAAGATTTTTCAAATCAACAAATTGTCAATGATGATGTTGTATTTCGGTTAAAAGCGTTGGCACAATCCACAATGCGAACTGCCAAAGTACAACAACAAGTGTTTGAAGAAGAAAACAACCAATACGACTTTTAAAGTATAAAAATAAGACGCTCGGCACACTAAATTTGTAAGTGTTTGAGCGTCTTTTCATATTAACTATATAGCCAATGAACGACGATAAAGGCAAGTGATGACAAGCATATTGAGGTAATAATGATTGTCATAAGCGGTTTAAGTGCGCGATTTTTAAGATCTTTAAATGCAACATTTAACCCTAAAGCAACCATGGCCATTAATAAGCAAATTGTTGATACAGTATTTAAAATATTTAGCAATGCTGACGGAATAGTTACATATGTATTCACTAAGGCCATAATGACAAATCCAATTAAAAAGTATGGAATGCTTATTCGACCCTTGCTAGATGATTCTGATGAACGGAAACGCATAATTAAAATAAGTACGATGGTTAATGGAATCAGTAAGAATACTCTACCAAGTTTACCAAGAAGTGCAATTTTAAGTGCATCACTACCACCAAAGCCACCAGCTAAGACAACGTGTGCAATTTCATGAAGACTAACACCAGACCAAGCGCCATAAACATTTGTCGTCATTGAAAAGATAGCGTAGATAGCTGTATATATAAGTGAAAATATCGTACCAATCAATGCGATGATACCGATACTAATAGCTGTATCCTTTTCACGTGATTTGAATATTGGAGCGACTGCGGCAATAGCAGCAGCACCACAAACGCCTGTGCCGACACCTAGTAATAATGCGATGTTTTTGTCACCATGCAACAGTTTGTTGACAAAGAGCATCATTACAATACTGAAAATAACGACACCTACATCGATGGCTAATAGTTTACTACCTTGACCGATAATATCGAATATATTGAGTTTAAGTCCATATAGGATGATTGCAAATCTTAATAAATATTTAGATGAAAACGTAATACCTGAGCTATATTGTTCAGGATATCCTCTAAAGTGACGATATAGAATAGCGATTAATATCGCGATAGTTAATGCGCCAACCTTATCTAGGATTGGCAATTTAGCTGCTAAAAAGCTAAATAATGCGACTATAAATGTTAGTGATAGCCCAATCATAAAATGCTTATTTTTCAATGATGCCATGAGCAGTGCCTCCTTTAATAGCATTTTAGCACTGTTTTGTCGTATTTTTAAATATAAATTTGGAATGAATAATAAAGTAGTGATTAAATTAAGTTGTGTGATAGGAAACTTGGACATCAATCAAAGTAATAGGCACTACAACGCTTATTGGCGGGGCCCCAACAAAGAAGCTGACGAAAAGTCAGCTTACAATAATGTGCAAGTTGGGGATGGGCCCCAACATAGAGAAATTGGGTCCGTAATTTCTACAGACAATGCAAGTTGGCGGGGCCCCAACATAGAGAATTTCGAAAAGAAATTCTACAAGCAATGCAAGTTGGCGGGGCCCCAACATAGAGAATTTCGAAAAGAAATTCTACAAGCAATGCAAGTTGGGGAAGGACAACAAATTTAAGATACAATGCGTAACATTAATATGTTATTATAATGATAATTTACAGAATTATATGAAAAATGAATGAGGATGTGATGGTATGTTTGGAATGAAAGTGAATGAACAAATAACATTAAAAATTTTAGAAGCTCATGACACAGAAGCGCTTTTCAATTTAGTCAATCGTTCAAGAAATTCACTTAGGGAATGGTTACCTTGGGTAGATGCAACTGAGCAACCATCAGATACGCGTGCATTTATTAAAAGAGGACTTTTGCAATTTGCTGATGGTAATGGATTTCAGTGTGGCATTTGGTATGAAGGAACGCTAGTTGGTGTCATCGGTTTACATGAAATTAATCACATGCACAGAAAAACTTCATTAGGGTACTATTTAGATAAAGAATTTGAGGGTCATGGGATTATGACACAAGCAGTTGAGGCATTGATAAAGTATTGTTTCGAAGAGCTTGACTTAAACCGAATTGAGATTAGTGCCGCAGTTAATAATGAAAAAAGCCGGGCTATTCCTGAAAGGCTGGGATTTACTAGAGAAGGTATGTTACGTGACAATGAATTACTAAATGGTATTTATTCATCGAGTTACATCTATAGTTTATTAAAATCAGAATACGACCAAAAATGACAAATTAGACTTACAAAAGAGTGATGACATTTAAAATGGCAGCGCTCTTTTATTTAATTTTTAAAAATAAAAGGTTGTTGACAGTATTATTTTATAACAATATAATGATTTTGATAATTATTATCAACTAGATGATGTTTATGGGAGGATGCTTTAAAACAGCCGTTTTAAGTGTAATGTATTATTTTAGCGTGTAGGGAATGCGAAAATAATATTTATAAGAACACATCTATGGGGATAATAGAATTTCTATAATGAGGTGTCAAAATGAAAAAGTTAACAACGCTATTATTAGCATCAACGTTATTAATTGCTGCATGTGGGAACGACGATAGTAAGAAGGATGATTCAAAGACATCGAAAAAAGATGATGGTGTTAAAGCAGAATTAAAACAAGCAACAAAAGCATATGATAAATATACTGATGAACAGTTAAATGAATTTTTAAAAGGTACAGAAAAATTTGTTAAAGCGATTGAAAATAATGATATGGCCCAAGCAAAAGCGTTATATCCAAAAGTTCGTATGTATTATGAACGCTCTGAACCAGTTGCAGAAGCATTTGGAGATTTAGATCCTAAAATTGATGCACGTCTTGCAGATATGAAAGAAGAGAAAAAGGAAAAAGAATGGTCAGGATATCATAAGATTGAAAAAGCATTATACGAAGATAAGAAAATTGATGATGTGACTAAAAAAGATGCACAACAATTATTGAAAGATGCAAAAGAATTGCATGCCAAAGCTGATACATTAGATATCATACCAAAATTAATGTTACAAGGTTCTGTTGACCTATTAAATGAAGTTGCAACTTCTAAAATCACAGGTGAAGAAGAAATTTATTCACATACAGATTTATATGATTTTAAAGCGAACGTTGAAGGCGCACAAAAAATTTATGACTTATTTAAACCTATTTTAGAGAAAAAAGATAAAAAATTAAGTGATGATATCCAAATGAACTTCGATAAAGTGAATCAATTATTGGATAAATATAAAGATAACAACGGCGGTTATGAGTCATTTGAAAAAGTATCGAAGAAAGACCGTAAAGCATTTGCGGATGCTGTTAATGCATTAGGAGAGCCACTAAGTAAAATGGCTGTGATTACTGAATGACAAATTATGAACAAGTTAACGATAGTACGCAATTTTCAAGACGTACATTTTTGAAAATGTTAGGTATTGGCGGTGCCGGTGTTGCAATTGGCGCAAGTGGTGTTGGTAGCATGTGGTCTTTCAAATCAATGTTCAATACACCAGAAGATCCGGAAAAAGATGCGTATGAATTTTATGGTAAAGTGCAACCAGGCATTACCACACCCACGCAAAAAACATGCAATTTCGTTGCGTTAGATTTGAAGTCAAAAGATAGAGATGCAATTAAGGCAATGTTTAAAAAGTGGACGGTTATGGCTGATCGTATGATGGATGGTGATACAGTTGGCAAGCCGAGTAACAATCCTTTAATGCCACCAGTAGATACCGGTGAATCGATAGGATTAGGTGCAAGCAAGTTAACGATTACCTTTGGGATTAGTAAGTCTTTGATGAAGAAAATTGGGTTATCTAGTAAAATTCCCGATGCCTTTAAAGATTTACCGCATTTTCCGAATGATCAGTTAATAGACGATTACAGCGATGGTGATATTATGATTCAAGCATGCTCAAATGATTCGCAAGTATCCTTTCATGCGGTTCATAATTTAGTTCGTCCATTTCGAGATATTGTTAAGGTACGTTGGGCGCAATCTGGTTTTATCTCTGCTAAAGGTAAGGAAACACCTAGAAATTTAATGGCATTTAAAGATGGAACAATTAATCCTAGGAAGAATAATCAACTTAAAGATTATGTGTTTATTGATGACGGATGGGCGAAACATGGAACTTATTGCGTTGTCAGACGTATTCAAATACACATTGAAACGTGGGATCGTACTGCGCTGGAAGAACAAGAGGCTACATTTGGTCGGAAACGACATAGTGGTGCACCGTTAACAGGTGGGAAAGAGTTTGATGAAATTGACTTAAAAGCGAAAGATAGTCATGGCGAGTATATTATTGATAAAGATGCCCATACGAGGCTAGCGAAAGAAGCAAATACGTCAATTTTACGTAGAGCCTTTAATTATGTGGATGGTACGGATGACCGCACAGGTAACTTCGAAACAGGCTTACTTTTTATTGCTTTTCAAAAAGCGACAAAACAATTTATCGATATACAAAATAATTTAGGTAGTAATGATAAATTAAATGAATATATTACACATAGAGGTTCTGCTTCATTTTTAGTATTACCAGGTGTTAGTAAGGGAGGATACCTTGGTGAAACATTATTTGACTAAATTTGTAGCAATGCTAATAACTGCTGCTATGGTGTGTAGCTTTGGGTTACTGAAAAGTCAGGCAGCAGAACAACAAAGTATTAGTGATGTATATAGTGTGATAACGGATGCGAAATCTGCACTTTCTAATAATTCGATATCGAATGACAATAAGCAGAAAGCAATTGAGCAAGTGGTAAGTGCAGTTAAGAAATTATCGCTTGAAGATAATAGTGAAAGTAATGCTGTCAAATCAGATGTGAGAAAGCTTGAAGATGCAAAAGCGAATGATAATCAAAAAGATACACTTTCGCAATTAACGAAGTCATTAATTGCTTATGAAGAGAAATTGGCTAGTAAAGATGCGGGTTCTAAAATTAAACTATTGCAACAGCAAGTCGATGCTAAAGATGCTGCGATGACAAAAGCGATTAAAGATAAAAATAAAGCGGAATTAGAATCTTTGAACAATAGTTTGAATCAGATTTGGACAAGTAATGAAACAGTGATTCGCAATTATGACGCAAATCAATATGGACAAATTGAAGTCGCATTATTACAACTTAGAATTGCAATTCATAAGTCACCATTAGATACGGCAAAAGTGTCACATGCTTGGACAACTTTTAAATCAAATATTGATCATGTCGATAAAAAAAGTAATACGTCTGCAAATGATCAATACCATGTATCACAATTAAATGATGCGTTAGAGAAGGCGATTAAAGCTATCGACGACAATCAATTGTCGGATGCTGATGCTGCGCTTACACATTTTATAGAAACTTGGCCGTATGTTGAAGGTCAAATTCAAACTAAAGACGGTGCTTTGTATACGAAAATTGAAGATAAAATACCATATTATCAAAGTGTATTAGACGAACATAATAAAGCACATGTGAAAGATGGTTTAGTAGATTTAAATAACCAAATTAAAGAGGTTGTTGGCCATAGTTATAGCTTCGTCGATGTGATGATTATCTTTTTACGTGAAGGGCTAGAAGTGTTGTTAATTGTAATGACATTGACTACCATGACGCGTAATGTAAAAGATAAGAAAGGGACTGCAAGTGTGATTGGTGGTGCAATTGCCGGACTTGTACTGAGTATTATCTTAGCAATTACGTTTGTAGAAACTTTAGGGAATAGTGGCATTCTTCGTGAAAGTATGGAAGCGGGATTAGGTATCGTTGCGGTCATATTAATGTTTATCGTTGGTGTTTGGATGCACAAACGTTCAAATGCAAAACGTTGGAATGACATGATTAAAAATATGTATGCTAATGCGATTAGTAATGGTAATTTGGTATTGTTAGCGACGATTGGTTTAATATCTGTGTTGCGTGAAGGTGTCGAGGTTATCATTTTCTATATGGGGATGATAGGTGAGCTAGCGACCAAAGATTTTATTATTGGTATTGCTTTAGCTATCGTTATTTTAATCATCTTTGCATTATTATTTAGATTTATAGTTAAATTAATACCTATTTTCTATATATTTAGAGTGTTGTCGATCTTTATTTTTATTATGGGATTCAAAATGCTTGGCGTAAGTATTCAAAAGTTACAATTATTAGGTGCGATGCCAAGACATGTTATTGAAGGATTCCCAACGATTAACTGGTTGGGCTTTTATCCAAGTTATGAACCATTGATAGCACAAGGTGCTTATATTATGGTAGTTGCTATCTTAATCTTTAAATTTAAAAAATAAAAAACAGGCCGAGTGCCTGTTTTTTTGTTGCTATATTGGAAATATTCGGTATTGCAGTATAACGATAATCACAGCATTGATTCGTATAAGGTTAATGTGTTGGCGGTTTGCCTCGGCATGTGAACTTAACGATGAACATACTGAACTCAAAGAGCAATATGAGTGGCAATGTGAGTAATATATTTAATGTTAAATCGGGTGGTGCAATGATACTTGCTAATACAAAGCAAGCGAAATAAATATATTTACGATAATGTTTCAATGATGTGGTATCTATAAGACCGAATTTTGCAAGACCCATAAATAATATTGGTAATTGAAATAGAAGACCAAATGTGAATAACCAACGTATGAGTTCAATCAAATATGCTTTAAAGCCAATGACAGGCGAAATGTTTAAAGTTAATGATAATTTTAACGCGAATTGAATGATCATTGGAAAGCCAACATAAAATGCAAAAGCGACGCCAGCACAGAATAATAACACGCTGAAAAAACTATATTTATAAATAAATTGACGTTCATTATTATGTAATCCAGGTGCAATGAATGCCCACAATTGATAAAACATGACTGGTGAAATGAAACAAAACGCGATGAAAAATATAATCATCACGTATATTTGTATCATTTCTGTGAATGAAAATGCATGTAAGGACACATGTGCACGGGTAATATACGTTATGAATGGTGTCATCCACCAAAATGATGAAACATATACGACGATGACCGTAATGACGAACGACAATAAAATTTTTACTAACCGATGGCGTAGTTCGCTAAAGTGAACCAGTAAGGTGTGGTCAGTGCTATTGCTCTCGCTGTTGTTTCGATTCCTTACTGGGTGTATCGTGAGACTCTTTATCTAAATCTTCTGTTGCAGATTTAAATTCTTTTAAAGTAGAACCGATGGCACGGCCAAATTGTGGTAATTTTTTCGGACCAAAAATAATTAAAGCGATAATGCTAATGACGACAAGACTTGTTGGGCCTGTGATGCCTAAAATAAAAGTGTTAGTTATCATGATAATCAACCTCACTCATAAGTAGTATATAGTATTTACTTTATACCGAACGATAATGATTATCAATAAAATTTTATGAAATAATTAAAATGTTGCTATAAATATAGTTTATTGAGGGATTAATTCTGAAATAACAGCTTGGTCTTGCAAGTCGATATAAGTACAAGTGCCCGCTTGAATATCGATATGCCATTTATAAATGCCAGCTTCAGCCATTTCATCACAAAATGTTTCAAAATCTGTTTGCCCTTGTTGATGTCTAGTTAAGACGTCTTGAACTATTGTTTTGTTTGATTTTTGAGCAACAGGATGATTACTTTTTACAGATGACGTAACGATATCATCTTCTGATTGATGTACGTATGTTGCAGTGCCATCTTGAATGTTGACGATATTGTAAGTCATCCCCATATCTTTAAAAGCTTTGAATAGTTTTGGAAAGTCAACACCAGTAAATTGTTGATGTGCTTGTTGAATTGCAGATAATGTAAATGCCATAATAGTCTCCTTTGAATGGTTTGATTTAGTGAAAATGCGTGCATCATACTAAAATTAGAATGCTGTTAATTATGCAGGAAGGTGTAACGAAAGTAAACAATTATGACTTGTAGGCGTTGAGGTGTTTGTTTCAAAATGTCATACATAGGTGGATAATCATATTTTTTGGTGTAGATTTGACAAATATAGTTGTCAAAAAGACGCATATCATTTACAGTGTAATTAAGGAGTTGATGCGATGTGCGTAATCGATTGAAAGAATTACGAGCACGAGATGGCTTAAACCAAACGCAACTTGCTAAACAAGCGGGCGTTTCAAGACAAACCATATCGCTAATTGAGCGAAACAATTTTATGCCATCAGTATTAACGGCAATAAAAATTGCTCGCATTTTCAATGAAACGGTGGAAACTGTTTTTATTATTGAGGAGGATGAGGCATGAAAATACTAAGATATATCGGATATCTTTTACTGGGTGGACTTGTAGGGGGTATCATAGGTGGAATTTTAGGTAATTTTGATGGATTTGGTATTGAGAACTTGACGTTTGCGACATATAACAATGTCGTTGTAATATCGATTGTTGCGACGATTATTATCATATTGGTAGAAGCCATTGTTTTGATGAATCAAAGACGTGCATTGAAGTATAAGCAACTTGTAGATAAAGAGGTAGATATCGATGCAACAGATCAATATGAGTTGCTTGCGAATCGTTATGTTTTAAATGGAAGTATATTAAGTATTCTGCAGACAGTTATTGCTTTTTTAGTATTGCTTATTTTTGTGGTAGGGCACGCTGCAGCAAATGCAATACTATTCTTTTTAATACCATTTTTTGCTAGTGCTATTTTCAATACACAATTTACACTGTTTAATAGAAGGTTTGATGACAGAATACCAAAAATTGCAGATAAGAATTACACTGAAAAGCGATTGGAAATATTGGATGAAGGTGAACGCCATATAGAATTAATTGCATTATTTAAAACATATGCGATCAACTTATCAATATTGATACTAGCCATTGTAGTAATTGGGCTTTATTCAATTACTACTGGAATTAATCAAAGCTTTAGTTTGCTACTTATCATTGCTATTTTCATATATAACGCCTTTAGTTACTTATTGAAGAGAAGACGTTTTTATTAAAATTAAACAAAGAGGAGCATGGATATGACAACATTGTTAAACGTAGATAGTGTGAACAAACAATACAAAGATTCGGATTTTAAATTGCAAGATGCATCTTTAACGATTTCTACTAATGAGACAGTTGGATTAATTGGGAAAAATGGCTCAGGTAAATCGACATTAATTAATATTCTAGTAGGCAATCGACATAAAGATAACGGTAGTATCACATTTTTTGGAGAAGAACATACCGTGGATGATGTCGAATATAAAGAACACATAGGTGTAGTGTTTGATGATTTGAGAGTGCCTAATAAATTGACTATTAAAGATATTGATAAAGTATTTCAATCTATTTATATGACTTGGAATAGTCAAAAATTCTTTGATTTAATCAAATATTTCGAGTTACCACTACAAACTAAAATTAAAACTTTTTCAAGAGGGATGCGAATGAAGATAGCTTTAACGATTGCGCTTTCTCATGATGTGAAGTTATTAATCTTAGATGAAGCAACTGCAGGTATGGATGTTTCTGGAAGAGAAGAAGTAATGGAAATACTAGAAGATTTTGTCGCACAAGGTGGAGGCATCTTAATATCATCGCATATTTCTGAAGATATAGAACATTTAGCTGATAAATTAGTGTTTATGAAAGATGGACGAATGATTTTAACTGAACAGAAAGATATACTTTTAGCACAATATGGAATTGTTACGACAGAAGATAAAGATGTTGAAATTCCTAAGCATTTAATCATTGCTTCTAGATTGTCAAAGGGGAAATATCAAATTTTAGTTAAAGATTATGCAGAAATTGAAAATGCAGAGCCTTTAAAACACATTGATGACGCTACAAAAATCATAATGCGAGGTGAAGTATAATGAAAGGTATGTTCCTAAGTAGTTTTTATGCAACGAGAAAGCAAACATATATTTATTTTATAGTCGCTATTATAGCTGCAGGATACTTTGCAGTATTTAATCCGTTGATGAGTTCGGCAATGGCTGGGGTTATGTTAATCACACCTATTACTGATAATATTAAACATGAAAAAGACTCAAGATGGATGTATTATGTATCTACTTTACCGGTTAAACGTAGTGATTATATTAAGTCATACTTTGCCTTTTATTTAATCTTATTCGGTGCAAGTTTAATGATTGGATTAGTTGTGACTACGATTGTGACCCAAAGTGTGATGATTGGTATTATGTCAGGTTTAATGAGTTTTGGTATCATAGGGGCATACTCTATCATTTTCCCATTGACATTTAAATTTGGCGCTGAAAACTCCAATGTCATTATGATATGTGCATCTATACTACTACTTATTTCTTTCGTGGTCTTTTTCTTTATATATGGTATGGTTAGTGGTGCATCTGCATTAGAATTTGAAAAAATTAGCACTGAAGGATGGCTAGTTGTCATAGCATATGCGGTCATTGGTATAGTTATAACGAGCGTTTCTTATATATTGTCTATTAAAATTTTTAACAAACAAGAACTATAATTGTCGATTTTGGTGATGATAGTATTTGAAATAATATTTAGAGCAGGTGATAAATCTTTACGATTGTCATCTGTTCTTTTTGGTGTGGAATGAAATGTGGGGGATAAGTATAGGTGACATATCTATATTGATTTATTTGTTTTGAGGTGGTTATGTTGTGTGGGAATTATTTCCTTTTAGATAGTGGGGATTAGAGGATATATGTTATTTATAAGTATCATTTGATGATTGTATAGGCTAACGATTTCCTCGGAAATATTTAAAAACCTCGATCATGTAGCATAACTGAAGTTTGTCACAAAAGTATAATGTGAAGTTCGACACTTTTGGATTCAGTTCCAATACTTTGACCGAGGTAAATACTATTTATTCATGTTTATTACGTAGACGTTGATTTTTAAAATAAATCAGCATGATGCAGAAGGTTGCAACTGATACTGAGATAATCATTACATGGTCGTGACCTTTAAATAAAAGGCTGACAATATAAGACATAACGAGTATACCTAGTGAATATGAAATATACTTCGCGTTTGTCAGTTCATTATGGAAATAAGGCGTGATTAACCATAATCCAATATAGAATATTAAAACACTGATATACATCATATTAATTTCAAACAAGTCATTTAGTTTATTGTTATTACTAAAAACAATTGCAGCATTAATCACACCTAAAGCGATATTGATTAATAGATGCGTATACGATAAACGGAAACCGATAGATGTTAATTTATGATTAATATAATTTTCAGTAATGATCCAATATACACCGAAAAGACTAATTAAAATCATAAATTGGAATATATAAATGTAACTAAAATGATCAATGCTAAATGATGACGAAGCTAAACCAACCAGTACCTCGCCAAAGATAATAATTGTTAGTAACGAAAAACGTTCTACTAAATGCATCATATTAACAGGTGATAATACAAGATATTTCTGAAATGGAATAAGTCCTGTCGCTGCAATGAATACGCCTAAAAATCCAGGGATGTAATGGATACTTTGTGGTAGTACTAATGATAGAAATGATAAAAATGAAATCACAAAGGCTACGCTCGCAAAAGCTTGACATGTACGCTTATCGCCATAATCTAACCCTGTACGTATATGTAATAAATACTGTAATCCGATACTTAAATACATAATTGCCACGCATAAGAAGAATGGGAAGAATGTCTTTTCAAAGTCCGGATATAGGCTGTTAGATAGGAAGACCATGATGAACATATTAAACATCATAAACGAGACGTCTTTGAATGTAACTTGACCAAATCGATTTGTAAAAAATGTTTGATGAGACCACATTAACCATAAGAACAAACTCATGACGATGTATTTGAAAAATAAATCAGCTGAAATGGAACCGTTTTGTGTTGTTAAAATCACATGTGCAATTTTTTGAATGGCATAGACGAAAATTAAATCAAAGAACAACTCATGGAATCCTGCACGCTTTTCAGCTAAATGTTTTGGTGTTAATGCATTAACCATAAAATTTTAACTCCTTTAAGATGTGTAATTAATTTACTAAGTATACTATTTATTTTTTCTAGTGAATAGGGGCAGATTTGGCGATGAAGTGGAAGGAGAGGTGACTGCAAGGTAATTGCGGAATTAACAATCATCAGCGATTTAATATTTGACTGGAGACGTCATGGTAATAAAAAATTGATGAGAAATTGATGGTGAAACCAGCTGTGAATAGCGATGCAATGATAGATAGAATTTAATTAGAGTCATTACGCGAAATGATTAATGATAATTTGTGGTAAATCAAAGCATAATTTTGTACTATAGATGAGGATGATAGAGCATATTTAAGAGGGTGAAATGTTAAAGTGAAACCGTTTACGTTTCCGATTGCCCAAACAAATTACATCATTGTATAATATGATTTGTTAAATGCATAACAAGAATGAAAATGTAACATACGTAGCAATTGGTTTCATAAATTGGATGTTAGTGGCGTATTGGTTCATTAGACGTATTAGTAATAAAATTGTATATATCATAAGGAGATGAATATGACATGACGAGAGTCGTATTAGCAGCAGCATACAGGACACCTATTGGCGTTTTTGGAGGTGCGTTTAAAGACGTGCCAGCCTATGATTTAGGTGCGACTTTAATAGAACATATTATTAAAGAGACGGGTTTGAATCCAAGTGAGATTGATGAAGTTATCATCGGTAACGTACTACAAGCAGGACAAGGACAAAATCCAGCACGAATTGCTGCTATGAAAGGTGGCTTGCCAGAAACAGTACCTGCATTTACGGTGAATAAAGTATGTGGTTCTGGGTTAAAGTCGATTCAATTAGCATATCAATCTATTGTGACTGGTGAAAATGACATCGTGCTAGCTGGCGGTATGGAGAATATGTCTCAATCACCAATGCTTGTCAACAACAGTCGCTTTGGTTTTAAAATGGGACATCAATCAATGGTTGATAGCATGGTATATGATGGTTTAACAGATGTATTTAATCAATATCATATGGGTATTACTGCTGAAAATTTAGTAGAGCAATATGGTATTTCAAGAGAAGAACAAGATACATTTGCTGTAAACTCACAACAAAAAGCAGTACGTGCACAGCAAAATGGTGAATTTGATAGTGAAATAGTTCCAGTATCGATTCCTCAACGTAAAGGTGAACCAATCGTAGTCACTAAGGATGAAGGTGTACGTGAAAATGTATCAGTCGAAAAATTAAGTCGATTAAGACCAGCTTTCAAAAAAGACGGTACAGTTACAGCAGGTAATGCATCAGGAATCAATGATGGTGCTGCGATGATGTTAGTCATGTCAGAAGACAAAGCTAAAGAATTAAATATCGAACCATTGGCAGTGCTTGATGGCTTTGGAAGTCATGGTGTAGATCCTTCTATTATGGGTATTGCACCAGTTGGCGCTGTAGAAAAGGCTTTGAAACGTAGTAAAAAAGAATTAAGCGATATTGATGTATTTGAATTAAATGAAGCATTTGCAGCACAATCATTAGCTGTTGATCGTGAATTAAAATTACCTCCTGAAAAGGTGAATGTTAAAGGTGGCGCTATTGCATTAGGACATCCTATTGGTGCATCTGGTGCTAGAGTATTAGTGACATTATTGCATCAACTGAATGATGAAGTTGAAACTGGTTTAACATCATTGTGTATTGGTGGCGGTCAAGCTATCGCTGCAGTTGTATCAAAGTATAAATAATAAGAAAACAGGTTATCACAACAGTATTAATTACATGTTGGCATAACCTGTTTTTATTTGTTTATGGATTTATTGGGTAATATTAGTCATTTGATGGTTTAATTGCAAATGCTCTAACAGGGAACCCAGGTGCATCTTTTGGTTTAGGGCTGATAGCGTAAATGATGGCGCCACGAGTTGGTAATTGATCTAAATTAGTTAATAACTCGACTTGGTATTTATCCTGACCAAGAATATAACGTTCGCCAACTAAATCACCATTTTTTACAACGTCCACAGATGCATCGGTATCGAATGTTTCATGACCAACAGCTTCAACACGACGTTCTTCAATTAAGTACTTCAAAGCATCTAATCCCCAACCCGGTGCATGTTGTTGTCCGTTCGCATCTTTGTTTTCAAACTTTTCAATATTAGGCCAACGTTTTGACCAATCGGTACGAAGTGCAACAAAAGTGCCAGGTTCAATAGTACCATGCTCTTTTTCCCATGCTTCTATATGCGCACGTGTTACGATGAAATCATTGTTGTTCGCTACTTCTGTTGAAAAGTCTAATACAATTAACGGCAATACCAATTCTTTTAAATCAATGTCTTCTAAATAACGTTTATTCTCGACAAAGTGAATTGGTGCATCAATGTGAGTACCATATTGCGTTACAATATTCCAACGTTGCACATAGAAACCATGATCTTTAACCGTGAATAAAGTTGAAACTTCGCCTTTTTCAAACTCACTAAAACGTGGTATTTCCGGATCAAATGTATGCGTTAAATCAACCCAAGTTGCTTGTTTTAAAGTATTTAATTGTTGCCATAAAGGATATTGTGTCATAAAATCACCCGTTTTTAGTTTATTATATGATAAATGCTGCGATTATTCTTGGCGTTTAGCTTTAACAGCATTCACAAGCACAGTCAATGCATCTTTAACTTCTTCTTCTTTTCGCGTTTTTAAACCACAGTCAGGGTTTACCCAGAATAATGAGCGGTCGATTTGTTGTAGTGAACGATTGATTGCTGTAGTAATTTCTTCTTTTGTTGGAATACGTGGACTATGAATATCATATACACCTAGACCAATACCTAAATCATAATTAATATCTTCAAAGTCTTTAATTAAATCACCATGGCTACGAGATGTTTCAATTGAAATAACATCAGCATCTAAGTCATGAATAGCATGAATGATTTGACCGAATTGAGAATAACACATATGTGTATGGATTTGAGTTTCATCACGAACTGAAGACGTTGCAAGTTTAAATGATAAAACAGCATCTTTAAGATATTGTTCGTGATATTCAGAGCGTAATGGTAAGCCTTCACGTAATGCAGGTTCGTCAACTTGGATAACTTTGATTCCTGCAGCTTCAAGTGCTAATACTTCTTCGTTGATTGCTAAAGCAATTTGATCTTGAACGACTTTACGTGGTAAATCAACACGTTCAAATGACCAGTTTAGAATTGTTACAGGTCCAGTTAACATACCTTTAACTGGTTTATCTGTTAAGCTTTGTGCATAAACTGTTTCATCAACAGTTAAAGGCGCTGTCCATTTTACATCACCATAAATGATTGGTGGTTTTACGGCACGTGAACCATATGATTGCACCCAACCGAATTTAGTTACTAAGAAACCTTGTAATTTTTCTCCGAAGAATTCAACCATGTCATTACGTTCAAATTCACCGTGAACTAATACATCTAAGCCAATGTCTTCTTGAATTTTAATCCATCGAGCAATTTCATTTTTTAAGAATGTTTCATATGCTTCGTCTGTAATGCGTTTGTTCTTCCAATCTGCACGGTATTTTCGAACTTCTCGGCTTTGTGGGAATGATCCAATAGTTGTTGTTGGTAAATCCGGTAAGTTCAAACGTTTTTGTTGTTGTTCAATACGTTGCGCGAATGGTGATTGTCTTGAAGTACGCACGCTTTCGAAATCATAATCTAAGTTTTTGAATGATTGATTTTGGAAACGCTCATAACGTGCTTTTAATTTATCATATTTAACACTATCGTTTTGATTAAATAGGCGACGCAATGCATCTAATTCGTCTAATTTTTCAGTTGCAAAGCTTAAGCCTTCGCCAACACTTGTATCTAATGTTTCATCATCTAAAGATACTGGAACATGTAATAATGAAGATGATGGTTGAATGACAAGTTCATTAGTGTGTGCTAACAATTTATCGATTAAGACTTTTTTAGCTTCAATGTCACTTGCCCATACATTACGACCATCAATAATTCCAGCGTATAATGTTTTTGATTTATCAAAATCTCCAGCTTCAATTTGTTTAAGGTTATAGCCATTATCATGGACAAAGTCTAAACCTATACCACCAACAGGTAAAGAACTTAAGAATTTAAGATGTGCACGTTCAAAGTATGTTTGAATGACTAATTTTTTAGCAACACCAGCTTTTTCGAAATAGTCATAAGCTTCACGTGTAATATTTTCATAGCTTTCGCTGTCGTCTGTAACTAAGATTGGCTCATCAACTTGAATGTACTCAGCACCTGCATCAATTAATGATTCAAACACTTCTTTATAAAGTGGTAATAACGTTTTAACTTTTTCTTCAAAAGTTTGGTGACCGCCTTTTGATAATTTAACAAAAGTAATCGGACCAACAATGACAGGGTGAGCGTTAACGTTTAAAGATTGGGCATATTTAAAGCGATCTAATAATACATTGCGACTCACTTTAGGCTCAACATTGTCCCATTCAGGTACGATGTAATGATAGTTAGTGTTAAACCATTTTATAAGTGCACTTGCAACATGGTCTTTATTACCGCGAGCAATATCAAATAATAAATCATCATCAATAGTTCTTCCTTGGAAACGTTCAGGGATGATGTTGAATAATAATGACGTATCTAATATATGGTCATATAAAGAGAAATCACCAACTGGGATGCTATCTAAGTGATAGTACTTTTGTAATAATAAATTTTCTTTATGTAGATCAGTTAATGTTTGATCTAATTCTTCTTTAGAAATCTTCTTTGCCCAATAACTTTCGATGGCTTTTTTCCATTCTCTTTTTCTACCTAATCTTGGGAATCCTAAGTTTGATGTTTTAATTGTTGTCATAATATTGCCTCCTTGTGAGCAGTAATAGATTTTGAGTATGCTGCAAGTTCTAATGAATCTTCGACATTTTGAAACGGTGTGATAATGTATAAACCATTAAAATATTCATGAACAGTATCGATTAAATCCTTTGAAAGCTTAAGACTTAGTTCTCGTGTTTTGGCTTTATCATCTTTAACTGCTTCAAATTGTTGTAAAATTTCATCTGACATCTTGATTCCTGGCACTTCATTATGCAAAAAGAGTGCGTTTTTGTAACTTGCGATAGGCATAATGCCTATGAAAAATGGTTTGTTCAAGTGCTTAGTGGCATGGTAAATTTCAATGATTTTCTCTTTGCTGTACACGGGTTGTGTTATAAAATAAGACATTCCGCTTTCTATCTTTTTCTCTAATCTTTTGACGGCACCATATAATTTACGAACATTAGGGTTAAAGGCGCCAGCGATGTTGAAGTGTGTACGTTTCTTCAGCGCATCACCGTCAGTGTTAATACCTTGATTAAATCTTAGAGCGAGTTCAGTTAATCCTTTAGAATTAACATCATAGACATTGGTTGCACCTGGTAAGTGACCAACTTTTGAAGGATCACCAGTTATGGCTAATATTTCGTTAACGCCAATGAGCGATAATCCAAGTAAATGGGACTGCAAGCCGATTAAGTTTCGGTCTCGACATGTAATATGTACGAGTGGTTCAATATTGTAATATTGCTTAATTAAGCTAGCAGCAGCAATATTGCTAATTCTGACAGTTGCCAATGAATTATCTGCGAGTGTTACCGCATCTACATTAGCTTTATCAAGTTTAGCGATATTTTCAAAAAATCTATCCGTGTCTAAATGTTTCGGTGTATCCAATTCGATAATAACGGTTGGACGTTCTTGAACCTTAGATGTTAATGATTGTCTAACTTTATTTTGAGATGGATTGAAAAGTGCTTTCGTTGGTATCGGAATCACTTTTTTGTCATTAACAGGTTTAAGTGTCTGAATAGATTCTTTAATAAATTTGATGTGCTCTGGCGTTGTACCACAGCAACCACCAATTAAACGAACACCTTCGCGAATTAGATTTTGAGCAACTTGACCGAAATATTGTGCATTGTCACTATACTTAAATTCACTATTTTCAATATCTAATAAGCTGGCATTTGGATAACAAGATAAGAATGCGTGCTCTGGTAATTCAATATGTGTGAAAGACTCTTGCATATGGTGCGGGCCATGATGACAATTGAGTCCCACGATGTTTGCACCACATTGAACGAGTTGTTTTAATCCTTCATTGATTGCCTGACCATTAACTAAGTAATTTGTGTTTGAAGCGGTTAATTGAGCAATGATTGGAATGTCGTATTTCTTTCTCGTTCGTGAAATGACATTTGTTAACTCTTCTAGGTCGTAATACGTTTCGAAAAGTAGCGCGTCAACGCCTTCTTCAATTAAGGTGTCTATTTGAATTTCAGTATGATAAAGAATAGTTTGTAAGCTGATATCCTCTTGTTTGATACCTCTAAACCCACCAACTGTGCCTAATATATACGTATCTTTATTTGCTGCTTTTTTTGCGATGCGAACGGCGGCTTGATGTATTGCTTTAACTTTATCTTCAAGACCGAATCGTTTTAACTTTTCAAAATTTGCACCATAAGTATTGGTTTGAATGACATCAGCACCGGCTTCAATATATGAACGATGGATGCGTTCAACTTTATCTGGATGGCTAAGATTATATGCTTCTGGACAGGTGTCTAATCCTTCAGAGTATAAAATGGTTCCTATAGCGCCATCAGCTACTAAAACATTATCTTTCAATTGTGTGAGGAATTGACTCATTGAATGCCTCCTTTAATGCGTATTTGATGTCTGCAATGAGTTCATCAGGATCTTCGAGACCAACACTTAATCGGAATAGACCGAAAGTGATACCACGTTCTTGTCTCACTTCTTCAGGTAGTGCAGCGTGAGACATTGTTGCTGGATGTGAAAGGATCGTTTCAACACCGCCCAGACTCACTGAAACGAGTGGTAATGTCAGTGCATCGACAAATTGTTGTGCTTTAGACTCATCAGCTAAACGAAAGCCAATAACGGCACCGCCATTTTTAGCTTGTTCTAAATGAGCAGTAGTGAGTCCCGGATAATAAACTTCTGAAATTTCATCTTGCTTTATTAAAAATGACACGATTTTTTGAGCGTTTTCGACAGATTGTTTAAATCTGATTGGAAAAGTTTTTAAATGTTTAGCAAGTGTCCAGCTATCCTGAGCAGATAACATATTGCCTGTACCATTTTGTATTAAATAAAGAGCGTCACTAATTGCCTCATTATTAGTTATGACAGCACCAGCAATTAAATCGCTATGTCCACTTAAAAATTTTGTAGCACTATGAATGACAATATCAGCGCCAAGTAATAAAGGTGATTGACCTAACGGTGTCATAAATGTATTGTCCACAGCTACCAGTAGTTCATGCTTTTCGGCTATTTTAGAAACAGCTTTGATATCAGTAATTTTAAAACAGGGATTCGATGGTGTTTCGATATAAATTAATTTTGTGTTTGATTGAATGGCACCCTCGATTTGTTCGAGCTTTGTAGTATCTACGGTTGTAAATTCAATATTAAATCGATTCAAAATTTGCTCAGTGAGGCGAAAAGTACCGCCATATACATCATCGGGTAAGATGACATGATCACCAGATTTGAAAGTCAAAAGTACTGCTGAAATAGCAGCAATACCTGATGCAAAAGCAAAAGCGAATTTTCCCTGTTCTAATCGTGCTAACTTCTCTTCTAAAAGTTCACGGTTAGGGTTGCCACTTCGTGCATAATCATATTTAACATCGCCACCAAGACTTGTTTGATGGAATGTTGAAGAATCATAGAGTGGTGGGTTAGCTGAATGATATTCCACACCTCTACGCCAATCGAATATCACTTCTGTCTCTTTTGAAAGTGTCATACAATCTCTCCAATCTGAGCTTTATCTAATGCTTGGATGATATCGCGTTCGATGTCTTCATAATTTTCAACACCTAGTGATAAGCGGATTAAATACTCATCAATGCCACGTTTATCTTTTTCAGCATCTGGCATATCAACATGTGTTTGGGTGTAAGGGAAGGTCACTAATGTTTCAGTACCTCCTAAACTTTCTGCAAAAATGCAAATGTCTAAATTTTCTAATAATTTAGCGACGCTATAGGCCTTGTTAAGTCTTAAACTAAGCATGCCAGTTTGCCCGCTATATAGTACTTCGTCAATTGCTTGAAGTGACTGACATTTTTTAGCAAGTTTTCTAGCGTTTGATTGCGCACGCTCAATGCGTAAATGCAAAGTTTTAAGTCCACGTAACAACAAATAACTATCTATTGGTGAAAGTGTTGCGCCAGTCATGTTGTGAAAATCAAACAACTGTTGCGCGAGTGATTCATCTTTGACGGTTACGACACCTGCTAGTACATCGTTATGTCCGCCAATATATTTCGTGGCTGAATGTAAGACTATATCAGCACCTTCTGCTAGTGGTGTTGAAAGATAAGGTGTTAAAAAAGTATTGTCGATAATTGACAATAAGCCTTTAGCTTTACAAAGTTGATAGTATGGCTTTACATCAATAGCAATCATTTGTGGGTTAGATATTGGTTCAATGAATAATGCAACTGTTTTATCAGTGATTTCTTTTTCAACTTGTTCATAATCTGTAAAATCAACGTACTTAAATTTGATATCGTATTGTTGCTCGTAAAATTCAAATAATCTAAATGTGCCACCATATAAATCGAATGAAACTAAAATTTCATCATGAGGTTTAAATAGATTACATATTAATTGAATGGCTGACATTCCACTTGATGTAGCGAATGATGCAATACCATGCTCAAGTTTGGCAAAACAGGTTTCAAATGTTGAGCGTGTAGGATTTTTAGTACGTGTATAATCAAAACCTGTCGATTGTCCTAGTTTTGGATGCTTGTAGGCAGTAGATAAATGGATTGGATTCGCTATAGCACCGGTTGAATCATCGGTTAATGTGATTTGGGCTAACTGTGTATCCTTCATATTAAGACCCTCCTATAAGAAAAAATAAAAAAAGCTTCCGTCCTTCGTACCCGAATGAATCGGATAAAAAGGACGAAAGCTTATGTTTCGCGGTACCACCTTTATTTGTTATTCCATCGCTGAAATAACCTTATTCAGTACGCATTAAAAGTAAATATGCTTACTGAACAATTATCACAATTAAAGTCAGTAAGTAAGGATATAGTAATGTGCTATCCCATACTTATTAACAAAAAATCGTGCGTAAAGAATCCAGTACGCCATTTAACATCAATGTTAATACTGTATCGCTATAACGGGCGAACCCGTAGACACCTCATATTGGCATCAACACTCCAAGGCCATTTTCAAACACGCTTTCAAAATCTTCTCTCAGCTACTAAAGACTCTCTGTATAAGCAGGGTGTGTTTTACTTTCCTCTTTATTGTGTTTACGTTTCATTAAACTGTTATAAGATATTAATTAGCTTACAGAGTAAAAAAAGATTTGTCAACAATTATTCAGAAAATTTTGATTTAAAAGTTAATTTGTTTGTGAAATTGTAATTGGTATCTTGAAGTTGAAAAATGAATTATTTTTTAAATAAAGTGTGGTTAATGGTTGTCTGACTCATTTAGAATACATAAAATATATTTAACTGTTGTTATCAAATAAAAAGTGATGTGAGTGAATTGTCAAAAAGTGAAGATCAACGTATTACTAAAACAAAAGATGAACAAATTAAGCAAATAGATATATCGGATATCAAACCGAATCCGTATCAGCCCCGAAAAACTTTCGATGAAAATCATTTAAATGATTTGGCAGATTCAATTAAGCAATATGGAATTTTGCAACCAATTGTGCTTAGAAAAACAGTTCAAGGTTATTACATTGTAGTTGGTGAAAGAAGGTTTAGAGCTTCGAAAATTGCTGGTCTAAAATACGTATCAGCGATTATCAAAGATTTAACAGATGAAGATATGATGGAACTGGCGGTCATCGAAAATTTACAACGAGAAGACTTAAATGCGATTGAAGAAGCTGAAAGTTATCAACGTTTGATGACAGATTTGAAAATTACACAACAAGAAGTAGCGAAACGATTGAGTAAGTCGCGCCCGTATATAGCGAATATGTTGAGGTTATTACATTTGCCGAAAAAGATTGCTGACATGGTAAAAGATGGGCGACTGACAAGTGCACATGGACGAACGTTATTGGCAATTAAAGATGAACAACAAATGCTTAGGTTAGCGAAACGGGTTGTTAAAGAAAAGTGGAGTGTCAGATATTTAGAAAACCATGTTAATGAATTAAAAAATGTTTCGTCAAAGTCGGAAACAGACAAAGTAGATATAACTAAGCCTAAATTTATAAAGCAGCAAGAACGACAGTTGCGAGAACAGTATGGTACCAAAGTAGATATATCAATAAAAAAATCGGTTGGTAAAATCTCATTTGAGTTTGATTCACAAGAAGATTTTGTGAGAATAATTGAACAATTAAATCGTAGGTATGGTAAATAGTTACACAATTTTATATAATAACTCTTTGTGCAAGTGTAAATAAATTGTAATCAGTGAACATTTGATTCTAGATATATTGAGACTTTCGTAGGTTGGAAGTATATAAAAATATGAATACAATATTGATATATCATATAGAAGGGAGTAACGCTTATCATGAATCAAGTCATGAATATTATTTCATCTCTATTTGAGCCATTAACAAAAATAGAAACATATGAAAACATTGCAACTAAAATCGCTATGATTGTTATTTATATTATCGTAGCCCTCATAGTTATTAAAATACTGAATAAAATGATTGAACAGGGATTTAAGATTCAAAATAAAAGTAAAAAGAGTAACAAAAAGCGCTCTAAAACTTTAATATCTCTTGTTCAAAATGTAGTGAAGTATATCGTTTGGTTTATAGTTATTACGACGATTTTAAGTAAATTTGGCATTAGTGTTGAAGGGGTAATTGCCAGTGCTGGTGTCGTAGGCTTAGCAGTAGGTTTTGGTGCTCAAACTATAGTTAAAGACGTAATTACAGGATTCTTTATTATATTTGAAAGCCAATTTGATGTAGGTGATTATGTTAAGATAAATAACGGTGGTACAACTGTAGCAGAGGGAACAGTTAAATCAATTGGACTTCGTTCAACACGAATCAATACAATTTCAGGAGAATTAACAATTTTACCAAATAGTAGTATGGGTGAAATAACGAACTACTCAATTACAAATGGTACAGCTATCGTTAAAATTCCAGTGTCTGTCGAAGAAAACATTGATAATGTTGATAAAAAACTAAACAAACTATTTACTTCTTTACGTAGTAAATATTACTTATTTGTTAGTGATCCGGTTGTTATTGGTATTGATGCTATTGAAGATACAAGAGTAATATTGAGAATATCTGCAGAAACAATTCCAGGTGAAGGATTTGCTGGAGCTCGAATTATTCGCAAAGAAGTACAAAAAATGTTTTTACAAGAAGGTATTAAAACACCTCAACCAATTATGACTGCTTATAATCATAGTGAAAACGGTGTTTAGTAGTTTATAATACATGGAGGTCATATTTAATGGCGTCAAAATATGGAATAAATGATATAGTAGAAATGAAAAAACAACATGCGTGTGGAACAAACCGTTTTAAGATTATTAGAATGGGTGCAGACATAAGAATTAAATGTGAAAATTGTCAAAGAAGTATTATGATTCCACGTCAAACGTTTGATAAAAAACTTAAAAAAATCATCGAATCTCATGATGATACACAAAGATAGGAGAATGATTAATGGCTTTAACAGCAGGTATCGTTGGATTGCCAAACGTTGGTAAATCAACATTATTTAATGCAATAACAAAAGCAGGTGCTTTAGCAGCGAACTATCCATTCGCTACGATTGATCCTAATGTAGGGATAGTAGAAGTGCCAGATGCTAGATTACTTAAATTAGAAGAAATGGTTCAACCTAAAAAGACATTGCCGACTACATTTGAATTTACAGATATCGCTGGTATTGTGAAAGGTGCTTCAAAGGGAGAAGGGTTAGGTAATAAATTCTTATCACATATTAGAGAAGTAGATGCGATTTGTCAGGTCGTTCGTGCATTTGATGATGATAACGTAACTCATGTTGCTGGTCGAGTAGACCCTATTGATGATATTGAAGTTATTAATATGGAATTAGTACTAGCGGACTTAGAATCTGTTGAGAAACGTTTGCCTAGAATTGAAAAATTAGCACGTCAAAAAGATAAGACTGCTGAAATGGAAGTACGTATTTTAACAACTATTAAAGAAGCTTTAGAAAATGGTAAACCCGCTCGTAGTATTGACTTTAATGAAGAAGATCAAAAATGGGTGAATCAAGCGCAATTACTGACTTCTAAAAAAATGCTTTATATCGCTAATGTTGGTGAAGATGAAATTGGTGATGATGATAATGATAAAGTAAAAGCGATTCGTGAATATGCAGCGCAAGAAGACTCTGAAGTGATTGTTATTAGTGCAAAAATTGAAGAAGAAATTGCTACATTAGATGATGAAGATAAAGAAATGTTCTTAGAAGATTTAGGTATCGAAGAACCAGGATTAGATCGATTAATTAGAACAACTTATGAATTATTAGGATTATCAACATATTTTACTGCTGGTGTGCAAGAAGTACGTGCTTGGACATTTAAACAAGGTATGACTGCACCTCAATGTGCTGGTATCATTCATACTGATTTTGAACGTGGATTTATCCGTGCCGAAGTAACAAGTTATGACGACTATGTACAATATGGTGGCGAAAGTGGCGCTAAAGAAGCGGGCAGACAACGATTAGAAGGTAAAGAATATATTATGCAAGATGGCGATATCGTTCATTTCAGATTTAATGTATAAACGATAGAGTGAAGTTAATTAAATAGTATATATGTAGAAGAGGCGGAATCAATTGTTCGCCTCTTTTAATTATGCGTATAATTTATTAAAAGAATGGAATAATTTTACTCGCGTTAATAATATCTTGAGTGCTGAAAAATTGTTTGCCTTCGCCAGTATAAGCAGGCTCTAAAACAAGATTAGCCTTTGCACAATAAAGCCATTCAGGATGAATACCACTATTAAGTATCTCTTGGAATTCTTGAAAATCTTTAGACCAATCAATATTTAAATTCATTCCTTACCACCTCACAACTATTATAGAACATATGTTCGCTTTTGTGAAGTGTATTTTTAAAAATATCATAGAAAGTTTCAAATGAATTAATATCAAAAATGATATGAAGAGTAGTTTGAATTATTATTGTAAAAAGTAATGGCGCATGATATAATTCTTTATTGTGAGTAATGAAAATTATTCCTTGCTTATCTGTTTTAAGATTGATAAGCCGTATAGACCACAAGGAGGTGCAAATATAAAATGAGAACATATGAAGTTATGTACATCGTACGCCCAAACATTGAGGAAGATGCTAAAAAAGCGTTAGTTGAACGTTTCAACGGTATCTTAGCTACTGAAGGTGCAGAAGTTTTAGAAGCAAAAGACTGGGGTAAACGTCGCCTAGCTTATGAAATCAATGATTTCAAAGATGGCTTCTACAACATCGTACGTGTTAAATCTGATAACAACAAAGCTACTGACGAATTCCAACGTCTAGCTAAAATCAGTGACGATATCATTCGTTACATGGTTATTCGTGAAGACGAAGACAAGTAATAATTAGAGGGGGCGTTTAAATGCTAAATAGAGTTGTATTAGTAGGTCGTTTAACGAAAGATCCGGAATACAGAACCACTCCCTCAGGTGTGAGTGTAGCGACATTCACTCTTGCAGTAAATCGTACGTTCACGAATGCTCAAGGGGAGCGCGAAGCAGATTTTATTAACTGTGTTGTTTTTAGAAGACAAGCAGATAATGTAAATAACTATTTATCTAAAGGTAGTTTAGCTGGTGTAGATGGTCGCTTACAATCCCGTAATTATGAAAATCAAGAAGGTCGTCGTGTGTTTGTTACTGAAGTTGTGTGTGATAGCGTTCAATTCCTTGAACCTAAAAATGCGCAACAAAATGGTGGCCAACGTCAACAAAATGAATTCCAAGATTACGGTCAAGGATTCGGTGGTCAACAATCAGGACAAAACAATTCGTACAATAATTCATCAAACACGAAACAATCTGATAATCCATTTGCAAATGCAAACGGACCGATTGATATAAGTGATGATGACTTACCATTCTAATAAAAATTAACGAAATTAAAGCGAAAAAATTATCAAAGGAGGCACACAATCATGGCAGGTGGACCAAGAAGAGGCGGACGTCGTCGTAAAAAAGTATGCTATTTCACAGCAAATGGTATTACACATATCGACTACAAAGACACTGAATTATTAAAACGTTTTATCTCAGAACGCGGTAAAATTTTACCACGTCGTGTAACTGGTACTTCAGCTAAATATCAACGTATGTTGACTACAGCTATCAAACGTTCTCGTCATATGGCATTATTACCATATGTTAAAGAAGAACAATAATATATAATTTATTGTCAAACCCCGTAGGCATAGGCTTACGGGGCTTTTTGTGTTTTGGGGTATAGAAAAAGGGCAAAAAAGGATGATGTGAATGTTTTGTGTTCGGAATTTGCACAAAGATATGTTTATATTGCAAAAATAATATGAATTTAGATGCATAAAAAAAGAACTACGCATTTTAAATAAAATGCATAGCTCTTCTTTTTCTTGCATACGAATTAAAATAACTCGCGAGACCTATAAGTCTCTTTCCTCACTAGATAGTTTATACTTTTGGTCTGTTGAAGTCAATAATTTTATCTAAAGCTATAAAAAATCTTTTGATAGCTAATGCATTATTATAATAGCTTTCGTTTCTTTTATATCGCTTTTGAAGTTGGTCCAAATCGTGATATCTTGCTTGGATAATTGCATTACTACAAACTTGATTATGTAATTCTAGCGTAGCGAAAGTATCTATGAAATTTTTTATTCCGAACATGTTTCTAGATATGCCTATATTATTCCCTTTTTCAAATAAATATTGAGGTAATCTACTGTCATAATTTAGATTTGCTATGATGGGTTGGTTATGAGCTGATTTGTTTCTTATATTTTTAACTAAAGGCATTAAAATATTAGCAACTCTCAATTCTTCGTCATTGTACTTCTTGTAATAGAAGTTGAGAAACGAAACGAATTGACCTAGTTGCATGAATTCAATGCAAACCCATGCGGGTGGATTTTGATAGTATTTATTCAACTTCTCGGGTAGTTGTCCTCGTTTATTCATATGCTTGAATATTTCGTTTTTATTTTTGATTTTGGTTTCCATAACTTCTTCTGGTGTTCTTGAATTTGTGTCAAAATTTGAATTGCTATATGATTTATCAATACATAAGAACTCATCTATTATTTTATAACCATCTTCTTGGTTATTTTCTGTTATTAGTTTTAAGACTAGATACTTTAAACTATGTTCAATATCTAAAGTTAAATGCAACATTGTGTATCTTAATTTCATATCTATAGTTGCTAAATCTGATAAATAAGCAAATTCTATGAAATAGCCGCCATTCTTTTTTTCGAAATTTTTTCGGAAATAAGCTAGTTTGAAGAAGTAATTATTTTTTCTAAGAATTTCATTTGCTTTTTCGGTGTCAATAATATTAAAAAATATATTCATCTGTTTTAATTTCGCTATTTGCTCATCAAAATTGAGCATAGGCTTAATTTCTGCTAGTGTATCATCTTTTTCCAATTTTAACTCCCCAATCGTTCAAATTTATTCATCATATCTTTCGCCATCTGATTAGTAACATGTGTGTATATCTCTAGATTTTTTTTATAATCTGAATGACCTACATGCTCTTGCATTGCTTTTAAGTTAATTCCTAATTGAGCAAGTGTAGATATATGCGAATGATGTAATGTATGCGTCGTTATAGGTTTCTTAATAGAACTAATATCAGCGCCCCCCTTTAATAATGTGGCTAATTTTGTTCGAGTCGATAGGGCTACCAGACGTATTTGTGAATATGTACTCTCTATCAATAAACTTATCATTCCAAGCATAAGTGTTCTTAGTAAGTCGATGCTTTGGGTAGTGAGCCCTGTGGCCTTATAGCTATTACTTCTTTCAGTTGTCTCCTTTACTCCGAATGCTCCCGTCTTTTTTCAGTTATCCAATTAACTTTACCGTCGATATCTAGCGTTTTATCTTCATAGTTTATATTTACTCTCTTTATTGCAAGTAGCTCACCGATACGCATGTCATTAGCAATTTGAAACTGTACCATAGCTTTTACCATTTTATAATTACGTTTTGTCGTTGGATATTTTTATACTTAATTACATAGTCGAAACAATCCAGTAACTCCTTAACTTCATTATCTTCTAATGTGTTATTATGTTTAGCTAGTAACGCATCACTATAGGGATATCTATTTTATCTATTACACATATAACTTTGAATTGCTTGCTATTTTAAATTAACAAATTTTATTCTCTTAGATTTTGTCCAATTATGTGTAGACGATTTATAGTTATTAAATTCAGAGTGGTAGCAAATTAAAGTTAATCAAGAGTTAAGATGAATTTAATTCATGAACACGTCTATTATTTTTATAATTGTAGCAAATAAAGCTTTACATCAAGGAGGTAATTAAATATGTTCAAAAAATATGACTCAAAAAATTCAATCGTATTAAAATCTATTCTATCGCTAGGTATCATCTATGGGGGAACATTTGGAATATATCCAAAAGCAGACGCGTCAACACAAAATTCCTCAAGTGTACAAGATAAACAATTACAAAAAGTTGAAGAAGTACCAAATAATTCAGAAAAAGCTTTGGTTAAAAAACTTTACGATAGATACAGCAAGGATACAATAAATGGAAAATCTAATAAATCTAGGAATTGGGTTTATTCAGAGAGACCTTTAAATGAAAACCAAGTTCGTATACATTTAGAAGGAACATACACAGTTGCTGGCAGAGTGTATACACCTAAGAGGAATATTACTCTTAATAAAGAAGTTGTCACTTTAAAAGAATTGGATCATATCATAAGATTTGCTCATATTTCCTATGGCTTGTATATGGGAGAACATTTGCCTAAAGGTAACATCGTCATAAATACAAAAGATGGTGGTAAATATACATTAGAGTCGCATAAAGAGCTACAAAAAGATAGGGAAAATGTAAAAATTAATACAGCCGATATAAAAAATGTAACTTTCAAACTTGTGAAAAGTGTTAATGACATTGAACAAGTTTGAAATTAAGCTAAATTAGTATATATAGTGTTTTATCGCTAATACTTTGAAAGTTAGGTATCTAAAGGTGCCTAGCTTTCTTTGTTATGATTAGCACCATCATATAGAAAATTCTTTAATGACGTTTATGCCGAAATCTACAAAAATAATTTCTCTTTTATGGTTAATCAATATGTTTTTACATTCGACAACCTTAAAATTAACTTCTTTCAATTTCATAATAAAGTCTCTATAAAATAACTTAGTTTAAAAACGATTCGTATCTTTCAGATTCAAATACCATCATTTTCTCCTAATACTTACACTTTAATTACAATTATGTAAGTTGTTTTCAGATACATCCTATTTTATATTTTGTCAGAGGTGATCTTTTGAAAACGATTTTAAAAACAATAACATATCTTGTACTTACTATCATTGGCGCTTATGCTGCTTTATTCATTTTAAAAACAATAGACTCCCATGGTATAACAGATCAATTTAACCCATTAGTAAAGAAGGATGATTCTTATGTTAAAACGACAGAGGTGTCTACTAGAATGGATGATCAACTCCGAAGTTATAGTCAAAGTGTTTTTAATAAAGAAGGGAAAGAGACGCAATTAATGTATACTGCTACATTTGATGTTAAACCGCATAGATACTTGAAAATTACACATAAAGGTCATCATGTAGAAACTTTTGAAGAAGTTGAAAAGGAAGAAGTACCAAAGAAAGCATTAGACAAACTGAGTCGATAATAGCATGCTTATATTACATGGTTCATTTATAAAAGGAGTACGAACGAAAGTAACGCATGACGATTAATTTAAAAATATTTGTAATAATTATGAATAAAATTAAAAACAAGGGGTAATACAATCTATATAGCATATAAGCTTTTGTTATGAGTTTCAAAAATAGGAAGAGAGAGTGATATTATGAAATTAAAATCATTAGCAGTGTTATCAATGTCAGCGGTGGTGCTTACTGCATGTGGCAATGATACTCCAAAAGATGAAACAAAATCAACAGAGTCAAATACTAATCAAGACACTAATACAACAAAAGATGTTATTGCTTTAAAAGATGTTAAAACAAGCCCAGAAGATGCTGTGAAAAAAGCTGAAGAAACTTACAAAGGCCAAAAGTTGAAAGGAATTTCATTTGAAAATTCTAATGGTGAATGGGCTTATAAAGTGACGCAACAAAAATCTGGTGAAGAGTCAGAAGTACTTGTTGCTGATAAAAATAAAAAAGTGATTAACAAAAAGACTGAAAAAGAAGATACAATGAATGAAAATGATAACTTTAAATATAGCGATGCTATAGATTACAAAAAAGCCATTAAAGAAGGACAAAAAGAATTTGATGGTGATATTAAAGAATGGTCACTTGAAAAAGATGATGGCAAACTTGTTTACAATATCGATTTGAAAAAAGGTAATAAAAAACAAGAAGTTACTGTTGATGCTAAGAACGGTAAAGTATTAAAGAGTGAGCAAGATCACTAAAAAGATTCGTTGCATTAACGCTTGTAAAATGTCTTAATTCATATTAATTAATAAAATACCCTCACAACGTAATGTAATATATCCAGTATAGATTTGAAAGGATATATGCCAAACGTGTTGTGAGGGTTTATTTGCATCTATTTATCCATGCGAATATCGACTTCTTCTAAATGTTTCTGATATTCTTTAACCTTACTTTCTAAAAACATTTCATATGGTGCATCAAAGAAGTCAGCTAAATGCATGGCATCTTTAAATTTAGGTTCATGGTGATGATTCTCCCATTCCCAAATTTGATGTGCTTCATATTTAGTACCATATTTCTCATTTAATTGCTGTGCTAATTCGTCAATTTCTAAATTATGTTTAGTTCGTAAGTTATATAAAATATGCATATTCATTGTTCATTAACCTCGCTTCTTGATTTAAAATTCAAAGATGCTCTAATAATATGTGTATATTCTAGTCCTATAACATAAAATAATCAAGCTATGAATTCGGCAGAAAAAATAATGTAAATGTATATGATATTATCGGTACAGAGACTTTAAATAACGATAGCTACATTGAATAAAATTGATATTCAATTACTACTTTTAAAAATATTTGGATAAAAATAATTTGAATTTGTTTTAGAATTGTAAATAAGGGGTACTACTTAGAATAACGCAAAATAAATAGAAAAAGGAGACTGAAAATTATGTTTGGATTTATTGGAATGTTAATTGTCGGTGGCTTAATTGGATGGGCTGCTGGTGCTATTATGGGTAAAGATATCCCAGGTGGTATTTTAGGCAATATTATCGCAGGTATTATTGGATCATGGGTAGGTGGCAAACTATTCGGACAATGGGGTCCTGAATTAGGAAGTATTTACATCTTGCCAGCATTAATTGGTTCAATTATCTTAATTGCAATCGTAACGTTAATTTTAAGAGCTATGCGTAAATAATAAAAAAATTCAATTGGAAATTGAAATAAAGATGGCATTCAGTTGTCATCTTTTTTATTTGCGTGAAAATGGTCAATATGTATTATAATATTTGAAAATGTAGATAAGATAGGATTAAAAAGTAATAAATTAATATGAGGAAATTTTGGAAATAAAAAAGCGAGTATTTGACAAATAAAAAAAGGATGACGTTGGGTTGCGCCATCCAGGAGTATTATGTTCATGAATATAAAAGACTGTGTAGTCATTTAAGAACTACACCCATATAGTAACACATCACTTGATTAAAGACAATACTATTTTTAGAGTCATTAATTTAAAATATGAATTAATTCTTTTTTTAGAATAGAATATTAAGATTGATATCGAATTAGTAGTCAAAGTGTTATGGTAGATATGAAATACATAAGGTAAGGAGTAATATTATGACGATTTATTTAGTTAGACATGGCGAATCAAAATCGAATTATGATAATAAACATTTTCGATCTTATTTTTGTGGACAATTAGATGTGCCGTTAACGGATACTGGCACAAAAAGTGCAGACGATTTATGTGATTATTTTAAAGAGAAACAGATTAAACATGTATATGTTTCAGACTTATTAAGAACACAGCAAACGTTTGAACATATTTTTCCATATGACATTGCATCAACGACTACCCCTCTATTAAGAGAACGTTCACTTGGCGTATTTGAGGGTGAATATAAAGATGAAATCAGTGCGAATCCGAAATATGATAAATATTTCAATGATCCAAACTTTAAAGACTTTCGTCATAGTTTTTCACAAAAAGCGCCTGAAGGAGAAAGTTATGAAGATGTATATCAACGCGTAGAACATTTTATGAATCATGTTGTCAATGAAGATACACAAAAAGATGATATTGTCATTGTTGCACATCAAGTTGTCATTCGTTGTTTGATGGTTTATTTTAACAAAGTTTCAAGGGCAGAAGCTGTGGATTTAAAGGTAGAAAATTGCAAACCATATATCATTGAATAGAAGTATAGAGGTTCTGAAAAACTGTGTTTTATAGCGGCCTTCAGAACCTTTTTTTCATTTGGAATTTAAGGGGAATCATTCTTTTCAACAGACTTACCACCAATGGCTAATGTGATAATTGTGCTTGTGAACAAAATAATTGAAGTTATAAATGACGCTAATGTAAAAGGTGTAAATTGTGTGAGCGATAATATCAATGATAAAAAGAACCAAGAGATAGCCCCTAGAAATTGTAAAATAGCAGAAGAAATTCTAAAACTCATATAATCATATATAGCTAAAACAAGTGAAGGTAATGCGACTAATACCATTATAATGATGTTGAGGGTGAATAAATATGGCTGTTCAAAAGTTACTGTGTTTGGTCCTGTTGGATGCATTGCTGCTAAGAACAAGCAAACAATCGTCGATAAAATTGCTAAAATAATAAAAGTAATTCGAACTTTCATCATGATCATCCTTTGTTTATAGAGTCAATATAAGTATGGAATATGTTAGGTATATAGTCAAATGCGTCAACTAATGGGAATTTTGGCATAGATAGAGAATTTAAGGCAATTAAAAAGGCATCAAACAGTAATATGCTGCTTGATGCCCAAATGATGACTTTAGCTAAATTGATTAGTCACTTTTAAAGATAAAGAATTGTCATGAATTAAAACTCATGTAATGATGTGTTACATTTCGCAATGATGGCTTTCAGTTATTTATCGATAACATCACTCTTGATACCTTTAGATTTTAAGAAATCTTTAATTTTATCTTGTTGCTTTTTATTAACATCACCGGCATATTTTGTTGGCACGTCGACAACATTGATTTTATTTTGCGGTTGATAGCTAAGCTTTTCAATATCTTCATCAACATTGGCGATTGTACTATTTAAAGCTTTGAAGTAATTCATCATTAATTCAACGGGTTTCTTATATTCTTTAGGAATATTGTTTTCAGTGACAAATTTCTTGAAATGCAAATCGTTTTTAACAGCTAAGTTAGATAAGTGGCTAAGTGTTTCTGCTTGTTTTTCAGTCACTTTTGTTTGACTGTCAATTTGTTTATCTAGTTTATGTTGCATAATATATTTGTTATCAAGTATATCGCTATTTACAGACAAATACTTTTCTATAGCTTGCTTCATCTCTGCATCACTAATATCACTATTTTTCTTATCTGAGTTAAAGATATCTTTTGTTTCTAATTTTTTAGCGCTTTTAGGTGCATGGATGCCAGTACTTGTATGATGATCTTCGTTATCAGATTGATCGGACGCGCAACCTGTAAGAATTAATGTCGATGCTAAAAATGTACTTAGTAGTAATCTCTTTTTCATAATGTAATATAACTCCTTAGTTTATCTTTAATTGAAAAAATATGTATTCATGTTTAATAGAGTAACATTGAATTAGTTTGGAATGTCACGATGACCTTGCAATGACCATAGACGTAAATGATTACGTGCATGAGTTGCTTTTTCTATCAATAATGCATCATTTTGGACGTTGTTAAGGATAGCTTTATCTATAAATAACTGCATAATTGGTTGTACTAATTTAGACGTAGGTATCGTACGTAAAAGCATAATAATTTCGTTCACATACTTTTCTTTCTCAATATCATTTTTCATATTGATTTGTTTGCGAGAGGTACATACTTTAAGCATTATCGCACATCTCGTTGTATATATTAAGTTTATCATAACATGATTTTATGTCGGGATAAAAAAATAACAGCATCTTAACAAATGTAAGATACTGTCAGTGAAATGAATGAAACTTTAGTTTCTGATAATATAGTCAAAGGCATTTAATGCTGCATTTGCACCAGCGCCCATTGAAATGATAATTTGTTTGTTCTTCTGATCTGTGACATCGCCAGCAGCAAATATTCCAGGAACATTCGTATTATTGTTACGATCAATCACAATTTCACCACGTTCGTTTAATTCAACAGCATCGTTTAACCATGATGTGTTTGGAAGTAAACCAATTTGAACAAAGATACCATCTAAGTTAAGTAGATGTTCTTCGCCGGTGTTCATGTCTTCGTAACGTATACCTGTAACATGGTCTTCTCCGACAACTTCAGTAGTTTTGGCATTTGTTTTGATATCAACATTTGATAAAGAACGTAAACGATCTTGTAACACGTTGTCTGCTTTTAATTCGCTAGCGAATTCGAATAATGTAACATGATTAACGATACCAGCAAGGTCAATTGCTGCTTCAACCCCAGAGTTACCGCCACCGATAACTGCTACGTCTTTATTTTCAAATAGAGGTCCGTCACAGTGAGGGCAGAATGCAACACCTTTATTAATCAATTGCTCTTCACCTGGAATGTTTAGCTTACGCCAACCTGCACCAGTAGCAATAATGACTGTTTTACTTTCTAAGACAGCACCGTTTTCTAACGTAACTTTAATTGCTTCGTCAGTCTTTTCGATATCTGTAGCACGTATACCTGTCATTGCATCAATGTCATATTGATCAATGTGCGCTGCTAAGTTAGAAGAAAATTCAGAACCAGTTGTTTCTTTAACAGTAATGAAGTTCTCAATACCAGCAGTATCATTAACTTGGCCACCGATACGATCAGCAACTATACCAGTACGTAAACCTTTACGTGCTGTGTAAATCGCTGCACTACCACTAGCAGGACCACCACCAACGATTAAGACATCATAAGGTTCTTTATTTTCAAACTCAGATGCATCTGCCGTACTGCCTAGTTTCGAAAGAATATCTTGGATTGTCATACGACCATTGCCAAATTCTTCGCCATTTAAAAAGACAGCAGGGACTGCCATGATGTTTTCAGATTCTTCACGGAACACTGCACCATCAATCATAGAATGCGTGATGTTAGGGTTGATCACACTCATTAAGTTAAGTGCTTGAACGACATCAGGACATTTTTGACACGTTAAACTAATGAATGTTTCAAAATGGAATGAACCTTCTAATTTTTTAATTTGGCCAATGATTGACTGTTTTTCTTTAGGTGCACGACCACTAACCTGTAAAATTGCTAAAACAAGTGAGTTAAACTCGTGACCTAATGGAATACCTGCAAATGTTACACCTGTTTCTTCGCCAGGACGATTGACTGAGAAACTTGGTGTACGTTTTAAAGATTTTTCAGAAAGAGATAGTCTAGGTGACATATCAGTAATTTCTGTCAACAAATCTTTAAGTTCTTTGGATTTATCATCTGAACCAAGGCTGGCAACGAATTCAACGTTGCCCTCCATTAGTTCTAATAGTTGTTTAAGTTGTTGTTTTAAATCAGCATTAAGCATGGTTGTAATGCCTCCTTAGATTTTACCTACTAAATCTAAACCAGGTTGCAATGTTTTAGCGCCTTCTTCCCATTTAGCTGGGCATACTTCGCCAGGGTTTTTACGAACATATTGAGCTGCTTTGATTTTGTGAGCTAATGTACTAGCGTCACGGCCAATTCCGTCAGCGTTAATTTCAGATGCTTGTACAACACCGTCTGGGTCGATAATGAATGTACCACGTTGAGCTAAACCAGTAGCTTCATCTAATACATCAAAATTACGAGTGATTGTTTGTGATGGGTCACCAATCATAGTGTAAGTGATTTTGCTAATTGCATCTGAATGGTCATGCCATGCTTTGTGTACGAAGTGAGTATCAGTTGATACTGAGAATACATTTACGCCTAATTTTTGTAATTCTTCATATTGGTTTTGTAAGTCTTCTAATTCAGTTGGACAAACGAATGAGAAGTCAGCAGGATAGAAGCATACTACGCTCCAAGAACCTTTTAAATCTTCTTGTGTAACTTCTTTAAATTGATCTTTTTTTGGATCGAAAGCTTGCGCTGTAAATGGTAAGATTTCTTTGTTAATTAATGACATAAATATCTTCCTCCTAAGAATTTAAGTATGAATTAGAACTATCAATTGATTGCGCTTAATTATAATAATTCTAATCTCTTAGTTAGCATTATTACATTTTGATCCAGAATAGTCAACTGGATAACTTTGTAAAGTGAATGATTACTTTTAAAATAAAGAAAGATAATATAAAGTGCTTTGATAATGGATTTTGTAGTTGATGATTTAAAAGGTTGTGTCTATATTTAATATCTTGATTTTAATGTAAAAAATGTAAAAAAAGAAGATTTGTATTCTCAACTAAGTCAACCTTATTGATAATGGTGTGAGAATATTTGTTCGAGATGGATGAAGGTAATGAGTGAGAAACTGGATTTTTAAAGTATGAGACAATATTTTAAAAAGTTCAATTATTAACTTATAAGCAAATAATTGCTATAAAAAAGTTTGGACGTGTACAATTGCAATATGAAGATTTTAAATTAATTGTAAAGTATCGAGGAGTGGGTAACGTGTCAGAACATGTATATAATCTTGTGAAAAAGCATCATTCTGTTAGAAAATTTAAGAATAAACCTTTAAGTGAAGACGTTGTTAAGAAATTGGTAGAAGCTGGACAAAGCGCTTCGACGTCAAGTTTCCTGCAAGCATACTCAATTATTGGTATCGACGATGAGAAGATTAAAGAAAATTTACGAGAAGTTTCTGGACAACCTTATGTTGTAGAAAATGGCTATTTATTCGTCTTTGTTATTGATTATTATCGTCATCATTTAGTTGATCAACATGCTGAAACTGATATGGAAAATGCATATGGTTCAACGGAAGGTTTGCTAGTAGGTGCAATCGATGCAGCATTAGTTGCCGAAAATATTGCGGTAACTGCTGAAGATATGGGGTATGGCATTGTCTTTTTAGGATCATTAAGAAATGATGTTGAACGCGTTCGAGAAATTTTAGACTTACCTGACTATGTCTTCCCGGTATTTGGTATGGCAGTAGGGGAACCCGCAGATGACGAAAATGGTGCAGCCAAGCCACGCTTACCATTTGACCATGTCTTCCATCATAATAAGTATCATGCTGATAAGGAAACACAGTATGCACAAATGGCAGATTACGACCAGACAATCAGCGAGTACTATGATCAACGTACAAACGGGAATCGCAAAGAAACATGGTCGCAGCAAATTGAGATGTTCCTAGGAAACAAAGCAAGATTAGATATGTTAGAACAATTGCAAAAATCAGGCTTAATACAGCGATAGCAAGATACCAAAATAACCCGCCCCCCTCTAGCTTAAAATGATAAGTATAGCTAGAGGGGGCGGGTATTTCTTGCAATGAATTAGTGTGAAGTTAATGCAGCATTATCATTTGAATCGAAAGTATCTTTATCCCAATGTTTAGTTAACTTGGCGGTACCTGTACCAGCTAGCATTGAATCGTTCACGTTTAATGCTGTTCTACCCATGTCAATCAATGGTTCAACGGAGATGAGCACGCCGGCTAAAGCGACTGGCAAGTTTAACGTTGACAACACCAATATGGATGCAAATGTAGCCCCGCCACCGACGCCAGCAACGCCGAATGAACTAATAATCACGACAGCGATTAACGTTACAATAAATTGTAAATCAATTTCTACATTAGCGACGGGTGCGACCATAATTGCAAGCATGGCAGGGTAAATGCCTGCACAACCATTTTGTCCAATCGACAATCCAAATGTCGCAGCGAAATTGGCAATACCTTCTGGCACGCCTAGACGTCTTGTTTGTGTTTGTACATTCAATGGTAAGGCACCCGCGCTTGAGCGTGATGTGAATGCAAAGATTAATACTTCCAAAGTCTTTTTAACATAGCGAATTGGGCTAATACCTAACAGGCTTAAAATAATTAAGTGAATGATATACATCGTAATTAATGCAGCGTACGATGCGATTAAGAATTTTCCTAAAGTCCAAATGGCGCCAAAGTCACTTGTCGATAATGTGTTGGCCATAATTGCTAATACACCGTATGGCGTTAAACGTAAGACGAACGTCACAATCGCCATTACTAGTGAATAGATAGCGTCAATCGCACGCTTAAGCAATTCACCATGATCAGGTTGTTTGCGTGCTACGCGTAAATAAGCAAATCCTATAAACGAAGCAAATATCACGACAGCAATCGTGGAAGTTGCACGTTGTCCAGTGAAATCTAAGAATGGATTTTTAGGCAATAATTCCAAAATTTGTTGTGGTAACGTATGTGCTGTTAAATCTTTCGCTTGTTTAGCAATTTCGCTTCCACGTGCTTGTTCAGCGTTACCAAGGTTAATTGTTGATGCATCTAAACCAAACACCAAGGCATACACAACACCAACAATCGCAGCAATGGTGACAGTGCCAATTAAAAAGATAAAAATGAGACTACCAATTTTAGCAAACTTTTCTCCGATTTGAATTTTAGTGAATGCAGCTACAATAGAAATGAAAATTAAAGGCATAACAATCATTTGCAACAATGCAACGTAACCTTGTCCGACAATGTTGAACCAGTCACTTGTTGATGTAATAACATTCGAATGTGTGCCATAAATAAGATGCAATAACACACCGAATACTATACCAATCCCTAAAGCTGTAAACACACGTTTCGCAAAAGATATATGTTTGCGAGCCATCATGTGCAATATTACGATGAAAATCACCAATACAATAATATTAATCAGTGTAAGAAAAGCATTCATGAACGTCACTCCTCAAATTTTTGAATATAATTCCGACTAGTATGCTAAGAATAATATTAATTTTAAAATATTTCAAGAGGGCATTTGCAATTAAATGTAAACATGATGAAATTCGACCGTTGGCATAAGGGGATTTGTAAACAAATCGTTTTGAATTCAGTAGTGATAGGTGGAAAGGGTAAATAGTGTGATGAGCTAGTCGATTAAAGTTAATATTTGAAAATGAAGCAGGGCATTAAATGCAATAAATTAAATAAGTTGTCATTAAAGCATTAATAATAGAAATGATTTTAACAGGAAAAAAGTGATGAATATTTGGAAAAGATATATATCGTGCACTGTCATGAGAGATAAGATATGAGAAAACAAATTTATCCTTGAATCGAGATGTGGCTATGGCGGTTTGATAAAAATTGCTAACCTCATATTTATTGAATGAAAAGATAATAAATGATCAACCTTGAAAAGACGTTTCGAACAAACACGTTGTAAAAAATTCTGTCGAATCAAAATTAGCATCTTTTGAGTGTTCGTGTGTGCAGGTGGTAGTTCAAAAGCTACCGTAAACAAATATTTTTGTTTGAGCAAAAAGGCGTTTGTAGTAAATGTGAATATGAGTGTGCACTTGTGCGATTCGTCAGTTACTAACACAGCCAAACATTTAAATTGAATGGACTTATTAAGATGAATCTATTTAGAAGTACACAGAAGCCATCCCATTTAAAAGTAACATACTATAAAAATTTATTCAAAATTCAATATTAATCATAATGAATAATTAAAAAACCTGAAACAAATTAGTTTGATATGCTCTCTTCAAAGTAGATATTGAATGGAGTATATCAGCTTGTTTCAGGTTTTATGAATTGAGTATTAAATTTGAAAGTAAATTACAGTTCTATAGGTTTATAAAAATCAGTTTTTAAATCAAAGCTATATATGAATTGAGTATTAAATTTGTGTTCAAATCACAAGTTTACAGGTTGAATAAACGTGCGAAGAAACCTTTTTTCTCTTCTTGAGGTTTTGGTTCTGACATTTCTGACTGTGAAGCTGTGCTGTCATTTTCTGCTTTCGCTTCCAATGAATCGTTCGAAGTAGCTTGTTTAGAAGCTTCTGCATGGGCTTCTGCTACTTGTTGTTCAGCATCATGTTGCGCTTCTGCATCTACTGTAGCTTCTTTATTTGAAGTCTCAGCTGCATTGTCATTTTTAGACTGCTCAACGCTGGCTTTTTCAATTGCTTCAGTTGCAGAAATTTGATCCTCTTTATCTACTTTAGTAGCAGTGCCATCGCCTGCATTTTCTGCTTTAGTATCCGTCTTAGCGTCTGTTGATGTATTCACTCCAGCAACCTTCGAATCTTTACTGTCAGCTTTATCTTCAGTAACAGCATTCTTTTCAACTTTATTTGTTGATTCAGCTAATGCTTTTGCTTGAGAGGCTTGCGCTTCTTGGATAGCCTCTTGTGATGTTTGGATGGCTTTTAAGGATTCGCTATTTGAATCGATTTTAGATGTAAGTTGATTTTGAAGTTCTTTTAATTCTTGTTGTTGCTGATGTACTTGATTCATCATTTGACCAAGTAGGTGACGTTCTTCGCGCATTTTCTGGATTTCTAGGCGTAAATCTTCTACTAGTTGAGCGACATTTTGATTAGTAGGTAAGTTTTTGTCATCGTTTTTGACAATGACTTGCAGGAAGTCTTTTTCTTTTTCTAATTCATCAAACGCTAGATCATAACTATTTGTTTGTTTTACTTTGTCGGCAATGTCTTTGAAAAGCTCGATATCTTCTTCTTTGAAATCAGTTGCTTCACGACCACGATATTCAGTCTTGCTTAGTTGGTAACCACGTTCTTCTAAATGTTGAACAATTTTACGTACTTGCTTCTCACTTAGTTCTACGCGTTGTGCAAATTCTTTAGTTAACATACTTTAAAGTCCTTTCTGCATATACTTTATGTATACTGACGTTTGTCTACGGGCAGTGAAACGTCAGTCTTGCTTCATACATAGTTTAAACGTTATTGTTAGTGATTTCAAGTTTGTTTAAAATGGTTTACGTAAATCCATTTCTTCTAATAAAGCATAAATAATTTCACGTGCGATACCATTGGCAAATACATACTTCAAAATATAATTTGATTTAACACTTGTACCGTAGATATCCTTTGTCAGTTTAATATTTTTCTTTAAAAATAAGTCCACTTTTTTAGTGTGACCATCATTAGTTGGATGAATGTAATCAATTTCAGTTTGTCTTTCAAATTGATGTTCGTATAAAAACTGTCTACGGTGTTCAATAATGAGGCCGTTATCTTGTGTTAAATCTGCAGGTTCTTTAGGGACTTCCATCATTAAAAAGTTAATACTTCTAGAATGAACAAGGTTTGATAATAAGTTTAGTTCATGTTCAATTTGATGTAATGTTTGCGTCATTAACTCATCATGGTTGGGTAGGTCTTTTGCGAATAAATAAATTAAAAATGCTGAATTGGTTGTGGCTTCATAATGTGCAGTTGCTAGACTGACAACAACATCGTTTTCTAAGCCTACGATAAAGACATAATCGTTTTCGGTTTTGTTGTTTTCTAATGAGCGTTTGATGATACGTTTATCTTCAGTTAAAGATAAATTTAACTTAGTATCGTAAAGTTTAAGTGCTTCGTTGTAATGTGGATCTTTGACAGATTGAATGGTTTTAAATTCCATAAGAACACCTCCCCAATTTAAATAATATTATAGCATAATCGCCTGCTGTAAAAGACTGTTCATAAACTTTTAAATGGTATAAAAAACTGTACTATCTTAAATTAGACAGTACAGTAATCTCATTTTGAATTCAGTGTGATAACTAAGCTTTGGGACCTTTAGATGCTTCAGCAAAATGTGTAATATCAATCTCTTCATAAGCTGAATTATTTTCATGCACTTCTTGATGTGATGATTTGTCACGAACCGCTACAACTAACATTTTATCGTCTAAAATAAGTTGTTTATATTTTTCTAATTCATCAGGCGCTAAGTTGTAGCGTGATAAAACTGCATGTTCACCATCTTCTCCTGTTAACAGTTTAGTCATTCTATCACTAAATGTTCCACTTGTTGAGATAAGGGAGATTTCAGAGTCGTGTAAGTCATTTAGGTGTAATTTACTTTTACTAATAATTGTTAGCTCTGATTCTAAATAACCTTCAGATTTCTTTTGATTGATTACGTTGTATAATTCGCCAGTGTCATTTACTACAGTAATATCTGCCATAGTTGTCGCCCCTTTAAAAATTTGTTTATTTAATCTTTTACCCTTCTTATTATAAAGTAAAACCCTTACATTATTAAGTTATAAGTCTTCATTCGCATTAAACGTCTCTGTACATTTATAAAACTATTAAAAGATTACCTAAGCAGTTATTGAAAAAATGCCGAAAATTTGCTATTATCGTTAAATAATTTACATAAACTCATATAATCTAAAGAATATGGCTTTAGAAGTTTCTACCATGTTGCCTTGAACGACATGACTATGAGTAACAACACAATACTAGGAGTAGCTTCAGCCATTAAATTGTAACCATGGTGGGTGATTTATATCATTTTATATGATGGTCACAGTTTATTTGATGAAACTTCTTTTACATTGATTGCATGACAAATTCGTTATGCATGTTCGTTCACTCATAAACCCTGAAACTATTATTTAGTTTGGGGATTTTTTTGTATCTAGCACCAATTTAAGAGCAAAATGTTTCACACAAATCTGAGGAGGTTTTAAGAGTGGAGTTACTAGGACAAAAAGTAAAGGAAGACGGCGTTGTCATTGATGAGAAGATTTTAAAAGTCGATGGATTTTTAAATCATCAAATTGATGCAAAGTTAATGAATGAAGTTGGTCGCACTTTTTACGAGCAATTTAAAGATAAAGGGATTACTAAAATCTTAACCATTGAAGCTTCCGGTATCGCACCTGCAATCATGGCTGCACTGCATTTTGATGTGCCATGTTTATTTGCGAAAAAAGCAAAACCTAGCACTTTGACGGATGGTTATTATGAAACATCTATTCATTCATTTACTAAAAATAAAACAAGTACGGTCATTGTTTCAAAAGAGTTTTTATCAGAAGAAGATACTGTACTTATCATCGATGACTTTTTAGCAAATGGTGATGCTTCATTAGGATTATACGATATCGCACAGCAAGCGAATGCTAAGACAGCTGGTATTGGTATTGTTGTTGAAAAGAGTTTCCAAAATGGGCATCAACGTTTAGAAGAAGCAGGTTTAACAGTTTCTTCTCTCTGCAAGGTTGCTTCACTAGAAGGAAACAAAGTGACATTGGTGGGAGAAGAATAATGAAAAATTTAATCCTAAGTGTTCAACATCTTTTAGCTATGTACGCAGGTGCTATCTTAGTTCCAATCATTGTTGGTACAAGTTTGAAGTTTACACCTGAACAAATCGCTTACTTAGTTACAGTAGATATATTTATGTGTGGGGTTGCCACATTTTTACAAGCCAATAAAGTAACAGGAACAGGATTACCAATCGTTCTTGGATGTACATTCACGGCTGTTGCGCCCATGATTTTAATTGGTCAAACGAAAGGAATAGATGTACTTTATGGTTCGCTATTTTTATCAGGGATATTAGTTATTATCATCGCGCCTTTCTTTTCACATCTTGTAAAATTCTTCCCACCAGTAGTAACGGGTAGTGTTGTTACTATCATTGGTATCAATTTAATGCCAGTAGCAATGAATTACTTAGCTGGAGGTCAAGGTGCAAAGGACTATGGAGATGTTAAGAACATTTTGTTAGGTTTAATGACATTAATCATTATTCTTCTTTTACAAAGATTCACAACTGGATTTATTAAGAGTATTGCCATATTAATTGGACTCGTTTTAGGAACGATAGGTGCTGGCTTACTTGGGATGGTCGATATTAATCAAGTCAATCATGCCGGTTGGTTAGGCATCCCAGTGCCGTTTAGATTCTCTGGATTTAGCTTTGATGTGACATCGACGTTAGTGTTCTTTATTGTAGCTATCGTTAGTTTAATTGAGTCGACAGGTGTCTATCATGCGTTAAGTGAAATTACCGGTAAGAAGTTAGAAAGAAAAGATTTTCGTAAAGGTTATACTGCGGAAGGTCTAGCGATAGTGTTAGGTTCTATATTCAATTCATTTCCGTATACAGCCTATTCGCAAAATGTAGGACTTGTTTCTTTATCCGGCGCTAAGAAAAACAATGTTATATACGGCATGGTCGTGTTATTACTTATATGTGGTTGTATACCTAAGCTTGGCGCATTAGCAAATATCATACCGCTACCTGTGTTAGGCGGTGCGATGATAGCTATGTTTGGCATGGTAATGGCATATGGTGTTAGTATATTAGGACATATCGATTTTAAAAATCAAAACAATTTATTAATTATCGCTGTATCAGTAGGATTAGGTACTGGTATAAGCGCTGTACCACAAGCATTTAAAGGTTTAGGTGAACAATTTGCATGGTTGACTCAAAACGGAATTGTTTTAGGCGCAATCTCTGCAATTATTCTTAATTTCTTTTTTAATGGAATAAAGTATAAACAAACGGAAGAAAATGTGAAATAATATAACTAATTAATTTGAAAAATGGAGGCTGTTTTTAATGTGGGAAAGTAAATTTGCAAAAGAATCATTAACGTTTGATGATGTGTTATTAATTCCAGCACAATCTGATATTTTACCGAAAGACGTTGATTTAAGCGTACAATTATCAGACAAAGTTAAATTAAATATTCCAGTTATTTCTGCTGGTATGGATACTGTAACTGAATCTAAAATGGCGATTGCTATGGCTCGTCAAGGTGGTTTAGGTGTTATTCATAAAAATATGGGCGTTGAAGAACAAGCGGACGAAGTTCAAAAAGTAAAACGCTCAGAAAATGGTGTCATTTCAAACCCATTTTTCTTAACGCCAGAAGAAAGCGTTTATGAAGCAGAAGCATTAATGGGTAAATACCGTATTTCAGGTGTACCAATTGTTGATAATAAAGAAGATCGCAACTTAGTAGGTATTTTAACAAACCGTGACTTACGTTTTATTGAAGACTTCTCGATTAAAATTGTAGATGTAATGACGCAAGAAAATTTAATTACAGCTCCAGTGAATACAACACTTGAAGAAGCAGAAAAAATTCTCCAAAAACATAAGATTGAAAAGTTACCATTAGTTAAAGACGGACGTCTAGAAGGTCTTATTACTATTAAAGATATTGAAAAAGTTATCGAATTCCCTAATGCAGCAAAAGATGAACATGGTCGTCTACTTGTAGCCGCAGCAATTGGTATTTCAAAAGATACTGATATTCGTGCTCAAAAATTAGTCGAAGCAGGTGTGGATGTCTTAGTTATCGATACAGCACATGGTCACTCTAAAGGTGTTATCGATCAAGTGAAACATATTAAGAAGACTTACCCAGAAATCACATTAGTAGCAGGTAACGTAGCAACTGCAGAAGCAACAAAAGATTTATTTGAAGCGGGTGCAGATATTGTTAAAGTTGGTATTGGCCCAGGTTCAATTTGTACGACGCGTGTTGTAGCAGGTGTTGGTGTACCACAAATTACAGCAATTTATGATTGTGCAACTGAAGCACGCAAACATGGTAAAGCTATCATTGCTGATGGTGGTATTAAATTCTCAGGAGATATCATTAAAGCATTAGCTGCTGGTGGACATGCGGTTATGTTAGGTAGCTTATTAGCAGGTACTGAAGAAAGCCCAGGCGCAACAGAAATTTTCCAAGGTAGACAATATAAAGTATACCGTGGTATGGGCTCTTTAGGTGCGATGGAAAAAGGTTCAAACGACCGTTACTTCCAAGAGGACAAAGCGCCTAAGAAATTTGTTCCTGAAGGTATCGAAGGACGTACGGCTTATAAAGGTGCGTTACAAGATACAATTTACCAATTAATGGGCGGTGTGCGTGCTGGTATGGGTTATACTGGTTCACACGATTTAAGAGAATTACGCGAAGAAGCACAATTTACACGTATGGGTCCTGCTGGTTTAGCAGAAAGCCATCCACATAATATTCAAATTACGAAAGAATCACCGAACTACTCATTCTAATTAAGATAAAGGAGAACGACAAATATGGAAATGGCAAAAGAACAAGAGTTAATCCTTGTCTTAGACTTTGGTAGCCAATACAACCAATTAATTACACGCCGAATTCGTGAAATGGGCGTTTATAGTGAATTACACGATCATGAAATTTCAATTGAAGAAATTAAGAAAATGAATCCAAAAGGTATTATCTTATCAGGTGGTCCAAATTCAGTTTATGAAGAAGGTTCATTTACAATTGATCCGGAAATATATAATTTAGGAATTCCAGTACTTGGTATTTGTTACGGCATGCAATTAACTACTAAATTATTAGGTGGTAAAGTTGAACGTGCCAATGAACGTGAATACGGTAAAGCAATCATTAATGCGAAGTCAGATGAGTTATTCGCTGGCTTACCAGCAGAACAAACTGTTTGGATGAGTCATTCTGATAAAGTTATTGAAATTCCAGAAGGCTTTGAAGTTATCGCTGATAGCCCAAGCACAGACTATGCAGCAATCGAAGATAAGAAACGTCGCATTTATGGTGTTCAATTCCATCCAGAAGTACGTCATACAGAATATGGTAATGATTTATTAAATAATTTTGTCCGTCGTGTTTGTGATTGTAGAGGTCAATGGACAATGGAAAACTTTATCGAAATCGAAATTGAAAAGATTCGTCAACGCGTAGGAGACCGTCGTGTATTATGTGCGATGAGTGGCGGCGTAGATTCATCTGTTGTAGCTGTACTATTGCATAAAGCAATAGGTGATCAACTAACATGTATCTTTGTAGACCATGGCTTACTTCGTAAAGGTGAAGGCGACATGGTTATGGAGCAATTCGGTGAAGGTTTCAACATGAATATTATTCGTGTTAATGCGAAAGATCGCTTTATGAATAAATTAAAAGGTGTTTCAGATCCTGAACAAAAACGTAAAATCATTGGTAATGAATTTGTATACGTATTTGATGATGAAGCATCAAAACTGAAAGGTGTAGACTTCCTTGCGCAAGGAACACTATATACAGACGTCATCGAATCAGGTACTAAAACAGCACAAACAATCAAATCACACCACAATGTTGGTGGATTACCAGAAGACATGGAATTCGAATTAATCGAACCAATCAATACATTGTTTAAAGATGAAGTACGTAAATTAGGTATTGAGTTAGGTATTCCAGAACATTTAGTATGGAGACAACCATTCCCAGGACCTGGTCTTGGTATTCGTGTACTTGGAGAAATTACTGAAGATAAACTAGAAATCGTTAGAGAATCAGACGCGATTTTACGCCAAGTGATTAGAGAAGAAGGTCTTGAAAGAGAAATTTGGCAATACTTCACAGTGTTACCAAACATTCAATCAGTAGGTGTTATGGGAGACTACCGTACGTATGATCACACAGTAGGTATTCGTGCAGTAACATCTATCGACGGTATGACAAGTGACTTCGCACGCATCGATTGGGAAGTCTTACAAAAGATTTCTAGTCGTATCGTAAACGAAGTAGATCACGTCAACCGCGTAGTCTATGACATTACATCAAAACCACCAAGCACAATTGAGTGGGAATAATTATATATAATAAAACCACCTGTTTGCACGGGTGGTTTTTAATTTGAGTAGTTGGAAAATTACAATAAGGACGGAAAAGGGGTAAGGTGTTCTAAGTTTGCGTTTTAATTCATCAATAAGGCAATTTTCCGTGTTTATTTTTATATAAAATTTCATATTGTTTAGGATCTTCTTGTTTTAAATCATAAATTATAGTTTCGTCTACTATTTTTTCTAATTCAAGTGTATTAAAGCTCCAGTCATTTGTTGTTATTATAAATATTTTTTGGACTGGGTTGTTATTTATATGATTAATTAGCCTAGGAGTATCTGTTTCTATTATTAGAGCAGATTCTACAGGATAGTAAATAGCAAAGTCTCCGTGATAAATTGTGTTTCTTTCATAGAGGTTAACCTCTAAGGTTAAATTACTCAATTTGAAGATTGTGTTTTGAGTTATATTTTTAGGAATAATTCGATTATCTACTATTTGTTTTAGGTTGCCTATTGAACGAGTGTGTATCGTCCCTTTTGTGTAATCGGAATTATTTAAAGCTCTTAAAACAGTTGTTAATTTATACTCGTTAACATAACCCTTTACTAAAGCCATCCGTTTATCGCTACCTATAAAATCTTTCAGTTTTTTGTTGAATTCATTATTGTTGTGCATAATATTTTATCCTTTCCATTAGTTGATTGTTTTCATTTGTTCAAATCTCTATCCATTTACTCGGTTACAGGGCTGTGTATTTGCAGAGTAATATTATGATTGAAATAACCAACGCGTTCCGTATTCGTTTTGAGTGACGCAGCTAGCTGCGATAATAGTGACATGTGGCTTATAACACATTGTGTAATTTATTGTGTGTTTTGTGATGTCTAATATTGATTGCAGATTGTTGTATATTTCACTTAAAGGGCATTTATATAAAAAAAGAGGCCAGATGACGTATCATCTGACCTTCAGCTAAAACGCTGAGAATATGTCATTCTTCAAGAGAATGAAGCCGGAATGGTTACCGGGAATTTGTAAATCAATTATATCAGATGTAATATTACAATTCAATTAGAAAAGAACTTTATCTTTAATTGCTTTTCGATTTCATTCATGTCATCTTCTGAAATTATTATCGTTCCAGTAGGATCAGAATCATTTATTTTGCTTATACGTCTTTTGCTTATTGTTGTAATTGCTGATATATTAACGTATGTATCTTTCCCTTTGTGCTTGGAATAAACACCTATCACTCTATACAGTTCATTAGCTTTTTGATTTAAGTTAGACAAAAGCTTTTTATCTTCTGTGCTAAGTTTAATGTCAATTTCTCTATATTTTTGGGCTAATGCTTGTACTTTACTACTGATATCGATAATCTGTTTTTTTAAATCTGTTGCTGTTAGATTTAGCACCGATTCGTTTAACTTCAAATAATTTTTATTACCTTTGGAAGAAAGTGGAACTATTGTAACTGTTTCTTTTCCTTTATTGTCTTTGTTATCTAATATTACACAAAAATGATTACCAGAAAACTCACTTCCAATATTACTCCCTAGTTTTACATATACCACTGTTCCTCTACTATATGATTTATAATATCTTTTTTTATTGCTTGTAACATCGCTATGTATAGCAATTGAATAAAACTCTAGCCAATGAGGCATGTATATAACTTTCATGTTTTTACTGTCGGATTTTGAATAAGCTTGTTTTAGTTTTTTGTTTGACGTATTTAATTTACTATTTGCTTGATTGATATTTTTAGACATTAAATAGTGTTCTCCTAATCAATTTATTCTTCTTTATATCAGCATTATTAGCACTGAAATTAACATGAATGGTACGAAAATAGATGTTACTATAAAACCAACAATTTTTATTAGGTGGAACTCATCAATTTTGTATTTAGCAAATTTCGCAATGACCTGCTATTTATTCGCTTTTTATAGTTCATGTATGTGTAAAAAAGTCTATATTGAACATCTAATTATAAGCGAATTCCTAATGCTAAAAGCAATCTAACTTACTTAAATATTATTATGAGTTTTTATTGAAATTAAATAAATTTAAACTATTTCTTAGTCTCTCCATATCGTTGGAAGTTGGTTCTTTATATAATCAGATAAATTAGAATCTTCAAGTAATGTATCTTTAAAAAGTTCAGTTTCTAAATCAACTTTAAAATTTGCTTTAAAACATCATGTTCCATTTTTAAATGTTGAACTTCTTTGCGTAATTTTATTAACTCTTTTTCATCACTTTTTAAATTATCTTGATGATTGAAGGGTCCAGTATTTTGGTGTTGTTTTATCGAATTTGAGATAATTGAGGGTTTTAAATCATACTTTCGTATAATTTCATTCTTAAGCTTACCATTTTTATATAATCTAACCATTTGTAACTTAAACTCTGAACTAAATGTTCTTCTTTCTTTTGTCATAATAAAATTGACTACTTTCTTAATTTAACAATATCTATTCTCATAGAATTTGTTCAATTAAGTGTAGACGATTCACTGACACATCATAAGTACGTAAGGAATTTTGATCGTTCATTGTTATTGCTTTATGTTTTAGGGAATGTGCTATTGAAGGGGTTAAAGATGTTTGAAATGTCTTGGTTTCTTGACTTATATAGTTATGAAAGAGGGCGTTGTCCTTTATAGCATTTCTGAGATTAGAAATGCTATAAATAAAGTGATTAAGATTTTTTGTTTTCATGTAATTTAAGAAATGGATTTGTTTTTTGTGGGTTATTTTTAATTCTGTTCTTAAATGGTTTGAATTTTGCGATTGCAAATATGATAGCTGCTTCTTTTGACAAAGTAATAGAACCTTTTTCTTCTGGTACCATGATAATCACTCCTTGTGCAATTGGATTTAAATATTATAAAATAATTTTACTATACAAAATATATTGTGTAAATAGTTTCTTATTGTTACCAAATAATATGTTTGGAAGCGTTATGTAATGCCAATCAACACCGAAGTTCTCATGTCCTCTTTCCTTTTACGACTACATATATTGTTAATAATATTGAAATAATAAACTGATAGTGATAATATTTATTTAACTGATCCATGAGAGTAGGAACCCCATCATACGGGAATTTCGAAATCATGGGTTTTTTGTTTTAAAGGATTGATGCAATAGATAAAGTAGCCATTCTAATATATGGAGTATTTATCAGCTGAAAATTAAATCAGATATGGGTTTTCTTCATTAAATAATTTTTCTATAAGGAAACAGAGGCAACGCTACTGTCACCTCTGCTTGAAATAATTAGGATGAAATACTCTGAGTCTAAAGTCCACACACAATTCGCTCAAATCCTCCAAACCTCCGACTACATCTCCACCCCCCCAAACACCAATACTTACCAAAGCATTGATATGAGTGCCAATACTGGCAATGTGCCTTGTTTGAAAAAGATACTAATATTGCTTGAAAGGCCACCATAAATAGCAACGCCAATGATATACACTAAAATAGCTGCGCATATTTCTTTTGGATTACTGCTGATAAACAAACCGTATATTAGCAAAACTCCGATTAAACCGTTATATACGCCTTGGTTCTTCAAAAGTAGGTTAATATTTTTGTCTTTCAATTTATCGACGCTTATATTAAATGTCTCGCTAGTCTTTTTGGAAGTTGTAGCAATCGTTTCAAGGTACATAATATAGAAAAACTCTAATGCCACAAATATGATTAAAATTGTTGAGATGATATTCACTATAACGCTCCTTTATTATTAAATATTTTCTTGTAAAAATGATTGCAGTGTCTGTGGTTGATCATTGACTAATTGTTGGAAATCATTGGATTCTTGGTCTAATAGTCCTCTTGCTCCTGCGTCGTACATTGATGCCAATAATGCACCAAAGCCTTTAGGTTCATCATACATTTCTGCAAATGTCTCTAATGAAACGGGCTCATATTTAATTTCTGTGCCTGATGCCTCAGATAAAATTGCAGCAAGTTCTTTCATATCATAACTGTAGCCTGATAATAAGTAGCGTTTGCCCCAAGTATCTGGATTTTTAATAATAGCAATGACACCTCTAGCAATATCATTTCTAGTAATATAATTAATACGACCATCGCCAGCTGGATAAATCAGTTTATGCATATTCATCAATTCTGGTAAATATGGTTTAAGTGGATCCATGTACATTGCCATTCTTACATACGTATAGTCAATGCCACTTGTTGCCAATAGACGTGCTGCATAACCAAAATAAGGACTCATATGGAATGGATTATTATGCTGATCTGCGTAATAACCTATGAAAATGATATGAGCAACGCCGCTCTGCTTTGCCGCATATACTAAATTTTCCACTTCAGGAATACGTTTGAATGATGGATGGATAATACTTGGAATAAACACAACGGTATCCATTCCTTTAAATGCTTCTACCATGCTTTCTTGATTAAAATAATCTAATTGTCGAACAGGAACTTTTCCGCGCCAATCTTCTGGAACTTTCTCAACATTTCTAACACCAATGTGAAAATGATCTATGTGATTTGCAATGGCTTGATTTGTAATATGTGTGCCTAAATGACCTGTAGCACCTGTTAACATAATATTCATTCACTTCATCTCCTAATCTTTATATACATAACATAATACTTATTTGATGGTTTTCAAAACATTTGATTTTATAAAAAATTCTAATCTGTATTTATTGTCGACGTGTATAGTAAATACGTAAATATTATTAATGTTGAAAATGCCGTAATGACGCGTTTTAGTTGATGTGTATCACTAATATCATTGAAAATTTTAATCAGGTACTACGACAATATGATGTCTGTTTTGTGTCTGAAAGTTTTACAGTTTTTAAAATAAAAATGGTATAAAGTGTGATTTGTATAAAAAAGAGTCTCGACGGATAAGAATTGATTAATAACAGTTAGCATTTTATTAATTACCTTAACAATGATTCAAGTTTAGTTAAATGAGGTTTAATTTGAAAGGGGATAGCGCCTCAATATAATGTAGGTAGATTGTTCATATTACGTAATTGAAAAATCAAATTTAAATAGATTGGGGCTAAAAATTATGAAATTTAAAGCGATAGCAAAAGCAAGTTTAGCATTGGGAATGTTAGCAACAGGTGTAATTACATCGAATGTACAATCAGTACAAGCGAAAGCAGAAGTTAAACAACAAAGTGAATCAGAGTTAAAACACTATTATAATAAACCAATTTTAGAGCGTAAAAATGTGACTGGATTTAAATATACTGATGAGGGTAAACACTATTTAGAAGTCACAGTAGGGCAACAGCATTCTCGAATCACTTTACTTGGATCTGATAAAGATAAATTTAAAGACGGAGAAAACTCAAATATAGATGTGTTTATCCTTAGAGAAGGTGACAGTAGACAAGCAACAAATTACTCAATTGGTGGCGTTACAAAATCAAATAGTGTGCAGTATATTGATTATATCAATACGCCAATTTTAGAAATCAAGAAAGATAATGAAGATGTACTTAAAGATTTTTACTACATTTCAAAAGAAGACATCTCATTAAAAGAACTTGATTATAGATTAAGAGAACGTGCGATTAAACAACACGGCTTGTATTCAAATGGTCTTAAACAAGGTCAAATTACAATTACAATGAATGATGGCACAACACATACAATCGATTTAAGTCAAAAACTTGAAAAAGAACGTATGGGTGAGTCAATCGACGGCACTAAGATTAATAAAATTCTAGTAGAAATGAAATAATACTTTCTAACAACAAAGCGCTATGTTGAATAGTGCTTGTTATGGAAATATATGGAAGTTAAGCGACGTACTGTTGCTTAGCTTCTTTTTTTGAGGGGAAAAGTTACAAAACTCACACAAACAGTCGCACCACGCATTATCTTTTGCTTAAATAGCTTAATCATATTTTATGAATAGTTAAAAACAGGTTAATGTGAATATCCGAATACAGCTCCTATAATATGGGTGTATGATTCAAATTACGTAATAAAACAATCTAATTATAATAGATTGGAGCATACAACTATGAAAATGAAAAATATTGCAAAAATAAGTTTGTTATTAGGAATATTAGCAACAGGTGTAAACACTACAACGGAAAAACCAGTTCATGCCGAAAAGAAACCTATTGTAATAAGTGAAAATAGCAAAAAATTAAAAGCTTATTATAATCAACCTAGTATTGAATATAAAAATGTGACAGGTTATATCAGTTTCATTCAACCAAGTATTAAATTTATGAATATCATAGATGGTAATTCTGTTAATAATATTGCTTTAATTGGCAAAGATAAGCAACATTATCATACGGGTGTACATCGTAATCTTAATATATTTTACGTTAATGAGGATAAGAGATTTGAAGGTGCAAAGTACTCTATTGGGGGTATCACGAGTGCAAACGATAAAGCTGTCGACCTAATAGCAGAAGCAAGAGTTATTAAAGAAGATCATACTGGTGAATATGATTATGACTTTTTCCCATTTAAAATAGATAAAGAAGCGATGTCATTGAAAGAGATTGATTTTAAATTAAGAAAATACCTTATTGATAATTATGGTCTTTACGGTGAAATGAGTACAGGAAAAATTACAGTCAAAAAGAAATACTATGGAAAGTATACATTTGAATTGGATAAAAAGTTACAAGAAGACCGTATGTCCGATGTTATCAATGTCACAGATATTGATAGAATTGAAATCAAAGTTATAAAAGCATAACACATATACTTGATGACGAAATAAGTTGAAATTGAAATAGAGAGGTTAAGTGACGATCAAACGTTGCTTAACTTCTTTTTAATGCTTAAAAATTATTTCAAAGGCACATAGAAACGCTATATTAATCTCATACTCACTCATTATTTTTTGCTTAAATTACTTAATAATACTTCAATAATTGTTAAAAGGGGTTTAATGTGATTATCTTAGAACGCCATCTATAATGATGTTGTATGATTCAAATTACGTAAAAAGACAATCGAATATAATATAGATTGGAGCATACAATTATGAAAATGAGAACAATTGCTAAAACCAGTTTAGCACTAGGGCTTTTAACAACAGGCGCAATTACAGTAACGACGCAATCGGTCAAAGCAGAAAAAATACAATCAACTAAAGTTGACAAAGTACCAACGCTTAAAGCAGAGCGATTAGCAATGATAAACATAACAGCAGGTGCAAATTCAGCGACAACACAAGCAGCTAACACAAGACAAGAACGCACGCCTAAACTCGAAAAGGCACCAAATACTAATGAGGAAAAAACCTCAGCTTCCAAAATAGAAAAAATATCACAACCTAAACAAGAAGAGCAGAAAACGCTTAATATATCAGCAACGCCAGCGCCTAAACAAGAACAATCACAAACGACAACCGAATCCACAACGCCGAAAACTAAAGTGACAACACCTCCATCAACAAACACGCCACAACCAATGCAATCTACTAAATCAGACACACCACAATCTCCAACCATAAAACAAGCACAAACAGATATGACTCCTAAATATGAAGATTTAAGAGCGTATTATACAAAACCGAGTTTTGAATTTGAAAAGCAGTTTGGATTTATGCTCAAACCATGGACGACGGTTAGGTTTATGAATGTTATTCCAAATAGGTTCATCTATAAAATAGCTTTAGTTGGAAAAGATGAGAAAAAATATAAAGATGGACCTTACGATAATATCGATGTATTTATCGTTTTAGAAGACAATAAATATCAATTGAAAAAATATTCTGTCGGTGGCATCACGAAGACTAATAGTAAAAAAGTTAATCACAAAGTAGAATTAAGCATTACTAAAAAAGATAATCAAGGTATGATTTCACGCGATGTTTCAGAATACATGATTACTAAGGAAGAGATTTCCTTGAAAGAGCTTGATTTTAAATTGAGAAAACAACTTATTGAAAAACATAATCTTTACGGTAACATGGGTTCAGGAACAATCGTTATTAAAATGAAAAACGGTGGGAAATATACGTTTGAATTACACAAAAAACTGCAAGAGCATCGTATGGCAGGCACTAATATTGATAACATTGAAGTGAATATAAAATAATCATGACATTCTCTAAATAGAAGCTGTCATCGGAAAAACAAGAAGTTAAGTGACAACGGTTTACATGTTGCTTAGCTTCTTTTATTATGCGTAATGATGTAAAAAGACGAATATTCATTTGTTTGTAAAAGTGGCATTTCTATGTCTTAAAAGTGACGAAACTTCAAATGTGCCAAGTGTTGAATCACATCAAAATCATTTTTATTTAACGAACATTATGGATTTCTTAATTTACTTAACGATGATTCAAATATAGTTAAACAAGGTTTAATGTGAATGGAGCAATACGCCATCTATAATAAAGCTGTATGATTCAATGAATGTAATCGAACAAATCTAATAATTACGAATGGAGCATACAACTATGAAAATAACAACGATTGCTAAAACAAGTTTAGCACTAGGCCTTTTAACAACAGGTGTAATCACAACGACAACGCAAGCAGCAAACGCGACAACACCATCTTCCACTAAAGTGGAAGCACCACAATCAACACCGCCCTCAACTAAAATAGAAGCACCGCAATCAAAACCAAACGCGACAACACCGCCCTCAACTAAAGTAGAAGCACCGCAACAAACAGCAAATGCGACAACACCGCCTTCAACTAAAGTGACAACACCTCCATCAACAAACACGCCACAACCAATGCAATCTACTAAATCAGACACACCACAATCGCCAACCACAAAACAAGTACCAACAGAAATAAATCCTAAATTTAAAGATTTAAGAGCGTATTATACGAAACCAAGTTTAGAATTTAAAAATGAGATTGGTATTATTTTAAAAAAATGGACGACAATAAGATTTATGAATGTTGTCCCAGATTATTTCATATATAAAATTGCTTTAGTTGGTAAAGATGATAAAAAATATGGTGAAGGAGTACATAGGAATGTCGATGTATTTGTCGTTTTAGAAGAAAATAATTACAATCTGGAAAAATATTCTGTCGGTGGTATCACAAAGAGTAATAGTAAAAAAGTTGATCACAAAGCAGGAGTAAGAATTACTAAGGAAGATAATAAAGGTACAATCTCTCATGATGTTTCAGAATTCAAGATTACTAAAGAACAGATTTCCTTGAAAGAACTTGATTTTAAATTGAGAAAACAACTTATTGAAAAAAATAATCTGTACGGTAACGTTGGTTCAGGTAAAATTGTTATTAAAATGAAAAACGGTGGAAAGTACACGTTTGAATTGCACAAAAAATTACAAGAAAATCGCATGGCAGATGTCATAGATGGCACTAATATTGATAACATTGAAGTGAATATAAAATAATCATGACATTCTCTAAATAGAAGCTGTCATCGGAAAAACAAGAAGTTAAGTGACAACGGCCTACATGTTGCTTAGCTTCTTTTGTTATGTTCGATGATTTGAGAACCCGAATTTTCGATGGGTCCAAATATGACGTGGAAGAGACCTGAATTTATCTGTAAATCCCTATCTATCGGGTGTGAAGCACAACGGGATCAGTTTTATTTAACGAACATTATAGATTCCTTAATTTACTTAATAATGATTCAATGATTATTAAACATGGTTTAATGTGAAAGGTCAAATACGCTAACTATAATAAAGCTGTATGATTCAATAGACGTAAGCGAACAAATCTAATAATTACGAATGGAGCATACAACTATGAAAATGACAGCAATTGCGAAAGCAAGTTTAGCATTAGGTATTTTAGCAACAGGAACAATAACGTCATTGCATCAAACTGTAAATGCGAGTGAACATAAAGCAAAATATGAAAATGTGACAAAAGATATCTTTGACTTAAGAGATTACTATAGTGGCGCAAGTAAGGAACTTAAAAATGTTACTGGTTATCGTTATAGCAAAGGTGGCAAGCATTACCTTATCTTTGATAAAAATAGAAAATTCACAAGAGTACAGATATTTGGTAAAGATATTGAAAGATTTAAAGCACGTAAAAATCCGGGATTAGACATATTTGTTGTTAAAGAAGCGGAAAACCGTAATGGCACAGTGTTTTCATATGGTGGTGTCACTAAGAAAAATCAAGACGCTTATTATGATTATATAAACGCACCAAGATTTCAAATCAAGAGAGATGAAGGTGACGGTATTGCTACGTACGGTAGAGTACACTACATTTATAAAGAAGAGATTTCACTTAAAGAACTCGACTTTAAATTGAGACAGTATTTAATTCAAAATTTTGATCTGTATAAAAAGTTTCCTAAAGATAGTAAGATAAAAGTGATAATGAAAGATGGCGGCTATTATACGTTTGAACTTAATAAAAAATTACAAACAAATCGCATGAGTGACGTCATTGACGGTAGAAATATTGAAAAAATAGAAGCCAACATTAGATAATTCAATGAAATATGGATAATAGTAAAATATGGATAGTATAGAGGAGTTAGGCAACATAAGTTGCTTAGCTTCTTTTTTGTGTTGGAGAGATGAAAATGAAGCGTATCGATGAATAATAAAAACACCAATAAAACTTGTGGAAATAGTTGATACTTATAGTCGCGCGTTGTCCTTTTCGTGACATGAAACAATGTGGAAAACATAGTTAAATTGAGGGAAAGTGTGAATAGTTAAAAAAGCTGCGTTAAGTTTAAAAAATAGATTAACGCTGTTAGGATTCCATTAATTAGCTTAACATTGGTTCAAAAATAGTTAAAAAGAGGTTAATTCATAGCTTAGTATTACGCTTATATAATGATAGTAGATTGTTCGTATTACGTAATTGAAATAATCATATAAAAATATATTAAGACAAAATTTATAAATAGATTGGGAGAATAGTACTATGAAATTAAAAACGTTAGCTAAAGCAACATTAGTATTGGGATTGTTAGCTACTGGTGTAATAACAACAGAAAGTCAAACAGTAAAAGCGGCAGAATCAACTCAAGGTCAACACAATTATAAATCGTTAAAATACTACTATAGCAAGCCAAGTATAGAGTTAAAAAATCTTGATGGTTTGTATAGACAGAAAGTGACAGATAAAGGAGTATATGTTTGGAAGGATCGAAAAGATTATTTTGTTGGCTTGCTTGGTAAAGATATTGAAAAATACCCTCAAGGTGAGCATGATAAGCAAGATGCATTTTTAGTCATCGAGGAGGAAACTGTTAATGGAAGACAATATTCAATTGGTGGTTTAAGTAAGACAAATAGTAAAGAATTTAGTAAAGAAGTCGATGTTAAAGTAACAAGAAAAATTGATGAATCATCGGAAAAGTCTAAAGATAGTAAATTTAAAATTACTAAAGAAGAAATCTCGTTAAAAGAGTTGGACTTTAAATTAAGAAAAAAATTGATGGAAGAAGAAAAATTATATGGTGCTGTTAATAATAGAAAAGGTAAAATTGTAGTTAAAATGGAAGATGATAAGTTTTATACTTTCGAACTTACAAAAAAACTACAACCGCATCGCATGGGTGACACGATAGATGGTACCAAAATCAAAGAAATTAATGTTGAGCTAGAATATAAATAATCTTTGGACAAGCAGACTAGTAATTGTAGGGAAGTTAAGCGATAACATATTGCTTAGCTTCTTTTTTATTTTGTTATGATGAAAAAAGGAGCGGGTTTATGATCAAGTTTTTGGAAAAACGGTTGATACTTATAGTCGCGCGTTGTCCTTTTCGTGACATGAAACAATGTGGAAAACATAATTAAATTGAGGGAAAGTGTGAATAGTTAAAAAATTAGTATTGTGTTATAAAAAATAATTAATACTGTTAGGATTTCATTAACTAACTTAACGTTGGTTCAAAAATAGTTAAAAAGAGGTTAATTCATAGCGCAGTATCTCACTTATATAATGATAGTAGATTGTTCGTATTACGTAATTGAATTAATCATATAAAAATATATTAAGACAAATTTATAAATAGATTGGGAGAATAGTACTGTGAAATTAAAAACGTTAGCTAAAGCAACATTGGCATTAGGCTTATTAACTACTGGTGTGATTACATCAGAAGGCCAAGCAGTTCAAGCAAAAGAAAAGCAAGAGAGAGTACAACATTTATATGATATTAAAGACTTACATCGATACTACTCATCAGAAAGTTTTGAATTCAGTAATATTAGTGGTAAGGTTGAAAATTATAACGGTTCTAACGTTGTACGCTTTAACCAAGAAAATCAAAATCACCAATTATTCTTATTAGGTAAAGATAAAGAGAAATATAAAGAAGGCATTGAAGGCAAAGATGTCTTTGTGGTAAAAGAATTAATTGATCCAAACGGTAGATTATCTACTGTTGGTGGTGTGACTAAGAAAAATAACAAATCTTCTGAAACTAATACACATTTATTTGTTAATAAAGTGTATGGCGGAAATTTAGATGCATCAATTGACTCATTTTCAATTAATAAAGAAGAAGTTTCACTGAAAGAACTTGATTTCAAAATTAGACAACATTTAGTTAAAAATTATGGTTTATATAAAGGTACGACTAAATACGGTAAGATCACTATCAATTTGAAAGATGGAGAAAAGCAAGAAATTGATTTAGGTGATAAATTGCAATTCGAGCGCATGGGTGATGTGTTGAATAGTAAGGATATTAATAAGATTGAAGTGACTTTGAAACAAATTTAAAGTAAGTAATCAATGACTCTAAAGTAATAAATTTGAAGCAGCTTAACGATGAAATGTTGAATAGATACGTACACCTTACATTAAGGAGCGTATTTAAAACAACCTTGTCGTTAGGCTTTTTTTTACGTTTTATAACGCAGGTTATGAGTGAGCATACTAAAAATTTACATTGCTCTTGAAAGTGATGCCCATTGAATATTAATTAGCTCTTCATTAACAATGATTTAAGTTTAATTAAACGAGTGTTAATGTCAGTCTGTCTCAATGCCCTTTATAATAAAGGTGTATTATTCAAATTACGTAATAAAAGCAATCCAATATATTAAGATTGGAGCACATGAATATGAAATTTACAGTGATAGCTAAAGCGATATTTATATTAGGAATATTAACAACAAGTGTAATGATAACAGAAAATCAATCGGTTAATGCAAAAGGAAAGTATGAAAAAATGAACCGTTTATATGATACAAACAAGTTACATCAATACTATTCAGGACCTAGTTATGAGTTAACAAATGTTAGTGGCCAAAGTCAAGGTTATTATGACTCTAACGTTTTGCTTTTTAACCAACAAAATCAAAAGTTCCAAGTGTTTTTATTGGGAAAAGATGAAAATAAATACAAAGAAAAAACACATGGTTTAGATGTCTTTGCGGTACCAGAATTAGTAGATTTAGATGGAAGAATATTTAGTGTTAGTGGTGTAACAAAGAAAAACGTAAAATCAATATTTGAGTCTCTAAGAACGCCGAACTTACTAGTTAAAAAAATAGACGATAAAGACGGTTTTTCTATTGATGAATTTTTCTTTATTCAAAAGGAAGAAGTGTCATTGAAGGAACTTGATTTTAAAATAAGAAAACTGTTGATTAAAAAATACAAACTGTATGAAGGGTCAGCTGATAAAGGTAGAATTGTTATTAATATGAAAGATGAAAATAAGTATGAAATTGATTTAAGTGATAAATTAGATTTCGAGCGTATGGCAGATGTCATTAATAGTGAACAAATTAAAAACATCGAAGTGAATTTGAAATAATCAATGATATATATAGAATGAAAGCTTAAGAAGCGGTTTAATAATCCCATGTTTAATGATTTTGATACGTGTTTTTATAATAAAAACATATCGAACATTGACTACGTTATTAAGCTGCTTTTTTGTACACTTTATAACCAATAGCTTAAGATTTAAAACTAATCGGAAAGAACAATGATTCACCAAAAAAATATTTATGTTGCTATTAAAAATCAGTTAATACGAATGTTAAAATACGTTTGATTTTCATTAATAATGATTCAAGTTTATTTAAATGAGCGTTAATGTCAGTCTGTTTTGATGCACCTTATAATAAAGACAGATAGTTCAAATTACGTAATAATAACAATCCAATACATTAAGATTGGAGCAAAAAAATATGAAATTAACAACGATAGCTAAAGCAACATTAGCATTAGGAATATTAACTACAGGTGTGTTTACAGCAGAAAGTCAAACTGGTCACGCGAAAGTAGAACTTGATGAGACACAACGCAAATATTATATCAATATGCTACATCAATACTATTCTGAAGAAAGTTTTGAACCAACAAACATTAGTGTTAAAAGCGAAGATTACTATGGCTCTAACGTTTTAAACTTTAAACAACGAAATAAAGCTTTTAAAGTATTTTTACTTGGTGACGATAAAAATAAATATAAAGAAAAAACACATGGCCTTGATGTCTTTGCAGTACCTGAATTAATAGATATAAAAGGTGGCATATATAGCGTTGGCGGTATAACAAAGAAAAATGTGAGATCAGTGTTTGGATTTGTAAGTAATCCAAGTCTACAAGTTAAAAAAGTTGATGCTAAAAATGGCTTTTCGATAAACGAGTTGTTTTTTATTCAAAAGGAAGAAGTATCATTGAAGGAACTGGACTTTAAAATAAGAAAACTCTTAATCGAAAAATATAGATTGTATAAAGGAACGTCTGATAAAGGTAGAATTGTTATCAATATGAAAGACGAAAAGAAGCATGAAATTGATTTAAGTGAAAAATTAAGTTTTGAACGTATGTTTGATGTAATGGATAGTAAGCAAATTAAAAATATTGAAGTGAATTTGAATTAGTTCGAGTTAATAGCATAATAGCTTAAGAAGCGGCTTAACGACAAAATGTGAATTGGCATTTGTGTCCTTATATAAGGAACTGTGTTAAATACATTACTGTTGTTAAGTTGTTTTTGTAATTCAAAGAGCAGAACAGAGTAACATCATCAGTTGTAGTAAACGATAATCCGGTAAAACAACTAAATGAAATAATGAAAGTCATTTAACCTGAACATTAAAATATATTTGTTTTTCATTAAGAATAATTCAAGTATATTTAAATCGAGGTTAATTATCGTATGAAACGATGCACGTTATAATAAAAATGTATGATTCAAATTACGTAATGAAAACAATCCAATATATTAAGATTGGAGCAAATAAATATGAAATTTACAGCATTAGCAAAAGCGACATTAGCTTTAGGAATTTTAACAACAGGAACTTTAACAACAGAAGTTCATTCAGGTCATGCAAAACAAAATCAAAAGTCAGTAAATAAACATGACAAGGAAGCATTATACCGATACTACACTGGAAAGACTATGGAAATGAAAAATATTAGTGCTTTGAAACATGGTAAAAACAACTTACGTTTTAAGTTTAGAGGTATTAAGATTCAAGTTTTACTGCCTGGAAATGATAAAAGTAAATTTCAACAGCGTAGTTATGAGGGGTTAGATGTTTTCTTTGTTCAAGAAAAAAGAGATAAGCACGATATATTTTATACTGTTGGTGGTGTAATACAGAATAATAAAACATCTGGAGTTGTCAGTGCACCAATATTAAATATTTCAAAAGAAAAGGGTGAAGATGCTTTTGTGAAAGGTTACCCTTATTACATTAAAAAAGAAAAAATAACACTAAAAGAACTGGATTATAAGTTGAGAAAGCATCTAATTGAAAAATACGGACTTTATAAAACAATCTCAAAAGATGGTAGGGTCAAAATTAGCTTGAAAGATGGCAGTTTTTATAACCTTGATTTAAGATCTAAATTAAAATTTAAATATATGGGGGAAGTCATAGAAAGCAAACAAATTAAAGATATTGAAGTTAACTTAAAGTAAATCATTACGAATAATTAAAAGTAATTGAAGCGGCTTAACGGTGAAATGTAAATTGGTGCGCATAGCTTATACAAAAAGGATGCATCAATCGATATCGTCGTTAAGCCGTTTTGGTTTGTGTGTCATGAATCCTATCCCAATCTCCATAAAGGTAAAATTTCCACCACCAACATCAAAATTCTCCACATCGCAACATAACCAAATGTTATAATAAATCTATTACACAAAGAGATAAATTACTTATTCAAAGGCGGAGGAATCACATGTCTATTACTGAAAAACAACGTCAGCAACAAGCTGAATTACATAAAAAATTATGGTCGATTGCGAATGATTTAAGAGGGAATATGGATGCGAGTGAATTCCGTAATTACATTTTAGGCTTGATTTTCTATCGCTTCTTATCTGAAAAAGCGGAACAAGAATATGCAGATGCCTTGTCAGGTGAAGACATCACGTATCAAGAAGCATGGGCAGACGAAGAATACCGTGAAGACTTAAAAGCAGAATTAATTGACCAAGTCGGTTACTTCATTGAGCCAGAAGATTTATTCAGTGCGATGATTCGTGAAATTGAAACGCAAGATTTCGATATCGAACACCTGGCGACGGCAATTCGTAAAGTTGAAACATCAACATTAGGTGAAGAAAGTGAAAATGACTTTATCGGTCTGTTCAGCGATATGGATTTGAGTTCAACGCGACTAGGTAACAATGTCAAAGAACGTACTGCTTTAATCTCTAAAGTCATGGTTAATCTTGACGACTTACCATTCGTTCACAGTGACATGGAAATTGATATGTTAGGTGATGCATATGAATTCCTAATCGGGCGCTTTGCGGCGACAGCGGGTAAAAAAGCAGGCGAGTTCTATACACCACAACAAGTATCTAAGATACTGGCGAAGATTGTCACAGACGGTAAAGATAAATTACGTCACGTGTATGACCCAACATGTGGTTCAGGTTCACTGTTGTTACGTGTTGGTAAAGAAACACAAGTGTATCGTTATTTCGGTCAAGAACGTAACAATACTACATACAACTTAGCACGCATGAATATGTTATTACATGATGTGCGTTATGAGAACTTCGATATCCGTAATGATGACACATTGGAAAACCCAGCCTTTTTAGGCAATACATTTGATGCGGTTATTGCGAACCCACCGTATAGTGCGAAATGGACTGCAGATTCAAAGTTTGAAAATGACGAACGATTCAGTGGTTACGGCAAACTTGCGCCTAAGTCTAAAGCAGACTTTGCCTTTATTCAACACATGGTACATTACCTAGACGATGAAGGTACCATGGCCGTTGTACTCCCACATGGTGTATTATTCCGAGGTGCTGCAGAAGGTGTCATTCGTCGTTATTTAATTGAAGAAAAGAACTACTTAGAAGCTGTGATTGGTTTGCCAGCGAATATTTTCTATGGGACAAGTATTCCAACATGTATTTTAGTATTTAAAAAATGTCGCCAACAAGACGACAACGTACTATTTATCGATGCATCCAATGATTTTGAAAAAGGAAAAAATCAAAATCATTTAAGCGATGCCCAAGTCGAACGTATTATAGACACATATAAGCGTAAGGAAACAATTGATAAATATAGCTACAGCGCGACACTACAAGAGATTGCCGATAACGATTACAACCTAAATATACCGAGATATGTCGATACATTCGAAGAAGAAGCACCGATTGATTTAGATCAAGTCCAACAAGATTTGAAAAATATCGATAAAGAAATCGCAGAAATTGAGCAAGAAATCAATGCATACCTGAAAGAACTTGGGGTGTTGAAAGATGAGTAATACACAAAAGAAAAATGTGCCAGAATTGAGATTCCCAGGATTTGAAGGCGAATGGGAAGAGAAGAAGTTAGGGAATCTTACTACCAAAATAGGTAGTGGAAAGACTCCCAAAGGTGGAAGTGAAAACTATACAAACAAAGGCATACCATTTTTAAGGAGTCAAAATATTAGAAATGGTAAATTAAATCTTAATGACTTAGTTTATATTAGTAAAGATATAGATGATGAGATGAAAAATAGTAGAACGTACTATGGTGATGTTCTTTTAAATATTACAGGAGCATCAATAGGTAGAACAGCCATTAATTCGATAGTTGAAACGCATGCTAATTTAAATCAACATGTATGTATTATTAGATTGAAAAAAGAGTATTATTATAATTTTTTTGGACAGTATCTATTATCAAGAAAAGGTAAAAGGAAAATTTTCCTTGCACAAAGTGGAGGTAGTCGAGAAGGTCTAAACTTCAAAGAAATTGCTAATTTAAAAATCTTCACCCCAACTATATTTGAAGAACAGCAAAAAATAGGCAAGTTCTTCAGCAAACTCGACCGACAAATTGAATTAGAAGAACAAAAACTTGAATTGCTTCAACAACAGAAAAAAGGCTATATGCAGAAAATCTTCACACAAGAATTGCGATTCAAAGATGAGAATGGTGAAGAATATCCAGAGTGGGAAAACAAATTCATAAAAGACATCTTTATCTTTGAAAATAATAGAAGAAAACCAATTACTTCTTCATTAAGAGAAAAGGGGTTATACCCTTACTATGGTGCAACTGGAATTATTGATTACGTAAAAGATTATTTATTCAATAATGAAGAACGATTACTAATAGGAGAAGATGGTGCAAAATGGGGGCAGTTTGAGACGAGTAGCTTTATTGCTAATGGGCAATACTGGGTAAATAATCATGCGCATGTAGTTAAAAGTAATGATCATAATTTGTTTTTTATGAATTATTATTTAAATTTTAAAGAACTACGAGCATTTGTCACAGGTAATGCACCAGCTAAATTAACTCATGCGAACTTATGCAATATAAATCTTAAAATACCTTGTCTCACTGAACAAGATAAAGTAAGTGCATTGTTAAAATCTATAGACAATAAAATGAATAATCAAATGAATAGAATTGAGTTATTAAAAGAACGTAAAAAAGGACTATTACAAAAAATGTTTATTTAACCCTGATAACAACCTATTAATTGAAATGATAAAAATCCTATGAATAAATTGTAATATATTAATATTGAGACTATTATAATTTGGGGTTTATTTTTTTAGAAGTTTAGTGAATCGTCTACATTTAGTTGGACAAATTCTATGAGAATAGACATTGTTAAACTAAGAGGGTAGGCGATTTTATTATGACAAGAGACTGAAGAGCTTTTAGTAAATAATTTAAATTAAAATAATTAAACTTTATGAAAATGGTAAGCTTAGAAACGAAATTATACGAGAATATGATCTAACATCATTAACTTTCTCAAATTAGATAAAACAAAACCAAAATACTGAGTCATTCAATCATCAAGACATTTTAACAAGTGATGAAAAAGAGTTAATAAAATTACGCAAAGAAAAACATCGATTGATAATGTAAAATGATGATTTAAAGCAAGCAGTGCTAATTTTGAGACAAAAAATGAAGTCTTTCAACAAAATGCGTATCAATATTCAGTATCAGCAATGTGCAAAGTTCTAAAAATTTCAAGAAGTACCTATTATGATTCTAAAAAAGGAGAATATTACAACTAGATACAAAAAGCCTCAATCACAACCAAGTAACTAAAACGTAAAAATTAATTAGATTAATTATTATCTGCATAACAAATGACCATATACATCAACTAGAGACAGACTATTTAATCATTTACAATGTCCTATTCGTTTTAGACCATGTTCAAATGAATAGTGTTTATAAAATGTTGACACTGTAGTGGCATATTGTAAATTAAATATTATTATGTGATCATTTTGTTTAAATATTAGTTATAAGAAGTGAAATATTCATTTTAAAAGGAGACTTAAAACTTGAAACGATCAACGAATCAAGAAAAATTTCTTGATACACTAATTAGACTTAATACTAAGATTGAAGAACTAGGAAAGATAAATATTTTAAATAATCATATATATTCCGAATATTTTTTTAGAGACCTGTTAAATATTGTATATGGGTATTCACTTGAGAATCATAATAAAAAACAAAAAAATGCACCAGCATTTGATCTTATAGATAATACGAATAAAATTATTATTCAAGTTACCGCAACGTGTAAAAAGCAAAAAATAGAGGACACTCTAAAAAAAGAGTATTTAACAAATAAAATGGAAGAAGGTTATCGATTAAAGTTTATATTTATTGGAAATCAAAATAATAATATTAAAAATAAGAATTTTTCAAATCCACATAATATATTATTCGATAGTAAAAAAGATATTATTTTAACTCAAGACTTATGCGAAGAGTTTTTGAATTTAAACATAAATAAGCAAGATCACGCTATTGAATTATTAAAAAAAGAATTATCTCCGCTTTTATTTGAAGATTCTTTGTCATATTTAAAAGAAGAATTTATTAATGAAAAATTAGAATTTAATATATCGAATTTAGCTTCACGATATACTGCGAATAATGATGTCGATACTATTAATAATAAAATTATAGAAGGTATTTCTATTACCAATAATTTTAAATATACTAATATTTCATATCTAAAAGAATTAAAAGGTTATATCGAAAATGATATTTTAGATAAGATGAAATCAAAATACGCAAAGAATATTTATTTGAATTTCAAAAAAATATTCTCTAATTTAGAACAATCAGTCAATAATTATTTGGAACTGGAAGAAGAGTTTGAAGAAAAGAAAAAATACTTAAGTGAAATTTATGAATTGATAGACGAAATTAATATTGACCCTTATATTTTTCTGACAGAACATAATGAATGTAATATATACAAAATAAGTGAGAATGAAAAATTAGAACTTCAAACTTATATGAGTAAAATCGAAAAAGTATTATTAAAATATCAAACGTATTTAAAAGAAACATGTAAAGAATGCTTGTTTTATCCTTATTTGCTAGTTCAAGGTGAAGCTGGCATAGGAAAATCACACCTTTTAGCGCATCTATCTAAAAAACTTAGAGATGAAAATCATATTATTTATCTGTTTTTGGGACAATTTTTTACTAAAAATGAAGATCCATGGCATCAAATACTTAATGATTTAGAAGTTACAAATTCTGTTGATAATTTTTTAAGGTCAATAAGTAATAAGGCCAAAGAAACAAAAAAAAGAGCTTTTATTATTATTGATGCGCTTAATGAAGGTGAAGGTAAAAGGTTATGGGGAAATTATTTTCAAAGCTTTATCAACCATATAAAGAAGTATTCTAATATAGCTTTAATATTTTCTATTAGAACCCCTTTTGAAGATGTTATATTACCCAAAAACGCAATACAAGATAACAATATTGTAGTATTTCAGCATGAAGGTTTTAGTAAGGAAGAAAACTATAATCCAATTGTATCTTTTTGTGATTTTTATGGATTAGAGCTACCTAAGTTACCTATATTAAATCCAGAATTCAACAATCCATTATTTTTAAAACTAATGTGTGAGTACTGTGTAAATAAATTTAAGGAATTTGACCAAACTATAAGTGTTGCAGAGCTATTTACAAATGTTCTTAAGACAGTAAATATTAATTTATCTAAGGAAGATAAATTTGATTTTGATAAAAATATTAATGTTGTACAAAAAGTAATAAAAGGATTAGTTGAATTAATGAACGACTCAGAATTTAATCAACTAAATTATGAGGAATCCTATACTGTTGTTAATAATATAGCTAAAGAGTATGTTCAAAAGTCAAATAGATTTTTAGAAGCGCTAATAGATGAAAATATATTAATTAAAAATACTGGCTATAAAGGTGAAATGATTATTTATTTTTCGTATGAGCGTATGGGAGATTACTTTTTATCAGAATACCTTTTAGAGAAATATAGAAATGTTGATAAAAGAGATTTAGTAACTAAATTACAGTCAGATGAAAAAGTGACAAGGTATTTTCAAAAGGAAGACGATTTATCTTATAATAGAGGTCTTATTAATGAACTTTTTATTAAATTAGCAAATGAATTTAATATAGAGCTATTTGAAGTATTTCCACAGTTTAAAAACAATTATAACATGATATATTCTTTTATAAATAGTTTAGTATGGAGAAAAGATGGTAGCATAAGTAAACATACTAAATGCTATATATCCGATAATGTTATTCCTTATGATGCATTTAGAAATAATTTTTTAGATGTCTTATTAATAAAAATGCCTCAAAAAAACCATCCGTTAAATATTTGGGCTTTACATAAATTATTGAAACAATGCAATTTAGGAAAAAGAGATTTTTTATGGACTCAATATATATCTATAAATAATGAAAAGGTTTTTGAAATTATTAATTGGCTATTTAGTAACTATAAGAAATTAGATGAAGAAACTGCGGAAAAATATATGATTTTTTTAACGTGGATATTTTCTGCAACTAATAATAAATTAAGAGATCTCGGTACTAAATCTTTAGTAAAATTATTCAAAACATTTCCAACTAAAATTATTGGTTTATTAAAATTATTTGAAAATAACAATGATCCATATATAGTCGAAAGATTATATGCTTCTGTTTTAGGGGCGACACTTCGAATCGACATTTGTGAAATACATATAGAGATTGCTAATTATATTTATGAAGAAATATTTGATAAAGAAATGGTATATCCTCATATTTTAATGAGAGATTATGCTAGGCAAACAATTGAATATATTAGTTTATCAAAAGATATATCTAATATAAATTTAGAAAAAATTAGGCCACCTTATAAAAGTAATTGGTATAAAAAAGAATATTCGAATTTAAATATAGACGATTACATAAAATCTTTAAAAAACAAATTAGATAGCCATTTACATTTTTCTATCGATAAAATTAAAAACTCAATGACAACGGAATATGGAAGAGGAACTGGGGCATATGGCGATTTTGGCAGATATGTATTTGGTTATGCTGTACGAAACTGGGTAAAGGGTTTTAAAAGTGATCAAGACTTAAGTAATATAGCATTAATGAGGATTTTTGAAATGGGTTATGATGCAAAATTACATGGTGAATTTGATATGTGGGTTAATCGTTATGATAACTTTAATAATTCAATTGAAAGAATTAGCAAAAAATATCAATGGATTGCTTACTATGAAATTTTAGCTAAACTTGTAGATAAATTTCCTGATGTTCAATATTCTGGACTATGGGATGATTATATTAGAGATATTGATCCTACTTTACTATTACTTGAAATTGATAAAGAATCAAAAATACTAGTACCCTCACCACTTCCTTCGCATCAATCGAATGAATGGGTAAAAAATACCAAAGTTTTTGATGAAACAAAATTATTTTTAGAAATAGATATAGACAATCATAGATATATATGTTTAAGCTCAAAGTTTAATTTTGAAAAGAGAGAGAAAGAAATACCATTTGAAGATAGAGACTCATGTTATTTCTTAGCGATGGGATATTTTTATAATAAAGAAGATAGTAATGAAATTATCAAAGGTTATGAAAATAATTATGATAGAGGTATTAATATTCCTCGAGCACATAGTATATATTTATATGAATATTATTGGAGCGAAGCTTATAAAAATTATAAAGAGGGATATTTAACTGAATCAGATGGTAAATTATGTCCAGCTATTTATGAATATTTTTGGGAGTTAGATTATTCTGTTAAGGACAAATCAATAAGTTTTTATATTCCGTGTAAAGAAATAGTAGATTATTTTTCATTAATACAAACGGAAGAAGGAGTATGGAAAACTAAATTTGGTGAAACAATATGTATTAATTCTAAATTACTCGAATTTGATAATGAATGTTTACTTATTAAAAAAGAAAGTTTATTAAACTTTCTTAATACTAAAAAATTGTCTATTGGATGGAAAATATATCTAGAAAAAATTTCTCTTCGAGATAGACAAGAATGGTGGTACAATGTTTTTTATGACGATGGCAAATATAATAAGAAAATAATTAAGAATGACATGTCAAAAATTAGGCGTAATTTTTAGATTTATCTATATATTTATGCCACCGCTCAAACTTTTATAAAAAGTAAAAAAACAATATTTATATTGAACTTGTGACGTGAATTTCTAAAACACAACCAACAATCCACAAGGAAACTAGTAAATAAGTTTAAATAAGATTTCGAAAAAATGTGTAATATTATAATATGAAAATCTTTAAGATTATAGAAGAATCATACTGACTAAAAAGATTTTGAAAGTGATTAAGTATTTAAAACACGCCAATCTTAAACCGCTATTGACAAATATGAAGCGGAACCACCGTTGTTTTTCTTTTCAGGTCCAATTGAATAAATGTTATGAATAGAATGGATAAAAATATAATTATTTAAGTGTTAAAGTAAACCAAATCATGATTTAAGATTATAAGAAAGAAAAATTGACTAATGTTAAAACCAACAATCATATGGGTTGTAACGTTTATACAATCATCGTAAAACTCAATATGCTTAATTTATTCAAAATGTTCGTCAATAAGTACAATGAAAAGGAGATTGATTTTTTGAATAAAAAATATCTTATGATTGTAATTATAATTTTAATATTGATTCTAGGCGGAATCTTTTTGAAGATGAAATATGACGAAAAGAAATATTATGATGAACAAAAAGAAAGAATAACGATTTATATGAAGTACAATGTGAAAGGTTATAAAAATATAAGCTTCGCTAATTTTAAAGAAAACCCAATGGATGGTTATTCTATTAGTGGTTATATAAATAATGATAAAAAGTTATCATTTACAGCTGGTATAAGATCTGTTGATGATTTTCAATTTGATACCGATATTTCTTATACAGATGAATTGGGTAGAAAATTTAATAAAAATCCTAAGTCAGTTTCTGAAATAAAAAAAGAGCAAAATACGTCCAATAAATAATTGTTCATATTGTGATGAAACAAAAATATAAGTCATTAGATGAGTTTAACTATGTTATAAATATTTGTAGTATCTATAAAAATCTCGACACTATTAAAATGATAAAGTGCCGAGGTTTTCTTACTTATTTAGTTAATTCAAAGTTTATGCCAGATTCATAAGAATTTGTGACACTTTTAATAGTGTAACCATTGATTATTACAATTTATCAAATGGTCCTTTAGAAGGTATAAATAACAAAATAAAATTAATTAAACGTACATCTTTTGGTTATGGAAGTTACAATCATTTGCGCAATCGAATATTATTATGTTCAAAACTTTACGCTCCAAAAAGTAAAAAGGAAGTTAAGCAATGTTTAGTTGCTTAACTTCGGATATTGAACGCATCAGTCCAATTTGACATAGAGCCTTTTTTAGTTCTTGATGTTTCTCTTTAAAACCTTGCATATTTTACAAAAAGAAAAATTAGCAGTATAATTAAGACAACGAAAATAAGTATTTACTTATACACCAATCCCCTCACTATTTGCGGTAGTGAGGGGATTTTTATTGGTGCGGCTATATGTCACCTATTTTGTATTGCGTCTACTTAGCCAATAAGAAAAAAACGCAATGGCACAGCCACTGATGACTGGTGCTATGATGTGAACGAAAATAAGCATCACCTTATACACCTCCTCTCTGCGTCTAAATTGACGCCTGAGAGATAGGCGACTCTACTATTATATCATCGGCAAATATACAAGCACAGTCACTTGCTTCTGATAAGTTATATGATTCTAGCTGATAGATTGAATCGTCTACACTTAATTGGACAAATTCTATGAGAATAGATATTGTTAATTTAAGAAAGTAGGCGATTTTATTATGACAAGAGAAAGAAGATCATTTAGTTCAGAGTTTAAGTTACAAATGGTTAGATTATATAAAAATGGTAAGCCTAGGAATGAAATTATACGCGAGTATGATTTCACACCTTCGACGTTTGTAAATGGCGGTTATAAAATGTAGGAAAATGGATAAAGCAACATCAAAACACGGGTACATTCAATCACCAAGATAACTTATCGGATGAAGAAAAAGAGCTGATTAAATTACGCAAAGAAGTTCAACATTTAAAAATGGAGAACGATATTTTAAAGCAAGTAGCGCTGATTATGGGGCAAAAATAGAAGTCATTCAAAAGAATGCACATCAATATTCAGTATCAGCAATGTGTAAAGTCCTGATAATACTAAGAAGTACCTATTATGATTCTATAAAAAGAAAAGATAATAAAATCACTAAAGATGATTCAAACATAGAACATGCCGTCATAAATATTTTTAATTCTAATAGAAAAGTCTTTGGTACAAGACGAATTAAAAATCATTTAAATGACAAGGGTCTCACTGTATCTGGACAAAAGATAGGTCGATCATGAAAAAATCTAGTTTCTGTTTATACGAAATCTAAATACAAAAATCATCTAAAAGAAACTAATGAAAAACGAATTAAAAATCTTTATTATTAGCTGCTGGTGTATTATTTGTTAGTCCAATTTCATTATCTTATAATTCAGATGTAGCTCATGCTGAAGATAAGTTAGACCATTCTCAAGCAAAGGTAATATATTTGAGTAACCAAAATTTATTTGATGAACTTGAGAAAAAAGGTTATAAACTGGAAGATATATTTACAAAAGAAGAAATAAAAAAATATAAAGCTGAAGACCAATTGAGAGCGGGTAAAACTCAATATGTAGAAACAGGTAAAGATACTGCAACATTATATCTTTCTTCTGCATATACAAAAACAATAGCTGCTTTAGGTGCGGGGGCTATTAGCGTTATTTCTGCACTAACAGGAGGTTTAGTTGGCGCAGGTGTTGGTGGTTTCCTTGGATCTATAGCTGCATCGAATATTGATACTAGTAAGGGAATATATATAAAATTAAAAACTAAAAAGAATGCAGCCGGGGAATACGTTCTGACAGGAGAAAAATGGGGATATCAGTAAGGGTGATTTTATGGATAGATTAAAATATTCACTTAAAGTTGGAATTTTAGCATTATTATTATTTTGTACTTTAAATTATTTAGTTCCAATGCAAAGCAATGCTTTTTCAATAATTATATATTCGGCAATTTTTGCTGTGTTACTTATGCTTTTAGTTTATATATTTTTAGGAATTTTAAAGAAATGACATGAAACAAATTAGCATTGGCTATGAAGAAATCTATGGGGATAGAATTTTTCATAGCCATTTTTTAAAAGAGCATGAAGTAAAAAATTGGAAAACCGTCAATCAAATAATTGAAAAAGAACACTTGGACAAAAATGAATATGAAGCGGAACCGCCGTTATTTTTCTTTTCAGGATCGTTAGATTAGATTCGGTTGTATAGTATAATGAAAAATATTATAATAAATTTATAAAAAAGGTATTTTATTTTGAAATCATGTCCCTTCGTTACATATAGTAGTAGAGGGGTTTTATTTTAATAATGTTTACACCTATAGTTATAAATTTATTAAATGATGTAGGTTCGATTTTTTTAGTTAGGGTGGGGAATCAATTGAAAGTTATTGAGAAAGTTCATTATGAAGATATTTTAGAATCAAAAATAGTTCGATTATTTCAGGCATTTATAAAGGACAAAATGGATCAACTTTTTATTACTTCTGAACACTTTGCTATTGACATAGACAAGCTATTATTTCAACTTAATTTAAATGTTAGATATATTAAAATGGAGGGTAATACTTCGGGTTATTTAAGTGGAAGAACAATCTATATTAATAATAATCACTCGATTAATAATACAAGATTTTCAATAGCTCGTGAATTGGGCCGTTATTTATTTAAAAATACAGACTTAATGAGAGATAGTAACGATAATAGTCTAAAGAATTTACATGAAATGATTTATGAAAGCGACGTAAATCAGTTTTCAGTCGACTTACTTATGCCTAAAAAGCAAATAGAGGCATTAGTCTATAATTTTTATGAAGTCAATAATATCAATTTAAGTTCTGGTTTATCTGAAAAAGAACGAAACAAACTATTGAACCTTATATCAACTAAGTTGGAAGTTTCGAAAGTAGCTGCTGGATTAAGGCTGTATAATTTAGGAATACATATTTGATAAATATTGTGAAAATCTAGTCGATTTATTAAAACCAAAAGAAATTTAATACAATTCAAGACCATGCAAACTCATTTATAAACATTGTCCGTTTATAGATAGGTATGCGTGGTCTATTTTATAAAATATATTTAATTACAGGTTTAAACATCTATAACAAAATCTCAACAGCAAAAAATAAATCTACATTAATCATTTATCTAGACTCAAGGAAATCTTATATTTCTATTCCTTTTAACATATCGTCAATTTTAATGAGTAATTTCTCTACTAATATTCCAGGCAAATAGGCACGTGCTTTGGTGGCTTGCATCCATGCTGGTTTTGGATTATATTCGCCAATGTACCAATCAATGACTGTTGGTTTGATCATTTGACATAATCCAGCTACACCAAATTGGCCATGGGATTCTTTTGTAATAATTGCATGTAAAATTAAATGCTCGATTAGATCACAGTACACTAAGTTTTCTTTCTTTTGAACGTCGTATGAGTACTTAAATTTGGAAATGAATCTTAGATCAGATAGATTTTGGAATTTGTCCTCGCTTATATGATGGCAATATAATCCTTCGCTAGCTCTAGTGTATTTTCCTTTTGAAATACTTTTGATTTCTCCATTTAAAAATCGCGTGTATGATTTTTCTTTATAATAATCATCGGTTACAGCGCCATATTTACTTAAAAGGTATGCTACAGCTTGCGAGTATGTAGCGTCTAATAATTGACTATATTCATTATATTTAGCTATATATTCATTTTTCTCCATTTCAATATACCTCTTTTCAAACTTTATAATATGAAATGCTTGTAATTTACAAAGAATAAAATCAATACTCACGTAGTTACATTCGACTTTTATATGTCTATTTCTCTTGTATAATACGCCAATTGATTAATATTTTGTCATTGAATTCCACATTTTTGTATTGTTTTAATAGTTCTTCAGTTCTTTGTAAACAGACTGTAACTGTGTCTTCAATTGATAAATTAAATGCCGCAAAGTCTTCTAATTCAGTCCCTTTATGAATTAAATCGACAATGCTGTCTTTCACGCCTAGGGAAGAGAGCGTTTCCAACATATAAGGTGTAAAAAGCGTATGCTCTGCGTTTTCGATTGAAATAATGCCGAGTTTAAGTTGATTAAAAAGACCATGCATAGTCATTAAGGTGTATTTCTCAAGTTGTTGTATATTCTCAAATGTTATCATAGCGTTTCTCCTAAAAATTACGATTAATCAAAGTATGCCATTATTTAACTTTAGTTTCTTCAGAATTATTTGCCCCATTATCATGTTTTTCTTCTTTATTAACAGCATTTTTATCATTTTTATCGTCGACTTTTTGATCTGGTATGTCATTTTGAATTGCTTTGTTATTATCAATGTCATGATGTTGAATGTCTTCTGACTCACCATCTGTTTCATCATGATTGTTCATACCTGGATTGTATTTAGGGCTTCTCTTTTTAAATGCTTCAAATTCTTCTTTGTCTTTTTCTGACATATCATCAAAAATATTAATAATTGTGCCATTGTGTCGATTAACAATAGCACAACGTTTTAATGGTGTGCCAACTGCATCGCGGACTAGATGTTCAACATAATATTCATGTTCATTGCTTCGTTCAAGATTTGTTTTATAATTTAATGTTTGATATTCATTAACGCCTCTTGCTTTGTAATCGTTTCGAACTATATCTTCGGCTTCTTGTGGTGTCATTTACTTTTCTGTATTTGACTGTGTAGTGTTGTCAGTTTGTTGCGTCTTTTTATTAGTGTCATTTGATTTACTACTATTTTCTTTATGTTGATTAGCACCACAGGCAGTTAATAGTGACAATGATAATGTGATTGCAACGATAGCTTTGAATTTCATTTTTTTATCTCCTTGATTTGATTATGTATAATTAATTTTTCCGTAAAAGAAGGGTAGCCGAGCTACCCTGAAATTTTATTCTGTTGAAGCGTCGTACATGCTATCTTCATTGTGAATATTTTGGCTAGGTGGTGCTTCACTAGTGGTAGGTTTGCTATGGGGCATGGGCTCTACAGGAGCAGTTTCCTCATTAGATTCACTTTTTTCTACACTAGATTTATCACTTTTAGACGCATTCTGCTTATCCTCATCTTTACTAGACTTTTCGCTATCTTCAGAATCAGTATCCGCACTAGAAGTTGTAGCAGGTGTAGTAGCCGAAGCTTCATAACTTACATTATCGCTATTTGAACTCGCAACAGCTACTTCTGTATCTTGCTTGTCTTTTTTAGCTTTTGATGTTTTTTTAGCATCGGATAAATCAAATGTAATCTTCTTGACGCTAAATAAACTAGAAATAACTTCTAATTTTTTATCTTTTGCGTTGGCTATGTTTTCTGACACATCGAAAACAATTTTACCTTGAGCAGTGCTATCTGGATTTATACGCTGTAAGAAAAATGAATTTTCTATACTACCATTGTCACTTTGATTAGCAGACATTGAACCTGTATTATCTGCTTCAAATGTTTTATCACCGGATTTTAGCTTAAACATTGAACTATCAATTGTTAACGCTTCTTTACCTTTGTTTTTAATCGTCACATCAGCAACGACAAATATACCTTTAGCGTTTGTTGGTGCAAGAGATGGTCCTACAGATTTCATAGTTTCCACTGAATTTACAGTGACTTCAAGGTCGCCATTTTTAACAGTTTCACCGATTTTATGGGTTTTGTTCGTTTCTTTAGAACTATTTCCGCCAAGGTTACCTGTAATACCAGCTGTACAAGCTGAAATACCGATGATAATTAAAATAAATAATACTAGACAACCACCACAGCCCCAGAACCATCCTTTTTTAGATTTCTTTTGTCCGTATTGCTGGTTCTGTTGGTTTTGTTGATTTTGGAAAGCTTGGAATTGTTCCCATTGTCTTCGCTCTTCTTCGCTTTTGAATTGATTGCTCATGCCTAAAAAATCTCCCTCATTATTTACTATGTGATTAGTGCATAAAGCTAAATACAATTTGAATTCAATTCGCTTGTTGTTTAATATTTATCAGGTTCACATGCACGTTTATCTTTATCTCTATCTAAATGTGGTCGATATGCTGGATGATCGGCAGTGACACCATTCGGATATACTTGTCTAAGTTGCTTACAATTAGCAAATGATTGTTGCGTGTTTGTTTCAGTTGATGGTGAGGTCTTAGGTTGCGTGGATTGATGATGGTTACTTGATTGTTGCTTTTCTTTTAAATCATCTTTCAAGTCGTCTTGTGATTTATCTTCTGCAACGTTTGGTGTGTTAATATCATCGTCTGATTGATCTTTTGTTGTTATTTCATCAATTTCATGTTGATTATTTTCAGTATTTTCATTTGCAGGTACTTCTTCGGTTGATTGTAAATCCTCATCTGTTGCTGTTTCTGATTTTTCCTCAGGCTTATCTTCATTTTTATTTTCATCTTTTTGAGTTAATTGCGTTTTTGATGATTGATTATTAGTGGAATTGTCATTATTACTAAACATCATTGAACAGGCTGATAATAAGATTATTAATAAAATAAAAGAAATAAGGCAACCGCCGCATCCTTTTAACATGCCGCGTCTTTCAGAATTTTTAACAGATTGGTTTTGATTCTTGTTGTTCTCTGTATTCAAAGGTAAATCTCCTCTATATTTATATGTTATTTTCATGATTTACTACATAAAACCTGGATGCATTTAAGAGGGAGTTATTAAGTGTAAAACGCTTTCACTATATCACATAATCATATTTTACCAAATTAGTAGTGGAAATACTTTAATTTTTTTCAAAACTTTAAAAATATTTTTGGATTGTAGAAGTGTTAATTTAATAATTGTAAAGTTGTATTACGACTCAAAATGACACGAACATGACAACATAATTTAACAAAATAATAATTTCTATTTGCTATAATATATTGTATTTATTTTTAGAGGTGTTGCTTTTGAAAAAGTTTTTAAAATTCAAGGGGATGAAAATATGTTTAATGCTATATCTACTGATTTTTTTAAGTAGTTGTAGCACAAATAATAAAATAGTAGGCCAACGATTTGAAATACAACAACATAATGAAACAATAGGTAGTATTTACTTTTCAGCAGACTATGCACATATAAGAGGTATAGAAAAAGGCACTGCAAAATATTTCATAGACAAAGTAGGCAGCAAACGTTACTTATTTATTGAATATATTCCGGATAATGTATTGAATTGCAAGCCGGACTTTTGGAAAACGTTAAAATATAAAAAGGACAAGGTAACATATTATGTATATCTCATTGAAAATTTAGATGATGAAGTATTCCATTTAAGTGCATTACAAGACATGAACCGTATACCAATTGACATTGCAGATGATGTGGCAACAATGGGTAAATCACCACATCAAAATGACAGAATGACACTAAAATTAAATAAAAATAACTGATAATAGTAGACGAATGATATAACGATATGTATTGAGCATTATAACAATCATATCAATGCATCAATTCGTCTACTTTTTTATATTTTTAAACATAACCACTGCTAGAATGTCATAAAATCGTTATAATTATAATGTAAATGATTTTGGAGGAATAACGCATGGACTTTTGGTTATATAAACAAGCACAACAAAATGGACATCATATTGCGATAACAGACGGTCAAGAATCTTATACTTATCAAAATTTATACTGTGAAGCGAGTCTATTGGCTAAAAGACTCAAGGCTTATCAACAATCTCGTGTTGGGCTATACATAGATAATTCGATTCAATCGATCATTTTAATACATGCATGTTGGTTGGCAAATATTGAAATTGCGATGATTAATACAAGGTTGACACCTAATGAGATGACGAATCAGATGAAGTCAATCGATGTACAATTGATTTTTTGTACCTTGCCACTGGAATTACGAGGGTTTCAAATTGTATCGCTGGATGATATTGAATTCGCTGGAAGGGATATTACAACGAACAGTTTGTTGGACAACACAATGGGTATCCAATATGAAACATCGAATGAAACTGTGGTGCCGAAAGAGTCGCCGTCCAACATATTAAATACATCATTTAATTTAGATGACATTGCATCGATTATGTTTACATCAGGGACAACGGGCCCTCAAAAAGCGGTGCCACAAACGTTTCGTAATCATTATGCCAGTGCAATCGGATGTAAAGAGAGCTTGGGATTTGATCGTGACACTAATTGGCTATCTGTCTTGCCGATTTATCATATTTCGGGTCTCAGTGTACTTTTAAGAGCTGTTATTGAAGGTTTTACTGTGCGCATTGTTGATAAATTCAATGCCGAACAAATTTTAACGATGATTAAAAATGAACGAATCACGCACATTTCGCTTGTGCCACAAACTTTAAATTGGCTTATGCAACAAGGTTTACATGAACCTTATAATTTACAAAAAATATTACTCGGCGGTGCTAAATTATCTGCCACTATGATAGAGACGGCATTACAATATAACCTGCCAATTTATAATTCATTTGGTATGACTGAGACATGTTCGCAATTTTTAACAGCAACACCGGAAATGTTGCATGCACGTCCTGACACTGTAGGGATGCCAAGTGCCAATGTTGACGTAAAAATTAAAAATCCTAATAAAGAAGGTCATGGAGAATTAATGATTAAAGGCGCCAATGTGATGAATGTATATTTGTATCCAACAGATTTAACGGGTACGTTTGAAAATGGTTATTTTAATACGGGTGACATTGCTGAAATAGATCATGAAGGTTATGTCATGATTTATGACCGACGTAAAGATTTAATTATTAGTGGCGGTGAAAATATTTATCCATATCAAATTGAAACGGTAGCGAAGCAATTTCCAGGTATCAGTGACGCAGTATGTGTAGGGCATCCTGATGATACTTGGGGCCAAGTGCCTAAATTATATTTTGTCAGTGAAAGTGACATTTCAAAGGCACAATTGATTGCATATTTATCACAACATTTAGCGAAATATAAAGTACCGAAACACTTTGAAAAGGTTGATACTTTACCTTATACATCAACAGGTAAATTACAAAGAAATAAGTTGTATAGAGGATGATTTGATGAAGTTGACAGCTTTGCATTTTTATAAATATAGTGAGCCATTTAAGTCACAAATTGTAACACCGAAAGTCACTTTAACGCATCGTGATTGTTTGTTTATCGAATTGATTGATGACAAAGGAAATGCATATTTCGGGGAATGTAACGCTTTTCAAACAGATTGGTATGATCATGAAACAATTGCCTCAGTGAAACATGTAATTGAGCAATGGTTCGAAGATAATAGAAATAAATCATTTGAAACGTATGAAGCAGCACTAAAATTAGTAGATTCATTGGAAAATACGCCTGCTGCAAGGGCAACTATTGTCATGGCATTGTATCAAATGTTTCATGTACTGCCTTCATTTTCAGTAGCATATGGAGCGACAGCGAGCGGCTTATCAAATAAACAACTAGAGTCATTAAAAGCAACAAAGCCGACCAGAATTAAATTAAAATGGACGCCTCAAATCATGCATCAAATTAGAGTGTTACGGGAATTAGACTTTCACTTTCAATTGGTTATAGATGCAAATGAGTCCTTGGATCGTCAAGATTTCACACAGTTACAGTTATTAGCGCGTGAACAGGTTCTTTATATCGAAGAGCCATTTAAAGATATCTCCATGCTTGATGAAGTAGCGGATGGAACAATACCTCCAATAGCCCTTGATGAAAAGGCAACATCGTTGTTGGACATAATTAATTTGATAGAATTATACAATGTGAAAGTTGTTGTATTAAAACCATTTCGTCTAGGTGGCATTGATAAAGTGCAAACGGCAATTGATACTTTGAAAAGTCATGGTGCAAAAGTGGTTATTGGCGGCATGTACGAATATGGTTTAAGCCGCTATTTTACAGCGATGCTTGCTCGTAAAGGTGATTATCCAGGAGATGTTACACCAGCAGGTTATTATTTTGAACAAGATGTGGTGGCGCATTCAGGCATATTAAAAGAGGGGCGACTCGAATTTCGCCCCCCTTTAGTGGATATAACTCAATTACAACCATATTAATGGTTATGTTTATGTGAATGCTTGCTTGCTGACTTGTCTTTTTTTAACGGAACAGGGTCAAAGCCGCCTTTATGAAGCGGATGACATTTTAAAATACGACGGATACCTAAATAAAGGCCTTTGAAAGCACCGTGGTATTGAATCGCTTCTCTAGTGTACTCTGAACATGTTGGATAAAAACGACAAGTTGGTGGAGTGAGTGGCGAAATGAAACGTTGATAAAAATGAATCATCGCCAAGAATATCTTTTTCATAATTAATGCCTCCAACGATAGTAATTAACTATTATATTAACATACAATGTAGGGATGTGATGCGCGTGAAGTTTAGGGATAAAGATAATCGTCAAGTTAATTTGACATTTAAAAAGGATAATGAGATAGCAGATGGCAATCATGTGCTAGCTATTCCAACGTTTAAAAATCAATTGCTTTTTACCAAACATAATTTACGGGGGATTGAATTTCCTGGTGGTAAAAGGGAACGCGGGGAAAGTAGTGCTGAAGCAGTTACACGTGAATTATATGAAGAAACAGGCGCCAAAGTTAAAAATATTTATTACATAGCACAATATACCATTGAAACACATGATCAAACTGATTTTGTAAAAGATGTATATTTTATCGAAGTTGAATCATTGGTAAGCAAGAACGATTATTTAGAAACAGCAGGGCCAGTGTTGTTTAACTGTATCAATGATATTGAACTCGCACAACGGAGTTTCTTACTGCAAGATAGTACCATTTTAAAATGCGTAGAGAGGGTGCAATCACTTGGGTTTTATCAAACGTAAACGAATGCCAATTGAATATTTTACGCATCAATTCGAAGAAATTACATATTTGTCAGATGACTTACAAGTAAAAGCTTTAATGATGACACCACATCATGAAGTAAATCGCATTGTAGTTTATTTGCGAGGTGGCAAAGGTCAAGTAGGACGTGTGCGCGCAGGTAGATTAATGCAATTTTCAGATAGTCAAACTTTAGTGATTGGGCCATACTACCGAGGTAACAATGGGAGTGAAGGCAAAGACGAATTTTACCGTGGCGATTTAAATGATGTGACGCAATTATTAAGGTTGCTACATGATAAATATCCACATGCATTTATCCACATGGTTGGTTTTTCGCGAGGTGGTTTACAAGGATTGTTGACATTTCAAGACTTACCAGTAACAAGTTATACAATCTGGGGTGGTGTCTCAGATATTGATTTAATGTATGAAGAACGTGTCGATTTAAGAGGCATGCTACGAAGAATGATTGGTCATCCGAAAAAAGATCGAGCGGCATATGAGGCACGCCAAGCGATTCCAAACATTAATGAAAACAGTCCGCCAATATTAATTGTACATGGAGGGAAAGACCAGCAAGTTGGTATTCATCATGCGTATTATTTAGCGGACCAACTAGAGTTAAAAGGTGCCACGCATGAAACATTTTATCAAATGGCAGAAGGACATGTGCCAAGACCACCAGCGATGGTTGAAACATTGACTTATATTAAAGAGTTTATGAACCAAGTTGAGTCGCATAGCTAGTATGAAACGTGGTGTGCGCATGGGAACTATCAAGCTTTGAAGATGTGGTACTACATGCGTTGAATTAGGGATCGGTACTTTATATGAAGACGTGCTGCTTCCATTAAATGAGTGATGCGATTTTGGCATGAAGGTCACCTTAAATGTACATTGTTGTAATAAAATTGCCTATAAATTTTTAGCACATAAAATAAGAGGAGCCAACCATTGTTAGACTATAACAACGGTTGGCTCTTTAATTGTAAAAAGAAAACCATACGCTATGCGTATGGTTCAGAAAAGGTTCTACCATTGTCACAAAAAATGCATCTCTACGTGCTAGAATAAATATTGGTCAGCCAACCAAAATAATCAACACGAGGAGATGCTATTTAATGTCATCTGACACAAACAGTTTAGCACATACAAAATGGAATTGTAAGTAACATATTGTCTTTGCACCTAAATACAGAAGACAAGTGATATATGGAAAAATAAAAAAAGATATAGGGATTATATTGCGTCAATTATGTGAAAGAAAAGGTGTAGAGATAATTGAAGCAGAGGCATGTAAAGATCATATCCATATGTTAGTTAGTATACCACCCAAACTTGGGGTATCATCATTTGTTGGCTATTTAAAAGGAAAAAGTAGTTTAATGATATTTGATAGACATGCTAACTTAAAGTATAGATATGGAAATAGAAAGTTTTGGTGTAAAGGATTTTATGTGGATACAGTAGGTAGAAATAAAAAAGTGATTGAAAATTATATTCGTAATCAATTACAAGAGGATATCGTTGCAGACCAAATCTCAATGGAAGAATATTTAGATCCTTTCACTGGAGAGAAAAATAAAAAAAGAAAGAAAAAAGAGTAACCCTTTAGGGTTGCTGGAATAGTAGTGCAGTTGGCTGACTTGTCAGTGCCCTTTTAGGGCTGGCCAGTAAGGAAGGCTTATAGCCGCAGAACAAACCACCCGTTCACACGGGTGGTTTTGATTTAGTATTCAAATTTATTTGTTGAAGCTACCTTTTTCAGCAATATGTTCAACTTTTTCACCAAATTTTTCGAAGTTCTTTTCAAAACGTTGAATTAAATCTTCTGCTTGTGCTTTATATTTCTCTTTGTCGCTCCAAGCATTAATTGGATTTAAAATTGTTTTCGGTACATCTTCAATTTCTACAGGAATGCTTAAACCAAACGTACTATCTTTTGTATATTCTGCATTTTTCAATTTGCCAGAAATCGCTTGGTTTACCATTTGACGTGTGTAATGTAAGCTGATTCTACGTCCTACACCATATTTTCCGCCAGTCCATCCAGTATTAACAAGATAAACATCAACATCATGTAAATCGATAAGTTCACCTAATAGATCAGCGTAAACAGTAGGGTGTAACGGGAAGAACGGTGCTCCGAAACATGTTGAGAATGATGGTTCAGGTTCTGTCACACCACGCTCTGTACCAGCTAATTTAGAAGTGAAACCACTCAAGAAATGATACATTGCTTGGTCTTTATTTAACTTTGAAATCGGTGGAATAACACCAAATGCATCCGCAGTTAAGAAAATAATTGTATTTGGATGTGCTGCTTTAGATGGTACTACAATATTGTCAATGTGATTAATTGGATAAGCGGCACGCGTGTTTTCTGTATAACGATTGTCTTCAAAGTCCACTGAACCATCTTCTGCAACTACAGTGTTCTCTAAAATTGCACCATATTTGATTGCGTCAAAAATCTGTGGTTCTTTTTCTTTGGAAAGATTAATTGCTTTTGCATAGCAGCCACCTTCGATATTAAAGACCCCGTTTTTATTCCAGCCGTGTTCATCATCACCGATTAGTTTACGGTGTGGGTCAGCCGATAAGGTTGTTTTACCAGTGCCAGATAGACCAAAGAATAATGCAACATCGCCTTTTTCACCAACGTTTGCTGAGCAATGCATGCTCATAATATCTTGCATCGGTAAGAGATAATTCATTACAGAGAAGATACCTTTTTTCATTTCACCAGCGTATTCAGTACCGCCGATTAAAATGACTTTGTGTTTAAATGAAATAATGACAAAGGTTTCAGATTTAGTACCATCAACTTCTGGATCTGCTTTAAAATGTGGTGCAGAAACGATAGTGAAGTTAGGTTTAATCTTTGTAGCTTCTTCTTTTGATTCAGGTCTAATAAACATATTTTTAGCAAATAAATTATGCCATGCTAATTCATTGATGACTGTAAGTTTTAACATTGTATCTTTATCGCTACCAGCGTAGCCTTTAAATACGTATAGTTCATCTTTTTTATCTAAATAGTCTAGTACTTTATGGTATAACTTCAAGAAAGTTTCTTCATCGATAGGTTGATTAATTTCTCCCCAATCAATGTTATCTCTATATGAAGGTTCAGAGACAAAAAATTTGTCTTTAGGCGAACGACCAGTATATTTTCCAGTACTTGCATTAACAGCACCAAGTTCTGTTAATACCCCTTCGTTATTGTCTAAGATTTTATTATAAAGTTGTGTCGTCGAAAGTTGAAAATGTGACGTTGGTTTTTTCAGTAATTTGTCAATTTTAGTTGTTTCAGTGTATGTGTCTACTGACATCCTAAATCCCTCCAAAGCGATAATTTAAATGTAAGCCTTTACATTTAATTAGTATAACACATTAACATAATTAATCTACAATATTTTACCGTAAATTTATTTGTGAAAAATTGACATTAATTCATTAATTAGGTACTATTATTTTTAACGGATTCTCTTATCCTGAGTGGTGGAGGGACATGGACCCAATGAAACCCAGCAACCTCTTTTTTATAAAAGAAAGGTGCCAAACCGTTTGCAGACAAATAGGTCTGAACGATAAGAGCGAATGGACGTATTAGGCCTTCTCTCTATATTAATAGTTAGAAGGTCTTTTTTATTTAGCTCACAGAGAGAGAATTTTCGTAATATAAATTTAAAGGAGCAAACTATGTTAAATAACAAACGATTATTTACTTCAGAGTCTGTTACAGAAGGACACCCAGATAAAATCGCTGACCAAGTGTCAGATGCAATATTAGATGCTATTTTAAAAGACGATCCAAATGCACGTGTAGCTTGTGAAACAACTGTTACAACAGGTATGGCATTGATCGCCGGCGAAATTTCTACAACAACATATGTTGATATTCCGAAAGTTGTTAGAGAAACAATTAAAGAAATTGGATACACAAGAGCAAAATATGGTTATGATTATGAAACAATGGCAATTTTAACTGCGATTGATGAACAATCACCTGACATTGCACAAGGCGTGGATAAAGCATTAGAGTATCGTGATAAAGATAGCGAAGAAGAAATTGAAGCAACAGGTGCAGGTGACCAAGGTTTAATGTTTGGTTACGCAACGAATGAAACAGAGACGTATATGCCTCTAGCAATTTATTTATCACATCAATTGGCAAAACGTTTATCAGATGTGCGTAAAGATGGTACGTTAAATTATTTACGACCAGACGGTAAAGTTCAGGTCACTGTTGAATATGATGAAAATGATAACCCAGTACGTATTGATACGATTGTCGTATCAACACAACATGCTGAGGATGTGACACTTGAACAAATTCAAGAAGACATTAAAGCACATGTCATTTATCCAACTGTTCCAGAAAACTTGATTAATGAACAAACTAAATTCTACATCAATCCTACAGGACGCTTTGTAATCGGTGGACCTCAAGGTGATGCAGGATTAACAGGACGTAAAATCATTGTTGATACGTACGGTGGCTATGCACGTCATGGTGGCGGATGCTTCAGTGGTAAGGATCCTACAAAAGTAGACCGTTCAGCTGCATACGCTGCACGTTATGTGGCTAAAAATATTGTTGCAGCAGGTTTAGCAGATCAATGTGAAGTACAATTGGCATATGCGATTGGTGTTGCAGAACCAGTGTCAATTGCAATTGATACATTTGGAACAGGTAAAGTTTCTGAAGGGCAACTTGTCGAAGCAGTTAGAAAACACTTTGACCTAAGACCTGCAGGTATTATTAAAATGCTTGATTTGAAACAACCGATTTACAAACAAACTGCTGCTTATGGTCATTTTGGACGTACAGATGTCTTATTCCCATGGGAAAAATTAGACAAAGTGGAAGAATTAAAAGACGCAGTAAAATAATAAGATGAATTGAATATAGCTAAATAAAAGATTTTCGGTATATAAATGATAATATGTATCGAAAATCTTTAGCTTTTCTATTATAATTAAAGTTATTCATATATTAAAAAGGAGCGTTGTTGTGATGGATTTATCTTCACCGATAGTCATTGGACTCATTATTGCAGTAGTCATTGCATTAATCTTTTTTGTCCTTTTTTTAGTTGCCTTAGGTAGTAAGAAAAAAGTTAAGCGACAAACAGAAGAAAAGTATGAACAACAAGAACAAAACATTAAAAAGTCTCATGAAGAAGCTTTAGAGAAAGAGCGTATTCAAAATAAAAAGACAATTACAAAACAACAAGAAGATTATAATCACATGGTTAGTACAAAAGATCGTGAGATTGACGCATTAAAATTGTTCTCGAAAAATCATAGTGAATATGTAACGGACATGAGATTAATTGGTATTCGTGAAAGATTAGTTAAAGAAAAACGAATTCGACCAGAAGATATGCACATTATGGCAAATATCTTTTTACCAAAGGATGGCTTTAATAATATTGAACGAATTAGTCATTTAGTATTAACAAGAACTGGTCTTTATATTATTGATTCTCAATTGTTAAAAGGTCATGTTTATAATGGTATTAGTGGCGGTCAATTTAAAGATTTACCACCAATGGAACAAGTATTTGATACATTGGATTTAGATAAATCTAGACCGCAAACTATTGTGATGGATCAAAATGATGACAAACGTTCATTATCATTTGTAAATTATTCAGATCAAATTGAGGCGATTAAACAATTGGCTGAAGACTTACAAAAAGAATTAGGTGCCAAATATACACCAACTTCAATTTTATACTTTAATCTTAAAAATGAAGGCGATGTAACGATTTCAAATTATAATCAAAATAGTGCTGTCAAAGTGCTTGTCGGTGCTGAACAATTAGACGAGTTCTTTAACAAATTTGTATTCCATGGTCGTATTCAATACAACGTGGAAGACTTACAACAAATGATGGATAAAATTGAATCATTCAATTAAATGTTAGGCTGAAGTGATGACTATATGTTGTTACTTCGGCTTTTTTAGTTTGTCATAAATTAAACAGAATTACTTTTACAATTTGATTAATATTTGAGAGATATTACTAGAATTTTAGTGGTTGATTGCTCTAAGTGTTTTTTCTCATGTATTCAACTCAGATTTGTTATGATAACAGGGTATAATACATCAAAAAGGTGAGGCGATATTTATGGAGGTTAAAACATTTTATAATGGAAACACGATGCCACAAATTGGTTTAGGGACATTTCGTGTGGAAAATGATGAAAATTGCATGGAAAGTGTTAAGTATGCCATTGAACAAGGATATCGTAGTATTGATACCGCAAAAGTTTATGGGAATGAAGAACAAGTAGGTGCTGGCATTCGTGCCGGATTGGAGTCAACTGGTATTGCTAGAGAAGACTTATTTATTACTTCAAAATTATATTTTGAGGATTTCGGTCGTGAAAATGTAGCAGCTGCTTACGAAGCTAGTTTATCTAGATTAGGTTTAAAATACTTAGATTTGTATCTAGTACATTGGCCAGGTACGAACGAAGCCGTAATGGTTGATACATGGAAAGGTATGGAAGATTTATATAAAAATAATAATGTTAAAAATATAGGTGTCAGCAATTTTGAACCTGAACATTTGGAAGCTTTGTTGGCACAAGTGTCAATTAAACCTGTAATTAATCAAGTTGAATATCATCCATATTTAACCCAACATAAATTGAAATTATATTTGGCAGCACAACGTATCGTGATGGAATCTTGGTCACCATTGATGAATGCACAAATTTTAAATGATGAGACAATTAAAGACATTGCTCAAGAATTAGGAAAGTCACCTGCCCAAGTTGTTTTAAGATGGAATGTGCAGCATGCTGTGGTTACAATCCCTAAATCGGTGACACCAAACAGAATCTCTGAAAATTTCCAAATATTTGATTTCGAATTATCAGATGAACAAATGACGCGAATTGATGGTTTAAATCAAGATAAGAGAATTGGACCTGATCCAAAAAAATTTGAAGGCTAGATTAAAATCGCTCAACTGATGAAAAGGTTAGATGAATTGTCAGGGCTTGGGACATTAAGTTCTTAGGCAATGTAAAAAAGCTGATTTCTATTAATTATTTGATAGAAATCAGCTTTTTTGATATGTATTTTATAATGTACAGCTCGTTGAGCTGCTATTTTCCTTATATTAAGTGCCATTAATACAAAACCTAGCTCTCGTTTAACTTTATTTATTCCTCGAACTGACGTTCGAGTTAAACCCAAAATAGCCTTCATAAATCCAAAAACAGGCTCTACATCAATTTTTCTTTGACTATAGATTTTTTTCGTTTCTGGTTCAGAAAGCTTTTGATTAATTTGGACTTTAAAGTATTCCCAATTATAATTCTTCATGATTTTCTTATTGGATTTTGAATTTGGTTTCATGCATTGTTGCCTCAAAGAACATGCTGAACAGTCATCGCATTCATATAGTTTGAAGTCTCGTTTAAAACCATATCTATCATTACGGTATGCATATCTTTTAAAACCTATTCTTTTGTTATTAGGACATATAAATTCATCATTAAGTTCGTCATATTTCCAATTTTGAGTGTTGAAAATGTCACTTTTAAACTTTCTAGTTTTATCTTTAATAAACATGCCATACGTAATAAGTGGCGTTTTATTAAAATCATCTATAATGGCCATATAGTTTTGCTCACTACCATAACCTGCATCAGCTACAAATAACCGAAGGTATTTTGAATCATTGTTAAAAATGGAATTAAAGTTCTAGTATCTGTCGGGTTTTGAAATAGGTCATAGGATAAAACAAATTGAGAATTTGTCGCTATTTGTAAATTGTATCCTGGCTTAAGTTGGCCATTTTTCATATGGTCTTCCTTCATTCTCATAAAAGTTGCATCATGATCAGTTTTAGAAAAACTATTTCTATCTTTAAGAATCGATTTTTGTTCTTCATATTTATTTTTTCTTTCGGAATAATCATCAAATTTCTTTTTGAACTTCTTAATCTCAGTTCTTTTTTTACGGGTCTGTTTTCTAATTTGAGCACAATCTTCGTTCTCAATAGAATGATTTAAATCTTCGATTTCTTTATCTAAATGACTACCAATTAAATCTATTTCTTCTATTGTTAAATCGCTATCTCCATCTTCTTTTATCTCTGGTATTATTTTTTCTTCAACTAAGTCACGATATAATGCTTTTGAATTTTCGTTCAATTTCGATTCGTGATTTTGAATACTTTTCTTCCACACAAATGTATATCTATTGGCATTAGCTTCTACTTTTGTACCATCAATAAAAATTGAATTATTATCAATAAGATTTTGCTTTAAACATTGACTATGGAACTGAATAAATAAAGATTCAATTAACGCATCAGTATTAGGATTCACTCTAAAACGATTAATAGTTTTATAAGAAGGTGTTTGATTTTGAGCTAACCACATCATTCGAATACTGTCATGAAGTAATTTCTCTATTCTTCGACCAGAAAATACAGATTGAGTATATGCATATAAGATGATTTTTAACATCATTTTTGGATGATAGGATGTTGCGCCACGATGATGTCTGAATTCATCGAATTCGCTATCAGGTATCGTTTCAACAATTTCATTAACATATCGCGAAATATCATTTTGAGGAATTCTAACAGAGGTTTCTATTGGTAGTGTAAGTTGGGCAAAGTGTCTTATTTTTTAAAGTATGTAAAAGTAAAATTACATGTTAATACGTAGTATTAATGGCGAGACTCCTGAGGGAGCAGTGCCAGTCGAAGACCGAGGCTGAGACGGCACCCTAGGAAAGCGAAGCCATTCAATACGAAGTATTGTATAAATAGAGAACAGCAGTAAGATATTTTCTAATTGAAAATTATCTTACTGCTTTTTTTTAGGGATTTATGTCCCACTCCCTTTATTTTCGACTAGTTTGGAGAATTTATTGACATTCACATTATTTAAACGGCAACAAAGATTATTGAAATTTGGTAGGCATTATATGGTGCTTAAAAATTTGCATGAAAATTAAAAAATGCTTCGTTCAGGAAGGTGTCGTAATTTACCTATTTGCTGAATGAAGCATTTTATTTTTAAATATGATAGCCAATATAACAAGCTATAAATCCAATGATGAATTGTAAAAGTGAATAATTGAGAAAAAGGTTAATATTAAATTTTGGCGTCATCATTAGTGTAAGTTCTTTGGCTAACGTTGAGAAAGTTGTTAAGCCACCTAAAAAACCGGTAACAAAGAACGCAGGGAACCATGAGATTGAAATTGATAAGCCTATAGTTAATCCAATTAAAAAACTACCAACTAGATTTACTATCAATGTTGCGATAGGTAACTTTGAAGTAAATTTATGATTAAAATAATCAGTAATGGCACTTCTAGCAATTGCGCCAAAACCGCCGCCAATCATGACTAAAATGATTGATATCATGATAAATCACCACCTAGTTTTATACCGACGTAACATAACAAAATACCAAAGACATAACTTGTTACAGCATATAGTAGTAAAGTTATAAATTGTTGATGATCAAACATATGTATTAATTCTAATTGAAATGTTGAAAAAGTCGTTAAAGCACCAAGAAAACCAGTCGTAATAGCTTTTTTTAGGGTCGGATGGTTTGAAAAAAATGCAATTGTTAAGGCTGTTAGCAATCCCATTACAAAGGCACCAGTCAAATTGGCTATCAGTGTTCCGATTGGAAAACCTCCGTCAGTATTCAGAAAAGAAATGAGGTAACGTAATAAAGCGCCTAAAGCACCACCGATAAAAATATATACATATTGCATTTGGTTCACCTCGAAAAGAAGTAGTTTGAATTTAAAAAAGAGGTTTTGGCAACGCGACGACAAAAATTGTCGATGCATTATCAAACCTCATTATATGTTATATCTTGTTGTATAACTATAGCGATTAGATGCATAGTTATGATTTCGAAAATCTAATATTTTTTATACGCAACAACGTTATCAAATTGTTTTACTCATTATAGCATGATACATTGTATTGTTTTGTATTAAGGCTACAATGACATATTAACTTTTTTAAATAAAACCGAATGTACGAACAATTGAAAAGATATGTACTAAAATAACAATTAGAATAATCCAAGGCAAACTTTTACTCGCAATTCTAATCCAATCTGCATCAGGCTTTAGTGATTTAATTGAACGATCTGCAAAAATTATAGACAAAATTAGTACAATTGAGTTAATAACACTGCAGAAAAGTATTAATTTAATAAAAGAATTAAAAAGTCCACTTAGGAAAACGTTATTTGTATTAAAGAAAAAGCTTAAAATAATCATTAAGCTAGATAAGTAAAAGTATTTTTTTGAACGAGACATGCTAGACCTCCTGGATGATTATCATTTACATATCGTATCATAAACAATCATAAAACAATAGTTTTATTAACTTGTAGACACAATGTTTGCTAAAGTCATTTTTAAAAAATATAGGCAAAAAATTAGCTATATATTATAAAAGCGTGATATAAATGTTTTATATAACAAAGAAATAAAAATCATTTTTTACAAATGGTTGTAAGAAAAAGACATGCAGATGTTGTTAAAATTTTAATAAGAATCAAGGAGGCTATATTATATGGCTAAACTAAATATAGAAGTATTTGCGGACGGTGCAGATATTGAAGAAATGAAAGCAGCTTATAAAAACAAACAAGTGGATGGTTTTACAACAAATCCTAGTTTAATGGCTAAAGCGGGCGTAACAGATTACAAAGCTTTTGCTGAAGAAGCTGTGAAAGAAATTCCAGATGCTTCAATTTCATTTGAAGTATTTGCAGACGATTTAGAAACTATGGAAAAAGAAGCAGCAATTTTAAAACAATATGGCGAAAATGTATTTGTTAAAATTCCTATTGTAAATACAAAAGGTGAATCAACGATTCCTTTAATTAAAAAACTTTCAGCTGACAATGTGAGATTAAACGTTACGGCTGTTTACACAATTGAACAAGTTAAAGAAATAACTGAAGCAGTAACTGAAGGTGTGCCAACATATGTTTCAGTATTTGCAGGACGTATTGCAGATACAGGCGTAGATCCATTACCATTAATGAAAGAGGCTGTAAAAGTTACGCATAGTAAAGACGGCGTTAAATTATTATGGGCAAGTTGCCGCGAATTATTCAATGTGATTCAAGCTGATGAAATTGGTGCAGATATTATTACATGCCCAGCAGATGTTGTGAAAAAAGTGAATACAAACTTAGGTCGCGATATTAACGAATTATCAGTAGATACAGTTAAAGGCTTTGCGAAAGATATTCAATCTTCAGGTCTTTCTATTCTATAATATATAAATATATTTAAACCCTCATAGGCATTGTGCTTATGGGGGTTTTTCCATCATAGTTATTAATGAAGAAGAAGTCAAAATTCAGCTAAGTAAAAGCTCGAGTTATAAAAAAGTCTAAATTGATTCAACAGGAGTAGAAAAGGAAATTAGTCTTGCATATTTTAGAAAATGAATAAAAACAGTTACTATATGCAACTCAAGAATTAAATATTATTTAAGCCACATACCTATTAGAGTACAAAATATACAAGTTGTACTTATATCTAGGTATGTGACTTTTGATTTTAAGCGTAAAGTAAAAGTTTTTATGTTTGTATTAGTTCTAAATTATTTTGCACTTGATGACACGTATTTTTGAGTTTAAGTGGTGACTCAAGTTCAATAAAATAAATATCAGATAGATAATTTGAAAATAATATGAAAGGTTATCTCAAAATTATCTCCATATTATAAAGAGCAGAGCTAACAAGTTATTTAAGAAGTGCATGAATATTACAACTTCTAATCGTTTTGTTTTTATATAAATTAGGCCAAAAATCAAACCAGAATATAAGTAAGGTAAATAACCAATCCAAGTGTCAGATTCGTGTAATGATGCAAAAACTAAACTAGACACAATTAACCCTAAAAACAAGTGTTTTCTGAAGATAACCCTTATTATCATACCGCGAAAAACAATTTCTTCCACAATAGCGGGGATGATGGTAACAGTGAAAATAGAAATATAGAATGGTGTATTTCGTATTGCTTGCTCTAATTGTTGTTCATTTGCCGGTACGTCATGAAAATATAAATAAAGATTATCTAACCCATAAATTAATAGTGCACCGCCTATAATATAAATAACTTGAGACAATGTTAATTTTTTAAAAGAGAATAAATTGATTTTGAATAGCCTCAATAGAATTAAACCTACTAATACAATTAGCATGCTATAAAGTAAATGTACTTCACTGACAACTATGCCGATAAATAAAATGATAGTAATAAAAAATGCTGCCATTAAAGTTAAAAAATAATTTCCTCGTGTAACCGATAAATCATCGTAAAAAAAGTCTTTGAATTTTTGCATGCTAAATCCTTTCTTTTCATTTTTTAAAATTATTTTGAATGCAATATGATTAAGGCTAGATTCATAATATATGAAACATATTTACGATTAAAATTTATCATTGTACCTACCTAAAAAGCATTAGTTTGAAAAATTAGCAGACTGTATTTTAGCGTCAAATCACCATAAATGAAATTGTAATATGGATTTTTGTAGATTTGATACATATATTTCTGTAAAATATATAAAATACACTTTCAATTGACGCTAATGTTTAAAATTACGTCAATATTATAAAGGAGAGAAATCCTTAATTATGAATAAAGCATCATTTGATAAAAAAGTTAAAAAGCAATTATGGTTTTTGAACAAGAAGGAGAAACAAGCATTAGATCAACGATTGTCTTCTATATCTGATGATGACAGCGTTAACTTAAATAAGCCTGTTACCTTTGCTAATGCTTACTTAAGACAAAATGTATTTCGAAATAAAGAAACAAAAAGTTATAGTATGTTTGTTACATTAGTAGTGATGATGTTTGCTTATGTTGCTTTATTAGGTTTGTTTTTATTTGGGCTAATTACAAGTCTATCTGGCGTACAATTTTTCGTTAGTCCTAAGGTAGATTTATCTACAACTGTTGTTATTTTAACAATTATTGGAGCGATTTTATTAATGTTTGCTAGCATATATTTTATAAAAATTGTGACATCATACTTTACTAAGAAACTTTTAGAAATTAAATTTAATTCGAAATAGTATTTTCAATGAAGTGCTTCAAAGCTAAACTTTCATGACATTTTTTTGAAACTAGAGAAAATGGCTCATCAACTTCTAGCTGAATGCCTTCTTGAAAATGTATTAATGTTGAATTCTCTATGGCAGTCATACCAACAATATAATGTGCATTGATATAAATTTGTATCGGTGCACGTTTATGTTTTAACGGAAAAAGTATAGTTTTTGGGTTGATGTAAATAGGAACCAGTTTATTAATATTTAGTATGTTTTTTGCAGTCTCAATTAGCACACTTTGTGATGATAAATGCAATTTCGCATAATATGAAACGAGTTTGTTAATTGGAACTTTAAGAATGTAATCGCAATGTAAAAAGACACAATTTGTTTCGAGATGGTTTGAAGTAGCAGTTTGGATATAAAGTAGATATTTAGTAGAATTGTCTTGCAAATATAGTACTCCTCGTTTAATAAGTTGTTAATTTAATGGTTAAAATAAATTTATATGAAGATGTTAGGGTGTTTCAACATCATTAACACATCGACCGAAATTTCACAATAAACTAATTAAAATTATGTTGGCATTTACGCTTAACGGACATCTTAATTAATTTAATCGTTGAAAGCGATAATGACATGATTTCAGCAATTTCAAATTGCTTGTATCCTTCAAGGTATAGTTTGAGCCATAGTCTTTCTCTTTGATTTAAAAGCTTGAAGATATCTTGTAAACGAAGGTCATGTTCATTAAAGTATGTTGGTTGTTCAGTTAATGTTGGTGAATTATTCTCACATAAAATGACATCTTTTAATTGATTTTGTTGTCTGAATAAATCGATAAGGTAAAAATTTAATCGAGTGAATAAAAAAGAGGATAAAGATTGCTTGCTTGAGGGTTTATATATCTGACTCAATTGCCACATTTTTATCAAGAGTAGTTGATAATACTCATCATAATTATAGCTAATATTATATTTTTTTAAAAGATGGTGTATGATTTTGTGGTGTTTGTTGTATACGTCATTAAATTTCAAGTAGTCATTCTCCAAGTTATACGTATAACAAATATTTCCGGATAAAGTTAGAATAAAATATTTAGAAAAATCATTCATTTGCGTAATCGCTAAATTAAGTGTTAAATATAAGACATAAGTAATTAATTTAATGTGATATGATGTATTATTACTTTGCTAAATAGTAGATAGAACAAAATTTGTAATCGGGAGGTAACAATGGATTACGCACATTTAAATTTAGAACATTTTTTTGCACGAAACGACGATTTAGATGTTATAAGAGATCGCGCTGATTTCGTGATGATAAATAACTTCACTAATGAAATGATGTATCGTGATGGTCAAATTGAAGGCACGATTGATTTAAATCAGTACTATTATAAAAATAGATCAAATGCAGCAAGTTTTATTATGATGGATTATAAAAAAGAAACTAAGTAAACGAACAAAAGAATTTTTTGTTTTTTAATACGTGAATAATAAGATTATTGATATAAAGGTTTTCAAAGGTTATACAAAAAGATAAAACATTTATGATTCGTAGATCAACGTAAAGTAATGTTGATAAATGGTTTAAAACGTTTCATTTACATTACTGTTTATTTATGAATATGTAACAATGCATAGATAAAATTGTTAAACGGTTTTAATAATGTTAAACTTTATTATCGTAGTCAAACTGAATGTATAACAACAATGACCTAAGAGGTGTGGATATGAATAAACACAAGAAAGGTTCTATTTTTGGAATAATAGGACTTGTTGTCATATTTGCTGTTGTCTCATTTTTATTTTTCTCAATGATATCCGATCAGATATTTTTCAAACATGTTAAATCCGACATTAAGATTGAAAAGTTAAATGTTACATTAAACGATGCAGCAAAGAAACAAATAAATAATTATACGAGTCAACAGGTATCAAATAAAAAGAATGATGCATGGAGAGATGCATCTGCAACTGAAATTAAAAGTGCAATGGATAGCGGTACTTTTATCGATAATGAAAAGCAAAAATATCAATTTTTAGATTTATCAAAGTATCAAGGGATTGATAAAAATAGAATTAAACGTATGTTAGTAGATAGACCAACGTTATTGAAACATACGGATGATTTCTTAAAAGCTGCTAAAGATAAGCACGTTAACGAAGTTTATTTAATTTCACATGCATTATTAGAAACTGGCGCAGTTAAAAGTGAATTAGCTAATGGAGTCGAAATTGATGGCAAAAAGTACTACAATTTCTATGGAGTAGGAGCCCTTGATAAAGACCCAATTAAAACAGGTGCAGAATATGCTAAAAAGCATGGTTGGGATACACCTGAAAAAGCTATTTCAGGCGGTGCTGATTTCATTCATAAGCACTTCTTATCAAGCACAGATCAAAATACATTGTATAGTATGAGATGGAATCCAAAAAATCCAGGAGAACATCAATATGCTACAGATATTAAGTGGGCAGAAAGTAATGCAACAATTATCGCTGACTTTTATAAGAACATGAAGACTGAAGGAAAATACTTCAAATACTTTGTGTATAAAGATGACAGTAAACATTTGAATAAGTAATTTGATAAGCTACGAGTTGTTTTTATGACTCGGACATACTAAAAAGACGCTTTCTATCTTGTTTTGATAGAAAGCGTCTTTTTGCATTAGAGAAAACACATTGATTGATAATCCCACCAATGCAAGTGGGGCAGGACATCGATAAAGAATTACTTTTTCTTTAGAAATTAGTATTTCTTATGCATGAGTTTTACTCATGTATTCCTATTTTTAAGTACACATTAGTTATAGCTAATGATAAAGAACCACTACATAATAAATCATTAGTGTTTTTTTATCATTTCTGTCCCACTCTCATCGTGATTTGAAATTTTCAATTGCGATTTTAATTTCATCTCTTACACGTTGGAACTCTGACCAAGGCTTGCCTGCAGGATCATCAAATCCCCAATGTTCTTTCTTAACATTTGTTGGTAAAGAAGGGCAATTTACGTCTGCATCACTACATAATGTAACAACTAAATTTGAATTTTTAATAATATTATTATCGATTAAATCTGATGTATGATTTGATATATCAATGCCTACTTCTTTCATAGCTTCTATCGCTTTGGGATTAACACCGTGTGTTTCGATACCAGCAGAATATACATTCCAATCATCCGCTAAGATTTGTTTAGCCCAACCTTCAGCCATTTGACTTCGACATGAGTTGCCTGTACATATAAAATAAATTGTTTTTTTAGTCATAACAATCTCCTAATTAATTAAAATATGATAAGTGTTAGATACAACCCTATGAGGGTTATAAATAGTACTGGAATTGTAATGATGATACCAGTTTTAAAGTATGTGCCCCAAGAAATCTTAACATCTTTTTGTGTTAAGACGTGTAACCACAGTAATGTAGCTAAAGAGCCTATCGGTGTAATTTTTGGACCTAAATCAGAACCGATAACATTCGCATAAATTAGGCCTTCTTTTAACATGCCATGGACATTTGATTGACCAATAGCAATCGCATCTATTAAAACTGTAGGCATATTATTCATTATTGATGATAAAAACGCTGAAATGAAGCCCATTCCCAAAATAGTGCTAAATAGACCGTAATTGGAAATATATTCTAATATTTTAGCCAATATTAAAGTAATGCCAGCATTTCTTAAGCCGAATACGACGATATACATACCAATTGAAAATAATACTATATTCCAAGGTGCGCCCTTAATGACTTGCTTAATATTTACAGCATTTGATTTACGAGCCAACATTAGAAAAATAAAAGCAATGATTCCAGTGAAAATTGATACCGGAATTTTAGTAAATTCACTGATTAGATAGCCGAAAAGTAATATAACTAGAACAATCCATGAAATTTTAAATAGCTTTAAATCATTAATGGCATCTTTAGGATGCTTTATATTATTATCATCAAACGTTTTAGGTATCGCTTTTCTAAAATATAACCACAATACTATAATACTTGCTAAAAGCGAGAATAAATTAGGTATAATCATTCTACTAAAATATCGAACGAATCCTACATGAAAATAATCAGCAGATATAATATTCACTAGATTGCTCACGATTAAAGGTAAAGAAGTTGTGTCAGCTATAAAACCACTCGCAATAATAAAAGGGAATATGGCCCGCTTACTAAAACCTATATTTTTAACCATCGCTAATACAATAGGCGTTAAGATTAACGCTGCGCCATCATTTGCGAAAAATGCAGCAACAATGGCACCCAATAATATGATATAAACGAACATTTTTAAACCATTGCCTTTTGAAGCATGAAGCATGTGAATAGCTGACCATTCGAATAATCCAACTTTATCTAATATTAATGAAATAAGAATGACTGAGACAAAAGTCAAAGTAGCATTCCAAACAATACCTGTTACTTCGAAAACATCGGAAAAACTTACAACACCAGTAATAACAGCAATAAAGGCACCAGTTAGTGCGGTAATGCCAATATCTAGGCCTTTAGGTTGCCATAATACAAATAATAAAGTTACTAGAAAAATGAGTGTCGCTAAAGTTGTCATCATTAGCATTCACCAGTCTTAAGGTTATGACAAATACATCGTTGGTTAGAGGTATGAACCTTAGACAAGTTATTAATTACGGACTCAAAAATATTATGATTGAGCTGGTATAAATGTTTATTTCCGATTTTTCGTGTCGTAACTAAGTTGGTTTTTACTAATGCTTTCATATGATAGCTAAGTGTAGGTTGAGAGAATTGAAAATGTGCTAACAAATCACAAGCGCATAACTCTCCACAAGAAAGTAAATCTAGTATTTCTAATCTGCTTGAATCTGATAAAACTTTTAAAAATGTTGCTAGTTCTTTATACGTCATAACATACCTCCTAGACGTTAAATAGATTATCATCTATATAGATGAATGTCTATGTTCCTTTGGTATATTACACGATATGACTATGTAATTTAAATTTGGTTTTAGTATTAAAAGGGTATTAAAGATAAATTATAGATATTGATTTTGCAAAATATACTCTTTGTTCTGCATTGAAAAAGGTGATTAGCCATATCTTGAGTGTATGGCCAATCACCTTAGTTGAATTTATTTTGTAATCAAGGGTATTGATTAAGAAGCTTTGTTTTTACGACTAAAAATCATAAATAGAATTACTAATGAGATTAATATCTTTGCTATAAATTTCAATTTAATTCACCTCGTTAAAAATATTTTAACACAAACACTAAGGTTGATATTAAATGAAAAGTTTTAAATGGTTTAATGGTTGTGAAAGTGAAATAATAGCTTACCTTAATAAATTTTATTGGAAATACCAAATTGCTATAATTATAGGTAATAGTTTAAATATAATATTTTGAATTACAAAAGGATGGATGATATATGCGTGTAGCAATAATAGGCATGGGAACTGCTGGTGTAAGTGTATTGAGAGAGTTAGTTAAGCACCCGAAGTTTAATCAATTAGATATAGATTTATACGATGATAAAGTAAATATGGGACAGGGCGTACCATTTCAAAATGATAGTTCTGAGCTGCTAATTAATATGCCTTCGAAAAAGATGAGTTTAAATTTAGATGATGAGACTGAATTTTGGAAGTGGTATAAACAACAAACTGATTTTAATTTTGATGAACCTGCATATTTACCGAGATTTGTATTCGGACATTATATGAAATCTTATTTATCTATGTTCACGAAAAAATATCCAAATATATCAACTAATTATAATAAAGTTCAAGAGATTTATACAAATTCTAATATCGATGAAACGAATTTAACTTATTACATATGTACTACAAATTCAGGACAATCATGGCAAGCGTACGATTATGTATTTTTAACATGTGGTACATTTGCCTACCATGATCCATATAACTTAAAGGGTAAAAAAGGATATATCGCTACGCCTTATCCAACATATAATACGTTAGACGAAGTAAATGAACTGGACGATATTGCGATTATTGGTACAGGCCTTGCCAGTTTAGATGTTGTCCGTTATGTTGCTGCTCATCATCCAAAATTACCAATTACTATGACGAGTCGTTCTGCTCATTTACCAAGTGTAAGAGGTACAATGATAGACGTGACATTCAAGTACTTAACTAAAGACAAATTAAATGACATTAAAAAACATCATTTCGGCAATGCACCGCTTGATACTTTAGTTTCTTTATTTTTAAAAGAATGTGCTGATTATGACATTGATTTTAAAAAATTAGTACATAGACGTACAGGAAATCATATTGCAGATTTGAAGTATGATTTAGCGCGTCCAACAGAAATGGGCATTTTCCAAAGTATGATTGAACATTTGAAAGAGAATTTAAATTGGATATGGAATAGCTTAAGTATTGAAGACCAACATCAATTTAATCAAAAATACTCAAAGATGATTCAATTAAATTCAAATCCAATGCCTCCAAGAACTGCTGAACTAATTATTGAATTAATAGAAAATAAGTCTTTAATTTTGAAAAAAGATTTAGAAGATGTGAAACATGATGGCAAGTTGTATTATTTTTCATACAAAAACCAAGAATCAGTAGACATATATAATGTTGTCATTAACGCGACAGGTGCAAAAAGTCATTTAAATGAATTGGATCAAGATGATCAATTAATTAGAAATCTTGAAAATAGACAAATTGTACAAGCACACCCAATGGGAGGCATACAAATCATTCCGGAAACCAATCAAGTTATTAGTCCAAGGTTTGGAACATTAACAAATATGATTGCGATAGGTCAAATGACAAACGGTGTTAATAAACTACGAAACGGTGTGAAAATGATTGTAGAACAAGTTGCGCATACAGTATCTCAATTATATGATGCTTTAGAATCGAATGAGCAACAACAGCGCAGTGACAATCAATAATTTGTAACTAGAAGATAATAAAGAGAACGCTCTATAGAGACGAATTGAAGGTTTGATTTTAATGTCTGTTAGTAAGAATCATATCAATGAGATGCCTATAGTACTCAGATTATATTAAATTAAAACCGTCATTAATTGTTTTTTCAGAAAACATATAGTATCATTTTAAATGTAGTTGACATACTACGTACTCAAATAATCTATAACAATTTCATATATAATTCTTTCGGGGCAGGGTGAAATTCCCAACCGGCAGTAAATAAAGCCTGCGACCTGCTAATATGTTTCATATTAGTGGCTGATCTAGTGAGATTCTAGAGCCGACAGTTAAAGTCTGGATGGGAGAAAGAATGTTAATTATCGACAAAGATAATGTAGCGTATTTGTAAAAATGTGTACAAATAGGCTTATTTAACGATAAATTTTTCTCCTTGCATCTTAATTCATGATGTGAGGATTTTTGTTTATAGAGGTGATCATTTGAGTCAATTTATGGATTATGCGATTCAACTTGCAAATATGGTACAAGGTCAAACAGGTGTTAATCCACCCGTTGGCGCTGTTGTAGTTAAAGAAGGTAGGATTGTTGGTATTGGTGCACACTTGAGAAAAGGTGACAAGCATGCGGAGGTTCAAGCACTTGATATGGCACAACAAAATGCTGAAGGTGCGACGATTTATATTACGTTAGAGCCATGTAGTCATTTTGGTTCAACACCACCCTGTGTTAACAAAATAATTGATTGTAAGATAGCAAAAGTAGTATACGCAACAAAAGACAATTCGTTAGACACACATGGTGATGAGACGTTACGGGCTCACGGTATTGAGGTTGAATGCGTTGATGATGAACGGGCATCACAATTATACCAAGACTTTTTTAAAGCAAAAGCAAAGCAACTGCCACAAATTACAGTGAAAGTATCTGCAAGTTTAGATGGTAAACAAGCGAATGATAATGGACAAAGTCAATGGATTACTAACAAAGAGGTTAAACAAGATGTCTATAAGTTAAGACATCGACACGACGCAGTGTTAACTGGAAGACGTACAGTTGAATTAGATGATCCACAATATACTACACGTATTCAAGATGGAAAAAACCCTATAAAAGTAATATTGTCTAAGTCTGGGAATATTCATTTTAATCAGCAAATTTATCAAGATGAATCAACACCAATTTGGATATATACTGAAAATCCAAATTTAACAACCAATCAAACACATATTGAAATTATTTACTTGAAGTCTTGCGATTTAACAACAATTCTTCACAATTTATATAAAAGAGGAGTTGGAACTTTGCTAGTTGAGGCAGGTCCAACCACTACTTCAGAATTTCTCCAATCTAATTATATAGATGAATTTATTCTCTATTATGCCCCGAAATTAATTGGCGGATCTGGAAATTATCAATTTTATCAAACAAATGATGTGATTGAGATACCAGATGCGAACCAATTTGAAATTGTTCATTCCGAGTTATTAAATCAAAATGTTAAATTAACTTTACGAAAGAAGTGATGATGCATGTTTACTGGCATCGTTGAAGAAATAGGTGTCGTTAAAAGTGTTCAAATTCGTCAATCAGTCAGGACGATTGAAATTGAAGCACATAAGATTACGGCAGATATGCATATTGGTGATTCCATCAGTGTTAATGGTGCATGTTTAACAGTGATTGATTTTAATCAGACATCTTTTACTGTTCAAGTAATTAAAGGCACTGAAAATAAAACCTATTTAGCAGATGTTAAGCGACAATCAGAAGTAAATTTAGAGCGTGCCATGAGTGGTAACGGTAGGTTTGGTGGACATTTTGTCCTCGGTCATGTAGATGAACTAGGAACAGTTTCAAAAATAAATGAAACAGCCAATGCAAAAATTATTACGATTCAATGTAGCCAACATATTAATAATCAGTTAGTTAAGCAAGGGTCTATTACTGTGGATGGTGTTAGTCTAACGGTATTTGATAAGCATGATAACAGTTTTGACATTCATCTTATTCCAGAAACGAGGCGTTCAACGATTTTATCATCCAAAAAATTAGGAGATAAAGTACATTTAGAAACAGACGTTTTGTTTAAATATGTTGAAAATATTTTAAATAAAGATAAAGACCAATTATCTGTAGATAAATTAAGAGCATTTGGTTTTTAGGAGGGGTAGCATGCAATTCGATAATATTGACAGTGCTTTAATGGCTTTAAAAAATGGAGAACCAATTATTGTAGTAGATGATGAGAATCGTGAAAATGAAGGTGATTTAGTAGCGGTTACTGAATGGATGAACGATAATACCATTAATTTTATGGCGAAAGAAGCAAGGGGATTAATATGCGCACCAGTGTCTAAAGATATTGCACAACGTTTGGATTTGGTACAAATGGTTGATGATAACTCCGACATCTTTGGTACGCAATTTACAGTGAGTATTGATCATGTAGATACAACAACAGGAATTAGTGCTTATGAACGTACATTGACTGCCAAAAAGCTCATTGATCCTAGTAGTGAAGCTAAAGATTTTAATCGTCCTGGTCATTTATTTCCATTAGTAGCACAAGATAAAGGCGTATTAGCTAGAAATGGACACACAGAAGCGGCTGTTGATTTAGCTAAACTTACTGGTGCCAAGCCCGCTGGTGTCATTTGTGAGATTATGAATGATGACGGCACGATGGCGAAAGGACAAGATTTACAAAAGTTTAAAGAAAAACATCAATTAAAGATGATTACGATTGATGATTTAATTGAATATCGTAAAAAATTAGAACCAGAAATTGAATTTAAGGCAAAAGTGAAAATGCCTACAGATTTCGGAACATTTGATATGTATGGTTTTAAAGCGACATACACAGATGAAGAGATAGTTGTACTGACAAAAGGTGCAATTCGACAACATGAAAATGTACGCTTACATTCTGCGTGCCTTACAGGCGATATTTTCCATAGTCAACGTTGTGATTGTGGTGCTCAACTTGAATCGTCTATGAAGTATATCAATGAACATGGTGGCATGATTATTTATCTACCTCAAGAAGGTCGTGGCATAGGATTGTTAAACAAATTACGCGCATATGAATTAATTGAGCAAGGATATGATACAGTAACTGCAAATTTAGCATTAGGTTTTGATGAAGATTTGCGAGATTATCATATTGCTGCACAGATTTTAAAATATTTTAACATCGAACATATCAATTTATTAAGTAATAATCCAAGTAAATTTGAGGGATTAAAACAATATGGCATTGATATTGCAGAAAGAATTGAAGTTATCGTACCAGAAACGGTACATAATCATGATTATATGGAAACGAAAAAAATAAAAATGGGTCATTTAATATAGGAGGATTTTAACATGAATTTTGAAGGTAAATTAATTGGAAAAGATTTGAAAGTTGCAATCGTAGTTAGTCGATTTAATGATTTTATCACTGGAAGATTACTTGAAGGTGCAAAAGATACTTTGATTCGACATGATGTTAATGAAGACAATATTGATGTAGCATTTGTGCCAGGTGCGTTTGAAATTCCTTTAGTAGCTAAAAAATTAGCCTCATCAGGAAATTATGATGCAGTAATTACATTAGGATGCGTAATTCGCGGTGCTACGTCTCATTATGATTATGTTTGTAATGAAGTCGCGAAAGGTGTTTCTAAAGTGAATGATCAAACTAATGTACCAGTCATATTTGGTATTTTAACGACTGAAAGTATTGAACAAGCTGTGGAAAGAGCAGGTACGAAAGCTGGCAATAAAGGTGCTGAAGCAGCAGTAAGTGCAATTGAAATGGCTAATTTATTAAAATCTATAAAAGCATAGAGCACTGTTGTGAGTTCATAATCAAAGATTTATAAATGTTTCAGAACTGCCAATATAACATTTAGGAGCCTAGAACATTGATTATTGTTCCAGACTCCTAAATTATTGTTTATGTCTTGCTCTATTTACGGCATAATTTTTTAATTGTACTTAAACCTAACATAACTGTAGCTCCTAAAGCTGCAATTATGCCAACACGTTTTAAGCCAGCAGGTTTCACAAATTCTTTTACAGCAAGAGATAGGTTTTGTGGGCGTTCTGCTAATCTTCTCATAAAATACGCAAACCAATCATCGCCATAAGGTACATAAATAGTGAAATTATAGCCTTCATTTGCGATTTCTTCTGCTAACTCTGATCTAAAACCATAGAGCATTTGGAATTCCATACGATCTTTTTCAATGTGATTTTCTTTCATAAATTGTTTTACATGATTAATGATGCGATGGTCATGTGTTGCAATTGAAGTGAAATTGCGTGCGTTTAACAAACGTTGTTCAATTATTTTGATGTAATTTGCATCTACGTCTTCCTTAGATTGAAATGCAATTGATTCGTTTTCTTTATATGCACCTTTAACCAAACGTAATCGTAAATCTTGGTACTTATCAACTAATTCGTGGCTATCGTATAAATATGCTTGAATTACAGTACCAACATTTCTAAATTCGCCTTTTAAGCGATCTAAAACTTGAACAATTTGTTGCAGGCTAGCATATTTTTCAGTATCAATATTTATATGCATATTGTTGTAAGTATTTGCTTTAAGTAAAATCTCTCTTAAATTTTGGTAAGCTAATTCTAAGTCGAATTCTGCACCTAACTGACTCAATTTAACAGACATATGTGCCTTTACGCCATGTTGATGAAGCGCGTCCATAATTGTTAAAATTTGTTCTTTAGCATGATTACTTTCTTCAACTGTACCGACAAATTCCCCTAAATTGTCTACCGTAACAGCGATATTCTTGTCATTTAAGTATTCGATTGTATTAATTAACTCTGGAATTGTATTTCCGGCAACGACTTTATTGGCGCCCAAACGTGGGCCCACTTTTTTTGCTGCGTTGTTTAAAAAACTATTATTAGATAATCCGATAAAAAAATTCTTTAATAGTGCCATTGCTACTCCTCCAAACCCTTGTGTTTACAATAAGTTTAGCATGAAAAAAATATTCGAGAAAGCGTTTTCATCAAAAACAATCAAAAATAATTATGTATAATTACACTATTATTGATGTTGATTTCATTTATATATAATAATATGGACAACAATAATACTATAAATAGAAATCTACATAGTGAATTTGCTATAATTATGTTATTGAAGATTAATGAAAAAGGGGCAGTATAATAATGTGGAAGTGGGAAGCTGAAAATGATGCGAAAGGCGTCGTTGTTATTGCTCATAATATATTAGAACATACGGGAAGATATGCATATGTTATTACGATGTTAAGAAGAAATGGCTATCATGTGATTATGGGAGATTTGCCTGGTCAAGGTCAAACTTCAAGAGCTAATAAAGGACAAATTGAAAACTTTCAAACGTATCACGAAAGTTTGCTAGACTGGTTAAAGATAGCTAATGAATATAAAATTCCTACTTATGTATTAGGGGTAGGACTTGGCGGTTTGATTTTATTAAATTTACTTGAAAAAGTAGAATTGCCAATCGAGGGGATGATGTTAATTTCTCCTATGCTAGAACTTCAAAAGAATGGAAAAAATCGTAAAGATAAACTTGTTTCAAATATAGGTAAAATTTCAAAAGACACACGTTTTAATGTTGGTGTAGAACCAAAAGATTTAACACGTAATTTAGAAATTGTTGAAGAAACAGTTAACGATGGTTTAATGTTAAAAAAAGCAACGTATCATTGGTATAATACAATTAATGAGACGATGAAAGATACGATGGCTCATATTCATGACATTCAACCAATGCCAACGCTATTAATGTATGGAACGAAGGATTTAATTGTTGATACTAGGGCAATTGATGAGTTTAAAGAAAAATATCAAACACCTGAATTATATTTTAAAGCTTGGCAAGGTTTTTACCACGAGGTTCACAATGAGCCAGAACGTGATGAAGTAATGCGTTATATTCTGACTTTCTTAAATAACAGCGTCAATACAATGGGCTTTATTGTTGAAGATGACGAAATTGTAGAAATTTAATATTCTAAAAAGGTTGGGACATAAATCCCTAAAAAACAGCAGTAAGATAATTTTCAATTAGAAAATATCTTACTGCTGTTCTCTATTTATACAATACTTCGTATTGAATGGCTTCGCTTTCCTAGGGTGCCGTCTCAGCCTCGGTCTTCGACTGGCACTGCTCCCTCAGGAGTCTCGCCATTAATACTACGTATTAACATGTAATTTTACTTTTAAATACTTTGAAAAAATAAGACATTTTTCCCAACTTGCACATAAATGTAAAATTCAATAAAATGAATTTTCTGTGTTGGGTCCCTTCGTATAATTTAATAAATACTACTAAACTAAATTAAAGAGGTGCCTTATGTATAAAAATTATAACATGACCCCAACTTACACTACCAATAGAAACTTCGTTAGAATTCCTCAAAATGATATTTCGCGATATGTTAATGAAATTGTTGAAACGATACCTGATAGCGAATTCGATGAATTCAGACATCATCGTGGTGCAACATCCTATCATCCAAAAATGATGTTAAAAATCATCTTATATGCATATACTCAATCTGTATTTTCTGGTCGTAGAATAGAGAAATTACTTCATGACAGTATTCGAATGATGTGGTTAGCCCAAGATCAAACACTTTCTTATAAAACTATTAATCGTTTTAGAGTGAATCCTAATACTGATGCGTTAATTGAATCTTTATTTATTCAGTTCTATAGTCAATGTTTAAAGCAAAATCTTATTGATGATAATTCAATTTTTATTGATGGTACAAAAGTAGAAGCTAGTGCCAATAGATATACATTGGTGCGGAAGAAAGTATTCAAAATCACGAATCGAAATTGAACGAGAATTCAAAAACACTATATCGTGACTTAGTTGAAGAAAAAATAATACCAGAGATAAAAGAAGATGGAGATAGCGATTTAACAATAGAAGAAATAGATTTAATTGGTAGTCATTTAGATAAAGAAATCGAAGATTGTGCTCAAATTAGAAAACAGACCCGTAAAAAAGAACTGAAAGATGAGACAGTAGATGCTCATCTTTTTTTAGAACTTTTTTAAGGTTGAAAATGTATATCACATTTTATACACATTTGATTTGTAAGAAATGTTTTGATTTATACAAATCATATCTTGAAAAATAACCAATTTAGCCTCATTCGGTTTGATTTAATTTGTTAAATTTAAGGCTAACTAATTAATTTAGTTTAATCAATTTTCATGAGAGTTATATGTAATAAAAATTCAATGCGTATCTTTTTTGAAGAAATATATGTAGAATTGTTGCAATTTAATGGTAATATTGATATATTTTCTTTGTATATAAATTATAAAATTAATATGTAATAGAGTGATTTGTTTTATGTACTATTATCTTATTTCTAAATATTAACTCTATTGATTATTGGTTTTTATACTTATTTAATTTTATTCAACTTTGACAATTGAATAGAAAGCAAGTTTATTTACACTTGTAGTTTTATGCATAAGTTAGCACATACAAGTTTTGGGATTGTTGGGATGTTTGTTAATACTTGTATAGTAGCTAAATATGTGATTATTAATTGGGAGATGTTTAGCATGAAAAAAGTAAATAACGACACTGTATTTGGAATTTTGCAATTAGAAACACTTTTGGGTGACATTAACTCAATTTTCAGCGAGATTGAAAGCGAATACAAAATGTCTAGAGAAGAAATTTTAATTTTACTAACTTTATGGCAAAAAGGTTCTATGACGCTTAAAGAAATGGACAGATTTGTTGAAGTTAAACCGTATAAGCGTACGAGAACGTATAATAATTTAGTTGAATTAGAATGGATTTACAAAGAGCGTCCTGTTGACGATGAAAGAACAGTTATTATTCATTTCAATGAAAAGTTACAACAAGAGAAAGTAGAGTTGTTGAATTTCATCAGTGATGCGATTGCAAGTAGAGCAACAGCAATGCAAAATAGTTTAAACGCAATTATTGCTGTGTAAGTTTAATAGCATAAAAAGAGGTTTTCATTAAGTTGAAAACCTCTTTTTGTTGTTGGCATTAATTTTTCAAATGTTGACTACTCAATCCTAAATTATAAATAGTATAGCGCAGCAAATGCTTAAGAAATTTTTTCTATGGCACAAATGAATGGAGCATGATTACGTTGGTTTAAAAATTGATATTGCAAAACTTGCGCATGCTTTTGATCCAAAGTACTCAAGTAATCAAGCAATGCATGCTTCTCAATTTGTCCTTCGCTATGACCATGATATATAACAAGTACAATAATACCTTCAATTGACATTAATGATAGCAATGAATTAATAGCTTGGATTGTCGTGTCAGGCTTTGTCACGATAGATTTATCACCTTTAGGCAAATAACCTAGGTTAAAGATGGCTGCATCAATATGACCTTTATGTGCATCATTTATATGATGTTCAATATTTTCATGTCCATCTTTTATTAAAGAAACATGATTGAAATCCTTAACTTTATCACGTGTATTTTCCAAAGCTAAATCTTGAATGTCGAAACCATAAACATGTCCTTCTGGTACTTGTTCGGCTAAAAATAAAGTGTCATTGCCGTTACCGCAAGTTGCGTCTACAACAATACTTTCTGGTGTTATATGTTGTTTAATAAGTGTTTTTGAAAAAGGGAGTATACGTTCTAATTTCATTGCTTCACCTTAGACTTGTAACGCAAGCCTTGATAAGAATTTCTACGTGCTAATTCAGCATCGATGCCATTTAATACTTCCCATTTATTAACACTCCACATTGGACCTACCATGATATCTATTGGACCATCACCGGTAATTCGGTGAACGATCATTTCAGGGGGAATCACTTCTAATTGGTCCACAACTAGGTTTGTGTACTCTTCTTGAGTCATAAAAGTTAATAAACCTTTATCGTATTGTTTTACCATCGGTGTACCTTTTAACAAATGAAGTAAATGAATTTTAATACCTTGTACATCCATTTGTGCAACTTCTTTGGCAGTAGCCATCATCATGTCATAGTCTTCGCCAGGTAAGCCATTAATGATGTGTGTACATACATTGATATTATGCTTACGTAATTTTGCCACACCATCATAATAAGTTTTCATATCATGGGCACGATTGATTAAATCAGATGTTGACTGATGGATTGTTTGTAGTCCTAATTCAACCCATAAGTATGTTCGTTGATTCAAATCTGCTAAATATTCGACAACATCGTCTGGTAGACAGTCAGGACGCGTACCAATAGATAATCCCACAACACCCGGTTCTTTAAGTACAGGTTCGAATTTTTCTTTTAATACTTCAACCGGTGCATGTGTATTTGTAAATGCCTGAAAATAAGCAATATATTTTCCTTCGTGCCATTTCTCATGCATCTTTTCTTTAATTTCTTTAAATTGTACTGCGATTGAATCTGCACGATTACCTGCAAAGTCTCCGCTACCTGCAGCAGAACAAAATGTACATCCACCATGTGCTACAGTGCCATCGCGGTTAGGACAGTCAAACCCGCCATCCAATGCAACTTTAAATATTTTTTGTCCAAATTTATTTTTTAAATGGTAATTCCATGTGTGATAACGTTTGTTTTCAAAAGCGTATTGGAAATGATTGCCCATATGTCATTTTCCTTTCTATAAAAAAAGAGTTCTAAGTACAGATTTTAACATATTTTAATGTTATAGTGTTTATTATAGTTTGACAAAAAAGAGAGAGGAACTATGAAATATGAATATACCTAAATCAGTCTGGTGGCTAGTAATTGGCATGGCGTTAAATATTACTGGTTCCAGTTTTTTGTGGCCTTTAAATACAATTTATATGAAACAAGAACTTGGAAAAAGTTTAACTGTTGCTGGTTTAGTGCTAATGATAAATTCATTTGGCATGGTTATTGGAAACTTATTAGGTGGTTCACTATTTGATAAATTAGGTGGATACAAGACGATTTTAATTGGAACTTTCACTTGTCTTTGTAGTACAACGCTACTTAATTTCTTTCACGGGTGGCCTTGGTATGCTGTATGGCTTGTAATGTTAGGGTTTGGTGGCGGAATGATTATTCCTGCGATATACGCTATGGCTGGAGCAGTGTGGCCAAATGGCGGAAGACAAACGTTTAATGCGATATACTTAGCGCAAAATATTGGTGTGGCTGTCGGTGCTGCAATGGGCGGCTTTGTCGCAGAATTTAGCTTTAACTATATCTTTTTAGCCAATCTTATTATGTATGTTGTGTTTGCGCTTGTCGCGGTAACGCAATTTAATATTGAAATTAATGCGAAAGTTAAATATCCAACTCATTTAGATATTACTGGTAAAAAGAATAAAGCAAGATTTATTTCATTAGTACTAATTTGTGCAATGTTTGCAATTTGTTGGGTTGCATATATTCAATGGGAGTCTACAATCGCTTCATTTACACAATCTATTAATATTTCAATGGCACAATATAGTGTTTTATGGACAATTAACGGAATAATGATTTTAGTAGCACAACCATTAATTAAACCGATTCTCTATCTGTTAAAAGGAAACTTAAAGAAGCAAATGTTTGTCGGCATCATCATTTTTATGTTGTCGTTCTTTGTCACGAGTTTTGCCGAAAACTTTACAATATTTGTTGTCGGTATGATTATTTTAACTTTTGGAGAAATGTTTGTATGGCCAGCAGTTCCAACTATAGCCAATCAGTTAGCGCCAGATGGTAAGCAAGGACAGTACCAAGGTTTTGTGAATTCAGCTGCTACAGTAGGAAAAGCATTTGGTCCATTTCTTGGTGGTGTATTAGTTGATGCGTTTAATATGCGCATGATGTTTATCGGTATGATGCTACTACTTGTATTTGCATTAATATTATTAATGGTTTTCAAGGAGAATAATACGCAACCTAAAAAAATAGATGCATAATGAGTAAATAGAATTAACGTTATAGACTTGAAATAAATGTCGTTATAACATAATATTAATTTGTATAATTTAATTTCGTTTGGAGCTTTTCTACAGAAAGCTAGTGATGCTGAGAGCTAGTGTTAAGGACTAAATGTAAATCGTATTAATTTTAAATTGAATGAATGACATCTCTTACTATTAAAATGAGTGCACAATTTTTGTGAAATAGGGTGGTAACGCGGCAAATGTCGTCCCTATGTAAATAGAATAGTTAGAGGTGTCTTTTTTATTGAATAGGAGGAAATGTGTTGAATTATAACCACAATCAAATTGAAAAGAAATGGCAAGACTATTGGGACGAAAATAAAACATTTAAAACAAATGATAACTTAGGTCAAAAGAAATTTTATGCTTTAGACATGTTTCCATATCCATCAGGTGCTGGTTTACATGTTGGACATCCTGAGGGCTATACAGCAACAGATATCATTTCAAGATATAAAAGAATGCAAGGATATAATGTATTACATCCGATGGGGTGGGATGCATTCGGATTACCAGCAGAGCAATATGCTTTAGACACTGGCAACGACCCACGTGAATTTACAAAGAAAAATATCCAAACTTTTAAACGACAAATTAAAGAATTAGGGTTCAGTTATGATTGGGATCGTGAAGTTAATACAACAGATCCAGAATACTATAAATGGACACAGTGGATTTTCATACAGTTATATAACAAAGGTTTAGCATACGTTGATGAAGTTGCAGTTAACTGGTGTCCAGCATTAGGCACTGTTTTATCTAACGAAGAAGTGATTGATGGTGTCTCTGAACGTGGTGGACATCCAGTTTATCGTAAGCCGATGAAACAATGGGTACTTAAAATCACAGAATATGCAGATCAATTATTAGCAGATTTAGATGATTTAGATTGGCCTGAGTCTTTAAAAGATATGCAGCGCAATTGGATTGGACGTTCTGAAGGGGCCAAAGTTTCATTTGATGTAGATAATACGGAAGGAAAAGTAGAAGTATTTACGACTAGACCAGATACAATCTATGGTGCATCATTCTTAGTCTTAAGTCCTGAACATGCATTAGTTAATTCAATTACAACAGATGAATATAAAGAAAAAGTAAAAGCTTATCAAACAGAAGCTTCTAAAAAGTCAGATTTAGAACGTACAGATTTAGCAAAAGATAAATCAGGTGTATTTACTGGTGCATATGCAACTAATCCTTTATCTGGTGAAAAAGTACAAATTTGGATTGCTGATTATGTATTATCAACATATGGTACTGGAGCAATTATGGCAGTACCAGCGCATGATGACAGAGATTATGAATTTGCTAAAAAGTTTGATTTGCCAATCATTGAAGTCATCGAAGGTGGAAATGTTGAAGAAGCAGCATACACTGGTGAAGGTAAACATATTAATTCTGGTGAACTTGATGGTTTAGAAAATGAAGCGGCAATTACTAAAGCTATTCAATTATTAGAGCAAAAAGGTGCTGGCGAAAAGAAAGTTAATTACAAATTAAGAGATTGGTTATTCAGTCGTCAGCGTTATTGGGGCGAACCAATTCCTGTCATTCATTGGGAAGATGGAACAATGACAACTGTTCCTGAAGAAGAGCTACCATTGTTGTTACCTGAAACAGATGAAATCAAGCCATCAGGGACTGGTGAGTCTCCACTAGCTAATATTGATTCATTTGTAAATGTTGTAGATGAAAAAACAGGTATGAAAGGACGTCGTGAAACAAATACAATGCCACAATGGGCAGGTAGTTGTTGGTATTATTTACGTTACATCGATCCTAAAAATGAAAATATGTTAGCAGATCCTGAAAAATTAAAACATTGGTTACCTGTTGATTTATATATCGGTGGAGTAGAACATGCGGTTCTTCACTTATTATATGCAAGATTTTGGCATAAAGTCCTTTATGATTTGGCTATCGTACCTACTAAAGAACCTTTCCAAAAATTATTTAACCAAGGTATGATTTTAGGAGAAGGTAATGAGAAGATGAGTAAATCTAAAGGAAATGTAATCAATCCTGATGATATAGTACAGTCTCATGGTGCAGATACTTTGCGTCTTTACGAAATGTTTATGGGACCTTTAGATGCTGCAATTGCATGGAGTGAAAAAGGATTAGATGGGTCTCGTCGATTCTTAGATCGCGTATGGCGTTTAATGGTAAATGAAGATGGGACATTGAGTTCAAAAATTGTAACTACAAATAATAAATCTTTAGATAAAGTTTATAACCAAACTGTTAAAAAGGTAACAGAAGACTTTGAAACATTAGGATTTAATACTGCTATTAGTCAATTAATGGTATTTATTAATGAGTGTTATAAAGTTGATGAAGTTTATAAACCTTACATTGAAGGCTTCGTTAAAATGTTAGCACCTATTGCACCACATATCGGTGAAGAATTATGGTCAAAATTAGGACATGAAGAGTCTATTACGTACCAACCTTGGCCAACTTATGACGAAGCACTACTTGTAGATGATGAAGTAGAAATCGTTGTTCAAGTGAATGGTAAATTGAGAGCTAAAATTAAAATTGCTAAAGATACATCAAAAGAAGAAATGCAAGAAATTGCCTTATCTAATGACAATGTTAAAGCGAGTATTGAAGGTAAAGACATCATGAAAGTCATCGCTGTTCCTCAAAAATTAGTCAATATTGTAGCTAAATAATGTTTTAAGGAGGACTTTGAAATGAAGTCAATTACTACAGATGAATTAAAAAATAAACTTTTAGAATCTAAACCAGTTCAAATTGTTGATGTTCGTACTGATGAAGAAACAGCAATGGGATATATTCCTAATGCAAAGTTAATTCCAATGGATACCATTCCGGATAATTTAAATTCATTTAATAAAAATGAAATATATTATATTGTATGTGCTGGTGGAGTTCGAAGCGCTAAAGTTGTAGAATATTTAGAGGCAAATGGCATTGATGCCGTAAATGTCGAAGGCGGCATGCACGCATGGGGCGATGAAGGTTTGGAAATAAAAAGTATTTAAAGTAGTGACATAATTTAAAATAATATTACATTTGTAATGACACCAAGTAACGTTTCGGTTGCTTGGTGTTTTTTGGTATGAATTACTTTCTGTTACAAAACAATCTAAAGCGTTCTTGTTATGTTTTATTAAGATTTTAATTACAAAACGGAAACTAAATTGTAATAAAATAAAACTTTATTTTATAAAATGATGATGATAAAATTGAGTGAACTTAAAATATTGTACAAAATAATATAGCTATAAATATAATATGAGGGAGCGTATATTTTTAGCATAATTCTTAACAACACAGCAGAGAACAGACAACCAGGAGGAAAATGAAATGAATTTGTTAAAGAAAAATAAATATAGTATTAGGAAGTATAAAGTAGGCATATTCTCTACTTTAATCGGAACAGTTTTATTACTTTCAAACCCAAATGGTGCACAAGCCTTAACTACGGATAATAATGTACAAAGCGATACTAATCAAGCAACACCTGTAAATTCACAAGATAAAGATGTTGCTAATAATAGAGGTTTAGCAAATAGTGCGCAGAATACACCTAATCAATCTGCAACAACCAATCAAGCAACGAATCAAGCATTGGTTAATCATAATAATGGTAGTATAGTAAATCAAGCTACGCCAACATCAGTGCAATCAAGTACGCCTTCAGCACAAAACAATAATCATACAGATGGCAATACAACAGCAACTGAGACAGTGTCAAACGCTAATAATAATGATGTAGTGTCGAATAATACCGCATTAAATGTACCAACTAAAACAAATGAAAATGGTTCAGGAGGACATCTAACTTTAAAGGAAATTCAAGAAGATGTTCGTCATTCTTCAAATAAACCAGAGCTAGTTGCAATTGCTGAACCAGCATCTAATAGACCGAAAAAGAGAAGTAGACGTGCGGCACCGGCAGATCCTAATGCAACTCCAGCAGATCCAGCGGCTGCAGCGGTAGGAAACGGTGGTGCACCAGTTGCAATTACAGCGCCATATACGCCAACAACTGATCCTAATGCCAATAATGCAGGACAAAATGCACCTAACGAAGTGCTGTCATTTGATGACAATGGTATTAGACCAAGTACCAACCGTTCTGTGCCAACAGTAAACGTTGTTAATAACTTGCCGGGCTTCACACTAATCAATGGTGGCAAAGTAGGGGTGTTTAGTCATGCAATGGTAAGAACGAGCATGTTTGATTCAGGAGATAATAAGAACTATCAAGCACAAGGAAATGTAATTGCATTAGGTCGTATACATGGAACTGATACGAATGACCATGGCGATTTTAATGGTATCGAGAAAGCATTAACAGTAAATCCGAATTCTGAATTAATCTTTGAATTTAATACAATGACTACTAAAAACGGTCAAGGCGCAACAAATGTTATTATCAAAAATGCTGATACTAATGATACGATTGCTGAAAAGACTGTTGAAGGCGGTCCAACTTTGCGTTTATTTAAAGTACCTGATAATGTGAGAAATCTCAAAATTCAATTTGTACCTAAAAATGACGCAATAACAGATGCGCGTGGCATTTATCAACTAAAAGATGGTTACAAATACTATAGCTTTGTTGACTCTATCGGACTTCATTCTGGGTCACATGTTTTTGTTGAAAGACGAACAATGGATCCAACAGCAACAAATAATAAAGAGTTTACTGTAACAACATCATTAAAGAATAATGGTAATTCTGGTGCTTCTCTAGATACAAATGACTTTGTATATCAAGTTCAATTACCTGAAGGTGTTGAATATGTGAACAATTCATTGACTAAAGATTTTCCAAGTAACAATTCAGGCGTTGATGTTAATGATATGAATGTTACATATGATGCAGCAAATCGTGTGATAACAATTAAAAGTACTGGAGGAGGTACAGCAAACTCTCCGGCACGACTTATGCCTGATAAAATACTCGATTTAAGATATAAATTACGTGTAAATAATGTGCCGACACCAAGAACAGTAACATTTAACGAGACATTAACGTATAAAACATATACACAAGATTTCATTAATTCAGCTGCAGAAAGTCATACTGTAAGTACAAATCCATATACTATCGATATCATCATGAATAAAGATGCATTACAAGCCGAAGTTGACAGACGTATTCAACAAGCTGATTATACATTTGCGTCATTAGATATCTTTAATGGTCTGAAACGACGCGCACAAACGATTTTAGATGAAAATCGTAACAATGTACCATTAAATAAAAGAGTTTCTCAAGCATATATTGATTCATTAACTAATCAAATGCAACATACGTTAATTCGAAGTGTTGATGCTGAAAATGCAGTTAATAAAAAAGTTGACCAAATGGAAGATTTAGTTAATCAAAATGATGAATTGACAGATGAAGAAAAACAAGCAGCAATACAAGTTATCGAGGAACATAAAAATGAAATAATTGGTAATATTGGTGACCAAACGACTGATGATGGCGTTACTAGAATCAAAGATCAAGGTATACAGACCTTAAGTGGGGATACTGCAACACCGGTTGTTAAACCAAATGCTAAAAAAGCAATACGTGATAAAGCAACGAAACAAAGGGAAATTATCAATGCAACACCAGATGTTACTGAAGACGAGATTCAAGATGCACTAAATCAATTAGCTACGGATGAAACAGATGCTATTGATAATGTTACGAATGCTACTACAAATGCTGACGTTGAAACAGCTAAAAATAATGGCATCAATACTATTGGAGCAGTTGTTCCTCAAGTAACTCATAAAAAAGCTGCAAGAGATGCAATTAACCAAGCAACAGCAACGAAAAGACAACAAATAAATAGTAATAGAGAAGCAACTCAGGAAGAGAAAAATGCAGCATTGAACGAATTAACTCAAGCAACCAACCATGCTTTAGAACAAATCAATCAAGCAACAACAAATGCTGATGTTGATAACGCCAAAGGAGATGGTCTAAATGCCATTAATCCAATTGCTCCTGTAACTGTTGTTAAGCAAGCTGCAAGGGATGCCGTATCACATGATGCACAACAACATATCGCAGAGATCAATGCTAATCCTGATGCGACTCAAGAAGAAAGACAAGCAGCAATTGACAAAGTGAATGCTGCTGTAACTGCAGCAAACACAAACATTTTAAACGCTAATACCAATGCTGATGTTGAACAAGTAAAGACAAATGCGATTCAAGGAATACAAGCAATTACACCAGCTACAAAAGTAAAAACAGATGCAAAAAATGCCATCGATAAAAGTGCGGAAACGCAACATAATACGATATTTAATAATAATGATGCGACGCTCGAAGAACAACAAGCAGCACAACAATTACTTGATCAAGCTGTAGCCACAGCGAAGCAAAATATTAATGCAGCAGATACGAATCAAGAAGTTGCACAAGCAAAAGATCAGGGCACACAAAATATAGTAGTGATTCAACCGGCAACACAAGTTAAAACGGATACTCGCAATGTTGTAAATGATAAAGCGCGAGAGGCGATAACAAATATCAATGCTACAACTGGCGCGACTCGAGAAGAGAAACAAGAAGCGATAAATCGTGTCAATACACTTAAAAATAGAGCATTAACTGATATTGGTGTGACGTCTACTACTGCGATGGTCAATAGTATTAGAGACGATGCAGTCAATCAAATCGGCGCAGTTCAACCGCATGTAACGAAGAAACAAACTGCTACAGGTGTATTAAATGATTTAGCAACTGCTAAAAAGCAAGAAATTAATCAAAACACAAATGCAACAACTGAAGAAAAGCAAGTGGCTTTAAATCAAGTGGATCAAGAGTTAGCAACGGCAATTAATAATATAAATCAAGCTGATACAAATGCGGAAGTAGATCAAGCGCAACAATTAGGTACAAAAGCAATTAATGCGATTCAGCCAAATATTGTTAAAAAACCTGCAGCATTAGCACAAATCAATCAGCATTATAATGCTAAATTAGCTGAAATCAATGCTACACCAGATGCAACGAATGATGAGAAAAATGCTGCGATCAATACTTTAAATCAAGACAGACAACAAGCTATTGAAAGTATTAAACAAGCTAACACAAATGCAGAAGTAGACCAAGCTGCGACAGTAGCAGAGAATAATATCGATGCTGTTCAAGTTGATGTAGTAAAAAAACAAGCAGCGCGAGATAAAATCACTGCTGAAGTGGCGAAGCGTATTGAAGCGGTTAAACAAACACCTAATGCAACTGACGAAGAAAAGCAGGCTGCTGTTAATCAAATCAATCAACTTAAAGATCAAGCAATTAATCAAATTAATCAAAACCAAACAAATGATCAGGTAGACACAACTACAAATCAAGCGGTAAATGCTATAGATAATGTTGAAGCTGAAGTAGTAATTAAACCAAAGGCAATTGCAGATATTGAAAAAGCTGTTAAAGAAAAGCAACAGCAAATTGATAATAGTCTTGATTCAACAGATAATGAGAAAGAAGTTGCTTCACAAGCATTAGCTAAAGAAAAAGAAAAAGCACTTGCAGCTATTGACCAAGCTCAAACGAATAGTCAGGTGAATCAAGCAGCAACAAATGGTGTATCAGCGATTAAAATTATTCAACCTGAAACAAAAGTTAAACCAGCTGCACGTGAAAAAATCAATCAAAAAGCGAATGAATTACGTGCTAAGATTAATCAGGATAAAGAAGCAACAGCAGAAGAAAGACAAGTAGCACTAGATAAAATCAATGAATTTGTAAATCAAGCCATGACAGATATTACGAATAATAGAACAAATCAACAAGTTGATGATACAACAAGTCAAGCGCTTGATAGCATTGCTTTAGTGACGCCTGACCATATTGTTAGAGCAGCTGCTAGAGATGCAGTTAAGCAACAATATGAAGCTAAAAAGCGCGAAATTGAGCAAGCGGAACATGCGACTGATGAAGAAAAACAAGTTGCTTTAAATCAATTAGCGAATAATGAAAAACGTGCATTACAAAACATCGATCAAGCAATAGCGAATAATGATGTGAAACGTGTTGAAACAAATGGCATTGCTACACTAAAAGGTGTACAACCTCATATTGTAATTAAGCCTGAAGCACAACAAGCAATAAAAGCAAGTGCAGAAAATCAAGTAGAATCAATAAAAGATACACCACATGCAACAGTTGATGAATTAGATGAAGCGAATCAATTAATTAGCGACACACTCAAACAAGCGCAACAAGAAATAGAAAATACAAATCAAGATGCTGCTGTTACTGATGTTAGAAATCAAACAATCAAGGCAATAGAGCAAATAAAACCTAAAGTAAGACGTAAACGAGCTGCGCTTGATAGCATTGAAGAAAATAATAAAAATCAACTCGATGCAATCCGAAATACGTTGGATACTACTCAAGATGAAAGAGATGTTGCTATTGATACTTTAAATAAAATTGTAAATACAATTAAAAATGACATTGCACAAAACAAAACGAATGCAGAAGTGGATCGAACTGAGACTGATGGCAACGACAACATCAAAGTGATTTTACCTAAAGTTCAAGTTAAACCAGCAGCGCGTCAATCTGTTGGTGTAAAAGCCGAAGCTCAAAATGCACTAATCGATCAAAGCGATTTATCAACTGAAGAAGAAAGACTAGCTGCTAAACATTTAGTAGAACAAGCACTTAATCAGGCTATTGATCAGATCAATCATGCAGATAAGACTGCCCAAGTTAATCAAGATAGTATAAATGCTCAAAATATTATTTCAAAAATTAAACCAGCGACAACAGTTAAAGCAACAGCATTACAACAAATTCAAAATATCGCTACAAATAAAATTAATTTAATTAAAGCAAATAACGAAGCGACAGATGAAGAACAAAATATTGCAATAGCACAAGTTGAAAAAGAGTTAATTAAAGCTAAACAACAAATTGCTAGTGCAGTGACTAATGCAGATGTGGCATATTTATTGCATGATGAGAAAAACGAAATTCGTGAAATCGAACCTGTTATTAACAGAAAGGCGTCTGCTCGAGAACAATTGACAACATTATTCAACGATAAAAAACAAGCAATTGAAGCGAATATTCAAGCAACGGTAGAAGAAAGAAATAGTATATTAGCACAGTTACAAAATATTTATGACACTGCTATTGGACAAATTGATCAAGATCGTAGCAATGCACAAGTTGATAAAACAGCATCATTAAATCTACAAACAATACATGATTTAGATGTACATCCTATTAAAAAGCCAGATGCTGAAAAAACGATTAATGATGATCTTGCACGCGTCACTGCTTTAGTGCAAAATTATCGAAAAGTAAGTAATCGTAATAAGGCTGATGCATTAAAAGCTATAACTGCTTTAAAATTACAAATGGATGAAGAATTAAAAACAGCACGCACTAATGCTGATGTTGATGCAGTTTTAAAACGATTTAATGTTGCATTAAGCGATATAGAAGCAGTAATTACTGAAAAAGAAAATAGCTTACTGCGAATTGATAACATTGCTCAACAAACATATGCGAAATTCAAAGCGATCGCAACACCAGAACAATTAGCTAAAGTAAAAGTATTAATTGATCAATATGTTGCAGATGGCAATAGAATGATTGATGAAGATGCGACATTAAATGACATCAAACAACACACGCAATTCATTGTTGATGAAATTTTAGCAATTAAATTACCAGCTGAAGCGACGAAAGTATCACCAAAAGAAATTCAGCCAGCTCCAAAAGTTTGTACGCCTATTAAAAAAGAAGAGACACATGAATCGCGCAAAGTTGAAAAAGAACTTCCAAATACAGGTTCTGAAGGAATGGATTTACCATTGAAAGAATTTGCACTGATTACAGGTGCGGCTTTGTTAGCTAGAAGACGTACTAAAAACGAAAAAGAATCATAATTAACGAAATGACCTTAATATAACGACACTTTTTAGTGACTCAGTTATATTAAGGTCATTTTTATTTGAATGAAAAAGTTGATCTACTAAAGAGAATCGAACCAAATTTTATACTATTATTCCATTGATGCATGTGAGTAATGTCCGGCATATAATCCAGCGACATGTCCTGTTACGAGTGCACTTGTAATATTATAACCACCAGTATAACCATGTATATCTAATACTTCACCACATAAAAATAATCCCGGAACTAATTTAGACATCATTGTTTTAGGTTGAATTTCTTTAAGTGACACACCACCACCTGTGACAAATGCCTTATCTATAGGTAATGTCCCGTTCACCTTAAATACAAACCCTTTAAACATATTTACTAAGTCGTTCAATTGTTGATTTGATAAGTGATGTGATGTGGTATTTTCATCGATTCCTGCTTGTTCCAGCATGAACAGTAAGTAGCGCTCTTCAATTAGACCATGCAAACTGTTTTTAATGATTTTATCTGGTGTGTCCGATAATAATGATGTGATGTGTTGTTTTAATTGTTCATGGTTTAATTCAGGAAATGCATCGATTGCCATAGAAATGTGCTGTGTCTTTTGATTTTTTTGTTCTTTATAAACAAACTGACTACATCTTAATGCAGCTGGACCACTGATACCAAAATGAGTAAATAACATATCCATTTGATGACTGATGTGTTTTTTACCATTTTTCTTAAGTACTGACAATTCAACATCTTTTAAACTTAAACCTTTTAGACGATTGGATTTGATGAAAGGTTCAGCTGATGTAATTGGAACTTCGGTCGGGAATAACTCAGTAATGGTATGACCTAAATCTTGTGCGAACTTATAACCATCACCAGTTGAACCAGTTTGAGGGACACTTGTACCACCTGTAGCAATCACTAGCGAATGGCTTTCATAACTATTATTTTGAGTATGTACAGTGAAAGTTTGGTCTGTATTAACTTCGATTCTACTAACAGCTTCTTCTTCTTTAATCGTTACATGTTGGCGTTCGATAGTTGTCACTAATGTATCAACCACGTCTTGTGCTTTGTTGGAAACTGGAAACATACGCCCGTGATCTTCTTCTTTTAATTTAACACCCCTAGACTCAAAAAAATCTATGATGGATTCATTATCAAAAATTGAAAAGGGACTATATAAAAATTTCCCATTTCCAGGAATGTTCTTAATAATTTCAGCATATGGTAATCGATTAGTTACGTTACATCTACCGCCACCAGATATTTTGAGTTTACGACCTAGACCTTTCTTTTTTTCAATGAGTAACACACTGCTACTTTGTTCGCTTGCAGCTACTGCCGCCATTAAGCCGCTAGGTCCGCCTCCGATAATAATTGTTTGATACATATACGCTTCCTCCAAATTTGTTACTGGACATTCAATTGCTATTTTATAGTACTTTTTTAAACTTTGCTATATCTCTTGTGTTATGAGATGACAATTATGTTGAATATATTTATAATGTGAACTTCATAAAAAATGAAGATGTATGTGTATGATAAGAATGATTTTTCTACTGTTATGCGATGTTCATCTCAAATAGTAGTATAATGTTTATATGAAATTTCGTAATATTCTAATCAAAATCTAGTATTCAATGACAATGTGTTGATAATTTTGTTATGATAATTCATTGAATATACGACAATGAAATAAAGTTTTGTGATATATTCATAATAATGAAAAATGATTTTACAGAGAAACAGCTTTTAGTTTACAAAACTTTAATAAACATGAGATAGGGAGATTCGTAATGAGTGAAAGTAAAGAAATGGTGCGTGGAACCTTTTTAATTACCATTAGTATATTAATTACCAAGGTATTGGGCGTACTTTTTATCATTCCATTCAACTATTTAATTGGTGGACAAGAAAATATGGCGCCGTTCACATACGCTTATGCACCATATAATATTGCAATTGCAGTTGCGACAGCAGGTGTACCATTAGCAGCTTCGAAATATGTTGCGAAATATAATGCTATTGGGGCATATAAAGTAAGTCAGAAATTTTATAAATCGAGTTTTATTGTAATGAGTATTACCGGTGTTTTAGGTTTCTTGGTACTGTATTTCTTAGCACCTTATATTTCTGAATTAACATTAGCTAGAAACATTCATGATAAAAACGGTTGGTCAGTCGATGATATTACTTGGATTATAAGAATCATTAGTATGGTTGTTATCTTTATTCCTGTATTAGCGACATGGAGAGGGATATTCCAAGGTTATAAATCTATGGGGCCAACAGCAGTGTCAGAAGTAACTGAGCAAATTGCACGCGTGATTTTCATATTAATCGGAAGTTATTTAGTACTAAATGTCTTTGATGGCTCTATTTTATTAGCCAATGGTATTGCTACTTTTGCAGCAGCAGTTGGTGCGATTATTGGTATATTCACACTCTGGTATTACTGGAGAAAGCGTAAGCATAATATTGATCGTATGGTCGAATCTGATTACACAGATATAGATGTGTCATATGGCAAGATGTATAAAGAAATTATTGCTTATAGTATACCGTTCGTTATTGTAAGTTTGAATTATCCATTATTTAACTTAGTAGATCAATTTACACATAACGGTGCTTTATCTTTAGTTGGTATACCTTCACAGTTACAAGATATATTCTTTAATATGCTAAATATGTCAACTAATAAAATTGTAATGATTCCGACATCATTAAGTGCTGGTTTTGCAGTGAGTTTAATTCCTTATATTACAAAAACATTTGCAGAAGGTCGCTTACATGAAATGCATCATCAAATTAGAACATCTATTGGTGTATTAATGTTTATAACTGTTCCAGCTAGTATTGGAATTATGGCCTTGGCACAACCATTATTCACAGTTTTCTATGGTTACGATCCAATTGTTTTAGGTCATGACCCTAACCATGATGGTAGTCGCTTATTATTCTATTATGCGCCTGTAGCAATACTAATTTCACTATTAAGTGTAACGGCATCAATGTTACAAGGTATAGATAAACAGAAATTAACAGTTTATGTTATTTTAGCTTCTGTAGTTATCAAGTTAGCGTTAAACTATCCATTAATTATGTTATTCCATACACCTGGTGCAATTTTAAGTACTAGTATCGCATTATTATTTGCAATTGGATGTAATTTCTATATTCTTAAAAAATATGCGAAGTTTAAATTCAGCTATAGTTGGATTCATTTTGCAAAAATATTCTTGTATTCATTTATTATGATGCTAGGTGTAGAATTAGTATTTTTCCTTGCAAATCTATTCTTAGAACCTACTAAACTTGGTTACTTAATCATTATTATTTTAGGTGTTACAGTAGGTATTCTAATTTACGGTACAATCACAATTAAAACGCGTCTTGCGGACGAATTCTTAGGTGAAATTCCTGAAAAATTAAGACGTAGAGTTAGGTTTTTACGATGAGAATAGATAAATTTTTAGCAAATATGGGCGTCGGTACACGTAATGAGGTCAAACAGTTACTTAAAAAAGGCCTTGTAAATGTCAACGAACAAGTAATTAAATCACCAAAAACACATATAGAACCAGAAAACGATAAGATAACAGTTCGTGGAGAATTAATAGAATACATTGAAAATGTCTATATTATGTTAAATAAGCCAAAAGGTTATATATCAGCAACTGAAGATCATCATTCAAAAACCGTTATTGATTTAATACCTGAATACCAACATCTAAATATTTTTCCGGTTGGTCGTCTTGATAAAGATACAGAAGGGCTTTTATTGATAACGAATGATGGTGATTTTAATCATGAATTAATGAGTCCAAACAAACATGTTTCTAAAAAATATGAAGTTATTTCAGCAAATCCTATCACTGAAGACGACATTCAAGCTTTTAAAGAGGGTGTAACACTGACTGATGGCAAGGTTAAGCCTGCAATATTAACTTATATTGATAATCAAACGTCACACGTAACAATTTATGAAGGAAAATATCATCAAGTTAAACGAATGTTTCATAGCATTCAAAATGAGGTATTACATTTAAGACGTATCAAAATTGCTGATTTAGAATTGGACAGCAATTTAGATTCAGGAGAATATCGTTTATTAACTGAAAATGATTTTGACAAATTAAATTATAAATAAAAGGGAGACGATTGATATGGCAAAAGGTAATTTATTTAAAGCGATTTTAGGTATAGGTGGCGCTGTAGCAGCTGTACTTGTTACACGTAAAGATAGTCGTGACAAGCTGAAAGCAGAATATAATAAATATAAACAAGATCCTCAAAGCTATAAAGATAATGCTAAGGATAAAGCGACGCAATTAGGAACAATTGCTAATGAAACAATTAAAGAAGTAAAAACAAATCCGAAAGAATATGCTAATAGATTAAAAAATAATCCAAAAGCATTTTTCAAAGAAGAAAAATCAAAATTTACCGAATATGACAATAAGACTGACGAAAGTATTGAAAAAGGTAAATTTGATGATGAAGGTGGCGCAGCACCAAATAATAATTTACGTATCGTCACTGAAGAAGATTTAAAAAAGAATAAAAATGCATTATCTGATAAAGAATAAGATGTGAGTAGGACAGAAATGATAAGGGAGTGGGACAGAAATCATATTTTAGCAAAATTTATTTCGTCGTCCCACCCCGGCAAGGTTGACTAGAATTGAAAAAAGCTTGTTACAAGCGTATTTTCATTCAGTCAACTACTGCCAATATAATATTGTAAACTATAGGACATTTATTAGTGTTTCAGGTTCTTTATCGTTAGTCATAGCTAATATGCATATAGAAAGAAGAATACATGCGTGAAACTCATTCATAAGAAATACTAATATCTAAAGAAAACGTATTTCTTTATCTTTTCGAAATTCTCTGTGTTGGGGCCCTTACCCCAACTTGCACATTATTGAAAGCTGACTATTGGCCAGCTTCTGTGTTGGGGCCCTTACCCCAACTTGCACATTATTGAAAGCTAACTATTGGCCAGCTTCTATGTTGGGGCCCCGCCAACTTGCATTGTCTGTAGAATTTCTTTTCGAAATTCTCTATGTTGGGGCCCCGGGGCGCATTTTCGTTCGGTTAATTACTGTCAATATTAAATTGTGTGCCTAGTACATTGACTTATATCTCGAGCTCTTGAATATGTGTATTTTAAATATATAAATTAAAAAAGGAACAAAGCAGCTATTTATGATTTGTGTCATATCAATAGCATCGTTTTGTTCCTTTTTATTATTTTCTGACATCTTATTGTAGTTTTTATATCTTTTCATGTAAAATAGAATTTAACTTATAGAAAAAAGGAAGTCGATTTCGAATGTGGAAAGAAAAAGTTCAACAATACGAAGATCAAATCATTAATGACTTAAAAGGATTATTAGCAATTGAAAGTGTGAGAGATGATGCAAAAGCATCAGAAGACGCACCAGTTGGTCCAGGTCCTCGTAAGGCATTAGACTACATGTATGAAATTGCACATAGAGATGGATTTACAACACATGATGTGGATCATATTGCAGGAAGAATTGAGGCAGGTAAAGGAAATGACGTATTAGGTATCTTATGTCATGTTGACGTTGTTCCTGCTGGTGATGGATGGGATAGTAATCCGTTCGAGCCGGTTGTAACAGAAGATGCTATCATAGCTAGAGGTACACTTGATGACAAAGGTCCAACAATTGCTGCTTATTATGCAATTAAGATATTAGAAGATATGAATGTGGATTGGAAGAAACGTATTCATATGATTATTGGTACGGATGAAGAATCTGATTGGAAATGTACGGATCGCTATTTTAAAACAGAAGAAATGCCAACATTAGGTTTTGCACCAGATGCAGAATTTCCATGTATTCATGGTGAAAAAGGCATTACAACATTTGATTTAGTTCAAAATAAACTTACTGAAGATCAAGATGAACCTGATTATGAATTAATAACTTTTAAATCTGGTGAACGTTACAACATGGTACCTGATCATGCAGAAGCAAGAGTGCTTGTTAAAGAAAATATGACAGATGTTATTCAAGACTTTGAGTACTTTTTAGAACAAAATCATTTACAAGGTGATAGTACTGTTGATAGTGGCATTCTAGTTTTAACAGTTGAAGGTAAAGCGGTTCATGGTATGGATCCATCTATCGGTGTGAATGCGGGTCTTTACTTACTAAAATTCTTAGCATCATTAAATCTTGATAATAATGCACAAGCGTTTGTAGCATTTAGTAATCGCTACTTATTTAATTCAGATTTTGGTGAAAAGATGGGAATGAAATTCCATACAGATGTCATGGGTGACGTGACAACTAACATTGGTGTTATTACATATGATAATGAAAACGCAGGTCTTTTCGGTATCAACTTACGCTACCCAGAAGGATTTGAATTTGAAAAAGCTATGGATCGTTTTGCAAATGAGATTCAACAATATGGCTTTGAAGTGAAATTAGGTAAAGTCCAACCACCACATTATGTTGATAAAAATGATCCTTTTGTACAAAAGTTAGTTACTGCATATAGAAATCAAACAAATGATATGACTGAACCTTATACTATAGGTGGCGGTACTTATGCGAGAAACTTAGACAAGGGTGTAGCATTTGGCGCAATGTTTAGTGATTCTGAAGATTTAATGCATCAGAAAAATGAATATATCACTAAAAAACAGTTATTTAACGCAACTAGTATTTACTTAGAAGCAATTTATTCATTATGCGTGGAGGAATAATATATGGAAAAAATTTTTTTAAATGGTGAGTTTGTAAGTCCAAGTGAAGCAAAGGTTTCATACAACGACAGAGGATACGTATTTGGCGATGGTATTTATGAATACATTCGAGTATATAATGGTAAGTTATTTACAGTAACAGAACATTATGAAAGATTTTTACGTAGTGCCAATGAGATTGGTTTAGATTTAAATTATTCTGTAGAAGAATTAATTGAACTATCTCGTAAATTAGTTGATATGAATCAAATTGAAACTGGGGCAATTTATATTCAAGCAACGCGTGGTGTAGCTGAAAGGAATCATAGCTTCCCGACACCTGAAGTAGAACCAGCAATTGTTGCTTATACAAAGAGTTATGATCGTCCTTATGATCATTTAGAAAATGGTGTGAATGGTGTTACCGTTGAAGATATCCGATGGTTACGTTGCGACATTAAAAGCTTGAACTTATTAGGAAATGTATTAGCAAAAGAATATGCTGTGAAATATAATGCAGTTGAAGCAATTCAACATCGAGGTGAAACTGTAACTGAAGGATCTTCAAGTAATGCTTATGCAATTAAAGACGGTGTGATTTATACACATCCGATTAACAACTATATTCTTAATGGTATTACACGAATTGTAATTAAAAAAATTGCCGAAGACTATAACATCCCATTTAAAGAAGAAACGTTTACTGTAGATTTCTTGAAAAACGCAGATGAAGTTATTGTTTCAAGTACTTCAGCTGAGGTTACACCTGTTATTAAATTAGATGGTGAACCAGTTAATGATGGTAAAGTTGGCCCAATTACACGTCAACTACAAGAAGGATTTGAAAAGTATATAGAGTCACACAGTATTTAAAATTCTTTCATCATATTTTTAGATTAAATTACTTAAATTTATCAACTTTCGTAAGTGAATTATGTTATAATTTAAAACGAAGCTTAAAAGTGTTGTTTAGAAAACACATATTAGTAAAAAGTGCCATTTTGTTTCTCATTTTCAGTTGAAATATAATGATAAAAATTATAAAATTTTCTATGAGTTACAAATATGATGTGCATCATATTTTACTAAGTACGTAAATGTTACAGTTCATAAATTTATGCTAACCATGAAAATGGGATAGCAATTATTTTGAAAACTAGAGTTTATCGCCTACAGAGATTCAAAAACATGTAGTTTTAGACACGGTAACATTATATGTCAAGTAAGTGACTATAGAATGTATGGTGTCAATGACAGACATTACGATTTAAATTTAGTCGTGTAATGTAGGCATTGGTTGAGGATTTACAATAATTATCTGGACATAATATTTGTACCAGTATGGTGTTATAAATTAGAATATATGGCTCTTGAAAAACCTATTTCTAGAGCCATTTTCTAATTGAAAGTGAGGTGGACGAGTTGGAGCAGTTTTATCAATTAGGGTGGACACTTGATTCAGCAGGTGGTGCATCTGGTGAAGCATATATGGCTGAACAAGATGGACAAAAGTTGTTTTTAAAACGAAATTCAAATCCATTTATTGCGGCATTATCAGCAGAAGGTATTGTGCCCAAATTAGTATGGACGAAACGCATAGAAACAGGCGAGGTTGTTACAGCACAACATTGGAAAAATGGGCGTGAACTATCTTCAAACGAAATGAAGCAAACAAGAGTTGCACATTTATTAAAGAAGATACACAATTCTAGACCTTTATTAAGTATGTTAAAGCGTATGGAAATGGAACCTATTACTCCTGAGATTATGCTTAATAAAATTAATGCCTCTTTATCAAGAGAAGTTTTAACACATCATATTGTGAGAAAATCATTAACCTATTTAGAAGAGCATATACCGAGTTTAGATTCGCGTTTTTTCACTGTTGTACATGGTGATGTGAATCATAATAATTGGTTATTATCCGATCGAGATGAACTATTTTTAGTTGATTGGGAAGGTGCAATGATTGCAGACCCGGCAATTGATATCGGAATGCTGCTTTACAACTATGTTCCACAACAACAATGGTCTGAATGGCTTGAAACATATGGTGTTCAAGAGAGCTTGAATTTAAATAAACGTATGAAATGGTATACGGTAATTCAATCTATAGGTCTTGTTCAATGGTATGAAGAGCAAAAAAGATATAAGGATATGAACACTTGGCTTAAATTCCTAAATGAAGTTATGAATAGTAACATGTTTATTTAAGAGGAGAATAAAATATGAGAGTTCGATACAAACCATGGGCTGAAGATTATTTAAAAGATCATCCTGAATTGGTTGACATGGACGGTCAACATGCAGGGAAAATGACTGAATGGTTTGATAAAACGCAACCGATACACATTGAAATTGGTTCGGGTATGGGGCAGTTTATTACAACATTAGCTGCTCAAAATCCTCATATTAACTATATTTCAATGGAACGTGAGAAAAGTATCGTTTATAAAGTATTGGATAAAGTTAAAGAGATGGGTTTAACAAATTTAAAGATTATTTGTAATGACGCCATTGAATTAAATGAATATTTTAAAGACGGCGAAGTTTCGCGTATTTATTTGAACTTTTCAGATCCATGGCCAAAAAATCGTCATGCAAAACGACGTTTAACGTATCATACGTTTTTAGCGTTGTATCAACAAATCTTAAATGATGAAGGAGATTTACATTTTAAAACTGATAACAGAGGACTATTTGCCTACAGTTTAGAAAGTATGTCTCAATTTGGAATGTATTTTACAAAAATAAATCTAAATTTACATCAAGAAGACGATGGCAGTAATATTTTAACAGAATATGAAAAGAAATTTTCGGATAAAGGGTCACGTATTTATCGTATGGAAGCGAAATTCCATTCACAAAAATAGAGCACTTATGAGGGTATGTACACATACAATCATAAGTGTTTTTTCGTACTATAATGGTTCTATAGATAAAGGTTCTATAATAAATCGGACTGATGGAAAAAGTTTTTAACTTTTCATCTGTCCGATTTTTTGATTTTGAATATAAAAAAAGCGCAATTATCTCTATAATTAAAAGTGACTAAACAAATAACTAAAGGAGATAATGCGCCTATGAACAATGTTATACTAAATACCTTTGATTTAAAAGAATAAAGCTTGCATTTTACTTGTAAATTTTAATTATTAATTTAAAAATACAGGCCGATGGTTATGATGCATTTACATATAATATGATTGCATTAATCTTTATAAGTAGTTAGAAGTGTATTAGTGTGGGGCGTTTCGTTTTTGTTCGCATTTATGAATAGTGATATGATGTAATAAACACATGCTAATTGTAATAACGAATACAGAAAGAATAGGTGATGTTATGAAAATCGGGGATATATCTATTCATTATCTAAATGGTGGCAATACAAAAATGGATGGCGGTGCAATGTTTGGTGTTGTTCCGAAGCCGTTGTGGTCAAAGCAATACAATGCAAATGAACGAAATCAAATCAATTTACCGACACATCCAATTTTGATTCAAACGGCTCAATATAATTTGATTATAGATGCAGGTATTGGTAATGGTAAATTATCTGAAAAGCAATTACGTAATTTTGGAGTAGATGAAGAAAGTCATATAATTGCTGATTTGGCAAATTATAATTTAACGCCAAAGGATATTGATTATGTGCTAATGACACATATGCATTTTGATCATGCTGCCGGTTTGACTGATCAAGCAGGACATGCAATTTTTGAAAATGCGATTCATGTTGTGCAACAAGATGAGTGGCATGAGTTTATTGCACCTAATATAAGAAGTAAATCAACTTACTGGGATAAGAATAAAGGCGATTATAGTAACAAGTTGATTTTATTCGAAAAACATTTTGAACCGGTTCTGGGTATCAAGATGCAACATAGTGGAGGTCATAGCTTTGGCCACACGATTATTACGATTGAAAGTCAAGGAGATAAAGCAGTTCATATGGGTGATATATTCCCAACTACTGCACATAAAAATCCTCTATGGGTAACGGCATATGATGATTATCCTATGCAATCGATTCGTGAAAAAGAACGCATGATACCATATTTTATTCAGCAACAATATTGGTTCTTGTTTTATCATGATGAAAACTACTTTGCTGTAAAATACAGCGATAATGGTGAAAACATAGATGCATATATTTTACGTGAAACATTAGTTGATAATAACTAAAATAAAGATGTATTACTAAACAAATTTTCAAAAATAAAAAATTGAGCCACATCCAATCTTACTAATTAGGGTGTGGCTCATTTTTAAGTTTTACGATCCAAATCAAATATGGATAAAATTCGTATTAACGCTCTACAATGTTAATGACTTCACCAGTATATGCATCTGCATAAAAATCATAATGAATATTTTGACCATTTTTAATAGTTGTAATTCCACCTTGATAAACTAAACGGTATTTATCAGTTTCAGGATGAACGAATGGTTCATAAACGATATATGAGCCTTTGACATTCATAAAATATGATTTTACTTCATTAAGTACTTTAACGGGATTATAGCGTTTACGATTAATAAATTGGATGATTGAAATGGTAGAAATAATTACAATGGCTACTGCAATTATTGTTGGAATTATATATTTCAGTTTAGTCATCATTTATGCTCCCTTGATTTCAAATTCATATCATTAGTTTACCATATTGAAGATGATATAATAACTTATAAGGAGTGAGAACTTTTATGAACATAAATAAAAAAGTAACATTACAACGAATTCAAACTTTAACTGAGCTTCATGGGGCACCAGGTTTTGAAGAAGAAGTAAAAAATTATATGACTCAGCAAATGGCGCCGTACGTAGATGAATTTATTGAAAATCGTATGGGTGGATTTTTTGGTGTGAAAAAATCTAAAAATCCAAATGCAAAACGTGTAATGATTGCAGCACATATGGATGAAATCGGATTTATGATTACAAATATCACTAAAAATGGAATGATTCAATTCACAAATTTAGGTGGTGTTGCAAATGATATTTGGCAAGGACAACGCTTAGTAATTAAAAATAGAAATGGCGATAAAATTATCGGTGTTGTTTCTAATATACCTAAACATTTTCGTACTGGTAGTGAAGGTGCACCGGAAATTAAAGATTTAACATTAGATATAGGTGCTCAAAATGAAGATGAGGTGCGTGAGCGCGGAATAGATATAGGAGATACAATTGTACCTCACACGCCATTCACACAGTTATCTGAACATCGATATAGTGCTAAAGCATGGGATAATCGTTATGGTTGTGTCTTGGCAATTGAAATACTAGAATTATTAAAAGATATAGAATTAGATGTAGACTTGTATGTTGGCGCAAATGTTCAAGAAGAGGTTGGATTACGAGGTGCGAAAGCATCTGCAGAGATGATAGACCCAGACGTTGCATTTGTAGTTGATTGTTCACCTGCCAATGACGTTAAAGGAAACCAACCATTATCTGGTGAACTTGGTAAAGGGACGTTAATTCGCATAAAAGACGGTACAATGATTTTAAAGCCTGTATTTAGAGACTATTTATTAAAGTTAGTAGAAGCACATGACATTGAACATCAATACTATATGTCACCAGGTGGAACAGATGGTGGAGAAATTCATAAAGCTAATATTGGTATTCCGACTGCAGTTATTGGTGTATGTGCACGATATATTCATAGTACAGACTCAGTATTTGATATAAGAGACTATTTTGCAGCTAGATCTTTACTTTCAGAAGCCATTTGTAATTTAGATAATAATCAAATAGAAACATTACAATATAAATAATCGGGTAATAACAACTATTATCTCTAAATAGTTATATATAATCATTAATTAAGGAGACATAAAAATGAAACAACTTGAATCAGAACAACAATTTGAATCTTTAAAACAAGGTGCTACAGTATTTGAATTCACTGCAGGCTGGTGTCCAGATTGTAGAGTGATAGAACCAGATTTACCGGAATTAGAAGCGAGATATCCTATGTTTGACTTCGTATCAGTAGACCGTGATAAATTTATGGATATTTGTATTGAAAATGGTATTATGGGTATTCCAAGTTTTCTAGTATATAAAAATGGAGAACTGCTTGGAAGTTATATTGGAAAAGAACGAAAATCAATTGAACAGATAGATGCATTTTTAGCTCAATACGTGTAATTTAGACTAGAGAAAAACGGGGTAATACTCGTTTTTCTCTGTTACTATGTGTTGATTTATTGTAAACTATTATAAGGTGCGAAATTAGGAGTGTTACATATGAATACCTTTCAAATGAGAGATAAATTAAAGGAACGTTTAAGCCATTTAGACGTTGATTTTAAATTTAATCGTGAAGAAGAAACTTTGCGTATTTATCGAACAGATAATAACAAAGGTATCACGATTAAACTTAACGCTATAGTCGCAAAATATGAAGATAAAAAAGAAAAAATTGTAGATGAAATTGTTTATTACGTTGATGAAGCTATTGCACAAATGGCAGATAAAACCCTTGAGAGTATATCATCTAGTCAAATTATGCCTGTCATTAGAGCGACTAGCTTTGATAAAAAAACTAAACAAGGTGTTCCTTTTATCTATGATGAGCATACTGCAGAAACAGCAGTTTATTATGCAGTCGATTTAGGGAAATCATATCGTCTAATTGACGAAAGCATGTTAGAGGATTTGAAGTTAACTGAACAACAAATAAGAGAAATGTCTCTGTTTAATGTTAGAAAATTGTCAAATTCATATACGACTGATGAAGTAAAAGGTAATATTTTTTATTTTATTAACTCAAATGACGGGTATGATGCAAGTAGGATACTAAATACTGCATTTTTAAATGAAATTGAGGCACAATGTCAAGGCGAAATGCTCGTAGCAGTGCCACACCAAGATGTGTTAATTATTGCAGATATACGCAATAAAACAGGATATGATGTGATGGCACATTTAACAATGGAATTTTTCACTAAAGGTCTAGTTCCAATTACATCATTATCCTTTGGATATAAACAGGGTCATCTTGAACCGATATTTATTTTAGGTAAAAATAATAAACAAAAAAGAGATCCAAACGTGATTCAGCGTTTAGAAGCAAATCGTCGTAAATTTAATAAAGATAAATAGAAATAATTGGATAAGGAGTTTTGTCATAATGAATTTATTTTACAATCCTAAATATGTAGGAGATGTCGCATTTTTACAAATTGAACCAGTTGAAGGTGAATTAAACTACAATAAAAAAGGTAATGTTGTTGAAATTACTAATGAAGGTAATGTTGTAGGTTATAATATTTTTGAAATTTCAAAAGATATAACAATTGAAGAAAAAGGTCATATTAAATTAACTGATGAACTTGTAAATGTATTCCAAAAGCGTATTTCAGAAGCTGGTTTTGATTATAAATTAAATGCTGATCTATCACCGAAATTTGTAGTTGGCTACGTTGAAACTAAAGACAAACATCCTGATGCAGATAAATTAAGTGTACTAAATGTAAACGTTGGAAATGACACATTACAAATTGTATGTGGCGCGCCTAACGTTGAAGCTGGACAGAAAGTTGTTGTTGCTAAAGTAGGTGCAGTGATGCCTAGCGGTATGGTAATTAAAGATGCTGAATTACGTGGTGTTGCCTCAAGCGGTATGATTTGTTCAATGAAAGAATTGAATTTACCTAATGCACCTGAAGAAAAAGGTATTATGGTATTAAATGACAGCTATGAAATTGGACAAGCATTTTTTGAATAATTAAGGAAGGTAGTGAAAATATGAGCTGGTTTGATAAATTATTCGGCGAAGATAATGATTCAAATGATGACTTGATTCATAGAAAGAAAAAAAGACGTCAAGAATCACAAAATATAGATAACGATCATGACTCATTACTGCCTCAAAATAATGATATTTATAGTCGTCCGAGGGGAAAATTCCGTTTTCCTATGAGCGTAGCTTATGAAAATGAAAATGTTGAACAATCTGCAGATACTATTTCAGATGAAAAAGAACAATACCATCGAGACTATCGCAAACAAAGCCACGATTCTCGTTCACAAAAACGACATCGCCGTAGAAGAAATCAAACAACTGAAGAACAAAATTATAGTGAAAAACGTGGGAATTCTAAAATATCACAGCAAAGTATAAAATATAAAGATCATTCACATTACCATACGAATAAGCCAGGTACATATGTTTCTGCAATTAATGGTATTGAGAAGGAAACGCACAAGCCAAAAACACATAATATGTATTCTAATAATACAAATCATCGTGCTAAAGATTCAACTCCAGATTATCACAAAGAAAGTTTCAAGACTTCAGAGGTACCGTCAGCTATTTTTGGCACAATGAAACCTAAAAAGTTAGAAAATGGTCGTATCCCTGTAAGTAAACCTTCAGAAAAAGTTGAGTCAGATAAACAAAAATATGATAAATATGTAGCTAAGACGCAAACGTCTCAAAATAAACAATTAGAACAAGAAAAACAAAATGATAGTGTTGTCAAACAAGGAACTGCATCTAAATCATCTGATGAAAATGTATCATCAACAACAAAATCAATGCCTAATTATTCAAAAGTTGATAATACTATCAAAATTGAAAATATTTATGCTTCACAAATTGTTGAAGAAATTAGACGTGAACGAGAACGTAAAGTGCTTCAAAAGCGTCGATTTAAAAAAGCGTTGCAACAAAAGCGTGAAGAACATAAAAACGAAGAGCAAGATGCAATACAACGTGCAATTGATGAAATGTATGCTAAACAAGCGGAACGCTATGTTGGTGATAGTTCATTAAATGATGATAGTGACTTAACAGATAATAGTACAGATGCTAGTCAGCTTCATACAAATGGCATAGAGAATGAAACTGTATCAAATGATGAAAATAAACAAGCGTCAATACAAAATGAAGACACTAATGACACTCATGTAGATGAAAGTCCATACAATTATGAGGAAGTTAGTTTGAATCAAGTATCGACAACAAAACAATTGTCAGATGATGAAGTTACGGTTTCGAATGTAACGTCTCAACATCAATCAGCACTACAACATAACGTTGAAGTAAATGATAAAGATGAACTAAAAAATCAATCCAGATTAATTGCTGATTCAGAAGAAGATGGAGCAACGAATAAAGAAGAATATTCAGGAAGTCAAATCGATGATGCAGAATTTTATGAATTAAATGATACAGAAGTAGATGAGGATACTACTTCAAATATCGAAGATAATACCAATAGAAACGCGTCTGAAATGCATGTAGACGCTCCTAAAACGCAAGAGTACGCAGTAACTGAATCTCAAGTAAATAATATCGATAAAACGGTTGATAATGAAATTGAATTAGCACCGCGTCATAAAAAAGATGACCAAACAAACTTAAGTGTCAACTCATTGAAAACGAATGATGTGAATGATAATCATGTTGTGGAAGATTCAAGCATGAATGAAATAGAAAAGAATAACGCAGAAATTACAGAAAATGTGCAAAACGAAGCAGCTGAAAGTGAACAAAATGTCGAAGAGAAAACTATTGAAAACGTAAATCCAAAGAAACAGACTGAAAAGGTTTCAACTTTAAGTAAAAGACCATTTAATGTTGTCATGACGCCATCTGATAAAAAGCGTATGATGGATCGTAAAAAGCATTCAAAAGTCAATGTGCCTGAATTAAAGCCTGTACAAAGTAAGCAAGCTGTGAGTGAAAGAATGCCTGCGAGTCAAGCCACACCATCATCAAGATCTGATTCACAAGAGTCAAATACAAATGCATATAAAACAAATAATATGACATCAAACAATGTTGAGAACAATCAACTTATTGGTCATGCAGAAACAGAAAATGATTATCAAAATGCACAACAATATTCAGAGCAGAAACCTTCTGTTGATTCAACTCAAACGGAAATATTTGAAGAAAGTCAAGATGATAATCAATTGGAAAATGAGCAAGTTGATCAATCAACTTCGTCTTCAGTTTCAGAAGTAAGCGACATAACTGAAGAAAGCGAAGAAACAACACATCCAAACAATACTAGTGGACAACAAGATAATGATGATCAACAAAAAGATTTACAGTCATCATTTTCAAATAAAAATGAAGATACAGCTAATGAAAATAGACCTCGGACGAACCAACAAGATGTTGCAACAAATCAAGCTGTACAAACATCTAAGCCGATGATTCGTAAAGGCCCAAATATTAAATTGCCAAGTGTTTCATTACTAGAAGAACCACAAGTTATTGAGTCGGACGAGGACTGGATTACAGATAAAAAGAAAGAACTGAATGACGCATTATTTTACTTTAATGTACCTGCAGAAGTACAAGATGTAACTGAAGGTCCAAGTGTTACAAGATTTGAATTATCAGTTGAAAAAGGTGTTAAAGTTTCAAGAATTACGGCATTACAAGATGACATTAAAATGGCATTGGCAGCGAAAGATATTCGTATAGAAGCGCCTATTCCAGGAACTAGTCGTGTTGGTATTGAAGTTCCGAACCAAAATCCAACGACAGTCAACTTACGTTCTATTATTGAATCTCCAAGTTTTAAAAATGCTGAATCTAAATTAACAGTTGCGATGGGGTATAGAATTAATAATGAACCATTACTTATGGATATTGCTAAAACGCCACACGCACTAATTGCAGGTGCAACTGGATCAGGGAAATCAGTTTGTATCAATAGTATTTTGATGTCTTTACTATATAAAAATCATCCTGAGGAATTAAGATTATTACTTATCGATCCAAAAATGGTTGAATTAGCTCCTTATAATGGTTTGCCACATTTAGTTGCACCGGTAATTACAGATGTCAAAGCAGCTACACAGAGTTTAAAATGGGCCGTAGAAGAAATGGAACGACGTTATAAGTTATTTGCACATTACCATGTACGTAATATAACAGCATTTAACAAAAAAGCACCATATGATGAAAGAATGCCAAAAATTGTCATTGTAATTGATGAGTTGGCTGATTTAATGATGATGGCTCCGCAAGAAGTTGAACAGTCTATTGCTAGAATTGCTCAAAAAGCGAGAGCATGTGGTATTCATATGTTAGTAGCTACGCAAAGACCATCTGTCAATGTAATTACAGGTTTAATTAAAGCCAACATACCAACAAGAATTGCATTTATGGTATCATCAAGTGTAGATTCGAGAACGATATTAGACAGTGGTGGAGCAGAACGCTTGTTAGGATATGGCGATATGTTATATCTTGGTAGCGGTATGAATAAACCGATTAGAGTTCAAGGTACATTTGTTTCTGATGACGAAATTGATGATGTTGTTGATTTTATCAAACAACAAAGAGAACCGGACTATCTATTTGAAGAAAAAGAATTGTTGAAAAAAACACAAACACAATCACAAGATGAATTATTTGATGATGTTTGTGCATTTATGGTTAATGAAGGACATATTTCAACATCATTAATCCAAAGACATTTCCAAATTGGCTATAATAGAGCAGCAAGAATTATCGATCAATTAGAGCAACTCGGTTATGTTTCGAGTGCTAATGGTTCAAAACCAAGGGATGTTTATGTTACGGAAGCAGATTTAAATAAAGAATAATTATGAGTAAGGAGTTTTATATAATGACACACTATCATTTTGTCGGAATTAAAGGTTCTGGCATGAGTTCATTAGCACAAATCATGCATGATTTAGGACATGAAGTTCAAGGATCGGATATTGAGAACTACGTATTTACAGAAGTTGCTCTTAGAAATAAGGGGATAAAAATATTACCATTTGATGCTAATAACATAAAAGAAGATATGGTAGTTATACAAGGTAATGCATTCGCGAGTAGCCATGAAGAAATAGTACGTGCACATCAATTGAAATTAGATGTTGTAAGTTATAATGATTTTTTAGGACAGATTATTGATCAATATACTTCAGTAGCTGTAACTGGTGCACATGGTAAAACTTCTACAACAGGTTTATTATCACATGTTATGAATGGTGATAAAAAGACTTCATTTTTAATTGGTGATGGCACAGGTATGGGATTGCCTGAAAGTGATTATTTCGCTTTTGAGGCATGTGAATATAGACGTCACTTTTTAAGTTATAAACCTGATTACGCAATTATGACAAATATTGATTTCGATCATCCTGATTATTTTAAAGATATTAATGATGTTTTTGATGCATTCCAAGAAATGGCACATAATGTTAAAAAAGGTATTATTGCTTGGGGTGATGATGAACATCTACGTAAAATTGAAGCAGATGTTCCAATTTATTATTATGGATTTAAAGATTCGGATGACATTTATGCTCAAAATATTCAAATTACGGATAAAGGTACTGCTTTTGATGTGTATGTGGATGGTGAGTTTTATGATCACTTCCTGTCTCCACAATATGGTGACCATACAGTTTTAAATGCATTAGCTGTAATTGCGATTAGTTATTTAGAGAAGCTAGATGTTACAAATATTAAAGAAGCATTAGAAACGTTTGGTGGTGTTAAACGTCGTTTCAATGAAACTACAATTGCAAATCAAGTTATTGTAGATGATTATGCACACCATCCAAGAGAAATTAGTGCTACAATTGAAACAGCACGAAAGAAATATCCACATAAAGAAGTTGTTGCAGTATTTCAACCACACACTTTCTCTAGAACACAGGCATTTTTAAATGAATTTGCAGAAAGTTTAAGTAAAGCAGATCGTGTATTCTTATGTGAAATTTTTGGATCAATTAGAGAAAATACTGGCGCATTAACGATACAAGATTTAATTGATAAAATTGAAGGTGCATCGTTAATTAATGAAGATTCTATTAATGTATTAGAACAATTTGATAATGCTGTTATTTTATTTATGGGTGCAGGTGATATTCAAAAATTACAAAATGCATATTTAGATAAATTAGGCATGAAAAATGCGTTTTAATATGTTTATAATAGAGTAGTATGGGTATTTATTATTAATGACATTATTACATGTTAATTAGGAGGCGTTTTTAATGGATTGGATTTTACCAATTGCTGGAATTATCGCTGCGATTGCATTCTTAATTTTATGTATCGGTATCGTAGCTGTATTAAATTCTGTTAAGAAAAACTTAGATTATGTTGCAAAAACACTTGACGGTGTAGAAGGTCAAGTTCAAGGTATTACTCGTGAAACAACAGATTTACTTCATAAAGTAAACCGTTTAACTGAGGATATCCAAGGTAAAGTAGATCGTTTAAACTCAGTTGTAGATGCTGTTAAAGGTATCGGTGACTCAGTACAAACGTTAAACAGCTCTGTAGATCGTGTAACAAATTCAATTACACATAATATTTCTCAAAATGAAGATAAAATCTCACAAGTTGTTCAATGGTCAAATGTTGCAATGGAAATTGCAGACAAATGGCAAAATAGACACTACCGTCGTGGAAGTGCAAATTACAAAGCTAATAATGTAGCAACTGATGCAAATCATAGCTATACTTCTAGAGTAGATAAATAATTAATAATTAAACAAATGCACTTAAATGAGGTTGTTACTTATTTAAGTGCATTTGTTATAGGAGGATATACAAATGACGCAGCAACAAAATGATAAAAGAACATTAAAAAATAAACACACTTATCAAAATGAACCACTACCAAACCGTAAAGATTTTGTTGTTAGTTTTATAACTGGCGCGCTTGTTGGTTCAGCTTTAGGTTTGTATTTTAAAAATAAAGTTTATCAAAAAGCAGATGATTTAAAAGTCAAAGAACAAGAACTGTCGCAAAAGTTTGAAGAAAGAAAAACGCAACTTGAAGAAACGGTTGCCTATACAAAAGAACGTGTTGAAGGATTTTTAAACAAATCTAAAAATGAGCAAGCGGCATTAAAGGCACAACAAGCAGCGATAAAAGAAGAAGCAAGTGCAAATAATTTGAGTGATACATCACAAGAGGCACAAGAGATTCAAGAAGCTAAAAAAGAAGCACAAGCAGAAACAGATAAAAGTGCAGCTGTATCAAATGAAGAACCAAAAGCAGTGGCATTGAAAGCACAACAAGCAGCGATAAAAGAAGAAGCAAGTGCAAATAATTTAAGTGATATATCACAAGAGGCACAAGAGGTTCAAGAAGCTAAAAAAGAAGCACAAGCAGAGAAAGACAGTGACACATTAACTAAAGATGCAAGTGCAGCAAAGGTAGAAGTATCAAAACCAGAGTCACAAGCTGAAAGATTAGCAAACGCTGCAAAACAGAAGCAAGCTAAATTAACACCAGGTTCAAAAGAGAGTCAATTAACTGAAGCGTTATTTGCAGAAAAACCAGTTGCTAAAAATGACTTGAAAGAAATTCCTCAATTAGTTACTAAAAAGAATGATGTATCAGAGACAGAGACGGTTAATATAGATAATAAAGACACTGTTAAACAAAAAGAAGCTAAATTTGAAAATGGTGTTATTACACGTAAAGCTGATGAAAAAACAACTAATAATACAGCTGTTGACAAGAAATCAGGTAAACAATCTAAAAAAACAACACCTTCAAATAAACGAAATGCATCAAAAGCATCTACAAATAAAACTTCAGGTCAGAAAAAGCAACATAATAAGAAATCATCACAAGGTGCAAAGAAACAAAGTAGTTCAAGTAAGTCAACTCAAAAGAATAATCAAACTAGTAATAAGAATTCAAAAACAACAAATGCTAAATCATCCAATGCATCAAAAACGCCAAATGCTAAAGTTGAGAAAGCTAAAAGTAAAATAGAGAAACGTACATTCAATGACTAAGATTACTAAAATCGTTGAATAATCAATCATAGCAGTAAGCTATGTAATATATTTTTAAAAATTGAATTTCAAAATAAAAGGTAGGCATTCAGGTGCTTACCTTTTTTGATATCATCAGTTTATTTTGAAAGGCAATGCGATCATTTCATGTATTTATGTTGTTTGAAACATCGTTAGATAACAATAGTGATATTGCACATTTTAAGCTGAAGATGGAAAAATATTCGATAATCAAATAAACAATGAATTTTAGAAGGTACAATGACGTTCACTAATTTAAATATAGCTGAATGTGTTGGTGAGTGATGTTCACTATAGATTTATATTAATATACAAAGACAAAGGTTGTTAATTTTTATTAAGCGTTAGGTTGAATGTATGAGAATTTTAGATTTATAATAGAAGATAGAAACGAAAATTTTTCTTAAAAGCAGTAATGTTGACTCAAAATAAGCTATAATAATGACACTTATTTAATTGATTAACATTTGCTAATAAATATCAATATAGAATATAACTTTCCAATAATGACTGAGAAAATCGAAATGTCAGTCTCGAATCATATAATTAGAAAATTGATTATTTTCTGTCAATTTAGGGTTGAACTATACATATGATATTGTTAGAATATTTTTTAACATTATATTTTATTGCTTTAAAGTGGAATATACTTGAAATAATTAGTAGAGGTGAGTAAGGATGAGTAATAAATTAGAATCATACAGAAGTGAGATTGTATCACTGAATCATCAAATTTTAGACTTATTATCTAAACGTGGTGAACTAGCACAAAAAATTGGGGAAGAAAAATTAAAACAAGGTACACGTATTTATGATCCACAACGTGAAAAAGAAATGCTTAACGACTTAATCGATAGTAACAAAGGACCATTCAACGATAATACTATTAAGCAATTATTTAAAGAAATTTTCAAAGCCTCTACAGATTTACAAAAATCTGAAAATGAAAAACATTTATATGTATCACGTAAGTTGAAACCTGAAGATACGATTGTAACATTTGATAATGGGGGCATTATTGGAGACGGCAATAAATCATTTGTATTTGGGCCATGTTCAGTTGAATCATTTGAACAAGTTGAAGCTGTTGCTAAAAACTTACATGCTAAAGGTGAAAAATTTATTCGTGGCGGTGCATTTAAACCACGTACATCACCATATGATTTCCAAGGCCTAGGTGTTGAAGGACTTAAAATACTTAAACAGATTAAAGATAAATATGATTTAAATGTTGTCAGCGAAATCGTAAATCCAAATGATTTTGAAGTGGCTGATGAGTATTTAGACGTATTCCAAATTGGTGCACGTAATATGCAAAACTTCGAGTTATTAAAAGAAGCTGGCCGTACGAAAAAGCCTATTCTATTAAAACGTGGTTTATCTGCTACAATCGAAGAGTTTGTTTATGCAGCTGAATACATTGCTTCACAAGGTAATCAAAACATTATTTTATGTGAACGTGGAATCCGAACTTATGAAAAGGCGACACGTAACACTTTAGATATTTCAGCAGTACCAATTTTAAAACAAGGTACACACTTACCAGTCATGGTAGATGTTACGCATAGTACAGGTCGTAAAGATATCATGTTACCAACTGCGAAAGCAGCATTAGCAGTTGGTGCTGATGGAGTTATGGCTGAGGTGCATCCAGATCCATCTGTTGCACTTAGTGATGCGGGTCAACAAATGGATTTAGATGAATTCCAAGCATTTTATGATGAATTAAAGCCTTTAGCTGATTTATATAACGCTAAAAAGTTAAAATAATATTCCAAGGAAACTATAGACTACTTAACTAATATGTCATGTTGAAGTAGAATATTATCTTTGAATCGACAATTTTAAACTTACAGCCATTCTAAGAGTATATTACTTTTAGAGTGGCTATTATTTTTTGTATAGAAATAAAGGTATACTGCACTTAACGATTGTTATAATACTTCGACACTTGTTCAATTTCACAATTATTAAAGATTATGACTGATAGCAGTAATTAAAATTATAACTATGAATTATCTGTAAAATATAATAGATTCACACATTTGTTGCTGAAATGTGAACATTTTTCAACAAATGCAATTGATATTTGAAAAGGCTTTCTCAAAACATTACAATTAAAAATGAAAAAAGTTTATATAAAATTAAAATATATCGTTCGTTATCATTTAGCGTTTGTTTTTATTTCAAGCTTTTCGCTAAATTTTTCCAAACAAAAATATGTTACTGTAAATTAAAATATGGTAAACTATGAAAATGAAATGAAAACATGTTATTATAATGAATAAAACGTTTACAAGGAGGAAATTATGACAGTTACTATATATGATGTAGCAAGAGAAGCGCGTGTCTCTATGGCCACAGTGTCGCGTGTTGTTAATGGGAACCAAAATGTTAAAGCAGAAACTAAAAATAAAGTTAACGAAGTCATTAAGCGTTTGAATTATCGTCCAAATGCTGTTGCTAGAGGTTTAGCTAGTAAAAAGACAACAACAGTAGGTGTGATCATTCCAGATATATCTAATATCTATTATTCACAACTTGCTCGTGGACTTGAAGATATTGCAACAATGTATAAATATCACTCAATTATTTCAAATTCAGATAACGATCCTGAAAAGGAAAAAGAAATTTTTAATAACTTATTAAGTAAACAGGTTGATGGTATTATTTTCCTTGGTGGTACAATTACTGAAGAAATGAAAGAATTGATAAATCAATCATCTGTACCTGTAGTAGTATCAGGAACAAATGGTAAGGATGCACATATAGCATCAGTTAATATTGATTTTACTGAAGCTGCGAAAGAAATTACGGGAGAATTAATTGAAAAAGGCGCTAAATCATTTGCTTTAGTAGGTGGAGAACATTCTAAAAAAGCTCAAGAAGATGTTTTAGAAGGTTTAACTGAAGTGTTAAATAAAAATGGCCTTCAATTAGGTGATACATTGAATTGTTCTGGTGCTGAAAGTTATAAAGAAGGCGTAAAAGCTTTTGCCAAAATGAAAGGCAATTTGCCAGATGCCATTTTATGTATCAGCGACGAAGAAGCAATTGGTATTATGCATAGTGCAATGGATGCTGGTATTAAAGTTCCAGAGGAATTACAAATTATTAGTTTCAATAATACACGATTAGTTGAGATGGTTAGACCACAACTTTCTAGTGTTATTCAACCATTATATGATATCGGTGCAGTAGGGATGCGCTTATTAACAAAATATATGAACGATGAAAAGATAGAAGAACCAAATGTAGTTTTACCTCACAGAATTGAATACCGAGGAACTACAAAATAAATTCACAAAATTAGGCATTCATCTAACGACCCAAATTATATGGGTGTTGGAAGAATGCCTTTTATTTATCTTTTAAAATCGTTGCAGATTAGGTTACTTATTGACGAGTAGATTCGTACCAACTCGCTATATGTAAAGCTAATTTTTTATTTTTTTCACTAATTTCTTTTGTGCGGGGGACATAGGTATAATCATTTAAACGATCTTCCCATCTTTTAGGTAATAATTCAGATGAATAATGTTTCCATTTATTAATCCATTCTAACGGTAAATAACCACTTTGAATTGGTTGATCAATTAAACTTAAGAATACATGACTCCATGCACGTGGTACGACTCTCCAAATATTGTAGCCTCCGCCACCAAACATAATTACCTTTCCATTCGTATAAGAATCAGCTAAATATTTTACAAAATATGGAATTTCATATAATGAATGTAACGTACAATTTAGATGAGTTAGTGGATCACGATAATGTATATCGACACCATTTACGCTTAGAATAATATCAGGTTTAAAACTCTTTACGACAGGCTCAACTGTTAATTTAAAACACTCCAAAAATGATGCATCTTCTGTATACGGTTCAAGTGGGACATTTACAGTGTGTCCATAGCCGATATCTTCACCGCGCTCAGTATAGTGACCAGAGCCTGGGAAAAGAAATTTTCCGGTTTCATGGATAGAATAAGTAGTAACATGGTTATCGGCATAGAAACTCCATTGTGTACCATCTCCATGATGTGCATCGGTATCTATGATTAAAACGCGTTGATTGTATTCTTTAGCTAAGTATTGTGCGGTAATTGCAATATCATTGTATATACAAAAACCACTTGCTCGACCAGGTTGAGCGTGATGCAAACCACCACCTAAGTGACAACCATTTAATACTTTGCCTGACATAATAAGATCTGCTAAAGTTAAAGCGCCTCCAACAATTGTGGCACTATGGCGGTGCATATGCTTAAATTGACCATTCTCTTCATCATTTAATCCATATTTCTTAGCCTCATCTTCACTGATAATGCCATGTGAAGCATGCTTAATAGCTTCGACGTAATCATATTTATGAATTAACATTAATTCGTCATCTGTTGCAATTCTAGGTTGTACTATTTGTTCTGGAGACAATAAATTTGCATTCAAAAGTAGCTCTGTTGTTAATTTTAAACGCATTTGATTGAAGGGATGTTGGTCATGAAATCGATATTGTAATAACTTATCTGAATAAACATATGCAGTTTTTGATGAATGTTGTTGCATATAATCCCTCCGATATTCCAAAAATTAAAAGAAAAACCGATTCATATAACGAATATCATCAAACGCTTGTTGCTGTTCTAATGTAATGTTTTTGCCAATTCTTGCCATTAAACAATTAGCTGGATGACTTGTTATTTCTGGATCATCTGTAGCGAATATTTCAAGTCCACCAGTTGCCATTAACCGCTGCATTAATTTTTTATAGTCAAATACATCTAACTTTGAATTTTTTAAATCCCAATGCCAGTAATATTCTGTAGTTATAACGATATAATTCTCGAATTCTGGTGTAGAAAGGCTAAGTTGTATCAGCTTTTCTGCAAGTTGTAATTGCCTAAAATTGATGCTGACTTCAATTGCCCCCAATTCGATTAAATATGGAAGCTTACCTGTAGACCAGCGCTCAATTTCATCAGGATAGTGGAAAGTGACATAACCCACAATGAGTTGATCTTGGCGAGCAACATAAATTCTACCTTCTGGTAATGTTGTAATTTCTAACAAAGCTTTATACTGATCTTCAGCATCTCTAAATGCGGTTAAATGCGCATCGAAAGTAAGCGCTTTCAAATCTTCGTGTGTTAAAGGACCTTCAATAACAAATTGCTTGTCATGAATGTAATAATCTTCGGATTGATACGTCTTTAAATGATTCATATTTTCAACTCCTCAATCGACGTCGTGATTGTATTAAATTCATTATATAGAAAATTTACAATAATTAATACTAGAAAAAGGATAAAAGTAAAAATTTTGAATAATTAGAAATGTTATGTATAATATTGAGAAAGAAAGCGTTTTCACATAACAAAGGGGGAGTTTCAAATGAAAGTCGAAGTTTATAAAGGAGCGCAAGGTAAACATAACCTTAAAGATTATGAAGAAACATATAATACTTTTGATTGGAAAGACGTAGAACAAGCATTTTCTTGGAGTGAAACTGGAAAAATGAACATGGCATATGAATGCATAGATCGCCATGTAGATCAAGGATTAGGGGATAAAATAGCGTTAAATTACAAAGATGAGCACAGAAAAGAATCGTATACTTATAAAGATATGCAACGGTTATCTAATAAAGCAGCGAATGTTTTGTCTGAACATGCAGAAGTTGACAAAGGTGACAGAGTATTTATATTTATGTCGCGTACACCTGAACTATATTTTGCGTTGTTAGGTGTTTTAAAAATTGGTGCAATTGTTGGGCCGTTATTTGAAGCATTTATGGAAAAGGCAGTTGCGGATAGATTAGAGAACAGTGAAGCTAAAGTGTTAATTACTAATAAGGCATTGTTACCTCGAGTACCTGTAGATAAATTACCAAACTTGAAAAAAATTGTTGTCGTAGATGAGGATGTAGAAGACAATTACATAGACTTCATTAGTTTGATGGAAACTGCTAGCGATGAATTTGACATTGAATGGTTAAAGTCGGATGATGGTTTGATTTTACATTATACATCAGGTTCTACTGGGCAACCTAAAGGTGTATTGCATGTTCAACAAGCAATGTTAGTGCACTATATTTCTGGAAAATATGTATTAGATTTACAAGAAGATGATGTTTATTGGTGTACAGCAGATCCAGGTTGGGTTACAGGAACATCTTATGGTATTTTTGCACCATGGTTAAATGGCGCTACAAATTGTATAGCTGGTGGTCGCTTTTCGCCAGAACAGTGGTATAGTATGATTGAAGATTTTAAAGTGACGATTTGGTATACGGCACCAACAGCTTTAAGAATGTTAATGAGTGCTGGTGACGATATTGTTGAGAAATATGACTTGTCATCGTTACGTTCGATTCTATCAGTAGGTGAGCCTTTAAATCCTGAAGTTATAAAATGGGCGAAAAAAGTATACGGTTTAACGGTGTTAGATACTTGGTGGATGACAGAAACAGGTGGACATATGATTGTTAACTATCCAACGATGGACGTCAAGCTTGGCTCAATGGGCAAACCATTACCTGGTATTCAAGCTGCAATTATCGATGATGCAGGGAATGAATTACCACCAAATCGAATGGGCAACCTTGCTATAAAAAAAGGCTGGCCATCAATGATGTATCGTATCTGGAAGAATCCAGAAAAATATAAATCATATTTTATTGGAGACTGGTATGTATCTGGTGATTCGGCATATAAAGATGAAGATGGTTACTTCTGGTTCCAAGGACGTGTTGATGATGTAATTATGACAGCTGGTGAACGAGTTGGACCATTTGAGGTTGAGTCTAAATTGGTTGAACACGAAGCAGTTGCCGAAGCAGGAATTATTGGTAAACCTGATCCGGTTCGCGGTGAAATAATTAAGGCGTTTGTTGCACTGAGAAAAGGATATGAACCAACAGACGAATTAAAAGAAGAAATTCGTATATTTGTTAAAGAAGGTTTGTCGGCACATGCAGCACCACGTGAAATCGAATTTAAAGATAAATTACCTAAAACACGGTCAGGTAAAATTATGAGACGTGTATTAAAAGCTTGGGAATTAAATTTAGATGCTGGGGATTTAAGTACAATGGAATAATGACATGAATGTTATTGAAGATTTTTTTCGAAGAATAAAGGGTGACAACATATTTCATGTCAATGTTTAAATAATCGTTTACTTTACGATAAGCAATATAAAGAACTGTTAACTTGTGTCATATCATTTCGTAGAAAGCATTTGAAAATGATGACATAACAATAATGGCATATCTTTATATTGCTTTTTATTTTTAATATGATCTTTGGAAGATGATTATTTTAAATAATAGAAAAATATAGTTATCAATAGTATCAAGCGCTAAAAGTTGTATAATACAAAACTTTAATAAGTGAATTTATTGCAAAAATGAAAGCGCTAACCCGATTTAGTCGACAAGTTTTTAACAGTTCGTTATTATATGAATGTAAGTAAAAATTTCTTAGCTACAACTTACATATTATAAATGCATAAATTAAACAAAAAGGGGCGAAAAAAGTTGACTCATTTATCAGATTTAGATATTGCGAATCAATCAACACTACAACCAATTAAGGATATTGCTGCATCAGTAGGTATTTCAGAGGATGCATTAGAACCTTATGGTCATTACAAAGCTAAAATCGACATTAATAAAATTACGCCAAGAGAAAACAAAGGGAAAGTTGTTTTAGTAACTGCGATGAGCCCAACACCAGCTGGTGAAGGTAAATCAACGGTTACAGTTGGTTTAGCTGATGCATTCCATGAGTTAAATAAAAACGTTATGGTTGCATTAAGAGAGCCTGCTTTAGGACCAACATTTGGTATCAAAGGTGGTGCGACTGGTGGTGGTTATGCGCAAGTCTTACCTATGGAAGATATCAACTTACATTTCAACGGAGATTTCCATGCGATTACAACTGCAAATAATGCATTGTCTGCGTTTATCGATAATCATATTCACCAAGGTAACGAATTAGGAATCGATCAAAGACGTATTGAGTGGAAACGTGTATTAGATATGAATGATCGTGCACTTAGACATGTAAACGTTGGGTTAGGTGGACCTACAAATGGTGTACCACGTGAAGATGGCTTTAATATTACAGTAGCGTCTGAAATTATGGCGATTTTATGTTTAAGTAGAAGTATTAAAGACTTAAAAGATAAAATTAGTCGTATTACTATTGGTTACACTAGAGATCGCAAGCCAGTTACAGTTGCAGATTTAAAAGTGGAAGGTGCACTTGCAATGATTTTAAAAGATGCAATAAAACCAAACTTAGTACAATCAATTGAAGGGACACCTGCATTAGTTCATGGTGGACCATTTGCGAATATCGCACACGGTTGTAACTCAATTTTAGCAACTGAAACAGCACGTGATTTAGCTGATATCGTTGTAACGGAAGCTGGATTTGGTTCAGACTTAGGCGCTGAAAAATTCATGGACATTAAAGTGCGTGAAGCAGGATTTGATCCGGCAGCTGTCGTTGTTGTTGCGACAATTCGTGCGTTAAAAATGCATGGTGGTGTAGCGAAAGATAATTTAAAAGAAGAAAATGTAGAAGCAGTAAAAGCAGGAATTGTTAATTTAGAGCGTCATGTTAATAATATTAAAAAATTCGGTGTAGAACCGGTTGTTGCAATTAATGCATTTATACATGATACCGATGCAGAAGTAGAATATGTAAAATCTTGGGCTAAAGAAAATAACGTACGAATTGCCTTAACTGAAGTTTGGAAAAAAGGTGGTAAAGGTGGCGTTGACTTAGCAAATGAAGTATTAGAAGTCATTGATCAACCTAATTCATTTAAACCTTTATATGAATTAGAATTACCATTAGAGCAAAAGATTGAAAAGATTGTGACTGAAATCTATGGCGGTTCAAAAGTAACGTTTAGCAGTAAAGCGCAAAAACAATTAAAACAATTTAAAGAAAATGGTTGGGATAATTACCCAGTATGTATGGCGAAAACACAATATTCATTCTCAGATGATCAAACGTTGTTAGGTGCACCATCAGGATTTGAAATTACAATTCGTGAATTAGAAGCGAAAACAGGTGCAGGATTTATCGTAGCGTTGACAGGTGCAATCATGACTATGCCTGGTTTACCTAAAAAACCAGCAGCATTAAACATGGATGTTACTGATGATGGTCATGCAATTGGGTTATTCTAATAAATCATGTCAATTGTTTAATAAAGATAAGTAAATAGTTTAATAGACCGGACTGTTGGAGATGCATTATTTCAGCAGTTCGGTTTTTTGCTGTGCTAAAAATAGATTCAATTTGGCGAATCTAACGACAATGTTTGAAGGTGGTTAATTAATGTATATGAAGATAAAAAGTGGGCTTGAAGAATAGGAAAGCGATGCAATGAATATTCCATATTAAAAAAAATAATAAAATAGGTTGCAATATTTAATTGGGATGCGCTACAATTAACACTAATAATAGGAGTTGTTAACAACATGAACAAACATCACCCAAAATTAAGGTCTTTCTATTCTATTAGAAAATCAACTCTAGGCGTTGCATCGGTCATTGTCAGTACACTATTTTTAATTACTTCTCAACATCAAGCACAAGCAGCAGAAAATACAAATACTTCAGATAAAATCTCGGAAAATCAAAATAATAATGCAACTACAACTCAGCCACCTAAGGATACAAATCAAACACAACCTGCTACGCAACCAGCAAACACTGCGAAAAACTATCCTGCAGCGGATGAATCACTTAAAGATGCAATTAAAGATCCTGCATTAGAAAATAAAGAACATGATATAGGTCCAAGAGAACAAGTCAATTTCCAGTTATTAGATAAAAACAATGAAACGCAGTACTATCACTTTTTCAGCATCAAAGATCCAGCAGATGTGTATTACACTAAAAAGAAAGCAGAAGTTGAATTAGACATCAATACTGCTTCAACATGGAAGAAGTTTGAAGTCTATGAAAACAATCAAAAATTGCCAGTGAGACTTGTATCATATAGTCCTGTACCAGAAGACCATGCCTATATTCGTTTCCCAGTTTCAGATGGCACACAAGAATTGAAAATTGTTTCTTCGACTCAAATTGATGATGGAGAAGAAACAAATTATGATTATACTAAATTAGTATTTGCTAAACCTATTTATAACGATCCTTCACTTGTAAAATCAGATACAAATGATGCAGTAGTAACGAATGATCAATCAAGTTCAGTCGCAAGTAATCAAACAAACACGAATACATCTAATCAAAATACATCAACGATCAACAATGCTAATAATCAACCGCAGGCAACGACCAATATGAGTCAACCTGCACAACCAAAATCGTCAACGAATGCAGATCAAGCGTCAAGCCAACCAGCTCATGAAACAAATTCTAATGGTAATACTAACGATAAAACGAATGAGTCAAGTAATCAGTCGGATGTTAATCAACAGTATCCACCAGCAGATGAATCACTACAAGATGCAATTAAAAACCCGGCTATCATCGATAAAGAACATACAGCTGATAATTGGCGACCAATTGATTTTCAAATGAAAAATGATAAAGGTGAAAGACAGTTCTATCATTATGCTAGTACTGTTGAACCAGCAACTGTCATTTTTACAAAAACAGGACCAATAATTGAATTAGGTTTAAAGACAGCTTCAACATGGAAGAAATTTGAAGTTTATGAAGGTGACAAAAAGTTACCAGTCGAATTAGTATCATATGATTCTGATAAAGATTATGCCTATATTCGTTTCCCAGTATCTAATGGTACGAGAGAAGTTAAAATTGTGTCATCTATTGAATATGGTGAGAACATCCATGAAGACTATGATTATACGCTAATGGTCTTTGCACAGCCTATTACTAATAACCCAGACGACTATGTGGATGAAGAAACATACAATTTACAAAAATTATTAGCTCCGTATCACAAAGCTAAAACGTTAGAAAGACAAGTTTATGAATTAGAAAAATTACAAGAGAAATTGCCAGAAAAATATAAGGCGGAATATAAAAAGAAATTAGATCAAACTAGAGTAGAGTTAGCTGATCAAGTTAAATCAGCAGTGACGGAATTTGAAAATGTTACACCTACAAATGATCAATTAACAGATTTACAAGAAGCGCATTTTGTTGTTTTTGAAAGTGAAGAAAATAGTGAGTCAGTTATGGACGGCTTTGTTGAACATCCATTCTATACAGCAACTTTAAATGGTCAAAAATATGTAGTGATGAAAACAAAGGATGACAGTTACTGGAAAGATTTAATTGTAGAAGGTAAACGTGTCACTACTGTTTCTAAAGATCCTAAAAATAATTCTAGAACGCTGATTTTCCCATATATACCTGACAAAGCAGTTTACAATGCGATTGTTAAAGTCGTTGTGGCAAACATTGGTTATGAAGGTCAATATCATGTCAGAATTATAAATCAGGATATCAATACAAAAGATGATGATACATCACAAAATAACACGAGTGAACCGCTAAATGTACAAACAGGACAAGAAGGTAAGGTTGCTGATACAGATGTAGCTGAAAATAGCAGCACTGCAACAAATCCTAAAGATGCGTCTGATAAAGCAGATGTGATAGAACCAGAGTCTGACGTGGTTAAAGATGCTGATAATAATATTGATAAAGATGTGCAACATGATGTTGATCATTTATCCGATATGTCGGATAATAATCACTTCGATAAATATGATTTAAAAGAAATGGATACTCAAATTGCCAAAGATACTGATAGAAATGTGGATAAAGATGCCGATAATAGCGTTGGTATGTCATCTAATGTCGATACTGATAAAGACTCTAATAAAAATAAAGACAAAGTCATACAGCTGAATCATATTGCCGATAAAAATAATCATACTGGAAAAGCAGCAAAGCTTGACGTAGTGAAACAAAATTATAATAATACAGACAAAGTTACTGACAAAAAAACAACTGAACATCTGCCGAGTGATATTCATAAAACTGTAGATAAAACAGTGAAAACAAAAGAAAAAGCCGGCACACCATCGAAAGAAAACAAACTTAGTCAATCTAAAATGCTACCAAAAACTGGAGAAACAACTTCAAGCCAATCATGGTGGGGCTTATATGCGTTATTAGGTATGTTAGCTTTATTCATTCCTAAATTCAGAAAAGAATCTAAATAATTAACTAAATATAGCATATGTATGATTAACTTTGTAGACAATGTGAAAGCAATTAATTTATAAACTATTGATTGGTTTAATGGCTTTCCTTTAGAGTAAATAAAAAGAACAGCAGTGAGAAATTTTCTAATTGAAAATAATCTTACTGCTGTTTTTAATATTTGGATTCATTGTTGTGGTTACTTTAAAAAGTGAGCATCAATTAACGCTTTTTTCGATTTAACAAATGTGATTTAATATCATATTTTAATGCGTCGTTGTATTCTTTTTCAGTGATTTGATCTTCGATTAACATACGCTTTAATACATAATGTTGTCTTTGAATACTATATTTCAAATCTTTATCCGATTTTAACGTTCCATCTTTTTCGTAGGGTGTATAGCCATATGGGCTTTGCAACAAACCGATAAGGTATGCAGATTGTGCAATTGATAAATCTTTTGGTGGAATACCAAATAGACTATATGAAGCGGATGCAATTCCGGAAATATTAGCGCCATTATAATCTCTACCGAAGGGAACTATATTTAAATATGTATATATAATTTCATCTTTTGAGAGTAGGTGTTCTAATCTAATTGCTAGGCGAAGTTCATTTGCTTTTCTACTATATGTTTTTTCGTTGGTAAGAACTTGATTTTTAACAAGTTGTTGTGTAATTGTGCTACCACCTGAACTTTGATCAGTATTAAAAATATCTTGTATCATTGCTCTTAAAATCGCCTTTGGTAAGATGCCATCATGTTTATAAAATAAAGTGTCTTCAGATGACGTTAATGCTTTAATGACATTTGGACTTGATGTTTTAGGGCCTATAATGAGTGAGTTTTGAGAATGGTTATACTCATATAATAAATTTTTGTTATTATGATCTAATAATTCATCGCCAGGTATTTGTCGAACTTTTTTTATTAAAGCATCATCTGATAATGAGTCGGACGTTTTAGTTAAATGATGAAAATATAAAGACATCGCAATCACAGCGATAGCAACGATGGCAATGAAAATCATAAATATAAAAACAATGACATGTTTGATAGCTTTATATATCTTTTCAAAATGATATATACGATGATTCAATTGATGATTGTTGTCTTGATTCGTCATCTTTAACCTCCTAAATTACGTATAGTATACCATATTTAAGCAATTTGACTTTTATTTTAACGTTAATTATAATTAGGGAAAATGCATAAAGAATAGGATAAAAGGACAAGTAATATTATTTGAAATCATCAGAGAGCTAGTGGTCGCTGTGAACTAGTGTTTTTAATAATATGAATACACCTTTATAACTAACATGTCCTACGTTTATTAATGAACGTATCATTAATAGAGTGAACATTATCTTATGATTATGTTTAAGTTTGGTGGTAACGTGCAATCGCGCCCTTACATATTTGTTGTAAGGGTTTTTTTTACGTTCAAAAAACTTTAAAGTATTTTAACAAGTATTCAATAAATAATTATAAATAGGAGGAAATAATAATGACGAATGTATTAATTGAAGATTTAAAATGGAGAGGTCTTATTTATCAACAAACTGATGAACAAGGTATTGAAGATTTATTAAATAAAGAACAAGTGACGTTATACTGCGGTGCCGATCCAACGGCAGATAGTTTACATATTGGTCACTTACTACCATTCTTAACATTAAGACGTTTTCAAGAACATGGACATCGTCCTATCGTTTTAATTGGCGGTGGTACAGGTATGATTGGTGATCCATCAGGTAAATCAGAAGAACGTGTGCTACAAACAGAAGAACAAGTAGATAAAAATATCGAAGGTATTAGTAAGCAAATGCACAATATTTTTGAATTTGGAACAGACCATGGTGCAGTGCTTGTTAATAATAGAGACTGGTTAGGACAAATCTCATTAATTAGTTTTTTACGTGACTATGGTAAACACGTCGGCGTTAATTACATGTTAGGTAAAGATTCAATCCAAAGTCGTTTAGAACATGGTATTTCATATACAGAATTCACATACACGATTTTACAAGCTATTGATTTCGGTCATTTGAATAGAGAATTGAATTGTAAGATTCAAGTAGGTGGATCAGATCAATGGGGTAATATCACAAGTGGTATTGAATTAATGCGTCGTATGTATGGTCAAACAGACGCATACGGTTTAACTATTCCGCTTGTAACTAAATCAGATGGTAAGAAATTTGGTAAGTCTGAGTCAGGTGCTGTTTGGTTAGATGCTGAAAAAACAAGTCCTTATGAATTTTATCAATTCTGGATTAATCAATCAGACGAAGATGTAATTAAATTCTTAAAATACTTTACTTTCTTAGGAAAAGAAGAAATTGATCGCTTAGAACAATCTAAAAATGAAGCACCGCATTTACGTGAAGCTCAAAAAACATTAGCTGAAGAAGTAACTAAATTTATTCATGGTGAAGATGCATTAAATGATGCAATCCGTATTTCACAAGCATTATTTAGTGGTGATTTAAAATCATTATCAGCGAAAGAATTAAAAGATGGATTTAAAGATGTGCCTCAAGTGACATTATCAAATGACACAACAAATATCGTTGAAGTCCTTATTGAAACAGGCATTTCTCCTTCTAAACGACAAGCACGTGAAGATGTTAACAATGGTGCGATTTATATTAATGGTGAGAGACAACAAGATGTTAATTATGCTTTAGCACCAGAAGATAAAATTGATGGCGAATTTACGATTATTCGTCGCGGTAAGAAAAAATACTTCATGGTTAACTATCAATAAATATAATTGCATAGCTAAATAAATTAGAGCCTACTCATATTCATTCCTAAGAATGTAATGAGTAGGCTCTTAATGTACTTTTCTGTCTGTAAATTATCTAAAGAAATCTCTATCGCCTTGGCCAGGTGATTGACGTTCTGATCGGCTTTGACGTTTTGGTTGTTCTTTTTGTTGTTTTAATTTCACTTTAACTTCTTTTGTTTTACCATCACGGATAACGGTAACAGTGACTGATTCACCAGGTTTTTTATTTTCATATAAATAGCTTCTTAAATCAACATCATCTTTAATTTTCTTGCCATCAATTTCTGTAATAATATCACCTTTTTTAAGATCAATATCACTATCAGCTTTGGCGACATAAATACCGTCTTCTCTATCAGTATGAAGTTGCTCGCGCTCTTCTTCAGGAATATCTTTCAAATTAATTAAACCAATACCAATCGAAGGGCGGTCAATTTTACCATGTTTTACAAGTTGTTCAATTGTTACTTTAACTTCATTACTTGGAATAGCAAACCCGATACCTTCAACTTGTGTCGCAGCAATTTTCATTGAGTTAATACCAACTAAATTACCATTAATATCTACTAATGCGCCACCTGAGTTACCTGGGTTAATAGCAGCATCTGTTTGAAGAACGCTAACTTTTGTATTGCCACCAGTTGTCTCAGCGTCAATCGTACGTTCGCTTGCTGAAATGATACCAGATGTTACAGAGTTAGCAAATTGTAATCCTAATGGGTTACCCATTGCGAATACGCTATCGCCAGTTTGTACTTTTGAAGAGTTGGCAAATTGAATCGCTTTAATACCTTTTGTATTTTCAATTTTAAGTACAGCAATATCAGTTACTGCATCTTTACCAACTAATTTCGCTTTAACTTGTTTTTTATTATGTAATTGGACTCTAATTTCATTTGCGCCATCAATAACATGATTGTTTGTAACGATATAAGCTGAATTGTTGTTTATTTGATAGATAACACCTGAACCTACTCCAGCTTCAGATGGTTTAGATGATTTGCCTTTTAATAAGTCGTCTACACTTGATGCTTTTTGCATGTTAATAACTCCAACAATTGTAGGGGAGACAGATTTTATCATTTCATGAACGGTACCGAATTTCTTGCTTTGACCGTCTAATTGATTGCCACCTTTATTATTTGTTGTCTGAACAGTTGAACCATCTTTATTTAAAATTGTACTATTTAATACTTTGCCTATACCAAGTACTAGAAGTGCACCAATAATTCCAGCAATCAATGCAACGATGACTGTTTTAAACCATGGAAATTTAGGTCTTCTGTATCTAGGTGTTTGGCTATGGTTTGTTGTAGAATGATCTGTATGATTAAAATCTGACATACTTAACCTCCATTATATGATTTATATATGCTTTAATTATGTCTTTTTTTTATAATTATTGCTAGTAATACACTATACAACTTTAGATGTATTTTCAGACTATCTTGTTCTAGTAAAAATATAGTGATAAAATCTAGTTGTTATAAACAAATAAGTTAAGTAGGTGGCACAATGTATTCAGTGATTAGTAAGATTTTGAATTTCATTTTAGTTAAAATGTCAAAATCATTATACGTAATCGGTAAAGATAATATTCCTAAGGATAGTAAATATGTCGTAACTTGTACGCATGAAAGTTATAACGAAGTCATTATGCTAGGTATGGCATTATATCCTAATCAAATTCATTATATGGCTAAAAAAGAATTATTCAAAAATAAATGGATTGGTAAATTTTTAACGTCTTTAAATGCATTTCCTGTAGATCGTGAAAATCCAGGACCTAGTACTTTAAAACGCCCAATCAATTTGTTGAAAGATAATAAGACAGTTGGTATCTTCCCAACAGGTTCTCGCACATCGCAAGAAGGTGCACCTTTGAAACGTGGTGCTTCAACAATTGCAATGTTAAGTAAGTCACCAATATTACCTGTTGCTTATGTTGGTCCTACTAAGATTCACGGTCTTTTAACAGGACAAGCATACATAAATATTGGCAAACCAATCGATATTAACGATTTACCTAAAGATTTAAAACGAAACGAGCGTATCGATTATATTACAAAAGAGATTGAAACACGAACAGCAAAGTTACAACAAGAATTGCATGAAATTGTAAAAAGTTTATAAAATAACTTGAGGTAGAAATATAGCTGGTTAGTAAGCCTAGGTGACTATAACGGAGTATCGAAGTAGTTATTCTAGTTACATTAGTAATCTTTATATTTCTACATTATTTTAAGAAGGATGACATTCAATGTATAAATTTTTCCAAAATTTAGGGCGTTCGTTAATGTTACCAGTTGCCATTTTACCGGCTGCAGCAATTATTGCCGGAATTGGTAATACGTTAAATGCACTTCATGCGACGCCGAAAATCGCAATGTTCTTTACTACGGTAGGTACTACGATTTTAGAGCAATTAGGTATTTTATTTGCAATTGGTGTAGCTATAGGAATGGCAAAGAAAAATGATGGTGTAGTCGCGCTTGCAGCTACGTTAGGATATTTTTTAGTTACAGTTGTATTATCACCAATGAAATTAGCGCCTTTATTAGGAATGAAAGCTTCGGAAATAAATTCAGCTTTTGAAAAGATGAATAATGGCAATGTCTTTGTTGGTATTGTAATAGGTTTAATAGCAGCTTATGCATACAATAAGTTTAGTGAAACAGAATTACCATTAGCATTATCATTTTTTAGTGGTAAACGTCTAGTTCCAATTATGACTGCATTTTACTGTACATTTTTAGTTGTCATATTGTTATTCTTATGGCCACTACTTTATTCATGGATTGTAAAATTTGGTGAATCTATAGTCGGTTTAGGATCGTTTGGAGCTTTCATATATGGTGTTGCCAATAGATTATTAATTCCTACAGGATTACATCATGCACTGAATAGTGTGTTCTGGTTTGATACGATTGGTATTAATGATATTGGTAAATTCCAAAGTGGCAAAGATGCTATAAAAGGTATTACAGGACGCTATCAAGCGGGATTCTTCCCAATCATGATGTTCGGTATTCCAGCGGCTGCGTTAGCAATGTATCATACAGCTAAAACTACTCAGAAAAAACAAGTTTACGGTTGGTTCCTAGCGAGTTCAGTTGCAGCATTTTTCGTTGGTGTTACAGAGCCGATTGAGTTTGCATTTATGTTTGTTGCGCCAATCTTATATGTTGTTCATGCGTTATTAACAGGATTATCTTTATTTATCGCAGCTACATTCCATTGGACAGCTGGATTTTCATTTAGTGCAGGTTTGATAGATTATGTGTTATCACTAATTAATCCAGTATCAAATCATCCATTGATGTTGCTTGTTCAAGGTGTTGTATTTTTCATCTTATACTATGTGATTTTCCGTGTAGTAATCCAAGTATTTAACTTGAATACGATTGGTAGAGGTGAAAATGAATTAGTTGACCCAACAGTTGTAAAAGATAATATTGCTCCTGGTGAAAATGATATTAAACAAAGTAAATATCATCAACATGCTATACAAATATTAGAAGGTTTAGGCGGTCAAGAGAATATTGTTAATTTAACCAATTGTGCAACAAGGTTGCGTCTAGAGTTAAAAGACACATCTATTATTGATAAACAGAAGATTAAAAACGCCGGTGCAGTTGGTGTTACTGTTAATGGCAAACATTCAACTCAAGTTATTGTCGGTACACACGTACAGCAGGTTGCTGATGAAATTGAAAAACATTTATAAAATTTAAACAGCTAAAGCGCAAATCTAACTTCAATAGGGTTTGCGCTTTTTTTAGTCAAATAGTAGAATGATTTATATCTGAATTTTCAGAAATGGAGTGGGGATTGTGAAGAAAATTTTATTTGATGTTGATGGCGTTTTTTTAAGTGAAGAACGTTGTTTCGATGTCTCTGCATTAACGGTATATGAATTATTAATGGATAAGTGTTATTTAGGTCTTCATTCACATATAGATTGGGAAACTTTGACTGATAACGATATACAAGACATTAGGAATCGAATTTTTCAAAAAGATAAGATTTTAAACAAATTAAAATCGCTAGGGCTGAATTCAAATTGGGATATGTTATTTATCGTTTTTAGTATTCATTTAATTGATATTTTGAAAAAGTTATCACATGATGAAATTGAGGCATTCATGTATCAAGATGAGCCTGTCGAATTGAAGTTGCAAAATATAAGCACAAACTTAGCAGACTGTTTTAATTTAAATGAACAACTACCTTTACAATTTTTGGATAATGTAAAAGTTGGTAAAAATAATATTTATGCTGCTTTGGAAGAGTTTGCAACAACAGAGTTACATGTTTCGGATGCTACTTTATTTAGTTTGAAGGGTGCATTATGGACGTTAGCGCAAGAAGTTTATCAAGAATGGTATTTAGGATCGAAGTTGTATGAAGATGTTGAAAAGAAAATAGCACGAACTACTTTTAAGACAGGTTATATTTATCAAGAAATTATTTTGAGACCAGTAGATGAAGTTAAGGTACTTCTGAATGATTTAAAAGGTGCTGGTTTCGAATTAGGTATTGCAACAGGTCGTCCTTATACTGAGACTGTTGTGCCATTTGAAAATTTAGGATTGTTACCATATTTTGAAGCTGATTTTATTGCAACAGCAAGTGATGTTTTAGAAGCAGAGAATATGTATCCGCAAGCACGACCATTAGGAAAGCCGAATCCTTTTAGTTATATCGCAGCTTTATATGGTAATAATCGCGATAAATATGAATCTTATATCAATAAGCAAGATAACATTGTAAATAAAGATGACGTATTTATAGTAGGCGATTCGTTAGCTGACTTATTAAGTGCTCAAAAAATAGGTGCAACGTTTATTGGAACATTAACAGGTTTAAAAGGTAAGGATGCTGCAGGTGAGTTAGAAGCGCATCATGCCGACTATGTTATTAATCATTTAGGTGAACTTAGAGGTGTACTAGATAATTTGTAATTTGATTGTTGTTTGACAGCATAACTTGTAGTGAATGATTGAACCAAAGGTTTCATATTGAGTTACAATGAAATTAATAATGAAAAAATGCCAAGAAGCAATGGAAGTAATCCAATGTCTTCTTGGCATTTTGAATTTACATAAATTGTTTATGACTGTACCGTCAATTCAGTTGTGAAAATTTGATTGTATTCACCAACTTGTTTAAGTTCATCAATTATATTGTTTGAAACAGGTTGATCAACGGATAAAATCATTAGCGCATCTCCGCCCGCTTCAGTTCTACCTAAAGTCATAGATGCAATGTTGATATTGTATTTACCTAACAATGCGCCAGTTTTTCCTACCATACCTGGAGTATCATTATGATATGACACAATTTGATATTGATTTGGCTTTAAGTCTACAGAAAAATTATTAATTCTAACAATTCTTGGACCGAAACCTGTAAAGACAGAAGCGCCAACTTTAACGGAATCGCTATCGTTTGATAGTTCTACCTCTAAGTAGTTACTAAAACCTGTCTCTGCTTTATTATTTTCAATATTTAATGTCACTTGTTGTTGATTTAACAACATTAGAGCATTGATAATATTGACTTCAGGACCAAGATCATCTTTTAAAATATGAGTAATAATTGTACGTGTTAATAAACTACTATCAATAGAGGCTAAGTCGCCACCGTACGTAATTTTAATAGAGCTTGGTGCATTGTACATTAATTGAATAGCTAATTCACCAACTGTTTGGCTTAAATTGATGAATGATTTTACAGTATCATCTATATTGCTTAAGTCCATTTTAGGTGCATTCACTGCATGCGTTACAGTACCATCAATTAAAATTTCGATGATTTCATTTGAAACAGAAATTGCCACTTTTTCTTGAGCTTCGACTGTTGAAGCACCCAAATGAGGTGTAACAATAATTTTATCATGTGCAACAAGAGGCGAGTCAGTTGCAGGTTCATGTTCAAACACATCGATAGCTGCCCGACTAATTTGTCCTTCGTCTAATGCTTTTATTAGCGCCTTTTCATCAATAATACCACCACGTGCCACATTGATTATTTGCAAACTAGGTTTTGCTTTGGCAAAAAAGACAGCATTAATTAAGCCTTTTGTTTTAGGTGTTAGTGGTGTATGTAATGTAACGAAATCAGAATGTTGGGCAATCTCATCAACTGTTGCCTTCGTAATGCTTAAAGATTTTGCTTTTTCATCCGTTAAGTAAGGGTCAAAAGCTAGTATTTTCATTCCGAAACTTTGCGCACGTTTAGCAACACCTAAACCAATTCTACCAGCACCAATGACACCTAATGTTTTATGATAAAGCTCAGTACCTTTAAATGCATTTCGATTCCATTCTTTATTTGTAAGTGATTGGTGTGCTTGCGGAATATTTCGTGCCATTGATAATAACATTGCCAGTGTATGTTCAGTAGCTGAAATCGTATTACCATCTGGGGCATTAATAACTAAAATACCTTTTAATGTTGCAGCATCAATATTAATATTATCTACACCAACACCGGCGCGTGCGATTACTTTTAAAGAATCAGCAGCATTTATGATATTTTCAGTAACCGTAGTTTGACTACGAACGATTAAAGCATGGTATGAAGGTATAATTTTGATTAATGCTTCTTCGGACAAGCCAGTTTGAATATCTACATTGAATTGTTCGTGATCTAATAATGCTTTGATACCATCTTTTGATATGGGATCTGCAACGAGTACATTAAATTGCTTCATGAATAACCTCCATATATTTTGATATACCTTTACCGATATAGTTAACTTTACGGTGTTCAGTTAAAATAATTTCTAAAGCAGATACTACCGATAAAATATCGAAAGGACTAATTTTCCCCATATGACCAATTCTTAAAATTTGACCTTTAAGATGGCCTTGACCACCAGCAATTGTTATTTTAAAGCGATTTTTAAGTTCATCTTTGATTATTTTCACTTCATCATTTGTATTAGGTTTGAATGCTGTAACCGTTGGAGATGCATCTTTATCATTGACTAATAAAGTTAAATCTAATGCTTTTAAGGCGCTTCTTAATGCATTTCTAATTGCATAGTGTCGTGCTATTACGTGATTGAAACCTTCTGCTTTTACGGTTTCAACGTATGCATTTACACCTCTAAATAAAGACACATTTGGTGTGAACGGTGTAGAATTGTCAGCTTGTGACGAAATGTATTTATTTAAGTCTAGATAAAATTTTGGCGTAGTTACTTCTTTGAAATGTTCTTTTGCACGGTGGCTATAAGCTACAAAAGCTAATCCTGGAGGTAACATAATTGCTTTTTGACTACCAGAAACAAGTACATCAATTTTATCTTTGTTAATGTCAACATCAACAGCACCAATGCAACTTACGCCGTCAACTACAAAATAAATATTACTATTAAATTGATTAATGGCATTTCCTAACTCGTGAATAGGGTGTAGCACTGTCGTAGATGTTTCGCAATATTGACTAAATACTGCTTTAACTTCAACATTTAAAGTTGAAAGGAAATTGATGAAATCTTTGACATCTACAGCTTCTCCCCATGTTACGTCATAAATATGCACATTTTTGTAATAAGTTTGTGCAATTTGTTTAAATCGGTTACCAAAGGCACCTGAAACAATGACAACGAAGTGATCTTCAGGGTTTACAATGTTCAACATACTAGCCTCCAAGACGCTTGTACCGCTAGATGTTAAAATAAGTACATCATTTTGACTCCCAAATATTGGCTTTAGACCTTGAAATGCTTGTTGTGCGATGTCTTCAAAATCTTTAGAACGATGACCAACCATAGGTGCTTGAATTTCTCTCATAATGGCATCAGGTACAGGGGTTGGGCCAGGTGTTAATAACAACGGTTGATGATAATACATTTATATGCCTCCTATAAATAAGATTTCACTATTTTAGCAAATTTTCTGAAAATTTAAAAGCCTAAAAAAGTGATAACGCTATATTGTCGAACAAACGTTATCACTTAACGATTTTATTTGGCCTGAATGATGGGATAGATTTTTATGTCCACATTATTTCTTACAGCATTTGAAATCATGCAATTATTATCTGCAATTGTTATCAATTTTGGTAATCGCTTTTCTAATTGTGCTATTTGATCACTTGGAATTTGAATTTGAGGATGGTGCACAATTTTTGACATACTGAATTTTCCGTTATTTAAACAAGCTGTTCCAATCGATTGTTGTTCAATTGAAATATCTGTGAACTTTGCACGTTCAAGAGTAGCTGCTAATGAGATGATATAACATGATGAAGCGGCTGATACTAACATTTCATCGGGATTTGTTCCTATACCAACACCACCTAAAGAAGCAGGTATAGAAATATTCTCTGAAAGTATGTCGCCTTGAACGTTTCCGACATTGTTACGACCACCTTGCCAAGAAGTTTGGACTTTAAAGTCATGTTGATGCAATTGCTTTAACCTCCAATATAATTGTGATAGTTTAATTTTAGAATAGTTTATCAAAGTTTAACAGAAAGGTGACTTATCAATGACTCTGAATAAACTGAAAGATGAATTACAAATTGTTTCGCACCGTGGATTGCCGAGTGATTTTCCTGAAAATACAATGGTCGGTTATCGAGAGGTAATGGGGCTCAATGTTGCTATGTTAGAAATAGATGTTCATTTGACCAAAGACCAACATTTTGTTGTGATACATGATGAAACAATTGATAGAACATCGGATGGTAAGGGGCGTATTGCTGATTACACATTATCGCAATTAAAATCATTTGATTTTGGTAGTTATAAAGATGTTGCTTTTAAGGGAGAACGAATACCCACGTTAGATGAAGTACTTTCATTATGCTTAAAGTATGATAAAAAGCTATTGATTGAATTGAAAAGTCCGAATTTATATCCAGAAATAGAATGTAAATTGCTGGCATTTTTGGAAGAAAAGAAAGTCGATGCGACACAAGTAGTTATACAATCTTTTGATATCGAATGCATCGAAAAGTTAAACACATTGGGCAGTATATATGAATTAGGTGTGCTTTGTAGTAAACGTAATTATTGGTATAAAAAGCCAAACTTTTCAAGAATTGCTCAAATTGCTAGTTATGTTAATCCTAATTATGCATTAGTGACCAGAAAATTTGTTGATAAAGCACATCATCATCAATTACAGGTTATGCCATACACAGTTAATAAATTGAAAACTGGAGAAAAATTAAGACAAATGGGTGTAGATGGATTAATTACAGATAATCCGAAATTATTTATTAAGTGAGACGATGAATGGTAATTTGATAGAGGGATGAGGATTCGTATATCGCAATTGATAATTTTAAAAACTAATGATGAAATACTAAAGATAATTAAACAAATAAGACTTGTAAATTCTAAGTTGATTGTAAAATAGGGTAGCTCCATATAATTTTGAATCTATCATTTTTAAATTAATAAAAAAAACACCCACAATTGTGGGTGTTTGTATTGAACGTATTATCTTGAGTAGTACTCAACGATTAATTGTTCGTTAATTTCAGCAGGTAATTCGCTACGTTCTGGTAAACGTACGAAAGTACCAGTTAAGCTGTCAGCATCAAAGTTTAAGTACTCAGGTACGAAATTGTTGATTTCAACTGATTCAACGATGATGTTTAATTTTTGAGATTTTTCACGAACTGAAATTGTTTGACCAGGTTTAACAGAATAAGATGGAATATCAACACGTTTACCATCTACTAAGATATGACCGTGGTTAACTAATTGACGTGCTTGACGACGAGTACGAGCTAAACCTAATGAATAAACAACAGCGTCTAAACGACTTGCTAATAAGATCATGAAGTTTTCACCGTGTACACCGAATTTTTTACCAGCGATGTCAAATGTGTTACGGAATTGTCTTTCAGTCATTCCATATAAGTAACGTAATTTTTGTTTTTCACGTAATTGTAAACCATATTCTGATAATTTTTTACGTTGGTTTGGACCATGTTGTCCTGGTGCGTAAGGACGTTTTTCTAATTCTTTACCAGTACCGCTTAAAGAGATACCTAAACGACGAGATTTTTTCCAGTTTGAACCTCTGAATCGAGCCATAATAAGACTCCTCCTTTAATTCTTTTTTGTTGTTATGAATAAACAAAAAAGAGTGTTGCATGCTTACTAAGATATATTGTTTTATGTGTCTTCACCTTATAGCGACAGTTACGTGACACGTCCGCATTGGGAACAACATAGCGCTCAATAATATACAACTGCTACTTTCGTTAATTCACACAAAGATTATTGTAACATTTTCCTGCTAACTGTCAACACTTTATTGAAAATGCTGATGTCCTTTTATGCGAGTTGCTTTTCAATAATTTTAACAATTGCTTCAAGATGTTCTTTGTCATTGTCATCAAATCGATCCGTTATAGGGGCATCGATATCTAAGACGCCGATAATTTTATCATCTTTGAAAATTGGAACGACAATCTCAGACTTACTATTAGCATCACAAGCGATATGTCCTTCGAATTGATGAACATCAGCTACAATTTGTGTACGACGTTCTGAAACGGCTGTACCACATACACCTTTTCCAATTGGAATGTGGACACAAGCGGGGTGTCCTTGGAAAGGTCCAAGTATAAGTTCATTTTGTTCCAATAAGTAAAAGCCAACCCAATTAATTTGATCTAGATTATCATTTAATAAGGCAGACATGTTACTTAAAATAGCAATCATGTGATGTTCATCTTCAATAAGGCTTGCTGCTTGTTTCTTTAATAATGTGTAGTTTGTTGGGTTAATTGTTGTCATATTTAAAACCTCTTATTTTCATAGATTTTATAATAGTATAGAATTTCGAAAATATTATGGCAATAAATTCATTTTATAATTTATCCTTAAGCAAAATTACGTTATAATAGTAATGATAAATTAGGAGGAGAAGCATATGGTGTTATATATCATTTTGGCAATAATTGTGATTATATTGATTGCTGTAGGTGTATTATTCTATTTACGTTCAAATAAACGACAAATTATTGAAAAAGCAATCGAACGTAAAAATGAAATTGAGACGTTACCTTTTGATCAAAACCTTGCACAATTATCTAAGTTGAATTTAAAAGGTGAAACAAAAACGAAATACGATGCAATGAAAAAGGACAACGTAGAAAGTACAAATAAGTATCTAGCTCCTGTGGAAGAAAAAATCCATAATGCTGAGGCTTTATTAGATAAATTTAGTTTCAACGCATCTCAAAGTGAAATTGATGATGCAAATGAGTTGATGGATAGTTACGAACAAAGCTATCAGCAACAATTAGAAGATGTAAATGAAATTATTGCGTTATACAAAGATAATGATGAATTATATGACAAATGTAAGGTTGATTATCGTGAAATGAAACGTGATGTTTTAGCAAATCGTCATCAATTTGGTGAGGCAGCAAGTCTACTTGAAACTGAAATTGAAAAATTTGAGCCAAGGTTAGAGCAATATGAAGTACTAAAAGCTGATGGTAATTATGTACAAGCGCACAACCATATAGCTGCCTTGAATGAACAAATGAAACAGCTAAGATCTTATATGGAAGAAATACCAGAATTAATTAGAGAAACTCAAAAAGAATTACCTGGTCAATTCCAAGATTTAAAATATGGTTGCCGTGATCTTAAAGTTGAAGGGTATGATCTGGATCACGTGAAAGTAGACAGTACATTACAAAGCTTAAAAACAGAGCTTAGTTTCGTTGAACCATTAATTAGCCGCTTAGAATTAGAAGAAGCTAATGATAAACTAGCTAATATCAATGATAAGTTAGATGACATGTATGATTTAATTGAACATGAAGTTAAAGCTAAAAATGATGTCGAAGAAACAAAAGATATCATTACGGATAACTTATTCAAAGCTAAAGACATGAATTATACATTGCAAACAGAAATTGAATATGTACGTGAAAACTACTATATAAATGAATCTGATGCTCAGAGTGTTCGTCAATTTGAAAATGAAATTCAAAGTTTAATTTCTGTATATGATGATATTTTAAAAGAAATGTCTAAATCTGCTGTGCGATATAGCGAGGTTCAGGATAATTTACAATATTTAGAAGATCATGTCACAGTTATTAATGACAAACAAGAAAAGCTACAAAATCATCTGATTCAATTGCGTGAAGATGAAGCAGAAGCAGAAGACAATCTGCTACGAGTACAATCGAAGAAAGAAGAAGTGTATCGTCGATTACTTGCTTCTAACTTAACAAGCGTTCCTGAAAGGTTTATCATCATGAAAAATGAAATTGATCATGAAGTTCGTGATGTTAACGAACAATTTAGTGAACGTCCAATACACGTTAAACAGTTAAAAGATAAAGTGTCTAAAATTGTGATTCAAATGAATACATTTGAAGATGAAGCAAATGATGTTCTTGTTAATGCTGTTTATGCAGAGAAATTAATTCAATATGGAAATAGATATCGTAAGGACTATAGCAATGTTGATAAGAGCTTAAATGAAGCTGAACGATTATTTAAAAATAATCGCTATAAGCGTGCGATTGAAATTGCAGAGCAAGCTCTTGAAAGTGTTGAGCCAGGTGTTACTAAACATATTGAAGAAGAAGTTATTAAGCAATAGAAACTAGTATGTAGTTATACTTAAATAATATGAGCACTCTGTCAAATTGGACTGATGAGTTTAATAATTGAAGTTAGCCAACGATACGTTGTCTAGCTTCTTTTTTATATGGATAAATGAAAGGGACAATAAATATAAATAGCAATTGTTTAAAGATAAACGTAATCAAATGTGTTGTTTTAATTAATATAAGTAGTGAAAAAAGCATAATCACACAGCTGTTTAAATAGAGTGAAATAGTCTAATTCTTATTTAATAAGTAGAAATAAGATTATTTTGCGCTATAACCTTTATTTTTTGTCGGATAATAGTATAATGCTTGAGTAAAACAATTTTAACGATTGATGATTAATGAAAGAGAAGTGTTTATTTTGATATATCTAGATAATGCGGCAACGACGAAAGCATTTGAAGAAGTGTTAGATACTTATTTAAAAGTAAATCAATCAATGTATTATAATCCGAATAGTCCGCATAAAGCTGGTTTGCAGGCAAATCAATTACTACAACAAGCAAAAACCCAAATTAATGCAATGATTAATTCAAAAACAAATTATGATGTTGTATTCACTAGTGGTGCAACTGAATCCAATAATCTTGCTTTAAAAGGTATTGCCTATCGTAAATTTGATACAGCGAAGGAAATAATTACATCCGTGTTAGAGCATCCGTCCGTATTAGAGGTTGTAAGATATTTGGAAGCACACGAAGGATTTAAAGTTAAATATGTTGATGTAAAGAAAGATGGCAGTATTAACTTAGAACACTTCAAAGAATTAATGTCAGACAAAGTCGGTTTAGTAACATGTATGTATGTAAATAATGTAACTGGACAAATACAGCCTATTCCACAAATGGCTAAAGTTATAAAAAATTATCCTAAGGCACATTTTCATGTAGATGCGGTTCAAGCATTCGGCAAAATTTCAATGGATCTCAATAACATAGATAGTATTAGTTTAAGTGGACACAAGTTTAATGGTTTAAAAGGACAAGGCGTCTTACTTGTAAATCACATTCAAAATGTTGAACCAACTGTCCATGGTGGTGGTCAAGAATATGGCGTTAGAAGTGGAACAGTTAATTTGCCAAATGATATTGCAATGGTTAAAGCGATGAAGATAGCTAATGAAAACTTTGAAGCATTGAATGCATTTGTTACTGAGTTAAATAATGACGTCCGTCAATTTTTAAATAAATATCATGGAGTTTATATTAATTCTTCAACTTCAGGTTCACCATTCGTTTTAAATATTAGTTTTCCTGGCGTAAAAGGTGAAGTATTAGTTAATGCTTTTTCAAAATATGACATTATGATATCTACGACAAGTGCTTGTTCATCTAAACGTAATAAATTAAATGAAGTATTGGCTGCAATGGGATTATCAGACAAATCTATTGAAGGTAGTATAAGATTATCATTTGGGGCTACTACAACTAAAGAAGATATAGCGAGGTTTAAAGAAATATTTATCATCATTTATGAGGAAATTAAGGAGTTGCTAAAATAATGAAGTATGATCACTTGCTTGTTAGATACGGGGAGTTAACATTAAAGGGTTCAAATAGAAAGAAATTTGTAAATCAATTAAGAAATAATGTAAATAAGTCATTAAAAGGACTTGATGGGTTTGTCGTTAAAGGCAAACGAGATCGTATGTATATTGAACTTGAAGACCATGCAGATATAAATGAAATAACATATCGATTATCAAAAATTTTCGGTATTAAATCTATTAGTCCAGTATTAAAAGTAGAAAAAACAATAGAGGCAATAAGTGCAGCGGCAATTAAATTTGCGCAGCAATTTGAAGAAAACAGCACATTTAAAATTGATGTGAAGCGTGCCGATAAAAATTTCCCAATGGATACGTATGAATTACAGCGTGAATTGGGTGGTGCAGTATTGAAGCACTTCGACAATATTTCAGTGAATGTCAAACGTCCAGATCATGAAATTCGAGTGGAAGTTAGATTAGATGCAATTTATATGTATGAAGAAGTTGTTCCGGGTTCAGGTGGATTACCAGTTGGTACTGGTGGTAAGACGTTACTAATGCTTTCAGGCGGTATAGACTCACCAGTTGCTGGGATGGAAGTGATGAGACGTGGCGTAACAATTGAAGCGATTCATTTCCATAGTCCACCATTTACAAGTGATCAAGCAAAAGAAAAAGTTATTGAATTGACACGTATTTTAGCTGAACGTGTTGGACCAATTAAATTGCATATTGTACCATTTACAGAATTGCAAAAACAGGTAAATAAAGTTGTACATCCAAGATATACAATGACTTCAACGAGACGTATGATGATGCGTGTTGCTGATAAATTAGTACATCAAATAGGGGCTTTAGCTATTGTAAATGGTGAAAACCTAGGGCAGGTAGCCAGTCAAACACTTCATAGCATGTATGCAATTAATAATGTAACTTCTACTCCTGTATTACGTCCTTTATTAACTTACGATAAAGAAGAAATTATTATTAAATCGAAAGAAATTGGTACATTTGAAACATCTATTCAACCATTTGAAGATTGTTGTACAATTTTCACCCCTAAAAATCCAGTAACCGAACCAAACTTTGATAAGGTAGTCCAATATGAAAGTGTCTTTGATTTTGAAGAGATGATTAATCGTGCTGTTGAAAATATTGAAACACTTGAAATAACTAGTGATTATAAAACTATTAAAGAACAGCAAACAAACCAATTAATAAACGACTTTTTATAAATAAAATCCTAGAGTAAATTTAAACATAAGGGGATGTTAAACTATGGATTTGAACTTAACGATGATTATAATCATAATTTTATTTGGTTTTATCGCGGCGTTTATAGATTCGGTTGTAGGGGGTGGCGGTTTAATTTCTACGCCAGCATTATTAGCAATCGGTCTACCACCATCTGTGGCTTTAGGTACAAATAAATTGGCAAGTTCGTTTGGTTCTTTAACTAGTACGATAAAGTTTATAAGGTCCGGTAAAGTGGACTTATATGTTGTTGCCAAATTATTTGGTTTTGTATTTTTGGCATCTGCATGTGGCGCATATATTGCAACGATGGTTCCGTCACAAATATTGAAACCTTTAATCATCATTGCACTTTCGTCGGTGTTTATATTCACATTACTTAAAAAAGATTGGGGCAATACACGCACGTTTACTCAATTTACATTTAAGAAAGCCATAATATTTGCAGCACTTTTTATATTAATCGGCTTTTATGATGGATTTGTAGGTGGGGGAACAGGTTCATTTATGCTTTTTGTATTGTTAGTCTTTGGTTTTGATTTTTTAAGTGCAGCAGGAAATGCTAAAGTTTTGAACTTTGCTTCTAATATAGGTGCGCTTGTATTATTTATGGTATTAGGACAAGTAGATTATGTAATAGGTTTAATTATGGCTATAAGTATGATTGCTGGGTCATATGCTGGGGCTCATTTTGCTATTAAACAAGGTGTTGGTTATGTAAAAGTATTATTTATTATTATTACTGCTATTTTAATTTTAAAAAATGCTTTTGATTATATTCAACAATTTGTATAAAATTAAATTTGCTTTTGATTAAAGCATGAAAATTGTAATCAAACCATAAATTGTCGTATGATGTAGTTAGAATTTTAAAATGCAGGAGGTCAAGTATATGACTGAAATAACATTCAAAGGTGGACCAATCCACTTAAAAGGTCAACAAATTAATGAAGGTGATTTTGCACCTGATTTTACAGTGTTAGATAATGACTTAAATCAAGTAACATTAGCAGATTATGCTGGTAAAAAGAAATTAATTAGTGTGGTACCATCAATTGATACAGGTGTTTGTGATCAGCAGACTCGCAAATTCAACTCTGATGCTTCTAAAGAAGAGGGGATTGTGCTTACAATTTCAGCAGACTTACCATTCGCACAAAAAAGATGGTGCGCTTCAGCAGGTTTAGACAATGTCATTACATTAAGTGACCACCGTGACTTATCATTTGGTGAAAACTATGGCGTTGTTATGGAAGAACTTCGCTTATTAGCTCGTGCAGTATTTGTATTAGATGCAGATAATAAAGTTGTTTATAAAGAAATCGTTAGTGAAGGTACTGATTTCCCAGATTTTGATGCTGCTTTAGCTGCATACAAAAATATTTAATCATTAAAGAGATAAATCTTAAAATGTATACATCGTGTCCATCGTTGTCAACAGCATTAAAATAGAATTGTTTTCTATGATTGCTAAGACCTATGGGCACTTTTTATTGGAGAGGGACGAATATGGCAGAACAACAAACAATTATGGAACGCTTGTTTCATACATTAGATGAAAAAGCTAAAACATTAAATAATGAAAATGGCCAAAGTTTTATTGAAAATCTTGGGCTAGCAATGGAACAAGTATATACCAATGAAAGAGGATTGTTAGAACAATCGACGTTACAAGATCGACGTAAAGCATTCCAATTTGCATATTTAAGTTTAATGCAGGAAGAAAAGATACAAGCAAATCATCAAATTACACCAGATTCAATTGGATTGATACTAGGATTTTTAGTTGAGCGTTTTATGAACAACCAAGAAGAATTACATATTGTTGATATTGCAAGTGGTGCCGGTCATTTAAGTGCTACTGTAAAAGAAGTGTTACCTGAAATTGCGGTTATGCATCATTTAATTGAAGTTGATCCAGTTTTATCACGTGTTAGTGTACATTTAGCAAACTTCTTAGAAATTCCTTTCGATGTGTATCCTCAAGATGCCATCATGCCACTACCATTAGAAGAAGCAGATATCGTTATTGGTGATTTTCCAGTAGGCTATTATCCAATTGATGAAAGAAGTAAGGAGTTTAAGCTAGGTTTTGAAGAAGGACATAGTTATTCACATTATTTATTAATAGAACAAGCAATAAATGCATTAAAAGATGCTGGATATGCCTTTCTAGTGGTACCAAGTAATATTTTTACAGGTGAACATGTAAAACAGCTTGAAAAATATATTGCAACAGAGACAGAGATGCAAGCATTTTTAAATTTACCACCAACTTTATTTAAAAATGAAAAAGCGCGAAAATCTATATTAATTTTACAAAAGAAAAAATCGGGTGAAACAAAGCCAGTTGAAGTATTATTGGCAAATATTCCTGATTTCAAAATTCCTTCACAATTTCAAGGATTTATGACAGAGTTAAATCAGTGGATGGACACAAATCGTCCTAAAAAATAATCTGTAATAGTATAGTCATAAAACTGTATGAATGATAAAATGAAAAATGAAATAGTATAAAAAGCAAACGATGGAGGATCATTACTTATGTCAAAATTAATCTTGGCTATCAATGCTGGTAGTTCATCATTAAAATTTCAATTAATTAGAATGCCTGAAGAGGAATTAGTAACAAAAGGTTTAGTAGAAAGAATCGGATTGAAGGATTCAATTTTTACAATTGAAGTCAACGGGGAAAAAGTTAAAACAGTACAAGATATCAAGGATCACGTTGAGGCAGTTGATATCATGTTGGATGCTTTTAAAGCGCACAATATTATTAATGATATTAACGATATCGATGGAACAGGTCACCGTGTTGTACATGGTGGTGAAAAATTCCCTGAATCAGTAGCTATTACTGATGAGGTTGAAAAGGAAATTGAAGAATTAAGCGAATTAGCACCGCTTCACAACCCAGCTAACTTGATGGGTATTCGTGCTTTCCGTAAATTATTACCAAATATCCCTCATGTGGCAATTTTTGATACAGCATTCCATCAAACAATGCCTGAAAAAGCATATCTATATAGCTTGCCATATCATTATTATAAAGATTATGGCATTCGTAAGTATGGTTTCCATGGTACAAGCCATAAATTTGTATCACAAAGAGCGGCAGAAATGTTAGATAAGCCAATTGAAGATTTACGTATTATTTCATGTCACATTGGTAATGGAGCATCAATTGCAGCTATCGATGGCGGTAAATCTATTGATACATCAATGGGCTTCACACCACTTGCTGGTGTAACAATGGGTACTCGTTCTGGTAATATTGACCCTGCTTTAATTCCATTTATTATGGAAAAAACAGGTAAAACTGCTGAACAAGTATTGGAAATCTTAAACAAAGAATCAGGTTTATTAGGATTATCAGGTACATCTAGTGATTTACGTGACTTATCAGAAGAAGCTGAATCAGGTAAAGCACGTTCACAAATGGCTTTAGATGTATTTGCTTCTAAAATTCACAAATATATTGGATCATATGCTGCGAGAATGCATGGTGTTGATGTTATCGTATTTACAGCAGGTATCGGTGAAAACTCAGTAGAAATTCGTGCGAAAGTTCTTGAAGGCTTAGAATTTATGGGTGTTTACTGGGATCCTAAGAAAAATGAAAACTTACTACGTGGTAAAGAAGGATTTATTAACTATCCTCATTCACCAGTTAAAGTTGTCGTTATTCCAACAGATGAAGAAAGTATGATTGCCCGTGATGTTATGACATTCGGTGGTTTAAAATAATTTTTAAATAAATATTAAGCGTCTATCTCCGCTACAATTATATGTAGGAGGTAGACGCTTTTTGTATTGTTTGAAAATTAACTAGTGTAATGTCTCTTTTCACGAATATCTTAAAGAATTAAGTAGTCGAAGAAGATTATGAAAACATTATTAAGTGAGTTTTATTTATAAACAATAAAAAACCAAGTGCAGAAAGTTGCACTTGGTTCATAATGATCAAGTAGTTATCTAATGATCATCTATATTTAATTTTGATATTTTTCACGTAATTGAGTTGTTGCAACTTGTGGTTGGAAGTCTGCTGGTAACTCTTCAGTACGAACAACTAACACGTCACATGGCGCATGACGAACGATAGATTCTGATACAGAACCAACAATAAATCTTTCCACGGCATTTAAGCCTGATGTACCACTCATAATCAAGTCTGCATTAATTTCATGTGCAAGCTTTTTAGGAATGATAGATTTAGGAGAGCCAAACTCTAGACGCGTTTCTACATCTTTAACACCAGCGTTAGTAGCTACTTCTTTATAACCATTTAATAATTCTTCTGCAAAATGCTTAGATTTTTCAGTAAATTGAGCATCATAAACTTCATAAGAAGAATACGTTCTTGAATCAATTACATTCACAATTGTTAACTTCGCATCGTTACGTTTAGCAACACCAACTGCTCTGTTAAATGCCCATTCCGCTTCATGTGAACCGTCAACTGCGATTAAAATATTTTTGTAAGTAATCATAGTAAGTGCCTCCTTGTTCTTTCTTAATTATATTTTACCACAATTTTCGGAAAAGTCAGTGTAATAACCTTTACAATTTTGTGGATTTTTGATTGCGCTTTCAAAATGTTCGCGTTAAGATGATTATGGAGGTGGATGGTATGAAAATTGGTATACCAAGGGAGATTAAAAATAATGAAAATCGTGTTGGTTTATCACCAAGTGGTGTGCACGCTTTAGTAGAAAGTGGGCATACTGTTTTAGTGGAAACAAATGCGGGTTCAGGATCATTCTTTGAAGATGTAGATTACAAAGAAGCAGGTGCTGAGATTGTTGCTGAACAAGCAAAAGTTTGGGATGTGGATATGGTTATTAAAGTTAAAGAACCACTTGAATCTGAATATCCATATTTTAAAGAAGGGCTTGTATTATTCACTTATCTTCATTTAGCAAATGAAGAAAAATTAACACAAGCTTTGATAGATAGAAAAGTAATTAGTATTGCATATGAGACTGTGCAGTTACCAGACCGATCTTTACCATTGTTATCACCAATGAGTGAGGTAGCAGGAAGAATGTCAGCTCAAGTTGGCGCAGAGTTCCTACAAAAACTTAATGGTGGTATGGGAATTCTACTAGGTGGTGTCCCAGGAGTACCTAAGGGTAAAGTAACTATTATCGGTGGTGGTCAAGCAGGAACAAATGCAGCTAAAATTGCACTAGGACTAGGTGCAGATGTTACGATTTTAGATGTTAATCCAAAGCGTTTACAACAATTAGATGATTTATTCGGTGGACGTGTACATACAATTATGTCAAATCCGTTGAATATTGAGTTGTATGTTAAACAAAGTGATTTAGTAATAGGTGCAGTTTTAATTCCAGGTGCTAAAGCGCCAAGACTTGTAACAGAAGACATGATTAAACAAATGAAAAATGGGTCAGTTATTATTGACATTGCTATTGATCAAGGCGGTATTTTTGAAACAACTGATAAAATTACGACACATGATGATCCTACATATATTAAGCATGGTGTGGTTCATTATGCAGTTGCAAATATGCCAGGTGCAGTACCGCGTACTTCGACGTTAGCTTTAAATAATGCTACGCTACCTTATGCGCTCATGCTAGCTAATAAAGGGTATAGAGAAGCATTTAAATCAAATCAACCATTATCATTAGGTTTAAATACTTACAAAGGTCACGTAACCAATAAAGGCGTTGCAGAGGCATTTGAAATGGAATATAAATCTGTAGAAGAAGCATTACAATTATAATTTGAATTTGATGAAAAGGGAATGGATTACAGCGTACTAAAGAATGACGTTATCATCTCCTTGGTTATTAAAATTAAATAATGATAAATTAAAGCTAGAAACAATGCGAAGAAATCATCGAACATGAATGATATTGATTTGATTCATTACATGTTACTGATGAACATACCTGCATATGTGTTTCTAGCTTGTTTGTTACATATTGCATTTAGACTTGGATAAAAATTTATGTCTTAGGCGCTACAATGTTATATTGGCAGTGTTTGACTGAATGAGAATGCGCTTGTAACAAGCTTTTCATTTTTATCCCACTCCTTATTTTTCGTAATGTGTTAATACTTCATATCCTTCATTAGTGACAAGTATGTCATCTTCAATTCTTACACCTGCAACACCAGGTACATAAATACCTGGTTCGATTGTAATAACCATGCCAGCTTCTAACAAATTAGAATTAGTACTTGAAACATCTTGATATTCATGTTCTTGTAATCCTAGGCCATGACCTAAGCGATGAGGGAAATATTCACCATAACCTTTTTCTGAAATAATATTTCTAGCGATATGATCGATATCTTTTAATGGTATTCCAGGTTTAATTGCTTGGATTGCAGATGTTTCTGCTTCTAATACAATATTATAAATTTCTTGTGCTTCTTTGCTAGGTTCACCAAATTTAATAGTACGTGTCATATCGCTACAATAATGCTCATAAATTACACCTAAATCAAATAGTACATATTCATTGCTTTTTAATCTGCGATCTCCTGGTGTGCCATGAGGTGATGCGGCATGATCTCCAAATAAAACCATCGTATCAAAACTCATTTCATTGACGCCATATTGTTTGATAGTTTGCTCAATATGGTTGACTACTTCACATTCAGTCACACCTTCTTTTAAATAAGAAACACCTATTTCGATACACTTATCTGCTAACTCAGCAGCTTTACGTATTTTGCTAATTTCATCTTCGGATTTAATATTTCTCAATTGTTTGATTGTTAAATCAACATCTCCGAATGAATTGACATTGAAACCAGAGATTAATTGTTTTTGGCGTGCTACTGTTAAGTGCTCGCTTTCAATTAGTAATTTATTGATTGTTTGAGGATAAAGTGAAAAAGGGTTTTCAGTGTCTAAATATCCAACGATTTCACCTGTGAAAGGTGATGCTTTGACTTCTTCGACTTCCATTTTTGGACAAAATAGTACTTGTTTACCATCTTTCTTAATCAATAATGCAAATAATCTTTCATGGGGTTCGCTACGGTATCCAGTAAAATAATATACATTCAACGGTGTTGTAATCCATGCTGCATCAGCTTGTTGATTGTTCAATTCGTCTATTATTTTTGATATTTTTGTCATTTTATAAACACTCCTCAACATAATATTACTTCCATTTTATGCCAATTATTATTAGATTTCAAAATCGAGCTAATACATTAACTAGATTTTCAATTTTTAAAATTTGAGAATTTGTTATAATTAAGTGGCAAAAGGGTACTAAATTTATATAGTAATTGATAGGAGGATGCTCAAATGAAGTTATCATTTCATGGTCAATCAACGATTTATTTAGAAGGGAACAACAAAAAGGTTATCGTAGATCCGTTTATTTCAAATAACCCTAAGTGTGATTTGAATATTGAAACAGTGCAGGTAGACTATATCGTTTTAACGCACGGTCATTTTGATCATTTTGGTGATGTTGTGGAACTAGCAAAGAAAACAGGAGCAACAGTAATTGGAAGTGCAGAAATGGCTGACTATCTTTCTTCATATCACGGTGTTGAAAATGTTCATGGTATGAATATTGGTGGTAAAGCAAACTTTGATTTCGGAAGCGTTAAATTTGTTCAAGCATTTCATAGTTCAAGTTTTACACATGAAAATGGTATTCCAGTTTATTTAGGTATGCCAATGGGTATCGTGTTTGAAGTTGAAGGAAAAACAATTTATCATACTGGTGATACAGGTCTGTTTAGTGACATGTCACTTATTGCGAAACGTCATCCAGTTGATGTATGTTTTGTACCAATTGGAGATAATTTTACGATGGGTATTGATGATGCAAGTTATGCTATTAATGAATTTATTAAACCAAAAATTTCTGTACCGATTCATTATGATACATTCCCATTAATCGAACAAGATCCACAACAATTTAAAGATGCTGTTAATGTAGGGGACGTGCAAATTTTAAAACCAGGTGAATCTGTTCAGTTTTAAATAGAATATAGATTTTACACTAAAAAACACCTCGCTAATCTATGTGGAAGTTATCGTCTGCATATTTTTAGTGGGTGTTTTTATATTCTACTGATTCAGTTACGACGTGGACGGGGGACATCAGTGGTTCTTTATCATTTCTGACCTACTCTCGTAATTTTAGTTTTATACAATTAGACATTGATTATAAATTTACTACGATATAAAAAATCCAGAACCACAGTCATAATCGTTTCTTGTATTTACTCAGTCGTTTGAGACTGCATCATGATTGAAAGATTATTTGTGATTCTGGATAAAAATTTTATTTAACGATTAATACAGGGATAGTCGCACGTTTTGCTACTTTGTGGCTGACACTTCCAAGTACAAATTTCTTTTTGTCTTCTGCTTTACGGTTACTTAAAACAACAATTTCGTATTTACCGCTATTAGCATGTTTTAATAGTTCTTCTTTTGCATTACCACGAACAATTATTTGGTCATAATCAATACCATAATCTTCTAAAGCTTTGCGTGTTTTTTCCAATCGCTTGCTTCGTTCTTCAGTAAGTTTGTTTAAATGAACACCTGCTTTAATTGATGCTTGAGCATCTTGTTCGCTGATTGCGTTTAAAACTGTTACGACTGTACCTTCGCCAGCTAATTTAGACACTTCTTTTAGTGCTTTTTCATTTTTTAACTGAGTGTCTACACCAAGTAATATATTTTTATACATTAGTACATCCCTCCTCACTTACATTCTAATAAATAATAATGGATTTTTCCATTTAAAATTAAAGATTTTGTGATCTTTGTGTTTGTTGTATATTTTCAAAAAATAAAATAGGTGAAACGATCATTATTTCATTTCACTTCAATGCTTTTTATCCAAAATAAAGTTATAATGTAGTTAATACTGTTCGAAAAGAAGAGGTAAAGAATGACAAAACATGAACAAATTTTAGATTATATTGAATCGTTATCTATAGGCTCTAAAATTTCGGTGCGTAAAATCGCTAAATTTTTAAACGTATCTGAAGGGACAGCATATCGTGCAATTAAAGATGCTGATAAAATGGGCATGGTCGCAACGATAGATCGTGTTGGTACGGTTCGAATCGAAAAACGTAATCGTAATGAAATTGAACATTTAACTTTTAATGAAATTGTCAATATTATTGATGGCCAAGTGTTAGGTGGCAACAAAGGTATCACTAAGATGGTATCTAAATTTGCAATTGGAGCAATGGAACTCAAAGATATTTTAAAGTATATTGGTCCAAAGACATTATTGATTGTCGGAAATCGTGAAGATGTGCAGATTGAAGCTTTAAAAAGAGGTACGGCTATATTAATTACTGGTGGATTTAAGCCATCTAATAAAGTTATTAATTTTGCGAATGAACATGATTTACCTGTTCTATCATCAAGTTATGATACATTCCTAGTTGCAAATATTATCAACAAAGCACTTTTTAATCAGAAAATACGAAAAGATATCTTAATAGTTCAAGATATAATGACGCCATTAGATGATTTATCTGTGCTGTTTGATACGATGAAAATAGCAGATTATAAGCGTATGGCGAATCGAACTGGCCATACAAGATTTCCGGTAGTCAATGAGTCGTATAAATTAGTAGGTATTGTAACAAGTCGAGAGATGATTAATACAAAGGACGACGACGAAATAGATAAAGTGATGACGCGAAATCCTATTTATGTAAATGCTATGAGTACAGTAGCAAGTTGTGCGCATATGATGATTTGGGAAGGTATTGAATTGATTCCTGTCGTTTCGAGTAATAAAAAGACAGTGGGTGTGATTAATAGACAAGATGTTTTAAAGTCTATGCAACTTTTAGGAAGACAGCCTCAGATGGGTGAAACAATTAACGATCAAATCGCCAAATATATAACAATGAATCAAGATGGAATTACAGTAGAAGTTTCACCACTTTTAATCAATCATTACGGAACAGTAAGTAAAGCGGCATTTGTAAGTATTATAGAAGAAACAATACAATATGAAATGCGTAAATTTAAAAAAGGTAATGTCATGATAGAGAACTTAAATATCGTGTATATTAAAACAGTACCTATTGAATCACATATAACAGTGCGCTTTGGCATACTAGACGTCGGAAGAAACTTCGCCAAAATAGAAGTGAACATGCATAGTCAAAACGACAAAGTAGCGAGCGCTCTCGTGATATGCCAAATGTTTGACGAAGTATAGGAACTTAGCAGAGAAAATAGGCATAAGATAGATTTCGCACAAACGTTGGGGCCCCACCCCAACTTGCATTGTTTGTAGAAATTAGGGGTCCAATTTCTCTGTGTTGGGGCCCCTGAACTAAATAGTATGAAAATATATATATCTAAATAATTAAAACGGGCAAATAGTTTAATATGGTAGTAACAATTTTTATAATTTAGATATTTTGATATAGACTAATGCTTAAATTAAGCAACTTTTCTAAAAAAGGGAGTATGAAAATGATTAGTACTTTGAATGAAATTATGAAATGTATCGAAGACAACGATACAATTATTATACACAGACATGTTAGACCAGATCCTGATGCATATGGTTCACAACTTGGTTTAAAATACTATATTCAGCAGAAATTTCCGCAAAAGCAAGTATTTGCAGTGGGTGAAGCGGAATCATCATTAAGTTTTATTGGAGAGTTAGATAACATTGATGATAAAACATATCAAGATGCGCTTGTAATTGTATGTGATACTGCCAATGCTCCACGAATTGACGATGAACGTTATAGTACAGGTCGTAAACTTATTAAAATAGATCATCATCCTGCAGTTGATCAGTATGGTGATATTAATTTAGTTAATACGAACGCGTCATCTACAAGTGAAATCATTTACGATTTAATCTCACATTTTAATGATGAAGCAATTGTTAATAAAGATATCGCGAGCGTTTTATATCTTGGTATCGTCGGTGATACTGGGCGATTCCTTTTTAACAATACCTCAGAACATACTATGGAAATTGCTGGAAAGTTAATTGGGCATGATATTGATCATAATGCGCTTTTAAATAAAATGATGGAGAAGGACCCAAAAATGTTGCCGTTTCAAGGTTATGTTTTACAACATTTCGAACTTATGGATGATGGATTCTGCCAAGTTAAAATAACTGAAGATGTATTGGAGCAATTCGGTATTCAGCCAAATGAAGCATCTCAGTTTGTTAATACAATTGCTGACATCAAAGGCTTGAAAATATGGGTATTTGCAGTCGATGAAGGTAATGAAATCAGATGTCGATTACGTTCTAAAGGGCAATTGATTATTAATGATATTGCGCAAGATTTTGGTGGCGGTGGTCATCCGAATGCGTCAGGAGTTTCAGTGGACAGCTGGGATGAATTTGAGCAACTTGCTACAGCTTTACGCACAAAACTTAACTAATAGAAAGGGGCCATTCAATCATGGTGGCATATTTAAATATTCATACGGCTTATGATTTGTTAAATTCAAGCTTAAAAATAGAAGATGCCGTAAGACTTGCTGTGTCTGAAAATGTTGATGCACTTGCCATAACTGACACCAATGTATTGTATGGTTTTCCTAAATTTTATGATGCATGTATAGCAAATAACATTAAACCGATTTTTGGTATGACAATATATGTGACAAATGGATTAAATACAGTCGAAACAGTTGTTCTAGCTAAAAATAATGATGGATTAAAAGATTTGTATCAACTATCATCGGAAATAAAAATGAATGCATTAGAACATGTGTCGTTTGAATTATTAAAACGATTTTCTAACAATATGATTATCATTTTTAAAAAAGTCGGTGATCAACATCGTGATATTGTACAAGTGTTTGAAACCCATAATGACACATATATGGACCACCTTAGTATTTCGATTCAAGGTAGAAAACATGTTTGGATTCAAAATGTTTGTTACCAAACACGTCAAGATGCCGATACGATTTCTGCATTAGCAGCTATTAGAGACAATACAAAATTAGACTTAATTCATGATCAAGAAGATTTTGGTGCACATTTTTTAACTGAAAAGGAAATTAATCAATTAGATATTAACCAAGAATATTTAACGCAGGTTGATGTTATAGCTCAAAAGTGTGATGCAGAATTAAAATATCATCAATCTCTACTTCCTCAATATGAGACACCTAATGATGAATCAGCTAAAAAATATTTGTGGCGTGTCTTAGTTACACAATTGAAAAAATTAGAACTTAATTATGACGTCTATTTAGAGCGATTGAAATATGAGTATAAAGTTATTACTAATATGGGTTTTGAAGATTATTTCTTAATAGTAAGTGATTTAATCCATTATGCGAAAACGAATGATGTGATGGTAGGTCCTGGTCGTGGTTCTTCAGCTGGCTCACTGGTCAGTTATTTATTGGGAATTACAACGATTGATCCTATTAAATTCAATCTATTATTTGAACGTTTTTTAAACCCAGAACGTGTAACAATGCCTGATATTGATATTGACTTTGAAGATACACGCCGAGAAAGGGTCATTCAGTACGTCCAAGAAAAATATGGCGAGCTACATGTATCTGGAATTGTGACTTTCGGTCATCTGCTTGCAAGAGCAGTTGCTAGAGATGTTGGAAGAATTATGGGGTTTGATGAAGTTACATTAAATGAAATTTCAAGTTTAATCCCACATAAATTAGGAATTACACTTGATGAAGCATATCAAATTGACGATTTTAAAAAGTTTGTACATCGAAACCATCGACATGAACGCTGGTTCAGTATTTGTAAAAAGTTAGAAGGTTTACCAAGACATACATCTACACATGCGGCAGGAATTATTATTAATGACCATCCATTATATGAATATGCCCCTTTAACGAAAGGGGATACAGGATTATTAACGCAATGGACAATGACTGAAGCCGAACGTATTGGGTTATTAAAAATAGATTTTCTAGGGTTGAGAAACTTATCGATTATTCATCAAATCTTAACACAAGTCAAAAAAGATTTAGGTATTAATATTGATATCGAAAAGATTCCGTTTGATGATCAAAAAGTGTTTGAATTGTTGTCGCAAGGAGATACGACTGGCATATTCCAATTAGAGTCTGACGGTGTAAGAAGTGTATTAAAAAAATTAAAGCCGGAACACTTTGAAGATATTGTTGCTGTAACTTCTTTGTATAGACCAGGTCCAATGGAAGAAATTCCAACTTACATTACAAGAAGACATGATCCAAGCAAAGTTCAATATTTACATCCGCATTTAGAACCTATATTAAAAAATACTTACGGTGTTATTATTTATCAAGAGCAAATTATGCAAATAGCGAGCACATTTGCAAACTTCAGTTATGGTGAAGCGGATATTTTAAGAAGAGCAATGAGTAAAAAAAATAGAGCTGTTCTTGAAAGTGAGCGTCAACATTTTATAGAAGGTGCAAAGCAAAATGGTTATCACGAAGACATTAGTAAGCAAATATTTGATTTGATTCTGAAATTTGCTGATTATGGTTTTCCTAGAGCACATGCTGTCAGCTATTCTAAAATTGCATACATTATGAGCTTTTTAAAAGTCCATTATCCAAATTATTTTTACGCAAATATTTTAAGTAATGTTATTGGAAGTGAGAAGAAAACTGCTCAAATGATAGAAGAAGCAAAAAAACAAGGTATCACTATATTGCCACCGAACATTAACGAAAGTCATTGGTTTTATAAACCTTCCCAAGAAGGCATTTATTTATCAATTGGTACAATTAAAGGTGTTGGTTATCAAAGTGTGAAAGTGATTGTTGATGAACGTTATCAGAACGGCAAATTTAAAGATTTCTTTGATTTTGCTAGACGTATACCGAAGAGAGTCAAAACGAGAAAGTTACTTGAAGCACTGATTTTAGTGGGAGCGTTTGATGCTTTTGGTAAAACACGTTCAACGTTGTTGCAAGCTATTGATCAAGTGTTGGATGGCGATTTAAACATTGAACAAGATGGTTTTTTATTTGATATTTTAACGCCAAAACAGATGTATGAAGATAAAGAAGAATTGCCTGATGCACTTATTAGTCAGTACGAAAAAGAATATTTAGGATTTTATGTTTCGCAACACCCAGTAGATAAAAAGTTTGTTGCCAAACAATATTTAACGATATTTAAATTGAGTAACGCGCAGAATTATAAACCTATATTAGTACAGTTTGATAAAGTTAAACAAATTCGAACTAAAAATGGTCAAAATATGGCATTCGTCACATTAAATGATGGCATTGAAACTTTAGATGGTGTGATTTTCCCTAATCAGTTTAAAAAGTACGAAGAGTTGTTATCACATAATGACTTGTTTATAGTTAGCGGGAAATTTGACCATAGAAAGCAACAACGTCAACTAATTATAAATGAGATTCAGACATTAGCCACTTTTGAAGAACAAAAATTAGCATTTGCCAAACAAATTATAATTAGAAATAAATCACAAATAGATATGTTTGAAGAGATGATTAAAGCTACGAAAGAGAATGCTAATGATGTTGTGTTATCCTTTTATGATGAAACGATTAAACAAATGACTACTTTAGGCTATATTAATCAAAAAGATAGTATGTTTAATAATTTTATACAATCCTTTAACCCTAGTGATATTAGGCTTATATAACTTTTATCAACTAATAAATTATGATATAGTAAACTGATGGTTAGATATTTTTTAACCATCAGTTTGCGTTTATATTAGTTTTTTATGCTTATTATTTTTATGAGTTTCACTTTACATTATTGATTAATCCATAAGAATAATTAGCACAAAAAGCAGTATACATAAATTGAGTAAAGAATTTTGTCGATATATCGTGCGGAAAAATAATAACTTTTTGATATATTGGTTTTTGCTATCCATTATAATAATTAAAGGTATATCTTTAGATAGTATGGTTTAATGTATCTTTATAAATATTATTTTATTATCGTTTATCGCTATTTGTGTTACATAATCAAAACCATAAATTCTTACTCATTCAGATTTACCCAATATTTTTACTTTTATAATGTAATGCGTTTTATCCAAGTTATTTTTTAAAAATAAATATTGAATTAGGGGCTGATTTCATGTCATTAAGAGATGAAGCATTGGAAATGCACAAACGTAATCAAGGTAAATTAGAAGTTAAACCAAATGTAAAAGTTACTAATAAAGAGGAATTAAGTTTAGCATACTCACCTGGCGTTGCTGAACCGTGTAAAGATATTTATGAAGATAAAAGAAAAGTATATGATTACACAATTAAAGGAAATACAGTTGCAGTTATTACTGATGGAACAGCGGTATTAGGTTTAGGTAACATTGGACCTGAAGCAAGTATTCCTGTAATGGAAGGTAAAGCAGTATTATTCAAAAGCTTCGCTGGTATCAATGGGGTGCCTATTGCGTTAAATACAACTGATACCGAAGAAATCATTAAAACAGTTAAGTTGTTAGAACCTAATTATGGTGGTATTAATTTAGAGGATATTTCGGCACCACGTTGTTTTGAAATTGAAGAACGATTGAAAAAAGAAACTAATATTCCGGTATTCCATGACGATCAACATGGTACAGCAATTGTAACATTGGCAGGTTTGGTAAATGCATTGAGAGTTGTTAACAAAGATATTGCTAAAATAAAAGTTGTACTAAATGGTGCTGGTGCAGCAGGAATAGCCATTGTTAAATTACTATACGCGTATGGTGTAAGAAATATGGTTATGTGTGACTCAAGAGGCGCAATTTTTGAAGGACGTTCATATGGTATGAATCCTACGAAAGATGTTGTAGCAAAATGGACAAATAAAGATAAGATTGAAGGGTCTTTAGAAGAAGTCGTAAAAGATGCAGATGTATTTATCGGGGTTTCTGTAGCTAATGCGCTGTCACAAGATATGGTTAAGAGTATGGCAGATAATCCAATTATATTTGCAATGGCTAATCCAAATCCTGAAATAATACCTGATGATGCCAAAGCGGCAGGTGCACGAGTTGTTGGTACAGGACGTTCAGACTATCCTAACCAAATTAATAATGTATTAGCTTTCCCTGGTATTTTTAGAGGTGCATTAGAGGTTGAAGCTACACATATAAATGAAGAAATGAAAAAGGCAGCTGTAGAAGCGATTGCTGATTTAATCGATAGTTCTGAATTAAATGAAGACTACTGTATCCCAGGACCGTTTGATAAACGTGTAGCGCCATCAGTTGCTCGTAATGTTGCTAAAGCGGCAATGGAATCTGGAGTAGCTAGGATTGAAGTTGATCCGCAAGATGTGTATGATAAAACAATGAAACTTACAGATTTACAATAAAAATAATTAACGTTTAATTAAATTGCTTAAAAGTTAGCAATAAAGAGTCATTAAAATGATGAAAATGAAAGTTTATGATAAACATTCAACAGTCAAACGAATATAAATCAAATAAATTTAAACCCGTTTTTAACTGGTCAAGTTCAGTTTAAGGCTCTAAATGGTTAGAACAGAGGTTATTTGGAGGTTTTCCTATGTTTAAAGATTTTTTTAATCGAACAAAGAAAAAGAAATATCTTACAGTACAAGACTCTAAAAATAATGATGTGCCTGCAGGTATTATGACTAAGTGTCCAAAGTGTAAGAAAATTATGTACACAAAAGAATTAGCTGAAAATTTAAATGTGTGCTTTAATTGTGATCATCATATTGCTTTAACTGCGTATAAACGTATAGAAGCAATTTCTGATGAAGGATCATTTACAGAATTCGATAAGGGAATGACCTCTGCGAATCCATTAGATTTTCCAAGTTATTTAGAAAAAATTGAAAAGGACCAACAAAAGACAGGTCTTAAAGAAGCAGTTGTGACTGGTACAGCACAACTAGATGGTATGAAATTTGGCGTTGCTGTCATGGATTCACGTTTTAGAATGGGAAGTATGGGATCGGTTATCGGTGAAAAGATATGTCGCATCATTGATTACTGCACTGAGAACCGTTTACCATTTATTCTTTTCTCTGCAAGTGGTGGTGCACGTATGCAAGAAGGTATTATTTCCTTGATGCAAATGGGTAAAACCAGTGTATCTTTAAAACGTCATTCTGACGCTGGACTATTATATATATCATATTTAACACATCCAACTACTGGTGGTGTATCTGCAAGTTTTGCATCAGTTGGTGATATAAATTTAAGTGAGCCAAAAGCGTTGATAGGTTTTGCAGGTCGTCGAGTTATTGAACAGACAATAAACGAAAAATTGCCAGATGATTTCCAAACTGCAGAATTTTTATTAGAGCATGGACAATTGGATAAAGTTGTACATCGTAATGATATGCGTCAAACATTGTCTGAAATTCTAAAAATCCATCAAGAGGTGACTAAATAATGTTAGATTTTGAAAAACCACTTTTTGAAATTCGAAATAAAATTGAATCTTTAAAAGAATCTCAAGATAAAAATGATGTGGATTTACAAGAAGAAATTGACATGCTTGAAGCGTCATTGGAACGAGAAACTAAAAAAATATATACAAATCTAAAACCATGGGATCGTGTGCAAATTGCGCGTTTGCAAGAAAGACCTACGACCCTAGATTATATTCCATATATCTTTGATTCGTTTATGGAACTACATGGTGATCGTAATTTTAGAGATGATCCAGCAATGATTGGTGGTATTGGCTTTTTAAATGGTCGTGCTGTTACAGTTATTGGACAACAACGTGGAAAAGATACAAAAGATAATATTTATCGAAATTTTGGTATGGCGCATCCAGAAGGTTATCGAAAAGCATTACGTTTAATGAAACAAGCTGAAAAATTCAATCGTCCTATCTTTACATTTATAGATACAAAAGGTGCATATCCTGGTAAAGCTGCTGAAGAACGTGGACAAAGTGAATCTATCGCAACAAATTTGATTGAGATGGCTTCATTAAAAGTACCAGTTATTGCGATTGTCATTGGTGAAGGTGGCAGTGGAGGTGCTCTAGGTATTGGTATTGCCAATAAAGTATTGATGTTAGAGAATAGTACTTACTCTGTTATATCTCCTGAAGGTGCAGCGGCATTATTATGGAAAGACAGTAATTTGGCTAAAATTGCAGCTGAAACAATGAAAATTACTGCCCATGATATTAAGCAATTAGGTATTATAGATGATGTCATTTCTGAACCACTTGGCGGTGCACATAAAGATATTGAACAGCAAGCTTTAGCTATTAAATCAGCGTTTGTTGCACAGTTAGATTCACTTGAGTCATTATCACGTGATGAAATTGCTAATGATCGCTTTGAAAAATTCAGAAATATCGGTTCTTATATAGAATAATCAACTTGAGCATTTTTATGTTAAATCGATACTGGGTTTTACCATAAATTGAAGTACATTAAAACAATAATTTAATATTTAGATACTGAATTTTAACTAAGATTAGTAGTCAAAATTGTGGCTACTAATCTTTTTTTAATTAAGTTAAAATAAAATTCAATATTTAAAACGTTTACATCAATTCAATACATTAGTTTTGATGGAATGACATATCAATTTGTGGTAATTTAGAGTTAAAGATAAATCAGTTATAGAAAGGTATGTCGTCATGAAGAAAATTGCAGTTTTAACTAGTGGTGGAGATTCACCTGGAATGAATGCTGCCGTAAGAGCAGTTGTTCGTACAGCAATTTACAATGAAATTGAAGTTTATGGTGTGTATCATGGTTACCAAGGATTGTTAAATGATGATATTCATAAACTTGAATTAGGATCAGTTGGGGATACGATTCAGCGTGGAGGTACATTCTTGTATTCAGCAAGATGTCCAGAGTTTAAGGAGCAAGAAGTACGTAAAGTTGCAATCGAAAACTTACGTAAAAGAGGGATTGAGGGCCTTGTAGTTATTGGTGGTGACGGTAGTTATCGCGGTGCACAACGCATCAGTGAGGAATGTAAAGAAATTCAAACTATCGGTATTCCTGGTACGATTGACAATGATATCAATGGTACTGATTTTACAATTGGATTTGACACAGCATTAAATACGATTATTGGCTTAGTCGACAAAATTAGAGATACTGCGTCAAGTCACGCACGAACATTTATCATTGAAGCAATGGGCCGTGATTGTGGAGATCTAGCATTATGGGCTGGATTATCAGTTGGTGCTGAGACAATTGTAGTTCCAGAAGTGAAAACAGATATTAAAGAAATAGCTGATAAAATTGAACAAGGTATTAAACGTGGTAAGAAACACTCAATCGTTCTTGTAGCAGAAGGTTGTATGACTGCGCAAGATTGTCAAAAAGAATTATCACAATACATCAATGTTGATAATAGAGTGTCTGTGTTAGGTCACGTTCAACGTGGTGGTAGCCCAACAGGTGCGGATAGAGTTTTAGCATCACGTTTAGGTGGATATGCGGTAGACTTATTAATGCAAGGTGAAACAGCTAAGGGTGTTGGAATTAAGAACAATAAAATTGTAGCAACATCTTTTGATGAAATTTTTGATGGTAAAGATCATAAATTTGATTATAGTCTATATGAACTTGCTAACAAGTTATCTATATAAGATTTCAGGAGGAATTATAAAATGAGAAAAACTAAAATTGTATGTACAATTGGACCAGCTTCAGAATCAGAAGAAATGATTGAGAAATTAATCAATGCTGGTATGAACGTTGCACGATTAAACTTTTCACATGGTAGTCATGAAGAGCATAAAGGTAGAATTGATACAATTCGTAAAGTAGCTAAAAGATTAGACAAAATTGTAGCAATTTTATTAGATACAAAAGGTCCAGAAATTCGTACGCATAATATGAAAGACGGTATCATTGAACTTGAACGTGGCAACGAAGTTATTGTTAGCATGAATGAAGTTGAAGGAACACCTGAAAAGTTCTCAGTAACATATGAAAACTTAATTAACGATGTTCAAGTAGGTTCATACATTTTACTTGATGATGGCTTAATTGAATTACAAGTTAAAGATATTGACCATGCTAAAAAAGAAGTTAAATGTGATATTTTAAACTCTGGTGAGCTTAAAAACAAAAAAGGTGTTAACTTACCTGGCGTAAGAGTAAGTTTACCTGGTATTACAGAAAAAGATGCTGAAGATATCCGTTTCGGTATTAAAGAAAATGTTGACTTCATTGCAGCAAGTTTCGTACGTCGTCCTAGTGATGTTTTAGAAATTCGTGAAATTTTAGAAGAACAAAAAGCTAACATTTCAGTATTCCCTAAAATTGAAAACCAAGAAGGTATTGATAATATTGCGGAAATTCTTGAAGTGTCTGATGGTTTAATGGTTGCACGTGGTGACATGGGTGTTGAAATTCCACCTGAAAAAGTACCAATGGTTCAAAAAGATTTAATCAGACAATGTAACAAATTAGGTAAACCAGTTATTACAGCTACACAAATGTTAGATTCTATGCAACGTAACCCACGTGCTACACGTGCAGAAGCTAGTGACGTTGCCAACGCAATCTATGATGGTACAGATGCAGTAATGTTATCTGGTGAAACTGCTGCTGGTTTATATCCTGAAGAAGCTGTTAAAACAATGAGAAATATTGCTGTATCAGCTGAAGCAGCCCAAGATTACAAAAAGTTATTGTCAGATCGTACTAAATTAGTTGAAACTTCATTAGTGAATGCTATCGGTATTTCGGTTGCACATACAGCTTTAAACTTAAATGTTAAAGCAATTGTAGCTGCTACTGAAAGTGGTTCAACGGCACGTACTATCTCCAAATATCGTCCACATTCAGACATTATTGCGGTGACTCCAAGTGAAGAAACTGCACGTCAATGTTCAATTGTTTGGGGAGTTCAACCTGTAGTTAAAAAAGGACGTAAGAGTACAGATGCATTGTTAAACAATGCAGTTGCAACAGCTGTTGAAACTGGTAGAGTATCTAATGGTGATTTAATCATTATTACTGCTGGTGTACCAACTGGTGAAACTGGAACTACTAATATGATGAAAATCCACCTAGTTGGTGACGAAATTGCTAATGGTCAAGGTATTGGACGTGGATCAGTTGTTGGTACTACGTTAGTTGCTGAAACTGTTAAAGATTTAGAAGGTAAAGATTTATCTGACAAAGTTATCGTTACTAACTCAATCGATGAAACGTTTGTACCTTATGTAGAAAAAGCTTTAGGCTTAATTACAGAAGAAAATGGTATTACATCACCAAGTGCAATTGTTGGTTTAGAAAAAGGTATTCCAACAGTTGTAGGTGTAGAAAAAGCTGTTAAAAACATAAGCAATAACATGTTAGTTACGATTGATGCTGCTCAAGGTAAAATCTTTGAAGGATATGCAAACGTACTATAATTTATAAAAAAACGTCTTTCCATTTATCAACAATGGAAAGGCGTTTTTTGGTTCATCTGGTATTTTATGACGTAATTAATAGGTTATTTGATAATGATAGTGTATGAATGGCAATCTATATAAATGTTTATATCTTTTATACATGTACATTATCACCTTCAAACTTTCACTCATATTACTTTGGAAATTTATTATAAAATAGAAGTATGGATGTATTTCTGAAATGATACATTATTAAATAGATGAGAAAGTAAAAGTTTTGAGCCAAGTACGCAATTTAATATTATAAGTTGCATATAAAACAGGATGGGACATAAATCCCTAAAAAAACAGCAGTAAGATAATTTTCAATTAGAAAATATCTTACTGCTGTTCTCTATTTATACAATACTTCGTATTGAATGGCTTCGCTTTCCTAGGGTGCCGTCTCAGCCTCGGTCTTCGACTGGCACTGCTCCCTCAGGAGTCTCGCCATTAATACTACGTATTAACATGTAATTTTACTTTTACATACTTTAAAAAAATAAAACACTTTGCCCAACTTGCACATAAATGTAAAATTCAATAAAATGAATTTTCTGTGTTGGGTCCCTTCGTATAATTTAATAAATACCACTAAACTAAATTAACGAGGTGCCTTATGTATAAAATTTATAACATGACCCAACTTACACTACCAATAGAAACCTCTGTTAGAATTCCTCAAAATGATATTTCGCGATATGTTAATGAAATTGTTGAAACGATACCTGATAGCGAATTCGATGAATTCAGACATCATCGTGGCGCAACATCCTATCATCCAAAAATGATGTTAAAAATCATCTTATATGCATATACTCAATCTGTATTTTCTGGTCGTAGAATAGAAAAATTACTTCATGACAGTATTCGAATGATGTGGTTAGCTCAAGATCAAACACCTTCTTATAAAACTATTAATCGTTTTAGAGTGAATCCTAATACTGATGCGTTAATTGAATCTTTATTTATTCAGTTCCATAGTCAATGTTTAAAGCAAAATCTTATTGATAATAATTCAATTTTTATTGATGGTACAAAAGTAGAAGCTAATGCCAATAGATATACATTTGTGTGGAAGAAAAGTATTCAAAATCACGAATCGAAATTGAACGAAAATTCAAAAACATTATATCGTGACTTAGTTGAAGAAAAAATAATACCAGAGATAAAAGAAGATGGAGATAGCGATTTAACAATAGAAGAAATAGATTTAATTGGTAGTCATTTAGATAAAGAAATCGAAGATTTAAATCATTCTATTGAGAACGAAGATTGTGCTCAAATTAGAAAACAGACCCGTAAAAAAATAACTGAGATTAAGAAGTTCAAAAAGAAATTTGATGATTATTCCGAAAGAAAAAATAAATATGAAGAACAAAAATCGATTCTTAAAGATAGAAATAGTTTTTCTAAAACTGATCTGATCATGATGCAACTTTTATGAGAATGAAGGAAGACCATATGAAAAATGGCCAACTTAAGCCAGGATACAATTTACAAATAGCGACAAATTCTCAATTTGTTTTATCCTATGACCTATTTCAAAACCCAACAGATACTAGAACATTAATCCCATTTTTAACAATGATTCAAAATACCTTCGGTTATTTACCAGAGTATATTGTAGCTGATGCAGGTTATGGTAGTGAGCAAAACTATATGGCTATTATAGATGATTTTAATAAAACGCCACTTATTACGTATGGCATGTTTATTAAAGATAAAACTAGAAAGTTTAAAAGTGGCATTTTCAACACTCAAAATTGGAAATATGACGAACTTAATAATGAATTTATATGTCCTAATAACAAAAGAATAGGTTTTAAAAGATATGCATACCGTAATGATAGATATGGTTTTAAACGAGACTTCAAACTATATGAATGTGATGACTGTTCATCATGTTCTTTGAGACATCAATGCATGAAACCAAATTCGAAATCCAATAAGAAAATCATGAAGAATTATAATTGGGAATACTTTAAAGTCCAAATTAATCAAAAGCTTTCTGAACCAGAAACGAAAAACATCTATAGTCAAAGAAAAATTGATGTAGAGCCTGCTTTTGGATTTATGAAGGCTATTTTGGGTTTCACTCGAATGTCAGTTCGAGGAATAAATAAAGTTAAACGAGAGCTAGGTTTTGTATTGATGGCACTTAATATAAGGAAAATAGCAGCTCAACGAGCTGTACATTATAAAATACATATCAAAAAAGCTGATTTCTATCAAATAATTAATAGAAATCAGCTTTTTTACATTGCCTAAGAACTTAATGTCCCAAGCCCTAAAACTTGTTGTTATTTATTTGATTTAGCAGCGATACGTTTATATCTTAAGTACATAAATGCTAAAAGTATAAACCAAATCGGAATAAAATAAATTGCACGTCTTGTATCAACATTAATAAATAATAACCCGAACACAAAAATGAAGAATACAAATATTAAGTAGCCCATATATTTGCCACCTAATAGTTTGTACGTAGCATTTTTATGTAGATCTGGGTTTTTACGACTATAATTGATATATGCAATGATAATCAGACCCCATACAACTAAAAATAACACTGTAGAGATGGTAGTCACATACGTAAATACTTTTGTCGCATCTGGGAAAATATAGTTTAGTAATGCTGCCACAAGTAATAATGCTGATGAAGCAAAGATTGCAACATGTGGAACGCCATATTTATTCGTCTTAGAAAAGTTCGGAGGTGCTTGTTGTTGACTTGATAAACCGAAAAGCATACGGCTATTTGAGAATATACCACTGTTACATGATGAAGCAGCAGCGGTTAATACTACAAAATTAATCAAGCCCGCAGCAAACGGAATTCCGATCAATGCGAATAATTTTACGAATGGACTGTTATCAGGATCAACTTGCTGCCAAGGGATAATAGACATGATAACCGCTAACGCCCCAACGTAAAATATTAAAATTCTAATGGGTACACTGTTAATTGCTTTTGGAATTGTTTTAACTGGATCTTTTGTTTCCCCAGCTGTAACACCAATCATTTCAATTCCTACAAATGAGAATAGTGCCATTTGGAAAGACATAAAGAATCCAGAAGCACCTTTAGCGAATATGCCGTGTTCATATAGATTTGTGAAACTGGCATGCCCGAATTGAGTTTTAAATGCAAATAGAATCATGACGAAACCAACTACTATTAAACCAATAATTGTCGCTATTTTAATGATAGAGAACCAAAATTCTAATTCTCCGAAAAGTCTTGCGCTAAGTAGGTTGAATGACATTAATAACAGTACACAAAATAGTGCACTTATCCAGTTTGGAATTTCTGGGAACCAAAAGCTAACATATTTTGCCACAGCCGTTACTTCAGCCATACCTGTAATAATCCAACAGAACCAGTATGTCCATCCGGTAACAAATCCTGCAAAAGGCCCAATATATGTATTGGTTACATCTGCGAAAGATTTAAATTCAGTATTCTGTATAATGATTTCTCCTAAACCTCGCATAAACATAAATAACATAAATCCTATAATGATGTATGTTAATAGAATTGAAGGGCCGGTTAATGCAATCGTTTGACCAGCACCTAAGAATAAGCCTGTACCAATTGCACCGCCAATTGCAATTAATTGTATGTGGCGATTGCTCAGTTCCCTTTGTAATTTTTCAGCCATAATACATCTCCCTTAAATATAGATATGTTTATTATGCACTTATATTGAGATATATACAATTATTTTCGGTAAAAATGTGTAAAATTCCATGTTAATATACTTTGGTTTTTATAATCATATATAATAACCAATTGAAAATTTAATTCTATTGTAAAATTCATGGATTATTCACATCTTGAAAAAGCTTTAATGGTGCTATTTGTGGCTATTCTGTGACATTTACATAGATTTACAAAAAAATTGTTGCACATATAATGCCAGTTTTTATATTTCACAAACGAAATGCGTTTAGCTATAATATTAGTTGAAAGCCATTTCATAAAGAAACAGTAAAGGGGAAATTTATCATGGCAGAATTACAAAGAGGTTTAGAAGGGGTTATCGCAGCGGAGACTAAAATAAGTTCAATTATTGAAAGTCAATTGACTTATGCCGGCTATGATATTGATGATCTAGCTGAAAATGCGCAATTTGAAGAAGTTATTTTCCTATTATGGAACTATAGATTGCCAAACGAAGAAGAGCTTGCTCATCTAAAAGGGAAATTAAATCAATACATGACATTAAATCCTCGTGTGTATACACATTTTGAGGAGTATGTTACAGATCACGTGCATCCAATGACAGCATTACGTACGTCATTATCATATATTGCACATTTCGATCCTGATGCTGAAAATGAATCAGATGAAAATCGTTATGAAAGAGCAATGCGTATACAGGCTAAAGTAGCATCATTAGTTACAGCGTTTGCTCGAGTAAGACAAGATAAAGAACCACTTAAGCCTAATCCTGACTTAAGTTATGCGGCAAACTTCCTATATATGTTACGTGGGGAATTACCAACAGATATAGAAGTAGAAGCCTTCAATAAAGCACTTATTTTACACGCTGATCATGAGTTGAACGCATCTGCATTTACGGCACGTTGTGCGGTATCATCATTGTCAGATATGTACTCAGGTATTGTAGCAGCCGTAGGTTCTCTGAAAGGGCCATTACATGGTGGTGCAAACGAACAAGTTATGACGATGTTATCTGAGATTGGGTCAATTGAAAATGTTGATGCTTACTTAGATGAAAAATTTGCTAATAAAGATAAAGTAATGGGCTTCGGTCATCGTGTATATAAAGATGGTGATCCTAGAGCGAAATATTTAAGAGAAATGAGCCGTCAAATTACGAAAGACGCTGGTCGTGAAGAATTATTTGAAATGTCAGTGAAAATGGAAAAACGTATGGCAGAAGAAAAAGGATTAATTCCTAATGTTGATTTTTATAGTGCGAGTGTTTATCACTGTATGGAAATACCTCATGACTTATTCACGCCAATCTTTGCTGTAAGTCGTTCTGCAGGATGGATTGCTCATATTTTAGAACAATATAAAGATAATAGAATTATGCGTCCTAGAGCGAAATATATTGGCGAAACGAATCGTAAGTATATCCCGCTTGAAGAAAGAAAATAATCAATACAAATTAAAAATGAAGATGTAAAATTTGGAGGTAAAATAACTATGACTGCAGAAAAAATTACTCAAGGAACTGAAGGATTAAACGTACCTAATGAACCAATTATCCCATTTATTATCGGTGATGGAATTGGACCGGATATTTGGAAGGCAGCAAGCCGAGTTATAGATGCTGCTGTTGAGAAAGCCTATAATGGCGAAAAACGCATTGAATGGAAAGAAGTGCTAGCTGGCCAAAAAGCATTTGATACAACTGGTGAATGGTTACCTCAAGAAACACTTGATACAATTAAAGAATATTTAATTGCTGTTAAAGGACCTTTAACAACACCAATTGGTGGTGGTATTAGATCATTAAATGTGGCTTTACGCCAAGAATTAGATTTATTTACTTGCTTAAGACCGGTACGTTGGTTTAAAGGAGTACCATCACCTGTTAAACGTCCACAAGATGTTGATATGGTTATTTTCCGTGAAAATACTGAAGACATTTATGCTGGTATTGAATTTAAAGAAGGTACAACAGAAGTTAAAAAGGTAATTGACTTCTTACAAAACGAAATGGGTGCGACAAACATTCGATTCCCAGAAACTTCAGGTATTGGTATTAAACCAGTTTCTAAAGAAGGAACTGAGCGATTAGTTAGAGCAGCTATACAATATGCTATCGATAATAACCGTAAATCAGTTACTTTAGTTCATAAAGGTAATATTATGAAATTTACAGAAGGCTCATTTAAGCAGTGGGGTTACGATTTAGCATTATCTGAATTTGGTGATCAAGTATTCACTTGGCAACAATATGACGAAATTGTTGAAAATGAAGGCAGAGATGCTGCTAATGCTGCTCAAGAAAAAGCTGAAAAAGAAGGCAAGATTATCATTAAAGATTCTATTGCTGACATTTTCTTACAACAAATTTTAACTCGTCCAGCTGAGCATGATGTTGTAGCAACTATGAACTTGAATGGTGACTATATTTCAGATGCTTTAGCTGCACAAGTTGGTGGTATTGGTATTGCGCCAGGTGCAAACATTAATTATGAAACAGGTCATGCTATTTTTGAAGCAACACATGGTACAGCTCCAAAATATGCAGGTTTAAATAAAGTGAATCCATCTTCAGTAATTTTAAGTTCTGTATTAATGTTAGAACATTTAGGATGGCAAGAAGCGGCAGATAAGATTACAGATTCAATTGAAGATACAATTGCTTCAAAAGTTGTTACTTATGACTTTGCCCGTTTAATGGATGGTGCTGAAGAAGTTTCTACATCAGCATTTGCAGATGAATTGATTAAAAATTTAAAATAAGCAAAATAAAATTAGGTGAGTCTAGCAACTTTAATTGCTAGGTTCGCCTTTTTAAATGAATTGAAGTTGGCAACAGGATAGAAATAATAAAGAGTCACCAATGATTGATTATGTAGTGTTTCTTACACATTAGACAAAGCGAATATGTACATAAGCTTAGGAATAAATGAGTAAAACTCATGCATAGGTAGTGGGATAGAAATGCTATTTTTACAAAATTTATTTCGTTGTCCCAGAGTAAGTCATGCAAATGATAGAAGGAAATATAAGAAGTATTTTATTTATATGTAAAGTAATGTAAAAAATGTGTAAAGATAATGTGTAGGATGTTATTTTTATAAATAGTTCGGTTATAATGTAAATATAATTATAAGTTAGGGAGGCATACCATGTCGCAAAAAGTGTTGGTAGTAGATGACGAACATTCAATCGTAACATTACTTAAATATAACTTAGAAACAGCTGGTTATGAAGTTGTTGTCGCATTTGATGGTGATGAGGCTTTAGAAAAGGTAGAAAGTGAACAGCCAGATTTAATTATTTTAGATGTTATGCTACCTAAAAAAGATGGCATTGACGTATGTAAGACTGTAAGAACAAATAAAAATTTAGTCCCTATATTAATGTTAACGGCGAAAAATGATGAATTTGATCGGGTATTAGGTTTAGAATTAGGTGCCGATGACTATATGACTAAGCCTTTTTCACCTAGAGAAGTTGTTGCCCGTGTGAAAGCCATTTTAAGACGTTCTCAATTTGTAAAAGAAGTAGAAGAGATTGACGATGATATTACCATCGGATCGATACGTATTAGACCCGATTATTTTGAAGTATATAAGCATAATGAGTTATTGGAGCTAACACCGAAAGAATTTGAACTCTTGCTTTATTTGATAGAAAGACAAGGCAGAGTCATTACGAGAGAGCATATGTTAAATACGGTATGGAATTATGAATTTGCAGGAGACTCAAGAATTGTTGATGTACATATCAGTCATTTAAGAGATAAATTAGAAGATAATCCTAAGAAGCCACAACTTATTAAAACTGTGCGTGGCTTAGGCTATAAATTGGAAAGACCTAAAGAACAATGATGAAGTTTCACCACCGCTTAATGTTATTGATAAGCAGTATATTAATTATCAGTTTTGTTACATTAGGCATTATTATTCACGCTTCCATCACATATGTTTTATCAGAAAAACACGAACAAGCTCTAGCAACAGATGCAAGATCATATATTTATTTAGTCCAAGATAATGAGATTGATAAAGTTAAAAAAATTGTAAAACAGCAAAATATAGATTTATTGATAACTAAGCATGATAAAAAGGTGTTTAGTAGTGGCAAACTGAAAGCTATCCCAAATAGTGATAGCTATATTCAAAAAAGGGACGTTTTTATTTTTAATAAGAAGGTTAACGGTTATCATGTATGGATTAAAGGTTACAATAACGATATTACAGAAATGCATTGGACGTTGTGGAAATATCTTATTTTGACATGTTTAGTTGTACTCATTTGTCTGTATTTTGCAAGCCGTAGTTTTAAGCGTACATTAATCCGTCCCATTCAAGAAGTTACTTATGCAACACAATTGTTGGCAAATGGTTATTATCACATACGTGTACCTGAAAGTAATGTTGTAGAAACTAAAGCGCTTTTTGTGTCTACCAATGATTTAGCACGACGCCTTCAAAAGCTTAATAATGAGCAAAAAATTCAATCCAACCGTTTAAAAACAACGATTGAAAATATTCCAAGTGCTATTTTAATGATAGATCGAAATGGAAAAATCGTTGTTGCAAATAAAGCGTATTATGAACAGTTCAACATCTCGCATAATATTGAACAAGTAGGCTATCACGGCTATGTTAATACTGAAATTGAGCAATTAATTTTAGAAAGTTTTAAAGTTGAAAAACCTATTTATGAACAATTGGAAGTTGCAATAAACCAAGTCCATGCCAAGTACTTTGATATTTCATGCGTTCCGATTTTAACTAGGTCTCAAAAAAGTTTGCAAGGGATTTTAGTTGTGATGCATGATATAACAAATCTGAAACAACTTGAAAATCTAAGACGTGAATTTGTAGCAAATGTTTCACATGAATTAAAAACACCTATTACTTCAATTAAGGGGTTTGCTGAAACGCTTATTGATGGTGCAAAAAATGATGCGGAATCATTAGACATGTTTTTAAACATAATTTTAAAAGAATCAAATCGAATAGAATCTTTAGTAACAGATCTGTTAGATTTATCGCATATTGAGCAACATACAGAGTTAGATACAGACTATATGAATTTATCAGATTTAACGCGGCGTATTATTGATAATATGATGACTCAAGCCAATCAAAAAAATATTTCCATTCATACTGATATTGAAAAAGATGTCATTGTTAAAGCACAAGAAAGTAAAATTGCTCAAGTTATCACGAATTTGTTAACGAATGCAATTAACTATTCTTATGAAGATGGAGATATTAACGTTCGTGTGTATCGAGATGACTTTCGTGTCATTTTCGAAGTACAAGATTTTGGTATAGGTATTAAATTAGAAGACCAACAACGTATTTTTGAAAGATTTTATAGAGTAGATAAAGCACGAAGTAGAGATTCTGGTGGGACAGGTCTTGGATTATCAATTACAAAGCATATAGTAGAGGCCCACCAAGGCAATATTGAAGTGAATAGTCAAGTTGGCAAAGGCTCAACGTTCAAAGTTATTCTAAAAGATTATAAAGAATAAAAATTAAAGTGGTAACAGCGCGTGTATTTTTCACGAAGTTGTTGCTGCTTTTTTATTTCGTTCAAATCTCTATTGGTATTAAATTAGAGTTAATGAAGTGGAATAAATTCGGTTGTCAATTTTGTCATTTGTATATGTCGATTTGTAAGTTATAAGTAATAGATTGCTGTGAATCAAGCAATTTTATAATATATTTATTATAATAAAGAAATTTTAGTAACGCGCTTGAAATAGATGCTTAATTAAAAAGTAATAAGTTTTATTTGAACGGAAATAAATCTTAATTTAAACACTTGAATAGACAAGTGTAATCATTCGTCATAGAAAAAGACGAGGGGCGATTTAGATAAATTGTTGAAAGTAATATTAAATACCTTGTTTATCTAATTTGATTGAGGAAACATGCATAGGTGAAAATTAGAAATACATTAAAAATATTGAATTAATTTTTCGACCTACAAGTTGAGGAAAATTTAACTAGATTTGAGGATTAGCAAAGTGAAAACAATTCAATTACACAAGACAACTTTGATATTAATTGCGATATTATTGTTTTATACTTTTATGGGTATCTTACTACCACTCATGCACGATGATTTACAATGGTTTAGCAATTATAATACTGATATTTTAAAAGTAGGATTTGCATCACTTAATGGTCGCTATATCGGAAATATCTTTGAAATTATAGCTGTACATGTAAGCTGGTTACGTTGGCTTTCATATGGCCTCATTAGTATGGGCATCATTTGGATGATTATGCACATTACACGTTGTAAAGCGTGGACAAGCTATTATTTGTTAGCATTTTCTTTAATGTTAATTTTACCAAGTGCTATTTATGCAGATACATATGGCTGGTTTGCAGGATTTTATAATTATGCGACATCAACACTAATTTCACTCTTTATTATTTATTATTGTATTAATGCAATTATATATAAAGAAAAGCAGCCGGTAAGTGTTACTGTACTATTCTATGTTTTATGCTTCTTCGGTCAATTATTTATGGAGAATGTGACATTATTCCACTGTATCATTTTAATTTTAGCTTTTCTGTATGAATTTACTGCAAATCGAACACTTAATTATAAATTATTGTTTTCATTTATGATTGCTACTATAGGTACAATCATTATGTTTTCCAATCCAAATTATCGCAAAATTTTATTTGAAGGATCAGAATATCAACAAGTTTCAAATAATCAAGGTATCTTTTCAAAATTTGCAGAAATGATATCAACGTCACTTCCATATGGTGTCATTTTCAGTCAGATTATAATTTTAAGTATGATTGCAGCGCTTATTATTTATCTACTGCTTAGAAGTGATCGGTATGTACATTTAACAATATTAAAGCGTCGTATCATTATGATAGGATTTATCACTTTACCGCTTTATTATTTACTATTTTACAATCAGTTTTTATTAAATAAAAATACAGATATTGGATTGGTTGGTTTTGTGAACGTAATTGTATGTGGTTACTTTGCGTTTTCGATATTTGTAGGTATTTATTTGTCTATTAATGATCGTAAAACACAAATCACTTTATATTCCTTACTTATTGCAATATGTGTTTCGGCGTCGACACTAGTCATTGTTACTCCAATAGAACCAGGTAATTTTTTGATTGTTTATACGATACATGTAATCATTTTAATTATTTTATTAAAAGAATTTCGGAAATATAAGTCAATCAATGTTAATTTTATTAAAGGTGCATCACTAGTTTTAGCTGTGATATATCTTAGTGCATTTATTTATGTTCATTATGAACATGAAAAAAGAGTTCAGTTATTAAAACAACAAATTAAAGATCATCCACGACAAGAGGTTTATACAGTGGAATCATTGCCGTTTGAACATTATATGCATCATCCGTCACCAATCAATAAAAATTACCAAGAGTGGTTTAATAATTATGAAGAATTACCGAAAATGACCAAAGTTAAATATATTCCATTTGGTTCAGACGATTCATAACTTATTCTTACCTATAAAAATTTAAAATAGCAGCATAAAAATATTAAAAAGTAGACATAATCATGAAATGATAATGTGCATCTCAAAAGTTGGACTTTTAACCTGACTTTATGGAGTGCTCATCAAGAACAATCATGATTATGTCTTTTTTATTTTTTAGCTAAGTCTATATAGGCACTTGTTTTATTTGAAATTAGGTCGTGTATAAATACTCTATGAGATAGTTTCTTTAATTACGACATCACAGTCGAATATGCTAAAATATATATAAATTAGTTCTGGAGGTTAAAATTGTGAATAAATTAGTATTAATCGATGGTAATAGCTTAAGTTTTAGAGCTTTTTATGCATTACCTTTGTTATCAAACAAAGCAGGCATTCATACCAATGCAGTATATGGTTTTGCAATGTTACTAGAGAAGATTTTAAAAGAAGAAAAGCCAAATCATTTTTTAGTAGCGTTTGATGCAGGTAAAACGACTTTCAGACATGAAAAATATAGTGAATATAAAGGTGGACGCCAGAAAACGCCGCCTGAACTAAGTGAGCAATTTCCTTATATTCGCCAATTATTAGATGCTTATCATATTAAACGTTATGAATTAGATAACTATGAGGCAGATGATATTATCGGAACTTTAAGTAAAGAAGCAGATAAAGCGGGCTTTCAGACAATTATTATTACGGGAGACCGAGATTTAACACAACTTGCAACGGATAATGTAACCATTTATTACACTAAAAAAGGTGTTACTGATGTTGATCATTATACACCTGACTTTATTGCGGAAAAATACAACGGGTTAACACCTAATCAAATTATTGATATGAAAGGATTAATGGGAGATACTTCTGATAATATACCAGGTGTTGCAGGTGTTGGAGAGAAAACAGCAATAAAATTGCTAAACCAATTTGACACAGTAGAAGGTGTCTATGAACATTTAGATGAAATTTCAGGTAAAAAGTTAAAAGAAAAACTTCAAAATAGCAAAGAAGATGCATTAATGAGTAAAGAATTAGCAACGATTAATGTAGATAGTCCGATTGAAGTAAAACTTGAAGATACGTTAATGACTCATCAAGATGAACAACAAGAAAAAATCGAATTGTTTAAGAAGTTAGAATTCAAACAATTGTTGGCTGACATTGATCAATCAGCAAGCGTTGAAGATGCAATAGAAAAGACATTTGAAATTGAAACGTCTTTTGATAATATTGATTTTACTTCATTGAAAGAAGCGGCCATCCATTTCGAATTAGACGGTGGTAACTATTTGCGAAATAATATTTTAAAATTCTCTTTATTTACAGGTGAGAAACATATTGTAATTAATGCGGATGACATAAATAATTATGTCGAACTAGTTTCATGGTTAGAAAATCCGAATTCGAAAAAAGTCGTATATGATGCTAAAAAAACATATGTAGCATCACATAGATTGGGGATTGATATTCAAAATATTTCTTTCGATATTATGTTGGCCAGTTATATAATTGATCCATCTCGTACGATTAGTGATGTTCAATCAGTTGTTTCATTGTACGGTCAAAGTTTTGTGAAAGACGATGTGAGTATATATGGAAAAGGTAAGAAATTTAAGGTACCTGAAGATGATGTTTTAAATCCATATGTTGCTTCTATTACTGATGCAATTTACTTTGCGAAACCAAATATGGATAAACAATTAGAAGAATACAATCAGGTAGAACTCTTGGCTGATTTAGAGCTACCGCTAGCTAAGATTTTAAGTGAAATGGAAGAAATTGGTATATTTACAGATGTTCATGATTTAGAAGAAATGGAAAAAGAAATTCAAGAAAAATTAGACGTCTTGATTCGAAATATCCATGATGCAGCTGGTGAAGATTTTAATATAAATTCTCCTAAGCAATTAGGTGTTGTATTGTTTGAGACATTACAATTACCTGTTATTAAAAAGACGAAAACAGGATATTCTACTGCTGTAGATGTCTTAGAGCAATTGCAAGGTGAACATCCTATCATTGATTATATTTTAGAATATCGTCAATTATCTAAGTTACAGTCTACTTATGTTGAAGGATTGCAAAAGGTAATTAGTGATGATCAACGTATCCATACACGTTTTAATCAAACTTTAGCGCAAACTGGACGTTTATCAAGTGTAGATCCTAATTTACAAAATATTCCGGTTAGACTTGAAGAAGGGCGTAAAATAAGAAAAGCCTTTAAACCAACTTCAAAAGATAGCGTTATATTATCAGCAGATTATTCTCAAATTGAATTGCGTGTATTAGCACACATTACACAAGATGAGAGTATGAAAGAAGCATTTATCAACGGCGATGATATTCATACAGCAACTGCTATGAAAGTATTTGGTGTAGAAGCTGATCAAGTCGATAGTTTAATGCGTCGTCAAGCAAAAGCAGTTAACTTTGGAATTGTTTATGGGATAAGTGATTATGGTTTAAGTCAAAGTTTAGGTATTACTCGTAAAAAAGCAAAAGCATTCATTGATGATTATTTAGCTAGTTTCCCAGGTGTAAAACAATATATGTCTGATATTGTAAAAGATGCCAAAGCTTTAGGTTACGTGGAAACATTGCTACATCGTCGACGCTATATTCCTGATATTACGAGTCGTAACTTTAATTTACGCGGCTTTGCTGAACGTACTGCTATGAATACGCCAATACAGGGCAGTGCTGCAGATATCATTAAACTGGCAATGGTTAAATTTGCTCAAAAAATGAAAGAGACAACATATCAAGCTAAACTATTATTACAAGTACACGATGAATTAATTTTTGAAGTACCTAAGTCAGAAGTAGATTCATTTAGTGAATTTGTAGAAGAGATAATGGAAAATGCATTGCAATTAGATGTTCCATTAAAAGTAGACTCAAGTTATGGTGCAACCTGGTATGATGCAAAATAAAGTGAGGTTAATGGTATGCCCGAATTACCAGAAGTAGAACATGTAAAAAGAGGAATTGAACCCTACGTTATAAATCAAAAAATTGAACACGTTATATTTTCGGATAAAGTAATCGAAGGTAAAGCTCAAGGCAAGGAAACAATTATAAAAGGAATTGAATTAGATACTTTTAAAACTTTATCGGAAGGCTATACCATTACAAATGTAGAACGAAGAAGTAAATATATCGTTTTTCAGCTAGATAATAAACGAGAACAACGTACATTAATTAGTCATTTAGGTATGGCGGGCGGTTTTTTCATTGTAGATGAACTTGAAGATATTATGATACCTAATTATCGTAAGCATTGGCATGTTATTTTTGAGTTGTCAAATGACAAAAAGTTAATTTATTCAGATATACGTCGTTTTGGAGAAATTAGAAATGTTGCGTCTGTAGCATCTTATCCTTCATTTTTAGAAATAGCGCCTGAACCTTTTTCAAATGAAGCATTGACGTATTATTTAAATCGAATTCATCAACAGTCTAATAAGAATAAACCAATCAAACAAGTGATTTTGGATCATAAAGTAATCGCAGGTTGTGGAAATATTTACGCATGTGAAGCGTTGTTTCGTGCAGGTGTTTTACCAGATAAAAAAGTAAAAGACTTAACACACCAACAACAAGAAATGGTTTTTTATTATGTTAGAGAAGTACTAGAAGAAGGTATTAAATATGGCGGTACAAGTATTTCAGATTATCGTCATGCTGATGGAAAAACTGGTGAGATGCAATTGCATCTTAATGTATATAAGCAGCCGGTATGCAAAGTGTGTGGAAGTCAAATTGAAACAAAAATCATCGCGACAAGAAATAGTCATTATTGTCCAGTATGTCAAAAATAAAGAAAGAGTGAAATTATGCCGAAAGTTATTGGTCTAACAGGTGGAATCGCCTCAGGAAAATCAACAGTATCAGAACTCTTATCCGTATTCGGTTTTAAAGTAGTAGATGCTGATAAAGCAGCCAGGGAAGCTGTTAAAAAGGGGAGTAAAGGTTTAGCTCAAGTACGAGAAGTCTTTGGTGATGAAGCAATTGATGAAAATGGTGAGATGAATCGTCGTTATATGGGTGATCTAGTGTTTAATCATCCAGAAAAACGCTTAGAATTAAATGCTATCATACATCCTATCGTGCGAGATATTATGGAAGAAGAAAAGCAAGAATATTTAAAACAAGGATATAATGTAATCATGGATATTCCATTATTATTTGAAAATGAATTGGAAAATACAGTAGACGAAGTGTGGGTTGTATACACTTCTGAAAGTATACAAATGGATCGTTTAATGCAACGTAATAATTTGTCATTAGAAGATGCGAAAGCACGTGTCTATAGCCAAATTTCTATTGATAAAAAAAGCCGAATGGCCGATCATGTTATCGATAATTTAGGGGATAAACTTGAATTAAAACAAAACCTTGAGAGATTGTTAGAAGAAGAAGGTTATATTGAAAAGCCGAATTACGGAGAAGAAGATTAATATTACACTATAAATAAGTCATTACTTTACGTACGCGTTGATGTATGTAAGTAATGACTATTTTTTATAAAAAAGATAAATAAATCAACGGAAAACGCTTTCAAATTTCATATAATATGCTATACTAATTCCATAAAGTATAACACATAAAGATCAAGGGGTGCTTTTAATGTCAACGAATATTGCAATTAATGGTATGGGTAGAATTGGAAGAATGGTATTACGTATTGCATTACAAAATAAAAATTTAAATGTAGTAGCGATAAATGCTAGTTATCCACCCGAAACAATTGCACATTTAATCAATTACGATACGACACATGGAAAATATAATCTAAAAGTTGAACCGATTGAAAATGGATTGCAAGTTGGAGATCATAAAATTAAATTGGTTGCTGATCGCAATCCTGAAAACTTGCCATGGAAAGAATTAGATATCGATATTGCTATAGATGCAACTGGTAAATTTAATCATGGTGATAAAGCCATCGCACATATTAAAGCAGGTGCCAAAAAAGTTTTGTTAACTGGTCCTTCAAAAGGTGGACATGTTCAAATGGTAGTTAAAGGCGTAAATGATAACCAATTAGATATAGAAGCATTTGACATTTTTAGTAATGCTTCATGTACTACTAATTGCATTGGTCCAGTTGCAAAAGTTTTAAATAATCAGTTTGGAATAGTTAATGGTTTAATGACTACTGTTCACGCTATTACAAATGACCAAAAAAATATTGATAATCCACATAAAGATTTAAGACGTGCACGTTCATGTAATGAAAGCATTATTCCTACTTCTACTGGTGCGGCGAAAGCTTTAAAAGAAGTATTACCAGAATTAGAAGGTAAATTACACGGCATGGCATTACGTGTACCAACAAAGAATGTATCGCTCGTTGATTTAGTTGTTGATTTAGAAAAAGAAGTAACTGCAGAAGAAGTAAACCAAGCTTTTGAAAATGCAGGTTTAGAAGGTATCATAGAAGTCGAACATCAACCACTAGTGTCTGTTGATTTTAATACTAATCCAAATTCAGCTATTATTGATGCAAAATCAACAATGGTCATGTCAGGGAATAAAGTAAAAGTTATTGCTTGGTATGATAATGAATGGGGTTATTCAAATAGAGTTGTAGATGTTGCTGAGCAAATTGGAGCACTTTTGACATCAAAAGAAACTGTAAGTGCAAGTTAATACAATTAATTTATAGCCTAACTCTGACTTCGGAGTTAGGTTTTTTATTTTTAATACAATAATATTGTCATGCAAATTACTTAATAAGTAACGATATAATGTTTTTTATTGTTTCATTATTTGGTTAAATGAATTAAATTGAGGGATTCTTTTTTCATCTCTAGATTTATAGTATAATTAGGCATAATCAAAATAAAGAGGGTGATGTAATGAAATGCCCGAAATGTAATTCTACACAATCTAAAGTTGTAGATTCAAGGCATGCCGATGAATTAAATGCCATTCGAAGACGAAGAGAATGTGAAAATTGTGGAACACGTTTCACTACATTTGAACATATCGAAGTTAGTCAGCTTATAGTTGTGAAAAAAGATGGCACAAGAGAGCAGTTTTCAAGAGAAAAGATACTTAATGGACTTGTGCGTTCTTGTGAGAAACGACCAGTTAGATATCAACAACTTGAAGACATAACTAACAAGGTTGAATGGCAATTACGAGATGAAGGTCATACGGAAGTGTCTTCACGAGATATAGGTGAACACGTTATGAACTTGTTAATGCATGTTGATCAAGTTTCATATGTTAGATTTGCATCAGTCTATAAAGAATTTAAAGATGTTGATCAATTGTTAGCATCGATGCAAGGGATTTTAAGCGAAAACAAACGGAGTGATGCTTAAATGGGACGACAAGCCTTCGAATTCGGCTTAAGACCAAAGGATCAATTCAAAGTTATGCAACACTTTGATTTAAATACGAATCATTTAGAGGTATTGAATCGACTGTATACACCGCTAATTGGAACGCAAGCAGTGGGTTTATATCATTTTATGACTCAATTCGTTAAAGAAAGTCATAATGAAACATTGATTCTTTCTCATTATATTTTTATGAATGAACTTAAAATTAATTTACTAGAGTTTAGACAACAAATGGACTTACTTGAAGCGATTGGATTGTTAAAGGCGTTTGTCAAACATGATGAACAAGAAACACAATTTGTTTACCAATTAATTCAACCGCCTTCAGCACATTTATTTTTTAATGATCCAATGTTGTCAATCTTTTTATATAGTGAAGTCGAGCATCGTCGATTTCATGAGTTGAAGAAATACTTTGAGTATCAACAAATTGATTTGAGTGAATTTAAACAGGTAACAAGACAATTTACTGATGTTTTTAAAGTGCCGTCTACAAAAATAGATATCGATACAAGTGATATTCCGATTAATGAACCGTACCAAGGTATCGATTTATCAAATGAATCTTTTGACTTTGAAATGTTGAGACAAATGTTAGGTAAACATTTTATTAGTCAAGACATTGTTACCAAAGATGCAAAGCGTTTAATTACACAACTCGCGACTTTATATGGTTTAACAGCAGATGGCATGAAGCATGTTATTTTAAATTCAATTACAAGTGGACAACAGTTATCCTTTGAAGAAATGCGTAAACAAGCACGCTCGTATTACTTAATGGAACACGAAAATCAAATGCCTAAATTACAGGTGAAATCTCCTGCTACATCATCTTCGGCGGGCAAATCTTCAGAAGTGAATCCAAAGCCACAAAGTGATGAATGGTTTGAGTTACTTGAACAAACGAGTCCAATTGATATGTTAGCTTCTTGGTCTGAATCAGAACCAACTATATCGCAAAAGACAATGGTTGAAGAATTAATTGAACGTGAAAAAATGTCTTTTGGCGTCATTAATATTTTGTTGCAATTTGTCATGTTAAAAGAAGATATGAAACTTCCTAAAGCGTATATTTTGGAAATAGCATCAAATTGGAAGAAAAAAGGTATTAAGACAGCTAAAGAAGCATATAATTACGCTAAAAAAGTTAATCAACCTAAAAATGAGGGTTCTAGCGGAAATTACCAAAAGCGTGGTTCATACTATGGGCAGCGTAATCGTATTTCAAAAGAAAAAACACCTAAATGGTTAGAAAATAGAGATAAACCTAGTGAAGAAGATTCGGCTAAAGATAATAGCGTAGATGATCAACAATTAGAGCAAGATCGACAAGCATTTCTAGATAAATTATCTAAAAAATGGGAGGAGGACAGTCAATAATGAAGCAATTTAAAAGTATAATTAACACGTCGCAGGACTTTGAAAAAAGAATAGAAAAGATAAAAAAAGAAGTAATCAATGACCCAGATGTTAAGCAATTTTTGGAAGCGCATCGAGCTGAATTAACGAATGCTATGATTGATGAAGACTTAAATGTGTTACAAGAGTATAAAGATCAACAAAAACATTATGACGGTCATAAATTTGCTGATTGTCCAAATTTCGTAAAGGGGCATGTGCCTGAGTTATATGTTGATAATAACCGAATTAAAATACGCTATTTACAATGCCCATGTAAAATCAAGTACGACGAAGAACGCTTTGAAGCTGAGCTAATTACATCTCATCATATGCAACGAGATACTTTAAATGCCAAATTGAAAGATATTTATATGAATCATCGAGACCGTCTTGATGTAGCTATGGCAGCAGATGATATTTGTACAGCAATAACTAATGGGGAACAAGTGAAAGGCCTTTACCTTTATGGTCCATTTGGGACAGGTAAATCTTTTATTCTAGGTGCAATTGCGAATCAGCTCAAATCTAAGAAGGTACGTTCGACAATTATTTATTTACCGGAATTTATTAGAACATTAAAAGGTGGCTTTAAAGATGGTTCTTTTGAAAAGAAATTACATCGCGTAAGAGAAGCAAACATTTTAATGCTTGATGATATTGGGGCTGAAGAAGTGACTCCATGGGTGAGAGATGAGGTAATTGGACCTTTGCTACATTATCGAATGGTTCATGAATTACCAACATTCTTTAGTTCTAATTTTGACTATAGTGAATTGGAACATCATTTAGCGATGACTCGTGATGGTGAAGAGAAGACTAAAGCAGCACGTATTATTGAACGTGTCAAATCTTTGTCAACACCATACTTTTTATCAGGAGAAAATTTCAGAAACAATTGAATTTTAAAATGATTGGTGTATAATGAATACAAATCTAAATCGTTTAAATGATTGAAGACAAGATGATCTAATCAATATTACACAGAAAGCCATTGTTTGATGAGAATATGGTTAATAAATTAGATGATTACTACTTCATTTATGGTATTTGTAATGAATACCCGGATCAAGACCGTTATCTTAAGCAGAGATATTTAATACATAAATTGTATTAGATAACTAGGGTGGTACCACGACGATCTCGTCCCTTGTATAGGGGCGGGATTTTTTGTTTTTTTCAGACATAAATGTTTGTTGGTGTCATAAATTCCCTGTTTATTGTTAATAGGTTTAATGTTAAAACGATGATTGTTGTTCAATTTTTTAACGAGGTCAGATAAAAGTATTTATAAAGCAAATAGGAGGGTTTAACATGGAACAAATTAATATTCAATTTCCAGATGGTAATAAAAAGGCGTTTGATAAAGGTACTACTACTGAAGATATAGCACAATCAATTAGTCCTGGATTACGTAAAAAAGCTGTTGCCGGCAAATTTAACGGGCAACTTGTAGATTTAACTAAACCGCTTGAAACTGATGGATCAATTGAAATTGTGACACCAGGTAGTGAAGAAGCGTTAGAGGTATTACGTCATTCTACTGCACATTTAATGGCACACGCGATTAAAAGGTTATATGGTAATGTTAAATTTGGTGTAGGTCCTGTAATAGAAGGTGGATTCTACTATGACTTCGACATTGACCAAAACATCTCATCTGATGACTTTGAACAAATTGAAAAAACAATGAAACAAATCGTTAACGAAAATATGAAAATCGAACGAAAAGTGGTTTCACGAGATGAAGCGAAAGAGTTATTCAGCAATGATGAATACAAATTAGAATTAATCGACGCGATTCCTGAAGATGAAAATGTAACATTATATAGTCAAGGTGATTTTACTGATTTATGTCGTGGAGTTCACGTTCCATCAACAGCTAAAATTAAAGAGTTTAAACTATTATCTACAGCAGGTGCATACTGGCGTGGAGATAGTAACAACAAAATGTTACAACGTATATACGGTACTGCTTTCTTTGATAAAAAAGAATTGAAAGCACATTTACAAATGTTAGAAGAGCGTAAAGAACGTGATCATCGTAAAATTGGTAAAGAGTTAGAACTATTCACAAATAGCCAATTAGTTGGTGCTGGTTTGCCATTATGGTTACCTAACGGTGCAACAATTAGACGTGAAATTGAACGTTACATTGTTGATAAAGAAGTTAGCATGGGATATGACCACGTTTATACACCAGTACTTGCTAATGTTGATTTATACAAAACATCTGGTCACTGGGATCACTATCAAGAAGATATGTTCCCACCAATGCAGTTAGATGAAACTGAATCTATGGTATTACGTCCAATGAACTGTCCACATCATATGATGATTTATGCGAATAAACCACATTCATATCGTGAATTACCTATCCGTATCGCTGAGCTAGGAACGATGCATAGATATGAAGCAAGTGGTGCTGTATCAGGATTACAACGTGTTCGTGGTATGACTTTAAATGATTCACATATCTTTGTTCGACCTGATCAAATTAAAGAAGAATTCAAACGCGTTGTAAACATGATTATTGATGTGTATAAAGACTTTGGTTTCGAGGATTATAGCTTTAGATTAAGTTATAGAGACCCTGAAGATAAAGAAAAGTACTTTGATGATGATGATATGTGGAATAAAGCTGAAAATATGCTTAAAGAGGCAGCGGATGAGCTTGGCTTATCGTACGAAGAAGCGATTGGTGAAGCGGCATTCTATGGTCCGAAACTAGATGTTCAAGTTAAAACAGCGATGGGTAAAGAAGAGACATTATCAACAGCACAACTTGATTTCTTATTACCAGAACGTTTTGATTTAACTTATATTGGTCAAGATGGTGAACATCATCGTCCAGTTGTTATTCATCGTGGTGTTGTATCAACAATGGAACGATTTGTAGCATTTTTAACTGAAGAAACTAAAGGTGCATTCCCAACTTGGTTAGCGCCAAAACAAGTTCAAATCATTCCAGTTAACGTTGATTTACATTATGATTATGCGCGCCAATTACAAGATGAATTGAAATCTCAAGGCGTTCGTGTAAGTATTGATGACCGTAATGAAAAAATGGGTTATAAAATCAGAGAAGCTCAAATGCAAAAAATACCTTATCAAATCGTAGTTGGGGATAAGGAAGTTGAAAATAATCAAGTGAATGTGCGTCAATATGGATCGCAAGACCAAGAAACAGTTGAAAAAGATGAATTTATCTGGAATCTAGTTGATGAAATTCGTTTGAAAAAACATAGATAGACAGTTGTCGCAATAAAATGCTTTAAAACTTTTATTGCGTATCAAGTTTTACAGGGTTGATTATGCGTGATGAATCCTGTATATTACAAGTTAGTTAAAATATTAAATTGAGTTAGAGGTTGCATGTTTAATTAGTAACTTGTCAGAAGTATTTATGGTACATAAGTTGAACAAGTGAAAGGTAAAGATGCCGAAATAGATATAAACCATAAATTATATCTATTGGGACAGTTTTCGAATAGGAACTGTACTGTCACAGAATGTGATGTGCTACCTTATATAGATAATTGCCAAAGTGGTTGCATATCTTAAAGGTATGTAGCCACTTTTTTACTTTTAATATCACTATGTTCTGTAAAAAAGGGTATGAAAGTGAATAAAGGTTATTTATTTCTTGGCCTCTAAAACATGGAAAGGGAGCTTATATGTCAAAAGTTCAAAATGAAAGTAACAATGTTGTCAAAAGGGGACTTAAAGATCGTCATATTTCTATGATTGCGATTGGGGGTTGTATTGGTACAGGTTTATTTGTAACTTCTGGTGGAGCAATTCATGATGCAGGTGCTTTGGGTGCATTAATAGGATACGCAATTATCGGAATAATGGTATTTTTCTTAATGACGTCACTTGGCGAAATGGCTACGTATTTGCCAGTATCAGGTTCATTTAGTACATATGCTACAAGATTTGTTGATCCATCTTTAGGGTTTGCGCTTGGTTGGAACTATTGGTTTAACTGGGTAGTGACTGTAGCAGCAGATATTACGATTGCAGCACAAGTCATTCAATATTGGACACCATTGCAAGGCATACCCGCTTGGGCATGGAGTGCGTTGTTCTTAGTTATAATTTTTAGTCTGAATTCGTTATCAGTTCGCGTCTATGGTGAAAGTGAATACTGGTTGGCATTGATAAAAGTGGTTACAGTTATTGTTTTCATTGCAATTGGTTTATTAACGATTGTCGGAATCATGGGTGGTCATGTTGTAGGATTCGAAATATTTAATAAAGGTGAAGGTCCAATTCTTGGTGGCAACTTAGGAGGAAGTTTGTTATCAATTCTAGGTGTATTCTTAATCGCTGGTTTCTCATTCCAAGGTACTGAGTTAATTGGTATTACGGCTGGTGAATCAGAAAATCCTGAACGTGCTGTGCCGAAAGCAATTAAACAAGTATTCTGGAGAATTTTATTATTTTACATTTTAGCCATTTTTGTTATCGGTATGTTAATTCCTTATGATAGTAGTGCATTAATGGGGGGTAGTGATAATGTAGCAACGTCTCCATTCACATTAGTGTTTAAAAATGCTGGATTTGCGTTTGCAGCATCATTTATGAATGCAGTCATTTTAACGTCTGTGTTATCAGCAGGTAACTCAGGTATGTATGCTTCAACTCGAATGCTATATTCAATGAGTAAAGATAAATTAGCGTTTGAAGCATTTGGTAAAACAAATAAAAACGGTGTGCCATATATGTCGTTACTCGTTACAGCAATCATTGTAGTGATAATTTTCGTATTACAAAGCCTTACAAAAGGTGCATACGAATATATCGTTGCAGCAAGTGGTTTAACTGGTTTTATTGCTTGGGTAGGTATAGCAGTAAGTCATTATCGATTTAGAAGAGCATTTGATAAACAAAATTATGACAAATCTAAATTAAAATATACTGCTAAATTATTCCCATTCGGACCATTATTTGCTGGCTTTTTATGTATTGTAGTAATTATTGGTCAAGATGTTGACTTTATTAAAACAGGAGATTTTAATTTTAGTCGCTTCTTAATTACGTATATGGGAATTCCAGTATTTTTAGCATTCTTTATTTATCATAAGCTTCGATATAAAACGAAAAAAATTCCATTAGAACAAGTAGATTTACGTCAAGACGTGTCAATGGATGAAATAAAAGGTTAAAATAAAAATAATTACAGTTATAGTGTTGACTTAAATGTGAATTGTTGATATGATTAATAACGTTGAATACGAAACGAACCAAGTAGAAGCACCCGCTTCTCACCTGTAGCGACGCATAAAGCAGTTGGCAGGTTAATCACATTACACATAACTGTGTATAAGGAAGAGCGGGTATTTTATACCTGCTCTTCCTTTTTGCTTGGTGCAAATTTCGTAAAAATTTTGGAGGTGTCAACCATAGCAAAAGATCAAACTCAAATCAATGACAAAATTCGTGCAAAAGAATTACGTTTAATCGGTCAAGATGGTGAACAAATTGGTGTTAAATCAAAGCGTGAAGCTTTAGAAATGGCTGAACGTGTAGATTTAGACTTAGTGGTCGTTGCACCGAATGCGAAACCACCAGTTGCAAGAATTATGGATTACGGTAAATTCAAATTCGAACAACAGAAAAAAGAAAAAGAAATGAAAAAGAAACAAAAAATTATCAATGTTAAAGAAATTCGTTTAAGTCCAACAATTGAGGAACATGATTTCCAAACGAAGTTGAAAAACGGACGTAAATTCTTAACTAAAGGCGATAAATGTAAAGTATCTATTCGTTTCAGAGGGCGTGCCATTACGCATAAGGAAATTGGTCAACGTGTGCTAGAAAAATATGCAGATGAATGCAAAGATATAGCAACAGTTGAACAAAAACCTAAAATGGACGGGCGTCAAATGTTTATCATGTTAGCGCCAACAGCTGAAAAATAATTAAAGCTATTACAGGAGGACTTATATTATGCCAAAAATGAAAACTCACCGCGGAGCAGCTAAACGTGTTAAAAGAACTGCTTCAGGTCAATTAAAACGTTCAAGAGCTTTCACATCTCACTTATTCGCAAACAAGAGCACTAAACAAAAACGTCAATTACGTAAAGCTAGATTAGTGTCTAAGAGCGATATGAAACGTGTAAAACAATTATTAGCATACAAAAAATAAGAACAAATACAGAAATCGGTAGGAATTACCTAAGGAGGAATTTTTTATGCCACGAGTTAAAGGTGGAACAGTAACAAGAGCGCGTCGTAAAAAAACGATTAAATTAGCTAAAGGTTACTTCGGTTCAAAACATACATTATACAAAGTAGCTAAGCAACAAGTAATGAAATCAGGTCAATATGCTTTCCGTGACCGTCGTCAACGTAAACGTGACTTCCGTAAATTATGGATTACACGTATCAACGCAGCAGCTCGTCAACATGAAATGAGCTACTCACGTTTAATGAACGGTTTGAAAAAAGCTGGTATCGACATTAACCGTAAAATGTTATCAGAAATCGCAATTTCTGACGAAAAAGCATTTGCTCAATTAGTAACTAAAGCTAAAGATGCTTTAAAATAATAACACTTATAAAAAAGAGATGGCATTGTCATCTCTTTTTTATTTTTTAAATAGCAAAATGCCACATTTAATCGCTAAAATATGACATATTTGCTAAAATGCATTTAAGAGAACAAACATTAAAGTGAGGAGTTTTATACGATGTCTAAATTTGATGAACAAATCATTGTAGTACCTAGAGAAATTATTTTTAATAATGAAAAGAATACTTTCAATGGGTTTTTAAATAAGAATAAACCAGAAGGTCAAAATATTTTTGATGCGCTAAGTCAATATGAAGTTAAGCGACGCGGCGATATGGAAGAGGATCCATCATATAAACAACTCATTTCTTATTGTTTACTTGAAAATGAGCATGGCGAGATATTAGTGTATGAACGATTATCTGGCGGTGGAGAAGCTCGATTGCATGGACAATCTTCAATAGGTGTAGGCGGTCATATGAATGATGTTCCAGGAGCAGAATCTATTAACGAAGTATTGAGAGTTAATGCACAGAGAGAATTAGAAGAAGAAGTAGGTTTAAGTGAGCAAGATTCACAAAATATGGAATATATCGGTTTTATTAATGACGATAATAATGAAGTGGGCAAGGTACATATTGGTGTTGTATTTAAAATCACTGTAAGTACGAATGATGTAGAAGCTAAAGAAACAGATACTTTACGAATAAAATGGGTTGAAAAAGGCAACATAGAGTCATATGATGATTTCGAAACGTGGAGTGCATTAATCCTTCAAGATTTATAATCAAACGAGGTGACATATATGTCAGATATTATTCAGTTTCCTAACTCTTCGAAAAAGTTATATAAAGATATAAAACGTGCTGAACAAGACCAAAACTATGACCTGATGTATGAATATATTGTGCAATATGAACGTCAATTTGAACTCACTGAAGAAATAGCAATGATGAAATGCCGTATGTTATATGAGACGGGGTCATTTCTTGAATTAAGAGAAGAAACAATTGTCTTATTGAAAACTGGCATACAACAATATGATGCATTGATGATTTATTACGTGAAAAGTTTGATTGGTTTGGGACAATATTTTGAAGCGGTAGAAGTAATTCATCAAATTATTGATGAAGTCAAAGATCACAAAACAAGAATGGCATTACATCCTCTTAAAGAATTTGCTAAGTCAAAATTAATTGAAGATGAAAAACGATTGACTCAGTCATTAGCTGATTTTGATACGTTATCAATGAGGGAACAGACGCACTTGATTTTGAAGTTAATAGACAATGGTCATTTTCAATTTCAAGAAACGGTATTATATATATTAAAATCTAATACGTACAGTTATAACCTCATTAGTTTAATGATTGAGTATTTAAGGTTCGCAAATTGTACACAAGAACTGACAATTGAAAAGTATGGTATGGATGTAACTTTTGTACCAGCTAATTTAAAAGGGCTAGAACATACAACACTTAAAGAAAAAGTTATACCTAACGTTATGGAAACATTAAATGATGGTGCTTTACATATCGCTGAAGAAGCACACCATATTATGAATAATCACTCTATCATGATTTATCCAATTGATATTGAAACTTTGTTTGAAACGAATAAATGGATTAATGCATACGAATGTTATTTCAAAAATATGTTAGGACTTAAATGTGAATTACAAAGTATCGATGCATTTAATTTTATTCAGCAATTAGATTTGAATAATAATAGTTAAATTGTTGCAAAATAATACTCAGCATTTTAATATAGTTTTGACGAAAAAAGTTGATTTACAAATATATAAACGTTGTGATTTCAATGTTTGTATAGGGAATAGACCTATGATATAATAGGGAAGTTGAAAAAATAAATTAGTTAATCATGGAGGTATATATACATGACAGCAACTTGGGAAAAAAAGGAAGGTAACGAAGGTTTATTAACTGTTACTGTTCCTGCAGAAAAAGTAAACAAAGCGTTAGATCAAGCATTCAAAAAAGTGGTTAAACAAATTAACGTACCTGGATTCCGTAAAGGTAAAGTGCCACGTCCAATTTTTGAACAACGCTTTGGTGTAGAAGCATTATATCAAGATGCTATCGACATTTTATTACCAGATGCTTATGGTGAAGCAATTGACGAAACTGATATTAAACCAGTTGCACAACCAGAAGTAAGTGTTACTCAAATTGAAAAAGGTAAAGATTTCATTTTTGAAGCAACAGTTACAGTTGAGCCAGAAGTTAAATTAGGAGACTATAAAGGTCTTGAAATTGAAAAACAAGAAACTGAATTATCTGATGATGAGTTACAAGAAGCGATTGACCACAGCTTAGGACATTTAGCTGAAATGGTCGTTAAAGAAGATGGTGTTGTTGAAAATGGCGACACAGTTAACATCGACTTTAGTGGTTCAGTTGACGGAGAAGAATTCGAAGGTGGACAAGCTGAAGGTTACGATTTAGAAATCGGTTCAGGTTCATTCATACCTGGTTTCGAAGAGCAATTAGAAGGTATGAAAGTTGACGAAGAAAAAGATGTTGTCGTAACATTCCCAGAAGAATACCATGCTGAAGAATTAGCCGGTAAAGAAGCAACTTTCAAAACAAAAGTTAACGAAATTAAATTTAAAGAAGTCCCAGAATTAACAGATGAAATTGCTAATGAATTAGATGCAGAAGCAAATACAGTAGACGAGTACAAAGAAAACTTACGTAAACGTTTAGCTGAACAAAAAGCTACAGATGCTGAAAATGTTGAAAAAGAAGAAGCGATTACAAAAGCTACTGATAATACAACAATCGATATTCCTGAAGCAATGGTTAATACTGAATTAGATCGTATGGTGTCTGAATTTGCACAAAGAATTCAACAACAAGGTTTAGATTTACAAACGTACTTCCAAATCTCAGGTCAAGATGAAACTCAATTAAGAGAGCAAATGAAAGACGATGCAGAACAACGTGTTAAAACTAACTTAACTTTAACTGCGATCGCTGAAGCTGAAAAAATCGAAGCTACTGATGAAGATATCGATAAAGAATTAGAAAAAATGAGTAAACAATTTAATATCTCAGTTGAAGATATCAAAAATACTTTAGGTAATACTGATATCATTAAAAATGATGTTCGTATCCAAAAAGTTATCGATTTATTAAGAGATAACGCAAAGTTCGTTGAAGGAACTAAAGAAGATTAATCTTCATTAAATATTAAATTACAAAAATGAGTAGCAGATGCATAGCTTATGTATCTGCTACTATTCTTTAAGCAAAAAGTTTGTATGTTAATATGTTGCATTGTAACATCCAATCTAGTATAGTCTTTAACGAATAGGGGTGTAAAAAGAATGTTTAAATTCAATGAAGATGAAGAAAATTTGAAATGCTCTTTCTGCGGAAAAGACCAAGATCAAGTAAAAAAACTTGTAGCAGGAAGTGGTGTATATATTTGTAATGAGTGTATTGAATTATGCTCAGAAATCGTCGAAGAAGAATTAGCTCAAAACACTTCTGAAGCGATGACAGAATTACCTACTCCTAAAGAAATTATGGATCATTTAAACGAATATGTTATTGGTCAAGAAAAAGCTAAAAAATCTTTAGCTGTAGCTGTTTATAACCACTATAAGCGTATTCAACAATTAGGACCAAAAGAAGATGATGTTGAATTACAAAAAAGTAACATTGCATTAATTGGGCCAACAGGTAGTGGTAAAACATTATTAGCTCAAACCTTAGCCAAGACGTTGAATGTACCATTTGCAATTGCAGATGCGACAAGTTTAACTGAAGCTGGTTATGTAGGCGATGATGTTGAAAATATCTTGTTGAGATTAATTCAAGCAGCTGACTTTGACATTGATAAAGCCGAAAAAGGTATTATTTATGTAGATGAAATTGATAAAATTGCACGTAAATCTGAAAACACATCTATAACACGTGACGTTTCAGGTGAAGGTGTTCAACAAGCATTGCTTAAAATCTTAGAAGGTACGACTGCAAGTGTTCCGCCACAAGGTGGACGCAAACATCCAAACCAAGAAATGATTCAAATTGATACAACAAATATCTTATTTATTCTTGGTGGTGCCTTTGATGGTATTGAAGAAGTGATTAAGCGCCGTCTTGGTGAAAAAGTTATTGGTTTCTCAAGCAATGAAGCTGATAAATATGACGAACAAGCATTATTAGCACAAATTCGCCCAGAAGATTTGCAAGCCTATGGTTTGATTCCTGAATTTATCGGACGTGTGCCAATTGTAGCTAATTTAGAAACATTAGATGTAACTGCGTTGAAAAACATCTTAACGCAACCTAAAAATGCACTTGTGAAACAATATACTAAAATGCTGGAATTAGATGATGTGGATTTAGAGTTCACTGAAGAAGCTTTATCAGCAATTAGTGAAAAAGCAATTGAAAGAAAAACAGGTGCGCGTGGTTTACGTTCAATCATAGAAGAATCGTTAATCGATATTATGTTTGATGTGCCTTCTAACGAAAATGTAACGAAGGTAGTTATTACAGCACAAACAATTAATGAAGAAACTGAACCAGAACTATACGACGCAGAAGGCAATTTAATTAATAATAGTAAAACATCAGCTTAATCATTGATGTGTTATAAAAGTGAAAAGCTCCAATCAAAGTTGACGCTCAAATAGTTTAACTTTGATCGGAGCTTTTTTATAATGTATACCGAAAGGTTCAAATATTATATAATGGTAGAATTGAAAGAGAATATAAAAAAGTGAGGATATAAAATGAAAGTTAATCCTAATAATATAGAATTAATCATTAGTGCAGTAAAAGAAGAACAATATCCAGAAACAGAATTGTCTGAAGTTGCACTGAGCGGTCGATCTAATGTAGGTAAGTCTACATTTATCAATAGTATGATTGGCAGAAAAAATATGGCACGTACATCACAGCAACCCGGCAAAACGCAAACGTTAAATTTTTATAATATAGATGAACAACTTATTTTTGTGGATGTTCCAGGGTATGGATATGCTAAAGTAAGTAAAACACAACGTGAAAAATTTGGGAAAATGATTGAGGAATATATAACTAAGAGAGAGAATTTGCAATTAGTTATTCAATTAGTTGATTTAAGACATGATCCAACACAAGATGATATCTTAATGTACAATTATTTGAAACATTTTGATATTCCTACTTTAGTTATATGCACTAAAGAAGACAAAATTCCAAAAGGTAAGGTTCAAAAGCATATTAAAAATATTAAGACACAATTAGATATGGACCCAGACGATACAATTGTAAGTTATTCATCAATTCAAAATAATAAACAACAACAAATATGGAATTTAATTGAACCGTATATTTCATAGTTTTTGTACGTCAAAACTTATACAAAAATTTTAAAAATAATGTAAGCACGAAACTTTTAATTAGTACACAATTGATAACATTTTTCAACGTTCATCATTTTGTCAAAAACTCAAAAGTAAATTAGAAAGATTATAATTTATTTAAGCATCGTACTTAATTGGATTTTAAATTATGTTATAATATTTGTATTGTTAGTATATATGGGGGCGTTTCAAATGCATTTTATTGCAATTAGTATAAATCATCGCACAGCTGATGTTGCACTAAGAGAGCAAGTTGCTTTTAGAGATGATGCCTTACGAATTGCCCATGAAGATTTATATGAAACTAAATCTATTTTAGAAAATGTCATATTATCAACATGTAATCGAACTGAAGTATATGCTGTTGTTGATCAAATTCACACAGGTCGTTACTATATTCAACGATTTCTAGCTCGTGCATTTGGATTTGAAGTAGATGATATTAAAGCAATGTCAGAAGTAAAAGTGGGGGACGAAGCAGTAGAACATTTATTGCGTGTCACTTCTGGTTTAGATTCAATCGTACTTGGAGAAACTCAAATTTTAGGTCAAATAAGAGATGCATTTTTCTTAGCGCAAAGCACAGGTACGACAGGAACAATTTTTAATCATCTATTTAAACAGGCAATTACTTTTGCAAAAAGAGCACATAATGAAACAGATATAGCTGATAATGCTGTAAGTGTGTCTTATGCTGCGGTCGAGTTGGCGAAAAAAGTATTTGGCAAATTGAAAAGTAAGCAAGCTATCATTATTGGTGCAGGGGAAATGAGTGAATTATCACTATTAAATCTTCTTGGTTCTGGAATTACTGATATTACAGTAGTAAATAGAACAATTGAAAATGCTATGAAATTAGCAGCAAAGCATCAAGTGAAATATGATGAACTATCATCATTACCAAATTTACTTGAAAGTGCAGATATTGTGATTAGTTCAACGAGTGCACAATCTTATATCATTACAAATGAAATGATAGAAAGAATTGCAGAAAATAGAAAGCAAGATTCACTAGTATTGATTGATATTGCAGTTCCTCGAGATATTGAACCTGGTATTAGTGCCATCACAAACATCTTTAATTATGATGTTGATGACTTAAAAGGTTTAGTTGATGCAAACTTACGTGAGCGACAATTAGCGGCTGCAACAATTTCGGAACAAATTCCTGCAGAAATACATGCACACAATGAGTGGATTAGTATGTTGGGTGTTGTTCCAGTGATTAGAGCTTTACGTGAAAAAGCTATGGCAATTCAAGCAGAAACGATGGACAGTATTGATCGTAAATTGCCAGGGTTAAGCGAAAGAGAACGTAAAATTATATCTAAACATACAAAAAGTATCATCAATCAAATGTTGAAAGATCCTATTAAACAGGCCAAAGAATTAAGTAGTGATAAGAAAAGTAATGAAAAATTAGAGCTATTTCAAAATATATTTGATATCGAAGCTGAATGTCCTCATGAGCAAGCGAAGCAACAAAAAGAAAGCAAGGTCAAGGAAATTTCAGCGCGACGTATCTTTAGTTTTGAATAAGCATATTAATATGGTGATAATATGCAAGAAAACCTGTTTATTCGATTCAATGAAATTATATTATTAATATACTTAATCAGTATCATTTGCTATTTTTATGATTTTGTACAAAAAAGTCATAAGATTAGAAGTTTAGGCATATATTTATTGGGGATTGTTTGGGTTTTACAAACAATCTCTTTATCTATTTTTATTATACAAACTAGACATATTCCATTAGGGTCTATTTCAGATGTATTCTATACTTTAAGTTGGCTGATTATTTCAATCTCTTTAATTCTTAACCTTATCAAAGTTTTGAATTTCTCTGTGTTTTTCTTGAATTTAATAGGGTTAACACTTTTAGGGATGAATACATTTCAACCGACACATTATACTAATAAGGTTCAGAAAATTGCTGTTGTAGACGAGTTACTGTTAGTCCATATCGGTCTAGCTGTGTTAAGTTATGTCTTCTTTGCCTTAGCTTTTGTCAATGCATTACTGTATATCATGCAATACCGTAATTTGAAGGAAAAACGTTTTGATCAAAAATACTTTAGAATTGGTAGCGTTGCTACACTTGAATCAATTGTGTTTTACTCAACGTTAAGTGGGTGGATAATTCTCATATTTAGTATTATTTTAGGTACACAGTGGGGTGTAATTTCAGTTGGTGAACGTATATTCATTGACCCGAAGGTAATACTCTCTTCAATTATTACAGTATTATATGGAAGTTATATTTTACTTAGAATCAACAAATGGTTGAATTCAAGATATTTAATATACTATAACATTATTTTATTTTGCTTAAATATGATTAATTTATTTTTTGCAACACATTTTGTGAATTGAGAAAATAATCTAGAGCAATCCGTTCCTAGGAGGAATTGAACATGCGTAAATTAGTCGTTGGCTCCAGAAGAAGTAAATTAGCTTTAACACAAAGCCAGCAATTTATTGATAAATTAAAAGCTGTCGAGCCAAATCTAGAAATTGAAATTAAAGAAATTGTCACGAAAGGCGATCGTATAGTAGATAAACAATTGTCTAAAGTCGGAGGCAAAGGCTTATTTGTTAAAGAAATACAACATGAACTTTTTGAAAAAAATATCGATATGGCAATACACTCGCTTAAAGACGTACCAAGTGTAATTCCGGAAGGTTTAACATTAGGTTGTATCCCTGATAGAGAATTACCTTTTGATGCGTATATTTCTAAAACACATACACCACTATCCCAATTGCCAGAAGGCAGTATTATTGGTACTAGTTCATTACGTCGTGGTGCACAAATATTATCTAAGTATCCTAATTTAGAGATTAAATGGATTAGAGGTAATATAGATACACGATTAGAAAAGTTACAAACTGAAGATTATGATGCGATTATTTTAGCTGCAGCTGGTTTAAGAAGAATGGGCTGGTCAGATGATATTGTAACATCTTATCTTGATAGAGATACATTGTTACCTGCAATCGGACAAGGTGCTTTAGGGATAGAATGTCGTAGTGACGATGAAGAACTATTAACATTATTAAGCAAAGTACATAATGATGAGGTTGCAAAATGTGTGACTGCTGAACGAACGTTTTTAGCAGAAATGGATGGTAGTTGTCAGGTGCCAATTGCAGGATATGCTACAATCTCAGATCAAAACGAAATCGAATTTACAGGTTTAATTATGACCCCAGATGGTAAAGAACGATTTGAATATACAATGAACGGAACAGATCCGGTTGAGTTAGGCAAAACAGTGAGTAACAAATTAAAAGAGCAAGGTGCTTATGAAATTATAAAACGCTTAAATGAACAACATTAAATAATGGAGTGACGTTTAAATATGAAGCCAGTTGTAGTTATGACACAAACAAATGACATGCAAAGTGATTTAGTATCAATTATTCACAAACCCTTTATTGATATAAAGCCACTAAATTTTGATATTCATTTGTTAAATCAACGCTATGACTGGCTTATTTTTTCATCTAAAAATGCTGTGAAATTCTTTTATAAATATCTAAAAGGAATTAATGTTGATAACATTGCTGTGATAGGAAGTAAGACAGCGCAATATTGTGAATCACTTGGCATTCGAGTTGATTTTATGCCAAACGACTTTTCTCAAGAAGGATTTTTAAAATCATTTAATCAAACTAACCAAAAAATACTTTTGCCTTCGAGTGAATTGGCGAGACCATTGTTATTAGCAGCGTTATCTAAAGATAATGAAGTTGTTAAAATAGATTTATATACTTCAGTGCCTAACAAACAAAATATACAAGATGTTAAAGAAATGATAGAACATCAACAAATCGATGCATTAACATTTTCAAGTTCGTCGGCAGTACGTTATTATTTTAATGAAGGATTTGTACCAAAATTCAAGTCGTATTTTGCTATTGGAGAACAAACAGCACGGACCATTAAATCATATCAACAACCAGTAACAATTGCAGAAATTCAAACACTCGAATCACTAATTGAAAAGATTTTAGAAAGTAGGGGCTAAAAATGAAATTTGATAGACATAGAAGATTGAGATCATCAGCGACAATGAGAGATATGGTTAGAGAGAATCATGTAAGAAAAGAAGATTTAATATATCCAATTTTTGTAGTTGAAAAAGACGATGTGAAAAAAGAAATTAAGTCATTGCCAGGTGTATACCAAATCAGTTTGAATTTACTTGAAAGTGAATTAAAAGAAGCTTATGACTTAGGCATACGTGCCATTATGTTTTTCGGTGTTCCAAACTCAAAAGATGATATAGGTACTGGTGCATACATTCACGATGGTGTTATTCAACAGGCAACACGTATTGCTAAAAAAATGTATGATGACTTATTAATTGTTGCAGACACTTGTTTATGTGAATATACTGATCATGGTCATTGTGGCGTGATTGATGACCATACACATGACGTTGACAATGATAAATCATTGCCACTACTTGTTAAAACAGCAATTTCTCAAGTGGAAGCTGGTGCTGATATTATTGCGCCAAGTAATATGATGGATGGTTTTGTTGCTGAAATTCGTCGTGGATTAGATGAAGCCGGCTATTACAATATTCCTATAATGAGTTATGGTGTCAAGTATGCATCAAGTTTCTTTGGACCTTTTAGAGATGCAGCAGATTCAGCGCCATCATTTGGGGATAGAAAAACGTATCAGATGGACCCTGCTAACCGTTTGGAAGCACTTCGTGAATTAGAAAGTGATCTTAAAGAAGGGTGCGACATGATGATTGTTAAACCTGCTCTAAGTTATTTAGATATAGTTCGAGATGTTAAAAATCATACGAATGTTCCAGTTGTTGCATATAATGTGAGTGGAGAATATAGTATGACTAAAGCAGCGGCACAAAATGGTTGGATAGATGAAGAACGTGTCGTTATGGAACAAATGGTTTCAATGAAACGTGCAGGTGCTGATATGATTATTACGTATTTTGCAAAGGACATTTGTCGCTATTTAGATAAATAAGGTTTTATATTTATGATTTTCCATAAACTGTAGGAGGAATTTACTTTATGAGATATACGAAATCAGAAGAAGCAATGAAGGTTGCTGAAACTTTAATGCCTGGTGGTGTAAATAGTCCAGTACGCGCATTTAAATCAGTAGATACACCAGCAATTTTTATGGATCACGGTAAAGGTTCAAAAATTTATGATATCGATGGTAACGAGTATATCGACTATGTACTAAGTTGGGGACCACTTATTTTAGGACATAGAGACCCTCAAGTTATTAGTCATTTACATGAAGCAATTGATAAAGGTACAAGTTTTGGTGCATCAACATTACTTGAAAATAAATTGGCGCAGCTCGTTATTGACCGAGTACCTTCAATAGAAAAAGTGCGTATGGTGTCATCTGGTACAGAAGCTACATTGGATACTTTAAGATTAGCACGTGGTTATACTGGCAGAAATAAAATTGTGAAATTTGAAGGTTGCTATCATGGTCATAGTGATTCGTTATTAATCAAAGCTGGTTCTGGGGTGGCAACATTAGGATTGCCGGATTCTCCTGGTGTGCCTGAAGGTATTGCTAAAAATACAATTACAGTTCCATACAATGATTTAGATGCACTTAAAATCGCTTTCGAAAAATTTGGAAACGATATTGCTGGTGTAATCGTAGAACCTGTTGCTGGTAATATGGGTGTCGTACCGCCGATTGAAGGTTTTTTACAGGGATTAAGAGATATTACGACTGAATACGGCGCATTGCTAATTTTCGATGAAGTAATGACTGGTTTCAGAGTCGGTTATCATTGTGCACAAGGTTACTTTGGTGTGACACCAGATTTAACTTGCTTAGGAAAAGTTATCGGTGGAGGACTACCTGTAGGTGCATTTGGTGGTAAAAAAGAAATCATGGATCATATAGCACCATTAGGAAATATTTATCAAGCGGGTACGTTATCAGGAAATCCTCTTGCAATGACAAGTGGTTATGAAACGTTAAGCCAATTAACGCCAGAGACATATGAGTATTTTAATATGTTAGGCGATATACTTGAAGACGGTTTAAAACGTGTATTTGCTAAACACAATGTACCAATAACTGTAAATAGAGCAGGTTCAATGATTGGTTATTTCTTAAATGAAGGACCTGTAACTAATTTTGAACAAGCGAATAAAAGTGATTTGAAATTATTTGCAGAAATGTATCGAGAAATGGCAAAAGAAGGTGTGTTTTTACCACCATCTCAATTTGAAGGTACATTCTTATCTACGGCACACACGAAAGAAGATATTGAAAAAACGATTCAAGCATTTGATACGGCTTTAAGTCGTATTGTAAAATAAATATACGGACAAATTGAGAGCCTGAACTTTGTTCAGGCTCTTTTTAAATGTATATAAGGCATGGGCGGCGACTTGATAGTGAAAGTCCATATATGCTTTGTAGTCAAAACTGCTAGCGGATATTGTTATCTTAACAAACGTGAAGCTCAAGCAGCAATTTAGTCATTTTATTTTTTATTGAAAGAAGTGGAAAACATGGCAATGATATATAGAAATAATTTCATTGTGTTCGTTTTATCATTTTTTATTAGTATTCTACTGTATTCATCGCACGTATTACTTCCATTTATGTTTGGTCCTATTATCGCATCAATCATTTGTGTAAAAGTTTTCAAACTTGATATTAAATGGCCATTCTTACTTAGTGAATTAGGTATTGTACTATTAGGTGTGCAAATCGGATCAACGTTTACGAAAAATGTCGTTATGGATATTAAAAACAATTGGCTTTCGATTATTGTTGTATCTATTTCGATATTATTAATTGCAATAGTAATGGCATTTGTTTTTAAAAAAATTGCACGTATTAATACAGAAACAGCTATTTTAAGTGTTATACCAGGAGCACTAACACAAATGCTGGTCATGGCTGAACAAGACAAACGTGCTAATTTGTTAGTTGTTAGCTTAACGCAAACATCACGAATTATATTTGTTGTTGTTTTAGTACCGTTCATTTCATATTTTTTTCATGATGGTAACATGCATGCGAATGGAAAGTTAACAAAAGTCTTGCCTTTATCACAAGTATTAAACATAGGGCAAATAGTTATTTTAGCGATAGCTATCTTTATAGTTTATCTAATTATGTCTAAAATAAAGTTTCCAACATTTCAATTATTAGCACCACTCATTGTATTAATTGTTTGGAATTTTTCTACAGGTTTAACATTTACACTAGATCATTGGTTGTTGAACATGGCACAACTAATATATATGATTAGAATTGGAGTTCAAATTGCGCATTTATTGTCAGATTTAAAAGGTAGACTAGCAATCGCAATTACAATTCAAAATATTATGTTGATAATTGGTGCGCTAATCATGGTTTATATCATACATTTCTTTGATAATAATCCTATTAATGAATTGTTTCTTGGTGCAGCACCAGGAGGGGTTAATCAGATAGTTTTAGTTGCATTAGCTACTGGTGCCGATGTTGCTATGATTACGAGTTATCATATTTTCCGAATCTTTTTCATCCTATTTATTATTGCACCAGGAATTAATTACTTTTTAAAATATCGTTCGAATAAGCGTGAAGATTAGAAACTATCATCCATCTAAGTTGAATTATGCTTAGGATAGAATTCATTATTAAGGTTTAAGCAAAGGTTGTACATCTATTTTTAGATTAAGATATCTAATATTAGCAGAGCATTAACTTGGAACTTTAACTTATGATTTGAATAAATTTTCACATTAAAAAACGAGACAGTCTATTAGTTAAAAATAGATGATGTCTCGTTTACTTTATGATGCTATAGCAAATTAATTATGTTTAGGCTTTGATGGACAATCTTGTAAATGTGCATCATATAAACCGGCTGCTTCTAAAAACGAAAATACTGTTACTGGACCTAAAAATTTAAACCCGTATTGTTTTAAATCTTTAGATAGTTGTGTTGCAGTATCATCAACTGTGATACGATCAGAAGCATGTTCATACTGCAAATCTTTAGGCTTACCATTTACATATGACCATAAAAATTTACTAAAACTACCATATGCTTGTTCAATTTTTAAATACCCTTGAGCTTGATTAACAATTGCTTCTAATTTTTTACGATGATGAACGATATTTGGAAAAGTCATTAAGCGGTCGATATCTTGAGCGGTCATTTGTGCTACCTTTTCTGGTTCGAAATCATAAAATGCTTCTTCATAGGCTTCTTTCTTTTTTAAAATAGTTAACCAAGATAGCCCAGCATGTTGTGATTCTAATGCTAAAAGTTTAAACAATGCCTTGCTATCATAGAGCGGTTGTCCCCATACATGATCATGATAGTCTAAGTAGACTGGATCTTTAGTACCAAATGCGCATTCATTCATTTTATTCCCACCTATACATTGACTTATTTTGTCAATCATTATACTATAAGTTAAGAGTTTAATATAGGATTTGGGAAGAGTAAGTTCAAATTATTTTAAAGAGAGCATATGATTTGGTGTGAGTATGTAAATGATTTTTACTGAAGGTAGCCCACAGAGTATCTTAGCTGAACGTGATTAATAGTAGGCTAAGACGTGTTTGAGCGTTAATCATAATCTAGAGTGCTTGAAGAGATGAAGCATTTCAAATTTCACGATGATAGTATTGGTATGATTATTCCAATTATGTTAAAAGAGTGAATTTGATATTAATCATCCTTCTTGAATATAGGTGGTACCACGGAATATCCGTCCTATTTGTATATAGGATGGATATTTTTATTTTTTTAGGAGGTATAGCAAATGGAAATGAAACCAAAATATGATCCTCGTGAAGTTGAAGCGGGACGTTATGAAGAATGGGTAAAGAATGGTTATTTTAAACCTTCAGAAGATAAATCAAAAGAAACATATACAATTGTTATCCCGCCACCAAATGTAACTGGTAAATTACATTTAGGACATGCATGGGATACGACTTTACAAGATATCATTACACGTATGAAACGTATGCAAGGATACGATACGTTATACTTACCAGGTATGGATCATGCTGGTATTGCGACACAGGCAAAGGTAGAAGCTAAATTAAATGAACAAGGAATAACTAGATATGATCTTGGTCGTGAAAAGTTTTTAGAACAGGCATGGGATTGGAAAGAAGAGTATGCGTCATTTATTCGTGCGCAATGGGCTAAATTAGGTCTAGGTTTAGATTATAGTAGAGAACGTTTTACTTTAGATGAAGGTTTAAGTAAAGCAGTTAAAAAAGTTTTTGTTGATTTATACAATAAAGGAATTATTTATCGTGGCGAACGTATTATAAATTGGGATCCTAAAGCACGTACAGCTTTATCTGATATTGAAGTAATACATGAAGATGTTCAAGGTGCGTTTTATCATTTTAAATATCCTTACGCTGATGGTGAAGGTTTTATTGAAATTGCAACAACAAGACCAGAAACGATGTTAGGTGATACAGCGATTGTTGTTAACCCTAATGACGAACGATACAAAGATGTAATCGGTAAAACTGTTATATTACCAATCGTAGGACGCGAACTGCCTATTTTAGCAGATGAGTATGTTGATATAGACTTCGGTTCTGGTGCTATGAAAGTGACACCAGCACATGACCCTAATGATTTTGAAATTGGTCAAAGACATCAATTAGAAAATATTATCGTTATGGATGAAAATGGTAAAATGAACGACAAAGCGGGTAAATATGAAGGTATGGACCGTTTTGATTGTCGTAAACAGCTAGTTAAAGATTTAAAAGAACAAGATTTAGTTATCAAGATTGAAGATCATGTTCATTCTGTAGGTCATTCAGAACGATCTGGCGCTGTTGTTGAACCATATTTATCAACACAATGGTTTGTGCGCATGGAAGACTTAGCGAAACGTTCATTAGATAACCAAAAAACAGATGATCGTATTGATTTTTATCCGCAACGTTTCGAACATACATTTAACCAATGGATGGAAAATATTAGAGATTGGACGATTTCAAGACAATTATGGTGGGGTCATCAAATTCCGGCTTGGTATCATAAAGAAACAGGCGAAATATATGTTGGAGAAGAAGCGCCAACTGATATTGAAAATTGGCAACAAGATGAAGATGTATTAGATACGTGGTTCTCAAGTGCTTTATGGCCTTTCTCTACGTTAGGTTGGCCTGATTTAGAAAGTGAAGACTTTAAACGATACTACCCAACAAATGCCTTAGTTACAGGTTACGATATTATCTTTTTCTGGGTAGCACGCATGATATTCCAAGGCTTAGAATTTACAGATCGTCGTCCATTTAATGATGTATTATTACACGGTTTAGTTCGTGCTGAAGACGGGCGTAAGATGAGTAAATCATTAGGTAATGGTGTGGATCCAATGGATGTTATTGACGAATACGGTGCTGATAGCTTGCGTTACTTCTTAGCAACAGGTTCATCTCCAGGACATGATTTAAGATACTCAACTGAAAAAGTTGAGTCAGTGTGGAACTTTATCAATAAAATCTGGAATGGGGCACGTTTCAGTTTAATGAATATCGGTGAAGACTTTAAAGTTGAAGATATCGATTTAAGTGGTAACTTATCATTAGCAGATAAATGGATTCTAACACGTTTAAATGAAACGATTGCAACAGTTACTGATTTAAGTGACAAATATGAATTCGGCGAAGTTGGACGTGCATTATATAATTTCATTTGGGATGATTTCTGTGATTGGTACATTGAAATGAGTAAAATTCCAATGAATAGTAATGATGAAGAACAAAAACAAGTTACACGTTCAGTATTGAGTTATACTTTAGACAATATTATGAGAATGCTACATCCATTCATGCCATTTGTAACAGAGAAAATATGGCAAAGTTTACCACATGAAGGTGACACAATTGTTAAAGCTTCATGGCCAGAAGTGCGTGAATCATTGATTTTTGAAGAAAGTAAACAAACAATGCAACAACTTGTTGAAATCATTAAATCTGTAAGACAATCACGTGTAGAAGTAAATACGCCATTGTCTAAAGAAATACCTATTTTAATTCAAGCTAAAGATAAAGAAATTGAAACAACTTTATCACAAAACAAAGATTATTTAATCAAATTCTGTAATCCTAGTACCTTAAATATTAGCACTGACGTGGAAATTCCTGAGAAAGCAATGACATCAGTTGTAATTGCAGGTAAAGTGGTATTACCATTAGAAGGGCTAATTGATATGGATAAGGAAATCAGCCGTTTGGAAAAAGAATTAGCTAAACTTCAAAGCGAATTAGATAGAGTAGATAAAAAGCTCTCTAATGAAAACTTTGTAAGTAAAGCACCTGAAAAGGTTATAAATGAAGAAAAACGTAAAAAACAAGATTATCAAGAAAAATATGATGGTGTGAAGGCAAGAATTGAACAATTAAAAGCATAGGAGTTAGTAACAATGAATTACCTAGAGAGCTTGTATTGGATACACGAAAGAACTAAATTTGGCATCAAACCAGGTGTTAAACGTATGGAATGGATGCTAGCACAATTTAATAATCCTCAAAATAACATTAAGGGTATTCATGTAGGTGGCACAAATGGTAAAGGCTCTACAGTTGCTTACCTTAGAACAGCTTTAGTTGAAAATGGTTATGAAGTAGGTACATTTACGTCGCCGTTTATTGAAACATTTAATGAACGAATTAGTCTAAATGGTGTGCCAATATCAAATGACGCTATTGTAGAATTAGTATCACGTATTAAACCAGTAAGTGAAATGATGGAACGTGAAACAGATTTAGGTGTTGCAACTGAATTCGAAATAATCACAGCGATGATGTTTTTATATTTTGGTGAAATACATCCTGTTGATTTTGTCATTGTTGAGGCTGGATTGGGTATAAAGAACGATTCGACAAATGTCTTTACACCGGTTTTATCAATCTTAACTAGTATCGGTCTAGACCATACAGATATTTTAGGTGGTACTTATCTAGATATTGCTAGGGATAAAGGCGCGATTATAAAGCCTAACGTTCCAGTGATATATGCTGTTAAAAATGAAGATGCATTAAAATATGTTCGTGAACGCGCAATTGAACAACATGCAAAGCCAATTGAATTAGATAGAGAAATTGTTGTTGTATCGCAAAATGATGAATTTACTTACCGTTATAAAGATTATGAATTAGAAACAATCATTTTAAGCATGTTAGGTGAACATCAGAAACAAAATGCTGCATTAGCCATAACAGCTCTTATTGAATTAAATGAACAAGGATTAATTGAATTAGATTTCAATAAGATGATAGACGGTATTGAATCAGTTCGTTGGACTGGACGTATTGAGCAGGTGCATGACAAACCTTTAATCATTTTGGATGGCGCACATAATTCAGAGAGTATAGATGCTCTAATTGATACAATTAAACAGTACCATGATAAAGAAAAAGTAGATATTTTGTTCTCAGCAATAAACGGAAAACCGATTAACGAGATGGTCAAACATTTAAGTTTAATTGCGCATACGTTTTATGCAACTGAATTTGATTTTCCGAAAGCGTTACGCAAAGAAGAAATTGTAGGTAGTATTGAAAATGATGAAATACAATTAGTAGATGACTACGTTGAATTTATAAAAAATTATCAAGGTGATACATTAGTAATTACCGGTAGTCTGTATTTCATAAGTGAAGTTAAATCAAAATTAGACTTTGAAGCATTATAAAACTAAAACTAAAATAGCCATGAAGAATCTATTTAATCAATAGGTAGAGCTTCATGGTTATTTTTTATGCTCTAAATCGTATGTGTTTATAAGGTTCAATTTCTTGCCATTATTAATTTTGCCGAGCAGTAATGGGTTGTTAAAGTATCCATCAATTATGCTTAGCAATATTGAAAAATTTAAATGAAAAAGCGGTTCAATTCTTGAAAAATAGTGTATATTTACATTTTGGTAATAACTAACTATAATTTACATAAGGAGGTTGTCATTTGGTAGTATTGTTATCTTATAGTTGCAGTTGTATTTTTAGTTTTCTATATCAATTTATATCTATAGAAGAAACGTCATTTGATTATTTACATAGAAGATCGAAATGTGATTATTGTAATTCGTCACTCAAATGGTATGAATTAATGCCGATTATTAGTTTTTTATTATTAAAAGGGCGATGTCGAAACTGTCGAAAGCGTATTTCCCTAACACATTTCTTAGGGGAAACCTTTGCTTTAATACCTATCGTCTTTATTAAGTATGATTTCACATACGTAAATGCTACGCTATTTATAACTACATATGTTTTTCTGCTTATTTTTACTATGACCGATATCACTTCTTTAATGTTAGATTGTCGCTTAATTATAATTTATTGTATCGTTTCTCTCTCGTTAAGTATGATTTATCCAGTAGCTTTTATCATTATTAGTATGACCACGCATATATTCTACTTTTTATTTCGGGCATATATTGGTTATGGTGACGTTTTACTAATATCTGCACTTTCTTTGTTTTTCCCTCTCCAATTCACTATTTATGTCATTTTATTTACATTTGTCATTGCTGGTTTAGTTGCTTTAATTACCATGATATTTAAGCCGATTAAACTATTACCCCTTGTTCCATTTATATTTATTTCCTTTTTTATCAATTCACTTTTTTATAATGATATCCATCAATTTTTAGGAGGCGTATATTTTTGAAAATTAAAGAAATGGTAACTTCAGAAATGCCAAGAGAACGTTTGTTAAGCCATGGTGCAAAAAGTCTTTCGAATACAGAATTATTAGCTATATTAATTAACACCGGAAGAAAAGGATTCTCGAGCATAGACATTAGTAATGAACTGCTTAAATCTGCTTCGAATCTGAATGAATTGAAAAAATCTTCAATTAACGATTTGATAAAAGTTAAAGGGATTGGATTACAAAAAGCAATTACTTTAAAAGCAGCATTTGAGTTAGGGGAAAGGATGGGGAGAAGAGCTGAAAATAATCGTATAAAAATAACGCAACCAAGTGATGTTGCTGATTATATGATTCCAACAATGAAAGATTTAACACAAGAACATTTTGTCATTTTATTGTTAAATTCAAAAAATGTAGTGATTAAAGAAACCTGTGTTTTTAAAGGTACATTAAATAGTTCGATTGTACATCCACGTGAAATTTTTAGTATTGCGGTGAGAGAAAATGCCAATGCAATCATCGCAGTTCATAATCATCCATCCGGTGATGTAACGCCCTCACAAGAAGATATCATAACAACAATGAGGTTGAAGGAGTGTGGTTTGATTTTAGGGATAGATTTATTGGATCATATTATAATCGGTGATAATAGATTTACCAGTCTTGTAGAAGCGGGTTACTTTGATGAAAATGATTGAAGTTGATAGAATTAATGACGTATCTTGTGTATAATACCTACGAAGTACTTTCATTGGAGGAAAAATAGTGACTCTATTTATTATTATCGGGGTTCTCGTGCCAATGGTTTATACCATGCAGTTAAATATTAAAAATGAACCTGTAACAAAGCGCAATCTTTTAATAACATTAGCTTTATCTACGTTAGGTATTTTAGTAACCGCGTTAGCAGGTGTAATCGTTACGAAACAAGCTTTTCCTTTATTAAGTGTAGCAATTGGCTCAATTTTTACTGGAATCGTTTGGGGCCTTTTACTAAGTGGTAGCTACGCGCTGATACGATTTTTATCTAACGCATTTGGGCGTAAGTAATAGTAATCTGTTCATCAAGTAGTATCCGTGCTTGAAAACAAACTAAAACTCCTAATGTGGAACTAGTTAAAAAATTCTAAACTAGTACATTAGGAGTTTTGTTATGCAGAATAAATTTAATTGTTAAATTGAAAGTGCGGTAAAAATCCACTATTTATTTGAAAAAAATCGAGCAACCAAATTAAACCTTGATATCCTAAGTAAATACATAATAAAACAAGTCCGACATAAATTAAAAATCGCAAAATAGAAAGTCCAACTCTAAAAAGGAGGATGACTAATAGTGCTATTAAAATAATTGTTAGTATACTCAATGCTACAAACCTCCTAATACGCTTTTAAATCATAACAAAATTATAAGCTATTTTAAATGAACGTGCATCAGTCCTAAGATATATCATGATTAAGGCTGAAGACTGAGGAAAATATACATAATAAAATATATAATTAGATGAAGACATTGGAGGCGAACTATGAGATTGATATTTAGTATGATTAAAAACATTATAGCAGTAATAGCAATTGTGATAATTGTTTATATCGCCTTGAAATACGCACCTTTTTTAAAAGAACAAGATTGGAATCCTGTAAATCACGATAATGATCAAATGAATCAAGTTACGCAACCCACTAATGATGCCCAACATGTTTATGTAAGTGGTGAGAAATATTCATTAAAAGAAAATGATTTAATAAAGAATGTACCATTAAGCCAAATTAAAAATGTATTTAAAATGATAGATAAACAAGAGTTTATGGCTGTGTCTGGAATGAATCGCATGGCTTATAATGATCAATATATTATAGGTCAAAGAGGAGACGAATTTATTCTTTATAAATTTGGAGATGAGTCAATGCGTGTTTACAATACTGAATTTGAAATGCAACAAGACTTAAATGAATTAGGGCAAAATTTACAACTAAAATCTGAAAATGCTTATCAATAGGAAATTATTGCATAAGAAATATATTTTAGTTATCCTGTCACTAGAATAAATTTAAAAGGTTGGTGTAGTTCAAATGGCAGAACAATCAAAACAGAAACAAGCTAATGAACAACAAAAGGCCCAGAACTTATTCGCACGTTGGAGACAACTTCAGAATTCGAACAGTGAATCCTCGAACGATACAAACAAATAATTTTAAAATTTAAATCGATTATTTAAACTACTAGTGACTGGAATGTTTGCTAGTAGTTTTTTTGTTTTTAAAATGCCACAAATTTTTTACGGAGTTGTTCATTTTCAAAGTAATTCGTAGTTAGTGCTTTATTTCATAATGGGAGTAATATAAAATAGAAAAGGATATACAATATTTTGACATAATAGAGGTGTTCTGGGTGCTTAAGTTTTTTAAAAATAACAAATTAATTGTTGTTTTATGTGCAATTATCGTTTTTATTGCATTAATTGGGCTGTCCATACGTTCACAATCTCAATCACCTCCTGAACAATATATAGGTGATTCTGTGTCTTTTGGACAACGAGTTGTGAGTTATCCAGTTAATTTTGTTGCTGGTACGATTGGGGACTTTTTTAAAAAAGGAGATTCTAAAGAATCTAAAAATAAGATTAGCCAGTTAGAATCTAAGAACCAACAATTAGAAGCGGAAAATGAAAAATTAAAAAAAGAGCTTGATTTAAAAGATATTTCAAAATTTGATCCTATTTCTACTACGGTTTTGGCAAGAAATCCGGATCAGTGGATGAATACAATTGTAATTGATAAGGGATCTAAATCAGGTATAACTTCAAATATGGCTGTGATGACATCACAAGGTTTTGTTGGAAGAGTTACTAAAGTTAATAAATTTTCTTCACAAGTTGATTTAATCTCAACTAATACACGTGCGGGTAAATTATCTGTAAATATACAACACGGTTCTAAAAATATATTTGGTTTAATTGATCGTTATGATGAAAAGAACTCAGAACTTGTAATTAGTGACATTAATAATAGAGATAATATCTCAAAAGGTGATAAAGTCGTTACAAGTGGATTAGCTGATCAACTACCAAGTAATTTATATATAGGAGAAGTGACTAAGGTTCAAAATGATCAATACGGCTTAGCTAAAGAAGTTAGGGTTAAGACTGGTGCGGACTTAACAGATTTGAGTCATGTTTATGTTGCAAAAAGAGATCCTAAAACAATTCCTGATGATGAAAGCAGGGATAAATAATGCGTACACTGTATTATTTTTTGATAGGTATTTTACTATTTTATATAGATACTGCAATTGGGCTTCTTATTCCAATGCACATAGGTAAGTTTGAACTTGTATTTGTACCACACCTTACATTTATGTATATTTTAATGATGGTAGTGTATCGTGGCTTTGGCGTATCATTATTGCTCAGCATATTTTTAGGCGTAATGACTGATGTATACTTTGGTAGTATTTATGGAGTGTACTTATTTGGCTATATATTGTTTTTAGCACTTATAGATCGATTCTTTAAAATTTTTTACAAAGATCATTCGATGTTATTCATTATTATATTAGCCAGCACCTTATTATTAGAAGTCTATGTGGCATTAATATACGGTATGTTAGGATTCATTCAATTTGATATTATTCATTTTGTAGTCTTTAGATTATTGCCAACATTAATTATGAATTTTGTACTGTTGATTATGCTTTATCCGTTGATTATAAAGTTCCTTAAAAAAACAAACAATGACATTGACATGAAACGTCGTCAATGGTAAGATGCAATAGTTGAGTAGTTATAAGTAGCTACATACAACCGCTCAAATATAGGTTCAAGAACATTTTTAATGAAGAAAGCGATTTTCCCACAGAGTGCAAACGCTTGACTCAATAACGAAATGTCACCTATGTATGGCGTGACTTATTATACAGGAGGTGCAAAGTATGTTTGCTATTATTGAAACAGGTGGAAAACAAATCAAAGTAGAAGAAGGTCAAGAAATCTTCGTTGAAAAATTAGACGTAAACGAAGGAGATACTTTTACATTTGATAAAGTATTATTTGTAGGTGGAGATTCAGTTAAAGTTGGAGCGCCAACAGTTGAAGGTGCAACAGTTACTGCTACTGTTAATAAACAAGGTCGCGGTAAAAAAATCACTGTATTCACATACAAACGTCGTAAAAATTCAAAACGTAAAAAAGGCCATCGTCAACCATACACTAAATTAACAATCGATAAAATCAACGCGTAATTATTATGATTACTGTTGATATTACAGTTAATGATGAAGGCAAAGTAACAGACGTTATTATGGATGGCCATGCTGACCATGGTGAATATGGTCATGATATCGTTTGTGCTGGAGCTTCAGCTGTATTGTTTGGTAGTGTTAATGCGATTATAGGATTGACATCTGAGAGACCAGATATCAATTATGACGACAATGGTGGTCATTTTCATATAAGAAGCGTTGATACAAACAACGATGAAGCGCAACTAATTCTTCAAACAATGCTTGTGTCTTTACAAACTATTGAAGAAGAATATAATGAGAATATTAGATTAAATTATAAGTGAGGTGCATTCCGATGTTAAAATTAAACTTACAATTCTTCGCATCTAAAAAAGGGGTAAGTTCTGTAGGTCGTGGTGGCGATGATACATTATTCGCTAAAATCGACGGCGTTGTTAAATTCGAACGTAAAGGTCGCGACAAAAAACAAGTTTCTGTATATGCAGTAGCTGAATAATTTTGTCTAGTTAACACCAGAAGTGAATCTTCTGGTGTTTTTTACTTTTTATAAAATGTTTTTCATTATTATTTTCATTATGTTATTAAAAAATGGGAATTTTAGACGTTATACTAAATGTGCAACTGTATAAGAGCCCCTAATCACTAAACTATAAGGGGGACAAAGGAATACAGTTGCAGCGTTTAAAGAATAAACTGTACCACAATTGGTGCTGAGAAATATAAGTATTTTAAAGCAAAGATTTATAAAAGTAACTGCATAAGAGCCCCTAATTATTTACAATATATAAGGGGCTCTAATATGCTATAATTATTGGGAAAATGAAAATTATATGTAAAAGAGGTGAGATATATGTTTGTCGATCAAGTCAAAATATCTCTTAAAGCCGGTGATGGTGGTAATGGTATTACCGCATACAGAAGAGAAAAATATGTACCATTTGGTGGACCAGCTGGCGGTGACGGTGGTAAAGGTGCTTCAGTCGTATTTGAAGTGGATGAAGGTTTAAGAACGTTATTAGATTTTAGATATCAACGTCATTTTAAAGCAAGCAAAGGTGAAAATGGCCAAAGTAGTAATATGCATGGTAAAAATGCGGAAGATTTAGTATTAAAAGTTCCACCTGGTACAATTATTAAAAATGTTGAAACAGACGAAGTGTTAGCAGATCTTGTTGAAGATGGTCAAAGAGCTGTAGTAGCGAAGGGCGGTCGAGGTGGCCGAGGTAATTCACGTTTTGCAACACCTAGAAACCCTGCACCTGACTTCAGTGAAAAAGGTGAACCAGGTGAGGAATTAGATGTATCTTTAGAATTGAAATTATTAGCTGATGTAGGATTAGTAGGTTTCCCTAGTGTGGGTAAATCGACTTTATTATCTATCGTTTCAAAAGCTAAGCCTAAAATTGGGGCATATCATTTTACAACGATTAAACCAAATCTAGGTGTTGTTTCAACGCCTGATCAACGTAGTTTTGTTATGGCAGATTTACCAGGTTTAATTGAAGGTGCATCTGATGGCGTTGGATTAGGACATCAATTTTTAAGACATGTAGAGAGAACAAAAGTTATTGTTCACATGATTGATATGAGCGGTTCTGAAGGTAGAGAACCTATTGAAGATTATAAAGTCATTAATCAAGAATTAGCTGCGTACGAGCAACGTTTAGAAGATAGACCTCAAATCGTAGTAGCTAACAAGATGGATTTACCTGAATCACAAGATAATTTAAACTTGTTTAAAGAAGAAATTGGCGAAGATGTGCCAGTTATTCCAGTTTCAACAATAACGCGTGATAATATTGATCAATTATTATATGCAATAGCAGATAAATTAGAAGAATATAAAGATGTTGACTTCACAGTTGAAGAAGAGGAGTCAGTTGGCATTAACCGAGTATTATATAAACATACACCGTCACAAGATAAATTTACAATTTCAAGAGATGATGATGGTGCTTATGTGGTAAGTGGTAATGCTATTGAAAGAATGTTTAAAATGACTGACTTTAACAGTGATCCAGCAGTACGTCGATTTGCTCGTCAAATGCGTTCGATGGGTATTGATGATGCGCTTAGAGAACGTGGTTGTAAAAATGGTGATATCGTTAGAATTCTTGGCGGAGAATTTGAATTCGTTGAATAGGAGCGAAACATGATGGACAATAAAGATTATAAAAAGTTTTATTTAATTAGAGAAGATGTCTTGCCTGAATCCGTGGTTAAAACATTGAAGATTAAAGATGCCTTAAAAAGTGATCCGACATTGTCCATTTATGATGCCGTTAAACAGTTTGATCTATCTAGAAGTGCTTTTTATAAATATAGAGAAACGATATTTCCAGTAGACGATAAAATGCTTGACCATCGAGAATTTACATTAATTTTATATGTAACTGATATTGTTGGTATGTTGGCACGTGTACTAGATGTTATATCAAAGTTAGAACTATCTGTATTAACGATTCATCAAAGTATTCCAATGGAAGAAAAAGCAACAATAACATTATCACTGAATGCTAAATCTAAAGAAACTTCAGTAGAAGATGTTATTGGCGCTTTGAGAAATTTAGATTATGTATCAAAAGTAGAATTAATTAGTATGAGTATGTAAGGATGTGCCTATAATGTACGCGTATGTCAAAGGTAAGTTAACACATTTATATCCTACACACGTAGTTGTTGAAACTGCTGGTGTTGGTTATGAAATTCAAACACCAAATTCTTATCGTTTTCAAAAGCATCTAGATCATGAAGTTTTAATTCATACATCTTTAATTGTTCGTGAAGATGCACAATTATTGTATGGATTTAGTAGTGAAGAAGAGAAAGATATGTTCTTGAGTTTAATTAAAGTTACTGGTATTGGTCCGAAATCAGCTTTAGCTATTTTAGCGACAAGTACGCCTAATGAAGTAAAACGTGCCATTGAAAATGAAAATGATACGTATTTAACTAAATTCCCAGGAATTGGTAAGAAAACGGCAAGACAGATTGTCTTAGATTTAAAAGGTAAAGTGAAAATTACTGAAGAAGATAGCGATTCATTATTACAAGTAGACGCTACTTCGACGGTGCAAGATCAATTCGTGCAAGAAGCAATGTTAGCGTTAGAAGCATTAGGTTATTCTAAACGAGAGCTTGCAAAAGTTGAGAAAACGTTAAATAAAAATAAATATGACTCAGTTGATGAAGCTGTTAAGGCAGGTCTTCAATTAGTTGTATCTTAATTTTAAATAGATTAATAGGGGAAGTGTTGTCATGAATGAGCGTATGGTTGATCAATCAATGCATAGTGAAGAAACTGATTTCGAATTGTCGCTTAGACCTACGAGATTACGACAATATATTGGTCAAAATTCAATAAAAAGTAATTTAGAAGTATTTATTAAAGCGGCTAAACTTCGTCATGAACCATTAGATCATGTATTGCTTTTTGGCCCCCCTGGATTAGGTAAGACAACATTATCTAATATCATTGCCAATGAAATGGAAGTTAATATACGTACAGTATCAGGGCCTTCATTAGAAAGACCTGGTGATTTGGCTGCAATTTTATCAGGACTTCAACCTGGAGATGTTTTGTTTATTGATGAAATACACAGACTGAGTAGTGTTGTTGAAGAAGTGTTATACCCTGCAATGGAAGATTTCTTTTTAGATATTATCATTGGTAAAGGCGATGAGGCTAGAAGTATCCGTATCGACTTACCTCCATTCACTTTGGTAGGTGCAACAACGCGAGCTGGCAGCTTAACAGGTCCACTAAGGGATCGATTTGGTGTGCACTTAAGATTAGAATATTATAACGAATCAGATTTAAAAGAAATCATTATTAGAACAGCTGAGGTTTTAGGCACAGGTATTGATGAAGAAAGTGCCATTGAACTTGCTAAACGTTCTAGAGGGACTCCAAGAGTAGCAAATCGACTATTGAAGCGGGTAAGAGACTTCCAGCAAGTGAATGAAGATGAACAAATATACATTGAAACAACGAAGCACGCATTAGGTTTACTTCAAGTTGATCAACACGGACTAGATTACATTGATCATAAAATGATGAACTGTATTATTAAGCAGTATAATGGCGGACCTGTTGGTTTAGATACGATTGCCGTAACAATTGGTGAAGAACGTATTACAATTGAGGACGTTTATGAGCCATTTCTTATTCAGAAAGGCTTTTTAGAACGTACGCCACGTGGCAGAAAAGCAACACCATTAGCTTATGAACATTTTGCAAAGTCGAATGAGGAGAGAGAATAACGTGAATATTGAAGAATTTGACTATGACTTACCAGAATCATTAATTGCTCAAACGCCTTTAAAAGATCGTGATCATAGTCGTTTATTAGTCATGGATAGAGAAACTGGTGAAATGAAACATTTACATTTCAAAGATATCATTGAGTATTTTAGACCTGGTGATACATTAGTGCTTAACGATACGCGAGTAATGCCAGCTAGACTTTTTGGTTTAAAAGAAGAAACTGGTGCAAAAGTTGAAATGTTAATGTTAACTCAAATTGAAGGTAATGATTGGGAAGTCTTACTGAAACCAGCTAAGCGTATTAAAGTTGGTAATAAATTGAATTTTGGTAATGGCAAAATTATAGCTGAATGCATAAAAGAAATGGATCAAGGTGGACGCATCATGCGTTTACATTATGAAGGTATTTTACAAGAAAGATTAGATGAATTAGGGGAAATGCCACTGCCACCATACATCAAAGAACGTTTAGATGATCCAGATCGTTATCAAACAGTTTACGCTAAAGAAAGTGGTTCAGCGGCAGCACCAACAGCAGGATTACATTTTACTGATGAGTTATTAATTGAAATTAAAAATAAAGGTGTTAATATCGCATTTGTTACATTACATGTTGGGTTAGGTACGTTTAGACCGGTGAGCGTAGACGATGTGAATGACCACGAAATGCATAGTGAATATTATCAAATGACACAAGAAACAGCTGATTTATTAAATGATACTAAGTCCAAAGGACATCGCATTATATCAGTTGGTACAACTTCAACACGTACACTTGAAACAATTCGACGCGATCATGATAAATTTGTTGAAACGAGTGGCTGGACTAATATATTTATTTATCCAGGATTTGATTTTAAAGCAATTGATGGCCAGATTACTAATTTTCATTTACCAAAATCAACATTAGTTATGCTAGTATCAGCGTTTAGTAGTCGTGAAAATGTTCTGAATGCTTATAAAACGGCAGTAAATTTAGAATATAGATTCTTTAGTTTTGGCGATGCAATGTTAATTATATAAAAAGAATGTGAGGATTTTGAATATGCCTGCAGTAACATACGAACACATTAAAACTTGTAAACAATCAGGTGCGCGTTTAGGTATCGTGCACACACCACACGGTTCATTTGAAACACCTATGTTTATGCCAGTTGGTACTAAAGCAACCGTTAAAACAATGAGTCCAGAAGAGTTAAGACAAATTGAAGCAAAAATCATTTTGGGCAACACATATCATTTGTGGTTACAACCCGGAAATGATATTATCAAACACGCTGGGGGATTACATAAATTCATGAATTGGGATGGTCCGATTCTTACAGATTCAGGCGGTTTCCAAGTGTTTAGTTTAAGTAATTTACGTAAAATTACAGAAGAAGGCGTGGAATTTAGACATCATACTAATGGGTCTAAATTATTTTTGAGTCCTGAGAAATCAATGCAAATTCAAAATGATTTAGGATCTGATATTATGATGGCATTTGATGAATGTCCACCGATGCCTGCTGAATATGATTATGTAAAAAAATCTATTGAACGTACAACACGTTGGGCGAAAAGATGTCTAGATGCACACCAAAGACCTGAAGATCAAGCATTGTTCGGCATTATACAAGGTGGCGAATATGAAGATTTAAGAGAACAAAGTGCAAAGGATTTAGTAGAATTAGATTTTCCTGGTTATGCAATCGGCGGTTTGTCAGTTGGTGAACCTAAACCGGTTATGTATAAAATGGTTGAACATACAGAGCAGTTTATGCCTAAAGATAAACCAAGATATTTAATGGGTGTAGGATCTCCAGATGCGTTAATCGAATGTAGTATTCGCGGCATGGATATGTTTGATTGTGTCTTACCGACACGTATTGCCAGAAATGGTACTTGTATGACATCGCAAGGTCGTTTAGTTATTAAAAATGCAAAATTTGCAGATGATTTAAGACCGTTAGATGAGAATTGTGACTGTTATACATGTCAAAACTATTCAAGAGCGTATATACGTCATTTAATCAAGGCAGAGGAAACTTTTGGTATTCGTCTTACTACTATTCATAATTTACATTTTCTGCTAAAATTAATGGAAGATATAAGACAAGCCATTCGAGAAGATCGTCTTTTAGATTTCAAAGAAGAATTCTTCGAGCAATATGGATTAAATGTTGAGAACCCAAAAAACTTTTAAGCAAGAGGAGCGTATAAAATGCAATTTTCATTACTAATATATATAGTCGTAATTTTTGCGGTTATGTATTTCTTGATGATCAGACCACAACAAAAACGTGCGAAACAGCATCGTGAGTTGATTAATAACATTCAATCTGGTCAAAGAATTACAACTATTGGTGGTATTAAAGGTACTGTTAAAGCAGTAGATGAAACAACTGTTGTTATTACAGTTAATGGTCATGGTACTGAATTAACTTTCGAAAAACCTGCTATTAAACAAGTTGACCCTTCATAATGAGAAGTGGTATTAAAAAGGATGAAACGAATAGCGTTTCATCCTTTTTAAGTTATAAGTAGTATGTAGAATAGCTTATTTTTATTCCAAAAAAAGAAATTGTGATACATAATAATTGTTAAATTTAAATTAAATATATCTATGACTATTTTTACTCCCTGCTCTAGTATGTTAATATGTATAAGGCTAATAAATTTTGTAAGAAAGATTTAACTTGCGTTATAAAATAGTATTCAAGTATTCTAAATACATACGTAAATAATGAGGTGTTCATGTGAAGAAAAGTAGTAGAATAATTGCGTTCTTGCTTTTAGTCGTATTGTTGTTTGCCGGAATGGCTGCAACTTATAAAAGTGTTATAAAGAATGTCAATTTAGGACTTGATTTGCAAGGTGGATTTGAGGTGCTTTATCAAGTCGATCCTTTAAATAAAGGCGACAAAATAGATAAAAAAGCCTTACAATCAACAGCGCAAACATTAGAAAATCGTGTTAACGTTTTAGGTGTTTCGGAACCTAAAATTCAAGTTGAAGAACCTAATAGAATTAGAGTACAACTTGCTGGTGTAACAGACCAGAATGAAGCACGTAAAATTTTATCTTCTCAAGCTAATTTAACAATTCGCGATGCAGAAGATAAAGTAAAATTAAGCGGTTCTGATATTAAACAGGGATCTGCCAAACAAGAATTTAAACAGGAAACAAACCAGCCTACAGTTACTTTTAAAGTAAAAGACAAAAACAAATTTAAAAAAGTAACGGAAGAAATCTCTAAGAAACGTGATAATGTCATGGTTGTTTGGTTAGATTTCAAAAAAGGTGACAGCTATAAAAAAGAAGCACAAAAGAAAAACCCTAAATTTATTTCTGCAGCAAGTGTTGATCAACCAATCAATTCTGATAGCGTAGAAATCTCGGGTGGATTTAAAGGACAAGAAGGCGTTAAAAAAGCAAAACAAATCGCCGAATTGTTAAATGCAGGTTCTTTACCAGTTGACTTGAAAGAAATTTATTCAAACTCAGTAGGTGCCCAATTTGGTCAAGATGCATTAGATAAAACTGTGTTTGCATCGTTTATTGGTGTAGCATTAATTTATTTATTCATGCTTGGATTCTACCGATTACCTGGTTTAGTAGCGATTATTGCATTGACAACTTATATCTATCTAACGTTAGTAGCATTTAATTTCATTTCCGGGGTTCTAACTTTACCAGGATTAGCGGCGTTGGTATTAGGTGTAGGTATGGCTGTAGATGCCAATATTATCATGTATGAGCGTATTAAGGATGAACTTCGAATAGGTAGAACGATAAAGCAAGCCTTTTCTAAAGCAAACAAAAGTTCATTCCTAACAATTTTTGATTCTAACTTAACAACAGTTATCGCCGCAGCAGTATTATTCTTCTTCGGTGAAAGTTCAGTTAAAGGTTTCGCGACAATGTTATTATTAGGTATTCTAATGATCTTTGTTACAGCCGTGTTCTTATCAAGATTCTTATTATCATTACTTGTTTCATCAAATATATTCAAAAATCAATTTTGGTTATTTGGTGTTAAAAAGAATAAACGACATGATATTAATGAAGGTGTAGATGTTCATGACCTTAAAACTTCATTCGAGAAATGGAATTTTGTTAAATTAGCTAAGCCATTAATTGGAGTAAGTATTTTAATTGTAGTTGTCGGTTTAGTTATTCTTTATATCTTCAAGTTAAACTTAGGAATTGATTTCTCAAGTGGTACACGCGTAGATTTCCAATCTAAACAAGCAATTACTCAACAAAAGGTAGAGCAAGTTGTAAAAGATAGTGGACTTAAAGCGGATCAAATTCAGATCAATGGTAAAGACAATAAAGTAGCAACTGTTCAATTTAAAGACGATTTAACGCGTGCTCAAGATAATAAATTGAGTGATAATATTAAATCGAAATTCGGTGACACACCTCAAATTAACACTGTATCACCAATTATTGGACAGGAATTAGCAAAAAATGCAATGCTTGCATTAATCTATGCATCGATAGGTATCATCATCTATGTATCATTACGATTTGAATGGCGCATGGGTCTTTCATCTGTATTGGCATTATTACATGATGTATTCATTATAGTAGCGATTTTCAGTTTATTTAGAATTGAAGTAGATTTAACATTTATCGCCGCTGTATTAACAATTGTCGGTTATTCAATTAATGATACAATCGTAACGTTTGACCGTGTACGTGAAAACTTACAAAAGGTTAAAGTGATTACGACAACAGAACAAATTGATGATATCGTTAATAGATCAATTAGACAGACAATGACACGTTCAATTAATACAGTATTAACAGTTATTGTAGTAGTAGTTGCTATACTATTCTTCGGTGCTCCTACGATATTCAACTTTACTTTAGCATTATTTATCGGATTGATTTCTGGTGTATTCTCTTCAATCTTCATTGCCGTTCCGCTATGGGGAATAATGAAAAAACGTCAGTTGAAAAAATCGCCGAAACACAAATTAGTTGTATATAAAGAAAAGAAATCGAACGATGAAAAGATTTTAGTTTAAAATGAATTAAGCGGTATGTGAAACAATAAAGAGTTCACATACCGCTTTTTACTTTATTTAAATTTAACAAAATATATATAAATAAGTTCCCGCATTCATTTTTAAAAAATGGTATAATTAAAGTCTTGATTATTTAGATAAGTGCTTTTTATTTAAAGTAATTTTAGATATAATGTCTTTTGGAAATGAGGCGTAAATATATATGATTAAACCGAAGTATAAGTGGAAATTAACTAAACCAGCTGAATACATAAGTGATGAATTAACATCAAAATTAAAGTTAACGCCAATCGTAAAAAAAATATTAGAAAGTAAATCGATTATTGATGAACAAGCAATAGAATCCATCATTTCAGATACAGATATCAATCATGATGCACTGCAATTGAGCGATATGACTAAGACTATTGAAAGAATTAAAAGAGCGATAGCGAATGATGAGAAAATCCTAGTTTATGGTGATTACGATGCCGACGGTGTTACCGCAACTACAATTTTAGTGATAACATTACAACTTTTAGGTGCACAAGTAGGATGGCATATTCCTAACCGCTTTACCGAAGGATATGGACCAAACGAACTAGCATTTAGAAATGCTCATGATGAAGGCATAACATTAATCATAACTGTTGATAATGGCATACAAGGTCATAATGAAATTAAAATGGTTCAAGATTTAGGAGTTGATGTCATTGTAACTGATCATCATGAAATTGGTAGTACATTACCAGAAGCATATGCAATCGTACATCCAATGCATCCATCGTTTAATTATCCGTTCCAACAATTGTGTGGTGCAGGTGTTGCATACAAATTAGCACAAGCATTGATTGAAAATGTACCTGATTATTTTAAAGCATTAGTTGCGATAGGTACCATTGCGGATTTAGTATCCTTAACTGATGAAAATCGATCATTAGTGAAACAAGGATTAAAAGTCTTAAATGATCAATGTCCGACCTCTGTTAAAGCATTGCTAAAAGAAGCGGGATACAATGACAATATTGATGAAGAAACAATTGGTTTTATTATTGGACCTAGACTTAATGCTGTAGGTCGTTTAGATGACGCATCATTAGCTTGCGAATTGTTGATGACTGACGTCGAAGAAGAAGCTGCATTTTTAGCAGAACAAGTTGAACATTTTAACCGTGAAAGAAAAGATATTGTAGCAACTATCACAGAAGAAGCAATGGCTATGGCAGAAACGAAAGTTAAAAAGGGAGATTTATTTTTACTTTTAGCAAAAGAAAATTGGCATGAAGGTGTCTTAGGTATTGTTGCTTCGAAAATTGTCGAAACATTTGCTTTGCCAACATTAATTTTAAATATTGATAGGGAGCAAAATCATGCAAAAGGCTCCGCCAGATCAATTGATCAAGTGTCGATGTTTGAAATACTATCAGCACATCAAGAGTTAATCGCTAAATTTGGCGGCCATCATATGGCTGCAGGTATGACGATGGATATTGAAAATATAGAATCGTTAGCTGAAGGTTTAAATAAATGGATGAAAGAATTATCTAAAACAACTTCGTTAGATCCCGTAAAGCAAGTAGATGTATTATTAACAGAAAATGATATAACGATTAAAAATATTCGTGATATGAATCGTTTAAGACCCTTCGGAACAGATTTTTCTAGACCTATTTTTGAAATGGATGATTTATCAGTTTCTTCAGTTAAGGCGATAGGTCAACAAAAAAATCATCTAAAATTGACACTTGGTGAAAGTAATATCGCCGCGCTATTTTGGCAAAATGGACACTTAGAACCTGAGTTACAAGATGAACAGCCAATTAATATATTAGGATCTGTTCAAATCAACGAATGGAATGGTAATCAATCACCGCAAATAATTATTCAAGATATTGCGATGAATGAACAGCAAATATTAGATTATAGAAGTAAGCGAAAAAGTTTACCTTTTACAGAAAATGATGAAAATATTGTCGTGCTTATTCATCCTAAAAGTGATAAAGTAAATGCGAATGAATATTATTATGGTGAAGAAATTAAACAACAAACTGATAAAGTAGTATTAAGAGATTTACCAACGTCAATGGAAGACTTGTCTAATTCCTTGCAACAACTGCAATTTTCTCAACTTTATATAGTTTTGCAACATAATCATTCGATTTACTTCGATGGTATACCTAATATGGATATTTTTAAAAAGTGTTATAAAGCATTAATAACTAAACAAGAAACAAATATCCAGAAAGAGGGTATGTTATTGTGTCAACATTTAAGTGTGAAACCAGATACACTTAAATTCATGTTGAAAGTTTTCTTAGACTTAAAATTTGTAACACAAGAAGATGGTTTAATTCGAATCAATCAACAACCTGATAAAAGATCGATTGATTCCAGCAAAGTATATCAATTAAGACAACAACGTATGGATGTTGAAAAGCAATTATTATATCAAGATTTTTCAGAAATAAAAAATTGGATAAAGTCACAATTGTCGTGAGCAATTTAGGAGGAAATATTAATGGATTTAAAGCAATACGTATCAGAAGTTCAAGATTGGCCGAAACCAGGTGTTAGTTTCAAGGATATTACTACAATTATGGATAATGGTGAAGCATATGGCTATGCAACAGATAAAATTGTAGAATACGCAAAAGACAGAGATGTTGATATCGTTGTAGGACCTGAAGCGCGTGGCTTTATCATTGGCTGTCCTGTAGCTTATTCAATGGGGATTGGCTTTGCACCTGTTAGAAAAGAAGGGAAATTACCTCGTGAAGTCATTCGTTATGAGTATGACCTAGAATATGGTACAAATGTTTTAACAATGCACAAAGATGCAATTAAACCAGGTCAACGTGTGTTAATTACAGATGATTTATTAGCTACTGGTGGTACGATTGAAGCAGCAATAAAATTAGTTGAAAAATTAGGCGGTATCGTAGTAGGTATTGCATTTATAATTGAATTGAAATATTTAAATGGTATTGAAAAAATTAAAGATTACGATGTTATGAGTTTAATCTCATACGACGAATAATAAATAATATAATTTTATCAAATGAAATCCTTCATCAAATGTATAAGAACCAATGACTTAATTAAAAAAGTTGTTTAAGTTTTCTTAACATGAGATGTTAGGATTTTTTATTTACTGAAAATGTTAGATGATTGAGCATTATACCTTAATAACATCGTTTATTTATTTCATAAATTGTAGTATCATAGAACTAATATTTAAAAAATGAAACAGTAGATTTAGGTCGAATTTTTGTAAAAGTTTTAAAAGTAGGAATAGTATACAAATTAAACTCGCTCAAGTAAAATTAATATTACGATTAATGACGACAGGATAAATATTTATCGTCGACGGACGTATGATTGGTGTGGGACAAATACTATTCAACAAGAGTACCTAAATCATTGTTTAAGGCGAAGTAATAAATATGAATGGGGTGTATCATATAATGAACAACGAATATCCATATAGTGCAGACGAAGTTCTTCACAAAGCAAAATCATATTTGTCAGCAGATGAATATGAGTATGTTTTAAAAAGCTATCATATTGCTTATGAAGCACATAAAGGTCAGTTCCGAAAAAACGGATTACCATACATTATGCATCCTATACAAGTTGCAGGTATTTTAACAGAAATGCGATTAGACGGACCGACGATTGTCGCAGGTTTTTTGCATGATGTAATTGAAGATACACCGTATACATTTGAAGATGTAAAAGAAATGTTCAATGAAGAAGTTGCTCGAATTGTTGATGGTGTGACGAAGCTTAAAAAAGTAAAATACCGCTCAAAAGAAGAACAACAAGCTGAAAATCATCGCAAGTTATTTATTGCGATTGCCAAAGATGTACGCGTAATTTTGGTGAAATTAGCAGACAGATTACATAATATGCGTACCTTGAAAGCCATGCCGCGCGAAAAACAAATTAGAATTTCTCGAGAAACATTAGAAATTTATGCACCATTAGCACATCGTCTTGGTATTAATACAATCAAATGGGAACTAGAAGATACGGCTCTTCGTTATATTGATAATGTGCAATATTTTAGAATAGTCAATTTAATGAAGAAGAAACGTAGTGAACGTGAAGCGTATATCGAAACGGCTATTGATAGAATACGTACTGAAATGGACCGAATGAATATCGAAGGCGATATAAATGGTAGACCTAAACATATTTACAGTATTTATCGGAAAATGATGAAGCAGAAAAAACAATTTGATCAAATTTTTGATTTGTTGGCGATACGTGTTATTGTCAATTCTATTAATGATTGTTATGCGATACTTGGGTTGGTGCATACGTTATGGAAACCGATGCCAGGACGTTTTAAAGATTATATTGCAATGCCTAAACAAAATTTGTATCAGTCATTGCATACTACAGTAGTAGGCCCAAATGGAGACCCGCTCGAAATCCAAATACGAACGTTTGATATGCACGAAATTGCTGAGCATGGTGTTGCAGCACACTGGGCTTACAAAGAAGGTAAAAAAGTAAGTGAAAAAGATCAAACTTATCAAAATAAGTTAAATTGGTTAAAAGAATTAGCTGAAGCGGATCATACATCGTCTGACGCTCAAGAATTTATGGAAACCTTAAAATATGACTTACAGAGTGACAAAGTATACGCATTTACCCCAGCGAGTGATGTTATTGAGTTGCCATATGGTGCTGTGCCGATTGATTTTGCTTATGCGATTCACAGTGAAGTAGGTAATAAGATGATTGGTGCCAAGGTGAATGGCAAAATTGTACCAATTGACTATATTTTACAAACAGGCGATATTGTTGAAATACGTACTAGTAAACATTCATATGGACCAAGTCGTGATTGGTTGAAAATTGTTAAATCGTCTAGTGCCAAAGGTAAAATTAAAAGTTTCTTCAAAAAACAAGATCGTTCATCTAATATTGAAAAAGGCCGAATGATGGTTGAAGCTGAAATAAAAGAGCAAGGATTTAGAGTCGAAGATATTTTGACAGAGAAAAATATTCAGGTTGTTAATGAAAAATATAACTTTGCAAATGAAGATGATTTATTCGCAGCTGTAGGATTTGGCGGCGTGACATCCTTACAGATTGTTAATAAATTAACTGAAAGACAACGTATTTTAGATAAACAACGTGCTTTAAATGAAGCACAAGAAGTTACGAAATCATTGCCTATTAAAGACAACATCATTACTGATAGTGGTGTCTATGTAGAAGGTTTAGAAAATGTACTTATCAAGTTGTCAAAATGTTGTAATCCTATACCAGGTGATGATATTGTAGGTTATATCACCAAAGGTCACGGTATTAAAGTACATCGCACTGATTGCCCAAATATTAAGAACGAAACTGAACGACTAATTAATGTTGAATGGGTAAAATCAAAAGACGCAACTCAAAAATATCAGGTTGATTTAGAGGTAACTGCGTATGACCGAAATGGCTTGTTGAATGAAGTACTACAAGCTGTTAGCTCGACAGCCGGCAATTTAATTAAAGTTTCAGGACGTTCAGATATTGATAAAAATGCAATAATAAATATTAGTGTCATGGTGAAAAACGTGAATGATGTTTATCGTGTGGTAGAAAAGATCAAACAACTTGGTGATGTTTATACAGTAACAAGAGTTTGGAACTAGAGGTGCAAAATATGAAAGTAGTTGTACAAAGAGTTAAAGAAGCATCGGTGACGAATGATACATTAAATAATCAAATCAAAAAAGGATATTGTTTATTAGTCGGTATCGGTCAGAACTCTACAGAGCAAGATGCAGATGTAATTGCAAAGAAAATTGCTAATGCAAGATTATTTGAAGATGACAATAATAAATTAAACTTTAATATCCAACAAATGAATGGTGAAATACTATCAGTTTCACAATTTACTCTCTATGCAGATGTAAAAAAAGGTAACCGTCCAGGTTTCTCAAATTCTAAAAATCCTGATCAAGCGGTAAAAATTTATGAGTATTTTAATGATGCGCTACGAGCGTATGGTCTTACTGTGAAAACAGGTGAATTTGGAACACACATGAATGTTAGCATAAATAATGATGGTCCAGTCACTATTATTTATGAAAGTCAGGACGGCAAAATTCAATGAAAAAAATAGAGGCATGGTTATCTAAAAAGGGTCTTAAAAATAAACGTACTCTAATAGTAGTGATTGCCTTTGTCTTATTTATCATCTTTTTATTTTTATTGCTGAATAGCAATAGTGAAGATAGTGGGAACATCACGATAACTGAAAATGCTGAATTACGTACAGGTCCAAACGCTGCGTATCCAGTCATATATAAAGTTGAAAAAGGTGACCATTTTAAAAAGATTGGTAAAGTAGGTAAATGGATTGAAGTTGAAGATACATCCAGTAATGAAAAAGGTTGGATAGCTGGATGGCACACAAATTTAGATATTGTCGCGGATAATACGAAGGAGAAAAATCCTTTGCAAGGTAAAACAATAGTGCTTGATCCTGGTCATGGAGGTAGTGACCAGGGTGCTTCAAGCAATACTAAATATAAAAGTTTAGAAAAAGATTATACGTTGAAAACAGCAAAAGAATTGCAGCGTACTTTAGAAAAAGAAGGCGCAACTGTTAAGATGACAAGAACAGACGATACATATGTTTCACTAGAAAATCGTGATATCAAAGGCGATGCCTATTTGAGTATACATAATGATGCGTTAGAATCATCTAATGCAAATGGAATGACAGTTTATTGGTATCATGATAATCAAAGAGCTTTAGCAGATACGTTAGACGCTACGATTCAGAAGAAAGGTCTACTTTCTAATCGCGGTTCAAGACAAGAAAATTATCAAGTGTTAAGACAAACAAAAGTTCCTGCTGTTTTATTAGAATTAGGTTATATTAGTAACCCAACTGATGAAACGATGATTAAAGATCAATTACATAGACAAATTTTAGAACAAGCAATTGTTGATGGCCTTAAAATTTATTTTTCTGCGTAGGGCTTGCAAAAATATGTGAAAGTAGTTATCATTGATATTGAATTTTATAACTAAAACCGTTAGTATTCTTGAAATGGTAAATGAAATAGGTAGCAATCTAACTAAGATTGTGTAGGAATATAATCCATAGACTGAAAGATTATGCTGAGTAGTTTATATACATTGAACACAAGAAGAGGTGCTTTATGAAAAGTAAAGCCGTTAAACGTACGTTAAACGTTTTGAGTGGGTTTATTAAATGCACGCTTATAAAAAGTAATGATGATTACAATTAGGCATGTTTTTTAAACCAATGAGGGTGGCAACACGGATATTCGTCCCTTGTGCAGTTTCAGGCTGTGCAAGGGCTTTTTCTTTTGCTTTTAAGATTATGATTTATCGTGCAAAGTTAAGTGGTCGTATATAGTTTTAGTTTTAAAAAGGTAATTAAATAAAATAGTTTGCCGAGGGAGATGTCAAAATGATTAAAATACCTAGAGGGACGCAGGATATTTTACCTGAAGATTCAAAGAAATGGCGTTACATTGAAAATCAATTAGATGAATTAATGACATTTTATAATTATAAAGAAATAAGAACACCAATTTTTGAAAGTACAGATCTTTTTGCAAGAGGTGTTGGTGATTCAACCGATGTCGTACAAAAAGAAATGTATACATTTAAAGATAAAGGCGATAGAAGTATTACATTAAGACCTGAGGGAACAGCTGCAGTTGTGCGTTCATATATTGAACATAAAATGCAAGGTAATCCAAACCAACCAATTAAACTTTATTACAATGGACCGATGTTTAGATATGAACGTAAGCAAAAAGGACGCTATCGTCAATTTAATCAATTTGGTGTAGAAGCTATTGGTGCTGAAAATCCTAGCGTAGATGCAGAAGTATTAGCTATGGTTATGCATATTTATCAATCATTTGGATTAAAACATTTAAAGCTTGTTATTAATAGTGTAGGGGATATGGCGTCTCGAAAAGAATATAACGAAGCGTTAGTGAAACACTTTGAACCAGTAATTCATGAATTTTGTTCAGATTGTCAATCACGTTTGCATACAAATCCGATGCGAATTTTGGATTGTAAAGTAGACCGTGATAAAGAAGCGATTAAGACTGCACCTAGAATCACTGATTTCTTAAATGAGGAATCTAAGGCATATTATGAACAAGTAAAAGCTTATTTAGATGATTTAGGTATTCCATATATTGAAGATCCTAACTTAGTTCGTGGATTGGATTATTATACACATACAGCATTTGAATTAATGATGGATAACCCTAACTATGATGGTGCCATTACAACGCTTTGTGGTGGTGGCCGTTATAATGGTTTATTAGAATTGCTAGATGGTCCAAGTGAAACAGGTATTGGTTTTGCGCTAAGTATAGAACGATTATTGCTTGCACTTGAAGAAGAAGGTATCGAATTAGATATTGAAGAAAACTTAGATTTATTCATTGTTACAATGGGTGATCAAGCAGATCGATATGCTGTGAAGCTATTAAATCATTTGAGACATAATGGTATTAAAGCAGATAAAGACTATTTACAGCGTAAAATTAAAGGACAAATGAAACAAGCAGACCGTTTAGGTGCCAAGTTTACAATCGTTATTGGTGATCAAGAATTAGAAAATAATAAAATCGATGTTAAAAATATGACAACTGGTGAATCTGAAACAATTGAATTAGACGCATTAGTCGAATATTTTAAGAAGTAGAGAGGGCGTTAAAATATGAGTAAGAGAACAACTTATTGTGGATTAGTTACTGAGGCATTTTTAGGACAAGAAATTACATTAAAAGGATGGGTTAACAATCGTCGTGACCTTGGTGGATTGATTTTCGTTGATTTAAGAGATAGAGAAGGAATTGTACAAGTCGTGTTTAATCCTGCATTTTCAGAAGAGGCATTGAAAATTGCTGAAACAGTACGTTCTGAATATGTTGTAGAAGTTCAAGGTACAGTTACGAAGCGTGACCCTGAAACAGTTAATCCTAAAATTAAAACTGGCCAAGTTGAAGTACAAGTTACAAATATTAAAGTGATTAATAAATCTGAGACACCACCATTTTCTATAAATGAAGAAAATGTTAACGTTGATGAAAATATTCGATTAAAATACCGTTATTTAGATTTACGTCGTCAAGAGTTAGCGCAAACATTTAAAATGAGACATCAAATTACACGTTCTATTCGTCAATATTTGGATGATGAAGGGTTCTTTGACATCGAAACACCAGTACTAACGAAGTCAACACCTGAGGGTGCACGTGACTATTTAGTACCATCTCGTGTTCATGATGGTGAATTTTATGCATTACCACAATCACCACAATTATTTAAGCAATTATTGATGATTAGTGGATTTGACAAATACTACCAAATCGTAAAATGCTTCCGTGACGAAGATTTACGTGCAGATCGTCAACCTGAATTTACACAAGTCGATATTGAAATGAGTTTTGTAGACCAAGAAGATGTGATGCAAATGGGTGAAGAAATGCTTAAAAAAGTTGTTAAAGAAGTTAAAGGCGTTGAAATTAATGGCGCTTTCCCACGCATGACATATAAAGAAGCGATGCGTCGCTATGGTTCTGATAAACCAGATACACGTTTTGAAATGGAATTAATTGACGTTTCTCAATTAGGACGTGATATGGACTTTAAAGTATTTAAAGATACTGTTGAAAATGATGGTGAAATTAAAGCAATTGTCGCTAAAGGTGCAGCTGAACAATATACTCGTAAAGATATGGATGCTTTAACAGAATTTGTAAACATCTATGGTGCTAAAGGATTAGCGTGGGTTAAAGTTGTGGAAGATGGTTTGACAGGTCCAATTGGACGTTTCTTTGAAACAGAAAATGTTGAAACATTACTTACATTAACTGGTGCTGAAGCTGGTGACTTAGTAATGTTTGTTGCAGACAAACCAAATGTCGTTGCACAAAGTTTAGGTGCATTACGTGTCAAATTAGCTAAAGAATTAGGTTTAATCGATGAAACAAAATTAAACTTCTTATGGGTGACAGATTGGCCATTATTAGAATATGATGAAGATGCGAAACGTTACGTTGCAGCACATCATCCATTTACATCTCCAAAAGAAGCTGATATTGCTAAGCTTGGCACTGCGCCAGAAGAAGCTGAGGCAAATGCTTATGACATAGTATTAAATGGTTATGAATTAGGTGGCGGTTCAATCAGAATTCATGATGGTGAGTTACAAGAAAAAATGTTCGAAGTTCTTGGATTTACTAAAGAACAAGCACAAGAACAGTTCGGCTTCTTACTAGATGCATTTAAATATGGTGCACCACCACATGGCGGTATTGCATTAGGATTAGACCGATTAGTCATGTTATTGACTAATAGAACAAACTTGAGAGATACAATCGCATTCCCTAAAACAGCATCTGCTACATGTTTATTAACGAATGCGCCTGGTGAAGTTTCTGATAAACAATTAGAAGAACTTTCTTTGCGAATTCGTCACTAAATTTTAAAAAATCAATAAACTTTGGTTTGTTATAATTTCATTAATTTTAATTATGTGGTAATATAACATCATAAGATAGTCATCTGAGTTGTTCGTAAGTTTGCTTTTTAATTTGGGCCTAACACTCTTTGATCAAGGGAGCCCAATGGGTTTTCTTGCAGCGTACACGCCTTATATGAAGGACGTACAAAACAAGAAACAGGGCACCCACCTGTATATAACAGGCCGAATGATCAAGCTATTATAACTACGGCAATACGGACTCTATCGATACGCAAGACTTTGTCTTGCGTATTTTTATGCGTTTCTTTAAGTTTTTAATAAAGAATTAGTTGGGTTTTATAGCGTTTAATAAATGTTTCCTCGTTGAATTTTGGGAAAATAATCAAAGTGATAATGCTAAATATAAAATTTTAAGTTACTATGTACTTATGTATAAATCAGTGAAAGAGGTAAAATAATGAAACATCAATTTTCAAGAAATGAACTAGCGATTGGACAACAAGGTTTAGATTTATTGAAGCAACAAACTGTTGTCATACTTGGCGTTGGAGGTGTTGGTTCATTTGCTGCTGAAGCATTAGCAAGAACGAATATTGGTCATATTATATTAATAGATAAAGATGATGTTGATATTACAAATGTAAACAGACAATTACACGCTTTAACTACAACGGTAGGACAAAGTAAAGTTTCTTTGATGGAAGAACGTATTAAATTAATTAATCCAGATTGTAAAGTCACGCCCTTACATATGTTTTATACAGAAGAGACATATGAAGAAATTTTCGATAACTACGATATAGATTATTTTGTAGATGCAAGTGATACAATAATGTACAAAGTACACTTAATGAAAGAGTGTCTTGACCGAGGGATTAAAGTGATTTCCAGTATGGGTGCTGCAAATAAAACAGATCCAACACGTTTTACAATTTCAGATATCTCTAAAACACATACCGATCCAATGGCCAAAATTATTCGTCAAAAATTGAAAAAACTAGGAATTCGTAAAGGGATTCCAGTTGTATTTTCAGATGAAAGTCCAATTGTCATAAGAGAAGATGTAAAAGATATAGTTGGAGATAAAAATGCTATCAATCGAAAAGGACAAATGCCACCTTCTTCAAATGCCTTTGTGCCAAGTGTTGTTGGATTAATTTGTGCAAGTTATGTGGTGAATGACGTATTAAAAGATATTCCAGTTCGTCGCATTAAAGACAAAGGGCAATAATTCATTTTGAAAGGGATAATTTTCAACGTAAGGCAAGTGTAACCACACCATAAAACTAAAACTGACTAGTTCGCAAGCATAGTAGAATATGCCTCGTGTACTAGTCAGTTTTGATTTGATTATAGCTAAAATATCAAAGGTAATCGATTTAATCTTATTTTTACGGCCTTTGTTTAAGTAAGTTGTTATATATTTCTTTGAGTTGTTGTTCACTTTTAGATGTCGTTTTTGGTTCGTAATAAATTTTGTTTTTTAGTTTATCAGGTAAATATTGCTGTGAAACATAGCCATTAACATATTGGTGTGGATATTTGTAACCAATAGATCGGCCTAGATCTTTAGCACCTTGATAATGTCCATCTTTTAAATGGTTTGGAATTTGGCCCACATGACCGTTTCTAATATCGGACAATGCACTATCAATGGCACTCATTGCTGAATTTGACTTAGGTGATAAGCATAGTTCGATTACTGCTTGGCTTAGTGGAATTCTAGCTTCTGGTAAACCTAGACGTTCTGCTGATTCAATAGCAGCAAGTGTTCTCTGACCAGCATTAGGTGAGGCTAAGCCTATATCCTCATAGCTAATTACAAGTAATCGTCGAACTATTGTAGGTAAATCTCCAGCTTCAATTAATCGTGCTAAATAATGTAAAGCGGCATTGACGTCGCTACCACGGATAGATTTTTGGAAAGCGCTCATAACATCGTAATGCATGTCACCATCCTTGTCACTTACAAATGCACCTTTTTGTAAACAGTCTTTAGCATCTTGCAATGTAACATGTCGATAACCGTCTTTGTCATTATCTGCGCTTAATACAGCTAATTCCAATGCATTTAACGCACTACGAACATCACCTTGGCTTTGTGTAGAAAAGTAGGTCATGGCATCTTCATCAATTTTGGGTTGATATGTTTTCAAACCATTCTCATCATCTTCTATTGCACGAGTTAACGCTTGGCGCACATCTTCGTCATTTAAAGGATATAACTCGAAAATTTGCGCTCTTGAACGAATCGCTGGATTGATAGCATGATAAGGATTTGAAGTTGTAGCACCGATCAAGACGATTTTGCCATTTTCTAAATGAGGTAATAAAAAGTCTTGTTTAGCTTTATCTAGTCGATGTATTTCATCTAATAACAAGATAACTTGACCAGACATTTTAGCTTCTTCAACAACAAGTTGCATATCTTTTTTAGTGTTAGTTACAGCATTCAATTGTCTGAATTTATATTGCGTACTGCCCGAAATTGCTTTGGCAATACTTGTTTTGCCTATACCAGGTGGACCATAAAAAATCATTGAAGTTAATTTTTTTGTATCAACCATTCTTCTGATAATGCCTCTTGGTCCAACTAAATGTTGTTGGGAAATGATTTCATCTATATTTTTTGGGCGCATTCTCGATGCTAATGGTTCTGTACTCACATTTGTCACACCTTTCTTATACTATCTTAACTCAAAAAATGCTAAAATGGGAATATCAATATTCGAATTAAGTGAGGTTATACAATGAAAATTTCTACTAAAGGGAGATATGGACTTACATTGATGATTTCTCTTGCTAAAAAAGAGGGGCAAGGATGTATATCATTAAAGTCAATTGCTGAAGAAAATAATTTGAGTGATTTATATTTAGAACAGCTTGTAGGTCCTTTAAGAAATGCGGGGTTAATTCGAAGTGTACGCGGTGCTAAAGGTGGATACCAATTAAGAGTGCCAGCGGAAGAAATCTCAGCAGGGGATATTATAAGACTGTTAGAAGGTCCAATTACATTTGTTGAAAGTATTGAATCAGAACCACCTGCGCAAAAACAACTATGGATTCGCATGAGAGATGCAGTGAGAGATGTTTTAGATAATACAACATTGAAATATTTAGCGGAATATGTAGATACAAGTGAAGATTTAGACGGATACATGTTTTATATTTAATCGTATAAATACTATACTATAACATAAAAACTTCATATTATAATGTTTAGCGAACCTCCTTAGTGGTATATAAATATATACATCCAAGGAGGTTTCACTATGGCAGACGAAAGTAAGTTCGATCAATTTAAAGGAAATGTTAAAGAAACAGTAGGTAACGTTACTGATAACAAAGAATTAGAAAAAGAAGGTCAGCAAGATAAAGTGATTGGTAAAGCAAAAGAAGTTGTTGAAAATGCTAAAAACAAAATAACTGATGCAATTGATAAACTTAAAAAATAAGTTCAATTAAACTAATCAAATATAAGAGGAGCGATTAATATGAGTTTTATGGATAAAGCTAAAGACGCAGTAGAAAAATTTAAAAATAGCGATAATGAACAAGTTAAAAATGTAAAAGATAAGATAAATGAATATACAGGATCGAATAACGAAGAGAAAAAAGAAAATGAAGATAAAGAGAAATAAATTTCTTTAAATTTTGGATATGCTTTTCAATATTTTGAAAGCGCCCCATCAAATAAACACTTACACAGTGTAAAGTTGAAGGGGCGCTTTCATATTTGCATTAGAATTTTAAGTGAATTTGAATCATTACTAAAATAAATGATTGAACAATAAAGACATCTTTCATTCAAAATGCTGTTACTGTATATTTTTATTAATATTATGGATACATACTTTCACTTAGTTTATTTATCACATTATAAAGTGTTTTTTTCATTTATCTGATTTATAACATTCTTGAACCGACGATAAGAGTCTAATTGCATATCTTTATCATAAATATAACTTATTGCCATAATTTCGTTGACTTCACCATAAGTTTCCATAAAATCTTGAATTTTTTGTTGAACAGTATTTTCTGAACCTATTAATGATATTTTCTGTCTTTCCATAGCCATCGCGTATTCTCTCGGCGTTAATATATTTTGTAGTTCATGTGTTGGCGGTTGAACGGGCTGCATTCTGCCACGAGTGATACTAACCATTACTTGTGCCATAGATGAAGCTAAATATTGTGCTTCGTCATCATTTTCAGCAACGATTGTATTTAAACATACAATAACATAAGGTTCGTCTAATACATCAGAAGGTTCAAATAACGTTTTGTAAATTTCGATAGCTTCTTTCATTTGTTGAGGTGCAAAATGTCCAGCGAACACATATGGAAGCCCTTTGCGAGCAGCTAAATGTGCAGAATCTGTTGAAGAACCAAGAATGTATAAAGGCACATTTTTACCTACTGCTGGATAAGCACGAACATATGCTTGTTGGTGAGCAGGGCCGAAATATTGTTGTAATAATGAAACCTCTTCTGGAAATTTATAAACACCATCATGTTGATCTCGTCTTAATGCACTTGCGGTCATCATATCTGTTCCAGGTGCACGTCCTAATCCTAAATCGACACGATTTGGAAATAATGTTGCCATCGTGCCAAATTGTTCCGCAACGATTAATGGAGCATGATTAGGTAACATGATGCCTCCAGAACCTACACGTATGTGTTTCGTATGTTCTAACGTATGTTGAATTAATAAAGCAGTTGCTGAACTTACTAGGTTGGGAGCGTTATGGTGTTCAGCAATCCAATATCTTTCATATGATAATTCGTCTAAATGTTGTGCGAGATTAACCATATCATTAATTGCTGTTTGTTCATCTTCACCTTCTCGAATAGGGACAAGGTTTAATGCTGAATATTTAATCGCCATTTTTATATCGTCCTTCCTTTTTTATGATATAAGAAGTATACCAATCGAATAACCAGATAAATATTAAATTGCTCATAACCAAAATAATAGTACGTTACATTTTACAAATAAAAAAATATCTGCAAATACTAAAATTTATAAAAAAGACAAGAATAAAGCGATAAACTTAAAAAAGCCTATCGAAAAGCATGTGTAGAAAATGGTAAAATATAATTAAAAACATTATAAATAAAGTTAAACAGAAAAGTAGAAAAATAGTATGTAAGGTGCTATTATTGGAACATTGATAAAATTGTGAGGAGTGTCCAAACATGGAAATTTATGCAGATTATGCTGCGACCACACCAGTAAAACCTGAAGTAGTAGATGCGATGATGACGATTTACAATTCGCATTATGGTAATCCATCATCAATACATGCTAAGGGAAGAGATGCGCGTAAATATTTAGATGAGTCAAGACGTCAAATTGCACAATTACTTGGTGCAGATACACATGAAATTATATTTACGAGTGGCGCAACAGAATCGAATAATACGGCAATTAAAGGCATAGTAAAAGCAAATGAACAATTGGGTAATCACATTATCACATCGAAGATTGAACATCATTCTGTGTTACATGTTTTTGAACAATTAGAGCGAGAAGGTTTTGATGTAACATATCTAGATGTTGATGATACAGGTGCTATTGATTTAGATCAACTTGAAGAAACAATTACAGATAAGACGATTTTAGTATCTATTATGTTTGTAAATAATGAAGTTGGCACAGTGCAACAAATTTATGATATTCAAGATATTATTGCTGAGACAAATGCATATTTCCATGTTGATGCGGTTCAAGCAATTGGACATCTTGATGTTAAGTTTGACGAATTTGAGATCGACGCAATGAGTATTACTGCTCATAAGTTTGGCGGACCAAAAGGTGTCGGTGCATTACTAGTTAAAGACCATGTTACACTAGATTATCCTCAACTTGGCGGTGAACAAGAATTGAAACGCCGTGCAGGCACTGAAAATCTTGCGCAAATTGTTGGGATGGCTAAAGCATTACAATTAGCAGAAAAGAATCGAGACGATAACAATATTCATTTAATGAATTTAAAAGAACAATTTTTAGTTAAATTACAAGAAAGAGCGATTCCATTTGAATTAAATGGTTCAATGACGGATGCTACAGGCCATATTGTAAATCTATATTTTCCGTTTGTTGAAGTTGAAACGATGTTAACATTGTTGGATATGGCACAAATCTATGTGTCGTCTGGATCTGCATGTACAGCAGGCTCTACACAACCGTCGCATGTTTTAGATGCAATGTTCGAAGATGAGGAGCGATCAAATCATTCGATTCGATTTAGTTTTAACGAATTGACTACTGAAAATGAAATTAATGCAATTGTAGCTGAAATTCATAAAATATATTTTAAATTTAAGGAGGAGTCATAATTGTCAAATAAAGATATACGTGTTGTCGTTGGTATGTCAGGCGGTGTAGATAGTTCTGTAACAGCCCACGTCTTAAAAGAACAAGGTTATGATGTCATTGGCATATTTATGAAAAACTGGGATGACACTGACGAAAATGGCGTATGTACTGCAACTGAAGATTACAACGATGTTATTGAAGTGTGTAATCAAATTGGCATTCCGTATTACGCTGTTAATTTTGAAAAAGAATATTGGGATAAAGTCTTTACGTATTTCTTAGATGAATACAAAAAAGGTCGTACTCCAAATCCAGACGTTATGTGTAATAAAGAAATTAAGTTTAAAGCCTTTTTAGATCATGCGATGAATTTAGGTGCAGATTATGTAGCAACAGGACATTACGCACGCATACATCGTCATGAAGATGGTCATGTTGAAATGTTACGTGGTGTAGATAATAATAAAGATCAAACATACTTCTTGAATCAATTATCTCAACAACAACTTTCAAAAGTGATGTTCCCAATTGGCGACATCGAAAAGAGTGAAGTGCGTCGAATTGCTGAAGAACAAGGACTTGTTACTGCTAAGAAAAAAGATTCTACAGGCATTTGTTTTATCGGCGAAAAAAACTTTAAAACATTTTTATCACAATATTTACCTGCACAACCGGGTGATATGATAACACTTGATGGTAAGAAAATGGGTAAACATAGTGGTTTGATGTATTACACAATAGGACAAAGACATGGATTAGGTATAGGTGGAGATGGCGATCCTTGGTTTGTTGTCGGTAAAAACCTAAAAGATAATGTTTTATATGTAGAACAAGGATTCCATCACGATGCATTATACAGTGATTACTTAATTGCTTCAGACTATTCATTTGTAAATCCAGAAGATAATGACTTAGATCAAGGTTTTGAATGTACAGCTAAATTTAGATATCGCCAAAAAGATACGAAAGTTTTTGTGAAACGTGAAAACGACCATGCACTACGTGTTACTTTTGCTGAGCCAGTAAGAGCAATCACACCTGGACAAGCAGTTGTTTTTTATCAAGGTGATGTGTGTCTTGGTGGTGCAACAATTGACGATGTGTTCAAAAATGAAGGTCAATTAAATTATGTTGTATAAACAATGGCAACAATAAATTACTTATTTGAAGTTTCAACGTTGAAAATGACGAAAGACAGTTTTTGATGAGAATAATTCATGAGGATAGAGTCTGGGACATCACAATGTCCTAGGCTCTACAATGTTATATTGGCGGGACCACAACATAGAGAATTTCGTAAAGAAATTCTACAGGCAATGCCAGTTGGGGATAACGAATTTAATTTTGTTAAAATATCATTTCTGTCCCACTCCCTATGCATGAATCTAATTATGTATTCTTATTTTTAAGTACATAATAGTGGTGGCTAATGTGGAAGAACCATTACATAATAAACCGTTAATGGTTCTTAAGCATTTCTATTCCATTCCCGCTTTTTCATGAATGAAGATGATATTAGATTATATTTTATTCGTTGTTAAGTGATTCGAGACATACAATTTATCAAGATGTTATAATTGATGAGAAATGAGGTTCGTAAATGATAGATCAACAAACAATTTATCAATACATACAAAATGGAAAAATAGAAGAAGCGTTACAAGCATTGTTCGGAAATATCGAAGAAAATCCTACAATTATTGAAAATTATATTAATGCTGGTATCGTACTTGCTGATGCGAATGAGATTGAAAAGGCAGAGCGTTTTTTCCAAAAAGCTTTAACAATAGATCCGAAGAATGGCGTCGTATTTTTTAATCTAGCAAATGTATATTATAATCAGCAACGTTATCAAGAAGCTATTAAATTATATCAACAAGCATTACAAACAGAGATTGAACAAGTTGATTGTAATTATATGATCGGTATGGCGTTTAATCAGTTAGAATCATTTAAGCTGGCATTGCCGTATTTAATGACTGCTGCGGAACTAGATAAAGACAAAGATGCAGAAGTTCAATTTCAATATGGTCTTGTATTATGTCAATTAGAAATGTTTAATGAAGCCATAACTCAACTTAAACATGTATTAACGATTGATAAAAATCATGTTGATGCAAGATACAATTTGGGCTTAGCGTTATTTATGAAAAATGAAGATATTGATGAAGCAATAACTCATTTTAAAGAAGCTGTGACTATCGACCCTAAACACTTATTAAGTCAGCATGCGCTGAAAACATTCACTAAAATGAAAGAGGAGGAGTAACATGTCAGACCCTACACTATTTGATTATTCAATGATCAAAGGTACTGTTGAAGCGATATTGTTTCAAAACAGTGATAATTTTTATACAGTGCTTAAAGTAGATACTATTGAAACAAATGAAGACTTTGATACAATGCCAACTGTTGTAGGGTTTCTTCCGAATATTGTTGAAGGCGATGTCTACACATTTAAAGGGCAAGTTGTTGATCATCCACGTTATGGTAAACAATTAAAAGCAGAGACTTTTGAAAAAGAAATGCCACAAACGAAAGAAGCAATTATAAGTTATTTATCTAGTGATTTGTTTAAAGGTGTAGGTAAAAAGACAGCTCAAAATATTGTTAATACATTAGGTGACAATGCGATAAATGATATATTAGATGACCATTCAGTGCTAGAAAAAGTTTCGGGATTATCTAAAAAGAAACAGAAACAAATTGCAGAACAAATTTCAGCAAATCAAGAATCTGAAAAAATAATGATTCGTTTACATGATTTAGGGTTTGGTCCTAAACTTTCAATGGCAATTTATCAGTTTTATCTCGGCGATACACTGACTATTTTAGATCGAAATCCATATCAATTGATTTATGATATTAAAGGTATTGGTTTTAATAAAGCAGATCAACTTGCTAGAAATATTGGTATCGCTTATAACGATAATGAACGATTAAAAGCTGCGTTGCTCTATACGTTAGAAGAAGAATGTATTAAACAGGGACATACATATTTGCCTATCAATGTTGTTATAGATTTAACGGTTGATGTATTAAATTATCAAGATGAAGAGGTCATCGAACCTGAAAAATTAGACGAAATGTTGCAATACTTAAATGAGGAAAAACGACTAATTATTGACAATGAACAAGTTGCAATTCCAAGTTTGTATTATTCTGAAATCAAAAGTGTTCAAAACTTATTCAGAATAAAGACGCATACAAATAAACTTACAGAAATTGAACAGTCAGATTTACAAATGCATATTGGTGAAATAGAAGATGCGAATCAAGTGAACTATGCAGCTTCACAAAAAGAAGCTTTGCAAACGGCTATCAATTCTAAGGTGATGCTATTAACCGGTGGACCGGGAACAGGAAAAACGACAGTAATTAAAGGTATTGTTGAATTATATGCTGAGATTCATGGCTTATCATTAGATTATGATGATTATGTCAATGATGATTATCCAGTTGTATTAGCAGCGCCAACAGGAAGAGCGTCTAAGAGACTACAAGAGTCAACTGGATTAGAAGCAATGACGATTCATCGTTTAATAGGTTGGAATCAAGACACAAAGCCAGAGGATATATTAGAAAATGAAATAAACGCACGACTCATAATCATTGATGAGATGTCTATGGTAGATACTTGGTTGTTCCACCAATTTTTAAGTGCAGTTCCTTTAGATGCACAATTGATATTTGTAGGTGATGAGGACCAATTGCCTTCTGTAGGTCCTGGTCAAGTATTTAAAGATTTAATTGAATCGAAAGCTATACCACGAGTAAATCTGACTGAAGTATATCGTCAACAAGATGGTTCAAGCATTATAGAATTAGCACATCGAATGAAGTTGGGTCAGAAAATTGATATTACACAGCGTTTTCATGATAGAAGTTTTATTAACTGTCAGGCAAACCAAATACCAACAGTTGTTGAGAAGGTAGTTACTAGTGCTGTTAATAAAGGGTATACTATGGCTGATATTCAAGTGCTTGCACCAATGTATAAAGGAAATGCCGGTATTAAACGTTTAAATCAAGTTTTACAAGATATTTTAAACCCTAAAAAGAAAGACACACGAGAAATTGAGTTTGGTGATGTAGTCTTTAGAAAAGGTGACAAAGTATTACAACTTGTTAATAGGCCAAATGATAACATATTCAATGGTGACATAGGAGTTATTGTTGGTATTTTTTGGGCGAAAGAAAATGCCCTTAATAAAGATGTACTTGTTGTGGATTTTGAAGGTAATGAAATTACATTTACGAAACAAGATATGATGGAATTAACACATGCTTATTGTACATCAATCCATAAATCACAAGGTTCAGAATTTCCTATTGTTATCATGCCTATTGTTAAACAGTATTTTAGAATGTTACAAAGACCGATATTATATACTGGTTTAACTAGAGCGAAAACGAGTTTAGTTTTACTTGGTGATCCGGAAGCATTTGATATTGGATTGAAAACAAATGGTCAAGCGCGTTTAACACAATTATGTACATTGTTGAAAAATTATTTTAATTCAGAAGATGAAGAAATGCTGGAAAACACAGCAACTAATGATACAGGAGCTTCACAAACGACAATAGATGATCAAGTAGAAGCGCCAATGTCATCGAATGATAGTGAAGAAGTTATGTCTGATTCAACAAAAACAGATACAAATGTATTAACGGAAGCTACAATGTTTAAAATTGACCCAATGATTAATATGGGAGAAATCACGCCGTATGACTTTATAGAACGTTGACAACAAGCGTAAATGTAACTAAAATAGAATTAAATTCGTATAAAGATGAGTAGTTAATGATTTGTTTATCAGAGATGTACTGGTTGGTGAAAAGTACAACAAACATTAGTGAACGCTACTTTATGCACAACTGTATAGTCGAATTAAAGTGATAAATGTGTTGAATTGCATTTATAACTAGGGTGGTACCGCGATAACGTTCGTCCCTTTTGAGGATGGGCGTTTTTTATTTTTTAATAATAAAAAATGATATTGATTTATACTAGTTTTGCAAATCGACTATCTGTGTCATCAATTTTTATGGAATGGTAATTTAAAAACAGTAAATAGGATGTGTAAATGATGAAAAAGTTAAAAGCGAGTGAAATTAGACAAAAATATCTAGATTTCTTTGTTGAAAAAGGACATATGGTTGAACCTTCTGCACCATTAGTGCCAATTGATGATGATACATTATTATGGATTAATTCAGGTGTAGCAACATTAAAGAAATATTTTGATGGACGTGAAACACCTAAAAAGCCAAGAATTGTAAACTCTCAAAAAGCTATTCGTACAAATGATATTGAAAATGTTGGTTTCACAGCGCGTCACCATACATTCTTTGAAATGTTAGGTAACTTCTCAATTGGTGATTATTTTAAACAAGAAGCGATTGAATTTGCTTGGGAATTTTTAACGAGTGATAAATGGATGGGTATGGAGCCAGATAAATTGTACGTTACGATTCATCCGGAAGATATGGAAGCATACAACATTTGGCATAAAGATATTGGGCTTGAAGAAAGTCGTATTATTCGCATTGAAGGTAACTTCTGGGATATTGGTGAAGGGCCTTCAGGACCGAACACTGAGATTTTCTATGATCGCGGAGAAGCATATGGACAAGACGATCCGGCAGAAGAAATGTATCCAGGTGGAGAAAATGAACGCTATCTTGAAGTATGGAACTTAGTATTTAGTGAATTCAATCATAATAAAGATCATAGTTACACACCATTACCTAATAAAAATATTGATACTGGCATGGGGCTTGAGCGTATGGCCTCAGTTTCTCAAAATGTACGTACTAACTATGAAACAGATTTATTTATGCCTATAATGAATGAAATCGAAAAAGTATCAGGTAAACAATATTTAGTAAACAACGAACAAGATGTGGCATTTAAAGTAATTGCTGACCACATTCGTACGATTGCATTTGCAATTTCTGATGGTGCATTACCTGCCAATGAAGGTAGAGGGTATGTATTACGTCGATTGTTACGTCGTGCCGTTCGTTTTAGTCAAACGTTAGGAATCAATGAGCCATTTATGTACAAACTTGTTGATATTGTTGCAGACATTATGGAACCATATTATCCAAATGTTAAGGAAAAAGCAGATTTCATTAAGCGTGTTATAAAGTCTGAAGAAGAACGATTCCATGAAACATTAGAAGATGGTTTAGCGATTTTAAATGAATTAATTAAAAAAGCTAAAGCGACAACAAATGAAATTAATGGGAAAGATGCATTTAAATTGTATGATACGTATGGGTTCCCAATTGAATTAACTGAAGAAATAGCAGTGCAAGCAGGATTGAAAGTTGATATGACAACATTCGAGTCAGAAATGCAACAACAACGTGATCGTGCACGTCAAGCACGTCAAAATTCTCAATCAATGCAAGTTCAAAGTGAAGTATTGAAAAATATTACATCTGCAAGTACTTTTGTTGGTTATGATACTGCGACAGCTCAAACAACACTAACACACTTGATATACAATGGTGAAGAAGTTTCACAAGTTGAAGCGGGTGAAACAGTATACTTCATGTTAACGGAAACACCATTTTATGCAATCAGTGGTGGACAAGTTGCGGATACAGGTATTGTTTATAATGACAATTTTGAAATTGCTGTTAGTGAAGTAACCAAAGCACCAAATGGTCAAAACTTGCATAAAGGAGTAGTACAATTTGGCCAAGTAAATGTTGGCGCTACAGTGTCTGCTGAAGTGAACCAAAATGATCGACGTGACATTCAAAAGAACCATAGTGCAACACATTTATTACATGCAGCGTTGAAATCAGTACTGGGTGATCATGTTAACCAAGCTGGTTCACTAGTAGAAGCAGATCGTTTACGTTTTGATTTCTCTCATTTTGGTCCAATGACTAATGATGAAATTGATCAAGTTGAACGCTTAGTAAATGAAGAAATTTGGAAAGGTATTGACGTTAACATTCAAGAAATGGATATTGCTTCAGCTAAAGAAATGGGCGCAATGGCATTATTCGGTGAAAAATATGGTGATGTTGTGCGTGTAGTAAATATGGCACCATTTTCAATTGAATTATGTGGTGGTATTCATGTCCGCAATACTTCTGAAATTGGCTTATTCAAAATAGTAAGTGAGTCAGGTACAGGAGCTGGTGTGCGTCGTATTGAAGCATTAACAGGTAAAGCAGCTTTCTTATATTTAGAAGATATTCAAGAGAAATTTAATACGATGAAATCACAGCTGAAAGTGAAATCTGATGATCAAGTAGTCGATAAGTTAACACAATTACAAGATGAAGAAAAAGCATTATTAAAACAATTAGAGCAACGTGACAAAGAAATCACATCACTTAAAATGGGTAATATTGAAGATCAAGTTGAAGAAATCAATGGCTATAAAGTATTGGTTACTGAAGTGGATGTACCAAATGCGAAAGCAATTCGCTCGACAATGGACGATTTTAAATCTAAACTACAAGATACAATTATCATTCTTGCAAGTAATGTTGATGATAAAGTATCGATGGTTGCAACTGTCCCTAAATCTTTAACAAATAACGTTAAAGCCGGTGATCTTATCAAACAAATGGCACCAATCGTTGGTGGTAAAGGTGGCGGTCGTCCAGATATGGCTCAAGGTGGCGGTACACAACCTGAAAATATCTCAAAATCATTAAGCTTTATTAAAGATTACATTAAAAATCTATAATTTAAAGCCATAATATTGTATGATGATAGTGAGTTATATTTGTAATTAAAGGAGTGTCGCAAATGGAAAACTTTGATAAAACAATGAAATTCGACTATGAAGAACTTCCAACGCAAGATGTAAGAGATGTTTTAAATAATGTTTATCGAACATTAGATGAACGAGGATATAATGCCGTAAACCAAATTGTAGGTTATTTATTATCAGGTGACCCTGCGTATATTCCACGCCAAAATGAAGCAAGAAATCAAATTCGTCATATTGATAGAGATGTTATTATGGAAGAGCTTGTTTCTTACTATTTAAAAGAGCAAAATAAATAATTTATGTTACAACATAAAATTTTAGGACTCGATGTCGGTAGTAGAACGGTAGGAATTGCAATTAGTGATATAATGGGTTGGACGGCACAAGGATTAGACACACTCCGAATCAATGAAGAAAATAATGAATTAGGTATTGACCAATTAGTAGACATTATTAAAAAACATAATGTGGGTACAGTCGTAATAGGACTACCTAAAAACATGAATAATTCAATAGGATTTCGAGGCGAAGCTTCGTTAACATATAAAGAAAAATTATTAGAAGCTTATCCTTCTATTGAGATTGTGATGTGGGATGAAAGATTAAGCACAATGGCTGCTGAACGATCATTATTAGAAGCAGATGTTTCAAGACAAAAAAGAAAACAAGTGATTGATAAAATGGCAGCGGTATTTATTTTACAAGGCTATTTAGATTCACTACATTAAAAGGAGATTTTACTATGACTGAACATAATCATGATTCACAACTAGAAATTAATAACGAAGAAGAATTATTAACTTTATTCGATGAAGAGGGAAATGAAGTTTTATACCGAAAAGTTTTAGAATTTTATCATCCTGAATTCAAAAAAGAGTATGTTATCTTAGCTGAAGAAGGTGCTCAATCAGATGAAGACGATATGATTGAGCTTGTACCAATGATCAATGAACCAGATGAGTCAGGTGACGGTGGTAAGTTAGTACCAATCGAAACTGATGAAGAATGGGACATGATTGAAGAAGTTGTAAATACTGAAATGGAAGAATAATTAAAAAGATTTTACTCTTGCTAACCTTAAAGATGGGGAGGCAAGAGTATTTTTTAAGTCAAGCAATGTATAAATAATTAACGCTTATAATTTTATTGAAAATATGGTAAAATATCTAAAGTTAAATTTTATATGAATGATTCGCTTCTATAAATAAAATAGCTTTGCGTCTAACACGAAATCAGTCATTTAATTGGTTGGCAAAATTATAATCAATTGTGAAGGCTGATTTATTTTATTGTCATAATCATATTGACTTATTTTACATAAAGGAAGTTTAAAACATGGATGACCTAAATAAAAAATATTTAATAGATTTACATCAACATCAAAATAGTTCAATCGAAGTTTTGCGTGAATTTGCCGAGGTAAATGAAGTGCCAATTGTAGATCGTTTAACATTAGATTTAATTAAGCAATTAATTCGTATGAATAATGTTAAAAATATTTTAGAAATTGGTACAGCAATCGGCTATAGTTCTATGCAATTCGCTTCTATATCTGATGACATTCATGTCACAACGATAGAGCGTAATGAAACGATGATTCAATATGCTAAACAAAATTTAGCTACTTATCATTTTGAAAACCAGGTTCGAATTATTGAAGGTAATGCTTTAGAGCAATTTGAAAATGTAAATGACAAAGTTTATGATATGATATTTATTGATGCAGCAAAAGCGCAATCAAAGAAATTTTTTGAAATATATACACCACTTTTAAAGCACCAAGGTCTCGTAATTACAGATAATGTTTTATATCACGGTTTTGTATCGGATATTGGGATTGTTAGATCGAGAAATGTAAGACAAATGGTTAAAAAGGTTCAAGATTATAATGAGTGGTTAATAAAGCAACCAGGATATACAACGAATTTTTTAAATATAGACGATGGATTAGCGATTTCAATTAAAGGAGAATGACTATGACAGAATTACTTGTCACACCCAAGTCATTAAGCCATATGGAAACACTTATTGATTTAGGTGCAGATGCTTTTGTAATTGGCGAGCAAAAGTTTGGTTTAAGACTTCCAGGGGAATTCAATAGACAACAAATGACAGAGGCTGTCGCATTAGCTCACAAAAACGATAAAAAAGTATATGCGGCAGTGAATGGATTATTTCATAATTATCATTTAGATGCTGTAGAAGATTATATTAATTTTTTACATGAAATACGAGTTGACAGAATTATTTTCGGGGATCCAGCAGTAGTAATGTATGTGAAGGCGCAAGAAAATCCAATACCACTTCATTGGAATGCAGAGACGTTAGTAACTAATCATTTTCAATGTAATTACTGGGGTAAAAGAGGCGCATCAAGAGCTGTCTTAGCACGTGAGCTGAATTTGGATGAAATTATTAATATAAAAGAAAATTCAAATGTGGAAATTGAGGTGCAAGTTCAAGGAATGACTTGTATGTTTCAATCAAAGCGTATGCTACTAGGCAATTATTATACGTTCCAAGATCGCCAAATGAAAATTGAACGTCGCAATGATGAACAATCTTTATTACTTTATGATGAAGAAAGACAAAATAATTACCCAGTTTACGAAGATTACAATGGTACGCACATTATGTCACCAAACGACATTTGTTTAATTGAAGAATTAGCACCATTTTTTGAGGCGGGTATAGATTCATTTAAAATCGATGGTATTCTACAAACGGAAGAATATATTAATGTGGTAACGGAACAGTATCGTCAAGCGATAGATTTGTACAATGAAGATCCTGAAATCTATGAAGATGAGAAATTTATGTTGATGGATCCAATTGAAGAAATTCAACCTGATCATCGACCATTTGACGAAGGTTTCTTATATAAACAAACAGTATATTAAGGAGGTTAATCATGAAGACAATAGAAGAGATTAAATCAACTCCTAAAACAGTTATGAAGAAACCAGAATTATTAGCACCTGCTGGAAACTTAGAAAAGTTAAAAATAGCAGTACATTATGGCGCTGATGCCGTATTTTTAGGTGGTCAAGAATATGGATTACGTTCAAATGCTGATAATTTCACGATGGAAGAAATAGCTGAAGGTGTTGAATTTGCGAACCGTTACGGTGCCAAAATTTATGTTACGACAAATATTATTGCACATGATGAGAATATTGAAGGTCTAGAATCATATTTGCGTAATTTGGAAAAGACTGGTGCGACAGGTATCATTGTTGCAGATCCTTTAATTATCGAAACATGTAAAGAAGTTGCGCCAAAACTTGAAATTCATTTATCTACTCAACAATCACTTTCTAATTACAAAGCTGTAGAATATTGGAAAGAAGAAGGATTGGATCGTGTTGTATTAGCACGTGAGACCGGCGCGATGGAAATGCGTGAAATGAAGGAAAAAGTAGATATTGAAATCGAAGCATTTATTCATGGTGCTATGTGTATCGCCTATTCAGGTAGATGTACATTAAGTAATCATATGACTGCAAGGGATTCCAACAGAGGCGGTTGCTGTCAAAGTTGCCGTTGGGATTATGAATTATTAGAAGTTGATGATAATGGTGAACTTGATGTTTTTTATAATCAAGGTGAAGTTACACCGTTTGCGATGAGTCCTAAAGATTTAAAATTAATCGAATCAATTCCTCAAATGATGGATATTGGTGTGGACTCATTAAAAATTGAAGGACGTATGAAGTCAATTCATTATATTGCAACAGTTGTCTCAGTATATCGTAAAGTCATTGATGCGTATGCGGCAGATCCTGACAACTTTAAGATTAATCCGGAATGGTTAATAGAGTTAGATAAATGTGCAAATAGAGACACTGCACCAGCATTCTTTGAGGGAACACCTGGTTATGAAGAACAGATGTTTGGTCAACAACAATCTAAAAAATCACCATTTGATTTTTGTGGTTTGGTATTAGACTATAATGAAGATACAAAAATTGCGACTATTCAACAACGAAATAACTTTAAACCAGGTCAAGAAATAGAATTCTTTGGTCCAGAAATTGAAACATTTACACAAGTAGTAGAAGCAATTTATGATGAAGAAGGTAACAGCTTAGACGCGGCGCGCCATCCATTACAAATCGTTCAAATTAAAGTGGATCGCCCGATATATCCAAACAACATGATGAGAAAGGAAATTGGCTAATGAAAGCTACTACAATCATTGGCATAGCTGGTGGATCTGGCTCAGGAAAAACAACTGTAACTAACGAAATTATGAAAAACTTAGAAGGTCATAGTGTCGCTTTACTTGCTCAAGATTACTATTATAAAGATCAAAAGCACTTGACTTTCGACGAGCGCCTAGAAACCAATTATGACCATCCATTTGCATTCGATAATGATTTATTAATTGAAAATCTTAAAGACTTGAAAAATGGTAAAGCAGTAGAAGTACCGACATATGATTATGCTAGTCATACAAGAAGTGACATTACCATTGATTTTAAACCTAAAGATGTTATTATCGTAGAAGGCATTTTCGCTTTAGAAAATAAGGTATTACGTGATATGATGGATGTTAAAATATATGTTGATACAGATGCAGACTTGAGAATATTACGCCGTTTAACACGAGATACTAAAGAGCGTGGGCGTTCAATGGACTCTGTTATCAATCAATATTTAAGTGTTGTTAGACCTATGCATGACCAATTTATTGAACCGACTAAGAAATATGCTGATATAATTATTCCTGAAGGTGGGAGCAATAAAGTTGCAATAGATATTATGACAACAAAAATTCAGTCTTTAGTTAGCAAGCAATAGTATAATTCAGTAAAGGAAGATGACAATATGGAAAATCAAAAGCAATATCCAATGACTCAAGAAGGTTTTGAAAAATTAGAGCGTGAACTTGAAGAATTAAAAACAGTTAAGCGTCCTGAAGTTGTAGAGAAAATTAAAGTTGCACGTTCATTTGGTGACTTATCAGAGAACTCTGAGTATGATGCAGCAAAAGATGAACAAGGATTCATCGAACAAGATATTCAAAGAATTGAGCATATGTTAAGAAATGCATTAATCATTGAAGATACTGGAGATAACAACGTTGTTAAAATTGGTAAAACAGTAACGTTTGTAGAATTACCAGGTGATGAAGAGGAAAGTTATCAAATCGTTGGTTCAGCTGAATCAGATGCATTTAATGGTAAGATTTCAAATGAATCACCAATGGCTAAAGCGTTAATTGGTAAAGGTTTAGATGATGAAGTTCGTGTTCCACTACCTAATGGTGGCGAAATGAACGTAAAAATTGTTAATATCCAATAAATGATCAAATAGATTATTTAATTGCGCGATTGAAGTGTGTTAATGATACTTCGGTCGTGCTTTTTTATATTCAAAATCAAAAAATCGGACAGATGAAAAGTAAAAATTTTCCATCAGACCGAATGATAGCAGAACCTAAATTAGTGTAAGAGTTACAATATTAACTACTCCATTTTAAAAAAGCAAAATATTTCCGAGAAAACAAATTGATTATCATTTGTTATTGTATGCGATTTGAATTACTTATTAAACAACTTGTGCTTCTCAATGATACAATGAAAAGGTATTCAATACTGGTTTATTGCAATACAAAGGGGGATTTAAAGTGGATGTAAGATTTATTAACGAGCAGACAATTATGATTTATTTTGAAAATAAAATATCCGAAGAGACATATCGTAATGTCACAGCAATGGTACGGTGGATACGAGAAAAAGAAATATTAGAAATTCAAGATATTGTCCCTTCGTATCGAGCAGTTCTAATATATTTTGATGAACAAGCTATAACATCTTCTAAATTAATTGAAAATTTAGAACTTAACAAATTTAATGAAAAAAATGTTCATGCTGTGAATCAAACCAATCGTATTATTAAAATACCTGTTCAATATGGTGGTACATATGGACCAGATATTGAAGAAGTAGCAAAGCATAATCGAATAACTGTTGAGCAAGTTATTGAAAAACATACAAGTAAACCTTATTTAATATATATGCTAGGATTTATGCCAGGATTTCCATACTTAGGCGGACTTGATGAACAACTACATACACCTAGACGTAATCAGCCAAGGTTAAAAATTCATGCAGGTTCTGTAGGTATTGCGAATAATCAAACAGGACTATATCCATCAGATTCTCCTGGCGGATGGCAAATTATTGGACGCACACCGTTAAAAGTATTTAGCAGCGAGCGTGAACCAATGTCAATGTACGAAGCAGGAGAATGGATACAATTTTATGCAATAGATGAACAGAAATTTATACAAATCGAAAGAGATATATCAGATGGCAACTTTAATGTTGATGACTGGGTGGTGATTGAAAATGTCAATTAAGATTTTACAACCAGGTCTCTTTTCAACGGTACAAGATCTAGGAAGAATAGGTTATGAACATATTGGATTTTCAGGCGCAGGTGCCATGGATCAATTTAGTTTTAAGGTTGCGCAGTCATTAATTAACAATGATGGTCCAGCGATTGAATATACTTTGATTGGTCCTACCATTCAATTTAATACGCAAAATACATTTGTTATAACCGGTGGTAGTATTAATGCTTCGCTAAATAATAAAACTATATCAATGAATTCTGTCATATTAGCTGAGAAAGGTGACATTTTAAAAATAGGTGCTATAACCAAAGGTGCACGCGGTTATCTTACTTTTGGTCATTCTATCAACGTACCTTCTATTGCTGAAAGTTATGCAACACATACCCGAAGCAGTATAGGAGGATTCAAAGGTAGAAAGTTATTAGCTGATGATGTAATAACAGTGAAAATAAATAATGACTTTAAAGAAAACATTGGAAAGACGATTCATTTACAGGACGATTTATTGCCAGAAAATAATATTATACACATTCTTCAAGGACCTCAATTCGAGGCATTTTCTGAAGAGGCTAGAGCGAAAATTGTAAATCATCCATATTTAATTACTGAACAATCAGACCGTATGGGCTATCGTTTGGAAGGTGACAGCGTTGCACCAATTAATCAAGCAGATATCATTTCTGAACCGGTTGCTCTTGGTAGTGTTCAGGTACCAAATGATGGTCAACCTATTATTCTGCTTAATGATAAACAAACGATAGGTGGTTATACCAAAATTGCAACTGTATGCAAATTTGATCTGCCAAAGTTAGCACAGATGAAACCACAAGATACAATTCAATTTAAATGGATATCATTCCAAGAAGCTGTAGATAAGAATCGGGAACAAATGTCTCTGTTTAATGAAATTCTTAAGAGTCATCAAAAGACTCCAATTTTTGATACATCTAGCTTGCGACATACTTCGAAAAAATTAGCAACAATTTTAAAAGGGGATTTGTAAAATGAATATTGAAAAAATCGAACAAATAATCAAATTAGTGAAGGAAAATGATGTTAAGAAATTTAAATATAAAAATTTTGAAGATGAAATAGAAATTGACTTCACTGACTCGAATCATTTGGCTGCACACAGTAATCAATCAAATCAAAGTATGAACAATAATGATTTGACAGCTTCAAAAGCGAATGATAACTCCGATGTTTCGACAAATGATTATCATGACATTAAATCACCAATGATAGGTACATTCTTTTTACAAGATAGTAAAGAATTAACTGAACCAATTGTGAATGTCGGTGACAAAGTTAACAAGGGAGATATTATAGGATATGTTGAAGCGATGAAAGTATTAAACGAGGTAACAACAGATGTTGCTGGAGAAATTACTGAAATAGTAGCTGATCATGGCACAAATGTTGAATACGACCAAGTTTTGGTACGTATTAAGTAAAGGGGGTAAGTAAATGCTTCGTTGTTTAATTGCGAACAGAGGTGAAATTGCTGTAAGGATTATAAGAGCTTGCAGAGAATATGGGATTGAAACTGTAGCAGTTTATGCAAAAGGGGACGAGCAAAGCTTGCATGTACATTTAGCAGATCAAGCTATATGTATTGGGGAAGCTAATGCTTTAGATAGTTATTTAAATATTGACCGCATCATATCTGCTGCACAAATCACTGGTGCTAATGCAATTCACCCAGGATATGGCTTTTTATCAGAATCAACAAAATTTGCTCAAACCGTTGAGGAACAAGGCATAGCGTTTATAGGGCCTACTAAAAAAACGATGGAAATGATGGGGGATAAAATAACAGCAAGACAAACAGTTCATCATGCAGGTGTTCCTGTGATTCCAGGATCAAATGGTGCTGTGAATCATGTGTCTGAAATTGAGAATCTTGCCAAAGACATCGGTTATCCAGTTGTTATCAAAGCTGCCAGTGGCGGTGGTGGTAAAGGTATACGTATTGTAAAGAAAGCTGAAGATTTAGAAAAGGCATTTAAAGAAGCTAAAAGTGAAGGAAAAAAATACTTTGATGATGATCGTGTTTATGTTGAGGCTTTTATACCTGTTGCAAAACATGTTGAAGTTCAAGTTATGGGAGATGGGCAGGATAATTATGTACATTTAGGGGAACGTGATTGTTCTGTACAACGTAAAAATCAAAAATTAATCGAAGAATCTCCTTGTGCAGCATTAACTGAAGAAAGACGACAACAAATATGTAACGATGCTGTTAAAGTTGCACGTGCAGCAAATTATAGAAGTGCAGGTACGATTGAATTTTTAGTAACTGATACCGCACATTACTTTATTGAAATGAATGCTCGAATACAAGTTGAACATACTGTTACAGAGATGCGAGCAGAACGTGATTTGGTTGCAGCACAACTGTATTTATTGGAACATAATCATTTACCTTTTTCACAAAGCGATATTCAATTTAATGGTCATGTGATAGAAGCGAGAATAAATGCCGAAAATCCTGAAAAGAAATTTCAACCAACACCAGGTAAAGTGACAGCGTTACATTTACCTCAAGGCTTTAATGTGCGAGTCGATTCTTTACTATATCACGGTTATCAAGTTTCACCATATTATGATTCTTTAGTAGCTAAAGTAATTGTAAAATCTCATGATAGAGCTTCAGCAATTGATAAGTTGAAAGTCACCTTAGATGAAATGGTGATAGATGGATTTTCTACAACTGCCGATTTTTTATATGCAGTTTTAAATTATCCACTATATCGTGATGGAGATGCAAAAGATGTTGATATTAAATTTTTAGAAAAACATCAAATTGTTAAAGGGGTGGAATTATAATGCGAGTTGATTTGAATTGTGATTTAGGCGAAGCATTTGGAAATTATTCCTTTGGTGGTGATCATCAAATTATTCCGTTAATTACAAGTGCGAATGTTGCTTGTGGTTTTCACGCTGGTGATGAAAATGTAATGAATGAAACGGTAAAACTTGCCAAAGCACATAATGTTGCAGTAGGTGCACATCCTGGTTTACCTGATTTGAAAGGCTTTGGCAGACGAAATATAGATATCTCTAACGACGAGATTTATAATTTGATGATTTATCAATTAGGTGCATTACAAGGGTTTTGTCGCATTCATCAAGTTAAAATTAATCATGTTAAACCGCATGGTGCATTGTATCAGATGGGTGCAAAAGACAGAGAAATAGCAAACGTTATAGCACAAGCTGTTTATGACTTTGATCCATCACTAGTGTTAGTAGGATTAGCAAATTCATATCTAATTTCAGAAGCAAAGAATGTCGGATTAATTACAGCTTCTGAAGTGTTTGCTGATAGACGATACGAAGATGATGGGCAGCTCGTTAGTAGAAAAGAAAGTGATGCTGTGATTACTGATACTGACGAAGCACTTAAGCAGGTTTTAAAGATGGTGAAGGAAAATAAAGTTATTTCAAAAAACAATAAGGAAGTAACGTTACAAGCAGATACAATTTGTGTGCATGGTGATGGAGAACATGCATTATTATTTGTTTCGAAAATTAGAGAAATTTTAATGAAAGAAGGCATTGATATTCAATCCTTATAGGGGGCTAAAAAAATGGGGAGAAATTTAAAGCTTAAAAAAGAAAGTGACTTTGAATTCACAAAAAATCATAAAAGGTTATTATTAGGTTCTGTATTTTTGATGGCAACTTCTGCAATTGGGCCAGCATTTTTAACGCAAACAGCAGTATTTACATCACAATTTTTTGCAAGTTTCGCATTTGCCATATTACTGTCTATCATCATTGACATTGGTGCACAAATTAATATATGGCGCATATTAGTTGTAACTGGTTTAAGAGGTCAAGAAATATCAAATAAAGTTGTTCCTGGGCTTGGTACTGTTATCTCAATATTGATTGCATTTGGTGGTCTAGCTTTTAATATTGGTAATATTGCTGGTGCCGGTTTAGGTTTAAATGCAATTTTTGGATTAGATGTAAAATGGGGCGCAGCTATTACTGCAATCTTTGCAATATTAATCTTTGTAAGTAAAAGTGGCCAAAAAATTATGGACGTTGTTTCAATGATTCTTGGTATTGTGATGATTTTAGTTGTGGCATATGTGATGTTTGTTTCTAATCCACCTTATGGTGATGCTTTTGTGCATACATTTGCGCCAGAACATCCAATGAAATTAGTCTTGCCCATCATTACGTTAGTTGGTGGAACTGTAGGTGGTTATATTACCTTTGCAGGTGCACATCGTATATTAGACTCTGGCATTAAAGGTAAGCAATATTTACCATTTGTAAATCAATCAGCAATTGCTGGTATTTTAACTACAGGTATTATGAGAACGTTACTATTCCTAGCGGTATTAGGAGTTGTTGTAACAGGTGTGACACTAAGTTCTGAAAATCCACCAGCGTCAGTTTTTGAACACGCAATTGGACCAATTGGAAAGAATATTTTTGGTATTGTGTTATTTGCTGCAGCTATGTCATCAGTAATTGGCTCAGCATACACAAGCGCAACATTTTTAAAAACACTTCATAAATCACTTAACGAAAGAAGTAATTTAATTGTGATTGTGTTTATCGTTATTTCAACAATGATTTTCTTATTTATTGGAAAACCAATCAGCCTTTTAATTATAGCAGGCGCGATAAATGGATGGATTTTACCTATTACGTTAGGTGCAATTTTGATTGCAAGTAAAAAGAAATCAATTGTTGGTGATTATAAACACCCAAATTGGATGTTCATCTTTGGTATCGTTGCAGTACTTGTTACAATATTGACAGGTATATTCTCATTCAAAGAAGTACTTCAGTTATTTTAAAAGACATTTCGACTAATAGCATCACTGTAAATGTTGTTAGTATTAGGCAAGATATATTTTGATTTCCGGTGATTCATTTATAAAGCATAATTAGATATATTTTAAGGGAGAGTGGTGCATGACAAATGTACTGCTCTTTTTGTTGTGATGAAAAATCTTTTTCTATTGATTGAGAAAATAGTTATTTATATAGTTTTTAAAGAAAAAAAGTGATAATATTTAGCTAATCTAATGAAAATTGATTTATTGGACAAAAAATACATTTTAAATGAGTAGAGGAGGCTGCAAATGGGTTACAGAACTTTAAAAAGTATTTTTCATGAACACAATGAAAGTAAAATGAAGGAAGAGTATATTAAAAGATTTAATTCTTTAGCTTCTTTCAATACTAATATTAATATCATACCTATGGAAAATGGAAAAAAAGTTAATGATTTGGAATATCCTCTATTCTTTATGGTGACTAAAAATCTATCAAAAAAACAAGAATTAATATCAATTAATAGTAGAAAAATTGATAGAGCACTTAATTCTTTACCATATGCAGCTAGAGAACAATATTTTAATGATTTATTAATCGATGAATTACAAAGTACTAATGAAATTGAAAATGTATTTAGTACTAAACAAGAGATTGCACATGCGTTAAATAACCAAGCATCAGAATTTCTTAAGTTCAGAGGCCTCGTGGATCAATATAAAGAGATAGAACTTAATAAAAAAATTAAAGTTGATAATGTAAGAGACATTAGAGCGATTTATGATAAATTAGTTTCAAATGAAATTAACGAACAAGATAAGTTAGATGGAGAGCTATTTCGTAAAAATTTTGTCGGTGTGCATGATGGGTCAACGAATAAATATATACATGTTGGGTTACAACCTGAAACCAAAATTGTTGAATTTATAGGTGAAATGCTAACATTTTTAAAATATTTTGATGCGCCTCAGCCGTTCAAAATCATGGCTAGTCATTATCTGTTTGAATATATACATCCTTTTTATGATGGCAATGGTAGAGTTGGAAGATTTATAATTGCCAAGCTCTTGAGTGATTATTATGATAATTATACTGCTTTGACATTTTCATATGTTATAAATAGAAATAAATCGAAATATTACAAGGCGTTTATGACTGCTTCAAATCATTTGAATTGTGGTGATTTGACGGAATTTATTGACACAATGCTTGAGCTATTGATAGCAGGACAAGAAAGAATACTTGATGAGTTAATACCAAAAATGGATGCGACTGAAAAATTAACGCTTTATTTAACTAGTCATTATAAACAGATAGATTATGAATTTTTGTATCTCCTTTCAATGGATAAATTGTTTGGAAATAAAAGAAATAGATTAACATTAATTGATTTAGAAAACATATTGGGAGTAGGAAGAGTAAAAATTAATAATACAATTAAAAAATATGATAACTACTTAGTTAAAATTAAAAGTAGACCAACAATTTATGAGATAAGTGATGAATTTCTAAATTCGATTATAAAATAAATATAATATGTGATCAGCTATACTTATAGTATTTGTAAGATCGCGTAATTGCTTCATTGAAAAAATATATTTGTTGAGAGTGGTGCATGACAAATGTACTGCTCTTTTTGTTGTGTATCAGTATTGTGATGTTTTAATGAGAATATTATATGAATCATTATGAAATTTAATAAAAATAAAAGAAATGATTATCATTTTTTCTTATATACTGTTAAACGGTTTGGAATTTTTAGGTATACACTGTATTGGTTGATATAACTCAACTAATAATTGCGAACAGAGTATTTCAAATTGAAAAGTATTATGAGCGTGATACATAATCAAAATTGTAGGCTCAAGAACCACTACATAATAAACCATAAGCGGTTCTTTATCATTTATGTCTCGCTCTCAAATGTAAATTAATAATTGTTTTGGGGGAGTTTGAAGTTAAATATTTAACAGGATTTATTTTAATATTATTGTTAGAAGGAATTTTTACAAATTCAGCGAGTGCAATCGAATATTCAGACTTACATCATAAAAGTAAGTTTGATTCAAAGCGTCTAAGTAATGCTAAGATGTCATTCATCAATCCAACTCAGCTTGAAAATAAAAACACAAACGATAGACTGTTGAAGCATGATTTGTTATTTCATGACATGTTCGTAAATGATGATTGGAAAAAGGATTTTAAAGTTGAATTTGAAAATGAGGCACTTTCAAAGAAATTTATAAATAAGGATATCGATATATTTGCTGGAAATTATGGATACGGATGTCATGGGGGAGCAACCAATAAAACGCAATGTAGTTATGGTGGTGTTACTTTAAGTGACAATAATAAATACGATGATTATAAGAATATACCTTGTAATTTATGGATTGACGGACATCAAACAGAAATAGAACTAACTGCAGTAAAAACGAAAAAGAAAATTGTTACTATTCAAGAATTAGAGGTTCAATTAAGAAATTATTTGAATGAGAAGTATAAGTTGTACGAACAAGGTGGCGACATTGTTAAAGGGTATGTTAAATATTATAATGATGATGAACAAAATGTAGAATATGATTTTTATAATTTAAATGGTGAGTATGGTCGTGAGGTATTAAAAATGTATGCTGATAATAAAACTATCAATAGTGACAAATTGCATTTAGATATCTATTTATTCAAATCATAATTTAATTAAGTTAATCATTAATAATCTTTGACAGTGAAATATAAAGTACCTGTCATTATGTTGTTACAAATAAAAACAGCAGTAAGGATGCTAACACTTAGAAAAGTCTTACTGCTGTTTTCTATTAGAATTATCTTTAATGCACAAAGGAATTCGATACGAAACAAATATGATTAACTGTGTAATTACAAAATAAAACTACTATAGTAAAAAGAAGATAAAGACGATGATAATAAATGCATCGAATATAATTTTCTTGATGTTTTTATCAACAACATCAGGTAAGGACATAAGTATAAATCCTAGAATTAGAGTGTAGCGACATATGTTCATAATTGTTGCTGTAAACTCGATATTAAATGAAAACTTTAAAAATATACTTATAAATAAAATGACAAACGACGCAATTGCAATAAAACTGCCGTATGTAGCTATCTTTGTTACGAGACTATTTTGATTATTTTCAGCCATTGTAAAATCCTCTTATTTCATCATTATTATTTTAAACATATCATTTTCCTGTTATTTAATAAAGTTTCTTGACACGATTGGTTGATGTAATTGATATGATTAGTTTTTGAAAAATAGACAAATTAGAAGCATCGAATTCACTGTTATGAGTTCAAAAATAATTATTTATGATACCAAGTTATTGAAAGAGCTTTTTATAAAAATAAAGCAAAAGTTTTATACAGTAATGAAAATCATGATACTTGTCGTTGTAGTGATTAAAATGTGATAAAATAACAAATGCTAGGATTTTTTAAAAGAGGTGAATCAAAAGATGATTGGTATAATTGGTGCCATGGAAGAAGAAGTAACAATATTAAAAAATAAATTAACACAATTAAGCGAAATTTCAGTTGCACATGTTAAATTTTATACTGGCATTTTAAAAGATAGAGAAGTAGTGATTACCCAAAGTGGCATTGGAAAAGTTAATGCTGCAATTTCTACGACATTATTAATTAATAAGTTTAAACCGGACGTCATTATTAATACAGGTTCTGCTGGAGCTTTAGATGAAAGTTTAAATGTAGGTGACGTTCTTATAAGTGATGATGTAAAATATCATGATGCAGACGCAACAGCATTTGGTTATGAATATGGACAAATACCACAGATGCCGGTAGCATTTCAATCAAGTAAACCTTTAATAGAAAAAGTATCTCAAGTTGTACAACAACAACAATTAACAGCTAAAGTAGGCTTAATTGTAAGTGGTGATAGCTTTATCGGTAGTGTTGAACAACGCCAAAAAATTAAAAAAGCATTTCCAAATGCGATGGCGGTTGAAATGGAAGCAACTGCAATTGCACAAACATGTTATCAATTTAATGTACCATTTGTTGTAGTTCGTGCAGTTTCAGACTTAGCAAATGGAGAAGCGGAAATGAGCTTCGAAGCATTTTTAGAAAAAGCAGCTGTATCATCAAGTCAAACTGTTGAAGCATTAGTGTCTCAATTATAAAAAGGTAAAGGTGAGTTAAATGGGTTTAGTTCGCAAGTTTTTTATGCCGAATTCATATGTTCAATCAATATTTCAAATTGATTTAGACAAGTTAGTGGACAAAGGCGTTAAAGGTATTATTACAGATTTAGATAATACGCTAGTAGGTTGGGATGTTAAAGAACCTACAGAACGTGTTAAAGCATGGTTTAAGGAAGCTAATGAAAAAGGAATCACTATTACAATCGTGTCTAATAATAATGAGTCTCGTGTTGCTAGTTTTAGTCAGCATTTAGACATCGATTTTATTTTTAAAGCGAGAAAGCCAATGGGGAAAGCGTTTGATAAAGCAATAACTAAGATGAATATCAGACCAGATCAAACTGTTGTTATAGGTGACCAAATGCTTACTGATGTATTTGGTGGTAATCGTCGAGGTCTATATACAATTATGGTTGTTCCAGTTAAACGAACTGATGGCTTTATTACTAAGTTTAATAGATTAATTGAAAGGCGATTATTACGTCATTTCAGTAAAAAAGGTTATATCACATGGGAGGAAAATTGATTGTCTGACATTTTAAAATGTATCGGTTGTGGTGCGCCACTTCAATCTGAAGATAAAAATAAACCTGGTTTTGTACCAGAGCATAATATGTTTCGTGATGACGTGATTTGCAGACGTTGTTTCCGCTTGAAAAATTATAACGAAGTTCAAGATGTAGGATTAGAAAGTGAAGACTTTTTAAAATTATTATCAGGACTTGCGGATAAAAAGGGTATTGTCGTCAATGTCGTGGATGTATTTGACTTTGAAGGATCATTTATTAATGCAGTTAAACGTATTGTCGGAAACAAAAAAATCATTTTAGCAGCAAATAAATTGGATTTATTGCCGAAACAAATTAATAAACGTCGAGTTAAAGAATGGTTAAAACGAACAGCAAGAAAATATGGTTTGGAAGCTGACGATGTCGTATTAATTTCAGCTGAAAAAGGCTGGGGCATAGACGACTTATTATCATCAATTGCGAATATTCGAGAAAATGAAGATGTGTATATTGTAGGGACAACGAATGTTGGGAAATCTACATTGATTAATAAACTGATTGAAGCTAGTGTTGGTGAAAAAGATGTAGTAACAACTTCAAGATTCCCTGGAACAACTTTAGATATGATAGATATTCCTTTAGATGAAACATCATTTATGTATGATACACCAGGTATTATTCAAGATCACCAAATGACGCATTTAGTTAGTGAAAAAGAATTGAAAATTATTATGCCTAAGAAAGAAATAAAACAACGCGTATATCAATTAAATGAGGCGCAGACATTATTCTTCGGCGGTCTAGCGCGCATAGATTATGTATCAGGTGGTAAACGTCCGTTAGTTTGTTTCTTTTCTAATGACTTGAATATACATCGTACTAAAACGGAGAAGGCTAATGATTTATGGCGTAATCAACTTGGCGATTTATTAACGCCACCTGGAAATCCACAAAATTTTGATCTTAATGAGGTAAAGGCTGTTAGACTTGAAACAGGCAAAGAGAAACGCGATGTTATGATCTCTGGTCTAGGCTTTATAACTATAGGACCAGGGGCTAAAGTAATCGTTCGTGTTCCTAAAAATGTTGATGTTGTATTAAGAAATTCTATTTTATAAGGTGATTAAAAAAATGAAATTTGCAGTTATAGGAAATCCTATTTCACATTCCTTGTCGCCCGTTATGCATAGAGCAAATTTTAATTCTTTAGGATTAGATGATACTTATGAAGCTTTAAATATTCCAATTGAAGATTTTCATTTAATTAAAGAAATTATTTCGAAAAAAGAATTAGAAGGCTTTAATATCACAATTCCTCATAAAGAACGTATCATACCGTATTTAGATTATGTTGATGAACAAGCGATTAATGCAGGTGCAGTTAACACTGTTTTGATAAAAGATGGCAAGTGGATAGGGTATAATACAGATGGTATTGGTTATGTTAAAGGATTGCACAGCGTTTATCCAGATTTAGAAAATGCATACATTTTAATTTTGGGCGCAGGTGGTGCAAGTAAAGGTATTGCTTATGAATTAGCAAAATTTGTAAAGCCCAAATTAACTGTTGCGAATAGAACGATGGCTCGTTTTGAATCTTGGAATTTAAATATAAACCAAATTTCATTAGCAGATGCTGAAAAGTATTTAGCTGAATTCGATATCGTTATTAATACAACACCAGCGGGTATGGCTGGAAATAACGAAAGTATTATTAATTTAAAGCATCTTTCTCCCAATACTTTAATGAGTGATATTGTTTATATACCGTATAAAACACCTATTTTAGAGGAAGCAGAGCGCAAGGGAAACCATATTTATAATGGCTTAGATATGTTTGTTTACCAGGGTGCGGAAAGCTTTAAAATTTGGACTAATAAAGATGCTGATATTAATTCTATGAAAACAGCAGTTTTACAACAATTAAAAGGAGAATAACATATGCTTACTGGCAAACAAAAAAGATACTTAAGAAGTTTAGCACACAATATTGATCCGATTTTTCAAATTGGAAAAGGCGGTATCAACGAAAATATGATTAAACAAATAGATGATACGTTAGAAAACAGAGAATTGATTAAAGTACATGTACTACAAAATAACTTTGATGATAAAAAAGAATTAGCTGAAACATTAAGCGAAGCTACTCATAGTGAATTAGTGCAAGTGATTGGATCTATGATAGTGATTTATAGAGAATCTAAAGATAATAAAGAAATTGAATTGCCATAATAATGAAAAAGATAGTACTTTACGGCGGTCAGTTTAACCCTATCCATACTGCACATATGATAGTAGCTAGCGAAGTATTTCATGAATTACAGCCAGATGAATTTTATTTTTTACCTAGTTTTATGTCTCCATTGAAAAAGCACCATGATTTTATAGACGTTCAGCACAGATTAACAATGATACAGATGATTATCGACGAGCTTGGTTTTGGAGATATTTGTGACGATGAAATTAAACGTGGTGGTCAAAGTTATACCTATGACACGATCAAGGCATTCAAGGAGCAACACAAAGACAGTGAGTTGTACTTTGTTATTGGGACGGATCAGTATAACCAACTAGAGAAATGGTATCAAATTGAATACTTAAAAGAAATGGTTACTTTTGTAGTTGTAAATCGAGACAAAAATAGTCAAAATGTTGAAAATGCTATGATTGCAATTCAGATACCTAGGGTAGATATAAGTTCGACAATGATTCGACAAAGAGTTAGTGAAGGGAAATCTATCCAAGTTCTTGTTCCTAAATCCGTTGAAAACTATATTAAGGGGGAAGGATTATATGAACATTGAAAAAGCAAAACGGCTTGCAAAAGAGAAACTGCCAGAGAAACGTTATAATCATTCTTTAAGAGTTGCAGAAACAGCGATTAAATTGGCAGAAATTTATGATGGAGACACTAGTAAAGTAGAATTAGCAGGTGTATTACATGATTTCTGTAAATATGATGATTTAGGTAAAATGTATCAAATTGTTCGACAATACGAATTAGGTAATGATCTACTGAGTTATGGTAGTGAAATATTGCATGGCCCTGTGTGTGCAGCAATCATGGAACATGAATATGGTATCAATGATGAGGAAGTATTAATGGCTATCAAATACCATACTACTGGACGTCAACAAATGACAAAAACTGAAAAACTGATTTTTATTGCAGATTACATCGAACCTGGAAGAACAATCCCAGGAGTTGATGATATTCGAGATATGGCATACAATCAAGGTAGTTTAGATAAGACAATTTATGAAATTTCTAAACGCACAGTACTATTTTTAATACAGAAAGATATTACGGTATATAATAAGACGATTGACTGTTTAAATTATTATAACTATAGTGACGAAAGAATAAAGGATGATTAAATGAATTCACAAGAATTATTAGCAATTGCTGTGGATGCAATTGACAATAAAAAAGGCGAAGATACGATTTCTTTAGAAATGAAAGGTATCAGCGATATGACAGATTATTTTGTTGTAACGCACGGAAATAATGAACGACAAGTTCAAGCGATTGCTAGAGCGGTGAAAGAAGTAGCCAATGAACAAAATATAGAAGTAAAACGTATGGAAGGATACAATGAAGCGCGTTGGATATTAATTGACTTAGCTGATGTTGTGGTACATGTTTTCCATAAAGACGAAAGAAATTATTATAATATTGAAAAGTTATATCAAGATGCACCATTAGAATCATATAGTCAGGTTGCGTATTAATTATGTCGCAATATGCAGAAATGAGCCTAGTGTACGATCAATTGACTCAAGATCAACCATATGAAAAATGGTTTGAAATTGTAAAAAATCACTGCAAAGATGAATCAAATATTTTAGATATTGGATGCGGTACTGGTAGTTTAACAGTTCAATTAGAAGCTTTAGGTAATGTTACTGGTATGGATTTAAGTGTTGATATGTTGACTGTTGCAGCTCAAAAATCAGCAAATGTAAATTGGCTTGAAGGAGATATGACATCTTTTGATTTGCAACAACAATTTGATATCATCACTATTTTTTGTGACTCTCTAAATTATTTGCAAGATGAAACTGCAGTGATTGAAACATTCATCAATGTTTATCATCATCTGACTGATTCAGGTGTATTTATTTTTGATGTACATACTGTTTATAAAATGATGACTTTGTTTAATAATCAAAGTTATATTGATGATAAAGGGGACATTTTTTTAGCATGGGATGCTGTGCAAGGAGATTTACCTTTAAGTGTTTATCATGATATGACATTTTTCATTCGACATGAAGATGAAACATATTCAAGATTTGATGAGTCTCATTTTCAGAGAACATTTGATGAAAAGACATATTTGTCTTGGTTAGCTCAAGTTGGTTTTAAACATGTTGAAACATTTACTGATTTTAATATAGATGAACATAATGAAGATGCAGAAAGATTGTTTTTCATTGCGAAAAAATAAAAGTAAAACCACTCGCTCAGACGTGTATAAAGTTGAGGAGTGGTTTTATTGTATCAATTTTTATTACGCTATAAAGATTTTTTAACTCAATGGAAGTTATATATTCTAAGTGCTGTTGTTTTAATTATGGTATTAATTGGTTTTATATTCTGGAGACAAGATGATTATACTTCAAGAAATTTTGAAAATAAAGATACTGCTCTGAAACAAAGCACTAGTGAAAATAGTAGTTTGTCCAAAGTAGAAGATGTCCAGGTCAAAGATGGAGATAATTCCAAAAATAAGGGTCCTGTATATGTCGATGTAAAAGGTGCTGTTAAACATCCTAATGTTTATAAAATGACATCTAAGGATAGAGTAGTTGATTTACTTGATAAAGCACAATTATTGGAGGATGCAGATGTAAGTCAAATTAATTTGTCTGAAAAATTAACAGATCAAAAAATGATTTTCATACCTCATAAAGGACAAAAGAATGTTGAACCACAAATTGAAGTAAACAGTGTGCACGAAAAAAATGGGAACACAAATAATACTAAAGTAAATTTAAATACGGCATCTGTATCAGAATTGATGTCTGTTCCTGGAGTTGGGCAAGCTAAAGCTAATGCAATTGTTGAATATCGCAACCAACAAGGTGCATTTCAAGAAATTGACGATTTGAAAAAAGTAAAAGGTTTTGGAAGTAAAACTTTTGATAAACTGAAATCTTATTTCACGACATAATGGATTATTTTAATTGCAAATTTTATTTTTTGTGATTAATCTTATATTATTAGAAAATGTTACTAAATTTTAAGTATGGAAGGTGAACATCTTGGAAAGAATCAAATGGGAAGAATATTTTATGGCACAAAGTCATTTGCTAGCATTACGTTCAACTTGTCAAAGATTATCTGTAGGTGCAACGATTGTTAAGGATAATCGTATTATTGCTGGTGGTTATAATGGCTCTGTAGCTGGCGAGGTGCATTGTATAGATGAAGGATGTTTAATTGAAGATGGACATTGTATCAGAACGATACATGCAGAAATGAATGCTTTATTACAATGTGCAAAACAAGGTGTATCTACTGAAGGTGCAACAATCTATGTTACTCATTTTCCATGCCTAAATTGTACAAAGTCAATTATTCAAGCAGGTATAAAGCGTATCTACTATGCAGAAGATTATCATAACCATGAATATGCAACTAAATTACTCAAACAATCTGGTATTGAATTTAAAAAAATTCCATTTTCACCAGAATATGTTGCTAAATATCTGACTAAAGGTTAATGTTTTGCTGTTTGTCGCGTTATCAATGATTGTAGGAGTGCTTTGGAATTCTAGCAAAGTGCTCTCTACATTTCTTTTCATTTTACTTTTGTATATTACTTATCGTAAAAATAAAATCGTTTATGCCCCTATTTCTCTCTTTTTAATCATTTTCTCCGCATGGTATTTACATTATTCACAACAAGCAATATTTAATTATATCAATTATATTGAACGTAATTCTCAGTTTAATGAGCGTGCTCAAGTAATCCAAATTCAACGTCAAGGTAGTGACACATATAAAGGTAGGTTGAGTTTAAAAAATGAAATATATCCTTTCTTTTTAACAGATAAAAAGAATTTTGATTTAAAGAAAATTGAAAGTCGTAATTGTATTGTTAAAGGACAATTCAAAGTTAATGACAATAAGTTTGTAACTCTTAAATTACAAAGTATAGTTGTACAAAGCTGCCTAGAATCGAACCGGTCTAATTTAATTGAGAAACATAAACAGTTTATAATGAATCGAATTTATGATTCGGGTATTAAGTTTCCGGATCGTATTATGGCATTGATTACTGGTGACGTAAAAGAAGTTAATGAGCAATTTAAGGAACGTGTTAAAGAGATAGTTATATATCATTTGCTGGCAGTTAGTGGCTCGCATATAGCTGCAATTGTATTTTTAATTTACCAACCTTTAAAACGATTAAATTTACCTTTATTTGTCATTAAAGGAATTACAATCATTGTATTAGCTTTATTTGCTCAATACACAAATTATGCACCTAGTGCTGTAAGAGCTATAATAATGACAACTCTTGTACTGGTTATTACTAAGCAAATTAAAATAAAGAGTATTCAGCTATTAGCATTTGCATTTATAATTATGTTTATTTTAAATCCACTAGTTGTTTATGATATTGGATTTCAATTTTCATTCATCATTTCATTTTTTATTATGCTACTTTTTCCTTTTTTACAGCAATTGTCAAAGTTACAATCATTATTCATAATTACGTTTATTGCACAATTAGCTTCATTTATCGTTGCCATTCCAAGCTTTCATCAACTTCAATGGGTGGGATTTTTATCTAATTTGATTTTTGTACCGTACTATTCGATTATATTGTTTCCGCTATCTATTTTATTCTTTATTACAAGTCATTTTATTGTGGGATTAACGCCGCTAAATTACTTGGTTGACCTAAGTTTTAATTTTCATGACTGGTTACTAGACCTATTCACAAGAATCAAGCAATCACATTTTTCTGTTCCCAAGTTTAATGATTGGATATTTATAGTATTTATAATTTCTGTTTATTACATATTTTGGTTATTGGCTAAACGTAAATATATATTGGTTACGTTTTGGACTATAATTATTCTGACATTATTAATAACGTTTCCAACAAATTCACATCACAAAATTACAATGTTAAATGTGGGGCAGGGAGACAGTATTTTATATGAAGGCGGTAAGAACCAAAATGTCTTGATTGATACAGGTGGGAAAGTGATTGATGATACTAAACAACCTAGTTATTCAATTTCTAAATATCATATTTTACCAACGCTAAATGAAAGAGGGATAAATGAATTAGAGTATCTAATTTTAACACATCCACACAATGACCATATTGGTGAAGTGGAATATATTATTAGTCATATTAAAATTAAACATATAGTGATATACAATAAGGGATATAGTAGTAATACATTGATGTTATTATCGAAATTAAGCCATAAGTACAACATTAAACTTATGGATGTAAGACAAGTTAGTAGTTTTAAACTTGGAGATAGTAGTTTTCTATTTTTTGATAGTTTTATTCCAAATAGCCGAGATAAAAATGAGTATTCGATTATTACTATGATTACATATCAAAATAAAAAAGTTTTATTAATGGGCGATGCTAGTAAAAATAATGAATCTTTACTACTAAAAAAATATAACTTGCCGGAGATTGATATTTTAAAAGTAGGACATCATGGGAGCAAGACAAGTAGTTCTAAAGAATTTATAGAGATGATTAAGCCTAAAATAAGTTTGATTTCTTCTGGGAAGAACAATATGTATCATCTTCCTAATATAGAAGTTGTTAAACGATTGCAAAGGATTCGCAGTCGCATTTACAATAGTCAACAAAACGGTCAAGTTACAATTGACTTAGATGATAATTTAAAAGTTGATTCAAGCTCTTATGGAAATGCAAGTGGTTTATAGATACAGAAACATGATATAATCTATTGATGTGTCAAACGAATGAAAGGGTGTAATGAATGAGCGACAATATTGTAGCTATTTATGGAGATGTGCCTGAATTGGTTGAAAAACAAAGTGCAGAAATCATATCACAATTTTTGAAAAGTGATAGAGATGACTTTAACTTTGTGAAATATAATTTATACGAAACAGAGATTGCACCAATTGTTGAAGAAACATTAACATTGCCTTTCTTTTCAGATAAAAAAGCAATTTTGGTTAAAAATGCATATATATTTACAGGTGAAAAAGCGCCAAAAGATATGGCTCATAATGTAGATCAATTAATAGAATTTATTGAAAAATATGATGGCGAAAATTTGATTGTCTTTGAGATATATCAAAATAAACTTGATGAAAGAAAAAAGTTAACTAAAACTCTAAAAAAGCATGCAAGGCTTAAAAAAATAGAGCAAATGTCTGAAGAAGAAATAAAAAAATGGATTCAAAGTAAATTAAATGAGAATTTCAAAGATATCAAAAGAGATGCATTAGATTTATTTATTGAGTTGACAGGTATTAACTTTAATATTGTCTCACAAGAGATAGAAAAGTTGATTTTATTTTTAGGCGATAGACCAACAATTAATAAGCAGGATGTTAACCAAATTATTAATAGAAGTTTAGAGCAAAATGTATTTTTACTGACTGAATACATTCAGAAAAGAAAGAAAGAACAAGCAATTCATTTAGTAAAAGATTTAATAACTATGAAAGAAGAACCAATTAAATTACTTGCACTAATTACAAGTAATTACCGATTATTTTATCAATGTAAGATTCTGAGTCAAAAAGGATATAGTGGACAGCAAATTGCTAAAACAATAGGAGTACATCCATACAGAGTAAAATTAGCGTTAGGACAAGTAAGACATTATCAACTTGATGAATTATTGAATATTATAGATGCTTGTGCGGAAACTGATTATAAACTTAAATCATCATATATGGATAAACAGTTAATACTGGAATTATTCATTCTATCTTTATAAAAAATAAAAGTTCAAGCATGCGCTTGAACTTTTATTTAAAAAGATTATTTATTTGCAGTCATTAATTGTGATTTAATACGGTCAGCTTTGTTTGAATGTATTAAATTACTTTGAGCAGCTTTGTCTACTAACTTAACTGCTAAGCTTACTAATTCATTTTTATTATCAGCGTTATTTGAAACAGCTGTTTTAGCGTTTTTAACTGCTGTACGCATTGCACTCTTTTGTGAAATGTTGCGTGCTTCAGCTTTTTCAGTTGTTTTTACACGTTTAATTGCAGATTTGATATTTGCCATTTCTGTCACCTCCTAAAAGTGAGTTCATCTTATCAAAATTTTATTTGATTACAACAAGAAATATTTTAACAAAAGTCTAACCGTTGTGCAATCATTTATTTGATGGGGTTAGCTTAAAATTTTGCAGATTTAATAAATTGTGTTGGAAACACAATCAATACGTTTTATAATTATAAGTACGTAATTAACATATTAACATATCGCAAGTATGTATTTAAATAAAGATTGTTATAATTTCAAAGTTCATCCAAGATTATGGCGTTTGCATTTACCTATTAAAAACGTTATTATATCAAAGATGCGAAAGATAATACGGGTTTATTTTATGAAAGTGAGAAGGATAAAATGGATAATGAGCAACGCTTAAAAAGAAGAGAGAATATAAGGAATTTCTCGATTATAGCACATATTGACCACGGAAAATCTACATTGGCTGATAGAATTTTAGAAAATACCAAATCAGTTGAAACAAGAGATATGCAAGATCAGTTACTAGATTCAATGGATTTAGAAAGAGAACGTGGTATTACAATCAAATTAAACGCAGTACGTTTAAAGTACGAAGCTAAAGATGGAAATACTTATACATTCCATTTAATCGATACGCCTGGACACGTCGATTTTACATATGAAGTGTCACGTTCTTTGGCAGCTTGTGAGGGCGCGATTTTAGTAGTAGATGCGGCTCAAGGTATCGAAGCACAAACATTAGCAAATGTTTATTTAGCATTAGATAATGAGTTAGAGTTATTGCCTGTTATTAACAAAATTGATTTACCTGCTGCAGAACCTGAACGCGTGAAACAAGAAATTGAAGATATGATAGGTTTAGACCAAGACGATGTTGTTTTAGCAAGTGCTAAATCTAACATTGGAATTGAAGAGATACTAGAGAAAATAGTTGAAGTTGTGCCAGCTCCAGATGGTGACCCAGAAGCACCACTAAAAGCGTTAATATTTGATTCTGAGTATGATCCATATAGAGGGGTAATTTCATCGATAAGAATTGTGGACGGTGTTGTTAAAGCCGGAGATAAAATTCGAATGATGGCCACTGGTAAAGAGTTCGAAGTAACAGAAGTTGGAATTAATACACCTAAGCAGCTTCCAGTTGATGAATTAACAGTTGGTGATGTTGGTTATATTATTGCAAGTATTAAAAATGTTGATGATTCTAGGGTTGGTGACACCATCACATTAGCTAGTAGACCTGCATCAGAACCATTGCAAGGTTATAAGAAAATGAATCCAATGGTATATTGCGGACTGTTCCCAATAGATAACAAAAATTATAATGATTTAAGAGAAGCATTAGAAAAATTACAATTGAATGATGCATCATTAGAATTTGAGCCTGAATCGTCACAAGCATTAGGTTTTGGTTATAGAACTGGTTTCTTAGGTATGTTACACATGGAAATAATTCAAGAAAGAATTGAAAGAGAATTTGGTATTGAATTAATTGCAACTGCACCATCTGTAATTTATCAATGTGTTTTAAGGGACGGTTCAGAAGTGACGGTTGATAACCCAGCACAAATGCCAGATCGTGATAAAATTGATAAAATATTTGAGCCATATGTTCGTGCAACTATGATGGTTCCAAATGACTATGTCGGTGCAGTAATGGAATTATGTCAACGTAAACGTGGACAATTTATAAATATGGACTATTTAGATGATATTCGTGTAAATATTGTTTATGAATTACCTTTAGCTGAAGTTGTATTTGATTTCTTCGATCAACTTAAATCTAATACTAAAGGATATGCATCATTTGATTATGAATTCATCGAAAATAAAGAAAGTAATTTAGTCAAGATGGATATTTTATTAAATGGTGATAAAGTGGATGCGCTAAGCTTCATAGTTCATAGAGATTTTGCATATGAACGTGGTAAAGCATTAGTTGAAAAACTTAAAACGTTAATTCCAAGACAGCAATTTGAAGTACCTGTACAGGCTGCAATAGGACAAAAAATTGTAGCGCGTACAAATATTAAATCAATGGGTAAAAACGTTTTAGCTAAATGTTATGGCGGTGACATAAGCCGTAAACGTAAATTACTTGAAAAACAAAAAGCAGGTAAAGCTAAGATGAAAGCAGTTGGTAATGTTGAAATTCCACAAGATGCTTTCTTGGCTGTATTGAAAATGGATGATGAATAATTTTAAAAAATCAATTAACAATTTACAATGAATAAAGTTTAATAACTAAAAAGAGGGAGCCTAGGATAAATTAACGTCCTGGGCTTTACAATGTTATATTGGCAGCCATCGACAGAGTTAAAATGAGCTTATAACAATGGGGCCCCAACACAGAAGCTGACGAAAAGTCAGCTTACTATAATGTGCAAGTTGGGGTGGGGCCCCAACATAGAGAATTTCGAAAAGAAATTCTACAGGCAATGCAAGTTGGGGTGGGACGACGAAATAAATTTTGCGAAAATATCATTTCTGTCCCACTCCCTTATGCATGAGTTTTACTCATGTAATTTTATTTTTAAGGACATATTACATCTGGCTAATGTGTAAGAGCCACTACATAATAAATCATTAGTGGTTCTTTATTATTTCTATCTCACTCCCTCTAAACAAGAATAAATATTAAAATGAATCGATATATTAGACAATCATTGATTAAACGTTAAAGTTAAAAGTAAGAATAATTGCAGATAGTCCAACAGGATATAGCCGATTGGATAAAAAGTCTGAGAAGCGGGGCATTAAAATGACGGTACAAAGTGCATATATACATATTCCATTTTGTGTAAGAATATGTACATATTGTGATTTCAATAAATATTTTATACAGAATCAACCTGTAGATGAGTACTTAGATGCACTAATCACAGAAATGTCTACAGCAAAATATAGGATCTTAAAGACCATGTATGTAGGTGGCGGCACACCAACGGCCCTTTCTATTAATCAGTTGGAAAGATTACTTAAAGCAATACGTGATACGTTTACAATCACAGGCGAGTATACATTTGAAGCAAATCCTGATGAGTTAACTAAAGAGAAAGTCCAACTATTAGAGAAATATGGAGTAAAAAGGATTTCAATGGGCGTTCAAACATTCAAGCCGGAGTTATTGTCTGTTTTAGGTAGAACGCACAATACTGAAGATATTTACACTTCGGTGTTAAATGCTAAAAACACAGGTATTAAATCAATCAGTTTAGATTTAATGTATCATTTACCGAAACAGACGATTGAAGATTTTGAACAAAGTTTAGATCTAGCTTTAGATATGGATATTCAACATATTTCGAGTTACGGCTTAATACTTGAACCTAAAACCCAATTTTATAATATGTATAGAAAAGGCTTGCTCAAACTTCCTAATGAGGATTTAGGTGCTGACATGTATCAGTTGCTGATGTCTAAGATAGAACAATCTCCTTTCCATCAATACGAAATATCTAATTTTGCATTAGATGGCCATGAATCAGAACATAATAAGGTTTACTGGTTTAATGAGGAATATTATGGATTTGGAGCAGGTGCAAGTGGTTATGTAGATGGTGTGCGTTATACGAATATCAATCCAGTGAATCATTATATCAAAGCTATAAATAAAGAAAGTAAAGCAATTTTAGTATCAAATAAACCTTCTTTGACTGAGAGAATGGAAGAAGAAATGTTTCTTGGGTTGCGTTTAAATGAAGGTGTGAGTAGTAGTAGGTTCAAAAAGAAGTTTGACCAATCTATTGAAAGTGTCTTTGGTCAAACAATAAATAATTTAAAAGAGAAGGAATTAATTGTAGAAAAGAACGATGTGATTGCACTTACAAATAGAGGGAAAGTCATAGGTAATGAGGTTTTTGAAGCTTTCCTAATAAATGATTAAAAAAATTGAAATTTCGAGTCTTTAACATTGACTTACTTTGACCAATTTGATAAATTATAATTAGCACTTGAGATAAGTGAGTGCTAATGAGGTGAAAACATGATTACAGATAGGCAATTGAGTATATTAAACGCAATTGTTGAGGATTATGTTGATTTTGGACAACCCGTTGGTTCTAAAACACTAATTGAGCGACATAACTTGAATGTTAGTCCTGCTACAATTAGAAATGAGATGAAACAGCTTGAAGATTTAAACTATATCGAGAAGACACATAGTTCTTCAGGGCGTTCGCCATCACAATTAGGTTTTAGGTATTATGTCAATCGTTTACTTGAACAAACATCTCATCAAAAAACAAATAAATTAAGACGATTAAATCAATTGTTAGTTGAGAATCAATATGATGTATCATCAGCATTGACATATTTTGCAGATGAATTATCAAATATATCTCAATATACAACTTTAGTTGTTCATCCTAATCATAAACAAGATATTATCAATAATGTACACTTGATTCGTGCTAATCCTAATTTAGTTATAATGGTTATCGTATTTTCATCAGGTCATGTTGAGCATGTACATCTTGCTTCAGACATACCGTTTAATAATGACAAACTAAATACAATATCAAATTTTGTTACAAACAAACTAACTGAGTTTAATCAGAATTTACAAGATGATATTGTCTCTTTTGTTCAATCAGAGCAGGAAGAAATTTTTATCAATAAATTGTTAAATACGATGAATAATCATATTTCTAATCAAAGTAATAGCATTTATATGGGTGGAAAGGTTAAACTTATTGATGCATTGAATGAAAGTAATGTATCTTCAATTCAGCCCATTCTACAATATATAGAATCAAATAGAATTGCAGAATTATTACAAGATATATCTTCACCAAATATTAATGTAAAAATTGGTAATGAAATTGATGACAGCTTAAGTGATATTTCAATTGTAACAAGTCAATATCATTTTGATGAAACGTTAAAAGGTCAAATCGCTGTGATTGGACCTACAGCTATGCATTATCAAAATGTCATTCAATTATTAAATAGAATTTGGTAATGATGGATTAGAAAGTATTGGAGGACAGAAAATGACAAATAAAGACGAATCAGTTGAAAAAAACACTGAATCAACAGTTGAAGAAACAAACGTCAAACAAAATATTGATGATTCAGTTGAACAAGCTGAAGAAAGTAAAGGTCATTTACAAGATGAAGCAATAGAAGAAACGTCTGACGAGAATGTTATTGAAGAAATAGATCCAAAAGATCAAAAAATTAATGAACTTCAACAATTAGCAGATGAAAACGAAGAGAAATATTTAAGGCTCTACGCTGAGTTTGAAAATTATAAGCGTAGAATTCAAAAAGAAAATGAAATAAACAAAACATATCAAGCACAACGTGTGTTAACAGATATTTTACCAGCAATAGACAATATAGAACGTGCACTTCAAATTGAAGGTGATGATGAGACTTTTAAATCTCTTCAAAAAGGTGTACAAATGGTGCATGAAAGTTTGATTAACGCACTAAAAGATAATGGTCTTGAAGTTATTAAAACTGAAGGTGAAGCATTTGATCCAAATATTCACCAAGCTGTAGTTCAAGATGATAACCCTGATTTTGAATCTGGCGAAATCACTCAAGAACTACAAAAAGGATACAAGCTTAAAGATAGAGTATTAAGACCATCAATGGTCAAAGTAAACCAATAACTTAAATTTGGCGAAAAGACATTGTTTAAAATTAAATTAATTTAATGATTAAATGGAGGAATTTTATTATGAGTAAAATTATTGGTATAGACTTAGGTACAACAAATTCATGTGTAACAGTATTAGAAGGCGATGAGCCAAAAGTAATTCAAAACCCTGAAGGTTCACGTACAACACCATCTGTTGTAGCTTTCAAAAATGGAGAAACTCAAGTTGGTGAAGTAGCAAAACGTCAAGCTATTACAAACCCAAACACTGTTCAATCTATTAAACGTCATATGGGTACTGATTATAAAGTAGATATTGAAGGTAAATCATACACACCACAAGAAATCTCAGCTATGATTTTACAAAACTTAAAAAATACAGCTGAAAGCTATTTAGGTGAGAAAGTTGACAAAGCTGTAATTACAGTACCTGCATACTTTAACGATGCTGAACGTCAAGCAACTAAAGATGCTGGTAAAATTGCTGGTTTAGAAGTTGAGCGTATCATTAATGAACCAACAGCTGCAGCATTAGCATATGGTTTAGACAAAACTGATAAAGATGAAAAAGTTCTTGTTTTTGACTTAGGTGGCGGTACATTTGACGTATCTATCCTAGAATTAGGTGACGGTGTATTCGAAGTACTATCAACAGCCGGTGACAACAAACTTGGCGGTGATGATTTTGACCAAGTAATTATTGACTACCTAGTTGCAGAATTCAAAAAAGAAAATGGCGTAGACTTATCTCAAGATAAAATGGCATTACAACGTTTGAAAGATGCTGCTGAAAAAGCTAAAAAAGACTTATCAGGTGTATCACAAACTCAAATCTCATTACCATTTATCTCAGCTGGTGAAAACGGTCCATTACACTTAGAAGTAAACTTAACTCGTTCTAAATTTGAAGAATTATCAGATTCATTAATTAGAAGAACAATGGAACCTACACGCCAAGCAATGAAAGACGCTGGCTTAACAAACTCAGATATCGATGAAGTTATCTTAGTTGGTGGATCAACTCGTATTCCAGCAGTACAAGAAGCTGTCAAAAAAGAAATCGGTAAAGAGCCTAACAAAGGAGTAAACCCGGACGAAGTAGTGGCAATGGGAGCTGCAATCCAAGGTGGCGTTATCACAGGTGACGTTAAAGACGTAGTATTATTAGACGTAACACCACTATCTTTAGGTATTGAAATTTTAGGTGGACGTATGAATACGTTAATTGAACGTAACACTACGATTCCTACATCTAAATCTCAAATCTATTCAACAGCAGTAGATAATCAACCATCAGTAGATGTACACGTATTACAAGGTGAACGTCCAATGGCTGCGGATAATAAAACACTTGGTAGATTCCAATTGACTGATATTCCACCAGCTGAACGTGGTAAACCTCAAATTGAAGTAACGTTTGATATCGATAAAAACGGTATTGTAAATGTAACTGCAAAAGACTTAGGTACAAATAAAGAACAAAGAATTACAATTCAATCAAGTTCTTCATTATCAGACGAAGAAATCGACCGTATGGTAAAAGATGCTGAAGTTAACGCTGAAGCAGATAAAAAACGTCGTGAAGAAGTAGACTTAAGAAACGAAGCTGACAGTCTAGTATTCCAAGTTGAAAAAACTTTAACTGATTTAGGCGAAAATATCGGTGAAGAAGATAAAAAATCTGCTGAAGAGAAAAAAGACGCTCTTAAAACTGCTTTAGAAGGTCAAGATATAGAAGATATTAAATCTAAAAAAGAAGAACTTGAAAAAGTGATTCAAGAATTATCAGCAAAAGTATATGAGCAAGCGGCTCAACAGCAACAACAAGCACAAGGTGCTAATGCTGGTCAAAACAATGATAGTACTGTAGAAGATGCTGAATTTAAAGAAGTAAAAGACGACGACAAAAAATAATTAAACAATACAATTAGAATGTTGTCATGATCTGAAAAGTCAAAGTCAATAGAACATTGGCTTTGGCTTTTTATTTGGATAGTATGACATATTACGTTAAACTATATGAGTTAATTAAGAAAAGGAGAGATAGCTGTGGCCAAAAGAGATTATTATGAAGTTTTAGGCATTAGTAAGGATGCTTCAAAAGATGAAATCAAAAAAGCGTATCGAAAGCTTTCGAAAAAATATCATCCAGATATTAACAAAGAAGAAGGTGCAGATGAAAAGTTTAAAGAAATTTCTGAAGCCTATGAAGTTTTAAGTGATGATAATAAACGCGCAAGCTATGATCAATTTGGACATGATGGTCCACAAGGTTTTGGTGGACAAGGATTCAATGGCTCTGACTTTGGCGGTTTTAGTGGCTTCGGTGGCGGCGGTTTTGAAGATATCTTTAGCTCTTTCTTCGGTGGCGGCAGACAAAGAGATCCAAATGCACCGCAAAAAGGTGATGATCTTCAGTATACAATGACATTAACATTTGAAGAAGCGGTATTTGGTACAACAAAAGAAATTTCAATCCGTAAAGATGTAACATGCGAAACATGTCATGGTGATGGTGCAAAGCCTGGAACAAGTAAAAAGACTTGTAGTTACTGTAATGGCGCTGGTCATGTAGCTGTAGAACAAAACACAATTTTAGGTAGAGTTCGTACTGAACAAGTTTGTCCTAAATGTAATGGAAGTGGTCAAGAATTTGAAGAAGCTTGTCCAACATGTCACGGAAAAGGTACTGAAAATAAAACAGTTAAATTAGAAGTGAAAGTACCTGAAGGTGTCGACAATGAACAACAAATTAGATTAGCTGGTGAAGGCTCTCCAGGCGTGAATGGAGGACCTGCTGGTGATTTATACGTAGTATTTAGAGTTAAACCATCTGAAACATTTAAACGTGATGGTGATGATATTTATTACAAATTAAATGTTAGCTTCCCACAAGCAGCTTTAGGCGATGAAATAAAAATACCAACATTAAATAATGAAGTTATGTTAACAATCCCTGCTGGTACACAAACAGGTAAGCAATTCCGCTTAAAAGAAAAGGGTATAAAAAATGTTCATGGCTATGGATACGGAGATTTATATGTTGATATTAAAGTAGTAACGCCTACTAAATTAACAGATAGACAAAAAGAACTAATGAAAGAATTTGCCCAATTAAATGGTGAAGAAATTAATGAACAACCTTCGAATTTTAAAGATAGAGCAAAAAGATTCTTTAAGGGAGAATAAAGTATGAACTGGACAGAGCTTTCAATTATTATTAATCATGAAGCAGTAGAATTGGCTACCAATATACTTGAAAATCATGGATCAAATGGTGTCGTGATAGAAGATTCAGATGATTTAATTAACCAACCAGAAGATAAATACGGTGAAATTTACGCTTTGAAAAAAGAGGATTATCCAGATAAGGGAGTAAGATTGAAAGCCTATTTTAATGAAATGACTTATGATGATAAGTTGCGACAGCAAATTAAAGATGAGTTATTAAATTTAGATGAACTTGATCAACATAACGTTCAATTCAGTGAGCAAATTATTGCAGAGACGGATTGGGAAAATGAATGGAAAAACTATTTCCATCCATTCCGAGCGTCGAAGAAGTTCACAATAGTTCCTAGTTGGGAAACATATGCTAAAGAAGCGGATGAAGAGCTTTGCATTGAGCTCGACCCAGGTATGGCTTTTGGAACAGGTGATCATCCGACTACAAGTATGTGTTTGAAGGCAATAGAAACATATGTATTGCCACAGCATTCAGTAATTGATGTTGGTACTGGCTCAGGTATATTAAGTATTGCAAGTCATCTAATCGGTGTAAAACGTATTAAAGCGTTGGATATTGATGAAATGGCAGTGAGTGTAGCTAAAGAAAACTTCAGAAGAAATCATTGTGAAACGTTAATTGAAGCTGTTCCAGGTAACTTATTGAAAGACGAAACAGAAAAATTTGATATTGTAATAGCAAATATTTTAGCGCATATTATTGATGAAATGATTGAAGATGCTTATAATACTCTAAATGAAGGCGGTTATTTTATTACTTCTGGTATTATAAAAGAGAAGTATGAAGGTATACAGTCACATATGGAGCGTGTAGGTTTTAAAATTATTTCAGAACAACATGACAACGGTTGGGTTTGTCTTGTTGGCCAGAAAGTGAGTGAATAATGTGCAACGTTATTTCATAGACCAAAACGCTGATGTAAGTCAGCGTTTTTTTATTACAAAAAAAGAAGATATTCATCATATAACAAATGTAATGAGATATGATGTTGGTAGTAAAATTATTTTAACTTTTAATGATCAAACAGTTTATTTATGTGAAATTGCTGACATAACAAGTGATAAAATTGAAGTTGATTTAAAAGAAAAACAAAATATTAATACAGAATTGCCAGTTGATGTTACGATTTGCAGTGGACTAATCAAAGCTGACAAATATGAGTGGTTGCTACAAAAAGCTACTGAATTGGGTGCTTCATCATTTATAGCTGTGAGCATGGAACGTTCAATTGTTAAATTAAACGAGGCAAAAGTTGCCAAAAAGATAGAGCGTTGGCAAAAAATAATTAAAGAAGCTGCTGAACAAAGCTATCGTTTAGTGATTCCATCTATTCAATTCGAGTCGAATTTAAAATTAATTTGTGATACTATTGATAATTATGACTATATTCTTATTGCATATGAAGAGGAAGCAAAAGATGGTGAGTTAAGCAATTTCAAGCAAACTTTACAACAATTCAATGCTCAGGATAAAGTGTTGATGATTTTTGGTCCTGAGGGTGGTTTGTCAGAAAATGAAATTTCATTATTTAGTAATACTAGTACAGTTGTTGGTCTTGGGCCGAGAATTTTACGGGCAGAAACTGCGCCATTGTATGCGTTAAGTGCAATAAGTTATGAAAAAGAATTAATGGGGTGAATATTTATGTCAACAGTTGCGTTTCACACATTAGGTTGTAAAGTAAACCATTATGAAACTGAAGCAATCTGGCAATTATTTAAAGAAGCAAACTATGAGCGCGTTGACTTTGAAGCGAATGCTGATGTATTTGTTATTAATACTTGTACAGTAACGAATACGGGTGATAAAAAAAGTCGTCAAATAATTAGACGTGCAATAAGACAAAATCCTGATGCTGTAATCTGTGTAACAGGTTGTTATGCGCAAACTTCATCAGCTGAAATTATGGAAATTCCTGGTGTCGATGTAGTAGTTGGTACACAAGATAGACATAAACTATTAGGTTACATTGACGAATTCCGTAAAGAACGCCAACCAATTAATGGTGTTGGAAATATCATGAAAAATCGTAAATATGAAGAATTAGATGTCCCTTATTTTACAGATAGAACACGTGCGTCATTAAAAATTCAAGAAGGTTGTAACAACTTCTGCACATTCTGTATTATTCCATGGGCTCGTGGCTTAATGCGTTCAAGAGATCCGGAAAAAGTAGTTGAACAAGCGACGCAACTAGTGAATTCAGGATATAAGGAAATTGTATTGACGGGAATTCATACAGGTGGATATGGTCAAGATTTAAAAGATTATAACTTGGCCCAATTATTACGTGATCTTGAAACGATTAATGGATTAGAACGAATTCGAATTTCTTCAATTGAAGCAAGTCAACTTACAGATGAAGTAATTGACGTTTTAGAACGTTCAACAAAAGTTGTGCGTCATTTGCATATTCCATTACAATCTGGTTCAGATACAGTATTAAAACGTATGAGACGTAAGTATACAATGGATAGATTTTCAGAACGATTAACAAAATTGCATAAAGCTTTACCAGACTTGGCAGTTACGAGTGATGTAATTGTTGGTTTCCCAGGTGAAACTGAAGCTGAGTTCCAAGAAACATATGATTTTATCGTAAAGCATAAGTTCTCTGAACTGCATGTTTTCCCTTATTCTCCTAGAATTGGCACGCCAGCTGCAAGAATGGATGACCAAATTGATGAAGAAATTAAAAATGAACGGGTGCATAAGTTAATTACGCTAAGCAATCAACTCGGAAAGTTATATGCGTCTAAATTTGATCAAGATGTGCTTGAAGTAATTCCTGAGGAACAGGGTGACACAGAAGGTACATTAGTTGGATATGCAGATAATTATATGAAAGTACAATTTGAAGGTGACGAATCACTCATAGGTCAAATTGTAAAAGTTAAAATTACGCAAGCAAATTATCCATTAAATGAAGGGCAAGCAATTAAAGTTGTTGATTTCGCAACAAATAAATCTGATAGAGAAGTTTTAGTTTAAGTATTCCTTGATTCATACCATATGGTTCCGTATTAAAGATATAGGTTTTGTAACGTTGTTTTAACGGCTTCACAATTTACTATATAAGCAACTCTTCTCATTAAATAAATTATTAAGAGATTTTTAGAACAAAATCTAAAAGTCTTTGTGATTTTGATGTGAAATATGTTTCAAATAAAAAACAATTTACTAATTGACCATAAATTACAGATATATTATACTTATAAATGCATAGTTTTACTGTGCAATTGACTATAAAGTTCCGTTGATATTTGGAGGGAGGGAAATACAGATGTCTAAAACAGTAGTACGTAAAAATGAATCACTTGAAGATGCGTTACGTAGATTTAAACGTTCAGTTTCTAAAAGTGGAACAATCCAAGAAGTACGTAAACGTGAATTTTACGAAAAACCAAGCGTAAAACGTAAAAAGAAATCAGAAGCTGCACGTAAACGTAAATTCAAATAATTAATACCTCTGTTGACTCCCTCAACACGAATATTAATTATATAAAACAAACATCACAAGTTAGTGTCTGACACTAATATGTGATGTTTTTTTGTTGTCAATTTTTAATTAAAAAAAGTTATATAGTTTATAAATAATCAAATTGATATTCTATAGGTTCTTATAACTATAAAGTATATTCAATTTCATGTATAATTAATGTGAGGGCGAGGTGAAATTGTGAGTTATAATAATTTTTTACAAATGACAACTATCTTGGAATCAACGGCTGGAGATACTTGGGTTGAACAAGTTAGCAATATAATTGTTCAACCTATTTTTACGTTAATATTAACCTGTTTGACATTCTTAGGATTTGTATATCAACTTTACTCTAAAAAAATCAATGCAGCTGGTATTATCGCCACATTATCATTACTTATTTTATTTTTGGGATTTCTAATCCAAGGAAATGTCAATATGCATTCTATCTTAATATTCTCAATTGGCGTTATATTAGTTGTAATTGAATTATTTGTAGTTGGTGCAGTAATTGGTATTATTGGCATGATACTGATAACTATAAGCATAACAACGCTCGGTGATAATTTGCTATTTATGCTTGCGAATGTTATCGTTGCCTTGATTTTAACGATTGTAGAATGGGTGATATTAGTGAAGATTTTCAACAGAAAGATTCCGTTTTTGGATAAAGTTATCTTAAAAGATTCAACTAATTCTGAGTCAGGTTACAATTCTCATGATAACCGCTCGCACCTCGTAGGAAAGACTGCTCAAACAGTTACAGATCTTCGACCTGCAGGGATTATTTTTTGTGAAAATGAACGTATTGATGCTGTTTCAGATGGCAACTTTATTTTGCGCAATAAAACGGTAAAAATCCTTGAAGTTGAAGGAACAAGAGTAGTTGTGAGGGAAGTAGATTAATTAAAAGGAGCGATACCATGTTTAGTTTAAGTTTTATCGTAATAGCAGTTATTATAGTAGTTGCATTACTTATTTTATTCTCATTTGTACCCATTGGTTTATGGATTTCAGCGTTAGCAGCTGGCGTTCATGTTGGTATAGGTACATTGGTTGGTATGCGTTTACGTCGTGTATCTCCAAGAAAAGTTATAGCGCCATTAATTAAAGCGCACAAAGCAGGACTAGCATTAACAACAAACCAATTAGAATCGCATTATCTAGCAGGAGGAAATGTTGACAGAGTTGTTGACGCTAATATTGCTGCACAACGTGCTGACATTGATCTTCCTTTCGAACGTGCTGCTGCAATTGACCTTGCAGGACGTGACGTATTAGAAGCGGTTCAAATGTCTGTTAATCCTAAAGTCATTGAAACACCATTTATCGCAGGTGTAGCAATGAACGGTATTGAAGTGAAAGCCAAAGCTCGTATCACAGTTAGAGCTAATATTGCTCGACTTGTTGGTGGTGCTGGTGAAGAAACAATCATCGCACGTGTTGGTGAAGGTATCGTTTCAACAATTGGTTCTAGTAAGCATCATACAGAAGTACTTGAAAACCCAGATAATATTTCTAAAACAGTTTTAAGCAAAGGTTTAGATTCAGGTACTGCATTTGAAATTTTATCAATTGATATTGCTGACGTTGATATTAGTAAAAATATTGGTGCAGACTTACAAACTGAACAAGCATTAGCAGACAAAAATATTGCACAAGCAAAAGCTGAAGAACGTAGAGCTATGGCTGTAGCAACTGAGCAAGAAATGAAAGCGCGTGTACAAGAAATGCATGCTAAAGTAGTTGAAGCCGAATCTGAAGTACCATTAGCTATGGCTGAAGCATTACGTTCAGGTAATATCAGTGTTAAAGATTATTATAATTTGAAAAATATCGAAGCTGATACAGGCATGAGAAATGCAATTAATAAACGAACTGATCAAAGTGATGATGAGTCACCTGAACATTAAGTCGAGAGGTGATTAAATGAGTGTCGGTATTCTAATTTTTGTCATATCAGTGATCATTTCTATCATTACTACTATGCGCGAAAATAGTCATAAAGATAGACAAAATCAAAAGCCACCTCAAAAAACATCTACCGATAATGAACCAAAAAAAGGTGGCTTTTTTGAAGAAATTGAGCGAACGTTTAAAGAAATAAGTGAAGAATTAAATGAAGAAGAAAAGAAATCATCGAAACGAAAATATGATGATACGTTACCACCTTTATTCGATGAACTTCCAAAGGAAGAGCCTAAATCGAAACCTGTTGTAGAACCTATGGCACCTAAAAAACAACAAGAAACAAAACCGATGACAGAGAAACCAATCACAGTGCCTAAAGCAGAACCGGTGGAGCAGAAACATAGACCTTCTAGACAAGATAATTCTGACGAAATTAGACGTCAATTAGAAAAATCACTTAGAGATGATATTAAAACGATTCGTACTGACATTGATAGAGAAAAAGAAAAGCAAATTGCTAAAATGGAAAAACGTGCTAGAGATATTATTGAGGATAAATACTTATCTGAACGTACAAAACGTTTGAAATTAAAGCAGCTGCTTAATTCTCAAAATGTCGAAAAAGATTTGACTAAATCAGCGTTCCAATTTGATAAAGATGAAGTAATCAATGGTATGATATGGTCAGAAATTTTAGCTAAACCAAAACAATTATAAAATTTTTTGAAAACAAGCACTATCGTAATGGTAGTTGCTTGTTTTTTTACGTTAAGAAAAATTAAAAAACAAAGAGAATTTTTCGAGAAATATTAGTTATTTAAATTACAGCAAAAAATTGATTAGTCTAAAATTGAATCTGCTTTTATGACAAGGTGAAAAGTATAAATGATTATTTTAAATTAAAGAAAAATGAGTAAGTCAATGCAAAGATGTTTAAATCAATCAATTGCATGATATAATTAAGTAGATATTAAAGCATCATAGAATGAATATAAATGATATATGAAAAGGAGCGCGTGTATGCCTGGAATTATACAAATAGACGATATGAACCAATCTCAAGCTTTAATTGGAAATAATGATGAACATTTAAAAGCAATTGAAGAGAGTTTCGATGTTGTCATCCATGCAAGAGGACAAGAAGTTGCCGTTAAAGGTACAAAAATAGAAAACGTAGAAAAAGCGGAATCAGTATTAATCAATTTGCTGAAGGTTATTGATTTAGGTAATAATATTACAATTAAAGATGTTGAAGCAGCTATTAAAATGGCGCATAATAACACAATTCAACATCTGTTAGATTTATATGATGAAGAGATAACTAAAGATGCATTTGGTAAGACGATTCGTGCGAAAACGATGGGGCAACGTATATATGTTAATGCCATGAAAAATAATGATTTAGTATTTGGTATAGGTCCTGCTGGTACAGGTAAGACATTCTTAGCTGTAGTTTATGCAGCAAAGCAACTCCGTAAAGGTGCTGTTAAACGTATTGTATTAACAAGACCTGCTGTTGAAGCAGGAGAGTCACTTGGATTTTTACCAGGAGATTTGAAAGAAAAGGTAGATCCATATTTAAGACCTTTATATGATGGTCTATATACTGTTCTTGGGCGTGAACAAACAGAGCGATTTATTGAAAGAGGCATTATCGAAATAGCGCCACTTGCATATATGCGCGGACGAACATTAGAAGATGCATTTGTAATTCTTGATGAGGCGCAGAATACGACACATGCGCAAATGAAAATGTTTTTAACAAGACTAGGTTTTGGCTCAAAAATGGTAGTTACTGGTGACCAAACTCAAATCGATTTACCTAAAGGTGTTAAAAGTGGACTTAAGGAAGCGGTCAGTAGGTTACACAACGTTAAAGGTATAAGTATATTGAAATTAGATCAGAGCGATGTAGTCAGACATCCATTGGTAAGTAAGATCATTGAACATTATGAAGGAGAGAATTAAATGTTTACGATAGATTTTAGCGATCACACAGGCTTAGTTAAAGATGCTTGGTATAAACAAATTGAAGATTTATTAGAATTTGCTAAAAAAGAAGAGCATATAGAAGACGATGCTGAGCTTTCTGTTACATTTGTAGATAAACAAGAAATACAAGAAATTAATCGAACATATAGAGATAAAGATAAAGTTACAGATGTAATCTCATTTGCTTTAGAAGAAGATGAGCCAGAGATTGATTTTAGTGGTCTTGATATACCACGTGTTTTAGGGGATATAATTATCTGTACGGATGTAGCGCAAGAACAAGCAAACAATTACGGACATTCTTTTGAACGAGAATTAGGATTTTTAGCATTACATGGATTTTTGCATCTATTAGGTTATGATCATATGACTGAAGCGGATGAAAAGGAAATGTTTGGTCGACAAGATACAATATTAAACGCATATGGATTAACACGAGACTAATTATGAAAAGGTTTAAATATGCACTTGATGGGCTGAAAATCTTAATTCAAAAAGACTATAAATTTCTTTTACATGTGTTTGCAATGATTGTTGCTATTGTCTTTGGTCTCGTACTAAATATTAATCGGATTGAGTGGATATTTATACTCATTGCTATTGCATTAGTTCTCACTGTTGAAGCTTTAAACACTGCTATTGAATATGTTGTCGATTTAGTGACCGTTGAATATCATGATTTAGCTAAATACGCTAAAGATATTGCGGCTTTTAGTGTACTTATAGTTTCAATATTAGCATTTATTATAGGTTTAATAGTATTTTTACCACATTTTATAGCGTTATTTTAGGGAGGCATATATGAGTTATCAACCTCATTATTTTCAAGAAGTTAGAAAAGCACAACAAGAATCATATTCGCCATACAGTCAATTTAAAGTAGGGGCTTATTTAAAAACGAAAGACGGTAGAACTTTTTATGGTACCAATGTAGAAAATGCTTCTTATCCATTATCGATATGTGCTGAACGAGCTAGTTTGGTATCGGCAATTTCTCAAGGATACAGACCAGGTGATTTTGAATCAATAACTGTAACCGTAGATGCAGATAAACCGTCATCACCTTGTGGTGCATGTCGTCAAGTTTTGAAGGAATTATGTGATGATGATATGCCTGTGTATATGACAAATCATAAAGGAGATATGGTTATGATGACAGTCGCAGAGTTACTACCATTTGGATTTTCAGGAAAGGATTTAGAATAAATGACAGAACATAAATCAGGATTTGTTTCAATTATAGGTAGACCAAATGTAGGAAAGTCAACATTTGTTAATAGAGTGATCGGCCATAAAATAGCAATCATGTCCGATAAAGCTCAAACAACTAGAAATAAAATTCAAGGTGTTATGACAAGAGATGACGCGCAAATTATATTCATTGATACGCCAGGTATTCATAAACCTAAACACAAATTAGGTGACTATATGATGAAAGTCGCTAAAAATACATTATCTGAGATAGATGCAATCATGTTTATGGTTAATGCCAATGAGGAAATTGGACGAGGCGATGAATATATTATAGAAATGTTGAAAAATGTTAAGACACCAGTATTTTTAGTATTAAATAAAATAGATTTAGTGCATCCAGATGAATTAATGCCAAAGATTGAAGAATATCAAAGTTATATGGACTTTACAGAGATTGTACCTATTTCAGCATTAGAAGGGCTAAATGTCGATCATTTTATTGATGTTTTAAAGACGTATTTACCCGAAGGACCTAAATATTATCCAGATGATCAAATTTCAGACCATCCTGAACAATTTGTAGTGGGTGAAATCATTCGTGAAAAAATCCTTCATCTTACAAGTGAAGAAATCCCTCATGCGATTGGTGTTAATGTGGACCGTATGGTTAAAGAAAGCGAAGATCGTGTTCATATCGAAGCAACTATATATGTTGAAAGAGATTCGCAAAAAGGAATTGTCATTGGAAAAGGCGGTAAAAAGTTAAAAGAAGTAGGAAAACGTGCGAGACGTGATATAGAAATGCTTCTAGGCTCTAAAGTTTACTTAGAATTATGGGTCAAAGTTCAAAGAGACTGGCGAAACAAAGTTAACTTTATTCGCCAAATTGGTTATGTTGAAGACCAAGATTAATCTTAAAAGTGGTGAAGATAATTGTTAATGCGCCAAAAAGGGATTATCATCAAAGCAGTTGATTATGGTGAATCTGATAAAATTATCACGATTTTAAATGAGCATGGTGCAAAAGTACCACTTATGGCAAGGCGTGCTAAAAAAGTTAAGACGGGTTTACAAGCGCAAACGCAATTGTTTGTTTATGGTTTGTTTATTTACAATCAGTGGCGAGGTATGGGAACGTTAAATTCTGTAGATGTTATTAGTCAACATTATAAATTACAAATGGACCTTTACGTAAGCAGTTATGCCGCTCTGGCAGCTGAAACTATTGAGCGCTCAATGGATGAAGGTGACATTGCACCATATAACTATCAATTATTACAATTTGTTCTTGAAAAAATAGAATCAGGTACATCTGCACAGTTAATGTCAGTCGTAGTTATGTTAAAGTGCATGAAACGATTTGGTTTTACTGCATCATTTAATCGCTGTGCTGTGAGTGGTAATGACACACAAGCAGATTTAATAGGTTATAGTTTTAAGTTTGACGGTGCGATTTCAAGGCAAGAGGCTTCTAAAGATGTACATGCAGTTATATTATCGAATAAAACACTATATTTATTAGATGTATTACAAAAATTACCGATAGATAAAATGAATTCATTGAATATCCATCAAGAAATTATTGATGAAATGTCAGATATCATTTTAATGTTATATCGTGAATATGCAGGTATGTTTTTTAAAAGTCAGAAACTAATCAACCAATTAAAAAGATTGGAACAATAACATAAAATAATAAAAGGTATTCAAGTAGCCACATAGATGTGTTTATTTGAATACCTTTTTGAATAGAAAAGAGATACTGGCAATTTTACTAACCAGTATCTCTTTTTATAAATTATATAGCCACCACATATGGTGGAAAGTCTTTTTAATTAGAATTTTGTTTTTTCAGTTAAGAAAGCTTCTAACTCTGAGATTGGCATACGAACTTGTTCCATTGAATCTCTGTCACGTACTGTAACTTGATTATCTTCTAATGAATCAAAGTCGAATGTTACACAATAAGGTGTACCGATTTCATCTTGACGACGGTATCTTTTACCGATAGATTGTGATTCATCGAAATCGATTGAGAATTTAGAACTTAATTGCTCAAAAATCTTAATCGCTTCGCCAGATAATTTCTTACTTAAAGGTAAAATCGCTGCTTTATATGGTGCTAATGCAGGATGGAAGTGTAAAACTGTACGTGCATCTTTACTACCTTCAACGCCTTCTTCATCATATGCATCACATAAGAAAGCTAATGTTACACGATCTGCACCAAGTGATGGCTCGATACAATATGGAATATATTTTTCGTTCGTTTCTGGATCATGGTATCTGAAATCTTCACCAGAGTGTTCAGCATGTTTACGTAAGTCGAAGTCTGTACGACTTGCGATACCCCATAACTCACCCCAACCAAATGGGAATTTATATTCAATATCAGTTGTTGCATTTGAGTAATGAGATAATTCATCTTCATCATGATCACGTAAACGCATATTTTCACTGCTCATATTTAAGCTTGTTAACCAGTCACTTGCAAAAGTTTTCCAATAATTTTGCCATTCGATTTCTTCTCCAGGTTTACAGAAGAATTCAAGTTCCATTTGTTCAAATTCTCTTGTTCTGAAAATGAAGTTACCTGGAGTGATTTCATTACGGAATGATTTACCAATTTGACCGATACCAAATGGTAATTTTTTACGCATTGAACGTTGCACGTTTTTATAGTTTACAAAAATACCTTGTGCTGTTTCAGGACGTAAGAAAATTTCATTTGTAGAATCTTCAGTTACACCTTGGAATGTTTTAAACATTAAATTGAATTGGCGAATTTCAGTCCAGTTAGCAGTTTTACTTACAGGACAAACAATACCTTCATCGTCAATAATTTTTTTCATTTGTTCAAAACTTAAACCATCGGCAATGAAGTTTTCATCACCTTTAACATCTTGCATATAATCTTCAATTAATTTATCAGCGCGATATCGAATTTTACTATCTTTATTATCAATCATTGGGTCGTTGAAGTTGTTTAAGTGTCCTGAAGCTTCCCATACTTTTGGATTCATTAAGATTGCAGCATCGATACCAACGTTAAACGGTGATTGTGTAATGAATTTTTGCCACCAAGCTTTTTTAACATTATTCTTTAATTCAACACCTAAAGGACCATAATCCCATGTGTTTGATAAACCACCGTAAATATCACTACCAGGGAACACAAAACCTCTGTGTTTTGCTAATGAAACAATTGTATCCATATCTTTTGCCATAATTACCTCTCCTCATACATGAAAACGCCCCATGGAAAATAACAGCATAGTAAATATGCTTTACTTCCATGGGACGAGTTAATATTTTAAATTGTATATAATACAAAATAAGTTACGTATTTAACCCGCGGTTCCACCCAAATTAGTGTAGTCACTCGCTTTTATTTTAAAATGATTCGTTGCGCCAATCTTATTGTTAAGCTTACACTATCCTTAACTCGCTGTACGTTTATTCTAATTGATAGATTATTTAAAGGCAAGTAAAATTAATGTGTTTGTGACATGAAAGAAATATCGGTATAATAATAGGTGAATAAAAAAGGGGTGAAGACCTATAGAACTCAGTCAAAGACAAGAACGAATCATCGAAATTGTTAAAACTAAAGGACCCATTACTGGTGAACAAATAGCAGATAAGTTGAATTTAACAAGAGCAACGCTTAGACCAGATTTAGCGATATTAACAATGTCAGGTTTTTTAGAAGCGCGTCCCCGAGTTGGATATTATTATTCAGGTAAATCAAAAGGCAAATTTTTTAATGAAAAACTTCGACAATTTGAGGTTAAGGACTATATGTCTCAACCTGTTGTGCTAAGAGAGAATACAACAGTTTATGACGCTATTTGTACAATTTTTTTAGAAGATGTAAGTACATTATTTATTATTAATGAAGATAACGATTTTGTTGGTGTGTGTTCAAGAAAAGATTTATTAAGAGCTTCAATGATTGGAGCAGATATTCATAAAGTACCTATCAGTGTAAATATGACACGTATGCCTAATGTCACTTATTTAGAGGAAAGCGAATTAGTCATATACGCAGCAGATAGAATGATTGAAAAAGAAATTGATTCGATTCCAATTGTAAGAAAAAAAGATAATCAAAAGTATGAAGTAATTGGAAGAATTTCCAAAACAACAATAGCTAAGTTATTAGTAGCATTATATAAAGAATAGGTGAGAAGTAATGGAAAAAATTAAAATTATCGTAGCTTCAGATTCTATAGGTGAAACGGCAGAGTTAGTTGCTAGGGCAGGTATTTCACAATTCAATCCTAAGCAATGTAAAAATGAATTATTAAGATATCCATATATTGAATCTTTTGAAGATGTTGATGAAGTGATTCAAGTTGCAAAAGATACAAATGCTATCATTGTTTATACACTTATTAAACCTGAAATGAAGCAATATATGAGTGAGAAAGTAGCAGAATTCCAATTGAAGTCTGTCGATATCATGGGGCCATTAATGGATTTATTATCTGCTTCGGTTGAAGAAAAACCTTATAATGAGCCAGGTATCGTTCATAGATTAGATGATGCATATTTCAAGAAAATTGATGCGATAGAGTTTGCAGTTAAATATGATGATGGTAAAGATCCTAAAGGATTACCTAAAGCTGATATTGTTTTACTTGGTATTTCGAGAACTTCAAAGACACCATTATCTCAGTATTTAGCGCATAAGAGTTACAAAGTTATGAATGTACCGATTGTACCAGAAGTGACACCGCCAGATGGCTTATATGATATTAATCCAAAGAAATGTATCGCACTTAAAATAAGTGAAGAAAAATTAAATCGCATTAGAAAAGAGCGACTAAAACAATTAGGACTAGGTGACACAGCTCGATATGCAACAGAAGCACGAATTCAAGAAGAATTGAATTACTTTGAAGAAATCGTAAGTGAAATTGGATGTCCTGTCATTGATGTTTCTCAAAAAGCAATCGAAGAAACAGCAAACGATATAATCCATTATATTGAACAAAATAAATCGAAATGATTTCATTTTTGTCGAAAATTAGGTATAATAGTATAACTAATGCTTAATAGGTGATTTAATTTGCGAATAGATCAATCGATCATTAATGAAATAAAAGATAAAACCGACATTTTAGACTTGGTAAGTGAATATGTAAAATTAGAAAAGAGAGGACGCAATTATATAGGTTTGTGTCCTTTTCATGATGAAAAGACACCTTCATTTACAGTTTCTGAAGATAAACAAATTTGTCATTGTTTTGGTTGTAAAAAAGGTGGCAATGTTTTTCAATTTACTCAAGAAATTAAAGACATATCATTTGTTGAAGCGGTTAAAGAATTAGGTGATAGAGTTAATGTTGCTGTAGATATTGAGGCAACACAATCTAACTCAAATGTTCAAATTGCTTCTGATGATTTACAAATGATTGAAATGCATGAGTTAATACAAGAATTTTATTATTACGCTTTAACAAAGACAGTCGAAGGCGAACAAGCATTAACGTACTTACAAGAACGTGGTTTTACAGATGCGCTTATTAAAGAGCGAGGCATTGGCTTTGCACCCGATAGCTCACATTTTTGTCATGATTTTCTTCAAAAAAAGGGTTACGATATTGAATTAGCATATGAAGCCGGATTATTATCACGTAACGAAGAAAATTTCAGTTATTACGATAGATTTCGAAATCGTATTATGTTTCCTTTGAAAAATGCGCAAGGAAGAATTGTTGGATATTCAGGTCGAACATATACCGGTCAAGAACCAAAATACTTAAATAGTCCTGAAACACCTATCTTTCAAAAAAGAAAGTTGTTATACAACTTAGATAAAGCGCGTAAATCAATTAGAAAATTAGATGAAATCGTATTACTAGAAGGTTTTATGGATGTTATAAAATCTGATACTGCTGGCTTGAAAAACGTTGTTGCAACAATGGGTACACAGTTGTCAGATGAACATATTACTTTTATACGAAAGTTAACATCAAATATAACATTAATGTTTGATGGGGATTTTGCGGGTAGTGAAGCAACACTTAAAACAGGTCAAAATTTGTTACAGCAAGGGCTAAATGTATTTGTTATACAATTGCCATCAGGCATGGATCCGGATGAATACATTGGTAAGTATGGCAACGATGCATTTACTGCTTTTGTAAAAAATGACAAAAAGTCATTTGCACATTATAAAGTGAGTATATTAAAAGATGAAATTGCACATAATGACCTTTCATATGAACGTTATTTGAAAGAACTAAGTCATGATATTTCGCTTATGAAATCATCGATTTTGCAACAAAAGGCTTTAAATGATGTTGCACCATTTTTCAATGTTAGTCCTGAGCAATTAGCTAACGAAATACAATTCAATCAAGCACCAGCCAATTATTATCCAGAAGATGAGTATGGCGGTTACATTGAACCTGAGCCAATTGGTATGGCACAATTTGACAATTTGAGCCGTCAAGAAAAAGCGGAGCGAGCATTTTTAAAACATTTAATGAGAGATAAAGATACATTTTTAAATTATTATGAAAGTGTTGATAAGGATAACTTCACAAATCAGCATTTTAAATATGTATTCGAAGTCTTACATGATTTTTATGCGGAAAATGATCAATATAATATCAGTGATGCTGTGCAGTATGTTAATTCAAATGAGTTGAGAGAAACACTAATTAGCTTAGAACAATATAATTTGAATGACGAACCATATGAAAATGAAATTGATGATTATGTCAATGTTATTAATGAAAAAGGACAAGAAACAATTGAGTCATTGAATCATAAATTAAGGGAAGCTACAAGGATTGGCGATGTAGAATTACAAAAATACTATTTACAGCAAATTGTTGCTAAGAATAAAGAACGCATGTAGCATGTGATTTTAAAGAATAATACGAATAATGATTATGTCAAAATGTATAAGGGTAAATGATAGTTACCGCATTTAAACAACACTATTGAAAAATAAATATTGGGATTAGTTCCAATTTGTAAAATAAAATTAAAAATATGGATGAATTAATTAAGAATTTAGTTTAAAATAGCAATATTGAATAAATTTCGAATGTTCATATTTAAAATCGGGAGGCCGTTTCATGTCTGATAACACAGTTAAAATTAAAAAACAAACAATTGATCCGACATTAACATTAGAAGATGTTAAGAAGCAATTAATTGAAAAAGGTAAAAAAGAGGGTCATTTAAGTCATGAAGAAATTGCTGAAAAACTTCAGAATTTTGATATCGACTCTGATCAAATGGATGATTTCTTTGATCAATTAAATGATAATGATATTTCACTAGTTAATGAAAAAGATAGTTCAGATACTGACGAGAAACTGAATCCAAGTGATCTTAGTGCCCCTCCAGGTGTTAAAATAAATGACCCAGTTCGTATGTACCTTAAAGAAATTGGGCGTGTTAACTTATTAAGTGCACAAGAAGAAATCGAATTAGCCAAACGTATTGAACAAGGTGATGAAGTAGCAAAATCAAGACTTGCAGAAGCGAACTTACGTTTAGTTGTAAGTATTGCTAAAAGATACGTAGGTCGTGGTATGTTATTCCTTGATTTAATCCAAGAAGGTAATATGGGTCTTATTAAAGCTGTTGAAAAATTTGACTTTAACAAAGGATTTAAGTTTTCAACATATGCAACATGGTGGATTAGACAAGCAATCACTCGTGCAATTGCTGACCAAGCACGTACGATTCGTATCCCTGTGCATATGGTAGAAACAATTAATAAATTAATTCGTGTTCAACGTCAATTATTACAGGACTTAGGTCGAGATCCAGCACCAGAAGAAATTGGTGAAGAAATGGATTTACCAGCAGAAAAAGTTCGTGAAATTTTAAAAATTGCGCAAGAACCTGTTTCATTAGAAACACCAATTGGTGAAGAAGATGATAGTCATTTAGGAGACTTTATTGAGGATCAGGAAGCACAAAGTCCTTCAGATCATGCTGCTTATGAATTATTAAAAGAGCAATTAGAAGATGTGCTTGATACATTAACTGATAGAGAAGAAAATGTATTACGATTAAGATTTGGTCTTGATGACGGCAGAACAAGAACACTTGAAGAAGTTGGTAAAGTTTTCGGTGTTACACGTGAACGTATTCGACAAATTGAAGCAAAAGCACTTAGAAAATTAAGACATCCAAGTCGTAGTAAACGTTTGAAAGACTTTATGGATTAATTTATATCAATTTTAATGATTGATACCAAGACATGAATAAGCGCTTATTTATTTTTAGATTAAGATTTAACTTGAGTGAGGTTGGTACATTGAATAATGTTCAACCTCTTTTTTCATAAAGGAGAATAAAATGATTTCGTTAAATAACCGATTAACGACGGTAAGTCGATTTTTAAAACAAGGTACAATCGCGGATATTGGCTCAGATCATGCTTATTTGCCAATCTATGCAATTCAAAACCATTTATGCGAATGCGGTATTGCTGGAGAAGTTATTCAAGGCCCTTTTCAAGCTGCTGTGAAAAATGTAGCTGCAAACCAATTAGTAGATAGAATTGATGTACGTTTAGGGGATGGCTTAAGTGTTATTCAACCTGAGGACGTAATCGATAATATCACAATTTGTGGTATGGGCGGACCACTTATTGCTAAAATTTTAAAAGATGGGCAAGATAAGTTAAGTCAACATCCAAGGTTGATTTTACAAAGTAATATCCAAACTGAAAATTTAAGACAAACATTACAACAATTGAATTATGAAATAATTGATGAAATAATAATGGAAGAAAAAGGCCATATTTATGAAATTGTTGTAGCAGAATATTCTACAGAATTAATAGAGCTATCATCTGATGAATTGAAATTCGGACCAAAATTGCTGAACAACAAAAATGAATATTTTATAAAAAAATGGCAAAGAGAGTTAGAAGCACTTTATCATATTAAATCGAAACTCAATACTGAACAACATCATCAACGTTTAGCTCAAATTAATGACGAAATTGCTGTAATTGAAAGGGTGTTATAGTAATGAAAATAGCTGATTTAATGACATTGTTAGATCATCATGTGCCATTTAGTACTGCTGAATCTTGGGATAATGTAGGATTGTTAATAGGTGATGAAGATGTTGAAGTTACTGGTGTTTTAACAGCATTAGACTGTACGTTGGAAGTAGTAAATGAAGCAATCGAAAAAGGTTATAATACTATTATTAGTCATCATCCTCTAATCTTTAAAGGCGTAACATCATTAAAAGCTAATGGTTATGGTTTGATCATTAGAAAACTAATTCAACATGACATTAATTTAATAGCGATGCATACAAATTTAGATGTAAATCCGTATGGTGTCAATATGATGTTGGCGAAGGCGATGGGTTTGAAGAACATTTCAATAATAAATAATCAACAAGATGTATACTATAAAGTTCAAACATATATACCTAAGGATAATGTTGGACCATTTAAAGATAAGCTTAGTGAAAATGGATTAGCGCAAGAAGGTAATTATGAATATTGTTTCTTTGAAAGTGAAGGAAGAGGGCAATTCAAACCAGTTGGTGAAGCTAATCCAACAATAGGACAAATTGATAAAATTGAATATGTAGATGAAGTTAAAATTGAATTTATGATAGATGCATATCAAAAGTCAAGGGCTGAGCAATTAATTAAACAATACCATCCATATGAAACACCGGTATTTGATTTTATTGAGATAAAACAAACATCCCTTTATGGACTTGGCGTTATGGCAGAAGTGGATAATCAAATGACATTGGAAGATTTCGCAGCTGATATTAAATCTAAATTAAATATCCCAAGTGTCCGTTTTGTTGGTGAGTCTAATCAGAAAATTAAACGTATTGCAATTATTGGTGGTTCAGGTATTGGATATGAATATCAAGCTGTCCAACAAGGCGCAGATGTCTTTGTTACAGGTGATATTAAACATCATGATGCCTTAGATGCTAAAATTCATGGTGTGAATTTAATTGATATTAATCATTACAGCGAATATGTGATGAAAGAAGGTTTAAAAGCGTTACTAATGAATTGGTTCAATACAGAAAAAATAAATTTAGATGTTGAAGCATCTACAATTAATACAGATCCATTTCAATATATTTAAACTAAAATCTCGGGATTTCTAAATTTTGAAATTTCGAGGTTTTAATATTTTTATTTAAAATAGCACATTTATACTTTATAATAGTAAAGATGAACATATAAGGAGGCCAAATCATGGCAAAACATCCATTCGAACAATTTAATCTAGAATCTAGTTTAATTGACGCTGTGAAAGACCTTAATTTTGAAAAACCAACTGAAATTCAGAATCGAATTATTCCAAGAATACTAAAGAGAACAAATTTAATTGGTCAATCTCAAACGGGTACAGGGAAATCTCATGCATTTTTATTACCATTAATGCAGTTAATTGATAGTGAAATAAAAGAACCACAAGCAATCGTAGTTGCACCAACAAGAGAACTTGCACAACAACTATACGATGCAGCGAACCATTTAAGCCAATTTAAAGCTGGTGTTTCAGTTAAAGTTTTTATTGGTGGTACAGATATAGAGAAAGATAGACAACGTTGTAATGCACAACCACAATTGATTATAGGCACCCCTACTAGAATTAATGACTTAGCTAAAACGGGACATTTACATGTGCACTTAGCATCATATTTAGTTATTGATGAAGCGGATCTTATGATTGACTTAGGATTAATTGAAGATGTAGATTACATTGCTGCAAGATTGGAAGATAATGCAAATATTGCGGTGTTTAGTGCTACAATCCCACAACAGTTACAACCATTTTTAAATAAATATTTAAGTCATCCAGAATATGTAGCTGTCGACAGTAAAAAACAAAATAAAAAGAACATCGAATTCTATTTAATACCTACTAAAGGTGCAGCTAAAGTTGAAAAGACTTTAAATTTAATTGATATACTAAATCCATACTTATGTATTATTTTCTGTAATAGTAGAGATAATGCAAATGATTTAGCACGTTCACTAAATGAAGCTGGTATTAAAGTTGGTATGATTCATGGTGGCTTAACGCCACGTGAACGTAAACAACAAATGAAACGTATACGTAATTTAGAATTCCAATACGTTATTGCCAGCGATTTAGCATCTCGTGGTATTGATATTGAAGGTGTTAGTCATGTCATCAATTTTGATGTGCCAAATGATATTGACTTCTTTACGCATAGAGTCGGACGAACTGGTCGTGGGAATTATAAAGGTGTAGCAATTACGCTTTATAGTCCTGATGAAGAACACAATATTTCATTAATAGAAGATCGCGGTTTTGTATTCAATACTGTTGATATTAAAGATGGTGAGTTAAAAGAAGTTAAAGCGCACAATCAGCGTCAAGCAAGAATGCGCAAAGATGACCATTTAACTAATCAAGTGAAGAACAAAGTTCGAAGTAAAATTAAAAACAAAGTTAAACCAGGTTATAAGAAGAAATTTAAACAAGAAGTTGAAAAAATGAAACGTCAAGAGCGTAAGCAATTTAGTAAGCAGCAAAATAGACAAAAACGTAAGCAAAACAAAAAAGGTTAGGTGTGTTTTATGTTATTAGGATCACATGTTTCAATGAGTGGTAAAAAGATGTTAGAAGGTTCTGCTATAGAAGCGCATGAATATGGTGAAACAACATTTATGATTTATACTGGTGCACCTCAAAACACGCGCCGTAAAAGTATTGAAGATTTAAATATAACTAAAGGTCATGAAGTGATGGAAAAATATGGTTTATCTAATATTGTTGTTCATGCACCATACATCATTAATATTGCAAATACAACCAAACCAGAAACGTTTAATCTTGGTGTAGATTTCTTGCAACAAGAAATTGAAAGAACGCAAGCTATAGGGGCTAAAGATATTGTATTACATCCAGGTGCGCATGTTGGAGCTGGTGTTGATGCCGGAATTAATAAGATTATTGAAGGATTAAATGAAGTTTTAACGAATGACAATAATGTACGTATTGCGCTTGAAACGATGGCAGGTAAAGGTACAGAGATTGGTCGCTCATTTGAAGAGTTAGCACGTATTATTGATGGAGTTCATAATAACGAACGTTTATCAGTATGTTTTGATACATGTCATACGCATGATGCTGGATATAATGTTAAAGAGGACTTTGATGGCGTATTAAATGAATTTGATAAAATCATTGGAGTCGACAGAATCAAAGTTGTTCATGTCAATGATTCTAAAAATGACCGTGGCGCTCAAAAAGACCGACATGAAAATATTGGCTTCGGTTACATTGGTTTTGATGCATTAAATTACATTGTGCATCATGATAGTTTTAAAGATATTCCGAAAATCTTAGAAACACCTTATGTTGGTGAAGATAAGAAAAATAAAAAACCGCCATATAAACTTGAAATTGAAATGTTAAAACAACAGCAATTTGACCCAGAATTAAAAAATAAGGTTATGCAACAATAAAATGATAATGCTCTCTTCAAGAAATGCGATAAATAAAACTTGAAGGGGGCATATCTCTTTATTTTGTCTAATTTTGAGTCGTAAACATTACTGTTTACATATGTTACTAGGAGTTGTATAGTTGAATGCGAGGTGAGAATACGATGACACCAGTCTTTGAATTGAAAAATGTCAATTACTACTATGATCATAAAAAAGTGTTAGAAAATATAAACATTAAAATAAATAAAGGTGAATTTTTAGCAATTGTTGGACCAAATGGTGCTGGTAAATCAACATTATTGAAGTTGATTCTAGGGTTATTACCTTTACAAAGTGGTGAGATTTTTGTTGAAGGTATTGATTTTAAAAATAAGAAAACATCAATTAAATTAAGCTATGTATCACAAAAAGCAAATGCCTTTAATTCAGGTTTCCCAGCAAGTGTTAAAGAAGTTGTTTTAAGCGGATTAACAAAGACAAAACGTCTTTTCCAAACATTTAATAGCAAAGATAATGAAAAAGTGATTAAAGTACTAGAAAGACTGAATATAAGTGATTTAATTCATAAAAATATAGCAGAATTATCAGGTGGTCAACAACAACGTGTAATGATTGCTCGAGCATTGATTTCAGAACCTGCAGTATTAGTACTTGATGAACCAACGAATGGTATTGATGCAAAACATGTAAGTGAATTTTATAATACTTTAGATCAATTAAAACAAGAAGGTATCACCATTATCTTAGTTACTCATGATATCGGTGTTGTAGCAGATACTGCTACTGAAGTAGCATGTTTAAATAAGCATTTGCATTTCCATGGTACAACTGATGAGTTTAAATCACTTGATGAAGTTGAAATTTCAAAAATTTATGGACATCCTGTACGTTTTGTCGATCATCAGCATAATCGAGAATGTTGTAATTAATAAAGATTTGAGTTTATTTAAAATGGAAAGGCGTGTCACAATTGATAGATGCATTATTGAATTTTGATTTTATGAGGTACTCTTTAATTAGTGGTATCTTGATAGGTTTTATTGCGCCTCTAATCGGTGCTTTTATCGTTGTTAGACGACTATCACTTATAGCTGATGCTCTAAGTCATGTAACTTTAGGTGGTATATCTTTCGGTATGTTTTTACTTACTATTATGCCAACACTAGTATTTATTAATCCAATGTGGTTTGGAATCTTATTCGCAATAGTAGGTGCGCTTCTAATTGAAAAATTAAGAACGTCATACACTGCTTACCAAGAAATTGCTATTCCAATTATAATGAGTGCTGGTATCGCCTTGAGTGCAATCTTCATTTCATTAGCTGATGGGTTCAATCAAGAAATTGTTGGATTGCTATTTGGCTCAATAAGCGCAGTGAATATAAGTGATTTAACAACGATTATTGTCATTGCCATCATAGTTGTTCTGTTTATTACATTGTTTTATAAAGAATTATTTATATTGTCATTTGATGAGGAATATAGTAAAGTCATTGGCATTCCTAAATGGATTCAATTTTTATTTATTGTTATTGTAGCGATGGTTATTTCTGCCTCAATGCGTGTTGTAGGGATACTGTTAGTAAGTGCGTTAATCACGTTACCAATTGCAATAAGTATGCGAATAACAAAAAGTTTTAAGCAATTGATATTACTAAGTGTATTTTTAGGTGAATTATCAGTAATATTAGGCTTAGTCCTAGCTTTCTATATGGACATTTCTCCGGGTGGTGTAATTGTAGTTCTACTTGTTATTTTACTTATGATTACAATGGCTTATCAGAAAATGCGAATGAAGTTTAAAAAGGGAGCTAATATCAATGAATACAAATGATGCTATTAAAATTTTAAAAGAGAACGGTTTAAAATATACAGATAAACGTAAAGATATGTTAGATATTTTTGTCGAAGAAGATAAGTATATAAACGCAAAGTATATACAACAAGTTATGGATGAAAATTATCCTGGAATTTCATTCGACACAATATATAGAAACCTGCACTTATTTAAAGATTTAGGAATTATTGAAAATACAGAACTTGATGGTGAAATGAAGTTTAGAATCGCTTGTACAAACCATCATCATCATCATTTTATCTGTGAAAAGTGTGGAGATACAAAGGTAATAGATTATTGTCCAATAGATCAGATAAAATTATCACTACCTGGTGTTAATATTCACAAACACAAACTTGAAGTTTATGGTGTATGTGAGTCTTGCCAAGATTAATATAAAGAAATGAGATTTATGCACATTTGGTCAGATGTATGCATAAATCTCATTTCTTTATATTATAGAAGATAAAGGTTCATTTCATACTCCGTTCGTATGATTTTATGGCAAATCTGTTAACTTTTTATATACAAAATGTTTAATTATTTTTGATTTGAGTTATATTAAATGAGTAGAGAAAATAATAAGTAGTAGAATTTAAGCAAATTCTTTGTTGAACCAGTCACTGCTTGTTATTATTTACTTACAGACATTTTAGGAGGATGATTATTTATGGCTTTTGAATTACCAAAATTACCATACGCATTTGATGCATTAGAACCACATTTTGACAAAGAAACTATGGAAATTCACCATGACAGACATCATAACACGTATGTTACGAAATTAAATGCTGCAGTAGAAGGTACAGATTTAGAATCTAAATCTATTGAAGAAATTGTTGCTAATTTAGACAGTGTACCAGCTAACATCCAAACTGCTGTACGTAATAATGGCGGTGGACATTTAAACCATTCATTATTCTGGGAGTTACTTTCACCAAACTCAGAAGAAAAAGGTACTGTAGTAGAAAAAATTAAAGAACAATGGGGTTCTTTAGAAGAATTTAAAAAAGAATTTGCTGACAAAGCAGCTGCACGCTTTGGTTCAGGTTGGGCTTGGTTAGTCGTAAACAATGGCCAGTTAGAAATTGTGACTACACCAAACCAAGATAATCCATTAACTGAGGGTAAAACACCTATTTTAGGTTTAGACGTATGGGAACACGCTTATTACCTAAAATATCAAAACAAACGCCCTGACTACATTGGCGCATTTTGGAATGTAGTTAACTGGGAAAAAGTTGACGAATTATATAATGCAACAAAATAAAGTATGATTACTTGTTCGGTCTCTTAAATGAGACCGTTATTTTTTTGTCAAAAAGATAGAAATAATTTCTAAATTCATATATGATTTAAAGTGAAAGACTTTGAATAGAGGTAGGTAGTTTTGTTAAAAAGACTAAAAGAAAAATCAAATGATGAAATCGTTCAAAATACAATTAACAAGAGAATTAACTTTATATTTGGTGTGATTATATTTATTTTTGCAGTACTAGTACTACGTTTAGGTTATTTACAAATCGCACAAGGCTCACATTATAAACAAATTATAAAAAATGATGAAAACATTACAGTGAATGAGTCTGTGCCAAGAGGTCGTATTTTAGACAGAAATGGGAAAGTTTTAGTTGATAATGCTTCTAAAATGGCTATTACATATACTAGGGGTCGAAAAACAACACAATCGGAAATGTTGGATACGGCTGAAAAGTTATCAAAGCTAATCAAGATGGATACTAAGAAAATTACAGAACGTGATAAGAAAGATTTCTGGATTCAGTTGCATCCTAAAAAAGCAAAAGCAATGATGACAAAAGAACAAGCTATGTTAGCAGATGGAAGTATTAAACAAGATCAATATGATAAACAACTGTTATCGAAAATCGGAAAATCACAATTAGATGAATTGTCTTCTAAAGATTTACAAGTTTTAGCTATTTTTCGAGAGATGAATGCAGGAACAGTTTTAGATCCACAAATGATAAAAAATGAAGATGTCAGTGAAAAAGAGTATGCAGCAGTTTCTCAGCAACTTTCCAAATTACCAGGTGTTAACACGTCTATGGATTGGGATAGAAAATATCCATATGGCGATACTTTAAGAGGTATATTCGGAGATGTATCGACACCTGCTGAAGGTATTCCAAAAGAATTGACAGAACATTACTTATCCAAAGGATATTCACGCAATGATCGTGTTGGAAAATCTTACCTAGAATATCAATATGAAGATGTATTGCGTGGTAAGAAGAAAGAAATGAAATACACAACGGACAAATCTGGTAAAGTTACATCTTCAGAAGTGTTAAATCCTGGCGCTCGCGGTCAAGATTTGAAATTAACGATCGATATAGATCTTCAAAAAGAAGTAGAAGCATTATTAGATAAACAAATTAAGAAGCTTCGCAGTCAAGGTGCCAAAGATATGGATAATGCAATGATGGTTGTACAAAATCCTAAAAATGGAGACATTCTTGCGCTTGCCGGAAAGCAGATTAATAAGAGTGGTAAAATGACTGATTATGACATTGGTACGTTTACTTCTCAATTTGCGGTTGGATCTTCTGTAAAAGGTGGAACATTATTAGCCGGTTATCAGAATAAAGCTATCAAAGTTGGAGAAACAATGGTCGATGAACCATTACATTTCCAAGGTGGTTTGACAAAACGATCATACTTCAATAAAAACGGGCATGTAACTATTAATGATAAGCAAGCTTTGATGCATTCATCAAACGTATATATGTTTAAAACAGCATTAAAATTAGCGGGAGACCCTTATTATTCTGGTATGGCTTTACCTTCAGACATAAGTTCACCTGCCCAAAAGCTAAGAAGAGGATTAAATCAAGTAGGCTTAGGTGTGAAAACAGGGATAGATTTACCAAATGAAACAAGAGGTCAAATCGAACCATTAACAAATAATCCAGGTAATTATCTAGATTTATCAATTGGTCAATATGATACCTATACACCATTACAATTATCACAATATGTTTCAACTATAGCGAATGATGGTTATAGAATACAGCCACACATTGGATTAACGATTCATGAATCAACTAATAAAGATGAGGTTGGTCCACTCAAGAAGAAAATTAATGGCACTGTCTTGAACAAGGTTAATAATACTGAAAAGGAAATCAAACAAATTCAAGAAGGATTCAAAATGGCATTTAATGATAAAGATGGTACTGGATATGTTAGTTTTAAAGATACAGTAGTACCTACTGCTGGTAAAACGGGTACCGCAGAAGTGTTCCAAAACGGAGAGCCAAGAGTTAACTCTACTTATATAGGATACGCGCCAATTGATGATCCAAAATTAGCGTTTTCAATTGTATATACAAATCAGCCTGTACCACCACCATGGTTAACAGGTGGAGACTTAGGTAGAGATGTAATTAACTACTACTTTAAGCAGTTAGGTAAAAATGATAAAAATAAAGACAAAGACAAATAAAATTTAACCTGACGATTGTGTAGCGCATGGTTGTAAAATTTTAACTTTGCAAATATTATAGATGTTGGTATAATAATAAAGTCGTATTTAGAAATGATAAGGAGGAATAACCATGCGCGTAAACGTAACTTTAGCTTGTACGGAATGTGGTGACAGAAACTACATTACAACTAAGAACAAAAGAAATAATCCAGAACGTGTTGAAATGAAGAAATTCTGTTCACGTGAAAACAAACAAACTTTACACCGTGAAACAAAATAATCATTAAAATTAAATTTAAATTAACAATAAAAAAGGTGAAATCTCAAAATAAGAGGTTTCACCTTTTTAATTATGCACACGTATGAAATGATAAAAGATTTTCAATTGAAATAATAAATTTTAGAATTGTCGCATAATTCATCATGACAACATAATGACATGTATTGTTATTAACGATATAATAGAATTGAATAAAGTGGGTGATAATGTGACTAAAAATGAGATTAGAAAATACATTTTACATAAAATGAAGAATTTTAATAAAGCTGAAAAGCGAAAAGCAGACACATGGTTAAGAAATCAATTTTTTGCAACTGAAGAATACAAAGAAGCAAACGCAATTGCGCTAGTTCTTTCTTTTAATCATGAAGTAGATACTTTTTCTATTATTGAACAAGCCTTAATGGATCATAAACGTATTTTTGTACCGAAAATGGATTATTTAAATCATCAAATGACTTTTAAAGAGATATTTAATCTCAAAGATATTGATGTCGATAATAAGGGGATTTACTATCCAACTTCAAAAGGTGAAACAACGAATAACCTAGATTTAATTGTTGTTCCTGGTGTTGGATTTCAAGACGATGGATATAGAATTGGGTATGGTGGTGGCTATTACGACAGGTTTTTAGCTAATTATCAGACAAAGACAATAAGCTTATTATACGATTTTCAAATAACATCATTTGAACCGGAATCATTCGATCAACCAGTCGATAAATTGATTATATATCAAGCAGCATAGTGGAGGACTAAATGAACATAGACAAACAATTTTGGAAAACAATATATTATTGGATTAGGTACTTGAATTTTGATATTGTCAGTAGGGAAAAAGATGACCAAGAAATTTGGTTAGCCCATAAAAGAAAAAAACAAGTAGTCATTTTTAAACAACATATCAAGTCTACCCAAGAAATACGTTTTGACAAAGCGAAAGTGCTTGAACACAAAGATGAAATAGCAAATTTTATTTCTTTCGAACCACAAAGTTTTGAATTTTATTATTTTACAGAATCGGAATTTTCAGAAGAACAATTAAATGAAGTTTCGCCAATTAGAATTAAATTCAATGTTATAAGACACACAAAAGATTTGATAAAGCATATGCCGAATATATTTTTGGCTAGACTTATTTCAGAAGATAATGATAAAAAGACATATATGTTCTATAAACGCAAAGTATTAACCGATAACTTTTTAGATAAATATATGCAGAAATTTTCACCGGCAACATACACAATAATATTTGTAAATGTCTTAATATGGTTATGTATGATTTTATATTTAAATAATTTTTCGGATGTAAAATTATTAGATGTTGGCGGGTTAGTGCATTTTAATGTCGTACATGGTGAATGGTATCGAATTGTTACATCGATGTTTTTACATTTTAGTTTTGAACATATACTTATGAATATGCTTTCATTATTTATTTTTGGTAAAATAGTCGAAGCAATTATTGGTTCATGGCGGATGTTAACTGTATACTTTATTGCAGGGTTGTTTGGAAACTTTGTATCACTATCATTTAATACGACTACAATTTCAGTTGGGGCTAGTGGTGCTATATTTGGTCTGATTGGATCAATTTTTGCGATGATGTATGTTTCAAAAACATTTAACAAAAAAATGTTAGGACAGTTATTAATTGCATTAGTGATATTAGTTGGTGTTTCTCTGTTTATGTCAAATATAAATATTGTGGCGCATATTGGAGGATTCATTGGTGGTTTATTAATAACTTTAATTGGCTATTACTATAAAGTGAATCGTAATATTTTTTGGATTTTACTAATTGGTATGCTTGTTATATTTATTGCACTTCAAATTAGAATTTTTACAATTAAAGAAGATAATATTTATAATAAATTGATCAAAGATGATATGACTAGTGGTAATTATGATAATGCTCAAAATATTGTGAAGCAGACAATAAATAAAAATTATGCCGATGATCAAACATATTATTTAAGTGGTATGATTATGGCTACTATCAATTCTAAGTCCGAAGGTATGACAGAATGGGAGCGAGGACTTAGAATGTTTCCTAAATCAGGTTTATTAAATTTTGAGTTAGCGATAGCAAATCGTTCATTAAATGATGATGAAAAAGCATTAAAATATGTGCGTAAAGCATTAAATGCAGACCCTAAAAATACAGATTATATTAACTTAGAAAAAGAGTTGACTAAATCAAATGAGTCGAAAAATAAATAACTTTTATGATGTACAACAGTTATTGAAAAGTTACGGATTTCTAATATATTTTAAAAATCCAGAAGATATGTACGAAATGATTCAACAGGAGATTTCATCATTGTATCAATATGAACTGTTATCTAAGGAAGAATATTTGAAATGTACGTTGATAATTAATCAGAGAAGGAATGAACAGAAATGACAAAAATTATTTTAGCAGCTGATGTAGGCGGGACGACTTGTAAATTAGGTATTTTCACACCTGAATTAGAACAATTACATAAATGGTCTATTCACACTGATACATCTGATAGTACAGGATATACACTTTTGAAAGGAATTTATGATTCGTTTGTTGAAAAAGTAAATGAAAATAATTATAATTTTTCAAATGTACTTGGCGTAGGTATTGGTGTACCAGGTCCTGTTGACTTTGAAAAAGGTACAGTAAATGGAGCAGTAAACTTATATTGGCCAGAAAAAGTTAATGTACGTGAGATTTTTGAACAATTCGTTGATTGTCCAGTGTATGTAGATAATGATGCTAACATAGCTGCTTTAGGGGAGAAACACAAAGGTGCTGGTGAAGGTGCCGATGATGTTGTTGCCATCACACTTGGTACAGGTCTAGGTGGAGGAATTATTTCAAATGGTGAAATCGTACATGGTCATAATGGCTCTGGCGCAGAAATAGGTCATTTTAGAGCAGACTTCGATCAACGATTTAAATGTAATTGTGGTCGTTCTGGATGTATTGAAACAGTTGCTTCAGCGACAGGCGTTGTTAACTTAGTTAACTTCTACTATCCGAAGTTGACGTTTAGATCTTCTATATTAGAATTGATTAAAGAAAATAAGGTTACAGCAAAAGCTGTTTTTGATGCGGCAAAAGCTGGTGACCAATTCTGTATTTTCATTACTGAAAAGGTTGCAAACTATATTGGATATTTATGTAGTATTATTAGTGTTACAAGTAATCCGAAATATATCGTTCTAGGTGGAGGAATGTCTACTGCAGGACCTATTTTAATTGAAAATATTAAAACAGAATATCATAATTTAACATTTGCACCTGCTCAATTTGAAACTGAAATTGTACAAGCGAAATTAGGTAATGATGCAGGTATTACAGGAGCAGCAGGATTAATCAAGACCTATGTATTAGATAAAGAGGGGGTAAAATAATGGCTATTGTTGATGTGGTTGTTATTCCAGTTGGAACGGAAGGTCCGAGTGTTAGTAAATATATTGCAGATATTCAGAAAAAACTTCAAGAATATAAAGCAATGGGTAAAATTGATTTTCAATTAACACCAATGAATACTCTAATTGAAGGTGAATTAAGCGATGTATTAGAAGTTGTGCAAGTGATACATGAATTACCTTTTGATAAAGGTTTAAGTAGAGTTTGTACAAATATCCGTATTGATGACCGACGAGACAAATCTAGAAAAATGAATGATAAACTAACATCAGTACAAAAACATTTAGAAAATAGTGGTGAAAACCTATGAGGATTTCAAGCTTAACTTTAGGCTTAGTTGATACTAATACGTATTTCATCGAAAATGACAAAGCTGTTATTCTGATTGACCCTTCAGGTGAAAGTGAAAAAATTATTAAAAAATTAAACCAAATAAATAAACCGTTAAAAGCTATTTTATTAACACATGCACACTTTGATCATATCGGAGCAGTCGATGATATAGTTGATCGATTCGATGTCCCGGTTTATATGCATGAAGCAGAGTTTGATTTTCTAAAAGATCCCGTTAAAAATGGGGCAGATAAATTTAAGCAATATGGATTACCAATTATTACAAGTAAGGTAACTCCTGAAAAGTTAAACGAAGGTAGCACAGAAATAGAAGGATTTAAGTTTAATGTGTTACACACACCTGGACATTCACCAGGAAGTTTAACATATGTGTTCGATGAATTCGCAGTTGTTGGAGATACATTATTTAATAATGGAATCGGACGTACAGATTTATATAAAGGTGATTATGAAACGCTAGTTGATTCTATTCAAGATAAAATATTTGAATTAGAAGGCGATTTACCTTTATTCCCTGGACATGGTCCATATACGACGGTTGATGATGAACAATTAAATCCATTTTTACACGGTTAAATTGAAGTAATAAAAACACCTCCTACGTGATTATATGTAGGAGGTGTTTTTTTGAAGATTCTATTTCAAGAAATAATTAATAAAGCGATAGAAATGAAAGCGAGTGATGTACATTTTATTCCAGTTAAAAATGAAGTAAGTATTAAATTTAGAATTAATGATAACTTGGAGCAGTATGAACAAATTGGGAATAGCATTTATCAAAAGTTATTAGTTTATATGAAGTTTCAAGCTGGGCTTGATGTTTCTACACAGCAAGTCGCACAGAGCGGTCGATATAGTTACCTTTTCAATAAAATATATTTTTTGAGAATATCAACTTTACCATTGTCACTTGGCCAAGAAAGTTGTGTTATCAGAATTGTACCTCAATTTTTTCAACCACAGAAATCAACTTATAAATTCAATGATTTTAAACACCTCATGAATAAGAAACAAGGATTACTATTGTTTAGTGGACCAACTGGTTCAGGAAAGAGTACATTAATGTATCAAATGGTCTCATACGCGAATAAAGCCTTGAATTTAAATGTAATTTCTATAGAGGATCCTGTAGAGATGCAAATTCCTGGTATCGTCCAAATTAATGTGAATGATAAAGCTGGCATAAACTATGTAAATTCGTTTAAAGCTATTTTAAGATGTGATCCTGATGTTATTTTAATAGGTGAAATCAGAGATAAAGATGTTGCCAAGTGTGTTATACAGGCTAGTTTAAGTGGTCACCTTGTTCTGACTACATTGCATGCAACTGATTGTAAAGGTGCTATTTTAAGGCTATTAGAAATGGGCATTTCTGTACAAGAATTGATACAGGCAACTAACTTAATTATAAACCAACGACTTGTAACTACTATTAAGCAACAGCGACAATTAGTATGTGAAATTCTATCTCAGCAACAACTCCGATATTTCTTTTCCCATAATCATTCATTACCATCATCATTTAAGAACTTAGAAGATAAACTTGATGATATGACAAAAGCAGGTGTCATTTGTGAAACTACAATGCATAAATACATTTAAACTACATTCTAAGAAGCGACAATTAAGTAAGGCCCAACAAATCGACTTACTTTCAAATTTATGTAATTTGTTGAAATATGGTTTCACTCTGTATCAAAGTTTTCAATTTTTAAATCTTCAAATGACATATAAAAATAAGCAATTAGGTACCACCATTCTAAGTGAAATTTCAAATGGTGCACCATGCAATCAAATATTATCACTGATAGGTTATAGCGATACTATCGTCATGCAAGTATATTTGGCAGAAAGATTTGGCAATATTATAGACGTTCTAGAAGAAACCGTAAATTATATGAAAGTGAATAGAAAGTCAGAACAACGATTGTTAAAGACACTGCAATACCCCTTAATACTAGTTTCTATCTTTATTGCTATGATTATTATATTAAACCTCACAGTAATTCCACAGTTTCAACAATTATATACTTCTATGAATATTCAACTATCTTCTTTTCAAAAAACATTGTCTTTTTTCATTACCAGCTTACCTACTATAATTGTAGTAATGCTCATAATAGTATCTATGTTGGCTATTATTATGAAATTAATTTATAACAATTTAAATATGCTCAATAAGATAAACTTTGTGATGAAACTACCGCTAATATCAGGCTATTTCCAATTATTTAAAACTTATTTTGTAACTAATGAATTAGTGTTGTTTTATAAAAATGGTATTACACTTCAATCAATAGTAGACGTTTATATTAACCATAGTAGTGATCCATTTAGACAGTTTCTAGGTAAATACTTATTAACTTATTCAGAAATGGGATATGGTTTGCCTCAAATTTTAGAAAAACTAAAATGCTTTAAGCCTCAATTAATTAAGTTTGTGCTACAAGGTGAAAAGAGAGGGAAGCTAGAAGTAGAACTAAAGTTATATTCGCAAATATTAGTAAAACAAATAGAAGATAAAGCGATAAAACAGACTCAGTTTTTACAGCCTATTTTATTTTTGATTTTAGGTTTATTTATTGTCGCAATTTATTTAGTAATTATGTTACCAATGTTTCAAATGATGCAAAGTATAAAATAATGGAGGTTAATATATGTTTAAATTTCTTAAGAAAACTCAAGCGTTTACATTGATAGAGATGCTATTAGTGTTATTAATCATCAGTTTATTATTAATTTTAATCATTCCAAATATTGCTAAACAAACTGCTCACATACAATCAACAGGTTGTAATGCACAGGTAAAAATGGTTAATAGTCAAATTGAAGCGTATGCATTGAAACATAATAGAAATCCATCGTCTATTGAAGACTTAATTGCAGATGGTTTTATAAAAGAAGCACAAAAGACATGTAAATCAGGAGAGACAATCACAATTAGTAATGGAGAAGCAGTTGCAAATTAGAAAGCAGTCAGCATTTACTATGATTGAGATGCTTGTGGTAATGATGTTAATCAGTATATTTCTACTTTTGACAATGACATCTAAAGGATTAAGCAATCTTAGAGTAATAGATGATGAGGCAAATATCATTTCTTTTATTACTGAATTGAATTATATTAAGTCGCAAGCTATAGCAAATCAAGGATATATCAATGTTAGATTTTATGAAAACAGTGACACTATTAAAGTAATAGAGAATAATAATATACGATTTCTAAAATTAAAAGTAGGCAAAATAATTAATGTTGCAAAAGTTGATATTATTGCCTTTGATAAAAAAGGGAATATCAATAAATTTGGTAGCATAACAATTTACAATAACAATTCAATTTATAGAATAATATTCCATATTGAAAAAGGAAGAATTCGTTATGAAAAGCTATAAGTGTAAAGGTTCATTCTTAATAGATAGTATGGCTGGATTTTTGCTAATTGGATTGATTACATTACTATTGATACCAATGATGAATCAAATGCAAGCGAGTATAAACCATAAACTACAAACAATTGATGCTTCTAAAGTAATTTTGACGACTGTATCTAAAATTAATAAAGAAGAACTTAAGAAGGGGGTAACTATAGGGAAGTATGATATTAAGCAAAGTGACCAACAAATTTGTGCTATTTCAAAAAATACCACTTCTTATCAAAAGACATGTATACAGTATTAATGTCAAAGCTTTTTCGCTCATTGAAATGTTAGTAGCGATGATGGTTATAAGTATAACTTTACTAATTGTTCCAGACTTAATTAGACTTAGTAAAACTTTTCTAATTGAAAGTAGGGATTTAACAACTGTAGATTTCGAATTTTTCTCAAGAGATATTCTAGATGATTTTAAAGGAGTAGATAGAAACGATATTGAAATTAGGCAACACCGTATCATTTTACATAAAGGTGAAGAAATGATCGAATACAAATTAATTAATAATAAAATTATTAAAGTTGTAAATGACAGAGGAAATATAACAATGATTAATAATGTTACAGCATTTACTGCAAATATCTACTATAAATCCATTATTAAAATAACGATAACAGTTAAAGTCGGTACAAATGTGCAGACTAAAACTATTTATGTATAACTTACTAGTATTTAAATGAGTACTATTAAAAAGGATGTGAAATAATTTATTAATTTTGATTTATATAAAGAAAAAGGATATGTTACGCCGTTCTTATTGATGCTAACAGCAATTTATTTTTCCATTTTCACTTTTTATATCAGTCAATATAGTTTAAAATTAAAGACATTATATAATATTGAAACTGACTATAACTATAAGATTGTTTTGTTATTGAAAGAAGGGAAAACGCATGAATCATGATAAATCACCAATAATTTTAATTGGTTTCATGGGTACCGGTAAATCTACGATTGGTAAATACGTTGCAGATGAGCAAAATTTATCATTTATTGATATAGATTCATATATCGAAGAGAAGTATAAGTTAACAATACCAGAAATATTTTGTAAACATGGTGAACAATATTTCAGGAATTTAGAGTTCACATGTTTGCAAGAATGTATTAACACTGCAGATATAATTGCTACTGGTGGTGGTATTATTGAGAGTGAAGAGGCATTTAATTTTTTGAAAAATCAAAAAAACATTATTTGGTTAGATTGTAATATTGATATTATATATAGTCGAATCAATGATGACCCACATCGACCTAATGCAAATAATAAGACAATCAAGCAGTTAAATGACTTGTATTGCTCGCGGAATTTAAGATATAATGAAATCGCATTCAAGAAATTTGATAGTCATTTGCTATCAATTTCAGAAATATATTATGAATTGCTAAATTTAATAAAAGCGAGTGATCAGTATTAGAGAGAATAGAGCGTTAAGACTCTATCGCCGAAGGTGCAAGTAATTTATTACGAAACTCTCAGGCAAAAGGATAATACTGTAACGCGTTCCTGAATTGGTGATTTATAAACAGGGTAGCGATTGCTATCCTGTTTTTATAATTTTAAGGGGGTATTTCAATGTCAAGTGATTTAAAACAAACACCTTTATATCAAAATTATGTTGATAGAGGTGCAAAAATTGTGGAATTCGGAGGATGGGCGATGCCTGTTCAATTTTCAAGTATTAAAGAGGAGCATAATGCTGTTCGATACGAAATTGGCCTGTTTGATGTTAGTCATATGGGTGAAATTGAAGTAACAGGTAAAGATGCTAGTCAGTTTGTGCAATATTTATTATCAAATGATACTGATAATTTAACTACTTCAAAAGCATTATATACTGCTTTATGTAATGAAGAAGGCGGTATTATTGATGATTTAGTAATATATAAATTAGCTGACGACAATTATTTATTAGTTGTTAATGCTGCTAATACTGAAAAAGATTTTAATTGGATTTTAAAACACAAAGAGAAATTTGATGTTGAAGTACAAAATGTATCAAACCAATATGGTCAATTAGCAATACAAGGACCAAAAGCTAGAGATTTAATTAATCAATTAGTTGATGAAGATGTAACTGAAATGAAAATGTTTGAATTTAAACAGGGTGTCAAATTATTTGGAGCAAACGTCATTTTATCTCAGTCAGGTTACACAGGTGAAGATGGGTTTGAAATTTATTGTAATATCGATGATACTGAAAAAATTTGGGATGGTTTATTAGAGTATAATGTTATGCCATGTGGGTTAGGCGCTCGTGATACATTAAGATTAGAGGCTGGATTGCCATTACATGGACAAGATTTAACTGAATCAATTACACCATATGAAGGTGGTATCGCTTTTGCAAGTAAACCATTAATTGATGCTGATTTTATTGGTAAATCTGTATTAAAAGATCAAAAAGAAAATGGTGCACCAAGAAGAACAGTGGGATTAGAATTACTTGAAAAAGGAATTGCAAGAACTGGTTATGAAGTTATGGATTTAGATGGAAATATTATTGGAGAAGTAACTTCAGGAACACAGTCTCCATCATCAGGAAAATCAATTGCACTTGCAATGATAAAAAGAGATGAGTTTGAAATGGGTAGAGAGTTGCTTGTTCAAGTTCGTAAGCGTCAATTAAAAGCGAAAATTGTTAAGAAAAATCAAATTGATAAATAATTAAAAAGGGGTGTGCATTGTGAGTCATCGTTATATACCTTTAACTGAAAAAGACAAGCAAGAAATGTTACAAACAATTGGTGCAAAATCTATAGGAGAATTATTCGGTGATGTACCAAGTGACATTTTATTAAATAGAGATTTAAATATTGCTGAAGGCGAAGCGGAAACAACGTTACTTAGAAGATTAAATCGCATTGCAAGCAAGAATATCACTAAAGAAACGCATACATCATTTTTGGGTGCTGGTGTTTATGATCATTACGCGCCATCAGTTGTGGATGCTATGATTTCAAGATCAGAATTTTACACAGCATATACGCCATATCAACCGGAAATTTCTCAAGGTGAATTACAAGCCATTTTTGAGTTCCAAACTTTAATTTGTGAATTAACAGATATGGATGTAGCAAATTCTTCTATGTATGATGGGATGACTAGCTTTGCTGAAGCATGTATCTTAGCATTTAGTCAAACAAAGAAAAATAAAATTGTAGTCTCAAAAGGTTTACATTATCAAGCATTACAAGTACTTCATACTTATGCTAAGACGCGTAAGGAATTCGAAGTAGTGGAAATCGATTTAGATGGCACTGTTACAGATTTGAAAAAATTAGAAGCAGCAGTGGATGATGAAACAGCAGCTGTTGCAGTACAATATCCAAACTTTTACGGTTCAATTGAAGATCTTGAAAAGATTCATAGCTTTATTGAAGATAAAAAAGCATTATTTATCGTATATGCAAATCCATTAGCATTGGGATTACTTACACCTCCAGGTTCATTTGGTGCAGATATTGTTGTAGGTGATACTCAGCCATTCGGAATTCCTGCTCAATTCGGTGGGCCACATTGTGGATATTTTGCAACGACGAAAAAGTTAATGCGTAAAGTGCCAGGTAGATTAGTCGGTCAAACACAAGATGATGAAGGTAATCGTGGCTTTGTATTAACATTACAAGCACGTGAACAACATATTCGACGCGATAAAGCGACATCTAATATTTGTTCTAACCAAGCATTAAATGCTTTAGCGTCATCAATTGCAATGTCAGCACTTGGTAAACAAGGTATCTATGATATTGCAGTTCAAAATATAGAACATGCTAACTATGCTAAACAACAATTTATTAAAAAAGGTTTTGAAGTATTAGATGGTACATCTTTCAATGAGTTTGTAGTCAAATTTGACAAACCAATTCAACAAGTTAACGAGGAATTAGTGAAGTACAATATTATCGGTGGTTTTGATTTAGGTGTTGTTTCAGACGACTTTAAAAATCACATGTTAATAGCTGTAACTGAATTAAGAACAAAAGATGAAATCGATACATTTGTAGAAAAGGCTGGTGAGTTAAATGACTAGTAAATCAAGTCCATTAATTTTTGAAAGATCTCGTGAAGGCAGATATGCATATTCATTACCAAAAAGTGATATTAAAACAAATTCTGTTGAGTCATTGTTAGATGATAAATTTATTCGTAAAAACAAAGCGGAGTTTCCTGAAGTTGCTGAACTAGACTTAGTACGTCATTATACTGAACTTTCAAATAAAAATTTCGGTGTAGACAACGGATTTTATCCATTGGGTTCATGTACGATGAAGTATAACCCTAAAATTAATGAAAAGGTTGCTAGAATACCAGGATTTAGTGAATCACATCCATTACAAGATGAAGATCAAGTTCAAGGTTCATTAGAAATTATTTATAGTTTGCAAGAAGAATTAAAAGAAATTACTGGTATGGATGAGGTGACATTACAACCAGCTGCTGGCGCACATGGTGAATGGACTGCATTGATGATATTTAAAGCTTACCATGAGAATAATGGTGAAGGTCATCGTGATGAAGTCATTGTGCCAGATTCTGCGCATGGTACGAATCCAGCCTCAGCTTCATTTGCAGGATTTAAATCAGTTACTGTAAAATCAAACGAACGTGGCGAAGTTGATATTGATGACTTGAAACGTGTTGTAAATGAAAATACAGCAGCTATTATGTTAACTAATCCAAACACTTTAGGTATTTTCGAAAAAAATATTATGGAAATCCGTGAAATCGTCCATAATGCTGGTGGTCTATTATATTATGATGGTGCGAATTTAAACGCTATTATGGACAAAGTTCGCCCAGGAGATATGGGATTTGATGCTGTTCATTTAAACTTGCATAAAACATTTACTGGTCCACATGGTGGTGGCGGTCCTGGTTCAGGTCCAGTCGGTGTAGTAAAAGAACTAGCAAGTTACTTACCAAAGCCAATGGTTATTAAAGATGGCGACAAATTTAAATATGATAATGACATTAAAAATTCTATCGGACGTGTAAAACCATTTTATGGTAACTTTGGTATTTACTTAAGAGCTTATACGTATATTCGAACTATGGGAGCAACTGGACTTAAAGAGGTTTCTGAAGCAGCGGTTCTTAATGCGAATTATATTAAAGCACGTTTATCTAAACACTTTGAAATACCTTATAAACAATATTGTAAACACGAGTTTGTGTTAAGTGGTGTGCGTCAAAAAGAATTTGGTGTACGTACTTTAGACATGGCTAAGCGATTATTAGATTTCGGTGTACATCCACCAACAATATACTTCCCATTAAATGTTGAAGAAGGTATGATGATTGAACCGACTGAGACAGAGTCTAAAGAAACACTTGATTATTTTATCGATACATTAATTAGTATTGCTGAAGAAGCTAAAAATGATCCTGATAAAGTGCTAGAAGCACCACATACAACTGTGATTGATCGATTAGACGAAGCTACAGCTGCTCGTAAACCAATATTAAAGTTTGAAAATCTTAAACAGGAAAAATAAAGTATTAAACACATATTCCGAGAATTATTATTCTAACTTTGTATGAAGATTTAAGGATAATGGTTTCAAAATCAATTGAAAAAGACAATTTCTATTTAAACAAGAAAACTAAACCGAAGTAATAACTCTTAGGGTTTGGTATTATTCTTTCATAGAAATTGTCTTTTCATTTTTTAGATTGCGGTAATTGAATCGTATTGAAAATGAGCTGAACTTTCTTTATTATGCTGAAACTAAGTTTAATGATCAGTGAAGCTAGAGAAATATAGTAACAGACTTTGTTAAAAAATTAAAATCTGAGTATTGTTATTGATGATCAATTAACACTCAGATTTTATTAAATCGTATATTAAATTTACAAAAACTATTTTTTAGACTTTATTTTTCCAGTCCATTTTTTATAGCCGCCTTTTAACATATAGATATCTGTATATCCATTCTTTTTCAAAATACGAGCGGCTCTATAGCTAGCAATCCCATTGGCATCACATAAGTATACCGGTTGATCTTTTCTTAATCCTTGGAATCGTTGCCTGAACATTGTCATAGGAATATTGCGAGACCCATTAATGTGACCGTAGTCATAGTCAACTTTCTCTCTAACATCGATGACTTGAGCTTTTCTAATCCCATTATGGAATTCATTTTGATCTAATTCTTTAACAGCTCGCTTGTTAAGAATTTGTTGAACAATCATATAAGCAATAATTGCTATAACTAAAATTATTGCGATGTACAAACTAGCACTCATCTTGCATCCTCCCTAATTAAACGATAATATAATTATAAGACTGTTAGGTCAAATTATCAAAATATTTCACTAAAGAATTGCAATTATTATTCATTTAGTTAAATTGATTAATTAGCGAATCAAATATTATACATTTTGCTGATAGGAGTTCTTGAATATGACTGAAACTTGGAATTTTATTAATACAGGAAGTAAAGACCCATATTATAATATGGCAATGGATGAAGCGTTATTAAATTTTGTCTCTAGAGGTGAAATTGATCCAGTTATACGTTTTTACACATGGAATCCTGCAACATTATCAATAGGGTATTTCCAAAGGCTACAAAAAGAAATTGATATTGATAAGGTTAAAGAGAAAGGTTTTGGTCTCGTAAGGCGTCAAACTGGTGGCCGTGGGGTGCTACATGATAAAGAGTTAACTTACAGTGTGATTGTGCCTGAATCGCATCCGAATATGCCTTCTACAGTTACAGAAGCGTACAGAGTGATTTCACAAGGATTATTAGAAGGATTTAAAAACTTAGGATTTGATACTTATTTTGCGGTACCTAAAACGCCTGAAGAGCGTCAAAAATTAAAACAACCTCGAAGTTCAGTGTGTTTTGATGCACCAAGTTGGTATGAGCTAGTTGTTGAAGGCCGTAAGATTGCTGGGAGTGCTCAAACGAGACAAAAGGGCGTAATCCTCCAACACGGTTCGATTTTACAAGATATTGATATTGATGAACTGTTTGATATGTTTATTTATAAAAATGAAAGATTAAAATTAAAAATGAAAGAGGCATTCGTTGAAAAAGCAGTTGCCATCAATGATATTTCAGATGAACACATTACTATTAGTCAAATGGAAGAAGCTTTCGAGAAAGGTTTTAAGAAAGGTTTAAATATAGAATTTAAGCCACTTGAATTAACAGAAGCTCAATTGGCAGAAGTGGAAGAATTAACTGAAAAATATCGTTCAGATGAATGGATGTTTAGAAAGTAGTTTTTAGAATAAAAAATGGAAGCACGTAGACTATTTTACCTACAAGTGCTTCCGTTTTTTTATCTATTTTCTTCTTTGATTTCTTTTATACTTACGCATTGCTTTGCGATATTTGCGTTGGTCTTCAGTTAAGATGAAGAAATAATAAATCAGATAAATAATACCAGCTATTACAGCAAAGCTGATTAACATTCTGACGATTGAAAAAATAAAGGCATCTAGATTCATTACTAATCCAATCGCAGCAATAATAAGTACAAGATAAAATATTATATTACGCATTAAAAGACTCCTATCATGATTTTGCATTTAAGTTTAATTTTGACAACGCTTGTTGTCCTTTTGTAAGTTGTTTTTTATCTTTATTTTGATAGCCATTTTTAATATCATCAAATGCATGATTCAAATCAGAGTTTAATTTATCGATATTTTTAGACGTTTTTTTATCATCATCACTAAGTGATAAACCATCGATAGCATCTTTGTATGAAGTGTGAGCACTTTGAATATCATTAGAAATTTGATTTAATTTCGATTGAACATTCTTATCGCCTTTGTTTTTACTTACATCTTTCTCAATATCGTTATAGGATTTCAAAGCTTTAGCAACTTTGTCGTAGTATGTTGATGTAACATTCATCAATTTAATTTTCGTATTATTAGATGCAGTTTTTTTACTGTTTTCTTTATCCTTTTCAAGCCCTTTAATTTTAGATTTAGAATCACTAATTTGTTGATTAAGTTCTTGAATATCTAGTTTGAGTTGATGATTATCTTCTCTTAAATCTGTTGTTTTTTCTTCTAATGGTGCTAAATTTTGTGATCCACATCCAGCTAACAATAATGTTGCGCCAACAATTGAAACCAATTTTTTCATTACTATCTCCCTAAAATCAATATCTATTATTTTTTATCCTTATTATGATATTATTTTAATGTATAAAGTTGAAATGCACAAACGTTTCACTAGGAGGTAATAAGATGAGCAGAATAACACAAGTGCATCGTATTTTAGAACAAAAACATTTAGATGCGATTATCATTCTTTCGGATTACAATAGAAGATATTTATCAGGTTTTACTGGTACCAGTGGAGCACTTATCATATCTAAAGATAAACAATATTTGATAACAGACTTTAGATATATTGATCAAGCAACTAAGCAGGCGCCAAATTATGAAATTATTAATCGTAAATCTACTATTATTGGTGAGATTAAAGAATTGCTACACCAAGAAAATTTTGAAAATGTAGGTTTTGAGGGGCATCATGTAAGTTATGATACATACCTTGAATTAAATAAAAGCCGTATATCATTAATAAGCATTTCTAATACTGTAGATAAAATTAGAGACGTCAAAGATGCTGACGAAATTGCTTTAATTCAAAAAGCAGCTAATATTGTTGATGAAACATATGAATATATTTTAACTGTTGTAAAAGCAGGCATGACTGAAAAAGAATTAAAGGCAATATTAGAAAGCAAAATGCTAGAATTAGGAGCAGATGGACCATCATTCGATACGATTGTAGCATCTGGTCATAGAGGTGCATTACCACATGGTGTTGCAAGTGATAAAATTATTGAAAAAGGCGACATGATTACATTAGATTTTGGCGCGTATTATAACGGCTATTGTTCAGATATTACTAGAACATTTGCTATTGGAGAACCAGATCCTAAACTGAAAGAAATATATCAAATAGTACTTGAATCTCAAATGAAAGCAATTAATGAGATTAGACCTGGCATGACTGGTGCAGAAGCTGATGCCATTTCAAGAAACTATTTAGAGTCAAAAGGGTATGGAAAAGAATTTGGACATTCACTAGGACATGGTATTGGTTTAGAAATCCATGAAGGGCCAATGCTGGCTCGTACGATACAAGATAAACTTCAAGTTAACAACTGTGTTACAGTAGAACCTGGTGTTTATATAGAAGGTTTGGGCGGTATAAGAATAGAAGATGATATTTTAATTACAGAAAATGGTTGTCAAGTCTTTACTAAATGCACAAAAGACCTTATAGTTTTAACATAAGCGTGTAAAATGAGGAGGAAACTGAATGATTTCGGTTAATGATTTTAAAACAGGTTTAACAATTTCTGTTGATAACGCTATTTGGAAAGTTATAGACTTCCAACATGTAAAGCCTGGTAAAGGTTCAGCATTCGTTCGTTCAAAATTACGTAATTTAAGAACTGGTGCAATTCAAGAGAAAACGTTTAGAGCTGGTGAAAAAGTTGAACCAGCAATGATTGAAAATCGTCGCATGCAATATTTATATGCTGACGGAGATAATCATGTATTTATGGATAATGAAAGCTTTGAACAAACAGAACTTTCAAGTGATTACTTAAAAGAAGAATTGAATTACTTAAAAGAAGGTATGGAAGTACAAATTCAAACATACGAAGGTGAAACTATCGGTGTTGAATTACCTAAAACTGTTGAATTAACAGTAACTGAAACAGAACCTGGTATTAAAGGTGATACTGCAACTGGTGCCACTAAATCGGCAACTGTTGAAACTGGTTATACATTAAATGTACCTTTATTTGTAAACGAAGGTGACGTTTTAATTATCAACACTGGTGATGGAAGCTACATTTCAAGAGGATAATCTCTAATTTGTTAACAAATAGCTTGTATTCACTATACTGATTTAACGTAAGATATTCTAAATAAGTCTCATAAAGCTATTGCCTAAAATGATTATAGGTTATATGCTGATATGAGGCTTTTTATTTTTAAAATAATTTTTAAAATATAAAACGAATCGTCTAATTGGTAGTGAAAAAACATAGACATGAGTAGAGGTATATATCTACATATCATATTGTTGAGGATAAAACATAATAGCTAATAAAAATAACATTGATATGTTTAACTGAATGCATAAAATTTTTAATCAAGAGTTAAGATGAGTCAATGTTAAGTAATAAATACACAAGTGTTTTTAATTTAAAATGTGGTTTTATTATAACTTTGGGATAGACTTATAATGTCGCCAGCAATATGAACATGCTTGAATTGAAGAGTTGTCTCAAGTAAAATAGACGGGTAGATGAAAACAAACTGAAGGAGTCAGTAATAATGAACTTTAAAGAAATCAAAGAATTAATTGAAATTCTGGATAAATCAACTTTAACGGAAATCAATATTGAAGATACTAAAGGCAAAGTGACGCTTAAGAAAGAAAAAGAAACTGAGATTATCACGCCACAAATCTCACAAATGCCAGTTGAAGCTGCGGCAATGCCTATGCCTCAAGCACAATCAACTGATAGCAATAAAACTGAAGCTCCAAAGCCAACTTCAGATAATCACAAAACAATTAATGCACCTATGGTAGGTACATTTTACAAATCGCCATCTCCAGACGAAGAAGCATATGTGCAAGTTGGGGACACTGTTTCAAATGAAACAACAGTGTGTATTTTAGAGGCAATGAAACTATTTAATGAAATTCAAGCAGAAATTTCAGGTGAAATTGTTGAAATCTTAGTAGAAGACGGACAAATGGTAGAGTATGGCCAACCGTTATTTAAGGTGAAATAATGAAAAAGGTTTTAATTGCAAACCGCGGTGAAATCGCAGTTAGGATTATTCGCGCTTGTCGTGATTTAGGCATCCAAACTGTTGCAATCTATTCTGAAGGGGATAAAGATGCGCTACATACTCAAATTGCTGATGAAGCATATTGCGTAGGTCCCACTTTGTCTAAAGATTCATATTTAAATATTCCGAACATCTTATCTATTGCAACTTCTACAGGTTGTGATGGCGTTCATCCGGGTTATGGCTTTTTAGCTGAAAATGCTGATTTTGCAGAATTATGCGAAGCATGCCAATTGAAGTTCATTGGACCAAGTTATCAATCTATCCAAAAAATGGGTATCAAAGATGTTGCTAAGGCAGAAATGATCAAAGCCAATGTTCCAGTTGTTCCTGGTAGTGACGGTTTAATGAAAGACGTCTCAGAAGCTAAGAAAATCGCCAAAAAAATTGGCTATCCGGTCATCATTAAAGCTACTGCTGGCGGTGGCGGAAAAGGTATCCGTGTTGCTCGTGATGAAAAAGAACTTGAAACTGGCTTCCGAATGACAGAACAAGAAGCTCAAACTGCATTTGGTAATGGTGGACTTTATATGGAGAAATTCATCGAAAACTTCCGCCATATTGAAATCCAAATTGTTGGGGACAGCTATGGTAATGTAATTCATTTAGGAGAACGTGATTGTACAATTCAAAGACGTATGCAGAAATTAGTGGAAGAAGCACCTTCCCCAATTTTAGATGATGAAACACGTCGTGAAATGGGAAATGCCGCAGTTCGTGCAGCGAAAGCTGTAAATTATGAAAATGCGGGAACAATTGAGTTTATATATGATTTAAATGATAATAAATTTTATTTTATGGAAATGAATACACGTATTCAAGTAGAACATCCTGTAACTGAAATGGTAACAGGAATTGATTTAGTTAAATTACAATTACAAGTTGCTATGGGTGACGTGTTACCGTATAAACAAGAAGATATTAAATTAACAGGACACGCAATTGAATTTAGAATTAATGCTGAAAATCCTTACAAGAACTTTATGCCATCACCAGGTAAAATTGAGCAATATCTTGCACCAGGTGGATATGGTGTTCGAATAGAGTCAGCATGTTATACTAATTATACGATACCGCCATATTATGATTCGATGGTAGCGAAATTAATCATACATGAACCGACACGAGATGAAGCGATTATGGCTGGCATTCGTGCACTAAGTGAATTTGTGGTTCTTGGTATTGATACAACTATTCCATTCCATATTAAATTATTGAATAACGATATATTTAGAAGCGGTAAATTTAATACAAACTTTTTAGAGCAAAATAGCATTATGAATGATGAAGGTTAATAGGAGGTCAATCCATGGTCAAAGTAACTGATTATTCAAATTCAAAATTAGGTAAAGTAGAAATAGCGCCAGAAGTGCTATCTGTTATTGCAAGTATAGCTACTTCGGAAGTCGAAGGCATCACTGGCCATTTTGCTGAATTAAAAGAAACAAATTTAGAAAAAGTTAGTCGTAAAAATTTAAGCCGTGATTTAAAAATCGAGAGTAAAGAAGATGGCATATATATAGATGTATATTGTGCATTAAAACATGGTGTTAATATTTCAAAAACTGCAAACAAAATTCAAACGTCAATTTTTAATTCAATTTCTAATATGACAGCGATAGAACCTAAGCAAATTAATATTCACATTACACAAATCGTTATTGAAAAGTAATGTCATACCTAATTCAGTAATTAAATAAAGAAAAATACAAACGTTTGAAGGAGTTAAAAATGAGTCGTAAAGAATCCCGAGTGCAAGCTTTTCAAACTTTATTTCAATTAGAAATGAAGGACAGTGATTTAACGATAAATGAAGCGATAAGCTTTATTAAAGACGATAATCCAGATTTAGACTTCGAATTTATTCATTGGCTAGTTTCTGGCGTTAAAGGTCACGAACCTGTATTAGACGAGACAATTAGTCCTTATTTAAAAGATTGGACTATTGCACGTTTATTAAAAACGGATCGTATTATTTTAAGAATGGCAACATATGAAATATTACACAGTGATACACCTGCTAAAGTCGTAATGAATGAAGCAGTTGAATTAACAAAACAATTCAGTGATGATGATCATTATAAATTTATAAATGGTGTATTGAGTAATATAAAAAAATAAAATTGAGTGATGTTATATGTCAGATTATTTAAGTGTTTCAGCTTTAACGAAATATATTAAATATAAATTTGATCAAGATCCACATCTCCAATCTGTATTGATTAAAGGTGAGCTTTCAAATTTCAAAAAGCATTCAAGTGGTCATTTATACTTTAATGTGAAAGATAAAGAAAGCGTTATAAGTGCCATGATGTTCAAAGGTAGTGCTTCTAAATTAAACTTCGAACCTAAAGAAGGAGATGAAGTCTTATTAGAAGCACGTGTTTCTGTTTTTGAACGTCGTGGAAACTATCAAATTTATGTAAATAAAATGCAATTAGATGGTATAGGGAACTTATATCAAAAATTAGAAGCATTAAAGAAAAAATTAACTGAAGAAGGTTGTTTTGATAAAGCGAATAAGAAATCAATACCTAAGTTTCCTAAAAAAATTGCAGTTTTAACAGCGAGTACAGGTGCCGCAATTCGAGATATCCATTCAACGATAAATAGTCGTTTTCCATTAGCTGAACAAATACAAATTAGTACTTTGGTTCAAGGTGAAAAAGCAAAAGACGACATTATTGAAAAAATTGAATATGCAGATAGTTTAGGTGTAGATACCATTATTGTAGGTCGAGGCGGTGGATCCATAGAAGATTTATGGAATTTCAACGAAGAAGCTGTCGTCCGTGCAATATATAATTGTAAGACACCGATTATATCAGCAGTTGGTCATGAAACAGACTTTACATTAAGTGATTTTGCTGCAGACATCAGAGCTGCGACTCCAACTCAAGCTGCTGTTATTGCAACACCAGACCAATATGAATTGCTGCAACAAATACAGCAATATCAGTTTACATTGACTCGTTTCATCAAGAAACATTTAGAACAACAACGTAAACATGTTGAACATTTGTCATCGTATTACAAGTTTAAACAACCAACTTTATTGTATGATCAACAGATACAACGTCGAGATGATTTAGAAAAGAGACTGAAACAACAAATTCAGGCAACTTTTGAACAACAGAGACATCGATTAATGCTGTTGCAACAACGTTATAATTTAAAAGCATTACTAAGTAGTGTTAATCAAGAACAACAAAATAATCTTCAATTGACAAACCAACTTGTTAAATTATTGAATTCTAAGATATTAAGTTATAAAAATGATTTGAAAAATAAAGTAGAAAACTTAAACAATTTAAGTCCAACTAATACAATGTTGCGTGGATATGCAATTGTTAATAAAAAAGACGAAGTCATTACGAGTACTAAAGATTTAACAGAAAATGATCAATTGACATTAACAATGAAAGATGGCTTAGTAGATGCAAAAGTTACGAAAGTAAGGTGTAATAATGACTAAAGAAACGCAAAGTTTTGAAGAAATGATGCAAGAATTAGAGCAAATTGTTCAAAAATTAGATAATGAAACAGTATCTTTAGAGGAATCATTAGATTTATATCAACGTGGTATGAAACTATCAGCAGCTTGTGACACAACTTTAAAAAATGCCGAAAAAAAGGTGAATGACTTAATAAAAGAAGAAGCTGAGGATGTAAAAAATGACGAATCTACCGATGAATAAATTAATAGATGAAGTCAATAATGAATTATCGGTTGCGATAAATAAATCAGTAATGGATACTCAGCTAGAAGAAAGTATGTTGTATTCATTAAATGCTGGAGGTAAACGCATCCGACCAGTTCTGTTATTACTCACTTTAGATTCACTAAATACCGAGTATGAGTTAGGTATGAAGAGCGCAATTGCACTAGAAATGATTCATACATATTCACTTATTCATGATGACCTACCAGCGATGGATAATGATGATTATCGACGAGGAAAATTAACAAATCATAAAGTATATGGTGAGTGGACTGCGATATTAGCAGGTGATGCTTTATTAACTAAAGCATTTGAACTTATTTCAAGTGATGATAGATTAACTGATGAAGTAAAAATAAAAGTTCTACAACGGCTGTCAATAGCAAGTGGTCATGTTGGAATGGTCGGCGGTCAAATGTTAGATATGCAAAGCGAAGGCCAACCAATTGATCTTGAAACTTTGGAAATGATACACAAAACAAAAACAGGAGCATTATTAACTTTTGCGGTTATGAGTGCAGCAGATATCGCTAATGTCGATGATACAACTAAAGAACATTTAGAAAGTTATAGTTATCATTTAGGTATGATGTTCCAGATTAAAGATGATTTATTAGACTGCTATGGTGATGAAGCAAAGTTAGGTAAAAAAGTGGGCAGCGATCTTGAAAATAATAAAAGTACGTACGTGAGTTTATTAGGGAAAGATGGCGCAGAAGATAAATTGACTTATCATAGAGACGCAGCAGTGGATGAACTAACGCAAATTGATGAACAATTCAATACAAAACACTTATTAGAAATCGTTGATTTATTTTATAGCAGGGATCACTAAAAGCAAATATATCGATTAGCAACAATTGTAAAGTTTGAAATGTCTCAAAAGGCATATTCAACTGACGTTGTTTGTTAATCGATTTTTCTCATGTTGAAACTTAAAATTATGTTGAAGACTTTCATTTAAAAAATAGAATTTTCAATTTCTATACGACAATATTCGTATCTGTGATATCAATGTGATTTTAATTAAATATGTTCAAACAATTGACGCTTATTAAATCTAATAATTAGCAAGTTTATTACACATATATTCATTTTTATACATATTTTAAGCAATTGTTATGCGTAATATGAAAAATATTTATAAATAGATAACCAAGATAGATAAACCATGTTTACCCTTTTTACGTAAAGGTGTTTAGTAGTCGTAAATCAGTGCATGTGTTAAAATAAATGTATAAATATTCGTAATCAGAGGTGTTTACTGTGCCCAAAAAATCGGTTAGGCATATAAAAATTAGAGAAATTATTTCAAATGAACAGATAGAGACACAAGATGAATTAGTTAAACGATTAAACGATTATGATTTAAATGTCACTCAAGCAACTGTTTCTCGTGATATTAAAGAACTACAACTTATTAAAGTACCTATACCTTCAGGTCAATATGTTTATAGTTTACCAAATGATAGAAAATTCCATCCTTTAGAAAAATTGGGACGTTATTTAATGGATTCCTTTGTTAATATAGATGGTACTGATAATTTACTTGTTCTAAAAACATTACCTGGTAATGCACAATCTATTGGAGCTATATTAGACCAAATCAATTGGGAAGAAGTACTAGGCACAATTTGTGGTGATGATACTTGTTTAATTATTTGTCGAAGCAAAGAGGCAAGTGATGAAATCAAGTCAAGAATTTTCAATTTGTTATAAGGATGCGATGAGTTTATGTTACAAACCTTATCAATCAAGCAATTTGCTATTATTGAAGAATTAGAAATTCAATTTTCTGATGGTTTAACTGTTTTAAGTGGTGAAACGGGTTCAGGTAAATCAATTATTATAGATGCAATTGGACAATTAATTGGAATGAGAGCTTCATCTGATTTTGTAAGACATGGTGAAAAAAAGGCTGTCATCGAAGGTATATTTGATATTGACGAGAGTAAAGATGCTATACATATATTGAAAAATATGGATATTGATGTAGATGAAGATTTTTTATTAGTTAAACGGGAAATTTTCAGCTCTGGTAAAAGTCTTTGTAAAATTAATAATCAAACAGTTACTTTACAAGATTTACGAAAAGTTATGCAAGAATTATTAGATATTCATGGCCAACATGAAACGCAGTCTTTGTTGAAACAAAAATACCATTTAACATTATTGGATAATTACGCAGAATCACGTTATCAAGATTTGTTGGATAAATATCACCAAACTTTTCAAAATTATAAAGCCAAAAAGCAAGAGTTAGAAGATTTAGAATCAGCAGACCAAGCATTGCTACAGCGTTTAGATTTAATGAAATTCCAATTAGAAGAATTGTCTGAAGCACATCTAAAAGAAGGCGAAATAGAGCAACTTGAAATAGATATTAAACGCATTCAAAACTCTGAAAAATTAAGCTTAGCGCTTAATAACGCACATATGACATTAACGGATGAAAATGCTATCACTGATCGTTTATATGAACTAAGCAACCATTTGTTAACAATAAACGATATAGTTCCAAACAAATATGACAAATTAAAAGAAGATATTGATCAATTTTACTACATTTTAGAAGATGCAAAACATGAGTTATATGATGAAATGGCTAATACAGAATTCGACGAACAAGTGTTAAACGAGTATGAATCTCGTATGAATTTGCTGAATAATTTAAAACGTAAATATGGAAAAGATATTTCAGAATTAATCGCATATCAAGAAAAGCTTAATAATGAAATCAATAAAATTGAAAACTATGAACAAAGTACATCGCAGTTACGAGAAGAAATAAATGCATTGTATAATCAAGTTATAGAGGTTGGACAAGCGTTATCAAAGCAGCGTCGTATAGTCGCTAGGGAGTTAAGAGACCACATTGTATCGGAAATTCAAAACTTACAAATGAAAGACGCAAATCTTGAGATTTCATTTAAAAAATTAGAAGAACCGAATATTGATGGAATCGAATTTGTAGAATTTTTAATCAGTCCAAATAAAGGGGAACCATTAAAAAGTTTAAATAAAATTGCGTCAGGTGGAGAACTTTCTAGAATTATGTTAGCGTTAAAAAGTATTTTTGTTAAATCGAGAGGTCAAACTGCAATTTTATTCGATGAGGTTGACTCAGGTGTATCTGGACAAGCTGCACAAAAAATGGCAGAGAAAATGCGAGATATAGCAGAATATATACAAGTTATTTGTATCTCTCACTTACCACAAGTTGCATCGATGAGCGACCATCATTTATTAATTTCGAAATCATCAAAAGATGATCGTACAACAACACAAGTTCAAGAGTTAATTAGCGATGATAAAGTAGATGAAATTGCACGAATGATTTCAGGTGCAAGTGTTACTGATTTAACTCGAGAAAATGCAAGAGAAATGATACAACACAATCAAAGACGTAGATAATTTCCAAAGTGTGTTGAATACTCATTTATGGATTTATTTATGTGCATTCAAACTAAATAGACAATCATGTAAAATAGGTAATTAATGGACATGAAAACTATGTATTAATAAATTTTCAATGGATATATATCATTAGTTAGGAGTAAGAACATGTCAGAGAAACAATATGATTTAGTCGTTCTCGGTGGAGGTACTGCAGGATATGTTGCTGCGATACGTGCGTCTCAATTAGGTAAAAAAGTGGCAATAGTGGAACGACAACTATTAGGAGGTACTTGTCTCCATAAAGGTTGTATTCCTACTAAATCGCTGCTTAAATCTGCTGAAGTATTTCAAACAGTAAAACAGGCAGCAATGTTTGGCGTTGATGTCAAAGATGCTAATGTTAATTTTGAAAATATGTTGGCACGAAAAGAAGACATTATTAATCAAATGTATCAAGGTGTAAAGCATTTAATGCAACACAATCACATTGACATTTATAATGGCACGGGACGTATTCTAGGTACATCTATATTTTCACCTCAAAGTGGCACAATTTCTGTCGAATATGAAGATGGTGAATCAGACTTATTACCCAACCAATTTGTATTAATTGCAACTGGTTCTTCGCCTGCAGAGTTGCCATTCTTATCATTTGATCATGATAAAATTTTATCTAGCGATGATATATTATCATTAAAGACGTTACCATCAAGTATTGGTATTATTGGTGGTGGTGTTATCGGAATGGAATTTGCATCATTGATGATAGATTTAGGTGTTGACGTAACAGTTATAGAAGCAGGTGAAAGAATTTTACCAACTGAAAGTAAACAAGCTTCACAACTATTAAAAAAATCATTGTCAGCACGTGGTGTTAAATTCTATGAGGGAATAAAACTTTCTGAAAATGATATAAATGTTAACGAAGATGGTGTTACGTTTGAAATTTCCTCAGACATAATTAAAGTAGATAAAGTGTTGCTATCGATTGGTAGAAAACCTAACACATCAGATATTGGTTTAAACAACACTAAAATAAAACTTTCAACATCAGGACATATTTTAACGAACGAATTTCAACAAACTGAAGATAAACATATTTATGCAGCTGGTGATTGTATAGGAAAATTACAATTGGCACATGTTGGATCAAAAGAAGGTGTTGTGGCTGTTGATCATATGTTTGAGGGGAACCCAATCCCAGTAAACTATAACATGATGCCTAAGTGTATTTATTCACAACCTGAAATTGCTTCTATCGGTTTAAACATTGAACAAGCAAAGGCAGAGGGAATGAAAGTTAAAAGTTTTAAAGTACCATTTAAAGCAATTGGTAAAGCAGTGATTGATAGCCATGACACAAACGAAGGGTATAGCGAAATGGTGATTGATCAATCAACTGAAGAAATTGTGGGTATTAATATGATTGGTCCACATGTAACAGAATTGATTAATGAGGCATCACTGTTACAGTTCATGAATGGCTCGGCATTAGAATTAGGACTAACAACACACGCACATCCTTCCATCTCTGAAGTGTTGATGGAATTAGGATTGAAAGCAGAAAGTAGAGCTATTCACGTATAAATAGGAGGATTTAACATGATTGATTATAAATCATTAGGCCTTAGCGAAGAAGACCTAAAAGTAATATATAAATGGATGGATTTAGGTAGAAAAATAGATGAAAGACTGTGGTTATTGAACCGTGCAGGTAAAATTCCATTTGTTGTAAGTGGTCAAGGACAAGAAGCAACTCAGATTGGGATGGCATACGCATTAGAAGAAGGTGATATTACAGCGCCTTATTATAGAGATCTAGCTTTCGTTACTTATATGGGTATCTCAGCGTATGATACGTTTTTATCAGCGTTTGGAAAGAAAGACGATGTTAACTCTGGTGGAAAACAAATGCCATCACACTTTAGTAGTAGAGCTAAGAATATTTTGTCTCAAAGTTCACCGGTAGCAACTCAAATACCCCATGCTGTTGGTGCTGCTTTAGCTTTAAAAATGGATGGTAAGAAGAAAATTGCAACAGCAACTGTTGGTGAAGGTAGCTCAAACCAAGGTGACTTCCATGAAGGTTTAAACTTCGCGGGTGTACACAAACTTCCTTTTGTATGTGTCATTATAAATAATAAATATGCAATTTCAGTACCTGATTCATTACAATACGCAGCTGAAAAATTATCGGATAGAGCACTTGGTTACGGTATACATGGTGAACAAGTAGATGGTAATGATCCATTAGCAATGTATAAAGCGATGAAAGAAGCAAGAGATCGAGCTATTTCTGGTCAAGGTTCAACTTTGATTGAAGCAGTAACAAGTCGTATGACAGCTCATTCATCAGATGATGACGACCAATATCGTACGAAAGAAGAGCGTGAAACGCTTAAAAAAGCAGACTGCAATGAAAAGTTCAAAAAAGAGTTGCTTTCAGCTGGCATTATCGATGATGCTTGGTTGGCAGAAATAGAAGCGGAGCATAAAGACATCATCAATAAAGCGACAAAGGCTGCTGAAGACGCGCCATATCCAAGTGTCGAAGAAGCCTATGCATTTGTGTACGAAGAAGGGAGTCTTAACTAATGGCTAAATTATCTTATTTAGAGGCGATACGCCAGGCACAAGACTTAGCATTACAACAAAATAAAGATGTGTTTATTCTTGGTGAAGATGTTGGTAGAAAAGGTGGCGTATTTGGTACTACTCAAGGACTGCAACAAAAATATGGTGAAGACAGAGTTATCGATACGCCATTAGCTGAGTCAAATATTGTTGGAACTGCCATTGGTGCAGCTATGGTAGGTAAAAGACCAATTGCAGAAATTCAATTTGCAGATTTTATTTTACCTGCGACAAATCAAATTATTAGTGAAGCTGCGAAAATGCGTTATCGTTCAAATAATGATTGGCAATGCCCATTAACGATTCGTGCACCATTTGGTGGCGGTGTTCACGGAGGACTATATCATTCACAAAGTATTGAAAGTATATTTGCTTCATCGCCAGGTTTAACAATTGTTATTCCTTCCACACCGTATGATGCTAAAGGGCTTTTATTATCATCTATCGAATCAAATGATCCAGTATTGTACTTTGAGCATAAAAAAGCTTATCGTTTCTTAAAGGAAGAAGTGCCAGAAGAATATTACACTGTACCTTTAGGAAAAGCAGATGTGAAACGTGAAGGTGAAGATTTAACAGTATTTTGTTATGGATTAATGGTCAATTATTGTTTACAAGCAGCGGATATTTTAGCTGCAGACGGTATCAATGTTGAAGTCGTTGATTTACGAACTGTTTATCCATTAGATAAAGAAACAATTATTGATCGTGCTAAACATACAGGTAAAGTTTTACTTGTAACTGAAGATAATTTAGAAGGTAGTATTATGTCAGAAGTGTCAGCGATTATTGCAGAGCATTGCTTGTTCGATTTAGATGCACCAATCATGCGTTTAGCTGCTCCAGATGTACCATCTATGCCATTTTCTCCTGTATTAGAAAATGAAATTATGATGAATCCAGAAAAAATCTTAAATAAAATGCGTGAATTAGCAGAATTCTAGGGAGGGAAAGTCATGGAAATAACAATGCCTAAGTTAGGTGAGAGTGTTCATGAAGGCACCATTGAACAATGGTTAGTTTCTGTTGGTGATCATATTGATGAATATGAACCATTATGTGAAGTTATTACAGATAAAGTGACAGCTGAAGTCCCTTCCACGATATCAGGAACAATTACAGAAATTTTAGTTGAAGCGGGGCAGACAGTAGCTATTGATACAATTATCTGTAAAATTGAAACTGCTGATGAAAAGACAAATGAAACAACTGAAGAGATACAAGCAAAAGTGGATGAGCATACTCAGAAATCTACTAAAAAAGCTAGTGCAACAGTGGAACAGACATCTACTGCTAAACAAAATCAACCACGTAATAATGGTCGCTTTTCACCTGTTGTATTTAAACTCGCTTCAGAGCATGACATTGATTTATCACAAGTTGTAGGTAGTGGATTTGAAGGTCGTGTAACTAAGAAGGATATAATGTCAGTTATTGAAAATGGTGGTACCACAGCTCAATCTGACAAACAAGTTCAAACAAAATCAACATCAGTAGATACATCAAGTAACCAATCATCTGAAGACAATAGTGAAAACAGCACAATACCAGTAAATGGTGTGCGTAAAGCAATTGCGCAAAATATGGTTAATAGTGTAACAGAGATTCCACATGCATGGATGATGATTGAAGTAGATGCTACAAATCTTGTGAATACGAGAAATCATTATAAAAACAGCTTTAAAAATAAAGAAGGATATAATCTAACGTTCTTTGCTTTCTTTGTAAAAGCTGTAGCAGATGCTTTAAAAGCATATCCTTTATTAAATAGTAGCTGGCAAGGAAATGAAATTGTCTTACATAAAGACATTAATATTTCAATTGCTGTTGCTGATGAAAATAAATTATACGTACCTGTGATTAAGCATGCAGACGAAAAGTCAATCAAAGGTATAGCTAGAGAAATTAATACTTTAGCAACGAAAGCGCGTAATAAGCAATTGACAGCTGAAGATATGCAGGGCGGTACATTTACGGTAAATAATACTGGTACATTTGGTTCAGTATCATCAATGGGTATTATAAATCATCCACAAGCAGCGATTTTACAAGTAGAATCAATCATTAAAAAGCCAGTAGTAATTAATGATATGATTGCAATTCGTAACATGGTTAATTTATGTATTTCAATTGATCATCGTATTTTAGATGGTTTACAAACAGGTAAATTTATGAATCATATTAAACAGCGTATCGAACAGTATACTTTAGAAAATACAAATATATATTAGTGATAACATAGATGCATCTATCGACAACTTGTTTTATCTTGTTCTTGTCGATGGATGTATTATTTTTTGGCACTAAAATATGTGCAATATATTCAAAAAAGATAAAGAACAATAATCAACATGGTTGAATGCATTTTTGCAGTAAAGTCAAAATAAGACATCATACTTGAAACATATTAATGAAAACATGTGAACAAATTAGTTACCATGATTTTAAGCACAATAATGTTTGGTATATTGTTAAAATTGTGTCTAAATATAGGTGTGATTCAGATTAGTTTATTGAACAATATGTTATTAATTAGTAGAATGAGGATAGTTTAAATATAAAGGGATAGGTGATTGAACTTATGGACATGAATTTCGATTTATACATGAACGGTGTTGTAGAACAAGCAAGGAATGAAATTGAATCTGCGGGATATGAGCAATTAACTACTGCAGAAGATGTTGACAAAGTTCTTAAACAAGATGGTACAACACTAGTTATGATCAATTCTGTATGTGGTTGTGCAGGTGGTATCGCAAGACCAGCAGCATCACATGCTTTACATTATGACGTATTACCTGATCGTCTAGTGACAGTATTTGCTGGACAAGATAAAGAAGCGACACAAAGAGCGCGTGAATACTTCGAAGGTTATGCGCCTTCAAGTCCGTCATTTGCATTAGTAAAAGATGGAAAGATTACAGAAATGATTGAAAGACATCAAATCGAAGGTCATGATGTGATGAACGTAATTAATCAATTACAAACATTATTCAATAAATATTGTGAAGAAAGATAAGAGGCGCTAACCCATGTTAAAGTTAAATCCTTACAAGATTGGATTTAGAACAATAAAAACAGCAGTGGGTATGACTTTAGGTGTAATTATTAGTAAGCTGTTAGGTTTAGATAATTATGCTTCAAGCGCCATATTAGTCGTATTATGTATTAAACATACAAAAGTACATTCGCTACAAGCGATTATTTCAAGATTAGTATCATGTTTTTTAGTATTGTTTTTAGGTTCAGCAATATTTAGTTTATTAGGTCAGAGTCCAATTGTACTCGGTATTATCGTATTGTTATTTATACCATTAACTGTCGTATTAAAAGTACAAGAAGGTGTCATTACGAGTTGCGTTATATTACTTCATGTTTTTAATGCAAAATCAATTGATGCACATTTAATTGTTAATGAAACATTATTACTGTTAATTGGACTAAGCATTGCATTTACAATGAATTTAATGATGCCAAGTTTAGACAAACAACTAGACGAATACAAATGTAAAATTGAGCAACAAATTGCTGATATTTTTAGTAAATATAGTTATATTTGTGAAAAATATGAAGATACCATTGCGATTGAATTTGAAGTGTTACTTTTAAATATTAAAAAGGCGAAGTCTATCGCGTTCCGAGATGTTAAAAATCATTTTGTTAGAAACGAAAATTCATACTATCATTATTTTGATATGCGAGAAGAGCAAGTGGAATTGTTAATGAGAATGAAACCGCTCATCGAAAGTATCTGTCATAAAGATCCGCTTTTAAATGATGTTGCGTCACTGCTGAAAGAAATTGGTCTAAATGTGAATAGTAATGACTATACAGCAATGCGTTTACACAATTTGTATGAGACGCGTTTGAAATTGGATGAACTGCCATTGCCAACAACACACAAAGCGCTTAACTCGAGAGCAAGTATTATTCAAATATTAAATGAATTAGAAGAATATTTACAAATCAAATCGCAATTTGGTTCATTGAAAATGCATAGTGAAGTAGCTTAAAAAATAATCCATCCGTATGAGCCATGTTTGAAAGTAATCGTTGCAATACGATAACTTATTAATACATGCGTTTATAATGGATGGATTTTTAATTGTATGATTTTGTATAGGTAGTTGAGATATAGTTTATAAAATTGGAATGATACTCGTTAATAACAATGCTAATACAACTGATACAAGCATAACGATAATGATAATTCTTAAAACTTTATTTTGCATTTTGTGTGCCTCCAAATGAATAACCTTTGTATTAATAATTACGACATAAGATATAAAACTTTTAACTTGAGACGATATAACTAGCAATCATCATAAAGGAATATAATAAAAAACATGAGTAAGTTTGCTTATGTCATTTTCCTCATTATACGATATCTTTGAAAAATCAATCAATATATTTTTGACAAAGCTTAGTTTGAGTTACAATAATTATATATAATAAATTGAAAATAATATGACACAATTTACAAACCTGATAAATCTGTGTAACGTCAATTACTGTAACATTTTATTTCATCAATTTTTACCGTTTGGCGTACATGAAAATTTTGATAAAAGGGGTTCCATTATGATTAATGAGCAAAGATTACTTAATACGTTTTTTGAACTTGTACAAATCGATTCTGAGACAGGGAATGAATCAACAATCCAACCTATTTTAAAAGAAAAATTCATAGCATTAGGGTTAGATGTTAAAGAAGATGAAGCGGCTAAACATCCTAAATTAGGTGCCAATAATCTAGTGTGTACAATGAATAGTACTATCGAAGAAGGCGAAGTACCTAAATTATATTTGACGAGCCATATGGATACTGTTGTACCCGCAATTAATGTAAAGCCAATTGTAAAAGATGACGGCTACATATACTCTGATGGTACGACTATTCTAGGTGCAGATGATAAAGCAGGATTAGCAGCGATGCTTGAAGTTTTGCAAGTGATAAAGGAACAACAAATCCCACATGGACAAATTCAATTTGTGATTACTGTTGGAGAAGAATCAGGTTTAATTGGTGCTAAAGAATTAAATTCAGAGTTGTTGGACGCGGACTTTGGTTATGCTATTGATGCAAGTGCTGATGTCGGTACTACGGTTGTAGGTGCACCGACGCAAATGTTAATTTCAGCTAAAATTTTTGGCAAAACGGCTCATGCAAGTACGCCAAAAGAGGGTGTTAGTGCTATTAATATTGCGGCGAAAGCAATTAGTCGAATGAAATTAGGACAAGTTGATGAAATAACTACTGCCAATATTGGTAAGTTTCATGGCGGTTCAGCTACGAATATTGTTGCAGATGAAGTCATTTTAGAAGCAGAGGCACGTTCTCACGATCCAGAAAGAATAAAAACACAAGTCAAACATATGACTGATGTGTTTGAAACTACTGCATCAGAATTAGGTGGGAAAGCAGTAGTTACAGTGGAGCAAAGTTATCCAGGATTTAAAATTAATGATAATGAAGCGGTTGTTAAAATTGCACAAGAAAGTGCTCGTAATTTAGGATTATCTGCAAATACAATTATTTCTGGTGGCGGTTCAGACGGCAGTATTATTAATACATTTGGTATTCCTTCAGTCATTTTAGGAGTGGGTTATGAAAAAATCCATACAACAAATGAGAGAATGCCGATTAAATCATTGAACTTGCTTGCAAGTCAAGTGTTAGAAATAATCAAAATAGTTGCGCGACATTCGAAATGATTTAGTGTAGTGTATGTCTATTTTGTGATACAATACTAATGAAAAATCAACAAGTGAGGTAAGTAATATGACACAACAAATTGGAGTTATTGGTTTAGCCGTTATGGGTAAAAACCTAGCTTGGAATATTGAATCACGCGGATATAGTGTATCTGTATTTAACCGCTCAAGTGAAAAAACTGATTTAATGGTTGAAGAATCAAAAGGGAAAAATATTCATCCAACGTATTCATTGGAAGAATTTGTTAATTCTTTAGAAAAACCACGTAAAATTTTATTAATGGTTCAAGCAGGTAAAGCTACGGACGCAACGATTGATAGTTTGTTACCTTTATTAGATGATGGAGATATTTTAATTGATGGTGGTAATACAAACTATCAAGATACTATCAGACGTAATAAAGCATTAGCACAAAGTGCAATCAACTTTATTGGTATGGGCGTTTCTGGTGGTGAAATTGGAGCGTTAACTGGTCCGTCATTAATGCCGGGTGGACAAGAAGAAGCTTATAACAAAGTTGCAGATATTCTTGATGCAATTGCTGCAAAGGCAAAAGACGGTGCTTCATGTGTTACTTATATTGGACCTAATGGTGCTGGACACTATGTGAAAATGGTACACAATGGTATCGAATATGCTGACATGCAATTAATTGCAGAAAGTTATGCTATGATGAAAGAATTATTAGGCATGTCTCATGAAGACATTGCTCAAACGTTCAAAGACTGGAATGCTGGTGAATTAGAAAGTTATTTAATTGAAATCACTGGTGATATTTTCATGAAATTAGATGAAAATAAAGAAGCATTAGTTGAAAAAATTCTTGATACTGCAGGTCAAAAAGGTACAGGAAAATGGACTTCAATTAACGCATTAGAATTAGGTATTCCATTAACAATCATTACTGAATCTGTATTTGCACGTTTTATCTCTTCAATCAAAGAAGAGCGCGTAAATGCTTCTAAAGAATTAAATGGTCCAAAAGCATCATTTGATGGTGACAAGAAAGACTTTTTAGAAAAAATTCGTAAAGCATTATATATGAGTAAAATTTGTTCTTATGCACAAGGTTTCGCGCAAATGCGTAAAGCAAGTGAAGATAATGAATGGAATTTAAAACTTGGTGATTTAGCTATGATTTGGAGAGAAGGTTGCATTATCCGTGCACAATTCTTACAAAAGATCAAAGATGCTTACGATAATAATCCAGGATTACAAAACTTATTGCTAGATCCTTACTTTAAAAACATCGTTACTGAATATCAAGATGCGTTACGTGATGTTGTCGCAACTGGTGTTCAAAATGGTGTACCAACACCTGGTTTCTCATCAAGTATTAATTACTATGATAGTTACCGTGCTGCTGATTTACCTGCAAACTTAATTCAAGCACAACGTGACTACTTCGGTGCTCATACGTACGAAAGAAAAGATAAAGAAGGCGTATTCCATACACAATGGATTGAAGAATAATATTGATTAAAGGATAGTTGAAAGATACTATCCTTTTTTATATCTTTTGATAAATATAAAAGAGAGTGTGATAGAGTAGCTACAACCTATAAAAAATTACACAAGTATTATCCTTGACCTTAAAAGCATCCCGCCATATTTTTAAGCATTTTGTGAAGTAATAAAATATTTACTGTGTTATGATAGCATGTACTATAGAGAAATAGAGGTACTATTTTATGGAAAAGTTAAATCAAGTTATGTTATATGTTGATGATGTCGAAAAAGCGAAAGCATTTTGGACAGAAACTTTAGAATTTGTTGTTGTAAGTGAAACACCGTTAGCTGAGGACTATGTTGCAGTTGAAGTATCACCTACCAAAGATGCTGAAACGTCATTGACGATTATGGCAAAAGAATTTATTGAAAAGCATAGCCCGGAAGTGAACCTAGGAACACCATCTTTAATGTTTAAAGAGAAAAACTTTGATGCATTATACTCAAAATTAAATGATTTAGGTTTAACTGGGCATGATATAGTAGAAATGAATGGTCAACGTGTATTTAATTTTCAAGATGGCCAAGGTAACTATTTTGCAGTTAGTGACTAAACAATCGATTTTAATATTTATACAAACCTTTATATTGATTTTCGGATTGAATTTCAGTATGAAGGTTTTATTTTTATCGTTTTATGCAATCGTTTGCACAAATCTTTTGACTTTTTTAGAAAGTGTGACTAAACTGGTATTATACAGTGGTTGGAAGCGTTTTCCAATGCAGAAATTAACAGGAGGTGATTAAATGGTTACGATTAAAGATGTTGCACTAAAAGCCGGTGTTTCTCCTTCGACAGTTTCAAGAGTTATAAAAGGAAATCAACGTATTAGCGAAGCGACAATTTCAAAAGTGAAGAAAGTTATGGAAGAATTGAATTATTTTCCTAATACCGCTGCTAGAACTTTAATTACAAACCAAACATATAAAATTGGTTTAGTGTTAAAAGGGTCTGAGGAGCCTATTCGACTGAATCCATTCTACATCAATGTATTGCTAGGAATTTCTGAAACGTGTAACCAGCATGGCTATGGTACACAAACGACAGTCTCAAATAATATGAATGATTTAATGGATGAAGTTTATAAAATGATTAAACAACGAATGGTTGATGCGTTTATACTGCTCTATTCAAAAGAAAATGATCCGATTAAACAAATGTTAATTGATGAAAGCATGCCATTTATTGTGATTGGTAAGCCTACATCGGATATAGATCATCAATTTACACATATAGATAATGATAATATATTAGCTTCTGAAAATTTGACACGACATGTTATTGAACAAGGTGTAGATGAATTAATATTTATTACAGAAAAAGGAAATTTTGAAGTTTCAAAAGATAGAATTCAAGGATTTGAAACGATAGCTTCTCAAAATAAAATTAATTATCAAATTATTGAGACTAGTAATGAAAGAGAAGTTATTTTTAATTACATGCAAAATCTACATACGCGTTTGAAGGACCCAAATATTAAACAGGCAATCATTTCGTTAGATGCTATGTTACATTTAGCGATTTTAAGTGTCCTATATGAACTTAATATTGAAATTCCGAAAGATGTAATGACAGCAACGTTCAATGATTCTTATTTAACCGAAATTGCGTCACCACCACAAACCTGTATTGACATCAAGCCTCGAATGTTAGGTCAACAGGCTGGTGCAGCAATTTTAAATATATTGAAAAACAAAGCACAGGATGTTATTGAACTCGTCATTATAGATACAGAATTAAAAATAAGAAAATCAACACAGCGATAGCAAAGGAGTTTTAAAATGAATAAGCAATGGTGGAAAGAAGCAGTAGCATATCAAGTATATCCAAGAAGTTTTAATGATAGTAATCACGATGGTATTGGGGATTTACCTGGAATGATTGATAAATTGGACTACTTAAAAGATTTCGGTATCGATGTCATTTGGCTCAGTCCAATGTTTAAATCACCTAATGATGACAATGGTTATGATATTAGTGACTACCAAGAGATTATGGATGAATTTGGAACGATGGAAGACTTTGATCGTTTATTAAAAGGTGTTCATGATAGAGGCATGAAGCTTATTTTAGATTTAGTTGTAAATCATACATCTGATGAACATCCTTGGTTTATAGAATCCAAATCTAGTAAAGACAATCCCAAACGTGATTGGTACATTTGGCAAGATCCAAAGCCAGATGGCTCTGAACCTAACAACTGGGAAAGTATATTTAATGGATCTACATGGGAATATGATGCTAATACTGAGCAATATTATTTCCATTTATTCAGTAAAAAACAACCTGATTTGAATTGGGGTAATCCGGAAGTTAGAGATGCTGTATTTGAAATGATGAACTGGTGGTTTGATAAAGGCATTGATGGATTTAGAGTAGATGCAATTACGCATATTAAGAAGACGTTTGAAGCGGGTGACTTACCTGTACCTGAGGGTAAAACATATGCCCCAGCATTTGATGTAGATATGAATCAGCCAGGTATACAAACTTGGTTACAAGAGATGAAAGATCGCTCATTAAGTAAGTATGACATTATGACTGTTGGTGAAGCGAATGGTGTAAGCCCTGATGATGCTGATGACTGGGTCGGGGAAGAAAATGGTAAATTTAATATGATATTCCAATTTGAACATTTGGGACTGTGGAATAGTGGTGATTCTCACTTTGATGTAAATTCGTATAAATCTGTATTAAATAGATGGCAAAAACAACTTGAAAATAAAGGTTGGAATGCGTTGTTTATTGAAAATCACGACCAACCACGACGTGTATCGACGTGGGGTGACGATGACAAGTATTGGTATGAATCAGCAACAAGTCATGCAGCTGTTTATTTCTTGCAACAAGGTACGCCATTCATTTATCAAGGTCAAGAAATTGGTATGACGAATTATCCATTTGAAAGTATTGAAACGTTTAACGATGTTGCTGTTAAAAATGACTATCAAATAGTGAAAGCTCAAGGTGGAGATGTAGACGCTTTACTTGCGAAATATAAAGATGAGAACCGAGATAATTCTCGCACACCAATGCAATGGGATGATACGTTAAATGGAGGATTTACAAATGGTGAACCGTGGTTCCCAGTGAATCCGAATTATAAAACTATCAATGTTGCACAACAATTAGAAGATGAGCATTCAGTATTACAATTTTATAAAGATTTAATTCAATTAAGAAAGTCTAATGATGTATACGTATATGGTCAATTTGATTTAGTAGATGCTGAAAATTCACAAGTTTTTGCGTACACGAGAACATTAAATGAAAAGCAAGTTCTTATTGTAGGTAATCTTACTAACCACGAAGCAGAATTAACTGTACCATTTGATTTAAGCCATGGAGAAGTAAAGCTATTTAATTATGATGCCAAAGTTAATTTAAAACAGTTACGTCCATATGAAGCATGTGTTATCGAACTAAATTAACATATTAATATGCCCCCTAATAGAATCTAAGGCCATTTGTAGACCTATAGATATATTAGGGGGCTTCTTTGTTTTTTATTATTTAATCTTCGTCATAAGGACTCTGTTTAACAGGAATCCAAAGCTGAATTTTAGTGAATGGGTCATTAAATGAAATATCGAGAGGGTACACTTCAACATATAAATCATTTCGTTCATATGGCAATGTTAACTGCAAACTTGATTCAATATAGTACCAAGCTTCATTAGTTGCATAATCAATTTCACCTTGTAAATTGAATTTCGCACAATGTTTGCCAGGTAAAAATCGACTTTCTAAGTGTGCAGGATAACGTTCACTTGGTACACCTACAAATATTTCTAAACCATTTTCAAGAGGACAACTAATAACAAATAGTTCAAATGGACTAACGTCATTATATCGTCGTAACTCTTTAATTTTACCATCAATGAGCAAGTCTTCTAAAAAATCCGGAACATTAAAAGGATGTGACAAATACTTAGTGTCTATAAATCGTGCATATCCAACCAATGAAATATCATCTGTCTCTTCTAATCTGTATGGATAAGGTGCTCTCTCAGTAGTTGATAATTTGATATATAATCGCTCTTGAATTTGTAATTCATCTTTTTTAGTAGAGGCTTGAATAGGTGATACGCCGTGAAAATCACTAAAATCATTTGCAAAATCATTTGAATTTGCATAGTGATATTTTTTAGCGATATCTACAAGTCGTGTAGCACCATTAATCACATCATTTGCAGCGAGTGTCATTTTACGCGCGCGTGCATAAGCTTCTGGAGATAAGCCGACAATCATTTTAAATGATTGATCAAGATGGTATGGCGAAAGACCAACGTAATCACTTAATTCTTGCAAATTGAAAGGCTCTAATAAACGATCTTCAATATAAACAATTGCCTGTTGTATTTGCTTGATAACGTCCAAAACTTTCACTCCAATTAATTCAATCATTTATTTTTATTCTACATTATTTCTATAAATTATACACCCATTTGTTCAATGATTATTAAAATAGTTTTGGGCATTGTAAAATATAATTTCATAATATAGTCTAGAAAAAAAGCGAATGATAGAACAATTGATTTACTTGATTCGTAATCAATCCTTGTCATTCGCTCATTTATTTTTGTTTAACATGTGCGTTTTAATTCAATTATTGAATATCGTCCCACCAATGGTTACCATCACGAGCAAGTAGTAAATCACTTTCTAATGGACCATTAGTACCTGATTCATAGTTAGGGAATTCTGGATCAACCATATTCCATTCATCTTGAATTGCATCAACAAATTTCCATGTTGATTTTAATTCTTCCCAGTGCGTGAAGTTAGTGGCATCACCTTTAAGACAATCAAATAATAGATTTTCATATGCATCTACAGTATTCATTTTATCTTGAGCGCTCATTGAGTAAGACAATTGGACAGGTTCTGTTTCGATACCTTGTGTATTTTTCTTAGCATTTAGATGTAAAGATACACCTTCATTAGGTTGGATATTGATTACTAATAGGTTTGAATCTAACAGTTTATCAGTTTCATAGTATAAGTTCATTGGTACTTCTTTAAATTCAACGACAACTTGAATTGTTTTAGATTTCATACGTTTACCAGTACGAATATAGAATGGTACACCAGCCCATCTAAAGTTATCAATTGTTAATTTACCTGAAACAAAGGTAGGTGTGTTAGAGTCATCTGCAACGCGATCTTCATCACGGTATGCTTTAACTTGTTTACCATCGATATAGCCTTCGCCATATTGACCACGAACAAAGTTCTTTTTAACATCTTCAGATTGGAAATGACGCAGTGATTTAAGTACTTTTACTTTCTCAGCACGGATATCTTCACTATTTAAACTAATAGGTGCTTCCATAGCTAATAATGCAACCATTTGTAACATGTGGTTTTGCACCATATCTTTTAGCGCGCCACTTGATTCATAATAACCACCACGATCTTCAACACCTAGTATTTCAGAAGATGTAACTTGGATGTTTGAAATATATTTGTTATTCCATAATGGTTCAAACATCGCATTCGCAAAACGTAATACCTCGATATTTTGAACCATGTCTTTTCCTAAATAGTGGTCAATACGATAAATTTCTTCTTCTTTAAATGATTTACGAATTTGATTGTTTAATGCTTCGGCTGATTTTAAATCACTACCGAATGGTTTTTCGATAACAAGGCGTTTAAATCCTTTTGTATCAGTAAGACCAGAAGATTTTAGATAATCAGAAATAACGCCAAAGAATTGTGGTGCCATTGCTAAATAGAATAGTCGATTACCTTTTAATTCAAATTGGCTATCTAATTCATTACTAAAATCTAGTAATTCTTGATAGCTTTCTTCATTACTAACATCATGTCTATGATAGAAGACATGTTCCATAAACGCGTCAATTTTGTTTGTATCTTTTACGTGCTTTTGAATTGATGATTTTACTTGATTACGGAAATCATCATTAGTAATGTCACGACGTCCAATACCGATGATGGCAATATGTTCATCTAAATTGTCTTGTTGGTAGAGATGGAATATTGATGGAAACAACTTACGATGGCTTAAGTCACCAGTTGCACCAAAGATTGTGATTAAACATGGGATGTGTTTGTTTTTAGTACTCAAGATTAAAACCTCAATTCTTAATTAGATATATGATTTATTATTATAAGATAATCCATTCAGTAGGTCATACAATATGCTCGACTGTATGCAGTGTCTTAAATGAAATATCGATTCATGTATCATGTTTAATGTGATACTTATTAATGATAAGTATAACGTAATTATCAAAATTTATATAGTTATGTCTACGTTAAAGTTAGAAAAATTAACTAGCAAAGACGAATTTTTAACAGATTTTGATTCAAGTATAAATTAAAACTAAATTGATACAAATTTTATGATAAAATGAATTGAAGAAAAGGAGGGGCATATATGGAAGTTACATTTTTTGGAACGAGTGCAGGTTTGCCTACAAAAGAGAGAAATACACAAGCAATCGCCTTAAATTTAGAACCATATTCCAATTCCATATGGCTTTTCGACGTTGGTGAAGGTACACAGCACCAAATTTTACATCATGCAATTAAATTAGGAAAAGTGACACATATATTTATTACTCATATGCATGGCGATCATATTTTTGGTTTGCCAGGATTACTTTCTAGTCGTTCTTTTCAGGGCGGTGAACAGAAGCCGCTTACATTGGTTGGACCAAAAGGAATTAAAGCATATGTGGAAATGTCTATGAATTTATCAGAGTCACATTTAAACTATCCAATTACATATATTGAAATCGATGATCATCTGACATATCATCATGATGGTTTTACTGTAGAGGCGCATTTACTTAATCATGGTATTCCATCATATGGATATAGAGTAATGGCACCTGAAACTACAGGTACAATCAATGTTGAAGCGTTAAAAAACATTGGTCTTGAACCAGGTCCTAAATATCAAGAAGTAAAATCTCATGATACATTTGAACATAATGGTCAAGTTTATCAATCAAAAGATTTTAGAGGTGAGTCCAAACAGGGTCCAGTTGTAGCAATTTTTGGTGATACAAAACCATGTTCTAATGAACGTGTGATTTCTAGAGATGCTGATGTGATGGTACATGAAGCGACCTATATAGATGGTGAAAAGCATTTAGCCAACAATTATCATCATAGCCATATTGAAGACGTATTTGCATTGATAAAAGAAGCCAATGTTAAACGTACGTTGATTACACATTTGAGCAATCGCTATAATACAGAAGATATAAATGAAATTTATCAAACATTGATACAAAATGAAGATACACCTAATTTTAATTTTGTAAAAGATTTTGATAGTTTTAAAATCTAATGACAAAGTAATAAACAATGCTTGCCAAATAACAATAAATTATAAAAATAACCCGTCAAACACAGTGCTTGCGATGATGCATACATGTGTTGGCGGGTTTGTTTTTATTGGTCTTCTATATTAGAAAGTTCAATACTACGGTCGACGGCAGCGTTTAGACAATCTTCGAAAATAGATACTAAATCATATTGTGACAATGTATCAAGGCCAGCTTGTGTCGTACCACCTTTAGAGGTAATATTTTTTCTTAATTGAGCCATGCTCAAATCTGAACGTTCAATCATCTTACTTGTACCTATAATAAGGTTGCGTATAGATTCTTCAACTTGTTCTTTTTCTAGACCAAGTTTCGTACCAGCTTTAACATATTGCTCGAATACATGATATAAAAATGCTGGGCCGCTTCCGGTGATAGCTGTTACTTGATGTAAATGATCTTCTGATACTTCAATTACAGAACCAAATGCTTTAACTAAATCGTTAATTTCATCTTTAGATTTAGGGTCAAAGTTGTTTGAAAAACTAATGCCAGTAACAGAGTGTCCAACTTGCGCATTTGTGTTTGGCATAATTCTAGCAACTGGATTTTGGCATTCTAATTGTTGTTTAATATAATCAATCGGAATACCTGCCATAATTGAAATGAAGCAATTGTCTTTTGTAATATGTGGTTTGATGCGTGTTGCTAGAGCATCAAAATCATGTGGTTTGGTACCTAAAAATACATAATCTGCATCTTTTAATAATGTCGCATCATCATAACTATAGTTAACACCTAGTTTTTCAGCGAATGCTTTTAAAGCTTGTTCATTAGATTTATTTGTTAAATATATATCATTGGCATCTAAGTTGCTTGAGTTAATAATTCCTGTAAATATAGCTTGTGCCATATTACCAGCTCCATAAAATACGAGTTTCATTAACGTCACATCCCTTTAGTTTTTGATTTGTATGTTATATTTTCTTATTATTGTATATATATTAGGAAAGATAATCAACTTGTCTCAATTATGTAAAGTTGATAAATTGCATTCTATATAATTGAAAAGGAAGGTTAATTGATGAAAGGACAACATTTTATAGTGACTGGTGGTACGAGTGGTTTAGGTTTATCGATTGTCCGAAAGTTACTAGAAAATAAAGTGCATGTAACGTTGTTGGTGCGTGATGTTGATAAAGCAACTAGAATCTTTGAACAGGAATTGGGGAAAACTATAAATGTTATTCCTTGTGACTTAAATGATTTGAAGTCGATACAGGCACTGCAATTTGAAGACAATACATCATTCGATGGATTCATTTATAGTGCAGGTTTAGGTTATTTCAAATCTATTTCAGACCATAGTTTTTCAGAAATGATTGAAACGTATCAGCTTAATTTAATTAGTTTTAATGTTTTATATACTGTGTTGAGACCATATTTAACATCTAACGCACATATTGTAGGTATTTCAAGTCAAGCTGCATTTTCCACACAAGCAAATGCTGCACATTATGGGGCATCGAAAGCAGGGTTTTATGCATTAATGAATGCTTTAAGACTAGAGTCACCAAACTTACATATCATGACAGTTAATGTTGGCCCGATTGATACACCTTTTCATCAAAAAGCCGACCCATCAATGAAGTATGCTAAAAAGATGGGGGAAATTATGCTTGATGCTAATCAGCTTGCAGAAGATATCATTTATGGCATTAAAACAAAACAATTGGAAATTAATCGGCCTAAATGGATGCATCATGCGTTGAAAATGTATCAAATTGCGCCTAGATTTTTTGAACGATGTTTCCCTAAATTATTTAAAAATAAAGCATAAATAGGTGGGATGGCAATGAACTGTCAATCGGAGAGTGTGGTAAGACTTTGTGTACGATATGCGGAACAACTATCAGTATTTGAAGAATTTACAGTGCTGGATATTTTAGGCGATATTTCTGTAGACCAAATTTCAGACGGTACATTATATTATACTTGTGAAAAATTCAAACTACTTGTGTTGCAAGGAAATGTGCTGGGTGTACAAATAATAACTAATAATGATGAATCAACATGCGAAGTGAAATATAGAAAGATGTTTTAATAAAATTATTAAGAGATGAAGTGGCAGAAGTTTGCTTAAGGCAATGCCGCAAGGCGAAATTACTAAATACTGATGCGTGAGGACAACGCTTTAATTTCTATCATAAGTGAGTAATCATAATCATAAATTATAGCGAATTGTACATAAACAACAGCAGTAAGGCATTTTTATAATGAAACGCCTCATGCTGCTGTTTTTATTACTGAAAATGACTTCTACACTAAATGATTGGTATATTCCAAATCCTTTACACGAGCTCTTGCTGTTTTAATCTGATCTAAACTAACTTTAGTATGATAGTTTTCAATATTTTCTTTTAATTGGTCGACGCTACTTGCACCTACAATGATGGAACCAAGCACGTCATGTGATGTTAAATAACTAAATGTCAATGCAGATAAATTACTTTCAATTTCTTTAATAGAGGCTATTGTTTCACCCAATTCATCATGAGAATAATCAAAAATACCATCTTTAAATTTATTGTCGAGCACATTAACACTGTTTGAAGTTAATAATCCTTTAGACACAGGTCCTCTTGCCAATACTTTAACATCATTGTTGTGAATTGCATCTAATAATGATTCTGGACGATTATCAATCAAATTGAATTGAGACATTATCGTTTCGATTTGACTATGTTTTAAATAATAATCAATTACATTTGGGCGAATAGAAGAAATACCGTAAGCACGTATAATTCCTTCTTGTTTCAATTCATCAAATGCGCTTATTGTTTCGTCTAATGGGTCATCAATGGTTCCGCCATGAAGTTGATATAAATCGATATGATCGATACCTAAACGCTTTAGTGAACCTTTAACTGCCTCTTTAATATAGGATTTACTCGGATCCCATGTTGTACTGCCATCTTTTGTTAAACGATTGCCTACTTTTGTACCAATAAAAATATCATCGCGTTGTTGATATTTAAGAAGTGCCTTACCAACAACTGATTCATTTATACCTTTATCGTACATATCTGCTGTATCAAAATAAGTGATACCATTTTCAACAGCACAATCTATAATTTGTTCGGCTTTTTTTAAATCTGTACCTAAACTCATGCAACCTAGACCTAATTCAGATAATGAAATACCACTTTTTAATATATTTTTTTGCATGTCTGTTCTCCTTTCGATACACTTTAGCTAACAAGCATAGTGTATCAATATATAATATGAATTTAAAGGAACGTGATTATAATGGATTTAAATGAAAAAACAATTGATCGAACAGTTATTTATAATGGCAAAATTGTAGATGTAGAAATTCATACAGTGACATTACCAAACGGTGAAACGTCAACAAGAGAATTAGTTTATCATAATGGTGCAGTTGCTGTTTGTGCAGTGACACCTAAAAAAGAAGTCGTATTAGTGAAACAGTATCGTAAACCAGTAGAAAAACCATTGCTAGAAATTCCAGCTGGTAAATTAGAAGATGATGAAGATAGAGTCGAAGCGGCAAAACGTGAATTAGAAGAAGAAACAGGATATATTGCCAAAGAGTTAACACATGTTGTAGATATGTATGGTTCACCAGGTTTTTGCGATGAACAATTATCAATATATTTTACGGATAATTTAGAAGAAGGTACAGTTCACTTAGATGAAGATGAATTTGTCGAAGTCATTAAAGTTCCGATTGAGAATGTTAAATCGATGCTAATGAATAAAGAAATAGAAGATGCGAAGACTATCATTGCATTGCAACACCTATTATTAAATTATAATCATTCTAAATAACAAATGAGAAAAGCTTGCATTTTATTGAGAAAACTGTTAGTTTTAATTGTGAAGTTTGAAATAATTTGTAATGATTTTAATTATTAGTAGGGGAGTGGACATCGTTGGAAGAACGATTAAATCGCGTTAAGCAACAATTACAACAATCATCATATAAGCTAACGCCACAACGCGAAGCTACTGTTAGAGTTCTAATTGAAAATGAAAAAGATCATCTAAGTGCTGAAGACGTATATCTGAAAGTAAAAGATAAAGCGCCTGAAATTGGCTTGGCGACAGTATACAGAACGTTAGAGTTGTTAGCTGAACTAAAAGTTGTCGACAAAATTAACTTTGGTGATGGCGTCGCTCGTTTTGATTTAAGAAAAGAAGGCGCAAAACATTTCCACCATCATTTAGTATGTATGGAATGTGGTCGTGTAGATGAAATCGATGAAGATTTGTTACCAGAAGTTGAAAATCGAGTTGAAAATGAGTTCAATTTTAAAATTTTAGATCATCGTTTAACTTTCCATGGTGTGTGTGAAACGTGCCAAGCTAAAGGTAAAGGATAGTAAATTGCGTAGGTTAAATTAACCTTCGCTTTTTTTAGAGGTGTGGTTATGGAAACAATTATTGAAGAATATTTGCGTTTTATACAAATTGAAAAAGGACTAAGTTCTAACACAATTGGTGCTTATAGACGTGATTTGAAAAAGTATCAAGATTATATGACTGAACATCATATCTCGCATATTGATTTTATAGATCGACAATTAATTCAAGAGTGTTTGGGGCATTTAATAGACCAAGGGCAATCTGCTAAATCTATTGCGCGATTTATTTCAACAATCCGTAGTTTTCATCAATTTGCTATAAGAGAAAAATATGCGGCGAAAGATCCAACGGTATTATTAGATTCACCAAAATATGACAAAAAATTGCCTGACGTTTTAAATGTTGACGAAGTGTTGGCTTTATTAGAAACGCCAGATTTAAATAAAATTAATGGATATCGTGATCGTACGATGTTAGAACTTCTGTACGCAACGGGAATGCGTGTATCTGAATTGATACATTTAGAGTTAGAAAACGTGAACTTAATAATGGGATTTGTACGCGTATTTGGTAAAGGCGATAAAGAAAGAATTGTACCATTAGGCGACGCAGTCATTGAGTACTTAACTACTTATATTGAAACGATTAGACCGCAACTTTTAAAAAAGACTGTTACTGAAGTCTTATTTTTAAATATGCATGGTAAACCTTTATCACGACAAGCAATATGGAAAATGATTAAACAAAATGGTGTAAAGGCAAACATTAAAAAGACGTTAACGCCACATACGTTACGCCACTCTTTTGCGACACATTTATTGGAAAATGGCGCAGATTTAAGAGCAGTGCAAGAGATGTTAGGTCACTCTGACATATCTACTACCCAACTCTATACACATGTTTCGAAATCTCAAATTAGAAAAATGTATAACCAATTTCATCCTAGAGCATAAAGTGAACAATAACTCAAAAGTCACAATACACATGACTAAAAATGTCTGTGCTATTGTGGCTTTTTTAAATTGGTTGATTAATTACGTCTATGTTTTCTTAATTGAATCGCTTCTTCTTTTGCTGCAATCACTTCTGAACGATCACGGCGCATGTGATGGTCTACAATAAAAGGATCTGTTGCTGTTTCCTGATTATAATCATAGTCTGGATAGTTGGCCTTGATGATGCGTTCAAAGACTGGAGTTATTGGTAATATAACAGATGAAAAAGGCTTTGCTGCATTCAATTTTGCAATCTGTTGCTCAATTAACAACTGATAATCATTTAAATTAAGGTATAACGCATCTCTATCTTTAGCATTTTGTATTATTTCTTTAGATTTATTAAAAGACTTATAGGCGCCTTTTAAATTATTGCGGCGATAATGGTAACAAGCAGTTGCAAACAAGATTAAACTAACAACTGCATCTTGCTTACTGTAGTTATTTTCAGCTTTCCATGCATCTTCTAAAATGTCATGACATAGGAAATAATGTTGCTTAGTATGAAATTGATAATAGAAATTTATCAGTGCCTGTTGCATTTTGTTATCACCCCAATTTAAAAGTAAGTTATTTTCATGCTATAATATTTTAGAGAATTATGCACATATGACGCAATACGAGGTAGATATTATGTATGAAGTTAAATTAGATGCTTTCAATGGACCATTAGATTTATTGCTGCATCTTATCCAAAAATTTGAAATAGATATTTATGATATTCCTATGCAAGCATTAACAGAGCAGTATATGCAGTACGTTCATGCAATGAAACAGCTTGAAATTAATATTGCAAGTGAATACCTAGTATTAGCGTCAGAACTCTTAATGATTAAAAGTAAGATGCTATTACCACAATCAACATCAGATATGGATGTTGATGATGACCCACGGGAAGATTTAGTTGGGCGTTTAATAGAATATCAAAATTATAAAGAATATACTGCTATTTTAAATGACATGAAAGAAGAAAGAGATTTTTATTTTACAAAAAGACCGACAGATTTATCTCATTTGGAAACAGATGAATCTTGGGATCCAAATCATACGATTGATTTAACTGAATTAATTGTAGCTTATCAAAGAGTTAAAAATAGAGTTGAGTTAAATACACCTAAATCTGTTGAAATCCGAAAAGAGACATTTACCATTCAACAAGCTACAGAACAAGTGACATCGAGATTGAAAGATAAAGATCATTTTAACTTCTTTAGTCTGTTTACGTTTTCTGAGCCAATTGAACAAGTAGTCACTCACTTTTTAGCTATTTTAGAGATGTCAAAAGCAGGAATAATTAATATTGAGCAGCAACGTAATTTTGAAGATATTAACATTATTAGAGGAGTGAACTACCATTTTGGATAATCATGGTATATTAGAGTCGCTTTTATTTACAGCTGGCGATGAAGGTTTAGATGAAAAACAACTATTAGAAATATTAGATATGTCGAAAGACCAACTCGTTGAATTAATTGAAAATTATTCATCACATGGATTAATGATACAACGATTTGGAATGACGTATGTTTTAACGACTAAAAAAGAAGCGGCAACGTATATTGAACAATTAATTGAACAAAAGTCACAAATGAAATTATCACAAGCAGCAATGGAAGTACTATCAATTATTGCTTATAACCAGCCATTATCAAGAAGTGATATTGAATTAATTCGTAGTATCAATTCAGATGGTGCAGTTAAGACATTGATTGCCAAAGGACTAGTTGAGGCTAAAGTGGTTAATGAACAGCGTAGCCAACAGTTAATTACTACTGATTTATTTTTAAATGTATTTGGTATTTCCAATATAGAAGATTTGCCGACAACTGAAGAAGACGATGAAGAAATGGATGCTTTTTTCAGTAATCTAGTCAATCAAAAAGGAGAAAATAATGACTAAAGAATTAGAACGATTACAAAAACGTATAGCTAATAGCGGTTATACTTCAAGACGTAAGGCAGAAACTTTAATTTCTGAAGGAAAAGTGAAAGTGAATGGTACGACTGTCACTGAATTAGGAACAAAAGTGAAGCCATCAGATACGATTGAAGTTGAAGGTATTAAAATAGAACTAGAAGACAAAATTTACATTTTATTCCATAAACCAACTCAAGTGATAACAAGTGTATCTGATGATAGAGGACGTACAGTGGTTACAGATTACTTTAAAGATATAGAAGCACGTATTTATCCTGTTGGTCGTTTAGACTATGATACTTCTGGATTGTTATTACTCACAAATGATGGTGAATTTACTAATTTAATGACACATCCAAGATATCAAATTAAGAAAAAATATGTTGCGAAATTAAAAGGTTATTTAATGAGAGAAGAAGTGAAAGCGCTAGAAAAAGGTATTGAATTAGAAGATGGTATGACGCAACCGGCTGAAGTGAAAGTTAAGAAACAAGATAAAGATAAAAACACAACATTGGTTGAAATTACAATTACAGAAGGTCGTAATCGCCAAGTCAGAAGAATGTTCGAACATTTTGGTCATCAAGTGACGAAACTGTCTCGTATTGAATATGGGCCTTTAAATGTTGTCGGTTTGAATGCTGGTGAAGGACGTGTATTGACGCCTCATGAAGTAAAAGTGATGCGTCATTTAGCAGAACATGGGAAATAATTAAATAAAATATGTATTTATCACAAAGTTTGAGAATTTTTTCACAAAATTTTAGGTTTTTAATAACTGTATGCGCTTTCCTGTGATATAATACTTTTGTAAAGAAAAGCATGTGTGGGAGGTATGACCTGTATGTCGAACGAAATACTTATCGTAGATGATGAGGATAGAATCAGAAGATTACTTAAAATGTATTTAGAAAGAGAATCTTTTGAAATCCATGAAGCAAGTAATGGCCAAGAGGCTTATGAACTTGCAATGGAGAATAATTATGCTTGCATACTACTAGATTTAATGTTGCCTGAAATGGATGGTATCCAGGTGGCAACTAAATTGCGTGAACATAAACAAACACCGATTATTATGTTGACTGCTAAAGGTGAAGAAACAAACCGTGTTGAAGGTTTTGAATCTGGTGCAGATGATTATATCGTCAAACCATTTTCACCAAGAGAAGTAGTCTTAAGAGTTAAAGCACTTCTAAGAAGAACGCAATCTACAACTGTAGAACAAAGCGAACCTCACGCACGTGATGTGATTGAATTTAAACATTTAGAAATAGATAATGATGCACATCGCGTACTTGCTGATAATCAAGAAGTTAATTTGACTCCTAAAGAGTACGAATTATTAATATATTTAGCTAAAACACCAAATAAAGTATTTGACCGTGAACAATTATTAAAAGAAGTTTGGCATTATGAATTCTATGGTGATTTAAGAACAGTTGATACTCATGTTAAACGACTTAGAGAAAAGTTAAATCGTGTGTCTAGTGAAGCTGCGCATATGATTCAAACAGTCTGGGGCGTTGGGTATAAATTTGAGGTTAAATCTAATGATGAGCCGGCTAAATAGTGTCGTAATTAAACTGTGGTTAACTATTATTTTAATAGTGACGACAGTTTTAATTTTATTAAGTATTGCTTTAATTACCTTTATGCAATACTATTTCACACAAGAAACCGAAAATGCCATAAGAGAAGATGCTAGACGTATAAGTTCACTGGTCGAACAATCACATAATAAAGAAGAAGCAATAAAATATAGTCAAACATTAATTGAAAATCCTGGTGGGTTGATGATTATAAATAATAAACATCGTCAATCAACGGCTTCACTTTCTAATATTAAAAAGCAAATGTTGAATGAAGTAGTCAACAACGACCATTTTGACGATGTGTTTGATAAAGGTAAATCTGTTACTCGAAATGTAACGATTAAAGAAAAGGGCTCATCTCAAACATATATTTTGTTAGGCTATCCAACAAAAGCACAGAAGAATAGTCATAGCAAATATAGTGGAGTCTTTATATATAAAGACTTGAAATCAATCGAAGATACAAATAATGCTATTACGATTATCACCATAATTACGGCTGTTATTTTCTTAACAATTACAACAGTCTTTGCGTTTTTCTTATCGTCAAGAATTACAAAACCTTTAAGACGTTTAAGAGACCAAGCTACACGTGTATCTGAAGGGGATTACTCTTATAAACCTTCTGTCACAACGAAAGATGAAATTGGTCAATTATCGCAGGCATTTAATCAGATGAGTACAGAAATCGAAGAGCATGTCGACGCATTATCCACATCTAAAAATATTAGAGACAGCTTAATTAACTCTATGGTAGAAGGTGTCCTAGGTATTAATGAGAGTCGACAAATTATCTTATCTAATAAGATGGCGAATGATATTATGGACAATATTGATGAAGATGCTAAAGCTTTCTTATTAAGACAAATAGAAGATACTTTTAAATCAAAACAAACTGAAATGCGCGATTTAGAAATGAATGCACGATTCTTTGTTGTGACCACAAGCTATATCGACAAGATTGAACAGGGAGGTAAAAGTGGTGTTGTTGTGACAGTTCGTGATATGACTAATGAGCACAATCTAGATCAAATGAAGAAAGATTTCATTGCTAATGTATCACATGAATTACGTACACCGATATCATTACTTCAAGGTTATACTGAATCAATTGTAGATGGTATTGTTACAGAACCGGATGAAATAAAAGAATCGCTTGCCATTGTCCTTGATGAATCGAAACGTTTAAATCGTTTAGTTAATGAATTGTTAAATGTCGCACGCATGGATGCTGAAGGGTTATCCGTAAATAAAGAAGTTCAGCCTATTGCAGCGTTACTAGATAAGATGAAAATTAAGTATCGCCAACAAGCTGATGATTTAGGTCTAAATATGACTTTTAATTATTGTAAGAAGCGTGTTTGGAGTTATGATATGGATCGCATGGACCAAGTACTAACGAACTTAATTGATAATGCATCACGTTATACGAAACCTGGAGATGAAATTGCAATTACTTGTGATGAAAATGAAAGCGAAGATATTTTATACATTAAAGATACAGGTACAGGCATTGCACCAGAACATTTACAACAAGTATTTGATCGTTTTTATAAAGTTGATGCAGCGAGAACGCGAGGTAAACAAGGTACCGGTTTAGGTTTGTTCATTTGTAAAATGATTATCGAAGAGCATGGTGGTTCCATAGATGTTAAAAGCGAATTAGGGAAAGGCACAACATTTATTATTAAACTACCAAAACCAGAATAAAATTGAATATAGTTATTTCAGAACGCATGTTATTGATTAGAGACTCTAATTTATAGCATGCGTTTTTTGATTGATGTGGGGAATTTTGTATGTGGATTAGAACTTAGGGTTTTTGCGAATATCAACTATTAAATATATTACTAATTTATACAAAAATATAAAGTTTGATAAAGTTATTTATTTGATTATAAAAATAGGGTAAAATATAGATATATTGTATTAATTAAATTATTCGAGGTGTCATATGAAAAAATTCATTGGATCAGTTTTAGCTACGACATTAATTTTAGGGGGATGTTCCACGATGGAAAATGAATCAAAAAAAGACACAAAAACAGAAACAAAATCTGTACCAGAAGAAATGGAAGCTTCAAAATATGTAGGCCAAGGCTTTCAACCGCCTGCAGAAAAAAATGCGATTGAATTTGCGAAGAAGCATCGTAAAGAATTTGAAAAAGTAGGTGAACAATTCTTTAAAGATAACTTTGGACTAAAAGTTAAAGCTACAAATGTTGTAGGTAAAGATGATGGTGTAGAAGTTTATGTGCATTGTGAAGATCATGGCATTGTATTTAATGCAAGTCTACCTTTGTACAAAGATGCCATCCATCAAAAAGGATCAATGCGTAGTAATGACAACGGTGATGATATGAGTATGATGGTGGGTACAGTGCTGAGTGGCTTTGAATATCGAGCGCAAAAAGAAAAGTATGATAACTTATATAAATTCTTCAAAGAAAATGAAAAGAAATATCAATATACAGGCTTTACAAAAGAGGCAATTAACAAGACACAAAATGTCGGATATAAAAATGAATATTTTTATATTACATACTCTTCTAGAAGTTTAAAAGAATATCGAAAGTATTATGAACCACTGATTCGAAAAAATGATAAAGAATTTAAAGAAGGAATGGAACGAGCAAGAAAAGAAGTGAATTACGCTGCAAATACAGATGCTGTTGCTACACTTTTTTCTACTAAGAAAAACTTTACTAAAGACAATACAGTAGATGATGTAATCGAACTAAGTGATAAATTATATAATTTAAAAAATAAACCAGATAAATCTACAATCACAATACAAATAGGGAAACCCACTATTAATACTAAGAAAGCCTTTTATGATGATAATCGTCCAATAGAATATGGGGTGCACAGTAAAGATGAATAAAATTAATGATAGGGATTTAACAGAATTAAGTAGTTACTGGGTTTATCAAAATATTGATATAAAAAAAGAATTTAAAGTTAATGGAAAAAGGTTTAAACAAGTAGACAGTTATAATGATGATAAGAATAGTAATTTGAATGGTGCTGCTGATATTAAAATATATGAGTTATTAGATGATAAAAGTAAACCAACTGGTCAACAGACAATAATTTATCAAGGAACATCTAATGAGGCAATTAATCCAAATAATCCATTAAAATCATCGGGGTTTGGAGATGATTGGCTCCAAAATGCTAAATTAATGAATAATGATAATGAAAGCACAGATTATTTAAAGCAAACAGATCAATTATCAAATCAATATAAAATAAAGTTAGAAGATGCAGATAGATTATCAAATAGTGATTTTTTAAAAAAATATAGAATGGAATCAAGTAACTTCAAAAACAAAACCATTGTGGCGGATGGCGGTAATTCGGAAGGCGGTGCAGGAGCAAAATATCAAGGAGCGAAACATCCGAATGAAAAAGTTGTTGCTACTGACTCAGCAATGATTCCTTATGCTGCTTGGCAGAAATTTGCTAGACCACGCTTTGATAATATGATTAGTTTTAATAGTACCAACGATTTATTAACATGGTTACAAGATCCATTCATCAAAGATATGCCAGGAAAACGCGTTAACATTAATGATGGTGTGCCCAGGTTAGATACTTTAATAGACAGCCATGTAGGTTATAAAAGGAAGTTAAATAGAAAAGATAACACATACGATACTGTACCACTAATCAAAATAAAGTCGGTAAAAGATACAGAAATTAAAAATGGAAAAAAGTAAAAAAGACTATTAACATAACATTAGATATGGATGGGCGAATTCCAATAAATGTTTGGACAGGAGATTCGATTGCACGTTCTGGAAGAGGAACTTTAATTAAACTTAATTTAGAAAATCTTGATGCGTTGAGTAAACTGATTACTGGTGAAACAAGTGGTATGTTAGCAGAATGCGTAATCTTTTTAAATGAAAGTTTTAACATCTCAGAAAATGAAAATAAAAATTTTGCAGATAGAAAGAAACAATTATCAGAAGGATTTAAGGATAAGATTAACTTATTTCAGTTAGAAGAAATGGAAAGAACTTTAATTAGTAAAATAAACTCACTTGAAGAAGTTGCAGATGAAACAATAGAAAGTATTAGTGCTGTTAAACACTTATTACCTGATTTTGCATTGGATGCATTAAAAGAAAGAATTAATGAGTTGTTTAAAGGTATAAAATCTTTTATAGAAAAAGTGTATGATAGTATAGATAATGAAATTTTAGAAATTTTCAAAAATATAGATCACGACTTCAGAGATGGAGTATCTGAAGAAATGATGAAACATTTGAAAGTAGTGAAACAGAATATAGACCAAATAAAAAATCAAAATGATATTTATGGTAGGCAAATTGCAGATATTAGAAGTATTATGAAACAACAAGATGCAACAATTTTAGATGGAAATTTTCAAATTAATTGTAGCGGCGAAAATATGGTACAGGGTCTAGTTATACCTTCTAATTATTTAGGAAGAAAAATGAAAATATTAAAAGACCATATCGATGATGGTATTAAAAAAATAGCAGACTATGTTCAAGGTATATATGATGAATATGCATCGAAAATTGTCGATGTAATAAAATATTTGATTAATACAATTCCCAAAATACGTAAGAATTTAAGACATGCAATTGAAATGTTAAATGTAAAAAAGAAAGAATTTTTGTCCCTGATTCCTAATGTAACTTGTAATTATATTAAAACTAAATTAGAAGAATTAGATAATACTTTAGGCAAATGGGAGCCTTTTCTTAATGATTTAAAAGCAGTGTCACCAATTTTAGATAACCATTTAGATGATATTGTTAAGAACATGAAGCCTTTGATTGTACAAATGATATTTGAACCATCACATTATGATGATATGTTTATTTCAAGAAAAGCTTTAACGCCAGTGTTCTCAAGCGTTTTATAAAGCTTGTAAAAAATATAAGGGCAAAAAAAGGGCGGATTTAAGCTAACTTGGAATGTTTTCGAGTTTTTGAGTTAGTTCTCTATCCATTTTTTCAGTTACATGAGTATATATGCGAATGGTTGTTTTTTCATCTACATGTCCTACCCTTTTCATAATTGCTTTTAAAGAAACATTCATTTCTACTAATAAAGTTATGTGTGTATGTCTAAATGTGTGCGTGGTAACTTTCTTATTCATATTTAAAGCTTTTGTAGTTTTCTTAAGCACACCGGCGATTTGATTATTACATAAAGGATTCCCTTTTTTTGTTGTGAATATGAACCCTCTGTCAACATAGCTCGAATTCCATCTTTTCAACATTTTGTTTTCCAGTATTATCTTTTTAAAAATTTCTACGGTTCTAGAATTGATGCTGATACTTCTTTTTGAACTTATAGTCTTTGTAGTGTCTTTGTATCCGAATCCTTCCTCGTATTTAATGCGGTGAATTGTACCTGTTATATTGATAGTTTTGTTTAATAAATCTATATCTTTTTCCTGCAGTGCTTGTAGTTCTCCTATGCGCATACCAGTTAAAGCCTGTACTTCTAAGATGCTGGCAATTAAAATGCGATTTCGCTTGTGTAACTTATTATCATTTAGTATATGATCACGTATCTGTAGGACTTGGTTCATTTCTAAATAGTTGTACATTTTAGATTCATCTTTTTCGATATCCTCTATTGTTTTTCTTCTTTTAGGAATTTTGACATTAGTTAACAAATATTCATTTGGATAATTGTAAAATTTAACTGCATATTTAATAGCTCCTTTCATATCTCCGAGTTGACGGGTTACTTGATTTTGAGAATAGATATCTGATAATTTATTAATAAATATCTGCATATATTTTGTATCTAGTTTGTTTAAAAGCAAGTTCTCAGAGCTGTATCGTTTAATGTTTCTAATTCTTATTTTTATATTATTAAGAGTAGTCAACTTTGAACCTGATGTTTTTATATGATATTCAAGCCATTCATCTAATAGCGCGTGAAAAGTCAAAGTTTTTAATTCGCTTGACGACTTGTTGTTCAGTTTTTCTTTTATTTTTTCTTCTAAACGAAACATTGCTTCTTTTTGAGATTGTTTTGTATTCTTGTTCAACACAACACTTACGCGCTTCCATTTATCTGTGTATGGATCTTTATACTTCTCGTAGTATCTGTATTTAGTTTCGTTATTTTTGTTTTTAAATTTTTCAATCCACATGTTTATACCTCCTGCAAGAACGTATGTTCTATAAAATATTAAAAAATAATAAGGGTAGTCGGGCTACCCGTAATTTAGTACTAGGTACTAAATGTGTTATAATAAAATAAAAAGTAGGTGATAAGATGACTCAATTTCTAGGGGCGCTTCTTCTTACAGGAGTTTTAGGTTACATACCATATAAATATCTAACAATGATAGGTTTAGTTAGTGAAAAAAACAAGGTTATCAATACTCCTGTATTATTGATTTTTTCTATTGAAACATGTTTGATATGGTTTTATAGTTTTATAATTTTTAATAATGTTGATTTAAAAAATTTGAATTTAATTCAGTTGCTTACAGGTCTAAAAGCAAATATTTTGTTTCTATTTATTTTTGTTTTAACAGTGTTTGTATTTAATCCTTTAATTGTTAAATTTATTATCTGGTTAATTAATATAACCAGAAAGTTTATGAAATTGGATTGTATAAGCTTATTAGACAAAAGAGACAAGTTGTTTAATAACAACGGTAAACCAGTATTTATAGTTATAAAAGACTTTGAAAACAGAATCATTGAAGAGGGTGAACTTAAAACCTATAATTCAGCTGGTAGCGATTTCGATTTACTAGAAGTTGAGCGACAAGATTTCAAAGTATCTGATTTACCGTCAAACGATGAATTGTATATTAAACATACGCTTGTAGACCTTAAACAACAAATTAAATTGGATTTATATTTAATGAATGAATACTAATCTTTTTTCTTAGCTTTTTCTGATAAAGTGCTTTTTAATTTTTCGCTGGCGCCTGACTTTTCAAAACTTTTGTTTAATGGGTTACTACGAGTAGTTTCTTGTTTTTTGTTTTTATCTACCATAAAATTCTCACCACCATTCAACGTCTACACTAGTAGGCGTTTTTTGATTTTTTTTAATCCTTTTTCTCGTCACGCTATATAGGTACTTTTAATCGTAATTAAAGCCAAGTTTATTTAAAATCTCTAAATAATCTGACGACTTTGCCCGTAATGTTTACGTCATTTATTTTTGACATTGGGTAGCTTCTATCTTTAATGGTAACGTAATTAGATAATCGCTTTAGGGTAAATGTGTCATCTGAGTTAAATATAATTTCACAAAAATATTCATCAGTCGCAGTTCCGTTTTCAGGACAGTAAACAGTAATTATATCTCTGTCAAAGATAAAGTCCATTACATCATCATCCTGATCTAAAATGTAGCAAACAGTCATATCTTCATTTTCAACTCTTCTTGCGCTATTTATAGTAGTTATTGGTTGTGCAACTAATTTGCCTTTTGCCTCTGTGTATCTTTTTGGAAATTCCACATAATTCATTAAATCGATTGTTTTATTTGTTTCCATATTAGCTCTTCTTTCTTATATTGTTTTATTAGTTAATATTGGCTCCTGGTACTGCGCTAGCACCAGCTCTTGCTTCCTCTTCTTTTCCTTTTTTGTACTCTTCAAAAGCTTTAGCCTGTTCATCTTTAGTCCAGCCAGGCGAAACGACATACTCATCATTTAAATTAGTATTTTGTGAATCGTTTTCATTTATATTTGCAGGAGTATTATTAGATGGATCTGAATTATTATTAAGTTGATTGTTTTGTGATTGGTTTTGATTGTTTGAATTATTTTGTATGCTATTATTAGGTGGATTTTTATCTTCAACTTTTTTCATTTTTTCTTGTTGCGTTTTTGGTTTGCTATCTTTGTGATTTTGTGTTTGTGACTTTTTATTTTCTTCTTTTTTTGGTTTTTCTTTTTCACCACAAGCTGTTAAAGCTAATGTACTTACTAGTAGCAGTCCGATTACTTTTTTCATATGTATCTCTCCTTTGTTTATATTTCCTTATATTTAAAAACTCTCAACGGCTCAAACGTAATAGAATACTCGCCATAGTGAGTTCCAATACCATATATCTTTTTATATTGTTCTATAGCTTCTAGTATGTATGATTCACTCAACTGCAGATACTCTGACAACTCGTACAAATTACGAACACCGTAGTTGTGAGCTTCTACAATTTCATGTAGCGGTACAGCTGAAGTAAAACCATGTCTACGTGCATAATTTTCAAATTTTCTATTAATCCATTTTGTTTGGTCTAAAATGTTGCCATACGTCAACTTGTGGTGGGCAAGTTGCTCATATAACACTTCTGCTTTACGTACTTCTGATAAATTACGCCTTATATAAATTTTTCCGTTCATATAGCATCCAGGTTGGAAATTTGGAAGCTGGTCAGTTTCTTCTATCTTTATTTTTTCGTTATTTATGCAAAGTTCTTCGTATAATCCCAATATAAACACCCTTTATTTGTCTCTATTTCTAACCCATTCAATGAATCTATTTACTTCTTCAATCTCTTCTTCAGTTAATCCCTCCTTATCAAAATGAGCAGCAATTGTTTCTTGATGTATATCTTTTTTTGATTCAGTAATTCTTGATTTCGGTACATTGAAGTAATCTGCAAGTTGTTGAATTCTTTTAATTCGTGGATATTTAGTTTGTTGAATCCAATTGGAGACTGTAGGTTGAGAAACTCCAATAGCTTCAGCAAGTTCTCTCTGATCAATATTTTTATCATTCATAAGTTCTTGAAGGTTTTCAGATAAAATTTTTCTGACTTTATTATTCTCCATAGTTGTCTCCTTTAATATTACTTAATGTAATATTAACTTACCATAACCGACATTACTTTACAATACTTTTTATAACTTTTTATGAAGAAATATAACTTTATCTGTTGACAAGTAATACAAAGTAATATAAAGTTATACGTGTGAAAGGGAGGTGGACGACATGCCGGAACAATTATCCGTAAGAAAATGGAGACTTGTAAGGGACTTGAAACAGCAAGAAGTAGCAGATATATTGGGCGTCAATGCAAAGACAGTTGGTCATTGGGAAAAGGATGACACTAATTTAAGTAATGTTACAGTTTACGCTTTAGCAAAGTTATATGATATTGAGGTAGACCAGATAAAGGTCTAAATTTTTTGACCTTCGTATAACTTTTTATAACTTTTAGGTAATGTAACAAATGGACATAAACAACTTAAAAGGAGGAACAACAAATGAACGAAGAAAAATTAAAGATGATTCTCTTACTTCTTGAAGATATACCAAGAGACGAATGGAATCGATTAGTAAATGAAGTAAATAATCAATACAGTTACCAAGCTGACAAGGTAGGACTTGCCAGTGATAACTGTCAACAAATAGCAAATAACTATAAGCACTATGGATTTTAAGATGGATAAGGACTATCGTTATTCTTTTCACCTTTAACGTTAATGTCGAAATACAAAACATGATCTAAACTGACAACTCTATCTTTTGGATAAATGATGTGTAGAGTTTTGCTTTCAGCATCTTTCATATGTTCTTGTACTTTAATAACTTCACCATTAATTAAATGTAAATCTAAAGAAGTAACGATTTCTTTATCTAAATATTGAGTGAGCAATCTCTTATGTATACTTATCACCTCCTTAGGTTGATAACAACATTATACACGAAAGGTGGAACAACAAATGAACAAAAAATCAGAAGGGTTAGACATAATCATACCAAGGATTTTCAGAAGAGATCATGCGTCAGTAGAATCTTTAACAGAAAATGAACGTCGACTAAGAAAGGAAATATTAGGAAGTATTAAAAAAGGTGATTACAGCTACTTAGAAATAAACAAAGTTTTCTATGCATTAGATAGAGAACTTCAATACAGAGCGAATAATAACAAACTTTAACATTTATCGAAAGGAGTGATAGAGATGCCAAAAATCATAGTACCACCAACACCAGAAAACACATATAGAGGCGAAGAAAAATTTGTGAAAAAGTTATACGCAACACCTACACAAATCCATCAATTGTTTGGAGTATGTAGAAGTACAGTATACAACTGGTTGAAATATTACCGCAAAGATAATTTAGGTGTAGAAAATTTATACATTGATTATTCACCAACAGGCACTCTGATTAATATTTCTAAATTGGAAGAGTATTTGATCAGAAAGCATAAAAAATGGTATTAGGAGGATATTAAATGAGCGACACATATAAAAGCTAATTAATAGCAGTACTGTGCTTCACAGTCTTAGCGATTGTGCTTATGCCATTGCTGTACTTCACTACAGCATGGTCAATTGCGGGATTCGCAAGTATCGCAACATTCATATACTACAAAGAATACTTTTATGAAGAATAAAAAAACTGCTACTTGCGTCAACAAGTAACAGTGACAAACATTTATCAAAATATACAACTTAATTAAATCAAAATATACGGAGGTAGTCAACTATGGCTGAAAATATTAAAACTGAACAACATTATTACACTAAAGATTTCTCAGGATACAGAAATGAAGAAGATAACTTTGTAGCAAATCAAGAATTGACAGTAACAATCACATTGAACGAGTACAGAAAACTTATTGAAATAAAGGCTGTTAAAGATAAAGAAGAAGATACTTACAGAGGTAAGTATTTTGCGGAAGAAAGAAAAAACGAAAAATTGGAAAAAGAAAATATAAAACTAAAAAACAAAATTTATGAATTACAAAACGAAGAAGATAACGAGGAGGACGAAGAAAACGAGGAGGAAGTCAACAATGACTAAAAAATATAAAGACATGACTCAGGAAGAAGTAAAAGACTTATTATCTGAAAAAAGCGGAGAATTGTATGAATTAGCGAAAGAAATTAAGGGAGAAAGTAAATTTGATATTTTGCTTTTCTCATCAATAGGAGTTATCGACGGAGATTATTTAGCAGGTTCAAGTTCTGTGATTGGTCATACTTTCGATCTTGCTTCCTTATTGGATAGCACTAAGAGTTATAAAGACATTGTCAATGTTCTCCAAATGTGTAAATCACAAAAATTTCACGGTATTGATGATAACAAGGAGGGCTAAAACAATGTATTACAAATTTGGTGAGATAAAAAATAAAATTATCAGCTTTAACGGGTTTGAATTTAAAGTGTCTGCGATGAAAAAACATGACGGTATCAGTATACAAATCAAGGATATGAATAATATTCCACTTAAATCATTTCATGTTGTAGATTTAAGCGAACTATATTTTGCGACGGATGCAATGCGTGACGTTATAAACGAATGGATTGAAGAGAACACAGATGAACAGGACAGACTAATTAACTTAGTCATGAAATGGTAGGAGGATTTAATCAATGGCAATATTAGAAGATATTTTTGAAGAATTAAAACTATTAAATAACAATTTACGTGTGTTAAACACTGAACTATCAACAGTAGATTCATCAATTGTACAAGAGAAAGTTAAAGAAGCACCAATGCCAAAAGAAGAAACAGCTCAACTGGAATCAATTGAAGAAGTTAAGGAAACTTCTGCTGATTTAACTAAAGATTATGTTTTATCAGTAGGAAAAGAGTTCCTTAAAAAAGCAGATACTTCTGATAAGAAAGAATTTAGAAATAAACTTAACGAACTTGGTGCGGATAAGCTATCTACTATCAAAGAAGAGCATTATGAAAAAATTGTTGATTTTATGAATGCGAGAATAAATGCATGAAGCTAGATCACTCAAATAGAGCTCATGCAAAGCTTAGTGCAAGTGGAGCAAAACAATGGCTAAACTGCCCACCGAGTATTAAGGCAAGTGAAGGTATTGCAGATAAAAGTACAGTTTTTGCCGAAGAAGGTACATTCGCCCATGAGTTAAGTGAGTTATATTTCAGCCTTAAATATGAAGGCCTAACACAGTTTGAGTTTAATAAGGCTTTTCAAAATTATAAGAGAAATCAATATTACAGCGAAGAATTGCGTGAATATGTGGAAGAGTATGTAGCTAATGTAGAAGAAAAATATAACGAAGCTTTGAGTAGGGATAATGATGTAATAGCTTTATTTGAAACAAAATTAGATTTAGGTAAATACGTCCCTGAATCTTTTGGAACTGGTGATGTCATTATATTTTCAGGTGGTGTACTTGAAATTATTGACCTTAAATATGGTAAAGGCATTGAAGTTTCAGCTATAGATAATCCTCAACTTAGATTATATGGCTTGGGCGCATATGAACTGCTTAGTTTAATGTATGACATTCATACAATTCGCATGACTATCATACAACCTCGAATAGATAACTTTTCTACTGAAGAGTTACCAATATCAAGATTACTTCAATGGGGAGCCGATTTTGTTAAACCATTAGCCAGACTTGCTTATAACGGTGGAGGAGAGTTTAAAGCAGGTAGTCATTGTAGATTCTGTAAGATAAATCATTCATGTAGAACACGTGCAGAATACATGCAAAATGTGCCTCAAAAGCCACCACATTTGTTAAGTGATGAAGAGATTGCAGAACTTTTATATAAACTGCCTGATATCAAAAAATGGGCTGATGAAGTAGAACAATATGCACTAAATCAAGCGAAAGAAAATGATAAAAACTATCCTGGTTGGAAGCTTGTAGAAGGTCGTTCACGAAGAATGATAACTGATACAAAAGCAATGCTTGAAAAGTTAGTTGAAGCGGGTTATAAACCTGAAGATATTACAGAAACCAAGTTACTTAGCATTACGAATTTAGAAAAATTAATTGGTAAAAAAGCATTTTCTAAAATTACAGAGGGTTTTATAGAAAAGCCGCAAGGTAAATTAACACTTGCTACCGAGTCGGATAAACGACCAGCTATAAAGCAATCTGCTGAAGATGATTTTGACAAACTATAAAAATTTAAAAGGACGGTATATAAACATGAAAGCAAAAGTATTAAATAAAACTAAAGTGATTACAGGAAAAGTAAGAGCATCATATGCACATATTTTTGAACCTCACAGTATGCAAGAAGGGCAAGAATCAAAGTATTCAATCAGTTTAATCATTCCTAAATCAGATACAAGTACGATAAAAGCCATTGAACAAGCTATAGAAGCTGCTAAAGAAGAAGGAAAAGTTAGTAAGTTTGGAGGCAAAGTTCCTGCAAATCTGAAACTTCCATTACGTGATGGAGATACTGAAAGAGAAGATGATGTCAATTATCAAGACGCTTATTTTATTAACGCATCAAGCAAACAAGCACCTGGTATTATTGACCAAAACAAAATTAGATTAACGGATTCTGGAACTGTTGTAAGTGGTGATTATATTAGAGCTTCAATTAATCTATTTCCTTTCAACACAAATGGTAATAAGGGTATCGCAGTTGGATTGAACAACATTCAACTTGTAGAAAAAGGCGAACCTCTTGGCGGTGCAAGTGCAGCAGAAGATGATTTCGATGAATTAGACACTGATGATGAGGATTTCTTATAAGTCAATAGGTGGGGTTTTAGCCCCACTTTAATTTTAAAGAAATTGAGGTGTCAAGAATTTGAGATTTATGAATATAGATATTGAAACATATAGCAGTAATGATATTTCGAAATGTGGTGCCTATAAATACACAGAAGCTGAAGATTTCGAAATTTTAATTATAGCTTATTCAATAGATGGTGGAGCGATTAGTGCGATTGACATGACTAAAGTAGATAATGAGCCTTTCCACGCTGATTTTGAGACGTTTAAAATTGCTCTTTTTGATCCTGCTGTAAAAAAGTATGCATTCAATGCTAATTTCGAAAGAACTTGTCTTGCTAAACATTTTAATAAACAGATGCCACCTGAAGAATGGATTTGCACAATGGTTAATTCAATGCGTATTGGCTTACCTGCTTCGCTTGATAAAGTTGGAGAAGTTTTAAGACTACAAAACCAAAAAGATAAAGCAGGTAAAAATTTAATTCGTTATTTCTCTATACCTTGTAAACCAACAAAAGTTAATGGAGGAAGAACAAGAAACTTGCCTGAACATGATCTTGAAAAATGGCAACAATTTATAGATTACTGTATTCGAGATGTAGAAGTAGAAATGACGATTGCTCATAAAATTAAAGACTTTCCAGTAACTGCAATTGAACAAGCATATTGGGTTTTTGACCAACATATAAACGACAGAGGTATTAAGCTTTCTAAATCATTGATGTTAGGAGCTAATGTGCTCGATAAGCAGAGTAAAGAAGAATTGCTTAATCAAGCTAAACATATAACAGGTTTAGAAAATCCTAATAGTCCTACACAATTATTGGCTTGGTTAAAGGATGACCAAGGATTAGATATACCTAATTTACAAAAGAAAACGGTTCAGGAGTACTTAAAAGAAGCAACAGGAAAAGCTAAAAAAATGCTAGAAATTAGATTGCAAATGTCTAAAACCAGTGTGAAAAAATACAACAAAATGCATGACATGATGTGCAGTGATGAACGGGTAAGAGGTCTGTTTCAATTTTACGGTGCCGGTACTGGAAGATGGGCAGGTAGAGGTGTACAACTTCAGAATTTAACAAAGCATTATATTTCAGATACTGAATTAGAAATAGCAAGAGATCTTATTAAAGAACAACGTTTTGACGATTTAGATTTATTACTCAATGTTCATCCTCAAGACTTATTAAGTCAATTAGTTAGGACGACATTTACTGCTGAAGAAGGTAATGAACTAGCAGTAAGTGATTTTTCTGCAATAGAGGCAAGAGTCATAGCATGGTATGCAAAAGAACAATGGCGTTTAGATGTGTTCAACACACACGGAAAGATATATGAAGCATCGGCTTCTCAAATGTTTAATGTCCCGGTAGAAAGCATAACTAAAGGCGACCCTCTCAGACAAAAGGGAAAAGTGTCCGAATTAGCTTTAGGTTATCAAGGTGGCGCTGGAGCTTTAAAAGCGATGGGCGCATTGGAAATGGGCATTGAAGAAAATGAATTACAAGGTTTAGTTGATAGTTGGCGTAACGCAAATCCTAACATAGTTAATTTTTGGAAGGCTTGCCAAGAGGCTGCAATTAATACTGTGAAATCCCGAAAGACGCATCATACGCATGGAGTTAGATTTTATATGAAAAAAGGTTTTCTAATGATTGAACTGCCTAGTGGAAGAGCTTTAGCTTATCCAAAAGCTTCAGTTGGTGAAAATAGTTGGGGTAGTCAAGTTGTTGAATTTATGGGCTTAGATCTTAACCGTAAATGGTCAAAGTTAAAAACGTATGGTGGGAAGTTAGTCGAGAATATTGTTCAAGCAACTGCAAGGGATTTACTTGCGATTTCTATAGCTAGGCTTGAAGCATCAGGTTTTAAAATAGTTGGACATGTCCATGATGAAGTAATTGTAGAAATACCTAGAGGTTCAAATGGACTTAAGGAAATCGAAACTATCATGAATAAGCCTGTCGATTGGGCAAAAGGATTGAATTTGAATAGTGACGGATTTACTTCTCCGTTTTATATGAAGGATTAGGAGTGTGATTGAATGCAACATCAAGCTTATATCAATGCTTCTGTTGACATTAGAATTCCTACAGAAGTCGAAAGTGTTAATTACAATCAGATTGATAAAGAAAAAGAGAATTTGGCGGACTATTTATTTAATAATCCAGGTGAACTATTAAAATATAACGTTATAAATATCAAGGTTTTAGATTTAGAGGTGGAATGATGGCTAGAAGAAAAGTTATAAGAGTGCGTATCAAAGGAAAACTAATGACATTGAGAGAAGTTTCAGAAAAATATCATATATCTCCAGAACTTCTTAGATACAGATACAAACATAAAATGCGCGGCGATGAATTATTGTGTGGAAGAAAAGACTCAAAATCTAAAGATGAAGTTGAATATATGAAGAGTCAAATAAAAGATGAAGAAAAAGAGAGAGAAAAAATCAGAAAAAAAGCGATTTTGAACCTATACCAACGAAATGTGAGAGCGGAATATGAAGAAGAAAGAAAGAGAAGATTGAGACCATGGCTTTATGATGGAACGCCTCAAAAACATTCACGTGATCCGTACTGGTTCGATGTCACTTATAACCAAATGTTCAAGAAATGGAGTGAAGCATAATGAGCATAATCAGTAACAGAAAAGTAGATATGAATGAAACACAAGACAATGTTAAACAACCTGCGCATTACACATACGGCGACATTGAAATTATAGATTTCATCGAACAAGTTACGGCACAGTATCCACCACAATTAGCATTCGCAATAGGTAATGCAATCAAATACTTGTCTAGAGCACCGTTAAAGAATGGTCATGAGGATTTAGCAAAGGCGAAGTTTTACGTCGATAGAGTGTTTGACTTGTGGGAGGGGTAACGATGGCAACGCAAAAACAAGTTGATTACGTAATGTCATTACAGGAGCAACTGGAATTAGAAGACTGCGAAAAATATACAGACGAACAAGTTAAAGCAATGAGTCATAAAGAAGTTAGCAATGTGATTGAGAACTATAAGACAAGCATAAGGAATGAAGAACTATATTACGAATGCATGTCGTTTGGACTGCCTAATTGTTAAAAGGAGTGACGACCATGACAGATAGCGCACGTAAAGAACGCTTAAACCAATTTTTCGGCTCTAAAAGATATCTGTATCAGGATAACGAACGAGTGGCACATACTCATGTAGTAAATGGCACGTATTACTTTCATGGGCATATCGTGCCAGGTTGGCAAAGCGTTAAAAAGACATTTGATACTGCTGAAGAGCTCGAAATATATATAAAGCAACATGGTTTGGAATACGAGGAACAGAAGCAACTAACTTTATTTTAGAGGAGATGGAAATGATGAATAACCGCGAACAAATTGAACAATCAATTATCAGTGCTAGTGCGTATAACGGCAATGACACAGAGGGATTACTAAAAGAGATTGAAGACGTGTATAAGAAAGCGCAAGCGTTTGATGAAATACTTGAAGGTTTACCTAATGCTATGCAAGATGCACTCAAAGAAGATATTGGTCTTGATGAAGCAGTAGGGATTATGACGGGGCAAGTGGTCTATAAATATGAGGAGGATCAGGAAAATGACTAATACATTAACAATTGATCAGTTACAAGAGTTATTACAAATACAAAAGGAGTTCGACGATAGAATACCAACGCTGAACTTACGAGATAGCAAAATAGCATATGTAGTTGAATTCTTTGAATGGTTTAATACATTGGAAACGTTTAAGAACTGGAAGAAGAAACCAGGTAAGCCGTTAGATGTTCAGTTAGATGAATTAGCGGACATGTTGGCGTTTGGATTGAGTATTGCGAATCAAGTAGGAGTGTCATCAGAAGAGATAAAAGAAGCGATTGAATCAAGTTTTAAAAATAGTGAATTTCACAACATGTTTAATTTTAAAGATAAAGAATTTGCTCAAGACGCAGTTGTTAGCACACCACAGATAATATTCAAAGAATTTTATCCTGACCAATTGGCAATTGTAATAGCGATAGACATAGCTTTCAACTTATATTCTATCGACCAGCTCATTGACGCATACAAAAAGAAAATGAAAAGGAATCATGAAAGACAAGATGGAACAGCAGACGCAGGAAAAGGATACGTGTAAAGACATCTTAGATCGAGTCAAGGAGGTTTTGGGGAAGTGACGCAATACTTAGTCACAACATTCAAAGATTCAACAGGACGCAAGCATACACACATAACTAAAGCTAAAAGCAATCAAAGGTTTACAGTTGTTGAGGCAGAGAGTAAAGAAGAAGCTGAGCGCAAATACGAGGCACAAGTTAAAAGAGATGCAGTTATTAAAGTGGGTCAGTTATTTGAAAATATAAGGGAGTGTGGGAAATGACGGAGGTTAAAATTAAAACTATTTCAGATAGAGTTTATTACACAACAACAGATCTAGCTTCTGACGATTATATTAATCTTGTTATGAATCTAGTGATTGAGGATTTTCTTCCGGTCAAAGATGTGTTCAACAATGAAGTATGGGTTAAAAGAGATGAGATTGAATCATTTACATTTATTAAGGAGGCAAACGATGATTAACATACCTAAAATGAAATTCCCGAAAAAGTACACTGAAATAATCAAAAAATATAAAAATAAAGCACCTGAAGAAAAGGCTAAGATTGAAGATGATTTTATTAAAGAAATTAAAGATAAAGACAGTGAATTTTACAGTCCTACGATGGCTAATATGAATGAATATGAATTAAGGGCTATGTTAAGAATGATGCCTAGTTTAATTGATACTGGAGATGACAATGATGATTAAAAAACTTAAAAATATGGATGGGTTCGACATCTTTATTGTTGGAATACTGTCATTATTCGGTATATTCGCATTGCTACTTGTTATCACATTGCCTATCTATACAGTGGCTAGTTACCAACACAAAGAATTACATCAAGGAACTATTACAGATAAATATAACAAGAGACAAGATAAAGAAGACAAGTTCTATATTGTATTAGACAACAAACAAGTCATTGAAAATTCCGACTTATTATTCAAAAAGAAATTTGATAGCGCAGATATACAAGCTAGGTTAAAAGTAGGCGATAAGGTAGAAGTTAAAACAATCGGTTATAGAATACACTTTTTAAATTTATATCCGGTCTTATACGAAGTAAAGAAGGTAGATAAACAATGATTAAACAAATACTAAGACTATTATTCTTACTAGCAATGTATGAGTTAGGTAAGTATGTAACTGAGCAAGTGTATATTATGATGACGGCTAATGATGATGTAGAGGCGCCGAGTGATTACGAAAAAATCAGAGCTGAAGTTTCATGGTAATAGCTATTATCATTTTTGAATTAATTATATTAATGTGTTTAGCAATAGCACTGGAGGTGTTGTAAATATGTGGATTGTCATTTCAATCGTTTTAGCTATATTTTTATTGATCTTGTTAAGTAGCATTTCTCATAAGATGAAAACCATAGAAGCATTGGAGTATATGAATTCTTATCTTTTCAAGCAGTTAGTAAAAAATAATGGTGTTGAAGGTTTAGAAGATTATGAAAATGAAGTTGAACGAATTAGAAAAAGATTCAAAAGCTAAAGAGGGGGCTAAAGCCCTCTCCAGGATTAAAAGAAGCGGATATTTTTTATTTCGTTTTTGTAAATTAAAACTAATTTATGTGAAATTGTCTTTGAAGTCTTGATAATTAAGAAGGTTGAATTTTCTGAGATTATATTAGTTACGGGAAAGGCTTTTCCTGAGTGCAATAAAATTAAAGTTCTCAAGTTTTCATTTTCGTATTTATCATAAATGATTTCGCGTAAAGTTTTCAAAATTTGTCACCTCTTTAATTTTATTAAATTAATTATACAAGAAAGGAGCCGAATATGTTAGACAAAGTCACTCAAATAGAAACAATTAAATATGATCGTGATGTCTCATATTCTTATGCTGCTAGTCGTTTATCCACATATTGGACTAATCACAATATGGCTTGGTCTGACTTTATGCAGAAGCTAGCACAAACAGTTAGAACTAAAGAAGATTTAACTGAGTACAATAAAATGTCTAAGTCTGAACAAGCAGATATAAAAGATGTTGGCGGATTTGTCGGTGGATATTTAAAAGAAGGCAAACGACGTGCTGGTCAAGTCATGAATCGTTCAATGCTAACACTTGATATCGATTATGCTGCTCAAGATATGACTGACATATTATCTATGTTTTATGATTTTGCATATTGTTTATATTCAACACATAAGCATAGAGAGATAAGTCCAAGACTGCGTTTAGTGATTCCTTTAAAACGAAATGTAAATGCAGATGAGTATGAAGCTATTGGGCGTAAAGTCGCAGATATCGTTGGCATGGATTACTTCGATGATACAACTTATCAACCACATAGGTTAATGTATTGGCCTTCAACTAGCAATGATGCAGAATTTTTCTTTACCTATGAAGATTTACCTTTGTTAGATCCAGATAAAATATTAAATGAATATGTTGATTGGACTGACACATTAGAATGGCCAACGTCTTCAAAGGAAGAGAGTAAGACTAAAAGATTAGCAGATAAGCAAGGTGACCCAGAAGAAAAGCCGGGAATTGTTGGCGCATTTTGTAGAGCCTATACGATAGAAGAAGCTATATCAACTTTTATTCCTGACTTATACGAAAAACATTCTACTAACCGTTATACCTATCATGAAGGTTCAACTGCAGGTGGATTGGTGTTATACGAAAATAACAAGTTTGCCTATTCTCATCATAATACGGATCCCGTTAGCGGTATGCTTGTGAACAGTTTTGATTTAGTACGCATACACTTATATGGTGCTCAAGATGAAGACGCTAAAACAGATACTCCGGTTAATCGACTACCTAGTTATAAAGCAATGCAGCAAAGAGCGCAAAATGATGAAGTTGTTAAAAAGCAATTAATTAACGACAAAATGTCTGATGCAATGCAGGATTTCGATGAAATAGTAAATAGCGATGATGCATGGTCTGAGACGTTAGAAATTACTTCGAAAGGTACTTTCAAAGCTAGTATCCCAAATATAGAAATTATATTGCGTAATGATCCAAATTTAAAAGGAAAAATAGCATTTAATGAATTTACAAAACAAATTGAATGCTTAGGGAAAGTGCCATGGAATACTAATTTTAAGACACGTCAATGGCAAGACGGTGATGATAGCAGTTTAAGAAGTTATATCGAAAAGATTTATGACATACACCATTCAGGTAAAACAAAAGATGCCATTATAAGCGTAGCAATGCAAAATGCTTATCATCCAGTAAGGGATTATCTAAATAAAATATCGTGGGATGGACATAAACGTCTTGAAAAGTTATTTATCAAATACTTAGGTGTTGAAGATACTGAAGTGAATAGAACAACTACCAAAAAAGCATTGACTGCTGGAATTGCTCGAGTAATGGAGCCTGGATGTAAATTTGACTATATGCTTACACTTTATGGTCCTCAAGGTGTAGGTAAATCTGCTTTGCTAAAAAAATTAGGTGGTGCATGGTTTTCTGACAGTTTAGTTTCTGTTACAGGTAAAGAAGCCTATGAGGCCTTACAAGGCGTTTGGCTAATGGAAATGGCAGAACTTGCAGCTACAAGAAAAGCTGAAGTTGAAGCTATTAAGCATTTCATATCTAAACAAGTTGACCGGTTTCGTGTTGCTTATGGACATTATATTGAAGATTTTCCAAGGCAATGTATTTTCATTGGTACAACTAATAAAGTTGATTTCTTAAGAGATGAAACTGGTGGAAGACGTTTTTGGCCAATGACTGTAAATCCAGAGAGAGTTGAAGTGAACTGGTCTAAACTAACCAAAGAAGAGATCGACCAAATTTGGGCAGAAGCTAAATATTATTATGAACAAGGAGAAGAGTTATTCCTCAACCCTGAACTAGAAGAAGAAATGCGTTCAATACAAAGCAAACATACTGAGGAATCTCCATATACAGGCATTATTGATGAATATCTTAACACACCAATTCCTAGCAATTGGGATGACTTAACTATCTTTGAACGAAGACGATTTTATCAAGGTGATGTTGATATGTTACCAACAGGAAATGTAGATTACGTTGAAAGAAATAAGGTCTGTGCGCTTGAAGTGTTTGTTGAATGTTTTGGTAAAGATAAGGGAGATAGTAGAGGATCTATGGAAATTAGAAAGATTTCAAACATCTTAAGACAATTAGACAATTGGTCTGTATATGATGGTAATAAAAGTGGGAAAATTCGATTTGGAAAAGATTATGGTGTACAGATAGCTTATGTAAGAGATGAAAGTTTAGAAGATTTAATATAATAAATATTGAATAAATATACATTTTAGAGTGTTGTATCAGATGTTGCATCATTTTTTGAGTGATGCAACACGTGAGTGTAAAAAGTAATCGTAGGTGTTGCATCATTTTTAGTGATGCAACATTGATGCAACAAATGATACAACACCTCTTTCCCTTCTCGCTGTAAGGTTCAACCCTGTTTGTTTCCAATGTTGCATCAAATTCACTATAAAGTTTAAAAAGTAGTGTTAGGGAGTAAAGAGGTATAGGGGTAACCCTCTAACAGCTATTTTTAAAAGTTTGGCAAGAATTGATGCAACATCGGAACACAAATATAAATTTTGTATACAAGGTGAATATATGAAAGAATCGACATTAGAAAAATATTTAGTGAAAGAGATATCAAAGCTAAACGGTTTATGTTTAAAATGGGTTGCACCTGGAACAAGAGGTGTGCCAGATAGAATTATTATTATGCCAGAAGGAAAAACATATTTTGTAGAAATGAAGCAAGAAAAAGGAAAGTTGCATCCTTTACAAAAATATGTGCATAGACAATTTGAAAATAGAGATCATAAAGTATATGTGTTATGGAATAAAGAACAAGTAAATACTTTTATCAGAATGGTAGGTGGAACATTTGGCGATTGACTTCAAACCACATAGCTATCAAAAGTATGCAATAGATAAAGTGATAGATAATGAGAAATACGGTCTGTTTTTAGATATGGGTCTAGGGAAAACAGTATCAACACTTACAGCATTTAGTGAATTGCAGTTGTTAGACACTAAAAAAATGTTAGTTATAGCACCTAAACAAGTTGCTAAAGATACATGGGTTGATGAAGTTGATAAGTGGAACCATTTAAATCATCTGAAAGTGTCTTTAGTTTTAGGAACACCTAAAGAAAGAAATGATGCATTAAACACAGAGGCTGATATCTATGTAACCAATAAAGAAAATACTAAATGGTTATGTGATCAATATAAAAAAGAATGGCCATTTGACATGGTTGTGATTGATGAACTGTCTACATTTAAAAGTCCTAAGAGTCAAAGGTTTAAATCTATTAAAAAGAAATTACCACTCATTAATAGATTTATAGGATTAACAGGAACACCTAGTCCAAATAGTTTACAGGATTTATGGGCTCAAGTTTATTTGATAGACAGAGGTGAAAGACTTGAGTCTTCATTCAGTCGTTATCGAGAAAGGTACTTTAAACCAACTCATCAAGTTAGCGAACATATTTTTAAGTGGGAGCTAAGAGACGGATCTGAAGAAAAGATATATAAACAAATAGAAGATATATGTTTAAGCATGAAAGCGAAAGATTATCTGGATATGCCTGACAGAGTTGATACTAAACAAACAGTAGTCTTATCAGAAAAAGAAAGAAAAGTATATGAAGAATTAGAAAAAAACTATATTTTAGAATCGGAAGAAGAAGGAACAGTTGTAGCTCAAAATGGGGCATCATTAAGTCAGAAACTACTTCAACTATCTAACGGCGCAGTTTATACAGATGAGGAAGATGTAAGACTTATACATGATAAGAAGTTAGATAAGTTAGAGGAAATTATAGAGGAGTCTCAAGGCCAACCAATACTATTGTTTTATAACTTCAAACACGATAAAGAAAGAATACTTCAAAGGTTTAAGGAAGCAACCACATTAGACGATTCAAACTATAAAGAACGTTGGAACAGTGGAGACATTAAGTTGCTTATAGCACATCCAGCAAGTGCAGGACATGGATTAAACTTACAACAAGGTGGGCACATTATTGTTTGGTTTGGACTTACATGGTCCTTGGAATTATACCAACAAGCAAATGCTAGATTATACAGACAAGGACAAAATCATACGACTATTATTCATCATATCATGACCGATAACACAATAGATCAAAGAGTATATAAAGCTTTACAAAATAAAGAACTAACGCAAGAAGAATTAATGAAAGCTATTAAAGCAAGAATAGCTAAGCATAAGTAATGGAGGTCTAACATGGGGAACACAATATATGATATCAAGCCAGGCACATTTAAATATATTGAATCAGAAATATATAATTTAAATGAGAACAAGAAAGAAATAAAAAGATTGAGGTTGGAAATACTTAATCCAACGAAGGAACAAGATTCCAATATTGTATATGGACCATTACAAAAAGGCGAACCAGTTAGAACAACTGAACTAATGGCAACTAGATTATTAACTAATAAGATGTTACGAAACCTTGAAGAAATGGTCGAAGCAGTTGAGAGTGAATACTTAAAGTTGCCTGAAGATCATAAGAAAGTAATAAGGCTCAAGTATTGGAATAAAGAAAAGAAGTTAAAGATGGAACAGATAGGACATGAATGCCATATGCATCGTAATACTGTTACTACTATACGAAAGAACTTTGTTAAAGCGGTAGCGTATCATGCAGGTATCAAATAACATTGTGCAAAGATTGTGCAAAAGGCCTACAAATCTGTAGTAATATGATAGTATCGGAAAGATGTATAAAGTTATCTAAAAGTTATACGACACAAGTACACGAGGCACATCGCTATGCGGTGTGTCTTTTGTTATGCAATCAAAGAGGTGTAAGAGATGACCAAGCACAATAACATTTATAAGCATGGTCGTAAGTCATATCAATACGATTGGTTCTATCATTCAAAAGCATGGAAGAAGTTAAGGGAGATAGCATTAGATAGAGATAATCATCTTTGTCAAATGTGTTTACGCGAAGATATTGTAACAGATGCAAACATAGTGCATCACATTATTTATGTTGATGAAGATTTTAACAAAGCTTTAGAATTAGATAATCTAATGTCAGTTTGTTATGGCTGTCATAACAAAATTCATGCAAATGGTAATGACAAAAGTAATCTTAAGAAAATTAGAGTTCTAAAAATTTAAATAAAAAAACATTTAAATAAAATTTTATAGCCCCCTGCCCATTGGCTTAAAATGTTTTTTCGCCGGGTACCGGCGGGGGCCCTTCGCTTGCAACGCGGATAAACTTTTATGAAAGGGGGTCTTTATATGAAATTAACAAAAAAACAGCTGAAAGAATATATAGAGGATTATAAAAAATCTGATGACATATTAATTAATTTGTATATAGAAACGTATGAATTTTATTGTCGGTTAAGAGATGAACTTAAAAATAGTGATTTGATGATAGAGCATACAAACAAGGCTGGTGCGAGCAATATTGTTAAGAATCCATTAAGCATAGAACTGACAAAAACAGTTCAAACACTAAATAACTTACTCAAGTCTATGGGTTTAACTGCAGCACAAAGAAAAAAGATAGTTCAAGAAGAAGGTGGATTCGGTGACTATTAAAGTTTTAAATGAACCTTCACCAAAACTATTAACAACATGGTATGCAGAGCAAGTCACTCAAGGGAAAATAAAAACAAGCAAATATGTTAAAAAAGAATGTGAGAGACACCTTAGATATCTAGAAAATGGAGGTAAATGGGTATTTGATGAAGAATTAGCGCACCGTCCTATTCGATTCATAGAAAAGTTTTGTAAACCTTCCAAAGGATCTAAACGTCAACTTGTATTACAACCATGGCAACATTTTATTATTGGCAGTTTGTTTGGTTGGGTTCATAAAGAAACAAAACTGCGCAGGTTTAAAGAAGCTTTGATATTTATGGGGCGAAAAAATGGTAAAACAACTACTATATCTGGTGTTGCTAACTATGCTGTTTCTCAAGATGGAGAAAACGGCGCTGAAATCCATCTTTTAGCAAACGTAATGAAACAAGCTAGAATATTATTCGATGAATCTAAGGCGATGATAAAAGCTAGCCCAAAGCTTGATAAAAATTTCAGAACATTAAGAGATGAAATCCATTATGACGCAACGATATCAAAAATTATGCCCCAAGCATCAGATAGCGATAAGTTAGATGGATTGAATACACACATGGGGATTTTTGATGAAATTCATGAATTTAAAGACTATAAATTGATTTCAGTTATAAAAAACTCAAGAGCTGCAAGGTTACAACCTCTTCTCATCTACATTACGACAGCAGGGTATCAATTAGATGGTCCACTTGTTGATATGGTAGAAGCGGGAAGAGACACCTTAGATCAAATCATAGAAGACGAAAGAACTTTTTATTATTTAGCATCTTTGGATGATGACGATGATATTAATGATTCGTCGAACTGGATAAAAGCAAATCCCAACTTAGGTGTCTCTATAAATTTAGATGAGATGAAAGAAGAGTGGGAAAAAGCTAAGAGAACACCAGCTGAACGTGGAGATTTTATAACCAAAAGGTTTAATATCTTTGCTAATAATGACGAGATGAGTTTTATTGATTACCCAACACTCCAAAAAAATAATGAAATTGTTTCTTTAGAAGAGCTGGAAGGCAGACCATGCACGATTGGTTATGATTTATCAGAAACAGAGGACTTTACAGCCGCGTGTGCTACTTTTGCGTTAGATAATGGTAAAGTTGCAGTTTTATCGCATTCATGGATTCCTAAGCACAAAGTTGAATATTCTAACGAAAAAATACCCTATAGAGAATGGGAAGAAGATGGCTTATTAACAGTGCAAGATAAGCCTTATATTGACTACCAAGATGTTTTAAATTGGATAATTAAGATGAATGAGCATTATGTAGTAGAAAAAATTACTTATGATAGAGCGAACGCATTCAAACTAAATCAAGAGTTAAAAAATTACGGGTTTGAAACGGAAGAAACAAGACAAGGAGCTTTGACCTTGAGCCCTGCATTGAAGGATTTAAAAGAAATGTTTTTAGATGGGAAAATAATATTTAATAATAATCCTTTAATGAAATGGTATATCAATAATGTTCAGTTGAAACTAGACAGAAACGGAAACTGGTTGCCGTCTAAGCAAAGCAGATATCGTAAAATAGATGGCTTTGCAGCATTTTTAAACACATATACAGATATTATGAATAAAGTTGTTTCTGACAAGGGTGAAGGAAACATAGAATTTATTAGTATTAAAGATATAATGCGTTAAGGAGGTGAATGTTATCGCAAAAGAGAATATTGTCACACGCATAAAGAAAAAATTGATAGACAATTGGATTGATCAGTCAGCTTCTAAGCTTTATGACTTTAGCCCATGGAAAAATAAATCTTTTTGGGGTGTAATCAATAATACGCTTGAAACTAATGAAACGATATTTTCAGCTATTACAAAGTTATCTAATTCGATGGCTAGTTTGCCCTTGAAAATGTATGAAGATTATAAAGTAGTTAATACAGAAGTATCTGATTTACTTACAGTGTCACCGAATAATTCTCTGAGCAGTTTTGATTTTATTAATCAAATTGAAACAATCAGAAATGAAAAAGGTAATGCATATGTGCTAATTGAACGAGACATCTATCATCAACCATCAAAGCTTTTCTTATTAAATCCAGATGTTGTTGAAATGTTAATTGAAAACCAATCACGTGAACTTTATTATTCCATTCATGCTGCAACTGGAAATAAATTGATTGTTCATAATATGGACATGTTGCATTTTAAACACATCGTGGCATCTAATATGGTGCAAGGCATTAGTCCGATTGATGTGTTGAAGAATACAACTGATTTTGATAATGCAGTAAGAACCTTTAATCTTACAGAAATGCAAAAACCTGATTCTTTCATGCTTAAATATGGTTCCAATGTAGGTAAAGAAAAAAGGCAGCAAGTGTTAGAAGATTTCAAACAGTACTATGAAGAAAACGGTGGAATATTATTCCAAGAGCCTGGTGTTGAAATCGAACCGTTACCTAAAAAATATGTCTCTGAAGATATAGTGGCAAGCGAGAATTTAACAAGAGAAAGAGTAGCTAACGTTTTTCAATTGCCCTCAGTATTCTTAAATGCAAGATCAAATACAAATTTCGCGAAAAATGAAGAGTTAAACAGATTTTACTTGCAGCATACCTTATTGCCAATCGTCAAACAGTATGAAGAAGAATTTAATCGGAAACTACTTACTAAAACAGACAGAGAAAAAAATAGGTATTTTAAATTTAACGTTAAATCTTATTTAAGGGCTGATAGTGCAACACAAGCAGAAGTGTACTTTAAAGCAGTTCGTAGTGGTTACTACACTATAAATGACATTAGAGAGTGGGAAGATTTACCGCCAGTTGAAGGTGGAGATAAGCCGCTAATAAGCGGTGATTTATACCCAATTGACACGCCACTTGAATTAAGAAAATCTTTGAAAGGTGGTGATAAAAATGTCAATGAAAGCTAAGTATTTTCAAATGAAAAGAAAATCAAAAAGTAAAGGTGAAATATTTATTTATGGTGATATTGTAAGTGATAAATGGTTTGAAAGTGATGTAACTGCTACAGATTTCAAAAATAAACTAGATGAACTAGGAGACATCAGTGAAATAGATGTTCATATAAATTCATCTGGAGGCAGTGTATTTGAAGGGCATGCAATATACAATATGCTAAAAATGCATCCTGCAAAAATTAATATCTATGTCGATGCCTTAGCGGCATCAATTGCTAGTGTTATCGCTATGAGTGGTGACACTATTTTTATGCACAAAAATAGTTTTTTAATGATTCATAATTCATGGGTTATGACTGTAGGTAATGCAGAAGAATTAAGAAAGACAGCGGATTTACTTGAAAAAACAGATGCTGTTAGTAATTCAGCTTATTTAGATAAAGCAAAAGATTTAGATCAAGAACACTTAAAACAGATGTTAGATGCAGAAACTTGGCTTACTGCAGAAGAAGCCTTGTCTTTCGGCTTGATAGATGAAATTTTAGGAGCTAATGAAATAGCTGCTAGTATCTCTAAAGAGCAATATAAGCGTTTCGAGAACGTCCCAGAAGATTTAAAGAAAGATGTAGACAAAATCACTAAAATTGATGATGTAGATACATCTGAATTGGTTGAAACACCTAAAGAAAGTATGTCACTAGAAGAAAAAGAAAAAAGAGAAAAAATTAAACGCGAATGCGAAATTTTAAAAATGACAATGAATTATTAGGAGGAAATGAAATGCCGACATTATATGAATTAAAACAATCCTTAGGTATGATTGGACAACAATTAAAAAATAAAAATGATGAATTGAGTCAGAAAGCAACAGATCCAAATATTGATATGGAAGACATCAAACAACTAGAAACAGAAAAAGCAGGTTTACAACAAAGATTTAACATTGTTGAAAGACAAGTGCAAGACATTGAAGAGAAAGAAAAAGCGAAAGTTAAAGATAAAGGAGAAGCTTATCAATCTTTAAGTGATAATGAGAAGATGGTTAAAGCTAAGGCAGAGTTTTATCGTCACGCGATTTTACCAAATGAATTTGAAAAACCTTCAATGGAGGCACAACGTTTATTACACGCTTTACCAACAGGAAATGATTCAGGTGGAGATAAGCTCTTACCAAAAACACTTTCTAAAGAAATTGTTTCAGAACCATTTGCTAAAAACCAATTACGTGAAAAAGCTCGTCTAACTAACATTAAAGGTTTAGAGATTCCAAGAGTTTCATACACTTTAGACGATGATGATTTCATTACAGACGTAGAAACAGCAAAAGAATTAAAAGCAAAAGGTGATACAGTCAAGTTCACTACTAATAAATTCAAAGTATTTGCTGCAATTTCAGATACTGTAATTCATGGATCAGATGTAGATTTAGTAAACTGGGTTGAAAACGCACTACAATCAGGATTAGCAGCTAAAGAGCGTAAAGATGCCTTAGCAGTAAGTCCTAAATCTGGATTAGAACACATGTCATTTTATAATGGATCTGTTAAAGAAGTTGAGGGAGCAGACATGTATGATGCTATTATTAACGCTTTAGCAGATTTACATGAAGATTATCGTGATAACGCAACAATTTATATGCGATATGCAGATTATGTCAAAATTATTAGTGTTCTTTCAAATGGAACAACAAATTTCTTTGACACACCAGCAGAAAAAGTATTTGGCAAACCAGTAGTATTTACAGATGCAGCAGTTAAACCTATTGTGGGAGATTTCAATTATTTTGGAATTAACTATGATGGAACAACTTATGACACTGATAAAGATGTTAAAAAAGGCGAATATTTGTTTGTATTAACAGCATGGTATGATCAGCAACGTACATTAGACAGTGCATTCAGAATTGCAAAAGCAAAAGAAAATACAGGTCCATTACCCAGCTAAGCCCCAAAAGGTTAATGTAACAGCTAAGGCTAAATCAGCTGTAATATCAGCCGAATAGGGGTGATGAAATGAGTTTAGAAGAAATTAAATTGTGGTTGAGAATTGACTATAATTTCGAAAATGATTTAATTGAAGGTCTCATTCAATCGGCTAAGTCTGAATTACTATTAAGTGGGGTTCCAGATTATGACAAAGATGACTTGGAATACCCGCTTTTTTGTACAGCGATTAAATATATCATTGCAAGAGATTATGAAAGTCGTGGATACTCAAATGACCAATCTAGAAGCAAGGTGTTTAATGAAAAAGGATTGCAAAAAATGATTTTGAAATTAAAAAAGTGGTAGGTGATTTTTAAATGGAATTTAATGAATTTAAAGATCGCGCGTATTTTTTTCAATATATAAACAAAGGACCATATCCAGATGAAGAGGAAAAAATGAAATTGTATAGTTGCTTTTGTAAAATTTATAATCCTTCTATGAAAGATAGAGAAATTTTAAAAGCGACTGAATCAAAATCAGGATTAACCATAATTGTCAGGTCTTCTAAAACTGAATATCTACCACAAACAAATCACTTAGTTAAAATTGACAGTGCATTATATTCCGATAAATTATTCAACATTGTAGAAATAAGAATTGATACACCAGATATTGGCTATAATACAGTGGTTTTATCAGAAAAATGAGTGTAGAAATTAAAGGGATACCTGAAGTGTTGAATAAATTAGAATCGGTATACGGTAAACAAGCAATGCAGGCTAAGAGTGATAAAGCTTTAAATGAAGCATCTGAATTTTTTATAAAGGCTTTAAAGAAAGAGTTCGAGAGCTTTAAAGATACGGGTGCCAGTATAGAAGAAATGACTAAATCTAAGCCTTATACAAAAGTTGGCAGTCAAGAAAGGGCTGTTTTAATTGAATGGGTAGGCCCTATGAATCGCAAAAACATTATTCACTTGAATGAACATGGTTATACAAGAGATGGAAAAAAATATACACCAAGAGGTTTTGGAGTTATTGCAAAAACATTAGCTGCTAGCGAACGTAAGTATAGAGAAATTATAAAAAAGGAGTTGGCCAGATAAATGAATATATTAAACACCATAAAAGGAATTTTATTATCTGATGCAGAGCTCAAAACACATATAAATTCTAGAATATACTATTACAAAGTCACTGAAAACGCTGAAACTTCCAAACCCTTTGTTGTTATTACACCTGTTTATGATTTGCCTTCAGACTTTATGTCTGATAAATATCTCAGTGAAGAATACTTAATTCAAATAGATGTAGAATCTTCAAATAATCAGAAAACAATTGATATAACAAAACGAATAAGATACCTGTTATATCAACAAAATTTAATTCAAGCATCTAGTCAGTTAGATGCTTATTTTGAAGAAACTAAACGTTATGTGATGTCGAGACGATATCAAGGCATACCCAAAAATATATATTATAAAAATCAGCGCATCGAATAGGTGTGCTTTTTAATTTTTAAGGAGGAAATAAGCAATGGCAGAAGGACAAGGTTCTTATAAAGTAGGTTTTAAAAGATTATACGTTGGAGTTTTTAACCCAGAAGCAACAAAAGTAGTTAAACGCATGACATGGGAAGATGAAAAAGGTGGTACAGTTGACCTAAATATCACAGGTTTAGCACCAGATTTAGTAGATATGTTTGCATCTAACAAACGTGTATGGATGAAAAAACAAGGTACTAATGAAGTTAAGTCTGACATGAGTATTTTCAATATTCCAAGTGATGATTTAAACACAGTTATTGGACGTACTAAAGATAAAAATGGTACATCTTGGGTAGGAGAGAATACAAGAGCACCGTATGTAACAGTAATTGGCGAATCGGAAGATGGTTTAACAGGTCAGCCGGTATATGTAGCCTTACTTAAAGGTACTTTTAGTTTAGATTCAATTGAATTTAAAACACGAGGTGAAAAAGCAGAAGCCCCAGAACCTACAAAATTAACAGGTGACTGGATGAATAGAAAAGTTGATGTTGATGGAACGTCACAAGGTATTGTATACGGTTATCATGAAGGTAAAGAAGGAGAAGCAGAATTCTTCAAAAAAGTATTCGTTGGATACACGGACAGTGAAGATCATTCAGAGGATTCTGCAGGTTCGTTACCCAGCTAATCCCCAAAATGTTGAAGTAGCAGTTAATTCAAAATCTGCAACAGTTTCAGCAGAATAGGGGCTTTCAAAATAAATCAAAGGAGAATAATTTATGACTAAAACTTTAAAGGTTTATAAAGGAGACGACGTCGTAGCTTCTGAACAAGGTGAAGGCAAAGTGTCAGTAACTTTATCTAATTTAGAAGCGGATACAACTTATCCAAAAGGTACTTACCAAGTGGCATGGGAAGAAAATGGTAAAGAATCTAGTAAAGTTGATGTACCTCAATTCAAAACCAATCCAATTCTAGTCTCAGGCGTATCATTTACACCAGAAACTAAATCAATTATGGTAAATACCGATGACAATGTTGAGCCAAACATTGCACCAAGCACAGCAACGAATAAAATATTGAAATATACAAGTGAACATCCAGAATTTGTTACTGTAGATGAAAATACAGGAGCAATTCACGGTGTAGCTGAAGGTACTTCAGTAATCACTGCTATGTCTACTGATGGAAGCGATAAGTCAGGACAAATTTCAGTGACAGTAACAAACGGATAGGGATTTAAGGCGCAGTATATCTGCGTCTTTTTTATTTGAATAAAAGGAGCTAATACAATGATTAAATTTGAAATTAAAGATCGTAAAACAGGAAAAACAGAGAGCTATACAAAAGAAGATGTAACAATGGGCGAAGCAGAAAAATGCTATGAGTATTTAGAATTAGTAAATCAAGAGAATAAAAAAGAAGCACCTAACGCAACAAAAATGAGACAAAAAGAGCGACAGTTATTAGTAGATTTATTTAAAGATGAAGGATTGACTGAAGAAGATGTTCTGAACAAGATGAGTACTAAAACTTATACAAAAGCCTTACAAGATATATTTCGAGAAATCAATGGTGAAGATGAAGAAGATTCAGAAACTGAACCAGAAGAGATGGGAAAGACAGAAGAACAATCTCAATAAAAGACATTTTATCGAACATTAAGAAAATACAACGTTTCTGTATGGAGCAGTATGGGTGGACATTAACTGAAGTCAGAAAACAGCCGTATGTAAAACTTTTAGAAATACTTAATGAAGAGAATAAAGAAGAGACTGAAGAAAAACAAAGTGAACAAAAAGTCATTACAGGTACGGATTTAAGAAAACTTTTTGGAAGCTAGAAAGGAGGTTAATATGAATGAAAAAGTAGAAGGCATGACCTTGGAGCTGAAATTAGACCATTTAGGTGTCCAAGAATGCATGAAAGGTTTAAAGCGACAATTAGGTGTTGTTAATAGTGAAATGAAAGCTAATCTGTCAGCATTTGATAAGTCTGAAAAATCAATGGAAAAATATCAGGCGAGAATTAAGGGGTTAAATGATAGGCTTAAAGTTCAAAAAAAGATGTATTCTCAAGTAGAAGATGAGCTTAAACAAGTTAACGCTAATTACCAAAAAGCTAAATCCAGTGTAAAAGATGTTGAGAAAGCATATTTAAAGTTAGTAGAAGCCAATAAAAAAGAAAAATTAGCTCTTGATAAATCTAAAGAAGCCTTAAAATCATCGAATACAGAACTTAAAAAAGCTGAAAATCAATATAAACGTACAAATCAACGTAAACAAGATGCGTATCAAAAACTTAAACAGTTGAGAGATGCAGAACAAAAGCTTAAGAATAGTAACCAAGCTACTACTGCACAACTAAAAAGAGCAAGTGACGCAGTACAGAAGCAGTCCGCTAAGCATAAAGCACTTGTTGAACAATATAAACAAGAAGGCAATCAAGTTCAAAAACTAAAAGTGCAAAATGACAATCTTTCAAAATCAAATGATAAAATTGAAAGTTCTTACGCTAAAACTAATACTAAATTAAAGCAAACAGAAAAAGAATTTAATGATTTAAACAATACTATTAAGAATCATAGCGCTAATGTCGCAAAAGCTGAAACAGCTGTTAATAAAGAAAAAGCTGCTTTAAATAATTTGGAGCGTTCAATAGATAAAGCTTCATCCGAAATGAAGACTTTTAACAAAGAACAAATGATAGCTCAAAGTCATTTCGGTAAACTTGCAAGTCAAGCGGATGTCATGTCAAAGAAATTTAGTTCTATTGGAGACAAAATGACTTCCCTGGGACGTACAATGACGATGGGCGTATCTACACCAATTACTTTAGGGTTAGGTGCAGCATTAAAAACAAGTGCAGACTTTGAAGGCCAAATGTCTCGAGTTGGAGCGATTGCGCAAGCAAGCAGTAAAGACTTGAAAAGCATGTCTAATCAAGCAGTTGACTTAGGAGCTAAAACCAGTAAAAGTGCTAACGAAGTTGCTAAAGGTATGGAAGAATTGGCAGCTTTAGGCTTTAATGCCAAACAAACAATGGAGGCTATGCCAGGTGTTATCAGTGCAGCAGAAGCAAGTGGTGCAGAAATGGCTACAACTGCAACTGTAATGGCTTCAGCGATTAACTCTTTCGGTTTAAAAGCATCTGATGCAAATCATGTTGCTGATTTACTTGCGAGATCAGCAAATGATAGTGCTGCAGATATTCAGTACATGGGAGATGCATTGAAGTATGCTGGTACTCCTGCAAAAGCATTAGGAGTTTCAATAGAGGACACTTCCGCAGCAATTGAAGTTTTATCTAACTCAGGTTTAGAGGGTTCTCAAGCAGGTACTGCCCTAAGAGCTTCATTTATCAGGCTAGCTAATCCAAGTAAAAATACAGCTAAGGAAATGAAAAAATTAGGTATTCATTTGTCTGATGCTAAAGGTCAATTTGTTGGCATGGGTGAATTGATTAGACAGTTCCAAGATAATATGAAAGGCATGACGAGAGAACAAAAACTAGCTACAGTGGCTACAATAGTTGGTACTGAAGCAGCAAGTGGATTTTTAGCCTTGATTGAAGCGGGACCAGATAAAATTAATAGCTATAGTAAATCCTTAAAGAATTCCAATGGCGAAAGTAAAAAAGCAGCAGATTTGATGAAAGATAATCTCAAAGGCGCTCTGGAACAATTAGGTGGCGCTTTTGAATCATTAGCAATCGAAGTCGGTAAAGATTTAACGCCTATGATTAGAGCAGGAGCGGAAGGTTTAACAAAATTAGTTGATGGATTTACACATCTCCCTGGTTGGGTTAGAAAAGCTTCAGTAGGATTAGCACTTTTTGGTGCAGCAATTGGACCTGCAGTTCTTGCTGGAGGGTTATTAATACGTACAGTTGGAAGTGCTGCTAAAGGATATGCGTCATTAAATAGACGTATTGCTGAAAATACAATCCTTTCAAATACTAATTCAAAAGCAATGAAATCTTTAGGTCTTCAAACATTATTTCTTGGTTCTACAACAGGAAAAACGTCAAAAGGCTTTAAAGGGTTAGCCGGAGCTATGATGTTTAATTTAAAACCTATAAATGTTTTGAAAAATTCTGCAAAGCTAGCAATTTTACCGTTCAAACTTTTGAAAAACGGTTTAGGATTAGCTGCAAAATCTTTATTTGCAGTAAGTGGAGGCGCAAGATTTGCGGGTGTAGCCTTAAGGTTTTTAACAGGACCTATAGGTGCTACAATAACTGCTATTACAATTGCGTATAAAGTTTTTAAAACCGCATATGATCGTGTGGAATGGTTCAGAAACGGTATTAACGGTTTAGGAGAAACTATAAAGTTTTTTGGTGGTAAAATTATTGGCGGCGCTGTTAGAAAGCTAGGAGAGTTTAAAAACTATCTTGGAAGTATCGGCAAAAGCTTCAAAGAAAAGTTTTCAAAAGATATGAAAGATGGTTATAAATCATTAAGCGACGATGACCTTCTCAAAGTAGGAGTCAACAAGTTTAAAGGATTTATGCAAACCATGGGCACAGCTTCTAAAAAAGCGTCTGATACTGTAAAAGTGTTAGGGAAAGGTGTTTCAAAAGAAACAGAAAAAGCTTTAGAAAAATATGTGCATTATTCTGAAGAAAATAGCAGAATCATGGAAAAAGTACGTTTAAACTCGGGTCAGATATCAGAAGACAAAGCAAAAAAACTTTTGAAAATTGAAACGGATTTATCTAATAACCTTATAGCTGAAATAGAAAAAAGAAATAAAAAGGAACTCGAAAAAACTCAAGAACTTATTGATAAGTATAGTGCATTCGATGAACAAGAAAAGCAAAACATTTTAACTCGAACTAAAGAAAAAAATGACTTGCGAATTAAAAAAGAGCAAGAACTCAATCAGAAAATCAAAGAATTGAAAGAAAAAGCTTTGAGTGATGGTCAGATTTCAGAAAATGAAAGAAAAGAAATTGAAAAGCTTGAAAATCAAAGACGTGATATCACTGTTAAAGAATTGAGTAAGACTGAAAAAGAGCAAGAGCGTATTTTAGTAAGAATGCAAAGAAACAGAAATGCTTATTCAATAGACGAAGCGAGCAAAGCAATTAAAGAAGCAGAAAAAGCAAGAAAAGCAAGAAAAAAAGAAGTGGACAAGCAATATGAAGATGATGTCATTGCTATAAAAAATAACGTCAACCTTTCTAAGTCTGAAAAAGATAAATTGTTAGCTATTGCTGATCAAAGACATAAAGATGAAGTAAGAAAAGCAAAATCTAAAAAAGATGCTGTAGTAGATGTTGTTAAAAAGCAAAATAAAGATATTGATAAAGAAATGGATTTATCCAGTGGACGTGTATATAAAAATACTGAAAAGTGGTGGAATGGCCTTAAAAGTTGGTGGTCTAACTTTAGAGAAGACCAAAAGAAAAAAAGCGATAAATACGCTAAAGAACAAGAAGAAACAGCTCGTAGAAACAGAGAAAATATAAAGAAATGGTTTGGAAATGCTTGGGACGGCGTAAAAAGTAAAACTGGCGAAGCCTTTAGTAAAATGGGCAGAAATGCTAATCATTTTGGCGGCGAAATGAAAAAAATGTGGAGCGGAATCAAAGGGATTCCAAGCAAATTAAGTTCAGGTTGGAGCTCAGCCAAAAGTTCTGTAGGATACCACACTAAGGCTATAGCTAATAGTACTGGTAAATGGTTTGGAAAAGCTTGGCAATCTGTTAAATCGACAACAGGAAGTATTTACAATCAAACTAAGCAAAAGTATTCAGATGCTTCAGATAAAGCTTGGGCGCATTCAAAATCTATTTGGAGAGGCACATCAAAATGGTTTAGCAATGCATATAAAAGTGCAAAGGGCTGGCTAACGGATATGGCTAATAAATCTCGCGCGAAATGGGATAATATTTCTAGTACAGCTTGGTCGAATGCAAAATCCGTTTGGAAAGGAACATCGAAATGGTTTAGTAACTCATACAAATCTTTAAAAGATTGGACTGGGGATATGTATTCAAGAGCCCACGATCGTTTTGATGCAATTTCAAGTTCGGCATGGTCTAACGCTAAATCAGTATTTAATGGTTTTAGAAAATGGCTATCCAAAACATATGATTGGATTAGAGATATTGGTAAAGACATGGGAAGAGCTGCGGCTGATTTAGGTAAAAATGTTGCTAATAAAGCTATTGGCGGTTTGAATAGCATGATTGGCGGTATTAATAAAATATCTAAAGCCATTACTGATAAAAATCTCATCAAGCCAATACCTACATTGTCTACTGGTACTTTAGCAGGAAAGGGTGTAGCTACCGATAATTCGGGAGCATTAACGCAACCGACATTTGCTGTATTAAATGATAGAGGTTCTGGAAACGCCCCAGGTGGTGGAGTTCAAGAAGTAATTCACAGGGCTGACGGAACATTCCATGCACCCCAAGGACGAGATGTGGTTGTTCCACTAGGAGTTGGGGATAGCGTAATAAATGCTAATGACACTCTGAAGTTACAGCGTATGGGTGTTTTACCAAAGTTTCATGGAGGTACGAAAAAGAAAGATTGGCTAGACCAACTTAAAGGTAATATAGGTAAAAAAGCAGGAGAATTTGGAGCTACAGCTAAAAACACAGCGCATAATATCAAAAAAGGTGCAGAAGAAATGGTTGAAGCAGCAGGCGATAAAATCAAAGATGGTGCATCTTGGTTAGGCGATAAAATCGGCGATGTGTGGGATTACGTACAACATCCAGGGAAACTAGTAAATAAAGTAATGTCAGGTTTAAATATTAATTTTGGAGGCGGAGCTAACGCTACAGTAAAAATAGCTAAAGGCGCATACTCATTGCTCAAAAAGAAATTAGTAGACAAAGTAAAATCGTGGTTTGAAGATTTCGGTGGTGGAGGCGATGGAAGCTATCTATTTGAATATCCAATCTGGCAAAGATTTGGACGCTACACAGGTGGACTTAACTTTAATGGCGGTCGTCACTATGGTATAGACTTTGGTATGCCTTCTGGAACAAACGTTTATGCCGTTAAAGGTGGTATAGCAGATAAGGTATGGACTGATTACGGTGGCGGTAATTCTATACAAATTAAGACTGGTGCTAATGAATGGAACTGGTATATGCATTTATCTAAGCAATTAGCAAGACAAGGCCAACGTATTAAAGCTGGTCAACTGATAGGGAAATCAGGTGCTACAGGTAATTTCGTTAGAGGAGCACACTTACATTTCCAATTGATGCAAGGGTCACATCCAGGGAATGATACAGCTAAAGATCCAGAAAAATGGTTGAAGTCACTTAAAGGTAGTGGCGTTCGAAGTGGTTCAGGTGTTAATAAGGCTGCATCTGCTTGGGCAGGCGATATACGTCGTGCAGCAAAACGAATGGGTGTTAATGTTACTTCGGGTGATGTAGGAAATATTATTAGCTTGATTCAACACGAATCAGGAGGAAATGCAGGTATAACTCAATCTAGTGCGCTTAGAGACATCAACGTTTTACAGGGCAATCCAGCAAAAGGATTGCTTCAATATATCCCACAAACATTTAGACATTATGCTGTTAGAGGTCACAACAATATATATAGTGGTTACGATCAGTTATTAGCGTTCTTTAACAACAGATATTGGCGCTCACAGTTTAACCCAAGAGGTGGTTGGTCTCCAAGTGGTCCAAGAAGATATGCGAATGGTGGTTTGATTACAAAGCATCAACTTGCTGAAGTGGGTGAAGGAGATAAACAGGAGATGGTTATCCCTTTAACTAGACGTAAACGAGCAATTCAATTAACTGAACAGGTTATGCGCATCATCGGTATGGATGGCAAGCCAAATAACATCACTGTAAATAATGATACTTCAACAGTTGAAAAATTGTTGAAACAAATTGTTATGTTAAGTGATAAAGGAAATAAATTAACAGATGCATTGATTCAAACTGTTTCTTCTCAGGATAATAACTTAGGTTCTAATGATGCAATTAGAGGTTTAGAAAAAATATTGTCAAAACAAAGTGGGCATAGAGCAAATGCAAATAATTATATGGGAGGTTTGACTAATTAATGCAATCTTTTGTAAAAATCATAGATGGTTACAAGGAAGAAGTAATAACAGATTTTAATCAGCTTATATTTTTAGATGCAAGGGCTGAAAGTCCAAACACCAATGATAACAGTGTAACTATTAACGGAGTAGATGGTATTTTACCGGGCGCAATTAGTTTTGCGCCTTTTTCATTAGTATTAAGGTTTGGCTATGATGGTATAGATGTTATAGATTTAAATTTATTTGAGCATTGGTTTAGATCTGTGTTTAATCGCAGACATCCTTATTATGTTATTACTTCTCAAATGCCTGGTGTTAAATATGCAGTGAATACAGCTAATGTTACATCTAATTTAAAAGATGGTTCTTCAACTGAAATTGAAGTAAGTTTAAATGTTTATAAAGGGTATTCTGAATCAGTTAATTGGACCGATAGCGAGTTCTTATTCGACTCTAATTGGATGTTTGAAAATGGAATTCCTCTTGATTTCACACCTAAATATACTCATACATCAAATCAATTTACTATTTGGAACGGTTCTACTGATACGATAAATCCACGATTCAAGCACGATTTGAAAATATTAATTAATTTAAATGCGAGTGGAGGATTTGAACTGGTTAACTATACAACAGGTGATATTTTTAAGTACAACAAAAGTATAGATAAAAACACTGATTTTGTTTTAGATGGTGTGTATGCATATCGAGATATAAATAGAGTGGGAATTGATACAAATAGAGGCATTATAACATTAGCGCCAGGTAAAAATGAATTTAAGATTAAAGGAGACGTCAGTGATATTAAAACTACATTTAAGTTTCCTTTTATTTATAGGTAGGTGATTTAATGGATTATCATGATCATTTATCAGTAATGGATTTTAATGAATTGATTTGTGAAAATTTACTAGATGTAGATTATGGTTCTTTTAAAGAATATTATGAACTGAATGAAGCTAGGTACATCACCTTTACAGTTTATAGAACTACTCATAATAGTTTTGTTTTTGATTTATTGATTTGTGAAAACTTCATAATTTATCATGGTGAAAAATATACAATTAAGCAGACAGCGCCAAAGGTTGAAGGTGATAAAGTTTTTATTGAAGTTACGGCATATCACATAATGTATGAATTTCAAAATCACTCAGTGGAATCAAATAAGCTTGATGACGACAGTAGCGAAACTGGTAAAACGCCAGAATACTCTTTAGATGAGTACTTAAGATATGGATTTGCAAATCAAAAAACTTCGGTCAAAATGACCTATAAAATAATTGGAGATTTTAAGCGAAAAGTACCGATTGACGAATTAGGTAACAAAAACGGCTTAGAATACTGTAAAGAAGCGGTAGACCTGTTTGGCTGTATAATTTACCCAAATGATACAGAGATTGGTTTTTATTCTCCTGAAACATTTTATCAAAGAAGCGAGAAAGTGATTCGATATCAATATAATACTGATACTGTATCTGCAACTGTCAGTACATTGGAATTAAGAACAGCTATAAAAGTTTTTGGAAAAAAGTATACAGCTGAGGAAAAGAAAAATTATAATCCTATTAGAACAACTGACATTAAATATTCAAATGGTTTTATAAAAGAAGGTACTTATCGTACCGAAACAATTGGGTCTAAAGCTACTATTAACTTTGATTGCAAGTATGGTAATGAAACAGTTAGATTTACAATAAAAAAGGGCTCTCAAGGTGGAATATATAAGTTGATTTTAGACGGCAAGCAAATTAAGCAAATTTCTTGTTTTGCTAAGTCGGTTCAGTCTGAAACAATAGATTTAATAAAAAATATTGATAAAGGCAAGCACGTTTTAGAAATGATATTTTTAGGAGAAGACCCCAAAAATAGAATTGATATATCTTCAAATAAAAAAGCTAAGCCTTGTATGTATGTTGGAACTGAAAAATCAACAGTCTTAAATTTAATTGCTGATAATTCAGGTCGCAATCAATACAAAGCAATTGTCGACTACGTCGCAGATAGTGCAAAGCAGTTTGGGATTCGATATGCTAATACGCAAACAAATGAAGATATCGAAACACAGGATAAGCTGTTAGAATTTGCAAAAAAGCAAATAAATGATACTCCTAAGACTGAATTAGATGTTAATTATATAGGTTATGAAAAAATAGAGCCAAGAGATAGCGTATTTTTTGTTCATGAATTAATGGGATATAACACTGAATTAAAGGTTGTTAAACTTGATAGGTCACATCCATTTGTAAACGCAATAGATGAAGTGTCTTTCAGCAATGAAATAAAAGATATGGTACAAATTCAACAAGCACTTAACAGACGAGTTATTGCACAAGATAATAGATATAACTATCAAGCAAATCGTATAAATCATTTATACACTAGTACTTTGAATTCTCCTTTCGAGACAATGGATATAGGGAGTGTATTAATATAATGGCAACAGAAGAAGTTAAAATCAAAGCGCTACTTGAAAACGATAAACAGTACTTTCCAGCTACACACTGGAAAGCTATAAATGGGATACCTTATGCAGGCAGTAGTGATATTGATGGATTGCCTCAAGACGGTATCATTTCGGTAGATGATAAAAATAAATTAGATAAATTAAAAATAGGCGAAGCAGGAATTATTCAAAATAGCATTGTACAGAAATCCCCAAACGGTAAATTGTGGAAAATAACAGTTGACGATAGTGGGAAACTTGGTACAGTGCTATTTTATTAGAAAGGAAGGTGCATTATGGAAAATTTGTATTTAATAAAGGATTTGGGAGCTTTAGCAGGTCGAGATTATAGAGCTAAAGAAATTCAAAACCTGCAAAGAATAGAGCAATTTGCGCTTGGCTTGACAACAGAGTTTAAGTTGCATCAGAAAGCTAAAACAATGCAACACTTCGCTGAGCAAATTTATTATAATGGTAGATCGCAAGCAGCAGTAAACAAATCTTTACAAAGTCAAATTAACGCACTTGTTGTGGCACCACGTAATAACAGTGCTAATGAGATTGTTCAAGCTCGAGTTAATGTAAACGGCGAAACCTTTGACACATTAAAAGAACATTTAGACGATTGGGAAACCAAAACTCAAATTAATAAAGAGGAAACTATAAGAGAATTAAATAAGACCAAACAAGAAATTCTTGATATCGAGTATCGTTTTGAACCTGATAAGCAAGAGTTTTTATTTGTGACAGAACTTGCACCTCTTACAAATGCAGTAATGCAATCCTTCTGGTTTGATAATAGAACAGGCATAGTATACATGACACAAGCTAGAAATAATGGCTATATGCTAAGTCGTTTAAGACCTAATGGTCAATTTATAGACAGCTCATTGATTGTAGGTGGGGGTCATGGTACACATAACGGTTATAGATATATTGATGATGAGTTATGGATTTATAGTTTTATCTTAAATGGTAATAATGAGAATACATTAGTTCGTTTCAAGTATACGCCTAATGTGGAAATTAGCTATGGCAAGTATGGTATGCAAGATGTATTTACAGGACACCCAGAAAAACCCTACATCACCCCTGTCATAAATGAAAAAGAAAATAAAATTCTATACAGAATTGAGAGACCTAGAAGTCAGTGGGAACTTGAAAACTCAATGAATTATATAGAGATAAGAAGTTTAGACGATGTTGATAAAAATATTGATAAAGTTTTGCATAAAATCAGTATCCCTATGAGACTAACAAACGAAACCCAACCAATGCAGGGTGTGACTTTTGATGAAAAATACTTGTATTGGTATACAGGAGACAGTAATCCAAATAATAGAAACTATTTAACGGCTTTCGATTTAGAAACAGGAGAAGAAGCGTATCAGGTTAATGCTGACTATGGTGGAACACTAGATTCATTTCCTGGCGAATTTGCGGAAGCAGAAGGTTTGCAAATATACTATGACAAAGATAGTGGTAAAAAAGCTTTGATGCTAGGTGTTACTGTCGGTGGTGATGGAAATAGAACACATCGTATTTTCATGATTGGGCAAAGAGGTATTTTAGAAATACTTCACTCAAGAGGCGTTCCTTTTATCATGAGTGACACAGGTGGTAGAGTTAAACCTTTACCAATGAGGCCTGATAAACTTAAGAATCTTGGGATGTTAACAGAGCCAGGTCTTTACTATTTATACACTGATCATACAGTTCAAATCGATGATTTCCCATTACCAAGAGAATGGCGTGATGCAGGTTGGTTCTTGGAAGTTAAGCCACCACAAACTGGCGGTGATGTAATTCAGATATTGACGCGTAATAGTTATGCAAGGAATATGATGACTTTTGAAAGGGTGCTTTCTGGAAGAACTGGAGACATTTCGGACTGGAATTATGTGCCTAAAAATAGTGGTAAATGGGAGAGAGTACCTTCATTCATCACAAAAATGTCAGATATTAACATAGTAGGCATGTCGTTTTATTTAACTACGGATGATACAAAACGTTTTACAGATTTTCCAACTGAACGTAAAGGGGTAGCTGGTTGGAACTTATATGTAGAAGCTTCAAACACAGGTGGCTTTGTTCATAGGCTAGTTCGTAATAGTGTTACAGCATCTGCTGAGATACTATTGAAAAATTATGATAGTAAAACAAGTTCAGGGCCATGGACTTTACACGAAGGGAGAATTATAAGTTAATGAGTAATTTAGAGAAATCTGTAGCTATAAATTTAGAAAACACAGCGCATTATGAAAATATTTCAAATCTAGATATAACTTTTAGAACAGGAGAGAGTGATTCTTCTGTTCTTCTTTTTAATATCATTAAAAATAATCAACCGTTATTACTGAGTGAAGAAAATATCAAAGCACGAATAGCGATTCGAGGTAAAGGAGTAATGGTAGTTGCTCCACTAGAAATATTAGATCCATTTAAAGGTATTTTAAAATTTCAATTACCTAATGATGTAATTAAAAGAGATGGAAGTTATCAAGCTCAAGTTTCGGTTGCAGAATTAGGTAATTCAGACGTGGTAGTTGTAGAGAGAACTATCACATTTAACGTTGAAAAAAGTTTGTTTAGCAAGATTCCCTCTGAAACAAAACTACACTATATTGTTGAGTTTCAAGAATTAGAAAAAACTATTATGGATCGCGCGAAAGCAATGGACGAGGCTATAAAAAATGGTGAGGATTATGCGAGTCTGATTGAAAAAGCTAAAGAAAAAGGTCTATCAGATATTCAAATAGCAAAATCTTCAAGTATTGATGAATTAAAGCAACTTGCTAATAGCCGTATATCTGATTTGGAAAATAAAGCGCAAGCATATTCAAGAACATTCGATGAGCAAAAGCGATATATGGATGAGAAACATGAAGCCTTCAAGCAGTCAGTGAATAGTGGTGGTTTAGTCACAAGTGGTTCTACTTCAAATTGGCAAAAAGCTAAGATTACTAAAGATGATGGTAAGATAATGCAGATTACTGGATTTGATTTTAATAATCCAGAACAAAGAATAGGTGATTCAACCCAATTTATTTATGTTTCGCAAGCTATAAATTATCCAAGAGATGTTAGTACTAACGGTACTGTCGAATATTTAGTAGTAACTTCAGATTACAAGCGTATGACTTATCGACCGAACGGTACAAATAAAGTGTTTGTTAAAAGAAAAGAAGCGGGTTCATGGTCTGAGTGGTCAGAATTAGCTATTAATGATTACAATACACCTTTTGAAACTGTTCAAAGTGCCCAATCAAAAGCTAATATGGCCGAAAGTAACGCTAAATTATACGCAGATGACAAGTTTAATAAAAGGTATTCGGTTATTTTTGATGGAACAGCAAATGGTGTGGGCTCTACATTGTACTTAAATGAGAGTTTAGACCAATTTATTTTATTAATTTTTTATGGGACTTTTCCAGGTGGTGACTTTACAGAGTTTGGCAGTCCTTTTGGAGGAGGAAAGATTTCATTGAATCCCTCAAATCTTCCAGATGGTGATGGAAATGGTGGAGGTGTTTATGAGTTTGGATTAACTAAATCTAGTCGTACATCTTTAACTATATCAAACGATGTCTATTTCGACTTAGGAAGTCAAAGAGGCTCTGGTGCGAACGCAAATAGAGGGACAATTAACAAAATTATAGGAGTGAGAAAATAATGCAAATATTAGTTAACAAGCGTAATGAGATAATTTCATACGCTATCATTGGCGGCTTTGAAGAAGGTATTGATATTGAAAATTTACCAGAAAATTTCTCTCAAGTTTTTAGACCTAAAGCCTTTAAATATTCAAATGGGGAAATAGTTTTTAACGAAGATTATTCAGAAGAAAAAGATGACTTGCATCAACAGATTGACAGTGAAGAACAAAACACAGTCGCTTCTGATGACATCTTACGAAAAATGGTTGCTAGTATGCAGAAACAAGTTGTTCAAAGTACAAAGTTATCGATGCAAGTTAATAAGCAAAATGCACTAATGGCAAAACAACTTGTGACACTTAATAAAAAATTAGAAGAGGTTAAAGGAGAGACTGAAAATGCTTAAATTAATTTCACCAACATTCGAAGATATTAAAACATGGTATCAATTGAAAGAATATAGTAAAGAAGATATAGCGTGGTATGTAGATATGGAAGTTATAGATAAAGAGGAATATGCAATTATTACAGGAGAAAAGTATCCAGAAAATCTAGAGTCATAGGTTATAATCTTATGGCTTTTTAATTTGAATAAAGTGGGTGGTGTAATGTTTGGATTTACCAAACGACACGAACAAGATTGGCGTTTAACGCGATTAGAAGAAAATGATAAGACTATGTTTGAAAAATTCGACAGAATAGAAGACAGTCTGAGAACGCAAGAAAAAATTTATGACAAGTTAGATAGAAATTTCGAAGAACTAAGGCGTGACAAAGAAGAAGATGAAAAAAATAAAGAGAAAAATGCTAAAAATATTAGAGACATCAAGATGTGGATTCTAGGATTAATAGGGACGATTCTAAGTACATTTGTTATAGCCTTGTTAAAAACTATTTTTGGCATTTAAAGGAGGTGATCACCATGCTTAAGGGAATTTTAGGATATAGCTTTTGGTCGTGTTTCTGGTTTGGTAAGTGTAAGTAATATTTAAGAGTCAGTGCTTCGGCACTGGCTTTTTATTTTGGATAAAAGGAGCAAACAAATGGATGCAAAAGTAATAACAAGATACATCGTATTGATCTTAGCATTAGTAAATCAATTCTTAGCGAATAAAGGTATAAGTCCGATACCAGTAGATGAAGAAAGTGTTTCATCGATTATCTTAACAGTTGTTGCTTTATATACTACATATAAAGATAATCCAACATCTCAAGAAGGGAAATGGGCGAATCAAAAATTAAAGAAATATAAAGCTGAAAGTAAATATAGAAAAGCAACAGGGCAAGCGCCAATTAAAGAAGTAATGACACCTACGAATATGAACGACACAAATGATTTAGGGTAGGTGTTGACCAATGTTGATAACAAAAAACCAAGCAGAAAAATGGTTTGATAATTCATTAGGGAAGCAGTTCAATCCTGATTTGTTTTATGGATTTCAGTGTTATGATTACGCCAATATGTTCTTTATGTTAGCGACAGGCGAAAGGCTGCAAGGTTTATATGCTTATAATATCCCGTTTGATAATAAAGCAAAGATTGAAAAATATGGTCAAATAATTAAAAACTATGACAGCTTTTTACCGCAAAAGTTGGATATTGTCGTTTTCCCGTCAAAGTATGGTGGCGGAGCTGGACACGTTGAAATTGTTGAGAGCGCAAATTTAAACACTTTCACATCATTTGGTCAAAACTGGAACGGTAAAGGTTGGACTAATGGCGTTGCGCAACCTGGTTGGGGTCCTGAAACTGTGACAAGACATGTTCATTATTATGACAATCCAATGTATTTTATTAGGTTAAACTTCCCTAACAACTTAAGCGTTGGCAATAAAGCTAAAGGTATTATTAAGCAAGCGACTACAAAAAAAGAGGCAGTAATTAAACCTAAAAAAATTATGCTTGTAGCCGGTCATGGTTATAACGATCCTGGAGCAGTAGGAAACGGAACAAACGAACGCGATTTTATACGTAAATATATAACGCCTAATATCGCTAAGTATTTAAGACATGCAGGACATGAAGTTGCATTATACGGTGGCTCAAGTCAATCACAAGATATGTATCAAGATACTGCATACGGTGTTAATGTAGGCAATAAAAAAGATTATGGCTTATATTGGGTTAAATCACAGGGGTATGACATTGTTCTAGAAATACATTTAGACGCAGCAGGAGAAAGCGCAAGTGGTGGGCATGTTATTATCTCAAGTCAATTCAATGCAGATACTATTGATAAAAGTATACAAGATGTTATTAAAAATAATTTAGGACAAATAAGAGGTGTAACACCTCGTAACGATTTACTAAATGTTAATGTATCAGCAGAAATAAATATCAATTATCGCTTATCTGAATTAGGTTTTATTACTAATAAAAATGATATGGATTGGATTAAGAAAAATTACGACTTGTACTCTAAACTAATAGCTGGTGCGATTCATGGTAAGCCAATTGGTGGAGTGGTAGCTAGTGAGGTCAAAGCGCCAGTTAAAAACGAAAAGAATCCGCCAGTGCCAGCAGGTTATACACTCGATAAGAATAATGTCCCTTATAAAAAAGAACAAGGCAATTACACAGTAGCTAATGTTAAAGGTAATAATGTAAGAGACGGTTATTCAACTAATTCAAGAATTACAGGGGTATTACCCAACAACACAACAATTACGTATGACGGTGCATATTGTATTAATGGTTATAGATGGATTACTTATATTGCTAATAGTGGACAACGTCGCTATATTGCGACCGGAGAGGTAGACATAGCAGGCAACCGAATAAGCAGTTTTGGTAAGTTTAGTGCAGTTTGATAATTGTATATGATGAATCTTAGGCAGGTACTTCGGTACTTGCCTATTATTTAAAATTAATAAACAGTTAATTTTTACATGAATATATTAAATTTTAAAAAAACAAACGTTTTTAGTATATAAATTATTTTGTGTTCGTATTGTGTGCTATGATTAAAAAGTTGTTATGGTCAACTATATCGTGGTTTTATGTTTATTATCAATCAAAATATAAATTATTTATAATTTGTTTGGTAATGAACGGGTTTTTTTCGAAATAATAGTAAAAAAACACATTTGTAGATATTTTAAACTCGGTAAATCTTTTAATAAATATTTAATTTTATTAAAAGTTAAAAAGGTTTAATATAAAAATGTAATAAAATTTATAAAGAAAGGAAATGATTTTTATGGTCAAAAAAAGACTATTAGCTGCAACATTGTCGTTAGGAATAATCACTCCTATTGCTACTTCGTTTCATGAATCTAAAGCTGATAACAATATTGAGAATATTGGTGATGGCGCTGAGGTAGTCAAAAGAACAGAAGATACAAGTAGCGATAAGTGGGGGGTCACACAAAATATTCAGTTTGATTTTGTTAAAGATAAAAAGTATAACAAAGACGCTTTGATTTTAAAAATGCAAGGTTTTATCAATTCAAAGACTACTTATTACAATTACAAAAACACAGATCATATAAAAGCAATGAGGTGGCCTTTCCAATACAATATTGGTCTCAAAACAAATGACCCCAATGTAGATTTAATAAATTATCTACCTAAAAATAAAATAGATTCAGTAAATGTTAGTCAAACATTAGGTTATAACATAGGTGGTAATTTTAATAGTGGTCCATCAACAGGAGGTAATGGTTCATTTAATTATTCAAAAACAATTAGTTATAATCAACAAAACTATATCAGTGAAGTAGAACGTCAAAATTCAAAAAGTGTTCAATGGGGAATAAAAGCTAATTCATTTATCACATCATTAGGTAAAATGTCTGGACATGATCCAAATTTATTTGTTGGATATAAACCATATAGTCAAAATCCGAGAGACTATTTTGTTCCAGACAATGAATTACCCCCATTAGTACACAGTGGTTTCAATCCTTCATTTATTGCAACTGTTTCTCATGAAAAAGGCTCAGGAGATACAAGTGAATTTGAAATAACGTATGGCAGAAATATGGATGTTACTCATGCTACTAGAAGAACAACACACTATGGCAATAGTTATTTAGAAGGATCTAGAATACACAACGCATTTGTAAACAGAAATTACACAGTTAAATATGAAGTGAACTGGAAAACTCATGAAATTAAAGTGAAAGGACATAATTGATATGAAAAAAATAGTCAAATCATCAGTTGTTACATCAATTGCATTGCTTTTGCTATCCAATACAGTTGATGCAGCTCAACATATCACACCTGTAAGTGAGAAAAAGGTTGATGATAAAATTACTTTGTACAAAACAACTGCAACATCAGATTCCGATAAGTTAAAAATTTCTCAGATTTTAACTTTTAATTTTATTAAAGATAAAAGTTATGATAAAGATACATTAATACTCAAAGCTGCTGGAAACATTTATTCTGGCTATACAAAGCCAAATCCAAAAGACACTATTAGTTCTCAATTTTATTGGGGTTCTAAGTACAACATTTCAATTAATTCAGATTCTAATGACTCAGTAAACGTTGTAGATTATGCACCTAAAAATCAAAATGAAGAATTTCAAGTACAACAAACGGTAGGTTATTCTTATGGTGGAGATATTAATATCTCTAACGGCTTATCAGGTGGAGGTAATGGTTCAAAATCTTTTTCAGAGACAATTAACTATAAACAAGAAAGCTATAGAACTAGCTTAGATAAAAGAACTAATTTCAAAAAAATTGGTTGGGATGTTGAAGCACATAAAATTATGAATAATGGTTGGGGACCATATGGCAGAGATAGTTATCATTCAACTTATGGTAATGAAATGTTTTTAGGCTCAAGACAAAGCAACTTAAATGCTGGACAAAACTTCTTGGAATATCACAAAATGCCAGTGTTATCCAGAGGTAACTTCAATCCAGAATTTATTGGTGTCCTATCTCGAAAACAAAACGCTGCAAAAAAATCGAAAATTACTGTTACTTATCAAAGAGAAATGGATAGATATACAAACTTTTGGAATCAACTTCACTGGATAGGTAATAATTATAAAGATGAAAATAGAGCAACTCATACATCAATTTATGAAGTTGATTGGGAAAATCATACAGTTAAATTAATAGATACTCAATCTAAGGAAAAAAATCCTATGAGCTAAACAGATAGATAATCAAAAAATCTTAAATATGTTAAAATTTACAAACACTTTCTTTCTATATTAGGGTAACCACGTCTTAATTGACGTGGTTATTTTTTCAGGGCAAAAAAAGGGCGGATTATTTAAATAAGGACAAACACTTGTGGAAAATTTAAAAGGTTAAAAATAATAAAGAACTTGGTATAACAAGGGTTTTATACATTTGCGTACAACGACGAAATGTCAATTTACCATCACATTATGACGATATGTTTATTTTAAACACACAAGCTCATGCGCGTCTTGATCAAATGGCACAACAGTTTGAAGTTGTTTGTAATGGCTTGAACGAAAATGAAGGACAAGCAATTCAAACGATGGATCAATCTGCCTCTCTAATACGGTCAAACTTAATTCAAGTTAAAGAACAATTAGAAAAACTAGCTGTATACTAATTAATTTATTAAATGCTACTTGTTTTCATTGAGAATAAGTAGCTTTTTCAAACATAAAAGTTTTACAAACACATAAATGGGTGATGAGCTATGTTTAAAAGAACTAAACTAATCTTAATAGCAACATTACTGCTATCAGGATGTTCAACTACCAATAACGAATCTAATAAAGAAACAAAATCAGTGCCAGAAGAAATGGAAGCTTCAAAATATGTAGGTCAAGGCTTCCAACCACCTGCAGAAAAAGATGTGGTTGAATTTGCGAAAAAGCATAAAGATAAAATTGCCAAACGAGGCGAACAATTTTTTATGGATAATTTCGGTCTAAAAGTTAAAGCTACCAATGTTGTAGGTAGTGGAAAAGGCGTAGAAGTATTCGTGCATTGTGATGACCACGATATCGTATTTAATGCGAGTATTCCATTTGATAAATCAATAATTGAGAGTGATAGCTCATTAAGAAGTGAGGACAAAGGCGATGATATGAGTACTTTAGTTGGTACAGTGTTGAGTGGCTTTGAATATCGAACACAAAAAGAAAAGTATGACAATTTATATAAATTTTTCAAAGATAATGAAGAGAAATACCAATATACAGGCTTTACAAAAGAAGCAATAAACAAGACGCAAAATGTCGGATATAAAAATGAATATTTTTATATCACTTACTCGTCAAGAAGCTTAAAAGAATATCGTAAGTATTACGAACCATTGATTCATAAAAATGATAAAGAATTTAAAGAAGGAATGGAACAAGCCAGAAAAGAAGTGAATTACGCTGCTAATACAGATACAGTAACAACATTGTTTAGTACAAAGGAAAATTTTACTAAAGACAATACAGTTGATGATGTAATTGAACTGAGTGATAAACTATATAATTTTAAAAATAAGCCAGAAAAATCTACAATTACAATTCAAATAGGAAAGCCTACTATTAATACTAAAAAAGCCTTTTATGATGATAATGATCCAATAGAATATGGAGTGTATCGTAAAGATGAATAAATTTTTTTAAAATGCTTTTTAATATTCTATATAAACACATAAATGGGTGATGAGCTATGTTTAAAAAGGCGAAATTAATCTTAATAGCAACGCTACTGTTATCAGGATGTTCAGCGATGAATAATGAATCAAAAAAAGACACAAATACAGAAACAAATACAGAAACAAAATCAGTACCAGAAGAAATGGAAGCTTCAAAATATGTAGGACAAGGCTTTCAACCACCTGCAGAAAAAGATGCGATTGAATTTGTGAAGAAGCATCGTAAAGAATTTGAAAAAGTAGGTGAACAATTCTTTAAAGATAACTTTGGACTAAAAGTTAAAGCTACAAATGTTGTAGGTAAAGATGATGGTGTAGAAGTTTATGTGCATTGTGAAGATCATGGCATTGTATTTAATGCAAGTCTACCTTTGTACAAAGATGCCATCCATCAAAAAGGATCAATGCGTAGTAATGACAACGGTGATGATATGAGTATGATGGTGGGTACAGTGCTGAGTGGCTTTGAATATCGAGCGCAAAAAGAAAAGTATGATAATTTATATAAATTTTTAAAAGAAAATGAAAAGCAATATCAATATACAGGTTTTACTAAAGAAGCAATTAACAAGACGCAAAACGTCGGGTATCAAAATGAATATTTTTATATTACATATTTATCAAGAAATTTAAAAGAATATAGAAAATATTACGAACCATTGATACATAAAAATGATAAAGAGTTTAAAGAAGGTATGCAACGAGCTAGAAAAGAGCTAAACTATACTGCTAATACAAATACTGTAGCAACGTTGTTTAGTACGAATGATGAAAGGAATAGAAAAGAAAAGATAAATAATGTAATAGATTTATCCGAGAAAATTGAAAGAACAAAAGATATGCCAATCAAGAATACTATAACTACTCAATTAGGAAATAAACTTATTGGCACAAAAAAAGCTCGTTTTGATGATAAGAAAGTAGTGTCGTTTGGAGCATTTGAAGATGAATAAAATAAATGATAGAGATTTAACAGAATTGAGTAGCTATAGGGTTTATCAAGACATCAATAAAGATAATGACTTTACAGTTAACGAAAAACGATTTAAGCAGGCAGATGTATTTGAAGATTTATATAGAGAGAAACTAAAAGACACAAATAAATTAAGAGAGTATAATTATTTACAAAATGAAACTTTTAAAAGCGCATAAATAGGTGATGAGATATGCTTAAAAAAGCAAAATTTATCTTAATGGCAACGATACTACTATCAGGATGTTCAACTACCAATAACGAATCCAACAAAGAAACAAAATCTGTACCAGAAGAAATGGATGCTTCAAAATATGTAGGACAAGGATTCCAACCACCTGCAGAAAAAGATGCGATTGAATTTGCAAAGAAGCATAAAGATAAAATTGCTAAGCGAGGCGAACAATTTTTTATGGATAACTTCGGTCTAAAAGTTAAAGCTACAAATGTTATAGGTAGTGGCGATGGTGTAGAAGTATTCGTGCATTGTGATGACCACGACATCGTATTTAATGCGAGTATTCCATTTGATAAATCAATTATTGACAGTGATAGCTCATTAAGAAGTAAGGATAAAGGTGATGATATGAGTACTTTAGTTGGTGCAGTACTCAGTGGGTTTGAATATCGAGCACAAAAAGAAAAATATGATAAATTATATAAATTTTTCAAAGATAATGAAGAGAAATATCAATATACAGGATTTACAAAAGAAGCAATTAATAAGACGCAAAATAGTGGTTATGAAAATGAATATTTTTATATTTCGGCCATACCTTATAATTTAGCTGAGTATAGAGACTATTTTGAACCATTGTTAAACAAAAGTGACAGTGAATTTTCAAAAGAATTGTCAAATGTTAAGAAGCAATTAAAAGATAAGTCTAAAGTTTCGGTAACTACTACTCTATTTAGTAAAAAAAAGAACTATACTAAAAAAAGTAACAGTGAAAATGTAATAAAAATGGCAGAAGAAATAAAAAAAGATAAAGAGATACCAAACGGTATAGAGCTTAGTATAAAATTTTCGGACAATAAAATAAATACGGTTAAACCAAATTTTAACGGTGAAAGCACTTCAGAATATGGTGTGTTTGATCAAGAATAAAATTAATGATGAAAATTTAACGGAGAATAGTGTATATTGAGTAGATCAAGAATAAAAAGATAATTCTACTATTGTTGTGAAGGCAAATAAGTAGAAGATTTTAAGTGTAATTTCTGGTGATTTAAATAATAATATAAATGGAAGTACTGATATAAAACTTTTTAACCTACTAGATTCTTATAATTTGCTTTCCATTTTATGACGATTTTTACTCAATTGAGTGATAGAATCAAAAAAGCCATCTCAAAAATTAATCAAGCAAACAACATTCCAAACAATGCTCGCAAATCACCAATGTATCACTCTCCAATTACGTAACTATGATTTAATTTAAGCATAGTTATTGAGGTTTTGTGATATATAGTATAAAATTAATGAGAATTAAATTTAATAATGTAAAATTCATCTTCGGGGTCGGGTGTAATTCCCAACCGGCAGTAAATAAAGCCTGCGACCTGCTAGTATGTATCATATTAGTGGCTGATCTAGTGAGATTCTAGAGCCGACAGTATAGTCTGGATGGGAGAAGATGGAGGTTTTTTGTTGTGCAATAATCCTCCTATTCTTACGAGATGAATGGAAGGAGAAAATTGAATATGCAACAAAATAAACGTCTTATCACAATAAGTATGTTGAGCGCGATTGCGTTTGTGTTAACTTTTATCAAGTTTCCTATACCATTTTTGCCACCATACTTAACTTTAGATTTTAGTGATGTACCGTCACTACTAGCTACATTTACGTTTGGACCAGTTGCCGGTATCGTAGTTGCACTGGTTAAAAATTTATTGAACTACTTATTTAGTATGGGCGATCCAGTTGGACCATTTGCTAACTTTTTAGCAGGCGCAAGTTTCTTATTAACTGCTTACGCCATCTATAAAAATAAACGTTCAACAAAATCTTTGATTACTGGATTAATCATTGCAACAATCGTTATGACTATCGTGTTGAGTATTTTGAACTATTTCGTTCTATTACCTTTGTACGGTATGATATTTAACTTAGCTGATATCGCAAATAATCTTAAAGTAATCATTGTTTCAGGAATTATACCATTCAATATTATTAAAGGTATCGTTATTTCTATTGTATTTATTTTACTATATAGAAGGCTTGCGAATTTCTTGAAAAGAATTTAATCAAATTAAAGCAAAATAATATACACATAATAATAAAAAGCAGGTGACTATCAATAAACGATAGCTTGCCTGCTTTTTCTATAGAACATTTGTCTAAAAAATCAATTATTCAAATTTTAAAGCGTCCCCATCAAATGATTCGTCTGCAATTTTAATAGAATCTGTAGGGCATCCATCAATTGCATCTTCCATATCTTCATATAATTCCTCAGGTACTTCTGCAGTACCTTGGTTATCGTCAAGGATTACGAAAGCAATACCTTCGTCGTCGTAATCATATATATCTGGCGCTGCTGCACCGCATGCACCACATGCAATACAAGTATCCATATCAACGATTGTATATTTTGCCAATGTCTTCGCCTCCTTTGATAAAAATGCTAAAATAGTAATGTGACTAAAATTTTAGACAGCATCATTTTTATTTTCAAATTATCCGTTTTACAGAGTGAGGGTTAAATTTGCAACACATTATAAAAACAGCATTACAACAAACATTTAACTATAAAACAAATAAAAGTATTTACAATATCTTAGTTGGTAAGAAATCTCACCAAACCTTTTTTGACGCTTGTAGTCAACAACAGTTGTCATTATATCACAGTTTACCACTATTAAAATATCCGTCTTTTGAGCTATTTTTAGAAAAAATCAATGAATTTAATGCTGAAATGGAAATCATGTTGCATCCTAGATATACATTTGAAAGCATGGGGCAAACATTTCAAGCAATTCAACTATTAGTGCAAACCATGTCTAATACCAAACAACATGTTTTTCATTTTGTACCAATCTCTCAAAATAATAAGATACAAGAAACTGTAAAGATTGTCTATAACTACATTAAAGAAAACCAATTACAAATTGATTTTGAAAATGAACTACATAACTTGTTTAAAGCAATAACTTTAAAAGGGCCATGTTACTTACATTATTATTTGCAAGGCTATGATGAACCAATGTATACGAGACAGCAAGTTAGTTTAATAGAAAAGCTATCTCAACAGCAATTGTTTGAATACGAAATGAATAATTTAGTGACAATGATGTTTGAATTAGAAAGTGGAGAATATACTATTTTATCAAAAATAATAATGAAACCTACATTATTAAATCAAACTTATATTACTTATACAAAATTGCTTGAACAATTCACGATGGAAGATATAGCGGCTCAACAACAAGTTAAAATCAATACTATCGAAGATCATGTACTTGAAATCTTAATCAAAGGTTACATGTCTAATTACGATGATTATGTTGAACTAGAAGATCAACTCCAGTTTTTGAATTTTTATCAACAGCATCGTGGCGAACGATTAAAATTTTACAAAGAACAATTTGACACGTTATCATATTTTCAATTAAAAGTATTAATCGTTGGATTTGAAAGAGGTGATCTGAATGTTGCATGATATTTTACGAAACAAATTTGGATTCGAGAGTTTTAAACCGGGACAACAGGAAATTATAGAAAGTATAATGTCTCAACAACACACTCTAGGTATACTTCCAACTGGAAGTGGAAAGAGTTTGTGTTATCAAATACCTACGTATTTATCAGGTAAGCCGACATTAATTATCTCACCGTTAATATCTTTAATGGATGACCAAGTTATGCAGTTGAAAATAAATGGAGAAAAACGTGTAACATGTATTCACTCTGGTATGGATGAAATTGAGAAAAAGCATAATATTAAATGTTTACGACATAGCCGCTTCATCTTTCTAAGTCCAGAATTTCTCCTGCAACCGTCAAATTTTAAATTAATATCTATGATAGACTTTGGCATGATTGTTCTAGATGAAGCACATTGCCTATCTGAATGGGGATATGATTTCAGACCACATTATGCTCTAATAGGAAAAGTAACAAAGCATTTTAAAGAAGCGGTTGTCTTAGCATTGACAGCAACTGCACCACCGCATTTACAAGATGATTTGACGGAAATGTTAGCGATTCAATTCAATGTTATTAAAACTACAATGAATCGCCCAAATATAAGCTTTAAGCATCTTAATTTTCATGATGATGAAGATAAAATTGAATGGTTGCTGCCGTTTCTACAACAGTCGGGACCAACGATTATTTATGTCTCATCGAAAAAGATGTGTCTGAATTTAGCGCAACTTATTTATGATTCAGGTTTTCTTACAGGTATTTATCATGGTGATATGAATTATCAAGAGCGACACACAGTTCAACAACAATTTTTAAATAATGATATTCCGATTATAGTCGCAACGAGTGCTTTTGGTATGGGAATTAATAAAAAAGATATTCGCACAATCATTCACTTTCATCTTTCAACAAGTCCTTCTAACTACATTCAAGAAATTGGCCGTGCGGGTCGCGATGGTGAACTAAGTCAGGCAATTAGTTTATTCCAACCGGACGATAAATATATTTTAGAAACGTTATTATTTGCAGATATGATAACAGAAGAAGATGTACAAAATTTCGAAATAGGAGAATTTTTAGCTCCCGATAAACAAGCCGTTTTGACAACGTTGCAATCATTCTATAGTATCGGCGCCTTGAAACAGATATTTAAGCAATCATTTAAACGAAAGCAATTAGGATTCTTTCGCATGATTGGCTATTGCAAATTGGATCAATGTAGACGGAAGTATTTATTAGAATTTTTCGGTGAATATCCACCGGCACAAGATCGATGTTGTGACAATGATTCTAATATAACTGATATCGCAATTTTAAATAAGAAGAAGGTAATTAGAAGTATTGGATTTGATGAAAAGTTGCAAAATTTATTTCTCAGATAGTATTACTTTACTAAAAGAAAATTGACAAGCTATAATTAGTGTATACACAATTGAAAAATGATTGAAATAATTTTGAAAAATATACATAAACATATGTCATGTGGGTATATTTTATGTAAAATCATTGTAATAGAATAGAAAGGAAGATGGCTATGTCTAATAATTTTAAAGATGACTTTGAAAAAAATCGTCAATCGATAGACACAAATTCACATCAAGACCATACGGAAGATGTTGAAAAAGACCAATCAGAATTAGAACATCAGGATACAATAGAGAATACGGAGCAACAGTTTCCGCCAAGAAATGCCCAAAGAAGAAAAAGACGCCGTGATTTAGCAACGAATCATAATAAACAAGTTCACAATGAATCACAAACATCTGAAGACAATGTTCAAAATGAGGCTGGCACAATAGATGATCGTCAAGTCGAATCATCACACAGTACTGAAAGTCAAGAACCTAGCCATCAAGACAGTACACCTCAACATGAAGAGGAATATTATAATAAGAATGCTTTTGCAATGGATAAATCACATCCAGAACCAATCGAAGACAATGATAAACACGATACTATTAAAAATGCAGAAAATAACACTGAGCATTCAACAGTTTCTGATAAGAGTGAAGCTGAACAATCTCAGCAACCTAAACCATATTTTACAACAGGTGCTAACCAATCAGAAACATCAAAAAATGAACATGATAATGATTCTGTAAAACAAGATCAAGATGAACCTAAAGAACATCATAATGGTAAAAAAGCAGCAGCTATTGGTGCTGGAACAGCAGGTGTTGCAGGTGCAGCTGGTGCAATGGCTGCTTCTAAAGCTAAGAAACATTCAAATGACGCTCAAAACAAAAGTAATTCTGGCAAGGCGAATAACTCGACTGAGGATAAAGCGTCTCAAGATAAGTCTAAAGATCATCATAATGGCAAAAAAGGTGCAGCGATCGGTGCTGGAACAGCAGGTTTGGCTGGAGGCGCAGCAAGTAAAAGTGCTTCTGCCGCTTCAAAACCACATGCCTCTAATAATGCAAGCCAAAACCATGATGAACATGACAATCATGACAGAGATAAAGAACGTAAAAAAGGTGGCATGGCCAAAGTATTGTTACCATTAATTGCAGCTGTACTAATTATCGGTGCATTAGCGATATTTGGAGGCATGGCATTAAACAATCATAATAATGGTACAAAAGAAAATAAAATCGCGAATACAAATAAAAATAATGCTGATGAAAGTAAAGACAAAGACACATCTAAAGACGCTTCTAAAGATAAATCAAAATCTACAGACAGTGATAAATCAAAAGAGGATCAAGACAAAGCGACTAAAGATGAATCTGATAATGATCAAAACAACGCTAATCAAGCGAACAATCAAGCACAAAATAATCAAAATCAACAACAAGCTAATCAAAATCAACAACAGCAACAACAACGTCAAGGTGGTGGCCAAAGACATACAGTGAATGGTCAAGAAAACTTATACCGTATCGCAATTCAATACTACGGTTCAGGTTCACCGGAAAATGTTGAAAAAATTAGACGTGCCAATGGTTTAAGTGGTAACAATATTAGAAACGGTCAACAAATCGTTATTCCATAATATAACTATATAAATTGTAACTGAACTGCTATATACAAACGTGCATATTATAAGTATCTCTAAATATTTTGGAGAACTTAAATTGCGCTTATAAGTATGTAGCGGTTTTTTCATTTTTCAAAGTTTGTTATTTAACAAGGTCTTTTCTCGAATATTGGCATATCAATTTAACTTTTTAAATAGTCATCAAAAAGATAAAACACCACAATCAACAAATTTAACGAGGAAGAATAAAAAATAAATCAACATATTAAATTGTAGTGTTATTCAACTCCGTAGCTAACAATTCTCTATGCACATTAAACAAATTGTCAAAAATATATCATAAATCTTCAAGCACAGACTTAGCGCATCAATCACTGAACTGTTATAATAGTTTGGGATTAAAGGAGGCCGAAACAATGCAAAAAGTTGAAAGTATCATAATTGGTGGAGGGCCATGCGGATTAAGTGCGGCTATTGAACAAAAAAGAAAAGGTATTGATACCTTAATTATTGAAAAGGGTAATGTCGTTGAATCAATCTACAATTATCCTACTCACCAAACATTTTTCTCATCAAGTGATAAATTAAGTATTGGGGACGTACCGTTTATCGTTGAAGAAAGTAAACCAAGACGTAATCAAGCGCTAGTTTATTACCGAGAAGTTGTAAAACATCATCAATTAAAAGTAAATGCATTTGAAGAAGTATTAACTGTTAAAAAAATGAATAATAAATTTACTATTACTACGACGAAAGATGTTTATGAATGTCGATTTTTAACAATCGCGACAGGCTATTATGGTCAGCATAATACATTAGAAGTTGAAGGTGCGGATTTACCTAAAGTGTTCCATTATTTTAAAGAGGCACATCCGTATTTTGATCAAGATGTTGTAATTATCGGTGGTAAGAATTCGGCTATCGATGCTGCTTTGGAGTTGGAAAAAGCTGGTGCTAACGTGACGGTTCTATATCGTGGTGGAGATTATTCGCCTTCAATTAAACCGTGGATACTTCCAAATTTCACAGCATTAGTAAATCATGAAAAAATTGACATGGAATTTAATGCTAATGTTACCCAAATAACTGAAGATACTGTGACTTATGAAGTAAATGGTGAAAGTAAAACGATACACAATGATTATGTATTTGCGATGATTGGTTATCATCCCGATTATGAATTTTTAAAATCTGTAGGCATTCAAATTAATACAAATGAATTTGGAACAGCGCCTATGTATAATAAAGAAACATACGAAACAAATATCGAAAATTGCTATATTGCAGGTGTAATTGCTGCAGGGAACGATGCGAATACCATTTTTATTGAAAATGGTAAATTCCACGGGGGCATTATTGCTCAAAGCATGCTAGCTAAGAAACAAACGCCCTTAGAATCATAAAAATAAAGGTCTATGTACTAAATAACTTAGTTTTACAACGACTGACATTCATGATATGTCAAATGAGGTTGATGACTAATGATTGTACATAGACCTTTTTATGTTACGTATTCATTATAATTCAAAATATGATTTGATTTCAGCTTTATCTAAATTGTTGCTTAACGCGACTAATAATTTTAATCTTGCTTTTGGACCATTCAAGCCGTTAGAAAAAATAAAACCTTGTTGTGCGAGTTGGTAACCACCACCATCGTATGCGTAAGTTGGACTCACAATACCATTAAAGGAACGTGAAACTAGCACAATAGGTATATTTAAAGATACTAATTGTTGAATGCCTTCTAATGCGCTTGGAGGTATGTTGCCTTGTCCTAACGCTTCAATAACCATACCATCGATACCTTCTCGACTATAAAAACTAAAAATGTCACCTGGCATACCCATATATGCTTTTACTAATGGTACATTTAGTTTGTCATTGACATTTTCCAATGCTTGTTGGCGATATGGCATATGATGGAATTGCACACGATCCTTTGTCAATACACCTAGCGGACCATGATTTGGACTTTGAAATGTGTTTGTATTAGACGTATGTGTTTTGGTAACATTACGCGCCGTATGAATTTCATCATTAAATACAACCATCACGCCTTTATGACGGGCCTTTTCATCAGAGGCAACGCGAATAGCGGAAATATAATTATATAATCCGTCAGAACCAATTTCATTAGACGAGCGCATTGCGCCAGTAATAACAACAGGTTGCTCGATACCTAATATTAAATCAAGTAAAAAGGCAGTTTCTTCTAACGTATCGGTACCATGCGTGATAACGAAACCATCATAATATTTATTTGTTACTGCTTCTAAAATAATATCCTTTAATTGTTTAACATGTTGGATTGTCATATGAGGTGATGGTACATTAAAAGGATTTAATTCATCTATTTGTGCATATTGATTTATGACATCTTGATGCATTGAAATAGGGTTGATATCATTTGTTACTACTTTATTAGATTGGTCTTGTGACATACTAATGGTGCCACCAGTATGAATAACAAGTAGATGTTTCATATATTTCCTCCTATATTTAATTTACCTAATTATGATAAAATATTATTCATAAAACGACAAGGAAGGGAAATGACGCATGAAAGCCATTAATATTGCATTAGATGGTCCAGCTGCTGCCGGAAAAAGTACAATTGCGAAACGTGTAGCCAGCGAACTATCAATGATTTATGTCGATACAGGAGCAATGTATCGTGCATTAACATACAAATATTTAAAATTAAACAAAACTGAGGACTTTGCAAAACTAGTTGACCAAACAACATTAGATTTAACTTATAAAGCAGATAAAGGTCAATGTGTCATTTTAGATAACGAAGATGTAACAGACTTTTTAAGAAATAATGATGTGACGCAACATGTTTCATACGTTGCATCTAAAGAGCCAGTACGTTCATTCGCCGTTAAAAAACAAAAAGAGTTAGCTGCAGAAAAAGGTATCGTAATGGATGGTCGCGATATCGGAACTGTAGTGCTACCAGATGCAGATTTAAAAGTATATATGATTGCATCAGTTGAAGAGCGAGCAGAAAGAAGATATAAAGATAATCAATTAAGAGGTATCGAATCAAATTTTGAAGATTTAAAACGTGATATTGAAGCTCGTGATCAATATGACATGAACCGTGAAATATCACCATTAAGAAAAGCAGATGATGCAGTGACATTAGATACGACAGGCAAGTCGATTGAAGAAGTTACTGACGAAATTTTAGCGATGGTGAGTCAAATTAAATAATCTAATAAGTCATAACTATCTATTTGTAATGTGCAACGCTTAACGCATATACAAAATGAATGTGCTGATAATGATTTACTCAAATTAAAAGGTGATTTTTATTCAATGATGAATGAAAGTTGCCTTTTTATTTTTGGTAAAAGTTAATGCGTCAGTGAATTGTGTAAGTTTTTCAAAAAGTAAAAAGAAATAATAAAGGTGAATTATTAGAATTCCAAAAATAATTCATTACATTCATAAAGCATTTTACAAATGGTAAGAAAATGAGTGTTACAAATCTAAATATTGCAAAAGAAGCTGATTTAGTCACAAAAAATGTCCTATGTAATAATTCGAGAAAGATGCACTATATACGGTCTTCTTACTATTCAAATGTAAAAGTTGCTTATTTGCGTGGCTTTTTGTTTTATAAAAGTATAAAATTTTACTATAATATATCTTGTAGAGAACAATGAAATGACAGACTTATAAAACAAAATAGTAAGCTATGCTAATTTTTATACAAAAAATATGTATAAACATAGCAAACTGTATTACTTTGATACATAAATGGTTGTAATAAATATTTATCGATATGACGACTTGAATATGATAAAGTGACATATTTATGTATATGACTATTTCGCAAAATGTAATCGAGGTAGAATTTCTTGACAATTCTGTCAGTTTATAAGATGTTATAAATATGTAGTGTATAAGGAGGCAAACAAGATGACTGAAGAATTCAATGAATCAATGATTAACGATATTAAAGAAGGTGACAAAGTCACTGGCGAGGTACAACAAGTTGAAGACAAGCAAGTTGTTGTTCATATCAACGGTGGTAAATTTAATGGGATTATTCCTATTAGTCAATTATCTACGCATCATATTGATAGCCCAAGTGAAGTTGTAAAAGAGGGCGACGAAGTTGAAGCATATGTCACTAAAGTTGAGTTTGATGAAGAAAATGAAACTGGAGCTTACATCTTATCTAGAAGACAACTTGAAACTGAGAAGTCTTATAGTTATTTACAAGAAAAATTAGATAATAATGAAATCATCGAAGCGAAAGTAACAGAAGTAGTTAAAGGTGGTTTGGTTGTTGATGTAGGACAAAGAGGTTTTGTTCCGGCTTCACTAATTTCAACAGACTTCATTGAGGATTTCTCTGTGTTTGATGGACAAACAATTCGTATTAAAGTTGAAGAATTGGATCCTGAAAATAATAGAGTCATTTTAAGCCGTAAAGCAGTTGAACAAGAAGAAAACGATGCTAAAAAAGATCAATTATTACAATCTTTAAATGAAGGCGATGTTATTGATGGTAAAGTAGCGCGTTTAACTCAATTTGGTGCATTTATAGACATTGGCGGTGTTGATGGTTTAGTGCATGTATCTGAACTTTCTCACGAACATGTTCAAACACCAGAAGAAGTAGTTTCAATTGGTCAAGATGTTAAAGTTAAAATTAAATCTATTGATAGAGATACAGAACGTATTTCATTATCAATCAAAGATACGTTACCAACACCTTTCGAAAATATTAAAGGTCAATTCCACGAAAATGATGTCATTGAAGGTGTCGTAGTAAGATTGGCAAACTTTGGTGCATTTGTTGAAATTGCACCAGGTGTACAAGGACTTGTACATATTTCTGAAATTGCACACAAACACATTGGTACGCCAGGTGAAGTGTTAGAACCTGGTCAACAAGTAAATGTTAAAATATTAGGTATTGATGAAGAGAATGAAAGAGTATCACTATCTATTAAAGCAACATTACCAAACGAAGATGTTGTTGAAAGTGATCCTTCTACGACTAAGGCGTACTTAGAAAACGAAGAAGAAGATAATCCAACAATTGGCGATATGATTGGTGATAAACTTAAAAATCTTAAACTATAATTTAATATTTAATAGTCAACTCCACATGTTTATGATTGCATGTGGAGTATTTTTATGTAACAAAATATACTCGGAATGATAACGTGGACAAATTTAACTAAGTGTTTAAAAAGATAAAGTTTTAAGTGCTGATTTTTATCATTACAGTAATAAACTCATTTTGAATACACAGTCTCATGTGATATTATTAAAAAGATATAAGAAAGAGAGGAAGTTAGCTTATGACTAAACCTATAGTAGCTATTGTAGGTAGGCCTAATGTAGGTAAATCTACAATTTTTAATAGAATAGTTGGAGAACGTGTTTCGATTGTGGAAGACACGCCAGGTGTAACACGAGATCGTATTTATTCTTCAGGTGAATGGTTAACACATGATTTCAATATTATTGATACAGGTGGTATTGAAATTGGTGATGCACCATTCCAAACACAAATTAGAGCGCAGGCAGAAATCGCCATAGATGAAGCGTATGTTATTATTTTTATGGTTAACGTGCGTGAAGGATTGACACAAAGCGATGAAATGGTCGCTCAAATTTTATACAAATCTAAAAAACCGGTCGTATTAGCGGTTAACAAAGTAGATAATATGGAAATGCGTACAGACGTGTATGATTTCTATTCATTAGGATTTGGTGAACCGTATCCGATATCAGGGTCACATGGTTTAGGTCTTGGTGACTTGTTAGATGCAGTTGTTTCTCATTTTGGTGAAGAGGAAGAAGATCCTTATGATGAAGATACAATTCGACTATCCATTATTGGACGACCAAACGTAGGTAAATCAAGTTTAGTAAATGCTATTTTAGGTGAAGATCGCGTTATCGTTTCTAATGTTGCAGGGACAACGAGAGACGCTATTGATACAGAGTATAGTTATGATGGACAAGATTATGTTTTAATCGATACTGCTGGTATGCGTAAAAAAGGAAAAGTATATGAATCAACTGAGAAATATTCAGTATTAAGAGCTTTAAAAGCGATTGAACGTTCAAATGTTGTTTTAGTGGTCATAGATGCAGAACAAGGCATCATTGAACAAGATAAACGTGTTGCAGGATATGCACATGAACAAGGTAAAGCAGTCGTGATTGTCGTAAATAAATGGGATACTGTGGAAAAAGATAGTAAAACGATGAAGAAATTTGAAGATGAAGTACGTAAAGAATTCCAATTTTTAGATTATGCACAAATTGCTTTTGTGTCTGCTAAAGAACGCACAAGATTACGTACATTATTCCCTTACATCAATGAAGCAAGTGAAAACCATAAAAAACGTGTTCAAAGTTCAACTTTAAATGAAGTTGTTACTGGTGCAATTTCCATGAACCCTACACCAACAGACAAAGGTAGACGTTTGAATGTCTTTTATGCAACACAAGTTGCTATAGAACCACCGACATTTGTTGTATTTGTTAATGATGTAGAATTAATGCATTTTTCTTATAAACGCTATTTAGAGAATCAAATCCGTGCCGCTTTTGGTTTTGAAGGTACACCAATTCATATTATAGCTCGAAAGAGAAATTAACGATTGGGGGATAACAATGACTAAAATTACCGTTTTTGGTATGGGAAGTTTTGGGACAGCCCTTGCCAATGTTCTTGCAGAAAATGGACATGATGTTTTGATGTGGGGTAAAAATCAAGATGCTGTTGATGAATTAAATACATGTCATACAAATAAAAAGTATTTAAAATACGCGAAATTAGATGTTAACATCATCGCTACTTCAGATATGACCAAAGCAATTCAATTTGCAGATATTTACTTAATGGCTTTACCTACTAAAGCAATGCGAGAAGTTGCTTCTCAAATTAATGATAAGCTGACCTCTAAAAAGACTTTTATACATGTTGCTAAAGGTATTGAAAATGGGACGTTTAAACGTGTGTCAGAAATGATTGAAGATTCTATTTCACCTGAATATAATGCAGGTATTGGCGTGTTGTCAGGGCCAAGTCATGCGGAAGAAGTTGTAGTCAAGCAACCAACTACAGTTGCTGCTTCATCAAAAGATAAAAGTGTAAGTAAATTAACGCAAGATTTATTTATGAATGATTATTTGCGTGTGTACACGAATGATGACTTGATTGGTGTTGAACTTGGTGGTGCATTGAAAAATATCATCGCAGTAGCAAGTGGTATCGTAGCTGGAATTGGCTACGGTGATAATGCAAAAGCTGCATTAATGACTCGTGGCTTAGCGGAAATTAGTAGATTAGGTGAAAAGTTAGGTGCCGATCCTATGACATTTCTAGGTTTAGGTGGTATCGGTGACTTAATCGTTACTTGCACATCAACACATTCTCGGAATTTCACATTAGGATATAAACTTGGACAAGGTGAATCAATGGATCAAGCATTATCTGAAATGAATATGGTTGTTGAAGGTATTTATACAACTAAATCAGTTTATCATTTAGCTAAAGAAAAAAATGTGGATATGCCAATTACAAATGCATTATATAGAGTATTATTTGAAAATATCTCAGTAAAAGAATGCGTAAAAGATTTAATGGAGCGCGATAAAAAATCTGAATAAAATGTGTATTATTACACATATACGGCTAATAATTACGTAAAATGAATAGAAATGGCTTAAATTCAACGTTTTTGCCACATAAATGATTGCGATTTATGTAATGCTTGTGTTAAAGTTTTACCATAATGATATAAACATATCATTATCAAACCTCAGGAGGTGAATGTCTAATGAACAAAACAGATTTAATCAATGCAGTTGCAGAGCAAGCTGATTTAACTAAAAAAGAAGCTGGTTCAGCAGTAGATGCTGTATTCGAATCAATCCAAAACTCACTTGCTAAAGGTGAAAAAGTACAATTAATTGGTTTCGGTAACTTTGAGGTACGTGAACGTGCTGCACGTAAAGGTCGTAACCCTCAAACTGGTAAAGAAATTGATATCCCAGCAAGTAAAGTTCCAGCATTCAAAGCTGGTAAAGCATTAAAAGATGCTGTAAAATAATTTTACTTAAAAAGCCCTGAATAAGGGCTTTTTATTTTGCTTTTAATACTTACAACCTGTACATAAATTGTAATGTTCTTCTAAGTTTTTAATCTTTGGAACATTCATTGTTTAAGCGTTCAAAATATTACATGACATAATAGTTTTGATAAAAATAGCAACTACAAAATATACATATGAATATTGAGATTAATTGTTAGCGTTGAATTTACTTAAAAGGTAACCATGTCTACTATAGTATTTTACGTTATTTAAAAAGATGAATAATGTAAATGAAGTAAAGGTTATTATGAGAATTACAAAAGCTACATAAATTACTGTTAGTTTAAATTGAAATTTAAAAATGATAAGTAATCTTAATGCTTCAAAAGATTTTAATTTCTTACATATAATGTTAATATGAATAGTGATAATATCGTGAGGTGTAGACATGGAAACAACTGTTAGCAAATTGGAAAGACAAATAGAAGAAAGATTAAAGGGCGTATCAGAATATGAATCCATTAATATTAATCATCGGTTAGGTAAGTTACTTGATTTATATGATATTCCAGATGTTGCCAAAGTGGCATGCCTCACAATTGACACATCAATGAGACACCTTGATGACATTACATATAATCATTTGTCTAAACATTCCATTTTGATTGGAGATTTAATTAGTGCACATTTTTATACGCTACTAGCAGAAATCAATGATTTATCATTTCAAAATGAAATTAGTAAAGCAATTGTTGAAATTAATGAATTGAAATCTTCATTACATCATCAAGCTTTAAATGATTATGAAATTTCTCAAGCAATAGTAAAAATTGAAACACTTTTCCCATATATTACGTTATCTCATTTCGGTATCAATATTGATGAGTCGGAAATATATAATTATTTATTTGAAGATATGTCTGATTACTATCCATCATACTTCAAGAAATATAATCAAAGTGAAGTAAAGCATTACTTACACGATATCCAAAAAAGTTATTTAAAAAGTAGAGGTAATTAAGCATGGCTGACAATAAAGCAAATAAAGAGCAAGTACATCGCGTTTTTCAAAATATTTCAAAAAAATATGATAGATTAAATAATATTATTAGTTTTGAGCAGCATAAAGTATGGAGAAAACGCGTCATGAAAGACATGGGTGTTAGAAAAGGGACGAAAGCATTAGATGTTTGTTGTGGTACTGGTGATTGGACAATCGCATTAAGCAAAGCTGTAGGACCAACAGGTGAAGTTACTGGTATTGACTTTAGTGAGAATATGTTAGAAGTAGGAAAAGAAAAAACTGCTTCAATGGAAAATGTTAAACTTGTTCATGGTGATGCAATGGAATTGCCGTTTGAAGACAATTCTTTTGATTATGTAACAATTGGGTTTGGATTAAGAAATGTGCCAGACTATTTAGTCGCGTTAAAAGAAATGAATAGAGTACTTAAACCAGGTGGTATGGTGGTATGTCTTGAAACGAGCCAACCAACTTTGCCAGTCTTTAAACAAATGTATGCACTATACTTTAAATTTGTTATGCCTATTTTTGGAAAATTATTTGCAAAATCAAAAGAAGAATATGAATGGTTACAGCAATCTACGTTTAATTTTCCTGGAAAAGAAGAGTTGAAGCGCATGTTTGAAGAAGCAGGTTTCATAAATGTAAGAGTACGTAGTTTTACAGGGGGCGTTGCTGCAATGCACCTTGGCTATAAAGAAAAAGATAATACCAAAGGTGATTAACGTGGCAAAGTTAAACATGAACAATGAAATTAAGAAAGTGGAACAACGACTTGAAAAGGCAATAAAAAGTAAAGATTCTGTATTAGAACAGGCATCATTACACTTATTGTCTTCTGGTGGTAAAAGAGTACGCCCAGCATTTGTTATTCTGAGTAGCCAATTTGGCAAAGATGAACAAACGTCTGAACAAACGTATCAAGTTGCAGTCGCATTAGAGTTAATTCATATGGCAACACTTGTTCATGATGACGTTATTGATAAAAGCGACAAGCGTCGAGGCAAGTTAACCATATCAAAGAAATGGGATCAGACAACTGCTATTTTAACTGGGAATTTTTTATTGGCATTAGGACTTGAACACTTAATGGCCGTTAAAGATAATCGTGTACATCAATTGATATCTGAATCTATCGTTGATGTTTGTAGAGGGGAACTTTTCCAATTTCAAGACCAATTTAACAGTCAACAGACAATTATTAATTATTTACGACGTATCAATCGCAAAACAGCACTGTTAATTCAAATATCAACTGAAGTTGGTGCAATTACTTCTCAATCTGATAAAGAGACTGTACGAAAATTGAAAATGATTGGTCATTATATAGGTATGAGCTTCCAAATCATTGATGATGTATTAGACTTCACAAGTACCGAAAAGAAATTAGGTAAGCCGGTCGGAAGTGATTTGCTTAATGGTCATATTACGTTACCGATTTTATTAGAAATGCGTAAAAATCCAGACTTCAAATTGAAAATCGAACAGTTACGTCGTGATAGTGAACGCAAAGAATTTGAAGAATGTATCCAAATCATTAGAAAATCTGACAGCATCGATGAGGCTAAGGCAGTAAGTTCGAAGTATTTAAGTAAAGCTTTGAATTTGATTTCTGAGTTACCAGATGGACATCCGAAATCACTACTTTTAAGTTTGACGAAAAAAATGGGTTCAAGAAACACGTAGTATTTATGAAAAGTATTGAAAGCGCTTTACCAACCTGTTAATATATAATAGTAATATACATAAACCTATTAAACACAGGGGGATACATAAAGTGGAACGTACATTTTTAATGATTAAACCAGATGCAGTACAAAGAAATCTAATTGGTGAAGTAATTTCAAGAATTGAAAGAAAAGGACTAAAACTTGTCGGTGGTAAATTAATGCAAGTACCAATGGAACTTGCTGAAACACATTATGGTGAACACCAAGGTAAACCATTTTATAATGATTTAATTTCATTTATTACATCAGCACCAGTGTTCGCAATGGTAGTTGAAGGTGAAGATGCAGTTAATGTATCTAGACATATTATTGGCAGCACCAATCCTTCAGAAGCTTCACCAGGATCAATTAGAGGTGATTTAGGTTTAACTGTTGGTAGAAATATCATTCACGGTTCAGATTCATTAGAGTCTGCTGAACGTGAAATTAATCTATGGTTTAATGAAAATGAAATTACTAGCTATGCTTCACCACGTGATGCATGGTTATATGAATAAAATATAAACTGTAAACCTTTACGATTTATTTATAAAGGTAGAAAGGGTTTTGTTATGTGGTTAGTCATTATGATTATACATAACAAGGCCCGTTTTTTATGTTGTAGTAAATTACTTGAAAAATTTTATAGTTTTTTGGTAACACGTATTAAAAAGAGAGGAATATTCTTTATCAAATGAAACTAAACAGAGAGAAGGGGTTGTTAAAATGAAGAATATTATTTCGATTATTTTGGGGATTTTAATGTTCTTAAAATTAATGGAATTACTATATGGTGCTATATTTTTAGATAAACCACTTAATCCTATAACAAAAATTATTTTTATACTGACTCTCATTTATATTTTTTATGTATTAGTAAAAGAATTGATTATATTTTTGAAGTCAAAGTATAACAAAAGCGCTTAACATATGTATATTTTAATATCATAATTTTTTTAAACGGACTGATTAACTTTATTAATAATTAACAGTTCGTTCTTTTGTATTAAGAAATGTAGTCAGTATATTATTTGCTAAAGTTGCGATACGATTATATTAAAACGGCTAATCATTTTTAATTAATGATTATATGATGCAACTGTTTAGAAATTCATGATACTTTTCTACAGACGAATATATTATAATTAATTTTAGTTCGTTTAATATTAAGATAATTCTGACATTTAAAATGAGATGTCATCCATTTTCTTAATTGAGCTTGAAAACAAACATTTATGAATGCACAATGAATATGATAAGATTAACAACATATTATAATGTTATCGTGGAAGTATGAAAGGAGCGAGTGTGTATGAGATACCTAACATCAGGAGAATCACATGGACCTCAATTAACAGTTATTGTTGAAGGTGTACCTGCAAATATAGAAATTAAGGTTGAGGATATTAATAAAGAAATGTTTAAGCGTCAAGGCGGTTACGGACGTGGACGTCGTATGCAAATTGAGAAAGATACAGTAGAAATAGTATCAGGCGTTAGAAATGGTTATACATTAGGTAGTCCAATTACTATGGTTGTAACCAATGATGACTTTACGCATTGGAGAAAAATTATGGGAGCAGCTCCAATAAGTGAAGAAGAACGTGAAAATATGAAACGTACTATTACAAAACCAAGACCTGGTCATGCAGATTTGGTTGGAGGTATGAAATATAATCATCGTGATTTACGAAATGTGCTAGAGCGATCATCTGCTAGAGAAACAGCAGCTCGAGTTGCAGTCGGTGCCTTATGTAAAGTGTTATTACAACAGTTAGATATCGATATATACAGTCGTGTTGTTGAAATAGGTGGAATTAAAGATAAAGATTTTTATGATTCAGAAACATTTAAAGCAAATCTTGATCGTAATGATGTTCGTGTAATTGATGACAGTATCGCACAAGCAATGCGAGATAAAATTGACGAAGCTAAAAATGAAGGAGATTCAATTGGCGGTGTCGTTCAAGTTGTAGTTGAAAATATGCCTGTTGGTGTAGGTAGTTATGTGCATTATGATCGTAAGTTAGATGGTAAGATTGCACAAGGTGTTGTCAGCATAAATGCTTTTAAAGGTGTAAGCTTTGGTGAAGGATTTAAAGCAGCTGAAAAGCCAGGTAGTGAGATTCAAGATGAAATTCTATATAATAGTGAAATTGGTTATTATCGTGGATCTAATCACTTAGGTGGTTTAGAAGGCGGTATGTCAAATGGAATGCCAATTATCGTTAATGGTGTAATGAAACCAATTCCAACGTTATATAAACCATTAAATTCAGTAGACATTAATACTAAAGAAGACTTTAAAGCAACAATTGAACGTTCTGATAGTTGTGCTGTTCCTGCAGCAAGTATCGTCTGCGAACATGTCGTAGCATTTGAAATAGCAAAAGCATTATTGGAAGAATTCCAATCAAATCATATTGAGCAACTTAAACAACAAATTATTGAGCGCAGACAATTAAATATTGAGTTTTAACAACAAGAACAATTGAGGTGTAATCATGAAATTACAAACAACATACCCTTCAAATAATTATCCAATATATGTTGAACACGGTGCAATTGACCATATTAGCACGTATATTGATCAGTTTGATCAAAGTTTTATATTAATTGACGAGCATGTAAATCAATATTTTGCTGATAAATTTGATGATATTTTATCATATGAAAATGTACATAAAGTTATTATTCCAGCTGGTGAAAAGACGAAAACATTTGAGCAATATCAAGAAACATTAGAGTATATTTTATCCCATCATGTAACTCGTAATACAGCAATTATTGCTGTTGGTGGTGGTGCAACTGGTGATTTTGCTGGGTTTATTGCGGCGACACTTTTACGAGGCGTTCACTTTATACAAGTGCCAACGACTATACTAGCGCATGATTCTAGTGTTGGCGGTAAAGTGGGTATTAACTCAAAGCAAGGTAAAAACCTTATCGGTGCATTTTATCGTCCAACTGCTGTGATTTATGATTTAGACTTTTTAAAGACGTTACCATTTGAGCAAATATTAAGTGGCTATGCAGAAGTTTATAAGCATGCGTTATTGAATGGTGAATCAGCGACGCAAGATATCGAACAGCACTTTAAAGATAGAGAGATATTACAGTCATTAAATGGTATGGATAAATATATTGCTAAAGGTATTGAAACGAAGCTGGATATTGTTATTGCAGATGAAAAAGAACAAGGTGTACGTAAATTTTTAAATTTAGGTCATACATTTGGTCATGCTGTTGAATACTATCATAAAATACCTCATGGTCATGCAGTGATGGTTGGCATTATCTATCAATTTATAGTTGCGAATGCTTTGTTTGATTCTAAGCATGATATTAATCATTATATTCAATATTTAATACAACTCGGCTATCCTTTAGACATGATAACTGACTTGGATTTTGAAACGTTATACCAATATATGCTAAGTGATAAAAAGAATGATAAGCAAGGTGTACAAATGGTCTTGATTAGACAATTTGGAGATATCGTTGTACAACATGTTGATCAACTAACATTACAACATGCATGTGAACAATTAAAAACATATTTTAAGTAGGTGAATGAAATGGTAAATGAACAAATCATTGATATTTCAGGTCCGTTAAAGGGCGAAATAGAAGTGCCGGGCGATAAGTCAATGACACACCGTGCAATCATGTTGGCGTCGCTAGCTGAAGGTGTATCTACTATATATAAGCCACTACTTGGCGAAGATTGTCGTCGTACGATGGACATTTTCCGACTGTTAGGTGTAGAAATCAAAGAAGATGATGAAAAATTAGTTGTGACTTCCCCAGGATATCAATCTTTTAACACGCCACATCAAGTATTGTATACAGGTAATTCTGGTACGACAACACGATTATTGGCAGGTTTGTTAAGTGGTTTAGGTATTGAAAGTGTTTTGTCTGGCGATGTTTCAATTGGTAAAAGGCCAATGGATCGTGTCTTGAGACCATTGAAACTTATGGATGCGAATATTGAAGGTATTGAAGATAATTATACACCATTAATTATTAAGCCATCTGTCATAAAAGGTATAAATTATCAAATGGAAGTTGCAAGTGCACAAGTAAAAAGTGCCATTTTATTTGCAAGTTTGTTTTCTAAGGAACCGACCATCATTAAAGAATTAGATGTAAGTCGAAATCATACTGAGACGATGTTCAAACATTTTAATATTCCAATTGAAGCAGAAGGGTTATCAATTAATACAACCCCTGAAGCAATTCGATACATTAAACCTGCAGATTTTCATGTTCCTGGCGATATTTCATCTGCAGCGTTCTTTATTGTTGCAGCACTTATCACACCAGGAAGTGATGTAACAATTCATAATGTTGGAATCAATCCAACACGTTCAGGTATTATTGATATTGTTGAAAAAATGGGCGGTAATATCCAACTTTTCAATCAAACAACTGGTGCTGAACCTACTGCTTCTATTCGTATTCAATACACACCAATGCTTCAACCAATAACAATCGAAGGAGAATTAGTTCCAAAAGCAATTGATGAACTGCCTGTAATAGCATTACTTTGTACACAAGCAGTTGGCACGAGTACAATTAAAGATGCCGAGGAATTAAAAGTAAAAGAAACAAATAGAATTGATACAACGGCTGATATGTTAAACTTGTTAGGGTTTGAATTACAACCAACTAATGATGGATTGATTATTCATCCGTCAGAATTTAAAACAAATGCAACAGTTGATAGTTTAACTGATCATCGAATAGGAATGATGCTTGCAGTTGCTTCTCTACTTTCAAGCGAGCCTGTCAAAATCAAACAATTTGATGCTGTAAATGTATCATTTCCAGGATTTTTACCAAAACTAAAGCTTTTAGAAAATGAGGGATAATATAAAATGGAAGATATCTATAAATTAATAGACGATATCAATCTACAAAAACTAGAAAATTTAGACTCTCGTGTTAATGAAGCAATAACTACTGACAACGATGACGCATTATTTATTCTAGGAGAGACACTTTACAATTTTGGATTAATGCCACAAGGTTTGGAAGTATTCCGCGTGTTATATCACAAATATCCAGACGAAAGTGAATTGCTGATTTATTTTATTGAAGGTTTAATGTCTGAAAATCAAACTGACGAAGCGTTAGAATATTTAAGTTATGTTGAACCATCACCTGAAAAGTTGATGTTAGAAGCAGATTTATATCAACAAATTAATATGATGGAAGTTGCTATTGATAAATTACAAGAAGCACTTGAACTAGAGCCAAATGATCCAATAATCCATTTTGCATTGGCTGAAATGTTATATTATGATGGTCAATATTTACGTGCTACCTCTGAATACGAAACCGTTTTAGAAACTGGTGAATATCAAGTTAATGGTGTAAACTTATTCTCTCGTATGGCAGATTGTAGTTTACAAAGTGGTAACTATAGTGATGCGATTCGCTTATACGATGAAATTAATGAAGATGAAATGACTTCAGAAGATTATCTCAAAAAAGCCATTTCTTACGATAAAAATGACATCACTCAAGAAGCAATTAAAATAATGACTACATTACTTTCTAAAGATCCTGATTATATTCAAGGCTACTTGTATTTACAATCATTATATGAAAATGAAAAAAATTATCCAGATGCCATTGAAACGGGTAAAGAAGGATTACGACTAAGTCAATTTTATAAAGAGTTAATGTATACAACTGGATGTTTGGAAATAGAACACGGCGATGCTAATGAAGGTGTATTATTGTTAAAACAAGCATTAGAGGTTGATAATGCTTACCAAGAACCTTTATTGATTTTAAGCGATTTATATCGTAATGAAGAAGATTATGAAGCAATCATTGAATTATTAACATATGTAGATGAAGAAGATTTGGATCCTACATTCATGTGGCATTTAGCGTTCGCCTATGGTCAAGAAGAGCGAGATAAAGAAGCTCAACATTTCTTTGAATTAGCATATCCAACGATGAAAACAAATATTGATTTTATGAGTGATTATTATTTCTATTTAATTGAAATTGGTCAAAAGGAACAAGCAATTACTATTTTAAATCAATTGTTGGAACTAGAGCCAAGTAACGAAAATTGGCATGACGAATTATCAAGATTGCAATCTTAAAATGGGGTATTTGATGTCAGAGACATTCAATCAAATTAAAGAAAGTTTTATTGAATATTTACTTTTTCAATATCGATTTAAGTCGCGTATTGCAGTTTGGGTGCTTAACTATATAAAAGTGAATGAGGCGAAATTGGCAAACATTCATTTTGTAGATACAAAAATTAATCATCATGAAACATTAGAAATTGCAGAAGTGGGAAGTCACGCTTCTGCAATTCAATTTACTAAGCGTAATATAAAGTTAATGAATACAAATGAAATATTTGATTATATCGCTAATCATAACTGTGCTTTTGATATTCAAATTCACTTCGCAAACGTGTCAAAGCGTGAGCAAAGGCTAGATGATTTAATAGTTGCTCAACTAACGGAATCGCCCAGTTATCAAACTTATCTTCATGACTTAAATAGTATGGCTATAGATCGGCATAAACATGCGTTATTAATAGATTACTTGTTACACAATATTGATTTAAGTTTACAGATGAATGAAAAGCAACGTTTTTATCAACTAACGCAAATTTTAAATACACTCAAGCTAGTAAATAAACATAATCAATTTGAGGACTTAGCAGATGACAATTAAAGCATTTTGGCAATATACACTTTATCAACGTTCTTGGTTAATGATGCTACTCATTTGTAATATATTAGGGATGATTTATGGTTATATATGGTATGGTGAACAATTAAGTCATACGCCCTGGCATTTTAAGATTTTTGTTCCAGATAGCCCAACTGCAATATTATACTTAGTTATTTCTATCTCATTGATATTAATTCAAAAACAAAATAGTATTATCGATGCACTGGCATTTGTAACATTATTCAAATATGGGATTTGGGCAGTTATAATGAATATATTATTTATTATTGAACAAGGTGATATTACAGTAAATGGTTTGGTATTAATGTTTTCCCACAGTATAATGGCTGTTCAGGCAATTTACTTCTATCCTAGGTTTAAACGTTCTATGATTGGAATCAGTGTAGCGATGATTTGGGTGTTTTTGAATGATTATATTGACTATTTTCACCTTCAATTTCCATATTATGATTTTATAACTACACATGTGTGGCAAATTGGTGTATTATCATGTTGTCTAAGTGTTTTTGGACTTTTGCTTTATATTGAATTAAACAAATTATTAAAGTGTAAATGATTTGATAAAAACGGCAAATGACAGTAAAATATTTATAAAGGAGAGTGAGTTTATTGTCTTCAATTTTTACTATGATAATTTATTTCGTAATATTAATGGTGCTTCCTTTATGGGCACAACACAAAGTTAAATCTAACTATGAGAAATATTCACAAGTTAGATCAACTAGTGGTAAAACGGGTCGTGAAGTTGCATTAGAAATTTTACATGCAAACGGTATTTATGATGTCGAAGTTGTTAAAGGTGAAGGATTCTTAACAGATCATTACGATCCTAAAAAGAAAGTTGTTTCACTATCTCCTGCAAACTATGACAGACCATCAGTTGCTGGAACTGCAATTGCAGCCCACGAAGTTGGTCATGCCATTCAAGATCACCAAGGATATTGGTTCTTAAGATTCAGAGCAGCATTAGTACCTGTTGCAAACCTAGGGAGTTCATTAAGTTATATGATCATCATGTTAGGTATTATCTTAACAGCGATAGGTAGTGCATTTGGTTCAACTGCTTTATGGATTGGTGCTGGTTTAATGTCATTAGCGGTATTATTCTCAATTGTTACGTTACCAGTTGAGTTTGATGCGAGTTCAAGAGCGATGAAACAAATTACGGCATTGAACATTGTAAATGAAAAAGAATACAAGCATGCGCGTAAAGTATTATCTGCAGCAGCAATGACTTATGTTGCAGCAACTGCAGTCGCTGTAGCAGAGCTTGTACGTATTATTTTGATTGCGCGTTCAAGTGATTAATCTTATAGATTAACAATTAACTTAAATTAGACACTTATTAACTAGCTAATCACATTTTTGTGTGGTTGCTAGTTTTTTTGTGCTTATTTTTCTAATGGTAGATTATTCACTATATTATTTTATTGTAGTGGTACGTATCATAAAGTTATAATCCCAATTTCAATTGATTTAATTTAGTTAGGAATGCATTACATTTATATAAACTGAATTATTAAACTTCTAAAATAAACAACTTGTCATCTAGTTTAGCTAGAGTCAGTAGATTGCACTAAACATGCATGAGACTTCAAATTGATATATACTATATTAGAAATGCAATATAAGGAGAACGTAGAAATGAAATCAATGGTAGAAATGCAACGTGAAGTTGATGAATATATTGGACAATTTAAAACAGGATATTTTTCACCATTAGCTAACTTAGCTAGATTGACTGAAGAAGTGGGCGAACTTGCACGTGAAATAAATCATACCTATGGTGAAAAAAAGAAGAAAGATTCAGAGGAAGCAAATACGATTAAAGCAGAATTAGGTGATAATTTATTTGTGTTGTTATGTTTAGCGAATTCAATGGGAATAGATATGACAGAGAGCTTTAATGAAACAATGGAAAAGTTTAATACAAGAGATAAAAATCGATTCGAAAGAAAGTGAATTTAAAAATATATGCTTTATTTGGATTTGATTAAGATTAAAAACATCCATCAATGAATTGCATCGCATGAAATTATATTATTTTTAAAGTAAGTATAACTAGATGAATGATTATATATACAACACCTGTTTTTAGATATATGAAATTATAAACTCAACATTACTATAAACTTAAATTTAAACAATTATCTACGCATCGAGAATAATAGAGAGAAATAGAAAGAAAGGATGGGCAAGCGAATGAAGATAGGTATAACATGTTACCCGTCCATGGGTGGTTCTGGAATTATTGCCACAGAATTAGGAATTAAATTAGCAGAGCGAGGTCACGAAGTACATTTTATCACTTCAAATATCCCGTTTAGAATAAGAAAACCATTACCGAATATGATTTTTCATCAAGTTGAAGTGAATCAATATGCAGTATTTCAGTATCCACCGTATGATATTACGTTAAGTACTAAAATCGCTGAAGTTATTAAAGAATATGATCTTGATTTGTTGCATATGCACTATGCTGTACCTCATGCAATTTGTGGGATTTTAGCTCGTGAGATGTCAGGTAAAGATATAAAAATTATGACAACGCTACACGGTACTGATATTACTGTTTTGGGCTATGATCATTCACTCCAAGGTGCAATTAAATTTGGCATTGAAAAAAGTGATATTGTGACAAGTGTGAGTAAATCTTTAGCACAAGAAACACATGAAATTATTGAAACTAACAAAGAAATTATACCGATTTATAATTTTGTACGTGAAAATGAGTTTCCAACTAAACATAACACAGCATTAAAATCACAATTTGGTATAGCACCAGATGAAAAAGTGTTAATACATGTATCGAATTTTAGACAAGTAAAACGCATAGATACTATTATAGAAACATTTGCAAAAGTACGTGAAAAGATACCTAGTAAATTAATTTTACTTGGAGATGGTCCTGAATTAGTGCCAATGCGTCAATTGACGAAAGAGTTAAACGTAGAAGAGGATGTTTTATTTTTAGGGAAACAAGATTGCGTAAGTGAATTTTACCAATTATCTGACTTAGTATTATTATTAAGTGAAAAAGAAAGCTTTGGACTAACTTTACTTGAGGCTATGAAAACAGGCGTCGTTCCAATTGGTTCAAATGCCGGTGGAATTAAAGAGGTTATTAAACATGGTGAAACTGGATTTGTCGTAGATGTGGGTGATTGTGATTCAGCGAGTGACTATGCTATCCGATTACTTGAAGATAAGGTGTTATACAACAAACTTCAGAAAAACATGCTAGCAGATATTGCTGAACGTTTTGGATCAGAACTTATTACAGATCAATATGAGTATTATTATCAAAAAATGCTAAATGAGCATAACAAAAGTAAAGGCGAGTAATAATATGGATAAATCATTATTTGAACAGGCAAGGCCTATATTAGAACAAATTCAAGACAATGGTTTTGAAGCATATTATGTAGGTGGCTCTGTAAGAGATTATGTCATGGGAAGAAATATTCATGATATAGATATCACAACAAGTGCAACGCCGGATGAAATAGAATCTATCTTTAGTCATACGATACCTGTAGGTAAAGAACATGGCACGATAAATGTAGTTTTTAATGATGAAAATTATGAAGTGACAACATTCCGGGCTGAAGAAGATTATGTCGATCACCGTAGACCAAGTGGTGTTACATTTGTTCGTGATTTATACGAAGATTTGCAACGACGAGATTTCACGATGAATGCGATAGCAATGGATACAGCATACAAATTGTATGATTATTTTGATGGTCAACAAGATATTAATAATCGAATAATAAGAACTGTAGGTATAGCTGAGGAACGATTCCAAGAAGATGCTTTACGTATGATTCGATGTTTAAGGTTCCAGTCACAATTATCATTTGATATTGCAACGGAAACATTCGAAGCGATGCGTATACAAATGGCAGATATTAAATTTTTATCAATTGAGCGTATAGTGATTGAACTAACTAAATTAATGCGAGGTATTAATGTTGAAAAGAGTTTTAATCATTTAAAATCGCTGAAAGCATTTAATTATATGCCGTATTTCGAACATCTTGATATGAATCAAATTAATGTAACTGAAGCAATTGATTTAGAATTGTTGATTGCTATAGTATCAGTTAAATTTGATATTAATTACTCATTGAAGCCTTTAAAGCTAAGTAACCGACAAGTAAAAGATATCAATCAATATATTCAAATTATGAATGCATTACCAAGTATTATTACAAAAGAACAATTAAAAATGTTTGTTTATGATTATGATACGCATCTCATTAAAAATGTAATGGTTGCAGCAGACGTGTTAAAGGCAAATGATATTCAAGGACATGAACCATTAATCGTTAACCTTCAAACGATTGATGAAACATTACATCGTTTACCTATGCATAATAGAAAAGACATGATGGTTAATGGCGGTGTACTTATGGCACATTTAAATGCCAAAAGTGGTCCGTGGTTAAAAGATGTGCTAAGACAAATTGAGATAGCGATTGTAACAGGTAAAGTAAGCAACGAAGAAACTGAAATTTTGAAATGGGTGGATAATCATGTCAAAATATAGTCAAGATGTACTTCAATTACTCTATAAAAATAAACCGAATTATATATCTGGACAAAGCATTGCGGAATCACTTAATATTTCACGCACTGCAGTAAAAAAAGTGATTGACCAATTAAAGTTAGAGGGATGTAAAATAGATTCAGTAAATCATAAAGGGCATTTATTACAACAGCTCCCAGATATTTGGTATCAAGGTATAATAGACCAATATACAAAAAGTTCTGCTTTGTTTGATTTTAGTGAAGTATACGATTCAATAGATTCTACACAACTTGCTGCGAAAAAGTCACTTGTTGGAAATCAATCTTCATTTTTTATCTTGAGTGATGAACAAACGAAAGGTCGTGGGCGATTTAATAGACATTGGAGTTCTTCAAAAGGGCAAGGACTTTGGATGTCTGTCGTGTTAAGACCTAACGTTGCATTCTCAATGATATCTAAATTTAATTTATTTATTGCATTAGGGATAAGAGATGCGATTCAACATTTTAGTCAAGATGAAGTCAAAGTGAAATGGCCGAATGATATATATATTGATAATGGTAAAGTGTGTGGTTTCTTAACTGAAATGGTTGCTAATAATGATGGTATAGAAGCAATAATATGTGGTATAGGTATTAATTTGACGCAACAACTAGAAAACTTTGATGAAAGTATTAGACATAGAGCAACAAGTATACAATTACATGATAAAAATAAATTAGATAGATATCAATTTTTAGAGATATTACTTCAAGAAATTGAAAAAAGATATAATCAATTTTTAACGTTACCTTTTTCTGAAATTCGTGAAGAATATACTGCAGCTTCTAATATTTGGAATAGAACGTTGCTATTTACAGAAAATGATAAACAGTTTAAAGGACAAGCAATTGATTTAGATTACGATGGCTATCTAATTGTTAGAGATGAAGCGGGTGAATCACACCGTTTAATTAGTGCAGATATAGATTTTTAACACTAAAGCAAGGAGAGATAGCTATGGGTATGGCAACCTATGCCGTTGTGGATTTGGAAACAACAGGCAACCAATTAGATTTTGACGATATCATTCAAATTGGTATAACGTTTGTGCGCAATAACCAAATTATTGATACATATCATTCTATGATTAGAACAAATTTAGAGATTCCGCCGTTCATTCAAGCGTTAACATCCATTGAAGAAAATATGCTACAACAAGCGCCATATTTTAATCAAGTTGCACAAGAAATCTACGATAAGATAAAAGATTGCATTTTTGTAGCTCATAATGTAGATTTTGATTTGAATTTTATTAAAAAGGCATTTAAAGATTGTAATATTCAATATCGTCCCAAAAAAGTTATAGATACACTAGAAATCTTTAAAATAGCTTTTCCTACAGATAAAAGCTATCAATTAAGTGAATTAGCAGAGGCACATGGTATTACCTTAGCAAATGCCCATCGAGCTGACGAAGATGCCGCTACTACTGCTAAATTGATGATATTAGCTTTTGAAAAATTTGAAAAGTTACCGTTAGATACTTTGAAGCAATTATATTATTTAAGTAAACAGTTGAAATACGATTTGTATGATATTTTCTTTGAGATGGTTAGGCAATATGATGCAAAGCCATTGGATAAATCGTACGAAAAGTTCGAACAGATTATCTATCGTAAGCAAGTTGATTTTAAAAAGCCGACAACAAATTATAATGGCAGCTTGAAGTCTTTATATAGCAAAGCTGTAGATCAACTTGGCTTAACATATCGACCGCAACAATTATATTTAGCGGAAACTATATTAGATCAGCTCATGCATAGTGAAAAAGCAATGATTGAAGCATCACTAGGCAGTGGTAAATCATTAGCATATTTACTTGCGGCCTTGATGTATAATATTGAAACTGGGAAGCATGTCATGATTTCTACCAATACTAAATTACTGCAAAGTCAATTGTTAGAAAAAGATATTCCAGCAATGAATGAAGCGTTGAATTTTAAAATTAATGCACTATTGATTAAAAGTAAAAGTGATTACATTTCATTGGGGCTTATTAGTCAAATTTTAAAAGATGACACAAGTAATTACGAAGTGAATATCTTGAAAATGCAATTGCTGATTTGGATTACAGAGACGCCGTCCGGAGATATACAGGAATTAAATTTAAAAGGTGGTCAAAAGATGTATTTTGACCAGAAAATTGAAACATATGTACCGGCACGTCACGATGTTCATTATTATAATTTTATTAAGCGAAATGCACAGAACATTCAAATTGGTATTACAAATCATGCACATTTAATTCATTCTGATGTTGAAAATTCAATATATCAATTGTTTGATGATTGTATAGTGGATGAAGCACATCGCTTACCAGACTATGCCTTAAATCAAGTGACAAATGAGTTGAGTTATGCTGATATTAAATATCAGCTTGGTTTGATTGGTAAAAACGAAAATGAAAAATTGTTAAAGGCAATTGATCAACTGGAAAAGCAGCGAATTTTGGAAAAATTAGATATTGCACCAATTGATATTTTTGGCTTGAAGGCTAGTATGAATGAGATTCATGAGTTAAATGAGCAATTGTTCTCAACGATATTTACGATTATCAATGATTCTGATGTTTATGATGATGATATTCATCGCTTCCATAATGTATTTACTTTTGAAACAAAAGACATTTTGAAGGATTTACATGCGATTATCGATAAGTTAAATAAAACGCTAGAAATATTCAATGGCATTAGTCATAAAACAGTTAAATCATTACGGAAACAGTTGTTGTATTTAAAAGATAAATTTAAAAATATCGAACAAAGTTTAAAAGCTGGACATACTAGTTTCATTTCGATTAAAAATTTATCTCAAAAATCAACAATACGTTTATATGTGAAAGATTACGCTGTAAAAGATGTATTAACGAAACAAGTATTGGAAAAATTTAAATCGCTCATTTTTATATCTGGTACTTTAAAATTTAATCATTCGTTTGAAGCTTTTAAACAGTTATTCAACAAAGATGTTCACTTTAATACATTTGAAGTTAACACGTCGTTACAAAGTGCAAAAAATACAAGTGTATTTATACCGAGTGATGTAGCATCTTATCAATATAAAAATATAGATGAGTATGTAGCATCGATTGTAAGCTATATTATTGAATATACGACTATAACGTCATCAAAATGTTTAGTCTTATTTACGAGTTATAAAATGATGCATATGGTACAAGATATGCTAAATGAATTGCCAGAATTTGAAGATTATGTTGTATTAACACAACAGCAGAACCAAAATTATAAAATAGTACAACAGTTTAATAATTTTGATAAGGCCATACTGCTTGGTACGTCAACATTTTTTGAAGGTTTTGATTTTCAAGCAAATGGTATTAAATGTGTGATGATAGCGAAGTTACCGTTTATGAACAAGCATAATGCAAAATATTGGCTTATGGATTCTGAATTCACTTCAACTTTCAAGGAATATGTATTACCTGATGCAGTTACACGTTTTAGACAAGGACTTGGAAGATTAATTAGAAATGAAAATGATCGCGGCATAATAGTTTCATTTGATGATCGACTCATAAACAGTAATTATAAAAACTTTTTTGAACAAACACTTGAAAATTATCGTCAGAAAAAAGGCGACATTCAACAGTTTGGAAAATTATTAAGACAAATTCAAAAAAAGAAAAAGTGAAATACAAAGTAAAATTCTTGTGACATGACATGTGCTATGTTCTGTTACAAGAATTTTTGTTTGGTCGTCAAAATTTGAGTTTTATAATTAAACTTGAATGTTAGCACAAAAAACGACCTTCATACTAATAATATTGAGGCTTTATTATATATTTTGTCTGAAACTGATGATTGTATTGTCTTAATATAAATTAATGTTCAAATCTGTGCGTAAATCATTACCATTTACACGTTATCTTTTAGTCTAGTTCTAGAACTTGAAAGCGGATTTTGTTAAAATGAATGAGTATTGTATAACGAAAAAATAAATAGGAGAATGGTTATGAAAACAACGATTAAACAAGCGAAAGATCATTTAAACCAAGACGTTACAATTGGTGCTTGGTTAACAAATAAACGTTCAAGTGGTAAAATCGCCTTTTTACAATTACGTGATGGAACAGGCTTTATGCAAGGCGTAGTAGTTAAATCAGAAGTTGATGAAGAGGTATTCAAACTTGCGAAAGAAATTACTCAAGAATCATCTCTATACGTTACAGGCACAATTACAGAAGATAATCGTTCTGACTTAGGATACGAAATGCAAGTGAAATCAATTGAAGTTATTTCAGAAGCGCATGACTATCCGATTACACCTAAAAATCATGGTACAGAATTCTTAATGGATCACCGTCATTTATGGTTACGTTCTAAAAAACAACATGCTGTAATGAAAATTAGAAATGAAGTTATTCGTGCAACGTATGAATTTTTCAACAAAGATGGATTTACAAAGGTTGATCCACCAATTTTGACAGCAAGTGCGCCAGAAGGTACAAGTGAATTATTCCATACTAAATACTTTGATCAAGATGCGTTTTTATCTCAAAGTGGTCAGTTATACTTAGAAGCTGCAGCAATGGCACACGGAAAAGTATTTTCATTTGGTCCAACTTTCAGAGCTGAAAAATCAAAAACACGTAGACACTTGATCGAGTTCTGGATGATTGAAGGAGAAATGGCTTTCACAAATCATGCTGAAAGTTTAGAAATTCAAGAACAATATGTAACACATGTTGTAAAATCAGTTTTAGAAAATTGTAAACTAGAGTTGAAAATTTTAGAGCGTGATACATCAAAACTTGAAAAAGTTGCGACACCATTCCCTAGAATTTCATATGATGATGCAATTGAATTCTTAAAAGCAGAAGGCTTTGATGATATTGAATGGGGCGAAGATTTTGGTGCGCCACATGAAACAGCCATTGCTAATCATTATGATTTACCGGTGTTTATTACTAATTATCCAACTAAAATTAAGCCTTTCTATATGCAACCAAATCCTGAAAATGAAGAAACTGTATTATGTGCAGACTTAATTGCACCTGAAGGATACGGTGAAATTATTGGTGGATCTGAACGTGTGGATGACTTAGAATTGTTAGAACAACGCGTTAAAGAACATGGATTAGACGAAGAAGCATATAGTTACTACTTAGACTTACGTCGTTATGGTAGTGTGCCACACTGTGGATTTGGTTTAGGTTTAGAGCGTACAGTAGCATGGATTTCTGGTGTTGAACACGTTCGTGAAACAGCGCCATTCCCAAGATTATTAAACCGTTTATATCCATAAGTTTTAGGGTCGTTACTTAAAATATATATTATGATAATAAAAAGAATCGTCCAGCCTATATTAATAGCTGGGCGATTTATTCTTGGAAAATGAAGATTGATAACGGCTTATATTAATCATGAACAAACTTTTGTTTAGTAACTATATTTGGAAAATAAATAGTTCATCTGATTATCCATAAAGTTCATTGTTAAAATCTAGTGTTAAAAAATACTGTTATTTAAAATTTGTTTGCTACTAGTTAAATATATTAAGCATTTTAGTCGAAAATTAAAGAAAATGATTTATACTATTAAGTAATGGTTAAATTTAAAAGGGGGCACGAACATGGATAAATATCAATTAAAAGCAAGACCTGTAGTGATACGAAGAGAATTATTAGACCATTACAGTGACTTAGGTTTAGATGAGCAAGATTTAGTCATTTTGCTTAAATTGATTTATGCTTCCGAAACATCAAATAAACAGCCTTCAATTGAATTGCTTCAGAAGGGCTCAACTATGCAACCACGTGATATTACAATGGTTATTCAAAATTTGATACAACGTGAATTGCTAGAATTACAAGTTCAAAAAGATGAAGAAGGTAGATTTACCGAATATATGAATCTAGATCCTTTTTTCGAAAAATTAAGTCATATATTGAAGCAACAAAGTATGGAAACGAAAGAGCTAAATAGTAAAGAAAAATTTAAACAATTATTTAGAGTTTTAGAGGATACATTTGCAAGGCCGTTATCTCCATATGAAATAGAAACGTTAAATCAATGGATTGATGTTGATAAACACGATACTGCAATTATACAAGCGGCATTAGACGAGGCGAATAGTTTGAATAAACTTAGCTTTAAATATATAGATCGTATTTTACTTAATTGGAAGAAAAACAATGTCAAAACAATTGACGATTCTAGAAAAATAAGAGAAAAATTCAATAAACCGAAAATGACGCACACAGTTAAAACGGTACCTAAATTTGATTGGTTAAACGGGGAGAACCTTGATGGTAAGTAAGAAAAAAGCATTAGAAATGATTGATGTTATAGCAAATATGTTTCCGGATGCAGAATGTGAATTAAAACATGATAATCCGTTCGAATTAACTATTGCTGTATTATTGTCAGCGCAATGTACAGACGTTCTAGTAAATAGAGTAACAACTGAGCTGTTTAAAAAATACAAAACGCCTGAAGATTATTTGGCAGTCAGTGATGAAGAACTTATGAATGATATTCGTTCTATCGGTCTGTATCGTAACAAAGCTAAGAATATTAAGAAACTTTGTCAATCTTTGATTGATCAATTTAATGGAGAAATACCACAAACACATAAGGAATTAGAAAGTTTAGCAGGTGTAGGACGTAAAACTGCTAATGTAGTCATGAGTGTAGCATTTGATGAACCTTCATTAGCTGTTGATACGCATGTAGAACGTGTTTCTAAACGCTTAGGTATTAATCGTTGGAAAGATAATGTGAGACAGGTAGAAGACCGTTTATGTTCTGTCATACCTAGAGATAGATGGAATAGGAGCCATCATCAACTCATTTTCTTTGGAAGATACCACTGTTTAGCCCGAAAACCTAAATGCGATATTTGTCCACTATTAGAAGATTGTAGAGAAGGACAAAAACGTTATAAAGCTAGTTTGAAAGAAGCGTGATAACATGACAAATATTACAAAAGAGGTATTTGATAATTTAGAACAAGAGATTGATTTATTTGCCAAAAATAAGACATTAGGTTCTAGTGAAGCAAAGCCCTACTTGGATGAATACCATAGTAAAATTATTGATTATTTTAAGCAGGTTAATGACATAACTGGCAATATTGATTTTGATAAATTAAATCAATATCCTGTTGTGCCAATGAATTTTAAAGAAAGATATGATTATATGATTGAACGTAAATATCATTTTATGGGCTATCGACAAATGAAGACCTTTAAAACTGAATTGATTAAAATGAATGCTAGTTATCAAACAAGGTTAAAGAATAAGCAGGTATAGACAAGATTGATCATTTCCTAATGTTGAAAATATATAAAACTAATTCATGCACACATATTTATAATTATGTTAGGTGTCGTGTCATTACAACGTCTTAATATAAAAACTGTCCATCTACATCATAATGGATATCTTGAGATATGCTTTAAGATATCTATTTCGAATCGTAGGTGGATTTCTTATATCTATGATTGTGAAAATATGTTGCAAACATGTTGATATTTCACTGATTAACGTACACAGGGAATTAATAAATATATCAATTTAAAACAGCGTCTAAGATGACTATGAGAAAATATAATCATAATTTTAAAAATGGGAACAACCACTTATTCAAATTCAATAATTTTACATAGCTAAAGATGTGAATATGAAAAACTATTTAGATGTTTCAAAATGTATGTGAATGACTGATTTTACGGTTTCTACTAATATAGCAATAGCGTATGAATACTTATAAAAAAAGCAGGAAGTTTTACCTTCCCACCATAAAAGATGAAGAACCTAAAAAAATCCTCGGCTACACCATAAATATGGTATAACTGAGGATTTTATGTTGAGTGGATTAGTTGAATATACCTGTTAATCCACCGCTGTTTCTAGATTGTTGAGATCTAGTATTGTTATTTGATTGTGCAGTACCACTGCTGTTTGCTGATGTGTCACTACCACCGTGTGTACTACGATTTGTAGTGTTGTTATCTTGACTACCAGAAACATTGATTGATGGGATACTACCACTTACTGAGCTAGGACGTTTAAAGTCTTCGCCATCTCTAGATGAAATTTTTGACATCACATTTTCATATAAGAACTGTGGATATTCTTGTTGGCTATGTCCCACAAATGAGTTTTCACCATATTGTTTAACTTTACTGAAGCCCATCCACACTGACATAGTGTATTGAGGTGTAAAGCCGTTAATCCACACGTCTTTCGCTGCATTATCAGGTAAATTATATTGTGAATAAGTTTCAGCACCGTAAGTACCAGTACCTGTCTTAGCACCCATATTTACTCCAGATACACCATGGCCATATGCAGAACCATATGGTTTAAATGTACCTTTTAGCATCTCAGCTAACATGTATGCAGTGTAATCACTCATCGCTTTATGGCTAGTATGATCGTATTCGATTGTTTCACCATCACGAGTAACTACTTTTTGAATTGAATGCGCGTTGTTATAAGTACCACCGTTAGCGATTGCAGCAAATGCTGATGCTAATTGTGTTGGTGAGAATTCTGAAGCAGAACCACCAAGTACTTCAGATGGACCAATATCGCCTTCGTAGTTTAAGCCAAGTTTGGCAGCGAATTTCTTAGGTGCATCATTACCAGCATTTTGCTTAACTGATTGCCAAGCTTTTAAAGCTGGGATATTGAAACTTTGTCGTAAAGCATCATAAATAGATACAGTACCGTGACTCTTCGTATCATAGTTTCTAAATGTAGAACCATCAACTTGATATGAAGATTCATCTTGAATCGCATGGTTTGTTGCCCATTTCATATTTTCAATGGCAGGTCCATACGCTAAGAAAGGTTTTAAAGATGAACCAGTAGGGTGAGGATCTGTTGCTTGGTTTCTGTTAACGACGTCTTTGAAATCACGTCCACCAGATATAGCAACTAAACCACCAGTTTTACTATCAAGAATTGTTGCACCAACTTGTTGGTCTTTATTCTTGTAGAAGCTACCATTATCAACATCATTTTGTAATGTTTTTTGAACATCTTTATCCATGTTTGTATAAATTTTAATACCACTTTGTAATACATTACCTAAATTTTCATCTTTGAATGCTTTATTATTCATTAATTCAGATTTTACAAAGTTAACGTATGAATTATACTCAGAATCTTGATTTGTATCAATGTTTTGACGTTCTTCAGGAGTACGATTTACTAAGTTCGCTTTTAAATCGATTTTCTTAGCATCTTCCCACTGTTTATCTGTAATGCGTTTATGATAATGCATTAAGTATAAAACAGTGTTTTTACGATCTTCAGCAGCTTTTGGATGATCATAAATATTATAGTTGTTTGGAACCTGAGGTAAACCGGCTAAATAAGCTTCTTCCGCTAAGTTTAAATCTTTTAAATCTTTATTAAAGTAATACTTAGCAGCAGCTTTAATACCTGTTACGCCATCAGAATAGTAAATTTTGTTTAGATATACTTGGAAGATATCATCTTTACTATACTCTTGTTCTAAACGATATGATAAGTATGCTTCTTGAGCTTTACGTCCAATAGATTTATGTTGTGATAAAAATGCATCTTTAACAACTTGTTGTGTTAATGTTGAGGCACCTTCAGAACCAAATCCACCAGTCAAGTTCTTACCAATTGCACCGAATAAACGTTTATAATCAAGTGCGCCATGTTCGTAGAAACGATTGTCTTCAGTTGCAAGTACTGCGTCTTTCATTGATTTCGGCACGTCTTTTAAATTTACATGCTCATGTCTTTGGCCATTATCTAATGTTTTAACAAGTTCTCCGTTCTTGTCATATATCTTTGCAGGAATCGGATCTTGTAATTTAGCTTCGGTAAAAGCAGGTGCTTTCCAAGCATAATAAGCAAACAATAAGATACCTAGTAAAAGAACAACGAAAAATGCAATAATCATGAAGCCAATAATCTTAATAATCGTTCTCTTCACATTTCTATTCTTTTTTGAGTTGGATTTCCCACCATTATTACCGTTTTTCTTAGGCTGAGAAGATCCTTTGTTTTCCGTCATACGCGGTCCTCACTTTCATCTAATATCAACTTATCAACTGCTTTTAGATAGTCTAATCTTGGTTGATACTGATAAGGAATATGGTAACCATTTTTTCGTATTTCATCAACTGTTATAGACTTTTTAATATTATCTTTATATCTCTTCCAAAATACTTCGAATTTTGAATAGGGTAAAAGATAAACTTCATCTAGCGTTTTAAAACGAATCATTAAAAACACAATACCTTTTTGTTGATATGCATTTTTCATATGTTCGACTTGATGGTCATGAATATTATTTAAAGGAAAGGACGTCTTGTTTTTAGTTTCCTTTGCTTCAAAATCAATATAATAACCTTGATAAACGCCGTTGTAATCAGTTGTTGAAGGTGTACGAAAATAAGCTTCGTTAATCACAGCTTTACTCCGCTTAGGATAGTTGACATTAACTATTTGTACTGGCGTAGGCTTTTTGTGAATAACTGCAATGTCGCTTTTAAGATAAAACGTATTTGAATGTTCGATATCTTTTTCAAGTGACATACCACGTCCACCATACTCAATATTACTAAAGGCAGCGGTCTTTTTCCCTCCGTCTATAGCACTATTTTTACGATATGGTTTACCATTTGGATAATTCATAAATTTCACCACACAAGTTTGGTAGTAAACGTTGTTTATTATACACAACATTATAGTGAAACACCAAACTTAAATTAGTATAAATGCGAAAGACACAATACACCAAAGCTTATTTTAACGTGATTTCAGCATTAACACAATAATATTATAATACATTTACCGTTAATGTTGGAATTTTACACACAATTTTAATTAATTGAAAAGTTTTGCTTATAAAAATGAATACTCATTACAATATTTTTGAATTTTGTTATAAAAGTCAAATCATGATTAGTAATTTTTATTTTTGAGGCAAGTACAAGTATGTGTTGTTAATCAGCAGAGGTGTATTTGATTTAAATGATTTTATTAGATTAAAAGTATTTTCATCGTATAACAACATACACGATAAAATTTTGTATTTATATAGGAAGTTTTTAGATTTACTTGATTTAACAGATAACACATTTGAAAAAATAGTTAAATCAAATTATATAGAGTGTTAAAACATGACGAATACAGTATATTGTGATAAATTAAAAAATGTAGGAGGCGTCCTCATGAATGATGTAGTCGAATCACTAATTTATGAAGTTAACAACATGCAACAAAATTTTGAAAATGTGAAATCACAACAACAAGATCATGATTTTTACCAAACTGTAAAGCCATATACTGAACATATTGATAGCATACTCAATGAGATCAAATTACATCGTGAATTTATTATAGAAGTACCTTATATGAATTCAAGGAAATTTGAGCTACTGATTGCTAACATTGAACAACTTTCTGTCGAATGTCATTTTAAGCGAACAAGTCGAAAGTTATTTATAGAAAAGCTTAAAAGTGTTCAATATGATTTACAAAATATATTAGATGGCGTAACAAAAGAGGGTACTGATGGTTAAAACAGTTTATGTAACAGGTTACAAATCATTCGAATTAAACATTTTTAAAGATGACGCACCTGAAGTACATTATTTAAAACAATTTATAAAACATAAAATTGAACAACTGTTGGATGAAGGATTAGAATGGGTGTTAATACAAGGGCAAATGGGTATAGAATTATGGACTGCAGAAGTTGTTATTGAATTACAACGAACATATGATTCGTTAAAGTTTGCTGTAATTACACCGTTCCAAGGACATACAGAAAAGTGGAATGAACATAATCAAAGTAAGTATGCCAACATAATTAAGCATGCAGATTATGTTGATAGTATTTTTCATACGTCGTATCAAGGTCCTTTTCAATTTAAACAAGCAGATCAATTTATGCTTGAACATTCGGATCAAACATTGCTCATTTATGATGAGGAACAAGAGGCGAGTCCTAAGTTCTTCAAGCAGATGTTAGTTGATTTTATGGATAAAACAAACTATACTTGTGATATTGTGACGTTCGATGAATTAACAGCATTCATCAATGACTTACAGTGGTCTGAAGATCAAAGTTTCTAATGAGGTGGAAAAAATGTCAGATGTTTCATTGAAATTATCAGCAAAAGATATTTATGAAAAAGATTTTGAAAAAACGATGGCTCGTGGCTATAGAAGAGAAGAAGTAGATGCATTTTTAGATGACATTATTGCTGATTATCAAAAAATGGCCGATATGAATAATGAAGTTGTAAAATTATCAGAAGAGAATCATAAACTTAAAAAAGAATTAGAAGAATTAAGACTACGTGTAGCAACATCAAGACCTCAGGACAATAAAAGTTTTTCTTCGAATAATACAACAACAAATACATCTTCAAATAATGTAGATATTTTAAAACGTATTTCAAACTTAGAAAAAGCTGTATTTGGTAAATAATTACTAAATACAAAAGTTTAACTGTCTTACTAATAATGACTATGTTATAATTTTAAAAGTGATATTTTGGGTAATCGCTATATTATATAGAGGAAAGTCCATGCTCACACAGTCTGAGATGATTGTAGTGTTCGTGCTTGATGAAACAATAAATCAAGGCATTAATAGAAATATAAAAGGTGGAACGCGGTAAACCCCTCGAGTGAGCAATCCAAATTTGGTAGGAGCACTTGTTTAACGGAATTCAACGTATAAACGAGACACACTTCGCGAAATGAAGTGGTGTAGACAGATGGTTATCACCTGAGTACCAGTGTGACTAGTGCACGTGATGAGTACGATGGAACAGAACATGGCTTATAGAAATATCACTACTAGTTTAGCTCTCCTAGATGATGGAGAGCTTTTTTCATGAAAAGAACACTTAAAATTAACGCCTTGTCTTGATATAATGACACTGCCTTGTTTTAAAATAGTAAGCGGATGCGTTAATGTATCAGCGATTAAATTTGTTGGAAATGTATAAAAAACACAAGCTAAGAATAAAATACCTGTATAAAAGGAGAATCATATATGTTTCAATTACTTGCAGTTTGTCCGATGGGATTAGAAGCTGTTGTTGCTAGGGAAATTCAAGAATTAGGCTATGAAACAAATGTTGAAAATGGTCGTATATTTTTTGAAGGAGACGCAAGTGCAATTGTAAAGGCAAATTTATGGTTGCGCACAGCAGACCGAATCAAAATTGTTGTTGGACGTTTTAACGCAACAACGTTTGACGAATTATTCGAACAAACCAAAGCGCTCCCTTGGGAATCTATAATTGATAAAGAGGGTAACTTCCCAGTTCAAGGTAGAAGCGTTAAATCAACACTACATAGTGTGCCAGATTGTCAGGCGATAACTAAGAAAGCTATTGTTGAACGATTACGTCGCGCATATAACGAAAAAGGTTGGTTAAATGAATCAGGTGCCAAATACCCTGTTGAAGTTGCCATTTTAAAAGATAATGTATTATTGACTATCGACACATCAGGTTCTGGTTTGAACAGACGTGGTTATAGATTAGCACAAGGTGAAGCACCAATTAAAGAAACGTTGGCAGCAAGTTTAATCCGTCTTGCAAACTGGAAAGGTGATACACCTTTAATTGATCCATTTTGCGGTTCGGGAACAATAGCTATAGAAGCTTGTTTAATTGCTCAAAATATCGCACCTGGTTTTAATCGCGAGTTCGTATCAGAGCAATGGAACATCATGCCAGCAAATATTTATGATGATTACCGTGATGAAGCGGATAAGATGGCTGATTATGATAAAGAAATCGAAGTATATGCTTCTGATATCGATCCAGAAATGGTAGAGATTGCTAAGCGTAACGCTGAAGAAGTTGGATTGTCTGATATTATTAAATTTAGTGTAAAAGATGTCAATACATTAACAATTGATACAGAAGAACCGGTGGCGTTAATTGGAAATCCTCCATATGGTGAACGTATTGGTGATCGTGAAGAAGTTGAAGAAATGTACCGTTATATTGGTAAACTAATGAAACAACATCCATTTTTATCTACATACATTTTAACAAGTAATAAAGAATTTGAATATTTAGTAGATCGTAAAGCAACAAAGCGACGTAAGTTATTTAATGGATATATAGAATGTACTTATTATCAATACTGGGGTAAAAAGACAGAACGTAAAACTATTGAAAACTAAAGTGTTTCTAATGCGTGACTAAAATTAGTAATAATTAAGTTCTCATGATAATAGGTATTTTTGAAAAATGAAGGAGTCTATAAATGGGTAAAAAAATGGGTCTAGGTTTATCTATTGCATTGGTTGTTATTGGTATTGCCGTTGTATGTTTAATGATTTTTTCTAGTCAAAAAACGACTTATTTTGGTTATATGAATAGTAATACAAATGCAGAAAAAGTTGTCAGTGAAAAAGATGGATTAGTCAAACATAATATCAAAGTAGAACCATCTAATGATTTCAAGCCGAAAAAAGGAGACTTTGTAAAATTAGTTTCTAAAGATGATGGGAAGACATTTTATAAACAAGAGATTGTTAAACATGATGACGTCCCACACGGTTTAATGATGAAAATTCACGACATGCATATGAATTAATAAAAAAGCATCTATAACGTAATTTTGAAGAAGTAGAGTTATCTTCTTATGCGTTTTAGATGTTTTTTTATCTTCAAATTCAAAAAATCGGACAGATAAAAAGTAAAAACTTTCCATCAGTACGATTTATTATAGAACCCGTTTTAAGTAATTAGAGAGACGAGAATCATTTTGTAAATTTCGTCAGTTCAAAACTTTAAGTGCATTATTGTTTAGCACGACGATCTTTAATATATAATATTAATTCAATTATAAATACAAGGATAAGTGATAATCCAAATAATGGCATTAATAATCCTAATACAATTAAACATATTATGAGTGATATAGATGCTGGTTTTTTTACGCGATGTGGTACTTTTATTGCAGTATTTTTTGTACGCTTTATCCAAGAGACAAACCCCATGCCAATGGCTACTAATAAAGCGATACATACAAATAAATTAATGATTTTATTTAAAATGCCGAATAAATGACCTTCGTGAAGCGGAATGCCCCATGTAAACCATTTAGCAATAATACCGTAGTCATCATATTTAATCGTACCTAGCTTTTTACCGCTATATTGATCGAAATAAAGTGTTTGTTCCTTGTATGGTGATACATCTAGCCCAGTAACACCTGAATTACTAGTATTAGATACAATAAAGGTACCATTTTTATCACTTGGATATACGATTGAAAACGGCTTTTTAATACCAGCTTTTTGCGCCTGTTCAACGACCTTATCAATAGATATTTGATAATCTAATTTGGTTTGAGGCATTGCTGCATTACCATGATGACCACTTGAACCTTTTTCGGATGAAGCTGGCTGTTTATTTTTACGTGTAGCCCAAGGTAATTCGTTCAAATCTGATTTAGGTGGATTAATCGCTAATTCACCTTGACCAAGGGCACCGTTTGTGTCCATCATACCGGCAATTTTACTGCCCATAAAACCAGACCATGGCAATCCAGTTAAGACTAATACAAATACTGGAATTGCAATGATAACTCCAATCATTGCGTGCCACTTTTGCCAACGAAGTGCCTTACTTTTGTTAGAAATTAAATGCTTCTTAATGAGTAAATAAGTACCAGATAAAATCATGAATATCATCCAACATGCGGTTAACTCTACTAAATAATTAATAATAGTATTTTCAGTAAACAAAGAACTATGTATACTTCGCATCACATTAGAATACGTATGTTTCGCATTTTGATCTGCAACAAATTGATTGTTATGATCTAGAAAGACGTAACGTTGATTTCCTGCCATATCACTCAGTGTAATTCGTTTGTTATATGGTTCATCAAGTATGCTAACTTTACTTACAAAGAATCCTTCATATTGTTGTTCAACTTGATGTACTGCATCATTTAATGTTTGATGCGTTTTTACATCACTGTCACCAAAAAACTCATTCTTATAAATATTATTTTCAACTTCTGGAAAGAACAAGTAACCAATGCCCGAAATGGTTAAAGTGATTAACAGTGGAGCAATAAATATTGCTGCATAGAAATGTAATCTTTGTAATGGATTAAATGTATTTTTCATATTTCCCTCCCAATTGGCTATTATACGGTGTCAATTCTGTGATGTGTGTGAACAAACTGTGACAATATTTATTTTCTAGAAAAATTTAACGATGATTTGTGATTTTTAGAAAAATGAACTTTTAAGTTGGAATGTTTGAAGAAAATTGATTATTCGTATGTTTTATCAAGCAGCTATGATAAAATTTAAACATAATACAATGCGAGCCATTTAACGATCTATGTTTAAATGGACATCGATATTGTATGAATTCGTTGTAACAAGCAAGCATTTCTATGTGAACGAACCAAAGGGGAAAGTAACATGATTAATAAAGAACAATTAGATCTTTTATATAAATTAAAAAAAGAAGTTGAAAAGTCGCGAAATGAAGCACTTTTACATACAATTAACCAAGTAATTAAGAAAGTATATTTGCAGCAATATACATGTTCGTTCGTTGGACATTTTTCTGCAGGTAAATCGACACTGATAAATTTATTAATTGAACAAGATATCTTACCAAGTTCACCTGTACCAACGACAAGTAATACTGCTATTGTGTCAGTTTCAGACAATCACGATATTATTGCTAATTTGCCGAATCAAACGTATGCCAAATTATCTAATTATGATGAAGTAAGGGAAATGAATCGCCAAAATGTCGACGTTGAATCTGTAGAAATTAATTTTCAATCAGCTAAATTTGAAAATGGGTTTACGTTGCAAGATACACCAGGTGTTGATTCAAATGTTGCATCACATCAGTCAATAACAGAACAATATATGTATACAAGTAATATGATATTTTATACGGTTGACTATAACCACGTTCAATCTGAACTTAACTTTAAGTTTATGAAGCATATAAATGATGTTGGAATACCTGTTGTGTTTATCATTAATCAAATTGACAAGCATCAAGACGATGAATTGTCATTCTCTACGTTTAAATCTCGAGTTGAAAAATCAATTGCAGATTGGGGTATTAAATTAGAACGCACCTTTTATGTATCTAAATTTGATCACCCTGAAAATGAACTTGAAGTATTATCAAGTTATCTAATTTCATTAGATCAACATAGAGAGACAATAGAGGATTATACATCAAGAACGGTTGAATACATTACCGAAGCTCAGCTAGATTACATTCAGTCTGAAATTCAGGAAGTACTAGAAGATTTAGGTATCGAAGAAGCGGAGTTTGAACAAGCATTTTTAAATAGTCAACAACATCAAGCAATTAGTGAAGAGGCACAACTTTTAAATAATCCAGATGAATTAATGGCATTTTTAAAGAATAAGCGTAAAAATATTTTAGAAAATGCATACATTATGCCGCATAATATGAGAGAAATGTTACGAAGTTATTTGGAAAGTATGTCTCAAGACTTTAATGTTGGCGGATTTTTTAATAAAAAGAAGAAAAAACTACAAATTCAACAACAGCGATTATTAACAGCGACAGATGCGTTACAAGAACATGTTAATCAACAAATTCGTCAACCAATGCGAGAAGATATGTCATTTGTTACGCGTTTTATCAATAAAAAAGAAGCTTCAGATAAAGTATTAAATCAGCATTATGACGTTAAGCCAGAAATGATTGAAGGTTTATATCAACCACAAACATCAATCAGCAATACTTATGTACTTACATTTTCAGACGAAGTGGTTAAAGCCATTAAGAAATATGTTGAACAACAATCAACACCAATTTTTAAAGAAATAATAGAAAATGTGCAGGCAGATGAATTACCAACAGAAGAAAGTGATGATTTAAAAGAATATCAACGTTATACAGAATTAAATGAGCTGCGTCAGTCATTGACGACTAAGAATTATCGTCACTACTATATTCATTTAGATGAATCTCTAGATAAATTAATAGGTCGACAAGAGACAACATATCAAGTGGCTACTGATAATGCTCAGGATAATCGTGATAATCAGCAGCTAAATCAAAATACAGCTACAACAAATATGTCTATAGATATTCAAAAAGCGCTTGATATAATTTCGGATGTGCCTTTGTTCAAGCGTACAAAGCAAGATATCCACGAAACATTAACACGTATAGATAATAAATTAATAAAAATAGGTGTATTTGGAACATTTAGTGCTGGTAAAAGTAGTTTGATAAATGCATTATTAGGCGAGCATATTTTAGTCAGTTCTCCAAATCCTACTACAGCAGCTACTACAGAAATATCTTATGGAGACGAGAGTTATATAACGCTAAAATCACAATCGCAATTATTAGATGAAATTAATGCAGTAGTTGAATACCAAGATATGTCTTATTCGACTATAGAAGACTTTATTAATTCAGATTTAGAAAAGTTAAAATCACATTTAAATAAAAATCAACTCGCTTTTATTCAGGCAGTTGAAAAACATTATAAATTGTATGTCAATATGTTGGAAAATGGAGAAAAACATGCCATTAATCAACAGGAATTGAAAAAGTGGAGTGCAGAAGATGAATATGCAACATTTGTTAAGACAGTACACATTGCATTAATGCATGATTGGTTAAAAGGTAAAATAATTGTTGATTCATTAGGGCTACACTCAAATAACCAAAGGCATACAAATGAAACCGAACAAATTTTAACTTCTTCAGACTTAATATTGTATGTAAGTTATTTTAATCATTCATTTACTGATAATGACAAAGCGTTTATAGAACACATGAAAGATATGAACCAGTTGAATGAAAACCAAGCATTAAAAATGGTAATTAATGCTGCTGATTTAGCAGAAAGTCAAGATGATCTTGAAGCAGTTGAAACATATGTATCAGATGCATTAAGACAAGTACACTTACAATCAGACATTTTTGCTGTATCAAGTCGAAATGCATTGCAAGCTGAAGATAAGGGCATTGATCAATTAAAACAAAGCATACAACAATTTGTTGATGTTGAATCTAAATCAATTTTAGAACAACAAATGATTCATCAGCTTCAACAAATGGATCGTTCTTATGTAGAGATGATTACAGAATTTGAAACAAATAAAGCTGATATTTCACGTCGCCAACAAAGGTTAACAGATTATAAAGATAAACAGCGTTTACAACATCAATTAATTGATGCGACGTTACAACATACAGACAACGAAGTTGAAGAACAAGTTTATCATTTAAATGCCCGTTTAAAACTACAACTACTTGACGATGTTAAATCAGTGTTTAATTCTCAAATGACGCAAAATAGTGATTTTAATGAAGAAAAGAAAGTGTCTACGAGAGTATACTTAGATCAAATTCATCAACGATTGTTTTTAGAGCAATCTTTAATTACAGAACGTATAAAAAAATACTTTAATAAGCAACTCACTGAGCAAATTGCACCAATCGTTCAACAATTAGCAGATTTACATGTCATTATTAATCCTCAGTTTAACTTTGAATCAGCTAATATAGAGCAACCATTATTGCACATCGATTTCAACGATATGCTAAATGCATTGCCTAAACAATTAACAAAACGTAAAATTTTGAATCCAAATGGGCAAAGAGATATACATGAATCAATTTGTCAAAGTACGTTAGAATTATTACAACCACAAATGGGATTATTGAGGCAACAGCTTGAATTATATGTAAAGCAAATGGCTGTAGAAGCTGAATCGCAATTTGAAAGTTTTGAAGCTAATATTCAAACGCAAATAAACGATTTATTAGCATTTGATTTAGATACAACACTTATCAATCAATTGAAAGATAAACATCAACAACTGAAAACTATTTTATATTAAGAAAGAAGGAACGTTTTAAATGCCTAATAAAATATTACTTGTAGATGGTATGGCGCTATTATTTAGACATTTCTATGCTACAAGTCTTCATAAACAATTTATGTACAATTCACAAGGTGAACCTACAAATGGAATACAAGGATTTGTGCGTCATATCTTTTCGGCAATACATGAAATACGCCCTACACATGTAGCTGTATGTTGGGATATGGGACAATCAACTTTTAGAAATGATATGTTTGATGGTTATAAGCAAAATCGTTCTGCACCACCAGAAGAATTGATACCACAATTTGATTATGTTAAAGAAATTTCAGAGCAATTTGGCTTTGTAAATATTGGCGTTAAAAACTATGAAGCGGATGATGTTATAGGTACATTAGCACAACAATATTCAACTGATAACGATGTCTATATTATTACGGGCGACAAAGATTTACTGCAATGTATTAATGACAATGTTGAAGTTTGGCTAATTAAAAAAGGTTTTAACATTTATAATAGATATACATTACATCGTTTTAACGAAGAATATGCCCTTGAACCACAACAACTAATCGATATTAAAGCGTTTATGGGTGATACAGCAGATGGATATGCGGGTGTTAAAGGTATTGGCGAGAAAACGGCTATTAAGTTAATTCAGCAATATCAAAGCGTTGAAAATGTGGTTGAAAACATTGATGCATTATCAGCTGGGCAACGTAATAAGATTAATGACAATTTAGATGAACTATATTTATCGAAGCGACTGGCTGAAATTCACACACAAGTACCAATTGATAGTGAAGCGCTTTTTGAGAAAATGTCATTTGCAACAACGCTTAATCATATTTTATCAATTTGTAACGAACATGAATTACATGTTTCAGGAAAATATATTTCATCCCATTTTTAAAAAGTATAAGATTTTATGAAAAATTAAACCAATTAAGTATAAAAAGACTATTTCTATCGATACAAGGTAGAAATAGTCTTTTTGCGTATTTGGATATGTCAGAGTGAATAAATAAGCCGAATTTTGATAGATACATATTTGATTAATCAATAGAGTATAAAGAATTATATTTCATCCAAATAAATTACCATACACTACAAAATAGTACAGTTACAACTTTATTAATCTAAAAAACATATTTGATTAATTAGTTTTTGAGTCAATGTATTAATACAACTATAAATCAAATGGAGTATAAGAAATAAATATAGTGGTATAATTGCACATAATATTTAAGAATAAGAATAATATATTAAATATTTATTAACAAATTATAGATAAAATATGAATAATTAATTAATGGTATTTACATATTCATAACCAAAGGATAAAATAATTGTGAAATTATTCACAAATGAAAGAGGAGTGTTGCAAATGTTAGTTGCAGTAGTCAAAGAATTAAAACAAGGTGAAGGACGTGTAGCTTGCACACCCGAAAATGTGCGTAAGTTAACGGATGCAGGACATAAAGTAATTGTTGAAAAAAATGCTGGCATTGGTTCAGGATTTTCTAACGATATGTATGAAAAAGAAGGCGCTAAGATCGTAACTCACGAACAAGCATGGGAAGCTGATCTTGTTATCAAAGTAAAAGAACCTCATGAAAGCGAATATCAATATTTCAAAAAGAATCAAATTATCTGGGGATTTTTACATCTAGCATCTTCAAAAGAAATAGTAGAAAAAATGCAAGAAGTTGGTGTAACTGCGATTAGTGGTGAAACCATTATAAAAAATGGAAAAGCAGAATTATTAGCGCCAATGAGTGCTATAGCAGGTCAACGCTCAGCAATTATGGGAGCTTACTACTCTGAAGCACAACATGGTGGTCAAGGTACTTTAGTGACTGGTGTACATGAAAATGTGGATATACCTGGTAGTACATATGTGATTTTCGGTGGTGGAGTAGCAGCAACAAATGCAGCAAATGTTGCCTTGGGACTAAATGCTAAAGTAATCATTATCGAGTTAAACGATGACCGCATTAAATATCTTGAAGATATGTATGCAGAAAAAGATGTCACAGTAGTCAAATCAACACCAGAAAATTTAGCAGAACAAATTAAGAAAGCAGATGTATTTATTTCTACAATTTTAATTCCAGGTGCGAAACCGCCAAAATTGGTTACTCGTGAGATGGTTAAATCAATGAAAAAAGGTTCAGTATTAATCGATATAGCTATTGACCAAGGTGGAACTATTGAAACAATTAGACCAACTACAATTTCTGATCCAGTGTATGAAGAAGAAGGTGTGATTCATTATGGTGTACCAAATCAACCAGGAGCAGTCCCAAGAACTTCAACAATGGCATTAGCACAAGGAAATATTGATTATATATTAGAAATTTGTGACAAAGGCTTAGAACAAGCAATTAAAGATAATGAAGCCTTAAGTACTGGTGTAAACATTTACCAAGGACAAGTGACAAATCAAGGATTAGCTTCATCACATGACCTAGATTATAAAGAAATATTAAATGTTATCGAATAGATAGTAATTTAAATGAAATTGAGTGAAATGAATATTTTAAATATAGCATTATAGTTTGGACTAAAAATTTACAAAACGGAAGGATGTAATTATTATGACAACCAACACAGTTACATTACAAACAGCACATATTGTAAGTTTAGGAGATATCGAAGAAGCTAAAGCAAGCATTAAACCATTTATTCGTCGAACACCTCTAATTAAATCAATGTATTTAAGCCAAAGTATAACTAAAGGGAATGTATTTCTAAAATTAGAAAATATGCAATTCACAGGATCTTTTAAATTTAGAGGCGCTAGCAATAAAATTAATCACTTAACAGATGAACAAAAAGAAAAAGGCATTATCGCAGCATCTGCTGGGAACCATGCACAAGGTGTTGCTTTAACAGCTAAATTATTAGGCATTGATGCAACGATTGTAATGCCTGAAACAGCACCACAAGCGAAACAACAAGCAACAAAAGGCTATGGGGCAAAGGTTATTTTAAAAGGTAAAAACTTTAACGAAACTAGACTTTATATGGAAGAATTAGCGAAAGAAAATGGCATGACAATCGTTCATCCATATGACGATAAGTTTGTAATGGCAGGCCAAGGAACAATTGGTTTAGAAATTTTAGATGATATTTGGAATGTGAATACAGTCATCGTACCAGTTGGCGGTGGAGGATTAATTGCAGGTATTGCCACCGCATTAAAATCATTTAACCCTTCAATTCATATTATCGGTGTTCAATCTGAGAATGTTCATGGTATGGCTGAGTCTTTCTATAAGAGAGATTTAACTGAACATCGAGTGGATAGCACAATAGCAGATGGTTGTGATGTAAAAGTTCCTGGTGAACAAACATATGAAGTAGTTAAACATTTAGTAGATGAATTTATTCTTGTTACTGAAGAAGAAATTGAACATGCTATGAAAGATTTAATGCAGCGTGCCAAAATTATTACTGAAGGTGCAGGCGCATTACCAACAGCTGCAATTTTAAGTGGAAAAATAAACAATAAATGGCTTGAAGATAAAAATGTTGTTGCATTAGTTTCAGGCGGGAATGTTGACTTAACTAGAGTTTCAGGTGTCATTGAACATGGACTGAATATTGCAGATACAAGCAAGGGTGTGGTAGGTTAAAACATTTAATCTTAAAAATGAGGTGTAATTATGTCAAATGGTAAAGAATTACAAAAAAATATAGGTTTCTTCTCAGCGTTTGCTATTGTTATGGGGACAGTTATTGGTTCAGGAGTATTCTTTAAAATATCAAACGTAACAGAAGTAACAGGAACAGCAGGAATGGCCTTGTTTGTATGGTTCCTAGGCGGCATCATTACCATTTGTGCGGGGTTAACAGCAGCAGAACTTGCTGCTGCAATCCCTGAAACAGGTGGCTTAACGAAGTATATAGAATATACATACGGTGATTTCTGGGGCTTCCTATCAGGTTGGGCGCAATCATTTATTTATTTTCCAGCTAACGTAGCAGCATTGTCTATCGTATTTGCGACACAGCTAATTAATTTATTCCATTTATCTATAGGTTCGTTAATACCAATAGCAATCGCATCTGCGTTATCTATTGTGTTGATAAATTTCCTAGGTTCAAAAGCAGGCGGAATTTTACAATCAGTTACTTTAGTAATTAAACTGATTCCAATCATCGTTATTGTAATTTTTGGTATTTTTCAATCTGGAGATATCACTTTTTCATTAATTCCAACTACAGGTAATTCAGGAAATGGCTTCTTTACAGCAATTGGTAGTGGTTTATTAGCAACTATGTTTGCATATGATGGTTGGATTCATGTAGGAAATGTTGCGGGGGAACTTAAAAATCCTAAACGCGATTTACCTTTAGCGATTTCAGTTGGTATCGGTTGTATTATGGCTGTGTATTTATTAATTAACGCTACATTCTTATTAACGTTGCCAATAGAACTACTTGCTGGTAATTTAAATGCAGCTTCAGATACATCAAAAATATTATTTGGTGAAAATGGCGGTAAGATTATTACAATCGGTATATTAATTTCTGTTTATGGTACGATCAATGGCTATACTATGACTGGTATGCGCGTACCATATGCAATGGCTGAAAGAAAATTATTGCCATTTAGCCATTTATTCGCAAAATTAACAAAATCTGGCGCACCATGGTTTGGCGCAATTATACAACTTATAATCGCTATCATCATGATGTCAATGGGAGCATTTGATACAATTACAAATATGTTAATCTTTGTTATTTGGTTGTTCTATTGTATGTCATTTGTTGCGGTAATAATTTTAAGAAAACGTGAACCAAATATGGAACGACCATATAAAGTACCGTTATATCCGATCATACCTTTAATTGCTATTTTGGCAGGATCATTTGTATTAATTAATACACTGTTTACACAATTTATATTAGCAATCATTGGAATTCTAATAACAGCACTTGGTATACCAGTTTATTACTATAAAAAGAAACAAAAAGCAGCATAAGGTAAGATAACTAGCATTGAGAATAAATGGATGGACTACTAATAAATTTAAAGTTTTACACATTAAAATCAAAAACCATTCAATTATTCTATGGAACAGACAAATTTCTGTTATGGAATTTGTCTGTTTTTCAAAAGTATAGGGAGGCAAATAGAGATGGAAAAGCCGTCAAGAGAGGCATTTGAAGGCAATAATAAGTTGTTAATAGGAATTGTTCTAAGTGTAATAACGTTTTGGCTATTTGCACAATCATTGGTTAATGTTGTACCAATACTTGAAGATAGTTTCAATACAGATATTGGAACGGTTAATATCGCCGTTAGTATAACTGCTTTATTTTCAGGAATGTTTGTAGTAGGAGCAGGTGGTCTTGCTGATAAATATGGCAGAATTAAACTCACGAACATTGGTATTATCTTAAATATATTAGGTTCATTATTAATCATTATTTCAAATATTCCTTTATTACTTATTATAGGAAGATTAATTCAAGGACTTTCAGCAGCATGTATTATGCCTGCAACTTTGTCTATTATTAAGTCATATTACATTGGGAAAGATAGACAACGCGCTTTAAGTTATTGGTCAATTGGCTCATGGGGCGGCTCTGGTGTTTGTTCATTTTTTGGAGGTGCAGTTGCAACGCTTTTAGGTTGGCGTTGGATTTTCATCCTATCAATTATAATTTCATTAATTGCACTGTTTCTTATTAAAGGCACACCTGAAACTAAATCTAAATCGATTTCTCTAAATAAATTTGACATTAAAGGTCTGGTTCTTTTAGTCATTATGCTCCTCAGTTTAAATATTTTAATTACTAAAGGATCAGAATTAGGTGTAACCTCACTTCTTTTTATTACTTTATTAGCTATTGCAATTGGATCTTTTAGTTTATTTATAGTTCTTGAAAAGCGTGCTACAAATCCTTTAATCGATTTTAAATTATTTAAAAATAAAGCTTACACAGGTGCAACAGCTTCAAACTTTTTGTTAAATGGTGTTGCAGGAACATTAATAGTAGCCAACACATTTGTTCAAAGAGGTTTAGGATATTCTTCATTGCAAGCAGGAAGTTTATCAATCACTTATTTAGTAATGGTACTAATTATGATTCGTGTTGGTGAAAAGTTACTTCAAACACTCGGATGCAAGAAACCAATGTTAATTGGAACAGGAGTTCTTATTGTCGGAGAATGTCTCATTTCATTAACTTTCTTGCCAGAAATATTCTATGTCATTTGTTGTATTATAGGTTATTTATTCTTTGGTTTAGGACTAGGGATATATGCTACACCATCAACAGATACAGCAATTGCAAATGCACCGTTAGAAAAAGTAGGCGTTGCTGCAGGTATCTATAAAATGGCTTCTGCATTAGGTGGAGCATTTGGCGTCGCATTGAGTGGTGCAGTATATGCAATCGTATCAAATATGACAAACATTTATACAGGTGCAATGATTGCATTATGGTTAAATGCAGGTATGGGAATATTATCATTCGTTATCATTTTGTTACTTGTGCCTAAACAAAACGATACTCAATTATGATAATTGAGAATTAAATTGAAATCATACAAGTCGCTACAATATTAAACAAAAATATAAACCGATTCTTATGTGTCATTATTTTAAATGAACATAGGGATTGGTTTTTTATTACTCTTTTACGCTACTTTATTTATAATTATTATAAATTGTCACAAATTCAATTTACCTTACAATATATTTTGTGTTATTATATTCTGGAGCATAAATAAATTGTTCAACACATAGTTGTAATGTGTTTCAATACTTTTTGGATAGATTGCGAAATTGTATTGAATCGTCATCGTTTTAAATTTTTAAATGAGAATGGAATGAGCATTACAATACACAAGCAATCAAAAGTAAATACATTCACAACACAACAGAGACATAACAACAAGATAAGGAGTGAACAATAGCTGTGAATTATCGTGATAAAATTCAAAAGTTTAGTATTCGTAAATATACAGTTGGTACATTTTCAACTGTCATTGCGACATTGGTATTTTTAGGATTCAATACATCACAAGCACATGCTGCTGAAACAAATCAACCAGCAAGCGTGGTTAAACAGAAACAACAAAGTAATAATGAACAGACTGAGAATCGAGAATCTCAAGTACAAAATTCTCAAAATTCACAAAATGGTCAATCATTATCTGCTACTCATGAAAATGAGCAACCAAATATTAGTCAAGCTAATTTAGTAGATCAAAAAGTAGCGCAATCATCTACTACTAATGATGAACAACCAGCATCTCAAAATGTAAATACAAAGAAAGATTCGGCAACGGCTGCGACAACACAACCAGATAAAGAACAAAGTAAGCATAAACAAAACGAAAGTCAATCTGCTAATAAAAATGGAAACGACAATAGAGCGGCTCATGTAGAAAATCATGAAGCAAATGTAGTAACAGCTTCAGATTCATCTGATAATGGTAACGTACAACATGACCGAAATGAATTACAAGCGTTTTTTGATGCAAATTATCATGATTATCGCTTTATTGACCGTGAAAATGCAGATTCTGGCACATTTAACTATGTAAAAGGCATTTTTGATAAGATTAATACGTTATTAGGCAGTAATGATCCAATAAACAATAAAGACTTGCAACTTGCATACAAAGAATTGGAACAAGCTGTTGCTTTAATTCGTACAATGCCTCAACGTCAACAGACTAGCCGACGTTCAAATAGAATTCAAACGCGTTCGGTTGAGTCAAGAGCTGCAGAGCCTAGATCAGTATCAGACTATCAAAATGCAAATTCATCATATTATGTTGAAAATGCTAATGATGGTTCGGGCTATCCTGTTGGTACATATATCAATGCTTCTAGTAAAGGGGCGCCATATAATTTACCAACTACACCATGGAATACATTGAAGGCCTCTGACTCAAAGGAAATTGCTCTTATGACAGCGAAACAAACTGGAGACGGGTACCAATGGGTTATTAAGTTTAATAAAGGACATGCTCCACATCAAAATATGATCTTTTGGTTTGCATTACCAGCAGACCAAGTGCCAGTAGGAAGAACTGACTTTGTAACAGTTAATTCAGATGGAACAAATGTACAATGGAGTCATGGAGCAGGAGCAGGTGCAAATAAACCACTTCAACAAATGTGGGAATATGGAGTAAATGATCCTCATCGTTCACATGACTTTAAAATAAGAAATAGAAGTGGCCAAGTAATATATGACTGGCCAACTGTCCATATTTATTCTTTAGAAGATTTATCTAGAGCGAGTGATTATTTTAGTGAAGCTGGAGCGACACCTGCTACTAAAGCTTTTGGTAGACAAAATTTTGAATATATTAATGGTCAAAAACCTGCTGAATCACCGGGTGTTCCTAAAGTTTATACTTTCATCGGTCAAGGTGATGCAAGTTATACAATTTCATTTAAAACACAAGGTCCAACTGTTAATAAATTGTACTATGCAGCAGGTGGGCGTGCTTTAGAGTACAATCAATTATTTATGTACAGTCAACTATACGTCGAATCAACGCAAGACCATCAACAACGTCTTAATGGTTTAAGACAAGTGGTTAATCGTACATATCGCATAGGTACAACTAAACGTGTAGAAGTGAGTCAAGGAAATGTACAAACGAAAAAGGTATTAGAAAGTACAAACCTAAATATAGATGATTTTGTTGATGATCCTTTAAGTTATGTTAAGACGCCGAGTAATAAAGTGTTAGGATTTTATTCGAATAATGCAAATACTAATGCTTTTAGACCGGGTGGAGCCCAACAATTAAATGAATATCAATTAAGTCAATTATTTACTGATCAAAAATTACAAGAAGCAGCAAGAACTAGAAACCCAATAAGATTAATGATTGGTTTCGACTATCCTGATGCTTATGGTAATAGTGAAACTTTAGTTCCTGTTAACTTAACGGTATTACCTGAAATCCAACATAATATTAAATTCTTTAAAAATGACGATACTCAAAATATTGCTGAAAAACCATTTTCAAAACAAGCTGGGCATCCAGTTTTCTATGTATATGCAGGTAACCAAGGGAATGCTTCCGTGAATTTAGGTGGTAGCGTAACATCTATTCAACCATTACGTATTAATTTAACAAGTAATGAGAATTTTACAGATAAAGATTGGCAAATTACAGGTATTCCGCGTACATTACACATTGAAAACTCGACAAATAGACCTAATAATGCCAGAGAACGCAATATTGAACTTGTTGGTAACTTATTACCAGGGGATTACTTTGGAACGATACGTTTTGGACGTAAAGAACAATTATTCGAAATTCGTGTTAAACCACATACACCAACAATTACAACGACAGCTGAGCAATTAAGAGGTACAGCATTACAAAAAGTGCCTGTTAATATTTCGGGAATACCGTTGGATCCATCGGCATTGGTTTATTTAGTTGCACCAACAAATCAAACTACGAATGGTGGTAGTGAGGCAGATCAAATACCATCTGGTTATACGATACTTGCGACTGGTACACCTGATGGGGTGCATAATACAATTACTATACGACCGCAAGATTATGTTGTATTCATACCACCTGTAGGTAAACAAATTAGAGCAGTAGTTTATTATAATAAAGTAGTTGCATCTAATATGAGTAATGCTGTTACTATTTTGCCAGATGACATTCCACCAACAATCAATAATCCTGTTGGAATAAATGCCAAATACTATCGAGGCGACGAAGTCAACTTTACAATGGGTGTCTCTGATAGACATTCTGGTATAAAAAATACAACTATTACGACATTGCCGAATGGTTGGACATCAAATTTAACAAAAGCGGATAAGAATAATGGCTCATTATCTATTACAGGTAGAGTGAGTATGAATCAGGCATTTAACAGTGATATTACATTTAAAGTGTCAGCGACAGACAATGTCAATAATACGACAAATGATAGTCAATCTAAACATGTTTCAATTCATGTAGGTAAAATTAGTGAAGATGCTCATCCGATTGTATTAGGAAATACTGAGAAAGTTGTAGTAGTCAATCCGACTGCTGTATCTAATGATGAAAAGCAAAGCATAATTACTGCCTTTATGAATAAAAACCAAAATATAAGAGGATATTTAGCATCAACTGATCCAGTAACTGTCGATAATAATGGTAATGTCACATTACATTACCGTGATGGCTCATCGACAACGCTTGATGCTACAAATGTGATGACATACGAACCAGTTGTGAAACCTGAATACCAAACTGTCAATGCTGCTAAAACAGCAACGGTAACGATTGCTAAAGGACAATCATTTAGTATTGGTGATATTAAACAATATTTTACTTTAAGTAATGGACAACCTATTCCAAGTGGCACATTTACAAATATTACATCTGATAGAACTATTCCAACTGCACAAGAAGTTAGTCAAATGAACGCAGGCACGCAGTTATACCATATAACTGCTACAAATGCGTATCATAAAGATAGTGAAGACTTCTATATTAGTTTGAAAATCATCGATGTGAAACAACCAGAAGGCGATCAACGTGTATATCGTACATCAACATATGATTTAACTACTGATGAAATCTCAAAAGTAAAACAAGCATTTATTAATGCAAATAGAGATGTAATTACGCTTGCCGAAGGTGATATTTCAGTTACAAATACACCTAATGGTGCTAATGTAAGTACTATTACAGTAAATATTAATAAAGGTCGATTAACGAAATCATTCGCGTCAAACCTAGCTAATATGAATTTCTTGCGTTGGGTTAATTTCCCACAAGATTATACAGTGACATGGACGAATGCAAAAATTGCAAACAGACCAACAGATGGTGGTTTATCATGGTCTGATGACCATAAATCTTTAATTTATCGTTATGATGCTACATTAGGTACTCAAATTACGACGAATGATATTTTAACAATGTTAAAAGCAACAACTACAGTGCCTGGATTGCGAAATAACATTACTGGTAATGAAAAATCACAAGCAGAAGCTGGCGGAAGACCTAACTTTAGAACGACTGGTTATTCACAATCAAATGCGACAACTGATGGTCAACGTCAATTTACGTTGAATGGTCAAGTGATTCAAGTGTTAGACATCATCAACCCTTCAAACGGTTATGGTGGGCAACCTGTTACAAATTCAAATACTCGTGCAAACCATAGTAACTCAACTGTTGTTAACGTAAACGAACCGGCAGCTAATGGTGCTGGCGCATTTACAATTGACCACGTTGTAAAAAGTAATTCTACACATAATGCAAGTGATGCAGTTTATAAAGCACAGTTATACTTAACGCCATATGGTCCAAAACAATATGTTGAACATTTAAATCAAAATACAGGAAATACTACTGACGCTATTAACATTTATTTTGTACCAAGTGACTTAGTGAATCCAACAATTTCAGTAGGTAATTACACTAATCATCAAGTGTTCTCAGGTGAAACATTTACAAATACTATTACAGCGAATGATAACTTTGGTGTGCAATCTGTAACTGTACCAAATACATCACAAATTACAGGTACTGTTGATAATAACCATCAACATGTTTCTGCAACGGCACCAAATGTGACATCAGCAACTAATAAGACAATCAATTTATTAGCAACTGATACAAGCGGCAATACAGCTACAACTTCGTTCAATGTAACAGTGAAACCTTTGCGTGATAAATATCGAGTTGGTACTTCATCAACGGCTGCTAATCCTGTGAGAATTGCCAATATTTCGAATAATGCGACAGTATCACAAGCTGATCAAACGACAATTATTAATTCGTTAACGTTTACTGAAACAGTACCAAATAGAAGTTATGCAAGAGCAAGTGCGAATGAAATCACTAGTAAAACAGTTAGTAATGTCAGTCGTACTGGAAATAATGCCAATGTCACAGTAACTGTTACTTATCAAGATGGAACAACATCAACAGTGACTGTACCTGTAAAGCATGTCATTCCAGAAATCGTTGCACATTCGCATTACACTGTACAAGGCCAAGACTTCCCAGCAGGTAATGGTTCTAGTGCATCAGATTACTTTAAGTTATCTAATGGTAGTGACATTGCAGATGCAACTATTACATGGGTAAGTGGACAAGCGCCAAATAAAGATAATACACGTATTGGTGAAGATATAACTGTAACTGCACATATCTTAATTGATGGCGAAACAACGCCGATTACGAAAACAGCAACATATAAAGTAGTAAGAACTGTACCGAAACATGTCTTTGAAACAGCCAGAGGTGTTTTATACCCAGGTGTTTCAGATATGTATGATGCGAAACAATATGTTAAGCCAGTAAATAATTCTTGGTCGACAAATGCGCAACATATGAATTTCCAATTTGTTGGAACATATGGTCCTAACAAAGATGTTGTAGGCATATCTACTCGTCTTATTAGAGTGACATATGATAATAGACAAACAGAAGATTTAACTATTTTATCTAAAGTTAAACCTGACCCACCTAGAATTGACGCAAACTCTGTGACATATAAAGCAGGTCTTACAAACCAAGAAATTAAAGTTAATAACGTATTAAATAACTCGTCAGTAAAATTATTTAAAGCAGATAATACACCATTAAATGTCACAAATATTACTCATGGTAGCGGTTTTAGTTCGGTTGTGACAGTAAGTGACGCGTTACCAAATGGCGGAATTAAAGCAAAATCTTCAATTTCAATGAACAATGTGACGTATACGACGCAAGACGAACATGGTCAAGTTGTTACAGTAACAAGAAATGAATCTGTTGATTCAAATGACAGTGCAACAGTAACAGTGACACCACAATTACAAGCAACTACTGAAGGCGCTGTATTTATTAAAGGTGGCGACGGTTTTGATTTCGGACACGTAGAAAGATTTATTCAAAACCCGCCACATGGGGCAACGGTTGCATGGCATGATAGTCCAGATACATGGAAGAATACAGTCGGTAACACTCATAAAACTGCGGTTGTAACATTACCTAATGGTCAAGGTACGCGTAATGTTGAAGTTCCAGTCAAAGTTTATCCAGTTGCTAATGCAAAGGCGCCATCACGTGATGTGAAAGGTCAAAATTTGACTAATGGAACGGATGCGATGAACTACATTACATTTGATCCAAATACAAACACAAATGGTATCACTGCAGCATGGGCAAATAGACAACAACCAAATAACCAACAAGCAGGCGTGCAACATTTAAATGTCGATGTCACATATCCAGGTATTTCAGCTGCTAAACGAGTTCCTGTTACTGTTAATGTATATCAATTTGAATTCCCTCAAACTACTTATACGACAACGGTTGGAGGCACTTTAGCAAGTGGTACGCAAGCATCAGGATATGCACATATGCAAAATGCTACTGGTTTACCAACAGATGGATTTACGTATAAATGGAATCGTGATACTACAGGTACAAATGACGCAAACTGGTCAGCTATGAATAAACCGAATGTGGCTAAAGTCGTTAACGCAAAATATGACGTCATCTATAACGGACATACTTTTGCAACATCTTTACCAGCGAAATTTGTAGTAAAAGATGTGCAACCAGCGAAACCAACTGTGACTGAAACAGCGGCAGGAGCGATTACAATTGCACCTGGAGCAAACCAAACAGTGAATACACATGCCGGTAACGTAACGACATACGCTGATAAATTAGTTATTAAACGTAATGGTAACGTTGTGACGACATTTACACGTCGCAATAATACGAGTCCATGGGTGAAAGAAGCATCTGCAGCAACTGTAGCAGGTATTGCTGGAACTAATAATGGTATTACTGTTGCAGCAGGTACTTTCAACCCTGCTGATACAATTCAAGTTGTTGCAACGCAAGGAAGCGGAGAGACAGTGAGTGATGAGCAACGTAGTGATGATTTCACAGTTGTCGCACCACAACCGAACCAAGCGACTACTAAGATTTGGCAAAATGGTCATATTGATATCACGCCTAATAATCCATCAGGACATTTAATTAATCCAACTCAAGCAATGGATATTGCTTACACTGAAAAAGTGGGTAATGGTGCAGAACATAGTAAGACAATTAATGTTGTTCGTGGTCAAAATAATCAATGGACAATTGCGAATAAGCCTGACTATGTAACGTTAGATGCACAAACTGGTAAAGTGACGTTCAATGCCAATACTATAAAACCAAATTCATCAATCACAATTACTCCGAAAGCAGGTACAGGTCACTCAGTAAGTAGTAATCCAAGTACATTAACTGCACCGGCAGCTCATACTGTCAACACAACTGAAATTGTGAAAGATTATGGTTCAAATGTAACAGCAGCTGAAATTAACAATGCAGTTCAAGTTGCTAATAAACGTACTGCAACGATTAAAAATGGCACAGCAATGCCTACTAATTTAGCTGGTGGTAGCACAACGACGATTCCTGTGACAGTAACTTACAATGATGGTAGTACTGAAGAAGTACAAGAGTCCATTTTCACAAAAGCGGATAAACGTGAGTTAATCACAGCTAAAAATCATTTAGATGATCCAGTAAGCACTGAAGGTAAAAAGCCAGGTACAATTACGCAGTACAATAATGCAATGCATAATGCGCAACAACAAATCAATACTGCGAAAACAGAAGCACAACAAGTGATTAATAATGAGCGTGCAACACCACAACAAGTTTCTGACGCACTAACTAAAGTTCGTGCAGCACAAACTAAGATTGATCAAGCTAAAGCATTACTTCAAAATAAAGAAGATAATAGCCAATTAGTAACGTCTAAAAATAACTTACAAAGTTCTGTGAACCAAGTACCATCAACTGCTGGTATGACGCAACAAAGTATTGATAACTATAATGCGAAGAAGCGTGAAGCAGAAACTGAAATAACTGCAGCTCAACGTGTTATTGACAATGGCGATGCAACTGCACAACAAATTTCAGATGAAAAACATCGTGTCGATAACGCATTAACAGCATTAAACCAAGCGAAACATGATTTAACTGCAGATACACATGCCTTAGAGCAAGCAGTGCAACAATTGAATCGCACAGGTACAACGACTGGTAAGAAGCCGGCAAGTATTACTGCTTACAATAATTCGATTCGTGCACTTCAAAGTGACTTAACAAGTGCTAAAAATAGCGCTAATGCTATTATTCAAAAGCCAATAAGAACAGTACAAGAAGTGCAATCTGCGTTAACAAATGTAAATCGTGTCAATGAGCGATTAACGCAAGCAATTAATCAATTAGTACCTTTAGCTGATAATAGTGCTTTAAAAACTGCTAAGACGAAACTTGATGAAGAAATCAATAAATCAGTAACTACTGATGGTATGACACAATCATCAATCCAAGCATATGAAAATGCTAAACGTGCGGGTCAAACAGAATCAACAAATGCACAAAATGTTATTAACAATGGTGATGCGACTGACCAACAAATTGCCGCAGAAAAAACAAAAGTAGAAGAAAAATATAATAGCTTAAAACAAGCAATTGCTGGATTAACTCCAGACTTGGCACCATTACAAACTGCAAAAACTCAGTTGCAAAATGATATTGATCAGCCAACGAGTACGACTGGTATGACAAGCGCATCTATTGCAGCATTTAATGAAAAACTTTCAGCAGCTAGAACTAAAATTCAAGAAATTGATCGTGTATTAGCCTCACATCCAGATGTTGCGACAATACGTCAAAACGTGACAGCAGCGAATGCCGCTAAATCAGCACTTGATCAAGCACGTAATGGCTTAACAGTCGATAAAGCGCCTTTAGAAAATGCGAAAAATCAACTACAACATAGTATTGACACGCAAACAAGTACAACTGGTATGACACAAGACTCTATAAATGCATACAATGCGAAGTTAACAGCTGCACGTAATAAGATTCAACAAATCAATCAAGTATTAGCAGGTTCACCGACTGTAGAACAAATTAATACAAATACGTCTACAGCAAATCAAGCTAAATCTGATTTAGATCATGCACGTCAAGCTTTAACACCAGATAAAGCGCCGCTTCAAACTGCGAAAACGCAATTAGAACAAAGCATTAATCAACCAACGGATACAACAGGTATGACGACCGCTTCGTTAAATGCGTACAACCAAAAATTACAAGCAGCGCGTCAAAAGTTAACTGAAATTAATCAAGTGTTGAATGGCAACCCAACTGTCCAAAATATCAATGATAAAGTGACAGAGGCAAACCAAGCTAAGGATCAATTAAATACAGCACGTCAAGGTTTAACATTAGATAGACAGCCAGCGTTAACAACATTACATGGTGCATCTAACTTAAACCAAGCACAACAAAATAATTTCACGCAACAAATTAATGCTGCTCAAAATCATGCTGCGCTTGAAACAATTAAGTCTAACATTACGGCTTTAAATACTGCGATGACGAAATTAAAAGACAGTGTTGCGGATAATAATACAATTAAATCAGATCAAAATTACACTGACGCAACACCAGCTAATAAACAAGCGTATGATAATGCAGTTAATGCGGCTAAAGGTGTCATTGGAGAAACGACTAATCCAACGATGGATGTTAACACAGTGAACCAAAAAGCAGCATCTGTTAAATCGACGAAAGATGCTTTAGATGGTCAACAAAACTTACAACGTGCGAAAACAGAAGCAACAAATGCGATTACGCATGCAAGTGATTTAAACCAAGCACAAAAGAATGCATTAACACAACAAGTGAATAGTGCACAAAACGTGCAAGCAGTAAATGATATTAAACAAACGACTCAAAGCTTAAATACTGCTATGACAGGTTTAAAACGTGGCGTTGCTAATCATAACCAAGTCGTACAAAGTGATAATTATGTCAACGCAGATACTAATAAGAAAAATGATTACAACAATGCATACAACCATGCGAATGACATTATTAATGGTAATGCACAACATCCAGTTATAACACCAAGTGATGTTAACAATGCTTTATCAAATGTCACAAGTAAAGAACATGCATTGAATGGTGAAGCTAAGTTAAATGCTGCGAAACAAGAAGCGAATACTGCATTAGGTCATTTAAACAATTTAAATAATGCACAACGTCAAAACTTACAATCGCAAATTAATGGTGCGCATCAAATTGATGCAGTTAATACAATTAAGCAAAATGCAACAAACTTGAATAGTGCAATGGGTAACTTAAGACAAGCTGTTGCAGATAAAGATCAAGTGAAACGTACAGAAGATTATGCGGATGCAGATACAGCTAAACAAAATGCATATAACAGTGCAGTTTCAAGTGCCGAAACAATCATTAATCAAACAACAAATCCAACGATGTCTGTTGATGATGTTAATCGTGCAACTTCAGCTGTTACTTCTAATAAAAATGCATTAAATGGTTATGAAAAATTAGCACAATCTAAAACAGATGCTGCAAGAGCAATTGATGCATTACCACATTTAAATAATGCACAAAAAGCAGATGTTAAATCTAAAATTAATGCTGCATCAAATATTGCTGGCGTAAATACTGTTAAACAACAAGGTACAGATTTAAATACAGCGATGGGTAACTTGCAAGGTGCAATCAATGATGAACAAACGACGCTTAATAGTCAAAACTATCAAGATGCGACACCTAGTAAGAAAACAGCATACACAAATGCGGTACAAGCTGCGAAAGATATTTTAAATAAATCAAATGGTCAAAATAAAACGAAAGATCAAGTTACTGAAGCGATGAATCAAGTGAATTCTGCTAAAAATAACTTAGATGGTACGCGTTTATTAGATCAAGCGAAGCAAACAGCAAAACAGCAGTTAAATAATATGACGCATTTAACAACTGCACAAAAAACGAATTTAACAAACCAAATTAATAGTGGTACTACTGTCGCTGGTGTTCAAACGGTTCAATCAAATGCCAATACATTAGATCAAGCCATGAATACGTTAAGACAAAGTATTGCCAACAAAGATGCGACTAAAGCAAGTGAAGATTACGTAGATGCTAATAATGATAAGCAAACAGCATATAACAACGCAGTAGCTGCTGCTGAAACGATTATTAATGCTAATAGTAATCCAGAAATGAATCCAAGTACGATTACACAAAAAGCAGAGCAAGTGAATAGTTCTAAAACGGCACTTAACGGTGATGAAAACTTAGCTGCTGCAAAACAAAATGCGAAAACGTACTTAAACACATTGACAAGTATTACAGATGCTCAAAAGAACAATTTGATTAGTCAAATTACTAGTGCGACAAGAGTGAGTGGTGTTGATACTGTAAAACAAAATGCGCAACATCTAGACCAAGCTATGGCTAGCTTACAGAATGGTATTAACAACGAATCTCAAGTGAAATCATCTGAGAAATATCGTGATGCTGATACAAATAAACAACAAGAGTATGATAATGCTATTACTGCAGCGAAAGCGATTTTAAATAAATCGACAGGTCCAAACACTGCGCAAAATGCAGTTGAAGCAGCATTACAACGTGTTAATAATGCGAAAGATGCATTGAATGGTGATGCAAAATTAATTGCAGCTCAAAACGCAGCGAAACAACATTTAGGTACTTTAACGCATATCACTACAGCTCAACGTAATGATTTAACAAATCAAATTTCACAAGCTACAAACTTAGCTGGTGTTGAATCTGTTAAACAAAATGCGAATAGTTTAGATGGTGCTATGGGTAACTTACAAACGGCTATCAACGATAAGTCAGGAACATTAGCGAGCCAAAACTTCTTGGATGCTGATGAGCAAAAACGTAATGCATACAATCAAGCTGTATCAGCAGCCGAAACCATTTTAAATAAACAAACTGGACCGAATACAGCGAAAACAGCAGTCGAACAAGCACTTAATAATGTTAATAATGCGAAACATGCATTAAATGGTACGCAAAACTTAAACAATGCGAAACAAGCAGCGATTACAGCAATCAATGGCGCATCTGATTTAAATCAAAAACAAAAAGATGCATTAAAAGCACAAGCTAATGGTGCTCAACGCGTATCTAATGCACAAGATGTACAGCACAATGCGACTGAACTGAACACGGCAATGGGCACATTAAAACATGCCATCGCAGATAAGACGAATACGTTAGCAAGCAGTAAATATGTTAATGCCGATAGCACTAAACAAAATGCTTACACAACTAAAGTTACCAATGCTGAACATATTATTAGCGGTACGCCAACGGTTGTTACGACACCTTCAGAAGTAACAGCTGCAGCTAATCAAGTAAACAGCGCGAAACAAGAATTAAATGGTGACGAAAGATTACGTGAAGCAAAACAAAACGCCAATACTGCTATTGATGCATTAACACAATTAAATACACCTCAAAAAGCTAAATTAAAAGAACAAGTGGGACAAGCCAATAGATTAGAAGACGTACAAACTGTTCAAACAAATGGACAAGCATTGAACAATGCAATGAAAGGCTTAAGAGATAGTATTGCTAACGAAACAACAGTCAAAACAAGTCAAAACTATACAGACGCAAGTCCGAATAACCAATCAACATATAATAGCGCTGTGTCAAATGCGAAAGGTATCATTAATCAAACTAACAATCCGACTATGGATACTAGTGCGATTACCCAAGCTACAACACAAGTGAATAATGCTAAAAATGGTTTAAACGGTGCTGAAAACTTAAGAAATGCACAAAACACTGCTAAGCAAAACTTAAATACATTATCACACTTAACAAATAACCAAAAATCTGCCATCTCATCACAAATTGATCGTGCAGGTCATGTGAGTGAGGTAACTGCTACTAAAAATGCAGCAACTGAGTTGAATACGCAAATGGGTAACTTGGAACAAGCTATCCATGATCAAAACACAGTTAAACAAAGTGTTAAATTTACTGATGCAGATAAAGCTAAACGTGATGCGTATACAAATGCGGTAAGCAGAGCTGAAGCAATTCTGAATAAAACGCAAGGTGCAAATACGTCTAAACAAGATGTTGAAGCGGCTATTCAAAATGTTTCAAGTGCTAAAAATGCATTGAATGGTGATCAAAACGTTACAAATGCGAAGAATGCAGCTAAAAATGCATTAAATAACTTAACGTCAATTAATAATGCACAAAAACGTGACTTAACAACTAAAATTGATCAAGCAACAACTGTAGCTGGTGTTGAAGCTGTATCTAATACGAGTACACAATTGAATACAGCGATGGCTAACTTGCAAAATGGTATTAATGATAAAACAAATACACTAGCAAGTGAAAACTATCATGATGCTGATTCAGATAAGAAAACTGCTTATACTCAAGCCGTTACGAACGCAGAAAATATTTTAAATAAAAATAGTGGATCAAATTTAGACAAAACTGCCGTTGAAAACGCGTTGTCACAAGTTGCTAATGCGAAAGGTGCCCTAAATGGTAACCATAATTTAGAGCAAGCTAAATCAAATGCAAACACTACTATAAACGGACTTCAACATTTAACAACTGCTCAAAAAGATAAATTGAAACAACAAGTGCAACAAGCACAAAATGTTGCAGGTGTAGATACTGTTAAATCAAGTGCCAACACATTAAATGGTGCTATGGGTACGTTAAGAAATAGCATACAAGATAACACAGCTACGAAAAATGGCCAAAACTATCTTGATGCTACAGAACGTAACAAAACAAACTATAACAATGCTGTTGATAGTGCTAATGGTGTCATTAATGCAACAAGCAATCCAAATATGGATGCTAATGCAATTAACCAAATCGCTACACAAGTGACATCAACGAAAAATGCATTAGATGGTACACATAATTTAACGCAAGCGAAACAAACAGCAACAAATGCCATCGATGGTGCTACTAACTTAAATAAAGCGCAAAAAGATGCGTTAAAAGCACAAGTTACAAGTGCGCAACGTGTTGCAAATGTAACAAGTATCCAACAAACTGCAAATGAACTTAATACAGCTATGGGTCAATTACAACATGGTATTGATGATGAAAATGCAACAAAACAAACTCAAAAATATCGTGACGCTGAACAAAGTAAGAAAACTGCTTATGATCAAGCTGTAGCTGCTGCGAAAGCAATTTTAAATAAACAAACAGGTTCAAATTCAGATAAAGCAGCAGTTGACCGTGCATTACAACAAGTAACAAGTACGAAAGATGCATTGAATGGTGATGCAAAACTGGCAGAAGCGAAAGCGGCAGCTAAACAAAACTTAGGCACTTTAAACCATATTACGAATGCACAACGTACTGACTTAGAAGGCCAAATCAATCAAGCGACGACTGTTGATGGCGTTAATACTGTAAAAACAAATGCCAATACATTAGACGGCGCAATGAATAGCTTACAAGGTTCAATCAATGATAAAGATGCGACATTAAGAAATCAAAATTATCTTGATGCGGATGAATCAAAACGAAATGCATATACGCAAGCTGTCACAGCGGCTGAAGGCATTTTAAATAAACAAACTGGTGGTAACACATCTAAAGCAGACGTTGATAATGCATTAAATGCAGTTACAAGAGCGAAAGCGGCTTTAAATGGTGCTGACAACTTAAGAAATGCGAAAACTTCAGCAACAAATACGATTGATGGTTTACCTAACTTAACACAATTACAAAAAGACAACTTGAAGCATCAAGTTGAACAAGCGCAAAATGTAGCAGGTGTAAATGGTGTTAAAGATAAAGGTAATACGTTAAATACTGCCATGGGTGCATTACGTACAAGTATCCAAAATGATAATACGACGAAAACAAGTCAAAATTATCTTGATGCATCTGACAGCAACAAAAATAATTACAATACTGCTGTAAATAATGCAAATGGTGTTATTAATGCAACGAACAATCCAAATATGGATGCTAATGCGATTAATGGCATGGCAAATCAAGTCAATACAACAAAAGCAGCGTTAAATGGTGCACAAAACTTAGCTCAAGCTAAAACAAATGCGACGAACACAATTAACAACGCACATGACTTAAACCAAAAACAAAAAGATGCATTAAAAACACAAGTTAACAATGCACAACGTGTATCTGATGCAAATAACGTTCAACACACTGCAACTGAATTGAACAGTGCGATGACAGCACTTAAAGCAGCTATTGCTGATAAAGAAAGAACAAAAGCAAGCGGTAATTATGTCAATGCTGATCAAGAAAAACGTCAAGCGTATGATTCAAAAGTGACTAACGCTGAAAATATCATTAGTGGTACACCGAATGCGACATTAACAGTCAATGACGTAAATAGTGCGGCATCACAAGTCAATGCGGCTAAAACAGCATTAAATGGTGATAACAACTTACGTGTAGCGAAAGAGCATGCCAACAATACAATTGACGGCTTAGCACAATTGAATAATGCACAAAAAGCAAAATTAAAAGAACAAGTTCAAAGTGCAACTACATTAGATGGTGTTCAAACTGTTAAAAATAGTTCTCAAACGTTGAATACAGCGATGAAAGGCTTAAGAGATAGTATTGCGAATGAAGCAACAATTAAAGCAGGTCAAAACTACACTGACGCAAGTCCAAATAATCGTAACGAGTACGACAGTGCAGTTACTGCAGCAAAAGCAATCATTAATCAAACATCGAACCCAACGATGGAACCAAATACTATTACGCAAGTAACATCACAAGTGACAACTAAAGAACAGGCATTAAATGGTGCGCGAAACTTAGCTCAAGCTAAGACAACTGCGAAAAACAACTTGAATAACTTAACATCAATTAACAATGCACAAAAAGATGCGTTAACGCGTAGCATTGATGGTGCAACAACAGTAGCTGGTGTAAATCAAGAAACTGCAAAAGCAACAGAATTAAATAACGCAATGCATAGTTTACAAAATGGTATCAATGATGAGACACAAACAAAACAAACTCAGAAATACCTAGATGCAGAGCCAAGTAAGAAATCAGCTTATGATCAAGCAGTAAATGCAGCGAAAGCAATTTTAACAAAAGCTAGTGGTCAAAATGTAGACAAAGCAGCAGTTGAACAAGCATTGCAAAATGTGAACAGTACGAAGACGGCGTTGAACGGTGATGCGAAATTAAATGAAGCTAAAGCAGCTGCGAAACAAACGTTAGGTACATTAACACACATTAATAATGCACAACGTACAGCGTTAGACAATGAAATTACACAAGCAACAAATGTTGAAGGTGTTAATACAGTTAAAGCCAAAGCGCAACAATTAGATGGTGCTATGGGTCAATTAGAAACATCAATTCGTGATAAAGACACGACGTTACAAAGTCAAAATTATCAAGATGCTGATGATGCTAAACGAACTGCTTATTCTCAAGCAGTAAATGCAGCAGCAACTATTTTAAATAAAACAGCTGGCGGTAATACACCTAAAGCAGATGTTGAAAGAGCAATGCAAGCTGTTACACAAGCAAATACTGCATTAAACGGTATTCAAAACTTAGATCGTGCGAAACAGGCTGCTAACACAGCGATTACAAATGCTTCGGACTTAAATACAAAACAAAAAGAAGCATTAAAAGCACAAGTAACAAGTGCAGGACGTGTATCTGCAGCAAATGGTGTTGAACATACTGCGACTGAATTAAATACTGCGATGACAGCTTTAAAGCGTGCCATTGCTGATAAAGCTGAGACAAAAGCTAGTGGTAACTATGTCAATGCTGATGCGAATAAACGTCAAGCATATGATGAAAAAGTTACAGCTGCCGAAAATATCGTTAGTGGTACACCAACACCAACGTTAACACCAGCAGATGTTACAAATGCAGCAACGCAAGTAACGAATGCTAAGACGCAGTTAAACGGTAATCATAATTTAGAAGTAGCGAAACAAAATGCTAACACTGCAATTGATGGTTTAACTTCTTTAAATGGTCCGCAAAAAGCAAAACTTAAAGAACAAGTGGGTCAAGCGACGACGTTGCCAAATGTTCAAACTGTTCGTGATAATGCACAAACATTAAACACTGCAATGAAAGGTCTACGAGATAGCATTGCGAATGAAGCAACGATTAAAGCAGGTCAAAACTACACAGATGCAAGTCAAAACAAACAAACTGACTACAACAGTGCAGTCACTGCAGCAAAAGCAATCATTGGTCAAACAACTAGTCCATCAATGAATGCGCAAGAAATTAATCAAGCGAAAGACCAAGTGACAGCTAAACAACAAGCGTTAAACGGTCAAGAAAACTTAAGAACTGCGCAAACAAATGCGAAGCAACATTTGAACGGCTTAAGTGACTTAACTGACGCTCAAAAAGATGCAGTGAAACGTCAAATCGAAGGTGCAACGCATGTTAATGAAGTAACACAAGCACAAAATAATGCGGATGCATTAAATACAGCTATGACGAACTTGAAAAATGGTATTCAAGATCAGAATACGATTAAGCAAGGTGTTAACTTCACTGATGCCGACGAAGCGAAACGTAATGCATATACAAATGCAGTGACGCAAGCTGAACAAATTTTAAATAAAGCACAAGGTCCAAATACTTCAAAAGACGGTGTCGAAACTGCGTTAGAAAATGTACAACGTGCTAAAAACGAATTGAACGGTAATCAAAATGTTGCGAACGCTAAGACAACTGCGAAAAATGCATTGAATAACCTAACATCAATTAATAATGCACAAAAAGAAGCATTGAAATCACAAATTGAAGGTGCGACAACAGTTGCAGGTGTAAATCAAGTGTCTACAACGGCATCTGAATTAAATACAGCAATGAGCAACTTACAAAATGGTATTAATGATGAAGCAGCTACAAAAGCAGCTCAGAAATATACTGATGCAGATAGAGAAAAACAAACTGCATACAATGACGCTGTAACAGCAGCTAAAACGTTATTAGATAAAACAGCTGGTTCAAATGACAATAAAGCAGCTGTTGAACAAGCATTACAACGTGTGAATACTGCTAAAACAGCATTAAATGGTGACGAGCGATTAAATGAAGCGAAGAACACAGCTAAACAACAAGTAGCGACAATGTCACACTTAACTGATGCTCAAAAAGCAAACTTAACATCGCAAATCGAAAGTGGTACGACTGTTGCAGGTGTTCAAGGTATTCAAGCTAATGCCGGTACTTTAGATCAAGCAATGAATCAATTAAGACAAAGTATTGCTTCTAAAGATGCGACTAAATCAAGCGAAGATTATCAAGACGCGAATGCAGATTTACAAAATGCATACAATGATGCGGTAACTAATGCTGAAGGTATTATTAGTGCAACGAATAACCCTGAAATGAATCCTGATACAATTAACCAAAAAGCGAGCCAAGTGAACAGTGCGAAGTCTGCATTGAACGGTGATGAAAAATTAGCAGCAGCAAAACAAACTGCGAAATCAGATATCGGTCGTTTGACAGACTTGAACAATGCACAACGAACTGCGGCAAATGCTGAAGTGGATCAAGCACCAAATCTTGCAGCTGTCACAGCGGCTAAAAATAAAGCAACATCGTTAAACACAGCGATGGGTAATTTGAAACATGCACTTGCTGAAAAGGATAATACGAAACGTAGTGTCAATTACACAGATGCGGATCAACCAAAACAACAAGCGTATGATACTGCGGTTACACAAGCAGAAGCAATTACTAATGCTAATGGCAGCAACGCGAATGAAACACAAGTTCAAGCAGCACTAAACCAATTGAATCAAGCTAAAAATGACTTGAATGGTGATAATAAAGTTGCTCAAGCAAAAGAGTCAGCGAAACGTGCATTAGCTTCATATAGTAACTTGAATAATGCGCAATCAACTGCAGCAATTAGTCAAATTGACAATGCAACGACAGTAGCAGGCGTAACTGCTGCACAAAATACTGCTAATGAATTAAATACAGCAATGGGTCAACTTCAAAATGGTATAAATGACCAAAACACTGTTAAACAACAAGTGAACTTTACAGATGCTGACCAAGGTAAGAAAGATGCTTACACAAATGCTGTTACGAATGCTCAAGGTATTTTAGATAAAGCACACGGTCAAAATATGACGAAAGCACAAGTTGAAGCTGCATTAAATCAAGTAACGACTGCTAAGAATGCTTTAAACGGTGACGCAAATGTAAGACAAGCAAAATCAGATGCGAAAGCAAACTTAGGTACATTAACACACTTAAATAATGCACAAAAACAAGATTTAACATCACAAATCGAAGGCGCAACAACAGTCAACGGTGTAAATGGTGTTAAAACGAAAGCACAAGACTTAGATGGTGCAATGCAACGATTACAATCAGCTATAGCAAATAAAGATCAAACTAAAGCGAGCGAAAATTACATCGACGCAGATCCAACTAAGAAAACAGCATTTGATAATGCTATCACACAAGCTGAATCTTACTTAAATAAAGATCACGGTGCGAATAAAGATAAGCAAGCTGTTGAACAAGCAATTCAAAGTGTAACGTCTACTGAAAATGCTTTGAACGGTGACGCGAACTTACAACGCGCTAAAACTGAAGCTATACAAGCTATCGATAACTTGACACATTTGAATACACCACAAAAAACAGCATTAAAACAACAAGTGAACGCTGCGCAACGTGTATCAGGTGTAACTGATCTGAAAAATAGTGCTACATCACTTAATAATGCGATGGATCAATTAAAACAAGCAATTGCTGATCATGACACAATTGTAGCTAGTGGTAATTACACTAACGCGAGTCCTGATAAGCAAGGTGCTTATACTGATGCATATAATGCTGCGAAAAACATTGTAAATGGTTCGCCTAATGTGATTACAAATGCAGCAGATGTTACAGCAGCAACACAACGTGTTAATAATGCTGAAACAGGTTTAAACGGTGATACAAACTTAGCAACTGCGAAGCAACAAGCTAAAGATGCATTACGTCAAATGACACATTTATCTGATGCACAAAAACAAAGTATTACTGGTCAAATTGATAGCGCGACACAAGTAACTGGCGTTCAAAGTGTGAAAGACAACGCGACAAATCTTGATAATGCAATGAATCAACTTCGAAATAGTATTGCGAATAAAGATGATGTAAAAGCGAGTCAACCATATGTTGATGCAGATAGAGATAAACAAAATGCATACAATACAGCAGTTACAAATGCTGAAAATATCATTAATGCAACGAGTCAGCCGACACTTGATCCATCTGCAGTAACACAAGCAGCTAATCAAGTGAGCACTAACAAAACTGCGCTTAATGGTGCACAAAACTTAGCGAATAAAAAGCAAGAAACGACTGCTAACATCAACCAATTAAGTCATTTAAATAATGCTCAAAAGCAAGATTTAAATACGCAAGTGACAAATGCACCAAATATTAGCACAGTAAATCAAGTGAAAACTAAAGCTGAACAATTAGATCAAGCAATGGAACGTTTAATCAACGGAATCCAAGACAAAGATCAAGTGAAACAAAGTGTTAACTTTACAGATGCAGATCCAGAAAAACAAACAGCATACAACAATGCGGTAACTGCTGCTGAAAATATTATTAATCAAGCAAATGGTACAAATGCGAACCAATCACAAGTTGAAGCAGCACTTTCAACTGTAACAACTACGAAACAAGCGTTGAATGGTGATAGAAAAGTAACAGATGCTAAAAACAATGCAAACCAAACATTATCTACGTTAGATAACTTAAACAATGCACAAAAAGGTGCTGTTACTGGAAACATCAATCAAGCGCACACTGTAGCTGAAGTAACGCAAGCCATTCAAACCGCTCAGGAACTGAATACAGCGATGGGTAACTTGAAAAATAGCTTGAATGATAAAGACACTACACTTGGCAGTCAAAACTTTGCAGATGCAGATCCAGAGAAGAAAAATGCATACAATGAAGCGGTTCATAATGCTGAAAATATTTTAAATAAATCTACAGGTACGAACGTGCCTAAAGATCAAGTTGAAGCAGCTATGAATCAAGTGAATGCTACAAAAGCAGCGCTTAATGGTACTCAAAACCTTGAAAAAGCTAAACAACACGCAAATACAGCAATTGACGGTTTAAGCCATTTAACAAATGCACAAAAAGAGGCATTAAAACAATTGGTACAACAATCGACTACTGTTGCAGAAGCACAAGGTAATGAGCAAAAAGCAAACAATGTTGATGCAGCAATGGACAAATTACGTCAAAGTATTGCAGATAATGCGACAACAAAACAAAACCAAAATTATACTGATGCAAGTCAGAATAAAAAGGATGCGTACAATAATGCTGTCACAACTGCACAAGGTATTATTGATCAAACTACAAGTCCAACTTTAGATCCGACTGTTATCAATCAAGCTGCTGGACAAGTAAGCACAACTAAAAATGCATTAAATGGTAATGAAAACCTAGAGGCAGCGAAACAACAAGCGTCACAATCATTAGGTTCATTAGATAACTTAAATAATGCGCAAAAACAAACAGTTACTGATCAAATTAATGGCGCGCATACTGTTGATGAAGCAAATCAAATTAAGCAAAATGCGCAAAACTTAAATACAGCGATGGGTAACTTGAAACAAGCGATAGCTGACAAAGATGCTACGAAAGCGACAGTTAACTTCACTGATGCAGATCAAGCAAAACAACAAGCATATAACACTGCTGTTACAAATGCTGAAAATATCATTTCAAAAGCTAATGGCGGCAATGCAACACAAGCTGAAGTTGAACAAGCAATCAAACAAGTTAATGCTGCAAAACAAGCATTAAATGGTAATGCCAACGTTCAACATGCAAAAGACGAAGCAACAGCATTAATTAATAGCTCTAATGACCTTAACCAAGCACAAAAAGACGCATTAAAACAACAAGTTCAAAATGCAACTACTGTAGCTGGTGTAAACAATGTTAAACAAACAGCACAAGAGTTAAACAATGCTATGACACAATTAAAACAAGGCATTGCAGATAAAGAACAAACAAAAGCTGATGGTAACTTTGTCAATGCAGATCCTGATAAGCAAAATGCATATAATCAAGCAGTAGCGAAAGCTGAAGCATTAATTAGTGCTACGCCTGATGTTGTCGTTACACCTAGCGAAATTACTGCAGCGTTAAATAAAGTTACGCAAGCTAAAAATGATTTAAATGGTAATACAAACTTAGCAACGGCGAAACAAAATGTTCAACATGCTATTGATCAATTGCCAAACTTAAACCAAGCGCAACGTGATGAATACAGCAAACAAATCACGCAAGCAACACTTGTACCAAACGTCAATGCTATTCAACAAGCGGCGACAACGCTTAATGACGCGATGACACAATTGAAACAAGGTATTGCGAATAAAGCACAAATTAAAGGTAGCGAGAACTATCACGATGCTGATACTGACAAGCAAACAGCATATGATAATGCAGTAACAAAAGCAGAAGAATTGTTAAAACAAACAACAAATCCAACAATGGATCCAAATACAATTCAACAAGCATTAACTAAAGTGAATGACACAAATCAAGCACTTAACGGTAATCAAAAATTAGCTGATGCCAAACAAGATGCTAAGACAACACTTGGTACACTAGATCATTTAAATGATGCTCAAAAACAAGCGCTAACAACTCAAGTTGAACAAGCACCAGATATTGCAACAGTTAATAATGTTAAGCAAAATGCTCAAAATCTGAATAATGCTATGACTAACTTAAACAATGCATTACAAGATAAAACTGAGACATTAAATAGCATTAACTTTACTGATGCAGATCAAGCTAAGAAAGATGCTTATACTAATGCGGTTTCACATGCAGAAGGTATTTTATCTAAAGCAAATGGCAGCAATGCAAGTCAAACTGAAGTGGAACAAGCGATGCAACGTGTGAACGAAGCGAAACAAGCATTGAATGGTAATGACAATGTACAACGTGCAAAAGATGCAGCGAAACAAGTGATTACAAATGCAAATGATTTAAATCAAGCGCAAAAAGATGCATTAAAACAACAAGTCGATGCTGCGCAAACTGTTGCAAATGTAAACACGATTAAGCAAACAGCACAAGATTTAAATCAAGCAATGACACAATTGAAACAAGGTATTGCAGATAAAGACCAAACTAAAGCAAATGGTAACTTTGTCAATGCTGATACTGATAAGCAAAATGCTTACAACAATGCGGTAGCACATGCTGAACAAATAATTAGTGGTACACCAAATGCAAACGTGGATCCACAACAAGTGGCTCAAGCGTTACAACAAGTGAATCAAGCTAAGGGTGATTTAAACGGTAACCATAACTTACAAGTTGCTAAAGACAATGCAAATACAGCCATTGATCAGTTACCAAACTTAAATCAACCACAAAAAACAGCATTAAAAGACCAAGTGTCGCATGCAGAACTTGTTACAGGTGTTAATGCTATTAAGCAAAATGCTGATGCGTTAAATAATGCAATGGGTACATTGAAACAACAAATTCAAGCGAACAGTCAAGTACCACAGTCAGTTGACTTTACACAAGCGGATCAAGACAAACAACAAGCATATAACAATGCGGCTAACCAAGCGCAACAAATCGCAAATGGCATACCAACACCTGTATTGACGCCTGATACAGTAACACAAGCAGTGACAACTATGAATCAAGCGAAAGATGCATTAAACGGTGATGAAAAATTAGCACAAGCGAAACAAGAAGCTTTAGCAAATCTTGATACGTTACGCGATTTAAATCAACCACAACGTGATGCATTACGTAACCAAATCAATCAAGCACAAGCGTTAGCTACAGTTGAACAAACTAAACAAAATGCACAAAATGTGAATACAGCAATGAGTAACTTGAAACAAGGTATTGCAAACAAAGATACTGTCAAAGCAAGTGAGAACTATCATGATGCTGATGCCGATAAGCAAACAGCATATACAAATGCAGTGTCTCAAGCGGAAGGTATTATCAATCAAACGACAAATCCAACGCTTAACCCAGATGAAATAACACGTGCATTAACTCAAGTGACTGATGCTAAAAATGGCTTAAACGGTGAAGCTAAATTGGCAACTGAAAAGCAAAATGCTAAAGATGCCGTAAGTGGGATGACGCATTTAAACGATGCTCAAAAACAAGCATTAAAAGGTCAAATCGATCAATCGCCTGAAATTGCTACAGTGAACCAAGTTAAACAAACAGCAACGAGCCTAGATCAAGCAATGGATCAATTATCACAAGCTATTAATGATAAAGCTCAAACATTAGCGGACGGTAATTACTTAAATGCAGATCCTGACAAACAAAATGCGTATAAACAGGCAGTAGCAAAAGCTGAAGCATTATTGAATAAACAAAGTGGTACTAATGAAGTACAAGCACAAGTTGAAAGCATCACTAATGAAGTGAACGCAGCGAAACAAGCATTAAATGGTAATGACAATTTGGCAAATGCAAAACAACAAGCAAAACAACAATTGGCGAACTTAACACACTTAAATGATGCACAAAAACAATCATTTGAAAGTCAAATTACACAAGCGCCACTTGTTACAGATGTCACTACGATTAATCAAAAAGCACAAACGTTAGATCATGCGATGGAATTATTAAGAAATAGTGTTGCGGATAATCAAACGACATTAGCGTCTGAAGATTATCATGATGCAACTGCGCAAAGACAAAATGACTATAACCAAGCTGTAACAGCTGCTAATAATATCATTAATCAAACTACATCGCCTACGATGAATCCAGATGATGTTAATGGTGCAACGACACAAGTGAATAATACGAAAGTTGCATTAGATGGTGATGAAAACCTTGCAGCAGCTAAACAACAAGCAAACAACAGACTTGATCAATTAGATCATTTGAATAATGCGCAAAAGCAACAGTTACAATCACAAATTACGCAATCATCTGATATTGCTGCAGTTAATGGTCACAAACAAACAGCAGAATCTTTAAATACTGCGATGGGTAACTTAATTAATGCGATTGCAGATCATCAAGCCGTTGAACAACGTGGTAACTTCATCAATGCTGATACTGATAAACAAACTGCTTATAATACAGCGGTAAATGAAGCAGCAGCAATGATTAACAAACAAACTGGTCAAAATGCGAACCAAACAGAAGTAGAACAAGCTATTACTAAAGTTCAAACAACACTTCAAGCGTTAAATGGAGACCATAATTTACAAGTTGCTAAAACAAATGCGACGCAAGCAATTGATGCTTTAACAAGCTTAAATGATCCTCAAAAAACAGCATTAAAAGACCAAGTTACAGCTGCAACTTTAGTAACTGCAGTTCATCAAATTGAACAAAATGCGAATACGCTTAACCAAGCAATGCATGGTTTAAGACAGAGCATTCAAGATAACGCAGCAACTAAAGCAAATAGCAAATATATCAACGAAGATCAACCAGAGCAACAAAACTATGATCAAGCTGTTCAAGCCGCAAATAATATTATCAATGAACAAACTGCAACATTAGATAATAATGCGATTAATCAAGCAGCGACAACTGTGAATACAACGAAAGCAGCATTACATGGTGATGTGAAGTTACAAAATGATAAAGATCATGCTAAGCAAACGGTTAGTCAATTAGCACATCTAAACAATGCACAAAAACATATGGAAGATACGTTAATTGATAGTGAAACAACTAGAACAGCAGTTAAGCAAGATTTGACTGAAGCACAAGCATTAGATCAACTTATGGATGCATTACAACAAAGTATTGCTGACAAAGATGCAACACGTGCGAGCAGTGCATATGTCAATGCAGAACCGAATAAAAAACAATCCTATGATGAAGCAGTTCAAAATGCTGAGTCTATCATTGCAGGATTAAATAATCCAACTATCAATAAAGGTAATGTATCAAGTGCGACTCAAGCAGTAATATCATCTAAAAATGCATTAGATGGTGTTGAACGATTAGCTCAAGATAAGCAAACTGCTGGAAATTCTCTAAATCATTTAGATCAATTAACACCAGCTCAACAACAAGCGCTAGAAAATCAAATTAATAATGCAACAACTCGTGGCGAAGTAGCACAAAAATTAACTGAAGCACAAGCACTTAACCAAGCAATGGAAGCTTTACGTAATAGCATTCAAGATCAACAGCAAACGGAAGCGGGTAGCAAGTTTATCAATGAAGATAAACCACAAAAAGATGCTTACCAAGCAGCAGTTCAAAATGCAAAAGATTTAATTAATCAAACTAACAATCCAACGCTTGATAAAGCACAAGTTGAACAATTGACACAAGCTGTTAACCAAGCTAAAGATAACCTACACGGTGATCAAAAACTTGCAGACGATAAACAACATGCGGTTACTGATTTAAATCAATTAAATGGTTTGAATAATCCGCAACGTCAAGCACTTGAAAGCCAAATAAACAACGCAGCAACTCGTGGCGAAGTAGCACAAAAATTAGCTGAAGCAAAAGCGCTTGATCAAGCAATGCAAGCATTACGTAATAGTATTCAAGATCAACAACAAACAGAATCTGGTAGCAAGTTTATCAATGAAGATAAACCGCAAAAAGATGCTTACCAAGCAGCAGTTCAAAATGCAAAAGATTTAATTAACCAAACAGGTAATCCAACACTCGACAAATCACAAGTAGAACAATTGACACAAGCAGTAACAACTGCAAAAGATAATCTACATGGTGATCAAAAACTTGCTCGTGATCAACAACAAGCAGTAACAACTGTAAATGCATTGCCAAACTTAAATCATGCACAACAACAAGCATTAACTGATGCTATAAATGCAGCGCCTACAAGAACAGAGGTTGCACAACATGTTCAAACTGCTACTGAACTTGATCACGCGATGGAAACATTGAAAAATAAAGTTGATCAAGTGAATACAGATAAGGCTCAACCAAATTACACTGAAGCGTCAACTGATAAAAAAGAAGCAGTAGATCAAGCGTTACAAGCTGCAGAAAGCATTACAGATCCAACTAATGGTTCAAATGCGAATAAAGACGCTGTAGACCAAGTATTAACTAAGCTTCAAGAAAAAGAAAATGAGTTAAATGGTAATGAGAGAGTCGCTGAAGCTAAAACACAAGCGAAACAAACTATTGACCAATTAACACATTTAAATGCTGATCAAATTGCAACTGCTAAACAAAACATTGATCAAGCGACGAAACTTCAACCAATTGCTGAATTAGTAGATCAAGCAACGCAATTGAATCAATCTATGGATCAATTACAACAAGCAGTTAATGAACATGCTAACGTTGAGCAAACTGTAGATTACACACAAGCAGATTCAGATAAACAAAATGCTTATAAACAAGCTATTGCTGATGCTGAAAATGTATTGAAACAAAATGCGAATAAGCAACAAGTGGATCAAGCACTTCAAAATATTTTAAATGCAAAACAAGCATTAAATGGTGATGAACGTGTAGCACTTGCTAAAACAAATGGTAAACATGACATCGACCAATTGAATGCATTAAACAATGCTCAACAAGATGGATTTAAAGGTCGCATCGATCAATCAAACGATTTAAATCAAATCCAACAAATTGTAGATGAGGCTAAGGCACTTAATCGTGCAATGGATCAATTGTCACAAGAAATCACTGACAATGAAGGACGCACGAAAGGTAGCACGAACTATGTCAATGCAGATACACAAGTCAAACAAGTATATGATGAAACGGTTGATAAAGCGAAACAAGCACTTGATAAATCGACTGGTCAAAACTTAACTGCAAAACAAGTTATCAAATTAAATGATGCAGTCACTGCAGCTAAGAAAGCATTAAATGGTGAAGAAAGACTTAATAATCGTAAAGCTGAAGCATTACAAAGATTGGATCAATTAACACATCTAAACAATGCTCAAAGACAATTAGCAATCCAACAAATTAATAATGCTGAAACGCTAAATAAAGCATCTCGAGCAATTAATAGAGCAACTAAATTAGATAATGCAATGGGTGCAGTACAACAATATATTGACGAACAGCACCTTGGTGTTATCAGCAGCACAAATTACATCAATGCAGATGACAATTTGAAAGCAAATTATGATAATGCAATTGCGAATGCAGCACATGAGTTAGATAAAGTGCAAGGTAATGCAATTGCAAAAGCTGAAGCAGAGCAATTGAAACAAAATATTATCGATGCTCAAAATGCATTAAATGGAGACCAAAACCTTGCAAATGCCAAAGATAAAGCAAATGCGTTTGTTAATTCGTTAAATGGATTAAATCAACAGCAACAAGATCTTGCACATAAAGCAATTAACAATGCCGATACTGTATCAGATGTAACAGATATTGTTAATAATCAAATTGACTTAAATGATGCAATGGAAACATTGAAACATTTAGTTGACAATGAAATTCCAAATGCAGAGCAAACTGTCAATTACCAAAACGCTGACGATAATGCTAAAACAAACTTCGATGATGCCAAACGTCTAGCAAATACATTGCTAAATAGTGATAACACAAATGTGAATGATATCAATGGCGCAATCCAAGCAGTCAATGATGCAATCCATAATCTTAATGGTGATCAACGACTACAAGATGCTAAAGACAAGGCAATTCAATCTATTAATCAAGCTTTAGCTAATAAGCTAAAAGAAATCGAAGCTTCAAATGCGACGGATCAAGACAAGCTTATTGCGAAAAATAAAGCAGAAGAATTGGCAAACAGCATCATCAACAACATTAATAAAGCAACAAGTAATCAGGCTGTATCTCAAGTTCAAACAGCAGGCAACCACGCGATTGAACAAGTGCATGCCAATGAAATACCAAAAGCAAAAATTGATGCCAATAAAGACGTTGATAAGCAAGTTCAAGCATTAATTGACGAAATTGATCGAAATCCAAATCTAACAGATAAGGAAAAACAAGCACTTAAAGATCGTATTAATCAAATACTTCAACAAGGTCATAACGGCATTAACAATGCGATGACTAAAGAAGAAATTGAACAAGCCAAAGCACAACTTGCGCAAGCATTACAAGACATCAAAGATTTAGTGAAAGCTAAAGAAGATGCGAAACAAGATGTTGATAAACAAGTTCAAGCTTTAATTGACGAAATCGATCAAAATCCAAATCTAACAGATAAGGAAAAACAAGCACTTAAATATCGAATTAATCAAATACTTCAACAAGGTCATAACGACATTAACAATGCGCTGACTAAAGAAGAAATTGAGCAGGCAAAAGCACAACTTGCACAAGCATTGCAAGACATCAAAGATTTAGTGAAAGCTAAAGAAGATGCGAAAAATGCAATAAAAGCCTTAGCTAATGCGAAGCGTGATCAAATCAATTCAAATCCAGATTTAACACCTGAGCAAAAAGCAAAAGCGCTCAAAGAAATTGACGAAGCTGAAAAACGAGCACTACAAAACGTTGAGAATGCTCAAACTATAGATCAATTAAATCGAGGATTAAACTTAGGTTTAGATGACATTAGAAATACACATGTATGGGAGGTTGATGAACAACCTGCTGTAAATGAAATTTTTGAAGCAACACCTGAGCAAATCCTAGTTAATGGTGAACTCATTGTACATCGTGATGACATCATTACAGAACAAGATATTCTTGCACACATAAACTTAATTGATCAGCTTTCAGCAGAAGTCATCGATACACCATCAACTGCAACGATTTCTGATAGCTTAACAGCAAAAGTTGAAGTTACATTGCTTGATGGATCAAAAGTGATTGTTAATGTTCCTGTAAAAGTTGTAGAAAAAGAATTGTCAGTAGTCAAACAACAGGCAATTGAATCAATCGAAAATGCGGCACAACAAAAGATTAATGAAATCAATAATAGTGTGACATTAACACTGGAACAAAAAGAAGCTGCAATTGCAGAAGTTAATAAGCTTAAACAACAAGCAATTGATCATGTTAACAATGCACCTGATGTTCATTCAGTTGAAGAAATTCAACAACAAGAACAAGCGCATATTGAACAATTTAATCCAGAACAATTTACGATTGAACAAGCAAAATCAAATGCAATTAAATCGATTGAAGATGCAATTCAACATATGATTGATGAAATCAAAGCTCGTACTGATCTAACAGATAAAGAGAAGCAAGAAGCTATTGCTAAGTTAAATCAATTAAAAGAACAAGCAATTCAAGCGATTCAACGTGCGCAAAGCATCGATGAAATAAGTGAGCAATTGGAACAATTTAAAGCTCAAATGAAAGCAGCTAATCCAACAGCAAAAGAACTAGCTAAACGCAAGCAAGAAGCTATTAGTAGAATTAAAGACTTTTCAAATGAAAAAATAAATAGTATTCGAAATAGTGAAATTGGCACAGCTGATGAAAAACAAGCAGCAATGAATCAAATTAACGAAATTGTGCTTGAAACAATTAGAGATATTAATAATGCGCATACATTACAGCAAGTTGAGGCTGCATTGAACAATGGTATTGCTCGAATTTCAGCAGTACAAATTGTAACATCTGATCGTGCTAAACAATCGTCAAGTACTGGAAATGAATCTAATAGCCATTTAACAATTGGTTATGGAACTGCAAATCATCCATTTAACAGTTCGACTATTGGACATAAAAAGAAACTTGATGAAGATGATGACATTGATCCACTTCATATGCGTCACTTTAGTAATAATTTCGGTAATGTTATTAAAAACGCTATTGGTGTGGTGGGTATCTCTGGTTTACTAGCTAGTTTCTGGTTCTTCATTGCCAAACGTCGTCGTAAAGAAGATGAAGAGGAAGAATTAGAAATAAGAGATAATAATAAAGATTCAATAAAAGAGACTTTAGACGATACAAAACATTTACCACTTTTATTTGCGAAACGTCGCAGAAAAGAAGATGAAGAAGATGTTACTGTTGAAGAAAAAGATTCGCTAAATAATGGCGAGTCACTCGATAAAGTTAAACATACGCCGTTCTTCTTACCAAAACGTCGTCGTAAAGAAGATGAAGAAGATGTGGAAGTTACAAATGAAAACACAGATGAAAAAGTGTTGAAAGATAACGAACATTCACCACTCTTATTCGCAAAACGACGCAAAGATAAAGAGGAAGATGTTGAAACAACAACTAGTATTGAATCTAAAGATGAGGACGTTCCTTTATTATTGGCTAAAAAGAAAAATCAAAAAGATAACCAATCCAAAGACAAAAAGTCAGCATCAAAAAATACTTCTAAAAAGGTAGCAGCTAAAAAGAAGAAAAAGAAAGCTAAGAAAAATAAAAAATAATTTGTTTCTTTGATAAATAGAGGAGCACCGATTGACATCACATCAGTCGGTGCTCCTTTTATTTATTCTTTTTAATTAATTTATACAATGCCTGTTGAGCGTGTTGATTCGCTTCTTTGTTTTGTTCTCTCGGTATCCATTTAACAAATAATAAATCAAAATCTTTTTCAAATATTTCTATTTGATCAAAATAAGGTTTGAAATTTGCGTTTTTCACATAACCAGCTTCAATGCTATCTGCAATTAGCTTTGAGTCTGTATATAATAGTGCGTTTTGAACATTTAATTCACGTGCATGTTCTAGTGCATAAATACATGCAGCCCATTCTGCAGTGTGGTTATCCATTTCGCCTAACTCATGTGTATATGTATAATGCTGCTCATCTTCTTTGATTACAATGGCACATGTACTTATGCCTGGATTTCCTTTCGTCGCAGCATCAAAATTTATTTTCGCCATAATAAACCTACTTTCTATTCAATACTTAGTTAAAGTTACTATTACTGTAATACAAAATATGTTGGGTAATCCATTAAAAAACACGCATCACTTAAATAAGTAACACGTGTTTAAAATACTCGCTGATTCAAAGATGATTTTCTAATACGTAGTACTGTAATATACTTCCTAAAAAAATCATCTTCAGGCTGGGACATAAATCAATGTTCTATGCTCTACGATGTTATATTGGCAGTAGTTGACTGAACGAAAATGCGCTTGTAACAAGCTTTTTTCAATTCTAGTCAGGGGCCCCAACACAGAGAATTTCGAAAAGAAATTCTACAGGCAATGCGAGTTGGGGTGTGGGTCCCAACACAGAAGATGACGAAAAGTCAGCTTACAATAATGTGCAAGTTTGGGATGGGCCCCAACAAAGAGAAATTGGATTCCCAATTTCTACAGACAATGCAAGTTGGGGTGGGACGACGAAATAAATTTTGCGAAAATATTATTTCTGTCCCACTCCCTTAAAACTTATTCTTTTGTGTAGTAAGTGCGTTAATAGCCTTGATCTAACTTATCAATCTTACCTTTACGATAAAATGATTTAGCAATATATCCAAATGGTACATTGAAAACTGTTGAAGCTAATTTTAATACGTACGTTGTAATAAATATTTCAAATACAACTGTACCAGGTAAACTTCCGATAAATGCGATAGCTACAAATAAAGCTGTATCAATTATTGAGCTTAAAAATGTACTACCATATGCACGGATGAAAAACGTTTTATCAGAACTAAATACTTTTTTAATTAGTGAAAAGATAAATACATCAATATGTTGACCAATAATATATGCGACGATTGAGCCTAAAGCAATGCGTGGCACAACATCAAAGATTGCGTGTAATGCTTTTTGTGCCATATCTTCTGGTGCAGGAATAAAATGTAATGACAATTGCATAACAATAATCATAATTAATGTTGATGAAAAGCCTAACCAAACTGCTCTTTTTGCAACTCTACGCCCATAAATATCGTTTAATATATCTGTTGCTAAATAAATAGAAGCAAACATGACATTACCTAAAGTTGCTGAAATACCAAAGATTTCTACAGTTTTAATCACTTGTATGTTGGCAATGATTGTGCCAATTGCAACCCATGCAATTAAACCTTGTTTACCAAAAAAGCGATACATAAGTACCATAAGCACGAACGTTGCAATAAACGTAACTAGTCCTAAAATTTCATTATACATATTAAAATGTCCTCCTAAATTTTGATCATGCGGGTGTTTAGAAACCGCTCAATAAATAACTAACTCATTTTACTGAAAAATCGTTTGCGATGCAATAGCATTTGAATATAAATACATTTTACGTATAGAATTGTAAAAGGTTTCATTCAAATCTTAGGGTCAAAAATGTTATAATATTTTTATGTCAAATTTAAAACAGTAACACTTATTTACAAGGTTGCAATATTTTGAAGTAATAAAGGAAGTGTCGCGTATTTTAACTTTTTCAGAGCAAAATGCACTCGCGAAAATAGATGATTTAATGAATACTTATTGCAATCAATGTCCAATCAAAACTCGTCTGCGTAAATTAGAGGGGAAAACGAAGGCGCATCATTTTTGTATCAATGAGTGTTCAATAGGGAAAGAAATAAAACAATTAGGAAATGAACTTCAATAGGAGGAAGTCAAATGAAAATTATATCTATATCAGAAACACCGAACCACAACACAATGAAGATTACACTTAGTGAAAGCAGAGAAGGTATGACATCAGATACGTATACTAAAGTTGATGATTCACAGCCAGCATTTATTAATGACATCTTAAAGGTTGAAGGCGTTAAATCAATTTTCCATGTTATGGACTTTATTTCAGTAGATAAAGAAAATGACGCAAATTGGGAAACAGTATTGCCAAAAGTAGAGGCTGTATTCGAATAAATTTTTCATCAACTAGTATTCGGGGGGAATAAAGTATATGGAAATTTTACGTATAGAGCCAACACCAAGTCCAAATACAATGAAAGTTGTTTTGTCATATACAAGAGAAGACAAGTTATCTAATACTTATAAAAAAGTAGAAGAAACACAACCAAGATTTATAAATCAGTTGTTATCTATAGATGGTATCACTTCCATTTTTCATGTCATGAACTTCTTAGCTGTTGATAAGGCACCAAAAGCTGATTGGGAAGTCATATTACCTGATATTAAAGCTGCTTTTTCTGATGCGAATAAGGTTTTAGAATCTGTAAATGAACCTCAAATTGACAATCATTTTGGTGAAATTAAAGCTGAATTATTAACTTTTAAGGGTATACCGTATCAAATTAAGCTAACTTCTGCTGACCAAGAATTAAGAGAACAATTACCACAAACATATGTTGACCATATGACTCAAGCGCAAACAGCACATGACAATATTGTTTTTATGCGTAAATGGCTAGATTTAGGAAATCGCTATGGAAATATTCAAGAAGTAATGGATGGTGTCCTAGAAGAAGTGCTAACTACCTATCCAGAATCACAGTTACCCGTATTGGTAAAACATGCTTTAGAAGAAAATCACGCAACTAATAATTATCATTTCTATCGACATGTCTCTTTGGATGAATATCATGCAACTGATAATTGGAAGACTCGATTACGAATGTTAAACCATTTTCCAAAGCCGACTTTTGAAGATATACCGCTGCTTGATTTAGCTTTATCTGATGAAAAAGTACCGGTTAGACGTCAAGCGATTGTATTATTAGGTATGATTGAAAGTAAAGAAATTTTACCGTATTTATATAAGGGGCTTCGTGATAAAAGTCCTGTTGTAAGAAGAACAGCAGGGGATTGCATAAGCGATTTAGGGTATCCAGAGGCACTACCAGAAATGGTGCTACTATTAGATGATCCACAGAAAATCGTTAGGTGGCGTGCTGCTATGTTTATCTTTGATGAAGGTAATGCAGAGCAGCTTCCCGCACTAAAAGCCCATATTAATGACAATGCGTTTGAAGTTAAATTACAAATTGAAATGGCCATATCTCGTATTGAAAACGGAGATGAAGCACTTGGTTCAGTATGGAAACAAATGGCAAACAGAACAATTTAATTGGAGGAATTAAATATGAATGCATATGATGCTTATATGAAAGAAATTGCGCAACAAATGCGTGGCGAATTAACTCAAAATGGTTTTACAAGTTTAGAAACGAGCGAAGCAGTATCGGAGTATATGAACCAAGTAAATGCTGATGACACTACTTTTGTAGTTATTAACTCTACATGCGGCTGTGCAGCTGGATTAGCAAGACCAGCTGCAGTAGCAGTTGCAACACAAAATGAACATAGACCTACAAATACAGTTACAGTTTTTGCTGGGCAAGATAAAGAAGCAACTGCTACAATGCGAGAATTCATTCAGCAAGCACCATCTAGTCCTTCGTATGCTTTATTCAAAGGTCAAGATTTAGTTTATTTTATGCCTAGAGAATTTATCGAAGGTAGAGATATTAATGACATTGCAATGGACTTAAAGGATGCCTTTGACGAAAATTGTAAATAGTACACATAAATAAATATAAAGGTTAACACATTTTATAATATTAAAAATGGTGTCTGTCATTGAAAATAGAGAATATAGTTGTATTCTATTTGTTAAATAAAGTCCGTTTTTACCAACTATATTTTCTAGAAATTTAACTGTTTTAATAGGACATCAAACATAATATTCAAATCATGTGTTAACCTCTTTTTTAAAATTTTTTAGCATTAAAGTTATAGATTTGGGTAAACAATTACCAATTGGAAACATATATCACGTTACGATGGGGTAGGTACTTAATCAGCATTTTATAAATAAAGTAACGGAATTCATGATATTAATATCATATTCCTAAAATGAGTGATAACAAAATGCTACATAAAGTTAAGTTATATCAAACTAAATATACATACTATAAATAATGAAAATGAGGTGTTATCGCATATGTTGAATTCATTTGATGCAGCATATCACAGTCTTTGTGAAGAAGTTTTAGAAATAGGAAATACACGAAATGATCGCACAAATACAGGTACGATTTCGAAATTTGGTCATCAACTTCGCTTTGACTTATCTAAAGGATTTCCACTATTAACGACAAAGAAAGTTTCTTTTAAATTAGTAGCAACCGAATTATTATGGTTCATTAAAGGAGATACAAACATCCAATACTTATTAAAATATAATAATAATATATGGAACGAATGGGCTTTTGAAAATTATATCAAATCAGACGAGTATAAAGGTCCAGATATGACAGATTTCGGGCATCGTGCATTGAGTGATCCTGAATTTAACGAACAATATAAAGAACAAATGAAACAATTTAAGCAACGTATTCTTGAAGATGATACATTTGCGAAGCAATTCGGGGATTTAGGAAATGTTTATGGTAAACAATGGCGAGATTGGGTTGATAAAGATGGTAATCATTTTGATCAACTTAAAACAGTAATTGAACAAATTAAGCATAATCCAGATTCAAGGCGACACATCGTATCTGCATGGAATCCAACAGAAATTGATACAATGGCACTTCCGCCTTGTCATACCATGTTCCAGTTTTATGTCCAAGATGGTAAGTTAAGTTGCCAGTTATACCAACGTAGCGCAGATATCTTTTTAGGTGTGCCATTTAATATCGCAAGCTACGCTTTATTGACACACCTTATTGCCAAAGAATGTGGACTTGAAGTGGGTGAATTTGTGCATACATTTGGAGATGCACATATTTATTCAAATCATATTGATGCGATTCAAACACAATTAGCACGTGAAAGCTTCAATCCTCCAACATTAAAAATTAACAGTGACAAGTCTATTTTCGACATAAATTATGAAGATTTGGAAATTGTTGACTATGAATCACATCCAGCAATAAAAGCTCCAATAGCAGTGTAGTCATTGCATAGTTAGCTAACCATATAGACATCAAAATGACATCATAGTATTTTCAAGTGCAAAAAAGTACTTTTTTGTGTTAAACGTTTTCATAAATTATGCAAAATCATTATTTCTATCACACTTTATGATAAAAATTGTGTTAAATTAAAGATAACTTAGTAATAAAAAATGAAATGATAGAAGAAGGAGGATAATTATGACTTTATCCATTCTAGTTGCACATGACTTGCAACGAGTAATTGGTTTTGAAAATCAATTACCTTGGCACCTACCAAATGATTTGAAGCATGTTAAAAAATTATCAACAGGTCATACTTTAGTAATGGGTCGTAAGACATTTGAATCGATTGGTAAACCACTACCGAATCGTCGAAATGTTGTACTTACTTCAGATACAAGTTTCAACGTAGAGGGCGTTGATGTAATTCACTCTATTGAAGATATTTACCAACTACCGGGCCATGTTTTCATATTTGGAGGGCAAACATTATTTGAAGAAATGATTGATAAAGTGGACGACATGTATATTACTGTTATTGAAGGTAAATTCCGTGGTGATACGTTCTTTCCACCTTATACATTTGAAGACTGGGAAGTTGCCTCTTCAGTTGAAGGTAAACTAGATGAGAAAAATACAATTCCACATACCTTTCTACATTTAATTCGTAAAAAATAAGGGGGAAAACGACCATGACAAAACAGATTATAGTAACAGACTCAACATCCGATTTATCTAAAGAATACTTAGAAGCAAACAACATTCATGTAATTCCTTTAAGTTTAACTATTGAAGGAGCTTCATACGTTGACCAAGTAGATATTACATCAGAAGAATTTATTAATCATATTGAAAATGATGAAGATGTAAAGACAAGTCAGCCAGCCATAGGTGAATTTATATCTGCTTATGAAGAACTAGGAAAAGATGGCTCTGAAATCATAAGTATTCATCTTTCTTCAGGATTAAGTGGTACATATAACACTGCTTACCAAGCAAGTCAAATGGTAGATGCTAATGTAACTGTTATTGATTCAAAATCTATTTCTTTTGGTTTAGGGTATCAAATACAACACCTAGTAGAGCTTGTAAAAGAAGGTGTCTCAACTTCTGAAATAGTTAAAAAGTTAAATCATTTAAGAGAAAACATTAAATTATTTGTAGTTATAGGGCAATTGAATCAATTAATTAAAGGTGGCAGAATTAGTAAAACAAAAGGTTTGATTGGTAATCTTATGAAAATTAAACCAATTGGTACACTAGATGATGGTCGCTTAGAGCTTGTGCACAATGCGAGAACTCAAAATTCTAGTATCCAATACTTGAAAAAGGAAATTGCTGAATTTATAGGAGATCATGAAATCAAATCCATTGGTGTCGCACATGCTAACGTCATTGAATATGTTGATAAATTGAAGAAAGTTTTTAATGAAGCTTTTCATGTGAATAATTACGATATAAATGTAACTACACCAGTTATTTCTGCACATACTGGTCAAGGTGCGATTGGCCTCGTAGTCCTTAAGAAGTAAATTTAATCTTTTCAGTGTTAATTACTTCCATTTCAATCCTTTATAGACTAAATTTATAATTAGATAGATAGAGGAGGTAATTCATATGACAAAAGAATATGCAACATTAGCAGGAGGATGTTTCTGGTGCATGGTTAAACCATTTACATCATATCCAGGCATCAAGTCAGTCGTATCTGGTTATAGTGGCGGTCATGTTGACAACCCAACTTATGAACAGGTATGTACGAATCAAACCGGCCATGTCGAAGCAGTACAAATTACGTTTGATCCAGAGGTTACTTCCTTTGAAAATATATTAGACATATATTTCAAAACATTTGACCCAACTGATGATCAAGGGCAATTTTTCGATAGAGGCGAAAGCTATCAACCAGTCATTTTCTATCATGATGAACATCAGAAAAAGGCTGCTGAGTTTAAAAAGCAACAATTAAATGAACAAGGTATTTTCAAGAAACCAGTGATTACACCTATTAAACCATATAAAAATTTCTATCCAGCTGAAGACTACCATCAAGATTATTACAAAAAGAACCCGGTACATTATTACCAATATCAACGTGGTTCAGGTAGAAAAGCGTTTATAGAATCACATTGGGGGAATCAAAATGCTTAAAAAAGATAAAAGTGAACTAACAGATATAGAATATATTGTTACACAAGAAAACGGCACTGAACCACCATTTATGAATGAATATTGGAATCATTTTGCTAAAGGAATTTATGTAGATAAAATTTCTGGTAAACCTTTATTTACATCTGAAGAAAAGTTTCATTCTGAATGTGGATGGCCTAGCTTTTCCAAAGCGCTTGATGACGATGAAATTATAGAATTAGTCGACAAATCATTTGGTATGTTGAGAACTGAAGTGCGTTCAGAAGAATCAAATAGTCATTTAGGACATGTCTTTAATGATGGACCTAAAGAAAGTGGCGGCTTAAGATACTGTATCAATTCCGCTGCAATTCAATTTATTCCATATGAAAAGTTAGAAGAATTGGGTTATGGCGATTTAATATCACATTTTGATAAGTAGGAGTGGAAAGTATGTTTAAAAAATTATTCGGAAAAGGCAAAGAAGTTCAGAAAGATATCGCAATTTATGCACCATTAACTGGAGAATTCGTGAAAATTGAAGATATTCCAGATCCTGTATTCGCACAAAAAATGATGGGCGAAGGTTTTGGTATTAATCCAACTGAAGGAGAAGTTGTGTCTCCAATTGCAGGACGTGTTGACAATGTCTTTCCAACTAAGCATGCGATTGGGTTAAAAGCAGATAACGGATTAGAATTATTAGTTCATATCGGTTTAGACACAGTTCAATTAGACGGTGAAGGATTTGAAGTGTTAGTGTCTAGTGGTGACGAAGTTAACGTCGGAGATCCATTAGTAAGATTCAACCTTGAATATATTAATAATAACGCTAAATCTGTAATTTCACCAATTATAATTACTAACACTGATCAAGCAGCTTCAATTAATATTTATGATGAAAATGCTGTGATTAAAGGTGAAACAAAAGTGATTGATGTGACAATGAACTAATGAAAAACTATTCGTTTTATCAATTTGTCATGACAGTTCGTGGTCGACACGACGATAAAGGTCGTCTAGCAGAAGAGATATTTGACGATCTTGCTTTCCCAAAACACGATGATGATTTTAACATACTGTCTGATTATATTGAGACACATGGTGATTTCACATTGCCAATGTCTGTATTTGATGATTTATATGAAGAATATACGGAATGGCTAAAATTTTAATATAATTTTTAATAATAATAGTTAGAACCAGGGTGATGCAATTCGTTATCCTGGTTTTAATTTAAAATAAACTAAGTTGTGACTAAAAATTAATCAATTATAGTGAAATATGGTGCGCTATCTTGCATAAATTGATATGATTAACTACACAGAATTTAAAAGTACATAATACATAATAAGGAAGTGATACAATGGATGATAAGCAACACACATCTTCATCCGATGATGAACGCGCTGAAATTGCAACAAGCAATCAAGACCAAGAAACTAATTCATCGAAACGCGTTCACTTAAAACGTTGGCAATTCATATCAATATTAATTGGTACAATCCTAATAACAGCTGTCATCACAGTTGTTGCATATATTTTTATAAATCAAAAAATAAGTGGTTTAAACAAAACTGATCAAGCAAACTTAAATAAAATTGAAAATGTGTATAAAATCTTAAATAGTGATTATTACAAAAAACAGGACTCTGACAAGTTAAGTAAAGCTGCAATTGATGGCATGGTCAAAGAATTAAAAGATCCTTATTCTGAATATTTAACAAAAGAACAAACGAAATCCTTTAATGAAGGTGTTTCAGGTGATTTTGTAGGTATTGGTGCAGAAATGCAAAAGAAAAATGATCAAATTATGGTTACTAGTCCTATGAAGGGATCTCCAGCAGAACGTGCTGGCATTCGTCCTAAAGATGTCATTACTAAAGTAAATGGAAAATCAATTAAAGGTAAAGCATTAGATGAAGTTGTCAAAGATGTTCGTGGTAAAGAAAACACTGAAGTCACTTTAACTGTTCAACGAGGTAGTGAAGAAAAAGACGTTAAGATTAAACGTGAAAAAATTCATGTTAAAAGTGTTGAGTATAAGAAAAAAGGTAAAGTTGGAGTTATTACTATTAATAAATTCCAGAATGATACATCAGGTGAATTGAAAGATGCAGTTCTAAAAGCTCACAAAGATGGTTTGAAAAAGATTGTTTTAGATTTAAGAAATAATCCAGGTGGACTACTAGATGAAGCTGTTAAAATGGCAAATATTTTTATCGATAAAGGAAAAACTGTTGTTAAACTAGAAAAAGGTAAAGATACTGAAGCAATTCAAACTTCTAATGATGCGTTAAAAGAAGCGAAAGACATGGATATATCCATCTTAGTGAATGAAGGTTCAGCTAGCGCTTCTGAAGTGTTTACTGGTGCGCTAAAAGACTATAATAAAGCTAAAGTTTATGGGTCAAAAACATTCGGCAAAGGTGTCGTACAAACTACAAGAGAGTTTAAGGATGGTTCATTGTTAAAATATACTGAAATGAAATGGTTAACGCCAGATGGTCATTATATTCACGGTAAAGGCATTAAACCAGACGTTACTATTGACACACCTAAATATCAATCTTTAAATGTCATTCCTAATACGAAAACATTTAAAGTTGGAGACGATGATAAAAATATTAAAACTATTAAAATTGGTTTATCAGCTTTAGGTTATAAAGTTGATAATGAATCAACGCAATTTGATAAAGCTTTAGAAAATCAAGTTAAAGCTTTCCAACAAGCGAATAAACTTGAGGTAACTGGTGAATTTAATAAAGAAACGAATAATAAATTTACTGAGTTATTAGTTGAAAAAGCTAATAAACATGATGATGTTCTCGATAAGTTGATTAATATTTTAAAATAAGCGATACACACTACTAAAATTGTATTATTATTATGTTAATGACACGCCTCCTAAATTTGCAAAGATAGCAATTTAGGAGGCGTGTTTATTTTTATTGACGTCTAACTCTAAAAGATATAAATTAGACATTTACAAATGATGTAAATAACGCAATTTCTATCATCGCTGATAACAATTCATGGTTTAATATGCAATGAGCATATACTTTTTAAATAGTATTATTCACTAGTTTTAACAATCAATTAATTGGTATATGATACTTTTATTGGTTATTTTTATCCCATAGTGTGATAATTACTATTTTTCATTCATAATAAAGGTTTAAAGCATGTTAATAGTGTGTAAGATTAACATGTACTGAAAAACATGTTTAACATAATGATATAAGGAGTGACGTACATGATCCGTCTAGGTAAAATGTCAGATTTAGATCAAATCTTAAATCTAGTAGAAGAAGCAAAAGAATTAATGAAAGAACACGACAACGAGCAATGGGACGATCAGTACCCACTTTTAGAACATTTTGAAGAAGATATTGCTAAAGATTATTTGTACGTATTAGAGGAAAATGACAAAATTTATGGCTTTATTGTTGTCGACCAAGACCAAGCAGAATGGTATGATGACATTGACTGGCCAGTAAATAGAGAAGGCGCCTTTGTTATTCATCGATTAACTGGTTCGAAAGAATATAAAGGAGCTGCTACAGAATTATTCAATTATGTTATTGATGTAGTTAAAGCACGTGGTGCAGAAGTTATTTTAACGGACACCTTTGCGTTAAACAAACCTGCACAAGGTTTATTTGCCAAATTTGGATTTCATAAGGTCGGTGAACAATTAATGGAATATCCGCCATATGATAAAGGTGAACCATTTTATGCATATTATAAAAATTTAAAAGAATAGAGGTAATATTAATGACGAAAATCGCATTTACCGGAGGGGGAACAGTTGGACACGTATCAGTAAATTTAAGTTTAATTCCAACTGCATTATCACAAGGTTATGAAGCGCTTTATATTGGTTCTAAAAATGGTATTGAAAGAGAAATGATTGAATCACAACTACCAGAAATTAAGTATTATCCTATTTCGAGTGGTAAATTAAGAAGATATATTTCTTTAGAAAATGCCAAAGACGTATTTAAAGTATTGAAAGGTATTCTTGATGCTCGTAAAGTTTTGAAAAAAGAAAAACCTGATCTATTATTTTCAAAAGGTGGATTTGTATCTGTGCCTGTTGTTATTGCAGCCAAATCATTAAATATACCAACTCTTATTCATGAATCTGACTTAACACCAGGATTAGCGAATAAGATAGCACTTAAATTTGCCAAGAAAATATATACAACATTTGAAGAAACGCTAAACTACTTACCTAAAGAGAAAGCTGATTTTATTGGAGCAACAATTCGAGAAGATTTAAAAAATGGTAATGCACATAATGGTTATCAATTAACAGGCTTTAATGAAAATAAAAAAGTTTTACTCGTTATGGGTGGAAGCTTAGGAAGTAAAAAATTAAATAGCATTATTCGCGAAAACTTAGATGCATTATTACAACAATATCAAGTGATACATTTAACTGGTAAAGGATTAAAAGATGCTCAAGTTAAAAAATCAGGATATATACAATATGAATTTGTTAAAGAGGATTTAACAGATTTATTAGCAATTACGGATACAGTAATAAGTAGAGCTGGATCAAATGCGATTTATGAGTTCTTAACATTACGTATACCAATGTTATTAGTACCATTAGGTTTAGATCAATCCCGAGGCGACCAAATTGACAATGCAAATCATTTTGCTGATAAAGGATATGCTAAAGCGATTGATGAAGAACAATTAACAGCACAAATTTTATTACAAGAACTAAATGAAATGGAACAGGAAAGAACTCGAATTATCAATAATATGAAATCGTATGAACAAAGTTATACGAAAGAAGCTTTATTTGATAAGATGATTAAAGACGCATTGAATTAATGGGGGGTAATGCTTTATGAGTCAATGGAAACGTATCTCTTTGCTCATCGTTTTTACATTGGTTTTTGGAATTATCGCGTTTTTCCACGAATCAAGACTTGGGAAATGGATTGATAATGAAGTTTATGAGTTTGTATATTCATCAGAGAGCTTTATTACGACATCTATCATGCTTGGGGCTACTAAAGTAGGTGAAGTCTGGGCAATGTTATGTATTTCATTACTTCTTGTGGCATATCTCATGTTAAAGCGCCACAAAATTGAAGCATTATTTTTTGCATTAACAATGGCATTATCTGGAATTTTGAATCCAGCATTAAAAAATATATTCGATAGAGAAAGACCTACATTGCTGCGTTTAATTGATATAACAGGATTTAGTTTTCCTAGCGGTCATGCTATGGGATCAACTGCATATTTTGGAAGTGGTATCTATCTATTAAATCGATTAAATCAAGGTAATTCAAAAGGTATTCTTATAGGGTTATGTGCAGCTATGATTTTATTGATTTCCATATCACGTGTATATCTAGGTGTACATTATCCAACAGATATTATTGCCGGCATTATTGGTGGATTATTTTGCATTATTTTATCAACGTTATTACTTAGAAATAAATTAATAAATTAAATAGTAAAATCAAAACCACCCGTGTGAACGGGTGGTTTGTTCTGCGGCTATAAGCCTTCCTTACTGGCCAGCCCTAAAAGGGCACTGACAAGTCAGCCAACTGCACTACTATTCCAGCAACCCTAAAGGGTTACTCTTTTTTCTTTCTTTTTTTATTTTTCTCTCCAGTGAAAGGATCTAAATATTCTTCCATTGAGATTTGGTCTGCAACGATATCCTCTTGTAATTGATTACGAATATAATTTTCAATCACTTTTTTATTTCTACCTACTGTATCCACATAAAATCCTTTACACCAAAACTTTCTATTTCCATATCTATACTTTAAGTTAGCATGTCTATCAAATATCATTAAACTACTTTTTCCTTTTAAATAGCCAACAAATGATGATACCCCAAGTTTGGGTGGTATACTAACTAACATATGGATATGATCTTTACATGCCTCTGCTTCAATTATCTCTACACCTTTTCTTTCACATAATTGACGCAATATAATCCCTATATCTTTTTTTATTTTTCCATATATCACTTGTCTTCTGTATTTAGGTGCAAAGACAATATGATACTTACAATTCCATTTTGTATGTGCTAAACTGTTTGTGTCAGATGACATTAAATAGCATCTCCTCGTGTTGATTATTTTGGTTGGCTGACCAATATTTATTCTAGCACGTAGAGATGCATTTTTTGTGACAATGGTAGAACCTTTTCTGAACCATACGCATAGCGTATGGTTTTCTTTTTACAAAAAACAAAAGCAGTAAACCTAAAGTGTCGTAAGGGTTTACTGCTTTTATAAAACGTTGTTATAACGTATATTGTCTTTTACGGGCATATAAAAGGGGAATATTTGAAAATGACCAATCCAACAAGAACGAAACGTTGTGGGGGGGATGTTCTATATGGTATTGATAATCATTTTCAACTACTATTATACATTAGTGAGAATCATTGTCAATTAGAAACTAAAACTTTTTTTGAATATTTTTTAAGAATAGTAAATAAAACGCATGATTACGCTATTTTAGAAAATAAAAAAATTTGTATTTCTCATTAGAATTAGAATATTTAAAAGTGATGAGGTTTAAACATTATATTGTTTACATACTCCTTTTGAATTCATACATTATGAAATGTTACTTCCAAGTTCAAAATCGCACATTGAAATGATGTGTGAAATGTTTAAACTACGGTCATTTTGTGAAAATAAAGATAATAACTATTCATTTTACAATAGTGAAAAGTCAGTATATGACAACAATTAATATTGCGGTAAGGCCTTGTGTTACAGTATTCTATATTTAAGTACTGCAATCAGAATTAACAGAATGCCATTAACTGATTATTAAATATTTGAGTTAATAAATAATTAATGATTGTAGCTTGAAAAATTTAAAACATGGTTATTGATTTGTGATAAAATTTAAACGTAAACAAACTAATTTAAAAAGCAACTATTGTATAGAAAAATACAAAATTTAAAATATATTACCTTATTAGAAAAAGTCGTAATATGAGGTGTACAAATGACGCAAATTTTAATAGTAGAAGATGAACAAAACTTAGCAAGATTTCTTGAATTGGAACTCACACATGAAAATTACAATGTGGACACAGAGTATGATGGACAAGACGGTTTAGATAAAGCGCTTAGCCATTACTATGATTTAATCATATTAGATTTAATGTTGCCGTCAATTAATGGCTTAGAAATTTGTCGCAAAATTAGACAACAACAATCTACACCTATCATTATAATTACAGCGAAAAGTGATACGTATGACAAAGTTGCTGGGCTTGATTACGGTGCAGACGATTATATAGTTAAGCCGTTTGATATTGAAGAACTTTTAGCAAGAATTCGTGCAATTTTACGTCGTCAGCCACAAAAGGATATTATCGATGTCAACGGTATTACAATTGATAAGAACGCTTTTAAAGTGACGGTAAATGGCGCAGAAATTGAATTAACAAAAACAGAGTATGATTTACTATATCTTCTAGCTGAAAATAAAAACCATGTTATGCAACGGGAACAAATTTTAAATCATGTATGGGGTTATAATAGTGAAGTAGAAACAAATGTCGTAGATGTTTATATAAGATATTTACGAAACAAGTTAAAACCATACGATCGTGACAAAATGATTGAAACAGTTCGTGGCGTTGGGTATGTGATACGATGACAAAACGTAAATTGCGCAATAACTGGATTATTGTTACCACGATGATTACGTTTGTCACGATATTTTTGTTTTGTTTAATTATTATTTTTTTCTTGAAAGATACACTGCATAATAGTGAGCTTGATGATGCAGAACGAAGCTCAAGCGATATTAATAATTTATTTCATTCTAAGCCTGTTAAAGATATATCTGCATTAGACTTGAATGCATCTTTAGGTAATTTTCAAGAGATAATTATTTATGATGAGCATAATAATAAATTATTTGAGACATCGAATGATAACACAGTGAGAGTTGAACCAGGTTATGAACACCGTTATTTTGACCGCGTAATAAAAAAACGCTATAAAGGCATTGAATATTTAATTATTAAAGAACCAATTACAACGCAAGATTTCAAAGGGTATAGCTTGTTAATTCATTCACTAGAAAATTATGATAACATCGTAAAATCATTGTATATCATTGCGCTGGCATTTGGAGTGATTGCAACAATTATAACTGCCACAATCAGTTATGTATTTTCAACACAAATTACTAAACCGCTTGTCAGTTTATCAAATAAAATGATTGAGATTCGACGAGATGGTTTTCAAAATAAATTGCAATTAAATACAAATTATGAAGAAATAGATAATTTAGCAAATACGTTTAATGAGATGATGAGCCAAATTGAAGAATCATTTAATCAACAAAGACAATTTGTTGAAGATGCGTCACATGAATTACGAACACCATTACAAATTATTCAAGGTCATTTAAATTTGATTCAGCGATGGGGAAAAAAAGACCCAGCAGTATTAGAAGAATCGTTAAATATTTCTATTGAAGAAATGAATCGTATCATAAAATTAGTCGAAGAATTACTTGAATTGACTAAAGGAGATGTAAATGACATTTCTTCTGAAGCACAGACCGTGCATATTAATGATGAAATTCGCTCGCGAATACACTCATTAAAACAATTGCATCCTGATTATCAATTTGATACGGATCTGACATCTAAAAATCTAGAAATTAAAATGAAACCTCATCAATTCGAACAATTATTTTTAATCTTTATTGATAATGCAATCAAATATGATGTGAAGAATAAGAAAATTAAAGTTAAGACAAGGTTAAAAAATAAGCAAAAAATAATTGAAATTACAGATCATGGAATTGGTATTCCAGAGGAAGATCAAGATTTCATTTTTGATCGCTTTTATCGAGTGGATAAATCTCGTTCAAGAAGTCAAGGCGGTAATGGACTCGGATTATCTATTGCTCAAAAAATCATTCAATTAAACGGAGGATCGATTAAAATTAAAAGTGAAATTAACAAAGGAACAACGTTTAAAATCATATTTTAATCATGACTGAGACGTCAATCAAAGTCATAGGATCAATTTTTTAAGTACACATTAGCTGTGACTAATGTATAAGAACAACTATAAAACAAATAAACAGTGGTTCTTTATCATTTCTGTTGTACTCCCAAAATTTACAATAAAATACATCTATAAACCTAGAAGAATCAACGCTTTTGTTGATTCTTCTTTTTAGCAGATAAATAGGTAAATCTACTTTAACAAATAACTAAATAGTGATATTATTACATTGTAAGCGTTTCAACATTTTTGTGGAGGGTGTAAAATGACTAACGAAAGAAAAGAAGTTTCAGAGGCTCCTGTAAACTTCGGTGCGAATTTAGGTCTAATGTTAGATCTATATGATGACTTTTTACAAGATCCATCATCTGTACCAGAAGATTTACAAGTCTTATTCAGCACAATTAAGAATGATGACTCAATTGTACCAGCTTTAAAAAGTACAAGTAGTCAAAATAGCGACGGCACAATTAAGCGTGTCATGCGTTTAATTGATAATATTCGCCAATACGGGCATCTTAAAGCCGATATTTATCCTGTAAATCCTCCAAAAAGGAAACATGTACCTAAATTAGAGATTGAAGACTTTGATTTAGATCAACAGACTTTGGAAGGTATATCAGCAGGAATTGTTTCAGATCACTTTGCCGACATTTATGATAATGCTTATGAAGCAATTTTAAGAATGGAAAAACGTTACAAAGGACCAATTGCATTTGAGTATACACATATTAATAACAATACCGAACGTGGTTGGTTAAAAAGAAGAATTGAAACGCCATATAAAGTAACGTTAAATAATAACGAAAAAAGGGCACTATTCAAACAATTAGCGTATGTTGAAGGGTTTGAAAAATATCTTCATAAAAACTTCGTTGGTGCAAAGCGTTTTTCAATTGAAGGGGTAGACGCACTTGTACCGATGTTACAACGTACTATTACGATTGCTGCGAAAGAAGGTATTAAAAATATACAAATAGGCATGGCTCACCGTGGACGTTTAAACGTTTTAACGCATGTCTTAGAAAAACCGTACGAAATGATGATTTCAGAATTTATGCATACAGATCCAATGAAATTCTTACCTGAAGATGGTAGCTTGCAGTTAACTGCTGGATGGACTGGTGATGTGAAATATCACCTTGGTGGCATTAAAACTACTGATTCATACGGTACAATGCAGCGTATTGCACTGGCTAACAATCCAAGTCACTTGGAAATTGTTGCACCTGTTGTTGAGGGGCGTACGAGAGCAGCACAAGATGATACACAACGAGCTGGGGCTCCGACGACTGATCATCATAAAGCAATGCCAATTATTATACATGGCGATGCTGCTTATCCTGGTCAAGGAATTAACTTCGAAACAATGAACTTAGGAAACTTGAAAGGCTATTCTACGGGTGGTTCATTGCATATTATTACTAACAATAGAATTGGATTTACTACAGAACCAATTGATGCACGTTCAACAACTTATTCTACAGATGTGGCCAAAGGTTATGATGTGCCAATATTCCATGTCAATGCAGATGACGTTGAAGCTACTATTGAAGCAATTGATATTGCAATGGAATTTAGAAAAGAGTTTCATAAAGACGTCGTTATTGATTTAGTAGGTTATCGTCGTTTCGGACATAACGAAATGGATGAACCATCAATTACTAATCCAGTTCCTTATCAGAATATTCGCAAACATGACTCTGTTGAATATGTGTTTGGTAAAAAGCTTGTTAATGAAGGTGTCATTTCAGAAGATGAAATGCATTCATTTATAGAACAAGTCCAAAAGGAACTAAGACAAGCTCATGATAAAATTAATAAAGCTGATAAAATGGATAATCCAGATATGGAAAAGCCTGCAGATCTTGCATTACCGTTACAAGCAGACGAACAATCATTTACTTTTGATCACTTGAAAGAAATAAATGATGCATTGTTAACATATCCGGATGGCTTTAACATTTTGAAAAAGTTAAACAAAGTTCTTGAGAAGCGTCATGAGCCGTTTAATAAAGAAGATGGTTTAGTTGATTGGGCACAAGCAGAACAACTTGCATTTGCGACAATTTTACAAGATGGTACACCGATTCGCTTAACTGGTCAAGATAGTGAACGTGGTACATTCAGTCATAGGCATGCCGTGTTACATGATGAGCAAACAGGTGAAACATATACACCTTTACATCATGTTCCTGATCAAAAAGCGACATTTGATATACACAATTCTCCGCTTTCAGAAGCAGCAGTAGTTGGTTTTGAATACGGCTATAATGTGGAAAACAAAAAAAGCTTCAATATTTGGGAAGCACAATATGGTGATTTTGCAAATATGTCACAAATGATTTTTGACAACTTCTTATTCAGTTCTCGCTCAAAATGGGGAGAACGTTCAGGATTAACATTATTCTTACCTCATGCATATGAGGGTCAAGGGCCTGAACATTCATCAGCAAGATTAGAGCGATTTTTACAATTAGCTGCTGAAAATAATTGCACAGTTGTCAACTTATCTAGTTCAAGTAATTATTTCCACTTATTGCGTGCACAAGCGGCTAGTTTAGATTCTGAACAAATGCGACCATTGGTTGTTATGTCACCAAAAAGCTTACTGAGAAATAAAACAGTTGCAAAACCAATTGATGAATTTACTTCTGGTGGATTTGAGCCAATTTTGACAGAATCATATCAAGCGGATAAGGTTACAAAAGTTATTTTGGCAACTGGTAAAATGTTCATTGATTTAAAAGAAGCATTAGCTAAAAATCCAGACGAATCAGTATTACTCGTTGCGATTGAAAGATTGTATCCATTCCCAGAGGAAGAGATTGAAGCATTACTAGCACAATTGCCAAACCTTGAAGAAGTGTCATGGGTACAAGAAGAACCTAAAAATCAAGGTGCATGGTTATATGTCTATCCATATGTTAAAGTGCTAGTTGCAGATAAATATGATTTAAGTTATCATGGCAGAATTCAAAGGGCTGCTCCAGCTGAAGGCGATGGAGAAATTCATAAACTTGTTCAAAATAAAATTATAGAAAATGCATTAAAAAATAACTAGGGGGAAATAAGTCATGCCAGAGGTTAAAGTTCCAGAATTAGCAGAATCTATTACAGAAGGTACCATTGCAGAATGGTTGAAAAACGTAGGGGATAGCGTAGAAAAAGGTGAAGCTATTCTTGAATTAGAAACTGATAAAGTTAATGTCGAAGTTGTATCTGAAGAAGCAGGTGTATTATCTGAACAACTTGCAAGTGAAGGCGACACTGTAGAAGTTGGACAAGCAATTGCTATCATCGGCGAAGGTAGTGGCAATGCTTCTAAAGAAAATAGTAACGACAATACTCCACAACAAAATGAAGAAACAAATAATAAAAAAGAAGAAACAACAAATAATTCGGTAGATAAAGCTGAAGTAAATCAAGCAAATGATGACAATCAGCAACGTATTAATGCTACGCCTTCTGCGCGTCGATATGCTCGTGAAAATGGTGTGAATCTTGCTGAAGTAAGTCCGAAAACAAATGATGTGGTTCGTAAAGAAGATATTGATAAGAAACAACAGGCACCGGCATCAACACAAACAACACAACAAGCATCTGCAAAAGAAGAGAAAAAATACAATCAATATCCTACAAAACCAGTGATTCGTGAAAAAATGTCACGTAGAAAGAAAACAGCTGCCAAAAAATTATTAGAGGTATCTAATAATACAGCTATGTTAACAACATTTAACGAAGTTGACATGACAAATGTTATGGAATTGCGTAAACGTAAGAAAGAACAATTTATGAAAGATCATGATGGTACTAAATTAGGATTTATGTCATTCTTTACTAAAGCTTCTGTAGCAGCTTTGAAAAAGTATCCAGAAGTTAATGCAGAAATCGACGGCGACGACATGATTACGAAACAATATTATGATATTGGTGTAGCTGTTTCTACAGATGATGGATTATTAGTACCATTTGTAAGAGATTGTGATAAAAAGAATTTTGCAGAAATCGAAGCAGAAATTGCTAATTTAGCAGTTAAAGCACGAGAGAAAAAACTTGGCTTAGATGATATGGTTAATGGTTCATTTACGATTACAAATGGCGGTATTTTTGGATCAATGATGAGTACGCCAATTATCAATGGTAATCAAGCTGCAATCTTAGGCATGCATTCAATTATTACAAGACCAATTGCGATTGATCAAGATACAATCGAAAATCGTCCAATGATGTATATTGCATTAAGCTATGATCATAGAATTATTGACGGTAAAGAAGCAGTTGGATTCTTAAAAACAATTAAAGAATTAATTGAAAACCCAGAAGACTTATTATTAGAATCTTAATCCACAACACAAAATAGTTTACTATTCCTAAAAGCGGGATTAAATCAATAACAAACAGCAGTAAGATTATTTCCTAGTCGAAATATCTTACTGCTGTACTTTATTTTTATAATGATTCGTATTAAAATGTGGGTTTAATTTTGACTACTTAAAAAATATATCATTTCTATTGAAATAGACTCACAATAGAAATATAGGTAGAATAGCGTGTTTCAATATGCTAATGAATGCATTTTAGATAATAACAAACGATGAAATATATGAATTCTATAAGCGCCTTTAGTTAATTTAAAATCATCTGAACATGATGTAAATTCGCTTTATGGACACGACATATATATGTTTTTCATGTCCTACAAAAAACGAAATATTCAATTGCTATATACAGATATTCATTAATGACACACTCAATAGCAACCATAACAATATTATGTTACCTATTTAAATGAAATAGTTCTTTTAAAGAAATACATTTTTCACATATTAATCTATAATCAAAATCAACTGACCGATATTCTATAATTTATGATTAAAATAAGTTATAATATAATAGTAAAGATAAAGATAGAGGTGGCTATAATGTGTGGACTTAGAAGTATAACATTAGGTACAACAAATATAGAACAGACAAAACATTTCATGGTTGACATATTAGGATTAAATTATGAAGAACTTCTTGAAAACTCAATTCGTTTCGGCGATGCAGATATAAGCCCAGGAACAAGACTTCAATTTATACAAGTTCCAAGTGAGCAATTAGAAGAATCTCACTTTGTGGGTATTGGATTACGTACACCAACTGACTCAGGTTTAGAGGAGTATGCGGAAATATTATCGAATAAGGATATTCCATTTACAACAGTTAAAGAATTAAATGGCAATAAATATTTCAGTCTCGAAGATAACAATGGTCATATTTTCTCAATATATTCAAACGAGAATAATTATGGCGTTGGTTTAGGTATGCCTTCTTTTGAGAGTGCGGTCAATCCGTTACATCAAGTGCAAGGTTTAGGACCAGTGATTCTTAAAGTGAATCATGTAGATATTACAGGTCAAATTTTAACAAATATATTCGGACTTGAAGTATTTGCAGAATACCAACCCTTCGACAATGCTGACTATCATGTCCAAGTATTCAAAGTTGGAACGGGTGGTCTAGGTGGCGAAATACATTTAATGCCTGTAGAAACCGAAATGACAATGCCGGAATATGGCGCAGTCGATCAAGTTGAGTTTGAAACGAAAGATGCAGATTTCTTTAATCAAGCGAAATCGCGCTTAGATGAAGTGGAAATACCATATCAAACGCTTGAGCAAGATGATATTGAATCAATTAGAATTACTGAAAACAGTGGATTATCGTTTATATTCACTTTACAAAAATAATTTTTTTACGATAGCGAGGACAAAATTTATGTTACATGAAACTTGGAAAGAACGTACACCAATCAAGAAAGTAGAAGTCATTAATACAGATGCAAAGAAATTTACAGTTTCTGACATGTTAACGGTTGGCAAACAATATGATGTTATCAACGAAACTGAAGAATATTATCAAATAATAGATAATTCTGGATTAGTTGGCGGTTACTATAAAACATATTTCAAAGAAGTTTAAACGCATAATTATTGAAATGAAGCCTAATATGAGATTTTCAATTAGTAAATTTGGTAAAATATAAACAATTCGCATACTAAGCATTGCGTTTTATATCAGAATAGAATAGTAAACTAAGGCATTTGGAGAACTTATTCCATGTCTTAGTTTTTTAATTTATTTAAAGGAGAACGTTTTAAAATGGCACTAAAACATTATAAGAATTCAGATTCAACAGTTTTCAATGATGCGAAGGCATTATTTGATTTAAATAAAAATATTTTACTTAAAGGTCCAACAGGTTCAGGGAAAACAAAGTTGGCAGAAACATTAAGTGAAGTTGTTGATACACCCATGCATCAAGTCAATTGTTCTGTTGATTTAGATACAGAAAGCTTATTAGGCTTTAAAACAATTAAAACAAATGCGGAAGGTCAACAAGAAATTGTCTTTGTAGATGGTCCAGTTATTAAAGCTATGAAAGAGGGGCATATTTTATATATTGATGAAATAAATATGGCTAAACCTGAAACATTGCCTGTATTAAATGGGGTCTTAGATTATCGTCGTCAAATTACGAATCCATACACTGGTGAAGTAATCAAAGCTGTACCAGGATTTAACGTTATAGCAGCGATAAATGAAGGTTATGTTGGTACTTTGCCAATGAATGAAGCACTAAAAAATCGCTTTGTTGTTATTCACGTTGATTATATTGATGGGGACATTTTAAAAAATGTGATTAAAGAGCAAAGTTTATTACAAGGTGATAAACAAATCGAACAAATTATTAAGTTTAATGAAGATTTACGTACTATGTCTAAGCAGGGACAAATTTCTGAAGAAGCCGCTAGTATCCGTGCATTATTAGACTTGTGTGATTTAATCACTGTAATGCCAGTTGAACGTGCAATTAAACGTACAATTATTGATAAATTGGAAGATGAACGTGAACAACAAGCAATATATAATGCTGTAGAACTAAACTTTTAAAGAGGGATAAAACATGAGTGATCGTTTCATAAAATTTAATGACGAACAGTTAGATGCCAAGCAAGTAATGATGTTGCAAGACTTAGCTCGACTCTTATTAAAAAATGAACAAACACAAGTTAAAATCCAAAAATTCCCTTACTATAATCCTGTTCAAAATGTTTTGATTACGAGTTGGTTTTGGTCACATCGACCAAGCCATATCGAAATGGCTGGTTTAAAAACAGATGTTATGTTAGCTGCTTACGGTTATCATATGATGGATGTACAAATTGTAAATGAAGTAGTACAAGATAAAACTTTTAAACACCCTAAATTTTATCAACAACTTTTTAAATTATTAGAAGATATGCGCGTATTAAATTCTATTAAAGTTGAGCGCCCAAGTACTGCTAAATTAATTGATCTTCGCTTAGATACACGTATATCATATACGGAATCTCAAATTAAAGTGTATCGTACTAAAACACAATATACAGATTTATTATTTTTGTATTTAGAACATGCATTTTTAAGCCAAGATTTCTTTGATATACCATCTATACATTCAGATTTAGATGATATTTTAGTAAATATGTTCTTATATTTACCTAATTTTTTCCAAAATCAAAATTCTGAAGATAATATGTATCTGGCTCAAAGAATTATGTATCAAGTAGATGATATTTTAAAAGAAGATATGCTAAACGAATATTATTACTTACCTAAAACACTATATAATACATTAGCTAGTCCAGAGTTTGATGATTTAAAGAGAACTGATGCAAGTCAAGTCGATGGGCAAGATGATACTTCAGAAGATGATGATAACGAAAGTGAAAAAGCTGACTCTAAATCTGCAGATAGTGAGTCAAAAGGTGGCGCCTATTTAGAAATGGAGCTTCACGAAGGACAAAATAGTGAAACATTAGGTAATGATGAAGCACGTGAAGGCGATGCTACAGATGATATGACTGATATGATGACCAAAAAGGGCAAAGGATCAAACGATACGCTAAATCGTGAAGAAGGCGATGCTGTTGGTCAAAGCCAAGCATTTCAACTTGATGGTGTGAACAAAAATGTAGAAATAAAATGGCAAATTCCTGAAATTGAGCCACAATATGTTTTAGAATATCAAGAATCGAAACAAGACGTACAATATGAAATCAAAGACTTAATTCAAATTATAAAGAAAACGATTGAACGAGAACAACGAGATGCACGTTTTAATTTAACAAAAGGGCGATTACAAAAGGATTTAATTAATTGGTTTATCGACGATCAATATAAATTGTTTTACAAAAAACAAGATTTAAGTAAATCATTTGATGCGACATTTACATTGTTAATTGATGCGTCAGCAAGTATGCATGATAAAATGGCTGAAACGAAGAAAGGTGTAGTGTTATTCCACGAGACGTTAAAAGCATTGAACATTAAACATGAAATTTTATCATTCAGTGAGGATGCCTTTGATTCAGACGAGCATGCACAACCAAATATCATTAATGAAATTATTAACTATGATTACTCAACCTTTGAAAAAGATGGCCCACGTATTATGGCACTTGAACCTCAAGATGATAATCGTGATGGTGTTGCTATTAGAGTTGCAAGTGAACGATTAATGCGTCGAAATCAACATCAACGATTTTTAATCGTATTTTCAGACGGCGAACCGTCTGCATTTAATTATAGTCAAGATGGTATTATTGATACGTATGAAGCTGTAGAAATGTCACGTAAATTTGGTATTGAAGTATTTAATGTATTTTTGAGTCAAGATCCAATAACTGAAGATGTTGAACAAACAATTCATAATATTTATGGTCAATATGCTATTTTCGTTGAAGGTGTTGCGCATTTACCTGGACATCTCTCTCCATTATTAAAAAAATTACTACTTAAATCTTTATAAATAAATTTAAAATATGAGTTTATATGAAATTGTGAATAAAAGTCATCAGTTACTATTTAAAAAGTGGATTTGAAGAATTTTATTTTCTGACATAATTTGATTTAAACAACACATGTGTTTTGTTTCTGCTATGTACAACATATTTCATATAGACTCTTTATTATTTTTTGTGCTAAAATATTTACTTGTAAATTATTTCGTGTTTTAAAAAAAGGAGTAACTCTATGAATAAAAATACATGGGTCATTGGGTTTACGCTCTTCGCTATGTTTTTTGGCGCAGGCAATCTAATTTTTCCTCCTAATCTCGGATTGGATAGTGGTCAATTTTTCTGGCCCGCCATTTTAGCGTTTGTTCTAACTGGGATTGGTTTACCATTATTAGGTGTGATTGTAGGTGCACTTGATAAAGAAGGATATATTGGCGCATTAAATAAAATTTCACCTAAATTTTCAATATTGTTCTTAATCATCATTTATTTGACTATAGGACCACTTTTTGCAATACCTAGAACTGCATCTACATCTTTTGAAATGACAATTACACCAATTATACATAGCAATAGTAGTATCGCTTTATTTATATTTACGATTATCTACTTCATAGTCGTTTTGTATATTTGTTTAAATCCATCTAAGTTAATCGATCGTATTGGTTCATTATTAACACCATTATTATTGATTACTATTTTAGCGATGATTATTAAAGGATACTTAGACTTTAGCGGTAATAGTGCTGGAAAGGGCAATGAAGCACTATATCATTCTAATTTTTCAAGTTTTGCTGAAGGCTTTACACAAGGCTATTTAACAATGGATGCCATTGCAGCAATTGCTTTTTCAATGATTGTTGTTAATGCAGTAAAACTAACAGGCATTACTAAAACAAATCAAATATTCAAACAAACTTTGACTGCTGGTTTAATTGCAGCCGTAGCTTTAATTTTCATATATATTTCATTAGGTTATATTGGTAATCATATGCCAGTAAGTGACATGACGTTAGATCAATTGAAATCCAAAGATCGAAACATTGGGACATATTTATTAACGACAATGGCTTCAACAGGATTTGGTTCATTCGGAAAATATTTATTGGGCATCATTGTGGCGCTGGCATGTCTAACTACAGCATGCGGGCTTATTGTTGCAGTTTCTGAATATTTCCATAGAATCGTACCTAAAGTATCATACAAAGCATTTGTATTAGTTTTCATTTTAATGAGTTTTATTATTGCTAACCAAGGTTTAAATGCTGTTATCTCAATGTCAATTCCGGTATTAAGCATTGTATACCCAGTAGCAATAACTGTTGTATTATTAATTTTAATTGCCAAATTCATACCGACAAAACGCATTTCACAACAAATTCCAGTTATTATCGTATTTATATTGTCGATTTTCAGTGTTATTAGTAAGTTAGGTTGGCTGAAAATTAACTTTATAGAATCATTGCCTCTAAGAGCGTATTCTTTAGAGTGGTTCCCAGTAGCAATTATTGCAACGATATTAGGCTATCTAGTCGGCATATTTGTAAAACAAGATCCAATTAAATATCAACAGGAATAACGAATAATATAAAAGAGGTTGGGACATAAATCCCTAAAAAAACAGCAGTAAGATAATTTTCAATTAGAAAATATCTTACTGCTGTTCTCTATTTATACAATACTTCGTATTGAATGGCTTCGCTTTCCTAGGGTGCCGTCTCAGCCTCGGTCTTCGACTGGCACTGCTCCCTCAGGAGTCTCGCCATTAATACTACGTATTAACGTGTAATTTTACTTTGAAATACTTTAAAAAAATAAGACACTTTGCCCAACTTGCACATAAATGTAAAATTCAATAAAATAAATTTTCTGTGTTGGATCCCTTCGTATAATTTAATAAATACTACTAAACTAAATTAACGAGGTGCCTTATGTATAAAAATTATAACATGACCCAACTTACACTACCAATAGAAACTTCTGTTAGAATTCCTCAAAATGATAATACGCGATATGTTAATGAAATTGTTGAAACGATATCTGATAGCGAATTCGATGAATTTATATGTCCTAATAACAAAAGAATAGGTTTTAAAAGATATGCATACCGTAATGATAGATATAGTTTTAAACGTGACTTCAAGCTATATGAATGTGATGACTGTTCATCATGTTCTTTGAGACATCAATGCATGAAGCCAAATTCGAAATCCAATAAGAAAATTATGAAGAATTATAATTGGGAATACTTTAAAGCCCAAATTAATCAAAAGCTTTCTGAACCAGAAACGAAAAAATCTATAGTCAAAGAAAAATTGATGTAGAGCCTGTTTTTGGATTTATGAAGGCTATTTTGGGTTTCACTCGAATGTCAGTTCGAGGAATAAATAAAGTTAAACGAGAGCTAGGTTTTGTATTAATGGCACTTAATATAAGGAAAATAGCAGCTCAACGAGCTGTACATTATAAAATACATATCAAAAAAGCTGATTTCTATCAAATAAATAATAGAAATCAGCTTTTTTACATTGCCTAAGAACTTTAAGGAACTTAATGTCCCAAGCTCTTTTTTGTTATATCTAATTCGTAATTTATGATTGTTTATTCGGTCCTTTGATGTTCACTAAATGTGACTTTAAATCTTGTTCTAATTGTTGTAATTCTTTTTCAGCTAATTGTCGTTCTTCGCGACCGTGTTGTTGAATAATTAATGTTTCTTCAATTGTCTCAATAATGTTACGCTGTGTACGTTTCAATGTATCAAGATCAACAATGCCACGCTCATTTTCTGTTGCAGTTTCAATCGCATTTTGTTTCAACATTTCAGCATTTGCTGTTAATAAATCATTAGTTGTATCAGTGACAGCTCGTTGTGCAGCAACTGCATTACGCTGTCTCATTAATGTAAGCGCAATGGCCATTTGATTTTTCCATAGTGGAATACTTGTCAAAATTGAACTTTGTATCTTCTCGGCAAGTGCTTGATTAACATTTTGAATCATACGAATTTGTGGCGCAGTTTGCAAAGCTATTTGTCTTGAAAGCTGTAAGTCATATATGCGTTTATCTAGTCTATCTATAAATTGCTGCATATCTGCAACTTGTTGAATATCCATTTGATTAGTGGATTGCTGCGCTTGCTGTTGCAATTGTGGTAGCTTTTCATTTTCTAATTGCAACTTTTTTTGCTGTGCAGCAATGATATGCAATGATAAGTCATCAAAGTATTGTTTGTTTTTATCATATAGCGTATCTAATAATTCAATATCTCTTGTTAAATGTGTTTGATGTTTCTGCAGTTGAATCGTTATGCGATCGACTTGAGCACTAACTGATTGCATTCTTGAAAAGATTTCATTGATAGACGACTTTGCTCTGCTAAAAATTCTTTTTAACATAGATGGTTTATCAGTATTTAACTCATTTGGATTAACTGACTTTAGTTTTGACATTAGATCTGACAAAGTATCTCCAATAGGACCAACATCTTTACTTTGTACTTCATCCAACATTTGATGTGAAAATTGAGACATTTGTTTCTGTAAATCAGAACCAAACGCTAATAAACCTTCATTGTCTAAAGGGTTAATTTGTTTACTGATTGTGTCTACCTGTTTTTGTTGTTCAATTGTTAACTTTTCTTTTTGAATAGTAGTATTCGATAATTCTTTATCGCTTATAAAATCATCTAGTGGATGGCTTTCTTTGAAACTTTTATTTTCAGTCATCAATCATCTCTCCAATAGTTGCTATTTTACATCAATCTTGATGATGTTTTTGATGTAACTTATTTAATTCCATTTCAATATCTAAACGTTCATAATCATCTTCGTTGAGACGCTTTAAATCAGCGATTAATGTTCGTTTGACCTCATCCAAAGTAATTCGTGTTTGTTCTAACTTTTGCTGTTCATTAATTGATTTTTTGGGCATTTTTGCTAGACGTGTATATGCATCAACCAAATTTAAAGCATTATCAATATGAGAATAAAAAAAGCCTTCAACTTTATAAAATGATGCAGGTCTCTGTCTAACTGTCGTATAAATAGAACGTGAAATTTGGTATATATCATTAATCTGCCTAAAATCTTTAATTGATCTTATATTGACATACGTTTTTAAAATACCTCTAAGTTTTTGGTGTGTATGATTTAACTGATTTCGAATATAGCGATAGTCTTTTCTAGTCAAACCAATTTCGTTTAAATATTTGCGTGAAGTGAGTTTTTGTATCGGTAGGTATGTCATTAAAAAGCCAACAATACCAATAGACATATCAATTAAAAAAGATACATCAAGTGCAATCATCCCAAATATGCTTGTTAAAAACGCTACAGGAATTCCCACTAACACCCCAAATATATGAGAAATATTATATCTCACTGTCATCTTCCTTTATTTAGCATTTTATATTGATCGAAAATCCGATAATTTTTGATTTAGTTCTAACTCTTCAAGTTGATGGCTTGTTACATTTGATGCTGGTGAGGCACCTTCAATTACACCTTGAATAAATCTCTCTATATCTGCGTCATCCCCTTGTGCATATATCTCTACATAGTCATCTACATTTTGAACAGTACCGACAATGTTATAGTTCATTGCAATGCGTTGTGTAAAATATCTAAATCCGACGCCTTGAACGCGTCCGAATACTTGTAAATGTATATGTCTCATTTTTACCACCTCATAATGTTATTATACGTAGTTTTACTTAAAAAAACTAATAATTACTATAGTTACTACTTTGTTTGTTTCAAGTCGTCAAACTTGATTTTCAGAGGATAAAGGTATAAAAATAAGTATAGAGTTTTTGAAGTATGGAAGGGGTCTTTAATAATGTGGACAGTTACCAAAATTAGAGCCGATTATGAGGGATGGTGGTTATTCAGTGACTGGCCAGAAAACATTGTTGAAAAATATCAATATCAAGATTTTGATGACATGTTTAAGCACTATCAACAATTGATTAATCAATGTAAAGTTCAGTTCGATAACTATGTCACAGGCAAATATAATATTTATGCATTTTATAATAATTGTGACATGAACTATTGCGAAGATTGTGAAGAGGATTTACAAATATTTTATAGTTTCATTGTTTTACAAAATAATGAAGTATATTATAAACTACCAATAATTGATTAAATGAATATTTTTTATTATTGTATTGCAATTTGGTAATAACTGCACTATAATACAAGTTAAGCAGATGATTATTCCATATTGCAAAGAATATTTGAGTGAAATTTGCATGTATTTTTTGTAATATGCGAATAAGCATATTGAATGAATTTTAGTCTTGGAGGTTTCAGATTATGAAACAAGGTACAGTTAAATGGTTTAACGCTGAAAAAGGATTCGGCTTTATCGAAGTTGAAGGAGAAAATGACGTATTCGTACATTTTTCAGCAATTAACCAAGATGGTTACAAATCATTAGAAGAAGGTCAAGCTGTTGAGTTTGAAGTAGTTGAAGGCGACCGCGGTCCACAAGCTGCAAACGTTGTTAAACTATAATTCTTAGATTTGAATCATTGATTTTAACTAACACCTTACCAAGAAGTAAGGTGTTTTTATATGCTTATTACAAATACTTAACGCGATGAGTTTCTCAACCAAATTGAGAACTCTTTTTTTATATCACCAACATTGTTTGCAATAGAAAAATATATTTATATAATATAATTATGGTGTACAACGACGAGGTGATTTTATGAAATATCTTATCCTTAGTTTAGTTGCTAATTTATTAGTTTTCGGTGTATTATCTGCAATTGGATTAAATATTAATATTTTAGCAGCAATGATGATTGTATTAGTGATTCCGATAATGATTTCTGGGATACTATTTTTCAAAACTAATATTGATAAAACATACATATTTTTTAACATCATATTTATCGACTTTTATTACTATATTTACAATGTACATTTAATGACTTTGCCAAAGTTTAATAATTATATTAAAGCAGAGATGATGGAATTAGAAGATATTGATGTATTAATTACAAGTAAAGATTTTGGATTTGATGAAATTCTGTTTTATACATTATATTTGTTGTTAATTCTTATCGTTTTATATTATTTGAAAAAGCAAGTAAAGCATAAAATCTAATTTCATGATGCTTGTTTAAAGTGTGGTATGTATATGATGCTTTAAATTAGTTGAATAGGGCTAACTAAATATAAAGGATTAATGACAAAAAGAAATAAATACTTTCTAACTAAAAATGTGCTGTTCTTCCTTTTTTAGAGTATATGTCCAAGCATGTTTTCTACAGTCATCTATAATGCATAAAAATTCCCCGAGTCACAGTATAATTTTCTGTGCTTCGGGGATTACTTTGTTTATTTTTATTTTGTATCATTAATAATGAGTTGTCTTAACGATTGTCGCTTTATAACTTCACGTGCTTTGCCATCTTTTAAGAAAAACACAGAAGGCTTTTGCATTTGATTGTAATTGGATGCCATAGAGTAATGATATGCACCAGTTGATAATATAGCAAGATAGTCTCCACGTTTGACTGATGAAGGTAATTTAGCGTCTTTAATAATGATATCACCAGACTCACATAATTTTCCAGCTATAGTTACACTGTCATCTGCTTCTTCATTTCTATTAACAAGCAATGCTTGATACTTTGCGTCATAAAGTGCAGTTCTGATATGATCACTCATACCGCCATCGATTGAAACATATTTATTAATCTCTGGAATTTCTTTAATGGTTCCAACTTCATATAAAGTAACGCCAGCTTCACCTACAATTGATCGTCCCGGTTCAATACCTATTTCTGGTGCATCTATACCTAGAACTTTAATTTCGGATTTTATTGCGTCTGTAATATCTTTAATACCACTTTCGATAGGGAAACTTTCGTCACCTTCAACATATTTAATACCAAAGCCACCACCAAGGTTTAATAATTCAACTTGAATGCCTTGCTCTTTAAGCCAACGTAAAACAATTTTAGCAGTTTCAATAAATGCTTCTGTACCTTCAATCTGTGAACCAATATGACAATGTACACCTTTTAATTTTAAGTGTTTAGATTGTTGGACTTTGTCAATTGCTTTTTTAGCTAAGCCATATTGAATTGATAATCCAAACTTACTATCTTCTTGCCCAGTTTGAATAAATTCGTGTGTATGTGCTTCAACACCTGGATTAACTCGTAATACAACTTGAACCGTATCATTAGCATAGCGGTCTATTAATTCAATTTCTTCTAATGAATCTATAACAAAATAACCGATATTATTTTCTAAAGCATACCTAATTTCATGTTTCGTTTTATTGTTACCATGGAAATGGATGCGACTCGGTTCAAAACCTGCTTCTAAAGCTGTATATAATTCACCTTCAGAAACAACATCTAACTGTAAATCTTCCTCAGCTACAAGTTTGACCATTTGAATGCAAGTAAATGCCTTTGAGGCGTATGAAATATTGTATTTTAATCCACTATCTTTAAATGCGCGATGGTAACGGCGCATCTGTTCTCTAATTTGTAGTTCATCATAAACAATGGTAGGTGTACCAAAGCTTTGTGCAATCGTTTTTAAACTAATACCATCCATTGTTAATTCGCCATTTTGATTATATTTAACAGTCATTTGAAATGTACTCCTTTTTTAAAGAATCATGATTCATAGCACTTAATTGTTCAGAATTTGCACCAACACCTTTAAAGGTATATTCATCGATGCGGATATCATTATTATAAAGAATAACTTCATCTTGTGCATGTACATTGCCATCTACTTCAACAAACATATGGCTCATCATTAATGCACGTATCGGGTAGCGTTTACCATTGATAAGTGCTTCATGTTTAGCACGAGTTCTTAAAATTCCATCGCCATAACCGATATCAACTACAGCTAATTTTGTATTGTTTTTAGTCACTTCAAAGGCAAAGCTATAACCGCAATAATCACCAGCTTGTACTTCGCGCACTTGAATAACATGTGCTTTTAAAGTTAATGACTGAACTATATCATGTTGATTCAGTGAACTATATGGTCTTGAACCGTATAACGCAATACCTACACGCGCATGTGTATGGTGGGGTAGTAATATTTGTCCTTCCCGATAAAAACTCGCACTATTTTGAGCATGGATTAGGTCGAACTGATAACCTTCAGATAAAAGTGCTTCAACAATTTCCATCCATTGTGAACGTTCAACATTATAATCTGACACATCGAATTCATCAGCATATCCAAAATGGGTCCATAAACCACTAATAATCATTTTTGCATTTTGATTATGATGGTGATCTTTCAATACTTCTTTAATTTCGTTTAAATCTTTAAATCCAGACCGATGTAATAAATTTTCAAATTCTAAGTGAACATGAATACCAGCTAAATCATTTTTATGGTTATAGTAATATGTCAACGACGGCAAAGTCATATGTATTTGATGTTCACGGACTAAATCAAACTCGTAAACTGCATTCATTAAAAAGATTGTTGCATCTGGAGCAAGTTGTCTAATTTGAATTGCTTCTCGTAGTGATGTTGTGCTAAATGTATCTATACCTGCATGGATAAACTGAGTTACAGCAAATTCTAGGTCATAGTGATATGCATTATTTTTAACAACTGCCATTAATGGCTGATTGTTTTTGACTGTGATTGCATTTTGTAAAAATATTTTCTTATTTACAGACCATGTTGCTGTCAATGTATTACACCTCTTTGTAATTATTTAATAAATTTTCGTAAAAATTAACCACGTTTATTAACACTTTTTCATCAAAATTTAAATGTGATGTGTGCAAACCAGTTACAAAACCTTTATCTTCATTTCGTGTTCCTATAAAAACAAAGTAAGCTGGAGCTAGTTGTTGACCATAAAAACTAAAATCTTCCCCAAATAAGAATGGCGTTGGTTTGTCATAGACATTTAAATCAGCTTTTATTAAGGCGTCCTCTATTTGAGTACGTAATTTCGGACTATTGATTGTAGGGGGATAACCTTCTGCAAATTTAACTTCACAATCTACATTAAACAGAAGCTTGACACTTTCTGCTATCTTGTGCATTTGATTTTTAACGATTGTTAAATCATCAATATCATATGTACGAATAGTACCTTCTAAATAGCCATTACTTGGTACAGTGTTAATCGCTTCACCAGCTTTAAAATGACCAATATGAACAATATTTCGTTTCAAACCGTTAAGGTGAAATTGTTGAATTTGTGATATTTGAGTTAATACATGTTGTAATGCTTCACCACAAGAATGACCTTGTTCTTTATCAGCAACATGACTTGACAGGCCTGTTAAGAAAAAGCGATACTCTGTTGCGCTGGCCGTAATTTCTTCATCTCTTATCACTGCAATGCCTTCATCAGCAAATGGGTTAACATGAATACCAAATACCGCTTCAATTGGATACTTATCAAAGGCACCGGCTTTTATTAATCGATTTGCACCGCCACCAGTTTCTTCTGCAGGTTGGAAAATGAAAACGACATTTTGCGGTAATTGACCTGCATCTTGCATGTCTTTGCAACGTTGTACAAAAAGCATTAATGCAGTTGTATGACCATCATGTCCACAAGCATGCATCACATGATCAGATTGACTGCGATAAGGCACATCATTTTCCTCTAAAATAGGTAACGCATCAATATCAGCTCTATACGCTATCGTATGTGAGCCATTACCTTCTAAGTATGCAATGACGCCAGTTTCCAATGGGCAATCGTATTTAATATTTAAACTATCTAAAAACGCTTTAATATAAGCAGTTGTTTCAAATTCATGTAAGCTTAATTCAGGATGTTGATGTAAATGACGGCGATGTTTCGTAACAAATTCTAATTCATTCATAATTATCAATCCTTTGTGTTAAATTACTATATAAATAGTGTAACGTATTTCGAAATTTGTGATCATAAGTTTATTCAATGCTAAACAATAAGGTTGAGACATAATCGTATCTCAACCTTGAAATTATTATACGTTGACGTCACTAGTCATTCAGTTTTCTTAATGCTGCTACAATCTCTTTTTTAGTATCTTGTACTTCAGAAGCTTGCTTAATCACTTTTGCAGGTGTACCAGCAACAACTGCACCAGCTGGTACATCTTGTGTCACAATCGCGCCAGCTGCAACAATAGCACCTTTACCAACACGTACACCTTCTAAAATAACTGCATTTGCACCGATTAATACATCATCCTCGATTATAACCGGTGAAGCACTAGGGGGTTCAATCACACCTGCTAATACTGCGCCAGCCCCTACATGTACATTTTTACCAGTTGTAGCACGACCACCGAGAGTAGCATTCATATCAATCATTGTACCTTCGCCAACGACTGCGCCAATATTAATTGTTGCGCCCATCATAACGACAGCACCATCTTCAATAATGGCTTGTTCTCTAATAAACGCACCTGGTTCAATTCGTGCATTCGTATTTGTTAAGTCTTTTAATGGAATAGCAGAATTGCGACGATCCATTTCAATTTCTATATCTTCGAATTGACTACCATATGCTTCGTAAAAAGGTTTCCAATCATCCGCTTCACAAAAGATTACTTTAGATTGTTCTGAACCAAATACTTTAAAACTTTCTGGATATGTGATGCCTTCAAAATTACCATTTAAATATACTTTTATTGGTGTAGACTTTTTAGCATCACTTATATATTGAATAATTTCTTCAGCTGTTAAATGTTGTACCATAAAATAATCGATCTCCTTTAATATGTTTATAAGTTGTCAAACGTATAAAAGCCGTTTGGTTTATTAACTAAGCGTTCTGCTGCTTGTATTGCACCATTCGCAAAAATATCTTTTGATTGTGCACGATGCGTGATTTGAATCGTTTCATCAGTGCCAGCAAATAGAACTTCATGTTCACCGACAATCGTACCTCCACGAATAGAATGTATACCAATATCTTGTGGCTGGCGTTTTTCATTTAATTCATGTCTATCATACACAGGTGTTACATTTTCTTTCAAAGATACGATCACATCATACAATTTTTCTAACGTACCACTTGGTGCATCTACTTTTTTATTATGATGTGCCTCAGTCAATTCGATGTCGAAATCATCAAGTAGGGGAACAGCAGCTGCTAAAATTTTAGTCAATGCATGAACGCCATAACTCATGTTCGCGCTGAAAAACACAGGCATATTTTGACTCAATTCATCTAACTTATTAAGTAGTTTTTCTTTCTCGCCAGTTGTTGCCACAACTAATGGCAAATGAAAATCTTCATCTAATAAAGGGAAAAGCAGATTTGGATTTGAAAAATCTATTGCAACATCGGCACCTTTAACATCTGCAATATGTTGATATTGTTGATATGGCGTTGTTGCTTTCGGTGTATTTTCAATGACCCCAACGATTTCATGTCCTTTTTCTTCTGCTAATCTAGCAACGCGTTGATTCATTGCGCCATAGCCAATTAGTAATATTTTCACTCATTTTCACCCGCTTTAAATGTGTCATATGTTTCACGAAGCACTTTAGTATCTGTATCTTCTAGGCTAACCAATGGTAGACGTAATTCATAATTTCCAAATCCTAAATAACTTGTTAGAGCTTTAATAGGAATTGGGTTAATATCAACTGATAAAGCTGATAACAGTGTGCCGATTGGTTTAAATTGATCTTGAATATCTAATCCACTTTGTTGAGCATCGTATAACGCTTGAAATTCTTTAGGAATGACATTGGCAATAACAGAGATAACCCCTTGACCGCCACGTTGATAGTATTCGACGACGTTGTCATCATTGCCACTATATAATGCAAATGAATTTGTATCAATGCGCTTTTTCACTTCTTCTAAATACTCAAAATCATTCGTAGCATCTTTTAAAGCAACTATATAAGGATGTTGACTTAATATTTCTACAGTTTCTGGTTCAATTGTCATGTTCGTTCTTGAAGGAACATTGTACAGCACGACTGGTAATTTCACAGCATCTGCAATCGCTTCAAAGTGTTTGACTAAACCACGTTGGTTCGTTTTGTTGTAGTAGGGCGTAATTAACATAATTGCATCAGCCCCTAAGGCTTTAGCTTGGATTGAAGCTTGGATTGACTTTTCAGTATCATTAGTGCCAGTTCCTGCTATGACAGGAACACGTTTATCTACAAGATCAATAACTGTTTTTAGAATGCGTTCTTTTTCATCTGTTGTTAAAGTAGGGCTCTCAGCAGTAGTTCCATTAACGATGATTGCTTGGGCATTATTTTCTAGTAAAAAATTAACGTGTGTTTTCAAAGCTTCAATATTAACTTTGTTATTTGTAAAAGGGGTTGTAAGTGCAACGCCAACACCCTCAAATAAATGTGTCATTTTAATTCGCTCCTTTTAAACGCATAACTTGTTCCAATACTTGTACAGCATTTAATGCAGCACCTTTTAATAAATTGTCTGATGTACACCATACATGGAAAGTATTTTCTAATGAATCATCTCTACGTATACGGCCAACAAACACTTCATCTTTATTAGTAGAATTGATTGCCATTGGATATTCATTGTTCTCTGGATTGTCTACTAAAACAACGCGGTCATCTTGATCAAATAACGCTTTAATATCTTCTGCTGTTGTTTCTTTGTCAAGCGTTACATCAATTTCAACACTATGACTATCTTGAACAGGCACACGTGCGCATGTTGCTGTTACTTTTAAGTCTGGCGCATTTAAAATTTTTCTCGTCTCATCAATCATTTTTTGTTCTTCTTTTGTATATCCGTTTTCTAAAAACACATCAATATGCGGTAACACATTATTATAAATTGGATGTGGATATGCTTCTGGTGCTTTACCATTTACACCTTCAGCTAAATCTTTCTTACCTTTCATCCCTGAACCTGATACAGCTTGATATGTTGTATATGCCACTCGTTTTAAACCATAAGCATCTTGCAATACTTTTAGAGGTACAACAGATTGAATCGTAGAGCAGTTTGGATTGGCAATGATACCTCTTGTAAATGTAGGTTCATTGACTTCCGGAACGATTAAATCAATATCTTCTGCCATACGCCATTGACTTGAATTGTCTATAACGATTGCACCAGCTTTTTCAAAAAGTGGGGCAAAGTGTTCGCTTGTACCGCCACCAGCACTCATTAATACATAATCGAAATGTTCACTTGCACGAGCATCAGTTAATTCTTGAACTGTATATGTTTTTCCTTGAAATTCAACTTCTTGCCCTGCAGAACGTGCTGATGAAAATAATACTAATTCATCGAAAGGAATATTTTTACGATTTAATGTCTCCAACATTTTTGTACCTACTAATCCTGTTGCACCCACAACTGCTAACTTTGTCATAACTTGTCACTCCATTTTATAATAATTTCCAATTTTTAGAATATTTTAACAATCATTTTACCATTAAATGTTAAATGCGTCATATAGTTTTTCTACCGCTTGTTGCCCATTAAAATCATCAATGACGTATGAAATACTTATTTCAGATGTTGTTGTTTGGTAGAAAGGTATATTATTTTCAATTAATGTCAAAAATGCTTTTGATGCCACACCTGACATATCACGCATGCCTGAGCCAATTAATGAAATTTTGACATAATGCTCATTGATTTTATAAGCTAATGCTTCATATTGATTCTTTAATGTTTCAAGAATCATAGAAATTTGATGAAAATCACTATCTTTAATCGTGAAGGATAGTTGTAGCCCATCCAAGTTGACGATTTGTGAAATCATATCAACATTTACAGCACCTTCTTCAAGTTCCGTAAATAGTTGGGTAAGTAGCTGATTGTCAGGTAGGGGATAACTAATTGTTACATGCATCATATGTTTATCCAAAGCCACACCAGTAACTGCTTTTTTCTCTAATATTTCTTCATTTGATATAATCCATGTTCCTTTCACGTTCGATAAAGTTTTTCCTAAATATAAAGGGATATTATAGTTTTTAGCTAATTCAACACTTCTTGTTTCAAGTACACCAGCACCTAAAGCGCTCATTTCCATCATTTCTTCATATGAGACGATGTCTAGTCGTTTAGCCTTTGGTAAAAGTCTTGGGTCAGTGGCATACACACCATCAACGTCGGTATAAATTTCACAAGGTATTTGATTACTAACAGCAAGTGCCACAGCGGTCGTATCAGAACCACCTCTGCCTAAAGTTGTTAATTCCTGATGTTCATTGATGCCTTGAAATCCAGCAACTACTAAAATATCGTTTTCTTGAAAGGCTTGTTCAAATGTTTGAGGATTAATTTGAGCAATTTTACTTTTTAAATGATGGCCAATGGTTTTAATACCCGCTTGATAGCCAGTCATTGCTTTGGCATTCATACCGATATCATTTAATACCATTGATAAATAAGATACAGTTTGTTGCTCTCCGGTTGTCAATAATAATGCCAGTTCTTGTTGTTTTGGTGCTTTAGTCAAGGTTGATACATTCGTCATTAATTGATCTGTTGTGTTACCCATAGCACTTACAACGACAATTAATTGTTCATCTTGATTGACTCGCTCCTTTAACATTTCAGCGATCCTTTTTATTTTTGTAAAATCACTGACGGATGATCCGCCAAATTTCAACACACTTCTTGTTACCATATAATCCTCCTAATTGTTAGGAAGGGCACACAATAATAAAAAAAGAACAAGTTCGGAATGCGAACTTGCTCTTAATCTATATACAAGTGATGCACTCCATTATTTTTAAATAATGACAAACTCTCAGCTCTTAACCAAAAAGTCCAACAAATTATAACTGCTATTATAATTGCTTCGGCATCGCACCCTTTCAAATTTAGCTGTTAGCAGACAGTAATCTAAACTTTACTCATGATTGATGCGCCTCATCAAAATATTATTAAATTGGTATGTGTTCATTATACATATGACAAATATGAATGTAAACCGATAATTTAGATTTTTTGGAATAACCTGAAAATTCAAGTTATAGCGTTGCTTATATTTTAAAAGGTGGTGATAATGAGACTTTTTGAAAAATAAAATTCAAAATACTTATAGCATAATCAATATGCACATTAAATAAATGTACTCTTTTAATGCGTTGATAACTGTATTTGTAATTTAGAGAAGGGGTGTTCACTATGCTGATGTGTTAAAAAATAAAATAAAAAGGACACCTCGATGCTATAAATATTAGCATCGAGACGCCCAGTTAATGTCTATTAAATTGAATATAGTCTCGGACATGAATCAATGCCCTAGGCCCTGCAATGTTATATTGACAGTAGTTGACTGAATGAAAATGACTTTGTAGCTAGCTTTTTTCAATCCTTGTCGGTGCAACACATAGAGAAATTGGATTCCTAATTTCTACAAACAATACAAGTTGCGGAATAAGTCCCAATATAGAAGGTGACAGTAAGCCAACTTACAATAATGTGCAAGTTGGTCGGGCCTCAATACAGAGATTTTCGAAAAGAAATTCTACATATTATGTTTATTTTAAAACGCCGATTTCTTGTAAATATTCTTCATATGGAATTTCTTTTGAAACGCCACCTTGTTTATTTAAATCGATAACACGGTTTGCGATTGTATTGATAAATTCAAAGTCATATGAAGTAAAGATAATAGAACCTTTGAATGATTTAAGTCCATCATTAACAGCAGTAATACTTTCTAAGTCTAAGTGGTTTGTTGGTTCATCAAGTAAAAGAACGTTTGCACTTGATAACATCATTTTACTTAGCATACAACGTACTTTTTCTCCACCTGAAAGTACACTAGCTTTTTTCTTAACTTCTTCTCCACTAAATAGCATACGGCCTAAGAAGCCGCGTAAAAATGTTTCAGTTTGCTCATCTTCTGGTGCGTATTGTCTTAACCAATCTACAAGGTTCATATTAACGCCCTCAAAGAATTCTGAGTTATCTTTAGGGAAGTAACTTAATGACGTTGTTACACCCCATTTATATGAACCTTCGTCTGGTTCCATTTCACCGGCTAATATTTTAAGCAATGTGGTTTTCGCAATTTCACTATCCCCAATTAAAATTGCTTTATCATTTGGATTCATTGTGAATGAAATATTATCTAATACTTTTTCACCGTCAATCGTTTTAGATAGATTTTGAACGATTAGTAAGTCATTACCGATTTCGCGCTCAGGTGTGAATTTAACGAAAGGATATCTTCTTGATGATGGTTGAATATCATCTAATTCAATTTTCTCGAGTTGTTTTTTACGACTTGTTGCTTGTTTAGATTTAGAAGCGTTAGCTGAGAAACGAGCAATAAAGTCCTGTAACTCTTTCATTTTTTCTTCTTTTTTCTTGTTTTGTTCTTGAGCCATCTTTTGAGCTAACTGACTAGATTGATACCAAAAATCATAGTTACCAACATAAACTTTAATTTTACCGAAGTCTAAATCAGCGATATGAGTACATACATTATTTAAGAAATGACGGTCATGCGATACTACGATAACAGTATTATCAAAGTTAATTAAGAAATCTTCTAACCAACTGATTGCTGGAATATCGAGACCGTTAGTAGGCTCATCCAGTAATAGTACGTCTGGTTCACCGAATAAACTTTGCGCTAATAATACTTTAATTTTTTGGTTGTTTTCTAATTCAGCCATTTTTTTATCGTGTAAAGTTGGATCGATACCTAAACCAGATAAAAGGTTAGCAGCATCAGCTTCAGCATTCCAACCATTCATTTCTGCAAATTCACCTTCAAGTTCAGCAGCACGGATACCATCTTCATCACTGAAATCTGGCTTCATATAGATTTCATCTTTTTCTTTCATAACCTCATAAAGACGTTCGTGACCTTTAATTACAACATCAAGCACGCGTTCATCTTCATAAGCATAGTGGTCCTGTTTTAAAACAGCTAGACGTTCATTTTTCCCTAATGAAACATGTCCTGTTTGAGAATCTAATTCACCAGATAATATTTTTAAGAATGTTGATTTACCTGCACCATTCGCACCAATTAATCCATAACAATTACCTTCTGTAAATTTAATATTTACATCTTCAAATAGTTTACGATCTCCAAAACGTAAACTCACATCAGTTACTTGTAACATGCATTTTCTCCTTTTTTTCATTCGATATTCTAACGGAAGAATTATATCATATTATCGTCACAGTTTCGACCTCATATAAGTTGTAATGATAGAATGACTCACACATGTTATAATAATAAAGAATACAAGAATCGAAGGAGAATAACATGGCATTAGACAAAGATATAGTAGGTTCTATAGAATTCCTTGAAGTAGTAGGGTTACAAGGTTCAACTTACCTTTTAAAAGGACCAAACGGTGAAAACGTAAAGTTAAACCAATCAGAAATGAACGATGATGATGAATTAGAAGTAGGTGAAGAATATAGTTTCTTCATTTATCCAAACCGTTCAGGTGAATTATTTGCAACTCAAAATATGCCTGATATTACGAAAGATAAATATGACTTTGCTAAAGTACTTAAAACGGATCGCGATGGGGCACGTATAGATGTTGGATTACCCCGTGAAGTGTTAGTACCATGGGAAGATTTACCAAAAGTGAAATCACTATGGCCACAACCTGGTGATTATTTGCTAGTTACATTACGAATTGACCGTGAGAATCATATGTATGGACGTTTAGCGAGTGAATCTGTTGTAGAAAATATGTTTACACCTGTACACGACGATAATTTAAAAAACGAAGTCATTGAAGCCAAACCTTACCGCGTATTACGAATTGGTAGCTTTTTATTAAGCGAATCAGGTTACAAAATTTTCGTACATGAATCAGAACGTAAAGCTGAACCAAGATTAGGTGAATCTGTTCAAGTTAGAATTATCGGGCATAATGATAAAGGTGAGTTAAATGGTTCATTTTTACCACTTGCACATGAACGTTTAGACGATGACGGCCAAGTCATCTTTGATTTACTAGTTGAATATGATGGTGAATTACCATTCTGGGACAAATCAAGCCCTGAAGCGATTAAAGAAGTATTCAATATGAGTAAAGGTTCATTCAAACGTGCAATCGGTCACTTATATAAACAGAAGATTATTAATATAGAAACAGGTAAAATCGCTTTAACTAAAAAAGGTTGGAGTCGAATGGACTCAAAAGAATAATCATTTTTACACGTGTCGTAGGATGCGTGTTTTTTTTATTCAATATTAAATCGGACAGATGAAGTAGTTTTTTAAACATTCCTTTCAAAGTAAAAAATTAAATAATTCAAACGAATAGGCTGGGACATTAAGTTCTTAGGCAATGTAAAAAAGCTGATTTCTATTAATTATTTGATAGAAATCAGCTTTTTTGATATGTATTTTATAATGTACAGCTCGTTGAGCTGCTATTTTCCTTATATTAAGTGCCATTAATACAAAACCTAGCTCTCGTTTAACTTTATTTATTCCTCGAACTGACATTCGAGTGAAACCCAAAATAGCCTTCATAAATCCAAAAACAGGCTCTACATAAATTTTTCTATGACTATAGATTTTTTTCGTTTCTGGTTCAGAAAGCTTTTGATTAATTTGGGCTTTAATGTATTTCAAAGTAAAATTACATGTTAATACGTAGTATTAATGGCGAGACTCCTGAGGGAGCAGTGCCAGTCGAAGACAGGGGCCCCAACACAGAAGCTGACATATAGTCAGCTTACAACAATGTGCCGGTTGGGGTGGCTGAGACGGCACCCTAGGAAGGGACCCGTCATCAAAAATTCTATTTATAGAATTTTACAGTAATGTGACAGACGGGCAAAGCGAAGCCATTCAATACGAAGTATTGTATAAATAGAGAACAGCAGTAAGATATTTTCTAATTGAAAATTATCTTACTGCTGTTTTTTTAGGGATTTATGTCCCAGCCATTTTTGTATTCATATTTAAATTTCGATGATTTTTCAGGAAGCATTTTAATTTTACTAATGAAGCAATATTTTTTAGATTAACAAAAATTAATATTTACATTTTCTTAACAATTTTTTATGTAACATTTACAGTTTCTAAAAATGAGGTTAATAATTCAAGGTTAAGATAAAGATGTAATCAATACAAATACTATTTGTTGTTCATACAGGGAGGATATTTCAATGAAAAAATGGCAATTTGTTGGTACTACAGCTTTAGGTGCAACACTATTATTAGGTGCTTGTGGTGGCGGTAATGGTGGCAGTGGTAATAGTGATTTAAAAGGGGAAGCTAAAGGTGATGGCTCATCAACAGTAGCACCAATTGTGGAGAAATTAAATGAAAAATGGGCTCAAGATCACTCGGATGCTAAAATCTCAGCAGGACAAGCTGGTACAGGTGCTGGTTTCCAAAAATTCATTGCAGGAGATATCGACTTCGCTGATGCTTCTAGACCAATTAAAGATGAAGAGAAGCAAAAATTACAAGATAAGAATATCAAATACAAAGAATTCAAAATTGCGCAAGATGGTGTAACGGTTGCTGTAAATAAAGAAAATGATTTTGTAGATGAATTAGACAAACAGCAATTAAAAGCAATTTATTCTGGAAAAGCTAAAACATGGAAAGATGTTAATAGTAAATGGCCAGATAAAAAAATAAATGCTGTATCACCAAACTCAAGTCATGGTACTTATGACTTCTTTGAAAATGAAGTAATGAATAAAGAAGATATTAAAGCAGAAAAAAATGCTGATACAAATGCTATCGTTTCTTCTGTAACGAAAAACAAAGAGGGAATCGGATACTTTGGATATAACTTCTACGTACAAAATAAAGATAAATTAAAAGAAGTTAAAATCAAAGATGAAAATGGTAAAGCAACAGAGCCTACGAAAAAAACAATTCAAGATAACTCTTATGCATTAAGTAGACCATTATTCATTTATGTAAATGAAAAAGCATTGAAAGATAATAAAGTAATGTCAGAATTTATCAAATTCGTCTTAGAAGATAAAGGTAAAGCAGCTGAAGAAGCTGGATATGTAGCAGCACCAGAGAAAACATACAAATCACAATTAGATGATTTAAAAGCATTTATTGATAAAAATCAAAAATCAGACGACAAGAAATCTGATGATAAAAAGTCTGAAGACAAAAAATAATAAGACGCAATTTCAAATGTGTCTTGAAACATGATTTTGATGGTGAATCATTATTTAGAGTACAAAGCTTGATTTATCGAGACGCTGATTTTGACATTCAGTTAGTCTACAAGCTTATCAACTTAAAATAGTGGTTCATCATTATTTTACAAATCTAATTATTTTGGGAGTAATAGAAAGAGGTTTGATTATGACTTCATCTACTAATGTTAAAGCTTTAATCGAAAAAAATAATAATAAAAAAGGAAAGCATAATGACAAAATTATACCAGTTATTTTAGCCGCAATTTCAGCGATTTCCATTTTAACAACACTAGGTATATTAATCACATTGCTTTTAGAAACCATCACTTTTTTCACCAGAATTCCAATAACTGAATTTCTATTTTCTACTACTTGGAATCCTACCGGTTCAGACCCTAAGTTTGGTATCTGGGCATTGATAATAGGGACTTTAAAAATCACAGTTATTGCGACTATATTTGCAGTTCCAGTCGGGCTTGGTGCAGCAATTTATTTAAGTGAATATGCAAGTGACCGTGCACGACGCATAATTAAACCGATATTAGAAATTTTAGCAGGAATACCAACAATTGTGTTTGGTTTCTTTGCATTAACCTTTGTTACACCAGTATTAAGATCTTTCATACCAGGTCTTGGAGAGTTTAATGCTATAAGTCCCGGCTTAGTTGTCGGTATTATGATTGTCCCTCTCATCACAAGTTTGAGTGAGGATGCAATGGCATCTGTACCAAATAAAATTCGAGAAGGTGCCTATGGACTTGGAGCAACTAAATTAGAAGTAGCAACTAAAGTCGTACTTCCCGCAGCAACATCAGGTATTGTAGCTTCAATCGTTCTCGCGATTTCAAGAGCAATTGGAGAAACGATGATTGTATCATTAGCGGCAGGTAGTTCGCCAACAGCTTCATTAAGTTTAACAAGTTCGATTCAAACAATGACTGGATATATTGTTGAGATAGCGACAGGTGATGCAACATTTGGATCAAATATTTATTACAGTATTTATGCTGTAGGGTTCACACTATTTATCTTTACCTTAATCATGAATTTACTTTCTCAGTGGATTTCTAAGCGTTTTAGGGAGGAGTATTAATATGGAAACGACAGATAATAATAGACAATCACTCGTCGATCAACAACTTGTCCAAAAACATTTATCATCCAGAACGGTTAAAAATAAAGTGTTCAAACTCATATTTTTAGCATGTACATTATTAGGACTTGTCGTACTTATTGCGTTGTTAACTCAAACATTGATTAAAGGGGTAAGTCATTTAAATTTACAGTTTTTCACTAATTTTTCTTCTTCAACACCATCTATGGCTGGCGTTAAAGGCGCGTTAATCGGTTCACTTTGGTTAATGTTAAGTATCATTCCATTATCAATCATCCTAGGAATAGGTACAGCTATATACTTAGAAGAATATGCGAAAAACAACAAATTTACTCAGTTTGTTAAAATCAGTATTTCCAATTTAGCTGGTGTACCATCAGTTGTATTTGGGTTATTAGGTTATACTTTGTTCGTTGGTGGTGCAGGGATTGAAGCCTTGAAAATGGGTAACAGTATATTGGCAGCAGCGCTAACAATGACCTTACTGATATTACCAATTATTATTGTTTCAAGTCAGGAAGCAATTAGAGCTGTACCTAACTCAGTACGCGAAGCTTCTTACGGCTTAGGTGCTAATAAATGGCAAACGATAAGACGTGTTGTCTTACCAGCAGCGTTACCTGGTATTTTAACTGGATTCATTTTGTCTCTTTCAAGAGCACTGGGAGAAACAGCGCCACTTGTGCTAATCGGTATACCGACTATATTATTGGCAACACCTAGAAGTATATTGGATCAATTTTCAGCATTACCTATCCAAATATTTACTTGGGCGAAAATGCCTCAAGAAGAATTCCAGAATGTTGCATCGGCAGGCATTATCGTTTTACTAGTTATCTTAATCTTAATGAATGGCGTTGCGATTATTTTACGTAACAAATTTAGTAAAAAATTCTAATTTAAACAATCAATCTCATTTATCTATTAAAAAGGGAGTTTTAAATATGGCGCAAACACTTGCACAAACTAAACAAATATCTCAAAGTCATACGTTTGATGTCTCACAAAGTCATCATAAAACACCAGATGATACAAACTCACATTCTGTTATATATTCAACACAAAATTTAGACTTATGGTATGGCGAAAATCATGCATTACAAAATATTAATTTAGATATTTATGAAAACCAAATTACTGCCATTATAGGTCCATCTGGTTGTGGCAAATCAACATATATTAAAACTTTGAATCGAATGGTTGAGTTAGTACCTTCTGTGAAAACAGCTGGTAAAATATTATATCGAGATCAAGACATTTTTGATCAAAAATATTCTAAAGAACAATTACGTACAAATGTGGGCATGGTCTTTCAACAACCTAATCCATTTCCAAAATCAATATACGATAATATTACTTACGGTCCAAAGATTCACGGTATTAAAAATAAAAAAGTTCTTGATGAAATCGTTGAGAAATCATTACGTGGCGCTGCAATTTGGGATGAATTAAAGGATAGGTTGCACACAAATGCATATAGTTTATCCGGTGGGCAACAACAACGTGTTTGTATCGCGCGTTGTTTAGCAATTGAACCTGAAGTCATTTTAATGGATGAACCGACATCAGCATTAGATCCAATCTCAACATTAAGAGTAGAAGAGTTGGTTCAAGAACTAAAAGAAAAGTATACAATTATTATGGTTACACATAATATGCAACAAGCAGCTCGTGTATCAGATAAAACTGCATTTTTCTTAAATGGTTATGTCAATGAATATGATGATACTGATAAAATTTTCTCTAACCCATCAAACAAGAAAACAGAAGATTATATTTCAGGAAGGTTTGGTTGATATATAATGGCAATAATTAGACAACGATATCAGGAGCAACTTGATGATTTAATAAAAGAATTACGTCGGTTAGGTGCAAATGTCTATGTGAGTATTGAAAATGGTATAAAATCATTAAGTATTGACGATAGAGGCTTTGCACGACAAACAGTTAAAAACGATAAACATATCAATCAATTAAATTATGATATTAATGAGCGAGTTATCATGTTAATTACAAAGCAACAGCCCATTGCGAGTGATTTGCGTATGATGATTTCTTCATTAAAAATCGCCTCCGATTTAGAAAGAATAGGAGATAATGCCTCGAGTATTGCCAATATTCGATTGCGTACAAAGATTACAGATGATTATGTGTTAACCCGTTTAAAGACAATGGGTAAATTAGCTATGTTAATGTTAAAGGACTTAGATCAAGCATTTAAAAAGAAAGATACCGTATTAATAAGAGAAATAATTGAGCGTGATGAAGATATCGATGACTTATATAGTCATATTATTAACGCAACGTATCTTATTGATAACGATCCATTTGTCGCTGCACAAGCTCATTTAGCAGCAAGACATTTAGAACGTATTGGTGATCATATTATTAACATCGCTGAAAGTGTTTATTTTTATTTAACAGGTACACATTACGAACAATAACTTAAAGTTATTACTATAAAATCCCTTACGATAAATATATATTTCTATTATTCATAAACCCTCAAAAAAACCAAGATTCTCACAATTAGTAATGTGAAAATCTTGGTTTATATTGTTCTACTATAAATTGTCTCGCATCTTAGTTATTTGCTTGCTCAATTTCATCTGTTAATTTTTCAACTTCATCGACTAAATCAGAAATATATTGAATTGTAGATTTAAGTGGCTGTTCTGTAGTAATGTCTACACCTGCAATGTTTGCAAGTTCGACAGGTGATACACTACCACCTTTTTTCAATGTTTCTAACCAAGCATCAACAGCTGGTTGGCCTTCATTTTTAATCTTTTGAGAAACGACAGTTCCGATTGTTAAGCCAGCAGAATACGTATACGAATATAATCCCATATAGTAATGAGGTTGACGCATCCATGTTAATTCAGCACCCTCAGTCATGTCTACTGCATCTCCAAAAAATTGTTTATAAACATTTAGCATTATTTCATTTAATGTCGGCGCATTTAAAGATTCACCTTGATCTACTTTGTGATACACTTCACGTTGATAAGCAGCTTCTAATAAATGGGTAACCATATTATGATAATATGTTCTAGATAAAATTGAGCCAATAACCCAACGCTTAAATCTTGGATTATCACTTGTGTTAAATAAATAATTGGCCATCAACATTTCATTCATTGTAGAAGGGGCTTCAACAAAGTACATTGATGCTTCTGATTCAAGATATGGTTGATGTTTTTGAGCTAATGTAAAATGACCTGCATGACCTAATTCATGTGCTAAGACAAATGCTTCAGCCATTTTACCAGTCCAAGAAATAAACACATATGAATGTGTAAAGTATGGACTTGCACAAAATGCGCCTGTATCTTTACCTTTATTTTGTGCAAAATCAATCCATCGCTGATCGTATGCTTCACGTAACATGTTTGTATAGTCATCACCTAAAACACTTAACGCACCGAAAATATAATTTTTTGAGTCTTCAATTGAAATCTCTGGTTCATAATCAGGGTCTACAGAAATCTTCAAGTCTTCAAAACGCATGTTATCTAATCCGTGAATACGTTGTAAAAGTTTAGCATATTTCTGCATAACTGGTGCCAAGTCACGCATAATCATATCGATTTGACGGTCAAACATATCACGCGTTACTTCTTGACTATGTAATAAATAATCGATGACTGATTCAAATCCACGTAAATCAGCTTCAATTTTTTCTTGTTGTACTTGCATATTATATGTAGCCGCGGTAGTATGCTGATATTTTCGAATCCCATCGCTAAACGATTTGAAACTTTTACGTCTAAACTCAGGATCTTTATTATCTTCATAATCATTTTCAAACGTAGCATAGTCGACAGGGTACGTTGTACCATCATGTTCAAATGAATCGAATGTAATATCTAGCATTTTTGTCGTGCCGTATAAATCGTAAGGACTGTTTAGCGTAGGTGATAAAGTTGCTAATACTTGTTCTACCGACGCAGATAATTGGAATGGCTTTTGTTTTATTAACTGTTTAATATAGTGTTGATATGGACATGATTCTTCTAATTGTTGAAGTATTTCTTCTGGTAATTCAAGTATTTCTGACTCTACAAATGATAATTGGCTAACAATTTTACCGTATGTAGTAGATAATTTAGCGCTCAATACTTGTGCCTCGATATTACTAGTATCTACACTTAAACGTAGTTCTGCATAATTACTTAAGCGATCTAAGGCAATTAAAATATTTTCTAATTCAGCTAAAGCAGTATTAATTTGTTCGATTGAATTTAATGTTGTTGCATATGTATGATGAAATTGATTTGCTTGTTGTACTAGAGCGTCAATACTTTCATAATATTGTTGATCATCTTTAAATAAGTCTACTAAATCCCATGTTTCTGAAACAGGAACATCTTCTCTTAAAGGTAAACCTTGAGACATATAATCACTCCTTTGGTATAATACATTCATTATACATAATTTTGTCTCCTAAACGATAATGTTACGATTTCCATGTCGCAAGGAACAATGATTTTTCTATTAGTAGATAGAATATTGCTTGAAACTGACTGCTATTGTTTAAGTTTTTAAAAATTTATAATAAAATGTATACAAGGAAAGTAATGAAATAAAAGGAGAATGAATATGACATTATTCGATATGCCTAATTATTTATGGATCACAACATTAATAATGATTTTATTAACAATATTCTGTTGCTTAGTTTTAAATAAATGGTTTGTATCTGCAGTAATTACATTTGTTATATTAGGTGTGCTTGCATTTTTTATTCCAAATTTTCAAGATATAAAATATCAACCATTATTAGGATACGCTGCATTTTTAGCGATTATGAGTTTATTAATTAGTTTTCTATTATGGTATTTTACTAGAAATTGGCGTAAAGAAAGAAAAGCGCGTAAATTAGAAAAGCAAATTGAAAAATACGGCTATGAGGGCGCTGAACTTCGCCGTAAAGATAAAAAATAATATTCGACAACTATATGCACAAAATCATCGACTTTTAAGTTACACTGCAGTAACAATTATTTCGAAAGAGATGGAATACAGTGCTATAGTTGTTTTTGTTTTGACTTTTTTATATTTTACATGGTTGACTTGATTCAAAATATTATATTTTATAATGATTTTGTTAAAAAATTAAATATACTTCAATTTCTTTATGGATAATACTATAATGAACGTTAGTTCTTAATATGTAAGTTGCATATACATGCGCCATTCTCATGTAAAAAGAAAGTGTTAGTAACTTACACAAGGAGGGGGACTATTATGTTCATAATAAAGTCTATGTTGTATAGACTGATGCAAATGATAGTTGTTTTATTTGTTATTTCTACACTTACATTCATTTTAATGAAATTATCACCAGGCAATCCTGTTGATAAAATATTACATCTTGATGTAGCACAAGTGTCGACGGAACAAATAAATGCAACCAAAGATAAATTGGGATTAAATGATTCTTTATTGGTACAGTGGTGGCATTGGATGAATCATTTATTACATTTTAATTTAGGAAAAAGTTTTGAATCAAAAGAACCGGTAACACAGATATTATTCAACTATGCACCCATAACATTACTCATATCATTTTCAACATTAGTAGTGTCGTTATGCATATCTATACCGCTCGGCATTATAGCAGCCAAACGATTTCATAAGTGGACGGATAAAGTGATTAGAGTGATCTCAACACTATCGATTAGTTTACCAGCGTTCTTTATCGGTATTATTTTATTATTTATTGTCACAAATTTAATGAATATAGATAGCGTTATACTAAGTCAGTTTATATTACCTGTAATCACGCTATCTTTAGGTATGTGTGCATACATCATTCGTTTAGTGCGTTCTAATTTATTGATGTTATTGCAAAGTAATATCGTACAAGCATCAAGATTACGCGGTATGAATGAACGTTATATTTTAATTCATGATTTACTAAAACCAACAATTTTGCCGATTATCCCATTACTAGGGATTTCACTTGGCAGTCTAATAGGTGGTACTGTAGTGATTGAAAATTTATTTGATATACCTGGTATTGGTTATCTATTAATGGATAGTATTAAATCTCGAGATTATCCTGTTATTCAAGGATGCGTGTTATTTATTGGCTTCTTCGTTGTTATTATCAATACGATTGCTGATTTATTAACGTTATTACTTGATCCGAAGCAGCGTTTACAATTAGGAAATCCAAAAATCAAAACCAATACACCATTGATATCAGAAAGTAGTGACCGTCATGCATAAAATATTTTCAAAGAATAACCTGATATTTTTTGTATTCGTTGCATTTATTTTTGTGGTAATTGTACTGCAATTCTTTGTCAGTAGTGAAAATGCAACCAAAGTCAATTTATCACAAACTTTTGAACCTATTAGTTGGTTGCATTTATTAGGAACTGATGATTATGGGAGAGATTTATTTACCCGAATTATTATCGGTGCACGTTCAACATTGTTTGTTACTGTTTTAACATTAATAGCTATCGTTGTCATAGGTGTTACACTAGGTCTATTTGCCGGATACAAAAAAGGGTGGATTGAACGATTAGTGTTAAGGTTTATTGATGTTGGTCTAAGTATTCCAGAATTTATCATCATGATTGCTTTAGCAAGTTTTTTTCAACCATCTTTATGGAATTTAGTTATCTCAATTACATTAATAAAATGGATGAATTACACAAGGTTGACTAGAAGTATAGTTAATAGCGAAATGAATAAGCCTTATATAAAAATGGCACAATTATTTCATGTACCAACAAGAACAATATTAATACGTCATTTAACACCTAAAATTATACCGGCTATTATCGTTTTGATGGTCGTTGATTTCGGTAAAATCATTCTATATATAAGTTCACTATCATTTATTGGGTTAGGTGCACAACCGCCAACACCAGAGTGGGGCGCTATGTTGCAACAAGGTCGTGATTTTATTTCGTCTCATCCAATTATGTTGATTGCACCTGCTTCAGTCATTGCTATAACTATTTTAATTTTTAATTTAACCGGTGATGCACTAAGAGATAGATTGCTGAAACAACGGGGTGAATATGATGAGTCTCATTGATATACAAAATTTAACAATAAAGAATACTAGTGAGAAATCTCTTATTAAAGGGATTGATTTGAAAATTTTTAGTCAACAGATTAATGCCTTGATTGGAGAGAGCGGCGCTGGAAAAAGTTTGATTGCTAAAGCTTTACTTGAATATTTACCATTTGATTTAAGCTGCACGTATGATTCGTACCAATTTGATGGGGAAAATGTTAGTAGATTGAGTCAATATTATGGTCATACAATTGGCTATATTTCTCAAAATTATGCAGAAAGTTTTAACGACCATACTAAATTAGGTAAACAGTTAACTGCGATTTATCGTAAGCATTATAAAGGTAGTAAAGAAGAGGCTTTGTCCAAAGTTGATAAGGCTTTGTCGTGGGTTAATTTACAAAGCAAAGATATATTAAATAAATATAGTTTCCAACTTTCTGGGGGCCAACTTGAACGCGTATACATAGCAAGCGTTCTCATGTTGGAGCCTAAATTAATCATTGCAGACGAACCAGTTGCATCATTGGATGCTTTGAACGGTAATCAAGTGATGGATTTATTACAGCATATTGTATTAGAACATGGTCAAACATTATTTATTATCACACATAACTTAAGTCATGTATTGAAATATTGTCAGTACATTTATGTTTTAAAAGAAGGTCAAATCATTGAACGAGGTAATATTAATCATTTCAAGTATGAGCATTTGCATCCGTATACTGAACGTCTAATTAAATATAGAACACAATTAAAGAGGGATTACTATGATTGAGTTAAAACATGTGACTTTTGGTTATAATAAAAAGCAGATGGTGCTACAAGATATCAATATTACTATACCTGATGGAGAAAATGTTGGTATTTTAGGCGAAAGTGGCTGTGGTAAAAGTACGCTCGCTTCATTGGTTCTTGGCTTGTTTAAACCTGTTAAAGGAGAGATTTACTTAAGTGACAATGCTGTGTTACCGATTTTCCAACACCCTTTAACTAGCTTTAACCCTGATTGGACGATTGAGACCTCATTAAAAGAAGCGTTATATTATTACAGAGGTCTAACTGATAATACTGCTCAGGATCAATTATTATTACAACATTTATCTACTTTTGAGTTAAACGCGCAATTATTGACTAAATTACCAAGCGAAGTGAGTGGCGGACAATTACAAAGATTTAATGTCATGCGTTCGTTATTAGCACAGCCTCGCGTTTTAATATGTGATGAGATAACTTCAAATTTAGATGTTATAGCTGAACAAAATGTAATCAATATATTAAAAGCGCAAACGATTACGAACTTAAATCATTTTATCGTTATTTCTCATGATTTATCCGTGTTACAACGCTTAGTTAATAGAATTATCGTTCTTAAGGATGGCATGATAGTCGATGATTTTGCAATAGAGGAATTATTTAATGTTGATAGACACCCTTATACAAAAGAATTAGTGCAAGCATTTTCATATTAGTTATTTAAGAATGCGATAATTCTAGACTTGTTATAAAATATAGATAAATCAAGTATTTTAATCTAGACACTTATCTATTTTATTTTCTTTATTTAAAAATAATAATAAAAAGGAGTATCATTAATGGGATTACTTGATATTGCAAGTATTCGTTCTATAGAAAGAGGCTTTAATTATTATCAAAGTGAATGCGTCATTAACTTAAAATCATTTTCAGAAACGCAGCATGAGGCTGAAGTAAAGGGCAGTGGCAACAAAGTATATCGTTGTTATATTGATATGGAACATCCTAGAAAATCCATATGTAATTGTCCTCATGCTGATGGAAGACGAGTGATATGTAAACATATGATTGCATTACTCTTTACAGCTAGTCCAGAAGCAGCAAATAAACATATAATGATGTTAAACGAAGTTGAAGAAGACTATCAATTACGCAGAAATATGTGGATTGATAGTCTTAAAGAAATGATTAATGATATGAGTGAAGAAGAACTCCGCGATGCATATTTAAACATGTTAATTGAACATGGAGAAATGGCAGAATTATTTGGATTAGATGAAGAGGAAGAAATGTTCGAGGACGAATTTTATTAAAATAGCCCCTATCGATTGATAATGATTATCATTTGATAGGGGTGTTTTTATTTATATGATTTTAAGACTTTGCAAATAGCTTGTGCATTATTATTGATGTGTTTGATTTTATCAAGTTTCAATATTGCGTGTGTGTATGCTTCTGATGGTCCTATAATATAGCCACTACTAGCATGTTGTAACATGACAATATCATTGTGGTCATTACCAAATGCTATATATTTAACATCTGCATCAAATATATATTGTAATGCAGTATATTTGTTAATATTTTGCGCTGTTATATCAATGTTATACTCATTTGAATGGTGAATCATTTCCAATTCTTGATGGTATTTATCTAGCTCGTCTAATATAGTTGTAATTTGTGCCGGGTCTATATTTAATAAAATAATCTTGATTGGTGTGTCGATATTTGCAACATCAATACAACTGGCCAGCTTATGTGGATCTAAACGCTCAAAAATCGCGTTCTCAGCGTCAAGTTGTGCAGCATAATTCCAATCATCATCAATAATATAATCTAACTCATACTTTTGAATTATTTTGAAGATATGATGATATGTATCAGTATGAATTGGTTTGATAACAGAAATCTTTGATTGCTGTGAAATCATAGCACCATTTGCGCCAATTAATGTGTGCTGATGAAATACTGATGGTAAAACTGGCAACAAATCACGAATCGGACGTGCTGATGCAAATATAAGTTCATGACCATCATGTTGTAATTGTAACAATGTATCAATAATAGTCTGGTCAATTAATCGGCCGTCAAAACAAAGCGTACCATCAATATCAAAGACAAATCTCATCAAATCACTCCAAACAATATAATACCATGATTATAGCATAAGTAAGTTATGTGACGATATTAGATAATGATTATGATGTAGGGTACCTTTTGCGTTACACACATATAACTTCCTATAATATATATTATGTAAACTAGAATGTGAAATTCCATAAGGGGACTTATATAACTGTATGTTTGTGTAGTGTTTATGTCAGTAAGCTAAATTTACATTCATGTTATGTTTCATTAAACCAATTACTCACGTTATCATTTTGGTGCATATTAAATCTTTTATATCGATCATACATCTATCATCATTTTTATTTCTAAAATACAAACTGAATACTTTGCTAGAATTTGTTACAGCAATCATTGCTCATGCATTTTATAAATTACAATTAGACAAATATGACATTTGATATCACACACTTGCAAACACACACATATATAATCAGACATAAATTGTTATGCTAAGGTTTATTCACCAAAAATATAATACATATTGGCTTGTTTTGAGTCATATTGAATGAATTAAAAAGTATACTCAACTCAATCATTTACAAATAGGTTGTGCAATTCATATTTATATTTATTGCAATCACTTGTTAAACTTGTCATTTAATATATCATTATTCGAGGCTTTATTAAAAAACATATAAAAAAGAGCCTATAGTATCAATAACTATAAGCCCTAACATCATTTACATCTATTTCTTTAATTTTTTACGTAATTTATCCAATGTTGTGAACAACCAATATTTCACTTTATGAATTGGTTTATAGAAATCCCCTATTAATTCTTCGATTTGTACATTAAATCCACGTTTAAAGCGGTATACGCCATAATCTTCACTGTTTTCCGTAAAATCACCTGATAAACCATAGAAATTATAACGATCATAGCCATTATCGAAGCAATAGTTAATCATAAACCAATGCATCATGTATGGTCCCATAAATTGATTATATTTTTCTGATGAACCACCAGAGAAATAATTCACTTCATATGCATTTGCAAAATAAACGCCAGAAGCAAGGTTTAGAATTGGGCCGTCCGTTTTGCTCAATTCACTTGCATTCAATAATTCATGCTGATCATGATCAATTTGCTTATCTAATTCTGCAATTTTCTTCATTTGCTTATCTGATTTGTTTTCTTTCGCCATCATTTGATCACGACGATTTTCTTTGTCATTCAATTCCTGTTGCAACTTTAACACATATTCATCAAGGTCAATATATGCTAATGGTACTAATACTTTATCTCCATATGTGTCAATAAAGTTATAAAAATAATCATCTGTTTTTGATACAAATCCAGCACGCTCTTCAGTTTCACGATATAAATCTAAGAAAAGATTGAACTCATCACGTTCAAGGAATCTGACTTTAACACCATAGTTTATCGCTTTATTAATATTACGTTTACGTTGACTATCAAATGTCTTTTTCAATGTTTCGGGTGTTTTACCTTCAAGGTTTAATACGCCCATCCATCGTACTTGGCTCGATGTATCATACTCAGTTGTAAAGCCATGATGCTCGTAACCATGTGATTTAAACAAGTTTACTAGGGCATCATTTTTCTCGCGACCTTCAAATGGCACGATATCTTTATCATATAGATGATATAACCAATACGGATCTAATTTAACATATAAACATTGATGTTGCTGTAAATATTTATCTAACTCTTTTAAATAATAATCAACTAATCCTAAATCTGAAAAATCCATTACTGGACCACGATTCGAATAGTAAACATAACTTCCCATAGTAGGAATTTTAGAGAAAAGGCTTGCTGCAATTACTTTGTTATTGTCGTCTTTAATACCTAATAAAACTACTTCAAAGCCATCATTCTCACGGGTAACTATATTTTCTTTTACTTGGAAATAATGACTTTCCAATGATGGATTTTGTACAAAGTTGTCAAATTCGGTAACAGTTAACTCTGTAAATTTCATGTTTTGATAATTCCCTTCCTAAAAAATTCTGTCTTTAACTTTTTTAAGTGCGGTATATGCTGCGTAAACAGGTTTATTAATTGGTTTAATAAAGTCACCAACATATTCAATAATTTCAGCATTGTAACCTTTTTTGAATTTAACTACACCAGCATCTTCAGCATCTTCTGTAAATTTACCACTAACACCATAGAAATTATAACGGTCAATGCCATGATTTAATGCATAATTAATCATTTCCCATTGCACTGCATAACTTCCGGCAAAATGACGGAATGCATTTGATGTACCACCAGCATAATAAACAACTTCAAATGGATTGATAAAGAAGAAACCAGCAGAGATAGGTAATTCATTACCATGTTCTTCTTGTAGACGTTTACCTTCTTCAATCTTTTGCTCATTTGCATCAAGTTGTTGTTGTAAGTTATCTCGCTTGTTATGTGCTTTTTTATTTTCAGGACGTTTTTCAATATCCTTTAACGCTTTATTTAAATCTTTATTTAAAATATCACGCTCTTCGTTTAGTTCTTTAATATATTCATCAAAGTTGATATACGCTAAAGGTACTAACACACGGTCTTTGTAATATTTTAAGCGATTGTAGTAAAATTTGTCATCACGATCAGCAAAAGCTTTTGATTCTGACGTATCTTCCATAAATGATCTAAAAATTGGTAGTTCTTCTTCAGATAAAAATCTTACTTTAACACCATTCTTTTTAACTTTTTTCGTGTTTCTTTTTCTAAGTCCATCCATATTTTTAATGATGTCATCTGCTGTTTTATCTTTTAAATCTAACACTGAGTGATAACGAATTTGTAGCACAGGATCAAATCCTTTATGGAATCCAGTATGTTCAAATCCTAAGTTACTCATTTTATCAAAGAACCAATCATTACCAGCATTACCTGTAATCTCGCCATCATGATTCAAGTATTGATATGGTAAATATGGATCGATATGTAGGTATAGACAACGATGTTTTTTAACATATTTTGATAATTCATTAAAGAAAAAGTGTACGAGTTCTTGATTTTCATAATCAATCACTGGACCGCGATTTGAATAAAAATACTTGAACACTTTCATAACAGGTACAGCAGTAAGTAAGCAAGCTGCAATGACCTCGTTATTATTGTTTTTTATTCCCACTAAATGTGTTTCATAACCTTCAGCAAGCTTTAACTCATAGTGGCCAACAGTTTGCGTGAAATGACTGTATGGCATGCTATCTGTAAAGGCACCAAACTCTTTAGCTGTTAAATTTGTAAACTTCATTATCATTACTCCTATTTGTCTCTCGTTAATTAATTTCATTTCCGTATTTGCAGTTTTTCTATTTCCCCTCTGCAAATGTCAAAAATAATAAATCTAATCTAAATAAGTATACAATAGTTAATGTTAAAACTAAAACATAAACGCTTTAATTGCGTATACTTTTATAGTAATATTTAGATTTTTGAATACAATTTCAAAAAAAGTAATATGAACGTTTGGGTTTGCTCATATTACTTTTGTATCATTTCTATTCAATTTTATAATTCACCGTTTTTCACTTTTTCAAACAGTATTCGCCTAATTTTTTTAAATCAAGTAAACTTAATTATTCAATGTTTGTTGGATAGATTGTAAATATTTAATGATTTCCTCACGCGTGTTAGATTTAAATCGCTTAACGATTTCGCTACCAATGACAATGCCATCTGCAACCTCTTTTATATCTGCAACATGTTGTGGTGTTCTTATACCAAATCCTGCGACAACTGGCACATTGGCTATCGCTTTAATTGACTCAATTTTTCGTTTTAATTCTGGATGAAACGCACCGTTTTGCCCTGTTGTCGCATTCATCGTCACAGTATAAATAAAGCCTTCCGCATGGGATACGATATCTTTTATACGTTTGTCATCAGTAGTCATCGCAACTAACGATATGATTTTGACGCCATAGTGACTAAATTGTTGTTTTAAACGCTGCGATAATTCATATGGTAAATCAGGAATAATTAAGCCGTAGACACCAGTATCTCGACATTTTTCAAAAAACGCTTGTTCTCCATAATGACAAATAATATTATAATACGTCATTAATACATAGTTACACTTAATTTGATCACCATGTTTTTCTAATTGATTGAAAATATAATCTATCGTGATGCCTTGTTTAATCGCTTGTTGACCTGCTTCCATGATAACTGGACCATCAGCAACCGGATCAGAGAAAGGTACTCCAATTTCAATTATATCTGCACCATTTTCACTCAACAATGTTGCATTTTCAATCAAATCTTTATTGCCCATAATATAAGGTATAAATAATTTAGTCATTTGCAAGACCTCGCTCTACCATATATTGTCTAATTGTTTCCATATCTTTATCGCCACGTCCAGAAATAGTTACTACAATAATATCTTCTTTCGACATCGTAGGCGCTAGTCTTTCAACATAACTCAGTGCATGTGCACTTTCAATTGCAGGTATAATACCTTCATGTTTTGTAAAGTTGATTAAAGCATTCATTGCTTGTGTATCACTAGCATTTTCAAAAGTTACTCTACCAATGTCGTGGTAATAAGAATGTTCTGGTCCAATACCAGGATAATCAAGTCCTGCTGAAATAGAATGTGCTAGTTGCACTTGCCCATCTTCATCTTGAATTAAATACATTTTAGTACCATGTAATACGCCAGGTGATCCTTTGCCAATTGCAAGTGCATGTTTATCAGTATCATCGCCTTGACCTGCGGCTTCAACACCGTATAATGCAACATCATCTTTAATAAATGGATAAAATGTACCGATTGCATTTGAGCCACCACCGATACATGCTACAATTGCATCCGGAAGTCGACCTTCTTTCTTCAATATCTGTGATTTTATTTCTTTACCAATCACACTCTGAAAATCTCTAACAATCGTTGGGAACGGGTCTGGACCTAATGCAGAACCTAATAAATAATGTGTATCATCTACATGACTTACCCAATATTGCAATGCTTTATTAACTGCATCCGATAAAGTCCCTTGACCATCTTCAACTGCCACAACCTTTGCACCAAGTAATTCCATTCTAAATACATTAAGTTGTTGTCTTTTAATATCTTCACTTCCCATAAAGACAACAAGTTCCATATCAAATAATGCAGCAACCGTAGCACTAGCTACACCATGTTGACCCGCACCAGTTTCAGCAACAAGCTTCTTCTTGCCCATTCTTTTAGCAAGCAACGCTTGACCTAACGCATTATTAATTTTATGGGCGCCTGTATGATTTAGATCCTCTCGTTTCAAATATATTTTAGCGCCACCTAGGCTTTCAGTATATGATGCAGCATATGTAAGTGGTGTCGCGCGTCCTACATACTCTGATAAATAGTATTCCAGTTCTCTTTGAAACTCTGGGTCTGCTTTTGCCTCTTTATAAGCTTTTTTCAACTCAATAATTGCTGGCATTAATGTTTCTGGAACATATTGCCCTCCATATTCACCAAAGAAACCTAATTCATCTGCTTCTGTTTGTATTTGTTTATTCATTGTCTCTATCTCCTTTCACAATATTTACAATTGCTGTCATTTTTTCTATATCTTTTCGCCCATTTACTTCTATACCTGATGCAAGATCATAACCTTGATGTGATAATTTAAGTTGATTAACTGTTTGAATATTTTCAGAGTTAATGCCTCCTGCTATCAAATAAGGTATGTCTTTTATGTGCTTCAAAATAGTCCAGTCATATGTTTGACCGGTACCACCATACGACACTGAGGGTGTGTCGATAATAAATAAATCTACGAACCCTTTATATTTATTTATGTTTTGGATTATGTTTTCATCTGCAGCTAAAGCTTTAGTGATTTTAATGCTTGAATATTTCTTTTTAATTTCCTGTATAAAATCAATAGATTCTGTGCCGTGTAACTGTATTGTGTTAATTGACGTATTGCTTAATACGTGTTCAATTGTTGTTAAATCAGGATTTACCATGACACATACTTTATCGATATGATTTGGAACAGCAGACGCTAACTTTTTTATTTGGGTAATTGTTTGATGCCTTTTACTTTTTTCATAATGGATGAAACCTATCGCATCAATAGGTAATTGACTGGCCGCTGTAACATCCTTTATTGATGTAAAGCCACAAAATTTCAATTTCATCATGACTTCACCTTTTGCATTTTCAGTTGTGGTAAAAATTCAGATAGATTGTCACAACGCATAAGCGCCTCACCTATTAGTAAGCCATCGATACCACTATGCAAGATTTTTCTTACATCAGATGCATCGTGAATACCACTTTCAGAAATATAATAATGATTTGTTTTTTTATTTTCTAAAATAGTATTTGTATGTTCCACATTTGTAACAAATCGTTTTAAGTCCCTGTTATTTACACCAATCAATTTAGCATTAACCTTATAGGCACGTTCTAATTCATGGCGATCATGTACTTCAACTAACACTTCTAGATTTTGCGATATAGCGTAGTTATATAAATCTTTCAATTGTTTATCAGATAAGATGTTAACGATCAATAAAATCATAGATGCACCAGCTTGTTTAGCAACATCAATTTGAAGCGGGTCTATAATAAAGTCTTTGCATAATACGGGTAATGTTGTTTTTGTCGTCAATGCTTGTAATCTTTCAAAACTACCACCAAAGTACTTTTCATCAGTTAAAATGGACACGGCATTTGCACCATATTGGTCATAATCTGAGATTTGTTGCGATAAATCTCGTTCAGGTAAGTCATTAACTGTAGGACTCTTCGATTTAATTTCTGCAATAATTGCTAGCTTTGGTTCTTTCTCAATTGCGTTTATAAAAGATTTTTTATTCTGAATCTTCACACTTTTCAAGGTATTAAGTTTGTCTTGATAATAGCCATTTTGTAAAAGTGACTGTTTATATTTAACAATTTCTGATAAAATCGTCATATTATTCACCTCTCATTTGATGGTATTTTTCCAATGCTTCACCATTATCAATCAATGTAGTTGCAAGTTCTATGCCTTCTGCGATGGTATCCACTTTCTCTGCAACATAAAGGCTTAAACCCGCATTTAGTAAGACAACATCACGTCGACTTGACTGATCTTTACCATTCAAGATATTAAGGGAGATTGCTAAATTTTCTTCAGGTGAACCGCCTTTAAAATCACTATTCGGCGCATGTTTCAAACCATAATCAGTCGCATTTAATGTGTAATTTTTGATTTCTCCATCTTCAGTCAATTCATATATCAAATTATCACCAGATAGTGTTGCTTCATCCATACCATTTGCACCATGTAAAACGATTGCACGTTTTCTACCTAAATCTTTAATCGTTTTAGCAACTAACTTTAACTTTGTAGGATCAAAGACGCCTACCATTTGATACGTTAAGTGATATGGATTAATTAATGGACCCACAAGGTTTAATATTGTAGGCTTTCCAATCATTTTTCTAACTGGTTGCATATACTTCATGATTGGATATGATTCAGTTGCACCAATGAATACAAGGTCTTTTTCATTTAATTGGTTAGGTGTATCATCAACAGTTGTTGTTTGTATGTTCATTTGATTTAACAAATCCGTACTACCTGAATTTGAGGTAATACTTTTATTACCATGTTTTATAACTTTTACGCCAGCACTTGCTACAACAAAAGCAACAGTCGTTGAAATGTTGAAACTATTTGACTTGTCACCACCTGTGCCGCACACACACATAGCCCCTTCATAACATGGTTGATGTGGATACATTGTATTAATTAAGCTACGTACAATATATGTTAATTCTTGTTGTTGGATTTCTCGCTCCGAATAGGAACTAAGTAATTCATATTTAATATCAGTTCCAATACTAGGAGAAATAAGTATATCGATTAGCTCTTTAATGTCGCTTTCAAGTAATATAGTTTCAGTTTTTATTCTTGTTAGTAATGTCATGGTTTTCATCCTTCCTTCACTAGATTAATGAAATTTGTAATTATTTTGACACCATAGTCTGTAGCAAATGATTCAGGATGGTACTGAATACCATAATGCGGTCTTTCTTTATGCTCGAATGACTGTATACAATCTTTGGTACGTCCAGTAATTTTCAATTCTTCTGGAAAATTGTCAGGGTTACTTATTAATGAATGATATCTCATAATTGAAAACTGTTCTGGTATATCTTGATATAACAGATGTTGATGATGCGATATAACCTTTAGTGTATCAACTTTGCCGTGCATAACCTTGTCGCCTTTAATGACTTCTCCACCGTAGTAACAAGTCAGTGCCTGAGCCCCTAAACAAATACCTAAAATGGGTTTGTGTTGATAGGTTGATATGATTTTCATTAACTGTTGATCGTCTAATGGATGCCCTGGACCAGGAGATATAATAACAGCGTCCACCGATTGATTCAGCACATTATCATCATCAGGGTATTGAACAATGACGTCAGTATGTTGAGCAACAATATCCACTAGGTTATATGTAAAGGAATCATAATTATCTACAACTAAGATCATGGGCTCACCTCCAATAAGCTTTTAGCTTTCAATTTCGTTTCATTCAGTTCTTTTTCAGGAATAGAATCATATACAACGCCACAACCAGCTTCTACGTTGATATACTGCTCATCTATCATCATCGTTCGAATTGCTAATGCAAAATCTAAGTTATGATTACAATTTATGTATCCAACACCACCACTATAAACGCCCCGTTTATGTGGATATTGTTCATATATTCTTTCAATTGCACGTAATTTTGGTGCACCTGAAACGGTACCTGTTGGTAATAAATTCGCAATAACTGTCATTGGCGATAAATTTTGATTTATTTTACCTGTGACTTCACTTACGATATGCATAACATGTTCATATTTTTCAATAACCATTAATTCAGTAATTTTTGAGGTACCGATTTTACTTACTCTATGAATATCATTACGTCCTAAATCAACTAGCATACGATGTTCGCTGCATTCTTTTGGATCATTAAGTAGTTGTTTCATATTCTCATTATCTATTTGTGTCGTCTCACCACGTTGAATCGTACCTGCAATAGGATTAGTTGTTACAATTTGATCTTTGACACTTACGAAACTTTCGGGAGAACTACCGACAATATATGGTTGATCGATATTAAGATAATACATATATGGACTTGGGTTTTGTCGTTTTAAATTTTGATACAGTTGAAACGAAAGTTGATTTAAATGCTGACTAGCATGATGCGCATATTTGTAAATTCTTGATGGCACAACTTGGAACATATCCCCTTCTGTTATTTTCTCTTTGAAATACTGAATCATTTCGATAAATCTTTCTTCAGAAATGTTTGATTGAATTTCTTTAGTTTTAAAATCAAAATCTTGTGTAGGCATGAATGGTTGGATTTTAGTTAAGTCTTCGATAGACTTAATAACTCGATTCTCAAGATCTGATTTTGTTGAATTTGAAAATTGATTCGTCGCGATGATATATAACTCATCTTTGTAATGGTCAAATACATAAACTTGTTCAACCATATATAACCTTACATCGTGCTGCTTGTGATCTTCTAATTGTATTGATTGCAATTTAGGAAATTCATGTCTTACTAAATCAAAGCTACACGTCCCAACATATCCAGATATAAATGGTAATGACTTAAGTTGCTCATCTTGAATATTATGGTAGTCTTCATTTATTTTAGTCGTTAAATAATGGTACGGTCTTTCAGTGATTTGATACGATTCTTTTAAAGTACTTACTGATAATACATCATTATCTAAAGTTAAAGTGCCATAAATATCAAAAATAACAACTGAATAGCGACCTTTAGTTTGTTGTTGATTTGTACTTTCCAAAATGATCTTCTTGGAATGAAGTTGTGCTAAAACTTCGGGCGTTACATTTGCTTTTATTTTTTTATAAAATATATCCATTCTATACGCTCCTTTCAAAAAAGCGCCAGCATCCTTATCAATATAAAGGACGCTGACGCGTGGTACCACCTAAATTAACCGAATATTCGAAATATTCATAGTTCACTCTTTACTATATATAATTTTTCTGTTGCAGACAAAACCCAATTTCATTAATCTCGGTGTTAGTTCACATCATCCACTAACTTTCTGTTGCTACCTTTAATTAACTACTACATTTTGTCTAAATAAAAAGACACCACATAACGCATATACCTGTAAGGACGCGTTACCGTGGTGCCACCTTAGTTAACATAATTCATGTTCACTTTCAAAACTCATTCAATTGTTTTCCAAAGTCCAATTCACAAGATATGGCGTGCTAATTCCCATCACCCATTAGCTTTCTATTTGCTACGTTTCATATCTGCTACTATTTCTTTAGAAAATTCTAATTATTTTTATAGTTCATTATATTACATAGGTCGTTCACATTTGTCAACACTAATTGTTTACTCAATTGGTGATAAGCAATATGCATATAGTAATTTCTCTGTCGCTTTAATAGAATCAATATGTGTTCGTTCCATTGCATGAGATGATTCAATGCCAGCGCCAAATAAACCATGTCTGATATCCGCACCAGCATGTAAAGCTGCTGAAGCATCTGAACCATAATATGGATATATGTCTACTTTATATGGAATGTTATTTATTTTGCAAAGATTAACTAGGTGCGATTTCAATTGCTTATGATATGGACCTGAAGCATCTTTGGCACAAATAGAAACTGTATATTCATCCGATGCTTGACCGTCTCCCAACGCGCCCATATCTAATGCAATATATTCTTTGATTTTCGAATCAATTGATGCATTTGCACCGTAACCTATTTCTTCGTTATTAGAAATATAAAATTGCGTTGTATGTGGTAATATTATTTGCTCTTCTTTTAATTTCTTTAGTAATTGTAGTATCATCGCTACGCTAGCTTTATCATCTAAATGACGAGATTTAATAAAACCTGATGACGTGATAACTGTACGTGGATCAAAGCTAACAAAATTACCTACTGAAATACCTAAACTCTTTGTATCTTCTTCTGATGTAGTTACTTCATCAATTCTTATTTCCATATGCTTTTGATCTCTAGGTATTTCATGATTATTTCTATATACATGAACACTTGTTTCATGCAGACAAATTGTTCCTGTATATATTTGACCAGCATCAGTTTTAATTTGGCAATATTCACCCTCAATCGCGTTATACGTGAATCCTCCAATTAATTCTATTGCTAAGCGACCATCTTCTTTAATTTCTTTAACCATTGCACCTAAAGTATCAACATGAGCAGTAATACAGCGTTGTACTTCATCATTTTTGCCTGGCACTGTTATTAATAACGCACCTTTATTTGTTAGTGTTGTTTGATAACCCAAGTCTTTTGCATATTTTTCGACAAATTGAATTGCTTCTTCTGTGTCTCCTGAAGGACTATTAATACCTGTTAATGTTTTAATCATTTCTAATATTGGTTCCATTGATTTACCCCTCCGTTGCCATTGTGTTACTATACTCTTTATTGTAGATGATTTATCTCCGTTTATCTATTAATGCTATTATCGATTTTTATTTACTATTGCACTGTGTCAACAGCTCATTTACAATGTTATTATTCTGAAAATTTCGAAATAAGGTGATTTATATGACAACAGTTTTATTTGTTGGGCTTGGATTAATTGGTGGAAGTCTTGCTAGCAATATAAAATACCATAACCCTAATACTAATATTATTGCATACGATGCAGATACTTCTCAGTTAGATAAAGCTAAATCAATCGGCATTATTAATGAAAAATGTTTAAATTATAGTGAAGCTATTAAAAAAGCCGATGTAATTATTTATGCAACACCTGTTGCTATCACAAATAAATATCTTAGCGAGCTTATAGATATGCCAACTAAACCTGGTGTTATTGTTTCTGATACTGGTAGTACTAAAGCAATGATACAGCAACACGAATGCAATTTATTAAAGCATAATATTCATTTAGTCAGTGGTCATCCAATGGCTGGTAGTCATAAATCTGGTGTACTAAATGCTAAAAAGCACTTATTTGAAAACGCTTATTATATTTTAGTCTACAATGAGCCAAGAAATGAGCAAGCAGCAAACACGTTAAAAGAACTGTTATCACCTACTCTTGCTAAATTTATTGTAACTACTGCTGAAGAACACGACTACGTAACAAGCGTCGTAAGTCATTTACCTCATATCGTTGCATCTAGTTTAGTTCATGTTAGTCAAAAGAACGGTCAAGAACATCATTTAGTTAATAAACTTGCAGCTGGTGGTTTTCGTGATATCACTCGTATAGCTAGTAGTAATGCACAAATGTGGAAAGATATCACCTTGAGTAATAAAACGTATATTTTAGAAATGATTCGACAGCTAAAAAGTCAGTTTCAAGATTTAGAAAGACTAATTGAAAGCAATGATTCTGAAAAATTGTTATCATTTTTTGCCCAAGCTAAATCGTATCGCGACGCACTACCCGCTAAACAACTAGGTGGACTAAATACTGCGTATGATCTATATGTAGACATTCCGGATGAATCAGGTATGATAAGTAAAGTGACTTATATCCTGAGTTTACATAACATATCTATAAGCAACTTAAGAATCTTAGAAGTACGCGAAGATATATACGGTGCTTTAAAAATTAGTTTCAAAAACCCTACTGACCGAGAACGCGGTATGCAAGCATTGAGTGATTTTGATTGTTATATCCAATAATTATTAAGTCTCTTTTGATAAATTCCATGTATTCTTAGATATTATTGTGAAAATCTATTGTGATATATGAAATATTTATCTTTAGAGACTTATTTTATACGAATCACAGTTATATATTACTTAAACCGTATAGTCATTACATTTTATGTCCAGCCATTAAACCTAATCTGCCGTGTTTTGTACCTGCTTCTGTAAACGATACTGCTTTGGACACAATACCTTTGCCGTATTTCAAATGTAATTGGTCTATCGTTTTAGCTAGACATTCGTCACGTTTGCGTTGGTATTCATCTTCAAACAGACTTAACTGTCGCTCATCCTCATTAATAAATTGACTCAAAGATATACTTAGCGTACGATATAGTGCTTGTTTATTACATAATTTATCTGCGAAATGCATTACTACTTTATAAATATCTTTTTCTAAGTTTGTTGGATCTTTCAAAGTATATTGCTTATGTACACCGCCTTCATCACTATAGCCAAAGGCAAAATGTATCGTTCTTGCCACTTTTTTTCTTGCTCGAACTCTGCTAGCAACATCTTCAATTAACTCTTGCATTACTACTTTTGCTTCATCAAAATGATAATCTCTCATTAATATTTGACTTTTGCATATCGATGGATTGCTGATCTTGTGCTTTTCACGTACTTTACTCTGATCTATCCCATTCGCATGTAGATGCATATCAACACCTAAAATACCGAACTCTTTTTTTAAAAATTTATATGGATATTTCGCTAAATCTCCTATAGTAAAAATTCCTCTTTTATTCAATTTGGCTTCTGTTCGACGATTAATACCCCAAAAATCTCGCAAGGGCTGAATTGGCCATAATTTCGTTGGTACATCTTGATATCGCCATTCAGCTATACCATTTTGACTATGCTTCGCTTCAACATCCATAGCAATTTTACTTAATAACATATTAGAACCAATGCCCACAGTACAATAAATGCCTGTTTCTTCATAAATTTCACGTTTAAGTCTTTCGCAAAATGCATGTACTGTAGAACTAAATCTATGATAGCTATCAGTAACATCCATAAAAAATTCGTCAATACTATATTGGTGTAAATCTTCAGGTGGAATATAACGCAATGCAATCTTAGAAATAGCAACTGAAACATTAAGATATTTACGCATACTTGGATTGATAATGTAAATATCATTTCTATGTGGTATTTCAAACAATCGCGACCCTGTCTTGATGCCTAATTCTTTTAATTTAGGTGTCGCAGCCAATATTACAGAACCCTGACGCTTAGTATCTGCAACAACAGCTAGCTTTGTTTCTAATGGATCTAGCCCCTTTTCAATACAAGAAACACTCGCAAAAAAACTTTTTTGGTCAATACATAGAACATCCCTATCTTCTAATAAATGATAATTATACACTGTTATTCCTCCCTTACTTGAATCTTATTATATACGAACACGTGTTCTATTTCAACTATTTTAGAACAAATGTTCTGTTATTTTGCAAATGAATTTTTAAGTATTACATGATATACTCAAATTAATAATGATTAGGAGGTTTGGATGATGCCAATCGTCAATGTAAAATTATTAGAAGGTCGTTCGGATGAACAATTAAAAAATTTAGTTAGCGAAGTAACTGACGCCGTAGAAAAAACAACGGGGGCAAATAGACAAGCAATTCACGTTGTTATAGAAGAAATGAAACCAAACCATTATGGTGTGGCTGGCGTAAGAAAGTCAGATCAATAATTCTTCATAAGATGCATGCCAATTAATTCTTTGAAAACGAACAAGGCGACTTCTATCTGAGTATGATAGAAATCGCCTTGTTTATTTTTAATCTTCATCTAAAAAGTCTTTAATAGCTTGTTTATTTGTGTTTTTATTAATCTGTAATGCACTACCATCAGTATTTGTATTGACATCTTCGTATGAGTTCTTGATTGGCACAGTCAATGACTTAACATCTTTTTCACCTCGGATACCAAAACTCAAACCTGTTTGGAAAATCCCTGAATCAGGAATGTTTGTATTCACATAGCCTCTTAAAATACCTGCAACTTTTGGTAATTTAACAACTGTTCTAAAATTAACCATTTCTTTTTTCAATGTTTGCATCACTTGTTGCTGACGTCGCACGCGTCCGAAGTCACCTTCAGGGTCGTGACGGAATCTTGCATAACCAAGTAATTCTTTACCATTCAACCTATGGTTACCCTTTTTCAAAGATACACCAATATTTTTCGACATATCTTTTTCGACATTAATTGGTACACCTTCAGGCATTAATTCATCAATCATTTTCTCAAATCCAGTAAAATCAACTACTGCATAATATTCAGGATTAATTCCTAAATTTTTATCAAGTGTTTTTCTAAGTAGCTCTGGACCACCTAAAGCGTATGCTGAATTAATTTTGTGTTTTCCATATCCTGGAATATCTGCATAAATATCACGCATGACAGACATCATTTTCATCTTTTTATTGATAAAGTCATATTGAACAACCATGATAGAATCTGTTCTTGATTGTCCACCTTGTGCTTTATCTGCACCGAGTACAAGAATAGAAATTTTACCATCATTTTTTACTGGTCCATTAAATTGATGTACTTTAACATCTTTCGCATGTTTCTTGGCATATTCTACACCGCTATTGTAACTATGTACAATATATACAACTAATGCGATAAGTAAAATTACAACAATCAGAAGAATGATAGGTAATTTCCTAATTTTCTTCTTCTTTTTTCGCTTAGGCGCCGAAGTGCGATGTTCACTTTGACGTCTATATTCGTTGTCATTAGTTTCTTTATCCATATTTACCTACCTTATATCTTCAAAAATAGATTTTTGTGTACTATAATAATCACATATTAACGTTATATAAAAACAATTCAAAAAGCAAGTGATTTCTTAATAAATCGTACTAAGGTCTAATGAAAGGATGTCAAAAATGAATATTAATACAGCTTATTTTGCCGGAGGTTGCTTTTGGTGTATGACGAAACCATTTGACACCTTTGACGGCATAGAAAAAGTAACTTCTGGATATATGGGCGGACATATTGAAAATCCTACTTACGAACAAGTAAAATCAGGTACGAGTGGTCATTTAGAAACTGTTGAAATTCAATATGATGTTGCATTATTCTCATACAATAAGTTATTAGAAATATTTTTCTCAGTCATTGACCCATTAGATACAGGTGGTCAATATCAAGACCGTGGTCCTCAATATCAAACAGCTATTTTCTACACTAATGATCATCAAAAAGAACTCGCTGAGACTTATATCGAGCAGCTTAAAAATACGATTAATGCTGATAAGGCAATTGCAACAAAAATATTACCAGCGTCACAATTTTACAAAGCCGAAGACTATCACCAAGATTTTTATAAGAAAAATCCAGAGCGCTATGCAGAAGAACAAAAAATACGCCAAGAATACAAAAATAAGCAATAACATTTATACTTGATGAAACTGATTGGACTGATAATAAAAGTTAGGCGACTTAACTTTAGCTCATTTCAATATTAAAATACGGTACAGATAGGAAACTTAAATATTCTTATCTGTACCGTTTTTTATAAATCATTCTTTATAGAAACCAAAAAATCCAAGCGCATCAGGCATAACTGTATACCTCTTAGCACTTGGATTTTAATTATTTGTGACGTATTACACGCATTACTTTAGAAAGTGATTCCCAAAGCGAATTATCTTTACGATAAACTAAAAAGCGTGGTTCCCAATTCGGATTATATTTAGATTTATAACGACGTAATCCTTGGAAACGATATAGACCGTTGAAATGTTCAAAGACACGGCCTGCAAGTCGTTCTCTTAAATATGAATAATGCAATTGACCAACGTTCGATAACGTTGCCATACCCATATTAAATTTTGTATAACCTTGTTCTTTACTCCAAAGTAACATATGCAAGTATAGACCATCCATTAATGGTAAATCTAACTCTGGCAACCATCTAATTAAATCGACTGAAATGGCATCATTAAAGTATGTTGGCATTAAACTACAAAATGCAATTACTTCATTTTCTTCATTTCGCATTACACCAATTGGCGCTTTAGATAAGTATTCTTCATTAAATTCACCAACAGAGAAATGCATTTCCTGACGATTATCTAGCCATAAATCACTTACATGTTGAAGTTCATTTATAAATTCAGTTGAAAACGGTGGTTCAATAATTTCGAACGAAATATTAAGTTCATCGAATTTATTTAAAGTCGCTCTAAATCCACGGCGTTTTTTACCTGAAGTTGAAAATTGCGTTAAATCAATAATTGCTTCTTCACCTAATTTGAAAAATTGGTTACCGAAATTATGATATAAAGGCATGTGTTGATCTGTAACTTGATAGAATATAACATCATAGCCTAAATACTCAGCGTAATTATAGAATGCTTCTAACAATTCATCAAAGGCATTTTCATCACCTAACGGATCTCCAAGAACCACTAATGAACTTGCTTTATAACGATACATTAAAAATGCTGTTTTATTTTCATTAGTGAAAAACTGCTTGTCACCACTATATATCAAGTGACTCAAATAATTACCGCCGTACTGATTAATAATCTCCTCGCAATCTTCAATTTTAGAAGAAATACGTACTTTGCTAAATTGATAATCAAACAACCATGCAATCATACCTATGATGATAGCGATGATTAAAATCGTAAGCCAGAAGTAATAGCGCAATACAGATGTATGCATTTCAATCGTATAAATATCTAATGCATATAACGTTCCAGCAATAAATATATGGTTAACATATAAAATAAATAAACTGAATAAAAGCATTGCAACTATATTTCTCATTCTTACTGGGCGTTTCAACCTACGTGCTCTACGGAAAGCTACAATAAGCAGAACAAAAATAATAGCTAACCATGTTATTAAAATATATGAAGCGTAAGTGAAGAATGTCGCCACTGTGATTAATAAAATTGAAATCATAGCAAAGATAATGGCACGTCTACTTTGCTTATAAATACCAACTACATTCAGTAAAAGTAATAAACAAGCACTAGTATGAATTGCCAATAGAATATAATACGTTAAGTGATTTCCATCATATAAAGCATCGTAAACAATCGTTAAGTTATTTACAAAAAAGATCATACTTGTAAAGAATACTAAAATTGCTAATGATAATGATGGAATTTTAGCAATAATATCCTTTTGATAAGACATTAAAAATGACGTAACATCTTTAGCAGGAATAAAGTATTTAGATCCCTCAATGTACTTCTTAGCTGATGTACCAAATTCAAATGATGATAAAATTAATGCAATAATTACCGGTACAAAATAGTACGCAAAACGATATAGAAGTAGCATTAATAATACTTTTTCCTCAGGGACACCTAAAGTTTTAAATCCTAGTAATACAACTAAATCGAAAGCGCCGAAACCACCAGGAATAAAGCTGACTAAACCTGATAATGCAGCAATGATAAATATTGCAATAAAGGACATGAATGATACATGAGCGTCAACAATTACACCACAGAAATATAATACAACTGCAGCTGCTAACCATTCAACACACGACACTAAAGTGCAGTACAATCCTACAAAACGATTGTTTTTATCGGGTGGTCTAACCATTGAATAAATAATGAATAATGGTAAGAAAAATGACACTACATATAATACCCATCTTACCCATGTAATCTTATCTAAGATTAAAGATGCATCGAAAACATGGAATACAATTAGCAATGATAATAAGCTTAAACCTGTCAACATTGAAATAAGTATTAAGGATATAAAGTGAACTAATTTCTTTTTATCATGCGTATAGTTTTTATAAACCATTGCTCTAACGCCTGCACCAATAAAGCCACCGAAACCTACAATCGCATTCAATGCATTGATGATATAACTTACTCTTAAAACTTTGCCTAAGGATATATCCATTTTTAAAGCTCTAGATAAAATCACATCATACATTGATAGAATAACAAGCGATGCCCCACCACCAATAAATAGTAACACTAAGGACATACGGTTAATCTTACTAAATTCAACCAACGTATCTTTAAAGTTAATACCAGATAACTCCCGATACAATGTGATTGCTACAAAAATAAATAAAGCTGTAGCAAACGTAATTTTTAAGATTGAAAATATTTTGTTTTTAACTTCCTGATTCATTTTTTCACATCAATTCTAATTATTTCTGTTATAAATCAAAATATATCATATAAACCATAAAAATAGCATATCATTTACCTTTGATTTATATAACACTTTTGTCATATTGATATCTGTATTAAGAAGTAAATAGAAAATATTTCTATCTCAAACAGAACAATATGGTTATCTATACTGATTCATATTTAACATAAAGAAAATGATGAATCAATACTTATGAAAAATATTATTAATTAACAGCCGATTATGAGTGCTTCTTAATATATTAAAAATACCACTTATTTTTATTTTCGACATAATAATGAAGTACTAATCAAGTGGCAAATACTCGTTTCATTATGCATGTGCTTTATAAACGGCTAAACTTTCGTAAAAATTTATAAGCTAAACATGTGCTGATAATCATAAATGTAACTGCCCAACATTATAAGCACCATAAAAAATACCAACAAACATATAGTCATTGGTATTTTTTATTACTTATTCAACTATTTTATTACTTTCTTTAATATCATATTCACCTACATCATTACCATAGAAACGATTGTATCGACGTTTAAATAATTGGAATAAATGAGTAACTAATACTTTTAAAATAGCATATCCCGGAATACCTAAAATAACGCCTACAATACCAAGCAATTTGCCTGCACACAGTAAAATGAAAATGATTGTAAGTGGATGAATCTTAAGTGTTTTACCCATGATATTTGGTGAAATGAAGTGCCCTTCAACAAATTGTACTAAAGTCCATACTACTGCTAATTTTAAGAGCATCCACGGCGATGTTATAGCAGCTATTACAATAGCTGGAGAAATCGCTATAGTAGGCCCTAAATATGGTACAACACTTGTAACTGCCGCAATACTAGCTAATACTAAGCTATATTTCAACCCGATAACCGAATAACCGATAAACAACAGTATACCGATACAGAATGAAACGATAATTTGTCCTTGAATGTATGAACCAACTTGAACACTCATTTTTTCAAGTAGATCATGAAAATCTTTTCGGAATTTCGGTGGCATAATATTCGTTGAAAATTCTTTGAAGTGATGTCCATCTTTAAGCATAAAGAATAGTACAAATGGTGTTGTGACAATCACAACGCCAATATTAGCAATCGTTTCTGCAAACGTTGCAATTTTAGACCCAAAGCCATCTGTAAATTCACTTAACATAGATGGTATTTTCTTAGGTAAAGAATTTAACCAATCATTAATTTGACTATAATACGAAGAGAAAAACGTATTATTTGCTATTTTATCAATAGAATTAATTAATTTTTCTAGATATTGCGGTGAATTTTTAACTAAACTATCTACTTGCGAACCAATAATAGGTATCAATAAATTAACAATTAACGTAATAACACCTACTACAGCTAGATAAATAATAGAAATACCTGCAACTCTTGGTATTCTATAACGTTCCATCATATTTACGATTGGGTTAAATAGATAGAATAGAATTAAAGAGACGATGATAGGTGCTGCTATCGTCTTAAAAACGATGATAAAAGGATCAAAAACATATGATACTTTTTCGAAAATAAAAATAACAATACCCAACAATACTAGCGCTATTAATGAGAAGACTAAATCATTCCCACCAACAAACTTCATATACCGTGATTCGGTAAATTTTAAAAAATTCTTTCTTATATTCTTTTCATTTTCATTCAATTATAGATTCACCACCACTTAAAATATTCATAAGATGTTGTATAAAAACAGTCCACTTATGTAAAATTACTAACATCAATGATACCATACAAATACCCTTTACAGTAACGAAACGCCCGTGTAATACACTTAATTTAGGATTGATTAATCCTTTCTTCAAAATGATGAATGTGTAATGTTAAATATATAATTTCAGACTCACTGATATTAACATCAAATTGTTTTTGTATCATAGTTAAAATTTTATATGCTGTGTTATAGCAAATCGGATAGTGATTTTTAATCATAGACACAAAATCATCTTGTGCATGTATATATTCTTTTCTTCTTAATCGGCGAATTAAAAATTGTACGTGCCTTATAAAACGTTGGTATTGTAATGATTCCTTATCAACAGTTGTCACAAGGTCTGATTCAATGATATCTATACCTTTTTTAATAACATTATTGATCAAGGTCATCTCATGCATAGATAAATCTTCTGTATTAGATGCAATATGTAATGCAATAAATCCTATCTCATCTTCAGGAAAATGTACATCTAATGCTGCATTTAACTGATCAATCACCTGTTTAGCAATATGATATGCATCACTATATAACTGCATAGTTTCCATAACAAATGGATTGCTAATAACTTGATTTTGTTTTAAGCGTTTATAAGCAAATATAATATGATCCGTTAATGAAACTACAAGTTGTTTTGAATCAACATTCATCGCAGTATTAGAAATAAAATTCAACGAATCAATAATTACTTGTAATACATTATCATCAGCGATTTCAACTAAACTTTTATAATGTGCTTTTTGTTGCTCACTTTCTAATTTATAAATTTTCTCTATTGTAATAGTTTGGTCGTTTAACGCCATTCCCTCTTTTTTGTTAAAACCAATACCTTTACCGATTAAAATAACTTCTTGATCATTATTAGTACATACTACGACATTGTTGTTCAATGTTTTAGTAACAATATATTCTCCCATTATCATCACCTATTTTTCTATTATTAAGATTATATATCGGAAATGTCTAACTTGAAAGTATAATAATTTAAATACTTGTGTTCTATTACACGCCTATCCTATATGATATATCTTAATTTAATTTCGATGTCTCTCAAAGTGGAATAACTATAATAAAAAAATCTGACTCCCATATTTACAAATAATTCTATTTATTTATATATTATCTGAATTAATACTCAATACAAACTAAAACGTACTATTAAATTGTGCAAAGCTAAAACAAATTTATATTCATCTATCCAACAATATGTCTTATCAATGGTATAGTCTTTGCACACCAATGGAGGAAATAAATCTCAACCTTACTATATTAATATATAATCAAATCTTAGATTAACTAGTGTAATGATACAGATGATAATTGAGTACAAATTTAAAACCCTGAGATTTTCGCTTTAATTTGAAAACCTCAGGGTTTATTTGATTTTTATATAATGAATCGTTACATTAAAAATATTTATTTATCAGAGTTCTTATATTTGTTAGCGCCCCAAGCACTAATTCCAAATAAGTTAATTTCTAAGTTTTCAGGTTTAAAGACAGGGTTCTTGCCTTCTTTTTTCTGCTTTTGATAATCTTTCATCAATGCAAAAGCTACATTGGACAGTCCTATAATGGAAATAATGTTTACAATTGCCATTAAGCCCATAAATAAGTCTGCCGTATTCCATACTGTTTCTGTTTTTACAACTGCACCGACAAAGACAAGTACTACAACAAGACATCTAAAGATAAATAATATTACACGGTTTGTTGATAAAAATTCAATATTAGATTGACCGTAATAGTAATTACCTACAACAGATGAAAATGCAAACAGTGTAACTGCTATTGTTAAGAAAATACCTCCAGCAGAACCTAAATGCTCATTAAGTGCTGATTGAGTAACTGCAACACCTTGAGGTGCGTTATCACCAAATTTCAGTCCTGAATATAGTAAAATCATGATTGCAGTTGCTGTACAAACCAACATTGTATCAAAGAACACACCTAATGATTGGATTAAACCTTGCTTAACAGGGTGTGGTACGGCAGCAGTTGCCGCTGCATTCGGCGCAGAACCCATACCAGCTTCGTTAGAGAATAAACCACGTTTGATACCTTGAAGAACCGCAGCACCTACAGCGCCACCAGTTACTTGTTCGATACCAAATGCACTTTTAATAATCGTACCTATCATAGGAACAATTTGATCTAAATTAAATAGCAATATTACTAAAACCATACCAATGTAAATGATAGCCATAATCGGTACAATTAACGAAGATAACGTAGCAATACTACGTACACCACCAAATATAATAATAGCTGTTACGATTGCTAAAATAATACCTGTGATTACTGGACTAATATTATATTGCGTATTTAACGACTCCGCAATTGTATTAGATTGCACTGTGTTAAATACAAATGCAAATGTAATTGTAATTAAAATCGCAAATACGATACCTAGCCATTTTTGATTTAAACCTTTAGTAATATAGTAAGCTGGACCACCACGGAATCCACCATCTTTATCATGTACTTTATAAACCTGAGCCAAAGTCGCTTCTATAAATGCACTCGCTGCACCTATAAATGCAATAACCCACATCCAAAATACTGCACCTGGACCGCCTAAAACAATCGCAGTCGCAACACCAGCAATATTACCAGTACCAACTCTCGAACCAGCACTAATCGCAAATGCTTGGAATGGCGAAATACCCTTCTTACCATCTTCTAAAGTTTCTGGACGTTCTACTAAAGCTCTAAACATTTCAGGTAACATTCGTAATTGAACGAATTTAGAACTAATCGTAAAGAAGAATCCAGCTGTCAATAATAGACCAATTAAATATTGAGACCATATTAAATCGGTACCAACATGGACAAATTCTTTAAACCATCCAGGTATTAAACTATCGAAATCTTTCAAAATAAACCCCTCGCATCCTCTACATGAATCATGTACCTTCTATAAAATTAGACCGAATTGAACCTTCAGTAAATATAGAGATACATCATCATTTCTTATACAATACAAGAGATTTATATTAGTTTGGTCAAAGTATATCGCTAATTTAACGATAAGTACTTGGTCAGCATTTAATATAAATCCCTTGAATTTAGTCAAAATTTAACATTACTGTATTTTATCATTTAATTTCGTGATTGCATATAGTTTTTAGCTAATATACATGTCTATTACTTCACCAAAATCATCTGTATCTACAATGAATGAGCCATTTGTATATTGTTCAGATTTATGAATATCATTAATTAAACCATGTTCTTCATTTGATTTTGAATATAATGTATATTGACTATGTTCACCTGTCACTACATGTGCAGCTACAATACGATGTGGATTTTTCTTTAATTCTTTTAATAAAGTTATTCCACGTTGTGCTCTTTTAGCAACTTGTAAGATTTTAAAACTAATACGTTTTAACGAGCCGCGTTGTGTGGCCATCAATATAGTATCATTTTCAGAAACACCTTCTGTCATAACAACGAAATCTTCAGCTTTAAGATTTATTGATTTAACACCAGCTGCCCTTAATCCGGTATCTGATAGTTCACTTGTATTATACGTTAATGACATACCTTTATTAGTAATGACGGTAATTAATTGATCTTTTTCAAAGCGCATAACACTAATCAAATCATCATTTTCTTTAACTTTAGTAGCAATTAAAGGTTTATTAAAACGCGTTGTTTTAAATAGAGGCACTGTACTTTTCTTAATCATGCCATTTTGAGTCGCAAAAACATAAAATGCATCTGTATTAAAGTCCTTTTCATTAAAGACATTAATAACCACTTCATCTTCTTCGATAGGAACTATTTGTGATACATGTTGTCCCAATTCTTTCCAACGAATATCTGCTAATTTATGAACCGGTATAAATAGATAACGACCTTTATTTGTAAATACTAGTACGGTATCTTGCGTATTTACTTCTTGATGTTTAAGTAAACTGTCACCATCTTTTAAACCAATATCTTCAACACCGCTAGCATTAAAGCTACGAATAGAAGTACGTTTAATATATCCATGACGTGTCATACTTAAAATAACTTCTTCACTAGGCACCATAACTTCTTTGTCAATTTTAATTTCTTCAATTTCTGCTTCAATTAAAGACAGTCGTTCAGATTTGAATTTCTTTTTAATTTCATTCAATTCTTCTTTTATGACATTCAATAATGCATCATGGTTATCAAGAATATGACGTAATTGTTTGATTAATGCTTCAAGTTCTTTATGTTCACCTTCAAGCGCAACTATGTCAGTATTTGTTAAACGATATAACTGTAACATTACAATTGCTTCAGCCTGTTCTTCTGTGAACTCGTATACTTCGATAAGGTTTTCTTTAGCGTCACGCTTGTTTTTAGAGCTACGAATCAATTCGATTACTTTATCTAAAATTGACAACGCTTTAATCAAACCTTCAACGATATGCATACGTTTTTCTGCATTATCTAATTCAAACTTCGTTCTATTTGCAACAACCTCAATTTGGTGATTCAAATAACTATCTATAATTTGACGAATACCCATCAATTTTGGACGACCATCACTAATAGCGACCATGTTGAAATTATATGAAATCTGTAAATCAGAGTTTTTATAAAGATAATTTTTGATTGATTCACTGTTCACATCTTTTTTCAATTCAATTGCTATTCGTAAACCAGTTCTATCAGTTTCATCACGTACTTCAACGATACCATCGACTTTTTTGTCAGCACGTAATTCATCGATACGTTTTACTAAGCTACTTTTGTTCACTTCATATGGAATTTCAGTAATAATTAACTGTTTACGTCCATTGCGTAAAGTTTCTTCTTCAACTTTAGAACGAACTATAATTCTACCTTTACCTGATTCATAAGCTTTTTTAATACCATCAATACCTTGAATAATACCACCAGTTGGAAAATCAGGACCTTTAATATATTTCATTAATTGATTGACTGTAATATCCGGATTATCAATATATTTAAGTGTTGCTTGAATCACTTCAGCTAAATTATGTGGTGGTATATCTGTCGCGTAACCTGCAGATATACCTGTAGAACCATTCACTAGTAAGTTAGGAAATCTTGATGGCAATACCATTGGTTCGAGTGTCGTATCATCATAGTTTGGAATGAAAGAAACTGTCTCTTTATTAATATCACGTAATAACTCTTCAGCTAGTAAGCTTAACTTAGCTTCAGTGTAACGCATTGCCGCTGGCGGATCATTATCGATACTACCATTATTACCATGCATTTCTATTAAGACATGTCGTAACTTCCAGTCTTGACTTAAACGGACCATTGCTTCGTACACTGAGTAGTCTCCATGTGGATGATATTGACCAATAACATCACCGACTGTTTTCGCACTTTTACGGAAATTTTTATCGTGTGTATTACCACTTGAATACATTGCATATAAAATACGACGTTGTACTGGTTTTAAACCATCACGAACATCTGGCAATGCACGCTCTTGAATAATATATTTACTATATCTTCCAAAGCGATCACCTAAAACATCTTCAAGTGATAAATCTTGAATTATTTCACTCACTAGATTTCCTCCTCATCAAATTGATCATTTTCAAGCACTTGTACTTCAGAATTATCTAAAATACTTTGGTCCTCTTGCATACCAAACTCAACATGCTTTTCAATCCATTCACGTCTAGGTTGTACTTTGTCACCCATTAATGTTGTTACACGTTTAGATGAACGCACTTCATCTTCAACTTGTACACGAATTAAAGTTCGTGTTTCTGGGTTCATCGTCGTTTCCCATAATTGTTCAGGGTTCATTTCACCCAAACCTTTGTAACGTTGTAACGTGAAGCCTTTACCAAGTTCTTTTTGCAATTTATTAAGCTCTTCGTCTGTCCAAGCGTATTCAACTCGCTTTGTTTTGCCTTTACCTTTTTCCAATTTATAAAGTGGAGGTAAAGCAATAAATACACGACCTGCTTGAACAAGCGGTTTCATATATTTGAAGAAGAATGTTAACAATAGCACTTGAATATGCGCACCATCAGTATCAGCATCAGTCATAATAATTACACGATTATAATTACTATCTTCAATTTTAAAGTCAGTACCAACGCCTGCCCCGATTGTGTGGATAATTGTATTAATTTCTTCATTTTTAAAAATATCTTCTAGACGTGCTTTCTCTGTATTAATTACCTTACCACGTAATGGTAATATCGCTTGGAATTTGCGGTCTCGTCCAAGTTTTGCTGAACCTCCCGCAGAATCACCTTCGACTAAATACAATTCATTTTTTTCAGTGTTTTTACTTTGTGCAGGTGTTAATTTACCAGATAGCAAAGTGTCTTTACGCTTGTTTTTCTTACCTGAACGAGCATCTTCACGAGCTTTACGTGCAGCTTCCCTTGCTTGTTGTGCTTTAATCGCTTTTTTCACAAGTGATTTAGACAATTGTCCTTTTTCTTCTAAATAGAATGGCAATTTGTCTGCAACAACTGAATCAACAGCACTTCTAGCTTCAGAAGTACCCAATTTAGATTTCGTTTGTCCTTCAAATTGCAATAATTCTTCTGGAATACGAACAGACACAACAGCTGTTAAACCTTCACGAATATCATTACCATCTAAGTTTTTATCTTTTGTTTTAAGTTCATTAATACGACGTGCATAATCATTAAATACACGTGTCATTGCTGTTTTAAAACCAACTTCATGTGTACCACCATCTTTAGTACGTACATTATTTACAAAACTTAAAATACTTTCTGAATATTGATCATTATATTGGAAAGCTACGTCTACCTCTATACCATTTGCTTCACCTGAAAATGTAGCCACGTCATGCAAAACTTCTTTTCCTTCATTGACATAACTAACAAACTCTTTGATTCCTTCTTCATAATGGTAATGCTCTTGACGCTCTTTACCACTGCGTAAATCATTAAGCGTTATTTTTAAATTTTTCAATAAGAACGCAGACTCTTGTAGTCGTTCACTTAAAACATCAAAATTAAATGATGTAGATGCTTTAAAAATTGTGTCATCAGGTTTAAATGTTACTTTGGTACCTGTTTTCTTAGTTTTACCTTTTTTCACTAAACCAGAAGATGGCGAACCACCGTTTTTAAAACTTTGATGATATATATTACCATCTCGATGGATTTCAACTTCAAGCCATTCACTCAATGCATTTACAACTGAAGCACCAACACCGTGAAGACCACCTGAAGTTTTATAGCCGCCTTGTCCAAATTTACCTCCTGCATGTAAAACAGTAAAGATAACTTCGACTGTCGGTTTACCTGATTTATGTATACCTGTTGGCATACCACGTCCATTATCTTCTATAGAAATACTACCATCTTTATTAATTGTTACATCTATTTCGTTACCGTAACCATTCAATACTTCATCGACGGAGTTATCGACAATTTCATATACTAGATGATGTAATCCCCGTTTATCAGTTGATCCAATATACATACCAGGTCTTTTACGAACTGCTTCTAACCCCTCTAAAACCTGTATTGAATCATCTGAATAATTATTTTGTTTATTCATTGCCAATGATTTCGCCTCCTGCAAACGTACGTTCGTTTTTAAAACTATACAATAGTTATTCTTATATAAATCAGCGTAAAATGCAAGTATCAATTAACTTTCATAGCTTAATTCCATATATTAATCCCCGTTTTTAAAATTTTTAGCCGTAATTTAAATGAATATGATAAAATAGTCCTAAGATATTAAAGGATGTGTAATATTTATGATGATAATCGTCATGTTACTACTAAGTTATCTTATCGGCGCTTTCCCAAGTGGATTCGTAATTGGAAAATTATTTTTCAAAAAAGATATTAGACAATTTGGTAGTGGTAATACTGGCGCTACTAATAGCTTTAGAGTATTAGGTCGTCCTGCAGGATTCTTGGTAACATTTCTAGATATTTTCAAAGGGTTCATAACTGTTTTCTTCCCTTTATGGTTACAAGTTCACGCAGATGGCCCTATTAGTACTTTTTTTACAAATGGTTTAATTGTTGGCTTATTCGCTATACTTGGACACGTTTATCCTGTTTATTTAAAATTCCAAGGTGGCAAAGCTGTTGCAACTAGTGCAGGTGTCGTCTTGGGAGTCAATCCGATACTTTTACTAATACTTGCAATTATCTTCTTTATTGTATTGAAGATTTTTAAATATGTTTCTTTAGCAAGTATCGTTGCAGCAATTTGCTGTGTGATTGGCTCGCTTATCATTCAAGACTATATTTTATTAGTCGTTAGTTTCTTAGTTTCAATCATATTGATAATTAGACATCGCTCTAATATCGCAAGGATTTTTAGAGGCGAAGAACCTAAAATAAAATGGATGTAACAATTTTTTGACATTAGTCCATCATTGCATATTTTTTTGCAGTTGATGGATTATTTTATTTTTGCAAAAACAATTTTTTTAACTTAAAATTCAACTATACTTAGTTTTTTTACAAGAACATTTGAGACCGAGACATAAATCAATGTCATAGGCTCCACAATGTTATATTAGCTGTAGTTAACCGAACAAAATGCGCTTATAACTAGGTTTTTTCAATTCTGGTCGGGGGTCCCAACATAGAAGCTTATGGAAATTCAGCTTACAATAATGAGCAGGTTGGGGTGGGCTCCAACACAGAGAATTTCGATAAGAAATTCCACAAATAATACAAGTTGGCCCACTCCCATTCTGTAATAAATATAGGAGGTCATTGTTATGCAAATAGAACTTACTGATGCAGCAGTAACTTGGTTTAAAAATGAACTTGAGTTGCCTGAAAATAATAAAGTGCTCGTGTTTTTTGTAAGATATGGTGGCGAATTCCAACTCAAGCAAGGATTTAGTCCTGCTTTTACAGTTGAACCAAAGGAAGATGTTGATATTGGCTATGAACAACAATATGACGATTTAAATGTTGTCGTAGCGGAAAAAGATTTGTGGTACTTTGAAGATGACCACATTATTGTAAATGTAGTTGATCACGAAGATGAAATTTCTTATTCCACAAAATAACTAAAATAAAACGAACTTGTTTACACATTCTGATGTGTCCTGAACCTCGGAAGTTGTACTTTGGTTTAGCACATCTGATGTTGTATGAACAAGTTCGTTTTTGCTATATATTAGCTTATCTTCACGCTAATTACATTAATGTTAACGTATTGGCTATTTTTTATAGATTAATTGTTAATATTGCCTCTCCAAACATTTACAGTAACTTATAAAGAATCAATACCATCCATTATCTCTACTGTTTTCCCTTCATTATTGAGCGTTTGCACTTTACTATAAGCTTCATGCCAATCTGGGAAATAACGATCCAACCGTATAGGCTTAAAAGTATCTTCTTTAATGCAAATCAATTCTGTGGAACCTGTAGTTGCAAGTTCACCTTTTTCATTAAAAATCTCATATTTATACACTGAACGTAATCTCGAATATTTTTCAACCCAAGTTTTAACTTTAACTTTTTCTGGATAAAAAATAGACTTTTTATAATTGACATTGAGGTCAGTCACAGGTGAAATGATTCCTTGTTTTTCCATATCAGCATAACTAAAACCTAACTTCGATATATAATCCAACCGCGCAACTTCAAACCAAGTTGCATAATTCCCGTGATAAATTACACCCATCTTATCAGTTTCAGCATAACGCGCTTCTATTTCTGTAATACTATATATCATTTTAAGCCTTCTTTCAGTTTAACTTTATATCTCATTCTAACATAAAATACAAGAAGAGGCCGGCCAAGAACACAAAGGTTTTGAACCGACCTATTATATCATAAAGTTTATAGAAGTATTTTTGAGCACTATCAAAGTGCCTCAAATACCGATTAAAATTTTACTGTGATATCTATTTTTTATTGCGCTAATTTATTTCTTAAAACCATTTGTAAAATTCCACCGTGACGATAGTAATCCATTTCAACAAGTGAGTCAAAACGAACCATAGCGTCAAATTCTACCAAATCACCATCTTGCTTCTTAGCAGTAACTTTGACGTAGTCATGTGGTTGAACATTTTCATCAATATTAACAGAAATTTCTTCTGTACCATCTAGACCAAGAGAATCAGCTGATTCACCTTTTTTAAACTCTAATGGTAATACACCCATCATAACTAAATTTGAACGATGGATACGTTCATAACTTTGTGCAATAACTGTTTTAACACCTAATAAGTTTGTACCTTTTGCTGCCCAGTCACGAGATGAACCCATACCATAATCGTTACCAGCTAATACAACTAAACCTGTACCATCTTCTTTATATTTCATTGCAGCATCAAAGATAGGCATTACTTCATTTGTTGGCCAATAAGTTGTAAAACCACCTTCAGTACCTGGCGCTAATTGGTTTTTAATACGTATATTAGCAAACGTACCTCGAACCATTACTTCGTGATTACCACGTCTTGAACCATATGAATTAAATTCACGAATAGGCACTTGATGATCTTGTAAATATTTACCAGCTGGCGTATCTTTACCAATTGCACCTGCTGGAGAGATGTGGTCAGTTGTCACAGAATCACCGAATTTACCCATAACACGTAAACCATTTAATGGAACAATCGTACCCGGTTCTTTAGATAATCCTTGGAAGAATGATGGATTTTGAATGTATGTTGAATTAGGATCAAAGTCATATAGAGGTTGATCAGTTACATCAATCTCATTCCATAATTCGTTGTTATTGTATACGTTATTATATTCTTCAATAAATAATTCAGGTGTTACAACACTATCAACGGTATCTGAAACTTCTTTAATTGATGGCCAAATATCTTTCAAATATACATCTTCACCGTCATTACCTTTACCAATAGGTTCATTTTGTAAATCAATATCAACCGTTCCAGCTAATGCATAAGCAACAACTAACTGTGGTGAAGCTAGGTAATTGGCTTTAACAAGAGGATGGATACGACCTTCAAAGTTACGGTTACCAGATAATACAGATGTCACTAATAGGTCCTCATCAGCAATCGCTTTTTCAATTTCTGGTAATAAAGGACCTGAATTACCGATACAAGTTGTACATCCATAACCAACCAAGTTGAAGCCTAAATCATCTAAATAAGGTTGTAAGCCAGCATCTCTTAAATATCCGGTAACAACTTTTGATCCTGGTGCTAGAGAAGTTTTAACGTATTCAGGAACTTTCAAGCCTTTTTCAACTGCTTTTTTAGCAACTAAACCTGCACCTAACATTACATAAGGGTTAGATGTATTTGTACATGATGTAATTGCTGCTATTGCAATATCACCTGTTTTCATTGTAGCTTTTGATCCATCTTTAAAGTTAATTTCAGCTTTCTTATCAAATTCACTTTTATCTAAACCGTGTCCTTGGTTGCCTGCTGGAGCTGTTACAGAATTTTCAAATGATGATTTCATATCACTTAAGAAAATTAAATCTTGAGGACGTTTTGGTCCTGAAAGCGATGCTTCAACTGTTGATAAATCCAATTCGATAACATCTGTATAATTAGGATCTTCTTTCTCAACATCAAAGAACATATGGTTTTGTTTCAAATATTCTTTTACTAGCGCGATATGTTCGTCTGATCTACCAGTTAACTTCATATATTTAAGAGATTCATCATCAACTGGGAAGAATCCGCAAGTTGCTCCATACTCTGGTGCCATGTTTGCAATTGTAGCACGGTCTGCTAGTGGTAAATGTTGTACACCTGGACCAAAGAACTCCACAAATTTACCAACAACACCTTTTTTACGTAGCTCTTGAGTTACTCTTAACGCTAAATCAGTTGCTGTTGCGCCTTGTGGTAATGAATTTACTAGTCGTACACCAATAACCTCTGGAATTGGGAAATAAGAAGGTTGTCCAAGCATTCCAGCTTCAGCTTCAATACCACCAACACCCCATCCTAGTACGCCAATACCATTTATCATTGTTGTATGTGAATCAGTACCAACTAATGTATCTGGAAATGCAGTTTTTTCACCATCTACATCACGAACATGTACAACACTTGCTAAATATTCTAAGTTAACTTGGTGAACTATTCCAGTTGCAGGAGGAACTGCATTGTAATTATCAAATGCTTTCGTTGCCCAATTTAAAAACTGATAACGTTCATAGTTACGTTCAAATTCTAATTTCATATTACGTTCAAGAGCTTCTGGATTTGCATAGCTATCCACTTGAACTGAGTGGTCAATAACTAAATCCACCGGTACTTCTGGATTAATTTTAGTAATATCTCCCCCAACGTCATCCATTGCTTTACGTAAAGAAGCTAAATCAACTACGGCTGGTACACCTGTGAAATCTTGTAAAATAACACGAGAAGGTTTAAATGGCACCTCGCCTTCATTTCCATCTTTTCCAAACTGACTTAAAGCTTTAATATGATCGTCTGTAATTACAAAATCATCTTCTTGACGAAGTAAAGATTCTAACAAAACACGAATTGAATAAGGTAAATTGGAAACTTTAGTAATACCTTGCTCTTCTACAGCTTTTAAATCATAGTAAGTATAACTTTGGCCATTCAAGTCAAAATGTTTTTTTGATTGCTCTTTAAAATTTGCAGCCATTTAATGATCCCCCTTGATACATTTTTATATTTATATGCCTTGATTAAATTGTATTATTATATTTATTGATAAACAACTCATCATGCTTAGAAAACGCTTAATTTAGGTTTTGACTTTTTAATCAGAGTATATAAGCAAAACTTATCATACAGGTAAGGTGTAATAAGTATTTTTTATTAATTGAGAATAATTATCAATTTCGCGAATGATTCAATTCAATTTTTAAACGTATTATTTCATTGAGCAGAAAGAAAATTATGGCACCAAACTTTAATATTTTTTTCAATGTCATTCTTTTGATGGGAGTGGGACAGAAATGATATTTTCGCAAAATTTATTTCGTCGTCCCACCCCAACTTGCATTGTCTGTAGAAATTGGGAATCCAATTTCTCTTTGTTGGGGCCCATCCCCAACTTGCACATTATTGTAAGCTGACTTTTCGTCAGCTTCTGTGTTGGGGCCCTCACCCCAACTCGCATTGCCTGTAGAATTTCTTTTCGAAATTCTCTGTGTTGGGGCCCCTGACTAGAATTGAAAAAAGCTTGTTACAAGCGCATTTTCGTTCAGTCAACTACTGCCAATATAACTTCGTAGAGCATAGAATATTGATTTATGTCCCAGCCTGAGTTAATTTTCTATAAAAGTATATTTAATTTGCGTTTATACCGTCAAACTTCACTTTAGCTTTGTCAAACCCCTTTCTATTAAGTTTTCAGAAATAAACCTATCTTAAAATATAAAAAAATCGAGAATTCGTAGTTTAATAACGAAATTCTCGTTCTTATCCTTTTGAATATACTCAATTTTCCACAAAAACAAACAAGTAGTATATCTGTTCTAGCTACTAGAATGACATACTACTTGTTATTAAAATACTTAACTAAACTTTATTAGTTATCTTTTTTCTCTATATTTCTACGTGACTGACGCTTTTCAAGAATGTCAGATTCATAATCTTCTTGTTGACTCTTGATATATTCTTGTAAGCGATGTTTATTCGGAGTCAATGTTAAACCTAGGAATTTACGTTCCTGGTTCGCATCCTTGTAGAAACTTACCATCATGAGTATGACGACAAAGGAGAATGGGAATGCACTTATAATTGCAGCACTTTGAATCGCATTTAAAGCTTCAGCGCCGTTACCGCCACCAGCTAATAAAAGTACAAATGCTATTAAGGCCTGTGAAATTCCCCAAACAACTTTTACCATACTAGATGGATTTAATGAACCAAATGTTGTTTGCATTCCTAATACAAATGTTGCTGAGTCAGCAGATGTAATAAAGAATGATGCAATTAATAATAATGCAATCAACGATAAAACAATGCCAAATGGCACATGATTAAACACTCCAAATAGCTGTGTTTCAGGAGTCATATCAAAAATTTCTTTGTGTTTCTTACCTGTCTCGATGCCTAATACACCAAAGACACTAAACCAAACAAAACTAACAATTGCTGGAACTAGCAAGACACCAGAAATGAACTCTCTAATTGAACGTCCTTTTGAAACTCGTGCAATAAACACTCCAACGAATGGACTCCAACTTAACCACCAACCCCAGTAATAAAGTGTCCATGAAGACATCCATTCACGTTTTTGAGGATTTAAAGCTGCTGTATCAAAACTATTAAACAAGAATGTGTTTAGTAAACTACCCGTAGAGCTAGTTAACATATTTAAAATAAGAACAGTTGGTCCAACAATTAAAGCAGCTACCATTAAAATAGTACCTAAACCAATGTTCAAGTTACTTAAGTATTGAATACCTTTACTTAATCCAGACCATGCACTTGCTATAAATAAGATAGTAACAACAATGATGATAATCGCTTGTACAAACGTATTGTTTGGAACATTGAACAAGTAATGTAAACCACCATTAATTTGTAGAGCACCCATACCTAACGAAACGGCTACCCCAACGATTGTCGCAAATACAGATAAAACGTCAATAAAAATCCCAATAGGACCTTCTACTTTATCACCTAAAAGAGGACGTAAAGTTCTAGATAATAAACCTGGTTCACCTTTACGGAATTGCGAATATGCCAACGCTAACGCAACAACACCATAAACAGCCCAAGCATGGAATCCCCAATGGAAAAATGTTGAACGTAGAGCTTCAGTATAAGCTTCAGTAGTTTTGGGATCTGCTGTAGGTGGCGTAGCAAAGTGCGCCATCGGTTCAGCTGCACCATAAAACACCAAACCTATCCCCATACCAGCACTAAACAACATAGCAAACCATGAAATTGTATTAAACTCAGGTTTGTCATTTGGTTTACCTAGTTTAAGTTTTCCAATAGGACTAAAAATAAGGAATATACAGAAGAACACGATAATCGTAGTAAGAATAAGATAATACCAACCTAACTTTTCTGTAATCCACATTTTAATATTATTGGTAACATAGTTGAATTGTTCAGGTAAAAATGCACCAAGTAATACGACTATAGCAACAACAATTGCACTATAGATGAAGACTGGTGAATACTTCTTTCCATTTGGATTCTCTGGTGAAGAAGAATTCATAATTAATTACTCCCTTCAATTCTATATTTAATTTTATGTAGTAGAATAAAAATATTATCTAAACATTTTATTCAATAACTCACGCACCTTTATAGGATAACAAAGGTCTTTGCGATAATCAAATTTTCTTGAATAATCTATTTTCTAATTTTTTTATTTGTTGTATAATTGAGGTTACATTTAAAAAAGAGAGGTTGAGTGTAATGTTAAAAGAATTCAAAGAGTTCGCCTTAAAAGGTAACGTCTTAGATTTAGCAATTGCTGTTGTGATGGGTGCAGCTTTCAACAAGATTATATCTTCATTAGTAGAAAATATCATTATGCCATTAATTGGTAAAATTTTCGGATCAGTTGATTTTGCTAAAGAATGGTCATTCTGGGGTATTAAATACGGTTTATTTATCCAATCTGTTATCGACTTTATTATCATCGCGTTTGCTTTATTCATCTTTGTTAAGATTGCAAATACATTAATGAAGAAAGAAGAAGCCGAAGAAGAAGCAGTTGTGGAAGAAAATGTTGTGTTATTAACTGAAATCAGAGATTTATTACGTGAGAAAAAATAATTTTTAAATAAAAAGAGATGGGCTAAGGTTGTTCTATACATTCCAAAGTACCATCTCTATTTTTTATGTTTTAATTTCTTTTGAATCTTGTTGAACTCTGATATTGATCTGATTTCACTTCTAAAACTAAAGGTATTCTATTTTTCAATTCGCTCACATGTGAAATAATCCCAACCATTCTACCAGTTGATTTAAGATTTAATAAAGTGTCTAACGCTGTTTCAAGCGTTTCTTGATCTAATGTACCGAATCCTTCATCAATAAATATTGATTCTAGTGAAATACCTCCTGATTGCTGCTGTACAATTTCGCTTAACCCTAAAGCTAATGCAAGCGACGATTGGAAAGTTTCTCCACCTGATAACGAGCTAATATGTCTAGACTTATTTGAATGCAAATCAAATACATCAATTTCTAGGCCACTAAGACCATGAGAAACCGCTTCTCGCCTAATTAGTTGGTATCGATTATCTGACATTGTTGCTAATCTCAGATTTGCTTGAGCAATAATTTGATCTAAATAGTAAATTAAGACAAAGTTTTCCAATGTAAGATTTTTGTTATTCTTACCACTGACAATTTCAGCCAATTGAAATATTTCTTGTTGATCCTTTAATTCTTGATTTAAGTAATTAATATGCGAAACTATAGATTGTGTTTTATTAATATTATTTTGACATTGATAATGAACAGCAGAGTATTCATCTATCAGTGTATTCATCTTTCCTTTTTTTAGCTCATATTCATCTTTTAATTTATCAGAGTCCAATAACTCTTTATCCTTAGTTAATGATTCTAACCTAGCTATTTCCATTTCAATTTCATGATAACGTTTTTTATAAGTATCCCTTTTCTGCTCTAATTCCTCTTGCTCGCCCCTCCAGGCTATTATTTCATCTATATCATTGTCATCAGTTAAATTCAGCCTCGACATTTCCATTTCAATAGACTGTTCATTCAATTCTAAGTCATTATTGTAAGTTTCTAGTTGATTTTCATAATGATTTAGATTATTTTGCTCAATTAACTTTCTTTGAGACAATTGCATTAACTTATCTTCAATCTCCTTTGAGAGTTCTTGATGCTGATTCACATCTTGAACATACTTCTTATAATCCACCTCAAAATTAGTGATATTATTATATTTCGAGAGTGTTTCAAATTCAGTGATGAGATCTCGACATAATTTCAACTCAGATTCATTTTTATTTAGACGCAATTGTTTATTATGAATTTGCAACGTTAGATTATCTTTTTCTTCTTTCATTTGTTCTATAAATTTATTAAGATCTCTTTGATTATTCAATGCATTTTCATTTTCTAGCAGACGCTTATTCAATACTTCAAGTGAAAAATCACTTTGCGTTTTAATATTAATATTCGATATTTTTTCATTAACAAATTTAATTTCAGAATTATGCACAGCAATATTCGATTTTATAGCGTGGATATTTGCTTCAATTTCTTTAATTTCATTTTGACGTTTAGCAATACTGTCAAAATCAATATGATGCCCTAAATCCTGAATTTCATTACCACATATCGGACATTGATCTCCAATATTTACAGCAGATTTAATTTCACTTATAAAGCTTTCTTTATCATTTAAGTCCAATTTTGTTTTATCGTAGCGATCTAATTTTATTTCGAGATTCTTCAATATAGATGTTTCTTCATTAATTTGATTCTCTAACTCTTGCTTACTACCTAATAGTTTATCTAATTCAGCTTTAGCTTTTTCATTTTCTTTAATTATATTAATTTCATTATTTATGTTCGTTATCGTATTATTTAGTTCGATAATTTTCTCGTAATCACTTTGGTTATTACCTATTGAATCTTCGACCGTTTCTAAACCTTTAATTAGATCATTTAATTCATCACCTAATTGTTCACCCTCAGTTCTCAAGCGTTCAATATTGAGATAACTTTGTTGATACTTATTAATATCGTTAAATAATACTCTAGTTTTATCAATAAAAGAGATTTTACTTTCAATTAAATCTCCATTTTCTTCTAACATTTTTTTCTCTTTGTCTATGTTTCGCTTATCACAATCAAGATTCAATATTTTATTATTGGTTTTAGAAATATCTTTTTTGCTATTAGCAATTTTAGTTTCAATTTTTTCTCTATTTTCAATATAATTCAATAGGTTTGTAATATCTTGTAACAACTTTAACTTAGCTTCAATTCCCTCTATTTCAGGTTGTTGTTCTTTCAATTGAACGAAATCAATTTTATTTTTGTTGAGTTGATTAATATTATCTTTTAATATATTATTTTCTAATGTTTTCTTTTCTATTATTTCAAATTCTTTAATAGCAGTTTCTTTACTTTCATTTACAGATGCTAGTATTTCTTTCGACCTAGCTTGTAAAAGTGGTATATTTTCAATCAATTTGTCTATCTGTTGAGTGGCAACCTCTAATAAGCCTTTTATATTGTCATCATCAAATGATTCAATTTCTTGCCATAAAAGGTCAATTTGTTGATATCTATTCTCGATTTGAGCTTTTTCTTTTTTTACTTCTTCTTTTAATATTTCTCGTATAGCTTCAAATTTTTCACTGTCAAACAGTGTTCTTAATATCCCTTGCTTTTCACGACTGTTTGATATTAAAAAGCGTTTGAATTCACCTTGAGGCAAAATAAACAATTGTCGGAATTGATCTGCATTTACTCCTAATAATTCAATAATGAATTGGGTACCTGAAATTACTTTACTTTCTCTAATTTCATACTTGCCATCCACCATCTCAAATACATCAAATTTAGCGTTCGTTTTTGTTGTATTACCTTCTTTGATATAAGGGCCTTGTCTATGCACTTTATAAATTCGATGATTTAATTGAAATTCAAATGTTACTGACATCGGCTGTTTACCATCAGCGAAATGACTTCTCAAATCATTTTCTTCTCTTTGTTCAGTTGATGCTTTACCAAACAAGGCATAAGTCATTGCATCAAAAATCATTGTTTTACCCGATCCAGTCTTACCACTTATTAAAAACAATTCATTATTATCAATTTTAGAAAAATCAATTTCTTCTTTTAAAAAGGGGCCGAAATTATTCAACTTTAAATGTAATGGTTTCATTCATTAATCCTCCTTTCTCAATTCGTTTTCTAAAATATTTTTTATCTTTTTAGATTGGATATCCGATAATTCTTTATCAGTTATATGTTTATAAAACATTTCGATAATTGACATGTCATCTTTTTCACTTATTTCTATAGCATTATTTTCTTCATTGTAATTAAAAGTTTCATTCGTCAGCGCTAAAGTATTAGGATAAATTTGTTTTAAACTCATCATTGGATCAGTAATATGAGACATATTTTTAAGTTTAAAATGTAAATAATTATCTTTATTTTTCACATGAACTTTTTCATTAATAACATCATTATATTCGCCTGAGATAATTTCCAATTGTCTAAGTGGCTTAAGAGGAATAAATACATCGTTAATAATGCCATCATTAATTGTTACACGTCTATACCCTTTAGCTTGACCCGCTTCCGAAAATGAATACTGCAATAAGGAGCCACTATATTTAATTTTGTCGTCTTCTATACTAAATGGATGATGCAAGTGACCTAGCATGACATAATCAAATATATCAAAAACACCTTTCTGAACTGATTCAACCGTTCCAATAGTTAATGGTCTTTCAGAATCAGATGTCTTTCCACCTTGAACAGTCAGATGACTAATTAAAATATTGACGGCATCTTCATCAATTTCCGGTGCTATTGTTTCAATACAGCGCGTAATTCCCTGTTGATGTGTTTCAATGGTGTCATCTTCAAAGTAGTGTTTCATTTCGCTCACAGTAGCATAAGGGAGTGTATAAAAATTAACCCCATTTATCTCTATTGGTGAATTAATCGATGTAAAATCTGTTCTTATAAATAACTGATTATGTTCAAACCAACTCGCCCCATAGTTTAACCTCTCTTTACCATCGTGATTTCCACTAATAATAATTATTGGTATACGCAGTTCTAAATTTAACTTTCCAATCGCTTGTTCTAATAACATGATTGCATCTTTACTTGGATATGTTGTGTCATATAAATCTCCAGCTATCACAATGATATCAGGTTCTTCTTCTTTCATTTTTTCTACGAACATATCTAAAATATACGCTTGATCTTCTAAAAGCTGTTTGCCATTTAATATTTTCCCTAAGTGCCAGTCTGCTGTATGTATAATTTTCATTACTGCCTCCATATAGAACATTTGTTCGCTTTTATTTTAATATAATCATTTCACCTTTTCAAGTAAAATTAAAACCACTCATTGACTGATTTAGAAGTCGATCACAAGTGGTTTTAAAAGTAATTAATTGATTAATGTTTTCTTTAGTTTTTTGTATTTATATAGCATTGCTGCTCTCCAAGGAACAATCATACAGAATGCTAATAAAAAGAACATGCCGCCTAATTCTCCAGGATCTATTTCATTACTAATGAATATTTTCATCACAGTACGAATGATAAGTAATGAAATCAAAATAACTGGAAATGCTTTAGATCGTTTCATATAAATTTCTGTACCTTTGACTTCAAATCGAGAAGTCCAAATTAGAACTGTAGAAAAAAGCAAACCAATTATAAAGGCTTCTAGCATTTCCGATCCTGTTAGCCTAAAATATGGAACGACGTACATCAATGCACCGGTCGCCATAAAAAACGGTGGCAAAACTATTTTTTTCTCATTTACCGGATAATTTTGAGCTTTCATACGAATAACTATAACTATAGTTCCCATAAATAAAGCTACAATGATTGAAAATATTAAATAGAGCACGCAGACACCTTCTCGTTAAATAAACTCTCTGTAAATCATACAAAATGAATTATAGCATTTCTCAGTCTATTCGTCATTTTGTTAACTTTAATTTTAATAAACATATTTATTCTTATTAATTTGATTATAAAAAGAGGCCATTTCCATATCTGGAAAATAGCCTCTATCAATTGCGAATTTACTTTTTCGCACTCTTCATATTTTGATCCATATTTTTATTCATCATCGTCATCATTTGATTAATTTTCTTCTGAGAAGGTTTTTGACCCATTTGCATCATCATCATACGAAGCATTTCTTCGTTGATTGGTGGGTTTTTCTTCAAGTAGTCCATCATATATTTTCTAGCTAAAAGGAAACCTCCAATTAAACCTAAAATTAATGCAGCTACTATAAAAATAATTGCTAACCAAGTTGCCATTGTTTCACCCGCTTTCTTTATCCTACTGAATTTTACTAAATTCATCACATTATTTCAAGAACTAGTTTATTCAAGTATTTTAATATCGATACTAAAAATAATATCAAAAATCATGCTGTTATAACAGAGCTTTTAAAGATTAATCTGAAATAGTATACTTTCATAACTTATCACTTATGATGTAGTTTAAGTGCTATACTCTAAATTTCAACACTTTAAAAGAAGCCTAAGATTATGCATCCTAGACTTCTAAACATACTCGCTTTATAAATTATTCTTATAAGCTCATAACTTGGTTTAAGATATTTTCTTTTGTAAATCCATATTTTTCAACTACTAAATCGCCAGGTGCACTTGCGCCAAAGCCGTCAATAGCAATAACTTTACCTGCAGTACCTACATATTTATGCCATCCAAGCGGTGAAGCCATTTCAATCGCAACACGTTTTGTTACGCTTGATGGAATAACTGATTCTTTATATTCTTCAGATTGTTGTTCAAATGCATTCCAGTTAGGCATTGAAACAACACGTACTGATTTACCTTGTTTTTCAAGATCTTTAGCAGCTTCAACTGCAAGACTAACTTCTGAACCTGAAGCTAATAATAGGAATTCTGGTGTCTCTTCAGAGCCATAAACTGTATAGGCACCTTTTCGAACGCCTTCTTCAACTACATCTTCTGGTACATCTAATACCGGTAAGTTTTGACGTGTCAATACTAATGAAGTAGGTGTAGATTCAGATTCTAAGGCAACTTCCCATGCTACTCTTGTTTCATTACCATCAGCAGGACGGATAACATTCATATTTGGAATGGCTCTTAATCCAGCTAATTGCTCAATTGGTTCATGAGTAGGACCATCTTCACCTACTGCAATTGAATCATGTGTGAAGATGAACGTTGCATTTAATCCCATAATTGATGATAAACGTAACGCTGGTTTTAAATAATCACTAAATACGAAGAATGTTGCACCATATGGATGTAAACCTCCATGTGCAGCCATACCATTTACAGCAGCACCCATAGCAAATTCACGTACACCAAACCACACATTTTTACCTTCAGGTGTTTCAGAACTATAATCAGTTGCATCATTTACATTGGATTTGTTTGAACCAGCAAGGTCTGCTGATCCACCAAAGAATGAAGGGACAGTTTTACTGATTGCTTGAATAACAGTACCAGAATCAGCACGAGATGCACCATTATGACCCAGTTCAAAACGTGGTAATTCATCCTTATAATTTTTAGGCAATTTACCACTAATCGCTAATTTAAATTCTTCTGCTAATTCAGGATATGTTTCTGCATATTTTTCTAATAATGAATTCCATTGAGATTCATCTTCATTAGCACGTTTTAACATAGTATTTTGGAAAATTTCGTATACCTCTTCTGAAACATTAAAACGTTTTTCAGGATCTAAACCGTAATTTTCGAATGTTAATTTTCTTTCAACTTCACCTAAAGGTGCCCCATGAACACCATTAGTTCCTGCTTTATTCGGTGAACCAAATCCGATTGTTGTTTTAACTTCAATAATCGTTGGTCCTTCTTGAGATTTAGCTGTAGTAATCGCTTTATCAATTTCTTCTAAATCATTACCATCTTTAACTAGTAAGTAATTCCAACCATATGCTTCAAAACGAGCTTTTGTGTTTTCAGAAAAAGCTTTGTTTAATTCGCCATCTAATGAAATATCATTTGAATCGTATAAAACAACTAATTTACTTAATTTATTATGTCCAGCAAATGAAGCTGCTTCATGCGATATACCTTCCATTAAATCACCGTCAGAAGCTAATACATATGTGTAATGATCTACAACATTATATCCTTCTTTATTAAATTTCCCTGCTAGGTGATCTTCTGCTAAAGCTAATCCTACTGACATAGCAAAACCTTGTCCAAGTGGTCCGGTAGTAACTTCTACACCATCTGTATGTCTGTATTCAGGATGACCTGGTGTTTTAGAACCCCATTGTCTAAATTGCTTTAATTCTTCTAATTCTAAACTACCAGAAACATGTAACAAGCTATACAATAATGCTGAACCATGCCCTGCAGATAATACGAAACGGTCTCTATTGAAGTAATCTTTAGATTGTGGATTAAAATTCAGATGACGTGTCCACAAAGTGTAAGCCATTGGGGCAGCTCCCATAGGTAATCCTGGATGACCAGAATTCGCTTTTTCGATTGTGTCGATACTTAGTGCACGTAGCGTATCAACAGCTAATTGATCTTTTTCATTAAACATCTTGTGTATCTTCCCTTCTTCAATTTTATCAAATACATTATAACTTATTTTAAAATAAAAAGATAAGTAAAATACTTATTTCAAGTTATAATGTCAGAAAATTCTTTACAGATTTGTGATTTAATTTTTATTATCTCTTTTTTGTTGTATCTCTTTAATTTTTTCAGGTGTTACATCATTACCTTCTGGATCAATTACTTTAGTATTTTCAATTTGTTGTTTAAACCCTTTTCTAAAACTCTCAAGATAAGCTTTTCTTAAGGCTGTTTGCTCCTTTGCTTCTTCTTGAGTTAATCCTACTTCTTTTTTCTTTTTAGCTAACTCGTTAATTCTTTCGATATTCAAATCAGAATTACTCAATTAAAAAACCTACCTTCAATTTGTTTATTCAATCATTATAATACTTTAACAAAATATAACAAATTTAAGATCAGCAAAAAAGTAATAAAAAACGCTATTTCGCAAAAATAGGCAAAATAACGTTGTGACAATGTATCAATTTATTAAAGCGAACACTTTCCCATCTCTTTGTTCGCTATTGTTTGTAGGGTCTTTATGTTCGTATGCTTTATTTATCGTATTGTTCTTAATTTGATGGTCAGTCATTTCGTACACTTGTTCCGAGTGAGCACTAATGTTCGCACTTAACAAGAATATTGCAAAGGCTGCACTTGAAACTAAAAATATGATGATATATGTTGATACGTTTTTATATTTATTGTAAAACATCATTTTCACTCCTAGAACATTTGTTTGTATTAGTAATTTATCAGAACTTATGTTCTGTGTCAATATTTTAACGAACAAATGTTTGTTTTGGTTTCAAATTAATGATATACTGTATTTAAATTAATTTAGGGAGTGCCTATATATGAGAGAATTAACAAAACGACAAAGCGAAATATATAACTATATTAAACAAGTTGTTCAAACGAAAGGTTATCCGCCTAGTGTTCGCGAAATTGGTGAAGCAGTTGGCTTAGCATCCAGTTCAACTGTTCATGGTCACCTTTCACGTCTTGAAGAAAAAGGCTATATAAGAAGAGATCCAACGAAACCACGTGCTATAGAAATTGTAAGTGATCAAACAAATGATAATATTAATATGGAAGAAACGATTCATGTGCCAGTTATTGGTAAAGTCACAGCAGGTGTTCCTATTACCGCAGTAGAAAATATTGAAGAATATTTTCCATTACCTGAACACTTAACATCGACACACAATAGCGACATATTCATATTAAACGTCGTAGGCGACAGTATGATTGAGGCTGGTATATTAGACGGAGACAAAGTAATTGTTCGCAGTCAAACCATAGCAGAAAATGGAGACATTATTGTTGCTATGACTGAGGAAGATGAAGCAACTGTCAAACGCTTCTATAAAGAAAAAAATCGTTATCGATTACAACCTGAAAATAGTACAATGGAGCCAATTTACCTAGACAATGTTGCTGTAATTGGGAAAGTAATTGGTTTGTACCGCGAAATGTAATATTTTAAACCGTTATATATTATCGTAATTGTTAAGCCCTCATTTTTATAAATTTTGGACCTCTTGAAAAAGTTACGTTTTCAAGAGGTTTTATTTATTCTAATCTAAATTCAGTTCAAACAGAAATTGCGAATTGTTAGATAATCTCATTCTTTAATATAAATTTTGAATTACAGATTTCTGCAAAATGTTACACAAATTAAAACTCGCCCCCGTAATAATTTACAGGAGCGAGCCATTATTATTTTTTTCTTTCTTTTTTATTAAGTATATCTTTGACGCGTTCAAGTATATCCGCATCTTTTGGTTTATCTGTTGTCATCATGTTTATCTACTTCCTTACAGACAAACATTACCCTTTAATCTCATGCCAAAAACATTAACCAGTATAATTTTCTGTCCAAAAAGGTTGTTTTTCATCATTAAAATCAACACCAACACCTAATATTTTAAACGTATCATTTAAAATATTTTTTCTGTGACCAATAGAATTCATTAATCCTTGATGTGCATAGATACTACTAACTTGACCATATGCTAAATTCTCTCCGGCTGAGTTAAATGTAATACCATCTTTTTTCAATCGATCAAATGGTGATTGACCTTTTAAATTTGTATGATCAAAATAATGATTGTTGGCCATATCTTTACTATGCTTACGTGCAGTTTCAGAATTCTGTTTAGAATACTTCAATGTAGATAATTGATGTTGTTTTCTTTCAGCATTAACTAAATCAAAATTTTGTAGTTCAAAACTATCTGCAAGCGATTTCGATGGTGCTCCATATTGTTCTTTTAATCTATTTTCCATAGCATCACTTACTTGTAAAACAGCTGTTACATTATTACGTCGATGCTTATCATAAAATACCGTCGTATAAATGTGATTTTTATGGAAAACATCATATTCTTTATTATTTTGTTCGTAACGCACTCTACCTTTAACAATCTCTGTTTCTGGTTCGCCTAATCTTTGCCTTACAACCGATTTAGGTGTATTATATTTAATTTTTGATTTTGAAGTGATTATATTTTGATTTGTATATAACGCATTAACTTTATCTTTCATGTAACTTATCATTATAAAATTATTGTAATCGTCATCATAATACGTATACCACTTCGTACCATATTCATTAAATGTCACTCTTTTTGGTTTATTTAATGTTTTCTCAACATCTGATTTCGACATGTTCATTTGTATATTATTAAAGGCAAATTGTTGTTTCTTCGGTGTATCCAATTTATTTTCCGCAGAAATTGTTTCTTTATTGATGTGAATGTCAATATATTGTCTTACTTCATTTTGTAAATGAATGAATGGTTTAAATTCTGTTATTGGCGCAATGATAATAATTGATAAAAACGCAACAACAGTTACTATGAATTTTTTAATTTACATCACCTACTATAAATATTAATCTCTATCACCGTTGAAAATAGAGTTTCTAACAATAACATAATCTACAGTACGTAATGATTTCAAGTCTTTTCCACCGGCATATGAAATTGAGCTTTGTAAATCTTGTTGCATTTCTTTTAAGGTATCCATTAATGAACCCTTATGTTCTACAAACATTTTTTTACCTTCTACATTTTTATGTTCGCCTTTTTGAAATTCAGATGCACTACCAAAATATTCTTTATACTGTTTACCATCAAGTTCTACAGTTTCACCAGGTGATTCTTCGTGTGCCGCAAATAATGAACCAATCATGACCATTGATGCACCAAATCTAATTGATTTAGCAATGTCGCCATGCGTTCTTATACCACCATCGGCAATCAAAGGTTTACGAGCTGCTTTACTACATATGTTTAATGCCGCTAACTGCCAACCACCAGTACCAAAACCTGTTTTAATCTTTGTAATACAAACTCTACCAGGACCTATACCGACTTTGGTAGCATCAGCACCAGCATTTTCTAATTCTCTAACACCTTCTGGCGTACCAACATTACCAGCAATAACAAAACTATCAGGTATATGGGTTTTTATATGTTTAATCATGTTTATCACTGAATCTGAGTGACCATGCGCAATATCTATTGTAATATATTCGGGGATTAATTTTTCTTGAGCTAACTTTTCAATAAAATCAAATTCCGCTTTCTTTACACCAACTGAAATAGATGCAAATAAGCCTGAATTTTGCATATGTTTTATAAAAGGTATTCTTGCTTCTTCATCAAAACGATGCATGATATAAAAGTAATCATTTTCAGCAAACCATTTCGCTAATTTCTCATTCATAACTGTTTGCATATTTGCAGGAACTACAGGTAGCTTGAATTTTTTCGGACCAAATTGGATAGTTGTATCACATTCAGACCTACTTTCAACTATGCATTTATTAGGTATTAATTGAATATCTTCGTAATCAAATATTTTCACTTTAAATAGCCCCTTTAAAAACTAATTATTTTTAAATGCAAATTAAAAACCGAATGTTTCCTTATTAATATGAGAAAACATTCAGTTTATAGCATTCGTATATACTGTACATTGTTTTATTGATATTGTAAATGGGCTAAAGTACGAAATTTGATTTTACCAACTTGATTTTTTAACACCTGGAATTTGTCCTTTGTGCGCATGTTCTCTAAACGCAATACGAGACATTTCAAATTTACGTAATACACCTCTAGGTCTTCCAGTTACTTTACATCTTCTAGTTAAACGTGTAGGTGATGAATCTCTTGGTAATTTTCTTAACGCTTCGTAATCACCTTTTGCTTTTAACTCTTTACGTAATTCGTAATATTTATTTACTAACTCTTCTCTTTTTCTCTCTTTTGCTATTTTAGATTTCTTAGCCATATATAGTTACCTCACTTTTTATCAAATCGTAATTATTACGATTTATATAATAACACAATCCTCACATAATTCAACAGTAAAGTTTCATTTCTTTGTTAAATCATTTTCTAAACCATCATATTTAAGATTAAAGTGTATTATCGAACATTTATAAAACATACCCAGAATTACTTCGTACTTATTAAATTCCGCTTTGAAATTTTAAATTCTACTATATTAAATACTCTTTCAAGCATTCGCTAACAAAGTGACTTTATAAAATCAGTAATCTATTTCCTTCTATAAATATTCTCAAATTTTAATAAAGTAACAACTAATATAATCATATATTGTTCTACCGATGAAACTCAATCCATTAATCACTCTTCACAAAAATTTCATAAAAAAGCGAGCTCCCCAATATAATAGGTAAGCCCGCTTTATTTTCAAATCGTCGTATTTGAATGATAAGAATTACTTAGTTTCACGATGTAACGTATATTTGTTTAATCTTGGGCAATATTTTTTCATTTCAATACGCTCAGGATTATTACGTTTATTTTTAGTAGTGATATAGTTACGATCGCCACATTCTGTGCATGCTAATGTTACGTTTACGCGCACGTTAAACACCCTCTCTTGTTAGGAATCTTTACGATTTATTATGATATCATAAACTGCTCAACTACGCAATATAGAAACTACATATCAAATTTATTTTTCAAAGTTTTCGTATGTTTCATCATTTTCAGTTTCAAGATCAATAGAATTTATATCAATACCTAATGCTTTTGCAACACCTTTACCATATTCTGGGTCAGCTTTGTAACAATGACGAATATGACGTCGTTTAACATCATCCGTTACGCCTTCCATTGCATTTGCTGTATTTGTAAAAATTCTTTCTTTAGCGTCCTCTGATTGTAATCTAAACAATTTACCTGGTTGTTCAAAATAATTATCATCATCTTGACGTTGATTATATTCATAGCCGTATCCATCAGTTGGGAATGGTGGCTTTTTATATTCAGGTTGAGAATCAAATTTACCATGGTTATTTGGATAATAATGTGTTCCTCCACCTTGGTTATTGTCAACTACGCGCATTTGACCATCTCTACTAAAAGGACAAATATTTTCAATACCAACACCTTTAGGTTGGTTTACAGGAATCTGCCAATGATTAACTCCTAATCGATATCTTTGCGCATCGCCATATGAGAATAAACGCCCTTGCAGCATTTTGTCTGGAGAAAAATCTAATCCTGGAATAATATTAGTTGGTGCAAACGCAGCTTGTTCAACATCCATAAAGTAATTATCTGGATTTCTATTTAATTCAAACTCTCCAACTTCAATTAGAGGATACTCATCGTGATACCATACTTTTGTTAAATCAAATGGATTATCTTTATGGTTTTTAGCTTGTTCCTCAGTCATTACTTGAATATACATTGTCCATTTTGGATAATCACCTTTTTCAATGGCTTCGAATAAATCGCGTTGAGATGAATCACGATCTGTAGCTATAATTTCAGCAGCTTCTTCATCAGTTAAGTTTTCAATACCTTGTTGCGTTCTAAAATGGAATTTAACCCAAACACGTTCACCAGAATCATTATACATAGAGTATGTGTGAGAACCGAACCCATGCATATGACGTAAATCTTTAGGAATCCCTCTATCTGACATTAAGATCGTTACTTGGTGCAATGCTTCTGGAAGACCCGTCCAGAAATCCCAGTTATTTTGTGCATCTCTCATATTTGTTCTAGGATCTCGTTTCACCGCACGATTTAAACTAACAAATAACTTTGGATCTCTAAAGAAGAATACTGGTGTGTTATTCCCTACTAAATCCCAGTTCCCTTCTTCAGTGTAGAACTTTAACGCAAATCCTCGAATGTCACGCTCCGCATCAGCAGCACCACGTTCTCCTGCTACAGTAGAGAAACGGGCAAACATTTCGGTTTGCTTACCTATTTCAGAGAATATTTTAGCATTCGTATATTTTGTTATATCTTTAGTTACAGTAAATGTCCCAAATGCACCAGAACCTTTGGCATGCATTCGACGTTCTGGTATTACTTCTCTATCAAATTGAGACATTTGCTCTAAAAAGTAAATATCTTGCATTAAAAGAGGTCCCCTAGGCCCTGCTGTCATACTATTTTCTCGGTCTGATACTGGATGCCCAAAAACACCAGTTAACTTTTTGTCTTGTTGTGACATAGTCATCCCTCCACAATTTATAATAATTATAATTTAATACATATTATAATTTAACCCCATCAAAATTACAATTAAACATGCTCAAGATGATTAAAAAATCAGAAAATTTTAATTTTTTCGCTTTACAGTACTAAATAGTTATTGAATAGTACACTTAAAAAGCTTACAATAATGGGTATATTTAAATAGATGGGAGACTAAATATGGAAGATAATAAAATGAACCGTAGTCTTAACTCAAGACACATTTCCATGATTGCTATAGGTGGTGCAATTGGGACTGGTCTATTTGTAGCTACTGGTAATATCATTTCTCAAGCTGGTCCTGGAGGCGCTATACTCGCTTATCTTGTTATTGGTGTCATGCTATATTTCTTAATGTCATCAATTGGAGAGTTGGCAACATTTTATCCAGTATCAGGTTCATTCAGCTCTTATTCAACACGCTTTATTGACTCATCTCTTGGCTTTACCATGGGATGGTTGTATTGGGCATTGTGGTCATTAGTTACAAGTGTTGATGTCATAGTAGCGTCAAATGTGCTTTATTTCTGGGACACATTTAAATTTTTCCACCCCATTACTTGGAGCTTAATCTTTATTACAATTTTACTATTATTAAACATTTTTTCTGTAAAATCATTTGGAGAAACTGAGTTTTGGTTATCATTGATTAAAGTGTTAACAATTATCGTATTCGTTATTTTTGGCTTTTTAATGATTTTCGGTATCTTAGGTGGTCATACATATGGATTTGAAAACTATACAAAAGGCCAAGCACCGTTTGTTGGTGGTATCTCTGGTTTCTTAGGCGTATTATTAGTCGCCGGATTTTCGGTTGGTGGTACAGAAGTAGTAGCAGTAACTGCTGGTGAATCAGATGACCCTAAAAAGTCTATGCCTAAGGCAATTAAACAAGTATTTTGGCGTATTCTTTTATTCTATGTCTTATCAATTGCAGTAATTGGTGCAATTATTCCGTACACAGATCCATCATTATTAAGAGCAAGTAGTTCAATAAGTCAAAGCCCATTTACAATTGTATTCGATAGAGTAGGCATAGCCTTTGCAGCATCAGTAATCAACGCGGTTATTTTAACTTCATTATTATCCGCTGCAAATTCAGGTGTTTATACAACAGGCAGAATGTTGTATTCCTTAAGTTCAGACAAAAAAGCACCCCAATTTTTAAGTAAATTAAACAAGACAACTAAGTTACCTTTAAGAGCATTATTAACTACTTATGCAGTCGTTGTTATTGTTATTATTTATGCAAACTTTAATTCAAATGCCGTTTTTAATTTACTTGAAATTATTGGTTCAATGATTATAGTTGTTTGGGGATCAAGCATTTGGTCACAAATACGATTGCGACAAGCTATTAAAAAACAAGGTCAAGACCCTAATAAGGTCCTACCATATAAAGCACCTTTTTATCCATTAGGACCAATCATTGTCATCACTACACTATTATTCTTGCTATTTGGTGGCTCAGTTGAATATATTTTAAAAGATCAATGGTTAAATGCTTTTAAAAACTTTTTACCTTTAATCATTCTAGCGTTGATTTACTTTATTCATAAAATCATTCACAAAACAAAATTTGTAAAGCTAGAAACAATTAATTTAAAACCACACGATTATGACAATCAAAAATAAATAAATTCTCATACGGCAGATGCTTTAGATTATCTATAGCATTTGCCGCTTTTTAATGGTGTAAAGCAGATATACTTTAATATCTTTTTCTAGTATAAAGTGTATTAACTAGTATTCTGTTTATATTTTATTATTACCATGTTACCATTCTTTATTTTAGATATTTTGCATATCGTGTATAATATAGATAACAATAACTTTTCAGGGGTGAAATTCAATGATTGGACAAACAAATTTATTTGATGATGTACTAAAGCAAGATGAAAGATTTGTTATTGTAGTTCAAGCATTAGAAGAAAAGAACGGACAATTATTAAAGAGAACTTTAAGGGAATATCCCGGTTTAAACCATAAACAAATGAATGATTTATTTATGCACTTAAAGGAATTATTTTCCGAAGAATCATTTGCTGAAAACCAATCAGCGTTCAGTATTACAGTTTATACAAATTTAGATTATACTGCTGACCAAATATATGCTCATGTAAAACGTTTCAGAGGTAAGCATGACTGGACACAAACAGCTAAATAAAATCAAGATGCTTGCAGTGATTTTAACAATTAATGTTAGATTGTCACTGCATTTTTTAATGCATTCGTTATTATTCAGAATGATCAAATTTATTTATCTACCTTCCGTGACTAGTTAATACTTGATTTATTCAAAAAATATACATTTACTCTATTCGTTTGATATCATTACTAATCTAAAATATGTATTTCAAATCCTCCATAGTATAACTGAAGTCATTTTCACAAAAATAAAAAGCCTTAACCACAAGATATCTTATTCAAATATCATGTGTTAAGGCTTATTTTAAAATTTATAACAATTTTTTGAGCGCATGTGGAATACCATTTTCATTATGATCCAACGTAACTTCATTTGCATATTGCTTAAGTTCATCTGATGCATTCCCCATAGCAATAGCTAGACCTGCGACTTCAAACATTGATTTATCATTCATACTATCACCAAAAGCAATGACTTGATCCACCGAATATCCCAATTTGTGACATAACGCTTTAATTGCATTACCTTTTGAAACGTCTTTGGCCATAAATTCTAAGAAGAATGGCTTACTTGTCGTAGCATCTACATTATCATTGAACACACCATTCAAATCAATTCTAGCTTCTGTAATATTCGCTACATAATCTACACCCATGACCTTGGGTACATCGCCTTGAATATACGCTTTGATATCATCAACACGTTTCATCGGTAAACCTGTTAATTCTGCTTCAATATTCATATACTCATGTTCGCTGTCGTAAATAATTTGACCATCATGATATGTAAGAACGAAAAAGCCTCTATCTCGACAATAATCTACAATTTCATCGAAATCTTGCTTACCAATCGATTTACTTACTTCTACTTCTTCATTAGTCATGTTAATCGTTTTACTACCGTTATAACTAATAATATAGCTATGATGTTCAGGTAATTTTAAATCTCTAGCAGTTGGAATCATACCTTCAGTAGGTCTACCAGATGCTAGAACAACATAATAACCTTCATCTTGAATTGCTGTTAAATAATTTGCAGTTTCTTCTGATATCACATTATCTGAATTTAGCAATGTGTCATCCATATCTAAAACGACAACTTTATAATTTGTCATATCGCATTAAATCTCCTCTCTATTCTGCATTTAATACTATTTTACAATATAAAGCGTCTATTGGTATACAATTCGTTCTTTAACACCACTGATATTAATATCGACCAATTCAGAATGGCATGATACTACCTGACTATTTAAAGAGCGAACCAATTCCCCACTATTTTCTTTACGACTAAATATTAAAATAGTTGGTCCAGCACCACTAATTACAGTTGCATAGGCATTATGTTGACTAGCAATTGTTTTCACTTCATCAAATTCAGCAATTAAATGCTGACGATACGGTTCATGAAAGCCATCTTGTTGCATGAGTTTACCTGCTAATTCATAATTGTGCTGTGCTAATGCACAAATCATTGTATTACTAATTGCACTACTTTTAACCGCTTCACTATGTGTTAATTTTTGTGGTAAAGCACGTCTTGATGCTTCTGTTTTTAGTTCATAAGTTGGTATCGTTACAATCACATCCACGTCTGGTATGTCGATATGTGCAACTGACGTTTCTTTCGAGACATCATTATAATATCCAGCGATTAAACCACCATAAATGGTCGGCGCAACATTATCAGGATGTCCTTCGATTTCAGTCGCTAATTGTAATACCTCATGTTTAGACAGTTGGATATCACCAAAATAATTTGCGATATATATAGCTCCTACTAAAGCAGAAGCTGACGAACCTAACCCTCTTGCCAATGGAATATCACTTCTCATTTCGATACATAAATTAGGCAAGTCAACACTATATTTAGAAGCAACTTGTTGTGCTACATGATAAATAAAGTTTGTTTCGTCAGTAGGCAATTGCTTAGATGCATCATCATGGAAAATATATTCCCATTTTGTCCCTGATGTTTCCTTTACAGACAGATGCAAAAATTTATCTAAAGCCATACCTATAGAATCAAAGCCAACTCCAAGGTTGGCTGTTGATGCAGGAATTGTTAACTCCAAAACATTCGACATGTTATAAAGCTCCTTTAATATAATCGATAATGCTATCTTTATCATTTGGCAATGGCTTTATCGGATTATCTAGTAGTGAAATAGCAGTATCAGGATCTTTTAATCCATTACCAGTTAAAATAGCAACTACTTTTTTACCTTGAGGTAATTTACCTTGTCTATGCAATTTAATTAAACCTGCAATAGAAGCATTACTCGCTGGTTCACTAAAGACACCTTCTTTAGTTGTCATTAACTGATATGCTTCTAGAATTTCATCATCAGTAACACTATCTATTAATCCATTTGATTCTTTAAGAGCATTAGTCGCCTTATCCCAACTAGCAGGATTACCAATTCGAATAGCAGTTGCAATCGTTTCAGGATTTTTAATGACTTTATTTTGAACAATTGGTGATGCGCCTTCAGCTTGGAAGCCAAACATTTTCGGCAATTGTGATCCTTTAGCTTCATGATATTCTTTAAAGCCTTTCCAATATGCAGTAATATTACCTGCATTACCTACAGGAATCGCTAAAATATCAGGTGCTTCACCGTCTAATTGTTGTACAATTTCAAATGAGCCTGTCTTTTGTCCTTCGATTCTAAATGGATTGACAGAGTTTACAAGCTCGATTTCGCCACTTTTTGCAATTTCTTTTACAATTTCTAAAGCTTCATCAAAGTTTCCTTCAATAGAAACGATTTCTGCACCATACATTACTGCTTGCGACAATTTACCTAATGCAATTTTACCTTCTGGTATTACGACGATAGCTTTTAAACCTGCTCTCGCTGCATATGCTGCTGCAGACGCTGATGTATTTCCAGTCGAAGCGCATATTACAATTTTCTTACCTTGCTCTTTTGCTTTTGTCACAGCCATTACCATACCGCGATCTTTAAATGAACCTGTCGGATTGGCACCTTCATACTTCACATATAAATCTATGCCTAGTATTTTAGACATATTTTCACAATGAATGAGTGGTGTATTTCCCTCGTTCAATGTTAATTTTGGTGTATTTTCATTTACTGGTAAATGTGCTTTAAACTCTTCTACTAATCCTTGCCATCTTCTCATTATAATTAAACTCCTTCTACTGGGTATACTTTGTCAACTTCGTATCCATGCTTAGTGATTAATTCTTCCGGTGATGATTCCAATCCAACTATAACAGCGGCATATGATTGATTATCGTAATTTGCAACTCTTAATGATCGGTGAAATGGTAATATTGCCTTTAACTCATTTTCAAAATTTTCAATTGAACCTTTGACATGATTCACTACTACAAAGAAATTGGATTTTTCTTTAATATTAATTTCTGCATCTGAATCCATCATTTCCCGTGTTTTATCTGTCTTTAATTCAAAATGTGGTGGCAATGTGTGTAAATCTGATTCAAAGAATAATGCTACATTCAATAAATCACTGACAACGGCACTACCTGTTGCTAAACTGCCTGCTCCTTTTCCATAAAACATCGTGTCACCAACGGCATCACCAATAACATAAATCGCGTTATATTCATCCTCTACAGCTGCTAATTGATGCTTTTTATCAATTAACGTTGGTTCTACCGATGCATTAACTTTGCCATTTTCATATATTCCCTTACCAATCAATTTAATTTTATACCCCAGTTGATCGGCTACATTAATATCAGTTAAAGTTACGCCACTAATTCCTCTTCGTTTAACGTCGTTTAATTTAATGACTTGGTTAAATGATAAATATGATGTAATGACAACTTTACGCGCTGCATCTACCCCTTCTACATCATCAGTTGGATCCGCTTCAGCAAAACCAAGTCTTTTCGCTTCATCAAGTGCTTCCTCAAATGTCGTTTGCTCTTTAGTCATTTTAGATAAAATAAAATTAGAGGTACCATTTAAAATTCCCATAAATTTTGAAATATTATTCGCATTCAAACCATTATTTATGGCATTTACGATCGGAATACCACCTGCTACACTCGCTTCAAACTTTAAAGCTACACCATTTTCTTCTGCTAAATCTTCTAAAAGTTTAAGATGTACTGCTAATAAATCTTTATTTGCGGTAATAACATGTTTTTTATTTTTAAGTGCTGTTCTTAACCAATCTACAGTTGGTTCAATTCCTCCCATGACTTCAACGATAATATCTAATGAATCATCATTTAAAATTTCATTAACATCTTCAGTTAAATGATATTGGCTAATATTTAGCGGTCTCTTTTTAGATTTATCTCGAACAAGAATATGCTTTATGACAATATCTTTATTTAATGTATCTTGAATTTGCTGTCGGTTCTCTTCGATGATTTTAACAACACCAGATCCGACAGTACCTAATCCTAATAATGCTATATTTAATTTTTTCATTTTATGTACCTCCGTTTGTGCTTTTGAGAAAAACAAATGTATTATTGAAAAACACTAGATGATAGTATAGTATAGAATTATTCTTTATTTTTGTAAAGTTCGTAATATTCAAAATATAAATACATAATATCATTCTTACTTACAAAACTGAATACAATTTTCTGATTTTTTAGAAAGGTTGGCATGCACTATGAAAGTTTCCAAATTCGGTGGTAGCTCCGTCTCCAATGCTACTCAAATTAAAAAGGTTTTAAATATTGTTAATTCTGATCCAGAGCGAAAGATTGTTATCGTTTCTGCTCCAGGTAAAAGACATGATAATGATATTAAAACAACTGATTTGTTAATCAGATTATATGAAAAGGTCATTAATCATCTTGATTATCATGATAAAAAAAGAGAAATTATTCAGCGTTATGATGATATTGTAAAAGAATTGCAAATGGATGAAAGTATTTTACGGACGATAGATGTGACTTTGGAACATTATATTAATCAATTAAAAAATGAACCAAAGAGACTATTAGATGCATTACTTTCTTGTGGTGAAGATTTTAATGCGCAATTGATAGCTTTATATAATAATAGTCAAGGTATACCAACAAAATATATATCACCGAAGGAAGCGGGTATTTTTGTTACTGACGTCCCACAAGAAGCACAAATATTAGATAGTGCTTACTCTGAAATTAAAAAATTAAGAGATTATGATGAAAAACTAATTATCCCAGGATTTTTTGGCGTATCTCATGAAGGATATATAGTTACATTTCCACGTGGCGGATCAGATATAACTGGCGCCATCATATCAAGTGGTGTTAGAGCCACAATTTATGAAAATTTCACCGATGTGTCTGGTATTTATAAAGCTAATCCAAATATCATCAAAGATCCTGAATTAATCGAAGAAATCACTTATCGAGAAATGCGTGAATTATCTTATGCTGGTTTTAGTGTTTTCCATGATGAAGCCTTACAACCACTTTATAAAGATCGCATCCCTGTGGTGATTAAAAATACGAACCGCCCTCAAGATAAGGGTACATTTATAGTGCATGATAGAGAAATAAATGCGAAAAATGTGATTAGCGGTATAAGTTGTGATAAAGATTTTACCGTTATTAATATCAAAAAGTATTTAATGAATAGACAAGTCGGCTTTACTAGAAAGATATTAGGTGTCTTAGAGGATAATAATATTTCATTTGATCATATGCCTTCAGGTATTGATACTATCAGTATCGTTATGCGTTCAAAACAAATTCAAAATAAAGAAACAAAAGTATTAAATGAAATTCGTCAAAAATGTGATGTTGATGAGCTAAGTATTGAGCATGATTTAGCAATATTAATGATTGTCGGCGAAGGTATGAATAAAGTCATCGGTACTGCAAATAAAATTACACATGCCTTAGCTGAATCAAAAATTAACTTAAAAATGATTAACCAAGGTGCTTCGGAAATCTCGATGATGTTTGGAATTCATGTAGATGATGCTGAAAAAGCTGTATTATCTACATATGAGTTTTGCTATCACGGGGTTGCATTAAAAAACTTGTGTGATAAAAACTAATATAAAAGCAATTCGTAACACATGTATTCAACTGCGTTATGAATTGCTTTTTCTTAATTATTTATTGTTCTCTGGATTGCATCCTTAATACGTTGCTCACCTACTACAAATTTTAAAATAAAAAATTGATAGTAGCTTAATGCATCTATGACTCGTTTATAATTGGAATAATGATGATACTGATGGTGTTGCATTAGATCATACATTAGAACGATCTCCGGTTTAATATAATCCACATCCCAATTTAAACTATGGAAGTATATGTTACTCTTAGGTATACGTATATTCGGATCCAATCTAAAAATCCATTCATCGTTTACTACATCATAAACGAAAATACTCATTATTGTTGTATCATCATATTGCACATAAACTTTTGCAATTTTTGAAAGTGATAAATCTTCTTTAGCTATTGCTTGATCTTGCTTATCTATGTATAGTAACGCATATGATTGCGGAATAACTTTCACAATATCACTTAAACGCTTACGTTCCACGCATATTTCAACAATAGAAGGTAATTTTAATTCATCATTTAAGAAAAGCTGCATGGCAACTTCACCGTGAAATTTAAATAATTGCGATGATGTTTTCATTAAATTGTCCACTAATTGTTCTTTAGCATTCATTTCATTCACTCTCAAATACACCTCCTAAGCAAGCGCTTTCACAAATATCATTATACATTTTAAAATTAATGAATTCAATCTTCAAAATACTATGAGTGACCTAATTCTGTCATTTAAATGACCGTTATAACATAAATTCGACATAAACTTGAATTCACGAATCTTTCACGTCATATTCATTGAACATCAATATCTGTCAGTTTATAATTTGATTATAACAATGATGAACTAAAATCAACTAATAAAAATGTGGGAAATTGAATAACAATTAATCTTTATTAATTATTATTGTATACAAAGTTAAAGAAGTCAAAAAGGATTGGTGAAAAAATGTCTTTTTATGTTGTACTTATCATTATCATTGTAGCATTAATTGGTATATTAGTTTTAAATCAAAGGTATAGTAATAGTAAAATAGATACCGAAGTTTATGCAAGAAAGCAACTTATTAAAAAGAACAAAGCATTAAGTGCAGAAAATGCTGAATTAAGAAGTCAAATGCTGAGTTCTAATAATGATGTTGGCCACCATGCATACAAAAATGCTAAAAGAGAATTACGCAAGATTTTAGATAGCTATCTCGAAAATGGTAAATTAAAATATTACGATATTATCGTTACAAGCAATTTAGCTACTAAACATCCGTTTTTCGAGTATGCACGTTCATTTGATTTTATCATTGTTTCAGATATCGGTTTAATAAACGTTGATGTAAAAAGCTGGGGTGAAAAAACATTTTATCACTTTGATGTACCTGATGAGCATGATACAGAAATAAGCAATAGTAATATTGAAAAAGTTGTCGGTCATTACATTAGCCAGCAATATCATGATCAGTTTAATTCATCAAGAAAGTCTATCTATACTTTTACAGAAACAGTTCAACCAAATCGTGTTATTTATGATTTTTATGATTATGATCCGTATCAATTAGCAGCAAATAATGCGAAAGCATTAAAGGATCATATTGAACAAAACTTTAACTTTAAAGTCCAAAGTACCGGTGTTATTTACTTTAGTGATGGTACAGTTAATATCATTCAAGGTTCTGAAGAAAGAGATAAATATGTTGATACAGTTTCAACAAAATCTTCGTTACGACGTATTATTAGCGAAGCCATAGAGCTATCTAAACACCCTTTAAATAAAGAACAGGTTGATCAAATCACAGCTATATTCAAGTAAAATCAAAGGCATAATAATCCATTACGCTCGATACGCACTATGGTTATTATGCCTTTAAATTATTTCTATATATAAATTTATGGTAATAATAAATCGATGCTTCAAGTATATTTTACTTTAATATATATAATCACCTATTTAATTATTTACTCCAAATATTTAATTTCTGTTGTTTAGCTTTATTTTGTGCTTCTATAAATACATTTCTATATTTGCCATTTGGTGAAAAATACTTCTCTCTAGCAAGTCCCTTTTCCACTAATTCCTTATTGTACATACGATCTTTACTTATCCATACATACGCCAATGTTCTACCATAGCGATCTTGTTTTTCTTTATCATATTCTAAATAAACATCTTGATTTGTTAATGTCTTCTTACTATAATTTGATGCTTCTTTGCCAAATGGTTGTACAGGCGTATTCGGTTTCACCGTTTCTGGCGTATCAACCCCTATAAGCCTAACTTTAATTTCTTTACCATTTTGATTTGCAATAAATGTATCACCATCCACAACTCTTTGAACATGTACTTTATCTTTACCATTTAAATCTTGTACAGTTTCATGATTCGTCCCCTTTTTGAAAGGACCCGTATGATTCATAAATTGAAATGCTAATACACCTACAATAATGATGGCTACCACAATCATAGCAAGCGATTTATTTGACTTCATATTGCCACCTACTTCTCTTTTTTCATTCCGATTAATCATATAAAAGTTAAGAAATATCGTCAATAGCCATATCTACATATTTCAATATTTTGGAAAGCTATAGCATGATATAATGTTATTGTTAAGGAGTGAAAATAAATGAACATTTCAAATGAAAATACAGTCACATTAATTGCAGTAATTATCGCAATTATCATTGGTATTTTCCTACAAATATTTTTCAAATTACCATTAATAGTGACGGCAGTACTATCTATTTTATTGGGTATCTTTGTAGGCTTTATCGTTTACTTGATTGTTTCGTTTTATAATAAGCGAAAAAATTAGTTAACAAATCTAAATTGCGAGTACCAAAATAAAAGTATTGAGTAAGATTTTGATTATTGACTCACTTTCCAAGTCTCTTAAATCAAAACACTCAATACTTTTTTGTTTGTATTTAGATCCAGCCTTTTTCATTTGCCTTTTTCCAAGCATCAAAACGATTATCTGCAAATAATTTATCAATTATAACAGATGTATAATTTCTAACTGTTCCATCTGTCAAAAATAATTTTTCACTTATTTCTTTACTACTTAAACCATTGCCAATTTCCCTTAATACAATTTGTTCTTTGGGCGTTAATGGGTTTTTATCTACAAAAAATGAAGTCATCAATGTGGCGCTATATTCTTTCTCTCCGTTATTTACTTTATTAATGGTTTCCACCAATTCTTCTATAGAACGTTCTTTTAAAACATATGCATCCACATCATTCACAACTGCTTTTTCAAAGTATCCCGGTCTTTTAAAAGTTGTTACAATAATCACTTTAATATTCAAATGCTTTTTTCTAATTTCCGCTAAAACTTCAAGTCCAGTCATGCCTGGCATTTCTATATCTAAAAAAACAACGTTAGGATTATATTCTTCAATAAGTTTCATTGCATCGAGACCATTATCAGTATCTGCTAAAATTTCAAAATCACCATGTAGTTTAATTAATTGAACCATTGCCTGTCGTAACATATTTTGATCTTCTGCAATAATTAAAGATGTCATGCTATTCCTCCTGTTGAGATTTCAATGATTATTTTAGTTCCATTTGTTGAGTCGACTGCTAAAGTTCCATTTAAATGTTGTACACGCTGTGAAATACTTTTCACCTCACAATCACTATCGATACCTTTGCCATCATCTTCAATCATAAGCAGTAATTTATGATTGTTTACAGTTTTTAATTTACCATGAACTTTTGAAGCATTTGCATGTTTAATAACATTATTTATCGCTTCACGCGTAATCATAACTAACATAGATTGTTTAGTAGGACTTAATACTTGCGCTAATTCTTTATTTTCAAATGTAAAATCAATATCAGCATCTTTTAAAACTTTACGTATACTATCAATCTCTTCAATAAATGATGGTAATTTTACATCATCAATAATTTCTCGAACTTTGTTCAATGATTCACGAGATAATTTATTAATTGCTAATAATTCAGCTTTTACTTTTTCTACATCAGCATCTATTAGTTTATAAGCTAATTCTGATTTTAATGATAAACTTGCAAACACATGCCCTAACGTATCATGTAAGTCTTGACCAATTCTATGTCGCTCTTGTTCAGCAATTAATGTATTAATATGTCTATTTTTTTCTGCTATTTCTTTTTGATATTCACGGTTTTTCATTTTTTTAAAATTATCTAGCATTATTAACGATATAACGACATAATAAACCATCATTGCAACAAAATAGTTGTTATACAATAAGTACGTTATTATTGTACATATAATCATTGTTAGTATGAAAAGATTAGTTGCCGTTTTTTTAACATTATTTTTAAAAGTAAATGGAACGGCAAAAGCACTATAAAAGAAAAACAAACTTAGCATTGGATGTACACTGAAAACAAAATAACAAATAATAAAATAATGAATAATCAACAAAATGTAAAACATTAATGTATTAAGTCTATTATTTACTATAACTAATATAAGATACGACAACGAAAAGACAATGACTGATATAATATACAACCATTTGGGACCATATACTTCATTAAAAAATATACCGGCAATAGGAAAAATCAGATAAACTATAGACGATATTTCAGCAATTGAAGTATCTTTTAAAAATTTCATATTTTATTCCGCCCTTTTAAAATGACTAATACAATATACTGCTATTATACTCCCTAAAGCATACAAGAGTATTATAGCAAATGATATTAAATTGATATGATGATTTGAAGCAATATCTACACCTAGTTTACGCAAATGATAGCTCGGTAAAACATGAGCAACATGTTGAAGCCAATTTGGAAATGTGTTTATCGGAAACCACAATCCACCTAATACTGCTAAACCAATTGTTACGATATTAGCTAAAGCACTTGTTTTTTGAATATCATTTAACAAAGAAAATAATATGCCAAAAGTTATTAATAGAGACGCACCTAACCATAAAAATATTCCTGACTCTAACCATTGAACTGCACTCATTGCAACACCTTTATAAAAATGTCCAACCATAAAAATAACTAATATCGCTATTGCAAATTGCAGCATAGTTTTCACTACTTTTGAAATATAATAACTAGTAAAAGTAAATGGTGTTACCATTAATCTTTGGCGCCATTCATTTTGTTTTTCATTAATAATATCTAATGGAAAAGTTAGTAAACTAAAACTTAACAAACTATAAACCGTCATACTATACATATACTCTTTATAAAATTTAGGTTTAACATCTTCCGGCAATTCCAATATCGAAGTAAATAATATATAGAATATAACAGGAAATAAAATAGATAATATTAATGTTGTTTTTTTACGCATTATAACTTTAAATTCGATTTTCAAGTAACTTAGTATCATAATTAGATCCCCTTTGCTTTTTATTGTTGAAGTATGAATCAACAATTGAGACTTTTTGTATTTCAATATCATCCAAATTAATATGAAGTTGTTGAAGATATAAAATCGTATCATTTACATTTGAAGTAATAATTTTGATAGTGCCATTATGATTTTTTTGAATAACTAAATCATCTTTATCTAGTTTTAACTTTCTTATATATTCATCGGATAACGTAATCTGAGATTGCTGATTGGTTCTAATATGTGACGTTGAATCATTAAGTATTATTTCTCCATTTTCAATGAGAATAATTTTGTCTGACATACGTTCGACTTCTTCAATATAGTGCGATGTATAGAGTATCGTTCGATTATCTTCTTTTAAATTTTCAATAATTGACCAAAAATATTCTCTAATTTCTATATCCATAGTCGATGTTGGTTCATCTAATAAGATCAATTGTGGTTGTCCGATTAAAGATAATACAAAATCGAGTAATCGTTGTTGACCACCAGAAAGTTTATTTACAAATTGGTTCAGTTGACTAGAATCAAATTTCGTCAGTTCTATTATTTCTTCCAATGGTAATGGATTTTCGTAAAATGATTGATATAAGTTGATAATCTCAATAACTTTTAATTGATCTGGAAACATCGTTTTTTGGAACATTATACTGCGATTTTCACTTTGTAATAACTTGTCTTTATCAAATATCTCACCAGAATTAGCATTAACATTACCAATTAATATATCAATTAACGTTGACTTTCCAGCACCATTTTTTCCAATTAAAGCGATACATTTACCTTGTTCAATATCGAACGAAATATTTTTTAGAACACATCTTTTATTAAATGACTTGTTGATATTAGATATTTGAATCAATTTAATCACCTCTATTTTTTTCTTAATTTAATATTAGTAAATTTATTAGATTTAAAATAGAACACTTTGTCATAGATTTGAAATGACAAATGTCATTATTAGATTTACATAATATATTTATCGTTATTTTAATTTTGGGCAAAATAAAAAGAGCCTCTATAATCGAGACTCCTTACAAATAAATTATAAAATTGGCGAAACTAATTTTGCTAACGATTCTTTGAATTTAACAGACAGCGGTCTATTGGCATATGATTCTTTGGTTAGTTGTTTTGATTTTGTAATATCATGTTCATAAGCCACCCTTAAATCTTTAGCAAGATTTTCATCATATACAAAGGCATTTACTTCAAAATTTAATTCAAAACTTCTAAAGTCCATATTTGCTGTGCCCACTGATACGATTTCATCATCAATTAAGCACATTTTAGAATGTATAAATCCATTTTCATACGTATAAATTTTAACACCACTTGATAATAAGTCAGAGGCATTTGAAAATGTCGCCCAATATACTAATGGATGATCTGGCTTACATGGAATCATTAAATGTACATCTACACCTGATTTAGCAGCAATTTTAATGGCATTTATATATGAATTATCCGGAATGAAATATGGTGATTGTAAATATACAGATTTCTTTGCACTCATAATCATTTTTGTATAACCGTATTCAATTTGATGCCAGTCACTAGCCGGGCCACTTGCAGCTATTTGAATTGGTGAATTGCCCAATGGTCCGTTCTTTTTAGGGAAATACTTAACATCATATTCAAATTGTGGACGGTGCGCTTGCGAATTCCAGTCTAAAATAAATCGCAACTGCAGTGCATCAACCGCATCCCCTTGTATACGTAAATGCGTATCTCTCCAATATCCTAATTTTCCTAATCCTAGATATTCATCACCAATGTTAAATCCTCCGACATAACCTAGTTGACCATCGATTACGATGATTTTTCTATGATTTCTATTATTCATTCTGAAATTCAATAACGGTAATTTTGAAGCAAAAAATGCTTCAACTTCTCCACCTAACGATTTAAAATGATCAAAATTTGCCATCTTAACATTTTTAGATCCAACATCATCATATAATATTTTTACTTCTAGACCTTGTTTCAATTTTTCTTCTAAAGCATGTAAAATTCTTTTACCTAAACCATCTAAAGCGAAAGTATAGTACTCTAAATGGATATATTCTTTTGCATTTTTAATATCTTTTAAAACTTGATCATATAAATCATTTCCATCAATGAAATGATCAACTTTATTATTTTCAGTTAAAAAACCATCTTGATCCATCAAAAGCATACGTACTAAATCATGATGTTTTTGAACTTGTTTGTTATCAGTACCATAATTACCTTTATCAAAGCTTTCTATTTGTTGTTTTAAAAGTCCATCGAAATCCGTTAACACGTTACCATTGTTTTTATTCAATTTGCGTGCCGAAACGGTTCTACCAAAAAACAAGTAAAGAATAAAACCAATCAATGGTAAGACAAAAAGTACAAATAGCCATGCCCAAGTTGAACTCGCTGTACGCCTATTTCTTTCTAAAAAGATAATAATAAAAGCCAATACTAAATTAATGATGAATCCAATGGCTAAAATAATAGTAAATAACGTTCCTAAATCGTTTGAAAATGTAAATCGCATAGTCTTTTCTCCTATAAAGAAAGGCACAAAAAAACATTTTGCACCTTTCACGTCATATTATTTATTCACAGATAAAGTTAAAATTGCATTGAATTCTTCTTCATTATTTGGGAATGTTCTTTCTTCTATTTCTTTAATAGTAATATTTACTAATTTTAAATTTGTAGCTTCTTCAGAACTTAAAAAAGCATTAATGTTTTTTTCTAATAACTCTAAAGTCTCAGCTGTAAAAGTTTTAAGTTTAATTTGTTCCATTTAAATCCCCTCTTTTCTCTATTTCCTAAATCATAGAACTTTTAACAGTAAAATTCAATCATTAATACATGTGTTCCAGCATGAAAAGTCGCTGTGATAAAAAATTAATTAATTTTCATAATGTATTGTTTGATGTATAATATATTTATTCAACTTCGCGATAATGCGATACAAACTTTAACCATTCATAATACATTTTAAATATCGAACTAGTTTTGAAATTGGTTTATCTTATTAAAATGTTGATATTAGTTTTAGGGGGAAATGTAGTGATTTCATTCGAAAATGATTATTTAGAAGGTGCTCATGAAAAAGTATTAAAACGATTAGTAGATACAAATCTTGTACAAGCTTCGGGATATGGCTTTGATCAATTCACAGCTCAGGCAATTGAAAAGATTAAAGATACAATTGACTGTCCAAATGCTACAATTCGTTTTTTAGTAGGTGGAACACAAACCAATCAGGTTGTTATTAATTCAATGTTAGAAAGTTACGAAGGGGTCATTTCAGCAGACACTGGTCATGTTGCTGTGCATGAGGGCGGTGCAATTGAATATAGTGGACATAAAGTAATTACTATACCCTCTAAGGAAGGAAAAGTTAGTGCTTCAGATGTTGAAACTTACATGGAGACATTTAAAAGTGATTTTAAAAAGGACCATATGGTATTCCCAGGAATGGTATATATTTCTCATCCTACAGAATATGGCACATTATACTCTAAATCAGAATTGGAAGAGTTATGCAAAGTATGTAAGCAATATCAGCTTCCATTATTTATGGATGGTGCACGATTAGGGTATGGATTGATGAGTGACCAATCAGATATGACTATTAAAGACATCGCTAAATATTGTGATGTATTTTATATAGGTGGTACGAAGATAGGTGCATTATGCGGGGAAGCCATTGTTTTTACGAAAAATAATGAACCGAAACAATTTACCACTCGAATCAAGCATCACGGTGCCCTTTTAGCAAAAGGACGGTTAACAGGCATACAATTTTTAGAATTATTTACGGACAATTTATATTTTAATATAAGCAGACATGCTATCGAAATGGCAAATAAGATGAAAGACGGGTTTAAAAATAAAGGCTATCGTCTTTACTTTGATTCTCCAACCAATCAACAATTTTTTATTTTAAGTAACGAGAAAATAGCAGAGTTAGAACAAAAAGTTAAATTTGCTGTTTGGGAAAAATACGATGATCAACATCGTGTTGTTAGATTCGCAACCAGTTGGGCGACAACCGAAGAAAATTTAAATAAACTATTAGAATTAATCTAATAATGCTGTTATATGTCATCTGGTAAATCATTTATTAATTAATTAAGATCAGTTGAGTAGATGTGTTTATTTATATATGAAACTGCTCATTTGTAGCCGTTGATGATATAAAATTACATTATTCCAAAACAAGGTACTACAGATTATTGAGTATCTTGTTTTATTTTATATATTTAAAAATGTTAATTTGTGCTGTATTTACTTTAATTTGACGACATTTGAGAAGTATTATGATGGTTGTAGTTATTTTATGAAAGTAATGTATTAACAATCGAATTACTAAGTCTATATTGGTAGGAATATCGATGTTTAGTTTAAATGGAATGCACTATTTAAGTTTTTAATATGGAGATGTTTGTGACTTTTCGATGATTAAGATTTTTATAGGTGTGCATCATTTCAAATAAACTTTGTGTTTAAAATTGAGCTTAGGAAATCGATAGGTTTAGATGAGGATATTGTTGAAGTTATGTGTCTTGTATCCTTAGTTGTTATAAAAGCGCAAAAAATAGCACCGCTTTCTCTTTATCTGTGTAGAAAGGATGCTATTATTGTAAAACAATAGTTTTAATTTTATTTTCTGATATATCATATGTAATTCTACCTGTATCAATTTCTATCGAATTATAACCATCAAAATTATCAACTTTATCATCAAAGTCTATCACTTTTCCAATTAATATTTTATTATTAGTAAGCGTTAATTTGACTAATTTGCCTATGTATGACTGTAAATTCATATTTAATCACTCCTTTTTAATATACGGAACTACATGAAAACCAGTTTTAGAATAATGAACCTTACCTAATTTCGTTTCAATATATTTACCATTCACATAAGATTTACCTATTATCTTTTTATAATCTATAACTTGTTTTATTCTAAAATTCCCTTCATCATCAAACAAAACTGGAATATCAATAAATTCTTTTTTAGTCATCTTTTCACTTTCATTAGAATCTATTATAGTATAACTTGGTAATAAAGATGAATTATTTTTCTTATTATTATATTCATTTGTGCATAAAATATGACGCTTTTGCTTAACATTATTCAATTTCATCGTCATTTTACCATTACTTATCATTTCAAGCATTTCTTTTTTAGCTTTTTGTAGAAAGGATGCTATTTTGTAATTATTTTAATAATCTAATACTTTTTATCTCAGTTTCATCAAACGAATAAACAGCAAAATCAGTCTGTATATCTACAACAAGATTTCCTGTTTCGCTCTCGAATTCATTTTCATAGTCAGTTACAAACCCTTCGTATTCTTCATTATTCAAAAGCGTGATAATAACATCTTTACGATATGCATCTTCAATTCTCAATACTTTTCACCTACTTATCAATATAAGGTACTATATGAGCACCTGTCTTCGAATAATGCACTTTTCCCTTTCTGGTTTCAATATACACATTTTCGATATGTATTTTTCCAATAATTTGATTAAAATTAATAATCTCTTTCAAATCAAATCGCTCATCACTTAATATTAGATTGCCTGTTGACATTTTTTCTCTTAACAATTCATTCAATAAATCTATAGAAAGTATTGTATAGCTAGGCAATTTCTTATTATTTAAAATGGCTCTTTTTTTATTTTCATTATATAGGTGATGACCTAACATATATCTATTTTATTTTTCCGCAATTTATTTCTATTTTTATTTTACCATTTTTAATCATTTCTTTCATCTGGTTTTTAGCTTTTTCCTGTAATTATGCTTCTTTTACTTCTACTTGATATTTACCTTCACGCTCTTTAAAGAACTTGTCCCGCCAATTGCCAACATGTGGCACTGTGGTACTTCTACACCAAGGATGCATAGGTGGCGCATTCACACCTGGTATCATATCTTTAACTTTAAATATTTTTCCGTTGAGTGAATGACATAATTTAGATGTTTTACTATCTATTTTGGCAACATATTTATATTCGCCATCTTCACCAAGTTCTTTTAAATATGTTAACTTTTGTGCTTCTGCATTTTCAGTAAATAGTTAAAAAAGCGTATAAAAATAGCACCACTTTCTCTTTATCTGTCTAAAAAGGATGCTATTTATCTTTTGAATTTGAATTCTTTTTCGCTTTTTCTATACTTTCAAATTCTTCAACTAATTCTTTAAAAGATTCACTCAATTCTTTTGCAGTTACATTTCCATCTAATTGTGAATCTAACATAATTAAAATCATCTCACTTTATATTTAATCATATTTATACTATAAAGTTTTTTCAATAATTTTTCAATATGGCTATCATTAATGATATTAATATGCGTAAAATATTTAGCACAAAATTTACTCACTATTTTACCATGAAACCTATTTGACTTGGTAATAAATTTTACTTGTCCCTTATTAGTAACGATTGTCATTGATTTTATTGATGGATGCTTAAAAAATGTAAATAAATCATATTCTGAAAATCCTGACTGTCCAGGATGGTTATGTAACATAACAATTGAATTCGGTTTACTGTTAAATAATAATTCGGTTGCTTGTTACCCTGGCACAAAAGATACACTATCTTGATTGACATATACTTTTGTAAATTTACCATCTTTTAACAAATAAGCTACTTCATTGCTATCATTGTTTTCCATGAGATATACCTCCGTTTATAGTCTGTCGACTGATATTCCATACTTGCTTTTAAAATGTCATCAGCACGTTTTGGGCAATAAAAAATAACCTTCACATTTGAAGGTTAAAATTTTTAAAGTAAACTTTCTTTATCCCCATGCTACGAGTTCAGATTCAGGAAATAGCCCTTTACTAGTATTTATGTATATTCTGTCTATGGCATGAATAAAATAATTATCTCTTGTATTTTTTTCTAAACTAGATTTTTCAGCATTGATAACTTCAAGACTATCTATATCCATTTGAATAATACCAGGCTTAATATTTTCATCATTATTAGGAAAATATTTATATGTAACACTTTTATCATTAATTTCTTTTATTTTTAATATTAGCAATCATTTCCACCTCTAATTAATTAAAATACTATAATTATATTTTATTTCTGTAAGTTTATGTGCCTCTATATAGTGTAAATTATACTTATTCATTAGATAGTGTTCAAGAGCTTCATGTTTCTACATTATTATATCCATTTTTTTAATATTTTTCCCTTCTCTTAAACGTTGCCAACTTTGAGCCATATAAAAGTCAGGATCAAATTGTTTAAATCCACTTTCTAATAAATACTTATTTTCAAATATATGTTCATAAACTCTTTGAATTAAATTTTTATTTATATTAGTATTTTTAGCAATTTTAGAAATCTCTATCTGTTTATCTCGATTTCTAACTGAATTATAATAAATTTGAGCATGTCTGTTCCTTTTGATACCGTATTCATCACTTTTATTATTAAGTGCACCTGATTCAATAAAACAACCTTCTACTTGATATTTACCTTCACGCTCTTTAAAGAACTTGTCTCGCCAATTGCCGACATGTGGCACTGTGGTACTTCTACACCAAGGATGCATAGGTGGCGCATTCACACCTGGTATCATATCTTTAACTTTAAATATTTTTCCGTTGAGTGAATGACATAATTTAGATGTTTTACTATCTATTTTGGCAACATATTTATATTCGCCATCTTCACCAAGTTCTTTTAAATATGTTAACTTTTGTGACTCTTCTTTTTCAACGAATAATGAAAAAAGCATATAAAAATAGCATCGCTTTCTCTTTATCTGTGTAGAAAGGATGCTTTAATACCATGCTATTTTATAATTTTCGGGAAATTCTTGCTTCTCGATAAAGTCTCTTACTACAGAAAAAGACTTATTACGATATAACATAAAATATTCTTCATTTTCTATTTCAGATAATGAGAAATCTATAACCTCTGCATCTTTTTTATTAAAAGTTACTGAACCTTTACCGTTACTTATATCATCTTCAGGTATATATTCATATATTATAACCTGTTCATCTTCTTTCAATTTTATTAATGTAAGCATTTAATCCACCTTCTTTTTTATAAAAATTGAATAATCGTATTTTTTTGATACAATTTTATGTGCATAATCATAGTTGAAATTATACTTATTCATCAAATAATGTTCAAGCGCCTCATGACGCAGCAGTATTAAATCTTGTTTTTTATTGTTTTTCCTTCTCTTAAACGTTGCCAACTTACTGCGATATTATATTCTGGATAATAACTTAAAATCGAATAATTCACTTTGAACATAACAACTCACTCCTTGTATAGTGGTGAAGCAAGTATTATTATTAAATTGTAGGAGGGAAAGTCCCTCCTGACTGATTAACGCTCGAATGTCCATTCAATCTTTATAAAGTAGAGATTTATTAAGATTAACAATTTGGTACATTTGAGCTTTTTTATTTCCTTCACTCGCACCTTCTTAAACTTATATGTTCATTATACAAATATAAAAAGCTATAACAATTTAATGAAAATGCCCCCTTCGAAGTCGACATTGAAAAAATGAAAACTTTGAAGGGAGCATTTCAAGACGATCCATTCCAATCTTTTTTATCATTTAAAACTTAACACTTATTTTCCCTTATTCGATGCTAATTTCGTGCAATAAATTCTAAATGAAACGACATACTCCTTTTTCACAAATTGGAATCTACTATTTTTGTATTTTAATTATTATAATATCCATTCACCATATGATTTTTATTAATAGTTAAATCAAATAAACATAGCTTGATTAATTTATACATTAGTTAAATTACAAAACTTTATTGGCATATTCATATAATTTTTCTGTTGTATTCAGGGTTAGATTATCTACTTCGCGTTTGCCCTGTCTTAATTGTGAAAGTACGTATTGAGAAACTCCAGTTTTTTTAGAAATTTCATATCCTGTTAAATTACTTTCAATTAATTCAATTATTTTTTTCTTGTATTCTGACATTTTTTCATCTCCATATCTGTACAATGTTTTCTGCTTTTTTTCGAAATTCTGTGAACTTAACGTATTTTTTATCTATAAATGATTTTATTATTTTTCTATTCATTAATGGCTATCATCACTTCATAATAGTTAAATTTTATATTTTCAATTTTTGTTTCTACATATTAACGACTTTTCATCATCAATTACTTTGTCAAAGATAAACGATTTGTCTTGTATACCTTACGCCTTTTACAAAACTTCAATGTTTAGTATTCATTGAAGTTTACAGCCACTTCTAAAGTTTAACCTTTTATGTATTTTTATTAGATTAGTGTCTTTCAATATTCAAACTACTAACTCCAGTAGTCTATTAAATTTGAGATATTGAGATATCTTTAGAATTTAATTTTTCCGGAGTCATATAGACTTCTCAAATACTATACATTTATTTCATAATTTTGAACCCTAATATTACTAAAATAATTATAAACGTCCCTATTAAAAATTCTATTTTCTCTTTTTTATTTGTTTTTCGCACTTTAATAGTCATCTTCATTTTACTAATGGTGAGAAAGTAATATTTTATTCAAAGAATATGACTTCATATTAAATCAAACCTCACATTCTTATTAGATTGCAAATTCAATAGTCCTACCAGAATTGAAATCAAAACATTCAAACTATTTTATCGTTTTAACTTCCTCGACCATTTTCACCTCCTTATAATCTATATAAATTATGTTTACCACACGATTCTTTACACTCGAAAAATTAATTTTGTTAAGAAACATTTAGCCATGTAACTTTGTAATAAAAACATTTTCAAATAAATGTACCAAAAACTTTCATGAAATAAAGTATACTTTTCAAATCTATTAATTTTAGAATCATAAAACCAAATGCTATATTACAATATAATTATCACAAATCATCATATATGCCAATTACACAATTTAATATAAAAAATTGTCAATGAAAAATTATGTGCATAAACATTATTACAAAATATGTATAGTATAGAATACTGCATTAAAGTTAACTTATTTACTGTGTTCAGCCTTTTATATCATCGCTTAAAGATCATTCAAGATTTAATGGCAATGATAATTTCATAATATGCATTTTTGATTATTTAACCATGTACAATTTCTAAAACTAAGAGATTATCTTATTGAGGTGGACAAAACGTGGACAGACAACCATGAAATCATTAGAAATTTAATTTCTTGTCCACCTAACCTAACAAAATATTTTTGTTAACATTCTGTTTTATTTTCTAATGTTCTTTGATATTCATATAACTTGATTATCGTTTTAAATTTAGCTTCTTTTATTTTAGTTTTACCTACCTTTAAATCAGTAACTGTTTGACGTGGTACACCTGAGTTTTTTGAAATACTATATGGTGTATTGTTAGTTAATAACTTTTCTATTTCACTTATAATAGTTTCAATCTCATTCATTATTAATCACACTCTCTTTCTATTTATAATTATAATAATCCTAATGCAGTAACTACGTTTAGCAATACATTGTTTTTTTCTAGTTGCCAAACTAGTTAATTCATAAACTAATACCTAATAGTATTGGCGTTTTTTTTATATATTGATAAAATTTCTTGTCTCCATCTATTCTATATTATATTATTTGATAATTTTTTATTTATATTCACATTAAGTTATCCATATTTAATATACTTTAAAATTAGATGACTTAAAAGGCTCACTCCATGATATTTCAAAAATATGGCCTTATTTTAATCTTCAATCATTATTTCTAATTGTTTTTGGTAATTATAGAGTTTTTCCGCTGTTTCTAAAGTTAAATTATTCACTTTTCTTTTCCCGCTTCTTAATTCACTTATACCACCATAAGAAACATCAGTGTCTTGATTAATTCTATAATTAGATATTGATTTATCATTTAGTAATTTTTCTATTGTATTATAAATTTCTTTAAACTGGTTCATAATTTTTGTTAAAATGAAAGAATAATTTATTTTTTTCTAGTTAAATTAATAATAAATAATATTAAAGTTGCAATGTTAAGATAGAGAGTTAATTTTTTCCTTAATTCTCTTGTCATAAATACCACCTCCCTATTTAATGTGGTAAAGGTCTTTTGCCCTTTACCTTTTTAAAAGAACGATTTGATAAAATTAAGTACTTGAATTATTAAGCTCGTCACAGCTATTCGAAATTTAATTTTGCTATTCGTTCTTTTTCTTTAACCATTCTTATCATTTTTTCTCCTTTCCTCTTTATAGTTATTTAACATTCCACAAATTGGGGTAAGTGACATGTTGAACTCCCATATCCACTGGCAAGATTTATAATTTGTAATTCTAAAGTATAATAGCCTATATTTTTCAAAATCTCTTTTTTTATGATTAACATCCCTCTAAGTGCACCTAAAGGTTTTTATGTAATGTATTAAATATTTCCATTTATACATATACATCTTGTATAAAAAGAAAGAACTCCATATATACTCAAAAGGTATACTGAAGCTCTATATATTATATAAAATTATTATACTATTTTGAAAAACATAAGTAAATCACTAAACATGATTTCTTTCACTTTTAGAAAACTTTTAATACTATAAAAGCACCCACTCAGTCACTAGTTTGGGCAGTTATTGTATGCCTATTGAACTCAATGCTTATATTACAATACCTTTTTCGCATATTCATATAAGATCTTTGCATTCTTTAAGCTTAAATTTTCTATTCTTCTTTCTCTACGGCGCATAGCATTAATATTACCGTAACTTATCCCAGTATCTTTATTAATTTGATAACTCGATATCTCTTTGTTTTCTATCAATTCTTTGATTGTATTGAATATTTCATCATAGCAATTCATAAATTAGATGAGGCGAAATTTTTAATTTTTTAGAATATCAATAGTAGTATAACTAAAATGAAAATACCGATCGATAAACAAAAAGATATTTTTTGTTTTGTTTCTCTTTTCATATAGTATTACCCCCTTAATAATGCGTAGTAAGGTCCCTCTTTTCGGGGTCTTACCTTAGAACGTTCTGCAAATGAATTCGATGAGAAGTAATATGAATATGGCTATTTTCAAGTAATACTCAACGTTTTCGCGACGTTCTTTTATCGCCTCATCTCATCACCTCCAAATATATTAAAATTCATGTGAACTAAAATATAAAATGGTCTTCCCCAGCTTTAAAAAAATAAATACATAAAACATTTACTTGACCAAAACTTGACCAAATCCATTTTTTAACAAAAGTGGTCAAGTGAAATCCCATCTTTCCAAATCAAAAAAGAGCTAAAGCAAAATGCTCTAGCCCTTGATATTACTGATTTCCCATCATTGTTTAGCGTATTAATATTGCTTCATGTACTGATCTCTTTCCCATTCAGAGACTTGAGTTCTGTAGTAATCCCATTCAATTGATTTTGAATTAATAAATTGATTATAGATATGATTTCCTAAAGCTTTTTTAATAACTTCATTTTCACGCATTGCTTTTAATGCAGTATAAAGTGTTGAAGGTAAGTCTTGAATGCCTACTGCTTCACGTTCTTCACGGTTCATTTCGTAAATATTTTGGTTAACTGGTTCTGGAACTTTTAATTTATTTTTAATACCATCTAGTCCAGCTTCTAAGATTGCAGCTAACGCCATGTATGGGTTTGCAGCTGGATCTACTGAACGTACTTCGATACGAGTAGATAATCCTCTTGAAGATGGTACACGGATTAATGGTGAACGGTTTTTACCACTCCATGCAATATAACATGGTGCTTCATAACCAGGTACTAAACGTTTATATGAGTTTACTAACGGGTTACATACAGCAGTAAATCCGCGTGCATTTTTAAGCACACCTGCTGTAAATTGATATGCAGTTTCCGTTAAGCCCATTTCAGTATTTGGATCAAAGAATGCATTTTCTTTACCTTTGAATAATGAAACGTTAAAGTGCATACCGCTACCATTCACACCGAATAATGGTTTAGGCATAAATGTTGCGTGTAAATTATGTTTACGTGCGATTGTTTTAACAACCAATTTAAATGTTTGGATATTATCACATGCTGTAACAGCATCTGCATATTTAAAGTCAATTTCATGTTGACCAGGGGCAACTTCATGGTGACTAGCTTCAATATCGAAGCCCATATCCTCTAATTCTAAAACAATATCACGACGACAGTTTTCACCTAAATCTGTAGGTGCTAAATCGAAATATCCACCATCATCATTAAGTTCTAAAGTTGGTTCCCCTTTTTCATCCAACTTAAACAAGAAGAATTCTGGTTCAGGCCCTAGGTTAAAGTCTGTGAAGCCTAAATCTTCCATTTCTTTTAATACACGTTTTAAGTTTGCACGAGGATCCCCTTCAAATGGTGTTCCATCTGTTTTATATACATCACAAATTAAACGTGCAACTTTACCTTGTCCAGCAGTCCATGGGAAGATTACCCAAGTATCTAAATCTGGATGTAAGTACATATCTGATTCTTCGATACGTACGAAACCTTCGATAGAAGAACCGTCAAACATCATTTCGTTATCAAGTACTTTTTCTAATTGGCTTACAGGCACTTCAACATTTTTAATTGTTCCTAAAATATCAGTGAATTGTAATCTTAAATATCTTACATTTTCCTCTTCTGCAAATTTACGAATGTCGTCTTTAGTGAAAGTACGTTTTGGCATTTTAAAATCCTCCAAATTTTATTTAATAAATCGGGATAAATCACCACGATTTATTGGCAAAGTTTCTCCAATAGGCTTTTGCGTGGCATCTACAATCATCTTTTTTCTTATCTCTTGTTCATCTGTTGTTAAATGCTCTTGTGAGTCATAAATGATTTGTTTAATCCCTTTGATATTAAATCCTTTTTCTAATAATGATTTAATTTCTAGTAATCTTTCCAAATCATTGAGTGAGAACAGACGTTTTTGACCTTCTGTTCTTTCAGGTTTGATGAGTTCATGTGTTTCATAGTAACGTATTTGCCTTGGCGTTAAATCCGTTAACTTACTTACTACACTCATAGAGAAGACAGCCATATTTCGTCTGATTGCATCATTCGATATCATTGTTCCTCTCCTCTACTTTTGAACTTGTTAATAACTTATCATAATTTTTTTAGGATTTCAAAAATATGTCAGGTTTTCTAACATAAAGCTTAAAACATTGATATAACTGCGATTTCGACTTCTAAAACGACATAAAACAATCTACAGCTAAAATATTTTTTCAATTTTTAAAAATAATCTGATAAATCTCCGCAAAAAATTTCACCCAAAACACATTATCATTTAGGGTGAAATTTAATCTATTATATAAGTCCTTGTTCTTTCAACTGATTAACAGCTCTTGTCACAGCAATTTTAACGTGTTCATATGTTAATCCTCCTTGAACATATGCTTCATAAGGAGGACGAATAGGTCCATCTGCAGATAATTCAATCGATGAACCTTGAATAAACGTACCAGCTGCCATAATAACATCATCTTCGTAACCAGGCATATAACTAGGTTCTGGACTAAAATGTGCATTAATTGGGGATGCGTGTTGAATACTTTGACAAAATGAAATCATTTGTTCTTTCGTTTCAAATTTAACTGTTTGAATTAAATCAGTTCGTTTTTCGTAGTACTTCGGCGTTGTGTTCATATTCATTTTTTCTAAAAATAAACTAGTAAACAATGCACCTTTAAGACTCTGACTGACAACGTGTGGTGCTAAAAAGAAACCTTGATACATTTCAAGCAATGCATTTAATGATGCACCCGCTTCTTTACCAATACCAGGTGCTGTCAATCTATAACCACATCGTTCAATTAAATCTTTTCTACCAGCAATGTATCCACCAATCTTAGCTAAACCACCGCCAGGGTTTTTAATTAATGATCCTGCTATTAAATCGGCACCACATTCTATAGGTTCACGTCTTTCAACAAATTCCCCATAACAGTTATCCACAAATATTAAAATATTAGGATGCACGTTTTTCAACCTAGTAATTACCTTTTCAATTTCATCTAGCGGAATTGAAGGTCTTTGATCATAGCCTTTCGAACGTTGAATCGCTATTACTTTGGTGCGCTCAGAAACCCCATCTAACACACTTTCAATATCGATCTTACCTTCTTTAAGTGCAATATCTTTATACGATACGCCATGCTCCATTAAACTTTCAATACCATTTCCGTTTACGCCAATGACTTCAAGTAAAGTGTCATATGGACTACCCGTTATATAAATTAATTCATCACCATGTTTTAATAAACTTTGTAATGCAATAGTAATCGCATGCGTACCTGAAATAATTTGCGGACGAACAATTGCATCTTCTGCTTTAAATGCCTGCGCATATATTTCTTCTAAATGATCACGTCCAAAGTCATCATACCCGTATCCTGTTGATCCTTGTAGATCACTTTCGGTTGCTTTGACATGATGAAATGCATTTAATACTTTTTCTTGATTAATATATGCTGTTTCTTCAATTTCTTTAAAATATGGTGCTAACGTTGATTCGACGTCAGCTACTATCTTACTTATATCTTTCATTTGAATTTCGTCCTTTTATTATTTTTTAAATCCTTTTATACGATAAACATTTTCAATTTCATCATATTTAAGTTCAGTCACTAATGTATGTTGTTTTAGAAAATATAATCGATCTGCATTATTCGTCGCAATTGTCTCATCATAATAAGTTAATTGCCTTTTGATTTCATCAATAAATAACGTCTTAACAAGTAATTTATCACCATCATTTTTAGAAGAAACAAAAACATTAGGCAAATCACTTGCTGGACGATTTGATGCATGATCACATAAGTCCTTTTTATTAAAAATAACTATTTGAGAAATATGACTCATATCTAATTGTTTGATTAAATCATTAACTGTGTCATACTGCGTACGGTATTCAGGATGGCTACTATCTACGACATGTACTAATAAATCTGCACCTTTAGCCTCTTCTAAAGTTGATTTAAAAGCTGCAATTAACGTCGTAGGTAGTTTCTGTATAAAACCAACAGTATCTGAAATAATTAAATTAAATCCATCATTTATTTGAATTTGTCGTGTTTTAGGATCTAACGTTGCAAATAATTGATCTTTTTCATACGTCTCTTCATTTGCTAAAACATTAAACCATGATGATTTACCAGCATTTGTATAACCAACTAAAGCTACTTGAAACACCTGATTTTGATTTCTTTTATTTCGATATCTTTCGCGATGTTCTTCTACCGTCCGCAATTGATGTTTAATTTCATTCATACGAGTTCGAATATGTCTGCGATCCATCTCTAACTTCGTTTCACCAGGGCCTCTAGTTCCAATACCGCCACCTAAACGAGAAAGGCTTTTACCATGGCCTTGCAATCTAGGTAATAAATAATCAAGTTGTGCTAGCTCTACTTGCAATTTACCTTCTTTACTTCTTGCTCTTAATGCAAATATTTCAAGAATCAACTGAGTTCTATCAATAATTTTTACACCTAAAGCTTCATTTAGTGATTTGGATTGTGCAGTCGTTAATTCATCATTTGTGATGACTACATCAATATCTTTGAACTCAATAAATGCTTGAATTTCTTCAATTTTACCTTTACCAACATAATATTTGCGATCTACACGATCTCTGTTTTGAGTAATTTGACCCAACACTTCAAGTTGGCAAGTCTCTGATAAAGATGATAATTCCTCCATTGTAGACTCAAAATTAAATTGCTTATCATCTTGAGCATGTACACCGACTAAGACAGCTTTTTCTAGTTTATTTTTAGTATCATGAATTTGTTGCTGAGCCATGTTATACATCTCCTTAATAAAATCCTACTCAAAGTATTCTATCATAGAGTTTTAGTAAAGACTATTACACGATTTTGTGGTACATTTTAAGTAAATCGAAAGGATGATACAATGGAGACAATTTATGATTTTGTAGTAGAAACAAATAAAGGTGTTACTTACAAATTAGATGCATATAAGGGTGACGTTATGCTAATTGTTAATACAGCTAGCGAATGTGGCTTTACTTCACAATTTGAAGGTTTGCAATCATTATACGAGAAATACAAAGATCAAGGGTTTGTAATTCTAGGTTTCCCTTGTAATCAATTTGGTGGCCAAGAACCTGGTTCAGGCGAAGAAGCAGCTCAAAACTGTAAATTAAACTATGGTGTTACCTTCCCTATGCATCAAAAAATAGACGTAAAAGGGGAACATCAATTACCTTTATTTAGATATTTGACTGCGGCACAACACGGATTCTTTAATGAGAAAATCAAATGGAATTTCACTAAGTTTTTAGTGGATCGCGAAGGTAACGTTGTTAAACGATTTGCACCTCAAAAAAAACCTGTTCAAATCGAAAGAGAAATAGAAAAATTATTATAAAATATACTAGCTCATAGCAAATAAAACGCTTCATATAAAGTCGTATCATATATTGACTCGACCTTTATATGAAGCGTTTTTATTACAAACATTCCTCTATTGTATCTTGTCATTTGAACATCATTTAATTGATGTCACATATGACTTTATTTCTATATCTATTTATCATACTTCAAACGTTATGTACACGAGTCATTAAATCGTGCCCATATGATTACAACTTATTCTTCACTTTCAGTAGATGCTTGACCTTCAGTTTCTACTGTATAAGTGCTGATCGCATGTTTGTAAATCAAGTGTTGTTTGCCTTGAGAATTTAAGCTTACGACATACTTGTCGTATTCTTCAATAACACCTTTCATTTGGAAACCGTTTAGAAAGAATACAGTTACTTCAGTTTGGTTTGCTTTAAAATTCTCTAGTGCTTTGTCTTGGATGTTTTCGTTTGCAATCATCTGTCGGACTCCTTTTACTTAATCTGGGTTGTAATCTCATCTAACATCATTTGAAGTGACATATTTTCTTTATCTAACCAATGAACACTCATTTTATTCTTGAACCATGTCATTTGTCGTTTTGCATATTGGCGTGAATGTTGCTTTAAATCATTGACAGCATCTTCATAAATCATTTGTCCGTTAATCACAGGTATTAATTCTTTATATCCAATAGCTTGCATACTTTGGCAAGATTCATAGCCTTGTTCAACAAGTTGTTGCACTTCTCTAAATAATCCGTGATCCAACATAATATCAACACGTTTATTTATTCTTGAATATAATGTTTTACGCGACATTTCAATCCCTAATAATAATGTATCATAATTTTCAGTAAATTGTTGCACTTTCTTGCGATTACTCAAAAGTTTTTTTGTTTTTAAATAATATTCAATAGCGCGCAACACTCTTTGGCGGTTGTTAGGGTGAATATTTTCTGCAGAAACCGCATCAAATTGAGCTAAATAATCGTGTAGTTGCTGATTATCTAAATGTTCTAATGCAGATAACTTTTGTTTAACTATGGATAATTGTGCAGGTGTAACTGTTTCATCTTCTAATTCATAATTATATATTAATGATTGAATATATAAGCCTGTTCCACCTGCTATGATTGGAACTTTACCTCTATTCGTTATATCAGTAATTAAATCTTCTGCTAATCGCTTGAATTCATATGCTGAAAATGTATCATCAGGATTCAAGATATCAATTAAATGATGTGGAATACCATCCATTTCTTCAGGTGTTACTTTTGCAGTTCCAATATTCATATGTTTGTAGACTTGCATAGAGTCACCGCTTATGATTTCACCATTGATACGCTTCGCGAGTTCGATGCTAAGCTCTGTTTTACCTGAAGCAGTTGGCCCCACAATTACTACAATAAAAGGCTTATTTTTATTCATATTTAATTCCACTTTCTTTATTTTTTATAAAATTGATTCAACCATTTAAACAAGTCTTCCCAAATTTTGTCATGATCTTTTTCAAATAACACTTCATGACGTTTATGATGATAAAGATTCACTTTAACATTTTTAATGCCAGCTTTTCTATATATATTCGCCAATTTTAAAATCCCTTTACCATAATCACCTAAAGGATCGTCATATCCTGAAACTAATAATATAGGCATGGCATGATTTAACATTTTCATATTTTTTAATTGTGATGTATGTAGCATATAATAGGCTGTTTGATATAATAATTGATTTGACACATTAAATCCACTATATGGATCTTTAATAAAGTTATCTACTTCAATTGGATTACTAGAAATCCAATCACTTTGTGTACGTAATGGACGTATTTTTTTATTAAAACTATTTGATACTAACTGGTTAACCCATTCAACTCGTTTCTCAGCACCATAAATTTTTGTAATCAGTTGTAACACTTTAACGGTTGGTAAACCTTTCCATAATGAATACATACCAGTACCACTTAAAATTAGACCATCAACATATTGCGGATATGTTTCTACAAACAATCTAGCTATAACGGATCCCATTGAATGTCCGATTATAATGTATGGTTTATCAACATTGCCTCTCACTGTTTGCGCTACTTCAAAGGCATCACCGATAACTCGTTTCATATCATCGTAATGCCCTCTTGTTGATTCATCAATATTAATACCATGTCCTCGATGATTATGACGTATCACATCGAAGCCATGCTTTGAAAGTGCATGTGCTAATTTATCGTAACGTTCCATATGTTCAGCCATACCATGAAATATATGAATAATTCCTTTTGAATCTACATCTGTAAAATTCACTTTAACTTCAATATTCGTATTATCTTGTACAGTTAATTTAAATTGTTTTTCAGTCATCATCTCACACCTTTAATAACAACGCTTTTATATTCGCTTTTATTATTATCATACATTTAGTGATGCATAGTTTCAATTGACTAATGTATCTCGTATAAAAAAACTGATGCCCTTAAAACAGGACACCAGTTTATGATTGTACAAATTAATTATTCTTTAACTGCTGGTTGATTATTTCCATGTTGCGCTTCTTTAATTGCTTGCTCAACTTCTTCAGTATATGCTTCAATTTGAGCTGGAGAGTAATCAAGCATATCTGCCATAATATCGATGACAGCATCTTTATAATCTAATACATCTTTAATATTGAAATACATTTTACCAGAACGACGAACTAAGAAATCGTTAGGTTTGTATACCATTTCTTGTTGAATACTATAAACAAGTTCTACATAAATTTCTAATGGTAACTTGCTATCATGGTATTGAGATGTTTGCGCAATGTTGAACAATTCATCAACATTTGAACCATATTTAGATGCTAAACGTCTTGCAACATCTTCATCAATGCCGAATCCTTTAGCTACATCTACTTTTTGCTCTACAAACGCATCAAAGTTCTTGCTACCACCTACATCGCCACCTGAAATTGCCAGACCTTTTGTATTACATGGACTAAATGTTAAACCGTAGTCTTTTTTCAAGCGTTTAGATACTAAATCAACAATGTCTTGAGCCATGTGACGATAGCCTGTTAATTTACCACCTGCAATAGTTAATAAACCTGATTTACCTTCCCAAATTTCATCCTTACGAGAGATTTCAGAAGGGTCTTTGCCTTCTTCGTAAATTAATGGTCTAATTCCTGCCCATGTTGATTCAATATCTTCATCTGTAACATTAACACTAGGGAACATGTAATTAATCGCATCGATTAAATAGTCTCTGTCTTCTTGTGTAGTTAATGGTGAAGATTTGATATTGTCATAGAATGTATCTGTAGTACCTACATACGCTTTTCCTTCACGTGGAATTGCAAAAATCATTCTTCCATCTTTTTCAGTATCAAAGTATACTGCTTGACCTAATGGGAATTTTGATTGATCAATAACAACATGTACACCTTTAGTTAAACGTAATTTTTTATTATTGCGTGCATAATCACCACTTCTAACATCATCAACCCATGGACCTGCTGCATTAACCACTTTTTTAGCCTTAATTGTATAATTTTCATTAGTTAATTTATCTATAACTTTAACACCATTTACTTGTTGATTTTTATCATAAGTGAAGTGTTCAGATTTAGTATAGTTGATAATTTCTGCGCCTTTTTCAGCAGCACGCTTCATAACTTCAATAGTTAAACGCGCATCGTCAGTACGATATTCAACATAGTAACCGCCGCCTTTTAGACCTTCTTTTTTAACTAATGGTTCTTTAGCTAAAGTTTCTTTTTTAGATAACATTTTTTTACGTTCAGACTTCTTAACACCTGCTAAACGATCATACATTCCTAAACCAATTGATGTTGAGAATTTACCAAATGTTCCACCTTTATGCATTGGTAAAAGCATCCACTCTGGAGTCGTAACATGAGGCCCATTTTCATAAACAATCGCACGTTCTTTACCAGTTTCGGCAACTACTCCAATTTGGAATTGTTTTAAGTAACGCAAACCACCATGGACTAATTTTGTAGATCTTGAGCTTGTTCCTTGTGCAAAGTCTTGCATTTCAACTAATGCAACTTTCATTCCTCTTTCACTCGCGTCTAGTGCAATACCTGCACCTGTAATACCGCCACCAATAATTACTAAATCATATTCATCATTTCTTAAATTCTTTTTAATATGTTCTCTCTTAAAAGTAGACAATGCCATTCCAAAACGCCTCCTAAAAAATGTAAAAACGAGAGACTTGTCCCACATAAACAATCCTTCAATTGTACATGTTCGAACAAATCTCTCGCTTCTCGATTCAAATATTAACTTAAATTGATTGTATCACAATGTTTATACAAAAGTCTAATCTACAAGTTTATTCTGTTTTAAAAACTTGTGTTGCTTCAACAGCTTTTTTCCAACCTCTATATAATTTTTCTCTTTCGCCTTCATCCATTTTCGGATCGAATTTTTCTTCTAATTTCCAGTTTTTAGCGATATCATCTTTACTCTCCCAGAATCCAACTGCTAAACCTGCTAAAAATGCAGCACCTAAAGCTGTAGTTTCTTGAATTTCAGGTCTTTCAACAGAAGTATTAACAATGTCTGCTTGGAACTGCATAATAAAGTTATTTTTAACTGCACCACCATCGACACGTAAACTTTGGACATCAATACCAGAGTCTTTTGACATTGCTTCCATAACGTCACGAGTTTGGTAACATAGTGATTCTAAAGTTGCACGGATAAAGTGCTCTTTTTCAGTTCCACGTGTTAAACCGAAAATCGCACCACGTGCTTCAGAATCCCAATATGGTGTTCCTAAACCTACAAAAGCTGGAACAACATAAACACCCTCAGTAGAGTCAACTCGTGTCGCATAACTTTCTGATTGTGGTGCTGAATTAATCATTCTTAATCCATCACGTAACCATTGGATTGCTGAACCCGAAACAAAGATGGAACCTTCAAGCGCATAATTTACTTTTCCATCAATACCATAAGCAATTGTTGTTAATAAACCACTTTCAGATTTAACCGCTTTGTCACCTGTATTCATTAACATGAAGCCACCAGTTCCATATGTGTTTTTCACGTCACCACGTTCGAAGCAAGCTTGTCCAAATAATGCTGCTTGTTGATCACCAGCTACTCCAGCGATTGGTACTTCTTGACCATAGAAGTGGTAATCAATTGTCTTACCATATACTTCACTCGAAGCTTTAACTTCTGGCAACATATTTTTAGGTACTGTAAGTAGTTCTAATAACTCATCGTCCCATTCTAAATCATGGATATTAAACATTAATGTACGACTCGCATTTGAATAATCAGTAATATGCGCAGCTTTTCCTGATAATTTCCATACTAACCAAGTATCAATCGTTCCAAATAATAGATCGCCATTTTCTGCTTTTTCTCGTGCACCTTCAACATTGTCTAGAATCCATTTAACTTTTGTACCTGCAAAATACGGATCTAAAAGTAATCCTGTCTTATCTCTAAATGTTTGTTCATATCCTTGTTGTTTTAATTCTGAACAAATTGATTGTGTTTGACGTGATTGCCAAACAATTGCGTGATAAATTGGGCGGCCAGTATGTTTGTCCCAAACAACCGTTGTTTCACGTTGGTTTGTAATACCGATACCTGCAATTTGATCAGCTCTAACATCATTTTCATTAATTACTTCCGTCATTACAGCTAACACAGATGTCCAAATTTCATTTGCATCATGTTCAACCCAACCTGATTGTGGAAAATATTGCTTAAACTCACGTTGTGCTACCCCTGCAATTTCCCCTTTTTGATTGAATAAAATCGCTCTTGAGCTTGTTGTTCCTTGGTCTATAGATAAAATATATTTTTCCATTAGTAGTATCTCCTTTATTAAAAAATAATCGCTAACCCATTGTACAAAATCTGTTAAATTTTGGCGAAAAAATAGCATAATCCATGAATCAAACATGTTAAATTATGCTATTTACGTTTCTTTTTATTTTAGTAAATTGATTCGATATCACCTTTTTTTGATGATTTATTTAAAATGTAACCTAAAATCAAAGTAATAATAACTACAACAATTGCAATTGCACAACCAATATTAAATGTATGTTTATAAAATACAGCGTATACCACTGCACCTAATAAACCACCGGCAATTGGTCCTAAGATAGGAACGATTGCATATGACCAATTTGAACCACCTTTACCAGCTATTGGTAAAATCGCATGTGCAATTCTCGGACCTAAATCACGTGCTGGGTTGATTGCATAACCAGTAGCACCGCCTAAACTTAATCCGATTGCAACAATTAATGCTCCGACAATTAAAGGATTTAAACCATCGGCAATTTTGTTTACACCGATAAATAAAATACCTAAAGTTAATGCCATTGTTCCGATAATCTCACTTAAAAAGTTGGCAAAGTAATTCTTAATAGCCGGTGCTGTAGAGAAAACACCTAATTTCGCGCCAGCTTCTTCTGTCGCTTTCCAATGTGGCAAGTACATTAACCATACAATTGTTGCTCCGACAATTGCACCTAACATTTGAGCAACAATATAACCAGGAACTAATGACCAATCAAAACTTCCGTCTAATGCAAGAGCTAAAGACACCGCTGGGTTTAAATGTGCACCTGAGAATTGACCGACAGCAAACACACCCATTGTAACCGCTAATCCCCATCCAGCTGTGATGACAATCCAATCAGCACCATTCGCAGCACTTCTCTTTAAATTGACATTGGCACAAACGCCACCACCAAAAAGGATTAAGATTGCAGTTCCTAGGAATTCTGCTAAATATACATTCATATTAAATGTCCTCCCAAAAAGACAAAGAGATTCCTACACTAGCAGTTTGGCTCGTAGAAATCTCCCGTCTCTATTCTATGTATTAACTTTTATTATATTTGTTATGATACTATCGATATGAAAGCGTTGTCAATGGTTTTTGTAAAAATTTTGTCAAATTTAATTTTTCAAGTCTTTATAAAAGTAGTTTAATTTGAAAACTAGAAATACCAATCCTAACTAATTTATTTATGACGCTCTTTTGTTTAATTGACATTCTTCAGCCATATTTTTTATGACTAGTTGCATTTTTTACTAATAAACACCTCTAAAACTTTAATGATTTTAATCGTTTTAGAGGTGCTAATTATTTTATTTGATTATTTTTTGTTTGATACCTACTGCATATCCCATATGAAAACGGCTTTTTTATTATGTTATATGACTAAATCTCGTGAAAAATGAAATTTTTGCAGACTTATGATTTACCAAAGTTTATCATAACTAGTAGTTACATATTTCGCTCCATTTTTAACAGCTTCATTGACTTCATCTATTGTATTAATTAGGCCACCTGCAATGACTTGTGTGTTTGTTTCTTTCTGAATATGATGAATCGCTTTACTCGCAACACCTGGAAGTACTTCAACAAAATCAGGTTCAACTTTTTTTATCAAATCTATACTGCGTTTCAATGCTTGACTATCAATAATAAATACTCTAAAAATCGTTAAAGTATTTAATGATTTAGCTTTTTTTATTACTTTAGATTTAGTCGATACGATACCTTTTGGCTTGTATTGCTGAATAATAAATTCACTTGCAAATTCATCGTGGCTTAAACCTTTTATCAAATCTATATGAATAAAACACTCTATATGATTTTGCTTCAGCAATTCCATAATACTTTTTATATGTCCTATATGCATATCTAGAAGCACACACATTTTATAGTCTGTTTTAATCAGTTTCTCTAAATCTTTAATGTTTCTTATAGCAGGCAATATGTTGTTATTCACTTGATTCATCCTCTCTACATCACACGCTTAAATAATTTTTCTAATTCGTATTTTGAAAAATTAATGATTATTGGACGACCATGTGGACATGTAAATGGATCTTCCGCTTCTCTTAATTGATCAATTAAATCAGACATTTCATGTTTTTGTAAATAATGATTCGCTTTAATGGATTTTTTACATGACATCATGATTGCTACATCTTCACGTAATTTTTTGATATCTACTTTTTTCTCTTCCAAAATTAGCTCAATCATATCTTTAATAATTTCTTCTACTTCATCTTTAGGGAACCAAACTGGATAGCTACTTACAATATAATCATGACCACCAAAATGTTCTAACATGATACCTACTTGTTGAAGCTCATTTTTATATTGATCAATGACTAATTGTTCATCTTTTGAAAAATGAAATGTTAACGGGATTAATAAATCTTGTACTTCATTGGTAACCTCACCTATTTTATCTCGAAAATATTCATATTTTATTCTTTCTTGAGCTGCATGCTGGTCAATCATGTACATGCCAAATTCATTTTGAGCAATAATATACGTTCCATGTACTTGTCCAACAATTTCCATATATGGAATTCTTCGTTTAGGGTCTTTACTTTTTGTTCCTTTAATATCGTTTACATCATAATAATCATCAGACGCTTTATTCTCATAATTTTGCACAGTTGTACCATCATTTGAATCAAATGTTTGATCCATTTCTTGTAAAATTTCTTGTTGTTTTTTGAAGTAGTCTTCATCTTTTTCACGTGTATTATTATAACCAGAAGATTCATCATCAGCTATTAAACTTTCAGATGTTTTCGTTACGAATGGATTATATGAATCTTCTTTTATAACTATCTCATCGTTTTGATTTTCTTCCATAAATGGCTTACTGTTACTTTCTTCAGATGAAAACGTCTTCTCTTGGTTATTCTCTGTGTTTTGTCTTTGTTCAAATTCGATTTTTTGTTGTTCGAATGAATGTAATACTTTATTTTTTTTTGGCACATAATCCAAGTTATTTTTAGGAATTAATATACGGTCTTTAAATGCTTCTTGTATTTTGCTCACAATCAATTGGTATAGTTGCTCTTCTTTTGATAAACGCACTTCTAGTTTTGTTGGATGAACATTTACGTCTACTAAGATTGGATCCATTTCAATATTAATATAACAAATCGGGAACCTACCTATTGTTAAGAGTGTATGATAGCCTTCTAAAATCGCTTTATTTAGCATAAAGTTTTTAATGTATCGTCCATTAATAAAAATAGAAATATAGTGCTTATTACTTCTAGAATGTTCAGGCTTTGCAACAAAACCTTCAATGTGATAATCACTTGTATCTCCAGATATATGTACTAAATCTCGTGCAACTTTCATCCCATAAATCTCTGCCATCACTTCATTAGTTCGTCCTGAACCATTTGTACTTAACATTGTTTTGCCATCTGAAATGAGTGCTATTCGAATGTCCGGATGGCTCATTGCCATTCTGTTGACAATATCTGTTATTTTACCTAGTTCAGTGTATAAACTTTTAATATATTTTAAACGTGCTGGTGTATTATAAAATAATGATTCTACAAGTATATCTGTTCCTTTTTTCGCTTTTGCAGGCTTATGATTTAATATTTCACCATTTTCTACATATATTTCATTTCCATTAGCATTATCCGTGCAAGTCTTCAATGTTACTTTAGCAACTGATGAAATACTGGCTAGTGCTTCACCACGGAATCCTAATGTCCTAATATGAAATAAATCTTCATCTTGATCTAATTTACTAGTCGCATGTCTATGAAATACTAATCCTAAGTCTTCCGCTTCAATTCCGCTTCCATTATCGACTACGCGAATAGATTGGACGCCAGATTCCTCTACTTCAATGCTTATTTCTGTAGCGCCTGCATCTATAGCATTTTCCAACAGTTCTTTCACAACAGAACTCGGTCTTTCAACTACTTCACCTGCTGCGATTTTATTTGCTAATGAGGTTTGGAGTTCTTTAATTTTCCCCATTTTGCAACACCTCTATTTTAATTGATTTTGTAATTCACTTAACTTCACCAATGCCTCAATTGGTGTCATATTAGATAAATTCAAATTTTTAATTTGTAGTTCAATCTCGCTTTCTTGATCATTTTCAAACAAATCAAATGATGCTTGTTCAAAGTCTTTTTGAGATAAAGTATCAGTTGTTTCTTCAACACTTAAGTTTAAATTTTCTTGATTAATTTCAGGTTCATTTTCGACCATTTTTAAATTTGATATCGATGATTTTTTACCAGCAGACGCTTCAAACTCGCTTAGAATCACTTGTGCTCTGCTAATAACTTTTTCAGGTAAATCAGCTAATTTCGCAACTTGAATACCATAACTATCGTCAACTGCACCATCTTTGACTTTATGCAAGAATATAAGTTCACCTTTATATTCATTAGCAGCGACGTGAACATTTTTTAGACTTGGTAATGCTTGATCTAATGTTGTCAATTCATGATAATGTGTTGAAAATAACGTTTTAGCATGTGATGTTTCAGCTACATACTCTATCATTGCCTGCGCTAAAGCTAAACCGTCATACGTTGAAGTACCACGTCCAATTTCATCGAAAATAATCAAACTATCCTCTGTTGCATAAGTTAATGCCTTTTGTGCTTCTAGCATTTCTACCATAAACGTACTCTTACCTGAAACCAAATCATCTGCCGCACCTATTCTAGTGAATATTTGATCAAATATAGGTAACACTGCCTCTTTACAAGGGACATAAGCTCCCATTTGGGCCATTATACTAATTATGGCAACTTGTCTCATATATGTCGATTTACCAGACATATTCGGACCTGTAATTAAATATATAAATGTTTCATTATCTAATCGACAATTATTAGGCACATAGTCATTATAATCCATTACTCTTTCCACTACTGGGTGCCTAGATTCCACTAATTCTAATGTTTTATTTTCACTAAATGAAGGCCTAGTGTAATTATATTTTTGAGCAATTTCTGCAAAGCTCTGTAAACAATCTAGCTCTGAAATAATTTTAGCTTGTTGTTGTAAACGTTCAGTATATTTTTTAACTTCTTCACGTAGCTGAACAAATAATTGATATTCTAATTCGATGGCTTTGTCTTCCGCACCTAAAATGATATCTTCTTTTTCTTTAAGTTCATCAGTTATAAAACGTTCAGCATTCGATAACGTTTGCTTCCTCATATAACCAAATTCACTTGGTTCAAAATTTTGCAAGTTGGCACGTGTTATTTCTATAAAATAACCAAACACTTTATTAAAGCTTATTTTCAATGATTTTATTCCTGTACGTTGTCTTTCTTTGGCTTGTAATTCTGCTAACCATGTTTTTCCGTTTTTTGAAGCTTCAAGATATTCATCTAATTGCGTATTAAAACCAACTTTGAATAGTCCGCCATCTTTAACTGAAATTGGTGGTTCTTCTACTAAACTCTGTTCTAATATATCAAGTAAATCATCAAGGGGTTCTAGTTGATTAACTTGTACAAGAGTATTCTGATTCATAGAATTTAGTAATGCTTTAATATTCGGTATTTCAGAAATGGAATGTTTAAGTTGAATTAAATCTCTCGCATTAACATTTCCGTAACTAACACGCCCAACAAGACGTTCAATATCATACACTTGATTAAGATATGTTCTTAAGGTGTCTCTTTCTATGAAATGAGCACTAAATTCATCAACGATATCTAATCGTGCTTCAATTTGTTCTTTACTTATTAGTGGTCTATCTATCCATTGTTTTAAGCGGCGTGCTCCCATTGGTGTTTTCGTTTCGTCCATTAGCCAAAGTAGCGTTCCTTTTTTTGATTTTAATCGAATGCTTTCCGTTAACTCAAGGTTTCTCTTAGCATAAAAATCCATTTTCATATAATCTATAGCTGCATATTGAACAACATCCTCGATATGCGATAAATCACGTTTTTGTGTATGATGAATATAATCTAGCAATAATTGTGTCGCTTGATACATTAATTTATGTTCAGTTTGATTCACACTATAGATTTCTGATGATAACGTTTCCCTGACTGTTATTGTTTCTGTCACCATATTAATTTGTCTTTTTAAATTATCGGAAATATTGTCATTGATAACAACTTCGTTAGGGTTTATCGTCGTAATTTCATTTAATAAAGTCGCTTCATCATTAAAATGTGTAACCTTTAATTCGCCAGTAGAAACATCACAGTAACTAAGCGCAATTTCAGGTTGATTCATAACAAAACTTAAAATATAGTTATTTTGTTTATCATCTACACCACCTTGCTCCATCACAGTTCCTGGAGTCACAATTCTTACTACCTCACGTCTAACCATACCTTTCGTTTGTTTCGGATCTTCCATCTGTTCACAAATAGCTACTTTATATCCATTATTAACAAGTGTATCTATATAACTATCTGCAGAATGATACGGAACACCACACATCGGAATTGGATTTTCTTTTTTAGCATCTCTTTTAGTTAAAGTAATTTCAAGTACACGTGATGCCTCCTTGGCATCTTCATAAAACATTTCATAGAAATCACCTAGTCTAAAAAATAATAAGCAATCTTGGTATTCTGATTTTATTTTTAAATATTGCTGCATCATTGGTGTAACATTAGACATATTATTTCTTCACAACCCTTGTCTCTTTTTAAAATTTGTCTTTACAATATATTCGTTTGTAAGCTTTTTAATTATTAATTATTTAACTTATACATTTTAACATACTTACTTTTACAAACCTATTCATACCATATAATCACGAAGCATCTTAAATGTATAAGAAAACGCCTCAAACCTAATAAAATGTGTCAATAGCATGTTTAGAATTAAATTAAAATTCTAACATTCAAGACATTTAATTAAGTAAGGGCGTTCAATATTAAAATGAACAATGACTCTGTTTGAAATCATATATCATAAAATTATTTTATAAACCTTTGAAGAATACCACGTTTTTTTAGAGTAATTAATAAGAAATAACTTATAATAGATCCGATAGCACTTGAGACTATGAACGTAATCATTAACGGTTTAATGAAGAAGTCTTGAAGCCCAAGGAAATATGCTAATGGTATACAAATTAAACTTCCGATGACACCAGTTCCAAGTACTTCACCGACCGCGGCCATAAATATATGTTTACGATATATGTAAAACATACTAGCCAATAAAACTCCAATCATACTACCCGGAAATGCAAAAGCTGTACCAGTACCAAAAAGAACTCTTAAAATTGATGATATAAGCGCTTGAGCTAATCCATACCAAGGACCTACTATGACCGCACTTAATACATTTACAAAATGCTGTACTGGTGCTGCCTTAACTGGTCCTAGAGGAATGATGATAATACTGCTTAATACAACATTTATTGCAATTAAAAGTGCAGTTATAGCCAGTTTTCTTGATTTCATATGATTGTTCTCCTTTTTGTTTGTAATTAATCACTATGCTTGGCTTTATTATGGTCATTTAAACGTGTTTCCATTGTTGATACAAACATTTTCAATAATTGATTCGCTTCATATTGTGAAGTTTGAAACTGTTCAACTATGGGCAATGTATTTATTTCTGCTTCTATACTCTGAATGGTATGTTCCGACTGTTCTAGCGCATTTTGTTTCCCGTAATTTTGAAAGTTTACTGCTTGTTTTTGATGCTTTTTTAACATATCCATTTTAGTCTTTATCGTTTGGTTCTGATGAATCTGTGCTTCAATTTGTTGATATGTTTTGATAGTATCCAAATTTTTAATTTTATTTGCAATATTATCCGCTTGGTTCAACACGTCATCTTTATTATACATTTATTGAATCACCATTTCCGGCTCTACTTCCTTTATAAAACTGCCATTTAATGAATACTGTTTAGCTTCATCTATTCGTACTTCCACTAGTTTACCAATCATTTCTTTAGGCGCTTTGAAATTAACTAGCTTATTTTTATCAGTGTAGCCAGCAAGAACCTGATCATCTTTTTTACTACTTCCTTCACAAAGTACTGTTACAGTTTGTCCTTCGTACTTACTCATAGCTATTTGTGAATAATGACCAACTTTTTTATTCAAACGTTGCAATCGTTCCTTTTTGACATTTAAAGGTACATTATCTTTCATTTTAGCAGCAGGCGTACCATCACGTTGTGAATACAAGTACGTATATGCATGTTCAAAACCAACTTCATCATACAGAGTTAAAGTTTCTTCAAATTGTTCCTCTGATTCATTTGGATACCCTACAATAATATCTGTAGTTAATGCTACATTAGGAATTCTATCTTTGATTCGTTTTACTAAATCCAAATAACTTTCTCGTGTATATTTTCTACCCATTATTTTTAATACTGCATTATTTCCAGATTGAACTGGCAAGTGGATATGCGGAACGATATTACCACCCTCTGAAATAACATCAATCATGTGATCTGTAAAGTCCCAAGGATGACTTGTTGTGAAACGAACTCTTGGAATCGCTATTTTAGAAATTGCTTGTAAAAGATCTCCTAAGTCATATTCTATATCCTGTAAATCTTTACCATAAGAATTTACATTTTGACCTAAAAGCGTTATTTCTTTGTAACCTTCACGAGCAAGTTCACGTACTTCATCTATAATGTCTTCAGGTCTACGGCTTCGTTCTTTACCTCTTGTAAATGGAACAATACAATATGTACAAAACTTATCACAACCATACATAATATTGACCCATGCTTTAATGTTGCCTTCACGGACTTTTGGAAGATTTTCAATAACGTCTCCTTCTTTAGACCATACTTCAACAACCATTGCTTTAGATAAGTATGCTTCTTCTAAAATTTCTGGTAAATGATGAATATTATGTGTACCAAATATCATATCTACATTTTGATACGATTTTAAAATTTTATTCACTACTGACTCTTCTTGTGACATACAACCACAAACACCGATTAAAATATCAGGTCGTTCTTTTTTCAAATGCTTCAAATTACCTATTTCACTAAACACTTTGTTCTCGGCATTTTCTCTAATCGCACATGTATTAATTAAAATAACATCTGCAGTGTTAATATCAGTCGTTGCTTGATAGCCTAATGCTTCAAGTATACCAGCAATGACCTCAGTGTCATGTGCATTCATTTGACATCCATATGTTTTAATTAAAAATGTACGCTCGTTCCCCATACCGCGATATTTTTCATCAATTTGGAAATCTCTATTATAACGAACTTCTTGTTTACCTCTTTTTTTCGCTTCTTTTAAATTAGGCGGCTGATAAACATGTTCAAAATATTTACTATAATCTTTTTCTGCTTTCTTATCTCTCTCAGCTAAAACATCTACAGAACTTGCTTTTCTTTGTTCTTCGTTCACTTTACAAAATCCTTTCTATTTGCCCGTATCATTTAATAATTATATTAAATTTAACTATAAAGTGCAAAAACAGTTAAAGTTATACGTCATCTCTAACAAGCCAATTCAAATCCAGTTTACTTCACTTTTAATGTTATTCATCATATTTTTCAGTTAAAGTTTCAATAGTGATGCCATCTGGCACATGATAAAACTTAACTTGGCTAATAATACTTGGACATTCAAGTTCCACCATTCGTTCATTTAATGATTGTATTAAAATTAAACATTCATTCATATTTCCTTGTACTGTCGTTTCTAACGGACCTACTCTAAAATGCAAACCAGATTCGTCAATTATTTTAATCGCCTCGTCTACGTAAGGTATAACATTGTCATTGTTTGGTGTTTTAGGAATTATTTGTATACTCATTAATGTGTCTTTCATTTTTAAAAACTCCTTTATTTTTTGTAATAGTAAAAAACTGAGTAGCATAAATGGATCTGTTATAAATACATTTATACGACTCAGTTTTAATTATTAAATAAATTGTTCAGTTAATGCATTGAAGGTGTCTTCAGTAATTTTGATATCTCTTTTAGCAAGTGGTGTATCATCTAACTCTTTAATTTGAGATTCATATGATGGTGTTTCTTTATCTTGATAAACAATACCAGTTACTAAAGATTCATGTTCAATAACAGTTTTAGTCGCTAATTGTTTATCTGTAGAATCATAATTTTCAATGTCATCAACACTTGTTAAATGTTCTTTAAACCAATCGTATGTGTTAATTTTATTATAAGTCACACATGGTGAAAAGACATTAACGAATGAAAATCCATCATGATTAATTGCATCTTCAATTAGTTTTGTTAATCCTTTAATATCGCTTGAAAAACCTTGGGCTACAAATGTGGCACCAGATGATAATGCTAATTCTAAAGGCGCAACATTTTTTTCTATATTACCTTTTGGCGTTGTTTTAGTAACAAATCCTACTGCTGATGACGGCGATGTTTGTCCCTTTGTCAAACCATAAATTTGATTATCCATGACTATATACGTCATGTTCATATTTCTTCTTAAAGCATGGATTGTATGCCCCATACCTATAGCATAACCATCACCATCTCCTCCCGATGCAATAACAGTTAAATCTTTATTCGCCATTTTTACACCTTGAGCTAAAGGTAATGCACGTCCGTGAATAGAATGAACGCCATAAGAATTAATATATCCTGAAAGACGGCCAGAACATCCTATACCGGTGATGATAGCTACTTCTTCAGGTTCTAACCCTATATTTGCGGCTGCTTTTTGAATTGCAGCTTGTACTGAGAAATCGCCACATCCGGGGCACCAGTTAGGCTTAACATTATTTCTAAAATCTTTAAATGTCGCCATCTATACCATCTCCTTTATTTCAGTAGCAATTATTTTGCCTTTTTCTTCGATTTCATGTGGTAGGAAAGGTGTCCCATCATACTTTGTATAATTTTCAATCTTATCATGAATATTGACATTCATTTTTATAATACTAGCCAATTGTCCTTGATAATTGTGCTCCACTACAACGACTTTCTTCGCTTTATTAACTGCATCTTGAATAACGCTTGTTGGGAATGGATGCAATTGTCTAATTTGTATAGTGTTAACTTTTATGCCTTGTTGATTCAAACGGTTACTACCTTCTTGAATTGCACCTTTTGTAGAAATAAAACCGATATAAAGAATATCTGCATCCTCATGTTGTAAGTTAGCTTCTACTGGCGATTCAATTAGTAACTGCTCAATTTTACGCATTCGTTTTTCCATTTGTTGTTGTCTATTTGACGCAGATTCACTAGGTTTACCTTCTTCATTGTGTTCCACACCAGTTATATGATGAATACCTCCTTTAACACCGGGGATAGGTCTAGGAGAAACACCATCGGATGTTAACGCATAACGCTTGAAATAACCTTTATCATCTTCTTCACGTTCAATATCAGATTGAATGATTTCACCACGTTTAATTTCAATACGATTATAATCTAATTTTTCAACAGTTTGTTTACCTAAAGATAATTGCAAATCACTTAGAACTATAACAGGGCATTGATATTGTTCTGCTAAATTAAATGCTTCCATAGTTAAATAAAATGCATCTTCTGCATCTGTTGGTGCTACAACAATTTTTGGAATATCACCATGTGTACCATAAATCATTTGCATTAAATCTGACTGTTCTTGTTTCGTAGGTAATCCAGTAGAAGGTCCACCTCGTTGGGTATTAATAATGACTAATGGCGTTTCAGTCATACCAGATAATCCAATTGCTTCCATCATTAAAGATAAACCTGGACCAGCACTAGCCGTAAACGCTCTGACTCCACCATAATTTGCACCAATAGCCATAGTTACAGCAGCAATTTCATCTTCTGTTTGAATAACCGCTCCGTTTACTTTAGATATATTGGCAATCATATATTCCATAACTTCAGACGCAGGTGTAATAGGATATGCCGCCATAAATTGTGAACCTGCAGCAATTGCACCTAATCCAATGGCATCGTTACCAATCATATATAGATGTGGTAGTGCATCTGTTGACTCTAATTCAAAGTCCCCGTAGATTTCAGGTAAGCGAGATTGCATTAATTGATAACCTTCGTTTAATGCTTGGATATTGACTTCAACTACCTTGTCACCTTTTTTAGAAAACATATTAGTAATAAGTTCTTCAAATGTATTTGTATTCAAATTCATCAATGCGCTAGTAGCACCTATTGCAACCATGTTTTTCATTAATGCTGTACCTAATTCTTTAGCGGTTGCTGTAAAAGGTAATTCAATAAGCTGTGCATGACATCCTTCTGGTTTCACAGGTTTAGCCTTGGCATCAGCTAAAATAATACTGTCTTCTCTCATTTCATGATGGTTAACATCAATTGTTTCTTGGTCAAATGCAATCAAAATATCTAAATCATCACTAATTGCATGAACAGGCGTCGTAGAAACTCTAATTTTATTATTCGTATGTCCACCTTTGATACGACTTGAAAAATGTCTATATCCATATAAATAATATCCTTTTCTATTCATAGCCGTAGCGAAGATTTCCCCAGTTGATTCAATACCTTCGCCTTGTTGACCGCCAACTTTCCACGATAATTGTGGTTTCATAGTTATATGCCTCCTATGGATATATTTCATATTAAATGATAACAAAAAGAACCACCGATTTACTATGTAAACAGTGGTACTATATTAAATTCATACTAATGGACGATAGGGTCCAATTCGAATGTTTACTTACGTAATTTTAAAATGTTGAAAATGGATGGTCATCATTTATCAATATACGTTCGATGTGCTTTGTTTTACCTTCTTTGTCTAAATCAATAACAACACCAGATAATACACTTCTACCTTCATTTGGAACAACATGTCTTTGTGGCAAACTAGTGATAAAACGCTCAATTACCTCTGTTTTATTTATTCCTAAAATGCCATCATAAAAACCTGTCATACCAACATCCGTTATATACCCTGTCCCCTTTGGTAAAATACGTTCATCTGCTGTTTGAATGTGTGTATGCGTTCCAACAACAGCGCTAGCTCTACCATCTAAATGCCATCCCATTGCATACTTTTCAGAAGTTGTTTCTGCATGAAAATCAACAAATATAAACGGAGTTTGTTCTTGTGCTTCCTTGACTAATTGATCTGCCTTTTTAAAAGGATCATCAATATCTGGCATAAACGCTCTTCCTTGCAGATTAATAACTGCAAGTTTAATATCATTAATTTGTATAAATCTCATACCAATTCCCGGCGCTTCATCCGGAAAATTCGCTGGTCTTACTAGTCGTTTTGCTTCATCTATAAAATCATAAATTTCACGTTGACCATATGTGTGATTACCCATAGTCATGAAATCTACACCATTTCTTAGTAATTGTTTATATATTTTTTCAGTCAAACCTTTACCATGTGCTGCATTTTCAGCATTTACAATTGTAACTGTTGGTTTATACTTTTGCTTCAGTTGAGGTATGTACGTTTCAATTGCGTCTCGTCCAATTTTACCTACGATATCCCCTATAAACATTATTCTCATGTTTTGTTCATCCTCTCATAAATACTAGTTTAATTCATACGTTCTAATATTTAAAGTAAATATTAAATTCTTTGAATTATTTTTCTTCAATTATAGAGAGACATTACTTTGTCTGAAAACTTCAATATGTTAGTATTAAGACATCAAAATAAATAGGAGTTGTAAATAAATACATGTCTATTAATATTGATCCAGAAAAATTTGCAGAATTAGTGGTTATGTCTAACCCATCAAAATTCGAAGATGCAGAGGATATAGCTAAAGAAAGTTTAAAGCTTTACATTAATGCATATCGTTTAGCAGAGAGATATTCAACAATTGCAACAAATTGTTATGATACTGCAGAAGTTATAAAAGAATTAAAGAAAACAGATTTACAATTAAAATAACTCAACTTAGAAATAAATCCTAATTAATATTGCAGAAGAGAAGATGTGTTACATCTTCTCTTCTTTTTTATTGGATAGAAAAGCAATCATCTTTATAGGTTTACATAATATAAATATAGTAATTACGAAGCCTAAAACATTTTTATTAAAAGCAATAACTTCTTATTTAATATAAGGTCCGTCTTACTTTCAAATAACTACTGTTTAATATAGTTATTACCGATAAAGTGCTGTCTAACTAGATTAAGACTACAACTTAAAAAAGCTCCCTCACTAATTTGTGAGGGAGACAAAAATTATTTCGCATATTCTACTGCTCTAGTCTCTCGAACAACTGTCACCTTGATATGACCAGGATATTGTAATTCATCTTCAATCTGATTTTTAATATCTCTAGCCAATCGATAAGATTTTAAATCATCAATTTCTTCAGGAGATACAATCACTCGGATTTCTCTACCTGCCTGAATCGCAAATGCTTTTTCTACACCATCATAACTTTCTGATAACGTTTCTAAACGTTCTAATCGACGAATATAATTCTCTAATGTTTCTTTTCTTGCACCTGGACGAGCCGCAGACAATGCATCTGCAGCAGCAACAAGGATAGATATAATAGATGTAGGTTCAACATCACCATGATGAGAATGGATTGCATTAATAACTGTTTCATTTTCACCATATTTTTTCGCTAATTCTACACCGATTTCAACATGACTACCTTCTACTTCATGATCAATTGCTTTACCAACATCATGTAAAAGTCCAGCTCGTTTCGCTAATGTCTCATCTTCGCCTAGCTCAGCAGCTAACATACTAGCAAGATGCGCAACTTCAATTGAATGTTTAAGTACATTTTGACCGTAACTCGTACGATAGTTTAAACGCCCTACAATTTTTACTAAGTCAGGATGCATATTATGTGCGTTCACTTCAAATGTAGCTTGTTCACCTGCTTCTCTAATAATATCGTCTACTTCTTTTCTAGCTTTTTCGACCATATCTTCAATTCTACCTGGATGAATACGTCCATCAGATACTAAGTTAACAAGTGCTGTTCTAGCAATTTCTCTTCTTATTGGATCAAAACCAGATAATATAACCGCTTCTGGTGTGTCATCAATAATTAAATCAATGCCAGTTAAAGTTTCAAGTGTGCGGATGTTTCGTCCTTCTCGTCCAATGATTCGACCTTTCATCTCATCATTAGGTAAGTTAACTACTGATACCGTTGATTCACTTGTGTGATCTGCTGCTAATCTTTGTACTGCTGTAGCTAATAATTCTTTTGCTGTTTTATCAACTTTTTCTTTAGCTTCTTTTTCTTTTTCTTTAACAAGTACTGCAATATCTTGTGACAGTTCTTCCTCTACTCTTTGAAGTTGCTCATTAATAGCTTCTTCTTGAGTGAGACCGGAGATGCGTTCTAATTCTTGTTCATGCTTCATTATTAACGTTTGAACACTACTCTCTTTTGCATCTACTTGTTGTTGTTTTTCTTCAATTTTTGATTCTTTTTGCTCTAAAATCTCATCTTTTTTATCTAATAGATCAGATTTGCGCTCTAAGTTTTCTTCTTTTTGAAGAAGTCGGGTTTCTTGTCTTTGAAGTTCGCTACGTCTTTCTCGTAGTTCTGCTTCAGTTTGTTCTCTTAGGATTTGGTTTTCTTCTTTTGCCTCAAGTAATTTCTCTTTTTTGATATTGTCAGCTTCTTTATGTGCTTGATTTACAATATCTTCGGCAGTTTGTCTAGCTTGTGATTGCTTTTGAAGCAACAAATTTCGGGCAACAACATACCCTCCAACAACTCCTAGAATGATCCCCAGCAAAATGAGTAGGAGGCTTAATAAATTCACACAAACACCTCCTTTTCTAGGGTTTGCTCTTTATATGAAATTCAATATGACTTTATGAAATTATATATAAATCATACAAATTAATTGTACGGTTTATAGGAGATAAGTGTCAAGTTATCAATTTGCACTTTTGCACTATATTGAATGCTATTTCTACTATTTTCTAAAGTTTTGAAGCTCGATTATAAAACTATTGATAATGTAATAATAAATAAAATAAAAAACCTTATAGTCTCGATTTGTAGTGTATCCCATAAAGTTAGATATTATTCTAGCTTTATGAGATGAATATCACTTTCAATCAATCCTATAAGGATATTTGCTAAGTTTAACTATAGATATAAATTTGTGTACTATTCTTCGTCAAATAATGACTTTGGTGCATCTTCTGTTTCTTCAACATCACCATCAGATATACCTAATTTTTCTCTCAATTTACGATCAATTTCTTCTTTAATTTGTGGATTTTCTTTCAAGTACATTTTAACATTTTCCTTACCTTGACCCATTCGTTCGCCATTGTAAGAATACCATGCTCCTGATTTATCAACGATGTCGTTTTCAACACCTAAATCAATAAGTTCACCCTCTTTAGAAATACCTTGTCCATACATAATATCAACTTCAGCTACTCTAAATGGTGGTGCCACTTTATTTTTAACGACTTTAATTTTAGTTCTATTACCTACAATTTCTTGTCCTTGTTTAAGCTGTTCTGCACGACGTACTTCTAGTCTTACTGAACTATAGAATTTTAATGCACGTCCACCTGGTGTAGTCTCTGGATTACCGAACATAACACCAACTTTTTCACGAATTTGGTTGATGAAAATAGCAGTTGTATTTGATTTAGAAATAGCACCTGAAAGTTTACGTAACGCTTGTGACATTAAACGAGCTTGTAAACCAACGTGAGTGTCTCCCATTTCTCCTTCAATTTCAGCTTTAGGTGTTAAAGCAGCAACTGAGTCTACAACTACAATATCAACTGCACCACTTCTAACAAATGCTTCGGCGATTTCAAGACCTTGTTCACCATGATCCGGTTGCGATAAATATAAATTATCGATATCTACGCCTAATGCTTGAGCATATTCTGGATCTAAAGCATGTTCAGCATCGATAAATGCTGCCACCCCGCCATTACTTTGTACTTCAGCAATAGCGTGAAGCGCTACTGTTGTCTTACCAGAACTTTCAGGACCATAAATTTCAATAATTCGTCCTTTAGGATAGCCACCTACACCTAGCGCATTATCTAATGTAACTGAACCAGTTGATGTAGTTGAAACTCGGCGACCTATATTGTCACCCAACTTCATTACGGCACCTTTACCGAAAGATTTCTCCATATTTTTAATTACTGTATCTAAAGCTTTTTGACGATCGTTATCCAAAGCGAGACCTCCTAATTGAAATTGCTATCTTTTAATTATCTTACCAATACTATACAAGGATTCAAAATAAAATACAAGTGTTTTGCGAATATTTGTTCGTATAAAATCTTGAAATCAAAACGCAAAAACGAACAAACGTGCTTATATTTTTATCGATAATACAATTAATTTGTTGTTCTAAGCCAATTTAATAATCTTATGAGCGCATAATTTTGACTTCTGTTCTTTAATAAATTTCTAGATTTAGACATTTTAAATTGCTCAGTTTTAAATTCAAAGTTATTATCATAGCCTATATGAACTACACCATCATACTCTAATAGAATAATTGCTGATGACACATTAAACAATTTATTAACAAATTGCACTGCATCTTTTAATTGCTGCTCAATAGGTTTATTAATATCAACAAAGTTTTCATTGTGATTAATCATACCCTTTAGAACATCGTTTAAATCCACTTCTTTCAATCGATGATATAAAGCACCATTAGTAATACCATCATATATTACAAAAGGTTCATGAATTTTCTTTATTACAGCTTGCTCAATTAATGTGTCATCTGAACCATAATAATATTCTCCAATACGATCAAGAATTTCTTGTTTAACAGGTTGAATCAATGATTGTGCTTGTTCTTTTGAGTCGGCATTTGCAGTCAATCTAATATATACTTCATGACTTCCCGCCAAAGGTGCAATCGTAGGATTAGTCTGTTTATCGATAAGATCTATTAATATTGTTTCTACTTTAGATTCACCTATTCCCGCAAATCTTAATAGTTCAGAATGTATAATTCGATTATGGTTTATAAAATGTGACAACAATTCATTTTTCACCATTGGTTGCATTTCTTTCGGTGGACCTGGTAATAAAATAATTTGTTTGTTTTCAAAATTCACCATCATTCCTGGAGCCATGCCATGATGATTTGTTAATACAGTTGAACCTTCAATTACTAAAGCCTGTTGTTTATTATTAGGTGTCATTTCTTGTCCTTGTTCCTCAAAATAGCTTTCAATATATTTTAAAGAAGGCTCATCAATAACTAAATCTTTACCAACAATCTGGGCCACTGTATGCTTCGTTAAGTCATCTTTCGTAGGACCTAAGCCACCTGTTAAAATAACAGTATCATATTTTTCTAGCGCATGACGTACACTTGATTCTAAACGTTTTTTATTATCTCCAATAACTTTATGTTCTAATACATTTTGTCCAATTTCATTAAATACTTTAGATAGAAATTGTCCGTTGGTATTAGCGATTTGACCTAGCAATAGTTCTGAGCCTACAGCAATAATGGCAATTGACATTTATATCCCCCTTGTATCGTTTAATTCATTTTTTCATGTATTTCATTTAAAAATTCACATCAATTTTAGATTCAATGTATCAGATGCTACTACAGATTTTCCCTAAAAAAATGAACAAATATTGTTTTACAATATATCATTATAAACAATTGCGTGGCTAATTTCTAAAATTGGGATTAAAAAAACTAGATTCCATATGAAAATGAAATCTAGTATAAACAAATATTTATTTTTGTTTAAAAACATCTCTACCTTTATAAAAGTATTCAATACCAGATAAGATAGTAAAAATAACGCCAATGTATAATAAAATTTGTCCTAATGACAAACCAATCAATGTTGCCAATGGATCACCTAATAACAACCAAGTAATTGCTACCATAGTAACTGCTGTTTTAATTTTACCTAATTGACCAGCTGCACTTACGAATCCTTGTTCAATTTGTAGTAAACGTAAACCAGTTACGGCAAATTCTCTGGCAATAATAATGATTGCTACTACAGAATTTGTTAGTCCTAGTTGCACAAGTACAATTAAAGCACTTGCAACTAATAATTTATCCGCTAATGGATCCAAAAATTTCCCCATATTTGTAACTAAATTCCATTTTCTAGCTAAATAACCATCAACAAAATCGCTAAGGGAAGCCAATATAAAAATAAAACCACTGATTAATAACTCAATTCTTATTTCATATCCTCCTAGAAATGACACATTGCCAAATCCAAAATCAACTAACGCAAACAATATAAAAACTGGTATTAACACTACTCTAAAAACCGTAATCTGGTTCGGAATATTCATTATACATCCTCATTTCTCACTAATTTATTTCTGTTAAAATATTAAAACTAACATGATCCATAACAATAAAGTTATTAAAACTGTAATACCCATGATTACTAATAATTGTATTGGCTCTTTTGATTTACTCTTATAATCTAAGTCTTTATTATTATTGAAAACTGTAATTACTTCGTCCCATTCGGCTTGGTTCGATGGAATTTCATCTTGATGAGCTTGAATTAATTGGTTAGGTTCAATATTTACTACGCTTGCATATTTTCTAATAAATCCTTCGCTGTAATTTTTATTCGGTAGTTGATCGAATTCATTATTTTCAATATGCACTAGCATTTCACGTTTAATTCCAGTACGTTGCTCTAATTCTGTTAAAGTCATTCCTAACCTTTCACGTCTACCTTTTAGCGCTTCACCGACCGTTTTCAATTCATAGCCTCCTTACACTTACTCGAAGAAACCAAAACCACCACCAAACGGATCTCCAAAATCTAAATTATTCTTACTTTGGACTGTCTGTTTCTTCATTTCTTCGTAATGTATTTCTTGATTTTCATTTTCTCTCAATTCGATAATATAGTCAAAATCTTCCATTGTACAAGTACTTGTTTCAACAAATAAATCTGGATGTTCAACGACTTTGATTGATGGTAACGTCATAACTTCGTTAACAAGCTCTTGATGTTTTGGATTAGATTCTCTGGCAGTAACTGCACCATCAATAATGTATACATGATTGGCATCATATTCCCCTTTAATTAGAGAGCTACGTACAGTTTGTTTTATTAAAGTAGAACTAATAAATAACCATCTCTTATGTGCACAAACACTTCCCGCAACAATTGATTCAGTTTTACCAACCCGTGGCATACCTCTAATGCCAATCAACTTATGACCTTCTTCTTTGAACAATTCAGCTAAAAAGTCTACTAACAAGCCTAAATCTTCACGCTCAAATCGAAAGGTTTTCTTATCTTTTGCATCTTGCTCAATATATCTTCCATGTCTTACTGCAAGACGGTCTCTTAATTCTGGTTTTTTAAGCTTTGTTATTTCAATTTCATTTATACCACGAGCTATTTGCTCAAAACGTTCAACTTTTTCAAGATTGTCTGTTTTAATTAAAAGGCCTCGTTTACCTTGATCAACACCATTAATTGTAACAATACTTATACCTAACATACCTAATAAACTAGATACATCACCTAAAAGACCCGGTCTATTAATTTCAATTTCGTATTCTAGGTACCATTCTTTTTTCTCTGCAACTGTCATGGTGAACCTCACCCCTTGTTTAATTAACAAATTATGATTCATTGTAATATTCATATTATAACATCAATCATAAAAACATTTGCTCATAAAAATAGTTCTATATTTTAAATATACCAAGCACCATTAACTTTCTGTATAGTTCCAGTAACACTTCTAGCATTTGGGTGATATAAATAGGCGCATGTATGAGCAACCTCACTCGGTAAAACCAATCGCTGTTGTGGTAATTCAGTTATCATTGCTTGAAGTTCATCTTCTTGCCACTCACTTGCCATATTACCGGCTACAAATCCAGGTGCGATAGCATTTACTGTCACTGATGTTAGTGCAAGCTCTTGACTAAGCGCCTTAACGAAACCTAATTGTGCACTTTTCATCGCCGAATAAATAGTTTCCATACTAGCTCCTGTCTCACCCCAAATTGATGAAATTACAATAATTCTTCCATTGGCACTTTGACGTAAAACATCAACGAAATATCTACATAATCGAATTAATTGCAAGACATTTAACTGATAACATGCATCAATATCATGGTCTTTCATATCTTGTAAAACACCATATAAAGACTGACCACTTGCATATATTAAACAGTCTAATGATTTAATGTCACCAAATGTTTTGTCAATATCAATTGTTTGAGATAAATCCGCTTGTATAAAACGAACTTTATCATCATTAAATTTGCTAGTTAATTCATTTATATCAGTACGATAATATTGCACATAAACTTCAAATCCATCAGTTAATAATTGTTTGACTATCTCAGAACCAATTGAACCAGAACCACCTAATACTAATGCTTTCATTACTTTTTAATCTCCAAACGACTATCGACTTGCTGATCTAAATTTAAATATAACGATGACGTTTCGTTAATACTATCTAACGTGATATTTTCAACAATGTCTAACATGTCAAACACGCTAACACCTTCAAAATACAATTTAGTATATTGATTAGCAATATATTCAGGTGAGTTTAAACTTGATATGAATTCACCTATAAATTGCTTTTTCAAAAGTTCAAATGCTTCTGCATCTTGGAAATTGCCTTTTTTATCACGCAACTCATCTAATAATAATTTTTTTAATTTATCTGGTTCTTCAGTAGCACTTGTCACGATTGAAAAACTATACGTCGGCTCTAGTACAAATTGATAACCAAATGTATCATCGATAAGTCCTTCGTTTAATAAATTCTGATAAAAATCTGTTTCTTCCCCAAAAATTAACTCAAAGAATAATGACATTTCTAAATCACGTTGTACATATTTTTGAGGCGCTTCTTGTAATGGTTTATTTTTAAAACCAAGCATTAGTCTTGGTGATTGAATTTTCATAGATTCAGTAACAAATGCTTCTTTAACATCCTCCGGTTCATCAACAAGTCCTCGTTCGATTTTGGGTTGGTTAACTTTATTACGAGCATCCTCGTGTTGTTTTACTATTCGACATATTGCTTCAGGATCCACATCGCCAACAACAAATAAAACCATATTTGATGGATGATAAAACGTTTCATAACATAGATACAAATCATCTTTTGTAATATCGTATATACTTTCTACACTACCGGCAATATCAACACGTATTGGATGTTGTTGATACATTGCACGCAATGTATCAAACATTAATTTATATCCAGGTTGCTCTTGATACATTTTTATTTCTTCTGCAATAATACCTTTTTCTTTATCAACAGTTTCTTTTGTAAAATAAGGCGTTTCAACCATTGTAAGTAAACGTTTAATGTTGTTTTCAATATTATCAGTTGCACTGAACAAGTAGCTTGTACGATCAAAGCTTGTAAACGCATTTGCTTGTGCGTTATCTTCAGCAAACGCAGTAAATAAGTCTTCTTCTTCTTTTTCAAATAATTTATGTTCTAAAAAGTGAGCAACTCCATCAGGTACAGTAACAAATTGGTCTTGTCCAAGGGGTTTGAATTGATTATCTAATGAACCAAATTGTGTAGTGTAAGTGACAAATGTCTTTTGAAAACCTGGTTTGGGGATAATAAATAATCGTAAACCATTTTCTAATTCTTGTTCGAATACTCTTTCGTCTATTAATTCATAATAACGCTCTTTCATTATTTATCCCCTCCTTTTGTCAACACATAGATTGTATCTAAAAATGCTTTTTCAGCAACAGAAACAATATCTTCGCGACTTACCTTCTGTATATCATTTATAAATGTTTCTTTGCTTTGTGGTTGCTCTAATAATATTTGGTTATGCATAATCTCTATAATACTTTTCGGACGATCTTCAGATTCATATCGATGAGAAATGATTACTTTTTTAGCTAACTCTAATTTTTCTTCAGTGAAATCTCCTGCTTTTATTTTTTCAAATTCACTTATAATAGTGTCTTTTGCAGTTTCGTACTTATCACTTGAAACCCCACTCAAAACAAATAAATAGCCATTTTTGCCATCAATTTGTGAATGTATAGAGTACGCTAAACTTTGCTTTTCTCGCACTTCATTAAATAAAACAGATGAAGGATCTCCTCCAAACATCATGTTAAATACAACAAAGGCAGCATATCCACTTTGTCCATATTGTGTTGGAAAACGGTATCCCATATTTAATTTAGCTTGATCCACGTCATCATATTCAACAATATAATCAACTTCTTCATCGTGTAAATGATGAGTAGAATGTTGGAATTGATGTTTATCGAATGGTTTAAGTGCAAATTTTTCACGTATTTGTTTCTCAACACTTTCAGGTTCTACATTGCCGACAACATAAACAGAACATTGATCATTATTAATCATTGATTGATATGTATGATATAGTGTTTCAGCAGTAATATGTGGGATTTGTTCTAGTTGTCCTGTAGATAAGTATTTATATGCTTCATTTTCAAACATATGGTCGAGTAATTTTAAAAACGAATATTGTGCTTTATTATCTACCATTGCTTCTATTTTTTTGGCTAATAATGTTTTCTCTTGGTTAACAAAATTATCATTGAATGCTTTATTTTCAATTAATGGATTCCAAATGATTTCTTGTAATAAATCTAATCCTTGATTAAATAATGATTCACCGTTTCTTAAATAACGTTCATTAACAATTTCTAATGAAAATGTAATGACATGCTGATCTTTGAATTTTGAAATTGTACTATTCACATACGCACCATATAAATCGGCTAAGTGATTATTAAACGACTTATCGGTTGGCCATTTCTTAGTTGCTCGAACTAATAATTTGCTTAATAATGATCTAGCTGTTATTGTGTCATATTCTAAAGGTGCCATAAATTTAAAAACTATAGTAGTTGTTTTAAATTTAGTTGTTGGTGAAACTTTGATATGTATATTTGGTTGAGATTGTCTACTCAAATATATAGCCTCCTCTATATCTTCTTACATCTATATTTTTCTAGTGATTTTAAATTGAACTAAGCTATTTTTCATATAATTTAATGAATACAAAATAGGTTCATCTGATTCATTATAGTGCGTAATTTTTAATAAAATCAAACCTTCGTGTGGCGAAGCATTCAGTACTTCGGATATTCGAGGTTCATAATTTACCGCTTCAATTTCTGTATCAGCATAACAAATATTATGATTACTTTGTTCTTTTATCGCACTTAGAATCGATCCATTGCTCATTTGATACTCTGTACATGTTAATTCTTTTTTAGCAATTTTATCTAAACAATAGACGACCGGTTCTCCATCGGCAGTTCGTAATCGTTCTATAATGGTTACTGGATATCCTTCTTCAACGCTCAACAAATTTGCATCTAACATAGTTGCTGGTTGCTCATCAAAATTTAAGTATTCAGTTCCGCATTCAAATCCTGCATTTTTAATCATTTGCCCAATACTTATAAGTTCATTCAATGGATAAAAGAAAGGGGGCAGTGACTTAACACTTGTGCCCTCTTCAAAATTATCTTTAATGACTTGTTCAGTAATCAATGCCTGAATTGCTTCATAAACATCGTCGGTTTTTACATTTAATTCTCTGGCAATTGATAAATTACTTGGAAGTTGGTCACCATATTCCAATTTATTTTGCTTAATCAAATTTAAAATGTATTGTTTAACGTTATATACCGCATTCATTTCTGACATTTTTTTACACCTCGTCATTATTAAGATCTATTAAAACTTGTCTAGGCTTGCTTCCTTTTTGTGGACCGATTACCTGATTGCGTTCTAAATCATCCATCAACCTAGATGCTCTATTATAACCAATTCTAAATTGGCGTTGTAACAATGATGTACTTGCCTTTTGTTGTTCAACAACAAACAAATACGCTTCATCATATAAAGCATCTTCACTTTTCATTTCCGATTTATCCACTGGTGCATCTGGTTCCATTTCTTTTACATAATTTGCCTGTTGTTGTTCTACTACATAATTTACAACATCTTGCACCTCTTGGTCACTTAAAAACGCCCCTTGAATACGTGTTTGTGATGAGTCACCATTTCCAACGTATAACATGTCACCTTTACCAAGTAACTTTTCTGCGCCGCCAGTACCAATAATAGTTCTTGAATCTGTTTGAGAACTCACAGCAAAAGCTATTCTAGATGGAATATTATTTTTAATGATACCTGTAATTACATCCACAGAAGGTCTTTGTGTCGCTACAATTAAATGTATACCTGCTGCACGTGCCATTTGTGTAATACGTTGAATCGCATTTTCAACTTCTTTACCAGCTACCATCATTAAATCTGCAAGCTCATCTACAATAACAACGATATAAGGTAATTCTGGTTGCTTCTCATCTAATTCTTGATTTTGCTTACGGATTAATTCGTTATAACCTTTAATGTTTCTAGTTGATGAATGTTGGAATAAATCATAACGTCTTTCCATCTCAGCTACAATTTTTTCTAAAGCTTGAGCAGCTTTATGAGGATTTGTAACAACCGGAATTAATAAGTGTGGAATTCCGTTATAAACATTTAGTTCAACCATTTTCGGATCGATTAACATAAGTTTAACTTCATGCGGCTTAGCATTTAATAAAATACTTGTAATAATACCATTTATACAAACAGATTTACCACTACCCGTCGATCCTGCCACCAATAAGTGTGGCATTTCATTTAGTGGAACAGTAATTGGATCACCTGATATATCTCTTCCTAATCCAACTTCTAGTTTATTATTAGACGGGAATTTTTCATCTAAAACTTCTTTTAGTGAAACTAATGAAATTTTCTCATTTGGCACTTCAATACCTACTGCAGAACGACCAGGTATTGGCGCTTCGATTCTAACATCTTTTGCTGCTAAAGCTAATGCAATATCATTATGCAAGTTTACAATTTTACTCACTTTAACCCCTTGAGCTGGTTGAATTTCATATTGAGTTACTGCAGGACCAATTTTAATTTGTGTCACTTTTGCATTTACCCCAAAATCTTTTAATGTATTCTCTAGTACTTGTCCTTTACGTTGCACTTCAGCTTTAGATGTTGCTTTTTGTTTTGCAGGTTGATTAAGTAAAGTTAACGGTGGAACAACATACGATACATTCGTAACTTCACCAGCTTCTTCAATAGTGTTTTCACTTTCAACACTGTTATGAGTTTGTTCTGTTAATTGTTCTTGCTGATCTGCTTGATGATGATTTACGATGTTATTCGAACTATTCTCTGCATCAAACACTCGTTTTTTTCGACTTGGTTGACTCTGGCTTTTACTTTCATTTTCAGTATGCCCATAAATTGGAATATCTCTTTCTTGAGGCACTTCCGTAAAATCACTCACATCTTTTATTTGTGGCTGTTCATTTTGACGTGCCTTTTGTTCTTCTTTAAGTTTTGCTTTTTCTTCACGCTTCAATTGTTTTTCTTGGTTTCTTTCCGACATTTTTTCATTAAATGAACCAAACCAAGCTTTTATATTTTCCAGTGCAACTTTTGCAACTTCACGATGTTGATGGTTTGTTAATAAAATAACACTTGAGCATAATAATAAAATAGTAATAATACATACACCAAATAATGAAATTAAAGGTACGCTTAACTCTAATAAATAAAAGCCTAATACACCGCCACCAAAATTTGGGAAATGACTGTGTTGGTATGACTGATACACATAAGAAAGTACAGGTTCTCTTTCAGCTTTGATACCACTATTAAAATGAAAAACTAACTGTGATACAAATAGCAATGCAATTTGCAATACAATCGAACCAGCCGTTCGTCTAGTTTTAGGAATACGTTTAGAGTATGTAATAAAACCAGTTGCTAAGAGTACTAAAATATATGTTAAATATCTACTGTACCCAAATAAATAATTAAAGAAGCTGTCAATTAGACGACCTATTATTCCTAATTGGAAAACACCCAACACCATTAATACAACTACTAAAATAGCTATGACATAACGTATCGGATTATCATTCTTCTTTTTCCTCGAATTTGTTCTTTTTTTTGATGTTGTTTTTTTCTTAGCTGTCGATTTCTTTTTTGCTTGTGCCAATTGACGCACCTCCTTATGTTGCCTTAGTTAAAACGACGTTATTATATATAATTTCCTATTTGATGTTTAGAATATGTAGTCCAAACAGACGATGAAAGAGGTTAGAACAATATCATCTATGTATCAATTTACTTAAGATAACAGATTAATCGTTACCCCTTCAATTGACCATCATAAAATATAAGTAAATTGTCCATGACAACCATTATATTTCAGTGACTTGTTCTGACCTCTTTTATGTTAATGACTTTTTGATTAAATTTCAGAAATTACTGGAATAATCATAGGACGACGTTTTGTACTTTCGAATAATAGTTTACTAATTTGATCACGCATATTTTGTTTAATTTCAGACCATTCTATGCGTTTTTCTTGTAAACCAGCCTCTACTATTTCACGTACTTTCTCTTCTGCTTCACGTAATAAGTCTTCACTTTCACGTACATATACAAACCCACGAGATTGAATTTCAGGTCCCGCAGCTATACGTCTATTTTTAGGATCTAACGTTACAACAGCAATAAAGATACCATCTTCTGCTAAAAGATGACGGTCTCTCAACACGATATTTCCTACATCCCCAATACCAATGCCATCTATTAAAATATTTCCTGAATTTACCTTTTCATTTAATATCATATCTTTACCGTTGTAATTAATGACATCTCCTTTTTCCACAAGGAAAATCTTTTCTGGTGCAACACCTGCTTCAGCTGCTAGCTTCGCATGTGCTATCTGCATTTTAAATTCACCTTGTACAGGAATAAAGTATTCAGGTTTCATAATATTAATCATCATTTTTAATTCTTCCATGCAACCATGACTTGAAGCATGAATCTTTTTGTTATTTGGAATAATATGTGCGCCAGCACGTACAAGCTCATTTAATGTATTCGCAATGATAACTTCCATATTAGCAGAAGCCGTAATTGCTAAAAATACAGAATCGCCTTCTTCGATATTCATAATTTTATGCTTATGTTGCGCCATTTGACTTAAGGCTTCTACAGGTTCTCCTTGCATACCAGTAGCTATAATTATCACTTCATTTTTAGGATAATTATCAACTTCTGTTATAGGAATTAGCAAATCTTTAGGAATGTCGAAATACCCCATTTTACGAGCAATATTAAATGAACTTTCAAGTGATCTTCCTAAAAATGACACTTTACGATTTAGCTTGCTAGCAATATTTAAAACTTGCTGAATACGTATAAAGTTCGAAGCATAACATGAAACTATCAAGCGACCTCGCACTTTTGCAAAAGCATCATACATATGATGTTCAATCACATTTTCCGGAGTATTATATCCAGGTTTCTCTGCCTCAGTAGAATCACTGATTAAGACAAATACGCCTTCTTCACCAATCTCTGCCATACGTTTAATATCTGGTGCATAATGTCCATGTAAACTTTGGTCAAACTTAAATTCACCTGTATACACAATGGCACCATATGAAGTGTGAATACAAACACCTAAACTATCAGGAATACTGTGTGTCGTATTAAAGAAACTAATATTCACGTTTTTGAATCTCATAATTGAATCATTATTAACTGTATAGTAGCGAACTTTTTTATCAATATTACGGGCTTTCATATTTTCTTTAATTAACGCTATTGTCAATTTAGATCCATATACTGGTGCATCTAATTGTTCTAAAACATAACTCACTGCACCAATCGCGTGCTCATGTCCGTGTGTAAGGAATATACCCTTCAATTTATCTTTATTTTCAAGTACGTATGAAATGTCTGGTATAACAATATCAATACCTAGCATTTCGTCTTCTGGAAACATAAGTCCAGCATCTAACATAAACATTTCATCGTCTACTTCAACGATATACATATTTTTAGCAATTTCGCCAACACCGCCTAATGGTATAATGCGAATATCTTTATTCTTTTTCTTTATTAAACTCAAAATCTTACCTCCTAAATTTGTTACCCGTCCATATATAAACTCACTATTCATTATAAGTTAAAAAACACTTGATGTACACTATTAATCACTATACATACAGGATAATTAACAGTTGCACACAAAATAATAAAGCGTTTTAAAATGTTCAATACAACAAATTCAAAACGGGTCACTTCGTAAAAAGTGGCATAAAAAAATCACATGACGATACATTGTCGTCATATGACTTTAAATATTATTCTTCTAATGCTCTATGTGAAGCATTTACTCGACCTTGTTTATCAATTTCAGTAATCTTAACTTCAATTGTGTCACCGATTTTTAATACATCTTCCACTTTTTCAATTCTATTTTTTGAAATTTGTGAAATGTGAAGCAACGCATCTTTACCTGGGAATAGGCCTACAAACGCACCGTATTTTTCAATACGTTTAACAGTGGCTTGATAAGTTTGACCTACTTCCGCTTCACGTGTAATTTCCTCAATGATTTCACGAGCACGATTTATCATAGCTTGATCAACAGCACCAATAAAGATAGTACCATCTTGTTCAATATCTAATTTAACACCTGTTTCATCAATAATTTCGTTAATTTTTTTACCACCAGGTCCGATAACATCTCTAATCTTATCTGGTTTAATTGTCATAGTTACAACTTTTGGCGCGTAAGCACTTAATTCAGTACGTGGTTGATCAATTGTTTGTAACATATGATTCATTATTTCTAAACGACCACGTCTCGCTTGTTCTAGAGCCTCTTCGATAATTTCACGCGTTAAACCGTCAATTTTAATATCCATTTGGATTGCTGTAATACCTTCTTTAGTACCAGCGACTTTAAAGTCCATATCACCTAATGCATCTTCCATACCTTGGATATCAGTTAAAATCGTATAGCTATCTTCACGTGTAACAAGGCCCATAGCAATACCAGCAACTGGTGCTTTAATCGGTACGCCCGCATCCATTAATGCTAATGTTGATCCACAAATTGACGCTTGAGATGATGAACCATTTGATTCAAGTACCTCACTTACAATACGAATTGTATATGGGAAATCAGCAGTATCAGGAATAATATATTTTAATGCTCTTTCACCTAACGCACCATGTCCAATTTCACGACGACCTGGCGCACGTACTGGACCAGTTTCACCTACTGAAAAATTCGGGAAGTTGTAATGATGCATGAATCTTTTTTCTTCTTCAGGTCCTAAACCATCAATTAATTGATAATCGCCTAAAGCACCTAATGTTAAAACTGAAAGTGCTTGAGTCTGACCACGTGTAAATAGACCTGAACCATGCGTTCTAGGTAAAATACCAACTTCAGAATCTAATGGACGGATTTCATCAGGTTTACGGCCGTCTGGTCTAATTTTTTCATCTGCAATTAAACGTCGAACTTCTTCTTTCACTAATTCATTTAAAATTGCATAAACTTCTTTAATAAGTAATTCATTCTCTGGATCTTCTTCATCGATAAATTCATTGACGATTTCTTCTTTTAAGTTATCAAGATTTTCATCTCGTTGTTGTTTATCAAATGTTAAAACTGTTTCTTTAAGTCCTTTTTCTTCGGTTAAAGATTTTACACGTTCAACTAGCGCTTCATCACGCTCTGCTGGAATAAATTCTTGTTTAACAGGTTGAATGTGGTCGACGATTTGTTGTTGGAAATCAACTAAACGTTGAATCTCTTCATGACCAAAGAAAATCGCCTCTAACATTTCTTGTTCAGTAATCTCACTAGCGCCTGCCTCTACCATGTTTACCGCATCTTTATGACCAGCTACTTCAAGGTCTAAACGAGAAACTTCTTTTTCTTCTACTGTTGGGTTAATGATATATTTACCGTCAATATAACCCACATTTACACCGGCGATTGGCCCTTGGAATGGAATATCCGACACACTAAGCGCCATAGATGAACCAATCATTGCAGCCATTTGTGGTGAACAATCAGGATCTGCACTTAATACCATGTTCATAATTTGAACATCATGCTTATATCCTTTAGGGAATAAAGGTCTAATTGGTCTATCAATTAATCGCGCAGTTAATGTTGCATCGTCACCAGGACGTCCTTCTCTCTTTTTAAATCCACCAGGAATTTTACCCGCAGCGTACATTTTTTCTTCATAGTTCACTGTTAATGGGAAGAAATCTCCATCACGAGGTTCTTTTGATGCAGTTGCCGTCGATAACACGACTGTATCTCCATAACGAACCAATACAGCGCCATTTGCTTGTTTAGCTAATTGCCCTGTTTCAATCGTTAAAGATCTTCCTGCCCATTCAGTTTTAAAAACTTTCTTTTCTTGAGACATTATAAATCTCCTCTCTTGAATCTAATAGTTATATCATATCATTTATTATCGTATTTTAATATTAGTTATAAAATATTGAATTGGAAAAAAAGAGAGCGGGATATCCATCTATTATTTACAAAATAGACTTATCGTCCCACCCTTATCAGTATAAATATAAGTTATATTTTTTAAAAAAACATACTTTATTTTTAATATCTTGATTATTACTCTAGGTGTACTTATATCATCTTTATCTCATTGTAACCTTATTATTCACTCAATATTAGCTTAACATATAATAAATGTTAATATTTGTAAAAAGCTTTTTTAATATAAATTAAGGTTGGAACATAAATATGCCCCAACCTCAAAGACGTTATATTAAGATTAACGACGGATACCAAGTGATTTAATTAATTCACGGTAACGTTGAATATCTTTACTACGTAAGTAGTTTAATAAATGTCTACGACGACCTACCATTTTTAATAATCCACGACGTGAATGGTGGTCTTTTTTGTGTGTACGTAAGTGTTCGTTTACTGCGTTGATTTCTGCAGTAAGTACAGCGATTTGTACTTCTGGTGAACCAGTATCAGTTTCGTGTACACGGTATTCTTTAATGATTTCGTTTTTACGTTCTTGTGAAATTGCCATAATCAATTTCCTCCTTAAAATGTTTGAATACTCCTTAATCCGAGTTAGGCGTTGGAGATTCGACCTACTAAGAAAAAGGTGTGGTATAGATTGTTTATATAACTATACGCAACTCTAGATATTATAAGCTACTTCATCACCAAAATCAACTGCTAATAAATATTTAGCACGCGATTTATCATCGTTCATTTGTTTAACTAATGGGTCGATACCATCAAATTTAATCTCAGGACGTAAGAAATGATGCCAATTCACGGTCACTCGTTCACCATAAATATTATCCTCAAAGTCAAAGATATTCACTTCGATGACAACTTCTGCTTTGTTAGGATCATGAAATGTTGGCTTTACACCTATGTTAGCTACCCCTCGATATAATTTATTTTCAGTGCCGATTTCAATACTAACAGCATAAACACCTTTACGAGGTAACAAATAATCATCACTAGGTTGAATGTTAGCTGTTGGGAAGCCAATAGTTCTTCCCCTTTTTTCACCTTGCACTACAGTGCCTTTAATAGAATATATATAGCCTAAAGCATCATTCGCTTTTTGCAACTCACCATTGATTAAATCTTGACGAATAGAAGTTGTAGAAATTTTTTCATTTTCAATTTCTTGTTTACTCACAATTGTCGTATTAAACGCATCATATTCTTGAAGTACAGTCATATTACCTTTTCCAAATTTACCAAAAGTAAAATCAAAACCAGCAATGACTTCTTTTACATTATTTTTAATTATATAATTTTCAACAAAATCTTCTACGCTCACATTAGCAAACCTAGATGAAAAATTAACCACTATACAATAATCAATATCATGTTGGCTAATTTTTTCGATTTTATCTGAAAGTGGCGTTAAATACGTTGTTCGTTTTCTTTTAGGATTCAACACGACAGACGGATGCGGATCAAATGTCATCACCGCTTTTTTTAAACTGCGTGCCTCAGCTATTTCGTTTAATATATCAAAGACTTTGTCATGACCTTTATGCATGCCATCGAAAAATCCGAATGCCATTGCAACATCCTCTGTAATATACTGTTTAGATTGTATAGGATGTGTCACTTCTATGACTTTCATAAATTCTATCTCCTTTAATTAAAGACTTTTTTAGGTTTAATTTCTGATTCTTTTGTAGGGTGTACCATATAAATTGCTAATACTTTTTCTGAATCATCATCAATAAATACAATTTGGTCTTTAATTTTGTTATCAAATTCATTTTTATTAAATTTCTGCCCATTTAAAATACGTTTTTTTATGTGCGAATCTTTAATTTTAATGCTTGGCAAACCCTTTAATCCATATTCTAAAGGAAACAATTTATTTTGCAATGAATCCTGCTCATGAAGTTCTTTTATTTGTTCTAATGTAAGGCTATCTTTCAACACAAATCCACCAGACTCGATTCGTGTTAATTTCGACATATGTGCCGGAAAGCCTAATTTCACACCAATATCAGTTGCTAGCGTTCTAATATATGTACCTTTACCACAGATGACGCGTATTTTAAAATGACACTCATTTTCTTTAAAATCTAATTCAGATATACGCCCAATGTCTTTAATATTAACTTTACGCTTTGGTCTTTCAACTGTTTCATTATTACGCGCATATTCATATAATTTTTTACCATTTACTTTGACGGATGAGTACATCGGCGGAATTTGTTCAATGATACCTTTAAAACTTTCTAACAATCGGTCAATATCGTCCTTATTAAAATCTGCTGAGTGTACACCTTTTGTTTCCAATGTATCACCCGTTTGATCTTCAGTCGTTGTACTTCTTCCTATCGATACAGTTGCTTCATAAGCTTTGCCCATATCCATAACATAATCACTAACTCTCGTTGCATTACCTATACATACCGGTAACACGCCTGCAACTTCGGGATCAAGCGTACCCGTGTGACCTATTTTTTTAGTTTTTAATATTTTACGCAATTTGAATACAACGTCATGACTTGTTAAACCGCGCTCTTTATATACTGGTAATATCCCATTATACATATAGTCACCTTCTTTTTTAAAATATATTTTAATAGCGTATCAACTAAATTTATTCATAAAAAAACTGGAAAATGTTAACTATTTCTACACATCTATGTATTAACTGTTTAATGTTAATATACCGATATTAAGAAATTATCAAACATTTTCCAGATACCTAACACTAAATTATCTATCTTGTTTGTGTAAATCTTGAATCATTCGTTCAATTTTATTACCATATTCGATTGATTGATCATATTCATACATTAATTCCGGCATAATACGTAATCGCATTCTAGAACCTAATTCAGACTTAATGAAGCCTTTTGCTTTATCAAGTGCTTTAAATGTATTTTCTACTTCTTTATCGTTACCTAATACAGTTAAAAATACTTTAGCCTGCGATAAATCATTTGTTAAAACAACATCTGTAATTGTAATAAAACCAACTCGAGGATCTTTGACTTTATTGTTGATGATATCCATTAATTCCTTCTTCATTTGTTCACCAACACGCTCTGCTCTCATACTGCTCATTCTTGTCACCTCTTTATCTTTAAGTTCAATTGTTATTTGCATTTTTTAGTGTAACAATGCTTAAACAATTATTTTAGCTCACACGTTATTTTAATAAATTAAGCCTATAAAATCAAATAAAGTTTGCCGTAAGATAGGCATTTCAACAGAAAATTTTCCAATAATAGTCGACATTATATTTTGTCATTAAAAATCATTCTAGGCCACCACAAAATTTTATACAAAATCATGTCCATATAACGTAACTTTTAATAGGTAATCTATTCTAATAAAAAACCAAAAGCTAGTATCAAATATGCTCCCTATAAAGTAGACACTTAAAAAGTGCAATATTTATAGGGAGCATATCAATCTTAACTATACTTTTAGCTTGTAATTTATTTAATTAACGCTTAATTTCAACCATTTCAAATGCTTCGATAACATCGCCTTCTTTAAGGTCATTGTAGTTTTCAATTGTAATACCACATTCATAACCTTTTGCAACTTCCTTAGCATCATCTTTGAAACGTTTAAGTGTATCTAATTCGCCTTCATATTGAACAATACCATCACGAATAATACGTACACCAGCATTTCGCGTAATTTTACCTTCAGTAACATAACATCCAGCAATAGTACCAACTTTAGAAACTTTGAATGTTTGACGAACTTCAGCTTGTCCGATAACTTGTTCTTCAAATTCTGGATCAAGTAAACCTTTCATCGCTGATTCAATTTCTTCGATAACATTATAAATAACTCTGTGTAAACGCATATCAACATTTTCAGCTTCTGCAGCACGTTTTGCACCACTGTCTGGACGAACATTGAAACCAATGATAATACCATTTGAGGCATTAGCAAGTGTCACGTCTGACTCATTAATTGCACCAACCGCTGTATGAATGATACGAACATTTACGCCTTCAACATCAATTTTCATTAATGATGCAGCTAAAGCTTCAACAGAACCTTGAACATCACCTTTAATAATAACGTTTAAATCTTTCATTTCACCTTGTTTCATTTGTTCAAACAGGTTATCTAATGAAACATTTTTACTTTCTTGACGTTGTTGTATAATGCTAGCTTCGTGTCTTGATTCACCAATACGACGAGCTTGTTTTTCATCACTAAATACAACAAAGCGATCCCCAGCTTGTGGCACATCATTAATACCTGTAATTTCAACAGGCGTTGATGGACCAGCCGTTTTGATTCTTTGACCTAAGTCATTAACCATTGCACGGATACGGCCGTAAGTATTACCAACTACAATCGCATCACCAACATTTAATGTACCGTTTTGTACTAATAATGATGCAGAAGGACCACGTGATTTATCTAATTCAGCTTCGATAACTGTACCAACAGCACGGTTTTTAGGATTTGCTTTAAGTTCTTGAACTTCTGCAACTAATCCTATCATTTCTAATAAATCGTCGATACCATCACCACTTAATGCAGAAAGTGGAACGAAAATTGTTTCGCCGCCCCAATCTTCAGGAATTAAACCATATTCAGTTAATTCTTGCATAACTCGATCAGGATTTGAAGTTGGTTTATCAATTTTATTTACTGCAACAATAATTGGTACTTCTGCTTCTTTAGCATGGTTAATTGCTTCAATTGTTTGTGGCATAACACCATCGTCAGCTGCTACTACTAAAATAGTAATATCTGTTACTTGTGCACCACGCGCACGCATCGTTGTAAATGCAGCATGTCCCGGTGTATCTAAGAAAGTGATTTTTTTGCCATCGTTTTCAATTTGATATGCACCAATATGTTGAGTGATTCCGCCTGCTTCACCTGCTGTAACTTTTGTATGACGAATTGAATCTAATAAAGTCGTTTTACCATGGTCAACATGTCCCATAATTGTTACAACTGCTGGTCTCTCAATTGCCTCTGGATCATCTTTTTCGTCTTCGAAATAGATTGATAAGTCTTCTTCATTAATCACAACTTCTTCTTCAACCTCAACGCCATAATCATCGGCAATTAATTCGATTGTTTCTTGATTTAATGATTGATTGATATTAGCAACAATACCAAGTAAGAATAATTTTTTGATAATTTCTGATGATTCAACATTTAATTTATCCGCAAATTCGCCTACTGTAATACCTTCTTGATATGTCACTTTTGATGGTATTTCTTTTGGAGCAGCTGGTTGATTTTGTGGTTTATTATTCTTGTTATTTTTCTTATTATTTCTATTATTCTTTTTATTGCCTTTGTTGCCTTTATTATTTTGTTGTTGATTCTTTTTGTTATCTTTTTGTTGCCCTTTATTTTGGTTTTGATTGTTTGATTTTTGGTGATTATTTTGAGTGCTTTGTTTATTGTCGTTCTTTTGTTCTTTTTTGAACTTTTTATCTAATGCTTTAATTTGGTCATCTTCCAAAGCTTGCATATGATTTGAAACCTCAATATTCATGCTTTTTAACTCATCTATAATCTCTTTACTCTTTAGATTTAATTCTTTCGCATATTCGTAAATTCTTTTTTACTCATATAATCACTCCTTATGATATTCATCTATCATTGATAGCAACTTTTTAGCAAAGCCTGGGTCAGTAATCCCTACATTAACACGCTCACCTTTTCCAAGTGCTATTCCCAATTCATTTCGATTTCCAAACTTTCTGAATGGAACTTTGTAACTCTTACATTTATCTGTAATTAATTTAGCTGTATTATCAGACGCATCATTTGCAACAATAACGAGCTTCAAATTTCCTTTTTTAATCTCATTAACAATGACTGATTCACCTGTTTTTACTTTACCAGCTCTCATTGCTAATCCTAAAAAGTTTAATATTTGATCTATACTCATTTTGGGATCTCTTCTCTATAAATTAATCTAATAATTTCTTTGTAAACAGGATCCAATTGCTCTTTAGATGCTTTAAAATATTTTTCTAAAATTTCTTTTTGTTGTGCTTTTTCAACCATAGCAACATCTTTAGAAACATATGCGCCACGGCCTTGTTTCTTTCCAGTAACATCCGCAAAGATTTCGCCTTCTTTATTAACAACAACACGAATCATATCTTTTTTGGGATGCATTTCATTTGAAAGAATACATTTTCGCATCGGAATTTTTTTCTTTTTCATAGATACTTCACTCCAACCTATTATTCAGATTCTTTCTCTACATTTGTTTCAACTGAAACATCATTTACCTCTTCGGTTGATTCTGTTGTGTCAGCATCTTCTAAAGCAACATCTTCTTCAGTTACTTTTTCAGCTTCAACTACTGGATAGATACCCGCTTCACGCGCATCTGTTTCTGATTTAATATCAATTTTCCAGCCGGTTAATTTAGCAGCTAGACGTGCGTTTTGTCCTCTTTTACCAATCGCTAATGACAATTGATAATCAGGAACAACAACTACTGTAGATTGATTTGTTTCATCAACAATAACTTCTAAAACTTGAGAAGGGCTTAAAGCATTTTTTACAAATACTTTTGGATCTTCATTCCATTGAACGATGTCGATTTTTTCACCACCTAGCTCTTCAACAACAGCTTCAACACGTGCGCCTTTAGCACCAACACATGCACCAACAGCATCTATATCATTGTTTTCAGAGAAGACACTAATTTTAGAGCGATCGCCAGCTTCACGTGCTACTGATTTAACAATTACAGTACCATCGTAAATTTCTGGAACTTCTTGTTCAAATAAACGTTTTAATAAACCTGGATGGCTACGAGAAACATAGATTTGAGGACCTTTTGTCGTTTGTTCCACTTTGTTAACATATACTTTGATACGTTCGTTAGGAATATATTTTTCGTTAGGACTTCTTTCTGCTTCAGATAAAACAGCTTCGATACGACCTAAATTCACATATACATAACGATGGTCAACACGGTCAATAATTCCAGTAAGTATGTCTTCTTCTTTGTCTATAAATTCTTCAAATAAAATTTCACGTTCAGCATCACGAAGACGTTGCATTACTGCTTGTTTCGCTGCTTGAGCACCTACACGACCAAAATCTTTAGGTGTTACATCTTCTTCGTATATATCACCAATTTCATATGCAGGGTTTTTAACAAGCGCTGTACTTAAATCCACTTCATCTCTGTCGTCAAATACTTCTTCAACAACATCTTTACGAGCGATAACTTTGAAAGTACCTTGATCCATATTTAATTCCACACGGACATTTCTTGCACTATCATAATTCTTTTTGTATGCAGTAATTAAAGCTGCTTCAATAGCATCAATTAATACTGCTCTAGGAATCTTCTTTTCTTTTTCTAAATACTCAGTAGCTAATAATAATTCATTACTTGACACGTTTTTTCCTCCTCATCACGTTAAATCATAACTGCGTGACGTGCTTTTGCTATTTTGTCTCTCGGTATCTCTATATCTTTCGTTCTTGCTTTGATTTTAACTTGTACTACAATTGTTTCATTATTGACTTCTTGTAAAATGCCTAACCATTCCTTTTCACCTTCAATTGGTACATATAAAGAAACAAATACAGGTTTAGTTATTGCATTTTGGAAATCTTGTTCTTTTTTAATTGGACGTTCTGCACCAGGTGACGCTACGTCTAAATAATACATTTCAGGAATAGGATCATTTGCATCCATAGCTTCACTTATTTTTTCAGAAGCTAGCGTACAATCATTTAAATCTACGCCACCTTCTTTATCAATAGAGATTCTAAGAAAATGATCTCTACCCTCTTTGACATATTCAACGTCTACAAGTTCAAAATTCAAGTCTTCCATAATTGGTTTAACAATCACTTCTACTTGTTCTGTAATTTTACTCATACAGGCCTCCCTTTTTGGCAAATAGAAAAGAGCGGGAATCTCCCACTCTTCTGCCTGAGTTCACTAATTTTTAAGCAACTTAATTATAGCATAAGTTTATGCTTGAAACAAATGACTTCACTATTAATCAGAGATTCTTGTAAAAGTTTGTTCCTTTATTTCACCATTACATTTGAATAGACTCGTAAGACATTGAAAAGAAATACGGGCATAATTTTGTGTCCAGCAACAATTTTGTATTTCTTTGACTACGCCATACGCATTAAATAAATACCTTGATTATTTCATTTTACATATCAAATATCGAAAGTTGAGCTTTATCTGGTAAATTCGGTAATGAGCCTAACTCATCTAAATACTCAATAATTTTCTGAGATAATCCAGCTTTTTTGTTTAAATCTTCTTTTGATAAAAATGGGCCATCGTCACGAGCTTCAACAATTCGTTTCGCAACGTTTTCGCCAAGCCCAGGCACTGATATGAACGGCGGAATAAGTGTATCGCCTTCAATGATAAATTCGAACGCCTGACTCTTTTCTAAACTAATCGGTTGCATTCGATAACCTCGATGCGCCATTTCATTCATAATTTCCAAGACTGTTAATACGTCTTTTTCTTTTTTACCTAGATCCATATAGCGAGAATACATGTCTTTTACAGTATTTCGAATGCTTGTTTTATCTTTAATCATCGTGATTAAATCAAAGTCTGACGCACGAATTGTAAAGTAAGATGCATAGTAATAAAGTGGATGATGTACTTTGAAATATGCGATACGTACTGCCATTAAAACGTATGCTGCTGCATGGGCTTTAGGGAACATGTACTTAATTTTAAGACATGAATCTAAATACCAATCTGGCACTTCATTTTCTTTCATCGTTTCAATCATTTCTTCAGTTAAACCTTTACCTTTACGTACTGACTCCATTATTTTAAAAGCCATTGATGGTTCTAAACCAGCATACATTAAATAAACCATGATATCATCACGACAACCAATTACACTTGATAAATCACATATACCGGTTTTAATTAATTCTTGAGCATTGCCTAACCACACATCTGTACCATGAGATAATCCTGAGATTTGAACTAATTCAGAAAATGTTGTTGGCTTTGTATCTTCTAACATTTGACGCACGAATCCTGTACCGAATTCTGGTACCCCAAATGTACCTGTTTTACATAAAATTTCATCTTCAGTAACACCCAAACTTTCAGGTGTACTAAATATCTGCATAACTTCTTTATCATCTACAGGTATTGTTTTTGGATCAATTCCTGATAAATCTTGAAGCATACGAATCATTGTTGGATCATCGTGTCCAAGTATATCAAGTTTTAATACATTATCATGAATAGAATGGAAATCAAAATGTGTCGTCATCCATGCTGAATTTTGATCATCGGCAGGATATTGTATCGGCGTAAAATCATAAATATCCATGTAATCAGGTACTACAATAATACCCCCTGGATGCTGTCCAGTTGTACGTTTAACACCTGTACATCCTTTAACGAGTCGATCTATTTCAGCACCTCTTTTGTGGATACCTTGATCATTCAAATAACCTTTAACATAACCAAAAGCAGTCTTTTCAGCAACAGTACCAATTGTACCTGCACGGAATACTTTATCCTCACCAAATAATACTTTTGTGTAGTTATGGGCATTCGGTTGATATTCACCACTAAAGTTTAAGTCGATATCAGGAACTTTATCTCCCTTAAATCCTAAAAATGTTTCAAACGGAATATCTTGTCCTTCTTTAATAAGTGGCGCTCCACAAGTTTCACACGTCTTATCAGGTAAATCAAATCCTGATCCTACTGAACCATCATTGAAAAATTCACTCGTTTTACAGTTCGGACAAATATAGTGTGGCGGTAACGGGTTTACTTCAGTAATCTCAGTCATTGTCGCTACAAAACTAGAACCTACTGAACCACGGGAACCAACTAAGTATCCATCATCTAATGATTTTTTAACTAAACGTTGCGAAATTAAGTAAATTACCGCAAATCCATTACCGATAATACTTTTTAATTCTTTTTCTAATCGATCAATTACGATTTGAGGCAGGTCTTCACCATACAGTTTACGCGCATTTGCATAACTTAGTTCTCTAATTTCTTCGTTAGCACCTTCCATACGCGGTGTGTATAATTCATCTTTAATAGGAACAACACGTTCAATTCGATCTGCTAATTCGTTTGTATTTTTCACAACAATTTCATGCGCTTTTTCTTCACCTAAAAAATGAAACTCGTTTAACATTTCATCTGTAGTTCTAAAATGTGCTTCCGGTAAAGTTGAGCGATTAAGTGGATTGCCGGGTTGTGATGCTATTAAAATTTTACGTGCGATACCATCATGTTCAAACAAATAGTGTGCATTTCCTGTCGCAATAACAGGTATACCCGCTGTGTCACCTGCATGTATTAAACGTTGATAAATTTCATGTAATGTTTCAGTATCTCTAATAAGCTCTCTATCAATTAAATCTTGATAAAGTGCCGGTGGTTGAATTTCAATAAAATCATAATATTTGGCAATTTTTTCAACTTGACTCTGGTCCTTCTGCATAACTGCCGTAAATAATTCACCTTCATCACACGCTGTACCTACCAATAATCCCTCACGATATTCATCTAACAATGAACGTGGAATTCGAGGTGTACGGTAGAAATACTTCACCAATGATGCACTTACAATTTTAAATAGATTTTTAAGACCTTGTTGGTTTTGTACAATTAATGTGACATGACTAGGTCTTGCACGTTTATATGCATCTTCATTACTGAGTTTTTTGTTGATTTCGTTATGATTTAATACGCCTAATTCTTTCATTTGTTGAACCATTTTTATGAAAATGTAAGCTGTTGCTTCTGTATCATAAATGGCACGGTGATGTTGCGTTAATTCTACGCCATATTTTTTAGCCAAGAAATTCAAACCATGTTTACCATATTCAGTATTAATCGTACGAGATAATTCTAAAGTATCGATAACACCATTCGTTGATGGTCCAAACCCAAGACGTTCATATCCCGTATCGATGAAGCCCATATCAAACGAAGCATTATGCGCTACGAATATCGCATCGCCAACCCATTCTTTAAACTCTGTAAGTACTTCTTCAATCTCAGGGGCATCTACTAACATATCATCAGTAATATGCGTCAAATTGATAATCGTTTCCGATAATCGTTCATGCGGATTACTAAACCTTTCAAACTTATCGATGATTTCACCGTTATGAACTTTCACAGCTGCAAGCTCGATGATTTTATCATACTGATTTGATAAACCAGTTGTCTCAACGTCGAACACAACATAAGTAGCATCTTTTAATACGACATCTTGTGGTTTGTATGCAATCGGAACACCATCATCAACTAACATACCTTCCATACCGTATATCATTTTAATGCCATGTTTTTCCGCTGCTGCGTGAGCATCTGGAAATGCTTGCACAACATTATGGTCTGTAACCGCAATGGCTGGATGTCCCCAGTCTGCTGCCTGTTTAACATACGCACCAATATTGGGTATACCATCCATTTGGCTCATTGCAGTATGCAAGTGGAATTCTACACGCTTTTCTTCAGCCTTATCTTTTTTTGTCGCTTTTTTAATCTCTTCAATATCAGACATCATCATAACTAAATCTCTAATAAATGTATCTTCTTCAATACGACCTTGAGCCCTAACCCATTTACCAACACTTAGCGCTTTAAAATGTTCTAAATCATCTTTGTTTTTACGAGTAAACATTTTTAAAACTAAAGAGTCCGTATAGTCAGTCACTTTAATTTCTACGATATGGCGACCACTTTTAAGTTCTTTTAAGTTTATATCAAAAATGACACCCTCTATTGCAACTTTAAACTCTTCCTCAATAATAGATTCAATTGGTTTAATATTTTCAATTTGAATCGGCTTACCAATTTGACACTTATCGACAGCACTTTCGTTGTTATCTTGTTGTTTCGCTTTTTCAGCTTTCATTTTTTCAAGTTTCTCTGTTGCCAATCGTGCACTTTGTTCGTCTTCTTCTTGAATATGTGCTTCTAAAGAAGCTAAGTTTTGTTCTTGATCATTATCATTTGTTTCGAATATGATTTTATCGATATCAAAACCACAATTTCTAAACGCTTTGATAAGACTTCCATTACATGCCTTATCAAAATGATTACGTTCAATGTCATTTGATACCATTACTTTTAATACTTTTCCAGACATAATAAGCTTTTTCTGTTTCAATTGACCTTTAACTTTTGGAGATAAAGCTGTTTGGTCAATACAGTGCCCAAAGTATTTAATTGCATGTTCATCTTGATTCGTGCCATTTGTTACCGTAAAACGACATGTAACGTTGGCGATATCTTTAAACTCTTGCTCTATTGCATTTATAAATAATAAATAATCTTCATGAGCTAAGAATTGTGGTAATGTAATATGAAATTCCCATGTTCTGTTTTTGTTAGAAACATCTATACGTGTCAGTTCACCTGAATTTAAAATTTCAGCATCTAATTGATTTGATATTTTAATTTGATCAGCAAGCACTTTAAATTTTTGTTGCTCTGTCATTGCCAAGACAATTACCACCTTAAATAGAAATTACTTTTACGTGTTCGAACAATATTTAGATTATGTGAGCATAGTAATGATAGAAAATTAAATGCTTTATATTTGGCTAATCATTATATTGTTAAAACAAATTTATCTTTAATTATACTATGTCTTCAGTCATTTTTCATCGAATAATCATTATATCAAAAATAATAAGAGCAGGACATAAGCATCAGATTTCTTTCAGCTTTTTCCTACTCTTATAATTCATTCGATCTTAATTATTTTAAGTTATCATATTTATTTGTAATGACAGTCATTAAGTCATCAATGTGAACTTCTTCGCTATCACCTGTTAAACGTTCTTTAACTTCTACAATACCTTCCGATGCACGTTTACCAACAACAATTCGCAGTGGTAAACCAATTAAATCGGCATCATTAAATTTAACACCTGCACGTTCCTGACGATCATCGTACAACACATCAAATTTAGTATTAAATTCAGCATATAGTGCATCTGCTAGTTCTCGTTGATCATCTTTCTTAGGATTAATAGAAATTAAATGTAAATCAAACGGAGTAACTGATTTAGGCCAAACAATTCCATTATCATCGTGATTTTGTTCAACAATCGCACTTAGCGTTCTAGAAATTCCAATTCCGTAACAACCCATAATTAAAGATTGAGCTTTTCCTTGGTTATCTAAGAATGTAGCATTCATTGATTCTGAATACTTAGTACCCAATTTGAATACTTGACCAACTTCAATACCTTCAGCAAAATGTGCAACGCCTGAACCATCACTTAACTTTTCGCCTTCTAAAATAAAACGGAAATCGCCATATTCATCAACGTTGAAGTCTCTACCTACATTTACATTAATTAAGTGATAACCATCTTCGTTAGCACCGACAACTAAATTATTTAAATCTTGCACAAAATTATCTGCATAAATTTTGATTTCTTTATCAATTACAGGACCTAGTGAACCAGGATTTGCACCAACTAAATTAACAATTTCGTCTTGTGTTGCTAATTCAATATTATCTGTGCCGAAATAAGATTTTAATTTAATGTCATTAATTTCATGATGGCCACGCACTAAAACCATAATATATTCGCCATCAACTTTGAAAATCATCGTTTTAACGATTTCATCTACTGGTCTACCTAAGAAGTCTGCCAATTCTTGCGCAGTCTTAACATTTGGTGTTTCAATTTTTTCTAAAGGTTGCACAGTAGTATGCTTATGATTTGGTTCGTAAACGACTTCTGCTTTTTCGATGTTAGCAGCATAATCACTTTCTTTACTGTAAACGATTGTATCCTCACCGATAGCACTTAATGCCATAAATTCATGTGTATGGCTACCGCCTATAGCACCTGAATCTGCAACTACTGGTCTTGCGTTAATGCCAACTCTCTCAAAAATACGGCTATACGCTTGATACATATCTTGATACGTTTGATCTAATGATGCCTCGTCAGCATGGAATGAATATGCATCTTTCATAATAAATTCACGCCCACGAAGTAAACCAAAACGTGGTCTCTTTTCATCACGGAATTTAGATTGAATTTGGAATAATGTCATCGGTAATTGTTTGTATGATTTCAATTCATTTCTTACTATTGATGTAACTAATTCTTCATGTGTTGGACCTAATGCAAATTGTCTTCCATGTCTATCTTGTAAACGCATTAATTCTGGGCCATATGCACCCCAACGTCCTGATTCTTCCCATAATTCAGCTTGTTGTAACGCTGGCATTAAAATTTCAACAGAATCGATACGTTCCATTTCTTGTCGCACAATTGCAGTAATATTATTTAACACACGTGTTGCTAGCGGTAAATAACTATAAATCCCACTTGTACTTTGTTTTATCAAACCCGATTTCAATAATAAACGATGACTTTGTGCTTCTGCTTCTGATGGCACGTCACGCATCGTTGGTATAAAAACTTTGGATTGCTTCATAATTATTTATCCTCCTAAATTATAAGAAATATCGTCGAATATCATTCCACGTTACTAATATCATTATAACGACCATGAAAATGGCACCAATAGCAATAATCGTTGTTTCCGCTTTTTTATTAACTGGTTTTCTGAAAATCGCTTCATATATAACAAATAAAATACGACCACCGTCTAGTGCAGGAATAGGAATTAAATTCATAATACCTAAGTTTACACTTAATAACGCAGTGTAACCAATTAAGCTAATGATACCCGCTTTAACAACTGAGTCGACGTTATGATAAATACCAACCGGACCATTTAACATATCAAATGAGAATCCGCCCGTAAATATACTAGCCAACATACCTACTACAGCTGTAAAAATATAAGTACTACCGATTAAAAAGCTTTTAAATCCGAATACAATTGGTTTAAAAAGTGTATGTTCACTCGCTGGTTGGAATCCGAGAACATACTTCGTCTCTGAACTTACTTTAGTCAGTTTTTTTTCAGTCTTTTTAGGTGTTAATTCAACTGACTTTGTTTTACCATCACGTTCAAATTTAACAGTCGTCTTATTATCTTTAACTTTATCTAACGCCTTATCAACATCATCAAATTCAGATATTTTATATTTGCCAATTTGGACGATCTTATCACCTTTTTGTAATCCTGCTTGTTGAGCTGGATACTTATCTGCGACTTGTTCTACAGTAGACGTAGGCGTGCCTTGATAATATGCAAGACCAATAAATAGGACTAAAGCTAATATAAAGTTAAATAACGGTCCCGCAAATAATGTTAAAAATTTCGGCCATGGCTTTTTATGTGCAAATTGTCTGTCTCTCGGAGCAATTTGAACTAAGCTACCATTTTCAACAAAGAAAGACTTTCTAGCAATTTTAAAATGATGTCTTTCATTATCATAAGCAGTGATACCTTCTATGAATAAGTCATCCTTAAAATCACATTTTTTAACTTCGATCGCTTCAATTTGTTGAAACTTATGATGATCATCTAATATGATATGTGTTATTTCATTTTCTTCATTAAGTTTAATTTTAACGTTCATACCGGGCTCGACTGGTGGCTCTTCTAAGCCATCTCCTGCCATACGAACATATCCACCAACAGGCAATAACCTAATAGTGTAAAGTGTTTCATTTTTTCTAAAACTAAAAATTTTTGGCCCCATACCGATCGCAAATTCTGGACACATAATGCCTGCTCTTTTCGCAAAAAACATATGGCCATATTCATGAACAGTTACTAGTACACCAAAAACAATAATAAATGCAATTATTGTAACTAAATAGCTCACTCGCTACACCTCGATTGTTTATAAATTTCTTTTATTTTAAAAATGATTGCTGTATACGTAACATAAGTCATTATAATATGATACTGACAAATCACAAAATATAACGTCTAATTTTCAAAGTTAATATTGCGTATAATTTTCAAAGTTAATATTGCGTATAATTTTCAAAGTTAATATTGCGTATAATTTTCAAAAGGAGTTCTGAGATTCATTAAATTATCTCAGCAACTCCTCTTTACGTTTATTGATTTGTTCTCAGCATTAAGATTGTATTAATAAAATATTTAATAATGGTAACACAAACATAAAGCTGTCAAATCGGTCTAAAATACCACCGTGTCCAGGTAGTATTCGACCTGAGTCTTTAACGCCGAAATGACGCTTAAATCCTGATTCCACTAAATCACCTAATTGACCAAATAAACTTAAAATCAATGTCACTCCAAGTAATATCCATACATTCATATTGAAATCTACAAAATATAACATTGCAAGTGGTACTATCAAACTACAGAACAAGCCACCTATGAATCCTTCGATTGTTTTATTCGGACTTATTACTGGCCAAAGCTTATGTTTACCCATCATTTTACCAAACAAGTAAGCCCCTGTATCTGTAAGCCAAACAATTAAAAAGGCATATAATATGTAATGTAATCCTTCTGATCTCGTTTCATAAAAGAACATAAAACCAATGCCTACATAAGCCACAGACATTAAGCAAAATGCAGCATCCATAAAACTAAATCTGTTTTTAGATAAGACAGTATAACTTAATACAATAAAGCTCATTGCAATTAAACTTTTTAATTGAATTACTTGTACCCATGGCCCTGCATGTTGTGGCAACATAATGATGATAAGACCAACTGCACTAATTAAACCAGGAACTGAAACAAATTTAATCATATTCATATTCAACAATTCTTTTAATGCAATCAATGCTAATATATTAGCAAATATCATTAACACAAGGCCGCCTTTTAACAAGATAGGCAAGAATACGATTAAGGCAATAATAGCTGTCAGCGTTCTAACTTTCATACTATACTACTCCTCACTCAATCCGCCAAAGCGTCTTTGACGTGACTGATAAATTTTTATACATTTAATTAATTCATCTTCGTCAAAGTCAGGCCATAATTTTTGATTAAAGATAAATTCACTATACGAAACTTGCCAAATCAAGAAATTACTTATTCTTTGTTCTCCTGAAGTACGAATTAACAACTCTGGATCAGGATAGTCTTTTGTCATTAAATGATTGTTTATATATGTTTCATCTATGATATCACTATTTAAACCTTGTTGATGAAGCTCGTCAAACATATTTTTAATACTATGAACAAGTTCTGCTCTGCCACCATAATTAATTGCAAATATTAATTTTAAGCCGGTATTATTAGCTGTCTTTTCTTTAGCATTATTAATTGCTTCTATCGTTGATTTTGGCAACTTATCAGTAAATCCAATTGTTTCAACTTTGACATTTTTTTCAATTAGTTCCGGTAAGAATGTCTTTAAGAAATTGACAGGCAAATTCATAATATAATTTACTTCACTTTCAGGTCTTGACCAATTTTCAGTGGAAAAGGCGTATAAAGTTAAGTACTTAACACCAATATCACTAGCTACCCTAGTAATTTTTTTTATTGTTTGCATACCTTCGTAATGACCTTTAATTCTAGGCATTTTTCGCTTCTTAGCCCATCGCCCATTACCATCCATAATAATAGCGATATGTTCAGGTATATTAGACGAGTCTAATTCTTCATTATAATTATTTATAGTGTTCTTTTTATTTATTAGCTTTTTAAACATGGTCTTTCCTCCGAGCCTGATCATCTCTGTCATATAGTATAAGTTACTAAACAATCATTATCATTTTATCATACTCATTTAATGCATTGAATAAGCAAATAAAAAAACTGTACCAAAGTCTGACTCGGTACAGTTTACACCAGAAATGTGACATACATACTGAGGTTAAAAATTACATAACTTTATTATAGCAATATACCTAATGCCTATTATTTATAAAGTATATGTTTAATTAACTTGTTTAAACACCATTTTTATGCTCATTGTGAATTTAAATTATCACATGCATCTTTGATTTAATTAAACATGCCCATTTTAAATGTTACATTATCGTTTAATACTGGCATTTTAATATGTCATTGTATATTAGTTTTATACTGACATAATATCTTTTTCTTTATCAGCAATCATTTGATCAATTTCTTTTATTGAATTGTCTGTTGCTTTCTGAACATCTTCAGTACCACTTCTCAACTCATCTTCAGTAATGTCGCCATTTTTTTCATCTTTTTTCAACTGATCATTCATATCACGACGAATATTTCGAACAGATACTTTAGCTTCTTCACCAATTTTCTTAACATCTTTAACGCGCTCTTTTCTACGTTCTTCTGTTAAGGCAGGTACAGCAATACGTATCACTTCACCATCACTTGTTGGGTTAACACCTAAGTTAGCTGCTATTATCGCTTTTTCGATGTCAGCTACAGAAGTTTTGTCGTATGGAGAAATAACAAGTAAACGTGCTTCTGGAACATTGATGCTTGCTAATTGTTGTACAGGTGTTGGTGCACCATAGTAATCAACTGTTACGCCGTTTAATAAATTTGAATTAGCTCTTCCTGCACTGATGTTAGCTAATTCACGTGATAAGCTTTCGATTGATTTTTGCATTCTTGATTTAGTTTCATTAATAATGTCACTCATTATTTTACACCTCTAAATTTATTTTGTAATTAACGTACCTATCTTTTCACCCATAACAGCACGTTTAATATTTCCTTCTTCCATAATAGAGAAAACAGTTAACGGAATGTTATTATCCATACAGAATGAGGATGCTGTTGAATCCATTACTTGTAAACCTTCTTGAAGCATTTGAATATGCGTTAAATGTTCATATTTTACCGCATCTTTGTTTACTTTAGGATCTGCAGAATATACACCATCTACATTATTTTTGCCCATTAAAATAACATCTGCTTCAACTTCTGCAGCACGTAATGCCGCTGTAGTATCTGTAGAGAAGTATGGGTTTCCAATACCTGCAGCAAAAATAACTACGCGTTTCTTTTCTAAGTGTCTAATTGCACGACGACGAATATAAGGTTCAGCCACTTGCTTCATTTCAATAGATGTTAATACTCGTGTATCACAATCCAATTGTTCTAAACTATCTTGTAATGCTAAGGCATTCATTACAGTTGCAAGCATACCCATGTAATCAGCAGTTCCACGGTCCATACCTAAGTCACTACCTGTTTTACCTCTCCAAATGTTTCCGCCACCAACGATTACTGCGATTTCACAGTCCATTTTAGCAACTTCAGCCACTTGCTCAGCAACACTTTTAATAATTACTGGATTTATGCCAAATCCTTTTTCTCCAGCTAACGCTTCACCACTTAGTTTCAAAACTACACGTTTATATTTAGAAATTTGAGCCATTTTCTTATCCTCTCTATCGTGAATATATGTAACATATACAAGTAAAGAAGACACAGTTGTCGTTTTATTAGAATGATTTACATTTTAATAAAGCAACATTAAAGGTGTCTTCTTCCTTGTTTTACTTTATGACAGATTATTTCATTTGTCCTTTAACTTCATCCGCAAAGTTTTCTTCGCGTTTTTCCATACCTTCGCCTACTTCATAGCGTACGAAGTCAACAAGTTTTCCACCTTTTGTTTTTAAGAAAGCTTCAACTGTTACATCAGGGTTTTTAACGAAGTCTTGATCTACAGCACAAATTTCTTGTAAGTATTTACGTAAACGTCCTTCCACCATTTTTTCAACGATGTTTTCTGGTTTACCTTCATTTAATGCTTGTTGTTTTAAAACTTCTCTTTCGTGGTTGATTTCTTCTTCGCTAACTTGTTCAGAAGAAACATATTTAGGGTTGATTGCAGCGATATGCATAGCAACGTCTCTTGCTGCTTCTTCGTCAGTTGAACCTTCAACAACTGTTAATACACCAATGCGTCCACCCATGTGTAAGTAAGCGCCGAAAGCATCGTTATCAGTTTTAGTTCTGATAGCAAAACGACGAACACTTAATTTTTCACCGATTGTTGAAATTGCTTCTTTAATTCTTTCATCAACTGATTTACCATTTGGTAAAGTTGTTTCCATTAAAGCTTCAACAGTTTCAGCTTTTGTATCTAATACTTGATTAGCGATTTCTTTAACTAACTCTTGGAAACCTTCGTTACGAGCAACAAAGTCTGTTTCAGAGTTGATTTCAACGATAACTGCGTCGTTACCTTTAGTTTCTACATGTACTAAACCTTCAGCCGCAATACGGTCTGCTTTTTTAGCTGCTTTAGCAATACCTTTTTCACGTAGGTAGTCAATCGCTTTATCGATGTCACCATCAGTTTCAGTTAGCGCTTTTTTACAATCCATCATACCCGCGCCAGTTTTTTCACGTAATTCTTTAACAAGTTTTGCTGAAATAGTTGCCATTCATTATTCCTCCAATAAGTTATCATTTTATATATTATGATTTTAGCATTATTATAGGCAAGATTGCCAATACTCTAATTGAATATTTGTAATTTGCCTCGATTTTCTTTTTAAAAAAGGTGATAAGCATTAATATCTTATCACCCATTTAAACTATATCTAAGTCAGATTCAACAGTTGATTATTCTTCAGTTGCTTCTGTTTCTTCTGATTTTTCTTTTTCATCTAAATCGATGTTTTGTTCTGCAGCTACTTCTTCATTAGAAACGCCTTGTTGACCTTCTAAGATTGCATCTGCCATTTTAGCAGTTAATAATTTAACCGCACGGATAGCATCGTCGTTTGCTGGGATAACGTAGTCAATTTCGTCAGGATCACAGTTAGTGTCAACGATACCTACGATAGGAATATTTAATTTACGAGCTTCAGCAATTGCATTACGCTCTTTACGTGGGTCAACTACGAATAATGCTTGAGGCATTGATTTCATATCACGAATTCCGCCTAAGAATTTGATTAAACGGTCGTATTCTTTTTTAAGTTCTACTACTTCTTTTTTAGGTAATACTTCGAATAAACCATCTTCTTCCATTTTTTCAATTTCAGAAATACGTTTGATTCGTTTTGAGATCGTTTTATAGTTAGTTAATAATCCACCTAACCATCTTTGGTTAATGTAGAATTGACCAGCACGTTCTGCTTCAGATTTAACTGATTCTTGTGCTTGTTTTTTAGTTCCTACGAATAAGACTTGTCCACCATCTTCTGAAACTTGTTTCAAGAAGTTGTATGCCTCGTCTACTTTTTTCACTGTTTTTTGTAAGTCGATGATATAAATACCATTTCTCTCAGTGAAGATATATTTTTTCATTTTTGGGTTCCAACGACGTGTTTGGTGACCGAAGTGAACACCCGCTTCTAGTAATTGTTTCATTGAAATTACTGCCATTATAAATTCCTCCTATTGGTTAATTACCTCCATAGCAAACTATTGTAAAGACAATATATAAATATTGCACCCTTTACACAATCACGTTTGATATGTGTGTATTGGCTTTATAGCCGAAAATAAATATAACATAATGCCGTGTCTAAAGCAAATGTTTTTCAAGCATTTTTCCATAAATTTAAAGGTAATTCTATCAAGTTAATGTGAAATATCAATTTGATTGAAAATTAGACAAAAATAAAGAAATGACTTCAACATAATCATCAAAGTCATTTCATTGACTACCGCCAAGATAACATCGTCACGACTAGGACATTGAATTATGTCCCAGACTCATCGACTTATTTACTTTTTTCTAATTCATCTAAGAATTTTTCTTTTTTAACTTTAATGAAAGTACCTTTCATTCCTAAAGAACGTGATTCAATTACACCAGCACTTTCTAATTTACGTAGTGCATTTACAATTACAGATCTAGTAATACCAACTCTATCTGCAACTTTTGATGCGATTAATAGGCCTTCCGTACCGCCAAGTTCTTCAAAGATATGTTCAATCGCTTCTTTTTCAGAATAAGATAATGAATTAATTGCCATTGTAATAGCAGCTTTATCGCGCGCTTCTTTTTCTACTTCACTATGCTTCTCACGTAAGATTTCCATACCAATAACTGTAGCAGCATATTCACCTAGTACCAAATCATTTTCATTAAAATCATCATGTACTCGACCAAGTACTAATGTACCTAATCTTTCCCCTCCACCTAAAATTGGGAAGATAGTTGTACGACTATCTATGAATAATTCTCTGTTTTCAGGTGGGAATACTGTTAATACATTGTCGATATCAATATTTGATTCTGTTTGTTTAACTTCCATTAATCGTTCTGTATATTCACTTGGAATATGTCTTTCTTCCAACATTTGAATAATTCTTTGACTTTTTAATAATTCATTTAGACTCGATCCTAAAATTTTACCTCGACGCGATACAATAAATACATTTGTTACAGTTACGCTACTAATCGTTTGTGCTACATCTTTAAAATCAACCGCAATACCTTTGTGTTTTTGAAGTAACGTGTTTAACTCTCTCGTTTTAGATAATAAGCTCATGAATTTTTCTCCTTTTGTATATTTTTATAGAATAAATGCACTTAAATCTTTATTTGTTGAAATTGATTTTAATTTATCATCAACATATTGTGGGGTAATATCTACAACTGCATTCGGCATACTTGGTGCTTCGAATGATAAATCTTCTAGCATCTTTTCTAAAATTGTATGAAGTCGACGTGCACCAATGTTGTCTGTATCTTGATTTACTTGATAAGCAATCTCAGCTAAGCGAGTAATTGCTTCATCGGTAAAGTTTACAGTAACTTCTTCTGTTTGAAGCAATGCTTCATATTGTTTAATTAATGACAATTTTGGTTCTGTCAAAATTCTTACAAAATCTTCTACCGATAAACTATCAAGTTCAACTCTAATCGGAAAACGACCTTGCAATTCTGGTATCAAGTCACTCGGCTTAGATACATGGAAAGCTCCAGCACCTATAAACAGCATATGTTCAGTATTCACAGTACCATATTTGGTTTGAATAACGCTACCTTCAAGTATAGGTAAAATATCTCTTTGAACACCTTGTCTTGAGACATCTTGACCACTATTATGATTATTCGTCGCAACTTTGTCGATTTCATCTATAAAGATGATACCCATTTGTTCTGCTAATTCAAGCGCTTCTTGGTTAGCGCTTTCTTGATCAATTAGTTCATCCGCATAACTATCAGCTAAGATTTTCCTTGCCGTCTCAACAGCAACTTCTCGCTCAACTTTCTTTTTAGGCATTAATTGATTCATCATCTCTTGCATTTGCTGATTTTGATTTGTACCTAGCATACCTAAAGCACCAGGATCTTGTTCGACTTTAATTCTTACCTTTTCTTTTTCAAGTTTGCCTTCTTCTAGCTGTCTCTTAATTTCAGAACGTTTTGTTTTAATTTCCTCAGTAGGTGGTTCTTCTTCATCTTCGTTATTTTGTCCGAAATTTGGAATTGCACCTCCGAAAAGTGACTCTAAAGGATTATTCGTTTGAGACGCTTTCTTTTTCATACTTGGAACTAATAACTTAACAAGTTTTTCATTGGCCTTAGCTGTTGCTTCATCTTGTACCAATGATTTTTTCTGCGCCTTGACTAATCTTACTGAAACATCAACAAGATCTCTAACCATACTTTCAACATCTCGTCCTACATAACCTACCTCAGTAAATTTAGTAGCTTCTACTTTTATAAATGGCGCGCCGACAACTTTGGCCATTCTTCTTGCAATTTCAGTTTTACCAACGCCGGTTGGTCCAATCATCAAAATATTTTTAGGTGAAATTTCTTGCTTTGATTCCTCATCTAATAAACTTCTTCTGTATCGATTACGTAGGGCAATTGCCACTTTACGTTTAGCATCATTTTGTCCAACGATGTATTCATTTAATTTAGATACGATTTCTTTTGGAGTTAATCTTATTCCAGCTGTATCCATTAATTTCATTCCTCCGTCTTTTAACTAAAATTAATTGCTCGTAATTATTTATCGTGCTCTGATTATTATAGTGTTTCGACAACAATATTATCGTTGGTAAAGACACAAATATCAGCCGCTACTTTCAAGCTCTCATATGCCATTTCTTCAGCAGACAAATGCGATGCATGGCGTTTCAATGCACGTCCTGCGCTTAATGCGTAGTTGCCTCCTGATCCAATAGCGATAAGGTCATCATCTGGAGCAATAACTTCGCCAGTTCCACTGACAACTAAAATAGCATCTTTATCCATTACAATTAGCATAGCTTCTAATTGACGTAATTGTTTATCGCCTCGCCATTCTTGTGCCAATTCAACAGCAGCTCTTTCTAAGTTACCACTAAACTGTTGTAATTTTGTTTCGAATTTTTCAAATAACGTAAACGCATCTGCTACACTACCTGCGAAACCAGCTAACACTTTACCTTCATATAAACGTCGCACTTTTCTTGCCGTTTGTTTCATGATGACTTGTTGACCAAGCGTTACTTGCCCATCTCCAGCCATAGCTGCTTTCCCATTATGTCTTACAGCATAAATTGTTGTTGCATGTAATGTTGTATTACTCATGTTTCATTCTCCTTTTTCGCTCGAGGATGTGCATTTAGATACACTTTTCTTAATTGTTGGTTAGATACGTGTGTATATTTACCAGTTGTTGACAAATTAACATGACCTAATAACGATTGTACTGTTCTTAGGTCTGCACCTTGATTCAATAAATGCGTTGCAAATGTATGTCTGAGCTTGTGGGGATGAATCTCACTTACGCCTGCTGTTCGTTTAACAATATCATTTAAAACATATCGTACACCGCGTTCAGTGATTGCTTCACCCTTCATATTTACAATAAGAAAATCATGATTGCATGACTGAATTGGTTTGAAATGTTCTAAATAATTTTCGATGCTTTGTCTACAATAAGCACCAAACGGTACAAAGCGCTCTTTGCTCCCTTTTCCTAATACGGTAACACCATTCGCGTAAAAATCTATATCTTGTTTTTTAATATTTACTAATTCCGAAACACGGATGCCTGTAGCATACAACAATTCAAGAATAACTCGATCCCGTAAATTTTTTGAAGTGTCCTCTTCTACAGTTTTGAATAACGCTTCCATTTCTTCTTCGTAAAAGAATTGCGGAAGATATTTTTCTTTTTTCGGATGTACTAATTGAACAAATGGATTAATAATGTTCTCATCAAGCGTCATCCAATATTCATAGAAAGTTCTTAACGTTGAGATTTTACGAGAAACAGATGTTCTTTTCAAATGATTTGAATATAAATAGCTCAAATAATTTCTAGCATCTCTGTATTCAAAAGTATTCAACTCTAAATGTTCTTGTTCTAAAAATTGATTAAACTGAATTAAGTCATCTTGATATGATTTCAATGTGTGTTCCGAAAAATTCCGTTCAACTTTCAATGTATTTAAAAACGCATCTTGAATATGATTCAATACATTTACCCTCCATCAATAAGAATTGTAGCATATACAGCAAAGGGCTTACAGTAATTTGATAATCAATTCTAAATCTTTTGAGAATTAAATAATTGTAACTAATCGGAAAACCTGTTAATTAGAATACCTCTTTTTTAAATTAATTACTAAAAGTCTTTATTAATAGCCTTGCCATTTATTATTTCATTGCCTTTTAAATAAAGTTTATTTAAAACATTCTCTTACATGTTACATCAATCAACTTATTGCGTGTTATTTATTTAGATATTTTTTGAATGCGAATTCTAAATTGTCAGAAATACGTAACAATTCCAAAATTAAAAAGACTAGGATAAGTATTTTCCATTTAGAAAGTCATTACTTACTCGTTGATGACTTAAGAATGAATAGCATATCTAGTCTTTCTAACTATTTTATAAAGTTTTTTTGAAATTTTCTAAGTAATCCAAAGCTCTATTAGCTTGTGCTTCATAGCGTTCTTTTTTATCTTTAATTCTAGTTTCTAAAGATGGTAATAACCCGAAGTTAGCATTCATAGGTTGGAAATTCTTATTGTTTTTAGCATGAGAAATATAGTAAGCCATACTTCCAATCATTGTTTCTCTCGGAAATACTACCTCACCCTTGCCTAATATTTTATGCGCAAGATTGATACCTGCAACTAAGCCGCTAGCTGCGCTTTCTACATAACCTTCAACACCAGTCATTTGTCCCGCAAACTGTATGTTTGGTTGTGAAATCAATTCATATTTCTCGTTTAATACGTCCGGTGAATTAATGAAGGTATTTCTATGCATCACACCATATCTAACAATATCAACATTTTCTAAGCCTGGAATTAATTTAATGACTTCTTTTTGAGCTCCCCATTTTAAATGCGTTTGGAAGCCAACAATATTGTAGAGTGTACCAGCAGCGTCATCTTGTCTTAATTGAACCACCGCATAAGGACGTTTCCCAGTCTTTGGATCTTCTAATCCTACTGGTTTCATTGGTCCAAATAGTAATGTCTTGCGTCCGCGTTCTGCCATTACTTCAAAAGGCATACAACCCTCGAAATATTTTTCTTTTTCAAATGAATTTACAGGCGCAACTTCAGCTTCTAATACTGCATCATAAAAGCGATTAAATTCATCCTCAGTCATAGGACAGTTTAAATATGCAGCTTCACCTTTATCATAACGGGACTTTAAGTAAACTTTATCCATATCAATAGATTCTTTTTCAATAATTGGAGCAGCCGCATCATAGAAATAAAGTTGATCTTTACCAGTAATGTCCACTATTTCTTGCGCAAGGGTTTCTGTAGTAAGTGGTCCTGTTGCGATAATTGTGTATCCATCTGGAATGGCATTAATTTCTTCATTAATAACTGTGATATTTTCATGATTTTTAAGTGTTTCAGTAATATAACCTGAAAAATCGTGTCTATCAACTGCTAATGCACCACCAGCTGGAACTCGTGCCTTATCAGCCGCTTCAATAATTATAGAATTCAATCTTCTCATTTCTTCTTTTAAAACACCCACACCATTAGTTAAAGCATTTCCGCGTAATGAATTGGAACATACAAGTTCCGCAAATTTATCAGTATGGTGCGCTGGTGTTTGTTTAACAGGTCTCATCTCTATTAGATTAACTTTAATTCCTCTTTCAGCTAATTGATATGCCGCTTCTGAACCGGCAAGACCAGCACCTATTACATTTACAGTTTGAGTCATTTCTATACTCCTTTTATTGTCATTTATGTCTTTTAATTATGTTGTTATGTTTATATTATCCGCACTTATTTAGATTAATCCTTTACTATCTTTAAAATAAGATTCACTAATGATTCTATTTAACAATCTTAAAATGTATCTAGGAAATAAAAATATTATTTCTGCGCTGCCTCTTTATAATCGCAATTTGAACATATTACTTGTGTTGTCTTGCCTTTTTTATTTTCAACAAGATATTGGTTACATTTTGGACAATCTCTTCCAATCGGCTTATCCCAAGAGATAAAGTCGCATTCAGGATATTTCGAACATCCATAAAAGACACGATTCTTTTTAGATTTTCTTTCTACGACGTCACCATCATTACATTTTGGACATTTAACACCAATAGACTTAACTATCGCTTTTGTATTACGACAATCCGGGAAGTTTGAGCAAGCCATGAACTTACCATAGCGTCCCATTTTTATAACCATAGGAGAACCACAAATTTCACAGTCTTCACCGGCTGGCTCATCTTTGATTTCAATCTTTTCCATCTCTTCTTCAGCACGTTCAACATCTTGTTTAAAGCTACTAAAGAAACCGTCGATTACTTTCCTCCATGTAATGTCGCCTTCTGCAATCTTATCAAGTAACGTTTCCATATTCACTGTGAATTCCACATCAATAATCTCTGGGAAGTATTCTTTCACTTGTTCATGAACTATTTCTCCCAACTCAGTAGGAACAAAACGCTTACTTTCTAATTTGACATAGTTACGCTTTTGAATCGTATCTATTGTCGGTGCATAAGTTGATGGTCGCCCAATTTTCAATTCTTCTAGTGTTTTTACTAATCTCGCCTCAGTATATCTTGGAGGTGGTTGTGTATAGTGTTGAGCTGGTTCAATTTGAGTTGCTGTGACTTTATCACCTTGCTCTAATTTAGGCAGTTTATTTTCCTTTTCGCTATCACTATCATCTTTAGTTTCTACATAAAGTGTCATAAATCCTTTAAACTTGATTGTTTGACCATTCGCTCTAAATTTAATGTCACCTTGTGTTATGTCTAATGAGACTGTATCAAGTATTGCTGGAGCCATTTGACTAGCAACAAATCGTTCCCAAATTAATTTGTATAATCGGTATTGGTCTTTCGTCAAAAATGACTTCATATCATCTGGCGTACGCATAGTACTTGAAGGTCTAATAGCCTCATGGGCATCTTGGTCACCTTGTTTCCCTGATGCTTTACGTTTAGAAGTGTAAGATTCACCGTATTTATCAGTTATATACTGTTTTGCTTCAACTTTGGCAGTATCTGAAATACGTGTAGAATCGGTTCTCATATATGTTATTAAACCAATCGTACCTTGTTTTTTCAAATCTATACCTTCATATAATTGTTGTGCGACCATCATTGTTTTTCTTGCTTTAAAGTTTAATTTACGTGCCGCCTCTTGTTGTAATGTAGAAGTTGTAAATGGGTTTGCTGGATTACGCGTTTTTTCTTTTTTAGTCACGTTTGTAATTTCGAATTGATCTCCATCTAATGCAGCTGTAATTTTCTCAACATCTTTTTTCGTTTTTAGTTTAAAAGGTTTATTTTTATAATGAAGGAATTTAGCATTGAATTTTGATTTTTTGTATCTAAATTCTCCTTCAATAGTCCAATATTCTTCTGGTTTAAAGTTTCGAATTTCATTTTCACGGTCAATGACTAAACGAAGTGCAACAGATTGAACTCGACCCGCTGACAACCCTTTTTTTACTTTTTTCCAAAGAACTGGCGAGATGTTATAGCCAACTAATCTATCTAATATTCGACGCGCTTGTTGTGCATCGACTAAGTTCATTTCAATTTCTCTAGGATTTTTAAAACTTTCTTTAACAGCGTCTTTAGTTATTTCGTTGAAAACAACGCGATTTTCTTTAGAATCTTCAAGCTCTAAAATTTTTGATAAATGCCAAGCAATTGCTTCACCTTCACGGTCGGGGTCACTTGCGAGAAAGACGTTTTTCGCTTTTTTTGCATGTTTTTTCAATTCTTTTACAACAGGACCTTTTCCGCGTATTGTTATATATTTTGGTTCGTAATTATCTTCAGTGTCGACACCCATTTGACTTCTTGGTAAGTCTCTGACGTGTCCCATTGAAGCTATAACTTTATATTTCTTACCTAAATACTTTTCAATGGTTTTTGCTTTTGCAGGCGATTCAACAATGACTAAATTATCTGCCAATGTCATTTCCCCCTCGCTAATCTAATTACTAAAGATAAATGATAAACGCTTAATTTTGCTTTTGTCAACGTTTTATATCTAAACAAATCATTTTCCCTGTCTATTTTTTATAGATTTTATTAAAAAATAAATTACAAAGGGAAACAAAAGAAATATGAAGCAACTCGTTATTTTTAGTTTTAAATATAGTAGTCTTCAAATATATCATTAGCGTTTAATACTACCTTAGCACCTTCTTGGATACGTAATAAATTACCTTTTGTCATAGGATTAAACATAGATCCAGGTAAAACATAAACATTTCTATTTTGCTCTAATGCAAAATCTATCGTGATGTGACTGCCACTTTGTTCCTTAGCCTCAGTAATTAAAACCCCTTTTGACAAACCGCTGATAATTCTATTGCGCTCAGGAAATCTATATTTAGCGATTGGTGTATGTGGTGGATATTCAGATATAACTAAACCTTTTTCTTCTATTTTATTTCTTAATGCTAATGTACTTTTGGGATAATGTGTTTGATGGCCAAAGGCTAAAACTGCAATTGTAGGGAGATTGTATTTTAAAGCTATTTGATGTGCCATTGCATCAGCTCCTTGAGCAAGGCCGGAAACAATTGTTAAATATTTGCTTTTATCATTTGATAATAAAAATTCTAAAGACTGTTGGGTATAACTTGTAGAATCTCTTGCACCTACTACTGCCAAATGATGCATATTATTTATTAATTTGATGTTCCCTTTATAGAAAAGAAGTAATGGAAATTGATATATTTCTTTTAATAGCACTGGGTATTCAGAATCCATATATGTAATGTAACTTACTTTTAATTTCTGCAGTTCTTTAATAATATCGTTATGATCAAGTTTTATAAAAGCATAGTATTTACGTAATAAATGAACATTTTCTTCCCTATTCACCCATTCACATAAATAACTATCTTTTTTTCTTCCCTCCTCTTTAATTACATTAGGATATGCCATTAAAAATTGATGAATTTGTTTAGTCGAAAAGTGTGCCCAGTATAACTTAAGCAAAAATAGTTTAATCAATAAATCAACTCCTTTTTGTAATCATACAAAATCATATTCTATTTTTGTTTTACATTTCTAATACAAAAACATTGTCGATGTAATGTTATTTTAAGGAGTAAAAATACTGACTTAAAAAGTGAAAAGTATGTTGGAAAGAATTTAAAATTTCAATTTCCAACATACTTTATAATTAAACCTTATAAATAAGTTTTGCAAATTTATATAGAATTGGTCTTACTGGTTTGATGAAATCACCAATTAATTCTTCAACATGTGCATTAAAACCCTTTTTAAATTGTTGAACACCAAAATCATCCGCCTCATTACTAAAGACGCCTGTTATTCCATAAAAATTATACCTATTAATATTATGTGATTTTGCATATTTTATCATATGCCATTGTAGATGATATGCACCCATATACTGATTATATTTCGGATTTGATCCACTTGATAGATAATAAACTTCATCATCAGTACATATAAATAAAGCAGCAGCTAAATCCAAAACAGGTCCATCTTCAAATATTAGTTCTTCGGTTTTACTAATTCTATTATTAATACTAGATAATTGCATATTTAACTGATTTAATTTTGATTTATTTTTTTTAGAATTTGGATTTTCATTTAATGCTCTGTTCACAGTCATCATTTCATTTTCGATTTTCAATAATTGTATTTTTAATTTATCTTGATATTCATTAAGATTTATACAAGCTATCTTTAACATTGCCTTATCTTTATATATTTCTTGCATTCGTTTAAAATAATCTTCATTCATGAAATGAAAACCATGTTTTTCTTCAGCCATTTGAAACAATTTATAAAATCGATTTGTTTCTTCAATAGATAAATCTTCAACCTTAACACCAATCTCAATAGTCTTTTTTATATTTCTTCTAGTTTGGTATTCCATTTCTTTTAAAAGTTGATTCTCATCTTTATCTTTTAAATCCAATACAGAAATCCACCTAATTTGACTTTTATTTGAATATCCTGTTGTATAACCTTGATGGAGATACCCAATTTTCCCTAGCATCTTTACTATCACTGAATTATTATAATTCTTTATTATCCTACCATTTGCATCTCTTAAATTCTCTATTAAATATGGATCAACAAGAATAAATACTCCTCTATTTTTATAAATGAATTTAGATAATTCTTTAAAAAAGTAACAAACTAATTTAGCATCGAAATAATCAAGTAAAGGACCTCTATGAGAGTAGAAATATTTGTAGAATTTAAAAATTCGTGCCTCTGTTAATAAACATGCAGCTATAACTTCATTTTTATCATTCTTCACTCCCACAATATGTGCTTCATGATTTATTTTATTTCTATAATTATATAATTCTATAGACTGTGTATAATGTTTGAAGTGCTTTTTGGTGTAGTTGGTAAATTCTTCTTCACTTAAAGTTGAAAATTTCATATTTCAATGTCCTGCCTTCGATTTAAATTATGCTTTTTTAAATGGTCTAATAAAAATCATATCATTTTCATAATTATGAACAACTTTATGTGCAACCTCTGCTTTACGCCATCCACCATTATTCCAGTTTTGATCTAAACTTTGGAACTTCATTAATTTTCCATCATAATCACCATTTAAGACAATAGCTGTATGACCATATCCTCCACCAAATCTTCCACTAAAAACCACTAAGTCCCCAGGTTCAGCTTTGAAAGTTGGTGTGTTGTGATAAATTTTAGCTTCACTATTAAAATTATTTGCATATGGTATATCTTTAGCTCCATATCCTTTTAATCCATGACCATAAAGATGATTCCAATATACATTAACTAAATCGAAACATTGCCATCCATAACTACCGTCGAAATCCCATCCTCTATTCTCTAATGTTTTCAAATAATTTAATGTACTGCTATTACTATTACTTTTATTATTTGAAGACACTGTTTTTGGTTTTGGTTCTACTAATGGTGTCATTGGCACTTTTAATTTTTGACCAATAAATATTAAATTAGGATTTGCTATATTATTTGTATTTTGAATATTTGAAACTGTAGTTTTGTATTTTAATGCTATAGCACTAAGTGTGTCTCCTTTTTTTACAGTATAGATTTGTGTTTTTGGAGCTTCTCTAAAACTGTAGTAACCAAAGTAATTATTAGTAACTTTATTCGTTTTCTTCTGATTAGAATTTTGAGCTTCCAAGTTTGCAATTTTAATTTCTTTAGTAAGTTCATTGTTATTAATAACTAGATTGTTACCTTGGCTTGAGTTTTTCGGAGTATTTGAAATCTTTATATCTTGATTAATTTCATTTCCGTTTGAAATTGCTGATTTGTTGTCTAACTTTAAACTTGTGTCCGATGTTTTAACAGCACCTTCATTTTTTATTTTGTCTTTTGTCGTATTTTTATTAGCATTTAACTCTGATTTCGCGAATACATTTTGCTCATACCCTCTTGTAAAATCTTTAGATTTATCAATTTCATCTGCATATGCTTTGTTCGACATACCCAATGCCAAAAACATACCTATTGAAATTGACAAAATTCCAATACTAACTTTTCTAATTGAATAGCGTACTTTACTTTGTTGTTTATTCATGATGAAACACTCCTTACAATAATATACAAACATTATAACATAGTGCGCTATATATTTTAATTAAAATTTTCTTTGTTTTATAAAGCTATTGTAGGAGGTAAAATAATTAACTTGTCTTTCCAAAATATGAAAAGTGTACTAAAATTCATCGCACGACAAATAGCCCATTTCCGATACTTTTATAAAGTATGGAATGGGCTATAGCCATTTATATCATCTTTTAACTTTATTTATTAACAGTTAATAATGATTCATAAATACCTGCTTCTTTAGCAGCTTCAATTAATGTTGAACCAATTTCTGAAGGTGTTGCCGCTGTTTTCACACCACAACTATTTAATGTTTTAATTTTCTCTTCAGCAGTACCTTTACCACCTGAAATGATTGCACCAGCATGTCCCATACGTTTTCCAGGAGGTGCTGTTTGTCCACCGATAAAGCCTACAACTGGTTTTGTCATATTCGCTTTAATCCATTCAGCTGCTTCTTCTTCAGCCGTACCACCGATTTCACCAATCATAACAACTGCTTTCGTTTCGTCATCTTCATTGAATGCTTTTAAAACATCAATAAAGTTTGTTCCGTTGACTGGGTCTCCACCAATACCAACAGCTGTAGTTTGACCAATACCTTCTTCAGTCAATTGGTGCACTGCTTCATATGTTAATGTACCTGAACGAGATACTACACCAACATGACCTTTTTTGTGAATATAGCCAGGCATAATACCAATTTTACATTCATCTGCTGTAATCACACCTGGACAGTTCGGACCAACTAAACGTGTTTTTCTACCTTGTAAGTAGCGTTTAACTTTAACCATGTCTAATACAGGAATATGTTCAGTGATACAAATAACCATATCTAAGTCTGCATCAGCTGCTTCTAAAATTGAGTCTGCAGCAAATGGTGCTGGAACGTAAATGACTGAAACCGTTGCCCCAGTTTCATTTTTAGCTTCTTCAACAGTGTTGAAAACAGGAACGCCTTCAACAACTTGACCACCTTTACCAGGCGTCACACCTGCTACTATTTTCGTACCATAATCAAGCATTTGTTTTGTATGGAAAAGGGCAGTAGACCCTGTAATACCTTGTACCATTACTTTAGTATTCTTATCTATAAATACACTCATCTTAGTGCTCCCATCCTTTCCTTATGCTTCTTTGACTAGTTTAACAATTTTTTGTGCACCTTCAGCCATTGTTGCTGCTGGTTCAATTGCTAATCCTGAGTCTTTTAAGATTTTTTTACCTAACTCAACATTTGTACCTTCTAGGCGTACAACTAGTGGTAAAGTTAAATCTACTTCTTTTACAGCTTCAACGATACCTTCTGCGATAACATCACATTTCATAATGCCACCGAAAATGTTTACAAAAATACCTTTAACATTTTCATCACCTAAAATGATTTTAAATGCTTCAGTTACTTTTTCTCTAGTAGCGCTTCCGCCTGCATCTAAGAAATTGGCTGGGTTTCCACCGAAATGATTAATCGTATCCATTGTTGCCATGGCTAAACCTGCACCATTAACCATACATCCGATGTCACCATCTAATGCAATGTATGATAAATCATGTTTAGACGCTTCAATCTCTTTCGGATCTTCTTCTTCTAAATCACGTAATTCTACAACATCTTTATGTCTGAATAATGCATTATCATCAAAATTAATTTTAGCATCTAATGCCAATACATCACCATCAGCTGTTGTAACTAATGGGTTGATTTCTACGATTGAACAATCTTTTTCAATGAATACATTATAAAGTGCTAATAAGAATTTAGCAGCTTTGTTAACAGATTCTTTAGGAATATTAATATTAAACGCAATTCGTCTTGCTTGGAATGGTGAAAGTCCGATTACTGGATCGATAGTTTCTTTGAAGATCTTTTCAGGAGTCTTCGCAGCAACTTCTTCAATCTCAGTGCCCCCTTCTTCAGACGCCATCAATGTTACTTGGTCAGTCGCACGATCAATAACGAATCCAACGTAATATTCTTTTTGAATAGCACAACCTTCTTCGATATATAAACGCTTAATTTCTTTACCTTCTGGACCAGTTTGATGTGTCACCAAAGTTTTCCCTAATAATTCTTTTGCATATGTTTCTACCTCAGATAAAGATTTAGCAATTTTTACTCCGCCTGCTTTACCTCTACCTCCAGCATGAATTTGTGCTTTTACAACATAAACATCAGAATTTAATTCTTTTGCTTTCTCCACCGCTTCTTCAGCAGTAAATGCTACTCGTCCTTCTGGAACTGCAACGCCCATTGAACGAAATATTTCTTTACCTTGATACTCGTGGATATTCATCTTCCATCCTCCTGTTACTTAGGTTAAGTTCCCTTACAATTATAAAAAATGTAAGCGCTATTGTAAACTTAAATGCTACTTTTTTATCATTTAATTGAATTTTACGATTTACAGTAACGATTTTATAGGTTCAAAGCTTTTTCTATGCTCTTTCATAATGCCAATATCATCGATTGCTAGTAAATGTTGTTTGGTACCGTAACCCGCGTTTTTTTCAAAACCATATTCAGGATAATCTTTAGATAACTGTGTCATATAATCATCACGAAAAACCTTTGCCATGATACTTGCAGCTGCAATGGACACACTTCTTGCATCACCCTTGATTAAAGATACTTGAGGCAGTGCATTATCAAGCGTCATCGCGTCTATCAATAAATGCGTTGGTTGTACTGATAATCCATCAATAGCTCGCTGCATGGCGATTTGAGTAGCTTTATAAATATTAAATTCATCTATTTCTTCAGCTGTCGCGATCCCATATGCAAAAGCAGTAACTTCATTTTTTAGTGCTTCATTTAATTCTAGACGTTTCGTAACAGGTACTTTTTTCGAGTCATCAAGGCCCAAATAATTGTGATTTGAATTTAAAATTGTTGCGCATGCAACGACTGGACCTGCTAAAGGTCCTCTTCCAACTTCATCAATCCCACAAATAATAGCATTAGGATGCTCTTTTAATATTTCATTTTCAAAGTAAGTCATTTCAACATACTTTTCTTTTAAAGCTTGTTCTTTTTCTAACGCTTTTCTGCGCCTAGCTATGGCATTTTGAACACCTTTTCGCTCATCTAAAAAGCATTCATGATTTTCTAATTCTTCTATTGTATTAACCGCATTAATCAACTGCGTAACTTCTTTAATTGTTAGCGTCATTTGCTAATTCCTCAGTCATATCTTTAAAAATATCAAAACAATAATTTCCTATTTTAGCATTTCGAATATCATAAATAATCAGTTCAATGACTGCTTCGTAATCAATTTCATTACCACGTCGAATTAAGCCACGTTTTTTCCCTATCGCATCAAACCACGCTATGATTTCTGCATCTTCAGGAACTTCAATATTATAATGTGACTTTAATCGCGCTAAATCATTTTGAATTAAAAAGTTTAATCCATAGATGGCAACTTCATCTAAGTGCACAATACTATCTTTTATCGCACCAGTTAAACTCAACTTCTTACCGACTTCTTCATCTTCAAATTTAGGCCAAAGTATCCCTGGTGTGTCTAATAGTTGTAATGCATTACCAACTTTAATCCATTGTTGTTGTTTGGTCACACCTGGTTTATTACCAGTCTGCGCAATACTACGCTTTGCCAGTTTATTTATTAATGTGGATTTACCAACATTTGGAATTCCAACGATCATTGCTCTTATCGCTCTAGGTTTAAGTCCTTTCGCTTTTTCGCGTTCAAATTTTTCAGCAGTCGCCTTAATTGCTGCAGCTTCCACTTTCTTTAAATTTTTACCGTGCTTAGCATCCACTGATACAGGATAGTATCCTTTATCAATAAAAAATTGTTCCCATTTTGACATCTCATTTAAATTAGACATATCTTTTTTATTTAATATAACAACACGTGGTTTTTGGTTAATAACTTCATCTATCATAGGGTTTCTTGAACTATATGGAATTCTTGCATCTACTAGTTCAAACACTACATCTACTTTTTTTAATTGTTCACTTACTTCTCTTTTGGCTTTCGCCATATGTCCTGGATACCATTGAATAACCATTCAATTCACCTTACTTTCGTCAATTCTTTTCTCATTATTAAAATCTATAACCTGTTAATTATAGAACAAATTCATTAATTCAACTATATTTATTTTAACATTGTCACACTTCTTAACAATGCTTTAGATTTAGGTATAAGTGATTATTTCAAGTTTTCTACAATTAAAAATCATCATTTGTTAAATCTAAGTTACTTATTAAGTGACATTCATCTTTATCAGTATGACATTTTTATTATTCAATATATTTGTTTAATGATAAACTGAAAATGATCCAAAGTTTAAGTAACTATGATAAGGTATCTGTTCCACAGTCATCTTCGTCTTTACCTATCAAGAACCTCATTAACTTTAGTTTCAGTTAAACTTAATTTTAAATTTGAAAGTTGAGGATAATGTTGTGTTAAAAAAGTGGCTAAATTCAAACGTCAAACAATTCTTTGTTATAACTTTCATTAGTGTAATATTAACGCTTATTTTATTTTCTACTCATATCTATGATTATATTGTGAATGGTACTGTTTTTAGCGGGGCTGGAGATGGATTCCGTCAAATGATGCCATTTCAAATGTATTTGTATGAACATCTACGTAGTTTTTCTAGTTTATATGATGCATCGTTTGGATTAGGTGGCGATTATATGAAAGGACTATCATATTATTATTCGCTGTCACCTTTAATGTGGCTAAATTTTCTATTCATTAAAATAGGAGAAACGGTTGGTATATTTAATCCGACGACAATACATTTTTGGCCGACAAACCAACTTATTATGGCTATGATACGAGCTATCATAACATTTGTCGTGACCTTCTACTTATTTAAAATATTACACTTTAAACGCTCAGCAAATATGATCGCTACGATTTTATACGGCATGTCAACTGTCGTTATATACTTTAATTTTACTTGGTCATTTTATGGAAATTTATTATATTTATTGCCATTATCGATTCTTGGTTTGGAAAGATATTTTCAACAACGCAAAATCGGTATTTTCATTGTTGCGATAGCCTTAACACTATTTAGCAATTTTTATTTCAGTTATTATCAAGCTATTATTATAGGTTGCTACTATTTATATCGACTCATTTTCACTTACAAATATGACATTGTCTCTAGAACACAAAAATTAATTTGCGTCATATCTGCTACAGTTTTGAGTGTGTTATCAAGTGTATTTGGTTTATTCACTGGCATTTCTGCGTTTTTGGAAAATGACAGAAAGCAAAATCCCAATGTTGATATACCGTTTTTGACACCACTTGATTATCATTATTTTTTCTTTAGCGATGGATTTTATATTACGATTTCAATTCTTACTATCGTTGCATTATTGTCATTCAAACTGTATCGTTTTTACTTTTATAGACTTTTCGCAATAGTAACATGGATATTATTTATAGGTTCATTATCACAGTATTTCGACAGTGCTTTTAATGGTTTTTCATTTCCAGAAAGGCGTTGGGTGTATATCTTAGCACTATCATCAAGTGCTCTTTGCGGATTGTTTATTCAACATTTATCAACATTAAATATGAAATATTATTTAATCAGAACAATACCCGTATGCATCATCGCAATACTTTATGTATTACTATCACCGACACACCCACTTGCACTTATAGTAGGTATTATCCTGCTAATAGTGCTTGCCGTTATTTTAAAATTTAGTTTATGGCGTTATAAAAAATTAACCGTTGCAATATTAGTATTAATCGTTATGATTCAACAAATCGTCATTTTAGATAACAACAAAAACATGGCAATCAAACCTTATCAACAATCATTATCAACGTTGAAACAACATGATTACCATAGTAACTATGTAAACCAGCTTATAAAAAAGATAAATCAAAATGCAACAGGCTCATTTAATCGCATTGATTATATGTCAGACTATGCATTAAATTCACCATTTATATATCATTATAATGGCATTTCATTATATTCTAGTATTTTTAATGGAGACATTTTAAAATATTATGACAAGACACTCCAAATTAATATGCCAATCGATAAAAACAGCACTTATAGATTACTTGGCAATCGTCAAAATTTACTATCACTTTGGAATGTTAATGATCGAATTAGAGTGAATCATGATGACAACTTACCATATGGATTTAAAATTAAGTCTGAACACAAAGACAATAAAGTTCGTTGGATTCATTCTAAAAATACCATCCATTATCCAAGTGCACATATTACAAATAAGGTCTTTTCCAATAAAGAATTAAAATCTCCATTAGATAAAGAACAAGCAATGTTGCAAGGGATTGTTTCTAACAATATTAAAGATGTTAATACACATTTTAAAGCCAATAAAAATTTACTATCAGATTCAACAATTAAATTAAATAGTGCAGCCTGGCAATCTCCTACAAAACATTTATTACAAGTTAAACAAAATAATGGTGGTCTAACTGTACAGTTGCCAAAATCAGTTTCTAATCAATTTAAAGATTTGTATTTTGAAATGGATTTAGAATTACTTTCGCCGGATAAAGCTCATGATGTTAAAGTGAATGAATATACACAAGAAAGAAATAAACTCACTTATAAATATCGACGCGTTGTAACACCCGTAACGATACGCATTAAAGCTCCAGATAGAATTAGATTATCATTGCCTAAAGGTAAGTATCGAGTAAATTTAAAAGGGATATACGGCGAAGATTATACCACGCTTAAAGACGCTTCAAATTCATTAGAAGCTGTCAAAGTTAGTAAGACAAAGCATGGTTATACTATTACTAAAAATAAAAATTCATCTGGGTATATTGTTTTGCCAACAGCATATAATCAAGGTATGAAAGCGACATCAGGTGATCAAAGTCTTAAAGTTGAACAAGTAAATGGTGTTATGACCGGCATTAAAGCACCTAAAAATATAACAAAGATTCAATTGAGCTATACCCCACCATACTATTATTTACTTATAACAATTACTATATTTGGCATTATATGTAGTATTATTTTCACGAGATGGGCAAGACAAAAATAATGTTGCTACGCATATATTTAATAAATCTACTAAGTCCTTTTCAATGGCACTTAGTAGATTTTTGTTTATATAACCATTTTGAGCAAACACGTTATGAATAGAGAAGGAATAAACAATTACATTATCAACTTTACATTAACTAAACAGCAAAAAAAGCCATCTATATCACTCCATAAAAGTGACCTAGATGGCTTTATTGTTTGAGTCGAATTTGACTCATACATAGCTTTGTTTAAATGCTGATTAACGAATTTCTTGGATTCTAGCAGCTTTACCACGTAAACTACGTAAGTAATATAATTTAGCACGACGTACTTTACCACGACGTTTAACTTCGATTTTTTCAATTTTTGGTGTGTGTAATGGGAATGTACGTTCCACGCCAACACCTGATGAAATTTTACGAACTGTAAACGTTTCAGAAACGCCACCGCCACGACGTTTAATTACAACGCCTTCGAATACTTGGATACGCTCACGAGTACCCTCAATGATACGTACGTGTACACGTAAAGTATCACCAGGACGGAAACTTGGTAAGTCTGTACGTAATTGTGATTTAGTTACTGCTTCGATTAATTTGTGATTTGTCATTATAAATTCTCCTCTTCAACCTATGTTCTTGCCTCGACAAATATATAGCAGCGGATCATAGTGATTTTAGTGTTTCCACACTCAGATTATGTTAGCACAATACTAACCTTTTTTCAATCCTATTTTATATCTTTCTAATATTTGCTTATCTGCATTAGTTAATGGATATTTTTCAATTAAGTCAGGTCTTTTATTATATGTGCGGATCAACTTTTGCTCATGTCTCCATGCATCAATATTGGCATGATTTCCAGACAATAAAACATCTGGAACTGTTAGACCCTTAAATTCACGCGGACGTGTATATTGCGGAAACTCTAATAACCCATCTGAAAATGAATCGTCTTGATGTGACTGTTCATTACCTAAAACACCTGGAATCAGTCTAACAATAGCATCAGTCATGGTCATCGCTGGCAATTCTCCACCAGTTAAAACATAGTCACCCATTGATATTTCATCTGTGACAAGATGTGTTCGGATACGTTCATCGTAACCTTCATAATGTCCGCATATGAAAACGATGTGGTCGGCCTTGCTTAATTCAACAGCTTTCTGATGTGAAAATGGCTCGCCTTGTGGACACATTAAAATAACGCGTGTTTGTTCTGTGACATCTAAGTCTTCCATCGCATTAAAAACAGGTTCAGGCTTTAACACCATACCTTGTCCGCCACCATACGGATAATCATCTACTTGGTTGTGCTTGTTAATTGCATAATCTCTAAAATTAACCGTATTGATTTGTAATTTATTGTTTTCTTGGGCACGTTTCATAATTGAATGATTTAAAACACCATCAAACATTTCAGGAAATAAAGTTAAATAATCAATTTTCATTAATCCAACAATCCTTCCATTGGCGTGATGATAATTTTTTTATTTTCAACATCCACTTCTTTTACAACATCAGCAATATAAGGAATCAAATATTCTTTAGATCCTTTAATCACCCACACATCATTCGCACCTGTTTCAAATATATTAATTACACGACCTATTGGTGTTTCTTGATCATCAAAAACTGTACATCCTATAATATCTGAATAATAAAATTCATTTTCCTCAAGTACGATATCTTCATGATCACGCTCTTGATAAATAGAACTCCCTTTTAAATGCTCAATATCATTAATATTATTAATACCTTCAAATGTAAGCATATGAAGCCCTTTATGCACTCTATGTGACTTAACAGTATATTCAAGGTCGTTATTGTTATGCACAACTGTCAGCACTTGACCGGGTTGAAAACGAACGTCTGTAAAGTCTGAATTGGATTTTACTTTAATTTCACCTTTAATACCATGTGTGTTAACAATTTGACCAACTTCAACTCTCATTCTATTACCTCCAACTCTATGCTTTGAACACTTCTATTTTAATTGAAAATAATTCAAAGAAAAAGGGCACCATTATGGTACCCAATACGTTCTATATTACTAACATGTGATATTCCCAACGTATCATTGAGTAATAACTGTCAGTGTAAACGAGTTATTCTTATTGTTAGAACAATTTTACGCTAAATTACTTAGCTTTCTTTTGTTCGTCAAATTTTTTCATAATACCTTCTTTTGATAAGATATTGTGAACTGTATCAGTTGGTTTCGCACCATCATTTAACCATTTTAAAGCTAACGCTTCGTCAACTTTAATTTCTGGAGCATTAGCGCTCGTTGGGTTATAAGTACCGATTTGTTCGATGATACGTCCGTCACGTGGAGAACGAGCATCTGCTACTACGATACGATAGAATGGATTTCTTTTTGAACCTAAACGTGTTAAACGAATTTTAACTGCCATTTATAAAATCTCCTTTAAGTCATGTTTTAATTTTTATTTTCTACAAGAAATAATATTAACAGGTGTATGAATGTTTGTAAAGAGTTTTTTCTTTACCAGGAAAATTATTGAACCTTTTTCTTACAATAATAACTATGTGATTACTAAATTAGACTGTTAATAGGTTATAAAAATTCATAGTAAATTTCACCACCTACGTGTTAAGTTAATTTATCTCGTAAGGACATGAATGGTACCACTTCTACCGCACACGTTCCCCCAATATAACTTATTAATATTAGCAACAATAACCTCATGTTCTAGCAAATCAGCAATTTCAGTTTTTAATTATTATTGTGTATCTAAAAATATGCACCCCATAAAGTTATATTCTTTAGTATAACTTTCGGGATGCACATCTCATTGCAACAAAAATCAGCGTGTTATATTAAACATTAAAACGGTAAATTCATACCTTTTAACATATTTTGCATTTGATTGCGTTTACCTTTTTTACCTTTACCGCCACCAGTGAACTGTTTCATCATTTTCTTCATATCGTTAAATTGTTTCATCAAACGATTGACTTCTTGTAATGAACGACCAGACCCTTTAGCAATACGCTTTTTACGTGATACATTCAATGTGTCTGGATTGTTTCTTTCAGCCGGCGTCATTGACTGGATAATCGCTTTAATATGATCAATTTGCTTTTCACTCATATTAAGCTTATCTAGCCCTTTCATTTTATTCATACCTGGAATCATTTTCATAATATCATCCAGTGGTCCTAGATTTTTCACCTGATCAAGTTGTTCTAAAAAATCATCTAAAGTAAACGATGACTCACGCATCTTTTTCTCTAAATCTTTTGCTTTTTCTTGATCCACATCTTGTTGCGCTTTTTCAATTAAACTTAACACATCACCCATACCTAAAATACGTGATGCCATACGTTCAGGATGGAATAGCTCTAAACCATCTAACTTTTCACTCATACCAACAAATTTAATTGGTTTTTGTGTCACCGAACGAATAGATAAAGCTGCACCACCACGTGTATCACCATCTAATTTAGTTAAGGTAACACCTGTGACATCAAGTTGATCGTCAAAAGATTCTGCAACATTGACAGCATCTTGACCCGTCATTGAATCGACAACTAACATAATTTCGTTTGGTTTAGCAATGTCTTTTACTTCTTTTAATTCGTTCATCAATGCTTCATCGATGTGTAATCGACCTGCTGTATCAATGATTACAAAGTCTAAATGTTCTTCTTTAGCATGTTTTAATGCATTAGTTACAATTTGTTGTGGCTTTACTTGATCTCCTTCACTGTATACAGGAATATCAATTTGTTTCCCTACTGTTTGTAATTGATTTATCGCTGCTGGACGATAAATATCTGCTGCAACTAACATAGGTTTTTTGTTGTATTTTTTACGCATCAATAATGCTAATTTACCTGCAGTTGTTGTTTTACCAGCACCTTGTAAACCAACCATCATAACAACAGTAGGTGGTTTATTTGACATATTAATCGACGTATTTTCTCCACCCATCAACTGCGTTAATTCATCTTGAACTATTTTAATAACTTGTTGCCCTGGTGTTAATGATTGCATTACATCGGAACCTAATGCGCGTTCTGATACTGTTTTAATAAATTCTTTTACCACTTTAAAGTTTACGTCAGCCTCAAGTAACGCTAATCTTACTTCACGCATCATTATCTTTATATCAGCTTCAGTAAGTTTACCCTTACCACGCATTTTTTGCATCGTCGCTTGCAAGCGTTCTGATAACCCTTCAAATGCCATATCGATGTCCTCCCTCAATTTATATCTATTCTAAGTCTTCTAATTGTTGAATATAACGTTGTATTTGTTCTGGATTACTTAAATGTTGTTTCATTTCATCATATATTTCTCGGCGTTGCTCAAATTTCTGGTATAATTCCAATTTCTTTTCATAATCTTCAACTAAATCGCCAGTTCTTCTTATATTATCATAAACTGCTTGTCTACTCACATTAAAAGTATCTGCGATTTCACTTAAAGAATAATCTTCAAGATAAAATAATTCCAAATAATTACGTTGTTTATTCGTCAATAAGGATTGATAAAAATCAAACAAATAATTCATTCGTAACGTTTTAACTAAATCATTTTGACCCATGATTATCGTCCTTTTCTTCTGTTACAATTTGATCATTTTCAACTGTTGTTATTTCTTCATTTTGTTCAATCATATCAGCGAATAAGCCGTAGACATAACTTTCAGGGTTAAATGGTTGTAAGTCATCTAATTGCTCACCTAAACCTACATATTTAACTGGGATGTGCAATTCATTACGAATGGCTAATACGATACCACCTTTGGCTGTACCATCTAATTTCGTTAATACAATACCTGTAACATTTGTTACTTCTTTAAAGTTTCTAGCTTGTGACAACGCATTCTGACCAGTTGTAGCATCTAAACATAGTAATGCTTCATGAGGCGCATCTGGCACTGCTCGATTAATTACACGCTTAACTTTTTCTAATTCTTGCATTAGATTTGTTTTATTTTGTAAACGTCCAGCGGTATCACAGATTAAAATATCAACACCTTTGTTTTTAGCGGCATTAATCGCATCATACATAACAGCAGCTGGATCAGAACCTTCACTTTGGCTAATTACGTCTACACCAACACGTTCGCCCCAAACTTTCAATTGATCAATAGCACCCGCTCTAAAAGTATCGCCCGCAGCTAACATTACTTTTTTACCTTCCATTTTATATCGGTAAGCTAATTTTCCAATTGTTGTTGTTTTACCAACACCATTCACACCAACCATTAAAATGACATTTAAACGACCATCTTCTAAGTTCATAGCTTCTGAATTATCATCTTCTTGATGGTAAATCTCTACGATTTTTTCAACAATGACTTCACGCAAATCTTCAGTATCTTGAATATTACGTCGTTGTGCTTCCATACGTAATTCTTCAGTTAACGTCATCACTGTATTAAAACCGACGTCTGCAGTGATTAACATTTCTTCTAAAGCTTCAAAAAAGTCTTCATCTACTTTACGATATCTCGCTATCAAATTATTTAATTGTTCTTGGAAATTTTGACGAGATTTTTCGAGTCCTGCTTTAAATTTAGCACCCATTTTTTGAGCTTCAATTTCTTCAAAATCTTCAATTGATATTAAGCCATCGTCATCAAAATCCGCTTCACTCAACTTGCGTGGCTTCTTTTTCACTTCAGCATTTTCTGCTAAATCATTTGCGTCCTGCGTTGAACCTTCAGAATGTGTATCTTCTAATTTGTCTTGACCTTGTTCTTCTGTTAAGGATTTAACTTCTTCATTTTCTTTATTTGTTGCAAACTTATCTTTTAAGCGTTTAAAAAAGCTCATTATTGCTCCTCCTTCAACACATCATCTATTGTATTTAAATTCACACTCACAAGTTTAGTAACACCTGATTCTTGCATTGTTACACCGTATAACCTATCTGCAAATTCCATTGTTCCTTTACGGTGTGTAATAACAATGAATTGTGTTTCGTCTGATAACTCATTTAAATATTTTGCGTATCTAATAACATTTGCTTCATCTAGTGCAGCTTCAACCTCATCTAATATAACAAAAGGTGCAGATCTTACTTTTAAAATTGCAAATAGTAAAGCAATAGCAGTTAATGCACGCTCACCACCACTCAGTAACGATAAATGTTGCAACTTTTTACCCGGTGGTTGTACCACAATATCAATACCAGCTGTTAAATAATCGGCTTCAGTTAATTGCAATTCTGCATCGCCTCCACCAAACAATTGTTTGAACACAGCTGTAAAATGTCCTTGAATAGCATGGAAAGTTTCTTTAAATCTTTCAGTAACCTCTTGATCCATTTCACTTATAATTTGCTCTAATGTTTCTTTAGCTTTACGAAGATCTGTACGTTGTTCACTTAAAAATGTATAACGTTCATTTAACTCTTCAAATTGTTCAATTGCATTTAAGTTTACAGGACCTAGTTCATCAATCGACATCTTCATTAACTTAACTTTTTTACGTAATGCGTCAATCGATTCATCACTCGTATATTCAGATTTCGCACGTTCAACAGTCAATTGATATTCATCATTTAAATGATCTATCGCATGATGAATTAATACATCTAGCTTTGATTGTTCAGCTTTAATATCTTGGTAGTGATTTTCGATAGCTAAAATATCTTGGTGACAAACTTGTAGTTTAGCTTCTTGCGCATCGATTTGTTCATTCAACTCAATACGTTGTTGTTTCAATTTATCTAATTCATCTGATAAGCGTGTTCTCGTTTCTTGTTGACCATTAATTTGATCTTTAATATTTTGAAAAGCTTGTTCGCCCATCACTTCATCCGAATTAAAGAATGCAATTTTTTCTTTAACATCTTTTAATTGATGTTTAGTTTGTTGATTTTGATTATTTAATCGATCTATTGTCTGTTGTTGTGTTTTAATACGCTCTTTAACCACAGCAAGATCAGATTGTTTCTGATGTAAGGTTTGTTGTGTTTTAGTAACGCTTTCCTTACCTTCTTTAGAAAGTTTTGTGTAGCGTTCAATTTCATCTTCTAGTCGTTTTAAAGATGCTTTAATACTTTCTAGATAAGTTTCTTTTTCACTCAAAGTTTGTCGACTTTTGTCACTCGTATAACCATCATTTTTTTCAAATTCGAATTCTTCATGATCATTTTTTATTTGTGTTTCTTGTGTAGTTAATCTATCGAGCTCCATTTCAAAATGATGCACTTGCTCTTTAAGTGTATTATGCTTTTGACTTTTTTCAAAATACAGTTCACTTAATTGATCACTTTTTATCTTCAACTCTTTAAATTGTTGTTCAAATGATTCTGTTTGACGCAAGTAATCTTCTAATTGGTGTCTCATTGTTGTCAACTCGTCTTTTTGAGACAGAATACTTTTTGACTTACGAGCGCCACCACCAGTCATAGAACCACCAGGATTTACAATATCACCTTCCAAAGTAACAATACGAGTTCGATATTTAATCGCACGTGCCAATTCATTTGCATGCTTTAAATGATCAACGATAATCGTATTACCTAATAAATTCCCGATAATATTTTGATATTCTGGTGCTACTTTAACTGCTTCCGAAGCGATACTAATAAATCCGTTTGCCTCTTTAGCAATAGATTTAATATCAGTCGCTACCACTCTACTCTGTATAACATTTAATGGTAAAAACGTCGCACGACCTAAATTACGTTCTTTTAAAAATTGAATAGCCTGGCGTCCATCTTTTTCTGAATCTACAATGACATGTTGTAATGAAGCACCTAATGCTGTTTCAATTGCCTGAGTTAATTTAGATGGCACATCAATAATTTCCGCAACTGCACCATAAATACCCTTTAATTCTTTATTTTTAGCTTTCAAAATATGTTTGACGCCATTGAAAAAATAAGTATATTCTTCCTCTTGCGTTGCCAAACTATCAATACGTGTTTTCATTTTTTCGGTATATCGATATGCTTGATACAATTTCTCTTCGTATTCATTTTGTGCTTTTTTTGTATCAGTGAGGTCTTTTTCTATATTTTTAATTTCTTTATCTACAGCAGAAAGTTCTTTGTTGGTCTGTTGATATTCTTTTTTTGTCGTTTTTATTTGACCCTGAATATCTTTCAATTGCTCAAAAACTTCAACTAATCGAGAATCTAGTCTTGATTTTTTAGCCTCATTCTCTTCTATAGTATGCTTTAAAAAACGAATATCATTGTTAACATCTGATTGCTCTGACATTAATGTATAGTATTCGTTTTTAATTTCTTCCAATTTTTCATCATGTGCTTCGTCTGAAACATATAGTTGTTCTTCAAGTTCACGAATGACAGCATTGAGTTCTTTTTGTTTACTTTTCAGAGACTTATAAGTATCTTGAGCTTCAGAAATCTCATTTGATATATTTTCTAAAAGCTCCATTAAATTTTCTTGTTCTTCTTCATATCGTGCATTTGTTTCAGATTGATTTTTCTTACGTTCTTCCAAAACATTTAATTGTCCCGTATATTTTTCAAAGGCTTCCGTAGCTTTTACTAATTGATAATTAAGCGATTCAACATCATTATCAAGTTGATGACGTTTACCTTTATATTGTTGAATTTGTTGGCTTAAACGTTGCTTGTCAGCTTCTTTATTTGCTTGTTGGCCTTGTAAATCATTTAAACGTTGATCTAATTGTCTATTGTCATTTGTATATTGATCAATATCGTGCACTGTAACTACAATGTCACTATGTTTCATTTGATGTGAAAGTGTCTTATATTCTTTAGCTATAGCTGCCTCCTCTTTTAGAGGTTCTACGCGACCTTCCAAATCATATAAAATGTCTTCTACTCTCGTTAAATTATCTTCTGTTTGGTCAAGTTTATTTAATGATTCAGCCTTACGTTTTTTATATTTAAGTACACCAGCCGATTCTTCAATAATTTGACGTCTATCAATTGGTTTAGCATTTAGTATTTCATCAACTCTACCTTGCGAGATAATGCTATACGCTTCTTTTCCCAATCCAGAATCTAAAAATAAATCGGCAATATCTTTTAATCTTGCACGGTCATTATTTATGTAGTACTCACTTTCACCACTTCGATACAATCTTCTTGTTACAATAACTTCGTTTTCATCAACACTGAGCTTTTTAGAATGATTATCTAATCTTAACTGTACTTCAGCATAATTTTGAGCTTTGCGATGTTCTGCACCTGAGAAGATAATATCTTCCATTTTTGAGCCACGTAATGATTTAGCCGATTGTTCACCCAACACCCATTTAATAGCATCTGTAATATTACTTTTACCGCTTCCATTTGGACCAACAATTGCAGTTACACCTTTATCGAATTGAACATTGGTTTGATCTGCAAAAGACTTAAATCCAATGGCATCTATTGATTTTAAATAAACCATCCTAAACTCCTTATCACAATTTTAAAGAACACATGTATACGATATTTTAGTATTTGTATATTAAATTTCGAAGTTGTTCCATAAAATATTAAAAATTCTTCCTTAAATCCTAAATCGAACACCTATATGTCGTATCATATAAATTTCTATTTAATTTGTTTTAATTGCTTATAGGCACTTTCAGCAGCACGTTGTTCTGATTCTTTTTTCGTTTTCCCTTTACCTTCAGCTATTGCTTCCCCTTGCAGAATAACTTCTGAAGTGAATAGACGATGATGTGCCGGTCCCTCTTCTTTTATTAAATTATAGGTTACATCACCTTTATTTTGCTGGTGCACATATTCTTGGAATTGTGTTTTAAAATCTACCACGCCTAATAACTCATTTTGTTCTACATGTGGGAAAATGACTTTCTCAGCAAATTTCCAAACTATATCTAGTCCTTGATCCAAATACAATGCCCCAATAAATGCTTCGAATGCATCTGATATTAATGATGGTCTTGTACGTCCCCCTGTTTTCTCTTCACCTTTACCAAGTAAAATCATTTCGTTCAATCCAATTTTATTCGCAAATATTACAAGTGAGGGCTCACATACAATAGTGGCACGCATTTTTGTTAAATTCCCTTCTGGCAAGTTGGGATGTTTATCAAATAAATATCGTGAAACCGTCAATTCTAATACCGCATCACCCAAAAACTCTAAACGCTCATTATGGTCTAAACGATTCATATTAAAATCATTAATAAAACTCGAATGCGAAAATGCTTGTTGGTATAAATCAATATTTTGATAAGTAAAGCCTAACTCTGTCATTTTAGTATCAAAGCGCTTTCTAAAACGATTAACTATCTCACTTTTCTTTTGTTTAGACATTATTTTATCTCCTTTATGTGTTGCTCTTGAATCATCTTTAATTTTACGTTAAAACTATTGATAATTAAAGAAAAAAACTGAGTCGACAATACTGACGACCCAGATGTAAGATTTATTATTTTTCAAGACTGTTAATAAATTTAACAGCATCACCAACAGTGTTGATTTTTTCAGCTTCTTCATCAGGAATTTCAGTACCAAACTCGTCTTCTAATTCCATTACTAATTCAGCGATATCAAGTGAGTCAGCGCCTAAATCATCTTTGAAAGATGCATCTTCAGTTACTTTATCAGCGTCTACACCTAAACGGTCAACGATGATATCTTTTACTTTATCGAAATTTTCCACGTCGATTCACCTCCTTTAAAAATGCCTATACATAGACTACTATATTTTCCCATTTTAAATTCTAAAAAACAAGTAGAAATTTTAGAAACACTTATCAATTTATTGATTAGTGTTTCTTAGGGAGAAATTCTGGAACCTTATCTAGGTTGCTTAGAATTTCCCCCGCAAAGTTGACTAGGTCAGACAATTCTCCATTGGATGACCAGTCAACCACTGCGTCAATGAGCTTTAGCTCAAATATATTACATGTACATTCCACCATTTACATGGATTGTTTGACCTGTAATATATTTTGCTTTGTCTGATGCTAAGAACGCTACTGTATTAGCAATATCTGTGTCTTGACCAAAACGTGCTAACGGAATTTGAGTCAACATTTGTTCTTTAAGCTCATCACTTAAAGCATCTGTCATATCAGAAACAATAAAACCAGGTGCAACTGCATTTACAGTGATACCACGAGATGCTAATTCACGCGCCGCAGATTTAGTTAAACCAATAACACCTGCTTTTGTTGCAACATAGTTTGCTTGTCCCGGATTACCTACTGCTCCAACAACACTTGATAAATTGATGATAGCACCACTACGTTGTCTTAACATTTGTGGTGTTGCTTTTTGGATACAGTTAAATACACCTTTTAAGTTTGTGTCAATAACATCATCCCACTCTTGTTCTTTCATACGCATTAATAAATTATCGCGAGTAATACCTGCATTATTTACTAAAACATCTAAAGAACCAAATTGGCTAACTACTTCTTTAATCATTGCTTTAACTTCATCAGCATCGGCAACATTTGCTTGAATCGCAAAACTGTCAACACCTTTAGCTTTGATTTCTTCGACTACTGCTTCAGCTTTCTCTTTGCTGCCTGCATAGTTTACTGCTACATTATATCCTTCTTCTGCTAATTGTAACGCAATACTACGTCCAATTCCTCTTGATGCACCTGTTACTAAAGCACTCTTAGTCATTTTCATTCCATCCTTTCACATCTTCTAAAGTTTGAATTGATGTTAACTTAACATCTCTATTTATTTTTTTAATTAAGCCAGATAAAACTTTTCCAGGACCAATTTCAATAAAATGATCAACACCTTGGTCTATTAGCCATTCTGTTGAGTTAATGAATTGTACTGGTGAATATAATTGCTTGACCATATTAGATTTAATTACTTCTTTGTCAGTTTCACCTTGCGCATTTACATTTTGAACTACAGGAAACTTAGCATCACGCCATTCAAATTGATTAATGTAACTTGAAAAATCTTCTTCAATCACTTTCATTAGCGATGAATGGAATGGTCCAGATACTGCTAAAGGCATGACACGTTTTGCACCTAATGATTTACCTTTTTCTACTAGCTCATCAATTAAAGCTTTGTGACCTGAAACAACAATTTGACCTGGGCAATTAATGTTTGCTGGTTCAATTATTTTGTCATCAGATGATAATGACTTACAAATTTCATCGACTTTATCAAAATCTAATCCCAATACTGCAGCCATGCTTCCTACACCAGTAGGAAATGCTTGCGCCATTAATTGACCACGTTTTCTAACAATTTTAACTGCATCTTCAAATGATAATACGTCAGCTGCAACTAAACTTGAATATTCACCTAAACTATGCCCCATAGTAAAATCAGGATTCAAATTTTTTAGCGCTGCTAATAATGCCGAACTATGCGTCAATAAAGCTGGTTGTGTGTTTTCAGTTTCACCCAATTTACCTTCTTCATCAGTAAACATTGTCTCTAAAATATCAAAGTCTAATGTGTTCGCTGCTGAAGTTAAAATTTCAGTTGCTTGATCATTGTTGTTAAACAAATCTTGCGCCATACCAACTTTTTGGGCACCTTGTCCCGGAAAAATAATTGCTGTTTTACTCATTTGATTCACCTACAGTCTCTTTCATTGTTTGTACAATATTTTGTTCTCCTGCGATTTTCGCTTGTCTAATTGCAGAATAAAAAGCTTTAGCATTTGAACTACCGTGTGCTTTAACTACAGTACCTTCCAATCCTAATAATACGGAACCACCGTATTCTGAGTAATCCATCTTTTTAGCGAATTCAGCTAAATCTTTCTTCAATATTGCACCTGCTAATTTATTTTTAGTACTACTCATAATCGTATCTTTTAACATTTTACCGATTGATTTTGCAGTACCTTCTAAATTTTTAAGGACCATGTTCCCAGTATAGCCATCGGTAACTACAACATCTGTATCGCCATCCATTAATGTCTTCGCTTCAATATTCCCAACAAAATTCAATGAATGATCATGATTTAATAACTCATATGATTTTTTCGTTAAACTATTACCTTTAGCTGGCTCGGTTCCTATATTTAATAATGAGATTTTCGGATTATCAATACCTCTAATTTTTTGAGCATAAATATCCCCTAGTTGCGCATACTGTAATAAGTGTTCAGGTTTAGCATCAGCATTTGCACCAACGTCTAAAAAGACAAAACCTTTTCCATCAATCGTTGGCAATGTTACTACTAAAGCCGGTCTAGCTACACCTTTAATACGTCCAACAATGAATAAACCAGCTGACATTAAAGCACCAGTATTACCTGCTGACACACATCCATCTGCTTCACCAGATTTCACAGCTTCAGCCATTTTTACCATTGAGCTATCTTTTTTACGTTTAATCGCTCTAACAGGCTCATCTTCCATTTCAATCTTTTCAGAACAATGTCTAAATTCGATTCGTTCATGGTTCAGATTATACTTTTTTTCGTCACCGAAAAGTATAATTTCTAGATCTTTAAAGTCTTCAACAGCCTTTTGTACGGCTTCTAATACGATATCAGGCGCATTGTCGCCACCCATCATATCAATTGCTAATTTAACCATAATTTTATCCTCGCTTATCATAAAACATTTTAAAATTTCCTTTGAAAACTAATGTATGTTTAACATATGACTTTACTTCGACGTAATAATGTTTTGCAGTTTGATTTACAACTCGTGCTTCTGCTCTTACCGTATCATTTAATTTTACTTTTTCAATAAATTGAATGCTACTCTCATGAGTTAAAACTGTTGGTTGCTTAATTAGCGCAACACATAACGAATTTGCCTGAGCAAACAGCACATGACCACGCGCAATTCCAGTTTTATGAAAAACAGAATCCGATGTAATATCTAAAATTGATTGCGCTTTAACATTTGGATTGACTTGAATCAAATCACCAATAAATTCTTGTTCTTCAATAGAACTTATTTGGTCATAATTCTTTTCAGCAACTAATTTAATACGCTTCCTTAATTCTGGTATGTTTAAATAAGTGCGATCTAAACGAATTGTTTGTATACTCACTTGAAATAAGTCGCTTAGTTCATGGTCTGTGATGAAGGGATTGCTATCAATTTGTTGTCTGATTGCTTCTCTACGTTTATCTTTCTTTAGTTTCAACGTCTCACCCCTCATTTTTTAGTACCTAGTCTTAAACATTCCTCACATATCATAACACTTTCTATTTAACCGACTCAACAAATAACTGTAATATTTAGCTATTATTTAGTCGAAAATTTATAAATTGTTAAAATACCACTTTACATTTAAATAGTTCAAGTGTCATATCACTCAATTAACGAAGTGTTGCACTCAAATTGACAAATCAGCATGGCAATTAGTCAAAACTACGATGTAATAAATTTTCTTCAACAAAATGACGTAAATGTTGATACGTATTTTCAAAGAATACGCCAGATTGAATAAGTTCAGCTGCTTCATCACGAGCAACTTCTAACATACGATAATCTTCAACTAAATTGGCAACTAAGAAATCTGGCAATCCACTTTGTTTAACACCAAAGAAATCTCCAGGACCACGCATTTCTAAGTCTCGTTCACTCAATTCAAATCCATCCGTTGTTTGTGTCATAATTGTCATTCTTTCAATTCCTGTTTCTGTTTTAGGGGATGCAATTAAAACACAGTAACTTTGCTGGTCACTTCTACCTACACGACCGCGTAACTGATGTAAAGTTGATAATCCAAAGCGATCCGCATCATAAATCATCATAAAAGTTGCATTCGGTACATTAACACCTACTTCAACAACAGTAGTAGAAACTAAAACATTTATCTCATGATTACTAAACTTTTGCATGACCTCATCTTTTTCATCGGCAGATAACTTACCATGCAATAACCCTACACGGGAAACACCATAATACTGTTGTAAAGACTCGTACAATGCGACAACATTTTGAACATCTTCGAGATGCTCAGAACTTTCTATTAGCGGGCAAATGACATATGCTTGACGACCTTTTTTCAACTCTGAGGTCATTTGCATCAAAACTTTATCGTATTGCTCATGCTTTGCCCAAGTAGTAATGATAGGTTTACGACCTTTTGGTAATTGTTTAATTGAAGACACATCCATCTCACCAAAAACTGATATTGCTAGTGTTCTTGGTATCGGCGTTGCTGTCATAAATAACACATTCGTCATTGCACCTTTTTCTCTTAAAAGCTGGCGTTGATTCACACCAAATCGATGTTGTTCATCTGTAATTACTAAACCAACATTATGGAAAATCACATCATCTTGAATCAAAGCATGGGTTCCAATTAAACAATCAATCGTACCATTTTCAAGTTGTTCTAAAAGTATCTTTCGTTTCTTACCTTTTACTGACCCAGTTAACAATGCAACGTTCATAGAATCTCCAAATAAAGCCATTAAACTTTCAGCATGTTGCTCTGCTAAAATTTCAGTTGGTACCATCAATGCTGATTGATAACCAGCAGTTTTTAACGCATACATACAAATTGCAGCAACTACTGTTTTTCCTGAACCTACATCACCTTGAAGTAATCGATGCATACGTATTGGTGCTTTTAAATCTCTAAAAATTTCATTAACACTGGATTTCTGTGCTTCAGTTAGTTCAAAAGGTAAACGATCAATAAATGATTTAACTTGGTCTATGTCATAATCAATTTCAATTGCTTCGTCAGATGACTTTTCTAATCTATTTAGCCATTGCATACGTAATTCGAATAAAAACAGTTCAGTAAATGCATAGGTTCTACGAGCACGTAATAAATCCTCTTTACTTTTAGGATGATGTAATGTGTTCAAAGTAAAGTCCAAGGTCTCTAATTTATATTTTTCTCTTAGTTCATCAGTTAACCATTCATGAATTGTCACATCATTTAACGCTTGTCTAATTTGGTCTCGTATTTGCTTTTGTTTAATACCTTCCTTAATACGATAGACTGGTTCTAATTGAACATCTGCGTTTTCTTGAGTTTGTGTCCCTTGTGAATTAAAGAAAACCCTATTACCAGTAATTTCCTGTTTAACCCTATTCCACTTACCTTTAACAGTTATAGTTTGATTTAATTCGATTTTCTTTTTTAAATACGGTTGATTGAAAAAAATACATTTGACAGCAATATTATTTACCATTAAATGAACGGTTAATTTTGATTTATTTCTTCCAAAAAATGCAACTACTGGAGCTGTATATACTTGTCCTTCTATCGTAACGTTAGATTGATCTTCTGCTTGATTCAAATCAATCACTGTATTATCTTCATATCTAGTTGGCAAATAAAGAACAAGATCTTCCACTGTATGAATATTTAGTTGTTGCAATACTTCTATTTTCTTAGGACCTATACCTTTTAATTGTAAAAGAGAATATGGACTTTCTATTAAGTTTACTTTAGCCAAAATAAATCACCTATGTTTTATTTGATTTTACGTATCATTTAGTATGTTATTTATTTTATCATGACTAAGTTGAACATGACATTGTTAGCAACTCGAGAACGATACTTTTAACCCGCAATATCACTAAAATAGCAAAATAAAAAACTACCAACTGATGATTTATCATTGGTAGTTTTTTATTTTAAATTTTTATTCTACTGAAAAGAAATATTGATAAATTGGTTGTCCACCTTCATGAACTTCCACTTCTACATCTGGATATTGCTCTTCGATCCAGTTTATCATGTTATCTGTAACTGCTTGCTCTGCATCTTGACCAATAATCACAGTCAATATTTCACTATCTTCTGCTAACATCTCATTTAACAACTCAGTAACCGTTGTTAATTGATCACTTTGGCTGCTTACAATCTTATCTTCAATCAAGCCCATAAACGCGTCTTTTTTAATCTCAACGCCATCAATTTTCGTATCACGAACAGCGTACGTTAATGAACCAGATTTAACGTTATTTACTGAATCAGCCATTTGCGCTTTATTTTCTTCAAGTGTTGCGTCCACATCATATTGGAATAGTGCGCTTATACCTTGAGGAATAGATTTCGTTGGAATAACAACAGCTTCTGCATCAACAATACTCGCTGCTTGTTCACTTGCCATTAAGATATTTTTATTATTCGGTAAAATAATTGCACGTTTACATTTTGATTGTTCAATGACTTTAACGATATCTTCTGTAGAAGGATTCATCGTTTGTCCACCACTAATGATATGTGTGGCACCCATTGATTTAAATATCTCTGAAATACCTTCACCCATAGAAATAGTAATAATTGCTGTTTCAACCGTTTCCATTTTCGGTTTAGCTGTGTGCTGTTCTTTTCGAATCACTTCACGGTGCTGTTCTCTCATATTTTCAACCTTAAGTTTAATTAATTCACCATATTGTTGACCATAATTAAACACTTTACCTGGGTATTCGGTATGCACGTGAACTTTCACAATTTCTTCATCATTAATGACTAATAAAGAATCACCAAATTGACTCATATCTTGCCTGAATTCTTGTTCATCAAAGGCTTTTTTATTCTTTCCAAAACGAACCATCATTTCAGTACAATAGCCATAAATAATATCTTCAGTATTAATTACACCATGGAAATCATGTTCATCATGTACAAATTCATCTTTATCTATCTTTGCAACTTTGGCTTCAACTTTTTCACCTTTAAGCGCTTTTAAGAATCCTTCGTAAACGCATAACAAACCTTTACCGCCACTATCAACAACACCAACTTCTTTAAGTACAGCTAATAAGTTTGGTGTGTTTTCAAGTGATTCATTGGCTTTTACAATAATGTACTCCATTAATTCTATACAATCTTCAGTATTATTTGCTTTTTCTATTGCAGCTTGCGCAGCATCTTTTGCAACTGTAAGTATTGTACCTTCAACTGGTTTCATAACAGCTTTATATGCCGTTTCAACACCAGCTTGAAAACTTTCAGCTAACAATTTTGAATTAATTTCAGATTCACTTTCAATATTTTTACAAAATCCTCTGAATAATTGTGACAAGATGACACCAGAGTTACCTCTTGCACCCATTAGTAAACCTTTCGAGAATGTTTTACCTAATTCGCCGATATTTTTCGACAAATTATTCTCTACTTCTTCGCGACCTGAAGTCATAGTAAGATTCATATTTGTTCCTGTATCACCATCTGGCACTGGATACACATTCAAAGAATCTACCAAATCTGCATTGTTAGATAAATTTTGTGCCCCTTGTATAATCATATCGGCAAATAATTTACCATTAATTTTGCTAATCATTTCAAGTTGTCCTCCTAAGCTTTCTTGCCTGTATTATTCACACGTACACCTTGTACATATATATTGATTGAATTTACTGATACATTAAGTGATTTTTCCAAAGTATATTTCACTGTTGATTGTACATTATTGGCAACTTCAGATATTTTCACACCGTAACTTACAATAATGTACATATCTATATCCACTACGCCATTATTTTCAGTTACTTTGATGCCTTTAGCATAATTTTCATGTCCTAGTATTTCCGCAATACCATCTCTAACTTGTTGTCTAGATGCCATACCTACAATACCATAACATTCAACGGCCTTTCCACCTACAACCGAAGCAATCACTTCGTTTGAAATATCAATTTTACCGTAATCATTTGAAATCTCTAATGTCATATCTTTGTCCCTCCTAAATTTCAAAGTTTATTATTCGTTTTCCCTAATCACTTTTAAAATTTTACCACTTAGTGTAGTCATAAACGCTTTAAGTTTCATTGATTATTTTTATAAAATATCAATGGTACAACTTATCAGAATGACTTACGCTTAAATCACCTATTATATTTTGAGTAAACTGAATTTACACTCATGACGATTATCTATAGGCGTTTTCTTTTAATAGATGTAGTATCATTAAATAAAAATTTTAAATGTTTCATTCACTTATTTCTCTAAAATATCATACTACATAACTTCACAGTCTACAATTATATCACAAAACTCAGTATTTTTGACTTTTATGTGAAAATTATTCATTGTTTTTCAAATGAAACTATGCTATCTTAATTAAGTATATAAGTAGTTATGTGTATTTATATTTATTAAAGGAGGTACTCATATGGGTAAACAATGTTTCGTAACAGGTCGTAAAGCTTCGACTGGTAACAGACGTTCACACGCTTTAAACTCTACTAAACGTAGATGGAACGCTAACCTTCAAAAAGTTAGAATCCTAGTTGACGGTAAACCTAAAAAAGTTTGGGTTTCTGCACGTGCTTTAAAATCTGGTAAAGTAACTAGAGTTTAATAAATATATTGCACATAAAAAATGTGACCTTATGTGGAGGACACATTTACTTAAGAACTAAGAGCTCAACCTCTTAGTTCTTTTTTTGTTACCAAACAATACATAATGGTTCATAGTGAAATTCGAACTATCAATATAATTTGGTTAATACGTTTAATAATGGTTCTCTGTCAAATTGGACTTATGGGTTCAATATCGATTTTGGCACATAAATCAATGTACTAGGACCTACAATTTTCCTTTCAATAATAAATCACGCCATAATCTTCATTAATTACAGCGTGATTCATCTATTATTATGTTATAAATTCTATCTATAAACGTCACTTTATTAAATAACTCATGCACTTTATTAAAAATCCTCACAAATTTGAATATACTTAATTTAAATCTGTACTTCTAATTTGCAAAATCAACCCATCATGTACAGTTACTTTCGCTTGCAAAGACTCAATTTCATTTGAAATAGTTAAAGTAGAACCTATATTAAGCATTTGTCTAGCTAAATTATATTTAAAACCTGCTAGAGAAAGTTCTACATCATCAGTCATCGGTATAAATGAAATGTACGGATAACTCTTATCTTTTTCAACTGTATGTTGACCTTTAGGCAATAATTCAATTTTATTTTGTTGATCGATAACTTCTATATGAACATCATGTTTATAATATGCTTTTTTCAATAATAACTGAATTGCCCCAAAAAAGTGATCTAATCGTCCGCCTGTTGCACCATAAATTGTAATACTATCAAATCCAAGTGCAACAGCTTTATCAACCGCTAAAGCTAAATCCGTATCAGCTTTTTCAGCTTGAACTGGTTTGATTTGTAACTGTTCTGTTAGAAGTTGGCGTTCTTCTTTACTGACTGAATCAAAGTCTCCCACTGAGAAAAAAGGGATAATTTGATGCTTCAATAAAATCAAAGCACCTCTATCAACGCCGCCCCATTTACCTTCATTACTTTTGGCCCAAATATCTTGCGGCAAGTGTCGATCAGAACATAATAAATTTATATGCATATACACTCAACCTTTCAATGCTTGTGTGACTTTTTTATAATCCTCTTGTTTAAAGAAAAATGAACCTGTTACTAGCATTGTAGCACCATTTTCAACACAAACTTTCGCTGTATCGGTATTTACGCCTCCATCAACTTCAATATCAAAGTTTAATTGACGTTCCATTTTAATAGCATTAAGACCCGCTATTTTTTCTACGCATTGATCAATAAATGATTGACCACCAAACCCTGGGTTAACTGTCATCACTAGTACATAATCAACAATGTCTAAAATAGGTTCAATTTGTGATATTGGTGTACCAGGATTAATTACTACACCAGCTTTTTTATCTAAATGTTTAATCATTTGAATAGCACGATGAATATGAGGCGTTGATTCGACATGAATTGAAATCATATCGGCACCATGTTCTGCAAATGATGCAATATACTTTTCTGGATTTTCAATCATCAAATGTACGTCTATAGGTAATGTTGTGCCTTTTCTTACTGCATCTAATATTGGTAAACCAATAGATATATTAGGCACAAATTGACCATCCATAACATCAAAATGAACTCCGTCGACGCCTGCTTCTTCAAGTCGTTTTAATTCATGTTGTAAATCCAAAAAATCAACAGATAATAATGATGGATATAGTTTTGTCATTTAATATCTAACCTTTCTATTTGAAATTTCATTAAATAGTTGTAAATAATGGTCGTATCTAAATTGCGCAATATTCCCTATCTCTAATTGATGCTTAACATTACAATTAGGTTCTTTGATATGATTACAATTCCTAAACTTACATGTTTCACCATATCGATTTAATTCAAGAAAATAATCTTTTATTTCATCTTTATCTATATGATCAAAATCTAAAGCACTGAATCCAGGTGTGTCTGCAATATAACCGTTTTGACGTTCGAATAGTTCGACATGTCTTGTAGTATGCTTTCCTCGATTTAATGATTTTGATATATCATTTGTCTCAAGATTAAGTTCTGGACGATAATGATTTAAGAAAGTGGACTTACCGACACCTGATTGACCACTAAGTACTATAAGTCCAGCTGGCCAAGCTTCTACAATTTTTTTTCGATCATCATCATTTCCAATAAATTCAGTCTCATAGCCAATATTTTCATATATTTTCAACAACTCATTTATTTCGAACTGCTTTTCAATTGGTGTTTTATCTTTTTTAGTCACCAAAATTCTCGCATTTAACTGATACGAATGTGCAATAACTAAAAATCGATCTAATAATTGCGTTGAAAAATTTGGCTCGACAGCACTCATTACAATTACTAGTGTATCTATATTACTTACAGGTGGTCTTTTCAACTCATTTTCCCGCTCAAACACTTGATGAATATAACCTTCGTTAATGTTTTGAACTTCAAATTCCACTATATCACCAACTACCGGTGAAAATTTTTTCTTTCTAAATAATCCTCGTGGTTTTGTATTGAAACGTTCGCCATTAACGTCTACTTGATATACCCCACTAATTGATTTCACTATTCGACCTGTCTTCAAAATGGCACCTCTCGATTAATTTTACTGCATTTATTATATCAAAGACTGGAAAATTAATATATAAATGATCATTTCAAATGATATAAATATTGTGAGAGTGATACAGAATTGATAGACAATGCTCACCTGTATATGATGACATGAAGCATTTTAAAACTACCGCAATCTCAACATAAAAATACCGAGACTTCCAAATAGAAACCTCGGTACATTTACTTCAATTATATTTATACATCATCATAGCTGACTTCTTTTTCAGCTACAGTTTTACCGTCAACTTTAACAATATAACTTGCTGTTTTTCCTTTTTCAATTCTTAAAGGAATGTCTATACGTTGATCACTAGTAATATCGAAACTACCTTTTTCAGTTGAACCGTCATTATCTTTATCTTTAATATAAACTTTAACTTTTTGTGACTTATCATTTTTACCAGTGTATGGTACATCTACCGATTCAGTTGTCGTTTTGACATCTGATGAGTCACTTTTTTTACCTTTAGAAACAACAAATGAAATCGTTGACCCCTCATCTACTGATTTTCCTTTAGGAGATTGAGAAATCACATCACCCTCATCAATATCGTCACTATACTCTTCCTTACTTTCAACTTTAAACCCTTTTTCTTCTAAGGCTTTTTTAGCTTTGCTAAAGGATTTATGTTCAAAGTCTTCTACATAAACTTGCTTAATGCCTAAAGATTCATATAGTTTAATATTAGAATCATGAATAGCGATTTCAGTATTTGCGGTTACACTTTGATTTGCAATGTATCCTTTTGGCGCTTGATTATTATATACTTTTTCAATCGTAACATCTTTAAGACCTAACGATTTTAATTTCTGCAAGGCTTCCTCCTTAGGTAAACCAATGACATTTGGCATTTTAACCTTTTCAGGGCCCTTTGATATAACAACATCAACACTGTCACCACGTTCAACACGTTCACCAGTATTAGGAGTTGTCTTAATAATTTCATTTTCAGGATATTTATCACTATAACTTCTAGAAATTTTACCCAATTTCAGGTTGTTTTTATTGAATATTTGCTCTGCTTCTTTTACAGATTTCCCGATTACATCAGGTGTCTCTTCGTATTTATTACCAAACATTGCCATTGCCACAAAAGAAACAAGTGCAATCATTAACAACGAAAAGATTAGTGATAAGAGCACAATCTTTCGTGTTGATTTCTTTTTAGGTTTTGGTTCGTACACCGTACCTTCTGGCTTTTGGAATTGCTGATGATGAGCAGGCCCATTTACAATAGGTACTTGCGTCGTTTCACGTTTAGGTTGATTCGACTTATGTTCACTAATATGCTTTGCTAGATCTTCTTTTTTCAAAGGTACCGCTATCGTTTTCATTTTATCGAGTTCATAGACATCTTCATTCGCTCGATTTTCATGTAAAACACTACTCAAATCATCTTTCATTTCTTGAATTGTTTTGTAACGATTCGCTTTGTCTTTTTCTGTAGCGCGTAAAATGACATTACTTAAAGATTGCGGAATATCCTTACGTACATCTGTTGTCACATTTGGCACAGAATCCTGAATATGTTTAATCGCAATGCTAACTGCAGTTTCTCCATTAAAGGGTGGTTCACCAACAAGCATTTCATATAACACAATACCTATAGAATAAATATCTGTACATTCATCCGTTGCCTCACCTTTTGCTTGTTCTGGCGAAAAGTACTGCACAGTACCTAACACATGATTAGTCTGAGTTAAAGACGTCTCACTTAAAGCTTTAGCAATTCCAAAATCAAATATTTTCAACGTTTTATTGCTGTCAATTAATATATTTTGTGGCTTAATATCTCTATGTACAATACGCATATCATGCGCATGTTTAATGCCATCCAATATTTGATTCGTAAAATTAATCGCTGTGTCAACACTTAATGGCCCATGACTTTCAATATACTCAGACAAAGTCGGACCTTCGATATATTCCATTACTAAGTAGTAACAGTCATCTTCTTCATCAACATCGATCATACTTACTATATTTTGATGTGATAGCTGTGATGAGTTATGTACTTCTCGTTCAAAACGTTTTAATGTTTCTTCTTTTTCTCTAGGTGGTATAAAAATCGCCTTAATTGCAACTTTAATGTTAAGTATCGTATCTTCAGCAAGATAAACGGTACTCATGCCACCGCCGCCAAGCTTATCTACAATTTTATATCGTTCATTTATTATTTTACCTATCATACTTTATCACCTTCAATAGCCGCGAGTATGAAAGTAACGTTATCTTTCGAATGGTTATCTAATGCCAATTGCATTAATTGATCACCATGATCTTCTATTGTACCTTCTTTTACTAACAAACGCTTAATTTCATTGTCTTTAACATAATCAGTTAATCCATCTGAATTTAATAATAAATAATCATAAAAATTTAATCGCTTAATAAACAAATCTGGACTCACACGTTTATCTGTGCCCATCACCTTCGTAATAATATTACGTTGTGGATGTGTAAATGCTTCTTCCGGCGTAATTTGACCCGTTAAAACAAGATGATTAACAAATGAGTGATCACTAGTAATTTGTTCAATTTGTCGACTATTAATAACATAGGCTCTAGAATCACCGACATTTGCTATCACAACTGATTTTTCAAAAACAAGTGCACAAACACATGTTGTACCCATACCTTTATATTCTGCATTTTCTTGTGCATAGTGATATAACTGAAAATTTATATCTTTTATATTATTACGCAACCAATTTTCAGCTTGATGTTGTTCTATAAGATTTTCCGCTTCAAAACGGGATTTCAACTCATCTGTAACAAATTTACTTGCAACTTCTCCTGCTTTATGGCCACCCATACCATCACACAGAACTAAAAGTTGTTGATTAGTTTGATTATAAAAAATACCACCCGCATCTTCATTCTTATCTCTATGTTGTCCAGTATCAGTAAAAAATTGTGCCTCTAGCATTTGTCTTTACCTCGTTTCTACTTGTCGTTCCTTTGCTCTTAATTGACCACAAGCTGCGTCAATATCCGAACCTTGTTCACGACGTATTGTGGCATTAATTCCTAGTCTCTTTAATTCTTTTTCAAATTTAAAGATATCATTTTTAGCCGTTTTCACATAATTTCTTTCTGGAACATGGTTGACAGGAATTAAGTTAACATGGCAGTTTAAGCCTTTTATTAAATGTGCTAATTCTCTTGCATGTTCTAGTTGGTCATTCACACCACCAAACAGACCATATTCAAAAGTAACACGACGATTTGTTTTTTCTTGATAATATTGAATTGCTTCGATTAACTTCTCAACATTATATGCACGGTTAATTGGCATCAAGCGTGATCGCACTTCATCTTTTGCGGCGTGTAAGCTTACAGCAAAATTAATTTGAATATCTTCATCCGCAAAGTCATATATTCTAGGAATGATACCTGATGTTGATACTGTAATGTGACGTGCACCAATATTTAAACTGTTATCATCATTGACGATTCTTAAAAAGTCCATCATTTCATCATAATTTTCAAATGGTTCACCGATACCCATTATGACAATTTGAGATACGCGCTCTTCTGTAGCATCAAGGGCTTTTTGAACTGTTAAAACTTGTGAAACAATTTCGCCAGCTTCAAGGTTTCTTTTTAAGCCGCCAAGTGTAGAAGCACAAAACGTACATCCGATGCGACAACCTACTTGTGTCGTTACACATACTGAATTTCCATAATCATGTCTCATTAAAACAGTTTCAATTGTATAGCCATCTTGTAATTCAAATAAGAATTTAATTGTACCGTCTTTACTTTCTTGTTTTACTACAGTTGTTAAAGTTGTAACAGTAAAGTTATCTTTTAAAAGCTGTCGTAAGTCTTTCGATAAGTTCGTCATTTCATCAATCGAATCTACTCTTTTTTGATATAACCATTCAAAAATCTGTTTCGCTCGAAATTTTTGTTGCCCTTGTTCAACGAGCCAGTTTTGCATTTCGTCAAATCGCAATGAATATATTGATTGCTTGTCAAAATTTGGAAGAAATTTATTCTTCTTTTTCTTTTCAGCAGTTATCATTCCTAATTGTCCTTTCTTTTTATCTTAGTGATAAAGAATCCATCTGAATTAAAGTCTTGCGGCATGATTTGTAACGTTTTGACCAACTCTCCAGTTATCGGATGTTGAAACGGTTCAAATTCGAAGTTTTTATTATTTTTCAAAAACGTATAAATCACGTTTTCATTTTCTAGTTGCTCAATTGTACATGTTGAATAGATGATTTCGCCACCTATTTTTACATTGTTTTTTACATTTTCCAATATTTCAAGCTGTAATTCAACTAGTGACTCAATATGTTGTTTGCTTTGAGTATACTTAATCTCCGGCTTATGTCTCATTACACCTAATCCGCTACATGGTGCATCAACAAGTATCTTATCGTATGTTTTATCATAAGGTTTTGTCGCATCATATTGAAAAGCTTTAATATTTGTTAATCGTAATTTTTTTATATTAAAATTAATTAAGTCTATTTTGTGATCATGTATATCTGAAGCGTCAACTTGCCCTTCTGGCATTAAAACTTCAGCAATGTGACAAGCTTTACCGCCAGGTGCACTACATGCATCTAATACGTGATCATGTCGGTCTACATTCATAATGTGTGCAACAAACATTGAGCTTTTATCTTGAATTGAAACGAATCCATCTTTAAATGAACGAGAATGAATAATTGGTTGTCCTCCTATATGGAGACAATAAGGTAAGTCATGATCTTTTTCAACGTCATAACCTTCGTCTTGCAACTTTTCAATAATATCATCTAATGATGCTCGCGTCAGGTTGGCACGCACAGTTGTTGATGTCGTTTCTAAAAATGACTGTAAAATTGTTTCAGTTTCTTCGAGACCATAATGTGTTGCCCAATGATCTATAATCCACTTCGGCATACTATACTCGATTGCCATTCTTTTTTTAGGATCTGCAATTTCATTAAAATCAGGTAAGTCACTACGCATCATTGTACGTAAAATACCATTTACGACATTACCATTATGATAGCCACCGCGTTCTTTTGCTATTTCAACTGCTTCATTAATAATGGCATGATTTGGAACTTTATCTAAATAAACATATTGATAAATACTCATCCATAATAATTGCCTAACCCATGCCTTAATCTTTGTTTTCACAAAAGGCTTTAAATAAAAATCTAACGTATATTTTCTTTTAACGGTTCCGTAGACAATTTCTGTAAATAAAGCCTTATCCATTGCATTTAATTCATTTTCTGACAACACTTCATTGATACGCAAGTTACTATACGCACCTTCATTTAATATATCTTGAATCGTGTCAAAAGCAAGACTTCTCACGTTTTCTATCATATAAGTTTCTTCCCTACTAGTGTGTTTTGCGCACCACTTAAATAATTGGCAGCTAACATTCTCTTTTTCCCAGCTAATTGCATATCTTTAATTGCAACAGCTTCATTATCATTTGTAGCAACAATAATGGCTTTTTTAGTCGTTTCTATAATGGTTCCAGGCTCGTTTATCTTATTAGTCTCAACGAGTTCAGCATCGTATATTTTCAAGTTAGTGTCATCCATAGTTGTATAAGCAACTGGCCATGGTGATAATCCACGAATTTGATTAAACACTTGTCTTCCTGGTTTATTCCAGCTAATTCGCTCATCTTCGCGTCGAATATTGGAAGCAAATGTTGCTTGCGTATCATCTTGAGGTACGCTTTCATTTGTGCCCTCTATAATAGATGGTAAAGTTTCTTTTAATAAATCTGCCCCTAATACACTTAATTTATCATGCATCGTACCGACATTATCATTTTCTTCTATTTTAATTGCTTGTTGCGAAATAATATTACCCGCATCTAATTTTTTAACCATATACATAATTGTTATGCCGGTTTCTTGTTCACCATCGATAATTGCCTGATGAATTGGTGCACCACCTCTATACTTCGGTAACAATGATGCATGTACATTAATTGCCCCAAGATTTGGTAATGCCAACAATGATTCAGGTAATAATTGTCCAAAAGCAGCAGTTACAATTAAATCTACATCTAATTGAAGCAATTGTTCTAATTCTTCTGATCCACTTAATTTTTCAGGTTGATATACAGGTAAATCATATTTCATTGCAACTTTTTTAACTGGTGGTGGTGTCATAACACGTTTACGTCCAACAGGTCGATCTGGTTGCGTTACGACTGCAATGACATCATGTTCTGCAATAAGCATTTCTAAAACAGTTGTTGAAAAGTCTGGTGTACCCATAAATATTATTTTAGTCATTTATAAAATATGCCTCCACTTCTTTATCTGTTAAAATACGGTCCGCACGTTCTGTAAAAGGGATACCGTTCATTTGATCTATAATATGCAAAATCATTCTTGCTACATCTTCATGTGCAGTTAGTTCAACTTTGTTCCCATTGACGTCATAACTTTCGACAACTATCATTTTACTTCTTGTCACTTCGCCGTAAACATCTGGCAATGTAATTGAACCTTCTAAGTCTGTTATTGTTTCATTTGATTGACTAATAATTTTCGGATTAACAAGTTGTAATAATCCTTCCATTTCCATATCAATAATTGCCACTTGCAATGACTGATTAATTTGAGGTGCACATAAGCCAGCAGCTTCTTGTGCATACATTGTATCTTCTAAATCTTGTAATAATCTTTTTAACGAATCATCAAATGTTTTAACTGCTTGCGCTTTTTTCGTTAAAATAGGATGCGATGCTGGTACTAACTTTTTAATCGCCATAACTCTTACTCCTCAATAAAATTCATCAAACTATTATAACGTAAATATATTAAAAATGCGACCTTACATCATAGAATGTATATTTTTCAATTTGAAGATTGTCATGTGATTCATTACGTATATTTCACACGTAAAATAATACAATGCAACTGAAATGTAATCCTAAATTTATTGTAAGGATTGAATAACTGAAATTTAGATGATTGGGAATGCTTAAACTAGAATGTTTGAACTAAAAGTGGGTATAATAAAAAGAGAAGCTAATGTCATTATAAGCAATTCAACTGGAGGGAAAGAAATGCAAGTAAACAAAGTTATTTATATTTTATTAGCATTGTTCTTAGGTAGTTTTGGTATTCATAAATTTTATGCCGGCAAGAATATGCAAGGTATTCTACACTTAATATTCTGTTGGACAGGTATCCCACACATTTTAGCAATTATTAGTGCAGTGATTACTGTTTTCAAACCTGCTGATGAACAAGGTAATGTCACTTTATAAATTGATAAAAATAAATCCCGATGACAATCATTTATTATTTGCGAATCATAGAGTTATAGTTATTACGAACTCTATGTGATAAGCAGTAATGCTGATTGTTTATCGGGATTATTATTGCGATTATTTAATGTAGTACACTATTTATTTTTCACACAGTAAATACTATTTTAAAGAATCATCTGACGCTGTTTCATAGTTTGATTCATACTCTTTAATATATTTACTTAAAACAACAAAATGTGCGTTACCAAAATCACTAGATGCATTTAAGAAATCCATATGTACTAAATTTAAAACTTTTGGATCTGGATTAGACTTGTCTTCATAATTTTTTGGTGAAAAAGTGAAATAGGCCAATGCCGGCAACACTTCATCTTTAGTATCCTTTGATCCATGTGTCATAAATGAAACGCTTGTTAAAGGTACTCCGAAAGATTTGATTTGAGCTACGCTATATGGAACTGGTTTTGGATGATCAAGTTTAGTTAGCTGACTTAATTTTTTTAACTTAGAATAATCGTCATATTTAATTGCATCATCTTTATGTATTACGTAAGATCCTGGTTCGACTGATGCATAAACTAACTTTCCATCTTTATATTTTGTCATAATTTCTGCGTAAAAAACAGGTGTGTTTGAATTGCCAATTTTCTTTCCATCTGGATCTACATACCAATAATCAACTTGTTTTACATCATCGTGTGTTTCAATCACTTTCCTTTTTATACCTTTCTTACCTTTAAAGAATGCATCAACATCTTTTATTGAAGATCCTTTTGAATCTTTAGTAAATCTATAATCTGCAAGTTCCACTTTACCCATTAATTCTTTGTAATCTTTCCATCCTTGAATCCCTTTACTATTCGTAAACGACTTTTCTGTCATTAATGGATCCAACTTATCAAGAGATGGCGCATCTTTAATTCCTTTCATTTTCTTCTCTATTTCTTCATATTTCTCTAAATCTGGATCTTTCTCTTCTTCCGATTCTTTTTTTACAGTTTCTTGTTTTGATTCTTCTGATTTCTTTGATGATAATTTATGATTCCCACCAAAAGAACAACCTGCTACGACTAAAAGCATAATTAAAAGTAAACATCCCAGTGTCTTTTTCATAAACTTTCTCCTCTTAAGTTATTTTGTTTGAATCAAATAAACATACATAAATTTAAAAAACTTATTTATATTGATATTTTACATTAACCATCAATATTTTTAAATACTTTAATTGATAATTTAAGAAAATTGTTTTGTCTAATAATTTAAGTAGTTAAAACATAGATAGATATAAAATAGTTTATAGCCATTAATTTATAAGTTTAAAATTCGCACTATTTCAATTTGCCATTTAAAAATAGTTTGTTTAATCATTAGTACTTTTATTCATCAGTAAGTATGGCGCTTGCATTAAAATCAGAATTCGTAAATGAAAATACTAATAAATTCCTTATCAAACCAAAATCACGTAAGTTATAAAGCCATATAAAAAGACAGAATATAAACTGCTAATTTAAATAGTTAACAGTTGTATATTCTGCCCTTTTTCTGTACTTAAAGTAAATATTCAAACACTGGTTCAAATACTCGTACATACTGAACTTGTTTCTAATAATTAGTAATGTTACATCATCATCTGTGGATCAATATCAATCTTCAATGCTAATTTTTCTTTTATAAATTTTTCATGGTAATAGTCATCTAAAAACTGAATGGCTTGTAATAATCCAGGTTCACTTTTATATTTCACTAAAATTTGGAATCTAAATTCATTGTTGATTCTCGCAAGTGCTGCCGGAGATGGACCTAGTACAAGCGCTTTTTCTGTTAAATGCTGTAATAAAATTTTATGAACATGCTGCGATGCTACCATAACCTTCTTCATTTCTTTATGTGAGATTGTGAAATTAATCAAATAATAATACGGTGGATACTTTCCTAATTTACGATATTCCATTTCCTGACGATAAAATGTTAAATAATCATTTTTTTGAACATCCAATATTGAATAATGATCTGGATTATACGTTTGAATGATGACTTGACCTGCCTTTTCATGACGACCAGCTCTACCAGCCACTTGCGTTAATAGTTGATAAGTACGTTCGCTCGCCCGAAAATCAGGTAAATTTAACATTGTATCTGCATTCAGCACACCAACTAAAGTAATATTTGGATAATCTAATCCTTTCGCAATCATCTGAGTACCTAGTAAAATGTCACCGTTACCTTTTTCGAATTCAGTCAATAACTTTTCATGTGCACCTTTCTTTGAGGTTGTATCTACATCCATCCTAATTATGCGCGCATCTTCAAATTCTTGTTGCAATAGTTCTTCAACTTTCTGAGTACCAGTACCTACTTGTCGAATGTGTTCACTCTCACAATTTGGACATTGATTCGGTGGCGTCTCTTGGTAACCACAATAGTGACATTTTAATAAGTCTGTCGTTTTATGATACGTTAATGAAATATCACAGTTTGGACATTGCGGTACATATCCACAATCCCGACATAACATAAACGATGCATAACCACGTCGATTTAAAAATAAAACAACTTGTTCCTGTCGATCTAATCTTAATTGTATGGCTTCACGTAAATCTTTTGAAAACATTGACCGATTACCTTCACTCAATTCTTCACGCATGTCTACTATATCAATTTCAGGTAAAGCTTGTTGGTTCACTCTGTTTGGTAATGATAGCAAATGATAAACGCCTTTTTCAGCTCGTGCATAACTTTCAAGACATGGTGTTGCACTTCCTAAAATGACTGGACAGTGATGATATTCACTTCGCCATTGGGCAATTTCTCTAGCGTGATATCTCGGATAATCTTCTTGTTTATATGTAGATTCATGTTCTTCATCAATGATGATTAACCCTAAATTTTTGAAAGGTGCGAACACACTTGACCTTGCACCAACACTTACTCTCGCACGACCATCCCTAATTTTTTGCCATTCATCATAACGTTCCCCATTAGATAAGCCAGAATGTAATACAGCAACGTCATCACCAAATCGACGTTTGAAGCGTAAAACCATTTGCGGTGTTAGAGCGATTTCAGGAACTAACATCATCGCCTGTTTTCCTTGGCTTAAAACATCTTCTATCGTTTGTAAATATACTTCTGTTTTACCTGATCCCGTCACACCATGAAGTAAAAATGTTTCTTGCTCTTGGCTTACAATTTTAGCTTTAATCGCTTCATATGCTTTATATTGGTCTTCTGTTAATTGCTGTTTTGATTCTTGTTCGAAAACACGATCTTTAAATGGGTCTCTTTCAACAACCGCGTCATATTTTTCAACATAACCTTTTTTGATAAGTCCATCTAAACTGGATTTTGAAAAGCCCATATCCTCAATATCAGTTAAAAATATTGTTTTATGTTGTTCTTCAGACAAGTAAGCATACAAATCGTATTGTTTAATAACTTTCTCCAACTTAGCTAATACTTCATCAGGATGATACCCTTCAATGACACGAACAGCACGCTTGGTTTTTTTAGTTATATTTTGTGTGAGAATCGTTTTTTCTTCAACGATATCATCTTTTAACAACTTCATAAGCAATTGAATATCATTATTTTTTTGCGCATCTTTATAATAATAGTAACCATGCTTATCAAATTTTTGTAATAAAGCTGAAGGTAGCTCTATGTCATCTTTCATCTTAAATGCTTTTTTATACTTCGCTTTAATAGCACTCGGAAGCATCACTTCTAGCATAGAAATACGTTTAATGACATGAGTTGAACCCATCCACTCACTTAAAGCTATTAATTCTGATGTTAATTCTGGTTGTATATCTTTCACTTCTATGATTTTTTTTAACTTCGAAACGTCAAGTTGTGCATCAGGTTCTGCTGTTACTTCCATTACATAACCTTGAATCGTTCTTGGTCCAAAAGGTACAATTACACGCACACCAGGTTGGATGACAGATTCGAGTTGTTCGGGAATTATATAATCAAATTTATAGTCAACGCTCTTCGACGCGACATCGACTATGACTTTCGCTATCATTATTGCCACCTAGTTTCTAGTTCATCTAAAATTTGTGCAGCTAATACTACTTTTTTTCCTTTCTTGATATTTACTTTTTCATTATTTTTAAAATGCATTGTCAATTCATTATCATCAGAACTAAATCCGATAGACATATCCCCAACATTATTTGAAATAATCACATCTGCATTTTTCTTGCGTAATTTTTGTTGTGCATAATTTTCAATATCTTCAGTCTCTGCTGCAAAGCCTATTAAATACTGTGATGTTTTATGTTCACCTAAATATTTAAGAATGTCTTTAGTACGTTTAAAAGATACTGACAAATCACCATCCTGCTTTTTCATCTTATGTTCTAATACATCAACCGGTGTATAGTCAGATACGGCTGCTGCTTTTACAACAATATCTTGTTCGTCAAATCGGCTTGTCACTTGTTCAAACATTTCTTCAGCACTTTGAACATGAATAACTTCAATATCTTTTGGATCCTCTAGTGTTGTAGGACCAGCAACTAACGTCACGATAGCTCCTCGATTTCGCAATGCTTCAGCTATTGCATAGCCCATTTTTCCAGAAGAACGATTGGATACAAATCTGACTGGATCGATAACTTCAATAGTTGGTCCTGCTGTAACCAATGCGCGTTTATCTTGAAATGAACTATTAGCTAAACGATTACTATTTTGAAAATGAGCATCAATTACAGAAACGATTTGAAGCGGTTCTTCCATACGTCCTTTAGCAACATAACCACATGCTAGAAATCCGCTTCCTGGTTCGATAAAATGATACCCATCTTCTTTTAAAATATTAATATTTTGCTGCGTACGTTTATTTTCATACATATGCACATTCATAGCAGGCGCAATAAATTTCGGTGTCTCTGTTGCTAGCAACGTTGATGTCACCAAATCATCAGCAATACCTACACTCAATTTTGCAATTGTATTTGCCGTTGCAGGTGCAACAATGATTGCATCTGCCCAATCACCTAATGCAATATGCTGTATTTCTGAAGGATTTTCTTCTATAAAAGTATCTGTATAAACAGCATTTCGACTTATTGCTTGAAATGCTAATGGTGTCACAAATTTTTGTGCGTGATTCGTTAACATAACGCGAACTTCATACCCAGATTGTGTTAACTTACTTGTCAAATCAATTGCTTTATATGCCGCAATGCCACCTGTAACGGCTAATAATATTTTCTTCATATTCAATCTCCCTTAAATATCACTATGACATTTACGCTTTACATCATCATATGCGCACAAATGCTCATTACTTTTTTATAGATACAAATTTAGTATTATTATAACATCAATCATTGGATAAACTAAAAAAACACACCTACATAGGTGCGTTTGATTTGGATATGCCTTGACGTATTTGATGTACGTCTAGCTTCACATATTTTTAATGGTCGAAACTATTCTTTACCATAATAATCACTTGAAATAACAGGGCGAATTTTACCGTCAGCAATTTCTTCTAACGCTCTACCAACTGGTTTAAATGAATGATATTCACTTAATAATTCAGTTTCAGGTTGTTCATCAATTTCACGCGCTCTTTTCGCTGCAGTTGTTGCAATTAAATACTTTGATTTAATTTGTGACGTTAATTGGTTTAAAGGTGGATTTAACATTATTTTTTAGCCTCCAAAATCATTTTTCTATACTTAGCTTCTACGCGCTCTCTTTTTAAGTGCTCAGCTTCTACAATACATTGAATTCTATTCTTCGCAAGTTCTACTTCATCATTAACTACAACGTAATCGTATAAATTCATCATTTCAACTTCTTTACGCGCTTCGTTAATACGACTTTGTATTTTCTCATCAGATTCTGTTCCTCTACCTACTAATCGCTCTCTCAAGTGTTCTAAACTTGGAGGTGCTAAGAAAATAAATAGCGCATCTGGAAATTTCTTTCTAACTTGCTTTGCACCTTCTACTTCAATTTCTAAAAATACATCATGACCTTCGTCCATTGTATCTTTAACATATTGAACTGGTGTACCATAATAGTTGCCTACATATTCAGCATATTCTATAAATTGGTCATCTTTGATTAAAGCTTCAAACGCATCCCTAGTTTTAAAAAAGTAATCTACGCCATCAACTTCACCTTCACGCATTTGACGTGTTGTCATTGAAATAGAATACTTATATGATGTACTTGGATCTTCAAATATTCGTTTTCTAACAGTACCTTTACCTACTCCAGATGGTCCTGATAAAACGATTAACAATCCTTTTTCATTATCCATGCCTTACGACCTCTCTAAGCTAATCTTCTATTATTTAAATATGATATCACATTGTTCTTTATATTGTATAGCATATTTGAAATTGCATGCCATAATTTCTATTAAGTCTAACAATATCGTTATATTGCACGATTAATTTTAATTAAATAAATTGAATTGCAAACTTTTAGATAATGTAAAATGTATGGCATAATGTATGGTTCAATAACTATACTGAAAAGTTACAATCATGTTAAAATGAAACGAATGATATGAAGAAGGTGGAAGATAAATTATGGCTTATGATGGCTTATTTACAAAGAAAATGGTTGAGTCTCTACAATTTTTAACAACAGGACGCGTTCACAAAATCAATCAACCTGATAATGACACGATACTAATGGTTGTACGTCAAAATAGACAAAACCATCAATTGTTATTGTCAATCCATCCAAACTTTTCAAGATTACAATTGACTACTAAAAAATATGATAATCCATTTAATCCACCCATGTTTGCGCGTGTTTTTAGAAAACACTTAGAAGGTGGTATTATCGAATCGATTAAGCAAATTGGTAATGATCGTCGCATTGAAATCGATATAAAGAGTAAAGATGAAATTGGCGATACTATTTACCGCACTGTCATCCTTGAGATTATGGGTAAACATAGTAACTTAATTTTAGTAGATGAAAATCGCAAAATAATTGAAGGATTTAAACACTTAACACCAAATACGAATCACTATCGTACAGTAATGCCAGGATTTAATTATGAAGCACCACCTACTCAGCACAAAATAAATCCGTATGATATTACAGGTGCAGAGGTGTTGAAATATATCGATTTTAACGCAGGTAATATTGCTAAACAATTATTGAATCAGTTTGAAGGATTTAGCCCTTTAATTACGAATGAAATCGTTAGTCGTCGTCAATTTATTACTTCATCAACATTACCAGAAGCATTTGACGAAGTAATGGCAGAAACCAAGTTACCACCTACTCCTATTTTTCATAAAAATCATGAAACAGGTAAAGAGGATTTCTATTTTATAAAGTTAAATCAATTTAATGATGATACAGTTACATACGATTCATTAAATGATTTGCTTGATCGTTTTTATGATGCGCGTGGCGAACGTGAACGCGTTAAACAACGTGCGAATGATTTAGTTCGATTTGTTCAACAGCAGTTGTACAAATATCAAAATAAATTAGCGAAGTTGATTGAAGAATATGAGCAGTCTAAAAATAAAGATACTGAACAGTTATATGGTGAATTGATCACTGCTAATATATATCGAATTAAGCAAGGCGATAAAGAAGTGACGGCATTGAATTATTATACGAATGAAGAAGTTGTCATTCCTTTAAATCCTACAAAATCCCCATCAGCAAATGCTCAATATTATTATAAACAATATAATCGTATGAAAACGAGAGAACGTGAATTACAACATCAAATTCAATTGACGAAAGACAATATAGATTATTTTTCAACAATCGAACAACAATTACATCATATTTCTGTCCATGACATTGATGAAATTAGAGATGAATTAGCAGAACAAGGCTTTATGAAACAGCGTAAAAATCAAACTAAGAAAAAGAAAGCGCAGATTCAATTACAACATTATGTATCAACTGATGGCGACGATATATATGTTGGTAAGAATAACAAGCAAAATGATTATTTAACAAATAAAAAAGCTAAAAAAACTCACACATGGTTACACACAAAAGATATTCCTGGTTCACATGTCGTTATATTTAATGATGCACCAAGTGATACGACAATCAAGGAAGCGGCTATGTTAGCAGGATACTTTTCAAAAGCTGGTAATTCTGGACAAATACCTGTTGATTATACATTAATTAAAAATGTGCATAAACCATCAGGTGCAAAGCCTGGGTTTGTAACATATGACAATCAAAAAACTTTGTATGCTACACCTGATTATGAACTTATTCAAAAAATGAAACAATCATAATCAAGTTGTCGACAAATAAACACCTCACAAAAGAAAGTAGTCCTTTCTTATGGTGAGGTGTTTATTTATTATTTAATGCGTTCATTGAAACGAAGTATCGTGTTTTTAAATAACGTATCATCATTTAAGTTACAAATTATCTTTGTGATTTTAAAAATGAGTGAAACTAAAATGCTAATGTGTACTTAAAATAGAAATACATAGGTAAAACGCATGCATAAGAAAAAGTGTTTCTTTATCATTCAACGCTGTGCGAATCCTTTTACTCAGGTAATGCTAATTGAAAACTTACTCCAAACTTATCTTGAACCCAAGCAAACTCTCTGTATGGTGGCATATTCGTTTTTGGCATTAAAATGGCACCTTCATCTTTTAATCCATTAAATAGTCGTTCCATTTCAATAGTATCTTTTACTGTAACAAATAATGAAATCGCAGGATTCATTGGTAATTCTGTGCCACTATTAGCATCAATCGCCATGAATACTTGTCCATTTAATGTAAATATTGAGTGTTGTACAGTCCCGGGATCACCAGGTCCATTTTCACCATACTTAGCCATTGTTATAATCTCACTATCTTCAAATAAGCTTGTGTATAGTTTAACAGCTTCTTCAGCTTGGTTATTAAACATTAAAAATGTCGTGATTTTTGGAATATCCATGCTATGCCTCCTATAGATTGAACTTCTATAACTACTATTATCTTAACATAATTAAAATGACAAAAGCGCGTCGTACCGTTATGTGCACGAATGACAAACGTCTTATTGGCCTGTTGATTAAATCACATAGTTAACGATAAAAATTACGCAAGATTAAAAATATGATACATATGTTAATAAATGATACTTATCATAGGTATTAATGTTTTGACTTATTGTCAAATTTGATTACAATTAAAATTAAGTTAAAGGAGGGACGTTATGTTACATTATGTGATTCCAGTATTAGTCCTATTACTCGTATTCTTAATTGGTTGGATTTTAATAAAGTTAATTATCCGCTAATAAATTTTTTATATAATAAAAGCTATAGTGTTTGTAATATTCGGATGCGGTTAAGCAGCCCCTGATATTAAACACTATAGCTTTTTTGTTTTTAAATTTGTTCTTGTTTACGTAATATATCCTTTACATGTTTAAATAAATCATCATTATGATCTATAGTTGTTTTATTTTTTATATGTTTTTGCTTCGTTGAACTTTCGTCGACATCGTGACTACTAGATAGATTGGAATCATTTGAATGATTGATAAATTCGTTACAATGTTTTATCTTCCCATATAAATCATTAGATGTTTTGTCATTCATTTGTTGAATTCCTCCTTCTAGTGTCTATATTATGCTAAGTTGTCTCTCCATTCAACTAATGTTTGGATATCTTCACTAGAAATTTTACCTTCATTTTCAGCTACTTCAATTAATTCATTGTAATCACTTAAAGTGTAAAAAGGTAGTTGAATATTGCTAAATGTATCATCTGCTTTTTTCAAACCGTAAGTAAAGATAGCTACAACACCTAATACTTCTGCACCTGCTAGTTTTAAGGCTTCAACTGCTGTGACTGAAGATCCCCCTGTCGAAATTAAATCTTCTATCACAACTACTTTTTTACCTTCACTTTTAGCACCTTCGATTTGATTTTGCTTACCATGACTCTTATTTGATGAACGAACATAATTCATTGGTAATTTTAATTTTTCAGCAATAAAAGCTGCATGTGGAATACCAGCTGTTGCAGTACCAGAAATAACTTCTACTTCAGGAAAGTGTTCTTTAATTAAGTTAATTAAACCATCGCGGATTGCGCCTCGAACTAAAGGATAACCTAACGTAACACGGTTATCACAGTAAATCGGTGATTTAATACCTGAACTCCATGTATATAAATCATTTGGTGATAATGTTACAGCTTCAATATCTAATAATGATTTTGCAATTTCTTTAGCCATTATACTAACCAACTTTCTTTAATTTTATGATAACTTTCGACTGGATTGTCACTTTGTGTAATCGGTCTACCGACTACAATATGCGTCGAACCAAGCTGTCTTGCTTCTTCCGGTGTCGTAATACGGTGTTGGTCATTTTGAGATGCACCTTTAGGTCTAATACCTGGTGTTACTTTTAAAAATGATGTACCTAACTTTTCAGTCAACATACGACTTTCAAGAGGTGAACAAACAACGCCATCTAAACCAGCTGCATTTGCTAACTTGGCATAATTTAAAACGGCCTCTTCAATCGATGTTTGTATATTTTGTTCGTGTCGTAACATGTCTTCTGTTGTTGACGTAAGCTGTGTTACTGCAATAATTTTTGTATCTTGATTATGTTTTCTTAATCCTTTAATGGCCTCAGACATCATTTTTACGCCACCAGCAGCATGAACATTTACCAGATCAACATTCAATTTAGCTAGTCCTTCCATCGCCTTACCAACTGTATTAGGAATATCATGCAGTTTTAAATCTAAAAATACATCATGGCCTCTTTCTTTTATCTCATTAATTAATTGAGGACCTTCTTGATAAAAAAGTTCCATACCTACTTTTACGAATAATGATTCATCAAATAAATCTAAAAATTGATTTACTTTTTCTTTTGATTCAAAATCTAATGCAATAATTGGTAAATCTTTCATCATATATGTCTCCCTTTATATTAAGAAATTCATTAAAATAATGAGGCTGTAATATAAACTTCTTTAAGTAAATGGTTAATTACAGCCCCACCGATACAGTTTGATTGATTTACATTTGACGCATTGTAAATGTCATACTTTCAATTACATTCGTTAAGGCATTAGCTGTATCTAAAGATGTCAAACATGGAATACCATTTTCAACTGTAGTACGTCTAATTTGGAAGCCATCCCTTTCTACTTCTTTACCTTTAGTCATTGTATTTATAACGATTTGAACATCACCATTTTGAATACGTGTTAATAAATCATTTTCGCCACCAATTTTGCCTACTACTTCTGCAGGTATGTCATACTCAGCTAATTTATTAGCTGTTCCAGACGTTGCTAAAATTTTATAGCCAACTTCATTTAAGCGTTGTGCCAATTTAACAACTTCCTCTTTATCTTTGTCACTGACGGTCATTAATACTGTACCGTGATCTTTAACTTCAACGCCACTACCTGTTAACCCTTTGAATAACGCCTTTTCTAATGTAGTATCTTTCCCCATCACTTCACCTGTTGACTTCATTTCAGGTCCTAAAGTAATATCAACATTTTTCAATTTATTAAAACTAAATACTGGTGCTTTCACAAAGACACCCTCAGCATATGGTTGAACCCCTTCTTGATAACCCATATCTGTTAGTTTTTCCCCAATGATTGCTCGCATAGCTAATTGTGCCATTGGAATATCAGTAATTTTACTTAAGAATGGTACCGTTCTACTAGAACGTGGATTTACTTCTAAAACATACACACCATCGTGAGCTATAACGAATTGAATGTTGATTAAGCCAATGATGTTTAAACCTTTAGCTAATTTTATAGTATAGTCCTCAAGTGTTGCTAACTCGTCTTCTGTCAAAGTTTGTGGTGGATATACAGCGATTGAGTCACCACTATGCACACCAGCACGTTCAATATGTTCCATGATTCCTGGAATAATGACCGTTTCTCCATCACAAATCGCATCAACTTCAATTTCTTTACCAGTTAAATATCTATCGACTAGTACCGGATGTTCCGGACTCGCTTTTACAGCCTGGGTCATATAGTTTTCTAACTCTTTGTCATTGTCTACAATTTCCATTGCGCGACCACCTAATACATAAGAAGGTCTTACTACAACCGGATATCCGATTTCTGCAGCATTCGCTAATGCTTCCTCAGGTGATGTAGCTGTTTTCCCTTGTGGCTGTGGCACGTTAATTTTTCTTAATAGTGCTTCAAATTCTTTTCTATCTTCAGCACGATTTAGATTTTCTAGTGAAGTACCAAGTATTTTAACACCATGTTTAGCCAATTTGTCTGCTAAATTAATCGCTGTTTGTCCTCCAAATTGTACAACGACACCTTTAGGTTTTTCTAAATTAATGATATTCATCACATCTTCTTCAGTTAAAGGTTCAAAGTATAATTTGTCAGAAATTGAGAAGTCTGTTGAAACTGTTTCTGGATTGTTATTCACAATTATCGCTTCGTACCCTGCTTTTTGAATTGCCCAAACGGCGTGAACTGTCGCATAGTCAAATTCTACACCTTGGCCGATTCGAATTGGTCCAGAGCCTAATACTAAGATTTTTTCTTTGTCAGTAACTATGGATTCATTTTCAGTTTCGTATGTACCATAATAATATGGTGTTGAAGATTCAAATTCAGCTGCGCAAGTATCAACCATCTTGTAAACAGGTTTAATATCATTTTCCATACGCAATTGATATACTTCTTCTTCCGTCATATTAAAGCGATGCGCTATTGTTTTATCACTAAATCCATAATCTTTTGCATATTTAAGATATTCTAAATCACCTTGATGCTCTTTTAATTGATGCTCAATATCAATAATGTTTTGGAACTTGTGTAAGAAGAAGTAATCAATCTGAGTCATATTATGAATTTCTTCTAATGTTGTGCCTCTTCTAATTGCTTCGCCGATGAAAAATAATCGTTCATCATCTTGGTGTGAAATACGTTCTTTAATATAATCAAGATCGAAGCTTTCACCATTTGGTAATCCTAAGTGATGCACACCATACTCAAGTGATCGAATTGCTTTTAACAATGATTCTTCGTAAGTTCGACCAATGGCCATAACTTCACCTGTTGCTTTCATTTGTGTGCCAAGCTCTCGTTCTCCTTTTTCAAATTTATCAAAAGGAAATCTTGGTATTTTTGAAATCACATAGTCTAAAGTTGGTTCAAACGCTGCATAAGATGTTCCTGTAATTGGATTTAACATTTCATCTAATGTTAGACCAACCGCGATTTTAGCAGCTAATTTTGCAATAGGATATCCTGTTGCTTTTGAAGCTAACGCTGATGAACGTGATACACGCGGATTTACTTCTATAATATAATAATCGAATGAATGGGGATCTAATGCTAATTGAACATTACAACCACCTTCGATACCTAAAGCTCGAATAACTTTTAATGAAACATCACGTAACATTTGATACTCAACATCTGATAATGTTTGACTAGGAGCCACAACAATTGAATCGCCTGTATGAATACCAACTGGATCAATATTTTCCATGTTACATACAACGATGGCATTATCGTTTTTATCACGCATTACTTCGTATTCGATTTCTTTAAAACCTGCGATAGATTTTTCTAATAAACATTGCGTTGCTGGACTATAATGAAGACCATTTGAGACGATTTCATGTAATTCTTCATCATTATGACAAATACCGCCTCCGGTACCACCCATCGTAAATGCCGGTCTAACAATTAGCGGGTATCCCACTTGCTCTTTGAATTTAAAGGCTTGCTCTACTGTATTTACAATGTCACTCTCTGGTACAGGAACGTTTAAATCATTCATTAATGTTCTAAACATTTCACGGTCTTCTGCTTGTTGAATTGATGTTAGCTCAGTTCCTAATAATTGGACGTTATTATCTTGAAGCACACCACTTTCGTGTAGTTGAATCGCCATGTTTAAACCTGTTTGACCACCTAAAGTTGGAAGTAAAGCGTCAGGTTGCTCTTTACGTATAATTCGCGCTATAAAATCATGAGTTAACGGTTCGATATATACTTTATCCGCAATTTCCTTATCAGTCATGATTGTCGCTGGATTTGAATTTACAAGAATAACTCGATATCCCTCTTCTTTTAAAGCTAGACATGCTTGTGTTCCAGCATAATCAAATTCAGCTGCTTGACCTATGATAATTGGCCCAGACCCTATTACTAAAATTGTTTTGATATCATTACGTTTAGGCATTGATATGACGCTCCTTTTCCTTAAAATTAGTCATCATTGCTACAAAATCATCAAATAGATAGTTTGAATCTGACGGTCCTGGATTTGCTTCAGGATGGTATTGAACAGAAAATGCTGGTAATGTTTTATGTTTTAAACCTTCTACAGTACCATCATTTAATGCAAGATGAGTAACTTCTAAATCAGTACTTTTTAACGAATCTATATCTATTGCATATCCATGGTTTTGACTCGTAATATCAACTTTTCCAGTCTCTAAATTTTTAACTGGATGGTTCGCACCACGATGACCAAACTTCATTTTAAATGAGCTTGCTCCTTGAGATAATGCAAAAAGTTGATGTCCTAGACAGATACCAAAGAACGGAATTTTCCCTAAAATTCCTTGAATCATTGGAATCGCACATTCTACAACTTCAGGATTACCTGGTCCGTTTGATAGCATAACGCCATCTGGAGCCATTGCTAAAATTTCTTCGGCAGTAGTTGTATATGGTACAACTGTGACGTTACAACCTCTGACGTTTAATTCTCGAACAATATTTTGCTTCTTACCAAAGTCTACAAGTACGACACTTAGATCCTTACCTGTCGAAACATACGGTGTTTTAGTCGAAACGATTTCTACTTCGTTTTTAGGTAATTCTACTTGTTGTAAATGTTTGACAAGTTGATCAATATCTTCTTTTCGATCAGTAAAACCAGCTTTTAACACACCGTGTTGTCGAATTTTACGCGTAATACTTCTTGTATCAACACCTGCAATCCCTGGAATTTGATGCAATTCTAAAACGTCATGAAGTGTCTTTTGCTGTCTAAAATTACTTGGATGCGCACTCGCTTCTTTCACTACAATACCGTTTAATGTAGGTACTAATGATTCAAAATCGTCTCTATTGATACCATAATTACCGATTAATGGATACGTAAAAGTAATGATCTGACCTGTATATGATGGATCTGAAATAGTTTCTTGATAACCTGTCATCGCTGTATTAAATACAATTTCTCCTACAGTTAAGTTATCAGATCCTAAACGGTAGCCTTCGTAAAAAGAACCGTCTTCTAACACTAGATAACGTTTGCTTTGCATATTATTTATCCCCCTCAAATTTAACTTCGCCTTCAACCATTGTTAAGATCGGATTTCCATAAACTTTATAGCCGATAAATGGTGTATTATCTGCTTTTGATAAGAAATCTTCTCCTTTAATTTCTTGTTCACTATCTAAATCAATGATTGTTAAATCTGCATAACCATTTTCTTTTAATGTGCCGTATTCTAAATTAAATGTCTCACATGGTTTAATTGTTAAGTAATCTACTAATTGTTGTAATGTCCAATCACCATTTTTTACAAAATGCGTATATAATAATGGGAATGCTGTTTCACTACCAACAATTCCGAATGGTGCTTTTTCCATTGGTTGTGCTTTTTCATCACGTGCATGTGGTGCATGGTCTGTTGCGATACAGTCAATTGTACCGTCTAGTAACCCTTCTAACAAAGCCTCTCTATCTTCAGTACTTCTCAATGGTGGATTCATTTTATAAATGGCATTATTACCAGGAATATCATCTTCTGTTAACAATAAATGGTGTGGTGTAACTTCAGCTGTAACATGAATGCCTGCGCGTTTAGCGTCACGAATGACTCTAACACTTTCTTTAGTAGAAACATGACATACATGATAATGACAACCTGCTGCTTCAGCTAATAGTACATCTCTTGCGATTTGAACAGATTCACAAATGTTTGGAATACCTGGTATACCTAACTCTTTACTGCGTTTCCCTTCATGCATTGCACCACCATAGATTAATGAATTATCTTCACAGTGTGCTACGATGGCTTTGTTTACTTTTGCAGCTTCAATCATGCCTTCATACATCATGCTTGCAGTTTGTACTCCTACACCGTCATCTGTAAACGCAAAGGCACCTTCTTTTACTAGTGCTGGGAAATCAACCAATTCTTTACCTAATTGACGTGTTGTAATTGAAGCATAAGGTAATACACGTACTTGAGCATTGTCATCGATTAATTTTTGTAAAGCTTCAAAATGTTCTACAGAATCTGGTACCGGTCTTGTGTTAGGCATTGGACATACAGTTGTAAATCCGCCTCTAGCAGCAGCTTTAGTACCAGTTTCAATTGTCTCTTTATATTCACCACCAGGTTCACGTAAATGAACATGAACATCGACAAATCCAGGTGACACAAAGTGACCTTTCGCATCTATGATGTCAACACCATTGCTTGGTTCAATTGCAGGTGCAATTTGTTTAATTACCTTACCATCAATTAAAATATCTGCTTGTTGTAATTCGCCATTTTGTAATACTTTACCGTTTTTAATTAATTTCATCATTTTCGTCCCCTTACCTATTTTAATAATTCATCAATGACTGCCATTCTTAAGTAAACGCCATTTTCCATTTGCTTAAAAATTCTTGATTTTGAAGCTTCTACTAAATCGCTTTGTATTTCTACTCCTCTATTCACAGGTGCCGGATGCATAACAATAGCATGTTCTTGTAATTTGTTATAGCGTACTTCATTTAAGCCATGCTTTTGATGATAATCATCTGCTGCAAATCTAGTTTCTTCTGCAAGCCCATGCCTTTCATGTTGAATTCTTAATAACATAACTATATCTACTGTTTCTATAACATCATCTATATTTACATAAGGTGCTTCTAAAGAATCATCAATCCAAGCATTTGGGCTATTAAACATTACGTTTGCACCTAATGCTTTTAAACTATGGTAATTACTACGTGCGACACGTGAATTTTTAATGTCTCCACAAATCAATACATTCAAGCCTTCAAAATATCCATATTCTTCATATATCGTCATTAAATCAAGTAAACTTTGTGTTGGATGTTGTCCACTACCATCACCAGCATTCGCAATTGGGATGTTAATATTCGCTAATTTTTCATAGTAGTTATTAAACGGATGTCTAATGACTAATAAATCACAGCCAATACTTTCTAAAGTTTTACATGTGTCATATAAAGATTCACCTTTTGAAACAGATGATGTTGATGTTTCAAAGCTAATCGTTTTTAACCCTAGCTTAAGTTCTGCCATTTCAAAACTACATTTTGTTCGAGTAGAATTTTCAAAGAATAAATTTGCGACATATTTCCCTTCAAAGTTTGGTAGTTGACGTTCACCAGATTTAAATTGACTTGCCTTTTGGATAAGTTTGTATATTTGATCTGTAGATAAATGTTCCATTGATAATAAATGATTCATAAAAGCGCCCTCCTTAATTTGTAAATCTTAATTGTTTTGTTTTTTCTCTTTAGGTAAGATTAAGTTCAAAATAATTCCTGAAAGTGCAGCTAATGCCATCCCCTCAATTTGAAGGTTGATACCAATTTCTTTTAAGTTAAATACTAAATTACCGATACCTACAACTAAAATTACAGAAGCTATAACTAAATTTCGATTGTTCGCAAAATCTACTTTGCTTTCAACTAACATTCTTAAGCCACTTGCTGCAATAATACCGAAAAGTAATATAGATACTCCTCCCATAACTGGTGTAGGTATAGAAGAAATTAATGCAGTGAACTTACCAATGAATGCTAAAACAATTGCTATAACTGCTGCACCACCAATGACGTAAATACTGTATATTCTGGTAATCGCTAATACACCGATATTTTCACCGTATGTTGTACTTGGTGGTCCACCAATAATACTGGCAAACATTGTAGAAACACCATCACCAATGATTGATTTATCAAGTCCTGGCTTTTCAAAGAAGTTTCTACCTACGATTTTATTCAATACCATTTGGTGCCCAATATGTTCACTTACTGTTACGAACACAATCGGAATCATTACAAGTACAAGTCCTAAGTGAAATGAAGGTACATAATCTTTAAATGGCAGATAAATATGAGGGAAATCTATCCATTTTGCTGACATAATTGCATCAAATTTCACAATCCCCATAAAAATCGCTACCACATAACCTACGATAATACCTACAAGAACTGGAATTAAAGATAGGAATCCTTTAAAAAATCCTTGAACGACTATTGTTACAAGCAAGGTTATCATTGCAACAATTAAGAAACTGATATTGTAACCTTTCATATCTCCAGGATTTTCATACATTGCCATATTGACTGCAGTAGGCGCTAAGCTTAAACCAATTACCATGATGACTGGTCCAACAACAACTGGTGGTAATAATTTCATTAACCATGCTGTCCCACTTAATTTGATTAGAATCCCGATGATGACGTACATAACACCACTCATGAATAATGCTACAAGCATGTCTCCTAAGCTATGCGTACTTAATCCCGTGATAATTGGCGTGATAAATGCAAAGCTAGATCCCAAGTATGCTGGTATTTGCGCCTTCGTTATTAAGATATAAAGTAATGTACCGATTCCCGAAGCTAGTAACGCTGCTGATATTGGTAGTCCTGTTAAGAATGGTACTAGTACTGTTGCGCCAAACATCGCAAATAAATGTTGTAAGCTTAAAAATGCCCATTGCGCTGGTTGTGGTTTTTCATTTACATCTAGTACGGGTTTTACTGTTCGTTCAAACATTTCATCATTTTGCATAATATTCATTTCCTCCGATAATAAAAAAATCTCTTTACATCAGTATATGTAAAGAGACAAAAAGTGTGACAAGTTGCTACAAGTCATTTTCGTCCATAGAAATTGACTTATAGTTGTCGAACATGAGGGTATTATTAGATAAACAAGCATATGAAAACTTATTTATCATTCAACTCCCCCACCTTTTTCAGTCTCTCGTACTGAATTAAAAGGGGTATTATTTAATTATAACTGCATTTCTTTGATCCATTTCTTCTAAATAGACACTTACCGTTTCCTCTTTAGAAGTAGGTATATTTTTACCAACAAAATCTGCTCGAATTGGTAACTCACGATGTCCTCGATCAACCAAAGCAGCTAAACCAATTTTAATAGGTCTAGCATTTAGCAAAATAGCATCAAGTGAAGCACGAACCGTTCGACCAGTATACAGCACATCGTCAATAATGATGACTACTTTATCTGTAATATCTGTGTCGATGTCTATTGCGTCTTTTGTCGTAAGTGATGACATGTGCTCTATATCATCTCTAAAGTATGTAATATCAATTGTTCCAGTAGGTATACGTTGTTGCTCAATTTGATGAATTTTATCTTGTATACGATTCGCTAAATATTCACCTCTTGTTTTGATACCTAAAAGAATTAAATTATCAGTACCTTTGTTATACTCCAAAATTTCGTGAGCGATTCTCGTCACTGTACGTTGTATTGCGGCATCATCCATTATGATACGTTCAGACATATTCTCACCCTTTCAAAATTTAGAAACAAAAAACCTCATGTCTTTAATATCGACATGAGGTTTAGTATATACAATCAGCCTATTTACATAGAAGAATCGTAGTATTACTACTTATTCTTGCATATGTGAAAGTGTTATGATCATTTTAGTATATATCTATATTTTCATGTCTTTGACGTCTCTCTGGACGCTCAATTAAAGACTCTTTATGTTGTACTTAAACTGTTATAAGGATAATACTAATCAGGCGCTTTGTCAATCTATATTGAAAAATTAACCATACTCAGTAAAAATGTTAACCTTAATCTATTTTATAATGTGTTTTCATTTAAAAAAACGAAAACGATAAACACTTATAGTTTACATAATAATGTTATCGTAATTATAGCACGACACAATTATGCATCTCTTTTTCGAATTGTATCTAATAAATCTTCAAAGTCTTGTGGTAATTCAGCATGTCTTTCAATATATTCACTTGTTACTGGATGTTCGAATCCAATAAGTCCAGCATGTAGAGCTTGACCACCAATATCCAATGTCTTTTTCGGTCCATACTTTGGATCACCAACTAATGGGAAGCCAATATATTTCATGTGAACACGGATTTGATGCGTACGTCCTGTTTCAAGTTGACATTCAACAAGCGTATAATCTTTAAAATGTTCTAGTACGTTAAAATGTGTCACTGCTTCCTTACCATCATCAACAACAGCCATAGATTGACGATCATTTTTGTTTCTACCAATTGGCGCATCGATTGTACCGTAATCATGAGGAATATTCCCGTGAACTAAAGCGATATATTTTCTTTTAACAGATTTATCCATTAATTGTTCTACAAGCCCACGATGAGCAATATCATTTTTAGCAACCATTAATAAACCAGAAGTATCCATATCTATACGGTGAACAATACCTGGACGAATTTCTCCATTAATACCTGACAAATTTTTAATTTGATACATTAAACCATTAACTAATGTATTGGTATAATGCCCTGGTGATGGATGAACTACCATGCCTTTCGGTTTATATACAACTGCAACATCGTCATCTTCATAATAAATATCTAAATTTAAATTTTCAGGTAGAATATCAGCTTCAACCACTTCTTTTTCAGTGACAACTATATGATCATTAAGTTTCACTTTATAATTAGATTTAACAACTTTATCGTTTGCAACGACTAAACCTGCTTTAATCCAATCTTGTATCTGGTTACGAGACCAATCATTATTTAATTCAGGCAGCAACTTATCTACACGCATACCTGTTTGTTCTTTATCTGTAATGTTAAATTCATAAGTCTCCATTACTTAACCTCCTTCTCCTTTTTATTGGAAGTATCCTTTAATAAGGCAATAATAATTAATATTACACCAATTGTTAAACTTGAATCTGCGATATTAAATATTGGAAAATCATAACCAAAAATATTTGTATCAATAAAGTCAACAACTTCTCCTGTTAAAATTCTATCAATAAAGTTTCCAAGTGCACCTGCAAAAAGTAAACTAATAGCAACTTGCATAAACAAATTATATTGAGCATCTTTAATAAAGAAATATACTAAGGCTATTAATATAATAATGGTAATAATAAAGAAAAATGTCATTTTTCCACTCAATATTCCCCATGCAGCACCATTATTTCGATGTGATGTTATGTTTAAAAAGTGCGGTATCACTTCAAATGAATCTCCAATTTTCATTGTAGTAGCTATAATATATTTAGTAACTTGGTCAAATATAACGACAAATACTGCTATTAAAATGGAAGTGCCAATAAAATATTTTTTGTGCATTTTCGTTCCTCCAATCAATCGTCCATGAGACAACTCTTTATATTATAGCTTACACCTGCTAATAAAAAAAGTAAGCATATTACATTAAATCTAATGTTACTAACTCAATACTTGATAAACTACTATGTTTTGACATTAAATATGAACTTAATTATTCATTTATCATATTTAAGATGACATTAAAAATTAGGAAAGCAGGCTGGAACATAAATCCCTAAAAAGACAGTAGTAAGATATTTTCTAATTAAAAATTATCTTACTGCTGTTCTCTATTTATACAATACTTCGTATTGAATGGCTTCGCTATGCCCATCTGGCACATTACTGTAAAATTCTATAAATAGAATTTTTGATGATGGGTCCCTTCCTAGGGTGCCGTCTCAGCCTCGGTCTTCGACTGGCACTGCTCCCTCAGGAGTCTCGCCATTAATACTACGTATTAACATGTAATTTTACTTTTAAATACTTTAAAAAAATAAGACATGAATCGTCTACACTTAATTGGACAAATTCTATGAGAATAGATATTGTTAATTTAAGAAAGTAGGCTATTTTGAGTTTCACTCGAATGTCAGTTCGAGGAATAAATAAAGTTAAACGAGAGCTAGGTTTTGTATTAATGGCACTTAATATAAGGAAAATAGCAGCTCAACGAGCTGTACATTATAAAATACATATCAAAAAAGCTGATTTCTATCAAATAATTAATAGAAATCAGCTTTTTACATTGCCTAAGAACTTAATGTCCCAGCCTCCTTCATAACTTGTATAAAAAGATCATTAAAAACGATTCATTATATGGTTCGTCCATTCAAAGTATATACTAATCTTCAACTTCGATATGATTAAAGCGATAATAGATACCATCCGGACCTTGTAAATTTAAATGTGTTGTTTCAGGATAATGAAAGTCAACAATTGCTAATCCATACGTATCAAAATTTTCTACACGTTTCGTTGCTGATACCCAATCATTCATGGCCAAATGTTGATAATAGCCATTCGATGCTAAAAATATTGAATAATCATCCATATATGCCGATTGCTCTAATCCAAAATAATCGAGGTAGTACTCTTTTACCTCTGATAAATGAATTGTCTTAATATGCAATGCACCTATAATAGCGTCATCTGGAATACCTAACCATAACAATTTTGTTGCATGACTCACTAATCTCGGTACATTTAATGGTCTAATATCAATTTTTACTAAATTATTTTGCCTCGTCCATTGCGCTTCGTCTTTATCAACATAAAATTTAAAACCGTTTCCTTCCGGGTCTTCAAAAAATAATGATAACGAAGCAGGCTGTATACCTCCGTTAACTGGAATATCATATTCGCTTAAATGAATTAGTAAATTAGCTAAATCACTAATTTGAGGTAGTTTAATTGCGATATGAAACAGTCCCGCTTCGGACATTAAAGGTTCACGTCCATTTTGTAATTCAACAAGTGTAATGACATGATTATTTTGACCTACTTCATATTGTATCGATGTTAATGTCTCATTTATAATATTTAATCCTAATATGTCCTCATAAAATGGCTTTAATTCATTCTTATCTCTCACATTTAAAGTGATACCATTGACAAAGTTTGCGTTACTGTTATGATACATTCAATTAACTCCTATCAAATTCAATATCTGTGCTTACTTTTACTTAAAATTATCGCGAACATAATTGAGAATAGCAACTATAACGCATTTATATGCCTCAGAGAATTTGTACCATTCCTGAATAATTTTTATTTTAGTAAATCGCACATTTTTTACATATATGACCGGTAACTTGGTCATTTTTTTATTCACAAAAAAACTCTCTTCATCATGTCAACAAAAACTACAACATGATTATGAAGAGAGCTTTAATTTATATCATCTGTATGAGTACTTTATACAATTTCAATTATACAAGTGATTTTACAACTTGTTGGCATCGTGGACATAGATGCGTCAATTCATCAACAGCACCAAGATCCTCTGAATAGTTCCAACATCTTTCACATTTTTCACCATCTGCATGTTCGATGACAATATCACCATGTTCATAAGCTGTTGCCTGATCGTCTAACTTATCTACAACTTTAACTTGTGACACGATAAATAATTGATGTAATGCATCAAATGAAGTTAAGAATTCAGATGCATTAAATTTATCGTTACTAGCAATCGTAACTTTAGCTTCTAATGATTTACCAATAACTTTTTCATTACGAGCAGTTTCTAATGCACGGTTCACATCATCACGTAAATTCATAAATGTACGCCATTTATCCAATAAAGCTTGATCTACTTCTACAACTTTAGGCATGTCTGCTAAGTGAACACTTTCTTCTTTAACATGTGGTGTATGAGACCAAACTTCTTCAGCTGTATGCACTAAGATTGGTGCTAACAACTTCGTCATATCAACTAAAATTTGATATAACACTGTTTGCATACTACGACGGATATGAGAATCACGTTGTTCAATATATAAAATATCTTTACCGTAATCCAAATAGAAATTACTTAACTCAACATTGATAAAGTTTTGAACTTCTTGATAAATATTTAAGTAGTCAAAGTTTTCATAGTTGTTAATCGTACTTGCAGTAAATTCACGTAAACGATTTAGCAAGTAACGATCCACTTCTAATAACTCTGATTCAGGAATGCTATCTGTGTCAGGATTGAAATCGTTAATGTTACCTAACATAAATCTTAATGTATTTCTGATTTTACGATAAACATCAGATGTTTGTTTTAAAATTTCATCAGAAATTCTAACATCAGCTAAATAGTCCGTACTACTTACCCAAAGTCTCGCAATATCAGCACCTTTTTGTTTAACCACTTGGTCAGGTACAATCACATTACCTAAAGATTTACTCATTTTCTTACCTTCACCGTCCATAACAAAACCATGAGAAAGTAAGAATTTATAAGGTGATACTCCTCTTGTAGCAACTGAAGTTGTGATAGAAGAGTTGAACCAACCACGATATTGGTCACTACCTTCTAAATACATATCCGCTGGGAAACTTAATTCCGGTCTTGTTTCCAACACGCCACGGTGTGATGAACCAGAATCAAACCAAACGTCCATAATGTCTGTTTCTTTAGTAAATGTACCGTTAGGGCTGCCTGGATGTGTAAATCCTTCTGGTAGTAAGTCTTTCGCTTCTCTTTCAAACCAAATATTTGAACCGTGTTCTGCAAATAAATCAGCAACATGATTCACTGTTTCTTTCGTCATGATAATTTCGCCATTTTCAGCATAAAATACTGGTAACGGTACACCCCACACACGTTGACGAGAAATAACCCATTCGCCACGGTCACGAACCATATTGTAAATACGTGTTTTACCCCAATTTACTTTGAAGTTTGTATTTTCGATTGCATCTAAAATATCTTGTCTTACTTTACTGATTGAGGCAAACCATTGTGGTGTAGCACGGAAGATTACAGGTTTTTTTGTTCTCCAGTCGTGTGGATAGCTATGTGTAATAAAGTCTAATTTTAATAGTGCACCTTTTTCTGTTAATAAATCAGTAACGGCTTTATTAGCTTTATCATAGAACATCCCTTCAAATTGGCCGCCTTCTTCAGTAAATACACCTTTATCATCGATTGGACTAATTACTGGCAATTCATATTTTTGACCAACAATATAGTCATCTTCCCCGTGACCTGGTGCTGTATGTACACAACCTGTACCAGCATCTGTAGTAACATGATCACCATTAATCACTAACGATTCTCTGTCTAAGAATGGATGTTGTGCTACAACATACTCTAATTCTTTACCTGTGTATTCTTTTTCTAATTTGATTGATGCTTTATCCCAATCCAGTGCTTCTGCTACAGCGTCAGACAAGGCTTCTGCAATAATATATTTTTCGCCATTTACATTGTATTGACCATATTTTAATTCAGGATGAACGGTAATCGCAACATTTGATGGAATTGTCCATGGCGTTGTTGTCCAGATAATAAATTTAGCATCTGCATCAACGACACCTTTGTCATCTTTAACGTCAAATGCAACGTAAATTGATGCTGAACGTTTATCGTGATATTCAATTTCTGCTTCTGCTAATGAAGACTCACTTGAAGGAGACCAATAAACTGGCTTTTTACCTTTATAAATTAAACCTTTATCTGCCATTTCTCCAAAAATACGAATTTGTGCAGCTTCGTATTCAGGTTTTAATGTAATATATGGATCATTAAAGTCACCACGAACACCTAAACGTCTAAAATCTTTTTTCTGTAATTCAATTTGTTCTAAAGCAAATTCTTTACATTTCTCACGGAATTCAGCTGTTGACATTTTCTTTCGGTCAACACCTTTTTTCGTTAATGCTTGTTCAATTGGTAAACCATGTGTATCCCAACCTGGTACGTATGGTGCATAGAACCCTTGCATAGTTTTATAACGTACAATAAAGTCTTTTAAAATTTTGTTCAAGGCATGTCCCATATGTAAGTTACCATTCGCGTATGGTGGGCCATCATGTAAAATGAATGTTTCGTTACCTTTATTTTTTTCTAACGCTTTATGGTATTGATCTTCTGCATCCCATTTTTCTTGAATTTGCGGTTCCTTGTTTGGTAAACCACCTCGCATTGGGAAATCTGTTTTAGGCATTAATAACGTTTCTTTGTAATCCATTTTTTTCACTCCTTAAAAATTTAAAAAACTCTAAGTTAAATTAAAAGGGACGATTGCTCGCGGTACCACCCTTATTAACTCAACTTAGAGTTCTCTCATTACATTATTTAAATATTAAAAAGCCAGTGATATAACATACATGCTTTTACTAGGCTCTCACCATTACCTAATTCGCTGTGAAAAGTTAAATGTATATTACGCGTCTGTCTTTATTTAATTCTTACTTCTTAGTTGTTTCTGAATCATTGGATTGTTGATTATTGTCTGGTGTATTTGATGCATTATTTTGTGCATTTGCTGCAACTTCATCTGGCTTTAAATCATTTTCATGCAAATGATGAATATTTTCAAGCGTCACTTGTTCAGCGTCTAAATCATAATTCAACAAGTAATCCCAATCTTCGTTTTTTAATAAGTCTAATTGCGCTTCAACTAACATACGGAAACGCGATCTAAATACTTTTGATTGACGTTTCATATCTTCAGTCTGGAATGCTAAACGGCGTGCTTTTTCTACCGCGTCACCAACCATTTGATTAGCTTGCGCTTCTGCCTTAGCTATAATCGCTTCAGCTTGTTTCTCTGCAGCTTGCTTAGTTTCTTCACCAGCTTTTTGAGCTTGTATCAAAGCATCACTTACAGATTGATGCACGTCTTGATAAGACTTAATATTAGTATCTCTCTCTTCGATTACTTTTTCAAGTTGTTTTTTATCTTCTTTAAGACGTTCAATTTCAGTGCTTAGTTGCTCCAAAAAATTAGCAACTTCAGTAGGTTCTAAACCATTCTTTACACGTGAAAACTCTTTATTCTTAATTTCATTTGGTGTAAAAGGCATTTGTTATCCTCCTTAAATCATTACTATTTGAATAATGTTCTATAGGTAATGTGCGTTTTATCTTTTTTAGTTTTACCACCTAAGTCAGTAATGTGTGCTCTACCAAAACCTTGGATGGATATTAAATCATTTGCTTGTAATTGAAAATCTGCTGAATCAACAATAGTGTGATTCACTTTAACACGTTTTTTTTCGATTAGTTGTTTCGCAATCGTACGTGATTTACGTATCATTTCTTTAATAACAACATCTAACCTTAAAGAACTAACTGTTGCACTTTCATTTTTCCAATTCTCATTAGATTGTATCATATCTGTTACTGGAATAGTATAAAGTTTAACTGATGCGCCTTTAATACGTTGTAATTCTAACATAATAAATGATTCCAATCTACTTGTCAAAACAAATTGAATTCGTTCATTCACAATTATATCTCCAACTTGTTCGCGTTCGATACCTAAAGACATTAATGTCCCTAAAATATGTTGATGTTTTAAAGTGACGAATTTTTCAGGATAATCTATTTCCATTAAAGTTAATTCAAAGTCGCTTTCTTTAGGTTCATAATAGTTCGGCGAAATGATTGCTCTTTTTCTTTCAGCATTAGGTCCACCATAAAAAGATACGTTTAAATCTTCATAACTGCCACAAATCACTTCCAATATATATTGCCCTCTTGGATCTAAAAAATGCGTTAATACTGGTGCATAATGCTGTTCCGCTTGATCACATTTATCCGTTAGCTGATCAATTAATTCGTATTCTTCCTGTCTAAAGTGTTGATAAATATCTATGTTAATCACTACCTTAAAAAAATTATAAAATACCATCTATTGCCCTTATATTCAGAAAAATGCATATCAAAAACGAGGCTAAAGTATCATGTACCCTTGCCTCGTTATGTCGCTTAATTTATTGTAATTGAATTAAAATCCAATTAAAGATTTGGAGTAACCCTTTTTGGAATAATACTAAAACGATAATTGCAGCGATTGATGATATGTCGATAATTCCAATAGGTGGAATTACTTTTCTAAATGGTTGTAAGAAAGGTTCATATATTTTCGCTAAAAAATAACCTACCTTAGTTTCTCTAATACTTGGTACCCAAGATGTAAAGAAATATATAATCATGCCGAAATAATAAATTTCAACAACAAAAAGGATGAATTTAAATATTGTAGCTAGCACATTTATATCCATATGTTAACTCCTTAGTCGAATGAATGTTCCATATTTTCAATATGGTCTGTAATGCTTCCAGCTACTTCCACATTATCAGGCGTACATAAGAAAATATCAGTACCTACACGTTGGATATCTCCACCGATTGCATAAACAGTACCGCTTAAAAAATCAATAATTCTTTTCGCTGATACTTTATCAATACGTTGTAAATTGACAAGTGTCGCACGGCGGTTTTTAAGCTCATCAGCAATATCTTGTGTATCTGAAAAAACACGTGGTTCGAATAAACACATTTTTGAACTTTCTTGTGATGCATTGTTTGGTGTAGCATTGTTCATAGTTACAACATTACGTGAATTATTTTTTGAATAATTAGACATACGGTTATTCCTTTCTTCTGACGTTGTTGTATATCTTGATGCAGATTTTTGAGGGACTGATTTGATTGCGTTTTGTTTTGTTGTTTGTTGTGACTGCTCTTTTGCTGGCGCTTCATTTACCTGTTGTTGTTTGTCAGGTACTTCTACTTCCTCTTCATCATCTATTACAAAAAATCCACTAAATAAATCTTTTAAAGCCAAGTGGCTCACTCCTCTTCTCCTACAAGTTTAGTCCCAATTCTAACAAACGTCGCACCTTCTTCAACTGCAATAAGATAGTCATTACTCATTCCCATTGATAATTCATCACAAGGCGCATATTCTAAATTGAGTCGTTGTATTTCTTCTTTTTTCAAACGTAACTGTTTAAATAACGATCTAATATATGCTTCATCATCTGTCAATGGTGCCATCGTCATTAAACCTACAATTTCGATTTTGTCATATTTTTTAAGATCATCTATAAACTGATCAACATCTTCTAAAGCAATACCATGTTTAGAAGCTTCTCCCGAAACGTTCACTTGCAAGAAACATTTAATTTTATGTTCTGCACGTTTGTTAATTTCTTTGGCTAAGCTCAATCGATCTAAAGCATGGAAATAATCTACGTCGTTTATAACGTCCTTAACTTTTCGAGATTGTAATGATCCTATAAAATGGATCACCGCATCTGATGGTAATGCTTCTTTCTTTTGAAAAAAGCCTTCCAATCTATTCTCACCAAAATGTCTTATTCCAGCCTCATACGCTTCTTTAGCTCGCTCTATTGTAACATATTTTGTAACTGCAATCACGTTTGGTTTTGTTGAAAAATTATTTTTTTCACTTTTGTCATTAATTTGTGTTGAGATTTGTTGTAAATTATCTTTCACACGCAAACATATCTCCTCCTTGTTTACTGTTGACCAATGAATGCTAACATGCGTCCTGTTTGACCTTTTTCTAATCGATAAGAGAAAAATAATTCTAAATGTTCAGATGTAGCATACGCTGTCGTATAAATATTTTCTTTAGGAACACCATAATAAATTAATAATGCAGCATTGGCTTTTTTCAAATCAATACCATGACGATCTCGTCCTCTAGTTTCAATATAGTTGGCACTATCAATTGGCAATGTTTCAAATTTATTTTTAATATCATCATTAATTTCATAACTTGATGATGTAGATGGTCCAATAACGACATGTAAGTCTTTCAAATCAAAGTTCACATGTTTTAGCACTTCTTTTACAATTTCAGTATAGGTACCACGCCAACCTGCATGCGCCAATGCAATAAAATGATGTTTTGTACTATAAAAATATACTGGTACACAGTCTGCATAACACATCGTTAATAAGACATTACTATCATATGTGTACATCGCATCAATACCATGAAGCGCATCAGTTAAAGTGTCTATATTTGTGCCTATATCATCCTTTGTAATACAAGCGACTTTATTTTCATGTGTTTGAATGGGAAACACCCAATTTTTTCTATCAAACGCAATTTCTTCAGCTAATTGCAATTGATGTTGAGTAATATTATATGGGCGATCATCAATATATCTCGCCATATTAAAAGCATTTTTAGGATAGTCACTTAAACCATCTCCTCTAGTTGTAATACCTAGAGTAATACCTTGTTGTAATAACTCTTCATATATTAAATGATGCGGTTGCTTTTTAAAATTATCATTCACTCGATCGTCACCATCATTTCATTTAAATTATCTTCGTCTAACTGTACAAAGTTAATAATTATATAATATAACATTTATGTTTAAAGTTAAAATGTTGCGCAAATAATTTTTGACTTAATTTTCACACGATACTTAAACACTTTTAATAACTTTGAAAAACTTAAATGTCCTTCTACATGTTCTAAAAATTAGTAAAAAAATCATCAGATATGTTATCTGATGATTTGTGTTGAATTATTTGTGTATATATATTAACCGATTAACGTCTTGTTCTTCTTGAACGTCTTTCTTCTCTATTTCTAATGAAGCTAGGAATATCATCTTCTTTAGTTGTATGTGTTCTTTCACTTACACTATCAGTTGCTTGTGCATTTGATGAATTTGAAGTGAATGATTCATCTTTAGAAGTTGCATTGCTAGAAGTATTTACGCTTGTTCCGAATCCAGTGCTACCAGATTTACGACCATGTGATGTTGGTTTGTCATCAAAACCAGTTGCAATAACTGTTACAACAATCTCATCTTGTAATTCAGGATTAATAACTGTACCGAAAATCATATTAACGTCTTCATCTGCAGCATCTTGGACAATATCAGCAGCCTCTTGTGCTTCAAATAATGACAATGACTCGCCACCAGTAATATTCATAAGCACACCTTGTGCACCAACGATAGATGTTTCAAGTAATGGAGAAGAGATTGCTTTTTTAGCAGCTTCTACCGCTCTATTTTCACCAGAAGAAACACCAATACCCATTAATGCAGAACCTTGGTTAGACATAATTGTCTTAACGTCTGCAAAGTCTAAGTTTACTTCACCAGAAACAGCGATTAAGTCTGAGATACCTTGTACACCTTGGCGTAACACGTTGTCAGCTTCTTTAAATGCTTCCATCATTGGCGTAGATTTGTCAACGATATCTAATAAACGGTCATTTGGTATAACGATTAATGTATCTACTGCAGCTTTCATAGCTTCTACTCCAGCAGCAGCTTGAGTTTGACGTTTACGTCCTTCAAAACTAAATGGACGAGTTACAACACCAACAGTTAATGCGCCCATTTCTTTTGCAATTTTAGCAACGACTGGTGCTGCACCAGTACCAGTTCCGCCACCCATACCAGAAGTAACAAATACCATGTCTGCACCTTGGATTGCATCTTCAATTTGTTCACGAGATTCCTCTGCAGCTTTTTTACCGATTTCAGGATTAGCTCCTGCTCCTAAACCACGTGTTAATTTTTCACCGATTTGGATTTTAGATTCAGCTTTAGATAAGTTTAAAGCTTGACCGTCTGTGTTGATAGCGATAAATTCAACATTATTCATTCCGTGGTCAATCATTCGGTTTACGGCGTTGTTACCGCCACCACCTACACCAATGACCTTTAAAGTCGCTAAATGATTAAATCCTTGTTCAAATTCTAACATTTAAATTTCCTCCTAGTTTTATTGGCCAATAATCATTCAAATAGAGATTTCATTAGTTTTTTGAATTTACTTTCTTCTTTATCTTTATCTTTGTCTTGAACATGTTCATGATTCTGTTTATGTTCCTGATGATTATCTTCTGATTGATAAATTTCTTCATCTGTTGACTCTACTTCATTTTCATGAGTATCTTTTTTGTTTGTTTTACGTTTAAACCAATCAAATCCGCCTAATTTAGATTCGTTATCTTTGTCTTTCACATCAATAACATCTTCTTCAGTTTCTTCATTATCATGATAATTAATTGTAACATAATCTAATAACTCATCAAAAGCGATACTACTAGAAATTGTAGAAATTGCTGAAGAAAATTCAGGTTTTCTAATTCCCATTTGTGATGGCGTGTGAATTCTAACTTTTTCACTTACCATATCTGATAATAATTCTTTTACGCCAAGTAAGTTTGCAGATCCACCAGTTACAATAAACCCACCATTTACTTTTGTTAATCCTAAATCTTGTAAAACATCAAATACTTCGAAGAATATTTCTTCTACACGCGCTTCAATAAAGTCACTCAAATCTTTTTGAGTATACTGTACTGTTTCATCACTATCAACCTGTTCAACAGTGAAGATATCTTGATCTGAAGCAGAATCATAGAATGCATGACCATATTGGTGTTTAACTTTTTCAGCAGTTTCATAAGAAGTGTTTAATCCTTGTGCAATATCGTCTGTAATATCACGCCCTGCCATTTCGATAGAATCAGCATCTACTAATTCACCGCGTTCATAAAAAGCAACTTGCGTAACGTCTTCACCAATATCAATGACACATGCACCTAACTCTTTTTCAGTAGCTGTTAGGATTGAACCATAGTTATATGCATCAGAGTAAACATCTAATACATCAACACCACATGCTTCTACGCATTTAATCATATTAATTAAAATCGATTTTTGAATAGCAATTACGCCTGCTTCAACCTTTAATGAATGTCTGGCAATTAATTCTTTAGGGTCTGAAACCTCATTTTCTTTATCGACTATAAAACGAATCGGGAACACATTAATTACTTCTGTTTCTTGCACATCATTTTTTTCTCTAATACCTTCTAATACTTTTTCGATATGTGAACCGTTGATTTCTGTATCCTCATAAAAGTCGATTTCATTTGATTCATCATAAACTTCCGTTCCAATGATAGGTAATTTCAGGAAAACTTCTTTAATATCAACACCCGAAGCGATTGATGCCTTTTTAATTGTGTCTTTGATTGCTTGTCGCGCAATATCAAAATCATCAATTAAACCATTTTTTATACCGCTCGTGTAGGTTTGTCCTGTACCTATCACATTTATACCATTGTGAAATTTCTCGCCTACTATTGTTTTTACGCTTGATGATCCAATATCAATACTTACGTAGTAATGTTCTTCCATAGATAGGCACCTCCTGACAAATTACTATTAAAAAAATACACTATCCTTAGTTTACAATACGTTGAATGGCTTGTGAACTATAAACATAGACAATATCAAAATTTTTTAATTATTCTTACTTGATTGTTTGTTAATTTTGTTTAAAACGCTTTGTAATTCTTCTTTTGCTTGATTTTCCTCTTGAGATGATTTAGTCACATTTTTATCGCTTTCTGATTGACTAGACGTGTTTCCACGGTATGGGATAAATGAAGCACCGACTGATAAATCAATATAGCCTCGTGTTTTTAGTTTACCCGAACTATCCCTTGATAATGATTGTGACATCTGCGGATAATATTTCATTTTCTTAGATATCGTCGAAATATCACCGATTACTTGAAGTCCATCTGTCGTAAACAATTCAATTCTGCTTTGTTTGTTTTTACTTGGGGCGTATGTCACTTCGGCAATATATCGTCTAACTTCAGGTGTCATTTCAGATAACGCCTTAATCATATCATCTTCTTTTGTACCTTTGAAACCATCCATGACAGGTGCATCATTAATTTTGACATCATTTGAACCTTTAAGCAATTTACCATTTTCTAATAAAGGTAAATATTTACCTTTATATTTCACTAAAGCAATAATTTCATTTTCTGTGATATCTACGTTTAATGTGTTTGGTAATTGCTTGTGTATCTCAACACTTTTGATTAATGGATTCTCTTCGAGATCATTAATAGCATTTTTTTTACTAAACGTATACATCCTTGAATCATTTTTAACACCTAAAACTTTGTTTATCTTTGAAGTACTAACGTGATTATTTCCATTTATATTTACATGCGCAATTTTACTAAGTGGTGAAAACATGTAAATTAATATAACAGCAATCAACAATACCAATATTGTAATAACACTGTATTGGATTCGCTTTTGTCGCTTACGTCTTAACTTCCGCTTTTCTTCAAGTGTTAATGGCTTTAATTGTGTTACTTTACTTTTTCGTTCTTTTTTCGTTACTGTTTCCTCATCAATCGAGTCGCTATTTTGTTCTTTAGGAGCTGATTGAGGTTGTTCGTTGTCGACTGAAATTACATTCGATTCATTTTGGTCGTCAATTTCTTGATTATATCTATAATCCTCATTTTCAATATTAGAGTCTGTAGAATCATCGATATTATTATCATTCGCATGACTAGAAGCAGAATCATTATTTTTATCATTGCTTTCTTCTTTTTTGAAGTCTTTATTTATCAAGTAAATTTCTTCATCAAAATCAGCTTGTTGAGATGTATCATCTTTATTTTGATTAGAAAAATGTGTAGCCTTTGATCTTTTTCTTTGCCGTCTTTTCTTAGATGTATTCCTCGTAAATAATTCTAATTCATCTTTATCTTCATTTGATTCTTGTTGATCGTTCTTCGTTTTATCATCCATCAATACTCACACCCTTTAATAAGATGGTAAATGGGCACGGAATCTTTCAATAAATTTCTCTCCACGCTCTTCAAAAGTACTATATTGATCCCAACTCGCACAAGCAGGTGACAATAATACAACATCATTTGGTTCTATAATATCTTGTACTTTATCAACAGCGTCTTCGACATTGTTCGCTTCAATGACCGATTTCCCTTGACTATTACCTAGTTTAGCAAACTTAGCTTTCGTTTGTCCGAATACAACCATCGCGCGAACATTTTCCATATAAGGAATGAGTTCGTCAAATTCATTCCCTCGATCCAAACCACCACATAACCAAATGATTGGTTGATTAAATGAATTTAAGGCAAACTGTGTTGCTAGCGTGTTTGTTGCTTTGGAATCATTATAATATTTATTAGTTCTATTAGTACCAACATATTGCAATCTATGCTCTATTCCTGAAAATGTAGTTAAACTATCAATAATTGCTTTAATAGGTACACCAGCTAAAATACAAGCAAGCACAGCTGCTAATATATTTTCTAAATTATGTTCACCAGGCAATACTAGATCTTCAGTGTTAATAATACGAACACCTTTATAAACGATAAAACCATCTTTAATATAAATACCATCAACTTCTTGTTGAGTTGAGAAATACAATGTCTTAGCTTTTAATTCTTCCGACTCTATCACTTGTCTTTGATGATAATTACAAATCAAATAATCCTCTTCCGTTTGATTTTTATATATTTGCTTTTTAGCATTTTGATAGTTTTCTAAATTTTCATGGTAATCTAGATGCGCCGAATAAATGTTAGTAATTATAGCAATGTGTGGTTTATACTTTTCGATTCCAAGTAACTGGAATGACGACAACTCTGTAACTAAATAATCTGTAGGCTTTACTTCTTGTGCTACTTTAGATGCAACATAACCAATATTGCCGGATAATCTTCCAGTTAAGCGACTTTTTTTAAACATATCTCCAATTAGAGAAGTAACTGTCGTTTTACCATTTGTACCCGTTACAGCTATGATTGGTGCTTCAGAGATTAGATAACTTAACTCAACTTCTGTTAAAATTTTCAAACCTCGTTTCACTGCTTCATCAATAATAGATACTGTATAAGGTATTCCAGGATTTTTAACAATTATTGGATTATTATCAAGCAACGTTAATGGATGACTTCCACTTACAACAGAAATGCCCATAGATTCTAAATCTTTTGCATGAGCATCTTGTGATAAGTCTTTTCCATCATTGACAGTTACATTCGCACCTAATTTACTTAATAATTTAGCTGCTTCATAACCACTTTTTGCCAAACCGACAACTAATACATTTTTATTTTCTAACCCTGTATAATTAAGCATCTTAATGCACTCCAATCCATAAACCGATTAAACCTGAAATCAGACCAACAGCCCAAAATACTGTAACTACTTTCCATTCGCTCCATCCTATCAATTCAAAATGATGATGAATCGGACTCATTTTAAATATACGCTTTCCAGTCAATTTAAAGCTAGCGACTTGTAACATAACAGATAATGTTTCAATTACGAATACTAAACCTATAAAAATTAATGATAATTCCTGATTAAGCATGATTGAAATGGTAGCAAATATACCACCTAAAGCTAAGCTACCTGTATCTCCCATAAACACTTTAGCAGGGTTAATGTTATATGGTAAAAATCCTAAAAGTGCAAACAACATAATGATACAGAAAATACCAATTGCCGTTTCTCCTAACACAAAGCTCATGATGGCATACATTGTAAATCCGATAATTGACAGTCCAGTTGCTAATCCATCTAAACCATCTGTTAAATTTACTGCATTAGAAAAACCTACTTGCCAAAAAACAATGAAAATAACATATGCAAATGATAGTGGGATTGCTACATTCGTAAATGGAATATGTATGCTCGTAGAAAAATTCACCAAATGAAACACATTACTTAAAACAAAGAATATAATCGCAATACCAATTTGCGCCAAAAACTTCTGTTTACTTGTTAAACCTTGGTTATTCTTTTTAACAACAATAATATAATCATCTATAAAACCAATTAACCCAAAACCAATCGTCACAAATAATAACAGTATGATTGGATTAGCTTGATCTACAAATATAATAGCCACCAAAGACGTTATCACAATACTTAATAGAAATGTTAGTCCACCCATCGTTGGTGTACCAGTCTTCTTCATATGGCTTTGTGGACCTTCTTCTCGAATACTTTGACCAAATTTCATCCTTTTTAATGTAGGTATTAAAACAGGTACCAAAACAAATGTAATCACTAGCGCTAATAACGCATATACAAAAATCATAACTATCTCCTCTTCTTAATCCAGACTTTTTTAACCACTAATATATTATCAATTTTTCAATTAAATAAACAAAGTTGTAATCAAAATTTATAATTTTTCTTTTTTACGGCATAAGAGGCCAGTATAAAAAGTTTGCCTATAACAAACAAGTTAATCTGACCTCGTCTACCTTAAAATTCTCTATCAACACTTATTTATAAAGATTAAATGAAGATGTTGTTTTCTATCACAGCATTACTTTAGTAAAAACAAATAGTGACAATACATCCTAATTTAATGTAGCCATTCTTGTTAGTCCGACTTATCCTTGTCAGTTTTACTGTCAGATTTCTTCTTATCATCTGAATTTGAATCAGAATTATTCGTCGAATTGCTGTCTACATTCTCTGATGAAAATTCTACGTCTATTTTATCTTTTTCAGTAAGTTTTTGTCCCTTACTAATTGATTGGTGGGACACAAAACCGCTACCTTTTAAATTTACTTTAATATTTGTTAGGTTTTCAAAAGCAATGACATCTTCTTTCGTCCATCCTGACATGTCAGGCATAGTTAAGTCTCCATCTGTTAATAACAGTACTTTACTATGAGGTAAGACTTTATTCCCTGCTTTTATAGATTGTGCTTTTATTTGTGTGCCAGAACCAATAGTAACTGGTTCTAATGATTTTGCACTCACATTATCAATAGCTTTTTGTTTGTCTTGACCTTCAACATCTGGCACTTTACTATACTCTGCATTAGATGTGTCATCTTTTGATTTACCTACATTTAAATATTTCAAAGTATTTTCCATTATTGGTTTAAACGCTTTACTAACACCTAATTCATAAGCTTCTTGGTCATTTTTTTGTGCCAAGCTCATACCAGCGTATACAATAACTTTAGGATTTTTCTTCGGCGCGTCACCCATAAAACTTACAAAATATGGGTTTGGACCTTTAACGTATCCACCACCATTAGGTGCAGCGACTTGTGCTGTACCAGTCTTACCTTCGACCTCATAACCATCAATACGATAGTTTGCAGCGTGACTCTTCTTACTATTCACAACTAAATCCAATTGCTTTTCAACTTTTTCAGCAGTATCTTTTGTTATTGGTTTGCCTGCGATTTGTTTTTGCCCTTTATAAAATTGTCTTTTACTAACAGGATTTTCAACGCTATTCACAAACCATGGTTTTAACATATTACCATCATTAAAGAACGCTGATTGCGCTTGTAACATTTGAACAGGTGTTACTGTTGTCGATTGACCAAATGATGACGTTTTTTGTTGCAACTCATTACTCCATCCAATTTGACCAGGTGCTTCTCCATCAAACATACCTTTAGTTGATTTTCCAAATCCAAATCGTTCATACCAAGATTTCATTTTGTCTGCACCAACTAAATCTTGTAAATGCATCATCAATGTATTAGATGAATAAGTAAATCCGAGTGACATTGGGATTTCACCCCAACCGACTCTATTCCAGTCTGAAATACGTGAACCCATAATATCTCTATGTCCAGATTTATATTTCTTATCAGGATCAAAAGCACCTTCTTGAATAGCAGCTGCTAACCCATATGATTTAAATGTTGATCCAGGCTCGTATGTGTTTTGATAAAGGTCATTTGCCCACTTTTTACCAAAGTCTTTACCAGTTTCAGGATTAAATGTTGGTCGCTGACTGTATGCTAAAATTTCTCCAGTTTTGGCATCCATGACAACCGCAAATAAATCTTTCGGCTGGTATCTTTCAACCATGCCATCTAAAGCTTCTTCAACAAATACTTGAATATTTGAATCGATTGTTAAATGGACATCATCACCACGTTTAGGCTGCTTCTCTTTTTTAGTATTTGGTGCGATATATCCCCAAATATCATGAATATATCTCAATGATCCTTTAGATCCACTTAAATAACTATCAAAAATCTTTTCAACTCCAAGTGCACCTTTAAGTTCACCAGTATCCGGATTTTTCTGAGCTCTACCAATTAAGTGTGATGCAAAATTGCCATTTGGATAAAAGCGTTCTGTTTCAGGCAATAAAGAAATACCAGGCAAATTCATTTTCTCTATTTTCAATTTGTCCTGATACGTTAAATTTGTTCCTTTGCGTCCAAATTCAATTTGGAAAGCTTTCTTTTGACTAAGTCTCTTTTCAATTTCCTCTGGCTTCATATTAATGACTGTAGATAATTTCTTTGCAGTCTCTTTTTTATCAACTACATGCCTAGGTTTTTTAGAATTGGCACTCGCCTTTTTATCTATTACTGCAACAAGTTTATATCTTTCTACATCTTCTGCTAGCACTTTACCATTACGATCATATATCTTTCCTCGTTCTGGTTGTTGTGCATTCTTAACTAAATACTTTTCATTTGCCTTCATGACTAAATCTTGACCATTAGAATGTCCAGTAATCATGATATATGAAATTCTTAAAACCAATATAAAAAAGAGCAGTCCGAATAAACCAACAAGTAGGACTGCCCCTATTTTATTTTTTTTAATTTTAATTTTTTGCTTCGCCATTACTACGCACTACCTTTACATTATCGTTCTCAAGGCTCATCCCCTGTTTCTTAGCCTTTTCGTATATGCGTTCATAAGAAGAATTCTTTTTGATTTCAGATTGTAAAGCACTGTTTTCACTTGATTGTTTATCTATTTTATAATCTAAATCTGCAATCTTTCCTCGCGTATCATACGCATCCATTTTTAAAGATAGCATATAAATACTTAACATAGCAATTACAGTAATCAAAGTTATGTATAAAACTTTTTCAAATTTAGTTAATTGTACAACCACTTTTCTCGAAACAGTCTTCTTTTCGGGCTTAGTTTGTGGTTGTTGCTTCGGTATACTATTATAAACTTGTTCGTCATATGGTTGGTACACTTTTTCTACAGCCATTATAAATTGCTCCTTATTTAAGTATTTCAGCTACACGTAATTTCGCGCTTCGTGCTCTGTTATTGTCATCTAAATCTTCTTCTGTAGCGGTAATCGGTTTACGATTAACACGCTTTAACTTAGGTGTATATGCTTCTGGTATAACTGGTAATCCTCTTGGTACCTCTGGACCTTTTTCATATTCTTGGAACACCTGTTTACATAAACGATCTTCTAAAGAATGGAAAGTGATTACCGAAATCCTGCCATCTACTTTCACTAATTCAATCGCTTGTTCTATTGAATCTTCAAAAGCTGACAATTCATCGTTTACTGCAATTCGTAGTGCTTGAAATACTCGTTTTGCAGGATGTCCGCCTTTTCTTCTTGCTTTTGCAGGAATACCTTCTTTTATAATGTCAACTAATTCTAATGTTGTTGTTATTGGTTGTTGTTCGCGATGTGCTTCGATTCTTCGAGCTATCTGTTTTGAAAATTTCTCCTCGCCATAGCGATAAAAAATCTTCACTAACGCTTCATATGACCAATTGTTAACAATTTCATATGCTGTTAGTTCTTGTGTTTGGTCCATACGCATGTCTAATGTTGCGTCATGGTGATAACTGAATCCTCGTTCTGGAATGTCGAGTTGTGGGCTTGAAACACCCAAGTCGTAATAAATTCCATCTACTTTTTCAATGTTTAAGTCTTTTAATATTTGAGTTAATTCACGGAAGTTGCTATGAACAAAAGTCACCTTATGCAAATGATCCTTTAATACCTCTTTAGCATTATCAATTGCAGTTTGGTCTTGATCGATTGCTATTAATCTTCCGTCGTCATTTAATTGATTTAGTAAATAAAGGGCATGTCCCGCTCCACCTAGCGTACAGTCAATGTACACACCATTTTCTTTTACATTTAAATAATCAATGGTTTCGTTTAACATAACGCTGATATGATGAAACACTTCAATTCCTCCATTTTAAAAATCAAAATCTATTAAATCTTCAGCAATATCTTCGAAACTTTCTTCAGATTCTTCATAGAAATCATTCCAAGTTTCTCTATCCCAAATCTCAATACGATTTGAAACACCGATTACTGTACATTCTTTAGTTAAATTAGCGTATTTCCTCAAGTTTTGAGGGATGTTAATACGCCCTTGCTTATCAAGTTCTACTTCAACAGCACCAGAGAAGAACATACGCATAAACTTACGTGCGTCTTTTTTTGTCATAGGTAAGGTTTTCATTTTCTCTTCAATCTGTTGCCATTCGTCTAGAGTGTAACCGAATAAACATTTATCAAGGCCTCTTGTGATAATAAAACGCTCATTTAAGTCATAACGAAACTTGGACGGTATAATCATACGTCCTTTTGTATCTAATTGATGATCGTATTCTCCCATGAACATTTTTTATCACCTCACCTTATATATAATTTACCACATCTCCCCACTATCCACCACTATTTATACAAAATTTGTGAAATTTATTTTAAAAAACAAAAAAATGCCCGATTTATCATTAAGATAAATCGGGCTAAACCCTTGGTATATTAAGGTTTTATAATAATATGATCAAAAGTGTAAGAAAGTGGTGGATAGGTGGAGGGCTTGAACACATCTGTCCCAAAATCATTCAAAATTTGAAGTGGATTCCATATTCTTTCTTGTAATCCTCCCATTGGATGGAGTGTTTCTTGAATTTCTCTAAATTGCTTCATACTGATGTCGTTTTCTCTTTCAATGTTTAAAAGATAACGTTTTAACAAATAATCATACTGTTGTATATGAATTTCATTATTTTTATTCACAAGGTTAATATTATTTTGATTCCCCGCCACTTCATCTAATAAGTCTTTGTTTAGACGACGCTGTTGTTCAATCATACCTTCTACCTTTTCAATAAATTGATGTGATGCTTGTTCTCTAATAAACTTACTTCTTTCTCCTTCAACACCATCGACTAACACTTTTTCTAATGGAATATTGTATTTCGAAAGTAATTTTTCTATACGGTCATTTAAATAAGTAATTCTAAGCCTTGGCATCACGATAGGCATTTCAACATCAAATAGTTCAAATACATCTTTTAGTTCAGCCCAGTACTTAATTTCACTCGGTCCTCCAACAAATGCCACCGTGTTAAATAACCATTCTTCCATTAATGGTCTTGTCACTACATTATTAGAAAATAATTCAGGTTGATTTTCCGCAATATTTATAATTTCTTCCTTTATATATGTCTTATCTGTTTTATTTAATTTAAAATGCTTACCATCATACGAAACTAATTGACGCATATTTTCATCATGTAAGAATAAATGAACATTTGTATCTGTTTGTATCATCGCATTCAAGCCTTGATTTTGAGTACGTTGTTGTGTTGCTCTAAAAGCATCATCAAGCAACTGATGTTTTTTCAAAATCTTTTTAAACATAGGCGCTTCCATTTTTCTTAACGGCTCAAACTGCGCATCTATAAATAGAACGCCATATGCTTTAAATGTTTCATGCAGTAGTGCTTTAAACATATCAGTCCACGAGTCATATTGGTCAATAATTCTGTCACAAATCTCCAGTAGACCTTGTGTATGAACAGTTTCTTTCATATGAATGAACATCGTTTTTAAAGTTTGTTTCAACTCAGCCTTATCAGGATAATATCTAGAGACAGTCGTCTCTGGCATCTCCATTGTATGATATTTAACCTTATGCAGCGACCCATGATTTTCGTTATAAACAAATGTATGATTCACTTCATCGAAATCATGATCTTCTCCTGCAATCCAAAAAACTGGTACTACTTGTTGCTTATGTGTATCCGTTAATTCCTTAGATAAAGTAATGATTGAAAATATTTTATGGAATGTATACAATGGTCCCCCGAAAAGCCCTGCTTGTTGTCCACCAATCACAACTTTTGAACCATTAGCTAAATGTTGTATGTTTAATTCTTGTTCACTTGAAAGCTTTAAATCACTCATATATTCACGAATAACATTCGCTAATGCCGCTTCTCTTCCATTATTTTCTTTAGACATCCTTTTTTCAAAACTAGTTTGTTGAGCTGCATCATATTGAAATAATCCTGTTATTACAGGGTCACTGCTCTTTATTTTTGGTATAAACTGATCTTTTTCATTTAAACTAACTACTTTACAGTCCATGTTTTTTCTCCTTAAGTACGCGATTACAAACTATAGTATAAAGTCTATACCGGTGATTGACAATTTTACGGCTTGAAAATCAATTTAATCATGGAAAATTTATAATATTCATTGTTTTACATTTTCAAATCAATGAAAAACACAAGTGGTTTAATGTATAATAATAGTAGTAAACAAATAAGGGGTAGATAAATATGAGTGAAATCAAACGTCTTGAAATTAATTACAAAACTGACGAATTATTCGAAAACTTTAGAGCGTTTGGCAACAAAGACTTATACATGGTCAATGAGTTAAACGGTCAAATGATTGATGCAAGTTCAGATTCACCATTTTATGGCATATTTGTCGGAGATCAATTAGGAGCTAGAATGGCATTACTAAAAAAAGGTGATGTCGAAGAAATCTACTTCCCAGATTTTGAAGATTATATATTATTATGGAAGTTAGAAGTATTACCAAAATATCAAAACAGAGGGTACGCTTCAGAATTGATTGATTTTGCAAAGAGTTTCAATATGCCAATTAAAGCCATTGGCAGAAATGATTCTAAGGATTTCTTTTTACATCATGGATTTACAGATGTGGAAGCTAAAAATATAGAGGGACATGATGTCTTATTGTGGAAACCATAAGATAATAATATTCGACACTACGAGCATGAAAATGCATCTTTTCGTAGTGTCTTTTTTACAATTACTTTCTTAAGCTAATATAAGTAAATCATTTTCAAATTATTTGTCTTAACGTACAATATCATTTAGTTGTTTCCATGAATTAATTTCATAATCAGGTATAATTCCTGGATTATGATCAAATCCTCTAAAATTAAACCAGCAAGTAGCTATACCCGCATTGATTCCACCTAGAATGTCAGATGTTAAAGAATCTCCAACTATAATCGAGTGCTGTCTTTCATCCTCACCAATATCATTAAAAACATAATTAAAAAATTCCGGATTAGGTTTTTGATATCCTGTTTCTTCAGATATAAATATCTTTTTAATATATTTATGCAACGGCGTCTGATTTAACCTTCTCTTTTGCGTTTCGGTTACACCATTAGTAACAATATATAAATCATGTCTTTTCGATAATTCGACAATTGTTTCTAATGTTTGATCAAAGTATTTAACTTTAGCTTCTGCTAATCCATTTCTAAATAACACATCTGCACGATGCCCATCAACTTCCATTTGATGATGTTTGAAGTAATTCACAAATCGTTCTGATAATACTTCAGACTTCGTTAATTTATTTTGTTGAAAAGCTTCCCAATGTTGGTGATTGATTTTTTTAAATGTTAAAAAATCATCCTTTGTTGCTTTATGATTAAAAACATTCGCCATATAGTGAAACGCCCATTCTTCTGCATCATAAAAATCAACAATTGTATCATCAAAGTCTATCAAAATATTTTTATATCCCAATTTCCCCATCTCCTATATTGTCTATGTATCTAAATCTTAACAGAGGCTCAAATTTCTGCAAATAAAATAAACTGAGTGCATAACATTAAAGTATGCTCACCCAGTTTATTTTAAAGAATATTAGTTATTATATTAGAATCCAAATAATTTACCTAGTAAACCCACACCGTTAGCAACGATGTCTACGATACTTGTGCCTAATTTCACACTATCATGTTGTTGTGCAGCTTGCACAGTATTTGCGATTGCTTCTGCTAGTCCAGTCATTTAAATCTCTCCCTCACCTTTGAAATAATACTGATTACTTACATAACATATTGAAATTAGAATCCGAATAATTTACCTAATAAACCTACGCCATTTTCAACGATGCTCACAATGCTTGTGCCTAATTTTGCGCCATCATTATTAATTGCTGCAGTTACGGTATCTTTAATTGCGTTAAATAAACCTTCCATTGAAAACACTCCTTAAAATTTAAATTTGAAGATAACAAAAACGTGCGTAGCTTTTAAATCACCGAAATGTTATTCGCTTATCGTTTTGTTGTTGTTATTTTAAAATAAATTTGATACAATTAGTTTGTTTATCCGCACAACATCTTATAATGTACTTAACTGTATTTTAAAGAGAAAAGAAATACAGTTAGGCATTCAAAACTGTATTTAACACAATTAAGTTGCCTGAATTCGTATTTAAGTCTTATTGAACCTTTTTAGATAAATAGCTCTATAATAGTGAAAAATATAAACATTTTTTATTTACAAGGTATTGCTAATTTAAGTTCATTTAGATATAATAATTCTTGTGTTGTTAAACGTGTCCTGGTAGCTCAGCTGGATAGAGCAATGGCCTTCTAAGCCATCGGTCGGGGGTTCGAATCCCTCCCAGGACGTTTATAGGTATTTTTATACGCATTACCAAACAAAAGAGTTCCGTGATTACGGGGCTCTTTTTGTTTTGAATTTCAGTAATATAGTATGATGCGTCACCAAAACGTCCCCCGCATAAGCCCCGAAAATACAGTAATTAAAACAAGCATGCTTATTCGTTATAGAATTTTTTGACACACAATTGACACGCGTCTGACACTTGTTTATACATTTTTAATTAAGTAATTTTGTGCTCAAATTTCATCTATACTGCACCTGAACTACACCAACACTACACCAAGATTTTTAACACTCACCATTTGCATGCGTAGAGATTTTTATTATTATATTATTCCTATAGATTTTGATACTATTCAAAATTTTAGGGACTTTTCAGGGGCCCGAAATCCTATAATTATAATTATATACATCTAAAAAAAATAACCACGTCCATCGAGACGTGGTTTTTTAATTATTTAACTCACTAATTATTCTTCTTAATTTTCATTGCTAAATATACTATTGGCAAATTTATAAAGTAGTTCAGCGTTTTTCAATGACATATTGTCTAATGATCTTTCATTTTTTCTCATTCTGTGTATTGTGCTTTGTGGAACTCCTGTTTGTTTCGATATATGTAAACTGCTCAAATCACTGTCTAATAGTTTTTGAATTTGATTTCTCATTTTGTACACCCCCTTGTAAATCTTCAATCATCATTTAAATTAAATAATTACTTTTCCACATATTCCAATATTTAGGTTGCAAAGCATACCTCAAATATCATTAATTTTGAGATTTAAATGTCAATTATGTGTCTATCAATCCAATATACATACTCTAATAACGTAATAGTACACACTCTTCTTATTAATTGGCCATAGCTATCATGATATAATTAGTGAAGAAAATCACATAAGAAAGGTTGTAAATCATGAGACTTCAAAAAGCACCTCTAGTAACGTCAGGACTAGTCTTAGGATTATTAGGCCTGGGTAATCTATTAAAAGACTTATCTCTTACTTTAAACGCTGTTTGCGGAATCTTTGCTTTCTTGATTTGGATTCACCTTTTATGTACTATGATCAAATATTTTAATAATGTGAAAGAACAATTAAACAGTCCTCTAGTTTCATCAGTGTTCACAACATTTTTCATGTCTGGCTTTTTAGGTACTACTTATTTAAATACATTTTTTAGTAACATAACTTTTATCAATAGCTTAATAACGCCTATTTGGATTTTATGCCTTGTGGGAATTATGACGCATATGATTATTTTTTCAATAAAATATTTAAAAGATTTTTCACTTAAAAATGTTTATCCTTCGTGGACTGTACTTTTTATTGGTATTGCTATCGCAGGATTGACGGCACCCGTTAGCGGATATTTTTTCATAGGTCAATTAACAGTAATATATGGCTTTGTAGCTACTTGTATTGTCTTACCTATAGTTTTCAAGCGATTAAAAGCATTTCCATTGCAGACGTCAATCAAACCGAACACATCGACAATTTGTGCACCATTTTCTTTAGTCGCTGCAGCATATGTTATAGCTTTTCCTAAGGCGAATGCTTTTATCGTAATTATATTTTTACTATTAGCTCAAATATTTTATTTTTATATCATTATACAATTGCCTAAATTACTAAAAGAACCTTTTTCGCCCGTATTTTCAGCTTTCACATTCCCTTTAGTAATCTCAGCAACTGCTTTAAAGAACAGTTTGCCTGTACTTATGTTTCCAGACATTTGGAAAGGTCTTTTGTTTATCGAAGTGTTATTAGCCACTGTAATAGTACTTAGAGTCTTTATAGGATATCTTCACTTCTTTTTAAAAAAGGAAAAACAAGATAAATTTCTTCGTAATGCGTCTCAGTAACACTATTACCAAGAATTAACACGTATATTTAATAACTAAAAAGAGGCAGGTAATCTTGCCTCTTTTTAGTGTATATCAATGCCTCTTTGATTTAATATGATCTTATCAATGATACCTTCTGACTAAAGCTATAGTAACTATACTAGAACGTCTAGTTCATAAACACGTTTCACTCTAAACTTTATTTAAATAATATATAAGCAGCAAACGCCAAGGCTAATATACCAATAAAATAATTAATAAAGATTTTTATTTTAGTCTTTGTAATAGTTGACAAATTTTATCACCTCTAAATATCGATAAATTAAACACCGTTATTTTTCCTTTGCCTATCTTTTATCATTTCAGAAGGTACTCCGAAAATAAACATCAGAATAAATAATATAATTGGCAAATGTGGTATGTTTTCTAGCAAATACCATCTTAAATTCCAATCAAACACCATATTTGCATACGCCACAAAATATTTACTAAATAATAATACTACGCATATTCCAGTTAGTGTATCTAAAACCTTTGTCAAATGTGTCATTTATAGCCATCCTTTATATATGCTATTTTCACAACCATATGTATCATGTGTTACAAAAACTGTTTACAGCAAATACATATTTACCACGATAAATATAATATACCATAGATCTAACATTACATTAAAAACAAATTTTAAAAATATCATTATTAAATAGAGCATTGTATCAATTACTTACTAGTGTTATCATTACCGTCATTATTTTCTTAATCAAAAATAATAATGCACCTCGCTTAGTTTAGTATTTCTACAAACCTACGAGATGCATAAAACCCCATTAGTATTTTTTATAATATAGCATTTCAAATTATGAATAAATTAGTACTTGCGTAATTAGTACTCCGCCACCGAAAATCAATACAAAAGCAACTACCGGCCATACAAATCGGAACCAATGTGAATATCGCATGTTTAACATTTGTAGTGTGGCCATAACAAGTCCAGTCGGCGCTAAGAATAACATCGCATATTGACCAAATTGATATGTCGTAACGATGACGAATCTTGGTATACCTACTGTATCAGCTAGTGGTGCAAAGATAGGCATTGATAATACCGCTAAGCCAGAAGATGATGGCACGATAAAACCTAAACAGAAGAAAATAAATAGTAATACGATGATAAATAATGGTCCACTCATATGTTGAACTAAAGATGATGAAAAGTGTAAGATTGTATCTGAAATCATACCTTCATTCAACACTAAATTAATACCTCGAGCTAAACCAATAATTAAAGATACACCTACTAAACTTGATGCACCATTGACAAATGCATCTACAGTTCCTTTTTCTCCCAATCCAGATTTACCTGTCCCAGCAATAAACATTATTATAATTGTAAATATTAAAAATGCTGAAGCCATAACTGGGAACCACCAACCTTGCGTCATAACTCCCCATACCATAATTGGAAATGGTAGTACAAATAATGTAAGGATTATCTTCTTACGCAAAGTAAAATGGGCACTATCGTCATCTTTTAATACAGACCATTGCTGTTCAAAAGCATCTTTGTCTTCATAAGAATATGACGCTTTAGGATCGTTTTTAATTTTTTTACAGTACCAATATAAATAACTAATAACAAAAATCGCACCGACAATACAAGCACCTATTCTCCAATACAAGCCATCCGTAAAAGTTGTACCAGCGGCATTAGAGGCAATTACAACCGAGAACGGGTTAATAGTTGAAAATGTACTACCGACAGAGCTGGCAAGGAATATGGCACCAACTGAAACGATAGAATCGTATCCTAACGCTATAAATATAGGGACTAAAATCGGATAAAATGCTACAGCTTCTTCTTCAATACCACATAATGTCCCGCCGATAATCATTAGTATTGATACAAACACAATTAGCATAAATTCATGCCCTTTTGTTTTCTTCGTTAAAGCTAACAATCCCGATTCAAAAGAACCACTGGCTTGAACTACGCCAATAAGTCCCCCTAGTACAAGAATGAATACCATGATATCGACCGCTTCTATCGTACCTTCAACCATGCTACTTGTTATTTGTTCTGGTCCAGCTGGATGTTGCTTTAATCTTTCATAAGTATTCGGAATTGATACCGGCTTATTAATTGCACCTGATTTAAATTGTTCAATCTTAATTTTAACCCCCATTTTGTCTAGTTCCTGTTGCGTACCCGGAACCTTTTTCACTTGGTTATGAGGGTTAACTATCTTTAGTTCTTGGGATGAAGGTTCGTAAGAAAGTTTAGAATATGCACCAGCAGGAATAACCCATGTTGCTATAACTGCAACAACCGTTAAAATGAATAAAATCATAAATGCACCTGGCATTTTTAATTTAAATCGTTTTTTCTTTTCACTTTCATTAATTGTATTTTCCACGGTTTCATCTCCTTCGACATTTAACCTAGCATTTCTACCTTAAAGATTTTATAAATATAAATTAAGAAAGTGCACCCCGCATCAAAATAGAGGCATTATTTTCAGGGGGTGCACATAAATAATAAAAATCATGCATTTGACATATAGTAATTGAAAAGCGTTTCAATTCAATTACTTTTTAATCACAGTACCTACTTTACCCTCTAAGGCAGCATCTAATTCATTTAATGATGTTATAAGCACACTTCCTTTTGGATTGTTTTCAATAAATGATATGGCTGCTTCAATTTTTGGTAACATACTTCCTTTTGCAAATTGATTTTCGTCTATATATCGTTTTAATTCATCAACATTTGTTGTTTTCAAAGGCTGTTGGTTTTCAGTGTTAAAATTAATATATACATAATCAATTGCTGTTAAAATAATCAATTGATCGCATTGAATATTAGCACCCAACAACGCACTTGTTTTATCTTTGTCTATAACTGCATCAATACCTTTAAAACCATCATGTTGCTCTCTAATTACTGGTATACCTCCACCACCAGCAGCAATAACGAGTGTATCATTTTTAATAAGTGTTTTAATACTCTCTAATTCAATAATAGAGATGGGTTGTGGTGAAGGAACAACGCGTCTATATCCTCTTCCAGCATCTTCAACAAATATAAATCCTTTTTCTTTTTGAATTTGTTCAGCTTCTTCTTTGTTGTAAAATAACCCAATTGGTTTTGAAGGATTGTTAAATGCCGGATCATTTTCATCAACTTCAACTTGTGTCACTAGTGTTACCACTTGTTTATCCATTCCAATAGAATGCAATTCATTTTGTAAGCTTTCTTGTAATTGATAGCCGATGTAAGCTTGACTCATTGCGCCACATTCAGCAAATGGAAATGCCGGACCTTGGTTATGTTCTGCAGCATAGTTAAGTCCCAAATTAATGCTTCCAACCTGTGGTCCATTACCATGACTAATAACAATCTCATGTCCTTTTGTTATTAATCCTACTAATGATTTCGCAGTATTTTTAACAAGCTCGAGTTGTTCTTGAGGTGATTTTCCTAAAGCATTACCACCTAATGCTACTACTATTTTCGCCATCATATTCACTTCCTTATATCATTTAAAATTCACCCAATGTAGCAACCATGACTGCTTTGATTGTATGCATTCTGTTCTCAGCTTCTTGGAATACAACTGAAGCTTTACTTTCGAATACTTCATCTGTAACTTCCATTTCTCGAATACCATATTTTTCAAAAATTTGTTGACCTATTTTCGTATCAGCATTATGGAAAGATGGTAAGCAATGCTCAAAAATAACATTTGGATTACCAGTTTTATCCATTATTTCTTTATTTACTTGATATGGTTTCAATAATTCAAGTCGTTCTTTCCATACTTCATCAGGTTCACCCATTGATACCCAAACATCAGTGTAAATTACATCCGAACCTTTTACACCTTGGTCAATATCATCTGTGATTAATATGTTGCCACCATTTTCAGCGGCAATATTTTTACAGCGATTTAATAATTCATCTGTTGGATTTAATTCTTTTGGACAAACTAAATGGAAGTTCATACCCATAATGGCAGCACCTTGCATTAATGCATTTGCAACGTTATTACGACCATCTCCAACATATGTAAAGTTAATATCTGCATAATCTTTTTTTAAGACTTCTTTTGCTGTTAAGAAATCAGCAAGAACTTGAGTAGGATGATCTTCATCAGTTAAACCATTCCACACTGGTACGCCTGAATACTCAGCTAAAGTTTCTACTGTTCTTTGTGAAAAACCACGGTATTCAATGCCATCATACATTCCACCAAGCACACGTGCAGTATCTTTAGTTGTTTCTTTTTTACCCATTTGTGATCCAGTTGGGCCTAAATAAGTTACATTTGCACCTTGATCATGCGCTGCAACTTCAAATGCACATCGCGTTCTTGTAGAATCTTTTTCAAATAACAGTGCAATATTTTTATTTTTTAACATAGGCTTTTCAGTGCCAATATATTTAGCACGTTTTAAATCCTCGGAGAGTGTTAATAAGAATTCTACCTCTTGTCGTGAAAAGTCTAATAAAGTTAAAAAACTTCTGTTTCGTAAATTTTTCATTAATAACAACTCCTTTTATTTTAGTTACACCTAAATTGTAAGCGCATACAAAATAAACACAACCTACTATTAAAATTTGTAATATTTTATCAATAATTAAATGAACATTTTATTAATATTAAATTTAAGTAGTAGGAAATAATTAAAATAAGTACTACATTTAAAGTATAACTATTTTTCAAGTAGTTAGAAAATTCAATTATCAAACAATTTAATACAATTGATTAGAGAATAATTCTAACGTATCGTTTTTAATATATAACTCCCGCCTACTTTATTAGATACTGTTTCTGTCCAAAACTTAAAAATGATAAGTTTTGCTTAAATAACACTACTAACTGTTTAAGTTTATTTAACATAGTTTTAGCTTTTATTTAATTCCGAATCGGTGTAATAGCTTATATACTTTGGGTAATTCACGCAAAGGAGATTTTCATATGAAAAAGAACATCATGAATAAATTAGTTTTATCAACAGCATTGTTACTTTTAGAAACTACATCAACACAACTTCCTAAAACACCAATCAGTTTTTCATCTGAAGCAAAAGCCTATAATATCAGTGAAAACGAGACTAATATCAATGAACTAATCAAATATTACACTCAGCCGCATTTTTCATTATCTGGAAAATGGTTATGGCAAAAGCCCAATGGTAGCATTCATGCAACATTGCAAACGTGGGTTTGGTATAGTCATATTCAAGTGTTTGGATCCGAGAGTTGGGGAAACATTAATCAGTTAAGAAATAAATACGTTGATATATTTGGAACTAAAGATGAGGACACAGTTGAAGGTTACTGGACTTATGATGAAACATTTACTGGTGGTGTTACGCCAGCAGCTACTTCATCTGATAAGCCTTATAGACTATTTTTAAAATATAGTGATAAACAACAAACTATCATCGGTGGACATGAATTTTACAAAGGAAATAAACCAGTATTAACTTTAAAAGAATTAGATTTCCGTATTCGTCAAACATTAATAAAAAATAAAAAGTTATATAACGGAGAATTTAATAAAGGTCAAATTAAGATAACTGCTGATGGAAATAATTACACGATTGATTTAAGTAAAAAGTTAAAATTAACTGACACAAACCGTTATGTTAAAAATCCTCGTAATGCAGAAATTGAAGTCATACTCGAAAAATCTAACTAACCTATTACCTTTTGTAAATGCGGATAATTTCAATTATCTAATTAACCCCTTTTTATAATTAAACATTCCAACAATACTCAAAGGAGAAATTCGAATGAACAATAACATCACGAAAAAAATTATTTTATCAACAACATTGTTACTATTAGGTACAGCATCTACACAATTTCCTAATACACCTATCAATTCTTCATCTGAAGCGAAAGCTTATTATATAAATCAAAACGAAACTAACGTTAATGAGTTAACTAAATATTACTCGCAAAAATATTTAACCTTCTCTAACAGTACGTTATGGCAAAAAGATAACGGTACGATTCATGCAACGTTGTTACAGTTTTCTTGGTATAGTCATATTCAAGTTTATGGACCTGAAAGTTGGGGCAATATCAACCAATTAAGAAATAAAAGCGTTGATATTTTTGGCATAAAAGACCAAGAAACCATTGATTCTTTTGCATTATCTCAAGAAACGTTTACTGGTGGTGTTACTCCTGCAGCAACATCTAACGATAAACACTATAAACTGAATGTAACATATAAAGATAAAGCAGAAACGTTTACTGGCGGATTTCCAGTTTATGAAGGCAATAAGCCTGTTTTAACTTTAAAAGAATTAGATTTTCGTATTCGTCAAACATTAATTAAAAGTAAAAAATTATATAATAATTCTTATAATAAAGGACAAATTAAAATAACAGGTGCAGACAATAACTACACAATAGATTTAAGTAAAAGGTTGCCATCAACTGATGCAAATAGATATGTTAAAAAACCTCAAAATGCAAAAATTGAAGTTATCCTCGAAAAATCAAACTAACAATAATAATGGAGTTAATAAAAATAATCGCAAATACTATATTGACTTCGCTCACATTTAAATTTCTTATTCCTCGTATCATGATTCCTCTGAAAGGAGATGTTCTAATGAGTAAGAACATCACGAAAAATATAATTTTAACGACAACATTATTACTATTAGGTACTGTATTACCTCAAAATCAAAAACCAGTATTTAGTTTTTACTCTGAAGCTAAAGCTTATAGCATTGGTCAAGATGAAACTAACATCAATGAATTAATTAAATATTACACACAGCCTCATTTTTCATTTTCAAATAAATGGCTATATCAATATGATAATGGAAACATTTATGTTGAACTTAAGAGATATTCATGGTCAGCACATATATCTTTATGGGGCGCTGAAAGTTGGGGAAATATTAATCAGTTAAAAGATCGTTACGTAGATGTGTTTGGACTAAAAGACAAAGATACTGATCAGTTATGGTGGTCTTATAGAGAGACATTTACAGGTGGCGTTACACCAGCCGCAAAACCTTCTGATAAAACTTATAATCTTTTTGTGCAATACAAAGATAAACTACAAACGATTATTGGTGCGCATAAAATATACCAAGGCAATAAACCAGTATTAACATTGAAAGAAATCGATTTCCGTGCACGAGAAGCGTTAATAAAAAATAAAATATTATATAACGAAAATCGTAATAAAGGTAAGCTTAAGATCACCGGTGGCGGTAATAACTACACTATTGATTTAAGCAAAAGATTACATTCAGATCTAGCAAATGTTTATGTTAAAAATCCTAATAAAATAACTGTTGACGTCCTCTTTGATTAGTATATGAAGGTGACTTATACTTCATGCACTTTAATTCCAAATCAGATTATTTAAATGATAATTTTTAAAGTGTATGATGTATATAATAGGTAAAATTTTCTATATATTTAAATGGAATTGGGAGTAGGAATGTGACAGAAATAGTATTTTATAAAATTTATTTCGTTGTCACTCCCCAACTTGCACATTATTGTAAGCTGACTTTTCGTCAGCTTCTGTGTTGGGGCCCACCCCAACTTGCATTGTCTGTAGAATTTCTTTTTGAAATTCTCTATGTTGGGGCCCCGCCTATAATTGAAAAATGCTTGTTACATGGGCATTTTCATTCGGTCAACTACTACCAATATAATATTGTAGAGCCTAAGACATTGATTTATTATGTCTTAGGCTCTATTCCTTCATTTAATGATTAAATTATTATAGCAATACTTTATTGTCCCATGATTAGTGTTCTTTTAATGAGACATAGTAACTATAAAGTTTAATAATCGTTCTAAATCTAGCATCTTCTAGTTTGGTTTTCCCATTTCTTAAATCTTGTACTGTTTGATATGGAACTCCTGAATTTTTCGAAATTTTATAGCCTGATTCAGACTCAAACAAAGATTGAAGAGAGTTTATAATATTATTCAACTCTGTCATTTTTAATCCCCTTTCTTGAATTAACAATATACAATGTTGTTATTAAAACAGTCAGTGTATGGATGATTTCATTTCCTAAAAATATATTCAGCCATATAATAATAAGAAATACGATATAAAATAGTTTCATTTTAATCCCCTATCATATTTTTATTAATCAAATTTCAATAAGATTCATAATTAAAAGCTAACCTATACTCAAAATTTTCTTATAATGCCTCTAACTAAAAACCTACATTTTATTTTACATATAATATTTTACACTATATTAAAAATACATACGATACTTTTTCGTTATCTATTAGATATTTCTATGTAATGGCAAAATTTATTCCCGACGAAATTCCAAACATAATTAATACCCTTTTTCTCTATTTCTATTTATTAATTTACACTAGTTAATATATAGTTAATTTTTATTTAATAGTTAATTAATTGATTTAATTCTAAGATATTTGTATTTTTATATTGTAATCGATTACATTTTTAAATCAAACAAATCATTAGTTTTAAAGAAATTAATCAATAAAATTAGCTATGTCTTTTCCTTGTTTCATAAAGAATTTATTCAACTTTGACTAACCCTCGAAATTGAAATGCTTCCTTTCAAATTTTAAATAAAAGTTAAAAACATATTCTTAAAATAATCACTCATCATCACTCAGTAATTTATCAGTTGCTACATTAAATATACTAATATAAACGATTATAAATATTTGATATGTCTCAACTGCAATATTCTAAATTGACATATTGATTATTGTTTCCTCAAATCGTTTTAAAAAATAGAAGGATGATGAAAATGAAAACACGTATAGTCAGCTCAGTAACAACAACACTATTGCTAGGTTCCATATTAATGAATCCTGTCGCTAATGCCGCAGATTCTGATATTAATATTAAAACCGGTACTACAGATATTGGAAGCAATACTACAGTAAAAACAGGTGATTTAGTCACTTATGATAAAGAAAATGGCATGCACAAAAAAGTATTTTATAGTTTTATCGATGATAAAAATCATAATAAAAAACTGCTAGTTATTAGAACGAAAGGTACCATTGCTGGTCAATATAGAGTTTATAGCGAAGAAGGTGCTAACAAAAGTGGTTTAGCCTGGCCTTCAGCCTTTAAGGTACAGTTGCAACTACCTGATAATGAAGTAGCTCAAATATCTGATTACTATCCAAGAAATTCGATTGATACAAAAGAGTATATGAGTACTTTAACTTATGGATTCAACGGTAATGTTACTGGTGATGATACAGGAAAAATTGGCGGCCTTATTGGTGCAAATGTTTCGATTGGTCATACACTGAAATATGTTCAACCTGATTTCAAAACAATTTTAGAGAGCCCAACTGATAAAAAAGTAGGCTGGAAAGTGATATTTAACAATATGGTGAATCAAAATTGGGGACCATATGATAGAGATTCTTGGAACCCGGTATATGGCAATCAACTTTTCATGAAAACTAGAAATGGCTCTATGAAAGCAGCAGATAACTTCCTTGATCCTAACAAAGCAAGTTCTCTATTATCTTCAGGGTTTTCACCAGACTTCGCTACAGTTATTACTATGGATAGAAAAGCATCCAAACAACAAACAAATATAGATGTAATATACGAACGAGTTCGTGATGACTACCAATTGCACTGGACTTCAACAAATTGGAAAGGTACCAATACTAAAGATAAATGGATAGATCGTTCTTCAGAAAGATATAAAATCGATTGGGAAAAAGAAGAAATGACAAATTAATGTAAATTATTTGTTCATGTACAAATAAATATAATTTATAACTTTAGCCGATAACTTCAGAAATGATGTTTTTCGGCTAATTTTTATACTGAATTTAGTTTAATTAACTTATGATATTTTTAATTTAAACTATCTACTTGATTTGCTTTCCTGACTTAAAAATTAGACTAAACATGACACTATATGAGGTAATTTTTAAAATAAGAAATTTGAATTCCATGTTGTCAAACCCTTTATATAAAAGTTTTGAAATTGTTCAAAACTTTTTGAACACATTATGTGTTAATATATTTGCAGAATTATTTTAAAATCGTTTTAAAACTATACTGAAATAAGAAATTTAAAAGTATAATTAGTACATATAATTGAAAAAGATTTCTAGAAATACAATTAATGTTCATCTAGATATTGTACGAAGTTGTATGAATAAGTTAAACTTAAGTTGAATCAATTTAAATGTTCAAGGAGGTTAACAAATGGTTTTTAATGATTGGGAAATTAACGTTGTATACTCAGGAGAGCATGAGGTTGTAACAAACGAAAAGAGTTTATTTGTCATTGACGAATTTTACGATGTTGCAATCGCAATCTATTATTTAGATGGAAAATTAAAAGTAGCTCATGTCAACTATGGTTCTGATTTTACAATTGACGTAGCTAATAAAGTTTTTGAATTGAATATTCAAAATCCAAATGTTGATGAGCATTAAATATTAAAAAGCATTTAGAATCATAAAGAGCATACTATATATAGCCTTTTACATGTAAAGCAAATGAAAATTAGATAATCTAATTATTTCAACATTAAACAATATATCATTATAAAGAAGTTTTTAAAATAGAAGTATAAGGTGGTGAACAAAAATTAACATTGTGTATAACATTATAGTATATATAGCATGCATGATTAATTTCGGATTAATTATAGTCCCATTATTAACAACAAATGATGCGGATTTTGTATGGACTTCTTCATCATTAATATATATGATTCTTCTTACGTCGATTATCCTAATAGTTTATATTAAAACTAAAGATAGCTTACAGTTAACGATATTTATACTTAATATAGCCTTAATTATTCTATACTGTGCACCATTACTATTCATTTATGTATTCTAGTGCTTCATTAATATTTTAATGCATCAGTTTAAGTAAATTCCATTTGGAAAATAAAAAGCAAATATCATCATCAAATTAACATATTTAACGTTATACTTTCATAAAATTTGAAACAATTGAACATCCTTACTTTAGCTTTATATCTTTATTTCAAGTCATGTTTTCAACTATTTTAATGAATTAAACATATATTATAAGGAGTCAACATCATGAATAAACATATAAATAAAAAAGCCGCAAAACTACTTGAAGATTATAAAAAGGTTCAACAAAGAAAATCGAAAGAAACTGATAGAGGTTGTTTGAAAAGTGTCATCATGCTTATCGTCTTATTTTTCTTAATTATTTTTGGTATTGTGGCATGTTCTACAAACGTAAACTTTTTCTTCCAGTAAAAGAGTGAGATAGAAATGATAAAGAACCACTAATGATTTATTATGTAGTGGTTCTTTATCATTAGCTGTAGCTAATGTGTACTTAAAAAATGAATACATGAGTAAAGCTCATGCATAAGAAATACTAATTGCTAAAGAAAAAGTATTTCTTTATCGATGTCCTACCCCAACTTGCATTGTCTGTAGAAATTGGGGTTCCAATTTCTCTATGTTGGGGCCCCGCCAACTTGCACATTTTTGTAAGCTGACTTTTCGCCAGCTTCTATATTGGGGCCCCCGCCAACTTGCATTGTTTGTTGGAATTGGTGATCCTATTTCTCTCTGTTGTGGCCCCACGAGTATTGAAAAAACTTGTTATAAGCTTATTTTCATTTAGTCAACTACTACCAATATAGCACTAGAACTGGAAATGATAATTTAATATTGTACACTTTTGATTGTTTAAACATGTAGATATTTTAAAAAATAGGAGAGCAAAGTAAATAATTGATATAGTTATTTTGAGAGTAATCCTAGGAACTATTGTATTTATATTTGTCTCCCCTACTTTTAAATGTCATTCATTATACATAAGCATTTTGATATAGAATTTATCACATATGCAAATTGAAAACAGGTTAAGACCATTTTTTGTCTCAACCTGTTTTATTTATTATCTATTTATAATTTCATCAATTTCTTTGTATATTTTTTCTAATGCAACTTTAGCATCAGCCATTGATACGAAATCATTTTTCTTAAGTGCCGCTTTAGCTCTATATTCATTCATCATAATCGTACGTTTATAATATGGATTTAAGCTTCCTGCAGCTAATGCATATACATTCGATTTGTTAAGTAAAGTTCTTAATTCTTCTGCTATGCGTTTATCATGAAACTGACTTTCAGTTAAATATTTGTCCAGACTACTTGCATCTGCTTTATTCCCTTCTATAGTTGCTATCCCAGTTGATGATAAAAGTAATGCTAATGTTCCTGTTAATATATATTTTTTAAATTTCATTATAAGCTCTCCTTAAAATTGATACTTACTGAGTATATAGTCAATTTCAGGACAATTACATTAACCTGTCATTAAATAGATTACTTTTTTCATTAACAAAAATTAACATAACATTTAATTAATTATTTCCAGATAACAGCAACGATTGAAGTTTTATTTAACTAATCCTTGTTTTAATACATTATCAATTCGCTCTTGTAAGACCATTTTCTTCACTTTGTATTCAAACGAAACTAAGTTGACTGCCTTTTGTGCTTTTCTGTGTGCACTGACAGTATGTGTTTTTTCAAATTCTCTCACAAGATTTTGAGCTTGAATCAATTTTTGTTCTTTTTTAATAGTTGCATCAGTTTTCGCTGCTGGTTTATTAAATTGTGGACGTGCACCATATTCGAATGTACCATCGTTAAATTCTAAAATATTATAGTCATGTTTGAATTTAATATATTTAGGTGTTGAGTTAAATTTTGGTCTAGATTGATATTTAAAAGTACCATCATTGTACTCTACGATATTGTGATTAATACTCACTGGTTTCTTTTCTCTTGGACCGTATCCTTCGCTCGCATCTGCTGTTGACGCAATTGTAGTTGTAGTAATACCTATTGCCGCTAATGTTAATAAAGATTTTGCTATCAATTTATTTTTCATGTTAATTATCCTCCAAATTATTATCTTACATTTATTAAGTTATCCTATTTATACAACTTTTGAAATTAACTAATTATTAATTAACTATAAACACTTTATAATATAGACAAAATATAGCTATCTATCTTGTGACTCATCAGCACTTATACACTAGTCAAAAAATTCATGCCTCTACTTTTTCGAATTTCAAAAATAAAACCACACAACAAAAAAGACACCATTTGAATGTTGGTGTCTGAAGGTATAATCTCATAGATTTTATTTGTAACTTCTCATTCTATAGTTAAATATTGTGACCCAGCTAATGATTAACGTTGGTAGAATTACTAAATTCAAATTAGACACGTCAAAAAAGACAGATTGGAAATTGTCGATATTAATATCATTAATGTCCATTTTTTCATTTACTGCTTGATAGATCGCAAAGTAAACTAAGAACCATTGAATTAAATGCTCTAAAACGACAACCTCTGTCAAATCGACATTCTTTTTTCTAAAAAGTAATCTAACTATAAATAATTGGAATATACTTGAAATCAAGATCAATATAATACCCATTAAGAAAAAACTACCAAAATCAATTGTGATAAATTGAATAATACCATAAATAATTACGGCAGATATTGCCAGTGAAATATATCCTATAAAGATAAATACCACACCCATAAAGAGTGTCTTTAAGAACAGAAAAGGCTTCTTTCTATTTGTAACCAAATAGCTCAATATACAAAGTAGTAATAGAATTGTTAAAATTTTAATTATCATCGTTTGACCTCAATATATTTATTTATATCTTTATTATTGACCACGAAAAATAACAATCACTTAAGTGATTGCCAATAATACTCAATGCCTACTCTATAGTAATCTTGGCACGTGATTTTACACTATTTTATCTATTTAAAAATGTAAGTGTTGAATTATGTTTACTTCGAAAATGCATAATTCAATTAAATAGTATAATTTTTAACTTATATATTAATCATAACATATCAACCATAATTAGAATATATCTCTTATTTCTTTATAAGTAAAATTATACATATTAATTACTTCTCTACTATGAATCATTTCTTTGTTTTATAAAAAATATATATCAAAACAGCTATATGTATAACAATTTGGAGTGTTTGTCTATCCAACTTAGCAAACAAAATGTAGAGAAATGTAAATATCGTTTTAGCAATAAAAATTATTCAATCATAGTTGAGTGACGTTTACTACTATTATTATACTATCAACAAATTCAATAATACCTCAAATAAAAATAATACCATCAAATTCATCATTATTCTTTTTCGATTGCATTAAACCTTATTAATTTGCACTTAATTTTAATTAATGAAGTGTTAACTGGTAAATGTATGAAACCGTTTGTAAAATAGCAGTGTACTCGCATTAGTAAGTACAAATTTATTTTACAGGGAGAACTTATTATGAAAAAAAATATCACAAAAACTATTATCGCATCTACAGTAATCGCTGCAGGTCTTTTAACTCAAACTAATGATGCTAAAGCTTTCTTTAGTTATGAATGGAAAGGTTTAGAAATCGCAAAAAATTTAGCAGATCAAGCTAAAAAGGACGATGAACGTATTGATAAGTTAATGAAAGAGTCTGATAAAAATCTAACTCCTTACAAAGCTGAAACTGTTAATGATCTGTACCTTATTGTTAAAAAATTAAGCCAAGGTGATGTGAAGAAAGCAGTTGTCAGAATTAAAGATGGTGGTCCTAGAGATTACTATACTTTTGACTTAACTCGTCCTTTAGAAGAGAACAGAAAAAATATTAAAGTTGTTAAAAACGGTGAAATCGACTCGATTACTTGGTATTAAAAAACATACTGAATTAAATAGTTGTACGCCAAACGTTAGAAAACAATGCTAACGTATTGGCGTGCTTTTTTATTTTAAGTAACTTCCAATTTATTTAGCATCTTTACGACTGTTTAATAAAGCACGTATGATTAACACGGTTGCCACTATATCCGTTACAATTTTTATGATTGTTAATACATTCGATTTCCTTTTCACAATAGCCACCTCGCTTGTTCAAAACATAAACAACTATTGCATTCACTTTTAAGTAATTATTTATATTATTTATCCCAATAAGCTCACCATTCAAATAAACACAATATTATAAAATAATTATACCTTTGGATATAGCAAAAAGCCACACTCTATAGCATGGCTTCTATCAATTATTTTAAAGTATTATATTTTAAAACTAGATCGATTTGTCTTTGTAATTTTTTCTTTTCATAACTGTGTTGGAAATGAATTAAATTAACAGCTCTTTGTGCTTTACGGTGTGTTGCAACAGTTCTTGTACGTTTGAAAAAGTTTACAGCTTTTTGTGCATCCACAACTTTTTTATTTACTTGTTTTTTAAAGTTTGTTTGATACTGATCATATTTTTTAGCAGCTTCAACGTTTTTAGTTTGTGCATGAGATTCACCGGCAAACGTTGATACCGTTAAACTAATAGCAGCTATGCTTAAAATTGATTTCCCAATAAAATTCTTTTTCATAATTAATAACACCTATCCTCAAATATTTATTTTGTATATATTTATAATAATAGACAGATACAAAAAACTACATTAACTATTTATTAACTAAACATTAATATTTGTGTCACTACATTTCTGAATTTCAAGAATTTTGCTACTCCATATTTTAACCATCAAATTATTGATATAATTTATGACTTTAGAAATCCTTTTAAATATGTATACGATTCATGATTTTAACTAAAATTTCAAATTTCCTGACTTCTTGGAATCTTAATTTTATACTTTTTAATAATACACTTTTAACCAAATAATCAACATGATTCAACCATATAGGGTTATCAACAATCACATTCTCCAAAATTACAATTCTTTTCATAACATAAATGTGTTATTCATTCCAATTATCTTATAAAATTGTCAGAAATACTTTTAAACAAACATTCATGACACGACCTCCTAGTTAAATCAGTCTATAAACTAAAAAAAGCCATAGCTACTTCTATTTAAAAAGTAGTATGACTGATTGTTTCGTGATGTCGATTTTTGAAATTGATGGTGCCATGTAAAGTTTGATCATCAATAATAACTTCAGCATATGTTTCTTCCATTGAACTTCTAGATTGAGATATACTTCCAGGATTAATAACATGAACACCATTAATATACTCATATTTTGCCACATGTGTATGTCCATAAAATGCAAACAAACAACCTAATTCAAGTCCTTTTTCAGCTAATAAATCTCTTGTTCGATTGACTTGATATAAATGTCCATGAGTATAAAATGCTTTCACGTCATTATATTTTGCGACCGCTTCATTTTCAAATTCTGGGTAAAAATCACAATTGCCTTTTACTCTATTAAATAAGCTAAGTTCCGTATCATCATACGCGAATTCTGAATCTCCTAAATGTAAATATACATCTGCATCTGGGTGCATTTCATAAATTTGATATAAAACGCCTGATTCAGTATGGTTATCACTCACAATAATCCATTTAGACATTTTTATCACCTTCAAGAAAAGCTTGAAGTAAATTAATCGCATTTCGTCTATGACTAATTTGCCCTTTTTGTTCTTTTGAAAGTTGAGCCATGGTTTTATCTAATTTCGGTACATAAAATATCGGATCATATCCGAAACCATTTTCGCCATATTTTCCATCTGCAATTTCACCTGAAACAGTACCTTTAAATACTTTTGTTTCCATATCAGGGCCACTCATACTTATGACACAAACAAATTGCGCACGACGATCAGTTGTATTACCAAGCTTATTTAATAATTTTTCAATATTTGCTTCATCGCTTTTATTTTCACCAGCATAACGTGCAGAGTATATACCTGGCTCACCATTTAATGCAAAAACTTCTAGTCCACTGTCATCAGCTATGACCGTTTTATTCAATGCTTTTGCAGCAGCTTCTGATTTTAATATAGCATTTTCTTCAAATGTTGATCCTGTTTCTTCCACATCAAAATCTGGTATTAGTTCTGAAATACCTATTACGTGGTAATCTGGAAATATTACTTTAAAGTCATTTATTTTCCCTTGATTATTCGATGCAATAACAATCTCTTTCATTAAAAATCCTCCTAGTCATTCACTGATATACGTTCCACATTGACAGATAAATTTAACCACTCTTTGATAATGTTAGTAATGTGAGTAGGATCACCTGTTGCAAAAAATCGATGATCTGGATGTTCAGTATAACTTGCATGTTCATTACTAAATGTTAGCAATGCACTAACTTCACGAGCCGTTTCTAATCCAGACGAAATCACTGTCTTTTTACCACCAAAATAATCATAGATAGGTTTATAGAGCAATGGATAGTGGGTACATCCTAAAATGACAGTATCAGACTCACTATTACGCCAACGTTTCAGTGTTTGATGAATGACAATGCTTGTAATTGTTGGATCACTATATCTCATTTGTTCTACAAGTGGCACAAAACCTGGACAGGCAACGCCATGTACCTCTACATGTGGATTGATACGTTTAATATGCGTACGATATGCTTCAGATTTAATTGTGCCTTCCGTTCCTAGTACTAATACATTTTGATTTCTAGTAGTCATTATTGCTGTTCTAGCACCTGGTTCAATTACGCCAATCACTGGGATTGATAAGGTCTTTTGTAAATATTCTAAAGCTACAGCAGTTGCTGTATTACAAGCAATCACGAGCATTTTTATATCAAATTCCATTAATTTACGAGCGATTTCAACTGTATATTGTTTTACTTGTTCTCCTGGTCTTGGCCCATATGGACATCGTCCAATATCACCTAAGTAATAAATCGTCTCATTTGGCAACTGACGCATAATTTCTTTAGCTACTGTCAAACCTCCGACACCAGAGTCTATTACACCTATTGGTTTATTCATATTCGGTCATCCTTACTTTTAATTTAATTTTTAGTTTATCATAACTAAGCATTGGATTTTAGTATTATGCACTGTGTTTACCATTTTTGTCATTATAATATTTATTTTAAATCAGCCCACTATCATATTGTCATGTAATCTGCTTATTAAAAAAATCCCTTCCAAGTTATTGTGTATCTCCATTCAATTTAATTTTGAAAGGAACATAACATTTTAACTCAAAAGGGATTAATTTTTATTCTACTTCATGGTCTGAACCAAAGAATGATTTAAACATGTGGAATGTTGTTTCTCTGTTCATTGCTGCAATGGATGTTGTTAATGGAATACCTTTAGGGCAAGCATTAACACAGTTTTGTGAATTACCACACTGCTGTAAGCCACCAGTACCCATTAATGCATTTAAACGTTCATCTTTAGTCATAGATCCTGTTGGGTGCAAATTAAACAAACGAACTTGCGAGATTGCTTGTGCACCAACGAATTTATTATTTTCAGTAACATTAGGACAAACCTCTAAACATACACCACATGTCATACATTTAGATAATTCATAAGCTGTTTGACGTTTTTTCTCTGGCATACGTGGTCCCGGACCTAAATCATACGTTCCATCAATTGGGATCCATGCTTTCATACGTTTTAAGTTATCGAACATTCTAGAACGATCAACTTGTAAGTCACGGATAACTGGGAAAGTATTCATTGGCTCTAAACGAATAGGTTGTTCTAATTGATCAACAATCGCAGAACAAGATTGTCTTGCACGACCATTGATAACCATAGAACATGCTCCACATACTTCTTCTAAGCAGTTCATATCCCAGACAACAGGTGTTGTTTTTTCACCTTTAATATTAACTGGGTTACGTCTAATTTCCATTAAACAAGCAATGACGTTTAAATTTTCACGATATGGAATTTCAAATGTTTCTTCATAAGGCTTAGAATCACTTGTATCTTGTCGTTTAATAATTAATTTTACTGTTTTTTGTTTCGGTTTAGATTGTGTTTCATGTTGTGGAGTGTTTTTCACTGATTGTTCAGTCATTATTTTTTACCCCCTTTAGACTTACTTGTGTAATCACGTTTACGAGGTGGTATTAAACTCACATCGACGTCATCATAAGTAAACTGCGGTTTTTCAAATGCGCCTTGGAATGAGGCCATTGTCGTTTTTAACCACTCTTCATCATTACGCTCTGGGAATTCTGGTTTATAATGGGCACCGCGTGATTCGTTACGGTTATATGCACCAATCGTAATAACACGTGCAAGTACTAACATGTTCCATAGTTGACGGGTAAAGAATACCGCTTGGTTACTCCAAGTTTGAGTATCTTCCATATCAATATCTTCATAACGTTTCATCAATTCAACAATCTTTTTATCTGTTTCTAACAGTTTTTCATTTTCACGAACAACAGTTACATTTGCTGTCATAATTTCACCAAGTTCACGGTGTAATTTATATGCATTTTCTGTACCGCGCATAGCTAATAATTTATCAAAACGTTCTTGCTCTTCAGCTTTACGCTTTTCAAAAATACTTTCGTCCATATCAGTATATGATCGATCAATATTTGAAATATAATCAATCGCGTTTGGACCTGCTACTGTACCACCATAAATCGCTGATAACAATGAATTGGCACCTAAGCGGTTACCACCATGTTGAGAGAAGTCACATTCTCCAGCTGCAAATAACCCTTTAATATTTGTCATTTGATCATAATCTACATATAGACCACCCATTGAATAGTGAACAGCTGGGAAAATCTTCATTGGTACTTTGCGTGGGTCATCACCAGTGAATTTTTCATAAATCTCAATGATACCACCTAGTTTTACATCTAACTCATGTGGATCTTTATGTGACAAATCAAGATATACCATGTTTTCGCCATTTATACCTAATTTTTGGTTAATACATACATCGAAAATTTCACGCGTTGCGATATCACGAGGTACTAAGTTACCATAATCAGGATATTTCTCTTCTAAGAAGTACCAAGGCTTACCATCTTTATATGTCCAAATTCGTCCACCTTCACCACGTGCTGATTCACTCATTAGTCGCAGTTTATCATCACCAGGGATTGCAGTAGGATGAATTTGAATGAACTCACCATTAGCATAAATAGCGCCTTGTTGGTAAACAATGGAAGCCGCTGATCCTGTATTAATCATTGAGTTTGTTGTTTTACCGAAAATAATACCAGGGCCACCCGTTGCCATAATAACTGCATCTGAACCAAATGTTTCAATCTCAGCAGTTGTCATATTTTGTGCAACGATACCTCTTGCACTATCATCGTCACCTTTAACTATGCCAAGGAATTCCCATCCTTCATACTTCGTAACTAATCCATCTACTTCATATGCACGAACTTGTTCATCCAATGCATATAATAATTGTTGTCCAGTTGTTGCCCCTGCATATGCTGTTCTGTGATGTAATGTACCACCGAAACGTCTAAAATCTAATAGACCTTCATTTGTTCTATTGAACATTACGCCCATACGGTCTAATAAATGAATAATTTTAGGTGCTGCCTCTGTCATCGCTTTAACAGGTGGTTGGTTTGCAAGGAAATCGCCACCATACACTGTATCATCAAAGTGAATCCAAGGAGAATCGCCTTCCCCTTTAGTATTGACCGCACCATTAATGCCACCTTGGGCACAAACAGAGTGCGAACGCTTTACTGGTACAACTGAGAACAAATCTACATGTGCACCTTTTTCTGCCGCTTTAATTGTTGACATTAAGCCCGCTAGGCCACCTCCGACAACAATAAGATGTTTCTCTGCCATAAAAATTTCACTCCCCTAAATTTTCAATCTATATTTGTTAAATGCGATGTATTACATAAAGGCAATAATTGCAGTAACACCAATATACGAAATAACTAAAAATACGATTAATGAAACCCATGTAAATACTCGTTGTGATTTTGGAGATTGAAGTCCACCCCAAGTAACTAAGAATGACCATAAGCCATTTGCAAAGTGGAACACAACAGCAATAATACAAATAATATAAAATATTGCCCATCCAGGATGTTGCAATGTTTCGTGCATTAAATCGTAATTCACTTCTTTGCCGTAAAATGCTTTTTGTAAACGTGTTTGCCATAAATGGATACCAATAAAGATAAATGTTAAGATACCACTCACTCTTTGGAAGAAGAACATCCAGTTTCTAAAAATCGAGTAATGTCCAACATTTTCTTTTGCTGTAAATGCAATGTGTATACCAAACAAACCGTGATATAACAACGGAATGTATATAAATAAAAATTCTACAATAATTAGAAATGGTAATGATTCCATAAAGTTAGATGCCTTATTAAACGCTTCAGCACCTTGTGTTGCTTGGTGATTCACTAATAAATGAACGACCAAAAATGCACCTATTGGGATAATACCTAATAACGAGTGAATACGTCTTAGATAAAATTCATTTTTTGATTGAGCCAAAAGGAGTCCCCCCTGTGAACGAATATTTAATTTATTGAGCTATTTATATTAAACGTACGCTTAACCCCCTAAAGTGATATCGTTTCTAGCGTTGTCATTATCATTAAGCGAAACATTTTAAAGACAAATACACACTGCACGATCACCAAACTGCATGTCGAACAATGTAACATTTGGATTCGATATTTAAAATTGCTTGTGATGATAAACTTTCTCATTTAGAAAACGCTTCCACGTACATTCAAAAAAATAACTTTGTTAACCATATTGTAACATTATTTCATATATTTTGGGGCATGAGAATGATTCTCACGCCCAGTAATTTATTTATGCAATTGTTCATGTAGGTTCTTTGCGACGTTTTCAGGAATACCTATATTTTTAAAATCTTCAAGTGTAGCTTCCTTCATTTTCTTGATTGAACCGAATGAACGCAATAATAATGTTTTACGTTTGTTACCGATACCATCTATATCATCAAGTATTGATTTCAAGCCTGTCTTTTGACGTGTTTGTCTATGAAATGTGATTGCGAATCTGTGAACCTCATCTTGGATACGGTGCAACAAATAAAATGCCTGGCTATTTTTCTTCAGTGGTACAATTTCTGCACTAGCGCCATATAATAATTCAGATGTTTGGTGTTTATCATTTTTCTGCAAACCTGCAACAGGGATATCAAGACCTAATTCGTTTTGTAGCACATCAATAACCCCGTTCATATGTCCTTTACCACCATCTACTATTATTAAATCAGGTAATGGTAATCCTTCGTTTAAAACGCGAGAATATCGTCGTCTTACTACTTCTCTCATTGATTTGTAATCATCTGGACCTTTAACCGTTTTGATTTTATACTTTCTATAATTTTTCTTATCTGGTTTACCGTCGACAAATGTAACCATTGCTGACACTGGATCCACACCTTGAATATTAGAATTATCGAATGCTTCAATTCTAATTGGTGTTTGAATTCCCATTTGTGTTCCAAGTTCTTCAATAGCTTTAATCGTTCTGGACTCATCACGTGATATTAATTCAAATTTATTATTTAAGGATACTTTAGCGTTATGTGCAGCTAGGTCAACCATATCTTTTTTGGGACCTCGCGCGGGTTGAACGATTTTAGTGTCCACAACAGATTGAATCATTTCTTTATCCAAATTACGTGGTACATGAACTTCCTTAGGTAAAATATGTTGGTTTAAGCTATAAAATTGTCCAATAAATGTATAAAATTCTTCTTCTTCTGTTTGCTGTAATGGAATCATCGTTGTATCTCGCTTTATCATATTACCTTGTCGTATAAAGAAAACTTGGATACACATCCATCCTTTATCAACACTATAACCAAAGACATCACGAATCGTTTTATCTGATGACATAATTTTTTGTTTGTTTGTCAGATTTTGAATATGTTGAATTAAATCTCTATATTCTTTAGCCCGTTCAAAATCAAGTGATTCACTTGCAGTTAACATTCGCTCTTCTAAACTTTTTAAAATTGTTTTGTCTTCCCCATTCAGAAAATCAGTAATTTCCTTCGTCATTTGTGCGTATTTACTCAAATCAACGTCATATACACATGGTCCTAAACATTGTCCAATATGGTAATAAAGACATAATTTATCTGGCATCTTATCACATTTGCGATATGGATATATTCTGTCTAATAACTTTTTAGTTTCTTGAGCAGAATATGCATTCGGATACGGTCCGAAATATTTGCCAGTACCTTGTTTTACAGTTCTCGTCACTAGTAGTCTAGGATATTTCTCCTTCGTAATTTTAATAAATGGATAACTTTTATCATCCTTTAATAATATATTATATCTTGGTTGATATTGTTTAATCAGATTCAATTCCAGTAAAAGTGATTCTGTTTCACTTGACGTGACAATAAACTCAAAGCGACGTATTTCACCAACCAGTCTCGTTGTTTTAGCATCATGAGCACCCGTAAAATATGATCGCAATCGATTTCTTAGCTTTTTAGCTTTGCCAACATATATCACTTGATCATTACGATCTTTCATTAAATAGCATCCTGGTTCCATAGGTACGACATTTAATTTATTTTTAATTCGTTGCTTATAGTCTTCCAAAAATATCCCCCCTTCTAATTTTAAAATGAATGATGCTACAAAAGTGCTTCAAATTTATCACCACTAATTCTAGTTAATAATCAACATCTTCGAGTATGACTTTTCATGCACATCATGTAATATTGAACATGGTTTTATCAAACCAACTGCTACAAATCTATCAGCATGCTAGATTATCATTTAACGTTCATAGATTTATTAATCCCACCATTCTCAAGTCGTAAACAATATGATGACTTATCATTCAACTTTTTATATTAAAAACACAAACAAAAACTGGAGCAATTCATTAAAGAAATGCCCCAGTCGTCATTGGTTGTAACTTATAAATGTTTATCTAAAACTTCAGCTAAGTTTTCTTTTGGTTGGAAACCAACAACTTTATCAACTGGTTGACCGTCTTTAAAGACGATTAATGTTGGAATACTCATCACTTCATATTTAGCTGCAGTTGATGGATTTTCATCAACATCTAATTTTAAAATGTCAGCTTTACCTTCATAGTCAGCTGCTAATTCTTCTAATACCGGAGCGATCATTTTACATGGACCACACCATGTTGCCCAAAAATCTACTAGTTGTACACCAGATTCTACTTTTGAATCAAAATCTGCATCTGTTACTTTTACGATTGCCATAAATGCCAATCCTCCTTAATTATTATTATGATGTTCAAATTATATCAGATAACATGCTTCATGTATTTCTATTTGCTCAATTTTTATGCTTATTTCAAATAACATGTTTGAAATGTATTCTTGTTGCTTTACATTATTTTAACTGCAGCTATTTAATTTATCAAATTATAATTTATTTTAGTGTTGCAACGGTAACGCCAAATCCACCTTCGCTTGGCATACCACCTCTAAAGTCACTAACACTTTTATGCTTTTTCAAATGTTGTTGTACACCTTTTTGAAGTGCACCTGTACCTTTACCATGAATGATATAAACTTGTTCGTAATTACTTAAAACGGCTTGATCTAAATATTGATCTAGTTCAATTAAAGCATCCTCATAACGATAGCCTCGTAAGTCAAGTTCAGTTTTAATTGTTTGACGATTTTGACGTGTAACCATTTTCGTTGGCTTAACTTTTTCTTTTTGTTTTTTCTCTAAATCTTCAATAGGTAACTTCATTTTAATAATTCCCATTTGAACAATTGCTTCTTCATCATTGACAATTTCTAAAACTTCACCCTTTTGACCGTAAGATAATACTTTTACTTCATCACCAGCAACAATTTTATCGTATTTTTGCTTTTGTACATTTTGCTTTATAGATTTCGCTTCATAATGATCATCTAATCGTTTCTTCTTATCAATCAATTCATGTTCTTTAACATCTGCACCTTTTTGTTCACGCAATTGTCTTAAGTCTTTAATAATATCGTCAGCTTCTTTTGTTGCAGCCTTAATCTTCTGATTTGCTTTTTCTTTCGCTTCCTCTATTAGAGACTTTTCATAATTTTGGAATTGTTGATACTGCTTAGATAAATCATCATGCACTTGCTCCGCTTCTTTTACAAGACGGTCCAGTTCTAACCTCTGTGTCTCTACACGTTTGTAATTACGCTCTAATGATTCAATCATTTCATTTATTTCTTTTTCATCAGTACCAATCATCGTCTTAGCCTTATTAATAATATTCAAACTAAGACCTAACTTTTTAGAAATGTCAAAAGCATTTGAACGACCCGGCACACCCATTAATAACTTATACGTTGGACTCAAAGTATCTACATCAAATTCTACACTCGCATTCATAACGCCTTCTCGATTATAACTATATGCTTTAAGTTCAGGATAGTGCGTCGTTGCCATTACTAGAGAACCAATTTTTCTAACATGATCTAAAATGCTCATTGCTAATGCAGCACCTTCACTCGGATCTGTACCTGCACCTAATTCATCAAATAAAACTAAACTATGTTTGTCTGCATGCTTTAAAATTTCAACTATATTCGTCATATGAGATGAAAAAGTTGATAATGATTGTTCTATTGATTGTTCATCTCCGATATCGCAATATACATTTTTAAATACACTTAACTGACTACCATCAAGTGTGGGAATCAACAATCCTGATTGAGCCATAACAATAATTAAACCTAATGTTTTTAATGTTACAGTTTTACCACCTGTATTCGGTCCTGTAATAATTACCGTTTCAATATCTTCCATAAATTCGATGGTATTAGCTACAACAGTCTCACGATTTAATAATGGATGGTATGCTTTAGGTAAATATACAGTACGGTCCTCTTTAAATATCGGCTTTGTTCCTTTAATACTTCTACTATATCTCGCTTTTGCGATTAAAAAATCTAACTGACCCATGACTTGTTCTGCCACAAGTAGTGCATCTTTGTCCGCAGCCACATAACCAGTTAGTTGCGTTAAAATGCGTTCTTTTTCAATTGCTTCGTCATGACGTAATCGACTAATTTGATTATTCATTTCAACAACTGATGATGGCTCAATATACAATGTTTGTCCTGAAGCAGATTGATCATGTACAATCCCATTAAAATCTTGTCGATATTCAGCTTTGACAGGTATAACGTTTCTTTCATTCCTAACTGTTACAATAGCATCTGATAATTTTTTCTGATTTGCTTGGCTTTTAACAATACGGTCCAAATTTTGTCTAATACGTTGATTCGTGCTAGAAATTTTACTTCTAATCCCTTGCAATTCATAACTCGCATTATCATATAAATCATACGTATCGCATGTTTCATTTATTTGTTGAAAAAGATCAGTTAACACAGGTAATTGATTCATCTTGTCATCTAATATTGGGTATTTAACACCTTCATCTTCTTCAACCAATTGATTATAAAATGTCTTGAATTGATTTTGTACTTGAATTAATCTTTTTATCAAGTTAAGCTCTGATACATTTAAAACGCCGCCAATATCAGCGCGATGAATGAATGCTGATACTTTAGATAAGCCACTCAAGCTTGGTAAACGATGCTTATTATAGATTTGAGCAATCTCATCCGTTTCTTCCATTTGAAAAACAACCGTTTCAAAATTAGTAGCTGGCATCATTTGATTGACCTTTTCCAAGCCTAAGTCACTAATAGTTTCATTGGCAACGAGTGATTTTATTTTTTCAAATTCTAAGACGTCTAATGTTTTTTGTCTCATAAAATCCCTCTATTTCTTAAGTTTTGTATTATTTTCAATAAAGTCTTTAAAAGCTTCACGCGATAATGCGTTAATCACTCTATCTTTTGTTACAAATCCTTTTTGCGCAGTTGCTACGCCATAATTCATAAAATCTAAATGATTTGTATGATGCGCATCAGTGTTAATAGTTAATTTCACATTTGGATATTTACGAACGATATCAGCGCTCAGATCCAGTCGATGTGGATTGGCATTAATTTCTAATACTGTATTCGTTTCTTCAGCTAATGCCATTAATTGTTCAATATTCGGTTTATAACCATCTCTTCTACCTATAATACGCCCTGTTGGATGCGCTATATGTCGCACGTATGGATTGCGACATGCATTAGCTAATCGTTCCATAATTTGTTCTTCTGATTGGTTAAAGCTTTGATGAATAGCTCCAATTACATAATCAAGTTGTGCTAAAATTTCATCATCATAATCCAGCGAGCCATCAGGTAATATATCCATTTCTGTACCTGAATAAATATCAATTTCACTATATTCTTTATCTAAAGCCTTAATTTCTTCGTTTTGTCTTAAAAGTCTTTCTACTTGTAAGCCATTAGCAACACGTAAACTTTGTGAATGATCAGTAATTACCATGAATTTATAACCTTTTGCGATATTTGCTTCTACCATGTCTCGAATAGAAAACGCACCATCACTATACGTTGTATGCATATGAATATCACCATTAATATCATCTATTGTAATGATATTACTTAGATCTTTATCAAATTCGCTACCATCTTCTCGCATAGCAGGTGGTATAAAATTCACATTAAAATGTTCATATATCTTGGCTTCACTATCATATTGAATTAATGTACCATCAGCTTGTTCAATTCCATATTCACTTACTTTTTCATCACGTGCTTTAGCAAGTTGTCGAATTCTTATATTATGTTCTTTTGACCCAGTAAAATGCTGCAATGTATGATAAAAAGCACTTGGTTCAATTAATCGAAAATCGACACCAATCGTTTCATCATCATACGCTAATTCTAATGAAACTTTTGTGTTCCCCACTGCAACTTCTTTTACTTTATTGGGAATATTTAATAATTGCTGCTGCACTGCTTTTGGGTTATCGGTACTTATTATGAAATCTAAATCTTTGCTCATTTCTTTAAAACGACGGAAGCTTCCTGCAGATGAATATTGATCGATATAATTTAATGTATCTATATAATCAATGATTTCTTGATTAAGTCTTCTCATTTGATCAATTGGATATCTATCTTTCTTAGCACCAAGTTGTTTCACAGCTTCTAATATGTTTTGTTCCGTTTTCTTAGCAAATCCGCTTAATTCACTAACTTTTCCATTTTCACAAGCAACTTGAAGTGACGCTTTATCAACAATATTCAACTCTTTATATAGCTTAGCAATTTTCTTGCTTCCAAGTCCTTGAATTTTCAAAAGTGGAATAAGACCTTCCGGAACTTCTTCCTGTAATTGCTGTAAATACTGAGATTCACCGGTCTCACGGTAATCATTGATTACTTCTGCAACACCTTTACCAATGCCTTTTAACTCCGTTACATCAGATATTTCATCTAATGGTCGTTCATCTAATTCAAGACTTTGAGCTGCTTTTCGATACGCTGATATTTTAAAAGTATTTTCCCCTTTTAATTCCATATAAGTAGCAATTTGTTCTAATAGTTTGATAACATCTTTTTTTGTCATAATAACACTCCATAAAAAGAAGACCAGGACGTATCATTAATATATACCTTTGTCCTGACCTCTTATGATAATTTATAAATTAATGGTGAAAGCCGATAAATATGGGATGTGAAAAATCAATGAATGACTCACAATAGATATTTTAAGCTGATGTTGTAATGCTTCGTTAGGATATAATGCCAATAGATATAACGTAAAGTGTAAGACAATTATCGTCATAAACACACCAACTATCATTCCCATTGCACGACTGAAAATATGAATGTTTTGATACGCTATTATTTTATCAAAAGTTACGATAATTAGATATAAAATGAACTTACAAAACAATGTAATCATTAAAAAAGCTACAATCGCTTCAAATCGATTTTGTAGATGATTAAAATGAAACGCAAAAGTTGTATTAAATGCTGTTGTTTTAGGATATGGAATAAATACAATTAATCTTTCTACAATAGATTTGTAAAATTGACTGGCAATCCACAATGATACAATCGTTGCACTCAAATGTATCATAGATAACCAAAAACCTCGTCTGAATCCAACGATGACAAAATACACAAAGAAAATGATTATGATAAAATCAATGACCATTTATTGCTCACGCTGCTGCAATTTGTGAATTTGTTGTTTCAAACGTCGATTTTCTTCTTCTAGTAGTACTTTTTCATGCATAATATTCACAGCAGTTAGTATTGCTTTTCTTGAAGTATCTAAACCTGCTGCTTTATACCCTAATTCTTTTATTTTATCATCAACTAAATGTGCTACATATCGTATGTGCTCTGGGTTATCTTCCCCAACAATTGTAAAAAGCTGATCATTAATTGATACATTTACCTTGTTTTTAAACTGTGTCATTTATAATTTCTCCTGATCCTTTTTTTAAAATCTAAATTCACGTTATAAAATATGACTGGATAGTTTGTCTGAATTTGATACTAATATTGTTATATTGCAATTATGATAAAACAACAACACAATCTCTATAGATGACTTAATGTTCTTTTTATAATGAAATAATGTAAAGAATTTTCTATTCAATACTTTATCATGTTTAAATTGTGTCACTATAACATTTTCATAAACATTATACATGACCACTATGTATTTTGTAAGTATCCGCAATTAATTCTTTACAACATACATAAATGTTTCTGACGTTATTATCATTTATGATATGATTATTTTTGCTAAAGACAATGAAATTTTATGAAAGGATTTACACAAATGGCGAATATCGTTTTTAAATTGTCGGATAAAGACATAACGACATTAATGTCACGCATTTCTTTTGATACTGAGAATTTACCTCAAGGTATGAAAGCACGTGCAAAGTATCAAAATACAACTGTAAATATTTACCAATCAGGTAAAGTCATGTTTCAAGGTAATCATGCAGAAGCTGTGTCTGAAGAACTTCTACCGCAGCATTCTCAATTGAATACTAATAAAACTAAAAAGAAAAATATGGCTAATTCTTTTCTTGAACAAACTTTAATGTATGATCAATTTAACTGTATTGGTAGTGATGAGGCTGGAAGTGGCGATTACTTTGGTCCGTTGACTGTGTGTGCTGCTTTCGTTACCAAAGAGCATGTCCCTATTTTAAAAACTTTGGGTGTAGATGATTCAAAAAAATTAACCGATACCAAAATTGTAGAACTTGCTGAGCAATTGGTTACTTTCATACCACATTCATTATTAACACTACACAATGAAAAATATAATATTCAGCAAGCAAAAGGCTGGACTCAAGTAAAAATGAAAGCTGCCCTTCATAATGAAGCCATCAAAAATGTACTTGAAAAAATTGATTCGTCTCAATTAGACTATATCGTCATTGATCAGTTCGCAAAACGCGAAGTGTATAGCCATTACGCATTATCAGATATACCACTTCCAAAGAAAACAAAATTTGAAACAAAAGGAGAATCGAAGTCATTAGCCATTGCAGTGGCAAGCATAATTTCTCGATACGCATTTGTTACATATATGGATCAAATATCAAAAAATATTAATATGACGATTCCTAAAGGTGCCGGTGCTAAAGTCGATGTAATCGCCGCCAAAATTATAAAAAAATACGGTCTTTCACGTTTAGATACCATTTCAAAAAAGCATTTTAAAAATCGTGAAAAAGCCCAAAAAATTTTAAAGCCTCTTTGATTTTTAATCATTAGAGGCTTTTATGCAGTTGTGCGAAGCATCATCTGTATTCCGCTGTTCCTCTTTGACTTTTTAAATGCATTGGAACCAAATTGGTGAACCCAAAAATAAAACCCCATGTTAGGGATATCAATCTACTTCAGATATCCTTATACATGGGGTTTAAATCATTATCTAATAACAGCACCTTGTTCAATTAATGCTGCTTCAATTTCCGCTTGTACTTTTGAAACGCGCTCATCTGTCAATGTTTCTTCTGTGTCTAAATAATTTAAACGTATTGCAATTGATTTTTTACCTTTTTCTAAATGTTCGCCCTGATATACATCAAAGACAAGTGTATCTTTTAATATATTGCCACCATGTGCATGAATCGTTGATAATAAATCAGCTGCTGGAATATTTTGATCTACTTCTAATGCAATGTCACGAGACATGCCTGGGAATCTCGGAATTGGCTGGTAATTAATGTAACCTACCGACACAGCCATTAATGCATCAAAATTCAACTCAAAAACATACGTACGTTTTAAATCATTATCAGCTGCTAATATTGGATGTAATTCACCAATAAAACCAACAACTTTATTCTCTAATAAGATTTCAGCAGTACGACCTGGATGTAATCCATCAATATCAGCACGGCGATAACTAAATTCAAGATTTAACTTTTCAGATACTCGATCCACGACACCTTTTGCTAAATAGAAATCAACCGTTTCTTTCTTATCTTGCCATTGATTGACTACATAATCTCCAGTTAAAATACCACTTAAATATTCAACTTGATCTGGTAGTTCACCTTCTCCATTAGCAAAGAAGACATTGCCGATTTCAAATAATTTTACATCTTTATTTTTGCGTGCCACATTATATGATGCCGCTTCGATTAAATGTGGTAATAAACTTTGACGTAATGACGCATGCGCTTCACTCATTGGCATCAATAAATCAATTGTTTGACGCTGTTGCATCGAAAATGCAGTAGCATCTTCTTTAGAAACTAACGAATACGTAATAGCTTGGTCTAATCCAGCACCTTCTAACACTTCTTTAACCATTCTAGTTTTATATTGGCGATCAGTTAGCTGACCACTAGTAACTTTATCGAAGACAGGTAACGTTGATGGAATATCGTCGTATCCATATATACGTGCAACTTCTTCAATTAAATCTTCTTTAATTGTAATATCTTTACGACGTGATGGTACTAGCACTGTAATAACATCATCATTTATTTCTGTATCAAACCCTAGTTGATTAAAAATAGTAACAATATCATTTTGTGACAAATCAAATCCAATAGTGCGATTAATTTTATCAGCAGTGATGTCGATTGGTGTAATAAATGCACCAAGTTCTCCTGAAGACACTCTATCTTTTAGCACTTTTCCGTTTGCATAAGTTTGTAATAAATAACATGCACGGTCGACTGCTTCATCTACAAATTCAGTAGCTATTCCTTTTTCAAAACGACTAGATGATTCACTGCGTAAATTTAAACGTCTTGATGTATGACGAATTGAAACTGGATCAAAAATAGCACCTTCAATCACTATATTTGATGTTTGTTCTTTAACTTCTGAAAAATCGCCACCCATAACACCAGCTAATGCAATTGGAGTTTGTCCATTAGTAATGACAATATCGCTCGTTAATAATTCACGTTCTGTATCATCTAATGTTGTCATTTTTTCGCCTTCATTAGCTTGACGAACAACAATTTGTTGTGAACCAATCGCATCTTGATCAAACATGTGCAATGGTTGACCGTATTCTAATAACACATAATTTGAAATGTCAACAACATTATTAATAGGACGTATACCCGCTTTTATTAAGCGTGCTTGCATCCAAATTGGCGAGGGTTCAATTGTCACGTCGTGAACAACACGTGCACTATAATATGGTACTTTATCTTCATTTTCAATTGTCACAGTCAGTTCATCATTTGCAGATAAATCAAGCTCATTTGATGTTGTCTCTGGCTTAGTCATTTTTGTATTATATAATGCTGCAACTTCATAAGCAGTACCTATCATACTTAAAGCATCTGCACGATTCGGCGTTAAATCAAATTCCATTACTTGATCATCTAAATATAAAGCTTGTAAGGCATCTGTTCCTGGAACTTGGGCTTCACTAAATACATAAATGCCTGATTCAAAACTTTTCGGTATATAGTTACTTGAAATACCAATTTCTTGTAACGAACAAATCATACCTTCTGAACGTTCACCGCGTAATTTGGCACGCTTAATTTTAATACCACCAGGCAATCTGCCACCTACTTTAGCAACAATGACATATTGTCCTGCATCAACGTTCGGTGCACCACAAACGATTTGTACAGGTTCGTCTTCTCCGATATCAACTTGGCAAACATTTAATTTATCAGCATCAGGATGTTTCTCTTTTGACTTAACGAAGCCGACAACTAAATTTTTGATATCTTTTGTGTAGTCAATTAAATCATCCACTTCAATACCTGTGCGCGTAATACGTTCTGCCAAATTACTTACAGAATCATCGATTGTTACATATTCTTTCAACCATTCATTTGATATCAACATTACATGTCACCTCTATCTTCTACCGCTTTAAATTGATCTAAAAATCTCACATCATTAGTATAGAAATGACGAATATCTTCTATACCATATTTCAACATTGCAATACGGTCTGGTCCCATACCAAATGCAAATCCAGAGTACTCTGAAGAATCAAAACCAGCCATTTCTAATACATTAGGATGTACCATTCCAGCACCTAAAATTTCAATCCATCCTGTGTGTTTACACACATTACAACCTTTTCCTTTACATTTAAAACATGACACATCAACTTCTACAGAAGGTTCAGTGAATGGGAAGTAACTTGGACGTAAACGAATTTCACGATCAGCACCAAATAATTTCTTAGCTAACAATTCTAAAGTACCTTTCAAATCACTCATTTTAACGTTTTTATCAACAACTAATCCTTCGATTTGTGTAAATTGATGACTATGTGTCGCATCATCAGAGTCACGACGATACACTTTACCAGGGCAAATAATTTTAACTGGACCTTGACCATGACGTGATTCCATCGTACGTGCCTGCACTGGTGATGTATGCGTACGTAATAAAATTTCATCCGTAATATAGAAACTATCTTGCATATCACGTGCAGGGTGTGATTTAGGTAAATTCAGCATTTCGAAGTTATAATGATCTTGTTCAACTTCATATCCATTCACAATTTCATAACCTAAACCTAAGAATAAGTCTTCAATTTCTTCTATTGTACGTGTTAATGGATGCTTTGAACCGATTTCAATATGACGACCTGGTAATGATACATCAATTGTTTCTTCAGCCAATTGCTTATTTAATTTTTCTTTAACTAACATCTGTTGTCTTTCATCTAATTCATTTTGAATTGTTTGACGCAATTCATTCACTTTTTGACCAAACGCAGGTTTATCTTCATTCGGCAAATCCTTCATCAATTTCATTAGTCCGCTAACTGACCCTTTTTTACCTAAGTATTTCACTTTAACTTCTTGCAGTGCACGTTCATCATTTGCTTCATTAATATCTACAAGCGCTTGTTGTTTTAACTCTGACATTGTTTGTTGTTCAGACATATGTCACTGACCTCCCTATTCGAACTATTCATTTTCTATTTATCATATTTGTTGTTTAACTAAAAAAAGACTTTCATCCTCTTAAAAAATAAGGGACGAAAGTCATTTCCGTGGTACCACCCAAATTTATGCCTAAGCATACACTTGTTTAATATTGATAACGGATTGTCTTTCCGACTTAAATCTCTTTAAGTAACCAAAAAGGTGAAAAGACTTTAAATAATTGGAATAACTTGCAGTCACGATTATTCTCCCTAAAACAATTATTTATATAAATGTCCATGCCTTTTTATTGGTTTATATTCAATTGTGTATGCATTCACGTAGAAATGTTCTGTTAAACAATTAATTATAATTATATCGGAAAACTTTCAACACGGTCAACCTTTCAAATGATAAAGTAAAATACTACCTGCAATCGCTACATTTAAACTTTCAGCTTTACCATAAATAGGTATGATTAAATTTTGTGTAGTATGTGCTAATAATTCAGGATTAACACCTTCTCCCTCATTACCTAATAGTAATGCAAAAGAATCACTTGAAGTAACTTCTTTGTATGCCACTGCGTTTTCAAGTGCTGTACCATAAACAGGACCATTAAATTGAGTAATAAACGTATCGAGATCTTGTGTCATAACTGGCAAATGGAAAACACTACCTTGACTCGCTCGCAACACTTTATCTTGATAAGGATCTGTCGTACCCTTCTCCATTATTACAGCATCCATTCCAGCAGCATCCGCAGTTCTAATTAATGTGCCTAAATTTCCAGGATCTTGAACACGATCGATGAGCAATACTTGTTGTGCTTTAGAAATATCATAATGCGGCTTCTCAATGATTGCGAAAAACCCTTGTGGTGTCACTGTACCTGATAAAGATTCAGCAACTTTCATGTTTATTTCAAAAACTTCTTGCGCGTATGCGATAATTTGCTGATCTAATCTTGCCGGTTCAATTGCAAATAATTGTGTAATTACAATTCCACTTTGATAAGCTTCTTCAATTAAATGCACACCTTCAATTAAAGCTAATCCAGTTTTATCCCTCTCACGTTTCTTTTTTAGCTTGTTCGCTTGTTTAATTCTATTATTTTGTGCAGAAGTAATTTGTTCCATTGATAGCTCCTCGCTTTATTTTTAAAAATAAAAATATTAATCATTAATAAGATGAAAACATTTGATTGTATAGTTAATATTAATTAATCGCTTTTATCACTCATAATATTTCAAATTGTATAAATTTCTTTTATCGATACTACTACTATAAATCATACGCCCCAAAATATCATTATTAATTCTTTTCTTCTTCAAAATAAATCAAAATGATATAATTGATGATTATTTTCAAAGCACATTCAAATCAAACTATGTTTTAGCAATTTGTTGTTAGCATGTTTGTGTTCATTAAAAAAACGACCATCATCGGTATCATGTATGGTCGTTACAAAAGCTAACAATACCAATTGTCATAACAAGTACTGCAACCTCTTTAAATTCAATTATTTCATGTAACTATAGCCTATATCATATGTAATTACTTTGTTATTTATAATCGGGCTACTTTCATCTTCATTTTTACTTCTAACATGTTTATGCGCTGCTTTAAAGACATCAGATTTTAACCAATCCGTAAAAGCTTGCTTTGATTTCCAAACTGTTAAAATTTTCACTTCATCAAAATCTTCTTGTTCTAAAGTTTGTGTAACAAACATGCCATCAAAGCCTTCTAATGTTTCAATCCCATGTCTCGTGTAAAATCGTTCTATAATATCTTTTGCTGTTCCTTTTGTTAACGTCAGCCTATTTTCTGCCATAAATTTCATAATTATCCTCTTTTCTGTTTAACTTACCTTAATTATTTTTGCGACAACAACAATTCTTTTCGTCGTTTCACTATATGCATCTTCGCACGTTGATAAAGTCATTATTCTATCTTTTACCGTTACATTAACATCTGAATTAATTACAGATTTACGTTTTGTCTCATCTAAAAATTGTTGATAATCTTGATCATTTTCAAAATCTGTACGTATGTAATTATCTTTAGTAGTAGTTTTATATGCACTAAATACTTGCAATTGATATTTACCATATTTATTGTCAAATTCAATTATCTTGTGTTTTTCATAAAACGATTGCTTTAAATAATCTTCTAACACATCAAACATCGTATTATCACCGACATGGTGCCCGTATAAAATAGTATTATGATTTAAATTCTTCAATTCATTTCTAAAATCCATAAAAATACTACCTTTACGTCGATGTTCTCGCTCAAAATCTAAATTTAAATAATCGTGATTTGTCTTACCTTGTAGTACTGGATAATTTAATGATGTTCCTGATAATTTTATCCATCCAACAATGTCTTTATTTATTTTTTCAAGTGATTCAAATTGTGGTCTCACATGTTCTTGATGTTTGCTCATCAGCATTTGAAATTTTTGTTGTAATTTCTCATAATTTGCGCGTTCTTGCTTGTCTTCAATATATGTTTGAACAATTTTGTAACCAAAAATGATAATAATTACAACCAATAAAATTTGTACAATAGTTAAAAATCGCTTCATTCTCATAAAAATCCTCTTTTATTAACGACGTTTCTTCAGTCATCACTAAACCAGTTGTTGTACCGTTTTAGATTCGATTTCGTTGACTTTGACAAATTAAGTAAATTAGCATTGGACCACCGACAATCATTAAAATAGCATTGGCTGGAATTTCTAAAGGAGGCTGTATCACTCGTCCTAATAAATCAGCCACTAACAATAGCCATGCACCAATAACTGTAGAAAACGGAATAAGTACTCTGTAATTGCCCCCAACTAGCTTTCTAACCACATGTGGCACAATAATACCTAAAAAGGCTAGTTGTCCAACAATCGCAACAGTTGCACTTGCTAAAAATACTGCTAATAAACCTGTTAACCATCTGTAACGATCAATATTAAAACCGATACTTCGCGCTTGTATGTCGTCTAAATTTAGTAAATTCAATTTAGGGGACAATAGTAATGTTAATATTAATCCCAATAATGCTGATACTGCTAATATGTATACGTCGCTCCATATTTTCATTGTTAAGCCTTGAGGAATTTTCATTAAAGGGTTTTGAGTTAAAATTTCTAAAACACCATTTAATAATACGAATAACGCAACACCTACTAATATCATACTTACAGCATTGAATCTAAATTTAGAATGCAACAATATAATTATTAAAAATGGTATTAAACCTCCAATAAAACTTAATAATGGTAAGTAAAAGTACAATTGTGGAATAAACAACATACAAAGTGCTCTCATTATAAGTGCACCTGAGGAAACGCCAATGATATTCGCCTCTGCCAAAGGATTTTGTAGTGCTGCTTGTAATAATGCTCCAGAAACTGCTAACATTGCGCCAACCATCAATGCAATTAATATACGTGGCAATCGCAAATCAATGATTGAATCCACTGCTTCATTGCTACCAGTTGTAAATTTTGTAAATAGGTCATTAAATGACAATTTAATTGTACCGGTTACAAACGAAATATAAGCAGTTGCGATTAAAATGACTAACAAACATAAAAATAGTAGTTTCTTTTTATTTTTTATCATCATATCAACTCACTATTTTTTATCCTTATAAAATAAATCATATAATTGAGTCATTGCCTTATCAGCATCAACATTTGCTGTAATACCGAATGGCACTTCCTCTAAGTCATAAACATGATTATTTTTCACAGCTTTAAAATGTTTCCAAATATCATTTTGTTTAAATTCTTTTTGAAACATTTTCTTAACTTCTTCAGGCATTCCGTGTGGTAATCGTAAAATAATATCTGGATTGATATTCAACAAATTTTCAGTATTAGACGAAATATATTGACGATCTTTCACTTTAATAACATTTTCTCCACCTGCTATTTTAACTAAATCACCAATATATGATTTATCAGTTGCTACTAAATAGCTACCCGGTACACCCATTAATATTAATACTTTGGGATGTTTCTTTTGTTTAGCTGCTTTATTTTCAATTTTTTGCTTTACAGAATTTAAATGGTCATTTAATTCTTTTGCTTGTGCTTTACGATTAAATTGATCACCTAATTGTGTAATCGACTTTTGCATCCCTTTTAAACTATCAAAATCATAAAAGTAGCCTTTCATATTTAATTGTTTGTAAAATGGTTGCATTTCATCTTTAATCGTTGACACACTCAAAACATGTGTTGGTTTTAACTTTTTAACAGCTTCAACATTCGGCTCCATTGGTTGACCAATTTCCGGTACATCTTTATAACGATTAGGCAATGTCTTATATGACGTGGGTTTGCCGACAATTGGTAAATCCAATTTGTCCAATGTCATTGTCAATGCAACAGTTGTTGGTACGATTCTGAATTCGCCGGATTTAGTTGATTCTTGAGAACTGGAAGATTGACAGCTGGTTAAGATAACGACGCTTATCACTAAAATGGTTAAATACTTTATGATTCTCAAACTTGGTTACCTCTCTTTCTGCTGTATAAATGTGCCGAAATAAGTAAAATAGTTGCTAACACAATGCCAGCTGCAAATAACATATATTGCTTTTTATGATTTGGTTCATCAAGTTCTTTAATATCACTAGATAATTGACTACTATTCTTGCTATCATCATCTCTATTAAAAGCTGGTAACGCTTTTTCTTTTTCAACTACTTTTTTCTTTTCCTTTTTTGATTTTTCATCTTTATGTTTCGGTTGCTCTTTGTGATTATTTTCAACCTTTTTTATTGTTGGAGGGCTATTTTCAACTTTTAATGTACCTGATGCTTTAGGTCGCTCATTTTCAATCTTTTTATTACTGTCTTGTTGCACTTTATCTTTTTGTACAGGAATATCATTTAATCCTTTTTCAGTAAAAAGGCTAGTACGTCTTTCCTTAGTATCTGATTTTTGACTATCTTTTTTGTCATCAATATCTTTTTTAAGCTGATCTTGATTATTTTCTTGATTTTGATGTTTTGAAGGCACTTCTTTTGCATCATCATGTTGTACTTTTTTCTCTTTAAAATGAATAGAATACACCATTTCTTTGTTATCTAGATTTTTCTTTTCAGCCAACGTTTTAACATGCATATTGATTTTATCCATATGCTGTTCAATTAAAATTCTTACTATTGTGTCATCCTTTTCATCTTTTATAACAAAAGGAAATTCTTCATTTTTGTCATTTTGAAAAACAAGTTGTTCTTTATCTATTTGACCTTTTAGCTTTACTTGCAAGTAAATTTTACCAGTCATATCTGAAATCAATTGCGCCTTTTCGTCAACTAGTTGTTGTTCCTCAGTTACATTTTTATTTTCTTGATTAAAAATTAGTAACTCTAACGCTTTATTCTCTTTTATCTTTTCATCAAAAATTGATGTAGTTAATTCTGTTTTATCTTTTGCTTCAGGTTGATTAAATTTGGCTGATGGATATTTTATCTCATCAGCCAACACGCTACCAATCATTGTTGTATATGTAAGTATACCTAAGCTAATAATAGCTATAATAGATTTTGTAGCAATTTGTTTAACATTTCTCATTATTCCACATTGCCTTTAGATTTTTTTCTAACAAACAATGTGATTGCGATTAATAATGCTAAGGATGCAACTGGTATTGCATATATATATGCAGGTGTACCAGCATTTGTTTGTGGATTTTCTACTTTGTCTTTATTCGAACTATTAGATTCACTTTGACCAGTAGTCGTTCCATCAGATCCTTTGTCACTACCTGAAGCAGAATTTTTATCATCTTTACCTGGTGCATTAGCACCTGCTACATCAGTTGGTCCATTAAATTTATATGTAATGTTGTAATGATGGTCATATTTGAATGGCTTTCCATTTACTTTTTCATCGATATAAACGTCAATTTTTCCATCTATTTTACCGTTCAACTTACTTACTTCAAATTCAGAAGTGCGTTCATCTTTGGCAGTGTTTTTACTAATAATATTTTCTTTATGTCCTTCGATACTCATTCCAGTAATCCAATGACTGTGGTTGACAGTTATTTGAACATACAATTTACCATTTTTCTTAATGTACTTTGCCGGTTTATTAAAATAGTCATTAGCAATTGACGTGTCATTGGTATTGTATTTGTAAACCTCATAATTCAAAGTACCGCTATCTGCGGCATTTGCAGAATTACTGAATGTCGCGATGATGATAATTAACGCTAAAATCGTTGTATTAAAAACTTTTAAAATATTTTTCAAAACATAATCCTCCTTTTTATGATTGCTTTTAAGTCTTTAGTAAAATCATAAATAATAATGATTATCATTGTCAATATTTATTTTATAATCAATTTATTATTGTTATACGAAAATAGATGTGCTAGTATAATTGATAACCATTATCAATTGCAATGGTTAATCATCTCATATAACAACACATAATTTGTATCCTTAGGAGGAAAACAACATGACAAAACATTATTTAAACAGTAAGTATCAATCAGAACAACGTTCATCAGCTATGAAAAAGATTACAATGGGTACAGCATCTATCATTTTAGGTTCCCTTGTATACATAGGCGCAGACAGCCAACAAGTCAATGCGGCAACAGAAGCTACGAACGCAACTAATAATCAAAGCACACAAGTTTCTCAAGCAACATCACAACCAATTAATTTCCAAGTGCAAAAAGATGGCTCTTCAGAGAAGTCACACATGGATGACTATATGCAACACCCTGGTAAAGTAATTAAACAAAATAATAAATATTATTTCCAAACCGTGTTAAACAATGCATCATTCTGGAAAGAATACAAATTTTACAATGCAAACAATCAAGAATTAGCAACAACTGTTGTTAACGATAATAAAAAAGCGGATACTAGAACAATCAATGTTGCAGTTGAACCTGGATATAAGAGCTTAACTACTAAAGTACATATTGTCGTGCCACAAATTAATTACAATCATAGATATACTACGCATTTGGAATTTGAAAAAGCAATTCCTACATTAGCTGACGCAGCAAAACCAAACAATGTTAAACCGGTTCAACCAAAACCAGCTCAACCTAAAACACCTACTGAGCAAACTAAACCAGTTCAACCTAAAGTTGAAAAAGTTAAACCTACTGTAACTACAACAAGCAAAGTTGAAGACAATCACTCTACTAAAGTTGTAAGTACTGACACAACAAAAGATCAAACTAAAACACAAACTGCTCATACAGTTAAAACAGCACAAACTGCTCAAGAACAAAATAAAGTTCAAACACCTGTTAAAGATGTTGCAACAGCGAAATCTGAAAGCAACAATCAAGCTGTAAGTGATAATAAATCACAACAAACTAACAAAGTTACAAAACATAACGAAACGCCTAAACAAGCATCTAAAGCTAAAGAATTACCAAAAACTGGTTTAACTTCAGTTGATAACTTTATTAGCACAGTTGCCTTCGCAACACTTGCCCTTTTAGGTTCATTATCTTTATTACTTTTCAAAAGAAAAGAATCTAAATAAATCATCGTCACACTCATAACTTAATATATTTTTTATTTTAAATTTTATTTAACCTATGTCATAGATATTTCATAATCTATAACATAGGTTATTTTTTTATAAAATAACGTTGCAATTAACTAACATTTCAATGTACAATACAAGTAATCAATTGATAATGATTATCAGTTGATAATATACAATTAGGAGTTGTTTCTACAACATGAACAAACAGCAAAAAGAATTTAAATCATTTTATTCAATTAGAAAGTCATCACTAGGCGTTGCATCTGTAGCAATTAGTACACTTTTATTATTAATGTCAAATGGCGAAGCACAAGCAGCAGCTGAAGAAACAGGTGGTACAAATACAGAAGCACAACCAAAAACTGAAGCAGTTGCAAGTCCAACAACAACATCTGAAAAAGCTCCAGAAACTAAACCAGTAGCTAATGCTGTCTCAGTATCTAATAAAGAAGTTGAGGCCCCTACTTCTGAAACAAAAGAAGCTAAAGAAGTTAAAGAAGTTAAAGCCCCTAAGGAAACAAAAGAAGTTAAACCAGCAGCAAAAGCCACTAACAATACATATCCTATTTTGAATCAGGAACTTAGAGAAGCGATTAAAAACCCTGCAATAAAAGACAAAGATCATAGCGCACCAAACTCTCGTCCAATTGATTTTGAAATGAAAAAGAAAGATGGAACTCAACAGTTTTATCATTATGCAAGTTCTGTTAAACCTGCTAGAGTTATTTTCACTGATTCAAAACCAGAAATTGAATTAGGATTACAATCAGGTCAATTTTGGAGAAAATTTGAAGTTTATGAAGGTGACAAAAAGTTGCCAATTAAATTAGTATCATACGATACTGTTAAAGATTATGCTTACATTCGCTTCTCTGTATCAAACGGAACAAAAGCTGTTAAAATTGTTAGTTCAACACACTTCAATAACAAAGAAGAAAAATACGATTACACATTAATGGAATTCGCACAACCAATTTATAACAGTGCAGATAAATTCAAAACTGAAGAAGATTATAAAGCTGAAAAATTATTAGCGCCATATAAAAAAGCGAAAACACTAGAAAGACAAGTTTATGAATTAAATAAAATTCAAGATAAACTTCCTGAAAAATTAAAGGCTGAGTACAAGAAGAAATTAGAGGATACAAAGAAAGCTTTAGATGAGCAAGTGAAATCAGCTATTACTGAATTCCAAAATGTACAACCAACAAATGAAAAAATGACTGATTTACAAGATACAAAATATGTTGTTTATGAAAGTGTTGAGAATAACGAATCTATGATGGATACTTTTGTTAAACACCCTATTAAAACAGGTATGCTTAACGGCAAAAAATATATGGTCATGGAAACTACTAATGACGATTACTGGAAAGATTTCATGGTTGAAGGTCAACGTGTTAGAACTATAAGCAAAGATGCTAAAAATAATACTAGAACAATTATTTTCCCATATGTTGAAGGTAAAACTCTATATGATGCTATCGTTAAAGTTCACGTAAAAACGATTGATTATGATGGACAATACCATGTCAGAATCGTTGATAAAGAAGCATTTACAAAAGCCAATACCGATAAATCTAACAAAAAAGAACAACAAGATAACTCAGCTAAGAAGGAAGCTACTCCAGCTACGCCTAGCAAACCAACACCATCACCTGTTGAAAAAGAATCACAAAAACAAGACAGCCAAAAAGATGACAATAAACAATTACCAAGTGTTGAAAAAGAAAATGACGCATCTAGTGAGTCAGGTAAAGACAAAACGCCTGCTACAAAACCAACTAAAGGTGAAGTAGAATCAAGTAGTACAACTCCAACTAAGGTAGTATCTACGACTCAAAATGTTGCAAAACCAACAACTGCTTCATCAAAAACAACAAAAGATGTTGTTCAAACTTCAGCAGGTTCTAGCGAAGCAAAAGATAGTGCTCCATTACAAAAAGCAAACATTAAAAACACAAATGATGGACACACTCAAAGCCAAAACAATAAAAATACACAAGAAAATAAAGCAAAATCATTACCACAAACTGGTGAAGAATCAAATAAAGATATGACATTACCATTAATGGCATTATTAGCTTTAAGTAGCATCGTTGCATTCGTATTACCTAGAAAACGTAAAAACTAATAAATCGTCTTTATATTTAATTATTAAATTAACAAATTTTAATTGGCGGATGAGGTATCCAGTTACCTCGTTCGCCAATTATTTTTCGCAATATAAAAAGTCCCACTTAAAACAATCATTTTAAGCGGGACTTTTTATATTGAGTAACTAAAATTATTTAGCTGCTACTTCTTCGCCATTGTAAGAACCACAGTTTTTACATACACGGTGTGATAATTTGTATTCGCCACAGTTTGGGCATTCAGTCATACCTGGTACTGAAATTTTGAAATGCGTACGACGTTTGTTTTTTCTAGTTTTAGAAGTTCTTCTTTTTGGTACTGCCATGATATATCCTCCTTAGATTATAAACGAAAAATACTAAATGTTAGTTTAATTAACAACATTATATCATTAATTAAACTACTTATTGCTCTTTATCATATAATTGTTGTAATTTTTGAAGCCTTGGATCAACTTGTCGTGATTCTGAATCATCTTGTTCTTGCTGTTTAGCAAGCTCATCTAATTGATCCTCATCGATTACTTCCCAACCATTACCTACTGTCAACATTTGGTCACTTTGCTCTGAATAAGCTCTCATTGGTTTCTCAATAATAACTATATCCTCGACAATATCCTGAAGATTAACCATACCATCTTTAATAATGTGATAGTGTTCATCTACATCATCTTGATCATCGTTATACTGATTGTACCCTTCTAAATCAAATACTTCTGTAGTAGTTACATCTAGTGGGACTTTTACTGGTACAAGAGTACGTGCACAAGGCATTGTATACGTTCCAGTAATGTGAATATCCGCAACGACTTCTGTTGACTTAATGGTTAACTGACCTTGGATTGTAATTGGAGATAAATCAATTAAATCTAATGATTCTTTTAAATTGTCAAAACTCACCGTTTGATCAAATTCAAATGGCTTACCTTGATATTTCCTTAATTGCGTAATTGACCATTTCATATGGCTTCACCTCTAACAAGCACAAAATTTATTTTAACTTTCTAAGAACAAGTTGTCAAGATTTTTTCTTAACATATCATGTTCTGTTACAATATTAATAATGAATACCGAAAGGACGAATTGCAAATGAAAAGCGTTGGCTTAATCACAGAATATAATCCCTTTCATAATGGGCATCAATATCATATTAATCAATCTAAAAAACTTACAAATGCTGACGTTACTATTGCAATAATGAGTGGTAACTTTGTCATGCGTGGCGAACCAGCAATCTATAATAAGTTTACTCGTGCAAAAATGGCATTATCAACAGCTGATTTAGTTATCGAACTACCAGCAACTGCCAGTTTATCATCTGGCGATCATTTTGCCGAACTAGCAGTTAAAGTCGCAGATTATATGAGTGTCGATACAATTGCATTTGGTAGTGAAAATAATGATATCAAAACATTAAAGCAATTAGCACACAGCATTAATGAAATTGAACAATCTGAATCCTTTTCACAAAAAGTAAAAGAAGGTAAAAGCTACCCTCGTATCATTAGCGAATTATTAGAGCATCATGAAGCACTAGCAAGTCCTAACAACATACTTGGTATTAGTTACCTGAAAGCAATTGCTAAAAATGCTAAAAACATCAATGCAATTTCTATCAAACGAGAAAATGCTCAACATCATGATTCATTAATTCAACACCATCAGTTTGCAAGTGGTACATCTATTAGAACATCAATCATTAGTCAAGATGATCATTGGCATCATGTGGTACCTAAAGATATTCAACACTTGTACGTAACACCTCATATAACATTAAATCAAATATTTCCATATTTGAAATATCAAATCATAGCTATGACTACAGATTCATTAAAAAATATTTATACTGTTACTGAAGGTTTTGAAAATCGTTTGAAATCTAACATTTATGAAGCAACTGATTTTCATCATTTTGTAAAATTACTAAAAACAAAGCGTTATACATATACGCATATCCAAAGACTGTTAATGAATGTATTATTAAACATTAAACCTACAGATGTTACGAGTAACATTCACGCAGTTAAAGTATTAGCGATGAACGACCGTGGCAGACAATATTTAAAGCATTTAAAAACAGCGTTCCCAGAAAGACAATATATAACCAATATTAACAAAAGCAATGCACATTACTTCACAAATGAAATCAAAGCAACACACATATACAATGCAATAAGCGGGCAACAACAAACAGATTTCAACACGCCTGTCATACAGCAATATCGTTAACAAATGAAAACAGTATTTTAGGATTGTAAACCATGATAAACCTAAAATACTGTTATTTTTATTACTTAAATTTCTTCTTCAATGCCTTTTCAACATAAGGTGGAACGAATTCAGAAATATCTGCTCGATAAGCTGCAACTTCTTTAACAATACTTGAACTTATAAATGAATAATTAGTACTAGACATCATATATAACGTTTCAATTTCATTGTTCAACTTTTTATTCATTGAAGTTAAGCGTAATTCATATTCAAAATCACTGACTGCTCTTAAACCACGTATGATTGTTTTAGCTCCTACTTGTTCACAATAATCGACTAGTAAACCACTAAATTGATGAACCTTGACATTAGGTAAATGTTTAACAGATTGTTCAATTAAATCCATACGCTCTTCTAAACTAAACGTACCTTCTTTTTTACTATTTTTAAGAACACAGACATGAATTTCATCAAATCTATCTGTACTTCTCTCAATAATGTCTAAATGACCATAAGTAATGGGGTCAAAACTACCCGGAATGACCGCTATTGTATGTTCCATGCTATTCTCCCTTTTCTAATAACAATGTGTCTGTCAACCCATAATGGTAACGTTTAATCATATTAAACGGTTGATAATCTATTTCTTCATGATTGCTAAATTCACAAACGATGATACCATTTTCTTTCAATAAATTAAACTCTGAAATTAGTTTTAAAGCTTTATCAATGAGACCTTTATTATAAGGTGGATCTAAGAAAATGACATCAAATTGAATATCACGTTTTGACAATGCTTTTAAAGCTCTATCTGCATTATTTTTATAAACTTCAGATTGTGCCTCTAAATCCAAATTCGCAAGATTTGATTTAATAACTTTTACAGCTTTAAAATTTTGATCAACAAAGATTACCTTATCCATACCTCGAGAGAGTGCTTCTATTCCAAGCGCCCCGCTTCCTGCAAATAAATCTAAACCTATACCTGACACATCATATAAACTATTAAAGATACCTTCTTTAACTTTATCCATAGTTGGTCTCGTATTACGGCCTTCCATACTTTCTAAAGCTTTACTTTTATGTTTACCTGCAATGACGCGCATGTTGTTCACACTTCCAATTCATTTAGTTATTTAATATAATTTATTGAGAAAAAGGAGAATGATAAACCAATGAAACAAACATTTATTACACTTGGTGAAGGTCTAACAGATTTGTTCGAATTCATGACGATGATTGAATATAACCATCAACGTATTGATAAAATTATCTATTTTCATTCACCACAAGCTGAAAATAAAAAGTCATCTGTAGCAATCATTATGAACCCTACAACTGGCAATCATTTCCAAGCATTTTATATCATGATAAACGCTATTAAATATCCATATCCAGATTCAAATAAAAAGTTTCAAATGATAAATGATTGTGCTGAAAAATTCGACATACCAATTTTAGGTATCGATGTACAGCCCCCTCAAGCATTTCATGATTTATCGTTATATTATAATTATTTAATTAGTGTGTTAAGGCTCCAAAAATGGATACCAGAACTTCAATAATATTAATTATATATTTCGTGTTTCTCTTTTTCGTAAGTTTTCTTTAAGTATTTATATGGTGAGCCATCAATGTGTCTAACGTATTTAAGTTGCATTAGTTTATGTACAATTTGATCAACATCTTGCTCATTCACATACATAATTACAAATTTACGATCTCTATTTGAATGAACGATATGTCCATATTTTCGGATTTGTCGTTCATGTTTCATATGTTTTAAATAAACTACAATACTAGTTCTTGGGATTAAATTCATTTAAACCTCACTCCATTTATTTTCAGCATTAATCATATCATGTCTTTATTAATTTTAAAATATTAAGCTACCTTAATTATGTCTTATGTAATTGCTCGATAAATGTATTTAGATTATATTAAACATCATTATATTAATTCAATTCTCAAGAGCATCACTATATGATTAACCACACATTTCGCTGTAGTCAGAACTATGAATTTGTTAAGCTATAAAAGTAAACGAGGAGGAATTTTTTATGAAAAAAGTAAACAGAAACATTTTAAATGCGGTACTAGTCGGTGCTGGATTTTTAAGTAGTCTATTAATGATCAATAAAAATAAAGTGATTACTAAAAAGCAAACCATCCCTGCTTTTTTCAAAGGCAATGCACCATATATATTTGCGCATCGCGGTGGTATGGCTTTAAGACCAGAGCAAACGCAACTTGCATTTGACTATGCTAAACAATTAGGCGTTGATGGCTTTGAAACAGATGTGAGACTCACAAAAGATCAACAGCTTATCGTTTTTCATGACGCAACTGTTGATAGAACGACGAACGGCTCTGGAAAAGTTAGTGCCCATACATTAGCAGAATTAAAGAAATTAGACGCAGCTTATCACTTCAAAGATATCAATGGACTAACACCATATCGTGGTCATGCACACACAGCTATACTAACCTTCGATGAGTTGCTGAAGCAATATCCTGATATGTATATAAACGTAGACTTAAAAGATGCTCCTGAATCCTATGAAGGCTCAATCGCACCACAAATTATGTTTGATACAATTGCAGAAAATCAAGCATTTGACCGCGTTCTTGTGACAAGTTTTTATAAAGAACAAATCGTTCGTTTTAATAAAATTGCACAAGGATCCGTCGCAATTGGTGCTAGCCAACAGGAAGTTACAGAAGCATTTTTAAAATATCATTTATTAGGTGGTAGGTACTACCAACCATTAGCACAAACGTTCCAAATGCCTACTCATTTTAAAGGCATTGATTTGACTTCATCTCGTTTTATCAAATGGTTAAATGATATGAATATCATTCCAGGCTATTATGGCGTAAATAGTATAAATCTGATGAATGATTTATACCAAAAAGGTGCACACACGATTGTGACAGATCGACCAGATTTAGCACAACAATTCAAACAAACAATCCCGAATAAATAAAAACATCGAGTCAGATGCTAGTTAGTGGTTTCAATAACCACCTTTTTCTGACTCGATGTTTTTTATAATGAACAATTACAGGATCCGCCCGTCGCACAACCACTATGTGATGTTTGAAAGAATGGATTACCTGTTTCTATTTTGACATGTTCTGAAACAGCGTACGCAATTTTCGTAACAACTTCATCTATTAAATGTTGAAGTGCCATTTCCCTAGCTTTGTAATGCATCACAACGTCAAGCATCTCATATGCTCTTTTGCGTTGTCTTGTCTCTAACATAACTTTCTTATAATCAGGATGATATTTCCCGAATCGCATTACTTCATCATATTTCTCTTTTGATTTTAAAAATGATTGATAAAGTAAATGTGCTTCGTCATTGTTTTCGAGCGCCTGTTTAGCTTGCTCAAATGATGCATAAATATCTGATGCAACTATCATATCAGCTAGTTCATCAATATCATCTAATATCGCTAGTGAAGCTTCATTAATCATAAATACCCCTCATTGTTATTTTTCTAAGAAAATTAGTGAATAATAATCTCTCATTACATCTCCACCCATCTCATCGTATTTTGAATTTAATAGACGAGATCGATGTATATCTGAATTCATCCAACTATGGATTAATGTTGGTACATCATTAAACGCATAACCAACATTTTGAGCAGTTGTTTTATAAGTAACGTGATTTTTATCTAATTGCCCTCTTAATGCGTCCTCTGTAAATTCAACACTATCAGAACCATTAGAGGTCGCTTCATATAAGTTATTAGATGCAATATGTGCTAAATCGCTATTGATTTTCAATGGTTTTAATCCTTTTAATTTTCTCATTTCATTCGTTACTTCATAAAGAGAAATTAATTGATTTGGATTTTGCTCAACTGGACGCTTATTATGCTCTTCTGACGTAGAATTAGAATTTAATTGATAAGGTTCAATATCTGCTAACATTTCTTTTGTTAAAAATCGTACACTTAGCACCTTTTTCGATTGTTGATCAGAATACACTTGTGCATATATGTCGCCATATTTAATCAGTGTTTGTGTTTTTAAATCTTCATCTGAAAGTTCAAATTCATATTTTTTACCATCAACTTTAAAGGACGGTTCTGGATTAATACTTGTATGATTAAAAATTTCTGCAGAATGTTGTCCTATTTTTAACGGACTAACATTGACTTTCTCACCTGTAGCATACACTGAAACGATTTCTTCACGTTTAGTTGAAACAATGTAATAACTGTTTTTGTCTTTAAACACATAATTTTTGTAACCATCTCTAAAAGGGTAGACACGATCTGCTTGTCCAAATTTAGAAGTAAGCACTTTAATATCTTTACCTACCCATGTACCAACACCTTCTTTAGGCTTTGGATTTTCAGCATGGTTATTTGATTTATTCACCTGTTCAGATCTATTTACTTTATTACCTTTATTCGGGTTCTCTAATACATCAAATTTTAATCTCGGTGAATAAAAAAGATATATTAAAAATCCAACTAAAAATAATACACCGACGACTCTTATAATTAACTTTTTCATCAATCAACCACCTAAAAAGTATTAATACTATTGTAAAAAACAACACATTAATTAGCAAATTTTCAACACTGACATAACTGTGTCGTTTCGATAAAACAAAATCATCTTCAGGCATAATTTTAACGTCATAAAGATTTTCCCTACACTCTATATCATAACCTATCTTTATGTTTTCAGGTTGAATTTCATTATTAAGATTAAAATATGTATAAAAAAATGGACAGTTAAGGTATCAAATGAATACCATCAACTGTCCGACTATTCTTCATCAAAAAACCTGATAAAACAAATTGCCTTATCAGATTAGTATCATTTGTATAAGCATATTAATGACCAAATGTTGCTTTAATCAGTGATGTCGTTTCTCCACCTGGATATAATACATATAATAATAAGTAAACTGCTACACCTGTAATTGCAGTACAGAACCATATAACTGAAGCGAATGGCCCGAATTTGCGGTGTACATTATATTTATCTTTAAATGCAGTAATAATTTGAACTAGGCCTAGAATACCACCAATTGTTGCTAAATTAATGTGGAAAAATAAGAAAATCGTATAATATTTCTTAATTGATGCTGGTCCGCCAAATGCTGTATTACCGATAAAAATCGTTCTACTTGCATAGATTAAGAAAAAAGTTAAAGCAAAAACAGCTGCAGCTAACATAACATTTTTGTGTTTATTTATTTCCCTTTTCCAAATAAGTCTCCAACCAATGGCAATTAAAATTGCACTAATGACAATACATGTCGTACTAATCGTTGGTAAAATTGGAACGCCCATATTTTTCATCCTAACTTAATTAATCTAGATCAAAGTAAGTAATGAAACAATCACAGCTAACACGAAAAAGATCACTAAATAATTTAGTGAATATATAAACATTTGTGTTGCCCATTTTGTTTGATCTGAATTTTTCTTAAATGTTGTTAAACCTAATGCAATCCATCCTAAATTTAATAATGTAGCTAACACTACGAATACGACACCTAAATTTATTAGTAATAAAGGTACTGGCAATAAAATAATCAACCAGATAAACATACTGACACGTGTACGTTTAAAGCCCTTAACTGATGGTAACATTGGAATATTTGCAAGTGCATATTCATCTTTACGTTTAATAGCTAAGGCATAAAAATGAATTGGTTGCCAACAAAATACAACTAAAAACAGCGCAATCGCTGTTAAACTAATTTGTCCTTCAATTGCAACCCATCCAATTAGTGGTGGTACTGCTCCAGGAAAACTCCCAATCACTGTGTTCCATGTTGTATGTCTTTTAGACCATATTGAGTAATAAGACACATAACCTACAATCCCCATAAGACCAAGTACGCCTGATGGTATATTCAATAAAAACAAACAAATTTCTCCAACTAACATCATACCAAAACTTAATAGTAATAAATTTTGATCTGTAATTCTATTATTTACAGTTGGTCTATTTTGTTTACTAGGCATAATACGATCAATATCTTGGTCGTAATAATTATTTAACGCACATGCGCCACCCATAATTAAAGTAGATCCAAATAGCATTAATAAAATTTGAGGTATTGATGATAAGAAGGAATGATTTGTCATTACAACTGCTAGCCATGCGCCCGCAAAAGCCGGAATTAAGTTACCTTGAACAAGTCCCATTTTAATTATCTGTTGCAATTCTTTGAAGTTAACTCTGCTAATATTTTGTGACAAAGTATGCTCTTTGCTCATAATCCCCCTCCTTAAATTTGTTCATATAAGATTATGATATCTTAGATTGCATAAAAAGACTAGGTTTAATAAAATTAAATTGTGACAAATTAACGACAAGAGAAAATGTCAATTTTGTGACACAAATAACATTTAATTTATTGCTATAATGTATATGTTAGAAAATTTTAATAAGTAGAATCATGCATCTAAAAGAGATTAATATTTAAGCTTCAAATTTGAGTAAACGTGGATTACATAATTATCCCAATAAAAAAATCATTACGATTAAGTTCTTTTTATGTCGTCCACATACAATACTTGTAAAATTAAATCATATTTCCTGCGTTGGATCCCATCTTTTCATATCCTACAATCAGGTCTATTTATAGTATCATCTCAAATCCGGCTATTAATTCTAATTCTCAGTGATGCGTTTTTTTATGATGGGGTGTATAAATTGTTTGGCAAAAAGAATTTAAAATGGTTAGGTGTCGTAGCAACGTTAATGATGACATTTGTACAACTTGGTGGAGCCTTAGTTACCAAAACCGGATCAGCTGATGGTTGTGGTTCTTCTTGGCCACTATGTCATGGTGCGTTGATTCCAGAATTCTTTCCTATTGATACGATTATTGAGTTAAGTCATAGAGCCGTTTCAGCTTTGTCTTTATTAATGGTCTTATGGTTAGTTATCACTGCATGGAAACATATAGGCTATATTAAAGAAATTAAACCTTTATCAATCATTAGTGTTGGATTCTTATTATTGCAAGCATTAATCGGAGCTGCTGCTGTTATTTGGCAACAAAACGATTACGTTTTAGCATTGCACTTTGGTATATCATTAATCAGTTTCTCATCTGTATTTTTAATAACATTGATTATTTTCTCTATAGATCAAAAATATGAAGCTGACGAATTATATATCAAAAAGCCATTAAGACGTTTAACATGGTTAATGGCAATCATCATTTATTGTGGTGTTTATACTGGTGCACTAGTGAGACATGCGGATGCAAGTTTAGCATATGGTGGTTGGCCATTGCCATTCCACGATCTTGTACCACATTCAGAACAAGATTGGGTTCAACTCACGCATCGTATCATGGCTTTTATAGTGTTTACGATTATTATGATTACTTATATTCACGCTGTTAAAAATTATCCAAATAACCGTACTGTTCATTATGGTTATACAGCTGCATTTATACTTGTTATATTACAAGTTATCACAGGTGCATTATCTATTATGACAAATGTTAACCTGATAATCGCACTTTTCCATGCATTATTTATCACTTATTTATTTGGTATGACAACATACTTTATCATGCTAATGTTACGATCAGTAAGAAGTGACAAGCAATAACAAAAAAGCAAACCGTAATTTTAATGGCACGCCCATTAAAATTACGGTTTTTTATATCAATATTTAAAATTAAACCTAAGCCATGTAAAAACGAGATTACACGTCAATTGTTGTGTAATCTCGTTTTATTTTAATCATTTTAGTCAGTTGCTTTTTCAATTTCGATTAATAAATCGCCTGTCGCTATTGTGTCACCATTATTTACAGTTACTTGTTTAATCACACCGTCAAATGGTGCTTGAATTGTTGTTTCCATTTTCATAGCTTCAGTAATTAGCAACGGCTGATTAGCTTTCACAGTTTCACCTACACTAACCTTGACTTCAGTTACTGAACCTGGCATTTGAGCACCGATATGACTTGGATTACTCTTATCTGCTTTTGGCTTAACGTTCGCATTTGTATGCACATTTTCATCTTTAATGTAAATACGTCTCGCTTGACCATTCATCGCATAGTAAATCGTTCTATTACCATTTTCATCTGGTTCACTAATCGTTTCTAGTTTAATAATTAATCGTTTACCTTTATCGATTTCGATTTCTACTGTTTCACCATTACGCATTCCAAAGAAGAATGTAGGCGTATCAAGTAACGATAAGTTTCCGTATTGATTTCTAGTTTGAATATATTGTTCATATACTTTTGGATATAGTACATAACTAATAATATCTTGCTCCGTAACAGGACCTTGTTGCTCTTCTTCAAGCAACTCACGGACTTTTTCAAAATCAACTGGCTCTAGATATTCACCTGGACGAGCTGTTAGTGCTTCTTGGCCTTTTAAAATAACCGCTTGTAAATCTTTATTAAAACCATTTACAGGTTGTCCTATTTCACCTTTGAAGAACGACACTACTGATTCTGGGAAATCTAATTTATAGCCATCTGTAATCACGGATTGTTCATCAAGATCATTTTGTACCATATAAAGTGCCATATCACCAACTACTTTAGACGATGGTGTTACTTTTACGATATCACCAAATAAGAAATTCACTCTGCGATACATATCTTTGACTTCATCAAATCTTTCGCCTAAACCTAAACTTTTAGCTTGTTGACTTAAATTCGAATACTGTCCACCAGGCATTTCATGTTGATAAATTTCAGTATTCGGTGATTTGATATCACTTTCAAAGTCTGAATAATAAGTACGTACAGTTGACCAATAATGACTAAGTGACTCCATACCTTCAATATCAGTTCTAAGGTGGCGTGGGAAGCCATTTAATGCATAATATAACGAATTGGCGCTTGGCTGACTTGTTAAACCACTCATTGAAGCAACAGCAGTATCAATGATATCGACACCAGCATCTATTGCTTGTTTGTATGTTAATAAACCATTACCACTTGTATCATGAGTGTGAAGATGAATTGGTAAATCTACAGCTGATTTTAACTCACCAATCAATTCGTAAGCGGCTTTAGGTTTTAATAAGCCTGCCATATCTTTAATCGCTAAAATATGGAAACCTTCACGTTCTAACTCTTTAGCTAGTTTGACATAATACTCTAAAGTATAAATGTTTGATCGCTCAGGATTTAAAATGTCACCTGTATAACAAATAGTACCTTCTGAGATTTTGCCCGCTTCTTGTACTGCTTCATTGGCAACTTTCATTTGATCTACCCAGTTTAATGAATCGAAAATTCTAAAGACATCTATGCCTGCTTTAGCACTTTCTTGTACGAATTTATGAATAACATTATCAGGATAGTTTTTATAACCAACTGCGTTTGAAGCACGTAACAACATTTGGAATAATACATTTGGAATAGCTTTACGTAGACGTTCAAGTCGTTCCCATGGGTTTTCCTTCAAGAAATTATATGCCACATCAAATGTAGCACCGCCCCACATTTCTAGTGAGAAACCATCTTTAAATACGTCCGCTGTTTTGGATGCGATATTAATCATATCCTTAGTTCTAACTCGTGTAGCTAATAATGATTGGTGTGCATCTCTAAAGGTTGTATCTGTTAGTAAGACATCATCCTGCTTTTTAACCCATTCAGCTACACCTTTTGGACCTACTTCATCAAGCAATTGTTTCGTACCACTAAATGAAGCGATTTTACTTGAAGATACAGTTGGAATTGATGCTAATTCATAGTCTGGTTTCGGACGTTTCTCAACATTTGGGAAACCATTAATTGTTACATTACCTATATATTCTAATGTTTTAGTACCTCTATCTAGAGACGGCTGAATGTTGAAAAGTTCTGGTGTTTCTTCAATAAATTTAGTTGTGTAATCACCACTTGTGAACTTTTTATTCTTCATTACATTAATTAAGAATGGAATATTAGTTTTAACACCACGAATACGCATTTCTCGTAATGAGCGTACCATTTTTTCTTCTGCTTGTTTAAATGATATCGCGTGTGTAGATAATTTTACGAGTAATGAATCATAATAAGGTGATATCTCAGCACCTTGGAAACCATCTCCAGCATCAAGACGTACACCAAAGCCCCCGCTTGAACGATAAGCAATGATTGTTCCAGTATCCGGCATGAAATCATTTAACGGATCTTCTGTTGTAATACGACATTGGATGGCATAGCCTAATGTTGTAATATCTTTTTGTTGCGGCATATTAATCTCTTCACCAAATAAATCGGCACCTGCTGCAACTAAAATTTGTGTCTTAACAATATCAATTCCTGTTACCATCTCTGTAATTGTATGCTCTACTTGTACACGAGGGTTAACTTCTATAAAGAAGAATTCGTCACCAGATACTAGAAATTCAACAGTACCTGCATTGACATATTTAATATTTTCCATCAATTGAATTGCAGCATCACAAATACGTTGACGTAATGTTGATGATAATCCAACTGATGGTGCAACTTCTACAACTTTTTGATGACGACGTTGTACTGAACAATCACGTTCAAATAAGTGTACGATATTTCCATGTTCGTCACCTATGACTTGTACTTCAATATGCTTTGGATTATCAATGTATCTTTCTATGTAAACTTCACTATTACCAAATGATTTTTCAGCTTCTGATTTTGCTCTATGGAAAGCATCTTCTAATTCACTTTCTTCACGAACGATTCTCATACCTTTACCGCCGCCACCACTTGTGGCTTTAATCATTAGCGGGAAACCAGCTTCTTCTGCAAATTCTTTTGCTAATTCATATGATTTAATTGGACCGTCTGTACCAGGAATAACTGGTAAATCTGCCTTGATAGCCGTTGTACGAGCTTTAACTTTATCTCCAAACATATCTAAATGTTCTAAATGAGGACCAATAAATTTAATTCCTTCTTCTGCACAACGACGCGCAAATTGTTCATTTTCACTTAAAAATCCATAGCCAGGATGAATCGCATCCACATTCGCTTGTTTTGCTACATCAATGATACGCTCAATATTTAAATAACTTTCAGCAGGACCTAAATCACTTCCAACTAAATAGGATTCATCTGCTTTATATCTATGTAATGAACTTTTGTCTTCATTCGAATAAATTGCAACTGTGCTGATGTCTAATTCTGCCGCCGCTCTGAATATACGAATTGCAATTTCTCCACGGTTAGCAACAAGTAACTTTTTTATTTGTTTCAATAGCGATACACTCCTCAAACTATTAGAATTTTCTAACTAATTAGATAATAAAATTTTATCTTAAAGCGCTCTGTTTTGCTATAGTTATGTTTCAAATTTTCAAAATTTAACATTCTTGAGACAATTAAAACCTCCGCTTCAGAAATAATAATTTCAAAAATGACTATGCAACAACAGGTAGTTCACGTTTTTGTTGTGAAACATTTTCGATTTCTACAACTCTAAAAAATTAAAAATAAAATTGCAAAACATCAACATTTATTATCAATAGCGATAACTTTATCTTATCATCATGATTCTAATTTCGCCACCACATTTAGTAATTTTTAGTCATAAAATTTAGTTATAATTATACGTTGTTTTGTTTATAAAATTTGATAATCATGAGTAATCTCGTAATATCAAAACAAAAAGGAAGTTAAGCGTTGTTTGGTTGCCTAACTTCCGTTATTGAACTCATCAGTCCAATTTGACAAAGAGTATATAAATAGCCAATGTTTAGCATTGCTTAATGACAGAAGTCATCTCGTACTAAATATTGGCTAGTATTTTTTTAATTAAATTGTCTTCTTATATCAACTTTTTGTTGTTGTTTCTTTCGTTGCTGGTCTACTTTGATTTGTTTACCTACAATCAGAAGTAAACCCATAGCAATACTTAAACTAATCATTGATGATCCACCAAAGCTGATAAATGGCAATGGCACACCAGTTAATGGAATTGTTGCCGAAATACCGCCAATGTTTACAAACGTTTGACTTCCAAAGTATGTGGCAATCCCAACACACACAAGTTTATAAAAATATGATGATGTTTTATTTGCAAACTGGAAGGCACGATATACAATAAAGAACTCTAAAGTAATAACTAGCAATCCTCCGATTAAACCTAATTCTTCGCAAATAATTGCAAAAATAAAATCTGTATGTGGTTCTGGTAAATAGCCCAATTTCATTGCACTATTTCCTAATCCTTTTCCAAATACGCCACCGTTACCTATCGCAAGCAATGAATTGGAAATATGGTATCCAGTTCCTGATTCGAATTGGAATGGATCTGTTAGCGTACTAAATCTGGCAGTTAAATAACTTGGTAACCAACCAGCCATTAATGCAATGACAAATACTACTAAGAATCCTAGCACTGCTGGTATACCAAATCTTAGGACTTTGTTTACCCCAATTCCTGAATAAAAAATGATCGCAACTAAAATAATTAATATTAGTAATGTTTGCCCTACGTCTTTTTGTAGGAAAACTAAAAACGTACAACCTAATGCTAATACAATAGGACTTAAAATTAATTTTGGTTTACTTAATACTCTAGGCATTTTTTTACTGATCATAAATGGGATATATAATATGATTGCAATTTTTAATAACTCAGATGCCTGTAAGTTCATAAATCCTAAGTTTATCCAACTTTTAGAACCATTAATATCTTTACCTATTACTAACGTCAGTAATAATAGTGAGACGATAGTTATAATCATACCTTTTTGCACTTTAATATTACTCAGTAATTTAACATTCATTAAAAATGCAATAAAAAATACAATTATAAAACTCATTATGACATATGCTAATTGTCGGTTGTAAAAATACGTTCCTGGAACATCGATACCACCAGTCAATGTGCCTTTAGTTGCTGGAACCATACTTGCACTATATACCATCACTAATCCAATTAAACTCAATACAATATATGTAACTAATAACGGATAATCAATAAACTTTGAGGTTTTACCAATATACCGTAAAATACTTCTAAAATTCTTCATATATTCAGTCATCCAATTCTACAATTTATACTTCAAATGATTTCGTTTTATACTTTAATTTTAAAAATCCATGTTACTTATTATATACATGACACAGTCATAATCACAAATATTAACAGGTCTCTTGAGGTAATTTATAGAATATTTGTTTACTTAATATCGTGAATTGCTAAAACCCAATAAAAGTGACTGACATGTCATCAAGAAGACAACATAACAGCCACTTTAATCAGTAATTAAACTATAAATATAAAATCGGCGCAGCTCAATTGTCGATATCTCACGCCATTTTAATATGCTTATATATTAAACCTTAAACAAGTGTAAAAGCTTCATGTAATTTTGAAAGTTCTTTCTCAAGACGTAACATAATTTGTTTGCCATCTTCGCGGTCAACTAAACCTAATTTAACAGCAAAATCAACTTCTTTTTGAAGTCCAAACATTTGTGTATCTAGTACTTCTTCATATAATGGGCATGAAGGTAATGTTAAATTATCTAGTTGAACTTTAATCAGATGCAAGATTTCATCAGCATCTTTAGTCAATTGTTTCAAAGCTGCATTTTTCATTGTTGCTTGTTTCGCCATGACACGCTCCCCCTCTATATAAATTCTCAAGTCTTACTAAAAGTTTATCTTACTAAATATTAAAAAGCAAGTAGATTTAAAATGTGTCGTTAGCAATTTGTGTTAAAATAATGCTATATACATTGATAGGGAGTGGGAAAATGATACAAATTAAAGGAGCCGTAAAGTTTCCTATAACATTAGATAGTACGACTTGGATTTTCGATGATAGAAAAGTTAGCATCGAAGATTTAGAAAAAGGTGTATTTGATGGTTCAAAACCAATCGACTTTGAAGATAATCATGAATGGAATCGTGCTATCCTAGAAGGACAAACTAATCCGCCTACTTTAAATTCAGAAATAAAATATAAAAAACGTGCCATGTTAGAAGGTTCATTTGTCATTAATATGACACCATTTTTCAAACATTCCGAACCACATGACTCTGCAACTACTATTCGATTATCAAATGAGCATGATCATTTAGATATACCGATAGATCTATTACCCTATTTATTTTTCCAATTTGCAAAAGACGGTAAACGACTTTACAGCGATAATGGTGTAGATAGTTTTATTTACAATCAAGAAGATGGTTATTCATATCGAATCAACCATGTAACTCATATTGAGGTGATTTAATTTGAGACAAGTGCAATGCATTATCTGTGATGCAAAAGTATTTATAGATGAGCGCACAACTGAGTCTAAACGACTTAAAAACAATCCTATTCGAACATTTATGTGTGATGATTGTAAAAGTCGATTAGACACACCTAAACAACGTGCGCAACACTATCCGCTCGATTAATATCTGAATAAACAAGTTAGAAATTTGAAAATGTGAAAGTAACAGGAAATAATAGCATTTAAACACTTTTTCAAATATTATATGCCAAAAGAGAAGCTAAGCAACTTTCATCGCTCAGCTTCTCTTTTATTATGTTAAATTATTCGTTTTCTTGCATCATTTGTTTGATACGCTTTGCTTCTTTTTCACGAACATTTTTGTTTAAAATTTTCTTTCTTAAACGTATACTTTCTGGTGTAACCTCAACAAGTTCATCATCATTAATGAATTGTAACGCTTCTTCCAATGTTAGAATACGCGGTCTATTCATTGTTTGTGTTTGGTCTTTCGTTGCAGAACGTACGTTAGTTTGATGTTTTGTTTTAGTGATGTTAACAGTTAAATCATTTTCACGATTATGTTCACCAACAATCATACCTTCATAAACTTCAGTACCAGGTTCCATGAAGTTTACACCTCTATCTTCAAGTCCCAAAATGGCATAAGTACTTGCAGAACCTTGATCCATTGAAATTAATGCACCATTACGACGACCGCCAATTTGTGCTTTAATACGTGGTCTAAATTCTTCAAATGTATGGTTAATAATACCGTAACCTCTTGTCATTGACATAAATTCAGTCGTATAACCAATCATACCACGAGCCGGTACATTAAAGATTAAACGTGTAAGTCCATTATCAGTTGTAGTCATATCAACCATTTCACCTTTACGTGCACCTAATGATTCAATAACAGCACCTGCATTTTCTTGTGGCACTTCACATTGCACACGTTCAAATGGTTCACACATTACACCATCTATTTCTTTAATAATTACTTGTGGTTTTGAAACTTGTAATTCATAACCTTCACGACGCATATTTTCAATAAGGATTGATAAATGCAATTCACCGCGACCAGCAACTACCCATGTATCTGGAGAATCTGTGTTAGAAACTTTCAAAGATACATCTGTTTCTAATTGTTGATTTAAACGTTCTTGAATTTGACGTGCTGTTACAAAGTCACCTTCACGGCCAGCAAATGGAGAATTGTTAACTTTAAATGTCATTTCAAGAGTAGGCTCATCAATACGTAGAACTGGCAATGCTTCTTGATGGTCATGTGGTGTTACAGTTTCACCAACATTAATGTCTTCCATACCTGAAACAGCAATTAAATCTCCAGCTTGTGCTTCTTCAATTTCTAAACGTTTTAATCCAAAGTAACCAAAGATTTTAGTTACACGGAAGTTTTTCACTGTACCGTCTAATTTAATTAGTGATACATTATCTCCGACACGCATTTTACCTCTGAATACACGACCAATACCAATACGTCCAACATAATCATTGTAGTCCAACAATGCTACTTGGAATTGTAATGGCTCATCACTGTTATCAATTGGAGCTGGTACATAATCAATAATTGTTTCATATAATGATTGTAAATTATCATCTTGCTTTTCAGGATCTAAGCTAGCTGTACCATTTACTGCTGAAGCATAAACAACAGGGAATTCTAATTGTTCATCGTTTGCTTCTAATTCAATAAATAAATCTAAAACTTCATCTACAACACCCTCTGGACGTGCTGATGGTTTATCAATTTTATTAACAACAACAACAGGTTTCAGGTTTTGTTCTAGCGCTTTTTTAAGTACAAAACGTGTTTGAGGCATTGTACCTTCATACGCATCTACTACTAAGACAACCCCATCAACCATTTTCATAATACGTTCTACTTCTCCACCAAAGTCTGCATGTCCTGGTGTATCCAAAATATTAATACGTGTACCTTTATAATCAACAGCCGTATTTTTGGCTAGAATCGTAATTCCACGCTCTCTTTCGATATCGTTAGAGTCCATTGCACGTTCATCGACATGTTCATTTTCTCTGAATATACCAGATTGTTTTAACAACTCATCTACTAAAGTTGTTTTACCATGGTCAACGTGAGCAATAATTGCTATATTGCGGACATCTTCTCTTTTATTAGTCATATAAATAGTTTCCTTCTTTCTTAAGTAAAATCCCACTTTTAATTACAACTTTTTTATTATATCATATAATTGAGAAAAGATAAGCAAAAGGTGGGGATAGGATGAAACAAAAAAAATCTAAAAATATCTTTTGGGTATTTTCTATATTAGCTGTTGTTTTCTTAGTATTATTTAGTTTTGCTGTTGGTGCATCAAATGTACCAATGATGATTTTAACATTTATATTACTCGTTGCAACCTTTGGAATTGGATTTACTACAAAGAAAAAATATCGAGAAAACGATTGGCTATAAGTTATATCGACAATAACACGCGTTGATTTAAGACCACACATGTTCATGATGAACATTTAACTGGTTTTATATTGGCGCGTGTTTTTATTATTTAAGGTATAAAAGCGTAATATGTTACCTAATTGTTAGGACTACATATTACGCTTTTGGTAATTATTTTGATTTTCTTTTAAATCGTTGTTCATGTAATTGTATTAACGCATCATGGTGGGGCTCTAAATAATCATTGCTAATTTCTTGATGGAGACCACGATTTCCAACTAAGATTGAATTTGGACCACTAATTGTTAATGGTTCTCCTAGTAAATTGGAAGCTTGTCCATTTACTTCATATAAAATAACCAATCCGCCAGCAAAATCCCATGGTTGAAGTCTTGGCGTCATATATGCTTCTAAATTACCTGTAGCAACTGAAACGATTTCAAGCGCTGCACTACCATATGCCCTTGCACTTCTAGAATCATTAACAATTTCTTTAAAGATTTCTCCTAAAATTGGTTTAGTTAACCAGTTCGGATTGATCCCAATAATGCTTTGTCTTAGATTAGAATCATTCAATGGTTTCAAGGGTTGGCTACCACGATATGCACCTTCCCCTACTTTAGCATGATATAAGACATCAGCCATAACATCATATACAAAACCTGCATAAGGTTTACCATCGATATAAATACCAATTGAAATTGCGAAATTTTCTTGTTGATGAACAAAATTCAATGTACCGTCTATTGGGTCAACAATCCATACCGTACCTTTGGAAGTATCGATGTCATGACCATGCCCTTCTTCACCTAATACTTGATGATTGGGATATGTTTCTAAAATTGTATCAAAAATGAAATCTTCTGTTGCTTTATCTACATTTGTAACAAGGTCATTCGGATTTGACTTTGTTTCAATTGTTAAATTTTGCTCCATCAATTGTTTAATTCTAATTCCTGCTTCTTGAATAAGTCCTTGGGCAAATCCATAAAGTGCCATAACATCATCTCCTAACATCTTTATTATACATCAACATTTTATAAAAATAACTTCTTATGATAAAAATGAAAATACTAATTTTAATGAGAGCGTCTTAAGCCGCAATTGATAAAACATATGCTACAATATTTTTAAACACTATACAGGAGGTACTCTATGACAAAATATACATTTAAACCTAAAGATTTCAAAGCGTTCAACGTAGAAGGCTTAGACGCACGAATGGAAGCTTTAAACGAATACATACGACCACAACTCCGTGAATTAGGAGAATATTTTAGTGACTTCTTTACAAGTCAAACTGGTGAAACATTTTATCCTCACGTAGCAAAGCATGCTAGAAGAAGTGTGAATCCTCCTAAAGATACATGGGTTGCTTTTGCAACAAACAAAAGAGGCTATAAAATGTTACCTCATTTCCAAATTGGTATGTTTGAAGATCAACTGTTTGTTATGTTTGGAATCATGCATGAAGCAAAAGATAAAGCAACACGTGCAAAAGTTTTTGAAAGAAAATTTAAAGCTATTCAACAATTACCTGATGATTATCGTGTTTGCTTAGATCATATGAAACCTGATAAACCATTTATTAAAGATTTAACGGATGATGATTTAATAGAAGCGATACAAAGAGCCATCAATGTGAAAAAAGGTGAATTCTTTATAGCGCGTGCAATCACACCACAAGATAAAAGATTAAAAAGTGACAAAGCATTTATTGCATTTTTAGAAGAAACCTTCGATCAGTTCTTACCATTTTATTCTGCATAAATAACTTTGTTTAAATAATAGAGCACTTAATCACATCCATGATTTCGTGCTCTTTTTTCTTAATATTAAATCGAACGTTCAACATAATAATTCATACTTTTAAAAAAATTAAAATAAATTTAGGTTGACCTAAACATTTTATTAGGTTATTATATTGTCCATAAGAAGTAGAGGTGAGTCAAAATGAATAATAAACGACATTCAACAAATGAACAATTAAGTTTAGACGAAATAAACAATACAATTAAATTCGATCATCGCAGTTCAAATAAACAGAAATTTTTATCATTTCTTGGACCTGGGTTATTAGTCGCTGTTGGTTACATGGATCCCGGAAACTGGATAACATCAATGCAAGGTGGCGCCCAATATGGCTATACTTTGCTATTCGTAATTCTTATTTCAAGTTTATCAGCAATGTTACTTCAAAGCATGACAGTGAGATTAGGAATAGCAACAGGTATGGACTTAGCTCAAATGACACGACATTATTTATCAAGACCTATTGCTATAATCTTTTGGATCATTGCAGAACTAGCAATTATCGCTACAGATATTGCTGAGGTTATTGGTAGTGCTATTGCTCTTAATCTCCTATTTAACATACCTTTAATCGTCGGTGCACTAATAACTGTACTTGATGTATTTTTACTACTTTTTATAATGAAATATGGTTTTAGAAAAATTGAAGCTATTGTTGGTACATTAATTTTCACAGTGTTATTCATCTTTATATTTGAAGTCTATATTTCATCACCACAGTTGAATGCTGTGTTAAATGGATTTATACCACATAGTGAAATCATTACAAATAACGGCATTCTCTATATTGCATTAGGTATTATTGGCGCTACAATTATGCCTCATAATTTGTACTTACATTCATCAATTGTACAATCTAGAACATACTCAAGACATAACAATGAAGAAAAAGCGCAAGCGATTAAATTTGCTACGATAGATTCGAACATTCAGTTATCAATCGCATTTGTAGTCAATTGCTTATTATTAGTGTTAGGAGCATCACTATTTTTCAACTCAAATGCTGACGATTTAGGTGGTTTCTATGATTTATATCACGCCTTAAAAACTGAACCTGTACTAGGTGCAACAATGGGTGCAATCATGAGTACATTATTTGCAGTTGCATTATTAGCGTCAGGTCAAAATTCAACGATTACTGGTACTTTAGCAGGACAAATTGTAATGGAAGGATTTTTAAGATTACACATACCAAATTGGTTAAGACGTTTAATTACACGTTCTCTTGCTGTCATTCCTGTTATCGTATGCTTAATCATTTTTAAAGGTAATGCAGCTAAAATTGAGCAACTACTTGTATTCTCTCAAGTATTTTTAAGTATTGCTCTGCCATTCTGTTTAATACCATTACAATTGGCTACTAGTAATAAAGACTTGATGGGACCTTTCTATAATAAAACATGGGTTAATATCATTTCATGGACACTTATTATTATTCTAAGTATTTTAAATGTCTATTTAATCGTTCAAACATTCCAAGAACTACAAAGTTAAAAATAAAACCATTAAAATGTTGGTTGTATCTAATAATTAACAACTTAACATTTTAATGGTTTTTCTTTTGCTATGAACATATTAATGATAAATATACTCATCGTCCTTATGTGTTGTTTCTTTTGATTCTTTTTTAGAAATCAACATAATCATCACGATAACCCATAAGACAATTGCAATTAAATTAAGAGCCATCAAACTTACAATTATCGCGATAACAAAAAGTATAATCGATAATTTTCTACGTCCTTTAATACAAATTGTCGCAAATATACCATAAAGTGTTGAAATTAATAAAATAATTGCTAATGCACCCATTGTTGTCTGAAGCATATCTAAAGAAACCTTGCCACCGTTCTGAGATAATTGCTTCGCTAATTCTTCACGTTGTGATGCATTACCACTTTTTAAAGAAAAATAGGATAGCCCCATAACTAATAAATAAATAATACTAATACTATTTGCAATCCAAGCCATGATTAATTCAGGTTTTCTATTCATCTTAAAATCCTTTCTTTGTTTAATATTTTAATAAGTATACTACGAGCCTATAGATATACGCACATTAAATTACTTGTATATTAACATATTTTTCATCTAATTTTTATAATAAACATCTGAATTCAGATTGATGATAATTTAGGTGTATAGTAATGAGAAATCGTCATTTAAAATTATGACACCTAAACACTTTAATTAAACGTTATCGATAATTAACCTCATATAAAAACCCAGATTAATAAGCAAAAGACCTCTGCTTACTAATCTGGGTATCATCAATATTTATTCTTGCTCTTTTTTGTCCTTAACTTCACTTGAATTGCGTTCTTCAGAAATATCATTGTTGTAAATTTGACGTCGCTCTTCAAAATTCATTCGACGTTGACTAACTGCGCTAGGTTGATTTTTCCTACGTTCTTTCATTCGTTGGTTATAAGCTTTACGTTTTTCTTTTTTCTTAGCTTTAATTTCAGCTTTTTCTCGCTTTTGTTGTGCTTTCAATTCTTTTGGATCAACTTCAGGTTCTGCATAATAACCATCATCTTCAATACCTAGTTCTTCAGTACTTTTTTGTTTGTATTTAGCCTGTCTGGATAATACTGATGGTTCTTCCTCAGTGCGCTCATCATGATTATATTCACTTTCAACTGCACGTTTAGGAAATTGATCATATTTATCTCTTTCCTGTTCTTGATCATATACAGTATTTGATTTATCCAATTCTTTTTCATATTTAGGCACATCATAATAATCATCTTTCGGTTGGGGGCGCTCATACACAGGTTCACGATAATCATAAATCGGTCCGTTATACTCTTCATAATATTGTGGCGCAACCATTTCAACTTTATCTTTTCTTATAAATAGCATCATCGCAATAATAAAGAATAATATCGGAATGATTAAAGTAACGATAAGTAAAACTAAAGGAATCGTTACAATTGCTGATATTAAGAATAAGAAACCTGACAAGATTCTTATATTCATAGATATGAGAGCTAAAAATGAAATCAACAAACAAACAATAAAGTAAACGATAATAGCCCATATACCATTTTGTAACCATATTACAAATTGTGTTGTATTATAGCCATTTCCAGCTAATAATTGCTGGATAAATGCATTATTGTTTAATGTATTTTCAAGATTAGCAATCGATGTGTTATTACTGAATGAAACAAGTGCTATAAACATCGTAATGACAGTAAGCACTAATAACATCACCCAACATAACCAACCTAGAACTTTTTCAGTTAATCTACTTACTGGACGTTTAATTTGAGTAAATTGTTCTCCAGTCATTCGTTACAACTCCTTATAGTACTTATCCCGTTATTATAACTAAATATACAGTAAATAACTACTATTTATGATTTTATTTTAATGACATTTTGAAATTCAAAAAGTTTTCATTGTATTCACTTAAAACTTCAGGTCCTAAATCTTTATAAACTTCAAGGCGTTCTTGCTCTTTCTTAGTCGGATAAAAACGATGGTCGTCTTTAATCTCTTTAGGCAACAATTGTCGAGCAGCCTTGTTTGGCGTTGCATAGCCTACGAATTCTGTATTTTGCTTGTTATTTTTAGCATCTAATAAAAAATTCATAAATTTATATGCACCCTCTTTATTTTGTGCCGTTTTTGGAATTACCATATTGTCGAACCATAAATTCGATCCTTCTTTAGGAATAACATAATTATATTTATCCCCTTCTTGCACTAGAGGTGCTGCAACACCACTCCAAACAACCGCTATGTTACCTTCATTTTGTTGAAGCATCATGGTAATTTCATCACCTACGACACCTCTTACTTGTGGTGCTAGTTTGGTTAAATCTCGCTCTGCTTCTTTTAAATGGTGCGAATTACGGTCATTAAGATTATACCCAAGTTTATTCAAACTCATGCCTATAATCTCTCTAGCACCGTCAACTAGTAAAATTTGGTTTTTAAATTTAGGATTATACAATGACTTCCAACTATCAAATGATTCATTTGGATACTTTTCTTTATTATATAAAATACCTACAGTTCCAAAGAAATAAGGTAAAGAATATTTATTGCCTCTATCAAATGACATATTCATATAATCTGAATCTAAATTTTTAATATTAGGTACCTTATTATGATCTATTGGTAACAATAAATGATCTCTTTTCAATTTTTGAACTGTATATTCACTAGGAAAAGCAACATCATAATGTGTACCGCCATTGCGAATTTTGGCTTCCATCGCTTCATTTGAATCGAAAGTTTCATAAACGACTTGAATGCCAGTTTCTTTTTCAAATTTCTTAATTAACTCTGGATCAATATATTCGCCCCAATTGTATACGTAAATTTTTTGATTTGTATGCACTTGTTCTTTAGATTTAAACCAATGACTTAAAGTAAGACAAAGCATACCCACAACTAATGCACCTATAATGAGTTGTAAAAATCGTTTCATTATTTTACACCTCGCTTGATTAGTTTTTTCTTATTTATCACGTATTGAATCAAATAATATCCTAGTATTCCTAATACAATAACAGCAAACAATAATGTTGAAATCGCATTAATTTCCATACTAATTCCTTTTCTCGCCATAGCATAAACTTCAACTGATAACACACTAAAGCCATTACCAGTAACGAAGAAACTTACTGTGAAATCGTCTAGTGAATAAGTTAAAGCCATAAAGAATCCTCCTATAATAGAAGGTAAAATATTAGGAATAATAATGTTGCTTAATAATTGTGGTTCAGTCGCTCCTAAATCTCTTGCAGCATTTAACATATTATTATTCATTTCATACAGTTGTGGTAAGACGATAATCACAACTATAGGTATGCAAAATGCAATATGAGATATTAGAACTGTCCAAAATCCTAAACCAAGACCAGTAAAATGGCCAATCGTTGTAAACATAATTAAGAATGATGCACCTATGACAACGTCGGATGATACCATCAAGACATTATTCAATGTTAGTAAAGTTACTTTAAACTTTTTATTTCTTAAATAATAAATAGCAATGGCACCAAATGTACCAATAACTGTAGAAATTGAGGCTGCTAAAAGTGCTACAGCTATCGTATTAAAAATGACCGACATTAAATGATCATTTTGAAATAATGATTGATAATGCTCTAATGTAAAATGTTCAAAGTGAATCATATTACCAGCCGAATTGAATGAATAGAACATTAAAAAGAATATTGGGATGTATAAAATCGCTAAAAGTATCCCGATATACAGCTTTCCATACCATTTCATATGATTCACCCTCTCCCATTAGATGATTTTGTAATGATTAAAATGAATGCCATAAATACAATTAAGAATATAGCTATAGTTGATCCCATACCATAATTTTGAATTGTTAAAAATTGTTCCTCTATTGCCGTACCTATATTTATGACTTTATTACCTGCAATTAATCTTGTAATCATAAATAATGAAAGTGATGGAATAAAGGTTACTTGAATCCCAGTCATAACACCTTCTTTTGTTAACGGCATGATTACTTTTCTAAAAGTATAGAAAGGACTGGCACCTAAATCACTTGAGGCCTGCAATAAATTATTAGGAATTGCTTTCATGCTATTAAATATAGGTAAAATCATAAATGGTATATAAATGTAACTTGCCACTACTAAAAACGCACCAGTTGTAAATAACAAATTGAATGATGGTAAATTAAATAAGTGGAAAAATTGATTAATCACGCCATCATGACTTAATAAACCTATAAAAGCATATGTCTTTAACAATAAATTTATCCATGTTGGAATAATCATTATCATTAATAAGATATTTTGAAATTTCGAACGAGTAATATAATAGGCAGCTGGATAACTGATAGTCAAGGTAATAATTGTTATTGAAGCGGCATATAAAATTGAATATGCAAACATTTTCAAATATTTTGTAGTAAAAATTTGTTGATAATTCGTGAAACTAAAATGTCCATTGATATCTAAAAATGAAAAATAAATGAGTAATACAACTGGTACAATAATAAATATAACCATCCATAGTAAATACGGGATTAAGAGAAATTTATTAGTATTACGCATTGTCTACTTCCTCATAGCTTTCAATACGTTTATCAAATTCTTCTTCTGTTTCTCCAGGAACCATAATATGAATGGCTTCAGGATCAAAATAAAGACCAACTTCACTGCCTACTTCAGCTTTTTTAGTCGTTTGTATTACCCATTCATAACCTTTATTGTCTATACAACATATTTCATAGTGGACCCCTCTAAATAACATAGAATCAACAGTTGCTTTAAATAATCCTTCTTCAGCTTTGATTAATGATATATCTTCTGGTCGAATAACGACTTCTACTTTTTTATTTTCAGGAATACCCATATCGACACATTCGAAATCTTGCCCATAAATATTCACGACATAATCTCTAACCATGCGCCCTTCAACAATATTAGATTCTCCAATAAAATCAGCTACAAATCGATTCACTGGTTCGTCATATATATCTGTTGGTGTGCCAAATTGTTGAATTTTCCCATCTTTTAATACAAAAAGAAAGTCACTTAATGCTAACGCTTCTTCTTGATCATGTGTTACAAATATAAATGTAATACCTAATCTAGATTGCAATTCTCGTAATTCATATTGCATTTCAGTACGCAATTTCAAATCTAATGCGGATAAAGATTCATCTAACAATAATATTTCTGGTTCATTTACGATAGCACGTGCAATTGCAACACGTTGCTTTTGTCCGCCACTCATTTCATTAATATTTCTTTTTTCATAACCTGAAAGTTTTACTAATTTTAATGCCTCAGTTACTTTTTGATCAATTTCGGTTTTTGATAATTTTTTTAATTTCAAACCAAAAGCGATATTATCATAGACGTTTAAGTGTGGAAATAATGCATAATCTTGAAAGACTGTATTCACTTTACGTTTATTTGGTGGTAAATTACCAATTGGTTTGTTTTGATAAATCACTTCACCACTGTCAGGATATTCAAACCCTGCAATTAATTTTAAAATTGTTGTTTTACCACAACCTGAAGGACCTAATAATGTATAAAAGTATCCTGATTCAATATCAATATCTATGTCATCTAAGATATTAAGATCATCATAGCTTTTACTAACTGATTTTAATGATAATAACGGTTCCAAATAAGATCCCCCCTATAAATATGAAGCTGTCGCTACAATAAGTATTCGTGTTTCATTGTTTGATTCGTTTGACAAACGATGATTATCTCGTGCTTTAAAATACAAAACGTCTTCTTCTTGTGCTTGATATATCTCTTTGCCTAAATTAAGTGTTATCTGACCTGACATACAATAAATAAACGTATCAGACTCTGATGGATTAAAATTTTTATATGATGCTCCAGGCTTTAAAGTTAATATTAATGGCTCCATATCATATTCATTTGACTTTGAAACTAACCAATTTAATATATAACCTTCATCATACTCATCATAAATAACTTGTTCTTCCTTCTTGTATAATACTTTTTCATTTTCACTGTCTTTAAAAAATTCACTTGGCGTCGTTCCTAACACCTCTATAATATTTAAGAAAGTTTCCATACTTGGTGAGGCATGTTCACTTTCTATTTGTGAAATGTAGCCTTTCGATAAGTCTGTACGTTCAGCAAGTTCTTCTTGCGTTAAATTTTTAATTCTTCTAAGATTTTTAATTTTATTACCTATGTTCATTTATTTTTCCACCTAAAAAAGCTATATTAAGTTTACTTTTATCAAACATTTTGTTTAACACTTGATAAAGGTATCAAAATATAGCTTTATTAGCAATAGTTTTAAAGAAAAATTCCTATTAAATTGTGTTAATTTCGAACGAATTATTTTTTAGCTGTTACTCTTTGTTCTTCAGAGTGAGTTTTTACATCTTGAACTGCTTTGTAACTATTATAGCCACTACTTTTTTCGAAAGTATTAAAAATTTGTTTTTCCTCTGCTTTAGCAGGCACAATTTCTTTAAATCTTTTATATGCACCCATAAAGTCGCCTGCCGTCACGCCGGATTCATAATACTTCTCTACATGATTAAAGAAATTTATCACTGAAATCATCTCTTCATTACTCCAGTCTAAATCAATTGGATACTCATATTCCATTGTTGAACCCTCCATTTCAATTCTTTTGTTAGCATCGCTAGTATAACATGCATGTCACATGTTAACGATATCTCAAATCAATTTCCTTACATTACTTTACCTAAAACAAAAAAGCCGTAGCATATGCTACAGCTTTTAATGACTGAATCTTTATAGATAATCAGTTATTACATTGTATGGATTGGGTATCCGATAGCTTTTTCTGCTGCTTCCATAGTCATCTCACCTAATGTTGGATGTGCATGGATTGTTAATGCGATATCTTCAGCATTCATACCAGCTTCAATTGCTAAACCTAATTCAGAGATAATATCTGATGCACCAGTACCAACTACTTGAGCACCGATTAAAGTATCATCTTCTTTAAGTGTAATAAGTTTAACAAATCCGTTAGTATCATCTAATGATAATGCACGACCATTTGCTGCATATGGGAATTTAGAAGCTTTAATTGCTAAACCTTCTTCTTTAGCTTGCGCTTCTGAATAACCAACTGTAGCTAATTCTGGTTCAGTAAAGCATACTGCTGGCATACCAATGTAATCAACTTCAGCAGCTTGACCATCAATTGCTTCAGCAGCAACTTTAGCTTCATAGCTAGCTTTGTGAGCAAGTGGTAAACCTGGAACGATATCACCAATTGCATAGATATTGCTGATAGACGTACGGCTTTGTTTATCAACTTCTAATAATCCACGGTCAGCGAATTTAACACCTAATTCTTCTAGGCCTAATTCGTCTGTGTTTGGACGACGACCTACAGTTACTAATACATAATCAGCTTCGATTGTTTTCTCTTCGCCTTTAGCTTCATAAGTAACTTTAACTCCGTTATCTGTTTCTTCAGCTGATTTAGCCATAGCTTCAGTAACGATTTCAACACCTTTTTCTTTCATACCTTTTTTAACAGGTTGTGTCATTTGTTTTTCGAAGCCACCTAAGATATCTTTAGCACCTTCAAGGATGGTTACTTCTGAACCAAAGTTAGCAAATGCTGTACCTAATTCTGATCCAATGTATCCTCCACCAACTACAACTAATTTACCTGGTACTTCTTGTAAGTTTAAAGCACCTGTTGAGTCGATAACACGTTTACCGAATTTGAAATTAGGAATTTCAATTGGTCTTGAACCTGTTGCAATGATTCCATTTTTAAAGTTGTATGTTTGTGCGCTCTTTTCGTCCATAACACGTAAGCTATTGTTATCTACGAAATATGCTTCACCTTTAACGATGTTAACTTTGTTACCTTTAAGTAAGCCTTCAACACCACCAGTTAATTTATTAACAACTGATGATTTGAATTCTTGAACTTTTTGGAAGTTTAAAGAAACACTTTCAGCAATAACACCTAAGTTTTCAGAATGTTGTGCTTCAACAAAACGGTGAGAAGCATGTAGTAATGCTTTTGAAGGAATACATCCTACGTTTAAGCAAACACCACCAAGATTACCTTTCTCAACGATTGTTACTTTTTGTCCTAATTGAGCTGCACGAATTGCTGCAACGTATCCACCAGGACCTGCTCCGATTACTATAGTATCTGTTTCAATTGGGAAATCTCCAACTACCATGTTTTACCCCTCCATTAATAATAATTCTGGATTATTTAATAAACGTTTAATGTGATTCATTGCATTTTGGCCAGTTGCACCATCAATTTGTCTGTGGTCAAAGCTTAATGATAATGCTAATACTGGTGCTGCAACAATTTCTCCATCTTTAACGATAGGTTTTTGAGCAATACGGCCAATTCCTAAGATTGCTACTTCTGGGTGATTGATAACTGGAGTGAACCATTGTCCACCAGCTGAACCGATATTACTGATTGTGCATGTAGCACCTTTCATTTCATCGGCTGTTAATTTACCATCACGTGCTTTAACAGCTAATTCATTAATTTCATCTGAAATTTGGAAAATAGACTTACGATCAGCATGTTTAACAACAGGTACTAATAATCCTCTATCAGTGTCTGCTGCAATACCGATATTCCAGTAATGTTTATGAACGATTTCACCAGCTTCTTCATTGAATGAAGTGTTAAGTGCTGGGTATTTTTTCAATGCAGAAACAAGTGCTTTAACAACATAAGGTAAGAATGTTAACTTAGTACCTTGTTCAGCTGCGATTTCTTTAAATTTCTTACGGTGATCCCATAATGCTTGAACATCAATTTCATCCATTAATGTTACATGAGGTGCAGTATGCTTAGAGTTAACCATTGCTTTCGCAATTGCTCTACGCATAGCAGGGATTTTTTCAGTTGTTTCTGGGAAGTCGCCTTCTAATGTTACTGCTGCAGGTGCTGCAGGAGTTTCAGCAACTTCTTCACTTGTAGCTGAAGCAGCTGATTCATTTGAAGCTGTTGGTGCACCACCATTTAAGTATGCATCTACATCTTCTTTTGTAATACGACCATTTTTACCAGATCCAGAAACTGCTTTAATGTTAACACCTTTTTCACGTGCGTATTTACGTACTGAAGGCATTGCTTTAACAGTTCTGTTTTCATCTACTTCTTCAGTTTGAGTAGCTACAGGTGCTTGCTCTGCTGGCGCTTCCTCTTTCGCAGGTTCTTCTTTAGATGATGAATCATCATCATGACCTTTAAATTGCATATCTTCTGCATCAGGTGCATCGATTTTAACAATAACGTCACCAACTACAGCTACTGTACCTTCTTCTACCATAACTTCTTCTACAGTACCAGATACTGGTGATGGGATTTCTACTACTGATTTATCGTTTTGTACCTCAGCTAAAACATCGTCTTCTTCAATAGTATCTCCAGCTTTAACAAACCATTTTACAATTTCACCTTCGTGGATACCTTCCCCGATATCGGGTAATCTAAATTCAAATGCCACGTTTTTGCCCTCCTAAGATTTCGTAAATTAAACATTTCATTTTAATCAATGAGACTAAAATACGCTAACTTCGTTAACTTTTAAAATGTATTAAAATTCTAAAGTTTCTTTTGCTTTTTCGATGATGTCATTTTTGTTTGGTAACCAAACATTTTCAGCTTGAGTGAATGGATAAATTGTATCTGCTGCTGCAACTCTTCCAATAGGTGCTTCTAATGAAAGGATTGCACGTTCACTTAATTCAGCTACAACTGCTGCACCAACACCAGCTTGACGTTGTGCTTCTTGAACTACAACTGCACGACCAGTTTTTTCAACTGAAGCTACAATTGTGTCAACATCGATTGGTTGAACAGTACGTAAGTCAATTACTTCAACAGAATAACCATCTTTTTCAAGTTCTTCTGCAGCTTTCATTGATTCTTGAACCATCGCACCGTATGTGATGATTGAAATGTCATTACCTTCTTTTTTCACATTAGCCTTACCAATGTCAATTGTATATTCTTCTTCAGGTACTTCTTCACGGAATGAACGATACAATTTCATATGCTCTAAGTATACGACTGGGTCATTACTTCTAATAGAAGAAATTAATAAACCTTTCGCATCGTATGGGCCTGAAGGAATAACAACCTTTAGACCTGGAGATTGAGCTAAAATACCTTCTAAGTTATCTGCGTGTAATTCTGGTGTGTGTACGCCACCACCAAATGGGCTACGAATTGTTACAGGTGCAGTTTTAGTACCGCCTGAACGGAAACGAGTACGTGCAATTTGTCCAGCAATCGCATCAAATACTTCGAATACGAAACCTAAGAATTGTACTTCCATAACCGGACGGAATCCTTCAACTGCAAGACCCATCGCTAAACCACCAATACCTGATTCAGCTAAAGGTGTATCGAATACTCTATCTTCACCAAATTCTTTTTGTAGTCCTTCAGTAACACGGAAAACACCGCCGTTAACACCAACGTCTTCACCAAAAATTAAAACATCTTGGTCATTTTTAAGTTCAGTTTTAAGCGCATCATTAATCGCTTGAACCATTGTCATTTGTGCCATGGCTTACTTCGACTCCTTCTCTTTGTAAATTTCATATTGTTCTGCTAAGTTTTGAGGCATATCTTCATACATAATTTCCATTAGAGAAGTAACAGTTTGTTTTTCAGTGTTATCAGCCTCTTTAATTGCTGCTTTAATATCAGCTTTTGCACGTTCAATAACTTCATTTTCTTTGTCTTCATTCCATAAACCTTTGTTTTCAAGGAATTTACGGAAACGTACTAATGGGTCTTTTTTCTCCCATTCAGCATCTTCGTCTGAAGTTCTGTAACGAGTTGGATCGTCACCAGCCATTGTATGAGGACCATAACGATATGTCATAGTTTCAATTAATGTTGGACCTTCACCTGCAACTGCGCGGTCACGTGCTTCTTTAGTTGCTTGATATACAGCTAACGCATCCATACCATCAACTTGGATACCAGGAATACCTACAGCAATTGCTTTTTGAGCTAATGTTTCAGCAGCAGTTTGCTTGCTTCTTGGTGTTGAAATTGCATAGTTATTGTTTTGAATAACGAAAATTGCAGGTGCTTTATAAGCTGCTGCAAAGTTAATACCTTCGTAGAAATCACCTTGTGAAGAACCACCGTCACCAGTGTAAGTGATTGCAACTGCATTTTTACCACGTTTTTTAAGTGCAAATGCAACACCAGCAGCTTGAATGTATTGTGCACCGATAATAATTTGTGGGCTTAATGCATTAACGCCTTCAGGGAATTGATTTCCTTTGAAGTGACCTCTTGAGAATAAGAAAGCTTCAGTTAATGGTAAACCATGCCAAATAATTTGAGGAACATCTCTGTATCCCGGTAAAATGTAATCTTCTTTTTCTAAAGCGTATTGTGACGCTAATTGTGATGCTTCTTGACCAGCAGTTGGTGCATAGAAACCTAAACGTCCTTGTCTGTTTAATGAGATAGAACGTTGATCAAGGATACGAGTCCATACCATTCTTTCCATTAATTCCACTAATTGTTCATCCGTAAGATCAGGTACTAAGTCTTCATTTACGACGTTACCATTCTCATCCAAAATTTGAACCATTTCAAATTTCGATTGAGTATCATTTAAAACTTTTACTGCATCGAATTGGGCTTGTAACTTAGGAGCCATTCAATTCACCATACCTTTCCCATAATTGTATAGAAATTCATTTTATCCTTACTAATTGTACCACAAATAAATGGGACTGTTAAACCATTTGAAAAAGTTCTGTTTTAATAAAAAAAGATACAGATAATAGGAACTGTATTAGTTGTTTCCTACCATCTGTATTATATTAATTATTTAAATTGATCAACGTCTTGCTTTTCTTTACCAACCTTATTTAGTACTTTTGTATACTTATCTGATACTTCTTTTAACTTTTTATAGTTCTGTTCTATTGCTTTTGATTTTTCGTTAACACCTTGTTGTGTCGCGTCATTTTGATTTAAATATTTAAATAATGTTTTCTCTGAGTTTACAGCCTTTTTATATGCTTTCGCGTAATCACTGTGTAACTTATATTTTTCTTTTAATACATCATCTAATTGTTTTACTTCTTTACGTTTAACATCATTATCAATGTTATCAACGTGACTTTTTGCTTTCTTAAAGTCTTGTTCAGACTTCTTAATTGCGTCTTCTTCTTTTTCAAATTCCTTTAGACGATCATCGGCATTTTTAATTAAATCCTTTACTGCTTTACCGCGAACTGCTGTATCTTTACTATTGACATCTTCAGTTAATTTTTTCTTTTTCTCATCTAATTCAGCAATTTTCTTACCAACAGTTTTAATTGGTTCTTCATCATCTTTAATTTTATCCACTTGCTTTAAATATGCCTTAATTTCTTTTTTATCCGTAGTACATCCTGCAAGCAAGACACTAGATGCTAATACTACTGCGATTGTTTTTCCAAATTTCATTACTTGTACCTCCACTTGCTATTTAAATTAAATGATAAATAAAATCTGCTTGGAAATCAATTTTAAACAATTACATTACACATCTTCATTACTAAGTATATCTGTTGACAGTTACGTCATTTATAATATAATTTTTAAAGTCAAGATGATAAATAAATTTCTAAAGTATCATTGCTTGAAACCAACACTTTAATCATTTTTTAAGCAATTAGCATATCTGAAAATTTACATATACTATCTAAAATAAACATTGGCAGTAGTTGGTTAACTTTGTAGATATTTACACATAAAAATGTATGAGTATCTTAACAACCTTTTTACTGTCATTCAACTAAAACAAATTAAAATAAGGAAGGTGCAATATATGTTAACAATGAAAGACATCATTAGAGATGGTCATCCAACTTTGCGTCAAAAAGCAGCTGAGTTAGAATTACCATTAACTAAAGAAGAAAAAGAAACATTAATCGCCATGAGAGAGTTTTTAGTAAATAGTCAAGATGAGGAAATCGCGAAACGATATGGTTTACGTTCAGGCGTTGGTTTGGCTGCACCTCAAATTAATATTTCTAAACGTATGATTGCTGTTTTAATACCAGATGATGGCAGTGGCAAATCTTATGACTATATGCTTGTGAACCCAAAAATTGTAAGTCATAGCGTTCAAGAAGCTTATTTACCAACTGGTGAAGGTTGCCTTAGTGTCGATGATAATGTTGCTGGTCTAGTTCACCGTCATAATAGAATTACAATTAAAGCCAAAGACATCGAAGGTAATGATATACAATTACGACTAAAAGGATATCCAGCAATTGTTTTCCAACATGAAATTGACCATTTAAATGGTGTAATGTTCTATGATCACATTGACAAAGATCACCCATTACAACCACATACAGATGCAGTAGAAGTTTAAAACACATTTTTCTAATTATCAAAGCTTAGGATAAATATGATGTCCTAAGCTTTTCCTTTTACAACTTTTTCGAATAAACAACAGTTAAATATATTCACCTTTCTACCAAACTTTTTATCCCCTCATTTAAATTTTACCGTTTCATATAAAATCCTTTAATTCTTTCTTAACATTAATTTATAATCTCTACATTTATTTTAATAAATAGAACTGCACATTTATTCGAAATACTTAGATTTCTAGTGAGATAAACTGCTTTATTTATTATCATTCATCATGTAAAATAAGATTTAACTGAAATTTTAGTGTTATTTCACTAATTTTTTAAAATGAACGACATGATGAACCTAGTTATTAACCAAATCGTTATTAAGTTACATTATAGAGATGATTGGAATGAATTTATCGATATATACTCCAATACGATTTTACTAGGGTTAACAATAAATTAAACAAACATTCTTAGGAGGAATTTTTAACATGGCAGTATTTAAAGTTTTTTATCAACATAACAGAGACGAGGTAATTGTGCGTGAAAATACACAATCACTTTATGTTGAAGCTCAAACAGAAGAACAAGTACGTCGTTACTTGAAAGATCGTAATTTTAATATCGAATTTATCACTAAATTAGAGGGCGCACATTTAGATTACGAAAAAGAAAACTCAGAACACTTTAATGTGGAGATTGCTAAATAATGAAACAATTACATCCAAATGAAGTAGGTGTATATGCACTTGGAGGTCTAGGTGAAATCGGTAAAAATACTTATGCAGTTGAGTATAAAGACGAAATTGTCATTATCGATGCAGGTATCAAATTCCCTGATGATAACTTATTAGGGATTGATTATGTTATACCTGACTACACATATCTAGTTCAAAACCAAGATAAAATTGTTGGCCTATTTATAACACATGGTCACGAAGACCATATAGGCGGTGTGCCCTTCCTATTAAAACAACTTAATATACCTATTTATGGTGGTCCTTTAGCATTAGGTTTAATCCGTAATAAACTTGAAGAACATCATTTATTACGTACTGCTAAACTAAATGAAATCAATGAGGACAGTGTGATTAAATCTAAGCACTTTACGATTTCTTTCTACTTAACTACACATAGTATTCCTGAAACTTATGGCGTCATCGTAGATACACCTGAAGGAAAAGTAGTTCATACCGGTGACTTTAAATTTGATTTTACACCTGTAGGCAAACCAGCAAACATTGCTAAAATGGCTCAATTAGGCGAAGAAGGCGTTCTATGTTTACTTTCAGACTCAACAAATTCACTTGTGCCTGATTTTACTTTAAGCGAACGTGAAGTTGGTCAAAACGTAGATAAGATCTTCCGTAATTGTAAAGGTCGTATTATATTTGCTACCTTCGCTTCTAATATTTACCGAGTTCAACAAGCAGTTGAAGCTGCTATCAAAAATAACCGTAAAATTGTTACGTTCGGTCGTTCGATGGAAAACAATATTAAAATAGGTATGGAACTTGGTTATATTAAAGCACCACCTGAAACATTTATTGAACCTAATAAAATTAATACCGTACCGAAGCATGAGTTATTGATACTATGTACTGGTTCACAAGGTGAACCAATGGCAGCATTATCTAGAATTGCTAATGGTACTCATAAGCAAATTAAAATTATACCTGAAGATACCGTTGTATTTAGTTCATCACCTATCCCAGGTAATACAAAAAGTATTAACAGAACTATTAATTCCTTGTATAAAGCTGGTGCAGATGTTATCCATAGCAAGATTTCTAACATCCATACTTCAGGGCATGGTTCTCAAGGTGATCAACAATTAATGCTTCGATTAATCAAGCCGAAATATTTCTTACCTATTCATGGTGAATACCGTATGTTAAAAGCACATGGTGAGACTGGTGTTGAATGCGGCGTTGAAGAAGATAATGTCTTCATCTTTGATATTGGAGATGTCTTAGCTTTAACACACGATTCAGCACGTAAAGCTGGTCGCATTCCATCTGGTAATGTACTTGTTGATGGTAGTGGTATCGGTGATATCGGTAATGTTGTAATAAGAGACCGTAAGCTATTATCTGAAGAAGGTTTAGTTATCGTTGTTGTTAGTATTGATTTTAATACAAATAAATTACTTTCTGGTCCAGACATTATTTCTCGAGGATTTGTATATATGAGGGAATCAGGTCAATTAATTTATGATGCACAACGCAAAATCAAAACTGATGTTATTAGTAAGTTAAATCAAAATAAAGATATTCAATGGCATCAGATTAAATCTTCTATCATTGAAACATTACAACCTTATTTATTTGAAAAAACAGCTAGAAAACCAATGATTTTACCAGTCATTATGAAGGTAAACGAACAAAAAGAATCAAACAATAAATAATCAAAAAGCTACTAACTTTGAAGTGAAGTTTTAATTAAACTCACCACCCATTGTTAGTAGCTTTTTCTTTATATATGATGAGCTTGAGACATAAATCAATGTTCAATGCTCTACAAAGTTATATTGGCAGTAGTTGACTGAACGAAAATGCGCTTGTAACAAGCTTTTTTCAATTCTAGTCAGGGGCCCCAACACAGAGAATTTCGAAAAGAAATTCTACAGGCAATGCGAGTTGGGGTGTGGGCCCCAACAAAGAGAAATTGGATTCCCAATTTCTACAGACAATGTAAGTTGGGGTGGGACGACGAAATAAATTTTGAGAAAATATCATTTCTGTCCCACTCCCGATTATCTCGTCGCAATATTTTTTTCAAAGCGATTTAAATCATTATCATGTCCAATCATGATTAAAATATCACCTATTTCTAAATTAATATTTGGATTTGGTGAAATGATGAACTCTTTGCCTCGTTTAATTGCAATAATGTTAATTCCATATTGTGCTCTTATATCTAAATCAATGATAGACTGCCCCGCCATCTTTTCAGTTGCTTTCAATTCTACAATAGAATGCTCGTCTGCCAACTCAAGATAATCAAGTACACTTGCACTCGCAACATTATGCGCAATACGTCTACCCATATCACGCTCAGGGTGCACAACCGTATCTGCTCCAATTTTATTTAAAATCTTTGCATGATAATCATTTTGTGCTTTAGCAGTTACTTTTTTTACACCTAACTCTTTTAAAATTAAAGTCGTCAACGTACTTGATTGAATATTTTCACCAATTGCCACAATGACATGATCAAAGTTACGGATACCTAAACTTTTCATAACTGCTTCATCTGTAGTGTCTGCAACAACCGCATGAGTAGCGATATCACTATATTCATTCACTCTATTTTCATCATGGTCGATGGCCATTACATCCATGTCTAATGCATTCAACTCACGAACGATACTACCTCCAAAACGACCTAGACCGATGACTACATATTCTTTACCCATACTCGCCCTCCATTAAATGATTTTCATCAATTCATTGAAAATATAAATTTAAAATTATTATAAATGAGTACCCCAACTAAATTATCTAAATGCAGTAATGCAAGTAAATGAAAGTTGGGGTATCGTCTCAACTTATGATTTCTTTCCTTCAACATATTCTTTGTCGAAAACAAATAATCTTAATAATAATATTAACGATGGAAGTAATAAAAGTAAACCTAAAATAAAGACAATCACTAATGTCCAGCCCATTTCTGGATTAACATATGCATCTGTAATTTTTACAAACGGATATAAAAGGTATGGCAATTTACTAATTCCATAGCCAAAGAACGCGAACATCATTTGTAAAATAACAAATACAAAAGCCAAACCATGTTTTTTCTTAAAGAATGTTAACAATGAAGCTAATGCAAAGAATAAGAAACTTATACCAAACATCCACCAATAGTCAAAAACAGCTGAATAAAAATGTTCAGAATTTTGAATGCGTAATGATAGAAATACGAATAAACAAATGATAATCATCGGCGGCCCTAAAAATATGTGCCATTGTCTTGTTAAATTATATGCTGGTTCGTCATTTGCTTTTTTAGCATAATATGTCAAAAATCCTGATGAAATATATAAAACTGAAATAATTGCCAAGAATACTACAGACCAAGCAAATGGGCTTAATAATAACTGCACCCAATCTAGATCGATAACATTGTTTCGAACATTAATATAGCCACCTTCTGTAATAGTTAAAGCAGTAGATAATGAAGCTGGAATTAATAATCCACTTACCCCATACATGATCATCCATGCTAATTTTGTATCTTGACCATAATTTTCAAATGCATAAAAACTGTTTCTCAACGATATCATAATCAGTGCTATTGAACCTGGTATTAACAATACCGTGCCTAAATATTTGATTGACTCTGGAAAGAAACCTACGAATCCTACGAAGAAGAAAACAAAGAATACATTCGTAACTTCCCAAACTGGGTTTAAATAACGTGAAATTAAGTGATTAATTTTCTTTTCATCACCAGTTAACTTTGAATGCAATGCGAAGAAACCTGCCCCAAAATCTATAGAAGCAATAATGATATAGCAAAATAAAAACAACCATAACACTGTTATACCTATAAATGCATAAATCATTTTTCTATTTCTCCTCCTTGCTTCTTGGCTAAACGATTTACATCTTCATACGCCGGTTTATTTTTAAACATACGAATTAATACGTATGCACATGTATACATTAAAATGATGTACAATATGCCAAATAAAATTGTAACGAAGGTTATTCCGCCTGCTTGTGTTGCTGCTTCTGCCACGCGCATATAACCACGAACAATCCAAGGCTGTCTACCCATCTCTGTTAAGAACCATCCAAATTCTATAGCTAGCATTGAAGCTGGGCCTGTTAATAATATTCCATAAAGCATCCATTTATGAGTAGAAAACTTTCTAAGCTTTTTAAACATTAAAGTTAAGACATAAACACCTGAAATGACAAAACATAAAATTCCCATCGTTACCATTAAATCAAAGAAATAATGGACGATCATAGGCGGATGTAAACTTTTTGGAAAATCATTTAACCCTTGTACTTTAGTTTTGACACTATTATCTGCTAAGAAACTCAATAGTCCAGGTAATTCAATCGCACCTTTAACTTGCTGAGTCTTTTCATCTAACACACCAAATAATAATAATTTGGCATGGGAAGATGTATCGAAATGCCATTCATAAGCTGCTAATTTTTCAGGTTGGAATTTATGCAAAAATTTTGCAGATAAATCCCCTGCCAACATAGAAAGTAATGTTGAAAAGAATCCAACTATCATAGACATTTTCAAAGCTTTCTTATGGTAGACAGTATCTTTAGGTTGACGATTACGCAATAATTTAAAAGCTGCTATTGATGCAATAACAAATGCCATCGTCATACCGGCTGTAGTAATTACGTGAAATGATCGAACTATAAACGATGGGTTAAACATCGCTTCTATAGGTTGAACATTGACCATCTTTCCATTCTTCAACTCAAAACCTGCAGGCGTATTCATAAATGAATTCACTGAAGTAATGAAGAATGCTGAGAAAGAGCCACCAATAATTACTGGTATACTAATTAAGAAATGTGTCCATTTATTTTTAAAACGATCCCAAGTATATAAATATATACTTAAGAAAATAGCTTCAAAGAAGAACGCAAATGTTTCCATAAATAATGGAAGTGCAATAACGTGTCCACCCATTTCCATAAATGTAGGCCAAATCAATGATAATTGAAGTCCTATAATTGTACCTGTAACAACTCCCACTGCTACAGTAATTGTATAAGCTTTAGCCCATCTTTTGGCCATAGCTATATATTGAAGATCATTTTTGCGAATACCTAAAAATTCTGCAATTGCGAACATTAAAGGCATACCAACACCAATCGTTGCAAAAATGATATGAACTGCTAAAGTCATAGCTGTCAAAAACCGACTGATTTCAACTGTATCCATTTAAAAACATCACCTTTTTCTTTTTTTGATGACAACACAATGAACTTAATTATAATTGCTATAATGTGTATTTTTAAAACATTATGCGCTATGAAATTGTGTATAATTTATGTCAGTTCACAATGTGTTCACAAATTTGAATTTCAATGTATAATTGTGTATATTACATTAGAATAAAGCACGAAGGAGCATGATACATGTCAGAAATAATCGTTTATACGCAGAATGATTGTCCACCTTGTACATTTGTAAAAAATTATCTAAATGAGCATCACATTGATTTTGAAGAGAGAAATATCAACAATCAACAATATCGAAACGAAATGATAGATTTTGATGCTTTTTCAACTCCGTTTATTTTGTTGAATGGCAATCCAATGTACCATGTTGATCTTGATGAAATCAACAAAGTATTAAATATCCAAGATTAATTTTCATCTAAATCAACTTCATCATTTATAGCTATCATAAATTAAATATCGATTTTTAAATTAACTAACATTAATTAAAGAACTACATTTTGTTAATGACACATAGTTGTTTAATTAGTTAGCAACAACATTCCATTGAAATTAACATAAATCATAAAAAAGAACCCGAAGTATTCATAATTACTTACAATGAATACTTCGGGTTTATTTATAATTCTGTCTTTCGAAAGAATTAATTATTTTACGTAGTTGTTAACTAATTCAATAACTTCTTCTTGCGTTGCACAGTCGACTGCACGGTTAGCAAGTTCAGTCATTTCATTTTTACTTAAACCATTAATTTGTCTTCTTGCTTTCAGAATAGACGTTGCACTCATAGAGAACTCATCTAAACCTAAACCAAGCAATAATGGAATAGCTGTTTCATCTCCAGCCATTTCACCACACATACCTGTCCATTTACCTTCTTTATGTGACGCTTCAATAACTTGTTTAACTAAACGTAAGATTGAAGGGTTATATGGTTGGTATAGATATGATACACGCTCTGACATACGGTCAGCAGCTAATGTGTATTGAATTAAATCATTTGTACCGATACTGAAGAAATCTACTTCTTTAGCAAAGACATCAGCTAATGCTGCTGTTGCAGGTATCTCTACCATGATTCCTAATTCTATATCATCCGAAATGTCATGACCTTCATTTTTAAGGTTTTCTTTTTCTTCTAATAATATAGCTTTAGCTTCTCTAAATTCGTTAATTGTTGCAACCATTGGGAACATGATATTTAACTTACCATAAACTGATGCACGTAATAATGCACGTAGCTGTGGTCTGAAAATATCTTGTTGCGCAAGGCATAAACGAATCGCACGGTAACCTAAGAATGGATTCATTTCTTCAGGCAAGTTTAAGTATGATAATTCTTTATCTCCACCTATATCTAAAGTACGTACAACAACACGTTTACCGCCCATTGCTTCTAATACTTCTTTATAAGCTTCAAATTGTTCTTCTTCTGTAGGCATTTGGTCACGACCCATATATAAAAACTCAGTTCTATATAAGCCGATACCTTGTGCACCATTTTCAATAACACCTGGCAAATCATTAGGTGTACCAATATTTGCAGCAAGCTCTGCGTGAACACCATCAACTGTAACAGTATCAGCATCACGTAGTTTTTGTAATTCTTTCTTGTCAGCAAAATAACGCTCACGTTTATCTTGATAAGCGATTAACTCATCTTCAGTTGGATTAACGATTACATCACCATTTAATCCATCTACGATAATCATGTCGCCTTGTTTAACTTCTTGAGTAATTGATTTTGTACCAACAATTGCTGGAATTTCTAAAGAACGACTCATAATTGCAGAGTGACTTGTTCTTCCGCCAATGTTTGTAGCAAAACCTTGTACGAATTCTTTATTTAATTGAGCAGTATCAGATGGCGTTAAGTCATTCCCTACAATAACAACGCTTTCATCAATCATACTCGGATTCGGTAATTCTACACCTAAAATATGTGATAACACACGTTTAGAAACGTCGCGAATATCAGCCGCACGTTCTTTCATGTATTCGTTATCCATAGATTCAAAAATTGTAACAAATTGTGTTGTTACATCCGTTAATGCTGTAGCAGCATTAGCGTTTTCATTTTTAATCTTATCTTGGATTGGTTGAATTAATTCAGGGTCATCTAAAACTAATAAATGTGCATCAAAGATAGCAGCTTTATCAGCACCTAGTTGAACCTCTGCATTATTTCTAATTTTAGTTAACTCAACTTTAGAAGCTTCGATAGCGCTATTGAACTTTGCAACTTCTCCTTCAACATCAGTGACTTTTTCATTTTTGTCGAATGTTAAGTCTGGCTCAACTAATAAATAAGCTTTAGCAATTGCGACACCATCAGATGCGGCAATACCTTTAATTAATTTAGACATGATTATTTAGTCAATCCTTCTTTTGATAAGACGTCACTGATTGCTTGAATGGCGTCAGATTCATCACTACCGTCAGCATAAATTGTAATTTCAGCATCTTTACCAACACCAAGGCTCATAACACCCATGATTGATTTTAAGTTTACTTTCTTACCGTTATATTCTAATTGAATATCAGAATCGAATTTTGAAGCTGTTTGTACTAACATTGTTGCTGGTCTAGCGTGAATACCAGTCTCGTCGATGATTACATATGAATTTTGTTCCATAATTACATTTCTCCTTCGTATAGTTAGAATCTTCAATATTATTACAATACTAACTTAGTTTTATACATTAACTTTACCAAAACCATGCTTTAAATTCAATTCGTTTAAAACCGGTTTCAGTAAAATTTGCAAATTGCAAAACTATTATAGCACCTACATGACATTTTTAATAACATTTTCGCATTTTTGAATGTGATCTTTTCCAATTTTATTCATAAAATAGTAACTAATAGATGCAGACACAGCTTGTCCTACAACAGGAAACCATTTTGTTTGTTTTGCAGCAGTACGTTTAGCTACATCTCTAATTACAATTTTTAAAAATGCATTTGAAATTCTTTTACCAATAAATTGACTACCTTGAATTGCTGCTGCAGACATAATTCTTTCTTTCACATCATCCCCAAGGCTATTAACTTGCTTATGATCTAAACCATAAATTTTATTAACATCTTCGATAATATCTTTCATTAATTTTAAATCAACACCAAAATCTAAACCCGGAATTGGAACAACGCTCATTGTTGATGACATTAAAGACTTTCTCTTTACAATTGCTTCAGCACGTTGTCGTCTTTCTCTCAATTCTTGAATCGTCGTTGGCATTGCACCTTTTCCGTCAACATTTTCTATTTTAAAGACTGAATTACCGATTTTATTTGTTAAATTTGATGTTAAATTGTTTTTGAATCCCATAATATTATCACCCTTCTTTTTCTCAATAAGTTACTATACCCCTTTTTATCAAATTAATGTCTAATATTTACAAAAACAGCTTTTAAATATTTAGATGGCTTATAATGTGGATGCGTTTTAAAATCTTTTGGTAATCCCATAACTTCAGTTAATTCATAATCAACGCCACTCTCTTCAAGCGTCTTTTTAATAGTATTTTTAAATTGCTTTAATGGATATACACTTGCGTTTGTACATAACAATAATGTTCCTTCAGATGATAAGATATTTAAGGCGCCATTAATTAATTTGTCATAATCTTTTTGCACTGAAAATGTACGTTTTTTGTTACGCGCAAAGCTAGGTGGATCAATCACGATCGTGTCATAACTATGTCCATGTCGTGCAGCATATTTATAGAAATCAAAAGTGTCCATGACATAAATATATTGGGATTTAGGATCAATAGCATTTAATCCAAAATTTTCTTCAGTTAAACTACGAGAACGATTAGCCAAATCTACACTTGTTGTTGAAGATGCCTCACTTGCTGCTATTGCAGAAAAAGCACCTGTATAACTAAATAAGTTTAAAACATGGCGTTCTTTGGCATATTGATCCCTTAATTTCTTGCGCACTTCTTTTTGATCTAAAAAGATACCTGTCATCAAACCATCTTCAAGGTCTACATTATAAAATGTGAAGTTTTCTTCGATAACAATTGGAAACTCAGGTGCATCTCCTTCAACAAAACCACCACTATATTCGCTGTCTTTAAATCTTACTTTTTCGTAAATAGATTTATAATCAAATACTTTTCTAACCGCTTCAAGAATGGCATATTTAAATTTATAAATACCTTTTGAGTACCATTGAATCAACAAATGACCATCGTAATTGTCGATTGTTAATCCCCCAACACCATCACCTTCAGCATTAAATAATCTAAAAGCATTTGTTCCATCTATATTAAAATAATAATCACGTTCTGCTAATGCAGTATTAAACAATTTTACAAAGAAAGCTGTGTTGATTTGTTGAGCTTTATCGTATGTTAGAACCCAACCTAATCCTTTATGTTGGCGACCAACATAAGCCGTTGCGACATATTGTGATTTATCAGTCACAATTTGAAAAATATCTCCTTCTTTTAAATGATCTTGTGAATAGATATCCTCTTCTTCAATTAAAGGATATCCATTAAAATATTTTGTTTCTTTGCCTTTGTTCAGAGTTGCTATTTTCATCTGACAACTTCCTTTCTGTGTTTCGTTGTAGTTTTATATAGATTAAATTGTTTGCCAAATTTCAATATCATCTACTTCTAATCTTACTGTTGATTTTAACAAATTAGTAATTCGAATGATATATGTTAAATTTCTACAAAGGAAATACTATATATCGTTTCGCAAATTCCATAAGTCGCTTCAACTATTTACTAGTTTTCTTGATTTTACAAATGGATAACTTTTCAACTATTTTATTTGCACTAAAACTTTGTATACAATTTTCAATACTTAATTCACATCACCTGAATCAATCAAATCTAGTTACAAAAAAAGTACTATCCATAAACTTCATTGACCTGTATCTAAGTAAGTTAGAGATATATCTAACTTATAGCGTACACATCAAAATGTTTAATAGATAGTACTTTTATAATGCTTTTAATTATGGTCGCTCTCGTAATTGTAACGAATAAGAAATGATGATTGCCAATAACATTAATAGTAATGTTGGCGTAATGAACACTGAAAGTAATAGTCCATGAATCATTATATTTATAAATTCCGTTAACAATTTAAAGAATAAAATGCTCCCCATAAATAATTGTAAATAATAAAACTTACCTTTCAAGTGGAAAGTTAACGTTGTAGCGATATATGCGATAATAATGAATAACAGAATTAATAATGTAACCCATTCAATAACATATTGTGTCTGTGATAATTTCCAATCACCAGATACAAATAATGCATTACGATTATTAAATTCTAAAAATGTGAATAAAAAGATGACGACACCACAAAATAGTTCGACATACATTGGTTTAACCCATTTCGGTTTTCTCATCCAATCAGGAATATCGTCTTCTTGAATATCGATAATATCATTAACTTTCTTTTTGAATTTATCTCTTTTAGCTCTAATTTTATCTAAATCGACACTTCTTCTTGTCTTACGTGCATATTCTGTAGTCTTATCTTGGAGTTGTTTCAAGTGAATTTTAGTTTGATTCGTGACATTCCCTTTACTTGTTCTTGATAATTCTGGCTCCTCTTCACCTAATTCTTGCTTTGTTAAAGGTAAAGCTCGGCGCAAGAACAAGAAATTCCAAATAGCCATTTGACCAAGTAACCACATAATTATAAAGAAAGCATTGACACTTAAGATATCAATTGACTCTATTTCATTAGCATCAATTCTGCCATACAATGCAATTTGTGTAATTAAGTAACTTATACCATAACTCACAATTATCCACATGAAATGATTTTTTACATTTTCCTGATTCAATTCATCTTTATAGACGATATATCCTATATGAATTGTAAATGGAATAATGAAAATCACTGCAAAGAATCCATAAACTTGAGTCATTAATATAAGAGTAATAATAAAGTACATGATACCGATAACTAAGAAAAAGATAGAAATATCATAGTCATACTTAATAGTTCTAAGTAATGTATGACCAATCAACATAACTAAAATACCGAATATAATTATCACAATTGCACTAACTATAGGGAAATCACCTATAAATCGACTCATTACTTTAATAATTTCACTGAAAAATGCATTCAGAAATTCCCACACATTATGAACATGTGTATCAACTTTTTTACCACCATTTAATTGTTTAATTAATGGCAAGTTAATTAAAATAATGAGACCAGTGAAGAGTGAAACGATACCGATTAAATAGCTAAAAATAATTTCGGCGTGTTTCCTAAGAAAAGACATTATGTTCACCTCAAAATCATTATATATTAATCTAATGTTGTTGTCTTTAGATAAATGAATAAATAGTGCTATAGACTTAGAAAAGTTTAACGAAAGTACAACCGGGTAAGATTTATATATAAATAATTATCCAATTTGGGAGGAATTAATCATGTCTAATGAAAATCAAAATAAAAAAGCAGCAGAAAAAGCTAAAGAAGTTGAAGAAAAATTAAAAGATAAAAAAGAAGAAAAAACAGAAGATATTAATCAAACAAAACAAGATATCCAAGATACACTAAATTAATTTAAATCCCCTTACAACTTTTAGTTGTTAGGGGATTTTATGCATGTGCTCGGCGCATGTATCCCTCTCCTTCCTTACAACTTTTAGTTGTTAGGGGCTTTTATGCATGTGCTCGGCGCATGTATCCCTCTTCTTCCTTATAAACTATAATTCGTAAGCCATTATGCACGGGTTCTTCACTGTTGTTAAAGAGGTATGATTGATAAGTATCCCTCTTCATTTATCAGCTCAATATTATTACATGTCACATATTTTTATATCTTTAATTACTAACATTCCTACTACATCTTCAATTTAAATCCAATGCTAATATTATAAATTTTAAATCGAATTAAACGAAATTTCATGAAGACAACCTATTGACATAAGTTTACAAACGTCTTACAGTATAATTAATTAAATAAATCGCACACACTAGGGGTGTTTTATACTGAGATGAGGCTTGCCCTCAAACCCTTTGAACCTGATCTAGCTTGAACTAGCGTAGGAAAGTGTTACTATACATATGTTTTACTAATATATATTGTGAACGCATAACTTTCCTATGGATGGTTGTGCGTTTTTTTATTAGGAGGATGTAAAAATGTCAAAAGGTTTAAAGCTATCTGAAATACTAGTAACCGTACTTATTTCAGTAGTATTCGCAGTTATTTACAATTTATGGTGGTTTGTTTACAATGGTGTGCAAGCTACAGGCCTTCACCTCGAACAATTAACAAACGGGGTTTGGTTCATGGCAGCGATTGTCTGCTATCTAATTATTCCAAAACCAGGTATTGCTTTACTGGCTGAATTTGCTGCAGGTGCCGGCGAAACTATCATTATGGGTCGTTTCGATATTCCGACAATCGTTTACGCTTTTATACAAGGTTTAGCGTGTGAACTTGTCTTTGCAATTTTTAAATATCAATCACGTTCAGTTATGGTAGCTATGTTAGCAGGTTTTTGTACAGCAATCGCGGCTTTCCCGATAGATTATTTCTATGGTTATTTAAATGAAGTTGCAGGTTGGAACTTAACATTATTCATCGTATTTAGATTAATTAGTGGTGCAGTAGTCGCCGGCGTCCTATCTTACCTTTTAGTAAAAGCTTTAGATAAGACAGGCGTAACAAAATTATTTAGACCAGCTGCTAAAGAAGATTACGACAACTTATAAGAGGAGCATTCAGAGTGTTAAAAGTAAGTGATTTACGATTAAAATATCCAAGTGGTCAACGTAAAATTTTCGATCATTTAAATATCACTATTCAAGACAAAGAAAAAGTACTTTTACTCGGTCCTTCTGGTTGCGGTAAAAGTACACTTCTGAATGTATTAAGTGGTATTGTTCCTAATTTAATTGAATTACCTATGAAATATGATGAACTAATCGTTGACCCATTAAGTGGCGTTATTTTCCAAGACCCTGATAGCCAGTTTTGTATGCCAAAAGTATACGAAGAACTTGCATTCGTTTTAGAAAATAGACAATTACCACGTGAAGACATGGATGCGTTAATTATCAATGCTTTAAATATGGTCAATTTAAATGTTACCCCTGAAACGTATATCAAAGATTTAAGTGGCGGGATGAAACAGAAATTGGCAATTGTTGAAACCATTCTTCAACAATCAAAAACATTGTTTTTAGATGAACCGACAGCAATGTTAGATGTTCAAGCAACAGAAGATTTATGGACTAAACTAATTGAACTTTGGGAAGATCAAACGGTTGTAATCGTTGAACATAAAGTTAAACACATCTGGAATCATGTCGACCGCGTCATTTTGATGGATTATAACGGAAATATCATTGCCGATGAATGTCCTGAAATCATATTACAGAAGTATGTTCATTTACTCAGTGAATATGGTGTGTGGCATCCACGTGCATGGGAATTCGCACCAAGTCGTGTTGACTTTCCAACAACAAACTCACACTTATTACAATTTAAAAATGGACGTATTATTCGCGGTAAATCAACATTGCTCTCATTCTCAGATTTAGAAATTGGTCTAGGTGAGTGGATTACAATTACAGGGGCAAATGGTAGTGGTAAAACAACCTTGCTTGAATCAATTATGCAATTGATTAAATATCAAGGTGATGTTTATTTTGAAAATCAGCGTTTAACAAAAATTAAACATGCAGCAAAACACATGTACCTAGTTTATCAAAACCCAGAATTACAATTTATAACAAATTCGGTTTATGATGAAATTAACATTCATTTTAATCACCTTTCTAAAGATCAAAGTGATGATGAAACGATACAACTTTTAAAACTTTTAGATTTACAAAATGTAAAAGATCAACATCCTTATGAGTTGTCTATTGGTCAAAAACGACGCCTTAGCGTAGCTACCGCACTAAGTTCTAAAGCTGATATTATCTTTTTAGATGAACCGACATTTGGACTTGATAGCCATAATACATTCCAGTTGATCAAACTTTTCCAAAAGCGAATTAATTTGGGACAAAGTATTGTCATGGTTACACATGACGATGAAATAATTGAACGTTATCCATCAAGAAGACTTAAAATTTCAGATGGTGCGTTACTAGATTGTGATGGTGATACGAATGTATGAGCAATGGAAAGTTCGGCAATCATTTGTTGATGATGTCAACATTATAACGAAACTATTTCTTGGAATTATACTATTTTTCTTTATTATATTTGTGCATAATTTCGATTTTATGCTTTATATCACTATCTTAATGTTAGTTTTCTTATTGATGTTTAATGGTACTCAGTTTAAAATTACAGCAATTTTTATAACTATAAGTATTGGCTTTGCATTACTCTCTTCCCTGTTCATGATTTTATACGGGAATGGTAGCCATACAATTTTGAAATTCGGATTTATCCATATTACAACAGAAAGTTTAGTTCGTGGTTTACATGTATCATTAAGAACCATTGCTATTTCATTTTTCGGTATCTTAATCGCACTTACATCTCAGGTTGTCATGATATTTTATAGTTTAATGCAACATTTAAAGGTTAAATCAAAAGTTGCTTATGCATTCATGGCTGCCATTCGTATGATACCTTTAATGATTAGTTCTTTAATACAGCTTCGCAGATCTTTAAAAATGCGCTATCAGATGATAGACGCGGCAAATTATAGAGGGTTAAAGCGATTTAAGCATTTAATTATACCTCTATTAAGCCAAAATATTAGAAAGGCACATCAATTATCAGTTGCGATGGAGTCGAAAGGATTTAGAGATGGTCCTCGTACTTACTATTACAACGTACCTTTCTCATATAAAGATATAATCTTTATTATAGTTTTAATTGCCATTATTACTATGGCATATTATTGTTCAATCACCTTACCCATCACGGGCATAGATGATGTTCGTCTTGGTCGTGTAGGTTAAATTTTATCCATAATTGTATAGATACTAAATTAGAAATTCATTGTATAGAAAAAGAAAACCATTTATTCCATACTAAACAAAAGAGGTGCCACAAACATGTTATTTTGTTCATCCAAACATGTTGTGGCGCCTCTTTTGTATTACATATGCATAATCACAAATTTGGTACAGAAATCAATGTCCTAGACTCTACAACTAAAAAAGCTATGAAAAAATCTATCGTTATAGATTCGTTCATAGCTAATCTTAGTATTTTAAATTTACTTATTTAAGTTGTAGTGCTTTATTCGCAATGTCATGACGATAGAATAAATGGTCACTTTGTATTTGTGATACTTTTTTGTATGCGTCTCGCTGTGCATCTTGTACATTGTCACCTTTTCCGATGGCAAGTATAACTCTACCACCTGAAGTAACAAAGGTATCACCTTGCTTCTTTAATCCACTAACAAAATAGTTTTCATTTAAATCAAAGCCACTTACTTTATGCCCTTTTTCATATGCATCAGGATATCCTTTTGATGCCAACATGACCCCTACAATAGATTCATTTTTCCATTTGAATTCAGTACGTTTTCCTTCATCTAAATCAATAATATGCTGCATTAAATCACTTTCCATGCGACTTAATAATACTTGAGCTTCAGGATCACCAAAACGGGCATTAAATTCTATTACTTTTGGACCATCTTTAGTTAAAATAGCACCAATGTATAATACACCGAAGAATTGATAACCTTCATTAAGCATTGCCTTTGCAATGGGTTGTGCAATTGTTTCATTTGTAAGTTTTAAAACATCGTCACTAATATGTGGTACTGGACAATAAGCCCCCATACCACCAGTATTTGGTCCTTCATCATGATCAAATGCGCGTTTATGATCTTGTGCAATACAGTCGAAAGGTACTGCTAAATCACCATTAACAAATGTCATTAGCGAGAACTCTTCACCTTCTAAAAACGTTTCAAATACAACAGTACCTTCTTCTTCATCACCATACATAATCTCAATAGCACTTCTGGCTGCTTCAATAGTATCTGCAATAATAACGCCTTTCCCAGCAGCTAACCCATCTTTCTTGACAACAACGGGCAATTCACAGTTTTCAATATATGTTAAAGCATCCTTTTTTCGCTCAACTTCTTTATAATCAGCAGTTGGAATATTATATTTTTCCATTATCTTTTTAGCAAATAATTTTGAGCCTTCGATTTGAGCTGCTTGCTTATTTGGACCAAACACTTTGAAACCATTCGCTCGTAAAATGTCTGCTAATCCATCAATTAGCGGCTGTTCTGGACCTATAACTACCCAATCAACATTTTGCCGTTTAGCAAAATCTAGTATCGCTTGATGATCAGATTCTGAAATTTCAGTGTGTACTTCAGCTATAGGTGTCATTGCCTCATTACCTGGAATGACAAACACTTGTTTAACTAGATTCGATTGATTAAGTTTATATGCAAGTGCATGTTCTCGTCCACCAGCACCAATTACTAATACATTCATTTATGTTACGCCCCTTTAAAATTAGTGTTTAAAATGTCGAGTGCCTGTGACTACCATTGCAATACCATGTTTATTAGCCATATCAATTGAATCTTGATCTTTAATCGAACCACTCGGTTGGATAATTGCCTTTATACCATGTTGTGCTGCAAGTTCAACTGTATCTCCCATAGGGAAAAATCCATCAGATACTAACGCTACATGATCATTGATTTCAATAGCTCTCTCTAACGCAATTTTAGCAGCACCGACACGATTCATTTGTCCAGCACCTATACCTACAGTTTGTTTATTATTACTTAAAATAATTGCATTACTTTTTACTGATGGTACAACTTTCCATCCTAATAACATTGCTTCCCATTGTTCATCTGTAGGTGCTACTTCTGTAACAACTTTCATTTCTTCTTTTGGCACGACATAATTGTCTTTATCTTGAACTAAATATCCGCCAGATACTGAAACAAACTCTTCTTCGTTACTGTCTATAGTCATATCAATTTCTAATAATCTTACATTCTTCTTTTGTTTTAAAATATCTAATGCTTCATCTGTAAATTTTGGTGCAATAATGACTTCCAAAAAGATACTATGCAATTGCTCTGCTAACTCAGGTGTTACAGCTCGGTTTAATGCAACAATTCCACCAAATATTGATTGACTATCCGCTTCATACGCATGTTGAAATGCTTGTTCTATCGTGTCACCGATACCAACACCACATGGATTCATGTGTTTAACCGCAACTGTAGCAGGTGTATCAAACTTTTTAACTAAAGCTAGTGTAGCATCTGCATCTTTAATATTGTTATAGCTTAATTGTTTCCCATGTAATTGTTTAGCGCCTGCAATCGTGTGCTTAGCATTCGAAGTTCTCACAAAATACGCTGATTGTTGTGGATTTTCTCCATATCTTAAAGTTTCTTTATCCCCTTTAAAGAAACGTACAATCGCTTCATCATATTCTGCAGTATGCTCAAAAACTTTAATCATTAATGATTGTCTATATGACTCATCTAACGAATCGTTTCTTAATCGCGTCAATACTTCTTGATAATCTGCCGGATGTACAATTGTTGTTACATGTTTATAGTTTTTAGCTGCAGCACGTAACATTGTTGGACCACCAATATCAATATTTTCAATTGCTTCGTCCATCGTCACATCAGGGTTTGCAACAGTTTGTTGGAATGGATATAAATTAACTACTACCATATCAATTAAATCTATATGTTGTTCTGATAATTCATTTAAATGCTGCGGTTTATTTCGATCAGCTAAAATGCCACCATGAACAGCCGGATGTAATGTTTTAACACGGCCATCCATTATTTCTGGAAAATGTGTTAAGTCTGAAACAGAACGAACTGGTACATTTGCTTCATCTAATATACGTTTAGTACCACCTGTTGAATATAATTCATAATTTAATTGCGTTAACGCTTTAGCAAACTCTACAATACCTGTTTTATTTGATACGCTCAAAATAGCTTTCTTCATCACATACATACTCCTTATTTTACAATTTTAGCAATAACACTTGGATATAACTCATATTCCAATTTTTTTACTTTCTCTTCTAATTGTTCTTTTGAATCGTCCGGTCTAATATCACATTTTCTCTGTTCAATAATTTCTCCCGTATCCATACCACTATCAACATAATGTACTGTCGAACCAGTAATAGTATCGCCACTATGATATGCTTGGCCTATTGCGTCAATCCCCTTATATTTCGGCAATAGAGATGGATGTATATTCAATATTTTACCTTCAAATGAAGCTAATAAGTCTGGACCAATTAGACGCATGTAGCCAGCTAGAATAATCCACTCTACCTTATCTTCATTTAATAATGTTACTAAATGTTGTTCATACGCTGCTTTTGAATCAAATTGTTTTGGTTCATTAATATAAACAGGAATATCGTGCTTTTTTGCTCTATCTATACAAAACGCATTTTGATGATCCGTATATAGCGCCGTAACTTCAATATTTTCAAGTTTTCCTGATTCAACATGCTCAACTATATTTTCAAAGTTACTTCCTGAACCTGATGCAAAAATCGCAATTTTAACCATTGTTATACCCCCAACAATTCAATTGCAGTTGACTCATTTTTCACAATATGACCAATTTGATAGGCTTCCACATTTTGTTCTGCTAAAATCTTCAAAGCGCGTGATACATCTTTTTCATCAACGATAACCGTATAGCCAATACCCATATTAAAAATGTTATACATTTCATTTGTGTCTATATTGCCTTGTTGTTGTAACCAATCAAATATTTTTGGTGTTGGAAATGATGTAGTATCAATTCTAGCAGCATATCCGGCTGGCAATGCACGTGGAATATTTTCATAAAAACCTCCACCAGTAATATGATTCATTGCCTTAATAGAAACTTCTTTTTTCAAAGCAAGTACAGGTTTGACATATAATTTAGTTGGTTCTAAAAAGACATCGATAAATGGACGATTATCGAAGTTTGATGCCAAATCAATGCCTGATTCATTAATTAATTTGCGCACTAAACTGTATCCATTTGAATGAATGCCACTTGACGCAAGCCCTATAACAACTTGTCCCTCTTTCACTTCTGAACCATCTACATAGTCATCCTTTTCAACTGCTCCAACAGCAAATCCAGCTACATCATATTCGCCTTCGTGATACATTTCACCCATTTCAGCAGTCTCTCCACCGATAAGTGCAGTATTCGTTTCAACACATGCATCACTAATACCTTTAACAATTTGTTCAATAACTTCAGGAACAACTTTGTTTGTAGCAATGTAATCTAAAAAATATAATGGTTCTGCACCTGTCGTTAAAATATCATTAACACACATTGCGACTGCATCGATACCTATCGAATCATGTTTACCATAGTCGATAGCTAGTTTTAATTTCGTACCTACTCCGTCTGTTCCAGAAACTAAAACTGGCGCTGTCATATTTAATTGTGATAAATCAAATGTAGCACCGAATCCACCTAAACCACCGATAACTTCTTTACGCATCGTACGTTTAACATGACTAGACATTCTTTCTACAGCTTCATAACCAGCATGAATATTTACACCAGATTGTTCATATGCTTTAGACATTTAAATTTCCCTCGCTATCAAAAAAGTGTTTGTTTTTAGAAATATATTGCTTTTGTCGATGACTTAAATGCGCTTTATAATTTGCTTCATAATCATATAACCCTGCAGGATAATCTCCAGTGAAACTTTCTACACATAAGCCACTATATGGCGCGTCATAATCTAAACCAATTGATTCAATTAACCCATCTACAGATAGATATGCTAATGAATCAGCGCCAATATAATCTTTAATTTCTTCAGGTGATTTGCTTGCAGAAATTAATTCTGCCGTAGTTGAAACATCGATTCCGTAAAAACTTGGAAACATAAATTCCGGTGATGCTATACGCACATGCACTTTATTTGCACCAGAATCTTTTAACATTTTCACAATGCGTCGAATTGTCGTACCGCGAACAATGGAATCATCAACAAGAATGATATTTTTCCCATCTACTATATCTTTTACCGCAGATAACTTCACTCTCACACCTTGCTCACGTAATTCTTGAGTTGGTTGAATAAATGTTCTTGCAACATATTGATTTTTAACTAGTCCCATTTCATATGGCAAACCTATTTCTTCAGCATAACCACTCGCAGCTGATAGCGATGAATTGGGTACACCGATGACCATATCAGCATTTACAGGGCTTTCTTGGGCTAATTTTTTACCAGAAGCTTTACGTACTGCATGGACATTTTTACCAGCTATTGTTGAGTCTGGTCTAGCAAAATAAATATATTCCATCGCAGAAATTGCAGTTGTCGTATGATGTGTATAAGATTTAACTGTAATACCTTTATCGTTAATCACGACATATTCACCTGCATGAATATCTTGAACAAATTCTGCACCTAACACATCTATTGCACATGTTTCACTTGCAAGGATGTATGTCCCATCTTTCATTTTACCTACAACAAGTGGTCTGATAGCATTTGGATCTACTGCGCCATATAACGCATCTTTAGTTAAAATCGCAAATGTAAAACCGCCTTTAACTTTTCGCAAACTTTCTTTCAACGCTTCCTCAAAAGTAGGAGCTTTACTTCGACGTATCAAATGCATAATGACTTCAGTATCAGAAGACGAATGGAAGATAGCACCTTGTTTTTCTAAATTCTGACGCAATGATTTAGCATTAATGAGGTTACCATTATGACAAATACCTACACTCATATCATAAAAGTGATACAGAAACGGTTGAATATTTTCAATACCTTTATTACCTGAAGTAGCATAACGGACGTGACCAATTGCATGTTGATATCCTTTTAATCGTTCCATTTGATCATCTTTAATCGCTTCAGTTAGTAAGCCTAATCCTCGCTCGCCTTTTAATTCATTTTGATCAGAAACAACTATACCTGCACCTTCTTGACCACGATGTTGCAAACTATGAAGTCCCATATATGTTAGTTGCGCTGCTTCAGGATGATTCCAAATACCAAACACGCCACATTCTTCGTTTAATCCTGAGTAGTTAAACATTGAGCAATTGCCCCTTCCCATATTTGTTTAATATCTGAAACATTTTCACTAATCTCTGTATATGGTGTTGTTACCTTGAAATTATCACTATCTGTTAAAAGTCCAATTTCTATTGCATTATCAATATTTAAAGTTTTACCTGATTTAACAGAAACAACATATCGGCCTTGCGTCTCACTAAACAATTGTGCATTTGTTATATCTATTGAAGATTTTAATCCTAAACCGTAATGCGCACTTAGTTTAGCTAAGGTAATCAGTAAGCCACCTTTACCAACTGTTTGAACATGTGATAATAGTCCTTCACGAATAGCGGTCTTGATTGATTCACCTTTTTCAACTTCTGAACTCAAATCTAATGACTCAAATTCATGATTAACTTTGCCATAAATTAACTTTTCAAGTTGACTACCACCAAAGTCGTCCTTAGTATCACCGATTAAATATAATTTATCTCCAACTTGAGGTTCAAAATCATTTAAATAATTTACATTTTCAATCAAACCTACCATTCCAACAACTGGTGTTGGGAAAATAGAAGTACCTTTCGTTTCGTTATATAAAGATACATTACCAGAAACTACTGGTGTCTTAAGAATGTCGCATGCTTCTGCCATACCTTTCGTTGAATCTATCAACTGTTGATAGATTTCTTTCTTTTCAGGAGAACCATAATTTAAACAATCTGTCATTGCTAATGGTGTTGCACCCACGGCAATTAAATTTCGATAAGCTTCAGCTACTACCATCTTTCCACCTTCATATGGATTGTTATATACATAACGCGCTTCACCATCAATTGTTGAAGCAATTGCCTTATTTGTGCCTTCCACACGTACTACCGATGCTTGAAGTCCTGGCTTAATTATCGTATTGGCACCAACTTGTTGGTCGTATTGATCATATAAATAGTGTTTAGATGCTATAGTCGGATGCTTAAGTAATTTAAAGAAAGTATCTTTAACATCGATGTGTGTATAATCATTTTTAGAAGTATTATAATCTTTTTCTTCTCCTTCTAAAATATATACAGGTGCTTCATCAGCTAGTGGTTCAACTGGAATGTCAGCATAAACTTCGTCATCATATGTTAAAACAAAACGATTTGTATCTGTAACTTCACCTATAACAGCACTATCCAATTCGTGCTTATCAAATAAATCTAAGAATTTTTGTTCAGTACCTTTTTCAACAACTAGTAACATACGTTCTTGAGTTTCTGAAAGCATCATTTCATAAGGAGAAATACCTGGCTCACGTGTTGGCACTTGTTCTAATCTCAAATGTAACCCACTACCACCTTTTGCCGCCATTTCAGACGATGAAGATGTTAAACCAGCAGCACCCATATCTTGAATACCAACTAATTCATCAAATGTAATTGCTTCAAGTGTTGCTTCCATTAATTTTTTACCTACAAATGGATCACCGATTTGTACAGAAGGTCGTTTACTTTCGCTTTCTTCCGTCAATTCTTCAGATGCAAAAGTAGCACCATGAATACCATCTCGACCAGTTTTCAAACCAACATAAATGACCGAATTACCTACACCTTTTGCTGTGCCTTTTTGAATCATGTCGTGATTGATAACACCAACACACATTGCATTAACAAGTGGATTGCCATCATAACGTTCATCAAATTCGATTTCACCAGCAGTTGTTGGAATACCAATGCAGTTACCATAACCTCCGATACCCTTTACAACACCTTTAAGTAATCTTTGGTTTTGTTTATTATCTAATTCTCCAAATCTAAGACTGTTTAACAAATTAATAGGTCTAGCCCCAATAGAGACAATGTCACGAATGATTCCACCAACGCCTGTAGCAGCCCCTTGATATGGTTCAATTGCTGATGGATGATTGTGAGACTCTACTTTAAATACTACGGCTTGATTATCACCTATATCGACTACCCCTGCACCTTCACCAGGCCCCATAAGCACATGGTCACCTGACGTAGGAAATTGCTTTAAAAACGGTTTAGAATGTTTATAAGAGCAATGTTCACTCCACATAACAGAAAAGATACCTGTTTCTGTAAAGTTAGGTTGTCTGCCTAAAATATCGCAAACTTTTTCATATTCTTGATCACTTAATCCCATATCTTGATATACTTTTTCAAGTTTAATTTCTTCAACGCTTGGTTCGATAAATTTAGACATGTTGTTCCCTCCAACTTTTTACCATCGCTTCAAATAATTTCACACCACTATCAGTACCTAACAACGTTTCTAAAGCTCTTTCAGGATGTGGCATCATGCCACATACATTGCCTTTTTCGTTAACAATTCCTGCAATATCATCATATGAACCGTTCGGATTATTCACATATTTCAGAATAATTTGATTGTTAGCTTTTAATTGTTGATATATTTCATCAGTACAATAATAATGACCTTCACCGTGAGCTACAGGATATATAACTTTTTCACCTTGTTCATAAAGATTTGTAAATGCCGTTTGATTATTCACTATTTCTAACTCTTCATTTCTACTAATAAATAAATGTGAATCGTTATGCAATAATGCACCAGGTAATAAGCCTATTTCAGTTAAAATTTGAAACCCATTACAAACACCTAATACTGGCTTACCTTCAGCTGCAAGACGTTTAACTTCCGAAATAATCGGCGCTACACTAGCCATTGCCCCAGATCTTAAGTAATCCCCGAATGAAAATCCACCAGGAATAAGTACGCCATCAAATCCACTTAGTGATGTTTCTCTATAATCTACATATTCCGCTTCAACACCACTTTTAATAGCAGCATTAAACATGTCTCTATCACAATTCGAACCTGGAAAAACAAGAACCGCAAATTTCATTTTATGCATTCTCCTTTTCATCATCTAACACTTTATAGCTATATTCTTCAATCACTGTATTTGCAAACAATTTTTCACTTAGAGTTGTAATAATGTTGTGTACCTTTTCATCACTAACCTCATCCACTGTCATATATAATACTTTTCCTACACGAATATCATTCACTTGTGCATAACCTAAGTCATGTACAGCTCGAGTAAGCGTTTGTCCTTGCGTATCTAATACTTGTGGTTGTAATGTGATATGTAGTTCAATTGTTTTCATTATTTTAAATCCTCCAATTTGTTTAAAAATATTTGATATGTTTCAATCAGTGATCCAGTGTTATTTCTATATACATCTTTATCAAAGTTTGCATTGGTAGCTTTATCCCAAATTCGACATGTATCTGGAGATATTTCATCCGCTAACAAAATTTGACCAGTCTCAGTCTTTCCAAATTCGATTTTAAAATCTACTAATTTTAAATTCATAGCATCCATTAATTGTTTCAACACATTATTAATCTTTAATGCTTTGGATTTTAGTATTTCAATATCTTCATCTGATGCTATATTGAGCAATTTAACATGGTCATCCGTTATCAACGGATCATTTAACGCATCATTTTTATAGAAAAATTCTACAAGTGGTTCTCTAAAAACTTCACCATTTTCAAAACCTAAACGCTTTGTAATAGATCCACTAGCAATATTACGAACAACTACTTCTAATGGAATTATTTTCACAGGCTTAACTAATTGTTCTGTTTCAGATAATTGTTTAATAAAGTGACTTTCTATTCCATTTTCTTGTAAATATTTAAATATAATAGAAGTAATTTGATTATTTAATCGCCCCTTACCTGCCATTGTGTCTTTCTTAGCCCCGTTTCCAGCAGTAACTTCATCTTTATATTCAACTCTTAATTCATTTTCTTGATTTGTTGAGAAAATGCGCTTCGCTTTTCCTTCATATAATAATGTCATGCTTTAATTACTCCCCTCAAATTTAGCGTACATATCTTGTTCAGTTTGGTTTACATCATTCGTTAGTACAGTCATATGCCCCATTTTTCTGCTATCTTTACGCTCAGACTTACCATAAATATGTAAGTGCCACTCTGGATGTTCATTAAATTCATTTTCCAATAAATCTAAATCTTTACCTAGTAAGTTCATCATGACTGCTGGCTTTAATAATTCAATTGAATTTGGTAATGATTGTCCGGTAACTGCTAAAATATGAGTATCAAATTGTGAATAATCACATGCTTCAATTGAATAATGTCCGGAATTGTGAGGCCTTGGTGCTATCTCGTTCACATACAATTGGTTGTTACTATCTATAAAAAATTCAACTGTAAATGTTCCAATGAAATGAATCGATTGGATAATTTTATTAACTTGCTCTTTCGCCTCAGCTGTTTTATCTATTCTCGCTGGAACAATTGTTTTGAAAAGTATTTGATTTCTATGCTCATTTTCTTGTAATGGGAAAAAAGTGATTTGATTGTTGTTTCCTCTTGTAACAGTAAGAGATACTTCTTTCTTGATATTCAAATATTTTTCAGCTACGCATTCACTAGTTTCAATTAATTTAAAACCTTCTTGTAAGTCTTTTTCGTTGTTAATTAAAACTTGACCTTTGCCATCGTAGCCACCAAATCTAGTTTTTACAATAAAAGGATATCCTAATGTTTCAATTGCTTTGTCAATATCTGTAGATTCTTTTACTGAAATGAACGGGACAACTTTGGTACCAGCACTTTTTAATGTTTCTTTTTCAGTTAAGCGATCTTGTAATAACTGTATAGCTTGGTAACCTTGCGGAATATTGTACTTTTCACATAATAGTTTTAATTGTTGGGCTGAAATGTTTTCAAATTCATAAGTAATCACATCACATTTTTGTCCTAATTGATTGAGTGCCTTTTCATCGTCATACTTGGCTTGTATAAATTCGTGTGCAACGTATCTACATGGACAATCTTCAGAAGGATCCAATACAACCACTTTATAACCCATTTTTTGAGCTGATTGTGCCATCATCTTTCCAAGCTGACCACCACCAATAATGCCAATAGTCGCACCAAACTTTAATTTATTGAAGTTCATTTTGCATGTCCTCCACTTTTTGAATTAACGAAGATTCATACTGATTTAGTTTTTCAACTAAAGAAGGATTTTGAATACTTAACATTCTTGCTGCAAGTATACCTGCGTTTTTAGCACCTGCTGCACCAATTGCAGTCGTTGCAACCGGAATACCTCCTGGCATTTGAACAATTGATAATAAAGAATCTATACCCTTTAAACTTTTTGTTTCAATCGGCACTCCAATAACTGGTAGCGTCGTTAATGATGCAACCATACCTGGTAAATGTGCCGCACCGCCAGCGCCTGCAATGATAATGTTTATACCTCTTTCTCTCGCTTCAGAAGCAAATTGAACCATCATTTTTGGCGTACGATGTGCGGATACTACTTGTTTTTCGTACGGAATTTCAAAATAATCCAACATGTTACAACTCTCTTGCATAATTTTCCAATCGGAAGAACTGCCCATAATGACTGCTACTTTCACTTTGTACACCCTTTCAAAAGTTTGAATTGTGAATTACTTTAGTTGTATATTATAGATATAGCATAACAAGCAATTTCTGCTTTTTCAATCAAAAATCGAACTTTATTTTGATTTTTTGTTTGAATTTACGTCTTTTGCTATGTAAATTAGTTTTATAAACTAACAAAGTTAGGATATTGACAATAGGAGGAGAAGTTTTTATGGTTGCTAAAATTTTAGATGGTAAACAAATTGCCAAAGACTACAGACAGGGGTTACAAGATCAAGTTGAAGCGCTAAAAGAAAAGGGTTTTACACCTAAATTATCCGTTATATTAGTTGGTAATGATGGCGCTAGTCAAAGTTATGTTAGATCAAAAAAGAAAGCAGCTGAAAAAATTGGTATGATTTCAGAAATCGTACATTTGGAAGAAACAGCTACTGAAGAAGAAGTATTAAACGAACTAAATAGACTAAATAATGATGATTCTGTAAGTGGTATTTTGGTACAAGTACCATTACCAAAACAAGTTAGCGAACAGAAAATATTAGAAGCAATCAATCCTGAAAAAGATGTGGACGGTTTTCATCCAATAAATATAGGGAAATTATATATCGATGAACAAACTTTTGTACCTTGCACACCGCTCGGCATCATGGAAATATTAAAACATGCTGATATTGATTTAGAAGGTAAAAATGCAGTTGTAATTGGACGAAGTCATATTGTCGGACAACCAGTTTCTAAGTTACTACTTCAAAAAAATGCATCAGTAACAATCTTACATTCTCGTTCAAAAGATATGGCATCATATTTAAAAGATGCTGATGTCATTGTCAGTGCAGTTGGTAAGCCTGGTTTAGTAACAAAAGATGTGGTCAAAGAAGGAGCAGTAATTATCGATGTTGGCAATACGCCAGATGAAAATGGCAAATTAAAAGGTGACGTTGATTATGATGCGGTTAAAGAAATTGCTGGAGCTATTACACCAGTTCCTGGTGGCGTTGGTCCATTAACAATTACTATGGTATTAAATAATACTTTGCTTGCAGAAAAAATGCGTCGAGGTATTGATTCGTAAAGAGCCTGAGACATAAATCAATGTTCTATGCTCTACAAAGTTATAATGGCAGTAGTTGACTGAACGAAAATTCGCTTGTAACAAGCTTTTTTCAATTCTAGTCAACCTTGCCGGGGTGGGACGACGAAATAAATTTTACGAAAATATCATTTCTGTCCCACTCCCTAATAACTGAGTTTTAATAAAGTCTTTTAACCCACATTAAATATTATTTTGCAATTGCAATGAATAACAAGAAAAATCTGGGACATTAATCGATCAAATGCTCCCTTCAAAGTAGACATTGAATAAATGAAGGCTTTGAAGGGAGCATTTCACTTTGTACTTGGCTCAACAATTTTATATAGACAGTAGTTAATTGAATGAAAATAAGCTTGTAACAAGTTTTCAATTCTAGTCAGGGCCCCAACAAAGAAGCTGACGAAAAGTCAGCTTACAATAATGTGCAAGTTGGGGATGGGCCCCAACACAGAAGCTGTGACTATGATAAAGTACTACTACATAGTTAATCATTAGTGGTTCTTTATCATTTTCGCCTCCCTTTTCTTATTGTTTTGATACACAAAAATTTAAGTTCAAACTGTCGAATAAAGTTATATTTGATTTCAAATTATCCCTAAATTATTAATTTTACAATTGTGGCAGATTTTCAAAATAATAATTATTTCCTCATTATTTATAAATTTATATTTAAATTTCATTCTTTATAGGGTAAGATTAGGACTATAGTATGATGTGTAAATAATATAAATTAAGGTATAGTAAAGCTAACTCAGAAATGACTTATCATTCGGAGGTTACATTATGAATAAACTATTACAGTCATTATCAGCCCTCGGTGTTTCTGCTACACTAGTAACACCAAATTTAAATGCAGATGCAACGACGAATACTACACCACAAATTAAAGGCGCTAATGATATCGTTATTAAGAAAGGTCAAGATTATAACCTTCTAAACGGCATAAGTGCATTTGATAAAGAAGATGGAGATTTAACCGATAAAATTAAAGTCGATGGCCAAATTGATACATCTAAATCTGGTAAATATCAAATTAAATATCATGTCACTGATTCAGATGGTGCAATTAAAATTTCCACTAGGTATATTGAGGTTAAATAGCCCTCATCACTATACTGCAAATAAAATGGTAGCAAACGAACATGTTTTGCTACCATTTTATTTGTTATTCTAACTTCATCTGCAACTTTAACCCAAATATTGTATTTTTTCTGTATACCAAAGGACTACCTATCAAATTATTAAAACTTAACTGCTCTTTTTAAAAAAATGTTTTGATTTTGAACAAACAAATTTCCACTTTTCATTGTTTAACGATAAATTACTTTTGGCAAATTCCTTATTAAAATGTTTGCGCTTCCTTTCAATCAACTAGCCATCATTTTCAATTTATTAGACAATTTCAAACTTTTTTTATTTTCATTCAATTAACCTTTAATTGAAAGCTATTCTCAACTTTCCTTTTAAATATGAAGCAATTTTTTCAAAAACGCTATTAGTCACAAAATGTACACATAATTTTAACAAATGTGTGAACCCACGTCACACCTTGATTTATCAACATTTTTGATACAATTTTATTAATTTTTTTCCCATAAGCCCTTGTAAATATTGTGTAATAACTTAAAATTAATGTTAAGCCCTACATTTGTAGTATTAGGAGGTCAAAAAAGTGTCAAAATTTAAGTCTTTGCTTCTATTATTTGGCACACTAATTTTACTTAGTGGTTGTTCAAATATAGAAATTTTCAACGCAAAAGGGCCAGTAGCAAGTAGTCAGAAGTTCTTGATTCTTTATTCAATCGTCTTCATGCTTGTTATTTGTTTCGTTGTACTTGGCATGTTCGCCATTTTTATTTACAAGTATAGTTATAATAAGAATGCCGAATCTGGTAAGATGCACCATAATGCCATCATTGAAACAATATGGTTTGTAATACCTATCATAATCGTTGCTGCTTTAGCTATTCCTACAGTTAAAACTTTATACGATTACGAAAAACCACCGAAGAGTGAGAAAGATCCAATGGTTGTATATGCAGTAAGTGCAGGATACAAATGGTTCTTTGCTTATCCAGATGAACATATAGAGACTGTTAATACATTAACAATCCCTAAAGATCGTCCTGTTGTATTTAAGCTTCAAGCTATGGATACAATGACAAGTTTCTGGATTCCACAATTAGGTGGTCAAAAATATGCCATGACTGGCATGACAATGAATTGGACGTTAGAAGCATCTCAAACTGGTACGTTCAGAGGTCGTAACTCTAACTTCAATGGTGAAGGATTCTCACGTCAAACATTTAAAGTAAATGCCGTTAGTCAAAAAGACTACGACAAATGGGTGAAAGAAGTTAAAGGTAAGAAAACGTTAGATCAAGATACATTTGATAAACAATTATTACCAAGCACACCTAATAAAGCTTTAGAATTTAATGGTACACATATGGCGTTTGTTGATCCAGCAGCCGATCCAGAATACATCTTCTATGCATATAAACGTTTCAATTTCGAATTAAAAGATCCAAACTTCACTAGTGAAGAAAATATGTTTAAAGATGTATCAGACAAACCATTAATACCTGCTCGTAAAGCTCAAATTACAAATGCGAACTATAAACGACATGGTATGAAGTTGATGATTCTTGGAAATGACGAACCATATAACAATGAGTTCAAGAAAGATGAATCGAAAAATGCGAAAGAAATGAAGAAAATTTCAAAAGATGCGCAAGATCAAGACAATGATGATCATGGAGGTGGACATTAATGAATTTTCCATGGGATCAATTACTAGTTAAAGGTAACTGGATGATTACAATGGCACAAATTGGTGCCCCATTCTTAGTTATTGGTTTAATCGCAGTAATTACTTACTTTAAATTATGGAAATATCTTTACAAAGAATGGTTCACATCTGTAGACCATAAGAAAATCGGTATTATGTATTTAATCTGTGCCGTATTAATGTTCGTCCGTGGTGGTATTGATGCGTTACTTATTCGTGCGCAATTAACAGTACCTGATAACAAATTTTTAGAATCTAACCACTATAACGAAATTTTTAGTACACATGGTGTAATCATGATTATCTTCATGGCAATGCCATTTATCTTTGGTTTATGGAATATCGTTGTTCCATTACAAATTGGAGCACGTGATGTTGCATTCCCAGTATTAAACAACGTAAGTTTCTGGCTATTCTTTGCAGGTATGATTTTATTCAACCTGTCATTTATTATTGGTGGTTCACCAGCAGCTGGTTGGACAAACTATGCGCCACTAGCAGGTGAATTCAGTCCTGGTCCGGGTGTTAACTATTACTTAATAGCTATACAAATTTCAGGGCTTGGTACCTTAGCTACAGGTATCAACTTCTTTGTAACAATTTTAAGATGTAAAACACCAACTATGAAGTTTATGCAAATGCCAATGTTTACAGTAACAACATTTATTACTACATTAATTGTTATTCTTGCTTTCCCTCCTTTAACAGTAGCGTTAGCATTAATGACAACTGATAGAATATTTGACACAGCATTCTTCACAGTTGCACATGGCGGTATGCCAATGCTTTGGGCTAACTTCTTCTGGGTATGGGGGCACCCTGAAGTTTATATCGTTATCCTTCCAGCATTTGGTATTTACTCAGAAATTATCCCGACATTCGCTCGTAAGCGTTTATTCGGACATCAAAGTATGGTATGGGCAACTGCCGGCATCGCGTTCCTTAGTTTCTTAGTTTGGGTTCACCATTTCTTCACAATGGGTAATGGTGCGTTAATCAACTCATTCTTCTCAATTTCAACAATGCTGATTGGTATTCCAACTGGTGTGAAATTGTTTAACTGGTTATTAACATTATATAAAGGACGTATTACATTTGAGTCACCAATGCTATTCTCATTAGCATTTATCCCTAACTTCCTTTTAGGTGGTGTTACGGGTGTAATGTTAGCAATGGCATCAGCTGACTATCAATATCACAATACGTACTTCTTAGTAGCTCACTTCCACTATACATTGGTTACTGGTGTTGTATTTGCCTGCTTAGCTGGTTTAATCTTCTGGTATCCAAAGATGATGGGTTACAAATTAAACGAAACATTAAACAAATGGTGCTTCTGGTTCTTCATGATCGGATTTAACGTTTGTTTCTTACCACAATTCATTCTTGGATTAGATGGTATGCCACGTCGTTTATACACTTATATGCCATCAGATGGTTGGTTCTTATTAAACTTAATTTCAACTATCGGTGCATTATTAATGGCAATCGGATTCTTATTCCTTGTTGTTAGTATCGTATACAGTCACTTCAAATCTCCACGTGAAGCAACTGGAGATAACTGGGATGGCCTTGGTCGTACTCTAGAGTGGACTACTGCATCAGCAATTCCACCTAAATACAACTTTGCCATTACACCAGATTGGAATGACTACGACACATTTGTTGATATGAAAGAACATGGTCGTCATTACTTAGACAACCATAATTACAAAGACATTCATATGCCAAACAATACTCCTGTTGGATTCTGGATTGGTATCTTTATGACTATCGGCGGTTTCTTCTTAATTTTCGAAACTGTAATTCCAGCATTAATTTGTTTATTCGGTATTTTTGGTACTATGATTTATCGCAGTTTCCAAATCGATCACGGATATCATATCCCTGCTGCTGAAGTTGCAGAAACTGAAGCTAGATTAAGAGAAGCGCGTATTAAAGAAAGGGAGGCTGTAAGTCATGAGTCATGATACAAACACTATTGATTCACGCACACATGAAGGCGAATTAAATAAGCTTGGCTTTTGGATTTTCATTACAGCCGAATTTGCGTTATTCGGTACCCTATTTGCGACACTATTAACTTTGCAACATGGTGGCGATTATGCAGGTAAAATGACTACTGAGTTATTTGAATTGCCTCTTGTTTTAATAATGACGTTTGCATTATTATTCAGTTCTTACACATGTGGTATTGCTATTTACTACATGCGCCAAGAAAAACAAAAGTTAATGATGTTTTGGATGATCATTACGTTACTTTTAGGTTTAGTCTTTGTTGGATTCGAAATTTATGAATTCGCACACTATGCATCAGAAGGCGTTAACCCAACAATTGGTTCTTACTGGTCTAGTTTCTTTATCCTATTAGGAACGCATGGTTGTCACGTATCGCTAGGTATCGTTTGGGCCATTTGTTTATTAATCCAAATCCAACGACGCGGATTAGACAAATATAATGCGCCAAAATTATTTATAGTAAGTTTATACTGGCACTTCTTAGATGTTGTTTGGGTTTTCATCTTTACTGCCGTATATATGATAGGGATGGTGTATAGCGGATGAGTACAATAATGAAACATACTGTAGGATTTATCGCATCTATCGTATTAACGCTTTTAGCAGTTTACGTAACACTATACACGTCATTAACATTCCACGCGAAGTTGACAATTATCTTTGGCTTTGCATTCGTCCAAGCAGGACTTCAATTATTAATGTTCATGCATTTAACTGAAGGTAAAGATGGACGTTTACAAACATTCAAAGTTATCTTTGCTCTTGTAATTACACTTTGTTTCGTTGTCGGAACATATTGGGTTATGCAAGGCGGTCACTCTTCACACTTATAAACAACATTTTAATAATGTAAAGTTTAACCAGCTAACACTTTTGTTAGCTGGTTTTTATTTTCCTTCAATTTTTAAATGGTTAAGTCCCCTTCTATATCTTATAAGACAATCATTATAATCAATTCAATTAATACATTAACAACCACAACTAATAAATATAGTAACTTCAAAATCCATATTTATGTCTAAAGATAATCTCAATGTTGTTCACGTCAATAAAATTATCCCTAGGTTTTTAAAAATTGTACATGTTTAAACAATCAAAAGTGTACATTATTAAATTATCATTTCCAGTTAGATTTAGAAAACATTCACACCACGCATGGACCAACGTATTCGTCTTCATTCATTTTAGTCTGATGCCAACTCACCAAATGATTTCCCCTTTTATCAGTTAACACATATTTTTAAACTCATCCTTCTTCAACCTTATACTTTAAACTTTTTACCACTATAAAAAAGAAGATATAACTCGTATACTGGTCAGATAAGGTCGATGCCTTAATGCCATATACATGTTATATCTTCTATATTAATTATTGAACAATAACACCCTTCGTATTGTAAGGTTTATTTTGTTTTAAAATATCATTATAAATATGTTTGATTCGAACTTCATTGTTTCCTTTTACATTTAATGCAAGTACAACTACATACTTATCATTATAGTAAACAGTAAAGACTTGTCCAAAGAATCCCCCGTTAAGTCTATTCAATGTTGGCTTAGCATAGAAACCATATCGATATTCATCTGGATACTTTTTCGTACCAAACTCATGTAATAATGGATTGGTTATTTTAGGACTGAATAATTTATATTGTTGTATTTGAGTAATTAATTTACCCATATCTGTTGGTGTCATATATAAATTACCTGCACCATAGTATTGGTCCAAAATATTAGGTCTTAAGAATGAAAGTCCTGTACTATTATAAGCATAACCTTTTGCTAGATATTTTTTAAAAGGTTGTTCATCATAAAATGCTGTGTGCTGAAGTTTTAAAGGATCTCCTATTTTTGTATAATAATTCTCAGCATAAGATTTACCTGTAACTTCTTCAATTACTTTCGCAAGTACTAAATAATTCCCATCGTTATACATATGCTTTTTGTATTTCTTAGGATCAATACCACGTTTTTGAATCGCTTTAACTGCTTGATCTAAATTTTTATAATCTTTTGAGGATTTATATTTATATAATCCACTTTGATGCAACATTAAATCTTTCAATGGGATAGGCTTAGATGTTTTAAACCATGGAAGGTATTTACTTACTGGATCATTGATATTTATTTTATGTTCTTCTTCTAACTGTTTTAACAGTAACCCTGTTGAAAATTTTTGAGCTGAACCTATTAAAAACATCGTATTCGGTGTGTTTTTAATACCTTTTTCAAAATCTTGATATCCATAACCTTTACTCATTTTCAATTTGCCATTTTCATATATAGCTACTGAACCGTTAAATAATGAACTTTGTAAATACTTGTCAATTTTCTTATATTTAGGATCCTTGCTATTATATACCTCTTTTAGTTTAGACGGCGCAACCTTTTCCTTATTACGATCCACTAAATATTTTTCATTGTCTGATAATTTTGTTTCCTTATGTATTGGGTCTATAGAATGTGTCTTCGTCTGTAATCGATGAAAAATTAACGCTATAGAAATAATGATAAATAATAGTACACACGCATGTATAACTAGTTTTACTTTATTAAATTTCATTTGATAATTGCCTCACAATGTATTCATTTTATATATTTAAATCGTTAAAAATTTGAACCTAGATGCCTAATAATACAACTTACAAAAATTAACTTATCATTCATTTATGCTTTACGCTACATAGTAATAAGTTTTTCTAATATGTTATCTATACAACAAAATTAATTATACCTTATCACTTTGTATAAATCACTCGAATTTATATTACGCCTTTAAATTTTTTAAGACATCATACTAAAGTCGCATTATATTTTTAAAAATGCTTTTTGATTTTAACAAAACATTCAAATTACAAGGAACTTTGACATAACATTTGTATTTTTTACTATAAAGTACTACAATTTAAGGCTATAATGTATTAGTAATGAAGTTGTATAAATATCGTTCAACTAATTATATTTTAAAATTATGATTATGATTTAACAAAAATTTAATATAGGAGCATCAATCATGAATAAATTTTTAAAATACTTTTTGATCCTTCTAGCATTGGTTCTCATTGTTGTTCCAATAGTCTTCGCTACGTTACTTTTTAAAACGTCCCAAGATGCATTCGAATCTTCTCAAGACAGCAAAAATGCTAATCGTCAATCCAACTTAAGAGATAATAAAGTCAATCCCGAAGAACAACCTATCTCTATTCTTTTCTTAGGTATCGATGATAACGATGGAAGAAGAAAAAAAGGACAGGATGCTGAACACTCTAGATCAGACGCTATGATTTTAACTACTTTTAATCAATCAAAACATCAAATTAGAATGCTTAGTATTCCACGTGATACTATCAGCTACATTCCTAAAGTTGGCTATTACGATAAGATTACCCATGCACATGCATATGGTGGTCCAATTGCCGCAATGGATTCGGTAGAAGCTACCATGAATGTACCTGTTGATTATTATGTGAGAGTCAATATGAAAGCATTTGTCGAGGCTGTAAATGAGCTTGGTGGCATATACTATGATGTGCCATACGACTTAAATGAACCTAACACAGATGATACTGGTAAGATTAAAATTAAAAAAGGGTACCAAAAATTAAATGGTGATGAGGCTTTAGCAGTTGCTAGAACTAGACATCATGATTCAGACTTAAAACGTGGACAACGTCAAATGGAATTAATTAAGATTTTATTCCAAAAAGCACAGGAAGTTGATTCTATTGATAAACTTGATAACGTGATTCAAATTGTAGGTAAAAATGCAAAGCATAATTTAACTAACTCTGAAATTAAAGCTTTAGCAAAAATGTACTTAACAAATGATGTTGAAATTAAAACTGCGCAATTAAAAGGTAAAGATGATATGTTAAATGGTATTTACTATTATCATCCAAGTGTTGAAAGCATTCAAAAATATGCAAACTTACTTCGTAAAGACTTAGAATTATCACCTATTAATGATAAAAATGATTTCTTAGATCAACGTGTCATTAATCATTATGGTTCATTAATACCATTAACGCCTTTAGATAATAGTTTATTGAGAAAAGAACAAAATGATACGACAGATAAAGATAAGACATCTAACGAGAACAGTGATTCAACTAATAACAGTGATTCCAGCAATCAACAACAACCTGCTACAGATCAAAACTCAAATCAAAATCAAGGTGGCACACAACAAGCGCCACAAGCTTCAAATAACCAAAATGGTGTTGTAAATTAATATTATATGACGATTAACATTTACTATTTATGAAAGGAGCATCATACATGAGTAGAAAAACATACGAAAAGATTGCAAATATAAATGGCATGTTTAATATGTTAGAACAACAAATCATTCATAGCCAAGATATGGCTCATTTTAGAAGTGAATTTTTTTACGTCAATCATGAGCATCGAGAAAACTATGAAGCACTCCTAATTTATTACAAAAATAGTATCGACAATCCTATTGTAGATGGTGCATGTTATATTTTAGCCCTACCTGAAATTTTCAATAGTGTTGATGTTTTCGAATCAGAGTTACCATTTTCATGGGTATATGATGAAAATGGCATTACCGAAACAATGAAATCACTTAGCATTCCATTACAATATTTAGTTGCAGCAGCTTTAGAAGTAACTGATGTGAATATATTTAAGCCTTCAGGATTTACAATGGGAATGAATAATTGGAATATTGCTCAAATGCGAATCTTTTGGCAATATACAGCAATTATTAGAAAAGAAGCACTATAACATTAATAATTAATTAGCTATAAAGATGATTCACAACAATCATCTTTATAGCTTTTTTATGTCTAATTATTTTTGAGGAAAATAACAATCGTTATTCTATGTTATTATTAGTAAATTAAATGTAAATGATTTTGTTAGGATGTGGAGGAATTTTATGTTTTCAAAAGTAAACAATCAAAAGATGTTAGAAGATTGCTTCTATATAAGAAAGAAAGTGTTTGTAGAAGAACAAGGCGTCCCTGAGGAAAGTGAAATTGATGAATATGAATCTGAATCTATTCACCTCATTGGATATGATAATGGACAGCCAGTTGCCACTGCTCGAATACGCCCTATTAATGAAACAACTGTCAAAATAGAACGAGTAGCTGTGATGAAATCACATCGTGGACAAGGAATGGGTAGAATGCTTATGCAAGCTGTAGAATCATTAGCTAAAGATGAAGGTTTTTACGTAGCTACTATGAATGCCCAATGTCATGCTATCCCATTTTATGAAAGTTTAAACTTTAAAATGAGAGGTAATATATTTCTTGAGGAAGGCATCGAGCATATTGAAATGACAAAAAAGTTAACCTCGCTTAATTAAAAAAAGTTGTATCTATTTTAGAAACATTTGTAATAAACCAATTCTTAAATTGACATCAATTCTATTTGATTTGTCACGTCACCATTGAGATTCAAAATTTTTTTCATTTTTTTACAGTGAAAATGTAAATTAAGAGTATATTACAAATTGGTTAAATACGCACAGGTATATAAAACAGGTACTATAATGTTAGTAATAATTAATAAATGTTAGGAGTAATAAATAGAATGGCGAAAAAATTCAATTACAAACTACCATCAATGGTTGCATTAACGCTTGTAGGTTCAGCAGTCACTGCACATCAAGTTCAAGCAGCTGAGACGACACAAGATCAAACTACTAATAAAAACGTTTTAGATAGTAATAAAGTTAAAGCAACTACTGAACAAGCAAAAGCTGAGGTAAAAAATCCAACGCAAAACATTTCTGGCACTCAAGTATATCAAGACCCTGCTATTGTCCAACCAAAAACAGCAAATAACAAAACAGGCAATGCTCAAGTAAGTCAAAAAGTTGATACTGCACAAGTAAATGGTGACACTCGTGCTAATCAATCAGCGACTACAAATAATACGCAGCCTGTTGCAAAGTCAACAAGCACTACAGCACCTAAAACTAACACTAATGTTACAAATGCTGGTTATAGTTTAGTTGATGATGAAGATGATAATTCAGAAAATCAAATTAATCCAGAATTAATTAAATCAGCTGCTAAACCTGCAGCTCTTGAAACGCAATATAAAACCGCAGCACCTAAAGCTGCAACTACATCAGCACCTAAAGCTAAAACTGAAGCGACACCTAAAGTAACTACTTTTAGCGCTTCAGCACAACCAAGATCAGTTGCTGCAACACCAAAAACGAGTTTGCCAAAATATAAACCACAAGTAAACTCTTCAATTAACGATTACATTCGTAAAAATAACTTAAAAGCACCTAAAATTGAAGAAGATTATACATCTTACTTCCCTAAATACGCATACCGTAACGGCGTAGGTCGTCCTGAAGGTATCGTAGTTCATGATACAGCTAATGATCGTTCGACGATAAATGGTGAAATTAGTTATATGAAAAATAACTATCAAAACGCATTCGTACATGCATTTGTTGATGGGGATCGTATAATCGAAACAGCACCAACGGATTACTTATCTTGGGGTGTCGGTGCAGTCGGTAACCCTAGATTCATCAATGTTGAAATCGTACACACACACGACTATGCTTCATTTGCACGTTCAATGAATAACTATGCTGACTATGCAGCTACACAATTACAATATTATGGTTTAAAACCAGACAGTGCTGAGTATGATGGAAATGGTACAGTATGGACTCACTACGCTGTAAGTAAATATTTAGGTGGTACTGACCATGCCGATCCACATGGATATTTAAGAAGTCATAATTATAGTTATGATCAATTATATGACTTAATTAATGAAAAATATTTAATAAAAATGGGTAAAGTGGCGCCATGGGGTACGCAATCTACAACTACCCCTACTACACCATCAAAACCAACAACACCGTCGAAACCATCAACTGGTAAATTAACAGTTGCTGCAAACAATGGTGTCGCACAAATCAAACCAACAAATAGTGGTTTATATACTACTGTATACGACAAAACTGGTAAAGCAACTAATGAAGTTCAAAAAACATTTGCTGTATCTAAAACAGCTACATTAGGTAATCAAAAATTCTATCTTGTTCAAGATTACAATTCTGGTAATAAATTTGGTTGGGTTAAAGAAGGCGATGTGGTTTACAACACAGCTAAATCACCTGTAAATGTAAATCAATCATATTCAATCAAACCTGGTACGAAACTTTATACAGTACCTTGGGGTACATCTAAACAAGTTGCTGGTAGTGTGTCTGGCTCTGGAAACCAAACATTTAAGGCTTCAAAGCAACAACAAATTGATAAATCAATTTATTTATATGGCTCTGTGAATGGTAAATCTGGTTGGGTAAGTAAAGCATATTTAGTTGATACTGCTAAACCTACGCCTACACCAACACCTAAGCCATCAACACCTACAACAAATAATAAATTAACAGTTTCATCATTAAACGGTGTTGCTCAAATTAATGCTAAAAACAATGGCTTATTCACTACAGTTTATGACAAAACTGGTAAGCCAACGAAAGAAGTTCAAAAAACATTTGCTGTAACAAAAGAAGCAAGTTTAGGTGGAAACAAATTCTACTTAGTTAAAGATTACAATAGTCCAACTTTAATTGGTTGGGTTAAACAAGGTGACGTTATTTATAACAATGCAAAATCACCTGTAAATGTAATGCAAACATATACAGTAAAACCAGGCACTAAATTATATTCAGTACCTTGGGGCACTTATAAACAAGAAGCTGGTGCAGTTTCTGGTACAGGTAACCAAACTTTTAAAGCGACTAAGCAACAACAAATTGATAAATCTATCTATTTATTTGGAACTGTAAATGGTAAATCTGGTTGGGTAAGTAAAGCATATTTAGCTGTACCTGCTGCACCTAAAAAAGCAGTAGCACAACCAAAAACAGCTGTAAAAGCTTATACTGTTACTAAACCACAAACGACTCAAACAGTTAGCAAGATTGCTCAAGTTAAACCAAACAACACTGGTATTCGTGCTTCTGTTTATGAAAAAACAGCGAAAAACGGTGCGAAATATGCAGACCGTACGTTCTATGTAACAAAAGAGCGTGCTCATGGTAATGAAACGTATGTATTATTAAACAATACAAGCCATAACATCCCATTAGGTTGGTTCAATGTAAAAGACTTAAATGTTCAAAACTTAGGCAAAGAAGTTAAAACGACTCAAAAATATACTGTTAATAAATCAAATAACGGCTTATCAATGGTTCCTTGGGGTACTAAAAACCAAGTCATTTTAACAGGCAATAACATTGCTCAAGGTACATTTAATGCAACGAAACAAGTATCTGTAGGCAAAGATGTTTATTTATACGGTACTATTAATAACCGCACTGGTTGGGTAAATGCAAAAGATTTAACTGCACCAACCGCTGTGAAACCAACTACATCAGCTGCCAAAGATTATAACTACACTTATGTAATTAAAAATGGTAATGGTTATTACTATGTAACACCAAATTCTGATACAGCTAAATACTCATTAAAAGCATTTAATGAACAACCATTCGCAGTTGTTAAAGAACAAGTCATTAATGGACAAACTTGGTACTATGGTAAATTATCTAACGGTAAATTAGCATGGATTAAATCAACTGATTTAGCTAAAGAATTAATTAAGTATAATCAAACAGGTATGACATTAAACCAAGTTGCTCAAATACAAGCTGGTTTACAATATAAACCACAAGTACAACGTGTACCAGGTAAGTGGACAGATGCTAACTTTAATGATGTTAAGCATGCAATGGATACGAAGCGTTTAGCTCAAGATCCAGCATTAAAATATCAATTCTTACGCTTAGACCAACCACAAAATATTTCTATTGATAAAATTAATCAATTCTTAAAAGGTAAAGGTGTATTAGAAAACCAAGGTGCTGCATTTAACAAAGCTGCTCAAATGTATGGCATTAATGAAGTTTATCTTATCTCACATGCCCTATTAGAAACAGGTAACGGTACTTCTCAATTAGCGAAAGGTGCAGATGTAGTGAACAACAAAGTTGTAACTAACTCAAACACGAAATACCATAACGTATTTGGTATTGCTGCATATGATAACGATCCTTTACGTGAAGGTATTAAATATGCTAAACAAGCTGGTTGGGACACAGTATCAAAAGCAATCGTTGGTGGTGCTAAATTCATCGGCAACTCATATGTAAAAGCTGGTCAAAATACACTTTACAAAATGAGATGGAATCCTGCACATCCAGGAACACACCAATATGCTACAGATGTAGATTGGGCTAACATCAATGCTAAAATCATCAAAGGCTACTATGATAAAATTGGCGAAGTCGGCAAATACTTCGACATCCCACAATATAAATAAGCAACATGAACATAGGATCAAAAGTCATCCCCCACTATCAATCATGGGGGATGACCTTTGATCCCTTTTTTATACATACACAAGCAAAAATAGCGGTGATTGTTTACCATCAATTTTAACAATCACCGCTACTTTTGCTTGTAATTCATGATTCAATTTTTGTTGTGTGCACAACGACACTAAATTATGTGTTTGCTATTGTCGTGTTACAACGATATGCGTCGTTGATTTAACTTATCAAGTAATTGATTTAAATTGTCTAATTCGACTTCCGATAAACATTGACATCTTGCTTCAATCAATTCGCAACGTGCATTATTTATTTGTGAAATTAATGTACGTGCTTGATCAGTCAAAATTAATTCTTTACATCTTAAATCTTCGCTAGATTGTTGACTTGTGATGTACCCTTTCAAAACTAATTTCTTAATCCACCTTGAAACTATAGATTGTTCCCTGCTAATCTTCATCGTCAAATCATACTGTGATAAGCGATCGTAATTAAATAAAATACGGAGAAGTTCTAGCTGTTCAGATTTGATATCCGTGCGTTGTCCAAATCTTCTATTCACTAAGTTTAAGTCATTGTTAGTCAGTGTAATAAGTTTTTCAAGTTGTTTATACATGTTGTTCTACTCCACTACATATTATTTATAATATTATATGCTTTTTTTATAATTTTTACAATACTATTCGACACAATAGACAAATTTGTTGCATAACTAATACAAAATATAATAAATTAGTAAGAGTCTTATGGACATAAAGGAGATAAAATATGACTTCATTAAAAGAGAGAGATTATTTTTTTGACAACGCAAGAGCAATTTTAATATTATTAGTCGTATTTGGACATATGTTACAACCCTACACTAGTGGCGATAAATATTTATCAGCATTATACCTAGTTATTTATAGTTTCCATATGCCAACATTTTTGTTTATATCTGGTTATTTCGCGAAAAATATTGATAAACCATACTATTTAGAAAAAATTTCAAAACGTTTGATAGTACCTTATATGATATTTTTTGCATTCTTTTCAATTTATTATTTCTTAACAGGTAAAAGTGACGAATTACAACTTGATCCTTTTAACCCAGTATTTGCGTTATGGTTTTTGATCACGCTATTTTTCTTTCATGTCATTTTAGTAATAGTTAGAAGATTTAATCCATATAAAGTGCTATCAGTTTCAATTATTATATCTATTGGAGCAGGTTTTTCAGATAACATCGATAGCTACTTAAGCATTTCAAGGACAATCGTATTTTTCCCAATATTTTATCTAGGTTACATTTTCACCAAAAAACATACGGCTATTTTTAAAAATAAAAAACTAATACCAGTATCTATCATTACCTTTATTTTGTTTTTTATCGTTTACGTGATTCATCCTATCAATGCAGATTGGTTATTGGGAAGTTCACCATATACTTCACTTGAAAATGAAGGACAGAGTATATTCAGTCCTTTTAAACGACTTATATTATATGGAATTATATTAATCGCAATGACTGCGTTTCTAAATTTAATGTCAACAAAGAAAAAATTATATACTTATATTGGTAGTCGTACGCTATACGTATATTTATTACATGGTTTAATTATTGGCATTGTTAGAGGATTTGAATGGTACCCATTCGATAATCCTATATCATTAATGACTTATCTTTATTTAATAAGTATATCTGTAATCATCGTATATGTATTATCTACAAACTTTGTTTGTAAATGGACAAATCCAATAATTAATTTACAAAGACCATCACAGTTTAAAGATTCATAATTTTATACTGTCTAAGTACATTAACTGTAACCACTTTATTCATTTTGAAAAGTAGTTACTACAGTGTATTTAGACATTTTTCGTTTTTCAAATAAAGCTTAAGTAATTTACCCTTTTTTGCTTTAAAAGTATGTTATGATATTATTAATTTCTAAATTTTTAGACAATATTTGATTTATATTTGAGGTGTCACAAATGAAACTTTCTTTAAATTCTAATTCTAAATATTTAAGAGCACCAAGTATTCGCCAATTTTCAAATCGTATGAATAATTTGGATGATTGTGTTAATTTAACTATTGGCCAACCAGACTTCCCGATGCCTGATGTTGTGAAAAAGGCATATATTGATGCTATTAACAATGACAAGACATCATACTCTCACAATAAAGGGTTATTAGAAACTCGCGAAGCAATTAGTCAATACTTCAAAAATCGTTATCATTTTTCCTATGATCCTGAAGAAATTATTGTGACAAATGGAGCAAGTGAAGCAATAGACACAACGTTACGTTCTATCATAGAGCCTGGAGATGAAATTATAATACCGGGACCAATTTATGCAGGCTACATACCACTCATCGAAGTACTAGGTGGTAAACCAATTTATATTGATACAACAGCAACACAATTTAAAATTACACCTGATGCATTAGAAAGTCATATTTCTCCAAAGACAAAAGCTGTCTTGTTAAATTATCCGACTAATCCAACTGGCGTAGTTTTAAAAAGAAATGAAGTTTTAAATATCGTAAATGTATTAAAAAAATATCCGTTATTTATTATTAGCGATGAGATTTATGCTGAAAATACATTTAGTGGTAAACATGTATCCTTCGCTGAATTTGAAGACATTCGTGATCAATTAATATTAATTGGTGGTTTAAGTAAATCACACTCAGCAACCGGAATAAGAATTGGTTTTCTATTAGGACCTCAATATTTGATTGATAAATTAACATTTATGCACGCCTATAATTGTATTTGTGCCAATGTTCCAGCTCAAATAGCATGTATAACAGCACTTAACGAAGGATTAGAAGCTCCTAAATATATGAACGAAGCTTATGTAGAACGAAGAAATTATTTAGTATCTGAATTAACTAAATTAGGTTTTGAGATTACCGCTCAACCTGAAGGCGCGTTTTATATTTTCCCAAGTATTAAACATATCACCGATGACGATTTCGAATTTTGTGTCGATTTACTTGAATCAACACATTTAGCAATCGTTCCAGGCTCATCCTTTACAGAATTCGGTAAAGGATTTGTAAGGATTTCCTATGCTTATGAAATGGATGTTTTAAAAGAAGGTATGAAGAGACTTGCTAAATATTTAAATACTAAATAAAAATGATATGTTGAACTGGACGTCGTGAACTAAATTCATAGTACGTTCAGTTTTTTATATTCTATAAGTTTTAAATAATACTCTATAGAGACTGTAAATACTACCGAGTTATATTCCTCTCCTTTAAACACCTCACTCAAAATGATTCTATCAAAAGGTTTTAATATGCTAACTTATAATTGTTCTTCGAAACTTAAGCACTCAAATAATATATCACCATTCATATTAATCTACCTTTGGCCAAACAATTATTATTCAAAAGTTACTATTTATTATTATAAACAAATACTTTCCATTCGCTCTCAATTCCTTTCTTATTTATTCTTTTAGATAAATGCAAACAATTGACGATCTTATCAATTTAACTCAATTGAATAAAGTATAATACAATTCAATTTTAATTCCCTTAATGTTTTTGTAAACTCTAATCTTTACAAAAACTTTTTAATTTATTTATATATTCTTATTGACTTAAAAATTTTTAGTGTTATATTTAACTTGTAAATAAATTTTTTGGAGGTTTTTAGATGAAAGGTAAATTTTTAAAAGTTAGTTCTTTATTCGTTGCAACTTTGACAACAGCGACACTTGTGAGTTCTCCAGCAGCAAACGCGTTATCTTCAAAGGCTATGGACAATCATCCACAACAAACGCAGTCAAGCAAACAGCAAACACCTAAGATTCAAAAAGGCGGTAACCTTAAACCATTAGAACAACGTGAACACGCAAATGTTATATTACCAAATAACGATCGTCACCAAATCACAGATACAACGAATGGTCATTATGCACCCGTAACTTATATTCAAGTTGAAGCACCTACTGGTACATTTATTGCTTCCGGTGTAGTTGTAGGTAAAGATACTCTTTTAACAAATAAACACGTCGTAGATGCTACGCACGGTGATCCTCATGCTTTAAAAGCATTCCCTTCTGCAATTAACCAAGACAATTATCCAAATGGTGGTTTCACTGCTGAACAAATCACTAAATATTCAGGCGAAGGTGATTTAGCAATAGTTAAATTCTCCCCTAATGAGCAAAACAAACATATTGGTGAAGTAGTTAAACCAGCAACAATGAGTAATAATGCTGAAACACAAGTTAACCAAAATATTACTGTAACAGGATATCCTGGTGATAAACCTGTAGCAACAATGTGGGAAAGTAAAGGAAAAATCACTTACCTCAAAGGCGAAGCTATGCAATATGATTTAAGTACAACTGGTGGTAATTCAGGTTCACCTGTATTTAATGAAAAAAATGAAGTGATCGGAATTCATTGGGGCGGTGTACCAAATGAATTTAATGGTGCGGTATTTATTAATGAAAATGTACGCAACTTCTTAAAACAAAATATTGAAGATATCCATTTTGCCAACGATGACCAACCTAATAACCCAGATAATCCTGATAACCCTAACAATCCTGATAACCCTAACAACCCAGATGAACCAAATAACCCTGACAACCCTAACAACCCTGATAATCCAGACAATGGCGATAACAATAATTCAGACAATCCAGATGCAGCTTAATTAACAATTAAGTTCGTCTAGATAAAATAGAAGCAAAGTCTTAGCAACGTAAAATATTTTGATTTAAATGGAGGGTATTATATGAATAGTTCATGTAAATCTAGAGTATTCAATATTATAAGCATCATAATGGTTTCAATGCTTATTTTATCACTAGGCGCATTTGCTAATAACAATAAAGCCAAAGCCGATTCACACTCTAAACAGCTAGAAATTAATGTTAAGAGTGACAAAGTACCTCAAAAAGTAAAAGATCTAGCACAACAACAATTTGCTGGTTATGCTAAAGCATTAGATAAACAAAGTAATGCAAAAACTGGTAAATATGAACTTGGCGAAGCTTTTAAAATTTATAAATTTAATGGTGAAGAAGATAATAGTTACTATTATCCAGTTATAAAAGACGGTAAAATTGTTTATACTTTAACACTTAGTCCTAAAAATAAAGATGATTTAAACAAATCAAAAGAAGACATGAATTACAGTGTTAAAATTTCAAACTTCATCGCTAAAGATTTAGACCAAATTAAAGATAAAAATTCAAATATCACTGTTCTTACTGATGAAAAAGGGTTTTATTTTGAAGAAGATGGCAAAGTTAGATTAGTAAAAGCTACGCCTCTACCTGGTAATGTAAAAGAAAAAGAAAGTGCTAAAACAGTTTCAGCAAAATTGAAACAAGAGTTAAAAAATACAGTAACACCTACTAAAGTTGAAGAAAACGAAGCGATACAAGAAGATCAAGTTCAATATGAAAATACATTAAAAAACTTCAAAATTAGAGAACAACAATTCGATAACTCATGGTGTGCAGGATTCAGTATGGCAGCATTATTAAATGCAACTAAAAATACAGACACTTATAATGCACATGATATTATGCGTACATTATACCCTGAAGTAAGTGAGCAAGACCTTCCTAATTGTGCAACATTCCCTAATCAAATGATTGAATACGGTAAATCACAAGGCAGAGATATTCATTATCAAGAAGGCGTACCATCATATGAACAAGTTGATCAACTTACAAAAGATAATGTAGGAATTATGATCCTTGCACAAAGTGTATCTCAAAACCCTAATGACCCACATTTAGGACATGCGCTAGCAGTTGTTGGTAATGCTAAAATTAATGACCAAGAAAAACTTATTTACTGGAATCCTTGGGATACAGAATTATCAATCCAAGATGCAGATTCAAGCCTATTACATTTATCATTCAATCGTGATTATAACTGGTATGGTTCAATGATAGGTTACTAAAAAGTAATATAGATATTGATTAAAGGCAGGTAAAACTATGTATCAACTACAATTTATAAATTTAGTTTACGACACAACCAAACTCACACATCTAGAACAAACCAATATCAATTTATTCATTGGTAATTGGAGTAATCATCAATTACAAAAATCAATTTGTATACGTCATGGCGATGATACAAGTCACAATCAATATCATATTCTTTTTATAGATACGGCACATCAACGCATTAAATTTTCATCTATTGATAATGAAGAAATCATTTATATTCTTGATTATGATGATACACAGCATATCCTCATGCAAACGTCATCCAAACAAGGTATTGGCACTTCGCGACCAATCGTTTATGAGCGCTTAGTATAACTAATTTAAATGATTTCACTTCATAAAGCGGGTTGGCGAGAATTCAATTTCTCACCAGCTCGTTTTTTCATTGTAATAATAATCTTTAACATTTATTCTTTCTCTATTAATTTTTCTCAAACTATCTTATCTTTATGATAATTAATTAAAATGCCCTTTTAAATTCTTATAAAATAAAAAAGCCACCTATCGTCGCTAATAAACGACGCAAGTGACTTAATATCATATTCAAAATAACTTATGGGAATTTAGGGAATTGATCGAAGTCAGGATCACGTTTTTCTTTAAACGCATCACGGCCTTCTTTCGCTTCATCAGTTGTGTAATAAAGCAATGTTGCATCCCCAGCCATTTGTTGTAAACCAGCTAAACCATCTGTGTCAGCATTCATAGCTGCTTTAAGGAATCGTAACGCTGTTGGTGAGTGTTTCATAATCTCTTTACACCATTGCACAGTTTCATCTTCAACTTTCTCTAAAGGTACCACTGTATTTACTAGACCCATATCTAAAGCTTCTTGTGCATTGTATTGACGACATAAGTACCAAATTTCACGTGCTTTCTTATGTCCAACGATACGTGCTAAATATCCTGAACCATAACCCGCATCAAATGAACCTACTTTAGGACCAGTTTGTCCAAAAATAGCATTATCAGCAGCAATCGTTAAGTCACAAACAACATTTAGTACATTACCGCCACCTACAGCATAACCTTTTACCATCGCGATAACCGGTTTTGGAATAATACGAATTAAACGCTGTAAATCTAATACATTTAAGCGAGGGATTTGGTCTTCACCTACATAACCACCATGTCCACGTTTCTTCTGGTCACCACCAGAACAGAATGCTAAATCACCTTCACCAGTTAATACGATAACTGAAACGTTTTGATCATCACGTGCACGTGAAAATGCGTCAATCATTTCAGCAACTGTTTTAGGTGTAAACGCATTGCGTACTTCAGGGCGATTTATTGTTACCTTAGCAATCCCTTCGTAAAATTCATATTTGATTTCATCATATTCTCTAAGTGTTTCCCATTGTCTGTTAGTCATTTTGCTCCTCCTTTAAAAATCCTAATATCATTGTATCAAATTCATCACTATCTTCCACATGAATTGTATGACCTGTAGCAGAAATTAATTTACATTTACTATTAGGAATTAAATTTGCCATTTTTTTCGCAATCTGTACAAATTTTTCATCATATTCTCCAGCTAATATTAATGTTGGTACTTTAATTTCTTTCAGGCGCGGCCATAAGTTTGGCATTTGACCTGTACCATAATCTCTTAATGCTTTGGCCATTTTATGTGGCGATTGAGACAATCGTTGTTGTCTTATTTGATGTTGTATTTCAACTGGTAATTCTAGTTGCGATTGAAATAATGGCAACTTTTCCCAATCATTAACAAATAATTCAATACCTGCTATGTCTAATACTTTAGCACGTGCATCATCAACAAGACGGCGTTCCAATTGATTTGCTTCTTCTTTAATACCTGGTGACGTACTTTCTAATATCAAATTAGATATAGGGATGTGACCATTAATTGCATAATATAATGCAACACGCCCACCCATTGAATATCCAAACAATGTTATTGATTTATCTTTATATTTATCTAAAATTCGGTCTAACAACGTCGTAATATAATCAAAATTCCACGTTTCATCCATTGAAGACTGATCTTCGCCATGGCCTGGTAAGTCTATAGTGATGACATGATAGTTATCAGTAAATTTTTCGATGTGATTATGATAAGTACGGCTGTCGCTAAGAAATCCATGCAGAAATACTAAAACTTGATTGGTCTCAACGTTTGCTTCATAAAATTTATAATGTGTCATGAATCATTTCACTCAATTTCTGGTATAAAATTTGATGCTGTTTAAAGTTATCTTCGCGATTCGTTATCAATTCATAAATCGTCGAAGTTTCAGATAACAATGTGGCATTTTTAAATTCTGAAACACTGTTAAAACGTTTAAAATCGAATTGATATAACTTAGCTGTATACTCGAAATCCAATCCCGTCGGTGTGCCAAACAACCGTTCAAAATAGTCAGTTGCACTTTCTTTTTGTGGTAAATATGAAAAAATACCGCCACCATCGTTGTTCAATAATACAATATTCATCTGAATATTATTTAATTTTGACATTAATAGTCCATTCATATCATGATAAAATGATAAATCACCTATCAATAATGTTATTCGTTTATGCACAGCCATACCCAGTGCAGTTGAAACGATACCATCAATACCATTCGCACCACGATTCGCATAGACATCTATATTTTTATTCAATAACAAGTTATCTACATCTCTGATAGGCATACTATTACTAATAAATAATGCATCTTTTTCAGATGTTTTCTTAATCAATTCACCAACGAATGCACTCTCATCTGTAGCTTGTTCCAAATAACATTTAATTTCTTTACGCCCTTTTTTCTCTAAGCATTGCCATTTTTCTAACCAACTTACGCGATTAACTGTCGTGTCTTCCATTAATGACCTAAAGAAATCATTCGCAGAAATCTCATATGAAATATCTGGCGCTATCGGAAAGACATCAATCTTATCATTGTTTTGCACTAATATTTGAAATGCATCAGTTTTCTTTAACCATTGATTTAACTTTTTAGAAATCACTGGTTTCCCAACACGAATTACGAAATCCACATTTAAGTCTAAGCCGCTTCTAAACAGCAAATCATATGTACAGATAACATTCGGATGATCAAATTTTCTTAAATGACTTAAAGGATCAGCTAAAATAGGCAAATCATATATCGTTGAATACGTTAGTATTTGATCAACTTCTTGGTGCTGCATATCCCCTACAATAATTAAACCTTTTTTCTTATTTAAAATGTGTCTTAATGCCGATGCATCTATACTTTTTTGATAGTGCGGTAAAATCTTCATCTCAGAAGTTAACAATTCTGTTGCATTCAAATCAGGTGTTAACGGATCTCTAAATGGCAAGTTAAAATGAATTGGCCCTTTATGTGGTCCATATAAATATTGACTAGCAATTTGCATTTGATAGTAAATTGCATCAATGGTCTCTTTACTATCATCCGCAATAGGCATATCGAACTCATAACTTACATAATTATTAAACATATTTACTTGATTAATCGCTTGTGGTGCGCCTACACTTCTTAATTCATGCGGACGGTCACTTGTTAAAACGATTAAAGGAATTCTACTAATTTGGCTTTCAGCAATTGCAGGCGTATAATTCGCTGCTGCTGTACCTGACGTACATAATATAGCGACAGGTCTTTCACTGCCTTTAATTAACCCAACTGCAAAAAACGCTGCACTTCGCTCATCGGGGTGTATCCATGTTTTAATATTTGGATGTGCTTCAAATGCAAGTGCAAGTGGCGTTGAGCGTGATCCCGGACTGATAACTACTTCCCTTACGCCGTACGCATATAACTCAGATGCAAATGTAAAAACTTGCTTCGTTAAAGCTGCTTTATGATTTCCCATTCATATCGACTCCTAATGCATTCATCATAGGTGTGAACTTAAGGTTCGTTTCTGCCAATTCACTATCTGGATCAGAATCTTTAACAATGCCACACCCAGCAAATAAAGTTGCTTGTGCTTTCTTAATAAGCATCGAACGAATTGCAACAATAAATTCACAATCATCGTATATATCTATATAGCCAACCGGTGCACCATATAATCCTCGCGTACCAAATTCTTTCTGCTCAATAAAATCCATTGCAAATTCTTTTGGATAGCCACCTAAAGCAGGTGTTGGATGTAAATTATCAATTAAACTAATATACGAATCATCCTTCAGTGGCGCCTTTATTTCAGTGTACAAGTGATATAAATGATCATTTTTTAGAATTTTAGGCGTCTTATCATAATGTAATTCAGTGATATAAGGTTTAATATCATGTAAAATACTGTCAACAACAAATCGATGTTCGATTAAGTTTTTATTATCTTTTAAAAATGCTTCAACATTTTTTGTATCTTCGTCCTCATCTTGTGAACGTTTAATTGTACCTGCTACAGCTTTAGTCGATAGTATTTTATTATTGACCTTTATTAATTGTTCAGGTGTTTGTGAAAAGAATATAGAATCTTGTGATTCTAACAAGAATATATAACTGTTTTTTTCTTTAGAATATGCTTGCTTTAGAATATATGGAATACTGATATCTTTATCGAACTTTATTAACCGTCTACGTGCTAGTACAATTTTTTCTTCATTATTAATAGATTCTATAGCTTCTACTACAAGTTGACGCCAGTCATCTTTATAAATATCTTCATTTCTAGTAATTCCCCCAATTTGCTCGTCCACATCTATGTCCGATATATTGTTGAACAAATCCATTAAATCGTTCAATGCCTCAACAGTAAAACTTTCCCTTTTAACTGTATAAGTTAAAAATGTCCCATTATTATCAGTTGAAATTAAAACTTCAGGTAATACAAAATGATTTAGTCCAAACTCTCGCCATTCATCATCTGATTTATGACTTGAAAATTGGAACCCTCCAACAACTCGAAGATGATGTTTCTCAGATTGCGGATGTATAAATGTGATGTTATGTTTTAATTTTTCCCAGTCTTTAAAAATAGATTGTTTATTTTTAGAATTATTTTTGAATAATTGAATTGCTTTGTAGCCAAAATATGACGTTCGATTATCATTCAAACGCATATAAAAGCGATCTCCTGCCTCATTGTCAGTGAGATGAAATAATGTGCTCGGGTCTAGTGACTGTGATAATTTCACTTCAACTGAAACCCATTCCTTTGAGCTGCCATATATCTCTTTGACAATATCGTCCTCTAATACGCCCGTAGCCATCCATTTCACTTCTTTCTTCGTCTTTTTTCACTCATTATTATATTGTATCATTTTTGGATAATTGTGTTACAAGAATTGCTTAAACTTATCTTGCAATTTTTCACGTCAATTGACCTTTATGCTACTTTCTATTAAAATATCTTTGTTATAAAAAATATGATTTAAAGAGGTTTTGTATTCAATGAGTAATCAATATCAGCAATATTCTACAGTTAAGAAATATTGGCATTTAATGCGTCCTCATACATTAACTGCTTCCGTAGTACCCGTTTTAGTTGGTACAGCAGCATCTAAAATATATTTTCTTGGTAGCGAAGATCATATTAAAATCAGCCTATTCATTGCCATGTTACTAGCATGCTTACTTATTCAAGCAGCAACTAATATGTTTAATGAATACTATGATTATAAAAAAGGCCTTGATGATCATGAATCTGTAGGCATTGGTGGTGCCATTGTTCGCAACGGTATGAGCCCAGAGCTTGTGCTACGATTAGCCATTGCATTTTACATCTTAGCAGCAATATTAGGTTTGTTTTTAGCTGCTAACTCTTCATTTTGGTTATTACCAGTTGGATTAGTATGTATGGCTGTTGGTTACCTATATACAGGTGGCCCTTTCCCTATTTCATGGACGCCTTTCGGTGAATTATTCTCAGGCGTATTTATGGGTATGTTTATTATCGTTATTGCATTCTTTATTCAAACTGGCAATATTCAAAGTTATGTAATTTGGTTAAGTGTACCTATAGTAATCACTATCGGTTTAATTAATATGGCTAACAATATTCGCGACCGTGTCAAAGATAAAGCAAGTGGTCGCAAAACTTTACCCATTCTATTAGGTAAAAATGCTTCTTTAACATTTATGGCAATCATGTACTTTATCGCTTATGCCTTTATTGTACTTACGATCATTATTAAACCTGGTGGCTCATTATTTTACTTACTTGCGTTGTTATCATTCCCAATGCCTGTTAAAGTTATCAGACGTTTCAAGAAGAATGATACACCGCCTACAATGATGCCAGCAATGGCTGCTGCTGGTAAAACAAATACATTTTTCGGTTTATTATATGCATTAGGTATTTATATTAGTGCATTATTTGCAGGCATTTAATAGAAAATGATACTACTCGGCAATCGACTTACATCGAACTGTCGAGTTTTTTTATTTAACAATTAAATGATGATACATGTGCTTGTATAATTCAATCTGTCCATCAGATATAAAGCCTACTTTTTTATATAACTTTAATGCTGCTTCATTATTAATATCGCAATTCAAACTCCATTTAACATGTGTATTTGATTCAAGTAATGACGTTAATAACTTTGTCGCGATGCCTCTACCTCTATATGCTGCAAATGTCGCAATTGTTTCTATATAATACTCATCGTCTTTAGCTTCTTTTACAGGTAATGGCGTGCCATATTGTTTTATTTTTTCTGGCAAGTCAAGTAGTTCCCATGCTTTTTCGTATTTCAATTCATTTTCACCACTATAGCTAATAATACAACCTGCTACTTTATTTTCTACTTCATAAACTAAAATATGCTGATAAAAAGTTCGATATGTTGCATCAACACAGCTTTTTTCAATTGCATCTAATACCATGTCTTTAGGTAGATGCTTTACCAATTCTAATTCCATATCATCCCAAACCATATAAACTAACTTCGCAATATCAAATCGGTCCTCTGGACGTGCTTGACGTATCACTATGTCATCATTCCCTTTTACGTTATTAACATTTATTATATAGAAATTCTAGCTTATTTTAAAAAGATATACTTATAATTTTAGAAAGTTTGAAAATTCTAAAGTTAGAAATATTGGTTTTCACAACGAATTTAAGTAGAATTATAGTTAAGGAGGATTTACAAATGAAAGTCAATAAAGCCATTTATGTTATTGTTGCATTATTTCTTGGAGGTTTAGGTATTCATAAATTTTATGCTGATAAATTTGGACAAGGTCTTTTTCACTTATTATTTTTCTGGACAGGTATCCCTACCATCATCTCAATAATACATGCAATTTTTGTCATTTTTACTAAAAAAGCAGATAAAGATGGTTATATTATATTCCCTAAAAATTAAATTGTGACAATGACGTTTAAAAAGCATATATGAATGGGTATATAGTTCGTAAGATATAGAGAAATGAGGTATGTAACGATGCGCCAATTCATTAAAAGAACTGTTAAAACAATCCTTGTCGGTTATGTAATTAAATTTATTCGAAATAAACTTTCAGGTAAATCATCACATCCGACAGATAATAAACATAATTAAAAATACAGCGCCACTCTTATATGATTTACGAGTAGCGCTGTATTTTTATTTTGCTTTTTCTGCAATTTTTTCTAAATCTTCTGCCATACTTTCACTTGCGATAATCCCCCTTGATTTCAACCACTTATTTCGGTCAACGTCATAAACTTTGTTATCTTTCACAGCTTTTAATGATTTCCAAACTGCAGGATCAATGAATTTCGTTCTATTTTTGTCCGTTTTTCCGTCAGTGGCTAAAATCATAACTTTTGGATTGATATTGGCAAGTTCTTCATTATTTAAATATATATAAGGACCACCCTTGCGTTCACCAACATGCGTAGTTTTGTCTTTTGTGACTTCAGGTTGAATACCCATTTTAATTAAGAATTGTCCCATAAATGTATCTTCATTATTAATAAACATACCTGCTCTTGAGATACCGAATGCAAATGCAGATTTTAACGTACTCTGTTCAATTTTCTTTCTAATCTCCGCTAATATTTTATCATGCTTTTCCAGACGCTTCTCGCCTTCTTTCTCTTTGCCTACTGCTTTAGCGACTGTTTTAAATGCTTCAATATTTGCATTATAATCTCCCGTACCGCTAACTAACATGATTGTCGGAGCAATTTTGCTCAATTCTGATTTGATTTTCTTATGTCTGCTAACATCTGCAATGATCAAATCCGGTTTTAATTTACTTATCACTTCCATATTCGGTTGCGGTCTAGATCCAACCGATTCATATGCCCCAATCTTATCTCTTACTGACTTTGTTATATTTTTAGTGCTGCCATCATCTGCAATACCAACAGGTTTCATATCTAATGCTGCTAAATAATCAGCAAAACTATATTCTAATACAACAACACGTTTAGGATTTTTCTTAATTTTTTCAGTTCCTAATTCATCTTTTATTGTCGTCATTTCAGTTTTCTCTTCAGTATCTTTTTGACCACAACCCGCTACTGCTACAACTAAAATTAGCATGAACACAACTAGTTTAACGATATTCCTATTCACACATTTACCTCCAAACAACTTTAGTAGAAATATATATTATTATTTTATCATTTAATTTGTTTATAATGTATTTAGGGGATTATTATTTTTTCTTATCATAGTTAATTATCAAATCTTCTTATTATAAACAGCAAATGGCATCTAATTTTGAAAATGACGCACTGGTTAATAACACTCATTTATCTCAAACCATCATTCTAATTGTCCATACTACTCTCGCAATTTCATAATAGTGTTTACGATTCATAAATAGCGATGCAATAGTTAATTCATTTCCCTATAATCTTTGCACTATGCTGTACTAATCTTTATTTATAAATACAAAAAGTAACTGATGACTTAAACATCTTTCTACAACAATTGTTCAATACAATAGAATATTTAATAATTAATCTTATAAAAAATCTTTACTTTCCACATGTTTACAAATATAATTTGGACTATGTTTTAAAAATATGAATGTTGGAGGTGACATGATGAAATTAGGTATGCTTTTAATTAGATGGATGTTAGCAACATCATTCTTAGTGCATGGTACTTTGAAATTTGTTGATTTAGATGGAACAATTCACTTCTTAGGCTCTTTAGGTTTACCACCTACCATCGCAGTATTGATGTCAATTGGTGAAGTTGTTGGAGGTTTAGCACTTATTATCGGCTTTTTAACGCCTTATGTTAATGTTTTTTATATTTGTGTTATGTTAGGCTCAATCTTCACACTTAAACTTACAAGAGGATATGTAAGTGGTTATGAATTTGAAATCATACATATCGTAATGAACTTAGCTTGTATTAGTAGTTACAGCTGGAAGAAATGGCTACAATTTTATTAACTATTGTTTGAGAGGACTATCCTCTCTTTTTTTGTATTTATCATGCGTAAAAATCCTAGGTACTCATGAATACCTAGGATTTTTTCATTTAGCTATTGAAAAGATTTAACCATTTTTCTAATATTGATTCCGTTGAATATTTTTCTATAATGTTTTCTCTCGCTTTCGAACCAAACTCCGCTGCTAATACATCATTATTAACAAGCTGAAGTATTTTATCAGCCATGTCGTTAATATTATGGTTTTCTATTAAATAACCATTTTTATTATCTTCTATAAAATCACTTGGTCCGTATTTGATGTCAAAGGCAACAACAGGCCTTTTAGAAATCATTGCTTCTATCATACTTAACCCTTGACCTTCATATTGAGATGTAGAAACGACTAATTTAAAATCTTCCAAGCATTTTTGTGGAGTTGTTGTATATCCTTTAAGAAAAACATTTCTTTCTAAATTTTTATCTTCAATCATTTTAGCTATTTTATCTTTGACAGATCCTTCTCCATATATATGAAATTTAACAGCATTATCTTTTTTTACGACTAACTCAGCCACTTCAATAAGCAAATCAATTCGCTTCGTTGGTACCATTCTAGAAATATGACCTACGATTTTTTCAGTTTGAAAATGTTTTGGAGCATTATGTATCTTAACAAAATTGCTAATAGTGAAAATATTTTCTACATCAAATTGATTAAGAATATCTAATCTTTGTGCCTCTGTTAATACAATTACACCGTTAATTTTATTCGCATTCTCAATAATATATTTCTCACTTTTTTTAAATGCACCCGTATCATCGAAATTTTCATGATGATTAACATGAATAACGCCATATTTCTGAGCATTTTTATGATTTGTATTAAACATTTTTGGAAAACTCCCTGGTCCATCACAAATCATAATACTATCTTTAGAATCTTTTATTAGTTTTTCTAAATAGTAAACACACAGTGCTAAATTGTTTTTAAATTCTTTTTTATTAACTAACACATAAGTTTTACCTACAGCACCATTATTAGCATTAATATTCCTTGAAATATATGGGTATCCCTTTTCATCATAAAATACTTGATAACAAACTTTATTATCTACATTAAATGTTTCCTTCATATGCACTTTATTATCTATAAAACTAAACCGTTCAATTCGTTTATTATCTTTAAAGAAATCAATCACTTTTTCAGATTTACTTTTTCTAATGTAGGCAATATATGTACCAGTCGTTATATCAAAATATCTTGAAATACCTTTACTCTCTTCAATTTCAATCGTATTTTTTAGTCTTTCTGAAATATGTTTATATAACAATTTATTAGACTTAAAATGTTTATTATTTGAAATTTGTTTAAAATACTCAAATACATTATACATTTTCGTTCTTCGATCCATTTTACCTTGTTTTTTCAAAGCTTTAATAATTTCATCATAGTTTCCTTTGTAATCGAAAGTAACAATATCAGCAGGTATGTCCGCATCATAAAACTCTTTACTTCTATTGAACATCGAAGAGGTCATACCACCTTTATTCACATCTAACTCATGTACCATCATAAATATTTTTTTCATTATAATTATTCCTTTACCTCAGTATATTTAACAATTAATTCGTTATATGTATGATAAAATTCTTCTTCAACATATAAATTATTAAGTTTATTTAAATTTAATGGGCTTATAATTGACGCAATAAAATATCCATTTAATTTTAATTTTGTATTTCCATTTTCGACTTCTATAGTTGGCTCTATCTGCTCATAATTTTTAAATATATCGTCAATGACTTTTATGTTTTCATTTAACTGATTAGTATCTAATTTTAATACATTCGCATTATCGTAATTGAAAATCCCCTTTTCCATAGCGCACCTCTTAATAACAAAATTGTTTTACAAAATAATTTTATACTTCACAACGCTATTAATCAACTGTAAATACAATAATTAAATATTGTTATTATAATTATTTGCATGATAAAAATAATAATATCACGCATAATTTTAAATAATCTAATTTATCTAATTTTGCTACATTCTTTTGCAGAGTGTTATAAATATACCAACTACCAAAAACAATTCAATTTAATTTCAAATTCTTCTACCGCACAATTTAATTTTATTGTATAATGTATTTAAAATGATTGTTTTACGCATGTCATTTTAAAGTGAAAATTGGAGGTGTAATTTTGACTAGAACTTATAATATTATTGGTATCCTTTCTTGTCTTATATCTTTTATTATTATGGCGTTACCAATGATTTGGTACACAGCTTCAGCATTATGGTTCTTCCCAGGTGCAATCATGATATTGTTGTTATCTTTAGTCATTGTTTTTTGCTATATTAAAACGAAAAATCAATTACATTTATTACTAATCGTATTAAATATTATTATATTGCTTTTTTTCAGTTTGCCGTTGTTACTTTCATAACTTAGTAACACAGTATAAAAGCCAATCAAACGGAGTGTTGAAGTCAACATTTCCCATTGATTGGCTTTTAATTTTATCTTTTGGATATCACATAGATGCTACTTTTCTATACTGTTCTAAATCTATTATTTCGTCACATTGATTTGCAATAGCCATATCATGTGTTGCTAAAATCAGCACTTTATTTTCATCGACCAAACCAAATAATGATTGAATAATCATCTGTCCTGTTTTAGGATCTAACGCACCCGTTGGTTCATCAGCTAACATAACAATCGGATCTTTTAACATCATTCTAATTAAAGCGACACGTTGTTGTTCACCTCCACTTAGCGTATGAACTTTTCTTTTTAAACTGTTTGACAGACCAAACTGTTCTATATAACGTATCTTTATTTGTTCTTTTTCTTTCTTACTTATTTTTTTATATGCTAATCCAATATCTAAATTTTCATTTACTGTCAAATTATCGATTAATCCATAATTTTGAAATAAATATCCTAATTTATCTCTGTAAAAATTAGATTTAAATTGTTCTAATTGACCATTAAAATAGACATATTGTTTTCCTGTTTTTTCAAGTCCAGCAATAGTATTTAATAATGTAGATTTACCGCATCCACTTTTACCAATAAGTGCATATGATTTTCCACATTGAAATTTCAAATTAAGTTTCTTCAAAATATGTGTATTACCTTTTTGTATGGTTAAATCTTTTAATTCTATCATTCTTGTCTTACCTCTTTTGGTGTATCCTCTTTTTCAACATATGTGATCGATATGACATATTGCCCTTTATGCTTTATTTCGACATACGTTCTACTAGGTGAAAATCCATTAAATGTTAATTTATAATCAAGCTTTTCCCCTCTTTCACTATAAGCCGTAATATTAACATATTGTTGCGTACCTTTTGGCACTTTGGCATAACTATACTCCGTTTTTAAGAAAGGATTAAAACGATCAAGTATAGGATGATGTATGATTGTAAAAGCAATAGTAATGGATAATATTAATCCTAATAATATTGCAATGATAAATTTCATAGTTAAAACTCCTTGATAACTTCATTAAAACGTCGGCCATGATAGTATAGGCTGCAAATCTGCAATAATATTTGAACGACAAGAATCGTTGCAAATAACATCATTATATAGTGAGAATGTAAAATTACATTCGTCAATATTCCAATAAAAATAACAACTATATTATTTATTAATAAGTATTGGTAATTGGCTCTTAATGTTGAATAACCATATAGCTTTTTGATTACGAGTAATTTTCGATGCTGTTCAAAATAATATTTCACATCAAATAAAATAATAATTATTAAAATGATTGCGATAATGATTTGTGAAAAGTTGAGTACTGTTAATTTCAAATTGTTTTCATGATACATTTCCATCACGCTATCTTTATAATTGGTTATTCCACTGATTTCCCCATCAAGATGATACTTTTCAATATTTTTTACTAGCGCGTCATAATTTTTGAATAAATACCCGCCTTGACTGATCATGGCATAATAAAAATCATTCGATAAATCTGATGCCTGAACATTCACAATGATTGGCGCCTCTATAAATGACAAATGGCGACTATCTCGTGCATCAAATGAAAAAATTCGACAATCATTTTTGTTGATAAACTGTATAGATAACTTATTCTCTTTATTATTTTTATTTTGTACAAATTCAAACCATGAATGATATGCTTGATTGATTTCATTACGCATTGCATGAAACTTTTGTGGAATAATTACTTCGACATTATTTTTTTGATTTTTTATCGGAATATCAGGTTGAAACTGCTTGTAATAAATCGACCAGAACTGATTATTTACTAATATTACATTCCCCTCATCAGGCGAAAAGTTGTCATTGTCAACGGAGTCACCCTTTGGTTTGAATAAAATCGCATTATTTTCTGCTTCACTAGCCTTTACTAATTGTTCTGATCGCACCATATTATCAATCAAACTTTGTTTTGTTTCGTGATAAGGTGCAAATTCAATCGTGTAATAATCATCTAATACATTCCAATATTTCTCAGTTTCTTTTATTTTATTCAAATCTTTAATAACACTAGTATTTTCTATCATTACATTAGCTATTAGTACTAAGAGAATACTTTTACAAACTGTATTAATAAAACGAATTGTTTTAAAGTGCTGCTTACCTTTAATCATATTTGCAATATTTAAATTTAGTAACATTAAGAAAGTCCATAAATTAATAACACTAATCGTTAAAATGAAAAGACATGAAAGCAGAACTATTCTTAATATGAATAAATCTAAATTACCCGTGTAATTTAATATCCAAAGTACACTTGTAGTTAAAAGAATTTGAGTTATGATTAACGTTACCCAATACGTGCATTTCTTTGAAAAATTTTCGAAAATTATTTTTCTTAATGTAAAACCATTTAAATACTTAATCGCATACGCTTTGAAATTAATGTTCTTTTCGAAAATATAATAAATAAAATAAACGATTAAAAGTGAGGATAATGGAACTACTATATTCATTTGTTTAATGACACCAACGGCAATCATCATATGATCTATTTTGTATGATTCAGCAGTAACACCATATTCTTTTAAAAAATTTATGAATTTAGACACGTCAAAATTTTTGTCTTTTACAAAATAACTCCCTTTGATATCTTTTTTTAATACTTCGTCGTCACTTAAATAATGAATGTTATATTTAGCATTAAAAGGAGTGATAGTTGCTGCTTTTGATTTATTAAATACATATATATCTTTATCTACGTTTTTGTTTGTATAATTTGAAGTTGATTTATAGATTGCTACGTTCTCATTTTTAGCGAATTGATCTATACGTTTATAAATCTCATTTTTACTATATTTTTTATTCCAGTCAGTTACCGCTATAGGGTATTTAGTATCAGGCAATATTTCTTCGTTTTCTTTATATGTATAAACAAATAACAATATAGCAATCAGAATGAAGATTGTAACATCAAGTATTAATTTGAACCATTTCATGTTGTACCTCTTGCGTTGTTTATTTTCTATGATTTTTTAGTATTTAATAAATGTTATAATACGCTCTATTGACCCACCAATTATGTTTAGTAGCTGATGCTTTTGCTTTTACACCAGCTCTTGTATAACCACTAAATGATCTATATTTTCCAATAGCTGTTGCACCATGTCCTTTATGACCATGATAATAATACGACCAAACATACTTACTGCCGACACCATGACTCCAAGTGCCTCCTTCTGCGTATTCTGTAGATGCATAAGCTGCTGTTGATAATCCAAGTGCTAAAGTTAAATATAATATAGTGCCAAAAATTTTATTCTTCTATAAAAACACCTCTTCATATTTAATCCATATCTCTTTTTCGTTATTTATACAGAATTTTCTGAAAATAGTCAAGGTTAATTTATTTGCTGCAAATTTCAACCACTTTATGTTAAATGGACATCAAAGTATAATTGTATTATTATTAAATTGTGCAGTGTATAAATAGACGATATGCAGGAACATGTCGCCTATTGAGCCCGTTAAAAAGACGGTGACTAAATGAGATTTTCTTTAACCATCATTCGTTGTCAAAGTTTGGAAATGATGGTTGTTTTTTATTGTTTAAATTAATCATTGCGACTTCTATATCAATGAAAGTTATATTAATATATGAACTTCATTACATATTCAATAGAAATCACTTATTTATAAGTACTACCATATAATCATAATTGATTTCTACCACAGTATGATTTTCCTTTCAAATCTGACATGTTTAGCAGGCAATATACGGAAAATACTTCAAAATTTTGTTACACATCTAATAAAAATAGACAATTAAATAAAAGATATGTTACTATAAAAATGTAAAAAGACGACATGCAGGAACATGTCGCCTAATGAGCCCGTTAAAAAGACGGTGACTAAATGAGATTTTCTTTAACCATCATTCTATGTCAAAGTTTTGAAATGATGGTTATTTTTTATTGCTTAAATTTATTATTGCTACTACTATACCAATGAAAGTGACGATAAACATACCGAAACTTAACATTAAATGTAATGCGTTTGCAATAGATATCACAATAGGCTTTTCCTTTCAAAAGTGTTAAGTAATGCCATAGGCACCACCCCCCTTTACTCAGATAGCCACCATCAATTCAACTTGCTCAAAAATATTATACCATTTTTATAAAATATTTAGTAATAAAAACTGACTAAAACCTAATCTCAATAATAACCGCTTGCTGTTAAAAAATATTACCACTATAATGAAGCATGCCTCGAATCTTCGTATTGCTATTCTTAAGCAAAAAAGCTTTTCTTAGAACACATACGTCTAAGAAAAGCTTATTTAAGCATTAAAAATTAATAACAATATAATAGCTACAATTTGTGCAACGGATGTTGTTGCTATACGTCGAGTATACTCATAACTTAATGATAATATCACTTGTGCAACAAATATAAATGTTACTATCCACCAATTATCTAAATAAATAAATAATGAACTAGAACAAATTGCAGTTATTAATATAGCTACCCATTTCGGTATTGAAAAATGTGTTAATTCTTTTTGTAAAACAGTTCTCATATATAACTCGTGACATGGAATGACAAAAAGTAAAGTTACTAACATTTGCCACTTCCAATTGACACCTGTTCTTGCTAATTCTTTAATTAATGAACTATAACTTAAATTAGAAGTTATAAGTGAGAATAAAAGTTGAAGCATAATTAAAATAATTGCCGTAATAATACCAACACCAATTGATGTAAGCAACCGCTTAGATTCAATATCTCTTTGATAAAATACATAACTGATACCAGCAATTAGCATTATACCTGTATATAAATACCAGTATTCTTGGTGTTCGCCCCACATAATAAATAATATGAGATGAAATATAATGAAACTTATAATAAACCAAGTTAAAGCCTTCGAGATTTTATTCATTATAACTTACCTTCTTATTCAACAATCTTATATCGTTTATGATTGATAACAGTTTTTTCCGGTAAATCAAGGTCATTAAAATTTTCCATAATTGTTAAGTCAACAATAACAGAGTTATCGTTGATTTTTTCAACACGACCTCTTAATCCATCCATAAACTCAACAATGTTACCCACTTCTGCAACAGTCATTTTAAGTCCTCCTTAAATCATAACTAAATTATATTGTACTAAAATTCACTTAACAAATAAACTATTAACAATCAAAAATAATAAAATGTAACTTTAAGCCGATATTTAGAATGATTTGTGAGTATATAATTGGCATTTTGAGCAAAGTTAAGGCATAAATAAGTAGAGAATATATATAGATATAAGGGAGAGATTGTAATGAAATTCATTAGTAATAATAATATTACAGATCCAACTTTAAACTTAGCAATGGAAGAATATGTTTTAAAAAATTTACCAGCAGAAGAAAGTTACTTTTTATTTTACATAAATAGACCATCTATCATTGTTGGAAAGAATCAAAATACGATAGAGGAAGTAAATCAGACATATATCGATGCTCACAACATCGATGTAGTAAGAAGAATTTCTGGTGGTGGCGCTGTTTATCATGATACTGGCAATTTAAACTTTAGTTTTATAACAGATGATGATGGTAACAGTTTCCACAATTTCCAAAAATTCACTGAACCAATTGTTCAAGCATTACAATCTTTAGGCGTAAATGCTGAATTAACTGGTCGTAACGATATTCAAGTTGGACAAGCGAAAATCTCAGGGAATGCTATGGTTAAAGTTAAAAATAGAATGTTTAGTCATGGTACGTTGATGTTAAATAGTGATTTAGACGAAGTTCAGAATGCACTAAAAGTTAATCCAGCTAAGATTAAATCAAAAGGTATTAAATCTGTTCGTAAACGGGTAGCAAACATTCAAGAATTTTTAAATGACCCTTTAGAAATTGAAGAATTTAAAAAAATCATCTTGAAAACTATCTTTGGAGAAACTGAAGTAGAAGAATATAAATTAACGGATGAAGATTGGGAAAATATTGAAAAGTTAAGTAACGACAAATATAGAACTTGGGAATGGAATTATGGTAGAAACCCTAAATATAACTTTGAACGCGAGGAAAAATTTGAAAAAGGATTTGTACAAATTAAGTTTGATGTTAAACGAGGTAAAATCGAACATGCAAAAATATTCGGTGATTTCTTTGGTGTCGGAGATGTCACTGATCTTGAAAATGCATTAGTTGGCTGTCTACACGACTTTGAGCACATAGAAGAAGCACTATCAGAATATGATTTATATCATTATTTCGGTGACATAGATAGACATGAATTAATTAGATTAATGTCATAAACGATTAAAGGACTATTCTTACATGTATGAGATGTTAAGAATAGTCCTTTTATGATTGCGTTATGGAATTCGAATCAATGTTATTCACCGAGAAATGCCTCCAAATTTTTGTATTCTGCCGTATATTGATTAAATGCTGCTTCATCTTTATTGACGAGTGCGTCATCTATAAGTTCTATGAGCTGTCGTTTTCTTACCTCTCGAAGTGCTTCATTGATAATTAATTCAATACCCAAATCATTGACAGTTGTGACAAACGCTTCTAAAGTTGTATGTTTAACATTAGTATTGTATTTCATAGAAACCACTACCTTTCTTTAATTTATAATAAGTATACATTTTTCTAATTTTGAAATCAATGAATATTCTGACTATTAGTTAAAAATTATTGTACATTTTCACCAAAATAATAACTTGACAACTCAGAATTTTATTATAAAATATCTTTATATCATTAATTGTATTTTTATATTAATGGTTTAAAACTTAATAAAGCGAGGTTTTGCTTATGTATTCTCAAAATATTTATGTGATACGCAAAGGAGACATGGTTATTCGACCAGCATTTGATGATGACGATCAAAGAAACGGTAGTGAAATAATTCGGTTTGACAAAACGCGTATTCAAAATCCTTTTAAAGTCCAGAAAATCATTGAACGCTCTTGCAAATTTTATGGTAATACTTATCTTGGCAAGAAAGCAGAGACAAACCGCATTACTGGCATTTCTAGTAAACCACCTATTTTACTAACACCATTATTTCCAACTTATTTTTTCCCAACACATTCTGACAGACAAAATGAAAATATTTGGTTAAATATGCATTATATCGAAAGTATTAAAGAATTAAAAAATCGTAAATGTAAAGTGACATTTATTAATAATGAATCAATCATTCTTCATGTTTCATACCACAGTTTATGGCATCAATATAACAATTCCATTTTTTACTATTACATGGTAGATAAACAATCTCGCATGATATCAAAAAATCCCGACCAACCAATAGATTATAATAAAGCCACATTGAATGTGTTTGAAGCATTGACACGCTATTCTTTATTTGAAGATAAATAAATTGTTTATTTTTAAAATATGCGGAATGTTTTATAAATATAGTGTAAATGTTCTGCATATTTTTTTAAGGTATCTATTGCAAATTAACTTAATCTTGTTATAATAATATTTGTGCTTGATATTCAAACACATACAAATTAATCCACAGTAGCTCAGTGGTAGAGCTATCGGCTGTTAACCGATCGGTCGTAGGTTCGAGTCCTACCTGTGGAGCCATGGCTCCTTGGTCAAGCGGTTAAGACACCGCCCTTTCACGGCGGAAACGTACTCAAGTTGGCTGAAGAGGCGCCCCTGCTAAGGGTGTAGGTCGCGAAAGCGGCGCGAGGGTTCGAATCCCTCCGTTTCCGTTACTTGCTAAAATGGTATATACCATTTTAGCTTTTTTGTTTACTTATATATAATGAATGAGAATTTCACTGTTCTTTTATATCAATTTTAAAATTCTAAAAACCTTTCCTAGATAATCTTCTCTAAGAAAGGTTTTTATACTTGTTGAACTTATAATTAATTTATTACATAGCAATATTTACCTGTTTTTAACTATAAAATTATCACTACATGAAATACGATAATTCGGATCTCTTAACTTCTCTGCAATTAATGTACTCATTGTTTCATCGTATGATTCATGTATAATAGCATTTTTTAAATAATTCTTGTAGTTACGATAACAATAGTCAGTCATTGTAACTCTATAACTCTTAGTCAAATCAATTTGATCTAACATTACTCGTTGCCCAGGTTCTTGATTCATATCAATCTCATAATTGAATCCTTGCCACATTGTACATAACGTTTCATCAATAATTGTTAAGCTTAATTGCTCGTTAACAAAATCTAAATGTGAATAACTATACTCCAATATATCTTTGATATTTTGACCACTAATTGTCATATCCATTGGCTTATCTGGATATGGGTATGCATGATACAAATCTTCATTTCGAATCTGTCCACTCAACCCCTTCTCTCCGTTCATAGGCACGTGGACACATGTTATATCATTATCAAATGCAAGGTGAATTGCATCATGTAATAATTGCGAAAATGGATGTGTTTGACAGACTAAATCTTGTAACCCATTTACTGATAACATCAAACCTTTATCACTTATGATTTCCTGTGACCAATAAGCCACTGCTTTTCTATCATAGAATGTTAAATCTAATAATTCTTGATCCTCTTCATACTCATTTAAGTCAATCACTTTAGAATCAATGCTTTCAACATCATAAGTTGTTGTTCTCTTTTTAAAATTAATCGAAAGATGTACAAGCTCTTTGGCATCTTGACCAGCCTGAACATAATACGTTTCATGATCTTGACCTACTATTGTTTGATGCTGATGAGCTGTAATCATTAAATCTATAACACCGAGTTCTTCCATTAATTTTTCAGCTTCATTCGAACTTGCCTTTTTATTTTTCGTACTATTACTAATTTTATTCAATCCACCATGATAAATTACAATCAAAAAATCTGGCTCTTCAACTTCATGGATATATCTAATCCAACGTTTTGATGCCACTAATGTCTTTTCAATAGATACATCTTGCTCCATTTCAGAATACTCATTTTCCATTAAACCATCTGCTGTGACGCCTACGATAGCAATTTTTAAGTCACCAAAATGTTTAATACAATATGGAGTTGAAAAATAAGGCTCCTTAGTAACATTGTATTCAATATTTGCTGATAACCATGGAAAACGTGCCAAAGCAATTGAACGAGTTAAAAATGATAAACCAAACTTGAATTCACTTGGACTCACACCGCTAGCATCATAATGCATTCTGTTCATTAACTTTATCATTGGATGTCGTTTATAAGGTGCAACAATAGCATAATAATAGGCCGCTAACGAGCCAGCTAAACTTCCGCCACTATCTAATAAAATGACGCGATGATTTTGTGCTCTTACTTGGTTAACATAAGTACCAGCTCTATAAATATTTGAACCATAATCACCATTTAAGAAATGACTATGCATATCTGACGTAGTTAAAATCTCTACATTAATGTTTTCATTTTTTTCCATCATGTTACACCTCTCATTGTTACTAGTTTACCATTTTCGAAACCAATCGTCTTATAAAATAAGTTAAAAATACAAACTAAAAAAGCAATCTAAGTTCCAGTTAAAATCTACATTAACTAAACTTAGATTGCTATTATATTATCCTATTTGAATACGTTCTTTTGGATAATGGAATTTATCTGGTTCTCGACGTCCTGCTATCATAATGATAAATGATATTAAGCCAACACGTCCTATAAACATGAGTATCATTAGTACGACCTTAGAAATATCACTAATATCACTTGTGACACCAAGCGATAGTCCACAAGTTCCAAATGCAGACATGACTTCAAAAAATACTTGTAAAAATGTAAGCTTACCATTTTCAGTAGCTGATATAATTAGCATTCCTAAAAATGTTAAAATTGTCGCCATTGTAAATACTGCAAATGAACGTTGAATATCCATAATGTGTACTTCTCTATTGTAAACTTTAATGGATGTTTTATCGGCATTATTACTAAAGTTAATTAAAAACAAAATTAAAATAGCGAAAGTTGTTGTACGAATACCGCCACCAACCGAACTTGGCGAAGATCCTATAAACATTAAAATACCCATGATAATATTAGTGGGGTCACTTAGTGTTGTCACATCAATTGTTTGAAGACCCGCACTTCTTGTAGTCGCTGATTGAAACAGCGAATAGAATAACGATTGATGCCAACTTAAACCTTTGAACGCATGGTTATGTTCAAATAATAGAATGGCTAATACCCCAACAATAAATAGGAATAAATATGTTGATGTCGTAATTTTAGTAAATAATGAAAATCTAAAATTAGTAACCCTATTTTGAATATAAGCTTTAACTTCTAATAATACTGGGAAGCCGATTGATCCTAAAATTATTAAAAATATAACTATCGCTTGTACAAAATAATCATGTGCATAAGGAATTAATGACTTACCTGTAATATCTAATCCACCATTGGTAGTGGCAGAAATAGAAACAAAAACACCTTGCATGATTGCATATTTTAAATCTGGATTATCTCGATAAAAGTAAAATGCTAATAACATGGCTCCTACGAGTTCGATTACAAATATTGATTTTACAATATCAATAATCAATTTGACGGTACCACTCATTGTGTTTTTGTTATTATCTAACATAATTAACTGACGTTCTCTAATTCCAATATGTTTACCTAGTACCACCCATAACATCGTACCAATTGCCATGACGCCAATTCCACCAATATTTAATATCACGAGGATAATTAATTGTCCAAATGTAGAATAGGTATCGACAATACTTATCGGAGACAATCCAGTAACACTAATTCCGGATACGGCAACAAATAATGTGTCAATTGGATTTACTTCTACACCTGGTTTATGAACATACGGTAAGTTTAATAATAAAAATGCAATGACAATTGCGACGATATAGTACAATACAATACCTTGTTGAGGGCTTGATCTTTTTAAAAACTGGCTAAAAATTGACACGTTGTTCACCTCAACATTATTTTAGTTTAATATTAATTTCTTTCTCTTTACCATCTCTATAAATCTTCGCTGTAATTGATTTCAAGTCATCTTTATGACTAAATATAATCTGCCTAAAGCGTAAATCATCTTCTAAAAGTTTGCCATCTAATTCAGTAATTACATCACCTTTTTTCAGACCAGATTGATCTGCTAAACCATTGTTGTCAACTTGATCTACAACAACACCGTTCTTAACTTTTCCTGGCAATTTAACTGCTTGTCTTTCAAAACTATTTAGACTGGCAATATTCTTCATTTTAACACCTACATCGGGATAGTCAATTTTACCTTTTGTTTCTAAATCTTTTACAATCTTTTGTACTTCATTAACAGGTATTGCAAATGACATATTTTCAACGTTTGGCATACTAATTTTAGCTGCAACTACACCTATTAATTTTCCTTCTCTATTGACGACAGCACCACCCGAGTTACCTGGATTTACTGATGCATCAATTTGGAAAGCTTTCATCAACATATCATATTTATTATCTTTATCGAAATCAATAGGAACATTTCTGTTCAGACCTGAAATAATACCTTCTGTCACAGTGCCTTTAAAGTCTACACCAAGTGGATTACCTACGACTAATATTGGCTCTCCTAACACTAAATTATTTGAATCTCCAATAGCTATCTCTTTCACTGAACTGTCTGAAGAAGTTGCTTTAACAACAGCTAAATCTGACCATTTATCTTTACCAAGCACTTTCCCAACAACACTTTTATTATTCGAGAAAGTTATTTTTTGATTTTCTTTATCACCGACAACGTGTGCATTCGTAACAATATATAACGTATCTCCAGATTTTTTATATACAACACCTGATCCCACTTCGTCTTGAGATGCTTTATCTTTAGGTAATGATGAATCTTTTGATGTTTCATTTTCAACTGTAACGACCGATTTAACTGTGTTATTGGCATTTTTCATCGTTGTCGTATATTTTTGAGCATCTGCATCATTATTATCATTCATGCGATCATTTTTGTTCACATTATTAAAAATGGCATTCAAAATAACAATTAGAATAATAATACCCATTAGAATAACTAATTTAGGCCAATACATCATCCAAAACTTTTTCAAAATGTCACTATAATTATTATTCGTAGCGCGCCCTTTGTTCAATTTTGATGTAGCCTTTTTTTGATTATTATTTGCCGATGTCTTTGTATTTGTTTTTTGACCGTTTAATTTATCATGGTCATTAATAGAAATATTTCTTTTTTCAGTGCTACGATGAGATGCAGTTGACTGACTTTGATATCCCACCGTTTCAGACGAGTCTGCATTTTGTTTATGTTTATCTTCAACATGAATTTTTTCATCAAGTTTTCGATCGTCATCTGTTTTTGATAATGATGGTGTATTGATATCATTATCAGGATTATCGTCAACAATATGATTTTCTCTCATGACGTTATCTTTATCATCACTTATCGATGGTATATGATGACTTAAATCATTTTCATGATTAGACTTGTCATTTTGTTCGCTATCACCATATGTATAGGTTTTTGTTTGCTCATTTTGACTTTGCTGTCTTTTCAATTTCTGTTCTTCCGGTAAAGTTAATGGCTTCTGATTATTTACTTCATCATCAGATTCCGACAATTTTGGTACTGTATTTGATTTGTCTGATATTACTTCAGATTTCAGATTACTACTTTTATTTCCATCTGAACTGTCTTTTTTTATTTTCTCTGTCTGCATCGAGCTGTCTGAATCAGTTCTTGAAGACTCAGAATCAATTCTAGTCTCTTTATCATGTTCTGAAGGTTTAGAAAGTACATGTTGCTCTTCATGACCAACTTTGTTTTTATCTGAACTTAGCTTTCTCATTTCAGTTGATTCTACTTTATCGGTTGATTTAGTTGATAAAGTCGCTTCAGAATTTTGCTCATAATATTTTGATTTCACTGTATCTTGGTCCACTGAATCTAATGAATTTTGTTTTTTAGATACATCGTCTGTTAAATAATGATCTCTGTTATATGCTGACTTACTATCCTGATTACTTTTACTTTCTTCAGCTTTATTCTCATTAACATCACGGTTTCTCTGTTCTAAATGCGATGATAAACTATTTTTAAAACGTTCGTGCTTATCAATTGAATCTTTATGTATTTGCTTATCTGCTTTTTTTGATGTTGTATTATCTATATTTTGTTTATCTTGATGTTGATTTAAATTTTCTTCTCTGTCTTCGTTGTGGAAGAATTCACGACGCTTACGTCGGTACTGACTTTTAGGAATTACATGTTTTTTACCAATATCCACTAATGTCCACTCCATTCAATAAAATCACTTATCATTATGACACATTAACACCTAATTTGCTTTAAAATCTATATAATTTCTATTGAAAAAATGCTAAATATAAAAGGCACATTTTCTTAATACTATATCGCATCTTTTGATTCACATTCTTCAAAATCCATTTTTCATAAATCACTCAATTAAATGAAAAAGGACAACCTTAAACTAAATTAAGATTGTCCGCTTCACATCAATTATTTATGCGATTTTTTATTTTTAACAACTGAACCTAACCAACCGATAATTACTAATCCAATTAGTACTGTCCAGAAAATAGATTGCCATAATACGCCATGTGGGAAGTGCTCAGGCAATACAGCGATGTCTGGGTGCGCTAATACCATGACAACTAATTTAACACCTACCCAACCAACGATCGCGAAGGCTGCACCTTCAAGTCCTGGATATTTGTTTAATAGCTCTACAAACCATGTTGCTGCATAACGCATTAGAATAACACCAATCATTCCACCTAGGAACATGACTACGAACTGACCTAAGTCCATACCACCAAAGTGAATACCAACTTTAGGAAGTGTTACAGCAATAGCTAAAGCAGCAAGCATAGAATCAATGGCAAATGCGATATCTGCAAATTCTATTTTCAACACAGTTCCCCAGAATGATTTGTTACTTGCTTTAATCTCTTCACCAGATTCATCATAATGATGATCATCTCCAGCTTCAGGACTTTCAATTTCTGGGTGTTTAAAGAACTGCCACAGATTTTTGATTGACATATAAATTAAGTAAACCGCTCCTGCAGCTTGAATAAACCAAAAGTTCGCGATAATACTAATTAAGAATAATGCTAAAAATCTAAATACAAATGCACCTAACAAACCGTAAAACAAAGCTTTTTTACGTTGTTCGGGTGGTAAGTGCTTAACCATTACAGCCATAACAATCGCGTTATCTGCTGCTAATAAGCCTTCTAAAAATACTAAAACGACAAGTACCCATAAATAAGGTAAGATCAAACTTGGATCCATTAACATGTACAACTCCTTTAAATAAATAAGTTAAGTACAAACAAAAAGACCTATGCTAAATAAATAGCAAAGGTCTCACTAAGCAATTTAAATTGCCCACTTTACCGGAAGATATCTTCGTAATGACGATAAAGTGTCGAATCATTTATACGGTCATGATTCTTAAGTTACTCCCCTCTGACAAAATGCCATAGGTTATTCATTTGATACATCATAGTATACCTTTTTCTTTTAAAATATACAATTTATTTTTCTTCAACGAAACAATTATTTTTAATGTAACAAATTCGATTATACAATTGAGCTGTTAAAGTAAACTATACAATTTAATTTCAGGGAATTTCTCTTCAAACCATCTTGTTGCAAATTCATTTTCAAATAAGAATACTAAATCGTCATATCTATCTTTCACTAAAATCGATCTTGATGTGTTCATCTTATCTGTAATTTGGTCTTCATTTTCAATCCAACGTGCAATTTTACGGCCTACTGGCTCCATAACAACATCAACATTATATTCGTTTTTCATTCTATGTTCGAAAACTTCAAATTGTAACTGACCAACAGCACCTAAAATAATTTGGTTTGTGTGTAATGTTTTATAGTATTGAATCGCACCTTCTTGTACTAATTGTTCAATACCTTTATGGAAATGCTTCTGTTTCATGACGTTTTTAGCAGAAACTTTCATAAAAATTTCTGGCGTAAATTGTGGTAAATCTTGGAAACTGTAGGTTTGTTTTCCACCAACTAAAGTATCTCCAATTTGATAATTACCAGTATCATATAGTCCAATGATATCGCCTGCTACAGCATGATTCACAGTTTCTTTATCGTCTGCCATAAATGACGTTGAACGTGTGATCTTTTGCTTTTTATTAGTACGTTGCAAAGTAACATCCATACCACGTTCAAATGCACCACTAACGACACGCATAAAGGCAATTCTATCACGGTGTTTAGGGTCCATGTTGGCTTGAATTTTAAAGATAAATCCTGAAAATGAATCATCAAACGGGCTTACTTCAACGTCTTCTTTTGTTTGTCTCGCATTTGGCATTGGCGCAAAATCAACATATGCATTTAAGAAATTTTGTACACCAAAGTTAGCTAAAGCTGAACCGAAAAATACAGGTGTTAAGTCTCCACTCAACAGCGCGTCATTATCAAAGGCTTCACCCGCTTCTTCAACCAACATTAATTCTTCAATCGCTTGTTCAAAATCACTATCATTTGTAATTGCATGATCTTCTTCCAACTCAAAATCATCATTCAAATGTAATATATTTTCTTCATCTCTAAATGGTTCAATTGTTTTAGACTTTCTATCAATGATGCCAAAGAAACTTTGTCCCATACCAATTGGCCAATTCATAGGGTATGTTTCAATATTTAATGTCTCTTCGATTTCATCTAATAATTCAAATGGTTCTTTACCTACTCGGTCTAATTTATTAATGAATGTAAAGATTGGAATACCACGCATTTTACAAACTTTAAATAACTTCAATGTTTGTGGTTCAATACCTTTTGCACAGTCTATGACCATGACAGCACTGTCAACTGCCATTAATGTTCTATACGTATCTTCTGAAAAGTCTTCATGTCCTGGTGTATCTAAGATATTGATTTTATAATCATCGTAATCAAATTGCATTACTGAACTAGTTACAGAAATACCACGCTCTTGTTCAACTTTCATCCAGTCACTTGTCGCAAATTTACCAGTCTTCTTCCCTTTAACTGTACCCGCTTCACGAATAGCACCACTGAAGTACAATAGTTTTTCAGTTAACGTTGTTTTCCCTGCATCGGGATGTGAAATAATCGCAAAAGTCTTTCTAGACTCAACTTCTTGCTTTAAGTTCATTAGTCTTTCTCCTTTTTATATGTTTCTATCCAATCTGTTAGTTGTGATGCAATCGATTCTGCCTCTTCCTCTTCTTTAAAAACAAACAATTGCATGAGTATTGCTTCAAAACAAGTTTCTTCATCTAATGTCATTGCCATCTGATATGACCAAAACCAATCTGGTATAGCAATGATTATCTGGTTATTTAATGCTTCGAATAAATAAACATCAATAGTTTTACCTTCATCAATAAATCTTTTATTAATCAACAGGGCCACCACCGAACTTTTTGTAAGCTGCTTCAAGGCCAATTAAATCATCTCGATGTGGCACCTTAATATGCCCTGGCATGATTTGATATGGTTCTCTTCCTTTTGATGCTAAAACGACAGTATCCCCAGGCTCAGCTATGTCAATTGCATGTTTTATCCCTTCTGCACGATCATCAAATTCAATATAGTTTTGATGTGTTGCACCTTTGGCTAATTCTGCCGTTAACATTTTCGGGTCATCATTTGCCGGATTATCCGGTGTGAAAATGACATAATCTGCACGACAGGCAACTCGCCCCATTTCAGGCGTTTTAGTTAAATCACGTTCGCCTGCCATACCAACTAAAAATATCAACTTTTGCTTTACAAAAGGCTGTACTGCATCGATTAATTTGTTCATACCATCAGCTGTATGTGCATAATCGATAATTAAATCAATAGGTAACGAAGGATCTAAAACTTCTAATCGCCCTTCAACAGGTTCTAAATTTTCAACAGCTTTAATAATCGTTTCTAAAGATGTACCTTTACTCCACACCGCAATCATTGCCGCCATAATATTAGAAATATTAAACTTACCAACATAAGGCGATTTTACTGGGTAAGTTCCAAAAGGCGTTACAAAATCAAAGCTGACACCTTGTAAAGATTCTTGAATATTTTTAGCCATAAATTGGGCTTCCTCATCAATTCCATAACTAAATACTTCATAAGGCGTCACTGTTCTTAAATACTCAGAAAATGAATCGTCATTGTTTAACACGACATACTTTTCTTTCGACAAATCTTCACCTAATTGACTAAACAATAAAGACTTCGCGTGTCCGTATGCTTCCATTGTGCCATGAAAATCTAAATGGTCTTGTGTTAAATTTGAAAATATTGCAACGTCAAATTCAACGCCTCGCAGTCGTCCTAATACTAAGCCATGGCTTGATACTTCTAATGTCATAGATTCAGCGCCTGCATCAACTGCTTCTTTAATTTTCTTAGTTAAAGAAACTGTTTCTGGTGTCGTATTTGCACCTTTTGTCTTTGTTTCATTAATTTGGAAACCATTAGTTCCTAAATATGCACTATTTTTTTGTAACTTTCTTTGAATTAAATGAATCATCGTCGCAATAGAAGTTTTACCATTTGTACCCGTTACACCAAATGTCACTAACTGATGACTCGGATAATCATATAATGTGTGTGCTAGAATACTAGCTACTCTTAATGTGTCCGGCACAACCACTTGTGTTACGTTAGCTGGTAATGATTGTTCTTTATTGACCACTACCAACTTACACCCTTGATCAGCTACATTTTGACAGAACTTATGACTGTCTACAGTATATCCAACTGAAGCGACAAAAATGCTACCTTCTCTCGCTGTACGTGAATCAGTAGTGATATCATCTATTTGTTGTTCTAAAGAACCCAATACACGCTTTACTTTTACTTTCTTAAACAACGTACTTGCATCCAAACTGAACCGCTCCTTTTTCTACAATATGTTTATTATACACGTTTTGTTGATGTTAATAAATTTATAATTTCACTGTTATATCCTACTAATCAGCATTTTCTAATTTCTACTATTAAAAATAAAACATACGGTATTATGAATTAGTTTTACAATTATGGCTCATCTTAAATTATTAAAACCATCTTGTAACATGGTATAATATCATAATTGTTTCCAAAAATATGCTATAATTGTATACTGGATAATTTTAAATATACAAATAAAACATAGAACAATAAATTGCTTTATAAAATAACGTTTTATTTTGTATCAATTCATCTATAGATTAAAATTGCTATAAATGTAACGACTTTGCGTCTTTATTTCTTTTATAATGCCGTAAAATAAGTTACACTTAAATAAAATTTTCAAACTAACGGAGGGTGGCTATTAATGGTTACTCAAAATAAAAAGATATTGATTATTACTGGCTCATTCGGTAACGGTCATATGCAAGTTACACAGAGTATCGTTAATCAACTTAATGATATGAATCTAGACCATTTAAGCGTCATTGAGCACGATTTATTTATGGAAGCTCATCCAATTTTGACTTCTATTTGTAAAAAATGGTATATCAATAGCTTTAAATATTTTAGAAATATGTACAAAGGGTTTTATTACAGCCGCCCAGATAAACTAGACAAATGTTTTTACAAATACTATGGACTTAATAAGTTAATTAATTTATTGATAAAAGAAAAGCCAGATTTAATATTATTAACGTTTCCTACACCAGTTATGTCGGTACTAACTGAGCAATTTAACATTAATATTCCAGTTGCTACAGTGATGACAGACTATCGCTTACATAAAAACTGGATTACGCCGTATTCAACAAGATATTATGTGGCAACAAAAGAAACGAAACAAGACTTCATAGACGTAGGTATTGATCCTTCAACAGTTAAAGTGACAGGTATTCCTATTGATAACAAATTTGAAACGCCTATTAATCAAAAGCAGTGGTTAATAGACAACAACTTAGATCCAGATAAGCAAACTATTTTAATGTCAGCTGGTGCATTTGGTGTATCTAAAGGTTTTGACACGATGATTACTGATATATTAGCGAAAAGTGCAAATGCACAAGTAGTTATGATTTGTGGTAAGAGCAAAGAGCTAAAGCGTTCTTTAACAGCTAAGTTTAAATCTAACGAGAATGTATTGATTCTAGGTTATACCAAACACATGAATGAATGGATGGCATCAAGTCAACTTATGATTACGAAACCTGGTGGTATCACAATAACTGAAGGTTTCGCCCGTTGTATTCCAATGATTTTCCTAAATCCTGCACCTGGTCAAGAGCTTGAAAATGCCCTTTACTTTGAAGAAAAAGGTTTTGGTAAAATCGCTGATACTCCAGAAGAAGCAATAAAAATTGTAGCAAGTTTAACTAACGGTAATGAGCAATTAACTAACATGATTAGTACAATGGAACAAGATAAAATTAAGTATGCTACACAGACAATATGTCGAGACTTACTTGATTTAATCGGTCATTCATCACAACCACAAGAGATTTATGGAAAGGTTCCTTTATATGCAAGATTCTTCGTTAAATAATTACGCTAATCATAAAAATTTCATTTTAATGCTTATTATCTTATTTTTAATGGAATTTGCGAGAGGCATGTATATCCTAAGCTATATTAATTTCTTGCCAACAGTTACATCCATTGCTGTAGCAATAACGTCTCTAGCATTTTCAATACATTTTATTGCTGATGCATCTACAAACTTTGTTATAGGATTTTTACTGAAAAAATTCGGCACAAAAATCGTTTTAACGACTGGATTTATTTTAGCATTTACAAGTTTATTTTTAGTTATTTGGTTTCCAGCATCACCTTTTGTAATCATATTTAGTGCTATGATGCTCGGTATTGCAGTTAGTCCTATTTGGGTCATTATGTTATCCAGTGTTGAAGAAGATAAACGTGGCAAACAAATGGGCTATGTTTATTTTTCATGGTTGTTAGGCCTATTGGTAGGTATGGTTTTTATGAATCTACTTATCAAAGTGCACCCAACACGCTTTGCCTTCATGATGTCTTTAGTCGTTTTAATTGCATGGATATTATATTATTTTGTCGATGTAAAGTTAACAAATTATAATACTCGTCCAGTTAAAGCTCAATTGAGACAAATTGTTGATGTGACAAAGCGCCATTTATTGTTGTTCCCTGGTATTCTTTTACAAGGTGCCGCAATTGCTGCCCTAGTTCCTATATTACCAACATATGCTACTAAGGTTATTAACGTAAGCACAATTGAATATACTGTTGCAATCATTATTGGTGGTATCGGCTGTGCAGTTTCGATGCTATTTTTATCGAAACTAATAGATAACCGCAGCAGAAACTTTATGTATGGTGTTATTCTAAGCGGATTTATTTTATACATGATATTAATTTTTACTCTATCTATGATTGTTAATATTCACATCTTGTGGATTATCGCTTTAGCTATCGGTCTAATGTATGGCATCTTATTACCAGCATGGAATACCTTTATGGCACGATTTATCAAATCAGATGAACAAGAAGAAACTTGGGGTGTTTTTAATAGTATCCAAGGATTCGGCTCAATGATAGGGCCATTATTTGGCGGATTAATTACACAATTTACCAACAATTTAAACAATACATTTTATTTCTCGGCATTAATCTTTTTAGTCTTAGCTGTATTTTATGGAAGCTACTTTATAGTAAATAGAGAAAAAGCTAAGTAAGGTTAAAACGTATTTTAAAATAAAGAAAATGGTCATTTTTATTACATTCAATAAAAATGACCATTTTCTTATTAATTCAAACATACTACGATTAACAATACTATTATGTTACTTAAGCTAATTTAAACGTTTCAATAACTTTCCATTTATCTTCGTCATCGTCAAAACGTAACAAAGTTAATTCATCGATAATTTCTTTATGGTCTACCCCAGCTAATGCTACTTGACCAAAAATATCTTCGAATTCTTGGCTAGATAGTCCTTGTGCTATTGTAAAGTGTGGCACAAAAACATGTTCAGCTTCTCCATAGAAATCTTCTCCATTAAAGCGATTAAACAATTCTTCTAAGTCGTCCGTCTTCGCAACTTTAAAGTAAATCACATTGTTCGTTGGTTTGAAGCTAGAAGCTTTTGTAGCATGAACTTCTACTGCTGGTATACCATTAATACGAGCTCTAACCTGTTCAATGACAGAATCTAAATCACCATCTTTAATTTCAAATGGCGCTTTAATTGTCACATGTGGTTTAATTCGTGAATACTGTTTATCATATCTTTTACGGTAAGAATCCACCGCTTCTTGAAATGACTTTGATGGAATTAATGCTAATCCTAAAATCATCTGAATTCCTCCTTTGTTTAACCTATTGCTATTATATCAAATTTCTTTGAAAACCGTTACATTAAAAATAATTCATTATACATCTTTTGCAATTTCGTCAAATTTAAATTAAATTAAACAGTAAAATCTTTTATAAATTATATTATAGACCAGACTATATGAAGACAATTCATACTAAATCTACTAATGTAAATTATTCATAAAGTTGATCATCTGTGTTTTTACTTAAAAAATACAATAATATATCTGACAGCAATGGTTTCCAATCTTTCCATTGGTGACCACCATCAAATTCATCGTAATAATAAGTTATATTATATTTCTTAATTTGTTCAGCTAATTCTCTATTCGGTGTTAAGAAATCGGCACGCTTACCATTTGTTGGTAAAGTAAAATCTTTTTCATCTAGACCAATGACATGCCAAATTGTCAATTGTTCTTTATTTGCACATTGATTTAGCTTATCTAATACTTTTTCATCTGAATGTGGACTTAACATTGCTACACGACTAAAAATCGTTGGATAGGTCAACGCCGTTAATAAGGCAATACTACCCGCTAAACTATCCCCTACTAATAACCTTGCATTACCTACTTTCAGTGTAGAAAACGTCGAGTCAATAAATGGCAATATTTCTTTACCGACTGATTGAATAGTTAAATGAGAACGACTTCCTTGTGGATGAAATTCCTCTCTACGCTTATCAACGTCTTCATAATGGAATCCAACAATGATCGCATCATCAATACGCGCTTCTTTGATTAACGATTCATATGTACGTTGTATTCTCCCGAAACGTAAAAAATCTAATCCGTCAAAGCAAAGAATGACATTATATTTAACAAGTTGATTATAAGATTCTGGTAAATAAATACTTAACGTGACATCTCTATTTAAAATATTACTATATAAAACATGTTTATTAATCTTACCAGTTTTAAATTCTGACATAAAAAAGTGCCCCTAGTAGTTGTATTGTTATTGTACCAAGAGACACTATATTTTTAAAATTCAAATTTCTGAGCACCTAAAATTCTCAATACTTTTCTTTTTTATCAAATGATCACTACATATACTATAAACAAAAGTAGATTACTTTTTGGCACGTGCTTGTTTTAAACGTTCTGGATACGTCTTCAACCAAAAGACAGCATTAGGTAATTTATTCGGATCAGGTTGATAAACTGCATTATAACCGTTGCCTAAACGTTTCTTTTGAATTTCATAATCTTTTAAAGCATTTACGGCAGGCTTATGTAAAATCCAAATCGCAATGATATTTAACCAAGCCATTAGACCTACACCTAAATCACCGAATGCCCATGCTACATCAGCTGTTTTAACTGCACCGTAAAATGTAGCGAACAAAATAATCACACGAGCAATATTAATAAATATCGATGAAACTTGATTATTTTGATTACGCGTTAAATAAGCAACATTTGTTTCTGTAATGTAGTAGTACGACAAAATTGTAGTAAATGCAAAGAAGAATAAAGCAAATGCAATAAAGTACGAACCTACGCCAGAGAAAGTAGGATCAAATTGATAACCACTGCCATGGAACGCTTTATCAATGCCGGCTTGTGCATACATCGCAGTACCTGAATAATCTTTACCTGTTGCATTTTCAACATAAATACCGCCATCTTTAATTAAATGCGGTGTGCCATTCGCATTAACCGTACCATCAGTCACATTATATGTACCAGAAATAAGTATAATCAGAGCAGTTGCAGTACATACAAATAATGTATCAATATAAACTGAAAATGCTTGTACTAGACCTTGTTTACTTGGATGTGATACTTCTGCTGCCGCTGCTGCGTGTGGACCTGTACCTTGACCAGCCTCATTTGAATATAATCCACGTTTAACACCAATCTCTATCATTGCGCCAACGATACCACCAAAAGCAGATTGTAATCCAAATGCTGATTTGAAAATTAATGCAAATAACGCTGGCACTTCTTGTATATTGATACAAATGATAATGACAGCCATCAGTATGTAAATAATTGCCATAAATGGTACAACGGCTGTTGCAACATTGGCAATACTACGTACACCACCAAAAATAATTAATCCCAAAATAACTACAACAATACCACCCATTAACCATTGTGGAACATGAATCGCATTATGCATAGAACTTGCTATAGCGTTAGATTGCACACCAGGAAGCAATAGACCTACTGAGATAATCGTAACAATAGCAAAGATAATTCCGTAAATTTTACCAAATTTACCACCAATACCATATTCAATATAATACGCTGGTCCACCACGGTATTCATTATTTTCAACTCTCTTGAATATTTGACCAAGTGTAGATTCAATAAAAGCACTACTTGCACCTAAAAACGCAGTAATCCACATCCAAAATACTGCACCAGGTCCTCCTATAAATATTGCAGTAGATACACCGACAATATTACCTGTACCAACCCTGCCTGCTAAAGACATGGCTATCGCTTGAAAACTTGAAATACCATTAGGAGACTTCTCTCCTTGAAACATTAATCGAATCATTTCTTTAAAATGTCTAACTTGAAAAAATCGCATACGCAATGTAAATAGCACACCAGTAATTAGCAAACCATAAACTAATGGCTTACTCCAAACAACCTCATTTAAAAAGGTTACTAATTTTTCAATCATAAGATTCCCCCTATTGTTTAAACATAAAAATATTATACGATTAAGCACGAGACACTTCAATATATTTTTCAGAATATTCTTATAAATATTAATATGATCATTTCACTATTTAAACACGTTTAATATTAAAATAAGTTATTCATATAAACTGGTGCTGTTTGATCCAATTGCAGACTTACGAGTCATTGAAAAGTCTCACAAACTATTGAAAGTAAATATCTTAAAATAGAAAGTGAATGGTTAATTTAAGTATATTTAAAAAATATTAACCTTTTTAAGCACTGCTATTTAGGATATACTAAATAATAACTAAGTTTAGAAAAATAGGAGGAACATCGTTTATGTTAAACAAGGTTTGGTTCCGAACTGGCATCGCTCTGATTATGCTGTTCATTCTCATCAAACTATTTATGGAAGTGCACGAAGTATTTACTCCAATAGCTACAATCATCGGTTCTGTATTTCTTCCATTTTTAATTAGTGGTTTTTTATTTTATATCTGTCTACCTTTTCAAAACTTACTTGAAAAAGTCGGTTTTCCAAGATGGGCTAGTATAACAACAATCATGTTAGCTTTGTTTGCTATTATCGGCTTAATTGTTGCGTTTGTTGCACCAATCATCATTTCAAATATCAACAATTTAATTAGTCAGACACCTGCCCTACAAAAAGAAGCAGAGCAAATTATTAAATTCGCACTAGCTCAAATGGATAAATTACCTGAAGATGTAACAAGTAGAATTACAAATATGGTTAAATCAATGGGTGATGGCGTTACTAATATTTTATCTAATTCATTACAGTACATTACATCATTAATTTCAACCATCTTCTTATTGATTATGGTTCCATTCTTCTTAATTTATATGTTAAAAGACCATGAAAAATTTATCCCAGCTGTTGCTAAATTTTTCAAAGGTGAACGTAAAGTATTTTTCGTAGATTTATTAACTGATTTAAACTTTACATTAAAATCTTACATTCAAGGTCAAGTAACTGTCAGTGTTATTTTAGGTATATTCTTATATATCGGTTATTCAATTATTGACTTACCATATATTCCTTTATTAGTACTATTTGCTGGTGTCGCAAACTTAATTCCTTTCTTAGGTTCATGGTTATCATTTGCACCTGCAGCAATACTCGGTATTATAGATAGTCCTACTACATTTATATGGGTTTGTATCATTACATTAATTGCACATCAACTTGAAGGTAATATCATTACACCAAATGTAATGGGTAAATCTTTAAGTATCCATCCTTTAACAATTATCGTTGTTATTTTAGCAGCAGGAGATTTAGGTGGCTTTACATTAGTTCTGATTGCAGTGCCATTATATGCTGTACTTAAAACGGTTGTTAGTAATATTTTCAAATACCGCCAACGCATTATTGATAAAGCAAACAGTAATGTTAAGGACTAATTCTGTGGATGTCTTTTAAGAATATAAGATACTATCGCATCAAAAGTTGAAACTACAGCTTTTGAGGCGATTTTTTTGTGCATAAAAAATCAGTCAAATGAAATATCAAATAATTTTCCATCAGTCCGATTATTATAAAAGCAAAAAAGCTTTGCTCACATATATAATAACGTGAACAAAGCTGTTGAATGATATTATTTAATTGCGTGGAATCCGCTATCTACATGAATATTTTCACCTGTAACGCCACTTGATAAATCACTTAATAAGTAAGCCGCAGTTTTACCTACTTCTACTTGATCAACATTACGTTTTAAAGGTGCACGCTCTTCGATTTCTTTAAGAATTGTATTGAAACCACCCACACCTTTTGCACTTAATGTACGGATTGGACCAGCTGAAATTGCATTAACGCGAATATTATCTGGACCTAAGTCTAATGCTAAATATTTAACATTTGCTTCTAAGCTCGCTTTAGCAACACCCATCACATTATAGTTTTGAACTGCGAATTCGCCACCTAAATATGTTGTTGCAACAATGCTACCACCTTCTGGCATTAATTTTTTAGCTTCATGAGCCACAATTGTTAATGAGTAAGAACTAATGTCTTGAGCTAACAAGAAGCCTTCACGTGAAGTTTCAGAAAAGCGTCCGCGTAAGTCTTCCATATTAGCAAATGCGATTGAATGATATACACCATCAATATTGCCAACATCTTTACCAATTTGCTCAAAACCATTAATAACCTCTTCATCGCTTTGAACATCAATTTGATATAAGTGCGCTTCTGGTTGATTTAATTGTTCTAATAATTTTTCAAGCTCTTTACGGCTACGTTCTTTACGGTAAGTAAATACTAATTTAGCACCTAATTGATCTAAAACTTTAGCGACACCAAAAGCAATACTACGCTTATTAGCGATTCCCATGATGACATATGTTTTGTTTTCAAGATTTAACATGTAAGATAACTCCTTATAATAATTAATTTAACGGATAGAATATCTAATCCCAGTTTTAACTAACTTTTTATTCGTCAATACATTTTAACACTATTATGACTTTTTAATAAAGTTATTTAAACGTATTACAACGATAAATGTTTGATTTAGTCCTTTCTGTATCAAACTTGATTTACGTAAAAAGCATTTATTTATCAAAATCATATACATACTAGCATTTTAAAATCATTAATTTTACGTCGTACTAAAATACGTCTGCATTTTAATATCATTATTGTTAAAAATAAAATTCTAACTCTTGCTTCAATTCATCAACGTATTCTTTAGCACCGGTAACAATTAAGCGATCTCCATATCGCAATTGTGTATCTCCATGCGGAACAATCGACTCATTATTACGGATAATACGCACGAAGATGATGTCTCCTCCGAATGGGAAATTACGTAATTGAATATTTTCATATTTATAATTTAACATTTGAATTTCATATAGTGACGTTTCAACATTACTTAATAAATTCAACATGTTAGGTGTTTCAATTAAACCTTTTAATAAGATTTTATTACTTAAGTAGCTACTGAAAATTTCAATACCTGAATCAACTAACTCTGTATCGTCCGTTGTGCTTTCAAGTCTGCAAATGACACGCTCAACTTGATGTGCTTTGGCTAATTTAGCAACTTTTCGGTTAATATCATCGTCATTCGTAGCACAAACAACTATGTCTCGGTCAAACAGACCTAGTCGTTCTAAAACATCTTGTTCATAATCAGCAATTTCTATCATCGTGATATCATCTGACAATTGACGACGATCACTCAAGTCTTTGCGATAATATAATGTCACGTCATATAACTGAGATGTTAAATTTTGCGCTATAGGAATCGTTAATTGATTTTTACCAATTAAACTAACTTCAATTTTACGGTTAAACTCATCTGGAACTGGAAACAGTTTTTTGAAAATAATCGGAACGAATACACATGTAATGACTGCGCTTAAAATTAATATACCTGACGTTTCAGCTGAAATAGCATTTAATCTTTCTGAAATTTTGGCTGCAGCTATCACGAGCGATAATGTTGATGTTAATAAAAATGCTGATGCAATCGTTGTTTTCATATCAAACCAACGTCGAATAAACATGACTGGAATTAATTTTGAAATGATAAATGCAACGATTAAAATCGGTATGATAATTAGTAATTTCGGTTCTTTAATTAATGAAGGTATGTTTAAATCTACACCAACCATTATAAAGAAAATAGGAATAAAGAACCCATAACCAAATGAGTCTAACTTTTCAACCATTTCTTCATCTGGATTTAATAATGAAACAACGACACCTGCTAAGAATGCACCTAATATATTTTCTGCGCCAACTCCCTCTGCTAGGGCTACTAATAATATTATTAATGCAAATACCGCACGAATACCGATTTGCGTCGTACCATCCATCAATTTTTGTAAAAATGACATTCTTTTAAATTGAACACCTAAAATATATGAAATTGCTGTGAAAACAACTAATATACCTATTAACCATATTGTACTGCCGCCTTGACCATTGATTGCGCCATAGACCGTTAATAAAATCATAGTTACTAAGTCCGCAAGTACTGCTACTAATAGGATAAATTGCCCTATAGTTGTTCTCATAATATTCATTTCTTTTAAAGTTGGAACAACTACGCCTAAGGAAATAGTTGAAATGATAATGACCATTAATAACACATCATCCACTAATCCAAGCCATTTAAATACATACGCTAAAAGAATCGAAATAATCATAATAAATGCAAATACAGTTAACGCTAGATTAAGATGCCCTGGAATTGAGGATTCATCATCATTTTGTCCTTGACGTGCGCGTTTATCTTTTTTAAAAGCTTTAAAATCAATTTCTAAACCACTTAAAAACATTAAAAAGATAAAGCCTAACGTTGATAAAATATTTAGAATTGAATCCCTTTCTACTATATTTAGAAATGAATTTCCAATCACAATCCCCATCAAAATTTCTGCAACAACAACTGGCAAGAAATTAATATTTAATCGATTGACAATTATTGGAGTTAAAAACGCTGCTAAAACAACAATAACTAAAGATAAAAACTCCATAACTCCTCCTTAAATTAAGTAAGCCATAAATGATGTAGCTAAACCAAAATAAATCAACATACTAATAATATCATTAATTGTTGTAATAAATGGTCCACTAGCCACTGCTGGATCGATATTTAATTTATTCATCAATAATGGAATCATCGAACCTACAAACGTCCCCACCGTCATCGCACAAGTTAAACTTCCTGCAACGATTAATGCTAAAAGTGGCTGATGATATATTGCAACAATAATTGTAAATAATATTGTTGAACATACAACACCCGATAATACACCACTTCCTGCTTCTCTTAATGCAATTCTAAATTTACTTTGCTCATTAATTTCCCCTGTCGTAATGTTACGAACTGAAACGGCTAAAGATTGTGTACCTGAATTTCCTGACATACCACTAATAATAGGAATAAACGCTGCGAGTAGCGCTACATTTTCTAATGTTTTTTCGAATCTCCCTAAAATTGTCGCAGTAATCATTCCTAAAAATGTTAAAATAATCAACCATGGTAAACGTTTTAATGCTGTTTTAATGATTGAATCATTAGTCGAATCGATATCTGATACCCCGGCTAAACGAGAGTAGTCTTCACTAGCCTCTTCATCCATAACGTCTAAAATATCATCAATCGTGATGATACCAAGCAAATGTTCTTGGTAATCTATAACAGGTACAGCCATGAAATCATAGTCTCTCATAACTTGAGCAACATCTTCTTGGTCGTCTGCTACATTCACACTAATGACACGTTCATTCATAATATCTTCAATATAAGCATCATTTTCAGCTACAATTAAATCTCTTAGCGATAAAACACCTACTAATTTACCATCATCATCAACGACAAATATAACATATATTGTTTCTGCGTCTGGTGCTTGCGCTTTGACCAATAATAATGCTTCTTTAACAGGCGTATGCGCTTTAAGTGATAAATACTCCGTCGTCATAATACCGCCGGCCGTATCCTCATCATAGTGAAGTAATGCTTTGATTTCATTCGCGTCATCTTTATTCATCAATGTTAAAAGACTAGCAACTTTTGGTTTAGTCAACTCATTTAAAATATCTACTGCATTGTCGTATGACATTTCTTCTAATATGTGACTTGCGTATGTCGCATTCATCTTATCAAATAGCAACTCATATTCATCGTCATCAATATCTAATTGATCAAAGAAATTTGCAACTTCTTCAGGTGATAAATATTGAAAAATCTTTTGTCTATTTTCATCGGTAGTATCTTCAAAATACTCACTTTGTTCATATGTGTGTAATGCTAGAAATTCATCTCTAAATTGATCAATATCATCATTTTCTAAATATTGATCTAATAAAGTTTGGTCGTATAATTCCTCTTGAACACGCTCTTTTTCATCTGTGTTCATTGACATACTTACACCCCCTGTGTGAATTAGAGTTGATTGAATAATTTAAGTAATTGCTTATAATCAATTGTAATATAAATATTGTTCTTATTGATTGGATGAACAAAATATATTTGCGTACATTGCAGTACTTGACCATGAATTTTGTCATGAAAACCATCATACAAAGAATCTCCCACAATTGGATGCCCAATATGTTGAAAATGTACACGAATTTGATGTGTACGTCCCGTATGCAAATGAACTTTGCATAAACTGTATTTATCATTCTGATTTATTACTTCATAAGATGTTTTAGCGTATTTACCATCCGAGGCAACTTCTCTAGTTATAATCCTATCCTTTGACCGTCTAATATTAGCTTCAATAATACCAGATGTATGGGTTTTACCATATACAAGGCAAGTATATATTTTTTTCAAGTTTACTTTAGAAAATAAATGATGGATATGTCCATATTTAGCGAATATCACAATACCAGTTGTATTACGATCTAGACGCGTAACAATATGTGGGTTAATATTTTCACCATGTTCCTGACAATGATATAGTACTTGTTCGATTAAACTTTCATGAGGATGTTCTCTCGAAGGCGTACAATTTTGATTGTTTGGTTTAGTAACTATGATGATAAAAGCATCTTCATACAATACTTCTAGCTTACGAGCATAAGGTATTAAATTAACACTCGGTATTTCTCGCGGTAAATGAATTTCTAATATATCATTTGTCATTAATTGCTTACGCACTGTGACTGGTTCATCATTAACAATTAAAGCGCCATTATTTTTAATGGCGCTCACTGTCTTCTTAGAAAAATCATGTCGTGCTAAAAAAGTTTTAACAGTTTCTTGTTGTGATATATGATACTTAAATTTCATCGTTCTTCATCACTTGATATGAAAGAATCGTGCACACGTTTCCAGAATGGGAATGGTCTAAAACGTGCAAACCTCACTTTTTCATTTGCTACACGGTATTGTATTGAATTAACATTTTTATGTTTGATACTAACATGATCTATCGTCATTCTAATGGTATCATGATTAACTGGTGATATTAAACATGTATGATGCTTTGGTAATACAAGTGGTGATCCTACCGTTCTAAACACACGATTATTTATCGAGGCAATTTCTGTAATTTGCATTGCTTCAAGTGAAGGATGTATCAGTGCGCCACCTAGCGCTTTGTTATAAGCCGTTGAACCCGAAGGTGTTGATACACATAATCCATCGCCTCTAAATCGCTCAAAGTGTTTCCCTCTTAAGTTAACATCCACAACAAGTGTTGAGCCATTTTCAGTTTTCATCGTTGCTTCATTTAATGCTAAATACCTTGTTTCATAGCCGTTGTCGTTGTATCTCATAATAATTTCAAGCAATGGATATTCAATGACCTGAAACTCTGAATTATTAATTTCGATGATTAATTTTTCAACTTCATGAGGTAACCAATCCGCATAAAATCCTAAATGACCTGTATGAACTCCAACAAATGCCACTTTTGATAACATGTGGCTATACTGATGGAATGCTTGTAGTAATGTACCGTCACCACCAACTGAAATAACAATTTCAGGATTTTCACTATCCTCAATCATGCGAAAATCTTTCATATAGTTCATCATTTTATGCTTTAAGGCATTAGACTTGGAGTCACCTTTAGTTAAAATTGTATAACGCATGATTTATAACACCTCGTTAATCATTTTCATGTTTTTTAGAACGTTTTTGCGTGTAATATTTTTGAGCTTCCTGAATTTCATCTTTAATTTCAGACATCTCTTCATCAAGTAAATACGCTGCTTCTGCCGCTCTTTCCAAACGATGTTGAATTTCATCCGGATAAGCACCATCATATTTATATCGTAAAGTATGTTCAATCGTTGCCCAGAAATTCATTGCTAATGTACGAATCTGAATCTCAGCCAATATAAATTTTTGGCCTTGTAATGTTTCAATTGGATATTCAATAATGACATGATACGAGCGGTAACCACTTTCTTTAGTGTTACGAATATAATCTCGTTCTTCAATTACTTTAAAATCTTTTCTTTGTCTTAAAATATTGACGACAACATCAATATCTTCAACAAATTGGCACATCATTCTTAAACCAGCGATATCGTACATTTCTTCTCTTAACCTATCAAATGGTATTTGTCGTTTGTTTGCCTTATCTATAATACTAGCGATTGGTTTAACACGACCAGTAACAAATTCTATTGGCGACGCTTGTTCACCAACTTCATATTGTTTGCGCATGCCTTTAAGTTTCACTTTCAACTCATCAACCGCTTGCTTATAAGGTGTTAAGAACTGATCCCATTGATTCATAGTGCTTCACCCCGCTTTATTCAATGTCGAATGTTTCTTCAACGGTTGCAACAAATTCCTTACCATAATTATTATTCCCTTTTATGTTGTCTAAAATATAAGTAAGTTCTTGGTGGAATTCAGTCAATTCTAGTTCATCATTGATAATAATTTTTTTAGTCATGTTTTCATGCAACATCGTCCATGTTTCTTGTACGAAAATGAGATAAGCATACGCTTTACCATCATCTAATGTATACGCAAAGGCATAATTATCACTATCAACGAGCATTTGTCCTACTTCAGATAATCCTTTAATAGAATCTTCTGTATAACAATAAAGTATGTCATCTTTAATTTTAATTTCATTAATATATAAACGCATGCTTAATCCTCCTCTTATTCCATAACATTTTAACACAATTCAATAATACAAAACACTTACGAACACTATTTTTAATGGTCAAATTAACATTGATAATAGATAAAGGAAATTACTTTTAAAATTCAACTTTGTCATTCATAATATAGTTAAGATAAATTGAATTTGATACGAGGTGTATACATATCATGGCAACAAATCATGAAATAGAATTTAAACAAATGATAACTGCATCAATCTATAATAAATTGCAAGAGAAATATTTTAAAGACAGTGTGCTTTTTAAGCAAGTCAATTACTATATTGATACACCCGATTTCAAATTAAAGGAACATCGCTCTGCACTACGCATAAGAGTTAAAGACAATCAATATGAAATGACTTTAAAGACACCAGCAAAGGTTGGTCTATTAGAATACAACTATATCGTCGACATTAAACCAGAGATGAACTTGATTATTTCAAACGACAATCTTCCAGATGACATTCGTCAAATTATAGTTGAACAGTTTGGTGTAAAAGATACAACTTTATCAATACTTGGTGCATTAACGACATATCGCCAAGAAACTAAATATAAAGGTGATTTACTGGTTTTAGATAAAAGTGAGTATTTCGATACTACGGATTATGAGTTAGAGTTCGAAGTTAAAGACTATAATCAAGGTTTACAAAAGTTCCAATCTTTATTAAACGAACTAAACCTCGAACATCATCAACCTTTAAATAAAGTTCAACGTTTTTTCAAGAAAAAAGAAACACTTTCAAACAATATAAATTAAATTGGCAAATATGCATATTTCTTTCAAATGTTTAAAATCATGTTATATTAGTTATATATTAACTTAAGTTCGTAACAGTAAATTTTTGAAAATGGGTGATTAAATGACAACAACACCATATGACATCATTGGTAAAGAAGCGTTATACGATATGATTCATTATTTTTACACCCTTGTAGAAAAAGATGAACGACTTAATCACCTGTTTCCAGGAGATTTTGCAGAAACAAGTCGTAAACAAAAACAATTTTTAACACAGTTTTTGGGCGGTCCAAACATTTATACCGAAGAACACGGACATCCTATGCTAAGAAAAAGACATATAGATTTTACAATCACTGAATTTGAAAGAGATGCATGGTTAGAAAATATGCAGACAGCAATTAATCGCGCTGCGTTTCCACAAGGTGTTGGAGATTATTTATTTGAGCGCTTAAGATTAACTGCTAATCATATGGTGAATTCCTAAAATTAATTGTAGGTGAATAAACATGGCTGGAGAATTACGAATAATGGAAAATAAGAGTCGTGAAGATATCAATCTATCACCTGTAAGTAAAATCGAAATTTATTCATTTTTCGATCCATTTAGCTCCGATTGCTTCAAATTATCAGCAATCTTATCCAAATTAAGAATTGAATATAATCAATATATACGTATCAGACATATATTAAATCCTTCGTTAAAAGTATTAACGAAATGCCAAGCTCAAAGTACATCCAACTTTGATAACATCGCCCTAGCTTATAAAGCAGCTGAGTTACAAGGTCGTGTACGTGCCGAACGATTTATACATTTAATGCAAAATGAAATCATACCTAAAAGAGATATTATTACAGAATCAATGATTTGTGACTGTATTCAAAATGCAGGTATTGATTTAGAAGTATTTAAAGACGACTTACAAAAAAGTAAACTAACCGAAAGCTTGAAAATTGATTTGCATATTGCAAGAGAAATGGAAATCGAACAAGCCCCTTCTCTCGTTTTCTTTAGTGAAGATGTTCATGAAGAAGGTTTAAAAGTCGAAGGATTATACCCATATCACATCTATACTTATATAATTAATGAATTGATGGGTAAACCTATCGAAAAGAATCTTCCTCCTAAATTAGAAACTTATATACAGCAACAACAACTTGTAACGATGGAAGAATTACTTACTATTTATGAATGGCCAGAAAAACTTTTAAACAAAGAGTTAAAGAAGTTAGCCATTCAACAAAAAATTGAAAAACTTAAATATCCAGATGGCGATTTCTGGAAATCTAAAATGCCTAAAATCAAATCAAAATAAATAAATTAAAGACCTCGTACACCATAAATGTAACGAGGTCTTTTTACTGACTCTTAATTTTGCAACATTAAATTATTAGAACGTAATGTTACACATCGATCTAAATATATTAGTGATATTTTTCGAATTTAACCAGTTCGAAAATTATACAAATTATAAATTTGGTACATAATAGACATATATGAATCGTTAATGTATAAAAAGTGCATATTTAATACATTTTTATACAACTTCACTTCCCTCTTATTAAAAAAGAACATAAAAAAACGTCGTGTCTGAATACACGACGCTAAACAAAGGGGATGGGAGAAATTTTTCACTTCAAACAAAGGGGTATGTTTGTTATGTGATTAATTTCATGTTCATAATATAACATGCTATCTCTACCATTTCAACCTTTTAATAGTACTTAATTTAAATTGTCACAATCTGTTCATAATGTAAGCGAATACAATAGTACTAAGCTTTCATTAATTTTTCAAAAGCGTTCAATTTTTGTTCAAAAACTTCACAAGCTTGTTCAATTGGTTCAGGTGTTGTCATATCTACACCAGCATTTTTTAATATCTCAATTGGATAATTTGAGCTACCTTTTTTCAAGAATTCATTAATATATCTATCTACTGCTGGCTTACCTTCTGTTAAAATTTGATGACTTAAGCTTTGAGCTGCACTGTAACCAGTTGCGTATTGATATACATAATAATTCATATAGAAGTGTGGAATACGTGACCATTCCTTACTAATATCTTCATCAGTTTCTACAGAATCACCGAAGTATAATTTATTTAATTTGGCATATTCTTCATTCATTCTAGTTGGCGTTAATGGTTCACCTGCTTCTTCAATTGCATGAATTTTATGCTCAAATTCTGCGAACATTGTTTGTCGGAATAATGTAGCTCTGAAACGTTCTAATTCTTGGTTTAATAATAATAAGCGTTTTTCATCATCAAGATGTTTATCCATATAATCACTTAAAAGTGCTTCGTTACAAGTTGATGCAACTTCAGCGACAAAAATAGTGTAGTCACTAGAATTTGACGGTTGGAATTTTCTACTGAAGTAACTATGTGCTGAATGCCCAAATTCATGAACTAATGTGTATAAGTCTGAAATAGTATTAGACCAGTTAAGTAGAATAAATGGATTAGTTAAATGTGCACCTGATGAATAGCCACCTGAACGTTTACCTTTATTCTCATAGACATCGACCCAACGATTGTTTAAGCCTTCTTTAACTACATTTAAATATTCTTCACCCATTGGTTCTAATGCTTTTAACATCCACTCTTTAGCTTCTTCATAAGGCATTTCAAACTTAATATCTTTAATTAATGGTGTATATAAATCATACATTTTCAAGTCATCTAAACCTAGCAATTCTTTGCGCAATTCAGTATATCTATGTAGCAATGGTAAATATTTATGTACAGTTTTTACTAGATTGTCATATACATTTTCTGGAATATGATTATTACTCAATGCTTTTTCTCTTGCAGTTTTGTAATTGTGTGTACGAGCATTAAATACATTTTTCTTCACTTCACCTGCTAGCGTAGCGCCAAGCGTATTATTATGAGCACCATATGCTTTATATACATTTCTAAAAGCACTTTCTCTTAGTTTGCGATCATCTGTTTCTAAATACTTAATAAATGTACCTTGTGTTAACGGGTGTGCATTTCCATCTTTATCTATCGCATCTTCAAATACTAAATCAGCGTTGCTAAACATACCGTATACATTTGATGGCGTTGATAACGCGTCCTGCGCTTCTGTTAATAACTTTTCAGTTTCAGCATCTAAAATATGAGGACGTTTTTCATTAATCAACTTCAAATCAAATGCGAATTTTTGTAATTTATCATATGAATTTACAAATGATTGAATTTTATCTTCATCAATTTGTAAAATCTCTGGCACTAAGAAACTCCATGCCGAGCTAAATTTAATAATTAATTGATGTGCTCTTGACTCCATACCAGTATACTTGTCGTTCGTTGTATCTTGGTCTTGTTTTAGGTGCGCGTATACATATACTTTTTCTAATTTAGTACCTAATGTATCTTCTAATTCTAACGCATTGTATAATGTCTCAGCACTATCACCAATGTGTCCTTTAAATTGTTCTTCTTTGCCTAACTCATTTTCAACTTCTTTAAATGCAGCCTCAAAAGCTTCATCATCTTTGAAAATTGTTGTTAAGTCCCATGTATATTCAGGATATTTACGTTCCTGTTCTTCTCTCGATAATTGTTGACTCATATGTAGTAAACCTCCTAATAAAATATAATTGATATAATTTTCTCATTTTAGAACAAAATTTGCACGTCATTACCTTTATCTGAACAAATATTTAAATAATTGTTAATAAGTTTTTCTATAATTGCTGTTTTACTTTCTAGAGCAACAATAAATTTTTTCAGTTTAAAATAATTAAGATTGTCATTTACTAATTTGCTTTTTCCATTCTTTAACCATAAATCAACTTGTAATTGCCACTCAATAGGATGATTTTTAATATAAATTTGCTCTGGAAAAATATAACCATAATTGTGCACTACTTCTTGATCAGTTAACTGTAATTGATACATTGCACTTAAAGTGGGTTCTAAAACAGAATTTTGCCAGCGACAATATTTGATATATTGATTAATTGCGAACTTTGATAATTTATAAACAGCATGATAATCACAAGGCGCCTCATTAAACAACTCACTAATTTTGGCATTTCTTTTTTCAGCGACATATTTGTGCCCGCCTAAATATTGTATTTGTTGAAACATCATTATTTGTTTTTTCTCTAAATTGAACGTATGAAGTTTTCGAGTGAATGGATTAATAAACATACTTTGAAAATGATTGAACTTCACTTTATTATGACAATAATCAACATCATTTAATAACCAACTTACTTTATATCCCATTTTCTTTAAACCTTCCGTTCGTTGAAGAATCTGTTTATAAGGAATTGGCGAATACTGTAGCTCAATAACATATTTATTATTAATCAAAATATCCGGAATTTGTTTTATTTCTTTTAAAATGGCTCTATCTCTACTTTACATCCTTGTTGCTGTATCATCTGTGCTAAAATCAATTTACTTTTATAATGTTTAATCGTTTCATTATTAAAACATTTTTGTTCCGCTAAATGTTTATGTGCAAAATGACTAATTACTTTGAGCCCACGCTTTAAAATAACTTGCTTGCCACACACCGGACAAAAATATTGTGTCTTTCTCAATGCAGTAGTTGCTAATACGCGTTCCTTTTCTTCATTTAAAGCTACTAACATATCTTCACCTCAAAATATTACACGTAAGTTTAACTACTATTACTTTTTCAGCTTTTGAAATCAATAAAAAAAGAGACTCCAAAGAGTCTCCTTTCATAGTGCGTTGCTTAATTAATATCGTTATTCAGTTGTCTCTGGAAAATAACGTCGAACTTGAGCTGTTACGTTATGACTCATAATTATTTTAGCATAGTCATTTAAATAAACTTCTGTTCTGTCTGTTGGATAAGCAAATTCAAGCAATTGACTGTAACTATCATTAATGACTTCTTGATCAACATGACTATCAAAATATACAGCATAATAATAAGTACCATCAACCATATATAACAAATCTTCAAACTCTGTAGTTATTGGATTGCTATGATATGCATAATTAATAACATCTTCTAAATCGTTAAATTTCACAATGATTGTTCTTGTATTTTTACGTGCTGAAGACTTTTGACGTTTAGAACCTTGAGCTTCTTTTTCTTTTGTTCGTTGCTCGAATAATTCTTCTAATTGATCTTCACCTTCTAATGTTTGAGCTAACAATTCTTGAACTTGTTCATCAAATTGATCAGTTGCATCATCATCAGACATATTCATCATATCTTCATTTTTAGATTTAGAAATTGTGACTTCGACACCTTTTTCAAAGGCATGTACTTGAATCCATAATGGACCTTCTACAACAAAATCTTCTTCTTCGTTAATTTCATCCATCATTGACCAAAAGAATTCTTCGCCACGTTTGCGATTTGTCCATAAATCTTCACGACTAAATCCACGGGCCTCGATATCGCTATATGTTATAAACAATTTTACAGTTGTATCATCTACTCGTTCTATTCTCATATCATCTCACTCCTTACAGTCGATGAATAGTATCCACATTGTATTAAAGCATCAAACAAAATACAATTTATTTGTTTGATTTCTTTCTCTAAAATATTTTGGTAACTTATAATAACATATTCGTTGTAGCAAAACTATTTAAATGATTTATACAGTTAAAGCATTAAAGCACTTTCTTAATTTAATTTTACCTTATCATAGCAAATGTTTCATCCAAAACACTCTAATATAGAGCTATATTAACAATTGCACATTTGATTTAAAAGATACTAAGCAATTATTGTAAAATTAAAACCAAAAAAGCAACACTATAGAAATAGTGTTGCTTGACATATCTTTTAGTAAAGTATGACACATAGTTAAATGGTTATTAGTCAACCATACGTTGTGCTTCTTGTAATTGGAACGTACGAACTTTTCTAGGTAAGAAACGTCGAATCTCGTCCTCATTATAACCAACTTGTAGTCGTTTATTATCTAAAATAATTGGACGACGTAATAAGCCAGGATTATCTTGAATGATTGAATATAAGTCTTGTAATGGTAGTGAATCAATATCAACATTTAATTTTTGGTATGTTTTAGAACGTGTAGAAATGATTTCATCAGTACCGTCTTCAGTCATTTTTAATATTTGCTTAATTTCATCAATTGTTAAATGTTCAGAAAAAATATTACGCTCCGTATACGGAATATCATGTTCTTGTAACCATGCTTTCGCTTTACGGCAAGATGTGCAACTTGGTGAAGTAAATAATGTTACCATACATCTCACTCTCCTATTTGAATGAATAAAATTCATTGCTTAAAATTTAGTTATAGATCAAGAAAAAACATTTTTTTCTAAAATTCTTAATCGTTACTATTTATTATAACTATCTAACATTAAAATTAAATGAGAAAAACCTAATTTTTCAGATAAGTTTCTACACTTATAAAAAAGATTATTAATCCCTTTGTTAGTAGTAAGTTATACGTATATTCTAACACATCTTACATTTTTAAGAAATACTGTTATAATGATAATTATTAAAATATTACTAAGAAAGTAGGCATTTAAATGGAGACATTATTTTCAGGCATCCAACCTAGTGGAATTCCTACTATTGGAAATTATATTGGCGCACTAAAACAATTTGTTGATGTGCAAAATGACTATGATTGTTATTTCTGTATCGTAGATCAACATGCAATTACAATGCCACAAGATCGTTTAAAATTACGTAAACAGACCAGACAATTAGCAGCGATTTATTTAGCTTCTGGTATAGATCCAGACAAAGCAACATTGTTCATACAATCTGAAGTCCCTGCACACGTACAAGCAGGATGGATGTTAACTACGATTGCTTCTGTTGGAGAATTAGAGCGTATGACGCAATACAAAGATAAAGCTCAGAAAGCAGTTGAAGGTATACCTGCTGGTCTATTAACATATCCACCTTTAATGGCAGCTGATATTGTTCTTTACAATACTAATATCGTTCCAGTTGGAGATGACCAAAAGCAGCATATCGAATTGACTCGTAACCTTGTAGATAGATTTAATAGTCGCTATAATGATGTGCTTGTGAAACCTGAAATTCGTATGCCTAAAGTTGGTGGACGTGTCATGAGTTTACAAGACCCAACAAGAAAAATGAGTAAGAGTGATGATAATGCTAAAAACTTCATTTCATTATTAGACGAGCCGAATGTTGCAGCTAAAAAAATTAAAAGCGCAGTAACTGATTCAGATGGTATTATTAAATTTGATCGTGACAACAAGCCAGGTATAACAAATTTAATTTCAATATACGCTGGATTAACAGACATGCCAATTAAAGATATTGAGGCAAAATATGAGGGCGAAGGTTATGGTAAATTTAAAGGTGACCTTGCTGAAATAGTTAAAGCATTTTTAGTAGAATTCCAAGAAAAATACGAAAGTTTCTATAACTCAGATAAACTTGATGATATTTTAGATCAAGGTAGAGATAAAGCACACAAAGTTTCATTTAAAACTGTCAAAAAAATGGAAAAAGCGATGGGTTTAGGACGTAAGAGATAAAATAAAGAGGTACTAGAATTAACTAGTGCCTCTTTTATTATTTAACGTCTACCTCTAGGATTAAAAGCATCTTTAATCCCTTCCCCTACAAAGTTTATACTTAATATAGTTAATGTAATCATTATAGCAGGTGGCATCCATATCCACGGTTTACCACTTATAACATCCCCTTCTTGAGCATCACTCAACATATTACCCCAAGATGGTATTGCTTTACTAATTCCGAATCCTAAAAAGCTCAATCCTGATTCCACTACAATCATACCGGCAAATAACAATGTTGCTTGTACGATAACTACACTTAATATATTCGGCAAAAGATGTTTCAAAATAATTTTATATGTGGGTGTACCAATTGATTTTGCTGCCAAAAAGTATTCATTTTCTTTTTCTTGAAGTACTTTACCACGAACAAGTCTTGCAATACCTCCCCAACTTAATACGATAATAACTAGAACAAGAATTATGGCAGATCCATAAGGATTTTTAATTTTATCTCCAAGTGCAGCATTTAATACAATTGCAAATATTAAAAATGGAAATAACATAACAAATTCGGTTATTCTCATTAATAATGTATCAACAATACCTCCAAAATAACCAGAAATCACTCCAACTGTAATTCCAATCAAAAGCATTCCTATTGTAGATGTAATTCCAATGGATAATGAAATACGACCTGCATATAACAAACGACTAAAGTTATCCCTACCACCAGAGTCTGTACCAAGAATGTTTTGTGCTGTCATTTCACCTTTTATATTTAATAAATCTTGTTGGTTCACTGGAAAAGGAGCTATTAATGGCGCTATAATTGATACAATAGTTATGATTAATAAAAAAATAACCGATAACATTGCAATTTTATTATGAATAAATTTAGAAAATGCAATTTTAAAAGGCGATTTTGACTTATTTTGCATTCTAATCCCCCCTAGTTACTTCTAATTCTTGGATCTATAAATCCATAAGTAATATCAGAAATCAAATTACCCAGTAAACCTAAAAATGAGAAAAATAACGTTAATGCCATCATTAATGGATAGTCTTGGCCTATTACCGATTCTAAAAATAATTTACCGATACCGTTATATGAAAAGATAGTCTCCGTAATCACGGCTCCACCTAAAATACTTACAATATCAGCACCTAAAAATGTAATAATAGGTATTAGAGAATTTCTCAATATATGTTTATTATAAATTTTATTCATAGATAATCCTTTTGACCTTGCCGTCAATACATAATCTTTTTTAGAATTTTCAATAATATCATTACGTAAATATTGAATATAACCAGCAGTAGATAATAAACCTAAAGTGAATGCAGGTAAAAATGTGTGATATATTTTACTCATATAATATTCAAAAGTACCTTCTTTAAGGTTAATATCAACAGAACCTTGAAACGGGAACCATTGTAATTCAAAAGAAAAAATAAAAATTGCAAATACTCCCGCAATAAAAGATGGAATGGCTAACATCAAATAATTAAATATTTGCACAGTATAATCCGTCAAACTGTAAGAATATCTACCTGACGTTATTCCTAAAGCAAATGAGATAATATAAGTAATAATTAATGACATAGCACCGAGTAATATTGTATTTGGAATTCTTTCCTCAATAACATCAATTACCGGCCTTTTATATTTGATTGACTCACCTAAATCACCGTGTATAACATGATTGACCCATCTAATGTATTGATGTGGTATTGAGTCGTTGAGACCTAATTTTTCCCTTTGTGCATTTATTGCTTCTTGTTTTATTTTACCGTTTTGTAGATCTGAAAATGGATCTCCTGGTTGTATGATTGCTAATGAAAATACAACTATTGAGATTAAAATTAGTAACGGGATCATTAACCCTAATCTTTTAAGTATTAATTTAATCATTTAAATCACCTACTTTATCTACGTAGAAACAAGCAACTTGATGTTCATTACCAATGTCCTTTAATTCTGGCATACTTTTTTTGCACATATCTTGAGCAATTGGACATCTTGTATGAAAAGGACAACCTTGCGGCGGATTACTTGGCGAAGGTAATTCTCCTTTTAATATAATTCTATTGTTATTATGTTTATCAATTTGTGGTATTGATGAAATCAACGCTTTTGTATATGGATGTTTGGGATTTTCATAAATTTCTTTATCAGATGCGATTTCAACTATATGACCTAAATACATAACTCCAATGACATCACTTATATGTTTTACTACACTTAAATCATGTGCGATAAATAAATAGCTTAAGTTAAATTGTTCTTGTAAATCTTTTAATAAATTCAGTACTTGAGATTGAACAGATACATCTAATGCACTTACAGGCTCATCAGCAACAATTAAACTCGGACGCAAAGCCAATGCTCTTGCAATTCCCACTCTTTGTCTCTGTCCACCTGAAAATTCATGTGCATATTTATAATATGCATCTTCACTTAGGCCAACACATTTTAATAAATATAGTACTTCTTTTTTTATTTCTTCTTTTGGCAATTTTTTATAATTTAAAATAGGTTCTGAAATGATATCTCCAACCATTTGCATCGGATTCAATGATGCATACGGATCTTGAAATATCATCTGATATTGTTGTCGTGATTTTCTGAGTTTTTTACCTTGTAATCTTGTTATATCTTCACCATTAACAATTATTGAGCCTGAAGTTGCATCTTCAAGCCTGATAATCACTTTACCTAACGTTGACTTACCACAACCCGATTCTCCTACTAATCCAAAAGTTTGTCCTTTTTTTATTGAAAACGATACGTCATCAACAGCTTTAACGTACTGAGTTTTTTGTAATAATCCAGTTTTAATTTTGTAGTATTTTTTTATTTGGTTGACTTCTAAAATATTTTCCATTCTTATATCTCCTTATATTCATTTTTGTACAAATGACAACGTACAATGACATCTTCACAAACATGCATTTTAGGAGATTGATTATTACAAATATCCAGTTTTTTGTTACATCTATTTGCAAATCTGCACTTATTAACGTGAAATGCTTGGATTGATGGCACAATTCCTTCTATCGTTTCAAGTCGTTTCTGCTCTTCTTTAAGTTTTGGAATTGTTGATAATAATTTTTGGGTATAAGGATGTTTCGGATTGTGTAGTATTTCTTTTATGCCTCCAAATTCTACAATTTGACCTGCATACATAACTAAGACTTTATCGCAAAACTCAGCAACTACACTCAAATCATGTGTAATCATCATAATTGCCATTTGCGTTTCCTTTTGCAATTCTTTTAATAAGTCTAATATTTGCGCTTGAATCGTGACATCCAATGCTGTTGTAGGTTCATCAGCAATTAATAATTTAGGAGAACATGAAATGGCCATTGCAATCATTACTCTTTGTCTCATACCACCAGATAATTGATGAGGATAGCTATTTAATATTTCATCTTGTCTAGCAATTCCAACTTTTTTTAGTAAATCTTTTGCTAATTTATTTGCTTCTTTTTTAGAAATTTTTTTATGTGATTTTATAGATTCCACAAGTTGATTTTTTATGGTAAATACAGGATTTAAAGCAGTCATAGGTTCTTGAAAAATCATAGCAATATCATTTCCTCGAATATCTGGCAATTGCTTCTCATTGAGCGTATCGATTCGTTTACCATCAAATATAACTTCTCCATTACTTAGTTTAGATATCTTTTCTGGTAATAATTTAATAATTGACTTACTTAATATGGACTTACCGCAACCAGATTCCCCTACTATACCCAAAACTTCTCCTTTAGATAATTCAAAAGAAATATTTTCAACAGTTGCTAACCATTCATTATTTATTTTTAATGATGTTTCTAAATCTTTAACCTCTAACAATACATTATTCATAACATCCCCCCATATAAGTAAACCTCGACAAAATCGTCGAGGTTACATTACTAAGCTTCTTTAGTTAAATTATATAAACTTTGATCAGTTCCAATTTCAATGTCTAAGTTTCGTACTTTATCGTTAACAATAGTTATCGATTTACCTTGGAACATTGGTAATCCAGGTAACTCATCATTCATATATTTTTGCCATTTAACATAAATATCTTTACGTTTCTTTTCATCAATGCCTACTTTTTCGAAGTCTAATGCATCATCTAAATATTGATCTGATTTTGGTAAAACTGTTCTCATTTCATTTTGAGGTCTATCAGTGTGGTATAAATCTGATGGATCTGGATCTGTACCTCCTGCCCATGATCTGAAGTACACTTCCATATCTTTAGATGCATTTGCTAAGTCTTCATTATATTTACCGAATTCTACTAACTTCACATTTGTTTTCAAGCCAACTTTTTCCCAGAAATCTTTTATCGCAGCAGTTCTTGGTTCAAAAGTAGGATTAGAACCTGAATAATGTTTAAAGTTAATCTCAAATTTATTACCTTTAGGATCTTCTCTAAATCCGTCACCATCTCTATCTTTATAACCTAACTTATCTAAGATTTTTTTAGCTTTTTCAGGATCATATTTGTAATCATTTAGGTCCTTAGGATTGGCTGCTATCCAATGCATAGATGGTACAAAACTATTGATTTCACTAGCGTAACCATTGAAAAACGCTTTGATCCATTTTTCTCTATCAATTGCATAAAGCATTGCTTTACGTAATTCTTTGTCTTCATATTTTGGTCTCACTTTACCAGTTTTATTAGCTTTTTTATCGTAATCATGAGATACGAATCCTATTAAACCGTAGTCTAAGCTTGGCGCAGATAATACCTTGAGACCAGCATTAGATGACTTAGCATCTTTTGCCATTGCACCGGTAGCATCATTCGCAACATCAATATCGCCTTTTTCCATTGCCTTAATAATTTGCGCTTGATCAATAACTTTTAAATTGATTTTGTCTAGTGCAGGCTTACCTTGCCAATAATCATCAAATTTAACGAGTTGAACAGCCTCACCTGGAACGATTTTCTTAACTTTATACGGTCCAATACCAATAGGATATTTTCGGATTTTATCTGATTTCGCTAAATCTTTAATTGGTACATCTGATAAATATTTTTTACTTAATAAAGGTCCAGTAATAAATCCTGTTAAGTAATTTTCTTGTTTTTTATCAAATGTAACCTGCATAGTGTAGTCATCTATTTTCTTCAATCCGCTAATATGATCAGTTTTTCCTTCATGATAATCTTTCGCACCTTGGATATTTTCTACACTTGGATAATAAGCACCTTCGTAGTCCTTGTTAGCTAAGACTTCAATTGAATAAATCCAATCATCAATTTTCAATTCATTACCATCATGCCATTTAATACCTTTTTTAATTTTAAATTCTATTTTCTTAGCCGGCTCGATGTCCTTCCATGAAGCAATATATGCCTTAGGACGTATTTTTTTATCAGTTGCTAATAAGCTTTCGTTAAAATATCCCTCAACTACAGAATCTGCATGTGTACTATTTAATAACGAAGAATAAACACCACTTGGCGGTGCTGTTAATGCTACATTTAAGGTACCACCTTTATGTTTTGAGGTTTCCGTTTTAGTAGCATCTTTTACTCCTTCATCTTTATTACTGCTTTTTCCGCAAGCACTCAACACTAAAACGACAATAAGAAGTATTGAAATATATTTAATTAGCTTCCCCATACATATGCCTCCTACTTTCAATCTAATTTTTTCTTTTTAGTTTACTCATAGAAAAAATTATTACAAGTTTATTTTTAGAATATTCAGTTATTTATGCATTTAATCAATTTCAGTAATTTAAAAAACGACTTATTTTAAATTTTTATTCCCAAAGTTTTTATCCAACACAAAAAGACTGGAGATATGTCTCCAGCCTAATTTACAAAGCATATTATTTTTTCTTCTTACCTGTTTCTTTATCTATCGATTTATCAATATATACATGTTTAAGTGAGTTATTTGGACCAAATTTATGGTAAATTAATCCTTTTACTTGAGGATTTGTTAAATGTGCAACACCTTTTTGATAAATTGGTGCTACCGGTGCATCTCCTAGGAACATTTCTTCTGCTTTTTTCAAGTTTTCATATCGTTCGTTCGGTTGAAGTGCCAATTTGGTTCTTGCTACTTTAAGTAATTGATCATATTCTTTATTACCCCAGTCTGTATTATTTTGTGCGCTACCTGTGGTCATTGTTTCTAAATAAGCCATAGGATCAGGGTAATCTGCAGACCAACCACTAAGTGATGCTTCAAAATTGTTACTCAGTTCTAGTGATACTCTTTGTTTAAACGGTAATTGCTTAATTTTCAAAGTAACTCCTGGTAAATTTTTCTCAACTTGCGATTTGATATATTCAGCAGATATTTTTGCATCTGGTGTATCTTCTGTGTTCATTGAAAATGTCACTTCATTTTTACCTAACTCTTTTTTAGCTTTGTCCCAGTGCGCTCTTGCTTCTTTAGGATTATATTTTAAAGGCGAATTCATGGTACTCGCATAATCTTTGCCATTAGGCGCTTTCGCAATTCCTTTGGCTGTTAGTGTATCGGAAGGAATTGAGCCATTGTTTTTCACTGAATCAACGTATCCTTTTTTATCTATTGCTTGTGCGATAGCCAATCTTAAATTTTTGTTTTTAAAATCAGGATATTGTTTTTCATTCATTTTTACAAAAAATGTCCCAGTCGTTAACACAAAGTTTAATCCTTTGTTGTCTTTATATTTATTTACTTGATCTGCAGTAATAACTGCGTCATCTACTGATTCAGTATCATACAATGATGCACCGGCTTGTAAGTCTTTAATAACTTTATAATTCACTTTATCTAATTTTACATTCTTTTTATCCCAATAATACTGATTTTTAGATAGTAAGGTTTTATCTTCTTGTTTCCAATCATCAACTTTAAATGGACCATTGTATACCGCTCTATCAGCTGCCGTACCGTAATTTTTACCATATTTTTTGGCAACTTTTTCATTTTGAGGTGCAAAGGTATTAAGTGCTAATAATTGATTAATATATGGAACCGGCTTTTCTAATTCAATTTGTAATGTTTCATCATTTAATGCTTTGATACCTAATTGCTCTACAGGTTTCTTACCAGTACTAATATCACTCGCATTTTTAATGTCCCCCATAATGTATGCAAATTCAGAACCTGTTTTAGGGTCAACTGTTTTTCTCCAAGCATAAACAAAGTCTTGTGCAGTCACTTTGTCACCATTGCTCCATTTAGCATCGCTTCTTAATTTAACCTTTAAAGTTTTACCATCTTTACTCTTTTCAGGAAAAGCTTTCGCAACACCTAACACCGGTTTGTCACCTTTTCCTAATGTGTATAAACCTTCGAATGTTTGCGCAGTCACTTCAGAAGATATTTCATCCGTTATTAATGATGTATCAAGGGATGTTAAGTCTGATGACAAAATTTTTCTGAATACTTGACCTTTATCTGAATAAATACCATCGTCATTAGCACAACCACTTAATGCAATTGTAGCAATCAAAATTAAAATAAGTGTTCTAAATTTTCTCGTCATTGCATTTCCCCCTTCCCCTTAATTTTGTGTCACCAATTTATTTTCTCGTAGTTGTGCCGCTTCTTCTTCAGTACTAAAGACAAAGTGATTCGGTCTAATTTCATGTAATTGTCTTAAATGATTATTTGCTTCATCATCAATATAACTAAATCGTTTGCGACTGCGTTCTGATTCAGGATCAGGTTGTGGAATGGCTGATAATAAAGACTTAGTATAATCGTGTAATGGATTTTGATAAATTTCTTCTGCCGGTCCAATTTCAACTATTTTCCCAAAATGCATGACTGCAATACGATCTGAAATATACTTCACCATTGATAGATCATGAGCTATAAATAGGAACGTAATCCCTCTTTCACGTTGTAATTTTAATAATAAATTAACTACTTGAGCTTGGATTGAAACATCCAATGCCGATATTGGTTCGTCCGCGATAATGAATTCTGGTTCAACGGCTAATGCACGGGCAATTCCAATACGTTGGCGTTGTCCACCTGAAAATTCATGAGGATAGCGATTGGCATGTTCTTTACTTAATCCAACAGTTTCAAGTAAATCATAGACACGTTTTTTTCGGTCACGCTTATCAGTTGCTAAATGATGGATATCAATACCTTCAGCTACTATATCCATTACTTTTAACCTAGGATTTAAAGACGCATATGGGTCTTGAAAAATCATCTGTATCTTTTTATTAAATTTAAGCAAATCTTTACGTTTACGAATCTTTTGTATATCAATACCCTCATACAAAATTTCTCCACTTGTAATATCATTAAGTTTAATAATTGATTTACCAGTTGTAGATTTACCACACCCCGATTCTCCTACTAAACCTAATGTTTCCCCTTTGTATATATCAAACGAAATATTTTCAATCGCTCTCACTTCGTTTTTCTTTCCTGCGTTAAAATATTGCTTTAAATTTTTAATAGATAATAGCACTTCATCATTTTTCATTGAACGACACCCTTTCTACCTTGAGTGGTTTTTCATAATTATTAGGCATCGGTTTCATACGTTGTTTTACCAGCTCGGGTAGTTCAACTTTTGGTGCACGTGCGTCTAATAACCAAGATTTCACAAAATGTGTCGGTGAAACTTTAAACCACGGTGGTTCTACTTTAAAATCAATATCTAATGCATATTGACTACGTCTCGCAAATGCATCACCTTTAGGTGGGTGTAATAAATCAGGTGGCGCTCCAGGAATCGCTAGTAATGGTGTGTCATTTGTTGTTGATAAATCAGGCATTGACGATAATAATCCCCATGTATATGGATGCTTTGGATCATAAAATATTTCGTTAACATCTCCTGTTTCAACCATTTGACCACCATACATAACTGCCACTCTATCAGCAATATTCGCAACAACCCCTAAATCATGCGTTATAAAAATAATTGCTGTATCGATTTTTTGTTGTAGTTCTTTCATTAAATCTAAAATTTGTGCCTGCATCGTTACGTCTAATGCAGTCGTTGGTTCATCAGCAATGAGCACTTTAGGTTCACAAGCTAATGCGGTTGCAATAACAATTCTTTGCCTTTGTCCACCTGAAAATTGATGAGGATATGCTTTAAATCTTTTTTCTGCATTTGGTAAACCTACAAGATTTAGTATTTCCAATGCGCGCTTTTTAGCTTGTGCTTTACTATAATTTTTGTGCTTAATTAATGGTTCCATGACTTGTTTACCAATTTGCATCGTTGGGTTTAAAGATGTCATTGGATCTTGAAAGATCATTGAAATATCTTTGCCACGTAATTTAATCAACTCATTTTCAGGTTTTTTTGCTAAATCTTCCCCTAAAAATAAAATTTCTCCCTTTTTAATTCTTCCTGTGTCCCCTTGGAATAATTTTGTAATTGCTTTTGTTGTTACAGATTTACCTGAACCTGATTCACCAACAATTGCCAATGTTTCCCCTTTGTTCAAATAAAAATCTACGCCTCTCACTGCCTGCACTTCCCCTGCTGTAATATCAAAGGAAACATGCAAATCATTTACTTCTAATATTCTTTCAGTCATATGCTATGCCCCCTTTTTATTTACGCATTTTCGGATCAAATGCATCACGTAATCCATCACTAAATAAGTAAAAGAATAGAATTAATAAACTTAAAATCATTGCTGGTATAAATAATTCATGTGGATAAATTAATAACATTGCGCGCCCATCATTTACTAATGACCCTAACGATGTTTGAGGTGCGGGTACACCTATACCAATGAAACTTAAAAATGCTTCGAAGAAAATAGCACTAGGTACTGTAAACATTGATGTAACCACGATAGCACCTAATGTATTAGGTAAAATATGCTTAAATATCAATTTGAATTTTGAAGCCCCCAATGTTTTCGAAGCCATGACAAACTCTTGATTTTTTAATTTTAAAAATTCTCCACGTACAACTCTGCTCATGCCTAACCAGCCTGTGATAGACATAGCCAATATAATTGTCCAAATGGATGGTTCAAAAATTAATACAAATAAAATTACGACAATTAAATTCGGAATAGATGCTATGACTTCAAGTATACGTTGCATAATCGTATCGACACGTCCACCGAAGAATCCAGAAATCGCACCATATACAACACCAATAAAAATATCTAACATCGCTGCAACAACACCGATAAACAATGAAATTTGAGCACCTTTCCATGTTCTTGTCCATAAATCTCGACCCAACTGATCAGTACCAAACCAATAATTTTCTTTAGCATTTGCTGCTTTATAAGCATCCTTGCCATCTGCATCTTTACCATCAAAAGGTAAAAATGGAACTTTGTCTAATACAGGTATTTTTGCCGGAAGATTTCTATGTTCTACATTTTGTTCAGCATAATCATGTTTATTTATAACTGGACCGATAAAAGCAAATATTACAATGATAATTAAACCTATCATACCGACAACAGCTAACTTATTTCGTTTTAACTGAGCCCAAGCATCTTGCCAAAAGTTTTTGCTTTCTCGTTGCATTTCAGGTTCCTGATTCAAATCTAATTCTCTAATAATAAAATCAGATGATGCGATAGCGTCAGAGGTATGCGTCATAGCTGCATTAGAATGATCGTCGTTAATCGACAAATTGTTTTTATTTTCAGCCATTATTTTTTACCTCCTTGAACACGAATTCGTGGATCTATCACACCGTACAAAATATCTACAATAAAAATAGAAACGATAAACAGTGTGCTAAATAATAGTGTGATTGCCATGATTACTGAGAAATCATTTGTTGTAATTGAACGTACGAATTGATCCCCTAATCCAGGAACTCCAAAAATATTTTCAATTGTTAAAGTGCCTGTTAAAATACTTGCTAACATGGGAACGATAATTGTAATAATTGGAATTAAAGCATTTCTAAGTGCATGTCCAAAAAGTACACGCATTGTCGAATTACCTTTAGCTCTCGCTAATAAAATATAGTCTGAACTTAATACCTCTATCATCTCTGCTCTTATGTATCTGGCGACAGTTGCTAAAACAGCTGCAGATAATGCAAGTGACGGTAATACCGCGGTCGAAAAACCTTCCCATCCAGCTACTGGGAACCATCTTAATTTAACTGCAAATACATATTGTAAAAGTACAGCAAGTACAAAAGATGGTACAGATACTGCAATAACTGAAATAACTGTAGTTGTATAGTCAACCCAAGAATTTTGTTTAGTAGCTGCTGCAACACCTAAAATAAGTCCCAGTATCACACCGATGAACATTGCTGTAAGACCCATTTCAAAAGAAGGTAGTAGTCTCGGTTTAATCAAATCCCACACAGGTTGATTATGATACTGGAATGAATTACCAAAATCGCCTGTAACAACATTTTTTAAATAATGTAAATACTGCGTAGCTACAGGATCATTTAATCCATATTTTTCATTTAAAATTTCTTTTTGTTCAGCATTTAATTTAGCATCGTTAAATGGCGAACCTGGCATTAATTTCATTAAGAAAAATGTAATTGTAATAATAATAAATAAAGAAATAAGCATATAAATAAATCGTTTGAAAATATATTTCCCCATCTAATCCCCTCCTCTAACAAATTCCGATTTCTAAATTTCCATTCCCTTCAAAATTTTCTGAAATCTTAACTAATATTATATATACAATATTTACTATATATCAATATTTTTTTGCTTTAAACTAATGAAGAATGATTGATTTTAGAATTTCAATAAAGCTGAAGAAATTAAAAAATCATTCCTCAATGTCTGATTTTAATGTAAACTATGCGTAAGAGTTTTCTATAAGTGGGAGTGATCAAATGTTGAAAAAATGGCTTGGAATGGCACTAATAACGCCAATATTAACGTTTATTATATGGCTTTTTAATAGCCATACTATCATTACATATTTAAATATATTGTTTTATGTTTCATTAATTATTTTTATTAGCATATTTTTGATTTTACTTGTACAAGAAGGCATTTTTGATGCGACAAGTTATGGTTTTAGAAGATTAAAGTATCAAATGTCATCTTCGAAAAAGAAGAAGTCTATCTCTGATGATCCATTTTTCAACCCACAAGAGGTAAAAAAAGAGCATTACTTTGTTTCTACATGGATAATCCCCTTATTATTAATAAATATTTTATATTTTATTATGACGATTGTGCTGTCGCTCATCTTAGTATAAAGAAACTGAAAAAATCTTCAGTAACTAAAACAACGTTACTGAAGATTTTTATAGTTATGCTTCAAATTTCTTGAATACTAATACTGCGTTATGTCCACCGAATCCTAAGCTATTACTCATTGCATAAGTAATATCAAGGTCTTGCGCTTCATTTGGAACAATATCCAAATCACATTCTGGATCTGGTGTTACCGCATGAATTGTCGGTGCGACTTTAGAGTCTTTAATTGAAAGCGCTGAGAAGATTGCTTCAATTCCACCTGTTGCACCAAGTAAGTGACCAGTCATTGATTTTGTTGAGTTAACTTTTAAGTGTTTAGCTGCTTCACCAAATGTATTTTTAATAGCTTTAACTTCATTTAAGTCACCAACAGGAGTACTTGTACCATGGGCATTTAAGTATTGTACATCTTTAGGTTCAATACCAGCATCATCCATAGCTGCTTGCATTGCTCTAGAACCACCTTCACCTTCTGGAGCTGGCGCTGTAATATGATAAGCATCACCTGTAGTACCATAGCCAACTATCTCAGCATAAATATTGGCACCTCGAGCTTGTGCTGATTCTAAAGATTCAATTACTAAAATACCAGCACCTTCACCCATAACAAAACCATCTCTACCTTCTTGGAATGGACGACATGCTGTTTCAATGTCATCATTTGTAGAAAGCGCTCGACTTGCACTGAAACCAGCAATTGCCATATGAGTAATTGGTGCTTCTGTACCACCAGTAATCATTGCATCTGCATCACCGCGTTGCACAATTTTAAATGCTTCTCCGATTGAATTTGTACCTGTTGCACATGCTGTAACTGTTGCACCATTTGGTCCTTTTGCACCTAAGTCAATTGATACTTGCCCAGTTGCCATATCAGGAATTAACATTGGTACGAAAAATGGACTCACACGTCTTGGGCCTTTATCCATTAATTGTTTATGTGCAATTTCAAATGTTTCCATACCACCGATACCAGAACCAATCCATACACCGATTCGATCTGCAGTATTTTCATTGATATCTAATTGCGCATCTTTAACAGCCTCTCTAGCTGCTACAATTGCATATTGAGTAAATCTATCCATACGACGCGCTTCTTTTTTGTCGATATGATCTTCAATATTAAAGTTTTTAAGTTCTCCTGCTAAGTGAACGCTATAAGGTTCAGTATCGATACGTGTAATTTTATCGATACCATTTACGCCTTTTAGAGCATTCTCCCATGTTGTTTTGACATCATTACCGATTGGAGAAAGGGCTCCCATACCTGTAATAACTACTCTTTTATTTTGACTCATTCGTTATCCTCCTATTTTCCCCATTTTATTGTCATTGCGCCCCAAGTTAGGCCGCCACCGAATCCGACAAGAACAATTGTATCATCATCTTTGATTTTACCATTTTTTAATTCTTGATCGATACTTAAAGGTATTGACGCAGCTGAAGTATTTCCATATTTATTTACAGAAACACTCATTTTGTCTTTTGAAATACCTAAGCGTTCTCTAGCTGATTCCATAATTCTAATATTAGCTTGATGAGGAATAAATAAATCTATATCATCTGATGTTAAATTCGCTTTTTCAACTACACGTGTTGATGCATCACCCATAATTCTAACAGCAAATTTAAATACTTCTCGACCATTCATTTTCAGTTTACCAGTATCTTTATCTAAATATAAATGTTTACCACCTGTGCCATCAGAACCCATTTCATAACTTATAATACCTCTGCCATCTGAAACTTCACCGATGATAACCGCACCTGCACCATCTCCAAATAGAACTGCAGTAGAACGGTCAGTTAAATCTGTTATTTTAGATAATTTATCTGCACCGACAACTAAAATGTTATGATAATCTCCAGATTGAACATATTGTTTAGCTGTAATCATTGAATACATAAATCCAGAACATGCTGCAAGTTGATCCATAGAGGCAACTTTGCCCGTCCCTAAACGTTCTTGCAACATATTTGCGACAGTTGGAAATGGCATATCTCCAGTTGCTGTGGCAACAATTATCATATCTATATCTTCGGGCTGAATACCAGCGTCAGCGATTGCTTTTAAACTTGCTTCATATGCTAAATCTGAAGTATCTTGATCATCATCTGCCCAATGTCTTTCTTTAATTCCAGTCATCTTAGAAATCCATTCATCAGATGTATCTAAAAATTGCTCAAAATAGGCATTGTCAATAATCTTTTCTGGCGCATATGCACCAAAACCTTTAATACCCACGTTCATAGTTGAACACCTTCTTAATAAAATTTTTAATACCAGGTATTAATTTAACATAGATTACTTTTTAAACTCAAGTCAGAGGTAGGAATATTGACTAGTTAATAAAATTTTAATGCTTTATTATCGTCAAATTTCAGTATGAAATTGGTTTTAATGCGCTTAATTTAGAATAGCCATTCAGATAAAATCATTTATTTAAACTGTATAATATGGTCAAAATATATGAGATGTTACTATACAAATTTCTAACTTTCACTTAAAATAAAATATATATAATTAAAGTGGAGGTAGAATGACATGAAACACCTCGTAACATTCTTTTGGGCATTATTATTAATGCAAATGGTTAACTTTGTACTTAATAGCCTAGTAGGTGGAGACAGCTTAAATGTAGTGAATCCAATTATCATGGCAGTATTGTTCACGATTTTCACAGCAATTTTTGCTGCAGTAATTAAACCGCCGAAAGATTCATCACAATAACTATTTAGTATAAAATGAAATATGTCTTTCTTATTATTGAAGCTGCCCAGATAAAGGCGGCTTTTATTTTTGGCCATTAATGTTTTGTATTTTGAATATTTTAAAGCTCAATGACCTCTAACCCATCACTTTTAAATTTAGAAAAAGCCTTAATACAAAGATGTCATTTACGAGTAATCTTTGTATCAAGGCAATTATTTTATAATCATCACTGTAAAATTAAATGCTTCATGTTGAATTTGATAATTTTAAGTGTTTATTTAGTTTTTACATTAATATCAATTTGTTTAATTGAATTTGAATCAAACAAGTTTGCTGTGTAGCTATCTTTCTTAAGATCCACTTCTTTTTTACTACCATCTTTCCAAGTAATCGTGTAAACGGCAGATTTTGCATTTCGAATCTTCTCAGGTGTTACACCGCGTTCATCATATAACAAAGCTTTAACTTTATTTCCTAAATCTAAATATGATAATTGGCTATCTTTTGGTAAATTTAAGTAAGATTGATTGAAAGCCATAATGCCATCTACTGCAATTGTATATGGAACATTTTGCATTTCTTTAGCTTTTTGAGTTGCCGGTAGTTTGTCCTTTTCTGCTGCAGATACCTCATTACCTGCCACAGTAGCGCCAGTCGTTGCGATCATGCCCAGTGCCAAAGTTACAGTTATAAATGATTTTAATTTCATATAATCTCTCTCCTTTGTGAGTTAAAGTATCTTACAAAATCAATATAACACAAATTGAAAAGTTTCAAAAATTATAAGTATGTAAATTGTTTACTTGTTTTTAAAAATAAATTTTAATTAATGTAAAAGCTATAATTGTTAATACTTTCTATTTTTTCAAATAAATTCACATTACAATAACTAAGTTTACATTTCTTAAATTTAATTACTTCTTTGCATTATAGCGAACGCCGTACCTAATATATAAATTAAAACCTTTGTTTCTTTGTACTTTTAATTGAACAATTTTATATTGATGAGATATTTAGTATTAAATTTTTCTTCCTATAAGGTTAATACTTGTTTGATCAATTTTATGTTGATTTACTTCTTTTAAAAATTCATTCAAGTAGAACCCATTCTTCAAATTTAAAGAATGATCTAACGCATAAACTGTTAATTCATATTGATGATCTTGATCAGGTGGTGTAGGTCCTACATAGTGATTTTCTATTTCTGAAAAATCTTCAGCCAACAACCCACTAGTAAAGCTATTTTTACCTTGTACATAGTCGCCCTTTGTTCTTGATAAATCTGCTTTTATAGAAATTGAATTGCCACTAACACTTACATTAGCTACACTCCAATGAATCCAAGCAAAGCCACATACAGGAATTGCATCATAGTCAATTAAAGACCAAGCAAGATATTTAGTCCCTTCCGGTAATTCAATTACTTCAAATGGAAATGACTTAATTGGATTCCCGTTAATAGAATCACTCACATCTGCACCTGCTGCGTATTCATATGGTATATTGTTCCCTTTAAATTCAGTTTTTATTTTCATGTTGCTCTCTCCTTGTAAAATAAAATATTATTATTAAATATATAAAAATTAATAACGAAATAAATAATATTAAGTATTGAATAGTTCCTATTGTATATAAGTAACCACCCATAAGTAAAAATGCGATATTAAAAATAAAATATAACGTTTCTGCATAATTAAGCATCACTCTTAAGTTACTACTGCTAGAAAGTTTATTTATAGTTTGTGGACGAGTTAACCCTGAAGAAATACCTAAAAATATCATAGAAATAGTAACTGCTATGAAACTTTGATATGTATATATTATTAAAAATATTACTAAACAAATTTCTGACACAAACTTATAATTCAAGTATTTAGTTAAATAACGTGAAGATACAAAACCCATAACTGTGTAACAAGTTAATACTGAAATAAATTGTAAATTATTCAGTTTTAAATCATTATATATATTAATTGGAATAAATCCTATAAAAAATCCTAATATTAACGCTCTTAAAAAAGAATAATGCAATATCCAAAACTTCTCTTCTGGTAGAAATTTCTTTATCTTTCCCTTTGTTTCTCCTATTAAATTTAATTCCCTATTTTCAACTAATGTGCATCGAATAATTATAATTGTTAGAATTGAAAATATACCAGTCATTATTATAGGCCATTTAATATTTATTCCATAAAGATAACTACCTATAATCCCTGAAATTAATAATGATAGGAACATATAGCTATTTGACTTATTTTGTACGTATTTCTCATTTGTTATATTTCTTTTAATTATTGCGGTATCAACACCCGCCATCATTGAGTAACTTAACCCTAATAATATTTGTGCCACTACTAAAATTAAATATTGATTTTGATATAATAACAACAATAAACCGATGATTTTGAATATTTCACTAACAACTAATTTATTAGAATCTTTTAAGTTACAAATTTTAAAACACTTCTCTTTGTATAGAGAGAATAAAAATGCTGCAATGCCATAAGACGCCATTAATATTTCTAATTGTATTATGGAATAACCTTGAATCAAAAAGTAAATTAATAAAAACGGTAAATAAAAGTATGCTCGTGAAAAAATTCGGTATAAATAAATCCCAAGTATTAACTTATTCATAAATAATACCTGTACCTAGTCTTTCTTTTATTTCTTCAAACTTTATATCTCCTTCTCTTAATAATTCAATTTTATTATCTGTCACTTTAATAATCGTACTAGATGTTTTATAGTTAGTTTTATTTTGACTTCTTAGCATATATCTTACATTTTCGCCCATGTGCTTAATTGCTTCATTTTCAGTTATTAAAATATCATCGGCAGTTCCAGATATATTTGCTGAAGTAATTGCTATAGGTGAATTAATATATGAAATAAATCTTCTCATCGTTTTATTTTGTACACATCCTATAGCTATACTATCTGAATTATTGAGCATATAATTATAGCTTGTTTTATTTTTTAAAATAATATTTAATGGTCCAGGCCAAAATATTTCAACTAGTTTATCAACTATTTCCGTATTTTGATTATCTCCATACAATTTCCAATCCTCTGGCTTATCAATAAATAATGATAATGGCTTATCTTTCGATCGCTTTTTATATTCAAATATTTTATCGATACAAAGATCGTTGTTAGGTAAACTACATAAATTATAATTAGTATCAGTAGGAACAATCACTGGAAAACCATCTTGTAATTGTAAATAAAGTTTTTCAAAACTTTTTACAGAATCATTTAAAATTTCCATCTTTACTCCTCCTTTTTATTATCTGAAGTAAATCCACTGTATCTTCAGGTGCTACTTCAGGTGAAAACTTGTTCACAAGTTTATAGAAAGAAATATTTTCATCAATTTCTTCAGTGTTAACTATTGATTTAAATTTATTGTGCAAGATTTTCTTACTAGAAATATTACTTATTGGAAACTGAACAACTTGTGAATTTTTCAATCCTAAATCACTAGGAACTAAATATTGATACATATTTATATTTTTTTTAGTACCATCTTGATGAATTCCTGATTCATGTTTAAATATATTTTCACCAATTATAGGTTTGTTTTCTGATATTTGAAAATCGAGAATTTTAGAAATATTAATACTAGTTTTATATACGTCGGGTAAAGTGAATTCCGTACTTTCTATTTGTTTTTTTGTCAAAATAGTAATTATTTCCTCAATAGGAGCATTACCCGCTCTCTCACCAATTCTCAAAAATGTAGTTTCTATTTGCTTTGCACCATTTAAAATTGCAGCTAATGTATTTGCAGTAGCCAACCCTAGATCGTTATGACAATGAGCAGAAAAAATTATGTTAGAATATTTTTTTACAAAGTAATTAAAAATATCTCCGTATTCTAATGGTGTCGAACATCCTACAGTGTCCGCAAATGTAACTGTTCTAACTTGATATTTTGAAATAATTTCCATGTATTCTTTCAATTTTTCTCTAGAAGTCCTTGTTCCATCTTCAAAACAAATATCTACTCCTTTTTTATCTTTCTTTAATATATCCAAGCAGTCTTTGATTTTCTGAATATAATATTTATTTGAAAAATTAAGCTTTTCTTTTATATGCAAGTCAGATATTGGCAATAGTATTTTTACCACTAAATTATGAATTTTCAATTTGACTATTTTTTTTATTTCTTTTTCATTAAGCCTAGTCAATACTACTAATTCTTTTTCAGGACTTAAAATGTCTCTGAATTGATGAATATTAAATTCATCCTCGATAGTTGTACACATGCCTACTTCAACAGAATTTATATTTAACTTGTTAATTTGTTTCAATACTTCTTTTTTTATAATTAGACTTTTTCGAACATTACTTTGTTGCATACCATCCCTTATTGTATTATCTTGAATTCGAATCATATTACTTCACCCCCTCGATAACCTCTGATATAATATTAATATTATTTTTATGCAATAAAAATTAAATATTATCTAATGAATTATTAACTTTTTTGAAAGAGGTAAGTTCATGAATTTAGATTGGTACTATACATTTGTCATTTTAGCGAAGACGTTAAACTATCGATTAGCTAGTGAAGAAATTAATCTCACTATACCTTCTATACATAAGCAAATTAAAAATTTAGAACAGCATCTCAATGTGAAACTATTTGAAACTTATAAAAATCAAATTATCTTGACTGAAGATGGTCATACATTTCTTCCAATTGCGCAAAGTTTTATTGAACAATATGAAAGTGGCATCAAACATATCCAACTTAAAAAAACGATGTTTCAATCGAAATTAAATGTTGTCGTGTCTTCATATATCGCGACATTCATTATGCCCAAATTTTTAAAATCTTTCTTTAACGAGCATCCTTTTATCGATGTTTCTCTTCATGTCAAAAATGAAAATATTGAAAAAGATATTAATAATCATACGTATGACATCGGGATTAGCAGAAATCAACCTAAACTAAGAGAAGTTCATTCTGAAAAAGTATGCGAAGGTAAAATTGTATTGATTGCTCCCAATAAAGAGAATAATCATCTTCTAACTGAGGCATCTTTATTTGAAAAATACAAAATAATAAGTGATAACCATCCAGAATATTGGTCATCACTTAAAAATAATATTTTAAATATTTATGAAAAAGCACAATTTCTATCTATCAATGATGTGCATACTTCAATTAAATTAATCGAAATGAATCAAGGTATATCATTCCTGCCTCTTTATATAACAACAAATAGTGATTACAATATTTCGGTTATTAACACGAAAATTTTACAAGCACCTATTTCATTTACATATATATACAGCAAAAAAGAAAGCCCAGAAATATTGGTGTTTATTAAATCATTTAAAAAGTATATTGCCAATGAACAATTATAATAAATTTCAAATCTAAAAAACCAAGAATGCGATTAATCATCACATTCTTGGTTCAATTTTATTCATGAATTTTTTCAACATTAAACGTTAAGTTATTGTCTGAATTTAAATTAACTTTAATCGTTGTACCTTCTGGGAATCCCTCTTTAATCATCATACGTGCTAATGGTGTTTCAATTTGGCGTTGTACAAAACGTTTTAATGGTCTTGCACCGTATTGAGGTTCATAAGCTTCTTGACCTAGCCAAGCTTTAGCATCATCAGAAACTTCAATTGAGATTCGTTGTTCTAATAATCTTATATTTAATTGCGTTAAGATTTTATCTACAATCATACTCATGTCATCAATAGATAATGGTTTAAATAATACGATATCATCCATACGATTCAAAATTTCTGGTTTGAAATATGCATTTAAACTTGTCATAACAGCTTTTTCTGTTGATTCTGTAATTTCACCAGTCTCTTTTACGTTTTCTAATAAAACTTGAGATCCAATATTACTTGTCATAATAATAATAGTATTTTTAAAATCAACGCTACGTCCTTTAGAATCAGTTAAACGGCCTTCATCTAAAATTTGCAATAATACATTAAAGACGTCAGTATGCGCTTTTTCAACCTCATCTAATAAAATAACTGAGTATGGATTACGACGAACCGCTTCAGTTAATTGACCCCCTTCATCATGTCCAATATATCCTGGAGGTGCCCCTATCAATCTTGATACTGCATGTTTTTCCATATATTCACTCATATCAATACGAATCATATGTTTTTCAGAATCAAATAATGATGCAGCTAATGATTTAGCTAATTCAGTTTTACCTACTCCAGTTGGACCTAGGAATAAGAAACTACCAATAGGTCTGTTTGGATCTTTAATACCTGCTCTTGCTCTAACTACTGCATCTGAAACCAGGTCAACCGCTTTATCTTGACCTACAACACGTTTATGCAAGATGTCACTTAAGTGAAGTAATTTTTCACGTTCTGTTTCAACTAATTTTGAAACTGGTATGCCTGTCCATTGGCTGACAATATCGCCAATTTCTTCGTCTGTTACAACTTCACGAATCATTCGATCTGTATCTTCACCTTGCTCATCTTGGAAATTATCCTCTAATTCTCTAAGTTCTTTTTCCAATTGAGGAATTGTTCCATATTGTAGTTCAGCAGCTTTTTCTAAATTGTTATTTGTTTGTGCATCTTCCAACGCTTGTCTACTTTCATCTAGTTGCGCACGTTTTTCTTGTAAATTTGCTATTTTTTCTTTTTCTGATTCTACACGAGATTGAAGTGCTGCTTGTTTCTCTTTTTCATTGGCAAGCTCTTCTTGTAGTTCTTGTAATCTCTGTTTGCTCGCATTGTCAGATTCATTTTTAAGTGCGCTTTCTTCAATTTCTAATTGCATGACACGTCTATTAACTTGATCCAATTCAGTTGGATTTGATCCCATTTCCGTACGAATTGTTGCACATGCTTGGTCAACTAAATCAATCGCTTTATCTGGTAAAAAACGATCAGTGATGTAACGATCAGACAATTCAGCGGCAGCAACTAAGGCTCTATCTTGAATACGCACACCATGATACACTTCATATCGTTCTTTTAAACCACGTAAAATTGAAATTGTATCTTCAACATCAGGCTCACTAACTGCTACTTTTTGGAAACGACGCTCTAATGCCGAATCTTTTTCAATATATTCTCGATATTCATTTAAAGTTGTTGCACCAATACAATGTAACTCTCCTCGTGCTAACATTGGTTTTAGCATGTTGCCTGCATCCATGGCACCATCTGTTTTACCAGCACCTACAAGCATATGGATTTCATCAATAAATAATATAATTCTACCATCAGACTCTTTAACTTCTTTTAGGACTGCTTTTAATCTCTCTTCAAATTCACCACGATATTTAGCGCCCGCTACTAATGCGCTTAAATCTAACTCAAAAACAGTTTTATCTAATAATGATTCTGGCACATCTTTCTTAACTATACGTTGCGCTAATCCTTCAACAATTGCAGTTTTACCAACACCTGGTTCACCAATGAGCACAGGGTTGTTTTTAGTTTTACGACTTAAAATACGAATCGTATTTCGAATTTCTTCATCTCTTCCTATAACAGGATCCATTTTACCTTGTCTAACTTCTTCTACTAAGTCGCGGCCATATTTAGCTAATGCTTCGTAATTAACTTCTGGATTTTGTGATGTCACGTGATTTCCCCCTCTTACTTTTTTAATAATTTCTTTGATAACTTCTACTTTATTATTTATATAATGTTTTGTTGTTTGATCAATGTCCATTGCCGAACGTAAAATATGCTCCATTGAAATATATTCATCTTCATATTCTTTCATGTATGATTCAGCCTTAGTTATCAATTGGTTTGCTTGTTGGCTAATATATTGACCATATTGTATATTGTCACCTTCTACAGATGCATACGTGTTTAGTTTGTCTTCATAAGCTTTGTTTAATTGATCTACCTCAATATTTGCTCGTTCTAAAATACTTTTATATAAGCTTTCACTTTCATTTAAGGCAGCGCTTAAAATTGCCTCAATTTCTATATTTTGTAATTTATGTTGCTGACTCAGTTCAACTGCTTGTTGTAAAGCACTTTGAACAGCATATGTCATTTTATTTATATCCATATAATTTCACCTCTAATTTGTAGAGTTGGTCAAGTTGCACTTTTGACTTTGACTTTCTTTGACCTTAATTATATTATAGTCCCAATATAATCATTTATCAACTCTTTTACACTTAAATTTCCTAATATTTGTAAATATTTTTTTGAATAAAAAAATCTAGCTAATGTTACGTTACACATTAACTAGACTTATTAAACATATGTTATTTCTTTTTAAGTGCTTTTAATATTTCATCTTTTAAAGCTAGGACTCCTTTGTACTCTAAATGTACACCGTCTGGTGCAAAATATTCACTATGTCCTTGTGATCGCTTATACCAATCAATTAATGTGACATTGGACTTTCGTTTCGCCGCGTCAGCTAATAATCGATTTACATTTGCCTCATAAATTCTTGGAACACGTGTATTAACTAAATAAATCTTGGCTTTTCCAAATTGATTAAGTAAATCGTCGAGCTGTTTGACAGTAAAGTCGCCATTTGTACCTAATTCTAATACGACTTGATCAGATGATTTTTTATATTGTGAATAATTCGCTTTAACTAAAGGTAAGGTTTGATACAATTGACGCCCTACTTTTCCATCAATTCTAGACTTAGGAACTGATGACTTAAATGACTCACCGATATCAACCATTACTGAATCACCGATTAAAAGAGGTTTAATATTATTATATACGTCGGAAGATTCCTTTTTCTTCTCACTTACTAAGCCATCAATGTGTATGTTATCAATTGGTGCTATCCGCATTAAATAATTATCTTCAATTGTGGTATCAAAGCTATTCGCTTTTTCTCCAATAATGTCTTTACCATATTTATTGAATGCACCTACTAAAATCAACATAAATGGAATTAACAAGGTTACTACAATTGCCATTCTTATAAATTGTGGTATATAAGAAGGTCGCCAATTTAAAGCTTTAATACCTTCTTTTCTAAATGGAGTTTCTATAAAGCGATATGATAGCTCTGCAAATATAATTGTTAAACTTATATCTATAAAGTACACATATACAGGTATCTGTCCGTCTACATAGTAACTATGTACGAAACTAATTACTGCAAAATGCCATAAATATAAACTATAAGACCTTTTCCCGATAAATACTAACACTGGATTTGAAAATATCTTCGCTATCCATGTAGATGGATGAACGACACTAGCAATAATAAATAACGTTAATATGGATATTAAATAGAAACCACCATCATATATCCAATTCGTCTCATCATTAATAATGAAAAATAATAATATAAGTACTATAAATGATAAACTACCTATGCTATCAATAACATATTTTACAACTTTAGGTGGATCATTTTTCAATTTAAACGGTGGCCATAAAAAAGCTAAAATAACACCCAGTAACAATGTCTGTAATCTAGTATCTGTACCAAAATACACTCGTGAATGATCCCCATTAATACTATAGATAAACATCATTAACCCTAAAGAAATTATTGATACTCCCCAAAAAATAAATCCTATTTTGTATCGCTTTTTAATTGTTAACAATAATGTAACCAAAATAACTGGGAAAAATATGTAAAACTGTTCTTCAATTGCTAAAGACCATAAATGCTTTAATGGCATAAATGAAAATTGCTCAAAATAATTAACATCTTTTGCTATATACCACCAGTTTGATACATAAAATATCGCAGCAATAATATCATGTTTAACCCTAATGATATTATCTGATTTTAATAATAAGGTTGCTGTCCCTACAACCATTAATAAAACTATGACTGCTGGTAATAAACGTTTTAAACGACGTATCCAAAAGCTTTTCAATTTAATGATACCTGTGTCATCATACTCTTTGAGTAATAAGCTTGTAATTAAATAACCAGAGATCACAAAAAATGTATCCACACCTAAAAAGCCACCTGTCAACCATTGCTTATTTAAGTGGTAAATAATAATTCCTAGAACAGCGATTGCCCTCAAACCATCGAGCCCTGGAATATATCTCATTTTCTTATACTTTGTAAAACCCTTTGTTTTGTTCATTTTTGCATTCTTCCCTTTTAAAACTGTTCTTCTTAGATGCTTAATTAAATTTAGTTATGCTGTTTAAAAGAATATTGAAATGCATATGTATATTATTGAATTACGACATCATCAAAATCATATTGACTAAAATACTGTTAAATTAAAAAAATTACCAATGATGATTCTTACTTCGAAATCCAATTTGTAATGCAACTCGGCAACTTAAAAACTATGAAGTATTATGTATTGTAATATAACTGTAATATAAATTAAATTTATTATAAAAATTTTCAAGAAAATATTCAACTAGAAAATGAATTGTACACTCTTGGAAGTGCAAGTCACTGTCTTAATTCATATTTTTTGAAACAAGTTAGATATAAATTTTCAAAATAAAATCAGAAACTAGAACATAAATAAGGCTCCCTTCAAAATTTTCATTTTTCAATGTCTACTTTGAAGGGAGCTTATTCACAATGAATTATACTCTACAATGTTATATTGACTGCGGGCCCAAACACAGAGAATTTCGAAAAGAAATTCTACAGGCAATGCAAGTTTATGTTAGCTCACACCAAGTGCAATCTTAGCGTAACGTGACATCATATCTTTTGTCCAAGGTGGACTCCATACGATATTCACTTCAGTATCCTGAATTTCAGGAATCTCTGCTAATACTGTTTTAACTTGATCAATAATTTGAGGTCCCATTGGACATCCCATTGATGTTAAAGTCATATCAACTGTACATACGCCTTCATCATCAACATTCACTTTGTATACTAAACCCAAATTAACGATATCAATTCCTAATTCAGGGTCAATTACCATTTCTAATGCACCTAAGATACTATCTTTCAATGCCTCTTCCATCCATATCACCTCTTTAATGTCATATTATTCATAATATATCAAATATCCGACAAAACGCCAATAAAATGCTATGATGTATCTATATGAACTAAGCAACTTATGAGGAGAGAGATATGCAACCACATTTAATATGTCTAGACTTAGACGGAACATTATTAAACGATAACAAAGAAATTTCATCATATACTAAACAAGTATTAAATGAATTACAACAACGTGGACACCAAATTATGATTGCGACTGGCAGACCTTATCGTGCAAGTCAAATGTATTATCATGAATTAAATTTAACGACACCAATTGTTAATTTTAATGGCGCTTACGTACATCACCCTAAAGATAAAAACTTCAAAACTTGCCATGAAATTTTAGATTTAGGCATCGCACAAAACATTATTCAAGGATTACAACAATATCAAGTATCGAATATTATAGCAGAAGTGAAAGATTATGTTTTCATTAACAATCATGATCCAAGATTATTTGAAGGTTTTTCAATGGGTAATCCAAGAATTCAAACTGGTAATTTACTTGTCCACTTGAAAGAATCCCCTACCTCAATTTTAATTGAAGCCGAAGAAAGTAAAATACCTGAAATCAAAAATATGCTTACTCATTTTTATGCCGATCATATTGAGCATCGACGCTGGGGCGCACCATTCCCTGTCATTGAAATTGTAAAACTTGGTATTAATAAAGCAAGAGGCATTGAGCAAGTTAGACAATTTTTAAATATTGACCGAAATAATATTATTGCATTCGGTGATGAAGATAATGATATTGAAATGATTGAGTACGCGCGTCACGGTGTTGCTATGGAAAATGGTTTGCAAGAACTTAAAGATGTAGCGAACAATATTACATTCAACAATAATGAAGATGGCATTGGTCGATATTTGAATGATTTCTTTAATTTAAATATTAGATATTACTGTTAATTTATAACTAATCATTTTATAATATTTTAAAACAATAGGAGGTAAGTTACGATGCCCAAAATAGTCGTAGTCGGAGCAGTCGCTGGCGGTGCAACATGTGCCAGCCAAATTCGACGTTTAGATAAAGAAAGTGACATTATTATTTTTGAAAAAGATCGTGATATGAGCTTTGCTAATTGTGCATTGCCTTATGTCATTGGCGAAGTTGTTGAAGATAGAAGATATGCTTTAGCGTATACACCTGAAAAATTTTATGATAGAAAGCAAATTACAGTAAAAACTTATCATGAAGTTATTGCAATCAATGATGAAAGACAAACTGTATCTGTATTAAATAGAAAGACAAACGAACAATTTGAAGAATCTTACGATAAACTCATTTTAAGCCCTGGTGCAAGTGCAAATAGCCTTGGCTTTGAAAGTGATATTACATTTACACTTAGAAATTTAGAAGACACTGATGCTATCGATCAATTCATCAAAGCAAATCAAGTTGATAAAGTATTGGTTGTAGGTGCAGGTTATGTTTCATTAGAAGTTCTTGAAAATCTTTATGAACGTGGTTTACACCCTACTTTAATTCATCGATCTGATAAGATAAATAAATTAATGGATGCCGACATGAATCAACCTATACTTGATGAATTAGATAAGCGGGAGATTCCATACCGTTTAAATGAGGAAATTAATGCTATCAATGGAAATGAAATTACATTTAAATCAGGAAAAGTTGAACATTACGATATGATTATTGAAGGTGTCGGTACTCACCCCAATTCAAAATTTATCGAAAGTTCAAATATCAAACTTGATCGAAAAGGTTTCATACCGGTAAACGATAAATTTGAAACAAATGTTCCAAACATTTATGCAATAGGCGATATTGCAACATCACATTATCGACATGTCGATCTACCGGCTAGTGTTCCTTTAGCTTGGGGCGCTCACCGTGCAGCAAGTATTGTTGCCGAACAAATTGCTGGAAATGACACTATTGAATTCAAAGGCTTCTTAGGCAACAATATTGTGAAGTTCTTTGATTATACATTTGCGAGTGTCGGCGTTAAACCAAACGAACTAAAGCAATTTGACTATAAAATGGTAGAAGTCACTCAAGGTGCACACGCGAATTATTACCCAGGAAATTCCCCTTTACACTTAAGAGTATATTATGACACTTCAAACCGTCAGATTTTAAGAGCAGCTGCAGTAGGAAAAGAAGGTGCAGATAAACGTATTGATGTACTATCGATGGCAATGATGAACCAGCTAACTGTAGATGAGTTAACTGAGTTTGAAGTGGCTTATGCACCACCATATAGCCACCCTAAAGATTTAATCAATATGATTGGTTACAAAGCTAAATAAATGAATCATGCGATTCAATCTAATCTTAATTGTCTAGGTTAGAATTATGTTGGACTGGTACTACTATCCAGTCCATTTTTTATGTTTAACATTTTTAGAATCAAAAAAGACATAAGGTCTTGGACTAATAATTGTCCATGCCTTATGTCATATACTATATGTCTTATCAATTAGCCAATACCGAATAATTTTGATATAGGCCCTAACGGTAGAATGACACCTAATACCATTGTGATGATAATTAATGCAATTGTTATCCAAAACATTGTGTGACTTTGTTCATGTCTCTTTCTTTTAGCAATCGACACTTCCATCAATCCAACTACTGCAACACCACACAGCATTTTCAATGTAAGCAACATATGATTTGCCCCGCCATTCATAAATGACTGAATTAATATCCAAAATCCTGAAATTAACGTCAACAGCATAAATAAGCGTAAAATCATGTGCAACGGTTTGAAAAATGGTGATCTGCCTTGATTTTTTGAAATGTTTAAGTATGTAGCGATAAATAAAATAATCGCTAATACCCAACTTAATATATGTAAATGTAACATACTGATTCCCCCCACTTTAATTATTTATATTATTAAATTAAAGCTTCTTGGGATTAATACCCACTTGCTTGTAATTTAATCATGATTTGATTATACACGAATATATATTCTACCACACTTCTATATTTGAGAGGAAGAACATGACATTTTATTCCTTATTAGAATATTGTGAATCTGCTGTAAAATAATCAACTACTTCTTAATATCAATATTTCACTTTCATCTCAAAATGGTAACATTATAAATAATTTATCTTTAACACCTTTTTAGAAAAGCAAGAAAAAACTAACCAATCTATATAAAGACTGGTTAGCTTTTTAAATGATAATTATTTAGCGATATAAGTTGTCAGCGTTCCAATATTATCAATAGTCACTTTAACTTCATCACCTGGTTGTAAAAATTTAGGTGGTTGCATACCTGCACCAACGCCTGCTGGTGTACCAGTTGCAATAATATCTCCCGGATGTAGTGCAACATATTTTGAAATTTCTTCTATTAATTCATCAATTTTAAGAATCATTTCGCCAGTGTTACCATCTTGTCTAATTTCATTGTTAACTTTTGTAACAATATTTACATTTTCAGGTAATGGTAGTTCGTCTTTAGTAACGATATAAGGACCCATTGGGCAACCGCCAGTTAAACTTTTTGATAAAAATGCTTGATCTTGTTCACTTTGTGCTTTGCGATCAGTGATATCGTTAATAATTGTATAGCCGTAAACATAATCTAAAGCTAATGCTTTTGGAATCTTTTCACCAGACTTACCAATAACAATACCTAATTCACCTTCATAATCTAATTGATCAGTAATATCTTTATGATTTGGAATTGTTGCATTATCTCCTGTTAAAGATGACGCTGCTTTTGTAAATACATATAATTTTTCCACTTCATGATTTAATTCGTTCGCATGATCTTTGTAATTTCTACCAAAAGCAATCACATTATTCGGAGGTGTTACTGGTGGTAAAAATTCAATGTCATTAAATGAAATTTTATAGTCTTCAGCTTTGCCGCTATCTTCTGCTGCTACAACTGCTTTACGTACTTGTTCTTGAAAATCTAAAGTATGATTTTGTTGTAAACCAGCTAACAATGTTTTAGGATGGAAATCTCCTTCTGCAAAGTCAGCAAATACTTGTGTTAAATCCCATACAGCATCTTCGCGTTTTACTTTAACGCCATATGAAGTTTTGTCATTATACTTGAATGATAAGAATTTCATTCATTCTCAACTCCTCATCTTTATCTTAATTCACATTATAACTTTTTTCGTTATCAAATAACAAATAAATAAGTAAGACAATTTTGAAAATGAGTTGTGTTCATTCTGCTACAAGGACTTTGCACTTAATCGAAATTATTTTTTATTCTTTTGAAAATCAAAATACTATAGTTGCAATGTACCAAATTTGAAGAAGTATAAATAACCTTTAACTTCTTTATTAAGAATCGTTTGAAGCGTATTTTGATAATATTTCATCTGTATCTTATATTTATTTTTTAATTGTGTACCAATTTCTTCATCTGTCATCCCACGGCGACGATTAAATGCATCGGTTTTATAGTCTACAAAATAATGCACACCATCTTTAACAAAGATTAAGTCAATCATACCTTGAATAATTGAGACGTCTTCGTCTCCTTGTGGCAATTGGTCAACTAATGCTTGGTTAACTACAAACGGTAATTCACGATAAACTTGCTCTGCTTCAGCAATAATCGAATATAACTCACTATTGATAAATGTCATTATTTCATCCATACGGATATCTTTTTTCGCATCTGCTTCGATAATATGTTTATCGATTAATCCATCGATATACTGATGTAACTCAACTTCAGATATGCGTTCTTTTTTGAATGGTAAATGTTGCATCACTGTATGCATTAACGTACCAATTTCATTCGCTTTTCGTTTACCTTGTTCACTTAGAAATTTAGGTCGTTCATACGTTGAAAAACCGATACGATATTGCCTTACTCGTTCGTAACTTGTGCCACTTTCTTCTGTTTCATATTGTCTTTTCAATTCAGAAACAGATTGTTTTGAGGGCTTTTTAGTATCATTTACATATGGATATCGATAATCAAGTTGGTGTTTAATTTGTGCTTTAACATCTTCATTACCATTTTGCATAGTTTCTAATTGATTAACCGAACGATATTCATCATTATCTAAAATGGTTTCTGTAGACACATCTTCAAAGTACACAATTGAAATATTTACATTCGGACGACTACTATCTTCAATTTGTGCTATATCTTTTTCAAATTTTAAATCATCTGGAATTGACGCAGATTGATGTTTAGATAAAATACTATAAATAAGATGGAACGGATTTGGTGAAGTTAATCGTTCATTGACAGCAATGTGCTCACCAGAAATAGACAATTGCTCTAGTTCTAGTAATGATTTATCATTTTTCACTCTACCAATTAAATAAAGTTGTTCTTTCGCTCTTGTTAATGCTACATAGACTAATCGCATTTCTTCTGACACAAGTTCTTTTTCGGCAACAGCTCTATATGCAACCGAAGCTAAAGATGGAAATGCCATTTCTTTATCCACATCAAAATAATCCATTCCGAGACCAAATTGCTGATTTAAAATAACTGGTTGTTTCAAATCACGTTTATTAAAATCTTTTGACAATCCAGAATAAATGACAAATGGAAACTCTAGACCTTTACTACTATGAATTGTCATCATTCTAACGACATTATCGTTTGGACCAACTACATTTTCCTCACCAAAATCTTTGCCTCTTTCAATCAATTCATCGATAAAACGAATAAATTGATATAAACCTCTAAAACTTGAATTCTCAAACTCGATAGCTTTATTAAATAAACCATAAAGATTTGCACGTCGTCCACGTCCACCAATAAGTCCACTAAAGTATTGAATAACATAATGATCATTATAAAATTTATCAATTAACTGATACACCGGATGATCTTTACTATATTGTTGGTAACTTTGAATATCTGATAAAAACATTTTTAATTTATCAACTAAAATTGCATCTGCTGCTTCGTCATTAATGTAATTTACAATCGATTGATAGAAGTAGTCATCATTTGGACTCAATATTCTAATTTGAGCTAATTCGTCTTCTTTGAACTGATATATAACGGAGCGCATTAACCCAACTAAATAAATATCTTGTAATGGATTATCTATCGCTCTTAAAAATGATAATACTAAGCGGACTTCTGTTTGTTCAAAGTAACCTTCACGACTATTCACATGGAATGGAATATCTTCATTTTTAAAGGCTTGTTGTAAATTGCGAGCTTGTCCAAAGCTGCGTTCTAGAATAACGATATCCTTGTATGTCGCACTTCTATAGCTTCCTGTTTTCATATCATAAACTTTTTGATGTTCTAAGATATCTTTAACTTGTTCTACTATAAAATGCGCTTCTTGTTCACTACCAGTTAAATCACTATGTTCTTGATCCGCTTCAACAAGGACTTTTAAGTTTACTGGATGGTCCGATTCATCATATGGTGCACCATAATACAACTGTGCCGCTTCATCATATTTTACTTCACCGACTTGTTCATCCATCATATGTTTGAATATATAGTTAGTCGTTGACAGTACTTCTTTTCGAGAACGGAAGTTTTGCGACAAATCAATTCGACGTCCAGTGCCATCTCCATCTATAGTAAAGCGTTGATACTTTTCAATAAATAAACTTGGATCAGCTTGTCTAAATTTATAAATGGATTGCTTAACATCTCCAACCATAAATAAATTACCATTATGTTCATCACCCGTTTTGATGCAAGATAGTATTTTCTCTTGAACTCGGTTCGTATCTTGATACTCATCGACCAATATTTCTTGGAAGTGTTGACGGTATGATTCGGCAATTTCTGAAGGCGAACCATCCTCATTAGTTAAAATTTGTAATGCAAAATGTTCATAATCAGAAAAATCCAAAATATTTTTGCTACGCTTTTTTCGATTGAATTCTGACATAACATCTTTCACAATACGCGCAAGGTACTTTACTCGTGGCGCCAATTGTTGCATATCAGCTTTCAAATCATCAGCTTCTCTTGAAAAGTAATCACTCTTCACTTTATCAATTAATGATTTATATTTTTTATACTGAAGTTTAGCATCTTCTAAGGCATCGACCATCATTTCATTTGCTTCTTTAATTTTCGCTGTTACATTAGGCAAACGCGCGCCAAATTCGTGACCAGTTAAATAAGGTATATCAATAAAGCCACCTTCTAAAACACGCCCCATTAAACGTCGTTCATCTTCTATAACAGCTAAATGTTTATCGACGCTATCCATCATACTAAACAAATCATACGCCTTATTTAAAGCATCATAAGCAGCTGTGATAAATACTTTAGATAAGTCTGTTAGTAGTTGAATAAGTTGCGCTTGTTGTGCTTCTTCTTCGTATGGTGTCACCAATTGATCCAACCAATTTTTAGGATTTGGATTTGCAACGCTAAAGAAATACAATTGTTTAATAATCATTCGAAACTGATCATCACTTCTATCTGAAGACAATTGCTCTGTTAATTCAATAAAAGCAGGATCAAGGATATCGTAATGTTGTTCTATGACCTCATCTATCGTTTGTTCTAATAATAAAATATTTTCAGCTTCACTGCTTGTTCTAAAGTTCGGGTCAATATTTAATACATCATAATGCTGTTGAATTAATTTCAAGCAAAAACTATGGAGTGTAGATATTTGTGCTTGATGAATTTTGATGCGTTGGTTTTTCAAGTGTGCATTTGCAGGATCAGCAATCGATGCCTCTTGAATACGTTGGTCTACACGATGCTTCATTTCACGTGCGCTTAAGTTTGTAAACGTTACGACTAAAAGTCGATCGACATCAATGCCATCACGTAAAATCTTTTGGATAATACGCTCAACTAGTACAGCTGTTTTACCTGAACCTGCCGCGGCTGCAACAAGTACATCTTGTCCAGTTGCGTAAATACTTTGCCATTGCGCGTCAGTCCAAATCACGCCTTGTGGTTTCTCTGGAATTGTCATCTATTGCTCACCCCCAAATTCATCATTAATGTTAATATTTTGAATTGCTTCAATTGGATTTATTGTTTCATCTACAGTTCGATATCGCTTACTATCAATCATGCCATCTACATGACATACCGATTGATAACTACAAAAAGCACATGGCAATTTTTGTTTGTACTTTAATGGTGCAACTTCAGTATGTCCATCCATAATATTTGAAGCTGTTTCTATAAAATTCTCTTTGTTATGTTGGATGAATTTATAAATCGTTGCTTCATCTGCCACTTGGCTGCCTCGTTTACTCAAAGAGCCATCTTTATTCAAACCAACTGGTACAATATCTGAAGTGAATTTAGGTTCTAAACGAATATCCAATGCATCAATAACAGTTTGGTCTGCATTAACTAAACCACTCAACTTAAACTTTTTAATTAAATCTTGTTCTAGTTTATCTTCATCAATATCAGACCATGATTTAAATTTAATTCTAGGTTCATGTACATGGAAGTATAATAATCCACCTGGTTTCACAATATCTGTTAATCCAAGGCGTTGTTTATTTTGTAAAACGATATCCATGTATGTCATCATTTGCATTTGCATACCATAATATACTTTCGTTAAATCAAGTGTCGCACTACCTTCAGAGGATTTATAGTCAATGATATTAACAAAACTTGTATCATTCTTTGTATACGTATCGATACGGTCAATTTGCCCTCTAATATTAATTGGAATACCTTGAGTTGTCGTTAATGTTTGTGCAATTAATTCGTCATTTGTTCTTGGTTTCCTTCTAAAACTTGTCTCAAAATGTTTTGGCATAAACTTTGAATACGTGCCTTGATATTTTAATGCGCTTAGTGTTGTTTCTACAATAGCGCCAATGCGTCTTGATAAATAACGATAGTAAGCTGAAGAATTTAATAAATTAAACTGAACTTTAGGTAAAATTTCTTCCAATGCTTCATTCGTTAATTGTCTTATTTTTTTCAGGTCTAATTGTTTAAAATCGCCATTAATACGTTCAGATATATATTTTAAAACAGAATGGAAAATATCACCTAAATCAAAGTTTTGAAGTTCATACTTCGTTCGCTCATTTAGTTTCAGACCATGTGACGCATAGTGTTTAAATGGGCATTGTTGATAACCTTCAAAACGGGATACACTGGCATTGATTTCCTTACCATATAAATCTTTAGACAACGTTTCACCTAATTTTACAGTTTCATTGTCAAACGTTAATGCTGACATTAAATAATCTAAACCTTGATTTAAATGATCGCTATCTCTAATTACTTGATAAGCATCTAACCAACTATCAGCCACAATTTCATCATATAACCAAGCACGCAATGCTTCAAATAATGTAATTTTGGTTTGCTTAGCATGTTGCATTAGTGACAATGGGTTAACTTCATGGTATTGAGGAATGTTAGTAATTTCCAATTGGTTGAACAATGATTGAATTTGATTTAAAAATGGGCTGATCTCCTTATCATCACCACTTGATCCCATTAGACTGTAAGAAAATGTAACATCTCCCTTAGCTCTAGTCATAGCAACATAACAAACAAATGCTTCATCCATCTGTAAAATATCTGATGTTGGACTTAACTCGACATTAGCCTGCTGTTCAAAGTATTTCTTTTCTTCATCTGTAATCAAGCTTGACGCAGTTACTGGTTGTGGCATCGTTCCATCATTCATACCTACTAAGTAAACATGTTGCTTATTATCGACTTTAGCCAAATCCATCGTACCAATACTTACTTGGTCCAATGTTTGCGGAATCATAACAAATTCTAATTGTTCTAAACCAATATCAAATACTTCTAAGAAACGTTCCATCGACATTGGTTCATCTCCAAATACTAGAACTAAGTCATCAAGGATTTGAATTAAGCCATTCCATATTTGATCAATTTCCTCCGCCTTTTCATGATTACCATTTAAATCAAGTTCATCTCGCTCTGTCATCAATTGATTTGGCAGTTCGAAATATTCCATACTTTCATAAAAAGCAGTTGCAAAATCTTTTACAGTTTCCGCTTGTGACATTTGCTTTTCAAAATGTAAAATTTTATCAATGACATCTTTCTTTAACTTAACGACTTGTTCAAATGTGTTACGTTCATCTTCGGTCAGTTTATGCGCTTTACGCCCCATTTTGCTAAAATGTTCGACATTAAATAGCTCATCATCTAACCAACGTTTACCGTATATACCACGTTCAAGTACAAAATTTTCAAGTAAATCAACTAAGTATGCACTTTTTAGATATGATGCCGTTAACACATCAGTCTTCAATAAGCGTAGCATTGGATTCACTTGCCAATTAGATTGAATAACTTCAATCAATGAACGAATCATTTCCATGACCGGATGATGTGTCATCGAACGCTTTGTATCAATATTATAAGGAATATTATAAAGCGGTAATATGGAATCAAATAAATAAGCATAAGATTCATCACGATATAAAATAGCAATATCTTGATATCGTAATTGCTTATCACGAATATCAACGATGATACGTCGCGCAATTTCATTTATTTCCTCTCTCATAGTCGCAGATTCTAAAATATTGATATGACCTTGACATGCCACTCGATTGATTTGAAGTGCATCAAATTCTTGTTCAAGATGCTTTAAATCTTGATTATTGAAGCGATATAATTGGTTGAAATATTGACGTTCAATAGAAATATTGAGTTCATTTGCTATTTCTTCAATATGTCGTAACACTTCCGATGGTTTTCTAAATAAACTAAATTGATCGTGGTTACCATCTGTCGTCAATATAATTGTGACACTCTTCGCATATTTAATTAATCCTTTGATTATTAAATACTCAATCGTTGAAAAGTTGTGAAAACCATCAATATATATATCAGCACGTTTTAGCCACTCTGATTTCGGCATACAATCAATAAAATATTGTAATGAATCCTCACCCGTAATAAACTCGTTTTGAATGCGTTGTTCGAACTCACGGTATATTAAAGCAATATCCTCTAACTTATTTTTAGTTCGAGTTTGCATATTTTTATCAGCAATAAAGTGTTCTAAATGTTCAGGCGTTACTGCATATTTTTTAAAATCTTGAATTTGTTCTGTTAATTTTTCACTAAACCCATAATATTTTGCTTGTGATTGATAAAGTTTTAAATACTTTTGTTGTTCTTGAACAATGTTATAAATCATCATTTCCGTTGCAGCTTTAGATAACTTTTGTTCGCTATAACTACCAACTTCTTGGAAAATACGATGACTTAATCGTTCAAAATGCAACACTTCTGTTCTTAAACTACCATTTAATTCCGGATCATTGACAAAGGCTTGTTCTAATTGAAATGTACTTTGAGTTGGCGCAATTAAAATGATTGGATCTCCAAGCGGATCTGCTTTCATTTTTTGTTTTATTTCGGTCAACATTTTCGTAGACTTACCTGTTCCCGCTCTACCTAAATAAGCATGTAATGTCATGACAAACCCTCACTTCCTTTGACACATATTTTAACACAAAGTGATTGTGATTGATTTATTATAAGTTCATTTCGAACTTAGCTTTTATTGTGGTACTAACAAAATAAAACATCGTTTATCAGTATTAAAACCGACAAACGATGTTGTATTTGTTTCATATTAATTTTTAGTATTTTCAGGATTGAAATTATGTTTAAATTCACTAAATGGCCAGAACCTAAATGAAACTTTACCAACAATTTGGTCTTCATCAATGAGGCCAAACGCACGGCTATCTTTACTTACTTCACGATTATCTCCAAGCACTAAATATTTACCTTTTGGAATGACATTTGATTTAGGATTCGCATTCGGTAAATCTTTAACTTGGAAAGTCCCAGTAATGTAATCACCTTGTTTATGTTTTAAATTGTAGTTTAAATATGGTTCATCTTGTTTTTTACCATTGACATATAATGTATCATTTTTGTATTCTACTTTATCACCAGGAACACCGATGACACGTTTAACATAGTCATCATTTTTGTTTGCATGGAAGACAACTACATTACCTTTTTCCAAACCACCTGTTTTATATCCAACAATGTTTACAGCTACTCGCTCGCCATCTTTCAAAGTTGGATCCATTGATTCACCTTTAATTGTATATGGCGTAACAATAAATTTACCTACTATAAATAAAATGACAAAAGCGACTGCAATTGAAATAATCCATTCCAATATTTCTTTTTTCAATTTTGACACCTCTTTTTAAGATTTGAACTGAACAGTCCATTTTGAAAAAGGATAGTATCGTAAACTAACATTACCAATAATATCCTTTTTATCGATTAAACCAAATTGTCTTGAATCGTGCTTGTTATTATCTTGATCATTTAGCACAACAAAATTGTTTGGCGGAATAATATCACCATCTAATTCTTTAAAATTGCGCAAACTAAAATCTTTAATTTTTCTGTTCTTGGCATAAGATGCGTCAACCGGTCGGTCATCACGGTATAATTGTCCCTGACGAAACGCCATTGATTGACCAGGTTTGGCAATAATTCGACTAGTATATATCTCGTTACCACGCCTATATGTAATGATATCACCATTATTCAATTGATTAAATGTAACTTTAATTTTATTTACAATAACACGATCCCCTTTGTTAAGGGTTGGTGACATATCATTATTCGGAATGACATGACCAACTATTACAAAAGTTTGTACGAACAGTACAATGATAATAGCAAGTATCAATGAAATCAAATATTTTACAACTTTTTTCACGATGTCACTCCTTTTTCGATCCCATAAAATGCTGTTCTAACTTTTTTCCAACAATCCAAAATACAACCAACACAACTAACATTAATATCCCTCTTAAAGGATGCGTTAAAATTGTAGTAATTTCCTTACCTAAATAACCTAAAATAATTGTTGAAACTAACTTTGATGATGCCAAAACAATGAAATAATATTTAGGTCTAATATGAGATAGACTCGCTACAAAATTTATTAATGTATTTGGCGTAAAAGGAAAACAAAGTAAAATAAACAATGGGATTAATCCTTGGCGATCAATAAAACTAATCAAGCGTTGAACAGCAGTACGTTGTTTAATTCGCTGCATCCTCTCAGTGTTCACCAATCGTTTACAGATCAAATAGACTGTAAATGTTCCAGAAATTAATCCAAGCCAACTAATCAATATACCTAAAATAGGTCCATAAGCTTGAATGTTAATTAAAATATAGAGTGCTAAAGGAAATACTGGAATTATAGCTCTAATATATAACAATATAAATCCAGGTAAATAACCAAACTGTCGAAATATCTCAAACCATTCTTCTACTTGATGAAACGACAAATCATCAATCCCTTTCTTTGGTTGAAGATAATTATTCTTACATTATAAAGTTAATTACTAAGTAAAGAAACATTAACATGTAATCATGCTAATAAATCAGTCTCTAGTAGTATAACAATATTATTGTAAGGCAGATATTATTTTATCTTTAATTTTCTCTTAACATCTTGTCACATTAGCTAGTAACCTAGTTCTTGCATATAAATAAAAACGAGGTTGTCATTACATTTTTACATTTGTAATGACAACCTCGAAAATATGCTTTAAATAGTTAACGTCTAGTTCTATCTTTTCAAACTTCACTAATCTTTGAAGTAATGTATTTTATAAACGTTCTTCTAATTCTTTTTTCAAGTCTTCAAAACCAGGTTTACCTAATAATGCGAACATGTTTTGTTTATATGCTTCTACACCAGGTTGGTTAAATGGATTTACGCCTAATTGGTATCCACTCATTGCACAAGCAAGTTCGAAGAAGTATACGACGTAACCGAAAGTTTCTTCATCTAATTGTGGAATGTTCACTACCATGTTAGGAACACCACCATCAGTATGCGCTAATAATGTACCTTCGAATGCTTTTGTGTTAACTTCGTCGATTGTTTTACCAGCTAAATAATTTAATCCGTCTAGATCATCACTATCTTTTTCAATAGTAATATCATATTTAGGATGATTTACTTTTACAACTGTTTCGAATAAGAAGCGACGGCCTTCTTGTACATATTGACCTAAAGAATGTAAATCAGTTGTGTAGTTGGCACTTGAAGGATAGATACCTTTGAAGTCTTTACCTTCTGATTCACCAAATAATTGTTTCCACCATTCATTAAAGTATTGCATAGATGGTTCATAGTTAATCAACATTTCTGTTGTATAACCTTTTGCATATAAAATGTTTCGAATTGTCGCATATTGGTATGCAATGTTTTCTTCTAATTTATCTGAAGATAATTCTTCACGTGCTTTTGCAGCACCAATCATCATAGCTTCGATGTTAATTCCAGCTGTTGCAATTGGTAATAATCCTACTGCTGTTAAAACAGAATATCTTCCACCTACATCATCAGGTACGATAAACGTTTCATAACCTTCGTTTGTAGCCAACTGTTTTAAAGCACCTTTTTCTTTATCCGTTGTTGCAAATATACGTTTTTGTGCTTCTTCTTTACCGTATCTTTCTTCAACTAATTGTTTGAACAATCTAAATGCAACTGCTGGTTCTGTAGTTGTACCAGATTTAGAAATAACGTTTACAGAGAAATCTTTGTCTGCTAAATAATCAACTAACTCTTTCGTATATGTTGATGATAAGTGATTACCAACAAATACAATTTCAGGGTATTCATTGCTGTTTCTAAATGATGACGTTAACATTTCGATTGCTGCACGTGCACCTAAGTAAGAACCACCAATACCGATGACTACTAAAACATCAGAATTTTCTTTAATGCGTTTTGATGCTTCAACAATTCTTGAAAATTCTTCTTTGTCGTAATCAACTGGTAAATCAACCCAGCCTAAGAAGTCACTACCTGCACCAGTACCTTCATGAATTGTTTTGTGAATTGATTTAACAATTTCTTGTTGTTGTTTTAATTCGTGTTCACCGAAAAATTCTAACGTTTTACTAAAATCTAATTGAATATGAGTCATCTATAAAAGCCTCCTGTTTCATTTAATATCTTAATTTTACTAAGTTTACGTTTGCGATTCAATTCACAAGTTTGTACTTAATCAATAAAATTGATATTTATGTGACGTTTCACACCTATTTTTCAACAAACATTTCAAACTGGCGTCAAACACTCAAACATTTTTTATACAATTTGCATGTTTTTTAAAATACTTTTAAACATTGATAAATAAGCATTTACACTTACAACTCTAACTATCTCTATCGCATTTTATGAATAAATATGTAAAATAATGGTTTTATTTTCATTAAAAGTTTGCTATCATGTGTTCATACGAAATATTCAGATAACTACAATGAGGTGAATTTTATGAAAGAGAAAATTGTTTTAGCATATTCAGGAGGACTAGATACAAGTGTGGCCGTTCAATGGCTTATCGACAAAGGATACGACGTTGTAGCTTGTTGCCTAGATGTTGGTGAAGGTAAAGATTTAGACATCGTTTATAAAAAAGCTTTAGATATGGGAGCAGTTGAATGTCATATTATTGATGCAACAAAAGAATTTAGTGATGAGTATGTAAGTTATGCAATCAAAGGAAATTTAATGTATGAAAATGCATATCCATTAGTTTCAGCTTTATCAAGACCATTAATCGCTAAAAAATTAGTAGAGATTGCTGAGAAAACAAATTCAGTAGGTATTGCACATGGTTGTACTGGTAAAGGGAATGACCAAGTACGTTTCGAAGTTGCCATTAAAGCATTAAACCCATCATTGAAAGCATTCGCACCTGTACGTGAGTGGGCATGGAGTCGTGAAGAAGAAATCGATTATGCAATTAAACATAATATCCCTGTATCAATCAACCATGATTCACCTTATTCTATCGATCAAAATCTATGGGGCAGAGCGAATGAATGTGGTATTTTAGAAGATCCTTATGCTGCGCCACCAGAGGATGCGTTCGATCTAACAAATGCTTTAGAAGAAACACCAGATACTGCTGATGAAATCATTTTAACGTTTGATAAAGGCATCCCAGTTCAAATTGATGGCAAAACATATGAATTAGACGATTTAATTTTAACGTTGAATGCATTAGCTGGTAAGCATGGTATCGGAAGAATTGACCATGTAGAAAATAGACTTGTAGGTATCAAATCAAGAGAAATTTATGAGGCACCTGCTGCAGAAGTTATTTTAAAAGCGCATAAAGCATTAGAAACGATTACGTTAACGAAAGATGTCGCACACTTTAAACCAATCATTGAGAAGCAATTTGCTGAACAACTATACAATGGACTTTGGTTCTCACCTTTAACTGATAGCTTGAAATTATTTATTGATAGTACTCAGCAATACGTAAGTGGTGATGTCAGAATTAAATTATTCAAAGGTAATGCCATCGTGAATGGTAGAAAATCACCTTACACATTATATGATGAAAAATTAGCAACTTATACAAAAGAAGATGCATTTAATCAAGACGCTGCTGTTGGCTTTATCGATATCTATGGTTTACCTACTCAAGTAAATGCGATGTTGCATGGAGGCTATAGCAATGAGCAATAAAGCTTGGGGCGGTAGATTTGAAGTACAACCTGAAGAGTGGGTTGACGACTTTAACGCATCCATTACTTTTGATCAAACGCTCATAGATCAAGATATCGAAGGCAGCATTGCACATGCAACTATGCTTGCGAATCAAGGCATTATTAGTCAACAAGACAGCGAACAAATTATACAAGGACTAAAATCTATTCAACATGATTATCATCAAGATCAAATTCAATTTAGTGCATCATTAGAAGATATTCATTTAAATATTGAACATGAATTAATTAAACGTATCGGTGATGCTGGTGGTAAGTTGCATACTGGACGCAGTAGAAACGATCAAGTTGCAACAGACATGCACTTGTACACTAAGAAACAAGTGCAAGATATCATCGCATTAATTAAGTCGTTACAAAGTGTAATTGTAGACATCGCTTCCAATAATGTTGATACAATTATGCCTAGTTATACTCATTTACAGCGTGCACAGCCAATTTCATTTGCACATCATATTATGACTTATTTTTGGATGTTACAACGAGACCAACAACGATTTGAAGATAGTTTAAAACGAATCGATATTAATCCTTTAGGTGCAGCAGCCTTAAGTGGTACCACATACCCTATCGATAGACACGAGACAACAGCATTGTTGAACTTTGGCAGTCTCTATGAGAATAGCCTAGATGCTGTTAGTGACAGAGACTATATTATTGAAACATTGCATAATATTTCTTTAACGATGGTTCACTTATCACGCTTTGCAGAGGAAATTATTTTCTGGTCCACAGACGAAGCTAAATTCATTACATTATCAGATGCATTTTCAACTGGCTCATCTATTATGCCACAAAAGAAAAATCCTGATATGGCAGAATTAATTAGAGGTAAAGTTGGTCGAACGACTGGTCATTTAATGAGCATGCTTATGACTTTAAAAGGATTACCTCTAGCATATAACAAAGATATGCAGGAAGATAAAGAAGGTTTATTCGATGCTGTCCATACAATTAAAGGTTCTTTACGTATTTTCGAAGGTATGATTCAAACGATGACAATTAATAAAGAACGACTCAATCAAACTGTTAAAGAAGATTTTTCAAATGCAACGGAACTAGCAGATTATTTAGTAACTAAAAATATTCCATTTAGAACTGCACATGAAATTGTAGGAAAAATCGTCTTAGAATGTATACAACAAGGTCATTATTTATTAGATGTTCCTTTAGCAACATATCAACAACATCATTCTAGTATTGATGCCGATATTTACGATTATTTGCAGCCTGAAAATTGTTTAAAACGACGTCAAAGTTACGGTTCAACAGGTCAATCATCGGTCAAACAACAACTTGATGTTGCTAAACAATTACTATCACAATAAATACGTTAATCTACCTACCCACAATGTCTATTAAAATTACATTGTGGGTATTTTAATGCTCTCTTCGTCTTGTTGAACATCACATTTTTAAGATTCCTAAAATGTTTGATAATTCTTTTAAATTTATATTACAAAAATGTTATAAATTGTAAAAGAAATGTGTAAAGCGTTTTCACAAGCAGGTTTTTGTAGTATTTTAAAATTGTTAGACTACAAATAAAGAGATGAAAGGATAAAGACTATGACTAACTCTTCGAAAAGCTTCACTAAATTTATGGCTGCTTCTGCTGTTTTTACTATGGGATTTTTATCAGTACCTACTGCTGGCGCTGAACAAACAAATCAAATTGCAAATAAACCTCAGGCTATTCAATGGCATACAAATTTAACGAATGAGCGATTCACTACTATCGCACATCGTGGCGCAAGTGGCTATGCACCCGAGCATACGTTTCAAGCATATGATAAGAGTCATAATGAGTTAAAAGCATCTTATATCGAAATTGATTTACAACGTACCAAAGATGGCCATTTAGTTGCTATGCATGATGAAACTGTTAACCGTACAACAAATGGACACGGTAAAGTTGAGGATTATACCCTTGATGAATTAAAACAGTTAGATGCAGGAAGTTGGTTTAATAAAAAATATCCAAAATACGCAAGAGCAAGTTATAAAAATGCTAAAGTACCCACTTTAGATGAAATTTTAGAACGTTATGGCCCGAATGCAAACTATTATATTGAAACAAAGTCACCTGATGTATACCCAGGAATGGAAGAACAATTATTAGCTTCATTGAAAAAGCATCACCTTTTAAATAACAATAAATTAAAAAATGGACATGTAATGATTCAATCATTTTCTGACGAAAGTTTAAAGAAAATTCATCGTCAAAATAAGCATGTGCCATTAGTAAAATTAGTTGATAAAGGTGAACTACAACAATTTAACGACCAACGCTTAAAAGAGATACGCTCTTATGCGATTGGATTAGGTCCTGATTATACAGATTTAACTGAACAAAATACCCATCATTTAAAAGACTTAGGATTTATAGTACATCCTTATACAGTGAATGAAAAAGCTGATATGTTACGATTAAATAAATATGGCGTTGATGGTGTCTTTACAAATTTCGCTGATAAATATAAAGAAGTCATTAAGTAGTAATGTTAAACTAGAAAACATAAATACAAAAATATAGCTATTACTATAAAAAACAGCAGTAAGATATTTCCAAATTGAAATTATCCTACTGCTGTCTTTTTGGGAGTGGGACAGAAATGATATTTTCGCAAAATTTATTTCGTCGTCCCACCCCAACTTGCACACTATTGTAAGCTGACTTTTCGCCAGCTTCTGTGTTGGGGCCCCGCCAACTTGCATTGTCTGTAGAAATTGAGGAGCTAATTTCTCTGTGTCGGGGCTCCACCCCAACTTGCACACTATTGTAAGCTGACTTTCCGCCAGCCTCTGTGTTGGGGCCCCGCCAACTTGCACACTATTGTAAGCTGACTTTCCACCAGCCTCTGTGTTGGGGCCCCGACTATTTTTGAAAAGAGCGTGTTACACGGGCATTGTTTTACAGTCAACTACTGCTAAAATAAAATTAACGAGCTTAGGGCTTTGTTTTCTGTCCCAAGCTCGTTAAATCACATATGATAATTAATTATGCCCAACCACGATATCTAGCTGCTTCTGCTGTACGTTTAATACCTATGATATATGCTGCAAGTCTCATATCTATTTTTCGGTTTTGAGACAATTCGTAAATCGTATCAAATGCCGCTTCTAATTTTTCACGTAGCTTTTCATCAACTTCTTCTTCAGACCAATAATAACCTTGATTATTTTGTACCCATTCGAAGTAAGAAACCGTTACACCACCAGCACTTGCTAATACGTCTGGAACTAATAATATACCACGTTCAGTTAAAATACGTGTTGCTTCTGGTGTTGTAGGTCCATTAGCAGCTTCAACAACGATACTAGCTTTAATATCATGTGCATTGTCTTCTGTAATTTGGTTTGAAATAGCCGCTGGTACTAAAATGTCACAATCTAATTCAAACAATTCTTTATTTGAGATTGTTTCTTCAAATAAATTTGTTACCGTACCAAAACTATCACGACGGTCTAATAAATAATCTATATCTAAGCCATTTGGATCGTGTAATGCACCGTAAGCATCAGAGATACCTACAATTTTTGCACCTAAATCATATAAGAATTTAGCTAAGAAACTTCCGGCATTACCGAAACCTTGAATAACAACCTTGGCACCTTCAATTTGCATATTACGACGTTTTGCAGCTTGTTCAATTGCAATAACTACACCTAGTGCAGTTGATCTGTCGCGTCCATGAGAACCACCCAATACAATTGGTTTACCTGTGATGAAACCTGGTGAATTAAATTTATCTAATGCACTATATTCATCCATCATCCAAGCCATAATTTGTGAGTTTGTAAATACATCTGGTGCTGGAATATCTTTGTTCGGACCTACGAATTGTGAAATTGCTCTTACATATCCGCGTGATAAACGTTCAACTTCATGAATGCTCATTTGACGTGGATCACAAACGATACCACCCTTACCACCACCGTATGGTAAGTTTACAATGCCACATTTCAAAGTCATCCACATTGATAATGCTTTTACTTCTTCTTCATCAACATCTGGGTGGAAACGCACGCCCCCTTTTGTTGGTCCAACAGCATCATTATGTTGCGCACGGTAACCTGTGAATGTTTTTACTGTGCCATCATCCATTCGTACAGGGATACGCACTTGTAACATTCTTAAAGGTTCTTTAATTAAATCGTACATTCCTTCGTCAAATCCCAATTTATGCAATGCTTCTTTAATAATTCCTTGAGTAGAAGTTACTAAATTATTGTTCTCAGTCATGATCCTTTTCGCCTCTTCTTTACCTAATGATTTCGCTTTCAAACATATTGTAACATAACGTATTCCTTTTTAAAGCCCTTACAAACTGATTGTTACAACTTTTTGACATTATTGAAATACATGTCTTATTTTTTCAAGTGCAAGGTCCAATTCTTCTTTAGTAATAATTAATGGTGGTGCAAAACGAATGACAGTATCATGCGTTTCTTTACATAATAAGCCTTCTTCTTTCAAAGCTTCACAATATGGTCTAGCACTTTCATTAAGTTCCACACCTATAAACAAACCACGTCCACGGACTTCTTTAATTGATGGATGATCAATTTGCTTTAATTGTTCTTTAAAATAATCTCCTAATTCTAAAGAGCGGCCTGGTAAATCCTCATCAACGATAACATCTAATGCAGCAATTGATGCAGCACAAGCAAGTGGATTACCACCAAATGTTGAACCATGTGAGCCAGGTGTAAAGACATCTAATACTTCTTTATCTGCTAATACAACAGAAATTGGGAAGACTCCACCACCTAGTGCTTTACCTAAAATATAGACATCAGGTTTTACATTATCCCAATCCGTAGCAAATAATTTACCCGAACGACCTAATCCTGCTTGGATTTCGTCAGCAATAAATAAGACATTATGTTCATCACATAATTCTCTAATTGCTTTCAAATATCCTTCTGGCGGTATATTTATACCCGCTTCACCTTGAATTGGTTCTACTAAAACTGCTGCAGTATTTTCATTAATTGCAGCTTTCAATGCATCTACATCTCCAAAATCAACTTTTCTAAATCCATCTAATAACGGACCATAACCACGTTGGTATTCTGCTTCTGAAGATAATGAAACTGGCGCCATTGTTCGACCATGGAAGTTACCATTAAATGCAATGATTTCTGCTTTATTTGGCTCAATTCCTTTAACATCGTATGCCCAGCGTCGTGCTGCTTTCAAAGCTGTTTCTACTGCTTCAGCACCTGTATTCATTGGTAAAGCTTTATCTTTACCTGCCAGTTTACAAATTTTTTCGTACCATTCACCTAAGTTATCACTATGAAAAGCACGTGAAACTAAAGTCACTTTATCAGCTTGATCTTTTAATGCTTGAATAATTTTCGGATGTCTATGACCTTGGTTAACAGCGGAATATGCAGATAACATATCCATATATTTATTGCCTTCAGGATCTTTAACCCATACCCCTTCAGCTTCTGAAATGACAATTGGCAATGGTAAATAATTATGTGCTCCGTAATGATTTGTTAACTCAATAATTTTTTCAGATTTAGTCATCATATCTCCCCTTTTCATCATTTATAACTATTATACATGAAACATTATCCAAATAATTACATTAGTTTTCAAAGCAGATACTTTTCCACCAAAAAAGATGAAATAATCACTAAGTTTCATTAAATTTGTCTATTTTGAAAACCCTTACATTTATAATGACATAATTACTTAAATGATTACAAGCAAAAGAATTGATAATTTTACACTTAATCAAAAGTATATTTTACTAAGAATATTTTTATTTATAAATATTGAAAACCACTAACAAATTGCATACACAATATCATTAGTGGTAACAGTTAAACACTTATTTATCTTTACGTGGTAATGGATAAAACCCTTCATTAAATTGATGCCATAAATTAGGAGTTAAGTGATGATTATCTTCTCTCTCTGGATCAAAGTAATTAATAATTTCATCTTCCCGTCCATCTTTAATTTTTTCAACAAATTGATAATCCAGTAGTAGCTCTCTACCAATGGCTACTAAGTCAACACCAACATTTTCAACTGCATCTAAAGCTTCGTCAGCTGTGAAAATTGAACCAATACCGATAAGTGGCATACGACCATTTATCCATTTGTGAATTAAAGGCAGTCTTTCTTGTCCAGCGTATTTACCTTCACGTGTCGTTGCATGCGTATCCATCATTGAAACATGAATATAGTCGATTGGCATATGGCTAATTTTATTAACGAGTTCCTCTGTAATTTCCATTGTGATTCCTGGAGACTCCGCTTCCTCTGGAGATAATCTGTATCCAACTATAAAGTCTTTATTGCCATACGCTTCTTTCGCTTTAAGTACTTCTTCAATCACAGCGACCGGGAATTTATATTGATTTGCCCATACATCATTTCTTCTATTATAGTATGGTGATACAAATTGATGAATTAAGTAATGATTCGCGCCATGTATTTCAACACCATCAAACCCTGCTTCAATTGCACGTCGCGTTGCTTCACCAAAATCCTTGATTGCTTGTTCAATCTCTTCATTCGTCATTTCTCTAGCACTATGTTCTTGTTTCTGACCAAAACTTTTTAAAGAAATTGGACTTGGTGCTACGACGTCTCCATCAGGTGTTAATTCAGGCAATGCTTGTGCACCGCCATGATGTATTTGTACGAGTGCTTTGGCACCGTTTTTCTTCATTGCTGTAGCTAATCGTTTTAGTCCTTCAATATTACTGTCATGCGCGATTGATGGCTGTCCTGGAAATGCTTTTCCGACATCACTCACATTACTCGCAGCATTAATTGTAATACCAACATCTTGTGAACGCTTTTCAATATAAGGAAGTTCTACATCTGAAATAGTACCATCATCATTTGAAGAAATATGTGTTAAAGGGGCTAACACAAATCGATTTCTCAACTCTACTCCATTTGGTAATTCTACTTTATCAAACAATGGTTCGTATTTACTTTTCATTACTTAATTCCTCCTTAAAATTATTGAGTTGACTATAACATGTAATTTTTTCATTCTCCAATTATCTGTTTATATAGTTGCAATTCGTTTAATACTTTAAGTTGTAGTTCTCATTTCTAAAATAAATAAAAAAAACAAATCCACATACAATATTGCAAATCAACGATTCTATCTAACAAAGATAATGGATATGTCACCTTAAACCATTTGTACGTGTAAATAGAATCAATCATATTACGTTATCGTAGACAAAAAGAGATTAGTATCTAATAAAATTTAATAGATACTAATCTCTTTTATAGTCTAAGAAACTTTCATTTCAGACCCTTTGTATGATTTTCGGTACGATTTATCTGTTCCTTTAGTCGTTTCGAATTGCTCGCTTTGACTGTTTTATCCAGATTGGTAAGCGTTCTTTAAGTGTTTGAAACCCATATTTTTCTGTTTCTCTGATTTCATCTAATACTGATTGTTTTTCCTTCTTACGCTCATAATTTTTGAAGTAATCATTATCCTTTAATGATAGATTAAGCTTTCCTTCATCATCTATAGACAAAATTTTAGCTTTAACAATTTGGCCTTCTGATAGAAATTTCTTCAAATTATGAACGTAGTCATCCATAATTTCTGATATATGAATCAGTCCTTCAGTATGATTAGGGGTCTCAACAAACGCACCGTATGGTTGAATACCAGTTACACGCACCTTGATATGTTGGCCAATTTTGTAGTTATTCAACTTAATAACCCCTTATTTCGTTTACTTAACACTATTATCATAGCACAAATCGAAATGGTGGACTAATTAAAACATCAAATCATACGAATATTATTTTATAAATGAATAAGAATTCTACAAACTTGGATTTACAAATAAAATTAGCAACAAATTCCTATCTAAATCAATATGATATCCAGCTACTTTGTTTTCAATTTATTTACTATTTGAATAGCAATTCTCTGTAAAAACATAAAAAGCAACCTCAACTATTATCTTTAAAATACACATCTATTTAAAAACTGTGCTTTCTTGATAAATATATTGAGATTGCTCATCATATTAGTTTATTTATTTTCGTTGGAATATATACTAATCCATTCATAAATTAGCTTTATCCGAGTTTAAAATGTTGGTAGTTAATTATGTTTAGATATTATTCTTCAACATCAATAGATTCAATTACAACATCATGAAGTGGTTTATCTTGTGGTCCCACTTTTGTATTTGCAATATCTTCTAATGTAGTTTCACCATCAATGATTTGACCGAATACTGTATGTTTTTGATCTAACCATGGTGTACCACCCTTTTCGCCATATGCATCAACGATTGGTTGAGGCCAGCCACCATCTGCAAGTTGACTTAACATATTTTGAGGTACTTCTTTCATTTGAACAATGAAAAATTGTGAACCATTAGTATTAGGTCCTGAGTTAGCCATTGATAATGCGCCATATAAGTTAAATGCATTTAATGAAAATTCATCTTCAAAAGCACCGCCATAAATACTTTCGCCACCCATACCAGTAGCTGTTGGATCGCCACCTTGAATCATGAAGTCATTAATGACACGGTGGAATGTGATTCCATCATAATAACCATTTTTTGCATGTGTCACAAAATTTTCAACTGTTTTTGGTGCAATATTTGGAAATAATTTGAATGTCATGTCACCTTTATTTGTGTGCATAACCACTTTGATTTCACCTTGTTGTACTTCTTTGTTTAACTGTGGATAGTTAGCCATTTATATTCTCCATTCATGTTATGATACATATATATTAACATACTTTTAAGGGAGGAAAATAGCATGAAGCTATATCGATTTTCACACAAAACAGGTAGCTATGGTGTCACGATTGTTGAAGAAAATGGAGACGATGTCCTTGTTAAAGTTGAACAAGTTATCAAACACCCGAAACAAGGTGATTTACATAACCCTACTGAAACTGAAGGTGTATTTTTCCATGACCGCAAAGCATTAAGCCATTTTGAAAAACGCTATACGAAACGTTCACAATTACGCGACTTCAATGTTGATGTATTGCGCTATGAAGATTCACTTCAACAAGCAATTACAGATTTAGAAACTAAACTTAAAGCTCAGCAAACAAAACATGCTGAAATGTCTTTAGCTAGTTTAGCACGCTTAAAAGAAGATTATTCACTTCAATACAAAGAAAATTTTAAATAAAAAATGACGTGTTTCTTCTTATTTAAATACTTCTGAAAATAAAGCACAACAAGGAGTGTGTACGTTTTTCAGAACTATATCATTCATGTATAATGAATAACATAAATATTTTTTAAAGGAGGACAACATAGTGAGTTTGTTACATATTGCGGTGATATTACCGTTAATATTCGCACTCATTATTCCTATCCTGTATAGATTTTTTAAACGTATACATTTAGGATGGTTCGTATTACCTGTCCCTATCGTCATATTTATTTATATGCTTACATTAATTAAAACGACGATGTCAGGTAATACTGTAATGAAAACCTTAAATTGGATGCCTCATTTTGGTATGAACTTTGATTTATATCTTGATGGCTTAGGTTTACTCTTTAGTTTGCTTATTTCAGGAATCGGCAGTTTAGTAGTATTATATTCAATCGGCTACTTAAGTAAGTCAGAACAACTAGGGAATTTTTATTGTTATTTATTACTATTTATGGGTGCAATGTTAGGTGTCGTACTTTCAGATAATGTTATTATTCTATATTTATTCTGGGAGCTAACGTCATTTTCTAGTTTTTTACTTATTTCATTCTGGCGCGAACGACAAGCATCTATATATGGTGCTCAAAAATCGCTCATAATCACAGTATTTGGTGGTCTATCATTATTAGGTGGTATCATCTTACTCGCTATACCAACACAATCATTTAGCATTCAGTACATGATTCAACATGCTTCTGAAATTCAAAATAGCCCATTCTTCATTTTTGCGATGATTTTAATCATGATTGGTGCTTTTACAAAATCTGCTCAGTTTCCATTTTATATTTGGCTACCAGATGCAATGGAAGCACCTACACCAGTCAGTGCTTATCTTCATTCAGCAACAATGGTTAAAGCAGGGTTATATTTAATCGCTCGAATGACACCAATCTTCGCAGCATCGCAAGGTTGGGTATGGACTGTCACACTCGTTGGTTTAATTACATTATTCTGGGCTTCGCTAAACGCAACAAAACAACAAGACTTGAAAGGTATACTGGCATTTTCAACAGTATCCCAATTAGGTATGATTATGGCGATGCTTGGAATCGGTGCCATTAGTTATCACTATCAAGGCGATGATAGCAAAATATATGCTGCTGCATTTACGGCTGCAATATTCCATTTAATCAACCATGCAACATTTAAAGGTGCCCTATTTATGATTACAGGTGCAGTGGATCATTCTACTGGTACACGTGATGTTAAGAAATTAGGTGGCTTACTAACAATTATGCCTATTTCATTTACAATCACTGTTATTACAGCATTAAGTATGGCTGGTGTACCACCGTTCAATGGTTTCTTATCAAAAGAATCATTTTTAGAAACAACATTTACAGCAAGCCAAGCAAATTTATTCAGTGTTGATACATTAGGCTACCTATTCCCAATCATTGGTATAGTGGGCAGTGTCTTCACATTTGTATATTCAATTAAATTTATAATGCATATATTTTTCGGACAATATAAACCTGAACAATTACCTAAAAAAGCACACGAAGTATCAATATTAATGCTTTTATCACCAGCTATTTTAGCTACATTAGTAATTGTATTTGGTTTATTCCCTGGCATTTTAACTAATTCGATTATTGAACCAGCTACATCTTCGATTAATCATACGGTAATTGATGATGTTGAATTCCATATGTTCCATGGATTAACGCCTGCCTTTTTATCAACATTAGTGATTTATATTTTAGGTATCTTACTAATTGTGACATTTAGTTATTGGGTGAAATTGTTGCAACGACAACCTGGTAAACTAACATTCAATTATTGGTACAACAGAAGTGCAAATGTTATTCCAAACTACTCTGAAAAGATGACGAATAGCTATGTTACCGATTATTCACGTAATAATTTAGTTATCATTTTTGGTGCATTAATTTTATTAACATTTGTCACTATATTCTCAGTACCTTTCAACATTAATTTTAAAGACGTTAGTCCGATTAGAATTTTCGAAGTTTGTATCGTAATTTTATTATTAAGTGCTGCCTTTTTAATTCTTTTCGCTAAATCAAGATTATTTAGCATCATTATGTTAAGTGCAGTTGGATATGCTGTGTCTGTATTGTTTATATTCTTTAAAGCACCCGACTTAGCATTGACACAGTTTGTCGTTGAATCTATTTCAACAGCATTGTTCTTATTATGCTTCTACCACTTACCAAATTTAAATCGTTATAATGAAAAGCGCTCATTCCAGCTTACTAATGCTTTAATTGCTGGTGGTGTTGGTTTGTCCGTCATTATTATCGGTTTAATTGCATACGGAAATAGACATTTTGAATCGATATCTAAGTTTTATCAAGAGCACGTTTATGATTTAGCTCACGGTAAAAACATGGTAAACGTCATACTTGTTGATTTCCGTGGTATGGATACTTTATTCGAGTCATCTGTGCTTGGTATCGCAGGATTAGCTGTATATACAATGATTAAATTACGTAAAAAGCGTCAAACGCAAGGTAACGAGGTGAAAAATCATGAATAGACAACAAAATGATCTAATTTTGCAATTTGCTGCAGTTATTATCTTTTTCATGGTAATGGTCTTTGGTTTTTCACTTTTCTTAGCAGGACATTATACACCTGGTGGCGGTTTCGTCGGCGGATTATTATTCGCAAGTTCACTTGTTATCATTACGATTGCATTTGATATAGAAACAATGCGTAAAATTTTCCCATTAGATTTTAAAATCTTGATAGGTATCGGATTAGTTTTTTGTATTGCGACGCCTATCGCAAGTTGGTTTTTAGGCAAAAATTTCTTTACGCATGTCACATTTGATATACCGTTATTTATATTAGAACCTGTTCATATGACAACAGCAGTATTCTTTGATTTCGGTGTTTTATGTGCAGTAGTTGGTACTGTCATGACAATTATTATTTCGATTGGAGAGAACGAATAGTGGAAATTATTATGATTTTTGTTAGTGGTATTCTCACAGCAATTAGTGTCTATCTCGTTTTGTCTAAAAGTCTGATACGAATTGTTATGGGAACTACACTATTAACACATGCAGCAAATTTATTTTTAATAACTATGGGCGGACTTAAACATGGTACTGTTCCAATTTATGAAGCGAACGTAAAAAGCTATGTTGATCCTATCCCGCAAGCACTTATTTTAACAGCAATCGTTATCGCCTTTGCGACAACAGCCTTTTTCTTAGTATTAGCATTTAGAACATATAAAGAATTAGGCACAGATAACGTTGAGAGTATGAAAGGAGTTCCAGAAGATGATTGAAAGTAATATGCTTGTGTTAACGCTAGTTATTCCAGTAATTACAGCCATATTACTTGTCTTTATTGGAAAGCGTCCTATTATAAAGCGTTATGTCGCACTAGGCGGTACATTATTAACCTTGGTCGCGGCAATTATCAATTTAGCAAATGTTGTTAAACATGGACCAATACGCGTAGAGCTAGGTTCATGGAAAGCACCATACAGTATTGTCTTTGTATTAGACATATTCAGTGCCCTACTAATAATTACTAGTATTATTATTACAGCTATTGTGATTTTATATTCATACCAAACAATTGGTATTGAACGTGAAAGATATTATTATTATTTTTCAGTACTATTTATGTTAATAGGTATCATTGGTGCATTCACAACTGGTGACATTTTCAACCTATTCGTATATTTCGAAGTATTTTTAATGTCATCTTATTTCTTATTAGTAATTGGTTCTACAAAAATTCAACTACAAGAAACAATAAAATATGTTCTTGTTAACGTTGTATCGTCATCCTTCTTCGTAATGGGTGTAGCGATTTTATATTCAGTAGTAGGAACATTGAATCTAGCAGATATAAGCAATAAATTAGCTAACCTTTCAGCGCATGACAGTGGCTTAGTCAATATCGTTTTCATACTATTTATCTTTGTTTTTGCTACAAAAGCTGGCGTATTCCCAATGTTTGTTTGGTTACCTAGTGCATACTATGCACCACCAATTCCAATCATTGCATTCTTTGGTGCTTTGTTAACAAAAGTTGGTGTTTATGCAATCGCTAGAACATTGAGCCTATTCTTTAGTGATAATGTAAGCTTTTCACATTATGTCATTTTATTCTTAGCACTATTAACGATCATCTTTGGTTGTGTCGGTGCTGTTGCATATGCCAACATTAAAAAAATCATCCTATACAATGTCATGATTGCTGTAGGTGTGATCTTAGTCGGCGTTGCAATGATGACAGAGTCAGGTATGATTGGGGCTATTTACTATACATTGCACGACATGTTAGTAAAACTTGCATTATTCTTGCTTATCGGAATTATGATTAAAATTACAGGCACTGCTGATTTAAGACAATTTGGTGGCTTAATTAAACGATATCCTGTACTTGGTTGGTCATTCTTTATCGCAGCATTAAGTTTAGCTGGCATTCCCCCACTCAGTGGCTTTTATGGAAAATTTTTTATTGTCCAATCAACATTTGAAAGAGGATTTTATTTAAGTGGTGTCATCGTCTTATTATCAAGTTTAGTCGTATTATATTCTGTCATTCGCATATTCCTACAAGGCTTTTTCGGTCAACCAAAAGGATATGATCTTAATAACAAAGTCGACGTCAAATATTTAACTACGATTGCAATCGTTGCAGTTGTGATAACTGTTTTATATGGATTGTCAGCAGATTACTTATATCCAATGGTAAAAGCTGGTGCAGAAACATTCTACAATCCATCAACCTACGTTAAAGCTGTATTAGGAGGTAAATAACATGGCTGTACAATTAGTATTAAACTTTATTATCGCAGTGTTTTGGTTGTTTGTGACAAATAGTTACACAACAAATAACTTTGTGTTAGGTTTCATCTTTGGCCTAGTTCTTGTTTACCTCTTACACAGAGTGTTACCAGGTAGATTTTATGTCATCACGCTATATCGTATTATTAAATTAGTTATTATTTTCTTAATCGAACTGATTAAAGCTAATTTTGATGTTTTGAAAATTATTATTAAACCTTCGATTAAAAATGAACCAGGATTCTTTGTTTATCACACAGATTTAAAAAAAGATTGGCAAATTGTCTTGCTGTCTAATTTAATTACATTAACACCTGGTACTGTAGTGCTTGGTGTAAGTGACGATCGTACAAAAATTTATATTCATGCCATAGATTTTTCAACTAAAGAGCAAGAAGTAGAAAGTATTAAAACATCATTAGAGAAAATTGTAAGAGAGGTGGGCGAAATATAATGAATCATAATGTTATTATCGTTATTGCATTAATCATAGTTGTCATTTCTATGTTAGCTATGCTCATTCGCGTTGTGCTAGGCCCATCACTTGCCGATCGTGTTGTCGCATTAGATGCGATTGGTCTTCAATTAATGGCAGTTATAGCATTATTCAGTATTTTATTAAATATTAAATACATGATTGTCGTTATTATGATGATTGGTATATTAGCTTTTTTAGGTACTGCAGTATTCTCTAAATTTATGGACAAAGGTAAGGTGATTGAACATGATCAAAATCATACTGATTAGTCTTGCACTTATCTTTGTTATCATCGGTGCTTTAATTAGCGCCCTAGCAGCTATAGGATTATTGAGACTTGAAGATGTATATTCACGTGCACATGCTGCCGGAAAAGCATCAACATTAGGTGCAATGTCATTACTATTTGGTACGTTTTTATATTTTATTGCTACTCAAGGTTTTGTAAATATGCAATTAATCGTTGCGATTATCTTTGTATTAATTACAGGTCCTCTTTCAAGTCATATGATTATGAAAGCAGCATATAATATTAAAACGCCTTATACTAAAAAGACTAAAGTCGATGAAATTTCGGAAGACTTAAAAGACACAAAATTGTAGATTATATAACAAAATCATGAATATAAATCAACAACAAACAGCAGTAAGATGATTCCAAATTAGGAATGATTTTACTGCTGTTTTCTTTTGACATTGTTACCTCTTTTTCAATGATTTTTTCTTTGACTACAGATTCGCCCTATCTACATATATCTCTTTAATTTAATTGCCTTTCATGTCGTTATGTATTATGATAATAATAATTATAAATCGTAACGATTACGTTTTAAAAAGAGAGAGGTTTTATTATGCATTGGACAATTATCGGCGGTGGCATACAGGGAACTGCAATCGCACAAAAACTATTATCAAGCGGATTAACAACAGACCGATTAACAATCATTGACCCACACGAAACTTTTTGCCAAAGGTTTAACTCATATACAAATCGAATAGAAATGCCTTATTTAAGATCACCGATTGTACATCACGTACATCCACAACCGTTCCATCTAAAACAATTCGCTAAACAGCACCAATATACAAATGCTTTTTATGGTCCTTATCAACGACCTGAATTGACAATGTTTATGGATCATATTGCACATGCTTCTAAACAATATCAATTAGAGGATTGCTTGGTTCAAGGTTTAGTTCAAACTTTAGATAAACAAGAAGACAAATGGCATATCAAGTTAGAAGATGGACAAATTATCACTACAGATTGCGTCGTTATTGCAATAGGCAGTACAAATATTCCGTTTATGCCTGACATTTTAAAAGACAAACAGAATGTAAATCATATCTTCGAGAAAGAACTTGATCAAGTAGTATATGATAAGACCGATCATATCGTTGGTAGCGGCATTACTGCTGCACATCTTGCACTTAAATTGTTAAATCATGATAACGATAAAAAGATTCATTTATGGCTAAATAAAGATATTGAAATACATGACTTTGATGCTGATCCTGGTTGGTTAGGTCCGAAAAATATGTCTTCATTTTTAAGTACTAAAAGCATGCCTGAAAGAAATGCCATTGTACAACGCGAACGTCATAAAGGATCAATGCCTCACGAACTGTACTTACGCCTTAAAAAACATATTAAAAATGGTCGTATAAATGTGCATAAAACACCTATCACTCAAATTAGTGGTGGTGTAATTAACACTGAAAATGATTCTGTTCCATATCAACAGATTATGGTTGCAACTGGTTTTGAACAAGATTTTATGTCACAACCACTTATTAAGCAATTAATACAAAATTATGATGCACCTATCAACGAATGTAATTACCCTGTTATTTCCGAAAAATTAGAATGGATACCAAATCTATTTGTCGCAGGATGCTTTGCAGACTTAGAATTAGGACCATTTGGTAGAAATGTTATGGGTGGCCGTAAAGCTGCCGAACGCATTGAACAAGCATTTCTAAAACTACAACAATATAGCGCATAAAAAAACTGCTAGCCGTAGTTATGAATATCTCATAACATTTCAGCTAGCAGTTCTTTTATTTTAAAGGTTTAATAGCAACTGTACCACGCATAACTGTAATTAATTGTTCTTTGTCATTCTTAATTTTTATATCCCATACATGTGTCGACTTACCTCGATGAATAATTTCAGCTGTCGCAGTAACACGACCATCTTTAGCAGAATGAATATGGTTAGCATTCATCTCTAAACCTAATGGAATAAATTTGGTTGTATCAATTAAATTAGCAGATCCTAATGAACATGCTGTTTCACCTAAAGCAATCGAAGCCCCACCATGTAAATATCCAAATGGTTGTTTTACTTTATCAGTAACAGGCATAGAAATAACAACTAAACCATCTTCCTGGTGATCTATTGACATCTCAAATGTCTCTAATAAATGAGTCATATTTTCACCTCTTTATGCTTATAGTACCATAGCAGCAATAGTACCGAAAATCATTAAAGGAATATTATAAAACAAGAAGTTTGGTACACATGTATCACGTATATGATCATGTTGGCCATCAACATTTAATCCCGCAGTTGGTCCTAATGTTGAATCACTTGCAGGCGAACCTGAGTCACCTAATGCACTCGCTGTTCCAATCAATGCGATTAATGCCATTGTATCTAGTCCAATTGACGCTCCAAAAGGAATGAATAATGATGCGATAATAGGAATTGTTGCAAATGATGATCCAATACCTAAAGTGACAATTAAACCTATCACATACATCATGATAATGCTAAATAATTTATTATCACCAGTAATACTTGTTAAAGTTTTAACTAATTCATCTATATCACCAGTAGCATTCATTACACCAGCAAATCCATTTGCTGTTAAAATAACTACACCAATATAAGCCATAATTTTAATACCTTCAACAAACTTAGCATCTAATTCATACCAATTATATGCACGTGAAATAAAGAATACGAGTACCCCTGCCAGTGCACCAAAAATCATTGAATCTGTAAATGTTTGTACTAAAAATGTAGCTAGTATTGCTACAATTGTTACTATTAAGATATATGGTTTTAACTCTGTAACATTGTCACTATCTGAAATTTTACGTGTTTCATATTCACGTGGTTTACGATATACATATAAACCGATAAGTAAGCCAACAATATACCCCATTGAAGGAATAAGCATTGCTTTCCAAATCATATTAAACTCAATTGGGTGATTTGCCTTTGCAAAGCCACTTTGAATAATTTGCTGGAAAATTTGACCGAATCCATATGGTAATAACACATACGGGAAACATAAACCAAAACCGATAATCAAACCGATTAAACGTCTATCTATTTTTAAGTCATTAAACAGACTTAACAATGGTGGGATGACAATTGGAATGAATGCAATATGTACAGGAATTAAGTTTTGACTCATGATACTCATAGCTAATAATGCAATGATTATTGTCACTTTGACTTTAACTCTTGACCATCGACTATTTTCAGCGTGAATTGCATTTATAATTTTTCCTACTAAATAGTCTGTGATACCACTGTATGAAATTAATGCTGCAAATCCACCTAATAAAGCATAGCTTAATGCTACCTCAGCACCATCGACTATATTTTTCCCAAATACATTTATAACTTTTTCAATGCTCATGCCTGAAATTAAGCCACCAACTAGCGCACTGATAAATAAGCTTATAACTACGTTTAATCGACATAAACATAGCACAATCATTAAAATTACTGCTATTACTACTGCATTTATCATATGACAACCATCCTTTATCACTCTATCGAACTAAAGCGTTTATAGACTACATAGTATCAGTAGCTTTAACACCTGTCAATAGCAAACTATACCAATAATCTTTATTTTTTAGTTAATTGTCTTTCTTAAAATAATTTTAGCTTTCATTAAATTAAACAATTTTACAAGCTTGGAACACCAATCAAAATCCTAAGTTCTAAAATGCAATATTAGTAGTCGTTGACTGAATGAACATATGCTTATAATATTTTTTTGCAATGCTAGTCAAGTTGATTTATGCTCACAAGGATATGCGATTTATATTTTCTTACAACAATGAAAATGCCTGATACAATGCGATCCTTTATACTTTCAAGAGTTAAATTAGAAATGTATATCAAGACACAAGTTGTATCAGGCAAATAATTAAATTATTGTTGTTTTAACCATTGTACTATCGTCGGAATCATAAATCCTGTTGGCCCTTTTGGACCATTATATGAAGCTTTATTAGTCGTTGCTGGACCTGCAATATCGAAATGAATGTGAGGTGTTTGACCACTAAAATGTGTTACAAAACTTGCCGCAAATAGCGCTTTACCTTGTCCATTCGTATGGTTAACTAAATCAGCGATATCACTGTGTTTAATACTTGCACGTTCGGTTGCAGTAATCGGTAATTCAAATACCATTTCATCGACTTCAGAACTTATTTGTAATATATCGTTTAATATCACTTTACTATTCGATTCAAATGCAGCAGCTTTATCATCGCCTAGTGCAACAATTGCTGCACCCGTTAATGTAGCAAAGTCCATAATCACACTAGGCTGATATTGATTTGCATAAAACACAGCATCTGCAAGGACTAATCTACCTTCAGCGTCTGTATTCATTACTTCTACAGTTTCACCACTTAATGCTGTAAATACATCATCTGGCTTCATTGATGCTTCATTTATCATATTTTCAGCACACGCAAGCACTCCGACAATATTTACAGGCAGTTGTAAACGACTAGCCGCTTCAATGATACCAACGACATTCGCAGCGCCACACATGTCAAACTTCATTGTAGCCATGCCATTCTTCGTTTTAATACTATAACCACCAGAATCATACGTTATACCTTTACCAACTAAGGCAATTGGTGCTTCATCTTTGTCTTTGCCATTATATGTGATGGTTACTAATCTCGGTTTATGCTTACTACCTTTACCTACTGCTTGTAAAAGTCCGAATCCTTCAGAAACTAAAGTGTCATAATCTTTAACATCTACTTTGACCTTTGTATTTTTAAAATGATTAACAATATCTTCTGCAAATGTTTGTGGTGTTAATACATTCGGTGGCATATTACTAAAGTCTCTTGCCAAATTAATGGATTGGCCAATACTGATACCCTCATGAATAAAATCTAATTCAATTAATGATTCACTAATAAGGTTTAAATTCGTCTTAAACGGTGCCTTCTTACTTGATTTATAATGATCGAATTCATATGTTGCACGCTCACTTTGAATACCGCATGCCATTAATACATCTGATAACTGATCATATTTTGAAATAAATGAATCCATAAGTAAATACGTATCTTCAATGTGTTCTGACTTTATGTATTGGAAAAGATGTCCCCATATTTTCAACATATCTTGATAACTACGTGTCTTTAAGTTTCCTAAACCAACTGTAATTAAACGATATGTTTGATCTTGTACATCAAATGCAGTTGTATAAATCTTCCCAACTTTACTACCAATAATATGTTGATGTTTTAGTCTTTCAAGTGATTCTGTAATATCGATATGATTAAAACTAATGCGCTCTAACTGATTTAAATGTTCTGGTATACCAATAATCAATGTATTTATTTCGTTGCTTAGTGTGTTATTTAATTTAAAATTCATAATGTACCTCCTTAGATTTGATATGTTACTCACTTCAAATTGTACAACAATAAAGCCCTTCAGTGACACTGAAGGACTTTATAAATGAATAATTTAATTTTATGTGTTTAGCTGAAACTTTATTTAAAGCCTAGAATTTACCTTTTTTGAATGCTAAACCGATACCACCGATTTTGAATACCGCACGTGTATCAATCACTTTTTTCATGAATGCTGCTTTTTTACCAGCGATAGGTTTACCAAATACCATACCTACACCGTCATGTGAACCTAAAGAACAAACAGTTCCACGATCAACGTATTCGAATTCTTCAGTTGATTCACCGTTTAAGATGCGTTTAATGTTTTTAGCAACACTTTCACCTTGTTGCATTGCAATTTGTGCTGTAGTTGGTAATGGACGTTCTTCTCCAGCTGGGATAAACGCTGAACAGTCACCAATAACAAAAATGTTGTCGTAACCATTGATTGTTAAATCTTGCTTTGTAACGATACGTCCACGTTTAACGCCTTCAAATGATTCTTCCATTAATTTACTACCACGTACACCAGCTGCCCATACTGAAGTACCTGCATTTAATTGTTGTTTTTCACCATCTACTTCAACTACAAAACCTTTTTCGTTACAAGCAACGATTGGTGTAGCAATTTTAAATTCAACACCGCGGTCTTCTAAGTAGCTAACTGCGTGGTTAACTAATTCTTCTGAGAACATTGGTAACATTTTAGGTGCTGCTTCAACACAAGTGATTTTAACTTTATTTTGATCCACACCATATTTGCTACATAATTCAGGAATTCTGTCTGTTAATTCACCTAAGAATTCAACACCAGTGAATCCAGCACCACCAACTAAGATAGATAAATCGTTATCATCTTTTTCTTTTGATGCTGCATAGTTAGCAAATTTGTCTTCGATATGACGTGATAATTCACGTGCTGTGATAACATTTTCAATTTGGAAAGCATGATCTTTCATACCTTCGATGCCGAATGTTTCACTAACGAAACCTAATGCTACTACTAAAATATCAAAGTCATAAATACCTTGATTTGTTTCTACCTTTTTAGCATCACGGTCAATTTTTGTTACTTCTGCTTGAACAAAGTTCACTTTGTCTTTCTTCAAGACACTTTCCACAGGATATAATACATCTTCATAGTTTAGTGTACCTGCTGATGCTTCATGTAACCATGTTGCTTCATAGTGATATTCATTTTTATTAATAAGCGTAATTTCTGCTTCTTCTGTTGATATCGCTTTTTGCAATTTAGTTACAGTTTGTAAACCTGCATAACCAGCACCAAGTACAAGTACTTTTTTACGATCTTGAGCCATTTAATTTCACCTAAGCTTTCATATTTTTTTAACCAAATGCTGATAATTACTAGTAACAACTGGTCATTACTACTTTTACCACAATGTATACTAGTTTATCATCATTTTGTTATTTAAGTCTTTTAAATTATGTAAAAACCTGTGATGTTCACAAAAAAGACATTTTTAATCCAATACTAATTCTATAGCTTTTATGTTATATTTTCAAGCAAGATTCAGTCAGATTGTGAAAAAATTAATTAATTTTTTCGTAGCCTGATTTCGATTAAAAATGTATCCGCTATCACGATCATTTAAAATACTATTTATAGTCAGATTCTTAATTTTCAATAAGCTTTTTAATAAAACAAAATATCTTTACGCAAAAATAGGACATAATCAAATATGTCCTTAATCGTTATTGATATCAATTTGTATCCCAAAAATTGGGTTAACCATTAAAAAGTTATTTTATTAGCAATTTTCAGGATTACCTGCAACTTTTGCAGTTCTAAATGAACTACCACAGCCACATGAAGCAATTGCATTAGGATTGTCGATTTGGAAACCGCCACCCATTAATGATTGCTTAAAATCAATAGTCGTACCATTTAATACGGGTGCATCTTTTTTGTCTACTAATACTTTTAATCCAAAGTATTCTAAGACTTCATCATTTTCACCAGGCGCTTCTTCTGCACCCATACCGTATGTTAAACCAGTGCACCCGCCACCATTCACTTTAATTTTTAAATAGCCATCTGGCATTTCATTTGCTTTAAGCATATCTTTTACTTCGTAAGCAGCTGCTTCTGTTAATATAACTGTTGGCATGATAACTCCTCCTTAAAAAATCCAAGTTTCTTTTATATGTGCATATATATTTTGTAATAATTCTTCCGGCGAATCACCTTCAACAATATCACCATTTACTAAAGCATACAACCCGGCTGAACATATACCACAATGTGTCAGGCAACCATACTCTAACACATCGACATCTGGGTCATTTTCCAGTTGATTAAAAACATAATCTCCACCTTTTGCCATGTTAGAGAGACAAAATTCTACGATCGGATTCATACTTCACCTTCTTATTTCATTTGTTACAATATTATAGCATTTTAAAACTGGTATTTTAACATGATGTGCTCAATTAGCAACAACTGATGTTTCTTATCCCAGTTATGTAATAGTGCCTTAGTTAGTACAAATATTTATTTGTAGTCATTTTCAAAAAAATATATAATAAGCATATAAATACATATTTACTTTTTTAGGGGTTATTGATGAATCAAAGACACTTGCATTTTATAACTGTTCATTAACAAATATATCTATGCACTTTGATCTTTTCAAAATTAAAGTAAATATTAACATATAAAAGGGGTACTTCATTATGAAAAACTTAGTTTTGTTAGGCGGCGGATATGGTAATATGCGTATCATGTCACGCATTTTAACTACTTCTTTACCACAAGATTATACAGTCACATTAGTTGATCGTATGCCATTTCATGGATTGAAACCAGAATTTTATGCTTTAGCTGCGGGCACGAAATCAGATAAAGATGTTCGTATGAAATTCCCTAATCATCCACAAGTGAATACAGTTTATGGTGAAATTAACGACATAGATTTAGATGCTCAAATTGTCTCAGTCGGTAATTCTAAAATTGATTATGATGAGCTAATCATTGGTTTAGGATGTGAAGATAAATATCATAACGTTCCAGGAGCCGAAGAATATACACATAGTATTCAAACACTCTCAAAGGCTCGGGATACTTTCCATAGTATTAGTGAACTACCAGAAGGTGCTAAAGTCGGTATCGTTGGTGCTGGATTAAGCGGCATAGAACTTGCCAGCGAATTAAGAGAAAGTAGATCAGACTTGGAAATATATCTTTATGACCGTGGGCCGCGAATTTTAAGAAATTTTCCAGAAAAATTAAGTAAGTATGTTGCGAAATGGTTCGCCAAAAATAATGTTACCGTTGTTCCAAATTCAAATATTAATAAAGTTGAACCTGGTAAAATATATAACTGTGATGAACCTAAAGATATTGATTTAGTTGTATGGACAGCAGGAATTCAACCTGTTGAAGTTGTTCGTAACTTGCCGATTGATATAAATAGTAATGGACGCGTGATAGTTAACCAGTATCATCAAGTACCAACATATCGTAACGTCTATGTAGTTGGTGATTGTGCTGATTTACCACATGCGCCAAGTGCTCAGTTAGCCGAAGTTCAAGGTGATCAAATTGCCGATGTGCTTAAAAAGCAATGGCTAAATGAACCATTACCTGACAAAATGCCGGAACTAAAGGTACAAGGTATCGTTGGGTCATTAGGAGATAAGCAAGGTTTTGCATATATCATGGACCGCACTGTAACAGGACGACTCGCTTCTATTTTAAAATCCGGCGTACTTTGGTTATATAAATATCACAATGGTTAAAATTAAAAAGCAATGTCAGTTCACACTATTACTGACATTGCTTTTAGTTATGTGTATATTATTCATTCACAAGCTTTTGGTCTATAAATCGAGTGATTTGCTTTGTTTGTATATAACCATCTGCTACATATTCATCGTTCATTGTAATTAATGGATAAAATAGTTCATCTTGTTCTATTCTTTCAATAAATTGTAAATCATGATCTGTTAAGTTGTCATTATCTTTTGTAATATCTATATACGTATATTTAAATGATATATTTGGGTATTTTCTTTTTAATAGCGGCTGTAGCCAGTCATAAATATCTTTCGATGTTGGCGCATTAACGCAACTTGCACATATAACATCTGCCCCATAAACTACCACACTCACGTGCTCCATATATTTATCCCCCATTGGTTTGATAGATTTTTATTACACTATCTATTATAATATACTAATAAAGATTATCAAATTCATCTCTCGAAAGGAGACTTGCCTGATGCCTACTGAAGATACAACGATGTTTGATCAAGTAGCAGAAGTTATTGAACGTCTTCGTCCATTTTTATTACGTGATGGTGGCGACTGCTCATTGATTGACGTGGAAGACGGTATTGTTAAATTACAATTACATGGTGCATGTGGTACATGCCCAAGTTCTACAATCACTCTTAAAGCTGGTATTGAGCGTGCATTACACGAAGAAGTGCCTGGTGTAATAGAAGTAGAACAAGTATTCTAATATAAAGATATTAAGTTAACAGAACATATTATGAATAACAACAAAGACAGGAATACTGAATTATTTATAATCAGTTATTACCTGTCTTTTTTCGCTGTCAAATTGGACTGATGGGAAAGTTATTTTATACTATTTATCTGATTAATTATTTTATTATTGCCACATATCCAAGCACATATTACTATTCTATTCTATGAAATTTAAAATATAAAAATAGCACATACGCTCAATCAAAATCGTTGAGTTATGTGCTATTTGTATTTTAATTTTTAGGTTTATCTACTTCAGGTTGTGGTTCACCTTTCATATGTTTCGCAATTTGCTCATCCATATAAACCCAACCTTTCCAACCGATGTGTACGGCATCACTGATAACATATTTTTCATATTCTTTATCAGTCATATCGTAAATTTTACCACCATTATCTACAACAGTAGAATGGATTTTTTTATAAACTGCTTGACGACGTTCTTTATCGATACCAATGTGGTCATACCATACACCGTTTGATGGAATACTTACATATTGAACATCTGCACCAGCAGCACGCATTGTTTTTACAAGTAATTCTAAATCTTGGAATTCTGGAGAATTAACATTGAATTCGTAGTCACGTCTAACTTTACGCTTACTTTCTTGAATTAATTTCCAGTATTGATCTCTAATACCAAATTTATTCGATGTAGTATCAGCTTTACCAATTTCAACTGCTTTTTGTTTCATCTCATCCCAAGAAGCGTCTGGTTTTGTAGCAGGTTTAACATGTTCTAATGGAGATTTATCCATTGCAAACAATGATTTAATCGCTTCTATTTTAATCAATTGATTCTCTTTAAAACCAGAAATATAACTATCTTTAGTTTCTTTAGGGTTTTTAGCATAAGATTTCAAGTATTCTTTATTGTGTACATGTGGAAACTGTAATAAACGTTGTGCATAACGACGTTTTAATTCAGTAGACATGTTTTTCTGCTGGAACATTTGATTAATTTGAGTTTGAGACATACGAGCATCAAAGTTTTGATTCGTTAAACCATGGTTTGTAAACCATTGTGGTGAAATAATAAATGTTAATTTCTTACCTTTTAATTTATCATACTGTGATGCAAGTTCAACTGCGTTAATTAAGTCTGTAGAACCACCAGCACCTAATAAGAATGCTTTTTTGTTGGCGTTATGCTTATTTAATGCAATTGCAGGATTAAATGGGTCATCTTTACCTAATTCACTAGAGCCGTATATAGGATAATACTTGTTTGATTCGTATAACTTATCTTGAATGAGTGTGCCTTTTAGTACTTGATCTGTCAATGAAGTTCTATTATCTTCTACAGTCTTTTCATTTACTAATCCTGTAAACCAACTAGCAGGTAATAATAGAAAGACAATGAATACCGCTCCACTAATTAAAATGGGTAAAAAAGGTTTTAATTTCATCGTAACTCTTCTAATGCTTCAACGATTTTATTTGGTGTTGCCCACTCATCTCTATCAAAGTCCATAATAGATACTTCGATATCAAGTTTATTTTGAATCTCTAATAATAATCCAACTGTTTGGAAAGAATCAATAATACCTTCTTCAAAAATTTCTACGTCTGGATTTTCTTTTACAATATCATTTTCTGCTACTTCTGCTAATAAATTTAATACTTGTTCTCTAAATTCCATAATTAAATTCTCCTTTATTATATAAGTTTACCTGAGAAGATTAAAAAGCCAAATGTTACAAAGTGGAATGTAATCACAATGCTAAGTGCTGTTGTGAAACCATTTTGCCAACGTGGCGGATGTTTCTTACGCCAACGTTCATAATAGCCATAACCTATAAACAATGCTGCATGGTATAAACCATAAACAATGTAATACACTTCGATACCATGCCAAATTCCCATTATGAAGAAGTTGATTAAGAATGCCACGTTAGACATTGCAAATTGACTCTTCAATAATTTTTTACGAGACATGTAGAATAAAGATCTCATGTAAATACAATCTCTGAACCAGAATGATAATGTCATATGCCATCTATTCCAGAAATCTTTAATATTTTTCGCTTTGAAAGGTTTATCGAAGTTTGGTGGTGTTTTAATACCGAATAAATAACTAAATGCTATCGCAAATAAACTATAACCTGCAAAGTCAAAGAATAAATATAAGCTGTATGCGTACATATATAACCACAAATTGACAAAGCCATGTAAGTCTAATTGTAACGGCATGATTGCATATGTGTTAATAAAGTAAGCAACAATATATTTATACAAGAAACCAAGCATAATCATGTGAATTGCTTTTAATACTAATTCACGATATTCATTGCCTGTTGGTACTTTTTTATCGTCTTTAACGAAACGTTTGTAACGATCGATTGGTCCAGATGAAATCGTTGGGAAGAATGAAATAAATTGAATTAATTTCCATACTTTAATTTCTTTGATAGAACCATCACGAATTTCCATAATTAACTGCACACTTTTGAATGTAACATAAGAAATTCCTAAGAAACCAACAAATTCAATTAATTTACTTTCATGGAAGTGAATCTGATGTCCACCTAACCATGTACTTTGTAACACTTTCACAAGTGCTAATGGCAATATTGATAAAACCATTACAGTTACAAATTTTGAAAATGAATTATTTTTTGGTTTTGAATGATAATAAAACATTATCAATAAAACTTGCCATACGACGTAAATAATAAAACTAATTAATTGAACACTTAAATACTTTTGGTCAAACAGATTATGTTTATCAGAAGAAAAGATTAACACAATCATAAATGCTGTAACTACGCCATTATAAATGTAACTTCGCTTACCTAAAAATCCAAGTATAATGACTGGTAATAATGCAATTAAAGCAATTAAGAAGAATGTAAAATCACCATATGGAATCATCCGTTAATTACCTCTGCAATTTTCTTTCTGTCAATTTTACCATTTGAAGTCAATGGCAATTGTTCCATCCATTCAAACTTTCTAGGAATCATATACTCTGGTAAGCGTGATTTCAAGTCATTTTTAATATTTTTAGTCATTTCTGCATTGTCCGTAACTTCAGTCGTTGGCACAATTGCACCAATTAAATGAATAACTTTATCATTTTTATATACAGGTACAACAATCGCTTCTTTTACGAACTCAGACTGGCGTAATTGTGTTTCAATTTCTTCTAATTCCATTCTGTAGCCATTCAATTTGATTTGGAAATCAATACGACCTTGAATGAACCATTGACCATTTTCAAACTTCGCTTTATCACCAGTGTGATATGTACGAATACCGTCATCGAAATTAAATACTTCAGCTGTTTTTTGGTCATTTTTTAAGTATCCTAAACTTACACTTTGACCTTCGATAACAAGTTCACCTTCATCTGTAGTAGATAATCTTGCGCCTGGTCTTTCAACGCCAACAGGTAATGTCGGATATTGATCTAAGATTTCTTGTGTAATTTGAATACTTGTAACTGCTACCGTAGCTTCAGTTGGACCATATGTGTTGTAAATCGTCGCACTTGGGAAACGGTTTACTAACGCTTTTGCTGCTCTGTGAGGTAGAATTTCACCACAGAAGAAGAATTCGTTAAGACTACCATATTGTTCTTCATTAAGCGTTGGTAATAATAAACACATTTCCATAAATGATGGTGTTGATACCCAAATGTTAATCGGTGTTGCTGTTAGCATTTCATTTAATAATTTAGGTTTATTAATCATGTTTTTATCTACAAGATTTAATGTACCGCCTGATGCTAAACATGGATAAATAGCCATTACAGATAAATCAAATGAAAATGGCGCTTGGTTAAGCCATTGTTGTTCATTTCCTGATTTATTAAGTTCTAACATCCACTCAGTAAATTGAACTAAACTTGCATATTCAATTTGAACACCTTTAGGTTCCCCAGTAGAACCAGATGTAAAGATTGTGTATACTGTGTCGTTATCTTTAATCTGACTATCAAAAATTACTGGGTCTTGAGATGTTTTAATATCTTCTATTGTAAATACTTCGCCTTCTAAACTTTCAAATGATTCATCAGTCGTATTAAATACAAACTCTGGTTGAACCTTGTTAATAATCATTTTAATACGGTCTTCAGGAATTGAAGTGTCTACAGGTACATATCCACATCCTGCTTTAATGGCACCAATCATCCCAACAATCATATATGGTGACATGTGACCGAATAAAATCATCGGTTTCTTACTACCTTGTAATCGATGTGCTAATTTACTAGACTCATCCATTAACTGTTGATAAGTTAATTCATCAGTTGTGTGTCTAACAGCAATGCTTTGTGGATTTGCATCCGCAAACGCTTGCAGCTTGTTAATAATATCTGTCATATTAAGTCTCCCTCATTAGAACTCATTATAAATGAAGTTATTGTGTGTGTCGCCACTGCCATAAATTAAATATAAAGTAATAAATATTGCCAAATACAATAGTGTTAATAAATATGGTTTGAATGCTTCAACATATTTATTAGGTGGCTGTTTACTTTTAGATTTCATATTGCACCTCTTAAAGTTCTTAGTAAAAACGCCTTTATAAAGACCGTTCAATATAAAATACGTTTTAAAATTTGTTTTTTACAATTCATTATATCGATATTCATAATGAAATTCAATTTTAATTTTATAGATTCAACATAGTAATTGGTTGTCATCACTCAATTATTGTAAATGATACACTTTGTTGAGAACATCATTCATTTTAAAGGTTATTTAAACAATAAACAATTACAGTCTATATAACAATTTTGTTATATACGTCAAAATCAAATAAACTCATCACATTAATATGACGAGTTTATAATGTTATTGAATTATCATCAGCGCAAATATATACATTCGCAAGTCAAGCATAACATATTTAACAATTGCTTTGCTTGTTTTACCAATGATTAAAAACCATACTTATTTTCAATTTACTGGAGTATGTGGTACCTGATTTGTCATAACCGCTTCTATATTATTAATACATAATTGAATCATATTGTCCCGTGTTGTTACTGATGCGCTACCAATGTGTGGTGTAATCAGAACATTATCACGTCCCATTAATGGATGTGTATGATCAATCGGTTCATTTGCTAATACATCTAAACCACATGCTAAAATTTCTTTATTGTCTAGTGCATCGATTAATGCTGTTTCATCTACAATTTGTCCTCTACCGATATTAATAAAAATTGCATCATTTTTCATTTGTTCAAATGCTTCAGCATTAAATTTATGATGTGTTTCTTTTGTAAGTGGCGCTGTACAGATGATAAAATCACTTTCTGCTAACAACGTTTCAAAAGAAACATATGTTGCATTAAAGTCCGCCTCTGCATCTTTATGTCTTGATCGATTATGATAAAGAATATTAGTATTAAACCCTTGCAACCTTCTTGCAAAAGCTTTACCAATATCTCCCATACCATATATTCCAATAGTTGAATTGAAGACATCTTTACCTGACAATAAATAAGGACCCCAGCTTTGCCATGCATCTGCTTCTACATATTTTTCAGCTTCTACAATACGGCGTGCTATAGCAAGCATTAATGTAAATCCTAATTCTGCAGTTGTTTCAGTAAGTACATTTGGTGTATTCGTGACAACCACGTTATTCGCTGTTGCACTTTCAACATCGATGTTGTCATATCCTACAGCCATATTCGCAATTACTTTTAAATTTGGTGATTGCGCTAAAATTTCTGCATCGATCTGTTCACTTAATGTAATAAAACAAGCATCTGCGTCACGAAGTGCTGTCACAAATTGATCTTTAGGCATAGGCACTAATGATTTTTGCCACATAACAACGTCACCAAGTTTACTTAATTGTTGATAAAATTTATCTGGAATTTTCCTCGAAACAACTATTTTTACCAAATCAATTCACCTACTTTATAAAATGACTATATCTATTTTTCTAATTCAGCTATTGCTTCATTTAAATCTTTAAAAGAATACGTTGGTGGCACATTTTTATTTTGCACATCTTCTAACGTAGATACACCTGTTTGTACATGAATCGTATCCATACCTACGTTAATACCAGACATAATATCGGTATCGTACAAATCGCCTACCATAGCAACTTCGGATTTATCTAATCCTAAAATTTCTAATGCTTTAACCATAATAATCGGTTCTGGTTTACCAATAAATTGTGGCGATACACCTGTCGATACACTTACAACACTTGTAATAGCACCATTACCAGGTAATAAACCACGCTCTTTAGGAATTGATACATCAGGATTTGTAGAAATAAATGTTGCACCATTTCTTACACCTAACGTTGCAATCGCAAGCTTTTCATATGTAACTTGTTCGTCAAGTCCAATAACTACATAATCAACATGCTCGTCATTTTTAATGACAAGTCCCGCTTCGGTTAACGCAGTATTTAAACCACTCCCACCTAACATATATACTGATGCTCCTGGTGATTGTTCTGAAATATAATCAGCAGTGGCTAACGCTGACGTTACAACCTCTTCTGGTTTAGCATCAATGTGCATTTCACGTAATTTTTCAGTTACTTGCTCAGGTGTTTTTGTTGAATTATTAGTTACGTATAAATGAGGAATGCCTTTTACATTTAAATAATCGATGAATTGTTTTGCTCCATCAATCTCATCTGTTCCCATATACATTGTGCCATCTAAATCGATTAAATACGCTTTATACTGTTTCATTATTGATTTTCTCCTTTACCAAAAGCTGTTACTGGTACATTTTCTTGATGTAAAAATGTCGTTACTTCTGTAATAAATTGTTTGTAATAAGGTAATGCGTCATCAAACATTGGCATGATAATCTTAATATCTAAGGCTGTGTAATCATATGTAAATTGTTTACGAATACCGACAGTTTTATTAATCGCCTGCTGTGTTTCTTTAGTAATAACATTTTCTAGTTCTAATATATCAATCACATCTTTATAATTACCAGGATCCCTTAAAATAAATGCATCGATAATCATATTCCCTATATCTACCGATGATTCTATCAACATTTGAGCAATGCGTTCAAATGCATAATGATTGTGCTTGCTCTCATGATAATCATCAGTTAATGCTTGTAAATAGGCTAATTTCTGAGTTAGTTTATCTTTGTCTACAAAATACATTCCTTGTCACCTCTCACTTATATATTATCATAATTTTGCAGTATACTTCATTTGTCGTTATACTAACTTTACTACTTTTAAAAGGAGTCGCTACAAAATGATTGATATGTATTTATATGATGACAACGAAGAGAGTCAAGTTCAGTTTGTTGGTTTTGTTGGCGAGCATAGTCGATATGATTTGATGTTAGTCCATACAAATAGACATTATGGTAAGACACTCGTACTTAATATGCAAACAAATAAATTCGGTATTATCGGTACTGATGATTTAAAAGAAGAAGGCTATATCGCTCATATTTTAGGTGTAAATGCTGAAGAAGGCGATGAAATTACTGAGTATTTAAATGAAGTCATTCATTAAAGATAAAAACCCCTAACTAGATTACAGGTCCATGCTTGAATTGCATGATTCCCATTTTCAATCTAGCTAAGGGTTTTATTAATGTTCAGTATCTTGAATGGTTGGCTTAATCTTCACATCTTGAAGTTTATTGTCGTCATCTATCACATCAGACGGATGAACTTCTTCGATTAACTTTTTAACCTCTTGTTTAGACAAATGTCTTAATACAAAGTAAGGACAACCAAAGTTACAATATTCAAATATGTAATCTTGAATATTTGAAAAACGTTTACTCATCTCTGCTTTTTTATTAGAATCTTTGTAAAAACCTTTTAATCGTAATTGATCGTAACCATAGTCACCAACTATGTAATCATATTTATCTAAAATATCTGAATACCTAGCAATAAATTGTTCTTCATTAAAACATTCGCGATAATTTTCTATTAATTCAAAGTAATGTTGATCTACTTTTATCAAATTCTTCACCTATCTATGACAATGAAAGGCTCAGTTTATACTTTTAGTGTTTCATAAAAATAATGATTACTTCTATGACACGTTCGTTTTGTACAAACTAAGCCTTTATGCCTTATTAATGGTTAAATATTAACTATTTAACTGTGCCTCACCTTGGCGTTGCTTTTCTTTAGCAGCTTCATTTACTTGCTCATCCGCATGATAAGAACTACGTACTAAAGGTCCAGCTTGGCAATGTTTAAACCCTTTATCCATTGCCACTTTTCTTAATTTACCAAACTCTAAAGGCGTGTAATATTTTTGAACCTTTAAATGTTTACGTGAAGGTTGTAAATATTGACCAATCGTTAAAATATCTACATCATTCGCACGTAAATCATCCATCGTTTCATAAATTTCTTCTATAGTTTCACCTAATCCAACCATAATACTTGATTTAGTTGGGATATCCGGTTGTAATTCTTTTGAACGACGTAAAAACTCTAATGTTCTGTCGTAAGTCGCACGCGCACGAACTCTCGGTGTTAAGCGACGAACAGTTTCAATATTATGGTTTAAAATGTCAGGTCTTGACGCCATTAATGTTTCTAACGCATCATAGTCCCCGCCCATATCTGATGGTAAAATTTCAATCGTTGTAAATGGATTTCTTTCTCTAACTTTACGTACTGTCTCAGCATAAACATTTGAACCAGCATCTCTTAAATCATCACGCGCAACAGCAGTGATAACAACGTGTTTCAAATTCATTAATTCAACTGATTCAGCTACACGTTCAGGCTCATTTAAATCAAGTTCATTAGGTAAACCTGTCTTAACCGCACAAAAACGACAAGCTCTTGTACATACGGCACCTAAAATCATAAATGTCGCTGTACGACGTGCACCCCAACATTCATGTATATTAGGACATTTAGCTTCTTCACATACAGTATTAAGATTTTTTTCCCTCATCATCTTCTTAAGTCCTGTATAGTTTTCGTTGGTATTTAATTTTATTTTCAACCAATCCGGTTTACGTAATATTTCCTCGTTTTTTGTCGCCATAACAACACATACCCTCCTGTTAAGTGTATCTTTAAACATTATATCGAAATTCATGACAAATGAAAATCCAATAATCTTACTTTTTAATATTCCAATAATTTTTCTTTAAATATATCTCTTAAAAACTCTGGCATTAAATACTCTTTTGGTAATTCTTTCAATGTTGGGAAATAACGACCGAACGTATACATATCTATCGTACCTAGTACATATTCTTTGTCGTCTTCGATTTCTTCTCCATTCAGATAGTAACGCCCTGTAGAATGAATGTACCCTAAATTATAAAGAATATATCCTCCAAATATATTCCCTCTGAAACCCAAACCTTGTGCATGTTCATACATATATTCTTGTTTATTACTTTTAGCTATAATCTCTTTTAATTTCACACCAAAAAGTCTAACCCTTACCATATTAATCGGATGCGGTAACATTTGATGAATGTCATATTCTGTCACTTCATCTTTTACAATATCTTTAACGAGTAAGCCAGCATTGATGATGGCACATTGTGCATGTGTATACTCACAAACACTTTGAGCTAATAAGTATGCAGCTTCAGTTATGTGATTCATACTACGCTTAAGCACTACTGGATGTTGAATTACTGAATTGGACATTAACGTTTTTCCTTCTTCTTCAAATGAAGTTTCAACTTCAGGTAATGTTTCTAAAGGAATAATCTTTGCAGTTTTATGTACTACTTTATGTGCCTCAAAAGTTAAATTAACCTCTCCAAGATAATTACCATACTTTCCAGCTGCCGCCATCAGTACACCATTATTGATTTCACCATGTTCAAAATAATGATGCGTATGACTACCAAAAATGACATCAATTTCAGGCAATTCTTGGCATAATGTTTCATCGAAGAAAATGCCACAATGACTTAGCACGATTAATACATCAAATTTACCTCGTTGAAGTTCAATTTCTTCTTTTATAGATTCAAGTGGATCGGTAACAATCCAATTTAGTGCACGATAAAATGGGGTAAAAGGTGCTGTCGCTGCAACGAATAGTATTTTCACACCGTCTATGTCCTTAATATAAGAAGAAACGATATTATTTGGTAAATGACCTGATTCATCTATAACATTGCTACATGTCACTATAAATTTTGCTTCGTCGTAAAGGTGATTTAAAGCTTCGTGTGAAATGGTCATCCCTTCATTATTACCGATTGTTGCAACATCACATTTTGCTTCATTTAGTAATGCCACATTCTTTTTACCTAAAGTTGCTTCAGTTATAGGTGCGGATAAATCTACATGATCACCTAGATCAACATATAAAGAAGGATGATTAAGTCGTGGCCGATGTTCTGCCATATATGCTTTAATGCGTTCGTATTCATGTAAATGACTATGAATATCGTTCGTATGATAAATTGTAAGCCTCAAATTGACGTCCTCCTTTTAAAGTTGTATTAAATCAACGCACGAATAATTAAATATATACCCATTAACAACATTACTGTTCTCAATAATGTTACTACCGTATCTGACTTAATTGATTGATTCACTTTGACACCGATTTTCGCACCAAAATAACTAGAAATAATTAAAATGATTGCATAACCCCAAGCTACGTGACCTTGAGCAATGTGCCCTATAGAACTCATGACACTTGAAAAGAAAATCATCATCATACTTGTTCCAACAGCTACATGAGGTGGAAATCTAAATACAATAAGCATTAGTGGCGTCATTAGTGCGCCACCTCCAATACCAAATAAACCTGTCAATATACCAATTAAAAACGTTGTAATAAAAGCAAACAATGGTGGAACACTATAATGATATGTTTTACCTTTAGCGTCTACATAAGTCTTTTCATACTTGGGTTTATCGAAAATTTTAAACGGTTTAATCTTATTTCTTACCATTAATAAAATGGCTACGAAAATTAAAAAGATACCAAAATATAAATTAAATGACTCAAATGTTAAATATCTACTAATGAAGGACCCAAGCAATGAACCTGGTAATAGTCCAAATAAAAAGATGGAACCATTTTTAATATCAACTTGTTTTGTTTTTAAATATCCAAGTGATGAAGAAAGTCCTGTCACAATTAGAATGACTGAAGACGTCCCTATCGCTACTTGTGTTGTAATATTATGTAGTAATCCATGTTCAACACCGAGGTAAACCATTGTTGGAACGATAATAATACCGCCTCCAATGCCTACGATAGACCCTATAATCGCTGACAAACCTCCGATTAAAACTAATAATGTAATTGTTAATAACATAGTCGTCGCCTCTTAAAATAATTTTAATTGTTGTGGTGCTAACCCTTCATATTCTATATTCAATAATCGCTGATATGTTTTGGCATTATTTGCTGCATGACCACCAGAATTATTGTTAAATATGACGTAAACTTTCTTAGCTTTTTGTGCTAATATTTGTGCCTTTTGTGCCAAGTCTATTAATTCTTGCTCATTATAATCATATAAATAGCGTACATCGCGCCATTCTTGATCTGACATATCTTTCTTAGTCCAACCGTAATGATTACGTCCATGATAACGTACAAACGCAATTTCATTTGTGATTCGATTGACTAAAGGTACACTGCCATCTTTCACTTGTGGTTCATCAACTACTGCATGAATGATTTGATGTTCTGTTAAAAATGCCAATGTTTGTTCTTTAAATGCATCACTAAACCATGATTGATGCCTAAATTCTACACACATTGGAAATGCTTGTAATTGCTGTCTTACATACAAAATATATTTGATATTTTGTGCATTGCAGTCAAACCATGGCGGAAATTGAACCAATACCATTGCTAATTTTTTCTGTGTATGTAAGGGCTCTAACATATTCTTAAATTGATCAAATAGTTCTTGCCTTGTATCTGCAAATGTTTTGTAGTCTGCATGCAATGTGAGTGCTTGATGAATTTTGACCACAAATTCAAATGTATCAGGCGTTTCTTTTATCCATTTCAATATATTTCTTTCCGGTTGTATCGCATAGTATGTCGCATCTAATTCGACAACCGGAAAATGTCCAGCATATGTTTTAAGTTTATCGGTTTGGCGTTCTAAATCTTCATATAATGAATAGTGATCACCCCAACCTGTTAATCCGATGTTTATCATATATATCACCAATGTCATCATACCATATAACTTTTATCATAATCATTTCAGCGAACTTTAGTTTGATGTTTTTGCTTGATTAAAATCTTTCGGCGATCTTCAGCTTGATGTTTTCGTTTGATTAAATTTGTAAAATAGAAACGCAATCCACAAAAATGGCAAGCACTAAAATAATGTTTGGGGGTGCTTGTGCTTTTGTGGATTGCGGTCGATTATTTATATTGCATGATTTGATTAATTTGATTGATTATATTGGACATGATGGTGTTGGCGGGATGCGTTGTTGCTAGTCGCGGGCTTTGTCCACTCCACATATGTATTAACTCTTTGTCGCCGATGTTTGCTGCGGCTTTTCTTATGCTACTTGTTAGCTCATTTTGTATTGGATAATCTGGGATATCGCCTTCGTATTGGGACATTTCTTCGATAAACCTATTGTTGATACCGCGTGCAAGCTTTCCACTAAACGCTTTTGTAATGACTGTATCTGTTTCTTTACTATTTATAATTGCATCTCGCAGTAGTTCTGATGCATTACTGTCTTGTGATGTTAAAAATGCGGTGCCCATTTGTACCCCTTCTGCACCTAAGACAATACTTGCCAAAACTCCTCTACCATCCATAATTCCACCAGCGGCAATGACCGGAATTGAAACGACATCTACAATTTGTGGCACTAAAGATATTGTTCCAACCATAGGTAATTGATTTTTAGGTTTTAAAAATGAACCACGATGTCCACCTGCTTCACTACCTTGAGCAACGATAGCATCCATACCCGCTTTTTCATTCGCAATAGCTTCATCAACACTTGTTGCTGTACCTATAAGTTTGACATTCGCTGCTTTCAACCTGCTTATAATCTGTTCGCTTGGAATTCCAAAAGTAAAACAACATACAGGCACTTGCTTTTTAATTATCGTATCAATATGACACTTAAATTGTTGTTCTTCGGTAATTTTTACAACCGGCTCTTCTAAATGTAATGCGCGTCGATAAGGTTTTAACCATGCATTCATATTTTCAATTTGACTACTGGTATATGATTGTTGACTTGGTACAAAGACATTTACGCCAAAAGAATTTGACGTTAATTGGCGTACATAATCTATTTCATCTTCCAATTGCTGCGTATTAAAGTAACCTGCGCCTATTGTGCCTAACCCACCACTGTTACTTACTGATGCAACTAATTTCGGTGTCGTACTTCCTGCCATACCTGCTTGTATAATTGGATATTCAATACTTAACATTTGAGTAAGTCGATTCTTATTCCACATAGCTGTTCGCTCCTTATATAGATACGTTGCGATTTTTCCGTTGTTGAAATTGAATTTGCTGTTGAGAAAGTTTTTCTTTTTCCTTTTTATCCATCTCATCTTCAATTTCCATACCTAATAATTCTTCAATTAAGTCTTCATGTGACACTATCGCTTCAGTACCACCAAATTCGTCCAACACAATTGCTAAATGTTTTCTAGAAATAGTCATCTTACGTAATACCCATTCAGCTTTATTGTGTTCATTCACAAATAATGGCTTAGCTGAATAGTTTGTAATTTGATTTTCTTTTTTATTACTCCAAGCCAACAGATATTTAGAATGAAACACCCCAATAATGTTATCAATATCTCCCTCGTACACTGGATATCTAGTGTATGGCTTATTCATAACCGTTTCATAAACTTCTTCGTATGTCGCATTTGAAGCAAATGCCGTCACATTAATTCTAGGTGTTGTATCTACATCTTTTACTTTTAAATTTTCAAAATTAATGACACCTTCCAACCTACTCGTCTCAATTTCATTTAAAGCACCTTCATGTCCAGCAATTGCTAACATTGTTTTAAATTCTTCTTTTGAAAATTGATGTTCTTGAGGTTGGCCCTTAGATAAACTTCGATTAATACTGTCCGTCAACTTATTTAAAAGTAATGTGATAGGACGGAACACAATGACACAAATATTAATAATTGGATATACAAGCCTTGTTATTTTATCTGGAAATGTTGCAGCGACAGACTTGGGAATCACTTCGGAGATCAAAATGATAACAACTGTTAAAACAGCTGATGCAATACCAACGCTAATCCCCCAACGTAAAGCCATAATTGTAACAAGTGTTGGTAATAAAATATTCGCGACATTATTCCCAATTAGAATCGTTGTAATAAACTCACTTGGTTTTTCAAGTAACTTTACAATGCCTTTTGCTTTTTTATCACCTTTGTCAGCTTCAGTTTTAAATTTTGTTTTATTGGCAGCCGTTAATGCCGTCTCGCTTCCTGAAAAGAAAAACGAAATAAATATCAATATAATTATGGCAATGATCACGCGTGTAGTCTCCTTATTGTCATATCTTATTTTTATTGTAGTTACTTAATTCCCGACGTTCTCGTTTAATAAACCAGTTAAAATTCATTATATATAATAGTCTTAATAATGATAATTAATATGCATTTTTAGTCATAGTTACTTTAATGCATTCATTAGTAAAATGATGCTATAGTTCGAGCTGTTTGTTATTAATAAATTTGCATAATGAAAAATTTCAACAAATTCAGTTTATGACATAGTTATAATCATTTGAAACCATTATAATGATAACAACCAGTTTCTCATAAATTTATTCTAATTATCTTTTAAATAACTTTAGACAAGTACTTGTTTATATCCAAATATAGAAAGAAGGATTAACATGTATTTTGTTTTAGCAATATTTACAATAATCAGTGCCAGTGTAAGTTTAGGTTATTCAATTCAAGCATGTGCATCTAGCCATAATATAAATGCATATTATGCACTTAGTCGAAGCTTACCTTTATTTTTATTAGCTATTTTTTCTTTAGTCATTCATAGTGCTATATTTTTGATAACTATATCCATTGCAATGATCTTAGTTCAATTTTTAGATGCGATTGTTGGTTATAAAAGTGAAGATGTCTTTAAAACTTATGGTCCATTAGCAACATCTGTAGTGAACTTAATATTATTAATAGTTTTCTTATTTTAACTCACTTATACAACGAATCTTAATCGAACTAATATCGAATTATCTAAAGAATATTTGATGTAGCTTTCAATTAATTTAATAAAGACCAGCACTCTAATGCCACAATCATGTTGTATTTGTGTTGTCGCTTTATCCACCATCAATGATTATTTTTTACACCAATCAAAAAATCGAACTGATATAAATAAGTACAAAGCTTATCTATCAATCCGATTTAGTTATAAAACAAAAAAAGCCACAGTAATGTGGCTTTTTGTTATATTCAGTATCAAAATGGTATCAATAGCCATTTTCGGAAGTCAAGAATGGCTTAACAACGCGGTTTAAAGCTATCCAATACTACCTTCCATTTCGAACTTGATTAAACGGTTCATTTCGACCGCGTATTCCATTGGAAGTTCTTTTGTAAATGGTTCGATGAATCCCATAACAATCATTTCTGTCGCTTCTTCTTCAGAAATACCACGACTCATTAGATAGAATAATTGTTCTTCAGAAACTTTTGAAACCTTGGCTTCATGTTCTAATGATATTTGATCGTTGAATACTTCGTTATATGGAATTGTATCTGATGTTGATTCGTTATCTAAGATTAATGTATCACATTCAATATTTGAACGAGCACCTTTTGCTTTACGTCCAAAATGAACAATACCGCGATAAATAACTTTACCACCATTTTTAGAAATAGATTTAGAAACAATTGTAGAAGATGTATTAGGTGCTTTATGAATCATTTTAGCACCGGCATCTTGAACTTGTCCTTTACCAGCAAATGCAATAGATAATGTACTACCTTTTGCACCTTCACCTAAAAGAACACAGTTTGGATATTTCATCGTTAACTTAGAACCTAAGTTACCATCTACCCATTCCATATTTCCGTTTTCATAAACAAAAGTACGTTTTGTAACTAAATTGTATACATTGTTCGCCCAGTTTTGAATCGTAGTATAACGAACGTGCGCATCTTTATGCACAATGATTTCCACAACAGCAGAGTGTAAAGAACTAGTTGTATAAACTGGTGCAGTACAACCTTCTACGTAATGTACAGAAGCACCTTCATCAGCAATGATTAATGTACGTTCAAATTGACCCATGTTCTCAGAGTTAATACGGAAATAAGCTTGTAGTGGCGTATCTAGTTTGATATTTTTAGGTACATAAATGAACGAACCACCTGACCATACTGCTGAGTTTAACGCCGCAAATTTGTTATCTGCTGCAGGTACTACAGAAGCAAAGTATTTTTTGAATAATTCTTCATTTTCTTGTAAAGCACTATCTGTATCTTTAAAGATAATACCTTTTTCTTCAAGTTCTTTTTCCATATTATGGTAAACAACTTCAGATTCATATTGAGCAGAAACACCAGCTAAATATTTTTGTTCAGCTTCAGGAATTCCTAATTTATCGAAAGTTCTTTTAATTTCTTCTGGCACTTCATCCCATGAACGTTCAGCTTGTTCTGAAGGCTTTACATAGTAAGTAATGTCATCGAAATTCAATTCTGATAAGTCGCCACCCCATTGAGGCATTGGCATTTTATAAAACAATTTTAATGATTTAAGACGGAAATCTAACATCCATTCCGGCTCATTTTTCATGTTAGAAATTTCTCTAACGATATTCTCAGTTAAACCACGTTCTGATCTGAAAATGGACACATCATCGTCGTGGAATCCATATTTATAATCCCCAACATCAGGTGCTTTTTTAGCCATTTCAATCACTCCTTAAAAATATATTTACAACGGCGTGCGTAAGTTTTTAATTCATGATGTAAACCATATTATAACAATGACATGACATCTTATAAAAATTTTTATACTTTTATATGTCTAATATCAAAATTATCTATGATTAACAGCATTCTATTCTTCTTCAGTCGTACCTTCTGCTTTACCTTCTTTAGCAACAGTACCTTTTTCCAATGCTTTCCAAGCTAATGTGGCACATTTAATACGAGCTGGGAATTGAGATACACCTTGCAATGCTTCAATATCTCCCATTTCTTCTGTAATCACATAGTCTTCACCAAGCATCATTTTCGTAAATTCTTGGCTCATTTGCATTGCTTCTCCAAGTGAATGACCTTTAACAGCTTGTGTCATCATCGATGCACTTGCCATTGAAATCGAACAACCTTCACCTTCAAACTTAGCATCTTTTATAATGCCGTCTTCTATATCAAATGTTAGTCGTATACGGTCACCGCATGTCGGGTTATTCATATCTACTGTCATAGACCCGTTATCTAATACACCTTTATTTCTAGGATTTTTATAATGATCCATAATGACAGATCTATATAATTGATCTAGATTATTAAAATTCATAAGAGAAAAACTCCTTCGTTTGTTTCAAGGCATTTATTAACTGATCAACGTCTTCTTTCGTGTTGTATATATAAAAACTCGCTCTAGCTGTTGAAGACACATTTAACCATTTCATTAACGGTTGCGCACAATGATGCCCAGCTCTAACCGCTACACCTTCTGTATCTACGGCTGTAGCAACATCGTGTGGATGTACATCTTGTAAATTAAACGTTATTACACCTGCACGACGATCCTTTGGCGGGCCATAAATTTCAATTCCTTCAATTGCAGACATTTGCTCATAAGCATATATCGTTAATTCTTGTTCATATTTATGAATTGCATCAAAACCTATGCGTTCTAAATAGCGAATAGCTTCTGCAAGCCCAATTGCTTGAGCAATTAATGGAGTACCCGCCTCAAATTTAGTAGGTAAATCAGCCCATGTTGCATCATACTTACTTACAAAATCAATCATGTCGCCACCGAACTCAATCGGTTCCATTTTTTGTAGTAACTCACGTTTACCAAATAATACGCCAATACCTGTTGGTCCAAGCATTTTATGACCACTAAAACTATAAAAATCAGCATTCATTTCTTGCATATCAAGTTTCATATGTGGTGCTGCTTGCGCCCCATCAACACTGATAATTGCACCATGTTGATGAGCTATTTCTGCAATGGTTTTAACATCATTAATTGTACCGAGCACATTAGATATATGTGCAATAGCAACGATCTTTGTTTTATCATTAATCGTTTGCTTAATATCCTCGATGTTTAATTCACCGTCAGCTGTCATTGGTATAAATTTCAATGTCGCATTTTTACGCTTTGCTAACTGTTGCCAAGGAACAATATTGGCATGATGTTCCATTTCAGTGACAACAATTTCATCGCCCTCTTCAACATTTGCATCACCATAGCTATGTGCTACAAGGTTAATCGACGCAGTTGTTCCGCGTGTAAAAATGATTTCTTCAAAATACTTCGCATTAATAAAACGACGAACGGTTTCACGGGCATTTTCATAACCATCAGTTGCCAATGATCCTAATGTATGAACACCACGATGAACGTTTGAATTATAACGCTTGTAGTAATCTTCTAAAACATTTAACACTTGCACAGGCGTTTGACTTGTCGCTGTTGAATCAAGATATGCTAAACGTTTGCCATTGACTTTTTGATCTAATATCGGAAAATCCTTGATTACTTCATTAACGTCAAATGAGTGTTCGGCCACTTCATTCACGACCTTTCTTAAATAAAAATCCTAATCATTTAAATACTGACGTTGTATTAGTCTTATACCAATATCGACAGTCTATATCTATTACAAACTTTTATTTTCAAAATATTATTTAGAAACTTTGCGTTCAATTACTTCTCTCAATTGACGTTTAACGTCTTCGATAGGTAATTCACGTACTACTGGATCTAAGAAACCATGTATAACAAGACGTTCCGCTTCTCTTTGAGAAATACCACGACTCATTAAATAGTAAAGTTGATCTGGATCAACACGACCTACTGATGCAGCATGACCAGCTTGTACATCATCTTCATCAATTAATAAAATAGGATTCGCGTCACCACGAGCATGTTCAGATAACATTAATACACGTGATTCCTGATTAGCAATTGATTTAGTTCCACCATGCTTAATGTAGCCGATACCATTAAATACAGACGATGCATGTTCTTTCATAACACCATGTTTAAGGATATAACCATCTGTTTCTTTACCATATTGTACGATTTTAGATGTTAGATTAATTTTTTGTTCGCCTGTACCTACAACTACTGATTTAAGTGAACTTGTTGAACGATCACCAAATAAATTTGTTGTATTATCAATAATTTGGCTACCCTCATTCATTAAACCTAGTGCCCAATTAATTGAGGCATCCGCTTCAGTAATACCACGTCGAATGATATGACCTGTAAAGCCTTTATCCATATAGTCCACTGAGCCATATGTGATATTTGAATTTGCACCAGCAATCACTTCAGAAATAATATTTAATTGATTTCCTTCACCAGATGCATTTGATAAGTAATTTTCAACATATGTGACTTCGGCGCTTTCTTCAGTAACGATGATAACATGGTTATAAAAGCTTGCATTTTCGTCGTCGTGCAACACAACGTATTGTACTGGATGTTCTACAACTACATTTTTAGGAACATAAACAAATACGCCACCATTAACTAATGCCGTGTGTAGCGCTGTGATACGATGTTCATCTACTGTTACTGCATCTTTCATAAAGTACTTTTGTACTAAATCACTATGGTTCATAAGAGCGTCTGCTAAACCTTCAACGATAACGCCATCTTTCGATGCATTATCATCAACTTGTGTGTACGCAATCGTATTATTATGTTGAATTACTAAGTTTTTAGAATGATCTACGTCAATAATTTCTCTTACTGACTCAGGTAATTGTGATAAAGATTGATAAACATCACCTTTTACATCGTGTTGTTTAAAAGAATCAAAATCCCATTTTCTTAATTTTGTTTTATCAGGTTTTGGCATTTCTAAAGTTTCTGTTAATTTCAAAGCTTTTTTACGTAATTCTGTCATCCAAGAAGGTTCATTGTGGGCTTTAGAATAATCAACAAGTTGTTCTTCAGAAATGTTCAAAATATCAGTTGTCATAACTTTTTCCTCCTACTTGATGAAATTTACTATTTCGTATAAATGTTCATTTTCATCATATATAGATGAACATCTCATGGATACTGTATTAATAAGATTATTCAGCTGAACCGAACTCTTCTTTAACCCATTCATATCCTTCTTCTTCAAGACGTTTTGCTAATTCTGGACCACCAGATTTAACGACTTTACCAGCATACATTACATGTACTTTATCAGGAGTAATGTAATTTAATAATCGTTGATAGTGTGTAATCATTAATGCACCAAAGTTTTCCCCACGCATTTGGTTAATACCTTTAGATACAACTTTTAATGCATCGATGTCTAACCCTGAATCGATTTCATCTAAGATTGCAAACTTAGGTTCTAACATCATTAATTGTAAGATTTCGTTACGTTTCTTCTCTCCACCTGAGAAACCTTCATTTAAATAACGTTGTGCCATGTCTTTATCTATGTCTAGAAAATCCATGTTTTTATCTAATTTCTTAATAAATTGCATTAAGTTGATTTCTTGTCCTTCTTCACGTTTCGCATTGATTGCTGAACGCATGAAATCAGCATTTGTAACACCTGTAATTTCTGATGGATATTGCATTGCCAAGAATAATCCTGCTTTTGCTCTTTCATCAACTTCTAATTCTAAAATATTTACACCGTCTAAAAGTACTTCTCCTTTAGTTACTTCATAGCTTGGGTGTCCCATAATTGCAGATGATAAAGTTGATTTACCTGTCCCGTTTGGTCCCATAATCGCATGTATTTCATCAGTGTTAATTGTCAAGTTAACACCTTTTAAGATTTCTTTATCCTCAATAGACACATGTAGGTCTTTGATTTCTAATGTTGATGCCATTTTATATTCCCTCCGTAAAATATAAAGTTTTCTTAACTAGTTTATAATAATTTTAATTTGTAGTCAAAAAGACTTTGTAATAATGCGTTCAGTTAATTATAACTTACTTATACCTTAATATAAACAACTTAAACCCTTTTTATTATTTTTAATAACTCTAAAGTACAACTCTAATCCGCTCTCTTTAAAAATATAAATGATAATAAGTGCACATAATTTCTCAATGGATTTTATGAATTTAAAATATGTTATCATTTCACTAGGACATTTGTAATATGGTATGATGCTATTTATGATTTTATTCCAATCGTTTGAAAGGAGTTATTCATGCAACAATTTAAATGGATTAATATTCTAAAAGGTTTTGCTATGGGAACGAGTGACTTGGTACCTGGTGTTAGCGGTGGGACTATCGCATTATTGTTAGGTATTTACAATCAATTTATCGCTTCAATTAGCGGCATATTCTCACGACGTTTTTGGCCAAGTTTTACATTTTTAATCCCCATTATAATTGGAATGTTACTGGCAATGGGATCACTAAGTAATCTTTTTAATTATTTATTAAGCCAACACCATATTCCAACTATGTTTTTCTTTGGTGGATTAATCATTGGTATCGTTCCATATTTATTGAAAATTTCTAACTATAAAACGTCATTTACAACTAAACATTACATGATGGTTATAGCTGGTATCGCTATCTTAATTGTTATTACATTAATGAATAATGGTGATAAACATGCTGGAGAAACACTTACTCTATCAACTAGTCTTATTATTAAATATTTTATTGCAGGTATGTGTGCATCTAGTGCTATGTTACTCCCAGGTATTTCAGGGTCATTTATGTTATTAGTATTTGGCGTCTATGGTACGGTCATGCTAGCAATATCTGAAGTTGTTAAACTTAACTTTGCAGGTCTTCCTATATTACTTGCAGTCGGATTTGGCGTGCTTGCTGGATTCATTATTTCAAGCAAAATTATCCAGTATTTCCTAACACATCATAAACTAATGACTTTTGCATTAATCATTGGTTTTGTTGTTGGCTCCCTCTTTGCAGTATTTCCAGGTTTACCAACTAATATCGTGATGTGGTTCGTTTCATTAGTAGTATTTATCATCGGTTTTATTGTAAGTTTGACTTTAGGTCGAATTACCGCTGAAAATGAATAATCATTTTAGGGGTGATAAAATATTTTCAGTATCTCGTTAATCATATGCAATATATGTCTCGTTTTGTATACATATTATTGGATATCATTAGCGAGTTTTTATTTAGTTTTTTTCTAACATTAAAATAATTATTAATAAATTTTGGTATCCACTTTTTTAATACAAAAACCACCTAGCCGATGGTTATACCGACTAAGTGGCATGTGCAGTGTATTAGGAATAAAAAGTAAAATTACTCGCCTTTGTTACCTTTTACTTTATCAATAAAATCAGTTGCTTTTTCTTTTGCATTTTCAACGAATTCTTTCGCTTTACCAGAAGCTTTATCTTCTTTACCTTCGTTTTCTAAATTTTTATTATCAGTAACATTACCTACTGTTTCTTTAACATTACCTTTTGCTTGTTCAAATTTACTTTCGTCTGCCATAATAAATGCCTCCTCGGAATAATTAAATGTTATATATAATACTTACCCACTGAAAAATTATCTAAACATTTTACTTAAATAATTTTTGATATTGATTTGACGTCATTTTATAACTAGCGAAATAGATTCATCATTAACTTGAGGGAGTGGGACTGAAATAATAAAGAATCACTAATGATTTATGATGTATTAGTCACTAGCCATGTGAAATTAAAAATAAGAATAAATGAGTAGCACGCATGCATATAGGATTTTACTTTATCCGTAATAGCATCTCATTCCTAAATATCATATAAATACCTGTTTAAATTAAAAAGCCCAGCAACATCACGTTACTGAGCCATTAATATGATTTATTTAGCAGGAATAATTAGCCAGATTATCAAGGAAGTTCAAGGGCAATCAAAACATTGTTATATATGCATTTATAAAATTTTCAAGATAATTTATTATTCATACCCTTGCCCTTTGTTTCAAAATTATGCCCTTTTTTTGCCCTTGAAAACAACCACACTCCTAAATTAATAGGTGGTGTGGTTTGATCATTTATAATATAACATAAAAACAACCACCCAGTAACTAGTATGAGTGGCGTAGCGACTATAACAACTCTATGTTATCAAGATATATGTATATGAGTGATGACAAGGAAGATGTCTCCTGTGAGACCAACAGCCAGATATATGGCCTCTGCCGGGCTATATAGTTCACTCCTACTATATACACATGTAATTATAACATAAAAAAATAGACAAGTACCGAAGTACCTGCCTAAATAACAACAAGATTAACATGTGAATAATGGAAATAAAAAGTCAGCCCGAAGGCTAACTTACGAATAGATGAAAATTTGAACACATTGCTGTGTCTAAAATGATTATAGCATAAATAACGAATATTTCCAGCTCAAAATTAATATATTGTAATAATAATATTTTATATCTTTGTTAATAATTATTTAATTGATTTACATAAATAATAATTGTAAAATTACTTTGTAATCGATTGCAAATAAATTATAGGAGAAAATAAAATGAATAAAAAACTATTAACAAAAACATTGATAGCAAGTGCTTTAGTTTTAACAACAGTAGGTTCAGGTTTTCATTCTTCTTCAAATTATAATGGTATTAATAACGTTGCAAAAGCTGAGCAAACGACAGATAACGAATTGTGGAAAAATGTAAGAGACGCTTTAAAAGAAGCGAATATTATCGATAAAACAGATAATGAAAATGTCAAAGTGACTTATAAATTAGCAAATGGCGGTGAAAACAGTATTGAAGGTACCGCCAATTTAAATGAACTTAGCAATTCTAATAACAAACCGATCAATAGCGATAGTGTAAAAAGCATTGATTTGTCAAGGAAAAATCCCAATGGAGATAGATTTGACGCAAATGATGCATGGAAAAAATTAACTGATAAATTAAAAGAAAAGCAGATTGTGAAAGACGGTGATACAGTAACTATTCATAGTAAAGACGAAAAAGACCCTAAAATCTCAGCTAAAGTCGGTGAAGTCTATAATGATAACAAACGATTGATGTTGTTTAAAAAGGATATAGATAAAATCACTATAAACTAGTTATAGATAAAGACAGGTTACTTTTTTAATGTAACTTGTCTTTTTTTAAGAGGCAGTATCTCAAATATTAATTTATAATTTCTAAATCTATATCTATACTTTATCTATTTCTAAATCTATATCTATACTTTATCTATTTCTATATACACACTCATCCCTCACTGCAACACAGGGCGTTTCTCAGCGTCTTAAAATAAAAAAACGCCACTCGTAAGTGACATTAAAAAATATCTTTTATAACATATCCAGTATTTTTGTTTGATCTGGAAAATTCATTTTTGTATATAGGTCATCTATAGTAATTGTATAGAAAGAATGTGAATAATTACTTATTAGTTTATCCATATTTTTCATCAATTTTATGTAATCATGTTTATTCAAAAATAGACATAGTGAAATCAACAAATCGAATACATAACTACCATTCATTGTAGGAACGTATTCTTTATCGTATATTTTGTTATAATTGGCGAATATATTAGCTCTACTTTTAGCCCTGTCTATTTTATAATCATACAATCTTTCTTCATGCGCACACACGTTACGAAACATATGTGCTTGTTGTAGTATACTGTCTACATCTGATGGAGTTATTTGAACACGTGTTTTATAATCTCTTTCCAATTTCCTTTTATAGTCTTTAGCAACTTCCAATCGAAGATCATCATCCAAATTGGAATACATTTTTGAAACATTACCTAAAGTTAAATAATTCACCAATATCCATAGTGGCACTCCATTATGAGTATTAATATAATGTTTTAATGGTTTATTTTTTCTATTACTCATAACCGAGCTAAATGTAGCAACCATTTTCACGATGCTATCTGTCTTACTTGTGTCAGATGAATAATTTTTAAAGTATAAATATGAATGTGGTTCTCTATATTTTTCGCTAAAATAATATGAAATTCTTGATTTAATATGAGTTTCAAATACTAACAAATACTCTAATAAAACATTCCTAAATTTTCTATCTAGTTTGTATAAAGAAAAGACTTCTTTAAAATGAGTACCTTGCTTATATTTATCAGGAACCAAAAAATTACCATTAACATCTAGTTCTAAAAATAAATCTTTATAACCATTTATGATATTATAATAATTTTCATTTTCTAAATCTCTTTTAGCACTACTCGGTACTTCCATTCCTCTTCTTCTTAGAATTTTCAATTGTTTATTATGACTTTCAAATGGCTTCATAAATTTACCCCTATAAAAGTAGCCATAACCCGAATAGAGTTATGGCTAGATCGTTATATATATAATACATTTAATTTTATCGGTTGTAAATAAATAAGAAATAACAAAAAGAGATATTTTACACAATTACCTCCTTTATTTTATTGCTACTCCTCAAACCCACCAATATTATCAATAAACACTGGTGTTGTTACATTTAAGTCTACTTTCTCAGTAAATAAGCTATGGTATCAAACTAATTAGTATTAATTTATAAATAGCATAGCTTCATTTTCTTCAATCCTCTAACGGTATATCATCCACAATCACAGTATGATTATGGTTAGCGTTAGATACATCTTGCACTGCCTTATCTAATTCCTCATCATCTCCGTCCCATTCACCAATATTAATGAATATAGGAATATTCCCGTTAATATCATGCTTATCTATGAAAGTTCTTTTTTAACTTGTTCTAAATGCTTATTAAACTCTATTCGATGTAATTCTTCTCGCTGGTTTTGTCGTTCTTGACGCTTTCTACTTTCAACTTTATAAATATCTACTTTTAAACGTTCAATGACTCCTTCATTTTTAACTTTCCCACTACTTAACATGTACCTCATAACATCCTGTTGTTCATTTTCAGAATAGTTTTTGATGATATTTTTAAACAAATTTAGCCTATCCTGAGCTGTTTTCATGTAATATTCAAGTTTATCTTTCTCTTCTATAATATAAAGTACTAATTTATCTAATGGATATGATACAGATACCAGCATATCGTTATCATTCGTGATCACATGGTTCATGTTCAAGTGATATAAGCTTTCTATTTGTGATCTCATCGCTTTAATTTTGCTATTAATGACTTTCGGATTGTAATGCATTAAAAGTTCTACTTCAGTGATTTTATCATTGCTTTCAAAGTCAGATACCAAATAACCACACCTTTACATATCGAATTTAATATTTATAAGTATCTGAAAAAGGGATAAATCAAGTTATCCCCCTTTCATAAAAGTTTATCCGCGTTGCAAGCGAAGGGCCCCCGCCGGTACCCGGCGAAAAAACATTTTAAGCCGATGGGCAGGGGGCTATAAAATTTTATTTAAATAATTTTTTTATTTAATATTAACTATGCGCAATAACTCTGGAATTATTTTTATATCAAACACATAGTTCAATGCAAATTGATAAATACCTTTTAATGCTTGTTTCTTTTTGTTATACATAATAGGTTCGTATTTAGCATATATGGCATGTCCAAAGTCTCCAACAAAGACATCATGTGCATCATCAGTAACCACTACATTAGTCACATTAAATAGGTTACTTAAATCACCTGCAAGTCCACCTAATCCCATCTGTGCCAACTCTTTGATGAGCTTATCATGATGTTCTGTGTTCATCACAATAGATACATTACGCCTAAACGTTTGTGGTATATCTTTCATCGCTTGCTTGATACCATCGTATATTGATGTGTTACTTACTTCTTTGATACCTTGATTATAAAGTGATAAGTCTTGGTTACCTTTATCAATTAAACCACTTGAATTATTCTTATCTAATAACAATGTTGTTTCATATGCGACACACTCATTAATAAATATCTCTTTAAGTAGATCATCTAATGTTCTATCAGAGCCATGAACTACACTGTCTGATACTTCTGTGTAGATATGTCCCTCACGTCTATCAAAGTATTTACTACTGCCATTAAGTGATAGCTCAATACCGTTAGTAGCTAACTTATCTTTAATGTATGTTAGTGATGGTATAGATTCAACATGTTCATCATCAGTAATGGTAATCACCTCACGTAGTGATTGAGGTAGCTCACAATTCACCAATAACTCTTTAAATACTTCTTTACGTGCAGTTGGTAACTCTTGAATATTAAAGTTATTCTCACTACTAACTAATTGTTTTGTTAAGGTACCTACCCATGTATTACTTGATTGATTTACTTCATTCATATTTAACACTCCTAATAATTTTTTGTTAATTTGCTCTGGTAATAAAACTTCTGTTTCAGTAATACTTAATTGCTTTAACCCCTGTTCAATCATACTTACATCTTTACCTATATCCTTTTGATATAGATTGGCATATCCTTTAATATCCATATCATCAAAGTTAGATAGTTGATACCCAAATTGTTCTTTAAACTCTTTCATAATCTTCATCTCCTAATTTGTTTTTAGTATGAACAACTAAACCATATATACGTTCGTTGTTTTTATCTTCTTCATAGAACGAAATGTTATGAAGAAAGTATTTGTCTAATAATTCGTGATACTTATTTAATAGTTCTTGCTTATCTCTATACTTAAACACACGTTTTACAGATTCATTTGTATGATCTAGCACGTCTTGCCTCTCTCCTTTTAATCTGATAGATATACATTTTAATAAGTTCAAAATCAGCACGCTTTTTTGTATAGCGCCTTACAACGCGATTTATATATTTCGTATTCATTAATTGAACGTTCACAGGTGTATGTTTGATTATTTGATATGCGATTCTTTTATGATTAATAAATATACACACTCCCATATCTATACTTGATATTTTAAATGCTTATCTGCATGTTTTAATTTACTAAACTAAATGTTACTGGTAGCCAATGATCTATTTTTATATTTTTATTCTTTACAATTGGTAGCCTTAGACCTTTACCATCAATAAGATAGTACATTGGCGGACAAATTTGCATTTCAATTAGCCCGTCGCGTTTTAAATCTGCCACAATGTTAAACGCTTCTTCATTCCAACCCATCCAAAATATAATATTCTTATGGTTGCCACTGGTATATGCGCCGTTACCTTTGTATTTAAAACCTTGTTCTTCAAATACATTCTCAATCTCTACAAATGAAGTGCTGTCATTGTTCTTTATATATTCTAAGATGATTTGTTTCATTCTATTTCTATTCATGTTACTCTAGTCCTCCAATCTATCCAGTTACTAAAGCAACCACGTTAGATACTAAAAACCACTGAATTTATGTTTTTCAATAACCACTGTAAACACAGTGATGTCAATACATACAGGCTGTTGGTTACTGAGTTACTGAAAATTCACGGTATTTTATATAATCTTTTATTACCTTAATTCTCTATTATACATTTCTACTAAAAAGAAATAATTTATAGTAACTCAGTAACTTTTTGTCAAAAAGACTAATATGAAAGTAAAAACTGTGGTTACTGAATTCTAGAATTTTAGTATCTTTTAGTGACTTAAACGTTTTTTAGTAACTTTAGTATCTTAGGCAATTTTGTATAACTGCAAGTCTCTTCCGATTATGTGCAACTGAAATTTACAGCTATGCAACTCGTTTTAAATTTTCCAGTTGCAATTTTTTTCTTACTGTCACAAGGGGTTAATCCACTTTTGCAACTATGCAACCGAAATCACACAAATTAGTTTATATAATTTTTGATACTATTTCTTATTTATATTTTGGTTATTTACTTTTCTACTAATAAGTTATAGATTTTGAGTTGCTCAGTTGCATAAGTGCCCTAAACCCTTGATATAACTGTGATTATAGGTGCAACCCGTTTTAAAATTTTCGGTTGCATTCGGTTGCATTCGGTTGCAACTATATTGCTTTTAGCTTCACCTTTTCATACGATTTATAGTTTTTTCCACTTTCAATAGGTTCAATGTAATTTCTATTGTCATTAAAGTTGTATATCCTCTTAGCAAGTTCTTCATTGTCATATCTTCGCTGTGCATCAGTTTTCCAATAATTCTCTAAATAATGTTCAAATTGTTTATAAAACTTGTTTGAACTCAATGCATTATAGCCATTTTCATCACAATATTCTTTATAAAATGCGTATACAATATATTTCGGCACTTTTCTAATAGTCCATTGATCAAACATATTTACTTTAAACCCATAAACTGGATCGTTATCTTCTTTAAATACTTCAAGCATTTTTTTAGATGCATCAGGAATGTCAAAGGTTTCAAAATCTAAATTAATTGCTTTATAAAGCACATACTCTAGCACTTGCTGATTTTTTATATAGTCTTCTTTGATTTTAAAATTCTCTTTAATGCCATTAAAATTGGCATTAAACGGTACTATCAATAACCTTCTTAAAGTCCCGCCTGTTTTGTCTTTAAATTTAGGCATTCCATTCGTTGATTGAATAACTGTACACTTAAAAGTCGCTCTATATAAGGGTTTATTTTTAAACTCAACCAACACTGGATCGCCAGTAACTACACTTTTAAAGTTTGAAGAATCATCGACATACACACCAACTGGTACATCGTCTCCAATTACTGCTGTCTTGCCCTCTAACACACTCAATTTAAAACGTTCATCAAACTCATTCACTTTTAAGCTAGCAATATTGCTATAACCTATTACATTAGACAATAATTCTTGAAACGTCCCTTTACCATTATTTCCATCACCAACAAAGAAAATAGCCTTTTTACGAGTGTAGTTACCATTCATTGAGTCATTAATTACTTGCCACAATAATTTAACAACCTGATTATCATTACAAGCAATCTCTTCTATCCACCGATCTATATTCCAGCCATTTATTTCAGGTACTATATCTTGCCTTACATACGATGTATCTATTTTACTGGTAAATATATAATCAGGTGTAAATGATTCTAGTTGCTTCGTTTTACGGTTAAATACACCATTTTTAACTGGTATTAAGTATGGTGAGTTAGTTTTCTCTTTTATATCTACCATATTGGTTAAATGATAAATAACTTCATCAGCTTTGTTGCTATTATGTTTGGGCTCTAAATAGGAAATCACTCGTTTTATAATTGTAGTGTTCTGTGTATATATCCCTTCATCAAATTGATACATAGCTAACTTAGTATTTTCTTCATCATCAAAAAGTATAAATGTTAAATGCTCATTCAAAATATATGCACATTTTATAGGGCTAATTGTTGTAGGCTTTCGCCCTCGTTTTCCTTCTTCAATCCAATTTTCTTCCATTTTTGTTCTTTCTTCATGCCCCAATTGATTCAACAACTGTTTAACATCTTTACTCCCCTGTGGTATAACATTAAATTCATCTATCGATTTAGTATAAATTGTCTTTTGATTCTTTATAGCTTTATCTAACTCAAGCTGTCCCCAAGTCGTATTACCTCGTTTACTTTCCCATTTATCCGTAAGATTATTGTAGTTTAAAAATATACGCTCCATTTGCTGTTTGTTTTTACCTGTGTAAAACGCTAAGTAGTGTAATAAGCTTTGTACTGCTTCGCTTGAACTCTCAAAATATGATTCATATGTGCCTTGTAATAGATCTTTAATTTTATCTTTTTGTTTAGATTTCATCATAATGTTTATAATATCTTCATCAGATAATTGTATATTGGTATTAGATTCCTCTCTCACAACCTCATTTGCTGGCAAATTCTCTTTAAAATATTCATCAACTAGAGTATTTAATACTTCTTGATTATCACAAATATCACTTTGACCAATTGTGCATCCTGTAACAGTCATAAACCTTGCTGAATCATATAACTCTATGTCTAAATCTGTTCTTTTCTTTTTACGGTTATCTGGTAGTTTACCTTTAAAGAAACAATGTAATCCTGTACCACTTGGAGACTTTTCACAATATGTGAGTTGCATCATTTTTAGTGCTAATTCAGAATTGATTTGTCCTTTTTTATCAATTGCATTATCAATATCTAGGCAAACAAAATTATTACCATCACTTAATACAAAACCTATACCGCTATATTGCTCATCAACTTCATATTCAATACTTACACTTTCAAAGTCACACCATGTTTTTTTATTGGTTGTACTAGCTCTGTAACCATTAATACTATATGGTACTTTTCCAAAATTTTGTTGCTTCTCGTTCCATTCAGCTCGCCATAATACCCAATTGGGCACTAATTTTAATTCTTGCGGTATTTCTAATTCTTTAACTCCAATAATTCTATCTTTTTTCTTAATTGCCACAGAATGCCTCCTTTCTAATCTGATTTCTCTGTATTTTCAATGCAACTAATGTTAAAATATTAATGGTATGATTTTATAAATTTTTATTTTTTTATGCGTTATCTTGGCTTTGGTCGGCGAAAGATGACGCTTTTTCTAATGCATCAAACATTTGATCATTGTGAATACGTCTCTCATGATATGAAAATCCTTCTTTAATAGCATCGTCTTTATTTAAGGTATGATTTGGCTCATGTAGATATAAATCTTCAAAATGCGAGCCATGATTATCCTTTAAATCCTCAAACTTTTCTTTCAATATCTTTAAATCACACATTAAATTTTTAATTTCCCAATTCATTTATAATTCCTCCACTTCAATATTTCCCACAATGTAATCTAATGCCCACTCTAACATTCCAATCACGTGTCCTTTGCGATCTGTTGTATGTTTATGTTCACCTTTTTCGTCTATGACACTATAACGGTAAACGTGTTGTGTTTCTTTCATGACATCACTTAGCGTCATTGTTACTTCATCAAGAATTAAAAATGCTTCATCTTCAAAATCTAATTCAGCAAGAATATTGAACAATCCATTATGAACTAACTTTAAAGCATATTCATATAATGCTTTATCCTGATAATGATAGTCCTTATCGGATTGAAACTTATCTTCCTCGTATAATACTACTTCTAATATTTTAACCACTTTTGATAATTGATATTTTTGTTTGATTTCCATCTTAACTACCTACTTTTTTCTTATTTTTAATTTCTGTAATTTTTGATAAATCCATTTCTAAACACGCAACTTGAACATCTTTACTAACATCAGGAAAGTACTGTTCAAATACTTTTGGCGGTATATTTAACATTAAATTATGTTGAGTATCTTTAATGTTGTACCAGCCAACTACTGTTTTTGTAATAATAACTTGTTTTCGCACGTTGTAATCTCTCCTGTTAAATTAAATCCATAAGTTACCATCATGCCGTACACACTAAAAGCGACATACATGTTAGATATTGCTAGTAATAATATTGTTAACAATGAAACTAAGCAGATATAAGTTAAGTACATTTTCATTGCCTTGCCTCCTACATCCATTTTTTATGACGCGCCTTCATGTACTCCTCGAATCGCGGAATACTGATAACAATCATTGTTGATGATAACGAGTAATATAAATCATCAACACCTTTAGAATCTTTTTCCCACTCTTTTAAAATGCGATTCACCGAACTATATGAAATTCCCAAAATACTAGCTAGTGCATTAGGTTTCGCAAACAAAGGATTCACTACAACTTGCTTTGGTTCTGTAATTGTATTTTCTTTAGCTGGTACATCATGCAATTTTGTTCTAGACATTTAATTCACCTCCTTTTAAGATGTTTTTTCGTTCTTTTCCGGGAACGTTATTGGTAAAAAAAATGTCTAGGTTATTTGTTTCATAACCTAATATTTTTGCCATTTTAATAAATTCATTCGCTCCAATATCTACTATTCCATTTTCTCTCTTTGCATAAGGCGTTCTTGTTTTCCACCCCATTTTGTGAGCCATTTCATCTTGCGTAATACCACAAGCTATTCTTTCCGCTCTCAATCTTTTTAAATTTAGTACCACGTTTACACCTCCTATCGTTCTCGTTCGAGAACTAATTACAATTTACCATTTACGTTCTCGTTCGTCAACAATTTTTACTTAAAAAAATTCAAAAAGTTTTTTCTTCCTTATATATTGTATTCTTTTGGGAACGGTGTTATAATCAAATCGTTCACAAATAAGAACAAATATTCAATTCAGGAGATACAAGAAATGAGAACTAATGATGAAATAATCACAATAATTAAAACATCAATGAAAGAACAAAATATGTCACTAAGTGAATTAGCTCGTCGTGTAGGTGTAGCAAAATCAGCAGTATCAAGATATTTAAATTTAACTAGAGAGTTCCCATTGAATCGTGCTGAAGATTTTGCGAAAGTACTTGGAATAAAAACAGAATATTTATTAGGATTTGCTGAACGCGAAGAATCTACAAAACAAGATACTATCGCCGCGCACTTAGATGGAGATTTTACAGAGGAAGAATTAATTGAAATTAGAAAGTATGCGGAGTTAGTTAGAAAAGCACATCGAAATCAGTAAGGGGTTATTGCATGTATTTATACGAAAAGATGGTTATTGAAAACAAAGAGATACCAATTGATGATGGGAAATCTTTAGGTAATTTTGAGGGTCTCTATGACAATGGGGTTATTTTAATTAATAAAAATTTGTCAGAAACACGTAAAGCAGAAGTGTTATATGAGGAACTTGCCCACCACAAGTTGACGTATGGCAACATTTTAGACCAATCAAAATGGATTAATAGAAAATTTGAAAATTATGCACGTAGACACGGCTTTATCTCAGCTGTTCCATTACGTGAAATTGTAGAAGCTTATAATTATGGCGTACGTAACTTGTATGAGTTGTCCGAGTACCTACAACTGAGTGAAAAATACATATTAGAAGCGATAGAACAATATAAAAAGATATACGGTATTGGTACCCACTACGGCGAGTATTCAATTACATTTGAGCCGTTGAGAGTTTTTAAATATAAAGAAATATAACAAAGGAGAAATGAAAATGAATAAAATATTTAGAGTACTCACTGTTAGCTTGTTTTTCTTCACATTTTTAATAAAAAACAATCTAGCATATGCTGATGTAGGGGTAATCAACCTTAGAAACTTTTATACTAATTATCAACCAGAAACGCTTCAAGGAGTTAGTTCTGGAAATTTTTCTACTTCTCATCAATTAGAGTATATTGATGGAAAATACACTTTATATTCACAGTTTCATAATGAATATGAAGCGAAGAGATTAAAAGATCATAAAGTAGATATCTTTGGAATAAGTTACTCAGGTCTTTGTAATACAAAATATATGTATGGCGGAATTACGTTGGCGAATCAAAATTTAGATAAACCTAGAAATATACCTATTAATCTCTGGGTCAATGGTAAGCAAAACACTATATCTACAGACGAGGTTTCTACTCAAAAAAAAGAGGTAACTGCTCAAGAGATTGATATTAAGTTACGAAAATACCTACAAAACGAATACAATATATATGGTTTTAATAAAACAAAAAAAGGTCAGGAATATGGATATCAGTCAAAATTTAATTCTGGATTTAACAAAGGAAAAATTACTTTCCATTTAAATAATGAAACTTCTTTTACATACGATTTGTTTTACACCGGAACTGGTCAAGCAGAGAGTTTTTTAAAAATTTACAATGATAATAAAACTATAGATGCAGAGAATTTTCATTTGGATGTAGAGATTTCATATGAGAAGACTGAATAAATAGAATTTAAGGAGAAAATGCAATGAAAAAATTAATAGTTATCATATTAATAAATATAATAACTTTAAGTGTCTCTAATAGTGCCAGCGCTCAAGGTGATATAGGAATTGATAATCTCAGGAATTTTTATACAAAAAAAGACTTTGTAGATTTAAAAGATGTAAAAGACAATGATACTCCTATAGCTAATCAACTACAATTTTCAAATGTATCTTATGATTTAATTTCAGAATCAAAAGATTTTAATAAATTTAGTAATTTCAAGGGAAAAAAACTTGATGTTTTTGGTATTAGTTATAATGGCCAGTGTAACAATAAATACATATATGGTGGAGTCACAGCTACTAACGAATATCTAGATAAACCTAGAAATATCCCTATAAATATATGGATCAATGGAAATCACAAAACTATTTCTACCAATAAAGTTTCGACAAATAAAAAATTTGTTACCGCTCAAGAGATTGATGTCAAATTAAGAAAGTACCTTCAAGAAGAATACAACATTTATGGACATAACGGCACTAAAAAAGGAGAAGAATATGGTCATAAATCAAAATTTTATTCTGGGTTTAATATTGGTAAAGTAACGTTCCATTTAAATAATAATGACACTTTTTCATATGATTTATTCTACACAGGAGATGATGGGTTACCAAAAAGTTTTTTAAAAATTTACGAAGACAATAAAACTGTAGAGTCTGAGAAATTCCATTTGGATGTCGATATTTCTTATAAAGAAACGATATAAATCTATTAATTATGTCATAATCATTATTTTCCGGGTAGCATGCCTACCCTTATTATTTTTTGCCAATTTTGAGGAGGGAGAAGCAAAATGTGGTTAGAAAAATTTAAAAATAAGAATAAAGAAACTAAATATAGATATTACGAGAAGTACAAAGACCCTCTCACTGCCAAATGGAGACGTGTTAGCGTGGTACTTAATAAGAATGGTAAGCAATCACAAAAAGAAGCTCAAAGACTCTTAAATGAGCGTATAGAAGAAAAACTGAATGATAAGAAACCTACTACACTTAAGTCACTAACTTTCCATGTCGCATGTGATGAGTGGTTTCAGAATTATATCAAAACGTCTGGGTCAAAAAGAACAACTATTAAAACTAAATTGAGTAAGCTAAACACTTTGAAGAAATTTGTAGATGAAGATATTTTAATCAATAAAATAACACTTTCATATGCGCAACAAGTTTTCGATGAAATGGATAGTAAAGGTTATGTATATCAAGTAAACAAAGATGCGTTAAGCATATTCAAAAATGTATTTGAATACACTAGACGTATCTATAAACTGCAAGATTTAGAATTTTTAAAAGATATAACATTAAATAAAAGAATTAAGTCTTATGATGAAGTGAAAGCTAAACGTAATAAGTACCTCGAATTAAATGAAATAGAATCTATCATCAAAGATATTAATACGAAGGCTCAGAAGATGCACTCAGGTATCCATAAGCGGTTTTATTTATTCGTTGCACTCATGACAGAATTCCAAGCCTTAAATGGTATGCGTATTGGTGAAATGTTAGCCATTCAAAATGAAGATATAGACTTTGATAATAAGAGTTTAAATATTAACGGAACAATCCATTGGTTTCACGATGAATCTGGTGGATTCGGTGTAAAAGATACCACTAAAACAGAGTCTAGTTATAGAACAATTGGATTGAGTAGCAGAAGTTGCGAGATATTAAAGAAAGCAATACTGGAGAACAAAAAGGATTCAAAATGGAATGATGGATATCTAAATAGAAATTTTGTATTTACTAATCATAAAGGCAACCCAATGCAGACTGAAAGATTCAATAAAATCCTTAGGGAAGCAGCTAAAGATGTTGGTATTGATAAAGAAGTTTCTTCACATATATTAAGACATAGCCACATATCATTACTCTCTCAACAAGGCGTGTCACTTAAAGCTATTATGGATCGTGTAGGCCATTCCGACCACCGTACAACACTTTCCATTTATTCTCACGTTACTGAACAGATGGATAAGGATATGATGAACAAACTTGAACAGGTAAAACTTGGATAATGCGCTCAAATCTGAGCGTATTTTTTTGTTTAAAATTCGATAATTTGCATATACTGCCCCTTTTGTGCCCTTTTTTATTTTCAATACCACAAAAATAACCCCTTAATCGTTGTTATTAAAGGGTATTTTTATTTAATTGGTATTATTTAGCAGGAATAACTGCACCATTGTATTTTTCATTAATGAAGTCTTGAATATCTTTAGATTGTAATACTTCAATTAATGCTTTGATTTTCTTATCATCTTGATGTCCTTCTTTAACAGCAATTAAGTTTGCATAAGGATTATCTTTCGCACTTTCTACAGCAATAGAATCTTTTTTAGGATTTAGTTTTTGTTCGATTGCAAAGTTCGAATTAATGATAACAGCATCAGCGTCTTCATTTTGATAAATTTTAGGTAAGAATTCTGCTGATTGTTTATTATTAAACTTAATATCTTTTTTATTCTCTGTAATATCACTAAACTTAGCATCTTCAATTTTTACGCCTTTTTTGATTTTAATTAAACCTGCATCAACGAAGAATTTTAAGAAACGTCCTTGTTCAGCTGGATTATTAGACACATAGACTGTTGCACCTTTTGGTAATTCTTTTAAACTTTTATACTTTTTAGAGTATACAGCCATAGGTTCTAAGTGAACATCACCGGCACTTACGATTTTGTAACCTTTATCCTTTTTCTCTGTGTTTAAATATGGTGTATGTTGGAAATAGTTTGCGTCAATTTCACCTTTGTCTAGTAATTTATTAGGTGTAGTGTAATCGTTAATTGTTTTAATATCTAGTTCATAACCTTTTTTCTCTAATAATGGTTTTGCTTTTTCTAAAATTTCAGCATGTGGTGCTGGTGAAGCACCTACTGTTATTTTCTTGTCGTCACTGCCACTTTTGTTTCCATTACCGCAAGCTGCTAATACAACTGCAAATGTTAATACTAAAATAAGACCAAATAATTTTTTCATAAAATGAAACCCCCAATTTATCGTTTATCAAGTTTATTTGTAAGCCAATCCCCAATGAATTGGATTATAAATACAATAATTAAAATAAAAACTGTTGATACTAAAATGACATCATTTTGATTTCGAGTGAAACCTGTTAAGTATGCTAAATTTCCTAAACCACCGGCACCAATTACACCTGCAACTGCTGTTGAACCAACTAAAGCGATTGCTGTAACTGTAATGCCAGACACTAGCGCTGGCATAGCTTCAGGTAAAAGGACTTTACGAATTACTGTCCAAGTATTAGCGCCCATTGACCAAGCCGCTTCGATGACACCTTTATCAATTTCTTTAAAAGCAATTTCTACGAGCCTTGCATAAAACGGTGCTGCGCCAATGATCAAGGCTGGTAACGCACCTGTCGGACCACTTATCGTTCCAAGTATCAAACTTGTAAATGGAATTAATAATAAAATTAAAATAATAAATGGTATCGCTCTAAATAAGTTAACAATGAAAGAAACGATAGAATAAAATAACCTTGCACCGATAGACTTACCTTTAGCAGACAAGAATAATAACACACCTAAAATAAGACCAAGTATAAATGCAAATATAGTTGAGACGACTGTCATGTATAGTGTTTCGACTATTGCAGTCCAAACTTCTGGCCACTGAATATTAGGCATTGTAATCATTTCATTTATAATTTCACTAAATGATTTACCCATGTCTTAACACCTCCATTTTAACTTGTCGCTCAATTAACTCTTTTTCGAATTTTCCGAAATCTACACTTGAAATATATGGAATATGCAGAACTAAAAAGCCGACTGTTCCATTTTTTGTATTTTTAATATTTGCTTCTAAAATATTAATTTTAATATCATAGGCAGTTGATAGACTCGATACAATAGGCTCGGTTGTTGTTGAACCAGCGAAAACTAATCTAACGATATATGCATCTTTTTCTAATGGCTCTAATTCTGTTAAAGATGTTTCGAAATCATCATTTAAATCGTCTTTCACAAATCGTTTTGTCACAGTGTGTTGCGGATTTTCAAAAACCTGTGTCACCGGTCCTTGTTCTATCACTTTACCACTTTCCATAACTGCAACTTCATCACAAATACGACGAATGACATGCATTTCATGCGTAATTAGTACAATTGTTAAATTTTGTTGTTCTCTAATTTTTAGTAGTAGATCTAAAATTTCATCTGTTGTTTGCGGATCAAGTGCACTTGTTGCCTCATCACAAAGCAAGACCGTTGGATCATTAGCTAACGCTCGTGCAATCCCAACACGTTGCTTTTGTCCACCTGATAACTCTGATGGATAAGCCTTTTCTCTACCTTTTAAACCGACGAGTTCGACAAGTTCTAATGCTTTTTGCTTAGCTCTCCTTCTAGGGACACCTGCAATTTCAAGCGGAAACATAATATTTTTTAACACAGTCCTTGACCATAACAAATTAAAATGTTGGAAGATCATACTTACTTTTTGTCTTTTTGCTCTTAATCCATTTTTGGACAATTGACCTATATGGTCTCCATCTATAATAACTTCACCTGATGTAGGCGCTTCTAAATGATTAAACATTCGAATCAAAGTACTTTTTCCTGCTCCAGAAAAACCAATGACGCCATAAATCGATCCTGCTCGAATCGATAAATTAACGTGATCTACAGCAAGGACTTCTTTATTTTTAGTCCGATATTCTTTAACAACTTCTTTTAATTCAATCACGTTGATTCCTCCCTGTGTTGCTTAATAAAATAAAAAATGCTTTCTCAATATCGATAGAAAAATTGAGAAAGCAATAGTAGTATTGTTTCTCTCATCTTCAAAAGTTAAAACTTTATGTGAATTGGCACCATTTCTATATAAGACGGTTGCCGGGCTTCGTAGGGCACATCCCTCCACCACTCTCGATAAGAGTTTACGCATCATTTAATTTGTATTAATCCTAACACCTTAGTAAAATTTCGTCAATAACTATTTTAAATTTTCTAACAAATCAGTCACCGATTTAAATGCATAAATTCGTTTTACTTCTTTATCTTTATTCATCAACAATAAAATCGGCGTAGACATGATTTGCATATCTTTACAAAACTGAGGATAAAAGTTTAAATCTATTTTCAATAATGGTAACTGCAATATTTCATTAGCAATGTCTAACATTCTTTCTGAAACCTTACAAGTACCACACGTTGGTGTATAACCAAAGATTAAATGTTTGTCTTCCTCATAAAATGTAGTTACATCTTTGATGTCTAATGAATTATTCATTTACTAAAACTAACCTTTCATTATTTATATTCGGTAAAAGAGGTGTTTCTTTCTTACAAGTAAAGCCATGTTTTGAAAGTACATGCGCCAAATATTGTTTGGGGCAATTCGCAACTTGACAGTAAGTTTTATCAATAAATATATGTTCACTTTCACTCAAATAACGTTTAAACCAATTTCTAATTCGATCTCCTTCGTCATCAGAATCGGCTAATACAAAAACTTGTTTATCATACAGTGATTCTATCATATCATCAAGCTTATCTATACTCATTGTTCCATGAGTACAAATAATATTGACTGGTTCTGCAATAACCTGTTGCACCCTTTTTTTATCAGATTTTCCTTCAACAATTATCACTTTATTTACAATAGCCATCATCATCACCCTTTAAAATCAATAAACATCTGTCACTGTATCATTTCACAAAATTGGTATGAATAAAACATAAATCACAAAAAATTTAAACTAGCTTAATATAATAATTACAAACTCAATGTTTGACTAGCTGGAACATTTAACATAAGCAGACAAAGGCTAAGTCAAAAATCAACATCCTAAAATCTACAATGTTATATTAACAATAGTTAACCAAAAGAAAATACACCTATAACAAACTTTTCAATTATAGCGGGGCCCCAACACAGAAGCTGATGGTAAGTCAGCTTACAATAATGTGCAAGTTGGCGGGGCCCCAACATAAAGAAATACTTTTTCTTTAGAAATTAGTATTTCTTATGCATGAGTTTTACTCATGTATTCCTATTTTTAAATACACATTAGCTGTGGCTTATGAAAACAGGCTGGGACATAAATCAATGTTCTATGCTCTACGAAGTTATATTGGCAGTAGTTGACTGAACGAAAATGCGCTTGTAACAAGCTTTTTTCAATTCTAGTCAGGGGCCCCAACACAGAGAATTTCGAAAAGAAATTCTACAGGCAATGCAAGTTGGGGATGGGCCCCAACAAAGAGAAATTGGATTCCCAATTTCTACAGACAATGCAAGTTGGGGTGGGACGACGAAATAAATTTTGCGAAAATATCATTTATGTCCCACTCCCTAGATTGATCTATAGATACTACACTTATTAAAGTAATATATTTTTATGATTCTCTTAGCTGCAATCCCATGAATACATGTAATCATCAAACTTCATAGCCTCAAGGTCAGTAGATTTCACTAAGATATTGGCAATACCTAAATCACCCCATATAATCGAAGAATTACCATCTCTTGTAGAATCAATTTGCAGTAAGACTCTATCATACATTTTCAGTTCTTGATCGTTCGTTCTTGGATCTATTTGGTCAAAATATGGATAACCACCAAGTTGATTAAATGGTTCCTTAGCAGTAAATGTGTTACACACAGGTTCCATCAATTCATCATAACCACCAAACATTGATTTTAGCGCGAAGGATGGATTGACTTTATTCCACAATGCAAGCACGTCCTCATCGTACTTATAATCAGTACATGTAATAGTTTGTTTCGACAATCTAAATTCTATAGAAAATGCTCCACTGAACGGGATATCCTCATTATCAGCATCTAATGACTTCAAATGCGCTTGAATATTTTCGAGTGATAAATCTGTAATTGGCTCTTTTATATAAACAAGCCTTGAGTTTATATTGTTTCCCTTTAAATTTTCAGACATTCCATACATTTGATCTTCTGAACTAATCCAAAACTGCAATATCCCTTCTTTTACAGGAAATAATTCTTGTTGTTCTGGAAGATCATCCAAATTAATCTGTGCTAGCAATACCATTGGTACATTATTTTCATCTAATGGTATATCTTTAAAATATTTTAAAAATGGCATTCCACCAATCTTACTCTGGTTTAATGTTTCTTCTTGCATCTCTTTTAGATCCATTTCAATACATGGTAGTACTGGTAAATTACCGTTTTCTACAGATTCTACGAAACGGTTATATGCTTTTTGCTCCTTTTTAGAAAGATGACTAACGTCTTGAATGTTTAGCATATTAACTTCCCCCAATTTTTATTTTTAAAATAGCTAAATTCATTATTTCCATCATTCTTGAATAATAAAATGTAGCAATACTCCAAATAATAGTACCTAATAATTTTTCTTTCATATCATTTATTTTCTCAGACTAAAAATAAACTCCTCAATCTTAGATTAAGGAGTTACACGGTGATTATTCACCAATCATTTCTGAATATTTTTCAGCTGTTAATAAAGCTTCAATCTGACTTTCATCACTAATTTCTACTTTTACCATCCATGCTTTTTCGTATGGAGATTCATTTACAAATTCGGGACTATCTTCTAGTTCTTCGTTGACTTCAACTACTTTACCAGAGATTGGTGCATATAATTCTGATACAGTTTTAACTGATTCTACGCTACCAAACGTATCCCCTTCATTAATTTCATCATCTGTTTCTGGTAATTCAACGAAAACAATATCACCTAACTCGCTTTGTGCGTATTCTGTGATTCCAATTATTGCTACATTACCTTCAACTTTAACCCATTCATGCTCTTTTGAATATTTCAATTCATTTGGTACTGCCAAGAGAATCCCCTCCTAATTAATCTTTACATCATTAATGATGCCATAAGGCTAGATGCTATTCAACTATATTTATAAAAATTAACAATTGTATAGCTTATTTCATTTTACATGTAATGAATCTAAATATCGAGATATTTAGTAAACGCTTACATTTCACTTACGCTAACCAAGTCTCTTTATATTGATCTTCTTTAAATCCTAATGTTATCTTATCGCCCATTACTGCTAGAGGACGCTTTACTAACATACCATCAGATGATAACAACTCTAACTTTTCATCATCTGATAAAGTTTGTAATTTATTTTTCAAATCAAGCTCACGATATTTCGCGCCGTGTGTATTAAACAATTTATTAATTTCTACGCCTGTATTTGCAATTATTGTTTTAAATTCATTTATTGTAGGTGTATGTTGAACGATATCAATTGGTTCATAACTTACGCCATATTCATCTAAAAACTTTGCTGCCTTTTTACAAGTTGTACAATTCTTATATTGGTAAAATTTAATCATACGACTGCAACCTCCTTTATGTATTTAAAATAAATATATCATTTTCCAAAGCAAAAGGCTTTCATTTTGAAGCTAAAATTTTTTATTATGATATAAATTTAGCTATAATAAAAATTATTAAACTATCTAGAGGAGTTGTTACAATGCAATCAATCAAAAGTAATGAATCATTTAAATCTGTAATTAATAGCGATACACCTGTAATTGTTAAATTTGAGGCAGGATGGTGCCCAGACTGTCGTGCTATGGATTTATGGATTGACCCAATCGTAGAACAATATAATGATTACCAATGGTATACTGTTAATCGTGATGAATTAGAAGATGTAGTTGTTGAAAATGAAGTTATGGGTATCCCTAGCTTGCTAGTATTTAAAAACGGCGATAAAATTGCACACCTTCATTCAGCAAATGCTAAGTCACCTGAACAAGTTGAATCATTTTTAGCAGAAACTTTTAAATAAATACTAAAATAAAAATGTGTATATACTGCACAATAAAAAGCTGAGACTGTTATTGTACCGACTCTAGTAAGTTAGATTAAATCTCTAACTCGATAGATGTCCATCAATTCATGACTCAGCTTTTATTAATGTTTCTATAATTATACATATTAATATAATGTAATTAAGTTTCTATTTTTACGTGGTGCTTTAGGCATATCTCCTTCTAAATCCGTTAAATATAAGAATCCAGCAAGAACTTCATCTTTCTTTATACCAAGTGTTTTTCTTACTTTAGGATCATAGATATATAATGGCGATTTCCAACATGTACCTATTCCCGCTTCATAAAGTAACAACATAAGATTTTGTGCATATGCACCAAATGCAAAGTAGTTTTCATCATTTTGACGTTGTCTTGGATCTGTTTTTAAAATAAGCAATAACATGCCACCTAGTTTCGTAACTGCATCATAATGACATTGTTGCTTATCTAATTCATTAGGAAATGCAAATTTAGAAATATCCTTACTCATATCTCCTAATCTGTCTTTCGGAACATGCACAACTCTCCATGGTTCCCTCATTCCGTGATTTGGAGCATCAGCAGCTTTCTCAATTGCTTGATATAGCAATGCGTCATCTATGTGCATATCTCTTTTAAATTTTTTCACACTTCTTCTATTAGCTATTGCTTGTTGTAATTCCATCTAAAATCGCTCCTCCACGAACAATGATAATACTTCTCAATTATAAGACAGCACTTACACAAAAGCAACCTAATTCATTTTATTAGTATAAAGTCACTTGTGCTTTTAAATCAGTAACATCAATCTGTCCTGGAGCTTGTGGTACTCCGATACAACCATAAGTCAACGCACCACCAAAAACGCCTTGAGCCGTTCTACTTATTAGTCCAAGTTTAGACATTGAAATACCAACAACTTTGCAGTCCATAGTATCTGAAAATGTAGACATTGCCTGCAATAAATTTAACACATCATTTTTATTATGTGGCATTACTGCTAATTTAACGTATTCTGGGTTGAATTTTTGCATTTTAAAAAATATAAATTGCAATTCATCTAATGGAGGCGTACTTTCGAAATTATGATGTGATATAACCACCTCTTTATTATACTGTTGCAAATGTGTAATGATTCGTTGATGTTTTTCAATGTCAATATCTGCTTGCCATTCTATATCAATCATATCTATGCCATTGATATTTGCTAAGTCTGATATTAAATTAAGATACGAGTCATTTGTAAATTGCCCATAGCCACCTTGTAACTTTGTACGATACGTAACTAATAATTTGAATGAATCTTGCATAACCTTCAGCTTTGTAATCATTTCTGCCACTTGATCAACTGTGACATTTTCAATTTGATCAATTCGTAATTCTAATACGTCTATTGCATCAATACGATGATTAATTTTTTGAATTAAAGTTTCTTCGATAGATAATTGTGGCGCGATAGTCGCTACTACTTCCACATGTGTCATAGTGAATCCCTCATTTCAGATACTCATTATTTTTATTGTAAACAACAACTTTTTATCCTTCAATCAAACAATGCTATAAATGAAAATGATTAAGGTATTTTCGAATGGGTAAAGCATAAATGTATTTTAAATTAGGAGGTTATAAGTATGGCAATACATTATGAAACTAAAGCGACGAATGTTGGCGGACGTAAAGGACATGTTTATACTGATGATCGAGCATTAGATATTGATATCGTTCCGCCTGCTCAAGCAGATGGTAAAGCTACTAACCCCGAACAATTATTTGCAGCAGGTTATGCATCTTGCTTCAACGGTGCTTTCGACCTAATTTTAAAGCAAAACAAAGTGCGTGATGCTCATCCAGAAGTAACACTAACAGTGAGACTAGAAGATGATTCAGACTCAGAAAGTCCTAAATTAAGTGTTTCAATTGATGCGACAATTAAAAATGTTATATCTCAAGAAGAAGCTGAAAAATATTTACAAATGGCTCATGAATTTTGTCCATATTCAAAAGCGACTCAAGGAAATATTAATGTCGATTTAAATGTAAATGTTGTAGATTAGCATTAACTTAAAGAGATTATTCAACGTTATTAATAAAATTCACATAAAATTCAAATTTGCCAACCAAAAATTTTTGGTTGGTTATTTTTTCTATTCGTGATTGAAATTTCTGGCAATATTTAACTGAAAATGATTGTACCTTAGTCATCATAAATGTGACCGGTTCCAATACTGGCTTGACTTCTTCGCATACCGTCTACAAATAAAAGTCCAGTGTCGACCAATAACCAATTCCATAATTTCCTGAACTTAAAAATAAATATAATTAAATTGATAATCCATTTACAAGAATGTGCATATAAATCAGTGATTGCAAAATTTTAATAAACATTTTAATATGTAATTAAGAAATTTTTTTAGTACAAAATCTTTCTTAATAATGATTAAGGAGGTCAGTAATGATTGAAATTAAAACATTAACGAATAATGATTTTAATGAGTATAAGAGACTTGTTTCGACAGTCAATGAAGAATTCACTCAAGATTCACATTATAGTCAAACAATGACTGACACCTTAATACATGACATTTTAAATCAAGGTTCACCGAAATGTATTGTATTTGGCTGTTATGAAAACGAAACACTTATCGCAACAGCTGCCTTAGAACAAATTCGATACGTTGGAAAAGAACATAAATCATTAATTAAATACAACTTTGTTACTAATAACGATAAATCGATTAATAGCGAGCTCATTAATTTCATTATTAATTATGCACGGCAGAACAATTACGAATCTTTACTTACATCAATTGTGTCAAACAACATAGGTGCTAAAGTTTTCTATAGTGCACTAGGATTCGACATTCTTGGTTTTGAGAAAAATGCAATTAAAATCGGAAATACCTATTTCGATGAACATTGGCTTTTTTATGATTTGATTAATAAGTAATACAGTTTTATATATTCTACATTTCTCATAAATTCAAATCATATAGGTTCTATTTTTCATACAACTACTCTACTATTGAGTAGTTGTTTTTTATTTGATATGATAACAATAAGTTTTTTCAGAATATTCTATGTTTTAGGGGTGTCAAAACTTAATGGTAACCGCAATTATTCATGGATTTATCTTAGCGATTGGTCTAATTTTACCTTTAGGTGCACAAAATGTATTTATTTTTAACCAAGGAGCTAATCAACCAAAATATAGATATGTATTGCCTGCAATAATTACAGCCGGGTTGTCAGACAGCTTACTTATTATTATTGCAGTGGTAGGAGTATCTATCATTATTATGTCTTTACCTGTACTTCAAGCAATTATTTATATAGTTGGTTTAATTTTCTTGATGTATATGGCTTGGACCATTTGGCATGATAAACCCTCAACAGATGGAGAAACTCAAATTATGTCTCCAATGAAACAAGTAAGTTTTGCTTTATCAGTTTCATTACTCAATCCACATGCTATTTTAGATACAATTGGAGTAATTGGTAGTAGTGCTGCATTATATAGTGGCAGCAATAAAATTGCGTTTACAATCGCTTGTATTAGCGTTTCATGGTTATGGTTCTTTTTACTCGCAATTTTAGGAAAAATGGTTGGATCAATTGATAAAACCGGAAAATTATTAACAATAATCAATAAAATATCAAGCATAATAATTATTATTGTTGCTCTGATGATATTACAAAAACTTATTCAATTATTATTCTAAAGCGTTATGTAGTTGTATTTTAAAAGCGTTATACAAAAGACATACTTGTGTCTATGTATAACGCTTTATTTATTATAAATTTGGATCAATTAACTCAACAAATTTAAATGTTCCATTGTCATATTCAAATTTCAGGATATTACAATTACCGATATTATGCTTTAATGCTTCATCTAGTTTAAGGCAATATCTTAAAAATACTCCCATTATTGTTCCATGACTCACGACTAATGCATTATTCTTTGTTTGAGACATAATGTCATGTAAAGTTTTCACAATGCGTTCTTCAACTTGTTGCCTTGCCTCTCCTTTGAAAGGAACAATTCGATCTCCGAATAAGTCCTCAGGCTTGTATAGATTATCAAATAGATAGACTGACTCACCTTCAAATATTCCAAAATGCCATTCCTTCAGTCCCTTAAAACGTTGATACGATTGGTTAGGTGCAACATTTTCAAGTGTGTCACTTGCGCGTTCTTGCGTTGATGATGCATATAAATCGAAGTTTATCCCCTTAGTTTCATAATAACTACGTGCCTTTTGAGCTTGAGCAATTCCAAGTTCTGTTAGCGGCGAATCTCCAAATCCCTGAATTAGTCCCTTAAAATTAAACAAAGTTTGTCCGTGGCGCATTATATATAACGTTTTAGCCAACAATAACACCTCTTCAATAAAAAGTATTGATAGCTCAAAATGTATTCTCTTTTTATTAAAATGAGTACCAAATATATTAAACCATTATTTAAACTTTTTCGGTAGCGAAAACCTTTGCTTTTGATGTACATTTTTTTCATAAGTAATGATGATTTTAGTTTAAAAGATAATGTGACGGGGTAAAACGCAATGAAGAGTACAGAATTTTAAAGGAGTGAGTGTTTATGGATAATCATAATCAATGTAATTATGTGAATCCACAAAATGTTTCACTTGACTGGGAATGTTTTATAATTAGTAAAAGTGAAATGTTGTTAGATGGTGTACCAAATGAACTTATCAACACTTGGTTAGATAAAGACATTATTACACCATTTTCGATAAGAAATGATGAAATAAACTTTAAAACAAAAGATATTTGGGATGCACTAATACATCATAATTGGTACTACTCAAATTAATTTGCCATATATAAGCTAATAGCTCTATTTGTAGTTTCAATTAATTGATGATCTGTGTAATTAGACATCACATATGCTCTAATTACTTGGTGTCTTTCTTCTAATCGAGGGAATGCTTTATCTTCACTAACGTGTTCGGCCAATATACCAAATGGTGTGTTATCATTTTGAAAACCCATGATGAAATTGTAAAACGTCATAAGACTTGCCCCCTTCATTTATTAAGCGCTATTTAAAGTGTTATTATTAATCTTATCAGAAAACTAGTATTTGTAAATGTGCAAAAGTGATTTTGCACATTTTTTTGATATCTGATTCTAAAAATATTAACGAATTATACAACTTTAAGAGTTTTTAGTATGTAAATATTCTTTTCATATTAATACAATACACCCCTATATATGCTCACTTGTTTGAATTAATAAACTTTAGCATTCTGCAAATAATATTTTAAAAATAACTATACTTTTTATTTACCTATTGAAAAATAGTGTTATCATATTTATTAAGAAGCTATTTTTATACTAGTAGGTGTCAGTCATGAATAACATTTTGTTAAATGCTATCAATATAGTTATTACTACCACTTTTGTTATCTTTAATATTTTAATCACATATAATAAAGATTTAGATGATTTATGTTGGCTCCTGCCTGGTATTATCATTTGTGGTGTGATACTCATCGTATCCTTTACCATTGCAATGATAACTAAAAACTGGTTAAGTGAAATATTATTTTTTATAAATATCGTACTCGTTCTCTATTACATTTATCCTATTTTTTATAGTTTTATAGGTTAATAATTACGGTATATAAGGAGGGTTTCACATGTCTTTACATTTTGCAATTCTGTTTTGGCTAGCATTAATTTTCTTAGTTGCCGCTACGTTTATACTCGTATTAATGAAAAAAACTAGCAAAGAATCTAAAAAAGAGTCCTATTTAAGTTTCACTGTCATTCTCTATATTTTTGGATTCGCTATATTAATATACACATTTATATTTGGTGTGCTATAAATGAAATTCATTTTATATCCAGTCTGAAACGTCTCAATGATGTTTCAGACTGTTTTTTATTCTTAATAGACATTTCACACTCTCATACTTTAATATTTAAGATATGTTTTAGTCTTACAAGCTTATTAAAGATTACAATTCTAATTTAAGACTATTTACATATATTTCTTCAACAAGGAGCTTTTAAGTGAACTATATTAAACGAACGATAATTTTACTTATATTATTCGTTGTCGTATCCCCAATAAACTCACCAAAAACAATTGCAGATAATAAGTATTCAGAAATTCAAGATGACAAATTCCAATTACAACCTGGTGATATTATTGTTACAAAAGGCCCTGTCATGTGGGGATTTTTTGGTCATTGTAGTATCGCGATTGATGATAAAACGATTTTACAAATTGAGGGGCCTGGCGACAAACCAACTACACAATCCTTCGAATCTTTTAAATATAATTATGCAAGTGGCAAAAATGATTGGATGAAAGTTTATCGTTGCAGCTATCCTGGTGCAGGTAAAAAAGCGGCTGAATGGGTTAAGAAAAACTATGAGAATACAAATCATCGTTATCTAGTTACATTAAATTTGAACAGCAAAAAATTTACGTATTGTACTAAAATTATCTACCAAGCTTATAAATTTGGTGTAAGTGAAAAATCAGTTAAAAGTTATGGACTACATATTATTTCACCCTATGCAATTAAAGATAATTTTATAGATCCATACAAACTAAGGCTTGTTAAAGCTTATTAACACAGTTTCATCAAATAGTTAAATTAGTTTGTGTTTTGCAATAAATTGGGTATAGATTACAAATGATATTTCAGGAGGCCCAATATTTTGAATGAACTAACTAAAGAACAAAAGTATACAATAGCTAAATTTTACAAATTATATATTGAACGTTCGAATAAAGGAGAAACAGAAACAGTCGCTAACTTTTTTGGCGATGCTAAAGATGCACGTGAAAACTATTTTTGCGATCGTGATTATCAAGACTTCTTAACTAACTGCCAAATTTTAATTCAAAACAAATACTTAACTGGTGAAGTTTTGGACGATAACATTTACAATATTTCTATTTTAAACAAGACATTTATTGAATTCGAACAAAATTTTGGTTGAACATGAATGTCTCAACTATAAACTTTCTAACCCTATTTTAAAGCAGGAGTGAAAAACATACATGAGTGAATGGCATATTAATAATCAATCTACAAAACCTTTTTTAATACAACAAGCGGAAAAGCAATTGTCTATTGTTAAACCGTTGCCTAATGGTAGCTTCCAAATACTCACAGAAATAAATTTGGAGAATGGCAATATTAGTAACATCGATCATTCTTTACTTGTTTCAGTAGACCCCAAAGCATTAGAAATAAGTATATTTGACGCTGTAAATTAAACGCAATATTTTTATTTAATTATTTTAATGTTTCGCCTTTTAAATAAAAACAAGATTACTGAATTATTATGAGATTTTAAAAACAATAAATATTCTCAATAATTAATCAGTCTTAATAAAAAATTAACAAAAAGTTGATTAGTTAAATTATTAATTAAGTAGTAAGATATTATGCGATGTGGTATCCTATTATTGTTAAACATTTTGAGTGTTTAACATTACTTCTTGTTATCGCCATATACAGACTTTAATTCTCGTCATTATTAAAGTTCTGTATTGGCGCTTTTTTATATTCAAAATCAAAAGTCGGACAGATGAAAAGTAAAAAACTTTTCCATCAGTTCGATTTATTTTAGAACCATTATATATTGTTAAATCTCCAACTAAATTTATTGGACAAAAAAATAACGGCTAGTGCTTTTACCACACCAACTGTTATCGATTTAAAGCATAAAAAAACAGCCCTATAGTAAGGACTGTTTGAATAAGTTAAAATTACATTTTAACTACGTTTGCAGCTTGCTCGCCACGGTCGCCTTCAACGATGTCGAATTCAACTTTTTGGCCTTCTTCTAATGATTTGTATCCATCTTCAGCGATTGCTGAGAAGTGTACGAATACGTCGCTACCATCTTCTCTTTCGATGAAACCAAAACCTTTTTCTGCATTAAACCATTTAACTGTACCGTTATTCATATTGAATACCTCCGTCGTGCTTTTGCACTAAATATTTTGTAACAAATTCATAAATGAAAAGGAGAATATTCTATATAAATAACTCACATTTTTCTTCACGCTCTTTATTACTTAACTTTCATTATACACTTTTAAATATAGAAGTAAAGCATTATTTTATTTTCTGTGATAATACACATTGAACTATATAGTAACATTCCATTTTAATACTAAATTTAAAATTTTTATTTTCTAATATTAAATACACTTACTTTTGATACTATTTACTTTTTTAATTCTGAATTGATAATAAATCATATCGTGATCTAAAAATTATAAAAGTGCCACTAGCAGCAGTGACACTTTTACAATGAGCATTATTGACCTGAATCAGCGTTGTCTTCGCTCCAAATATTTAATTTCTCTTTTTTTGCTTGTGCTTCACTTTTTCTTAAAAGTTGTTCATGTGTATTGTTAGGTTTATAAACATAAGCAACTTTAGCCAAGCCTTGACGAACTAAAGCTTCGTTTACCATTTTTCCATCAGCATAAATATACGCTAAGCCACGTCCATATTTATCAGTTCTTTGACCTTTGTCAAACTCGACTTCAATTTTCTTTGCATTTTCTACCATTTTTTTCGTAAATGCACTTGCTTCAGGACCATATTTCTCTACACCTTTTTTAGGATGCTTTGTTTCAGGTGTATCAACCAATAATAGTCTGAATGTCATTGGTTGACCTTTGTACATTAATTTAACCGTATCACCATCAATCGCTTTAATTAATGTCGCAGGTTCTTTATGTAATTTTTTAGTTGAAGTTGCACTATATACTGTTGGATCTTCAGAACCACTTCTATTTACGCCATTATCTGTTTGTGATGCATTTGCTGAGCTACTTAGACTTGAAACTACAACTAAAGTTAACACTAAACAACTAGTAGCGAAATAGAAAAACCTCTTTGCGTATTGCCCTTTCGAAACATTACTGATAGCCATCCCTATAAGTAATATTGAAACGATTGCCATACATATGCCAGCACTTAATAAGTATTCTGTCATAACTAACACCTCTTTCTTTTTAGTTAATTTTAATATTAAACGTTAATTAATTATAATTCTACATTTTTACAATTAATTAATAAAAATTTAATAATTATAATAAAATAACTATACTTACTTTTATGTATTTTCTATATTTTAGGTGCCAGAACTTATATATTTAGCCTTATTTGTAAAATTAAAAAGCCTACAACATGAATCGTTGCAGACTATCATATCGAGACAAAGAGGTTTATTAGTGTCTCTATATCTATGTGGAATTTGAAAAGATTATTTATAATATTTACGGGGATAAATTGTCATTTAAAAACGAGATGTATAACTTATAATTTACTTTGGATTAGCGTTGTAATCCATTATAAACCTTATCAATTTGTTTATTGAAATAGTTTTGATGCGGTTTGCTTAATGTGTTAACTTTTTGTTTGGCTTTCATCCTAGCATCAGCACTTTGTGTATCTTTATAGTTCTCTACTAAGCTTTGTGCTTCTTTAACATGATCACGTCTAATAACGCGTTTGTCACGGTCTGTGAAATGTGATGAGTCAATTTCACTATAACCAACCATAGCTCCTGATTTACCGCCCATTGTTAATATGTTGAACTCCATCAAGTTTGAATTGCTATTAGATTGAAAAATATTAATTTGAGCATGTTCAACTGTTATAACTTTCTCTTCCGATACAATTTCAGTAAATTGCTTAGTATCATTTGCGCCACTCTCTGTTACTAATGCGTTTGCGTGATTAGAATGCCATAATTGAGTTGCACAAATTACACCCATTGTTAGTACTAATACTTTCCTTTTCATTTGTTTATGCTCCCTTATTTGCTTTGATATAAAAACCGACTTTTTCACCCTGTTTTCTTCGCCATTGAAAATTATATACCAATATTTTAGAAACAATAATTAACTTGCGATGAACAAACTATTAACAATAATCTTGAGTATTATATTTATCTTAATTAATAATATATTTATTTAAGATTATGTTACTTCCAACTTTCAAAGTAGAAAAACGGTATAATTTGTTGATGGGTGTTTATTGATAAACTGCAAAAAATACAGCCTACAACCACATAGATTGTAGACTATATTTAAAATAATAGGTATTTATCATATCTCGTAAACTTAGTGCCAATTTTTATACTCGTGGTGCTGGTAAGCTACCCTTAAATTCAGGAACGTAGTGTGTAGGGCTATAACTTGGAACAGCATATTGATAATTTACATTTTTGATATTTAATGATGGTTTCCCAATTTTATAACCATTTGATTGTGAAAATGAGAAATATTTCTTCACACCTTTAACTACTTTATAAGAATAGAAGTATTTATAGTCATATGCTTTATTTACTTTAGCATTTTGATGTGTTGCTGTTGTGTTATTTTGGAAACTTGGTACATGCATACGATGTGAATTGTGACCATATGGTGGAATTACCTTGAAACTATTTATTTGTGGCACAACACAAAAGTGATTAATTTTAATGCTAGCATGCCCTGGTGTAACAAATTTATGCGCGTGATATCCAGGAACTGCAAAATGATGCTTGATAATTAAAGATTGAGATGGATGTGTATATCTAGGCGATTCTGATGGTTTAACAATAAAGTGTTTATTAATAGAATCCTTTGCATGATTTACATGTTTATGTACATGTGTTGATTTGTATGAAGTAATAACTTTCTTGTAGTGGGTTTGCGTAGTAATGAAGTGGTGGTTTACTTTGTTTTGCGTAATAAATCTATTTACTTCTGGGCCTTTAGCAACAAAATGCTTATCAACTTGTTGTGAAGCTGGATTGTTTGTTGCTACATTCACGCGATTATTGATTTCTTTGTACTCTGGCACAATGTTTCCTAACTTTGATTCTGGTACGACAAAGTTTTTATCTACAATTTTACTAGCTGCCGATGAATCTGCAATCTTATTCAATTTATCTTCAGAAGCTACAAAGTTTTTATTGTCAGTTAAATTACTAACATTTACTTTTGGCGAATTCTTAAATTCATCGTAAGCTGGAATAATTTTATTAATTCCTGATTCTGGAACTACAAATTTTTTGTCAACACTCTCTGTCACTGATGCTTTAGCGTGATTTGAATTCATAATTTGTGTAGCAAATAGCGTGCTCATAGTTAAAACTAATAATTTCTTTTTCATCTGTTATTTCTCCTTTATATAGACTCAATATTATAACCAATATAATTTCCCTGTTATATTCACTAACAGCATTATATACCAGAATTTTCAGTATAATAATTAACTTGAAGTAAACGTTGTCTTAACATTTTTATTGTTTTTCAGCTTAAAATTAATTATTGATATTGATAGTTAAGCATAATAATTTTTTCGTAATATAAAGTGAAAAAAGTAATAGTCCACACCTGTTTAGAATGTGGACTATACTAGATTGCATCATTGAAATGATGACTTTGATATTATTTATTGCTAGTTTAAAATGTTGTTATTTTTACGACAAACTCATTATTTGCTTTGCAGCCATGCATTAATTATTTGCCATTATATACTTTATTGATTTGTTTATTAAAACGTTTTTGATGACCTTCACTTAAAGTATTTACTTTTTGTTGTGCATTTATTCGGTCTTTATAACTATGTGTATCTTTATAATTATCAACTAACTTTTGAGCTTCTCTAACGTGTTCACGCTTAATTACACGCTTCTCACGTTCAGTTAGATGAGAAGAATCAATTTGACTTATACCAACCAGTGATCCTGATTTTCTACCAGGTAAAGCAGACGTTTCTTCAAATTCAACAACATTATTATGCGTGTGATTTGAAGTTGTTGGTGATTGATGCGTTGTTGTGAAATCATGACTTTCACCATTTAATCCAGCCAATTGTTTTGGTGCATTATAAATAATTTGTTGCTGAGTTTGACGCTCAACTGTAGGCATTGGTACCTGTGTCGTTGTTTCAGTATATGTAGTCGGTGATGTTGGTTTCTTTGTTGGTGCAGAAACCACAAGTTTCTTGTCGTTTTCGTTGTCAATACGTTGTTTATGCTCAAAATCATATTCTAATGACACTACAGGTGTTTTCTTAATTTTTTGATTATCCAAAAATCTCGCTTTTCTTTCTTCTGCTCTTTTATCATATTCAGCTTTTTGTTGTTCAGAAACTTCTTGAGATGCAGGTTTGTGATTTTGAGTATTTAAACTTCTTTTACTTCTCTTGCTTCTTTTTGATTCATCACTTTTTGCTGCTTCAGTGTCAGATTTTAATTGAGCCATATTTTTATGATTTTTCTCTTCTTGTTTTTCATCTTCTAAAACAGGAATATTATTAGGTCTTGTTTTATCTATATCACTAAAAAATTCATCAATTATGGTTTCTAAGTCTTCTTTTTTATTTTCTAACATCCTTTTGTTAACTGCTTTTTTATTTGCTCTTTCTTCATCTTTATATCCCATAATTAAATCTAACTTACTATATAAACTTTCAACATCATCTCTATAGTTTTGATAAAATGTTTTACCTAACATTAATATCTGATTTTCTAATTTGTTTAATTCTAAGTCGCACTTTAATTGCTCCTCTTCATTAAAGTCTTTCAATTCAGGGTTATCTTTTTTTATATCTTCAATTTCTTTTAAGAACTCCTCACTTTGTTTTTTCAAAGTATTAAATACACTTTCATATCTTTCATGAGATAATCCTAGATAATCTAAATTATCAGTATTTCCATTTTTTATTTTTTTCTCTTCACTAAAAAATTTCTTCAAAGCCTCATCTTCAGCCATAAATCTCTGTTGATATTTTTTCATAGCTTCTTTATATTCAGGATTATCAAATCTTTCATTATCTAAGTTTGGAAAGGACCATATTAAATCATCCAAGCTTTTCTTATACTCTTCTACTGTTCTAGATTTATTTTTATTATTAGTCAGTTTCAACGACTCAGATACATATGGATTCTTCTCCCCAGAAACCACTGCACTCGCACGATTACTTTCCCAAATTTGTGATACACATAATGCTCCCAATGATAAAACTAGCAATTTATTTTTCAACTGTATTTTCTCCTTAATTTTCCCTAATTAACAACCTACCTTACACCCTATTTTTTCGCCAAGCCAAATTATATAACATCTACCTTTTTAAAATAATTAACTGTTGATGAATTAATTATTAATTATATTCAAACAATATATTTGGAAAATCCAAGTAAAAAAGCCACCTTTTAAGGTGGCTTCTTCATGAATCATATGATTAATTTAATATCATTATTACTTATTTCTTATCTTTATTTTCTTTTTTTCTTCTGAAAAGTAGTAATGAACCTATTGATGCTAATAATCCCCAAATTAGTGACGTATTTGCTTCATCTTCAGAACCTGTATCTGGTAATGGTTCTTTACTATCTTTAGCCTCATTTTTATTAGAAGCATTAGTACCATTTTTAGGTGAATTAGGCGGAACTACATTATTGTTAGAACCTGACTCGGAATCGCTATTTGAATCACTTTCTGAGTCGGAATCACTTGATGAATCGGAGTCACTACCTGAGTCTGAATCACTCGCTGAATCCGAGTCACTATCTGAATCTGAGTCACTGTCTGAGTCGCTGTCTGAATCTGAATCGCTGTCTGATTCTGAATCGCTGTCTGATTCTGAATCGCTATCTGAGTCCGAATCGCTATCTGAATCCGAGTCGCTATCCGAGTCTGAGTCGCTATCTGAATCCGAGTCACTGTCGGAGTCGGAATCACTATCTGAATCCGAATCACTCGCTGAATCCGAATCACTGTCTGAGTCTGAGTCACTGTCGGAATCTGAGTCACTGTCGGAATCTGAATCGCTATCTGAATCCGAGTCACTGTCGGAATCTGAGTCACTGTCGGAATCTGAATCGCTATCTGAATCTGAATCGCTGTCTGAATCTGAATCGCTGTCTGAATCTGAGTCGCTATCTGAGTCGGAATCGCTATCTGAGTCGGAATCACTGTCGGAATCTGAATCGCTGTCTGAGTCGGAATCACTGTCGGAGTCAGAATCGCTGTCTGAGTCGGAATCACTGTCGGAATCTGAATCGCTATCTGAATCTGAATCGCTATCTGAATCTGAGTCACTGTCTGAGTCAGAATCGCTATCTGAATCTGAGTCACTGTCGGAATCTGAGTCACTGTCTGAGTCAGAATCGCTATCTGAATCCGAGTCATTGTCTGAGTCGGAATCGCTCGCTGAGTCGGAATCGCTTGCTGAATCTGAATCACTCGCTGAGTCTGAATCACTTGCTGAATCTGAATCACTCGCTGAATCTGAACCACTATCTGATGTAGAATCACTACCCGAATCTGAACCGCTATCTGAATTAGAATCGCTGCCAGAATCTGAACCTGGGTCAGAATCTGAATCCTCTGGAATTGGTTCAATTTCACCAGGCTCATCAGGTTGTTCAGGAACAACTGGTTTATCGATACCGTCACCAGAACCTGATCCGTTATTAAATGCTACTTCGTTGTCCCATGACATAGAGCGCCAAATTATATTCGAGTTATACCCATATAAAGTTGAACGTAAAGCTAAATCACCTTTGCTATTCGGATCAATATGACCATTAACAACTACTATATACGGTGTTGTAATTTGATCATCAGGCGTATTAAACTCTACTTTATATTGATTTGGATTTGGGAATGTAATATTCACACTATTAGTGACATCCTCAAAGTTTTCTGGATTCACAAAGTAACTTTCAGATAAATCAGCTGCATTATCTACTTTATATACTTTAATACTTGTATTTTGCTGATCTATTAATGCATTACTATCCGTATTTGGTTTTAAATTACCTGTTAAAACCGGCGCAATAACGTTATCTCCACTTGGATTGACATAAATTGTCTGACGATACGTATTATTTGTTTTATCGATTTGGTCAATTGTACCTTTAATAGATAAGTTATAAAACTTACCATATTTTTCATAATCTACTAATACTGTTTTGTTTGCTGTTGTACTACCTATGCCAGTAGCCAATGTCACATTACCTGTCTTTTTAACATTTTCAGGGTCAATATAAGCGGGCATGGTCAAAGTTGCTTTTACATCATCTTTAGTATTTACATAGTCTGTAAATGTATAAATAACATTACCATCACTATCGATTACACCATTTGCCAATACTTGATCTCCAGCCATAATTGGTGGCACTTTAGCAGTTGAAGTTACACCATTTAAGTTTAATTCTTTAGGTACAGTTATTTTGAATGTGTCACCTTTAACAGCAGAATTAGGCACTGAAAAACCATAATTCAGTTTGACATAACCTGCTTGGTGCGGATACACAGTCGTACCAGAGTCAATACCAACTGTCACATTCGTCAACTGATTCGTAATATCTGTGCCAGCTGCCGGTGCATCTGCAGCTACTGCCGCTAAACTAAATGCTCTCATTCTAGGCGCACTTGTATTAACCGCTTGATTAACTACATCTTTATTACTTGCATCTGTACTCTGTGGAGCTGATTCATTGTTTGAAGGTGTTGCTTCAGTTGAAGTATCTTGCGTTGTTGAAACATTTTCCGCATTTGTAGAATTTTGAGGTGAATTTACAGATGATACTGTATTAGTATCATTAGAAGTCGTTTCATTACTTGTTTGATTCACTAATTCCTCCGCATTTGTATTGCTTGATTGAGTTGTTGCCGGTGTATTAGCTTGATTCGTTGTCGTAGTAGTAGCTTCACCAGTTACCGGCGTTTCTTCCGTAGTTGCATTTGTTGATGATGATTGTGTCGTTTCCTGTTGTGCTGGATTTTGCGCCACACTCGTTTCGCCATTATTAGTGTTTGACGATGTTTTAGTATCACTCACGTTTGTGTCGTCTGTTTTAGGTGCAGCACTAACGCTACTTGAATCATTACTTTTGCTTTCGTTACTTGCGCTATCAGATTGCGTAACACTATTTTCACTTGCATCTGCTTCTTTACTGCTGAGTAGTCCAAAACCGATTAACGTACCTACAAGCACTGAAGCCACGCCAATCGATTTTTTCCGAATTGCGTGTTTTTCTTTTTTCTTCATATTCATTTTATTCCCTCTTTTTAAAAAGTCATTTTATATTAACTATATACCCTTTAAAGATATATTTAATCTCTGTTAATGGAATTATACACTAAAATTGCATTATAGCAATTAATTTGTATCGATATTTTATTATCCACAATAATACTTTACTAACAAACATTTTATTTATTGCTATTTTAAGAATTACAAACGACAACGTACGATTTGATTGCAAACATTTTTTATTATTAATATGAACTCTACCTAATGTAATCCTAGCTTGAAATCATATTTTTTCAAAAGCAGATGTGTAATTTATGGTACCTGTTTTTCCCGCTAAACTGTTCACTTTTAATTCTTTAATTAAAAACGCTTCGTCTGGTATACCATCATATGGTGGATAAATGTCGTACATACTTGCGCGTTGATATCCTAGATTGGCATAATACGTCGGCCATCCTAATACACTGATAAAATTATATCCTTTTAATATTGCTTCTCGTTCTAATGCTTGAATCAATCGCTTCCCAATACCTTTATTTTGATGATGAATATCAACAGATACAGGTGCTAACACTAATCCAATTTCCCGTTGTGCCTCGTTATCAAGATAAACTTCACTTAGTAAACCGTGCCCTACAACTTCATTTTGAAGAACAGCTACTAATTCTAAGGTATTGTCATACGTATCACTTAGACGAATTTGGTCTACTAGCTCTGATTCATTACCATAACCATGTTCACTATTTTCAAATGCCGTTCTAATTAACTGGTCCACTTGAGCAAAGTCATGTTGATGTATTTGTCTAATTTGCATCTTTGCCCCTCCTTTTAGTTCTATCTTATAGAAAAATGCATTACAACATAAAGTAATATTTTATAGTAATGACGCCATTATTTCATTAAAATTGAATGATATTTTTCGCAATAAACAACTACCCTCTTAAATCAATTTTTAGATAAACTGCAAATCATAAATTTCTTTATTATTATAAGTATTAAAACGGTCGATTTGACCTTTTAATATAACTTCCTATTGTTTGCGACTTACATTATGATAATAAGTCATACGTACATTCAAATCAGCTTCATGACCATTGTTCTCAATCGTTCTTTCTAATTCTTCGTACACATTTTTATTAATTGGTAACATGTACCCTTCTTTACTAGGTAAAATATGCACGTATTTTTTCTGAATGACTTTATCCTTCCCCAATAAAACCTCTATTGCAATTTTTTTAGCAGCACCGCCACCTAAATTATATAGTTTAATATAATCTTTATGATGATGCTCTTCTGTTGCCGAATTCATTATATTAAGTTGATCCTCCTCCCTTTCTAATAAAATTTGGTTAAAACCTAAAGCTGGCAGAAAGCTAATTTTCATTTGATAAAGTTGAACTGAAACTGATACAAAATAAAATAAAGCCATAATAAATGTTCCAATAGATCCTATAGCTGAAATAATGTTAATCATTAAGATATCAACCCTCCCATAAGAAATTTATATGATTAATTTCAAACTGAAAAAGCATTTTACTTAATCGTTTATATCCAAAAACAATCATTTTAAACGTTATATTCGACTGCTCATATAAAAAGTTTTGCTTTATAGCCTTAAGTAATTTTTTAACCATCAAGTACGATTATTATTACGGCAATCTATTTGTATTGACTAAAAAATACAATAACGCTTTTAAGAGCTCCCATCTTTGACCAGTATTTTCCAAATTAATAACACGTCTTCTTCAATACATATTTATCTCATACAAATAAGTTGATTTTTTTATTTTTACAAACGTAATTTCTTAACAAATCAAAATTTTACATTTAAATCTTTCGATATATTACAAGTTTTTTTAAAAAAGTAATATATTTCTATCAATAAAAGTAATATAATATTAGTAATTATAGTTTCATTAATTTATTGCAACAATACATAGGATCATTATTACAAGAATTATTTAATATCATCTTAGAATCTCACAAAATATCAACTTTGTTTAATTACTCAAAATGATAAGTCATTTAGAGTTTTTAAAATAAATTTTTGCGAAATAAAGGAGACATGTTAAATGAAAAAAGTAATGGGGATATTATTAGCAAGTACACTTATCTTAGGTGCTTGTGGACATCATCAAGATAGTGCAAAAAAAGAGAGCACTAGTCACAAAAAGAAAGAAAATGACAATGAAGAATTAAATGAAGAACTTAAAGAATTTAAAAGCAAAAAAAATATGGATATAAAAATTAAAGGCGATACTATTGTTAGTGACAAATTTGAAGCTAAAATAAAAGAACCGTTTATCATCAATGAAAAAGATGAGAAAAAGAAATATATCGCTTTTAAAATGGAAATTACTGCTAAAAAAGACGATAAAGATTTAAATCCATCTTCTATTTCTCATGACTATATTAATATCACTCAAGATGATAAAAATACAGTAAATAAATTAAGAGATGGTTATCTTTTAAGTGATAAAAAATATAAAGATTGGACAGAACATAACCAAGATCAAATTAAAAAAGGCAAAACTGCACAAGCCATGTTTATCTATGAGTTAAGAGGTGATGGAAATATTAATTTAAATGTCCATAAATACTCAGAAGATAAAACAGTTGATTCTAAATCATTCAAATTTAGTAAACTTAAAACCGAAGATTTTTCTCATAGAGCGGAAACAAGAGAAGAAGTAGAAAAGAAAGAAAAAGAATTTGAAGAAGAGTACAAAAAAGAACAAGAACGAGAGAAAGAAAAAGAAAAGCAAAAAGATGACGACCACAGTGGTTTAGATGAAGTATAAATTTGGTTTGTTGATTGTCTTACATTCAGTTATTTAATTTTTAGAGAAACTGACTTATTTATAGCTTAGCCAACATGATACTATAAAGCTATGATTAAAAATAAAAAATCTGTGTTTAATGGTGTTAAAGAAATCAGTCCCCGTGCCGGAAAATCATAAAAAAAAGATGGGATAAATTTGTAAATCCCGCATTGAATAATGCATTAAAACAAGAAGAGGCTACATGGGGAAATGTACAAGGTCAAGTTTCACAAGCATTGATGGGAACTGGTATTAAAGATTCTACTGCAAGAAGCATAGGGTTTTGGGTTTCCCAAGTTGGTCAAGCATTAATATAAAAAGAGTGTGATAAAATGAATAATGAAGAATTAGAAATGAGATTGTTATTAATGAAACAATCAATAGAACAATTACAAGAAGAACTAGCGCCTAACTTAAAAACTAGAGATTTAGTGTTATTAAGATATATGTATTCATATAAAGAAATTAATATGCTAGATTCTTACTTGTTCCAATTGGCTACAAATAAAGAGCAAATAACAAAAAAACAATTTAAAACAAAATTGGAAAACATTAGAGAAGTACCAGAAATACCTATTAGACAAGTTAATGATATATTAGAAGGTTATAAAAATAGTGAGTTATATGTTGAGTTGATAAATAGCATCCTAAAATAAAAATAAACATACTAAGATTAGCTATGAAGGAATCTATGACGATAGATTTTTTCATAGCTATTTTTTATAGTTATAAAGAGGAGTAGTCTGTTCTGACTCTTGGATTTTAAATATGTATAATAAACAAGTAAGCTTTACTCTCGCCTTTTAAAATTCGTTTGTAGTATGTTGGGTTCTTAAAATCGTGAATAGGAAAATGCAATGAGAAAGGTTAAGTAAAGTTTTTAACTTCTCATTTATTCAATGGAAAATTTTTTATCGATTACTTAGACATTAATATTAGTAAAAGAAGTAGTGTAGTTGCAAATTATAAAAACTAAAAATTCCAAAAAGAGTTTATCATCCAAAACAATAAAAATGGCTACAATGGTATGTTGTGAAATGCATTTCTTAACTACGACTTCTTTTATTTCCGTCTCGTCAACTATTGCTGATTGTGTTAATAGGCATATTGATTCTAATGAAAATATCAAAACTCGGCTCATCTCTTTATAACTACACCCACTTAGTGACGTAACAAAAATGAAAAGTTCTTTTTCAGTAGCCATTTATCCAATTAAGTGTAGACGATTCACATTTTTATATTGACATATATAACATGGAGAATTTTTTGCGTATAAAGAAGTTTCTTCATGAACAATGTTGAATGTAAAACTCAGAATCCAACTTTTTTGACACTTATTTGACACACATCACTGTCCCCTTATATCTCAAAAACTAATTCATAATCACTTATTACTCTTTCCTCCATCAAATAAACACCTATACAAACACTGCTATATCAATACTCACAACAAATTCTGCAATGCATTATCCCCTGAAAAACACAAAATAAAAAAGCCCACAACCACAAAGGCTGTAGGCTACAAATATGGAGACGGCGGGATTTGAACCCGCGTCCAAAGGTCCTGATACACATCTTTCTACGTGTGTAGTTTATCGATAGGTTTCGCATCATGAAAAGTGATAAACAACCAACATGATGCTAGTTTGATTAAGTTTCTTCTAAACAGACTTCAAACGGCAGTGTTTAGCATATCCTATTAAGGTTGAATCGCGTTAACAGCACATAGGAAATGCTGTTAGGCGATGCAGAGTGCGATTAGGCAGCTACTGCGAAATTATTGTTTGATTTGCCAGTTATTATAAACTGTGTGTGTTGATGACGAAGACAACCCTCCGACACGCTTAATGAGCTCGGGGGACCCCTGTCGAATCCATGAACGTCCCCGAAATAATAAATCAAACAAATCATACTTTTGTAATTTACAAAAGCACATATAACTATATCAAATATAGCCCGATTAAGCAACTAAATCGCTTAATAACGGGCTTTCATATCGCGCGCAACATCTCGTTTGACTGCTTTTTCTTTCAAAGCTTGACGTTTATCATATTTTTTCTTACCTCGTGCAACACCAAGTAATACTTTACAATGTCCATGCTTCAAATAAAGCTTTAACGGCACAATCGAATAACCAATCTCACGTGTTTGATCACCCAATTTAATGATTTCACGCTTGTGCAATAATAATTTTCGAGAACGAAGAGGATCGTGATTAAAACGATTCCCTTCTTCGTATGGTGCTATATGCATATTATTCAAATACATTTCACCGTTTTTAACTTGCGCATAACTATCTTTAAGGTTAGCACTACCTCGGCGAATTGATTTTATTTCTGTGCCTTGCAATACAATTCCCGCTTCAATCGTATCTTCAATATTATAATCATGTCTTGCCTTACGATTTTCCGCTAATGTACCTGGTGATTTCTTCTTAGCCATTCATACTCACCTCATTGCTGCTTATTTTTTCTTACGACGTGCTTTCTTTTTCACACTTTTATCTTTATAAAATGGCTTATGCTTACTATTACCTGATTTATCATTATTACGTTGGTTTTTACCTTTACGTTGCTTACCTTTTTTCTTACGACCCTTATCATCAGATTTTGATTTATCTAATGATTTACCACGCGTTTTGGCTTGAATTGTCTTACCTCGCGCTGGGCGCTGTGATCGATCATTTTTCGGTAAAGGCATACCTACAATTTGAAAATCAATTAATCGTTCATCTACATCAACATGCGTCACTTTAACCTTAACTGTGTCACCAATTCTAAATACTTTAGCTTGACGCTCACCAATTAATGCCATTTGACGCTCTTCAAAACGGTAATAATCATCAGTCATATTCGCAATATGAACCATACCTTCTATCGTATTTGGCAATTCAATGAACATACCGAAGTTAGCTACTGAGCTGACAATACCTTCAAATTCATCACCAATATGTTGAATCATATATTCTGCTTTTTTCAATTCATCAGTATCACGTTCTGCCTCAATAGCACGACGTTCACGTTTAGAAGTATGTTCAGCTAACTCAGGCAATTTGTCTTCCCAACGCTTCACTTCTTTGTTATCCATTGATTTCTCAATTAAATACTTACGGATTAAACGATGAACTGTTAAATCAGGATAACGTCTAATTGGTGATGTAAAATGCGTATAATATTCAGCTGATAAGCCAAAATGTCCCAAGTTCACATCATCATAATGCGCTTGTTGCATTGAACGCAACATCATTGTTGAAATGACCATTTGTTCAGGTCGACCTTCTACTTCTTCTTGAACCTTTTGAAGTGTTGTTGGATGAATATCTTCGCCAGTACCCTTAATCATGATGCCAAAGTTTGTAATAAAATCAAAGAATTGTCTTAAGCGATCTGATTTAGGTTGCTCATGCACTCGGTAAATAAAAGGTACATCTAACTTACTAAAATGTTCAGCAACTGTTTCATTTGCAATTAACATAAATGATTCAATTAGACGTTCACCCTCGCCACGTTGTCTTAATTGAACATCTGTTGGTATACCGTCTTCGTTAACTAATACTTTTGCTTCACTAATATCAAAATCGATTTCACCACGTCGTTTTCTCATTTGAATCAAACGATTAGATAAATCTTGTGCTAAATCTAGCATAGGCGTAATTTCATTATATTGTTCGCGAATGTTAGGATCCTTTTCAGTAATAATCTGATTTACCGCATCATACGTCATTCGATAATCAGAATGTATAACACTATCAAAAATTTCATGTTTAACAACGCGACCACTAGCATCGATTTCCATGCGACAGCTTAGAGTTAAACGATCAACATTAGGATTCAATGAACAAATACCATTACTTAATCGATGTGGAATCATTGGAATTACACGGTCAACAAGATATACACTTGTCGCTCTATCATATGCCTCTTTATCCAATGCAGAACCTTCTGTTACATAATAGCTGACATCAGCAATACTTACAGTTAATTGCGTATTACCGTTCGCTAACTTTTTAACACTAATTGCGTCATCTAAGTCTTTAGCATCAGCACCATCAATTGTGATTGTCAATTCATCACGTAAATCATGACGGCCTTTAATTTCAGTATTTTCAATATGATCAGGTACTGCTTCAGCTTCTTGTAACACTTCATCAGGAAATTCAATTTCTATGCCATGTTGATAGATAATAGATAAAATATCTACGCCAGGATCATTTTTATGTCCTAAAATAGCAGAAATATGTCCTTCTGGATTATCTGAACCATCAGCATACTTAGTAATTTGTACAAGTACCTTATGACCATCGACTGCGCCTAAACTTTGACCTTTAGGAATGAAAATATCTTGCATAATACGTTTATCATCCGGAATAACAAAGCCAAAATGTCTAGCTTCACTATACGTACCAACAACTTGAGTTACAGAATGCTTCTCAATCGACTTAACTTCCCCTTCGATTTTACCTTTATGTTCACCTTTTGATTGATGGATTTCTACAATAACAGTATCTCCATCCAAGGCACGATTAATTTTCGTCGGGGGAATAAATATATCTTCCATATCCTCATCTTCAGGTCTTAAGAATGCAAAGCCTTTTTTATTTTGACTTAACGTTCCTTTTATCAATTTTGATTGACCTCTATAACTATGCTTTTTTTGGTATCTGTCTGTTTTTGTACGTTCGATTAATCCTGATTGTTCTAACTCCACAAGCACCTTAATTAAATCTCTAAACGAGTCGGCACTGCTTAAACCTAATGCATCTTGAAAATCTGACACTGACATAGGTTCATATTCAGGTTGATTAATAATCTCTTCTATAGATTGCTTTAAATTCATTATGCCCCTCCTTTCTAATGTTAAAATCTCTTTTTATTCTGACCAGTCTAATGACTCTAAAAATTGATAAATATCTTCAAATACTTGTTCTTTCTCTTTATCAATCGTAATAACATGTCCAGATTCACTGTACCACTTGATATTTTTGTCATCAGAATCTACATGGTCATATATATAATTTGCGGATTGTGGATCAATCATATTGTCGTTTTCTGCTTGAATCACTAAAATAGGATCCAACACTTCATCAACTTGCTCTTTAATCGTATCTAATGCTTCACTTAGTTCTTTTAAAGTTTCAGTTGGTTTAAAATGATCCATTTCATTATCAATAGTCTCTTGATCTTTACCTTCATACTTTTTAAAATTGCGTGCATATTCTAAAAAGCCTTCATAAATGGCACCTTCAGTTTTGCCACCCATAGGAGCACACATCGTTACAATACCCTTTACATCTCTATTTAAGCTTAATTTTAAAGCAAAATCCCCACCTAATGATAGACCAGCAACAACAATTTCATCATAACCTTGTTCAACAAGATAATCATAACCATCTAACGCATCTTTAAACCAAACGAAAGGACTAGATTTCAGTATTTCATCTGGTGGTGCCGCGTGGCCTTCATATTGCGGTGCATATGATGTATAACCTTTCTTTTGTAAAAATCGACCTAATTGACGAACATCAGACGAATTGCCTGTAAAACCATGTAGTAATAACACGGCACGTTTACCTTCCTCAAAAAAGAAAGGTTTTGGTAATTTTATCTGCATAAATCTAACGCTCCCTTTGCATACTTAACTAGGCTATATATTTTACATAGCTTATTGTTAAACTATTACATTCTTAATTATAAATAAAAAAGCCCGACATTTACATCGCCGGACCTTACATACCAAGATAACTTATGCAAATCATAAGTACAAAAAATAATATTGATAAAATAATTGTTAATCTATTTAAGAATAAATCGACGCCACGTTGTTTTTGTTTACCGAATAACTGCTCAGCACCACCACTGATGGCACCTGAAAGTCCACTGCTTTTACCTTCTTGGAGTAGTACAACAGTTATTAATGCAATACAATCAATGATTAATAATACGATTAAAAATGTATGCATAAATTGTCCTCCGTTCCTTATATACGACAAGTAGTATATCATATTTTTATTGTTAAAATCAATTTTCTAGCGATTAAATGTACTTTTACGTTTGATAGAAACAACAAGCATATAAATCGCTAATGCAACCGAACCTATAATAACAATTAAAATTGGCAATGTTAAGTACGCACCGTGTGCAGCTTTTATTGCTTGAATTGTGATTGATAAATTAATCAACGTAAACAAACTATTTGATACATAAACTGCAAACATAAACCACCACACATAAGTATGTCGATTCCAAAAAGTGATGAAGCCTGCTAGATAAGCCAAAATATACATAATACCAGTGAATCTAAAGCTGTTTAAAATGTAATCAATCGCTTTATCTGAAGTGTTTTGATTCGTTAAATTAAGTAATGCTTTGGCAGTCGCATTATCCAACGAAACAAAGTAATGAATAATCAATAATATTGAGAATACGATTGATGCAGTTGCAATAAAGCGTCCTGTTTTAATTTCTTTATTCGTTCTATCAGCCATTTGTTTACTCCTCATATATTTAAATACGTTCTATAAAACCTTTATTTAATTTTACCTTTTAATAAAAGTGAATACCCTGTCATACAATATTCATTTCAACATAAATTTATTATACCAGTTTAAGAATACAAGTTAAATATGTGTTATTAGTTACCTCATGATTATTAGTCTGTTATGATTAATACTTCAAAATAAAAAACCTACCACAGTCTCAACTCTGTGGCAGGCTATAAATTTAAGCGTGAACTTATTTAAGCGTGAACTCAAAATCTTTATTTAATTTATACCGTCATAATAATCCTCAACTAAAATTATGTCAGCATTTGATTATAAAGAAAATTATTTATCTAAGTTATAGAATGATTTGATACCGTCATATTTAGCAGTTTCAAATAATTCATCTTCGATACGTAATAATTGATTGTATTTAGCAATACGGTCAGTACGTGATAATGAACCAGTTTTAATTTGACCAGCGTTTGTAGCAACAGCAATATCAGCAATTGTTGTATCTTCTGTTTCACCTGAACGGTGAGAAACTACTGCTGTGTAACCAGCTTTTTGAGCCATTTCGATTGCATCAAATGTTTCAGTTAATGTACCGATTTGGTTAACTTTAATTAAGATTGAGTTACCAATTCCGTTTTCAATACCTTTTGCTAAAATTTCAGTGTTTGTTACGAATAAATCGTCACCTACTAATTGTACACGGTCACCGATACGTTCTGTAAGTTGTTTCCAACCATCCCAGTCGTTTTCGTCCATACCGTCTTCAATTGTAATGATAGGATATTTGTCTACTAATTGTTCTAAGTAGTCAACTTGTTCTGCAGCTGTACGTTTTGCACCGTGTTCGCCTTCGAACTTACTGTAGTCATATACACCATTTTCATAGAATTCTGATGATGCACAGTCAAATCCTAAGAATACTTCTTCACCTGGTTTGTAACCAGCTGCTTCGATTGCTTGGATAATTGTTTCAACAGCATCTTCAGTACCTTCAAATTTAGGAGCGAAACCACCTTCGTCACCTACTGCAGTTTCTAAACCACGTTTGCTTAAAATTGATTTTAAGTTGTGGAAAATTTCAGTACCCCAACGTAATGATTCTTTGAACGTTGTAGCACCTACAGGTAAAATCATGAATTCTTGGAATGCAATTGGAGCATCTGAGTGAGAACCACCATTAACGATGTTCATCATTGGTACTGGTAACTGCTTACCATTAAATCCACCTAAATATTTGTAAAGTGGTTGACCTAATAAGTCAGCTGCTGCACGTGCTACTGCGATAGATACACCTAAAATAGCATTTGCACCTAATTTACCTTTGTTTGGAGTACCGTCTAATGCGATCATCATTTTATCAATAGATACTTGATCTAATACTGAAAATTCACCTTCAATAATTTCTGGTGCGATGATTTCATTAACGTTTTCAACTGCTTTAGTAACACCTTTACCTAAATAACGTGATTTGTCTCCATCACGTAATTCAACAGCTTCGTGTTCACCAGTTGAAGCACCTGATGGTACTAATGCACGACCAAATGCGCCACTTTCAGTTAATACTTCTACTTCAACAGTTGGGTTACCACGAGAGTCTAAGACTTCGCGAGCGTAAACATCTGTAATAATTGGCATGTTTATAATCTCCTTTAAATAGTTATTCTATAATTATTATAGCTTTATTCTTTCATTTAACAAAATGATATTACTATTATTTTCAAAAAATAAGTGTCATTAAGCGTTTACTTAACATCTTTTACAATATTAGTGTTTAATTAAAGATTCACCTGTCATATCTTCAGGTTGTTCTACATTTAATAAATCTAATAATGTAGGTGCTAAGTCACCTAAGCGACCAGTTTCTCTAAGTGTAACGCCTTCTTTTGTTACAATCACTGGTACTGGGTTCGTTGTATGCGTAGTCATTGGTTGATCATCATCCGTCAATACTTGATCAGAGTTACCATGGTCAGCAGTAATAATTGCATAACCGTCCATGTCTAAAATCTTATCAACCACTTCTCCTAAACATTCATCAACCGCTTCGATTGCTTTGATTGTCGGCTCAAGCATACCACTATGTCCAACCATATCAGGGTTAGCAAAGTTTAAAATAATTAAGTCCAAGTCACCTTTATTTAACTCTTCTAATAATGCATCTTTAACTTCATAAGCACTCATTTCTGGTTTCAAGTCATACGTTGCAACTTTAGGTGAATCAATTAAACGACGGCGTTCACCTTTAAATTCCTCGTTACGTCCACCACTCATAAAGTAAGTAACGTGAGGGTATTTTTCAGTTTCTGCAATACGTAATTGAGTTAAATTGTTATTTTGTGCAATTTCACCAATTGTATTATTTAAATCAACTTTTTCGAAGACGATAGCCGCATCGATATTGTCATTATACTTAGTGAATGTTGCATAGAATAAGTCTTTAACTTGTTCAACTTTAAAGCCTTCGAATGCTCTGTTCGCAAAAATTTCCGATAATTGCGCTGCTCTATCAGGTCGGAAATTATAGAAGATCACTGCATCTCCATCATTAACACCGTCATTTTGATTCTCAACGATGAATGGTACTACGAATTCGTCAGTTAAGCCCTCATTATAGCTTGCTTCTACACCTTCTTTGGCAGTTGCATAAGTTGGGGCATCAAAATTACGAATAGCATTGTAAGCTTTTTCTTCACGTTCCCAACGTTTGTCACGATCCATTGCATAATAACGACCAGACACAGATGCAAATTGACCAATGCCTAATTCATTGAATTTAGCTTCAGTCTCTTCGATGTATTTCAAAGCGGATTTTTGATCTACGTCACGGCCATCTAAAAATGCGTGTACGTAAACTTTTTCAACACCTTGTTTTTTAGCAAGTTCTAACAAAGCAAATAAATGTTTGTAATGACTGTGTACACCACCGTCAGACAATAAACCAAAGATGTGTAACGCTGAATCATGTGAATTCACGTGTGCAATTGCATTATTTAAAACATCATTTTCAAAGAAATCACCGTCTTCAATTGATTTATTGATTCGAGTTAAACTTTGATAAACGATACGTCCTGCACCGATATTCATATGACCAACTTCTGAGTTACCCATTTGTCCTTCAGGTAGTCCAACATCTAAGCCACTCGCTTCGATTTGAGTCGTTGGATATTTGTTGTAATAACGATCAAAATTAGGCTTGTTTGCTAATTTTACCGCATTACCATGTTCGCTTTCGCGGTTCGCAAAACCATCTAAAATAATTAACGCAGTTGGTTTCTTAGCCATGATTATTTTGCACCTTCTAACAATTGTACGAAATCTTCAACTTTAAGTGATGCGCCACCTACTAATGCCCCATCAATATCAGTTTGTGCCATGTATTCTTTAATGTTGTTAGGTTTAACACTACCACCATATTGAATACGAGTTGCTTCTGATACTTCTTTGCTTGATAAGTCAGCAATAGTTTGACGTACAAATGCACACATTTCATTTGCATCTTCAGATGTTGATGATTTACCAGTTCCGATTGCCCAGATTGGTTCATAAGCAATTACAACTGATTTAAGTTGATCTTCAGATAAACCTGCAACAGCTTTCTTAACTTGCTCACCTACAACATCGTTAGCTTTACCACTTTCACGCTCTTCGTCTGTTTCACCAACACATATAATTGGAGTCATTCCATGTTTGAAAATAGCGTGCGCTTTTTTGTTAATTTCTTCATCTGTTTCGTGGAATAATTCACGACGTTCAGAATGACCGATAACAACGTATTTAACGCCTAAATCTGCTAATGCAACTGGAGACGTTTCACCTGTGAACGCACCATTATCTTCGAAATACGTATTTTGAGCACCGATTTCTAAACCTTGTGCTTTTCCTTCTTTAACTGCAGTAGTTAATGCATCTAATTGAATTGCTGGTGCACAAATTACTGATTCTACTTCTTTTGAATCTGGTAATGTTGGTAATGCATTGACGAAGTCTTTTGCTTCTTGTACTGTTTTGTTCATTTTCCAGTTACCAGCTATAATTGGTGTTCTCATTAAAGACACTCCTTGTTTTGTAAATATTTTTGAAAAGTGATGAAACACGATGTCATCTTGTGACTGTTTTCCCGTAACAATGTTAAACAAACATGCCACATCACTTTAAACTATCACTTTATTATTTATTATTGATTGCTTTGATACCAGGCAATTCTTTACCTTCTAGGTACTCTAATGACGCGCCGCCACCAGTTGAAATATGAGTGAAGTCATTTTCAAAACCTAAAGAGATTGCTGCTGCAGCTGAATCACCGCCACCGATAATCGTAATTGCATCTTTAAGGTTTGCAATTGCTTTACATACACCAATTGTACCTTGTGCAAAGTTACTGAACTCGAATACACCCATAGGTCCATTCCATACAACAGTGTGCGCACCTTCTAATTCATCTGCAAATAATTTTACAGTGTTTGGTCCAATATCCATACCTTCTTGGTCTGCTGGAATTGAATCAGATGGTACTACAGTGATTTTGGCATCATTAGAAAATTCTTTAGCAACTTTAGTGTCTACTGGTAATACAATTTTATCACCATGTTTTTCTAATAAATCTTTTGCGAAGTCGATTTTATCTTCTTCTAATAATGAAATACCAATTTCTTTACCTTGCGCTTTTAAGAAAGTATAAGCCATACCTCCGCCGATGATAATTTTATCAGCTATGTTAACTAAGTTTTTGATGACATTAATTTTGTCAGATACTTTTGCTCCACCTAAAATAGCAACAACTGGTTTATGTGGATCGTTAACTACGCCGCCAATAAACTTAATTTCTTTATCCATTAAGAATCCAGCTGCAGTTTCTAAATGTGTAGAAATACCAACATTAGATGCATGCTCACGATGCGCAGTACCAAAAGCATCATTTACAAACACATCACCTAAAGATGCCCAGTATTTACCTAATTCTGGATCATTTTTAGATTCTTTTTTACCGTCTAAATCTTCATAACGTGTATTTTCAACTAATAATACGTCGCCTTCTTTAAGGTCTTTAATAGCAGCTTCAAGTTTTTCGCCGCGTGTTTCTGGTACGAAAACAACTTCTTTATCTAATTTCTTAGATAAGTCTTCAGCAACTGGACGTAAAGTTAATTTTGCTTTATCACTTTCTTCTTTCACTTTACCTAAATGTGAAAATAGTACGATTTTACCACCTTGTTCGATGATGTATTGAATTGTAGGTAAAGCTTGAACGATACGGTTGTCATTAGTAATTTCACCGTCTTTTAAAGGTACGTTAAAATCAGCACGTACTAGGACTGTTTTACCTTTAAGATCTAAATCAGAAACAATTTTTTTAGCCATGGTGTTTCCTCCTTGTAATTAGGAAATTTTATATAAAAATAAGCGGAGAAGCGTTTGTGCTCCCCGCTTACTCATAAGCTTTAATTAATGCTAAATAGTTCTGAGCACTAGCGTATTTGAATAAAAACTATACTAAAATTATTTAGAAAGTTCAGCTAAGTATGCTAATGTACGAACTAATTGTGCAGTATATGACATTTCGTTATCATACCAAGCTGCAACTTTAACTAATTGACGGTCGCCAACTGACATTACACGAGTTTGTGTAGCGTCGAATAATGAACCGTAAGTCATACCTACAACGTCTGAAGAAACGATTTCGTCTTCAGTGTAACCGAATGATTCGTTTGAAGCATTTTTCATAGCTTCGTTAACTTGTTCAACTGTTACGTCTTGTTTTTCTAATACTACTGTTAATTCAGTTAATGAACCTGTAGCTACAGGAACACGTTGTGCACCACCATCTAATTTACCATCGATTTCAGGAATAACTTTACCGATAGCTTTAGCAGCACCTGTTGAGTTAGGGATGATGTTTTCTGCCGCTGCACGAGCACGACGTTTGTCACCTTTTCTGTGAGGTGCGTCTTGTGTATTTTGATCACCTGTGTAAGCGTGAATTGTAGTCATTAAACCTTCAACTAAACCAAAGTCATCGTTTAAAACTTTAGCAACTGGTGCTAATGAGTTTGTAGTACATGAAGCACCTGAAACAACTGTTTCAGAACCGTCTAACTCTTGGTGGTTAGTGTTGAATACGATTGTTTTTAAGTCACCAGTAGCTGGTGCTGAGATTAATACTTTTTTAGCGCCTGCTTCAATATGAGCTTGTGCTTTATCTTTATCAGTGTAGAAACCAGTACATTCTAATACTACATCGATATTTAAGTCTTTCCAAGGTAATTTGCTTGCATCTGGTTCACTGAATGATTTAACTTCTTTACCATTTACGCGGAAACCACCATCAACTACCTCTACTTCACCTGTGAAACGACCTTGCATAGTGTCATATTTTAATAAATGCGCTAACATGTCGTCATCTGTTAAGTCGTTTACTGCTACAACTTCAAGACCTTCTACTTCTTGAATTCTTCTGAATGCTAAACGACCAATTCTACCAAAACCATTAATTGCTACTTTTACTGCCATTATAATGGCCTCCTTTAAAATGATATTTAAAAAGTATTAAACTTTTTATCTCTTATTCAAGTATTATCTTTGCTGCGGCTTCATCAGTGATTAACACTGTATTCTTGGGTGCAATCGTCAAGTATGCTTTAATTGCTTCACCTTTCGATTTGCCTCCTGCAACTGCAAAAATAAAGTCTTTTGATTCAAGGTCTTCTAATTGAAGTCCAATTGTTTTAACCTTATGGACAATTTGACCTTGTGTATCAAAATAATAACCAAATGCCTCTCCGACAGCTTGATGATGTTGAAGTTGTTCAATGACCTTTTCAGGTGATTGACGTCGATGCGCCATCTTCAGCGCATCACCAATGCCGTGTAATATAACGTTTGCTTGTTTAATTTTGTCTAAAGTGTTTATGACTGATGGCTCTAACAACAATGTATTATATGTTGTTTCACTGACATTATCAGGTACATACATCGTCGTATAATAACCGCCAGCTTGTTGTGCCATACTGGCTGCAATTGTGTTTGCCTGAAAGACAACATTTTCGCCTAGTCCACCTCTGGCTGGTACGAAGAATACATTATATGGTAATAAATGAATTGCTTCACTAACACATGCCATCGTGGATCCGCCAGTTACAGCAACTATCGCGTCTTCTTGTAATATGCCTTCAAGTAATTGACCTGCTTGTCTACCTAATTCTGTTTTAACAGATTGACTATTATCAGCATCACCAGGAACAACATGAACTTCCTTAATTTGAAATTTATTCTTAATACCTTCTGACAGACGATTATCATCTGCATAGATATCAAAGTAACCTTTCAATTGCGAAATCAGTTGCTCACCTTCAGCTGTAATTTCCATTCCGGTAGGCTTAACTTTTATCAAATCTTGTTTCTTAAGCATATCTGTTTCAGAACGCAGTACACGTTCAGTCATATCCATATGTTCGCTTAAACTTCGACGTCCGACAGGCTGATTTTTTGAGATAGTAGTAAGAATAGAAAAACGTTTATACATTTTATCTATGAGATCCGGTATAAGCTTTTGCTGTGCTTGCAATAAGTCTTTCACTACTACCTCCTCCTTATATTTATAAATGTAAATAAGGATATGTCACAACCAGTGGTTGCCTTTTTAAGTCCCGCGTGGGACAAAAATTAACCTCTTTACACTTGCAATAGTACTATTCTATTTCAAAAATTGCAAGCATAAAACTTAAATTTTCTAAATAATTTGATAAAGCGCTTGCAATATATTTTCGATTTGTTATTCAACAAAACGTTTTATTTTATTCGCTGTAGTCAAATGTATACCCTTATACTGACTCGATAATCATTTGCTTATTATTTGAGACTAGGACATAAATCAATGCTCTAGAATCCAAAAAGTCACATTAGTAGTAGTTAACCGAACGAAAATGCACTTGTAACAAGCTTTTTTCAATTAAAGTCAGGGGCCCCAACATAGAGAATTTCGAAATGAAATTCTACAGGCAATGCGAGTTGGGGTGGGACGACGAAATAAATTTTGCGAAAATATCATTTCTGTCCCACCTCACTCAAAATAAATTTCACTATCCGTAAAATAAATAACTAACTATTTAAGTATCATCTCTCCCCTAATTAACAATTATAAAAATAAGAACCAATATTCGAGACAACCTAATTAATTGTGTTGTCTGTCATACTGGTTCATTTTTGTTTGACTAAATACTACTTATCATTAGCATTATTTTGTTTATTTGTTGTTGATTGGCTATTTTGTTGTGGTGCTTGTGGTTTTGCTTGCTGATTTGATTGATTGTTTTGTTGATTATTATTTGGCTTTGGTGTTGGTTGTTGCGGCTGTGGTTTAGGCTGAGCTGGTTGTTTATTATCATCAGTTTTCTTCTGATTATCATCTGATTTATCTTGAGATGCTTTGTCATCCTTATCTTTCGACTCATCCTTTGATGCTTTATCATCATTCTCTTCTTTAGCAGGACGTTGCTTTGTAGGTGCTTGTTGCTGAGGTGGCACATATTGATATTGATTCTGCTGTGGCAATTGCTGATATTGGTTTGCTTGTGAATCTAGCTCATTCTGCTCTTTTTCCTCTTGTTGCTTTTTCTTTCTCTCTTTTTCTGCATTTTCTTTTTGACGCTTTTCTTTTTGTTCCTGCTTTTGTTCGTTCAACATACGTTCTTTAGCTTTATTCGAATGATCTACATATGCAAAAATTGCAAATACTAATCCTCCGAGTAATAGCAATACCGTCGCAATGCTAACTACTTTCGCTGTTGTACTCATTTTCTTCTTACTTCCATCTTCATTTTTATTGTAGTCGTAATTTTGATTCGACATACTCTCCCTCACTTCAAACTAATTTAAATATAGAAATTATCACGCAACCATTAACATTTTCACAACTAATTTGCTTACCTAGTTTCTACAAATATTAATAAACATTTACTCTTTTTGCCTTCTTCAACTTAAAACTGCCTTCACTATTACTCACTCGTAAATCGGATTCATTTTTACAAAGAAATAGTAGTCTTATATATCTTAACATTTAATAACTAAATCAAACATATTTTGAGCCTTTTTTGAAAATTAACATTTTAACCTTTTTGATTTTACAACAAATTATAGCTACGTATTGAAAATTAAAGCATTGGTTTAAGTGTTGTGTTAAAAGTTTTTATGTTTAGATTGTTATATTACTATGTATTCTTAAATTTGTTTAAAAAATTAATGCTTTAAATTGATGTATAATGGGAATAAGAAATAAATAAAAACGACCCGCACGATTAACGTACGGGTCCACTACTAAAGGGAGTCAAATTTTTACCTTCGTTTGTATCATGCAGCGTTTTACACATACTTTTAAGAGATGTTTATTCGTTATCGAAGGTACACCTTTATTATAACTTATATCATTTTTATTAAAATACAATTCAAAAAAAGTTATTGACATATTATTGTCTAAATAATGTATAACCTTTGAACAACAATAATGATTATTAAATAGTAACTAAATACAAAATTACATGGGGTGAATGATAATGAAACAATACTTAATTACTGGTGGGACTGGTATGGTTGGATCTCAATTAGTTAATGAAATTAAAAAATCAGATTCACATATCACGATATTAACGCGACACGACCAAATTTCAAATGATAAGAAAATTTCATATGTCAACTGGGCTAAATCTGGGTGGGAACACAAAGTTCCTCAAAATATCGATGTGGTCATCAACTTAGCAGGTGCTACATTGAATAAACGATGGACACCGGAATATAAACAAACGCTAATGCTAAGTAGAATTCAATCTACGCAAGCTTTATATGAATTGTTTAAATCACGTAATAAAGCACCTAAAGCTTTATTTAATGCTAGTGCCACTGGTTACTATCCTCCTGATTTATTTATGAGTTACACAGAAGTTTATAAAACTTTACCTTTTGATTTCTTATCAGATATTGTGTATCAATGGGAACGTTTCGCACAACAATTTGAACAATTAGGTACACGAGTTGTCATCGGTCGTTTCGGTATAATTTTATCGAATGAAGGCGGTGCGTTACAAACAATGAAACTACCATACGAATATTACATTGGTGGTAAATTAGGTTCTGGTCAACAATGGTATTCATGGATTCATATCAATGATTTAATTCAAGCTATTTTATTTTTAATAAATAACGAGTCAGCTAGTGGTCCGTTTAATTTAACTGCACCTATACCTGAACGTCAAAATTTATTTGGCTACACTTTAGCAAGAGCTATGCATAAGCCTCATGAAACTTGGGCACCAAGTCTTGCAATGCGTCTCATACTTGGTCAAATGTCAACAGTAGTATTGGATACTCAAAAAGTATTACCTAATAAAATTCAAGCATTGGGATTCCAATTTAAATATAGTAATTTAAAAATGGCACTTGAAGATTTAATTAAAGAATAATCAATACCATTAATGAGCATTAGAAACAACATATGTACTAAATGTAATGTCTAGAGCGACTTACAAACAAAGGATTGAAATGTTCCTTTCAATGTCTACTTTGAAGGGAACATTTCATATAGTTACGGTTCAACTAGCTTCATTCAATCATATTTCCGCTCAAAGTATAGTAAACAAATTATTGACACCTTGGTTTACTCATACAAAAAGAGCAGACAGCTTAGTCTACTCTTTACTTTGAATTATTTTGTTTCAGGTACCATCACTTCATCAATTAAGCCATATTCTTTAGCTTCTTCTGCAGTTAAGAAGTTATCACGATCTGTGTCTTTTTGTATTTTTTCAATACTTTGACCAGTACGCTCTGATAAAATGCGGTTTAATTTTTCACGTGTTTTTAAAATGTGATTTGCAGCAATTTCGATTTCAGTTGCTTGTCCTTGAGCACCACCTAATGGTTGGTGAATCATTACTTCTGCATTTGGTAACGCGAAACGTTTACCTTTTGCACCAGCTGCTAATAAGAATGATCCCATTGATGCAGCCATACCGATACAAATTGTTTGAACATCAGGTTTAATGTGTTGAATTGTATCATAAATCGCAAAACCAGCTGTTACACTTCCACCTGGTGAATTAATGTATAAATAAATATCTTTCTCTGAGTCTTGCGCTTGTAAGAATAATAACTGTGATACGATTGAATTTGCTACGTTGTCATCAATTTGTGAACCTAACATAATAATACGGTCTTTTAATAAACGTGAGTATATATCATATGCACGTTCACCGCGGTTTGTTGTTTCAATAACTGTAGGAATTAAATTCATCTATATTTCCTCCTTGTAATAACTGTTACTCATTATTTTACATATTAAGTCAAATTTGGTCAAACACTTTGACTTTAAATAGTTACATTGTTTGACGCTTTTCTCTTTCCTTTGTAAACTGATAATATCTATTTTAGATTGTACTTATTTTACTTCTCATAGTACAGAGATATGATTACATATTTGCTCCTTGTGGTGTAATGGATAACACGTAAGATTCCGGTTCTTAAGATAGGGGTTCAATTCCCTTCAAGGAGGCTGTTTTAATAAAATACAATACTTTTCAATACAGAGAATCCCGCAATGTCGGGATTCTTATTTATGCTGATTTTGTTTTTGTCTATGATCAGGGACTTTCAGGGACTCAATTAATTATCACATTCATATTTTCTTATGACCAAATTGATACATATGATGCTATTTAATGAGAAAATTAGGCATCACTTGGTTATTGAATTTCCTTCATTAAACTTTCCAGCTCAATTTAATAGTTAGTCGACTATTATTCATTAAACACTTTTTAATCATAAAAAAAGTGTTTTTGATAATTCACTACCAAAAACACCTTCTTACTTATAATTCTATTTGTTCACCATTTCTAATCTTATCGGCTAAATCATTCAGTTTTCTTAATCGGTGATTTACACCTGATTTTGAAATTGGACCAGTTGATACCATTTCTCCAAGCTCTTTCAACGAAATTTCTTGATGTTCTACTCGAATTCTAGCAATCTCTCTCAACCTGTCTGGTAAATTTTCAATACCAATTTCTTTATCAATCAATTTAATGCTCTCAACTTGTTTCATCGCAGCACTAACTGTTTTATTTAGATTGGCCGTTTCACAATTAACGAGTCGGTTAACAGAATTACGCATATCTCTTACAATACGTACGTCTTCAAATTTTAATAACGCTTGATAGCCACCTATCAAACTAAGAAAATCCGAAATCTTTTCCGCTTCTTTTAAATACGTAATACTTCCTTTTTTTCGCTCTAAATGTTTGGCATTCAACTCATAACTATTCATTAGTTTCGTTAAGCCTTCTGCATGACTCTCATTTTGAGAAAAAATTTCCAAATGGTACGAAGATGTTTCAGGGTTATTCACTGAGCCACCTGCCAGAAAAGCTCCTCTCAAGTAACTGCGTCTCATTTCGTCATCTTGAATCATTGAATGATCAATTTCATGCGTAAAAATGCCGTCTTTTAAAATTCCTAATTCATCAAGAATTTCTTTCGCTTTCATCTTTGTACGACAAATATAAATATTATTTTTTTTAAGTTTCATTTTTTTACGGACTAATATTTCAACTTCCACATTAAAGACACGTTTAATCAACGAATAAATACGTCTTGCCGTTGTTGCATTTTCCGTTTGAACATTTATAACAAATTGTTGATTTGAAAGACTAAGTGCACCATTCATTCGAATCAGTGCACTGAGCTCTGCTTTTGCATTCATTTCCTCGACGTCTATTCTAGTTAATTCATTTTTCATTTCTGATGCAAAGCTCATCGTACAGTCATTCCTTTCTTATTTAAAACATGATTCACCTTAGAACCACTGTCTATTTTCATTTTTTTCACAGCTCTATTATCATATCATAATATGATTACGTTCTATATTATTTACGTTTATCACTTGGTACGAAAGGAATAGTACTAATTAATTCTAAAGCTATGTCATAAATCATTGTCGATAACACTTTAGTATTATGTCTTACTAAATGATTTTCAGAAATTTCAACTAAATTTGAAGATGTTTTTACATTTATGCTTTCTTTTTCAAGTTCAGCCTTATTAACTTCAACTGGTTTAGAATGTTTTTCTTCATATTTTTTCAAAACTTGAGCATTGAAAGTTTGTGTACTACAAATGACATAATCAATAAACGGTTGTCCAGCTTGTCTATGAATCGCATCGATATGATCTTTCACGCTATAACCATCTGTTTCCCCAGGTTGCGTCATCACATTAGAAACATATAGCTTAGGCGCATCAGAATGAATTAACGCATCTGAAATACCATTCACACATAAGTTAGAAATAACGCTCGTATATAATGACCCTGGTCCAAGAACGATTAAATCTGCTTCCCTTAAAGCATCGATTGCTTCTTCCATTGGTTGCACATCGTTAGGTTCTAAAAACACACGATCAATTTTTTTATGTTTTTTAGGAATATTTGTTTCTCCAAAAACAATTTCTCCATCTTCCATAACAGCATTTAATTGCACACTTGTATTTGTAGATGGAATGACTCTACCTTTAATATTTAAAATTTTACTTAATGCTTTAATGGCATGTCCGAAATCATTCGTAATATTAGTCATACCTGCGATTAATAAATTACCTAATGAGTGACCGCTAATTTGATTTTCTTCAAAGCGATACTGAAAAAGTTGGCTTAAAACTGACTCAGAATCACTTAAAGCTGCAATCACATTTCTGATGTCTCCTGGTGCTGGTATATCCATTTCATCTCTGATTTTCCCTGTACTCCCACCATTATCAGCAACTGTTACAATCGCCGTAATATCAATTGGGAATTCTCTTAATCCCCTAGCCATAACTGATAAGCCAGTGCCACCACCGATAAGTACAACTTTTATTTGTCTCATTTTTTCTCGCCACTTTCAATATGTGCGTCCCTATGATGCACATAAACATTATATTCAAATACTTCATTTAGATAATTACCTAGTCGTTCTGCTAATGCTACAGATCGATGTTGTCCACCCGTACAACCGATGGCAATTACTAATTGAGATTTCCCTTCTTTTTTATACCCGGGTATCATAAAATCTAACAAATCAGTTAATTTTTCAAAGAAAATCTCCGTCTCTTTCCATTTCATAACATAATTATAAACGTCTTTATCTAATCCTGTTAAAGGTCTTAAATCTACTACATAATATGGATTTGGTAAAAATCGTACATCAAATACTAAATCTGCATCCATCTGAATCCCATGTTTAAAACCGAAACTTGTGACATTAATTGTAAAAGTTTCAAACTCTTCATCTTCATAGTATCGACGAATGCGTTCTTTTAATTCTTTAGGTGATAACTTTGTAGTATCTATAACAAAATTAGCTATACTTCTAATTTGAGACAAATGCTCTCGCTCATCATTAATTGCATTGATTAACGATCTTTTACCTTGTTCCATCAAAGGATGTGCACGACGCGTTTCCTTATATCTTGAAATTAATTTTTCAGTACTTGCTTCTAAAAACATAACATCAATGATGACGTCACTTTCACTTTTGACTTTATCCACTACTGCAACTAATGAATTAAATAGTTCCTTACCTCTTAAATCAATTGCAATTGCCACTTTTCTTAAGGATGGATTTCCTTGTTCCATCAACTCTACAAATTTAGGCAATAACACTGGTGGTAGATTATCTACACAAAAATATCCCATGTCTTCTAAACATTGAATAACCAAAGATTTACCTGCGCCAGATAAACCTGTTACAACTAATAGTTCACTTTTACTTTTTTCTTTTTCATTATTATCCATTATTTTTTCACCGCCAAAACGAATTTCATGATGTTAATTTAAATGTTCTATGACAAAATTAAGCAACGATGTTTTATATTTATTTCCAACTATGTCTAGATTAAATTTCTAAAAATATACATCATTTAAAAGGAGCTTGGGACATAAATCAATGTCCTAGGGTCTATAATATTATATTGCTAGTAGTTGACTGAATGAAAATGCGCTTGCAACAAGCTTTTTTCAACTCTAGTCAGGGGCCCCAACACAGAGAATTTCGAAAAGAAATTCTACAGGCAATGCGAGTTGGGGTGTGGGCCCCAACATAGAGAAATTGGATTCCCAATTTCTACAGACAATGCAAGTTGGCGGGGCCCCAACACAGAAGCTGACGAAAAGTCAGCTTACAATAATGTGCAAGTTGGCGGGGCCCCAACACAGAAGCTGGCGGAAAGTCAGCTTACAATAATGTGCAAGTTGGGGTGGGACAACGATAAAGTAATACTTTTTCTATAGAAATTAGTATTTCTTATGCATGAGTTTTACTCATGTATTCCTATTTTTAAGTACACATTAGCTGTGGCTAATGTGTAAGAACCACTACATAATAAATCATTAGTGGCTCTTTATCATTTCTGTCCCACTCCCATAAAGTTATAAGTTTAATATAACATATAAAAAAACTAGAACTCATTGAAACGCACAAATGATACGTACTAAGTTCTAGTTTTCTATATAATTTGCTTTAATTTAAAAGTAAGACATTATTTTAACGCTGTGATGACACTATTAAAATAAATATCCAAATAATTTACAGCTCAACATCTTAATTCGACTTCGAATTAAGCTTGATCGTTTAAATGTTCAATATATTCCGCTGCACTTTGCGCTGCAATACTACCATCGCCAGTAGCAGTGACAATTTGGCGTAAACCTTTGTCGCGAACATCTCCTGCTGCAAAAATACCTGGTACTGATGTTGTCATATCATCTTTTGTTACAATATAACCAACATCATTTGTAATACCTAAGTCTTTAAATGGCGCTGTTAATGGTTTCATACCAATATAGATGAATACACCATCAGCCTCGTGTGTTTCTTCTGAACCATCTTTTGTAGACGTTAATGTCACAGAACCCACTTTGCCGTCTTTTTCATTAATTGATTTCAAAGTATGACTCCAAATAAAGTCGATTTTATCATTTTTGAATGCTCTATCTTGTAAAATACGCTGTGCACGTAACTCATCACGACGGTGAACGATTGTTACTTTGTCAGCAAATTTAGTTAAGAATGTTCCCTCTTCTACTGCTGAATCACCACCACCGATAACGAATAGGCGTTTATTTTTAAAGAATGCACCATCACATACTGCACAATAACTTACACCGCGTCCACCAAGTTCTTGTTCACCCGGAACACCAATTTTCTTGTATTCTGCACCTGTAGCAATAATAACCGCTTTCGCTGTTAATTCTTTATTACCAAAGTTAATCACTTTATATTCGCCTTTATCTTCTACAGATTTAATATCTCCATATTGATAAACTGCACCAAACTTTTTAGCGTGTTCAAACATTTTTGTAGATAAATCTGGACCTGTAATCATTTCGAAACCAGGGAAGTTCTCTACTTCTTCTGTATTAGCCATTTGACCGCCTGGAATACCTCTTTCAATCATAACTGTTTTTAAATTAGCACGTGATGCGTATACTGCAGCAGTCATACCAGCTGGACCTGCACCGATAATTGCTATATCAAAATCTATTTCAGTCATTTTATTAACGCCTCCTCATTATTAATCATTATGCGCATTATATAATAAATCTAACTTTTCATAAATCTATATGCTCAAGAGAAATTCAATCATTTTGTTCAGTTTATATTGTGTTATGCCTAACCATGTTGTAATTTGCTTCTTTGTAACGTTTCGAGGTTGATTTTTAAAATACAAATAAATAAACGCACCGATATATGGCTCAACATCAGTTAAATCTACTTTTTCAGCAATTATGAGTTCACCTTGATTAATCCATGCAACCATTACATCATTTTCACTTACAAATAATTCATTATGGTAAAGCGTTAATAAGCCGCGATGAATGAAGTCTAATTTATTGAGCGTTAAACCTTGAACTAAATACGTTAAATACAATTTCTCATAATTATTTAGATTTTCCAAAACCTGCCAAATACTTTCCGTCATCACAATTTCTTTACCATTTAATTGATCCAATAAAAAAATACCATATAAACGATAATGACTGTCATCACTTTGAAGTAATGGCAAAATATGTTGGTCAAAAACTTCTTTGCTATTTTCAATTACCCAAGGCGCATGTCCAATTTCCACTTTAGAAATTTGCTTCAATTTATCCCAGTAGTAATGACTTTCGTCTTCTTCACCTAAATAATAATAATTATATGCTAAAGCATTGTACATTTGAATTGATAAAAATTTCCCTTTTTTATATAAAGGGTACAACAATTGTTGTGATGCACGATACTGCTTTAAATAACTTAATACAATACCTAATTTAAAACTTTCATCGTCATTCATAGGTACAACTTTGTTTAATATTTTTAAATATTTTTGATATTGTTCATTTTCCTTAGTGTTATAAAGTAGCAAAGTATAATGGCATAATGCATATATATCTGTACTATCCTCTTGTAATAGTGCTTCGTACAATGCTTTAGCCGTATCATATTCACCGAGATATAAATAACACATTGCCAATAAATTACGTACTACACGATGATCTTGAACTTCTTGTGGTTGATGTAAGACATAATTCTTTGCATCTTTTAATCGACCTTGAGAAAAAAGATATTGGAATAGTATTTGAACTACAAACAATTGAGCTTCAAGTTCAATTTGTTCTTCACTTTGATATTTCACATCAAACATTTGATCTAATTCATCTCTATAATCTTGGTCGTCGCTAACAATAACATAATTAATACCAAACAAGAATGCCTTGTTTGGTTCGTTAACTTCAATGTTGAGCTGACTCAATTCATAAAAGCTATCTTCTAGATGCCTATTATAAATAATATTGTCATAAAATAAATGTTCTGCTTTTTTAGCAATACCAAGTTGCACTAGACATTGTGCATAATCAATTTGAATTTCCATATCATCAGGTGACAATTCTAACACTTTTTCAAAGTATTCAGCAGCTCGTTTATATTCTCTTTGTTTAAACTTCTGTTTAGCCATTTTACGATAAAATGCATCATCAAAAGTCATTGGAATTACATTATTATTCTTTTGCGCCATAAAATTGTCACCTCCTAATCATTTTTATATACATAGGGTTGCCATATGCAAATCCATTATCCGGTATATCTTTTGAAACAACCGTACCAGCTGCAACTTTTACATTGTCACCAATCGTTATACCGGGTAAAATGGTAGCATTTGCACCAATCAAAGTGTTAGATCCTATCGTCACTGGTCCATAACGAAATTCATCAACTAATGCTTCATGCGTCAAAATTGTTACATTGTAACCAATAACACTGTTACTACCAATCGTAATCAGTTCTGGGTAAAAAATATCTAACATTACTTTATAAGCTATCGACGATTGATTACCGATATTAATATTTAAAAGTTGTTTATATATATGTCTTTTCAGTACCATACTTGGAATAAATTTCGAAAATTCAATGATAATTACATTCTTAAAAACTTTCGAAAATTTAACAAGACGGTATACACGCCATAAAGGGTTTGTATGATGATGTGTTTTTGATAAAAATTTCCTCAAACTATCACTACTTCACTTTTTTTGTTGGCCATGGAAGCGCCCCAACTTTGCTATACAACGGTGGATTATACTTAATCCTTCTATATACAATTAAACTTATACTTATTAAAATTAAAAGAATTGATACTAATTGTGCAACTCTAATATTACTTGTGAGCATTAAGCTATCTGTACGTAATCCTTCTATAAAGAATCGACCAATTGAATACCAAGTTAAATATAAAAAGAATGTTTCTCCTAATTTTAAATGTTTACGAATATTAACTAAGATAATAAATCCAGCGACATCCCAAATGGATTCATATAAGAATGTTGGATGATAATATTGGCCGTTAATATACATATTTTCTATTATAAAATTAGGCAAATGTAATTGTTCTAAAAAAGCGCGTGACACCGATCCACCATGTGCCTCGTGATTCATAAAGTTACCCCAGCGTCCAATTCCTTGCGCTAAAATTATACTTGGCGCAACGATATCACCAATTTGAAATGGGTTTAAATTTTTCACTTTACATACAATAACACCAGCAATAAAGCCACCTATTAAACCACCATGTATTGCTATTCCACCATGCCATATTTTAATAATTTCACTTGGATTTTCCGCGTAATATGGCCATTGGAAAATCACAAAATAGATTCGTGCCGCGATAAATCCAAATAGTGCACTATAAAAAATAATATCTACTAAAGTATCTTTATGTAATCCTGCTTTAACTAGTGCACGTTGTGCAACAAAGTAACCAAGTAATATTCCGACAGCAATGATAATTCCATACCATCGTACACTCAGTGGTCCTAAGTTAAATGCCACAGGATCTATATAGTTAAATACAATACCCATTCAACCTACTCCTCACTCTTATGACTGTTCTTGATAATTTCTTCATTTAATCTTTCACTAAATTCTTCGGCCGTGTTAATGCCCATGATATTTAATCGATAGTTCATTGCAGCGACCTCAATAATTACCGCAACATTTCTACCAGGTCTTACAGGTATTGTTTTTTTAGTGATTTCAGTATCTAAAATACTTAGCGTCTCTTCATTAAGACCTACGCGGTCATATAACTTTTGCTTGTTCCAGTTTTCCAAATTAATATTTAATCTAATTCGTTTTTCAGTTAATATTGAACCCGCGCCAAATAAAGTCATAACATTGATAATACCTAGTCCACGTATTTCTAATAGATGTTCTATTAACTTTGGTGGTTTCCCTATTAGTTCATCTTTATTAATTTGACGTATTTCTACATTATCATCTGCTACTAATCTATGCCCACGTTTAACTAATTCCAACGCAGTCTCACTTTTACCTATTCCTGAATCACCGGTAATTAGTACACCAACACCGTAAACATCTACTAAAACACCATGTAAAGATGTCGTCTTTGCAAGTGCATGCTCTAAAAACGTTGTTAAGCGACTCATTAAACTTGTAGTCGCATCTTTAGCAACTATAAGTGGGGTATTTAATTCTTTTGCAGCTTCAACTAATTCTTCTGGTGGCTGCAATCCACGTGTCACAATAATTGCAGGCGTTTCTGGTCTGCATAGTTTACGCATACGACCTGCGCGATCCTTATCTGGTAATAAATTGTAAAACGATAGTTCCGTTGTTCCTAATAGTTGTATTCTATCTGACGCATAATGTGAAAAATAACCTGCCATCTCTAAGCCCGGTCTTGATATATCAGCATTTTTAATTGGCTTCGATAGTCCTTCTTCACCAGCGATTAAATCTAACTTTAATGTTTCAACTAGTTTTTCTGTCGTTAACATGGGTTCACCTCAATTGTATTTATCCCTACTCTTACATCTCTTCTTATCATATCAAAAATATAACACCAATCTACATTGAAAAGCTAAAATAAATATTAATTGTTCATTATTGTTATTATTTTACAAGTCAATATCAATCATTAATTTATTGCTTGCTTAATTTACATGGTTCATATCGCCATAAAAGTCCGAGCCAAAAATCAATGACCTAAGCTCTACAATGATATATTGGAATTAGTTGGCGGGGCCCCAACATAAAGAATTTCGAAAAGAAATTCTACAAACAATGCAAGTTGGCGGGGCCCCAACATAAAGAAATACTTTTTCTTTAGAAATTAGTATTTCTTATGCATGAGTTGCACTCATGCATTCCTATTTTTAAGTACACAATAGCTGTGGCTAATGACAAAGAACCACTACATAATAAATCATTAGTGATTCTTTATCATTTCTGTCCCACTCCCAGTTCGATTTATGTTTAACTACTCTAGATTGACCCTATCTTAACATAATTCTTTTTACGCATCTTTTCTTTCTACTATTCATTACTAAATTAATAAAAAGAAGCGAAGGATAAATTTATAACATCCTTCACTTCTTTTAATCTTATTTATCTTCAGTATTTTGTTTATCTCGTTCAAGTACTTCTTTTAAATACTTTCCTGTATATGATGACTTTGTCTGAGCAATATCTTCGGGTGTGCCAGTCGCAACAATAGTACCACCGCCACTACCACCTTCAGGACCTAAGTCTATAATATAGTCTGCTGTTTTGATAACATCTAGGTTATGTTCAATAATTACAACAGTATCACCATTTTCAACTAATCGGTTTAATACTTTTAATAATCTACTAATATCGTCAACATGTAACCCTGTTGTCGGTTCATCTAGGATATAAATAGATTTACCAGTTGAACGTTTATGAAGTTCAGATGCAAGTTTCACACGTTGAGCCTCACCACCTGATAACGTTGTAGCTTGTTGACCTAATGTGACGTATCCAAGACCAACATCAACTAGTGTTTGTAACTTGCGCTTAATCTTAGGAATATTTTCAAAAAATTGTGTTGCTTCTTCAACAGTCATTTCTAAAATGTCAGCAATATTTTTACCTTTGTAAGTAACCTCTAGTGTCTCACGATTATATCGTTTACCATCACACACTTCACAAGGAACATAAACATCAGGTAAAAAATGCATTTCAATTTTAATAATACCGTCACCTTTACAAGCTTCACAGCGTCCACCTTTTACATTAAAACTAAAACGCCCTTTTTGATATCCTCGAATTTTAGCTTCATTTGTTTGCGCAAACACATCACGTATATCATCAAACACACCAGTATATGTTGCTGGATTAGAGCGTGGCGTTCTACCTATTGGTGATTGATCAATATCAATAATTTTATCAAGTTGATCAATACCTTCAATCTTATCGTACAATCCTGGCTTTACTTTAGATTTATTAATTTTTTGAGCTAATGATTTGTATAATACTTCATTTACTAATGAGCTTTTACCAGAACCTGATACACCTGTAACAACCGTCATGATTGATAGTGGTATGTCCACATCAACCCCTTTAAGATTGTTGCTTCTAGCTCCACGTATAGAAATTTTACGATCTGAAGCCGGTCTGCGATATTCAGGTACTTCAATACGTTTCTTACCACTCAAGTATTGTCCTGTTAATGATTTTTTATCTTTCATTACCTTTTGAGGAGTACCACTAGACACAATCTGCCCTCCATGTTCACCAGCACCAGGACCTATATCCACTAAGTAATCAGCCGCACGCATTGTATCATCATCGTGTTCAACTACAATTAAAGTATTTCCTAAATCTCTCATTTCTTTAAGTGTATTAATTAATCGATCATTATCTCTTTGATGCAGTCCAATTGATGGCTCATCTAATACATATAAGACACCAGTCAAACGCGACCCAATTTGCGTTGCTAATCGAATACGTTGTGCTTCACCACCTGAAAGTGTACCTGAAGCTCTGTTTAACGTTAAATATTCAAGTCCCACATTATTTAAAAAAGTGAGTCGGGAAATAATTTCTTTCAATATTTGATTTGCAATCGCTTGATCATGTTCTGACAAATCAATGTTTTTATAATAGTTCAGCGCTTGACTGATTGAATATTCGACTACTTCACCAATATTTAAACCACCTACATAAACAGATAACGCTTCACGACTCAATCGCTTTCCATGACAAGTTTCGCAAGGTAGTTCAGTCATATATTTACTCATCATTTCACGTGTATATTCTGAAGGAGATTCATGGAATCGTCTACTTATATTAGGAACTACACCCTCGAAAACCATTGTTCGTTTTCTAGTACCACCTTGACGTTGTGTAAATGTAAATTCAATTTCTTTGTCACCAGAACCATACAATAAAATATCACGTTGACGTTCTGTTAACTTTTTAAAAGGTTTATCCATATTGATTTTATAAACTTCACAAACACGTTTTAACAATGTTGGATAAAAATCAGAACTCGTCGGTATCCAAGGTTCTATTGCACCTTCGTTTAGCGTCTTATCTTTGTCGGGAACAACCAAGTCTACATCGACTGTTAACTTTTGGCCTAAGCCATCACATGTCGGACAAGCACCAAAAGGACTGTTAAAGCTAAACATTCTTGGTTCTAACTCTCCGATTGAAAATCCACATATAGGACAAGCATGGCTTTCTGAAAACTTAAGGTCTTCCCCGTCAATGACATCGACTGTTAATTGTCCTTCTGAAAGCTCTAAGGCAGTTTCTATAGAGTCAGCTAGTCGTGTTTCAATTCCATCTTTAACAACTAATCGGTCTACAACAACTTCTATTGTATGATTCTTGTTCTTATCTAAAGTAGGTACATCATTTACATCAACAATTTCGCCATCGATTCTTAAACGTACATAACCTTTTTTACCAATATCTTCGATTAGCTTTTCATGACTACCTTTACGATGAGCGATGACAGGTGCTAATAATTGAATCTTTGTACGTGCCTCTAATTCCATAATGCGGTCAACCATTTGTTGTACTGTTTGCGATTCAATTTCTATATTGTGATTTGGACAGTAAGGTTTACCAACACGTGCATATAACAAACGTATATAATCATATATTTCTGTTACTGTTGCTACAGTTGATCTTGGATTTTTACTTGTTGTTTTTTGATCTATTGAAATTGCTGGCGATAATCCTTCAATTGTATCAACATCTGGTTTGTCCATTTGGCCTAAAAATTGACGCGCATAGGCACTTAATGATTCAACATAACGTCGTTGTCCTTCAGCATATATAGTATCGAATGCTAATGACGATTTACCTGACCCAGATAAACCTGTCATAACAATTAATTTATTTTTAGGTAGTTCGATATCAATATCTTTCAAGTTATGCGCACGAGCACCTTTTACTACTATGGATGGTTCTTTCATTTACTTGTCACCCTTCTGCTTTTAATTCAAATAACATATCTCTTAATTCTGTAGCTTTCTCGAAATCTAAATCTTTCGCTGCTTGTTTCATTTCTTTTTCTATATTGTCGATTGTCTTTTGACGTTCTTTTTTCGTCATCTTCTTAGGTATCACAGTTTGTGCTTTGTCATTATTTTCGTCATTTTCAACAGTAGCACTAATTAAATCATGTATTTTTTTATTAATTGTTTTAGGTGTAATACCATGTTTTTCATTATGTTTCATCTGTATTTCTCGACGACGTTGTGTCTCATCAATTGCATACTTCATCGAATCAGTCATTTTATCGGCATACATAATGACTTCACCTTTATCGTTACGCGCAGCTCTACCTATTGTTTGAATTAATGAGCGGTTAGAACGTAAAAACCCTTCTTTATCTGCATCTAATATGACAACTAGAGAAACTTCTGGTATATCAATACCCTCTCTTAATAAATTAATACCTACGATAACATCATATGTACCCATTCGTAAGTCTCTAATTATTTCAATTCGTTCTAATGTCTTGATTTCTGAATGCAGATAATTAACTTTAATACCCGCTTCTTTCATGTATGTGGTTAAATCTTCACTCATCTTTTTAGTGAGCGTTGTAACAAGTACGCGTTCATTACGCTCAACTCTTGTTTGAATTTCACTTAATAAATCGTCAATTTGATTTTCAGTAGGTCTAACCTCAATCTTAGGATCCAGTAAACCAGTAGGACGAATAATTTGTTCAACCATCTTATCCGTATGTTCAATTTCGTATGGTCCAGGCGTTGCAGATACATACACAAGTTGTTTTGTCTTTTCTTCAAATTCTTCAAATTTAAGTGGACGGTTATCTAATGCACTCGGTAATCTAAACCCATGATCCACCAAAACTTGTTTACGCGCTCTGTCTCCGTTATACATGCCTCGAACTTGCGGTAATGTCACATGTGATTCATCAATCATTACTAACCAATCATCGCCAAAGTAATCCAATAAAGTATATGGTGTCGAACCCAGTGGTCGCAAAGTTAAATGTACGGAATAGTTTTCAATTCCTGAACAGAATCCCATCTCTCGCATCATTTCTAAATCATAGTTGGTACGCTGTTCTAACCTTTGCGCTTCTAGTAATTTATTCTCATCTCGTAATTCTTTCAATCGTTCTTCCAATTCTTTTTCAATACGTTCAATCGCAACTTTCAACTTTTCTTCACGTGTTACGAAGTGAGAAGCTGGGAATATCGCAAAATGTTCTCTTTCTTTCAACACTTCACCTGTTAGGTAGTTAACTTCTCGGATACGGTCAATCTCATCGCCGAAAAACTCAACCCTTATACAAAGTTCTTCTTTAGAGGCTGGGAATATTTCCACTACATCACCACGCACTCGAAACGTTCCTCGTTGGAAATCGATGTCATTTCGTGTATATTGCACATCTACAAGTTTTCTAAGTAATTCACTTCTATCCATTTCCATACCAACTCGAACACTTACTACTAAATCTTTATATTCTTCAGGATTACCTAAACCATATATACAACTTACACTAGCAATAATAATTACATCATCGCGTTCAAATAATGCACTTGTAGCAGAATGTCGTAGTTGATCAATTTCATCATTGATTGAGGCATCTTTTTCAATAAAAGTGTCAGTAGACGGTACGTATGCCTCTGGTTGATAATAATCATAGTAACTTACAAAGTATTCCACCCTGTTTTCAGGAAAAAATTCTTTAAACTCACTATATAATTGTCCTGCTAATGTTTTGTTATGCGCGATAATTAACGTTGGTTTCCCAACTTCTTTAATAACATTACTCATCGTAAATGTTTTCCCTGTGCCAGTAGCACCTAATAAAGTTTGATGTCTTTTCCCCGCTTTAATACCTTCCACGATTTCTTTAATTGCTTGCGGTTGGTCACCTTGAGGCTCAAAATCAGAATGTATTTTAAAAGGATAATGTTCAACCATTGTCACATATGCCTCCTCTTTCAACGTATTATTTATATTTCCGCTCAACTCTTTGCTTTCTCATTACATATTTTAGCAAAGTAGTCACACAAAAAGCAAACGTTTGTTCGTAAAAATGTCGAACAAAGAAAAACAAACATAGTTGTGCTAACTATGCTTGCCTTAAATCAAATCGTTTATCTTGTTATTTTTAGTATGTAAATACACATTATATTAATCATCATTTTGTTTCAACAAATTTGTTTGAAACATTATTTTAAAGTTAATCTTAGCGATCTTCATCTTGATGTTTATGAAATTCGAGTTGATCTATAATTAAATAACCAGCTAATAATGACACTACATCAATAAAAATAATCCACTCGTTATGGAAATACTCTTTATAGATTGAGGCACCAATTAAAATTAATGTCAGAATAGTACCGACCCATTTACTTCTTGTTATTACACTAAATAATACTACCAAGACACATGGAAAGAATGCTGCGCTAAAATACCATATCATTCATTTTCCTCTTTTCTTTTATTTAAAATGTTCATGGTTGTTTCTCTTAATTCTGTTCTAGGTATAAAGTTTTCAGTCAACATTTCTGGAATGATATTATTAATAAAATCTTGTACAGATGCTAAATGGTCAAATTGAATAATTGTTTCTAGACTCATTTCATAAATTTCGAAAAATAATTCTTCGGGATTACGTTTTTGTATTTCTCCAAATGTTTCATAAAGCAAATCAATTTTATCAGCAACTGAAAGTATTTGGCCTTCTAATGAATCATCTTTACCTTCTTGCAGTCGTTGCTTATAAACATCTCTATATTGTAATGGAATTTCTTCTTCAATAAAGGTCTCTACCATTTCTTCTTCAACTTGCGAAAATAATTTTTTTAATTCACTACTCGCATATTTAACAGGTGTTTTTATATCACCAGTAAACACTTCGGCGAAATCATGATTTAATGCTTTTTCATATAAGCTTTTCCAATTAATCTTTCGTCCATGATATTCTTCAACTGTTGCTAGATATTGTGCAATTTTAGTTACTTTAAAGGAGTGTGCTGCAACATTGTGTTCAAAATATTTAAATTTTCCAGGTAATCTTATAAGTCTTTCCATATCTGATAATCTTTTAAAATATTGATGTACACCCATTTCAATTACCTCCTCCATTAATTAATCATAAATTATACTTTCTTTTTACATATCAATCAATTAAATATCATTTAAATATCTTCTTTATATAACTCTGATTAAATGATACCAAAAAATCCTCTCAACCTGTTACTTAAACAGGCTAAGAGGATAGTCTTGTCTTGATATATTACTTAGTGGATGTAATTATATTTTCCTGGATTTAAAATTGTTCTTGAAGATTTAACATTAAATCCAGCATAGTTCATTTCAGAAACAGTAATTGTTCCATTAGGGTTTACAGATTCAACAACACCAACATGTCCATATGGACCAGCAGCTGTTTGGAAAATAGCGCCAACTTCTGGTGTTTTATCTACTTTAAATCCTGCAACTTTTGCTGCGTAATTCCAGTTATTTGCATTGCCCCATAAACTTCCTATACTTCTACCTAATTGTGCACGACGATCGAAAGCATAATATGTGCAGTTTCCATAAGCATATAAGTTTCCTCTGTTAGCAACTGATTTATTGTAGTTATGTGCAACAGGTACAGTTGGTACTGATTTTTGTACTTGAGCAGGTTTGTATGCTACATTAACTGTCTTAGTTACTGCTTGCTTAGGTGCTTGCTTAACTACTACTTTTTTAGATGCTTGTTGTACAGGTTGTTTTACTACCTTTTTAGCTTGGCTTGCTTTTCTTACTGGTGATTTAACCGCTTTAGTTTGTTTCACTTTATTTTGAGGCACAAGTGAAATCACGTCACCAGGAAAAATTAAAGGTGTTACACCAGGATTGTATGAATATAATTGATTCAACGTTAAGTGATGCTCTAAAGCAATCTTATATAATGAATCGCCAGCAACTACTGTATAAGTTGTCGGTGATTGCGTTTGTGCTTGAACATTTGATACATAATTATGTTGAACAGGTGTTTTTACTTGTGTGCCATGTTGTTGTGCATGTGCTGCATTATTTAAAGCTAAAAAAGCTAACACTGACGAAACCGTCACTGTAAGAGATTTTTTCATCTTGCTGTCATTCCTTTGCTGTTAGTATTTTAAGTATGCAAATACTATAGCACAATACATTTTGTCAAAAGCTATTGTTATAACGATGTAATCAAATGGTTAACAATATAAAAAGAATACAACCTTTTATCATAGTGTAAAATGTATTCATACCATGTAATTGAGAACGTTTTCAATAATTAATTCAATACCTTGAAAATCGCCATAGGTAATATTACTAAATGCACACTGCATATGTTGTTTTAACAAACACAACTTTTAAAAAATATATTCTAACTCTATCTACCGAATTGTACTTAAATATTCATAAACAAATCATATTCCAAAATCTAATTTACAATTTATTTAGCTACCTTTAAAAAAACCAAAAACCGACGCCCTTTTAGAGCCTCGGTTTTAAAATATATATTAATCGTGCGACATTGTCTGTCTTAAATATGATTCGATAAATGGTCCAATGTCTCCATCCATCACTGCATCAACCTTACCTGTTTCTTCGTTCGTACGATGATCTTTCACCATTGAGTATGGATGGAAAACATATGATCTAATTTGGCTTCCCCAGCCGATTTCTTTTTGTTCGCCACGAATTTCAGCCATTTCACGTGCCTGCTCTTCCAATTTTAATTGATATAATTTAGACTTTAACATTTTCATAGCTGCTTCACGGTTTTTAATTTGAGAACGTTCATTTTGGTTATTAACAACTATACCTGAGGGGTGGTGGGTAATTCGTATTGCCGATTCAGTTTTGTTAATATGCTGACCACCTGCACCAGAAGCTCTGAATGTATCAACTGTAATATCATCCGGATTGATTTCAATCTCTATTTCATCATTATTAAAATCTGGAATAACGTCGCATGATGCAAATGATGTATGACGACGTCCTGATGAATCAAATGGAGAAATTCGTACTAGTCGGTGTACACCTTTTTCAGCTTTTAAATAACCATAAGCATTATGCCCTTTGATGAGCAATGTTACACTTTTAATCCCCGCTTCATCCCCAGGTAGATAATCAACAGTTTCAACTTTAAAGCCTTTCTTCTCACAATAACGTTGATACATTCTAAATAGCATATTAGCCCAATCTTGAGACTCCGTGCCACCTGCACCAGGATGTAACTCTAGAATTGCGTTATTGGCATCGTGAGGCCCATCTAATAATAATTGCAATTCGTATTCATCCACTTTAGCCTTAAAATTAATGACCTCTTGCTCTAAGTCTTCTTTCATTTCTTCATCAAATTCTTCTTGTAATAAATCCCAAGTAGCATCCATGTCATCTACTTCTGCTTGTAGTGTTTTATAACCATTAACTATTGCTTTTAACGCATTATTTTTATCTATAATATCTTGCGCTTTCGTTTGGTTATCCCAAAAATTAGGTTCTGCCATCATTTCTTCATATTCTTGAATATTAGTTTCTTTGTTCTCTAAGTCAAAGAGACCCCCTAATTTGTGTTAAATCTTGATTATACTTATCTATATTTCGTTTGATTTCTGATAATTCCATAGCATTCGCTCCTATTTATATTTCAATTCAAGTCATTGATTTGCATCTTTTATAATGCTAAATTTTAACATAATTTTGTTAAATAACAATGTTAAGAAATATAAGCACACTGACAATTAGTTTATGCATTTATTGTTAAAAATCAGTACATTTATCATCGACATATGCCTAAACCGATTTTTTAAAACTAAGTACATAACAACGTTTAACAACTTCTTCACATTTTTTAAAGTATTTAACGCTTGTAAAATAAAAAGACTCCTCCCATAACACAAACTATAGGTGTTTAATTGGAAGGAGTTATTTTATATCATTTATTTTCCATGGCAATTTTTGAATTTTTTACCACTACCACATGGACAATCATCGTTACGACCAACTTGATCGCCTTTAACGATTGGTTTCGGTTTCACTTTTTCTTTACCATCTTCAGCTGAAACGTGCTTCGCTTCACCAAACTCTGTTGTTTTTTCACGTTCAATATTATCTTCAACTTGTACTACAGATTTTAAAATGAATTTACAAGTATCTTCTTCAATATTTTGCATCATGATATCAAATAATTCATGACCTTCATTTTGATAGTCACGTAATGGATTTTGTTGTGCATAAGAACGTAAGTGAATACCTTGACGTAATTGATCCATTGTGTCGATATGATCAGTCCAATGGCTATCAATAGAACGAAGTAAAATCATACGCTCAAACTCATTCATTTGTTCTTCTAAGATATCTTTTTGACTTTGATATGCTGCTTCAATCTTAGCCCAAACGACTTCGAAAATATCTTCAGCATCTTTACCTTTGATATCATCCTCTGTAATGTCACCTTCTTGTAAGAAGATGTCATTAATGTAGTCGATGAATGGTTGATATTCAGGCTCGTCATCTGCTGTATTAATATAGTAATTGATACTACGTTGTAACGTTGAACGTAGCATTGCATCTACAACTTGAGAGCTGTCTTCTTCATCAATAATACTATTTCTTTCGTTATAGATAATTTCACGTTGTTTACGTAATACTTCATCGTATTCTAAGATACGTTTACGCGCGTCGAAGTTATTACCTTCTACACGTTTTTGTGCTGATTCTACAGCTCTTGATACCATTTTTGATTCAATTGGTGTAGAGTCATCTAAACCTAGTCGGCTCATCATTTTCTGTAAACGTTCAGAACCAAAACGAATCATTAATTCATCTTGTAATGATAAATAGAAGCGACTATCCCCTTTATCACCTTGACGTCCAGAACGACCACGTAACTGGTCATCAATACGACGAGATTCATGTCGCTCTGTACCTATTACTGCTAAACCGCCTAATTCCTCTACGCCTTCACCTAATTTGATATCTGTACCACGACCAGCCATGTTAGTGGCAATAGTAACGGCACCTTTTTGTCCAGCGCCTGCAACAATTTCAGCTTCACGTTCATGATTTTTCGCATTTAACACATCATGACGGATACCACGTTTTTTAAGTAAATTTGAAATATATTCAGAAGTCTCAACTGCAACAGTACCTAATAGCACTGGTTGCCCTGCCTTGTGTTTTTCAACAACATCTTCTACTACTGCATCAAATTTACCTTTTTGGCTAATGTAAATTAAATCAGACTTATCGTTACGTTGCACAGGTTTATTTGTCGGAATTTGAGTTACTGTCATGTTATAAATATTTCTAAATTCTTCTTCTTCAGTTTTAGCTGTACCTGTCATACCCGCAAGTTTATTGTACATTCTGAAATAGTTTTGGAATGTAATAGACGCCATAGTTTTAGATTCATTTTGAATTTGAACGCCTTCCTTCGCTTCAATAGCTTGGTGTAAACCTTCCGAGAAACGACGGCCTGGCATTGTACGTCCTGTAAATTGATCGACAATTAATACTTCGCCATCAACAACCATATAGTCTACGTCACGTTGTAATGTAACGTGCGCACGTAAAGCTGTGTTGATATGACTAATAACATCAACATTTTGTACATCATATAAGTTTTCAACTTTGAACATACGTTCAGCTTTATCCGCACCTTGTTCTGTTAAATGTACAGCTTTCGTTTTTTCATCGTATTTATAATCTTCGTCCTGTTTTAACATTTTCGCAAAAACATTTGCTTGTGTATAAAGTGACGTTGACTTTTCAGCTTCACCAGAAATAATTAATGGCGTACGTGCCTCGTCGATTAAAATTGAGTCAACCTCATCAATGATTGCAAAATGTAATGGACGCATTACTCTATCTTCAGAATAATTCACCATGTTATCTCGTAAGTAATCAAAACCTAGCTCATTATTAGTACTGTAAGTAATGTCTTGTGCGTATGCTTCACGTTTTTCTTCTGTCGTCTTACTGTTTAAGTTTAATCCGACAGTCAAACCTAAGAAGTTATATAACTCAGCCATTTCTTCACTTTGAACACTTGATAAGTATTCATTGACTGTAATAACGTGAACACCTCTACCAGCTAATGCATTTAAGTATGTTGGCATTGTCGCTGTTAATGTTTTACCTTCACCTGTTCTCATCTCAGCGATATCACCTTTATGAATTGCAATACCACCCATAATTTGAACTTTATATGGTGTCATATTGAATACACGTTTAGAGCCTTCTCTAACAAGTGCATATGCTTCTGGTAAAATTTTATCTAAATAATCATTTTGCTTTTTGACATTATCAATGTCAGCTAATTCTGTTTGGAATTGTTTCGTTTTATTACGAATTTCTTCATCAGTTAAAATTGCCGTTTTTTCTTCTAAAGCGATTACTTTATCAGCAAGTTTACCTAACTGTTTAATTTCTTTATTATTGCCATCAAGAATTTTTGATAAAAATCCCATTTCGTTCGCTCCTTTAGCTAAAAAACTGTTTGGCCTACAACAATATATCTTATCATTTATAGTTAGAAAATTATACTTATTTACTCATTTGTAGAATCAATATAAATATATTTATGACATACTTCATTCACATTCTGTTGTCAACAAGTTTATCACTAATAAATATATTCTCAATACGCAATTATACTTCCTAATAAATTATATTATAAATATTTTACGATTTTCGACTCGGACTATACAATAGACTGACATACTATTATTAACTTAACATTCAAATATATACATCCATTAACATTAGCATAGTCACTATGTTTCATTCAACAAATTACATTATCGAACTATGAAATAGTCATAATTTGCTTTTGGAGTATAAAAAAGCACTTGTGCAAAAACACAAGTGCTTTAAACTTAATTTATTGTTCACTAGTTTGAATCAAGCCATATTTACCGTCTTTACGGCGGTAAACGATACTTGTTCCATCAGTTTCTCTGTCTGTGAATACAAAGAAGTCATGACCTAATAGATTCATTTGTAATACCGCTTCTTCTGAATCCATTGGTTTTAAGCTGAATTCTTTTGAACGAATAATTTCTATCTCGTTATCATCGTAAGCGTCATTATCAACTTGTGTTTCTTGCATTTCTTGTAATTCGGCAACAAACACTTCTTGATCTCCTCGATCACGGCTCTTACGATTAATACGTGTTTTATATTTTCGAACTTGTCTTTCAAGTTTATTATTAATTAAATCAATACCTGCGTATAAATCATCGTTTCGCTCTTCAGCTCTTAACGTAACATTTTTCAATGGAATTGTTACTTCAATTTTAGTAGCTGAATTTGAATAAGTTTTAACTTTAACATGCGCCACTGCATTTGGTACGTCATTAAAATAACGTTCCAACTTACCAATTTTTTCCTCAATATAGTTGCGAATAGCATCTGTGATAGTGAGGTTATCTCCATGAATTTCAAATCTAATCATAGTAATCTCTCCTTAAACCTCTTTATTGGTAACTCTTTATTATATTTTAACATTTTTACGCTATCGTGCAAACGCAAACACTTTGAATTTTCTGATATTTTTAGCATATAATTTACACCCTGCACGATGAATTGTTAATCCAGTTGTATAAATATCGTCAACGAGTAATATTTCCTTACCATTTAAATCTAATTCCGTATCAATAATAAATGGATTTTCATCTGCCAGACGCTCTTTCTTAGTTAAATGAGACTGTTTTGGTCTATTTGACATCTTTAAAATCTTATCAAAGCGAATCCCTTTAGCTTTTAGTACTGCTTCTACCGGGTTAAATGTTCTAGATAAATCATGTGCCGGCGAAGAAGGAATTGGCACAATATAGTCATAAGATGTTTGTGGTATTTCAATCAAATGTGCCAATAATTCACATAAATAATAGTCTTTCAAAAATTTATACTGATGTATCATCTCTTTCATTAAACCGTCATATTGAAATTGACAATATAATTGTTCCATTAAATTAAAGTGTGCCGATAGAAACTTGCAGTCTAAACAATACGCTTCATCTTGATTTAAGTGTTTTAAGCACCTTGAACATCGCCTTGCTTTAATATCAAGTTTAATATTGTCCCAATTCTCTTTGCATCTGTCACATAATCTATTAGGTTTCTTGAACAAATTATAAATGGTTATATTTTCATATAACTTAGCACCACAACTCAAACAATTATTCATCAATCCAACCTCTTTTTAATGCTAATTTGTTCATCCTTTGAATCTCTTTTTTAGCTTGAATCATATTCATACTTACCCCTTCATGAAAAAACAATACTTTTCCAGTAGGACATTCTAATTTTCGTCCAACACGTCCAGCAATTTGTATTAAAGCCTCTTGAGTATATTGATGTGCATCGATAACAACAACATCCAAATTTGCCATTGTAAATCCACGTTCTAATATTGTCGTAGTAAAAATGACATCGAAATGTCCATTCCTTAATTGTTCAACTTTTTCAAAGCGAAAAACATCCTCGCTATGGACGTATGTTAATTTAGTAATTTTCTGCTTATAAACCGAAAATGTTTTAATCATTGTTTCTATATTGTTAAAAAACACCAGTGTATAACGTTGATTATTAATTTGATCTTGTAAAATTCGGTATAACATTTTCTGAATCTTCTTATTATTAAGTTTGAAATAACGATATTTAGGAACTGGAAGTGATTTTTTATGAAAGCGAGCTGGCAATTTAATTATATTTTCGTGGGGAATCTCTGACAGAAGTTGTTTCGGTGGTGTTGCTGTCATATAAATTGTTGCATGTTCAACTTTAGAAGATGACTTCAATGCTTGTTGTAAATTTTTATCCATTGATAAAGGAAAGGCATCGACTTCATCAATAAAAATAGTATCAAAGTGCTGTTTGAATCGGTAAAGTTGATGCACTGTGCATACAACAAAATGCCCTTCAAATTGTTGTCTTGATTGCTGGTGTAGTATGTCTATATCTTCATTAAGAAATGCGTCTTTAATACGTTTACTAATTTCTACAACAACATCTACACGTGGTGACACAATAGCTATATTATCTCCCTGTATTCTTGCATATTGAATGCCTTGAAACATCATTTCTGTCTTACCTGCACCTGTTACGGCATATAACAAAATCGTTTGTCTCTTTCTAATGGCTCGAACAATATGTTCTGAGGCATAAGACTGCTGTTCCGACAATTCAAATGAGAGATGATAATATGCTTGTGATGAACTTTGCGAACTCTCTGTTATTTTATATCTTGTTACATTATCCATTCGACCCAGTGATATACAATTTCTGCAATATACAATTTTCTTGGAATGTACTGAGGAATCATACTGATAAAAATGCTTTGGATTTGTACTTTCACATTGAACACAATAATAGTTTGAATTTTGTTTGATGACACCTGTTACTTCTTTTTTAATTTTTTCATTAGTAAGTGAAGTATGAGGATGAATTAATTTCCCGTAATGTTTAATGCTTAAAACCTCATTTCAACGTAAAAAAGAGCCTAATATTATAATGATTTTCTTATATCTTTAGCATTTTGGCTTTCAAATGATGAACATTTAAAGCCATGTATACGAGAGATAATTTCCAATTACAATATAGACTCTTTTATTAAAATTTTATAATTATGTTAATCTTATTTTTCTGCCAACATAGCCTAAACCTAATCCACCAGAACCTAAATGTGCTGCAACAACTGGACCAAACTCAGAGTATGCTACTTGATAAGCTGAAGGACAATCATCTTGTAACTTTTTGTATAACGCTTGACCATCTTCGAAATGATCTCCATTTATGACAAATAAAGTTACTTCTTCAAAGTCTTTTACAATATCTAATACTTTCTTTTCTAATGTTTGAATGGCACGCTTTTTAGTACGAACTTTTTCTTCTGGTATAATCTTGCCATCTTCAAACTTAAGAACTGGCTTCATTTTCAATAATGTTCCAACCCATGCTTGAGCACCAGTAATTCGACCACTTTTTTGTAAATTCTTTAAGTCATCAACAATTAAATATGCACCTGTGTGTTCACGCATATTAGTTAAATCATCAATAATTTGCTGTGGCTCGTATCCTTCTTCAACCATTTCAATAGCACGTAATACATAACATCCTTCAATCATTGCTGCAAGCTTACTATCAAATGCATGTACATTAACACCTTCAACCATTTCCCCTGCTTGATAACTAGATTGATAACTTCCACTAATCCCACTTGATAAGCAAATGACAATGATATCTGTGTAACCTTGATCTCTTAACATTTCATATTTAGTAATCCATTCGCCAATTGCTGGTTGGCTTGTTGTTGGAATCGTTTGAGACGATGCCATTTTATTATAAAATTCTTCAATTGCTATTTCATTACTTTCTGTAAAGTTCTTCCCATCATCAAAAGTCACACTTAATGGCGCTATTTGAATATTATATTTATCGATTAAGTCCTGCGACAGATAACTTGTAGAATCGGTCATCACAGCAATTTTCATAGTCGTCCTCCTAAAATATACTCATAGCAATGATACAATATTTCAGTTAAAAAGAAAATGGCAATCAAACGATTTATAGTCATGTCATTTTCAGTGTATAATGAAGATTAAATAATCTTAAGCTTATGAATTAAGGAGTTATTATGACACAAAATATCATTACTGTTAAAAAAGAACACATTATTGAAAATGTGATTAGTAAATCAAGATTCATTGCTCATATCAAACCTGTTCAAAATGAAGATGAAGCTAAAGCATTTATTGCTGCAATAAAAAAAGAACATAAAGATGCCACTCATAATTGTTCTGCATATACTATTGGACCTGAAATGAATATTCAAAAAGCGAATGATGATGGTGAACCGACAGGAACTGCCGGTGTCCCAATGTTAGACATATTAAAAAAGCTCGATGTTCATAATGCGTGTGTCGTAGTAACAAGATATTTTGGTGGTATTAAATTAGGTGGTGGCGGTTTAATTCGCGCCTATAGCGGTGCTGTTAGAGACGTCATTTATGATATCGGGCGTGTCGAACTACGAGAAGCAGTACCATGTATAGTAACACTGAATTATGATCAAACTGGTAAATTTGAATATGAATTAGCTTCAACTCATTTTATGTTAAGAAACCAAACTTACACTGATAAGGTAAGCTACTATATCGATGTCGTTAAAAGTGACTATGAAGCGTTTATTAACTTTTTAAATCAAATGACTGCAGGAAATTTCGATTTGACTGAAGAAACTCCAAAGCAGTTACCTTTCGATATACCAACTGAATAAAAATAAAAAGCACTATCATAAGACGGTAAATATCAATTGCGTATTATTAAACGACAATTGAAGTACACGTTTATGGCAGTGCTTTTTATATTTGAAATTTAATACAAAAAAATTGTAAAGAGTAAAGCCATATAATACAAATTATCCCATACAGCTATGCTTTCATTCCCTATTCCTCTTTATGAGATGACTTACGACTAATTAAATTTAATATTGGTCGGTAGTTGTTATCTATTAATCCTGTAAATTCAACAATTAATTCAATACTAAATATGATTAATACAAACATTAATACAACACCTAATGGTGGCGATACATACAAAATAATGCTCGAAAGACTAAATAAAATAGAGATTGAATAGATTAATAATACTGTTTGTCTATGTGTGTAGCCTAAAGCTAATAGTTTATGATGCAAATGCGATTTATCAGCTTGCATTATATGCTGCCCTTTTTTCACACGTCGAATCATTGCGAACAAAGTATCAATGAATGGAACTGCTAAGATAACAATTGGGAAGAACAATGCAATAATTGTAATATTTTTGAATCCGAGTAAAGAAAGGAATCCGATGATAAATCCAATCATTAAAGCCCCACTATCACCTAAAAATATTTTGGCAGGATGGAAATTGTAAAATAAAAACCCAATTAAAGAGCCTAATAAAACACAACAAATCATCGTTATGAAAATATTAGCTTGTAAAATTGCAATGAACCCTATTGTAATGAGTCCGATTGCAGAAACACCCGACGCCAAACCATCGAGTCCATCAATTAAGTTAATTGCATTTGTAATAGCAACAATCCAAATCACAGTAATTGGAATACTAAGAAATCCAAAATGAATCGTTGTACCCATTGGCAACGAAATAAAATCAATAGTCACACCATAAAAAGCAACTACTAAGGCAGCGGCAATTTGACCAGCCAATTTTATATACGGTTTCAAATCGTAGATATCATCTACAAGCCCAAGTACGTACATAATAATCGCACCAATAATAAGTGGTTTGATTTCTGTTTCAATAGGATGACCAATCCAAATACCTATTAAAAATGAAAAGAGAATCACTGTACCACCCATAACTGAAATAGGTTTAGTGTGTACTTTTCTAAAATTTGGTTTATCAACTAAATTTAATCTTTTCGATATTGCAATAACAATTGGTGTTATCGTCAAACTGACAATCATTGTTACTGCAACTAGTAATAATGTAACCATTTATTCACCTTCATCGATATTAATTGTTTTTAACGTTATATTTATTTAATATTGTCTTTATAGAATGATATATCTATTTTCTACGTATATCTTATAGCTTTATTATAAATTAATTCGTTCAATCAATGATATCATATTTACAACTATACGATTCATTTCTTATATATCGCCTATTATTCATTTTTTCATCATATCATTTAAGGCAACATTTTAACATCAAAGTCTATATCATACATTAATTTTATATGTAAACTAATGACAAATTGTAAGTTTTCACTTACAATAGCTAGTGGTCAATTAAAGGAGTCGATTCAGACATGTTCGAAGCATTTATATACAATATATCTGTTATAGTCGCTGGAATCTATTTATTCCATCGCTTACAGTATTCAGAAAACAAACGTATGGTTTTTTCTAAGGCTTATGTCACTGTTTTAATGACAATCGTATCATTATTATTATCTGTCTACCCTATCCCTTATCGTGAAGATTATTTAATTCACTTAACATTCGTTCCTTTATTGTTTTTAGGTAGATTTACAAATATGGTCTATACATTATCTGCCACAGTAATTGTAGCAATTGTTGAAATTGTAGTATTTAACAACTCGATTATGTACGGTGTTACGTTGATTGTTATTGCTGCAGTAACAAGTGCTATTGGACCATTTTTAAAACAAAATGATGTGCTATCATTATTAATACTTAATGTTGTTACAATAATCATTTTATTTGGTGTCGCGTTAGTGAGTCCTATTTACACACTATCGGAAGTTATCATTTTAATACCAATTTCATTAATTATCACTTTAGCTTCAGCGATAACATTTGTCGATATTTGGCATTTCTTCTCACTCGTAAATCGTTATGAAAACGAAGATAAATATGATTACTTAACAGGCTTAGGTAATGTAAAAGAATTTGATAGACATTTAAATGAAATTTCACGAAAAGCTGAAAAAGAACATCAAAGTATCGCATTATTATTAATCGATATCGATGGATTTAAAGATGTCAATGATACCTACTCACACAAATCAGGTGATGCTGTATTAAAACAAATGTCTCAATTACTTAAAAACTATGTGCCGAATCAATTTAAAATTTTTAGAAATGGTGGCGAAGAGTTCTCAGTTGTCATTCACAATTATTCACTTGATCAAAGTGTTAAATTAGCTGAAAATATTCGTTCGGGTGTTGAAAAATCATCATTCCATTTACCAAACAAAGAAGTTATTAAATTGTCAGTGTCTATCGGTGTTGGTTATTTAACAGATGACGATCCAAAATCACAGCGTAAAGTGTTTAAAGATGCAGACGATATGGTGCATGTAGCCAAAAATCAAGGGCGAAACAAAGTAATGTTTAACCCTATTATCAATTTATAACAACGACAAAACTGTTAATCCTTTGCTATTATTAAATCATAGTATAATAGCAAAGATTAACAGTTTTTCTTATTTAAATTTGAACCATACAAGTTCATCATACTAACACAAAGTCTCACTATTGAAAGTTGTAACAACAAGTTGTAAACTTCAATTGTTCAAATAAATAACACATATCATTGGAGGTGAATTGATATGCCAGATTCAATCACAATTATAGATGAAAACAAAGTGATTGATGTTGTATTAATTGCAGGTAGAATTTTACTTGAATCAGGTGCTGAAACATATCGAGTTGAAGATACAATGAACCGTATCGCACATAGTTATGGTCTTCATAATACATATAGTTTTGTCAGTTCAACTGCAATTATTTTTTCATTAAACGATCGAACAAGTACAAGATTAATTCGTGTACAAGAGCGTACAACAGATTTAGAGAAAATCGCTTTAACGAATAGTCTTTCACGTAAAATATCAAATAAAGAACTCACAATTGATGAAGCTAAATCTGAATTTATTCATTTACAGCATGCATCATTACAATATTCTTTTTTAACGAATTTCTTTGCAGCTGCCATTGCATGTGGCTTCTTCCTATTTATGTTTGGTGGTGTCGCATCAGATTGTTGGATTGCAGTCATTGCTGGCGGATCCGCATTTTTAACATTCAGCTTTGTGCAACGCTATATACAAATTAAATTTTTCTCAGAGTTTGTTGCAGCCGCTGTGGTCATATCCATTGCAGCCACATTTACTAAATTAGGCATTGCAACCAATCAAGATATCATTACTATAGCCAGTGTCATGCCACTTGTCCCTGGTATATTAATTACCAATGCCATTCGAGATTTATTAGCGGGTGAATTACTTGCAGGTATGTCTCGCGGTGTTGAAGCTGCATTAACAGCATTCGCAATCGGTGCTGGTGTCGCAATCGTTTTATTAATCATTTAAGGAAGGACTGTTAAAGCATGCTATTTTATTTATTTCATTTTACAATCAGCTTTATATCAACAGTACTTTTCTCTATCATTTTCAATGCACCCAAACGCCTCTTAGTAGCATGTGGATTTGTGGGTGCCATTGCATGGACGATTTACCAATTAACGGTAGATTTAGAGTTTGGAAAAGTTGGCGCTTCATTTTTGGGAAGCTTAATTTTAGGCTTAATGAGTCATACTATGAGTCGCAGATATAAACGACCGGTAATTATATTCATAGTGCCAGGCATTATACCATTAGTACCTGGTGGTGCAGCTTATCAAGCGACTCGTTTTTTAGTATCAAATGATTATACAAGTGCTGTAAATACATTTTTAGAAGTTACACTGATTTCAGGTGCGATTGCTTTCGGTATATTAGTTTCTGAAATTCTATATTACCTATACACACGTATCAAACAACTGTATGGTAAAATCAAAGGTAAGACATATAAAAAATCTTACAACATGAATAATAGAGTTTAAGGGGTCGAATATAATGAAGAACCAATTGATAGATAGATTAACAAGATATACGACAATTGATACGCAATCTGATCCAAAATCTACAACAACACCTTCAACTGAAAAGCAATGGGATTTGTTACATTTATTAGAAAAAGAATTACAACAATTAGGATTGCCAACTGATTTAGATGAAAATGGCTACTTATTTGCTACATTAGAAAGTAACATCGATGTCGACGTCCCAACAGTTGGATTTTTGGCGCATGTTGATACATCACCTGATTTCAATGCTTCAAATGTTAAACCGCAAATTATTGAAAACTATGATGGTAAGCCATACAAACTAGGCAATACTAAACGTGTCTTAGATCCTAAAGTATTTCCAGAACTTAACAGTTTAGTTGGTCATACATTAATGGTAACTGATGGTACATCGTTACTAGGTGCAGACGATAAAGCGGGTATTGTGGAAATTATGGAAGCTATTTGTTATTTACAAGAACATCCAGAAATTAAACATGGTACCATTCGCATTGGATTTACACCAGACGAAGAAATCGGTCGTGGTCCACATAAATTTGATGTTGACCGCTTCAATGCTGATTTTGCTTATACTATGGATGGTAGTCAATATGGAGAATTACAATATGAAAGCTTTAACGCTGCTGAAGCGGTTATTACATGCCACGGTGTAAATGTTCATCCTGGTTCAGCTAAAAATGCAATGGTAAACGCAATACGTTTAGGTGAACAATTCGATAGTTTGCTACCTGATAGTGAAGTTCCGGAGCGAACAGAAGGATACGAAGGCTTTTATCACTTAATGAACTTTGAAGGAACTGTTGAAAAAGCAACTTTGCAATACATTATTCGTGATCATGATAAAAAACAATTCGAATTGCGTAAGAAACGTATTTTAGAAATACGTGACGATATCAATGCCCATTTTGAAAATTATCCAGTTAAAGTTGATATATCGGATCAATATTTCAATATGGCAGAAAAAATATTACCATTGCCTCATATTATTGATATACCTAAACGTGTCTTTGCCAAATTAGATATTCCAGCAAACACTGAACCTATTCGCGGTGGTACAGATGGTTCACAATTGTCATTTATGGGGTTACCAACTCCAAACATCTTTACAGGTTGCGGTAACTTCCACGGCCCATATGAATATGCATCCATTGATGTTATGGAAAAAGCAGTACAAGTAATCATTGGAATTGTAGAAGATATCGCTGAAAATCACTAAAAACCAACGATTATATACTAGTTCAACTCAGGCTTAATTAATATATAAAAATCACGCTAACATTCAGTGCAATGATAGCGTGATTTTTCATATTTTTTACGTATACTTTCGATCTTCTAATTCGTTTTGCTAACCATCATAAATGTTATTAACCATCATGACAGCATCACCAATTTAGTCCTTCTTTACTAAACCTCAACATTAAAATGTGTTTTCAACAGTTTTAAAGACTGAACCGTATAATGCCTAATTTGTAACCCCATTTTAAAGTCAGTATAAGTTTCTGGCATATCGATAAATGTATTAAACATTGCTGTAACCCCTTGTGATTCAAATAAATCAAACTTTTCAGCAGTTGCACAAATTGCAATGGCAACCTTTTGATGTTTATGACAAAGTTCTGCAATACGCAATGTTGTCGTTTCTAGCAACTGATCATTTTCATTTAATCCTTCTCCAAAAATAATTAAATCCGCTTGTTCAACTAAATTTTCTAAATGTGTTAGTTGGTCTACTAATGCATGACTGGTTAATATTTCAGCTTGATACAGTCCATTCAAGACTGCTGCAATTCCACCACCAGCACCACCACGTTCAACTGGACCAATTGCAATTTTCAATTCACTTTTAAATAACTCACTAAAATACCAAATTAAATTATCGATTTCTGCTGCTTGATTATGATTCAACTGATACGCATCATAAGTTTGCATGATTTCACTTTGCTTACCATATAATCGACTTGAAAAATCCGACATTACTTGAATTCTTGCTGTTTCCATTTTAGGGTGTAAGTTCGACATATCCATACGACGAATATATTTAATTACACCAGCACCTTGTCTCATATCTACGACACGCCCTTCGTCATCATAGAATTGAGCACCTAATGCTTGTAACATACCTGCACCAGCATCAAAACTATCAATCCCACCTAGTGAAATTACAACATGTTTTGCGTCGTTATCTAATGCATGTTTAATCATTTCTCCTAAACCATAACTTGTTCGTTCAACAATTGGTTTTTTACCTTTTAAAAATAAATTCCCCTCGATAACGGTCATCCCTGTATCAGTTTGTCCGTAAACACCTTCAACTTCATTCATATCTGCATCATGTACTGGTATACGATACTTTTGCCCAGATTGCCATAAAAATACAGAATCTAATAATTCATGTCTTCCATTAAACAATGGTACTTGAACTACATCTGCAGTTTCAATTTGGCTTGCAACTGCCTCTTCAACATATCTATTAGCTTGATAACTTGAAATAATTCCATGAAACTCATCCATGGCTACTAATACTTTCATAACCTTGACCACCTTACTTTATTATTTGTTGTGATACGTTTTTTATTCATAAAAGATTAATCTTAAATTTTAGATTTTATCTCGTGATTATATGCGAACATTTAACATGACATGATTATTAATTATTCCAGTAAATAACAATATGCTTCTTTTGGTTTAGCATATATTTCCTATTAAACTAACTTACAAATCATGTTTAAATTTTCTTATTGGATTCGTCGTTTTCCAAAATATTTTCAATAAAAATACTCGAATATATTATACATATGTTTGTAAAAAAGTACTAACTTAACTGCTTCTAAAGGTGACATAAAATAAAAGGTCAGAACATCATTATAGCCAAACTACTCTGATTCACACGAATTTAAGTTGTGCTATTCACGTCTAGTAGTGTAAGGCAAAATGTTCCAACCCTATAGTTTCATTATTCTTCTGCTTGTGCTAATGACGACACATTGATATCACCGTGGTCTCGATTCCAAACCATTTCACCATTTACAAAATAAAATGCTTGAGGTGATTCATGTTTAACGTTCGTTTTTTTAGCAATATAATCTGACAAATCGCGTTCTTGTTGGACAATCAAATAATAACCGTCCATATCGCGTTCATATAAAAATTTATTAAATTGATCGTACGCATTTGCCGATATTGGACAAGTTTCACTATGTTTTAATACAAAAACATATTTATTTTCCTCAATAACCTGTTCAAATTGGTCAATTGAACTTAGCTTTATAGCCACTCTATTCACCTCTAAAAATATTTATCACATTTAAATAGCATCTGCGTGACATTTTTATACATATAGTTAATATCAATGTTTACCATTATACACATAGTAAGTTGACATGTTAACCATAAATTCAAAATTTTTAACTTTGAAAAATGATTATAGTTATTTTTCTTCTAATTTTTCAAGCTTTTTTTCAAAGGCTTTATCGCCGTGAGTTATATCTATACCCTTTTTCGGCAACTTATCTACATCGACTTTTGATAACTTCTCACTAACCTTTATTGTTTCAATACGTGTATTATAATAGTTCTGCAGACTGTAATACATTTCTATTGCGTTTTTCCTTGCATTATTAACATGCTTATCACTAATATTAGTTTGGTTAATATCGGTAATTTGCTTTTCAATCATTGGCATAATGTGATTTTTAATCGCGCCTTTTACTTCATTTTCTTTACTATCATCTAGGTTCTTCTTCGCAGTATCTCTTAACGCTTTATTATTATGTTCTAATTTTGTCGTAAGATTAGTTGCTTCACTTTTATTATCAGCTAATTTAATTTCTGATTCAACTTTGTATCTATTTTTTTCAAATTGTTTCGTATAATCTAAAATGTCTTCGTTATACTTGATAGATTGATTACATAAACCTATGAATTTTTTTAATTGATATATCGCATCCTTCTTCTCATTTGCAAGCGTCATATATTCTTTTTTTAATTTCTTAACTTTCATTGTATCATCAGGCAAATTTTTTGCTGACTTATAATATGCTTCAAATTTAGGTATGAGATGGTTTTTAACATCTTCTTGTAGTGCCTTAAATTCTTTACTATTTTTATCAGTTGTATCAGTTTTACTTAGATGATCAATTTCTTTCAAATGTATATTATCCATGACATGTTGTAATTCTTTTTGTTTTTGCTCAACATCTTTAAATTGCTTAGTAAATTGATGTTGTGCCTCTTTTTCTTTATTACCACAAGCACTTATTACTACAAATAAAATCGCTAAAACAGCGATAATAACAATTTTTTTCATGATTGCACTCCTTAACAGATTCATTATACAAAAACATGTTTATTATGAAAATGAATTATGTTATAGTATTCCAGACTTTATCGTGATTAAATTAATTTTCAATATCAAAGGAGTTTATCATGTATTCAAATGTTCAACCATTCATTAATAGTGATTTAACTAATTGTTTTCAATCACAATACACTGAAATTGAATCATTATTATTCAACCTCTTAGACAGCCCAGTAAAATATACAAAACATATTGGCGGTACGCATCATTTTAAATATTCAACAGAGCCAATTTTAGATATTTTAGTAGGTGTAGAAAATTTGCATGATATTACATCCTTAGATGAAAAACGCTTAAATTATGTAGGGTTTTATCGTTTGCATCATAAATATACTAAGAAAGTTATGATGGCGAAGTTTAACAATTTTCATGAACTAAAACAACAGGTGCGTCTACATATCATTCAAATGAATACCCAAACATTTGAATCTTATCTTGCACTTGATTACCTCTTATCAACTAATGATGATATTGCTTTGCAATTCAATACAAAAAAACACCAAATATTGCAACATAGCTTAACAATTAGACAATATGAGATGCAAAAGCAACAATACTTTGAAAAACTATGTAAAAAATACTTATAACGACAATAATGCCGTATTTTATAATTATACTAATTCTAATACTTTCTTTTCAATTTTCGCAAATGAATTTTAAAATTGGTATAATACTATATGATATTAAAGACATGAGAAAGGATGTACTGAGAAGTGATAAATAAAGACATCTATCAAGCTTTACAACAACTTATCCCAAATGAAAAAATTAAAGTTGATGAACCTTTAAAACGATACACTTATACTAAAACAGGTGGTAATGCCGACTTTTACATTACCCCTACTAAAAATGAAGAAGTACAAGCAGTTGTTAAATATGCCTATCAAAATGAGATTCCTGTTACATATTTAGGAAATGGCTCAAATATTATTATCCGTGAAGGTGGTATTCGCGGTATTGTAATTAGTTTATTATCACTAGATCATATCGAAGTATCTGATGATGCGATAATAGCCGGTAGCGGCGCTGCAATTATTGATGTCTCACGTGTTGCTCGTGATTACGCACTTACTGGCCTTGAATTTGCATGTGGTATTCCAGGTTCAATTGGTGGTGCAGTGTATATGAATGCTGGCGCTTATGGTGGCGAAGTTAAAGATTGTATAGACTATGCGCTTTGCGTAAACGAACAAGGCTCGTTAATTAAACTTACAACAAAAGAATTAGAGTTAGATTATCGTAATAGCATTATTCAAAAAGAACACTTAGTTGTATTAGAAGCTGCATTTACTTTAGCTCCTGGTAAAATGACTGAAATACAAGCTAAAATGGATGATTTAACAGAACGTAGAGAATCTAAACAACCTTTAGAGTATCCTTCATGTGGTAGTGTATTCCAAAGACCGCCTGGTCATTTTGCAGGTAAATTGATACAAGATTCTAATTTGCAAGGTCACCGTATTGGCGGCGTTGAAGTTTCAACCAAACACGCTGGTTTTATGGTAAATGTAGACAATGGAACTGCTACAGATTATGAAAACCTTATTCATTATGTACAAAAGACCGTCAAAGAAAAATTTGGCATTGAATTAAATCGTGAAGTTCGCATTATTGGTGAACATCCAAAGGAATCGTAAGTTAAGGAGCTTTGTCTATGCCTAAAGTTTATGGTTCATTAATCGATACTGAAACACGCTGTCGCCATTATTTTACCGAAGAAGATATTATTGCTATTAAATTTAAATGTTGTAATAAATACTATCCATGCTATAAGTGCCATAATGAGTTTGAAAAGCACGCCATTAAGCGTTGGTCTGAGCCTTCATTTAACGAAAAAGCAATCTTATGCGGTGTATGCAAACACGAATTAACAATCAATGAATATATGATGGTAGAGCGTTGTCCAAATTGCCAATCTCGGTTTAACAATCGCTGTAAATATCACTATCATATTTATTTTGAAATTTAAACAACATAGTCAAAACATTATAGGGAGTGGGTCAGACATGATAAAGCACCACTTCTGTAGAATTCCTTTTTGAAATTCTCTATGTTTGGGCCCCGCCAACTTGCATTGTCAGTAGAAATTGAAAATCAAATTTCTCTATGTTTGGAGCCCACTAGTATTGAAATGAACTTGTTACAAGTACATGTTCATTCAACCAACGACTGACAACAGAACATTTTAGAGTCTAGGACATTGATTGACGTCCCAGATTTCCTTTTTTAAAGAAAAGAGGGGAGCAATGATTAAGACCTTTAACCATTGTTCCCCTCTTTTAAAATTATTTTACAACTTTATCAAGTTCCTCAATTTGTTTAATTGTAGTTGTAGTTGATCCAGCTGCAAAGTACCATAATTTAGGATCTAAATTATATACTTTGTCTTCTTTAATTGCTTTAACATTTTTTAATACAGGATTATTTAATGCTTGTTTCGCAGTTGATTTACCACTTATCGCTTGACCTCTATCCATCGCTAAAATAACATCTGGATTTTCTTTATTAACATATTCGTTAGAAACATTTTGTCCATGATTGCTATTACTTACTTTTTTATCAACTGCATTGAATCCTAATGTATCGTAAACTAATCCACCAAAACGACCTTTAGGTCCAAATGTTGATAATTCACCTTCGTTAACTAGTAAATACATAACAGTTTTATTGAAGTTTTTCGTTTTATCTTTCATTGAAGCAATTTTGTTATCTAAATCTTTATTTAATTCTTTAGCTTTATCTTCTTTATCGTAAATTTTTCCGATATTTTCAGTGTTTTGTTTCATTGAACCAATTAAGTTCTTTTCATCTGCACCAACATAAACAATTTTCGCTTTAGGTGCAGCTTTTTTGAATTCATCTAAATTCTTTTGATTAGCTGTACGTCCAGAGATAAAGATTACTTCGGGTTTCGTCGCAGCAATTTTATCAAAATTCACTTCTTTTAAATTACCAACGTTTGTATATTTATCATCTTTAAATGATTCTAAGAAATTCGGTAATGACTTACCGCCTTCCCCTTTAGGTAATGCTTTTACTTTATCTGATAAGCCCATTTCTTTCATTACATCTAATGCGCCATAGTCTAACACAACTGCATTTTTAGGATTTTTTGGTACTTCAACAGTTTCTTTAACTTTTTTAGCGTCACTACCATCTTTTTTCTCGCCACGCATTTTATAGTTATTTTCAATTTTTACTGTATCTTTAGAACCTTTAGTTTCTGATTTTGATTGTTCTTTATCAGAATTGTTACCGCATGCCGCTAATAAAAACATTACTGCTAATACTAAATATAAGACTGTTTTCTTCATAATATAATATTCTCCTCTTTTGGCTTAATCTGTGTGCTTGATGTGAAATATAAATAAATGCTTTACGTTTAACCCTTCTTTAATTGGCGCATCACCCCTTTAAAGTGTCTCCAAATTATCAATCCTTAAAATATAAACAAATCCTTTGATTTCTTATATGTTCAATTTGAATATTCATGTCATATAAATCACTTAAAACACTACTTTGAATGACATTATCTTTCAAATCTGACTTAACTAGTTGTCCGTTTTTCAATGCTACAATCTGATCTGAATAACAGGACGCAAAGTTAATATCATGTAACACAATGACAATCGCTTTATTCATTTTATGCGCTAACATTTTTAACGTTTGCATAATTTGAACAGCATGCTTCATATCTAAATTATTTAATGGTTCATCTAGCAAAATATATTCAGTATCTTGTGCTATTGTCATTGCAATGTATGCACGCTGACGTTGTCCACCAGATAATGACTTAATATTACGATTTCTGATATCTTGTAGTTGCAACAAATCTAGCGCATCATTGACAATATCATGATCCTCTTTCGTCAAACGACCTTTAGAATAAGGGAATCGTCCAAAGTTTACCAACTGCTCTACCGTAATATTCATTTCAGTATGGTTTGTTTGTTTTAATATAGATATTTTTTTCGACAAGTCATTATTTTTATAATCAGACATGAGCTGTCCATCTATTTTCACTTCACCGTTCTCAAAACGAATTAACCTACATATCGCTGAAAGTAAAGTACTCTTACCCGCACCATTAGGTCCAATTAAAGAAGTCAATTTACCTTTTTCGATATCTATGCTAATATCTTCCAATATCATTTGATTATTTATAGTTTTAGTTAAATTTTCAACTTGAATCATTGCGCATTTCTCCTTCTAACTAATAGATAAATGAAATAACTTCCACCAATCAAATCAATAAGTATACTCATTTCTGTCGTAGCTTCAAACACATTTTCAACTACCCATTGCGCACTAAATAAACTAATCCAACTCAAGCAAATTGTCGCAATTAAAATATACTTATGTTCATACGTCTTCATTAGTTCATGCGCTAGATTTACAGTTAATAAACCTAAAAATGTAATTGGTCCTACTAATGCAGTTGACACAGAAACTAAAACTGAGACTATTACAAGTAGAATTCGCGTTAATTTTTCATACGATATCCCAAGATTAATTGCTTCAGCACGACCTAAAAGCAATACATCTAAATAAGGCAATAGTAAAATTGTAATGACTAATAAGATTACTAATAGCACTGCTGAGAAAGTAACTAAATTCGAATTAGAAGCATTAAAATTAGCAAACATACTACTTTGTATTGCTAAAAATGACTCAGGATCCATAATCAGTTGAATAAAACCTGTTATGCTTCTAAAAAATGTTCCTAAAAGGACACCAATAAGTAAGATAAAATAAATTGAAAAATGTCCGATTTTAAAGATACCTTGGAATAGGATTAGTGCGAATAACACCATCGTTATAAGTGTTAATATAAAGTTCAAATATACATTAGTAACCCATACCGATTGAATTCCAAATAAAAAGACTGGCAATACTTTGATAAATAAATAAACTGCATCTAACCCCATTATTGATGGTGTCAATAGACGGTTATTTGTAATCGCTTGAAAAATCACCACTGAAGTTGCAATGGCAGCACCTACTAAAATAATTAATATGAACTTTCTTAAACGACTTGAAAATTGATATTCAAATATTTCAAAATCAATACCTACAAATAAGTACAGCATACTAATTAATAACGTTACTGCAATTAAAAGCATTATTTTTTTATTATTGTTGCGCATAATTTTTCCTACCTTTCATAAGCAAGATAAGGAAAATGATTGTTCCAAATACACCTATTGTTAAACCAATATTTATTTCATATGGATAAACAACAATTCTGCCAACTATATCAGAAAATAATACAAAGATGGCACCTAACATCATCGTATGAGGGATAGCATTTTTCAAATGATCACCTCGATAAATTGAAATAATATTTGGTATTACTAGTCCTAAGAACGGTAATGTTCCAACAGTCACCACTACCAATGCTGTAATAGTTGCAGTAATAAACAATGCGATGTTAATTAATTTTTCGTAACTCAAACCTAAATTATTAGTAAAGTCTTTACCCATTCCTACAATCGTGAAATGATTAGCAAAAAGATATGTCAATGCTAAAAGAGGAATACTTAAATATAAAATTTCATAGCGTCCACTTGTGATAATGGCAAAGTTCCCGTTAAGCCAGTTACCAATGCTTTGAACAGCATTCGTGCGCAATGAGATGAAGGTTGTGAAACTTGCAACAATCCCACCCATCATAATTCCTAAAAGCGGTACAAAAATGACATCTTTCACTTTTATAAAATCAATGATTTTAACAAATAAAAACGTACCGCAAATACTGCAAATAACAGCAAATACTAGTTTTAATAAAATATGACCGGTTGGAAAGAACAATAAAGCAATTAAAATACCTAGTTTAGCCCATTCCATCGTTCCAGCTGTAGTCGGACTAACAAACTTATTTTGCATCATTTGTTGCATTATCAAGCCTGCTAAAGCCAACGAACTTCCAGCAATTAAAATACTCATCGTCCTTGGTATTCGGCTTGAGAATAAAATATTCCGCTGTGACTCAGTTAAATGTAGTAAATCTTTAATTGATAGTTCACTCACACCTATGAACAACGAAATAATTGTCAACAATATTAGTAATAGAAGCAAAATATTTCCCTTTAATAAATACTTCATTACAAATTTTTCTCCCTTTAAATTAATGATAATCATTATCATTGATAATATTTCTCATTAATAGTAGCGTTTTTTGACCATAATTTCAATAGCCTTTCAAATAATTTAGTGTCAATTTTATTGATATTTGCAATTAAACTGAAATTTAATTTTTCGGAATGTGTATTTTGTTTACTTAAAGTAAAATAGAACACTTAAGATTTTGATGTCTGGGAATAGTGGAAATGATAAAAACTACTAATGATTGATTAAGTAGTGGTTCTTAACATTAGCCTCAGCTAATGTGTACTTAAAAATAGGAATACATGAGTAAAACTCATGTGGAAGTGATAATTTCTAAAGGAAAAAGTTTTTCTTTATGTTGGGGCCCCGCCCGAACTTGCACAATATTGTTAGCTGACTTTCCGCCTGCTTTTATGTTGGGGCCCCGCCAACTTGCACAATATTGTTAGCTGACTTTCCGCCTGCTTCTATGTTGGGGCCCCGCCAACTTGCACAATATTGTTAGCTGACTTTCCGCCTGCTTCTGTGTTGGGGCCCCGCCAACTACTGCCAATATAAATAGCATTGTACATCTTAGAGCATTGATTTCTTACTCAGACTCATAATGAGTTAGATACACATAAAAAAAGACCTTCAACATGTAGGAGACAAGACGAAACGAATCGCTATTTCCCTTTACATGTGAAGGTCTTTTAATTTAATTGTTATTTGTTGTCAAATACAAAGTCATCATCTTGTAATGCTTCTACGTTTAATGCTAATACATAACCATCACCTTTTACTGAGAAGAAGTCATGGTTTTTAGTTGTTGTATCTAAGGCATTCTCAATGATTGGGTTAAATTCACGTTCCTCAAAATAAGGTTCAAAGCCTAAGTTTGAAAGTGCTTTGTTTCCATTATATTTAACATAGTTTAGCACATCTTCAGTGATTCCAAGATCATCGTATAACATTTTTGTGTATGACTCTTCATTTAAATACAAGTCATTTAGCAATTTATACATTTCTTGATCTGCTTTTTGTTTCTCACTTTCAGATAGTTCATTTCGTAAATGCTGTGCATCTAAACCGGTAAATACACCATGAATAGATTCATCTAAAAGAATTTTACGAATGATTTCACCTGATGTCGTCATTTTCCCTTGACCAGCAAGATATAGTGGATAATAGAAACCTGAGAAGAATAAGAATGTTTCTAAAAATACACTCGTAACTCTGGCCATATATTGGTCGTATATCGAAGCTTCTTTACCCCAAAGTTTGTGATAATTAGCAACAATTTTATCAGATTTATATTTTAAATGGGGTTCCTCTAAAACCCATTCATCTAATAGGTAGTTTGTTTCACTAGATGGTAATAGTGTTGTGAAAATATGTGAATAGCTTTTCGCGTGTATTTGCTCCATCATCGCCATAAATGAATAAACTGCTTTTTTCCTTAAGTCAGTCGTATGTAGCATAACTAAAGGCATGCCATCATCTGCTTGATGTGTATCTAAGCCTGTTAAACCAGCTAATGCTTTTTTAAATGTGTCTTGTTCAGCTTCAGATAAAGTCTTCCAACTTGCAATGTCTTTTGATACTTTAAATTCTGTTTCAACCCACATTTGAGATATATTTTGTCTCCAAAACATATTCGTCATATCTTCTTGTGTGTTCCAATTAACAGCTATCATGAATATAATTTCCTCCTGTAATGTTACTCAATAATTGACAAATACAGACATAGCAGTCTAATCATCTGCTAATTCAGAGCAGATGATTAGCTGTTTGTCATTTTCAACATTTAATTGTTAGATAGAACAACTTGTACATTCTTCTACACTTAATAATTTATTTCTAGTATAGTAAAGTGATTTTAATCCTTTATAGTGCGCATATACATATAATCTTGCTAACTCACGTGTAGAAATTTCAGAATTAACATAAAGGATCGTTGAGATACCTTGGTCAATATGCGTTTGAATTGTCGCAATTAAATCGATTAATTTCATCTGATCAGTATTGAATGCTGATTTGTAGTACCACATTGTTTGTGGTGATAAGAATGGCATAGGGTAAAATGTTTCCGCATTACCATAAGTACGACGTTCAATTTGGTCAACGATTGGCATTACAGAACTTGTTGCATTTTGAACATAAGAAATACTTTGTGTTGGAGCAATTGCTAATCTATATGCATGATATAAACCATATTGTTCAACATCTTGTTGTAGTTTCTTCCAATCCTCAGAAGTAGGAATAGCCATACCATCGAATAATTCACGTACTTTTTCGAATTGAGGTTCAAATTCTTGAGTTGTATAGAACTCGAAATATTTGCCATTAGCATAATCAGACTTTTCAAAGTCTTGATATTTGATACCACGCTCTTTAGCGATTTCCATTGAACGTTCGATTGAGTAGAAATTCATCATCATAAAGAAGATATTTGCAAAATCTTTTGCTTCTTCTGACTCATAACCAATTTTATTTTTTGCTAGGTAACCGTGTAAATTCATCACACCAAGACCAACTGAATGTAATTCACTGTTAGCTTTTCTAACTCCTGGTGCATTTTGAATATTTGCTACATCACTCACAACAGTTAATGCGTCCATACCAGAGTGAACTGAATCTCTGAATTTTCCGCTTTCCATTACATTAACAATATTTAATGAGCCCAAGTTACAAGAAATATCACGTTTAATTTCGTCTTCAATACCATAGTCATTAATAATTGAAGTTTCTTGTAGTTGGAAAATTTCCGTACATAAGTTACTCATTTTAATTTGTCCAATGTTTGAATTCGGATGCACTCTGTTAGCATTATCTTTAAACATTAAATATGGATAACCTGATTGTAATTGTGTTTGCGCAATTAAATTCAACATTTCACGCGCATTCTTTTTCTTTTTCTCAACATTTGGGTTTGCAACCATGTCATCATAATATTTTTCTAAATCGATATCGTCTAATGTCACACCATATTCTTCTTTAACTGTATGAGGTGCAAACATATAAAAGTCCTTACCTTCTTTAGCTAAATCGAAGAATTTAGATGGAACAATTAAACCAGTTGATATTGTAGATAAACGTAAATCTTCATCCGCATTTACTTTTTTAGTATCTAAAAATTCTTCTACATCATAATGGAAGATATTTAAGTACACAGCACCAGCACCAGGGCGTTGACCAAGTTGATCTGCATAGCTAAAGCCACCTTCAAGTGACTTAGCAATAGGTAAAACGCCTTTCGCTACGCCTTTAATTCCTTTAATTGCTTCACCACGTGCACGCAATTTAGATAAGTTAATTGCAACGCCGCCCCCAATTTTACTTAATTGTTTTGCAGTTGAATCAATAAAGTTAATTGAATTTAAGCTGTCATCCACTTCTAATAAGAAACATGACACTAGCTCACCACGACGCGCACGGCCTGCGTTTAAAAATGTTGGTGTCGCTGGTTGATATCTTTGTTCAACCATAGCAGAAATAAATTGTTTAGCTTGTGCTTTATTACCATTTGCTAGGTATAAAGCAACAATGGCAACGTGTTGATTATAGTCTTCTAAGTATTGACTTTTATCATTTGTTTTCAAAGCGTAATCTTTGAAAAATTTACTAGCTGACATATAACTTGCAAAATTAAACGGGATTGATTTTGCATAATCAGTGATTTCAATTAGATCCGCTTCACTATAAATATCAAACACATTGAAATAAAAATCGTTGTCTACTAAATAACGTAAACGCTCGATTTCAGTGTCGAAGAAGATTGTTTTGTCTTTTACTTCTTCTAAATAAGCTACTAAAGCTTCTTGGTCTTTTTCTAAACTAAAGAATCCATCTTCTCTTCGTTTAGTGACCTCATTATTTAATTCAATATGATTGTACTTTTTCTCTTCCATGGTTTTCATTAAAATTACCCACCTTGTTCTTAAATTCAATAACGTCTTTGTTTTTTCCATGTAACTCAAACTTCATTAATAAAGGGACATTATACTCTTCTGATATCGTGCGACCCGCTTTTGCGAAATTTAGTCCCCAATTTCGATTACCGCTAGCTGCCACACCTCTGATGTATTGATGATTAACTTCTAAAAAAGATTGAACGGGTTCTGGTACTTCTCCAAATCCAATAGTGCCAGTAACGATAATAAACGGTTCATGAACTGGTTCCATACAATTTTCTGCTGTAATCTCAAGCGTATTTTCAAGTTCTGTTCTCTTAATAAAACGACGGACATTTCCAGTAAATGAAAAATATATTATTTTCATTGGATCACCTTCTTTCTTCAACCCTTTTAAATAAAGTAGTCATTCCAATTAAAAAATGCTTTAACAACATGGTTACTATGGTTATCTCAGCATTGTATTAACTATAATGAAGCTACTTATTTTCTCAAATGTAAACCAATTGCATAGATTTATATTTGAGAAAATAGTAGCTTATATGGGTTGAATGTATAAAAATCACTATATGTAGTGTTTACATCATTGGATATCTTCCATTTGCTCAGTACATTTTCTAAAAATATGACTATTAATTGATAATAACTATTAAATTTCTGTGTTAAATTACTTTTAAATGTAATTTCTTCATAAATAAAGCATTTGCATACAAAACACAAGATATTGTGTCTTTTTCGTTTCACCAACACTATATTATGTGTTTCATTATACATAAGACACACTATGATTTAAAGTGCCATTTTCTAATCGAATGTTCGTAAAACGTTCCAACTAGGCACCAATACTAAATTAGAAAAACTTGAACAAATTTAAAAAAATTTTTTAGTAGATATCACTTGATTTTTTTAAATCTGTGTCAATCTCAATTGTATCAACAGAAATCAAGAAAAAGCTTATTAGCTTGATACTGAATTGATATTTGTTTTATGTAATAACACAAACATTCATAAAAGTGTAATGCCCTATTATTCCGACAAATAAACACAGAACGTTTGTTCGCTACAGTCTATTATAGTCTTTTTATAGTAAATTTCAACTATTTATGCACAACATGTTGTTTTATGCTAATATAAATACGTTAATTTTATATAAAAGAGGCGATAAAATTGAATCCTAAAGTAAAAGGTATCATTGCCATTTTAATTTCGGCTATTGGTTTCAGTTTTATGTCAGTGTTTTTCAGACTTGCAGGTGACCTTCCTGTTTTTCAAAAATCATTAGCACGAAACTTAGTAGCAATGTTTATTCCATTATTTTTTATATATAAATACCATCAGCCAATGTTTGGCAGACTTTCAAGTCAACCCTTATTAATAACACGATCAACACTTGGACTTATTGGTGTATTGTTAAATATTTATGCCATTGATCATATGGTACTTAGTGATGCCGATTCATTAATGAAACTCAATCCTTTCTGGACGATTTTATTAAGCATTGTTTTCTTACATGAAAAGGTAAGGAAGTATCAAATTACAGCAATGATAATTGCTATTTTAGGTATGCTTTTAATAGTGAAACCTGAATTTTCATCATCTATGATTCCATCATTAGCTGGCTTATTCTCAGGTATTTTTGCAGCATCAGCATATACATGTGTTCGAGCACTTAGTACAAGAGAAGCACCATATACTATAGTATTTTACTTCTCCTTATTTTCTGTCATCGTTTTAATACCTTTCACTGCATATACTTATGAACCAATGAGTCAGATGCAAATACTTTATCTATTAGGGGCTGGCTTAGCTGCCGCTGTGGGTCAAATTGGTGTTACTTTAGCATATAGTTTTGCAGCAGCAAAAGATATTTCTATTTTTACGTATGCATCTATAATTTTCACAGCAATACTTGGATTTATTCTATTCGGAGAATCTCCAGATTTCTATGCAACATTAGGTTACGTCGTTATTATCGGTGCAAGTTATTACATGTTTGAAAAAGCACGCCGAGACGCCAAAATAATAAAAAAATAAATTTAAAGGAGCGCTTTATATGGCACATGGCCGTCAACAAGATGAATTACAAGATATAACTTTATTAGGAAATCAAGACAATACTTACAATTTTGACTATCGTCCTGATGTATTAGAATCGTTTGATAATAAGCATCAAGGTCGTGACTATTTCGTAAAATTCAACTGTCCAGAATTTACATCATTATGTCCAATTACTGGGCAACCAGATTTTGCAACTATCTATATTTCATATATTCCAAATGTTAAAATGGTTGAATCAAAATCTTTGAAATTATACTTATTTAGTTTCAGAAATCACGGTGATTTTCACGAAGATTGTATGAATATTATTATGAATGATTTGATAGAGCTTATGGACCCACATTATATTGAAGTCTGGGGCAAGTTCACACCACGTGGTGGAATTTCTATTGATCCTTATACAAACTATGGACGTCCAAATTCTAAATATGAAAAAATGGCTGAGCATCGTTTGATGAATCATGATTTATATCCCGAAAAAATAGATAATCGTTAAATGTATCATTTAATAAACACACCAATAAGTTGATTTTCCTAACTTATTGGTGTGTTTTTCATTTAGCATACATAATAGGTTACATTAAAATAACATTTTATACCAAAGTACACCAAAAGAATATTAGTACACGAATTAAACAACATTTTTATAGAAACCTATTGCACTTTAACGTCAATAAGTATATTTTTATATTATCTCTAATTAATTGTGCGCGCTTAATAACAGAATATTCTCAATATTTTTATTTTTTTGTGATTTGTTGGAATATTTAGTTGATAAGGCACAATCAAATTTACTTAAACTATTGTATTAGGGGAAGAAAGGATGGGATGTATACATGACACAACAAAACTCCCATGGAAATCAAATTCAAGACATACCTCAAACAGGATTTTTCGGGCATCCTCGAGGACTAGGCGTACTCTTCTTTGTAGAGTTCTGGGAAAGGTTTAGTTATTATGGCATGCGTGCCCTACTCATTTTCTACATGTACTTTGCCGTAACAGATAATGGCCTTGGAATTGATAAAACAACAGCTATGTCAATTATGTCAGTTTATGGTTCATTAATCTATATGACATCAATACCAGGCGGATGGATTGCTGACAGAATTACAGGCACTAGAGGCGCTACTTTATTAGGTGCAGTCTTTATTATTATCGGACATATTTGTTTAAGCTTACCATTTGCATTAATCGGCTTATTCACATCAATGTTCTTCATCATTATTGGTTCAGGTTTAATGAAGCCAAACATTTCAAATATCGTTGGCCGTTTATATCCTGAAAATGATAGACGTATGGATGCAGGTTTTGTTATTTTCTATATGTCAGTTAATATGGGTGCATTATTATCACCTATTATTTTGCAACACTTTGTTAATGTTAAAAACTTCCACGGCGGATTCTTGATTGCAGCAGTTGGTATGGCATTAGGTTTAGTATGGTATGTACTTTTCAACCGCAAAAACTTAGGTAGCGTTGGTATGAAACCTACTAACCCATTGACACCAGCTGAAAAGAAAAAGTATGGTCTTATTATCGGAAGTGTTGTTTTAGCAATTGTATTAATTATCGTTATTGGTGCATTAACTAACTCATTATCATTTAACTTAGTTAGTAATACTGTTTTAGTATTAGGTATTGCATTACCAATCATTTACTTCACTTTAATTATTAGAAGTAAAGATGTCACTGATACTGAACGTTCTCGTGTTAAAGCATTTATTCCATTATTTATTCTTGGAATGGTGTTCTGGGCTATTCAAGAACAAGGGTCTAATGTATTAAACATATATGGAATTGAACATTCAGATATGAAATTAAACTTATTTGGTTGGAAAACAAACTTTGGTGAAGCGATCTTCCAATCAATTAACCCATTATTTATTTTATTACTAGCTCCAATTATTTCACTTTTATGGCAAAAGCTTGGAACTAAACAACCTAGCCTGCCAGTAAAATTTGCAATTGGTACGTTCTTAGCAGGTGCGTCATACATACTAATTGGTATTGTAGGTTATGCATCAGGTTCATCAAACTTTTCAGTTAACTGGGTTATTTTATCGTACATTATTTGTGTTATCGGTGAGCTATGCTTATCACCAACGGGTAATAGTGCTGCTGTTAAGTTAGCACCTAAAGCATTTAATGCCCAAATGATGAGTATTTGGTACTTAACTAACGCTTCTGCACAAGCAATCAATGGTACTTTAGTTAAGTTAATAGAACCACTAGGTCAAACAAATTACTTTATTTTCCTAGGTGTTGTTGCAATTATTGTTACAACAATTGTATTAGCAATCTCACCTTTAATCATCAAAGCGATGAAAGGTATACGTTAATATTGTTGGCCTAATTCAAAAAACAGTAAGTCATTTAAATGGCTTACTGTTTTTTTATAGGTTTCTATTAATTAAATTCAAGATATCAGTATAAATAAAAACTTAATATGCTCATTATAGACAGCTATAACTATATTTTCTCGTCCCACTCTATAGAAATCAATTTCATTTATTACCATTTTCTCTATTTAAAAACATATTTTTGGTATTAACAATTAAAAGTGGGTATATATATTTAATGAACCAATTTTTAGAAAGTAGGCTAAACTATGGAAAATAAATATACACATGGTGTCCTCTTTTACCATGAACACAGTGGATTAAAAAATATTAATCAAGGTATTGGGGAAGTTACAACAGCATTAAGTTCAATTTGTAAGCATCTTTCTATTCAATTGAGTGAAAACGAAGGTGACATTATTAAATATTGCCAAGAAATCAAAACTAAAAACTATGCAAAAGATGTAGATATATTATTTATTCTTGGCGGTGATGGCACGGTTAACGAACTTATAAACGGTGTTATGACACATGACCTTCAACTCCCTATTGGCATTTTACCAGGCGGTACTTTTAATGATTTTACAAAAACGCTAAATATAGCACCTAATCATAAACAAGCTAGTGAACAAATGATTTCTGCACAAGTTGGTACATACGATGTAATTAAAATAAATAATCAATATGCACTCAACTTTGTTGGCTTAGGTCTCATTGTTCAAAACGCTGAAAACGTACAAGATGGTTCAAAAGATATATTTGGTAAATTGAGTTATATTGGATCAACTGTCAAAACACTGCTAAATCCAACACAATTTAATTATCAATTATCAATAGATGATAAGACATATTCTGGCGAAACGACCATGATACTAACAGCAAATGGTCCATTCATTGGTGGTAGTCGTATACCATTGACTGATTTGTCTCCTCAAGATGGTGAACTGAACACTTTCATTTTTAATGAACAAAGTTTCAGTATTTTAAATGATATTTTTAAAAAGCGTGATAGCATGAATTGGAATGAAATTACTCAAGGTATTGAGCATATACCTGGTAAAAAGATTTCACTTACAACAGATCCAGCAATGAAAGTTGATATTGATGGCGAAATTTCATTAGAAACACCTATTGATATTGAGGTTATACCAAATGCCATTCAGTTACTTACTGTCAATGATTTGTAAGCATCCGGAATGATCTTAACCCGATATTATATTAGGTTTGGAGTGTAATCATAAGATTCAACGCACCTTATATTCGTTTTTATTAGCTTTAAGCTATTACCCTGTTTCAAAAACAGACATATAATTTTGGCGCATGCCACTAAAATGATTGATGTTGTATTTTAAATCATAGTGGTTTATGCGTCTTTTTCAAATTCTATAAAAAATCGGATGACGTGTAATCTGCCATAGATTAACACATTCATCCGATTTATAATAATAAGATAAACTAACATTTATTGAGAGCGGGACGGAAATGATAAAGAACGACTAATGATTGATTATGTAGCGATTCTTTATCATTAGTCACAGCTAATGTGTACTTAAAAATATGAATGCATGAGTTACACTCATGCATAAGAAATACTAATTTCTAAAGAAAAAGTATTTCTTTATGTTGGGGCCCACCCCAACTTGCATTGTCTGTAGAAATTGGCGTTCCAATTTCTCTATGTTGGGGCCCCGCAGTCAACTACTGCCAATATAGTGTTGTAGTGTCTAAGACATAAAAGTTCATCTCAGTCACAATTACTTTATAGCCTATCCATCATCTTTTCTACATGAAATTTTTCAAGTGATATATTTTATTTCTCAATATTATCTAAAAAATACTGTTCTACATCTTTCCAGCTATTTACGCGTTCAAATCGATCATCATTAATATTATGCACTGCTGTAAACATAATCGGTGTACCAGTAAAAATTTCAAGCTGTCTAGGATTGTCATCTATTAAATAATCAGCTTTAACGATGTTTTTTCTACCACAAAAAACAAAATGCTGAGGATCTAAAAATGGAAAGAACTCTAGTAACCATTCATATTTATCACTAAATGATGTTGGTACATCCATTGCTGCTGTAGCAATATATACATCATAATGTTCAGTTAATTTTTTCACAACTTCTTGTGCATACGGCATCACTTTAAGATGTCTGAAGAAGCCTGATTCTCTCAATACTTCTGTAATTAATCCATCATGTTCAGGAATAACATGTTTAAGTTTTTGACCATTCAAAGCTTCCATTTTAATACCTAAATCCGCTCTAAAATTGACAGCATCAATGATTTCTCCTAATGTATCTGCCAATACTTCATCCATATCAATCGCGATTGATTTACGGGTCATTTTAATCTTCTCCTCAAAATATCAGTATTGATTCAGTATAGCAAAAAAGCAATTGATACAAAACAATATCATCTATTGTTGCTTTTTACACTGAATACTCTCACCTCATCATTCACACTGCATTGAGCTTGAGACATAAATCAATGTTCAATGCTCTACAAAGTTATATTGGCAGTAGTTGACTGAACGAAAATGCGCTTGTAACAAGCTTTTTTCAATTCTAGTCAACCTTGCCGGCGGGGCCCCAACAAAGAGAAATTGGATTCCCAATTTCTACAGACAATGCAAGTTGGGGTGGGACGACGAAATAAATTTTGCGAAAGTATCATTTCTGTCCCACTCCCCACTTACTATTCGTATTTAAAGTTTGATAAAACTTCTAACATTTTATCATTTTGTTCTTTAAAACCAATTGTAATTCTAACACCAGTTGGAAATGGTCGCGTAATACACCCTACATTTAAAAGTGCTTCATAAAGTTCATTTACCCGCTTTGTTTTTACAAATATAAAATTCGTTTGACTTGGCAAGAAATACTCACTTTGAGGTAATTGATAAAATCTTTCGCGTTCAACACTATTTTTATGTGTTACCTCTTTTAAATATTGTTGATCTTCAAGTGCTGCAACTGCTGCGTATTCAGATATACGTGTCACATTAAATGGTGGTCTAATGATGTTCCATTTTTCAATCGCATGTTCACTTGCTACCACATATCCTACACGTAAACCCGCTAATCCATACGCCTTTGAAAATGTACGTAATAAGAAAGCATTGTCATATTTTTGTTGCAAAGCAAGTGTATCCGGGTAGTCCTCTGCTGTCACAAATTCAAAATAAGCTTCATCTATAATTACTGGTACATGTGGAGGTACTTGAGATAAAAACGAATCTAAGCTCTCATGATTAAAATATGTACCTGTAGGATTATTTGGATTACATAACCATACCAATGACGTATCTTCATTAACTTCTTTTAAAATACCTTCTAAATCGAAGCCACCATCTTTTAAAGGTACTTGTATCACATTAGCTGATTCAACAATCGCATTGTGATAATATTGACCGAATGTCGCTTCACTTGTAACAATAGTATCCCCTGGCGTTAATACAGCTCTAGAAATCATTAATATAACTTCATCTAATCCCGCACCAAATAAAATGCGTGATTGATCTACATTTAAATGTTTACTAATCGCCGCTTTTAATGTCGGTGATCCTGTTTCAGGATAATAATATAACTCATCTAAGTGTGCTGATATCGCTTCTTTAACTTTAGGCGATGGTCCATACAAATTTTCATTTGATGCAAGTTTATATAAATCTCCTTCAATGCCATACTTTTCTTTCAATGCCCTTGGAGATAAACCAGGCTGATATGCTGATAGTTGATTAAGTTGTTCTTTCATAATAAAAACAACCTCCTTAGAATTAACTGAAATTTCAAAAAACTTATATTCATTATATCGCTCTATGTTTCTAAAATGCAATGCTACTATTTTCACATCATAATAGCTTACATTGTGTTTAACATGTCATATTTTTTAATCATTATTGCATGTTTAAATTGAACATAATTATAGATTTAAATATAACAACGCCACATAAGATATAATTTGGTGTTACGCATCTTATGTGGCGTTGGTCGTTATTTGATTAACCCTTTTGCTTTTAAATAATCTTTCGCAACTGTATATGGGTCTTCATTTTTAACTGTTACTTTATAGTTCATCATTTGCATATCTTCATCAGATATTTTGTTTTCTAGTTTGTTTAACGGTTTCTTAATTTCTGGATGTTTCTTTAAAAAGCTTTCTTTAAATAATGGTGCTCCTTGATATGGTGGAAATACGTGCTTATCATCTTTTAACACAACCATATCATATTGTTTTAATTCAGCGTCAGTTGAATATGCATCTATTAAATTAATATTACCTTTATTGATCGCTTGATATCTCAACTTAGGTTCCATTGTACGTATGTTATCTAAATTTAAATTATAAGCCTTTTGAACAGCTTTGTAACCATCTGGACGATCATTAAATTCCAATGTAAATCCTGGTTTAAGTTGATCTTTAACCTTATTTAAATCACCAATTGTACGTATATTATGTTGTTTAGCAAAATCACGTTTTACAGCTAAAGCATACGTATTGTTATACTTCATTGGTTTTAACATAGTCATTTGATATTTCTTTTCAAGACTTTGCTTAGCTTGTTCATAAACTTTTTTCTCTTCTTTTGACTTCAATGGTTCTTTTGTTAATTCACCTAAAACTGTTCCAGTAAATTCTAAATACCCATCTATATCGTCAGATTTTAAAGCATTAAATAAAAATGCTGTTTTGCCCATACCATCTTTCACTTCTACAGTATTTTTGGTCTCTTCTTCTATTAAAATTTTATACATATTTGTAATAATCGATGGCTCGGAGCCAAGCTTTCCAGCTAACGTAATTTTATCACCTTTTTGTGCAAACATAGGAATAGCGATAGCCAGTATAATAATCATCACTATAACACCTAACGTCATCAATAACTTTTTATAAGATAATTTAGCCATAAATCTTAAAATTAAATCAAATATAATTGCCAATAAGGCTGCTGGAATTGCACCTAATAATATCAACGATGCATTGTTACGGTCTATACCTAATAAAATTAAATCTCCTAGTCCGCCTGCACCAATTAATGCTGCTAGTGTTGCTGTACCTATAATTAATACCATAGCCGTTCTTACACCAGCCATTATAACAGGCATTGCTATCGGAAGTTCGACTTTAGTTAAACGTCTAAATGGTTTCATACCTATACCTTTAGCCGCTTCAATGAGTGATGGATCAACTTCTTTAATTCCAGTATACGTATTCCTTAAAATTGGTAACAACGCATACACTACAAGTGCAATAATTGCTGGCACACGACCGATACCAAATAAAGGAATCATTAAACCTAATAATGCCAACGATGGTATGGTTTGAAGAATTGCCGCAATATTCATTACGATTTCAGATATCGTTTTAGTCTTCGTTAATAAAATACCTAATGGTACCGCAATAGCAGTTGCAATCAATAATGCGATAAATGATATTTGAATATGTTCTATCATTGTCGAAAAGAGTTGCCCCTTACGTTCACTCAATATGTCGAAAAAGTTAGTCATGTTGAGCTACCTCCTTTTTCTGGGACAAATATTTGAAGATATCTTTCCTATCAATAACATATTGACCTACGCTATCTTCTTGCATGACAATGACACGCTCGCTCTCTGATAAAAGTTGATACAATACTTCAATTGGTTGATTGTCATAAACAATTGGATAAGCGCTCATAGATGTAACCTCATCGATTGGTTTCATAATATCCAAGTCACGGATAATTGCGTTCTCTTCAACACATGGCGCATCATCTTCTAAATGACTACCCATAAATTGTTTAACAAATTCACTTTGAGGATTATTTTTAAATCCTTCTGGTGTGTCAATTTGTTCAATATGCCCTTCATTCAAAAGACAAATCTTATCACCAAGTTTCATCGCCTCTTGAATATCATGTGTAACAAATATGATTGTCTTCTTAATTTTAGTTTGTAATTCAATTAAATCATCTTGAAGTTTTTCTCGGCTGATTGGGTCTAATGCACTAAACGGTTCATCCATTAAAATAACTGGTGGATCAGCTGCTAACGCACGTATAACTCCTACACGTTGTCGTTGCCCCCCTGACAATTCATCAGGTTTTCTGTTTTTATATTTTTCAGGTTCTAATCCAACCATTTCAAGTAATTCATCTACTCTTTTATCTATATCTTTTTCTTTCCACTTTTTCATTTGTGGCACTTGTGCAATATTTTCTTTGATTGTCATATGTGGGAATAATGCAATCTGCTGCAATACGTATCCAATATCCCAACGCATTTCGTATACTGGATAATCACTTATTGGTTTATCTTTAAAATAAATATAACCTTCACTTAAGTGAATGAGTCGATTAATCATTTTTAATGTCGTAGTTTTTCCACAACCTGAAGGTCCAATTAGCACAAAAAATTCACCCTCATTAATATTGAAACTAATGTTATCGACAGCAACATGTTTGCCATAACGCTTAGTTACATTTTTAAACTTAATCACTTTGCCACCTCTTTTTTTCTCATAGCATAAAACCGAGATTATATGTATGTATTCCCTATTTAACCACGTTTATTACAATTTTCAAATTTAAATGATTTATCCTTGAACTTTTTTAATAAAATAATGAATAATAGGTAATCTCCAGTTAAGAAATAGTGTTATTTTACCTTGAATTCAAAAAAACACCCAGTAAAACAAGGAATGCTTACTAGGTGTCTTCACTATACTTTGGCTTTATAATTTTGAATCGTTTCTAAAAATGCTGGACAATAATGTTTTAATTTGTAACTACCTACGCCATCAATATTAATCATATCTTGTTTCGAAGCAGGCTTACGTTTAGCAAATTCCTCCAACGTGTAATCAGAAAATATACTTACAGGTGCTATCGTTAATTTGTCACTTAACTTTTTACGAACTTCTACCAACTGACTGAATAATACTCGGTCAACCCCTTCAACCGTATTTATAAATACTTTTTCAGTCGCTTTTTGCTTAAATGGTGTTGTGAATACTTCTACTTCATTACTGAGTAATTTTTTAATTGAAGTATCACACATTAATATTTCGTCATTTTCATTTAAGAACCCTTTGAATCTTAATTCATCTATTAAGTGACTTAATTCTGATGTTGTGTAACCTTTCATTAAACCATGGGTTGAAATTTGGTCATAACCTTTATACTTAATATAATCTGTTGACTCTCCTCTTAACACTTGAATGATAACACTATAACTCTCTTGTTGTTTCATACGAGCGATGCAACTAATAATCATCTTAGCTTCTTGTGTCATATTATATGATTTATCTTGTTGAACACAATTACTACATTGTTCACATTCTTCTAATTTTTCATTCGGTTCAAAATAATGGACAATTGTTGCTTCTAGACATTTTTTTGTTTTTGTATATTGAATCATTTTAGTTAACTTTTCGCCCATTTTATCTTTATAGTCATCATCAGCTTGAGAGACTGTTATAAAATACTCGTGTAAATTGATATCGCGTTCGCTAAATAACAAAATACATTCACTTTTCAACCCGTCACGACCTGCACGACCCGCTTCTTGATAATAAGATTCTAAATCTCCAGGCATATTATAATGAATAACAAAGCGTACATTGGATTTATCAATACCCATACCAAAAGCATTTGTAGCAACGACTACTTTAACACGATCAAATAAGAAATCATTCTGCGCTTCTTCTCTTTCTTTATTGCTCAAACCTGCATGATATATAACACTTTCAATTTTCTGACTTTCTAAGGCTTCTTGAAGCTCTTCAACTTGCTTACGTGTAGAACAATAAATAATACCTGCATCTTCATCGTGTGTTTTAATATAATCCAATATAAATTTTTGACGTTGATAAGTAGGATTTACTTTAAAAATTAAGTTTCTACGCTTAGTACTCGTTTTAATTTGATCAGTTTGAGCGATATTTAACTTTTCTCTAATATCTTGCTGTACTTCAACCGTGGCAGTTGCTGTCAACGCTATTATTGTAAAATCTTGAGGTAACGTAAATACTTTTGAAATAACATTTTGGTAACTCGGCCTGAAATCATGACCCCATTTAGAAATACAATGCGCTTCATCAAACGCGACTAAGTGAATCTTTATACGCTGAAGCATATTTAAAAAATATCGGTTTTCAAATCGTTCTGGTGCAACATACAAAAATTGAATTTCTCCATTTGATAATGCTTTTTCAATACGTTGTTGCTCTTTTTGAGTCAAACTACTATTTAAAAAAGCAGCTTGAATTCCCATCGCTTTTAATTGATCCACTTGATCTTTCATTAATGATATTAGTGGACTTATTACAATTGTTGTACCACCTAACAATAAACCTGGTACTTGATAGCATATAGACTTACCTCCACCAGTTGGTAAGACACCAAGCACATTACGATGGTCTAATACTTTGCTAATAATTTCTTCTTGTCCTGGTCGAAACGTTTCATACCCAAAGTAATGCGATAATGTTTGTTGCATCATAAATTGACCCCTTATTGTTGTTCTTTAATTTCTTCTAACTCACTCCATCTTGTGATGTCTAAATCATATTGAATTTCAAGTTGTTCTTTTTCTTCGTTTAATTCTTTAATTTTCCCATAATCTGCACTTGCCTCAATCATGAGCACATCAATTTCTTCCATTCTTACTTCCGCTTGTTCTATGCGTTTCATCAATTGTTCATATTCTAATTTTTCTTTATATGATAAACCATTTTTCTTACGTACAGTTGTAGAAGATTTAGATTGTTGCTTCAATGTGGATTTATTTTTATCTAATGATTTTTTATAACTTTCATAATCTTCAAAAGTTCCGATAATCTTTTCCATCTGACCATCATGAATAAACCAATATGACTGTGCAACTTTATTTAAGAAGTAGCGATCATGGCTTACGGTAATCACTGTACCACCGAAAGTATGAATATAATCTTCAAGTATTGTTAAAGTCTCAGTATCTAAATCATTTGTCGGTTCATCTAACAACAGAACATTTGGCTGGTGTACGAGTAGACGTAATAAATACAAACGCTTTTGCTCTCCACCAGATAATTTATAAACTTTTTTACCATGAGTTGCACTTGGAAATAAAAATCGTTCAAGAAGTTGTGTAATAGATACCGAGGTTCCATCTTTTTCTTTTGCGATCTCATTTTCTTCTCTTAAATAATCAATCATACGAATATCTCTATCCAGGGTCTCATCTGTTTGCTTAAAATAAGCTACTTTAACCGTCTGCCCAGTCTTCAATTTACCTTCGAATTGTTGGTCTTCTCCACTCAAAATATTTAAGAGTGTTGTTTTACCAGCTCCATTTGGCCCAACAACACCAATACGCTCACCTTTTTGAATAATTTCCGTCAGATGTTCAATTAATACTTTATCATTAATAGCCTTTGATAAGTCTTCTAATTCGAACACTTGCTTACCTAATCTTGAATAAGCAAGATTCAATTCACCTTTATCGTCTTTATATTGCTGGTTAACTTCATTTTCTAGGTCATTAAATCGATTAATTCTAGCTTGTTGCTTTGTAGTACGAGCCTTAGCTCCAGCCCTCATCCAAGCAAGTTCTTCCTTATATAAAGCTCGTTGCTTTTGTTGTTGCTTTTGAAGTGTTACTTCTCTTTCAGCGCGCATTTCAATATAAGATTCATAGTTACCAGGATATGACGCTAACTTACCTCTGTTTAGTTCAATAATTCTAGTGGAAACTTCATTTAAAAAATATCGATCATGGGTTACGAATAAAACAGTATGAGGATATTGCTTCACATAATTGATCAACCAGCTGATTGATTCGAAGTCTAAATGGTTCGTAGGTTCATCTAATAACAATAAATCTGGTTGTTCTATTAATGTTTTAGCAAGTACAACACGTTTTTGTTGTCCGCCGGATAATTCTTTAATGTATTTAGTAGTATCATGTATACCTAGTTTTGAGAGGATTGTTTTAATTTCAGCGTTATAGTCCCAAGCATCATGTTGATCCATAGCATCTTGCGCATCCATCATTCGCTTGAACAATTTATCACTTTGGTCATCCGCATAAGCTTGTACTGCCTGCTCATATTGCTTGATGATGCGTAAAGTTGTTGTATCAGAACTTAATACTGCATCAAAAACTGTCATATCTTCATTAAGGTCCTGTTTCTGAGACGAATATCGAATTCGATATTGATTTGGATGCATAACATTGGCTGTAAAATCATCATCAATACCACCAATTACTTTTAACAACGTACTTTTCCCTGTACCATTTATGCCTACTAAACCTATTTTTTCACCTTCTGAAATTGATAAATCTAGGTTATCGAATATAGTCTTATCGGCATAAGATTTATTTAAATGTTCAATTTTATATGCTTCCATACCCATCTTCCTTCTTCTGTTGAAATCTCTACGTACTTAAATCAGTTCTATACATTATACACCTTTTTGAAATCAAAAGAAATCGATACCGTTAAGTGTCATAATTTAATATATTGTTGCTTCAACTATAAATAAAACTTGTTAAGGCTTTGATGACTATGCTAATGATCTTTATAATATACCTTTTTATCAACACATATAATGTAAAACATAATATAAAAGAACATAATAAAAACCCGGATTGATATTTTATCAATCCGAGTTCGTGTTTAGATATTATTTTTTAGAGTTTGCTTTAGGTCCTGTTTCATATTTATACTTCGAAGGATTTACCTTTTTGAAGTCTGGATTTTTGTAGAATCTAAACAAATCACCATTAAGCACGTTGTCACTCATTTCGAGATCCTTTTCAACTTGCTTTTTATTCTTTTCGAAATCAGCTGGTTGAGTAGTTATGAGTTCATTATTTTTATTAGAATAAATCTTACCATTAACATATTTATAATCTTTTGTTATAAAGTCACCATTTCTGAATGGAACTACTTGATTATGACCTTTAGAGAATAAATCAGTACCGAACATTAAATAGTTCTTCGTATCTATACCAGCCAAATGTAAAATTGTTGGCATTACATCGACTTGACCAGCATATTCATTATTGATACCACCAGATTTACCAGGGATTTTAATCCAGAAACCAGTTCTGTTTAAATCTGTAAATTTAGCCGGTGTGATTTTTTCACCTAATAGTTTTTCCATGGCATTGTTATGGTTTTCAGAGATACCATAGTGGTCACCATAAATCATAATCACTGAATTGTCATATAATCCTTTTTTCTTCAAGTCATTAATATATTCTTCTAATGCTTCGTCTAAATAACGTGCTGTTTGAATATAACCATCAACTGTTGCATCACCTGTGTTTGATTTCTCAATAGTTGCATCCTTTTCATCTAATGTGAATGGATAGTGGTTAGTCAATGTAATTAAATGAGAATAGAATGGTGATTTCATCTTAGCTTGATAATTAGCAGAATCTTTAAAGAAAATTTTGTCTTTCAAGCCTAAGTTTACAACGTTTTTATCTGACATGTCATAGTATGTTGCATCATAGAATTTATCGATACCAAAGTGTTTATATACTTGGTCTCTGTTCCAGAATGTTTTATAGTCACCGTGCATGACATCAGATTTGTAGCCTTGCTTTTGATCTAAAATTGCTGGTAATGACTGATACGTATTATCTCCTTTTAATGAAAAGGCAGAACCTTGCGGTAAACCGTATAAACTGTTATCCATTGTAAATTCAGAGTCAGATGTTTTACCTTGACCTGTTTGATGGAAAAAGTTAGGGAAGTATGTGAATTGCTCTTTCCCACTTGATAATTTGTTTAAAAACGGTGTTACTTCTTTACCATTAACCTTTTTATTAATTAAGAAGGTTTGGAAACTTTCTAAATGAATCTTAATAATATTTTTCTTCTTTGCCACCCCATAATATTCTGGGTTAGGCTCTGTTTGACGTTGTTTCGTATAATTTAATACTTTTGTTAAGTCATCTTCAGATGCTAGCGCTTTTTGTTGATTATTTTCGATAGTTTTAACACCATCGTATACTGTAAAGTTATAAGGTCCTAAATATTTCACTAAATATTTATGGTCAAATGTACGTGTTAATAATTCTGGTCTGTCAGTTTCAGCAAAAGCTAAGTTTAAGAAGAATAATGCTACTGAAGCCGCCATTACGACAGGAACAAATTTCTTACTAAATGCTTTTGTGTCTAACCATTTTGTTTTAAATATTAAAATGAATAAGTAAACTAACGTATCAATGAAATAAACAAAGTCATACCATTTGAATGATGCACTAACCGCACCACCCATAGATTCTACGTTACCTACTTGGTTTAAAGTACTAAACGTTAAAAAATCAGAGAAGAATCTAAAGTACACAACATTGGCATATAATAGGAACGTCAATAAGAAGCCGCCTATGAACATGAACCAAAATGCTTTTTTGCCTTTAAAGAATAGGAACACACTTAAAACCAGTGCTACTAAACTATAAGGATTCATCAATAATATTAAGTTTTGTACTAAACCTTTAACACCTAAAGAAAAATCAACATAATAAGAAAAATACGTCTTCAAGGTAATCGTTATTACGGTTAATAAGAAGAACGCAAAAAGACTAATTTTCTTTTTTTGTGAACTCATGATTCTTTCCCCCGTTATTTAGATAATAAATCTTGCGAAAGTACTTGAATAAATTAGATATTAACATTATGTAGTTAATTAATAAGTGCGTTTAAAAGTTAACATTGTCATAATTATAGTAATTACTTTCAGATTCAAGTTTATAATTTTCGTTATTTGTAGCTTTCAACTTTGATTTAACAAGTATTTTGGGCTACAACTCATATTTGCTTGTGTAAGTTTCTTTATTTAATATTATCATTCAATTAACAAATTTAAAATTTGTAATCAAATTGTAATAATAAGCATAGCTCAATTAATAAATATAGAGTAATTTTAGTCAAAATTCAAGTAAAAACACACTTTATCTTTTCATTTTACTGTGAAACGAATTAGAAAATGATACATTTCGCAGATAAAACACAGTATTATTTCATTATACATTAGGAGGAAATTATTTGCATCGGACTCGAGTATGAGCTACGTACCAAATATTATTTCATCATTTCTAATTGCATTCTATATTCTATTCCATGGAATAATTGGTTTAACCAGTTACTATACTTAACAAGGTTCTTTTCAGCCGTTAAAATATCTATAAATTGAAATTTCAAACGTGATCCTTGCGGTTTTTGTGCTAATTTCGTTAAATGATAACTTGCGATTGTACCGATTTGCGGGTAGCTACCTAGCGTATAATGATCATTTAATAGGATAATAGGTGTGCCATCACGCTTAATTTGTATCGTTCCTTTTTTGACAGTCTGATACGGTGGCATATCTTCATAAAAAGCTTTGATTTTTTCACCTTCAAGCATCATCCCCATGCGATTTGCTTTGCTCGTTACTTTATAATCATGTTTCACAAATCTTTGAATGGCATCTTCTTTAAAATCTTCCGTACCTTTATTTTTAACGACATGAAATACATCAGACATATAATTAAATGACAAGGCGTATCCATCAATACCCCAATCTGTTTGTTTCGTGTGAGCAAGGTTTTCAAATAACTTATGATGACGAGCTGTATAATCTCTCTTAAGCTTTATTTCATCGCCATCTTGTAATGTTCTACCTTTAAAACCACCAATTTTTACATTAAAGTCGGTTGAGTTAGATCCTAACCATGCATCTAATTCAAATCCGCCTCCCACAGCTAAATACACTCGCGATGTATAACTTGTTTCTCTAAACTTTAAAACATCGCCTTTATCTAACAAATACAATTTATATGGAGATATAGTCATATGCTCAGTGTAAGCTTTGACATTACCCCCTGCTAATGCAATCAGCGTAGGTTCTGTAAAACGAATCGTTGCCATTTTATTAGTCATTTCCAAAGTTGCTTCATTCTTGTCATTTGCAACTAATCGATTAGCAATTTCATGTGCTAAAGTATCAAGTGCACCACATGGAATTACACCATCATGTTCATATCCCCTTCTGCCAAAGTCCTGAAAGCTACTGAATAAGCCACTTTTTTCAATTATGATTGACATCTTTAAACGCTCCTACTTCTAATTCATTTTCATTGATAGGTCTAAATTTAATATTATCGCCTAACTTTAAGCGTGCGAAATCTGATTCTTTCGGATTAAAAAGTGATAATGGTGTATAACCAATAACTAACCAATCATTAATTGTATCCGTAGTTACAATACCGCATTTTTTCCCTTCAAGTACTACAGAACCAGCTGGAATGAATTTTTTCTGTTTACTCGTGTGATTAATATACAATTTCTTATTTAATCCAGTTAAATAAGGAAACCCAGGTGAATATCCCATCATCGAAACAAAATATTGCGCCTTAGAATGTAATTCAATAAAAGTTTCTAGCTTGATTTTGTAATGTTTTAAAAGTGATTCTAAATCCGGACCATATTTCGAACCATACACAATTGGTATTTCAATCAAATCTTGCTGGTTAAAATCATGTTTTATGTTTAAATGAATCGATTCTATTAGTGCTTTCATGTATAAAAAAGGTGATTGTATATTATGGTGTTTAATCATATCCCTTGCGTCATAGACAATCATCATGTCTGATTCTGATGGCACAATTTCTATAATAAATGGATAATTTTGTTCAATTAAATATGAGCGAAGTGTTAATAAATCTTCGGTTAAACTTTTAGATACTTCTTTTTCAATTGCGACTACAATGGCTTGGTCACCTTGACTATATATTTTCATTTGTACACCTCTTCAATATTTGGTTACTTTACTTTCATTTTTAATTATAGAATCGATTGAATAGTTCATTTTACCTACTCACTAAATTTACTGGTGGTACATTAAATCCATTGCCCGCACAACAAAAGGCATAAGTTCGTGAATTAATGCGTATACAAGGATAAAGCTTATAACAGTAGTAATTGTTGCTATCAAACGAACAACATATATTCTATTTTCAGATAGCAATCGATTCACTAATCGATAATTTACGTATACAAGAATTAACAACAGCACAATATAAACAATAATCATATTTGGCCCCATTTAATTTTTAAATTTGTTTTCACATCATTTTCTACTTTATTATCATACTAATTTTAAAGGCAAAGGTGGACATCGGCAACCTCTCGTAAACTATTTATCAAAAATAAACGTATCTCATTGTTATGATATTTATAAATCAATTCGTTTTTATTAAAGTCTTTTTCAACAAGTTTGTCACTATCTATTAAATAATCACGCATGCATCCTTTTAAGAAATCATCTTTATAACTTGGTGTGTACCATTTTCCATCCTCTTCAATGACAATGTTGCCAATATCAAATTCAAGGACCTTGCCGTCCTCTGAAGTTAGCAATATTAAATCTGTTTCATGATTGTGTGCTAAATGCTTTCGTTCTGTCGTTTTATTTTTTATAAAAGTTGGATTAACTACTTTGGGCAACACTTGAAATTTTGCTGTAAAACTACTTTTCTCAGGTAAAGGTGACACTATCGTTTCAAATTTGCTTTCAGCATTTAATACGATTTTAAGTCTATATTGACCACTGTGATACTTTGTTGTTACATCGTTTAATTCATTTCGCCATGCATGTTCATCAAATTTAAAGTTTAATCGCTCAGAAGAACATTTTATGCGATTAGTATGATAAGTAAGTCTAGGGATATGTCCATTATCAATTTTCATTGTTTCAAATAATTGCATTATAACATCTCCAAAATCTTGGTTTTTGCGTAAAATTCATTCACTTCATCTTTTGGCTTAGAATCAATTGTAATACCTGCTCCGACTCCATAAATCGCTTGTCCATATTTATACTCAATAGTGCGAATCGGAATATTAAAAATCATTTTATCATCTTCAGTTGGAAGTAATAGTCCAATTGCTCCGCAGTATATACCACGAGGTGAACTTTCTAATTGTTTAATATATTTCATTGTATTCAGTTTCGGTGCACCTGTAATCGAACCACAAGGAAATAACGATGTTAAAATTTGAGTTAAGTCTGTATTATTTTTTAAAGTTCCACTTACCATCGAAGTCATTTGAAATACAGTTTTATATGCCTCAATAAAAAATAGTTTATACACCTTAATTGAGCCACTCTGTGATATTCTCCCTATATCGTTTCTTAGTAAATCAACAATCATGACATTTTCTGCACGATCTTTCGAAGAAGTTTGCAATGTTTTATAATACTGTTGATCTTCAGCTTCCGTTTTACCTCTAGGCATTGTCCCTTTCATCGGTTTGCTTATGATAACGTTATCGACATTGTTAAATTGTCCTTTTTGAAAAAATAATTCTGGTGAGATAGACGCTACTTGGATTTCATCAGTTTGTAATAACGCAGTATAATTACCATTACTAAATTGAGTTAATCGTTCATATAAAGTACTAATAGGATAATAAATGTTATCCGTTAAGCGCGCCGTATAGTTCACTTGATACGTTTCGCCTTCAACAATTGCTTGTTGGACACGTTTAATATTAGTCATCATAACCTCAGAAGATTCAACAAATGAAAAATGATACTTTGATACATAAGAAGTTTGATGTTCATATGTTGAATTTATGCTTTCCGCTTTTTCAAAACTATAAGCTGCTGCATAAATATCATCTTTAGCTAATGAATGTGTACACATAGCATGATTAAAATACTTTGCCGCTTCGTAACTTAAATATAACGAGACATATCTACCTTGTCGTTGCTGCGCTTGTGCAAAGTGTATCACTTCTCCCACATCAGCCAACTTAGTAGCAACATACTTCTTTATAAATCCCTTTAATTGAATATGGTATTGCTTATATTCATTTTCAGTTAAATAGTAGCGATAATTATATTCTATTCTCACAGTAATCACCTACCTTCGATAAAAATAATTCAACTTGTCGATAACCGTATTCACTCAAAATAGATTCAGGATGATATTGCACACCAAAAACCGGAAATCTAATATGCTCAAATGCCATAATAATCGCTTCATCGTTTTTTGCTGTAATCTTTAAGCAATTTGGAAAAGTCGCTCCGTCAGCAATTAATGAATGATAACGCATTACATTGAAATTTTGAGGCAGTCCTTGAAAAATACCTTCATTGGTATGGCGTAACTGTGTAGTATGTCCGTGTACAGGATGATAGCCGTGAATGATATTTCCACCAAAATAAGACACGATACATTGAAATCCTAAACATACACCTAGTATAGGTACACGCTGATAAAATTGTTCTAACACTTCATTCAAGATAGGATAATCATCCGGATTACCCGGCCCAGGCGAAATAACAATTGCTTTTGGCTTCATATTAATGACGTCTTCTATCAGCAGATTATCAATACCAACAACTTGAACTGTTAGTTTCGTTTGAGTCTTAATATAGTCTATTAAATTATATGTAAATGAATCATTATTATCTATGACTAGAATCATTGTATACTCCGTTCTAAATGTGTTTTATTTTTATAATATGTATTGGATGTAGCTAAAACTTTAAAAGCATTGTCATTATCCTGACCTTGATTTTAACTAATATATGGTATATTCTATTCATCGTACATAAATGAATATCAGAGGTTCCTAGCTGAAACCCTCTATAAAAAACTAGACATTGAAATTTCAAACATTCGTTGGTAAACCTTTAATATATATTATAGGAGCAACCCATTTCTTTCGTCTATCTTTTATGGAGATAGGCTTTTTTTATTTTATAAATTAAAAACGGGCTTATCAATGCCATTAACCTCTTTATTAATATTATTAATGATAGGAGCAATTACAAAATGGAAAGTGTATTAAATAATGAAAAAGCCATCGTTGTCTTTAGTGGTGGTCAAGACAGTACAACATGTCTCTTTTATGCAAAAAAACATTTCAAAGAAGTTGAACTCGTAACGTTTAATTATGGCCAAAGACATGATACTGAAATTGAAGTCGCAAAACAAATTGCACAAGATCAAGGAATGAAACATCACGTTTTAGATATGTCATTATTATCACAACTTACTCCAAACGCATTAACACAACATGATATGGAAATTACTAATAATGAAGATGGTATACCTAATACATTTGTTCCAGCTAGAAATTTACTTTTCTTGTCGTTTGCAGGCGCTCTAGCTTATCAAATTGGGGCTAAGCATATTATTACAGGCGTATGTGAAACAGACTTTTCAGGCTACCCAGACTGTCGCGATAGTTTTATAAAATCAATGAACGTAACATTAAGCCTAGCTATGGACAAAGATTTTGTCATTCATACTCCTTTAATGTGGTTAAACAAAGCAGAAACGTGGAAATTAAGTGATGAACTCGAAGTTTTAGATTATATTCGTACAAAAACATTAACATGCTATAACGGTATCATTGGGGATGGCTGTGGTGAATGTCCAGCTTGTCATTTACGTCAACGTGGACTAAATCAATATCTTGAAAGTAAAGGAGCGCTTTAAAATGTTACAACAAATCTATCCTAGTACAACGCATCCATATCAATTCGAATTAAATAAAGATTTTAATTTTTCGGCTGCACATCACATTCCATGTGAAGAAGCAGGTATTTGTCAAAATGTCCATGGTCATACTTACTTTGTTAATTTAACAATTGTCGGTGATAAACTAGATGACACTGGCTTCTTAGTGAACTTTAGCCATTTGAAAAAGATGATACACGGTAAATTTGACCATCAACTGTTAAATAACTTACCTGCTTTTAAAAACAAAATCCCTTCAACTGAAATCGTAGCGGAAACAATTTATCAAATTGTTAAAGAAAATTTGGCATCGCTCGAACACCAACCAAAATGTATTCAAGTATTTGTAAGAGAAACACCAACAAGTTATGTCGTATTTAGACCAAAGGAACAGGTGTAACTAATGGCTAAAATTCCTGTACTCGAAATATTCGGTCCAACCATTCAGGGTGAAGGTCGAGTAATCGGTAGAAAAACGATGTTTGTGAGAACAGCTGGATGTGATTATCGCTGTAGCTGGTGTGATTCTGCATTTACTTGGGATGGTAGTGCTAAAGGCGATATAAAACTCATGACCGCTGAAGAAATTTATGATGAATTAAAACGAATTGGTGGCGATTTATTTAACCACGTTACAATTTCTGGTGGTAACCCAGCATTAATTAAAGGTATCCAAGAGTTAGTTGACTTATTTCAAGATAAAGGTATTTTCAGCGCACTGGAGACACAAGGCAGTAAATTCCAACCTTGGATGACACAAATTGATGATTTAACGATTAGTCCAAAACCACCAAGTTCAACTATGACACCTGATTTAAAAAAGTTAGATGAAGTGATTACACAATGCGTACCTTCATCATTAAACTTAAAAGTAGTTGTATTCGACGATAAAGATTATGATTTTGCCAAAATGATACACCACCGTTATCCAGATATTCCCTTCTATTTACAAGTTGGTAACCCATATTTATCAGACAGCGTAGATAATCATACCGAAAAGTTGTTAGAACGCTACGAGCAGTTGGTGGATTTAGTTATGCAAAGTAATGATATGAATCACGTTTATGTGTTACCACAACTTCATACATTACTTTGGAGCAATAAAAAAGGTGTATAAAGGATAACTTATTTTACTTTTTGCAAGTCATATCTAATGAATAACAATATATTAATTGATATAATAGTTGATTGAAGTATAACGAACAGGAGTCCATCATGATTGTATATATATTAATTAATATTGCTATCGTCGTACTTATAACTGGATTCAATTTATATAGGCATCAAATGCAACATTTATCATTAAGTGCAATGTTGTTATCTATTACGATAAACGCCTTTATAAATACATTCATAATTGATAAATATAACTTTATTACTCTATGTACTATAACGATGTTTATCATTTGGACGATACTACAGTTTTACATTGATAAAAAATTAAAACCTGTATACATTACAGACCAAAAATTTATTGCTATCATATTAACGATTGTTGTCAGTTTAACGCAACGTGTTACCGACTTTTCAAGTACACAATCAATATATATGTCTATTCCATTTTTAGCCCCTGCCATTTTCATCATTGGTGGTATTATGTTGTTTATTTCAACATTTAATAGCTTAGATGAAACTGCTGAAAATAATAACAAAATAAAGAAACTAATGATTAAAGGACTTATCATTATTAACATTTCATTTATCGTTATGATGGTTTTAACACCATATTGGTACTTGTATTTAATCGTCTATCTTATTTTCTTGTTGTTTTTATTGTGGCAAAAGGTTTATAAATTTTAATACCAAAACTATTAAACACTTCTGATATTCTTAGTTCAAAATATCAGAAGTGTTTTATAGTGTTATCTAGTTCAGATAAATATTTCCTTACTTAAAAAAACGCCCTCCTCTTATTTTGACCCCTATTTATTTAAATCAGACAATTATTTTCATTTTCAAATTATTCTTTCTTCAATATTAGTTAAGCGATATTTAAACGAAGTTAAGAATTAGTTAATGGCATATTATTTGCCTTCATTTTAAACTTAACTTATCAAATTGAAGAAATGAGGAGTTAGCATGAATACAAAATATTTTTTAGCAGCTGGTGCTGTTATCACAACATTAGCTTTAGGTGCTTGTGGTAATTCTAATTCACAAGATCAAGGTAACAAAACTGAACAAAAAACAAAGTCAGAAGATAGCAATGTTAAAACTGATAAAACAAAACACCTAACAGGTACATTCAGTTCTAAAAACGGTGAAACTGTTGAAGGTAAAGCTGAGATTAAAAATGGTAAATTAATGCTTACTAACTACAAATCATCAAAAGGTCCAGATTTATACGTCTACCTAACAAAAAATGGCGACATTAAAAACGGTAAAGAAATCGCAATGGTTGACTACGATAAAGAAAAACAAACATTTGATCTTAAAAATGTAGATTTAAGCAAATATGATGAAGTAACAATCTATTGTAAAAAAGCTCACGTCATCTTCGGCGGCGCTAAATTAAAATAATCAATTTCTGAGTTAAACTTTTATTTACAACATACTATTACTATACATTACAAATTTTTAAAATATACATTACACTCATTACTCAATGGAAAGCGTATGATTTCACAGCCCCCCTAGCTTGTAGAAATCATACTTTCCTTTTTTCAATATATATACAACTATTAAATCCCATAAGATTGCAGAGCACATAAGTAAATTTTTTTAGAGCTTGAGGTTTGTTTAGCTTAAGCAACCCATGAGCTCAAACACTTCCTGTTCACATAACACTACAAATCGCATTATGTTGCTTAATCTTATGTTTATATAAATTACACACAATAAATAGAAAGAATGTGAACATCATGAATAAATTATTGCTACTCGTTACATTTATCATTCGTGTGGGTTCAGGTATTGTTATGTTAATGCAAGGCTACGAAAAATTAACGGGCGGATTTACGCTGAAAGGTTTAGTACCAGTCATCGCTAACAATACTGATTCACCAGAGTGGTATAAGTGGTTTTTCGCAAATATAGTTGCACATACGACGTCATTATTTGATATTGTTGTCCCACTCGGAGAGATTGCAATTGGATTAGGTTTAATTTTTGGAGTTTTTGCATATGCTGCTAGTTTCTTTGGAGCCTTTGTTATGATAAATTATATCTTAGCAGATATGATATTTACGTATCCTCTTCAATTAACTTTCTTTATCCTTTTACTAATGAGTCACTCATTGTTAAAACAGATTTCACTTAAAGAAATCATTAATTACTTTAGAGGTCGTAAGAACAGAGGTGAAAAAATAGATGACCCACTTACTGATCGTGGATGATGAACAAGACATTGTAGACATTTGTCAAACCTATTTTGAATATGAAGGTTACAAAGTAACAACGACAACTAGCGGTAAAGAAGCAATTTCTTTACTATCAAATGATATTGATATCATGGTACTTGATATCATGATGCCAGAAGTTAATGGTTACGACATTGTCAAAGAAATGAAAAGGCAAAAATTAGATATCCCCTTTATCTATTTAACTGCCAAAACACAAGAACATGATACCATTTACGCCTTAACTTTAGGTGCAGATGACTATGTCAAAAAACCATTTAGTCCAAGGGAACTCGTTTTACGTATTAATAATTTACTTACAAGAATGAAGAAATACCATCATCAACCAGTTGAACAACTGTCGTTTGATGAATTAACACTTATTAACTTAAGTAAAGTTGTGACTGTAAATGGTCACGAAGTCCCTATGCGTATTAAGGAATTTGAGTTATTGTGGTATTTAGCTTCTAGAGAAAATGAAGTTATTTCTAAATCAGAATTACTTGAAAAAGTTTGGGGATATGACTATTACGAAGATGCTAATACCGTGAATGTCCATATACACCGTATTAGAGAAAAATTAGAAAAAGAGAGCTTTACAACATATACCATCACAACTGTATGGGGATTAGGATATAAATTTGAAAGGAGCCGATAATGGTGTTATCAATTAGAAGTCAAATCATTATTGGCGTCGTATCGAGTATACTATTAACTTCAACTATTTTAGCAATTGCATATATTTTAATGTGGTTTAACGGCCATATGACACTAACTTTGACCTTAACGACAATAATTACAAGCTGTTTAACCTTATTAATATGTAGTATTTTTATTAATCCACTTATACAAAAAATTAAGCAGTTTAATATAAAAACTAAGCAATTTGCTAACGGAAATTACGCAAGCAATGATAAAACGTTTAATTCACCAAAAGAAATTTATGAATTAAATCAATCTTTTAATAAAATGGCTTCTGAAATTACGCAACAAATGAATCAAATTAAATCCGAACAACAAGAAAAAACAGAACTGATTCAAAACTTAGCCCATGATTTAAAAACACCTTTAGCAAGCATTATTTCATATTCTGAAGGACTACGTGATGGTATAATCACTAAGGATCATGAGATTAAAGAGTCATACGACATATTAATTAAACAAGCAAACAGATTATCAACATTATTTGATGATATGACTCATATTATCACTTTAAATACAGGTAAAACATATCCCCCAGAATTAATACAACTAGACCAATTACTTGTATCAATATTGCAACCATATGAGCAACGTATCAAACATGAAAACCGCACATTAGAAGTGAATTTCTGTAACGAAATTGATGCATTTTATCAATATCGAACGCCACTTGAGCGTATTTTAACAAACTTACTTGATAATGCGCTAAAATTTTCAAATGTTGGTAGTCGCATTGATATTAATATTAGTGAAAACGAAGATCAAGATACTATCGACATTGCTATTAGCGATGAAGGTATTGGCATTATACCAGAACTACAAGAACGTATATTCGAACGTACATTCAGAGTAGAAAACTCTCGTAATACAAAAACGGGTGGTTCTGGATTAGGCTTATATATAGCTAATGAACTCGCGCAACAAAATAACGCAAAAATCAGTGTAAGCAGTGATATAGATGTAGGAACTACGATGACTGTAACATTACACAAATTAGACATTACGTCATAATCCGATTTATTTATAAAATAAAATGCAAAGACTAAAAAGAAGCTCCCATTAATGAGGGCTTCTTTTTTTGTTTATTTAGAATAAACTTTATGGGTATCCTTCTCATCATTTTCAAGACTTGAAAGATTTGTAGCTTGAATAATATATTTAGGACGTGCCTTAACTTCATAATATATCCTGCCAATATATTCACCTACAACACCAATTGAAATTAACTGTATGCCGCCTAATAATAAAATAGCTGCAATCGTTGAAAAATATCCCGGAATATTAACACCAGATATCATAATATTGATGAATAAATAGATAATATATAACACGCTTATTGAAAAGATAAACAAGCCAAGATAAATCATCATTCTCAAAGGTTTACTATTAAAGGAAATCAATCCATCAATACCATAATTAAATAACTTTTTAAAGGACCACTTAGATTCCCCTTTTTGTCTCTCAACATTTTGATACGTAAACACTTTAGTATTATAGCCTATCCATTCAAATAACCCTTTTGAAAATCGATTATATTCTTCAAGTGATGCAATGGATTTAACAGCTCTTTGGCTTAAAAGTCTAAAATCACCAACACCATCATCAAATTGTACTTCTTCTACAAAGCAATTAACTAACTTATAATACAAATGGCTTAATGTTTTGCGACTAAAATTTTCACCACTTCTATCACGCTTTGCAATCACTTGATCATAGCCTTCCATAAAACCTTCAACCATTTTCGGAATATATTCAGGTGGATGTTGCAAATCACAATCTATCATGATGACTGCATCAAATTCAGTACTATGCTGGTAACCTGCAATCATAGCTGCTTCTTTTCCAAAATTTCTACTAAAAGAAATAAAGCTGACATGCCTATCTATTGTGGCAAGATGTTGCATTTCATCTATAGTGGTATCCGTACTACCATCATCTATGAAAAGCATATTATAATCATAGCCTTTCACACTACTATCTTGTGAAAGTATTTCAGTTAATTGTTGATGTGTTTGTGTAATGACTTCCCCTTCATTAAAACAAGGAATGACGACTCTAATTTTCATCTATGTCCATCCTTTTTATTTAAAAGATTTTGAATGTACCTGAGTATTGTTTTATCAAATAGTAAAAACCAACTCATTTATTTTAATGTACACATTAAAAGGCATTCATAAACGTAAAATTTAACATCCAGTTATTTTAAATCCCCAATTTTCACATCATCTGGATTTTTACCTTGTCTTGCATTTCTATTTAAAGCATCAATTTCAGCTACTTCTGTTAATTCTAAATTAAAATCTAAAATATCTATATTTTCTTGAATGCGTTTAGGTGTCTGAGATTTTGGAATAATAATTCTATTGTGTGCTAAATGCCAACGTAATACAACTTGTGCTGGTGTTTTATGATATTTTTCAGCAATTTTAACAATGACAGGGTCGTCTAGTAGTCCTCTATTTCTCATCAAAGGCATCCATGCAGTCACTTTAATATCGTGACGATCACAAAATTCTTGTAATTCTTGTTGGTTAAAATATGGATGTACCTCAATTTGATTCACCATTGGTTTGATACTTGATTGAGCCATTAATTTTTCTAGATGATGAACATTAAAATTACATACACCTATTGCTTTTACCTTACCTTGCTCGTAAAGTTCTTCCATAGCTTTATATGTTTCTAAAAATAGACCATCTGCTTCACAAGGCCAATGTATTAGAAATAAATCAAGATAATCAGTTTGTAAATTTTCAATCGATTTGTTGAAATATTCGAATGTTTTCTCATAACCTTGATAGTCATTCCATAACTTCGTTGTTATAAACAAATCTTCTCTATCGACGCCATTATCCTTTAATGCTCGTCCTAGTGAAGCCTCATTATCATAAAAGTATGCTGTATCAAACGCTCTATAGCCTGCGTCAATTGCAGCATTTACAACTTTAGTCATATCTTCGTCAGAGATTTTATAAACACCTAACCCAACTGAAGGCATCGGGTATCCATTATTTAATATTTGTATCTCATTCAACATCTTTATATCTCTCCAATCTATGTATCTTTTATATCTTTACATTACCCTAAATTTTTCAACAAACTCAATTAATACGAATTATCGCTTTCAATAAAAATTATTCATTAAATCATTAAAGATATTGAGTTCCAATACTATTTTCACTTTTCATTAATTTTAGTCAAAAAAATAACCAACCAAAAATGAATTAAATCATTCTTAGTTGGTTTATATATTAATATCTATTCTGATTTTTCATCTTCATCAGACTGTCCGATAGTAGGTCTCGCTTCATTAAATTCATAGTTTAATATCACCCAAATAATTTGGTGGTTATCGATTTCTGAAACAACCCAGCGATCATAAGTTGTATCCACGTAATCATCTTTTTGTAAATTGGTATTACGAGATTGTAACCATCCACCTATCGTATCAATATCCTCAGAGTCATCAAATTCTATACCGAACTCTTCAGTTAAATCATCCAATAGTACTCTGCCATTTACTTGGAATGTCTTATTATCAATTTTAACGATATCATTCACTTCATCATCATCAAATTCATCACGAATTTCTCCAACGATTTCTTCTAAAATATCTTCCATCGTTAAAATACCTGCCGTTCCACCATATTCATCTATAATAAGACTCATATGTACATGTTCACGTTGCATTCTAATTAATGCATCACTGATACGTGTTGTCTCTGAAATCATTGGCAACTCATGTATATAGTTTGCTATTTTAATCGTTTTTCCAGAAGCGTATTCAGTTAAAAATTCTTTGACGTTAATAAATCCTTTAATGTGGTCTTTATCACCATCATCAGTAATTGGATAACGCGTAAATTGATGTTCTTTTATTGTTTCTAGTAATTCGTCTACATTAAAAGGTTCATTTAGTGTAATCATTTGAGTTCTAGGTACCATTATATCTTTTGCATGTCTTTCATCGAATGAAAAGATATTTTGCATATATGCCAATTCAGTTTGGTTGATTTCTCCACCATTATAACTATTGTTAATAATAATTTTGATTTCTTCTTCTGACATTGCATCAGTTTGGGCATCAGGATTTACACCAAACATTCTAATAATAACACGTGCAGAACCATTCATCAGCCAAATCAATGGTTTCATAATGTTACCGAAATAGAACAATGGTCTTGCATATACTAAAGCAAGCTTTTCAGTATGTTGAATAGCTATAGATTTAGGCGCTAATTCACCAAGTACTACATGCAAATACGTAACGATTATAAATGACACTGCAAACGAAATCGTCGTCGTTAATGCAGTTGGTAAATTGATTGCTTCAAATATTGGGTGTAATAGCTTTTCAAACGTTGGTTCACCAAGCCAACCTAACCCTAAAGATGTTACTGTTATACCTAACTGACAAGCAGAAAGATAATAATCTAGATTAGCAATCATCTTTTTTACTATTTTAGCAGGTTTATTTCCTTCATCTGCTAGCTGTTCAATTCTTGTTGCTCTAATTTTTACTAATGCAAATTCTGAACCAACAAATACAGTGGTTAATGCAATTAATAGAATAAATATAATCAAACTAATTATGGTCGAAGTTTCCAATTAATTCCCTATTTCTAGGGATTCACCTCCATGTTATATGTGTCACTCATGGGTAACACGCATTCAAATTTATCACTATGACTTAAATTACAACTACATGTTATCGCCTTCCCATTTAGACACCCCCAGAAAAAAATGTTATTGCTTCTATTTTATCATAATATAAAGTGCTTATGTTAACAGATTAAATCTATTGCATACATTTAATTATGATTATTTATTAGCTAAATGTGTGAACCTTGCCTTGTTTTATTGTAGATTTTACATTCATATCATCATCTAGAATAACAAGATCTGCATCCTTATTTACTTTAATACTACCTTTTCTATCATCGATACCTAATGCAATGGCTTGATTTAAACTTGTTACTCGCCATAAATGATCTAATGTATCACCTGTAAATGATATTAAGTTACGTAACCCATGATTCATTTTTAAAATACTACCAGCAAGCGCACCATTTGCAAGACGTGCTTGTTGCGATTGAACAGTTACTTTTTGTCCACCCAAATCATATTCTCCTTCAGGCATACCTTTTGCACGCATTGCATCGGTAATTAAATAAAAACGTTCATTACCTTTCATACGGTAAGCAATTGCAACCGATGCCGGATGAGAATGAGTGCCATCAACAATCATTTCGGTATGTAGAGCATCATTCAACCATGCTGCTCCAAAAACACCTGGTTCTCTATGTTGGAATGGCGTCGCTGCATTATATAAATGCGTGACATGTTTAGCTCCTCGCTCAACAGCTTCAACTGCTTCTTCGTATGTTGCTACTGTATGACCAATTGAAAAAATAATGTCATCTTTATACGTTTCAAGCGCTTCTTTTGCACCTTCAACTTCAGGTGCAAACGTCATAATCTTTATTAATCCGTTAGCAGTCTCTTGAAAATGTTTAATTTTATCGATAAATGGGCGTACAACGTATTGCGGATGTTGAGCACCAACTTTATTTTCAGATATAAATGGTCCTTCTAAATGTATACCTACAATTTCCGCTGCATTGTGAACATCTTGCTCCGCTTCATATTTAGCAATATTTGTAAGTGCATTATCTATTTTATCAGTCGATTGCGTCATTGTAGTGGCCAAGTATGATGTCGTCCCTTCAGACAACAAATTTTCGGATAGATATTTTAAGCCATCGTATGACCCATCCATTGCATCTTGACCATAACCACCATGAATATGTATATCAATAAAACCTGGTAATACATGATGACCTTTAGCATCAATCACTTGAATTTTATTTGTCGTATCATTATCAATTGCTGCTTTATCATCCACTTCTCCAATTGCAACAATCTGTCCATCTTTCACATGAATGTAACCATTATCGATTTTGCCATCTTCAGTATAAACTTTGCCGTTATATATAATTAATTCTGACACGTATAAACCCTTCTTTATTTATAAATTTTCACTTTAAGACACTCATATTTTACTATATCTGCTTCGTTTGGCATAACTTTTTGCAAAATATTAAAAAAGTCTATACATTTGTGGTGTCTATTTCTTCATTCATTTATCTAAAAATAAAAACACTTTCATATCAATTCATAAAAACTGAATTAATAGAAAGTGTTTTTACAGCTTTGTATAAGCTACCGTTAACACGATATATAAAACTAACATATATTCATTGAACATACAACTTAATATGAAGCTCTTTGCTAACAATCATTTTACATCATTAAAACTACTCGTCCATTGATTTTGAAGCTTCGATTTCTGTTTCAGTTAACTTTGGTTTGATTAAACCGTAAATTAATGCTGAAACTAATGTGCCAACTAGAAGTGCAATAAGAGTTTGAAGTAAGTGTGCACCATCAGTACCAACAATTACAATAATACCACCATGTGGCGCAGTAATTCGTGAACCTAAGCCTAAAGCAATTGCGCCACCTATACCTGAACCAATCATCATTGAAGGAATAACACGTAATGGATCGGCAGCTGCAAATGGAATCGCACCTTCTGTAATAAATGACATACCCATCACATAGTTAGGGATAATTGAACCACGTTGTTCTTTTGTAAATTTACGTCTAAAAATTAACATCGCTGTCGCAATTGCTAACGGTGGAATCATACCACCAATCATTGCAGCTGTAATTGGTGCTGCATTACCTTCAATCAACGCACCTGTTGCAAAAACATATGCCGCTTTGTTGAATGGACCGCCCATATCAATCGCCATCATAGCGCCAATAACTAAACCTAATAATACAATATTAGAACCTGATAAATTGTTTAATCCATCTAATAACAAATGATTTAACCAAGATGCTGGTGGATTAAAGGCATAAATCATCAATAAGCCTGTAGCCGTCACTGTTAATAGTGGATAAATTAATGTTGGCTTTAATCCCTCTAATGCTTGTGGTAACTTACGTGTCATGGCTTTAACACCTTGTGTTAAGTAACCTGCTAAGAAACCTGCAATAATACCACCAATAAATCCTGAACCACCTGAAATTGCTAACATACCACCTACAAGACCTGAAGCGAAACCAGGTTTATCCGCAATACTACGTGCAATGAATCCAGATAAAATTGGAATGATTAACGCGAATGCACTTTTACTACCAATGTTCCAAAGCTGCTCTGCAAACGCATTGTACTCTGAGCTTTTTGGATTAAATGAATTTGCTCCAAATAAAAATACAATTGCCATTAAAATACCACCAGATATTACAAGTGGCAACATGTTAGAAACACCGTTCATTAAGTGTTTATAGAATGCTTTACCTGGGCTTAATTTTTCTTGACTGTCATTTGAGTTACCTTTTCTTTGACCATCACGGGCAACAAAAGGTTTACGACTTGTATCTAATGCTTTATTAATTAATTCTTCTGGGCGTTTAATACCATCTGCTACTGGTACTTCTACGACATTTTTACCATCGAAGCGATCCGTCTCAACATGAACATCAGCAGCAACAATGATACCTGTTGCATTTTCAATATCTTGTTCAGTTAAATGGTTTTTAATGCCGCTTGAACCATTCGTTTCTACTTTAATTTTAATACCCATTTTATCCGCTTGCTTTTTCAATGCATCACGTGCCATATATGTGTGTGCAATACCTGTTGGACAAGCAGTTACTGCTAACACATATGGCTCATTAGATTGTTTAGATGATTGTTCTGCAGTTGCAACTTGTTGTGCTTCAGCTTCTGCCTCTTCTTCTTTTGTCACTTCATCATCAGCCTCATCTATGATCGCTAGTACTTCTTCAGGTGATGAAGCATGTAATAATTTCTCACGTACATTTTCATCCATTAAAATACCAGACAACTTAGCTAAAGCATCTAGATGTGTTTGGGCGCCACCTTCTGGCGCTGCAATCATAAAGAATAAGTGTGCTGGTTGCATATCCAAACTTTGATAATCTACGCCTGCTTTAGATTTACCAAACGCAATAGCTGGTGACTTAACTGCGGCCACTTTGGCATGTGGAATGGCAATACCTTCGCCGATACCAGTTGTACTTTGTGATTCTCGATTGTGAATCGCTTCCTTAAATGACGCGACATCACTTAATTTACCTGCTTTGTCTAATTGATTTACTAACTCATCAATAACACCATTTTTGTCATTTGCCATTAAATCCATTGCTATTGTATCTTTTGTTAATAACTCTGTTACTCTCATTATTTTCACTCCCCATCAAGTACGCTAATCGTAACTTGTGATTTTATTTTTTCTATAGCGTCCCGTGTTGCTAAGTCCTCATCAAATGCCGTGGCAGTACCGCATGCGACTGCTTGTTGGAATGCTTTTTCAATCGTTAAACCTGAAGCAATTCCAGCCACCATGCCTGCAACTGTACTATCACCAGAGCCAACTGTATTAACCACTTTCCCTTGTGGATTAACTGCTTTAATACTGATTTCTTTATCAATATAAATAGCACCATCACCGCCAAGCGAGACAATAACAGATTGCGCACCTTTATCAACTAACAAACGACCATATTTAATAACATCTGTGTCTGAGTTCACTGTTGTATTAAACATCACTTCTAATTCATCTTTATTAGGTTTAATAAATAGTGGATGATATGGTAAAACGCTTTCAGCCAATTCTTTTTCAGCGTCGACTACTAATTTAGCACCTGTCTGTGCTGTAATTTGTGCAATTTGCGCATACGCATCGCTTGGAATACTACTTGGTACACTTCCAGCAACAATAACTATATCTTCGCTTGTTGTATTTTTAATTTGTTGTAACAGTTGTTCAAATTGTGTTGACGTTATATGAGGACCCGGTGCATTGATTTCTGTTTCTTGTCCTGTTTTTAATTTCACATTAATACGTGTATCTTCATCAACTTCAATAAAATTCGATTGAATTGCACTGTTATTTAATGTATCTATAATGAATTTCCCAGGAAATCCACCTGCAAATCCCAAGGCAGTTGACTCAACATCCAATGTCTTTAAGACGCGCGAGACATTAATACCTTTCCCCCCAGCGAATTTATATGTTGCTGTTGCTCTGTTCAAACCATCAATTTTAAAATCATTCGTAAAAATGACATAGTCAATTGAAGGATTGAAAGTCACTGTATAAATCATAAAGTCCCTCCTATAAAGTGATACTTTTGTTGGTATTCTTTTAACGATTCTTGATTTAATGCTTTTTCAGATGTGATGATTGTCGTACTTTCTAGCAAAGGTACACGAGCAAAATATACTTTATTAAACTTAGAATGATCTATAAGTACAAATGATTGATTGGCTAATGACATTGCTGTTTGTTTAACTAATGCCTCTTGCTCATCGGGAGTAGTTAATCCAAGTTCAATATCTAATCCATTCATCCCGATAAAAGCTTTATCGAAACAATATCGTCTTAATATCTCCATAGCACTAGAACCAATCGTAGCAAGTGTATTTTCTTTAACTTGACCACCTAGCATAATTGTTTTAATACCTTTTTTAAGTAAAGCTTCTACATGTGTTAAACCATTAGTTACCACAATGATATCTTTCGCTTGAATATATTTAATTAGCTCCAATGTAGATGAACCAGCATCGATAAATAAGCATTCATTATCGTTGATTTGATTAGCTGCTATTTTAGCAATCATTTTCTTTTCATCAAGATTCGTTGCTAATTTTTCAGTTAAATTCGCCTCAACCATACGATTTTCTTTTAACATTGCACCACCATGCACACGTTGCAGTTTCCCTAATTGTTGTAGTTTAGATAAATCTCTTCGTATTGTTGAAGCACTGCAACCAGTTCGATCTATTAATTCTTGTAAAGTCAAAAAATCTTTGTGCGAAAGTTCTTCTAATATTAACTCGTGTCTTTTTTCAGTAATTATCATCATCACCCCATCTCACTTTGTATTATAATGAGTACGCTTTCACTTTTCAATCATAAATTACCAAAAACAATCACAAACACTCAAATTGTGACGATAAAATTACATTTTTATGTTCAAATACTCAATTATAATGACTGTTTATGATCGTAAAATGCTAATTCAATCAAAAAGGAGTGTGGCAGAAATGAATTTTATAAAAATTTCATCTCTGTCACACTCCTAATCTTGCCCCATACTTTTTGTTGTTATTAATCATTCATGGATAACTGCTCCAATTTTGCCTTTAGTTATTGTAATCAAATCCTCAACAGCTATTGTGATTTGCATTGTTCGAAGCCCACCACTCACACTGATATGACTATAATTTTCACACGATTTGTCAACGACTGTTGGAAACAATGTTTTCATACCAACAGGCGAACACCCACCACGAATGTATCCCGTTACATTTTTCAAATTATCTAAAGGCATAAGCTGCAATTTCTTCTCTCCAACCAAAGCAGCTGCCTTTTTCATATCTAAAGTTTCACTTACTGGGATAACAAATACAAAATGTTCATGTTTTGTATTTTCTAGAACAAGCGTTTTAAATACTGTTTTAACATTTGCTTGTATGAGTTCTGCGACTTCTTGACCAGATAAATGTTCTTCTGGTACCTCAAAGCTATGAACTTCGTATTTAATTTTTGCACGATCAAGCATACGCATCGCGTTCGTTTTCTTATTTTTAGCCATTTCAACACCTCATTTATACTTCTTCAGAACTATATTAACATTTTAAAATACATTACGGATTGGTTGATTTTGACATAACATTTACATCATTTTATAAGTTGAATTCACCTTTTTAAATTAAATTATTGCAAAATAAAAACAGTATATCCAATTAGAATACACTGTTCCATCTATTATTTCGTTATTATGCCTTGATTTGAAATACTTACATGTTGCTTACTAGTTGAATTATCATTGGAATACACATAATTATATCCATGATTTGTCTTAGAAATTCTTTCTAAACCATAATTATCATTGATATGCTTATCTGCATAACGATCAGCAATAACTTGGCACTCTTGTTCGTTAAAAGAATTTGATTTATTTGCATTCACACGATGTTTAAAATGATTTTGCTTTTTCACATTTTCATTCACTTCAGATGCTTTAGCAGTATGAATATTGAGAATATCCATTTTCTTTTTATAAGTATCTTCAGTTGATACATTTATCGCGTTAAGCGTATTAATTGTTTTATGTACCTTAGCAAGCGCATCTTCATTTGTTGCTAATATTAATAAACCAATTAAACAAACGGTTAATATTACAGCAACAAAGCCTAAAAATAAATTTTTTACTGTCATCCCCTTACCCACATTTCCTTACTCATTTTTTATCATCTTAACACATTAACGTTAATGAATTAGGTATGTGGATTGCAATTTAAAAAGAATGTAATATTTGTAACATGTTTATTACTCAAAATCATTTTTTGTTACATATAACATTTAAATATAAAGAGTAAAACATTTAGTCAATCGAATCTTTTTAAATGTAAAGCATCGAATTTTCTTAATAAAATTCATAAGAAAAACGATGCTAATCATTCATAATATTACGCTTTACTTTATATCAATATACACCAAAATACTTATGCTACATATTTTGTTCTTTCAATTTTGCTCTATGTTGCTTTTCAATTAAAACAATAACAACACCTGCTAATGAAACACCTATAGCCATATAAATTGGTGCTTCAATGTGTACATCAAATAACGCACCTGCGATTAAAGGACCTATGAAATTACCCATACTAGTGAATGTCGAGTTCAATCCGCCTGCAAAGCCTTGCCTTTCTCCAGCAATATTAGAAAAATAATTTGTAATGGCTGGTCGTATCATATCAAAACCTATGAAGACAACAAAACTGATTAACATTATTGACCAATAGTCATTAGCAAAAACTAATAATATTAAGACAACAACTGAATATAATAATGACCAAGCTATAAATGTTAACTCTGAGAAATACTTCATAAATTTATCGAAGAAATAGATTTGGAAAAGTGCCCCAAATATACCGCCACCCGTAATAGCAATCGAAATATCTTTAGGTGAATAATTTACCTTGTCAGCTGTGTATAGTGAATACAATGTTTCAAATGCAGATAAACCAAACGATAATACAAGTGTTAAAATAACTGGTGTAATAAACACTTTCCAGTTAATTTTCGTTAGCAATTGTGGCTCTAACTTTTGGAAACCACTTGTCGTAGACTTTTTCGGATCGTGAATCAATACAATTGACATTATAAATGCTAGAATACCTAATGCTCCTGCAAAGTAAAATGGCATACGATGTGAAACTTCTGCCATAAATCCACCAATCCCTGGTCCTAAAATGAATCCAGAATTGATAATCGCTGACATGTAGCCAAAGTTTTTTGCTTTTTGATGGCTTGGTGAAATGTCAGCTATTAAACCTGTCACACCAGGCATTACCATACCAGCACTCATACCACCAATCACTCTCGATAACATCAATACCGAAAAATTGTGGCCAACTGCAAACATAAATTCTGACACTGAAAACAAAATTAATCCTATACATATAATTAATTTCTTCCCTAATTTGTCAGCTAGCGTACCACCAAACGGCGATATAATCATTTGAGATAACGCAAAAGCAGCAACTAGTAATCCTAAATCACTACCAGTTAATCCCAAATCTTTTAAATAAACAGGCAAGACTGGTATTACTAAACCGATACCTAAAAAAATCAAGAAAATATTAAAATATAAGACAAAAATCTGTTTATTCATATGCTCACCTCTTTTTTCTCCATGTCATGCTTAAAGCTGTTATTCTTCTTTTCCACGACAGATTGCAATTCATGCTAAATATTCGTAAAAAGTTTCTATATTGTATTACAACATTGCTACATTTGACAATATTTTTTCTTTGTAATTATCACTATTTTCCATTTAATTGTATAATTAATGACATATTAAAATAAAGGGGATTGATCATATGAAATTGCAAAAAAGTAATCATACTATACTACTAGTGTTGGAAAAAGGAGAAGATATCGTTGAATGTATAACAACCTTTGCAGATGACCAAGACTTAACATTTACATCTGTCAGCGGCATTGGTGCATGTGATGACGTTGTATTAAAATTTTTCAATTTAACAACGAAACAATACGAAGAAAAACATATTACTGAGCCACTGGAATTGACGAGCTTATTAGGTAATATTTCTCGTCTAGACAATGGTCATTTTGCACATTTGCATGCTACTTTCGGTACTCAATCATATGAAACTTTTAGCGGACATCTCGCTAAAGCAATTGTTTCTGCAACTGCTGAAATCATTCTTACTGTAACTGATTTGGACATTCAACGTTCATTCAAAGATGCAGTCGGTTTAAATTTACTTGATCCTCAATAGCACTTTACTTTTTAGTTGAATCAAATTTTATTACAAGTTATCATAAGTGCTTAATCATAAATGCATTCTCGTTTATTAATATACTTCAACGAGTTAAATTAAATTTTTAATTAGGAATTGAATGCGTTTATAACTATCACATTTGAATGAATAACTTTTTCATTAGAAAGTAGTGTTTATTATTGATGCAATCTCGATACATCGCTAGAATTTACTTTTTAATTTTATTTATCGTCTCCCTTTTTGAGACTAAAATTTTTCAATTTATGACTTTAAATTTGTTTTTAGCATATATACCTTTTGAGCTTAGTCTATTATTACGATTATTCAAACCGAATAAAAAGTATGAATGGCCACTCTTTATCATATATAGTTTTATATTTGTGTTACTTTTACCAAATACATTTTATATGGTAACTGATTTAATCCATTTGAACCAATTTCAATTCAACTTTTACGCAGGACTAAATTTAAGTGAGTGGAAATACTTTACCTATTTACTGCTTGGTGTCTTCTTAGCGGTTTATGTGATGATTTTAATCTATTTTGAAATACTAACATTGACTTCTCACCGTTGGCTTAATAGATTAATTGTTGTCGTGCTAATGTTTTTAAATGGATTCGGAATTTATATTGGTCGTTTCTTACGCTTACATTCCGTTTATTTCTTTAATGAGCCCTTACATGTTCTAAATCACATTCTAGAAAGTCTAACGCTTAAAACTGCTATGTTTGTATGTTTTATGGTTGTCATGCAAGCAGCAATTCTATTATTTGGAAAAGGAGTGCGTTTGAACAAGTGACAATAAATATAATCGTTTTAATAGTATCTATCATTGTCTTTCAATTGATTATTGGACACATATGGCATGATATTGGTTTAAGTTATTTAAGAAGTATCTTACTCATGATGCTGCCATTTGGACTAGGTGTATTTATACAACAAGTGTCGTATTACGAACGACAATATCCTAAATGGCAAGTGCCTCAAAACATAAAAGTTAGATTGAAATATATTTATCTCGCTACGTTTTTAGAGTATGTCGTACTATACCTCACTTTATTTACGGACATACTAAGATAACATCAAATTAATAAGAAAACTAAATACAACTTATATATTTGAGGAAAGCCAATTTCTATCACATCAATAATAGAAATTGGCTTATTTATATTGCTTAAGAACTTTATATTCTGCTCCAGATTTTACTCATGCCAGATCTATCAATTGAGCCGAATTAGTCTAGCGCTTTAAATGTAGCTAAAACTTGTGTACGTTTTTCTTGATGATCTACCATTTGTCTTGGATAATGACTACCTAATTCAATCCCCTGTTCAAAAAGGTTGGACTCATTGCGTTGTGTATCATGCAAATATTTTGCATCAATTTGATTAAAAATCGGAAGATATGTTTTGATATACAAAGCTTTAGCATCAAAGCGTTCACTCTGTCTTATTGGATTAAACATTCTAAAATACGGCACTGCATCCGTACCTGTAGAAGCAGACCATTGCCATCCATGAATATTTGATGCTGCATCATAGTCAATAAGGTGCTTTCTAAAGAATTTTTCTCCCCATGTCCAATCTATAAATAAATCTTTGGTTAAAAATTGCGACACAACCATTCTCATTCGATTATGCATAAAACCAGTTTGTGTCAATTCCATTATTGCTGCATCAATGATTGGAAATCCTGTTTGCCCTTCGCACCATGCATTAAAATCCGCTTCATTTTGCGACCATTTTATCTGTCGATATTTAGGTTTGAAAGCTTGGTATGAGGTTTCAGGATACTGTGTCATTAACACATAATAAAATTCTCTAAAAATGAGTTCACGTATAAATGCTTCATAGTTTGCCTCATCTTCATCATAACGCGCCAATAAATCATTAAAAATTTCAATAATATCTAATAATCCATATGCTAAAGCAACACTTAGCTGACTTGTTAATACTTCAGGTAAATAGTCTCTTCCGCTTTCGTAATTCTGTATATCTTGATCTAAAAAATGTTGCCATTTATTCTGTTCAATTATTTGTGAGGATCCAAATGCTATGTCATCAAACACTAAATCATCAGGTGATGCAATGACAAAGTCTTCGAATGATTTTAAATCATAGTGATATACGTCTCTATGCCTCAAGTAAGGTCGCCATTTTTTATAGAAACTAGTAAAAACATTGTATGGCTCCCCTTGTTGATTCATTGTTTTACTCGCTTTAAAGTAATGATTCCCACGTATCAAAGTAACGGCAATGCGTGCTTCATTGAATAAAGAACGTTGATGTAAAATATCATATTCTTCAAGATGATAACTCATAATATCACCCGCAGTCACTACTTCAGAGATATTGTTTTCTTTACAAAATGAAATGATATCGTCATAAGACATAACATAAGGTGTAAGCTTTTCTGCGTGCAACGATTGGTAAAAGCGCTGCAAAGTACCGCGATAAAACTGTGCTTTCAAATCAGAAGCTGAAGACATGTCCTCTTCCGGAATGATAAAATAACATGCATCAATGTCTTCTTTTTGTTGATAAATATATTCAAATAATGGATTGTGTTCCATTCGAAACATTCGATTTAATAACACAGCAATTGCCATAAACAAAACACCCTTCAATTATCTTTTTATTTTATTAAGCTTTTTGTCACTTTAAAATAACCTAGATTCTTATTTATATTTTTAATTAAAGCAAACCTAACCATTTCCAATAAGTCATGCTAAAAACTATCACTAGAATATACCCTACAATTGTCAATGGTATACCTGCCTTCAAGAAATCTTTAACCGTAAAAGTACCAGTGCCATAAGCCAACATATTTTGAGGTGCACTAACAGGTAATAAGAAACCAAAACTAATAACAAATTGTTGAATTAAAACAAATCCTATAGACTGGTCTCCTAAGTGTAACGTAGAGGTTAGCGAAATAAAAACAGGTATTAACGCTGATGATAAACTTGTTGCACTCGCAAAGCCCAAATGAATCAATATATTAAAAAGCGTGATAAGCGCAATTGTCGCGATAATAGGTAAATGTTTTAAACCTAAAACACCAAAAGTTTGATCACTTAACCATTGAGCTGCACCTGTTTTCAAAAGAACGTTACCTAGTGAAATACCTACACCAAACACGATAATTGTTCCCCATGGTATTTTATTTTCAACATGTTTCCATGTCATGACACCAATTTTCGGCATTAACATAACACCTAAAGCAATAATAGTAATGGATGCAGAGTCAATCGGATGTAATACTTTTTCAGTTGACCAAAACAGTAATAATAACATCGATATAACAATTAAACGCCATTCACGTGGGCTAACGGGGCCAAGTTTATGCAATTCTTCTTTTATTAAATCTTTACCACCTTCTATTGTATTAATTTCTGGAGGCATCACTTTAATCATGATGAAATATAAAGCTACGGACATAACTATGGACCAAGGCGCTGCATATAAGAACCACTCGCCCCATGAAACATCAAATCCTAATTGATGGTTTATAAAATTAATCGCTACGATATTTTGTGCTGCCGCCGTTTTGATACCAATATTCCAAATTGACACAGCTTGTACTGAAGTAATTATTAATAAAGACGCTAACTTGCTATCTTTGGAAACTTTAAATGCCGCAATCATACCCAGCAAGATTGGTACAACTGCCCCTGCTCTAGCTGTTGCAGAAGGAACGAAAAATGCAAGTACAATTGAAACGATAATTGCTCCAATAACTATATTTCTAGTTTTATTACCAACAATTGATAACACTAAAAGAGCTAGTCTTTTATGCAAATTCGTTTCTTGCATAGCAGCAGCCAAAAATAATGCAGCTGCAACGAGAGCTACAGCTGAAGTTGCAAATCCACTAAACGCTAATGATAATGCATGATTAGTTCCTAGAAGGTCACTTCCAGCTAAAATAGCACTGCCACTTTTCGGATTACCTAGCTTCTCCCCTAAATTTTGAACAGGGCTAAATCCTAAAAGTAATATCATTAAGCCAATAATTAAAGTTGCTGACACCGGATATGATACAGCTTCCGTTACCCACATAATAACTGCAAAAGCTAAAATAGCTAGTACTGCCTTAGCCATTATCGGCAGACTTGAAGGTGCCGGGAGTAATAGTACAACTATAAGTATTATAAAACTCATGACAATCCAAAATGGCTTGTATTGCTTTTTTGTCTTTTCTTTCTTTTGTTGTTCATGTTCAACTACATGTTTTTCTTCTGACATAACAGTCACCCCTTTGTTTAATCTTAATTTAATTATAACAATTTTTTAAAACATACATTTTTAATTTATGCAAAATACACAATTTTATCGAAATATTTTGTAAATAATATTGCTAGGTGATGAGTTATCTCGGTTAATTACAAAACGATATCTAAGTTTAAATATTAGATCATAAAAAAACTATCTACTGAATATCCTCATAGCATCATTTTTCTAAGCAAAAGTTAAACTTAGTTAGATAAAATGCAAATGAGATTATTGTAGATAGTCTCTTTTTAATGTTTAAAAATGATTAATGCCATAAACATAAATAATTCCAAAGAATGCCGCGCCACTAAGCACTGTTAATATAAGACTTAGTAACAATGTGCGTTTATAATGTTTAACAAATGCTATGAACAAAATGACTACATTATACGCAAAGAAAAGTCCGAATAATGTCATTGTTATTTTCAAATCAGAATAGAAAATATTTAATAGTAATACAATGACTGCATAAATTAAATACGGAATAACTATAAATTTGCGTTCAAATCTTAATTGTTCGAAACGTTTATCTTCGTTTGTCATGATATGCTCCTTTATGATTTAAAAGTAAATAAGTTTACGGAATATCTTGTACGATAATAGCGGTGTAAATGTCAAACCACGACTGATCATCTAAATTAAGTTGTAGCCCTTCGATTGCTTGATCAATACGCTTTAACTGACTTGTTCCAAGTATCGGCATGATACGATGCGGTATTTTTACTAACCACGCTATCATCACAGCTGTGTCACTCACACCATATTTGTCAGCTATTGATTGAACAACTTTCATAATACGTTGCGCTTTAATATCTTCCTTGTCGAAAATTTTACCGCCTGCAAAAGGACTCCAAGCCATGATTTGAACATGGTTTTGATACATTGAATCCATTGTTCCATCTTGTAAACTATCAACGTGATATGGCGATAATTCTAATTGATTGATGCTAATATGTAGTCTTTCTTTCATAATATATTGATTTAACAATTGGTATTGTGAATGATTAAAATTCGACACCCCGAATGACTTCAACTTACCTTGTTTAACAAGTTTAGTTAATGCATCAGCAACTTGTTCTGGATCCATCAATGGTGAAGGACGATGAATGAGTAGACTATCTAAATAATCTACATTCAAATTGATTAATGACTGTTCAACAGATTTCACGATGTGCTTACTACTCAAATCATAACGATGTCCATTTGTAAAATCAAATTGCTTAGAAGGCAAAATGATACCACATTTCGTAACAATTTGAATTTTATTTCTTAATTCGGGTGATAAATCCAAAGCATTACCAAACAGTGATTCACATTGATAATCTCCATAAATATCAGCATGATCCATCGTTGTAATTCCACGTTCAACTAATTCATTTATAAAATAATTTAACTCTTTCGCAGTCATCTTCCATTCATTTGCACGCCAAAAACCTTGTACAAGCCTAGAAAAATGAACATAGTGATTAATCATTATTTGTTCCATATCTCATCCACTCCATCCCTCAATGTCACAAAATATTCACAATAAAAGTATTAAGAAATTAATGTGCTATTTCCGTTAAATTGAAACAACACATTTTCTGATTTACGTAAATTGTAGCATATCCAATTGATTACGTATGTGATTTGTATCTAAAGTTTCACCAATAATAACAATCGTTAATGGTAATTGCATGCCAATTATTCCATAGTCTGGTAAACCATATGCATATTGAAATTCATAAATTGCATTTGGTTGATCTCTAAATGACACATAACCTTTCAAACGTAGAACAGATTCCGGTAATTTCATTATAAATTGATAAAACAAATGACGATCAATCGGACCTGTAAACGTGTAAGTCATACTTTTAATCCCATGATGATGGTGATGATGAGACGATATCTCTCTGTCTTTAACAGTTAAGTCCAATTCTTCCAACGAAACTTTTCCATAGGTTGTTTTATAAGTTGGAATACTTGCACAAATCATACCTAATTGCTTATCAATTTTCTCAAGACTGTCATCAGTTATAAGATCAATTTTATTAATAATAATCATGTCACTTAGTTTCAACTGATCTTCCATCAGCGAAACTGTATTTTCGGTATATTGATGACGTTCTAAAAATCGAGTCGCATCTAATACACCATAAATAATCGGCTTTTCAAAGAAATTAACGATTTGCGGATCTTGACATGCAACTAGTAATTCCAAAGGATGCGCAATGCCTGTCGCTTCTATGATGACATGATTAACGTCCCCTTTTAAAGCAATGGCTTTTAGTTCATAGACAAGTTCTTGTTTAAGATCGCAACAAACACAACCATTAATCAATGAATGGACTTCAATTTCATTTGAAATACTATTGCTATCAATATCAAAAGTACCGAATTCATTCATGATGATTTTAATTTTCTCATCATTTTTTAATAATTCACTAATATAATGTGTCAGTAACGTGGTTTTACCACTACCCAAAAATCCGTTAATTATGGATATTCTTATTTTTTCATCTTTATTATTTTTCATTTTATATTCTCTTTTCTATTACAGTTATTTTTAAAAATGATAACATATATATTAAATTATCTTTTTGCTTGATTTAATCAAAAATATCTTCTAAACTTTAAACATACTTTAATTTTAGCATGGCATTGAATCAAAGAAAGTTGTGAATTAATAAACAATCAACTTTTTAATGATTACCAATCCGAAAAGAGAAAAAAACGGATAGTATGTCTGGAGGAGAACTTTAATGTCTGATCAACATAATTTAAAAGAACAGCTATGCTTTAGTTTGTACAATGCTCAAAGACAAGTTAATCGCTACTACTCTAACAAAGTTTTTAAGAAGTACAATCTAACATACCCACAATTTCTTGTCTTAACAATTTTATGGGATGAATCTCCTGTAAACGTCAAGAAAGTCGTAACTGAATTAGCACTCGATACTGGTACAGTATCACCATTATTAAAACGAATGGAACAAGTAGACTTAATTAAGCGTGAACGTTCCGAAGTCGATCAACGTGAAGTATTTATTCACTTGACTGACAAAAGTGAAACTATTAGACCAGAATTAAGTAATGCATCTGACAAAGTCGCTTCAGCTTCTTCTTTATCGCAAGATGAAGTTAAAGAACTTAATCGCTTATTAGGTAAAGTCATTCATGCATTTGATGAAACAAAGGAAAAATAATTAACTTTTGTCATGACAATTAAAGTAATGTTTAGAATTTATTAAGAATAGAAAAACAATTAGCACGCGTAAGCTTGTTAGTTAAAAAACTGCTTGAAAGGTTTCTTAGCCTATCAAGCAGTTTTTTTATGCATTATATTGAATCATATTCCATAAAGCACCTTGATTAGCTAGTAATTGTTGATAGTTTCCCTTTTCAACTATTTTACCATTTATCATCACAATGATGGTCTCAAAACGTGACAATAAAGTTAAATCGTGTGTAGCAACAATTAATGTTTCTGCATGTGCTTCAATTAAATCCATAACTTTTAAACTATTTTGTTTATCTAATGCAGTTGTTGGTTCATCTAAAATCCATGTTGATGCAGTATCTTTTAATAACATCCTCGTAATCGCTAAACGCTGAATTTCTCCGCCAGATAATGTATGACCATCTAAGTCAATTTGACGTTCTAGTGCCAAATGTTCTAAATCTAATTGCTTAAATATTGCTTGCACCGCTTCATCTTTTTCATCGGTAAATAAATTTTGACGTATTGTACCATCAAATAATTGTTGAGATTGTAGCAAGACATTTAACGATTCAAACTTATCTTTGTCATCTATTTCAAACATATCCATATTTTCGAAACGAACAGAGCCACTATCTAATTGATATAACCCTGCCATAATTTGTAGTAATGTACTTTTTCCTGAACCAGAAGGACCCACAATCGCAATCTTTTCGCCTCTATTAACATTAAAATTAATATCCGACAACACATACGTTTGCTGATTCCAATACTTAAAACTAGCATCCTTAACTTCATAAATGTTCGTTGCATCATACTTATCATTAAGACGTTTTTTTCCATTAGTAGAAGGTACAGATATCACTTCATTAATATCGTGCAATGCTTGGTCAGTATCCGCTTTATAATACGCGACATTTGTCATTGGTACAGCTTGTTCAAATAAAGTTAAGACCATTAAAACTATACTCGTCATATAAATAATATTTAGTTGGCCTGCATTAATTTGAATTAATCCTAGAACTAAACTACCAAAAATCGAAAGCATAGCAATAATATTTAATATAAAATCATAAATCGTTAAAAAGCGTTGCTCTTTAAGTTGTAATTTATCAAAATGATTTAATTTAGCCATCAAATTATCTCGATAATGATTAATTTGATTAAATCGACGTAGTTCATCCATACCAGCTTTATAATCATAAAAATGATTTAAAAATCGGGCCTGTTCATTAGCTGCATGTTTCTTTAAAGTACGTGCTTTTTTTGAGCTTAACCAAGGAACAATGAGTAAAGTGAACAACATGCTAACCATAATCAATAGCGCATGGCCGATTGAAATGAACGCCAAAACTATGACTGTAACTAGCGCTGTCAAACCGATGACGACTGGTGGATAATAAACACGTAAATATATATTTTGTAATGCCTCAACACGACTAATCATACGTGAAATTAAATCACTAGAACTCAGTTTACGGTAAACATTAGGAATGACATTTACTAATTTACCGAAAAACTGTACCCGAATATCACGTAGCATTGTAAATGTAGCTTTATGAGAAATAAGGCGCTCTACGTATCGAGTAATAGCTCTTAAAAACCCAAACAATTTTACTGTAACGACTAAAATCATCAGAGCGTATAGTGGCGCACCAAGTGCACTTTGTGTCACCATATAACCACTTAAGAAAAACATGGCGAGCGCAACTAAACTTCCACAAACACCAACAACTATAGCTAACAATAAATCCTTATCTACTTGAAATTTTAGTCGTGTTTTCATAAGTCATCACCATTTTCTGTTATATTTACTGAAATATTGCGATCATCAGCAATCAGTCTTCCATTTTCTATATACAAGCGTCGTTGTAAATGGCGAATTGTATTATCTCTATGTGCAATGACAATCATCGTTGTATCTTTAAAATGTTGAAACAGAACGTTCTGAATCATGTGTTCTGTTTGAATATCTAAACCAGTTGCAGGCTCATCAAATATAACGAGATCTGGCTTCATAACTAAAAGACGGCAAAGTTCTATGCGTCTCATCTGTCCACCAGATAACATTTCGCCTCCTTCACCTATTATTGTGTTAATGCCTTTTGTGAAAGATTGCACTTTGTCTAATAAACCTACTTCGTCTAGCACTTCTTCAATAGTATTATTTTCTATATCTTTAAACATCGTAATATTCTCTTTTATAGAAGCACTGAAAATATATGGCTGTTGACTAAGTATTCCTATATTTAAATCACGCTGGTTTGTACTTATAGTACCTATTGTTGGCTGATAAACACCTGCAATAAGATGTGTCAAAGTGGATTTACCTGCCCCGCTTGGACCTACAAGTGCAATTTGATCACCTTTAAATATTTCCAAATTTAAATCATTTAATACCAATCTATCAGAATCATCATATCGAAATGATATGTCTGTTAACTGAATAAATGGCTTTTGGTTTTCCTCATACTTTAATAGAAATTCATTATTATAGTTCGGTTGTTCTAAAAACTCAAACACAACGTCACTGGCACCTTCACTTTGTTTTCCAGTATGGAACGCTTGCCCTAAGTCCTTAATTGCATTATAAAATTCAGGCGCTAAAATAATCGCAATTGCCGCAGTTTTAAAATCAATATTATGAAATACTACTAAGCTTAGCGTTGCTTCCAATGCAACCAATCCAATACCTAACATACTTATAAATTCGAGCATTAATCCCGATAAAAAAGCACTGCGTAAAATGCGCATTGTTAAAGTTCTAAACTGAGTACTATCGTCGTAAATATGCTTCTCTGTTTGCTCTGTACGATTAAATAGCTTTAACGTCACTAAACCTTTAGCAATATTTAAAAACCGTTGACTAAATTGATTCAAATAAGTCATTTGATCTTTTGACTCATCTCGCGTTTTCAAACCGAAAATAATATAAAACAAAGGAATAAATGGTGCAGTTATTAACATAATTAATGCGGTATTGAAATGGATGAAAAACATTGCAATGATTATGATGAGCGGAACCATCATTGATTTGAACACTTGAGGCAAATAACTCTTATAAAAAGGTGCTAGACCATCAATGTTTTCTGTGAGTATAGTCATTTGTTCACCGATTGGATGACCATTATTTTTATAAATAACCCGCTGTCTAAGCATATGCTTAACTTTAAATGCTAATGTATCACCTAACCATTGATTTAGAAATTGCACAGTTGCTCTTAAAAGTAAAACACCTAATAAAATAAATAATACAATCCATAAACCTTGAAATTGATGTCTTATAATTTTAGCTAAAAAATCTGCTATTAAAATATTTTGCGTTATAACGATTATGCCGAGACCAGTACTGACCAAGAACATGAGTACCGGAAAAATTTTATATTGAAACAGTATTGTTGTTAATTTTTTCACAATTATATCACCTAAACCTATTATAAAAGGTTTTCCTTAAAATCAAATTAAATAGCTCAATAAAATATTGTAGTTTTACATGTAAAAGAAAATGAATATATACATCTTTAGTCTAGTATTATAACTAGCATGTCTTTAAATGAATATGCTATCATGATATGGTAATTTTGATATTTAAATAAATTAAATTGAGTAATGAAAGTGGGTACATTATGTTTATCATTGAATTAATAAAAGGTATTATCTTAGGGGTCGTCGAAGGATTAACAGAATTTGCACCTGTTTCCTCTACTGGACATATGATCCTAGTTGATGATATGTGGTTAAAATCATCTGAATTTTTAGGTTCTCAGTCAGCATTTACATTTAAAATCGTCATCCAATTAGGATCCGTCTTTGCAGCAGCATGGGTGTTCCGCGAACGCTTCTTAGAGATTTTACATATTGGTAAACACAAACATGTTGAAGGAGATAACGATCAACAAAGACGTTCAAAGCCAAGACGTTTAAATTTATTACATGTATTAGTGGGTATGGTGCCAGCAGGTATTTTAGGCTTACTATTTGATGATTTCATCGAAGAACATTTATTTAGTGTGCCAACTGTTATGATTGGCTTATTCGTAGGTGCTATCTATATGATTATTGCTGATAAATACTCAGCTAAAGTTAAAAACCCACAAACAGTAGATCAAATCAGTTATTTCCAAGCATTTGTAATTGGTATTTCTCAAGCAGTAGCTATGTGGCCTGGTTTCAGCCGTTCAGGCTCAACAATTTCAACTGGGGTATTAATGAAATTAAATCATAAAGCAGCATCGGACTTTACATTTATTATGGCTGTTCCAATTATGTTAGCAGCTAGTGGTTTATCTTTATTAAAACATTATCAAGATATTCAGATTGCTGATATACCTTTTTATATTTTAGGCTTTTTAGCTGCATTTACTGTTGGACTAATTGCAATCAAAACATTCTTGCATCTAATTAACAAAATCAAACTAATTCCATTTGCCATTTACAGAATTGTATTAGTAATCTTTATTGCTATACTTTACTTCGGATTTGGCATTGGTAAAGGTATTTAATTTCCTTTTAAAATATAGACTGTCAATTAAGGAATCACTTGATTGGCAGTTTTTATTGTCTTCTTTTAAAAAACATCTGAAATACTTAATAGTGATTCACTACTATCATCGTTTATATTGATGTATCATAGGGTATGTAAAATTAATAAAGTAATTATGGAGGCAAGATCTATGGATAAGAAAAAAGTCATCAAATTTATGATTAATGTATTACCAATTGTATTGGTACCGTTAATTGTTGAACGTAAACGTATCAAACAACATCCGGACGTACAAAAAGTTACAGATGCTACAAGTAAAGTTGCTTCAAAAACATCTGCAGCAATCAGTAACACAGCGAGTGATGTTAAAGAATATGTCGGCGATAAAAAACAAGATTTTGAAAATAAACGTGAACTTAAAAAGTTTGCTAGAGAACATGATCCTGCCTATATTGAGAAAAAAGGCGAAAAATTAGCTAAACAAAATCGTAAAGACGCTGATAAAATGAATAAAATACTTCAAAAAAATATCGAAAAGCGTCATAAAGAAGAGCAAAAAGCCCGCGAAAAGAATGAAATACAACGTATTAAAGATATGAAAAAATCACAAAAATACGAAGAAAAAGCAGGCTTAACACCTAATAAATTAGATGAGAAAACTGAGAAAAAAGGCGATAAACTAGCTGAAAAAAATCGCAAAGAAATCGCTAAAATGAATAAAAAGTTACAAAAAAATATTGAAAAACGACACAAAGAAGAACAAAAACGCCAACAAGAAGCTGATAAAGCACGCATCAAGTCATTTAAAAAATATAAAGATTATGTTGCCAAAAGCGCCTCTCAACAAAATAAAGAAAACAATACAGAGGCATAATTGTGACACATATTATTATTGATGGAGATGCTTGTCCTGTTGTTGATTCTATTATAGATTTAACAACTGAGACAGGCATTTTTGTGACAATTATTCGGAGCTTCAGCCATTTTTCGAACCAATTATATCCTCCACATGTATCAACATTATATGTTGATGATGGACCAGATGCAGTTGATTACAAAATTGTTCAATTATCAACGAAGGATGATATCGTAGTCACTCAAGATTATGGACTCGCAAGTTTATTAGTCGACAAAGTCTTAATTGTCATGCATCATAATGGGAAGATATACAATTCCAAAAATATTCAACAACTATTAGATAAACGATATATGAATGCACAAATTAGAAAACAAGGTGGTCGCCACAAAGGTCCCCCACCTTTTACAAAGCAAGATCAAAAAGTGTTTGAACAATCACTATTAAAAGTCATTCATCGAATTAAGGAGCTGGATTAACATGAAACGAATCGCAGTTTATTGTGGTGCAAGCAAAGGTCATGACCCTTCATATGTACAAAAAGCATACGATTTAGGTAAATATTTTGCTGAACAAGGTTATGAATTAGTATTTGGTGCAGGGTCAATTGGCATTATGGGTGCCATTCAAGATGGTGTATTAGATCATGGCGGCAAAGCTATTGGCGTCATGCCTAAAATGTTAGATGAACATGAAATCACAAGCCAACGTTTAACTGAATTAATTTTAGTTGATTCTATGCATGAACGTAAAAATAAAATGGCAGAACTTGCAGATGCATTTGTCATGGCTCCTGGTGGCGCAGGTTCACTAGAAGAATTTTTCGAAATGTATAGTTGGGCTCAAATAGGTATCCATGAAAAGCCTATTGCCATTTATAATATTAATGGCTTTTTCAATCCACTACAAACAATGATTGACCATATGATTGAGGAAGGTTTTATTGATCCTAAGTATCGTGCTCTTGCACCGTTATGCGACACTAAGGAATCATTAATTGAATCAATATTAAATTTCAAACCTCTGGGTACTCGTTCATACGATTAATCATTCTAAGGTTAAAAAATAAACAAACACCCCTAATATTGTTATCATCAGCTAAACAATGTTAGGGGTGTTTGTTACGCTTATGTATAAATTTTTCACTTTCGAAGATTAATGTAATAGCGCACTTGCCTTTTTAATAAATGATACTTACTTAGATTGGGTAATTCGAAATGATCATACACTGTCATGCCAATTTTTTCCATTACACGTTGTGAAGCTTTATTTGCTTCTGCTGTAAAACTATAGACATCGTATATTTGATGTTCTTCTGCTAACTTCAATGTTGCCTTTGCGCCTTCAGTTGCTAATCCTTTTCCCCAAAATTCTGGCAACAAGCGCCAACCTATTTCATAAAGCGGTAATTCTTTAAATGGATAATCGCTTGTTTCTGGAATATAATTCAAACCTATAAAGCCTATCCATTGATGGGACTCTTTATCTTCTACAGCAAATAATCCAATGCCATAATCTTTAATAACCGCATCCATAGTTCTCATATCTAATTCTGAACGACGATAACTCAATAAACTTGGAAAATATTTACGTACGTCATAATTCGCATTCATTTTTTGAAAAGGTAACAGATCATCTTCATGCCAGTCTCTTAATATTAAACGCTCTGTTTCACAATAAATCATCGATTGACACTCCTATATAATTTCTCAATAAAAAACACAAAATCGATATTTTGATCAACTTTGCGTTTTAGATAGCAGTTTATTTTGATTTAGAAATATAACTTATAAGTTCAACATGAACTGGCACTTCTTTTAAACGTGCTCTATCTGATTTCAGCGCAGTAAAAGTTGCATCTATAAAATCTTGTTGATGGTTTAAACGATATGTAGCAACAAAAGTATCTGTATCGGACTCAAAGTTTGGTAAATGTGCAATTACACGCTTAATTTCGCCAGTAGAATCAGCAATCGTATGTCCTGTAATATTTTCTAATTCTCTACCTAATTCTGGCAAAGTAATATCTTGACCCTCTAAAATTCTAAAATCTTGTTCATGCATGCCGTTTCTCTCCTTTATTAATTACGTTGTCTATTTTTACGTTCTGTTTCAATCATGACCACATTTTAATTAATACATACCCTTAAAATAAGGTTTAAAACGCTGTACCTTTCATCTATAACAAGTAAGCAATTCGATTATGATTGGTGTTTGTCATTAGCTTTTTGATCTTTATCTGCTGATGTAGGCTTTTTGTGATTATCTTTATCCGATGACTTAGTTTGATCTTTTGATTGCTTATCTTGTGATGCCTCTTTATCTTTATCTTTGTCTTTATTTTTGTCTTCGTCTTTTTTATCATCCTTGTTATCTTCTTTTGAAGGTTTTAAATCTTTCACTTCTTTTTCAAGGTCTTTTTGCTTATCTGCTAATTTTTCTTTTTCTTGTTGAAGCTTTTCTTTTTTGTCTTTTAATTCTTTATTTTCTTTTTGTAAATTATCGATATCCTTTTCCAGAGTGGCTTTCTCTTGACTTTTACCACAACCTGTTAAAAATAGCATGACCGCCATAATACTGATGATTAATTTCTTCATATAAAACTCCTTAACGTCATTAAATCTTTTTTAATTTTAACATGAATTAGCAACATAATCCTAATTCTAATCAATATCTTTATACATTTTCACATGACTCACTTGATAACCTAAATCTTTATTCAAAGATATCATTGGCAAATTATTTTTATGAATTGTATTGCTTATTCGCTTTGCATTCATAGTTTTTGCCCATTTTTCAAGCGCAATCTTCAGTTGCGTAGCTATTCCCAGTTTGCGAAATTGTGGTTCAACATATAGCAGTTCAATGTTAACCATACTTTTTTCATTACTAAAATGTCCCCAAATAAACGCTATTAATTGACCTTCATTTTCATATATATAAATTTTATCATTTGTATGTTCTAATCTTGAACATATCATCTCGTACCTAAGAGCAATACTCAGTTTAGTACATTTATAGTTGGATTCTACTTGCGACAATAATGTCTCATGTATATTAGCTATTTGCTTGATATAATTATGTTCATCTTTATTAAGTGTCCTCATTTTCCTCTCCAATATTAATCGTTATATTTATGCGTTTAATATGATATGATTGACCTTATTAATACTATAAAATCATTTCCATTTTAATTTGGAATTAAACATTTTTAAAGGAGCGCTTAAGTAACAATGAAAAGTACTGCGCAATTAACAAAAGAAAATAATGTTAAATCATTAAGATTAAGCAATACTGATAGAGAAATCTTCGAGAATTATATGACTTATATGCGCTCTGACTTTCGCGTCAACCCTCATGATACAGAGTTAATTATTAACCGTATACTCAAACAATTATTAAGCGCAGAACAACATGGTTTATTAGCCTTAGATTTTTTCAATCACGACCCAAAAGCACATGCAATAAAAGAACTAAAAGCGATGCCTAATGAAACATTTAAAAATATTTTTAAATATATCTATCAACACATCGTTCTATTAATTGGGATTGTTAGTTTTCTCAAAGGATTTTTAGGATTTTTCATGGAAAAAAATGGAAGTAATTTATATTTTGTTTCATTCCCGTTTTCAGTAGTCGTTGGATTCTTTATTGTCTTTTTATTTATATGGTTTAGTTTTAAAACAATACAACTGCAGTGTTTTAACAATTCAAATTGGATATGGATATTCACCTATTTAGCAATCATTCTACTAATTGTAGGATTTTTCTATGTATTCTTTATTCCACAATCATTACTTGCCTTTGGACCATATATTCAGGTAAGCAATTGGGTATTTATTATATTTTCATTTATAGTTATGCCTATTGGATTACGCATTGAAAGAAATATTTCGAAAAAACATTCTCATACATTTTTATAAACAAAAAGCTTATTACATCATATGCGAATTTGGTACTGTTAATGATAAAATCACTAAATTACAGTTACCGAAAAACATATTTTGCAATAAGCTTTTTATTAATTAATCAATAAAGCATCTATAAAGAACCATACAATCATTATAAACATAATGATTGCTTGAGCTATACTACTTGTTAAAAATGCTACGATTGAACCTATACTTACTTTAACTGCTCTTTCAAATGAATAGCCTTGTATTAATTCAACTATGAATACCAAAATAAAAGGTATAATAATAATTCCAAATGGCGGTAAAACAAAACATCCAATAACCACACCAATTAAAGCTGCATACTCTCCAAACTTAGAACCACCGAAGCGATTCACAAAATATTTATTAGCTAAAAAGTCGGCACATAAAATTAATATTGTTAGCAATGCCATAGATACATAAAACACCCATGATAAATGCTGATTATGAAAGCCAAATTGATAGATTAAAAAGCCAACCCATAATACTAAAACAGAAGGAATAATCGGCTTAATCAACCCAACAAATGCTAACATGAAGGCAGCGATGATAAGTAGCCATAAAATAATTGTCATGTTGATATCACATCCTCTTTTGTAATTTTTTGATTTTTAGTAAAGAATATAAGTATCATACCTAACATGATTGATGCTGCTGATACAAAAAATACATTTTCCAAACCTACCCAGTGACTCATAGCACCACCTAATAGGTTACCGCCTAACTGTCCAATAACCATTGCATTAGAAAATAGTGTTGAAGCGTATCCTGGAAAATCTGGTAAGATATCTTGGAAATAACTAATACCAATTCCTAAAAGAACCGCTAAGAAAATAGCTAAAAACACCTGTCCTGCTAACATCATATAGAAGTTTTTAAATACCCCAATGCTGAAGTAGAATAAACCACCAAAAATCGCTCCATAAATCAACAATGTTCGAGTCTGTAATCTAGATGATAAAACGCCAAGAATGATCATAAATGGCACTTCTAAACCAGCACATAAACTAGCTAAATAACCGACATGTTGTTCATTTTCTTTTAAATAATCAGTAACAAATAAAGGCATATTCATCGTATACATCCATTGTCCAATGTGTAATAAAATAAATGCAATAAATGGTAATAAAAGCGTTTTGTCTTTAAACATATTAGGAGCAATTTTTTCAACATGTTGTTGCGTACTAATAGGGTGTTTAATGTTTAAATCCTTATAGAAAAACACTTGAAGTACTAAAGTAAATAAAATGATACTTATTGTTCCACCAAACAATCCAGCATAGCCTTTTAATCCGATTAATTGGGCACCAATAAATGGACCAAATAAAAAGCCCAATGAGAACATTGAACGTAATACTGTGTTGGCAAATTGAGCTCTATCTTTAGAGCTTGAAACATTGATAGATTCTCTAGCAGATGCGTAAAGTTGGGGCATTGCTGGTGCAAATAATCCTTGGAAAATCGCATATAGTAATATGAATAACCAGATTGTATCTACAAAAAAGTATATTGAAAAACCAAGCGCACCCATTAATAATGCGAGAATAATAATAATTTTTCTATTAAAGTGATGCGTATCCGAAAATCTAGCAATAATTGAATTTACTGTAAACTGGCTAATCGCTGCAGATGCTAGAAGTAATCCATACTGATTTGTTGTCATACCTAAATCTTTAGTTGCAAAAAGAACAAGATATGGGACCGTAACCGCAATACCCATACCTAGTAGAAACATATTAGCAACAAAGAGTTTATAATTCTTTATTTGTAATAACGCTGCAAACATATCCATAACCCCGCTTCTTAGAGCCCCTTTTAATTTATTAATTAGGGGCTCTTATGCAGTTGGTGCGTTAGCATCCAACTGTATTCCTTTGTCCCCTTTTAATTTATTAATTAGGGGCTCTTATGCAGTTGGTGCATTAGCAACCAACTGTATTCCTTTGTCCCCTTTTAATTTATTAATTAGGGGCTCTTTTGCTGTTGGTGCATTAGCAACCAACTACGTTCAATTTAACCGAATAGTTTAAAATTAAATACAAACCTTAAATTAGTCTAAAACTACGCCTTTGGTTGTTCAACAAAGCTCGCCATGAGATTTACAAAAGAATCAACTTGTGGCAATTGCAACATGCTCGGATCATAACTCATAAATGTCGAACGAATCAGCGGTTCATTATCAATTTCTACTTTTTCAAACTCAAATTGTTCTTTGCTGATATTTTTCATCATAATTTCTGGCAAGATTGTAACACCTACACCACTAATCAACATTTCTTTGCAAGTTGCTACTTGATCCACTGTAATAGTTGCATGGTAATCTTGTTCTAAATTATCGTTATACCATTCTTTTATTTGATTTATATAAATCGGATCAGCTTGAAACTCTATAAATGGTAACTTTGTAACATCATCTCGTCTATTTTTTGGAAAAATAAAATAATGATCATCATTAAATAAATGTGTGTTAGCTAAATTCATTACCTTATTTCCACGAGTTATCATAACATGATAATCTCTATGATTTGCTTTAATTTGTTCAGTTGAACCAACTTGCACTTGTATTTCAACATTAGGAAATTGGGCATTATATAGGCTCAAAACTTCAGGAAGTAAGGTTTGTCCAATCAAAGAAGAACACCCGATTGATATTGTTCCATTCACTTCACCAATATGTGCCTGCATTTTGTCAAAAAATAATCGCTCTCTTTTCAACATGTCACGAGCATGCTCAATAATCATTGTTCCTTCAGTTGTTGTAATCAATTGTTTTTTTGTTCTGATAAAAATATCTACTCCAAAAGCATTTTCAATAGCTTTTAGTCTTTGTGTAACAGCAGGTTGAGATATATATAAAATTTCAGCCGCTTTACGTAACGTTTTCGTTTCGTCTAATGTTATTAGTAAACGATAGTCTTCAATCTTCATAATTTCCCCCCATAAATTATTCAATTATTGAACTTTCATGGCTACAAGCATTCATGAGTTCATTACTAACGAATAATTTCACCAATTTTATTGGTATGGCTGCAGCTTGAATTACTTAGTTTTTCTTTTGTTGTTGGTGATTTTTAGTTTGATTATATTGCTTAGGCTTTATTTGTTTGCTTTTTTCAATATTAGTTTTATTTTGTGGCTTTTGATGATTTTTTTGAGCCTTTGCATTAATTTTATTAAAGCAGTACATGATTTTCTTTTGGAATCCTTTAAAATCATTTTCTAACTCTGCCATAATTTGATGTGCAATCATATATGCTTCATGAAATTGCTTTTTTGTAATTTGCTCACTTTCTAATGCAAACATTAAATCATCTTCATCTACCAACTCATATTCACCACTTGGTAATGCTAAAACATCTAAACATAAATCTACTGTACGCGCATTACCTTTTTGCGTTATATTTTTGATATTTATATCAAAATAATATTCTAATGGATTGCCTTTATTATCAAACATTACAGTTATACTATAACGTTTCTTTTCAGGTAGTATTTGCAACCATTTATAATTGTCATCTGCGACAATGATATTTTGTCCAACTACCGTCACCTCTAAAGGATCACGAACCTTTTTCATCGTGACTAAGCCTATAATACCCTTAAACCTATTATTATTAACTTTTACCTCTGTGTATTCCCTATCAATTAGGCGACGCCAGTGACGTTTATCTATATACTTTACTTTCACAGTCACCAACTCCTTGTCATTATTATATAAAACTACATAAATGATGTCATGTCATGATACAGTTTTATAGTTTTTGTTAATCATATGAAAATATTTATTATTATTTTACTACAACTCGCTTCAATTTACTTAAAATAGACAATATTAATTAGATAGTACACACATTTCTTCATAAAAGTGATTTTTCAAAAATATAAATAACACACTCTTATCGTTTTCAAAATCATTTAATGCTATTTTCATTAAAAACAGCTGAAGCATCAAATCTATTCTGATTCAATCAAGAATACATATAAAAATGAAGTGACTCAAAGGTTTATTAACAACCTTCAAACCACTTCATTGATCACTTTTATTTTAAAGCATATTTTTCGATTACTGATTTAAGATGCGGATATTGCGTAATTAATTCAGATTGCTTAAACAATTCAAACTGCTTAAACTCAAATGCCGGTTGACACATACAACCTACTAAACTAAAAGTATTTGATATTTCGATTGAAGAAGCAAAAATTGTTCCTTTAGGCACTACATATTGCAATACATCTCCATTTTGGATATCAGTACCCAATGTTGCAGTCGTATATTCCCCATCCGGATTTATCATATGAATTGTTAGAGAATCGCCAGCATGATAGTACCATACTTCATCAGCATCAATTCGATGAAAATGCGAAATATTGTCATCTGTAAGTAAAAAATAAATACTACTAAACGGCGCTCTGCGTCCATCTTTCAATACTTCTCGAATTGTCTCTCTATAGAAACCACCTTCAGGATGTGATTCAAGTTGCAATTCATCAATCCATTGTTCTGCTGATTTCATTATTTCAAATCCACATTATGGAATACGTTTTGTACATCTTCTAAATCTTCTAATGCATCGATTAATTTTTCAAATGTTACTTGGTCCGCTTCAGAAAGTTCAATATCTGTTTGAGGTAACATTTCAAATTCAGCAACTTTAAATTCTTCAACACCTGCTGCACGAAGCGCATCTTGAACGACTGCAAATTGATCTGGTTCAGCATAGACTATTGTCAATCCATTATCGTCAATCACATCATTTACATCTACATCTTGTTCCATTAATGTTTCAAGTATTTCGTCAACAGACTTTCCTTCAATACCAAATGTTGCCACATGATCAAACATATAAGCAACTGATCCAGATACACCCATATTACCGCCGTTTTTACCAAAAGCAGCTCGCACATCAGAGGCAGTACGATTTACATTATTTGTTAACGCATCAACAATTAGCATTGATCCGCTTGGGCCAAATCCTTCATATCTTAGGTGATCAAAGTTTTCGTCTCCAGCACCCTTAGCTTTATCTATTGCTTTTTCAATAATATGATTCGGCACTGAATATGTCTTAGCGCGTTCAAGCACCAACCTTAAAGCTTGGTTAGATTCTGGATTGGGTTCACCAGATTTTGCTGCAACATAAATCTCCTTACCAAATTTCGCATATATTCTACTTGTGTTTTTATCTTTTTGGGCCTTTTTTTCTTTAATGTTATTCCATTTACGTCCCATAATGTCATCTCGCTTTCGAACTGTTTAATTAACAACATATATTATACATGATTTTTTTATGTTTATATACATTTTCACAATTAACATTATTGAACTACGATTTCTTCAAACTGTTACTTAGTTTTAAAATATGTATAAATTAAAAATGTGCCGATAAGCAAATTCTATGCTTTCGACACTCAATTTCAATTAAATATTTAAAAATTGTTCTACATCTTCAAATAAAGCATTAAATTTAGATATATCATCATTATTTAAATAAATATAAATTTTACGCTCATCTTTAGATGATCTAACTTTACTAAGTCTTTCTTTTTCAATTAGTCTTCTTATAGAAACTAATAATTTTGTCCTACTTAAATCTAGCTCATCCATTGCAGTTTTTAAAAATGATTGCATAAGTACTTTTTCATCTTTGCAATGCTTCATCGTTAAATCTAAGACTGCTAAATCATTTAGCGACAACTTATATTTTTTATCAATATATTCAGATAATGCTTTATATTGTTTATAGAAGCCAAGCAATGTTTCTAATTTCTCAGTATTCAAAATGTTGCACCCCCAAATATATAAAGACAATGCTTCTGTCATTATTATCTTAAATTTTTCAGCCATTGTCTTTCTCATTTGTTTTTAATACGTTGTCAAAATTACCAACAAATGCAAATTAAATTTTGCAATACATATCAAGGTGTTATTTTTTTCCTATTTTAATTATGTATAACGCATTAAAAGTAACGTTAATATTCAAGGAATTATCACTAAAATTATGCTCTTTAATCTCTATTGCTGGTTTAAGGTAGTTGTCAATTTTAGATAGTAAACTAGGGTTCCATTCATATTTATCTCTTAATTCTTTAGAAATCAAATGATTAATGTTGCCACTATTTTGTCCAATGTTTCTATTACAATTAGATATTTATCGTTTAAAACATTGTTTTTAAAATTTATATAAACTTGACTATCCTCAAAATTACTCATAATTGTCTCGCTCTCTATCACTCGCCAATCATAAATAACAAGACAATAATAATTCTCTATATCAAAAATAGAATAATAACTGTTTTCGTATTTTGGTTTCGAGACATATTCGATAAACTTTTCTAATATAAGACCTAGTGTTGTTTTAAATCCATTTTTGTCATATAGATGCATCGCATTAAATGCTTGATGATTGTCAAAAATGTTTAATCCAAAGCCATCAAAGTTGTGATACAGCGCACTTAATGTCTTATAAATTAATGGAGCACTATTACTTAGATCTCGTTCTTTATTATTAAGCAGTTTATGATTTTCAACATTTAGAAAAATCAGCTTTTCTTGTTCAATATCCAATTCATTAATTACTTGTTTTAAATTTTTAAAATGCAAAATATTTTTCAATAGTAACTCATCACTTTCCCCCATCAAATAAGGGCTACTTAAATTTGCATTATCTATTATTAACGAATCGAATTTAAGTCGCTTTATTTGTGATACTAGTGATTTAAAAACTGAAGGTTTTTCAAATAAACAGGTAATGTTCAATCCTAATTTCACATTCAACATGATGTTATGTAATTTTAATATCATTCGATAAATTGTTCTAATTTCCATCAATGATAAATCAAAAACAAAATGCACTTCGTAATTATTATGATTACTTAATTCGTTTGGAGATATTTGTCTGAAAACACTCATAAAAGCTTCTTCAACAAAATAAGTTGTTTCAATATTATTTATATTAAATGCTATCTTTAGATCACTTTCAATTATTGTTTTAATGATTGTGAATTTTTCTTCTTCGGACATGGTATTTTTACTTTTTAGAATCGATGGCATGATGAAAAAGACAACTTGACTGTTCTTATTCAATAAGGTTTTAAAGATTCCTTCTAAGAAAACTAATTTCATTTCTGTATAAGTATTTATTTGAATAACCGTTTGAAACAATTTAGGTGTTTCAAATTTGTCTTCATCAATATGTATAACATCAGTTAGGTGGTTTTTATAATGTTCAATATAATTCAATATGATTTCTTTTACTTCTTGCACCATTTTGCCTACTAGTGGTTCTGGCTTTAGCATTAAACATTTATTATATTTTGATAAATTACGATATTCATTCGGTGTTATATCCATATAACTTTTAAACATTTTAGAGTAAGTGGAGCTACTACTAAAACCTAAATGTTCACTTATGTTGCTAATAGTACTATCAGTAGTAAGTAGAATTTCAATCGATTTACCAATTTTCAAAGTATCAATATATTTTTTAAAACCCATGCCCATAAGTAAGTGGAATTGTGATGACAAATTTGACTTTGAGACAAATAATTTATCAGCGACACTTTTTAATGTCAATCGTTGATTTACATTTTGATAAATATATTCGAGCTCATCACGCAAATCACCATAATACGCATATCGATATTGATTTTGTGCAATCTTTTTATCCATACTTGCTTCTTTTGCAATGATTTTAATAATATCCTGTAATTTTCTAATATCAGCGTCATTAAGAGGCTGATTATCAAGGTATCGATATGTCAATTTTAATAGTAGACATTTCAAATTATAGGATGATTTAATCAACTTTGCTGTATAGTGGTAATTAAAGAAAGTAAAGCCTAATTCCGCAAACCAATCGCTACTCAAATACAACATGATCGTTTTTTTATTATTCTTAATACTAAATACATCCAGATGATTAATAATATATATATCATCTTCAATTATTTTACTTTTACGAAATTTTTGTAGTTCGATTTCCCCGTCAATTGGCCAAAATAAGACTATGCCATCTTGGCAACGCGTTGTCGCATATTCATTATTAGTAAGTATATGCAAGCATGATTTTGCCATAACTTTACCTCTTTCTATATTTAAGTACCACTTTTATCATTCCCTATAATATTTAACTTATTTAATTAAACGTAAATTTAACACAATACGAATACCAAATCAAAAATAAATAAAACTATATAATGGTTAATTTTTAAACTTATATATCAATCATTTAAATATTACAAAAATAGATGTAGTCAGTTTAATTAAACTATCCAATTGAAAACACACTACTTTTTAGTATTTTCAAAATAATTTTAAATGACCACATCTACAACGTATTACTATTATCTTTTGTTAGTTATATATTCATTTTCAATTTAAAAATAAACACTTATTTAAATCACATTCTACTTTTGAGATGAGCTCAAACTAACATTAAATTGTTTATATTATCTATACTTCTTCCTATTAATGTTTCGATTTTAAAATTAATACGTAGCTATACTTTACTTTTCTAATAAAAGTGTAATTAGAAAGGCAAGTACACCTGTTTAAAGTTTATCTTCTAAGATTTGTTTACTTTAGAACTATAGCAGTTAATCATTTCAATGATTAATAATATCTTTACAATTAAGGTAATATATTTTTATTGCTTTATCAGTAAAATCTCAGTCTAAGTTTCTAACTTATGACAATCGCTCCAGTTTAAGGTTGATATTCATTATTGATTATTCCAAAACTTTATACAAATTTCTTTATTAATTTAACTGTTTATCTTCTGAACATATTAGCAAGGTAAAGTATATCCTTAATAATATTCAACAAATTAATAAATAGATTAAATCCCATTTCTCTTGGTGAATAGTCACCTCTTTTTAAACGATTAAAATCATACAAAGTATAAAGTAGAAATAACAACAGACTAACGACGGTAATAATAGTGTAAAAAATAGGATTTTGAAGAAAAATACCAATTAGACTCGCAATAATTAATGTTATTAATGTAACGAATAAATATTTGCCTATACTCGATGCATCTCCAACGAAGAAATAACCAATAATACCAAATGCTATAAATGCAAAAATTGCTAATGCGATATTTTTATAGAAAATATCTGGTCCTAAATTTTGTAAATACGTGGTAAACGTTGCGTATGACAATAAGCCAATCACTACAGCGTAAATATGTGAAATAATTAAACCGAACCGTCTCGCTCTTTCAAAAACAAGTGTTGCTAAAATAATAATCAGTAATCCAAATGACAAGGGTTGTCGCCAACTTAATGGTAAAAACTGACCTAGATAGCATCCTATGCCAAATATAATCCAATAATACATAAAATAAAGCCACACTTTACTTATTGATTGAGCATGCTGGTTTTGATGATAATATGAATGATTTGTATTTTGCGACAAAATAATTCCTCCTTCTACCGTCGTTTTATGCGTCAAATTTTACAGTAAATTTTGCTTCATCAAAAGAAATAACCTTTAACAAGTATAGTAATTTTACATTTTACAATGTTACAAAATATAATTTTTTATAATTAGTTAAAATCACTAAAACGCTTTTATACACTATCAAATCAGCATTTATAAAAATATGAACCGATATCCTAAAATGTTAATAATATTACAAGATAATAACAAACCACACAAAGCTACTTATTTTTGATAATATGGAAATCGTAATATAAAACGAAAACTTAATTTACTATATAAATTGTCTTAATAATTTTTAAAAGTAGTAAAACATAATTTTAAGGAGGAGTCCCTTTGAAAAAATTAGCATTTGCAATAACAGCAACATCTGGTGCAGCTGCATTTTTAACGCATCATGATGCACAAGCTTCTACACAACATACAGTACAATCTGGTGAATCATTATGGAGTATTGCTCAAAAATACAACACTTCAGTAGAGAGTATTAAACAAAATAACCAATTAGATAACAACTTGGTATTCCCTGGTCAAGTTATCTCAGTAGGTGGAAGTGATGCACAAAATACGTCAAACACTTCTCCACAAGCTGGTTCAGCATCATCTCATACTGTACAAGCTGGTGAATCATTAAATATCATTGCTAGCAGATATGGTGTTTCAGTTGATCAATTAATGGCAGCCAATAACTTACGTGGTTATTTAATTATGCCTAACCAAACATTACAAATTCCTAATGGTGGATCAGGTGGTACAACACCAACAGCTACAACAGGTAGCAATGGCAATGCATCATCTTTTAATCACCAAAATTTATACACTGCTGGTCAATGTACATGGTACGTATTTGACCGTCGTGCTCAAGCTGGTAGTCCAATTAGCACATATTGGTCAGACGCTAAGTATTGGGCTGGTAACGCAGCTAATGATGGTTACCAAGTAAACAACACACCATCAGTTGGTTCAATTATGCAAAGCACACCTGGTCCATATGGTCATGTTGCTTATGTTGAACGTGTCAATGGTGATGGTAGTATCTTGATTTCTGAAATGAATTACACATATGGTCCATACAATATGAACTACCGTACAATTCCAGCTTCAGAAGTTTCTAGCTATGCATTCATCCATTAATTAAATAAATTGTACTGATATATACTAGCAATTCACATCATGTGAGATTGCTAGTTTTTTATTTTTGAAAAAAATTTTCATTTTGGTACAAAAAATTATCTCACCCTTCCCTATCATACATATTTATATTTTGTATGAATGGTAGTTAGGTAAAAATTAACAACCTACCTATTTGATTAAATTAAATGCATAATATATTAAAAATCAAAATAATGCAACTAAGTTGACTATATAATGATTTAATTTGTTATACCAGTATTTTACGCTTTTTCGTCTACATATACAAATTTATATTAAATAAAGCCCAATACAATTTAGGTTAATTAAACAAGTTGATAACTATTTAATTATTCCTTCATTGAAGAATATAAACTATTAAATCATTATTTTGCTCTTACATATATTTTAATGACCTAACTGATTATGTTCCATGGAATACATTTATAATATAGCCTCCTAATTAAAATGCTTTGTCTTGGTCATTCTACGTAAATTCTATAAAATATGTTATCTACTTACATAAAAAACTGAACTTCAATACCACCATATGTTTGTGATACTGAAGTTCAGTTTAGTTTTATTTTCAATTAGAAAAATAAGTTAAGTATATAGAATAGTAAACCTGCTAACAATGCTGAAATAGGTAATGTAATCACCCATGTAATGATCATTCGTTGCGCAGTGCTCCATTTTACACCTTTAGCTCGGTTAGAAGCACCAACACCTAAGATTGATGATGACACAACGTGAGTTGTTGATAATGGGAAATGTAGCGATGATGCAACAAAAATTGTTAATGCAGATGATAAATCGGCCGCAGCACCATTTGCTGGACGTATTTTCATAATATTACCACCTACAGTTTTGATAATTTTCCAGCCACCAATTGCAGTACCAAGCCCCATTGCTGTCGCACAGGCAAATTTTACCCATAACTGTGGTTCAACACTGCCATCATTCTGTACATTAGCGACAATCAATGCCAACGTAATAATACCCATTGATTTTTGCGCATCATTCGTACCGTGAGAGAATGATTGTAACGCTGCTGTGAAAATTTGGAAAAATCTAAAGTTACGATTCGCTCTTGTTAAATTTGCATTTTTAAAGATAACTTTAAAAATTGAATACATCAAGAAACCAACACAAAATGCGATAATCGGTGAAACGATTAATACAATAATAATTTTTGTGAAACCTTGGTAATGTAACACTCCAAATGAGCCTTCAGATGCGATTGCTGCACCCGCAATTGAACCTATAAGTGCATGTGAAGACGAACTTGGAATTCCGTAAAACCAAGTAGCTAAATTCCAAATAATAGCCGCAAGTATTGCAGCTAACACAACAACTAATCCATTTTCCAATTTAAATGGATCGACAATGTCTTTAGTAATGGTGCCTGCAACGCCCGTAAATGTTAAAGCACCTATAAAGTTCATCACTGCTGCCATTAAAATTGCCGTTTTAGGCGTTAACGCTCTAGTAGATACAGCAGTAGCTACTGCATTGGCTGTATCATGGAATCCATTGATAAAGTCAAATATCAGCGAGAAAATAACTACAGCTATAGTGACGATGATTATATATGACATAAATATATACTCCCCTTAGCTATTTTTCATAATAATAGTTTCAAAATTATTTGCTACGATTTGACATTTATCAGCGATTTCTTCCATGCTTTCATAAATATCTTTTATTTTAATTAAAGTGATTGGATCTGTTTCGCTATTGAAAATATGTTTAATTGACTGTCTTAAAATACCATCACAGTTTGTTTCAAATTCTTTAATATTAATTGAATGAATACGCATATGTGATAATTTTTTATCGACTAATAAGCCGACAGCAAGTTTCATTTCTGCAACTGCTTTTTGAATGTTATCAACAAACTCAGCCATATATTCATCTGTGTATTCGATTGAATACATTTCAAACATAGCTGCCGTTTCTTCAATTGCATCTAAAACATCATCAATTGCATCACATAATGATAAAATATCTTCACGTTCAATTGGTGTGATAAATGTTTGATTTAAATCAGTAATTACTTGATGTACTAATTCGTCACCATGTGACTCATAAGTTTTAATGTTGTCTGAGTATGCTTTTAAATCTAAATGTGTATTGAAATCCATTTTACCGAATTCAATAGCAGCACGATCCAGATTGAAAACCATCTCTTCTAATTGAACCATAAACTTATCTTTTTTCTTACTAAACATTTAAAATCCTCCATTTAAGCGATTGTCACCAATCACATTCAGTTATAATTTGTTTCAAATTAAGACAAGTGAATTTACAAACTAATGATACAAATTTGTTATTATCAATCGTCAGTATAATTTTAGTGTACTGATATTAATTTCAAAAATGCCTCACAGTAAACAATTTACTGTATTTGCCCTTATATGAAAATAGCACAAAATTTACAATCCCACAATTCAATTTACAAATTTTTAACAATTCCGAAACTTAACTTTTACATAAAATTTAAATAGTAGTAGGCATTTGTTTTGAAAAAGTTATTGTATAGGCAATTTTTTATCTATACAACTCTAAAAATTGTAAATGGATATAGTTGGGAAATTTGCAACGATACAATATTTATTACATAACTTTTACATATTAAAATACACTTATCTTGTTTAAAACGATCATTGACTCATATATCTCTCAATGAATATACTTTTATTTTCTCACATTTAATACAATTTACAAAGTTGAATCCTGTTAATCTTTTCAATTAAAAGCATCACCAATTAAATATATTTCATTCAAAACACTTTCATAATCACTCATACCTTTACTTCATTATTAATATGGTATTTTAACCCAGTATTCAACTATACATGCTAAAAATATAACTTCTCTTCATTTATAATAAAAAGCTTCCAGTATAGTTCGTGAATCCGAATCCACTACTCTACTGAAAGCCATCTGTATATTTTATATGGAATGTCTAATTGTTCGCTTGGAATGATTATAAGCCGTCACTGCAAAAACAGCATACATACAAATGTATAATCCCATTACTATGAAAACCGGTATTTGATTCGTTGTACCCATTAATTTCATATATGCTAATGATGTAAAATATGCATGTGATAGTGCAATAACTAAAGGTAACCCAAAATTAAACATAATTTTAAACTTTAGTCCCCTTGCCATATCTTTTTGTGTAAATCCAAGCTTTCTCAAAATACTATAATTCTCTAACTCATCTTCGGTTTCATCTATTTGCTTTATGTATATAATGCAACATACAGCAATCAAGAATGTAATACCTAAAAATGATGTTACAAATAATAATATTCCGGTTAAACTTGATATTGAGCTTATCGCTTCACTTCTTGTTTCAATAGATTTATCAACTTTATTTTTCGCTTTTTCTAATGCTAAAGCATCTTTTTTATGTTTCAAATCGAATCCAAATTGAGAGACGATATGCTTTGCCTTTGTATACTTTCTTATTTCTTGATAGTCTTTGTCATTTAAGACAAACGTTGGTCCACCTAAATCAACATCTGTCATAAAATAGATTTTATTAATATCTTTACGTAACTTAATATTAACATGATGTTTTTTCGTTCCTATAATTGCCTTACCATGCTTCTTATGTTTCACTAAATCTTTGATAGAACCTTCCGCTACAAATAAATCAGCTTGCCCACGTTTCAAATCAGTATTAGGGATGTATTTATCACTAGTAATTGTTACATTGTATGGTTCTTTCGCTTTTACATCAAATAAATTATCTTTATACAATTTCGTATGAATTACTTCTTTATAATTATAAAAATGAGGAATTTTTTGATTGTTTAATTCACTTGCTAATTGATTAGCTTTTTGTTGGTCTTTAATTGTAACGTCGTGTGGTGCAGTATATTTTATTTCACTTGATAAGGACGCTCTACTTATAGCAGCAAAGCAAAGAACTGAAACAGTAATCGCTGAAATGATTGCCATGACCGTAAGTGAAAAAGCATTTTTCTTAATACGATACATAATAGATGATGAGAACATGACATCATTTACACTTATAACACCTTTTCTAAACTTCTTCACCATTTTAAAAACTAGAGAAACAGAGCTTTTAAAAAATAAGTATGCCCCAATCACAGTTGACAATAAAATAAACATAAGTGTACCGATAGAATCATAATATTGAACAATGTTCAAAGATAGATAGTATCCTGTGGTAATCAATACTATACCTAAGATGCCTAAAACAACCTCTTCAAATGTAATTTTATTATGATTTGTTTCTTTAACCTGGTTATTCTTTGACATCTGTGAAATAGATTGTTTGAACACTAATATAAAATTTTGAGCAGATGTTAAAAAATAAGCGACACCGATTAACATTAATGTTTCAAATACCGCCCTCAAACTAAAAATAATTGGAACCTTTTCTTTAATTCCTAATAATGTAAAGACAATCATTAATAACAGTTTCGAACCAAAAATACCAATAATAATACCTAATATTGCCGTAATTATAAATATTAGTAATTGTTCGAGCATTAGTATATAAATAATGTTGAATTTAGATAAACCTAATGTTTGATATAATGCAAGCTCATAACTTCGTCGTTTAATAAATAACACATTGGCATATAACAAAAATGCAATTATGATGAAAAATAGAAAGTAGCTTCCGACTTGTGAGCCTTCCTTTATAATTGGATATGACTCTGTCATGTTTAGTTTATGAGCGTATTTTAATGCTACAAAGCTAAAATACAATACTACACTCGTAATTAACGAAAAAAGATAGATGGCATAATGTGATAAATTTTGACGGAAATTTTTAAATATTATCTCGTTAAAGGTCATAATTAACGCCACCTAAAACACTTTGTACACGTATTATTTCTTTGAAAAAGGTATGTTTATCGTCATCCCCTTGGTATAATTCAGTGAAAATTTGACCATCTTTTAGCATCACTACTCGATTTGCATAGCTTGCTGCAACAGGATCATGCGTTACCATAATAATTGTAGACTTAAATGCTTCATTCATTCTTGTTAATCGTTTTAATAAATCTTGAGTACTTTTAGAATCCAATGCACCTGTTGGTTCGTCAGCAAATATAATAGAAGGCAATGTTATAAATGCTCTGGCAGCTGATGTTCGTTGCCTTTGTCCACCAGACAATTCAGAGGGATATTTATCACTAATATCCAATATATTTAATGCTTCTGCTACTTTTTCATAACGATTTAACATATGTTCTTTATCTAACTTCTGTACCGTTAGTGGTAACATTATGTTTTCTTTAACAGTCAATGTATGCAGTAAATTATACTCTTGAAAAATAAAACCAATATCATGCTTGCGTATATCAGATAATTCCTTGTTTGAAAGCTTTTCTAATTTTTTTCCTTTTAATGTAATAGAACCTTGTGAAATATAATCAATTGAACTTAAAACATTTAATAATGTCGTTTTCCCAGATCCAGAGGGACCCATAATAGCAATAAACTCGCCTTCTTCAATAGACATATTGATATCTCGCAACACTTCTTGTGCCATTTTTTTAGTTCCATATATTTTTGTTAATTGTTTTACTTCTAAAATTGCCACTTTAACACTCCTATAATTTATCTTAACTTCATTTCCTTTAGGCTTTGGCACTTGTATCTTCAATTTAACATATGACTAACATCTATCTTATTATAACGTTGAAGCTGCATTGATGTATCAATTCTAAGTAACAAAACGCATGTTTAAAATGACAAATTTGTCACTTCCGACATGCGTTCAACAATTTCATTTTGTAATGGGAAAATCAATCTGACAGTTGTCCCCTTACCAACAGTCGACGTGACTTGCAGGTGAATACCTAATTGATCCTTTACACTATTTACTAAATATAGACCCATACCTGAAGACGTCGTTTCATTTCTGTTAGCCGTTGACGTAAATCCTCGTTCAAATATTCGCGGCATATCTTTTTTACTAATACCTCTGCCATAGTCTTTAATATATAACGAAACATGTTGATCATTTAATTCTGTCCCAATTTCAATATTAAAATTCTCACTATATTTCAATGCGTTTGACAAAATTTGTCTAATAATCATACGACACCATTTTATATCTGTATAAACATAATCATCCACTTTAAAGTCAACATCAAAACCAATACCTTTAACCTGACTAATATGTCTTGTTAATTGTATTTCATCAATGACCATGCGTTTAAGTGACACGTAATCAAAATACATATCTTTACGTTGAGATTCTAATCTAGTAATATACAGCTGTGTATCTAGCATCGAGTTTATACGAGACCATTCATATAGTAATGCTTGTTTTCTTTCTTGATTTTTTTCTTGATCAATTAATAATTTCATAGCTGTCACAGGTGTTTTTATGTCGTGCACAAATTCTGTAATGGTTTGTTCATGCATGTTCAATTGCAACTGTTGCTCAACAACCTTTTCTTTGTGCGCTGAGATTTGACGATATAAATAATCAACTGTATGACGTTGAAATGGCGTTTCCGCTAAATCTTTATGTTTAATTTCTTCTATTTCTTTATCTTTGTCAAAATGCTTATATAATTTTACTTCTTTAAAATATGTCAATAAAAGAAAAATCATTGTTAAACTTAAATTCAAAGAAACAATATAAAATAAACTGTCTATTGGAAAATCATAATCGATTAGACTAATGCCTAACATAAGGAAGTTTAAAAACAATATCCAAAATATCCAGTTCATGCGAGATTTCAAAAAATAAGCTACCCATTTCAAATTATTCATGAGCCATATATCCTTTTCCTACTTTTGTTTCGATTGCACTATCCATACTAATTTCAGATAATTTTTTTCGTAAACGATTCACATTTACTGTTAACGTATTATCACTAACAAATGCTTCATCATCCCATAATGCAGTGATAATTGTATCTCTCGAAACGATTTGATTTTTTTTGGTAATAAGAATTTCTAATATAATCATTTCTGTTTTGGACAGGAAAATCGTCTGATCACCTTTTTGTATACTATCTTTTGATAGATCAACGACAGCATCTTGCCAAGTCAATGTACGTTTTTCTTCAGCTGTAAACTCATAGACACGACGATAAATCGCTTGTAATTTAGCAATTAATACATTGGTATAGAACGGTTTTTGCATATAATCATCTGCGCCAAGTTCCATACTCATCACTTGATCCATTGGATTATCACGAGATGATAAAAATAATATTGGTACGTTGGAAACTTCTCTCATTTTTCTGCACCAATAAAACCCATCATATTTAGGTAATTGAACATCCAATATAACAATTTCAGGATTAAAACTTTCAAATGTATCCATTACTTTGCCGAAATCTTCAATACCAGCAACATTAAAATCCCATTGTTCTAATTCTTTTTTCAATTCTTGAAACAAAGTATTGTCATCTTCTACTAGTAGTATTTGCATCCATATCACCCAATATCATTTAGTATATTTCATATTTTCTCCTGATTTTAATCGACTTTGAAAATCTTTAATCCGGCAGTCAACTTCAAAGCCATGAATCATCATTTTTTGCATTGGTGCTTGTATAAAGTAATAAATCGGCCAAAATAATCGAGGGATATAATCGTATAGATGTATATAAACGACTGCCGACTCTTTGATTAATCTAAATTCTAACTTCCCTTGATTAACTGTATATTTTTTCACTAAACTTCCACTCAATAAAATTAAAGTTATTATTCCATCAGCTGTTTCTTCTATTTTAAATACTGCGAGCGGTCGCACCTTATTCTTAATATATATCTTAAATTGATCATGTGATTTTTCTGTTTTCACAAAAGTTCCTTTAGTGTAACCCATCCATGCAATAAAATGGTTTACAACGTTCTTTAATGTCCATCCCTTTGGTAAAACTACCTTCATCGTTGATCTAACATCATCATACTTTGAAACTTGTAATTCTACATTAACTAAAGAACGTTTAAAAACTAAATTTGTTGTTTCTACAGGTGTACCATATGCACCTAGGCGTTCAATTGTTTCATTATCATAACGACTCCCAGGTATGTAGATTACTTTTTTTACTTGATTGATAGCCGCTGCTCGACCAAAATTATCTGCTGCGATTAATGTTAAATCTCTTGCTGATGATTGTGTTATTTTGGCAGAATTCTTTGTTGGGTCGATAAAGAATACAGCAATATCTATTTGATTCATTGCTGCAACAACCTGTTCGTAATGAAATATATCACACTGAATCCAAGTCATTTCAACATCATCTGTTTTTTTATTGTCTGGATATTTTGATATAGCAAAAAGTTCAGCATCATTTTCAATCACTTCACTTAAATACTTACCAATATATCCTGTTCCACCTGCTAATAAAACTTTAGGTTTCATCTAAAATACTCCTTTAAACTGTAACCAAAAAACATATTACTCCACCTTTTAGTTACATATATATTATAATAGTAGCAAATGTTTTAAAATTTCAAAATACTGGAGGCTTTTTATGGCCCATATTATACGTAGAGTTAGTATCAAAGATGTAGAAAATTTCATTTCAATGTTAGCGAACATATACGACGAATCTCCGTATATGTTCTACACACCAGGAGAATATGATCCTAGCGTCACATCGGCTAGTAAACAATTAGAAGAATATATCACTTCTCCGCATAAAGTCATCTTCGTTGCTGAAAGTGATGAACAACTCGTTGGCTTTGCCTTTGTTAATACGACACCATTTCAACGCATTAAACATGTTGCTAAAATTGATTTAGGTGTAAAGAAATTATATCAACATCGTGGAATTGGCCAAGCACTTCTTGATGCCATTATGGCTTGGTGTTTAAACAATCAAATACACCGAATTGAAGCAAATGTACCACTCAATAACCAACCTGCCCTCGAGCTTTTTAAAAGTGCCGATTTTCAAATCGAAGGCGTTTTAAAAGATAAGTTATTTATCGATGGTAAATATTATGATGACTATATGATGGCTAAAATTCTTAATTAAAGCTATTTTATCATAATCTTGTATCAGAATCGTATAACAACGAATTTAATGGTTACCTAATACATTACTCATACTTATCAATGTTATCTAATCTCAAATAAATACGTACACTCTTATTCATTTATCAAATTTAAATTCAAAATAAAACACCACTAATGTGTAATTGATTAACTATCAACTACGATTAGTGGTGCTTTATATATGTTGTTTAGTTTTCCTTACTATAAAAATCTTCGAGTCTAAAATCTATATCCGGTAATTTTTCATATATCTTATCCTGATACTGATTGTTTTGATTGTAAGCTTCTTCAGTAATTAACCTACCTTTACGCTTAATTCCATAATCTTGTACGAATAAATTATTATTTCTATTTATTTTGTAATACGGTACAACATTCGCACTAAATTTTACTCGTTGATGAATAAGTTCCATTGCCAATGCATAGTATTTATTTGTCTCATATAACCATAAATGATCTATTGATACACCTGAAACAAATACATCTTTTAATAATATCCTTACATTCGGCTTAAATGTGCTATGTCTATCTAAATAATTTTTAAACAAAACACGTTGTATACGTCCAGTAACCATAACGCGTTTATTTTTAAATGGTTTTAATGCTGACCTTGTCATTCCCTTTCACAACCTTATTTCAAATCACTTCGTGCTCAATCTATATTTTAATTTTTCTTTTGAATTCTTTTCAATTTATAAATTTATTATATCATGTACACACTGTTTTTCGACAATTTAGTTGTAAAAAGTTATTTTCAGGTTCAAAACAAATTAGTTTGTAAAATAAATGTCACATCATAATAGAGTGAGATAGAAATGATAAAGAACCGCTAACAATTTATTATATCTCAGACTCTTACACATTAGCACCACATGTTTTAAATTCTTCGTTTTTAATTTGAAAATCTTAAATGTTGCTTAAGCAATAAATTACTACTGTTTATCATTAGTTTAAAGGATTTAACGGTAATTCATTACTCGGATTTTCTATTTGTGGTTTCTCTTCAGTTTGAATACCACTAGAGGATGTATTACGACTTAAGAAAAGTAACACTTTTTTGATATTATCTATCGATTCAGGTTTATTAAGGTGAAATTGATACTGATGATGTAAATGATGCGTACCATCATAAAACAAAGTATCTACTGGTACATTCAATTCTTGTAATTTCTTACTGAATTCTATATTTTGACTTTCGAATGGATCGCTATCTCCAACAGATAAAAATGTTGGTGGATAATTTTTTGTCGATTGTTTTACTGTCGACATTTGTGAAATGTTTTTAAAACTCTTTTCCCAATCTTCTTCGCCAGTATAACTTTTCATAAATAACTGTATTCTTGGAAACTCAGTTTCTCTAACTGTTTGCATATTATAAAAACCACCAAATAGTATAGCACCTTTAATTTGCGATGGTTTGAATGACTGATCAAATTTCATGGCTTCTCTTAAGCGATCATTCGTCTGTATTGCCGTAAATTGGCTAGCTAATTGAGCACCTGCAGAATCACCGCCAATAATTACTTGATTAAAATCAATAGGTAAATTCATTTTATTTTCTTTAATGAATTGAGTTGCTTGATTCATTTGAATTAATGGTGTGGGATATTTATATTGTGGCGCCAATGCATAATTTACATTCACAACAATGTACCCTTGTTCAGCAATTTTCGCTAATAATGGGTTTTTATACTGCTTATCACCCGCAATATAACCACCACCGTGCATCCAAAAAATAACTGGCAGTTTGGCATTAGAAGACATATCAACAGGTGTAATAATATCTAATTTACTGTTAGGGAAAACTCTATTGTATGTAAGGTTTTGATAAATGCGCACATTTTTATTTTTAATATTAATTTTGTCTTTATTAGCATGGTTCTCATTTGTAATTTGGTCATAATGTTGTTTCAGATGAAATGCTAACAATACACTGATTACAGTTATAAAAAGCGCAGTTATCATCGTCCATTTATTATCTTTATTCATTACATCGTACCTCTCTATTTGTTAGACGCTCATATTAATAGACTGAATAAATATAAAAAGCAATTCGCCCGATAAGAGTAGAGACGAATTGCTTTTAAGGTTAAAACAAAGTGATTCAATTGTAAAGTTTCGGATATCCCTCATATGATATTAAGCAATATGTTTTTTATCCGCATTTTTACGTTTGAAATATTTAATAATTACAGCTACTACAATAAATAAGCCTACATATCCCATAATTGTATATAACTTATTAATTAATTCAGCAAATCCTACGAAACTTAATAAATAACCTGCTACCATCATTATAATAATAAAGATATGATAATTTTTACTGTATGGTTCTGTAAAACGTGCTGCAAATGAATACATTAGTCCTAGAATAGTATTATACATAACCGCCAGCATAATAACAGATAACACTGTTGCTATTAAAGGATGGATATTATTTGCTAACGTCAATGTAGGAATTGAGGCATTTTTAATAGTTGGATATTCACTTTGCAATGCAAAGTTGATCAATGCTAGTAATACAGTATAGATAATACCACCATACATCGCGCCTGCACCTGACACTGTACGCTTTTCAGTATCCCCACCGATTGCTACGATGGTACTAAAACCTACAGAAAAAGCTAATCCACCATATATTGTACCAAACCAGATTCCCTTCCAAATACTTGCTTCAGGCACTACTTGGTTAACTTCTGCTAATGAAACATGACCTTTAAATAAATAAACGCCAGCGATTAATACAACTAAAACAATTAAAAATGGTGTAACGATACCTAGTGCACGTACTATTTTATTAAAGTCTAATAGCAACGTAATATAAATCGCTAATGTCATAATTAAAGCACCTAGCCATGTAGGTATGTTATAACTTTCTTCAAATGTTGCGCCTGCACCAGCTATCATGGTTACAGCTATACCAAATAAGAAGAAGATTAAAATATAATCAAAGACTTTACTAAACTTTTCACCGAATACGTATTGTAATGTTGATTCATGATTTGTCGCTTCAAAGGCAGTACCAATTTTTGCTACTTGGCGCCCAATAAAAGCTAAAATAAAACCAGATATAATAACACCTAAATAAGCCCACAAGCCATATTTAGTGAAAAATTGCATAACTTCTTGTCCAGTTGAAAATCCTGCGCCCACTACAATGCCGACGTAGGCAAATCCAATTTTTGTTGCTTCTTTATTCATCATCATGTGAATAATAGACCTCCTTAATTTTGCACAGTGTGCATTATAACGTACTGAAAATTAATTGCAAGCCGCATAGGTTATTTTTCACTTTTTCAAAATTGCTCAATCCATTCACATTATCACGTTCAATGACATTTAAAAAAATTATAAATTTATGCTTTTATAATGCAGTCATACGAACTTTTGTATAGGAAAAATGATTAATTATTGTGCTTCTTGAATTTCGTATATTTAGTTAAATTTCGAAGAATACATATCAAAATTTCTCAGTTAACAAGGTTTAAACCATCTATCGTATGTTCTTTATTAAAATGTATAAATTTATAAAATGTTGTATAAAAACCATTTGTGCACACAAGTATACTTCGTTAGTTTTTAAGTATTAAAAAAGGCTGGAACATATGCCCAACCCAACCAAATGTTAAAACTATTATTAAGCTAATATAATTGAAATGTAATTAACGTGCATTACGTTGGTGTAATTCATTTATATCAACAACAACGTTGTCCATACGTTTGGCAGTGTCTTTTAAGACGTTACGAGCAACATTATTATTAGGATCTAATTTTAAAATTTGCTTGGCGATATCAAAAGCCTTCTTATCTGAAATAACAGGTGTTGGTATCGCATGCAATAATAACATTTGTAACAAACTTTTAACTTCTTTGCCGTCAGTAAGTTTTATGGAAGCGTCTGCATGATAATAAGCAGAATCCAAAGCACCTTCATATTCACTTAGTGGATACACAAGCAATAAAAATGCTAAGTCATGCATTTCAGATGATTCTTCGTACTTAATCATATCTAAAATACATGTATAAAACATCATACTTTCTACTTCATGCGCACTTGAAATATATGCTTCTTCAAATTCCATAAAATCTGTTTCGGACATCAATTGTCGTACTAAATCAAACTCGCCATTCAATACATGTTTTTTTATAAGGTGTTGCATGGCAATGTCCTCCTATTTCTCCAGATTTTATTAAACATTTACATATATACTATCATATTTTTTATAAAGTTTCATTTGAAAAAGGTTTACATTTTTCATTATTAGTAAATTTTAACTAAAATGATTGTTTGATTTCTGCTAATGCATCATCAATTGAACCGCCGATTGATAGCTTTACTGCTGCGATAAAACTGCCTTCAACAATTGGTGCATCAACTTTTAACACACGATGATTACCATCATACATTTCAATTGCCATATCTACATTCATTTCTGAAGATCCAATATCGTAAAAACACAATGCATCATCCTCTAATTTAGTCAAAACTTCTTGGATGATATCAAATGAAGTTCCAATTGAACCATCTGGTAATCCCCCGATTGGTATAATATCAACGTCACCTGCCATTTGCTTTAACAAAGATTTTGTACCACTTGCAATTTCTTTACTGTGGCTAACAAGTATAATTTTAGGCATTATCTTCATCTCCAATCAAAGCGTTTAAAATATAAACCATACTTTGAGCACCTGGATCAATATAACCTTTTGATTCTTCTCCAAAATATGCAGCTCTACCTTTCGTTGCTACCATATCTTTTGTATTATCTGCTAATTGCTGTAAATCATTGAATGTTAAAGTTTCACCATTTTTAAGCTTCTCTGCTGCTCGCGCTACTACATCATACATTGTCTTTTCATTTAAAGTAACTTTACCACGTGATTCAACCGCTTCGGCAAATGCCTGAATTAGTGTAATGAAATCTTGATTATCCATATCATCTTTGGTGACTGCAGACATTTTAACAAAGCTAAAGCCATACAGTGGTCCTGATGCACCCCCAACATTTGACATCAATGCCATACCAGTTGATTTGAACAATGATTGCATTGAGCTATCATCAAGTTTGTCTTTAAGACTACTAAACCCACGAACCATGTTAACCCCGTGGTCACCATCACCAATTGCTCGATCTAATTCAGTTAATTCAGATTCATGTTTTTTAAACGTTTCTTCTAAATTTAATAAACGTGCTTTCATATCATTCACTTTCATTTGTGCCACCTCATAAATGTATATTTATTCATATTCACTTCTTATTTAAAGTATTGACTTGTTGTTGGTGCTAAAAATGCTTCCAAATATTCTGGTTTATTAGGCACGATAGTTATAGAAAAACCTTGCATGTCTAAAGATGTCATATAATCACCAACAAACCATTTAGCAACATTAACCGTTCTTGCAGCTAAATTTTGTTGAATATATTTAGTTACGATATTTAATTCAGATAACGGCGTACCACCCATACCATTTACCATTAATATGACATCATTGGCAGTAACTTCTTTATACAATTCGTCTAACAATGTTCCAACAATATGATCAATATCCTTTACTTCTTCCCTATGAATACCTTTTTCACCATGTATACCAATACCGATTTCCATTTTGTCGTCTTCAATATCAAAGCCATATTTTCCAGTAGTTGGAACAAGCGGTGGCTCAATTGCCATACCAATACTTTTAATTTCAGGTAACAACGCTTCTACACGCGATTTTATCTCTGTTAATGAATAACCTTTTTCAGCAAGATAACCGGCAAGCTTATGAACAAACACTGTTCCTGCAACACCACGACGTTGTACTTCGTTTGTCACAGCAATGTCGTCACGAACAATAACAGTTTGAACATTTATACCTTCCATTTCTGCAAGCTCTTGTGCCATTTCGAAATTCATCACGTCACCTGCATAGTTTTTTACAACTAGTAATACACCATCACCAGTATCTACTGCTTTAATAGCTTCTAATATTTTATCAGGTGTAGGTGATGTAAATACTTCGCCACAAACCGCTGCATCTAGCATACCTTCTGCAACAAAACCGGCATGCGCAGGTTCATGTCCGCTTCCACCTCCAGAGACTATTGCTACACCATGTTCTTTCTTAGCTTTTTTTACAATAACTGTATTAGCAATCAGATCTAACTCTGGGTGCGCAATTAACAATCCTTCAAGCATATCAGTTAAAAATGTTTCTTTTTTATTGATTAACTTTTTCATCATGTTGTACCTCCTTGGTATTATCAGTCATAGTATAAAACAGAATAAATGAATGCGCTATCATAAAGAATTAACCTGATACCGTTATCAAATATATTTTTGATAAGATCCTCTTGATAACTTAATGGTTCATTATTGAAAAAATAAATAGTCTTGAGTGGCTCATTAAATAAAAAATGCTATGAAAAGCCTTATAATAAAGTGCCTTTCATAGCAATAAGTTGTGTCCATTGACACTATACATTTTTCGTTTTGTACATTAAATATAAGAAATACGGTGCACCAATAATTGCTACGACAATACCTGCTGGAACCCCACCTGGTTGTAATACAATTTTGCCAATTGTATCAGCTATAACAAGTAAACATGCCCCTACTAAAATGGCAATTGGTAAAAACAACTGGTGACGTGGTCCAACGATACGTTTGGCAATATGCGGACCCATTAATCCGATAAACGAAATTGAACCTGCTACTGCTACAGCAGCAGATGATAACATCACTGCGATAAAGAATAATATTAAACGTTCTCTGCTTAACCTTACACCTAGACCTCGTGCAATATTATCACCCGTATGAATAATATTTAGTGTATTCGATTTAAATAGTAAGTAAGGAATAATAATCAACACCCACGGTAAAAATGCAATGACAAATGGCCATTCGTCACCCCAAATATTACCTGCAAACCAAGCAGCGATGAAATCAGATTGCTTATCATCAAATTTTGACATAATTGTAATTGAGCCACCATATAATGCTGTTTGTAAACCTACACCTATTAATACCATACTCGCAGGTGTAACACCTTCATTTTTATTAAAACTGAAAATAAAAATAATCAATGCAGTGGTGATACCACCTAGTATACTTATTAACGGCAGTACATAAACAAAGTTGTCAGCATTAATTTTACCAATTGCAATAAATAATGCGATTGCAAATCCGCCACCTGCGTTAATACCTAATATACCTGGTTCAGCTATTGGATTTTTTGTGACACTTTGCACTATTGCACCACTAATACTAAGCGCTGCGCCAGCCAAAATAGTAATCATCATCCGAGGTAACCTGAAATCTAATAAGATTAACTTATCAATGGCATCACCTTGTCCAATTAAAGTTTTGAAAAATCTTTCAACAGGTATGTTGTATTCACCTGAGGTAATACTCCAAGTACAACCTAGAAATAGTAGAATGCTAAAAACAGCCAGTGCTATCAATTGTCTGCGTTTATTATTTGAACTAATCATATTGAGCGTCCTCCTTTTTTAACTAAATATAAAAAGTAAGGAACACCGATAAATGAAATGATTGCACCAACAGGCGCTTCTCCTAAATATCGTGCTATCACATCGGCAACAAGCACGAGTATCCCACCTAACAAGGCTGTTAATGGTAGAATTTTAGCATAATCAGTTCCAATTAAAAATCTTGCTATATGAGGTACCATCAAACCTACAAATGCAACTTGTCCAGCGATAGCAACTGCAATACCTGCTAGAATCATAGCAATAATTAAACATATGCCTCTGATCATTGTTACATTTTGACCTAAACCTTTAGCTAATGATTCACCAAGATTTAAAATGGTAAGTTGTTTACTAATTGTTAATATAATGAATAACGCAATACCAATTAATGGAATTGCCCACTTAAGGTGTGACCATGTTGTGCCTGAAACGCCTCCAGCAGTCCAAAATGTTACTGTTTGATTTAGTCTAAAAGCTAATGCAATACCTTGACTTAGCGCTGTTAACATAGCACTTACTGCTGCACCCGCTAAAATAATACGCATCGGATTAAATCCATCACGTCTAGATCGGCCTATCATTAATACAATAGCACCTCCTAGAATAGCACCTAAAAATCCAGCAAACATCAATATTAAAAATGAAGTGTTTGGTAAAACTGCATATGTTAATGCTAAAGCAAATGAAGCACCTGAATTTAAACCTATGAGCGCCGGATCAGCAAGACCATTACGAGTAACACCTTGTATAATCGCACCAGAAACTGCAAGCGCCATACCTACAATTACTGCTGCTATATTTCTGGGAATCCTAATCTCATTGATGATGTTTTGCTGTTGATTGCTAGGATTATAATTAAAAATAGCCTCTATAATTGTAGAGGCTTGAATTTTGGCGTCACCTATTAATGTAGAAATAAATAGTGTGATTAGTAGTATCATACTTAAACCTATAATATAGGATAAAAACTTCAATGGCGTTGGGTTCTCTCTATTTGTCATGTTAATTGTCCTTTTTATCATATTAACTTACTTAATTAAGAATAAGCTCTGCGACATAAGTCATAAGTTACCAGTAAAGGTTTTCCAGTTTTAGGATCTTTACTTAAAACAACATCAATATTAAAAACTTTTTCTAATATTTCCTGTGTTAATACGTCTTCTGTTGAACCTGTAGCGATGATATCCCCTTCTTTCATCGCAATAAGATGATCTGAGAAACGAATCGCTTGGTTGATATCATGAAGAACCATGACAATTGTACAACCTTGTTCCTGATTTAGCTTCTGAACTAATTCTAGTATTTCTAATTGATGACAGATATCTAAATATGTTGTTGGTTCGTCTAAAAAGATAATATCAGTTCTTTGTGCTAATGCCATTGCAATCCAAACACGTTGTCTTTGACCACCACTTAAATCATTGATTGAACGGTGTCGGAATGTATCAGTTCCTGTAACTTCCATTGCCCAATCAATTTCTTTCTTATCCTCAGCAGTTAATCTACCAAATCCTTTTTGATGTGGAAAACGACCATATGAAACTAATTCCCCAACAGTTAAGCCATCTGCTACTTCAGGTGATTGAGGTAAAATGGCTATTTTTTTTGCAATCTCTTTCGTAGATTGTGTATGAATATTTTCACCATCTAAAAATACTTCGCCTTCTTTAACTGCCAATAAACGTGACAATGCCTTTAGCAAAGTAGATTTCCCGCAGCCGTTAGGACCAATGATTGACGTCACTTTGCCATCTGGTATTTCAACATCTAATTTATTTATAATCGTGTTATCCCCGTAACCAATTTTAACTTGTTGTCCATGCAAACGATTCATAATTTCCCTACTTTCAATAAAATTCTTTCTGTTTATAAAAAATAATTTCTATTTTTAAATTATCAATTTTCAAAGACATCCCAATTGATAATGATTATCATGAACATCATTATAACATTTTTCAATCTTATTGACTAACATTACTTTTTAAATTGGATAGCTCGATTTGTCATGTCTTGTATATTACTTTTATAAAATAAAAAACGCCCACAGATAAGTCTTCATAGTTCAAAAACTTGTCCGTGGACTTCTATTTAAGTATGTGTGCTCATACCATTTATTTATTCATCTGCAAGAAAGCCATTACCATAGACATCTCTTACATCATGAATTACGAGGAATGCATCTTTATCGATTTGTTTAATTAATCGCTTTGCTTTTGAAACTTGTGTTTTAGAAATAACAACGTATAAGACATCTTTTTCTTCACGCGTATAATAGCCATGTCCGTTTAAAATGGTTAAACCTCTTCCAATTTGCTCGTCTATTGCTTTGGCAAGTTTGTCGGGATTAGTTGAAATAATCGTCATAGCTTTTTTAGTGTTTAAACCTTCTATGACATATTCCATCACTTTTGTTCCTATATAAAGTGATATTACTGTTACTAATACTTTATCAAGTGGAATAACTGTAAGTGAAATTGCAACAACGATCATATCGAAGAAAAGCAAAGCATATGGCGTGCTTACATCGAGGTATTTCGTTGCAATTCTCGCCAAAATTGTTGTACCTGCTGTTGTACCGCCTGCAAGGATAATTACTCCGATTCCTAGTCCAACGCTTACACCACCAAAAATGGCATTCACAATGCTGTTTCCAGTTTCTACTTGCCATGATTCTGTTAAACTCAAAAATATTGAAATAAGAATTGTTACAAGAATAGTTAAGTACATACTTCTCTTACTCAAAAATTTATAACCTATGGCAATCAATACTGCGTTGACCAAGAAGTTAGTGATGGCTGGTGAAATATGAAACGCATAATATAAAATAATTGCTAAACCTGTAACCCCGCCTTCACCTAAGTTACCAGAAATAATAAATGCATTTACACCTGCAGCAAAGATAAATGAACCTAAGACAACTAGTATTAAATCTTTAACCGTTTTATTCACGAAACCATCCCCTTTATATATTTATTAGACTATAAAAATAGTAGCACAACAAAAATGCTGTCACAACTCTATGGAAAGAGTTCTAACAAAGATTTACTATTTAACTAATTTATATGAAGAATAGCTTTCCCTAATAAATATCACTCACAATATAATAATTAAAAATATTCTGAATTTTTAATTTACTTTCATTTCATTGTCTGCTATAATGTTTTTAACTTCTTCAATAGAGAAGTTATCTCCTTTGTGTTGTTTATAATAACAAAACAAATTTTGCTCGAAGTACTATGACTGTACCTAGTCCTTACTGTCATATGTACAATAATATTCATTTCCCATAAAAGCCAAGTGTATTACCATGTGCACTTGGTTTTTATAATGCTTCAATTTCGGTAACTTTAAAAATATTTAAATACCTTTATATCAATAATAAAAAAGTCCAAGCATCTCACCTATATCAATAGACGACATGCCTGGACATATTTATTAGTTAAAATGTATTATCATAGTCACTCTTCGACATATTACCATGCAAATAAACCAACGAAAGCTGCTGTTAATAATGAAACTAGGATACCTGATAATAGCATCATAGGTACATATTTAGATACAAAGTCTGATGTCTTTTTATCAACAATGCCTTTCAATGTACCGATAATCATACCAATCGTTGAGAAGTTTGCAAATGAAATTAAGAATGTTGTAATAACCGCACGATGGTGTGGTGTATAAGATGCAATATCTTTAGAAATTTCACCCATAACAACAAATTCATTTGTAACAATTTTCTTAGCCATTTGTTGTGCTACCAACCACGCTTCATCATAAGGTAAACCGAGTAATAGCGCAAATGGATACATAAACACACCTAAAATTTGGTTTAAACCGAAACTACCTTTTATGCCTATCCATCCTGCTATCAATCCTGTAATCAAATTGATAAAACGATCAAATAGATCAGCTAACGCTACAAAACTAATAACAAATGCGATGATGATTAATACTAATTTACCTGCTGCTAATACAGAATCTCCAAGGAATGAGAAGAATGGTTGACGTTCAACTTCATTGTTTTTAAGACTGTAAATAATATCTTCTTTCTCTTCAACACTTACTGGATTCAACAAGCATGACACAATAATCGCGTTAACGATATTTAGTGGAATTGCCGTTAGTACCAGTTCTCCTGGTACCATTTGTACATACGCACCTACAATAGCTCCCGATACAGAGCTCATTGACATCATTGCGATTGTTAATACACGCATTTCATTCATACGTTTTAGTTGCTCACTTGATACGGCTAATGCTTCAGTATTTCCTAAGAACATCATTTCTATCCCAAAGAATGACTCGAATTTAGGTTGTCTTGTTACTTTAGCTAGTAACCAACCAATACCTCCAATAATTTTCGGTAAAATATTAAAGTACATTAAGATATCAAATAATGGCACTATTAATAATATTGGGAATAAGGCTGCAACAGCCATATCCATCATTTTAACATTTGTCAAACTTGCAAATGCAAAACCTGTACCAGCATGCGCTGACTGAACTACCCAAGCGATACCATTGGCTGCTCCTCTTACTGCTTTTTGACCCCAATCAAAATAAATAAAGAACCATGCTAAAAACAGGTTTAAAACAACTAAGATCCCAATTGATTGCCATTGGATATTTTTGCGATCTCTTGAAAATAATACCGCAATACCAAGAAATACAATTAGACCAATAATGTTGATTAATAAAAACATTTGGCACCCACCTATGATTTAATTTTTTAAAAATTTAGAAACATTGAAATATCAAACTTCTGTACCGTGGACTCTAAAATCAGTTAAATTGCTATGTAAAATACGAAGAATTATGACTCGTGGCTACAGTATTTAATATATGTATGTTTGCTTATAACTTGTATTATACCATGAGCATTTTTTTCTTAAAATATCGATTTCATTAATTTAAGAATTATTATGTCGTAACTTCTCAAATGATTTAAAATAGACAAAAGCTTGAAGCAATTTATTAACATCTATATCCATCAATGTGCCACACTTTAATTTCCTCGATGGTATATGTGTATTTGCTCCAAGCTTACTTATATATATAAAATTAATCTGTTAATTTTTGAGACACTACAAAGTTTTTATACTTCGCATGTGATGCCATCAGTTCTGAATGCGTACCTTTACCTGTTACCTGTCCTTTGTCTAAGAATATAATTTGACCGGCTTTTTTAATTGTAGACAAACGATGCGCAATGACAATCGTTGTTCTACCTTCCATCAATGTTTCTAAAGCTTCTTGAATTTTCAATTCACTTTCACTATCGAGATTAGCTGTTGCTTCATCAAGTAACAAAATATCAGGATTTTTAACAAAACTTCTAGCAATATCAATACGTTGACGTTGTCCGCCAGACAGTTTCAATCCTCGTTCACCTACAAGCGTGTCATATCCTTCATCAAATTGCATGATAAAATCATGACAGTTCGCTAATTTAGCATAATTAATAAGTTCTTCATCTGAAACATGACGATTAATTCCGTATAAAATATTGTCTCTAATTGTACCACTCATCATCGAATTTGATTGCATAACATATCCAATTTTGCGTCGCCACTTAGATAACGGGATATCATAGACACTTTCAAGGCCATATTTAATATCACCTGACTCAATTTCATACATACGTTCTATCAGATTAAATATCGTACTTTTACCAGACCCAGAAGGGCCTACAAAAGCACTCACTTGACCTTGTGGGATTTGGAACGACACATCATCTAATATTTTCTTCACATCATATTTAAAGTCTACATGTTCAAATGACAATACACCGTCATCAATTAATACATTTTCAGAATCTTCAAGAGCTTCTGTCGGTTCAATAGGTTCTTGCATGATTTCGTATATTCTACTACTTGCACCGACTGCCTTTTTATAATCTGTAACTAACGTGGAAAGATTGATTAAAGGCATAGATAACTGAATAACATAAAATATCATTGCAATTAATGTACCTGCAGTGATTGCACCAGTCGCAATTTCTAATGCACCAAAACCTAAAATAATTGCAATTGTTAGCAACATAACTATACCTGAAATTGGTTGTACAACTGCCGCAATTTTAGCCTGTTTTAAACCTAATTTATATATTTCATTCAAATTTTTATGTGCATTATCTAATTCAAGACGCTCTGTATTTGATATTTTAACAAGACGCATTTCAGTTAGGACACGCCCTAACAAACCACTGAAGTTTGCAATTTCAGATTGTGTACTTGTCGATATCTTTTGCATAATACGACCTAGAGGAATCATAATTAAAACGAATATCGGTATCGTTATAAATGTTAATAATGTCATTTTCCAATCTAAAATAAATAACATGATTAGTGACCCAACTAATGTAACGATTGATGGTAATAAGTTAGGTAGCTTTTGTGAAATAAATTCATTTATCACTTTCGTATCGTCAGTTAATCGACTCATTAATTGACCACTTTCATTTTTGTCAAAGAATGGCATTTTTAATTGTATGATATGCTCCCATAAAACTGAGCGTATCGCATAAATAATCTTTTCACCAATTTTACTTAATAAATATAAACCTAATCCGCTTAATAAAGCATTGATGACAAAGATACCACCAAATAATGCGATTAGATTCCAATTGATATGGCTCACGGAAAATTTATCTACAATTCGTCCAGTAAACAGTGGCACTAATAGTCCACTTAAGCTCCCTAGTGATGAAATAGTGATAGCTGCAACGATAAGACCCACTGGCCATGATAGTTTTTTAAATAAGAAAAACAATGGATTTTCTCGTTTCATAGTTTTACCTCTTCTGTTTGAAATTTATAGTTAATTCATTTAGATAGATACATGCATTTCTATCATATACTTTCTCCCAACAAAACTTTAAAAATCAAATAAAGTGTTGCCCCAAAATACCGCTCATAACATTTATATGATAGAATATTTCTATTGCATTTTTTGTAATAACTTCTCAAAGTCTTTATATTAAAACATGAAAATTAATCGCTTTTGAGTAAGTTTGCTCTTCGTACAAACATTATAACACCTTTAGCTACACACGTAATATATTTGCATTATTTTTCAAATTAACTGCAGAAAACTTTATTTTCAACAATTTAATTAAGGTGAAGTGAATTAGCAATGATTTCCGTAAGTAGGAATAACCATTGCTTTTAGGGAATATTTAAGAATTGGAAAAGGGAAGATTAACGCTTTATGAAAAATTTAATATCTATTATCATCATTTTATGTTTAACATTAAGTATTATGACACCATATGCACAAGCTACTAACAGTGACGTAACCCCTGTACAAGCAGCAAATCAATATGGTTATGCAGGTTTGTCGGCTGCATACGAACCGACGAGTGCTGTTAATGTAAGTCAAACTGGACAATTACTGTATCAATACAATATCGATACTAAGTGGAATCCAGCGTCTATGACTAAATTAATGACAATGTACTTAACATTGGAAGCTGTAAATAAGGGGCAGCTTTCACTTGATGACACAGTCACAATGACGAACAAAGAATATATTATGTCTACACTACCTGAGTTGAGTAATACGAAACTATATCCTGGACAAGTATGGACAATCGCAGACCTATTACAAATTACAGTATCTAATTCTAGTAATGCCGCGGCATTAATTTTAGCTAAGAAGGTTTCAAAAAACACCAGCGATTTCGTTGATTTAATGAATAACAAAGCTAAAGCTATCGGAATGAAAAATACACATTTCGTCAATCCAACGGGTGCTGAAAATTCAAGATTACGTACATTTGCACCAACAAAGTATAAAGACCAAGAACGTACTGTAACGACTGCTAGAGACTATGCCATTTTAGATTTACACGTGATTAAAGAGACACCTAAAATATTAGACTTTACAAAGCAGTTAGCACCAACAACGCATGCAGTTACGTATTACACATTCAACTTTTCATTGGAAGGTGCAAAAATGAGTTTGCCGGGTACAGATGGTTTAAAAACTGGATCAAGTGATACAGCAAATTACAACCATACGATTACTACCAAACGAGGTAAATTTAGAATTAATCAAGTTATCATGGGTGCAGGAGACTATAAAAACCTTGGTGGCGAGAAGCAACGTAATATGATGGGGAATGCATTAATGGAACGCTCATTTGATCAGTATAAATATGTAAAAATATTGTCTAAAGGTGAGCAAAGGATAAATGGTAAGAAATATTATGTTGAAAATGATCTTTACGATGTTTTACCAAGTGATTTTAGTAAAAAAGATTATAAACTTGTAGTCGAAGATGGTAAAGTACACGCGGACTATCCAAGAGAATTTATTAATAAAGATTATGGACCTCCAACTGTAGAAGTTCATCAGCCAATTATTCAAAAGGCAAATACTGTTGCTAAAAGTATGTGGGAAGAACATCCATTATTCACTATCATTGGTGGTACATGCCTTGTCGCTGGATTAGCACTTATTGTTCATATGATAATCAATCGTTTATTTAGAAAAAGAAAATAAAACATACTAAAAACGGACAAGTTGCACATTATAAAGCTGCGAAACTTGTCCGTTTTATATTTATTTTATAATAACCTAAGTTAATTTATCGTTTAGTATCGATAGTTCTATATAATTTATTTAGCATCTTTACCATATAATTCTTGTTTGATTTTAGTCGTCGAAATGCCTTCTGTACGTTTTAAATAAATGACTTCACATTTATCCTTTAAGAAGTCGAATTCACCTTCCCAGTCATGTCCCATAACAAAAACATCTACATCAAATTTTTCGACATCGTCTTCTTTTTGTCCCCAGCCCTTTTCTGGAATGACTAAATCGACATAGCGTATTGATTCAAGCATCATTTTTCGTTGTTCATAATCATAATAAGATTTTTTATGTTTAATTTGATTAAATTCATCTGTTGATAATGCTACTATTAAATAATCGCCCATCTCTCTTGCACGACGAAGCAATTCGATATGACCATAGTGAAGTAAGTCATATGTGCCATATGTTATTACACGTTTCATTAAGTTATCCTCCTCATATTGTCACATCATAGGATTGCAGTTTATGGTCATCAATGTACACGTTATCGTTTTAACATTGATTTTGTTCGATGTGCAAACTTTCTCCCTTTAAGTTGTATCAAGAATTTTTTATAAGTCGGCCTATTAATGCCCACTTGAATTAATGTTTGTCGCCACAATTCGTATATTTCTCTATCCCAATTCTCACCAATAAATTCAACTGTATTTATAATGTCAAACATGTTTTGCGATACATAATCAGAATGCTGCATAGACATAATATAGTCTTTTACGAGTTGAATTGTCGTGTGCGTTACTGCTGGGTGTTCGTTCATATAATATTTTAATGAATTATTGAATAAAATACGATCAACCATATCACTATATAATAGCCTTTGTTCAGGTAATAGTAACATTTCCATGACTCGTTGTCTTATTTTCATAATTTCTGTGATATATCTATTAAAATCTTCTTCGTTACTTGTAGCATGTGTATCTATATCGTTATCTCCGACAATCATCTGTGAAACTAAATGTATATCCGTAGCTTTTTGCATCGCCTTGACAAGTATTGCGTGATTGTATGTGTTAGCTAAAGTTTCGTCACACTGTAATTCAGCAAATTTAGCACTGAATAACTTTCCGTCAAAAGACATCATTGATAACAAATCTGGTTGTTCCGTTAATGTAACGATTCGATTGTCTTTAATAAACTCATCAGCACTTTTCAATTTCCATTCACCATGGTAATTGTAAGCTCGCTGCCCTATTACCATATCAATATTATCATTATTTTTGAAAGCAGCAGTTAACCTATCTAATTTACCTGGCAATACGATTGATGTTGGTTTTATGACCATAAATGCGTCACTATCATGTGGATCTGTCATTTTGATATCCATCAAACCTTTATTAATACACGTAGCTATCGAAGCATTTTGTAATTGTATTAATGAAATATGCTTGAGTTCTCTTTGTAACCGTTCAATCATAGGAATTGTTTGATCAGTAGAACCACCATCAATACAAAGGATTCTATAGTGTTCTTTACTCTCAATAGATATTAACAATTGTCGAATTGTTGCCTCATTATTACATGTAGGTATGATTATCGTAAACCTCATTTTGTCACCATCTTATCTATATATTCTGTGAGCTGATGTAAACTTTTATCAGTATTATACTTATGCCAATCTTTAAATAACGGACTTAATAGATGTTCTTTTTCTTGTATCGTCATTATTAAATCTTCTTCAGTATACACTTTGTAGCTATCCGGTATTGCTTTGTAAAATTGATTCAGGCCTCTCACCTGATCATATGTTCCTTCATCATACACATAAAATATAGTTGGAATATCTAACAAGCTAGCTTCTATTGGCAGCGAACTATAGTCGCTAATAATTATATCTGACATTAGCATTAATGTAGACGTGTCGATTGAAGATACGTCATCAATGTCTGAATCTTCAATTGATGGATGTAATTTATTAATCAGTGTATATCCTGGTAAACATTTTTCAAAATAAGCTTTATCAATAGCCCTATTATCTGCTTTATCTTCTCTATATGTTGGTACATATAATACCAACTTATTTGTAATTCCATATTTATCCTTTAACTCTGCCTTAACCGTTGCTCTATCAGCTGTGTAATATTTATTAATTCTCGGAAGCCCAAAATACAGCATTTGCTCTTCTGTTGCACCTAAAGACTGTTTAAAACATTGTGACATTTGTTCACAACCCACTAAGTAAAAATCCGTCGCTTGATAAACTTTACGGTACTGCTGAACCATTGCCTTGTCAGACACATCGACTTGATGATCTGTTAAGCCAAAGTTTTTTAATGCACCACTTGCATGCCACGTTTGAACAATGTGTTGATTAGAAGTCTTATTATATCCACCTAGTAATAGGTAATAATTATCGATAATAATCATCTGCGCGCTTTTCAAAGCCTTAATTTGTTTTACCAATGTTCGATTAGTCATTTCTATCACATCAACATCGTCGCTAAGTTCAGATAAATAAGGCGCTTGTTTTGGTGTTGTTAAAACAGTTTTCTGATACGACGAATTATTTAATGCTTTGATGATAGGCTTAATATCTTCTGGAAAAGTCATCATAAATACGATATGCGGTTTATCAATCACTTGAGGCGTAATCATTTTAGAAAGTATTCGAACTACCAAATGATAAAATTTCTTTATTAAAACGTTCATAATACACCAACTTAATATGTTATTTACTTAAATTATAAACAAAAATGAACCCCACTTCCATTTATTAATGGTTAGCGGGGTTTCGTCATATAAATATATTACAAGAAGTCTGCAAATTGATCTCTATATTTCATGTGTAAGTACGCACCAATTGCAAAGAAAATGGCAACAATACCGAAATTGTATAACATTAATTTCCAATGATCCATGAAATACCATTCGTGATATAAAATTGCTGCACGGTATGATTCAGCAATAAAGTAAACTGGATTATATTTCATCATTTCATGAATTAAACCACTGATACCATGGTTCTTTGGTAGCCACAAAATTGGTGAAAAGTAAAATAATATTCTTAATATTGCTTGCATTAACATTTGTGTATCTCTAACTAACACACCGAGTGTTGATGTTAATAACGTCACCGAGGCAGTTAAGAAAAAACAAAACGGTACATATATCAATAATTGAATGATATGTATTGATGGATAAATACCAGTAAACATACATGCAATTATCACAAGTAAAAGTAAGCCTAAATGTCCATAAAATCTACTTGTCACAATATATGTCGGTATTATCGATAACGGGAAGTTCATTTTCGATACTTGATTAAACTTTTGTGTAATTGCTTTAGTACCTTCTAAAATACCTTGGTTGATGAAGAACCACATACTGATACCAACCAATAACCAATAAACAAAAGGTACACCATGAATTGGTGCATTACTTCTTATTCCTAATCCAAAAACCATCCAGTAAACCATAATTTGCATAACAGGGTTAATTAATTCCCAAGCCACACCTAAATAGTTACTATGATTGATAATTTTAACTTGAAACTGAGCCAGTCTTTGAATTAAATAAAAGTTCTTTACATGTTCTTTAAAAACTGTTCCTATTGCTGACATTCCATTAAACCACACTTTCAAATGTTTAACTATTTCTCTACTTAACTAAATAGTATTATAATAATTGTTGTAAATACTATCACTATACATGGATGCTATCAAAATTATTGTCTAGTTCTTTAAAATATTAGTTTATTACAAATACATTATAGTATACAATCATGTAAGTTGAAATAAGTTTAGTTTTTAAATATCATTGTTATCATTGATGATTAACATTTTGTGTCAAAACACCCACTCTGATAATAACAAAATCTTCTATACACTTTACAACAGGTTTTAAAATTTAACAACTGTTGAGTAGTATATTATAATCTAGATAAATGTGAATAAGGAAGGTCTACAAATGAACGTTTCGGTAAACATTAAAAATGTAACAAAAGAATATCGTATTTATCGTACAAATAAAGAACGTATGAAAGATGCGCTCATTCCCAAACATAAAAACAAAACATTTTTCGCTTTAGATGACATTAGTTTAAAAGCATATGAAGGTGACGTCATAGGGCTTGTTGGCATCAATGGTTCCGGCAAATCAACGTTGAGCAATATCATTGGCGGTTCTTTGTCGCCTACTGTTGGCAAAGTGGATCGTAATGGTGAAGTCAGCGTTATCGCAATTAGTGCTGGCTTGAGTGGACAACTTACAGGGATTGAAAATATCGAATTTAAAATGTTATGTATGGGCTTTAAGCGAAAAGAAATTAAAGCGATGACACCTAAGATTATTGAATTTAGTGAACTTGGTGAGTTTATTTATCAACCAGTTAAAAAGTATTCAAGTGGTATGCGTGCAAAACTTGGTTTTTCAATTAATATCACAGTTAATCCAGATATCTTAGTCATTGACGAAGCTTTATCTGTAGGTGACCAAACTTTTGCACAAAAATGTTTAGATAAAATTTACGAGTTTAAAGAGCAAAACAAAACCATCTTTTTCGTTAGTCATAACTTAGGACAAGTGAGACAATTTTGTACTAAGATTGCTTGGATTGAAGGCGGAAAGTTAAAAGATTACGGTGAACTTGATGATGTATTACCTAAATATGAAGCTTTCCTTAACGATTTTAAAAAGAAATCCAAAGCCGAACAAAAAGAATTTAGAAACAAACTCGATGAGTCCCGCTTCGTTATTAAATAAACCGAAAAAACCGAGAATCTCCATTTAAGGATTTCCTCGGTTTTATTTTTGTCATCATGATTATTTCGCCTTTTTTATTTTTCTTTTTGCTTTGGCTATTTTATACATAAATATTGGAATACTCTTTAATCTACCAATACGTTTCCAATCTATTAATGCTCTATATATCCATTCAATGTTTAATTTTCTAAAGATATAAGGCGCTCTCTTTTTAGCCCCAGCAAATACTTCAAGAGAACCACCTACGCCCATCATCACTGTAGATTCAAATTGGTTTTCATGTGTCATAATCCATTCTTCTTGTTTAGGGAATCCCATACCTACAAATATGTAATCAGGTTTAAACAGTTTAATTCGTTTCACTACTGTCTCATCTTCTAAATCAATATAACCGTGATGATGTGCAAACGATATGTTTGGATATCTTTGTTGCAATGCATATTGTGCCGCTTCTACAACTTCATTAGTTGCCCCTAGCAAAAATACTTTTTGATGATTTACATGAGCAATTTTCAAACATTCATCCATCAACTCAATACCAGGTATACGATGCGCTAGAGGTTGCTTTAAACGATGCGAAGCTTTGACTACTCCTGTCCCATCAGCAACAATATAGCTCGCTTGATTTATTAACTCTAAATACGCTTGATGTGTCGTCGCGTAATTCACTATTTCAGGGTTGGCTGTTACTATAAAAAGATTATTCGTTGATTGATTTGCAAAAAAGGTTTTAATATTTTCAACCATTTGCAACATTGTTGTATTATCAAAATCGACCCCTAAAATGTCAACTTTGGCTGTATTGGATCTTTCTTCAACAGTCATAACAGGAATCTCCTATCTTATTTCATTATTATGTTAGTGTAATCAATATTAACAGTATTTATATTCATCCTATTTATATCGAAATGATTTTGCTTTATTTTAACACATATTCACCTTTTCAAAAATTAAAATTAGTTTAACTAAGGTAAGTCTAAAGTCTAACGCTATTGATGCCAATATCATTTATAATAAGTGATAAGCAAACTTTAAATTAATATCTTATATGAGGTTAACAATGAATTATTTATCAAACTTTTTTAATACGACAATTCAACTTAATATATACATTATCGTTATTGTTGCAGCTTGTTATATTGCTATTCATCAATATAGACATAAGCCTGTTTTGAACTATTTAGATGTCATTTTAAACTATATCCCTGTTTTAACACATGAATTTGGTCATGTACTGTTTAATAAACTCGCTGGTGGCCGTGCAAAAGATTTAGTCATTGTAACAAGTCCACGAGAGCGACAACAGACATTACAACAAGGATTCGCAATTACACAATCTAGACATCTAGCAGGCCAATGGCTTACAACGATTGGTGGTTATTTTATGCCACCTATTATGTTATTGATAGGTTTAGCGTCGAGCCATTATCAGATACCTAGTTTCTTTATATTTACCTATTTATTGATATTTATTTATTTTTTAATTTTAACATCTAGAAAAGGCTCACCCATTGTTGTTATAACTTTAATTTCTATCATGTTGTATTTTATATTAAAAGATGAAAATATAGTAGAAATTCAACTACTTGTCACAATGAGTTATCAATATATTTTAGGTGTATTATTAGGCGAAGTTCTACAATCTAGTTGGACGATTGCTAAATTGACTTTCCAGCGTCCGAGTCCACAGTGGGATGGTAGTGCACTTAAAGAACTCAGTCATGTACCTATCTTCATTTATAGTACAATCTGGATTATCTTCAATCTTTATGCAGTGAATATTTTACTCAAATATACTCACTTGATAAATTAACTAATAAAAAAGAAGCCTAAAGCAATTATCCATATGTCTTTATCAGTTCAATCATGGATATCTTTATGGCTTCTTTATTTTATTTTTCAGCAAACATGTTCATTGCATTTTCGTAACTGACAATAATTACATTATCATTACGTTTAATGATAATTACTTTATTCATTTCATCTTTCGATACAATTTCCACTTCATTACCAATAGAAATATCTTTACTAGACAAATATATTAGCAAATCGGTCTTATCTCTCACACGTTTGATTGTAACGATATCACCAGGTTCATAATTCAAAATCGTTGTTATATATTTCTCTTTATATTCATTATTTCTAGGAATCACACCGCCGTGCGGGCAAGTTTCTGGGAAATTTAACAGGCTATCCAGCCTTTCAACAAATAAATCTGAAATTCGATGTTCTAAAATTTCTGCTTCTTGATGTACTTCTTCCCAATTATATTTCAATATTTCTATTAAAAATAATTCTAATAGTCGATGTCTCTTAATGATATCAAGCGTATGCGTTAAACCATCCTCTGTTAATCTAACACCTTTGTATGGTTTTGTTTCAACATAGCCTGCTTTTTCAAGACGTCCTACCATTTCACTTACAGATGGAGGCTTAATATTTAAAAATTGAGATAAGATTTTATTTGTCACAAAGTTTTTATCGCCATTATTCGTAAGGATTGCCTTTAAATAGTCCTCTTTTTCTTCAGTTAACATACTTTCACCTCACATACATTGTCTATATTATATCACGAATTTACTTGACATGATAAATATTCTCAGTTTATTATACAATTAATTAGGTTAGCCTAAACTTTTAATTAGGAGGTATAAACGTTTGTTAGAAACAAAAGATTTAAATCTGTTTTTAGGTAATAAGCATGTACTTAAAAACATTTCCTTATCGATACCAGTACGCGGCGAAATAATTGGTATCATGGGCCCGAATGGTGCTGGTAAATCTTCCCTTATCAAGTCTTTAATTGGTGAATTTAATGCTACCGGTACTAAATTGTTATATAACAAACCTATACAACAACAACTGCAACATATTACATATATTCCACAAAAAGCACATATTGATTTAGATTTTCCTATAAGTGTGGAACAAGTGATTTTATCAGGTTGCTACAAAGAAATTGGATGGTTTAGACGACCTAATAAATCAGCAAGGGATAAACTCAAACAGTTATTAAGCGATTTAGAATTAGAATCTTTACGTCATCGACAAATTTCAGAATTAAGTGGTGGACAATTACAACGTGTGCTAGTAGCAAGAGCATTGATGTCCGAAAGTGAAGTTTATTTTCTAGATGAGCCGTTTGTCGGAATTGATTTTAGTAGCGAAAAATTAATCATGACAAAAATCGAGAACTTAAAACAACAAGGAAAACTTATTCTTATCATCCACCATGATCTATCAAAAGCAAAGCAATACTTTGATCGCATTATTCTATTAAATCAAACATTACGATACTTTGGTGATAGTGAAGAGGCTATGAGTGTCACTCGCTTAAACGAAACATTTATGAGTAGCACTGACTGTAGTGACCCTAGTCAAAGGAGCAATATAACATGTTAGAGTTTGTCGAACATTTATTTACATATCAATTCTTGAATCGAGCATTGATAACTTCAATTATTGTAGGGATAGTTTGTGGTACAGTTGGTAGTTTAATTGTATTACGTGGTCTTTCATTAATGGGAGATGCAATGAGTCACGCAGTATTACCTGGTGTTGCCCTATCATTCTTATTTGGTATTCCAATGTTTGTAGGCGCACTTATAACTGGTATGATCGCAAGTATTTTTATCGGTTATATCACATCTAGTAGTAAAACGAAACCTGACGCCGCTATTGGAATTAGTTTTACCGCTTTCTTAGCTTCGGGGATTATTATTATTAGCTTAATAAACACTACGACAGATTTGTACCATATTCTGTTTGGTAATTTACTGGCAATCACAAATAGTGCATTTTTAACAACTATTGTGATTGGTTCAATCGTCCTTATTCTAATCATTATTTTCTATCGTCCATTAATGATTTCTACATTCGATCCAACGTTTAGTAGAATGAGTGGTCTAAATACGACGTTATTACATTACTTTGTGATGTTGTTACTCTCATTAGTAACAGTAGCAAGTATTCAAACGGTAGGTATTATTCTTGTAGTTGCATTATTAATTACACCTGCATCTACAGCATTTTTAATTAGTAAAAAACTATACTCAATGATGATTATAGCAAGTTTAATAAGTGTCATAAGTTCAATTGTCGGACTTTATTACAGCTATATTTACAACATTCCTAGTGGTGCGACAATCGTACTTTGTACGTTTGTAATTTATATCATCACATTATTTTTCACAAAATTTACGAATAGAAAGAAACGAGGAAGTTTAACATGAAAAAATTAGTACCTTTATTATTAGCCTTATTACTTCTAGTTGCTGCATGTGGTACTGGTGGTAAACAAAGCAGTGATAAGTCAAATGGCAAATTAAAAGTAGTAACGACGAATTCAATTTTATATGATATGGCTAAAAATGTTGGTGGAGACAACGTCGATATTCATAGTATTGTACCTGTTGGTCAAGATCCTCATGAATATGAAGTTAAACCTAAAGATATTAAAAAGTTAACTGACGCTGACGTTATTTTATACAACGGATTAAATTTAGAGACTGGTAACGGTTGGTTTGAAAAAGCCTTAGAACAGGCTGGTAAATCATTAAAAGATAAAAAAGTTATCGCAGTATCAAAAGATGTTAAACCTATCTATTTAAACGGTGAAGAAGGCAACAAAGATAAACAAGATCCACACGCATGGTTAAGTTTAGATAACGGTATTAAATACGTAAAAACAATTCAACAAACATTTATCGATAACGACAAAAAACATAAAGCAGATTATGAAAAGCAAGGTAACAAATACATTGCTCAATTGGAAAAATTAAATAATGACAGTAAAGACAAATTTAATGACATTCCAAAAGAACAACGTGCCATGATTACAAGTGAAGGTGCCTTCAAGTACTTCTCAAAACAATACGGTATTACACCAGGTTATATTTGGGAAATTAACACTGAAAAACAAGGTACACCTGAACAAATGAGACAAGCTATTGAGTTTGTTAAAAAGCACAAATTAAAACACTTATTAGTAGAAACAAGTGTTGATAAGAAAGCAATGGAAAGTTTATCTGAAGAAACGAAGAAAGATATCTTTGGTGAAGTGTACACAGATTCAATCGGTAAAGAAGGCACTAAAGGTGACTCTTACTACAAAATGATGAAATCAAATATTGAAACTGTACACGGAAGCATGAAATAACACGCTGTGTTTTAATGAAGTAAGATGAATTGATGTTGATGCAACCTAAAATATTGGTATCTCCAATATTTTAGGCCACACATCAACATAACAAAGTCGAAGGCTAATAGTCCCATATCGTGCGTTAAATATATATTACCCTCCTATTAATATATATACCGTTCCCGATCGCACGATATGGTGGTATTAGAACTTCTCTTTGAACGAAAGAGAAAAGCTAGAAGTTCTTATGCAGTTTTAATTAAACTGTAAACATTTGTCACTCTTTAAATCAAAGAGTAAAGTTAAAAGCTTTATGTGGTTTTGATTAAACTGCGAACAGCTGCTTCTCTTTGAACGAGAGAGAAAAGCTAGAAGTTCTTATGCAGTTTTAATTAAACTGTCGTTCCCTTCATCTCTTTTAACCACAGAGATGCGTTAGAAGTTCTTCTAATACAATTTATACAACGCCATTCCCTACACACTCTTATAAAAGAGATTCACGCGCGTCAATAAATTGTATTACATACTAACTAAAAAGCTTTTCTTAATCGTACTAACGAAGTTAGAGGTTCTTATGTGATTGGACAACTGTTCTCCCTACTAGACTTTTAGCATAGCTGGTTAAAAGTACTATTACAGATTGTTCAATTGTATGCCCCTTTCCTTTGAACGGAATATTAAAAGCTATGTGCAGTAACTTTTAATAGGCATACCACTTTTGCATCAAGCTATAAATAATCGCATACTTTGATATTTAATCTGGCCTATCAAAGTAAACATCTATGGTTTCCTCCCCCCATAGATCCTTAAGCCACACTCATCCGATGTCATATGAGTGTGGCTATTTTTTGTGAATACACTTAACTTCACCTTTAAATGACTTCGCTTAATCTATCTCCTCCAATTTTTAAAACTTATTTCAATTAAATCTCAAATATTAATAATTCGTATAGTTTAAAACTATCTATTCAATTCCCCTAAAATAAAAGGGATTGATGAAAAGCCCTTCAGTTTTTCATCAATCCCTTTTAGCATAATTAGGAACTACGTCATACTATCTACAATAACCATTTCATCATAATTGATGGCTTCTCTTAGTTTTAACGCTGTACCTTCTGATACTTCATCTGTATCAATCAACTCACGTAAAATGCGACGTTGTTCTCTCAATGCATTTAATTTAATTTTAGTAATCGTATCTTCACTTGCTGAGTTGAAGAAATTTGATGGTGTTAAGTTTTCAATTCGCATTAAATAACCGTCACAAACCATTCCAACTTCAAGTGTATTATCTTTTGTTGTTTCCTTAGACAAACGACTAACCACATTATAATGGACTAATTTATTAATTTTATTTAATTCCATTAAGTTATCCGTAACACTAAGTGAAGATGCGGAGTTCACTCTCGTTTGTACTCTTCGTTTTAATAAAGCACCTCGTAATAATACAATCATTCTTCTTATTAATGATGCTTGTCTATATACCTGTGTTCTTTCAGCATAACGCATATAGTTTTCAAGTACACTATTCGTTATTTGTCCTTCATCTACTAAAGACTCTAATGTTTTTGTTTCTACATTAAAAGCAATTTTTTGTAGACGTTCTAATTCTTTAGAGTTTTCATCATCTTTCTCTACAGTTTTTAAAAATGCTAATTTATCATGATATTCTTTAATCACGTTACCATATTTAAAACTTGTTTCGAAAGTAGATTTTTGATTTAGATAATCAATAACTTGTTCTAATATATAAATTCTAGCAACTTTAAACGACATATTGCCAATTACTGTTTTAGGTGCAGGTTTCGTTAATAATGGCAATAATACTTGCGCAACTACCAAACTAATAATAACCATACCAGATGCAATAAATAATAAGTCGTTTCTATACGTAAAAGCATGATGCCCTGCTAAAAAATACGGTAACGTTAATGCGATTGCTAAAGAAATTGTTCCATGCACACCACATAACGTCATAATTAAAGCGTATAAACTTCGCTTTGGTGGTTTCTCAGTCGTTGGATTATCATCATCATTTTTAGTCATCATTTTTTGGAATGGACTGATGGCTAAATAAAAATAAGGATATAAGACATAAACCCAAACAAATCTAAATAGATAGACAGCTAAAGCAACAACAATAGTGATGCCTATTAAAAAGATTAAATTGTGCGGTTCTGTTTTGATAATTTTAATAATAACTTCAGGTACTAAAAATCCTAATATTGAAAAAACAAAGCCATTTAAAACATAACCTAGTATATTCCATGTATGATTGTAACTCATTTGCAGTTGTGTACGTACTTGCATAATTCTGTCACGTTCGAAACCATGTACAAGTCCTGCAACTACTGCTGCAATGATTCCTGATGCGTGAAACAATTCAGCAATTAAATACGTAACAAATGGTGTTAACAATTGAATAATTGTAAACATATTAATGTTTTCATATCCTCGACGCATCAATGTTAATCGGAACCTTACTAATGCCATACCTATAAGTAAACCAACCACTGCGCCACCAATTGATGCAATTAAAAACAACTGAACAGCATCAACAAGTGAAAAAGCACCTGTAACTAATACTCCAACAGCTATTTTAAATGAAATAATACCAGCAGCATCATTCAATAATGACTCACCTTCAAGAATTGTCATTGCTCCTTTTGGCAAGACCTTTCCTTTAGTGATTGCTTGCACTGCTACTGCATCAGTAGGACAAAGAATGGCAGCAATTGCAAATGCTGCTCCAATAGGTAAATCTGGCCAAATCCAATGAATAAATAAACCTACACCTATCACAGTAGTAATGACTAATCCTAATGCCATCATCATCACTGGCTTAATATATTTCCTTAAATGGACTCTAGAAACATTAACACCTTCTACAAATAACAAAGGCGCAATCATTGTTACCATAAACAATTCAGAATCAAAATTAAATTGAACAGGGATTGGGGTAATAAATAGTAACATGCCCAAGAAAATTTGTATAAATGCTAGGGGTACTTTAGGTATGAAAGTATGGACAAACGAACTTAGTATCACAACAGCTATAAATATAAGAATTGTTTCAAATATTTCCAAACTTTCACCTCTCTAAAAAGTATTGTTTAATTGAAAATTAAGTATCACATCTCGTTGTAATTATACTTTAGAGGATAAATTGAGTTAGCGACCACAAAAGCACTTTAATATAGATATATGTCTACGATTGCAGTACTTAAATTTGCAATTATTTAATTTTATTTTATCACTAATTGTTTGTATAAATAAACAACTTGCTTTCACATAACAACATTAACTTATAATACAAAAAATGAGCACCTTAAAATCGACTAACCAATTTCAAAGTACTCTTTTAATGATTAATTTTGAAAACAGATTTTCAAAAGCATTGTTATGCTTAACAATTTAGCCAACACTTCAATCGTTTTGATACCATTTCTTACGATGCTCTTCTCGTTTTTCAGCACGTAATTGTAATGCTTCTGTAGAGTTTTGTTCATTTGAACTTAATAATATTGATGCATGTGTGTGAGCATCATTTTTTCGATACATATAAGCGCCGTTGCGATAAGCAGCGCGAGCGACTAAGTGCATGCCGACTGGTGAAGTTAAATTAATAAAAACAAGTGACAGTAATAAACGCACACTGAAAAATCCTGTATTCACAATAAAATAAATTAATACACCGATTAAAGTTAATAACACGGATAAAGTTGAACTTTTTGTCGCAGCGTGACTTCTTAAGAAAACATCTTGGAATTTCACGATACCTATTGCACTAATAAGAGCAATAAAACTACCTAACAACAACATCACAGCAGCAATAAGACTAAAGATTTCTTTTGTTATTTCCATTAAACACATGCCCCCCACCAATAAAGCGTGATATTGAAACAGAACTTACAAAAGATATAATGGCAATGAGCATGATTGAATCTAAGAAAGAAACGGTGCCCATAAGTACACTTAACACACCCACAATTGACATTACGACAGCACTTGTTGTATCAAATGTAACGACACGATCTGCTGTTGTAGGTCCCTTGATTAATCTAAATAAACAGATGATTAATGCAATTCCAAAAATAATGAGTGAACTAATAATCATAATATGTGTTATTGTTTGTATCATCGCGACACCTCCAATATTAAGTCTTCATAATGCTTAATACTTCTTAACAAACTATCTTTTTCTTTTTCTGACACGTCGATACTATGAATAAAAAACTTTTTAGAGTCTTGAGAAATTCGTATTACTGTAGACCCTGGAGTTATAATAATTAAAATTGTTAAAAATGTTATTGACCAATCACTTGTTAGTCTTGTTTCATATGAAAGTAATCCAGGGTTCATATCTTTTGTTTTAAAAAGAATATAATTAATCGTGCTAATGCTAGATGTTATTAATTGATATAAATAAACACCTAAAAATTTAATAGCTACCCATATTTTTCTAACATAAAAATCATCGCTGAAAAACCTGTGTAATATATAAATGACAATTAAACCAATTAGATATCCAGAAAAGAAAGTCGAGAATTTAAAATGATCTTCATCTTGAAATAATACCCATAAGAATGCAATGATAATATTTAAAACTATTTGATTCATTTAGTCCTCTCCTTTCAAATGCGGATTTACAAGTTTTTGATATAATTGATCACTCGTGTTCAACTCAGTTGCATCACTTGTAACATTTAACACAACAGGTGCAGCAATTCCGATTGCGATAACCACAACTACTAAAATACTTAAAATTCTTTTTCGATATAGCGGGATTTTCTTAAAATTAACTTCCTCCCCATCTTTATCTCCAAAATACATATAAAAAAGTATCCTAAATAAACTGTACATTGCAATTAGACTAGTAATAATCATTAACGCTAGTCCAATATAATTGCCATTTTGCAATGCACCTTGGAAAATAAGTACTTTCCCCGGAAAGCCACTAAATGGAGGCACGCCGCCAATAGCAAAAATCATTATAATAAACGCAACTCCAAATAAAGGTTCTTTTTTAGCTAAGCCATTCAAATATTGATATTGTCGATAGCCTGTAATGTAAACTAAACTACCAATAATAAAAAATAGCAATGTTTTTACAACAATGTCATTTACCAAATAAAATATTGCACCATTAATACCTGCAAACGTGTTTGTTCCTAAACCTAAAATGATAAATCCTATTGAGATTATGACTTGGTAAGCTGCAATCTTTTTAATATCTTTATAAGCAATGACACCTATAGCGCCGATGACCATAGTTATAGCAGCCATAGTTGCTAGCAATGGATGTATGAGATCATTATGTTGATCAAATAGTAAAGTGAAGAATCGAATTAATGCATAGGCCCCTACTTTGGTCATTAACGCTGCAAATAATGCTGCAAGCTCAGTATTTAACACAGCGTAGGCTTTGGGTAGCCACATAAAAAGGACCAGCGCTGCTTTCGCACTAAATGCGACTAAGAAGATTAATGAAATCATTGTAACAGTGCGATTATCTCCCATGTCATTCAAACGCATTGCAATATGTGAAAAGTTTAATGTACCTACTGTTTTATAAAGTAAACCTATACCTAATAAGAATAGCCATGAACCAATAATATTCAAGACAACATAAATAATTGCAGCACGTAATTGTTCTACAGATTGTCCAAGTGTAATGAGTACAAATGACGCTAGTAACATAATTTCAAACATGACGTATAAATTAAATAAATCTGATGTTAGAAAAGAGCCTATCACGCCAACACTTAAAAATAATATGAACGATGGCAAGTGATAACGATTTGCTTTATGTTCGCCACGCCCAAATCCGTATGCCATAATTAAAGTAATCACAAACGAAGCGGTTGTAACCATAATTAAACTTAAAGAATCTCCTAAAAACTGTATACCAAAGGGCGCTGACCATCCTCCAAAGTCTAGCGTAATTGGACGGTGACGCTGAACATAAATTAATAGCATTAATGAAATAATTGTGGTGATAGTCATTGTACCTAAGTATAAATATTTAGAAATACGATCATTATTTTTTAAAAATACAAGGATTAAGGCACAAAGGAATGGTAATAACATTGGTAAAATCAATAAGTTACTTAGCATCATCTTCCCCCCTTAGGCCTTCAATTTCATCTTCTTTTGTTACTTTATAAGTTCTATAAACAAGTACAAGTAAAAACGCAGTCATCCCAAACCCTATAACTATTGCAGTTAGTACAATAGCTTGTAACAAGGGATCAACAAACAATTGGTTTCCACCAGTTATTAGTGGTTCTGATCTACTAGAACCATACGTTCCCATACTCATAATAATGAGATTACCAGCATGAGTATATATTGAAATTCCGATTACAATACGAATTAAATTGATTGATAAAATCATATATGTTCCTATAAACACTAAAAATCCTATAACTAGTAATAATATTAAATTCATGATCGACCTCCGCTAAGCGACAACATCACTGTGACAATAACACCAACAACTGAGAATAAAATACCTAATTCAAAAAGTGTTATTGTACTTACATGAATTTGTCCTAAAATTGGAAGTATCCAAGTTGTTTCATATTGAGACAAAAATGGTTTTCCAAAAAACATAGGTATTATCGCAGTAATAGATGATACCAATGCTCCAATAATCATTAAAATTCTAAAATCAATCGGTAAACTTTCTAAAACCTCTTCAACATTAAAAGCCAGAAACATTAAAATAAACGCTGAACTAAATATTAAACCACCAATAAACCCACCACCAGGATTATTATGACCTGCGAAGAAGACATAGAATCCGAAAGTCAATAAAATAAATACAACAAGTTTCGTGACCGTTCTTAACACGACATCATTCTCTTTCATCTTGTCCCCTCCGATCTTGATAATTTAATAATGTGTAAATACCTAGCCCAGTAATAATTAACACTAATCCTTCAAATAATGTATCTAATGCTCTAAAGTCACCAAGTATCGCATTTACAATATTTTTACCACCTGTTAGTTTGTCAGCTTTTAAATAAAAGTCTGATATTGATGATAAACCATCTGTTTGTTGTGTAATAAAAATTAATGATACAACAATAAGTGCCATCAAGAGTGATACAGAAATTTTAATTATTTCTCTTTTTTTGTTAGCGTTAGATCTTGGCACGTTTGGTAATCTTGAAAAACTGACAATAAATAGTATCGTCGTTATTGTTTCAACTACTAGCTGAGTCAATGCTAGATCAGGGGCTTTCATTGCTATAAAGAATAAGGTCACAACAAATCCGATGACTCCATTTAAAATGACCATTGTCAGTCGTTGACGTATAAAAATTAAAGAAATACCAATTGTGACAGTTACGATTGCTAATATAATTTCTAATGCCCCAAATTCAGAAACATGTAACTGATGTACTTTAGGAAGTCCAATTCGAATATAACCATATCCAATGATAATCATAAATATGCCTAAGGTCATAATAATGTATTGGTTTAAACGATCTTGCATAACACGTTTAAATCGCTTCGTAGCAAACTTTTCAAAATGTCGATATACCATCTCATAGCTTTTTGAAACTGAAATCTGTCTAATTTTACCTGTGAACACTTTTTTCCAATCTACTTTGATTGCTAGTACACTACCCAATAAAATAATGATGATGGTTAAAAGAAGCGGTATGTTAAATCCATGCCATTGCGAAACATGTGGTGCCAATTGATCAATTTGATGATTACCACCTGATACAGCTCTTAATGCTAGAACGATAATCCCCTTCCCAAATATATTTGGTACAAAAAAGATTACAGGTACTAGCACCATTAATATAAGAGATGGTAAACTAAACAACCATGGTTCGTGGATATTTTTTTTAGTAAAAACCTTAGAATCATATTTTGTCCAAAATACTTCTTTTACCATGTATAGTGCATATGTGAATGTAAAAACACTCGCAATAACACCAACAAACACGATAGCTATCATTGAAATCAAACTAAATTGGGATAATTGTCCAGTTTGTGTTAATGCATCTAAAAACATTTCTTTACTTAAAAATCCATTTAAAAATGGTACTCCAGCCATAGATAGAGCCGCTATCGTCATGACTAGATTCATTTTAGGAAATAGTTGACGCATTCCACTTAAAATTCGTATATCCCTTGAACCTGCTTCATGATCTAAAATACCTACTCCCATGAAAAGCGCACATTTAAAGATGGCATGATTCATTAGATGAAATAGCGCACCAAATAATACAAATACATAAATAGATGCTATTGCGTCTTGTTGGTGTTGAGCATATCCGCCACCTATACCCACCATAGCCATAATCATCCCAAGTTGACTGATTGTAGAGTACGCTAGGATACCTTTTAAATCCCATTGTTTTAAAGCTGTAATTGAACCAAATAACATTGTTATTAAACCAACAAACGTAACGATATATACGTACATATTGCTAAGACCTAATAATGGTGTAAATCGAAGTAATAAAAAGATACCAGCTTTTACCATCGTGGCTGAATGTAAATAAGCACTTACAGGTGTAGGTGCAGCCATTGCTCTAGGTAGCCAAATATGAAATGGAAATTGTGCTGATTTTGTAAATGCACCTAATAAAAACATAAAAATCATAGGGATAAACAATCCATGATTCTTAATATGATCTGCTTGTCCTAATATCTCTGTGATGTTATTCGTTCCTGTCATGATATACAGCATAATAAAACCAACTAATAACGCCAATCCACCAAATACTGTAATCATAAATGATTGAATCGCACCAAATTGACTGTCACCATTGTTATACCAATATGAAATCAATAAAAATGATGATACACTCGTTAATTCCCAAAAAATGTACATCAATATCGTATTGTCTGATAATACAATACCAATCATACTGAACATAAATAACGTTAAATAAAAATAAAACCTTGGTAAATTGTCTTTTCGAGAGGATAAATATTGAGTTGCATAGAAGAATACTGCAATTCCAATAAGTGAAATAATAAGAGAAAACATTAAACTTAAACCATCTAAACGTAAATCTAAATTAATATCTAATGTCTTAATCCATGGAATAGAGGTAGAAAGATATTGCAGTTTAGCTACTGATGGTATTTGAATCAAAAAATAGATAGATGAAATTACAGGTGCAACCAACGCTATGTACCCGGCATATTTAGCCAATGCTCTACGTTTAGACATTAGAAGTATCATCGCCATAATCACAAGTATAGCAATTAATAAATAAACCAAACTCATTATTAGCCTCCTTTGTTTCTATAATTGTAATGAAATATAAATACTATGTTCACACTCATTTTCTAAACCGATAAAATTTAGTGTTTCAATAGCAGATTGATGCCCTAAATACTTTTGAATGACTGGTATAGGTATACCTTTTTGATAAGCATGATATGCAAATGTCTTACGCAATGTCGTTAGTCCTACATTATCTATACCAGCTTCAATTGATGCTTGGTGAATTATTCGATATGCTTGCTGTCTAGATAATACTTGATTTGTTCGTAGTGATTGAAAAAGAACGTCTTCATTCGAAAGACTCCTGTCCTCTATATATTGAAGTAGTTCTTTCGATAATGTTTCTGGTAACCTAATTTTAATCAACGAATGAAAATGTGCTTTACACATTTCTGATAACGTACACTTTTCAATTAGTCTCTTAACTTGAGAGACTGTAATTGTTAATAATTCTGATACTTTCAATCCACTATGTATAGCTAACTTAAAGAATAAATAGTCACGTTCAGATTTTATCTTGAGCGCTTCATACATTTTAACAATATCATCATTAAATTTAATCGCTTCTACTTTATTCATTACTCAACCTCCCCTTGCTTTAAGTGTCTTAATCATAGCTATATTATATTTTAGTTACATATATCTATTGCCTTTTTTATAGATTTTAAACATAGAAAATAAAATTAGCCATTTTATTATTTTGTTTCGATATATAGTGTGAAAGGAGGTTTTAAAATATGAGTAAAATAAACCACATCACTATTGTATTATCATTTACTAAAGTAGACGCTAACGGCAAACAAACAGAATTTAAGCGTCGATTCGCTAACATTAACCCTGATGCATCAAACGACCAAATTAAAACATTCAGCAAACTTATTGAGCGACTTACTGGAGAAACATATAGCAATATCGAACTCATCAAATCTTTATCAATTTAATCAGGAGGACATATTCATGACTAAAACACTTGAATTAAGTTTTAAATCTTCACTAGACAAGCCTGTAAAACTGCAATTACCACAATTAAACAACGTAGTGACCGAGCAAGTTGCACGTGATAGTATGAATGCATTAGTAGATTTAAATATTATAAAGTCAAATAGTGGTACTATCACCAAAGTACATTCTGCTCAAATTATTGATAAAACAACAACTGTTTTATTTGAAGATAAGAAATAGATATAAAGAAAGCGCAATTAATTTAGTATAAATACTAACACCCTAGACTTTCATCATGATTGTCTAGGGTGATTTTGTTGTAATAATGTCCTGTTTTTTTCAACATTATTGTAAATGAGTTGTATATTTTCTCTATAATGATAATGTAAATATATGATTTTATTATTAACTTTGGAAAGTGAGACTTTATTCATATGCTTCTTTTCTATATCATTGGTGTCCTAGTTGGAATGCTTATTCCTATCCAAACATCTGTCAATTCAAGACTATCACTGTATACTAAATCGCCTTTCTATACTTCATTCATTTCATTTTCAGTTGGAACAATTTGTTTAATTATTTTAAATATCATTATCAATCCAGAAGTATTTACTATTCACTTTTACAATAATCAATCATTTAACTACACATGGGTAGTCGGTGGTTTGCTTGGGGTTAGCTTTTTAACTGGCAATTTATTGTTATTGCCAAAATTAGGTGCAACATTAACTGTAATTGCAACAGTTGCGGGTCAAATTATTATGGGTGTCATTATTGATACATTTGGATTATTTGGCGCTACAATTCATGATTTTAATTGGTGGTGTAAACTTTAGTTAACAGTTAATTCTTATGAAAGGAATTGATAATTATGACTGAGTTTACACCTTTTTTTGATGGTTCAAATCAATTAAATTATCTTAAATTTGTAATTTTAAGATTTCATGGTGTTTCTAAAAGAAAAATTTGTAAAATGTATAATTTTGCATATTTTCGTATATTAGAAGTTTGTGAAATGGCAAAAAAGAATGATTATCGATTTACTTATAAGGATTATAAATTTTTAAAACAATATGGTGTGTCTAATACATTTATTTGTAAGATGTATCATATTTCAATTGAAGACTTAGAATTTTTTGAGGTGATGAACCGATAGGTTTGATTAAAAATATGATAGGTCAGGAGAAGCATAGACACTCCATTATCAAAAATGCAGTGGTACGGATTTGCGGGAGTTATTCCTATTCGTGCGACCCTTTAGAAGTCGTTTAATTTTATTAAAAATTTTGTAAAGGATGGATATATTATGAAACCAGTATTGGATATTAAAAAAACTTTAGGACAATTAAACTTTTTAGGTGTAGATGAAAAATATAAATATGAAAATGGAGAGCGTACTGATAAAACTGTTTATGCATATAAATTAGCGAGTCAAGAACAAGGCGAACAAATCACTGTTAAAACGCCTAATAAAGTGGAATTAGACTATTTACAAGAATGCGAATTAGTTGAACCAGACGTTAAAATGTATGTTCAAATGTCAGGCGATTTTGGAACTATCGCATATAGCTGGAATGCAGAAGATATTAAAGTAGTTGGTTCTAATAGTGCACTTAAACAAAAATAATTAGGTGATGTAAATGGATTATTATACAGCAGATAGATTATATCGCTACACAAATAGTTCAAATTTGAGTGAACCTATTTTAAACTATGTTGCTAGTCGTATAAATTGGGGCGATAAAGTTTCATTAATGACTTTAGCTAAAGAAATACAGTCTAAATTTAATGATAGTTACGTTAAAGAAAATACGGTAAAAGGTCGGCCTAAAATTTACGCTGACCTTTGTCTATTGTGTATGAGCTTGAGTGAAGCAGGACATGGCAGAATGCTACAAGTGAATTTGGAAGATTGTATTTATATTGGCGATATTGATGTTTAACATATAGTATTAGTGATTTAACATGACCGTGTAGCTTTTAGCGTATGCAGGCGCAGAAATGCAAGCACGGAGTGCGTTAAGCATTTGGGCGGAGCCTGCGACAAATACGCGTTAAAAAAGCGAGAACGGTCATGTATCAAATCGCTTGCGATTTGATAGGAGGCATAAATAAATATGACTTTAAAAAACCAGTGTACCCCCCTTACTAATAGGGGGGTAGAGCGTACAAATAAAAGTGCTGTGGAGGCAGTTGTTGACTGGGTTCAGGTCACTTTCCATATAGCCCCTATTTCAGCAGTAATTGAGGACGTTATCGGTTTGCCTATAACGTTGTTCAAAAAACGAAATAGTGGCATTTACTTTTATAATCGCGGTTATGAATTTTCAAACATTAAATTGTATTATTCAAGTGATGATGAATCAATGGGCATTCACTTACAGTTAACTGGTACAGGTTGTAGAGAGTTTGAACATCATTTACAGCAGTTGAATAAAACTTGGCAAGATTTTTTTGACAAATGTTTATCAGTTAATGCAAATTTTACAAGAATTGATATTGCAATTGATGATTATAAAACATATTTAAAAGTGCCTTTATTAATTAAAAAGGCTGAAAAAGCTGAGTGTGTTTCACGTTTTAGAGCTGGAAGCGCAATAAACGGTTTTAATTTGTCAGACGGAAGAAGTAAAGGCGCTACTTTTTATATTGGTTCTAAACAAAGCAATTTATATTGTCGTTTTTATGAAAAGAATTATGAACAAGCGTTTAAACGTCATTGTGATGTCGAAGACATTGGGCTATGGAATCGTTATGAAATACAAATGCGAAAGGCATATGCAGTTAATTGTGCGAAAGTGTTGAGTAGAACAGATAATATAAGCGAAATTGTAAAGTCTATATTGCATAATAATTTGCGTTTTATCTCTCCTCCTAAAGGTGGAAATGATAAAAATCGTAAGCGGTGGCCATTATATAGACCTTGGGCGTTATTTATTAAAGATACTGAAAAATTGAATTTAACTACTAGACCAACATTAAAGTCCATTGAGGATAATCTTGATTGGTTATGTAAACAAGTTGCTACTACTTTAGATACAGTGTTAACTGCCGAAAGTATGGCGCAATCTGAGGGGTTGCTTACAGATACTGATTTTTTAGATAAAATTTTAGCGCATTCACAATTTAATGATGAGCATACGAATAGAATTAATCATTATTTGGAGGCTTTAAAACAAAAAAAGCACTTATCAAAAGATAAGTGTTAAAAAAATAACTGGGATGTGATTTTTATTAAAAATTTCGTAAAGGATTTTAGAAAATCGTTTATGAAAATAATAAGCAAGTACATTTTAACACGATTTTCTAAAAACGGAAAGCATTTTGATATTCCTAAAGAACAACGCCGAGTAATTCCAAAATTTAAAAATCGTCGTAAGATGATTGTAATTTGTTTTTACTCATTATTAGCTATTTTGTTAATTCTTTTATTAGCTTCTTTTATTAAAGCTACAAGAGCAAATAATGACAGTAAAGAAGCAGTTAATAAAACGAATATGATTCAAAAAAAGTATGAAGATAATGCGAATACAGTTCAGTATAGTCCTAAATTAAAGTTATATGCTGATAAGTTTATTGATACGTATATGAATATCTCGAAAGATTCAAAAGAATTGGAATCTAGAGAAAAAGAATTGTTGAAATATTTTCCATCAGATTATAAAAAACCTGATGAAAAAATTTCAGATACAGAACGAAAATTGAATAGTAAAGAATTTTATAATATTAAACGTAAAGATAAACAAACAATTATACAGTATATTGTTAATTATGATGTGAATATTACTGAAAAGAAAGAAGTTAAAGTTAAGAAGAAAAAGAAAAGTGAAAAAGATAAAGATGAGTATGAAACAAAAACAGAAGAAAAGCAACGTAAAGTAAATCAAAACATTTTAATAAATATACCTATTAAGAGTGAAAATAATAAGTATGTTGTTGTTGAATATCCTTATTTTACGCCAATCCCTGATAGTCAATTGAATCAAGCTAAAATGGTTGAGGATAATTTGAAAGACAATAAACGGGAAGACAATCCGAAAGCAAAAGCTTTTATTGAAGATTTCTTTAATAAATATGCTTCTAGTAAGTCTGATGATATGGCCTATTTAATGGATAACCCTGAGGGCTTAGAAGGAACTAGAGAAGTTTCTCAGATAAGAGAAATTAGGTTATATCCAAAAGGCGATGATTATGTTGCTAAAGTTGAAATTTTGATGAAAGATAAAGATTCTCCTTTGGAGAATTTGGAGCATTACACATTAGATATAACAAAAAAAGATGGTAAATATTACGTTAAAAATATGACTAATTCTATTGGAGGTTAATGTTATGAGTGGTTTATTTAATTTTTTTGTTTTAGGTGCTGACCGTCCATCACTTGGTGGAGTTGGTGACTGGATAAGTAATGAAGTAGGTACGGGTATTGGTTTAGTAGTATTGGTTGTTGGTATTGTAAAATGGGCTAGTGGTAAATATGGGCATATGGTTATATTATTTGTTGTTGGTGGCTTTTTATTCTTAGTTTCTAAAGGTCCTGAACAGGTATTTAATGCGATTGCAGGTGTTTGGAAAATGATTTTTGGCGGTTGAGGTGATTCCATTTGGATAAAAAAGCTTATAATTTAAAGCGAACTTTTGAACAACCGATAGTTATGTATGAATTTACAGATAAGTTTCGTATTAATAAGGGTTTTCGTTTAGATTTTTGGGCTACATTTTTGATTGTGTGGTTTATATTATTTTTGTTATTTTGGTATTTATTACAGCCTGTAATTATGTCGATTGGTGGACTTATGTTTATTTACTTTACGGTTGCACCTTATTATATAACGAAATATATTGTTAAGTTAAAACAAGATGGAAAGAAATTATTTTTCTTCTTATGGGATTTTGTAATATTTGTTTTTAATGTGCAGTTAAGAAAAGTTAAATTAAGTTATGATGAAGAAGTAGAATATCATGATAAAAAAATAACATTTAAATAGCCCCTATTGGGGTTATTTTTATTGGAGGGATGACATGAATTTAAAAGCACCGTATGCAGGTTTAAGAGATAATTTGTTATTAACGAAAACTGGCGAAGTTTGGGCGTATTATCGTGTTCGTTCTGAGTCTATATCAACAGCAAATTATGATGCAAAAGAAGAATCAAAAAAGCGTATGCGTTATTTTTTAGAGTCGATTAAAGGTTATCAAGATTTTCATTTTGAAATGTATGACCACGATTTAGATTTGCGAAATAAATTTAAAGAAATTAGTAAAGATTTTGATGATGAAGCTTTTAATGTAGCTGAATATTATTCAAAAGAAACTATTGACGTATTAGAACAAGAATTACAAATGATTACGCATAATTCTTTTGTTATGGGTGTTAAAATACGTGAATTAGCTGACGATGCAGTTACACTTAAAGAGATTTTAAAAAGTACATTATCAGATACGGCTGAGCGTATTGTTTCGAATTTTGGTTTTGATGTGAATTTAGACGATAAAATTTTAGATAAGTATAAAACATTTGAACGAGATTTGGCTGATAGTTTTCTAGGTATTGGAGGCGAGCGTTTAACTGAGAATGAATTGGCTTATATTATTAGAAAGCCTTTTATTTCAAATGCAACACATGACGTACAGGAAGAATCTTCAAGAAGAGCTATTACAGATATTTATAATGCAGTAATTGACCCTACTCGCTTGAGTGTTTTAGAAGTTGAAAATGATAACGAGAAATTTTATACAACAACAGTTGTTGTTGATGATTTTCCGTTAGATATGGAATATACACATTTATTTGAGAAAGCTCAAAATATGCCTTTTCCGGTTGAATGCCATGTAAAAGCAAAAATCATTAATAATGAGAAAGTTAAGAAAAAATTTGACCGTGCGAAAATAAATCATAAACAACAAGCAAAAGAAAAGCAAGATACTGGCGACAGTGCTTCGGAAGATGTTCAAGATAATTTGTTTGTATTGAATCAAATGGAACGAGAAGTGACTGGCTCAGGTGTATTTATTGAGTGGGTATTTATGTTTGTAATTAAAAGTGATGATTATAGAGATTGTAAACGTAAAGCAAAGCGTTTGATGAAACGATTAAAGGAAACTCAAATATATGCAGTTAATCCATTAGCTGACCAGTTACAATTGTTTTATCAATGTTTACATGGTAATGATTTATTTATTAATAAGTATTGGTTACAAAGAACAACGGCAACAGGTATAGCAGAGAATTTATTTGGTGTGTCTCAAAGTTTGGGAACAAAAACGGGTTTTTATATAGGGCGTATTGATAAATTTATACGTTCTGTTTCACGTGAGGAAGCTGTTGCAAGTTCAAGGGATATAATTTTGTTTAGTTTATTGTTGGCCGCAAAAGGTATTAAGGGGGCTGTCAGTGATAGTCCGCATGTTTTAATTACTGGTCAAACTGGGAAAGGTAAATCATTTTTAGCAAAATTATTATGGATTTATACATCATTTTTTAAAGGTCAAATGTTGTACTGGGATCCAAAATCTGAGTTTGCAGAATGGTTTGACAGAGTAACAGAAAGTAAGGAAATGCAAGAAAAGTATCCCCTATTTATTAATCATTTAAAAACATTTAAATATGTAACATTGAATTATGAAGATTCAACCAATTATGGTTGTCTAGACCCTATTGTATTTTTAGATGGTATTGAAGCTAATGAGATGTTGAAATCAGTGTTTGATGAAATTAAATCTTTTGAAAATTATCATCATATTGAAACAGCAATTTATCAAGCTATTTCTGATACGGTTGAAGAACGTGAAAATGGTAAAAAAGTTGGTTCATTAAATGTAATTGAAAAATTACAGAATAATGAAGATGAGCATGTAAAAAATGCAGGCGATTTATTATTTGAAAAAACGCAAAACAATATTTTAAAACTTGTTTTTAGTGATGGTACGAATCCAGCTTTAAATATTCAAGAAAAAGCAACTATTTTACAGGTTAAAGGTTTAGATATGCCTAAAGCAGATGATGATACATCAAGTTATTCAACAAGTGAGAAAAATGGGATTACATTAATGTTATTAATTGGTAAGTTTTTAGAGAAATTCGGTTCTCGTAGAGATGTTCAAACGACTATATTTATTGATGAGGGTTGGGCTTTTAGTGCTTCAAGACAAGGTAAAAAAGTTGGTAAGCGTATAAAAAGAACGGGACGTTCTGAGAATAATTCACTTGTATTTATTACACAATCGGTAAAAGATAAAGCAGATGATGATGGTGGTAACTTTGGTTGTCATTTTGCATTTGATGAAAAAGATGAACGTGAGGATATTTTAAAATCTTTAGGCTTAGAATATTCAAAAGAATCTCCTGAAAACATGGAGATGTTGAAAGATTTGAAGAAAGGTCAATGTATATTCAGTGATTTTTATGGACGTGTTGGAAAAATGGTTGTACATTGTCCATTTGAGGAAATGACTGAAGCATTTAGAACACAAGAAGATTCTGCAAGCTCTAAAGCTGAAGAAAAATTTGCGATGTAATTTTTAGCACATACAAAATTGTATGTGCTTTTTATTTTAAAGGAGTGGATTTGATGGCAATGAATGAAATTGCTTTATTTAAAGGCGTACGTATACAGCCTTATCAGAAGTATATTGATTTTATGTTTGCAAGTGTATTAGCATTTATTTTTTTGGTATATCGTATATATATTTTGTTTATTGATTATAAATCAGTTAATAAAAAATTGGATATATTGACGTTGTTTGCATATTTTAAACCGCATTTATTGTATTTATTAATTGGTACAGCAATTATATTTGTGATATGTAAGCTTATTGCTCAGTTTTTAATACGTTTTAAAACAAAAGATTTGGCTGAAATGATTGAAACACAAGGTTTTCATAATCGTACAGTAATCAAGAAAACAACTGAGTATATCCCTATTGATTATAAACAAACTGAATATGATTATTATCCAACAATGTTTTATAAGCGTGGTAAAAAATCTTTTGTTATTCATATTAAGAAAGACGGTTCGAGGTTTCAAGATAATTATTTAGAGTTAGAGACGATTATTGAACCAATGTTTAATTCTGAATTAGTAGAAAAAAAGCATATTGGTCGTTATTTGAGATATGAATTTATGCCACTTAAATATAAAAAGCGTATTGTTATGAATGGCGAACAAGAATCAAATACAATTTTTTATGATACAAAAATTGCTATTACGCATCAAATTACTTGGGATTTTGTGAAAGCACCTCATGGATTGGTTACAGGTATAACCGGAGGTGGTAAAACATATTTTTTATTTTATGTGATTCGTGAGTTATTCCGTAGACATTCAGAAGTACGTTTATTAGACCCAAAAGTTTCAGATTTGAGCTTTATGAAGCGCGTTATTGGTGATGATAAAGTTGCAGATACTAAAGGTCAAATATTAAAACAATTGAGAGAAGCTAATAATGAAATGGAAGAGCGTTTTAGATTAATGAATGATAGTTCGGATTATAAAATCGGGAATGATTTCCGTAATTTTGATATGCGCCCCTATTTCATTATTTTTGATGAGGTAACAGCTTTTACTTCAACTTTAGATAAAAAAGAATTACAAGAAATGAATGATTATTTAATTAATATTATTATGAAAGGTCGTCAAGCTGGTGTATTTATGTTTTTAACAGCACAAAGACCAGATGCAGATGTGATTAAAGGTAATGTGCGTGACCAATTAGGGTTACGTGTGTCTTTAGGTAATTTGTCAAATGATGGTTATCGTATGACCTTTGGTCAAACTGATAAAGAATTTCAAACGATTCATGATAGTGATATCGGCCGAGGTTATATTTCTATACTTGGACAATATAATGAACCAATTTTATTTGATGCACCTTTAATGGAACAATATGATTTTGTGGAAGATGTGAAACAAATATTAAATAAGGAGTGATTTGATGAAGCATAAAAGTGTGTATCTTTTATGCTTTTTAATTTTGCCTATTCTGCTTTTAACATCTGTGAGTGCTTATGCTGTTTCTAATCCAGTTGGAGAGCCCTCACATGCAGTTAAGCCAAAAATTGAAAAGTATGATTTATCACATTATCGTTCAATATATAGTGAAAAAGGCGACTGGAATCCGTTTGGTCAAGAAGAAATTTCACGTCAAATTAATAATGTGTCAGATTTTTTCTTTTCTATGACTAAGATTTTAGCAGGTGTTACAGATTATGCGATTGAAAATTTATTTCAATTAGATGTTATTAATGATTTTGCGGATAAAATCGGCGATTTTGTTGGCGATATATATCAAAAGTTATTGAGTAATTTAGCATTAACATTATTTATTATTGTTTGTTTTAACGCATTTATTATTTTTAGTGTACAAGGTAATGCAAGAGAAGCATTAAAACGAGCGTTTTTAATTATGTGTTTAATTGGTTTTGGTGTTGGTATACTTGCGAATGCAGGTAATATTATACGTGGTACAAACAATATTGGTAAGGACTTAAATAATATAATTATGAATAGTACATCTTCTATTGATGGTAATATTGATTATATTCATGAGAATTCAGGTATGAATCATATACGTAATCAATTATTTGATATGACGATATATAGAACATATTTAGTAATGAATTATGGAACTGTCGACGAAAAAGAGATAAAAGCAAAAGGTAAAGACCGTATTGATAACATTTTAAAACTTGATTATGATAAAAAATCAGAAAAAGAATTAGATGATATTGTTAAAGATGAGGTTGAAAAGAAAAATAATAAATATATGACGCAAGGTTATGTATTTCAAAAGTTGGCTATTTCAGTGATTGGTTTTATTATTACACTTTTTATGTCGATAGTATTTTTATCAATAAGTTTTGCGAAGTTGATTTTTTCTACATTTGCTTTATTTTTATTCTTATTTTTAGTATTCAGTTGGATAGTGAGTTTTATACCAGGATTTGAATTATCTGTTTTCTCTGCGTTTGCAAAAACGTTAGGCTATATTATTTTAAGTGCTTGTATGACATTCTTATTTGTGATAGTTGGTTTGTGTATCAAGCTTGCAAATAGTTTTATTGAACCGGATAGTCAAAATGCTTATTTTTTAAATTCAATATTTATAATTGTAATATTGTTTGTAATGTATAAAAAACGGGCTCAAATTATCAATTTTGTAAGTCGTGGTAATATTAGTTTTTCTCCTAGTGCAATTGGTGCTGGTGTGATGAATCGAACACAAGAACGTTTTAATAAGATTCGTCATGAACAAGCGCAAAATAAGAAAGCTAAACGAGAAAATCAAAGAGATGAACCCGCCCCACCACTTCAAAATGATAATGATTTAAGAAGAAGACAACAGGATAAACCAATGCCTTTATTTATAAATAAAGATAATCAAAAAAATGGTAATAAGCGCAGAGAACAACAAGAGTCAATGAATGGTAACGATGTAAAATCTGCTTCTGTTGAATCAAATGCAAATAATTATTCTAAACAACCACAAAAAGCATCACAGCAAGAACATCAAGTACGAGAAACAAGACAGCGAAAAGATATACAAAGGTCGCCACAAGTGGTTAATCAGCCATTAAATAATGAGAATCATTCAATAAATCGTAAAGAACAGAAGTCAGTTCAAACTGCTTATGATACTGATGTTCAAAAACGACAAATACAAAATGCGACACAGAATCAACAAAGTAGACAATCTGGAAATCGTAATCAACCTATTACGCGTAATTCTCAGTCAAAAGACCGTTTAAAAGAGCAAAAGGATATCAATAAGCATGGTAAATAAAAAAGATATTGCTAAAAAAGTAATAGGTAAAACGCCAATAGGCGTTAAATTGAAATTAGCGAAAGTCATCATCATTTTATGTGTGGTGGCTTTTTTTATATTTCCAGTAATTATAATGTTTTTGTTAGCGCCTGATTTAAATAAAGGTAAAGATGATGCTGGTTGTACTGTTAGTGGCGGTAATGTTTCGGCAAATGGTATTGATAAGTTTAACGAAAATGCTAAAGGTGGAAAATTAGAGGGTAAAGGAAAAGAAATACAGAAAATTGCAGAAAAAAATAAAGTACCTGTGAATATTTTTATGGCCATTATTGCGAGTGAATCACAATGGGGTAAAGGAGAAAATGCGACAAGACAAAATAATCCTTTGTCTGTTATGGGTTCAAAATCGATTCATGATTCAACATATCCAACTATTGAAGATGGTCTTAATGCGGGAGCTAAAAATTTGTATGATGTTTATATTTCTAAAGGTTTAGATACTCCTAAAAAAATAGGTCCCAAATATGCGCCTGTTGGTGCGTCAAATGACCCTAATAATATGAATGCCCGTTGGATACCAACAGTTGAAAAAATTATGAAAGATTTAGGCGGTTCAGAAGCTAAAACGTCATGTAGTAATGGTAAAGGAAAGTCTATAAAGTTTAATGGTAAATTGCCACATTGGTCAAATGATGACCCTGGAAAAGGTAATTTATACACTGCTGGTCAATGTACTTGGTATGCATACGGTATGCGTCAAAAAATGGGTAAACCTGTATCGACTTATTGGCATGATGCACATAAATGGAATGATAGAGCTAAAGCTGAGGGTTATAAAGTTGATAAAAATCCGGAACCTGGTGCATTATTTATTGCTGAACAAGGTGCAGGCGGTCATGATGGGCATTATGGTCATGTGGCTGTTGTTATTGGTGTAAGTGATGGTGGTAAAACATTTAGAATAACAGAAATGAATTGGGAAGGTGCTTTTAAAGTTAATGAACGTACATTGAAAATGACTGACGGATATAGTTTTATTCATGATAAGGAGTGAAAATAAATGAAGCAAAAAATTATTATGTTTACTCTTGTAACAGTAATATTATTTTGTGCTGTTTTAATTGGTTATCAGATTCCTAAACAACAAGTTAAAATGAAACAAAATCAAATTGAAGATTTGCAGGAAGAACAACGTATATTAAGAGATAAAAATGGAGAGTTAAATAAATTAGTAAAGAGACAATCAAAAACAGTTATTTCTGATGAAGAAAAACAAATACGTGAAGTTTCTTCAAATTTTGTTAAACAGATGTTTGAAATGAAAAAAGATTCTTCTTTTAAATCAAAAGCACCACAAATAAAGCCTTTAGTTACAAAGGATTATTACGATACATTATTTAAGGATTCTAAAGATAAATATGATTTATATGATGATATAACGGTTAATGATATTCATGTTTATTTTGATACTTATGACCCTAAAAAAGATAGTTATAAAGTTTTTGTTCAGTTCGACGAACGTATTGAAACAGATGGAGATGATAAAATTGAACATCGTCAAACATCTGCACAATTGGATTTAGTTCGTACAGCTGAAGGTTGGCGTATTGATAATTTAAAACGTTTCAATTTAAAACCTCTAGGACGTTAGTTTGTTTCAAGACGATAGCAATGATATAATTTACGTAAAAAGGAGTGAATTTATCATGAGGCGATGGTTTGTATTAATTTTAGGATTAGTTATATTATTATCTGCATGTGGTCAGAAATATGATAAAGAAATTGATGAAGTTACAAAGTTAGAAAAAGAAAGTATTCAAGATGTGAAAAATACAAAGAAGTATAAAAATGTTGAGCGGTCAAAAAGTTATTATAAGATTTATAATGATGGTGAGGTTATTATAATGACTTATATGCCTTTTAAAGATAGTAATACAAAAGTTTCAAGAGTATATAAAATAAATCAGACTAGCGATAAATATGAAGAAGATTCTAATATTGATGCTGAAAAGTTTGAGAAAGATAATAAACCAGTTTATGAAGAAAATAATATGAAAAAATAAAGAATCAACTCCCTATACGCTTTAGCGATGGTATCGGGAGTTGATGAACATATATCCTCTTATAACTTATTTTATAAATAACCTTTTTAAAAGTAAAGGAGGATATACATGAAAAAAAGAAAAAAACGTAAAGAATTAGACTATAAAACACGTCTAGCTATCGCAAAGTATTTAAATGATGGTTTAAACATCATTCAGATTTCTAAGATTTTAGGTCGTGATGATGCAGTTCTTTATAGAGAAGTAAATAAGCGTTCTGTTGATGGTGTTTATAATCCTTTATTAGCTGAGGAAGATGCTATAAAATCGCGTAGTATTTCAGATGAACAAGTTGCTAAACGTAGACGTTTGAATGATGAAACAAAAGCATATATTGAAGAAAAACTTTCATTAAAATGGTCTCCTAGACAGATAGCAAGTCAAATTGAAAAAGATACAGGGTATTATATAAGTTATCCTACTATATATAGATATATTCGCAATGGATTGGTAAAAGTTGATGTTAAGCGTGATATGAGACAAGCAGGCAAGAAATATAATAAGTCTTCTGAAAAGCGTGGCAAATTAGACGTAGGGTCTCGTGTTATAAAGTATCGGCTCAAAAAGTATTAATAATCGTGAAGAATTTGGACATTATGAAATTGATACTGTTTGGAGTGTTAGACCATCAACATATTGCTTGTTAACTATTATTGAAAGAAAGACAAGATATTTATATGCTAGTAGATTAAATACACGTAAATCCAATGTAGTTTGTAATGAGATTATAAATATTATGAAACCATTATTACCCAAAAGTATAACTATGGATAGAGGTAAGGAGTTTGCTCTATTTGAAGAAATAGAAGATGAATTGAATTGTAGTATTTATTTTAGTGATTTGGGTTGTCCATATCAACGTGGTTCTATTGAAAATGCAAATGGACTTTTAAGACAGTATTATCCTAAAGGTACGGATTTTGCAAATATAACACAAAAGTCATTAGATGAAGCTGTTAAACAAATTAATGCACGGCCTCGAATGATATTTGACTATAAATCGAGTGAGGAAATGCTAAAGTACCATGTAAGCACACAAAATTGTGAACCTATATTAAATGACTGTGTGAGGCACGAACCCGTCAATTAATATAGGTTAATCTAAGCGAATGGTTTACAATGAGCGCGGAAGGACAGGACGAATAAATTTTGTATGTAAAATGCATAATCTAAAAAGAAGCATACTATTTAAATCTGTGGTTTTTGACAGATATTACTAGTAAAATGCTTCTTTTTCTTCTTCTGTACTCTTTTAGTAATATTTATTAAAAAAATTTAAGAAATTCTCATTTTTCTATTGACACACTGCCATTTAATTAAAGCAATTGGAGTATTGTTACTCATTGTCGGCATCGTCATAATGAATCAATTTAACAAGAATAATTTATTACTAACTGATCAAAAGTATTTACTGTTTTGGCTTCTATTAGGATTTATTTTTGGTTTCTTTCCACCTATTCAAACGACAATTAATAGTGCTTTAGCTAGTCATACTCATTCACCAGCCTTTGCATCATTAGTATCATTTACAATTGGGTCAATAGCGCTATTGATTTTAACCGCTATTTTTAATCGTTCTTTAAAACTAAAAACAAGTCATTTAAAATTCGGTAAATTAAAGCCTATCTATTTTACTGGCGGTATACTTGGCATGGCTTTTGTAACAGCTAACATTATCTTAATGCCTCATATGGGTGCAGCATTAACAACACTTATTGGGATGTTTGGCCAGATTCTAATGGGCATATTGATAGATCACTTTGGATTATTTGGTTCACCTAAAATAGCAATGACATCCAGAAAAACTATTGGTCTATTATGTATTTTGACAGGCATTATACTTTTAAGATTATTTTAAATTAACTTTTAGCTTATCATTTTAACTTGTAATTATTTTTAAAAGTGATAAGCTATTTTTTTGTGGTCTAAAAATCTTTAGAAAAGCGTTGATTTGGGTAGTATGCTTTGACACAACAAATTTTAATTTAGCAAATTCGATAGTCAACTCATTCTTAAGACCTAAATTAATGTTATTTTTTAATAATTTACACCAAATTAATAGCAAAAATTATGTTATTCGTGCTAATATTTCATAGTTGGTTATTCAATTAATTAAAAATAAGTCAAAATGCACAACTTTTTATAATTCATTGAGTCGAGTTTGAAAAATAAAAGTGCTTTAATGCATGATCAATTATCGTACTTTCTATTATTTGTTACCCGTTATCAATCGGAATAACGTATAGACACTTTAACGTGCTATAGATTGGTTTTAATCACTAAATTAATGTGTTTTTCTTATCATTAAAACTGCACTGAGAATTACTAAATTAAAAAAATTATAAAAATTTTTCATTTTTAGTGATAAAATTCTGAAAAATGGGTATAAATAGTAGAAGAAGTTAACTTGGAAGAGTTAAGCTATAACAAAGAATCTCTTTAGACACACATTGAATATCGAAACATTTAATTGCGCTAAATCGTTTCATTAAATAAATTACCTTGTATTGTCGATTAAATTAAGGTAAATTATAAAAAATGCTGATATTTTTGACTAAACCAAATGCTAACCCAGAAATACAATCACTGTGTCTAATGAATAATTTGTTTTATAAACACTTTTTTGTTTACTTCTCATTTTTAATTAGTTATAATTAACTAAATAATAGAGCATTAAATATATTTAATAAAACTTATTTAATGCAAAATTATGACTAACATATCTATAATAAATAAAGATTAGATATCAATATATTATCGGGCAAATGTATCGAGCAAGATGCATCAAATAGGGAGGTTTTAAACATGGCAATTACAAAAATCAATGATTGCTTTGAGTTGTTATCAATGGTCACTTATGCTGACAAATTAAAAAGTTTAATTAAAAAGGAATTTTCAATTAGCTTTGAAGAATTCGCTGTATTGACATACATCAGCGAAAACAAAGAGAAAGAATACTATCTTAAAGATATTATTAATCATTTAAACTACAAACAACCACAAGTTGTTAAAGCAGTTAAAATTTTATCTCAAGAAGATTACTTCGATAAAAAACGTAATGAGCATGATGAAAGAACTGTATTAATTCTTGTTAATGCACAACAACGTAAAAAAATCGAATCATTATTGAGTCGAGTAAATAAACGAATCACTGAAGCAAACAACGAAATTGAACTATAATTTTGTTTAGCGCAATTTGGTGAAGTTTGATAGATGATACATTCTATTAAACTTCCTTTTTTTATGCTCTTTTTACCTAATTGTTAAGAGGTTTTGCACTAATGGCACTTAATATAAGGAAGATAGCCGCATAACGAGCAGTATATATCAAATACATTTCAAAAAAAGCTGATTTCTATCAAATAATGAATAGTAATCAGCTTTTTCACATTGCCTAAGGACTTTATGCCCTAGGTTTATATATCACATATTATGATACGCTTTTTAAAAATTTTAAATAATAATTCATAAATGCTTCTGGTTCTTCAATATGCGGTGCATGTCCTGAATGTTCGAAGATTTTTTTCGTAACATTTAAAAAATGCGCTTCCAATTTAAAATGATTCTTATCTTTAATCAAAGGATCATGTTCCCCATTAATTAACAAAGTAGGTACACATGTACGTTTTTTTAAATACATAGGTTCATCTTTATGCAAAATTAATGAACGAATTGCCACCGCACTATCATCCTCAGACTTAATGCTATATATTCTTTGTTTTTGATACCATTTCATCGTCTTCTCTTGATTTCTAAACAATTTAGAAAATAAAAGAATATACGCTTCAGACTTATTAAAACCCGCTATATCATCTTGATATTGTATTAACAATTGAGTAAAGCTGTGTATTAAGTCATCTTTCTTCGATGCAATGGTAGTTAATGATTTTACACGATAAGCATATTTATCTGTAAATAACTTAGCAACTACCCCACCTAAATCATGTCCTAGAATATGTGCCTCATGAATATTTAACTTCTCCATTAGAATTTTTAAATCCTCAACGTGATCGTTTAAATCGTATGATTCACTTTTAGAAGACTTGCCATGACCTCTTAAATCGTAAGTAAGTACTTTATATGATGATGCTAGTTGATGTTGCAAATCTTCAAATCCAGCTAAATTACCATCCAATCCATGAAGTAATATTATAGGATCCCCTTTACCTTCAATTTGATAAGTTAATTGGATTTGAGGATTAATTGTGACTTTATTCATTGTGACACCTCCCTCAATAAACTATATACCCAACCTTCATTCTATATACGCTTCCATTTTATAAACAATTTTTTTAAATTATTTATAAATTACCAAAAGTTATTCCAACAATAAAAAAACTATTCATCTCAATTAATACAATTAATCAAGTGAATAGTTTTATCATATTTATAATCTTGTACGTGAAGATAATCTAATTGTGAAATATATAACTAGAACTACTAATAATATCCATATAATTAATGAAAAAATCTGGGCTGATTGTGGATTATGAATCATTGCATCGACGGTTTTTTGACAAAATAATAACCCGATTCCCGAAAACTCAAGTCGCTTATAAAATATGCCGGCAATTACTAAAATAATACCAATGAAAAAGAAAAATTGATGTCCAAAATTTGTAATTGGTATAACGCCCCAAGTAATATTAAATGCTTGTAATATAATTAATAACAAGGATATGATAGCGATAATTGTACCCATAATCATTTCTATTTTATTACTACGCAAGTAATTCTTTTGAGACACCCTTAGGTATACAACAATAGTCATTGGAAAAATCACTAAACAATAAAATAGACTCATTCCAGTAATAGCTTGAAACTGAACATACTGTTTATCATATAAATAGGATATGAGAATGAAGTTTATAATAAAGAAAATAACTGGATTCATTTGTAAAGCAAACAAATTCCTTTGAATCATTAATATGATTTGTGCTGGAGATTTTCTTTTATATTCAATATAATCTTGATCTTTCTTTTCAGAATTTTTTATATCAGTAATTACTTTCTCTTTAATATCATCAATCAAATGCGGTGATAAACCTTTATGATTAAAGTAATCTTCTATATTTTCTAGTAAAATTTTATCGTTAATACGCATTGGTAGTACTCCTTTAAAATGAAACATCTTTATTTATTGTATTGGTTTAATTTCCCCTTCGCAAATCATAAAAATTAATATTCACTGTATTATGCCATGTAATAAAATAACCGACAAGTATTGCGATTTAACTTGTCGGTTAAGCACGATTAATTTAATTATTATTTTTCCAAATCAATACGATATAATTTTATGTTTTTATCTTTTGGTGCTGAGGCAAATTGATAAGTCGTTTTGCCTTTTTCAATATATCCAAAATTACCAGCAACTTTGCTATATTCCGTATGTGTTACTGCTTTGCCAACATAATTTTTAACAGCTTGATATGTTGGACCATTAGCATCATTATACATCATTGAAATATGAGTTACTTTACCATTGTTTTTCTTACCATCAGTAGTTACTAATAACATACCTTTTTTAGTATGGAATTCGTAATAATGTTCAGTTCCATCTTCATTGTAAGAATACATCGGATTTTTGTACTTAGTTAAAACATCTTTAATAGATTCGCCAATTTTCACATTTTCTAATGACTGATCACCCTTAATTAATTGTTTAACAGTATCAATAGAGTTGCCACTTGCTGCTTCGGCACTAGTGTTCACTAAGCCTACTCCCATTACAACAGAACATGCAATTATACTTGCCGTTAGTAGCTTTTTCATAAGCACTCTCTCCTTTTATTTATATCGTCTTGTGCTCACAACCATTATACAACAATCATTTCTAAAACAACAGTCATATTACAATTATATTACAAATAATAATTACTACTTTTATATTTCACTTATCACTAAAAATTAAACATGCTTTTCATCGTGATGTTTGTTGATAAATGCAGCTGTATCTTCGACGAATCTTTCTTGCTCTTCAACAAATGGGAATGCACTTGATTCTTGATATACTTCAAAGTCCGCATTTTGGATTAAATCAGCTACTTCTTTAGCTTCTAATCTTGTTGTTCTTTCACCGAATTCTCCTGCAATAATTTTTGTCGGTACTACGACATTTCTATAAGTTTGAGAAATATCAGCGTTTTTGAATACCTCTTTAACTGCTTGAATTTCTTCTTTAGTTGATATTTCATTTGTATCTACGACATGTTTGAGGAATCGATTCATTTTTCTCGGACGATAATACTTACGCTTATTTAAAAATTTATCTTGTTTTTCAGGATCCCAGTTTCGAATAATATGGGCATATTTTCTAAATAAACGTTCTTCCGGTAATTCACCTTCAATAGATGTTGGATTTACCAACGTAAGTGATGATGTAAATTCAGGATAACGTACTGAAATATCCGCACCAATGATTCCACCCATTTCATGGCATACAAATGCAACTTCTTCAATATATAAATATTTAAGTAATTCAACAATGTCATCAGAAAAATCTTTTATTTCAATGTGACGAGGTTTATCAGAATAGCCATGTCCACGTAAATCAATTAACACAACTTGAAATGATTTTGCTAATTCTGCTGCTAATTTATTAAACACAGAATAATTATCAAGTACAGTATGAATCAATACGATAGGATAGCCTTCACCTAATGTACTGTAATGTATCGATGTTCCATCTTTTCTAGTAAATAGATCCATAATTTTCTCCTTTATTATCATTTTTTATTGGTAAAATGGTTAATAATTCTTCCACTGTTGTAATTGTAAAATCAACTTCTTCTTCGAGTGGTTCAATTTCAGCATCTTCTTGTTTATACCATACACTAACCATGCCCATAGCTCGTGCTGGAGCTACATCATTTAACGCATCATCGCCAACATACATAATTTGCTCAGGTAATACCCCTAGTTGATCAATCATATCTTCAAAAATTTTAGGATGTGGTTTACGAAAACCAACTGTTTCTGATGTTGATAAATAATTAATAACATGCATCAAACCAAGTGAATGTAATCGAAATTGTTTAATCTTAGATTTACCATTTGCGATAACACCAATTTGAAAGCCTTTTTGCGATAGCTTTTCTAGTGTATACAAAGTATCGTAATAAGGAAATACATAACGATAAAAATGCATTTCAAAATCATTAAATAAGTCTTTCCAAGTTAACCTATCTACATGGAAACGTTTAATGATTTCTTTATATAAATCAGGTTTATCATTATCTTCATCGTCATCTAGCTCAATAAATGCTTTTTTAAAATCTGCCAGTTGAACATGAATTAAGTAGTCATGAAATCGTTCATATTGCTCTTCGATAAATTTCTCTCGAGATTTAACTCTGTCCAACAACGTACCTTCTAAATCAAATACAACTGCTTTAATTTGATTCAAATCCATCGCTTATGCCCTCTTTATGTTTATAGTTATTTTTATTTTAGCAAATGTCGTGTGCTAGTGTAACCGTTTCGACTGAGATATTAGCATGTAAAATAACACTGGTATACCAATTAATGCAATGATAATACTTGCCGGTATTTGTACTGGTGACAATATATGGCTACCAATAAAATCTGCCATAACCATTATTTGTCCTCCAGTTACAATATTTAAAGCCAATTGTCTTCCTAATGATTGTTTCCACTGCCATTTTCTAATGAGTTGCGGTATCACCATACCAATGAATCCAATGATGCCAACATATGCGACATTTATCGCCGTTATCATAGAAGCTATACATAACGCGATATATGTAATCAATTGAACATTTAAGCCTAGTGACTGACTTTTTAGTTCTCCTAATTGCAATAACTTTAGTTGATTAAGAATGATAAATATACCAAACAATGCAATGATAAATGTGATTGCTATTATAGATACATTTGAGTATTCTGCATCACCAAAACCACCAAACAGATAATTGGCAATTGTATTTAATTTGCGAGGTTTTAATAAAATCAAAAAATATAGAAGTGAATTGAATAACGCACCAATCATTAAACCACTTAATATTAAGATTCTAACTGGATAGCCTTGGCTCAATACCGACGTAATGACTAATACAGTTATTAATGTTATCAAACTAAATGTTATTGAAAATACAGGAATCCATAACGTTGTTAAACCTAAAAATAATGCTAATCCTGAACCAAATGTAGCGCCGCTTGCCAATCCTAATGTAAAGCTATCTGCCAATGCATTATTTAAAACTGTTTGAAATATAAGGCCTGCAACAGTTAATATCATACCTGTCAACAATGCTTCTAATAATCTCGGTAATCTAACATTGATTAAAATAGACTGGTTAAATACATCATTGATATCGCCCAACTGCCAAAATAGATATATGCTAGTTGTTATAATCAATATGACTATCCAGCTCAATAATACTTTATTAAATGTCATAGCATTCTCTTTTCTTTCATCGATAATTACATTCATTATAGCAATCACATACTCGCGTTGCTATCATTCACTAAATATATTTTAAAAACCCCTTATCTCAAACATGTATTTTTTACATGTAGCAATAAGGGGCATAATTAGAATGGTTTATTTTCTATAAATTGCATCTCTTAATTCTTTTAATCCTTCATCAATACGTGGACCTGGTCTTGATACTTCATCACCATTTACAACTTCAATACGTGTATTCTTGACAGCATTAATTTTATTGAATCCACCTCTTTTTTTGATGATATCCATATAATCTGATCTTGTCTTAGCTTCCGTCGAAATTAATATATCTGGGTTCTTTTTAATAATACTTTCCTTCGTTACAGGGTTCCAACCATTAATGTCACTATACACATTTTGGGCTTCTAATTTTTCTAACATATCATTAAAAAATGTATGCTTCCCTGCTGTATATATTTCAGGCTTTGATGAAACCTCAATAAATACTTTTGATTTTTTATGATGAGCAGGAATTGAATCTATGACTTTATCGATATTATCTTTAGTTTCCTCAACAAGTTGTTCAGCCTGCTTATCATGATGCGTTAATTTCCCAATTTGCTTAAATGTGTTGTAAGTTTCATCAATTGATTGTGCATCTTTAACATACACTACTTTGATGCCTTGTTTCTCTAATGATGACAATACTTTATTAGCAGTTGCCTTTTGCGACTCATGCGCAAGAATTAGATCTGGCTTTGCCTTTAAAAGTTCCTCTTTATTTAGATTCAAAGCATCAAATTGTTTCTTACCCTTTTTCACATCTTTTGGATAATCATCAACCGTTGAAACACCAACTATGTATTTACCTAATCCTAATTCATATAAAATTTCAGTATTACTAGGCATTAACGAAACAATTCTATGGTACGGCGATTTAGACGAGCCATTATCATTGCTACCTTGTTTATCATTATCTTTCATACCACAGCCACTCAGGACAAGCATAAAAATCAAAATAAAAGCAATTAACGATTTCTTCACACTATCACATCTCCTTTTTAATCCCACTTTTCGCTTTAGCGATTAGAGGGATTTATGCAGTTGTGCGGTAGCATCCAACTGCGTTCCTCTTCATCTTTAGCGATTAGAGGCTTTTATGCAGTTGTGCCTTAGCATCCAACTGCGTTCCTCTTCACCTTTAGTGATTAGAGGCTTTTATGCAGTTGCTGCACAAACAACTGTATTCCTTTACTCCCCTTGAGCTTTAGCGATTAGGGGCTCTTATGCAGTTGCTGCACAAACAAACAACTGTTTTTTTCTTTATATGCTTCTATTTATTATATAAGTCCACATACTAAAAGAAAATAGTAAATTATTTTTTATATTTCATATAAACTCATCTATCTAACTTCACAGCGTTTACTTTTTAAAGTAAGGTTCTAAAAAATCATAATTCTTTATATCTTTGTCTCTAAAGTAATGTTTACCAAATACATCTAACAGAGCATGAAATTCATTAGCATCTTGATTTGTAAAATGATTTGGTAATGTGACTACTTTTTTTAATTGATCATAATTTTTAGTGTTTTCATATCCTAATTTATCATATATTTTTCTTGTATAGCTATCTGGAATAAATTCAATACGTCCGAATATATAAACAAGTAAGACATCTGCTGTTTCACTTCCAATACCTTTCAAAGATAATAATTCTTTTCTTAATCCACCTTTATATCGCTCATTAATCTCTTGATAATTGAAATGATGTCGTGCTAACCATGTTAATAATGTTTTAATCGTCAGTGATTTACTTTTATAAAAGCCACTTGAATGTATCAATGATTGTAACGTTTCAATAGGTAGTTCTAATATATGATTTGGATTAAAATGCGTATGTTCTTTAATCTGATTCAATGCAATTTCTGCATTTCGCCATCTAGTATTTTGAACTAAAATTGCACCTAACATCATTTCAATGTCATTATCAGCAGGCCACCAAAATTGTGGTCCGAGATGTTCATATAAAACTTTATATAATTCATCAGTTCCTAACATTTACACCCTCCATTTTAGAGGGAGTGGGACAGAAATGATATTATCGTAAAATTTATTTCGTCGTCCCACCCCAACTTGCATTGTCTGTAGAAATTGGGAATCCAATTTCTCTTTGTTGGGGCCCCGCCGGCAAGGTTGACTAGAATTGAAAAAAGCTTGTTACAAGCGAATTTTCGTTCAGTCAACTACTGCCATTATAACTTTGTAGAGCATAGAACATTGATTTATGTCTCAGGCTCTCTTATGCAGTTGTGCAGAGCATCCAACTGTGTTCCTCTTAACCTTATTCACATACTAAGCATTCCCCAATATGTCACATACCTAAAAAAACACTCCAACACAAAGTATCTTTCGAGAAACTCTACGTTGGAGTGTATATAAATGTTCTTACATTGATTCAGGTGCGCTTACACCGACCATTGCCAATGCATTTTTCAATGTAATTCTGACCGCTTCAATCATAGCAACATGTGCTTTTGTTTTTTCAATATCATCTGTTAACACTTTTTCAGCATTATAGAATTTATGGAAATGAGAAGCTAAATCTTGAATATAATTAGTAATTCTATGTGCCGATCTATGCTCAGCAGCACTTTCAATTGTAGGTTCGAAATCAGCTACTTTTTTCAACAATTCAATCGCTTTTTCATTAGTAATCGTTGTAAAATCATTCGCAGCAGTCACTTCAATACCTTGCTCTTTCGCTTGTTTTAAAATTGAACAAATACGCGCATGTGCATATTGAGCATAGTAAACTGGATTGTCTTGAGATTGCTCTTTCGCTAATTCCATATCAAAATCAAAGTGACTATCAGGACTACGCATAGTTAAGAAATAACGTGCAGCGTCAACGCCAACTTCGTCCATAATTTCTCTTAATGTAATCGCATTACCAGTACGTTTACTCATCTTCACTTCTTTACCATTTTCCATTAAACGAACCATTTGCATGATTTGAATTTCTAAACGATTACTATCTACACCAAACGTTTCAAGAGATGCTTTCAAACGATTAATATAACCATGATGATCAGCACCAAATAAATCGATTAAAATGTCATTACCACGTTTTACTTTATCGAAGTGGTACGCAATATCTGGTAAGAAATACGTATATGTACCGTCATTTTTAATTAATACTCTGTCTTTGTCGTCTTTAAAATCAGTTGTACGTAACCATGTAGCGCCATCAGCTTCATACGTATAACCTAATTCTTTCATTTTTGCTAAAACTTCAAGAATTTCTCCTTTTTCATATAAAGATGTTTCACTAAACCAATTATCAAAATGCGTATTGAACTCTGCTAAATCATTTTTCAATTTAGCCATTTCGTATTCTACGCCTAATTTTCTAAATTCTTTCAAACGTGCTTCTTCAGAATAATCTTTAATTTCAGGGTGTTTCTCTGCTAAATCTTTACCTATTTCAATAATATCTTTTCCATTATAGCCATCTTCTGGCATTGAATAACTATTGTCACCTAAAGCTTCAAAGAAACGTGTTTCAATCGAACGCGCTAAGTTAGTAATTTGATTACCAGCATCATTAATATAATATTCACGTGTTACATTATAGCCAGCTGCAGTTAAAATATTAGCTAAAGCATCACCAACTGCTGCATTTCTAGCATGACCAATATGTAAATCTCCTGTAGGGTTAGCTGAAACATACTCAAGCAATACATTTTGACCTTTTGATTCATTTACATGTCCAAATTGATCACCTTTTTCAATTGCTTCAGGAATAATTGCTGTTAAATACTGATTATCTAAGTAAAAATTAATGAATCCTGGACCAGCAATGTCAATTTGTTTTACATGTGCTTTTTCAGTATCTAAGTTATCAACAATCGCTTGAGCAATTTCACGAGGATTACGCTTTGCAATCTTAGTCAGTACCATCGCAATATTAGTAGCATAATCTCCATTTTTTGTATCTTTAGGAACTTCAATTTTAATATCAGGAATCTCATCTGCTAATCCTGCTTTGTTAATACTTGCTGCAATTTCTTCTACTAATGTTTGTTTCACTTGATCAATAATATTCATTCGCCTATCTCCTTATAGTTAATTTCATATTGATAAGAACCCATTTTTTCATTATCTTGATATAATTCATAATGAATCTTTAGCTTGCCACCGTCTCCACTTACGAAATGTAAAATGCGTAATGTTTTAACTTCTAGTGGAATTCGTCCAGCCGATATATCGTAAAAAGTTGTTGTCGTTTGTCCTTCAACAAAATGCAAATTCATATTAATGTCGCCTTTACGAATCAACTTAACGCTATCATCATCCACTTTTATTGTAACATTAACTGTTGCATCCTCAATTTGTTCTACATACCGAATAAAGTTAGATTGCCTTTGTTGCCAAGTTCCTTCAGTAGTAAATTCAAATTTTTCTTTTTCGTTGTGCTGTTTCAACACTTGCTTTGTTTGAATACTTACTTTTTTATCCAATTTACTACTCACCTTAATCTTCGCATAATAGAAATATTATAGCATAAAATAAGGTCATCTTGTTATGCCTTCTTAAAGCTAAATAGGTTCAATTAATTAACAATTCCATACTTAATCAACGCTTCATATATGTAAGCCATTTTATAAAATACAAACAACACCTCAAAACCAAAAAACACGAGATTTTCACTATCTTTCATGAAAACCTCGTGTTTGATTATAATGATAGTGTTCAGAGCACTACCTTCTTTATCTATATAGTCAGTTGATATTTTTAAAATTTAATAACCATTCTACCAGTTATAGTACCATTTTCCATTTCTTCAAAAATATCATTGATTTCTTCTAATTTTCTTAATTGAACTTTAGGTGTTACTTTATTTTCAGCAGCAAATTCAAACGCTTCACGTAAGTCTTGTCTTGTACCAACAAGTGAACCTACTACTTCAATACCATCAAGCACTAATCTTGGGATATCTAAGTTCATTTTATCAACAGGTAAACCAACGGCAACAACTCTTGCACCAGCTTTTACAACATCAACCGCTTGGTTAAATGGCGTCTTAGCAACTGAAGTTACCACTGTTGCATCTAATCCTTTGTTATCAGTTAATTTCATAACTTCTGCAACTGGATCAACATCTTTAGAATTAATAATAGCATCAGCACCTAATTCTTTCGCGAATGCTAATTTATCATCATTGATGTCGAAGGCAACAATTTTAGCCCCCATAACGTTTTTAGCATATTGTAAAGCTAGGTTACCTAAACCACCTATACCAAAAACACCTAACCATTGTCCAGGTTTTACATTACTTACTTTTACAGCTTTATAAGTTGTCACACCTGCGCATGTAATAGAAGACGCTGCTGCTGGATCTAATTTTTCAGGTACTTTCACAGCATAGTCTGCAGTAACAATAACTTGTTCAGCCATTGCACCATCTACTGTATAACCAGCATTTTTCACACTACGGCAAAGTGTTTCACGACCTGTTGTACAATATTCACATCTTCCACAGCTTTCGAACATCCAAGCGATAGACACACGGTCTCCAATTTTTAATGATTCTACATCTTCCGCAACTTCGATGACTTTACCAATACCTTCATGACCTAAAGTAACGCCTGTAACATCACCAAAATCAGCATTCTTAACATGTAAATCGGTATGACAAACGCCACAATATTCCGTTTGTACCAACGCTTCACCAGGTTTTAAAGCTCTTAACTTTTTGTCCTCAATACTTACTTTGTGATCTTTCGTTACAACTGCTGCTCTCATAATAATGTCCTCCTTATAGTCACTCCAGTATGTATGATATTAATTGGCTATTACTTTCAAAAAAGAAAACGAATAATTATAGATGTAATTTTTATTTGTAATAGACGCCAGATTAAAACATACTACTGTGACCTTGTTTTTAGTTAGATATCAACCGTTAACTTTTAACGTTTCCCTAGTTAATATGTTAAAAGAAATGACATAATCGATATGCTAACGTGTAATTTTTACTTCACATATATTTATTTAAAGATAATTTATAATACTCTTATCTTCACTCTTATTATAATGTGAATTAATTCACAAAGTATATAGCTATGATCAAAAAAATGTGTCAGTTATTCAAATTTTTTATTAACTACAGATTAATTTAATTTCAAAAAAATTAAAAAAACTCCCAATCAATCTAAGACATTATTTTCACCTCACGATTTACGTCGTCATTGAGAAATGAATCATATCTTTATAGATTAATTGGGAAATTTTAGTTTCTAATATTTAATTAAATGCTTGATGTAAAGCATCAGAAGAATGCTTCCACATACCTTCATCATGGTTCATTAAAAAGTCTTTTAAAATAGCTTTATTCTCGTCACCAATTTGATCTATGATAATATGATGTTTCATTGATTTATCCATCATATTAACATGTTCAGGCATACTTTTATAACCACGACGAATTGCTTTATTCACTAATAAATAGCACGCTGTTAAACCAGCGTAATATGGTCCTTGTTCATTACGTTCTGTTGTTACCCAACACAACCAATATTCTTTAGCTTCATCGCCTTCAACAGCAGCTTTATCAGTAATCCATTTCACACCTTTTTCAACTTTGGCACGAGCATGCATGCCTCCAATATCAATAAATGCTTCTTTGTTAGCAACATCGATAAAAACTGGTGCAATATTGTCTAAGCTAATTGAACCAATATTTGTACCTTTATGACCATCTAGAGGGTCATTTTTTATGATATTAAAATTAAAGCCTTTTTTCTCAGACAATGATATAACCTCCATATTTAACGATAACAATTTTAGCCCTGTTTAATTAAGCTCATTAATCAAATTTTCAATAGCTTCTCTAATTGTCTTATCTTTAATCTTTGCAACCATTTCTCTAGGATAATATAATTTATAGTCTTGGCGATTAATGCCTGTAATACTATGAATGACTAATGATTGATTGCTTATTTCTCTAATCGTACCATCTTGTCTTAATAAATGAATCGGTTTGCGATTTGACCCCGGTCGATCATAGTCATATGGCAAATCAGAAAATGCTTCACTCACAAAATAATAATCTGGATTAATACCACCTGCTTCAAACAGTTCTTGCAGTTCTGATATTGTAATAATTGAGCCATCAAATGGAATATATTTAAATAAGTCTCGATTAATAAATCGACTTGCTAAATCACTTAAAATAGCATCATCTTCTTTTGTCCATTTTTCCAAATAATACGTAACTACCGCTTCATCGAGTTCAACATATTGTTCAATCGTAACTGTCTCTTCAAAAAATGGAATAAAATCATGTGGATGCAACTTAAATTCATAGCCTTCATTATAAAGCTGTTTTGCGCGTTTCAAACAATTATTAAGCAGCACTTCTCCACCACGACTAACTGGGTGGAAGTAAATTTGCCAATACATTTGATAACGACTCATAATAAAGTTTTCAACTGCATGCATACCACTTTCTTTGATTAGTACTTCATCTTTAGAAGGTCGCATTAATCTTAAAATACGCTCCATATCAAAAGCACCATATGATACACCTGTGAAATACGCATCACGTTGTAAATAATCCATTCTATCCGCATCGATTTGTGACGAAATCATCGAAATGACCAATTTATTATGATGCGTTTTATTAATTACTTCCGCAACTTCTCTTGGAAACTCAGGCGCCACTTTACGTAATACAGCATTCACCTCAGTATCTCCAGTAATAATCGCTTGTGTGTATGCTTCATGGTCTGTATTAAATATTTTTTCAAAACTATGTGAAAATGGACCATGTCCTAAATCATGTAATAATGCAGCACATAATGCCAACGGTCTATCTTTATTGTCCCATGCATCATGACCAATAAATGACTCATCAATTAATCGTCTAACTATTTCATACACACCTAAAGAATGTCCAAAGCGACTATGTTCTGCTGTGTGAAAAGATAGGTACAGTGTTCCTAGTTGTCTAATTCGACGTAACCTTTGGAATTCCTTAGTTTTAATTAAATCCCATATCAATTGATCTTCAACATGAATATATCGATGTATCGGGTCTTTAAAAACTTTTTCTTCTACTAATTTTAAATCTACATATGCGTTAGTCATTATTCCCCTCCTTTTCGTTTAATATAATATTTAATTTACTTAAAATGCTTTGTACATAAGTGCTAAGTCTAACTTTTCGCCATACATTTCTGGCTCATAAGAGCGTAAGATTGTAAAACCTTGCTCTTTATAGTAAGCTACTGCTTCTTCATTTTTATTATCTACTTCTAAGTAAACACCTTCAAATTTATCTTCAAAACGTGATAATCCTTCATTTAACAATGCTGTACCATAACCTGTATGTTGCGATTCTGGTTTAACATAATGAGCTGATAAATATAATTCTTCACCGTAAATAAAGTTAGCAAAGCCAACGATGTCATTACCTTCTTCAACGACTAAGAATAATTGTTCTTGAAGTCTTTTCTTTAAATGATGTTCATTATATGAAGCTTCTAACAAGTGATTAACTGTTGTCGCAGCGTATATATTTAAGTATGTATTAAACCAAGCTTTAGTTGCGACATCTCTAATTTGAACAACATCTTTTTCAGTTGCTTGTCTTACCTTGAACATGACTTTCTCCCCTTATTAACAAGTTTTAATAACGGCATTATACCACAACTTGCTCAATACTTAATAAACAATGATTGTCTATTCAATTTATATATTTATATTTTCCGTTAAAATTAAAAATAAAAAATAACGAAGCAAAAAATCACTTCGTTTAGTATGAGGTATGTCTTATTGCAATATACTATTCCACTCAGTTGCACGTGCTAAGGCATAGTTGTCTTTCATGATGTCACCAGGCTTTTCAGCAGTTCCAATAATATAACCATTTAAAGTGGCACCTAAAAAGTCTAAACTATATTTCATTTGCGTAATTGCTGGCTTCGCTTTTATTTTTGGACAATCTCCACCAACTAAAATAACTCTAAAATCCTTTTCGGCCATTTGTGCCTTAAAATTAGGATATCGTTTATCTTGTAATGTTTCTGACCAATGTTCGATAAATGCTTTCAATGGTGCTGAAATGCTATACCAATACACTGGTGATGCAAAAATAATTGTATCACTAGCCAATATTTTATCTAGAATCGGCAAATAGTCATCGTCATATGAAGTAATAGTCTCTGCTGTATGTCTCACGTCACGTATCGGTTTAAACTGATGTTGTGTCACGTCAATCCATTGATACTCTAAATCTTGCAAAGCGAATTTTGTTAATTGTGCAGTATTACCGTTTGGTCTACTCCCACCAAACAAAACAGTAATCATTTTAGCCTAACCTCACTTTTGATTAATAAATATCTGTGTTTTTCGTTACCTAATTATACTATCATAAGCTTTGCCTACCGAATAGTAAAACGCTTACAACTTTTATATAAATTTGACGAAATTTCGTCATGCCTTATATAACGTCGTTTGTGATACGGGGCTAATTCATGATGAAATTAGATACATATATCACCATTAAATACAATTCATTTAGTCTTCAATCGGAAACAGTTCATCGATATATTGAATCTCATCATCTGATAAAACGATATCTGCAGCTTTAATATTTTCAACGACTTGTTCTGCACGTTTTGCACCAGGAATAATCACATCGATAGCTGGTCTCGTTAAATAAAATGCTAATACAATGTTCGCAATTGAAGTTTGATGTGCTGCAGCTATGCTTTCCAAAGCTTTTACGCGACGCACATTTTCTTCAAATACACCTGGTTTAAAATCACGACGTGTAGTACGATGGTCACTAAATTTAGTGTTCTCATCATATTTTCCAGCTAAAATACCGGATGCTAATGGGAAATATGGAATAAATGTGATTTGGTGATCAACACAATATTGTAATACTGCCTCATTTTCGCGATGCAATAAATTATATTCTAACTGTACAACATCAACGTAACCATCTTTATTTGCTTCTTTAAGTTGATCTAATGTGAAATTTGATACACCAATTGCTTTAATCTTCCCTTGTTCCTTAAGCTCTTGTAATGCTGCAACTGCTTGATCTTTCGGAGTGTTGTTATCCGGAAAATGAATATAATATAAATCGATATAATCAGTTTGTAGACGTTTCAAACTATTCTCAACTTGTTGTTTTAAATATTCCGGTTGATTGTTCTGATGTACTTCTTGATTTTCATCAAATTCATGAGACCCTTTCGTAGCAATTTTAATTTGCTCTCGCGGATATTCTTTAACAACTTCTCCAACCAATTCTTCTGATCGTTCTGGCCCATAAATATATGCCGTATCTAATAAATTAATACCATGATTAATGGCTTGACGAACAACATCTTTTCCTTGTTCTTCATCTAAGTTCGGATATAAATTATGCCCACCTACTGCGTTCGTCCCAAGTGCGATTGGAAACACTTCAACATCAGATTTACCTAAGTTTACAAATTGCTTCATTAGACCCAGCTCCTTATCTTTATAACTTTTCCACTATCACACTATCATGATTTAATACAACTTCCAAATGTTAGAATTAGAGCTTGAATTTAAGCGGTGTAATAGGAAAACGTTATATAAAACTCAGTTAAAATAAGTATTGCTTAAATTGATATGCATATAGCGCGATTGCTCGTTGACCTTTAAATTACATGTACTTTTGAATCAGAAATTGAAAAACATTTAAGAACGACAATATTAAAGCCATTGCAAATTTAATTTGGTAATTTCTATTGGTTTTTAAGTATGACATGAATGTTTTTATCTATAATTAAAGCTATATTAACTAGAAAAAAACCCATTATAACTGCAATCCAAACAAAATATACTATTATGTTTTGATAACTCATTGATAATAGTGCATCTAGGAATAGCATAGTCAATCCGCCAAATAAAATATATCCAAATAATGTGAAACAAACATTTTTTAGTGTAGGTATTAAAAAAATTTTTGACCTTTTATTTTTAGTATTATAAATATTTAAAGATGATTTTTTAATTAGGCGTACATAAAATATTAAAATCCCTATAAATGTGATGCAACATATGGCAATAACTAATTTTTTATCAAGTTGAATGTCAAGTAAATGTGTATATTTTCTTAATGCAACTCCCAGCAAAGCAGAGCTACCTGCAACTGGCCAAAAAACATTCTTTTTAGCAGGTTTAACAATATTTAAGTTTTCAAACTCTTCTCTACTAATTTTGACGTATTCTTTTGGGATGAACCAATTAATAAAAGGAAAAAATAAACTAATCCAAGTGCTTATTATATCGACCATTAAGTATTCATCATTATATTTAATAATTCTATATTTTGGGTTTTTATTGATGATTTTAGATTCGCATAGCAACATTTACCAGCTCCATTTCTTAGGGCTTATATGATTAGAAATACTTTTTGAAGCTTCACCATGACATTTTCAACACCATCTACTGTTTTTTCTGCAGATTTTTCTACAGCATCTATACCAACGTCTAGTTTATGTCCTATCCAATCGTTTTTATCTTTTATTCCAAATTCATTTTTTTGATTGGTCCAATATACAAGTATTGCCGAAATAGAACCTGCAGTAAATCCAGCTAAACCATCATTTTTCCACCGTGTTAGTTTTAGATAATACATAAATTTTTTTGTCAATAATCGATGACATGTTTAACAGAAAGAAACCTGCAGTCATTACCAACCAACCAATAAAGCCTATTATATTTTGAGGATTTAAAGTTAATAACATACTTAGAGCCATTATTGAAAGACCGCCAAATAAAAAATAATAAAATATTGTGAAACAAAAGTTTTTTAATGAAGGAAATAAAATTATTTTCCCTTTACTAGAGTTATTATTATAAATTTCCAACCTTAGCTTACGATTCAGAAATAAAAAAAGTATTAAAACACCCAGAAATATTGCACAACATATTACAATCACCATGTTTTTCTCTAATTGAATATTAAGTGAAGGAATATATTTTCTAAACGTAACTCCGAACAAAATAGTACTACCTGCAACTGGCCAAAAAGCTTTATTTTTAACAGGTTTGACAATGTTTAAATCGTCAAATTCTTTTTTACTGATTTTGACATATTTTTTTGGAATTAACCAATTAATCATAGGAAGAAATAAAGTTAACCAGGTACTTACTAAATCAATCATTAAATATTCATCACCATATTTAATAACTCTATACTTAGGATTTTTGTTGATAACTTTAGATTCACATAGCAATATTTATCACTACCATTCCTTTGTTTATTATTCCTATTAAAACTTTTCAATTCCATTTGATTTAAATAATACATGAACTTTATTGTCATATAGTGAGCACATATTTAAAAATAAGAAAAACAAAAATATTACAAACAAAGTTATAAATAATATTATATTTTGAACTTCAATCGTCAATAACATATAAATAGTAAAGAATGAACCACCACCTAAATAAATATATAAAACTATTGATAAACAAAGACTCTTTAAAGTGGGAAATATGATTATCTTATTGCTTTTATTTTTGTTTTCATTATAGATTTGTAACTTTAACTTTTGATTTAAATATAAAAAAAACAGAAAAATACCTAGTATTATGATGCAACAAATTAAAATTACTATACTATATTCATATTTAACGATAAATAAATGGGAATACCTTCTTAACATAACACCAAATAAGACCGTACTTCCTGCCACTGGCCAAAAAGAATTGATTTTAGCTGTCTTCACAATGTTTAAAGTTTCAAAATCTTTTTCGCTGATTTTGACGTACTTTTTTGGAATCAGCCAATTAATCATTGGGAAAAAGAGTGCTAACCATGTACTTACTAAATCAATCATCAAATATTCATCTTTGTATTTGATAATTCTATATTTGGGATTCTTATTAATATTTTCAGTTTCACAAAGCAATGTCTCCACTTCTTTTCAATTGGTTTTATATTGATACACTTTCATATACATTAGAAGTCATTTAAATTCTACTAGCGTCTTAAAAGGATTGTGTCGACAACATTTAGAATATTTTAAATGTAATCAATTATTTTTCATTATAACGCGAACTTTTTCATTACCTATCGAAGTCATATTTAACAAAAAGAAAAGCATTGTCATCATAATCCAATAAATAAATATTATTATATTTTGAGGTTCGATTGTCATAAGGGCAATTAATGAAAATATTGAAAAACTTCCAGCGAAAATATATCCGAAAACTAAAAAACAGCCAAGTTTAAACGTTGGTATTAATATAACTCTCTTATTTTTTTCAATATTTGTATCAAACACTTTTAACTTAAGCTTTCTATTTAAGTTAAAATAAAAAACTATAACACAAATTAAAGCGAGAGCACACAATATCATTACAACTAGCTTATCTAATTGAACATCAAAAACATGTATGTATTTCCTTAAAGTAACTCCAAACAAAACCGAACTTCCTATAACTGACCAGAAAACATTATTTTTATTTGGTTTAACAACATTTAAATTTTCAAATTCTTCTTCGCTAATTATCGCGTACTTTTTTGGAATGAACCAATTAATGAAAGGAAAAAAGTACACGAACCAAGTGCTTACTAAATCGACTAATAAGTATTCACCGTTATGTTGAATGACTTTGTATTTCGGATTTTTATAAATGACTCTGACATCGCAAAGCAACATTTACCACTCCCGTTTCATTAGTTTTAAATGATCCCCAATACTTTTTGTACCTTCACCAACTATCGTTCCAACACTATCTACAGCTTTTTCTGTGGTATTTTTAAACAGCGTCTATTTAATGTCTTATCCAATTAGTTTTATCTCTTAATCCAAATTTATTAGTATGAAAAGTCCAATTTTTAAGAATTGTCTAAACAGATTCCGCAACAAAACCAGCTAAAACCGTCCATACTATTGGATTAAAAACGCCAATGTTATAAGAGCTATCATACAAAATAACACGCTCTATATTTCATTTTTAAATTAAAACAGTTTTTTCCTTTATCAATCACAATGGGCATTTTCACTTGGTATATTCAAACATTACTATCTATTTTCCTGATTTAAGATATGATTATATTTTTTTGAACCACCGTTTAAATATGCGATACTACCAATTTCGATCATTTTTACTACTCGTTTATTCTTAAAATAACATGAACATTTTTATTACCTATCGAAGCCATATTCACTAAAAAGAAAAACATCGTGATAATAACCCAAGTTAAAAATATTATTATATTTTGTGACTCTGTCGTCAAAAGAATGGTTAAAGTAAATATTGAAGCGCTTCCTAAAAAAAAGTACGCAAAAACTATTAACAATCCTTGTTTGAAAGTCGGTATTAATACAACTCTATTCTTATTAACCACGTTGGTATTAAAAATTTTTAATGTTAATTTTTTATTTAGATAAAAATAAAAAATTAACATCCCTATTAACATGATAAAAAATACAGTGATTGCTAGTTGTTTTTCAAACTGAACATTAAAGAAGTTACCGTACTTTCTCAATATAATTCCAAATAGAACTGAACTTCCTGCAACCGGCCAAAAAACATTATTTTTAACAGGCTCGACTATATTTAACCTTTAAAATTCATTTTCGCTAATTTTTGCGTATTTTTTGGGCAAAAACCAATTAATCATAGGGAAAAAATAAGTAATCCAAGTACTTACTAAATCGACCATGAAATATTCATTATTATATCTAATAACTCGATATTTAGGATTTTTATAAATTTGTCTAGATTCACAAAGCACTGTTTACCACCCCTAATTAACAATTGAAAACTAACTAAATTTGTAACTATTTATTAGACTTTAAGAATATATGTACTTTTTTATCTATAATTGAATGCATATTCATAAACATAAATAGCATAGTCATGAAAAGCCAAGAAACATATAAGATTAAATTTTGCACATTTTCAAATACCAACAAGTAAAATGCCCCATAAGACATGAAACCAGTAAATAGGTAATAAAAAATTGTGAAACAAATATTTTTAAAGGAGGGTAATAATCTTAATTTAAGTTCATTATTTTTACTTTCATTATAAATATTTAATGTTAATTTCTTATTTAGATAACAATAAAAAAATATAATCTCTAAAAACCCAATGAAACAGCTGCTCCAAACAATTAGTTCTTCTAATTGAAAATCAAATAAATAAGTATTTCTTCTTACAGTACCACCAAGTAACACAATACCCGCGAATATGGTCCATCCTATCGATTTATTTTTAACTGGTTTGACAATATTTAATTTTTCATAATCATTCTTAGTGATTTTGACATATGTTTTCGGTATGAGCCAGTTAATAAATGGAAAGAAGAAGACAATCCAATTACTTGCCAAATCAATCATTAAATATTCACTATCGTATTTGATTATTCGATATTTAGGGTTTTTATTAATAACTTTAGATTCGCAAAGCAATGTCTCCACATCCCTTTAATTTTATGTGTAATACATTTTTCGATACTTCAAAAGACATTCAAATACTATCAAGTTACTGTCATCAAAGGTTTTATTAACTGATATTTTCATATTTTTAATCTGAATTTAGTACTTTCACTTAATTTTTAAGTATGACATGAATGTTTTTATCTATAATTAAAGCTATATTCACTAGAAAAAAACCCATTATTGCTGTAATCCAAGCAAAATATACTATTATGTTTTGATAACTCATTGATAATAGAGCATATGAGAAAATCACTGTCCATAAAATAAAAAAAGCATATCTAAACAATGTTAAACAAAAATTTTTTAGTGTTGGTATTAAGATAATTTTTGACCTTTTATTTTTAGTATTATAAATATTTAAAGATGATTTTTTAATTAGGCGTACATAAAATATTAAAATCCCTATAAATGTGATGCAACATATGGCAATAACTAATTTTTTATCAAGTTGAATGTCAAGTAAATGTGTATATTTTCTTAATGCAACTCCCAGCAAAGCAGAGCTACCTGCAACTGGCCAAAAAACATTCTTTTTAGCAGGTTTAACAATATTTAAGTTTTCAAACTCTTCTCTACTAATTTTGACGTATTCTTTTGGGATGAACCAATTAATAAAAGGAAAAAATAAACTAATCCAAGTGCTTATTATATCGATCATTAAGTACTCATCATTATATTTAATAATTCTATATTTGGGGTTTTTATTGATGATTTTAGATTCGCATAGCATTGATTATCAATCCCACCTTATTCTAATTATTTTTTATTTGAAGCGTGGCTAACATAATATAATTAGTTATTAATTCACTTTTTATAACTTTGGCTGTTTTATTTCCCTGTTCTAAGATAGCTCCTCGATTTAAAATCATTGCTTTTTATGAACCAACATTTAAGTATCCGATACTACCTAAGTTAATCAATTTTACTACTTATTTGTTTTTAAAATAACATGAATTTTTTTATCTAGAACCGATGACATATTCAGTAGAAAGAAGCATGCAGTCATGCCAATTAAAGCAAGAAATTCTATTATATTTTGAGGGGATGAAGTTACTAACATACTCAGAGCCATTGTTGACAATCCACCAAATAATATATAAGCAAATAAGGATAAACAAATATTTTTAAATGTAGGTATTAATATGATCTTTTCGTTATTACTTTTATTTTTATCAAAAATATGTAACTTCAATTTTGTATTTATATATATAAACAATGCGAAAACACCTAGAAGTATCATACAGCATGTTAATATAACTATTTCTTTTTCTAAATGGATGTTAAGCAAATAGATATATTTTCTTGTTAAGGTTGTTAATAACACTGCAAATCCTGCAACAGGCCAGAAAGTATTATTTTTAGCGGGTTTGACAATATTTAAACTTTCAAATTCTTCTCTACTAATTTTCGCGTACTTTTTGGGAATAAACCAATTAATCATGGGCAAAAAATAAGCAATCCAAGTACTTACTAAATCAACCATGAAATATTCATTATTGTATTTAATAATTCTATATTTAGGGTTTTGATTAATGACTCTAGATTCGCAAAGCACTGTTTATCACTTCCACCTTATTCAAATTATTTTTTATTTGAAGAACGGCCAATACAATATAATTAGTTATTTATTCACCTTTTTATAACTTTGACTGTTTTATTGACAATGAGTGTTATATTCATCAAGAAAAACAACATTAACCCCATACCCCAAGCTATAAAAGTTATTAAATTCTGGTTTTCTAATGTCAGCAACATGCTTAAAGCTAATATTGACATGCCTCCAATCAACAAATAGCCATATAATATAAGAACAGCATTTTTTAATGTTGGTACTAAAATTATTTTTTGTTCTTCTTTTTTATTATCGAAAACTTTCAATTTTAATTTTCGATTCAGAAGCACAAAAAAGATTAAAATACATAGAAATACAACGAAGCATATAAATATAACCGATCTTTTTTCTAATTGAATATTAAGTAAGTGTATGTACTTTCTGGAAGTAGCACCTAGTAGGATTGTTCCTCCTACAACAGGCCAAAAATTTTTATTTTTAACTGGCTTAACAGTGTTCAGTTTTTCATACTCTTCTCTACTAATTTTGGCGCACCTTTTTGGAATGAACCAATTAATAAATGGAAAAAAGTATACAAGCCAAGTTCTTATTACATCGACCATTAAATACTCATCATCATACTTAATAACTCTGTATTTCGGATTTTTATTGATAATTTCGGTTTCACAAAGCAATAATTATCACTTCCTATTAATAACAAATTCACACAGCTATATTATCGTTTCTGTTTCTCAAAACACTTGTGCCCTTTTGTATCAAAATTAATATTTATATGACCTTAAATATATAACATGAATCTTTTTGTCTATTATTGAAGACATATTTATAAAGAAAAATAGCATTGTCATAATAACCCAAGCAATAAATACTATAATATTTTGGATAGATAAACTAATCAAAACATCTAAGAACATGATTGATAATCCACCACAGAAAAAATAAGAAAATAGTACAAAGCAAAGATTCTTGAATGATGGAAAAATCATAATTTTTCCATTGCTACTCCGATCATTATAGATAGATAACTTTACTTTCTGATTTAAATATATATAAAACACTAGAATACTTAATAATAAAACCGAACAAATGATAATAACGCAATTTTTTTCTAAATGAGAATCAGGTATATATATTTTATCTCTAAACATAGTGCCAAATAAAAGTATGCTACCTATAGCTGGCCATAAAGCTTTATTTTTAACTGGTTTGACAATATTTAAATTATCAAAATCTTCTCTGCTGATTTGGACATATTTTTTTGGTATTAACCAATTAATAAACGGAAAGAACAAAACTAACCAGGTGCTTACTAAATCAATCATCAGATAGTCGTTTTTATATTTAATAATTCTATATCTGGGATTTTTGTTTACAACTCTAACCTCGCAAAGCAATATCTCCACTTCCGTCTCGTTGGTTTTATATCTAATACACTTTCAGATACTTTATAAGTGTTTTGTATTTTAGTAACATACTATTTTCCTGTTTATTACTTAACTTACGAACTACAATCTAAGTTTAGTAATTTCTATTGCTTTTTAAGTTTGGCATAAACCTTTTTATTACTAATTGAGCCCATGCTTATTAGAAAGAAAAAAATTGTAATAATAATCCACATAATAAATACCAGTAGATTTTGAGGTTTTATAGTCATTAGCCATATTAAAAATAATATAGAACAACCTCCTAATAATAGATATGTGAAAACTATAAAACTTCCATCTTTAAAAGTAGGCACTAATATAACCCTATTTTCATTATCTAGATTATCATCATATATCTTTAGTTTAAGCTTTTTATTTAAGTAAATGTAAAATGCTGCAATACCTATAAATCCTATAAAACATAAAGATATTAAAATCTTATTATCTAATTGAACTTCAAACGTATGTACATATTTCCGTAAAATAACTACAAATAAAAACGAACTACCAGTAACTGGCCAGAAAATATTATTTTTATTTTGTTTATCAACATTTAAATTTTCAAGTTCCTTCTCACTAAGTTTTGCATACCTTTTGGGAATGAACCAATTAATAAAAGGAAAAAAGTATACAAGCCAAGTGCTTACTAAATCAATTAACAAATACTCATCATTATATTGAACGACTTTATATCTCGGATTTTTATTAATAACCTTAATATTAAAAAGCAAAACTCACCACGCCCATTTCATTGGATTTATATGATTGCTAATAATATTTTTAGCTTCACTAACAGCATTCCCAACACTATCCATGGATTTTTCTGTAGTTTTTTTAACAACATCTATACTATTATCGATTTTATGCCCTACCCAGTCTACTTTATCTTTTAATCCAAAAATATTATTTTGATAAATTAAATCTGTTCCTAATGCAAATACTGTACTCATAGCCAAACCTGCTAAAATCACCCATCCTACTGGATTACTTCCTAAAACAAAAGTCGCTAATCCAGCTCCAACTGCTGTCCCTGCAGATCCAGCTGCAAGCGTCATACCATTATGCGACAACGCCTCTCCAAATGTTTTATCATCATTTGCAAGGTCATCATACATACCTATACCAAATCCTACACCAGCAACACCTTTACCTAGGTATTTTCCGCCTTTTGCAAATTTACTACCATTTTCTATAAACACATTACCTGATGTACGTTTGACTTCCACAAATGAATTTGGACCTGCTGGGCCTTTCACTCCACCTGCTGTATTGATAAATACACCGAATTTACTTGCATTTATACCGCCTTGCTCTAAAAGTGTTGACGTAATATCTAATCCTATATCTCTTTTAATACTGTCTTTATTGTCATTTATATATTTCAATATACTTTTCGGGATATCGTCTTCTGGATGTTCTTTGGCATATGCCTTTATAACAGCAAAGTCTGCTTTATTTAAAGTTTCTTTCTCTGCTTTATGTTCAATTTTCCCCATAGCAACTTTCAAATATTTTTCATGACTTGCTTTGGCCCAATCAAGTTCTTTACCTGAAGGAATATTAAATTGATTTGTTGAAAAGTTCCAAAAATTCTGCGCTTGGGTAAGTCCTTGTTGGACAATTTTTTGAAATTCTTCAACTTCTTTAAATATTTCTGGTGATTTTTGATTAAACTCACGCAATTTGCGTAGCTTCTCTTCTAATTCATGTTTTTGTTGACCTAATGTTCGTATTATTTGTTGGTTCGATGAAATGGCTTGCTGATTATCGGAAGCATGCTTTTTCAAATTGTTATTCAAATTTTCATATCGCGTAATTTGTTGACTTAATGATCTGATATCTTCTTCAAGCTCTGATTCTTTTAAAGATATGCTATCAACCTCACTCGTATAACGTGACACAAAATTATCGCAAGCTTGCTTCGTTAAATCACTCAATGTTTTCATACTTGTTGATAATGGAATTAACACCGTACTAAAAAATTGCTTAGCTGACGTATACGCTTTCCCTTTAAGCGCATCATCATTAATAAATTGAGTAATTGCTTTTTCCAACGCATCATAATTTGAATTCATTGTTTGACTCAAATTCCCCACACTTGAAGCTTGGTTTCGAGATCTGTCTAAATACATGTCAATACTCATCGGCATGCTCCTTTTTCAAAAATATATGATTTTCAAACTATTTAAAATCAAATGCTTTTTACATCTACAAAGTTGTAAAATTTTAAAACTCGGCGATGATTATTTCTTATGTAAAGGAGTCTAGATGCAGGTAAATTGAGATAACATGTCGCCTTTTTTCTTATTTTAGCATATGGATATAATGGTGTCTTTGTATATTCGCAATTAATCAATAAAAATTATCTTTCAATATTTTAATTTTATTGCGACAACATCCTTAACATTAAATATATTAATATCTCAAAATATATTCACTATTAAAATATGTCATCAGTTGTTAAAAGTATTTCCTCATCATGCGAAATATCAAAACGTATCTAAAATACGAATAAGTTTATACAATCACACAACATCATCATTCAAAATTTTATTGCTCTCATTTTCAATATTCATTTCATATCTATCAGTTCATACATAATTAAAATTTCAATTGTGCAATCTCACCGTTAATGCATCAACTTTCAAACAATAAATCATCACAATAACCACACCTAATTCAACACTTTTCAAACATAAGTATTGACACATTGAGCAAAATGATTTTTAATTGTAACTAATACAGTTACAATTATGAGGTGAGAAACATTGAATTTAGAATTTAACATTGCCGTGCATGTATTAGCTTTTTTAACTAAGCATCATTCAGAAAAATTCAATAGTAGTTCATTAGCAGAATTAACTTGTTTAAATCCTGTTCAATTACGACGCGTGACGACTCAACTTGTCGATTTAAAAATGATTGACACAATACGAGGTAAAGATGGCGGTTATTTAGCAAATGATCAAAGTGCTGATGTCTCTCTAGCAACATTATATAAACATTTTGTCTTAGAGAAAGAACACCACACACGTCTATTTACTGGCGACGAAGGCAGTCACTGTCAAATTGCTCGTAATATTGCAACTACCATGTCACATTATCAGCAAGACGAACAGAATATCATTATTAATTTTTATAATGGAAAAACAATCAAAGATGTCATTGAAGACATTCAAAAGGAGGATTTATGTCATGAAAACATATGATTTAATTGTAATAGGATTTGGGAAAGCTGGTAAAACTTTAGCGAAATACGCTGCATCAACAGGTCAACACGTCGCAGTTATCGAACAATCTCCGAAAATGTATGGAGGCACTTGTATAAACATAGGATGTATACCTTCGAAGACACTTGTACATGATGGATTAGAAGGCAAATCTTTTGAAGCAAGTTATAACCGTAAAAACGATGTTGTCAATGCGCTAAACAATAAAAATTACCACTTATTAGCAGACGATAACAACATTGATGTACTGGATTTTAAAGCGCAGTTTAAATCTAATACTGAAGTGAATTTATTAGATCAACATGACGATATCGTCGATAGTATTACTGCACCTCATATCATTATTAATACCGGTGCTACCTCTGTCATTCCTAACATTAAAGGCCTTGATCAAGCTAAACACGTCTTCGATTCGACAGGTTTATTAAACATTAGCTATCAACCTAAGCACCTCGTTATTGTAGGTGGCGGTTATATCGCCTTAGAATTTGCTTCAATGTTTGCGAATTTAGGTAGTAAGGTAACAGTATTAGAACGTGGCGAATCATTTATGCCACGCGAAGATCAAGATGTCGTTGCATATGGTATTACTGACTTAGAAAATAAAGGCATTGCATTGCATACAAATGTTGAAACGACTGAATTGTCATCTGACAATCATCATACAACAGTCCATACCAACGTTGATAACTTTGAGGCTGATGCAGTACTTTTGGCTATCGGGCGCAAACCGAATACGGATTTAGCTTTAGAAAATACTGATATCGAATTAGGCGACAGAGGCGAAATTAAAGTCAATGCTCATCTTCAAACAACTGTGCCGCATATTTATGCTGCAGGTGATGTTAAAGGCGGACTTCAATTTACGTATATATCTTTAGATGATTATCGAATTATCAAATCAGCGTTATATGGTAATCAGTCACGTACGACTGACAATAGAGGCAGCGTGCCTTATACAGTATTTATAGATCCACCATTATCACGTGTTGGATTAACTAGTAAAGAAGCTGCCGCTCAACATTATGATTACACTGAACATCAACTTTTAGTAAGTGCTATACCTCGTCATAAAATTAACAATGATCCAAGAGGTTTATTTAAAGTAGTCATTAATAATGAAAATAATATGATTTTAGGTGCTACATTATATGGTAAGCAATCTGAAGAATTAATTAATATAATTAAACTTGCGATTGATCAAAACATTCCATATACCGTATTACGAGATAATATTTATACGCATCCTACGATGGCCGAATCATTTAATGATTTATTTAATTTCTAGACAAAACATAAAAACCTGGTGGCACGCATTGAATGATGCTGCCATCAGGCTTTATTGTTGTGCTTTTCGCTTTTCTAATTTTTCTTTAAGCTTTCTATCTTGTTCTACTTTACGACGTTTACGTTCTTCATGTCGTTTTCTTAAACGCTCTTCTTCTTCAGGATCACGTGGTTTCTTTAATTGTTGAGAAACTTTTTCGATTAATTCTTCTTCAGTAAGCGCAGCCAGTGGGCGGTTATTAACAAAAGTGAATGTTTTTCGGCGTCCAGGTCCACAATAAGATTGACAACCTATCACGATTTCAGCATCGGGATCTAATTTTTCCAACTTCTTTTGTAACGTTCTTATATTGACTGCCTGACATTCATCACAAATAAGGAATGTATTTTTCATATTGCTACCCACCTTTCTTTATCATATCTATATCGTCGATTTCATTAATTTTTTCGTTAACTCTATCTATTTTACTCTTTTTAATATTTTTTTCAAGATACGTAACACGGCTGACAATAAAAAATGGAGCATTTATCTTCTAATTAAATTAGATGATTGCTCCCCTATCAAATCATTTATTGCCCATGATAAATATTAAATTTTAATGGTTTAATACCATGTTTTGTCCATTCATCATAAATTTTTTCTTTATCTACATCTTTATTGATAATTGTAATACCACAGTCTCCACCACCAGCGCCTGATGTTTTAGATGCGCCGTGATACTTTTCAGCAATATCACACAAATATTTTAGCTTTTCAGTTTCTATATCAACTGTAGCTTCTTTATCCATACGTTGAATAATTGTACGATTCTGACGCACCATCTTTTGCACACCTTTAATGTTATTTGTTTTAAAAGCATGAATAAGTTTTTCAACACAACGATGTGAATCTTCTAAGAAGTCACCGTAAAATGAAGGATCTGATTTCAAACGTTTCACTTCGCTAACAAAGTGTGGTGATGACGCCGGTGAGCCAGTCCAACCGATAAGTACTTCCATATTTTCAGGTGCTTGTAATGGTTCGATGTGCAATCCAGGCCAGTTTTTGATTAAAACTTCTTCAACCGTAGTATCTTCAATTTGATGCTTAACCCATTCATGATCAAAAGTACTATACGCTAGCCATCCACTATATACACTCACAGCAATATCTCCGCATGAACTTAAACTTTGTAACTTCATATTTGCAATCACTGCTAGTTTATAAATGTATAAATTAGATAACTTCATATCATAAAATTCATTTAATACTTTTATAACTGACACAAGTACTGCTGCACTTGAACCTAATCCATATTTATGACCATTTGAATCATCTAAATTACTATCAATAGTCAGATGAAAATGCTTCATCGCTATATCGCAACTTTTCGCGTATTGTTCAAATATTTCAATAGCTGTGACCACATAATTTAATTGTTTTGCTGCATGTGGATCTGAAATGACAATACTATCTTCATCTCTACTAAATGTAACTGGGTTATGATGTAATGCTTTTGAATGAATGGTACCTTTATATTGGTCTGTTTCTTCAATAGTAGCAGTTACAAAACGATCTAACGCAATAAGTACAGATTTATATCCTGGTTCTGTTACAGCATATTCTCCAGCAATATAAAGTTTTCCGGGTGCTTTGACCTGAATCATTTTATCTCTTCCTTACTCAATTATTTCAATTCCTGTGGCAATAATGTCACTATCAATAATTTGGTTATTATCAAACTGTGTTAATAATTTATCTATAATCTGTTGCTTGTTTTTCTTTTCTACAAGTATTTTCACATTAGGTCCCGCATCCATTGTAAAATAACACGGATACCCCGCTTCTCGGCATTCGTGAACAAGCGCCATGACATCATAACTTTCTTGCACAAGATATGTGAACGGCGGTGTTGATCCTAGATTCGTGGCATGCATACGCAAACCATTTTCTTCAATTACTTCACCAAGGCGTTTAAAATCTTTGTCTTGAATCGCTGCTTTTGCTTCAGCTAAATCTTCATCAATATGATCTAACCAATATTGATAAAACCTTGATGTGTTTCGTGTCAATGACATACCATATCGACTAGGTACCTTTTTAGAATGTTGATTAATCACAACAAATATCATGGCAAGGTCATCTTCAAAATGATTCGATTCAAGTGGAACGGCATATGACGTCTCATCACTATACCCTTTTTCCCATTCTGCAAATCCACCATAAATACTACGCGACGCAGAACCCGAACCAATTCGCGCCAATCTCGATAAATCCTTATCTGACAGCTGCATGTCTAGCGCTTGATTACAAGCTGCTGCTAAAGCTGCATATGCGCTTGCCGATGAAGCCAACCCTGCTGCTGTTGGTACAAAATTGTCGCTTTCAATTTCTGCATACCAATCGATGCCAGCTCTATTTCTGACAATATCCATATATTTTGAAATTTTCTCTAATTCTTTGCCACTAACCTTTTCACCATTCAACCAAAATTGATCCTGTGTTAACTGGTCGTTAAAAGTGACTTTCGTTTCAGTGTAAAATTTTTCTAATGTAACAGATATGCTATTATTCATTGGAATGATTAGTGCTTCATCTTTTTTACCCCAATATTTTATAAGTGCAATATTCGTATGTGCACGTGCTTTGCCACTTTTAATCAACGCATTAACCTCCTAAATTCTCAATCCAAGTATGTGCTGCACCAGCTTTTTCTACAGCTTTTACAATATTTTTCGCTGTTGGTAAATCTTTGGCAAGCAATAACATACTTCCACCACGACCAGCGCCAGTAAGTTTTCCAGCAATCGCACCATTTTCTTTACCAATTTTCATTAATTGTTCTATTTTATCATGACTAACTGTCAACGCCTTTAAATCCGCATGACATTCATTAAAAATATCCGCTAAGGCTTCAAAGTTATGATGTTCAATCACATCACTCGCACGTAAAACTAACTTACCGATATGTTTTACATGTGACATGTACTGAGGGTCCTCACAAAGTTTATGAACATCTTCTACTGCTTGTCTTGTTGAACCTTTCACACCAGTATCTATAACAACCATATAGCCGTCTAAACTTAACGTTTTCAACGTTTCAGCATGACCTTTTTGGAACCAAACTGGTTTGCCTGATACAATCGTTTGCGTATCAATACCACTTGGTTTACCATGTGCAATTTGCTCTGCCCAATTAGCCTTTTCAATGAGTTCTTCTTTCGTTAATGATTTCCCTAAAAAATCATAACTTGCACGAACAAAAGCAACCGCGACAGCTGCACTCGATCCTAATCCACGTGATGGTGGTAAATTCGTTTGGATCGTTACTGCTAGCGGCTCTGTAATATTATTTAATTCTACAAAACGGTTCACCAAAGACTTAAGATGGTCAGGCGCATCATATAACATACCATCGTAAACATCGCTTTTAATAGACGAATAGTTCCCGCTCTCTAAGGCTTCTATTAAAACTTTGATTTTACCTGCGTTAAACGGTACTGCAATAGCAGGCTCTCCAAATGTAACAGCATGTTCTCCTATTAAAATAATCTTACCTGTCGATTCCCCATATCCTTTTCTTGTCATGTCAATATCACCTTTTATATTTATCCTATACTTGATTCATTATTTTTATTTATTAGTAAAAGACATCATATTCTAAGTTGCATACGCATTCTCGTTAAATTTCATTGCAGTCTTTATCTCACATTATTCATATTATGTATAATCTTTATTTTGAATTTATATTTGACTTAACTTGATTAGTATAAAACTAACTTTCGTTTACTTCAAAGTTTAAATCTTATCGAGTGATATTTCAGATTCTTTATCTTTTTATAAAATAGCCCTACAATTTATAATTTTCCACCCTAACTATAATACTACAAATAATAATTGGAATATATAGATTTACTACTAAAGTATTAGAACATTTCAATAGAAGGTCGTTTCTTTCATAGTCATACGCATTATATATACCCTATTCTCAATCTATTTAATACGTAAAACATGAAATTTTCTTATTAAATTTATTATTTCCATCATATCATTACTTTTAATTTAATGATGTTCAATTTAAATATTAGGTCAATAACATATTTATGCTTTTTATGGATACTTTCAAAAATAACAGCCCCAAACGATAACTTGAAAGGGGCTGTTAAATATTTAACTATTGCATTTGATCTATCATTTTCTTGTTTCTTTCAATCATTTTATCAAAATACGTATCGTATCTTTGCCATTCTTCTTGAGTAATTGGCGTCATATTTAATACACCGCCAAGATCTTTGATTGCATATAATAGTAAAAACATTACATCTTGAACAGTAATCGTTTTGTTAAGCAATGTCTCTAATGAGGCCATACAAGATGGTTCAATTTCAGGATATTTAAATTTAGTCACTTCACCTTTTAAAGCATGTTCATAAAATGTTTGCATCATCAATGCACGTTCTGAACCAGAGCCTTCAACACAAAGATAAATTTGTACAGCAATACCGCCTCTAACTCTTCGTTGCGATATGCCTGCAAATTTCTTACCATCGATACTTAAGTCAAATTTTCCTGGGCAATAAGAATGTTCAATTTCCATCGTATCAATATCAACATTCTCATTTTCGAACATTTTGCTAATTAAGAGGTACATCACAGTAAACGCTTCATCAATCGTTGTTTCTGTTTGTCCTTTGAACATCAGCGATATATTTAATACACCTTGATCTAGAACGACACCTAAGCCACCAGAATTTCTAACAATGGCATTATAACCAATCTCATTCGTTAAATAATCAATGCCATCTTTTAAAAACGGCAATCTTGAATCATGAATACCAAGAATAACAGTATGTTGATGAATCCAAGTACGCACAACATTATCTGATATATCTTTGCCCACACTTTCGCAAAATGTATCATCGAATGCGAAAGATTGCATAGGTTCTAATCCAGAAGAATGATCGATATATCGCCAGTTGACGCCATTAAAATATTTACTCGCTAAATCCATCGTTATTGTAAGGCTTGCGCTGCTGTAATAATTGAAAGATTGTATACATCTTCAATTGAGCAGCCACGTGATAAGTCATTTACTGGAGAATTTAAACCTTGTAATACTGGACCAACTGCATCATATCCACCTAAACGTTGTGCAATTTTGTAACCAATATTACCAGCTTCTAAACTTGGGAATACAAAGACATTTGCATCACCTTGTAATTTAGCACCTGGCGCTTTTTTCTCAGCAACACCTGGTACAATCGCAGCATCAAATTGGAATTCGCCATCAATGATTGCTTCTAATTTTTCTTCTTCAGCTTTTTGTTGTGCTAATTTGACAGCTTCTTGAACTTTTGTCACGTCGTCTGATTTAGCAGACCCTTTTGTTGAAAAGCTTAACATTGCAACTTTTGGATCCATGCCAAAGCTTAATGCTGATTTTGCACTTTCTACTGCAATTTCTGCAAGTCCTTGTGAATCAAGTTCTGGATTGATTGCACAATCACCAAAGATGTATTGTTCATCACCTTTAATCATAAAGAAGATACCTGATGTTCTTGATACACCTGGTTTCGTTTTGATGATTTGTAAAGCTGGACGCACAGTGTCGCCTGTTGAATGTGCTGCACCACTAACTAAACCATCTGCTTTACCAGCATAAACAAGCATTGTACCGAAGTAGTTCACATTGTTTAATAATTCTTGTGCTTGTTCTTCAGTCGCTTTACCTTTACGTCGTTCAACAAATGATTGAACTAATTCAGCTTTCAATTCACTTGTCGCAGGATTAATTAATTCAATATTAGAAATATCAAGATCAAGTTTTTGCGCTAAAGATTGAACCTTAGTCTCATCACCTAACACGATTGGTGTAACATAATCTGTTGCTTGTAATTGTGTTGCAGCTGTTAGAACACGTTCGTCCTCTCCTTCAGGTAATACGATTTTAACGTTTTTACCAGAAAGTTTGTCTTTTAATACATTTAATAAATCAGCCATAATGTCCTCCTGTAATATAAATCTTATTAATCATTCACGGTATAATTATACGCCATTTTATTTCATAATGCCACGTCACCAATTTGTAATCATAATTTTATCGTTACCCCTTTGCTTTATGATAAAATTTATAAAGAACTGATGATTTTTGAAAAGGAGCGATAAACATGAGTCAAGCAGCCGAAACATTAGATGGTTGGTATAGTCTACATTTATTTTATGCAGTTGATTGGGCATCATTACGTATAGTTCCAAAGGACGAACGCGATGCACTTGTCACTGAATTTCAATCATTTTTAGAAAATACAGCAACTGTAAGATCATCAAAATCTGGTGATCAAGCTATTTATAATATAACTGGTCAAAAAGCAGATTTGTTATTATGGTTCTTACGTCCTGAAATGAAGTCTTTAAATCATATTGAAAATGAATTTAACAAATTGCGCATTGCTGACTTCCTAATCCCTACATATTCATATGTATCAGTCATTGAATTGAGCAATTATTTAGCTGGTAAATCTGATGAAGATCCTTATGAGAACCCTCATATCAAAGCAAGATTATACCCAGAATTACCACATTCTGATTATATTTGTTTCTATCCAATGAACAAACGTCGTAATGAAACTTATAACTGGTACATGTTAACTATGGAAGAACGCCAAAAATTAATGTATGACCATGGTATGATTGGTAGAAAATATGCTGGCAAAATCAAACAATTTATTACTGGTTCTGTAGGGTTTGATGATTTCGAATGGGGCGTAACATTGTTCTCAGATGACGTATTACAATTCAAAAAAATTGTATACGAAATGCGCTTTGATGAAACAACAGCACGATACGGTGAATTCGGTAGTTTCTTTGTAGGACATATTATTAACACAAACGAATTCGATCAATTCTTTGCGATTTCTTAATACATTGGTACGTTTATAAATTAATAAAAAAATTCCAAGCTTATCGGTTTAAGCTTGGAATTTTTCGTTTATCTTCAGTATATTCCCGTATACATAAGACGTGATTTGGTAAATAGTTGAAATCTGTATGTTTAAACTTATATATATGTGCTAATGTATTATCAATAACAAAGTACACTTTGCTCATAGCAAAGTGTACCCGAGTAGTCTTCCTTGGGAGAACTTTAACTACTATCACTACATATAAACGTTAACCTCAATAGAAATTATACAGTCGCTACTCTATACAATTTTTGTAATGGTTAACTAATATTATTTTAACCTATTTGAAATATTTGAAACATATTTTTGTCGAATTTTTTTCAATAATTTTTCCTTTTTATACTTCAAGAGAATTTTAACTACTAAAAATTCCGATGATTATTATTACAATAGTATCAAATATTAGTTTTTTAAAATCAATAACAACTTATCAAAAAGCTCATGTGGTTATTTTATAGTGTATAAACTATAATGAGTATTAAATTCTTATAAACAATGGTGATGAAATGGACATAAATTCAGAAGAATACAAACAAGAGGTACTTATCAAAGACGTTGTCATGCTTGCTGCTCGCATACTATTAGAATCTGGTGCAGAAGGTACGCGTGTAGAAGATACCATGACACGTATTGCAAAAAAACTTGGTTACAGTGAAAGTAACAGCTTTGTTACAAACACTGTCATCCAGTTTACGTTACATTCGGAATCGTTTCCTAGAATATTTAGAATTACCTCTCGAGATACAAACTTAATAAAAATTTCTCAAGCTAATAAAATTTCGCGTCAAATTACAAACAATGAAATTTCTTTAGCCGAAGCAAAAACGCAACTTGAAAAAATATATGTTGCTAAGCGTGACAGCAGTCTTCCCTTTAAAGGTTTTGCTGCAGCAATGATTGCAATGAGTTTCTTATATTTACAAGGTGGTAGATTGATTGATGTTTTAACTGCGATATTAGCAGGTAGTCTAGGATACCTAGTCACTGAGATTTTAGATCGTAAGTTACACGCACAGTTTATCCCAGAATTCATTGGTTCATTAGTTATTGGGATTATCGCCGTTATTGGACATACACTTATTCCAACAGGTGACTTGGCAACTATTATCATTGCGGCAGTCATGCCTATTGTTCCTGGTGTATTAATAACAAACGCAATACAAGATTTATTTGGTGGACACATGTTGATGTTCACAACGAAATCATTAGAAGCATTGGTTACTGCGTTTGGCATCGGTGCTGGCGTTGGTAGCGTATTAATTTTAGTATAGGAGTATCAGACTATGTTTTGGATCTTAAACTTTATCTTTAGCTTTTTAGCTTCAATGTTCTTCTGCGTCATTTTTGATGCACCTAGAAAATTATATCTATCATGTGGTTTCGTTGGTACGTGTGGATGGATGGTTTACACCTTATTCTTCAACGGCTTTAATGTGCACACTATATACTCTAGTTTCTTTGGTAGTTTAGCATTAGGCTTGTTAAGTCATTATATGGCTCGTAAACAAAAAGAACCTGCCATCATTTTTATGGTAACGGGTATCATTCCATTAGTACCTGGTGGCTTAGCATACGATGCTACAAAAAATTTAGTCTTATTAAATTTCAGTACAGCAATCAATACCATGCTAGAGGTTACACTTATTGCAGCGCCATCGCATTAGGTTTATTATTCGCCGACCAAATTTCCAAATTAATTGTTTCTGGGTTCGTGAAATCTTTTAAACGATTATAAATATTTGTTAGAAATGGCTCAGCCCTAACTCTTAGCAATTATATATAAGGTTCAGCTGCCTCGTCTTAAATGTCAATTTATAATACAAAAAATCGCACGATACGCCTCCGAATGAAGAAGGTTTATTGTGCGATTCTTTTATTATTTAGTTTTTTCTTTTTCAGGTTCTTCAATCATATCATCAACTTCATTTTCACTTCTATTTAAAATCAAGCGACTTAATTCATCATTATCCATATTTTTCAATTTAGGATATCGAATCACAAAGAATATTAAACCGATGATTAACCATCCAAGTAATGCAATATAAGACGGTGCAGTCAGTGCTGCAGGAGAACCTGGCACTAATAACAACGCTAAGAAAATGAATGATACAAATGAGCCGATAATAGCAAACGTTTTGTAAACCGGTGCATACGTATTACTTTGTTTGTTATAACTGAATAATTTCGCTGCAGACAAACATGTAATAAAGTAGGCAATGGATACACCAGTAGATGACATATCTACAATCCAAGTCAATGCAGTTCTTCCTAGCCAAGGTGCAATTAACGACACTCCTACTAGGAATATGATTGCGACATATGGTGTTTTGTATTTACTATGTAATTTACTAAACATTGTTGGCATAATACCTGAACGTCCCATAGAAAATAACAAGCGACTTGAACTCATCAAGAATCCATTTAAACCAGTAAATATACCCATCATAATTGCAATTGCTAATACACCTAATCCAATATAACCAAATGCTGTTTGTGTAACAGCACCTGTTAACCACAACTGCCCATTTAAACTTTGATGACTTGTTGATAACCAACCAGTGTATAAAATCATGACAACATAAGTTAATGATGCTGCTAATAAACTGTACACGATAAGCTTAAATGTCTTGTTTGGTGCAAAGTTAAACTCTTCTGCTGTTTGTGGAATATTATCAAATCCAACATATGCCCATGGTGCCACGGATACAATAACCACAATAGACACTAACCATCCTTTGCTAGGTTCAGCTAACGGTTGTAAATTTTCAAGTGCAAAATTATTACCAAAGAATGAACCAAAGAACATCAATAATACGACGATTACCATCGCCACACAGAAATAATATTGTAATGATCCAGATACACTTGCGCCACGAATCGTTACTAGCATGAATACAAGTAGTAATACGGTCGCAATAATGATTTCCGTAATATAAACGTCCCAGCCCGCAATGGTGTATAGTTTCCCATTATTTAAGACATCTGGCAATAAGAATTTAACTAGTAAACTGAATGCGGTCGCATTTAAAGCAACGACACAGACATAACCAAAAGTTAAAAACCATGATGAGAAGAAACTCACATATCTGCCGAAACTTAAGAAACTAAAGGCAAACGCGCCCCCTGATACTGGAAATCTCTCTACTAATGCGCCATAACTAACCGCAATTAATATCATTAATAATGCACCAATAACTATACCAATTGATGCTGCAATCGGACCTGACTGCTTAATCCAGTCTCCTGGTAAGATGAATGCGCCCCATCCGATACATGAACCATATGCAATCGCCCATACAAACTTTTCAGATAGGTTTTGTTTTAAATCGCCTCTATCTATTTGCTTATTCTTTTTTTCCATAAATAAAAACTCACCTCGAAGGTATTCTATACCCAAAAGATGAGTTTGTAACTCTTTTTCTTGATTATTTTTATTAAAAATTTAATGTTTAGTTACATAGGTAATCTAAAGTTTTAAAATTTAACCAGCAAATTTGAATGTCGCAATGATTAACATTATCCATCCAATGATGAACAATACGCCACCAATTGGCGTAATCGCACCTAAAACTTTAATTTGAGTTAATACTAAAATATATAATGATCCACTAAAGAAAATAATACCAGCAAATATTAACCAGCCAGCCCAGTTAACATTGATTGAAGTTGTACCACTAATTACACCTATAATTAATAATGCTAAGCCATGGTACATTTGATACGTCGTTGCTTTTTCCCATACTGATAAATAGTGATCACTTATTTTTCCTTGTAAACCATGCGCACCAAATGCACCTGTACCGACAGCCATCATCGCGTTTAATGCACCTAAAATAATAAATAATTTCATTGCTACCTCTCCTTATATAATTCAGTATTAATAAATGTTTAAATCCGAACACTCGAATAAAAGTATATGCGTCTTGATTATTAACCTACATACTTAACAAGCTATTAAGTAATTATGTTTCATTGTTGCTTTTTAAAAATCAAATATGGATTCACCATTGCCAATGTCATCATCTGTCGCTAATCTTTGTTGTTGGTTTGAAGGTTGTGAATATGACTTATTATGATGATGTGCTGAATGCGTATTTACTTTACCACCCATCGCTTCAATTTCAGCAACTGTCACTTGATGAGTTGGCTGCGTTATTTGTGATTGTGGCATTTGATTATGGTTAGCAATACGACGATTCATTTGTTGTTCACCAATATGTGGTGTATTTGATGTTGAAGCATATAAAGATGTTAATATATGTATGGCATACATATGTTTTTCAAAGTCATGGTCATGCTGTGCCTGCTCTGCTTGTACTAATTCTTGCTCAATTCGTGCTATTAAAGTTTCTCTATTCAACATCTACGCCTCACTTTCACACCAATTAATTGGTGATTTTCCTACTGACTCTAAATAGGCATTCGCTTTGGAATACGGTTTTGATCCAAAGAATCCTCTATATGCAGACAGTGGACTAGGATGCACTGATTTTATAATACAATGTTTAGATGTATCGATAAGCTTTATTTTTTGCTGTGCAGGTTTCCCCCACAAAATAAAGACAACATGTTCTTTATAATCAGACACTGCTTTAATAATTTCATCAGTAAATGTTTCCCAACCAATATCACGATGAGAATTTGCTTCACCCTGTCTTACGGTTAAAACTGTATTCAATAACAAGACGCCTTCTCTTGCCCAATCTTGTAAATGCGGTGTTTGTCTAACGCATCCAATATCATCTGCTAATTCTTTATACATATTACGTAAAGATGGAGGGAATTTTGCGTTAGGTTGCACTGAAAATGCTAATCCATGTGCTTGGTTTGGACCATGATACGGGTCTTGTCCTAATATAACAACTTTGATATTTTCAAACGGTGTTAAATCAAACGCTTGATATATATTTTCCCTATCAGGGTATACGATTGCAGTCGAATATTCTTTTTCTAAAAAATCATGCATAGCTTTAAAGTCATGTTTCGTTGTTATGTCATGAAAAATTTGCGACCATTCCATTCAATCTCACCTCAGGACATATTTTAACATATCACACTTATCTAAAGTGAATGACATTTTCAAAAGTTACAATAGTATGAATGATTCATTTCAACAATCATCAAATATTGAATGCTTAATATTTTTCAATTAGGTTAAAAATGATATGATGAATACAATATTATTATGTAGGAGTGAAGCTCAATGGCTTTAAAGAAAGTTTTAACAATTGCCGGTTCTGACACAAGTGCTGGCGCAGGTATGCAAGCAGATTTGAAAACGTTCCAAGAATTAGATACGTATGGCATGGTCGCTTTAACTGCCATCGTTACTATGGATAAAGATACATGGTCACACGATGTTACACCATTACCAATGGATGTATTTGAAAAACAACTTGAAACGGCTTTATCAATCGGACCTGATGCTATTAAAACAGGTATGTTAGGTACTGAGGAGATAATCAAACGTGCTGGAGAAGTATATGAGGCATCTAATGCACAATATTTTGTAGTAGATCCTGTCATGGTTTGTAAAGGCGAAGATGAAGTGCTTAATCCTGGAAATACTGAGGCGATGATTAAATATTTACTACCTAAAGCAACGGTAGTGACACCAAACTTATTTGAAGCGGGTCAATTATCAGGATTAGGTAAATTAAATTCAATTGAAGATATGAAAAAGGCTGCAACAATTATCTTTGATAAAGGCGCACAGCATGTCATCATTAAAGGTGGCAAAGCTTTAGATCAAGATAAATCGTATGACTTATACTATGATGGTCAAACATTTTATCAACTAACAACAGACATGTTCCAACAAAGTTATAACCATGGTGCTGGTTGTACATTTGCTGCGGCAACAACTGCATATTTAGCTAACGGTAAGTCACCGAAAGAAGCTGTGATTAGCGCGAAAGCTTTCGTCGCTTCTGCTATTAAAAACGGTTGGAAAATGAATGATTTTGTTGGTCCTGTGGATCACGGTGCATACAACCGTATTGAACATATCGATGTTGAAGTAACAGAGGTTTAACGATTAGGCGGTTCATCTATAAATCAACATTATTAGCCACACCACTTAAATTGGGTATGAACTCAATTTATGTGATGTGGTTATTTTTTTATAATCATCATGCTCTGTATATAATTTAAATTTGAAAGTTACATATAAGCGTTATTAGCTTTTATTGAAAATTTCATACATATCGAACAATACATACAAATATTTCCTATACATCTACATCTATGACTAAATAACCCTTTATTTTCAAGATGAACTTAAACTCATCTATATGCTCAATACCTCTATCATTATCATTCTTTTGCGATAGATGCCTCTCTAATCATATATGTTATATTTCCCAAATGACTGCCAGGCGACTCTATAAATATATATTTATTTAGAACTTTTATACATAAATAGTCTTAGTAAATCATACGTTCTATGTCTGATAAAAAGTTGATACTTAAGGTTGATGTCACACATAAAAATGTTATTTATAATATAACCATAGAGTAGCAAAGGAGGTAATATAGGTTATGATTATTTATCGACAGTATCACCATGAAGGCGCACCAGTTTATGAAATTATAACCAAAACGTTTCAGCATGTTTCAATTAAATGTGACGATTCATTTAGTGATACTGAAATATTCAAATTGCTCTCTTTATTACAAGACGATATAGATCATATGAAAGTTAGTTAAATTGACTAATCGTTCCAATAATCCAGAATTTATTAAACATTGATATAGTTGTTATTATTATTTTAGATTAATGCATCCCCGTGCAAAGAAAGAAACGTAACCTATATTCATCTCTGTTCCCAATAATAATAACAATACATAACTGATATTAGCTGTCCTTTCATCTCCTAATTAATATGCGTTCATGCAGCTAATATCGGTTATTTTTTTGTGCTCAAAGAAATTTTTATTTTAATCTCTCCATCGTCATTAATTGCTATAATTTCGTGTTCGTGTTGTTCAATGAATTCGATATTTTCATTTATTAAAATAGGTTTAACGTAGTTAATTTGACACTGGTTTGTCTCTAATGACATAGCCATCAGCATCATTTGACTCACTAATTGTCCTGGCACAATCTCATTATGTATTGGATTATCATCATTTACGAGCGCCAAATATTCATTTATCCATATCTCATTAAACTTCATCTCTACTTCATCGCCTTAATAAAAGTTTGTGTAACCGTTATGACATGTTGATCATTTTTAGTTAATGTTAAAGCCATTGTATAACGTGTGATATTGCGAGTCTGTCGGCATTCAATATCTTCTAAATGCCCTACATATATTGTGTCTACTTCTATCTTTTGAGTTTGATTAATTGCTGATTTTGTTAAAATCAGTTCGCTATTTGCATATTTTTTAAATAAATCAAATTTTGGCCATAATGACGCACACATTAATGGTGGTACTTCTTTTCTATAAGGTTGGTTAAAACACTGATAATATGCAGCCACACTATCCTTAGAAAATGACACATTTAATCGCTGGTTAGAATCGAGTAAATAATGCTGCATTTCCTAGACCTCCCCCTATCCCCATAGATGCAATCATAGTCTCTTTGTCAAACATATAAAATAATCGAGTCACTAATTGGGCACCGCTTGCACCGTATGGATGACCTGATGCTAATGCACCACCCCATATATTTAATTGCGTATTTGAAATATTTAAAGCTTGTTGGCAGGCAACTACCTGTGCACTGAACGCTTCGTTAATTTCAATGACTTCAATATTTTCTATCGTTAATTGATTTCTTTTTAGTAAGTTGGAAATGGCTGGTACTGGACCAATGCCAGGAAAATTAGAATCAACACCTACCGTAACACCATCTTTAAATAATAAACCATGCTCGAAACCTAATTCGTATGCCATATCTTTTTCCATAATAAGCAATAAAACTGCACCATCATTTTTCATACAACTATTCGCAGCGGTAACGGTCCCACCTTTGATCACGGGCTTAAATCGGCCAAAGTTATCTTTCGGAATATGTGATTTTAGACTTTCATCAGTGTTGAATATTTCTCCTTTAACGGTTATAGGTAATATTTCCTGAGAAATATTTCCATTTTTTACATTTTCCGCTGTCAATTGATGACTTCGATAAGCAAATTCATCTTGTAATTCTCTTGAAACATCATACATCTTGGCCACATTTTCAGCACCTTGAATCATTGATGGGTCGCTCATTTCAGGTGCAAATGATGCACGCTCATAAAACTCAGGTAATGCTGTTTCGTACACAGAATGCGGTCGTTTGATTTTCCAAGGTGCTCGACTTGTACTTTCAACACCACCTGCAATATATACCTTGCCAGCTCCGGCTTGGATCATGCGACATGCATATTGAACACTTTCAAGTCCAGACCCACATTGCCGATCGATTGTGACGCCAGGTATTGAATCTTTAAGCCCCGCTTCAAGCAATGCTTTTCTTGCAATATTGCCACCATTCCCAACAACATTACCTAAAACTACATCATCTATTTTAGATATTACCTCTGGATACTTCTCTTTAAAATGTTGGAATAAAGGTTTAAGCAATTGTTCTGGCTCTAAATGTTTTAAAGTGCCACCATATTTCCCAAATGCAGTTCGTTTAGCTGCAACTATGACTGCTTGATTCATATTATAATTCACCTCTCAAATACATCGACATCATTTTTTCTCTAGCAATTTTACCACTTGCAGTGTAATACATCTTTTCTACATGATGAATCATCGATGGAATTTCATAGCGTTTCACTTTCTTTTTTAAAAATTGTTTTACATTTTTATGTGTAAGTGTCACATCACCAGAATAAAGCAATACGCCTATTTGACCAAAACGCTCATTTGGAATACCGATGATAATTGCTTCATCAATGCTCGAAGATTGCGTTAAAAGGCGTTCAACATGTGCTGGATATATATTTTGACCACCAATAATTAACATATCCTGTTGACGTCCCGTTAAATATAAATACTGCTCTTTTACATAGCCATTATCATTAGTAACAAACCATTCATCATTATTTATACATTGTTCACTTACATAGCCACTAAACATCATATTACTTTTTATACAAATAGTTCCTATACCATTGTGATCGTGATTCGTTGTTTTCAATTCCACATTTGGAAATAGCACACCTACTGATTCAACTGGTGCTTGCTGATTCAAGTTATAGCTGATAAAACTGGTTTCCGATGTACCAAAAAATTCAATCAAATTTATGTCATTTGCTTGATTTTTTATCTTTTTAAAAATAGAAGAATGCAGCTTATCTCCACTGCTAAAAAATGATTGGATTGTATGTTCATTGTTGTAAACTAACAATAATGATTTAATCATCGTTGGAACAAGAAACATAGCAACTTTGTATGATGATATTTTATGACATTGATTAAGTAACTTTTCAGGATGAAAAGTGGTCTGTCCTATAAAAGTACGACCGGAACTTAAAGCAAACAATAACGCATATAATGTTAACGAGTGCGATAGTGGTCCAGGGGCTGCTATTGCATTTTCATTTTTTAACATCAACATTTCATTAACTTCAAAAGAAGCCAACCATGAATCTTCATCACGATAATATGCTTTTGGCAGTCCAGTTGTCCCTGAAGTAAAACCAATATGTAATAAATTGGGGTAGTGCTGTAATTGCGTTGAATCAATAAACATCGGTGAGTCTATATTCTGCATGAGACCTGTATCTCCAATTACATCTTTAATACCATATTTTTCAATCAATTGACGATGTATAGTACTTTGCCATTTACCTTCCATCATCATAGGCACTTTATGTAAACGATGCAAAGCTAAATAACAAATAATACTTTGCACCGGTGATTTCATATTAATAGCAACGACAGGGTTAAGTGAATATTTCTGCAAAGATTCAACTGCGCTAGTGATGCGGGCATTTAGTTGACTATATGTAATTGTTTCATCATCGATATGTAATGCTATGTCATTAGGTTTATTTTGAGTATGTGTTTTCAACTGTTCTAAAATTACGTTCATCAATATCCCTCACTCAATGTAAACTTTAAAATACATATTGTTAACATTATATAATGAATAAGTATTTTTATCAGGTAAACCTGCCTATTATAAAAATCAAACTTAAGCCCTAGATAAATTTGATACTGTAGTACCATGTTTTTTATTAGATAAGACGTTACTATATGTATATAGAGAAAAGAAGTTATCGCAATCGCAATAACTGACACAAATAAGTCACCCAATCTATTTAAGTTTGTGTTCTCTATAATAATATTGAAGGTTAGAGTCTCAATATTAATTGCGTTGGACAAAATACTCTAAGACATATTTACATCCTAACATTTCAATAGCAAGAGAATTTTAAGTATTCAAAGCTAAACATATGCTTTAAGTCCCCTCTTTCCCCCATTGCGATAATCATTGCAGTGGGGGTTTATGTATATACAAAAACTTTATTACGGCTAATTACAGTTCTCAATTTAAAAAGCACTTTAAAGTTAGCAGAACCTACTAGCTTTAAAGTGCTTATATACGATTGATTTATACTTTTTATTAAAATCTCTAATTCTTACGTTCTTTAACCCACCATAATGCTTCTTTTGGATGTTCTGCATAATAAGCTCTATCTTGCTCGTTATCTACATTTGGATACGAACCTTTTAGAGATTTTCCTGCTGTACTTAAATGTAAGAATGTAATAACTAAAAAGCCAATAACACTGATTGCTGTTAAATAATACGCAGGTGCTAATGGATCTCCAGTTTTCGTAACTAACCATGTTGCAACTAATGGCGTCGTACCACCAAATATCGAAACAGAGATATTAAATGTTACTGATAAAGTTCGATATCTTATATGACTGTAAAACATCGTTGGTAACGACCCTGGCATTGTCGCTTCGTAAGTTGATAAGAAAAATCCTAATATAAATATACCGATTACTATTACAACAAATGATTGTGAATGTAATAACATAAATGCGATGATACTGAATAATGTTAGCCCACCAGTACCAATTAGAAATACTTTCTTTTCACCTATTTTATCCGCTAACTTACCAAACATTAATGCTAATGGAATCATTATTGCCATGACACAAGTAATTAATACACTTGTTGTCGTTGCATCTAATTTAATAACTTGTTCTAAATAGGTTGGTAAATATGCAGTTACCATATAGTTTGTAACATTGAAGAATACAACAGCTACAAAACATACAAATATATCTTTGTAATAAAATCTGATGATTTGTAAAAAGTTAATGTTATCTCTTTCTGGTTGTGTTGCAACATCATTTTCGAAAACTGGTGATTCTTCCAGCTTACGACGTAAATATAAGCCGAATAATCCTAGGAATAAACCGAGTAAGAATGGGATTCTCCAACCAAATGATGCCATTTGTTCATCTGTTAAAAAGAATGTTAATACAGCAATCATAATTGAAGCAGCTATGTAACCTGATAATGTCCCAATTTCTAGTCCACTACCTAATGAGTTACGACGCTTATCTGGAGATGATTCGGCAACATATGTCATTGCCCCCGCATACTCTCCACCTGTTGAAAACCCTTGTAGTACTCTTGCAAGCAATAATAGTATTGGTGCCCAAAGTCCAATTTGATCATAGCTTGGCAATAATCCAATGGTTAATGTTGAAAATGCCATTAAAATAATTGTAGATGTTAATACAACTTTACGTCCATATTTGTCACCAATAATACCAAATACGACACCACCAATTGGTCTTAATAAAAACGCAATGGCTAATGCTGCGAAAGTCAACATTTGTCGAATGTCTGCATTCTCTACTGGAGAGAAGAAGTTCGCTCCAATGTACGCAGTTGTATATGCATAGACACCAAAATCGAACCATTCCATTGCATTACCGATACCGGTTGCAACAACGGTTTTTTTAGCTTTCTTTGCATCCACCATGTTAATATTCTCTTTATTAAAATCCATGAATTCATACACTCCCTCTTGTATGTTTCATAATTATACGGAGTTAATTAGTTTTGTCAAATTTATAAGAATTTAAACTTTTATATAAATACAAAAGTATGTTTGTTCAAAAATTTCGCTTTATCGAATTAAATTCAATGATTTTATACCCTCATACATTTGAATTAAACAATAATAATTCTTAAATCATCGAACGATTAACTTTTTGGAATTATAACTAAAAATAGCGATAGCACATAACTTCATGTAAGTGATATGCTATCGCCATTTTCGACATCGTATTTAAATGTTTATACTCAATTTACTTCAATAACTTTGTCATTACTTTAATTTATTTTTACAAAAATAAATTATCAACGAGTCAGACATTACTCTTTAAAAATTCATAATGTTTAATAAATATTTATTTTAAATTCCTAATCTAAAGCGAAATATTTCTAAGTATAATCTAATATTTATGAATATGCATTTTAACCATGGTATTCTCTGTTTTAACAAGTTTTATAATACGGTATTAATTTCTGATGGATCATTAATAATAAAATCCGGATTTGAATGAAGTAATGACCTTGCATCATGTGCACCCCAAGTGACAGCTGCAGATTGCATACCAGCACGTTGTGCCATCTCAACATCAAACGTTGAATCACCAATATACACCGTTTGTTGGCTATTTAAATTGTAGCGTTGCACAATTGTGTGTATGCCTTCAGGATTTGGTTTATATGCACTTACTTGATCGGATCCAACAGCTTCGGTAATCAAGTGATTTAATCCAATAGCCGATAAATTTCTTTCTAATACATCACTCTTCTTACTAGACACCACGAAAAGTTTTTTCCCTTGGTTATACAAACTTGTAATGGCTTCAGTTATACCCGCAAATTCATAAATATAGTCCTTTTCAATAGATTGATATGTATGTCTAAATGTATCGATTAACTTTGCTAATGCTGCTTCATCTAATGGTCGGTCTGCTAATTTTAAAAATGATTCTTCAATAGGTATTCCCATATAATGCGTTATTTCTTTAGATGATGGTTCCGTTAAGCCACATGCTTTAAATGCACTTTGTGTTGCTACTTCACCACATTTTTTCGTGTCTGCCAACGTACCATCAAAATCAAAAATATAATTGTCAAACTTCAATATTAACACCCCTATTCGTTTATTATTGATATTATACTATAATTTATTATTTAAATAAAAAAATAATCGATAATATTTCTGCCTAGGCATCATATTATCGACTATCTTTATTTTATTCTAAATTAGCATGATTTTGTTGCATCGTTTGTTCCGTAACATTCATTTCAGTCATCAATCCCATTACAACACTATCTAAAAATAATTGAGATGCTTGTTCAAACAAACTTCCTAATGGTTGTGCCGAGCCTTGTTCATCATATTTTGTACCTGCAGGCAAAACGATGTTCGTCCCAGCTAGATTGCCTATTGCAGAATCTTTATTTGTAGTAATTAATACGATGTCAGCACCTACTGATTTTGCTTTGTCTGCTAATAATCTTAAATGTTCCGTGGAACCTGAACCAGAGATAATTACAAATACATCATTCGACTTAATCGCAGGTGTCGTTGATTCTCCAACAACATGTGCCTGTTTGCCGAGCTGATTTAAGCGCATTGCAAAACTATTCGCCACGAATCCTGAACGTCCTTTGCCAGCTACAAATATATGTTCAGCATGTAGTATTTTGGATGCAAAAGTTGAAAACTCATCCGCTTCAACATGTGACAAAGTCATCTTTAATTCATCTAGAATTAATTGATAGTCACTAAATTTAGCCATATTACTTACCTTCGATTGCAGCGCGACATTGTTTTGCAGCTTCTACTGGATCATCTGCATTTGCGATTCCGCCACCAACAATAACAAGATCAGGACTTTCAGCGACAATATCTTTAATTGTATCTGGTTTAATTCCACCTGCTACTGCAACTTTAGAATTTTTAATAACAGATTTAACGGTTCTTAAACTTTCTAATGGTGATTGCCCTTCTGCTTGTAAATCATAACCAGTGTGTACTGCAATATAATCAGCACCCATTTCATCTAGTTCTTTTGCACGTTTTTCTAAATCTTGAACAGCAATCATATCAACTAGTAATTGTTTATTATTTTTATGAGCTTCTTCAATAGCTGCTTTAATTGATGCATCTTCTGCAACACCTAGTATTGTAATTACATCCGCGCCAAATTTAATTGCTTGGCTAACTTCATAATCAGCTGCATCTATAATTTTCATGTCTGCTAATACTTTTACATTACTAATGTTGTCTGCCATATGTTTAACTGCTGGTAAACCTTCGTTGTAAATGATTGGCGTACCGATTTCTACGATATCTACATAATCTTTTACTTTATTTGCTAACTCAGCCGCGTCTTCTTTGTTTAATAAATCAATTGCTAATTGTAATTCCACTAAAAATCATCCTTCCAATGCTTTTTATCTTTCTATTGGAACCTTTCCCGAGGCATTTCTTAATTAAACATTGCAATCAATCCATTTCATCGACATGAATTTTCGCAACATTTTTCGGGCAAGCTTCGTCGTCTAAATATATCTCAACATTCGGGTGTTTGTGAAGTAATGTGGCTGGAACATCAACAGAAATTTCCTGATTTAATAAATGTGTAATAGCAGCACGTTTCTTTTCACCAAATGCGAGTAAAATGATACGTTTGGCTTGAAGAATATTAGCAAGTCCCATCGAAATGGCTTGCTTTGGAACATCATCTTCGTTTTTAAAATATCGACTATTAGCCTTAATAGTACTTTCAGTCAAATCAACGATATGAGTAACGCTATCAAACGGCGTACCAGGTTCATTAAATCCAATATGACCATTTTCACCAATACCTAAAATTTGAATATCACGTTGACCTTGTTGTTCTAAAACGTCATTATATTTTGACGCTTCCGCATTCATATCATCGGCATCTCCATTTGGAATATGAATGTTCTTTCTATTAAAATAAGGATATTGTTTGAAAAGCATGTCATCCATATAATAGTGATAACTTTGCGGATGTGATGCGGTTAAACCTACATATTCGTCTAAATTAAACGTGGATACATTGTCTACGTTTAACTGATTTTTATTTAATAACTTAACAAGTTGTTCATACAAATCTGTCATTGTACCACCAGTTGCTAAACCTAGTTTACAGTGCTGATTAAATGCCATCTCTTTATATAACTCACATGCAACATAGAATGATGCTTGTTTTTTCGATCCTAAGTTTAATACTTTCATTGTTTACATGCCTCCACAAATTTAATACATTTTAAAAACTTATGAATTCATTCATACACCATTAATATAGCATCATTTTTAATGTTTAACACTTTTCAAATTCCAACAAATTTTTGATTTTTAAAAGTAAAAAACTAATGCTGTATGATTACGTAATCCTGAGTAATTACCCTTCATGAAAATTAATTTATAAATAATTGAGCAATCGTATACAATTATCGAATAGTTTTTAGTAAAATAGAAAGATAAACACATTGATAGTGTAAGGAGTGAACGTGTTGGAACCAATTAAAGAACAAGAAGTTATAGATTTACTTGCTTCTTTTGAACATAAACCTGTGTATCTGCATGTTGAAACGACAAATGGGGCCTATGCGAACCATTTCGATCAACGTGTTTTTAATGCTGGTACTTTTTTAAGAAACATACAAATAACATATACGCATGCACAACTAAAAGGTGGTAATAAAGAACCTTATCGCATTGGTCTTAAACTATCAAATGGTGGTTGGGTTTATGTACAAGGTCTAACGCATTTTGAGGTCAATGAGCATGATGAATTTTTAATTGCAGGTTTTAATTACGAAGGTCAACTCGCTGCAGCACTTCAAATTAGTGAGCGACCATTTAATTTATAGAGGAGGCATCAACATGACTGACGAAAGACATGTATTAGTAATATTTCCACATCCTGATGATGAAACCTTCTCATCTGCAGGCACATTAGCAAATTATATCCAAAAAGGCATACCTGTAACATATGCATGTTTAACCCTAGGACAAATGGGCAGAAATTTAGGTAATCCCCCATTTGCAACACGCGAATCATTACCAAGTATTCGTGAGCGTGAACTAGAAGAAGCTTGTAAAGTTATCGGTATTACTGATTTAAGAAAAATGGGTTTACGTGACAAAACTGTCGAATTTGAACCCTATGAACATATAGATGGTATGATTAAATCTTTAATCGATGATACAAATCCATCATTGATTATTTCATTTTATCCTGGATATGCAGTACATCCTGATCACGAAGCAACAGCAGACGCTGTAATTCGAACGGTTGAACGCATGCCTAAAGAAGAACGCCCTCGTTTAACTTTAGTTGCGTTCAGTAATGATGCAACCGAAGCTCTTGGAGAACCTGATATTCAAAATGATATTACAGATTTTAAAGAACTTAAAATTAAGGCATTTGAAGCACATGCTTCTCAAACAGGTCCATTTTTAAAACAATTAGCAAGTCCTGAAATCGATGGTAAACAACACAGCTTTTTAACAGTCGAACCATATTGGACATATCACTTTAAATCTTAACGGAGGAAAAAAATGACTGAATTTGATTTATCGACACGAGAAGGTCGTTGGAAACACTTTGGTTCCGTAGATCCTATTGAAGGCACGAAACCTACTACTAAGAACGAAATGACAGATTTACAAAGTACACATAAAGATTTTTTATTTGAAATAGAAGAAGTTGGTATTAAAAACTTAGTGTACCCTGTACTTGTTGACCAGTATCAAACAGCTGGCACATTTAGTTTTTCAACAAGTTTAACAAAAGACGAAAAAGGTATTAATATGAGCCGTATAATCGAAAGTGTTGAAAAGCACTATGATAATGGTATTGAACTTGAATTTAATACACTTTATCAGGTGTTACGCACTTTACAAACGAATATGAAACAAAATGCGGCAGGCGTTGATGTTTCTGGGAAATGGTTCTTTGATCGCTATAGTCCAACCACAAATATTAAAGCAGTTGGTAATGCCGATGTCACTTATGGATTAGCAATTGACGGTGATAAAGTTACACGTAAAGAACTTACTATTGAAGCAACTGTCACAACGCTATGCCCTTGTTCAAAAGAAATAAGTGAGTATTCAGCGCACAACCAACGTGGTGTTGTCACTGTTAAAACATATATTAATAAAGATCAAGACATAGTTGATGACTATAAAAATAAAATTTTAGATGCAATGGAAGCTAATGCAAGTTCAATTCTATACCCTATTTTAAAACGTCCTGATGAAAAACGTGTGACAGAGCGTGCATATGAAAATCCACGTTTTGTCGAAGACTTAATTCGTTTAATTGCCGCGGACTTAGTTGAATTTGATTGGTTAGACGGTTTCGATATCGAATGTCGTAATGAAGAGTCTATCCATCAACATGATGCTTTCGCTAAATTAAAGTATCGCAAATAATATCATATGATTAATTCAAACGCGTAACATTAGTTGCGCGTTTTTATTATACCTTCTAGAGTTGTATATCTCTTTTATAAATCTTCTCATTTGATGTGCCTGAGTCATAAATCAATATCCTAAGCTCTACAATGATATATTGGTCGTAGTTGATTGAATAACTACTATCATTATAAATATCAAAATTTGTTGTTTTATAAATAAACACATCTTCCAGTTAAAAGAAGTAATTAAATATTATGTGATATAATTATAAAAAATAGATATAAGTGGTGTTGTAAATGAATTATTTTGTAGGTAATAGTTTAGGTGTTAATTTAACTGGGATAGAGAAAGCAATTATTAATCGTTTAAATTTATTTAAAGAAATGGGAAGACCAGCGCAATGTGTATTTCTGTCATGGAATAGATATTTATATAGAAATGCCCAAAATTATATTACTAGTTCTGACTATATTAATATGTATGATTTCTTCCAAGAAGCAACATATTTAGAACGCAATGAACCATTTGACTGGTTGTCGTATTGGACTGATGAATGTCATTATACTTTAAAACATGTTGAAAATAGTCATGACTTTAGAATATATGATCAAGAGCGTTTCTTAATGTATGCCCATTTTCAAGATCCTAAATATCGTATATTAGATTATGTAAATCATTTTGATAGTCAAAGACGAAAAGTAAAACGTGATTTTTATGATGTGCGTGGCTTTTTAAGTTGTAGTAGGATTCTTGTTGATAAACAACAAACATTATGTGAATTTTTCTATAATCCAGAAGGTGACACAAAATTAGAAAAGTATTTTTCTTACAAGGATGGCAAACCAGAAGTACAAAAAATTATTGTTTACTATGCTAACAAACAATATTTCTTTAATAATGAAACGGAATTAGGCGCATTTTTCATTAAACAACTATATCAACATGGGGATTTATTTTTCAGTGATCGTAATGTGTACACAGCACCTATTTTCAACTTAACGCCTGAGTCAATCCCAGTAGTAGCTGTGCTTCACAGTACACACATTAAAAATATTGATGCATTAGATTCATCGCCATTTAAAAATGTATATAAAGCGATGTTTGAAAATTTATCTCGATATCGTGCAATTATCGTTTCTACTGAGCAGCAAAAATTAGATGTTGAAAAACGTATTAACCATACTATTCCAGTTGTTAATATTCCTGTCGGCTATAGTGAAACAATTGATACACCAGTCCAAACATTAGATCAGCGCAGTGTTAAATTAATTTCCGTTGCTCGTTATTCACCTGAAAAACAATTACATCAACAAATTGAATTAATTAAACGCTTAGTATCGTATGTCCCAAAAATAGAGCTTCATATGTATGGTTTTGGTTCTGAAAGTAAAAAATTAAATGAATTGATACAAAAATATGGATTGGAAAATCATGTTTACTTACGCGGCTTTTTAAGCAATCTAGACCAAGAATATAGCGATGCCTATTTGAGTTTAATAACAAGTAACATGGAAGGTTTCTCTTTAGCGCTACTTGAATCTTTAGCACATGGTGTTCCAGTTATTAGTTATGATATTAAATATGGACCTAACGAACTGATTACTTCAGATTTCAATGGTTATTTAATTACTAAAAATGATGAAGATGCCCTATTTGATAAAGTAAAATATGTGATTGATCATCCTGAAGTACAGCAACGACTGTCAAAAGGTAGTTTGGCAAAAGCACAACAATATAGTAAAGCGTCGTTAATTAAACAATGGGACCAATTTGTTCGTCTTATATAAATGTACTTTACCTTTATTTTTACAAAAATAGCATTTTCCTATGTCATTTAACTAAACATGTAAGTTCGTATGAACGAGGTTTGTTAAATAGATGATTCTAGGAAAATGCTTTTTTCTTTTGACTTAGTTTAAAATATTTTGCCACTTTGTACTGATAGTAGTTGCATTGTACTGTTGTGCAGATTCTATGCTATTAATTGAAAACTGTTGCAATTTTTGAGTATTATTTAGTAATTGGTCGACCTTTTCAACCATTTGATTGATGTCACCTTGAGGTACTAAATAGCCATTAAATCCATCTTGAATCAGTTCTGATGGACCATAATCTACATCATAACTGATCACTGGTGTACCTACTGAAAGCGACTCTAAAATTGCTAAGCCAAAACCTTCCATTTTACTTGTCGATAACATCAGTTCTGCTTTAGCAATCTCTTCATTAATATGCGTCTTAAAACCATGAAATTTAACATGTTCCGATAAATGATAATCTTCTACAAGTTGTCGATATTCTGACAAACCATTTCCATGTCCATAAATATTCAATTGAATATTGGGATGTTTTGTTACTAATTGCTTGATTACTTCAATTTGATGTTTAATTTGTTTATTTTCAACGAGGCGAGCAATTGATATGATATGATTTTTCTCCTTTTGATTGATGTCAAATTGATACTTTAAATTTGCCACGTAGCCAACCGGAATATTGATAACTGGTATTTTATTTTCAATATATTGTGAAATATCTTGGCATTGCTTTTCTGTTGATACAACAATCGCTTTATAACGTGTTAAATTATTAAACACTGTTTTATAAAAACTTTTTATACCATTACCGGCACCGGATAAATGTGTACTATGGAGTACAACAATAACTGGAATACTTTGATTTAATCCCGCTATAACATTTCCTAATTCATGAGGACGATCTAATATGATTTGATCATTATTTTTACATAATTGATGGAGAAAATATTGAACTAATTCATCTTCTGTATCAAAAAATTGTTGATGCTGGTCTTCATTTAAGATAACCTTTGTGAGCGTGTTTTTCCCTTTTATATCGTCAAAATATTTTTGGATGACGATTTCCCCATTAGGTGTATAGTAATTTTCGAGTACAATCCGTTGTCCTTCACCTAAAATTCGAGAACAACTTAAAAAGCCTCTTCCATCATACAATTCGCGTTTTACTTTTCTTCTTTTATGATCAAAATAATTCACATAATTTAATTGATGATACTGTTTATCTAAAAAATGAGCATACATTACAAATTGCTCTTCATCATATATTCTGACATCATTTGAATTTTCCACAAATTTCAATGTGTACCTACATGACTTTTCCCAATACTGTATCCAGTTAACTTGCTTTGTCTTTTTATAATTGATTGCTTTTTGAAAATAGTCATACATTGTAAATACATCATTTTCAATCTGATGTTGCTTCGCATATGTGTATGAATAAGGATTCCATTTAACATATACACATTTTGAAGATATGCCGTGTTGTTTGAACAACTTCAATCTATTTATTTGCGCTTTTTCTACACCTGTAATTTTACTTTCTAAAATTGTTCCTAAAATGTAATTCATATTATCGCCTCATATAAGTTTTATTCCGTATCTTTATTGTTTATTTTATATGAAAAATACATCTATTGCATGTGTAATTATAAAAAAACCAGGCCACAAGGACCTGGGTCATATTGTATTATTTGTTTTGTTTTTTGCGACGACCGAATAACAATAATGAACCTAATGCTGCAAATAATCCACCAAATAACGTTGCGTTATTTGAGCCGTTATTTTCACTACCTGTTTCTGGTAATGCTTTTGCTTTATTGTGATGGTCTTTAGTAGTACTCATTGGTTTAACAGGTGTATGTTTTCCTGCATCCGAGTCTGAATCGCTGTCTGAATCACTGTCTGAGTCTGAGTCGCTATCAGAGTCTGAGTCGCTGTCCGAATCTGAGTCGCTATCTGAGTCTGAGTCGCTGTCTGAATCTGAATCACTGTCTGAGTCTGAGTCGCTATCTGAGTCTGAATCGCTGTCTGAATCTGAGTCGCTATCTGAGTCCGAATCGCTATCTGAATCTGAGTCGCTGTCTGAGTCTGAGTCGCTATCTGAGTCTGAATCGCTGTCTGAGTCCGAATCGCTATCTGAATCTGAGTCGCTGTCTGAGTCTGAATCGCTATCTGAATCTGAGTCGCTATCTGAGTCTGAATCGCTGTCCGAATCTGAGTCGCTATCTGAATCTGAGTCGCTGTCTGAATCTGAATCACTGTCTGAGTCTGAGTCGCTGTCTGAGTCTGAGTCGCTGTCTGAGTCACTATCTGAGTCTGAATCGCTGTCTGATGTATCTTCTTCGAAGTATCCGTTATCAAGTGTGAAATCAT